>JGI20225J20221_1000002_pt1 | contig 1678499 bp, 1459 predicted proteins | sample BioMet4_FD_20221 | JGI IMG/M metagenome (IMG submission 20221)
TTTAGCTTGCTTTGTTAGCTCTCTTTCCAGTAGGTCAACATTATAACCGGTTGAAAGGTAAAAGGTAAAGGGTAAAAGGTAATACTTATTCCTTACCACTTACTACTTATCACTTACAACTGATGAACTTTTAGGTGGCTATAGCGCTGGGGTTCCACCTCTTCCCATTCCGAACAGAGAAGTTAAGCCCAACTACGCCGATGGTACTGCACACAATGTGGGAGAGTAGGTAGCCGCCACTTTTACAAAATGCTTCGCATCTTAACGATGTGAAGCATTTTGCTTTTTAAATCCTCGCTACTGATGGATGGTATTTGTTGTTTGAATATTCGCGAAGTCATTGTCGCTATGCGCCATTCGTGCTATCTTTGAGAAATTTTTCGTGATGGTAACAGTTCTGTTTGTCTTGCTTGGTTTATATGCTTTATTTTTATGCGGTTGCGTTTATGTGTGGCATAAAAATGGAATGGGAAAAACGGATGCGAATCTGAACACGGAGCTGTCGGTAATTATTTGTGCACGCAATGAAGAAAGAACGATCGGAGTTTTGTTGGATGAACTTATGCAGCAAATCTGTCGGGCGAAAGAAATTATTGTTGTAGACGATGGATCGGTTGACCGGACTGCCGAAATTGTAGCTTCTTTTCCAACGGTAAAATTGATCCGAACATCGGGAATAGGTAAGAAAAGAGCGCTTAAACTTGGAGTGGAAGCTGCGATATGCGATTTGATCGTTTGTACAGATGCCGACTGTAGTGTACCCGACACATGGTTGCAGGCCATCGCCTCCTGCTTTGCTACATATAACCCTTCTCTGATTATAGCCCCGGTTCGTATGACCGCTGATCATACCTGGTGGCAGCAATTGCAAGCGGTAGAGTTTATTTCTTTGGCCGCGGTTACTGCCGGGTCGGCTTTGCTGGGGCATCCAACGATGTGTAATGGAGCGAATTTGGCTTTCAGAAGAGAGGTGTGGCTGCAATCTTTTGGCGATTTGAAAATGGAAGAACCTTCGGGCGATGATATGTTTTTTATGATGTATTGTAAAAAACAGGGTGAGTCGATCCGGTATCTGAAATCACCCGGGGCAATGGTCTCCATTAAACCTAATGAGATGCTTACACAATTCTTCAACCAGAGGCGACGATGGATTTCCAAGAGTAAATCGTACAATGATATCGAAACTATTGTTCTGGCATTGATAACATTTTTGGTAACTTTGGCCCCGGTTTTCCTGATGGTCACGGGGCATGTGTTGTCCGGTTTGTTGTTTTGGTGTGCCAAAACAGTGGCAGATGGCTGGCTTGTGAGGTGTTTCTCCTCATTTTTCAGCACACAATCGCGAATGACAATAGTTCTTCTGTTAGCGGTAATTTATCCGTTTTATGTCTGTTATGTTGCCGTTTCGGGCCTCTTTTGCAAGGTAAATTGGAAGTAATCAAATACAAAAATAAATAGTAATGATACAGGAAGTAAAGCAGGTGGTAGAAGTCCTGCGTAAGGGTGGAGTTGTGTTGTATCCGACGGATACGGTTTGGGGGCTGGGTTGCGATGCAACAAACGAAGAGGCTGTGAAGCGGATTTACGAAATAAAACAACGTGCCGACAATAAGGCGATGTTGGTGTTGCTGGATAGTACGGCTAAGCTGCAGGGATATGTGGCCGATATTCCTGATTTGGCTTATGACTTGATTGAAATGAGTGCCAAACCATTGACTATTATCTATCCTCAGGGAAAAAATCTGGCAGCAAACCTTTTGGGCGAGGATGGAAGTATCGGTATTCGTGTATCCAACGAAGAATTTTCCAAGAAGGTTTGTGAAATGTTGCGCCATCCGATTGTGTCTACTTCGGCCAACATCAGCGGAGAACCTACTCCCCGTAATTTTGTGCAAATTTCTCAAGCAATTATTGATGCCGTCGATTATGTGGTACAATACCGTCAGGATGATCTGTCGGAACCAGCTCCCTCTTCTATTATCAAACTGGGCCCCGGAAGCTTAGTGAAAGTAATCAGAGAATGAGATTAATCTTTTGAACTATCGAACAATATTTCTACTTTTGCAGTAGATAATTAAGGCAACCTTTAATGGATTGCCTTTTTTGTAAGTTTCAAAATATCAATATTATACACAATGGCAGAACGGAAGAAAGTAATCATTTACGGTGGCTTGGGCGTACTTATATTGGGTATGGCGGTCGCTCTTATATTTTTTGTGAAAAAATCTTCGGATAAGGATACCGAAATGAAGGGGATGGTGGCTCAGATGACGTATGAGAAAAGCCAGCTACAGCAAGAATACGAAGATTTTTCCAAATCGACAGATGGTCTGCAATTTAAGACGACGAACGATTCGTTATCTCATCAGATTGTGAAGCAAAAACAACGTATTCAATCGTTGATGGAAGAGTTGAAAACTGTAAAAGTGACTGACGTACAGAAGATAAATCAGTTGAAGCAAGAACTGGCAACGGTACGTAAAGTATTGCGCCAATACGTAATTATGGTCGATTCGCTCAATCGGCAAAATCAGGCTTTGACCGCCGAAAATCACGAAGTAAAACAAAAATACACACAGGCATCTCTGCAAGCGGAACAGTTGTCGAAAGAGAAAAGCTCGCTTCAGGAGAAGGTGACACGTGCTGCACGATTGGATATAAAATCAATGAGTGTGGAGACCTTGACCGATCGAAATAAACGAACCGACAAGGTCAATAAGACGTCGATGATTCGTATCAATTTTACCATTGCGAAGAATGTAACGGCCGCGCCCGGCAATAAACATGTTTATGCACGGATTATGACTCCCGATAATGAGGTTCTCTCCCGAAGTGCCGGCGATGTCTTTCCCTACGAAAACCGTCAAATTCAGTATTCGTGCAAAAAAAGTGTTGAATATCAGGGCGAAGATCTTTCGGATGTGCTCTACTGGAAGGTCAATGAATTGCTGTTTCCGGGCTCTTATCGCGTAGATCTCTTTGCCGATGGTAATCTGATCGGTCAGGCCAGTTTCCGTTTGGCAAAATAATAAACCAACTGGCATATGCAGCCGGTTCTCAAAGAGTATAAAACGTTCCTGCAGCTCGAAAAATCGCTGTCTTCCAACACGGTGGCAGCATATTTGAGCGATATAGAAAAATTGCTTGTTTTTCTTTCGGATGCCCACGTCGATTTTTTGCAGGTTACTATTGCGCACTTGCAGGATTTTCTGATCGATTTAGCCGATTTGGGGATTTCTCCCCGTTCCCAGGCTCGTATTGTGTCGGGAATCAAATCGTTTTACGGCTTCCTGATACTTACCAATAAGCTGGAGGAAGATCCGACGGAGCTGCTCGAATTGCCCAAAATAGGGCTTCATTTGCCCGAAGTGCTTTCTGTTGAAGAGATCAATGCCATTGTCGATGTAATTGATTTGTCGACTCCCGAAGGGCAACGCAACCGAGCCATGATTGAGATGATGTACGGATCGGGACTGCGGGTTTCGGAGCTGATAGATGTAAAACTGTCGAATATCGATCTGGAACATTCGTTTATGAAAGTGGACGGGAAGGGGAGTAAGCAGCGTTTGGTACCTTTGTCTGAAGAATCGGAAACGCAGATGAAGCTTTGGCTCCTGATTCGCAACGAAATGGTTATCCGGAAGGGCTTTGAAGATTATCTGTTCCTGAATCGCCGCGGGGCAAAGTTGACCCGGGTAATGATTTTTACCATCGTCAAGCAGCTGGCTCAGTTGGCCGGAATTAAAAAAAATATCAGTCCCCACACCTTTCGTCACTCGTTTGCCACTCATCTGCTCGAAGGAGGAGCTAATCTCCGGGTTATTCAGCAACTACTTGGTCATGAGTCGATAATGACTACCGAAATTTACACCCATATCGATGTGGAACTCCTCCGTGATACTGTGTTGAGCTTTCATCCCAGAAATAAAAAATAAAAAATGCGAACCGGCTTATCGTCAGTTCGCATTTTTTGTATGATTGGAAGTCGCTTGGAAATCAGACCGTCATAATTTCTTTCTCTTTGGCGGTCATCATGTCGTCTACCTTTTTGATGAACTTGTCGTGTAGTTTCTGAGCATCATTTTCCGTGTCTTTGGCTACATCTTCAGGCACACCGTCTTTAACGGCTTTCTTGATATGTTCGATAGCGTCGCGTCGAGCGTTACGGATGCTTACTTTGGCATCTTCCACCTCTTGTTTCGCCTGTTTTACCAATTGTTTGCGGCGTTCTTCTGTCAGTGGGGGAATTCCAAGACGGATTGTTTCGCCGTTATTAACCGGGGTGATACCCACTTCGGATGCCATGATGGCTTTTTCAATTACCGGAATCATCGCTTTTTCCCACGGTTGAATGGTAATTGTTTTTGCATCCGGGGTGGTAACCGTAGCAACACCCGAGATGGGCACGTGGTTACCGTAATATTCTACATTTACTCCGTCGAGAATCCGTGGATTGGCTTTCCCGGCGCGGATATGAGCCAGTGATTCGTCTAAGAAACGGACTGCTCCGTCCATTTTATCTTCGGCAGCTTTTAGAAATACCTTTACATCTGTCATAGCAATTGTTATTTTAGGTGAAGGATATGATTTTTAGTACTTTACATTTAAACTGTTAAGTACGGTTCTTATTTTTTCGAATGTCGTAATGGTGGTTGGTACCAGCGGAAGTCTGAGTTTGTTTTCGATCATTCCCATTACCGACAAGATGCTTTTTACTCCGGCCGGATTCCCATCCACAAACAACAGCTTGAAGAGTTCGTTAAACCGGTAATGAATTTCACGTGCGGCATCGTATTGCCCGTTTAGAGCCAAACGTACCATGCGGCTGAACTCATACGGAAAGGCATTTCCGATAACCGAAATGACACCCACAGCTCCCAGTGTAATCAGGGGAAAGGTGATGCCATCGTCGCCGGAAATGACAACAAAATTCTCCGGTTTGTTTTTAATGATATCGTCGATTTGGGTGAAAATACCCGAAGCCTCTTTTATGGCAACAATGTTTTTGAAATCGTTGGCTAAACGCAGGGTCGTTTCGGCCGTCATGTTAACGCCCGTTCTCCCGGGAACGTTATAGAGAATGATCGGTAAACTGGATGCTGTTGCGATAGCTTTGAAATGTTGGTATAAACCCTCCTGCGACGGTTTATTGTAGTACGGAGTTACCGACAGAATGGCATCTACACCGCTTAAATCGTCGGTTTGAATCTGGTCGATCACGGCCTGTGTGTTGTTGCCTCCGATGCCCAGTACGATTGGTAGCCGTCCTGCGTTTACACGAATCACAAAGCGGGTTACTTCGTCTCTCTCCTGTTTTGTCATGGTAACGGCCTCGGCAGTTGTGCCGCAAACAACCAGATAGTCAGAGCCGTTCTTTATCAAATGCTCTACCAATTTGGCGAGCGCATCGAAGTCGATGGAATCGTCTGTCTTAAAAGGAGTAATCAGGGCAATGCCCATTCCGGTTAATTTACTTTTAGTCATAAATATAGTAGAAATGCGAATGCAAATGTACACTTTTTTTGCCGCTTCTCTATCATTTTAGTCCAACATTTTGGTGTGTAAACGTTACTCTGCCGTTGCTGTAACGGATGTTTGCCGGATGTGAGATTCTGGGATAGTATAGGATCCTGAATTAAATGATTTTTTGTGTAATTCTCAAATAATCAAATTGATATGATGTTCGATTGCACGGGTTGAAAAAAAAAGCTATCTTTGTTCTTTCAATGTTACAGATGAAAACAGAGGCGATATGGAAAATAAATTGTTTATTTACAACACATTAAATAGGAAAAAAGAGCTGTTTCGACCACTACATGCCCCTCATGTTGGAATGTATGTGTGTGGTCCGACCGTGTATGGCGATGCTCATTTGGGACATGCACGTCCGGCAATTACGTTCGATCTGGTGTTTCGTTACCTGACACATTTGGGCTATAAGGTTCGTTATGTGAGAAATATAACGGATGTGGGCCATTTGGAACATGACGCTGATAGCGGAGAAGATAAAATAGCCAAGAAAGCCCGTCTTGAACAGCTTGAACCGATGGAGGTAGTGCAGTATTACACCAACCGCTACCACAAGGCCATGGAGGCACTCAATGTGTTGCCACCCAGCATCGAACCTCATGCTTCGGGACATATTATCGAACAAATAGAATTTGTAAAAAAGATACTGGATGCCGGGTTTGCTTACGAAAGTCAGGGATCGATCTATTTTGATGTTGAAAAATACAACAAATCGCATCACTATGGAAAATTGTCGGGGCGCAATATCGACGAATTGCTTGAGACTACACGTGATCTGGACGGGCAGACCGAAAAACGGAAAAGCGTGGATTTCGCTCTCTGGAAAAAAGCGATGCCTGAGCACATCATGCGTTGGCCGTCGCCATGGAGCAATGGTTTTCCGGGATGGCATCTCGAATGCTCGGTGATGGGAACCAAGTATCTGGGCGAAACATTCGATATTCACGGTGGCGGAATGGATTTGGTATTCCCGCACCACGAATGCGAAATAGCCCAGTCTACTGCCGCGTTGGGACACGAGTCGGTGCATTACTGGATGCACAACAACATGATTACCATCAACGGACAAAAGATGGGAAAATCGTTGGGCAATTTCATTACACTTGAAGAGTTTTTTACCGGAAATCATAAGCTGCTATCGCAATCATTTAGCCCGATGACCATTCGTTTCTTTATTCTTCAGGCGCATTACCGCGGTACGGTCGATTTTAGCAGCGAAGCATTGGTGGCATCCGAAAAGGGGCTCTCCCGGTTACTGGAGGGTTATTCCCGCTTGCAGAAATTGTCGGCTGCGTCGGCAACCACGGTCGAGGTATCCGGTTTGCGTGATCGGTGCGAGGCTGCTATGTGCGACGATCTGAATACGCCGGTAGTGATTGCTCAGTTATTTGAAGCCGTGAAGGCTATAAATACGGTGCATGATGGGAATGGAACCATCTCTCAGTCCGATCTGGATGAGTTAAAGTCTGTTATGAAGCTTTTTGTGGAAGAGATTTTGGGCTTGAAAACGCAGCTGTCGGATGTCGATTCGTCGACCGAAGCATATAAAAAAGCAATCGATTTATTACTCGATATACGTCTGGAAGCAAAATCCAATAAAGATTGGGCTACAGCCGACAAGATTCGTAATCAATTGGCATCCTTCGGATTTGATGTTAAAGATACGAAAGATGGCTTTGAATGGAAGCTTTGATCTTTACCAACAACGTCTGTTTCTTATCGTGGATAGGTGAAAAATTCCATTTGTCTGACAGCTTGCAGTAGAATACAATTTTGTCCGTTGTCCTGTTTGGAACTTTGTGATTTTATGTTAAATGTCAAGGCAAAAGAAAATACAGCCTGTTGCGATAGAAAGATATTTGCTACTTTTGTGGGCAAATTTTATTGGAGTAATACTTAGACAGGCATTTCTGCGTTATTGAAGTGAAATACTAAAAGCGGCACAGATGACTCGAGGATTGTTTTTTTTGATAGGACTGTTAAGTGTTACGCAATTAATTTATAGTCAGGATTTTGAACATACAATTGAGGTTGGTCCCGTAGCGGGAACATCGTTTTATTTGGGCGATGCCAATCAAAAGTTGTTTGCATGCAACAAAATTTTGATCGGAGGATTGATCCGGTATCCGTTGAATAACCGGATCGCGTTGAAGAGTGCTTTATCAATTAGTGGTATAAACGGATATTCCGACACCTATCAGGTTGCATTTGATCATCATTATCTGTTCGCTACGCTGCAGGGAGAGTTTAATTTCTTTCCGTACGAACGGTCGGATTACAACATAGAAAGCTCAATTATCACGCCGTACATTTTAGGCGGTGTTGGTATAATAGCTTGTGGTAAACAAAAAAAGAATGCGACAATGGTTACCGATCCGATTTCTCCCGCGCGGGCCGTGGTGTTGAGTTGCGGGGTAGGCGGAAAACTGAAAATAAACAGTCGCGTTGATCTGAATCTGGAGTGGACTATAAATAAAGCGTTGTCAGACAGATTGGAAGGTGTTTCGGAACTAAATAATCCGTATGCATTGAATCAAAAGATGACATTCAATAATGATTTTTATTCGACGCTGACAGTCGCTATCACGTTTGCTATTTATACTCAGCGGTGTGATTGCCGAACGGACATGAAGAAAGGTCGATGACGTATTAACAGACAAAATAAACATGAGTTCATTTTTGGAACAAATTGACAAAACCCGTATTCCGCGCCATGTAGCTATTATTATGGATGGAAACGGGCGTTGGGCAATGCAGCAGGGTATGGCTCGTGCTTTTGGTCATCAGAGCGCTATAGGTGCAGTGCGTGCTGCAACGCAAGCTGCAACCGAACTTGGAGTACAATATTTGACACTATATACCTTTTCGACCGAGAACTGGAACCGACCGGAGGATGAAATTAAAGCCTTAATGGAACTGTTTGCAGTGACTATCGAAAAAGAGACCCCCGATCTGCATAAAAATAATGTGCGTCTGGTCTCTATCGGAGATCATGACCGTTTGCCGGAAGATGCACAGAAGAGGTTAAAGAAAAGTATTGAGATTACAGCACAAAATACCGGGTTGACCTTAGTGTTGGCTCTGAGTTATTCTGCACGATGGGAGATAATGAATGCGGTAAAATTATTTTGTCAGGATGTGCAATCCGGAAAAGCCAAACCAGAAGATATGAATGACGAATTGTTTGCTACATATCTTACAACTAATGGAATACCGGATCCTGATTTGTTGATTCGTACCAGCGGCGAAATGCGTATCAGTAATTTTCTACTGTGGCAATTGGCTTATTCCGAACTTTATTTTACTAATACGCTTTGGCCTGATTTCGACAAAGAACAATTTTTTGAAGCTATTTGCGATTATCAAAGCCGTGAACGCCGTTTCGGCAAAACCGGGCAGCAATTGAAAACCGATTGATGATTTATTTTACTAAGCTACTTTATCTAAAAAGCATATGTTAAAACGAACAGTATTTGCGTTCATTACCCTGATTTCTTCTGTATTGACTTTTGCTCAGCAAACCGGAACACAATCTGCAGCTACGGACACGGTAAAATCAACCACCCCGAATATTACCTACACCCAAAATCCCCGGGAATATGAAATTGCCGGCATTAAGGTATCCGGAAACACGATGTATGAAGAGTATGTACTGGTCGGCTTTTCCGGACTTTCGGTAGGACAAAAGGTAAAGGTGCCCGGTGATGACCTGACAAATGCTTTGAAACGTTTTTGGAAGCAGGGTTTTTTCTCTGATGTTAAGATTTTGGCATCGAAAATAGAAGCCAATAAAGTATGGATTGAGATTGTGGTACAACAGCGTCCGAAAATCTCTAAGGTTAATTACAGCGGGTTGAAAAAATCGTATATCAGTGATATCGATCCGAAAATCGGCATGATAAAGGGAAGTCAGTTGACACCTGACCTGAAAGATAAAGCGGTGACCGTTATCAAAAAATATTTGAATGAGAAAGGTTTTCGCTATGCGACTGTCAAAGTCATTCAAAAAAACGATACTTTGCAGAAAGGAATGGTAATCGTCGATGTAGACGTCGATCCGGGAAGTAAAGTGAAGGTGCACGAAATCTTCCTCGAAGGAAACAAAGCATTGTCGTTCAATCAGGTGGTTGGCGCAATGAAAAAAACCAACGAACCGAAGCTGGTCAACCTGTTCAAGACTAAAAAGTTTGTGGATGAAAACTTTGCTGCCGATAAAAACCTTATCGTAGAGCGATATAATGAGAAAGGTTTTCGTGATGCAGTGGTTGTGTGGGATAGCGTTGCGCGATTTGATGATCGTAGTGTCAATGTCTACCTGAAAGTGGACGAAGGGAAAAAATATTATATCCGCAATATTTCATGGGTTGGTAACACCATCTACCCGAGCGATTATCTGGGTTTGGTATTGGGATTGAAGAAGGGTGAAACGTACAATGCTAAATTGCTGAATAAACGGTTGAATACGGATGACGATGCAATTGCCAAGTATTATAAAAACAAAGGATATCTTTTTATGTCTGTCGATCCGGTGGAAGTAAATACCTCCAATGACTCTATCGACTTCGAAATGCGTATCGGCGAAGGAAAACCGGCTACGATTAATGACGTAAAAATTAGTGGAAATACTCATGTGTACGAACATGTGATTCGTCGTGAAATGTATGTCGTTCCGGGACAATATTACAGTGAAGCCGATTTGATGCGTACGATGCGTGAATTGGCTCAGTTGGGTAATTTTGAACAGGAAAAATTGATTCCGGATGTTCAGCCAAATCCTGAAGAGGGAAATGTAGATATCAGCTGGCCTTTGGTTTCCAAATCGAACGACCAGATAGAATTCTCTGCAGGTTGGGGTCAAACCGGTGTTGTGGGAAGTCTCGGATTGAAATTCAGCAATTTTGCGATTCAGAATCTTTTCAAACCCTCTACGTACCGTTTTGTGCCTGAAGGTGAAGGCCAAACGTTCTCAATCTCAGGACAAACAAACGGTAGCTACTACCAATCATACAGCGTTTCGTTCATGGAACCATGGTTGGGTGGCAAACGACCGAATTCATTATCACTTTCAGCCTATTATTCGATCCAAACAGGGGTCAGCAACCGCTATTCCAGTTATTTGAATAATAGTTATTACAATCCGTATGGTGGTTATGGCGGCTATGGCGGCAGTTACGGCAGCAGTTATGGCGGCTATGGTAATAATTATGCTTATGAGGCCGACCCGGATAAATATATTCATACATTCGGTATTTCGGCCAGCTGGGGCAAGCGCCTGCAATGGCCCGACGATTATTTTCAGTTGAATTTAGGGTTGGAGTACCAACGATATTCGTTAAAAAACTGGAGCTACTTCCTGATGTCTGATGGTACGGCTAATCTGGCAAGTTTGAATGTTATTCTGAGTAGAAACTCGACGGATAATCCGATTTACACCCGTAGCGGATCGACATTTACCTTGTCGGGTCAGTTTACTCCTCCCTATTCGGCATTCGATGGTAAAGACTATTCGGCATCCATGAGCGATCAGGATCGCTACAGATGGGTAGAGTTTTATAAACTTAAATTCAAAGGGAAGTTCTTTATTCCGCTCTCGAATGCGAGCAAAACTTTCGTGTTGATGGGTCGGACCGAGTATGGATTTTTAGGTCACTACAACAAATACAAACGTTCTCCGTTTGAAACATTCTACATGGGTGGTGACGGTATGACGGGTTATACTACTTACGGAACGGAAACTATCGGTTTACGCGGATATGAGAACGGATCTCTTACACCAACGGCCTCTTATTACCGCAACGGTTCGTTGCAGAGCGCTCAGATCGGTTATGTCTATACCCGGGTCGGAGTGGAACTGCGGTATCCGTTATTGCTGGAACAAACGACCAATATTTATGCCCTTACCTTTATGGATGCGGGAAACTGCTGGAGTACAGGAAAAGAATTCAGTCCATTCGATCTGAAACGGTCGGCCGGAGTGGGTGTTCGTATCTTCCTCCCGATGTTCGGGTTGTTGGGTATCGACTGGGCCTATGGTTTCGATAAAGTGAACGGTAGCTCAACGTACGGTGGAAGCCACTTCCACTTCATTATCGGGCAGGAATTTTAATTTTTGAATTTTATTTGTGGGTTAAAATCAAACGATTATGAAAAAACTTGTTGCGTTATTTCTATTGTTGATGGGAACTGTGGGTTTTACAAATGCCCAAAAGTTTGCCATTGTTGATATGGAGTATATACTCAAACATGTACCAGCTTATGAATCGGCAAATGAGCAATTGAATCAGGTATCGAAAAAATGGCAGTCGGAGGTAGAGACGAAAATGCAAGCCGTTCAGGGACTTTATAAAACATACCAAACTGAGGTTGTGTTTATGTCACCGGAAATGAAGACCAAACGTGAGAATGAAATCGTGGATAAGGAGAAGGCTGCTCAGGAGTTGAAGAAACAGTATTTCGGACCGGAAGGAGAGTTGTTCAAAAAAAGACAAAGCCTGATGAAACCGATACAGGATGAAGTGTATAATGCCATTCAGACGGTTTCTAACGATAAAGGTTATCAGCTGGTATTTGATAAGTCATCGGCAATGAATATTATATTTTCATCGCCTAAAATCGATATTAGCGACGAAGTGTTAGTTAAACTTGGATATTCAAAATAAATCCCTATTTTTGCGAAAAAAATTTCAACATTAAAAAATCGACCTATGCTTAAGAAAATTATTGTGCTGGTTTTGTGCGTTGCACCTATCATGGCTTTTGCCCAGAATAAATTCGGGCACATCAATACGCAGGATGTGTATAATGCAATGCCTGAAAAAGCAACCATAGAAAAAACTCTTCAGGATCTTGCTTCGAATTATGAGAAAGAGTTGAATGGTATGCGCGAAGAGTATAACAAAAAGGTAAAAGAATTTGTTGACAAAAAGGATAGTATGCCGCAATCTGTGTTGCAAGCCCGTCAGAGTGAAATTGTTGATATGGAACAACGTATCAGTACATTGAATCAAACAGCTCAGACCGATCTGCAAAAAAAACAGACAGAGCTGGTTCAACCGATTGTAGAGAAAATCAAAAAAGCAATTAATGATGTAGGTCTTGAAAATGGCTTTATTTATATTTTTGATTTACAGGTACAGGCTATTCTCTATCATTCCGATCAAAGTGTAGATGTATTGCCTTTGGTTAAAAAGAAACTGAATATTAAATAAGCGGTTCTCTTGTAAAATACAAAAAAGCCTGCGCTCGGTTGAGTTGCAGGCTTTTTTTGTGACGTATGCAATGCTTTACTTCCGCTTGTTGAGTATAATTAAAGCGCCGATTACTCCCGGAACCCAACCGCAAAGAGTCAATAAAAAAATGATCAGAAAACTACCGCAGCCTTTGTCGAGGACTGCAAGTGGTGGGAAAAAAATAGCAAGAATTACTCTGAACAAGCTCATATTTTCTCTGTTTACTACAATTCGAACTCCTCTCCCGGAGCCGGGATTTCAATATTGGTAAAGCCTTTTTTGCCAAGAACCTCGCGGTAGAATTGCTGGGTTTTATACTCTCCGTGTACCAGAAAGGTCTTCTTAATCTGATAGGGATTCTGACACCCCAAAAAGCTGCTCATTTCGCTGTAGTCACCATGACCAGAGAAGGCTTCGATCTTCTCGATCTTTGCCTTGAGCGGATGCATTTCGCCGAATATCGAAATCTCCTTCAAACCGGGTTGCTGAATGCGCGCGCCCAGAGAGGTGGGAGAGCAATAGCCCACGATAAGCAGGGTGTTGTTCGGATCGGAGATGTTGTTGGCTACGTGGTGCTTGATGCGCCCGGCTTCCATCATGCCCGAGGAAGAGATGATAACGCAAGGTTTTTTGTAATCGTTCAGTTTTTTCGACTCGTCCACATTCTTGATGTAGTGTAGCGTATTGAACCCGAACGGATCTGGATCATATTTCAGCACCTCTTTTACATGATCGTTCATGCACTCGGTATGCATCCGGAATACGTCGGTGGCGTTGACCGAAAGCGGGCTATCGACAAATATGTCGATCAGCGGTAGTTTGCCGGCGTTGTATAGATTGTTGAGTACAAAAATAATCTCTTGTGTGCGCCCGATGGAGAACGAAGGTATAATCAGTTTTCCGCCTTTTTCGACGCATGTTTCGGTAATGATGCGCAACAGATCCTCTTCCGACTCTTTATCGGGCTGATGCAGCCGGTCACCGTAGGTGGATTCGGTAATCAGGTAATCGCATTGTGGAAACGGTTCGGGTGGCTGAATGATATGGTTGTGCGGACGACCTATATCGCCGGTATATGCCAGCCGGATAATTTTATCTCCTTCTTTGATTTCAAGGTTCACCACCGAGCTGCCCAGCATATGTCCGGTGTTGGTAAACTTTACATTGATGCCGTTATGGCTTTTTTTGTCGTTGAAATAGAATCTACGATCGTAGGCCACGCCGATAAAGAGTTTCATACACTCTTCGGCATCCATGTCGTTATAGATTGGTTGTACTGACGGTAATCCTTTTTTTGCCAGTTTTTTGTTGTACCACTTTATATCGAGTTCCTGAATGTGACCGCTATCGGCCAGCATAATGGCACAGAGATCGCGGGTGGCATTCGTGCAGATTACCGAACCTTCGAAGCCATTGTTGTACATGTAAGGAATTAAACCCGAGTGGTCGATATGTGCATGAGTCAGAATAATGTTGTCGATCTCTGCCGGATCGAAGCCGAGGTTACGGTTCATGGCATCGGTTTCCATTCCCTTGCCCTGAAACATACCGCAGTCGAGCAATATTTTCTTGCCCTCTTTGGTAGTTATCAAATGTTTGCTGCCGGTTACTTCGCGGGCAGCGCCGATAAATTTTATTTTCATAGCATGAGTATTTAGTTTGATAACCATTAAGATATTAAGACGCTTAAGACGTTGATTGAGAAATAAACGAATATATTTTCTACTTATTGCGTAATTCCTTAATGGTCGAATATTTTATAGCATAGGCAAAGCTACGAAAAGATAACTAAAAATAATGCTATGGAGCTATTGTTATATAACATCCTGATTTTGTTAATTGGTTATCCGCACCTCTTCTCAATCACTACTAATAAGTATTTTCGGGTGAAACTTACCTATAGTATGGGATTGCCCGTGATGTGGGCGGTGTCTATCTTCGCGGCATCAAACTCTTATAACTAAATTAAAATAAATGTACTATGATATTGAAGTATACAAGAAGTATTATTCGTGTAGTGTCTGTCGTTGCAATTGCTTTATTTTCATGGATAGATATGCACGCTCAGGAGCCCGATTCTATCAAGACACAATATCTGAATGAGGTGACGGTATCGGCCAGCCGATCTGTTCGCCCGTTGAAGAACATTCCGCATTCGGTCTATATTTTATCTCCGAAATCGCTGGCAGAAGATCTCTCTATTTCTACCGACATAACCGATCTGTTGGGCAAGGAGGTGCCGGGTCTGGCGCCCGGAGCACAAAGCCGAAGCAACTCGGGTCAAAGCCTGAGGGGGCGTTCGGCGTTGATCATGATCGATGGAGTTCCGCAAACCACTCCCCTGCGGAATGGCGAGGTGGATATTCGATCCATCGATCCGGCAGTGGTGGAACGGGTAGAGGTAATTAAAGGTGCCACCGCCATTTACGGCAACGGAGCCACAGGTGGTATTATCAACTACATCACCAAGCTACCTGAGCCGAAACAGGGATTGTACGGACAAACAAACATCAACCTCACCGGTGGACTGGCCTATACTGCCAATACCGTTGGCGGAAAGGTTGGACAACTATTGGGTGGTAGTTGGGGTAAATGGAGCGGAGTGGTTTCGGCCAACTTCGAACAAACCGGAGAGTACAAAGACTCGAAGGGAAGAATCGTTGTGCCGAACTATAGCTTTGGAGAGACCGATTTTTCGAATGTCTTTGCCAAACTGGGCTATCAAATCTCTCCCAGACAAAGGATTCTGGCTACCTACAATTTCAATAAAACCCAGCAGCACACCAATTACGCGGTGGTAAATGGCGATTATCTTACCGGCACACCAACATCGGGTGTCCTGGGTGCACAACCGGGAGCTCCTACCGGTACGCGCGGCAATCACAATGCGCATTTGCAATACACCCACGATCAGATCTGGCAGAACACCTCGTTTGTAGCTGATGCCTATTATACCTCACGTCATGATGTGTTTTACTACTCTGCCGGCCGGTTTGACGGGGCGGACGGACAAAGTGAGATATACGACAGTAAAAAAGGGGTGCGGGGTGCTTTCAATTCGCGGGTACTCTATAATGACACGTTCTACACAACCTTTACATATGGATTGGATGCGCTCAATGATGTTACTTCGCAACCGCTGCTGGATGGCCGCATCTGGGTGCCGAAAATGCACATGAACAACCTGGCTCCTTTCGTTGAAACGGAGTGGATTATACACAACGATATTATCATCAACGGAGGATTCCGGTTCGAAAATACCCATATCGGTGTGGACGACTACCAGACACTCCGGCTTACCAATGCCAATGGTAAAACGGTTACTCCCAGCATTCCGGTGAAGGGTGGCGATCTGTCATATAACGCCGCGCTCTACAACATCGGCATCCGGTTCAACCGGTTCAAAGCCTTCTCTCCGTTCGTGAGCTTTTCGCAGGGCTTTTCGGTCGCCGACATCGGATTGGCTCTACGGGCATCCAAAGTGAAGGATATTCGTGATATCAACACAACTGCCGTGAAAGTAAATAACTTTGAAATAGGTTCCATCAGTCAACTCGGAAACCTCCGCCTCGAACTCAGCGCGTTTTACAGCACCTCCAAACTCGGCACAGAAATGACCTATGATAATGCTACCGGAGTATTTGTGCTGAATAGAACACCCGAACACATTTACGGATTCGAGGCATTGGCCAATTACCGTTTTAACTCCCGTTTGGAAGCCAACGCGACTTTCAGCTATATTGAAGGCAAACAAGATACGGCATCCACCGGGCATTACAATGCCTATATGAACGGACGGCGCATCTCGGCTCCGAAAGTAACCTCCTACATCGCTTATGCTCCTTTGACGGGTCTTAACCTCCGCCTGCAATACCTGGGAGTATTGTCGCGGAACCGGTTTGCCCAACTATCATCCGGTTTGTACAATCCTTACGAAGGCCCAGTCAGAGCCTATCACGTGTTCAGTTTCAACGGATCGTATGCTGTCAATCGGAATGTTTCGCTCACCCTCGGCATCGACAATCTGTTTAATACCGATTATTTTCTTGCCCGCTCGCAATATTATGTGCTCAATACATTGTATGGCAAAGGACGTGGGAGTTCGTTCAACCTGGGAGTAGTTATCAAGTACTGATTAATTTCCTCTCCATAATCAAACAAGAGGATGTCTTTCAAAAAGGCATCCTCTTGTTTCGTTGTGTATACAGATCGGAACGCCTATCGGCACCAGTCTATGCTGTTTTCAGTTGTGTCTCCAGCCACTCCCTAATCTCTTTTGAGAATCGGAGCTCGACCAACGAAAGCAACCGGTCGGTGGTATTTACTTTGGTGGTTGATACCTCTTTTAGAAACTCAAAGAATTTCGCTTCGCCCACTTTTTGCGAGAGGTCATACAAGATCAAAGCTCCTTTTTGATAAAACACAATATCAGCTTTCTCGTTGTTGCGATTGAGCCCCCAGATAGGAGGTGTCTCTTTGCTTCTCTTTTGAAAGAAGTCGATATTTAGTTTGAATACGCGGTTTCCGATACGTTCTCTGATGTAAAGCAACTTGCTATAGTCGGCAAATGACTCGTTCAACCAATCTTCCCAGGTAGTTGTATTGGCATGGTTCCACCAAAAATGGGCTATCTCGTGTGCAAGTCCGATACGGGTGTTGAAGTTGAAATGATTGGTGCGCCAGGAAATGAAGTTTTTCCGCGAATAACCGCCTCCTTCATCGGTAGGGACAACCGCCAGTTTGAAATAGGTACTGTCTTGAGATCCAAATAGTTTTGTGTATAGATCGAACATAAATTGACACTCCGTAAAAATAGAATCGGCTTCGTTCTCTTTCAGGGTACTGTAATTTAGTTCGATATGCGATTTGGAGGTTTGTTTTTGTTTTGTCTTCAGCTCTTTGGATGCCACAATCACATTGTCGGAAGCCTTCCACGGCTGTTTCATCAACCAGTGGCCATCCTTGCCCGAAATAATGCCCGAACCGGTTACCTTGTAGGCTTTGTCCATGGTGATATCGATAGTGGAGGTGAAGCTTTTGCTCTCGTTGTTCAGCGGATACCATGCACTGTACATGTTGAGCTCGACCCATTCATCCAGAAATGTCTGCGCCCATCGATCCAGCCCTTTCATGTGGCAGTCGTAACTTACCAGAACCGTTTGCAAAGCCGGAGAGCCGGCTTTTTTCGTTAGCGTGAGTACTCTGCCGTTAGACACAAACAGTATAGGCGATGGCGCGACGGTATCGAACCTGAATGCTATTTTAGTGCGCTTTCCTTTAATGGTACGAATTGTGGTTTGTTTCCATAAGACCAATGCAATGGTGTCCTTATCTTTAAAATCTATTTTCATAGCACCTTCCACATGAACAGCGTTCTGTTTTATGTCGAGATTGACGGATAGATTGTAGTTCCTGACTTCTTGCGCTTTTAGGGGCAGTGATAACAATAAAATAAGCAACACAAAGCAATAGTTCTTCTTTGGCATTAGGGGTCGTTTTTATGAGTGTAAAATATAACTTGTCTCCGTAATGACGGGCAAAGATGCAAAACATAACATGCCGACGTGCATTCTTAGTTCGTCTTTTTTGCTTCCAGCATCACTTTGCCGTCTTTGGTGACATTGACTCTGGTCGTATTGTTCGACGCATCTTTCAAAAATTCCAGTTCCAATCCCATTCCGTTGACAAAAACAAAAAGTTTGTTGGCGCTCATCGTGTAGAGCGTGAAAGGAGCGGCATCGGTGGCAAGCGTCAGCGTGTGTTCTTTTTTTGTGATCCGAAAGTTGCTTTTTGGAATCGAAGCAGCATATGTTCCCACAAATTGTTGCAGAACCTCATCGGATAAAGTCACGATTGGAGAGTGTGTCAGCTTTTTTGCCGTACATTCGAGTTGCCCGTTTGCCGTTATCGCCAGCGAGTCGTTTTGTGCAAATTCGAACTGTACCTGTACATTGTTCAAATGGAGCTTCTCAAGCGCGGCATTAGCCGATAGGAAGAATCTGTTTGTCGTTTCGGGATAAAGTGTGAGACCGGGCAACTGGTCGCACGACAGTTGCAGGGCATTGTCAGTCTTTGTGAGCAATAGCAGTCTGCCAAACGAGTCCTGATAGAGACCGCTGTAACCGGCGATAGTCGCGGAAGGCAGTTTTACAACTTTAGGAGCTGCTGATGCCGAACCTGTTGCGCCGGAAGCAGTGAACGGTTTTTCCTTTGTTCCGAAATCGATAAAGGGGTAGTGCCAGTCGGCCAGCAGAAACTTAATGCCGTCCCAGATGCCTTTGAAGTGGATGGTGTTGTGTACTTCGTCGGGGTGCTTGTCGAATTTCCATGCAAAGTTTTTGGGCGCGTATTTTTTCAGCAGGGCGTCCAGCGAATCGACACCCATCGACAGCCCTTCGTTGGCCATGGTCAGGTAGAGCCGCGTGGGGAACTCTGGTGTTTTGGAGAGCAGTGCACTCGTTTTGTTCAGAATGATATTGTTGTCCCACCACATGCTCGGACTGAGGGAGAGGTAGCCGTTGAAGTAGAGCGGATCGTTGACAAAGGCGTTCATCACAAACAGGCCTCCGTACGACACGCCACCCAACAGCCGGTAGTTGTAGGTACGGTAGTTCTTCTCTACGAACGGAATCAACTCCTCTTTGATGAAGCGGTAGAGGCTGTCACCACCGCCGCCCTTGTGGCTATCGCCCGGTGTAGGGGTAAGATCGTGTTCGCGCCTGTCACCGCCGGTTACGATGCCCACCACAATGGTTTGCGGAATGCTCTTGATGTCGGAGTTGGAGAGCCAGCCGAGGTTTTGCGCCGTGTGGTTGAAGTTCCACTGCGCATCGAGCATGTAGAGCACCGGGTATTTCTTCGTACTCTTTTCGTAGCCCTCCGGCAGAGCGATATTGATGGTACGATCCTCGTTGAGAATGTTCGAATGGAGTTTCAGTGAGTAGCCGGTAGTCACCGTTACCGGTTCCGTTTTGAAGTCACTGAGTGAAGGCACCTGACCCGATGCCAGTGCCGAACAGACCATTCCGGCCAGACAAAGTAATGTGAGTTTTTTCATGGGTGTGTTTTTATTAAGGGACAAAATATAAGTGTTTCAATGGTATGTGTACAAACCGGCATTTACATCGTCATTCCGTCCTTCCGGAGCGGGTGGCTTGTGTTTCAAGTTTGCTCCACCGTATGGTTTGTCCACACGATACGCTTCGCTAATCGTGCGGCAGCGAGGGTAGTCTTAGTGTTTTTTTAAGAGATTGACATATCTTTTTTTTGTGAATAAGTATAATGTTATCTGTCAGGTTTTTGTCGTCCAAGATCAAGAGCCATTTTTATAAATTCCCCTGTTCCTTTGCCAAGAATAGCCATTCCAGCTTCATGCGCATCTTCTAATTTATATCTGCTTTTTGCTGATCCATTCAGTGCATAATCATAACCATCAATAGTGACAATACACCAGTTTTTGTCTCTACATTCAATAATTACTTCATCTGTATAAAAAGGCCATTCTCCATCAAATTCGATTTTTTTGATAGATTGAGAAATGAAATTCGAGTTGTATTTTCTATCAAGCTCATCAGCAGGAGTCCTTTTGTGAATTTTCCTTGGCTTAGTTTGATATCTAGTTGTATTGTGTCTATAGTCTGTATTCCCAAAATTTTTGTCGTAAAGAACTCCAAAATCAGAAAATGGAATAGAGAATTGAATGCCTTTCTCACCTAAGGCTCCAAATGAGAATTGACGAGATAATGCTGATATAAATTTCTCAAATGTAATAAGAATATATCTTGATAAATCACCAAAAACTTCATTGTGTAAGTCCCAATTATCTATTTTACTCATTATTGTTGTATCCGAAAAAATAATTTTGTTTTGAAAGGCAACCCAAAGATCTTTAGGGTTTACGCTGGGCTTTTGACTTCCTGTTATTACATCAAAATTATGGTATCGAGCAAGCTTCCCAAACTCAGATAGTATGTATAAGAGTTCTTTTAGCTCAACATTATTTTTCAAGAAAATTTTGTCGTTTAGTAAAATTGTGCGTTCTTGATCAATAAAATATTCAGATAGAATCTCTTTTAGTAACTTCTCTAAATCATGGCCTAGCGTTTTTATATAAGAGATCGTTGGATATTTTCCTTCTTTATATAGATATCCCAAACAGATGTGAGACTTCATTAATCTTTCAAAGCCTTGAGATAATAATTGAAATGGTAAAAAATAAAAATCGTTTGATTGGTCTAGATTTTGGATTTCCCCAAATCCAAGTCGAATGAGTTTAGATGAGGTTTCAATTTCATCGTAAACAGCATAGTGTTTGCTTATTTCTTCAATATTATTCTCAGCTTGTTTCATTTTTGATTGTCATTTCTGAAATTCATGTATTGCATAAATTTTTACGACTAACTAGGATGATACTTAGTTGTGTAATTATATTATTTGCATGATTTTCTTTGCAAATGTATGTTTTTCTTTCTGTAACGCCTTGAAAGTATGGAAATAATTTGCATTTTGCTCAATGCGACGCTTCGAGCCGACAAGCAGCCAAAGCGAGGAAAACTGAAAAAGAAATACGAAAGGATAGAGCGAAAAATTAGGCTTTACGCTGTTTTTCTTTCTCCAAGGCCTCCAGTATGAGGTCTGCAGAGCCTTCGGTGCCGAAGAGCGAGCTGTCGACGGTGAGGTGGTAATTCGCCGCATCGCCCCAGGTTTTGTGGGTGTAGCGACGGCAATAGTTGATGCGTTCGCGGTCTTTGCGCTCCAGCTCTTTCGCGGCCAGTTCGGGCGCAATGCGGTAGTTGTGAATAATACGGTCGATGCGAAACTCTTTACCGGCGTGTACAAAGATGTTGAACGTGGGCTGGCTCTTGAGGATAAAGTCGGCGCAACGACCCACAATGACGCAGGACTCACGTGCGGCAATGTCGCGTATCACTTTGCTCTGCACCATAAAGAGCGAATCGAGCGGCGGCATCTCTTCGTTTACGTAGGCATAGTTCTGTTCGTACAGGTCGTAGAGGAGCGTATTGGCCAGCTTTTGTTCGTGATCTTGTACATACTCTGGCGTAAATCCTCCTTCGAGTGCCGTGAGATCGATCAGTTTGCTGTCGTAGAATGCGATGCCTAATTTGCGGGCCAGTATTTCACCGATTTCGTGCCCACCGCTGCCGTATTCGCGGGCGATGGTGATGATGAGTTGCTGTCTCGGTTCGGCAACGGTAGGAACTTGTTCTTCCTCAACCGGTTTGTTGCCCAGCCATTGGTCGATAAACGAAACGTGTTTGGCATAAAAACGGACGATGGTGCCCACTAAGAGCGCTGCCGCCACTGTGCCTTCGCGTACACCTTCTAACCGGTGCAATAGCAAAAATGAGCTCGCCACGCCAAGCACGACTAATGAACAGTCGACACTCACTTTGGCTTTGCCGAACTCCAGCCGGAACACTTTGGCAAGGGCCAGCGACAATCCCTCACCGGCAAGGTAGGTTACCTTCGCTTTTACTTCGAGAAAGACCCCGAAGCCCAGCACCATGCAGCTCAACAGGCAGAGCGCCCATTGCGCGAAATAGTTGGAGGTGTGAATCCAGGAGACTAACGGCATGGTAAGGTCGATGAAGAGTCCGAAGACGGAGACGGCTATGAGCTGCGTGAGCTGAATCCATTGGTATTGCTTGCGCAACAGCAAGATTTGCAGCAGAATCAGCCCCATGTTCATCAGGATGGTAGTGGTTCCCATCGTGAGCGGGAAAGCCTTGCTGTAGACGTAGGGTGGGGCGGAGATGGGCGAGGTACCCAGGTTTGCCTTGACCGACAACACTACCCCGAGAGCCATGATAAACAGCCCGGTTACCAACAATACACACCTTTTTGCCAATCCTTCTTGCTTCATCTTTTTGTCTGATACAAACCATTAAGAAATTAAGAAAAATGAAGTCGTGTTCTCAACTATCTTAATGCCTTAATGGTAAGGGTATTATTACAACATATGATTATCGGAATATCACTTAATAGTTTTTCATACAGCCAGAAAGGTATTACTTTAACCCTTGTCCGACCTTTCCGGTCGTATAGTTGGCGGCTTATATTCACACAGGTCACAGACCTGTGGTTATGCAAATTGGGCTTTTCAAGCCATTTGGCAAAATATCAGATAATCATATTACAAAAAAAGGATAACCGTCGTTATCCTTTCTCTATTTTTTACTGAGCGTTCATCTTGTCGACCAACTCGTCGACCGGAACCAACTGCTGTTCGCCGCTCGTCATGTTTTTGAGCATAACGGCATTGGCGTTGATTTCGTTTTCGCCGACAATCGCCACGAAGGGAATCTTTTTGCTGTCGGCATAGCTCATCTGTTTCTTGATTTTTGCCGCTTCGGGGAAGATTTCGGCATTGATACCGGCTGCGCGTACCGCCTTCAGCAACGGAAGACAGAAACGTTGTTCCTTGTCGCCGAAGTTGATAAACAGCAAGCGTGTATTCTCTTCCGACATGGCAGGGAAACCGTTCAGCTGGTTGAGCACGTCGTAGATGCGGTCGGCACCGAAGGAGATACCCACACCCGAAATGCCGTCCATGCCGAATACGCCGGTGAGGTTATCGTAACGACCGCCGCCGCTGATGCTGCCGATCTGTACATCGTTCGCTTTCACCTCGATGATGGCACCGGTGTAGTAGTTCAGGCCGCGGGCCAAAGTCAGGTCGAGTTCGATGGTAGTGGCAATGTGAGTCAACGATACCAGATCGAAGATAGTTTCCAGCTCCTCTACGCCTTTCAGCCCCGTTTCCGAAGCCGCCAGCACGGTTTTCAGCGTGTTCAGTTTTTCGGTGTTGCTGCCCTGAAGCAATAGTACCGGTTGCAGGCGGTCGATCGCATCCTGCGGAATGCCTTTCTCAATCAGTTCGGTATTCACATTGGCGAGTCCGATCTTATCAAGTTTATCGATAGCTACGGTGATGTCGACAATCTTGTCGGATTGTCCGATGATTTCGGCAATACCAGCCAATATTTTGCGGTTGTTGAGTTTAATGGTAACATTGATGTTCAGGCGGTGAAATACCTCATCGATCATTTGCAGCAGTTCGGCTTCGTTTACCAGCGAATTGCTTCCCACCACGTCGGCATCGCACTGGTAGAATTCACGGTAACGCCCTTTTTGCGGACGATCGGCGCGCCATACCGGCTGAATCTGGTAACGTTTGAAAGGAAAGGTAATCTGGTCGCGGTGCTGCACCACGTAACGGGCAAAAGGAACGGTGAGGTCGTAACGAAGTCCCTTTTCGGAGATCTTTGATGTTAGTTTTACGCTGTTTTTGTTCGCCCACTCGTCATCGGCAACGCCACCGGCAAAATCGCCCGAATTCAATATTTTGAACAAAAGCTTGTCGCCCTCTTCGCCGTACTTTCCCATCAGGGTCGAGAGGTTCTCCTGTGCGGGAGTCTCTATCTGGCGATAGCCATAGAGTTGAAAAACAGACTTAATGGTGTTGAAAATATAGTTGCGGTTCGCCATCTCTTCGGGCGAAAAGTCGCGCGTTCCTTTGGGTATGGAGGGTTTTTGCATCGCTGAAAAATTTTCCGCAAAGGTACGGAAACAATTTGAAAATTTGAAAATGTGGAGATTTGAGGATTAAGGCCACCAGTCGGATAGTGACAAGCAAGTTGCTTCAAAAGCATATCCTTTTGCTTAGCCCCCTACTGTAACCTTAAATTCAGTATTGAAGAGTATCGAAATGCAGGTTTCATCTTCAAATCCTCAAATTTCCACATTTTCAAATCAATTTCATTTCAGCAACTCCAGAATTTTGATGCGGAAGGCATATTCGTATTTGGCCTGAGTCTTTTCAGAAAGTACCTGTGTGAGGTTGCTTTTGGCCTGATAGAGTTCGTAGACCGATGCCCGTCCGGCTTCGTACTTCTGGTTGGCAAAACGGTATGCTTCCTGACTGGCTATTTCCGACTTCAGCGCTGCTTCCCAGCGGCTTTGAGCTGCCAGTGCATTATAATAGGCCTGTTGAATCGACTTTTTCATATCCAGTTTGGCGTTCTGAATGTCGAGCTTGTTGTTTTCAATTCCATTTTGGGCAATCTTCACCCGGTTTTGTACGTCAAACTTGTTGAAGATAGGAATCGAGAGGGTCAGTCCGACGGATGTCGTCAGGTTGTTTTTCAACTGTTTCCCGAACGCCTCGTTGTTGGCATGGCTCATGTTGTAATACCCTGTGCCCGAATTGGCTCCGAAGCTCAGCGAAGGGTAGAGCTCGGCTTTGGTGGCCAGCATATCTTTCGATCCGCTTAACAGGTGGTATTCTGCACTTTTAATCTCGGGGCGGTGAGTGATGGCGCTTTCGTAGATCGTTTGCGCGGAAATAATCATGGGATTTTTGTCGATAAGATTTTCCGGTACCACCACATCCAGCTGTTCAAAATTGTCGATCTCCATGATCTGGGCCAGATCGAGCAACGACAGTTTCAACGCGTTTTCGTTTTGCGTACGGCTCAGCTCCTCTTTGGCAGCCTGCGCCTGCAATTCGTACATTTCGCCTTCGGCCATTTTGCCGTTGGATACCAATACCTGACGTTGTTCTATCTTTGTTTTGGTTAATGCCAGTTGGTCGTTGGCAATTTGCAGCAGCTCTTTGTTGAGCAATACCTGCATGTATGCCGTGGCCACACTCAGGGCGATGTCTTTCCGTATCTTTTCCAAATCGGCTTTGGATGCCATCCAGTCGGCCTTTCGGGCATCGATGTTGTACTTCATTTTCAGTCCATCAAACAGTGTTACATTGCTCGACAGGTTCAACGAAGTTTGCTTCGAGTTGGAACTTGCATAGGTATTGGCCGCCGTTAACGAACGTCCAAACACCAAACTTTGACCGATAGATCCGTTGAGGTTGGGCAGGAGGTTGAGCCGTGCCTGTCGGTAATTGATCTCGCGGTTTTGCGCCGTATTTTGCTGCTGCCGTATTTTCAGGTTGTTGTTCCAGGCAGTATCGACACACTGTTCCAACGTCCACGCCTTTTGTGCAAAAGAGGTCAATGGAAGGAAGATCAGTCCGATCAGTATAATTTTCTTTATCATGAGATGCATGTGTTAATGGAGTGATATAACTGTGGAGTCAGAACACCTTGTGGCTGTTGCACGTTGTTCCATTCTCTAATTGTTCTATTCCCGGTCATCCGACTTATCATCCGTTTTTTGTTCCTTCTTCTTGGCCACTATTTCGGCTCCGCGGACTTTATCCTTCGATTTCAATCCCGATTGTATTTCGATTTTGATGCCGTCGGACAATCCTACCTTGACTACCTTTTTCTCAAATGCCTGCGGCTCTTTGGTTTTCAACAGATATACATATGAGGTGTCGCCGCTGAACTCGATGCAGTTTTCGGGAAGAGTCAGTACATTGGATAACCTGTTGAGGAGAATCTCCGCGTTGGCGCTGTAGCCGGCGCGTACGAATACCGAGGAGGGAATTTTGATGGCAGCCTTCATCTCGAACATGATAGCACCGTTCTCTTCTGTTCCCTTCGGAGAGATATATTCGAGCGTCGCGGTCAGTTTCTGATCCTGCATAGCACCGATGGTAATATCCATCAACATGCCGGTTTTCAGTTTACCCACTTCCGTTTCGTCTAATTTTCCCACAAAAAGCATGTCGCTCATATTGGCTACGGTGGCAATCGTCGTTCCGTCGTTGAAACTGTTGGATTGAATCACAGAGTTTCCTACTTTCACCGGAATGTCGAGAATCGTACCGTTGATTGTGGAGCGAACCAGTGTATTACTTGTTTGCGATGATTTGCTTGTGATGCCGTCGCGTACCAGACTCAGGTTGTCTTTAGCGGCCGTCAGCTCTTCTTTGTCGTTTTCGTATTGCAGGCGGGTCTTGTCGAATTCCTCTTTCGATATCACCTTTTCTTTCATTAATTTGGCATCGCGGTCGTAGTTTTTCTTTGACTGGTCGTAGGCCAATTGTGCCCGGGTAACCCGCGATTCGGCGCTGTTTAGGCTTACCATATCGGGGATCACTTTTATTTTGGCAATCAAATCGCCTACCTTCACCTTGTCGCCCGCTTTTTTATAGATCTCGGCAATGATACCCGACATTTGCGGCTTGATCAGCACCTCGTTGCGCGGAGATATTTTACCGGTAGCCACGATGCGTTTTTCAATATTACCTATTGTTACTTCGGCAATTTCGTATTTCTTTACTACCGGCTGCGATTTTTTCCAGAGAAAGAAAAAAGTACCGAGTACTACAACGCCCAATAGTACTAAAAAAAAGATTTTGAAGAATTTTTTCATGGGGAAAACTATTATTTTGGAACAATTTTACAATTAAGCGATTACACAGTTTAACGATTACTCAATTACACAATTACATGATTCAACGATTCAACGATTCAACACTGTTTTTACTCCTCCCGTATTGCCTCAATCGGTTTGATGGTCATGGCCCGGTTAGCAGGGACGAGCCCGGCCAATGTGCCGATAATGAGTAGTATAACCAACGATACGAGGGCTACGGCAAAACTGATCTGGGGCTCCTGAAAGAAACTGTCGGTTTGGCTTAGTACTAACCCCACCAACGATAGCAGTCCGACACCGAGCATCAGCCCGGCAATACCGGCCATCAGCGTGAGCACAATGCTTTCGCTGATAATCTGCTGGATGATGGTGCGGGGTGTCGCCCCCAGCGCACGTCGTATTCCGATCTCTTTGGTTCGTTCGCGCACCGTTACCAGCATGATGTTACTTACGCCGATGCCTCCGGCAAACAGCGTTCCGGCTCCCACAATCCAGATGAGTACGGCGATGCCGATTCCCAGGTAGAGGAACATGGTGAACTGCTCTTCGATGTTGAATCCGCCTATCGCGGCTTTATCCGACGGAGCTATGTTGTGCTGCTTTTTCAAAATCTGATTCATTTTCTCTTCAATCACTTTTACGCGAACACCGGGTTGTGCCGTTGCGGCGATAAAGTGTACCTTGTTGCCCATGTTGAAGGCTTGTTGCATGGTGGTAAACGGTAGCACAACCGACTCTTCGCCGCGCCCACCGAGGTTGACCTGCGAAATGCTGCGCGCTACACCGATCACCTGAAAATAGATACCCATTACCTTTACGTTTTGACCCACCGGGTTGATGTTTTTGCCAAACAACACCTCGCTCACACGTTCGCCAATCACGCAGGTTTTCCGTTTTTCGGCAATGTCTATATCGTTGATGTAACGTCCGTAAATCAGCTTGTTCTCTTCTATTTTGTTGTAGCTCGGGTAGTTGCCTTTTACGTTGAACGTTCCCGATTTATCTTTGCGTACCACATTGTTGGATCCCCCCTGTCCGCCGAAAAGCACGGGAGCCAGATACTGTATTTCGGGAACTCCTTTCAGCAGCAACGGAATATCCTCGTTCTGTATCGACCAGTTTCTCCCTTTTTTGAAGCCTTTGTAGGGTTCGGTCGTCTGTTGATCGTAGATAAAACAGGAGTTGGTGGCAAATCCGTCGATGGCAGCTCCCATGCCGTTTTTGAGCGCGGAACCGGCACCCACCATGCAGACGAGCATAAACATGCCCCAGAATACACCGAAAGCCGTCATCACACTTCGCGATTTGTTGTGCTTGATGGTGTACCATATCTCTTGCCAGCGATCTAAGTCAAACATGTGTATTTATTTACAATTTAATCATTTACTATTTACAGGTGCAGCTAAGGAAAATGTAGAAGTTACAATCAGTTAATCTTCACATTCTCAAATCTCCACATCTTCAAATCCATATTGGCATATTGATGATTTATTCTTCGCGCATTGCCTCGATGGGCTTGATGCGAACAGCCCTGCGGGCCGGCATATACCCGGCAATGATACCGGAGATAATCAAAATAAGGGTTGAAATGAATACATAGGTCAGCGACACGGTCGGATTCATAAATATGGTCATATCGTTTTCCGAGGTGCTTTGCGCTGCCGTTTGCACCATAATATAGTTGACCAGTTCCGTTAGTCCGATGCCTAACACCATACCGAAGTATCCGAATATGCCCGTGATCAGAATCGACTCGATGATGATGGAGCGCAGGATCGATCCCGGCGGTGCGCCTATCGCTTTGCGGATACCGATTTCGCGGGTACGCTCTTTGACCGATACCAGCATAATATTACTCACACCCACGATGCCGGCAATCAGCGTAAATATCCCGATGATAAAGACAAACAGCGTGATGCCGTTGAATATTTTCATTGTTTGGAGGTAGTCGCGCTGCGCATTGCGGATGTTGATGGCCTGTTCGTCTTTCGGGTCAAAGTAGAGGCTGCGCGACATTACCCCGATCAGTTTCGTGTTGAACGAATCGTTCTCGGCTTTCGAGTCCAGGCCGTTTACCGTCATGGCAATGCTGCCGAACTTTTGGTTGGGGTTGTAAATCAGTTGTGCCGTAGTAAAGGGAATGTAGCAGGTAGGATTGCCGTATTGCTCTTTCTTTGAATTGATACCGATAACGCGAAACATAACCGACCCGACCTTGACGTACTTGCCCAATGCCGTTTCTTTTTTGAAAAGCACCTCTGCGATTTTTTTGTCGATGACCACCACTTTGCTGTGATTTTTCAAGTCGATTTGATTGATAAAACGTCCGCCTTCGGGTTCGAACTTCAAATTGAAAATATCTTTGTAGGAGGGATCTACACCGCGCAATGAATAGTTGCCATACTCGTTTTGATAGGTTACCGTCGATTGTTTGTCGATGATGCCACTCTTTTTGTCCGGTTCGCGCAGCTGTGCATCGATGTCTTTCTCCTGCTTGTCCGAAAAATCCAGGGTGCGGTTGGCCATCAAGCCGTGGTAGGGCATAGACGATTTGCCCGACCACAATTGTACTGAATTGGTCGCCCGTGCGTTAAAATTGCTGCGGACGCCATTGCTTAAACCGTTTCCGGCACCAAGCAATACAATCAGGATAAAGATGCCCCACGAAACAGATAGGCCCGTAAGCATGGTGCGTAGTTTGTTGTGTCGGAGGCTCGACCATATTTCCTGAAGTGTATTCATCGAATGAAGATTATGAATGTGTCCGGTTGAAAGGTTAGTTGTGTTGGATGTTCTGTATCAGCCCGTCTTTGATGTGGATTACTTTGCGCGTTTCGTCGGCTACGGCCTTTTCGTGTGTAACGATGATGGTCGTGATGCCGGTCTGGTTAAGTTCTCCGAGTAGCTGCATCACCTCTTCGGTGGTTTGGCTGTCAAGCGCACCGGTCGGTTCGTCGGCCAGCAGAATTTTGGGTTGCGAAATGATGGCGCGTGCAAGAGCTACCCGCTGTTTTTGTCCACCCGACATCTCGTTCGGAAGATGGTATGCCCAATCTTTCAGACCCATGCGGTCGAGGTATTCCAGTGCCATGGCGTTGCGTTTTTTACGGCTGACATTTTTATAGTAGAGCGGCAGAGCCACATTCTCCATCGCATTTTTGAAGTTGATCAGATTGAACGATTGAAACACAAAGCCGATCATCTCGTTGCGGTAAGCGGCCGCCTGTGTTTCCGACAAGTCTTTGATCAGTTTGTTGTTGAGGTAGTAATCGCCGGTATCGTAATTATCCAAAATTCCCAATATGTTCAGCAAGGTCGATTTGCCGGAACCCGAAGCTCCCATTATCGACACATAGTCTCCCTGCTCGATGTGAAGGTCGATGCCTTTCAGTACATGCAGCGAAGTTGCTTCGGTGTAGTAGGTTTTGTTTACGTCGCGTAGTGTTATCATTGTATGTAAATGTTTGCTTTCGATTGTAATAACGCTTTTTGCCTGAATAATTACCGCCCTTACTGCGGGTTGCGAATAAAACCGTACATTTGTAGTTCTGGCCGGTAATTCAACAACAAATCAAGGTTAATGTGTTTTATCGTATCATTGTATTACTACAATAATACACTGCAAAGATAAAGTAAGTTTTATAGCCTCAAACCCGATGACTTGTATTTTAATTAACTTTAACCAAGCGGGACTCGGAGCTAAGGTTGGGCTTGTTGTTTAATCGGCTTGTCTATTGTTTTTTATGTCGCGCTGGCGGGTTGTGTCCCGACGACCGATCCGGGTTAAACGGCACGACAGAAGGAGTTAAAATTTATGCTTAATCGTTTCCTTTTAGATAAAATTCTTTCCAAACTTCCGTTCGAGCCGACGGCGCAACAGTCGTCTCTGATCGAATCGTTATCTGTTTTTCTGACTTCACAAGAGCGGGAAAAAGCATTTTTGCTGAAAGGATATGCCGGGACAGGAAAGACATCGGTGGTGAGTGCTTTGGTGAAGACGTTCGACGAACTTGCACAAAAGGTAATGTTACTGGCGCCAACAGGGCGCGCGGCCAAGGTGTTGTCGCACTACTCAGGGCATCCGGCATTTACCATTCATAAGAAAATATACCGCCAGAAATCGGCGGCTGACTTCGTTTTTACCCTCGATAACAACCTGCACAAGCATACGTTGTTCATTGTCGATGAGGCTTCGATGATTGCCAATATGTCGGGAGAGGGGAGCATGTTTGGGTCGGGGCAACTGCTCGACGATCTGGTGCAATATGTTTACGGAAGCGATGGGTGTAGCATGATTCTGCTGGGCGATACGGCTCAGTTGCCGCCCGTGATGCAACCTGTGAGTCCTGCTCTTGAACTCTCGAAATTGCAAAGCTTCGGACTGAACGTGACGGAATTCACGCTCACTCAGGTGGTTCGTCAGGCAGAAGAGAGTGGAATACTCTTTAATGCTACCGCTTTGCGCAATAATTTGCAGGAAGGAACGACTCACCTTCATCCGCAATTCGAGGTGGCGCCATTTACTGATATACGGAATCTTCCGGGCGACGAATTGATCGATACGTTACAGGCGGAATATAACAAAACCGGTGTGGAGGATACCATTGTCATTACCCGTTCCAACAAACGGGCCAACCTTTACAACAACGGCATTCGTGCCCGTGTGTTTCAGAAAGAGGAGGAACTCAGCGGTGGCGATCTGGTGATGGTGGTGAAGAATAACTATTTCTGGAGCAAGGATTACCCCGAAATGGAATTTATAGCCAATGGCGATGTGGCCGAAGTGCAGCGCATCCTTCGTTACCGAGAGTTGTACGGCTTCCGCTTTGCCGATGTGTTGCTGCGGTTTATCGATTACGACTGCGAGATAGAGGTGCGTATTCTGGTGGAAGCTCTGCAAGCGGAAACGCCTGCAAGCCTGAATGAGATGAATAAAAAACTCTACGAAGCTGTGAGCGAAGATTATGCCCATATCGGTAACCGCCGCGAACGGGCCAAAGAGATGCAGAAGAACGAGTTTTACAATGCGCTGCAGGTGAAGTTCGCCTATGCGGTTACCTGTCACAAAGCACAGGGCGGGCAGTGGAAGACGGTCTTCATTGACCAGGGAAACATTCCTGAAGAGCAACTCAATACCGATTATTACCGCTGGCTCTACACAGCCCTGACCCGTGCTACCGAAAAGGTCTATTTAGTGAGTTTTTCCAGGGAGTTTTTCAAAGAGGAGCCTGAAGCCAGTAGCCAGTAGACAGTAGTCAGTAGACGGTAGGCAATGGTTGAATTGTTTAACTGTTGAATCGTTGAATCGAGGAGCTTCGAAACATTGGAATCTTGGAATGCAGAAATGTTGAAACAATGATAGCTATCTATAATTTGTCTCCCGCTGAAGCTTTGACGGATGGAAGTGAACGCTTGATTTCCGTAGGTTTGCATCCGTGGCATATCGGTGCCGACTGGAAAAAACAGTTGCGGATGCTGGGCGGAGTAGCGGGGACAAAACGGGTGAAACTGATCGGCGAAGCCGGATTGGATAAACTATGTAAAACTGATTTTGAATTACAGCAAACGGTGTTTTTGCAGCAAATAGAGCTGGCCGAGGAGGTACAAAAGCCGCTGATTATCCATTGTGTGAAGGCCTGGCCGGAGTTGATTGCCATCCGTAAAAAGGTGCTCCCATCTGTGCCATGGGTCATTCATGGCTTTCGCGGTAAGCCCGAACTGGCGCATCAGCTACTGGCGTTTGGTATTTATCTCTCGTATGGCGAAAAGTTTAATGAAGAGAGCCTCCGCATTACGCCTCTGGAACGCCTTTGCACCGAAACGGACGAAAGTAAGCTGATTATCGAAGAAATTTACAGCAGGATAAGTAAAACAAAGGGCATTGAGATGGAATCGTTGCTCGAACATGCTAACCGGTTAATAACAAACAAAGAGAGGCAATTCGTCGATATTCATACCCATCAGGCAAAGAGCGCTTTATAACTCTTTCTTCATACACACACTATTTTCATTGCCACTATATTGCCCGTAATTGGGAATCAAAGTATAACCCTGTTTTGTATAGAAACGGATCGCTTCGGGTTGACCTTTACCCGTTTCAAGAACCGCCGAGCGAAATCCAAGCTCGGCAGCCCACCTCTCCAATTCCTTTAGAATTACATCGGCAAAGCCATTGCCCCTGCACTCTTTCCGAAGGAAAACCCGTTTTATCTCTGCCGTTTCGTTGTCAAACGGTTTGAAACAACCGCAACCAATGGCTTTTCCATTTATCCGGGCAATTACCACGGTGTCGATTTGTTCTACCCGGTTAAAGCCATTGTATTGTTTCTGCAACTCCCCGTAGCGGCTGTTCAGATCTTCGTCCAGCTCGCCGACAAGCATACGGAAGTCGGCATTGCTACTGGTAGTTCTTTCGGTTTGGCATTGATTCTTTATCGGCATGACAGGTATATTTTAGATTAATAACAGGATAATAACCACCACTACACCGATACCGGTAAAGAGAATGCCTCTTCGGAAAAACCGGGTGCCGGGTTTAAACATCCAAAGTGCCGAAACGGCCATAAAAGCAAGGAGGCACCCGAAAACAGCAGAGGGGAGCGAAGTTGCTTTTTTGCTTGCCGCAACATGCAGGTCGGTGATGATCTTTACGTAGGCAGGATAATCGGTCTTCGTATAGTTTACGGCACCAGTGGTTCGGTTGTAGGTTCCCTCTTTGAAAAAGACGATGTTGTTTTCGATCTTCAACACTTTAAGGCTTTTGATATGCAGGCTTTCTCCCAGTGCATAGGCCTCTATGCCGGGGGCAATCGTCTTCTCTATCCGTGTCTCCTGTCGTAAAAAGCCTCTGTCGCGAAAGATCATTATCACTCCGCCGATGCAGTATATCAGCGTCATTCCTATAATTAAAAAGCCTATATCGCGGTGTAAACTCCGCATATAGTACTGAATCGATTTCTTTGGTTTTTGTTCCATACAATGTCAGGGTTCATTAAAAAAATAAATTCGGGTGGCCGGTCGGTTCAGTCTATTTCGATGCCATATTTTGCAAGCAGACCGGGCACACCTTGCAACGAAAATTTTGCTTTGCGGAGCGTATTCGCTTCGGGATCGATAGTGTAATTATATGCCGATGAGAAGTCAGTCTCTTTTAGGTTTGTATAGTGAAACACTGCATTTTCGAGATTGCACTCTGTGAAACGGGTTTTGCCCAGATCGCATTCGGTAAAGTCGGCATTGCGGAGCGAACAGTTGACAAACGGTGTTTTGGTCAGTTTCTTGCCCGAAAACAGACTGTAATCCATAGGACAGTTTTCGAAACGGACATTGAGTAATGTGTCGTTACAATCGATAAACGAAGTACCCGTGAGTTTGCAGCCGGTAAAAGCAACGTTATTCAGTTGGCAATTGTTCATTTTTACCATGCTCAGGTTGCAATTTACAAACCGGCAGTCGATATAGGTTCCGGCCATGTATCCGGCTTCCGAAAGGTCGCAATTGGTAAAGGTACAGTTGTCGAATTCGCAGTTACGGAGCTCGTTTTGCGTGAATGTCCGGTTGGTAAATTCTTTGTCGTCGTGGATAACCATGTTACTTCAATTTTTCAATATGCTAATGTGCCAATAATTTTTTTTTTCTTACGGGAGAATCAGTCGCTACTGAGTACTGAATACTGCGTACTCTACTCATCCCATCACAATCCCCTTGGTTAGAAATGCCTCTTTCAGTTTTAGCAGGGCGTCGCTTTTCACCTGGTCGGTATTGGCAATGGTACTCCAGAAACGAACCGTCAGGCGGCATGAGCGTTCTTGTACCTGCGTAAAGAGAATGATAGGTTGCTTCTTTGTAATCACATTTTCCACCTTACCCACCGTGGAGTTGATGATTGGACTAATCACGTTGGCATCGAGTTCGTCGCCGATCAACGAAATTTCAATCATCACCCTGCGCTGATCGTTACTGTAGGTCCAGTTGACGATGTTTTGCGAAAGAATGGTGCCGTTCGGAATAATCACTTCGGCTCCGTCGGCCGTGTTGATGGTGCTGGCCCTCAAACCGATCTCTTTCACCTTACCCGATTGGCCGCTTACTTCTATCACGTCACCGATCTGCAACGAACCGTCGAAAATAAGGATAATGCCCGATACAAAGTTGTTAACCACGTTTTGCAAGCCCATACCGATACCGACGCCGAGAGCGCCCAGTACAATGGTGATTTTGTCGATAGGTAGTCCCGAAGCAGCTACTGCCAGCAGGTAGCCCCCACAAAGAACAAATAGCCGTAACATCAATAGCCGTGAATGCTGACCTTTCGAGATCATGCCGTCTTCGGCTTCATTGCCCGTTTCACCGAAAAGGAAGCTGATTAACCGTTGTAAAATATGGGCAAACCAGATGATAGTGAAGAACAGCAGCACACTCGACAATTTGAACGAAATGCTGCCTATCGAGCGGGTAGAGGTAAGCTGATCGCCTATCCATTCGCTGATGCCGTGATAGACATTGAGGTTGGAAGCCAGCATTATGAACCATAAGATAAGAGCAAACGCTATCATCGGCAACTTCAGTTTGCCCGTTACCAGCGTCGGGTCGAAAGGCACCTTGATTCCTTTTCGCAGCCGGCCAAGCTGTATTTGCAACAAGATAACTTCCAGAATCGTATCGATACAGATGGGTAGTATCACAGCCTGCATCAGGGTAAAGATGGATGCTGCCCCAATAATGCCGGCAAGCGAAAAGCGCCCGAAGACATTCGTCAAAATCGATGATACGGCTAAGAGTACGGAGAGATACATCGCCATGCGAATCCATTTGCGGAAGGATACTTTGTCATCGCAACGATTGCAAAATCTCACGGCGAATACAATAACTCCTATTTGCAACAATACCAGCCAGTATCGTTGGAGTAAGGTCGGCTCGACCCAGACATAAGAGACGGAAACAGCCACGAACATCACCACCAGAGCAATCCATGCATACCACGTTTTGCGTTCCCATTGCGTGAAAAAGATAACCGAAGCAATGATAAATGAGATAAGGTATTCTCCCGTCAGGTAAAGTGTGGGGGCATAGGCATCGAAGAAGGGGATAAGAGCCAGCAATACCATCAGCAGCGCCAACACCGGATGGGTGTTGATATACTTTAAGCGGAGAAATGTAAAATGCTCGTTTGGGTCATTAAATGCTTTTAACTGACGTCGTTTTACCCACCACCAACCGAACAGTAGCAGCGCTACCAGCAGCATCACAATGCGGCGTTGCGATGTTTTGTCGAAATAATAGCCGAGCGCTTTTTGTTCTATCATGGAGATGGACGACGCCGATTTGTGAAGTTGTTGTCCTACCGTGTCAGGTACGTTGAATTGCCACAGGCAGGGAGCTTCCGAACCGAACAGCTGCAGATCGGCTTTATCGAGCCGGTTGTCGAGCATATTGAGCATGTTGGCAATGTTCATCGAGTTGTCCGATACTTTCAGTTTCAGTTCGTTCAACAGGTTCAGACCGGCACGGGTCATGCTATCGGTACGCATCCATTTACGTTGCATCCGGTCGAGTCGTTTATCGAATAACTTTGCCATTACCGTATCTTTGTCCAACCGGATAAAGATAGAGTCCTTCATCACCCTTTTTAAGTTCAGTTTGGCACGATAAAAGCGGTTGTATGTCGTGGTCAGAAATTGCCTTAGCTGTTGATTGTCGTCATCGAGGTCTTCGATGAAGCTTTGATAAAGATAGAGATTTCGGAGGTTTACATGGGCGCGCCGGCCTCCGAGGCGTTCGCGGATTTCGGCAATGTCTTTGGTTATTTTATCCAGATGACGGCCGGAGCCCATCACTTCCAGACTCATTTTTACACTGTCGCGAATTGTGTTTAGTTTGTCGTTTACCCGTTCGATGCTGGTCATGTAGTCACCGGAGGTAATCGTGTCGGCGGTTGCCCATATCATTTTCCGGTGGTGCCGGAGCGTGTCGTGTTTGAGGTTTTTGCTCACCTTGCCGGTGTCGGTTGCAGCTGATGGGGTGGGGAGAGGTGGCGTTGTTTGTGCCGTTACAATGGCTGTGGTCGCAATTAAAATGCTGAACAATAAAACTATTTTTTTCATCTGCTACAATCTTGTCTCTGTTATCGGTTTATTCAAAATGTGGGCTGGCTACTAATTCCAGCCGGTTTCCTTCCGGATCTAGAACCACGCTTTCGTAATAACCGTCACCGGTTCTGCGCGGAAGACTCGCTACCTCAATGCCGTCATGCTGCATTTTCGCCGTAAGCGCGTCTACTTCGGAGGGTGTGCCTATTGTTATCGCTATGTGCGTCCACCCGAAGGTGTCGTCTGTCCGGCCGGAGGTAATATCGTTTCGATGCATCAATTCGATGCGGCCGCCGTCGGCAAAATAGATAAAAAAAGAAGAGAAGCCCTTGGCCGGGTTTTCATACCGTTCTCCCGAACTGCAATCGAAATATTGCAGATAAAACTCTTTCATCTTTTCCAGATTTTGTGCCCAGAGCGCAATGTGATCTATTTTCATCTGTTCTTGTAATGTCTGTTTCGCTTTGTCAGGATTCAAATCCGGAGATGTTCGGATTGTGTATCAAAAACGATTCGAACTGATCGCGTTTGCCCGGTTGTATCTCTATGTTATACTCCACGCAAACGATTCCCGATTGTTTGCTGGTTTTAATGCGCAGGTATTTGATGTTTATTCTGTCAAATTCTGCTTCGAGTGCTTCGAGAGAGTATGTTTCTGGTTGGAAGCGTATTTCGTAATTCTTCATCTGGTGCAGCGAGTCGAAGGTACTTTCGAATTTGAACAGCGCCAGCAACACCAGCATGACCAGTACTACTACCATGGCCGCCAGCGCATAAAACTGCAAGCCGATGCACATGCCGATAGCCGCAGCCATCCAGATAATTGCCGCCGAGGTGATGCCTTTGACATTCGCTCCCTCTTTGAATACCACACCGGCTCCGATAAAACCGATGCCGGTCACTATGTTGGATGCAATGCGGTCGCCGCCCCACGAGTTGGAGAGAATTGTAAACAGGCACGAACTGACCGTAATCAGAATCATGGTGCGGAATCCGGCCGGTTTGTTATGGTATTCCCGTTCCAGTCCCAGTGTGGCGCCTGCTGCAAAGGCTGCCAGTATCTGCACATAAGGTACGTAGTCGAGTTGCATAAGCCACGGGATTAGATGTGATTTGCAAAAGTACGAATAGTTGGCGTTTTTTCATCAAAAAGAGGCAAAATAGAATGGTTTCATTCCTTACGGTTTTGTTTGCATCCGAGATAATAGCGCGGTTTTCTTGACTTTTTATTTTTTGACCTCCCAGCCCTCCAAAGGAGGGCTGTAACACTGTAATATAAATAAAGTTTCCTCATTTTAAGACCAAATTCCTCCCCTTGGGGGAGGTTAGGAGGGGTCAGTAAATAAAAATGAGGAGAAAATATTGTACCAAAGAAAAGTCAAGATGACTTCAGCATGTTTGATTGTATGAAGATAAAAAATAACATCATTTAACTTTGTTGATTGATTATTGTTCGTAATTTTGCGAACAACGAACAAATGAAACTATTTATACTATGAACTGCTGCGAAAAACAAGAATACACAATAGATAATGAGCAACTTGCACGCTTTGCCAAGGCGATGGGGCATCCGTCACGAATTGCCATTCTTAGCTTCTTGGCTAACCTGGATAGCTGTTATTTTGGCGATATCCACAACGAATTGCCGATTGCCAAGGCTACCGTCTCGCAACATCTGAAAGAGTTGAAAGATGCCGGACTCATTACCGGAACTATTGAAGCGCCCAAAGTGAAATATTGCATCCATCGGGAGAACTGGGCAAAGGCTCAGGCTTATTTCAATACATTCTTTGCTTCATTAAAAGAAAAAGATCTTTGTTGCGAATAACATTAAATATTAAAGCTAATGAAAATTCAAGTATTGGGTACGGGATGTGCCAAATGTAAATCGCTTGAAAAGGCGGTGCGCGATGTGGTGGCTCAAAACAACATCGACGCAGAAGTGACTAAAGTGGAAGATATCATGGAAATCATGAAATTCAATGTGATGACAACTCCGGCGCTGGTTGTCGACGGAAAAGTAGTAGTAAAAGGGCGGGTGCCATCCAGCGATGAACTGAAACAGATATTAACCAATAAAATTTTTCTGATATGAAACGTACAATCCTATTCTCATTGATGCTGCTTTTGACAGCCTCTTTTGTTGTTAGTCAAACTGCAAAAAAAGGTGCTGTAACTCCGGTTGCAACAGTGAAACAGGCAAAAGTAGAGGTTTATTATTTCCATTTTACCCGCCGTTGTGTGACTTGCCAGGCTGTCGAAACAGAATCGCAGAAGGCTGTGGCGGCGCTTTATCCGGCACAATGGAAACAGGGAGCGATTGCTTTCAAATCATTGAATCTGGATGATAAAAGCAGTAAGGCGATGGCAACGCGCTGTAAAGCCGAAGGACAGGCATTGCTCGTTATCAGTGGTAACAAGCGCTTCGATTTGACCGATCAGGGTTTTCTATATGCCCGCTCCAATCCGGCCAAACTGAAGGCAGAACTGAAAAAAATTATCGATCCGCTTATTCGTTAATGCACTATGGAATTTCTCCAAAGTATTCTCGATAACTCTCAATACGCCTTCCTGACAGCGTTTGTATTGGGGTTGATGACGGCTATCAGTCCTTGTCCGCTGGCGACCAACATCACAGCCATCGGATTTATCAGCCGCGATCTGTCTGACCGCCGGAGGGTATTTTACAATGGATTGGTCTACACCCTCGGACGGGCAATCAGTTATGTCGGTCTGGCGCTAATCATCTACTTCGGTGCCAGTAAAATGAACGTTTCGCTCTTTTTTCAGGGATGGGGCGAAAAGGTACTCGGTCCGCTGCTCATCGTTATCGGACTGGTGATGCTTGGGGTGATTCCGGTTAAATTTCCGGGCTTGCACAAACTGACCGACAAAATCGGAGAAGGTAAAAACGGAACTGTCTGGAGTTCGCTTCTTTTAGGAGTTGTATTTGCCTTGGCCTTTTGTCCTTACAGCGGAGTGCTTTACTTCGCAATGCTTATCCCTATGACCGTTTCGAGTACCGGAGGCCTCTATCTTCCGGTTGTTTTTGCCATAGCCACCGGGCTGCCGGTAATTCTGTTTGCCTGGCTGCTCGCATTCGCGGTGAGTAATGTGGGTGCTGTGTACAACAAGATAAAGATCTTCGAGTTATGGTTTCGGAGAGTCGTTTCGGTAGTGTTTATTGCGGTGGGGATTTATTATATGCTTATATTGTTTGTTCTCAAGTAAGTGCATGACAAGAAATAGTAAACGAGTTGACAAGTTGACGAGGAATCTGTTTTAGAAAATACGAGAGGAACCAACACTTACAAAGAACCGGGAATATTTGCAATTCAAATTTTCAAATCTTCACATTCCTAAATCTTCACATCTCCAAATTTTAATCGTATGAAGTGGAACAAAAACATCACATGGACACTGTTGGCGTTGCCGGTCTGGTATCTTCTCTATGTCAATTTACAGCCCTTGACTGACTGGATTGTGGGGATCTTACCCGGCATGTCGAACGGAGCTCCGCTGACCGAAGCGATCCGGTTCTTTATCTTTGAGTTTCCCAAGGTGTTGCTACTGTTGGTGCTTATTATCTTTTTCGTGGGTATTGTGCGCAGTTTCTTTACCCCCGAACGTACCCGCAAAGCGCTCGAAGGCAAGAATACCTTTACCGGCAATGTGATGGCTGCGCTTTTGGGCATTGTTACCCCTTTTTGCTCCTGTTCGGCTATTCCGTTGTTTCTTGGATTTGTTGAGTCGGGAGTGCCGCTTGGCATCACCTTCTCCTTTCTGATTGCAGCGCCAATGATTAACGAAGTAGCCATTGTGCTGCTCTATGGCATGTTTGGCTGGAAAACGGTGTTGATCTACATCTCAACCGGTCTTACGATTGCTATTCTGGCCGGATGGATTATCGGCCGGCTTCACCTGGAAAAATGGGTGGAAGAGTGGGTGTATGCCACCCGATTTGAAAAAGGAGAGACAGAAGAGGAGAAGATTACTTTTCAGCAGCGCATCGGAATGGGATTGACCGCCGTCAAGGAGATTGTGAGCAAAGTGTGGCTCTATGTGGCGCTGGGTATTGCCGTCGGTGCCGGAGTACACGGATATGTGCCGGCCGAATTTATGGCATCGTTGATGGGAAAAGATGTTTGGTATGCAGTTCCCTTGTCGGTGTTAATCGGTGTGCCACTCTATTCGAATGCGGCGGGTATTGTGCCCATTGTTTCCGTTCTCATAGAAAAAGGAGCAGCCTTAGGCACTGCGCTGGCCTTTATGATGTCGGTTATTGCCTTGTCGTTGCCCGAGATGATTATCTTGAAAAAGGTTTTGAAACTGCCGTTGATCTTCGTCTTTGTTGGAATCGTGGCCGTGGGTATCATTATCGTAGGTTTTATATTCAATACAATAATGTAAAAAGCAGAATATATGGAATCATTGAAAACAGTAGGATTTATTGGTGGTGGTCGCATTACCCGAATTCTTTTGCAAGGATTCAAAAATGCAAATGTTACGTTCGACAAAGTTTGGGTGTATGAACCGAACGAAGCGGTGGTGACTAACCTGAAAACGCTCCATCCGCACATAGAGGCCTCAACCCTTGACGCTCAATATGCAGCTTCGGCAGATGTGATGTTTGTTGCATTGCATCCTCCCGTGTTGACGGAAAATTTGCGAAATATGGCCAGTCTCATTTCTCCCAACACATTGGTGGTTTCGCTGGCGCCTAAAATTACAATCGCTACTCTCCAGACTATTTTGCCACAGAATGCCAATATTGCGCGGATGAATCCGAATGCCGGAACATGGGTCAACCGGGGGTACAATCCGGTCTGTTTTGCGGCTGGAACTGACGAGAAGATATCGACTGAATTCCTTCGGTTGTTTGGGAAATTGGGCAAGGTGCCGGTTGTGGACGAACATAAGATTGAGGCGTATGCGGTAATCAGTGCGATGGGACATACCTATTTCTGGTTTCAGTTGCAGCAAATGAAAGAGCTGGCGCTTTCGTTCGGTCTGTCGGAACAGGACGCGAAAGAGACCATTTCTGCAATGTTGTGGGGCACCACCGAAACGCTGTTTAATTCGGAACTCAGTTTTGAAGCGGTGACTGATCTGGTTCCGGTAAAACCGATGGCTGACCACGAAAATGCAATTAAAGAGATTTACCAGACCTGCCTGAATGGCATTTTTCAAAAAATAAAACCTCAATAATACACAGATAGTATGAAAGTACTTATTTTATGTACGGGAAATAGTTGCCGTAGCCAGATGGCGCACGGTTGGTTGCAATCGTTTGATGCGACCCTGACCGTTTGCTCCGCAGGAACGCAGGCGAGTGGTAAACTCAACGAGAAAGCGGTTGCCGTGATGCGCGAAGCGGGTATCGACATCAGTCATCACACTTCCGATCCGGTGGAGAAGTACCTTAGCGAAGAGTGGGACTACGTGATTACCGTTTGCGGAGGAGCTAACGAGGCGTGTCCCGCTTTCTTCGGCAAGGTGAAACATCGTTTGCATATCGGGTTCGACGATCCGAGCCATGTTGTAGGTAGCGACGATTTTATATGGAGTGAATTCCGTCGTGTACGCGACGAAATTAAAGAGAGTTTTTATCAGTTTTACGTAGAGAATATCAAAGGGAGATGAGTATCGCAGCTTCTGTCAATTTGAATGAGCTCGGACTGCTGACTGCCCGCATTCCACGCGTGTCCGCACAGTTGACTCTCACGGACAAGGTGGGCGCTTTGAAAGTACGCTTCGGCATTGGACGCGATGATTACAAAGTAACTCCGGGGCTTTACAAGATCGGGAATCCCGACAGTCAATCGGATGTGCTGCTTTCTGCCAACTACAAGCTTAGCTTCGATATGTTGCGCAAAGAGCTTGATGGTATGAATCTCTGGTTGCTGGTGGTCGACACGAAGGGAGTGAATGTGTGGTGCGCTGCCGGAAAAGGTAATTTCGGTACCGACACGGTTGTACGTAGTATAAAAAAGACATCGTTGGAGAGTGTGGTGACGCATCGCCGGATTATTGCGCCGCAACTGTCGGCCAGCGGAGTGGCGGCACACAAAGTAAAGGAACTCTCCGGTTTCAGAATTAGCTTCGGACCGGTATTGGCCAAAGATGTTAAGCCGTTTATCGATGCCGGATATAAGGCTACTCCCGCGATGCGGCGGGTACGTTTCCCCATGAAGGAGCGTGCCAAATTGATTCCGGTTGATTTTATGTACGGAAAATACAAACTGCTGGCTGTTCTGGCATCTCTCTTTGTAATTGCCGGGCTTGATCGTAGCGGCTTTTTGTTCGGCAAAATGGTAAGCGAATCGGCCTTTCCATTAATTGCAATCTTTAGTGGATATGTTGCAGGCATTGTACTCACGCCGCTCTTTTTGCCGTGGGTGCCTTTTCGTCCGTTTGCCCTGAAGGGTGCTTGCTGGGGCCTGCTCTCCTCCTTGTTGTGGATCGTGTTGCTCCATCCCGCACTGCCCGAAGCCATTGCTATCGGACTGATTAGCCTGAGCGTCTCTTCCTTTATGGCGATGAATTTCACCGGATCATCTACCTTTACCTCGCTATCGGGGGTGCAAAAGGAGATGAAATGGGCCATCCCCATGCAGATCGGGGCTCTTGCGTCGGGTGTTATTCTGTTTATCCTTTCCAAACTATTTTAAAATGAAGCGGTTACAATATTTGAAGAACGTGGTTACGCTGAAACTGAACCCCGACGTATGTACCGGATGCGGTATGTGCACGGTGGTATGTCCTCACGCAGTCTTTGAGGTGATAGACGGCAAAGCCCGCATCGTCGATATCGACGATTGCATGGAATGCGGAGCCTGTTCCAACAACTGTCGTTTCGGTGCTGTCAGTGTCAAGGCCGGGGTAGGGTGTGCCGCGGGAATCCTGAATGGAATATTGAGAGGCACCGAGCCGTCGTGCGACTGTTCTACCGGAACGAAGGCTTGTTGTTGATTAAGGATTATACCAATTTATCATTTTATGGATTTGTCAAAAGAGGCGAGTGTTCCCAACATTTCACAGAACGGTTGTTTTCATAACTCCGTCCTTCAGGGCGGAGTAACAGACGTGTACTTGATGAATGGGCTTTAGCCCTGATTGTTCTTTCCGATCTTTCATTTTCAGGGCTGAAGCCAACAAAACACTCTTCTGCCTTTGTCTCCGCCCTGAAGGACGGAGTTATGATTATGCTTTTAATATAAGTCTAATTGGTATAATATCTATTAAACCAAATAATTATGGAAACAGTAAAAATAAGGGAGGCGACAACAGAAGATCTGTCGCAAATCAGGGCTCTGCTGGAGGCGAGTCAATTACCGGGCAGTGATATCGATCCGGACAGACAATTTTTTCTGGTTGCGCTCCACAATCAGACCGTTATCGGAACGATTGCGCTCGAAGTGTATGGCAATAGCGCTTTGCTGCGCTCTTTCGCTGTCGATACACATTTCCGGAGTCAGCAAATTGGTGCGCGTCTTTACCGGGAGGCTGTTGTGCAATCCAAACAAAAGAGAATCGGTCATCTTTTTCTGCTGACCACCACCGCCGATCGGTATTTCGACCGGTTGGGCTGGCAACGTATCGGGCGCGATGAGGTGCCCGAAGCAATTGGCGCTACCACCGAATTTGCCTCTCTGTGTCCGGTATCTTCTATTGTAATGAAATTTGATATATAACCGTTATGAATACACGACTGAAATTTCTCGACCGTTACCTGACGCTCTGGATATTCCTGGCTATGTTTATCGGAGTCTTCTCCGGCTGGTATTTCCCCGGAGTGGCTGCATTCTGGAACTCCTTTTCGTCGGGCACCACCAATCTGCCCATCGCCATCGGTTTGATAGTGATGATGTATCCGCCCCTTGCAAAAGTGAAGTACGAAGAGTTGGGCGATGTGTTCAAAAACAGAAAAATTCTAGGGCTATCGCTGGTGCAGAACTGGATTATTGGGCCGGTGCTAATGTTTTTGCTGGCCATTATTTTTCTCCGGTTCAACATCAGTTACATGTACGGACTCATACTTATCGGCCTGGCGCGCTGCATTGCCATGGTCATTGTGTGGAACGATCTGGCAAAGGGCGATCGGCAATATGCGGCCGGACTGGTGGCTTTCAATTCGCTCTTTCAGGTGTTGCTCTTTTCGGTCTATGCCTACGTGTTCATTGCTATTCTGCCCGGTTGGTTCGGACTGCCGGTGAACGAAACGGTGGCACAAATTACGATGGCCTCCATTGCCAAAAGCGTCTTTGTTTACCTGGGTATCCCCATGATTGCCGGCTTTCTGACACGGTTTATTCTTACCCGTATTAAAGGTTCGCAGTGGTATGACACCCGTTTTGTTCCGAAAATATCGCCGCTGACGCTCATTGCACTGCTGTTTACCATCGTGGTGATGTTCTCGCTCAAGGGCGAATATATCGTAAAAATTCCGCTGGATGTAGTGCGTATTGCCATACCGCTGGTTGTCTATTTTGTGGTGATGTTCCTCTTTTCGTTCGTCATGAGCAAAAGGGTAGGGGCTAATTACGAACAGTCGGTTACCCTTTCGTTTACCGCCGCGAGCAATAACTTTGAGTTGGCCATCGCTGTCGCCATTGCTATTTTCGGCATCAATTCCGGTGAAGCTTTTACTGCCGTAATCGGACCGCTGGTTGAGGTGCCGGTAATGATAGCGCTGGTGAACGTTGCTTTTTGGTTCCGTAAAAAATTTTGATACTAGACCTTGAAGGTTTCAAAAACCTTTAAGGTCTGATATATTCCCTGTTCGATAAATTTATAGAAAATGAAATTGATTACTATCCAACCCCTTACTGCCGCACATTGGCCCGATGCGGCGCGTATCTACGAAGCCGGTATCGCCACCGGTAACGCTACGTTTCAAACCGAAGCTCCGTCGTGGGAAGCCTGGAACAAGGTGCATCGGCCGGATTGTCGTCTGGTGGCACTTTGCGAAGGAGAAGTGGCCGGATGGGCTGCCCTTTCGCCCGTATCGGCGCGGCCGGTGTATGCCGGAGTGGCGGAGGTAAGCATCTATGTCGATGCTGCTTTCCGGGAACAAGGTGTGGGCGACGGTTTAATGAAAGCGCTTATCGAAGAGTCCGAAAGAGAGGGAGTCTGGACGCTTCAATCGGGTGTGTTTCCCGAAAATGCAGCCAGTATGCGGTTGCACCAAAAGCACGGTTTTCGTACTATCGGCCTCAAAGAGAAGATTGGTAAAATGCACTCCGTATGGCGCGATGTGGCTATGCTGGAACGGCGCAGCCGTGTGGCGGGGATCGATTGATGTTGCTTGCCCCGACAGGAACGCTTCTGCCTGGACTCCTTCTGCTCTGGTAGTTTTTGCGTGATAGGCCAACGTCCATCCATTCATCCTGTTTTATATCGCAGGGTTCGTCAGCATGTTCATGCCAATTGAATAGCCGCAGAAGCCGACAAAAACCAAGACAACCCGTTATTTCCGTAGCTGGACGTAATCGACCAGATGGTTGGCGCTTTTGTGCAGAATAAGGTTTGCGCGGGAGCGGGTGGGGAGAATGTGTTCCCTGAGATTTACCAGGTTGATTTCCCTCCATGCCGTGCGTGCAATTTTTATCGCTTCGTCGACCGACAGCTTTGAATAGTGCACAAAGTAAGATTCCGGATCGGTAAAGGCCGTTTCGCGCAACTTCAGAAACCGGGATATAAACCACTCTTCCAGCAGTGCCTCATCGGCATCCACATAGATGGAAAAATCGACAAAGTCGGAGACAAACGCGTGTGACTGATTCGGGTGCGGAGCGTCGAGATTGCTTTGCAGTACATTTAGCCCTTCCAGAATCAAAATATCGGGGCGGTCTACCTCGTGAAATTCGTCGGGCACCACATCGTATATCTTGTGCGAATATTTGGGTGTTAGCAGGTGCGATTTGCCCGATTTGACATCCATCACAAACTGTAGCAGCCGACGTGTGTCGTACGATTGCGGAAAACCTTTTTTCAGCATCAGCCCTTTCTCTTCGAGCACCGCATTGGGATATAAAAAACCGTCGGTGGTTACCAGCATTACTTTCAGATTCTCTTTCCAATGACTCAGTAAAGCCTGCAATACGCGCGAGCTGGTTGTTTTTCCTACCGAAACGCTGCCTCCAATGCTGATAATAAAAGGGATATGTTGCTCCTGCTGGTTGAGAAATTGCATCAGGGCCGATTGCCTGTTGAGGCGGGCATTGAGGTGATAATTGAGCAGGCGGGCAAGGGGCATGTAAATATCCCGCACCTCATCAATCGACAATTCGTCGTTAATGCCACGCAGTTTTTGCACCTCCTCTGCCGTGAGAGACATCGGTTGCATATTGCGAAGCGAAGCCCATCGATCCCGGTCGAAGTGCATGTAAAGATTTTCCGAATATCCGATCATCTGTTGGTTGTTGAATCTTCTTCAAAAAACGTGCTTAACTCAAATAGAGTGCAAAGATATGCGTTTTAGCGGTAACCGAACCCATGTTCAGTCATAGAATCGTATTGCGGGCACTTCCCTTTGATCCCGATAGCTATCGGGAGGAAGACTGAATCTGCCTGTTTGTGGAAATCTTGCAAGTGCATAGTCTCCCCTTCGGATGAAGGGGAGTACCCGGGACGGGGGAGGGGTTTGATACTTTAAGGTCTTATTTCTTTGCGGGATCGCAGATCCCTATACTCTTTGCGGCGACGGATCGCAGATCCGCCGAGACGGAAACCGAACCCATGTTCAGTCGAAGAAAGAGTCTAAATGTAAAGTCGGGAGAAAAGAGTAGTGGATTGCGCGGAAGGAGAGCACCTGTAAAGCCTCAACGGATTGGTAGGTACGGTTGGTCTCTCTCCCCGCGCTGCGTACTGGCGTTGGTTTGTTTGCTGCTACCCGTCGGTTGAAACCGACGTCAATAAAACCGATATTGCTGGTCAATCCGCTGTAAAGGGTTACATTCTTTGTCGTCTGAAAGAAATCGAGAATTGCACGCTTGCCGTCTGCTTTAGCTGACGGAAAACAAATAGCTGTCTTTTTGGGGCTTTAGCCCAACAACCCCTATTTGGCGCAAGTTTAGCGATAGCGTAACTTGTGCCCAAAACCAAAGTGGTTTGTAACCACAATCAAGAGTTAGTGACGCTAATCAGTTGTAAATGGTACATCCCGTATCAACGGGACTGATTCTATTTTGCGTCCAAGCTACACTTCGTTAAGCTTGAACGAGAATCTGCTTCTTTTCATTCTTGCGCTAAAAGGGGCAATCATTCTTTTTTCTTTTCGCCAGATATAACAATTACAATATCATAGGTTTTTATCATTTTTTCTTTATTTAAGCCAGAAGGACATTCAAGTGTTGTATTTTTTTTATATATACCATAGTAATAACCCAAAACAGTTTTTTTCTCTAAATTATTAGGAGTGTCGAATATTTGATAAATTTCACCTGCCTTTACTCTTGATATATTACGCTTAAATAAACCACTCATTCCTGGTACATTAATTAGAATTTTCAGTGTTTTATTTTGTTTGAAAAAATAAAATCTGTGATAAATAGTTGTATCCATTTGTGACACTTGATAATCACAATGATTACCAGCAACACTTAAATCTACGCCAAAAGCTTTAGCAACATCGTTTAGTAAATTGTAATTCTCAATAAATTTGCCTTTTTCATAAACATCAATACTTATATCAATGTATTCGCCTTTCTTTAATGCGAATTTGTTTTTAAAGAAACTAATACCTTGTTGTTCTAAAATGCAAGTATAATCTATGTCATCAATCGGGGAATGATTGGTTATTTGAGAATATGCGGGTATTTGAAAAATAAACCCAGCCAATAAAATTAAAATACTCTTTTTCATGCTTTGTTTTTATTTATTAATTATTTTGCTTTATTTTCTTCAAGGTCATACATTTTGTTCTAGTCGATATTTTTCTTGATAAGGCTTAAACTCTGTTTCCATTTTTTGCTGTTGCCCCTATTTGGCGCAAGTTTAGCGATAGCGTAACTTGTGCCAAAAACCAAAGTGGTTTGTAACCACAATCAACAGTTAGTGACGCTAATCAGTTGTAAATGGTACATCCCGTATCAACGGGACTGATTCTATTTTGCGTCCAAGCTATACTTCTTTTAGCTTGAACGAGAATCTGCTTCTTTTTATGCTTGCGCTAAAAGGGTCGGTATCTGGTCTTTGCCTTAACGCACGTTTTGCGAGGGTGCAAAGTTAGTCAATTACAAGCTGATTCCGTTTTGTGCCATCAACGCGTTTTCTCTACCCCCTCCAACCCACTGACGATTTCTGATGACACAACGATAAGCCCTCGGGATTTTACCCTGCTTCTGTCGTTCAATCTAAATTATAGCTATTTGTATTGTTTGTACGGCATTTTGCCATTTGTTTCAGGCAGTGAAGCTCACTGAGAATTGTTGCGTTTTTGTTAAGTTTGCCTTATTCGATTTTTGTATGGCCGGAATATCTTATTTTTGCGGTTAAATGGTATTAATGCAAACAAGTGGTTTGCAATTCTGAAATTAAACAATCAATGTGGATGAAAAACGTATTTGCAGCTATTGCTATCTCATTTACCCTGCTGTTTGTCGGTTGTACAAAAGATAACACAGTAAACACAACAGACGTAAAGAGCATCACCAAGTCAGGCGTGGGCGATTTGGTTAAGTATGAAGTCAATTGTAGTCCGGCAGGATTTTTGGTGATTTACAAAGACAGTACCGGAACTACAGTGCAAAAAAGCATTTCGGCGGATAGTTGGACGGTTTCGTTTACCGGACATGCATCCGATTCCGTTTATGTATCGGCAAAAGCAAATAACAAGAGCGCTACCATCAGTACAAAAATATATTACAAAGGAAACGTACTAAGCCAGGGCACCGCTTCGGGCGATTATTCAACGGCGAAAGGAGTAGGGAAACTGTAGTACTCTCCGTTCAATTTCCAATGTGCTGTCTTCTGTTTGTAACCCTCAGAAATGCTTTTGGTTTATTGATAAACAATCTTGTGTGTATCACAATAATCGATAAATTTCGACAGTATCGATTTCCATTGTTTAAGCGTATAGTCAAAGCCCACTTTATGCCCGGTGTCGTAAACCATGAGAACATATTTGAATCTCATCTTTTTAATAATCTTCACTTTCACTCCGTGGATAAAAGTTGCCACCTGATCTTCTTTAGAAAGGTATAATCACCCGTATCCTCAAAAATGGGTTCGAGCTTATATACCTGCGCCCATACACCTGCGCCCAATACGCTGGCAAATGTCAGTAAAATAAGCTTTTTCATCTGTTTGTCTTTTAAATAGTTGTTATATTGAATTTCCTTTGCAGACACAGAATCCCGTTTTATATACCGGCAATAGTTTTATTGTTATTTGTTGTGTTCCTTATCGTAAGCAAAAGCGAACTCTTTGGCGTGCCGTTCGTCCTGAAGCTCTCCCCATGCCGTCCAACCTTTCTCACGCAAAACGGCGTTGTCGTGCTCAAGTGTAGGATAACCCCGAAAGAAATCGGCAAAAAGGTCGCAGGGATAACTTTCGCAGAGTGCGCACATCTCCACATTTTTCTCTTTGGCGCACTGTCTGACTTTACAGGCCGGATTGCCGCTTCCCGCTTTGCACGAGATACATACGCCTTCCGTCGACATTCCTTTCAGGAACGACCAAAATTTATCGCCATCGGGAAAGAAGGGCATAATCTCTTCAAATCCCAACTTCTGCATCTCGTGGTACAAAACCTTTGCGGCAGGTTCAACCTTCATTTTTACCGCGCAATTTTCGCAGTAAAGGCCACAGTAACATGCTTGTTTTCTATCCATATCTTAAGTGTGTTTTATTTACCCCAAACCCACTGACGATCTACGATGTCACTACTACAAGCCTAAAGGGGCTTTAATCTGCTGCTGTCAGTTGTTCTGGTTTGGCCAATTTGTTTTGTGCTGTACAATGTTTGCAAATCTCTCTGTTTTCACTGTGCCACAGTCCCCTTAAGGGGAATCGAAGATCAGCGAAGCTAATTAGGGGTTGAAACCAACGTCTGTCCCGTCGGATTTAGCTAACGCTGATTGTTAATTGCAATCCGAGAGAACGTATGGCGTATCAGAACTTCTTTATCAACAGGGTATGTTTTATTGCCGAATCGGGTTTGCTCACCGGCATCCGGTATCTTTGCACCGGTTTCAAGCACGGCATTTTCTCCATCGTGGCGGGTCTGTTCAGTGCAAGATTCAAATTGTTCTTTTTAAATACAGGAAGAGGCGAGAGCCTTTTCGTTGACATGTCGTTGAGTTTCCACTGAGAAATACCGTATTTCAATGCGCTGTTTGCCGACAGCTTATCTTGCACTGATCTTTGATAAAGAGTGGAATCTCTCTGAAGCAATTGGTTGTGCAATGCCACGCCGTGTTGCGCAACTACCGGCATAAGAAATCCGGCCATTAAAACTGCGATCACTACTATTCGTTTCATAGTCAACAATTTTATTGGAGTTATTATTTAGGGCACGTCGATGTTCTTCTTGCTCTTTCAGACTCAACGGATTGAGCCATTAAATTTCGCTCCAAATCTACACATTTCCGCTTAATAAATTCTCTTTTAGGTTAATTTATTTGATGAGTATCTGATATTTTGCCTAATTGAGTTTTATATCGCTTTCAATGCCTCTTTCTTCTATGCCTGAATTGAATTGAAAATCAGCGTAGCTAAAGGCATTACGTTTAGTATAGTCCGACCTTTCAGGTCGTGTGGATACAAACTTTGCTCACGCGCAGGTCACAGACTACGAGTGTTCGGAAGATTTTCCATTCGATGAGATTTAGGTTTAAATTTAGGCAATTCTTGCTAACTAATTTTGAATATCAAAAATAAGGGCAGCTTATCAACAATAATCATCATAAAATGTTGATAAATAACTGATAATAATTTTACATTCAAGAAGTTGATCTGTAATTTTGCATCCATATTTTAATGGAATGCAAACAAAGAATTTGAAACAACATATTACAGTCAAAGAATTATTAAGTGTTATCCCTGATGACAAAATTTGTGCTCTGGCGGCAAATACGCAAGTTGACTACTGCACCAAGATTTTATATGGGCGTTCGGTTTTTTACATGATACTTTATTCATTGTTAGAATCTGACCGAACGAGCCTGCGTACGATGGAAGATATTTTCAATAGTGCTAAATTCAAATTTCTATTTCATTTAGATCAAGACAAAACTGTGCGTTACAGCTCCATTTCAGAAAGACTATCTGTGATGGATGTTAGCTTCTTTGAACTGTTATTTGAACATTTTTATACCCAGCTAAGTCAATTGTATTCTCAAAAGGAACTGGAAAAATACAATCTGGTTCGGGTTGATTCAACTATGGTTTCCGAGACATCGGCAAAATTATCAAAGGGGTTAAGCCTTAGACACAAAAACAATGATAAGAAACATGCTAAGTTTACAGTGGCATTCGATGGCGTTTTACCTTGCAATGCAGAGACATTCTTGAATCAATGCGAATTAAATGAGTGTCTCACCATTCCACAGGTCATAAAAGAGCATGCTCTTAAATACAAACAACACGTCTATGTCTTTGATCGTGGAGTTAATAAACGCACTGTTTTTGATGATCTACAGATGGATCGTATTGATTTTGTTACTCGTTTGAATCCTAGAGTTGCATATCAAAGTGTTGAGGTTCTTGAACAGGGTAATCGATTAATAGGCAATTTAAGATTACTTAAAGATGAGATTGTACATCTCTATAATTGGAAAAATAATCGGCGAACCAAAGAATTGACCAAAGAAACGTTCCGGCTGATTACAACAGAAAACAAAGATGGAGAACCACTTCTCTTCTTATCTAATCTGAAAGAAAACAAAGCTGAAAACATAACGGCATTGTACCGTAAACGTTGGGATATTGAGGTCTTTTTCCGCTTTATTAAACAAGAGTTGAATTTTAGCCATTTCATGTCAACCAGCGAGAATGGGGTCAAAATTATTCTGTACATGACTTTAATGCTGTCAATGCTATTGTTAATTTATAAACGACTCAATAATATCGGTTATAAAACAGCCAAAAGGCGTTTTGGGCTTGAACTTGACGAACTAATTATTGCAATGATTGTTCGTTTTTGCGGTGGAGATCCATCTTTGGTTTTTCGCTAAAAAAACGGCATTTTTTGTGAATCTAAAAAACATCAATTCAAAGAACGCATTTAACAGCAATATATTAATCTTCCGAACACTCGTAGTCACAGACCTGCGGTTATGAAAATGCGGCTTTTCAAGCCATTAGGCAAAATATCAGATAATCATATTTATTTTTTGCCCTCACGGAGTTGCCGGTAGCGAATAATGGCAAACCGGTGTGTTGCCAAATCATCGGTGTCGTAGAAAAAGCATGACAACTTCCCTGTAAAAATGATTATTTTTGTCTGAAATTTTCACATAATGAACAAAATTATCTCATATCCTCTCTCTGCAGTTGCTTACGGACTCTTCTTTTTGATTCTTTGTCTGTTTCATCCGGCGCAGTATCTCTGTCTTAACTTGTTGGGTTACAAGGCGCATAAAAGATGTGTCGATCTGCTCAATCTTTGTCTGTTGCGTGTCTTATGGGTTACGTTTTCGACGGCAAAAGTGGAGATGAAAGCTGACCTGCCTGAGGATAAACCGCTTATATTTGTGGCAAATCATCAGGGTTTGTACGACATTATCGGTATCGGTTGGTTTTTGCGTAAGTTCCATCCGAAGTATGTGAGCAAAGTGGAGTTGGGGAAGGGAATCCCCAGTGTTTCCTACAACCTGAACCATGGCGGTTCGGTTTTGATCGATCGCAAAGATCCGAAACAGGCTTTGCCGGCATTGAAAAAGATGGCCGAATATATCGAAACCAATCACCGTTCGACGGTTATCTTTCCCGAAGGTACCCGGTCGAAGAATGGCGAGCCGCGTAGCTTTGCCTCAAATGGGGTGAAAATATTGTGCAAATATGCACCCAATGCGCTGGTGGTGCCCGTCTCGATTAATGATTCGTGGAAAGTATTCCGGTATGGAAATTTTCCGTTGGGCATCGGCAATCGTCTCACATTTACCGTTCATCCTCCCATCGGCGTGAAGGGCGCAGACTTTCCATCTCTTTTTGAACAGACGGAAAAAGCAGTGGTAGAGGGTATTCGGCTTTGATAATGCGTTGTCTCGCCTGGTATAGCGTCGGATTGTCTTACTAAATGAAGAATCGGATGAAAAGATACATTTTTCTTGGGTGTTTCTTGCTCGTGGCAGCTCTGCTACCCGCACAGTTAGTCAATCGCTTTACGATCGATCTGACCAAAAGCAAAAAGAACAAACTTTCGGTACGGTGTGATGTGCCGGCGTATCAGAAAGAGGTGCTGGTGTATCAGATTCCGCGGGCGGTTCCCGGTTCTTACTCGATCAAGAACTTCGGCGATTATATCGACAACTTCAAAGCGTATGACCGACAAGGTAAAAAGCTGAAGGTTGTCTACAACAAGCAGGATAATACCTTTGCCATTCAAAATGCAGCGTCGTTGGCACGCATCGGTTACGATGTGCGCGATACGTGGACCGATACCAACAATCCGAATTATGTCTTCTCCCCCGGTGGTACCTATTTTGAACGCGGCACTCTTTTTTGTCTCAATACGTTTGCTTTGTGCGGCTATTTCGACGGTTTTGACCATACTCCGGGCGAAATTCGTATCACAAAAGAGAGTGGCTTGTATTGTGCCACGTCGGCTGATCGTACGGCCTTGAGTCCGACCGAAGATTTGATTCGCGTGCCCGATTACGATGCACTGCAGGATAATCCGTTGGTTTACATGGCTCCCGATACCGTTTCGCTGTCGGTAAACAATTGCCGGTTTCATATCGCTGTTTTTTCGCGCAATCATAAGATCACCTCCCGGCAAATTCTTTCGTCTATCCGTCCGGTATTGACCAACGTATTTCCCTCCTTCTTTTCGAAGTTTCCGACGAACAATTATACCTTCACCTTTATTTTTCCGGGATGGCAGGACGAAAACCTGACAAAGAACGGTGGTGTGGGGGCAATGGAACACAGGAACAGTTCGGTCTATTTTTATCCGGAGACCGGCAATAGCGCTATTCTGAATTCGTTTCTGACGCATGTAATGGTACATGAGTTTCTGCATGTGCTTACTCCGCTTTCGTTAAAATCGGAACAGATCTTCCGGTTCAATTACCGCAATCCGGAGGCATCTCAGCATCTGTGGTTGTATGAGGGCGGGATAGAGTACCTTGCGAATCAGTTTCTGTTTCGCGATTCCATCTTCTCCGAAAATGACTATCTGGAGTCGGTGCGTCAGAAGCTGCTTTACAGCGATCGCTACAAACAGATCTCCATGACGGAGTTCGGACGTAAGATATTTGACAATAGCGATCAGAGTTATTACGCGAATGTTTACAGCCGGGGAGCCTTAGTAGCCTTTCTGCTCGATGTGCGCATCAACGAACTGACGGAGGGCAAGATGAATCTGCGGGAGCTGCTGTTTCAACTCGATGAGAAGTACAAGGGTCGCTTTTTTCAGGACGATACGTTGTTCGACGAGATGGTAAGCCGTACGCATCCGGATATTCGCTCGTTGATAGATAATTACATTGTCGGAACCGAAGAGTTGCCGGTGAAGGCTTACCTGCATAAAATAGGATACAAACTTAGTGCAACCATGCCGGATAGCATTTATACCTTCGGGCGGGTAAGCGTGGAGTACGACAGCCGGACTGCCCGGTGCGTAGTGCGCGATGCAACTCCTAATTACAACGCCTTTAATCTCGATAAGGGAGATTTTCTTTTGGCGGTGAACGATACGGTGCTGAACGAAGCAAATTATTATCAGAACCTGAAGCTGATCGGAAACCCCGATTCGGGAAAAGAGGTGAAGGTTCGGTTTTCCCGCAAAGGCAAAATGATGGAAATAGAAAATCCGCCGGTCAAAATAAAGGTTACACAGTTAGATTATATCGAGCCCGAACCCGATCTTACGCCGGAGCAACAGCGTTTACGCAAGCTTGTTTTGGGAAGATAGAAGAGCGATCAGCGATTGAAAAAGTGCTGCAAACCGGTCTGAGCATCCTCCAGCTTGTCTTCCCAGTGCTTTACCGAATTTTCGCCGATTTTGTCCGTGATGTATTTAACCGAGACGAATGGAATCCGGCGGCGTTTACACAGCGCTGCAACGGCAAAATTCTCCATGTCGAAAGCATCGGCTTCGTCGATAACGCGGGTGACAAACGAATCGCCCGTGTTGCAGATGTTATTTGTGTCCCACCCTGCGATAATAGAAACCGACTTGAGCTCTTCTTTGAAATCGAGATGGTAGGCCACCCCGAAATCTTTGCATTTCTTCATATCCCTATCGACAAACGTATCGCAAATAACGATTGAGTCTACGTCGTGATCGACCGAACCGGCCGTCCCGATGTTTAGAATCAGATCGGGTCTGTTGCCGGCAATGGCATCGGCGACGGAGAGTACCGCGTTTACTTTGCCTATGCCGGTTTCGCAATAGGTGATGTTGCATCCTGGGATGGATACCTCTACGCGCTCCTGAGGAATGGCATAAGTGACCAGAATATTCATAATTGTTGAAGCTCTTTTTCGATCAGAAAAGCGTTGTCGGCCTCAAAGCAGACAAACAGCACTTTGTCGATGGTTGAATGTGTGGTAAGAAATTGTTTGACAGTTTGTACTGCGATTTGTGCAGCCAGCTCTTTCGGGAACCCATAGACTCCGGTACTGATATTGGGAAAGGCTATCGAGCGGCAGTCGTTTTCCACAGCCAGCGTCAATGAGTTGCGGTAACAGTCGGCAAGCTTTTGCTCCTCGTTCCGGTTTCCTCCATACCATACTGGCCCTACCGTGTGAATCACATACTTTGCCGGAAGATTACCTCCGGTGGTAATGACAGCTTCGCCTGCAGGGCACTCTCCCTGCCGGGCAACAATGGCTTTACACGCTTCAAGAATGGCCGACCCTCCGGCACGATGAATCGCTCCGTCGACTCCACCGCCACCCATCAGCGAGGAGTTGGCGGCGTTGACAATCGCATCTGTTTGTACGCGGGTAATGTCACCTTGTATTATTTCTATCCGGTCTGGGGGAAAGGGCATATCCAACTGCCATGCTTATTTTGACAACGCTTTTTGAATCGCTTTTTGTACCAATGGTTCCATTATCTGATAGCCTTCGGGGTTCGGATGAACCCCATCGTAGGTCAATGCTGCTTTCAAACCATGGCGTTCATCGACCATTGCACTGAAATAATCGGCGTAGATGATTCTCTTTCTTGCGCAATAATCTTTGATCCATGTATTTAATGCGATAATTTTTTCGGCCGGTTGCAACCCTTTTTTCCAGGGATAGTCGTATACCGGCAGTACCGAACATAGAACAACTTTAATGTTGTTGGCCAGCGCAATTTCGGTCATGGACGCAAGATTGTCCTCTATCATTTCGATGGTAGAGGGGCCTGTGTTGCCTGCAATATCGTTGGTGCCTCCCAGAATTACCACCACTTTAGGATGCAGTTTAACCACATCGGCACGAAAACGAACCAGCATTTGAGGCGTGGTTTGCCCACTGATACCTCTGTTGATGTAAGAGTTGTTGGCGAAAAATTCGGGATGTTTTGTGATCCAGCCTTCGGTGATGGAATTGCCCAAAAAGACAACTCTCTTCTCATTTCTTGCGGAAGCTTTCAGTTCGGCATTTGCATTTGCATATTTTCCTAAGTTAGGCCAGTCTTGTGCTTGAACGCCATAACATAATGACAAAAGAAACAGAATAATACCCGATTTCAAAAGATGCTTTTTCATGATTAATATTTATTGAGTAGCTAAAATTATACCGATGACAACCGTTACCATTCCAACCATATTGATCACGCTTAATCGTTCGTTAAACATCAGTACCGAAACAAGTATAATCAAACTGATACTCATGGCCGAAAATGCCGGGTAAGCTATGCTAAGGTTAATGTTTTTCAATGCTTTGGTAAAGAAAAATGTATTGATAGCCCCCAATAATAATCCGGATGTAAAGAATAACAGCCATCTGAAATCATGCGCTTTGTTGGCGATAGATTTGAACAGAATATAAGCACCGGTATTAAAAAGTACAGATAGAAGTAAAAAGAGATACTTCATGGTTTGTAATCTTAAAGAGAGGTATGACCGGTTTTCGCCAGTAATGAATAATCCAGTAAGGTCATTGCCGTCATCGCCTCTACAATGGGTACGGCACGGGGCAGTACGCAGGCATCGTGGCGACCGCGGGCTTTGAGTACGGTTTCGTTTCCCTGCATATCAACTGTGTTTTGCTCCATCAGGATCGTTGCTACCGGTTTGAATACAACCCGGAAATAGATATCCTGACCGTTGGAGATACCGCCCTGAATTCCTCCTGACCGGTTGGTGCTTGTGGTAATTTTGCCGTTTTCGTTGAAAAAAACATCGTTGGATTCGGAGCCTCTGAATGGAACACCTTCGAATCCGCTACCGTAATCGAATCCTTTGACGGCATTAATCGAAAGCATGGCGCTACCAAGAGCTGCATGTAGTTTGCCGAACACCGGTTCGCCTAAGCCGACAGGAACATTTTTTGCCACACAGGTGATGATGCCTCCGATCGTATCGCCGTTTTTGCGGACTTCGCGAATCAGTTCCTCCATTTTATCCGAGGTCGCAGGATCGGGACAACGTACGATGCTCTCTTCGGTACGGCTTAAATCGTAGTCGGTATAGCGGCCGGGCAGGGCAATGGATCCGACTTGCGAGGTGAATGCATTGATTTGAATCCCGCTGGAACGTAAGGCTAATTTGGCAACTGCTCCGGCAACTACACGGGCAATGGTTTCGCGCGCGGAGCTTCGTCCACCACCCCGGTGATCGCGAAAGCCGTACTTGGTCTGGTAGGTAAAGTCGGCATGCGAGGGACGGAATGTCTCGCGCAGGTTGTCGTAATCGGACGAATGTTGATTGGTGTTGCGAATGATGAAGCCGATAGGAACCCCGGTTGTTTTACCTTCGAAAATACCGGATAAAAATTCCACTTCGTCGGGCTCCTTGCGGGGAGTAACAATATTCGACTGACCCGGACGGCGACGGTTCAACTCCCGTTGAATAAATTCCATATCAATTTCCACACCGGCGGGGCATCCGTCAATGACTCCGCCAACGGCAGGACCGTGCGATTCGCCGAAAGAGGTCAGCGTGTATATATTTCCGAAAGTATTGGACATAATTGGTAAATATGTTGTTAAATCGTCTGTAGAACGTGGTAAAAAACAAAAGTGAGAAGTGAAACGGTTCCTTTATCGGATTTTTCACCTCTCACTTTGTGTAAGATCGTATTTTGTCAGTGGTTTATTTGCAGTCGCAATCGCCACCACAGCTACAGCTTGAGCCTTCCGATTCAGGATCTTCGCTGCCGCAGCCGCCACCGCAACCGGAACATCCGCCGCTGCAACCGCCACCGGTGAAGGAGGCCAGCTCTTGTTCTGTCGCATCACGTACTTCGAGTACCGATCCTTTGAAATGCAGTGTTTCGCCGGCAAGCGGATGGTTGAAGTCTACTTTAATGGCTTCGTCACCGATTTCAACAACTTGTGCGTTGATACGTGTGCCGTCAGAATCCATCAAAGGAACTACATTGCCTACGAAAACCATTTTTTCGTCCAATTTGCCGTCTACTTCAAAAATGTTACGGGGCAGATCGACTACATTTTCGTCGTCATATTCGCCGTAGGCATCTTTGCTGTCAATTTTGAAATCGAAATTATCTGAAACTTTAAGCCCGTGTAAATTCTTTTCAAATTCAGCAAGCATCATACCGATACCGAAACAAAAGGTAAGCGGGTTTTGTGCAGTTGCTTGCTCCATTAATTCGGGTTCCTCATTTTCACCGCCGACATACAAATCGTAGGTAACAGAAACCATTTTGTTGTTTTGAATACTCATATCAATCAGTAATTTGGTTGTTTTGCTAATTCTAATAAAAAACGATGCAAAGATAGCGCATAAAAGGGGAAAATCAATGTGTAACAGGTTTTTTTAGAAAGTGAGAACTAAAGTTGTGAATCGGGGATAGAGTCGGTCGTGCGGCCTATAGGCGCGTTACCAATGTGCAATGAACGCCGGGAAGTCGTTCGTTGAATTGATGTGTTGCAAAAAGTATCGTTTTAAGATAAATTTATTGATGATCGTAACTTTTAATGGCATTTTGGTTGAAATTTTCAAGATATTTTCTTTATCTTGCACGATCTATTAATTAACAAAAAAAATCTAATACTTTTTACTCCAATGAACTCATTATCAGAAAAGTCGGGTACCGTGAAATTTTATAGCGGAGAAAATATTCCTCTTGAACTACACAAAGTACGTATCGTACAAAAGCTTTATTTAGTTCCCATCGAACGACGTTTGGAAGCGTTGCGCGAGGGCGGATTCAATACATTTCAGTTGAACACGACCGATGTGTTTCTCGATATGTTGACCGATAGCGGTACAAATGCGATGAGCGACAATCAGTTGTCGGCCATGATGATTGCCGATGATGCGTATGCCGGTTCGCAGAGCTTTATCCGTTTGCAGAAAGCAATTGAAGATGTTCTTGGAAAAAAATACCTGCTCCCGGTGCATCAGGGACGTGCGGCCGAACATATTCTGAGTGTGGCTTATGTGAAAAAGGGAAACCTGGTTCCGATGAACTACCACTTTACCACTGCGTTGGCTCATATCACCGAGTGTGGCGGTCAGATCGCGGAACTGCTTTATCCGGAAGCCTATAAAATTGATTCGGATCACCCGTTCAAGGGGAACATGAATATTGAAGCGCTTGAAGAGTGTATTCAAAAACATGGCAAAGAGAATATACCGTACATTCGGATGGAGGCTTCGACCAACCTGATCGGAGGACAACCGTTCTCGGTGCAAAACATGCGCGATGTGCGTGCCATTGCCGATAAATACGGTATTCGGTTGGTTTTGGATGCCAGCTTGCTGGGTGAAAATGCCTACCTCGTAAAACAACGCGAAGAGGAATTTAAGGAAAAATCGATGGCCGAAATTCTGTTGACCTTTACCGGAATGGCCGATATTATCTATTTCTCAGCCCGTAAATTAAGCTCTTCACGCGGTGGTGGTATTTGTACCAATGATCTTTCGATATACAAAGAGATGGAAGCGCTGGTTCCGCTTTTTGAAGGTTTCCTTACTTATGGAGGTATCTCTATTCGCGAAGTGGAAGCTATGGCGGTAGGCTTGTACGAAACTTTGGATGAAACGATGATTTCGCAAAGTCCCTCATACATTAAATATTTGGTGGAAGAGGCTAAAAAACTGGGCATTCCGATGATTACCCCTCCGGGTGTGTTGGGCGCTCATGTGGACGCGATGTCGTTTTGCAGCCATATTCCGCAAACGCAATATCCCGCGGGCTCACTGGCAGCGGCATTCTTCCTTATCTCGGGTGTTCGGGGTATGGAGCGGGGTTCGGTATCGAATCAACGCGATGAAAACGGAAATGAGACCTATGCCGATATGGAGTTGCTCCGGTTGGCTGTTCCCCGTCGTGTGTTTACGCTCTCTCAGATTAAGTATGTGATCGATCGGTTGAAGTGGTTGTATGATAACCGTGAACTGATCGGTGGCTTGAAATTTTATTACGAACCTCCGGTGTTGCGTTTCTTTATGGGAAAACTGGAGCCGACTTCCGATTGGCCGCAGAAACTGGTGGCAAAATTCCGTGCCGACTTTGGCGATAGCCTTTGATACTTAACGGATTAAAATTTATAATTATCTAATATCCTGAAATTTTCTCATTCCCGTAGGGCTGGTCGCTCTACGGGATTTTTGTTATTGTCGGTGAAAATGAGTACCATTGTATTTGTAAATGTGACGCGTATTTGTAAATACATCTCATTGTTTATTAATGAACTACAGTGTGCTAAGTCTCCTCTTTTTCGCGTAACATTGCCGGATGTGCCCCGATGAGGTGCGTCCGAAAACTATAAAATTGAAATAAAAAGTGATTTTGATATGAATCTTTTGTTGATGATTGGCTCTATGATTGTGGTCGTTGCGCTGATTTTTTATTCTATCGGAGTGATTGCCGAACAACGAAGGCGCTTGGTGACCAATTTTGTCCTGACGTTTATCTCTCTCGGATTGTTTTGCGATCTGACGGGAACTATTTGCATGATTGTCGGAGCTCACAAGATTATTACGGTTCATGGTCTGATCGGCTATTCTGCATTAATCGGAATGCTGGTCGATATTGTGTTGCTTTATCGCTTCAAACGTGGCCGGGTACAAACGCCACCCCATGCGTTACATCTTTATACGCGGGTTGCATATTTGTGGTGGGTTGTCGCTTTTGTTTCGGGTTGTGTTTTGGCAATGATACGATAAAAAGATGTTCCGAGGTTTACTCGTTTTATTGTTCCTGTGTGCTCTGAATAGCGGCAGTTTTGCACAGCAATCGAACTTCTCTGCTTTGGTGCAGGAGGGCGATATCGTTTTTCAGCATCTCGATGGCGGTGAATTAGGACGTGCCATCGATAAAGTGACGAAGGGTTTTCGGGGTCGCGATTATAACCACTGCGGCATGGTGGTTCGGGTAGGGGATTCGTTGAAGGTGGTCGAGGCTATCGGACGTGATGTACATCTCTCCTCTCTTGCCGATTTCGAAAAGCGTTGTGCGCCAGCAGACTTGCTGATAGGACGCTTGTATCCCGGTTATCGCCAGCTGATTGCGGGTGCCGAAAAGGCAGCTCTTTCGCTTCGGGGCGTTCCGTATGATGATGATTTTGAGATGGATAACGGGCGGCTGTATTGCAGTGAGTTGGTTTATGAGGCCTTTCGGCAGGCCAACCGGGGGAAGCTTTTTTTTAAGCTTAGACCGATGACCTTCAAAGATCCGGAAACCAACCGGTTGTTTCCCTCATGGGTTGCGTATTATGAAAAGCTTCACTATCCGGTTCCTCAGCATAAACCGGGTATCAATCCGGGATTATTGTCCCGATCTTCCCGGCTTGCCATTATTCAGGTTGCGCCTCTTTCAAATCATTGATATTTTCTGAAAACCATATGTCTGTTCTCGGAATATTTTCAGGATTTTCTCCTTTCAGCACTTATTTTGGATAAATTTCGACTGAAAAAGCGGAAGTTTCAGGATGAAAAGACTCTTTCTCCAAATGTCGTTTGGTAGAATAACTTCGTTTTTGCAATCTCCAATTAGCAAATCGATGATAGTCGAAATAGAAAGGTCTGTTGATTATCTTGTAGTTATAAGATATTGCGAAATTGTGCGAAAAAAAGTGTGTCTGCTGTTTTGAAATTAACAAAATTGTTGTACTTTTGCACTGCGAAACGGCGATTTAGCTCAGCCGGTTAGAGCGCATGATTCATAATCATGAGGTCCGGGGTTCAAGTCCCCGAGTCGCTACTAAAGGCGCTTGTTGAATCCCCTCAACAAGCGCCTTTCTGCTTTTTTGTTAACCTCTTCTCTTTCTCCTTTCTGGTACGTGAAAATCACATGTAGATTGTGTGTATGTTTTAACAATTAATTTATTCCTGTATTATGACTACCATTTGTAACATTCCCCCGGCAAAAGACAAGAAACGCGTTGTAATTATCGGCGGTGGTTTTGGCGGATTGAAAGTAGCTACATCGCTCGATTCGCGCTATTTTCAGATTGTTTTGCTCGACCGACGTAATTATCACCAGTTTCAGCCTCTGTTTTATCAGGTGGCTACTTCCGGATTGGAACCGAGTACTATTTCGTTCCCTTTCCGGAAAATATTGCAAAAAAAGAAAGATTTGCATTTTCGCTTGTGCACCGCGTTGTCTGTCGATACGGAGTTGAACTGCGTGGAGACAACGATCGGACGGGTACGTTACGATTATTTGGTGGTCGCTACCGGATGTGATACCAATTTCTTTGGTAATCAAAAGCTGAAAGATTCGAGCCTGGTACTGAAATCGACTACCGAGGCGATTAATATGCGTAACGAAATTATTTACTCGTTGGAGTGTGCTGCAAGTACGGCAGATGTGGAAGAACGCGAAAAATTGCTCAATTTTGTCATTGTGGGTGGTGGCGCAACCGGAGTGGAACTGGCCGGAGCTCTTGCCGAGATGCGTAAATTCGTTTTGCCGAAAGATTATCCCGATTTTAAGGTGCAACGTATGCGTATTTTTCTGGTAGACGGACTGAGCCGTTTGTTGAGTGCATTTTCCGAAAAAGCATCGAAAGAGGCGTTGGAACATCTTACCAAGCTCCATGTCGATGTTGTTTTGGGGGCAACCGTAAATTCGTATGAGGACGACGAGGTGAAGTTGAGCAACGGTGAGATTATCAAAACGAAAAACCTGATATGGGTTGCAGGTGTAAAAGCCAACAGCATTGAAGGATTTGACAAAGAGTTATATGGAAGAGGAAATCGTATCGTGGTGAACGAATACAATCAGGTAAACGGGTTTAAGAACGTGTTTACTATTGGCGATACGGCTCTCGTTGTGACTCCAAATACGCCGAACGGACACCCGCAGGTGGCACAACCGGCTATTCAGCAGGGTGCTAATGTTGCAAATAATCTCAATAAATTTGAAGCTGACGGTTCTTCTTTCAAACCGTTCAAATATGTCGACAAAGGATCGCTGGCAACCATCGGACGTAATTCGGCAGTTGCAGAATTGCCGTATGCTCAGTTCCGGGGATTTCTGGCCTGGATTTTATGGTTGTTTGTTCACATCATGACCATTGTGGGTGTCAAAAACCGATTGATGGTGTTTATTAACTGGATGTGGAGCTACATTACATATGACCAATCGCTCCGTTTGTTGTTGAAAGACGAAGTACCTGAAAGCGAAGGAAAAGAATGTCGACACAACAAGAAAAAGGCATAAAACCGAATTTGCTGGCATCTTTTCTGCTGGCAGACCGTAACGAAGCAGGATGCGATGAGGCCGGGCGTGGATGCCTGGCCGGTCCTGTTTTCGCAGCGGCGGTTATTTTGCCTCCCGATTATACTAATCCCATTTTAAATGATTCGAAGCAGCTGTCGGAGAAAATACGATACCGCTTGCGACCAGAGATAGAGCGCGATGCGCTTGCTTGGGCTGTTGGTATCGTCTCTGCCGAAGAGATCGATCAAATCAACATCCTGAATGCTTCTATTCTGGCCATGCATCGGGCAATCGATCAACTGAAATTACGCCCCGAACATCTCATTGTTGACGGCAACCGCTTCAAACCCTATCGTGACACTCCTCATCAATGCATCGTGAAGGGTGACGGCAAATATCTCTCCATCGCAGCCGCATCGGTTCTTGCCAAAACATATCGCGACGACTACATGAATGCTATTCATGCCGATTATCCGGTGTATAACTGGTTGTCGAATAAAGGATATCCTACGATTCAGCACCGGAATGCCATTCGTGAGTTCGGCATTTCGCCTCATCACCGCAAAAGTTTCCGGCTGCTCCAAAACCAGACTGAACTTGAATTTTAATCTCCGCGTGGGTTCAACTAAAGCGAACTACAGAGAATATCGAAAGTAAATAATCAGTACCTTTGCGAAGCTTAAAATAAAAATGTTATTGACTATGCTTCGATTTTCTTTCTTGTTTTCGTTTATCTTCTTGTCAGTCATCTCGTCTTTCTCCCAAAACGGTTCTGGTGATGCTTTTTTGCATCAGGTAGTGAATGGTCACTTCCGGGCCAAACCGATTCAGGAACTTCGTTCCACACGCAATGGCGAGTTCTATACCCAACTCATGGACTCGGGAAAACTGGTTGTCCGGTTCAGTTACAAAACCGGTCGTCCGGTCGATACGCTATTCAATATCAAACGGGTGATTAATTGTCCGATCAAGCATATCGAAGGGTACGAACTCGATTCTGCCGAAGTGAAAATGCTGGTGTACCTGAATGCGAAGAAAACCTATCGCAGAGCCTTTGCGGCCGATTATTATGTGTACGACATTAAGCGCCGTAACATGAAACCGGTATCGGAGGGTGGTCCGCAGCAAGCGGCAACATTCTCTCCAAATGGACGAATGGTTGCGTTTGCCCGCAATAACAATCTTTATCTGAACAAATTAGACTACGGAACCGAGATCGCCATGACCACGGATGGTGAAGAAAACAAAATCATCAACGGTATGCCCGATTGGTTGTACGAAGAGGAGTTCGATTGCACCAAACTTTTTGCATGGTCGCCCGATAGCAAATTAGTGGCTTTTGTTAAGCTCGATTTGAGCAACGTGCAGAGCTATAGCTATATTCGTTACAAAGGTACCAATCCCGAATTTTCCAGTGCCGAAGAGTATCCCGAAGTGGTAACCTTCAAATATTCCAAAGCAGGCACTCCGATCCCACAGGCAAGTGTGCAGGTATACGATACCTACTATAAAACCATCAAAAAGATGAATCTGGGAAGTGATCAGGATGCCTATTATCCGAAACTGTTGTGGGGAAATAAGGTGGAAGAGCTTACTATTCCGAAATTTGACCGGGATCAGACCAGGCTGGAGGTGTTTTACGCCAACCCGCGATCGACGGTTTCTAAATTGCTTTTGACCGATAAAAGCAAGACGTATGTCGATTACCACAATTTGGATTACATGTACTTTTTGCCTGGCGGACACCATTTTACTTTTGTCAGCGAAAGAGACGGATATCGCCATGCCTACCTCTATAATACGAATGGCGTTTTGACACAGCAGCTTACGAAAGGGAAATTTGATGTGACCGATTTTTACGGATATGACGAAGTCAAACATACAAGCTATTTTCAGGCTGCCGAAACCTCTTCGCTCGGAAGAGATATCTATTCGATTGATGCCAAAGGTGTGATGAAGCGGTTGACAAATGGGAAGGGTTCTCATGCGGCCACGTTTAGCAACAATTTCGATTATTTCATCGATCAGTGTTCCTCCTGGAATACGCCTGATATGTTTGTTCTGTGTAATCATCAGGGGCTGACTATCAGAACGCTTGAAAGCAATGCCCGTTTGAAGAAAGAGTTCGATGCGCTTAATCTGCCACAAAAAGAACCGTTTGCCTGCAATGCTTCCGATGGTACACCGTTGCACGGATGGATTGTGAAACCGGCGAACGCCGGAACCAAAGCCAAACTTCCGGTTTTGCTGGTTCAGTATAGCGGCCCCGATTCGCAGGAGGCAACCGATAAGTGGAAAGTGGACTGGGAATATTATCTCGCAGCCAACGGATATGCTGTCGTCTGTGTCGATGGCCGGGGTACGGCTGCCCGTGGAGAAACTTTCAGGAAATGTACTTACGAACAATTGGGCGATATAGAGTCGCAGGATCAGGTGGCGGTTGCAAATTATCTGGGAACTTTGCCCTATGTGGATAAATCGCGGATCGGAATCTGGGGATGGAGTTACGGCGGTTTTATGACGCTGATGTGCATGACTAAGAGTAACGTCTTTAAGGCTGGTGTTGCTGTTGCTCCGGTAACCGATTGGCATTTTTACGACGCTGCGTACACCGAGCGCTTTATGAAAACTCCGCAGGAAAATGAAGCCGGATATGCTAAAAATTCGCCGTTGAATAATGCCGCGAACCTTCAGGGAAAGTTGCTGATCGTATGCGGCCTTGCCGATGATAATGTGCATCCGCAAAATACATTTGAATTTGTCGAAAAACTTGTTCAGGCCGATAAGCAGTTTGAAATGCAGACTTACACCAATCGTAATCATAGCATTTACGGTGGAAATACCCGTTTTCATTTGTACAAGAGAATGTCCGACTTCCTGAAAAAGAATCTCTAAAACCGGGTTCTGATCAAGTCTTCGTCGGGCTATTGCATTGCGCATTAAGCTTGTCCGGAAGATATTTTCAGGTTTGCCGGGATGTACATTGTATATTTAATCTAAAAATATTGATGAATGAATTGTGGCTTCCAATATTTTGACTGTCAAGTAGCTATCATACAGTAAGAATGGAAAGAATCTCAGTTTCATTTCTATTTTTCCGAAATATTATTGTACCTTTGAGCTTCCGTTCAAAAAACGATTAAATTGATATAGTTGGTTGGTTTTTAGTGGTTCTGTCGTTTCAGAACAGTGAAAATCTACGAGAAGTATCCATAATTCATTAAATATTGTTTCTCGCATCAAACAAGTTCCTGTTGAAACGAAATGAGTTTCCTGCGATTTTTTAAAACACATTATTTTCGTATGAAAAAACACAATTTTAACGCGGGGCCTTCTGTCTTGCCTCAGTTCACGATTGAAAATACAGCAAAAGCTGTTCTCGATTTTAATGGTATCGGACTTTCAATCATGGAAATCAGCCACCGTTCAAAAGATTTTCAACCGGTTGTTGATGAAGCTGTAGCTTTAGTAAAAGAACTGTTATCGGTTCCGGAAGGATATTCGGTACTTTTCTTAGGAGGTGGTGCGAGCCTTCAATTTTGCATGGTGCCGTTCAATTTGTTGGAGAAGAAAGCCGCATATCTGAACACAGGTACATGGGCTAGCAAAGCGGAAAAAGAGGCAAAATTGTTTGGCGAAGTTGTTGAAGTTGCTTCTTCCAAAGAGGCTAACTTTACCTATGTTCCGAAAGGTTTTACCATTCCGTCCGATGCGGATTATTTTCACATTACAACTAACAATACCATTTTTGGTACAGAACTTCACACGGATCTCGACTCTCCTGTTCCAGTGGTAGCCGATATGTCATCCGATATTTTGTCTCGTCCGATAGATGTTTCCAAATATGGTCTCATTTATGCCGGCGCGCAGAAAAATCTCGGACCTGCCGGTGTTACCATTGTAATTGTAAAAGACGAACTGTTGGGTAAGGTGAGCCGTCCGATTCCTACCATGTTGGATTATCGTACGCATATTAAGGATGGTTCTATGTTTAATACTCCTCCAGTAGTTCCTATTTACGCCTCTTTGCAGACTTTGAAATGGATGAAAAACCTGGGTGGCGTGAAGGTGATGGAAAAAATGAATGTAGACAAAGCCTCTCTGTTGTACGATGAAATCGATCGCAACAAATTGTTCGTCGGTACAGCGGCAACGGAAGACCGTTCTTACATGAATATTTGTTTCGTGATGAAAGACGAATACAAAGAGCTGGAAGATGAATTCGGTAAGTTTGCTATAGCCAAAGGAATGGTAGGCATTAAGGGTCACCGTTCGGTTGGTGGATTTAGAGCATCTACTTACAATGCCCTTCCGAAAGAGAGCGTTGTGGCTTTGATCGACGCAATGAAAGAGTTCGAAAAGTTACATTAATACAATTTCGAGTGAACAAAAAACCCTCCTACAATCATTGATATGATAGATTGGAGGGTTTTGTCATTCTTACAATTTAATATTTTACACATATGAAAATTCTTGTAGCAACCGACAAACCGTTCGCCAAAGCGGCAACAGAAGGAATCAGGAAAATTACTGAAGAGGCAGGATATGAACTTGCTTTGCTGGAAAAATATGGCGATGTCGCTAATTTTTATGCTGCCGTGGCCGATGCCGACGCGTTGATCGTTCGTTCGGACAAAGTTACGCAAGAGGTGATTGATGCGGCTAAACAGCTTAAAATCGTTGTTCGCGCAGGTGCCGGATATGATAATCTTGACCTTGCAGCCTGTACGGCCCGGAGCATTGTAGCGATGAATACACCGGGGCAGAATTCAAATGCTGTTGCGGAGCTTGCATTGGGTCTGATGGTTTACATGGCTCGTAATAATTTTCAGCCCGGTACCGGAAGTGAATTGAAGGGCAAAAAACTGGGAATCCATGCTTACGGTAATGTAGGTAAACTGGTTGCTCATATCGCGAAGGGTTTTGGTATGGAAATCTATGCTTTCGATCCTTTCGTTCCGGCCGATGTTATTGAAAAAGATGGTGCGAAAGCTGTTTCTTCGATCGAAGAGCTGTACAGTACCTGTAACTATGTATCGTTGCATATTCCGGCTACACCCGAGACCAAAAAATCGATCGGATATGACTTGTTGTCGAAGATGCCAAAGGGTGGTTGCTTAGTAAATACAGCGCGCAAAGAGGTGATTGACGAAGAGGGTCTTGCTAAAGTTTTGGAAGAACGAGCCGATTTGAAATATGTGACCGATATTATTCCGGACTCTCATGCTGCTTTGGCTGAAAAATTCGGAACGCGTTACTTTTCTACGCCTAAGAAGATGGGCGCGGAAACAGCGGAGGCCAATATCAATGCAGGTTTGGCTGCTGCTAACCAAATTGTCTCTTTCCTGAAAACCGGCGATAAGAAATTTCAGGTTAATAAATAATCGACCATGAAACGAATTATTTCAACTCCGAATGCTCCGGCCGCTATCGGACCGTATAGTCAGGCTGTGGAGGCCAATGGGACTTTGTATGTCTCAGGACAGATACCTATCGATCCGGCTACCGGAAAGTTGGTAGAAGGAGATGTCGCTGCGCAGGCACAACAGGTTTTCCGAAATATAAAAGCCATTCTGGATGAGGCGGGTTACTCCTTTGCGGATGTGGTAAAGTCGACGGTTTATCTGTCCGATATGTCCTATTTTTCCGACGTGAATGCGGTATATAAGGAATATTACCAGACAGAGTGTCCGGCAAGGGCTGCATTTGCAGTAAAAGGGCTCCCTCTCGGATCTTTGGTTGAAATAGAGTCGGTAGCCGTAAAGTAAAAAAGAACACTTTTTGTATTATAGAAGCAGCAAAAGGATAAAAAAATATCTTTTGCTGCTTTTTATTTATTTGTATATTAGAATATTGTATTGCGTGTCGCGTTTTAGTTGGCAAAATAAGCCGATAGTGTTTGCTGATTTCAAAAATATGACTACCTTTGCAACCGCAAAAGCCCAGATGGCGGAATTGGTAGACGCGCTGGTCTCAAACACCAGTGGATTCACTTCCATGCCGGTTCGATCCCGGCTCTGGGTACTTCCCAAAAACAACCCTAATTGATATAGTATCAGTTAGGGTTGTTTGCTTTTATACTTTCCTGTTTATGCAATACCGGCTCATCCTTAAAATTTGGTCTTTCCTGTTAAGGCATATGGATAAGCGGAACTAATCTCTATTTTGCCGTTTCATCGACTGATTTTAGCTGCTCATTCTTTTAAACGCGTGAAATCTCTATTTTTCACCTACTTTTGGAGATAATTTCAGATCCACATTGGGTTGCCTGTTGGCTAAATAGGTACTCATATGTTGATTTGTTTCTAATTTGATAGTGTAATGGCAAATAAATCCGCAGTCTTTCCTCGTCAGGAGGATAAGACAATTGCATATCTGAAGAATATAGTAAAGAGTCCGTTTATCGAAGTAGGCGATTATTCGTTCTATCATGATTTTGAAAATCCCCTCGATTTCGAACGTAAGTGTGTGTTGTATCACTATCCATACGTGAATAATGATCGCCTCAAGATTGGAAAATTTTGCTCAATTGCAAACGGTGCAAAGTTTTTGTTTAATGGAGCAAATCATACGCTCGGTTCGTTGTCAACGTATCCGTTTCCGGTGATGGCCGGAGAGTGGGATTTGGATGTACCTGTAACCAATGCCTGGGATAATAAAGGAGATATTGTTGTCGGTAACGATGTCTGGATCGGATTTGAGGCTGTGATACTGGCTGGTGTTACCATTGGCGATGGAGCCATTATCGGTTCGCGTGCGGTGGTGACCAAAGATGTTGCACCCTATTCCATTGTGGGGGGAGTGCCGGCGAAATTAATCAGGAAACGTTTTTCGGATGAAAAAATAGATGAATTGTTACGCATGGCATGGTGGAACTGGAGCGAAGAGCAAATTAGGTGCAATTTGAATAAGATAATGGGATTGGAATAATTTACGATTGATAGGCGAATCGGATGTTTGCTTTTATTGCCGGAAACAAAGAAAGGATTGCCTTCGCGAGGAGGCAATCCTTTCTTTTGTAATTAAATCAAGCTGTGTGTTAATAGGCTTTTTCGAGGGCCTGGGCAATATCGGCAATAATGTCGTTTGCGTTTTCGATGCCCACCGAGAAGCGAATCAGATCGGGAGCTACCCCTGCGGCGATCAGCTGTTCGTCGCTGAGTTGGCGGTGGGTATGGCTGGCCGGGTGAAGTACCGATGTACGGGCATCGGCTACGTGTGTTACGATCGCTGCCAGTTGCAGGTTGTCCATAAAACGAATGGAGTTTTCGCGACCGCCTTTCAGCCCGAAAGTAAGAACACCGCACGAACCGTTGGGCAGGTATTTTTGTCCCAGTTCGTAATACTTATCGCCCTTTAGTCCGCAATAGTGAACCCATGCTACGCGTTCGTCCTTGCTCAGGTATTCGGCTATTTTCTGCGCATTTTCGCAGTGACGCGGCATCCGCAGGTGCAACGACTCCAGTCCGAGATTGATAAGGAATGCGTTATTGGGTGCCTGAATAGAACCTAAGTCACGCATCAGTTGCACGGTGGCTTTGGTGATGTAGGCCATTTTGCCGAAACTTTGCGTATAGATCAATCCGTGATACGAATCGTCGGGAGCAGTCAGTCCGGAGAATTTATCAGCATAAGCATCCCAGTCGAAATTGCCACTGTCGACTAAAGCGCCGCCTACCGTGCTGGCATGTCCGTCCATGTATTTGGTGGTAGAGTGGGTGACGATGTCGGCTCCCCATTCGAACGGACGGCAGTTGATAGGTGTGGCAAAGGTGTTGTCCACAATCAACGGTACACCCTGGCTATGGGCTATTTTTGCCACCTTTTCTATATCGAGTACCGCCAGTCCCGGGTTGGCAATGGTTTCGGCAAACAATGCTTTGGTGTTGGGTCGGAATGCGGCCTTGATCTCCTCTTCAGGGGCATCCTGATCGATAAATGTGACTTCGATTCCCAATTTTTTCATGGTGACGGCAAACAGGTTGAAAGTTCCTCCGTAGATAGCGGTAGTACTTACAAAATGGTCGCCGGCTGAGCAGATGTTGAAGATAGCATAAAAGTTGGCCGCTTGTCCCGATGCGGTGAGCATGGCACCTACGCCACCCTCGAGTGCTGCAATTTTAGCGGCTACCGCGTCGTTGGTCGGATTTTGCAGGCGGGTATAGAAATAGCCGCTCTCTTCCAGATCGAACAATTTTCCCATCTGTTCGCTGGTGTCGTATTTGAATGTGGTACTCTGATAGATAGGCAGGACGCGGGGTTCTCCTTTTTTCGGTTGCCATCCGCCCTGTATGCAAATGGTCTCTAAACTTTGTTTTGTTTTCATGATTTGTCTCTATATCAATAACGTTATCGTCTATTTTAGGAGGGGATGTTTGTCGTATATCCGCCGGGTCAACGAATGGGAGCGGGTATGGAAAATAAACATCGGTAAAGTGGCTCCGATGGCCAGTAAGAAAATGACCGTAAAGGTAACGATTCCGTTTGAGAAAAACATCTCCATATACTTGACTTTTAAGTCGGGTTGATTCATGTTTTGCAGAAACATGATTTGCGAAAAAATGGTGTTGTAGGCATATTTTCCCGGAATCATTGGCAACAGAGCCGGGATAAAAATCACGGTGGTAGGGCAATAGATCGGCTTGCCGAGCCAAAGACTGCCAAAACCGATAATAAGTCCGCTGATTAAAGAGGCCGATGCAATGTCGACATGCAGGTAGGTCATCAGGCAAAAGCGGCAGGCATGGCCGATAGCGCCCAGCAGAGCAATAAACTTAAAAGCCCGTTTCGGGGGATTGGAGATGGCGCCGAACCCGATGGCTGCAATGGCGCCGAATAATCCGTCGGAGAGTATATCGAATAATATCATACTAAGCGATTTGTAAAAAGGAATAGTGTAAAGGAGAGACCGATAGCGAGACAGATAATCAGCAAAAGGGCATTCGTAAGCCGGCTGATACCGGTAAGGGTATGTCCTTCTAAAATGTCGATTACACCGTTAATGAGTGGAACCCCCGGAATAAGGTAGAGGACACTGGTCGCCAGCGCAATTTCCGACGTGGTGTCGAACAACAACGCCGTGGACGAAATCATGGAGGCGATGAAGGCCGAAACGATAAAGATGATGTAATGGTTTATTTTCCGTGCTTGCATAAACATTCGGGTGTAGAATCCTGCAAATGTGGCGATGCATACAATCAGCATCGAGAGCCAGTCGCCACCGAAGAGACGGCAGAAGGAGGCGTTGGCAAGGCCTACCAGCAGTAAAACCAACCACTGATTCATCCGTGGAGCGGAGACAATCTTTTCGTATTTTTCTTTTATTTCTTCGAAGGAGAGTTTCCTGTCAACGGCTTCCCAACTCAGGCCACTGAGCTCGGAGTTGTGCTCGAAACTGATGGGTAATGCCGGAATTTCCACCACTTCGCTGAAAATTTGCTGAGTCTCGTTTTTTTGTATCGTCAGAATGATACTCTTTTGAAACACACTGATGTTGACATCGAAATTCAACGCGTCGCCTAACCGCTTGGTATTGCGTATTACCCGCGAGGTATGTATGCCACAACCCATCAGGTGAGCGGCATATTCGGCAACAAATTTTACTTGATCCATTCACAAAACTGTTAATCGCGATGTGCCCGAATTCTCTTCAGAGACATCACAGGTTCATATTCCATCTTGTTTAAGCAGGAACACTCTCGAACGTTCATTACCAATGACCGGACGAAAATGAGATTCCGGGAGCAATAGCACGGCTATAATTTGTACAAACAGCAGACAAATATAAGCGTAGCCGGAATAATTCGGTATAGTCGAAAAATCTTTTTAGAAACAGATCTGTAGTCTTTCAATCATCCAATCCCCGGGATTCCTGGTATTATGTTACATGGCAGGTCTTCTGACTTGCTCCCGTTTCGAAAGCCTTCCCGTTTTCAGTTATCAGTTATCAGTAGCCAGTTATCATCTATTTTTAACTGTTCACTGTTTACTGTTCACTGTTTTGCAGTGGCAAATAGTATGATTCGAAACGTTGTAAAGAGCTTACAGCAGCGGGACTGTTCAGGATTCTCACCTGATTCCCTTTTAATCGCCTTTTGCGGATGCAGCAGGCGAACCAATGTGAATGCAAAAATAGCGTTTTTTTTTGGTATTGAAAAGCTGACAGGGTCATTTACAGGGGATAATGTATTTTTTGAATATGCTTAGAAGTGCTTTATTTGTGTAGTAATTGGGAGCTTACAAGTTTTTACCATGTTTGTGGTATGTAAATACTCCATGTGTGCGATTGTTTCGGCTCTGATGTGGGTGTATTTTTGTGTCGACAATACTATTTAATAATAATGTATATGAAAACCAATGCAATATGCCCCATTAATAATAAAAGGATCGACGAAAACGTAGCCCGTGTCAATGCATCCATAACAGTACTTTTGCTGGTTGGATTTGTGGTAAGCGGTAGTCCGCTGATTGTGCTATTCCTTTTAGCTGACTTTCTGTTGCGCGGTTTTGATCTGGCCATTTACAGCCCCATTGCCATTGTATCACGCAGATTGGTGAGTGGTCTGTCGTTGAAACCGAAAGTAATCAATGCCGGGCCCAAATTCTTTGCCGCCAAAGTGGGAGCATTGTTCAGTCTGGCAATATTGATATCGGCTTTACTGCAATTGCATCAACTGGCAGTCGTTTTTAGTGCGATTTTTGGAATATGTGCTTTCCTTGAAGCAGCAGTCGGCTTTTGTCTTGCCTGCAAGATATATCCCTACACCTATAAACTGACCCGTCTTTTTCCACAACAAAATATTCGGTAAGCAAAAATCCTTTCAAATAATATTCGGCAAATAACGAGGGCTTTTCAAGTCTTTAAGGCAGAAGAGGCTGTTTCAATTTCTACGTTGAGACAGCCTCTTCTGTTTGTAACAATCACAAAAGAAAATTAATCTAATTGCGTGTTTCTTAAAAGGTTTTTTGTAGATTTGATGCGTAAAATGAAAATCTGGTTTGCCCTGATTGGAGCCGCAGACCTATGTTTTTATCCTAATTAGTTTGCTAAATGTGATATGACCCAAATAGATTTAGATAGACTTGATGCAATAAAAGAAAGATTGGATAATATTCCAGACGTATTAGAGCTACGTGTAAAAATAGAATGGAGAAAATTATCTGAAAGTGAGTATGATTTATTGATAAGAGCGTATAAAGAACTGGATGATTTGTTGAATGAAGCAAGAGCATTTATGTTCACAAAATTTCCGAATAGACAAGATTTAGTCATAATTTGGAATGAAATTGACTTTGACACAAAAATAGGTTCGTTAAAAATAAACACAAATGATTCTAAAGTAATTAGATCAAGTTGGTTGCAAGGGATGAATGATTTTTATTCATTTATAAAAACCATGAGAGCCGAAGTGATTCTCCAGATTGACGATTCAATTTGCGATCATGTGCAAATAAACAAGTTAAATAAAGTAAGTATAGGGGAACATGCAGAATCGATTTCTTGGCAACGGAAAGCAATATATGTTTCAGTGATTTTAGCTGTTGTAGGCCTAATGTTCAGTTATCTGATATATAAAAAAATGATTTGATAAATCTTGTAGTTGACTTTTTGTGGTAAGAATGTTGAAATACCAGGTATTTGTTCAATCTTAACGGAATGTGGCTTGAATACAAGATAAAATTAGTTTGCAATTGATTAGTTTTGCTGATCTTTTACCCCTAATTAGCTTCGCTGATCTTCGATTCCCCTAGAGGGGACTTTAGAGCAGTACAAATAGAACGATTGCAAAACAAGATTTGCAAAAAACAAGCAGATTAAAGCCCCTATAGGGGTTTGGGGTAGGACAGAAATATTTGCCTATGTTACAAAAGAATACTGTAGAATATACTATGTATTACAATGCCAAGCCTTCTGTTTTTGCCAAGGCGAAAGAGTTGCGTGAAAACATGACACCGGCAGAGAAAATGCTTTGGGAAAGACTAAGATGCAATCAACTCGGAGTTCGCTTTAAGCCACAGTATCCGATAGATATTTTTATTGCCGACTTTTATTGTCATCGGGCAAAGCTGGTCATTGAAGTAGATGGAAAGATTCATGCGTCTCAAGTGACTTACGATGATGGTCGTACTGCCGACCTCGAACGTTTTGGTATCACCGTGATTCGCTTTCGTAATGAAGAGATAGTTGATGACATCGACATGGTAATCCGGCAAATTAAACAGACGCTATATGAGCTGAATGTCAAATAAATTCAATAATTGTAACGCTCGATTTTATCCCTGATTCGCTTCGCTGATCTTTACCCCTATATCCCCTTGAGGGGACTTTGGGGCAGTGAAAACCGGGAGATTTGCGAAATAAGATTGGCAAACACCATGCAGACTAAAGCCCTTTGAGGCTTGTAGTCGTGACATCTCCGCTACCGCGCGATTGCATCGCGTGGGCAAAGCAGCGGAAACAATGAGCTATAAAAAATAGCAGCAAATTATTGATGAGCCAACATTAGGTTCCGGAATAGTAAAGCGGCAGCAGAGCAGACTCTCGTTTGGGTACATTAAAAAACAGAACAGGACATGAAAGCATACTATCTAATTATAATGTTTTGCATTGTAACTTCACCAATTTGGGCACAATATGACGATGCGCCAACTGTTACAATAAGTGGAAAGGTAAAGAATTTTGATCCCGAGAATTTAGAGATATACATTGAATTTTCGAGAGCTGGCTTCTTCCGAGAATCAGCAATACGAACAAATATGGATCAAAATGGGAATTTCAAAACCAGCTTCAAAACATTTGTCCCAACTGAATTTGAAGTTTACTATAAACTTGCACCCATTTTTACCGTCTCTGTTTACCCCAAAGACGACATTTACATTGAAAGCTTTTCAAGCTATATAGAGAATATGACAAACCCAGTTGGGGTTGTGTTTAAAGGGAGTTCTGCGAAGTTTAATAGCGAAATCTTCCTTTTCAAAAGACTGTGTTTTAATAGCAATATCAACCCTTACAAACGATTATCGGTTGAATGGGAGCCACTCGACAGATTTACTCCAGTAGCCTATGCGAAGTATTTGAAAGACACGGTTCTTATCAAATATGACAACTTGTTAAAGTATTATATTCAGAAATACAAACCAAGTGCAGAAGCAATTGAGTGGTGTCAGTTTTATTATGAAGTTAATGAGTATTATAAACAATTAGCGGATTATCCTAATGACTATTTCAACGGAGATGAACTTTTAGGTGTGAAAGAAAAATATAAGAGGTACTTAAAGAAAAAAGATATTCCTGTTCCAGAAGCATATTACAATCCCTTGACAAGTTCTCTACCAATAAAAAACTCTATGTTTCTAAATAGTATTGCCTTAGCAGATTATATTAGGACGTTTTACAATTATATTATAAAAAAAACTGTTTGTGAGCAGAATCCTGAATACTGTAACAAATACGAATGGAGGGGGCTTAATTTTAAAAGTGATTTCGATTCTATGTATATTGCTGGTGCTAGAAAATTCGTAAAAGACCCATTGCTGAAACACATGTTGTTAGCTAATACGTTGGTGAATGGAATATATTGTGGAGAAAAGTTAGTGAGTTTTAAGAAATATGAGTCCTCTATCATAAAACAACAAATCAAAGAACCATATCTGAAGAAGCATTTATATTATATGTATGAGAAAGCCCGAAAAATGGTCGAAGAAAGAAAACCCGAAAAAAAATAACGATGCCCTAACACACTATGTCCATTGGCTGATGTACAATTAGCAGGTTTTGCCCCTTGCTGGCGCAGATCTCCTGATTACGAGTGTTCGGAAGATTAATATATTGCTGTTAAATGCGTTCTTTGAATTGATGTTTTTTAGATTCACAAAAAATGCCGTTTTTTTAGCGAAAAACCAAAGATGGATCTCCACCGCAAAAACGAACAATCATTGCAATAATTAGTTCGTCAAGTTCAAGCCCAAAACGCCTTTTGGCTGTTTTATAACCGATATTATTGAGTCGTTTATAAATTAACAATAGCATTGACAGCATTAAAGTCATGTACAGAATAATTTTGACCCCATTCTCGCTGGTTGACATGAAATGGCTAAAATTCAACTCTTGTTTAATAAAGCGGAAAAAGACCTCAATATCCCAACGTTTACGGTACAATGCCGTTATGTTTTCAGCTTTGTTTTCTTTCAGATTAGATAAGAAGAGAAGTGGTTCTCCATCTTTGTTTTCTGTTGTAATCAGCCGGAACGTTTCTTTGGTCAATTCTTTGGTTCGCCGATTATTTTTCCAATTATAGAGATGTACAATCTCATCTTTAAGTAATCTTAAATTGCCTATTAATCGATTACCCTGTTCAAGAACCTCAACACTTTGATATGCAACTCTAGGATTCAAACGAGTAACAAAATCAATACGATCCATCTGTAGATCATCAAAAACAGTGCGTTTATTAACTCCACGATCAAAGACATAGACGTGTTGTTTGTATTTAAGAGCATGCTCTTTTATGACCTGTGGAATGGTGAGACACTCATTTAATTCGCATTGATTCAAGAATGTCTCTGCATTGCAAGGTAAAACGCCATCGAATGCCACTGTAAACTTAGCATGTTTCTTATCATTGTTTTTGTGTCTAAGGCTTAACCCCTTTGATAATTTTGCCGATGTCTCGGAAACCATAGTTGAATCAACCCGAACCAGATTGTATTTTTCCAGTTCCTTTTGAGAATACAATTGACTTAGCTGGGTATAAAAATGTTCAAATAACAGTTCAAAGAAGCTAACATCCATCACAGATAGTCTTTCTGAAATGGAGCTGTAACGCACAGTTTTGTCTTGATCTAAATGAAATAGAAATTTGAATTTAGCACTATTGAAAATATCTTCCATCGTACGCAGGCTCGTTCGGTCAGATTCTAACAATGAATAAAGTATCATGTAAAAAACCGAACGCCCATATAAAATCTTGGTGCAGTAGTCAACTTGCGTATTTGCCGCCAGAGCACAAATTTTGTCATCAGGGATAACACTTAATAATTCTTTGACTGTAATATGTTGTTTCAAATTCTTTGTTTGCATTCCATTAAAATATGGATGCAAAATTACAGATCAACTTCTTGAATGTAAAATTATTATCAGTTATTTATCAACATTTTATGATGATTATTGTTGATAAGCTGCCCTTATTTTTGATATTCAAAATTAGTTAGCAAGAATTGCCTAAATTTAAACCTAAATCTCATCGAATGGAAAATCTTCCGAACACTCGTAATCTCCTGATCTGTGCCTGAGCAGGAAACCAAATTGATAAACCGGAAAGGCAACGGTACTTGGTTTTGTAGAGACGCGGCAATGTCCCATCTTTGTGGTTTGTAATGCAGCGCGTATCCCAAGGTTCATGTGAATGGCATAACTCCCAATAGAGAGGAATCATGGGTCGAAATGATCCATTGGACGAGAAATAGCGTTGGGTTCTTGAGTTTTTCCCTAATTTTGTGGGAGCTTCCACACTAAAGCAGGAACTTCTATCTAAAACTGAAAAGAATATGGTTTTCTATTATTCCGGCACTGGTAATTCCCGATGGGTAGCCACGCAACTATCAGAACACTTTTCGGATACCCTGTATTCGATTGGTGAATACGAACGCAAAGAGAGTCCGCTTGCGCCATCATTTGAAGTGAAACCCGATGAGAAGATCGGATTCGTTTTTCCGGTTTATTCGTGGGGAGTGCCGCCCGTTGTCACCCGATTTATTGCCGATATGCAATTGGAAGGATATAATCATCCGTCGGTCTATTGCATTATGACTTGTGGCGATGAGTGTGGCTATACCAACCGGATGTTTACCCGGGCTATCAAAGCCAAAGGCCTTGAAACCAAACATGTTTACTCGATCATTATGCCAAACTCATACATTTGTATGAAAGGTTTTGATATTGACAGTAAGGAGGTGCAGCAAAACAAAGTGGAGCAGGCAAAGATTGATCTGCCAAGAGTGATGTCGGCTATTGAAAACGATCAACCTATTGATTTTTATCAAAAAGGTAAACGGTTTTTGAAAATCAAATCGGGTCTGATTTATAAACTATTTGCCAAGCATGGGCTTTCCGATAAACCGTACCGTTGTGGTGACGCCTGTACTTCGTGTGGCAAATGTGTAGAAATATGTCCGGTAAACAATATCGGGTTGATCGCCGGAAAACCGGTATGGAAAGGGAATTGTACACAATGTTTGGCGTGCATTCATGTATGTCCGACTCGCGCTATTGAGTATGGTAAAAGTACACAAAATAAAGGACGCTATTTTTTCAATCAACAGGCGTGACAAGATGATCTTCAACTATCTGGTACCATAGCTGCTTTGCGAAACCAATTTGATAAACCGGATAGGAAACGACATTGATGCGGGTAAAACAGGAATTGTGTTGCCCCTTGCAGTCGCAGGTCTCCTGACCTGTGGCCGAAACAGGAAAGAATAAGACAAGAAAAATAGAAATTTGTATGCCGGATCGGGCAAACTGATTTTCAACCCGAATAAAACAAATAAAATCAGATTCTTGACAAGAATGTCATAAAGATGTCGCAAATAAACCGTGATCAGGAGGGTGATTTCATATATAATTTTGCGGGAAACTTTCAAACCAAATTATTTATGAACGAAATTGGAACAAAGATCAGAGAATTGAGGAAGAAAAAAGGATTTTCTCAAGAGGAGCTGGCCGAATCGGCTTGTGTTAGTTTAAGGACTGTTCAACGCATTGAAAACGACGAAAATGAGCCCCGTGGTAACACGATGCAGCAAATTTGTAAGGTTCTCGGTGTAAATGCCGAAGAGATTCTGGATTATGGCAAGCAGACCGATCCCCGTTATTTATTGTGTTTTCATCTTTCGGTATTATCTTTTTTGGTCATACCGCTTGGCAATATAATTTTGCCGATGATTTTGTGGCAGAGCCGAAAAGAGAATATAGTCGGTCTGAGAGAAGCCGGCATAAAGCTGTTGAATTATCAAATTGTCTGGACGGTTTGTCTCTCCCTGTCGGTTATAGTGTTGGCACTGCTAAAGATTCAGCATGTAGGTTATTTTAGTAGCATGTTTTATTTCGGGATAGGGTTGTATGTGTTGAATATAATTTTGCCGGTATATTTTGCATTCCGATCGGGGAAAGGAAGAACCGACATCACCTATCCGGCAATAGTAAGACTAATTAAATAACGCGAGAAACCATACCATTGCCGATAGATATTTGTTGTCAACTCTGTCAGATTTAGTTGTCGCTGATTTTTATCCCTGATTAGCTTCGCTGATCTTCGATTCCCATAGAGGGGACTTTGAAATAGTGGAAACAGGGAGGTTTGCAATGCAAAATTATAAAAGGCGAGATGACTTCTTAAATGCTACAAAAAATACAGATTATAAATTTCATCCGGGAATGAGAACAATTCAATTATTATCCTTTTTACTCCTTGCCCTGTTCGGTTCTGTTCAGGCGCAGGATGTTACTATTACGAATACGCAAAACCGTACCGCCACCAGTCTGAACGGAAAGTGGAAATATGTACTCGATCAGTACGAGACCGGACAGATCGGTTTTATGCCGTTGTACAAGAATGTGAAACCGCAGGACAAAAGCGATCGGGTAGAGTATAGTTTCGATGCGGCTCAAACGCTTTGGGTTCCGGGAGGGTGGAATGCGCAGAAACCGGAGCTTCAATATTACGAAGGAACTATCTGGTACCGCCGCATGTTCGACAAAACGGATCTCTCGAAAGACAAACGCTATTTTGTGTATGTCGGTGCGGCAAACTATCTTAGTACCGTTACCTTCAATGGAGAGCTGCTTGGCAAGCACGAGGGTGGCTATACGCCCTTCTGCTTTGAAGTAACCGACCTGTTGAAAGCAAAAGACAACTATTTAATTATCGGCGTAAGCAACCGACGGGCCGATGATTATATTCCGGGAAAGGTGACGGATTGGTTCAATCATGGTGGCATTACACGCGATGTAAAGTTGATTGAACTTCCCAAAACATTTATTGGTAACTATTTTATCGCGCTTGACAAATCGACCTACGCGCAGGCAAAAAAACGCATAACCGGCAAATTGATGCTTGTCGGAAAAGCATTCCCCGCGAAGGCGATTGTTTCAATTCCCGAACTGAAGGTGCGTAAAGAGTTGGAGGTTAAGCCCGATGGAACCTGTGAGTTTGCGATAGAGGCCACTGGTATGAAACTGTGGTCGCCCGAGAGTCCGAAACTCTACACCGTCACTATCGGGGCCGGAGAGGATACGGTTAGCGACGAAATCGGTTTCCGAAGCATCGAAACCCGGGGAAAGCAAATCGTGTTGAATGGCAAACCGATCTTTCTGAAAGGCATTTCGCTGCACGATGAAAATCCGTTGCGTAAAGACCGGGCAAACTCCGAGGCCGATGCGGCGCTGGTGCTCGGATGGGCAAAAGAGCTCGGGTGCAACTTTATTCGGTTGGCCCACTATCCGCATCAGGAGAATATTGTGCGCATGGCCGACAAAATGGGCATTTTGCTGTGGGAAGAGTTGCCTTTGTATTGGGGAATCGATTGGACAAGCAAAACCGTGCTCGAAAAGGCAAAGCGGCAATATACCGAACTGATAAATCGTGATTACAACCGGGCAAGTTCTATTATCTGGTCTATTGCCAACGAAACCACGCCGGGCGATGCCCGCAATGCGTTTCTGGCTGCCATAGCCGCGCATATCCGGTCGTTGGACAACACCCGTCTGCTTTCTGCGGCATGTAAAAAAGATCAGGCTGCCGACGGACATCCCGATACCAATTATACCCTGAACGACCCCATCATGAAATACCTCGATATCGTTAGCTTCAACGAATATCTGGGTTGGTATGGCGGCTTGCCTGCCGAATGCCGGAAGAAAACATACCGGTCGGGCATGGATAAACCGATTATTGTGAGCGAATTCGGCGGTGGCGCGCTACAGGGCTTTTATGCCGATAGTCTGACCCGATGGAGCGAAGAGTATCAGGAGTATCTCTACAAAGAGAATATTGCCATGTTCGACAGAATCGATGGGCTGGCCGGTATGACTCCCTGGATTTTGGTCGATTTTCTTTCACCTCTTCGTCAGTTACCCGATGTTCAGGATGGATGGAACCGCAAAGGCTTGATTTCTGAAAAAGGGGCCAAAAAGAAAGCCTTTTATGTGCTGCAACAATATTACAAGAGAAAGTAGATAAAGGATAGTTGGTTGTCAGCTGATTTAATAACCCCAAATAGATGAAAAAAGTTTTATTGTTATTGCCGGAAGGTTTTGAAACATTCGAAGCCAGCGCGTTTATCGATGTGATTGGATGGAATCTTGTAGATGGAGATCACTCGACGGAGCTGTTTACGTGCGGACTTAAAAAGGAGATTAAGAGTACCTTCAATCAACGATTCATTGTCGATTATTTGGTACATGAAATTGATGTGAATGCGTTTGATGCTCTGGCACTTCCCGGTGGATTTGAGGAGTATGATTTTTATAAAGAGGCCTATGATGAGAGATGTCTCGATCTGATTCGCAGGTTTAAGGCAGCAAATAAGATCATCGCTTCCATTTGCGTCGGGGCATTGGTGTTGGGTAAGAGTGGCGTGCTGTCGGGCAAGAATGGGACGACATACAATAAGAAACCGATCCGACACGAAACATTGAGAGGATTTGGCGTAAATGTGTTGAATCAGCCGATCGTGACAGATGACAATATAATCACCTCATGGAATCCATCTACGGCGATAGATGTTGCATTGTTACTGCTTGAGATGTTGACCTCGAAGCAGAATGCCGGTTACATTCGCGGCATAATGGGATTTGAGGAAAAATAACCGGTCACAATCCTTTCGTGTGGGCACAACGGGTTTGCCTGTATACTCCCTTCCCGGAGCAGGCGTGTGAGCCAAATGGTAGGAATAAGCAGAATATGCTAATACAATTTTCATATAAAATAAATACTAATGAAACGCACATTTCTTTTTTTATTGATTTTGACGATGCCGAAGCTGCTTTCGGCACAAAGTGCTCCGGTAACTTTCACCGCCGAGCAGGATCATGCAAACATGATGCAACAACTGGGTATAAAGAGTCTTCGACCCGGTCCGAGTGGCGATGAGAAGGCTCCCAACCATGCCAACTACGACGAATCGGCAGCCAACCCTTGTCCGCAACTTCCCGATCTGCTTACCCTGAAAAACGGCCGGAAGGTGACTTCGCCCGAGATGTGGTGGAAGCTCCGCCGTCCTGAAATTGTCGAAGATTTTGAACGTGAGGTCTATGGTCGTTTGCCTAAGAATATTCCATCCGTAAAGTGGGAGGTAAAGGTCACCGACCGCGAGTTTGTGGGGCGTACTCCCGTCATTGCAAAACAGTTGATCGGTCATGTAGACAATAGTCAATGTCCGTCGATCAGCGTCGATATCAATATGATGCTGGTTGTGCCTGCCAATGTGAAAGGGCCGGTACCGGTATTGATGATGTTTGGTCGTCCCTCTTTTCCTTCGCCGGCACAACCTTCGAACGAAGATTTGGAGAGTATCAATATAGCCTTTAAGGAGATGATGAGTAAAACCAATCCCGAGATGAAGGCTATTTTCGATAAATATCCCGCTTACCAACCCATTACAAAACTGGCTGGCCCTGGTTTCTTCGCTCCCGCTGTCAATGGTAATTCGGCACCTACCGAACAGCTCCTGGCTGCAGGATGGGGGTATGTTACCATCGATCCGTCATCTGTGCAGGCCGATAACGGAGCCGGATTGACCCGCGGAATTATCGGGTTGGTAAATAAAGGTCAACCCCGTAGTCCCGAAGAGTGGGGTGCATTGCGTGCCTGGGCATGGGGCGCCGCCCGCGGACTCGATTACTTAGAGACCGATCCGTTGGTAGATGCCAAAAAAGTGGGTATCGAAGGTGTTTCTCGTTATGGTAAAGCGGCATTGGTTACCCTTGCTTTCGAGTCTCGTTTTGCCGTCGGACTGATCGGGTCGTCGGGTAAAGGTGGTGCCGCATTGCACCGTCGTATTTTTGGCGAAGCGGTCGAAAGTCTCGGTAATAGCGGTGAGTATCACTGGATGGCGGGCAATTACATCAAATATTCGGCTTCCGAAGCACGCTTTGGCAGTAAAACCGGTTGCGATCTTCCCGTCGACTCGCACGAATTGATCGCACTGTGTGCTCCGCGCCTTACCTTTATCAGTTACGGTATTCCCGAAAAGGGAGATGCCCGTTGGCTCGATCAAAAAGGAAGTTATATGTCAACGATTGCTGCCGGCGCTGTTTTCAAACTGCTGGGTGCACGCGATTTGGGTGTCTCCAACGACTACATGAACGAACAGATGCCACCGGTATTGCAGGGTTTACTGGATGGTGAACTGGCATGGCGGCAACATGACGGCGGCCACACCGATGCTCCCAATTTCCAGACATTCATTCCCTGGGCAAGTAAGATGCTGAAATATACCAAAGTTGCCGGACGATAAACAAAAACGGTAAATGGTGAGAGGTTAACGGTAAATGGTTAATGGGAATCTGCAGGATGAATCATTGCTCTAGCTTGTTTGTCTCATCTCCATCAGAAAACGGAAATGCCGTGAAATAATACATACAGGAAGATTCCTTTGCAGGCGCGTGTCGGAAGATTCGCGCCTGTTTTTTGGAATGTTTAGTTTGTTGGGACTTTCAAATCAATGGCTTTCAGTCAACTTTCTGATAAGTCGGGTTTAGTACGTTCTCGATAGTTTTAAATCATAAACAATACTACCCACGCTCATTTCTTTCCAAATTTTCAAATTTAAACCATCAAATGCGTAATTATACTTTCCGGATAGCACGTAAGTTGGTCCGTATAGTGCTGGAACCGCGAAAAATAGAGTGTCTATGAAATTTATTGTTGCATGATTCAATTCTAATTTACCCGCACCTTTGCCGTATTGTGCATTTGTCGTGCAAATATAATGTCTGTTAGAAATGTCCAAAGATACAGTTCCATTGAGATTATCTGAACCAACAGATTTAATCGTCCCACTAAATGATTTACCGTTGTCTATATCTAATTGTGACGGCAATTCTTTATTATCACAGCCATAAAATGCAGTGATAATAAATAGTAATAAACCTAAGAAGTATTGTTTCATGTTTTCTTTTTTTATATAGATGAACATATTAAAACAAACGTTGCATTATATTTTTTACACTGCTGCATAACGAGAGTCTCCCGGCGGTCGCATTGTTATACAATCCGTGCGGACTGCACAAACAGCCCGCACGGATTTAAACAGCGATCAGAATTTCGCGTTGTGTCTCTTCACTTCGTCCACGAGTTTTGAAAACGATTTCTCCTTTTTTCGTTTTTCGTGTTCGGATGTGGAGAAATGCCAGGCTTCCCGCCGCAGCTTCAGATAGCTTTCATACACCTTGCGATCCAACGTCCCGTTCTCTACCGCTTCCAAAACGGCACAGCCGGGTTCGTCGATATGTTTGCAATCCGAGAAACGACACGATGCCGCATAGTCCGAAATTGTTAACATTTCGGCAAGCGAACCGGTATCGTCGAGAGCCAGTCCGAATTCCCGAACGCCCGGAGTATCGATTAAAACACCCGAACCTTCGAGCAGTACCATCTCCCGTCGGGTAGAGGTGTGTCGCCCTTTCCCGGTAGAGTGGCTTATGTCAGAGGTCTGCAACACCGCTTGCTTGCAGAGTGCATTCACCAGCGAGCTTTTCCCCACACCCGACGAACCGACAAAAACAACTGTTTCGCCTTCGGCTATGGATGCCCGTAACCGGGAGATACTCTCCGGCTGACGAATGCTGGTAAACATCACCGGCATCCGGCTGGCAATGTGTTGCAACAGCTCTTCGGTCTTCTGTCTGTCGAAATTCAAATCGGCTTTGTTGAGCAGCAACAGGGGTTTGATGTTCGCGTCCATTACCTGAACCATAAACCGCTCGGCTCTGCGCACATTGAAATTGTCGTCGAGGCTCTGCACGATAAAAGCTTTATCGACATACGAAGCAATGGCTTGCCTGTCGGCAACGGTTCCGCTCTTCTTGCGGTACAATAACCGTTCGCGGGGCAGCAGGTCGACTATAACCCCCTTGTCTGCGTCGAACGGTTGAAAAAGAACCCAGTCGCCCACGCAAGGCAATTCAAAATCCGGTCGGCCGAACATCATGTTCCCCGTCAGTTCGCATTGAAACAGTCCGCTTTCGGCAATCACCTCATAACAGGTGCGATGCACGATGGCTATCCTGCCATGAGGTAGGGCTTTGTGTATCGATACCTGCTTCAGTTGATCCAACGAATCGTTCCATCCATATGTATTTAACTGAATCATAGCGTTATCTTTTTGGCGATGAAAAATGCATATCCGTAATACGCTTTGTATTTGCGGTACATTGCGGCTTCATGCCGTTGAAACGCGATAAACTCTTCGACGGTTTTATTTCCCGCATATTGTTTCAGGAAGATCTCCTGCACAGTGACCTGTCGATCGTGATAATGTTCCGTCCAACAATTTTCGGGCAGAATGAATGTGGTGACCGGCAGGTACCCCGCTTTTTGTATCTGAGCAACTTTCGTGGAGATGGTATCTATCTCCGGATAGAGTTCCATCCAGAATTTATGGATTTCGGCGGGGCGTTCGTCGGTGAGCCAGACGCTTTCTGAAACCGCAATGTATCCTCCGGTTTTCAGATAGTTGCGCCACTCGTTGATACCCCGTTCAAAGCCGATGTTGTAGATGGCGCCTTCCGACCAAATCAGGTCTAACTCCTCCTGACGGAAAGGAAGGTTATCCATGGAACCTACCGTGCCCGTTACCCTCTCCTGCAAGCCTGACCGTTTCGCGTTGCGATTGAAGATCGCGATAAAGTCGGGAAACAGATCAAGTCCTGTAATCTCTCCCGGGGCATGTTGTGCCAATACCATTGTCTGGCCCCCTGTTCCGCAACCGATGTCGGCAATGCGCGATTGGTCGGTAAGGTTATCGATAAAGCTCAAAGCCCGCAGTGTTGCTTCGGGACTGCCCGGCCCCTGACGTTCCATATGGCTGAAATATTCGCATATTAACTTATACTGGAACTCGTGAATTGTTCGGGTAGCCGGAGAAGAATCGGGTTGTGCCGGTCGGTCGGATGTGTTGTCGCCGGAGCATTGCTCGGGTGTTGTATATTCGTTATTCATTACATTTTTGGATGTAGCATACACGTGAAGGCATAGTCGTGCCGTCATCGCTGTAAGCCGGTTAAAAACTATAGTTATAGGAATAGAAAACTACTCTCGGAAAGAGTATCCGGGAGTAAACGAAAGGACAACCTGTGTGGAAAATACAGATTGTTTACAACACCAAATCCGACGTAAATGAAGAATTAAACATCCAATTGTTTTAGTGCTACAAAGATAGATAATTTTTCGGAAGAGTGAACAGCAGTATGTGCAGTGATTGTCTGTGCGGGTAGTAGTTTTACGCGCCGGGGAAGGAACATCCGTGAATTGTAGAGACGTGGCATTGCCTCGTCTCTATGGATAGTATGCGCCAGGATAGAATAAATTGAATGAGTTATGGCTTTATCAGACTGTTGCGTATCTCCTAAATATCATGAATAACGTAGCAGAAATTTGCGGATAAAGCAAAACATCCCGATCTTTGCAGTGAAAAGTAAAACAATAAATTATCTATGACAACGGCAAAAATTATTACCGAAAAGGGAGAGATGCAGGTGGAGTTCTTCGATCAGGATGCTCCCAAAACGGTTGCAAACTTTATTAAACTGGCCAAGAGTGGCTTTTATAACGGACTGACATTTCACCGTGTGATTCCCGATTTTGTAATCCAGGGCGGCTGCCCGGAAGGAACCGGCGCCGGCGGACCCGGTTATACCATTCCCTGCGAACTGACAGGGGGTAATCAGTATCACGACAGAGGAGTATTGTCGATGGCACATGCCGGTCGCGATACGGGTGGTTCGCAGTTTTTCATCTGCCACTCGCGCAAAAACACCTCACACCTCGATCGTCACCACACCTGCTTCGGCAAAGTGGTCGAAGGGTTGGAAGTGATCGACCTGATTCGCAGAGGCGATAAAATCCTCTCGATTGAGGTATCGGAATAATAAACCTTCGTTTATACGACAAGAGGCTGCCCCGCACGGAGCAGCCTCTTTGTTTTTCTTCTCTGGCACCGGTTAAGGATTGCCGCGACCAGTCATTTAACCCCGTCAGTGGGTTGCCCGTAAATAACTGTGCGTGTAACGCACGGCACAACGCGGACGATTTCTTCAACTCCGGAGGTGGTTACCCGGGAGGATACAAGCGGTTAATCCCTACAGGGTAGGTATTGTATGATTCCTCTGCTTTCTCCGCACTGCGTACGGGGTTATTCACGCAGTGTCCCTACAGGACACACTATCTCTTTTTTTCTCTCTTTGCCGCTCGGTTCTGGCACAACAGAGAGGCTTGTGCAAGTATGGTTGCCTGTTTTCTTTACCCCAAACCCACTGACGATCTACGATGTCACTACTATAAGCCTGAAGGGGCTTTCGTCTGCTCTCTTCAATTTTTCTGGCTAATTAGCTTACCTCGTTTCTCAAAATACTTGCAAATCATTCTGTTTTCACTGCCCCAAAGTCCCCTTAAGGGGAATCGAAGATCAGTGCAGCTAATTAGGGGTGGTAATCAACGATCAGCGCAGCTAACTATGGGTAGAAGCATTATGATGTTTTATTTCACATTTAGGGAGATCAATGTCTCTTTAATCTGTTGTATTACTTTGTCAATGTCTGTAAGCACTTCTTCATTGGTAAACCGAATCACTGTCAGTCCAAAACGTTCGAGCTCGGCCGTACGTCCGTCATCATAATTCGCTTGTGATGCATGAATCGCTCCATCTACTTCTATAACCAGTTTTGCCCGATGACAATAAAAGTCGGCAATGAAAATATCGATCGGATGCTGAGCCTTGAACCGCACACTAAGTTGATTGCACCGTAGTTTTTCCCAGAGTACTTTCTCTGCGGGTGTCATATTCTCACGCAACTCTTTTGCCCGGGCAAAAATAGTTGGCTGAGCATTATAATACATGGTATGTTCTACGGTATTCTTTTGAAGCATGGATGGCCTGTTTCATTTATTCCAAACCCAATTTACCCCAAACCCACTGACGATCTACGATGTCACTACTACAAGCCTGGAGGGGCTTTAATCTGCTTTTGTCAATTTTTCTGGTTAATTAGCTTACCTCGTTTCTCAAAATACTTGCAAATCATTCTGTTCTCACTGCCCCAAAGTCCCCTTAAGGGGATATAGGGGTAGATTAGAAAACCTTTCATAACACCAAAATGTTGCCTTTACTCCACAAACAAAGAGCAATCACAACAATAAGACGTTGAAGGATGCAATGACAATAGTTGTTTTTACCCTCCAAACCAAGAGCATTCACAACCCGGTTCGATTCCGGTATCAGGCACAAATTGTTGTCTGTACCCTCCAAACCAAGAGCATTCACAACTGACCTTGAAAAAGAACAACAGATAATACAGTTGTCTTTACCCTTCAAACTAAGAGCATTTACAACGACATTCAACGCGAATAACGCATAGACAATGTTGTCTTTACTCCACAAACCAAGAGCATTTACAACCAAGTTATATCCATACCGATTTATTCCACGTTGTTGTTTTCACCCTTCAAACTAAGAGCAATCACAACAGTTTAACTGTAACATCTTGTATTGATGTTGTTGTCATTACCCCAAACCCCTGGAGGGGCTTTAATCTGCTTTTGTCAATTTTTCTGGCTAATTAGTTGATCTCGTTTCTCAAAATAGTTGCAAATCAGTCTGTTTTCACTGCCCCAAAGTCCCCTTCAGGGGAATCGAAGATCAGCGCAGCTAATTAGGGGTAGATGAGGAAACCTTTCATAACACCAGAAATGTTGTTTTCACCCTCCAAACCAAGAGCATTCACAACTTATCTCCTATCATTATGGCAGAATCACTGTTGTCTTTACCCTCCAAACCAAGAGCATTCACAACTTATCTCCTATCATTATGGCAGAATCACTGTTGTCTTTACCCTCCAATCCAAGAGCATTTACAACCAAGTTATATCCATACCGATTTATTCCACGTTGTTGTTTTCACCCTCCAAACTAAGAGCATTTACAACTTGTTTCCTGGCTTATAAATATCGAAACTGTTGTCTTTACCCTCCAAACTAAGAGCATTCACAACTGAAATCGCAATTCGGTAAATTAGTATATAGTTGTCTTTACCCTCCAAACTAAGAGCATTTACAACAAGAGTCACTAAGCACGATGAACGTCTGTTGTTGTCTTCACCCTCCAAACTAAGAGCAATCACAACTTATCAACAAAAAATCCTGCAAAATAGTCCGTTGTCTTTACTCCACAAACTAAGAGCATTCACAACAGGAGTCTCATTTGGACGCAAAAAAAAATGTTGTCTTTACTCCCCAAACTAGGAGCAATCACAACTGAACATAATTACATGTCAAATTTCTATAGGTTGTCTTCACCCTCCAAACTAAGAGCATTTACAACATGCGATCAAAAGGGGTATTGATACTGCAAGTTGTCTTTACCCTCCCAACTAAGAGCATTTACAACATCGAGAAATTTCAAAAACCACAGTCATGAGTTGTCTTTACCCCACAAACTAGGAGCAATCACAACTTTCAGCAAAATAATTATGACGAATCAAAAGTTGTCTTTACCCCACTAACTAGGAGCAATCACAACGCTTTGCGAAAACCAAAGTCCGAACCTTTCGTTGTCTTTACTCCACAAACTAGGAGCATTCACAACTAAATGGAAACGAACAATTGCTTACAACAAGTTGTCTTTACCCTCCAAACTAAGAGCATTTACAACTAACGGCGTGTTCACACCTAAAAGGAAATTGTTGTCTTCACCCTCCAAACTAAGAGCATTTACAACATAAGCCTAAAAATTATGGGAGAGAATATGGTTGTCTTTACTCCCCAAACTAAGAGCATTCACAACGTGGCACGTGAAAGCAATTGTTTTAGTGGAGTATATAAAGGTTTCTGCGTTTCAAAAACGCTGTTGTTTATCCGATCTTTCCAATAATTGTCTCGATTTTTTGTTTGTAAGCCCCTGCAATGGTCGATGCAATGTTTTTTACCGGCACAACCTCCGTACCGTTGAGAGCAACGGCAATATGCGGAAACTGGTTGTGCGAAAAACTATTGCGCAGCATATTCAGGTAGCAGCTTTCCGGTTGGGTAATTACCCCTTTATTGAGCAACCATTGCAGATAGGGCTTGTGTTGCATACGACTCTGCTTTGCTTCACCCTGCTCGTCGGTAAAGAGAGTAATCACTCCCTCGCGGTCTTGGTCGATAAGTGCCTTTTCGAGCTTGAACACCGCGTCGAACACCGTGAGCCGCGCCTTATTGTAATCCATCAATTCGTAGCGGAGTTTGTCGGCATCTACCGTTGCATTGGGCAGATAGGCTACCAGTTCGGGCATCCGCCGGTCGTGGGCAAAGCGGTTGAGATCGTTGCTGTTTTTCAGCTGCATAATGCCGGTTACCGTCAGCGTTAGCTGCGGTGGTACCTCCTCTTTCTTGAGTCTCTCTCCCTGTGTATTGTAATTGGATATATAGGAAAATTCCTTTTTTATTTCGCGTGATCGGGTCAGCTCTTGCGCAACTGTTTTCAGTTTCAGCGTCTCTTTTCCCGGACTGAGTTGTTCGGCCATCAATAACAAAATGCGGTCTTGCTCGCCAAGGAGGCGTATCTCCTTTTCGGTATCGTACAAGGCTCGTTTAAATGTTTTTTCCATCTCTTGCTTTTGTATCGGAGGTAATCGTTTATCGTTCCGTCTGGCAATGTTTCGTTCGGCACTTAATCTATTATATGCTTCTTCAACCGCATCGGCATAGCACGAAGTCAGCCGGGGCTGTGCACCGGGTGTAAAACAGACGGCTTCTTCTTTAATGACGTAATGACGAGCTCCGTTGTAGAAGGGTTGTGTTTCATCTTCACGCAGGCTCCACCACTGCTTCAGCAACTCATTGTATTTTGCTGTTTCGGTAGGTGACTGTCCTTTTTCTTGCAGTTGTGCTTTCATCAGTTCGCACAAACGGGCATCAAACAGGTCGGTGGGCAAATCGATGGGACGTTTGCGGTCGCCTTCCTGTTTTCCATGATTGATAGCGTGAAGCCACTCTTCGAGCGTTGAAGCCTCTTTCTCCCATTGCAGAATCGAATAGGGGATATTCCGCTTATCGGCGGGAATGCGGTATTCGGTCAGATTTTTCTTTATTTCCTCATTCCACACTTTGGTCTCAAATGTTTTAACCATCCAAGAAACATTTTTTGTTACTTCTCTGCATTTTTTATAATTATACTCACTGACATCCTTCTGCACTTTTGCTTCGAGATAGCGGCTGTAAAACTCCGATGTTTTACCAATACTCTCCAGATTCAGATTTTTCAGAAAGGGGTGCCCTCCCATATCGTTCAGGTCGAGTTCGCATACCAAATCGATAAACTGTTGCTTTTTCTCGGCATCGGCATAAAAGGCGAGGCACTCCTGCATTTTGTCGTAATAGATGGAGGTTATTTTTTTCTTTTTGGTGCCGTCAATCATCATGTCCACTATGTCGCGGGCAAGGAAGGTGGCCATTTCGCCCACCTTCGGAATGCGTATCGACGGATCTTTCCGGTGTTTTTCTAATTGCTTCAGTCGTTGCAGCCCGTCGCGCTTCATCAGCAGAAGGCGTTCGTTGACCGATCGTGCATCGTGTACCTCTTCAATGTTGAGCCAGTAATTGAGTATGCGTTCGGGCACCTGTTTCCGGTTCAATCCGTAAGGAGCCAATAGTTCATCCAATAGTTTCTTTCTGTCTCTTGGTGCATAGGCGAACATGTTTCTCTTTGTTATATAAGCCCTGCTTTTTTTTGTGTCGCACTGTTTCTGAAATGGTTTCCAGTCGGGTAACTTCCATTTGATGCTTTCAATAAATTCAGGATTAAAGAGCTTATTTTCCGCAGTAGAGCAAAATGCACGGATGAGTTTTTCCGATTCTCCCGGTTGCAGTTGTTCGAGCAGAATCGCTTTCGCTAATTCGTGCAGGCTGATAAAAGCATCGGGTTGGGGTTGTTTGAAGGAGTATTTTACCCGGTTCGTTTCTGCATTTTTCGTCCGCACAATATAGGGTAATTGTTCTTTCTCGGTGAAGGCAATGCCTATTTTGTTGATGTCGGCATTATAGTGCGGTGCAAACTGTTCGAATCCGTTCGCCCGATGGTCAACATCGATGCGCTGTTCCAGCGAATCGGGGTCTGCCGTCAGGAAGTTGCTCAAACGTCCGAAGGCCCTGGTATTCTCTACCACAGACCGGGGAATTGATTCGCCGAGCACCTGTTTGTCGTATTGTGTAAGGGTGTATTTGCCTAAATCGATCTGAAACCGGATGCCGGGCCAAAGCTCCTGTTCGTCGATAAACCGCATGGCAAAATAGTGAAAACGGTTGCTGTGGCGCACACGGATTGTCAGTTGTTCGATATACTCTTTGTACTCAATCTCATCGAGCAGTTTTTCCCGCTCTTCGTCGTTGAAACTGTTTGCCAACATGTTTTCAATACCGCTTTCGGATAATTCCGGGCGAAACTCTTTTTTCACTTCTTCGCTCAATACATTGTAGAGCTTTTTGGGACATTTGTTCAGTTCGTTCAGCATATCGAACAACAGCGCCTGAATCGGATTGTCGGAAATCAGTTTGTCGTGCGGCAAACGTACACAGTAGGCCATCAGCACTTCACGCGTAGCAATAAACGATTTGAATTGCGTTCCTTTCAATCCCTGTACTTTGCCGATAAACTGGAATGCATTTTCACGGTCGAGAAACAGAGAGGTGAGAAACACCAGCCCTTCGGTGGTGATCGTATTATCGTCGCTCACCAGCTCCTTGCCAGCCACTATGCTATAATCATCTTCCGATAATACATCCTTAAACCGCGATTTACTGTATTCGATTGCACGGGCAAAACTCGCTTTTAAAAACGTTGCCGTTTCAGGCAAAACGGTCAGTTTGCGACACTCCTGTTTGTCGGTAGCATAAAAATGGGTATAATCGTTCCGAAACTCCTGCATGTCTTTGAAAAGTGCTTTCAGCGTTTTCGCCATAGCTTTTATATCTTTTCCTTCGGCTTGTCCGCTTTGTTGTTCATCCTCAGGCAGTCGTGCAGCATCAAACTGTTTGATAACCGGCATCAGGCGAATAAGACGCTCGAACAGCTTGTTATCATTCCGGTTCTTTTGACTGGGAATACAAATAAAGCCATTTTGGATAAGTTCGTCATCCTTCAGTTCGGTTTGTTGAAACTCTTTGGCCAGATAGTTGTTGATGCTGAAAATATTCAGGCGGGCAAGGTTCAGGTAGGCTCCGAAGTACTGTGGATCGTCGGCTAATGTCCGCCGACGGTTTTCAAATAATTCATTTTCTTGTGTTTCCATGTTATTTAATTTTTTGAGTTAAGATGCGCGTAGAAATACCAATGCATTTTCTCTACCATCCGTTGCCGGTACCAGCGGGCAACAAATACCGAACCGAAAAGCAACAGCAGCAGTGCCAGAGTGGCATATCCGAGTTTTGCTCCGTCGGGTGTGGCTATGTGCAAAATAGTAACGAAATGAAGCAAATAGAGCAGTATGCCTGCCGCTACCGATAGCAGAGAGGCAATAAAGATGGACCGAAAGAAAAAATAGAAGCTCTGAAATGCTTTCGCCGTATCGAGTTTTCCGCTATAATCGAGTTCGTAGTACATTCGGTCGTAAAATTCATCCTGCAGGTGTCCCATCTCCGTTTGTTCTTGCTCCGGCAAGGCATCGTAAACGGATTTGCTTGTAAAAATTGCTTTGCCATACCAGTCTGCGGCTCTACGGTTCAGTGTCTCGATCACCGCCTCCGGTAGGGGATGCCGGTTAAAGAGGTGCACAACCGGTAGGTAAAGTCCGCAGATTCGGTACACCCATTTGCAATGCGATGTAAGCCAAAACCCGATGACATAAATTAAAGCTCCGAACAATACGGAGAATATTACCGTCAGTTCCCACTCTCCACTCAGATCGAAACAGTCGGCACAGCCGAATAGCCCCAATAGGGCATTGAGCATAAACACAAAGACTACTCCCGGAAAAAGCACCGAAAGCAGATCGTAAAAAGAAAATTTTTCCATACTCTTATTTTTTAGCAGTTATACCGATTGATCCTTTTTTTATATCGTCTCCATCCTTTTTTGTTACCTATTGCTACAGCACCCCCAATAGCCGCATGGTGGTATACACCGTACCGATATTGCCGGTATTGCATTTGCGCAGAATGTTTTTGCGGTGGGTAGCCACGGTATGGATGCTCAGAAAGAGCTGTTCGGCTATCTCGTTCGAGGTATATCCCTTTCCGGCCAGCTCCACCACCTCCAGTTCGCGTTTGGTCAGCTCTATTTTCCGGCTGGAGCAGGCTTTTCCCGGCTCTAAGCAATACATCTCTTTGATGCGTTTGTTGCAGAGAATGGGAGCTCCACTGAGACTTTCCGATTTCTCTTCCAGCACATCCACAGCTATTAGTAGTAGCCAGAGTTCGCCTTTGCGCCCCGCTTTATGTTCCAGTATGCGCCGCAGCACCAGCCGGTAGCCACCTTTCCGTTTGCGCATCCGTACCGGAGTCACCAGAAAATAGTCGGCACGCGCTTCGGGCGGCATGTTTCCTACCAGCCGGTAGGCCTCGCGCTCGGCATGATACACGCCGGGCAGGTCGTCGGGGTGAACTCCCCGATGAAAAGGAGACGGAGCCTCCGTTGGATTATCCTCACCGATACTATCGTGCAACAACTGCGCATAATTGTCGTTGAGGCAGACGTATTGCCGGGTGTTCAGATCGAAAAGCGAAAACATGGTCAACCCGGCTTGCGAAAGGCGCGCTATTTGCTCGCTGTATTGATGGAGTCGGGTGGTATTGTGGCTGGCGTCACCATCCCGACTGTTTGCCTGCAACAGATAGTAAGTGTCCGAAAGATTACGCATGCAATCTGTATTTTGATTAACAAACATTTTATGTGTAAAGATAAATATTTTACATTTAATATAAAATAATGGAGTTGTTTTGATTTCAACAAAATACATCTGTTTGGCCATTTTGAAATATAAGACAATAAGAGGTTGTTGGTTTGCTGTATTTATATTATTGAAATGTAGCTATTTGTAGCGGTGTAGTGAGGGCGAATGTGGCATGTGGCGTGAATGGCAAAATACCCTGACAAGGGTATTGAAAAACGAAATTCAATAGCTTTATTTTGTTTCGACAACACGATCATTGAATTTATTGATAAGATTCATTCAGATAACAAAGCAATATTTTTTATTTGAAGCGTGAGTCGCCCGATGGAATAGACCGGCAACCGCCCCGGGGTAATTATTGCAGTCGATAGTGCTACAGCCAAACAATACGATCCCCATTACCCGAAACTAAAAAAGGTCATTCTTCGATTCAAATGGATCATCCATTGAAATCAATCGGACGTTCATCGAAATCAATCGCTCATTCATTGAAATCGATCGGACGTTCATCGAAATCAATCTCTCATCCATTGAAATCAATCGGACGTTCATTGAAATCGATCGCTCATCCATTGAAATCAATCGGACGCTCATTGAAATCAATCGCTCATCCATTGAAATCAATCGGATGCTCATTGAAATCAATGGCTCATTCATTTGAATTGTAAAATAGTGCTTGTTGTTTTCTCTTTTTGAGTGTAATTGTTCGTAAAACAGATAATTACATGGTGTGATAAAATTCGGAATCTCAGCGTTTAATCTAAAAAACAGTGATTATGGAAAAGGAAAGTTACAGTTTTCCGGCCAGTTCGCTACAGCGTAACGAATTCCAGAAAGGGGTAATCGGTTATTGTGTCGCCAATGCTACTGCATGGGCTCTTCCGGCTGAATTTATAGCTGATTTGAAAGTTAGCAGCGCCGATTACGATCAGAAATCGCTTGTGGCTAACAATCGTTCCACTCAATGTCCTGCGGCTACGGCAGCCCGTGATGCTTCGTGGAACGTACTCGCTCCCAAGCTCGATAAGTTGTATCTGAAATATTTACTCAACAACGATGCTATCAGTGCTTCCGATAAGCAGGTATTGAATATCTATACCATTAGTCATGGCGGTTCTACTCCATATGCAGCCCCTTCAACTACGCCGATACTCAATTTATCGTCCGAGAAGATTTCGGTGTTGAATGTTATTTTCAGCGATTCGGCCACTCCGTCGAGTCATGCCAAACCCGAAGGGGTAGCATTTTGCGAATTGCTCTACAAAATCGATGGTCCGGCTCCAACCTCTCCCGACGATTGTACGGAGGATCGTTTTATCTCCCGGTCGCACGATCCCATTATCTTTGAACCGTCGCAACGGGGCAAAACCGTATATGCGTATGGCCGATGGGTAAACCGCAACAGCAAGGCAGGGCCATGGGGTAGTATGGTTACGGCTATTATCCCTTAAGTGTTCCGTGGTGTTTCTGCCTAACGGAGTAGTATGAACCCGCTGTGTATTTCACAAAGCGGGTTTGTTTTTTGAATTGCTTTCGGATTTAATACCTAAACCATTAACCGGGTTTACTGTAAATGACCGTGTGTGTAACGTACGGCAGTAATCATGCAGCGGTATCACTGAACATCGCGTAAAAAAAACGCCGGTTCCTCACGGATCCGGCGCTCAAAATAAAAGAACAAAAAAGAGATTACATCGGAGATTGACCTACGCTGCTACCTTCTTTTGCTTTTTGGTCATCGTTTGAAATAGTGGCTCTGGTCTTTTTAACCTGAGCATTCATACTGCCGATGCGGTACGAAACATTGAAACGGAATTCCAATGGCTGTCCGATATGAATATCGGTATGTTGATCAAATGTCCGTGTGTTGCTGGCACTGTCGGTTCCTTTGGTGTCCATCGTAATGTGTGTCTTGGGTAACCATACGGTGCTCATAGAGACATTGAAACGCTTTTGAAACAGATCTTTCGACACCGAGAAGAAACTGTAGTAGAATGCCGATTGGCTTCCCTGCAGATTGATTTCGGGAAGCATTCCGCCGGCGCCAATGCTCAAACGCATATCTTTGGGCAGAATTACCGTTCCTCCGCCATACATCTGACCGGTATAGCCGTCATTCGACATATTGAAAGTACCGCTCTCCATTTTAATGTAACTTACGCTCCCGTTTGCAAACAGGGTGAGCCATTTGATGGCGCGATAGTTTCCGAATAAATTCAGGTTCAACTGTTTGTTGTGCCCTATGTTGGCATAAGTAATCTCTTGGGTGGAACTTCCCGGTCTGATAAACGAGTACTCTTCGATGGCGTTGTTTACAAAGGTATAGGTCAGTTCGGCGCTGATATTGTATTTGGGCGCGAAATTGCTATAACCTAACGTAATGTTGTGGCTCTTCTCCGGATCGAGGCTCGGGTTACCGTAGCTGATATAGTTCGGGTCTTTGCGGTCTACATACGGGTTCAGGTAGCTGATGCTCGGGCGTTGAATACGCATGTTGTATCCAAGTTTAAGACTTTGCATGTCGCTCAGGGCGTATGTAATAATAGCCGAAGGAACTACTACTCCGTAGTTGGTCTTGAAGTTTTTATCTGTTTTGTCGAACTCGGCCTTCAGCCAGGTATATTCGTAACGTACGCCCCCTTTGAGTCCCCATTTGCCGATATTGCCGGTGTAACTTGCATAAGCACCCAAAATATCCTGATCGTTTTTGAAGTTCGTAATGCTATCGGCGACAACATAGGGCGTGTAAGGATAGGGTTGGCCCATGTTGAAATAGTGATATGTCTCGTCGGCTTTACTATCGTTCAAACGCAGAATGTATTTGGCACCGAACTCTAAAGTATGTCCCTTTGCCATCGGGCGGATGTAATCGGCCTGAAAGGTGTGTTCGTTCGATTTCGCATCGTTTTTGCTGGTGCTCGATTGAGCCAAGCCATACTGCGGCACCGTGTGATACAATGGATTGATTGTATTGGTTGCCTCATAGTTGCTGTTGTTAGGCGTATTACTCCATTTATACGACAGGGTAAATAATTCGCCTTTTCTTTTAAACATATGCTGATAGTCGAGTCCTACATCGTTCGAGCCCCAGGTCTGTTTTTGTGTGCTCTCCTGATTGTATGCAAAAACAGGGTTCATGTTCTTGTCGTAATCGTTGGTCAGTGCCGAAGTGTTGCTTTTAGGCACTCCGTACCGGCGGTTGTACGACAGCGTAAACATGTTTAACGTGTCCATTTCAAAGCTCAACTGTCCGCTACCGAACTGCATCGGCGCCGTTGTCTTTACCGTAGCTTCCTGATGGGCATTCGGGTAGGGAGCTCCTGCAAAATAGGTTTGCCGGTCGGAGGTGGTGGTCAGCGGGAACTGTTTGTTGTGGTTGTAATTGTAGTTACCCGAGAAGCTGAATTTGCCGCTTTGTACCATCAGGTTAAGACCGCCTCCGTATGTGCCACGCGTCGACACCTGCGTGTTGATGGTAGCAGAATATCCTTTGGTAGCTGTTTTCTGAACGGTTACGATGTTGATAATACCGCCTACACCTTCGGCATCGTATTTGGCACCCGGTTGGGTAATTACTTCGATGTTTTTTACCATGTTGGCCGGCATACTCTTCAGTATCATGCTCGGATTGTTATTGAACATGTTGGTCGGCTTGCCGTTTAAGAAGAACTTAAAGTTGGAAGCACCTTTCAACTGGATGTTGTCCTGCCCGTCTACCGTTACCATCGGCACTTTCCGCAATACGTCGAGTACGGTCGATGTTTTGGTTTCGGGATCCTGTTCGGTATCGTAGGTAATTTTATCGGCTTCGGCCTTAATCAACGGACGGGTAGCTACAATGTTTACCTCTTTCAGTGTCTGTTTGTTGTCGGCCATTCCGATCTTGCCCAATTGCACCGACCGGTTGTTGGGGCCTACGGTAAAACGTCTTTTTGTAGGCTCTTTCCCAACAAACGAAATGACAACAACATACGTGCCCGGTGTTTTCAGCTCGCCGGTAAATTTACCGTCGATGTCGCTGGCAAAACGGGCCACTACCTGTTGTTGCTTATTTGCTAAAACTACAGAACATGTTACGTAGGGCATAGCTTCTTGCGTCAACGAATCGACAGCCTGCCCTTTTATCTGATACTTCGTGCCCGCATTTTGGGCACTCATTAAAAGCGGTACGATCATCATTACCGCCAATAACCATTTTTTCATCTCTTTTGCTTGTTTTTGTGTGTGTAAATAAATGATATACTATACTAAGTAGAGAAGTCGTCCTGACTTTTCATAATGTACTAAATTCGCCTGTAAAGTGTAGTTACAATCTCCGATTTATAACTCAACCCTTCAATCCTTCTATCCTTCAGCCCTTCCATCCCTCAACCCTTCAAAATGCCTGTTTCAGCAATACGGCCCTGCTGAAGGGCAGTGAGGGTGTACCTACAAGTTGCAGTCCGCTTTTTTCTGTTATGGAGAGCATGCGTGCAAATGTTTTTCCCGTTACATGAAACTTAGGTTCTACAATCAGCAGTGTTCCGTTCGGTTTGAGCAGACTTTTGAGCTCTTCGAATAAACGGGGCTTGTCGGGCACTTCGTGCACCATGTAGAAAGCCAGGATGAAGTCTGCCTTTTCTGTCAGACCGATCTGTTTCTCTTTGCACCGGTGAAGTGTCACTATCGGCTCCAGTTCCGTATTTTTTATCTTTTGCTCCACTTTGTCGAGCATTCCCTGCTGCAGATCGGCAGCTATCACTTTTCCGCTTCCCTTCAGCATCCGGGCGATCTCTATGGTGAAAAACCCGGGGCCGCATCCCAGATCGAGCACGGTCATTCCCGGCTTGATGTAGGGTCTTAGTAATTTCTCCGGTCGTTGCAGCCATCGTCTGAGCGGGTTGTCGAGTCCGCCGGCCCGTTCAACAGGACAAACACGCGGATAATCATCCGTGTCGGCGGTTATTTCGTCCGGACTGTTTGTAATCTCTGCCATGATTAATGTTTCTTGACAGAGGTTTTAATCTGGATGCCGGCTTCGTTATCTCCGTGAAACGAGATCTGAATACTGTCTTTGTCGCTGGTCTTCAGTCTGATCTCCTTCAGCCCTTTGTTCCTGGGATCCTTTTCAGCTTCACTTACCAGACGGCGAAAGTGAAAGTATGCGGAAAATGGAATGCTGAGTAATAGCAGCAGTAAAATCAATAGGGTAATGTTACTACGTTTTTTCATAATTACGTATGTATTTATTCGGTTCGTGTGTTTCAACTGTGTTGGATTATTTCTTCAAAAACGCTTCGTAGTGAGATTTGATCTCTTCGATAGTAATTCCCAATACATCCATGGCATTGAATATCATTGGCAATTGATGGCTGAAAAATTCCGTACGGTTTAGTTTTACAATATTCTGAACGGCATTTTCTGCCACAAAATATCCGATGCCCCGCTTGTTGAAAATGATCTCTTCGCCCTGTAAATAATCGTACGTCCTCATAACGGTGTTTGGATTGACCTGCAGGTCGGCTCCCAGCTCCCTTACGGAAGGAATGCGGCCAGCAACGCTCCATTCATTACGAAGCACTTTGTCGCATACAAAGTCGGCTATTTGCAGATATATGGGTTTGTTATTATTGAATTCCATTTTTTTTGTAATTTGGTTAGTGCCTACTGAACGCAATTTTATAATTCTTGCTCTTGTAGTTTAAAGAAAGATACCAGCCATAGCCCGAATGGGAAGATAGTGTAAGCGATAATCTTCATGTAGCTGAAAATCCATCCGTTGATATCGGGTGTTAAATTGGCGGCCTGTATTTCGATAATGAAACTTTTCAGGTCGAACTGATATAGTAGAAATCTGGAAATCAAAAGAGAAATTACCTGTAGTATGAAGATGGCTCCTAATGTTTTCAGCCATTTCAACCGGCGGAACGATACGGTGCCTATCATGGCAATGCCCTGCATACCTAAAACCACCAGCAGGTAAAAGGAGCACGCTTCTTTGTCAATGTTTATATCTATCGGTCTGCCGAACAGCGCATATTCGAGACCTGATAAAATGAGCCATAGCGCTCCGATGATGAGAGGAACGACAATGACATTCTGAAACCAGAAGGCAATCCATTTTTCGAGATTGGATGCCGGCAGCATAGTATAGTTCACTCCTTTTATTTTGTGAAATACGTCGTTGTATAACATAAACGGAGCGATGATAATCAGGAAGGCTCCCAGACCAGCAAATACATTGGGATGAAAGCCTGTGCGGTTAATCAAAATGTCGGATGCCGCATAAGCAGCCGCAAATATGACGTAGAAAAAATAGTAGCGGCGGAATGCAAAAGTTTCGGCGGTTACCACCCGAAAAAGACGTTGGATATTAAATGTTTCGTTCATGATCGTAATGTGTTAGAAATTAATTGAACCATTCGGCAAAACGCGCCCGATTGGCAATCGCTGCATTAAACAACAGTTCGATGTTTACTTTGCTTTCTTCTCCATCCGTATTGGGTATTACCACCCCGAAACCACCCATCATCGGTTCCGAATAGAGGGCATCTTTCGGTACTTCCGGCACTACGGCAAATTTTAATTTTTGAGTAATGTTCTCGACCGATTGATTCAGCAGTACGTTGTTGCGTTCCAGAATCACAATCGGATCGATCAGAAACTCGAGGTCGCGCACCTGGTGTGTTGAAATAATGATGCATTTGTTGTCATCGGCAGCCCGAGCTACCACGCGGCGAAACACCGTCTTGGAGGGAATGTCTAATCCGTTGGTCGGTTCGTCGAGCAACAACAGCTCGGTATTGCAGGCCAATGCCAGCGAAATCATCGCTTTCTTCTTTTGTCCGAACGACATCTCGTGCAGTTTCTTCTCTCCGTCTACGCCAAACTCCTGCATCAGGGTTGCATATTGGTTGTATTCGAAATTGGGATAGAAAGGACCGACGTTGCGGGCATAATCATCCGCTTTTTGATGCGATACCATAAACTCTTCAGGCAGGTAAAAAATCTTGGATAAAAAACCGGGTAATCTTTTGCCGGGTGTGTAATCCATTACTTCGCAAGTTCCCTCTTTTGGAAAAAGCAGTCCGGCCATAATGCGCAAAAAAGTGGTCTTTCCTACGCCATTCTCACCCAAAAGGCCATAAATTTTGCCGGGCTCCAGCTTCATTGTCAAAGAGTCGAATACTTTCGATTTCTCTTTGTACCAGAATGACATGTTTTCTATTGCAATCATATTATATCGTATTAGTGTATTACTATATTAATACACCGCAAATATACGGCAAGATTTTCTACCTGTACTTATTGTGATGCCGATTTATGATAATTTAACGTGATTGGACTTTGGTCGTTGCCTTTAGCCTTTGGTTATAAATGAATTGGACTGTTGAAATTTTCTCTTGTACTATGGTAAAGCCCTTTTTTTAAGTATATTTTGTCCCTGTTTATTCGGTGAGAATGGAATAGTTTTAGTAATTTTGACAACTATTTGGAAGAATATCAGACGAACATCTGTAAAATATAATCAAAACTAAATCAATAATTTATGGCAACTCCCGAATTTAAGTATCAGGATCCGTTTCCTCTTGGAAAGGACAAAACTGAATACTACCTGCTTACCAAAGAACATGTGTCGGTTGGTAATTTTGATGGCAATGAAATTCTGAAAGTAGAACCGGAAGGTTTGACAAAACTTGCCCGTGCAGCTATGCACGATCTCTCTTTTATGTTGCGTCCTGCGCACAACGAGCAGGTAGCTTCCATCCTGAGCGATCCTGAAGCAAGCCAAAACGATAAGGCAGTAGCACTTACCATGCTGCTCAATGCCGAAATCGCGGCAGAAGGCCAGCTTCCTTTCTGTCAGGATACCGGAACTGCAACGATTGTAGCGAAGAAAGGTCAAAAGGTATGGACCGGTGGCGGCGACGAAGAGGCGCTTGCTCATGGTGTGTACAATACGTATACACAGGATAATCTCCGTTACTCTCAGACCGTAGCGCTGGATATGTACACCGAAAAGAATACGGGTTGTAATCTTCCGGCTCAAATCGATGTTTATTCCATCAACGGGGACGAATACAAATTCCTTTTCATTGCAAAGGGTGGGGGATCTGCCAATAAAACATACCTGTTTCAGGAAACCAAAGCGCTGTTGAATCCCGATACGCTCGAAAAATTCCTGATCGAAAAGATGAAAACGCTGGGTACGGCTGCTTGTCCTCCTTACCATATTGCATTCGTCATTGGAGGTACCTCGGCCGAAGCCAACCTGAAAACCGTTAAACTGGCATCCGTAAAATATCTCGACGCGCTGCCTACCGAAGGTAACGAATGGGGTCAGGCATTCCGTGATCTCGAAATGGAAGCCAAATTGTTGAAGGCTGCTCAAAATATCGGCCTGGGTGCTCAGTTCGGGGGTAAATATTATGCGCACGATATTCGCGTGGTTCGTTTGCCGCGTCACGGCGCTTCCTGCCCTGTGGGTATGGGTGTTTCGTGTAGTGCCGACCGTAACGTGAAAGCGAAAATCAACAAAGAGGGTATCTGGATCGAAAAGCTGGATAAAAATCCGGGTCGTTTGATTCCGGCTGAATACAAACAGGCTGGCGGTCATAGCCATGGCGTGAAGATCGATCTTAATCGTCCGATGAACGAAGTGTTGGCCGATCTGTCCAAATATCCGGTTTCCACATTCCTGTTGTTGAGCGGTACCATTATTGTAGGTCGCGATATTGCACATGCCAAGCTGAAAGAGCGTCTCGACAAGGGCGAAGATCTGCCGCAATATTTGAAAGAACATCCGATCTATTACGCCGGTCCGGCCAAAACTCCTGCCGGAATGGCTTGCGGTTCGATGGGCCCGACCACAGCCGGTCGTATGGACTCATACGTCGATCTGTTCCAGAGCCACGGCGGCAGCATGATTATGATTGCAAAAGGAAACCGTAGCCAACAGGTGACGGATGCTTGCCAGAAACATGGCGGATTCTACCTGGGTTCGATTGGTGGTCCGGCTGCAATTCTGGCCAAAAACAATATCAAGAGCATCAAATGTGTGGAATATCCCGAATTGGGTATGGAAGCCATTTGGCAAATTGAAGTGGTTGACTTCCCTGCCTTCATTCTGGTGGATGATAAAGGCAACGATTTCTTCAAACAGATTCGTCCCCGCGTATAATCAGGGTCGATATCGATTGATAACAAAAAGAAGAGACACACGGCCGTGTGTCTCTTCTTTTTTATGATAATGAATTGTATTTTATCTATTGGCGTACAACAAAATGGCAGTTCCGTCGTGGTCGCCCGTGGTGAGCTGATTGGTGTTAAGATTGTTTCCCAGATTGTACCGGCCTACGATTTTGTATGTTTGTCCTTTGTCGAGTTTCTGACAAAAATCGTTACGGGCAATCAGAAAGGAGCGAAAAGCATGGTGTGCTTTCGTGAAGAGTTGAAAAACCTCGCGGCTGAATGCTCCGACAAAGATGTATTTGCCATCGTAATATTCAGGCCCCATTATCCGTCCGTGATTGTTGGTCTTGAGAAAGCTTTTGTTCGCCAAAGCGCGTTTGTACTCGTCGGGAATCTGATGAATGTACGTGCCGCCTACTTCAGCGCAATATCCCCACGAATGACCTTTTTTGTCCCGATAGCCAAATTTACGGCACTCGGACATTAACTTCGCAATAGCCTCTTCCCGGCTTGTTGCATACGGATCGACAATGACAACATTGATAGGTTCGAGCAACTCTTTCTTTTGATACTTTTTGCCCAGCCAGTTGGCGGGAGTTCCGTCGCGTTTTTCGAGCCATTTGCCAATAGGAGGAAGGCCCGGATTAATATCCGGACTTTGGGCGCCGACTTGTAGGAAACCCAATAAAATAAGCAGAATAATAGTTGTTAGGCGCAACATTTCAGGTGCAAAAAATCTCTTTCAGTTGGAAAAAAGGGAAGTAAACAGATGCTGCAAAGGTATAAGTATTTTGCAGTATCTGTGCGTTAATCTCATTAATAAAATATTAAAAAAGTTTGTGCAAGGTTTTGGTTTACAGCGCAATCGATTCGCAGATATAATCGGGGATAATGCCGTATGAGCGGATCGTCAGTTCGTAACTGTCGGGCTGAACGTTTCCGGTGAGCACCAGACAGGTGTCGATGCCGAATTTATTGCCACCGATAATGTCGGTTATCAGCGAGTCGCCCACCATCAGAATGTCGTTTTTGGTTACATTATGCTCCCGGGCACAAAAATCGAATGCAAAGCTGAACATCTGAGAATCGGGTTTACCGAAACGGATGAACGTTTTGCGGGCAAGCGTTTCGAGCATATCGCCGACTGCTCCCACCGAAATAGCCACATCTTTGCGGGTGACCGGATAGGTACCGTCGGTATTGGCCACAATCACCGGAATCGGTTTTTTGCGAATCAGGTTGAGCGCTTTGATCAGGTCGACGTTCCAGTCGAAGCCTTCGTCGTCGAGCAGCACCAACGCGCTGATGTCGATGTAATTCTCAAGGTCGACATCTTTGATGGAGATAGTCTTGAGCCCTTCATTTTCGATGTAGTGGGCCGACGCATCGGTACCGAGGTAGGCAATGCGCCCCTTTTGAACCTTATTCTGGATATATTCGCGGGCAAGCATCCCCGACGAAATAATTTTGCTTTCGTTTATCTCTGCGATTCCGGCATCGATATACGATTTTGCCAGTAATTCGGGACTACGCGAGGCATCGTTGGTGAGAATATAGAAAGCTATGTTGTTCTCCTGCAGAAAATGAAACATCTCTTTTACTCCGGGCAACATTCCCTTGTAGTTTTTCAACACGCCGTAAGCATCGAAAAAGATTACCTTGTACTTCAAGGCAACGTCCTTAAAATCGTCAAGTCCCATCATAGCAATTGTGAATTATAAGTTGTGAATTATAAGTTATTAATTATGAGTTTTTACAGAGCGTTGATAAATGATCTGAATACCAGTTTGTTGCCGAGGTGTTCCTGATATATTTCGGTAATAGTTTGTTTAATAGTGTCTGTGCTATGTGTAATCTTTTATTTACATTTTAATAGTTGCATCGCAACGGGTTGTTGTATTTGCTTTAATAGAGACAGAAGCAACTGTAATCATACCATCATATAGGCAGGGATCATTTTTTACTTTGATGTGATTAGATACAAAAATAACAGAATAAGTTCCTTGTGGTAGAGGAATTGCATATGTGCTTTCTTTACCATCAGTAAGACCTTGGATAGTTTGCGACTGAGCTTTAATCTTGTTAAATTGATTAACCGCGTTGCCTTGAAGTTCTTGTAGCTGTTTCTTTGAATATTTTTTTACAGATGCACTGTCAATATTATGAGATTGTGCATCTAAATATTCTTTAAGGTAGCTGCAATTTTCTTTGGTTATCCATAATTGAGTATTTGTGTCAAGCATATTCTGTTTCAAACTGTCGGTATGCAAATACCAAACTGTACCAGCTAATCTGCCGTCTTGTTGTTTACAACCATTTAGACATAGCAGGAAGATGAAAGCTATAATGAATGATTTCATATTTCTTTGAATTTAAAATGGAACTATAATGATTTCATAAACGACTTAAATACCAGTTTGTTGCCGGGGTGTTCCTGATACATGCGTTCGGGGTGAAACTGCAATCCGACTACAAATTTATGCTTCGGATGGTAGATTCCTTCAATCAGTCCATCGGGGGCCTGCGCCATGGCAACCAAATTGGGCGCCAGTTTTTTGATTCCCTGGTGGTGGTATGTGTTGACCAGAAGCTCTTTCTGTTTGTACCACTCCATCAGCGGAGTATTATCGAAAATGGTGAGCGGGTGGCGATGGGTATCGTAATGATCGTAGTCGATATGTACGACACTGCGTTTGTTCACCTCGTGCACATCGAGATGCAGGCTGCCACCGAAGACGACGTTAATCATGTGCATCCCGCGACAGAAACCGAGGATCGGTTTGTCGTGCTCCACGGCATGACGGCAACAGGCAATCTCAATTTCGTCTTTAATAGGGTCGTATTCGTCGAGTTTGCTCACGCTGTAGTTTTCGTTGTAGTAGGCCGGACTTATATCGCCGCCTTCCGACATCAGCAATCCGTCGTAGTCTTCGAGGTAATCGGGCAGGTTGGCGATGGTGCCTTCCGAAATGGGCACCATGATGGGCATCACACCGCCCTGTGCCAGAATCTGAAGGTAAATCTCCGATACCCAGTTAATCAGCTTGTTTTTTCTTAGTTCGCGTCGTGTGACGATCAGTACTTTCTTCTTGGTTGACATTCTATTCAGTAATTCAAAATTTCAAATTTCAAGACTCTAAATTTAGGGTTGCTCGTTTTTGATTAAATTTTTCTTTTTCTCAAATCCGTTTACTGCTTGCTGTGTTCTGAGTATTGCATACTTATCTCCTTCAGGGCTGCAATGAGCAGTTTGTCTTTTATCATTCCCTGCGAAGCTACCCGGATGTGAAAATTGTCCATGCCGGTTTTGTTGCTACAGTCGCGCACGTACAAATGATACTCTTCCAGTAACTTGTGTTGCAGCTCGGTCGCGGTCATGCCGTGCAGAATTTTTATCAATACAAAGTTACTGCCGGTTGGATAGGCGAAAAAGCCCTCCAGATTCTTTAACTCGTTGTAAAGATAGCGAACATCCTTGATGACACGCAACCGTGCCTTTTGATACTGCGCATCGGTGGCGGGCAGTTGCGATACAAAATATTCGGCCAGCGTGTTGATGTTCCACACCGGTGTCAGCTCCCGTAATCGTTTAAGCAACTCCATGTTTGCCGTGCAGCAATAACCCAATCGTAACCCCGGTACTCCGCAATGTTTGCTCATGGAGCGAACGATAATTACATTGGGATGGTGCTTTATGTGGGGCAACAAAGAGGGAGTATCTTCGGCGGCAAAGTCCATAAACGATTCGTCGACTATGATGAGGCGCAGATGCTGCATCCGGTTGAGGAAGCGAATCATCTCTTCGAGCGACAGCAGTTGTCCTGTAGGATTTCCCGGGTTGATAATCAGAGCCGAGGTAATGCTGTGTTCATCGATCCAACCGGCATATTCGTTCAGGTCGAGCTGGTAGTTTTTCTCCGGCGGGAGCTGAAACAGATGGGCACACTCCTGCTTTTTCAGTTTCTCGGTATATTCGCTGAAGGTAGGCACCGGAATGGCAAAATCGTCGATAAACTCTTTCTGGATGATGGTTATCAGTTCGGATGCTCCGTTGCCTATCAGCAGCTGCTCCGGTTTTACGTGCAGTACTTTCGACAGCGACTCCTGCGACAAGCGGGGATTGCTCGACGGATACGACTTCATCAGCATGGGTAGCCGGTCCTGAATTTTTTTTGTAAGGCGCTTGTCGGGGAAATAAGGATTGGCAATAAAACAGAAATCGGTTACTTTCGGCAGCATTTTCTCTCCTACAATATCGGCTAATGAAGGGGAGTGGGATGTTTCGTAAAACAGGTGGCGGTTTATCTTGAGCTTTTTCTTTGTGAACATGCTATAGTCAATTGATGTGTCAAAAGTACAAAAATATTCACTTTGAAACGGGGTTCGGAATGGTTTTTTCTTGACAAAAGTAAGGAAAGATGCCTCCTGTTCACAGATAACCGGGGCATCTTTCCTTCAATCGATCTCGTTTATTATGCTTTTGCTTTGCTGCTTATCATCCAGTTGATGTCAAATTTATCGGTACACATACCGAAATATTCGCCCCAGAAGGTGATGCCCATCGGCATGGCTATTTTACCCTCATCCGAGAGGGCTTCGAATATGCGATCGGCCTCTTCGTGCGAGTCGACGGCAACCGAAAGCGTTACGTTATTTCCCGTTGTCATACGTGGCGACCACTCGTCGCCGCCATCGCTTCCCATCAGAATAGCGTTGTCGCTGATGGGTAGCGCGACGTGCATAATTTTATTCATAAAAGGTGCCGGAACTACCAGATCATCTTGTTGTGGCATATCGCTGAAACGCTCCAGACGCGAAATCTTAGCGTTAAATACTTGTTCGTAGTAGTGGAATGCATCTTCACATGTACCCGGAAATGCCAGGTACGGATTGATATTGATCATATAAAATGAAAATTAAAAGGATTTATTAGTCGTCTCTTTCCATTCTCAAATATAATTCCAATTTGGCCTATTTTAAAACATTCCGGCCGAAATATTTCAAAATAGCCCGATTTGTAGTTTTTGGGGACAAAGCAGTCATAACGGTTCCGCTAAAACTGAACCACGTCGATGTCATCTGAAAATGTTTTTTTCTTCTATTGTGCTGTTAAATCAGAGAAGTTATTTCACGACGTTTACTATGTGTCGCAGTAAGGCATCCAATGAATCGAAAGTCGGCACCTTATATTTTTCGGCAACGATGTCCACATTCCCTTTTCGCCAATATCCTTCGGGGCAAACCACCATCAGTTTCCCTGTGCGGGCATACAAACCCAGTTCCAGAAGACTGACCGGACTTTGAGAGCCTGGCGCAAAGTACATGATGATGATATCGGCAGCTTCTAACGCCGAAAGTTCCCATTCTACCTGTTGGCGAAAGTGCGGATCACTGCTTGTCGGCTTCCACTCTTTGTTCCAGTCATCGCGGCGGGGATTGAGTAAAATAACATTCTTCCCGGTGAGGGCTTCGGTTACGCGGGCCTGCCAATCAACCGCATTACCCATGTCGATGCTTCCGCCCAGAAAAATCATGGTTCGCATATCATGAGAAGGAATGGCATTGGGTGATTTGACGACAAGATTGTGCTGCTGTGCCTGCGTGAACAGACAACCGCATGTAATTATCAGGCAAATGAAAATTCTTCGTGTCGTCATATTGCCGGCTATTTCTCAGGACTAACTTTGATTTCGGTTAAGGGCACTCCGTTTCGATCCTTATAAAGACATGAAATGGTGATGTGATTTCGTCTGAAGAACTCCGCTTGCGGGTATTTTTCAATTCCGTGATGTACAAGCGGTTCCAGATAATTCTTCAAATCGGTAATATTCACGGAATCCTTAACTATATTTGTAATTGTGTAGCTGAAACGAAACTCTTTATCGTCGACCGAAGTGTTGTCGAAGCGGGTGAGTTTATCGACCATCAGCGGGCAGTGACGGTTAAATTCGTTGGAAATTTGCAGTAAGGTGGTTTCGGTCGATGGGGGTAAAACCCATCTTTGCAGTAGTAATGCAAAAGCAATTCCTATGACTGCTCCGATTACTGCCGTTGCGATTGTGCGATGCTTCATTTATTGATATAGTTGCAAAATTGGTCGAAAACGGTACGAAACGCGGCATCCACTTTGTCGCGGATATTCTCTTTGTTGACAAAGGGACTTTCGTGCGTGTACGGATAGTCGAAATCGGTTACGATAACTTCGGTCGGAATGTCGTGAGCGGCCCCTTTCAGTGTGTTTACCACATCGTAGGCCGGTATTACCTTGTCTTGCTCGAGTGCAATGGCAAAAACCTGCGAACTGATTTCGCGGAATCGTTTTTCTCTTTCCAGCCGTTTTACCTTGAAATCGAGCATCATGCGAAATGAAGCTCCCTCCTCATGCTCTTCCAGATAGTGGTACAGTCGTTTTTCGCGTTTCAAATGGCTCTCGAGGTGTTCTACCAGATAAGAATAGAGGGCGACATTGGCTTCGCTGTCAAGAATGGCTTTCGAAACGGGGGTGAGCCGGTTGAATGTGGGACCTCCGCAAAATGCCAATAGCTTGGCATTGGTAAAATATCCTTTGGGATTGGTGAGTTTTAATATTTCGGAGAGAAAGGTGCCAACCGAATACGAAAAGAAATGAAATTGCATCTCCGGATTTAACGGAGCGTATTTCCCGGCTTTTACTTCGTCGATAAATTGTACAATGTCGTAGTAGGTTTGCAGCCCCGACCAGATAAACCGCTGGGGTTTGGATTGCACACGGGTGCTGATAGCCACGTTGGAGAATGTAGATTGCAACAAATCCGGAAAATGTTCTTTGCGGCATTGGCTGACGCTATGCATCAGGCGACGATCGCTCCAGGTCGAGAGTGCACGGTTCATGTGAAAAGCCATAGGGCAGAGCACTACGCAGCGATGCGTCTCTTTGGCAAGATGGTATGCCCAGGGAAGATATTTGGTCCACGATTTCTCGTTGAATCCGTGCATCAATAAAATGGCCTCTTTCTCATTGCGTTGCTGTTTCGGAATAAAGATGTGAAAATTAAATTCCTTATTTTCATTTACTTCCGAGTCGATCAGGTCGAGACCCTCTTCCGTGTACCCAAGATCTGTTTTGAAAATTTCGTCGTGAAAATCGATACCGTGTTCCTTGCAGCACAGCTGTTTGTTCCCTTGCAGAATAGTCCAGTTGGCCGATTTGAAAGTTTGATTTTGTACGGTGACAAATTCATCTATCTCTATTTCCGTTTCGTTTGGGTTGACTTTTGCCTCCAATAAATTATACAAATCTAAATAGTCCATGAGATTTCGGTAATATAGATTAAATACAACAAGTCTGAAAATCGGATATTTTTCTGATCTCATTGCAAAGTTACCCATTTATAACGGGAATAACCAAAATTTATTCCTCTGCGCAGCGCGAAAGGCCTGCTAAAATAAGGTAAAAAGCGACTCTTCACTTTTGGGGTACGAAAAAATTTTTAACTTTGCATCATGGATTCTTGTGTCGGATAATCAACGATTATTTGTATAAGCATCTATTTTTTAATTTACTATGAACTCACCTTCGGTAAACAGACAAACACAACAAATAGCGATACTTGGCTCTACAGGCTCTATTGGAACTCAAGCCCTTGAAGTTATTTCAGCGCACTCCGACCGTTTTGAAGTATATGCCCTGACGGCAAACAAAAATGTCGATTTACTTATTCAGCAGGCCATCAGGTTTCAACCTGAGGTAGTTGCGATTGCCGACGACACCTGTTATTCTATTGTGAAAGAGGCGTTGGCGCATCTGCCCATCAAAGTATTCGGTGGAAGCGAATCGATAGCGCAAATCGCCGAAATGGAGACGGTTGATGTGGTTTTGACGGCTATGGTGGGCTATTCGGGGTTACTGCCAACCCTGAAGGCGCTGCGGGCCGGAAAAAAAATCGCCCTTGCCAACAAAGAGACCATGGTGGTGGCCGGTGAGCTGGTTCGCGATCTGGCACAGCGTTATCACAGCCCGATTATTCCGGTCGATTCCGAACATTCGGCTATTTTTCAGTGCCTTACGGGTGAGGTTGGAAATGATGTGGAGAAAATCCTTCTGACGGCTTCCGGAGGCCCGTTTCGCGATAAAGAGTTTGATTACCTGAAAACGGTGACCAAGCGCGAGGCTCTCAGGCATCCCAACTGGGAGATGGGGGCGAAGATCACGATAGACTCTGCCAGTATGATGAATAAAGGCTTTGAGGTGATTGAAGCCAAATGGTTGTTTGGAATTGCACCGGAACAAATTGAGGTGGTGGTGCATCCCCAATCGATTATTCATTCGATGGTACAGTTTTCCGATGGAGCTATTAAAGCACAACTGGGTTTGCCCGATATGAAATTGCCGATCTTGTATGCGTTTTCGTATCCCGACCGGTTGAAAACCGACTATCCGCGCCTTAACTTTGCCGATTATCCGCAATTGACATTTGAGAAACCGGACACAACTAAATTCCGCAACCTTGCTTTTGCTTACGAAGCGATGCGACGAAAAGGAAATGCCGCGTGCATTCTGAATGCTGCCAATGAAATTGTGGTAGCTGCTTTTCTGAAAGATGCGATCGGTTTTTTGCAAATGTCGGACGTGATAGAGACAACCATGGAAAGGGTCTCGTTTTTGCCTCAGCCTATGTATGAAGACTATGTGGCTACCGATGCCGAAGCCCGTGCTGTTGCAGCCGAACTGGTGAAAAAATGCGGATGATTTGATTGTAGAATGGGTATTGAATTGTAATATAATACAGAATTTATTGAATGGAAACTTTCATAATTAAAGCGGCACAACTGATACTGAGTTTGTCGATATTGGTTTTTTTGCATGAGTTGGGTCACTTTGCTTTTGCTCGTATCTTCAAGACCCGGGTAGATAAGTTTTACCTGTTTTTTAACCCATACATCTCCTTGCTACGCTGTAAAAAGATAGGTGGTAAATGGGAGGTTAAATTTTTTGCCCGTAACGTGCCCGATATGTATCGCAAAAAACTGGATGCTTTTGGCAACGTGGTGAAAGATGAAAAAGGCAAAGAGGTAATGGAAGAGATTTCCATGAACGATCTGCCTGAAAATGATTGGAGAAAACATACCGAAAATACCGAATGGGGTATCGGTTGGTTGCCACTTGGAGGCTATTGTAAAATTGCCGGTATGATCGACGAGTCGATGGATACCGAAGCGATGAAAAAACCGGCGCAGCCTTGGGAATTTCGTAGCAAGCCGGCATGGCAACGCCTTTTTATAATGGTGGGTGGCGTGCTGGTTAACTTTATTACCGCATTGGCTATCTATTCGATGATCCTTTTGACGTGGGGAGAGGAGTATCTTCCGCTTCAAAATGCCAAATACGGAATGCAGTTTACCGAAGTCGCGGTGAAGAACGGCTTCAGAAACGGGGATATTATATTAGAGGTAAATAATAAACCGGTAGAGGAAACGTCGGATGCCGTTAAGCGGATTCTTACGGACGGTTCACAACCGATCACGGTATTGCGCAACGGGCAAAAACAGACATTTGTGATACCTGCTAATTTTACCCGTCAGATTCTTGCTTCCAATACCAAACAATTTATGTCGCCACGTGTTCCGTTTGTGGTTGAAAAAGCGGTGAACGGATCGGCAGCCGCCAAAGCAGGGCTTCAGAAGAACGATAGCATAGTGTCGGTGAATGGTAAACCGATGTTTGCATTTCAGGATGTATCGGCTCAATTGGATTCGTGTAAAGGAAAAACGGTTCCTTTCGAATTCGTGCGAAACGGAAAATGTTTAGCGGCATCTATTGCCGTGAGTGAAAATGGGAAGATCGGAATCGCGTTGAAAAACTCGTATGCCGGGTTTGTTACCAAACGTATCACCTATGGATTCTTCGAATCTATTCCAGCCGGAATTAACAAAGGTGTAGAAACGTTGGTCTCTTACGTGAAACAGCTTAAGTTTATCTTTACCAAAGAGGGAGCAAAACAGATCGGCGGTTTTGGTACTATCGGAAGTCTCTTCCCTGATATGTGGGATTGGCAAAATTTTTGGGCGCTGACAGCATTTCTCTCTATCATACTCGCCTTTATGAATATTCTTCCCATTCCGGCGCTTGATGGCGGACATACGCTGTTTCTGCTCTACGAGATGGTGACAGGGCGTAAACCGAGCGATAAATTTTTGGAGTATGCTCAACTGGTAGGTCTGTTTTTGATTTTTGCTTTGATTATTTACTCAAACGGGAACGATATTTTCAGGCTGTTTAAGTAAGCTGATAATTTAAATTTCGACAGTTATGTTTCAAAAAACAGGATCGAATCTGCGGAAGTGGTCTCGGCATACCAAACATATTAAATATTGGTTGGTAGCTGTAACATTCCTGATTATTATGTGCTTTGTGGATGAAAATAATTTTTTCAGACGCATTGCCAATCAGCGTGAAATTCAGAATCTCGAAGATCAGATTGAGTCGTACGACAAGAATATTAATGATAATAGAGAGAAGATAAACGAATTGCAAACGGGTAATGCCAATCTGGAAAAATTTGCCCGCGAAGAGCATTTGATGAAGCGACCCAACGAAGATATATTTATTATTAAAGAAAAAGATTGATGCAAATAACAGAAAAACAGCGGACCCGAATATTGCAATTGCTTTATAGTGTGGGTTATGTGTTGTTGATGATTGGGACGATTCTCTATTTTTCAACGTTTAAAGTCGCTCCATACCTGTTTTCGTTGGGTGTTGTGTGTCTTATCGTGGTGAGGGTGGTTTTACCTATCGATCAGTCCGATTTCAGAACCAAACGATTGAATAAAATTCATGCATTTGCTACGCTGGTCTTAGTTGCCAGTGCCTATGGAATGTTTATTCATTATTACCTCTGGTTGGCCGGTTTGTTGGTGTCGACCCTTCTTGATCTGTATATCAGTTTCAGATTACCCAAAAAAGAGGAGTAAAGTTTTCTTGAAAATACATTTTTCAGCATAAAAAAACGCAGCCGATTTCAATAATCAGCTGCGTTTTTTTATGCTTCTTTTTTTGTTTTTAGTTAGTGGACTTTTTCCAGCAAGTGGAGAGCATGATCTAAAATAGTTGTATCGTCAAGCATAACCAAACCTCCGTCGGGACCCGGCTCTATATGAACACCACAACTTTTGCCGTCCTTGAAATTATGACCACCGAAGTAATTGCGTACCGTTTCGTCGGTAAGTCCCAAGTCAGAGGCAATTTTTCCCATACTGCCAGACGGAAGTCTGTCTTTGATTTTTCTCAGTTCGTTAAATGTGATTGTTCTTGTCATAATCATGCGATCTTATAAGGTTAATACATGAGTTAATTTCACGCACTAAATATACGGCTTAAAATATGGAATTGCAACCGGCATTATGTTTTTTTTGCAGAGGTAAGTGCGAACTGATAAGTTTGGTTTATGGATGCTTTCGGGTAGATTATTGCTTTTTAGCGGAATACTTTACGGAGGTGTGGGGCGGGGTATAAAAAAATCCTCTCGGAGGAGAGGATTTGACTGTTTTTGTGTTATGCTTTAATTTTATTTTGTATTTCCTGAATACATGCCCGATACTGTTTGTCGATTTCCATTAAATCGTTTACTACTTTACAGGCATGTAGCACGGTGGCATGGTCTCGTTTGCCAATCAGTTCGCCGATAGAAGAGAGCGAGTGTTTGGTATGGCATTTTGCAAGGTACATGGCAATTTGACGGGCCTGAGCCAATTCCCGGTTCCGGCGTTTCGACAACATATCTTCTATTTTCAATCCGAAGTGTTCGCAAACCACATTTCTGATTTGCTCAATGGTAACCACTCTCGGAGTTACGTTTACCACATTGCTCACAGCTTTATGGGCAAGTTCCAGATTTATAGGACTGTCGGTGAGTGTAGAGTAGGCGAGTAACGAAATGATGACACCTTCCAGATCGCGAATGTTGTCGGTGACATTTTCCGCAATATAGTTAACTACTTCATCGCTTATGTCCAATCCGTCTTTGAAGATTTTGTGCTTTAGGATGTCCTTACGCAACTCAAAATCCGGTTTGGATATCTCGGCCGACAAACCCCACTTGAAGCGCGTGATGAGCCGCTGTTCGAGTCCCTGGAGTACCATGGGTGATCGGTCGGATGTCAGAATCAGTTGCTTCCCGTTTTGGTGAAGGTGATTGAAAATATGGAAGAATGTGTTTTGAGTTCCGTTTTTTCCGGCAAATTCATGAATATCGTCCAGAATCAATACGTCGATGCTCTGGTAAAAATTCAGAAAATCATTTACCGTATTGTTGCGTACGGCATCGGTATATTGAATTTGAAACAGATTGGCAGAAACGTAAAGTACCCGTTTGTCAGGATGTGTTTTTTTTGCCTGAATACCGATGGCATGAACAAGGTGCGTTTTACCTACCCCCGATTGTCCGAACACAAACAACGGGTTGAAAATGGTGGTTCCCGGATTGTTGCCAATGCTGATACCGGCTGTGCGAGCCAGTTTATTGCTGACACCCTCAACAAATGTATTGAAATTATAGATCGGATTGAGCTGAGGATCGATATGCGGGACAACCTCTTTGCGTGTAAACGGATTGTCCTGTTTGGGGGCGTTGTATAGCTGATTGGGTTTTAGCTTGTCGTCGCTTGGAATTGTAGTGCTGGTTCCGGAAGTCCGGTCGACCAAAACGCGATACATTAAGCGTGTGCCATCCCCGATTTCTCTGTGGATGGTCATCCGTAACAGATCAACAAACGTCTCTTCAATGTATTCGTAAAAGAACTGGCTGGGGACTTGTACCGTAAATACGTTGTTCTCGTAACTCAGCGGTACGATAGGTAAAAACCACGTAGAGAAGGTAGTTTCGGACACATTGTCGCGTATCACACGCAGACAACGGTGCCACAAGTCACTGGCATTGTTCAATTTCATCTTTTTCGGTCTTATGTCTTTTCGGGTAGACAAAGATCAAAAAGATTTTCCACATATAAAATAGCTCTTTTGTGGTATTTTTCATTTTTTTTTGTACAATCTTTATTATCAGGGTGTTAATTTATATTACTGGAATACAGTTGTTTGGCTGGCTGTTGATAAATAATTGTCTTTTTTTCAACAGGCTAACGAAATAGTTAAAAAAAGTTTATTGAGATAGGTGTAAGATTGGGTATAGACAGAACTTATTGTTTTTTAGGTATATGTGTTCAAACATGTTTTAGAACATAATACCGGTGCATTTTTTGTGTCGATCTTTTGCGATTGCAATAAAAAAACATGACCTTTGAAGGATTAATTTATTTACCTTTAAATTTTGAAGAGTATGAAAATTGGAACCCCAAAAGAGATTAAAAACAACGAGAATCGTGTGGGATTGACTCCCGCCGGCGTGGCTGCACTTGTTAAACATGGCCATATTGTTTACATTCAGGAAGGTGCAGGGGCCAATAGTGGCTTTAGTGATGATTTGTATTTGAAGGTAGGTGCAACTTTGTTGCCCTCAATCGAAGAGGTGTATGCCGCTTCGGAGATGATTGTCAAGGTGAAAGAACCGATAGAACCTGAGTATCGGTTGATTAAAAAAGGCCAGTTGCTTTTTACGTACTTTCATTTTGCATCAAATCCCAAATTGACCAAAGCGATGATCGACAGCGGAGCTGTTTGTCTTGCTTACGAAACGGTTGAAAAGGCCGACCGTAGTCTTCCATTGTTGATTCCGATGTCGGAAGTTGCCGGCAGGATGTCAATTCAGGAAGGTGCCAAGTATCTTGAACGTCCCAATGGCGGAAAGGGTATTTTACTTGGTGGCGTACCCGGTGTGAAACCGGCAAAAGTATTGGTGTTGGGTGGTGGTGTTGTGGGAACACAGGCTGCCTGGATGGCTGCCGGTTTGGGTGCCGATGTCACCTTGGCTGACATCTCATTGCCCCGCCTGCGTTATTTGGCCGATGTGTTGCCTCATAACGTAAAAACGCTCGTCTCTTCCGACTATGTTATTGCCGAAGAAGTGAAATCTGCAGACCTTGTTATTGGCGCCGTATTGGTAACCGGAGCAAAAACGCCCCATTTGGTGACTGCTGCCATGTTGCCTACAATGCAAAAAGGGGCTGTTATGGTAGATGTGGCAATCGATCAGGGTGGATGTTTTGAAACGTCCCATGCAACCACACACAACGATCCTATTTATACGATCGACGGGGTGGTTCACTATTGTGTAGCCAATATACCGGGAGCAGTACCTTATACCTCTACACTGGCACTGACCAATGCTACCTTGCCTTATGCTATACAACTGGCTAATCAGGGTTGGGAAAAAGCGTGTGCCGCAAATGCGGAGCTTCAGAAAGGATTGAATATTGTCCATGGCGATATCGTGTATGCCGCAGTTCGCGAGGCATATCAGGGATAATCTTTGTTATTAGTAATCGCGGCATGGCATCGAAAGGTGTCATGCCGTTTTTTATGTCTTGAGCCGAAAATAGCCTATCTTTGCCTGTCGGGAATATTCATAGTACACCTTCCATGTTTCTTAAAACAAAAGCCATTATTCTGCATTGTGTGAAATACAATGACAAAGCCATTATCGTTCATTTGCTCTCCGAAGAGCGGGGTCGGCTATCGTGTATTTTATATGGAGCCGGGCGCAAAAAGAGCGGATCGAAAATGGCTTTTTTGCAACCGTTGTCGTTGGTCGATATGGAGATAGAGATGAAACCCGATCGGGAACTGCATCAAATAAAGGAGATTCGTTCGTACCGGATTGTCAACTCCATCCAAATGAATCCGGTAAAAAACGCCCTGGCTCTTTTTTTGTCCGAGTTTCTGTATCGTACGCTGCGCGAAATGCAGGCCGACAAGCATCTGTTTCTGTTTTTGCAGGAGTCGGTGTTGGTGCTCGAACGTTCGGAACAGGGAGTAGCCAATTTTCATCTGGTACTGATGCTTCATCTGACCCGTTTTCTTGGCTTTTTTCCCAATACCGAGAATGTTGGTTTGCGTTTTTACTTCGATATGGTCAACGGCATATTTACCTCCGCCATACCTTTGCATAAACAATTTTTGCGTCCTGACGAGAGTGCGGTTCTCTATCAGTTAATGCGCATCAACTATGAGAATATGCACAAGTTTCGTTTTTCACGGGAAGAACGGGTTCGTATTATCGAGTATATGCTAACCTACTATCGAATACATCTGGTCGAAATCGGAGAGCTCAAATCGTTGCCGGTGCTGATGGAGTTGTTCGATTGATGCGGTTGGATATGAATGTTGTGTTTTAGCTTTTCTAAAGGTTTCGGTGACAGATTTTTCGTCCGAATTACGTACATTTGCATTCCTTATGTATGACAATCAAATAATCAGTCAATGAAGTTTATCCGTATAGTCACACTTGCCCTGCTGGTAAGTAGTACGCTGCATATTTCGGCCTCGAAAAAGAATGTGTACAAGCATTTTGAAGAGGTTACACCAACCGATTTACAATTCAACTATTTTTTCGATGATGCGTTGCGTGAGCAACTTGCCGGTCATTACGATGCTGCAATCGATCTGCTGAATGCGTGTAACCGTATTAAGCCCGACGATGGAAATGTGATGTATGAATTATCGAAAATATATGGAGCGACAAAACAGACGGCCAAATCTATAGCCTGCCTTGAAAAAGCATCCGTATCGCAGCCTGAAAATGTGTGGTTTAAGATGGCTCTGGCAGAGCAGTATCTGGCTTCGCAGCAGGTAGATAAAGCGGTGGTAATTTATAATGCCATTGTTAAAATTGATCCGGAGAATGACGATGCTTTGATGATGCTTATCAATATTTATTCGCAATCGGAAAAATATAACGAAGCGATTAACGCATTGAATCAACTGGAGAAAATACAGGGCATGAATCAGGATATTACGATGGAAAAGGCACGCCTCTATTTTATGCAAAATCAGAATAAGAAAGGAATTGCCGAAATAGACAAGCTTGTAAAAGCATATCCGAATGAACCCAAATATCAGGTACTCAGAGGCGATATTTATCTCGAGCAGAAAATGAAGCCGGAAGCTCTGGCATGTTATCAGCAGGTGCTAACGAATGATCCAAGTAATGGCGACGCGCTGTTTTCTTTGTCGAAATATTATAAAGCTATCGGAGATTCGGTGTCGATGATGACGACGCTCGATCAGATGATGCGTAATAAAAATGTGGATCTGGAACCAAAAATATCGGTGTTGAAAGATATGGTAACCCGGCCTTCTGAAATGCAGAAAGTGGAGGGTTATCTGGCCTCTTTGCTTGAAATGTATCCCGAAGAGGAGGGCTTGCATAATTACAATTATCTGTTTCTGATGATGAAGCAGAAGATTCCGGCTGCTGAGAACGAATTGAAGATTATGCTCGATCTGAATCCTCAGAACAAACTGACATGGACAAGAATGATCGATATTAAGATAAAGCAGGAAAACTTCTCATCAATCGATTCTCTTTGCACCAAAGCGTTGGAATATTTTGCCGACGATGTCGATTTCTGTTTTTACAAAGCAATTGCACAGTTTCAACTGGGTAAATACCGGGAGACGGTTACCAGCTGTAATAAAGCCCTTCAATTGGTGCCCGATGAAAATATTGTGATGCGATCGCAGATATATACTCAGTTGGGAGATTCGTATTACAAACTGGGATTGAAAGATTCTACCTATCAGGCATATACCCAGTCGCTGAAGTATCAACCCAATAACATCGGTACGTTGAACAATTATGCGTACTATTTATCGCTTGATAAGCGTGAATTGCCGAAGGCCGAGAACATGAGCGCCAAAACCGTGGCAGCCGAACCTACCAATGCCACTTATCTCGACACATATGCCTGGATCTTTTTTGTTCAGGAAAAATATTCGCTTGCCAAAATATACGAAAAGCAGGCAATCGAAAATGGTGGCGATAAAAGTCCCGAGGTGCTCGAGCATTACGGCGATATCCTGTTCATGTCCGGAGAAAAACAGGAGGCTGTTGAGTGGTGGCAAAAAGCGGTCAAAGCCGGTGGAGAGTCACCGTTGTTGAAGAAAAAAATCGAAATAAAAAGTTATCTGGAGAAATAAATTATTTCTTCAGAAACGGGCAGTCTCTGTTATCAACTCTCTTTCCAGAAATGGGAGTGGTGTTTTAGTGCAGACTTGACAAATACGGCCGGGTCGAATCCCCTCAAACGGGCATATTCAGCCGCAATAAACTCAATGAGCGACTGATCCATGAAAAAGCGGCGAAAGCATCTGACAGCCATCTCTTTGGTGACAAAACCGAATTTCATACGGTTAATGTCCAATAGCGTAAATCTGAAAGTGCCATTCGTGTTTTCAAACAATACATTTCCCGGAGAGTAATCGACGGGATAGATCTCTTGCTCGTGTATGGATGCGGTATAAGCCGCCAAAGCCTTCAGAAAATTTTCATTTCCCTCCACTGTGTAGTCACTTAATTCCCGTAGAATATGCGACTCGGGCGAAAATAGCGAGATAAAATAGGAGTTAGTCATCAAGAACCCATGGTATTGCTCGATATACGCAACGGGTACAGGAGTGTTTATCCCTTTGTTCAGGAGAAGAAACGCATAGCTGTATGCTCTTTGAGCCTTGCTCTGCCGGAAAGTGCCATAAGCTATCTGGTTGATAATATGAGGCCGCTTGTACTTTTTGACAGTAAAAGTTTGATTGTCGATGTCAAAATTCTTAATCTCATTTCGAGCCTTATAAATAGTAGTTCCCTGCGATTGAAAATTTTGCGAAATCGTATTTATAAAACTACTGATATGCTGATAATCTGGCGAAATGGTTATAACAGTCTTCATATTTTTATTAGGAAATGCGAACAAAGATACTATTTTTAGCTTATTGAATATGTCGTGTTTTGTGGAAATAGGATTAAATTGTTAATGTGTTAAGGATTTTTATGATCAGGGGCGTCTGTTCTGCGAAACCGTTTCAAGAAATTGTATTTTCTGAGTAATTACGTGCTTTATGTTCTTGGGTTGGTTTATATATTGTTATCTTTGTGTTTAATATTTTAATTGCGATGGAACAGTATAATCTGTTGATGGCTTTTGGCTTAACTTTTGTGGCAGGACTTTCTACCGGAATAGGGGGATTGCTGACCTATTTTTCAAAGCAAACCAACCGTTCTTTTCTCTCTTTTTCGTTAGGACTGGCGGCCGGAGTCTTGCTGTTCGTATCGTTTGTGGAGATATTTCCCGAGTCGCTGCGTCTGTTCGGATCGGTAGCCGCGCCTTCGAAAGCTTTTACCTTTACCCTTCTCTCGTTTTTTGCCGGAATTATCATAATGGCTCTGATTGATATGCTTTTTCCTCATCATGTCGATGTGAATCGTGTAGTTGCTGAAGATGAACAATTAAAAAAAAGCCTGAAAAAGATGAGTATCCTGATTGCTCTGGCTGTTACTTTGCATAATATTCCCGAAGGTATTGCCATGTTTACCATCGGAGTTTCCAATTACCGTTTAGCATTTCCTATTTTGCTGGCTATTATTATTCACAATATTCCCATAGGTATCTCTATTTCGGTGCCAATGTATCATGCAACCGGCAACCGGATAAAAGCATTATGGATAACGTTGGCGGCCGGACTATCTACTCCGCTGGGAGCGTTACTTGCATGGTTGTTTATATTGCCTTACTGGTCTCCTATGCTGGAGGGTACTGTGTTGGGAGCTGTATCGGCTACAATGGTATATATTGCTGTCGATGAATTAATTCCGACGGCAAATCACTATGGAAGGAGCTTGTATTCTAAAATAGGGTTGATAAGCGGAATGGCTCTGGTTGCCATTGCCCTGTTATTAATGGGTGAGTAAATATTGCCATTATGGCTTGTTTGGCTCTCTTTGTAAATCCGATCTTTTCCCTGATTTTTCACTACATTTGCATCAACATTTCAATCATATCCGTTTCTTTTGATCCAGCCATAACAACTGTTTTGTCGCTGAATGAAATTGAACCGGAGCATACTAAAACTTAGAACAAAATGAAACACTCATGGGGTTTGTGTGTTTGGATATTTTTGACTGTGTTCTGCATACAGGCGTGGTCGCAGCAACTGAATTATCCTGTGGTAGAAGAGAATGGACAGAAATTTTATCTCTACACGGTAGAGGCTAAAGAGGGGTTGTATGCTGTTAGTCATAAATTTAATGTGACTCAGGCCGATATTCTGAATTGTAATTCCACCATTGTGGAAGGCTTGAAAGCCGGGCAGGTAATTCGTATTCCGCTTTCTACAACCTCGTTGCCTGCGGTAACCTCAACCCGGCAACATATAGTTGTGAAAAAACAAACGCTCTATTCCATTGCTTATCAATATGGTGTGAGTGTCGAATCCATCGTTGCCGCAAATCCCGGCGCTGCCAAAGGAATAAAGGATGGAGATGTTTTGTTGATACCGCCACCTCAAAAAAAGGAGGCTGAACCGAAAGAAAAAGAGGTGCCTCAAAAAGAGGTGCAAGTACCGGAGAAGTCACGTCCTGTGGTGGTAAAAGAAGTGCCAAAGACGACGACTATCGTTGTCGCGCCGAAACTGACTACACCCAAAGGTATGGAGCGTCATCTGATAGTTGCCGGTGAAACGTTTTATAGTTTGAGTCGTATGTATCACGTGTCGGTAGAGGCTATCAAAAATGCCAATCCGACGGTGGAGGTGCTGAAGGTCGGTGAGTCGGTGCTGATTCCTTCCGATACGGTAAAGGCGCGTGTTCCCGAAGTAAAACCGGTAGCTCAACCGGCTGTCAGTGTGGCTAAAAGTGAGATAAAAGTAGCTGTTCTGCTGCCATTTTCTTTAGATGGAGAGAAAGAAGATCCTACAATTCAGAAATTTATCGATTTTTATCGCGGAGTTCTGATCGCGTTATCCGATCTGAAAGAGAAGGGTATATCGGTAGATGTGCACACATACGACGTGGCGAAAACAGTGGCTGGAGTCAGTCGGATTCTGGCAAAGGAGGAGATGGCGCATGTCGATTTGATCATTGGCCCTGCTTATGCCGGGCAGATAAAACCGGTGGCCGACTTTGCCAAAGCACATAAAATTTACACGGTCATTCCTTTTACCCAAAAGGTGGAGGGTATTGCATCGAACCCCTATTTGTTTCAGTTCAATCCCTCTATCCGGACACAATATGTGCAGGCGGCAGCTATGTTTGCCAAGAAATTTCATGCCTATAACATTGTGGTCGCCCATACGGTTACTGAAAGTGCTACCGATGACGGACTTTTCTTTGCCGAGAGCCTGACATCAAGACTAAAGCAAAATCATGTGGCATACCACTCGGCAACGCTTCAGAGCGGAAGCCTTGATCCGATCAAACCCTGGCTTACCGGAAGTAAACCGGTTATCGTGGTTTTGGCTACTTCGGATGCCGAAAAAGCGGCACCTTACCTCTCTGCCTTTGCTGGCTTGAATACGGAAAATAAGCCGATTCCTTTGTACGGATTTCTCGATTGGGAACCTGAAACCAATATTTATCCTAACCTGTATTATTCGTCGTTGTTTTATACTCACGACCGGGACAATTTATCGGATTATAATTATAAATATACCAAATGGTTTCATTTGAAACCGAACTCGGGCGAAATCATCCGGTTCGATTTATTGGGCTATGATTTGTCGATGTATTTTGTTTCGGCTATCAGCAATTACGGCATACCCGCATTTACACAGCATCTGAATACTCAGTTGCCGGAAAACATAGAATCCCGTTTTTCGTTCAAAAGGGTTGCTCCTGGTGGTGGGTATCAAAATAACGAATTGCATTTGCTCAATTACCGGAGTGGTAAGGGTGTGAATCTGGTCGGAGAATGAATTTCATAAAACATATAACCAGCGTGAAAATTTATCAGTTACAATTTAAGAATCCGTTTCTTCGTTGTCTTCTTGTTGTGCTTTTTGCCGGATTCGTCTCTTTTTCTAAAGCCCAAACATCCGATTTTCAGCCTTATTTTAGCTTCGGAACTGCCCATGGAATAAGTCTCTCGTCAATGAACTTTTATCCGGATGTAGTGCAAAAACAGGCCCTGGGTTATTATGGGGGCATTGCTGCAAATTACATCTCGGAAAAACACTGGGGCTTGCAGGTGGAACTCAACTATTCGCAACGGGGTTGGAAAGAGCAGGAAACTTCGGGTAACTTTCAGCGGCGACTCAATTACTTCGAGATGCCTGTTTTAACTCACTTTTATCTGGGCAATAAATTTCGCTGGATGTTTAACCTGGGGCCTAAAATAGGGTACTTGTTGTCTGAGAGTTCGCAAAACGCGGTTCACTCTTCCACCAATCCGGAAAATACGATGCCGGTTTCAAATAAATTCGATTATGGTATTTGTGCCGGTTCGGGATTCGAATTGGTGATGGGAGCTACCAGTTATGTGCTGGAGGCCCGCTACTCTTTCGGCCTGAGCGATGTTTTTCCCAACTCCAAAGCCGACACATTCGAAAATTCAGGAAATAAGTTTTTATCTATAACACTGGGGGTATTTCTTCACTTTCCGGCTCAGCATCGGCATTGAGTACATACCGTTTGTAGTATGAGATAATCAATGTCGTAAGTGGTAGTGCAATAATCATTCCCACAATGCCCAAAAGGGATCCCCATACCGAAAGCGACAAAAGAATCAATGCCGGTTTGAGTCCCGTCATTTTACCCATTATTTTTGGAATAAGGAAGAGATCCTGCGTGATTTGAACGATGGCAACTACGATCGCCAATTCGAGAAACAGCATCGGGAAACTTTGTCCGGTTTCAACCGATCGGATCCACATCAGAAAAGTTACCGGAATAAACCCGAACCATTGCATGTAGGGCACCATGTTGAGTACACCGATAAACAATCCCATAAGGATGGCCAACGGTAAGCCGATGATGGAAAAGCCGACAGCACACATAATGCCTACGATGCCGGCCACAAATGCCTGTCCCCTGAAATAGCGATTCATTCCCTGCATTAAATCATCTACCAACCCTTCGCAAAAAGGACGATATTTGGGAGGAATGGCACTCCGCCATCCGTTGGTTATCTTTTCGTAATCGAGCAGAATAAAAATAACATACAGCAAAATCACAAACACGATAAATAACCCCAGAATAAACTGCAGCGTGCCTGACAGCAAGCTCATGAAATGGGGCTGTATTTTGCGTAGAACCTCCTGAAACGAAGAGCTGTTCATTAGGCTCTGAAGCTCCTTTAACGATAAGTGTTCGGTTATGTAATTCTGCCACTCAGCGGGTAAGAAGGAGAGTTGTAGTTGGTGTGTCCGGGGATTAATCAGATATTGGGAAATCAACTGACTTGCTCTCGATACTTCCGTTGATACCGGGTCGATTAGAGAGAAAATAATGCCGGCCGCAATGGCAAACAGGGTGATGAATGATGCTAAAATGGCCAGCGCCCGGTAGTGGAACTTTAATTTGAACTGAAAAAAGTTGACCATTGGGTTCATCATGTATGCGATGAGCCATCCTAAAAGAAAGGGTAACAATACACTACTCAGGTAATCGACCAGGAAATAGAGGGATAAACCAATGATGAGGCCGATTATCAATCTGACAACTCTATCGAATGTGAATGGACGGCTTACATGCATGACAGATAAACGTAAAAAATGAGAAACTGAAATCTATCGCAAGGTATAACTTTTTGCGAAGCTTTCAAAACAATTCCTATCGAAAAAAGAGGGAAGATAATTTGATTGTGTAACCTTGCAATAATGAATCCGATAATATTAATTATAAAGGTAGACATATTTTTGCTAAAAAATAACACTCTGAGACATTGAAAAAATGCGTATATTTGTCAGGTTTTTCCTTTGACGAGCAATCAATAAAAGATTGTCAATATTATCTATGATCACGGTAAAAGAAGTAGTGAACCGAAAGGAATTGAAGCAGTTTATCATGTTTCCTTTCGAGCTTTATAAAAATGATAAAAACTGGGTGCCCCCACTTATAAAAGGCGAATGGGCTATTTTTGACAGTACGAAAAATCCGGCGTTTGACCATTGCGAAGCATCTTATTTTCTGGCATATAAAGACAATAAAATTGTCGGACGTGTTGCCGCAATCATTAATCATAAGGCTAATGTGCGCTGGAACGAGAAGTATACCCGCTTCGGTTGGATTGCATTTATTGATGATACCGAAGTGTCGGCAGCATTGCTGAATGCGGCCGAATCATGGGGCACGGCGAAAGGCATGAAGGGAATTCACGGCCCGCTTGGCTTTTCCGATTTGGATGCGGAGGGTATGATGGTCGAAGGCTTTAATCATGAACCGGGTATTGCAACTGCCTATAATTTTGAATATTATCCGAAACATTTGGAAATGCACGGATACAGGAAAGCTGCCGACTGGGTTCAATATAAGTTCAATGCGTCGCAACCTGTACCCGCTAAGGTACTTCATATTAGCCAGATAGTTGCTTCTAAATACAAAGTGGAAATATGTACTCCCACAACTAAAAAGGAGTTGCTGAGTTATGCTCCGGGTATTTTTAAAACGCTGAATGCCTCTTTTAAAAATTTGTATGGCTTTGTGGAGTTGTCCGAACGGCAAATTGATTTCTATATTAAAGCCTATTTGAGATTTGCCCGTCCGGAGTTGTTTTCCATCTTACTCGATGAGAGTAATAATGTGATAGGATTCGGAATCGGTTTTCCATCTATGGCCCGTGCTCTGAAAAAAGCTCACGGACGCCTTTCTCTTTTCGGATTTATCCATATCATGCGTGCGTTACGAAAGTATGATATGGTAGATTTGTGCCTGATGGGTGTGCATCCCGACTGGCAAAAGAAAGGGTTACATGCTTTGTATCTTGCACGTATGAACGAACAATATATTAAGCATAAAATAAAATACGCTATCTCAACGGGTCAGCTCGAAACGGATGCCAGAGCTCTTGGAGTTTGGAAAGATTATGAAAAAGAGGCATGTTTCCGAACCCGTTGTTACATTAAAGATTGATCGAAAGATATAATGCTTTAATAATTAAAATAATAGCCAAACCTAATACAAATTTTGTCTGACTGTCAATGAAACGTTATCTTCCGATATATCCTATTGAAATAATTACATTTATTTGGATCATTTGTACGGGCCTTTTTATCTTACTGTTTCCTTCATCGGTACGCGAAACTACGCAGGCACATCTGTTGCTGATGAGAGGAACTATTTTGTTCGGTTTTGTGACAGTTATGCTGTTGCACCGGCTAACCGGATGGCAGCTTTTTACCTATTTCAGGCAGCTGGCCCCGATCCTTTTAATTACATATTGGTATCCTGAGACATACTATTATAATCAGCTGTTTTTTAAAGATATAGATAAGTTTTTAATTGCATCCGATCAATGGATTTGCGGTTGTCAGCCCAGTACGTTGTTTTCTGAAGTATGGGCTCCGGCTGCATGGTTCAATGAACTGATGAATTTTGCATACATATCCTTCTATCTCGCACTTGCTTTGGTGCATCTCTATTTTTTGAAGGTACAGACTGAAAAAGCATTTTTCATCTCATTTGTATTGCTGAGTTCGTTTTTGCTGTTTTACATGTTTTATATCTTTTTTCCGGCGGAGGGACCGCAATTTTATATTTGCAGGCATCCGGTGAATGCTATCCCGAATTACGGACCGATGCGTGGGTTGTTGATGTGGTTGCAGTCTGAGGGCGAGCGTCCTACCGGTGCAATCCCCAGTTCACATATCGGACTGATGGTCACCTATATGATACTCTTTTGGAAACATGCCCGTAAGCTGTTTTATTGGATTTTACCATTTTCTGTTTTGCTGGCACTTTCCACGGTATATATAAAGGCTCATTATGTAATAGATGTAATTACCGGAGCTGCACTTGCATTCCCGTTTTATTTTTACAGCGTATGGCTTTGGGATAAACTCAGTAGTCGCTTACATGCCTCGACCCGGATTGTATGAAAGAATTCAATGAAGCCGAAATTTTAGCCAAACTCAGCATTCCCAAACATCGGAGTGCTGCTTTCGGACGGGTTGTGCAAGAGTATCAGCAGCCAATCTACTGGCATATCCGTAAAATGGTATTGAACCATGAGGATGCTAACGATGTGATGCAGACTACTTTTATGAAAGCCTGGAATGCGATTGACAGCTTCAGAGGAGAATCAAAAATTTCAACGTGGTTATTTCGTATCGCCGTAAATGAAACTATTACCTTTTTGAATAGTCAAAAGATGAAGAATAGTTATTCGACGGATGATTTGGAAAGTTCGATGGCGCAGAATCTGGAAGCCGACCCCTATTTTTCGGGAGATGAAACGCAACTTCGATTTCAAAAAGCGATATTGACACTGCCCGACAAACAACGGTTGGTGTTTAATATGAAATATTTTGATGACCTGAAATATGAAGAGATGGAACGGATTCTTGGCACTTCGGTTGGGGCGTTAAAAGCTTCCTATCACCATGCTGTAAAAAAAATTGAGGCCTATTTATTGAGCGATGTTTAAACTATTGTGAGGATCGTGAGTCTAAATATAAAAATGAAAAGAAAATGAACGAGAATTCCAACTTTGACAAAAAAAATCCATTTGCAGTTCCGGATGGATATTTTGAGGATTTTGCTGCAAAGATGGCTTCGATGACCCAGATATCCATGCCGAGCATACCATGGTATCGAAAAACAAAATCCTGGATTGCTGTTGCAGCGGTATTATCCGGAGTGATAATCGGTACGAAATTATTAATGCCGACCGAAATTAATACTCAGGTTGCCGTTATGCAGCCTACGGAAGCAGAATCATATATTCTGAACCAGATCGATGAATCAAATTTGGTGAGTTACTCAAACGATACAGAAGAAGTTGCAACTTCGGCTGAATAATACTTTTTACTATGAAAAGAACATTATTAGTGGTAGTGGTGGCTTTGGTAGCGGGTGCTCTGTTTGCTCAGCATCCCGATGCTAATCAGCAGATTGAAGATTTTCATGCAAGAAAAGTGGAATTCATCAAACGTTCGGTTCGTATGACTCCGGAAGAAGAGAAAGCTTTTTTGCCTGTGTTCAATGAGTACGAACAGAAGAAATGGGGAATCAGCCAGAGGAAAGATGCCTTGCGTAGTTCCAAAAAAGATGATTCCGGCGATTTTGCACGGATTAACGATATGTTGATCAATAGCGAATTGAACAGGGCGAAGCTGGCTAAATTGTATCATGAAAGATTTAAAAAAATATTGCCTCCCGAAAAGTTATTCAGATACTACGTTGCCGAACGCCAGTTCAAAGAAATGATGATTAATGAAATGGTGAAACGGAGAGTCGATGCAATGAAACGCAGATAACGCAAAATTTGTACAATATAAAATTAAAGCCGCCCGCAGGACGGCTTTTTTTGTGCCCGTATCTGCCGTTTTGTCACTTTTTTTGTCAGAAATCGAATTGAATTATGCTGCCGCTGTCAAAATAACTTTTGCCCGGCAGTCTGTATCGGAAGATTAAAATGACGCTCTTTTTGATATGCTGAATTTAAATAGCATTATATCAATGTATTAACAGGCGTTCTGGAGGTTAGATGGAAGCTCCTGTTGCAGTTTGGCATAAGGTTTGCTCTTAGGTAAACGTCGCTCGGGGCATATGAAATAGAAAAAATTAATACAAAACATATATTTTACAGACAATTATGGGAAAAATTATTGGAATTGACTTAGGCACCACCAACTCGTGTGTGGCCGTAATGGAAGGCAACGAGCCTGTTGTAATAGCAAACAGCGAAGGAAAACGTACAACTCCTTCCATTGTTGCATTTATCGAAGGTGGCGAACGTAAAGTGGGCGATCCTGCAAAACGTCAGGCTATCACCAACCCTAAAAAAACTATCTTCTCCATCAAACGTTTTATGGGAGAAACCTACGATCAGGTACAGCGGGAGATTGCCCGTGTGCCTTATCAGGTGGCAAAAGGAGAAAACAATACACCGCGTGTGGATATCGACGGTCGTCTTTATACACCGCAGGAAATTTCGGCTATGGTACTTCAGAAAATGAAGAAAACCGCCGAAGATTACCTCGGACAGGAAGTAACCGATGCGGTTATTACTGTGCCGGCTTATTTTAGCGAATCGCAACGTCAGGCAACCAAAGAGGCCGGCGAAATTGCAGGTTTGAATGTGCGTCGTATCGTGAACGAACCTACAGCCGCATCGTTGGCTTACGGTTTGGATAAGACTCACAAGGATATGAAAATTGCCGTATTCGACCTTGGTGGCGGTACATTCGATATCTCTATCCTTGAGTTGGGCGACGGCGTATTTGAAGTAAAATCGACCAATGGCGATACTCACCTCGGTGGTGATGATTTCGATCACGTGATTATCGACTGGCTGGCTCAGGAATTCAAAAACGACGAAGGTATCGATCTTCTTCAGGATCCGATGGCGTTGCAACGTTTGAAAGAGGCTGCCGAAAAAGCAAAAATCGAATTGTCGAGTTCGACATCGACCGAAATTAACCTGCCGTATATTATGCCGGTAAACGGAATTCCAAAGCACTTAGTAAAAACGCTGACCCGTGCGAAATTCGAGCAGTTGGCCGACAGCCTTATTCAGGCAACGGTTGAGCCCTGTCGCAAGGCGCTGTCTGATGCCGGTATGAATTCTTCCGATATCGACGAAGTAATTCTGGTGGGCGGTTCTACCCGTATTCCGGCTATTCAGACTATTGTTGAGAAATTCTTTGGCAAAGCTCCGTCAAAGGGTGTAAATCCGGACGAAGTGGTAGCTGTAGGTGCCGCAATTCAGGGCGCTGTATTGACCGGTGATGTGAAAGATGTTCTTTTGCTCGATGTTACTCCGCTTTCGTTGGGTATCGAAACCTACGGAGGAGTAATGACCAAACTGATCGAATCCAATACAACCATCCCGACAAAGAAATCGGAAGTCTTCAGTACCGCTGCCGACAACCAACCTTCGGTACAGATTAACGTATTGCAGGGCGAACGTCCGATGGCTCGCGATAACAAACAAATCGGCGTATTCCACCTCGATGGTATCCCTTCTGCTCCGCGTGGTGTTCCTCAGATTGAAGTCTCTTTCGATATCGATGCCAACGGTATTCTGAAGGTTTCGGCAAAAGATAAAGCTACCGGTAAAGAACAAAGTATCCGTATCGAAGCTTCGAGCGGGTTGACCGATGCCGAAATCAAACGGATGAAAGACGAAGCGGCTGCAAACGCAGAAGCCGATGCAAAAGAGAAAGAACGCATCGAAAAAATGAACCATGCCGATAGCCTGATTTTCAATACTGAAAAGCAGTTGAGCGAACTGGGAGATAAGTTGCCGGCCGACAAAAAAGCCCCGATCGAAGCGGCTCTTGCCAAACTGAAAGAGGCCCACAAAGCGCAGGATCTGGCGGCTATCGATACCGCTACCAAAGAACTGGAAAGCGTATTCCATGCTGCAAGTCAGGAGATGTATAACGCTCAGGCCGGTGCACAGGCTCAGGGAGCTCAGCAGCAGCAACCGAACGAAGGCGCTTCTTCCGGCGAAGGAAAAGATAACGTAACGGACGTTGACTACGAAGAAGTAAAGTAAAAGCCAAAAACAAGGATTAATATTCATATTCAAACCGCTGTAAATACTTAGTTTACAGCGGTTTTTTATTTTATTATTTATGCTTACTTATTGATATATCCGATTATTTTTTGTATATTTGCTACATATTTGTTACGCGACTTAAATAACAGTAAGGTGCGACTAATAAATACTTATCACTATCTATTCATTCTAAATACGATTGATATGCCAGGTAGCAAATTTATTCTTCCAAAGACTTGCGAAATCTGCGGCACTCAGTTTAATGCTAAAACTGTGTATTCTAAGTTCTGCTCAAAGAAATGTTCGGAGGCTGCAACTCGCAAAAAGAAAGCGCAAGAAAAGCAAGAAGAACAACGCCAACAGTTGGCCGAGCAAATCCCAACAGACCGCCCTTACATTTCCATTGCTGAAGCTGTTGTTTTATTCGGCATTTCGAGAGACACCATTTACCGCCAAATCAAAAAGGGCAATATCCCAGCCGTTAATCTTGGGGAGCGATTAACTCGCATTAGTAGAGTTCATATAGAGGCTATGTTTCCAAAGGTTGAAATTGCCAAAACAATTCAAACAACAACTCCAAAACAGGAAATCAACTTCGACCCGGCTAATTGCTATACTATTGGGGAAATCTCTCAAAAGTATGGAATATCACTTTCAACTGTCGATAAAACAATTCGGAGGTGCAGTATTCCCAAAAAGCAGGTAGGAAAATTCGTTTATGTTCCTAAAGTAGAGATAGACCGGTTATTTGCTCACAAGTAAAATGAAAAACCATGAAAAAGAAACTCGTAAAAACCAAATGCACTGTAAAGCTCCGTAAATCCGAATATCACAACGAATGGTATTTGATTCTTGAAAGCTATCCGGTTTTCAATAATGGCACGGATAAACCTCAACGTATAGTCGAGGCACTAAACAGAACGATAACAACACCCGTGTGGGATAAAACAAGAACCGCCCGCACTTCTGCCGATGGTGCAAAAACATTTAAACCGAAAAGGGATGTAAACGGTATCATTCAATGTAAAAGCACCATTGACCAGGAAGCCTGTATTTTTGCCGATGGTGTCCGTAGTATTCGCCAAAAGGAATATGACAATGCCGATTTATATACAGAAAAAGAAGCTGAACTTGCTACCCAAAATCAACTTCTTCAAATAGATTTTATTGAATACTTTTTGAAGGTATCAAAAGATCGTCACCGCAACAGCTCCCAATCTATTATTGTGAATTGGAATCGTGTTGCAGAATTGTTGAAACTCTTTACCAATAATCAACCACTCCAATTCTCTCAAGTAAACCTGAGTAAAGCTGAAGAAATACGCCGTTTTATGCTTACAGCCCCTTGTGGCGGAAAAAAAACGGGAACAGTTTCACACAACACCGCAGCCACATATTACAGCATATTTAAAGCTGGATTAAAACAAGCTTTTATTGATGGATATTTGACAGTCGATATTTCAGCTAAAATAAAAGGCATACAAGACCAAGAAAGCCGCAGAGAACACCTTTCAGTAGATGAACTAAACATATTGGCAGAAACACCATGCGACCGCCCTATATTAAAGCGTGCAGCCCTTTTCTCAGCCTTAACAGGCGTTCGCCATTGCGATATTCAAAAGCTCAAATGGAAAGAAATACAAGTTGTTGGCGAACAAGTGCGCCTCAACTTTACCCAACAAAAAACAAAAGGCGTTGAATATATGCCAATTTCAGAACAAGCCTATCAACTTTGCGGAGAACCCGGCAAGCCGGAGCAACTTGTTTTTGAAGATTTACCAGACCCCTCTTGGATTTCGGGACCGCTAAAGCGTTGGATAAAGTCCGCAGGTATTACCCGAAATATTACTTTTCATTGCTTCCGCCATACTTATGCAACTTTGCAACTTGCTGGTGGCACTGATATTTATACAGTCTCAAAAATGTTAGGTCATACCAATGTAAAAACCACTCAGATTTACGCCAAAGTAGTTGATGAGAAAAAACAAAAAGCGACCGATGCAATCAAACTCAATATAACCATGGAATAATGCAAAAATGAAAACAATCGAATCTATAATATTAAACGACCTTCGCCCCTGGCTTGATAAAAATAATCATGCCGATGACTTTTATGCTCCAGCAATTAGAAACAATCCGTTGACCGAAGAAAGGTTTACTGCAAATTTTATTCTTGATTTCTCCATTACGCCATTCTCTGACAAAATCAGATATTACCAAAGGTTGGTTTACAATGATATTACAGTATTCCTGAATCAATTAATTAATGGTGTGGCAAATGACAGTGAGAATATTATTTTATTCAAACTGAAAACCACTAAAAATAAAATTAGCTCTTTGCTATACAGCACCAATGATTTGATTATTCGTAGAGGTTACGATTTGAATTTAATCACCTCTAAACATACAGATTACATTACCGATCGTCAACATAAAGAATCTACATGTATTATCAATTACACGCTTTTCTCTTTGATAAGATGCTATTTAGAGGTTCAGAGCTACTTTTCGGAGTTTATCAATCCAGACGACAAAATGAATGTTGTTGATATATACAGCAGAATCTTAAACAAACCGGCGCCCGAAAACACCTTTTTAAAGGAAGTTCAAACAATCAACATTCTACCTCAACAGCAAAATACAACTAAAACAAAGGCTGATATTCTTTCATTCAGGTATAAGAAAATTCAGTCACAAAGCAGCAATATTACCGACCTGATGGATTCCCTAAAAAGGAACAACTTTATTGCACAGGAAACGAGCATTACCGATTTTAGACATGTGTTTTCAGGAGAGCAGGTGGCAAATCCGATTAGATGGACTGGAGGTAAAAGCACCTTGTCATATTTTATCAAGTTGCTTAACAATGAGCTAAAACTCATTACATATCCCGGAAATAGTTTATGGAAAATTGTTTGTTCATGCTTTGTCGATGACGACGGCAGCCAACATGATGAAACAAATTTGAGAGATCAGAAAAAGCCCAAATTAAAACTTTACGAAATAGAAAAAGCGGCTAACCTCCTAAAATAGCACTCCGTACACCGTTCCCAAATAAAAATCAATAAGAAAATAGACAAAAGACTAACGATAAATCGTTGGTCTTTTTCTGTTTATTAGTGCCACTCCGCACTCCGCAGCCACTCCGCACGGAGTTTATGACGCTGATTTACTGCATGTAAAGCCAATAACTTTGCATCAAGTCAATGCTCGAAGATGAGGCTCTCGGGTATTGATGGAGCCTCAAATTTTTACGCTAAAAAATTTGAAAAATGCAAGTAAATCATTTTCAAACAGAAATCTCTTTTAATGATATGCCTCAAGCATTGGCATATTTAATCGGCAAGGTTGAAAGATTAGAAAACCTGCTCAGTGCAACAAAGTCAGAATTACCCGAATCTGACAAGTGGTTTAATTTACAAGAGTTGTGCGGCTATTTACCTGATAAGCCAGCTCGCCAAACTGTTTACGGTTGGATAGGCCAAAAGCTAATCCCATACCACAAAAAAGGTAAAAAGCTCCAATTTCTCAAAAGCGAAATTGACGCTTGGTTGATTGGTGATAAACACAAGTCAGTAGCCGAATTACAGTCAGATGCAGCCGCTTTTGTGGCAAACAGGAAAGGAGGTTTGAAATGAACGATCCTAAAACCATTGGCGAAATCCTGACAGATTATTTTTTGAATAGTCAGGAACCCTTTGCAGTTGCTTTTCGCAATCACTTTGCTGCAAGCAATCAAGAAACAAACTCATGTACTGTTTGCCCCGCAAGTCCTACCAGTCCACTAACCGACAGGCTGGAAGATTGGCTCGACAATCAGGATGTTATGCAAATTCTGCATATCAGCCCCCGCACATTGCAAACATTGCGTTCCAATGGCATACTGCCATTTTCACGCATAGGCAACAAGCTCTACTATCGCCGTTCCGATATTTCCCGAATCCTCAACAACCATTACACAATGGTGAAAATCAAATATTATGGAGGCAAAAAGTAAAGAAGCGATATTATCAAAAACTCATTATGGCATTGGAATATATGCGCATATATTGAGATTGTATTATCCGGGCGAAACAGTCCTCTCCCTTTCGGGGAGGACTTGTTCTCCAACTAAAAACCCATTCAATGCCGATAAATCGACATTGAATATTTTTATTGAAAAAGAGACGGTTTTAGGTAATGCCCTGGATAAAGAGTTTGCCCGGCATTCAGATAGCGAAAACGCTATCCCTGCCGGTGATGCGTTCGACTTCGCCGAACTTCACTATAAACAGTCGGGGGATGAATTACTGCAAACGCTAAATAGGGACATGAACCTGCATATCGGTGAGAATTGGAGTTTTTACAGTCAAAAGAAAACAGTAATCAAGACAACAAAAAACGAAGTTGCTCAAGTGAAAAATAAAAAAGCTTTCGCTTTCTCATTTTTCAAAGCTCCAATCAAGAATACAATACCACACAAGACGGTTTCATTAGTGCAGGTTTACAATGCAATCACGGGCGAATATTACAAGCAACACACCGAAAAACTCAGAAGTATTTCTGATACAGTTCAAGCCCGAAAATACAAAGCTGCAAATTTCGATTATTGCACTTTTTCGGGTGTATTTACTGCCCGTAATGATAAATCGCTTGTAACTCACTCAGAGCTTATGTGTATTGATTTTGACCATGTTCAAAATACAGATACACTTCGGCAAGCCTTGCTCGCCGATGAGTATTTTGATACACAGCTTTTGTTTGTAAGTCCTTCCGGTGATGGCTTGAAATGGATAATTGAAATTAACACTCGAAAAGCCTCACACGGCGAATACTTCGCCTCTGTGGCTAACTACATTTTACAAACATACTCGGTCGAAGTTGACAAGTCCGGTAAAGATATTTCCCGTGCTTGTTTCATTCCTTTTGACCCCAACGCTTTTATAAACCCTTTATTATTAAATAAGCATGAGCAAGAAAACATTTAACCCAGCAGATTGGGCAACAAATAAAGTCACAGAAACCAATGCAACCGCAATTCCTACTATACCTCAATCGAACATTGACACTTCAAATGATATTGAAACAATCACCCAACGTATTGAAGCCGCTTCTGTTGACATTGCCCCAAATTATGCCGATTGGCGTGACCTTGGCTTTGCCCTCGCTGACGCTTTGGGCGAAAGTGGACGGAATTATTATCACCGCCTAAGTCGATTTTATCCGTCTTATTCGCAAAGCGAAACTGACAAACAATACTCCGCTTGCCTTGCTTCGCACGGCCACGGAGTTACAATCAAAACACTTTACCACCTGACGAAGTCCGCTGGTGTAAGTGTTTCCATTCCGCAACCTACAAAAAGCCCCTCCTTGGGAGGGGTTGGGGAGGTCACACCCACGAAAGAAGAAACGGAGGATTTGGAGGATATGCAGGAAACAAACCTTCCTACATTTCCCGATGATATTTATACAGACCTTCCGGGTTTACTGCAAAAGGTTGTTGCAAAATCCAATTCACCCGAAGATAGAGACCTTCTTTTGCTTGGCTCGTTAGTGGTAATCTCGGCATGTTTGCCTAAGATTTTCGGCATTTATGCAGAGAGGGAAGTTTATCCGAATTTATTTCTATTTGTTACGGCTCAGGCTTCCGCAGGAAAAGGGCGCTTAACCCTTTGTCGTAAATTGGTTGACCCTATACACAAGTCATTGCGGGAAGTCTCAAGACTAGAATTTGAAGAATACCAAAAAACTCTTACTGAGTATGCAGCAGCCAAGAATAAGACTGATGTTGAACGTCCTAAAGAACCACCTGTAAAAATGTTGGTCATTCCGGCCAACAACAGTGCAACAGGTTTATTTCAGATTCTAAATGATAATAACGGTTCCGGACTAATGTTTGAAACCGAGGGAGACACGCTTGCACTCACATTCAAAAGCGAACACGGAAATTATTCCGATGGTTTCCGCAAAGCGTTCCACCACGAAACAATTTCTTATAACCGCCGTAAAGACAGGGAATTTGTTGAAATCCACAATCCTCGTTTGTCTGCCCTTTTGTCGGGTACACCCAAACAAGTTTCAGCACTCATTCCGAGTGCCGAAAACGGCTTATTCAGCCGCTTCATTTTCTATTTTATGAATGTTCGTCCTGTGTGGAATGATGTTTTTGCCAACTCTTCCGACCAAACTCTCGACAGTTATTTCAATCACCTTGGAATGCAATTCTTTGACCTATACAAGCACTTAGAATATCAATCCGAACCAATACGCTTTTGCCTGACTTCGGGGCAACAACAGGCATTTAATGCCTATTTTGCCCAAACGCAAAACCAGTATCTTTGTTTGTATGGGGCTGATTACCTCGCCACCGTTCGGCGGCTCGGTCTCATTACATTCCGAATGGCTATGATATTAACAGCCCTTCGGATTATGGACGATGGCGATATACATTCACCACTCGTTTGTAGGGATAACGATTTTAATACTGCTTTATCAATGGTGAAAATACTTGTTCTGCATGCAGCCCAAGTATTTCAACAACTGCCCTCCGAAGCTGTTACAACAGCTCCAAAGAATCAAAAGCAACAGTTTTTAGATGAACTCCCGAAGGAGTTTTGCCGGAAAGATTATTTGACCGTTGCAAACAAATTAGGTATTCCCGACAAAACCGCCGAAAAACACATAAAACGCTTTGCTATCAATGGATTAATTAATCATTTTGCACATGATAAGTACAAGAAATTATGATTAAAATTCATTTTGTTATTTTCCCTATATGTTATTTGCTTGAGTTGATGTATTCGAGTTGAAAATTTCTTCTCCTGTAATTTCCGCAGCTATAGCAACACAACGACTACATGGTCGTAAAGCATAATAGCGGGCATTTCGTTCCGAAGGAGTTACTTCTTCCGGTTGTCGTTTAATCTTGAGTAAATCGGCACAAATATAAGATCCTAGCTCTTCTTTAAATTCTTTAGCTGTTCGTTGTACAGCCTCATAATTGATGATTTTTGCTTTTTTATCGGTAACATCAGTTGCTGGATAATGTAATCCAAGAACCATAAACATTCCGCTTACGGCTCCACATACTTCGCGCAACCGCCCCATGCCTCCACCAAACGAAGAGGTGAGTTTCGCCGCAGTCTCGCGATCTAGATCATATAAATCGGCGTAGGCCATAAATACAGATTGAGAACAATTATATCCATTCTCGAAAAGATGAAGAGCCAATTTAGCCCGATCTTCTATTAGTTTATTTTGTTGGTTTGTCATTTCTATGCGTTTCAATAGCATTTAATAAAAATTCAGGCGGAGGACAGGGTTTCCAGTCATTTAAACCGACAAATGCAAGTTCAGTTTCAGCCTCGTTAATAAGTTCATTTTCTTCATTGAAAAGTTTGTAAGTAAACCAGATACGAACTCCTTTAATTGCTTTTAGCGTTGTCTTGACAGTAAGCAACTCATCATACTTCGTAGTCTTTACAAATCGAAATGTCATGCTGATAACAGGACACATGACCCCTGAATCTTCTATTGATTGATAAGGTACTCCAATATGACGAAAAAGTTCCCAACGAGCCTTTTCATAGTATTTGGCGTAATTAGAGTGATGTACCGTCCCCATTCTGTCTGTGTCTGGGTAAGCCACTCTAAATTTTTGTTCATAATTAATCATAGTTTATTTCCAGTATAACGATATTCTTTTTTCTGATTTATAACAGCATAAGCCAGTTGTTTGAAAGCTGAATCGATGTTCGGGTCATCAAATATATCGGTTAGATTTCCTTTGTCACAATCCCAGCAAATTAATTCATTAATCGGAATGTGCGTCAAAACGGCAAGATCGAAAATATCGGATAGTTTTTGGGCTCCTCCTTGTCCAAAGATAAAATATTTTTCTTCCGGATGTTTGGTCGGTGTAAACCATGACATATTCTCAACAATGCCTAAGATAGGAATTCCGATATGTTCATCGTTCAACATACCGATAGCTTTTTGCACATCTGCAAGTGCCATTTGTTGTGGTGTGGTAACAACTATTGCGCCCGAAATATAAAAATTTTGGAGGAGTGTTATAAGCACATCCCCTGTTCCGGGAGGAGTGTCGATGATTAAATAATCAAGTTGCCCCCATTCTGTCTCAGTTAAAAGCTGCTTAAGGGCGTTGGTTACCATAGGACCTCTCCATACAACTGCTTGTTTTTCGTCAAAGAAAAATCCGATGGACATAATCTTAAGGCCGAGTCGAATGAATGGTTCCATGAAATGTTTACCATTTTTCTCTATTAATGTGGGTCTGGCCTCATCTTTAATTTTGAATAATGTAGGAATGGACGGGCCGAAAATATCTGCATCTAAAAGGCCAACAGAATAGCCTTTACGGGCGAGTGTAAGAGCAAGACCTGATGCAACGGTAGATTTGCCAACTCCACCTTTCCCGGATGTTACCATGATGATCTTTTTGACATCCGGCAATTTTGTTTTGACAATTTGGTGTTGATTGTTCATATTCTATCTTATATGATTAAACTGTAATAATTTTTGAATAGGTATTTTTAAGTAGGGAGCTAATATCCGAATCAGGGGCATAATCGGTAATAGACTGACAATTGACCATAGCTTCGACAATTAGCGGATCAAACGGTAGCTTACCAATAACTTGTATGCCGGTTTGATTACAATAGGTCTCAATTCGAGATGTCATATCTGGATTAATGTCGAATTTGTTGATAATCACATTCGTGTGTAGTGTGAAACCGGCTGTAATTTCAAGTGTTCGTTTCAAATCGTGAAGTCCTGACAAAGTCGGTTCGGTTACAATTACAACAATATCAACTCCCGTAATGGTACTGATTACAGGACATCCAATTCCAGGAGGCCCGTCAATAATAATGTTTTTAATTCCGGCTTCTTTTGCGATTGTCTTTGCCTTTTCTCGAACCAGATTGACCAACCGACCAGAGTTCTCCTCTCCGGGTGCAAGTCGTCCGTAAACCATTCTTCCGTTTTGAAAATATCCGGCATACATCCGGCTTTTGTCTTCATTTACAATATTAATTGCTTCAAATGGACAAATACGCGAACATAATATGCATCCATCACATAATGTTTCAAGAACAGTTACTTTATGATTCTTTTCAACTATAGCATCAAACCGGCAGTAGTCAATACATGCTCCGCAGCTGTCGCATTTCTCTTGATTTATTACTGCTTTCTGTCCAGAGACAAAAGCATATTCTTCGTCGCAGACAGGATTGAATAACAGATAGAGATTAGCAGCATCTACATCGCAGTCGGCCAACACGATTTCATTTTGTAGCGTGGCAAATGCAGCACTAATGCTGCTTTTCCCGGTTCCTCCTTTTCCGCTAATTATTGCTATTTCCATATTGTTCAGTAATAGTGTGGTACAACTGATAAAATTTTGCTTCCCAATCAGGATAGAGATTGGTTAGTAATTCTCCGTTTGAATAGCTGACAGCAATTTTCTTATCAAATGGTACAGTCATCAACAACGGAATATTTTCCAGTTGTAGGTATTCGTAAATATCATTATTTCCTAAACCGGCTCTGTTGATAATTACGCCACAAGATTTACCCATGCTTTTCAGTGTATCTACCGATTGCATTAAATCGCTTAATCCGAAAGGAGTGGGTTCTGTTACCAGAACTACATAATCAGCCGTAGCAACCGTTTGAATAAATGGACAGGAAGTGCCAGGAGGGGAGTCTAATAAAACTAAATCAAACCCGACAGTTTCTTTAATCGCAGCTTTAATAACACTGACCGGGGAATAAACTCCCACATTCATTCTTGCTTCAATTAGAGCACTATTTGTTGAAACACCATACTGACTGACAGAGCCTAATATATCATCTTTTTCCGCTATAGCTTCGTATTCACACGCAACGGAACATGCACCACATCCGTGACACAGTTCGTCCAGCACCTTAATCATTTTTGTATCCTTCAGAAAAAAGAGAGCATTGTAGTTACAGTACTCCTTACATTTCCCGCAATAGGTACATTTTGATTCGTCAATAACTGGAACCTTTTGAGTAACCTCATGTGAGTGTTCTAATTCGCCACAGAGAAATTCCCTGTCATTGGGTTCTTCTGCATCACAATCGACAAGAGCGATATTAAAGCCTTTTTTTTGTAATACATTAAAAAGGTTGGTGGAAATAAATGTTTTTCCAGTGCCACCTTTGCCACTTGCAATCGCAATTTTTATTTTTGAGTTCACTGAATTAGTTTTATCAGAAAAATAATAGATATACCTGTGAGTATTAGCAATATTTGAATAATAGACTCAGAAGTTTTCGTTTTCTTGTGCATTTCCGGAATCAGTTCAGCCATAGCAATGTAGAGGAAACTGGCAGCTGAAAGTGTTAAAGCATAAGGAATAAATGATTTCATTCCCTGCATGAAAAAATAAGCCAGAATACCAGAAATAATAGCCGTGCTGCCAGAAAGCATATTAAACCAAAGCGCTTTTCTTTTCGACAATCCGCTCTTTAGTAATATTCCAAAATCTCCCATTTCCTGAGGTATTTCATGAAAAATCACAGAAAGAGTCACAAATAACCCCATATCTATAGAAGTGAGAAAGGATGCGGCAATGATAATCCCGTCGATGGCATTGTGAAATGCGTCACCTATCAGTATCATCGGGGCTGCAGCGTGGATATGTCTTTCACAGTTTTTATTTTTGCAAGTATGCCATAAGATAAGTTTCTCCAATATAAAGAAGAAAAATATACCTGCTAAAATCAACTGCATGGTTTGAGCTGTATCCATAAGGCTTAACGCCTTTGGAATCATGCCGAAAAAAGTAGCTCCAAGCAATGTCCCACCAGCCATATATGCCAACCCAGTGGAAATTTTCTCCAAAACAGCTCCTTTGAACAGCAAAAGCAGGGATGCAATGGCAACGCTTCCCACACTTCCACTAATCAAAGCAGCTACTGTCAACTCAAACTCTAAGCTCATTATAATATCAAAAAATTATTTTTAGCTATTATCGACAATTGAGTTATTGCAAACCACGAAACTGTCTTTTTCTACATGCAACAGTTCGGCAACAACATCACATTTTACCATCAATAAGTGAAAAATACGAGGATCATTTTCTTCAATTAATCCTTCAAAATTACCTTGACCTTTCGAAATGATCAGATCGGCCTCGTTGTAATGGCGTAGAAACTCATCACTGCACTCGCTCAATACGGTGGATGGAGCATCATAACCGTTACTGATCACATCTGCGACTAAGTTCATCCCAACCTGTTGTGCGTCTTCTAAAGTGGCATCATTGAGCACATGCGATCCTCGTACCACGAATGTCAGGCGCGGATGCATAATCATCTCGATAAAAAGTTTGTCAAACACAATTTCACCGGCATTGTCGCCAAGATATAAAATTCTGGAGGCAGATTTTATTCTCGTAATCAACTTTTTGGAGTGGTCAATGGCAAATTCGCTTTCAAGTACCTTCTGTATGGTAACCGGGACATCAAAATTTGCATTTGCACCATAGTCTATAATATTTCCGGCTATAGCTAAACGCAATGCCATATCAAAAGGGTTGGCCGATTCTAAAACTTTTGTTCGGAATTTTTTATAAAGAGAAAGTGACAAGGAATTGCTTTCTGCTTTCTCTTTTGCATAAGGATTGTTTACTCCTGTAATTCGACAAAATTCCCTGTTCAGTTCGCTGTAAAGCTGTGCCATGGTTAGCGAAGCTCCTCGTGCCATGACAAGATTAAAGTACCCAAAAAATTCTTGCCTTTGATTATACGTTGCTTCATGTTTAGTCAATAACCGATCGAAGGCATTGAAGTGGCAATCCATGCATCGGGTATCGACTTCGTATTTTTGTCTCTCAGTGTTGGCAAGTGTGTTCGTGTTGGTCATCGTGATTACAATAGTTTGCATTCAGGGAGAGGTTTCCCGCTAAAAAATCTTCAATAATCTCTTTGGCTCCTTTTATAGGACTCCCAACAAAAGCATTGATATTTTGTTGATTAAATAAATCAATGGCTTTTTGTCCCATCCCTCCGGCAATTACATCGGTAACTCCAAACGAAGCAATCCATCGTGGATATACGCCCGGTTCATGTGCCGGTGGTGTTTTTTCAATTATTTCTGAAATTTGATTGTTTTGTACGGTGGCAATTGCAAAATACTCACAATGCCCGAAGTGAGAACATAATGTCCCGTTTTCCATCGGAATGGCAATTTTTTTAGTCATAATTTCAATTTTTAGTGTAAAACAATTGCGTGTATGTTTCGTAGTTGATAAAAATTCATCTCGTCAACTTTTACTACGCATACACGCATTCTTTATTTGAGCTTTTATTTCTTTACAATTTTATTCAAGATTGTATCTTTGTCTAATTTCCTGGTACAGAAAAACCAATCATAACATTTCGTATCTTCGGCTTTACTTTCCATTCTTTCTTTAGCAACACCACAAGAACCGGCAGTGGGAACAATAACTTCATCGCCCGGTCGCCAATCGGCTGGAGTAGCTACGCTAAATTCATCGGCTGTTTGTAGAGCAATTATTACCCGATATAGTTCATCAAAGTTGCGCCCAAGGCTTAATGGATAATAAATAATAGTGCGGATAATACCTTTTGGGTCGATAACAAATACAGCCCTCACTGCCTTTGTATTGCTTTCGCCGGGCTGAATCATACCATATTTGCCGGCAATTTCCATGGTAATATCTTCAATCAGAGGGAATGTTACTTCTACATTTTTCATTCCTTTGTATTCAATCTTTTCCTTGATGGTTCTCAACCATGCAATATGGCTGTAAAGTCCGTCTACGGATAACCCTACCAGTTTACAATTTGCAGCATTGAATTGCTTTTCCATTGATGCAAAAGTCATGAACTCTGAAGTACAAACCGGTGTAAAATCAGCTGGGTGGCTAAACAAAATGACCCAACTTCCACTATAATCACTTGGAAAATTAATTTCTCCTTGCGTGGTTACGGCTTTAAATTCCGGTGCTGCTTCTCCAATTCTTGGCATTGAAAATACATTTTGTTCCATAATTTTTAGAATAAAAGATTAATATTATTTACATCATTTATATTTCAATAATGCTTTATAGAACGACTTTCCCAATCACAATGCTTAGGAATTGTTCCTTTTCAAAATCAAAAAAATTAATTCCCATTACGATTGCGATTTTTACGACCCATGCCCATACCTTGGCCTCCTTGACCACGACCTAAGCCTCTTCCCATACCACACCCTTGTTTGGTCGTGTTTGGGCTTTCCTGTGCTGTTTCGTCAGCAGAACTTTTTTTTCCAGCACCAAAATTGGTGCATTTACCCATTTTACGTCCGGTCATTGGACCGTCACCCATTGGGCCTTTGTGATTTAATCCAGGCATAATTACCTCCTTTTTAAAAAGTTGTTTTTATAAATCATTTCCGCTTTTTAAGCGTTTTTTTCTTCCATCACCACCACCTTCTTTTCGGCGTTTGCCCATACCAATTCCTAATATTTTTAGTTTTTCGTCATCTGTTGTGATACTACAATTCCCAATTTTCCGTCCAGTTCCGGCACCTTGTCCTTCTGGCCCTTTACCATCCAGTTTTGGCATATTCCATATATTTTAAAATTGTTTGATAATTTCCGAAATGGTTTTTTCTCTTTCATTTTGCATTTCAATATGTAAGCTATCAAGCAGTGATTTAATCTTTCCACCAAACTCACCGGCTACTACTCTTTCTACTCCTTGCGATGCAATAAATTGTACAGATGCAGGACCTGCCCCTTCTGCCGATTCTTTAGCCGGATTAGCTATAAATTCAGTATTCCCAGTTTTGCTATCGTAAAAAGCAAAAAATGAACATCGCCCAAAACGCGGGTCAATATTTGATAAAAGGGTATTGCCCTCTGATGAAATTGCTATTTTCATATTTGTTATTTAAATTTGAATACTATATCCACTGAATAATTGAATTAATCTGGAATCCAGTATATTTTTCATATAACCAACAACTTTTTCTTCTGTACAATGTCCTGTAATAAATGTAGTTATGGGATAATAGTTGTTTATATACTCAGCAGTCTCATTAATTTCTGCTTCAGATTCATACCTAAGTCCATTTCGGGAATCCAATAAATGAAATCCACCCATCACCCATTGAATGGGGCTAACAAATTTCTCTCTAACTGTTTCGAGTATATTTAACAATCCTTGATGTGCACAACCTGTGAATACAAAAATCCCGTTGTTATCATCTATCGTAAATATTAGTTCGTGCGAGAAATCATCTGGGACTATTTCACCCCTTTCATCCTCACTAAAAAGCATCTGATTAGCCAATGGTTGATTGAATTTGGTTGAAGTGTTGGCAAGGATACAAATCGCATTGTCAAGTTGCAATTCTTTTTCAACAAGTATCAATCTATCAGCATAATCTAAAAAATTAAAATCCAAACTAATATCATGAAATTCATTCCGCTTAGAATAAAATTTACGATTAATTACATGCTTAGAAAGTATAATTTTTGCTCGTGAATTTATCTTCAAAAAGTGTGGCAATCCTCCTATATGATCAATATGCCCATGCGATATAAACACATAATCTACCAAACTAAGGTCAATATTCGATTTTATAGCATTTTGAAGAAATAAATCAGAACCACCAGTGTCGAGTAAAATTTTGTATTTATCACTTTCAAGATAAATCGATAACCCATGCTCAGTTTCACTTTCCGGGATTCCCTTTCTATTATCGGATAATACTACGACCTTCATTTATACTTCATTTATTAGAGTCAATTCATCTTTCCCGTAACTCGTACAATTCTTGCAAGGAGTGTGGTTTTCAAGGCCATCTATCAACTTGCTACATTTTCTGCAACGATACCAGTTTCCACCAAAATCCACATTTCCACCTTCGATTACAATCATTTTACCTTCAACAAATGCCTTGGCTATCGTTTTGCGTGCATTTTCATAAATACGGGTAAGAGTAGGGCGTGAGATATTCATTTTCTCGGCAGCTTGCTCTTGTAGCATTCCTTCATAATCTAGTAATCGTATGACTTCGTATTCATCATATTGCAAAATAACCTCCTCAATCATAGATCGTGGAACTCCATAAGGTTTGAATCCTATCATTAATGGGGGAGAAACGATTTTTCGACACTGTTTTGGACGAGACATAAGCTTGTTTTTTTCGATATAAGTAAAATTGATGCAGCAAAGATATGTATTATTTTGAACATTTGTTCATAAACAAACAAGTTATTTCAAACATTTGTTCATTATAATAGCACCAGAATGGAAATTTTCTTATTATTTTTGCATGTTATATTATTGATTTTAATGCCATGAACGAATCTCTCTTCACTAACACATTAGCTTTCGAGTTCCCCAAAGAACCCAAAATTTTCTATTTCTCCAGAAAAGACAGAAAAGGTGTTTCACTTACAAAGTTGAGTCACCAACTTTTCCCGTGTAACATTAAAGAGATATTCCCCGATATTTCTAATGCAGATACTATCTACACTTCGTTTGATAGGAAGTTGGAGGGCTTTCAATCACTATCGGTTAACTTTAGCAAAGAGAACTTCGCCTTTGTCAAACGATTTTATAATAGAGAAATAAAGCACTATTTTACCACTAAAAATATTCTGGTCGAACCTACATTTATCAAAGACAATCAGATTTGGCTTAGATCAACAGATGCTACCACTAAAAAAATCAAGGACTGTGTTGTTTATGATCGATTTACGATAAAGGTAAATTACAATCATTTTTTCAACACACCTGAAATAGTTCTCTCTTATGACCGGCAAGCAAAGGTTTACAAAAAATCGGTAGCAACATTTCTCGCAGAGGTTGACAATTCAAATGACAACCCATTTGAGGAAACATTTTCTGCAAGCCTTAACCCTGCCGATTTACTGGTAAAGGTTATTTATGTTAGCCATTATGGTGATAACAATGCCCACCAGAAAATGCAGGTAACTAAATTCAACCGTCTAAAAGAATGGATGGAGAAAGGAGAACCGGTAGATTACAACAGTGTTTACCCAATAATTAATAATCGATTAGGGGCTTTTCTGGGACATGATGCGGAGGAAGAAGAAAACGAAAATCCGTACATAAAGAAAAACCGATATACAAAATACCTTTCGAAAATCTTTGGCTTTAAAAACAAATACCTTACTGCTAACGAGTTCAAAGATATAATACCTGTATTGGATAATTTCACTCCGGTTCAACCCGGTAAAACAAGTCCAGATAGTAAGAAGCTGATTTTTGGTAAGAACAAAACGGATATGATTCCGCAACGAGGAGTGAATAATGGACCATTTAAACAACCTCGCCACGGCAATATTCAAATGTTTTTTATTGTTCCCAAAGAGCATGTTGGTAATACCAACGATTTATCGAACTACCTGCGTAAGGGCTATAAAATATTCGGTGGACTATTTAAGTACATAGATGTACCCGTTTCATTAGCTCCAAAAAGTTTCAACCTTGCTTTCGAAAACTTGGAAAATCCACTTTTTGAAATAGAGGAAAAACTGGATAATCAGGACTTCACAGGAGCAAAATATCTGGCTATATACCTGACCCCTATTGGGAAACATACAAAAGCAATCGAGCAACGAAATGTGTACTACAAAGTAAAAGAGGCTTTATTGAAAAGAAACATATCTTCTCAATGTATCGAGACGGATAAGATGCTTACAGTACTTAAATCAGATGCAGAGAAAGGCAAAGATGCATTTGCATACACACTGCAAAATATCGCCATTGCGATAAATGCCAAACTCGGTGGTACCCCTTGGAAAATCGCAGTCCCCGAATACAGGGAACTAATTATCGGAGTGGGAGCTTTCAAACATTCTGACACCAATATTCAGTACATTGGTTCTGCTTTTTCCTTTGATAACACCGGCGCATTTAATTCATTTGAATATTTCCATAAGGACGAATTAAAAGAACTGGTCGGTTCTATCGAATCAGCTATTGTGGATTACAGAAGTACGATTGCCAACCTCGAAAGGCTGGTTATCCACTATTATAAAGACATGCGGGAAGATGAGGTAGAAATCATTGAAAATATGCTTTACAATATCGGTGTCGATGTACCTGTTTTTGTGGTTACAATCAACAAAACCGAATCAGAAGATATTGTTGTATTCGACGATGATTTTGTTGAAAAAATGCCATACAGTGGCCGTTACATAAACTTGGGCAACAATACCTATTTGCTTTGCAACAATACCCGCTATTCCGACAATAACACCCGAAGCATTGAAGGTTATCCGTTCCCAGTCAAGTTGAAAATAAAATGTCACTCAGACAGTTCTTTACTAACCACGCCAACAATAAACGGATTGATAGACCAGGTATATCAATTTAGTCGCATATATTGGAAGTCAGTCAAACAACAGAATCTCCCTGTTACAATTAAATATCCTGAAATGGTTGCTCAAATCGCACCACATTTCACCACAGGTTCAATACCTTCAAATATAGGGAAAGATAACCTTTGGTTCTTATAATCGAAGAAATGGGGGAAATAGAGTGTTTATGGAAAATATCGTGCAAGTGAGGGCAGAATTCAAACTCGTTTGAAAGTTATGCCGAACGCAGCTGATATTGAAGGTACTGAAATTGGGTAAATGTTCCATTTCCTCCAATTCCCCAATATCCTCTTTTTAATTTAAGCGGTATAAATTATTTAAATACCTGCCCACGCAGGATTAAACCGAACAGGTAAAAAGGTATTCGTCAATCACTCACTTTGTTCGCAAAAACATAGCTGCAAGGGTAAAACAAGCAGCCTGAAAAAATCTCCACTCTTCGGGTAGTATTTTTCCGTCTGCCCTTGACAGCTAACGCAGCCACACTAAGCATTGCGCTCCGGTAGGTGCTCATGCTTGCGTGCCTGCTTGTTTTGCTACACACGCTCGTTCATTCCTCATTCGCGGCTACTTCTGCCCCCTGTAACCCCAATAAGGTATTCGCTTCGCTCATAAATTTTTATACTGGGGGCAGCCGCCGCTTATTGTTGTGCTCGCCTGCGGGTCGCTGTGGGCTAATCGGGCTGTCACAGTTTTTGTGGTCGCTCCCTTGTGTCTTTTGCCGTGTTCGTTCAGTCATTCCGCAAAGCTGCATTCCTTCATTCACACCGCAACGCCACCCCACGCAAGAGCTGTCCCTCAATCGTCCGTTTCGTTCCATTCCGCTCATTTCACTTTTAGGGGCATTTGTCTTTTCCACCCTCAATTCATGCGGTTGCAGCATAGTTCCGCTTCGCTCCACTAAGCTTCACCGCCCCACACAAAAGCCCTTAACCGTTCAATCGCTGCATTTCTCTTCACTTCCTCATTTCGTCCAGCCCTTGCTTTTTCCAACGCACTCGCTCCCAAAACAAAAACTCCGCCAGCCCTGCCGAATACGGCAGCCGTCCGCCGCCCTCATTCTTCGGGCTGTCTGCTGCCAGCGCCCTTGCTCCACTCGCAGTCGGCTCGCGCCTCTCCACTACACAGGCAAAAAAACTACTCCGCTATCGCTTCGCTTGTTTTTTACCTGCTCCGTTCCGGCTCATGGCTGCTTTACCTGTTCTCGGTTTAAATCCTGCTTCGCCCACGCACAGCCCCCGACCACCCACCCCTAAAGAAATGCAGTTGAATTTTAGTGTTTAAGCCCTTCGGGCAATTTAATTCAGGAAGAATAATGAGGTACGTATAATTTTACCCAGAAAAAAAATGAATATGCAAAAATAGCCGTTTCGCTTACCGTCAGTACAAGGTCAAGCCCTCCGGGTTTTCGCCAAAATCTCCACACCTCCGCTCTGCTTCGGGTAGTATTTTGCCGAAAAACCTTGACAGCCGCCGCTTCACTGGCTGTTTGAAAGGCATATCCTTTTTTCTTCTTTCTTTTTTTCTTTCTCTTTTCGGTGAAAAAATAATTGTTGTTTTTGTTTTGCTGATTGATGAAGTTGTTGCTCGTTCACTCAATCTTTTTTGCAATGACAAAAGCAAGATACAGCAAAGAAAAGCACAAGATACTAAATTGATTATCTTCTATTTATGTCGATTTAATTTTGTTTTGGACAAGGTCAAAAAGGGTTCTCCTCCGTACCAAATCCAAGTAACCAATTTTATTAACTCCATAAATTTTTAGAACAATGGGAAAGATTAATTTAGGTATTCTCGGAAGTTTCTCAGGTAAAGTGGGAAATGTCATAGGTGGTAACTGGAAAGGTATCAGCTACATGCGTGCAAAAGCCACTTCGGTAAGCAATCCTCGCACTGATGGGCAAGTAAATCAGCGTACTAAATTCGCTTTAGTGTTAGCAATTTTGAAACCGATAACCGGATTCCTCCGTGTAGGTTACAAAAAGTACGCAATCAAGCAAACAGCGTTTAACGCTGCAATGTCCTACATTTTGAACAACGCTGTTACTGGCAGTTCTTCCGCTGATTACAGCGTTGACCTTGCCAAAGTGCTTGTTTCTCGTGGCAACCTTACAGGGGCAGCAAATGCAAAAGTAACTTCAGCTGGTGGAGTAGTAACCCTTACATGGGATGACAATTCCGGTAGTGGTACCGCTACCCAGACAGACAAAGCGTTAATTGTTGTTTTGAACCCGACAAGAGTTGAATCTGTATTCGATACGGCAGGTAACCAAAGGGTTGCAGGAACTGAAGACATTCCTGTCCCTGCCGATTGGGTGGGCGAAAGCGTTGAAGTGTTTCTGGGCTTCATTACCGCAGACGGAAAGGATGTTGCAAACAGCGTTTATTTAGGCACTGTGGCCGTTGCTTAAGTGTAGGTAACTATCTATTTTCTTGCAGACAAATCCCGCTCGGATGAGCGGGATTTTTTGAATCTACTAATTTAAAATCAATACAAAATGAAATTACTATTTATTCCCTCAATAATGAATAAGGATTGGGCACATTTAAACGAACTCCTGACTGTTCTGGCTGTGCTATATGCTTGTGTATTTATGTCCGTAGTCATTGACCTCTTTTTCGGCGTAAAGCGTTCAAAACGCTTGAAAATTGTTCGTACAAGTTTTGGCTATCGCCGCACCATTACCAAACTAACAAGTTATTTTGGTTTAATGATCATGCTTTCTATTGCCGATATTGTGGCAAGCGTAGTTTTTGATATGCCATATTTCACCGTAATCGGTGCAATCGGGATTGTCCTAGTCGAAGCAAAATCCGTTTTTGAAAACCTCAGGCAGGAAAGCAAAAATGTAGATGACATTCAAAATATCCTACTCAAACTCTTTGAAAACAAAGAGGAGATACAAACCCTCATTTCATTTCTAAACTCAAAAAAGCAGGAGGAATAGTCATGAAATCAAGAGGACTTCGAAACAACAATCCATTGAATATACGGCATAGTGGCGAAAAGTTCCAGGGCGAAATCAAAGGCAAGGACAAGAGTTTCAAAACATTCTCGTCACTGCCTTACGGCTATCGTGCCAGTTTTGTAATCCTTGGGACGTACCTTTCCCATGGATTAAACACCGTTGAAAAGATCATTACCCATTGGGCACCGTCAACCGAAAACGATACAGAAAGCTATATCGCCCATGTTGAAAGATGGTCGGGTGTTCCCCGAAACAAGGAACTAACCGCCCGGGATGGCTCTGAATATATTCTAATCGTTGCGGCCATGAGTTTTGTCGAAAACGGGCAAAATGCCGATATTTCAGCAGTACAGGCAGGACTTAATCTACAAACTAAAATCAAAATTCAATGAAAAAGATACTTATAATCGCAGTAATAGCAACCCTGTTGTATTCCTGCAAATCGGTAAAATATATTCCCGTACAGACTACAAAAATTGAATACCGGGATAATTTTGTCAGAGATTCAATTTTCCGTTACGATTCTGTTTTTGTCAAAGATAAAGGCGACACGCTAATTCTGGAAAGATACAAGTATCTGTATAAAAACAAGATTGTCAAAGATTCAATTTTTATCAATGATACTATTCGGGTTCCCTATCCAGTAGAAGTGATAAAACAAGTAAAAGCCCCGCTTTCGAGCTGGCAAAATTTTCAAATATGGTGCGGTCGCTTTGCTCTTTTTGCTTTGTTGTTAGCTTGCATTTATTTTATATGGAAACAGAAAAAGTTCTGATATCGTTTAACTACATATTAAATCCCGCCCGAAAGAGCGGGATTTTTCATTATCCAGTATTCAAATCTATCAAAAATGAAGTATATTTGTGTCTCACATGTATTGTTTATAAATGCTTATCAGAGACGAAATAAACAGCTAATAATCAATAGTATGAATTTTATTTTTATTGATCGTATATTTGTTTCATATTTGCAACATGCTTTTGTAAATAGCTGATTATAAATCACATTTACATTTGAAGAAGTAAAGTGAAACGATCCCTCTAAATCTCCCCTAAATGGGAGACTTAAATAACAGCATCCCAATCTGATGGTTTTCAGATTGGGGTGTTTTTTATACCTGATAGGGTATAAAATTCGTAATTCGAATTGGTTTTATACCCGATAGGGTATATTTTGAACCCGATGGCTGTTTTATACCGGATGCTTTCGGCTTTTTCAAATTTTAGCTTTGTTTGAATGCGATATTTTAAAATATTGGGAAAAATTAGAAAATCAGGAACGGATTTTCCAATTTCTGATTTTGTTTACTTACATTTGCATATCTTATTAACCTTTCAAACAAAACGCATGAAAAAGCTATTTTATTTATTGTTTGCCTTTGCAATGACATTTTGTGGTAGCAAAGCGGCAAATCCTGTTCTGACCATAGAGGGGGGACAGGTGCAGGGCGTAAAGGCCGAAATTGAAGGAGTGACTGTTTTTCGGGGAATTCCGTATGCGGCACCTCCTATTAAAAATCTCCGGTGGAAGGCTCCTCAGCCGGTTATTCCATGGCCGGGTATTAAACTTGCCGATAAATTCGGACATCCCGGTTATCAGTCAGTTCACTATCCGGGCGGTTATACTACCGAGTGGGGTTATGGTGACGAATCGCCTTACAGCGAGGACTGCCTCTACTTAAATGTATGGACAAAAGCTCCGGGTAAAGTCGGACAAAAACTTCCTGTGGCGTTGTGGATTCACGGTGGCGGTTACCGGGAAGGATGGGGCTCGGAACCCGAATTTGATGGTCAAGAGTGGGCCAACAAAGACGTGGTGCTGGTTTCGATCAACTATCGTCTCGGCGTTTTCGGATTTCTGACACATCCCGAACTGTCAAAGGAGAGTCCGAATCACGTTTCAGGAAACTATGGCATCCTTGACCAGATCGAATCGCTCAAATGGATCAAGAAAAATATTGCACAATTCGGTGGCGATCCCGATAACGTTACCATATTCGGTCAGAGTGCCGGTGCCGGTAGCGTGAAAACGCTCTGCGAATCTCCGCTTGCACGGGGTCTGTTCAAAAAAGCGATCATCATGAGTGGTGGCGGCATCACAACAACACCTCCGGCTCCTCCTGCAGGCGCTCCCAGTACCCGTCCGGCAGCTCCGGGTGGTATGGGTGGATTTGGCCCTCCGATGACCCTTGAACAATCAGAACTTCAGACAAAAGAGATTATGGATTGGGCCGGACTAACCTCCATTGAAAAAATGCGTGCCGCTTCTACCGAAACCATTTACACGGTCGGTAGTCTGTACAGCGCAGTTACCGGAAAACGCACCCGTATGACCGCTATGCCTATCGTTGACGGTTATGTCTCTCTCCAGAGCTTCGATGCTGCCGCTGTTGACAATAAGCTGGCGCAGATTCCGTATATGATTGGTTACACCCTGAATGATATGGGTAACATGTCGCCGGGTATTGCCGATTTCTGTCTGAACCGCGAACAGGTGGGAGGTAAAGCGTTTGCGTATCAGTTTGCCCGTCCACTTCCGACCGATGGCAGAGGTGACGTACTCAAGGGAGCGTTCCACTCTTCGGATTTGTGGTTTGTGTTCAAATCGCTCAAACATTGCTGGAGACCCTGGGCTGCAGGCGACTGGAATCTTTCGGAAGTCATGCTGACTGCCTGGTCGAACTTTGCCAAGTATGGTGATCCTAACGGCAAGAATGGTAGCAAGTGGGCTCCTTATACCAAAGAAAACGCTAAGTTTATGGTCTTCAAGCTCGATGCAGGCGACAAAGAAAATTCGGGAATGGGCGATCCTATCAAACCCTGATTTTTTAGTCAGATATTTTCGATAGCGACCTCATATCAGTGTTGAAGAGGCCACATCAATAGGTACAGAGGCTGTTTCATTTTGAGACAGCCTCTTTTATTTTGCTTTTGCAGCGGAGACGAAATATTCGTTGAAAACAATGCCAACAATAATCAGTATCAATCCGCAGAACGTGGTGGTGTAGATGTGCTCTTTCAGTACAAAATGGATAAGCAGAAGCGAGGCGAAGGGTGCCAGATAGCACAATTGATTGATTAATGCCGGATTGTTGGTACTCTTGAGCGCCATGCTGAAGAAGATAAACGGAATGGCCATTTCGAAGGCGCCGATATAAATGCTGGCATACATGCTGCTCCCGAATGTTAGATGCACCGGAATAAAAAGCGCAGAAAGAAGCAGGTAGGCCGATCCGAACAGAAAGATAACGAAGAGGTTTACCGTGCTGTCGGTCTGTTCGTTTATTTTGTTTATCACCCAGAATGTGGCCCACAGCAGTGCGCTCAACAGGGCGAGAAGTAATCCTGTGACAGGGATGGATGATTGTTGCACCTGCCCCGAACCGACCGAAATAAGGACGACCCCTCCCAGTGAGAGGGCCATGCCGATATATTTTTTGCGGCGAATAGATTGATGTCCGAACAGGCTCATGAGAATAAGGAGAAAAATGGGCCAGCAGTAGTTGATGGGTTGCGCAATTTGTGCCGGTAGCAGAGCATACTCCTTGAAGAGTACAAGGTAATAGAGCACCGGGTTTAACAATCCTATCAGGGCATATGCGCCCCATCGTTTGCCCGAAAGGCGCGTTAGTTGTCTCCATTTTCCCTGCAGGGTCATTGCTGCTGCCAGAATAACGAGTGCCGTACAGCTCGCTATCAGAAGCATTTCGAAGTATGTTTGTTGGCGTAGTGCCAGCTTAAAGGCGGTGGCTACCGTCGACCAGCTCAGTACGGATATTCCCGCGTAAATAATGGCTTTGTTAGTTGTCTTCATCCGGATAGGTCGGAACTAATGAGTTTGGAAAATGAGAGTGCAAAGAACGGAAGAATTTCTTAAAACGAAAGGAGTTGGAGTCAAAATTGGCCGCGTTTTTCTGCCAGACGTTTTTTTGATAACTTTACTACCCGAAATTTTGAGGTGCAATACATGGCAAAAAATAACTACTACGTGGTCTGGAAAGGCCGAAAAACCGGGGTGTTCAATAGTTGGGAGAGTTGCAAAGAGCAGGTGCATGGTTTTGAGGGTGCCCAGTATAAGGGTTATCCCACGGAAGCGGCGGCTAATGCGGCTTTCAAAACCAATTACTGGAAAGCGGTGAATCCTGCGCAAAAGCAGGCAGCTGTTGCGGCAGGCGCCAATGGTGCGAAACCCGTTGTGCCCAGCCTTGCGGTGGATGCTGCCTGTAGTGGCAATCCCGGTAAGTTAGAATATCGCGGGGTTGAAACCGCTACCGGACGCGAGATTTTCCGGCAGGGGCCGTTTGAAATGGGAACCAACAATATCGGTGAATTTTTGGCCATTGTACACGGCTTGGCACTACTCAAAGCTCAAAACAGCAACGTGCCGATCTATTCCGACAGTGTGAACGCGTTGGCCTGGGTAAAAGCGAAGATCTGTCGCACCAAATTAGAACGCTGCGCTAAAAACGAAGAACTGTTTCGCCTGATAGCACGGGCGGAAAACTGGCTGAAGGATAACAGTTACACTACCAAATTGATGAAATGGCCTACCTCCGAGTGGGGTGAGATTCCCGCCGATTTCGGACGGAAATAGCCGTATTTATTCTCCCGGCCACTGGTATGCTCCCAGGTCGGGGACTCCATCCCGTAGTCGGGAAATTCCATTCATATCGAAACTGAAGAGGGGCTGCTGACTTACTAAAATGTCTGCCTGTTTGCGTGTCGGGGCGTTTTGAGTGGGACGAAAATCGCAATACCCTTTGCCGGAGATCGAAGTCTTGATGAACAGCTGCTCTTTGTTGTTGCCCCATTGCACATTTTTGAGAGAAGTGGAGGTAAACGGTTTTGCCATCAGGTAGCAATGGTCGAACCTGTATTTGAGGGGAATGTTACGGGTTGTGTCGGTGATCTGGATTTCATTCGGCATGGAGCCGGTGATGATACTGTTGGTGCACTGAAACTGAACCGGAGCCGGTTGTTGATCGCCACTCTGCTCGTTTGACAGACGGAGGGCCGGGGAGCCATCCCGCTGCTTTCCAACATAAAGATCGTTGTAATAGTTTGCAAGGGTGCTATGTGTGAGTGTATAATTGCCTCCGGTCAGGGAGAGACAATTTGTCCGGCAATTGGAGACTTCGCTGTTTAGTAGCGATAGTATCGCGTTGCAGGCAACCACTCCACACGAGTCGAAATTCTGTATTTTGCTGTTGTTTATCGTAATGCGGGGCATGTCGTTCTGCGTTCCGTTGGGTATCCATATCCCGGTTTTTCCGCTCATGATTGTGGCGTGATCGAGCGAAACCGTACTTGTTGAACCCAGCACCTGAATTCCTTTCCATTGTCCCGAAAGATAGCTGTAGGGTACGTTGTCTAATAGCTTGTCCGATCGATCGCCTCTGAAGGTGATTTTTGCCTCCTTCTTGCCTTCCGCTTTGAGGTTTCCGTAGATTTGTAACGCAGCATTTTTGTGAAAACAGAGTGTGGCTCCCGGTGCTATCGAGAGCGTTTTGCCGGGGGCGACAGCCAGATAGTCGTAAATAAGATAGGGTTTTGTGGCGTAAAGCAGGGTATCGTTGTGTATCGTTTTGCCCCTGAAGATGACAGCGTCCTGACCGTAGGCGGTGAGCTTTACGCTTTGCCTGTTTCCGTTTGTCATGAAAACGACGGAATCGGTTATGAATAGCGGATTGTCCTGCAATGTCGGATTAACCGTTACATTGACAAAGACAAAGAGGCTGTCGTGTGCGCGGATCTCTACGTCCGAAAGTCGATTGTTGGCAGGGATTCTGCCGTCGACAATAATGCTGAATCCGCTTGATGTTCCGTTGGACAGCGAGATAGAGCCAATAGAGAGTGGACGGGGATTATGGTTGTAAACGATAAACTGGCGGGTGGCCGATCCGATGGTGCTGAATACCGTATCGAATGCAATCGTGTCGCGCGAAAAGTTCAGTTTGTAGTCCGGAGCGGACGATATGTTGTTGTCGGTACAACCCATCCATACGAGGCTGCTTGCAAGCGTAATCAGCAATAGGACGAATCCGTGTCTCATCTCCGAACTTTTATTTAGTATTTAAAACGGTCAAACAGACAGCTTATTATGTCAGATAATCAGAAACAGCGTTATGCGATCAGATATTCGATCCAGAGCAACAACGCGAAGAGAAGATTTGTCTGTCCGGTACGGATTAATAACTGGTTGTAAGCTTTCCCTTTGGTGTGTCGCAATCTGATAAACAGTCCGATGCCCATAGCTACTACCGTATAGCAAAGTCCGGATGAGCCGGCCATAAACAGGCAGGGGATAATCAGCAGAAAGAGCGAAAGGTATTCCCATTCGCCGAATTTTTTGCCGAAACGTACCACAACGCTGCGTTTACCCGCTTTCTTGTCGGAATCGATGTCGCGAATGTTGTTGATGGTGAGAATGCCCATAGAGATGAAGCCGTTGACCATTCCGAACCAGAATGCCTTTTCGGAGAACTGTTCGAGTTGCAGATAGGTAGTTCCCACGGTGGCTATAGGCCCGAAAAAGGCCAGTACAAAGAGGTCGGCAATACCCAGATAGCTGAGCGAGTAGGGGGTTGCCGTGTAGAGCCACGCGCAGAGCAGCGACACACAGCCGATCATCAGAATGGGAAGCCCACCTACCAGCGTAAGGTAGAGGCCGCAAAGTACGGCGATCGTCACATCGATGATAATCGCTCTCTTCATCGTTTGGGGAGTAACCTCGCCTTCGGCAATGGCGCGTTTCGGGCCGAGGCGTCCCGCTTTATCGAGTCCTTTGTGGAAGTCGTAGTAATCGTTTATCAGGTTGCTGGCTATCTGGATCGAAAGGGCTGCCAGCAGGGTGACCAATGCAATGGTCCAGTCGAACGTGCGTTCTTCGGCGGCCACTATCAAACCGACGAATACAGGTGCAGCCCCCGCGCCCAGTGTTCCGGGGCGGACAATGCGGATCCATTTCAATATAGAAGATTTCATCATTCTAATTTACAATTTACAATTTCAGATGTACGATTTCAGTCCGAAACCTGAATTTTGAATGTGAAAGTTATTTTACTCCTTTGTACACAGTGGCAATGCCGAATGTCAACGGATGGTATTCTACTGCTGTAAAGCCCGCCTCGCGCATCAGTTTGGCAAAGTTTTCGCCGTAGGGAAACTCTTTTACGCTGTCGGGCAGATAGGTGTAGGCCGACGAGTGTTTCGAGAGAAGTTTGCCGATCAGCGGCAGTACATAGCAAAAGTACATGTCGAACAGCTTACAAAGCAGTTTGCTTTTGGGACGCGAAAATTCCAGAATGATGGCTTCGCCTCCGGGCTTCAGTACGCGATGCATCTCCGATAATCCTTTGTCGGGGTGCAAAAAGTTGCGTATGCCGAACCCGACAGTGACGGCCTCAAAACTACCTTCGGCAAAGCTGAGCGCTTCGCAATCTTCCTGCGTCAGGGTTACCTGCTGCGACAGCCCGAGCTTCTCCATCTTTTTGCGTCCGAAGCTGAGCATTCCTTCCGAGATGTCGATGCCGAAGACTTTAACCGGCTTTTTCTTGCGTACCAACGTTACGGCCAGATCGCCGGTGCCGGTGGCTACGTCGAGAAAAGTGCTGCCTTCGGGAGCCGTGATAAGGCTTACCGCCTTGTTGCGCCACAGGTTGTCGATGCCGAGGGTCAGGAAGTGGTTGAGAAAGTCGTATCGCCAGGCAATTGCATCGAACATGCCGCCTACGCCTGATTTGTCAATAGTCATGAACTTTAATTTGAGAATTTGAAAATTTGAGGATTTGGAAATGATAAGAATGACAAAGGTATCCAGACTGAATGCGTAGAATTCTCAAATCTCCACATTTCCACATCCTCAAATCTGAGGACAAAGATACGCTTTTGTCCCCGATTTATTGGTCTGGAAAGTGCTAATTGTTGCCCGAAAGCGGTCGGGCGGGAAATAATTCGTACCTTTGTATGCTCAGACAATTCCAAGATTGAAAGTTTCAATATTCCAACTATCGCGGGTATAATGGAGCTTGAATCGAAGATTGTTGACACTCAATCTGGAATTCCGGGACATGGAATTTTGGAACCTGAAATTTGGAATCTGAATTTACTTTTATGGCATTACAATGTGGTATAGTAGGATTGCCCAACGTGGGTAAATCCACTCTTTTCAACTGTTTGTCGAACGCGAAGGCGCAATCGGCAAATTTTCCGTTTTGTACTATCGAACCCAACGTAGGTGTGATCACCGTACCCGATGATCGCCTCAATAAACTGGCCGAAATCGACAAACCGCAACGTTTGATCCCCACCACGGTGGAGATTGTGGATATTGCCGGATTGGTGAAGGGTGCCAGCAAGGGCGAAGGGTTGGGAAATAAATTTCTGGCCAACATCCGCGAAACGGATGCCATTATTCACGTGTTGCGTTGTTTCGACGACGAGAACGTGGTACATGTGGACGGCAGCGTGAATCCGGTGCGTGATAAGGAGATTATCGATGCCGAATTGCAGCTGAAAGATCTGGAAACCGTGGATAGCCGGCTTGCCAAGGTGCAAAAGCAGGCGCAAACCGGTGGCGACAAACAGGCAAAACGTCTGGTGGAGGTGTTGCTCCAATACAAAGAGGTGCTCGAACAAGGCAAATCGGCTCGCGTAGTGAGCTTCGACAGCAAAGAGGATCAACGTTTAGCGAAAGACCTTTTTCTGCTTACCGACAAACCGGTGCTTTACGTTTGCAACGTGGACGAAGCATCGGCCGTGAGCGGCAACAAATATGTGGAACAGGTACGCGAAGCGGTGAAAGATGAGGGTGCCGACATTTTAGTGGTAGCTGCCAAGATAGAATCGGAGATTGCCGAACTGGAAACCTACGAAGAACGTCAGATGTTCTTGGGCGAAATCGGACTCGAAGAGTCGGGCGTGGTGCGTCTGATTAAAACGGCTTATCACCTGCTCGATTTACAGACCTACTTTACCACCGGTCCCGACGAAACCCGTGCCTGGACCTTTACCCGTGGCAGCAAGGCTCCGCAGTGTGCCGGTATTATCCACACCGATTTCGAAAAAGGATTTATCCGTGCCGAGGTAATCAAATACACCGATTACGTACGTCTGGGTTCCGAAACTGCCTGCCGCGAAGCCGGCAAAATCGGCATCGAGGGCAAAGAGTATGTGGTGCAGGACGGCGATATACTCCACTTCCGCTTTAACGTATAACCAAAGATATTTACCGTGCTTATGGATGTCCGGGTGTTCAGTCAGCTCCCGGACTAATGCCGGGGAGGTTGTTTTAGTACAACTTCCCCGGTTTTTTGTATTGAAACAGAATCCGTATCTTTGTTCTGCATAATCATATAATACTATTGTCATGATGAATGCTCAGTCAGTCAAAGAGCTGGTGCTGCAATCCGGTGCCGATTTATGCGGTATAGCGCCGATTGGACGGTTTGCCTCCGCTCCCGAGGGGTTTCAACCCACCGATTTATTCCCCGATGCCAAATCGGTCATCGTTTTTGCGAAAAAAATTCCGGCAAGTGTTTTTCGTACCCAATCTGATATTCCCTATTCGTTTGTGGAGGAGGTTGTGCTGCACGAAGTGTTGCGCCTGTCGCTCGATATTGCCGTAAAGCTGGAGAAAAAGCAGGTTGCGGCGTTGCCGGTTCCCTCCGAACCGTACGACTACTGGGATGCCGAAACGCTTACCGGCAAGGGTTTGCTGTCGTTGAAACATGCAGCTTATTTGGCCGGTTTGGGTGTGATCGGACGCAATACCCTGTTGTGTACTCCCGAGTATGGCAACCTGATAAAGTTGGGCGCGTTGGTGACAGACGTGGAGCTTGACCCGGATCCGGTACTCGAAAACAAACTCTGTTCCGATAAATGCAACCTCTGCACAAATGGTTGTCCATCGGGCGCATTGCAGCATGGGAAGGTAGATCAGCGTAAATGCCGTACATGGTCGGAAAGTACGACGAAAAAAGGGGCTCCGGTCATTGTCTGTTACAATTGCCGCAAGGTTTGTCCCAACCGGGCCGGATGGAAAACCGTGGCGGTGTGAAGGACGACTCGATTAAATTAGTTGTACATATATTTATTACCGGACCTCTCCTCCTAACCTCCTCTCCCAGGGCGAGGAGGAACAGATTTGTGAAATCAGGTTAATTAACTCATTTTATGAGAGGTTGCCCCTCTCTTGTGGAGAGGGGTTGGGTCTGACGATAAATGTCTGACTCCGACACGAAGTCGTCGTGAGGAGAGGTCAAAACAACGATTCTATATAATGAAGTCATCTTGACTTTTCATTTTTTGACCTCCCAATCCTCCAAAGGAGGGCTGTAACATTGTGATACGAACAAAATCTTCTAAATTTTGTGACCAAATTCCTCCCCTTGGGGGAGGTTAGGAGGGGTCAGTAAGCAAAATTGAGAATAAAATATGCTATCAAAAAAAAGTCAAGACGAGTTCAATATAAATACAATACCTATGAAACTTTTTCCGCTACTGTTATTCTTCCTGTTGCCGTTTGTCGGAACGGCACAGCAACATCCCGATGTGTATATCACACCGATGGGACCGTTAGTGATTACTCCTGTAAACCACGGTTCGGTAATGCTGCGTATCAAAGGGAAAGTGATTCATGTCGATCCGTACGAAAAGTCGGTCGACTATGCCACGCTGCCCAAAGCCGATCTGATTCTGATTACCCATGACCACCCCGATCATTACGATAAAAAAGCGCTGGACAAAATAATGAAACCTGACACCCATATCATTGCCGCAGGTAGTGTGGTGGCTGCCGGACTGAAGGGCGCTTCGGTGCTTAAAAACGGTGAGTCGGCACAATGGAACGATATTCGCATCGATGCGGTACCGGCATACAACATTGAGCATAAAAGCCCCAACGGGAAACCGTTTCACGAAAAAGGGGTTGGCAACGGATATGTGCTTTCGTTTAAGAACTTCCGTGTGTATATAGCCGGCGATACCGAGAATATTCCTGAAATGAGCAAACTTGGAAAGATTCAGGTGGCTTTCCTGCCCAAAAATCTGCCCTACACCATGACAAACGAACAGTTTGTGGAAGCGGCTAAGGTGATTCATCCGAAGGCTCTCTATGCCTACCACTATACTGAACTAAACCGGGATGCGCTGATTAAGCAGTTGCCCAAAAGTATAGAGTTGAAATAGAATGACCCGGTTGCGAACGCTTTTCGGATGGATGGCTCTTGTGCTGCTCGTGTCGTGTGGCAACGAGGCGACCCACCATTCGTTTTGTTATTGGCAGCGTACATTCAAACTGACAAAAGCAGAGATGGCCACGCTGCAGAAAACAGGAGCCGGTCATCTCTACATTCGCTATTTCGATGTCGATTGGAGCGAAGCGCATCAGGAGCCGAAGCCAGTAGCGACTTTACTTGCTTCGACGGCACCTCCATGCAGTTTTACGCCATCGGTTTTTATCACCAACCGGGTCTTCGAGCAGTCATCCCGTACGGCAATCGATTCGTTGGCCGCCCGGGTGGGGCGACGGGTGGAGATGGTGAACCGTCATTTTCTCGCTTTGGCTATCCGCGATAGTATTGCAGGCAACAAGCAGGCGACGGCTATTGTCAGAAACTGGAACGAGATTTTGTTCGACTGCGACTGGACCGTTTCCACGCGCGATAGTTACTTCTATTTTCTGCGTAAAATGGAGCAGCTTTATCCCAAAAAAGAGCGTTCGGCTACACTGCGCCTCTGGCAGTTTAAGCACCGCGATCTCTGTGGGGTGCCTCCGGTAACCCGTTGCCTGTTGATGTGCTACAATCTTTCCGATCCGAAAAAGGCGGCGACCGAAAACTCTATCGGGAGCGCACGCGAACTGGAAAGTTACCTTACACGCAGCGATTATCCGCATCATCTTGACATTGCGCTTCCGATTTTCGGATGGGGCGTGGTATTTCATCACGGCCGGTGGCAGGGGCTATTGCCCGATGCCGGTTTGACGCAGTTCCGTAAGGATACCAAGCATTGCCGGGAGGTAAGTCCCAATCGCTTTATGTTGGTGAAGGATACCGTTATCGGAAGCCATTATCTTCGCTACGGCGACGAGATCCGGATAGAGCAGATCGGCGCTTCCGAGCTCCAAAATATGATAGAACTCATCAAAAAACGAGTATCTTTGCGCCACAGTTCCCGTATAACCTTTTTTTCGTTTGATTCGCAAAATGTCGACCGGTATGGATTGGAAGAGATCACACGTTTGTACACGCTTTTTGACCGTTAGTTTTTTCCTGTCGTTCTCTTTTTTCGCACTGGCTTGTGTGGAGATGGAGACCCCCGACACCTACCGGATGATGTTTTTTCAGGCACGGATGGGCAACACGTCGGCGCTGCAAATTTTCAACTACACCCCGGCCATGTATGCCGGTTATCATCCCGATCCCGATGGAGCCGACCGCGTCCGCAACGCGAAAGAGTGGCTCGATCAGGTGGGCGGCGACGTGGTGCTGGAAGATATTCTCTCCATCCAGTACGAAACTACCCCCGATTCGTTGCTTTTGGCCTATAAAAAGAACCGGATTAAATCGGTGTTCGAGGATAACAGTTTTATGCAGGCGCTTGCCAAATCCCCGGCGAAGGCGCTGCTGGAATATTTGCTCTTCTCCAAACAGGTAGAGGCCACCGAAGCCGTGTTGCTGAATGGGTTCGAATCGTGGAATGCCGATGCCGACGAGGTGGCGGTTTCTCAAAAGGCGAAACAAGCGCTTTTCTTGCTTGCCCGCAAACGGCTTTCGTCCGCCAAAGGTGATTTCCTACGCAAACGCTATGCCTACCAGCTTTGCAGGTTGGCCTACCAACTGAAAAACTATGCTGTCGCCATCAAAACCTACGAAAGCTATTTCAAAAAATTCGATGGCGATGCCCTGATGAATGTCTGGAGTACGCTGTTTTACGCCCAATCGCTCGATGCCACGAAAAAGGGAGCCAAGGCAAACTATTTCTACAGTCTGGTCTTCGATCATTGCGACAGTAAAAAGTTGCGCAGCCACCAGCTCTTCCATACCGACGACAAAACCTTCTTCGCCGGACTGAAACTCACCAAAAACGTACACGAAAAGGCTGTGATGTGGGTGATGCACTGCATCAACTATCCGGCTCCGGCGCTCAACGATCTGAAAACGATTGTCGGTCTGGAACCCAAATCGCCCTACCTTTCGTTTCTCATAGCCCGCGAAATAAACAAGCTGGAGGACTGGATCTGTACCCCCGGTTTTACAACGAACATGCCCTCGTTGAGCCCGCAATGGGATTTATCGGTTGCCCGGGCGCATAATCTGGCTGTCGACAAGGCCTATTTGCAGAAATTCAAAGCGTTTTTGCAAAAGGAGCGCGCGCAGGAACGGGGCGAGATGGCGCAATACCTCACCTTATGTCTGGCGCACACCTGTTTTCTGGACGACAAATCGAAGGAGGGGCTGGAGTATCTCAACGGCATGGGACTTACCGAAAACAGCTCCATCGAGTTGCAAAAGAACATAGAAAAAGCCTGGGTATCGGCCAAAACGAGCGACGTTACCGGCGATAATTTCAAAGACCAATTTGTGGTTTATTGCCGCAAATTACAGCGGTTGGCCAAGAGCGACAACGCCATGAACAAAACGCTCTACACCCTGTTGCGTTGCGTTGCACGTGAGTATGAGACTAAAGGCGATTTTGCCACTGCAGGTCTGCTGGCCATGAAATCGGATCAGTTCAAGCAACGTTATGACACGGCTTTCTACGGGAACCGTCCGGTTACGCTCAAAGATACGTACGACAAAATAGCCTATTTCGATCTGAATGCCGGGGTGGGGGATATCGATCACCTGATTCAGCTGATTATGAAACGGGATAAGAGCGAATTCGAGGATTTTATCTGCGATCAGCACCTGGGTAGCCTCAATTTTTACCGCGATTTGCAGGGAACCATTGCGTTCCGGAACAACGATCTGAAGACGGCTGCCCGTATTTTCAAATTGATCAGTCCCGATTTCTGGAGAAGCCATTATGGCTATGCTCAGTGCCTGAACGAAGATCCGTTTCTGCCGAAGGTGCTGACCAAAAAGCGTAATTTTAAATACAATTTTGATAAGAGCCGGTTTGTGCGGCAGCTTATTGATTTGCAGGATAAAGCCAAACGCAAATCCGGGGTGGCCGAAGCCTCCCTGATGCTCGGTAATGCCTATTTTAACTGCTCGTATTGGGGTAACTCGTGGATGATGGTGAAGTATGTCTGGAGTGGAGGCGAGGGCTATCGGATGCATACGCCCGACGCGTTGGGTTACTCTTTGCCGTTGCAACAACCAACGGTTAAAGCGGTATTGGTAAGTGATAATTACTACAATTGCAAACTGGCGGCACATTACTACCGTCAGGCGCTCGATGATCCGAAGGCCACCAACGAACAGCGCGCTTTTGCCTGTCTCATGCTGCATGAATGCCACTATTCTCCGTGGTTGTTTGCTACTGCGGACTGGAATATGGAGAAGTTGCCGGCCTATTCGGCACAAGCCGAGTTGCGCGAATTTTATGCAAAATATGCCGATACCAAAACGTATCATGATTACAGATGCCCGTTACTGGATGCTTTTATTGCAAACAAATAAACCTAAAATATCAAACAAACAATCAAAACATGCAACGTAACACAACCGCATCCGACTCATCTAACAAAAATTTGCTCCTCACGATTTTCCTCGGAGGCGCTATTTTAATTATTGTTCTTCTGATTGTAGTCCTGACGTCATCTGAAGACAAGGATCCTGTCGTTAAAAATCTGGATAAAACCCACTCCATTGCTGTTACTTACGAAACAAAGTCGTTGTCCGACAGTGCCATTCTGTTAATTACTCATCAGAATGTGTATGTGAAAGGGAAATTGATTAAAGCGATCTCCCGAATGGATACATTGCCCGCGTTAGGTGATTCGCTTCAAACGGTTGACGACAACGAAACAGAGAAAATGGTACGAATTCCGAAAGAGTATGAGTTTTTTGTTACAATAAAATAACTGCAGGATGAAGAAATCGAAATTTGTTAATCTGGTTTTGGTGGCAGGCCTCGTTGCCTCTTGCAGTCAGCATGGAAATCAGGATAGAAACAGCCGGCTATATGTTCGTGGCGATAGCACAAGCGGTTATTCACAAACACCGCGAACACACGGCAGCCATTTTTTTTATTGTAGTCCATACGGAATGTATTCTCCATACGGTGGCTTCCGTCATGGAGGCTATGCCTCTTCAGGTTTTTCGAGCAAGGCCTCAAGCCATATTTCGCGCGGAGGTTTTGGATCCTCGGGTATTCATGTAGGAAGTTGATATTATGGAACGAATTAATTGCCCTGTCAGAAACGATTGGAAAAAACGGGTGGAAGAACTGGGATTCTCTTTTCATTCCATTGATGGTACCTATTGGGACGAGTCGGCATTCTATCAATTTTCTATGCGTGAGGTTGAAGAGCTGGAAGCAGCCACAGCCGAACTTTTTGCCCGTTGTCTGGATGCTGTTCAGTATGTTATTGATCGGAAACTTTACGACCTTTTTAGAATCGATCCGAAGTTCGCTCCGTTGATCGAAGCATCCTGGAATAACGATGCTCCTTCTATTTACGGACGTTTCGACCTCGTGTACGACGGTAAACATGCCCCTAAACTGCTCGAATTTAATGCAGATACGCCTACCTCTTTGTTTGAAGCCGGGGTTGTACAGTGGTACTGGCTCGAAGAGATTAAATCCGGCAGTGACCAGTTCAATTCTATTCACGAGAAACTGGTTGGATATTGGAAAACACTGCAACCTTATCTCAACGAAGGGAAACTCCATTTCTGCTGTCTGAAAGATAATCTCGAAGATCTGACTACGGTCGAATATCTGAGAGATTGTGCCATTCAGGCAGGAATAGAAACCGATTTCGTCTATCTCGAAGATATTGGGTGGAACCAATATTCGCTTACGTTTGTCGATTTGCAGGAGGAAAATATTACCAATTTATTCAAATTATACCCTTGGGAATGGCTTATCAGGGAATCGTTTGCCGATAAATTACTGATTGCGCCGGAACGTACCTGCTGGATTGAGCCGGCATGGAAAATGATTTTATCCAACAAGGCGATCCTTCCTGTTTTATGGCAATTGTTTCCCAATCATCCCAACCTGCTTGAAGCCTACTTTGAAAATTCCAAAATTCCATACGATTACGTCAGAAAGCCTGTTCTTTCTCGAGAAGGAGGAAATGTTACCATTGTTAGAAACGGAAAAACCATAGCCCAAACGGAAGGATCATATGGACAGGAAGGGTATATTTACCAGCAATATTGCGAATTGCCGAATTTCAAATACAACTATCCGGTAATCGGGTCTTGGGTAATCGGATGTGAACCGGCAGGTATTGGAATACGGGAGACCAATACCTTGATTACGGATAATTTAAGTAGATTTATCCCGCACATTATTAACTGAATAAATCAATTGTTTAATACTATAATTTTTTAATTTCCACACAATGACAACTCGACGAATAATCGGTATTCATGAAAAACTACCGGTACTGCAGAGCTTGCCTCTCAGTCTTCAGCACCTTACGGCTATGTTCGGTGCAACTATTTTAGTCCCCATTTTGTTAGGTGTCGATCCCGCTATTGCATTATTAATGAACGGTATCGGCACTTTACTTTATTCATGGGTCACCAAAGGCGGCATTCCGGCCTACTTGGGTTCCAGTTTTGCGTTTATTGCTCCGACGCTTCTGATTATCTCTTCCGATGGCGGATTTGCCCATGCTCAGTCCGGCTTTATTTTCTTCGGATTGTTCTTCGTAATCATCTCTTTTGTGGTCAAAAAATGGGGCGTTCGCTGGATCGATGTGGTGATGCCTCCGGCTGTAATGGGTGCGGTAGTAGCCATTATCGGTCTCGAACTGGCGCCGGTAGCCGCACAACAGGCTGGCCTTGCTCCCGGATCGACGGCTGTCGGACAAGTGGTACAACCTTTTGTCGTTAACTCACACGTGGTGTTGGTATCCATGTTTACGCTATGTATCGGAATTCTGGGCTCGGTACTGTTCAAAGGCTTTTTGCAGGTCATCCCTATTCTGATTGCTGTTGTAGCCGGTTACATCATGGCCCTGTGTCTGGGCATGGTCGATACCTCCGCCATTGCCAATGCGGCCTGGTTTGCCTTGCCTAAGTTTCAGGCTCCTGTTTTCGATACCAATGCGATGATTGTTATTGCTCCGGCTTGTATTGTAGTACTGGCCGAACATATCAGCCATTTGATTGTGACCAGCGAAGTGACGGAAACCGATCTGATGAAAGATCCCGGGTTGCACCGCTCGTTGCTTGGTGATGGCTTGAGCAACCTTTTGTCGGGCCTTGCCGGATCGCCTCCCAATACGACTTACGGGGAGAATATCGGTGTGATGGCGATTACGCGTGTCTATTCCGTTTGGGTAATCCGGGGAGCAGCACTCTTTGCCATTGCTTTCTCGTGTGTGGGTAAAATATCGGCAGCAATCTCTACCATTCCCACAGCGGTACTTGGCGGTATGACTATGTTGCTTTACGGTGTAATTGCCGTTCAGGGTTTCCGTATTCTGATTCAGCAGAAAGTAGATTTCAGCAAAAACAGTAATATGGTTCTCGGTGCGATTACTTTCGTAGTGGGTGTTTCGGGAGCGGCTGTCAATATCGGTTCCGTACAGATGAAAGGGATGGCTTTTGCCGCTATTGTGGGAGTTGTTCTTTCTATTCTGTTCTGGCTTTTCCGTAAGGTAGGCCTTATGAATCAGGAGGCTTGATCTCTCTTGGTCGGTTGTTGAAAAAAAATGCACTGTTTTCTGATAAAAAACAGCGGAAGCGGGAACAATTCGGGCTTTCAGTATATATATTTGTGATGTATTGGAAATGGCCATTCCTACTGAGCTCTATTGTTGAACTAAACGGAACGCTTATGGAAGAAACCTCACAGTTGCAGAAATATCGCTCTGAATGTCGGTTTGATACCGACTGATTATTAATTTCCAAAAAAGAGGAAAACAAAGAAACAAAAAAAATGAACATGGCTTTCTGCCGTTGCCTATGCAACCGGAACCCGTTATGTGACGGATCATTTGCTAAAGCCTGCTTCAAAAATTATTGAATGTCAATAAAAAACGAGGATGTCTTGCAAAAGGCATCCTCGTTCTCATTTATATTATGAAGTCATCCTGACTTTTTATAGTTGACTTTCCACTACTCCCTTGTGGCTATTTTTTCGGTTTTCCTTGCATTATCCTCGCTCCCGGGAGAACGTCGTGATCGATCCAGATATTACCGCCGATAACCGATCCTTTTCCGATGGTGATTCTGCCCAGAATGGTTGAATTGGAGTAGATAATCACGTCGTCTTCTATGATCGGATGGCGGAGGATACCTTTGATCGGTTGTCCGTTTTCGTCGAGAGGAAAACTCTTGGCTCCGAGCGTAACGCCCTGGTATAATTTCACATTGTTACCGATAATTGCCGTTTCACCGATAACGACACCTGTGCCGTGGTCGATGGTAAATCCGTTGCCGATAGTCGCTCCCGGATGGATGTCGATGCCGGTTTCGGAGTGTGCCATTTCGGTAATGATACGTGGAATGAGTGGAACTCCCAGCTCGAGTAATTCATGCGCGATACGGTAATTGCTGATGGCGCGGATCGCGGGATAGCAAAAAATCACCTCTCCGAAACTTTTGGAAGCCGGGTCGCCGATATAGGTGGCTTCTACATCGGTAGCCAAGCACTCGCGTATGCATGGGAGATGGGTGATAAACCGGGTAGATATTTCAATCGCTTTTTTCTTCGGTTCTGCCGTATTTGTCGAAAAACAGAGACCCGCCATCACCTGTTCGGTCAGGAGATGATAGAGCTCCTCAATGCTGACCCCGATATGATATTTTATGGTGTGGCGATCAATTGCCGATCGTCCGAAGTAACCGGGGAAAAGAATAGCACGCGTCAGTCGTACAATCTCTTCAAGAACATCAATGGACGGAAGGGGCGTATCCTCTTTCTGTTGATGACTTAATGTCTTGAATTGTTTGTAATCAGATAGTTGCCTGATGGCTTCCGTGATGGCTTCTGATGCATTCATATTTTATCTTTGTTGATCCCTTGCCGGTAAAAACAGTGTCTATTTGTTCTTTTGTATTGCCGGTACAGTTAACAGTTTGCTGTATTCGTTCGGTTGTTTCAGTATATCCAATGCCTTCTTAACGATGGCGTTTTCTGCATTCAAAATACGGAAAGAGGCATCCTGCTCCCACACATCGGATGCGATAAGAGCTTTTATCTGAAGCATCAAATAGGATTTCGATTTTTCAAATTGCTCTTTATTGAATGGAATTTTTTCTTTGGTGGCTTCGCTTGTCAGGTCATCCAACAGCGATTGAGGAATGGTATAGGATGCGGCATAATTTTCAAAAGTTTTATACTCATTCTTAATCGCCGTTCTGTTTTTATCGATATACTGCATGGTGGTTTTGTTTACCACTCCTTTTGCAATTATTTTTCGCAAGTAGTCGGAATAGTTGGTAGTGTCCAACGGTACAAATACATCCGGCATAATACCTCCGCCTCCGTAGACGGTGCGTGCCAAACGAAGCGTTTTGTATTTTAACGAATCGGAAAAATGGATGCTGTCGGCATGTTGAAATTCTCCCCGTTTGTATCGGGTATTCAGGTCTTGTTCGTATTTGTCGATTCCGTCTTTATACGATTTTTGGATGCAACGTCCTGAGGGTGTGTAGTAACGTGCGGTTGTCAGACGTATCATAGCGCCGTCAGGCAAAGCTAATTGGCGTTGGACTAAGCCTTTACCAAATGATCTGCGCCCGATTACGACTCCTCTGTCCCAGTCCTGAATAGCGCCGGAAAAGATTTCGCTGGCGGATGCCGAATATTCGTCGATTAAAACGATGAGTCGTCCGTTTGAGAAGCCGCCTCTGCCCGTGGCATTGATCGATGTGCGCGGTTGTTTTGTGCCCTCGGTGTAAACAATAAGATTTCCTTGTTGTAAAAATTCATTGGCCAGGTCGGTTGCTGCATTCATATATCCACCACCGTTGCCCTGAAGGTCGATGAGCAGATCTTTCATGCCCGCTTTTTTGAGCTTGGCCACTGCTTCGAGGTATTCCTGATACGTTGTTGCTCCGAAACTGTTTATTTTGATATATCCGACATCTTTGCCCATCATGTAAGAGGCATCCACACTGTGAATTGGAATTTTGTCACGCGTGATGTTAAACTCGATCAATTCGGGTACTCCCCGGCGCAGGATTTTCACCCTCACTACGGTTCCTTTCGGGCCGCGCAGCTTTTTCATGATGCCCGTGTTTTGCATTTTCACACCGGCAATCAACGTGTCTTCAATAAATATCATTCGGTCACCGGGCAACACCCCGACTTTGGCAGCAGGGCATCCGGAAATGGTTTGAACTACGTATAACGTATCTTCCAGCATTTGAAATTGAATGCCGACTCCGAAAAACGAACCCTCCAACGGCTCGTTCATGCGCGCAACCTCGTCTTTAGGAATGTATACGGAGTGCGGATCCAGATCTTTCAGCATTCCTACAATTGCACTTTCGACTAGATTGTTTTCTTTTACCGAATCGACGTACAAACTGTTTACGGCACTGAGGGTGTATATTAACTTGGCGGATTGTTCATCCAGCTTAAACTGCCCAAAAAGCTGACTCGAACAAACGGTCAACAATAAAGTAATCAGGTACTTGTATTTTGTCATAAAAAAATAATGGAATTACCGGTTTGATGATCCGTATTCCATGGTTATAAATAAAACAACAATGAGTGACAAAAGTACAAAAAAATAAGTGAATGTCGGCTTTTGACCGCCTATGTTCAACTATTTTACGAGAATTTTGAATCGTCGGAGAAATCGTGCAACTTTGTACCCATAAACTCTTTGCAGTATATTGCATCCGCTTTTACGCGTATGCTGTATAAAACGCACTAATAATAAGTATTTTATAAATGTCAGACAACTTTACGACCAAGATCTTGTCGACGCCGTTTGCGAAAGAAGATTTTAATAATCCGCTGTCGATGCCAGTTTACAATACTGCGGCTTTCGAATTTGCAACGGCAGAAGAGATGGAAGCCGCTTTTCTCGGCCAATCGGCTTTTCACACCTATACCCGTATTTCGAATCCCACGGTAGCCTATTTTGAACAACGTATCAGACAGGTTTCCGGAGCGATGGCGGTTACCGCATTGTCGTCGGGAATGGCAGCTATCTCCAATGTATTTATGTCGTTGGCTTACGAAGGGGCGAATATTGTTACCACGTCGCATCTTTTTGGCAATACCTTTTCTATTTTACAATTTACACTGGCCAACTTTGGGGTGGAAGTCCGGTTTTGTAATTTGCTGGATATGGCTGAAGTCGAAAAGAATATCGACGAGAATACATGTCTGGTGTTTACGGAAGTTATTACCAATCCCCATCTGGAAGTGGTCGATCTGAAAGCTCTTTCTGCTTTGACATCGAAGAAGCAGGTACCGTTGGTGGTCGATACCACCGTGGTGCCCTGGACTGTTTTTAAGGCGCGGGACTTCGGAGCCAATCTGGAGGTGGTATCCAGTACCAAATACATTTCGGGCGGAGCTACCGGTATCGGAGGGTTGGTGCTCGATCATGGCAATTGCGATTGGAGCCGATCCAAACGATTGGATGCGAAGAAATTCGGGCCGATGGCATTTCAGGCCAAATTCAGGGGCGAAGTTTTTCGTAATTTCGGTGCCTGCATGTCGCCCGAAACGGCGTATCAGCAAACACTGGGGCTGGAGACGATGGAACTTCGGTTTAGCCGGGCTGCGGCTACCGGTTTGGAATTGGCTCAATGGCTCCAAACATTACCTGAGATTACAAAAGTGCATCACAACAGCTTGCCCGATGATCCGTTTTATAACGTCAGTACCTCCCAGTTTGGCAAAATCGGTACGGCAATGTTCACCTTTGAACTGGCCGATAGGGCTGCCTGCTATGCCTTTATGAATAAGCTGAAGGTGGTTCGTCGCGCCACCAATCTTTTCGATAACAAGTCGTTGATTATACATCCACTCTCTACCATTTACGGTACTTTTTCTCCCGAAATGAAAGAAAAAACAGGCATTCCCGACACGTTGCTTCGTTTTTCGACAGGGCTGGAAGAGCCGGAAGATCTGAAAGCCGATATTTTGCAGGCTTTGCGATAAAACAGCATGAGGCGATCCTTACCAGATCGCCTCATTTATTTTATAAAGTGGATGTTTGAATAAAAAAAAGCAGGCCTGTAAGCCGGGTTCTGTATCCCGCCGAAACGGGATGCCTGTCATTTATCTCGGATGATTGTCGCCAATCACCTCTTGCGGCCTACCCTCCGACTCGGGCGAGCAGCCCTCAAACGTCGGTTTACATGGCCTTACAACCCATAAGGCGTACGGCCGCCGATGTTGCCATCGACGCCGGTGGGCTCTTACCCCACCTTTTCACCCTTATCACGGCAAGCCGTGACGGTTATTTTCTGTTACGCTACTCTGCCCTCACGAACAGCTTCCCGTTAGGAAATATGGTGCTCTGTGTTGCCCGGACTTTCCTCTTTTCCGCACAAACGAAGAAGCGACAAGCCGGCCTGCTTTTGTTGCAAAGGTACGCCAAAATCCGTCCGCTATCAAGTAAATAGAATCGGGTGTTGACATATTGTCAGTTCTCGGTTGGTTTGAACTGCCTCATAATCAAATTAATTTCTCTGATTTTAACACTTTGGGATTTTGGAAGCAAATAACATTTAAGTGGGGAATTTCAAATGTTAAATGAGGCAAATCGCAACATAGTTTAGTAATTATTGCGATACACATGTCAGAGTTTTTGCAGATATTTGCTTTCGATTTTAAGTTAAAACAGAGTTGTTCAATCCTTTAATAAAACGATTATTGCTATGAAAATGAGATTAGTAAGTGTAATGTTTTTGTTGGCGGGAATGGTGGCTGTTAATGCTCAGAATGGCACTGCCAAAAAGAAAGAGATAGTTGCTGCCGGGGGCTTTATACAAACTCCCATCACGAATGTCGCATACACTCCGACACGAGGTGTTTTCGGACTTCCTGATTTTACTGTCGCTGCTGAAAATTCAGTCAATGCAGTAGTTCACGTCAAAGTAGAAACCAAGCAGAGAATGATGAGTGGAGGAGATATGGATGAGGATCCGTTTTTTAATTTCTTCTTCGGTCCTGGTGGGGGCGGTTCGCAACGTCAGCTTGAGCCCCAAAAGGCATCAGGTTCGGGTGTAATTATTTCTACCGACGGCTATATTGTGACAAACAACCATGTGGTGAGTGAGGCCGACAATATTGAGGTTGTTTTGAATGACAAACGAACTTTTACGGCAACTGTAATCGGATCGGATCCGAATACCGATCTTGCGTTGATTAAAATAGATGCTAAGGATTTGCCTACTCTTGTCTTCGGAAATTCGGATGACCTGAAACTCGGAGAGTGGGTTTTGGCAATCGGAAATCCGTTTAATCTAACATCGACGGTAACCGCCGGTATTGTGAGTGCCAAGGCGCGTAATATCAACATCATTCCGAGTAAGGCGCGTATCGAATCATTTATCCAGACGGATGCTGCAATCAATCCGGGAAACAGTGGCGGCGCGTTGGTGAATACGAAAGGAGAGCTTGTGGGTATAAATACGGCTATAGCTTCGCAAACAGGTAGTTATGCCGGATATGGTTTCGCTATTCCTGTAAGTATCGTAAGTAAAGTGGTGGCAGATATTAAACAATACGGTACTGTTCAACGTGCGCTGATGGGTGTTCAAATCAGGGACATCGATGATGATTTCGCAAAAGAAAAGAAGATAAAAGTGCTCGATGGTGTGTATGTAGCTGAAGTAACTGACCTTAGCGCTGCAAAAGAGGCTGGCATTAAAGAGGGTGATATTATCACGAAAATAAATGACGTTGCTGTCAAATCGTCGGCCGAACTTCAGGAGCAGGTCGGTCGTCATCGCCCGGGCGATAAAATTGAAGTGACTCTCGTGCGCGAAGGAAAGGATAAAACTGTGAGCGTGACGTTGAAAAACCAGCAAGGCGGTACCAAAATTGTTAAGAATAAAGGTATCGATGCACTTGGAGCATCACTCGAAGAGGTGGGTGATGATTTGAAGCAAAAATTGCGTATTTCCGGTGGCGTGCAAATTGTCGGTTTGCAAAAAAGCAGTCTGCTGGCCGAAGCCGGTTTGCAAAAAGGGTTCGTTATCCTGAAAATCAATAATAAAAACATTCGTAAAGTCGGAGATATCGAATCTGTTATAAGTGCCAATAATTCGGCCGATGAACAGGATAAGGCTCTGTTTATTACAGGGATATATCCGAATGGCAAGGTGGCTTATTATGCTATTGATCCGACAAAACAGTGATTTGAAAATTATTAATCGGAGCAGCTGGGTTTATAAACTCAGCTGCTTTTCGTTATATCTTGCTGTTGAGCCCTGAGGCGGGTTGGAGCGTAGTAGCGCCGGAAGTTGTATTTATTTATTTTGAAGAGTATTGTAACAACTTTCGGCAAGAAAAATTTGCATTTGGGGTAAAAAATGAGTAAATTTGCACGCTTATTTTTCCGTCATAAAATTCAATGAGACAACTAAAAATTACCAAATCGATTACGAATCGCGAAAGTGCTTCGTTGGACAAGTATCTGCAAGAAATTGGACGCGAAGAACTTATTACCGTTGAGGAGGAGGTCGATTTAGCGCAGCGTATCCGGAGAGGCGATCGCCGGGCTTTGGAAAAGTTGACGCGCGCAAACCTGCGTTTCGTCGTTTCAGTTGCAAAACAGTACCAAAATCAGGGGCTTAGTTTGCCCGACCTGATTAACGAAGGAAATCTTGGCTTGATTAAAGCTGCAGAAAAATTCGACGAAACACGTGGGTTCAAATTTATTTCTTATGCCGTATGGTGGATTCGTCAATCCATTCTTCAGGCATTAGCGGAACAATCGCGTATTGTACGCCTACCGCTGAATCAGGTTGGTTCGCTTAACAAAATCAACAAAGCGTTTTCTCGTTTTGAACAGGAAAACGAACGTCGTCCGTCGGCTGAAGAGTTGGCCGATCAGTTGGAAATTCCGGTTGAAAAGATTGCAGAAACACTGAAGGTATCGGGTCGTCATATTTCGGTCGATGCTCCTTTTGTGGATGGTGAGGACAACAGCTTGCTCGATGTCCTTGTCAATGAAGATGCTCCTCATGCCGATCGCGGATTGATCAACGAATCGCTATCGATGGAAATTGACCGTGCTCTTTCTACCCTGAGCGAACGGGAAGGAGAGATTATTAAAATGTTTTTCGGAATCGGACGTCCGGAAATGACCTTGGAAGAGATTGGCGACGAATTCGGGTTAACCCGTGAACGTGTTCGTCAGATTAAGGAAAAGGCCATTCGGAGATTGCGTTCCAACTCCAGAAGTAAACTTTTGAAAAGCTTTTTGGGCTAAAAACAAACTGATTTTTTCATTCGGACAAACAGTGAGTGTTATCTGTTTGTCGCAGTATAAAGACGGCTTTTTTATGAAAAAGCCGTCTTTTATTATATTATTACAGATACGTTTACACAAGTATTATACATTCTTGCTACCTTTGCAGGTAGAATCATCCTATCATTCAATGTGGTTTTCTTTAACAGAAACGTGCTGATGAATAGGGATTTTCACTATCAACGTTGTTTCGTATGAATTCATCGGATATCTTACAATGGTTGAAAAAACACGGTGATTCTTTGATCGCATCTGTAGCCGGTTTTTTTACTATCTACTTTTTTACCCAACACGGAGGAATAGGGATATCGCCTGATTCTATTGCGTATACCAGTGCGGCCAGAAATTTGATTGCGGGTCATGGACTGGTAAATTATGGAGGGTATCCCTTGGCCGATTTCCCGGCATGTTATCCGCTCTTTTTGTCGCTGGTTATGTTTATCACCAGGCTTGATGTGATCGCCTGTGCTCCTGTGCTGAACGGACTGATGTTTTCAGGCGTTATTTTTCTGAGCGGAGTGATTATGGAGCGGTTTATTCGTCGTTCCCGGTGGTATAAGATCATTATGCTGATTGCCATAACAACAAGTCCGGCTCTTATCGAGATTTACTCCATGCTGTGGTCTGAAACACTGTTTATTATTCTCTCTTTGTCGTTTTTCTTTGCACTGCATCGATATTATCGTAATCATTCGCTACGGTCTCTTTTGGTGCCGGCAATTATTGCGGCGGTTGCTTTTGATACCCGATATGCGGGCATTACTTTTGTGGCAACGGGGGAGATACTGTTGTTTTTGGACAAGCAACTGAAGTGGAAAGAAAAAATAAGGCATTTGGTGCTCTTTGGAGTGATCGGTTGTTCGTTGGTAACGATCAATTTGATACACAACGCGGTTGCTACCGGGTTGCTTACCGGTAAACGTCAAAAGGGTATAACTCCGTTGTCTGATAATATTGCCTACTCGGGTAGCGTGCTGTCGGACTGGACATCGCTCGGTGGTGACGGCCATTACTTCTTTATAGTTATCAGTTTGTTAATTATAGCGTTGTTTGTCTGGCTGTTTCTGAAAAATCTGAAGAAAAAGCAGGATTACCATTCGTACGAAAATATTGTCATTGCCTTTTTTATCGTTTACGTGGGCTTTATCATCCTTTCGTCGACCATTTCGCGCTATGAGCAGATCAATAACCGGTTGCTTTCGGCTGCTTTTCTGCCTTTTCTCTGGGGGGTAACGCATAAAATACCGGCATGGATCAGGGCACTGCACAAAAAGCGTCATAAGTGGGGCGTAGGTATTATATTTATGGCGGTTTCCGTTGGTCTCTGTGTCAATTATTATGCCGTCAATTCCGATAATTATTCGTTTATGCAAGAGTCGGGCATTCCCGGTTATACGGAGGATAGCTGGCGTCAGTCTCCCACAATTCATTTTATTCAGCGTAACAGAATTTATTTCGATCCTGATTCTGTGGTCTATTCCAATCATAGTCAGGCTGTTTACTTTTATACCAATTATGCCGTAGAGGCAGTGCCCGAGAAAGCATATAAAGGGGATGTGAAAATGTTTGCAGACGAATCACCCATCGTTTTGATTTGGTTTTATTCTGATCCCAATCCCGAACTTCTCTCGCTTAAAGATATCAGAAAAATGAAGAAACTGAAGGTTCTGCACTCTTTCGATGATGGCACGATATTTCTTTGTCTGAATAGAGATACGACCTCTACGGGGCCTCCTAAACTCAAAACTTCATTCACTCATTTCAAATAAAAAATGCCCTTGGTGCTGTTAACTAACATGTACTGAGGGTATTTTTTTTGTTATGCGGCATCCACTCTCTTTGTGTAAATAGTTAAATTAAATCAACGTATATTAAAGTGCTTGTCTGTCGTATAAAGTATATATACTTTTGTATAGTTTAATAAGTCTATTAAATATGCATATTAAATTATTTTATTAAATAAATATATGAATCATGGTACGTGAACAAGAGGTCGGTTTGGAACAAAAAATACTGGAAACGGCAGAACACCTTTTCCTGGAAAAAGGTTTTGCTATGACATCCACAACTGAAATAGCGAAACAAGTGGGATGCAATCAGGCTTTGGTACACTACTATTTCAGAACCAAAGAAAATCTGTTTCAATCTATTTTCGAACGAAAAATAAAATTGGTGATTGCAACTTTTCAAGAAAAAGAAGCTCCTGATTTATCTTTTGAAGAAAGATTGAAAATCAAAATAGAATCTCACTTTGAAATGATACGTGCTAATCCTCGTCTTCCATTCCTGGTAATGAATGAGTTTACAACCAATCCGGCCCGAATCGAAGCTTTCAGAAAAAAACTTATAGCACAGCCTTGGTCGGTATTTCGTCAGTTTGACGATGAATTACAGAAAGAGATTAAAGCTGGTCGTATTCGAAAAACAACGACTTTGGACTTGATAATAAATATCGTTTCGTTAAACGCAATGCTCTTCCTTGCCGGAAATATTTTCAAGAGTGTTTCTCAATTTTCGGATGCTCAATACGAGATAATGATTGAACACCGTAAGCAGGAGCATGTGCGTGTAATTCTTGCCAGTCTCAGACCCTGAATAATCATTTTAGTATAAACCGTATGAAGAGAAGAGTTATTTTTATCGCCGGCTTGATTGTCTGCATGGCACAACCGATAATGGCACAGCTTACATTGGAAGGGTGTCAGGTCAAAGCCAAGGCAAACTATCCGCTTATAAAGCAGTACGATTTGATCCGGCAAACGGAAGAGTATTCGCTTTCGAATGCCAGCAAGGGTTATTTACCCCAATTTTTAGTTTCGGGCAAAGCCACATACCAATCGGAAGTAACCAATTTGCCCATTAAATTGCCGGGAATTACCGTTCCGGGCATGAGTAAAGATCAATATCAGGCGACAGCCGAAGTCAATCAGGTGCTTTGGGACGGTGGAGCTATCCGGTCGCAAAAATCGGTTACGAAGGCCTCGTCTGCCGTAGACGTTCAAAAAAATGAGGTAGATCTGTACGCGTTGACCGATCGGATAAATCAGTTGTTCTTTAGCGTTTTGTCGCTCAATGAGCAGCTGGTACAGAATGATTTGCTACAAAAAGAGCTACAAGTCAACTACGACAAAATTTCGGCCTGCCTGCAAAATGGTATCGGAAATCAGGCCGATCTCGATGCCGTTCGTGTGGAGCAGTTGAAGGCAAAACAACGCAGAGCCGAACTGACAGCGGCTCAAAAATCTTTCTGTGATATGCTGGCCGTTTTTATCGGCGAACCGATTGCGAAACCCAATACACTGATCAAACCGGATAAGAGCATGGTGGCAGAGGTTAACAACCGGCCGGAATTGAAACTGTTTACAGCCCAGAATTTACTTTATGATTCGCAAATCAGTTCCATCAAATCGGGAAATATGCCGAAGATAAACCTGTTTGTGCAGGGTGGGGTCGGTCGTCCCGGACTGAATATGTTGGATAACGATTTTTCGCCGTTTTACATCGGAGGCGTTCGCCTGTCGTGGAGCTTCGGTGGATTCTATACGCAGAAGAATAATTTGCGCAAGATAGAGCTTGGTAAGAAAGGCGTGGATGTTCAGCGGGAAACATTTCTGTTCAACAGCCAACTGAAGACATTGCAGGAGAAAAATGAAATTGCAAAGATCGGAACTGTCATCACTGATGACGATGAGATTATCCGGTTGCGGACCAACATTAAAAAAGCATCGCAGGCAAAGGTGCAGAACGGAACCCTGCCGGTGAGCGATCTGATTCGTGATATAAATGCCGAGAGTCAGGCGATGCAGGACAAAGCCATACACGAGATACAGCTGTTGCAGGCAATCTACAACCTGAAAGAGACCGTCAATAATTAATCCGTTTTTTAATCAGAAAAAATAATGCAAAAGTAAAAGATATGAATACGAATAAGTTATACTTCATTTTTGCGGCTATGTTGCCGTTGGGACTTTCACTTGTGTCGTGCAACGGTTCTAAAATCGAATCCGATGCGTCGGGTACATTCGAGGCAACCGAGGTGATTGTGTCGGCCGAAGCAAACGGTAAAATCCGCTCCTTTACCGCGGAAGAAGGAACCGCGCTCGAAGCAGGACAGACGGTAGGGGTTGTCGATAGTACGCAACTCTATCTTCGGAAAAAGCAGTTGTTGGCTAATACGAAAGGCGTTGAAAGCCGACGCCCCGAAATAGGCAAACAGATTGCCTCGCTTCAGCAGCAGATTGCAACGCAGAAAACGGAAAAACGGCGTTTTGAAAATCTGGTAAAGGCGGGTGCAGCCAACCAAAAGCAGCTGGACGACATCAATTCCGGTCTGGCATTGTTGGAACGGCAACTGGTGGCTCAGCAGTCATCGCTCTCAACCTCCGATCGGGGATTGATAGAAGATGCGTCGGCATTCAAAGCGCAAATCGACCAGCTGAACGACCAGCTTGCCAAGTGCAGAATTGTGAACCCGTTGAGCGGTACTGTGCTGACAAAATATGTGGAGCCGAATGAGGTGACGGCACAAGGAAAGCCGTTGTATAAAATTGCCGATACCCAACATATGAAACTGAGGGCTTACATTACCAATGCACAGTTGTCGCAGGTCAAACTGGGACAAACCGTGAAAGTCTATATCGATAAGGGTGATAACGACTCGAAAGAGTATTCGGGCAAGATCGAATGGATTTCCGATAAAGCCGAGTTTACCCCGAAAACCATACAAACAAAAGATGAACGCGCCAATCTGGTATATGCCGTGAAAATAGCCGTAAAGAACGACGGCCTGATTAAAATAGGCATGTACGGCGAAGTGAAATTTGGGCAATAAATTTTAATAAAACGACAATGAAAAAACTTACAACTGAAATAATAATCAATGCTGCTCCGCAAAAAATATGGAGTATCCTTACCGGTTTTGAGCAGTACCCCACGTGGAATCCGTTTATTACATCGATTACAGGCGATGTAGGTGTTGGAAATAAAATAACCGTACGTCTGGAACCGCCGGAAGCATCCGGTATGACCATGACACCTACGGTTCTTGCTCTCGAGACAGAAAAAGAGTTTCGCTGGATCGGACACCTGTTGTTTCCGGGACTGTTTGACGGAGAGCACAAGTTTGAATTGATTGATAATAACAATGGAACGACGACGTTTGTGCAGAGCGAAAAATTTACAGGAATATTGGTTCCGCTCTTTCGCAAAATGCTTGATGTAAATACCCGGAATGGCTTTTCCTTAATGAATGAGAAGCTCAAAGAGCTGGCAGAGCTATAAGGCGCTCTGAATTGAACGAATAATGTATGACATTGATGTTACATTCATCCGAATCTCATTCTGAGTCATCTGCCGAAGGGTTACAGCCTATCGTGCACTGTCAGTCGATCGATAAGTCGTACGGTCAGGTTAAAGCACTGCAGAATGTCTCTTTCGACGTTGCTCCGGGCGAGTTATTCGGCATTATCGGGCCCGACGGTGCCGGAAAGACCACACTGTTTCGCATCCTTACCACATTGTTGTTGCCGGTAAGCGGTTCGGCTACGGTAGACGGATTTGATGTGGTGAAGGATTTTAAGGCAATTCGCAAGCGGGTGGGGTATATGCCGGGGCGGTTCTCTTTGTATCAGGATTTGACGGTGGAGGAGAATCTCAACTTCTTTGCTTCGGTTTTCAATACCACCATCGAAGAGAACTACGATTTGATAAAAGATATTTATCAACAGATAGAACCGTTCAGGACGCGGCGAGCCGGAGCTCTTTCGGGTGGAATGAAGCAGAAGCTGGCGCTTAGTTGCGCGTTGATTCACCGCCCGTCCGTCCTTTTTCTCGACGAACCCACTACGGGCGTCGATCCGGTTTCGCGAAAAGAGTTCTGGGAGATGCTTAAAAAGCTGAAACAGGAGGGAATCACCATGCTGGTATCGACACCCTACATGGACGAAGCCAGCCTGTGCGACCGCATCGCGTTGATAAACAACGGAAAAATTCTGAAAATTGATACGCCGTCGCATATTATGGAACAGTTCGCAAAGATTTTGTGGACGGTACAGAGTAAGGATATGCACCGGTTGCTGCACGACCTGCGTGCAAATCCGTTTGTCGAAAGTTGTTTTGCCTTTGGCGATAAGCACCATATAACAATAAACAATGGACAATTGACAATTGACAATTTAGCGACATATCTGTCAGACAAAGGGCATTCGGATGTTATTATTCAATCGGCAAAAGCAACGGTTGAAGATTGTTTTATGGAGATGTTGAGATAAAGCGAGTTATGATACAACAAGATACAAACGTTATCGAAGTGCGGGATCTGGTAAAGCGTTTCGGCGATTTTACTGCGGTTGATCATATCACTTTCGATGTGCGGCAGGGTGAAATATTCGGTTTCCTGGGAGCGAATGGCGCCGGGAAAACCACAGCCATGCGTATGCTGTGCGGCCTGAGTAAACCGACCGAAGGAGATGGCCGCGTGGCAGGTTTCGATATCGACAAAGAGGTGGAACAGGTAAAAGCCAGCATCGGTTATATGAGCCAGAAATTTTCGCTTTACAATGACCTGAAAGTGTGGGAAAATATCCGCCTGTTTGCCGGCATCTACGGAATGCGCGATCGCGAGATAGCACAAAAAACCGACGAATTGTTGCAACGGCTCAATTTTGCTTCGGAGCGAAATACATTGGTAAAGGAGCTGCCGCTGGGATGGAAGCAAAAACTGGCCTTCTCGGTCTCTATTTTTCATCACCCCAAAGTGGTTTTTCTCGACGAGCCTACGGGCGGTGTCGATCCGGTGACACGCCGTCAGTTCTGGGAGTTGATTTACGAAGCCACGGCCGAAGGAATTACGGTATTTGTGACTACGCATTATATGGACGAAGCCGAATATTGCAACCGTGTCTCTATCATGGTAGATGGCCAGATCAAAGCGCTCGATACGCCGAAAAACCTGAAATCGCACTTTGGTGCCGATTCGATGGACAGTGTGTTTCATCAACTGGCACGCAATGCGAAACGGGGGGATAATTAATTAGTAATGAACAATTAATAATTAATAATGAAAACGGAAAATATAGTTAGGGATAAGTCGTACGCTTTTGCTTTGAGAATTATTAAAGCCTATCGGTTCTTAAGTTCGGAGCAACGTGAGTTTGTTTTATCGAAACAGATGTTACGAAGCGGAACTGCCATTGGAGCCTTAATTCGTGAAGCGGAATACGGTCAATCGGTACCCGATTTCGTTCACAAATTAAGTATCGCACTCAAAGAAGCAAATGAAACTTTGTACTGGTTAATGCTGCTTAAAGATAGCGGATATATTGACGAAAGAAGTTTTTGCTCGATCGAACCCGATTGTATTGAACTTATCAAATTACTCACAAGTATCATTAATTCTTCCAAGAAGAACCAGCACAAAGAAGTCTTGTAATGAAAATATTGAATGACATAGCTCACTCCTTCCGATTATTAATTATTAATTGTTCATTATTAATTAAGCGCAACGTCTTTCTGGTATTCGTGCAAAAAGAGTTTTACCACATTTTTCGCGATAAACGGACGATGCTGATTCTGCTCGGGATGCCTGTAGTACAGCTGATTTTGTTTGGCTTTGCCATTACCAACGAGGTAAAAAACGCCAAAATCGTGATTTTCGACCCGTCGAACGATGATGCAACCCGACGCATTGCCCGCCAGCTCGATGCCAGTCAGTACTTTTCGGTTGTACGCTATGCCAAAAGTCAGCAAGAGCTCAAACAGGTTTTTCAGAACGGAGACATCAGCATGGCAGTGGTATTTGACGAGCGGTTTAACGAAAATCTGATGCATACCGGCAAGGCGCAGTTACAGCTGCTCACCGATGCCACCGATCCGAACACGGCAACTCAATTGGTGCAATATGCCTCCTCTATTATTGGTGATTACCAGCAGGGGTTGATGGAGCAAAACAAAGTACCATACCAGATTCAGCCCGAGGTGAAGCTGCTTTACAATCCGCAGATGAAGGCGGCCTATAATTTTGTACCGGGCGTATTGGGTATGATTCTGATGTTGATATGCGCCATGATGACCTCCATTGCCATTGTGCGCGAAAAGGAGCTGGGAACGATGGAGATACTGCTGGTATCGCCCATGAAGCCGATCTATATTATTCTGGCTAAAGCGGTGCCCTATCTCGCGCTTTCCACAGTCAATCTGATTACGGTATTACTGCTGTCGATATTTGTCCTCAATGTGCCGTTAGCAGGCAGCCTCTTCTGGTTGATTATCGTTTCGTTGCTCTTTATTTTTGTTTCTCTCTCTATCGGATTGCTGGTATCTACGCTGGTAAACTCCCAAATGGCAGCCATGCTGGTGTCCGTATTGGCCATGATGCTGCCTGTAATTCTCCTTTCGGGGATGATTTACCCGATAGAGAATATGCCGATAGTGCTGCAATGGGTATCCAATATCGTTCCTGCCCGGTGGTATATTTCGGCAGTAAAGGGTCTGATGATAAAGGGTGTGGGCATCATGGCGGTAGGTAAAGAGGTGACCGTATTGTGCGTGATGGTCGTGCTGCTGATTACCGTCAGTATGAAAAAATTCAAAATCAGGCTGGAATAACTAATAATGAACAATTAAGCCGTTGCGTTGCGGATAATTCAGGCTTACAAATTTCCAAACACAAAGCAACGCGAATTTATTCTTCCAAACACATGTTAGGTATTTAATTATGATACGATTTTTACTTGAAAAAGAGTTCAAACAGCTATTGCGAAACAAATTCATTCCCCGAATGATCATTATGTTTCCTGTCATGCAGTTGTTGATTTTTCCATGGGCTGCCAACTTCGAGATCAGTAATATCAATCTCAGCGTGGTGGATCACGATCATAGCAGTTACTCCCGGAGGCTGATTCAGAAAATGGTCTCTTCCGGCTATTTTCAGCTCACCGATGTATCTCCGGGATACGACCGTGCGTTGCAAAGTGTGGAGAAGAACAAAGCCGATGTAGTGGTTGAAATTCCCCGAAACTTCGAGAAGGATCTGGAACGTGAGGGCCATGTCAAGCTGCTGATTGCGGCCAATACGGTGAATGGCACCAAAGGGGGGCTGAGTACCGGTTATCTTGCTAATATCATCAACGGTTTTGCCTCCGATCTGCGGCAGGAATCGGGACAGGTAAGCCGGGCATCGGTTGTGCCCACCATCGATATTGTGCCATATTATCGCTTTAATCCGAATCTTAATTACAAGGTATTTATGGTGCCTGCGCTGATGGTGATGGTGTTGACTATGCTGTGCGGATTTTTGCCGGCTCTCAATATTGTGGGAGAGAAAGAGGCCGGTACCATGGAGCAGATTAACGTGACTCCCGTTCCCAAGTTTATCTTTATCTTGGCCAAATTGTTGCCGTTCTGGATTATTGGGGCTATCGTCATAACACTCAGTTTTGGCATTGCCTGGTTAGTCTACGGCTTGATTCCGGCCGGACATCTGAGTACGATCTACCTGTTTGTACTTATCTATGTGCTTGCCATTTCCGGCTTCGGACTGGTTATCTCCAACTACTCCGACACCATTCAACAAGCCATGTTCGTGATGTATTTCTTTATCATTGTGCTTATTATGCTGAGCGGACTCTTTACCCCCATCAACAGTATGCCGGAGTGGGCACAGGATATTACATTGGCTAACCCGCTGCGCTACCTGATGCAGGTGATGCGCTTAGTCTACCTCAAAGGGAGCGGAATCGCCGATATGTTGCCTCAACTGGGCGCGCTGATCGGTTTTGCCGTTGTTTTTAATGGATGGGCAGTGCTGAGCTATAAAAAGAAGAGCTAATTTGATACTGTGTTGGAGAACCGGGCGGGGCCGAGTATAATTCCGGTGTTTCATTCTAATAAAGCGTTTGCAGATTGTTTCTGTAAACGCTTTATTTTTAATTTATTGGTTAATACTACCCGAGCCTGTCCTCCCCCGTAATTATGAGCCGCTTTGAAACTATTTTCATCGTTTTTTTAATTTTCTTCATTTCGTTCACTTCAGCGAAGTAAATGTTTTTTTGACAGCCTAAAGTCGTAATAGTCTGTAAAAGCAGAACCTGTTTCTATCAATCGCTATAATCCTGTTTATATTTGTGATTCTACTTAAGAAAATCAATGCAATTATGGAATACGATATAGCAATTATAGGCGGGGGACCTGCCGGTTACAATGCTGCCGAAAGGGCGGCTACAAACGGACTGAAAACAGTTCTTTTTGAGAAGAAAGCCATTGGGGGAGTATGCCTGAATGAGGGTTGTATTCCTTCCAAGACCTTACTCTATTCTGCCAAACTATCGGATAATGCCAAAGGTGCATCCAAATATGGCATTAACATAGAGGGCACACCTTCGTTTGCGCTGGATAAAATTATTGGCCGTAAAAACAAGGTGGTGAAGAAACTGACGGCCGGAGTCAGAATGAAACTGATTGCCGCCGGCGTTTCAATCATCGAAGGTGAAGCCTCTGTCGATAGCGGAAAAGAGATGATCAGCATCGCTTGCAACAACGAACGATACGATGTACACTACCTTTTACTTTGTAACGGCTCCGATGTTGTCATACCACCTGTCAAAGGGCTTTCAACGGTCGATTACTGGACATCGAAAGACGCTCTGGACAATACAACTACCCCCCAGTCGCTTGCCATTATAGGCGGTGGGGTAATCGGGATGGAATTTGCCTCTTTTTTCAATAGCATGGGAGTACAGGTTCATGTTATTGAGATGATGCCCGAAATATTGGGCGCAATGGACAAGGAGACATCTGCCATGCTCCGGACAGAATACACAAAGAAAGGAATCTCTTTTTATCTCGACACAAAAGTAACGGAGGTGAAAAAGAATAGCATTACAATTGAACAACAGGGAAAGGCGAGCACGCTTGAAGCGGACAAAATATTGGTTTGCGTTGGACGGAAAGCCGTACTCAACATGCTTGGTCTGGAAAAATTGCATATCGAATTGAGGCCCAATGGTGTGAGGGTAAATGAATATATGCAGACATCGAATCCCCATGTATATGCCTGTGGTGACATTACCGGATTTTCCATGTTGGCCCACACCGCCATGCGGGAAGCCGATGTCGCCATTAATCATATTGTAGGGATCAAAGACCGCATGTCGTACGATACCATTCCCGCTGTGGTTTATACCAATCCGGAAATAGCAGGCGTGGGCAAAACCGAAGAAGAACTGATGGCGGCAAATGTAAGATACAGCGTATTGAAATTGCCGATGGCCTATTCGGGCAGGTTTGTTGCCGAAAATGAATTGGGCAGCGGGCTTTGTAAGTTGATCGTAAATGAGCAGGAACAGATCATTGGCTGCCATATTATGGGAAATCCCGCATCAGAGCTTATCGTAGTGGCTGGTATTGCCATCGAACGAAAATTTACCGTAGACGAATTTAAACAAATCGTTTTTCCGCATCCTACGGTTGGCGAAATTATACACGAAAGCCTGTTTTTATAGTCAAATCACCTTTTTATGACATGTATAAACAGCATTTATACTGATCCTTATTTTAATATTGCGACAGAAAAATATCTGTTACAATGCAGCGCTGAAGATGTTTTTATGATGTGGCAAAACGAACCGTCTGTCATTATCGGGAAACATCAGGATGTGCGGACAGAAGTAAATATGGATTTTGCAAATAAGCATCGGATAAAAATCGGACGAAGAATTTCGGGAGGAGGGGCTGTGTACCATGATTTGGGAAATGTTAATCTGACATTTATTGAAAACAGCAAGAAACGCGACTTCAATAAATACCTCCAAATGATTATCGGCTTTCTGGCAACCGTAGGCATACAGGCTCAACCAGACAAACGTTTGGGATTGACTGTAAATGGATTGAAAATATCGGGAAGTGCCCAGTATATTTATAAAGACAGAACACTGTTTCATGCCTCGTTACTGTTTTCGACCGATTTATTGGTACTTGAAAAAGTATTGGATAGTCCGGTTGCTGATCCGAGAATATATGTGAGATCGGTAAAAAGCCCGGTCACCAATATTTGTGAACATCTATCGGTCCCGATGCGGATAGATGAGTTCAAACAAAAAATCACGAATTATTTTTCAGGGGAAAACTACCTGTTGAGCAAACAAGATATTATAGAAATTGAGCGATTAAAAATGAACGACAATGACAACATTCGATATTAAAATGCCCAAACTGGGTGAAAGTATTACAGAAGGAACGATCGTGGCATGGTCTGTCAAAGTGGGTGATGCCGTTAAAGAAGACGATATTCTGTTTGAAGTTACTACCGCTAAAGTAAATGCCGAAATACCCTCTCCTGTGGAGGGAACCGTATTGGAAATTCTCTTCAAAGAGGGAGATACGGTTTCTGTCGGTACGGTTGTTGTGATCATGCAGATAGAAGGGGAAAATGCGGAAGAACCGGAAGTCTCACATGATACGCCGCCGGATGCTATTGAAACCTCGTCTGCCGAAGTGAAAGAAGAAAAATGGTATTCGCCCGTTGTCCTGAAACTGGCAAACGAAGCGAACATCCCGATGGCTGAATTGGACAAAATTCAGGGTAGCGGTTATTTGGGGCGTTTGAGCAAAAAAGATATTCAGCGCTATATTACACAAAAGAAAAATGGAGTGACAGCTCCCTCTGTAACGGTAGCAAAAAAAACAGAGCCTGTGGTGGAAGAGCGGGTACAACCACCGGTTGTAAGTAGCAACGAAGACCAAATTGTGGAGATGGATGCAGTACGGCGCATCATTGCCGACCATATGGTACTATCAAAAAAGACCTCGCCACATGTTACGACGTTTGTGGAGGTGGATGTTACCAAACTGGTGGAATGGCGCAAACACAACAAGGACTCATTCCTGCAACACGAAGGAATTAGCCTGACCTATATGCCTGCGATAGTAGAGGCTGCGACGAAAGCGCTGATAGCATATCCGCAAGTCAACGCTTCGGTGGATGGCTATCGCATGATTCTGAAAAAACGTATTAATGTCGGCATTGCCGTAGCCCTCGACGATGGCAACTTGGTGGTTCCCGTTGTGCACGATGCCGACAAATTGAGTATCAGCGGCCTGGCTCATACAATGGATTCTCTTGCCGCGAATGCCCGTGCAAACAAGCTGAAAATTGATGATATTCAGGGTGGAACCTTTACCATTACCAATTTTGGAACATTCAAGAATATTGCTGGAACTCCGATCATTAATCAGCCGCAGGTAGCAATTCTTGGCGTCGGCTATATTGTGAAAAAACCGGCTGTGCTCGAAACTGCCGATGGCGACGTGATAGCCATACGACACAAAATGATTTTGTCGCTTTCGTACGATCACCGGATTGTGAACGGCGCTTTGGGTGGCAGGTTTTTACTCCATATTGCCGAATATCTGGAAAATTGGAACTCAAAATAACGTCCTATGAAACGGACTTGTTTATGAACAACAGGTAGCATCTGCTGAGCTTGTCATGTACGTTTCATCCGGCTACAGAGAACAACCTATTCGTGGATGAAACGCCAGTGCTTCTTCATCACCAACGGTAATGACTCAAAACACAAAGGCGCATTTCATCTGATCATTAAAAAACAAATTATATACAAATGAAAACATTCGATATATACAATACAGACAAAGAGACCCTGCAAAAATGGTATTATTTGCTGACGCTGGGACGGGCCATCGATGAAAAAGCTCCGATGTATCAGCTTCAATCGCTTGGGTGGTCGTTTCATGCTCCTTATGCGGGACATGATGGAATTCAGTTGGCTATTGGCCAGACATTTGTACGGGGAGAGGATTTTTTATTCCCCTATTATCGTGATATGCTGACTGCGTTGTCCGCCGGAATGAGTGCGGAAGAAATCATCCTGAACGGCATTTCCAAAGCGACCGATCTCACAAGTGGAGGCAGACATATGTCCGATCATTTTTCAAAAAAAGAGTGGCATATCGAGAATATATCTTCCGCTGTAGGCACACAAACAATGCACGCCGTAGGTGTTGCCCGGGCGATGGTATATTATAAACATACCGGTGTGGCGATTGCATCGATTGGCGAAGCCACGGTATCAGAAGGATATGTTTACGAGGCTATTAATGGTGCGAGTACCGAAAAACTTCCTGTGATTTTTGTTATTCAGGATAATGGCTACGGGATATCAGTTCCCAAAAAAGACCAAACGGCCAATCGTAAAGTAGCCGAAAATTTTTCCGGATTTAAAAACCTGAAAATTATTTATTGCAACGGTAAGGACGTATTCGATTCGATGAATGCCATGATCGAAGCACGCGCACATGCCATCGAAACAGGGTCTCCGGTGATTGTACATGCCAATTGCGTGCGTATCGGCTCTCATTCCAATTCGGACAATCATGCTTTGTACAGAGATGAATATGAGTTATCGTACGTGAAAGCCGCCGATCCGCTTCCTAAATTTCGCCGTATGTTACTGCGTTATAATCGTTTCACCGAAGAAGAACTATTGGAAATGGAAGCCGGAGTAAAGAAAGATCTCAGTGTTGCCAATCGCAACGCCATCAAGGCTCCCGATCCCGATCCGGATGCTGTGTTGAATTTTGTATTGCCCGAACCCTATTTGCCTGCGAAATATACGGATGGCACACACAACGAGGGTGGAGAAAAAAAGAATTTGGTAACCGCTATCAACGAAACATTAAAAAGCGAGTTCAGACACAATCCCGACACCTTCCTTTGGGGGCAGGATGTGGCCAACAAGGATAAGGGGGGCGTGTTTAATGTGACAAAGGGCTTGCAGCAGGAGTTTGGCCATAAACGCGTATTCAATGCACCTATTGCAGAAGACTATATCGTGGGAACCGCAAATGGAATGTGTCGCTTCGACCCCAAAATACATGTTGTAATAGAGGGCGCCGAATTTGCAGACTATTTCTGGCCGGCAGTGGAGCAATATGTCGAATGTACACATGAATATTGGCGAAGCAACGGGCAATTTACGCCGAATATCACGTTGCGGCTTGCCTCCGGTGGATATATCGGTGGAGGATTGTATCATTCCCAAAATCTTGAAGGAGCTTTGTCAACCCTTCCAGGCGCTCGCATTGTCTATCCTTCGTTTGCCGACGATGCTGCAGGTTTGTTGCGTACATCAATACGTTCCAAAGGATTTACCCTGTTTCTGGAACCCAAGGCTTTGTATAATGCGGTGGATGCAGCTACCGTTGTTCCTGACGATTTTGAGGTTCCATTTGGTAAAGCACGGATTCGCAAAACAGGCGATGACGCGACCCTGATTACATACGGAAATACGACACATCTTTGTCTGAAAGTCGCAGAGCGTCTTTCTAACGAAAACAGAGGCAATGTGGAAGTGATTGATATCCGTTCGCTCATCCCCCTTGATAAAGAGACTTTATTTGAATCGGTAAAAAAAACAGGCAAGGTGCTTGTCGTACACGAAGATAAGGTCTTTTCCGGCTTTGGAGCCGAGCTTGCCGCTATGATAGGTACCGAGATGTTTCGTTATCTGGATGCACCCATTCAACGGGTCGGTTCTACATTTACGCCGGTTGGCTTTCATCCGGTTCTTGAGCAGGCGATTCTTCCAAATGAGGAACGCATTTATAAGGCGGCAAAAGAGTTGCTGGAATATTAAACCGTAAATGAAAAAATTATTATAGTATGAAAAAGATAGGCTTGTTTTATGGAGCAGGTATTGCAACTGCTGCTGTTATTGCAAAGATACAGGAGGCGTTTGGCGATTCACAAGTTGATTTAATTCCCGTCGAGACTGCGCGAGGTGTCGATTTTGAGGCATATGATAATTTAATTATGGGCGTTTCCACCTGGTTTGATGGTGAATTACCCGCGCATTGGGACGAGATTGTTCCGGAATTGAACACATTGAATCTGCTCAAGAAAAAAGTGGCCATTTTTGGTTTGGGAGATCAGCAAAATTATCCCGACAATTTTGTTGATGCCATCGGATTATTGGCAAAAGTAGTTGAGGCGAAAGGTGCCGAATTGATTGGACAGACCTCGTCTGAAGGCTACCACCTTCAGCAATCGCGGGCAATCAGAGATAACAATTTCTTGGGATTGGCACTTGATGTGGATAACCAGTCCGACAAAACCGATGAACGAATACGAAATTGGGTAGAACAGTTGAAAAGAGAGTTCGTTTGAAATAAGCATATGAATTGTTTCTTTTCGGGAATCATGTGCTACAGTCCTATTTTGTGGAAGATTCATTCTGGTGTTCTGATATGAAAAAAGCGCTTGCAGAGAATCTCTGTAAGCGCTTGATATTAAGGGGTGGGCCCAACAGGGCTTGAACCTGTGACCCCCTGATTATGAGGCGAATATATTCTTTTTGTAATGATTTTTATTTACTTTCATAGCTCTGAAAATCATATTTTTACCAAATTAGCATTTCTCATTCTTTTGCATGGTTTTTCATACTTTTGAGGCATTGTTTCAGAATAGTTTCAGACGTTCTGAAACAAAATATACGATCCGCAAAATTGCAAATATTGCAGAAATTGCAGTTTTGCAAGGTTAATGTACTACCCCAAATGTGGACAAGATTTACTTTTTCCGGTATACTGTAATCTCAGTTTCTATTTAGACGTTATTTGGATACTACTCAGGAAGAAGATAAAACCGGAAGGAGAAGAGAGATAACCTCGCTTTTCCCGTATACTACAAGACTGTGTGGATGTTTTCTTATGCACCAATATTCAATATCGTTTTCTCCCGTGTATTTATATTTCACACCTTGACCTCCCAATATTGAAGGTAAGCCAAACTTTGCTGTCAAAGCATCATTAAGCTCTTTGCAGAAGCATACATCCTTTTGCTCAAATGTCAATATTACGGCACTAAGTCTATCCCAGTAGAATATCAGTTCTGTTGTGCTCGGTGTAAAATTCAGAAATAGTTTATCTCTTCCTATCCACAGATAACTGACATACATTTTATTGTCCGGTATTCTATCAGGAATGTCAGCATCTAAATCCAATTCCCAGTTGCTGTATTGGTAGCCTATTTTGAAAGGTATTCGTGGTGGCATATTGTTGGGTATAAAAAACCACCTACTTTGAGGTGGCTTAAAATAAATATATTAACATAGGAGCTCTTTGTATTTGTCAAATATGTTAAGCATGAAATTCGTTTTTGTCTTTTTTATAACCGTCTTGAATCCATAAGCAGATTCTAACTGCAATCCAAAATAAGAAAAAACCAAATATCGTTAATGCCCAGAAGATATTTGATAACATTGACATTGTTTCATTTTTTTCGTATACATACTCATGATTGATACTATATTTATCAAACAGAAGAGCTAAAATAATCGCTATTAATGGAATAATAAGACTAATGACAGTATATTTTCTTTTTTGTCCAGTTGGGAGTTGGCTGATTCTATTTATAAAATTAATTTGGTTCATGATATAGCTACTTATTTGTTTATAAATTACTTATAATTGTTCATATTGTTGATAAATGTAGATAGGCAGAATCGCTTGGATTTAATTTGAATGATTTTGTGAGTCGTTAGTATTTTTACCCCTATTAATCCGGTAAATAAACGTCATGCCGCTAATAGCAAGTAAAAAGATTCCGGCTGCAACTCCCCACTTAATCGCTTTCTCTCTTTGCCGAGCTTGATATTGCTGTTCCATAATGGTAACATCAGGCATGTCATAGGGACTATATCCTAACTCTCTATACCTTTCAGGTACAGATTTAAGCTCAGGCATACCACTCATACCTACTCCTGTGATATTATGCCCAGATTCTTGCGAGTCTAGTTTTATGGAATCAAAATTTGTCCTTTTTATTTTTTCAAAAACATCTATGCGATTATTTGATTTCGCTTGATATTTATGGTGATTATTTGCACTTAACGTAATAGGATGTATGACGTAAAGAGCACTAAATAACATGATGATATAAAACGCGTTCATTGTGGGATGTATTTTTAGAGCATAAAATGCATAATATGTCATATATGGCATTATCATGAGCAAATATAAGAACTTCCTTTGACTTGTCAAATATGTCAAGTATGGAAAAGGAGGAATTGCTGAAAATTATTGGAGATAATATTAAAACTGCCAGAAAAGCAAAAGGTTTAGCTCAAGTAGATTTGGCTGTAAGAATGGAAGGTAAGATTGATACAACTAATATCTCTCGTCTTGAAGCAGGTAGAACCAACCCTACTATTTACATGCTTTACCGGATCAGTACTGCATTAGAAATCCCAGTTGAAGATCTTATTCACATTGGAGAATAAATATGTATCTCTCAAAAAAGGCTATTTAATATTATCTTCGTTTCAACCCAGATTCGGGATTCATTTATTTTTCTGGGCAGCTGGATACGTTCACATGCATTTTACTATACCGGAAAGGGTAAAGTGCAGTGGCAATCTCCTGTCATTTGATGCTAGGCAGGGAATCAGCCTTTCAAAGCATGATTCCCTTTGTAGTCTGTATCAATTTTCAACCGCTTCTGTTTTTTTAATTCCAGAGAATATTTCCATGTCTTTTGCCAGCATTTCTTTCTGTTTTACTGTACTGACACCTTCTGGTTGATATGTGTACCGGTGATGAAGCATAATAACGTCTCCTGTGTCTTTAACCGTATACTGGTAAGGATCACATTCTATCTTTTCTATGTTCCCAGGAATCTGAGTGCCAATAAGGTCAGTGCAGGTCATTTCATCAAAAGTTGACGTAATGGAACTTTTTCTTGCTGTTGCATAAAAGTTGCCTGTTTGACTTTGTACCATTTCGATACCACCTTGTACCTCAAGAGCAAAGAATTCTCTTCCATCCTCTGCTTGTCTTTTCTTGTAGTTAATAACTGTCACCATAATAATTGAGTTGATTGAGTGTTGCTCCACGCTATTATGAACTTTGAAACAGGATGGAGCTTGCTGTTTCTGATGACCAGTGAGGGTTTTGAGGTGGGGTATGTATTTTTTGATTGCTAAAGAACCAGAAGAAGAAAAAATGAATTGATCTTCAAAGCAATGTATGCTCTGGTATTGCCATCTATCTTCTTTCCCTTCCGGATTGTTAATTGCAAAGTAGTCAGTCAAAATTAGCACTTTACTTCTAAAAAAGCATTCTTTTCCCCGCTGAAAATTTTTGGCTTTTCAAATTAGGGGGGGGTAGTTTGTTCTTAATAAGAGGGGGTGGGGTGATTAACTAGGTAGTCTACGCAATCATATAACAGGGCAAAAATTTTTTTCAAAAAAATGGTTCTGTATTGTTCGTACGATTCTTTTTTTGATCTAAAGAAGTGAAACGTGAATATGGAAGTTGATCTGGATTTGTTATTTTATGTTTAACATTTAAGTCTCCGTTTTTTCAAGTTGTCTAATTATATTTATATGATACAAATAATAGTTAAAACGCAAAGTGTTGAACGCTAAGTATGAATGTCTTTTTTTGATTCTTGTCTGCCCCAAAAAAATCATATAAAGTTTTCAAAATATTGATTTTATGCATCTTAATAACCCTAATCCTTTATGCATCTTATATAAAGGGATCCATCTTTCCAGTAGTTGTCAAATGCAGCCCACACTCCATGGTTATATAGGTCTATGCGTATATAAGTCTTACCTCCATTGAAGCCGTCACAAGTACTGCTCCACCAACGCCCAAATGCCCCCATCCCGTCGAATAACGAGTTTTTAGGACTCCATCCACCTGGCAGTGCACTAAAACCACTTTCATTGTTTGCTCCAACATTTGGACTATTCCAACCTTGTTTAGCTTTCAATTTGCCGCCTGCAATATCTTTGCCGCCCAGATAATCAAATAAAATTTCCCATTCATCTTTCCTTGGTAAATGCCAGCCACTTGGACATGCTTTTTCTCCTGCTTCCCACTCATATAGGTATCCATATTTGGTTAAGTTGGACCTATCATTATTATAAATACTATTTCCACTACCAGTATTGAAGGCAAGGTTTTCTGCAAACCAAGTTTGTTCTCCAATTTTTACAACTTTATATTGATGATTATCTCGAGTATCTGTAAAATAGCCAAATTTATTATCAACCCAAGCAATGTCATTTGAGATAGTTATGTTGTTCTGAATGTTTTTAGCTTCTGGTCTTAGATATACTACTTCATCATTCATCATCCATTCCATTGGTTGTTGATTTCCATTCGTCTTGTTTTTTATTGCTTTGCGTGTCTTCCTGAAGACATCATCAATACGCTGATTTTTTCTCATTTCACTGGCAAGAGTTTGTGCGTATAATCCATTATCTTGTGCAACATTATCAGGGGCTGTCGCAAATGCAATGATAGTTCCACTTGGTACTGGCATTGGTTTTAATCCAATTTCATTCCCTTTTGTAAATGATTTAAATTGATTATTTCTACATGCATCAAGTATTACAATGTTCAATCTCTTTTCGTTTACTTCTAATTTGCTTATCCAATCATTAATATTGATAGTGTTTTCGGTTGCGGATATTTTATCTGTAATATCTGCATCAATTGGGATAAGATAGTTTACTCCATCCATTTGCATACCATGCCCAGAATAATAGAACAAACTTATATTCGCATCTTTAATTCTACGTATAAATAAAATAAATGCATTTTTCATTTGAACTTGATCTGCGTCAGTTACATATATAACTTCAAAATTAAGTTCTTGTAAAACCGTTTTCATTATTATTGCATCTTGTAGAGGGTGTGTTAAGATGTTGCAATATTTATAATTAGTATTGCCTATCACTAAAGCAACACGTTTTTCTGTATTCTGAGAATGCAAATTGCTTGAAAATAAAAGGATAAATAAAATAAAAATTAATTTGTTCATTATATCTCATTAATATCGAAAATATTCAATTGATTATCATAGAATATTTTGTACTTTTTACCGGTATAAATTTTTGCTTTAATAAGAATGGAAGCCTTTTGATTTATGATAACATACAACTTTTGAATATTATCACAACGATAAATATTTTTAGTTACTGGATTTAATAAAAATTCGTTCCACTTTAGGCCATTTGCACTCAATTTAATTGAAATATTATTATTTGTCAGATTAAAAATTACTAGATGCGGAATTTCATTCCCAATATTTTTCAAATGTTTTTGATTGATTTTACCGGTGTCATCAAGATAAAATGTTGATTCATTAACAGTCTTACTTGCTATCGTTGTATCTCTTTGTGAAAAGACCAAATGTGGGAATGAAACAAGCATAAGAATCAATATAAATCTCATAATGTCAAATATTTGCAAACGCATGTTGCTCTCTTAGCTTTCAGTTCTCTTATTTTTACCTAATGTATATCCTGCAATTGTACCCAAAAGTCCCATTGCAGGTGCAATTTGGTTATTGTCATAACCAGCAGTAATCAAAAATAGAGTACTCGTGATAATTAAAGTCACAACAATAAATTGAACCAAATTTTCTTCTTTAATCTTTTGCTTCCATGCCAGAAATACTTCCATTCCAATCACTAGAACGCCAAATCCCAAGACAATCAGTGAAAGTGTAAATTCCCAACTACTTGTTGGTTCTAATTCTTTAATTTGATAGTTATTTCTATTGTCTGTTGGGTTTTGATTTACTTGTTCTTTCTTTATTTCTTTAAATTGAACGGTGTCTATTTTTTGAGCAACTAAATTATATGCTAAAAAGAAAGCGATTAGTATGATTACAATTGATTTCATATATACTATTGTTTAGTTATCTATGATTTCTTAAGCATGTTACACAATGTGGTAGATGGAATTTTGGCTATTTATTAAAAAACAAATCCCCATCTTGCTTTGTTGTCTTTGTTTCAATATTTCTACTTTTCGACGAAATACATTGCAAAATTGCATCAACTTGGTGCTTATCCCCTGATGAATAGGCATATATAGGGTTCATTAACTCTATTAATTCCTTTGTAAGATTATTGTCACTAGCATGGTGTGGAATTTTTAAAAAGAAAAGGTTTTTCAGTTCCATCTTGTAATTTGGAATTGATTTAAAAGACTCAACACCAGCATCTCCGGTAAATAAATAACGTTTGTCTTGATTATCGACAGCTAAGATGATGCTTGCCTTATTCGTTGAAGTTAATGTTGTTTGGTTTTCATTTTTTAATTGATCACAGATGCTAATTCCTGACAATTTCAATTGTCGATACGGTCTTGTAGATAATAAAAGGCTTTCAGCCTCCTCTTCTATAAAACTCTCAAATGTTTTAGATGACGGAAATAAAGAATTATAATAATCCTTTGTCGGACCTAGAACTTTGATCTCTTTCCAATCATTTAAAGGTGTCTGGCCGTGATATATTTGCTTTAGTTTCTTTTCAGGTATTAGGTCTACAATTCTTTTGAGTTGAGGAAGAGATTCAATTAAAAACATAGCATTTTGATCAAGTTTTTGTTTCTCTGGACGAGATTCAAATAAATTAATGAAATTATTCCATGCCAAATTCCCAACATTTTTACTTTTCTGTTCTAATAATAAATTCGATTTATTTATATAAGTATTAATCAAGTCTGGAGTTCGATGGATCCATACTTCTCTTATATCTGCAATATAATCTTCAATTAATGGAATGAGCCCTCCTATATGATCACTATCATAGTGTGTACAAACAATAATATCTGGAGCTTGTTTGTTATTAGCCTTTAATATTTCTTTTAATTTAGGCTTCATCTTTTCTGTATAGTAGCTTGTTTTGCCGCCATCAATAACCATTACTAAATTCTTATCATCTTTCGAAAGTTCAAGAATAATAGCATCGCCATCTTTAACATCAAGTATGTGTATTTTTATATTCATATCATTCTGTATTTATTACATATTGTCCAATGCTTCTTTATTTGGTCAAATCCTTAAGGTGTATATCTATCAAATCAGTCCTATTTTGAGTAGCCATATGGAGAAAATCAGTGAAATTAATATAAAAACCTCACTAGTGTCCTATTAAAGTTTTGGAGCCAGCAATTGTACTTATTCAACATTCACTAGTTTTATGTATTTCAATGCATTGCAATATATAATTCTTCAGCAATTCAATTGCAAAGCGAAAAATTAAATTCAAATCGGTTCGTTCTTAATTTGGATATACATATCATATTATCAAATAAATACAACAATATGTTAATATTTAAATGGGATGCTAATGTAAAAACCTATTTTCACATTCAATTTTTGCCATTAATAAAGACAAATGAGCGCAAATTTTTCCGCTTCAAATCTACAAATTTCATTTTATATTACGTTCTATTAGGTTAAAAATATTTCGTATTATGGGAGTGTTTTAAAACCCCACCCAGCCTAAACTGGGTAGGGTACACTCAACTCAAGAACCAGTGGTAAGAAGAGGTGCCACTGAGAGCACGTTGAATGCCTTGGATAAAATCAAATGCGTTTACATTTCTGTCGAGAAAGGAATCAATGTAACTGTTTTTGTTGGCTCCGGTAAATAGATTATATGCTTTCCATAGGTTAATATTCCCGCTTGAATCACGGCAAAAGCTGTCATCATCATAGTAGTCCCTTACAATGGCATTAAGTTGTCCATCATTGAGCATCATAGCAGGAATTTGCTTCTGTTCCCGTTTGGGAAGACTTTGATAGAGCCTTGTCCTACCGGAAAGCAATGCAAATTGATGTTCTGTCAGGAAATCCCCTGCTAAGCTTTGCATTTCAACAAGATGCTTCTCTGCATTGTATCGTTGAATAACCTCTATCATTTGCTTTTGAAGTTCAACTAAACTACTGGCTTTTATCTCATCAGCATATCCATCTGTTGACACACAAAGGTTGCAGCAAACCCGGTTTTGGAATCCAATGAAGAACTTGAATTTTTCATAAGTTCTTCGTCCATATAGATTTTCCATATGATAACTCCTTACACCACCTATGGTTAACGCAATTTCGTTACCATCAATAGTAGTAGTCAACCTTGGAATACGAATAATAAAAGCACATCTTTCGTAATAGATGGTCTTTTCTGAGTCCAGCAAGTCTTTTGCATCCTTATGAATAGCTTCCGGTATTCTGCCCTTTATTTGATGGGATACACGTATCTCAGGCTCATCAAAGGATTGCTGGGGAAAGGTTCTGTAAAGTGATTCTTGTGCGGCCCTAATAAATTCCTGATGCGATAGGCTGCATTCATTGTCTTTGGCATATACTGTAATTACACAAGAATTTCGGAGATGACTTAGGCTAACTTCAATTGTATTTGCCTCAATGAATGATTTGGGCTTATACAGAGGCTTTTCTTCCGTTGTGGCAGGTAAAGATACCGGAAGAGGCAAAAAAGATTGTCCTGTGTCAATTTTGATTGTTTGCATGTGATTTGAAATTAAAAAGTGACACATTAATTGTGTTCGGGTGGTGATGTGGAATATCTTCTTTGTCAAGCATTGAGTCCTGACGAATTATTGTCTTTGCTTCTTCCGGTTTCTCAATTACTTCATCATTACACCACTTTTTGAGTTGTTCTCCAATAACAGGGGTGATTACAAATTCAGACGCATTTAAGAATAAACCTGTCCTATTTTTGGTTACAGTAGCTTTGTGCTTTGCATTTAGACTAAAGACCAGATCTGGTTCATATTCAATGTCTTGCCTCTGAATTGGTTTGTAACCCACTTTCTGAGGAATATATACGCCATTTTTTAGATTTAACACGTAATCTTGCTTTATGCGAATAGTCATTACAACATGTGCTTTTGCCTGCAATATGGCATTCACGAAAGCATTTTGCCTAGGTGTCACTTTACCCCAAGAAGTAAATGAGTTACCTTGTAGTGTTGAATGGTATTGTAGCAATTCTTCCCAGCATTTTGAAATGGAATCGAGAATTAGCACCTCAAAGCCATTTGAGACACAAAAATCAATGGCTTGGATGTATTTTTCAGGTGTATAAGGAGGTTCAATTTGCAATACCGAAAATTGACCTAAACCGGAATAAAGATTAGAACTTCCGGCTTCACTGTCAATTACAACAACCTTGCTTAGGTCTCCGTTGGCTAAGCCTTTAGCCATTAGCAAGCTGCTGTAAGTTTTTCCAGAAGAGGAACAGCCTGTAATAGCAACTTTAATTTTTACGTTTTCTTTCTTCGCTTTTGTTACGTTCATAAGATAAAAATTTAGAAAGTTAAATATTTGAATGAATGATTTTTAATGCTTATCTGATACTAAAAATAGCAGGTTATTTAGCTTGCTTTTATTAATATCAGATGATGGTTAACTACAAATCCATCAATTTTCGATTTTCTTTGTCAAGAACTTCATTATCAAATTGTTTTAGATAAGTCATTGTTATCTGAACATCAGCATGACCCATAGATTCGGAAATTACCTCTATGCTTGTACCTAATTCTTTCAGTATTGTGGCATAAGAGTGTCTTGCCACATAGCTTGTGAGATGATGTTGAACTTTAGCAAGGGTAGCAATTTCTTTAAGATGTGCATTGTACCGGACAAGAATCTTATGTTTTCTATCGGCTATTTGCACAGGATTCAGATTTTCAACTAATAATATTGGGAACACGTAATCTGTTGGCCTGTCTTGAGCTTTGTAGTAATCCAATATTTGTTGAGCACCTTCTATTATTTCAATATTGAATTGAGTTTTGGTTTTTGACCTTGTGTAATAGATGCGCCCATTATTAATATCAGACCATCTCAATTTCATCATATCCACAAAATTGATTCCTCGTGCATAAAATGAAAAGAGAAAGAATTTGTGAGCATTTATCAGGTGTGGATGATTGGATAAATCAACATCTCTGATTTTTTTGAATTCTTCAATAGTTAGTGCCCTTTTCTGGGTTTTAGCTTTTAATTTGGATATTTTATAGTTCTTAAACGGATAAATGTCAGGGGATATAATTTCATAATTGATTGCTTTGTTGAAAATTGCTCTGAGCTCTCTCATTTTGAATGATATGCCACCCTCTGTATTATTATTCTTGCGAAGAAAGATCTCAAACTTATCCAAAAATTCCGGGGTTACTGATTTGAATGAAGTATCTTTCCCGGCAAACCTTACAAGGGCATTCTTTGTCTCCTTATATGCACGTGCATTTCCAGTTCTTCCAGTGGTCAATAGATCATCAATTTGCTCCTGAAAGAAAGTAATGAGGTTGTAATTGGTCGGTTTGCTTTTTCCCCTGAATTTATCAGCAAATTCGTTCAAGGTAAAATCATATGCCTCTATCTCATAGTTCCGTATAATATCAAGTGCTTTCGTCTTTAGAGTTGAAAGCAATTGATTGGATGCTCTATATTTGGGATATTTACGTGTAAACTCCTGTCCTGAAAATTCTTCTGTTTTGCACCTAAATCCCAATGCAATTTCTTTTTTTCTTCTGTTCTTGATTATTCGCAATGCTACATCAAAAGTACCATCGGATAGTACTTTGTTTTGTAGTACGAATTTTAAAGTAATCGTTTCCATTTTTTAAATTTTAGGCATAAAAAAGGCAGCCATAGAGTATGACTGCCTCTATAAATCTGCATAAATTGCAGAAAATGCAATTATTGCAACTTTATCAATATTTTTGCATTATGCTTATGTTAGTGTTCGTTTATATTTACCATGTCCAATTTTTATTATAGCTTTTTTCTTGCGCCATTGCTTAAGCTTATCGTCCAATGTACGCTCTGGAATATTAAGTTGAATTGCTACTCCTAATGCCTGTGATCTCGTAAAGTAAGTTTGTAAACTGAATAAAATATTCTCATCTTCTTCTGTTAAGTAGCCATCAGCAATTTTACTACCAACTACAATTGCATGTTTAAGGGCTATTTTAACCAAATTGAGTGCAGTGTCAAAATCAATATCGTCACATATAATTTTATCTTTTAAATCCCATTTTTCATAAGCCCTGATAACACTTAATATCATGGCTATTTTGAAAAGGATTAAGCCATGTCTGCGTAAACTCGATAAAAAATTGAGGTCAAGTTTTGTATTTATGATAACATCTTGTATGTGACTACACTCTTCGAGAAATATTTTTTGCTGTCTCTCGCTGAGCTGGAATTGAATATTTTTTCCTTCCAATTGATGATAGAGATTGAATATTTTATCTGCATTGTTTGTAAATCCACTGCGATAGTTATTTGCTTTTGCTGCAAACACATCCTTGAACGGCATAATCTCATCATAAGTATAGATAAGGAAACGTGAGAAAAGTCCGTTCTCTTTTGAAAGAAGAAATGGAGTCACCTGATTAAGTGTCCCTGAAAGAACTAATGCCATTTTGGGATTTTCAATTTCTAAGCAAACGCCGTCAGTTTTTCTTGATATAGACACGGGTTCATTGTGAAAAACCATTCTCAGAAGGTTTGAATAGTCAGACCAGTTATCTTTCATCATTTTAGAAACTGTATCCATCTCACTTTCGATCATAAGAATCCCATGTTTTGAAACACCTAAATAGCCATACATTTCTACGGTGCTACTATTTGCAGGAACAATTTTTATTTCCAGAGATGGACAATTACAGAAATCCTTTTCTCTTTTTTTCTTTTTATTTTTAATACATTCTTCGCGTATCTTCCTCGATTCTATCAATACCTCTTCGTGTATGTCCTGAATTAATTCTCGGGCATATAACATAGCTCCTTTTCCAGATGCTGGTGGTGCAACAATAAGCAAAAATAGATGCGAATAAATTTTATTTCCATCATAAAAACCATTTACATTGGGTAAGCAGTTGCTTAATACCCCGAGAGTGGACAGAAAGACTAAATCTTTTTGCCGACCTTCAAAATTTTCAGTTACTTCTTGTAGTAAAGACGGTAGATTATCATATAATTCTGCCGGTAATATCGGATTATCCATTACTCCTCCTTGATAAATAATTAGAAACTTGCTCTTGTTGAGCGTTAATTGATTTCACTTCATTTTGAAGCATCCATTGGTCTAAATCTATTCTTTTGAAATAGATTTTCCCGTTATTGGGCTTGAAATGAGTGATCTTCCCTTGTGAGGTGAGTTTGTAAAGTAAACTTTGGCTCACATTCATGTAGGCTACAGCTTCTTTGAAACTGAGTATCTCCTTTGCCAAGGAAATGCCATTTTTATTTGCCATTAAAAATCATATTTATAACTGCGGTGCTTCGAAGCTTTATTGGCAGTTGATTATTATGACGGCAAAAGTAGTTTCGATTTTTTTTTGCTTACGAAAAGTGTAAGCAAGGTGTGATAGAAGTGTGAGAAAGAAGGGAAAAAGTGTAAGAATGTTTATGCAAAGATGATATTTATATGGTTAAATATCAATATTTTATTTGGGAAATAGTCTATTTATGGTCTGCGTAATTCTAATGATTGTCTTTTTGTCATTTTGAGACAATCTGCTTTTAGATGTGTTGTAGTTACTTTGTCGTATAATTTTTTTCTGTTTGGTATAAAACCGTTTAGATTCTTCTACGATGCGCGCATTAAACACTTCGTATATATGAGAAATGCTTTCGAGTAAATTAATTGCAATGCCATTTTTTACTTTAAATATCAGTATGCTGTTTGTCTTTGATCCGCTTATTACGTCAATAAAATCGTTTTCGGAAATCATTTCATCATCTATAATATTTTCATTTATTAAGAGATCGTAGAGGGAAACGAGCTTGTTGTGCTTATCGAACTTATCTCTAATTCTCAAAGGAGCTTGATCGTTAAAATGAGACGGGTATAATTTTTCTATTGGATTGTCGATTCCACATTGATGTGCATTATTCAAAAATAATATTAATCGATTGATATATAATCTACACAATGGATATGTGTCAAAAACCCATTTTTGAGGATTAACTATTATGTGAATTTGCAGATCTAAATACCTAATTAATGCCAGACGTTGAACTGCATCATCGGCCATGTAAAAAGCTTCTTCTATCTCAATCTTTAGTTGCTCATATAATGAGCTCATTTTTCTATCCAGATGTGATTCAAATGTGTATTGTCTTTCAATACTGTCATTATCCAGAAATGTAATAATCCCATTCGGAAGAATTTTTAGGTTTGCAGTGTCTTCATTTTCTATAGCGTCACTAATAAACTGATTTTTTAGCTGAAGTAGGCTGTTTTTGGTTAGCAATAATCTTAGGTCTTGAAGTCGTTCCATTTCCATAGGGGATAGACAAAATCAGAATTGATGAATTGTTTCAGATATGTTTCAGACAAAGGTAAATAAAAAAAGCCATTCATTGCTGAATGGCTTGATAATGAGGGTGGGCCCAACAGGGCTTGAACCTGTGACCCCCTGATTATGAGTCAGGTGCTCTAACCAACTGAGCTATAGGCCCGGGATTGCAAAAGTTTTATTACTTTTGCAAAGCGGATGCAAAGATATTCTTTTTCGAGGATTTCCGCAATAGCTAATGGTAAAAATTTTAAGGAATGATTGACTTTTCAACCGTCAAAGCGCTCTTTTTTGATTTTGGCGGAGTACTTATAAATCTGGATAAACAACGTTGTCTTGAAAACCTGCATAACATCACCGGATGCGATTTTTCGGAAATGGTGAGTAACTATCGTCAGGCGGGTATTTTTCTGCGGTTTGAGAAAGGCCTTGCAACCGAGCAGGAGTTTTATGCCGAAGTACGCAGGTATTCCAGGTACCCCGTTACCGATGAACAGATTCGCGCTGCCTGGAACTCTTTTTTGCTCGAGGTGCCCGGGGAGAAGAAGCAACTGTTGCTGGCCTTGCGTAAACAGTTTAAGGTTTTTATGCTGAGTAATACCAATGTAATTCATGTCAATGACGGCATGAGCCGTAATTTTGATACGAATGGATACTCGCGGAACGATTATTTTGATAAATGCTATTTTTCGTATGAGGTTCATTTGGCAAAGCCCGAGCCGGCTATTTTCGACTATGTTTTGAAAGATTCCGGCTTTCTTCCGGCAGAATGTCTCTTTTTGGATGATGGAGAGATGAACATCGAAATGGCGTCGGGTATGGGTTTTCAGACCTGTCTGGTACATCCTTACGAAGATTTACGACCGCTTTTTACACCGGTATTGAACGGATAAACAACTATCTGCTAGTACTGTTGACTGTATACTGCTTACTAATAAACTATGGCACGACACAATGACCTTGGGAAAGAAGGAGAAGATGCGGCTGCCGCATATTTAATCAATAACGGCTATATCATTCGCCGCCGCAACTGGTTTTTCGAAAAATTCGAGTTGGACATTGTGGCTGAAAAAGAGGGGTGGTTGGTGGTTGTTGAAACTAAGTATACACTTAACATACCATCCTAAGATTATAATTCAGTGTGTTGAATATTAATTAGATATGTAGTATTTTGAGTTCTTTAAGCGTGAAATATTATATTTATTTATGAAAGTACAACTTTATTCGAATAAAGTTGTACTTTTGTTTTTATGTACTATTCAATTTCTTAAATCTCATGAAAGAAAAATTTATTGCACCAGAATATAAAAAAGATGCTTTTCATTGTCCATATTGCGGTGTTTATGCTAAACAAAGTTGGTGTGATACACATTATAATTATCTTGGACAATTTTTGAGTAACCCAGATTTGAAATTGTGTCATTGTTCACATTGTTATAAGCTTAGTTATTGGTATAAAGAGAAAATGATTACTCCAACTACAGGAGGAATAGAATTGCCAAATGAAGATTTACCTGAAGATGTACTTGAACTCTATAATGAGGCTAAAGATATTATCACTAAATCGCCAAGAGGTGCAGCTGCTTTGTTAAGATTAGCACTACAATTATTATGTGAGCATTTAGGCGGAGAAGGAAAAAATATAAATGATGATATAGCCAAGCTTGTTTCGGAAGGGTTACCTGTACTAATACAACAATCTTTAGATATTGTTAGAGTCGTTGGTAATAATGCGGTTCATCCAGGAACCATAGATATTGCTGATAATTATGAGTTAGCCGCTACATTATTTAGTCTTATAAATATCATTGCTGATGATAGAATAACAAAACCTAAGCAAGTACAAACAGTTTATCAATCACTTCCCTCAAATTTAATCGCTGCTATTGAAAAAAGAGATAGTAAATAAGTGACTACTATTTGCCAACATATTAATGTCATGATAAATTATGGCACAACACAATGATCTGGGAAAAGAAGGAGAGGATGCAGCTGCCGCATATTTAATTAAAAATGGCTATATTATTCGCCATCGCAACTGGTTTTTCGAGAAATTCGAGTTGGACATTGTGGCTGAAAAGGAGGGATGGTTGGTGGTTGTTGAGGTCAAATCGCGCTCGACAGAGACCTTCGAACATCCCGAGGATGCCATTACTCCGGCCAAGATTCGGCGCATTGTGTTGGCAACCGATGCCTATATCCGGCAGTTCGATATCGACATGCCCACCCGGTTCGATGTGATTTCGGCCATTCCTACCCGCAACGGCTACCGCATCGACCATATCGAGGATGCATTTCTATCTCCGGTCAACTGATCGGACAGCTTTCGCATGTTTGTTGTTCCACACCACCGCCATTTCGTCGAAGAGATTGCTGCAACCGTAATGACCTGTCAGAACGAGCTCTACCCGATGTAACAACGTAACATTGGCTATCGACGCGGTGGCTTGCACCGTGTTCATGTTGAAAAAGTCGTTGAAAGGCACGATGGTGTCGTGGCGGATGCCTAACGCATCTCCGGTAAACAGCCACCGGTGATTGATGAGGTAACACATGGAGCCGGGTGTATGTCCGGGTGTGGGGATGCCTCTGATGCTGGTGGTGCCTATCGTAAATGTCTCTCCGTCGTCTATCAGGGTGTAGCGCAGCGATCCGATGCTGTTGTGCATGCCCATTGCCCGTGCCGTTTTTCCGTTAATCATCTGCTCCTCCTCTTTCGCAAAACGTAATTCCGCATTTTTGAACAGGTTGAGCGCGGCCACATGATCCCGATCGGTATGCGTCAGCAATACGGCGGTTACTTTTGCCGGATCGATATGCAGTTGCCTGAATCCTTTGACGATAGCAGCCGAATCGTTGCCGGCATCGATGGCAATGTAGTTGTCTCCATCCTGCACCAGATACATGTTGACAAAGGTGTCGTTGATGGAGTAGAGACCATCGGCCAGTTGCTGCGTGGGGCAGGGACTCATCTTTTGCGTTTCGGATCTGAATTTGAAGAAATAGAGAATGACCGCTGCAAGGAGCAGAAGTACCAATATTCCGGTAATATAAGATATTTTTGTTAGTGTCTTTTTCATACTATAATAATTTTTTCATCAAAGGAAGTATGGAACTTCATGTTGCTGAAAATTATTGCAATCCTTTTGGCCGTTGTGGAGCAACATGTTCGTTTCATAACTTGGTTGTTCTGAAACGGTAGTGCCGGTATCGTTTCTGTGTTGTCACTCCTACAAAGTTCATAAAAATATCGGCAGGTTGCACCACAAAAAAACTAAAACCGCGCCTGTTTTTCAACATGACGCGGTCTTTTTATATTGGATCAGGTTTCAGTACCCTTTACCTTTTACCATTCACCATTCACCGTTTGTCGTTACATCCGTTCCGGTACTTCGATTCCCAACAGGCTCATGCCGGTTTTGATTACTCTGGCAATATTGCGCGAGAGGGTGAGGCGGAAGGCGCGGAGCTGTTCGTTCTCCTCTTTCAGCATGGAGTGGTCGTGGTAGAACTGGTTGTACTCCTTGGCCAGATCGTAGACGTAGTTGGCCACTATGGCAGGCGAATATTCTTCACCGGCCTCTTTCACTATGGCGGGGAAGTCGGCCAGCATCTGCACCAGACTGATCTCTTTTTCCGAAAGATTCAAAGCGGCATCGGCTGCTACCGTTGCGGTAAGTTTCTGTTCATCGGCTTTGCGAAGTACCGATTTGATGCGTGCATGAGTATATTGAATAAACGGCCCGGTGTTGCCGTTGAAGTCGATCGATTCTTTCGGGTTGAAGGTCATGTTCTTGCGCGGATCGACCTTCAGGATAAAGTATTTCAAAGCGCCGAGACCCACCATGCGGGCGATGGCTTCGGCCTCCTCTTCGGTACAGTTGTCTAATTTGCCCAACTCCTGCGACGTTTCGCGGGCGGTACCCACCATCTCTTCAATCAGGTCGTCGGCATCCACTACGGTGCCTTCGCGGCTCTTCATCTTCCCTTCGGGCAGCTCAACCATGCCGTAAGAGAAGTGCACGAGATCTTTGCCCCATTTGAAGCCCAGCTTGTCGAGCAGGATAGAGAGCACTTGGAAGTGATAGTTCTGTTCGTTACCTACCACATAGACCATTTTGTCGATGGGGAAGTCGTCGTAACGAAGCTTGGCGGTACCGATGTCCTGTGTCATGTAGACCGAAGTGCTGTCGGCGCGGAGCAGCAGCTTTTCGTCCAACCCGTCGTTGGTCAGATCGGCCCATACCGAACCGTCCTCGCGGCGGTAGAACACCCCTTTAGCCAGCCCTTCTTCCACCTTCGATTTGCCTTCGAGGTAGGTTTGCGATTCGTAGTATATCTTGTCGAAGTTTACGCCCATTTTTTGGTAAGTTTCGTCGAAACCGGCGTAAACCCAACTATTCATCGTTTTCCAGAGGTTGCGTACCTCTTCGTCGCCGGCTTCCCATTTGCGGAGCATCTCCTGCGCTTCCACAATCATGGGGGCGTTGCGCTTGGCATCCTCTTCGCTTTGTCCCTGCGCCGTCAGCTCTTTGATCTGCGCCTTGTATTCCTGATCGAATTTGACGTAGTAATCGCCTACCAGGTGGTCACCCTTTTTGCCCGAAGAGGCCGGTGTTTCGCCGTTGCCGAACTTCTGCCATGCCAGCATCGACTTGCAGATATGGATTCCGCGGTCGTTTACGATGTTGGTCTTGACTAATTTTTGTCCGTTAGCTTTTACTATTTCGCCGAGGCTGAAACCAAGCAGGTTGTTGCGGATATGACCCAGGTGAAGCGGTTTATTGGTATTGGGCGATGAATATTCGATCATCACCAACGGAGATTCTTCTGTAGCGCTTGCCGTACCGAAAGTATCGTTGGCATTGATAGCAGCCAGCGTTTGCAACCAGTAGTTCTGGGCAATGCTGAGGTTGAGAAACCCTTTTATTACGTTGAAAGCGGTAATCAGCGGTTCGTTGGCTTTGAGGTATTCACCGATTTCGTTGGCCACCTGTTCGGGCCCTTTGCGCGCCGCTTTGGCAAACGGGAAAACAACTACGGTGAGATCGCCCTCGAACTCTTTCTTTGTCTTTTGTAACTGAACCGTTTTGGCATCGGTATCGGCTCCGTACAACTCTTTTACGGCAGTGATAACCGCCTGTGTTATTTTTGCTTCAATGCTCATGCTTCGGATGTTTTTTTCGGGTGGCAAAGGTACGAAAAACAATTAATATTGGGTAATGGATCGTGGTTTTAGACAGGGAAAATGTGTGGGTAGAGTAGTCTTATGAGGGGCATGTCAAACAGTGTCGTTCCTATGGAACTTTTCATCTGTCGTTTTTATTATCTATAAACCTATAGTCCCGATGGGACTCAGAATGCCATAAGCATGATGTGTTTTATAAAAGAACTCTGTTTTGCCTAATTTCTCTATCTTTGCAGCATGAACAACGGATTTATCATAGCGGGAACCAACAGCGGGAGCGGTAAAACCACCGTTACCATCGGTCTGATGCGGCTGCTTAGCCGACAGGGCTATCGGGTGGCTCCCTTCAAAACCGGTCCCGACTATATCGATCCGGCTTTTCACAGCGTGGCTACGGCTACCGCGTCGCACAACTTAGACACCTACCTGCTGGGCGAAGAGACTGCCCGTTACCTTTTTGCCAGATACAGCCACGCGAGCGATGTGGCCGTGGTGGAGGGGGTGATGGGAATGTTCGACGGCATCGGCGAAGAGGGAGGCGGAAGTACGGCAGAACTGGCCCGGGCGCTCGGTTTACCGGTTATTCTGGTGGTGAGTTGCAAGGCGCTTTACCAGAGCGTGGCGGCCATTGTCAATGGTTTTGCCCGGTTCGACGAACGGGTGCGGGTGGCGGGTGTGATTCTGAACCACGTCTACAGCGACGAACAGTTTGCTTTTCTTCAACATTATATTGAGAGACAGTGCGGCGTGGCCTGTCTGGGTTATCTGCCTCCCGACAGCGGCATCGGGCTCGAAAGCCGTCACCTGGGACTGATACAGGCGGGCGAGGTGGAGGCGCTGGTCGACAAAACCGACCGCATTGCCGACCTGATGGCGCAGCATATCGATATCGCCCGTTTGCTGGAGATAACCAGTACCGGCGAACAACCGTTTTCGGTCAACAAACCGGCTGGCTTCGACATCCCGTTGCAGGGGTTGAAGCTGGGTGTGGCCTACGATAAAGCCTTCAGTTTCTACTACCGTGTCAATCTCGACTTGTTGGAAGAGAACGGTGCCGAACTGCACTATTTCAGTCCGCTGGCCGATGCGGAGCTGCCTGCCGGAATCAACGCGCTCTATCTGGGCGGCGGTTATCCCGAAGTGTTTGCCCGCGAACTGAGCGAAAATCGCACGATGCTGCAAAGTATCCGCGATGCCGCCGAAAACGGGATGCCAATCTATGGGGAGTGCGGCGGACTGATGTACCTTACCGAAGGGATTAGTTCCGTGGAGGGAAAATTTTATCCGATGTGTGGCGTGTTCGGTTGCCGTACGGAGATGACCGCCCGTTTGCAACACTTCGGCTATTGCCGTGTCGGGTGGGGCGATGCGCAGACACTGGCGCACGAGTTTCACCACTCGCAACTGATTCCAGCCTCCGAAACGCCCAACTATCATTTCTGCTTCGAGATCGAAAAACCGGAAAATCACCGTCGCTGGCAGGGCGGACTCTCCTACAAGAACGTGCTGGCAGGCTATCCGCATATTCATTTCTATTCCGACGCGGCCTTTTTCAGAAAGCTTGCTGGATGGTGGAAAGGGTGAAATAGATCACAGCCATAAAAGCAAAACACCTGACAAGTTTCAATGCTTGTCAGGTGTTTTGTATTATTTGATAACGAACGCTTATTCGTTGTAGGTAGGCAGTGGCGAATATTTGCCTGAGTAACGCAACATCTGTTCGGTGTACCCTTCGGTGTAGGATATCTTCACATCTTTGATATTGCCTTTGGCATCTTTCACAGCAGTCAGTACCGGATTGACGAAGCCTTTGTAGGGTTTCAGCTCCAGTTTCTTGTAGCGGGCCAATACTTCGTCGTGCAGCTTCTGATCGACCTGTACGCCGTAATCTTCCACCAATTTTTTGGCTCCTTCAAAGTCGCCTTCCGATTTCACACGCTGGATTTCGGCCAGTAACACGCCCAAAAGTTTGTGCATCTTTTCGTAGTCGTTCACTACCACAAAGGTTTTGCCATCTCGTTGTTTGAATTCCACCACGTTTTCGGCTTTGCCATGTTCGTACACCCAGCGGGCAATGAGCTGACGGTTGCGCATATGAGCCTCTTCGATGTTTTTGCCCGGTTCGATGCGGGTGAGCTGTGTCATCAGACCGTTCATCATGTATTTGTAGTACTCGGCTTTGTAGGCTTCTTTGTCGGGGAGAATGCCCAGTTCGACTAATTTAGGGTCGCCCACGTAGTAGAGGCCGAACAGGTCGGCGCGCGCCTCTTCGATGGTTTTACCGTAAGCTTTCAGTGCATCGGCATCGACACCCGGCAACAATTTACCCGAACCGTGGCCGAGACATTCGTGCAGGTCGGTGTGGAGCACGTCGGTAAGGAACCCATATGTGCGGATCGACTTCAACTCTTTGTCGCTCCAAACGAACTCTTCGTTGAAACCGCTCTTTTGAGCCGCTTTGTCGTAAGCTTCCATTATATTTTCGATGGTTACCGATTTGGAACCGTAGTCCTTGCGAATCCAGTTGGAGTTGGGAAGATTGATGCCGATGGGTGTGGAGGGGTAGCAGTCACCGGCCAGTTGCGCCACGGTGATTACCTTGGCAGTAACCCCTTTTACCGTCTCTTTTTTGAAGCGTTTGTCTACCGGCGAGTTATCTTCAAACCACTGCGCGTTGGCGCTGATGGTTTCGGTTCGTTTGGTGGCTTTCAGGTTTTTGAAGTTCACGTTCGACTCCCAGCTTCCCTTCAATCCCAGCGGATCGCCGTAGCTTTCGGTAAAGCCGTTCACAAAGTCGATTTGCGACTGTGTATCGTGCACCCAGAGGATAGCGTAAGCGTCAAAGAGCTTCAGGTCGCCTTTCTGGTAAAACTCGATCAGCTTGTCGATGACCGCTTTTTGTTGCGGCGTTTCGGCAACGGTACCGGCTTTTTCCAACCAGTAGATAATACGTGTGATGGCCTGCGAGTAGAGTCCGCCGGCTTTCCAAACCTTTTCCACTAACTTGCCATTCACCTTCGCCAGACGGCTGTTGTGTCCGTATGCAATCGGTTTCGGATCATTCGGGTCTTTCATTTTGATGTAGAAATCTTCTACCTCTTTCTGAGAAATGTCACCTTCGTAATAGTTATTGGCCGAGGTTTTGATCAGGTCTTCGCCATGCGCCTGATTCACCTTTTTCGGCATCACTGTGGGGTCGAACATTACCGGAGTTACCTCTGCTAGAAATGCGTCCACCGACTGTCCGTTACGAACAGGAACTTTGCTTTGCGGCAACGCTTTTACCTGTTTGGCAAAAAATTCTTTCGAGAAACCGGGCGCGAATTTATCTTCACCGTAGTGGTGGTGAATGCCATTCGCAAACCATACCCGCTTGAGGTAAACGACGAATTGTTTGTAGTCGTTGCTGGTTTTATCGCCTTTGTAGTTGAGGTAGATAGCTTCGAGCGTACGACGAATTGCAAGGTTGTAGCGGCCGTTCTGGTCGAACAAAATATCGCGGCCCTCGTTGGCAGCCTGCGAAAGGAAATAGATCAGCTCTTTCTGTTTGAGACTCAGTTGCTCGAAACCGGGAACCTGATAGCGCAGAATCTGCAGGTCGGCAAACTGATCGACAATGTAGTTGAACTCTTTGGACGGAGCGCTCTTTCCGGCAGCTTCGGCGCTGCCTGCACCCGCCGTTATTGACAATGCGGTCATAGTAATAAGGATTGTTTTCTTCATAATTGAACGTGAATCGTAATTTGCTTACAAAGATAATTGTTTTTGGTCTCATGCAAATGAGGCACACGGAAAACACAGGGCACACAGAATACACGGAAATGACGGAAAAACACAGAAGAACATATTTTTCTGTGTTTTTCCGTTTCCTCTGTGTGCTCCGTGTGCAATAGGTTCAATTCAGTTTACCCTCGTAATATCTTCCCGTCCTTCAAAAAAACGGATAATGTTTTGCGAGGCGAAGCGGGCAATGTCGTTGCGGGTATCCACGGTGGCGGTGCCGTTGTGGGGAGCAAGCACTACGTTGTCCATTGCCATAAGTGCAGGAGTGATCTTCGGTTCGAACTCGTAGACATCCAGTCCTGCCGCGGCGATCCAGCCTTGTTGCAGGGCTTCGACCAGCGCTGCTTCGTCGATAACGGCTCCGCGGGCGGTGTTGACGATGATAGCAGTCCGTTTCATCAGCTGCAACTGTTCGCGACCGATCAGATGATGGGTCTCGTCGGTGAGCGGGGTGTTGAGCGAAAGTACGTCACACGTAGAGATAAGGTCATCCAGATCGAGGCGGGTGGCTTGGTAAGTGGCCTCCAAATCGGGCGAAAGGCGGTGGCGGTTGTAGTAAACGATGTGCATACCGCAGGCCAGCGCGCGTCGTGCCAGTGCCTGACCGATGCGTCCCATGCCGACGATACCCAGCGTTTTGCCTGTGAGCGACTGCCCCAGGTTTTCGAGCACGCCCCATTTCAGTCCGTTGGGCATGCGTACTTTGCGGTCGCATTCGGGGATGCGTCGGGCGGCAGCGAGCATCAGCGCCAAAGCCAGTTCGGCCGTGGGTTCAATTACCGGATCGGGGGTATTGGTCACCACAATGCCCAGTTGGGCGGCATAATCGATATCGATATTGTTGTAGCCCACACCGTAGTTGGAGATGATTTTTACCCGTTGCGCGGCGGCATCCAGCATCTCACGATCGACCGGATAGACAAACGTGGAAATAAACGCGTCGAAGTGGGGCAGGAGTGCGATCAGCTCGTCGCGGGTAAAGGTTTCGTTTTCGGGAAAGACCACCTCGAACTGTTTCTGCAGTTCGGCAAAGCCTTCGGGCAAAAGGCGAGTGGAGAGAAGTACACGTTTCATTGATAGGGCAGGTTTTCAATTTTATCTGCAAATATATCGCATATTTTGCAGACAAGCGTATTCTGTTGCTCGTTTGGCAGGCTTATAGTTTAATGTAAATCTTCTTCCGGTCGAGGATATAAGCCACCACCCAGCACATCAACATCCACCAGAGGGCAAATAGCAGCGATCCGATGTAAGTGCCGGCATGAGCGAAAATGTGGTCGTATATCAACGAATACAGCGGGGTGTCACCGACGGGAATCAGCCACATTAGCGTTACGCCGATTTCGCTGAGTACATAAATGGTAAGCGGATTTTTTCCAAAAGCAAGAAAAAATTCAGTACCCCGTTTCATCTTCCGGAAATCGGTACAGTAGATAATGGCCGTCAGTAGCAGACAATCGAGTCCCACCGTAAGCACGGCATAAGGGCTTGTCCACAGTTTTTTGTTGATCGGGAAAAACAGATCCCAATCGTAAGCGATAATCGACATACCGATTCCGACAATGATGAGTTGAGTTAGCATCTTTTTTGTGAGGCCTTTCGTTTGAATAAAATTGCCTACGAGATATCCGCATATCACATTGAACAGGGCTGGCAGAGTGCTTAAAAGACCTTCGGGGTCGAACGGGAATCCTTCGCCATGGTAGAGGTGGTTGGTTCCGAACAGAAAAGAATCGATACTCAGTACGGCATTTCCTGTTTTTGAGTATTCCTGACCGGGCTCGCCAAACCAGACTAATATGGCCCAATAAAAGATAAGCGATGCAATGCCGATAATAAGAATCCGGTCTTTGTTCAGGTAATAGACAAGAATAGCCGTTATGCCGTAGCAGAGTGCAATGCGTTGTAAAACACCCATGATACGGGTATGTGCAAACGGAGAAAGAATAAGGTGTGCGTTGTCGTCAAGTGAAAAGAAGGGAAACCAGTACATCAGGTATCCCACCAGAAAAATAAGCAGAGTGCGCTTGCCGATTTTGAGCATAACTTCGGACGTGGTTTGTGATGCCCAGCGTTTGGAGGAAAAACTCAACGCATTTCCCATGGCAAAGAGGAATGAGGGAAAAACCAGGTCGGCGAGCGTGAATCCGTCCCAGTCGGCATGTTTTAGAAAACCGAAAGAAGTCTCTTCATTTCCGGGAGTATTGACGATTATCATTAGGCAAATGGTCATTCCTCTGAACAGGTCAAGGGCAGTAAATCTTCCGTTTTCAGGTGCAAAAGGAGCTCGGTTATTCATAGGCATATGGTTAATGATAAGACAACCGTAAAAATACTTTTTTTATCTGAAAAACAAAAACGAATTTTTGTTTTTCTTGCAGATCTATAAAAAAAGGCGTTAGCAGATATTAAATCCGTAACGCCATATTGATTCGAAAACCGGTGCAGTATCAGACTTCGTAGTCTACGCAGGCACGCGCGTTTACAACCTCTTTTATAAAGGCCTGAACGGCTTTGTGAAGCGGATTGACTTGGTAGCCGTCTAATGCCTCTTTGCTTGTGAGTTCGGAATAGAGTGCAATGTCATGATCGTCGGGATTGCCGGTAAAATCGATACCCACTTCCAGTTTAATCAATCCTTCGATTTTTCCGTTTAGGGCTTCCAGTTTTTCTTTTACCAGTTTGGCGTTAGTAGCTTTGTCGTTACCGACAGCTTCCTCTTTCAATTTCCAAAATACTAAATGTTTAACCATGTCTATGTAATTTTATGTGTTGAACTGTAATTGTTTGCAAAGCTACCAATTTTAGACGTTAACGCAATAATTTCCGGTTGAAAGATTGTCGTATCGTTCATCTTTAGTGTGTTTGCGGGGTTGCCACCGAAAATTTGTATCTTTGAACGCAAAAATAAATTTTCGCATGAAGACAAAGCAAGAGATAGTTGAAAACTGGTTGGTTCGTTACACCAAAAGGCAATTGGCTGATTTTGACCAATATATTTTGCTGACGAATTTCAATAATTATGTGGAGATGTTTGCAGAACGGTTCGGCGTTCCCGTTTATAACGATGGAAATATGATCAACGCTTCGGCCAACGGTATTACCATTATCAATTTCGGAATGGGAAGTCCCAACGCGGCACTGATAATGGATTTGCTCACAGCGATCGAACCGAAAGCCGTTCTTTTTCTTGGAAAATGTGGCGGACTGAAAGATAAAAACCATAACGGAGATTATATTCTTCCTCTTGCTGCCATCCGTGGTGAAGGTACGTCGAATGACTATTTTCCTCCCGAAATTCCGGCATTACCGGCATTTATGTTGCAGCGTGCCGTTTCGTCCAATATCCGTGACTTTGGTAAAGATTACTGGACAGGCACCGTTTATACCACCAACCGTCGTGTGTGGGAGCACGATGAGGAATTTAAATCATACCTTCACAGTACACGTGCCCAGGCAGTCGATATGGAGACGGCAACGCTGTTTTCAGTAGGTTTTTACAACAGCATTCCAACCGGAGCGTTGTTGCTTGTGTCGGATATGCCGATGCGTCCTGATGGGGTAAAAACCGAGGCCAGCGATAATAAAGTGACGGCCAATTTTGTGGAAGAACACCTCCGCATCGGTGTAAAAGCGCTGATGTCGATTATGAATAACAGTAGTACAATCAAGCATCTGCGTTTCGAGTAATGGCTAAAAAATCAGATTCATACGAACAAATCCTCGATAAACTCAAACGGAAGGAGTATGCCCCGGTGTATTACTTTATGGGCGAGGAACCGTATTACATCGATCTGCTTGCCGATTACATCGAAGATAACGTGCTGGACGAGATGGAGAAATCGTTCAATCAAACGGTGCTTTACGGAAAAGATACCGATATCCGCACGGTGATTAATGCCGCCAAGTGTTTTCCGATGGGATCGCAATACCAGGTGGTCATTGTCAAAGAGGCGCAGCAGCTGAAGGCAATCGACGAGCTTACGTTCTATCTGCAAAAGCCGCTGTCTTCTACTATTCTGGTCTTTTGCCATAAATACGGAACCCTCGACAAACGGAAAAAGGTGACCTCCGAGATTGAAAAGTCCGGAGTATTATTTGTTTCTGAAAAGTTGCGCGACTACCAGATTCCGCCCTGGATAGCGAAGTATTTGGCTGACCGTAAGGTCAAAATCTCCGAGAAAGCGGCGCTTATGCTTACCGAATTTCTGGGAACCGATCTGAGCAAGGTGGCCAACGAGCTCGACAAATTGCTCATTACCAAACCGGCCTCCGAATCGACCATCACTCCCGAACTGATTGAGAAGAACATCGGCATCAGCAAGGATTTTAATAATTTCGAGCTGCAAGGTGCCATTGTGGCGGGCAACGTGTTGAAGGTAAACCGCATTGTTCGCTATTTTGCCGATAATCCCAAAAACAACCCGATTATTGTCACGCTTTCCGTTCTGTTCAATTTCTTCAGCAATCTGACGGTATACCACTATTTGCAGGATAAAAGTCAGGCAAATGTGGCTCGTGAACTGGGTGTGAATCCCTATTTTGTGAAAGATTTTCAGGTGGCCGCCAAGCGTTTTTCAGCAGGTAAAACCCTACGGATTATTGCCTGGTTGCGCGAGTGCGATGCCCGATCCAAAGGGATCGAGAACGTGTCGACCGATGCAGGTGATTTGCTGAAAGAGTTAGTATATAAAATGTTACATTAAGGTTTGTGTCGAGTAGTTTATTTCAGAATTGAATAATATTGTTTTATTCTGACCTCTCCTCCTAACCTCCTCTCCCAAGGCGAGGAGGAACGCGACAGTAACAATTTTGAGATAAGGCTTACTAATACAGATACCCAGCCCCTCTCTTCGGGAGAGGGGTTGGGTCTGACGATAAATGTCTGACTCCGACACGAAGTCGTCGTGAGGAGAGGTCAGATGCTGAAATGAAAATAAATCAAACGGTATAATGTCTATTAAATAATGAAGAAACTTATCCGGTTCGTGCTGAACCATATTCCCCGAAAGTATCTGCAACTTTTCGCTCATGTGGCTGTGAGAGCCAGTTCTGTTTTTTATGTGGGCAGTAAATATGAATGTCCGGTGTGTCATCACCACTTCCGCAAACTGTTGCCTTATGGCTATGTCAATTCGCGCGAAAATGCGCTTTGTCCTTCGTGTCTGTCGCTGGAGCGTCACCGTCAGATATGGCTCTTTTTGCAGGCCAAAACCGATTTTTTTACCAAACAGAGCGTGATGTTGCATATTGCTCCCGAATACTGTTTTATCAAACGTTTCGGTGCCATGCCGAACATCAATTACTATTCGGCCGATCTGGAATCGCCGTTGGCTCGTGTGAAGATGGATATTCAGGATATTCCTTTTGAAGATGACACATTCGACGTTATCTTTTGCAACCACATTCTCGAGCATGTGGAAGACGATTTGCTGGCCATGCAAGAACTCTATCGCGTGATGAAACCCGGTGGGTGGGGCATTGTTCAGTCTCCGGTCAATATCGATCGTGCTGTGACCTACGAAGATAAAACGATCACTTCGCCTGAAGAACGCCTGAAACATTTCGGACAGAAAGACCACGTGCGTGAATATGGTCGCGATTATGCCGACCGGATGCGCTCTGTCGGTTTCACGGTGGAAGAGGTAAATTTGCCTGAATATGTCTCTTCGGAGAAAATTATTTATTATGCCCTTACGCCAAGCGTTGAGGCTGCCAGAGAGACAACAATCTATTACGTAAGTAAATAATCAATCAAAAATTTCATAATGATTTTCAAAAATATCAGAACCATTCTGACATTAGGTCTGGCTTGTTTTATCTCTTTCTCTGTCTATTCGGAAGTTATTCCTAAACGGGAATTTCGCGGTGTGTGGATTCATACGGTAGGCAACTGGAAATATCGTACCATGAAGGCTGAAGCCATTCAGAAGGAGTGGACCAATATGCTCGACAGTTTTCAGCGGGCAGGTATGAATGCTGTTATCTTTCAGGTTCGTCCGCAAGCCGACGCGTTTTATGAGTCCAAACTGGAGCCCTGGAGTCGCTACCTGACCGGTGAGCAGGGTAAAGCTCCCAATCCGGCGTGGGATCCGCTCGCTTTTATGATTGAAGAGTGTCACAAGCGGGGAATGCAGCTCCATGCGTGGCTCAATCCTTACCGTGTCACCAGTAGCGAGTCGGAAGTATTGTCGAAGATGAACAAAAAACACTCGAAGCTTTTTATTCACTATGGCAAGCAGTTGTATTTCGATCCGGGTCAGCCCGAATCGCGAAAGATTGTGAATAAGGTAGTGGAAGATATTGTGGAACGTTATGATGTCGACGGCATCCATTTCGACGACTATTTCTATCCTTATCCTGTCAAAGGTGAAGAGTTTAACGATGCAAAGTCGTTCAAAAAATATGCAAAAAAGCAGGGTTTTGAAAAAGATGACCGTGCTGCCTGGCGCAGGAATAATGTTGACCAGCTTATCAAAGAGGTGTACGAAACGGTGCATCACGAAAAACCCTGGGTGGTGTTTGGTGTAAGTCCGTTCGGCATATACCGCAACGTGGGTAAAACGCCCGATGGAAGTGGAAGTAAGACCAACGGATTATCCGATTACGACGATCTTTACGCAAACGTGTTGCTCTGGCAAAAAAATCACTGGGTCGATTATGTAGCTCCGCAGCTGTACTGGAAAATTGGTCACAAAGCGGCTGATTATGCAACGCTGGTTGACTGGTGGAGCAAAAATAGTTACGGTACTAATATCTATATCGGCCAAAGTATAACCACTTTCAATGAGAAGGATTTGAAAGATCCGAACAAGACACAATTTGCAGAAAAGATGCGACTGATCCGTGAAACGCCCAATATTCAGGGAAATTTCTGGTGGTCGGGCTATCAGATGCGTGAGAATCCATTCGGATCGATGGATACGCTGGCACAACACTATCAACGCATTCCTTCATTGATGCCGGTCTATCCGACAATGGAAAAAGCGGCTCCCGCGCCAATATCGGGCCTGCGCTTTACGATCGATAATTGTAAGCTGAAGGTAATCTGGCAGAGTTCTCCGGCTAAAAAGGAATTGGAACAATCGGCTTACTACTGTATCTATCGTTTCGGTCTGAATGAAAATATCGATTTGAACAACGGGGCAAAGATTGTGAAGATTGTGCGTGATCCGTACTACATTGTTCCCGATCCGAAGGAAAAGGCGAAATATGTCATCACCTCTCTCAACCGACTGCATCAGGAGAGCGTTCCTTCCGAACCGGTTTATGTAGGAGAGTAAATAAAATTCCTGATTTAGGATTCCAAAATTTCAAAAGAGAGCCGGCTGAATTCAATCTTCAGCCGGCTCTCTTTTTTTATTCGGTGATGCTCTCTATGCTTCCATCCTTAAATGCCGTTGTGATGCGATCGCCGGATTGCACCTCGGTAACACTGGTTACCCGTTTCCCGTTGGCATACGTCATGGTATACCCTTTTTCGAGGATGGCGAGCGGGTTGATATATTTCAGTTGCAGCTCTTTTTGATCCAGCAGGTGGTGTTGTTCCCGAATTATTCGGGAGGCAAAGCCGGATAGCGGTTGGCTATATCCGGATAGCTTCCGGGTCTTGCCGGTGAGCATTGCATTGGATGCCTGCTTGAGTTGAAGTTTGTAACGTTCCAATTGCATTTTACGTTCCGTAGTTCTTCCCAGCAGAAGCTGTGGTAATTTACGCGTAAGTTCTTTCAACCGATCGGCATGTTTTTCGCTAATCTCGTCAATGAGCCGAACCAGATTCTCTTTTTGTTCTTCCAATGAACCCTGAGCTTCCTGCATTCGGTTAATCAGAAACTCGGCGACAGCGGTAGGCGTTTTCAGGCAGGCATGTGCTACCATATCGAGAATCGTATTGTCGCGTTGGTGTCCGATGCCAGTCAGCACCGGCAGGGGAAACTGGGCGCAGTGCGCAGCCAGCGAATAGCGGTCGAAGCAGCTCAGGTCGGCCGTGGCGCCACCGCCCCGGATAATCACTACAGCGTCAAATTGGTCAATGTGTTGATAAACCTTGTCCAACGCTTCGATAAGCGATTGTTCTGATCGGTCGCCCTGCATGATGGCCGGAAAAAGGTGATGGTAAAACGTATATCCGAAGCTGTTGCCTTGCAGCTGATCCAGAAAGTCACCATATCCGGCGGCAGTTGCCGAAGAGATAATGGCAATGCGCTGAGGAATTATGGCCAGTTCCAACTCTTTATTCATATCGGCAATGCCCTCTTCCTGCAGCTGATTGATGATTTGCTGGCGCCGGAGGGCAACCTCACCGAGGGTGTAAGTCGGATCAATATCGGAGATGTTGAGGCTCAATCCGTAGAGCTCGTGGTATTCGACGGTACATGCGATCAGAATTTTCACGCCGGCATGTAGCTCCTCTCCGGTGGCAGTTTCAAAGTAGGGTTTCAGCATCCGGTAGGTAAACGACCAGATGGTGGCTTTGTTTCGTACTGTAATGTGGTCGCTTTTCGCGTCTTTTTCGATCAGTTCGAGGTAGCAGTGTCCGTTCGCATTTTCGCGTATCTCGCTGATCTCAGCTTTTACCCATAAAGGCTGAGAGAATGAAACGGAAATCGCATCTTTGATCCGTTCGTTCAGTTCATATAGCGAACAGGCTTCGGGCATTTTAGAATAAAGATATAAGAACAAAGAACAAAGACAGAGGATCTGGTTGTCTTTAATCTTTGTTCTTTGCTCTATTGTCTGAATTTAATATACTTTCTCAGCCACCCGTTTTACGCTCTGTGTGGCCATCATTGTGTAGAAGTGAATACTGGGTACTCCGTGCTGTTTCAGGTCCAGCGCCTGCATCGTACACCATTCTACGCCGACTTCGAGTGCTTCGGCATCGGTTTTGCATTTGGCAAGTTCGGTGGCCAACGGTTCGGGCATATCCACGTGGAATATTTTAGGCAAAACGGTCAACTGATTCATCAGTGTGATCGGCTTCAGGCCCGGAATAATCGGCACTGTGATGCCCTCTTTGCGGCAACGATCCACGAAGGCATAGTATTTTTCATTGTCGAAAAACATCTGGGTTACCACATAGTCGGCTCCCAAACGTACCTTCTCCTTCACCCAATGGATGTCGGAATCGAGATTTGGGGCTTCATCGTGCTTCTCGGGGTATCCGGCAACGCCGTACGAGAAGGTCGAAACCGGCTGTTTGATAGTGGAACCATCTATGAATTTTCCGCTGTTGAAATCGTTGATTTGTTGTTGCAGATCGATTGCATGGGCATGTCCCTCCTCACCGGGAATAAATGCTTTGTCGTGTTTTGCCTTGTCTCCGCGCAGCACCAGCAGGTCGGTGATACCCAAAAACTGGAGATCGATCAGGGCGTATTCGGTTTCGCTTTTTGAAAAACCGCTGCAAATCATATGCGGAACGACATTGACTTTGTATTTGTTTTGAATGGCCGCAGCTATGGCTACCGTACCGGGGCGATGCCGTTCAGCGACCCGTTGAAACAGGTTGGGCCCGGTTTCTTTGTATACGATTTCACTACGGTGTGTGGTGATGTTGATATATTTCGGGTCGAAGGGACGTAGTAAATCGATGGTTTTGTAAACCAGATCAATGCTGTTACCTTTGAGCGGAGGCAGAATTTCAAACGAAAAAGCAGTCGTTTTGCTATTGTTTATCAGGTCGATAACTCTCATAATGTGAAAAATAGGTGATGCAGTTATGTGTCAGATGAATAACACTGCAAGTTACATATTTTTCAACTATTTGTCAAATGCGTGGGTGCTATTTTGTTCCCTGAGCGCTGGTAAGCTCTACATTCACCTCTCCGATTTTTAATTTTGAAGTTACCTTTACCGGTATTTTGGCCGAGTCGAGAGACATCCAGATTGCGATGCGTTCGTTCCCTTTGAATACCGTTCCGGGAACCGTGCTGGCAGAAAATTTGGCACACATACGGGACCGGTTATTTCCATCTTTACAGGACTCGTTCCCTACGTATTGTATCTCAATCGGATATACTTTCCCATTAATGACAGTGTGTACACGCACCTTTTCGTTTACTCTCAGTCTGGAATAGTCGTATTCGCGCATGTAATAAGCCGCCGATAACATATCGAAATATCCGTCGGCCTTTTCTATTCGGCCCGCGTCTTTGGTCTTGCCTTCATTTACCGAAATATTATAATCGATCGTATTGGCCGAATCGTTGAACCGGTAATGCTCTTTCGCGGTATAAGATCCTTCAATCGCGTTGCGGCTTGCTTCTACGGGCAAGATAGTATTTCGGAATACCGTAGATTCAAAGCTTTCACGAACCTTGAAGAAGAGGTCGTATCGTTTGAAGCTGACTCCATTTGCTCTGATAGTTAAAAACTTAGGGTTTTCGTTTGCAAGTACTCTCAGGGTGATGTTTGCTGCCGGTAACCATAAAACGCCCCAATGATAATAGGCTTTATAGGTAAGTACTTCTCCCGGTGCAAAAGATTTTTGTCCAAAAGAGGTGAATACAGAACAGGCTGTTATTAAGAGTATTAGGATGTATTTTCGGTGGGATAATAAGCAAATCATAGAATATGGCATGAGAACAAATAGTTGGTGCAAAGATAGTAGAATAAATGTTCAATGTGGAGCGGGTTGAAACATTTGATTTAAAAAAAGAAAGGGTTGTCATCACGACAACCACAATCAATTATTAACCTTAAATCTAATACCATGAAAAACACGGTGCAAAGGTAAGTGCAAAATGGATGGTAGACCAAATTTTTTGCGTTTTTTTTATGTTGATTAATGGATGTTTGAAGCTCGGAAGGAAAACTGTGTGAGGGGTGTGTCTTTTTTAAGCTTTTTACTGAATAGCCAATTTTCGTCTCTCTCTTTTTTGTTTTCAATGATTTAAAAAAAGAAAGGGTTGTCTCGCGACAACCACAATCAATTATTAACCTTAAAATCTAATACCATGAAAAACACGTTGCAAAGATACAACGTTTTAGACTGGTCAACCAAATATTTTTGTATATATTTCGATATATAAGGATATATTTATAAATTAAATGAGGTCGGTTCTTTGTAACTAATTTATTTGTAGTGATTTGTATTGCTTCTGAGTTATTTGTATTGGTAACCCAATTTGTGTCGGTGGTGATCTCTTAGCGTCTTGCTGATTGCGACCACTTTTATCGGTGACGTGTCAGATGGCGTTCTCTTGTCTGTCTGCTGCCGGGTGATAATGCTTGTCGTATCTTTAACCGAATGGTGGGCAGGATGGCTTGTTGTGGAGTTTCGAGGGGTAGAGTGTTTGCTTTATAGTATTTGTAACTTGTTTAAAAAAGAAAGGGTTGTCATCGCGACAACCACAATCAATTATTAACCTTAAAATCTAATACCATGAAAAACACAGTGCAAAGATACAATATTTGGAACTGGTCAACCAAATATTTTTGCATATATTTCTGTATATTATGATATATTTACGTTTTTTGAATTTTGAGACACAGATTCAATTTCTTGATTTACAATAATATATTTCTATTTGTGGCGAACTGTAATGGTAGAGGAAGAATTTACTAAAAGGTCATTGAAGATGCTGACTTGTAGTGAGGTGGAGTGCCGATTTAGGGTCTTCTTTAAAAAAGAAAAGGGTTGTCGTCGCGACAACCACAATCCCTGTTAACCTTAAATCTAATACCATGAAAAACACAATGCAAAGGTACAATGTCTTTTTACGTTTTCCAAATAATGGAATAGAAAAATATTCCACATTAACGTAATTTGTAACTTGTGTATTTTATTAACAAATAAAAGTGTCTGATAATTAGATTAATATGTTTTTTATTCGACATATAAAACAAGCCCTTTGAGGTACTCTCCTTCGGCGTGATAGATATTTATAGGATGATCTGCCGGTTGCGTTAATTGGTGGAGTATGCGAACTTTCCTTCCCGATTGAGCCGCAGCGGAGAAAACGGCCAAACGAAATTGCTCTTTTGTGACAACCTGAGAACAGGAGAAGGTAAATAAAATCCCATTGGGCTGGATCTGTTCAAATGCTTTTGCATTCAGTTTACGGTAGCCCTGAAGTGCGTTGCTGACCACATTTTTGTGCTTCGCAAAGGCCGGGGGATCTAAAATAATCAGATCGTACTTGTTTTTAGCTTGTTCCAAAAATTTGAATGCGTCTTCCGCAAATGCCTCGTGGCGCGTCTCATCCGGAAAATTCAGCGCTATATTTTTATTGGTCAATTCAATGGCTTTGGCCGAACTGTCGACCGAATGTACCAGTTTGGCTCCTCCGCGGAGCGCATAAAACGAGAACCCTCCGGTGTAACAAAACATGTTAAGTACGGAGCGGTTTTTGGCGTATTTTTCGAGGAGCAAACGGTTTTCGCGTTGATCTACAAAGAATCCTGTCTTTTGCCCGCGTAACCAATCGGCATGGAACCGGAGCCCGTGCTCCATGGCTATGCAGTCGGTCTCCTGTCCTATCAAATAGCTGTTTTCGGGAGTAACATCGGCCTTGAAAGGCAAGGTGCCTTCCGATTTGTAATACACATTTTCGAGCCCTTTGACTGTTTGCATCAGTATAGAGGCAATGGTATGCCGGACTTTATGGATTGCCACCGTGTGAGCCTGAACCACAGCCGTCGTGTCGTAAATATCAATAACCAATCCCGGAAGATTATCTCCTTCGCCGTGAATCAGACGATAGGTGGTATTTCGGCTGTTTTCGGCCAACCCCAGTGTTACCCTGAGATTGTAGGCGATTTGAATTTTCTGCAGCCAGAAGTCGGTATCGATCGCAGCGGGCGTAAATGAGAGGACGCGAACCGTGATACTGCCTATCTGATAGTATCCTACGGCGATCCACTGCTGTTGGGCGTTGTATACTTCTACAATATCACCTTCTTCGGGGTTTCCCTCGATATGGTGAATGGCTCCGGAAAAAATCCAGGGATGGAAACGTAACAATGCCTCTTCTTTTCCTTTTTTGAGTATTATTTTGGGTAATGTCATGCGTCTTGTTTGAGTTTTTGATAAATCTGGTGGCATGCCCATGCGTCGGTTGCCGCGTAGAGCTGCTGGGCCGGCGTGAGTTCTGTGGCCTCCCAATTGGATAACCGTTGCGATTTGGAAATGCGTTTTCCAAAAAGAATGGCGTATATCTTTTGCAGGCTCTGATCTTTTATGCCATAATCCAGAACGACATCCTGAAGATCGATGAAACTGTCGGCGAGGATAGGAGCGCGTTTGCGCAGCGCTTTGAAATCGTCACGAAGAGAGAGACCGATCTTTTTGACCTGTGTGTTGTTGAGCAGGTCTACCAGTATTTGGGGCAATCCCAGTTCATTGAGGCGAATCAGAAAGCAAATTTCGTCCGTCGACAATTGTACGAGGGCCACTTTGTGTATCTGTCCGCGCGCGAATGATGGCTTGGTTTCAGTGTCGAAGCCAATAAGTTCATGCCCGGATAAGAAATCCACGGCAGATTCCAACTCTTCGACCGATTGCACGACGGTAATTTTGCCATTAAAGACTACGGTTGGTAATGATGCGATCGATTCTTTGCTTATTGATGATTGATAGGTCATTATAGTTCTTTTTTAGCGATAAACACTATTTGTTTCGCTGATGTTTGAAAAAAGATATATCACGACTATCATCGGGTTGGGTAGGGGATATTTCTGTATTATCTTCAATATTGTTGTTTTCGTTGTATAAAACCTGATGCAGCGCCCGCAGAGAGTTGAGCAGTTTTTGTCCCCAATGTGTACGGAACGAGACCAAGCAGTAGGTTAACGCGTTTTGCATCGCTTCATCGTCGCCCAGCTGGCAGTTGTACAAAAAATCTTTCAATTCCTGATAAATGTCGGCCATGTTCTCCGATACCGTTACGGCAATCGGAGTGTCGGAGTATTGCATATCGGGATGAAACACTTCAAGATAATTGTCGTCCATGCCTAAAACAGAGGCCACACTTTCTCTCAAAATTTCATAGTCTGTTTCCGTTACGATCCGTTCGGGCTCGGTCTCCGTCTCGTCGGTATCATCAAGTAGCAAAGATGTCTTCAAATAGAGAAGGGGCAGGTATTTGACCGCGTGGCTAAGGAATTGATGCTTGTTTATTTCTGGTATTTGCTCCAGAAACAGGCAAAATTCAGCGGCTACAGTGATGAATTCGAGATTTTCTTTGGAATGAGGAGTAGATGGCATATGGATTGCAACAAATTAATTTTGCAAAATTAGTAAAATAGTTGCTACCAATCACCTATTTATTTTCAAAATTACAAACGAAGGTCGTAACTTTGTGTCTTTGTTGCCGAAATTGCTTTCGCAGCAACCATTAATTGTCGTTACAATCACCTTTCATGTTGTTGAATTTACCATCGTATACGTTTCGTGTGCAAGAAAAAGAGGGTAAGCGGTTTATTTTTGATCGCTTACGAAAACGTTATGTGGCGTTGACTCCCGAAGAGTGGGTTCGTCAAAATGTGGTCGAATTTTTGGTGAATGACAAAAATTTTCCGGCAGCCCGGATGGGAAATGAAATTTCGTTGAAACAGAACGGCTTGACGCGCCGTTGCGATTCGGTAGTGTACGATGTATTTGGTAATCCGTTGCTTGTGGCGGAGTTCAAAGCTCCCGATGTTGAAATTACGCAGACTACCTTCGATCAGATTGCCCGTTATATCTGGCAGCTGAAGGTCGAATATTTGTTGGTTAGCAACGGGTTAAAACACTATTGTTGCAGATTGGATTATGAGTCGATGCAGATGAGTTACCTGAAAGAGGTTCCATTGTATCAGGATATAATAAATTGATTTTGAATTGTATGAATGTCGAAATTATAACAATCGGAGATGAACTGCTTTTGGGGCAGGTAGTCGATACCAATTCGGCCTGGATGGGAGCCGAGCTGGCCAAAGAGGGTTTTCGGGTGCGGGGTATTACATCGATAGGCGATGACGCTGCCGAAATTACGGAAACCCTGGGTCGTTTGCTGCATAGGTCGGATATTGTACTGATAACCGGCGGTCTGGGACCGACGAATGACGATATCACGTTGCAGACACTTTGCGGGTTTTTCAAGACGCGCATGGTCTTTAGCGAAAGCATTTACACCGATTTGGAACGATTTCTGGCCAGTCGTCCCGGAGCAATGAACGAGTTGAACCGTAGTCAGGCCATGGTGCCTGAAGATGCAACCGTTATTTCCAATACGGTTGGTACGGCGCCCATAACCTGGTTCGAACGCGATGGAAAAATAGTGGTCTCTATGCCGGGAGTGCCGGCCGAAATGAAAACGGTGATGACGAATGAGATTATTCCTCGTCTGAAGGCGCATTTCAACGTGCCGTCGTTGCAGCACCGGCATATTATTGTCAGTGGCTATACCGAATCGGCATTAGCCATTAAGCTCGAAAGCTGGGAGCGTAATTTGCCGTCGTACATTAAGCTGGCTTATTTGCCTCAAATAGGTTTGATGCGTTTGCGTTTGACCGCTTCTTCGGAAGATCGGGAGGCTTTGTCGGCAGTACTTGATGCCGAGGTTGCTAAGGTGCAAACGATTTTGGGTGATGCCATTTTTGCTTTGGACGATATTACCCCGCAAGAGGTTATCGGAAGCCTGCTGCGTGCGAATAACCTGACCATGTCTACTGCCGAGAGTTGTACCGGTGGCTATATTGCCCATTTAATAACCTCTGTATCGGGAAGCTCCGACTATTTCAAAGGAAGCGTGGTGGCCTATGCCAATGAAATAAAACAGCGGTTGCTGCATGTATCAGATGCCGATCTTGAGAAGTATGGAGCCGTAAGCCGTCAGGTGGTGGAACAGATGGTACGTGGAGCCCAGTCGCAGTTTAATGCCGATGTGGCTGTCGCTACATCAGGCGTGGCCGGGCCTTTGGGAGGTACTGCCGAAAAGCCTGTGGGAACGGTATGGGTGGCGGTTGCCGTGAAGGATCGGGTAGTGAGCGAATGTTATCATTTCGGTCAGTTCCGCGACAGAAATATTGTGCGTTCGGCTATTGCGGCATTGGCTATGCTGAAGAAAGAGATCGAAAAATAGGCCGTGTCTTCTACTCGGATGCGCTGAGTTGTTCCGCTATCTGCTTTGCCCAGGCTTCGATTGCATCCCACTCTCTGAAATCACCTGCCGGAACCTTGAGTTTGTTGACGATAAACCGTTCAAATACATTCAGTGTATCGAGGTTGATCTGGCCATGGAATAGTGCGATATCGCAGGGTTTGATGGTCGCAATGACCAATTGGAGTGTGGGAGGATATTTCCATCCCTTCATTATTTCTACCGGATTGCCGTGGCCTGTGGGGCCGCTTGAAAAAAGCCATGTTTTTTTCTTGGCCAGTTCGTGCTTGTTTTTCCTGAGAAACCTTGCTGTCTGGTGTCGCCATTGACCGAAGTATACGGCACTGCCCGCGATAATAGCCTGATAAGGTGTTAGAGAGATCACCTCATTTACCGGTAATACGTCGACCAGAAAGCTATGCTGGCTCAGTATCAACCCAATTCTTTCCGCAATCTCTTCAGTAGCCCCGTGTTTAGAGGCGTACGCAACTAAAATTTTTGTTTGCATAACGATTCAGGTAACAAGGAAACAATGATAGAAAACGATCATTAACCGATACAAATATACACAAATTGTGTTATAAACTGTTCGTTAATAACGGACTTTCCCAAATTGTCTTTGTGTCGAGCGACATACGGATGCGCCATTCGGTCGGGTAGAGGTTATTGGCGCGGTTTCCTAAGTTCTTGACCCATCCCAATGGAAGGTTGTGGTATGTTAGCAGAGTATATCCTCTGGGCGAGTCGGGGAGTAGTATGGCTTCGCGTTTCAGATAGGAGATGGCGGTTGCCCAGTCGACTTCAGCCGAAGGTGTATTGTTTTTGTTTAGCGCTTTTGAGAGTGCAAATGCTGTGTGCGGAATAAAATCGGCTCCTTTTTGCTCACCCAACGTGATGCCGGTGAATAGCGGGTGCAAATTAGCGTTAATCATCGAAACAAGCTCGTCGAATTGTTTGCGATAGGCGTAGACATAGGTTTTGTCTTTGCGGTAAAGCCATTCCTGTCCAATCAGATAATTTGAAAAAACATCCGGTTTTAGTAGTGTTTGCCTGCTCTTTGCGTCGCTGTGGCCTTTGCTGCGTCGCAAACTCTCCGATGCTGCTGTTTTGCGTAAAACGGCAATAAAAAAGCCTTCGCTTTCCGTCTTGTGAGGAAAAAAACGGTAGCATCCGTTGCTTTCGGTTATCTGCCACGCCGGATTGATATTGACCGATAATACCTCGGCTCCCAGCTCGTTAACGATCCATTCGATGTTCTCTTCGTCTTCGCTGCGGTTATAGGTGCAGGTGCTGTAAATGAGCAATCCACCCTCTTTTAGCGCAGGCCAAATGTCGTTTATGATGGTTTGCTGACGTGTAGCACACAGCTCTACATTGGCCGGTGACCACTCGCCGATAGAGGCCGGGTCTTTCCGAAACATTCCTTCTCCGGAACAGGGCACATCGGCTACAATCAGATCGAATATCGCCTTTAATTTTCCGAAATCGGTCGCTGTATTATTGGTAACGGCCACATCGGGATTACCCCATTTTTGCATATTCTCTGCCAGAATATGAGCGCGCTGTCGTATGGTTTCGTTGGCTATCAGAAAACTTCCTTCGGGCAATAAATTGGACAGATGTGTGGATTTTCCTCCGGGTGCAGCGCAAAGGTCGAGTGCGTTTACGGGATGTGTGACGTGTTGTTTGATGATTTGCTCGATAAACATCGATCCCGTTTCCTGAACATAGTAACATCCGGCATGAAAAAGGGGATCGGCCGTAAAAAGCGGCCGTTCGGGCAGGTAGTATCCCGATTCGCACCATGCAACCCGCTTGTAGGATAGATCTGGATTGATTTTGTTATTCAGGCGAATACTGACCGGAGCCTCTTGCTGTAGCGCCTGCTCAAAGGCCTCCCAATCGGAGCGTAACAATGTTTTTGTTTGTTCTATAAAGGGAAGCGGAAGCGATAGCATATGAATGAAATAAGCGAGGTGATGATTATTTTTTTATTTCAACCCCCAGATTTTGTTCAATATACATGGTGAGGATATCGATGGCGATTTCGTTATTACCTCCCTGAGGAACAATGAGATCGGCAAACCGTTTGGTGGGTTCGATGAATTGCAGGTGCATCGGTTTTACCGTATTCTGGTAACGTTCCATTACGTTGGCGGCCGAACGTCCCCGTTCGATGATATCACGGTTGATGACACGAATCAGACGGTCATCCGGATCGGTATCGACAAAGACTTTCAAGTCCATCAAATCGCGCAACTCAGGATCGGTGAGTACCAGTATGCCTTCAATGATAATGACATCGCGGGGCGAAATGGTGATTGTCTTTTCATCCCGTGTGCAGGTGAGGTAGGAGTAGATCGGTTGCTCTATTGAATTTCCTTTTTTGAGTTCACTTACGTGCTTTCTCAATAAATCAAACTCGATCGAATTTGGGTGGTCGAAATTTATCTCCAGCCGTTCTTCGAGGGGTATATGTGAACTGTCTCTGTAGTATGAATCCTGAGGGAGTACCACTACTTCGTCGGCAGGTAACCGATCGATGATTTTTCTAACAACGGTTGTCTTTCCAGATCCGGTTCCTCCTGCAATGCCGATTACTAACATTTTAGCTGTTTATTTGAGTTTGAATTTTGCGGCTACAAAAGTAGGCTTTTTCGCAGAGACTGACAATGCCCGTCTGCGATAAATCGTAATATTACAAACCAGATGGTTATTCTTCGCTTGTTATCACGTAAACCTGTCCGGTTTCATAGCGCGTTACTTTAATGGGAGTTCCCTGCTCGATGAACCCATGTTCCGATACGGCATCGTAGAAATTGCTTTCTACCATGACTTTACCCGAAGGACGTAACACGGTAGCTGCGACACCTATTTTGCCTACAATCTGCTGGGGTTCGGTGGGAACGCCCACAAATCCCTGTGCAATCTCCTGTTCGGTATCGAGAGCCACCCTTCTGAAAATTCCTTTTTTACCTATTTTGTTGGAAAAATAGATGGACAGTCCGAAGGCTACAGCAATACTGATGAGTACGGTGAATAGAGCGATCGCTATTTCACCTCCGGGAACCCGGCTGAAATCGAAGTTTGTGTTGTCAATCATACTAAGTGTTAATCCGCCAATTATTAATATTATTCCCGATATGCCGGCAAGACCGAAGCCGGGAATTACAAATATTTCAAGAGCAAGTAAAACCAATCCGATGAAAAAGAGCATGATCTCCCATGTGGCAGCCGAACCTCCGAGATAAAGCGGGGCAAAATAGAGCGCGGCGGCAATAATGGCTGCAATGATCGGTATACCGAGTCCCGGAGTGTGCAGTTCAAAATAGATTCCGGCAATGATAATCATAATCAAAAGCGCCCGTACAAACGGGTTGTTCAGTAACCCGATCAGGTCATAAAGAATCGATGGTCTGAATAGCTGTAGATTGTATTTTGCCATGCCTAAATTCTTAACAAGAATGTCGTCAATCGATTCGGCCTTTCCTTCGCAATAGTGATTTTTAATCGCTTCGTCGGTGGTGAAGGTTAGCGTTCGTCCGGCATCGACCACATTTGGGATGGCGATGCGGTTGTCAACCATCGCTTCTGCAATGCGGGGGTCGCGGCGCCATTGAATCAGGGTGTCTTTTCCTGAGATTACCGTCTCTTTTCCATGCGCTTCGGCTGTGGAACGAATGGTTGCCCGCATGTATGACTGATACTTATCGGGCATTTGTCCACCGGTTTGATCCACTACGGTGGCAGCGCCCAAACTGGCTCCGGCGCGCATGTATATTTTTTTGCAGGCAATGGCGATGAGAGCTCCGGCGGAAGCCGCATTATTGTCGATAAATGCAATAACCGGAATCTTACTGTTTAGTATACGTGTTCGCATCGAGTCGGCATACACCACTTCGCCTCCATAGGTATTGAGTCTGATAATAATCACTCTGGCATCGGCTTTGGCTGCCTCGGCAAATCCTTTTTTCAGATAAATCCATGTGGTGGCACCAATCTCTTTCCGAATATCGATTTGATAGACAGTCGGTACGGTATTGGCATGTCCCCACACCACGAAAAGGCTAAATAGAAGTAAAGTTACCAGAGTTTTGCGCATACATCGAACTTTAAAATGTAAGTATATGGAATGATAATCCTGCAAATATAGTTATTACAAAAATACGTTATTTCTGCTATTTTCTTTCAACTCAAACGAAAATAGATTATTTAGCGATAAAAATTCCGTACCTTTGTTCCGATTTTAACCCTCGGTATGGATAGGGGACTCGAATATGGAATACGCAAAACGACAAACATTGATACTACCAGAATACGGCCGCAACATTCAGCGAATGGTGCAACACGCTGTCACAATTGAAGATCCGCAGGAGCGGGCCCATTGTGCTCAGACCATTATCTCCATAATGGGAAACCTCTTTCCCTACTTGCGCGACATCAATAACTTTAAGCATAAGTTGTGGGATCATTTGGCAATTATGTCCGACTTTCAGCTCGATATTGATTATCCGTGCGAAGTGTTGAAGAAGGAGAATCTTTATTCACATCCCGATAAAATTCCTTTTACCAACAAATCGATTCGCTATCCTCATTATGGACGGGTGCTGGAGCAGATGATCGAAAAAGCAGTCGCGTTTCCGGAAGGAGAACAGAAAGATCAGTTGCTGTTGCTGATTGCCAACCATATGAAAAAATGTTACCTTACCTGGAACAAAGAGGTGGTTGAAGATCGAAAAATATTTGACGATCTGCGGGAGCTATCCCGGGGACGGTTGAGTGTAAATCCCGATTTCCTGAAGCTGATGGAATCGAAGGAGATTCTCAATAAAAAGAACAAGCCGAATCAAAATAAAAAAGCGTCCAAGTAGGACGCTTTTTTTTGTTAGCAACCTTGCTGTTTTATCCTGATTAATGGAAAAAAGAAATCCTTGTCGATTTATTTCGACAAGGATTTCTTTTAATGGTTGTTCTGCTAGGACTCGAACCCAGACGAGCAGAACCAGAATCTGCTGTGCTACCATTACACCACAGAACAATTTGGTGATGCAAAGTTATTGTTTTGTCTTCAAAAATACAAGAAAAAACAAACCTTTTCAGACTATTTTGGAACTTTTCAATAGAATTTACCGGCTTTCCGGCGAACTATTAAAAAGCGGAGAGGACGAGATTCGAATGCCGACGATGAAATGTCGGCATCGAGACAAGCTAAGCTTCGTCTCGACTCATGAAACCCATATATTTCTTTATAAAAGAAATAAGTCTCTCTCTGTTCAAATTTTTCAATTTGATTTCCAAAGCCATTGCTTCAGATCGTGTCTCTTTCGTAATATATCCTACCAGAATCCAAGGGCAGTACATTGACGTAAAAGTTTCCATTCCAGCGTTATGCCGATGTAGTCTGTTGTCAATGTTATTAGTTTGACCAATATAATATTTGTCAAACTGTTCAGATTTTAGAATATATACGTAATACACGAGAACCTTCAACGTATTTTACAATATATTGCGGAGAGGACGAGATTCGAACTCGTGAAACCCTTTAGAGGTTTACACGCTTTCCAGGCGTGCCTCTTCAACCACTCGAGCACCTCTCCTTTGGCTGAAAGCGGTTGCAAAAGTAGGGATTTATTCTGATTGTGACAATAGCTGACCAAAGAAAAATAATGCTGACAGGGAGTCATTCAAATCCAACGTATTGACCATTACAAAGGATGTCGTACATTGTTTTTCGGCAATAATAATCTGTTAAAATCAAATTATTTTGAGTAAGTTTGTGCCATGGAATAGCATAGTGTTATCTCCTTGTGTATTAATTCAAATTATTTCAAAAAATGCAGCTTACGGCCAAATTAGTTGAACTGCTGCCGCTACAAACCGGTACAAGTTCAAAAGGAGAGTGGAGAAAACAAAACATTGTTGTGGAGACAGATGATCAGTATCCGAAAAAGATATGTATCTCTGTATGGGGTGATAAAATTGACGCAAATCAATTGCAACCCGGCAATAAACTAAAAATCGATTTCGATATAGAAAGCCGTGAGTATAACCAGAGATGGTACACTGATGTGAAAGCGTGGAAAATAGAACTGGCTAATGCGAATTCTCCGGGTGACTCCGTGCCACCAATCGATCCGACGTTCGACCCGGGACCGGCCGAAGCACATGACGATATGCCATTTTAAAATATCTACAAAAGAAACCGGTAGCAATCTACCACAAAAATAACGGGCGTTGTTCTGAAATCTATTAAAGAGGTCAGAGCAACGCTCTTTTTATTTGGGATAAAAGTGCATATTTATCGCCGATATTTACAAACGGAACAATGCAGTGGCGTTTCTTCCTGTTTTCTGAATAATTTCTTCCAAAGGTTTTTGGTAGATGTCGGCCAACTTTTGTGCAACCAGTAGTACGTAAGCGCTTTCGTTGCGTTTGCCGCGGTAGGGAACCGGGGTGAGGTAGGGGGCATCGGTCTCCAGTACCAGATTGTCGGGCGATAGTTGTTCGAGTACGTTACTCAATTTCGAGTTTTTGAAGGTAACCACTCCGTTAATGCCCAGGTAGAAGTTGCCGAGCGATAGTATGCGGCGGGCAAATTCGACGGAGTCGCCGAAGCTGTGGAAAATGCCCCTGAGTTTGTCGCAGTTGTATTTTTCTACACAGGCAATGGTATCTTCAAAGGCATCGCGTTGGTGGATAATGACCGGTAGGTCGTACTCTATAGCCCATTGAAGCTGCTGTTCGAAGGCCAAGATCTGCTCTTCGCGAAAAGTTTTGTCCCAGTAAAGATCGATGCCCACCTCGCCAATGGCGCAATAGGGCCGGCGGTCGAGTTCGCTCTTCACCCACATCAATTCATCTTTGTAGGCAGCATTCACGCTGGTAGGATGCAGGCCAATGGTTGCGCTGAAATACCCCGGTTCGGTAGCTTCGAGAGCCAGCATCGGTGCCAGCGTCTCTTTATCTACGTTAGGCAGTATAATATGAGCCACTCCGGCCGCTTTCGCCCGGTTGACGACCTCCGTCCGGTCTTCGTCGAACTCGGGAAGGTAGATGTGTGAATGGGTGTCTATGAGCATCTTTGTTGAATCGTTGAATTGTGTAATCGTTTAATCGTAATCCGAAGTGTTATCTGGCTTGGAAGCTTCGGTTCAGTGCATTCAGTTTATTGGCTATTTTGTCGATATTGGCTTTTGTCTCTGTGAATTGTTGCTCAGAGATATATTCCAGATCAAACGCTATATAGAGTTGCGACAAGACCTCCATCAACGAACCGAAAGAGATTTCAATAAAGCGGCACTTCTCTTTAACGGTACTGCGGGAAATTCCTTCGGCTATATTTGACATGACAGATACCGTCGCTCATTGTATTTGGGACGACAGACCAAATTGCTCTTCAACAGGGAACATCTTTGTCTGTAGATATATTTTTTTGACAAGTTGGCGAGCATCTTGCCAAACTTCAAGTTTTTCAAAGCTGTACAGATACATGGCATTTCTCTCTTGTTGGTTAATAGAAAAAATCGTTGAACTGTTCTGTCGATTCAACGATTCAACAATTCAACGATTGGATAGTTCTGTTATTTGGCGGTTGAACGATTACACATTTTTACGATTAAACGCTTCAACGCTTCCACGATTAAACAGGTAGTTAATCATTCCCACTCGATGGTGGCGGGCGGTTTGGAGCTGATGTCGTACACTACGCGGTTTACGCCACGCACTTTGTTGATGATGTCGTTGGATACCTGCGCCATGAAGTCGTACGGGAGATGAACCCAGTCGGCGGTCATGCCATCGGTAGAGTGAACGGCACGCAGTGCGATGGTGTTTTCGTAGGTACGTTCGTCGCCCATTACGCCTACCGATTTCACCGGAAGCAGAATGGTACCTGCCTGCCAGATGGAATCATACAAACCCCATGTTTTCAACCCTTCGATAAAGATATGATCGGCATCCTGCAGAATGCGCACCTTTTCGGGAGTAACATCGCCAAGGATACGTACACCCAGACCCGGTCCCGGGAAGGGATGGCGGCCCAGCAAATCCTGCGAAATGCCGAGGCTTTTGCCCACGCGGCGCACTTCGTCTTTGAAGAGCAGGCGCAACGGTTCAACAACCTTTAGTTTCATTGTTTCGGGCAGGCCACCCACGTTGTGGTGCGATTTGATAGTTGCCGAGGGACCGTTTACCGAAACCGATTCGATAACATCGGGGTAAATAGTGCCCTGTGCCAGCCATTTCACGTCTTGTATTTTGTGTGCTTCTATATCGAATACTTCGATAAAGTCGCGACCGATAATTTTGCGTTTCTTTTCGGGTTCTGTCACCCCTTTCAGGTCGTTCAGAAAACGATCGGTAGCATCTACGCCGATCACGTTCAGCTTCATGCCCTTGTACTGATCGAGCACGCTTTCGAATTCGTTTTTACGCAACAGTCCGTTGTTTACGAAGATACAGGTGAGGTTTTCGCCGATAGCGCGGTGCAGTAATACGCCCGCTACGGTAGAATCGACTCCGCCCGACAAACCAAGCACCACTTTGTCGTTGCCCAACAGCACTTTCAACTCCTTAACGGTGCTTTCGATAAACGAATCGGGAGTCCAGTCCTGCTGACATTCGCAGATATTCACCACAAAGTTCTTTAATATTTGCGATCCTTCGGAGGTGTGATATACTTCGGGGTGAAACTGGATACCGAAGGTGTTTTCGCCGCTTATTTTGAATGCGGCATTTTTTACTGTTTCAGTCGAAGCAATTAGTTCGAAATTAGAAGGTATTTCGGTAATGGTATCTCCGTGCGACATCCAAACCTGTGTGCGTTCGCTGACTCCGGCAAAAAGAGGAGAGTGCGATGCGGTTACGTTCAACATGGCGCGGCCATATTCCCGTGTATTGGATGGTTCTACCTTGCCGCCATTGCTGTGACAAAGATACTGAGCTCCGTAGCATACGCCCAGAATGGGCATCTTGCCTTCAAACGGAGTGAGGTCGGGAATCAGCGCATTGTCCTGATGGACAGAAAAAGGACTTCCTGAGAGGATAACACCCTTCACTGTGGCATCGAGTGCCGGATAGTGGTTGTAAGGATGAATTTCGCAGTAGACATTGAGTTCGCGGATGCGACGACCGATAAGTTGGGTATATTGCGACCCGAAATCGAGGATAAGGATTTTGTTGGTCATGCTGGTGTGAAGAATTTTGCTGCAAAGATACGTTTTTTTGCTAACTTTGCACCGTTTTGTATCAAGATTAATTGGCCGTATAAAGCGTTTTTGATAATGTTTTATTCTGCTAATAAGTAAATTAGATTGTTTTTTAGTAGTTTTGCTCGGTGTGCCTCTTTATTATTAATTCGGACACACGAGATTTAGGTATTTAGTATTTTTTAATTAGTAACAGTATGTCAAACAATTTATTAAAAGGGAAAAGAGGAATTATCTTCGGAGCCCTGAATGATATGTCGATTGCCTGGAAGGTGGCAGAACGTGCCGTCGAAGAAGGGGCATCAATCACATTGACCAATACCGAATTAGCAATTCGGATGGGAACCATCGGTGAATTGGGCAAAAAACTCAATGCCGAAGTGATTCCCGCAGATGCTACCAGTGTGGAAGATCTGGAGAAGGTATTTGCTAAATCGCAGGAAATATTGGGTGGTAAAATTGACTTTGTGTTGCATTCTATCGGGATGTCTCCCAATGTACGAAAAAAACGTACTTACGATGATCTGGATTATGATTTATTGAATAAAACCCTCGATATTTCTGCCATCTCGTTTCATAAAATGATTCAGGTGGCCAAAAAGATGGATGCTATCAGCGAGGGTGGTTCTATTTTGGCGCTTTCGTATGTGGCAGCTCAGCGTACGTTGTTCGGTTACAACGACATGGCCGATGCAAAAGCAATGCTCGAATCGATTACCCGTAGTTTCGGTTACATCTACGGACGCGAAAAAAAGGTGCGTATCAATACCATTTCGCAATCGCCGACCATGACCACTGCCGGAAGCGGCATCAAAGGCTTCGACGGTTTACTGGATTTCTCGAACCGTATGTCACCGCTGGGTAATGCTTCGGCCGATGAGTGTGCAGACTATTGCATTGTGATGTTCTCCGATTTGACCCGGAAGGTGACGATGCAGAACCTGTTCCACGACGGAGGCTTCTCGAGTATGGGTATGAGCCTGCGGGCGATGACCCAGTATAATAAAAGCTTTGAGAACGATTTCAAAGACGAAAACGGTAATATTATTTACGGCTGATTTGCCGGATAATATGAATTGATTGTAAGTGGCGGCCATTTCTAAACAATGGCCGCTATTTATGATTTAAATTGTACTCGTTATTTTATTTCAACTATTTATGCGACTTTCAAAAACAACGACGATTTCCATTCTGACGATTTTTCTGATTTTGTTATGTGATCAGACACTCAAACTCTTTATAAAATCACATTTTGAACTTGGACATGATGTGCAGATATTCAGTTGGTTTCATATCTATTTTATTGAAAACAACGGGATGGCATTTGGCATGGAGTTGTTCGGTAAATTGTTTTTGAGTTTGTTTCGTATCGGCGCCGGAATCTTTCTGGTCTATTACTTGCGTAAAATTATTAAGCGCCAGTTACCCACAGGTTACATTATTAGTATTTCCCTGATATTTGCCGGAGCTGTAGGCAACTTGCTCGATAGTATGTTTTATGGGGTGTTGTTTTCCGACAGCATGGGGCAGGTTGCTCAGTTTATGCCCGAAAGCGGCGGTTATGCCTCTCTCTTCTACGGTCGCGTGGTCGATATGCTCTACTTTCCTTTGATTGAAGGCCATTTCCCCGATTGGCTTCCTGTGTGGGGCGGCGAAGATTTTATTTTCTTCCGCCCGGTATTCAATATTGCCGATAGCGCGGTAAGTGTGGGCGTTGTGTTGATTTTGCTGTTTTATCGTCGTTATTTGTCCGATAATGAGGTGAGCGATCGGGATGGGCTGAAAGCGGAGGAAAAAGCATGAAACGGCTCTATATGAAAATGATGATCGTATGAAAAAGCTGTTTGTTTATTTGTCGACAGTTTGTGTGTTGCTCGCCTGTAGCTCTACTCCCAAGGGGGTGCTTTCGGAAAGCAAGATGACCAACCTGTTGTATGATATGTATTTGGCCGATGCCTGCAATATGCAGAAATCCAATGGAGGAAGTGTCGATAGCGCGAAGCGTCAGTCGTATCGCTATATATTGCATAAATATAATGTATCGGTGGCCGATTTCGACAGTTCAATGGTATGGTATGCAATACATCCGGAGAAACAGACCCACATTTATGACAACATCAATCTTCGGTTGGCAAAGCTGTTGAAGGAGGTAAATGCAGGCAAATACAAGCAGATCATTCCTGTGCTTACCGAGAACGATACGGTGGATGTGTGGCAGATGCCGCGTCGGTATGAACTAACGGCAGGGACGTTTCGCAATAAAATATCGTTTTATTTCGGTAACAATCAGTTTCAAAAAGGAAATGCCCTGTTGATGACCTATAAACTGAAACTGAATAAGGCCGATCAGGCATCCGGTAACAGGTTGCGGATTAAGGTGACTTACGCCGGAAAAACAGACAGTCTGGTGTCGTATGCCCGCAAGGATGGCATCTGGCGGCGCTATCGGGTATACCTGCCCATATCGAATAAATTATCGCTGAATTCGATTGACGGATCGTTGCTCGATTGCACAGGAAATGATGTGCACCAGTCGGCTATTGTCGACGACATTCATTGCTACCGGATTACATATGTAGACGCGACGAAGGCACATCGAGCCAACAAGAGCTGGTGGCAAAAGCTATTCTCCAAATAACTATTGCTTATTTTCTAACTCATTCCAATCCATAATCACCTGTTTATGATTCTTTATCCCTTAAAATTTACTCCTGTTTACAAAACGCGTATCTGGGGAGGCCATCGACTCGAACAATTCGGAAAATACTCAGCTGCCCTTCCCAATATCGGCGAAAGCTGGGAGTTGTCGGGTGTGCCGGGCGACGAATCGGTAGTGTCTAATGGTATTTTGACCGGGAATACGATTTCGGAACTCATAGAGGTTTACATGGATGAATTGGTAGGTAAAAAGGTGTTTGACGCTTATGGTCAGACATTCCCTTTGCTGATTAAACTGATCGATGCCAACGACGATCTCTCCATTCAGGTACATCCCGACGATAAATTGGCGGCCGAGCGTCATAACTCTTTCGGAAAAACCGAAATGTGGTATGCGCTGGATGGCGATAAAGATGCTGCGCTTATTTCGGGATTCGTTCCCGGTGTAGATAAGGAGACCTATCTGAAGCATCTGGCCGATGGAACGCTGGAACAGATCATGAATTATATGCCGGTCGAAAAGGGAGATGTCTTTTTTATTCCTGCAGGTCGGGTTCATGCTATCGGACGTGGATGTTTAGTAGCCGAAATTCAGCAAACATCGGATGTTACCTATCGGTTGTTCGATTTTAACCGTGTGGATGATCAAGGAAATGCCCGGGAGTTACATACCGAACTGGCTCTTGATGCCATCAATTTTACCTACGTGAAGGATGCCAAGACCCATCCGAAGGCACAGGATAATGTGCCATGTGAGTTGGTTAAGTGTAACTATTTTACCACGAATGTAATTGAACTGACGGATAAACTGGAGCGCGACTATTATCACCTCGACTCTTTTGTGGTGTACTTGTGCATCGGGGGATCGGTTGAAATCAGGTATGATGGTGGTAGCGAAACGATGGTGAAGGGTGAAACGGTATTGCTCCCGGCCTCGCTGAGTAATGTTACTCTTATTCCTCAAAAATCGTCGGAAATTCTGGAAATATATGTGTAATGGATCGGAATCCGATAAACTGATTTGGTACTGAACACAAGGTTACCCTGATTTATGAAACGGCTTGTTTGGTTAAGCATCATTCTATTGATTGCATGGCACGGACAAGCGGTAGAAAACCGGATACGGCTTGTTTCTTACCGTTTGGATATGAGGCTCGATTCGTCCGGACGGCAGCTTTCTGTAAAGGCGCTGCTGATGTTGGAGGCAAAGGATACTCTGTCGGATCTACGACTCCATTTTGCCGATATTATACCCATTAACAAGCTTACCTGCAACAACGATTCTGTCGCATACACACGTTCCGGTGACGGCTTGCAGTTCCGGCTACCCTCTGCTCCGAAATATGAACTTCGTCTCGATTATACGCTCGAAGCCGACTCGTTCAAAAGCGATCGGGTGATAGCTCTGGTTCGTGCCCGTAAGTGGGTTCCCTATCTTTTCGATAACATAGCTTCTTCCGAAATCAATTTGACGGTTCCGGCTCGTTATTATGCCTATTCGTCGGGGACGCAACGCGATTATCGGTTTGACGGCGTGAACAGAGAGTATCATTTCGGGGCAAAGGTGAATGCCGGCTTGCCGTTGTTTATCGCTCCGGTGGATTATTATACCGGTGTTTCCGTACGATGGAAGGGGACGGAGCTTAATTACTTTTTTCATGCGTCCGATACGGTGGTTGCCAATACGGTGGTTCGTGAAAGTATGCGGGCTTTTCGTTTTGGAAATAAATTTGTGGGCAAATATCATCCTTCGACGATTACCTATATCGAGTTTCCGGAGTTCGACTTTTGCCAGTCGATGCCGGGATTTGTCCTGATGGGTACCGACTATCTGACGAATGTAAAGAGGCCCGACAAGCGGGATTGGGTGGGTCACGAAACATTACATCAGTGGATAGGAAACGGCTATTTTACAACACTCTACAACCATTCGCCGTATAGTCGTTTTACGGAAGAGTCGCTGACAGAGTATCTGCGGATGGTTGGTTTGCAGAAAAGTTTTGGACCGGATACTCTCAGGGCAATGCTGCGCGAAAATTGCCGGATTTATACTACCCGTATCCAAGGCACATCCGAAGATGTGCCGATTGCGCTCGATCGACCCAACTGGGTAACATACACTGTAGGGCCGATCATATGGCATCTGGTAAGGCAGTCGATGGGCGATAAAAAATGGCAACGCTTTATCAGAACGCTTTATGCACGGTATTATGGTAAAGTGATCGACTATGCTGTTTTCAGGCGGCAATTGGTTAAATTTGCATCGGAAGAGACCGTGCATCAAATGGAGCGCCGTCTCAATACAAAAGGTATTCCTCCCGAATTTACAGAGTAACCATTCATATCAATCGATTTTATATAGCAAAAGCATATGCAGAAACAACGGGCACCCCGAAATCGTACACTGACGCTCAATGCCGGTGAGCAAGAGTTGCTGCGGCAGCAATTGCTTACATTGGACCAACCGGCAGCGATCGAACAAATTGTCAATCGTACCATTTGGGGCGATTTGCTGCAGGTACTCGATTTTTTGCCCAAACAATTTGCCGATTTGATTATTATCGATCCGCCCTACAATCTTACCCGTGACTTTGCGGGAAACCGGTTCAAACAGATGTCGGATGCCGGGTATCTGGAATATCTGCATACCTGGTTTTCGCGCGTGGTGGAGTGTCTGAAGCCCGATGGTTCGCTTTATTTGTGTGGTGACTGGAAATGTACGGCGGCGCTTCAGACTGTGATGCAGGAGCAACTGACTGTGCTAAACCGTATTACCTGGCAACGCGAAAAGGGCAGGGGAGCTTCTGCAAACTGGAAAAACGGCATGGAGGATATCTGGTTCGGAGTGAAGAACCCGAAACAATACACCTTCAATGTGGATGCTGTGAAGCTGAAACGGAAAGTGCTGGCACCTTATCGCCACGAGGGTCAGCCCAAAGATTGGGAAGAGACCGAAGATGGTAAGCACCGGCTGACTTACCCCTCCAATTTTTGGGACGATATCACAGTTCCCTACTGGTCGATGCCGGAGAATACCGATCATCCGACTCAAAAGCCCGAGAAACTGATCGCGAAATTGATTTTAGCAAGCTCGAATGAGGGCGATATTGTCTTCGATCCTTTTCTGGGTTCCGGCACCACGTCGGTGGTAGCCCGCAAACTCAACCGCAGGTTTTGTGGCGTGGAAATGAATGAAGAGTATTGCTTATTGGCCGAAAAACGGTTGCAGTTGGCTGCTACCGAAAGTGCCATTCAGGGATACACCGATGGCGTTTTCTGGGAACGGAATGCGCAGCGGTAGTTCTATTCTCCTTTCTGAATAAAATTTCCCCTATATTTTAAAAATGATTTTTCCCCAACCGGTATTCATTTACGGATACTGATTGGGGAAAATGCATTGGTATCTCCGGCATTGTCACCGACGACACGTTTTTTTATCCGATAGCTGTATCGTTAGCGGGTTCCGCCGCCAAGTGCTTTGTAAAGGTTAACTCCGTAGGTGAGTTGTTCCAATTTGTCGTTCACCTGGTTAAGCTCTGCCGATAACAAATCGCGTTGAGACGATAACACTTCGGTATAGCTGGCTTCGCCTGCCTTCAACAGCTCCTGCGTATAATCCACCGATTTAGTCAGCGATGTAATTTGTTTGCCGCGATTTTCGTTCTTGCTCAATGATGAGTAGTAACCGAAGAGAATGTCGGAAACCTCCTGTCCGGCGGTTAAAACCGTGTTTTGGAATGTCAGCAATGCTTCTTCCTGCTGAGCCTGTGCAATTTTCAGATTGCCTTTCAACTGTTTTTTGTTGAGAAGAGGTTGGGTAAGGCCAGCAATAATGTTTGCCGCAATATGGGAGGGTTTGTAGAAATCGGTAAAGCCTCCCGCAAAACCCAGCGATGCCGAGCTAATGGTCAGTGACGGATAAAAGCTCGCTTTGGCTACGTCTACTGTGGCATAAGCTGCCCGCAATGAGAGTTCGGCCTGTTTTACGTCGGGGCGTTTGGCCAGCATTTTAGCCGGTACTCCGTACGACAAACGGGGCGATACGCTCTGATTGGCTATTACAGCACGTTCTATCGGGCCGGGTTTACGTCCGAGCAATACACACAGTGCATCTTCCTGTGTCCGAATCTGAGTTTCCAATGCCGGAACAGATAATTGCGTGTTGTAGAGGAGCGCTTTGCTCTGTTCTACGGCTGCCGCGTTCTGTTGTCCGGCCGTCATCAGGCTTTGCATGGTTTCTGCGCTCTTTTGCAGCGATACGATGTTCTGACGGGTGATCGCCAGTTGTTCGTCGTATGCAAGCAGGGTATAGTATGCCTTGGCAATGTTGGCAATCAACGTGGTTTGTACCAGGTTTTTGTTCTCGTTACTGTTGAGCAGAGCAGCATATTTTGCCTTTGCCTGATTGTTGAGTTTGCCCCACAGATCGATTTCCCACGAAGCTGTGAAGCCAATCTGATTGACAGATGTGGAGTATCCTAATACATCGGTAACACCCTTTTCCGAACTGGTACGGGTATGATTTAACTGCCATCCTGCCGAAACGGTAGGTTGATTGGCAGCTCCGGCCATCATCATGTTGGCTTCGGCTTGCCGGATGCGCGACATGGCTATTTTGAGGTTCAGGTTGTTGTTGAGCCCTTCTTCTATGAGTTGCTGGAGTTTGGCATCGGAAAAATACTCTTTCCACGACATATCGGCTACTGAAGTTGTGTCCTGACCATTTCCCAGCGTATCTCTTACTATACCTTTGCTATCGGGAGCCGGCACTTCGGCCAGCTCTTTATACGACCGGCACGAGGATATGCTCAATGCCAACACTGTCGCAAAAAGATACAGGGTTTTATGTTTGATAAATCGATTCATCATATTGATTTTTGTTTTTACAGTACCGGCAGAACCCCATACAGGGCTCTGTCGATTGAATGGTTGATTAAATCTCGCTATCGTCAATAGTTACGATCTTATGCTTGCTCAGGCGTTCGTGCAACGTCTGGAACAGGATAAAGAGTACGGGGATGATGAAGATACCGATCAGTGTTCCGATCAGCATACCTCCCACAGCACTGATACCGATCGACTTGTTTCCCACAGCACCCGCACCGGTAGCAAGAGCCAACGGCATCAATCCGAAGATCATGGCAAACGATGTCATCAGGATAGGACGTAACCGGGCTAATGCGCCGCTGATGGCAGCCTTGGTTATACTCATCCCTTTCTGTCGGCGCTGGAGCGCATATTCCACAATCAGAATGGCATTTTTGGATAACAATCCGATCAACATGATGAGCGATATCTGTACATAAATATTGTTTACAATACCTGTTCCATTCAACATAGCTCCGAAGATGAAGATGAAGACACCTGCCAAACCAACCGGTAACGAGAAGATAACGGCCAGCGGAAGAATGTAACTTTCGTAAAGAGCCGATAGCAGCAGGTAGACGAAAATGAGACTCAGGACAAACACGATAATGGTTTGATTGCTGCTATTGACCTCTTCACGGGTCATCCCCGAAAAGTCATAGCTATATCCATCGGGCAATGAAGTCTCCTTGATTGCCTTCAACGCGTCTCCCGAAGTAAATCCTTTGGCATAGTTCGGAATAACGGTAACCGACATGGACGAGAAAAGGTTGAAACGGCTCAGCGACTGTGGGCCTGTAACATCTTTTACGTTCAGGAACTCGGTTATCGGCGACATGGTTCCGCTGGCTGTTTTGACATAGAGGCCGCCCAGATCTTCCAGTTTTGTCCGGTACTGAGGAGCTGCCTGTACAACAACGCGGAACTGTTTTCCGTAGGTGTTGAAGTTGGAGACATACATACTGCCGACATACGATTGTAACGCCGACATCACATCGTTGAGAGTCAGACCGGCATCTTTGATCTTCGGTATATTCGCTTCAAGCATTTTCTGCGGGAAACGGGGATCGAACGTGGTCATGGCCGTCATTATTTCGGGTCGTTTCTGCAGTTTGTTCAGAAACTCGGTTACGACATTGAAGAACTGATTGATATCGCCGCCGGTCTTATCCTGCATTTCGAGCGATACACCATTGCTTAATCCGAATCCCTGTAGCGTGGGCACCCCGAAAAACATAAACGTAGCATCGGTAACGGAGGTGGTTTTTTGTTTCAGCAAGGTGGCCACATCGTTGGTTGTCATTTTGCGCTCTTTCCAGGGCTTCATCTTTATCAGAATACCGCCGTACGAACTTCCGCTTCCTCCCATAAAACTGAAACCGGTGAGACTGGTTACACTCTTCACATCGGGAATCGCTTCTGCTATTTTTACGACGCTTTTAGTTACGCTGTCGGTTCGTTCGAACGAAGAACCCGGAGACAAAACCACCGAACCCATTACGGTTCCACTATCTTCCTGCGGTACAAATCCGGTAGGTAACATTTTTATCAGCCCAAAGAAAAGAAGTGCAAAAACAGCTACAATAGCAACCGTAATCCATCTGTGTTTCTTTGTTGAAAGGAAATAGAGCGAATGTTTGTATTTTTCGGTGGCAGCGCTGAAACCGATATTGAAGAAATAGACAAACTTTTTCGGCAAACTTTTGGTCGCAAGATCGGAGTCTTCGTGTGGTTTTAGCAACAGGGCGCAAAGTGCGGGACTCAACGTCAAAGCATTCAGCGCCGAAATAAGGATGGCCATAGCCAGTGTTAATCCGAATTGCTTGAAAAATACGCCACTGGTACCACCAAGGAAACTTACCGGAATAAATACGGCCGACATCACCAATGTGATGGAAACGATGGCCGGTGCAATTTCGCTCATCGCTTTTATGGCCGCCTTTTTGGCATCTTTCTCTCCGGCATCCATCTTAGCATGTATCGCTTCCACCACCACAATAGCGTCATCGACCACAATGCCGATTGCCAATACAAGGGCAAAGAGCGTCAGTAGATTAATTGAGAATCCGAAGACCAGCAGGAAAAAGAAGGTACCGATAATGGCTACAGGCACCGCTACTGCCGGAATCAACGTTGCTCTGAAATTTCCTAAGAACAGTAATACGACTAAGAATACCAGCACGAAGGCTTCCAGCAAAGTATGGATTACTTTGTCGATAGAAGCTTCCAAAAATTCGTTGGCATCCATTTGGTATTCGTACGAGATGCCGGGAGGCAATTCTTTTGCCGCTTTCTTCATCTCTACTTTTACCTGATCAATGATATCCTGAGCATTCGATCCTGCCACCTGACTGATGGCAAGTAATATACAGGGTTTGTTGCCGCTCAGGGTTTTGAAATTGTAGTCCAGTACACCCAGTTCAATAGTGGCTACATCTTTCAGACGAAGCGTTTGAGCATTCCGCGATTTGATGATGATATTACCGAATTGTTCGGCATTTTTCAATCGACCGGTGTAGCGAAGCGCATATTGGAAAGACTGATTTCCCTGCGCACCCAACTGACCCGGAGCTGCTTCTATGTTCTGATCCTGAAGCGCCGCGGTTACTTCGGCCGGTGTTAAGTTGTACGACTTCATCACGTCGGGTTTCAGCCATACGCGCATCGAATACTCCTGCGTACCGAGCGAACCGGCAGAACCGACTCCCTGAATACGTTTCAGCTGAGGAAGGATGTTGATGTTGGCATAGTTCTGCAGAAATTTCGCATCGTAATCGGGATTATTCGATTTGATCAAAATCATCATGATGTTACTGCTCTGTTGTTTCTGTACCACGACGCCGTTTCGGGTTACTTCGGCCGGTAGCAAAGCCGATGCCTGCGAAACCTTGTTTTGAACGTTCACGGCAGCAATATCGGGATTGGTACCTTGTTTGAAATAGACGTTGATGCTTGCCGAACCGCCGTTGGTTGCCGTCGAGGTCATATAGGTCATATCCTGTACCCCGTTGATCTGTTCTTCGAGGGGTACAATGACGCTGTTCAGAACCGCATCGGCATTGGCGCCGCTGTAACTGGTACTGACACGAACCGTAGGCGGAGCAATATTAGGATATTGTTCCACCGGTAACATGTACAATCCGATAATTCCCAACACTACAATAATGATAGAAATAACGGTCGACAGTACCGGGCGTTCTATGAATGTTTTTAGCATTGCGTAATTATTTAAGAGATTTTACTTTGATTTTCTGTCCGCTTTTCAGTGTGGCAATGCCATCTGTAACAATTTTTTCTCCGCTTACCAGTCCGTCAGTTACAACGTAGTTCTGCCCGTCGGGAGTTGCTTTTACAGTAATGGTTTTTTGTACGGCAGAATCGCCGGCAACTTTAAATACCAACACTTTGTCTTGTTGACTGAAGGTTGCTTTTTGCGGAATAACCACTGCGTCATGCATTGGCTGTGGAATGACTATTTTTCCGCTCGAACCGCTGCGTAACAAGCCGTGTTTGTTGGGGAACGAGGCTCTGAAACTGACAGATCCCGAGGTCGCGTCTACGACACCCGATATGGTCTCTATTTTTCCGGTTTCCTCATATTCGCTGCCATCGGAGAGTAATAACTTCACCCGTGGCATATTTTTAATCTTTTGTGCCTGCGTGTTTCCTGCCATATCTTTCAACAGTGTGAGAAGATCTTTTTCATTGATGGAGAAATAGGCGATAATGTTCGTTGTGTTTGCTACCGAGGTTAAAACGGTGGTGTTGTTCACCAAGCTTCCCTGACGGTAGTTGATGGTGCCTACTATTCCATTTACAGGACTGGTAACCGTAGTCCATCCTGCCATTGCTTTTGCCTCGTCCAAATTGGCTTTGGCAGAAGCCAGCGCATTTTCATAGGTGGTCAGTTTTACTTTGCTGTAGATGCCTTTATCGGCCAACGGACGAATTCTGTCTACATCCAGTTTAGCTGTATTGTAAACTGCCCGTGCATTTTGCACATTTTGTACCGATGCCGGTGAATTGATTTTGAAAAGAGGTTGCCCTTTGTGCACGATGGCACCTTCGTCTACAAAAACCTTTTCAATAAAACCATCTACACGTGGTTTTATGTCGATGTCTTCCTGTCCCTTCAGTACGGCAGGATAAGTACTTGTTAATTCTACATCTTGCGAAGAGACGGCTTCTACCGAATAAGCTTTAATTTGATCGGCTGGATTACCTCCGGCTTTCTTTTTGCCACACGAAGTAAGAAGGACGAGAAGAACAACGCTTCCGATCATGAATTTTTTATTCATAAGTCAAACATTTAATAAATTAAATTCCATATAAATTATTTCTACTGATTATCGTGATATGTTTTGCTCAAAGATACCCATACCGGTATTGCCGGATGTGTGATAGATATCAAAAAACGAATGTTGATATTTGTTGCTTCGTATATTACCATAAAAGGTCTTTTGAAGTACAGAGAGCATGCCGCAATCAACTCTTTTTATTCGTTCTGTTGTTGTGTGTCGATACTTTTGATGAAACGTTGCATAAATTGAATAAAGAGCTCGCGCGAAGTGAGTCCGAATTTATTCTCAAGAGGATATTCGGTTTTATTAAATTGCATAATCATGCTGATAGTTCCGTTCAATAAGCAAACCCAGTTAAAAATAATCACTTCCAGCTCTTTTTCTGCCAGACGTGAAATCTTGCTGAAAATCTCTTTTATAAAAAGCGCCCCTTTGGTAGCCTCTTCGCTGGGTAACGGGCGTTCGAGACTGAACATCAGCTGGTAGAGCTCGCTGTTTTCAAAGGCAAAATCCCAATGAACCAACGATAACTCCAGCAACCACTCTTTCGGATCCTGCTTGGCCGACAAACGTGCTTCGCCCAGGAGACGCAATTTCTTAAATCCGTAAATAATTATCTCCCGCATAAGGTCATCCTTGTTGTGGAAATGCTCATACACAATGGGCGGAGTATATTCGATTGCTTCCGCTATCTTGCGTATGGTAACAGAGTTCCATCCATTTGATTTGGCAAGGTTTATGGCAGCATTCAGGATGCCGTCACGTACGTTTTGTTGATCTCTTTTTTTTCTTTCCAGGTGGCCCATTATAACAGTGTTATTAAATCTAACAATGTTATACAAAGGACGTGAATATTTTTGAATTGTAAAAAGGCCACATGCTAAAAAAAACATAAAGCATTAGGTCATACAGCTTAAAAAAGATGAGCGGCTACAGGGAAATCCAAAAGTGCTGGATCGGGATAAGCGGAGACGACTCTTTGTGTTTTGATGTAAAATGGTGATCTTTGCCGCATGATTCGCTTTTTATTGGGGTGGGGGTGTAAACCGGTTCCATCGGCAGAAAAAGAGCGGATATCCTGAAAACAGATGAGAGCAAACAAAGAACTGAATACCTTATATGTTACTTGCCGTGCCGAGTGGAGGGAGTGGCTTGAAGAACATTTTGAAACGGAACCCGATATTTGGCTGGTGTTCCCGAATAAATCGACCGGAAAGCCTGGTCTGATTTACAACGATGCCGTTGAAGAGGCTCTCTGTTTCGGTTGGATCGACAGTACCGTGAGAAGCATGGACGAGGGACATAAAATTCAGTGGTTTTTGCCACGCAAAAATAAGAACTACTATTCGCAGGCCAACAAAGAGCGGTTGAAATGGCTTTGGGAGCACAATCTCATTCATCCCAAACTGAAAAAAGAGGTTGAACCTGTGGTGAATGAGCTATTTCTGTTTCCGCGGGATATTATTGAACGATTGCAGGAAAACGCTGCTACATGGGAGAATTACCAGCGCTTTTCCGGAACGTACAAACGTATTCGTGTCGGTTATATTGAGGCGGCCCGAAACCGTCCCGAAGAGTTTGAAAAGCGGCTTACCCATTTTATCAATAAAACCGCACAGAATAAATTGATTGCCGGTTACGGCGGAATCGACAAGTATTATTGAGAAGCAATGGAAAACCGGAATGGTTACTTCCGCAAACAAAAAGAGCACAATTCACGGAAAATGGATTGTGCTCTTTTGTGTCGAACTGTTTATTTGTAGATAATTACCCGCTCTTTCAACGGATGGAACTGCTTCTGATCGGGCTCGAATATCGGCTTGCCGAAAGGCATTTGAGCAATCAGTTTCCACGATGCGGCAACGTGCCACTCTTTTTTTACCTCCGTTTCAATCAGCTCGGTGTAGTGTTGCAACGAAGCTCCGAGACCTTCGGCCTCCAGGCCGCTCCAGATTACAAACTGAAGCATTCCGTTCGATTGCTGCGACCATACCGGGAAATTGTGGGCGTACGGGGGGAATTGTTTTTGTAAAGCATCGATGACAGTGCTCTCTTCAAAAAAGAGTACCGTACCGTAACCGCTTTTGAACGAATCGATCTTTTCTTCGGTTGCTGCAAAGTTTTCTGCCGGTACAATCTTTCTCAGGGCATCTTTGGTTATATTCCACAGTTTGTCGTGTTGAGTGCCCAACAACACGATTACCCGTGCACTTTGCGAATTGAATGCCGAAGGGGTATGCTTTACTGCATGTTCGACTACTTCTTTTATCTTTTCGTCCGAAACACCGGCTTCTTTGCCGATGCCGTAATAGGAACGTCTTTTTTCAACGGTTGTATAAAAATCTTTACTCATAATAAAAATCGTATTTTATGGTTTATCTGTTGCAAAAATACTATCGGAAAACTCTTTTTGATCCGGATTTCAATAAATAGTGTGTTATTTTATTGAAAAAGAAGAGCGAGAAAATGGTGATAATAGATTCAAAAACGGATGAATGATCGTAAATTTGGTGGTAAGTTATGCATATGGAGTCTTACAAACCGACTAAATGGAACCGTCCGGCATTGTGGCAGGAGGCTCTGGCGGACAAGAGTGTACGGTGCCTGCTTTGTCCTCACGCGTGTGTGCTGCATCCGCAGCAGATGGGGATTTGCCGCACCCGCATCAATTACGATGGAACACTGTTTACGCTTGCTTACGGAAATCCCTGCTCTGTCGGCATCGATCCCATAGAGAAAAAACCGTTGTTTCACTTTTTGCCGGGCAGCGACATCTATTCGTTGTCTGTAGCAGGATGCAATTTTCGTTGCCTCAATTGTCAGAACTCTTCCATTTCTCAGCAAACGCCTCTGCAAGTGTCGCATGTCGATATTTCACCTTCGGAGGTGGTGCTTCAGGCACTCAGCCGCCACGCCACCAGTATCGCGTTTACCTACACCGAACCTACCGTGTTTTACGAATATATGCTCGATATTGCCCGTATTGCGAGGGAAAAGGGGGTGAAGAGTGTGATTGTTTCCAACGGTTATATCAATGAGGAACCGCTTTCGGAGCTGCTCCCATGGATCGATGCAGCCAATATCGATCTGAAATGTTTCGACGATAAAATATATCGTCATCTTGCCGGAGGAGAACTTCAACCCGTGCTCGATACCCTGAAGATGGTGAAGGCCGCCGGTGTGTGGTTGGAAATCACCAACTTGCTGGTGCCCGGCTATACCGACAGCCCTGAACAGATACAAGCCCTGTGCGAATGGTTGGCGGAGAATGGCTTTGCAGATACGCCGCTCCATTTTAGTCGTTTTTTTCCGGGATATAAGTTGCCAAACGTATTACCCACAACCGACGAGGTATTGATTCGGGCGAAGTCGATTGCCGAAAAAGCCGGAATCGACTATGTCTACATAGGAAACAGCCCCGATTTACATGCCGAAAATACCTGTTGCCCGGCTTGCCGGCAAACTGTAGTGGAGCGGGTGGGTTATCGGGTGATAACCAATCATATTTACCACGGGCGTTGTGGGTTTTGCGGCGAACCGATTACCGGTGTCTGGAATTGACGGCAGGAGTAATCGGTCTCCTCGGAGAAAACGGTTGCCGTAAAAATATAGAGGTCGGCCTTTTTCCAACCGTCCCAATCCAATCCGGCTTTGTCGCGTGCACAATGACCCAAAAACTGTTCGGCGTTCCAGCCTGTTTCGGTTGCTACCTGTGGAAGGAAAACCCCCGAATGGAATCCCTCTTCGATGTAGATGCCGTGTTTGCCTAATTCGATTTCGTCAATGTCGTCAATTCGTTTTAATGGCGACAGAACCGATATTTCAATATCAATATCGTCCAACTCCTCTTTTTGTACGGGCGCAAAACGCGGATCGTGCATAGCTGCAGCAAGAGTCATTTCCGGCAATAGCCGGTATAATGGAATATTACAGGATAGCCGGCCGATACAGCCCCTTAGTTTCCCGTTTTTATGCAGGGAAACAAAGGCGCCGCAATGCTCGTGCAACGAGGCCGGCAGATCGGCAGGTTCAGCCTCGTGTATTTTTTCGTAAGCGCAAAACTCCTCCAGCGTGTTACGCGATATGTGCATCATCATCGCTTTGTCTTCCCGGCTCAGGCAAAATCCTTTTTTCTCCTCCTTGTGCTCCGACACCACTATTGCCCAGTAGCCCACCACGCGATTGTGGTCGCCGTAATATTTTACATCACCGGAGTTACGATACTCTATGGCATCATATTTCATGTATTCGTTGCCGGTGGTCATGTGTAGCAGGGTAAGCACGGAGCTCCATCCGCAAAGGCTGGTTGCCAGGTGCGGTATCTGTTTTAGACTGTTGGCCGATAGTCTCTCTGTCAGCGCATCCGGATCGTTGGTCAGAATGGCATCTTTGGTGAGAGCGTCTATGTCGCAGGCATCTTTGTATCCGGGATAATGAGAGAAGTCGGAGCTGATAATAAAAAGATTTTCGGATGTCAGATACTGTTTCAACACGGAAGCTATCGCGCAGCAAACGGAGGGCGTTGCCGTCCCGATCAGGATGGGAACGATACGGTATGGGTGTTTCAATACATGGTGCAGAAACGGTAATTGCACTTCAAGGGTATGTTCTTCCCGATGCGGGGCGCTGTTGCCTGAGAAGAGTGACGGATAGCGGTCGACCAGCATGTTACCGAAAGTTGAATCTACCTTCTCTCTTCCGTAAGGCATGATGAAATCTCCTTTGCAGTACACGGCTGCCTCTTCAAACCTTTCGTGATGCGAAGAGCCGATGATAAATACCCGTTTGTAATGCGCATCGGGCTCAATCTGGTTAAACGCCGATGCGGCCACACTGCCCGAAAACATATAGCCGGCATGGGGTGATATAATCGCCCGAACATATTTTGTCTTTCTGGGTCCGGCGGTGGCAAACAGTCCGGTAATCTGTTCTTCCAGAATGTCGGGCTCTCCGGGGTAAAATTTGCCGGCAACGGCAGGGAGTCTCTCTTTTGAATCCATACGTACTTCAGTTCAAAAAAGATTATATAGTATCAATAAACAATGTCACTAACGCTATCCTTGCCGGATTGGCCTTGCTCGTTCTTTTTGTCCTGCTGAATCGATTTGGTCAGGGCAATCGTTCCGGCCAATCCTCCCAGACTCATGGTTTCGAGCGCCGAACTGGGCACCACCACGATGGTAGAGTTCGTTTTCAGCCCTTCATACAGCATGTTCATGGCACGCAGGTGGAGCGCCGTCGGATTTTCGGAGTAAGTTCTCGAAGCCTCTTCAAATTTACTGGCAATTTGTCGTTCCGAATCGCCCAGAATAACTCTGGCCTGCCGTTCGCGTTCGGCTTGTGCCTGCATCGACATGGCAGCTTCCAGCCCTTGCGGAATCAAAACATCCTTCACCTCGACGGAAATAACGTTGATGCCCCACGGTTCGGTGCGTTCGTCGATAATATTGCGTAGCAGTACGCTGATTTTTTCACGCCCTTCCAGCATATCCGACAGCATGGTTTTTCCAATAACGTCGCGCAGAGCCGTTTGAGACGCCCAGCTGATAGCGCTGTAATAATCGGCTACATCCATGGCTGCCTTTTCCGGATCTATCACTTTCCAGAACAACACGGCATCCACATCCACCGGAACGGTATCTTTGGTCAATGTTTTTTCGGCCTTGAACGAGGTACTGATAACACGGATGTCTATCCAGTAGGGAATATTGTCAATTATCGGAATGATAAAGAAAATCCCCGGTCCACGCAAGGCGCTGAATTTACCCAATCGTAATACCACGGCGCGATCCCACTGATTGGCTACTTTGGTAGACCAGGCAACAAAAACAGCCACGATAAAACTGATTCCCAGTACGACATGACTTGCCGGCGCACTCATGTCGTTGCTGACTAACAAAGCAAGCCCGGTGCCCAGCAGTACCACCAGAAAAAAGAATAATACAGCCATAGAACTTCCAGATTTCATAGCAATTATAAATTAAAAGGTTTTGAATAACTTACAAATTTAAGCTGCTAACGGGCGAAGTGTTATCGTGTGGAAAATTAATTTTTAAAGGTGTCGGAATTGCAATTAAAGATCAACGAGAGCTAAATCCACCGCTACGGGAAGGTCGCGGTTTTAATTGCGGGTAGGGCGTCTGATAAATAATATCTGGCTACTACGAATTTATTTCCGTGTTCCAGATTGCCGCTTCGCTTAAATTGGACTATTCAATTGGTCCGGCGTTTGTTATACTAATGTTACAACTCCTTCTTTCAGCCGGTTGAGGACTGAATTTGCAAAGTCGGAGTAATCGGTGCCGGGTTCCGGTCTGTTTCTGTTCAATGCCGTGTGCATGAGCGCCCAGCCTATTTCACGAATCATGCAAACCAGTTTGATGTCGTGTAGTGTTTGCATCTTTTGTTCGTCAGCATTGCCAAAGTAAAGGTATAGCATTGATTCTTCGGTAGCCTCGTCGAATCCGCACGAAAATGATACGGTGGCCAGGTCGAACCAAATATCGCCCAGTCCGGAGAGTTCCCAGTCGAGTATCGTTACATGGCCATTGGGGCGAAGAATAATATTGTGGGCAAAGGTGTCATTGTGACAATAATGTTTCAGATAGTCCGGATCTTTTTGCCGCTCCTTCTCAATGACGTTCATCTTTTCAATAAACCCATTCAATTCCGGAGGATACGGCAACCCCAGCTCTTCAGCTCCCCGAAGATAATTACGGGTTAACGAGAACTGGGTGCTTTGCCGGTTGCCCCGGTAGGGAAGGTTGTGGATATTTTTCAGCAGATCGACCACTTTCCGCAGATAAACGGGTTGGCTCAGTTGGGTTTCCTGTAACAGCGTGCCCTCTACAAATTCAGTGATGAGGTAGTCCTCCTTGTTTTCGCACGCGAGTACTTTGGGAGTTAAATCATAGTTTGAAGCAAGACTCATTATCGCCACTTCGTCTTCGTACCGTAAGCCCAAATATTCGTTCTGTTTACCGTTAATTCGGAGCGCATAGGTTTTGTCGTCTACAGTGATCTTATACACAATGTTGGAGTATCCACTGGTCAGCGGTTCATATCGGGTATGCTTGTTTTTCCACCCGGGAATCTGATTTGTTATTTCTGTGATAGTCATGGTTCTCTCTTTTCGTGATTGCAAATCCTTATACTCTGTCAATATCGCAATTATTTATCGTGCAGGTTGTGTGCCGCGCTTGTTTTGTCTAAATATTGTTGAGTTGTGCAGACTGTGGCGTAATAATAATTCAAGGCTGCTAAAAAGCTTTTTTGAACTTCTTCCGCTTTGACTATCTGTCCGTTTATTTCCTGATCTTTGGTAGCACAGGCATCTCCAATCAATACGATATTAAATCCGAAATCTTTTGCTGCCCGTGTGGTTGCATCAACACACATGTGAGTCATCATGCCACAGATAACCAAATCGGTTATGCCTTTGCTTTTTAAATAGTCGAGCAATTCAGTCTCCTGAAAACTATTCGGATAATGCTTGATAATTACCTTTTCCCGTTCTAATGGTTTTACATTGTCGTGAATTTCAGCTCCTTTTGTATTGGGTAGAAAAAAGGTTGCTGTTGGCCCTGCTGCAATATGTTGTATGTGAATTATCGGCAAGTTGTCTGCTCTAAAACGTTCCAAAATCAATTTTGCATGCTGACTTGCTATGTCGGAACCAACAAGAGTCATCGTTCCTTTGTCGAAATAATCATTCTGAATGTCAATAAGGATCAATGCTGTTTTTGTCTTTGGAGTGGCTTGATGTTGTTGTGAAAATCCGGGGATTAGTGTCAAACAACAAATTGCTAAAGTCAGAATTGTCTGTTTCATGTTTTGGATTTTTTGTCTTTTATATACACAAAACCAATAAGGGTTCTGTATTTCAATTAGGTTTTTGTAAATTCTTTTGCGGGCACGGGTCAGCGAGACTTGCGTAGTCAGGTGATATTCCGGGTTGTCTCTTGTCGCGTATTGCAACTCTACGAAGGAGTTAACTAATATCGTAACAAATGTAATCGATTTATTTGAAACACATAATAAAGAAAAGGATGAATGTATAATTTTGAGCGATAAACGGATTGTATAGCTGCTCAAAGCGGAATGTTCCCTGTTTGACGCACGTTTAACGATAATGTAACTTGTCCGTCGCTACGCGTTTATTATAACAATTTGGCTGTTTTGAAAAATTATTTCTATTTTTGACAACATAAATAGAGCTCATTTTTAAGCCTTATTTATAGAACTCGTCTTGACTTTTCTTTGGCTAAGCATTTTGTCGCATTTTTGCTTACAGACCCCACTCACGACGACTTCGTGTCGGAGTCAGATATTTATCGTCTGACCTAACCTCCCCAAAGGGGAGGAATTTGGTCGCAGAATGAGGTGGTTTTATTCATTTTACAATGTTACAGCCCTCCTTTGGAGGAACCAACGGTCAACGACCGAAGGAAGTTAATGGGAGGTCAAAAAATAAAAAGGCACACCTTATTATAATCATTTTCTCGAATGTGATCAATCTCCATTCACTCCAAACTATCATGAAACACGCTCTTATTCTTACCCTGGTTTTTCTCTTGTCGTCGCAGATGGTATCGTCGCAGAATCTGCTGCCTCTTGAATGGTCACTCAAATTCGACTCGGCTCCAACCGAAACACACCCAATAAATTTACTCCTGTCGTGGGAGCGGCAAGGTGTATTTAGTGGCGACGGTAGAGGCTGTCTATCCTGTAGTTTTGACGTAAACAAAGAGTCGCAAAAGAAATCGTTAGAGCTGAAAGTTGGATTGCAATGTCATGTGGAAAAGATAGTTGTAAACAACACTCTGGTAGGAGGCGATATTCCAGAGCATTTCTATTCAAACCGGAATCAACAGACATCGTTCATCCTCCCGGAAGGTTGCTTAAACGCCGATGGTAAAAACCGGATTCGGATATACCTTTCGTCACTTTCCTACACCGGAGGTATCAGCCACAATTCATGCACACTTTCGCCGGTAAACTCCACAAAACCCATTCAGAGGGTAGCTATTCAAATGGAGCCATCAGACCATTTGTTTGCCCATCAATCTCCTGCTATCACCCTTCATTACAAGGTGAATAACAAAACCACTCTTCGTCTCATCGTTAACAGCGACTTTCACCGGCGTATTACCGAACGAACCTTTACCGTCTCACCATCCGACTCTGTTCTATCGGTGAATCTGGGTCGGGAGATCACTCAGCCGGGCTTTTACGAATGTGTTGCCCTATTGGAGGGACAAGACAACTCGGGTCGTGTGGAGTGGCTGGCCTATCGTCCCGAGGAGATCGGATGTAAAGATGCTCAACCCTCCGATTTTCGATCGTTTTGGCAAGAGACGTTAGCCGAACTGAAGAAAATAGACCCGCAGTTTGCCATGCATAAAGTAGACAGCTTGAGTCGGGGAAAGCGCGATGGTTATGTGATTGAGATGAAATCGCTGGGAGGACTGACCATTCGGGGTTATTATTTCGTGCCCCGGAAAGAGGGCCGTTTTCCGGCCATTCTTCACGTTCCGTATTACGGACAGGGATTTCAAAACGTAGATCAGTTCATCAATAGTACCGATGATGTTATTGAACTGGCACTCTGCGCGAGAGGTCACGGATTGAGCGCCGACACATTCAATCCGGGATTTGGAGTGCCCGGAATATGGGGTTATAAACTATACAGCAAGCAGGAAAATGCGTACCGGGGTATTTATATGGATTGTGTCAGGGCGGTCGACGTCCTGTTTTCCCGACCCGAAACCGACACCTTACGTGTAGGGGTTCGTGGTGGTAGTCAGGGCGGCGGACTTACCATAGCGACAGCCGGTTTGTGTGGCAAACGGATTGCGGCTTGTGCCTACTTCGATCCGTTTCCGTGCGATATTCGCGATTTTATAAATATTCGTACTATTTGCCAGAAAGAGCTCAAACGGTTTCTCGATTATTACCACAACCCCTGTTCTTTTGAAGAGGCACTGAAAGTACAGGAGTTGATTAGTACCAAAAATTTTGCATCCTGGATCACCTGTCCGGTGTTTTTTACGACCGCTCTTTTCGACGACGATTGCCCTCCTCATGTCGGTTTCGCCGCTTACAATGCCATTTCAAGCCCCAAAGAGTTCAAAATATATCCTCACGATTGTCATTTGGACAATAGACCGTATGACGCGCTCAGCGAATGGCTAAAGAAAAAATTCGGACTTTAAATTAGTTCATAATCTACTCGATCCGTGCACCAAAAGGAGTCTTTTGTGCGATTTGGAATTAACTTCTTTCAGTCGTTCAACGATGTTTCGCACGACCCAGGTGATGCGAGCTCCGACTCGCATTACGGTTTTATTGTTGGCTTATCCACTTCCCTCTAAAGCTACCTTTTAGTTGAAAATCAGTGAGAACTAAATCTGACGTTACAGGAGAACTAGATCTGTTTGTAAACTAGATATCCTTTGTTTTTTAAGAATGCGATACAATCATCTTCATTTAAATGTAAAGTGTTCTCATTCGTTTCTTTTCTGGCCAAAGACAAATCAAAGTTTGGTTTTTTAGATTTAATTCTTGATGTTAAGAATCTAATTTCTTCAGTCGTTGCTTTTTTTATTTTTTCCGCTAAGTAACCAGTGATTTTATCGGAGTTAGTGCTATGTAATTTTGCATTTTCTTTTTTGATAGACCTGAAATAATATTCTATAACATAGAGACCATTGTCAGTTCTCTGAAATTCTTTTACCAAATAAATGCATTTGAGATATTTGACAAAATCGTATGGTTCAATATTAATTACATCGTAATTAATAAATTGCTCTTTATTTTCGATCATGTTGTCAATTAATTGTTTGTTAGATGCTTCCATTTGCAATCCCAATGAAGAATATTTCCTTCAAATAGAATTTTGTTCAATAGTGATAAGTATTTTAAGGATATTGAAATTCCTCCTGTGTGTTCTGGCTCTAGAGCAATAGTGAAACCGTCCATTCGTTGAAAAATCCATCTCATAAAATCATCATTAATCGAAAATATTTCTTCGATTTCTTTTTTGTTCATGTAAGTAAATCTATGTTTATCATTTGATGTTGAATTTTCAATTGTGAAGTAATCAAGGTCTATGTCTAGAAATATATTTGATATCTTGTAGGTTGTTAATTTTTTAAACAATTCCGCTTTATTTGGGAATTTTCTAATCCTATGTTTTTTGCCTTGGAAATCAATTATTTCTTCATCATCCCAATCTGAACAATGATTCTGTTTACAAACAACCCAAATGTCATTGAGTTGATTTAAATAAGCAGCAGCTAGTATGTGGTCATCATTCAAAGGGTTAAGTCTAGCCCAAGAAAAAAGAGAAATTTCAAATTTGCTTTTTAAATCAAGATTCTCAAGTTCACTTTTTATTGTATCACAAGGATATATTAAATCTTGATGCCAGTCGAACGTTATTAAATCAGGCGCTTTTCTTATGTTATTCTGTAAATTCCATTTCAACCAATAGTAAAAAGCAAACCTATGCTCGTTAAAAAGAGCTAGTTCAATAGATTTATTCTTATTTCCAGATGGGTGTCCTAAAATTTGATATTCAGAATTTGCAGGTGCAGAGTTACTGTATTCGTTTCTTGGTTCGACTTTTATCATAGAATTAATTTAAGCTATACTTTGCGGCTAGATTGAAATGATTATTGTGTATTTGCGTTTTAAGTATTTGTAAATCAACTGCGTGACTGTTTTAAGTCGCTTTGTTATATACTTAAGTTAGCGCAACTTAAACTTAAGTTGTTGCATTATATACTTAAGATGGACACATTATAAACTTAAGTTGTTCCAACTTATCCTTAAGTTGTCGTAACTTATACTTAAGTTGAAGCAACTTATCCTTAAGTTATCGCATTTTAGACTTAAGTTGAAGCGCCTTTTGTCAAATTCAGAGCCTCTTTTCCCTGTTTGGTAATGGCAACTCCCTGCGATACTCCGGCGCCTGGGTGTGTCAAGCGATTTTGCTCATTTCCTCTTGCTTTTTGTTTTCACCACCACGGCAAACGATAGGTCGTTTGCTATTTTTTGTGGCGTGTAACCGGCTTATAGTGTATTCGTTCGGTAAATTTAACGTCGATTATGACGCTTCAAATCTACAACTATTTTTTTATAATAGGCTAAATAAAATTAATTTGTATTTTATTTTTCGGCAGGATAGTTGCTCTGAAAAAGAACCGAGCTATCGGATGGTGATAACGAGAAAGCGCAGGGGTGTAGTCTCTTTGGGTTTGCCGGTAGAGGGTTGATAACGTGTCGTATCTCTAATACACGATTACAAAGGGGATAGTGAATGATAGCAAAGAGAGGATCGGGTTCATAGGCAGGAGCCTAAGAGCCGGATAGGGTCTGCCCGTCCGATTCTTGTCCCGTCGGATTTGCAATCCGACGACGGAGACGTGTATCAGGATTTGTAATCCGACAATACTATTCAGCTATTATGTGTTCGAAGTTGCAGACTCATGAATTTATTATTATCCCCCTTCTTATTAGGATCGCAGATCCTTATGCTCCATTGCGGCGACGGATCGCAGATCCGCCGATACGGGGTAATTTGGGCGTGCATATAAAAATTAGATTTTTTTCTATTTTCAATTACTATTTACCACTCAATACACTTAAATGTTTAATTCACAATTTGGCGGCAAAGCCGGAGCTGATGTAGTTTTCGTACGAGAGGCAGACCTCGGTGGCGAAGTCGATGCCGTAACCGATAAGTTGTTGCCAGGTATCGTCGGTAACCGAGAGCAGGGACTCTTTCCGGATCCGCTGCTTGTGTAGTCCGTAGGCAATGCCGGCATTAAAAGTGTCGCCGGCACCGATGGTACTTACCGGTTCAATTTTCCGGGTGGGTAGTGTCAGACTTGTGTGGGGCGTCTTCAGGTAGACCGCATCGGAACTGGAGGTGTATATCAGCGTATCGCACAGGGGAGAGACGGCTTCGTAGGCTTCGGCGCTGTTTTTTGCTCCGAAAATAATTTCAAGATCTTCGTCGGAGGCGCGCACTACCGTGGCAAGCGACATGTTTTCGAGAATGGCCGGTCGCAACTGTTCCAGATCGTCGAGGTGCGCCTTACGGAAGTTGGGATCGTAGTAGAGCAGGGCGTTGCGCTGCCGGGCATAGAACAGAAACCGGCGCAGCAGGGGACGCAGTTCGGGAGTGATGGCATAGATGGAGCCGAACAGCACAATGTCGTCGGCATTCACCTCCGGAAAAGCGATGTCGAACCGTTTTTCCGGATAGGCTTTGTAAAAGGTGTAGGCGGCGTTGTTACTCTCGTCGAGAAAGGCCAGCGCCAGCGCCGATTTTCCATCGTCGTAGCGATAAACATAGTCGGTGCTGATGCCATTTTTGGACAGAAAGCTGTCGATTTGCATCCCCACGGGGTCGTTGCCGTATTCGGAGATGAAATAAACGGGCATTCCCAACCGCCCCAGCGTAACCGAGGTGTTGAGCATGGAGCCTCCGGCGGTGGAGGCTACCGGTTGGTTATTTTTAAATATGATGTCGAGAACGGTTTCGCCGATGGTAAAAATCTTGCGTGTCATGCGAAGTAAAATATGAGTTTTGGAGCTGCAATATTAGTGAAACGATTCGATTAAACCGATTAATCGTTCAATTTCTTTTTGCATTGACCTGTTCATTTCGATTATTTTCTCTCTCGACTCGTTCACCTCTTGTGTAAATGAGGCTGATAATCCGCCATGGTTCAATTTCTCTTTACGTAGCATCGGACCTTTGCCGGAAAATAGCCAATCGGGATCTATGGCTTCACATTTTGTGTATAAAGTGTCGTAGTCAAATGTATTTCGCCTATGCCAATTAGCCAGTGTCTGGGGCGTTACATCTAAAAAACGGGCAAATTCAGCATCCGATTTGAAATTGTAATGATCTTTTATTCTGGTTAGTATAAAGGATTTGTCCATATATTAAGAGGAATTAACTAACATGATATGTGTAATTAACAATAACATCCATATATATAAACAAAATGTTTATATATTTGTGCCGTAAAAAACGATCAGCTACAATGCACTTTTATCGGGATAAACCGGCAGCATGTAGTGTGTATATGATATCTACGAAAGATTGTTTCCAAGTACGCGTTCATACGTATAAAAATAATTGAGCGTTTTCCTTTATGGTGTACTATTGCGTATTTATAAACAGGTTATTGGTGGGTGGTACGGCACATTCAGGATGAACAGAAGTGCGTTTTACTCACGAATAGACGCCGGTTGTCTGTGACTTTTTGTCGTTTTAAGGGGGCGGCGATTGACGAAAGCCATAGTGGTTTTGTAATGCCATTTTGAGTGGAGTAGAAGGACGTCTTCTTAACTCGGTTAATTGAACTGTCCAACATTTGGAAAGGTTTGATTCCGAAATTTTCATCGTGTCAAGATGTTTGCAAAATATTTTTTCTCTTTAGATTCAAAAATGTCGGAGTGATGTGATATCAGTCCGGCATTATTCATATCATATCCTAAGCTGATGCAGGGTTTCCTGCTTTGTGTATTTTCTGTGTATTTGAGATGTTATGGTACTATTCAGTGACAAAGATAATAAATGGTTTTGTTGTGTGTTATCAAATTAAAAAAAATGTCGATTTTTTATTTTCCTTGTTTCGGAAACCGTATGCGGTTGATGAAAACGGGGATGTGGAAATGCCTCATCGCAGCAGGCATGATGAGCCGCAGAACAAACCTCATGACTTTATTTGTGTCAGGTTGGACAGTGCAAACAAGTTGGCACTCTCGTCTTTAAGTGTTAAGGATGAAGATGGCGTGGAATTGTATTGCCAAAAAGTAAACAATATAAAGGAAAAGATATTAATCGATGCTTGTCACTGGCGATACGGACTCTATTCGGCATCTGTTCGGCAGGGTGGTGTATCCTGTGTCGAAACGCTGTTTTTTCTGTTCGGTCAGAAAAAAGTGATGATTCTCCTCAATGACGATTGTGCCTGAATAACTGATCCGGGGTTATGCGGGTAAAAAATATGGATCTGTGTAACGGATAGCCGACCGCGATGATCGATCGGACGTGAAGCTATCATGTCTGTGTCATGCGAAAGCAGAATAATTCTGTATAGCGGGCATTGCCGCGATAATAGGTTTCCGGATGCCTGTTATTGGCTATTGAGCGGGTCGTGTCGGTCTGTCGCGTTTGTTTTTCTCCTTCTCAAAACAGTGCCTGCAAATAGGCTCGTATTCATCCTTCTCTCCCAGTAAAACCTGATGGGCATCGGCTACCAGCCGGTGCGATACATAGGCCGGACTGCCACAACGAACACATATGGCATGTTCTTTGGTCACGTCGTCGGCAATGGCCATCAATGCCGGCATCGGTCCGAAAGGAACGCCCCGGTAATCCATATCCAACCCGGCAACAATAACCCGGAAGCCGTTTCGGGCCAATTGGGTGCAAACTTCCACAATGCCTTCGTCGAAAAATTGTGCTTCATCGATTCCCACCACATCCACATCGCCGGTCAGTAGCAGTATGTTGCCCGATGAGTCCACCGGCGTAGAGACGATGGAGTTGTTGTCGTGCGATACCACTTCAACCTCGGAATAACGCGTGTCGATGGCCGGTTTGAATATCTCTACCCGCTGCTTGGCAAACTTTGCGCGTTTGAGGCGGCGCAACAGTTCTTCGGTTTTTCCCGAGAACATAGAGCCGCAAATTACCTCGATGCTCCCTTTTTTTTCGGGAGAGGTGTTGAAGTTGGATTCGAAATAGATCATTTCAATGTGAAAATTTGGAAATGGGTCAATTGAAAAAGCAAAAAAAATCGTTCGGATGGTATTGTAAATCCTGCTTTTTCAATTGTTTTTTTGTGCTTTGTCTTGTGCGTAAATTAAAATTATCCTGTATCTTTACACAGCTTTTGCAAAGGTAAAATATGCCTTTTAATTTGCCATTAAAAATGTAAAAAAACTTATGAACAAAGAGGTCTTGTTGGCGTTGATAGAGAAGGATATCAACGAATTATCTATTTTGAACAAAGGGTTTAGTGAGAACGAAGTCGTATCGGCTACCATTCTGGGACTGGCAAAAACAAAGGCGGAAAATATTTTGTCCGGGCTGGCGCAGTTGGGTGAGTTGCAGGCTACTCCTCCGAAAACGGCAGAGCCGGTGGCTGAAATCAAACCGGTTGTCGTTGCTCAGCCTCAGCCGACAGAGCCGGTGGCAGAAAAAGTAACGGAGCCCGAAATAGCGATAGAATCGCAAATAGAACCCGAAATAGAGGCAGCCATAGAGCCTGAAATTCCGGTGGCGCCGGAGCCTGAGCTGCCTGTGTCGGAACCGGTGATACCTGAACCGGTGCCCGAAGTTCAACCCGTATCCGTCCCAAAACAAGAGGAACAGACCAAAACATCGTTGGCCGAAGCACTCCACTCCGACGGACATTCGCTGAACGAACAGTTGGCCGAAAAGGCCGAACCTTCATTAGTGAATATATTATCCAACTCAAAAATAGCAGATTTGCGTCAGGCATTTAGTCTGGCCGAGCGTTTCCGTTTCCAGCGCGAGCTGTTCGGAGGCAATGGCGAAAAGATGAATACCACACTGGCGGCTATCAATGCAATGAAGTCGGAAGCGGAAGCTACGGCTTATCTGTCGGCGTTTAGCTGGGATGATGCGAGCGAGTGTGTGGCAGAGTTCAGGCAGGTGGTTCATCGTAAGTTTATTTGATTTGTTATGGGAAAATTATATCTGGTGCCTACTCCGGTAGGAAATCTGGAAGATATGACGTTGAGAGCCATCCGTATTTTGAAAGAGGTGGATCTTATTCTGGCAGAAGATACCCGTACGTCGGGCTTTTTGTTGAAACATTTCGGCATCGAAACGCGCATGATGTCGCATCATAAGTTTAACGAGCACAAAACGGTGGCTGCCGTTTGCGAGCGGATAGAGAAGGGCGAGACTGTTGCATTGATTTCGGATGCCGGAACCCCCGCAATATCCGATCCGGGCTTTCTGTTGGTGCGCGAGTGCGTGGCACATGAGGTGGAGGTGGAGTGTTTGCCCGGTCCGACAGCTTTTGTACCGGCATTAGTCAATTCGGGGTTGCCTAACGATCGCTTCTGCTTCGAGGGATTTTTGCCCCAGAAGAAGGGACGGCAGACCAAACTGAAGGAGCTGGCATTGGAGACGCGTACGATGATCTTTTATGAATCGCCGTTCCGGCTGGTGAAAACTCTGCAGCAGTTTGCCGAATATTTGGGAGCGGAACGCCGGGCTTCGGTCTCGCGCGAACTGACCAAGCTGCACGAGGAGACTGTCAGGGGTACGGTGACGGAGTTGGCGGCTCATTTTACCGAGAAACAGCCGAAAGGAGAAATTGTAATCGTTGTTGCCGGATTGGAAAACTAATAATACATTTGCTTTACCGTCGATCGGAAAAGAGGATGGAAAAACAATCATCTTAATTTTTAATATTAATTTGTTATGAAACAACTACTTATTGTACTTGCCGTTTTGGTTTTGGCTTCGTGCCACCGGCAACCTGCCGATGTGGAATCGTTGCAACGACAAAATGATTCGCTGATGCAGGTAAAAGCTCAATTGGAGAGTGAAACCAACGAATATTTAGCGTCGATGAATGAAATTGAGGCGAATTTCGATAAGGTAAAACAGATGGAGACCTATATTCAGGTTAATAAATCGACGGAAAATACGAATCAGGATGTCCGGTCCAAGATCAACGATGATATTCTGCTGATGACCGATATGCTGAAAAGAAACAAAGAGCAGATTGCATCGTTGACCCACAAGATGGGTAAAAGTGCGCTTAAAATCAGAGAGATGCGCAAAACAATCGAACGGTTGAATGCCATGCTGAACGAAAAGATAGATCTTATCCAGTCGTTATCGAACGAATTGCAGATAAAAGATGCGGCTATTGCCGACCTGAATAAAAACGTGGAGACCCTGAATCAGGACGTCGCCAATCTGAAAACACAGAGTCAGGCACAACAGGAACAAATTGTCACTCAGGATGAAAAATTGTCTACAGGCTGGTATGTCTTCGGATCGACCAAAGAGCTGAAAGAGCATCGGATTCTGACCAGCGGAGGCTTCCTCTCTTCAAATAAAGTGCTTCAGAAAGATTTTGATAAAGAGTATTTTGTGAAGATCGATATTCGTCAGGTGAAGAGCATCCCTCTCTATTCTCCGAAGGCCAAAGTGCTTACGATGCATCCTGCCGGTTCCTATTCGCTGGATAAACCGGATGGTAAGCATGGAAATTATGTGCTGACCATCAAAGACTACAAAGAATTTTGGAGTGTATCCCGCTATCTGGTAGTACAAGTCGATTAAACTATTCTCACAGGAGAGTGTCCTATTGATACAAGCGAGAGAATATTTATAACGTTCATTCAACATCAACACACTATGAAATCAACGAAAGCAAATCGGTTTATAGCCGGACGAGTTTCCGGACGTTCTTTTCTTTCAGTAGCATCTCTTGTGGTTTTGTCCGGCTTTGTTGTGGCTCCTGTTTTTGCTCAGCGTGGCGAAGGTTCGCGCGACAACAGATCGGAAGGATCGCGGGTACGTAGCGAAGTCAGAGTCGATCAGCAAAGAGGTAGCCGGGATGGCAATCGAGGTTCTGCGCCTCAGGTGAACAGCGGTTCCCGTTCGGCCGCACCTCAGGCGAGAGATAATAACCGTGGTAGTGTCAGTCGCGATGACGTACGTTCTGCAAATAGCGGGCGCATTGCCGGTTCGCGCGATAATGTGCCACAATACCGAGACAATCGTCGGTACGAGCCGCGGTACGATCGTTTTTACGGAAGATGGCCGGCTCGCGGTACTACAGTGCGGGTTATTCCGCAGGGTGGGGTGTGGAGAGTGCATAACGGAGTACGTTATGCCTATCGCAACGGATTTTATTACCGCCCTTATGGTTCTTCTTATGTCGTAGTCGCACCTCCTTTCGGCTTTCGTATCTCTTCATTGCCGGTAGGGTTTGTGGCTTTTACATTGGCCAATGCGGCATATTATTATTATGCAGGTACATACTACCAACGTTACAACAACGAATATGTGGTGGTGCAGCCTCCGTTGGGATCGTTGGTACAGAGCATTCCGGAGGGAGGACAACAGGTGGTTATTGACGGGAATACGTTCTATATCGTAGATGGTATCCAATATCAGGCAGTAATGTATAATGGAAGTATCTGGTATAAAGTAATTAAAATAGAGAATCGCGTTGACAGTTATAACGGTGAAAACCCATATTAAACGGGTAAAATATAGCAGATTAAATAAAACAGGCAGAATGTTCGGCATTTCTGCCTGTTTTGTTTTTTGCCGGCAGGCAAATAAGATGAAAAGTAATTTCCTCAAAACTGTTTTAACAAGGGCTTTTTGTCGTAAATTTGCATCATTATTGAACCCATAAAACTAATGCCTTGCAAATGTGCACAACGTGTTGTCTGTGAGATTTATGATCAATCTATTTTGAAATGAACAAGACAAAATTGCAAGGACATGCTGCCATGTTGGTAGCAGCTATTATATTCGGAGCCAATTTTTCGATCACCAAGCACCTGATGCCTCACTGGATGTCGCCGTGGGCGCTTACCTATTCGCGGTTTGCATTCGGAGCCATCATGTTCTGGACTTTATCGCTATTCGTCCGGAAAGAGAAGGTGCCACGTAAAGATATGTTCACCCTGTTGCTCGGATCTATGCTCGGGGTGGGATTCAATCAGGCGTTCTTTATATTCGGTTTGCAAAATACCTCACCAACCGACGCTTCCATTGTGGGTACGGTGATGCCGATTATGGCCATGGTCATTTCGTTCTTCATTCTGAAAGAGCCGATTACATTCAAAAAGGCCGGAGGGGTGTTTCTGGGTCTGTTCGGCGTGTTGTGTGTGATTCTTTCGGCAAGTACTTCGTCGGGAGTATCGAGCCCGGCTCCCGTATTGGGCGATCTCTGTTGCGTGTTAAGTTGCCTGATGTACGCGTTCTTTCTGGTGGTCACCCGCGATGTGTCGAAACGTTATTCGCCGGTAACCATTATGAAATGGATGTTCCTTTTTTCAACTGTTTTCGCTTTTCCGTTCGGATATAAAGATCTGATGAAGGCAAATCTTTTTGTTAGCGGATCGGCCGACGAATGGATGGCCTATGGATACCTGCTGATAGGTGCTACCTTTCTTACCTATTTGCTGATGCCGGTGGCTCAAAAGAGAATCCGCCCTACGACAATCGGTATGTACAATTATGTGCAACCGCTGATTGCTTCCGTCATTGCTATTTCGGTAGGGCAGGATCAATTCACCTGGATCAAACCTGTAGCTGCGGTATTGATCTTTGCGGGAGTCTATTTGGTGACTACCAGTAAATCGAGGGAGGATCTGGAACGGGAAAGGCAGACTGTAGAGTTCGAATCGAAGAGACAAAAATTGTCAATTGAGTCGGTTGTGCAACCATCTTCTGAAAATAGAAATAAATTAAAATAATATTCAGTTAGTTATGAACATTTTACTACTTGGATCGGGCGGCAGAGAGCACGCCATGGCATGGAAAATAGCGCAAAGTCCTAAGGTGTCGAATCTTTATATTGCTCCCGGCAACGCGGGTACCTCTTCGGTGGGAACCAATCTGGCGGTTGCAGCCGATGATTTTTCGGCAATCAAACAGGCCGTTAAGGAGTATGCAATTGATATAGTCGTTGTAGGTCCCGAAGATCCATTGGTAAAAGGTGTCGCCGATTTTTTCGAAGCCGATGCGGAATTGAGCAAAATTCCGGTTGTTGGTCCGAATAAAGTGGCTGCTCAGCTGGAGGGAAGCAAAGATTTTTCCAAGCAGTTTATGGTGCGCAACCATATTCCGACGGCACGTTATCAGAGCGTCACGCTCGATACCCTGCAAGAGGGCGTAGCGTTTCTGAAGACGCTCGAAGCGCCTTACGTGCTCAAAGCTGATGGTTTGGCTGCCGGTAAAGGTGTCTTGATTATCAACGATCTCGACGAGGCAATTGCGGAATTGCAAAATATGCTTCAGGGTAAATTCGGTGCTGCCGGCAATACGGTGGTTATCGAGGAGTTTCTCTCCGGTATCGAGTGTTCGGTATTCGTAATTACCGATGGCAAAAACTATAAAATTCTTCCCGAAGCAAAAGATTACAAACGGATAGGCGAGGGCGATACCGGACTGAATACCGGCGGTATGGGTGCTGTTTCTCCGGTTTCGTTTGCCGATGCTACCTTTATGCAAAAAGTGGAAGACCGCATTATCCGTCCCACGGTGGAGGGTCTGCACAAAGAGGAAATCGTTTACAAAGGGTTTATCTTCTTCGGATTGATAAAGGTGAAGGACGAACCGGTAGTGATAGAGTATAATGCCCGCATGGGTGATCCCGAAACGGAGGTGGTAATGTTGCGATTGAAGTCGGATATTGTCGATCTGTTTGAAGGAGTAGCTGCCGGTAACCTGAACGAAAAAAAGGTTGAGTTCGATTCGCGGAGCGCAGTGACCGTGATGCTCGTCTCGGGCGGATATCCCGAAGCGTACGAAAAGGGCAAAGAGATCTCCGGCCTCGATAAAGTAGAGGGTAGCATTGCTTTTCATGCCGGCACCAAAGAGGTGAATGGTAAAGTGGTGACCAACGGCGGCCGTGTGATTGCGGTCAGCTCGTATGGCTCCAACAAGGACGAAGCGCTGGCTCAGTCGTTTGCTAATGCCCGTAAGATTGAGTACGAAGGAAGATACTTCCGTCGTGACATCGGTTTCGATTTATAAATTGTTATTTTTCAATGGTATTTTCGCTCCGTGATGTGACTGTGACTTTTGATGGCGAACCTATTTTTTCTCCGGTCAGTTTCGATTTGAACCAGGGAGATAAAATGGCTATCAGTGGTCCGTCAGGAAAAGGCAAGAGTAGTTTGTTCAATGTTTTACTCGGTTTTGAATGTCGTTACAGGGGTGAAGTGTTGTTTGAAAACAGACCGTTGTCTCCCGCCGTTGTTTCTGAAATACGGAAAAATGTAAGCTGGTTGCCACAGGAAATCAGCGTTTTGCCCATGCAAACGGTTCGCGAATTTATCTATGCTCCGTTTGAATATCAGGTAAATAAATCGATTCGTCCTACTGCTGACAGGATAGAGTATTGGTTTGATGCGTTGAACCTGAAAACCGGGATTCTGGATCATCCCATCAGTACCGTTTCAGGTGGAGAAAAACAGCGGATCGGCATTCTGACCGTTCTTTTGATGCAACGTCCGGTGCTCTTTCTCGATGAGCCTGTAGCGGCTCTCGATGCCAAAACGAAAAAAAAAGTGGTGGATTTGTTGCTCGGTCAGGGGCAGCAAACCATCCTGTCGACATCGCATGATGCCGTTTGGAATGAGCATTGTGATAAAATAATTACGCTTTGATAGGTTCTACGGTAGATATTAGTTGGACGGGATTGCTTATCAGTGAATTGATGTTGGCAATTCCTCTCTTTGTGCTCGGATATTATCGTACCCGGTTAGTCAAACCGGCTCTCTTTTCGGTTGTGCGAATGACCGTTCAGCTCTTTCTGGTCGGAATTTATCTGGGTTATATTTTCAAGCTGAACAATCCCTGGGTAAATATAGCGTGGGTACTGGTCATGCTGGGTGTAACCTGTCAAACTATTGCCCGACGGGGTGAACTGAAGCTCCACTATTTTCTGCTGCCGTTTGCCGTCTCCATTGTTTTTACGCTCATTATTATCGATACTTTCTTTCTCGGATTTACCGTTCGCATCGGTTACCTGCTCGATGCCCGCTATTTTATTCCGATCACCGGCATGTTGCTGGGTAATATCATGCAATCCAATGTGATCGCGGCCAATTCGTTTTATCATAATCTTTATAAGAACAAAACCCTATTCCGTTTTGCATTGGCATCCGGAGCGACGCAGCACGAAGCCGTATTCCCTTTTATCGGTGAGGCTTTGAAGAAGGCATTCAACCCGACGATTGCGCAAATGGCCACTATTGGTCTGGTGTCGTTACCGGGTATGATGACCGGTCAGATCCTGGGCGGCAACGATCCGTCTGTTGCCATTAAATATCAAATAATGATGATGATAGCCATTTTTACGGCCAACGTTATCAGTGTAATATTGTGTATCCGGTTGTCGGGACGTTTTATTTTCGACCCGTATGGTAACTTGCGTGAAGATATTGTCCGGACCGGGTTTGGTACCAAACAGATAGGATGAGGTTTAAAAACCGGCGAAGATATTTTCAAATAGACAATTATGTGACTAATTATTTTGGAATAAAAATAAGAAAAAAGAGTATCTTTGCATTAGCCGACTTCTATAAATATTTAATTACAGCGACTATGAAACGGCTTCCGGTAACGGCGGATTCTGTTTTGTATGACCGTTAACCATTTTCGCGTATGAACTCAGCTTTGAATTTATTGTTGCGCTTAGGAATTGCAACCAGTATGCAGGACAGAAATGCGGTAATAGACCGTATTAGTTCCGTGCTGGAAGAAAAGATGGGAACAGATCCCGATCAGGCTCAAAAAGTGGGTGAAAGAGTCCTTACCGGCCTCGAAGGACTTAAGGATCAACTGTCAATAGAACAGATTATCTCATCTCTATCCAGTAATGACGATGCCATAGAAAAGAGGCTCGATGATTTGACCGAAGCTGTGAACAGATTGAATGCCAATGTTGAAAAACTAATGAAGAATAAATGACCGAACTTCGGGTTCATAATTTTATACAGCGATGAAAATATTTCGGATTTATACAACATGGCTTCAATTTGCAAGAGCATTGCAAATTATCAGGGTGTTGGCAAAACATGCCTTTCGTGAATGGTTTTATCGGACAAAGATGGGTAAACGTCGCTTGCGTCGCCATCCGAAAGCGCAGCTGGATGTACGTACCACCCCCGAGCGTGTAAGGCTAACCATTGAAGAGCTGGGTCCAACCTATATCAAATTCGGACAAATACTGGCCGACCGTCCCGATATTATCTCCGAACGCTTTCGTGTCGAACTGAAAAAACTACAGTCGAAGGCTATTCCTATAGACGATACTACTGCCGTAAAATTGATTGAAGACGAACTGAACGATTCGATCGATAATATTTTTTCCTATTTTGATCGTCACTGTCTGGCAGCTGCCTCTATCGGTCAGGTCTACCAGGGGCGTTTGCATACGGGCGAAGAGGTGATTGTGAAAGTTCAGCGACCTCACATTATCAGCAAAATAAAGCTGGATATTTACCTGATGCACTTTGTGGCTAAGCAGTTGGTGAAAAATTATCCCGATTTGGTGGCTATCAACGTACTGGGTTTTATCTCCGAGTTTCAGGATAAGATCATGAAGGAGCTTGACTATACGGTCGAAGCATCGAATATCAAGCGGTTTGAATTCATGTTCCAAAATGATCCGACGGTGCATATCCCCGCCGTGCATATGGAGTATTCGACGCGTAAGGTGTTGATAATGGAGAAAATAGTAGGTATTGCTCCCGATAATATGCAGCGGCTTCAGGCCGAAGGGTATGATATGCATCAAATTGCCGTTAACGGAGCCAATGCCTTGTTGAAGATGATCCTCGAAGAGGGTTTCTTTCATGGCGATCCACATGCAGGCAACCTGTTTATCCTTCCGAACAATGTGGTTGCATTTATCGACTTTGGTATGGTGGGCGTGTTGCGTCCCCGCGAGATGAGCTTCCTGGCTCAGTTCTGCATGGGGTTTGTGCGGCGTGATACCCGTGCTATTGCCTCCTCGTTACTTACCTTGTGCGATGTCAAATTTTTCGACAGAACCGAAGATATGGAGTTTCAGATCGATCAGATTTTGAAACAATACAGCCACCTTACCACGGAAGAGATCGATTTCTCGAAAGTGATGCAGGATTGTATCAATCTGGTGGTTTTCTTCCAGTTGAAAATTCCTTCCGGAATTTTTATGCTTGCCAAATCGCTTGCTACACTACAACAGTTTGCCGGTAATCTTGATCCGGATATTGCCCTGACCCCTATTGTGGTGCCTTATGCCAAGAAATTGGTTATGACGCGTTTCAGCCCTAAAAAAATGGCGGCATCTATTTACGATACGGCAATGGATTATGTAACGTTGATCAATACACTTCCTTCCACGGTCAATGAAATTTTATACAAGGTCAAGGAAGGTACTATACATCATCAGGTACATATTGACGAAAAGAATCCTGTAACCCGTGTATTTAAAAATATAGGTTATCGCCTGGTATCTGCCATTCTGATTATCGGTGTGTTTGTGGGCTCATCCATTCTTATCGTCAATACCCCCGAAAGGCCTTATGGACAGTTTGCGCTCTATATGTCTTCCTGCATTATTGTTATTTTGCTTTTGAAGGCTCTCTTTGCGCGGAAAAAATGAAATTTTAGTTATAACCAATCAATATTATTTTAGACAGAAACAAAAAACCAATGGAACAGATTCAAAAAACGTTGCGCGATGCAAAAGGGATGAGATGGCTGGTGTTGATGCTGGTATCGTTTACAATGATGTGTATGTATTATCTGACGGATGCAATGGCTCCGTTACAGCAATACTTACAAGCCGATTTACATTGGTCGGCAACCGAGTACGGACTGTTTACCAGTGGTTACGGATGGTTCAATGTCTTTCTGCTGATGTTGGTTTTCGGCGGAATGATTCTGGATAAGTTAGGAACCCGATTCACCGGTGTGCTGGCTATCGTTATCATGCTGGTAGGCGCGTTGATAAAGTATTGGGCTGTCGCCGGACATGTCACCGGAAAGATTACGCTCTCTCTGGGATCGTTTGAAATCCTCGGAGCAACATCCCGTTCGGCCGTAATGGCAGGTCTTGGTTTTGCTATTTTTGGAGTCGGATGCGAAATGTTTGGAATCACAGCCAATAAAGCGGTGGTACGTTGGTTTAGAGGAAAAGAGATGGCGTTGGCTATCGGATTGAATACCTCTACCGGTCGTATCGGTACGGCGTTGGCCATGTTTACTCCTCTACCTTTGTATAACTTAACCAAGAGTGTGAGCACTCCGGTTCTTTTGGCACTCGTTTTACTCGGACTCGGATTACTGGTGTTTTGCCTTTTCGCTATTTTTGATAAGCGATTGGATAAAGAAGAGGCTGCTGCCGGTATAAAGTCTGAAGATGAGTTCAAATTTTCGGATGTAATCGAAATTGCTAAAAACAAAGCATTCTGGTTCATCGCTATTTTATGTGTGTTGTTTTATTCGGCAGTCTTCCCTTTCATTAAGTTTGCTACCAATCTGATTGTGCAGAAATTTGCCGTTTCGGATACCTTTGCCGGTTATATTCCGGCTTTGCTGCCGGCAAGTGCTCTGTTGCTGACACCCTTGTTTGGTGGAATATCCGACAAAAAAGGAAAGGCAGCCAGTATCATGATATTCGGTTCTATCCTGTTGGTCTGTGTGCACCTGTTGTTCTCCATTCCATCGTTGAATAGTTTTCCTGTTGCCATTGGGTTGGTTATGGTTTTGGGAGTGGCCTTTTCGTTGGTGCCTGCAGCTATGTGGCCGTCGGTGGCTAAAATTATTCCGCACAGCAAACTGGGAACTGCCTATGCAATGATTTTCTGGGTGCAGAACTGGGGATTGATGGGAGTGCCTCTGTTGATTGGCTATGTTTTGGATAAATATTGTATCATAGGAACTGCCACAAAGATGATCGGAGGCAAAGAACAAACCATTACTCAGTATAATTATATGATTCCGATGCTTATTTTTGCCTGTTTCGGTGTTATTGCTATCGTATTCGCATTCTTACTGAAACGTGAGGATGCTAAAAAGGGTTACGGGCTTGAACGTCCGAATATAGTTGAAAAATAATAGCCCCGGGCGATTTTTTTACTGCAAATCAACTTTACATCTTTAATGTGGAGTTGATTTGTTGTTTTTGGGGGCATGCAATGAAAAAGAAGCCGTTTTTTATCCGATGACCGGTTTTTTAGTAGGGTAGTGTGGAAAAATCACCTCTTTTTTGTTGTGACGGGATATAAAAACGGGGGTATATTTTTATTTTCGTTAATATCAAAATGTATGATTATTATTCTTTTTTGCGTCAATATGTAATATATAAAGATTTTTATCAAAGCAAAATGACATTGATGTAAGAAAAAACATGTACATTTGCATTGGTGTTATTGCCGTATGAATAATTAATAAATAAACAACAATATGTGTGGATTTGTAGGGATATTCGACCTGAAGGTAAAATCCGAAGATTTACGCGCTCAGGTGCTTAAAATGTCGAAGAAGATCAGGCACCGTGGGCCCGATTGGTCGGGTATTTATTGCGGGGAGAAAGCGATTTTGTCGCATGAACGACTTTCAATTGTCGATGTGGCTTCCGGAAAGCAACCGTTATTCAGTAAAGATGGTAATTTGGTTCTTGCTGTAAATGGTGAGATTTATAATCATCAGGAAATTCGTGATCGCTATGCCGGAAAATATGAGTTTTTGACGAAATCGGATTGTGAAGTCATTCTGGCTCTCTATCAGGATAAAGGTCCTGATTTCATGGAAGAGCTGAGTGGTATTTTCGCATTCTGTTTGTATGATAAGGAAAAAGATCTGTTTATGGTTGGCCGCGACCATATCGGAATTATTCCGCTCTATATGGGCTGGGATAAGCGTGGCAATTTTTATGTAGCGTCTGAGTTGAAAGCCCTTGAGGGTTATTGCAATATTATTCAGGAATTTATGCCGGGTCATTATCTCTACAGTCCCGATGGTGAGGTAAAGAAATGGTATTCGCGTGACTGGATGCAATACGATAATGTGAAAGACAATACTACCAGCATCGACGAGCTGCGCACCGCTCTCGAAGAGGCCGTTCGTCGTCAATTGATGTCGGATGTTCCGTATGGTGTATTATTGTCAGGAGGATTGGATTCGTCTATCATCTCGGCCGTAGCTAAAAAATTTGCTTCAAAACGTGTTGAAGATGGTAATACACAGGATGCCTGGTGGCCGCAGCTACACTCGTTTGCCGTAGGTTTGGAAGGTTCGCCCGACTTGATTGCAGCCCGTAAAGTAGCCGATTATATCGGTTCGGTGCATCACGAAATTCATTTCACTATCGAAGAGGGACTTGATGCGGTAAGCGATGTGATTTATCATCTTGAAACATATGATGTGACTACCGTGCGTGCTTCTACTCCCATGTACCTGATGGCTCGTGTCATTAAATCGATGGGTGTAAAAATGGTTCTTTCCGGAGAGGGTGCCGACGAAATCTTCGGTGGTTATCTCTATTTTCATAAAGCGCCCAATGCAAAAGAATTCCACGAAGAGACAGTGCGAAAGCTCGACAAACTGCATCTTTACGACTGTCTTCGCGCGAATAAATCGTTGGCTGCCTGGGGTGTGGAAGGTCGTGTGCCATTCCTCGATAAGGAATTTATGGATGTCGCCATGCGGTTGAATCCCAAAGATAAAATGGTTACCCCCGAGCATAACATGGAAAAATGGGTTTTACGAAAGGCCTTTGAAGATTATTTGCCGGAATCGGTGACATGGCGTCAGAAAGAGCAATTTTCCGATGGAGTGGGTTATAGCTGGATTGATACGCTTAAGGCCCGCGCGAATGAAAAGATTTCCGATCAGGAGCTCGCGAATGCCAAATTCCGTTTTCCGATCAATCCGCCGAAGACGAAAGAAGAGTATCTCTATCGTTCTATTTTTACGGAACATTTCCCGTCCGATTCGGCTGCGTCGACAGTACCATCCGATCCGTCGGTGGCATGTAGCACCCCGATAGCCTTGGAGTGGGACGAGAGTTTCAAAAATAATGCCGATCCCTCTGGGCGCTCGGTGCTTTCGGTACACAACGATGCAAAAGGTAACGAATAAAACTGTTTGATACGGTGATTATATGAACGCTTCGGTAACACGGGGCGTTCTTTTTTTGTGAGAATGGTATTGAATATTGGGTTGGTGCGGATATGAAAAAGGCCGACTCAACAATATTGAAGGGTCGGCCCGAAAAATATGATACGTTGGTTATCGGCTGGTTAATTCATTCTGATTAGCTAACTCAACCTGGTAATTTATCGGTTTGTTGGTAGTAGCATCGAGTACGGAAATCTCCGGAATATTGGCATTGGCAGTCTCGGATCGGAACGCGATCAGGTATTTCTTGCCTTTGTCTGCCGTAAAACGTAAAAGATAATGCTTGTAATAATCGGGGGTTATGCTTCCGTTGGGGGTGGTGATGCCAATGGTCGGTCTGTTGCCTGTTGCATCCCAGCCTCTGTAGTGGCGGACTTCAATGGTTCTCTCTCCGGCCTTGGCTTTTGCGTATTTTGGCCATCCTTTTTGGTAACTACCGACGGTTTGAGAGTCGATCCTGACTAATAATGCCGCTTCAAGATAATTTTTTCCGTTGATATTCACGAATTCTTTTTGCCCCGATATCTGAAACATTTCTGAGTCTGATACTTTGTTGCCACAGTATACTTTCGGAGCGATACAGCAATTTGAAAAGAACGGGATTGATAAACATGCGACTAACCACATGCTGATTGTTCTGACACGCATACGCTAATGGTGATTATTTTATTGATATTGCCGGGGTATTCCTACAACAATACCCTCTTTAGATTTTGGACTGCAAATATCGTGTGTTTTGTCGATACGAACAAGTTATCAACAAGCAAATGGCGAAAATATAATGAATAATAACAAACTAAATATGTGTGTAAATTACAAAAAAGAAACACAAAATATATGTGTTTTAATGAAAATAGACGAAGTTATGCCTTTGTTGTAGGTCTCTCTCTTTTTTTGTACATTTGGTGATTCAAATGCTTAAAATATAACTAATTGTAAATCAATTATAAAATAATGGGGATCTTTAATTTCTTCTCAAAAGAAAAGCAGGAAACGTTAGACAAAGGACTTGAAAAAACCAAAGCTAATGTGTTCTCAAAACTTTCGCGGGCTATTGCCGGTAAGTCGAAAGTAGACGATGAAGTGCTCGATAATCTGGAAGAGGTATTGGTGACCTCCGATGTGGGTATTGATACTACATTGAGGATTATCAAACGAATAGAAGAGCGCGTGGCTCGGGATAAGTATATGGGCACATCGGAGTTGAATGTGATTCTGAAAGAAGAGGTAGCTGCGTTACTGGCGCAGAATGATACCGGAACATTGTTCGATTTTTCCAATCCGTTGGATAAAAAGCCGTATGTGATTATGGTGGTCGGTGTAAATGGTGTTGGAAAAACCACAACAATTGGTAAGCTTGCTTATCAGTTCAAAAAAGCGGGTAAGAGTGTCTATCTGGGTGCGGCCGACACGTTTCGTGCTGCTGCCGTTGAGCAGTTGGTTATCTGGGGAGAACGGGTAGGGGTTCCTGTAATCAAGCAGCAGATGGGGTCTGATCCGGCTTCAGTAGCTTTCGATACGCTTAGTTCTGCCAAGGTCAATGGTGCCGATGTGGTTATTATCGATACGGCGGGACGTTTACACAATAAGGTGAACCTGATGAATGAGTTGACCAAAATTAAACACGTGATGCAAAAGATTGTGCCTGGTGCTCCTCACGAAGTATTGCTGGTACTCGACGGCTCTACCGGACAGAATGCCTTTGAACAGGCCCGTCAATTTACGAAAGCCACGGAAGTAACCGCTTTGGCTATCACTAAATTGGATGGTACCGCAAAAGGCGGTGTCGTAATTGGTATCTCGGATCAGTTTAAAATTCCGGTACACTATATTGGTTTGGGTGAAGGTATGGAGGATTTGCAGGTGTTCTCGAAAGATGAGTTTGTCGAATCTTTATTCAAAGAATGATACATACTGAAAATTATCATTCGTCTGTAAATGTGTGAGATGTGTCGTGAAACAGGCTTGCGACGAGCCGGTTTCAAAAAACGGAAAAATAAAATTTGTTGATTGAAAATAAATTGGACATAAAATGAGAAAGTTTATTTTTATTGCGCTTTTCGGTTTATGTGCAACTCCTTTGTTTGCACAGCAAGATCCTTTGGCCAGAGCCGCATTGGAGAAAACGGTGGCCATGATGAAGTCTTCGGCGGTTAAAATCGTATTTTCGACTACGGTGGAGTCTGCAGGTAAAAAGCGATCCAATTTTTCGGGAACGCTGGTGATAATGGGCAATAAGTTCAACGTAAGTATGAACGGAACAGAGTCTTACTTTGATGGCAAAACACAGTGGGTATTCTCGCCCGAAAATAATGAGGTTACGATCTCTACCATATCACCCAAAGATCAAAAACAGATGAATCCCTTATCTGTATTATCGCAATACAGTGGAAAGAACACTAAAATACTTTTTAATCGGGAAGGAAAAGTTGCGCCCAATCAGATCGCTATAGATCTTTTTCCGACCGCTAAATCGGCAAACGAATTCAGAATTCTTGTAAAACTGAATAAACAGACAAATGCTCTGCAATCGATACAGCTGTTTGATCGTGACGGATCAAAAACAGGTGTGGTTATAAAGTCTTTCCGAAAAATATCTGCTGATAATAAAACATTTACGTTTGATGTGAAAGCACATCCAAAGGTAAGTGTAAACGATCTGCGCTAATCATTTTCCTCTCTTACTTGTTGTAAATTCTTCGTGCAGTGCAAACGTTTGCTTTGAAGTATTATCAAAAACAAACGTTTGTGAAAACATATTGAAAATTGCCGACCTATTTTTGTCGTCGGATTTATCTCTGTGCTTATGGCACTTGTGATAGATCAATTCAAGTGTTAATAATAAATCTTTTTATGCATGAAGAATTTGAACGTTTTTTCTACGCTATCCTTGCGTAGAGGGGGGACAATGCTCCTTGGGCTTCTCTTTGCTCTGAGTATTTCCGCTCAAACAATTTCTGTAAAAGGCGTTGTAAAAGATGCCAAGACAGGAGAAACAATTGTCGGTGCCAATGTTATTGTAAAAGGCACCCAAACAGGAACGGTTACCGATGTAGATGGTAACTTTACCCTCAACGCGTCGTCCGGTGCAACTTTGATAGTGAAATTTATTGGTTATCAAGATGCAGAACTTCCTATTGCCGGAAAATCCAAATTAATTATCGTTCTCCATGAAAGTGCAATCGCATTGTCTGAGGTTGTTGCCATTGGTTACGGTCAGGTGAAGAAAAATGATCTCACGGGATCTGTCGTTGCTATCAGCGCCGATAAATTACCGAAAGGTCTGGCTACTTCTATGACCGATATGCTGGGTGGTAAAATTGCAGGTGTGAATGTAACGACAGCCGGTGGAGCTCCCGGTGGAGGAGCTACTATTCGGGTTCGTGGCGGTTCTTCCATTTATGCAAGTAACGATCCTTTGATTGTTATTGATAATGTCCCCTTGTCATCAGGTGAGATTAAAGGGGAGGCTAATCCTCTGTCGTCGATTAATCCTCAGGATATCGAAACCTTTACTGTTTTGAAGGATGCATCGGCAACTGCAATCTATGGTTCGCGTGCTTCCAATGGGGTTATTCTTATTACGACCAAAAAAGGATCGTTGAAGCAAAAGCTGACGATTTCATATGATGGAAGCTTTTCGGTTAGTACCATTGCCAAACAAATTGATGTGTTGAGTGCCGACGAATTCAGAACGTATATGAAATCAGCATGGAGCACAACTCCAGCCGCAATTGCTCTGTTGGGGACTTCTTCTACCGATTGGCAAAAACAAATTTATCAGACGGCATTAGGGCATGATCATAATCTTAGTGTATCCGGTGCAACAGGTAAGCTACCGTATCGCGTATCAGTAGGTTATACCAGCCAGGATGGTATTTTGAAAACGTCTAATTACAGTCGTACTACTGTGGCTATTAATTTGAATCCAACCTTTCTGAATGACCATTTGAAAGTAAATGCAAACGCAAAGGGGTCTTATTCTACTAACCGTTTCGCAGATACCGGCGCCATCGGAGCTGCAATACAGTTCGATCCTACCCAACCGGTTTATTCTTTGAATGGATCGCTTAAAACGGCTGATGGTCAGAGTTATGGAAATGGATATTATATGAGCATGTTGAGTACGGGCCCTAACAAAATCGGCCTCGCTAACCCTCTGTCGGCACTTGAGCAGAAACATGATCTCTCCTACGTATATCAAAGTACCGGTGGAGTTCAGTTCGATTACAAAGTTCATGGCCTACCTGACTTACGAGCCAATCTGAATTTAGCATACGATGTCTCCAAAACAGATGGTTCTAAGTCAATTGAAGCAAATACTCCGATTTCGTATGTGTGGGGTAACGATAAATCGGGCTCTGCCGAATATAATCCTTACTATCAGTTCAAAAGCAACACGGTATTGGATTTCTATCTAAACTACACAAAAAAAATAGGGATTCATTCATTGGATGTGATGGGTGGATATTCCTGGCAACATTTTTATGATAAGAATTGGAGTGCAGACTATTTTGCTACCAATCCAACCAGCAACTCTCCGCGGGTTGACTATCCGGAAGCCTATCAGTTGGTCTCCTTCTTCGGTCGTTTGAATTATACGTTGCTGGATAAATATTTACTTACGTTCACCCTGCGTGATGACGGCAGTTCCCGTTTCAGTAAGGACAACCGTTGGGGACTATTCCCTTCTGCTGCTTTTGCATGGAAGATAAAAGAAGAATCATTCATGAAAAATGTGGATTGGTTGAATGATTTGAAATTGCGTCTCGGTTATGGTATTACAGGTCAGCAAGATATAACCAATGCGGCAGTTGGTTTCTATCCCTATTTGGCTACTTATGAAACGAGTGCCTATACCGATGCTATGTATCAGTTTGGTAGCGCTTATTATCATCTTTTGCGTAATAGCGCCTATAATACATCGTTGAAATGGGAAACCACCACAACCTACAATGTCGGATTGGATTTCGGTTTTCTCAATAATCGTTTTACAGGAAGCGTCGATGTATATAAACGGGTTACCGATGACCTGTTGAATACAATCCCTATTGCGGCCGGTACTAACTTTATTAATAATTTGATTTCAAATATTGGTAGTCTTGAAAATAAAGGAGTTGAAGTTACTTTGGGTGGTAAACCTATCGTAACAAAGGACTTTACCTGGGATTTGAGTTATAATGTAAGCTACAACCATAATGAAATTACCAAATTGACGCGTGCCACTAACGCAGATTATCCCGGTATATTAATGAAAGGAATTACCGGAGGAACAGGAAATACAATTTTGATTGATCAGGTCGGTCATCCTGTAAATGCTTACTATGTGTATAAACAATTGTACGATTCTAAAGGTTTGCCGATTGAAGGAGCTTATGCTAATGTGGGTACTTCAAACAACTATTATATTAGTAAGCATACCGCAACTCCTCCGGTAACGATGGGATTATCGTCAAGAGTAGTTTATAAAAACTGGTTCTTCAATTTTGCAATGCACGCAAGTATTGGTAATTACAATTATAACAACGTACAGTCGAATCTGGGATTCAAAAACAACACCTACGATTCTTCCGGTTTTTTGAAGAATATCGTATCGAATACGCTAACTACCAATTTCGCATCATCACAGCTCTATTCCGATATTTATATCCAAAATGCATCTTTTGCACGTATGGATAATATGACTCTCGGGTATAATTTCGAAAACTTATTCAAAACAAAAATGAGAGCGGCACTATATGGTACGGTACAAAATGTATTTACCATAACCAAGTACAAAGGTTTGGATCCTGAAAACAACAATGATGGGGTTGACAACAATATCTATCCACGTCCTCGTATATTTATCATGGGCTTGAGAGTTAACTTCTAATATCGTATATACAATGAAAAAGCTTAAATATCTTTCAATACTTGCCGCGGTAGCATTTGCTTCCATTACGCTTAATTCGTGCGTAAATGATCTGGACCAAATACCGCTCGACCCGAAAGTGACGACATCAGCAGTTACTTTCACGAATACTTCGCTTCCTTATGTTGAATATATCGCCAAGATCTACGCCGGTTTGTCCACCGGAGGTATTCAGGGAGCAGATAATAAAGTAGACATTACCGGATATGATGGCGGTAGTCAGGCAGGTTATATCCGTCCTTTGTGGAATCTGCAAGAGTTGCCAACTGATGAAGCTATTTGTTGCTGGCAAAGTGATGGGACCCTGATGGACTTTCACCCTATGACATGGACGCCTACGAATCCGTATATTAATGGCTTTTATTCCCGTTTGTATTATCAGATTACAATTGCAACCGGTTTTCTGCAAGAGACCACAGCGGATAAATTAACCGCACGTGGTGTTTCTCAATCGTTGAAGGATTCCATTAATACTTTCCGTGCCGAAGCCCGCTTTTTGCGTGCATTAGCCTATACTAATGTATTGGATTTGTTCCGTAATGGCCCGATGGTTACTAATGCCAGTAAACTCGGAACGTCAGATTTGCCTCCTTATGCTAAGGCTCAAGAGATCTTTAATTATGTTGAAAGCGAATTGAACGATTGTCAAACGGCGATGTTGAAATCTACCGTAGGATTCGGTGCTACATATGGTCATGCAAATCAGGCTGCAGCATGGGCACTGTTGGCTCGTTTATATTTAAATGCAGATACATACTTGGGCACTTCCAATACAACGAAGTATTATACCTCTTGTATTGATAATTGTAAGAAGGTAATTGCTGCGGGATATAGTCTGGAACCAAATTATCAGAATCTGTATGTAACGGATAATTATAATTCAAAAGAGATTATTTTCCCGGTTGTCTTTGATGGTTCTAATCTGACTACATGGGGCGGCACAATGTTTTTGGAAAGTAGTGCTGTGAATGGTGATATACAATCTCTTACAGGAGCTCCCGGCGCTTGGGGCGGTAATAGAGCCGTTAAAGAATTCGCAGCAAGATTTACCACCGATGAAGCGAACTATGCACTTGATACCCGGTATGCCAGATTGTATACAGGTTTCAATCATCCCAGTATCGATGACCTCTCTCAGTTTACTCAAGGAGTGCCGGTATTGAAATATAGCAATAAGAGTAGTGCCGGTGTCAAGAGTACAGCCTCTTTTGCAAGTACCGATTTTCCGCTCTTCCGCTTGGGAGATGTCTATCTGATGTATGCTGAAGCGGTGTTGCGTGGTGGAGCCGGTGGTGACAGAGCCACAGCGTTGGGTTATATAAATGCGTTGCGTGACAGAGCACAGGGAAGTACGGGGGCTACAGACCTGAGAATAGTGGATTCACAATTGACACTTGACTTTATCTTGGGAGAACGTGCCCGTGAAATGTTTTGGGAATGTACGCGTCGTAGTGATTTAGTCCGTTTTGGCAAGTTAACTACCAGTGATTATTTGTGGGAATGGAAAGGCGGCCTAAAGGCAGGGAAAGGTGTTGACAGTCATCTGAATGTTTATCCGATTCCGTCATCTGATTTAGGTGCTAATCCTAATTTGAAACAAAATACCGGCTATTAATTGAATAAATAAAAACCCTATGAAAAACCTATTGATATTATTATCGTTCGTAGTAGCGATTTTGTTGGTTGCTTGTTCGGATGATGCCAAAATAATGATTTCTGCAAATCCTACGGCGCCGGCGTTGAGTGCACCAACTCATTTGTCTCCTTCATATAATACAACTTCAGGAGCATATGTTTTAAGCAAGGATAGCGCCTCGAATATTATTGAAACTTTTAAGGGATCTGCGGCTAATTATGGCGCCAATGCGAAGGTTACATACACGTTGCAGCTTGATAAGGCGGGTAATAATTTTGCGAATGCTCAAAGTATAATAACTTCCACAAAAGATACTTTGGCAATAACTGTTGCACAATTGAATGCGCCGATTGCCAGTGAAGGCTTACTAAATAGCACCCCTGGTACTGTAGCGAGCTTTGACGTTCGCGTAATGGCAACTATCGGAACTGGTTTGCAACCGCTTTATTCCAATGTGGTGACAATTAAGGTGAATCCTTATCCAACCTATGGGTTGCTTTATGTGCCGGGAGACTATCAGGGAACCTATGCGGGTGGAAATTGGAATCCGGCTAATCCGAATACAATTCTTTATTCTTCGGCCAATAATGGTAAATATGAAGGCTTCTTGGATATGAGTAACGGAGGAGCTGCTGCGTCTTTCAAATTTGCAGAAAAACCAGACTGGTCTTTGTGTTGGAAACCGGCCGACATAGCTGCGTCAAAACCAAATAGTACATTCGCATTGATTCATACTGACGGAGATCCGAATATTTCGTTGCCTTCGGGTTATTACAAATTTAATGTGGATTTGAATGCTAAAACATGTACCAATGTAGCCATTACTAAATGGGGCGTTATTGGTAGCTTTGCCGCTTCCGGTTGGTCTAATGATGTGAATATGACATTCGATGCGACCACCAAACTATGGAATGCTACCGTTACATTTGCTGCCGGAGATAAGTTCAAAATCAGAGCTAACGGAGCCTGGGATGTGGCCTTTGGTTATGATGCGGCTTCTGGTAAGTATACGACCAGCGGAGGTGATATCTCTGTAACTGCATCCGGTACATATACCGTAACGTTAGACGTTCGCCAGTATGGTAAACCGGGTTACAATATTATTTTGACCAAGCAATAATGCTGATATTTAAACTGCTTCCCGGATTTATCCGAACCCGGGAGGCAGTTCTCTCTTTTCACCCTTAAATCTGATTATATCCTCGTATTTATATTCATATATTATGCTGCGTAATTGCTTCTTTTTAGTCAGTTTATATATAACGGGGATTCTTTCTGCTCAGGTAGTTACCACAACTCCTGTAATTATTACAAAAGATGCCGGAGCGATTACGGTGGTTTTTGATGCTTCGCAGGGCAATGCTGCCTTGAAAGATTATGCCGGCCCAATCTATGCGCATACCGGAGTAATTACCAGCTCCAGTACATCGTCGACCGACTGGAAACACGTAGTGACCGATTGGCCTTCTTCAACGAATCAATCTTCGGTAAACATAACCAAAAACAGACTGACTTCTCTCGGCAATAACAGGTGGCAATTGTCTGTTACGCCCGATATTGATGCCTATTATGGCATTACAAATCCGACAGAGGTTGTGAAACAATTAGCGTTCGTATTTCGTAATGCCGACGGATCGTTGGTCGGTCGGAACGCGGACGGATCGGACATCCTTATTCCGGTTTATCAATCGGGGCTGACAGTGAAAATTGCCAATCCCACCTTCAATACCTTAGTACCGCTAAATTCCACTATTTCAATTGCAGCAAATGCTTCCATAAGCGGAAATATGGCGCTGTTTGTCGGTACTGCCTCCACGTCGGATATAACCTCCACACCTCCTGTCGCGCAAGCAAATAACGCGACTACACTATCTTCTGATTACACATTTGCCACCCCCGGCAACTATTATATTATAGCCACAACTACGGCAAACGGATCAACCTCTTCGGATACATCATACGTTTGCGTACCTAAAAATCAGAATTTGGCCGATAGACCATCCGGATTGAAAGAGGGGATAACAAAAAACAGAGACGGATCGGTAACTTTTTGTTTATCGTTGGGAAAAAATGTTCCGGTTTCGTCTTCAACCAGCGTATTTCTTTTGGGCGACTTCAATCGCTATCGGCTCGACAATAGTTATCAAATGAATCTTCAGTCGGAAAACAAAACGTATGGTACTGATGTGAATTTTTACTGGTTAACGGTCAATGGACTTGATCCTACGCAGGAACATGCCTATCAATACTATATCGATGGCCTGACCGGGGTGACACCGATTCGCGTTGCAGATCCGTACTGTGAAAAAATTCTGGATCCGAATAACGATCAATATATCAGTTCGACTGTTTATCCGAATTTGAAATCGTATCCTTTCGGCCTCACAAGCGGTGTGTTGTCCTGTTTTACTTTAGAACCGACCACATATACGTGGCAATACAGCTCAACCTTTACGCCGCCATTACAGTCTCAGTTGACAATTTACGAAATGTTGTTACGCGATTTCACCTCCGAGGGAACGGTGAAGGCAGCCATCGGCAAGCTCGATTATTTGAAAGAGCTTGGGGTAAATGCAGTGGAGTTGATGCCTGTTATGGAGTTTGACGGGAATAATAGCTGGGGTTATAATCCTAATTTTTACTTAGCTCCGGATAAAGCATATGGAACGAAAGCCGATTATCAGCAATTTGTGGATGAATGTCACAAACGGGGTATTGCGGTGATTCTGGATATTGTGTTGAATCATACCTGGGGCTTAAGTTCTTACTGTATGGTCTATTGGGATGCGGCGAATAACCGTCCGGCAGCGACGAATCCCTATTATAATGGATTAGCACCACATCCTTACTTTGTCGGTAACGATATTAATCATACATATGCTCCGGTAAGAGCTTGGCTGTCGAGAGCTTTGCAGTTCTGGCTGACCGAGTATAAAGCGGATGGCTTCCGGTTTGATATGACGAAAGGGTTTACCCAGACTCAGTCGAACGGAGGAGCGGCGAATCCCAATGCGACATTGAACTGTAGTACCTACGACCAAAGCCGGATCGACAATCTGAAGATGTATATCGATGCCGTAAAGAGTGTAAATCCGAAGGCATACACTATTCTGGAGCACTTCTGCGACGATGCCGAGGAGAATGCGTTGGCGGCTTACGATAGCACGATGTTGTGGCGTAACGTCTCATACGCGTTTGAACAAGCTGCTATGGGTTATGTTTCCGGGTCGGATTTTTCGTTATTGGCATCCAAATCCCAGTCGGGAGGCCAGGTTTCTCTTCCTACCAACAGGGTGGCGTATGCCGAGAGCCATGACGAGTACCGGATGGGCTATAAAGCCATCACCTGGGGTATTTCGGAAGTAAAAGATACTACCAACGTGATGAAACAACTGGCGGTGTGCAGTGCGTTTATCTTCCTGAGTCCCGGCCCCCGTATGATGTGGGAGTTCGGCGAACAGGGAGCCAATTATAATTCGAAAGATGCCGGAGGAAATAATATAATGAGTCCGATGGCTGCCGAATGGAAATATTTGGATATCCCGGCCCGGAAAGCATTGCATGATGTGTATGCCAAGGTGTTGAATCTGCGGTTGAAATATCCGTCGCTTTTTTCCAACCCCACGGGCTGGAACTGGCAGGTTTCTCTGAACGATTGGTCGTCGGGAAGAAGAGTCTATTTGACCGATGGGACAGTTTCGGCAATAGTACTCGGCAATTTTACTGGCACCGGAGCCATTTCTACTGCTGCCGCGTTCGACAAAGCCGGAACATGGTATGACCTGATTTCGGGTGATTCGCTTGTGGTAAACAATACGTCCATGCCGGTTACGTTGCCTCAATTCGGTTTGAAGATATATACCAACATTCGTATAACACCAGCCCCGAAGGACACAACTACGACCCGGAATATTACCTTCTTTCCCAATCCGGTGAACGATGTATTGTCTGTTTCCGGTGGCACCGTTCAATCGGCGCAAATTGCAGATATGAGCGGACGCATTGTTGCCGGTAGGAGAACAAAAGCGAATGAAATTGAGCTTTCCGGGCTGTCATCAGGTATTTATGTCGGGAAGATATTTTTTACGGATGGTACATACAGAGTGATAAAAATATGCAAGCGATAGACTACATTTGTAGGTGGAAGAGAGTCTGATTGTGTGCTTGAACAGTAATAACCTAAGTTTATATGCCATACCCGCAAATTACCATAAAAGATATAGCCAAAGCACTGAATGTCTCGGTATCGACCGTATCGCGCGCTTTGAATAACAGCCCTGATTTGAGTGAAGGGACAAAAAGACAGATTAGTGAGTATGCCCGTTTGCATAATTACAAGCCAAATTTGCTTGCGCTTAGTATGAAAAAGCAAGAGAGCAAAATCATTGGCGTGATCCTGCCTCAAATGATACACCATTTTTTTTCTTCCGTACTCGAAGGAATTATGGATGTAGCAGAGAAAGAGGGCTTTAGTGTGATGTTGTTCCGGTCGCTCGATAATTTTGAGAAAGAACAACACAGCGTGCAGCAATTGATTTCGTCGCATGTTTGTGGCGTGTTGACATCCATGGCCAAAGAAACCACTCATTATGAGCATTTTCAGGAATTAGTGGATAATCATATTCCGGTCATATTTTTTGATCGTATTTGTGTGGACATTCCTTCGAACCGGGTGGTAATTGACGATTATGCCGGAGCACTGGCTGCCACGGAGTATTTAATTAAAACCGGATGTAAAAGAATCGCTTTTTTCTGTTCGCCATTGAATCTTGAAATTTCTAAAAACCGGAGGGGTGGGTATCTTGATGCATTGAGCAAACATGGAATTCCGGTTGATAAAGAGTTGGTCCGGATTTGCGATAATTACGATGAAGCGATTCCTGTAGCTACCGAAATGCTGCAGTCAGACAACAGACCGGATGCTTTTTTTGCGGTAAACGATGAGACTGCGTTGGGCATATTGCACGCGACCAAACAGTTGCATTTTAAAATTCCGGAAGAGGTCTCGATTTGCGGATTTACCGACGGGTTTGCAGCTATTGCTTCCGATCCTCAGCTTACTACTGTGGGTCAGAGCGGATTGGATGTCGGCCGGAGCGCAATGGAGCTGTTGGTGGAAAAAATAAGATACAAGGGGGATACTCCTTTACTAAAGAATAAGATTATAAAGACCAAATTAATTGTCCGCGAGACTACACGATAGGGAAAAATAGCCGATGTGAGACCCGGACGGGCTTTCGTGAGTGGAGTGTTTGTTTTTTGATTTTAATTAGGAATTACCCGGCCTTGATCGATTCAGGCGCCGGTTAATTACCAAACGATATATACTGTATGAAACTATATTTTTCTGTTGATTATTTTACTTCGTGGGGACAGATTGTATATGTAGACGGTTCTATCCCTGAATTACATTCTGTTGCAATGTCTTATGCGGATGGAGACATATGGAGACTCTCCATTGATATTCCCATCGAAACAGATTCGTTTACCTATTCCTATTATGTTAAAAATCAGGAGGGAGCTGTGATTCGGGAGTGGGGGAATCCCCGCGTATTTAAAACATCAGAGCAAGTATCGGAGTACCATCTTGAGGATCAATGGATGGGCATTCCCTATAACAGTCCGTTTTTTTCATCGGCTTTTACGAAAGCCTTTTTTGCTCCGATCATAAAGCAGGCAGAAGAACCTCAATCGTTTGTATCGCCAATCACCTTTAAGGTTTTTGCTCCGGAAGTCTGGAATGGTCGGTGTTTGGCTATTGTAGGTAATAATCAGGCTTTGGGTAACTGGACGGTGAAGAAGACATTGCTCATGACCAATGATTCGTTTCCTTTGTGGAGCATTACGCTCGATCGGTCCAAATTCAAAGCTCCGTTTGAATACAAGTTCGCCGTGGTTGACCCCAAGACTCTTTCGATAGAGCAATGGGAGAATGGAGATAACCGGAAGTTAAAAAAATTACCGCCGCGTCAGGAGGCGTTGACAGTCACTTGTGGCGTTTACAGAGGCAATAACCCTACCTGGAAGTGTGCAGGCGTGGCTATTCCTGTATTTTCGTTACGTTCTGAAGAGAGTTTTGGCATAGGCGATTTTGCCGATTTGAAAAAAATGGTCGATTGGGCAGCCTTGACCGGACAACGGGTTGTACAACTTTTGCCCGTGAACGATACAACGATGACTCATACCTGGACAGACTCTTATCCCTATAATGCCAATACTATTTTTGCCCTGCATCCGCTGTACCTAAGCCTGTCGGTTTTTGGAAGTTTCAAAAGCAAGGAAATCAACGCATTTATAGCCTCCATGCAGAAGGAGCTGAATGCACTACCCGAGGTCGACTATGAAGCTGTGTCCGGAGCCAAATGGCAGATATACCGGGTTGCATACAAGGAACAGGCGGCCAAGACGTTGAAATCGGCGGCTTATAAGGAATTTGTAGATCAAAATAGCGAGTGGCTATATCCGTACTGCGTATTTTGCTATTTGAGAGATAAATACCAAACGGTAGACTTTCATCAATGGAAACAATATGCGATTTACCGGCCTGAAATTGTAAAGGAGTTGTGTGATAAACATTCGGAAGCCTATGAAGAGGTATCTATCCACTGCTTTTTACAGTACCATTTGCATTGCCAATTGAAAGAGGCATCCGACTATGCTCGTTCCAAAGGTGTTATTCTGAAAGGGGATATTCCTATCGGAGTTAGTCCCAATAGCGTGGAAGCCTGGACGGAGCCGCATCTGTTCAATTTGGATGCTCAAACCGGCGCACCTCCCGACGATTTTTCGATAACTGGCCAGAATTGGGGTTTTCCGACTTATAACTGGGATCAGATGAAGCAGGATGGATTTAGCTGGTGGAGACGCCGTTTTACCAAGATGGCCTACTATTTTGATGCCTACCGTATCGATCATTTGCTGGGCTTTTTCCGGATTTGGGAGATACCGATGGATGCCGTTCAGGGGTTGCTGGGCCATTTCAGCCCGGCACTGCCGATGAGTGTGCAGGAGTTGCAGGCCAATGGCTTTTGGATCGATGAGGAGAGACATATTAAACCCTACATTCGTTACTATCAGTTGAATGAGATGTTTGGCCGGAAAACCGATGAGGTTATTCTGAACTATTTACAGGAAAAGGGCAACGGCATATTTCAGTTGAAAGAGCAATTCGATACTCAGCGTAAAATTGAAACCTACTTTGCCGCGACAAATGGCGATTCGGATGTGCGTGACGGACTATATGCTTTGGTTGCCGAAGTGCTGTTTGTTCCCGATCCACGCGAACCTCAAAAGTATCATCCCAGAATAACCGCTCAATACACCTATAGCTATCGGGCATTATCGGATAGCGATAAACATACTTTCGACCGTTTGTACGACCACTTCTATTACCAGCGGCATAACTATTTCTGGTACGAGCAGGCCATGCAAAAGCTTCCCGATCTGATCACCTCGACAGACATGTTGGTGTGTGCCGAAGATCTGGGGATGATTCCGGCCTGTGTACCGTATGTAATGAAGCAATTACATATGTTAAGCCTTGAAATTCAACGAATGCCGAAAGATCCGACCCGCAAATTCGCCAATACGAATTACTATCCCTACTTATCGGTAGCGACCACTTCGACGCATGATATGAGTACCTTGCGTGGCTGGTGGGAGGAGGATGGTGAGCTGCGTCAGCAATATTACAATCAGGTATTGGGACAATGGGGTACAGCTCCGGTTTATGCCGAACCGTCGATTTGCAGTAACATCGTTCGCAACCATTTGTGGGCACCCTCTTTGCTGGCCATTTTTCCTTTGCAGGATTGGTTGTCGATCGATGGCGATATCCGAAGGGCAAATCCGGGTGAAGAGCGCATTAATGTTCCGGCTAATCCCCGCCATTACTGGAGGTACCGGATGCATATCACGCTTGAACAACTCCTGGGTAATGACGAGTTCAATCAGAAAGTAAAAGCATTAATCAAAGAGACCGGAAGATAAACACAGATACTGAACCTATAAACATGCCAATGAAAACAAAACCAAGACTTTCTACAGCACAAATCCTGAATATGAATTTCGGTTTCCTTGGAATTCAGTTCGGATTTGCATTGCAAAATGCCAATGCTAGCCGTATATTGCAAACCTTTGGAGCCGATATTCAGTCCTTGTCGTGGTTCTGGGTCGTAGCTCCGCTTACCGGTATGATTATTCAACCGCTTATCGGACACTACTCCGACCGTACGTGGTGCAAGCTCGGACGACGAAAACCATACTTTTTGACAGGCGCTATTCTGGCGGCTATCGCCTTACTATTTATGCCTAATTCTGCCGCCTTGTCGTCGCTGTTGCCGCCGCTTATTATCGGAGCCGGTATGCTTACCATCATGAACGCCTCTTTTAATGTTGCCATGGAGCCTTTCAGAGCCCTGGTGGCAGATTTGCTCCCCGAAGAACAACGCACTACCGGTTTTTCCGTTCAAACTTTTCTGATCGGTATCGGAGCTGTGATAGGTTCGTGGTTGCCCTATGCCATGATGAAATGGTTTGATATTGGCAAAGGAACTCCGGATAGTGAAGTGCCAGTAAATGTAATTATTGCGTTTTATATTGGTGCCGCTGTGATGTTGGGTACTATTGTCTGGACTATCGTACGTACCAAAGAGTATCCGCCCGAGGAGTACCGTCAGTTTCATTCGGATGAAAGTGAAGCCGATGGAGAACCGAAGCCGGGTATCATGGAGATATTCAGAGACATTGTAAGGATGCCCGCAACCATGAAACAATTGGGTGTCGTTCAGTTTTTCTCCTGGTTCGCTCTGTTTGCCATGTGGGTATTCACCACACCGGCCGTGGCGGCTCATGTTTATGGCGTGCAGTTTGAGAATGGCGAACTACTGAAAAACCCTGCCAATAAGGCTGCGTACGATGCAGCCGGCGATTGGGTGGGCATCCTGTTTGGGGTATATAACTTAGTGGCCATGTTTTTTGCATTGGCGTTGCCCTGGGTAGCAGCCAAAACCAATCGCAAGGTGACTCATACCATTTCGTTGATCTGTGGCGGAATCGGCCTTATTTCCATCTATTTTATAACCAATCAATATTGGCTGATTGCCTCTATGGTTGGTGTCGGTATTGCCTGGGCAAGCATTCTGGCGATGCCGTATGCTATTCTTGCCGGTTCCATTCCTCCCGCCAAGATGGGCGTTTACATGGGTATTTTCAATTTCTTTATTACCATACCACAGATTATCAGTAGTTTGGTTAACGGACCGATCGTAAAGCATCTGTTCAATTCCGATGCGGTTTATGCCATTCTGATGGCGGGTATTTGTTTGCTTATTGCTGCCGGTTCGGTTGTGTTTGTAAAAGATAAAACGTGATGAATAGCTTCTCGTGCGGCAGAATCGTTGTCTGGCTGTGCGCGATGGTGTTGATCTCGTGCAAACAGTCCGATGCGGTTGTGGTAACGCCACAGAGCAGTTGTTCTATCCGTGCTGCCGACGTCTCGTTTCTTCCGCAGATCGAAGCGGCCGGAGTGAAGCTGTATAATCTGTCGGGAGAGGCGGAAGATATGCTTACCACACTCAAAAATGCGGGTTGCAATACCATTCGCCTGCGATTGTGGTACGCGCCGTCTGACGGTCATTCGGGATTTGCCGAGGTGAAGAGTCTGGCGCAGCGGAGTAAAGCGCTCGGCCTGAAAGTGTGGCTTACGGTGCATTATTCCGATACATGGGCCGATCCGGGTGCGCAAACTTTGCCGGTCGCGTGGTCTTCCTGCACCTTTGATGCGCTCAAAGACAGCGTGTCGGCGTATACCCGGCGTGTTGTAACACAAATGCAACCCGATTATATTCAGATTGGCAATGAGATTAATGCGGGTTTGTTGTGGCCGATGGGCAAGTCCGATCATATGAGTCAGTTTACGGCATTGCTTGATGCCGGTGTTAAGGCTGTAAGGGCATCAAGTCCGGCGAGCAAAATCATTTTGCATTGTGCCGGGATTAAAGATGCTCAGTGGTTGTTTTCTCAGTTCGGATCGCTCGATTACGATATCATTGGCATTTCATATTATCCGGTTTGGCATGGAAAAGATCTCGATTTGCTGCAATCGACCCTTAGCTTGCTGGCTTCTGCTTACAACAAAGAGGTGGTGATTGCCGAGACAGCCTATCCGTTTACGTTGGGTTGGGTTGACCCGACCAACAACATTGTAGGAACAAGCGATCAGTTGATTAACGGGTATCCCGCAACAGCGGTCGGGCAGCACGATTTCTTAGCCAAAATTCGCGATATATCGTCTTCTTTTGCCAAAGGACTTGGCTTTTGTTATTGGGGAGGTGAGTTTATTGCCTGGAAAGGTTCAACCGCTACGAATGGTTCTGACTGGGAGAATCAGGCTTTCTATGATTTCGATCACAAAGCGTTGCCGGTCTTGAACGTGTATGGTGGCAAATAATCTTCCGCCGGAATGGCTTATTACTTTCATAATCTAATTTTTATAACTATGAAAATCAAAAAAATGTCTCTGTTTATTGGTCTTTCCGCACTGTTGGCTTCGTGCCAGTCGGTACAACAGGCACAAAGTCCCGAAGAATGGAGCAAAAATGCTGTGATTTATGAAGTGAACGTTCGTCAGTATACTCAGCAGGGAACGTTTAATGCTTTCACGACTCACTTGCCACAGGTCAAGGAATTGGGCGCGAATATCCTTTGGTTTATGCCGGCATACCCTATTTCGCAGGAGGCTCGCAAAGGCACTTTGGGTAGCTATTATGCTGTAAAAGACTACAAAAAGATTAATCCGGAGTTTGGCAATGCCGAAGATTTCAGGGTGCTTGTTCAAAAAGCGCATGAAATGGGTTTCAAAGTAATTATCGACTGGGTAGCGAATCATACCGGACGCGACAACGTGTGGGTAACGCAGCATCCCGATTGGTTTGTGAAAGATAGTCTGGGGCATATTCTCTCTCCTTTCGACTGGACGGATGTGTTCAAACTGGATTATAAAAACAAAGCGATGCGTGAGGCCATGCAGGATGCCATGGTTTATTGGGTGAAGGAGTTTGATGTGGATGGATTTCGTTGTGATGTTGCTGGTGAGGTACCTACCGATTTCTGGAATGATACCCGGGTCAAACTTGATAAAATAAAACCGGTATTCATGTTGGCGGAAGCCGATAAGGCAGAACTGACAAAGAAGGCTTTTAACGCCGATTACAACTGGCCTTTGCTAAGTACGATGAACGATATTGCGAAAGGGAAGAAGATGGCGGCTGATATTGATAAAGTACTCGCTCATCACGATTCTCTCTATTCTCCGGCATCGTTTAAAATGAATTTTGTGACCAATCACGATGAAAATTCATGGAATGGATCGGAATATGAGCGCATGGGTACCGGTACGAATGCGTTTGTGGTGCTGACATATACTTATCCGGGCATGCCACTCATTTATACCGGACAGGAGGTCGGTTTGAAGAAACGACTCTCTTTCTTTGAAAAAGATACGGTTGCTAACTGGAATAACCCGGGCGTTTTTACTTTTTACCAAAAACTGAACGAGTTGAAGCACTCACAGGCAGCCCTTGCCGTAGGCAAAAACGGAGGTAAATTTATTCGCTATGCCACCACCAATAAGGATTTGTACATATTTGAACGTAAGGCAAAGGGGAGTAGGGTGCTGGTAGTATTGAACCTGAGCGATCAGAACCGGATGGTGAATTTTACCAGAAGTAAGCTGGGCGGTGTTTTTACAGACTATTTTCAAAATATGAAAACGGATATATCACGTTTGGAGGGAGCAACATTATTGCCCTGGCAATATAAAGTGTATGTTAGTAATGCAAAGTAAAAAGCGGTGAAAGCCGTATCGGTGTAGTTTTAACGTATAAAAAGCACAGATGTAATCTGTGTGTAAAGCCTCCCTGTCTCTGCTTAAGACAGGGAGGTGTTTTTTTGTGGCATAATTTCAGGCTTCACCACCGTTGAAATTCAACGGCATGGGAGGATTGTAAGCCCCTTCGGCCGTTTTTATTTTGCCAAAAACGGCTTCGTATTTCGATACATTCTCTTCCAGTGCAAACAGCAGACGCTTTGCATGTTCCGGAGTCAGAATGATGCGTGATTTTACATTGGCTTTAGGAGTGCCCGGCATGATACGTACAAAATCGACCACGAATTCGGATGAGGAGTGTGATATGATTGCCAGATTTGAATAGGTACCTTCCGCTACTTCTGCCGAAAGTTCGATGTTGATTTGATTGTCCTGATTTTCCATTGTCGTTGAAAATAAAATGTTTTTACGAAGCAAATGTAAGCATTCTGTTCCATAACGGAGGACAAATATTCGGATAAAACGGAAATGTATCGGGAAAAAATGCTGTTGTTTATTCGTATTTAAAAGTCGCAAATTTTATTCCAGCGCTTGTTCCAAATCACGGATCAGGTCATCGGCATCTTCCAGTCCCACCGAGAGGCGAAACAGTCCGTCACCGGCATGCTCTTTCCATGAACTTAACTGTTTGGGCGTATCGAAATGAAATGAGGATTCCAGCAGCGCTTTGCTATCGAGGTAAAAAATCAACGAACGGTGATGCCCCAGCGAGACGGCGTAGTGGATGATTTGTAACTTGTCTGCAAATATTTTGGCCTGCGAGGCTCCATCCTTGATGCGAAACGTAACCATGCCCGAAAAATTCTTCATTTGTCGTTTGGCCAGTTCGTGTTGAGGGTGCGAGGGCAATCCTGGATAGATTACGCGCTCTACTTTGGGATGGCTCTCCAGATAATGGGCAATTTTTAACGCGTTCTCCTGATGGGCCCGCATCCGTAGCGGAAAGGTGGCGGCGCCTCTCAAAATCAACCAGGCATTGAAGGGGCTGAGTGTTCCTCCGAAACGGATGGCAGTTTTCTTCCGCAGGGGAGTAAGGTCGGCTTTGCTGCCCAGTATGGCTCCACCCAGCGCGTCTCCATGTCCGCCGATGTATTTGGTGAGCGAATGAATGACAAAATCGGCACCCAGTTGCAAGGGTTTGGTTGCCGCCGGAGTGGCAAACGTGGAGTCTACCGCCAGTTTTGCACCGGCAGTACGAGCAATCGCGGCTACAGCCTGAATATCGGTCAGGCGCAGTAACGGATTGCAGGGCGTTTCGATATAAACCAGTTTGGTATTGGGACGAATGGCTTTTTCTATGGCTTTACTGTCGGAAGTGTTGACCTTCGTGATTTCGATATTATACCCGGGAATCATATCGTTGGTGATTTCCGACAACGCGGCGTAGGCTACATCGCTGATAATGGCATGATCGCCCGCACGAAGCAGGTGAAACAGTAGAGTAGTGATGGCTGCCATGCCACTGGCAAACGCAACGGCAGTCTCAGCCTCTTCCAGTGCCGCCAGCTTCGTCTCTAACTGATGAACCGTGGGATTTCCCCAACGGGTATAGATCCATGGATCGTTTTCCTGCAGGCCTTCGACCGAGAAACCGGTGTCGGCATCCACGACATAGGTCGTCGACATTACAAGGTTGGGAGAGGAGGCTTTTGTTACGGGATCCGGAGCTTCTCCGGCGTGAATGGCGCGAGTTTGATCGCCTACTGGAAATAGAATCTGTTCTGACATTGTTTTGCTTTTTTCTTGCAAAAGTAGTTCTGATTCTCCAGGGAATCAATAACGCAGTTGGGCTATTTTTCTACCTAACATGTGGTAGGCAGATTCATCGATATGTAGATCATTTCTTCAGGATACCCTGTCGGACGCAATCGTTAACCAGCTGTTCGGCATATTTCCATAGTAAATCCGAGCTTTCAGCAATCTGGTGTTGATTGTGGTATACTTTGTCATACCGTACATCGTATTCATCCCAGGTGCCTCCGTCGTTCGACGCATTTTGCAAAAGTGGCTCTAGCTTATCCAGCGCTTTGGCAAACCGTGCTTCGTTCGATTCTGCCGCTTCGAACTCCTCCCACAACGTCACCAGCTCTTCGGCTTGTGCTGTCGGTAACATTCCGAAAATACGGTGTGCCGCTTTGCGTTCTTCTTCGGTGTTGGTATGGCTTCGGGTGGTATCGTACATGAAAATATCGCCGGTGTCGATCTCTACAATGTCGTGGATAAGCACCATTTTTATTACTTTCAGCACGTCAACAGGCTCATTGGCATGTTCCGCCAATATCATGGCCATCACAGCCAGATGCCAACTGTGTTCGGCATCGTTTTCACGTCGGTTGCTGTTGATTAGTTTGGTTCTACGCAGAATATACTTGATTTTATCGATCTCCTTGATGAATTCGATTTGCTTGAGTAGTTGTTCCATTTTACAGGGGCGAATAGTTGGTGCAAAGGTAATCCGTATCTTTGAAACAGACCAACAGATACCGTAATAAAACCATTTGGGAAAAACCGGCTTGCCGACGCCAGCTTACTATCAGCAAGAAAAACAGATATGATTTTTTGCATTGCAGAACGATGCTCTTTGTGGTTCAAATGTCTTCGGAAAATGTGTAATCTACCCGTAGAAGTAGACGTGTTTGTTCTACAACTTACGGGTATTTGCCAATAAAGAGAATGAAAAGCGCTATTCGGATTTATTCTAAGCTATCGTTTCTCTTTAGGAGAATTTCATTAAACACCAGATGCAGCAAAAATGCTAACGGCAGCAAAAAGAGAGTGCAGAGCAGAAACCAGCCCCAATAATGCTGAATGATCGGGGGTGGTAATAAGCTCTCATGACCAGCGAATAAAAGTGCTATAGGGTAGATGAAAAGAATTCCTCCCGTTATAGCATACGAATACTCCCGAACAATGGAAGTTGTACAGTTGCTTATTACAGTCATGGCAAGAGGTACCAAAACATACGGTAATTCAATCAAAAAAACACTCATGGCTATTTATGTTTAGTGGTTTGAAAATCAAATAAATTCGTCTTTAGTTTGGTACGTTTTGACGTTATTTCTGTTACGTCGGTTGCTCAGATATATACAATAAGACAACGAAAATACAAAAAAGTTTAATCTGTAACGGTAAAAATTGGTGACTATATTGATAAAATAGAATTGAAAAGGGAAAATCAGTCTATTATCTGCATCTTTTTCATCAGAAAAGAGGCGTTCAGTTTGGTACTAATCCCGGGCTTCAGTTTGTAATCAAAAAACAGTTGGTTATCCGTCAGCTCCACTTCAAAGCAGTGGTTACTTACACAATCCGGATACTTTTTCTCAAGTTCTCCAATGACCAGATCGTGCGTTGCAATAATTACCACTGCATTGAGACTGATTAGTTTCTCCAATAGCCCCAGCGATCCGGTTTGTTTGTCTTTGGTGTTGGTGCCACGAAGAATCTCATCGAGGACAACCAGTGTTTGCGGATTCTGTTGCACATGGTCTATAATTTGCTTGATACGAACAAGTTCAGCATAAAAATAGGATTCGTTATTGGAGAGCGAATCTTGAATTTTAATGCTCGACATTATATCGCAGGGTGTAAATTCAAAGCTCCGGGCAGGTACCGGCGAACCGTTCATTGCCAGTATAAGGTTGACGGTTACGGTACGCAGAAACGTACTTTTTCCTGCCATATTGGCTCCCGTGATGATTTGAACCGACGGAGTGCCGGCAATCAATATCGAGTTATTCACCCGCACCTCAGGATGAAGCAGCGGATGTCCCAATTCGGTGGCATCGATTTTGAACGCGTCGTCAGAGATCGTCGGATAGGTAATATCTTCGCGATTGTTGAACGCAAATGTGGCAAAACTGATAAGCACCTCCATTTCGGACATTGCCGAAAACCATCCGTTCACTTCGCTCTGGTGGCGGATTTTCCACAGTTGAAGCAGGTGGTAGACGTGAATATCGAAGAGGAAGAGCGCGTTTAGCACAAAAGCCAGCAAAATGTTGTCACGGATATCAAATAGTGATAGAATGCGGAACAGCGTATGCAGCGAACGGCTGGCGGTGCTTTCACCGGACAAAAGTTTTTGCCGGAGTTGGCTTAGGTATTCGGATTGAAAGTCCTCTTCTTCAATCAATTTGAAAAGTGCTTTATACTTTACAAAGGTTTTTGAAATATTTTCCAGCTGAGAGTGAGCCTTAACAATCGGACCGAGTTGACGCCCAACTATGGAGAGAGAGATAATCACCGGAATAGCCAATGAACCCCAGGTGAGAATCTGAATAGCAGCCAGAATAATCCACAGAGTATTGATGATTCCGAGAACGATCGCTACATTTCTGACTACCGTTTTTTTATCGTTCGGTTCGGACAACCATGCCTGCAATGCTTTCGCTTCGTGTCCGTTCTCAGGACTGGAGATTCCATTGGCCTGAAAATTCTGGATGAAATCGATTTTGGAGGTTAGCTCTTTGATAGCCGATTGTTTCCTGAGGATGGTGGCAGAGTCTTTCTCCTGCCTGCAGAGTGCCTGAGCAAAAGCGACACAACCGGAGCATGTGGTGCATCGGTTGAGATATTGATAAAGCGATCCGTTTCCAAACAAATCGAAATCATTGGCCAGATACGGATTTATGGCAGAAAAACCATTCCCGGTTTCCCGCCGGTCGTAATTGTGCTCCAGAAAGAGAAGTTCGTCCCGGTTCACTTGTACTTTGTACGACAACAACGAGATACGGTCTTCGAGCCGGAGGTTGCGGTTGACGAGGATCATCAGGATACCCAGCGACAATAGCGAGGTGATCATGAATACGTAAGAATGGCCTGCCACAAAGAAGAGAATAAGCAACCCGACAAATGCCAAAAATGCGGCTAAACGCATCCATGACACGAATAGACTCTGCTTTTTGAGTGCAAACAGCTCTGTTTCAAAAGTAGTAACTCTTTCCTGATAATAGTTCTTTGGTGACATAGATTGTACGGTTTTCAGAATAGATGTTCTTTTTTTAACTGACGGCGTTTTTTATTCTTCTAATGTACCAGCGTTGACCACTTCCCGATAGAGTTGCACAAACAGAAGAATCAGTAATAACCAAAATCCCCAGCGCAATGACACGGAAGAGAGCAAACTCACCACAAGATAGGTAATTAGCAGGAGTATATTGACACTAAGCAAAGTTTCCTGCCATTTCTTTGTCCGGATACGTTTGGGATTGATAAGCACAATCAGAGAAATAAGGAAACTGAGACCGATGAGCAACTTTCCGACCGGATTCTTGTAGTCGAAAATTGTACCGATACCCGACAGGGAACTGTCCGTTGGTCTTTTGATCCGCTCCCAAACCTGATACATTGTCCAACCTGCGTTTGTAAACATAGAATTGGAATTCTTCTCTTTTACGGAAGCTGAGCTTGCTGCTGTTCGTGATGAAGAGTCTTTATGCGCGGAATCGGCAGCCGATACGGATGCCTGCATGGGAGCCAGGGTATCTGATCCCAACGCCGCAATGCTATCCAACAAGTGCCGGCGTTTTTCGAAATTTGCCGCTTCCCGTTGATTTACTTCCAACTGTTGTTGGTTATATGCCGGTTTCATGTCGGGCCCCACACACGTTTTCACGAAGAATGTAAATGGCAAACAGTAACAGACAAGGGTGAGTATGCGTAACGTCAGTTTCATTTGCGTAACAGTTAAAAGTGAATGATTCTATTGAATAAAGATTCAGAAAGATACCGGAAATGCCCTATTTTTGGAATATATTTTCCACAATGACATCGATGTGTATGCCGGTGGTATTGAGTACGGTAATATTAAAATCGTGTTCTCCGAGCATTAATGGAAGTTCCGTGCAACCGAGAATAATTCCGTCGCACTGCGCGGACTCTATGATGTTGTTGCACAAAGAAACGATTTGCATCTTCTTTTCCGGAATCACAATACCCTCTTCCAGTTCCGGAAAGATGATGTTGTGGATAATTTTCTGATCGGCAAGAGAGGGAACGATTACGGAAATACCGTGTCGTACAAATTCATCCTGATAAAAATGATGCTGCATGGTAAAGCGGGTGCCAATCAGCAAAATTTTTTTCAGTTCGAGCGCAAGAGCCCGTTTGCAGGTAGCCTCTACAATGCTAATTAATGGAATGGGGGAGCGGGCTTGTATGTTATCGAACACCACATGAGGCGTGTTGGAGGCTATTACGGCTAATGAAGCTCCTGCATTTTTCAAAGTGACTACCGCATCGAGTAACAAATCGACAACACCTGGATAATCGTTGCAATCTATGCGAGCCAGCATATCGGTCATGTTGATGCTGTTTATAAGAATGCGCGGATAATTAACTCCATCCGATAGCGAACGGTACCCGTTGATGATGCCCCGGTAATAATCGACGGTCGATTCGGGGCCGATACCACCTACAATACCGACTGTAACTGAATTTGTTGCCATACGATTAAATGCAGACACGTTGTAACAAAGCTGCTACAACGTGTCGCTGTTTATAATTGGGAAACTATTATAAGTTTTACTTCTATATGTATAAACTACCGAACCGACCCTTTAATTGAAATGGTAAAGAAATATTACCGAGCCCTGAAAAGCCGGTTTGTTGGTATCCTTGATTTCCATCTTAACCCCGATTTCAGCCTTGATAACACCCCGCAGGTTGACTGCCGATATCAGCGTTGCTCTCACGCGCACATCACTTCCGACCGTAACGGCCTGGTTAAACTTTAGTTTTTCAATGCCGTAATTTACAAGTAGTTTTGTGTTTCGCACTTCTACAATTTGCGCCCACAACACAGGAAGCAACGACACGGTAAGGTAACCGTGAGCGATAGTGGCTTTATATGGACTTTCTGCTGCAGCTTTTTTTTCGTCGACATGAATCCATTGATGATCGAGGGTTGCATCGGCAAATAAATTAATCTGATCCTGGGTGATCGTTAAATAATCGGATACGCCTAATTCTTTTCCAATATACGATTCAAAATCCTGATAGCTGGAAATGACAACTTTACTCATGCTTTTGGGTTATTTGTTTGGTTAAATCAATCAGGCACAAATATACAAAGTTTCATTTGTATATTTTATGAAATAGCGGTGGTTGAAGCAAAAATAGTTGATTGTTACAACTTTTTAATACTCGAATTATCGGAGAAACTCCGGAAGTTTTTCCTGTCGGGAATAATCAAAAAGTATTATGGTGCAAATTGACTCATATGCCGGATAAGAGTCGCTGATTGATGTGACAGGTCTTTATCCGCGTTTCGCAAACAACGGTTAGCGCCGCATCATTAAAATGGGTCTGAGTATTTCAGGCAAAGAAGCGTTTGCTCAAAAATTCGGTAAATGGCTCTTTGTAAGAATCGGAGATGGGGATGTACGTTTTACCAAAAACAATGCGGTTGCGTTCTATGGTTTTGATTTTGTCGAGCTGAACGATAAAAGACCGGTGTACGCGCATAAACCGATCTACAGGCAGACGTTCCTCCATCGTCTTCATGCTCATAAGCGATAATATGGGTTCCGGAGTGTTTTCGAGATAGATCTTCACGTAATCCTTCAATCCCTCCACATACAGAATCTGGCTGAGGAAAATCTGTATCAGCTTATATTCGGTTTTTACAAAAATAGAGTCGTTACCTGCTTCGCTTCCGTTTTGATTGCGTAACAGATCGAACCATTTGACCGCTTTATTGGCTGCCTGCAAAAATTCCTGATAGCTGATGGGTTTCAGCAGGTAATCGAGGGCGTTGACTTTATACCCATCGAGTGCATATTGCTGAAAAGCAGTGGTGAAAATCACTTTCGGTTTGTCGCCGATCATTTTGGAAAGTTCCAATCCGTTGAGCTCAGGCATCTGAATGTCGAGAAAGAGAAGGTCTATATCGCCCTTGTGAATAGCCTCCATGGCAGCCACAGCATTACTACAACGTCCCGTAAGGTTAAGAAACGGCGTTTTTCGAACGTAACTTTCCAGCAGATCCAGTGCCAGCGGTTCGTCATCAACAATCAAACAGTTAATTGTCATAGTAGCGGTATTAACGGATTAAAGATTGCCCGATAAGAAGAAAAGCCGCTCCTGAGAACGGCTTTTCCATTGATATTATTTCTGCCGTTTCAAAACCAATCCGGGATTTGCTTGTCCGTCAGGAGCTGGCATACCTTCGGCTTTCAATGTAATGGTATCGTCATCTTTAAAAGTGCCGACATTTTTCATTGTTGTTCCGTTGAAGTCGATTTCGAAAGAGAATCCGTCGGCTGTTATTTTCCCATTAGAAATAGGCATGTCACCCTGAGGAGTTACGATGGCACCGGTAACTTTATCACCGTTTGTTGTAAATTTGAAAGTCATTTCCATTCCCTGACCACCGTCGGGTCCGCCGAAGGATGCTTTCCATGTCCCGTCAATTTTACCGGCATATGCCTGTAAAGTAAAAAGCAGAGCAAATGCAACTGTAGCTAATGTTTTCATAGTTAAAATGTTTAATTGTTAATAATTGGGATAAATATAGATGTTTTAAAATTAAAACCTGATTTTTAATTCGGCAAAATAACTGTGATCTCTGTTTTCAAGTACCAACTTATACCGTTTGGGATAGAGTAACTCCAGTCGTTTTTTCAGATTCTCCTGTCCGATTCCCGATCCGCTTTTATCTTGTTGATTCTTTGGAAAGTAACTATTTTCTACGATACACGCTACTTCGTTGCCCTCTTTGGAGGTGATTTTAATATTGATAAACGATGGATGCGTAGGACTCACCCCGTGCTTGAATGCATTTTCCACCAACGAAATAAAAAGCATCGGGGCAATCAGGTCGTGACCCGATTCGATGTCGAACTCGGTTGTTAGTTTCACCTGATCGGAGAGCCTCAACGACATCAATTCGATATAGCTTTTCAAAAAGCTGATTTCTTTCTCAATCGGAACAAAGTTATCGTTATTTTCGTATAATACATAACGAAGCAGCTGGCTCAGCCGGTGTACGGTATCCTGTGCTTGTTCGGGATGAACCGGAATCAGCGAATAGATATTATTGAGCGTATTGAACAGAAAATGAGGATTGAGTTGGTTTTTGAGGTTTTTCAATTCCGATTCGAACCGGTTCTTTTCCATCTCCTTCCGTTCGGTCTCCGTTTTGTACCATTTACCGGTAACCCGAATCGCTACGCTAAGCCCCACGGCAAGCACCAGAGAGGTCACATCTCTGAACAGAAACGGATCGGCCGGACGGGAAATATGCATTCTGCCGGGAATAGGTCCATGCCAGAGATGGGCAAACTCAACGGATCGATACCAATATAATAGTAAAGAACAAGCCGCGATTGAAAGTGTATTGACAATGATGAACCGAACGGTTTTTCTGTCAAAAAGAAACCTGTTTATCAGGTATAGATAGTTCAAATAGAACACAATAAAAAATGCGCCTATGTAAACAAAATAACCGAAATACATATTCATTCTGAAATGACGTCCGTCATTCATGAAAATGAATGGAAAACAAAACAGCAGTGTCCATACAAGCAGATGGATGCAAATCTGAATTTTGCTGTTATATTTTTGTGTGTTAATTATCATAGTAATGTGCAAAGATACGATTGCTTATAAAAATATAAAATATTTATAGAAGAAAAATTTCGAAACAAGCCGTTTTTTTATTCATATCTTAATGCTTCGATCGGATCGAGGCTGGCCGCTTTGCTGGCAGGATACCATCCGAAGAAGATGCCGGTTGCCGTACATACTGCAAATGCCAGAAAAACGGTATAGACCTGGATAAAAATCGGCCATCCGACAGCAAATTTGACGAGTAACGAAACTCCGACGCCAAAGATTACCCCGATCACACCTCCGGTAACACTGATCAGAATAGCTTCTATCAAAAATTGCAACAGAATATCGATGCCGCGTGCTCCGATCGACATACGGAGACCGATTTCACGGGTTCGTTCGGTTACGGATACGTACATAATATTCATAATGCCGATACCGCCTACCAGAAGAGAAATGGCAGCAATGGCAGCCAATAATATAGTCATCATATCGCTGGTAGAAGTCATCATGGTAAGCAATTCCTTCTGTGACCGGATACGGAAATCGTTATCGGCATCTTCGGACAGTTTGTGCGATTTACGCAGTATGGTTTCCATTTCATCTTGAGCCGCATCCGATACCGCCTCGCTACGAGCCGAAGCGGAAATGTTGTTGAAGTAGGTGATTGCCGCAATACGTTTCATTACCGTGGTGTAGGGAGCAAGCACCACGTCATCCTGATCCTGACCCATGGAGTTGTTACCTTTTTCGGTCAATACACCTACCACGCGCATCGGAATGTTTTTGAAACGAATTACTTTTCCCACCGGATCTTCTCCATTGGTAAAAAGATTGGTAACAACGGTTTTGCCTATAACACATACTTTTGCGGCTGCTTTTATATCCTGATCGGTAAACATATCACCTTCGCCAATGGTGTATTTACGTATATTCAGGTAACTGGTATTAACGCCCGACACGGAAGTCGGGGTATTGTTGGTGCCATAAATAGCCTGACCGCTTGCATTCACAATGGGAGTGACATCCGATAGGTACTCACTCTGGTCGAGTAATGCCTGATAATCGGCCTGTTTCAGGGTTTGCATACTGCTGGCATCCTGACGAACGCCACCCATCATTCCCTGCCCGGGTTCTACAAAGATCATGTTAGATCCCATTTCCGACAACGAACCCTGAATGCTGCGCTTGGATCCCTGTCCGATAGCCAGCATGGTAATCACCGAAGCAACGCCGATGATAATACCCAGCATGGTGAGGAAACCCCGGAATTTATTATTGTTCAACGCCCGCAGAGCGATTTTGAACAAATTGCTGAAATTGACATATCGTTTAATCATCGAGTTTCGGGAGTTTAAGTAGCGCTTCGTGAGCCGAAGCAATATTCGTGTTAACAGTATCTTCAAGCACCAATCCGTCTCTCAGCACAATATTACGGCTGCTGAATGAGGCCAGTTCCGGATTGTGGGTTACAAAGATGATCGTGCGCTTCTCTTTTTGGTTCAAATCCTGAAAGAGCGAAAGAATTTCGAAAGAGGTGCGCGTATCGAGGTTACCGGTCGCTTCATCGGCCAGAATAATCACCGGTTCGTTGACCAAAGCCCGGGCAATGGCAACACGTTGTTGCTGTCCGCCCGACATCTGGTTCGATTTGTGATACATCCGATCGGCCAAACTAACCGATTTCAATGCTTCGATAGCTTTCTGTTTTCGTTCTTTGGACGAAACCTCGGCGTTGTAGATCAGCGGTAGTTCCACATTTTCCACCGCAGTGGTTTTCGGAAGCAGATTGTACGACTGAAAAACAAATCCGATTTTACGGTTACGAAGCATTGCACGTTCATCTTTGTTCATCTGCCTGATCGAAATTCCGTCGAGTTTATAATCGCCTTCGGTCGGAGTGTCGAGACATCCGATAAGATTCAGCAGCGTAGATTTCCCTGAACCGCTGGTACCCATGATGGTAACAAATTCTCCCGCCGATATCGAGAAGGAGACTCCCCGCAGAGCGTGAACCTTCTCTGTACCGACAATGAATTCGCGTTTCAGGTTGACTACTTCTATGATATTTTTTGCCATGATTAATTTGCTGTTTTAGTTCTTCTACTATCGCTACCCGGACGTTTGGGCATAAACGGGCTGCTGCCTTCCTGTTTTGGTGCACCCATCGGGGCTGTAAAAGCCATTTTTTCTCCCACAATAATTTCATCACCGGCTTTCAGTCCGCTGAGTATTTCGGTGTGTGTGGGATCGGTGGATCCGATCATAATTTTCACAGCCTTCGGTCCTGTGGGTTGTTGAATCCATACCTGTTTTTCACTTCCACCTGTTTTGTTGACTTTTTTGCCGGTCGGACTGTAATTGAGCGCTTTGTTTGGAATAATAAGTACATTATTCTTTTCCATCGTATAGATATTTACACTGGCAGTCAGACCCGGTTTGAGCTTGAATTCGGGGTTGGGAGCCATTATCACCACTTTATAAGTCACCACGTTTGAGGTAGTGGTAGCTTCAAGACGCACCTGCGTTACGGTTCCCTTAAATGTATCCTCAGGATAGGCGTCGACTGTAAAAGTTACGTTCTGACCCTCTTTTACCTGTCCGATATCTGCTTCATCCACATTGGCCAACACCTGCATGTGGCTCAGGTCGTTGGTGATGGTAAAAAGGGTAGGAGTGGTCATGGCTGCGGCTACGGTTTGTCCCTCTTCAACGGCACGCGAAAGTACCACTCCGTCAATCGGTGAGTAGATGGTTGCGTAGTTGAGATTGGTTTTTGCTTTAATGACATCCGATTGCGACCGTTTGTAATTCAGTTTAGCCGTGTTGTAATTGTACTCAGCCGTTTCGTAATCGGTTTTACTGACAGCCTGTTTGGCATAAAGGTCTTTGATACGGTTAAAGTTTTTTTCCTGATAATCCATCTGTGTCTTGTTGACATTCAGATCGGTGAGGGCACTTTGGTACGTCGAATTCAACACCGTTTTGTCGAGTTCGGCCAAAAGCTGGCCTTTTTTAATTACTGAATTGTAATCGACATAAATTTTATAAATAGTTCCCGATACCTGCGTACCCACAGTGATTGTTTTAATTGGCGATACGGTTCCTGTGGCAGTGACCGATGCCGAGATGGTTCCCATAGTTACCTTGGCCGTTTGGGGAACGGCAGGTTGCTGTTTCTCCTTTTTACAGGCGAAAAATCCGATAAGGATAAGCACCAGAATGGCTGCAATGCCGATCCATATTTTAGTTCTTTTAGTCATGACGATATTGTTGTTAAGAGATTAATATTCAATTATTGGATAGGCATGTTTTGATAGAAATTCAACAGCTTCAGGTTGAGTACGGCCGAATATTTTGCTTGCAAAAGCTCCATTTGCGCGGTCATGTAGGTGGTTTTTGCGGTGAGCAATTCAACTGTGTTTTTCATTCCCAGATTGAACTGATCGTTAATGAGCGAATAGCTGACTTCTGACGATCTTACCTTATCCTTCGCTGAGGTATACCGGCTCTGGGACGAAATAACATCTTGATAGGTAGTCTCTATGTTTTTCAGCAATGTTTTCTGGGCTGCTGTATAGTCGAGTTGCGCGTTCTTGATAGCGTATTCGGCTTTTTCAACTGCCGACTTAGTCTGCCGGTTGTTGAAAATTGGAATGCTTACGCTGATACCCAAACTTTGTGTCAGGCTGTTGCCAAGTTGTGTGGTGAATTTCTCGTTGCTATTGTACAGATTGCCGGTGCCGATACTTCCCGATAGAGAGATCGTGGGGTAATATGCCGCTTTGCTCTTGCCGAGCGATAGTTCTGCCACTTTGATATTCATCTGTCCGCTTTTAATTTCGGGACGGCTTGCGAGGGCGGTGTTGTAAATCTGACTCTTGTCGGCAACAGGTTGCAACACCTCTTCATCTTTGATTTCGGGGAAAGCGATGTTCAATTCCTCATTTATATCCAGCTCCAACAGTTGTTTCAACGTCAGTTTCGCCTGATCGAGGGTGTTTTGCGCGGATGTGAGGGAATATTTATCGCTACTCAACTGCGTCTCCACCTGAGCATAATCGTTCATGGCGGTAGATCCGGCATCGAGCAGCTGCTTGGCACGTTTGAGCTGTGCTTCCGACGATTCTACGGTTTGTAGATCGATCTTGACGGCTTCGTTGGCATACAATACGTTGAGGTAAGCCTGTGTGATGGCTGTCGTAATGTCGTTTTCGGTAGACGAAGAAGAGAGTTCCTGCAGTTGTACCTGCAACCCCTGTTGTTCGATATTCTTCGACAGTTGGCCTCCATTCCAGAGTGTCATCGACGAGCTGACGGAGTATCGTCCGGCAACGTTACTGCTGTTGTGGTATGAACCGTTAAGTCCGGGCACTCGGCTATTTGAAAATGTTTGAGACACCGATCCGTCGAGGGAGGGCAGACGGGCCGCTTTGGCTGTCAGAAGATCCACTTTGGCTTCCGAAACGCTGATTTTCGATTTCTGAACCTGAATGTTATTCTTCAGGGCATAGTCGATGCAGCTTTTCAAAGTCCATTGAGCAGGCTTTTGTTGAGCGGAAAGCTGTAGCGAACAGCCGATACCGATTAACAGGCCCAGAATAGTTTTTGTTGGAGACATAGATGTCGTGGTTTATTTGTTTTCGGAAACAAATCTACGACAGAGGTAGTTCCAGCTACAACTATATTATAAAAAGAGCCCGATTTTGTCGATATAAACCGGAATTTTATCGACGAAATCAAGCTTTGAATAGAGTGGTCGATGCTCCGATTCGCATCACCATGCAACAGTGCAGATACAAAAAAAGATAACCGAGTGATTATCTTTTTATGTATCAGTACTGTATAGCAAACATTCTCATCAGGCCAGAGAATGTCTCATATAGAAAATCTTTGTAGCGTTGTGTGCCAGTGTTTCGGTCACCACAAACCCTTTTTTACGGTATATTTCAACGTTGTGGGTATTTGCCGTTTCCAGAAAGAGCGGAGTCTTCAGTTTTTTACAAATCTCTATTACCGGATTCATCAGCCGGCTTGCCAACCCTTTGCCCTGCGCTTCGGGCAACACGCCAATGGTGTAGAGATACCAGTATTTTTGTCGTTTGGGAAATTGACGGCTCGAATCGGCCTTACTTTTCAAATTACGAATCACGCACGGAATTCCCATCTTGAACAGAAACACCAGATTACGCCTTATAAAGTTCCAGGTAAACCGTTCTTTGGCCTCGTTTTTCCACATGGCAACGGCTGAATTGTCGTCGGTGACATAAATATAGCCGTTCTCCAGCGTCTCGTCAATCGTATAATCCATAATCACATCCAGTTTGTTTTTATGGCGCGATTGCTCGATGAGCCACTGAATACAGGGATCGTTTTTGAACGATTCGGTCAACACCTTTTTAATGGTCGATTTATCTTTTCGGTTTGCCAGACGCAGATTGGCATTTTCAATTTTCAATTTCATACAGAATCCTTTTACCTTAATTTTTCTACAAAGGTAGACCTCTGTACGCGTGTGACATTTGATATATGTCAAATAATTCGATAATTAGTATTTTGCTCTGATGCGGCTCAGTGTTTCAAGACTGATGCCCAGATAAGAGGCAATGTAGGTGAGCGGAATTTGCTGTAGATAGTGAGGATAGCGCTCCATCATAAAGTGATAGCGCTCCGCAGCGGTACAAAATTGCAGGGAGTAGAGCCGTTCTTCGAGCAGAATAACATAACCCGATACCAGAATCTCTTTAATTTGCTGCATAAGCGGATTCTGAACCTTCAACTCGTCGAAGTCGGATGCTTTCATGCGGTATATTTTGCAAGCGGTCATTCCCTGTATGTAGCCCATGCTCTTTTGTTGCAGCATCAGGCTGGTGAAGTTGGTGGCAATATCGTTCGGGAAATCGAAGTTGGTGGTAATCTCCGTACCATCCTTTATATAATAGTTACGCAAAATGCCCTCGAGTACAAAGTAGTAATAGTGGCACACTTCGCCTTCTTTGAGCAAAAAATCATTTTTCTTTAATGAAACCAATTGAATATACTCTTTCATCTCGGTTTCCAACAGGAGCTTCAGCATCGGGATGATTTCATCCTTATACTTCTGGATAGTGGCGTTGTTGCTCGGTGTATCGGATAACATACGGTTAATTGGTGTAACGGTCGATAAATGAAAATAGCGCGTTCAGGGAATCAGCAACTGCATTTCACAATTTCTGCAATCGAATTTCAGTAAAAAGCGATCGTTTTTGCCCTGCAGGTAAAACGGTTCGCGGGGAGCCTGAGAGGGGTGTTGTTTGGAAGGACACCAGCCCATCTCGTATTTCAGACAATATTTGGTTATCATTACCGGCTGGCTGGGCTGCAATTTTACTCCGGCTTCGAGCGCGGCCTCTATCTTCTCCACCCCGTGTTCCTGATAAAACGAGCGGGCTTTGGCATTGGCCACGTTGCCCAGGTAGGTGAGCTGCTTCTCTGTATAGGCCGCTGATTTCTTTGCCGGTTGCCGAAGCGGAGGGCGTTGATTGATGCGCACGGCCTGTTCGAGTTTCGCAATGATCTCTCTGCGCCATTCGCTCACTTTCGATGCCGGGAAAAACCAGGGGGAGGAAAACTCGGTACGGATCGATTGCAGTTCGAAATCGGTATTTCCCAATTTACTGAATTGTATTCTGATATTCTCCTTTACATCCGAAAAATCTTTGGTAGACAACTCTTTATCGCACGAAATATAGAGCATAGCGCGGTTACCTTCGGCATCGGCTTCGATCGAAATGCCGGTTGCACTCTCCCGGAGAGTGACCGCCACCGCTATCTTACGTTCCGCCGATTTTTTTGCCAATAGTTTATCGAACTCCTGATCGAAATTGCGGTAGAGCATAATTCCGCTTTTCAGGTGAGGCATCTTGAGCGGCGTTACTTTATCGCCATCCACGCGGTTGACACGAATGCCGGTAAACTGGCCGTCGGGAGAGAGATAGCAGAGCCCGTCGCCATTGGCCAGCGGCACAAGACTTTTTACCGTAAACGAATTCCGTTCTATCCGTTTCGCAATACCTATCGGTTGTCCAATCGACTTCGGGGTAGCCGTTTGCACTAATCCAGTGCTGCGTTCCGTTAGAAAATAGCTGGTAGCGCCACGTTGAAAAGTGCGCTGCGGATCGGGTGTAAAGAGGTGGGTAGACCTGCCCAGCGAAGCTTTCTCGTATTTGTCCGAGCCTTCGAGCAATGCGTCGAGTTTTTGCCGGTAGTAGGCGGTTATATTTTTCACATAGTCCGTCTCTTTGAGGCGGCCTTCTATTTTGAACGACGAAACACCCGCATCCATCATGGCTCCAAGATGAGCCGAGAGATCAAGATCTTTCAACGACAACAGGTGTCCTTCGGGTGAGAGGCGGTTGCCGGAACCATCGACCAGCGTGTAGGGCAAACGACAGAGTTGGGCGCATTCGCCACGGTTGGCGCTGCGTCCGCGTGTAACCTGACTGGCATAACACTGTCCGCTGTAACTCACGCACAAAGCCCCATGCACAAAACATTCGATGCGCGCTTTGGTGGTTGCCGCAATCGTTCGTATCTGATTCAGCGACAGTTCGCGGGCAAGCACAATCTGAGCAAACCCGGCCTCTTCCAGAAACTTCACCTTCTCCGCGGTGCGGTTGTTGGTCTGTGTGCTGGCATGAAGTTCGATAGGAGGCATATTCATCTCCAGAAGAGACATATCCTGCACTATCAGTGCGTCGGCACCGGCACGATAGAGTTGCCAGGCCATCCGTTCGGCCTCGGCCAGTTCGTCGTCGTGCAAAATGGTATTGAGCGCCACATACACCCTTGCTCCGAAACGATGCGCGTAGGTGGTCAGGGTTTCTATATCTGCAATGGAGTTGCCGGCAGCAGCACGCGCTCCGAATTTGGGTGCTCCGATGTAAACGGCATCGGCACCGTGGTTGATGGCTTCGATACCTGTTTCAGCGTTTTTTGCAGGCGATAGCAGTTCGATGGATCTCTTCATGAATAGGGTTCTGTAATGAACTGCAAAGATACGTCAGTTTTTTGATCCGATTGGAATAGAAAAAAGTCTGATGCAAAACTACTGTTTTCCTTTTTCAGCGTTGTTTTCTAAATGCTCTGCATTCCACATCGGAAAGTGTCCCCTTTTAGAAAAAAATAGTTTCTTCCATCAGGGTGGGAAGCGTAGCAGGTGGGACATATATAATTTCACGTAGATCAAGCCTAACCCATCCCCCTGCGGGTACTTCCCTTTGACAAAAGGGAAGACTTAATATGCAATAGCAAGTATGTGAAAATTATCATAAACGTAGAACATCCAGCAGCAAGAAGTGTCCCCTTTTCGTAAAGGGGACGAGCGAAGCGGAGGGGTTAGATAATTTATGTGGTTATTTTTAATATAATCAAATAAATAATCATCTAAAAAATTGTTGATTACAAATAATATATGGAACTTTGATCTCTTTCTAATTCTCAAATGATTATCTACTAGTTATGACATTAAGAAGGCAAGATAATATTAGTAAAATAAGAAAAGCATTTAGCATCCTTGCAAATAATGTTTCAATTTCAAATAGTCTTAATCAACAAGATATCAATGTTTGTGCTGAAGATTTTTTCAGAGACATCTTTAACTATCTTTATTCAGACAGAGAATTTTCTAATTTGAATGATCAAATTCATAACAGTAAAGCTATAGATATTGGCGATAATATTAGCGATATTGCTTTTCAAATAACATCTGATACTAGCAGAAAAAAAGCTTCTAAAACTATTCTTAAATATAAGGGAGCTAATCCATACAAGCATATTAAAATGCTATATTGTGTAATCAAGAAACCAAGAAGGACAAGAAGTTTTAGTAATGAATTAAACGATGAATTTACTTTTGAAGAATTAGATTTAGAGGATCTCATTCAATTAATAAGACAACAACAAGGAAATAGATTAGATGAGATTAGTAAATATATTCAAGATGAGATATTTAATAGACCTTCTTATATAGAAAGCACGCAGATAACAAACCCACATAATTATTTTATAAATAGCATAAAACCGAATCCGTACCATATTCCAAGAAATCTTACAATTGCAGTAACTGCGGATGACGAAATACAAAATACCGCTACCGATTTAGTCTCACTTATCCAGCACAAATCGAAAATAGTGGTATTGGCTTGTGCCGGAATGGGGAAATCGGAAGAACTGAAGCAGGCTGCAATTTTACTTGCCGAACAAAACATTAAAATTCCGATCTTTATTTCTCTTCGCGATTATACCGGCGATAAGGATATTGAATTCTATTTACCAACACAGTGGGAGCAAGTTTCTTCAAATCATTTAGCCATTCTGATGGATGGAATGGATGAACTGCTACCCAGCGATATTGCAATATTTAAGAGAAAGCTTGATCTGTTTTGTAGGACTTATTGTGATGTTTCTGTCATCGTTTCTTCCAGATCTAATTTCTATGATATTGCGTCTGCGAATTCTCCCGGATCGCTAACAGATTTCAAGGAATATATTCTTCAACCTCTTACGTCAGAAGATATTATTGAATATGCGGAACGACATCACCAATTACAAGGACAAGTCTTTATAAATGCCATTTATCACAACCAATTTGACGATCTTGTTTATAATCCGTTTTTTCTGCCGGTCTTAATTTCTAATTACAAAAAACATGATAATCAGTTTGTTGGAAATAGGATAAATCTTCTGCAAGAGTTTATTGAAGAAAGGATTATTTGGGATAGATTTCATTTTCAATCGATAATTGAACTGAAGGACAAAAAGCTTTATGCTATAAAGCTTTTGAGCAAAATAGCTTTTGCAACTCAACTTTTGGGTCAAAGAAAGATTGGCATAAATAATCTGCAACAATTGATCCTTCAGGATGAATTTGAATTTCTGAAATTCTGTCCGATTATTAAGAAAGAAGAAGGTAGCGAAGATTGGATTTTTGAGCATAACAATTTTCAGGAACTCTTATGTGCCCAATATATTATGGAGCTGCCATTTAACAAGGTTCTTGATTTAATAAGTTACTCGGACTATGCCAAAGTAAAACCTTCATGGGTAAATACCATTTCATTTCTGATTAGTCTTTTGAAAGATGATGATGAATTGTTCCGGCCTTTGATCGAGTGGATAGTGAAGAATGATCCTGAAATTCTGGTAAAGGTAGAAAAGGAGAGGTTATCACCAGAGTTGCGGTATGCAATTTTTACAGGCATATTTAATCATTATAAAACCCTCAATATCTGGATTCGGTCGAGTAATATGTCTTATTATGATCTGGCTTGTTTTGGACAATAAAATCAAAGTATTGATTTTATTATAGATGAAATTACCAATACCAACAATGCAAGAAGAGTGCGTTTGAATGGAATATCTATCATTGAATATTTTAATCTCAATACATACAATCAAAAAGCATTACTTAAGACTAAATTAATACAAGCTCTTGAAACCGACAAAACTGACAGTTATTTTAGCTATGGTATCATCAATGCGCTTAATGGATTGCAATTTAACGACAAAGAAACTATTGATCTTCTCTTGAACATTATAGGCCAAAATCGCTCTTCATACACACGAAGTGCGATGTATGTATTTATCGGCTCAAGTCCGTTTTTAGATGAATATGCAGATTATTATATTGAAGGAATGCGTATTATAATTACTGACGAAAATAATTACTACGATCAGGACAATATAAGACTTGGAGATGAAACATTGACCCTTTTCTCTGTCATTGCAAAATTCAAAACAGCAAAATCTCTCAAACAGCTACTCAATTTCTATATAGAAAATTTTGATGAGATGGATACTCGCTCTGATTTTGATGAAAAATATAAGACTATAATAGAAAATTGCATTCTCGCTTATCAGCAAGATAGTTCAATTTACGAAGTTGTACTTAAATTATGTAGATTACAATGTTCACATTGGAGGCATGATAAAGTATCTCAAACAATGTCTTTTTTTGAACAAACGGGAACAAGACAACAAGCATTTAATCAAATACTTTCTGATGCTGACTGTGATACTAACCCGGAAAGAATAAATGATTGGGTACTGTGCTATTTTATGGATGAAAATTATTTATCTCGATTAATCGATGCATTCAATAAGAAGACTTCTGCAAAAGAAAAACTGACTGGAATATATTATGATTTATGTATAGTGAACGTTGATTTATCTGCCAAATTGTTAACCATGATAGAGGGTCAAACAAATATAAAGATTCCTTCTCGTAAATTAAACGACCAGACTCTTTCTTGGAAAGACAAAGCTCAGAAAAGTTTTAATGTTTTGTTTGATCTGGATCTATTTCAAATGGAATGTATAAGAGTATTTGAAGATCAAGATAAGATTGAACGGAAAAATTTGAATTCTTATCTAATAAAAAACAATAAAGTAGAAGAAAACAACTATTTAGAATCTGCTTTGCGATTATTACGCGATCTCTGCAGACACAATACATTTATCACAAAACAAGAGGCAGAACAATATTTTCATAAAAAAGAAAATTTATTGGACTATATTATCCGTCAGATCTATTTTTACCTAAAAGGACAAAAAGAGCTTACCGTTTCTGATAGTCAAATTGAATATATTCAAAAGTGGGTTGATAATACTATTCAGCAGATCGATTTTAGCAAGGCTATTACAGTGGATGCAAATAACTTCTTTTTACTCAACCCGAAAGCTGAATTATGCGCTTTCTTTATTCAAAAACTTAATTTGCGATGTAAAGATGATATCTTATTGAACATGTTTGCTTTTTCGCTGGACAACAGGACGATTAGTTTTGATTATTTAGTTAGTCGGTTACCTAAGAGTATCGTTGATACAGCCATTACATCAAATGTTAAAAATAAGACTTTAAAAGTCAACTCCATATACCAACAACATGTTGCATACATTTTCAAAAATCATTTGATTGAATCATACCCAATCATATTTAATGACTTGAGCGTTGGCAAAATGGATTTTTATAAGGAAGGAGATATTATAGATCTCTATTTTAAAAACAATTCGGATATTATCCTTTTGAAAGAGTTCTTTCCTCGTTTTGACTTTGGGGCAAAAGCAACCAGCTTGCGATGGTTAATTAAAAGAGAAGATATTGATTTTGCACAGGATGCACTATTGAAATTGCAACCATATATTGATAATAAGCAGGATCAAAAAACCGTCAATAATTTGCTTATTTCATGTGGATGTATTCCGGGTTTAGAAAATAGCATCCGGTGGATTGATGAATACAAAGAGTCTCCGTTTAGTCAGCATGGACAAGGATTGACTTACTTTCAAGATATTGCAGCATTACCCTATTTTATGCAGTTGGTTGAACGGGGTTATGATAAAGAAATACAAACGGAACACTCATTAGACAGAATGCTTTCTTTAGTGCTGGATGGTATTCAACATTTAGCTCTTTCTTCGAAAGAAAATTTTGATGCCGTTTGCCAGAGTCTACAAGCGTTTATTCAAGCAAAGAGTGGTGTGTTGGAAGAGGTGGAATTTCTGAATGCCACCATCGAGCGAATCAAAGAAAGATTTTTCCAAAATTATACCCCGCCCTATAAGATCAAAGATGTAAAACGAATGATCAAAGAACTGGCCGAATATCAATAACCGATTTTTTCTAACCCATCTTCCTGTGAATGCTTCTCTGAGCTCATCTGCTCTTTTAATACCTTCTCCCAATTCGGGAGGGTTGGAGGGGAAGCTCTGAATTTGCAGAGATATAGTCAACTATTCGATATCAACTTTAATATCTTCCGGAGCAATCAGGTTTTGTGACGGATCGCTGTTTGCCGTGGCATTTTGGTGAATTCTAAATGGAGATAGATACGGTGTGCTTCTAAAAAAAACGTATCTTTGCACCATTAAATAAAAAACCATTTGTAAGGTTCAAAAACATGATTAATATCACATTTCCCGACGGTTCGGTTCGTCAGTTTGAAAAAGGAATAACCGGACAACAATTGGCTGAAAGTATCAGCTCCCGTTTGGCTCAAGAGGTGTTGGCCATTAGTGTTAACGATCAACTCTGGGATCTCACCCGCCCGATAGAAACGGATGCAGCCATCAGGTTGCATAAGTGGGATGATGAAGAGGGCAAACATGCTTTCTGGCACTCATCGGCACACTTAATGGCCGAGGCTTTGCAGGAACTCTATCCCGGCATTAAGTTCGGTATCGGTCCGGCTATCGAAAACGGGTTTTACTACGATGTGGATCCGGGTGAGACGGTTATCAAAGAAAACGATTTGCCTGCTATCGAAGCAAAAATGATTGAGTTGACTGCTAAAAAGGAAGCTATCGTCCGTAAAGATATTTCCAAAGCAGATGCTCTTACATTGTTCGGTGCCAAAGGCGACGAGTATAAAACAGAATTAATCAGCGATTTGTCTGACGGAACGATCACGCTCTATTCGCAGGGCAATTTTACCGATTTGTGCCGTGGTCCGCACCTGCCGAATACCGGCGAGATTAAGGCTATCAAATTGCTCAGCGTAGCCGGGGCTTATTGGCGCGGAGACGAAAAACGCAAGCAGCTGACCCGTATTTACGGTGTGACCTTCCCCAAAAAGAAGATGCTGGATGAGTATCTGGTTCTTTTGGAAGAGGCAAAAAAACGCGATCACCGCAAAATAGGTAAAGAGCTGGAACTGTTTATGTTTTCCGAAACGGTAGGGAAGGGATTACCTCTCTGGTTGCCGCGCGGAACGGCTTTGCGCCTCCGTCTGGAAGATTTTTTGAAACATATTCAACGTCGTTTTGACTACCAGCAGGTTATTACTCCGCATATCGGAAACAAACAGTTGTATGTAACTTCGGGTCACTATGCAAAATATGGCAAAGATTCGTTTCAACCTATCCACACACCGGAAGAGGGCGAAGAGTATCTGCTGAAACCGATGAACTGTCCGCACCATTGCGAGATCTATAAATTCAAGCCCCGTTCGTACAAAGATCTGCCTTTGCGCTTTGCCGAATTCGGAACGGTTTACCGTTATGAGCAGAGTGGGGAGCTCCACGGACTTACCCGCGTACGTAGCTTTACTCAGGACGATGCTCACCTGTTCTGTCGCCCCGATCAGTTGAAGGAAGAGTTCCTGAAAGTGATGGACATTATCTTTATTATTTTCAACGCGTTGGATTTCAAAAACTTTGAAGCTCAGATTTCATTGCGCGATCCCAATAATAAAGAAAAATATATCGGTTCGGACGAAAACTGGGAAAAGGCAGAAAGCGCCATTGTGGAAGCTTGCCATGAAAAAGGTCTGAAGGCGAAGGTGGAACTCGGCGAAGCTGCGTTCTACGGTCCGAAACTTGATTTTATGGTGAAAGATGCTATCGGTCGTCGCTGGCAGCTGGGTACCATTCAGGTGGATTATAACCTTCCGGAACGTTTCGAGTTGGAGTATACCGGCGAAGATAACCAGAAACACCGTCCGGTGATGATTCACCGTGCACCATTCGGTTCGATGGAACGTTTTGTGGCTGTGTTGATTGAGCATACGGCAGGTAAATTTCCGTTGTGGTTGACTCCCGATCAGGCTGTTGTTCTTCCGATCAGTGAAAAGTATAACGATTATGCCCGTCAGGTGGCCAAAGCGCTCTTTTTGCAGGATGTTCGTGTTACCGTGGATGATCGTAACGAAAAAATCGGTCGTAAAATTCGAGACAACGAATTGAAACGTATTCCTTACCTCTTGGTGGTAGGTGAAAAAGAGATGGAAGCCGGTGTGGTTGCCGTTCGCAAACAGGGCGAAGGCGATAAGGGTACCATGACTCCCGACGATTTTGCCAACATGATAAACGGAGAAGTATCTAAAATGATGAAAGTCTTTTAAGCTGTCTCCCGCGCAATAAAAAAACGTCGCAAGCATTTAGTTGTTTGCGACGTTTTTTGTATTCCAACGACGGATATTGATCCGAACGTCTATTTTTGCCGGTATTGTCTGGTTTTGCTGTGTTTGCGGCTGTAGGTGAAGTAGATTATAAATCCGATAGCCATCCAGGCAAAAAGGCGAATCCAGGTATCTTTGGGTAACGATGCCATTTCGGCAAAGCAAACAATGGCTCCTAAAACAGGAATAAAAGGTACCCAGGGGGTTTTGAACCCACGGGGAGCGTCCGGTTCTTTTTTCCGGAGAATAATAATACCGATACATACGATTACGAATGCCAGTAAAGTTCCTATGGAAACTAATTCTCCCAACAGACCGATAGGAAATAATCCTGCAAAAAGAGCGGCAAAACTACCGGTTACAATGGAGGTGATATAAGGTGTCTTGTATTTCGGATGCACTTTTGCAAAACTCTTCCACAGTAAACCGTCGCTTGCCATTGTAAAGAAAACACGCGACTGACCCAGAAGAAGAACCAACACAACAGAGCTTAAACCGGCTATGGCACCAAGTTTGAGTACCGGGCGTAGCCACGCTAAACCGGGACCTGCCGTGTCTATTGCCAGTGCCATCGGAGCCGGCACATTCAGCTCTTTATAGTTTACAATGCCCGTTAGCGTCAGACTGACAGCAATGTAAAGTATGGTGCACACGACCAGTGACGTAAGAATGCCGATGGGCATATCCCGTTTGGGATTAATCGCCTCCTGCGAAGTGGTGGAAACCGCGTCGAAACCAATGTATGCGAAGAAAACCACTCCTGCACCGGTAAGCAATCCCGACCATCCGAATTCTCCGAAAGTACCGGTATTCTGAGGAATAAACGGAGTCCAGTTATGTGTGTCGATATAAGATATTCCAAAGCCGATAAAGAGCAAAATGATAACCACCTTTATCATTACGATAATGTTGTTAAACTTGGCCGATTCTTTAATGCCTACGACCAAAAGAGTTGTCATTAATGCCACAACAAATACGGCTGGAAAGTTGAGAATAGCGCCTGTAGCGTGCCATCCCTGAGCATCGTAGATAAATGGACTTTGACAGATCGATTCCGGCAACCGGAGTCCGAAATCGGCCAACATGCTGGTTACGTAACCCGACCATCCGACAGCTACGGTAGCCGATCCGAAGAGGTATTCCAGAATCAAATCCCATCCGATAATCCAGGCAATGAATTCGCCCATTGTGGCATATCCGTATGTGTAAGCGCTTCCCGATACGGGGATCATTGAGGCAAACTCGGCATAACAAAGTCCCGCCAGCAGACATCCGAAAGCTGAGATAATAAATGATATTGCAATCGCCGGGCCGGCATGAAGGGCCGCTGCAGTACCTGTCAGAACAAAGATTCCGGCTCCGATTACACATCCGATACCCAACATCGTTAAATTGACCGGGCCTAAATGGCGTCTGAGCTCGTTGTGTTTACTGTCGGCTTGCTCATTCAGCTGTTCTAACGATTTTCTAATGAATAGTTCTTTTATCATAATAGTATTTTTGCCCTGCAATAAATTTCAATTTGACAACAAAATGCGGATTATGCTTTATATATGCTCGTCTTTACTGTGCAAAATTAGCTTTTTTATTCATATCACGGCATTAAATAGCATCTTTTTTTTATCTTTATTTATTTCTGTTCTCATACTATCTTTCAAACAGAGATTGTGCAGCGCATGAGTAGGTCGAATACCAAAAAAATGATAACTTTGTAAGCTATCGATAAATGGTGAATTGGCAACCGCATCGGTATTCGATTCGGCTGATTTACATGAAACAAGCAATGGCGAAAATAATTGCAGAACTGTAACTGCCGGCTTGTTATTGTTTGTGACGCATCGAATATGTGTTGTCTTTTTTACAATGAAGCTGTCTTGACTTTTGACTGAGTATGTCTAAAAGGACATTTTTTGCTAAACTTTAATTACCGACCCCTTCTAACCTCCCCAAAATGGGGAGGAATTCGCCCGTAAAATGAGGAAATTTTGTTCATTTTACAAGGTTACAGCCCCCAGTTTGGGGGTTGGGGGTCAAAAAATAAAAAGTCAAGATGACTTCAATATGAGAAATGAAGTCGTTTTTGCAAAACGGTTCATCCGGATAAATAAACTATAAACATAGACTATGGAAGATTTTAATGCACTTTGGAACGAATATCCCTGTAATCTGAACGACGATCAGGTAAAGAAAAATGTAGCTAAGTTATTGGCCGATAAAACAGATGAGAATAAAAATACAGCAGTGTATAAACAGTGTTTCAATTCTATTGATCTCACTTCGTTAAGCACAACAGACAGCACCTCTTCTATTGAATCGATGATTGACAAGGTGAACGCATTTTCCGAAAAATATCCTGATATGCCTTCTGTAGCGGCTATTTGCGTTTATCCCGCATTAGTTGAGGTTGTAAAACGTAAATTGCAGATACCGTTGAACATTGCTTCCGTATCGGCCGGATTTCCTTCGTCGCAGACATTTATTGAAGTAAAGGTGGCTGAAACGGCTATGGCGGTTAGTGAGGGCGCTTCTGAAATTGATGTGGTTATCTCTGTCGGTACATTTCTGGAGAGCAATTTTGAAAAGGTGTACGAAGAATTGTCGGAAATCAAGGCGGCCTGTCACGGCGCTCATTTGAAAGTTATATTGGAAACGGGAGCGCTTGCATCGGCTGCGAACATAAAGAAAGCCTCCGTACTGGCAATGGTGGCTGGTGCCGATTTTATCAAAACATCTACCGGCAAAATGTCTCCGGCCGCAACTGTCGAGGCAGCCTATGTAATGTGTGGCGCAATTAAGGAATTCTATCAAAAAACCGGCGAGAGAATAGGTTTTAAACCGGCCGGAGGTATTGTAACCACCGAAGATGCTGTCAACTATTATACTATTGTGAAAGAAGTATTGGGCGATGAATGGTTGAATAATAAATTGTTCCGTATCGGAGCCAGCCGCCTGGCTAATAACCTGCTTACAGATATTTATGGAAAAGCGGTGTCTTATTATTAAAACACAACAGGTATGAATCTTAAAATCAAGTTTTTATCTCTGGTAGCTCTTGCGACGCTTTCTGTGTCTGCTCAAACAAATTCGATACCTTTTTTTATAGGTACCTATACAGGGGAGGGTAGTAAGGGTGTATACCGCAGTCACCTCGACACGATTACCGGGAAATTATCGTCTCCGGAGATTGCTGCCACTGTTGAAAATCCGAGTTATCTGGCCGTCTCGGGCGATAACCGGACGCTGTGGACGGTGAGCGAAATGGATAAAACGTACTGCTTATCCGCATTTGCAATTGATGACGCGATGAATCTGAAGTTCATCAATAGTCAGAGCGGAGAAGGTGGTTCTAGTTGCTATATTTCAGAACTTGTGCCCGGCAAGTGGTTGGGTTCTGCCAGTTATGGAAGTGGCTTGGTGACATTTTATCCGTTGAATGCCGACGGGAGTATCGGTACCGTGTCAACTATCGATAAACATTGGGGACGGGTGACCCGTGCGCATAGCATTGTCCCCGATCCCAACGGGAAGTTTATCTATTCGGCCGATTTGGGGATTGATAAAATATTGGTTTATACCATACACGAGGGACATCTTGTTCCCTATACCGAGGCGAACCTGCCGAAAGGGATAGGTCCCCGTCATATCGATTTCGATGCTTCAGGCCGGTGGATGGCCGTGGCAAATGAGCTTGCAAGTAGCGTAATAATTCTACAGCGTGATATGAATCAGGCATTTACTACTGTCGTTTCTCAGACTTCGATGTTGCCCCCAGATTTCAAAGAGCGGAGTTCGGCTGCCGATATTCACTTCTCGCCGGACGGAAAATTTTTATACGCGTCCAATCGTGGACACAATAGCATTGTTGTCTTTGCGTTTGATAATGCCACCGGAACTTTAACAAGACTCGGCTGGGCAACGCAGGGGATTAACCGTCCGCGAAATTTTGCGATTGACCCGACGGGTAAATTCCTGTTGGTAGCCAATCAGGATGGGAATGACATTGTTGTATTTAAACGCAATCAGCAAACGGGAATGCTTACTCCTTTGAACGAAAGAATAACTGTTTCGCGTCCGGTATGTCTCAAATTTATTCACATTAAACATTGATATCTGAAAATAAACCGTTATGATTCAGTTGCATCAAATTACAAAGAGCTTTGGATCTCTGCAAGTACTGAAGGGGGTTGATCTGAAAGTAAACAAAGGAGAAATTGTATCGATTGTGGGGCCCAGTGGAGCCGGCAAGACAACGTTGCTGCAAATTGTCGGCACGTTGGACAGACCGGATAGCGGTTCCGTTATTATAGACGATACAGACGTTTTTTCATTGAAACAAAAAGAGTTATCCCTGTTCCGGAATCAGCATATCGGTTTCGTTTTTCAGTTTCACCAACTGCTGCCCGAATTTACTTCGCTGGAAAATGTATTGCTTCCGGCATTGATTGCCAAAAAGAATTACAAAAAAGCGGAAACTGAAGCAAAAGATCTTCTTGCATTTTTAGGATTGAATGACAGGTTGTTACATAAACCCAACGAGTTATCGGGAGGTGAAAAGCAGCGCGTGGCTGTAGCCAGAGCATTGATGAACCATCCATCGGTAATTCTTGCCGACGAACCGTCGGGTAGTCTCGATTCTAAAAACAAAGAAGAGCTACATCGACTCTTTTTTGATGTCCGCGATCAATTCAACCTTACCATTGTGATTGTTACTCATGATAAAGAATTGTCTGCTCTTTCCGATCGGATTATAACCATGAAAGATGGTATGATTCTTGATGAGTAACATGCGAATAGCATTGTATTTATATTTGATAGATCGGCATTCGTATGGATTATCTGACTTAATATCAATATGATAAATGATTTGCCTATTCGCGGCATAGTTTGAAAAGCCTTTTTACATCACAACAGGCCTGTGATCTGTGCGGATACAGCTTTCCATTTATATGGCCTGAAAATTCGGAGAGATGCTCTTCAGTCGATATGAAACGACATAACGAAGAGTGAAAACAAGTAGCTTTCGTTTGCTGCTTTTCGGATACTTTTCAACAATATCAAACCTTCTTTTGAGGGGTATTTTATTTTTTTTATCTTTGCATAACACTAAAACTATCTTTTAATGTAATTGATTGATAGATTGATATTTTAGTCTTAATTTGAACGCATGACAAAAATTGCCTTTATTATAAATCCCAAATCGGGTACGGGTCGTAAAACCAAATTTCCGGATCTGATTCATAAATATTTTTCCGAAGCTCTTTTTCAGGTTGATATTCATTTTACAGAATATGCCAACGATGGCTACCTGAAGTCGAAAGAGTATGTCGCGGAAGGATATGATGCTGTGGTTGCGATTGGAGGCGATGGTACAGTTAATGAAGTGGCACGCGCGGTGATGGGATCCGAGACTGCTTTGGGCATTGTTCCGTGTGGTTCGGGAAATGGATTGGCTTTGCATCTGAAGATTCCGTTGCAGGCATCGGCCGCATTGAAAAGAATCAGCAAATTACGGGTCAGTCGTATTGATGCCGGTTTGCTCAACAATCAACCATTCTTTTGCACGGCCGGAATCGGCTACGACGCATATATCGCCAACCGGTTTGCCGAAGCAGGTAAGCGCGGCCCTGTGGTGTATATGGGCGAGGTCATTTTTCAATATTTCGATTACAAGCCTCAAACCTATAAGCTTACTTTTGATGACGATCCCCCGATAGAGCGTACGGCTTTTTTAGTCACGTTTGCCAATGCTTCGCAATGGGGAAATAATGCTTCTATCGCGCCGAACGCGTCGGTTACGGATGGTTATATGGATGTGGTGGTCATGGCGGAATTTCCGATTTATGTAGCGCCCAAAATAAGCCTGCGTCTGTTCACCAAACAGCTGGATAAAACCCGGTATGTGGAGGTGTTCAAATGCAAAAAATTGGTGGTGGAACGGCCAAAACAGGATTATGTTCATTACGACGGCGAACCGGGAATAATGGGAGAGAAACTGGAAGTTCAAATAGTGCCGAAAACGCTTAAGGTTTTGGTGTAATATATTAATAATTAAATATTTAGTAAATATACTCATAGAATAATGGATATCAACGAAGAGAATATCAACGAGAACATGGAATCGAAAGAAGATGAAAATATCGCGGAAGATGCGGTTGAGCCTTCGAAACATTCCGATTACCATGTCCCCGATGTGCGTAATGAACAGGTGAAGCATCATTTGTCCGGGATGTATCAGAACTGGTTTCTCGACTACGCTTCTTATGTTATTCTTGAACGTGCCGTCCCTCATATTTACGACGGACTGAAACCAGTACAACGTCGTATTTTGCACTCCATGAAACGGATGGATGATGGCCGCTACAATAAGGTTGCAAATATTGTGGGACATACCATGCAGTTTCACCCTCACGGTGATGCCTCTATCGGCGATGCATTGGTTCAGTTGGGCCAAAAGGATTTACTGATTGATTGTCAAGGTAACTGGGGAAATATTCTGACGGGCGATGGTGCTGCAGCTCCCCGGTATATCGAGGCCCGTTTGTCGAAATTTGCGTTAGAAGTAGTATTTAATCCAAAGATAACAAACTGGAAATTATCGTACGACGGACGAAATAAGGAACCGGTTGCATTGCCTGTTAAATTTCCATTGTTGCTGGCTCAGGGGGTTGAAGGTATTGCTGTGGGGTTGAATTCCAAAATTTTACCCCATAATTTTAATGAATTATTGGATGCTTCCATTGCTTATCTGAGAAATGAACCGTTTGCATTGTATCCCGATTTTCAGACTGGAGGTTATGTGGATGTATCCAGGTACAACGATGGAGAACGGGGTGGAAGTATCAAGGTGCGTGCCAAAATAAGCAAGCTTGATAACAAAACGCTTGTTATCAATGAAATACCTTTTGGAACAAATACCACTAAGTTAATCGATACGATACTGAAAGCCAATGATAAGGGCAAAATAAAGATTCGAAAAGTAGATGACAACACCGCTCAGCATGTTGAGATTGTTATTCACCTGCAGGCGGGAGTATCGTCCGACAAAACCATAGATGCGCTTTATGCGTTTTCGGATTGCGAAAAGAGTATTTCTCCCAACTGTTGTGTAATCGAAGATAACCGGCCCCGGTTTATTACGGTAAGCGAACTCCTGCGTACCAGTGCCGACCATACGTTAGCCTTGCTGAAGGACGAACTCGGGATTCAACGGGCAGAGTTGCTGGAAGCTCTTCATTTTGCCTCCTTGGAAAAAATATTCATCGAACAACGAATTTATAAGGACAAGCAATTTGAAGATAGCAAGACTATTGACGAGGCTATAGCTCATATCGATAAACGTATTGAGCCATTTAAGGAGTTGTTTTTGAGAGAAATAACGCGTGACGATATGTTGCGTTTATTTGAAATAAAGACCAAACGCTTTCTGAAGTTCAATTCTGAAAAGGCGGAAGAGGAGATTGCGTTAATCAAGAAACAAATAGAGGAGATCGATTATCATCTGGCTCATATTGTTGAATATACAACCGACTGGTTTACAATGCTGAAGGACAAGTATGGAAATAAATACCCCAGATGCAGTGAGATCAGAAGCTTTGAAACGATAGAGGCAGCGAAAGTGGTTGAAGCGAACGAAAAGCTCTATGTAAACTACGAAGAAGGATTTATCGGAACCAGTTTGAAAAAAGACGAATTTATTTGTAACTGCTCTGATATTGATGATGTTATTCTGTTTTTCAAAGATGGTAAATACAAGGTGGTGAAAGTTGCCGACAAAATTTTTGTTGGTAAAAATATTCTGTATCTTGCTATCTTTAAGCGGAATGATACACGAACTATTTACAATGCCGTGTATCGTGATGGTAGGATGGGGGCATTCTACATGAAACGCTTTGCGGTTACCGGTACTACCCGCGATAAAGAGTACGACCTGACGCAGGGAAAACCCAACTCGAAGGTGGTCTATTTCAGTGTCAATCCGAATGGAGAGGCGGAGGTGATTCGTATTGCTCTTAAGCCGAAACCTCGTTTGAAAAATTTGCTGTTGGAGAAGGATTTCAGCGATATTGCCATCAAAGGACGTCAGTCGATGGGTAATATCCTGACTAAAAATGATATACTTCGCATTACCCTGAAACAAAAAGGAGGTTCCACCTTGGGCGGGCGTAATGTTTGGTTCGATAGGGATGTGCTACGCCTGAATTATGATTCCCGTGGAGAGTTTTTGGGCGAGTTCCAGAGCGATGACCTCATCTTGGTGATTACCAGAACCGGAGAGTATTACACTACCAATTTCGATTTGACCAACCACTTTGATGCCGATACGAAAATTATAGAGAAATATGACGGAGATAAAATATGGTCGGTTGCTCTGTTTGATGCCGAGCAGAATTTCCCATACCTGAAGCGTTTCACATTAGAGCCTTCGCAGAAACGTGTGAACTTCTTAGGTGATAATCCGGCATCTACCATGCTGCATATTTCCTGCGAAGTTTATCCCCGTTTTGAAGTCGTTTTTGGCGGAAAAGATGCGGAGAAGACTCCGGTTACAATTGATGTAGATGAATTTATCGGCATAAAGAGTTGCAAGGCAAAGGGTAAACGAATTTGCACCTGGGAGATCGAGGCTGTGAAAGAACTGGAACCTACCCGCTATCCGGAACCTGTTGATACGGAAGAAGCCGAATGGGAGGATGATGGAGAAACCGGAGGCGAAGACGTGGAACAACCCGCCTCAAAAGATAACGCAGAACCGCAAACTCCGTTGAAGCCTGCGCCCACCCAGTCGGTTCTGCCGCATAATGTAACCGGTAGCGATGATGATGACGACGACGAATCGTTGATAGATGAAGTCACCGGTCAGACGTCATTGTTTTAACCGGCATAATACATAAACCGAAATGGTTCAACGTACGAAAATAATTGGAATATTGTTGCTTATCCTTTTGTTGATAAGTGCAGTTTTGCTCTTCGTTTTTTTGCCGTCTACACCTCGTGATGTCGATAAAATACAAAAAAGCGGAGAGATACGGATTGCTATACGGATGAATCAGATTGATTGTATGATGCGGGGCGATACATTAGCCGGCTTCCAGTATGAATTGTCAAAAGAGTTTGCCTACAGTTGTTTGCATGTCAGGATAAAGTGGGTACGGGTATCGGATATTCCCGAGGCCATTCGTTTTCTGGAGCAGGGTAAAGTGGATTTAATTGCCCAAAATCTGACTCGTTCCACAGATGTACTGCAACAGGTGGCTATCTCGGCACCGATTTTAATATCCAAAGCGGTGTTGGTGCAGCGCAAAGCATCTGAAATTGCGGATGATACTACATTTGTGAAGAATCAACTGGCTTTGGGCAAAAAGCAGCTCTGTATAGTCAGAGGATCTTCCTATGCACAACGGATACAGCATCTGGCAGAGGAGATTAGCGATACGATTTATGTGAGTGAAATGAAGGTGCACGATGCCGAAGAGCTCATACTTTTGATTGCAAGAGGCAGTATTCGCTACGGCGTGTGCGATGAGAAAATTGCCAACTATTTTGTAAAACGCTTTCCGGGAATCGATGTCAGTGTCGACATCGGATTTCCTCAGTTACAGGGTTGGGGAATCAATAAACATTCTCCCGGTCTGGCAAAGGCGGTGAACAGTTGGTTGGAAAAATTTACGAAGACGGATCGGTTCAATCTTTTATATGCCAAATATTACAACTGATTGCTTGATAGGGCCTCGTTCAGCGCTTTTTGATAGGCGGCAACGGTCCATTCGAATTGTTGCTCGGGAGTAAGGTCGCTATTATCAAGCAATACAGAGCCTTTGGCCTGCCGCAAGGGACTTTCCGCCCGGTTTGTATCTCTTTCGTCCCGTTCGATTACATTGGCCAATACATCGTCGTAATCAACATCCAGTCCTTTATTTATTAATTCTTTGTAGCGCCTTTCAGCCCTGATCGCTGGTCTGGCAGTCACAAAGATTTTTAATTCGGCATCGGGGAATACTACGGTTCCGATATCGCGTCCATCCATCACTACGCCTTTGTGTTTCCCCATTTGTTGTTGCAAACAGACCATTGTTTGTCGGACAAATTTAAGGGTGCTTACTTTACTAGCGGCGTTTGCAGCTTCCAAAGAGCGTATTTCACTTTCCACGTTTTTACCGTTCATATAGGTATCGGCACCTCCCGTGGCATTGGGCCTGAATTCAATCTGAATAGACTCTATTTTGGTTTTTAATGCCGGTTCGTCAATCACGCCATTCTTGATGAGTCCGTTTTGGATGCAGTACAATGCAACCGCCCGATACATGGCGCCACTATCGATGTATGTATATCCTATTTTTTTTGCTAATCCTTTGGCTATGGTGCTTTTGCCACATGAAGAGTGTCCGTCTATGGCAATATTTATTTTTGTGTTCGACATCATAAGTTATTTCAATATAGTGTTTTGCTCATCACAAAATAGGTGATTGAATTCAGCTTGAAGAAGTTGCTTTATTTTGGAAATGGAGTAGGGTGCTCCCAATTCATTTTGGACAGAGGTGACTCCCTTATCGACAAATCCGCAGGGATTGATATACGAAAAATAGTTCAGGTCGGTGTTTACGTTCAATGCAAAACCATGCATGGTTACAAAGTGGCTGCTGCGGACCCCAATCGCGCATATTTTCCTGCATTTTGCCGGTATGGCTGTGTCCAACCATACTCCGGTGGCACCTTCCATCCGTTCGGTCTGAATGCCGATCTGTCGCAGGGTATTGATTACGGCCTCTTCCATCTTGAAAATGTACTGTTTGAGCCCGAGGTCGAAATTGGCCAGATCGAAAATCGGATAGCCCACAATTTGTCCCGGGCCATGGTAGGTAATATCGCCGCCACGATTTGTTTCAACGTACTGCGCGTGAACCGATCGTAGTTGTAAGTTGCCAATTAATAAGTTGTTGGCCGAACCGTTTTTACCGAGTGTGAAAACATGTGGATGTTCGCAGAAGACCAGATAATTATTCGTTTCCGCGTTATTTAGTTTTGATTGGATGGTCTGTTGAAACAGTTCTTCCTGTTTTTGCCAGGCCTCATGGTATTCAATCATGCCCCAGTCAACCGGTGTAATGGTTTTATTCATGTGATGGGTTTATTTTTCAAATTCAACCTGCTCTATTTTTTTCATCAATCGCATTATTTTAGCCTGCCTTTTCAATAAATAAGGGGATGGATGCGACGGATCAAATTTACGGGGATTGGGCAGTGACACAGCAATTAAAACAGCCTGCGACCGCTTTAGTTCCGAGGCATGACAGTGAAAATAGGTTTTGGCCGCAGCTTCGACACCGTAAATACCATCTCCGGTTTCGATTACATTGAGATAAACCTCCATAATGCGTTCTTTGCTCCAAATGGCTTCGATCAGAAGCGTAAAATAGGCTTCGAACGCTTTACGAACATACGACCGATCGGGAAAAAGAAATACATTTTTGGCGGTTTGTTGCGAAATTGTACTTCCGCCTCTTATTTTCTTGCTTTTAGCATTGTGTCTCAGTGCATTTTCAATAGCTTTCTCATCGAACCCGAAATGCTCCATAAACAGGTTGTCTTCGGATGCAACAACAGCCTGAATCATGTTGTGGGATATTTGATCGATAGGAACCCATTTTTTCTCCATTTTAACAGGCTTACCATCAAATACCTGCTCAAAACTACGTATTATCATCAATGGAGTGATGGTGACCGGCACAAAGCGTAATATCACGACAGAGAGTATGCTGAGCAGGAACCCAGCCAGAATAGCAATTCCAATGTAGCGGAAGATTTTTTTTACCATAACCAGAACGTATCAATAAGCGCTACAAAGATAATTATTTTCATCTGTTTGGCCTTGGAATACCCATTGGTGAATGCGGTATGTTTTCGCTATCTTTGCATCCATTTCTTAGAATAAAGCAAATGAAATTTATAAGCGAAAGCATTTTAAAATACAAAGGGTGGAAATTAGTGAATGACATAGATTTACCGGATAAGTGTGTGATCTGTATTGCTCCTCATACCAGTAATTGGGACTTCTTCTGGGGTAATATTTTTCGGCATTTGTTACACCTTCGCGTCAATTTTCTAATGAAAAAGGAGTGGTTTAATTTCCCTTTAGGAAATATAATGCGTGTATTGGGTGGTATCGCGGTAGATCGATCTCAAAAAGCGTCATTAACCGATTCGTTGGCCGAGATTTTCAGCCAACGTACCTTATTTCGTCTGGTGGTTGCTCCCGAAGGAACCCGTCAACTGAATACGGAATGGAAAAAAGGGTTTTACTTTATTGCCCTCAAGGCACAGGTTCCTATCGTATTGGCTTTTATCGATTACAATAAAAAAGAGATGGGTTTTGGTAAATTGTTTGTGCCAACCGGTGATTTAGATAGTGATATGATGGAAATAATGGCTTTTTATAAAGATAAAAAGGGTAAATTTCCGGAGAGATTTCATGTATAGTTTCTGCTAATTATAAACTGAATTCAAGTGAAGATATCTTCTGCTGATTTTGTGGTGAGCAATAGCGATGTTAGTAAATGCCCCGACAGTAAATTGCCTGAGTATGCCTTTATCGGTCGCTCTAATGTGGGTAAATCTTCGCTGATAAACATGCTTGTGAATAAAAAAGGGCTGGCAATGACCTCTAGTAAACCGGGAAAAACGTTATTGATTAATCACTTTATAATCAATAGCGAATGGCATCTTGTCGATTTGCCCGGATATGGATTCGCACAGGCAGGAAAGGCTAATCGGGAACGTTTGAGAAAAATGATTGAAAGCTACATTCTGATGCGGAATCAGCTAACCAATCTGTTCCTTTTGATCGATTCGCGTCATGCTCCGCAAAAGATAGACCTGGAATTTATCGAATGGCTGGGGTTGAATGGGATTCCTTTTTCCATCGTCTTTACGAAAGCCGATAAATTATCCGGCAGCCGGCTGAACGAGAATATTCAGGCCTACAAAGAGAAGCTGAATGAAGAGTGGGAAGAGCTTCCTCCGGTCTTCGTTACCTCTTCGTCAACGGCAAAAGGCAAGGACGAAATTTTGGATTATATCGATAGCATTAATTCGAAACCTAAAGAATAATAGGTTATTGGGTAAATAACGTCCGGTTCAGGATAGAACGTCCAAGCGTAATTTCGTCGGCATATTCCAGTTCATTGCCAATAGAAACTCCTCTTGCAATGGTAGATATTACCACGTCGCTTTGACTCAACTTCCTGTATATGTAATAGTTAGTTGTGTCACCTTCCATGGTGGGGCTGAGAGCCAGAATAACCTCTTTAATCTCCTCTGTCGTTACCCGGCTTACCAAACTCTCAATTTCCAGATCGCTTGGACCGATACCATCCATTGGCGATATAATGCCACCCAACACATGATATAATCCTCTGTATTGCTGCGTATTTTCAATCGACATCACATCCTTTATGTTTTCCACCACACACAATGTTTTGCTGTCTCGTGTTTTGTCTCCGCATATCAGGCATACCTCCGAGTCGGAGATGTTGTGGCACATTTTACAGTAGCGAATTTCATTTTTCAGTGTAATTAATGTATTGCCAAAGTGCTCTACATCAGATTTATCCTGACGGAGTAGGTGCAAAACCAATCGTAAGGCCGTTTTGTTGCCAATACCGGGTAGTTTTGCAAATTCGTTGACTGCGTCTTCCAAAACGGCGGAAGGATAGTGTAGAATATTCATGTTTTCAAGTTAATTCTTAGACGATTGAAGCCCGTATGCAATTTCGGTGATGATTCCCTTTTGAACGTAAATCGGTCGCGATGCTTTCCGGATGGTGGGACGGTAATAACCGAATACTATAGCCGTCAGTATTACTAAAATACCACATGTCAAGTAGACGGTGGATAGCCCGAATTTATCTGCTGCATATCCCTGCAGGAGATTGCCAATCGGCGTAAATCCCAAAAATGCCATGGTGTAGTAACTCATCACCCGCCCCCGTTTGTCATCGTCCGTTAAGCTCTGTATCAGTGTATTGCACGATGCCAGACACGCGATATATGAAAATCCGATGAAGAAACAGATGATCATCAATAGCCATACGGTGTGAGTCAGCGAGAAAGCGATAAGCGACATACCCTGAATAGCACAGGCAAACATGACAATTTTGGCCAAACCCAAAACGCTTTTGCGTGCCGCTAAATAGAGCGTGGAAACCAACGATCCGATGCCGGTGGCAGCAATAAAATAGCCATATAAATCACTGCCTCCATGCAACTCCGACTTAACAAAGGCTGGTAGCATCATCGGAAAAGGAAAAGATAAGATGGCCAATACCACAATGAAAATCAATATGCTACGGATTGGTAAAAATCCAATGCTGTATGTGAACCCCTCTTTCAATTCATTCCATATGTTGCCGTTGGTGCGGGGTTGCAATGTCTTACTGATCTTGATTTGCTTTAATGCGAATATAACTCCGATAAAACTTACTCCATTGATTAAGAAACAAATACCTTCACCAACTATTGCTATCAATATTCCACCGATAGTTGGGCCTATTAGTTTAGTGCAGTTGAATGTCGCCGAATTGAGCGCAATGGCATTTCCTAACACTTTTGTCGGCACTAATTTGGTATAAAATGCCTGCCTCACCGGAGCATCCAATGAATTGATCAGCCCCAGAAAAATACTAAGTATAATGATATGATATACCTGTATCGTATTCGTTAATACCAGAACTGCCATCAGTAAGGCCTGTACCATAGACAGGGCTTGTGTCAGTATCAGTATTTTCTTTCTGTCGAAGCGATCATTTACCACACCCATTAATGGTGAAACGAACAAGCTCGGTATTTGAGTCAGGAAAGCGACAGTTGCCAGGAGTATAATCGAGCCGGTCAACCGGTATATCAACCAGCTCATGGCCACCTGTTGCATCGATGTCCCTGTCAGCGAAATAATTTGCCCGTAAAAGTAGAGCTTGTAATTTTTGTATCGTAGGGATTCGAATATGGAGGTTAGCGCCGATTTGTTGTTCGGTACCAGCTCGAACAGCCACTCTTTTGTCTTGTATAATCGTTTAGTCATTGTTCGGAAACGATTCGTAATATTGAAACAGCCTGATAAAAAAGGCCGTCATTTTACTGACGGCCTTAGATTCATTTTAATGATATTCTTTGCTTTTTGTCGTTTGCGATGGAATAAAATTTCCCTGGTTCTGACCGGAGCCGGAAGGGCATACAAACAATGTCGATGCCGGTTCTATTCCTGCTCTCATCAAAAGGAATAAAAAATTACTCGAAAGCACCCATTTTCAGCATATTGACTTCATTCTGGCTAAGGAAACGCCATTTACCGCGTGGAAGGTTTTTCTTGGTCAATCCGGCAAAGAAAACCCGATCCAAACGTTTTACGCGATAACCCAGATGGTCGAAAATACGTCGTACGATTCGGTTTCGTCCTGAGTGAATCTCTACACCAACTTGTTGTCTGTCATCCTCCAGAACGTAATGAACTTCATCTGCGTGAATTTCACCATCTTCAAGTTCAATGCCACTAACAATTTGTTCCATATCGGCTTTTGTCAATGGTTTGTCAAGATAGACATGGTAGATTTTCTTTTTGTTATATTTCGGATGGGTCAGTTTCGATGCCAAATCGCCATCGTTGGTAAGTAACAACACACCGGTGGTGCTTCTGTCTAAACGTCCTACCGGATAAATGCGTTCGCGACAGGCATTCCGAACCAAGTCGAGCACGGTGTTTCTCTCTTTGGGATCATCCACTGTAGTTACGAAGTCTTTCGGTTTGTTGAGTAGAATGTAAATCTTACGCTCGGTCTGCACCGTTTGGTCATGAAACATGACTTTATCGGTAGGAAGCACCTTTACGCCAAGTTCCTGAACTACTTGTCCGTTTACACTTACCACTCCGGCCTGAATATATTCGTCTGCTTCACGGCGTGAGCAAATTCCGGCATTAGCCAGAAACTTATTCAAACGGATAGGTTCATTCGGGTCGATGGCCGGCTGTTCGTACATTTTCCCCTGCGAAAAATTACTTTGGCGTGAGTTGTTATAGCCGCCGCCCGGTCGTGAACCATAACCACCGCCCCTGTTATTGTTGTAAGGACGATTGGAATAAGGTCTGCGATCTCCGCCACCATCCCGACCATACGAATTGCGTTGGAATGAGTCCCCACCTTCTCTGTATGGACGGCGCTGGAAATCATTTCCATTTCCATCTCTATTGTATTGAGGACGAGACTGATAAGAGTTTCCCTCTCTGTTATAACCCCGGTTGTACGATTGCTGTTGTCCTCCTTCGCTATCCTGATTATACGGCCGTCTGTTGTTGTTGTTATAGTCTCGGTTATAGGGACGATCTGAAGTTGGTCTGTTGCTGTAATTGCGATTATATCCTCCGCCGTTATTATCCCGATTGTAAGAGGGTCGTTGCTGTTGATAGCCTCCACCATCCTGATTATTGTAATTCCGGTTATACGGGCGTTGTTGATCATTATCCCGGGGTCTGTCATAACGGGGTCTATCAAAATTTGAAGATGATACGGGTCCGTTAGCAGAGGGCCTTGAAATCCGGGGGCGTGTATGCCCCTCTTTTTTGTTACCATCACGGCTGGCATTATCGCCCGAATTGTAATCGGGTCGCTGCCTGTTTTCGTCTCTAAAATCCATTGTTAGAAATAATTAATGTAAATAAATAAAGCTACACTTTTGTTTCGACTACGCAAATATGCCACATACTTGCCATAGCCTTAATATAATGTTTGATGTGATTGTTTTTTTACAGGCTCTCGTCTATCAGTTTGATTTTCTTTTCGATTAAATTGCGTTCTTCTTTTAACTTTTCGATTTTATTTTCCAGTTCCTGCACAATCAAATCAGATTTTTTTGATTTGGCGGAAATGAAGCCCATATTGTTTTCATAAGTCGAGATCTCAACTTTCAGATTATCGTAGATACGCAGTAATTTTTCCCGTTCACGGTAAAGTTGATTGGGATGCTCTCCCTCTGCAATTTTTTCAAGATTATCCTTGAAAGAGATCAGCTTTCTGTTTATTGCATCGATATTTAAGGCATCCATCTGTTTATTCACAGCATCTTTGAATGCTTTGAAAATTTTATCTTTTTCCTTAAAAGGAACGTGTCCGATCGTGTTCCATTTGCCAATAAGTTCTTTCAACTCTGCCAACGATTCCTGAACGTTCTCTTTTTTTACGAAAGTATCGATGCTCTCGATCAGCTCTTTTTTCAATGAAAGATTTGTATGCTCTTCTGTTTTCTTCGACGAAAACAGCTGCTCTTTTTGTTCAAAGAAATAATCACATGCCGATACAAAGCGTTTCCAGAGCATGTCGGAATATTTTTTTTGTACCGGTCCGATTGTTTTCCACTCTTTCTGAATATCAATCATGATTTGGGTGGTAGTTTTCCAATCGGTACTATCTTTCAATGATTCTGCTTTTTCGCACAACGCTTTCTTCTTTTCGCAGTTGACATCAAGTTCTGCCTTGGTGGCTTTCATAAACTCACTTTTCTTGCGGAAGAACTGATCGCAGGCGGTACGAAAGCGTTCATATATTTTTATGTTTTCTTTACGCGGAGCAAAACCAATGGTTTTCCATTGTTGCTGAAGACCAATTATTTCGGTGGTTTTTGCTTCCCACTCTTTGTATGTTTTGAGTGTTGTCAGATCGATGGCTTCAACCTGTTCGCAAAGAGTAGTTTTGGCTCCCAGATTGACCTCTTCCTGAGCTTTTAGCGCCGCAAAAAATTCCTGATGTTTTTTGTTGATGACTGTAGATGCATTTTTGAAACGATTCCATAGCTCTTCTCTCAATTCGCGTGCAACAGGACCGGTCTCTCTCCACTCTTCATGAAGTTTCTGCAGCAGGCGCGAAGCGGCGACAACATCTTTTTCTTCAGTCAATTTTTCAGCCGATTCGCACAGGTTATTTTTTTGTTCCAGATTCTTCTTAAAATCATAATCACGCATTTCATTATTGATTTTTATCAAATCATAGAAACGCTCCATGTATAAATTGTAGGTTTTCCACAATTCATTCACTTTAATCTGAGGAATTTGACCGATTGCTCTCCACTCTTGTTGCAGTTTACGAAAAAGAGAGAGTGATTCGCCCAAATCTCCGGATTCTGCAATTGCCTTCAATTGATCCAGAATAGCTATCTTTTTTGCAAGATTCTCTTCTTTCTCTTTTTCAATTGCATCAAAATGAGAAGCCTTCTCTTCTCTGTATTTTTGAAGCAGCTCTTTAAGAATGGTTTCGTTTTCATCTACCTTAGGCTCGAAATCAGCTTCTTCGCCGCCGTTTTCAATAAAAGTTTTCTTTTCAGCTTCCAAATCGGCTTTATGTTTTTTGTAAAACAGTTGCCTGATTGCATCAACCTCATCCTTTTCGATTTCAGCGACGGCCTTATTCATGATTTCTTTTAGCTTCTCAATCAATTCCGTTTGGGAGAGCGTTGCATAAGAATCAAGAAAATTGTTAGCTTTCGTACTATTATCCTGTTCTTGCTCTACTATTACATTAGCAGTTTCTTGTAGAGTAATTGATTCTGTTTGACCAGCTTCATTTTCCGGGAGTTGATCTTTGTTGTCATCCATTAAGTCCATGCGCTTGTGAGGTTATGAGTGTTATTGGGGATCTTGTGAATTTCGTAATCAATATGCAAAATTCACTTATTCATATAAATGCAAAAGTAGTTACTTTTTTTGTGATTGCAAACAAAATGAACTAATTATCTGATGCTCTAAAATCTTGATGACATGTTTTGCGCGTCGATTGGTGTATTATTTATTTTTTAGTTCGTTACGTTTTGGCACAATCTTTCTATCTTTGCAAATATTCTTTTTATAAACGTATAACGATTACTATCTTAAGTGGATAGTGTTCTAATTTCTTAATTTGTTCGTAAATGAAAACTATTTTGATAACCGGAGGAGCCGGTTTTATCGGATCTCATGTGGTTCGGTTATTTGTGAATAAGTATCCGGACTATCATATCGTCAATCTGGATGCATTGACTTATGCCGGAAATCTTGAAAATCTTGTTGATGTTTCAGACCGACCTAATTATACCTTTGTTAAAATAGATATTACAGATACAGAAGCAATTCAGCAATTGTTTCAGCAATACGATTTTCATGGCGTTATTCATTTGGCTGCCGAATCGCATGTGGACAGATCGATTACAGATCCGTTTTCATTTATTCGTACCAATATTTTGGGTACAGTCAACTTAATTCATGCGGCGAAAGAGGCATGGAAGGGAAACATGGAAGGGCGTCGGTTTTATCACATCTCGACCGACGAAGTATATGGTTCTCTTGGAAAAACAGGCATGTTCGTAGAGACTACTTCGTACGATCCGAGAAGCCCATATTCTTCATCCAAAGCGAGTTCCGATCATTTGGTACGGGCATACCATCATACATACGGACTGCCGGTTGTGGTTTCGAACTGCTCCAACAATTATGGCTCTCATCAGTTCCCCGAGAAGTTAATTCCACTCTCGATCAATAATATTAAACACAATAAACCCATTCCCATTTATGGCAAAGGCGAAAATATTCGCGACTGGTTATTTGTAGAAGACCATGCTACGGCAATTGATACTATTTTCCATCATGGGAAAAATGGAGAGACTTATAATATCGGTGGTATTAACGAGTGGACTAATATCGATTTGATTCGTCTGTTGTGTAAAATCATGGATAAAAAGCTGGGCCGTTCGGAAGGTGAATCGGCAAAACTGATTACGTTTGTTACCGATCGCGCCGGACATGATTTGCGTTATGCTATCGACTCTTCCAAATTGCAAAGAGAACTGGGATGGCATCCTTCACTTCAGTTTGAGGAAGGCCTGGAGAAAACGGTCGATTGGTATTTGGCAAATGAAGCCTGGATGGTGAATATTACAAGCGGTGAATACCAAAAATATTATGCCAAACAGTACGAAAACAGATAAGTGATTTATATAAACCTGAAATTGGAGTTGTATTTGTCTGATTTCAGGTTTATTACTTCTTGTAATGCCACATTGTTTCTGAATATTTATGTCTGCAGCAAAAAAAATATCCTATACAGAGTCTTTGGTTGAGTTGGATGAGATTCTCAAAAAACTCGATAATACGGAGATGCCTTTGGAAGAGTTGTCGCCATTGGTGAAACGTGCGTCGTTGATTATACAACGGTGCAAACAGCAACTGTTTGAGGTTGATACCGAGATTCAGCAAATGCTCGATGAACTGGAGTAAATTGGTCAGGCTAATAATGCCATAATTTTCGGCAGAAAGATTATTACTCCCACAACGACAGACATCATTGCTAAAACAAGTACTGCACCTGCTGCGATGTCTTTTACCATTCCTGCTTTTTCGTTCCATTCGGGAGAGACCAGATCCACCAAAGTCTCTATAGCACTGTTTATTATCTCAGCAGCAATAACTATTCCTATACATAAAACGACGCAAACCCATTCAAAAGCACTGATCGACAACAGAATGCTTAACGCAATTGCGAGTATGGCAATACAGGTATGTATTTTTATATTGACTTGCCCTTTCGAGTAAGCCGTCACTATTCCTCTCAAGGCATATCCGAAACTTCGGATTAAGCGGCTTATGGAGAATCCCCTTTGATCCATCTTAGTGATTAAAGAATGTTGCGATGTTGGTAGCAAATAGTTTTACTGCAATTGCCAACAAAATTACTCCAAAGAATTTCCGGAGAATGTAGATACCGCCTTTGCCGATTAATTTTTCAATTTTATCGGTTAAGCGGAGCACTAAATAGACAAACGCCATATTTAGTAAGAGTGCAATTATTATATTAATTGTTTGATATTCAGCACGAAGGGAGAGTAGGGAGGTGAATGATCCCGGACCGGCAATGAGAGGGAATGCGAGGGGAACAATAGATGCGGTTTGCGCCGGCCCATCCATTTTAAATATTTCGATACCCAGCGTCATTTCCATTGCCATGATGAAAATGACAAACGATCCGGCTACTGCAAATGATTTTACATCCACACCAAACATACTCAATACAATATCTCCGGCATACAGAAATCCGAGCATTACAGCAAAAGATGCACCGACAACCATTAACGGATTTATCTTTTGTTTTTGTTTAATACTTAAAACTATAGGGATAGAACCAAGTACATCAATAATAGCAAAAAGTACGACAAAAGCACTTGTTATTTCTAATAAATTGATGTTCATAATAATTAAGTTGATAGTATTTAGTCACTTGTAAAGTTTTGCAAAATTTGCAAAACTTTACAAAGGTACAAAATATTTATGAATTTTCAATCGCTATTTATACGGCTGGTAGTTGTTCTCGTTTTTCAAGCAGAACCACATTTTCTACGTGATGTGTGTGTGGAAACATATCAACCGGTTGTACTTTAGTCACTTTGTATTGCTCGTTGAGTAGGCTTAAATCTCTGGCCTGGGTGGCAGGATTACAACTAACATACACAATTTTTTGTGGTGAAGCAAAGAGCATAGCATCAATTACATCGGTATGCATTCCGGCGCGCGGAGGGTCGGTAATAATTACATCCGGATGTCCATGCTCGTTTATAAAATCTTCATTCAGAATATTTTTCATATCTCCGGCATAGAAGATCGTATTATCGATCCGATTCAAATCCGAATTGATTTTTGCATCTTCAATAGCTTCCGGCACATATTCGATTCCGATTACCTGCTTTGCCTGACCGGCAACAAAATTGGCAATTGTACCCGTTCCTGTGTAGAGGTCATACACCAGCTCAGTGCCCGATAACTGGGCAAAGTTCCGGACAACTTTGTACAGCTCGTAAGCTTGTTTTGAGTTGGTTTGGTAGAAAGATTTCGGCCCGATTTTGAACTTCAAGCCTTCCATTTGCTCAAAAATATAATCGTTTCCGTGGAACAAAACAACCTCCTGATCTGTGATGGTATCATTCGCCTTTTCATTGATTATATACACCAGCGACGATATTTGAGGAAAAAGCGACAGGAGATGATTCAACAACCTTTCGCGTTCGTCCTTCAACTCTTTGAAGAATACCATAATGAGCATCAATTCCCCGGTGGTAGAGGTGCGAATAATCATGTTGCGAAGGAACCCATCTCTGTTTCGCAGGTCGAAAAATGGCAGATTATTAGCTGTAGCATAGTCTCTTACGGCCAAACGTATCTGGTTGGATATATCATCCTGCAACCAACACTTTTTTATGTCTAAAACTTTATCGAAAAGCGTTGGAATATGAAATCCCAAAGCATTCATATCGTCAAACTGAGTACCAGATTTGATCTCCTCTTCGGTCATCCAGCGCTTGTTTGAAAAGGTAAATTCAAGTTTATTCCGGTAGTGTGTCGTTTGTGCAGAACCAAGAATAGGTGATGTTTCTGGTAGTTCGATTTTGCCTATCCGGGTCAGATTATCGGTAACCTGCTGCTGTTTGTATTTTAATTGCGACGGATAATTCAGATGCTGCCATTTGCAGCCACCACAGACCCCAAAGTGTTCGCATATGGGATTTACCCTCTCTTCGGAATAAGTATGGATATTAATCGCTTTTCCTTCGGCATAACTATTTTTTTTACGTGTCAGTTGAACATCGATAATGTCACCGGGAGCAACGTAAGGAATGAAAATAACCATATCATTGTTTTTGGCAATTGCTTTGCCTTCGGCAGCTACATCCGAAACAACGATATTTTCAAGAATGGGTAATGGTTTTTTTGTTCGTTTCACAATATAAAAATTTGAATGCAAAAGTAGAGTTTTATCATCTCCACTCCAAACGGAAAATAGGATTTTAATGAATGTAGAATCGAAAAATATTAGGGTAGGATTGATAGAAAAAAAAATATTGAATTCTCAGACGCTAAAAATAAGACATTATGATATGTTTGATATTGTCATGTAATGTGTTATCCGAGGTATGCTCTTATTGATCCGGTGGAGCCATCTACGGAATAAATTAAAATAGATCTGTTTTGTGATCGCCTCAGCATAATCGGGGCATAGAAGTACCCTTATTTTACATATGTACTTTACAAATGCAAATAAAAGATCAGAATACATTTGTATTGTGGTACGGATTTATGATATAAATGTAAATAGAACCATTATTTCTGTGAATGTTTACAATCGTAAAATTCTTCCTTTTTACAATTTTGATAACTGCTATATTATACATGTTATATGCCATATTATTAGTTATATATGATAAATATTTGATGTTTACATAGAATTAAAAGAGAGGATTATCACCATATTGCGCTTAATCAGCTTGTATTTGAATATATTTGTTATCTAATCGTTTGTTTGTTAGTATATAATGTAGACTATATAAACAATTAATTCATTTATTGAATGATAATAGAATTGCGGTAAAGCTCTATTCTGTAATTATTTATTTTGGTGTTATAATAATCCCCGTTAATTTACAAATGTATTGTACATGCGTGTCCGAGTACATTTGTATTGTGTTGTAAATGTAAAGATTATTATTTACATTTGTAGCGTAGTAAATCAGGCCTAAAGATGTCGGTTTTACAATTAGATTGGTAGAATTCGGTTTATAAACATTGTTCTATGAAAGATCGTATTTCGAAACTTATGGAACTGGAGCTAATATCTCCTACCCGCTTTGCGCTGATGATAGGAACTCAGCCTTCAGTGGTGTCGCATATTCTGAATGGGCGTAACAAACCCAGTCTGGAAGTTGTGCAGAAAATTCTAAACGCTTTCCCGACAATCAATCCAGACTGGCTTATTTTTGGCGCTGGATCGATGTACCGCGAAGAATTGCCTTCTCGTCAGGCTTCATTATTCGATATTAAGCCGGAAATATCAAGTAATTCTGTTAGTTACGAGCCAAAAACAGAGGAAAAAAACTATCAGGAGAAAGAGATGAAGCAGGTGGAAGTCGTCAAGCCTCCCGAAATAAAAGAGATTGTGAAAGAAAAAACGGTCAAAAAAATTACAGTATATTATTCGGATATGACATTTGAAGAATTTCTTCCCAATTCTTCCAAAGAGTGATGTAGAAGTTACTGACAACTATTGTGATTTAAGAGATAACTGCGTAATTTTGCAGTCAAATTAATGACACAATGAAAAAATGCTCGTTAGACATGGTTGTTTCCGCGAATATTTCGCTGGGAGGCAGCCATTTTTTATTGAAATTTACCCAGGCGGAGCCATTACCCGAGATGTTACCCGGGCAATTTGTGCAGGTACGGATCGATAATGCACCGAGTGTATTCCTTCGGAGGCCTATATCTGTTAATTATGTAGACAGAGTCAACAACGAGCTTTGGCTTTTGGTTCAGAATGTAGGAGATGGTACCCGAAAAATGGCTGAATATCAGGTTGGCGACATTGTCAATATGCTTCTCCCTCTTGGCAACTCCTTTTCAATGCCTAAAGGAAGCCAATCAGGCTTGCTGTTAGTGGGTGGTGGTGTCGGTATTGCTCCTTTATTATTTATGGGTTCTAAGCTAAAGCAAGAGGGCTTTGTGCCGATGTTCCTGCTGGGAGCCCGGTCGGCAGCCGGATTGATGCAACTGGATGAGTTCGAAAAGCTGGGAGAGGTTTATATTACGACCGAAGATGGGTCTGCTGGTGAGAAAGGCTTTGTAACCCAACACTCGATATTACAAGAGCAAATAGATACGATCTATACTTGTGGCCCGACCCCTATGATGCAGGCGGTAGCCCGTTTTGCACAGTCGAAATCGATAGATTGCGAGGTCTCTCTTGAAAACAAAATGGCTTGCGGCATCGGTGCCTGCTTGTGTTGTGTTACACAAACGCAAACCGGTCATAAGTGCGTGTGCACCGATGGACCAGTATTCAACTCAAAAGAACTATCATGGCAGATTTAAGCGTAAAAATAGGTGCAGTAGAGTTTAAAAATCCCGTTACTACGGCCTCAGGAACTTTTGGCTTTGGCGAAGAGTATGTCGATTTTATGGATCTTGGCCGAATAGGCGGAATTTTCACCAAGGGAACGACTATTCTTCATCGAGAAGGGAATGCTTATCCGCGAATGGCCGAAACTCCTTCGGGTATGTTAAATGCTGTAGGACTGCAGAATAAAGGGGTTGACTACTTCATTTCCTCTATTTATCCACATATTAAAGGATATGATACCAATATTATGGTCAATGTTTCGGGATCGACTATTGAGGACTACGTAGCCACTGCGGAAAAGATAGATTCTCTTGACAAAATACCGGCTATTGAGCTGAATATATCGTGTCCGAATGTGAAACAAGGAGGAATGACATTTGGTGTGAGTTGTTCGGGAGCTGCAGAGGTGGTCAAAGCGGTTCGTAAGGCCTATTCCAAAACGTTGATCGTTAAATTATCTCCGAATGTAACCGATATTGCCTCTATAGCCAAGGCTGTGGAGGATGAAGGGGCCGACTCCGTTTCGTTGATAAATACACTTTTGGGAATGGCCATTGACGCCGAAACGAGAAAACCATTGCTTTCGACCGTTACCGGAGGCCTGTCGGGGCCTTGTGTGAAGCCTGTGGCACTGCGTATGGTATGGCAGGTTGCAAAAGCCGTTAAAATCCCTGTTATAGGATTAGGAGGCATTATGAATGCTACCGATGCAATCGAATTCTTCCTGGCAGGCGCTACCGCGATACAAATCGGCACCGCCAACTTTATCGATCCAGCAGTAAGCGTCAAAGTTGTTGATGGAATCAATCAATACCTCGATCAGCACGGATATTCATCCATATATGATATTATTGGTGCATTAGACATTTAAACCAGAGGAATAAATCCGGTATATCTTTCTGATCATGCTGTTATAGCGCTTGTGTATGTTTTTCAGGTGTAAATTGCAGATAATAAACATAATACAAGTGGCGAATTGTGGTAACTAAGTCGTGAAAGTGTTATCTTCGTGGGTGATATGATGGTATGTATTGCACTTTCATGCAGTGGCGTTCGGATCGAACCCGAAAGCCTGCATTTTATTTGTTGGCGAACGTCTTTATGCGCCTGTAGTCTACAAAAGCGTATGAATAAGGACACTTTTCGCCCGGAAGCAGCTCTTCTCTTTTAATTTCGATCCATTGATTTTTATAATCTACCTGGGGAAAAAACGTATCACCTTCGAGTTCGGCGTGAATGTGGGTCAGGTAGAGCCGATCGGCCAGCGGTAAAGCTTGATGATAGAGTGTGCCTCCTCCTATAATAAATACTTCATCTTCATTTTCACACCTTTCCAGTGCCTTTTCCAGTGAATCGACCACAATACAATTTTCAATTTCCGGTGTAGATCGGCTCAGAACAATATTTGTACGATTGGGTAAGGCACCCTTGGGAAGAGACAAAAACGTCCGGTGCCCCATGATGACGATATGATGCAGGGTTAGTTCTTTGAATCGTGTGAGGTCGCCCGGAAGGTGGCACAGCAATCCGTTGTCTTTACCGATAGCATTATTTGATGCTACAGCTGCTATAATCGATATGTGAGGCATAGGTAGTAAGAAAAATGAAATGCAAAAGTACATAAAAAGTTTCCTAAAAATAGGGAAGAGATGATTCTTTCTTTCAATGGAATTCGTGTTTTTGGTATCAAAAATCGGATAATTTTACAAAATGTATATTTTTGATAAATAATAAATGGCGAACTTGATTGTTTTGAGTCCGTTTTTATCAGTATTGCGCACATAAGTTAGTCTATCATGAATAATCCACATATTGTCAGGAATGTAATAATTTGCAAGGAAATTTAGCTTATTTTTTGAATTTTGACGCATAAATAGCATTTTTTCTTCCTATTTTAAGCGGATAAAATGCTAAATTTGCGAGTAATTATTAACACATCATTATCCAATACGACACATGGCAAAATTAACGAGAGAAGATGCCTTGAATTATCATAAACAAGGCAAACCGGGTAAAATTGAAGTAGTTCCCACCAAACCTTATAGTACGCAAACAGATCTATCTCTGGCTTATTCGCCGGGTGTGGCCGAGCCATGTCTTGAAATAGAGAAAGATCCGGATACCGCGTATGACTACACGGCAAAAGGCAATCTGGTGGCTGTGATTTCCAACGGTACGGCAGTTCTGGGATTAGGCGATATCGGAGCATTGGCAGGTAAACCTGTGATGGAAGGTAAGGGTCTTTTATTCAAAATTTTTGCCGGAATAGATGTTTTTGACATCGAGGTAAATGAAAAAGATCCTGAAAAATTTATTCAGGCTGTAAAAGCTATTTCTCCGACCTTTGGAGGCATCAACCTCGAAGATATTAAAGCTCCCGAGTGTTTTGAAATTGAAACACGCTTGAGGGAAGAGTTAGATATTCCGATAATGCATGACGATCAGCACGGGACGGCCATTATATCGGCTGCCGGATTGATCAATGCTCTCGAAATAGTAGGTAAAAAAATCGACGAAATCAAAATTGTGGTAAATGGAGCTGGTGCTGCCGCCAACTCATGTGCTCGTCTATATATTCGCTTAGGTGCGAAACGTGAAAACATCATCATGGTCGACAGTAAGGGGGTGATTTGTGATACGCGAACTAATCTTACTCCTCAGAAAAAAGAGTTTGCCACTTCACGAACAGATCTTCATACGTTGGCAGATGCAGTATACGGAGCCGATGTTTTCTTAGGTTTATCTGTTGCCGGAGTGTTGAGTAAGGAAATGGTGCGTACGATGGCTAAAGATCCGATCGTGTTTGCTTTAGCAAATCCGAATCCCGAAATTTCATATGCCGACGCAATGGATTCGCGCGGGGATGTTTTGTTTGCTACCGGACGTTCCGACTATCCAAACCAAATTAATAATGTATTGGGATTTCCCTATATTTTCAGAGGAGCTTTGGATGTAAGATCCAAATGTATTAATGAAGAGATGAAGGTTGCTGCGGTATTGGCCATTGCAGAACTGGCTAAGAAACCGGTTCCTGATGTGGTAAATGCAGCCTACAACCTGAGTAAAATGAGTTTTGGCCGTTCATACATTATTCCGAAGCCGCTTGATCCCCGGTTGTTGACCACAGTGGCTCCTGCCGTGGCTAAGGCTGCGATTGATTCCGGAGTGGCTCGTGTAAAGATTGATGATTGGGATGCATATTCAAACAGATTACGCGAATTGATGGGGTCGGATAATAAAATGCTTCGTCATTTTGTTGAGATGGCCCGTCAGTCACCGAAACGGGTTGTATTCTCGGAAGCCAACCACCTGAACATGCTAAAAGCAGCCGAAATGGCAAAATCAGAAGGTGTATGCCATCCGATTTTGCTTGGTAACGAAGAACGTATTTCAAAAATGGCCATCGAAAATAATATCGACCTTGCCGGTATTGAAATTGTGAATTTGCGCCATGACAGAGAAGAAGAGCGTCGCATACGCTATGCTACTTTATTGACTGAAAAATGTGGTCGCGACGGTATGACTCTGACCGATGCGCTGGAAAAGATGTTTGAACGCAACTATTTCGGTATGATGATGGTTGAAACAGGCGATGCCGATGCCATGATTACCGGTTCGTATACCAATTTCATTGAGAATATCAATGCTGCTAAGCAGGTGATCGGTATTCGGGAGGGCGTTGATAATATTGCAGCTATGCATATTTTGAATACCAAAAAAGGAACTTTCTTCCTTGCCGATACCTTGTTTAATCGTCATCCGGATACTGATGTGCTTGTAGATATTGCCAAGCTGGCCAACGATGCTGTTAAATTCTTTAATTATCAGCCTGTTATGGCAATGATCTCCTATTCAAACTTCGGTATGGATAAGGTTGGTAGTCCGGCAAGTGTGCACTCTGTGGTAAAACGTTTGCAGAACGAATGTCCCGATATGGTTGTCGATGGAGAAATGCAGGTAAACATTGCGCTCAACAAAAAATTGAGAGACGAGAAATTCCCATTCAACAAATTAGCTGGTAAGGATGTTAATACATTGATATTCCCGAATTTAAGTTCTGCGAATATGGCAAGTAAGCTGTTGCTCGAAATGGGGTTAGCAGATATGATCGGCCCGATTCAAATGGGACTCAACAAGCCGATTCATATTCTCGATGTAGAAAGCTCGGTACGCGATATTTTGAATATGACGATTGTAGCCGTTCTGGACGCTATCGTTGAAGATCAAAAAAGGAATAATAAAGTAGGTGATTTAGTGTAAGGATGCTACAAATTGAAGATACGATCATTAGTTTAGATCTTTTTGACCAGTGTTTCTGTTGTAATCTGGAGGCATGCAAAGGCATTTGCTGCGTCGAAGGCGAAGAAGGGGCTCCTGTTGAACTGGACGAAATTGCGGAAATAGAAGAGATTTTACCGCAATTGTGGGACAAGCTTTCGGATGCTGCACGAGCGGTCATTGATAAACAAGGTGTTGCTTATATCGACCGAGAGGGTGATATGGCAATTTCCATTGTTAATGGTGCGGAATGCGTGTTTGCAACGAAAGGAGAGAACGGGATATGGAGCTGTTTGATAGAAAATCTGTATAACGAAGGAAAAACAACGTTCCGGAAACCGATTTCCTGTCATTTGTATCCGGTCAGGACAAAGCAGTTCCCCACATTCAAAGCCGTCAATTACCATAAATGGCATGTATGCAAAGATGCGGTTAAATCGGGAGAAAAGAATCATCTGTTATTGTATCAGTATCTTAAAGAGCCATTGATACGAAAATTCGGACAAGATTGGTACGACCAGTTGTCGATGGCTGCCGAGCACATTTCACACTAACGAACACATATCATTTTTTCAAATTGCAGCCCTGTTCAATTTTATTGGGATTGGACAGGGTTTCTTTGTGCGTTTGTCTGTTTAATTTATTATTTTTGCACAAAAAAAGAAACGCATGTTTAGAACACATACTTGTGGCGAACTTCGCCAGTCTCACGTTCGTGAAACAGTCACTTTAGCCGGTTGGGTACAGAAAACGCGTAAAATGGGAGGCATGACTTTTGTCGATTTGCGCGATCGTTATGGAATTACACAATTGGTATTCAATCAGGATATTAACTCTTCTTTGTGCGAAAAAGCCAATCGCATGGGACGCGAATGGGTGATTCAGGTACAAGGGGTTGTTGCCGAACGAAGCAATAAAAATCCGAACATTCCGACCGGTGATGTTGAATTGATTGTCGATGAGTTGAACATTATAAATGAATCGAAAACTCCACCTTTCACCATCGAAGACGACACCGATGGGGGAGATGACTTGCGTATGGAGTATCGCTACCTCGATTTACGTCGTGCTACAGTGCGCAAAAATCTTGAATTACGCCATCGCATTGCCTTTGAAGTTCGTCGCTATCTCGATCAGCAACACTTTCTGGAGGTGGAGACTCCTGTTCTCATCAAATCGACTCCCGAAGGAGCCCGCGATTTTGTGGTTCCCTCTCGTATGAATCAGGGCGAATTTTACGCGCTGCCGCAATCTCCGCAGTTGTACAAGCAATTGTTGATGGTTTCGGGTTTCGACCGTTATTTTCAGATTGCCAAATGCTTCAGGGATGAAGATTTACGTGCCGACCGCCAGCCGGAATTTACGCAGATAGACTGCGAAATGTCGTATGTGGAGCAGGAAGATGTGCTGAATCTTTTTGAAGGAATGATGAAGCACCTCTTCAAGTATGTGAAAGACATCGATATTGAGTCGTTACCCCGTATTACTTATGCCGACGCAATGCGCTACTATGGCTCCGATAAGCCCGATATTCGTTTCGAAATGAAGTTTGTCGAGCTGAAAGAGCTGGTTGGCGGACATAATTTTGTGGTCTTCGACAGTGCAGAATATGTTGGCGCTATTTGTGCCGAAGGATGTGCTTCGTACACCCGGAAGCAATTGGACGAACTTACCGATTTTGTAAAACGTCCGCAAATCGGAGCGAAAGGGTTGGTTTATATCAAATGCGAGGCCGACGGCACTTTCAAATCCTCTGTTGATAAGTTTTATTCTTCTGACGATCTTAAAAATATTGCTGCAGCTGCAAACGCCAAACCCGGCGATTTGATTCTGATTCTGGCCGGCGCAACGGTCAAAACACAGAAAGCTTTGTGCGAGTTGCGTCTCGAAATGGGTAGCCGCTTGGGCTTGAGAGACAAAAATAAGTTTGCTCCTTTGTGGGTGATCGATTTCCCCTTGTTTGAGTGGGACGAAGAGACACAACGTTTTTATGCCGTACATCATGCCTTTACAGCTCCAAATCCGGAAGATATTCAGTTTCTGGATAGTGATACCGGGAAAGTGAGAGCTAATGCGTACGACATGGTTATAAACGGGGTAGAGCTCGGTGGCGGATCGATTCGTATTCACGACAGTGAATTACAACACAAGATATTCCGTCTGATGGGCTTTTCGGAAGAGGAAGCTCAATACAAATTCGGCTTTTTGATGGATGCCTTCAAATACGGGGCTCCACCTCACGGCGGTTTGGCCTTTGGTTTGGATCGTTGTGTTTCACTTTTTGCAGGTTTGGATAGCATTCGCGATTGCATCGCATTTCCGAAAAACAATTCGGGCAGAGATGTGATGAGTGGTGCTCCGTCGCAAATTGAAGTTGCCCAGCTGAAAGAACTCAACATCAATATTACAGAGCCTGAAACCAAATAGGCATACTATATTTTTGAAAAGAACAATCAAAGGCTGTCCCAAACGTTGAGACAGCCTATGTTATATCCGATTTGGGGTTCTGAAAAACTTTCCGAACTTTGCATTACAATCTATCGATCATTCCGAATAAAATATTAAATCATCAAGCTAATGGACGTGCGCATTGAAAATGGCTGGAAAGCTAAACTTTCGCCTGAGTTTGAAAAAACCTATTTTGTTGACCTGACACACTTTGTAAAAGATGAATATAGCAACGGGCGGGTTTATCCACCGGCAAAGCTTATTTTCAATGCTTTCGATTTATGCCCGTTTGATAATGTAAAAGTGGTTATTATCGGTCAGGACCCTTATCATGGCCCAGGACAGGCGCATGGCCTCTGTTTTTCAGTTCCCGACGGAATTGAATTTCCTCCCTCATTAGTGAATATCTTCAAGGAGATAAGTGACGATTTACATGCCGAGACTCCCTCAAGCGGTAATCTGGAACGTTGGGCACAACAGGGTGTGCTGCTGCTTAACGCGACATTGACCGTAAGGGCTCATCAGGCTGGCTCGCATCAGAACAAAGGGTGGGAGCAATTTACCGATGCTGCAATACGGGCTTTAAATGAAGAAAAAGAGCACCTCGTTTTTATGCTTTGGGGATCGTATGCGCAACGCAAAGGGGAGTTTATCGATCGTCAACGCCATCTCGTTCTTCAGTCGCCTCATCCTTCACCCTTGTCGGCTTATCGCGGCTTTTTCGGTAACGGCCATTTCAGTAAAGCAAATGCTTATTTGACAGCGCATGGATTGACTCCGATTGGCTGGTAAAGGGTATCTTGCAATAAAGTTGTTTGTCATCTGCATTTTTACATTTTATTTATTAAATTTGCAGTTAATACGACGTTTCGTTATTCTATTTCAAATCATTGAATGCATTTACCCTGTTCTATATTCCTGAGATTTTTGTATGCGTTGATTGCTTGTTTAACAGGTAGTTGGCTATTGGTGTCGTGCATTACGTACAAAGATGTTAATTATTTACAAAAACCGAATCAGGATATTACACGGTATAAAGATTCGATACGTTTTCAGGAATATAAACTTCAGGCCGGCGATCGCCTCAGTATTATGGTTTATTCTCTCAACGAAGAAACCAATAAATTGTTTCAGGGTAGTGGTGTAAGCAATGATGGAGGTTCGGCTGGAACCGGAGCAAGCGATTTATTTACCTACAAAGTTGATGAAAACGGATTGCTGGCATTTCCATATGTCGGTAAGCTGGAAGTTGCCGGAAAAACCCTGAGAAGCGTGAAGGATGAACTGGAAGAACGAATAAAAAGTCAGTTTGGTAATTGCTATATGCGTGTTAATCTTGCGAATTCCTATTTCAGTGTGATAGGAGAGGGGGGTAATGGCCGGTATCCGTTGGTAAAAGATAAATTGAATATTTTCGAAGCATTAGCCATTTCGGGCGATTTGGGATCGCTGGCAAATAGAAAGCAGGTAAAAATTCTCCGCCAGACACCGGAAGGAACCATTGTTAAAACATTCGATGTGAGAAGTCAGGACATAATGCATACGGAATTTTATTATCTTCAACCCAACGATGTTATTTATGTCCAGAAGGTTCCTTCTCATTTCTTTGGAGTGACATCCTGGTCGACCTTGCTGGGAACCGTGTCAACCACAATTTCACTGTTGTTGCTGGGCATTAGCATCTCTAAATATTTTTAAGCATGGGACAAATGAAACACATAGCTACCTGGTCTGTCGCAGCTTTGCTTTTGTTTAGCCTTGCTTCCTGCGTAACGAACCGCACCACACAATATCTTCAGACCCGCAAAGACCTTCCGCAATACAACAAAAAAGCATATCAATCGTATATTTTGCAACCGAACGATCAGATTGCGATTCGCGTACTCTCGATAAATGAAGATGTAACACGGTTGTTTGCATCTTCCGGTCAGTCGACCGGAACGTCGTATAAAATTTATGCCGACAGCACTGTGGATTTGCCGTTTATTTCGCACCTGAAAATCGGCGGTTTGACCCTGGAAGAGGCCAATATGTTGATAGAAAATAAGATACGGGAATTAGACAAAAAAGCCTCTGTAGTTACAATTTTGAACAACGATGTATTTTATGTAATTGGGGAAGCCGGTAAAGGGCAATTTCCAATATACAAAGATAAACTGACCATTTTTCAGGCACTGGCTTTGGCGGGTGATATTCGTACGAATGGAGACCGGGGAAGAGTCAAGATTATTCGGGAAACGATAAAAGGACCCGTTGTCAAGCAATTTGATATTCGATCCAAGTCATTGCTCGACTCCGAATATTATTATGTCTATCCCAATGATATTATATATGTTAGCACGGCGAAGAGTAGTTTCTTTCGCATCGAATCGTTCGGTTCGCTTATGTCGTTGATTACGACATCTGTCACTTTCTTAGTGTTAGTCATGAATACCATTAAATAAACGCATCATCGCAAAATTCTCATTTATGGAAATCAATAACAATACGCAATATCAAAACTATCCTCCTCAGTACAGTGATATGGAGGAGGAAGAATCTACCTTTGATATTCTCGAATGGTTATTTAAGATTCTGCATCATTGGTATTTATTTGTGATTGCGCTGGCTATAAGTCTTAGCATTGCTTTTATTGCGAATAAAACGTGGAAACCGACCTATCAGGTGAGTGCCCGTGTTATTTTGGGTGGAGGTTCTCAATCGGGATCACAACAGGTTGTGATGCAAGGAGTCAATCTCAACACGGCATACAAAAACAATGATAACCAAATGATTATGTTTACATCTAATGATTTGGTTGAGAGAGCGATTAATAAAATCAATGCAAATGTCGACTATTACACTACCGGCCATTTTAAGGTAAGTAATCTGTATGGATATGCTCCCATTGAAATAAAAGGAGATAATATTAATGATGCAGTATATGGTCTTGAATTTGATTTTAAGGATATTGATGGCCTGACTTATGAAATTTCACATGAAAAAGATAAGCAGCTCGGCAGTTTTCGGTATACCGGGCGATACGGAATGTTGCTTAACACTCCCTATTTTTCTGTAGTGGTGAATAAAACGGCTACTTTTGAGGCTCATAGAAAGATCAATTTTGCCTTTTTGTCGAACTCCTACCTTATTGATTATTTTACACCGCGTATTTCTTTAAGCTTTGTTACTCAGAACTCAACGGTATTGGCAGTTTCGTTGGAAGGTACTGTTTATCCGCGTGATGTTGATTTTCTGAATGCTCTATGCGATGAGTTTTTGCTGGATAATCTGAACAGGAAGAATGAAGAGGCCAACCGCACAATTCAATTTATAGACAAACAGCTAAATGATATTTCAGACTCTTTGAAGATGTCGGACAATCAGTTGCAACGTTTTAGAAGAGCCAAACAGATAGTCGATATAAATGCTTATGGATCAACCATTCTCGGACATCTTACGTCGTATGATGAACGACGTTTGCAATATAACCTGAAGGAATCGTATCTCAATTATTTGGCTGATTATATTAAGAAGAATGCGAATGATCAGGAGTTGCTGACACCTTCCAGTTTAGGCATTGTCGACCCGGTGCTTACCGGGTTACTTACTCAATATAATGAAACGTTGCGTAAATTTCAACAGACTACGCCTCAGAATCCCTACTATGCAAAGTATCAGGAAGAATTAGGTAAAATAAAAAGTTCACTAACCGAGGCTCTCCATAATGTTCGCGCAGCTTTTGCAATTGAGAAGAGAGATATTGACAGTCAGACACATAAAGCGACGGGAGAACTTGCTACGTTGCCTGATATAGAAAGCCAGATGAACAATTTTGAGCGTCAGTTCAAAATGAATGACACCTATTATACCTATTTACTTCAGAAACGAGCCGAGGCCCAGATTCAACGTGCATCCAATGTGCCCGACAACACCATTCTGGAACGGGCGCGTATGGTGTCCATCACCAACGGCGGGGATAAAAAGAAGAGCCTTATGATGGCATTGGCATTGGGTTTAATTATTCCGTTGCTGATTATTATTCTGAAAGAATATTTGAAAACCAAGGTGATGGATAAGCGCGACGTGGAGAAATTGTCGCCGTTCCCTTATGTAGGTAGTTTGCCACATGCCGCTAACGATGCCTCTATTTCGGTATTGAGACGGCCAAAATCGGCGATTGCTGAAGCTTACAGAATGATTAGAACCCGTGTAAAGTTTGTTGCACGTCAAATGGATGCATCTTGCGTGATTGTAACTTCAACAGAATCGGGGGATGGCAAAACTCATTTTTGTTTGAATTATGCCAGCATGTGTGCCATGACCGGAGAATCGACAATTTTGATCGATTTGGATTTACGCAAGCCTTCCGTATCGAAACGGTTATCGCTTGAAAAAGAAAAGGGAATCACAAACTGTATGCTTGGGCAAATTTCGCTGGATGATGCAATTATCAAGAAATCGCCTGAAATTAATTTTGATATGTTGCTGGCCGGCACAGTGCCTCCTAACCCCGGAGAGATGATTCGTTCGTCTAAAATGCAGGAACTGGTCAGTGAGCTGAAAAAGAGGTATCATTATGTGATTATTGATACCAGTCCGGTGGGTATTGTGTCGGATGCTTATCCGCTTGCGCCACTTGCCGATTGCTTGCTTTATATTGTTAGGAGCAGAAAAACAAACAAGAAATTCTTCAAAACCGTAATTCGTCAGTTGAAAGCCGATAGAATACAATATGTGGGAATGGTGTTGAATGATGTTGATTCTAAGGCGGGTGGTTACGGATATAATTACGGATATCAACGTTACGGGTATGGTAATTATGGCAATAATGCCGTTACGAAGGATTATATAAAGAATTATTACGACGAAGAATAATACGGAAATACGATGAAATTTGATTTAGAAAATGTTCACATTGCAGTGGTAGGGTTGGGCTACGTTGGCCTGCCATTAGCAATAGAATTCGGTAAGAAATACGATGTTATTGGTTTTGATATAAATACAACCCGTGTAGAGGAATTAAGCCGATGCGAAGATCATACACGCGAAGCAAATATTGAAGACCTGAAAAAAGCTTCGGACCTGAAGCGAAACGGTAATGCGGCGGGATTATCATTCAGCTCCGATGTGCATGATTTATGCAAAGCAACCGTTTTTATTGTCACGGTACCCACGCCAATCGATTCATTTAATAATCCGGATCTTACACCTCTGCTTAAGGCAAGTGCCACGGTAGGCAGTGCATTGAAAAAAGGAGACATTGTAATATACGAATCGACCGTCTATCCCGGTTGTACGGAAGAGGATTGTGTACCTGTGCTGGAAAAGCAATCGGGATTGAAATTTAATGCCGACTTCTTTTGCGGATATTCTCCGGAGCGTATCAATCCAGGCGATAAGATCAATACTCTGACCAAAATAAAGAAAATCACTTCCGGTTCTACTCCCGAAGTGGCTGATGTTGTGGATGCGTTGTACCGCTCTATTATTGAAGCAGGCACCCACAAAGCTCCGAATCTGAAGGTGGCCGAAGCTGCCAAAGCAATCGAAAATGCACAACGCGATGTCAATATTTCATTCGTCAACGAACTGGCGCTGATTTTTGATCGGGTGGGTATCGATACTGCCGACGTGATTGAAGCGGCCGGCACCAAGTGGAATTTTCTAAAGTACAAACCCGGATTGGTGGGGGGACACTGTATTGGCGTAGACCCTTACTATCTGGCACATAAATCGAAAGCGCTTGGATACGATCCTCAGGTCATTTTGTCCGGACGGCGTGTCAACAACAGCATTGCCGGTTTCATTGCCAACAAGGTGTTGAAACTGATGATCCAGAAAGATCATAAAATTAAGCACTCACGAGCCCTTATTCTTGGTTTTACCTTTAAGGAAAATTGTCCGGATGTGCGTAATACGAAGGTGATAGATATTTATAAAGAACTGAAAGAGTTTGGATTGCAGGTGGATGTTTATGATCCGTGGGCCAATGTTCAGGAGGTGAAACGTGAGTACGATCTGGATTTGTTGCCGGTACTCGATCCGTCAACTGTGTATGAGGCCATTGTGGTTGCTGTGGAGCACAGCGAATTCAAAACCATCGATTATAAAAAATACAGAGATGCCGGAGCTGTCATTTTTGACGTGAAGGGTTTTGTAGATCGTAGTTTGGTGGATGCCCGCCTGTAAAAACAGATGTAATAATTGCAATTAACACACAATATAATATGCAAATAGCGATAGTCGGGACAGGATATGTCGGATTGGTTTCCGGTGCCTGCTTTGCCGAGATGGGAGTGGAAGTTACCTGTGTGGATATTGACACTCAAAAAATTGAAAATTTAAAGCAAGGTATTATTCCAATATATGAGCCTGGGCTTGATGAGATGGTTGTACGAAACGCAAAGGCCGGACGATTGAAGTTTTCAACCTCTTTGCCTGCCATCCTGGATGAAGTAGAAGTGGTTTTTAGCGCCGTAGGCACGCCCCCGGATAAAGATGGGAGCGCTGATATGCAATATGTTTACGAGGTAGCGCGAACCATTGGCCGCAACATGAATAAGTATGTTTGCGTGGTCACAAAAAGTACGGTGCCCGTGGGAACTGCACAGCAGGTGAAAGAGATTATTCAAAAAGAATTAGACCTGCGGGGTGTTTCCATTCCGTTTGATGTGGCTTCCAATCCTGAGTTTTTGAAAGAAGGAGATGCTATCAACGATTTTATGAGTCCCGACCGAGTAGTGGTCGGTATCGAATCGGAGCGTACCCAGAAGTTGATGACCCAGCTCTATCGTCCGTTTTTGCTGAACAATTTCCGGGTTATTTTTATGGATATTCCGTCGGCCGAAATGACCAAATATGCCGCTAATGCCATGTTGGCAACCCGTATCAGTTTTATGAACGACATTGCCAATCTTTGTGAAAGAGTGGGGGCCGACGTAAATATGGTACGGAAAGGCATCAGTTCCGACAGTCGTATCGGCACCAAATTTCTCTATTCCGGTATCGGATATGGCGGTTCGTGTTTTCCGAAAGATGTACGGGCACTGATTAAAGTGGCAGAGAAATACGAATATACAATGCATGTGCTTAAATCGGTAGATGAAGTAAACGAACGACAGAAAGAGATTTTGTTTGCTAAACTGCAACATGCGCTGTCAAACGATTCGTTGAATGGAAAGATGGTTGCATTGTGGGGACTTGCCTTCAAACCGAATACAGATGATATGCGGGAAGCTCCGTCTCTGGTGCTCATTCGTAAATTGCTGGAAGCCGGCTGCAAGGTGCGCCTGTTCGATCCGGTTGCGATGGAAGAGGCGCGGAAGGCAATAGATAGAAGCATTGATCCATCATTGCGACAGGATATCTATTTTGCTTCCGACATTTACGATACGGTGAATGATGCAGATGCTTTGATGCTTGTCACCGAATGGAAAGAGTTTAGAATGCCCAATTGGCAGATTGTGAAGAAATTGATGAAACATCATATTGTGCTCGATGGTCGTAATATTTACGATAAAAAAGAGATATCGGAGCTGGGATTTACCTATGAAGGTGTGGGCGTTTGAACAGATAAGGTCGAATAGCTGATGCAAACTTTTTATGAACTGGCCGAACAGAGGCAAAGCGACCGCGCATACGAAACCCGCCCCGTTAAAAAAGAGGTATTGGAGCGTATGCTGGAGGCGGCACGATTATCGCCATCTGCCTGTAACGGACAGCCATGGAAGATCATTGTTGTAGATGATCCCGATTTGAAAAACCGGATAGCCGATGCTACTTCAACTAAAGTAATCGGCATTAACCATTTCACGAAGCAGGCACCTGTTTATTTGGTTGTTGTGGAAGAGGTTGCGAATATATCTTCGCGGATAGGAAGTTTGGTGAAACGTAAATATTTTCCGTCAATAGATTTGGGAATTCTGGCAAGTCATCTTACCTTAGCAGCTGCAAACGAAGGATTGGGTTCTTGCATTATCGGGTGGTTTGACGAGAAGAAAATCAAGTCATTATTAGATATACCCCTCTCTCGCAAAATCCCGTTTTTGATTTTATTGGGCTACACCACGGCACCTCATCGGGATAAAATTCGCAAGCCGTTGTCTGATATTGTGTCGTACAATGGTTATAAATGATAATTGAATATCATAGTATTTTTGAGCGTTTAATCTTCAAAAAAATAATGATTGGTTATGAAAAGTATTAAAGGAACTCGTACGGAACAAAACCTGCTAAAGTCTTTTGCAGGCGAATCGCAAGCCCGTAACCGTTACACCTATTTTGCAAGTGTGGCTAAAAAAGAGGGTTACGAACAGATTGCTGCTATTTTTGAAGAAACGGCAAATCAGGAAAAGGAACATGCCAAACGGATGTTCAAGTTTCTGGAAGGTGGAATCGTTGAAATTACAGCGACCTATCAGGCTGGTGTTATTAGCACTACCGCCGAAAATCTGAAAGAAGCAGCCGGAGGTGAACACGAAGAATGGTCGGATCTCTATCCGTTTTTTGCTCAGGTGGCCGACGAAGAAGACTTCCCTCAGATAGCCGCGATGTATCGGATGATCTCAGTAGCTGAAAAAGGTCACGAAGAACGTTATCTGGCATTACTACATAATGTGGAAACAGATGAAGTTTTTGAAAAAATAGATGAAGTGACCTGGCAGTGCCGGAATTGCGGATATATCCATACCGGCAAAACAGCGCCCGAAATTTGTCCGGCATGTTTGCATCCGCAGTCTTATTTTGAAGTCAAAAAAGAAAACTACTAAAGCTTAGCTTTGTTTAAAATTTAGAATTTTATTTTTCAGCCCCTGATGATTTATATTATCAGGGGCTTTTTGTATTTATTTGTCATCTATTGTGCGTTAAAAAATGGATCAAATGCGAATATACTATTAAATATTGTACTGATTCAATATTCTCATTATCATATTAATATGTGTTACTTTGTTATTCTTGTAGGGTTAAAATAGGGGTGCCTTCATTTTGTATTATTTCTTGTAGTATTAATCTTGGGTTCAAATCCTTGACAACTTAATTTTGGCACAATAACTTTGCAGTGCATTTGTAAAATTACCCTAAAATCATATATATGAAAAAAGAGACTTCTCTTCTTGTGCTTTTCCTTTTTGTCTTATTTTCCTCTTTTAAATATATACCTGCGAGTCCTGTGTCACGGATTGAATATCGTGCGGATTCAATTATGAAACTAATGACGCTGGATGAAAAGATAGGACAACTCAATCTACCCGGAGCTGGCGATTTTGTGACAGGTCAGGCTCAAAATTCCGATATTGGAGGGAAGGTTAAACAAGGATTGGTTGGCGGATTGTTCAATATCAAATCGGTCGCGAAGATTAAAGCCATGCAACAAGTAGCCGTTGAACAGAGCCGTTTGCATATTCCTCTTATTTTCGGCATGGATGTTATACATGGCTACGAAACCACATTTCCTATACCTCTCGCATTGTCCTGCACATGGAACCTGTCGATGATAGAAAAAACGGCACGCATTGCAGCTATTGAAGCCAGTGCCGATGGCATATGCTGGACTTTTTCTCCAATGGTGGATATTGCCCGCGATCCTCGCTGGGGACGGATTGCCGAAGGTTCCGGAGAAGATCCGTATCTCGGCTCTTTGATTGCAAAAGCCATGGTGAATGGGTATCAGGGAGACCTCTCTCATAACAATAATATTATGGCCTGCGTAAAACACTACGCGTTGTATGGCGCAGCCGAAGCCGGACGCGATTACAACACAGTGGATATGAGTATACGCAGAATGTACGAAGATTATTTACCTCCATATAAAGCCGCTATTGATGCCGGTTGCGGATCTGTAATGGTTTCATTCAACGAAATTGACGGAATTCCCGCGACAGGCAACAAATGGTTACTAACTGACGTGTTGCGCAAACAATGGGGCTTTAAAGGTTTTGTAGTTACCGATTATACAGGTATTTCCGAAATGACAGCTCATGGCATGGGCGATTTGCAGTCTGTATCGGCTTTGGCATTGAAAGCCGGCGTTAACATGGATATGGTAAGCGAAGGATTCCTGACCACCCTGAAAAAATCACTGAACGAAAGAAAAATTACACAAAAAGAGATTGACGATGCCTGTAAATCAGTGTTAATAGCAAAATTGAAGCTGGGGTTATTTGAAAATCCCTATAAATATTGTAATGAGAACCGCGCTAAAACGGAAATCTTCACACCGGAAAATTTGGCTTTTGCCCGCAAAACAGCAGCCGAAAGCTTTGTATTGCTAAAGAATCAGAACAATTTATTACCCCTAAAGAAAAGCGGAACCATTGCTTTAATCGGTCCGTTGGCCAATAACAGAGAAAATATGTGTGGCACATGGTCGGTAGCAGCCGATTTTTCCAAGCCGGCAACGCTTTATGAAGCAATGAAGGCGGCGGTAGGCGATAAAGCTAAAATCATGTATGCACAAGGATCCAATATTTTTGCCGACGAGGAAATGGAAAAAAGAGTCAGTGTTTTTGGAAAAACCACGAATCGCGATAACCGTCCGGTAAAAGAAATTCTGGATGAAGCTGTGAAGGTAGCTGCTCAGGCCGATGTGATCGTGGCGGCGGTAGGTGAATCTTCCGAAATGAGCGGTGAGTGTGCAAGCCGGTCAGATATTTCCATTCCGGATACACAGAAAGAGCTTCTCAGAGCTTTGGCTCAAACAGGCAAGCCGGTGGTATTGGTGCTGTTTACCGGACGCCCGCTTACATTGGGTTGGGAGAATGAAAATATTCCGGCCATACTGAATGTATGGTTTGGAGGCACTATGGGGGCTAATGCAATTTCGGATGTGTTGTTCGGAGACGTTAATCCGAGTGGTAAGCTCACAGCCTCATTTCCACGCAATATGGGTCAAATACCTATTTATTACGCGCATAAACCGACAGGCAGACCGGAACATCAAAAAGATCAGTTTGAGAAATTCCGCTCTGTTTATTTAGATGTTCCTAATTCTCCACTCTATCCGTTTGGATACGGACTTAGCTACACTTCGTTCGACTATTCTACTCCGGTACTTTCATCATCAAAATTACAGGCAAACGACAGCATCACCGTTAGCTGTCAGGTTACAAATAAAGGCAAAAAAGACGGTGCAGAGGTAGTTCAAATGTATTTGCACGATTTAGCAGGCAGCGTTACACGGCCGGTAAAAGAGCTGAAAGGTTTTGAAAAAATCTTTCTGAAAGCAGGTGAAACAAAAACCGTCAGTTTTACCATCAAACCGCAAATGCTGGCCTTCTATCGTGCAGATATGACTTTTGGAACAGAACCCGGAGACTTTGAGGTGTACATAGGCGGCAACTCGAGTGATGTAAAGAAAGCATTATTTTCCCTCGAACAGTAAAAATTATTTGTATGATTCGGTTATTAATTCTTTTATTAGCAACAGTTTGCATGCCATTGTTGACTGCACAGCAATATATTGTGCCGGAATCGCTTCGGGCTACAGGGTATGATGCGCATGTTGAAATAACGTATGCCAACCTACCCGGTTTTGCTTACGACATTTATCTCTCGACAGATCATGGCATTCATTTTCAAAAGAGAGCGGAAAACAGCTCCGGATTTTTCCTTGATTTTCTCGGTAAATCTTTTGGCGAAAGAGATTTGGTGTACAGAGTCGTACCCAGAGGAATGAATGTGACAGACAAAGCCGCCGCAAAGTTCGAATGTAAAGCAACGACTCATAAATTCACGGATGACCAGCTGATTGATATGGTTCAGCGCTATACTACCCGCTATTTCTTTGATCTGGCTCATCCCGACTGTGGTATGGCGCGGGAACGAAGCAACGATAATCATGGAGATATAGTGACTACCGGCGGGACGGGGTTCGGAATTATGGCGTTAGTAGCCGGAGCTCAGCGTAACTATTTCCCGCGGGAACAAGCCATGAATAAAATCGATCAGATTGTTTCTTTCCTCGAAAGGGTCGATCGTTTTCATGGAGCCTGGGCGCACTGGTACAATGGGAATACAGGTAAAGTATTCAATTTCAGTCAATATGACGATGGGGGAGACCTCGTGGAAACAGCCTTCCTTACACAGGGATTGCTTACTGCCCGTCAATATTTTATAAACGGAAACGATAAGGAAAAAGCACTTTCGTCGCGCATTACAAAACTTTGGGAAGATATTGACTGGAACTGGTATACGGACGGTACAGACTCCCTTTACTGGCATTGGTCAAAGAACTATGGCTTCAAAATGCGTCATCGGATCAAGGGCTTTGATGAAACTCTTATTACATACGTATTGGCGGCATCTTCGCCGACACATCCGATTCGACCGGAAGTGTTCAATTGCTGGAAAACTTCTCCATACTATCAAAACGGCAAAAGCTATTTTGGAATACCATTATCGTTGGGCATGGAATACGGAGGTCCGCTGTTTTTTACCCACTACTCGTTTCTCGGATTGAATCCGAAAGGATTAAGCAATACAGATGCCGATTTTTGGGAACGGAACAGAAACCATGTCTTGATTCACCGTGCTTATGCAATAGCAAACCCGAAGAAATACAAAGGCTACGGAGCCAACAGTTGGGGATTTACCTCCTCAGATGATCCATTGGTTGGATATACCTCGCATCATCCGGGCACGCCTGATGAAAATGGCACTGTTTCGCCAACAGCAGCGCTTTCGTCCTTGCCCTATGCCCCGCAGGAAGTGCTGCCGGTATTCCGTCATTTTTATTACGATTTAGGTAAAGAATTATTAGGCAAATATGGATTTTATGATGCTTTTAACTTGAACATGGTATCAGGCCAACAGGTAGTTCGTTCGTATCTGGCAATCGATCAGGGACCGATTGCTGCGATGATTGAGAACTACCGGAGCGGCTTACTCTGGACTCTCTTTATGCAAAATGAAGAGATTGGTAATGGGCTCAAAAAATTGGGATTTCAGTATAAATAATATTTTGATACTGGAATGTTATAAGTAAAGAGGATAGATAATTTATGTATTAATTAACACAAAATCAGAACTATGAAAAGGAAAATCAGTTTTATTCTGTTGCTGCTGAGTGCATTTACGTTGCAGATGTTTGCACAGAACATGAAAGTCTCGGGTGTTGTTCGGGATGCTGAGACCAAAGAAACTCTTTTGGGAGTTAGTGTGGTGATAAAAGGATTAAGACAAGGTACTGTTACCGACGTAAATGGTCAATTTGTTTTAAATGCAGAAAAGGGAAGTGTGTTACAACTCTCTTATGTGGGGTTTGAATCGCAGGAGATCGTTGTTACTTCAAGTCAGAAATTCGATATAAAATTGAGATCTACAGCCACCAAAATGAATGAACTTGTAGTAATTGGTTATGGTACTGCAAAGAAAAGTCAGGTTGTAGGTTCGGTCTCAACCGTTAAAAGTGACGAACTTACTAAGCAGCCTTTGCTAACTGCTGCGCAAGGATTACAAGGCAAAACAACCGGTATTCAAATTATCGCTTCGGGTGATCCGGGAGGACAACCGCAGGTTCGTATCAGAGGTACCAATACCATTACAGCGGATGCCAATCCTATTTATGTGGTGGATGGTGTCATTGTATCCGACATCACTAATATTAATACCAACGATATTGAGAGTATGGATGTGTTGAAAGATGCTGCCTCTCAGGCAATTTATGGTAGCCGTGCTGCAAACGGTGTCGTTCTTGTTACCACAAAAGCTGGAAAATCGGGGAAAACAAAGGTGAGCTTTGACTCCTATGTGGGTTTTCGCACAATGACTTCAAAGGTAAAAATGGCTGATGCTAAGACCTACGCTCAATATACAAACGAGGCAAGGGCATATGACGGACAACCGGCCATGTTTGATTTAAGTACGTTGAAATATAATACCGACTGGACAGATGCTATTACGCGTAATGGTATGGTACAGAATTATAATGTTAGTATAAGCGGTGGCACAGATAATACAACCTATTATTTCAGTGCGAATCAGTTTGGAGATAAAGGAATTCTAAAAGGAAATGATTTCAATCGTACTTTATTACGCAACAGTAATATATACAAATTAGGAAAATACATCAAACTTGGTCATACGCTCAACCTCTCTTTTGCAAAGAATAATTTGAAGCCCAATGAGTTTGCCGACGCCTATCGCATTGGTTCCACGGCTCCAGTAAGAGATGATAAGGGAAACTACGGTTATGTGTCAGGGTTAAGTGTAGCAAATCCGGTGGCAGCTCTTGACTATACTCACCATTTTACAAACGATACCCGTTTACAGGGGAATCTATTTGTTGATATAACTCCATTATCGGGATTGACTATTCATAACAGCTTTAATTTTAATAATGCAGTAAGAAAGGAGACCAATTATGTTCCTAAATATTATGTAAGTAGTGTTCAACAAACCTCTAATTCAACATTGTCAATTGCCAATAGGGATAGTACTTATTACATTATCGACAATAATGCTAATTATACCAGAAAAATTTTCGAAAAGCATGAAATAAATACAACGGTTGGTCATTCTGCAGAAAAAGACAAAGGAACCGCATTGGGTGGTACCCGAAACAATGTTCCCGATCAGGAAAATCTTTGGTATCTTGATCAGGGTGATGTAAACTCAGCCACAAATTTTCATAATGGTTATCTTAAACGAAGAGAATCATGGTACGGCCGTTTGATCTATACGTATGATAATAAATACAATTTTAGTGGCGTATTGCGTCGCGATGGTTCAAGCGCTTTTCCTGTTAATCAAAGATGGGGAACTTTTTACTCCTTTGGAGGTTCGTGGATTATGAATCATGAGAGCTTTATGCAAAAACAACATGTCTTCGATGAACTCAAATTGCGGGCAAGTTATGGAAAAATCGGGAACGACAATTTGCCGTATGGTACAGGTACAATAACTTCTGTAACTTCGACCGGAGCGTACAACTTTGGAGGTAATAGCAATCCTGTGTCGCAAGGTTTAACTTTTGATCAGATTAAAGATGCTACTATCACCTGGGAAACCACGAAAGGGTATGATGCCGGTATTGAATTTGCCACGCTGGGACGAAGATTGAGCGGTGAAATTTCTTACTACAATAAACTTACGAATGCCTATGTTCCTATCACAGTGCCAACTGCATCCGGAGATGCGGATAACAGAGTAATTTCGCAAGCGGCAGATGTTCGGAACTCAGGAGTGGAATTTAATTTGAATTGGAAACAACGGGTAAATAACAATTTTTCTTATCATACAGGATTTAATATCACCTTTAATCACAATAAAGTAGATAAAGTCAGAGGAGGATTACAGTTGAAAGACGGTGGTCTTGGTAATGGAAATATTGTTACTTATACGGTTCAAGGGGAGCCAATTGGAAGTTTTTGGGTATATAAAACCGATGGAATTTACAAAACTCAAACAGAGGTTGATAATTCGCCACATCTTACGGGGACTCAACCCGGTGATTTGAAATTGGTAGATGTAAATGGAGATGGCGTAATCAACGATAAAGACCGCGAATTTGTAGGTTCGTATCAGCCTAAAACCTATTTCGGACTTAATTTTGGCTTTGATTACAAGGCATTTGACTTTTCTGTTGATTGCTATGGTAATCTTGGAAACAAAATTTTCAATGGTAAGAAAGCAGTACGCTTTGGTAACGACAATATTGAAGCTGATAGAGCTGCCGATCGTTGGAGTACTTCAAATCCGAATGGCACTCAGCCTCGTGCATCGAATGCGATTCCGGCACCATCAGATTATTTTGTTGAATCAGGGAACTTCTTCCGTATTAACAATATCACTCTTGGTTATTCCTTACCAGTTGAGAAATGGAATATTGGTATTACGAAGTTAAGATTTTATGCAACAGCTCAAAACCCGTTAATATTGAAAAAATACAGTGGATACACACCTGAACTTCCGGGAAGCGCAACTGCCTCTGGAATTGAATTGTCAATTTATCCGGTAGCATCTACTTATATGTGCGGCGTCAACGTATCATTCTAATTAATGGACAAATAGACTATATAAATCAATCTTTAATTTTATTTTGAGATGAAAACAATCAAAACTTCTCTATATATATTAGGCGGTTTATTCATCATGTTATTGTCTTCGTGTAATAACAATTGGTTAAGCCCTTCTCCCGAAAATCAGCTGATTAAACAGGATTCAACATTTCTGATTCCGGCTAATGCTGAAAAATTCGTTAATGCCTGCTATAATCAATTACTTCAATGGCAAACAAACTCTTTCTCTTTTATTGGTTATTCAAGTATTACTTCCGATGATGCCGATAAAGGGAGTGATCCCGGTGATTTGGGTTCGGACAAAGATCAAATGGACAATATTACCTATACTTCAACAAGTGGGTCGATAGGCGAAGCCTGGACCGGTAATTTTAATGGAGTAACCCGCTGCAATCAGGCGATTGTCAATGTTCCCAAATACAGTATCAGCGATAATCTGAAAACCAGGTACATAGCGGAAGCACGTTTTTTACGTGCATTGTACTATTTCAATTTGGTACGTTGTTTTGGCGATGTACCTCTGATAACCAAAGTGATAGACGTCACTAATACTGCCGATTTGACACTCGTAAATACGCGTACACCAAAAGATAAAGTATATGCGGCTATCGAAGATGATTTGAATTTTGCTATCTCTAATTTACCTAAAAATACAGATTACAGTGCTGCCGATTTAGGTAGAGCCACTAAAGGTGCTGCAACAGCTCTTCTTGCCAAGGTTGCCATGTATGAAAAGAAATGGGATGTTGTATTATCACTTACTGACCAAATTATTAACGGCAGTGTAGGTAGCTATGGTTTAGTAAGCGATTATTCAAAAATTTGGAGAGAAGAGGGTGAAAATAGCAGTGAATCTTTGTTTGAAGTACAAGCTCGCGGCATTACGCCTAATGCCGGTATCGGTGGTTATGTGGATTGTCAGGGAGCCAGAGGTTCAATTACGTATCCTGATGGTACATCGGGCATTAGCGGTTGGGGATTTAATTCTCCAAGCCAGGATCTGGAAAATGCTTACGAAGTTGGCGATGTGCGTAAAGCCGCCACTATCATGTATCGTGGACAAACGTTATGGGATGGCGCAGTGGTTGGTGCAGATGTGGCCAACCCACGGTATAACTACAAAGCGTATGTGAGTAAAAAACTGGAGTCATTTAATGGAAATGATTGGGAATCAAATAAAAATATTCGCATTTTGCGCATGGGCGAAGTATATTTGATGAATGCCGAAGCTGCTAACGAAAAATCGCAAACAAGCAAAGCTCAAACTTCGCTTAATGCTGTAAGAAATAGAGCTGGCCTTGCAAATACAACGGCCTCTTCTCAAACCGATTTGCGCACAGCAATATGGAAAGAACGCCGTGTGGAGTTGGCGATGGAGCATGATCGTTTCTTCGATCTTATCCGCCAAGGTCGTGCCGGAGCTGTGTTGCGTGCTTTGGGTAAACATTTTGTGGATGGCAAAAACGAAGTCTTCCCGATTCCTCAAACTGAAATTGATGCAAGTAATGGCCAACTTACACAAAATCCGGGATATTAAACCAGCTAAATAGTCACGTCTCAATGAAGCAGAAAAGGGAGGAATTTTCCTCCCTTTTTTACTGTACAAGACCCGAAATTACTCATCATTTAAATTTAACAACGGCAATTTATCTGCCCAGATTCCGTATTGGTAAGCTTTTTATTAGAACACAGAAAAAAATATGAAGATAATCCTAAGTGTGATTTTTGCGTTCACGTTAGTAATGTCACTCAGTGGCCAATCAAAGGTTGTAAAAGGTCAAATAACCGAATACAACGTTTCTACAGAAAAAACATATCAGGTTACCGGCATTGTCTCGGACGAACAAGATAAGCCCATCGATCAGGTAAGAGTGATGGTGAAAGATGGCGTTGGTTCCGCTACAACAAATTCAAAAGGAGAGTACAGTATCACTATTGGTGCAAATGATAAGGCATTGCGTTTTTATTATCCGGGAATGGTAATTACAGAATTGCCTATAAGCATTCAAAACCTTCGGGTTAATTGCACCTTAAAAAAAGATCAATCCGATCATTCACTTCCAAAGCATACAGCACAGGTTACAGCCTGGTTCGATCCTAAAAACGATCACCCCAAGACTTTTTGTAACCCACTGAATATCGATTACAATTTCGAACCATATAATACGGAAAACAAAATTTCTTGTCGCTCAACCGCCGATCCGTTGATTGTACCATTCAAGGGAGAATATTATTTGTTCAGTACCAATCAGGATGGCTTTTACGTTTCCAACGATCTCTCGAAGTGGAAATTCGTTTTCAGCGGTTTTCAGCGAAAGCCTACAGACGATGACCAATGTGCTCCGGCCGTAGAAGTGATAGGCGATACCATTGTGATGATTGGTTCTACCTACAAAGAACTACCGGTTTGGTATAGTACCAATCCCAAAGAAGGGCGTTGGAAAAGACTAACTGAAACCGCGCTGTTGCCGCACTGGGATCCGGATTTATTTTTAGACGACGATGGACGTTTGTTCCTCTATTACGGTTCCAGCAATGAATTTCCGATTAAAGTGGCCGAATACGATCGCTCCACTTTTCGCCCGAAAAGTATTGTTCACGATTTATTCGGACTGAACCCTGAAGTACATGGATGGGAACGGTTTGGGATGAACAACGACGATTCCGTTTCACTAAAGCCATTTGTCGAAGGTGCATATATGACCAAACACAATAACAAATACTATCTGCAATACGGAGCCCCGGGTACCGAATTCAAAGTGTATGCCGATGGTGTTTACGTGGCCGATCAGCCTTTCGGACCATTTGTTTATCAGCAACACAATCCATTTTCGTATAAACCGGGCGGATTCGTTTTGGGAGCCGGGCATGGTGGAACATTTAAAGACAATTTCAGTAATTACTGGCATATATCTACCTGCATGTTGTCCTTGCGCGAAACTTTTGAAAGACGAATAGGACTCTATCCTGCCGGATTTGATAAAGATGGTGTCATGTATTCAAACACTGCCTTTGGTGATTATCCAACAACCATTCCTCAAAACACCGAAGATCACCAAAAAGGAAATTTCACCGGCTGGATGTTACTGTCGCTAAACAAAAAGACATGGGCCTCGTCGTCCGATAGCATTTATACTCCCGAAAATGCTTCAGACGAAAACATGCGCACTTACTGGGCTGCAAAATCCGGTCAACCCGGCGAATGGTTTGCTATGGATCTGGGCGATGTAAAGCAGGTGAATGCCATTCAGGTAAATTACTACGAACACAAGGCCAACCAATTTGGGAAAGCTATGGACATATACCATCAATACAAAATATACAGCTCAACCGATGGCAACAATTGGGAACTGGTGGTAGATAAAAGTGATAACGATATGGATGTGCCTCACGATTATGTGGAACTACGACAACCTATCCAAACCCGCTATGTAAAAGTAGAAAACATACACACGGCCAGCGGCAATTTTGCTTTGATGGATCTGCGTGTTTTTGGAAAAGCTCCGGGAGTTATTCCTGAAGCTGTTCAAAAGCTAACCGTCAACCGGAGTAAAAGTGATACCCGTAACGCCATAATATCATGGAAACCGCAACAACGCACTTATGGTTATAATATCTATTTTGGCACTGCAGCAGATAAACAATACAACTGCATCACAGTGTACAACGCCAATTCTTATGACCTCCGCGGATTAGACAAGGGAACATCTTATTATTTTTCCATCGAAGCATTGAGTGAAAGCGGAGTTTCCAATCGGTCGAAAAACATTTTTGTAAAATAGAAGGTATAAAATACAATATAAATAACATATAAAAACAGACTATACGTGAAAACAAGAATCTATCTTTTAGCAATCTGTTGCCTATTCCTTTCAAGTGTTTCTGCACAAAAGAGCAACAAGAAAAAGTCGAAGGCTGTTGCCGAAGTAGCAACACCTGTTTTGTCATCAGGTAAAGCGCTTTATTTCAAAAATGATCCTGCCATGGATCGGTTTATAACTGATTTAATGGCTAAAATGACTCTCGATGAAAAAATAGGGCAGCTCAATTTACCTTCTTCGGATGATTTTGTAACCGGTGAGGCAAAGAACTCCGACATTGGTAAAAAAGTGGAAGAGGGAAAAGTAGGAGGCTTATTCAATATTAAAGGGGTCGCAAAAATTCGTGATATTCAAAAGGTGGCAGTTGAAAAAAGCCGTTTGAAAATACCGATGATTTTTGGAATGGATGTGGTTCACGGATACGAAACCACCTTCCCGATTCCGTTGGGATTAGCCTCGTCGTGGGATATGAGCCTGATAGAACAATCGGCACGCATAGCAGCTCAGGAAGCGACGGCAGATGGTATTTGCTGGACCTTTTCACCCATGGTGGATGTCTCCCGTGATCCTCGTTGGGGACGTGTTGCAGAAGGTTCGGGCGAAGATGTATACCTTGGTTCTCAAATAGCCAAAGCTATGGTTCACGGTTATCAGGGCAATAGTTTAGCCGATAAAAACACCATGATGTCGTGCGTAAAACATTATGCTTTGTATGGAGCTGTAGAGGCTGGGCGTGACTACAACACGGTTGACATGGGTCGACTGCGGATGTACAACGATTACCTTCCAACCTACAAAGCTGCCGTCGACGCAGGAGTTGGTAGTGTGATGGCATCGTTTAATGAAGTAGATGGAATTCCTGCAACGGCCAATCGTTGGCTTCAGACTGAGGTTCTTCGTAATCAATGGGGATTCGGCGGATTTGTTGTAACCGACTTTACAGGCATTAATGAGATCGTGAATCATGGACTTGGAGACCTCCAACATGTATCTGCTTTGGCTTTAAAAGCAGGAATTGATATGGACATGGTGGGCGAAGGGTTTCTGACTACGCTGAAGAAATCATTGAATGAAGGTAAAATTACTCAGGCTGACATTGATCAGGCTGTTCGCCGTATTCTGGAAGCAAAATATCGTCTGGGATTATTCAGCGATCCTTATAAATACTGCGATTTGAATCGTCCTAAAACAGAAGTTTATAATCAGCAAAACAGATCCGTGGCACGTTCCATTGCCAGCCAGTCTGTGGTATTGATGAAAAATGCCAATGAAGTTTTACCGTTGAAGCAAACAGGCACGGTAGCCGTAATCGGTCCGCTGGGAGATAATCCTGAAAACATGCCGGGTACCTGGAGTGTGGCCGCCAGGCACAAAGAAGCTATCAGCCTGCTAAAAGGATTAAAAGAAACCATGGGCGATAAAGTAAACTTTGTGTACGCCAAAGGAAGTAATTTTGAATACGATGCAGAACTGGAATCGCGTTCTGCCATGTTTGGTAAAAACAGCTATCGCGACACCAGACCCGTAGCCGAAATTATCAAAGAAGCTCTGGAAGTAGCCCAAAAGGCCGATGTTATTGTTGCCGCTTTGGGCGAAGCTTCGGAAATGAGTGGCGAGTGCAGCTCCAGATCTGATATTAGTGTTCCTCAATCGCAAAAAGATTTGTTGGTAGAGCTAAAGAAGTTAGGAAAACCCATCGTCTTGGTTCTCTTTACCGGACGTCCATTGGTCTTGAATCAGGAGAAAGAAATAGCCGATGCTATTCTGAATGTTTGGTTTCCCGGAAGCGAAGCCGGCTATGCCATCTCGGATGTATTATTCGGAAAGGTAAACCCATCGGGAAAACTTCCAATGACATTTCCACGCAGCGTAGGTCAGGTACCATTGTATTACAATTACAAATCAACAGGTCGCCCTGAAAAAGAGGAAGACATCTTTGAAAAATTCAAATCGGTTTATCTGGATGTGCCTAATTCACCGCTTTATCCTTTTGGATACGGACTTAGTTATACAACTTTCGGTTATAGTGATGTCAGCCTGAGTTCATCAAAACTACAGGGAAATCAAACGCTCAAAGCCAGCGTAACCATTACAAATACGGGTAAATATGATGGAGCTGAAGTCGTTCAGTTGTACATTCGCGATGTAGTTGGAACTATTACCCGACCGATCAAAGAATTAAAGGGATTCCAAAAAATCATGCTCAAAGCCGGCGAGAGTAAAACTGTAACCTTTGATATTACACCCGAAAGTTTGAAGTTCTATAACAGCGATTTAAAATACGACTGGGAAAGTGGCGATTTCGAAATAAAAATCGGTGGCAGTTCCAACGATCTGAAAACAGCGCTTGTAAATTGGACAAAATAATTCATTAATAGAATATTACCATGAAATTTTCTTATTTTATCATACTTCTGAGTTTGTGCTTTAGCCTATCGGTGGCAGCAGAAACTGCTGTCAGCATTGGTAATTTTAAATCATTCAAACAAGCGGGAAATTCAATTATTGTTCAGGCCGATAACGGCGTAATGGAGCTTACTGCGTATCGAAATGATATTGTACGTGTACGCTGCTATAAAAATATGCCTTTGCACAGCTTCTCTTTTGCTGTGGATCAGCAAGCTGTTGGAACTTTCGCCTCCGTTTCGGATAAAAATTCCAGTCTGAGTCTACAAACTGCCGAAGTGAATGTGGAAATCACGAAATCACCTGTTCGGGTAAGCTTTTATTCAAAAACCAATCAACTTTTGAATGCCGACGATTCACGTTTTGGTGTCAGCTGGGTGGGAACCGATGTGACCTGTTACAAAAAACTCTTTGCCAACGAAAAATTTATCGGACTTGGAGAAAAAACAGGTCCGTTAAACAAACGGAGCATGGCATACGAAAACTGGAATTCGGATGTTCCGGCTTATGCGCTCAACCAAAACCCGCTCTATTCAACTATTCCTTTTTATATGGGGCTACATGATGGTTTGGCTTACGGCATTTTTTTCGACAATTCGTATAAAAGTACGTTTAGTTTTGGAGCTTCTACCGACGATACTATGTCGCATTTTGGCGCCATTGATGGTGAAATGGATTATTACTTTTTTGCCGGGAATTCGGTACGTAATATCATCGAAGGATATACCTGGCTCACCGGACGCCCCAAACTACCGCCTCTGTGGAGTCTTGGTTATCAGCAATGTCGTTACAGTTATTATCCCGACAAAGAGGTGCTAACCACAGCCCAAACCTTTAGAGATAAAAAATTTCCATGCGATGTGATTTATCTGGATATTCACTACATGGATAATTACAAAGTATTTACCTGGAATGCCGATCGTTTTCCTGATCCGAAAAAAATGACGGATGATCTGAAAAAATTAGGCTTTCATTTAGCGGTAATTGTAGATCCGGGTCTGAAAGTGGAGAAAGGCTACTCCGCTTACGATGAAGGACTCAAAAATAAATACTTTCTGTCTTATCCCGATGGGCAAAATTATATTGGAAGTGTATGGCCGGGTAGGTCTAATTTCCCCGATTTTACGCGCTCAGAAGTTCGGAAATGGTGGGGCGAAAAATTTTCGGCGCTAACAAGTAAAGGCGTGGAAGGATTCTGGAATGACATGAATGAACCGGCCACTTGGGGACAATGTATACCAAACATGGTGGAATGTGGTTTTGAAGGACATAAAACAACCATCCGCGAAGGGCATAATGTTTTCGGTATGCAAATGGCCAGAGGCACTTACGAGGGTACTCGCAAACTGTTGGAGGGTCGACGTCCGCTTACCATAACCCGAGCCACATATTCGGGAGGGCAGCGCTACTCAACCATATGGACCGGAGACAATTTTGCATCCGACGACCACATGCTTTTAGGAGCGCGTATTGTTGCTAATTTGGGATTAGCCGGATTTTCATTTGCCGGCCCAGATATTGGAGGTTTTATTGGAGAACCATCCAAAGATCTACTGGTTCGGTGGATGTCGCTGGGTGCATTTACTCCGTTTTATCGGAATCACAGCTCGTACGACATGAGTTATCGCGAGCCATGGGTATTGCCAAAAGAGCATCAGGATATTGTTCGCAACTACCTGAACTTACGTTACCAATTGCTTCCATATATTTATTCCAATGCACTGATTGCCTCACGTACCGGATTGCCATTGGTAAGAACATTGGCTATTGATTTTTCGGCGGATGAAAATATCTATAAAACAGCATACGAAAGCCAATACATGTTTGGAGATGGATTGCTTGTTTGCCCAACAGCAAGCACAGCCCAATACACCCGTATCTATTTGCCTCAGGGAACATGGTATCGTTTCTCGACGGACGAAAAATTTGCAGGAAATAAAGAGTATTCTGTTGCCTCACCTTTAAATGATCTTCCGGTATTTGTTCCGGAGAGCGCTATTTTGCCTATGCAAAACACGGTTCAAAATACATCCGAAAGTGCCGGCGATACACTGAAACTACATATTTACAATGGCACGAACTCTTCCGATTTTCTTTATTATGAAGACGATGGAACAACGTACAAATACGAAAACAACGTATCGTATGAACGTAACATTCACTTCAATCCGGATAAAGCAGAAATAAGTATTTCGGAAAAGAAAGGAACTTTTGATGGACGCTTCAAAAAGGTTCGTCTTATATTACACGGATTTGAGCAAATAGCCTCTATTCAAACGAACGGCAAAACGCTAACACCTATTTCAGACAAACTTACACAGACTGCAACATTTGACTGGACGGATTCTGCTATTACTGTAAAATGGAAAACCGTAAAATAAAATAAATCAATGTGTTATGGTTGACTATCTTGTGCCGGTTTATAAAATTTCATACACATCAGAATTATCACAAGAAACGATCATCCCGACAACTAACTAAAAAAATGAACGCATGAAAACCCCAATACTTTTATTAATTCTCTCCTTTACCTGTTTGAGTACTTTTGGACAAATGAAACTTAATCCTGAATTGCAAGCCGATGCGCTGATCCGACAGATGACGCTCGATGAAAAGATAGGACAGTTGAATCAATACTCCAGCGATTGGGAAAGTACCGGAAAAATAACCGCCGAAGGAGACAAAGAAACTCAAATCCGACAAGGTAAAGTAGGTTCCATGCTTAATGTCACCGGCGTTGACAAAACAAGGAAGTTACAAGAGCTTGCCATGCAATCCCGTTTGCATATTCCAATGATTTTCGGGTTAGACGTTATTCATGGTTTCCGCACAACCTTCCCGATTCCGCTTGGCGAAACAGCATCCTGGGATTTGGCACTGATCGAAAAATCGGCACGTATTGCCGCCACCGAAGCGTCCGCCTATGGCGTTCAATGGACGTTTGCACCCATGGTAGATATTGCACGCGACTCTCGTTGGGGACGTGTAATGGAAGGTGCCGGCGAAGATACTTACCTTGGAAGTCTGGTTGCAAAAGCACGTGTACACGGATTTCAGGGAAATGGACTGGGTAATGTGGATGCCGTAATGGCTTGCGCCAAACATTTTGCTGCCTACGGAGCCGCAATCGGCGGACGTGATTACAACTCGGTGGATATGAGCTTACGCCAGTTAAACGAAACCTACCTTCCCCCCTTCAAAGCGGCTGTTGAAGCAAACGTAGCGACACTCATGAATTCATTCAACGACATCAACGGGATACCCGCCACAGCCAATAGATACATTCAGCGTGACATTCTGAAAACACAGTGGAACTTTAAGGGATTCGTGGTAAGCGACTGGGGTAGCATTGGTGAGATGATAGCTCACGGTTATGCCAAAGACAGTTACGACGCAGCCATGAAAGCGATCAACGCCGGTTCGGATATGGATATGGAAAGTCGCTGTTATCGGGATAACCTGAAGCAGTTGGTTCAGGATGGTAAAGTTGATATTTCAGTGATTGATGAAGCCGTTAAGCGTATTCTTGTCAAGAAGTTCGAACTTGGACTATTCGACGATCCGTATCGCTTTTGCAATGCAGAAAGAGAAAAGAAACAAACCAATAATCCTGCAAACAGAGCGTTTGCTCGCGAAATAGGCAAAAAGAGTATTGTACTGCTTAAAAACGAGCCACTGAGTAATGGCAAACCATTGTTGCCTCTCTCCAAACGAACGAAAACAGTGGCATTAATCGGTCCATTGTGTAAAGCAACAAAGGCTAATCATGGATTTTGGTCTATCGCTTTTCCTGATGATTCTGCCCGGATTATATCCCAATACCAGGGCATCAAAAATCAGTTGGACAAGAGTTCCACCATTTTATATGCTAAAGGTTGTAATATCAACGATAACGACAAAACAGGTTTTGCCGATGCTATAAACGCAGCCAAAGCAGCCGATGTGGTTGTTATGTCGCTGGGCGAAGCGGCCGATATGAGTGGCGAAGCAAAAAGCAAAAGTAACCTGCAGCTTCCCGGTGTTCAGGAGGAGTTATTGAAAGCAATCTATAAAACAGGTAAGCCCGTCGTTTTATTAATCAATGCCGGCCGACCGTTAATCTTTAATTGGGCTTCGGATAATATTCCGTCTATTCTGTACACATGGTGGTTGGGAACCGAAGCCGGGAATGCCATTGCCGATGTACTTTTTGGTGACTATAATCCTGCTGGTAAATTACCGATTTCGTTTCCCCGCACTGAAGGTCAAATTCCAATTTACTACAATCACTTCAACACCGGACGACCTGCAAAGGATGAAAACGACAAAAATTATGTGTCAGCCTATATCGATTTACAAAACAGCCCCAAATATCCGTTTGGATATGGACTTAGCTACACTAAATTTGCTCTCGGCAACCTGAAATTATCATCCGACGAACTAAGTCGTGAAAATAAACTGACTGTTACGGTAGATATTACCAATACGGGCAACTACGATGGAGAAGAAGTTGTTCAATTGTATGTGCGGGATCTGGTGGGCTGTGTGGTTCGTCCGGTAAAAGAATTAAAAGGCTTTCAAAAAGTAATGGTTAAAAAGGGAGAAACCAAACAGCTCACCTTCACCCTTACTCCGGAAGATTTGAAATTCTTCAACAATCAAATTGAATACATCAACGAGGCTGGAGATTATGAACTGTTCATTGGAAATTCTTCCGATGCAAGTTTAAAAGCAAACTTTAAACTAACCCTGTGATGAGAAGGTATTATAGCCAATCATAATAATACATCCATAGTTGCCTGGTTAAAAATCAGGCAACTATGAGATTTCACAATATGAAAAAAGCCATTATTTTTCTGTCTGGCGGATTACTCCTTTTTACGGCCTGTAAAACTGACGACCCGGGCACACTAACTCCTCCAACCCGTAAGTTGCAAATTACAAGTGTGCAACTGAACAATGCCTATCTGACAAATAATTCGGAACTTTACGGTGTCAGTTTCTCTAAAGCACCGATTGTCAGGATCGTGTTTAATGACTCAATCAATCTGACTAAGTTCATATCCTCTGCAGTTACATTTAGCGGCGAAATTGGAACAAACTTTAGCGCTACTCAAGGAGACAATAACAAAACATTGCTTCTTACCGGTTCAGTACTGCCAAAAGCATTGACAGAATACAGTATTGCCATCAATTCCGGAGACAACTTAGGTGGACAAATTTCAACTTCTTTTTCCGCGAAATTCGTTACCGCACTGGATTCTACTCCAAAATTTCCAGTTATATCCGATGACAGCCTGCTCACATTAGTTCAGAAAAAGACATTTGATTATTTCTGGAGTTATGCTCATTCCGCTTCCGGTCTTGCCCGAGAGCGACTTGGTTCAGGTGAAACAGTTACAACCGGTGGCTCCGGTTTTGGCATTATGACAATCCCTGTAGCTATTCAACGTGGATTTATTTCCCGCCAACAGGGTTACGAGCGCATAAATAAAATAGTAACCTTCCTAAGTCTTTCCACTACCGATAAATTTCACGGAGCTTTTCCTCATTGGATGAATGGTACAACTGGCAAAGTGATTCCTTTCAGTACCAAAGATGATGGCGCCGACCTTGTAGAAACCGCTTTTTTGATGCAAGGGTTATTAACTGTACAGTCCTATTTCAAAGACGGGAATACCGCAGAAAAAGCATTATGTGCCAATATAGAAACTCTTTGGGAAAATGTAGATTGGACATGGTTTCAACAAAACGGACAACAAAAGCTGTTCTGGCATTGGTCACCAAATTATGCATGGGATATGAACATGCCTATCGTCGGTTGGAACGAATCATTGATCGTTTACTTACTGGCAGCCTCCTCAACTACTCACGCCATAAGCAAATCGGTTTACAATAGTGGTTTCGCCCGCAACGGAACAATGAAGAATGGCAAAACATTTTATGGAGTCACACTTCCGCTTGGAGAAGACAATGGCGGGCCGCTTTTTTTTGCACATTATTCATTTTTGGGCTTAAATCCACATAACTTATCGGATGTTTATGCCAATTACTGGACACAAAACACGGCTCATGCCCGAATAAATTACAACTATTGCGTAGCCAATCCTAAAGCGTATTATGGCTACAGTGCCAATTGCTGGGGACTTACCGCCAGTGATATTCAAAATGGCTATACTGCATCTTCACCTAACAACGATGTGGGCGTCATTGCTCCTACTGCGGCCTTAGCTTCGTTTCCATACACACCTGCCGAGAGTATGCGTGCTTTGCATTTTTTCTATTATACGCTTGGCGACAAAATATGGGGCGATTATGGTTTTAAAGACGCATTCAATCTGAACACCCGTTGGTTTGCCGATTCCTATTTGGCTATTGACCAGGGCCCCATAGTGGTGATGATTGAAAATTACCGAACCGGCTTGATTTGGAACTTGTTTATGCAAAACATTCATATACAGACAGGTTTGACAAAACTTGGATTCAGTTACTAAACTGTTTTATTCCGTAAATTCTGGATTAAAGAATTCATCTAAAATACAAATCATATGAAAAAGTACAGTTCACACATTTCGTTATTACTTTTCTTTTTTTGTTTTTCCGCCTTAGCCGCTAAAGTACAACTACCCGCTGTTTTTTCAGACAATATGGTACTTCAGCAAAAATCCTCAGTTCCATTTTGGGGTACTGCTACTCCGGGTAAGATTTTAAAAATTACTACTTCATGGAACAATAAAACCATTCAGACTACAGTGGCTAACGATGGGAGTTGGAAAACCGATGTATCTACACCCGTATATGGTGGCCCGTTTAGTATAGAGATAACCGATGGTACAAAACTTGAACTTCGTAACGTAATGATAGGAGAAGTATGGTTGTGTTCCGGTCAGTCCAACATGGAAATGCCTTTGGCAGGGTGGGGCAAAATCATGAATTATGAGAAAGAGATTGCAGAAGCTAACTATCCTGATATCCGATTGCTGAGAGTGGAAAAAAGCGTTGCTTTCAATCCTACCAAAGAATTGTTGGTAAGGAATAAGGGCTGGGTAACATGTTCGTCACAAACCATTCCGGAATTTTCATCTGTTGCATACTTCTTTGGACGCAATTTATATCAGCATCTTCATATCCCCATTGGTCTTATCGACGCATCATGGGGAGGGACAATTGCCGAAGCATGGACTAGTTCGGGCTCCCTGAAAACAATGCCCGATTTTACTTCTCCCCTTATGGAGATAGATCGCAAATCAGCGAACTTCAAAAATCTGACTATGGAATTCAAACAAGATTCCATTAAGTGGCAAGCGCTGGTAAAAGAGAAAGACAAAGGACTGCCTAACGGAAACGCGCTTTGGGCAACTACTGATATGCCGGAAACTGATTGGAAGCCAATAAAAGTTCCCGGATTTTGGGAAGAAACCGTACTGCCTGATTTCGATGGAGTAGTATGGTTACGGAAAACAATTGACATACCAACTGATTGGCAAAACAAAACTCTTACACTCAAATTGGATAAAATTGATGATGCTGACATTACTTATTATAACGGAGTAGAGATAGGTCATACAACAGATTATACAGCATCAAGAACTTATTCCATCCCTTCAAATCTTGTAAAATCCGGAAAAGCTGTGATTACAGTCCGTATTTTGGATACAGGAGGGGGTGGTGGTTTCTACGGAGAAACAGCATTGATGACACTGAGTTTGTCTAATGAGGAATCTATCCCTCTGGCAGGTACCTGGCAATATAAAATTGGCATGAATCTGAAAGAAGTTCCGGCAGCTCCAAAAACATGGAATGATCCCAATCAACCAACTGTGTTGTATAATGCCATGATAAGTCCACTTATTCCGTTTACTATCAAAGGTGCCATTTGGTATCAGGGAGAAAGTAATGCCGATCATGCATATCAATACCGGGAATTGTTTCCATTAATGATTAAAGACTGGCGAAAACAATGGAAATCAGATTTTCCGTTTTACTTTGTTCAGTTAGCCAATTACATGCCCGAACTTCCTCAGCCAACAGAAGCTGCGTGGGCGGAGTTGCGGGAAGCTCAATTTCAGACCATGTTACATCTCGAAAATACAGGTATGGCGGTTACCATCGATATTGGTGAGGCAAATGATGTTCACCCGAAAAACAAACAGGAAGTAGGGCGCAGGCTTTCGCTGATTGCCCGGGCCAATTCTTATAATGAGAATATCCCTTTTTCGGGTCCTGTATACGATTCTTATCGGATAGAGCAGAATTCCATCCGAATAACATTTAAGCATGTGGAAACGGGGCTGAAAACAGTAAACGGAGCGCCGGTGAAAGGCTTTGCCATTGCCGGATCAGATCACAAATTTCATTGGGCAAAAGCTGTAATCGAAGGAAATGAAATTGTAGTTTCCTGCAAAGATGTTGAAAATCCTGTCGCCGTTCGTTATGCCTGGGCTTCAAATCCCGTTTGTAATTTAATAAATGGAGCAGGCTTGCCCGCATCCCCATTCCGTACAGATGATTGGATGGGTATAACGTATTCTAATAAATAAATATTTGTTCATCAGCTATTTGAGCGAATACATTTTCTAAATAAAGAAGGCTGCGAATGGATAAGCCACAGCACAAACCCGATGAGACATTAAACTCATAATAAATAATACCCGACAGATAATCAGGCGTGGTTAATAAGCTGAAATTGCTATTAAATAATGCATTAGAGATTATATAAATTAGTTGATTAAATAGTTCAAAAATAATTACTTGCATTCTTACCTTCTCCTCACGACGACTTCGTGTCGGAGTCAGACATTTATCGTCAGACCCTAACCCCTCCCCACAAGGGAGGGGAATACTACTGCAAAATGAGTAGAATTGCAAAAATTGTACTGACCTGCACCTCCTCCCTTGTGGGGAGGAGGCTGGGAGGAGAGGTTTGAAGATGAGATTTATACACCGTTAATCTATATAATATCTATTATATATTTTTGTTTCTTACTTTGAGATTGAAAAATTTCAATCCATATGGACAGATGTTATTGAGCAATAATATAATTAGCGGTTTTAAAATTTAGAACCGGATGATTTCAAATTGCTAAAATGATTTATATTTGTAGCATTATTTAATCCTGATCAATAATGGTGTCGAAAGAAAACAATCAGGTAATATTTCAACCTTAATCACCATGCGTTATATTCCATTGTGCAAACAAATCACCGCACTCTGTTTTCTGTTTCTTGTTGTTCTTCCACTCTCCGCAGAGGGTGCAGAATTTGCTCCGGTAGTCACCAATTTTACTAAAAAGGAGTATAAAGCTGCCAATCAGAATTGGGCTGTGGCACAGGATGCTCACGGGTTTCTCTATTTTGGTAACAATAACGGTTTGTTACGTTACGAGGGCACCACCTGGGAGCTTTTTCCGGTGCCCGGCAGTCGGGTGGTTCGTTCCGTATTGCCTGCTTCCGATGGGCGTATCTATGTCGGTTCATTTGAGGAATTCGGTTATTTTCAGCCACTTGCTACGGGCGAATTGCGTTACCATTCTTTGTCGCAAAAACTTCGCAATTACAAAATGCAAAATGATGAAATATGGACAATTATCTCGTGTCAGGGTAAAATTTATTTTCAGTCTTTTACCTCCTTTTTTGTTTTCGATGGCAAGCAGGTAACCGGCCATCGGATGTCAGGTTCTTTCCTCTTTTTCAATCTGTATCGCAATAATATATATTCGCATGTCGATGGAAATAGTCTTTGCCGCTACGACCCGGCGAAAAACAAATTTCATCCTGTGATAGAGGGAGAACGGCCGAAATCGTCAATAACCGCAGTACTGCCTTACGATGCAAAAAAAACGCTACTGGTAACAACTCACGACGGACTTTTTATTCTTGAAGGAAGTAGATGTAAAAGATTTGAAAGTCAGGCTAATGAGTTTCTTATAAAAGCCAATGCCAACAGGGCGATTGTTACCAGCGATTCGGTATTTGTTATCGGTACGATTCTGGATGGGGTAGTGGCGGTCAACAAAGCAGGGAAAATATTGTGGAAACTCAACAGTACCAACTTTCTACAAAACAATACTATTCTTGGAATATATTGCGACAGAGCAAATAACGTATGGCTGGCATTGGATAAGGGGATCGCTTTTGTGCGTACCGGTAGTAGAGTGAAATATGTTACTTCGTTTCAGCCCTCGATAGGAGCCGTTTACGGACTTGACAAGTATGGCTCGGACATTTATATTGGAACTAATCAGGGTCTTTATGCCGGAAAAATAGGCCGCTTGCGCGAGGATGATAAAAATGTGAATGTTTCGCTTGTTTCCCGTATCAAGGGTCAGGTGTGGGATTTGAAACGTTTTGGTAATCAGCTATTTTGTTGCAACAATGAAGAAACCTATTGTTTGACCGGTAATAGCATCAGCATTGCAGCTCCGGTTCATGGAGGAGTTTGCATTAAGCAGGGAGTTATCAACGGGCAGGAAGTTTTGGTACAGGGCACTTACACGCAACTTTGTATCTACCGGAAAAATACCAGAGGACAATGGGTGTTTAGCAATGTAGTGGACAATTTTATTAATCCGATCCGCTATTTAGAAATCGATTATCAGGGAACCATCTGGGCTGCTCATTTCCATGAAGGATTGTATCGCATTGTGCTCGATCGCGACCTGCGACATATCCGGGAGATGAAGAATTACAGTTCACTCAGCGGTAAAACGCATACTTCAATTAATGTGTTCAAAGTGGCTAACAGAGTGGTATTTACAAATGGAGAGAGATTCTATACATTCAATGACCTGACCAAAGAAATCATCCCGTTTCGGGTATTGAATGCAGGTTTGCGTAGTTTTGCCTCGTCCTACCGTATTGAGCCTTTTCGCGATAATATCTATTGGTTTATCCGTGATGATATGGCGGCTTTGGTACAGGTGGAAAATGAAAAAGTAAAAGTATTAGACGTAGTGAATTACAGCTCTTTTCCCAATGAAAATGTGGATAGAAATCAGAGCATTGTCCCATTTTCAGCTTCACAGTGCGTGATTTGTCTTGAAAACGGACTTGCACTCTATAATCTTAACGAGCACCAATCCAAATCCGGAATTCCGTTCAAGTTGTGTTTGAAAAGCGTTACGGCTTATCGTGCCGATAATTCGGCAGTACAATCCATTGCATTAAGTGAACCGGATGCATTGCCGTTTGCCTTCAATAGCCTTCAGATTACCATCGCTTATCCCAATTATGGCAAGATTGAAAATGTTAGATTCCGTTACAAATTAGATGGCTGGGATAAAAAATGTACCGATCCTAAAAATTCGGTTGTACAGGAATACGTTCGTCTGCCATACGGAAAATATTGTTTCAGAGCTGAAGTTGTTGCCTCTACCGGCGAAGTGATAGATAGATTGGCATATGATCTGGAAATCTTACCTCCGTTTTATTTGAGCGTGTGGGCTAAAATTATTTATTTATTCCTGCTCGTTGTTGCAATAAGAATCATGTATCTATTAATTAAAACTGAACAGACAAGAAAGAGAGATAAAATAGAGCAGAAGCACATAGAACTTCGCCGTCAGGAAAAAGAAAAAAGCGAGCAGCAAATTATGAAACTGGAAAAGGAGAAACTGGAAACCGAGGTGATGCTGAAGAGTAAGGAATTGGCCGGATCGACCATGTCCATTATCAAGAAAAACGATATTCTGGTTCGTATCAAAGAGGAACTTACACTTCAGAAAGAGCATCTGGGTAGCCAGTATCCGAAAAAATATTACGATAAGATAGTTCACTTTATTGATGAGAATCTATCGTCGGAAGATGATTGGGCTATTTTTCAATCTAATTTCGATCGTATTCATGAAAACTTCTTCCGTAATCTGCATACCCGTTATCCTGGACTAACTTCCAATGACTTACGCTTATGTGCCTACCTTCGCCTGAATTTATCGTCCAAGGACATTGCCAACCTGATGAACATCTCACTCAAAGGAGTGGAAGCCGGGCGTTACAGGTTGCGTAAAAAACTGAATATTAGCGCCGAGAAAAACCTGACTGAATTTATGATAGAGCTTAAATGATTTGAATCGTTCATCATTCCTCCGAAGAGCATTATTTGGCTTTATTGCATCCGCAGTCTTATTTTGAAGTCAAAAAAGAAAACTACTAATTTTCCCGGACAGAAGAGGATAAAAAAGCCTCCTGACAAAACAAATTTGTCAGGAGGTTTTTTTGTGTTTCAATCTTGTAAAATATTTACGATGCAATTTTTTGCAAATAATCGTTCAAAACACGGAAACGAAACAGTGCGAGACCAATGACGCAGATAACGGCACAACACATAAATGCTACGGACAAAGAGGTGTGCTCTGAAATGAAGCCTATCAGAATCATCCCGGCGCCCATGCCCAGATCGAGAGCGGTATAGAGTGTCGAATTAGCAGCACCACGGTGAGCCGGCTCTGCCAGATTATTTACCATTGTCTGAAATACCGGGAACACCACTCCGTTTCCAAAACCGATCAGAATAGCCGATGTAAAATATCCTACAGGATTCTTCATCAAAGCCAATACGGCAAATCCGATAATGTCGAGCAGCAGGCACACTGTCAATATTACAGCAGGCCCGTTTTTATCAAATGTTTTTCCAACAGCGATACGTGAAATAGCTATTCCGACAGCAAATACCAGAAAAAACAGCGATGTGTCGTGAACGCCCATCTCTTTACCGTAGAGGGCAACAAAGGATAACAGGCCTCCGTATGCCATCATTACAACCATCAGATTCACGGAGGGCATTACAGCCTTCGGTTCAAAAAGAGACTGTAAATTGAATCCCATATTGGCTACATGGGGAATATTTGTCGGAACCTTGACAATTCCGGCACAGACAATTGCAATAATGGAGCACACAAACATGCCGAAAAACATGGTAAGATAACTTCCGTGATGAACCAAAAACAGTCCGATAATCGGTCCTACTGACATTCCTAAGGTCGTAGACAAACTATAGAACCCTATTCCTTCCCCTCGTTTGTCATCGGGAATAATGTCGACAGCAACGGTAGAGCCGGAGATGGTAGAAATACCCCAGCCGAGTCCCTGAACAAAACGCAGAACGGTGATTAACGCAATTGACAGGGCAAACATATAGCCGATAAATATAATGGAATATAAAATTAATGCACTGATTAAAATTATTTTACGTCCGAATTTGTCGAGAGCGAAACCCGATACGGGACGAACGGTTACCGAGGCAATGGTGTAGGCTGCCAGCACCAAACCGATGGCGCTTTTATCTGCATGTAAAATATCGGCCAGATATATTGGCAACGTGGAAATTAGCGCATAATAGGTGATACACAATAAAAAATTTGACAAGGTCAATAGTGAAAAATCCTTGTTCCATAATGATTTAGACATCTTCGTTGCCTCCTGTTTTGAATATGCAAAGTTACATCAGCTATGGTAAGGGTGTTATTTTCCGGTTTCATGTTTTGTGCTTTTTTAAGAGCGGAAGCCTCTGTGAAATAGGGTCGGCATGAAAAATGACATTCGTTGGTTTTTCGGCAAAACACTCGTCTGGTCTATGAAAAAAGAGTATCTTTGTAGCTAAAATAACCAACGGCAACTCCATTTGGAACCTTTGTTTCGACCATATTTGGCAGTTGGCACGATATTTGTCATCAGAAAACATCTAAAAACACATAAACCTCCAATAAACCATGGGATTTAATGAAATCTTAAGCAAAATGTTCGGCAACAAATCGCAAAGAGACCTGCGCGAAGTGATGCCGTACGTAGAAAAAATAAAAGTAGCCTACGAAGAGATATCTAAATTAAGTAGCGATGAAGTGCGTCAGCATACAGAGGCTATCAAACAAAGAATTGCCGACTATTCGGCAGCCGAAACCAACCGGATTGCCGAATTAAAAGAGAGCATTGAGAATGAGACTCTCGAAGATCGTGAAAAAATTTACGACGAAATAGACAAGCTTGAAAAGAAATCGCTTGAAAAGTTGGAAGAAGTCCTGATGGAGGTACTCCCGGAGGCTTTTGCTATTATGAAAGATACGGCACGCCGCTTCAGCGAAAATGCAGAAGTGGTGGTGACAGCCAACGATTTTGACCGTTTATTGGCTACAAAAACCGATTTTGTTCGCATTGAGGGCGATAAAGCATATTACTCCAACGAATGGATGGCCGGTGGTAATAAGGTTAAGTGGGACATGGTGCATTACGATGTTCAGTTGATCGGTGGGGTAGCGCTTCATAAGGGTAAAATTGCCGAAATGGCAACCGGTGAAGGTAAAACCCTCGTGGCAACACTTCCCGTATTCCTGAATGCGCTTGCCGGACGTGGTGTTCACGTGGTAACCGTCAATGATTATCTGGCCAAACGTGACTCCGAATGGATGGGGCCTATTTACATGTATCACGGACTTAGCGTTGATTGTATAGACAAACACGAACCCAATTCCGATGCCCGTCGGTCGGCTTACCTTGCCGATATTACATTCGGTACCAATAATGAATTCGGCTTCGATTATCTTCGTGATAATATGGCGAATAGTCCGCTTGACCTGGTTCAGCGGATACACCATTATGCCATTGTCGATGAAGTTGACTCCGTGTTAATCGACGATGCCCGTACACCTCTTATTATATCCGGACCAGTTCCCAAAGGGGAAGATCAGATGTTTGAAGAGTTACTGCCTAAAGTAGAGCGTTTGTATAATGCGCAAAAGGCATTGACGACTAAACTGTTGGCCGATGCCCGTAACCTGATGAAATCGGACGATGACAAAAAACGCAAAGAGGGTTCGCTCTTATTGTTCCGTGTGCAGAAAGGTTTACCGAAAAATAAGGCTTTGATCAAGTACTTAAGTGAACAGGGCGTGAAAGCCGACATGCTCAAAACAGAAGGATTCTACATGCAGGATAACAACCGCGAAATGCATGTGGTTACCGATCCGCTCTATTTTGTGATCGACGAAAAGAATAATAGTGTGGAACTTACCGATAAAGGTCTCGACCTGATTACCGGTGATTCCGACGACCCAAAATTCTTTGTATTGCCCAATATCGCGGAGCAACTCTCGGATCTCGAACACCAAAATCTCAATCCGGAGGAAAAACAATCGCTCAAAGACGATATTATCCAAAACTATTCGGTAAAGCAGGAACGTGTGCATACTATTCACCAGTTACTGAAAGCCTACACATTGTTTGAAAAAGACGATGAATATGTGGTTATCAACGGTCAGGTGAAAATTGTAGACGAACAAACCGGTCGTATTATGGAGGGCCGCCGTTATTCCGACGGTTTACATCAGGCTCTTGAAGCGAAGGAGCGTGTAACGATTGAAGCTGCTACCCAAACCTTTGCAACGATCACTCTGCAGAACTACTTCCGTATGTACCACAAGCTTGCCGGTATGACCGGTACGGCAGAAACGGAAGCAGGCGAATTATGGGACATCTACAAATTGGACGTAATGGTTATCCCAACCAACCGTTCGATTATTCGTAACGATATGAACGATCGCGTTTACAAGACGAAACGCGAAAAATATAATGCGGTCATTGACGAAATTGTAAGTTTGGTTAGTGCCGGTCGTCCTGTACTGGTAGGAACCACATCGGTAGAAATTTCCGAATTGTTGAGTCGTATGCTTACATTGCGGAAAATTCCTCACAATGTACTGAATGCGAAACTGCACCAGCGTGAAGCCGAAATTGTGGCTCAGGCAGGTCAGAGCGGAACTGTAACCATTGCAACCAACATGGCCGGTCGTGGTACCGACATCAAGCTGTCTCAAGCGGTGAAAGATGCCGGTGGTCTGGCAATCGTAGGTACCGAACGTCATGAAAGCCGCCGTGTCGACCGCCAGTTACGTGGTCGTGCCGGACGTCAGGGAGACCCGGGATCTTCTGTATTCTATGTTTCACTGGAAGACGAACTGATGCGTTTGTTCGGTTCCGAACGAATTTCCGGAGTGATGGACCGTTTGGGTTTTGAAGACGGAGAGATGATCGAACACTCGATGATTTCAAAATCGATTGAGCGTGCGCAGAAAAAGGTGGAAGAAAACAACTTTGGAATCCGTAAACGTTTGCTCGAATACGACGATGTGATGAACTCGCAACGTACCGTTATTTATACCCGTCGTCACCATGCTTTGATGGGAGAGCGTATCGGAATGGACATTGTCAATATGCTTTATGATACGGCTCAGTCTGTTGTTGAAACATTCTATCCTGGTCTCGATTATGAAGGATTGTCGATCGAAGTGATGAGCGTATTTGCCATTGAACTGCCATTTGACGAGACAGCATTTCGCTCCATGAAACTTGTGGATGTGGTAGATGCCATATTTGATGACGCATTGGCATCGGCCAAACGCAAAATGGATAAACTTGCTACGGTGGCTTATCCTGTTATCAAACAGGTATACGAAAACCATGGCGATACCTATGAAAATATTCTGATTCCTCTGACGGATGGTAAGCGAATGTACAACATTCCCATCAACCTGAAAAAAGCATACGAAACCGAAGGTAAAGAGGTGATTAAAGCGTTTGAAAAAGCGATTCTGCTGTTGGTTATCGATGACGAATGGAAGGAACATCTACGAGAAATGGATGATCTTCGCGATTCGGTTCAGAATGCCAGCTACGAACAGAAAGATCCGCTGTTGATCTATAAACTGGAATCGTTTACCATGTTCAAGAAGATGGTAGAGACGATGAACCGTCGTGCTGCCAGCATTCTGATGCGTGGACAGATCCCGGTTCGCGAACCGGAACAGGTACACAAGGCAGATGAAGAACGCCGGTCGGATTTCAGCCGGTACCGTACATCCAAGCCCGAAACCAGTCGTCCGGGTGAACCACAGCCCTCTCAGCAGGATACGAGAGATGAACAGGTGAAACATCAACCGATTCGCGTGGAGAAAAAAGTGGGACGTAACGATCCTTGTCCCTGCGGTAGCGGAAAAAAATATAAAAACTGTCACGGACGCGAAGAATAATTTTTTCAATGTGCCAATTGCACATCGTAAATGGTTAAATTGTAAATAAATAGATGTCCAAGAAAGTTTTTGTTACAGGCTGTTATGACATGCTTCACAGTGGGCATGTGGCTTTTTTCAGAGAAGCAGCCGAATACGGCGATCTTTACGTCGGTTTAGGTTCAGATAAAACCATTCGGGAACTGAAGGGCAGAGAGACTGTCAACAGCGATCAGGAACGCTTATACATGGTGAAATCAATTCGCTATGTAAAAGATGCCTGGATTAATTCAGGCAGTGGAATTATGGATTTCGAAAAAGATATTCGTAAAAATGTTCCCGATTTTTTCGTAGTCAACGAAGACGGTCACAGTCCTGCAAAAGAAACATTGTGCGAAGAACTTGGTATTGAATATGTTGTTTTGAAGCGTATTCCGGATGCCGGTTTGCCGGTTCGAAGCACAACATCAATCCGTACCGGAGTACAAAGTCATCTTCCATACCGTATTGATCTGGCCGGGACATGGATAGATCAACCGTATGTGTCGAAGTATAATCCGGGATGGGCAATCACCCTTTCGCTGGAGCCAACCATCGAATTTAACGAACGATGCGGCATGAGTACCTCGACGCGCAACGCATTGCGGAAAATATGGCCCTACGAGCTTCCGCTCATGCATCCCGAAAAGCTGGCTCAGCTGGCCTTTCGTTATGAAAACGAACCGGGACGTTGCGAAATTTCCGGGGCACAGGACTCTATCGGGATCTGTATGCCAGGTCTGGTACGTCATTATTACGATAATTGCTACTGGCCTCAAAAGCTGGAATCTTGTCTGGATGACTCAATTCTTGACTGGCTCGAACAACATATTTCATTGCGTTTGTTATGGCCGCGTCCGGCGGGTTTGAATTTGCTGAAAGAGACTTACATCAATACCGAAAATGTGAAAGCACTCACTGCTGCCGCCGAAGGTTGTTGGGATGCCATTCAGCAAAAAGATCTGGAAAAATTTGCCTGTTTCGTCAATCGATCTTTCGAGGCTCAGGTTCGGATGTTTCCGGCAATGCTTCCGGATGATGTGAAAGAGGTGATGGAACAATATAAAAATCGATCGCTTGCCTGCAAATTAGCAGGAGCTGGTGGCGGTGGTTACATGGTTTTAGTCACCGATCAACCGTTGGATGATACCATTAAAATAAGTATTCGCCGTCAGAGTTTTAACATGTAGCTCACGGCATTATAGACTTGTCCGTTATTTATGACCAAAAAGAAAACACCGGCTTCTTCACCTCCACAGCCTTATCACCCGACGTTGAAAAGAAAACATCGGGTTGCTTTTTTGCTCAATGACGAAGAGTACAAAGCGGTGAGTCGGTTTGTCGATAAATATCAAATAACCAATACTTCCAAATTTATGCGGGAGGCCGTTATCCGGACTATTCTGAAACGGCTGGACGAAGATCATCCTACACTGTTTGATTGAGCCCAATAAAAATGGCTTCCTGAAAAATTCGGGAAGCCATTTTTGTTCGTATTAATTAAGTTCGTTAATCCTCTTTTTGTTGTTCTCCTTCTGCACCAGGTGCAACCGACGGGATAGGTTCTGTAGTTTTGGATGCATTTTCTTCAGCAACCGGCTTTTCCTCCTTCTTTGCTGTTTTTTGTTTCACCATTTCAATAACCTCTTCTACTTTTTCTTTGGCATTTTCTGCAGCTTCCTTTGCCGAATCGACCGCTTTATCAACCTCCGGGTGTTTGGTTTTGAATTCTTCCACTTTGCCTTTGGCCGTTTCTACATACTCCTTCGCGGTCTCCATGGCTTTTACCACCTTGGGATTCTCCGGTATTTCGGCAATTTTTTCCTTAGCTGTTGCTACAAATTCTTTAGCCGAATCAACGGCTTTATCAACTTCCGGATGTTTGGTTTTAAATTCATCTACTTTCCCTTTTGCAGATTCAATGTACTCTTTCGCCGTATCAACAGTTTTTACTACCGTCGGGTGATCCGGAATGTCGGCAATTTTTTCTTTTGCCGTTTCAATATATTCTTTTGCGGTTTCCACAGCCTTTACAACCTTCGGATGTTCCTGCACTTCGTTCAGTTTTTCTTTGGCTGTTTCCACCACCTCTTTCGCGGCATTAACAGCTTTGATTACAGTGGGATCTTCGGGTAAATGAGAAATCTTTTCTTTCGCCGTATCAATGGCCTCTTTAGCCGAATCAACTGCCTTAATAACACTGGGATTCGTCTTTATCTCTTCAATTTTTTCTTCTGCCCATTCTTTAGCTTCGTTTACCTTCTCTTTTACTTCAGGTGCTTTTTCTTTTGCTTTCTCCCATGTGGTTTCTGCGGTTTGGCCTACTTTACCGGCAACTTCCTTCGAGCTGCCAAACACCTTTTTAAGAAAATCTTGGAGTCCCATAGTTTTTATTTTTGATGGTTGTTATAAGACAAAGATAAAGATTATTTTTAAAAAATATTCGGTTTAACAAAGAATTTGCCAAAATGTAATAACCCCGACCATACCTGAAATGTGGGCTTAAAATCATATCTTTGCGGCTTCAAAAAAAAGACCTTTTATTTTATGATTACTGTTGACGGACTAACCGTAGAATTCAGCGGAGCGACGCTGTTCAAAGACATCTCTTTCTCTATCAACGAAAAAGACCGAATAGCCCTGATGGGCAAAAACGGTGCCGGAAAATCGACACTTCTGAAGATTTTGGCCGGAGCTCAAAAAGCTACCCGTGGAAAAGTATCTGCTCCTAAAGATACGGTCATCGCTTATTTACCACAGCATTTGATGACGGAAGACAACCGTACTGTTTTTGATGAAACAGCTCGGGCTTTTGCCTCTATTTTTGATATGGAGCAGCGCATCAATGAAATAAATGAACAGTTGGCTACCCGTACCGATTACGAATCGGAGAGTTATTATCAGCTGATCGAAGAGGTTTCGGCTTTGAGCGAACGGTTTTATTCTATCGAAGAGATAAACTACGACGCGGAAGTGGAAAAGACCTTGTTGGGTCTTGGGTTCATGCGCGAAGATTTTACCCGCTCTACCAACGAATTCAGCGGCGGCTGGCGGATGCGCATCGAATTGGCCAAAATTTTGCTGCAAAAGCCGGATCTTATTTTATTGGATGAGCCTACCAATCACCTGGATATTGAATCGATTCAGTGGCTCGAAGATTTTCTGGTGAATAATGCCAAAGCGGTTATCGTTATTTCGCACGACCGCGCTTTTGTCGATAACATTACCACCCGCACCATAGAGGTGACCATGGGGCGTATTTACGATTACAATGTCAACTATTCCAAATATCTGGTGTTGAGAAAAGAGCGCCGCGAGCAACAGCAGAAACAATGGGAAGAGCAACAAAAGATGATTGCCGAAACCCAGGAGTTCATAGAACGTTTCAAAGGAACCTATTCCAAAACACTGCAGGTGCAATCGCGGGTAAAGATGTTGGAAAAGCTGGAACTTGTGGAGGTCGACGAGGAAGATACCTCGGCACTCCGTCTACGTTTCCCGCCATCGCCACGCTCGGGGAGTTATCCCGTTACTTGCGAGGGGGTCGGTAAAAGTTACGACGACCATGTAGTCTTCTCAAACGCCAATTTTATCATTGAACGGGGCGAGAAAGTGGCATTTGTCGGTAAAAACGGCGAAGGAAAATCGACGATGGTGAAGTGTATCATGAACGAAATCGACCATGACGGCAACCTCACGCTGGGGCACAACACCATGATCGGTTATTTTGCGCAAAATGAAGCGTCGATGCTGGACGAGAACATTACGGTGTTTCAAACCATCGACGATATTGCCAAAGGGGATGTGCGTACCAAGATCAAAGATTTTCTCGGAGCGTTTATGTTCGGCGGCGACGACATCAATAAAAAGGTGAAAGTACTGTCGGGTGGAGAGCGTACCCGTTTATCCATGATTAAGCTGTTGCTCGAACCGGTGAATCTCCTGATTCTTGATGAACCCACCAATCATTTGGATATGAAGACAAAAGATATTCTGAAAAGTGCATTGCAGGAGTATGACGGTACATTGATTCTGGTGTCGCACGACCGTGATTTTTTGGATGGATTGGCACATAAGGTGTATGAGTTTGGCAATAAAAAAGTAACCGAACACCTGGAAGATATCAAAGGTTTTCTGGAAAAGAAAAAGATGGAGAATTTGCGCGAACTGGAGAAGAAAAATTGAGAAATTAAGCAACTATGAATGAATTGAACAGCCTTTCGGAATACTTGACCGAAACTTGCTTTTGCCTTAATTTTTGCTTAACTTTGTACTTTAATTTGAGATAGAAGAGTATAAATATAAAACATTAACAGATAGATGATTACGACTGAACAGCTGAAAGCAGTGTCAGAACGCGAGGACGCGTTGAGGAGGTACCTTTGACGTCGATAATAAAATAATACAACTCGAAGAAGAAGAACTGCGTACTCATGCCGAGAATTTTTGGGAAGATCAAAAGGCGGCCGAGGCGCAAATGAAGAAAATTCGCGAAATAAAAGTCTGGGTAGAAGGTTACAACGAAGTGCACAATGCTGTCGGAGAACTGGAACTGGCTTTCGATTTTTTCAAAGAAGGTGTTGCCGACGAGGCAGAGGTAGATACTGCCTATGCAAAATCGTTACAACTGATTGAAGATCTCGAGATGCGTAATATGTTGCGTCGCGAAGAAGACAAATTTGGTGCGGTTATAAAAATTGTGGCCGGTGCCGGTGGTACCGAGGCGCAGGACTGGGCTGATATGTTGTTCCGCATGTACCAACGCTGGTGCGAACGCCAGAATTACAAGTGCGAAATCACCAACTTTCAGGAAGGCGATGAAGCCGGTATCAAAACCGTGACCATGCATGTGGATGGCGAGATGGCATATGGCTACCTGAAATGTGAAAACGGGGTGCACCGTCTGGTGCGTGTTTCTCCTTTCAATGCTCAGGGCAAGCGCATGACGTCGTTTACCTCCGTTTTTGTAGTACCTTTGGTAGACGATACCATTGAAATTGAAGTCAATCCTGCTAACCTTAGCTGGGATACATTCCGTTCGAGTGGCGCCGGTGGACAGAACGTAAATAAGGTGGAAACCGGAGTACGTTTGCACTACAAATTCACCAATCCGGTAACAAACGAACCGGACGAAATCGTGATTGAGAACACGGAGAGCCGCTCACAGTTTGGCAATAAGGACAACGCAATGCGTTTGCTGAAATCGCAGTTGTACGAACTGGAACTTGAAAAGCGTCGTGCCGAATCGGCCAAGGTGGAAGCAGGGAAGAAGAAGATAGAGTGGGGATCTCAGATCCGAAGCTATGTATTCGACGACCGTCGTGTAAAAGATCACCGGACAAACTATCAGACTTCGAACGTAGGTGCCGTGATGGATGGCGATATCGATGCGTTCATCAAAGCCTATCTGATGGAATTCGGAGGAGAATAGCCTCTAAATGTGCTAATTGGTCTATGTGCCAATATGCCAATTGATTCTGCGATAGCAGATAAATTGTAAATCGTAAATAATTAAATTGTAAATAAAATAGGTATTATGAGTAAGAAAGCTATGCTGATGATCCTCGATGGCTGGGGAATCGGCAATAAATCGAAAGCCGACGTTATCTCTGAAACGCCGACTCCATACTGGGATTATTTAGTATCAACCTATCCTAACTCGCAATTGCAGGCATCGGGTGAAAATGTCGGTTTGCCCGACGGTCAGATGGGTAACTCCGAAGTGGGTCACCTCAATATCGGTGCCGGACGCGTGGTATATCAGGATTTGGTGAAAATCAATATTGCCTGCCGCGACAATTCTATTTTGAAAAATCCGGGTATTGTGGAAGCATATGAATATGCAAAAGCTAACGACAAGAAGATACACTTGCTGGGTTTGGTATCCAATGGTGGGGTACACAGTTCGTTGGATCATCTTTTCAAACTGACCGACATTGCAAAGCATTATGGCGTGGATAAAACCTATGTTCACTGCTTTATGGACGGTCGTGATACCGATCCACGCAGCGGAAAGGGATTTATCGAAGCGCTCGACAACCATTTGAAAGCTACCACCGGTAAAATTGCATCTATCATTGGCCGTTATTATGCAATGGACCGCGATAAACGCTGGGAACGTGTGAAAGAGTCGTACGACCTGATGGTGGAAGGTAAGGGAACTCCTGCTACCGATGCTGTTACAGCTGTACAGACTTCGTATGATAATGGTGTTACCGACGAATTTATCAAACCGATCGTTTTGACCGATGCTGCCGGAGCTCCTCTGGCAAAAATCGAAAGCGGCGACGTGGTAATTTTCTTCAATTTCCGTAATGACCGTGCCAAAGAGTTGACCATTGTGTTGACTCAACAGGATATGCCCGAAGTTGGGATGCACACCATTCCCTTGCACTATTACACGATGACTCCGTATGATGCTAAATTTCAGAGGTTGCACATTTTGTTCGACAAGGATAACGTACACAATACGCTGGGCGAAATCGTATCGAAAGAGGGTTTGAAGCAGTTGCGTATTGCAGAGACCGAAAAATATGCTCACGTTACCTTCTTCTTCTCCGGCGGTCGCGAAGCCGAATTCGATGGTGAAGAACGTATCTTGATCCCTTCTCCGAAGGTGGCAACGTACGATTTACAACCGGAAATGAGCGCGTTCAAAGTGGCCGACGCTTTGACAGACGCCATCAACACACAGAAATTCAATTTTATAGCTGTGAATTTTGCAAACGGCGATATGGTAGGTCATACCGGCGTATACGAAGCCATTGAAGCTGCCGTTAAGGCGGTTGACAAATGTCTGAACCAGGTGGTTGAAGCCGCTAAAAAGAACGGCTACGAAGTAATCATCATTGCCGACCACGGAAATGCCGATAATGCGGTAAATGCTGATGGTTCTCCAAACACGGCTCACTCGCTGAATCCGGTTCCTTTTGTATATGTATCCGACAAAAAAGATGCAAAAGTTGAAAACGGGATTTTGGCCGATGTAGCTCCCTCAATTTGCGGTTTGCTGGGTATTGCTCAACCAGCCGAAATGACAGGAAAGAACCTGATTCATTAATTCGAATCGATAATATAGCTCCCTTCTTTGATGATATTTCAGGGAAGGGAGTTTTTTTATGGCAATTTTTGACCTATAATTGCGTTATAATTGACAAAGAAATTAATCTGATGAAGCGAATTTTAGTAATTCTGACCTGCTCTTGTCTGTTTCTGGGGAATCTTTTTGCCGAAGAGGATTACCATGAAGCGGATCAACGAACATGGCACTATGGCTTTACGCTTGGATTAAATTCGTACGGATTTGCTGTAACGCCCCGTAATCCTCAATTGGCAGGGGCTCAGGTATCGTCGTTTACACCCGGTTTTACGGTAGGTATTATCGGCGATCTGCGGCTGAATAATTTTTTCAATCTCCGCTTTACGCCTTCGCTTAATTTTACGCAACGAACGATATCGTATCAAGACCTTACTACATCTACTCGCTGGCCGGATCAGACTGTTCAGTCTACGTTCGTTACATTACCGTTTTATCTGAAGTACCGGTCGGTATGGTATTACCGTACGCGTCCTTATCTCATTGCCGGTGGGGGCATTGATTGTGATTTACAGCGGTCAAAAGATGTACCGGTCTACCTGAAACCATATAGCCCGTTTATCGCTTTTGGTATGGGATGCGATATCTATTTCGATTTTTTTCGTTTGTCGCCGGAATTCAAATTCTGTCTGGGTCTGAACAATGTATTGTCGTCGTATGATATTAAAATATCGGGATCAAGGCAATATACCGATGTCATTTCCCGGCTCACCTCCAAAGCATTCGTGCTGACATTTAACTTTGAATAGTTATTCTGTCAGAAATTTACGGATAGTCTCCTCTGTTTTAGCCATTGCTTTTTCCAGTTGATCGTTGACAATAACAATGTCAAATTTCGGAGCAAACTCAAGTTCCCATTCCGCTTTGTTGATGCGCTGCTCAATTACTTCGGGAGCATCCGTTCCACGACCTGTCAATCGTTTGCGAAGCTCTTCCACCGATGGCGGTTGAACAAACACAGCCAATGCTCTGTCGCCGAAATATTTCTTGATATTGACTCCGCCTACCACATCTACGTCGAAAATCAGGTTTTTGCCTTCTGCCAGACAGCGTTCCACTTCGCTTTTGAGCGTTCCGTAGAATTTATCAGGATAAACCTCTTCAAATTCGATAAATTCGTCGTTAGCTATCTTTTGACGGAAGGTTTCGGGTGTCAGGAAGAAGTACTCCACGCCATCTTTCTCCTCTCCACGGGGAGCCCGGCTGGTGGCCGAAACGGAAAAACCGAGGTTGAAATTCTGCTGAAGAAGATGCTGTATCAGTGTGCTCTTGCCCGAACCGGACGGAGCTGAAAAGATTATTACTTTACCGGACATAAGTTACTTGTTGTTTCTCGCAAAGACGCCAAGACGCAAATAAAATATCTGTATCAGGCGCTTTTATAATTTTTTGTTGGATATGTAGTTATAAATTATTTACAATTCGTGTTACGACAATTATTCTTGCTAATTCGTTTTCAGTCATATACAGTCATATTTGTTTATTGCGTCTTTGCGCCTTTGCGAGAAATCAGAGCACGTTTAGCACCTGTTCTTTGATCTGCTCCAGCTCGTCTTTCATCAGAACGACGATTTTTTGCAGTTCGGCATGGTTAGCCTTTGAACCGAGCGTATTGATTTCGCGGCCCATCTCCTGAGCGATAAAACCGAGTTTTTTGCCGGGGTTGTGCTCTTTCTTCATCGTTTCGCGGAAATAATTCAGGTGGTTTTGCAAACGCGATTTTTCTTCGTTCACATCCAATTTTTCGATATAGAAAATCAATTCCTGTTCAAAACGATCGGCATTGTAATTATCGTTCACGTTTTGCAGGCCATCGCGCAGACGGGATTTGATGCGTTCGATCCGTTCGGTTTCATATTGTCCCACCGTTCCGAGTAACCGTTCGATGTTGTCGACCTTCGCAGTGAAAACGTTTGCCAGCGAAGCTCCCTCCTGAATACGGAATTGTACCAGCTGATCGATCGCCTCCTGAGTAATTTTCGCCACTTCGAGCCATTCGTTTTCTTCGAGCTGTTGTTCTTCGTTTTTCAGTACTTCCGGTAGACGAAGCAGCGTGGAAAACCAATCGGCAGGCAATGGAATGTTTTCTGTTTCGGACAGTTGTTTAATCTGGTTGTAGTAATCTTTCAGGATAGCGCTGTTGATTTGCGTGGGGGCAACGGCACTGGTACTGGCAATATTGATGTTCAAATCTACTTTACCCCGTTCGAGCTGCTGGGTCACCATGCGACGCAAATCCAGATCTTTTTCACGGTATTGCCCGGGCATCCGTGTCGAAATATCCATTTGTTTACTATTCAGAGATTTGATTTCGATTCTGATTTGTTTGTCGTTGTAGGTACCGGTGGCTTTGCCATAGCCGGTCATAGATTGAAGCATGATGTTATGTTCTAAAATTAGAGCGCAAATGTACGCTTTTTTGGGTTAAAAATAGTACTTTTGTGCCACTATTTAGCGCCATAGTATTATGGCGTTATTTGTCTCTAAATACTTAATTATGTCTTCAATACTTCATATCGAAACATCCACTACCGTTTGTTCTGTGGTTTTATCGGAGAACGGAAAGGTTGTTTCGGAACGAATTTCTCTTACCGGCCCCTCACATGCCTCTTTGCTGAGTGTTTTTGTGCAGGAAATACTTCAGGAAACCAAGGCGCATCCCGATGCGGTTGCCGTGAGTTGTGGCCCGGGCTCTTACACGGGGCTGCGTATCGGAGTTTCTACAGCCAAAGGACTTTGCTACGGCTGGAATGTCCCTCTCATTGCCGTTAATACGCTTCAGTTGCTTGCTTCGACGGTTGCAACCGAAACACAAGCCGAAGAAAATACGCTTTTCTGTCCGATGATCGATGCCCGTCGCATGGAGGTTTTTTCGGCTTTCTACGACAAGAATCTCAAGCTGTTTCGCGAAGTTGCCGCCGATATTGTGGATGAAAATTCTTATCTCGATATTTTGGCCGGTCATAAAGTGCTCTTTTTTGGAAACGGAGCCGACAAATGCCGTAGCAGCATTACACACGCCAATGCCCAATTTATAGACGATATTCACCCCAAGGCTGCAAGCATGATCCCGTTGGCCGAGAAGGCTTTTGCAGCCGGAGAATTTGTGGATGTAGCTTACTTTGAACCGTTCTATCTCAAAGAATTTGTGGCAACAGTTCCCAGGAATAAGGTGCTGAATGTGGAACAGGGAGCAAAGAAAAAATCATAAAGACGATTAAGTCTGAAAGATCTTTAAGATGAAGTCATCTTGACTTTTTCTTTTTTGACCTCCCAACCCTCCAAAGGAGGGCTGTAACATTGTAATATGAACAAAGTTTCCTCATTTTAAGACCAAATTCCTCGTAAATACCTAATTTTCCGCTTTCCCTCTCTTTGGGAGAGGGTGGCCGAAGGCCGGGTGAGGTCGGGGAGGTTAGGTGGGGTCAGTAAGTAAAAATGAAGAGAAAATACTTTACTAAAGAAAAGTCAAGACAACTTCGGTAAGAAAAACTACAAAAAATTTGACTACGTTTCAAAACAATGAACAGGCCGATCTGGCATTGCAGTATATTCAATGCACCGATCAACACCTGTTTCTGACCGGTAAGGCAGGAACGGGCAAAACCACTTTTTTGAAACGTTTACGCGAGATTTCGCCGAAACGCATGATTGTGGTCGCCCCGACGGGTGTCGCCGCCATCAATGCCGAAGGAGTTACCATCCACTCCTTTTTTTCGTTGCCTTTTACGCCGTTTATTCCGAAAGAGGCGAGGGTAGAGAATGAAAATGAGCGTCAATATCGCTTCTCACGCATCAAGATAGACATTTTGCGGAGTCTGGATCTGCTGGTAATCGATGAGATCAGTATGGTGCGGGCCGATATTCTCGATGCCATCGACGAAGTGTTGCGTCGCTATAAAAACCGGAACAAGCCTTTCGGCGGTGTGCAGTTATTAATGATTGGCGACCTGCAACAGTTGCCCCCGGTGGTGACCGATGCCGACTCGGAAGTGTTGACGCGCTACTACGATACCAATTTCTTTTACGGAAGCAGAGCTTTAGGTAAGACTCGTTTTGTGACTGTGGAACTGCAGCATATCTACCGGCAAAGCGAAGCTAAATTTATCGGATTGCTCAATGCCGTACGCGACAATCAACTGTCGCCCCAAATGATCGACTTGTTGCGTCAGCGTACGATTCCGGGCTTTCAGGCCGACGATTATATCATGCTGACCACGCACAACCATCAGGCGCAACGCATCAACGATCAACGCCTGAAAGAGTTGAAAAATGCCTCCTGGTTTTTCAAAGCAAAGGTCACCGGCGACTTTCCCGAAGGTTCGTATCCTACCGACTTCGAACTGGAACTGAAACCGGGAGCCCGTGTGATGTTCCTCAAAAACGATTCATCGCCGGAAAAGGCCTATTTTAATGGGAAAATCGGGGTAATAACCTCTATTGACGACGATACTATTTACGTGCAGAGCGAGGGTGAGGAGCGCATCATTGCCGTGCATCCGATGGAGTGGAACAACATGCAGTATACCATCGATGACACGACGCAGGAGATCGCTGAAACGGTGATCGGTACCTTTGAGCAATACCCGCTCAAGTTGGCCTGGGCCATTACCATTCACAAAAGTCAGGGGCTGACCTTTGACAAGGTGGTGATCGATGCGCGGGCTGCGTTTGCTCACGGACAGGTGTATGTGGCTCTGAGTCGTTGCCGTTCGCTGGATGGGTTGGTGTTGAGCACACCGATACATCAGCACAATTTGATTAACAATGCGGAGATTGAACAGTTCTCGCGTCTGCAAAAAGAGCACGCACCGTCGCAGGAGTCGTTGCGGACGGCACAGCAATACTACATGCAGGAGCTGTTGATCGATCTGTTCGATTTTACTTCGCTGCAAAAAGAGATCATTAACTTGATATACCGTTTGCGGGAGAACGAACAGGTAGTTAGTAGAAATATACATACATCCGTTCGCACCATAAAAGAGTTTATAAATCAGGATATTGTTGAGATTGGTATTAAATTTCATTCCCAGATCAACGAATTGATTGCTCAGAACGGCGATGTGGAGAATAATCCCCTGTTGCAGGAGCGAATCAGAAAGGCGACCTCCTTTTTCGGTGACAAAATAGACCGTTGCATGACCGACGTGGACGCGATGGAATTTGAGACCGACAACAAAGCGATTCGCAAGAGCATTTCCGATGCGTTGGATAAGTTGAAAGAACAAATCGTTGGCAAAAAACTGGCGCTGAAGAGTTGTGCGGATGGGTTTCGTCTGAGCGAATATCTCTCGGCAAGAGCCAAAGCGATACTGAAGGGCGATAAAGCCGAAACTGAAAGGCCGAAATCTGCCTCGTTGAAGTCGTCGGCTCATCCCGATCTGTTGCTGAAGTTACGGGCCTGGCGCAACGCCACTGCCGATCAACAAAATGTGCAGCCTTATGATGTATTGCGGCAGAAATCGCTTGATGAACTGCTAGCGAAGCTTCCGACCAATAAGAAACAGCTCAAAGATATCAAAGGTCTGGGAGCAAAACGTATCCGGGAGTATGGCGACGAACTGATCGCGATTATTACCGAATATATGCAGGAAAAAGGACTTGCCATTGCAATCGGGACCGAAGAACAGGAACCGGAAGGGAAAGTCAATACTTTCGATGTGACTTATAAGCTATTTTCCGGTGGATTGAATGCCGAAGCTATCGCTAAAGAGCGCGGCCTCACGCTTACCACCATAGAGGGTCATCTGGCCCGGTTTGTAAAAGAAGAAAAGATCGATATTTCGGTACTGTTGCCCGACGATAAATTGCAGAAAGCGCTCACCTATTTCAAATCAGCGGAAACGACGGGTCTTACCGCTGCCTTCGAAGCGCTTCAGGGGGCATTGTCGTACGGCGAATTGAAATATGTGCTCAGTTATTTGAACCGACTCTAAAGACCTCGAAACTCACGTTGTTTTGTAATTTGTATCACAAACTAACCATCAGAAGATGAAGAAAACGTATCTTATTATCTTATTGTTGTGCTTTGTTGTTGCTTCGTTTGCGCAACAAGTGCGATTGGGTGTGACGCTGAGCGGTGGAGGAGCGCTTGGCTTTGCTCATATCGGGGCGTTGCAGGCGCTCGAGGAGGCCGGATTTCACCCGCAGTTTGTCTCCGGAACCAGTATGGGTGCCGTTGTAGGCTCATTTTATGCGGCGGGATACTCTCCCCAACAAATTCTTGTCATGACTCAAAATGAGAAGATGTACAAAAAAAGCAAGCTTATTAAAGTATTGCCACACAGCGATGCCACGGGTCTGTCTACGCATAATGCCTTGCGAACGGTATTGAAGAAATATATTCCGAGCGACGATTTCGATAGCCTTCCCAAACGGTTTTTCTGCTGTGCCACCGACCTTACAAACGGTCAGGCAGCCTATTTCGGGCATGGTAAACGGCTGAGCGAATATGTGGTAGCCTCTGCTTCCATCCCGGGCGTGTTCGATGCGATTACGATCGACTCGACCAGTTACGTGGATGGTGGGGCGTTAAACAACATTCCCACGCAACCCATTCGTCCGCTTTGCGACGTGGTAATAGGGATAAATGTCGATACCTACGATCATGGAATGAAGCTGACAGGGCCCATCAGCGTGTTGAATAAAACAGTGAAGGTGGTGCTTGCCAATAATTCCAAACAGGGAGCCAATATGTGCGACTTTTTGATTAATATTCCGCACAACAAAAAGATCAGCTCTTTCAGTTACGGGCGGTACAAGGATATTTATATGAACGGCTACATTGCCGTAAAGAAATATCTCGAAGAGCATCCTGAAATTTTAAAATATGCCGACAAAGACGAGCAAGAGACGGCCGGGATGACTGTTGGATCACAAACACAAAATTAAATATATCCGAATCAATCGTACATGGAGAGAACATTAATCAATCTTTTTGAAGAGGCGATAGATCGTTATTCCGAACGCCCCTTTTTATTTGAAAAAATCACCGATAAATTTCAGGAAACCACATACAAACAGACCCGTGGGCAGGTGTATCGCCTGGGAGCGGGTTTACAGGCCATCGGAGTGCGCAAGGGCGACACGATGGCATTACTGTCAGAAGGCCGCAACTGGTGGATTATGGGCGAACTGGCGATGTTTTACGCCGGAGCGATCAACGTTCCGCTCTCTATTAAACTGGAAGAGAGCAATGATCTGCTGTTTCGTCTGCAACATGCCGGGGTAAAATGCATTATGGTCTCCGGCAATCAGTTGCCTAAGATCAGAGCCATTATCGATCAGTTGCAGGATGTGCAAAAGATAATTGTATTCGACCGGCAGGAGGAGTATGCAGCCAAAGAGGTGTTTATTGGCGAAATACTGGAAGTCGGCGATCGATACCTGAAAGAACATTCGGAAGAAGAATTTTTATCGATAGCCAAATCGTTGAAAAACGACGATTTGGCGACCATTACCTATACCTCTGGTACAACTGCAGAACCCAAAGGGGTAATGCTGACGCACCGCAATTACACTGCCAATGTGGAGCAGGCACTAACTTTGCTCGATATTCCCGAAACATGGCGTACGTTGGTTATTTTGCCGCTCGACCACTGTTTTGCACACGTGGCCGGGTTTTACATTTTCATGAAATCGGGTGCCGGAGTGGCAACCGTGCAGGTGGGTAAATCGCCACTGGAGACTTTACGGAATATTCCGGTAAACATCAAGGAGATAAAGCCGCACATGATCCTGAGCGTGCCGGCGCTGGCCAAGAATTTCCGCAAGAATATCGAGAACGGGGTGCGTGCGCAGGGGAAATCGCTGAATCGACTGTTTCATCTGGCACTGAAAATGGCTTATATTTACAATCAGGATGGTTGGAACAAAGGGGCTGGGTGGAGATGTCTGCTCAAACCGTTGGTTGCACTCTTTGATAACGTTCTCTTTTCGAAGTTGCGCGAGAGCTTCGGTGGTAATCTTCAGTTTTTTATCGGAGGTGGCGCGCTGCTCGATAAAGACTTGCAGCAATTCTATTACGCTATCGGTATTCCGATGTTTCAGGGCTACGGATTGTCGGAAGCTACACCAATTATCTCGTCCAACGGACCGGTAAACCATAAATTCGGCTCGTCGGGAGTATTGGTACAACCGCTCGACATTAAAATTCTGGACAACGACGGCAAAGAGTTGCCTGCCGGAGAGAAAGGCGAGATCGTTATTCGTGGCGAAAACGTGATGGCAGGCTACTGGAAGAATCCTGTGTCGACAGCCGACACGGTCAAAGAGGGTTGGCTTTACACCGGTGACATGGGTTACCTGGGCAAAGACGGTTATCTCTACGTTTTGGGCCGTTTCAAGAGCCTGCTGATCGGTAGTGACGGCGAAAAATACAGTCCCGAAGGCATCGAAGAGGCTTTGGTCTCGATGACACACCATATCGATCAGATTGTGTTGCACAATAATCAGGATGCTTACACAACGGCATTGGTTGTGCCTAACAAAGAGGCGCTGAAACGCCATGTCAAACATGCACCCGACTCACCCGAGGGCCGCAAAGAGGCGGTTCAATTGCTGGTCAACGAAATAAACAAGTTCAGAGCCGGAGGCGTACATGCAGGCATGTTTCCCGAGCGATGGCTGCCCACCACGTTCGCCGTATTGCCCGAACCGTTTACCGAACAAAACCATATGGTAAACAGCACCATGAAGGTAGTACGCGGAAAAGTGGAAGAGGTCTATGCCGAAACCATCGATTTCCTCTATACTGCCGAAGGAAAGAATATGCTGAACGAAAGGAATTTGCAGAATGTATTTTGATAGAGCAAAGAACAAAGAGTAAAGAACAAAGACGATAATCTGCGGAAGGAATATTACCCCCAAAGATATATTGAACTTAAATAAGCGGATTGATAGGTGGCGAGATTGAAACGCGTATTGTCTATTAAAACAATAGGGGCGAATGATTATCAAATTCAATTCACTAACCACTTATTCCTTACCACTAACCATTAATTTATGATCGATACTTCACAATTTACAGATAAAAAAGCGGCTTACCTCACGCTGGGTTGCCGCCTCAATTTCTCGGAAACCTCCGCCATCGGCAAAACATTGTCCGACGCGGGGTTTCGCAAGGTGCGTGCCGGAGAACAGGCCGACATCTGCGTGATTAATACCTGCTCGGTAACCGATATTGCCGACAAAAAATGCCGTCAGGCTATCCACAAGATGGTGCGCAACCATCCCAATGCCTTTGTGGTGGTGACGGGCTGCTATGCTCAGCTGAAACCCGAAGAGATTGCCGGGATCGAGGGCGTGGATCTGGTGCTCGGAGCCAACGAAAAGTTCGACGTGCTCAATTTTATCGAAGATTTGCACAAAAAGGGTCGGGGAGAGGTACATTCTACAGCCATCGACGATGTGAAAGCGTTTCATCCCTCGGTTTCGCACGACGACCGTACCCGCTTTTTCCTGAAAGTACAGGACGGATGCGACTACCGATGCAGTTATTGCACCATTCCGTTTGCACGGGGCAAGAGCCGCAACGGCACCATTGCCGACACGGTGAAGATAGCCGAACAGGCAGTCGCCGAAGGGGCAAAAGAAATCGTTTTGTCGGGCATCAACATCGGCGATTTTGGTAAATCGACCGGCGAAACCTTCTTCGAACTGGTAAAAGCGCTCGATAACGTCAAAGGTGTTGAACGATATCGCATTAGCAGTATCGAACCGAATTTGATTACAAACGAAATTATCGACTTCGCAGCCAAATCGGCTCATTTTGTACCCCATTATCATATTCCGTTGCAATCGGGCAACAACGAGATACTCGGTTTGATGCGTCGCCGCTACAAACGCGAACTCTTTGCCGAGCGCATAACCGAAATAAAGCGCGTGATGCCCGATGCCTTTATCGGTGTGGATGTCATTGTGGGCGTGCGGGGCGAAACCGACGAACATTTCGAGGATGCCTATCGTTTTATCGAAAGTCTGCCCATCTCGCAACTACATGTCTTCACCTACTCGGAACGGCCTGGCACCAAAGCCCTGGAAATAGAGTACACCGTGCCGATGCAGGTGCGCAAACAGCGTAGCGAACGGTTGCACGAGCTGTCGGAACGCAAAAACAGGGCATTCTACGAGAGTCAGATCGGACGCAGCGCGAAAGTGCTTTGGGAATCGGCCAAAAAAGGCGAATGGATGCACGGCTTCACGGAGAATTACGTGCGTGTTTCCGCGCCCTACGACAAATCGAAGATCAACACCATCGAAGAGGTGGTTTTGAAGAGCTTCCACCCCGAAGAAGAGCACGGAATGATGAGCCTGGACTGCGAGTTAATACACAGTATGCAGTAAACAGTACGCAATATAGCGGGTAAAAATCGTAAGCATGCTTTGATTGTTTACCCCCATTAACTCCCTTCGGTCGTTGACCGTTGGTTCCCCTTGAGGGGGCTGTAACCATGCAAAGTGAGTACAATTACCTCATTTTAGACCTTATGCCTCCCCTTCAGGGTAGGTTGGGAGGGGTAGATAACAAAGAGGTAAAAAACAATAGTAAGGAAAAGCCGGGAATTGTTCAGTGATGGAATCCCGAAACTAATAAATTTTGGAACAACATATTTCGTATGCAATTTGAACTACAACATACCGACCCGAAGTCGAATGCACGTGCGGGAGTGATAACCACCGACCATGGAACGATTGAAACGCCTATTTTTATGCCGGTGGGCACGGCGGGATCGGTGAAAGCGGTGCATCAGCGCGAACTGAAGGAGGATATCAAGGCGCAGATTATTCTGGGAAACACCTACCATCTCTACCTGCGTCCGGGCTTGAACATTATTGAGAAGGCCGGCGGACTGCATAAATTCAACGGGTGGGATCGGCCTATCCTCACCGACAGTGGCGGCTATCAGGTCTTTTCGCTAAGCGACAACCGCAAGCTGAAAGAGGATGGCGCACACTTCCGTTCGCATATCGATGGTTCGAAACACCTCTTCACTCCCGAAAATGTGGTGGACATTCAGCGTATCATCGGAGCTGACATCATTATGGCTTTCGACGAATGCACGCCCGGAACGGCCGATTACGATTATGCCAAACAATCGATGGAGCTTACCCATCGCTGGCTGGCGCGCGGCCTTGCGTATTTCGATGAAACGGAACCGAAGTACGGATATTCGCAAACCTATTTTCCTATTGTTCAGGGCTGTGTTTATCCCGACTTGCGCAAGCAGTCGGCAGAGTTTATCGCGGCGCAAAACCGGGAGGGAAATGCCATCGGAGGCCTTGCCGTGGGCGAACCGACCGATAAAATGTACGAGATGATAGAGGTGGTGAACGAGATTCTGCCCAAAGACCGTCCGCGCTACCTGATGGGAGTGGGTACGCCCGCCAACATTCTGGAGGGCATCGAACGCGGAGTCGATATGTTCGATTGCGTGATGCCCACCCGCAATGGCCGCAACGGAATGTTGTTTACCAGTCAGGGTATTATGAACATGAAGAACGAGAAGTGGAAAGACGACTTTTCGCCCATCGATCCCGAGGGTACGTCGTACGTCGACTCGTTCTATTCCAAGGCATACCTGCGCCATCTCTTCCATAGTCAGGAGTTTCTGGCCATGCAGATAGCATCCATCCACAACCTCGCCTTCTATCTGTGGCTGGCGGGCGAAGCGCGCAAACACATCATTGCCGGCGATTTCAGCAGCTGGAAGCCCCAAATGGTGCGTCAGGTGTCGCAACGCCTCTAAACAGCGCATTCCAATACATCGACGGAGTAATATAGCCCTCAAAAGGCAGTATTGCTCCGTTTCACTTTTAAATAACGCCATCAGCCCCAAAATATCAGCCAATTAAAATGAAATATTTGTCCACTAAAGTACGCGCAAAACAATTTGCAATGAAATATTCAACAATTGCAGCCATATATTCGTCAATTGCAATGATATATTTGACAACTCCAGCGATATATTTGCCAATTGCAGAGAGATATTCGACAATCCCAATGAAATATATGACAATTGCAATGATATATTTAGCAATTGCAATACGATATTCGTCTATTCAATTGCCCGCTAAACCGGCTGAGATAAGAATAAATTAACCAAAAACGTGTTTTGCAAGAAGAAATTTGTAGATTTGGGGCGGAAAAAACAAAAATAAGGCATATAAAAACAAAACAGTTGATATGAACCGGATAATTCTTATTGGTAATGGATTTGACTTAGCGCATGGATTGCCTACAGGCTATGTGCAGTTTATAAATAAACTCTGGATAGATATCATTAATAATATAAAAATCTCCTATAGAACTAATTATACTGATGATTGTATTACCATACAGCAAAACAAGGATAATATACATATATATTTATTAAAAGAAGTAATTGGTTTCGCACAAACTTATGAAGAGCTACTAAATAATATAGAAAGATGCTCTTTAAAGTCTCAGATTAACAATCAATTTTTGGGACACATAACAGGACAACAACAACGGTGTAAGAACTGGGTTGATATTGAAGATGAATATTATCAATTTCTAACACATGAATTTGATACTCGCAAGCGTACTGAATATGATTATACAGATATAAAGACGCTCAATAGAGATTTTGAGTCTCTAAAACAAAAATTAAATGATTATCTTTTTGAAATCCCCAAAAATCAAACAGTTATATCATTATTAAAGGTAACGAATATTATCGATTCTCCTATTAAGCTAAGAGAGTTTACTGATATTGGAAAAGAAAATATAGCCAGTGATGAATATTGGAAAGTAGTTAGAGAAAAAAACGGAGATCCTGACGGACGGTATGATAAATTGTCTCAGAAGACAGTTCCATTACTCAAGAAATACAAAGATTTTGACGGACAAGAACTTAAAGAAATAATTTTATGCGATATTCAAAAAGAGGATCGTGCTGAGCAATATTTTGATTTGCAATTTAAGAATCTCTTATTTCTCAACTTCAACTACACAGATACAGAAAAATATTATACGAATAGTGAAGAATTTAATATTGATACAATTCACATTCATGGGGAGGTGAATAACCCAAATAATCCTATCATATTCGGTTATGGAGATGAACTCGAAGAAAATTACAGCAAATTGGAGAATCTACAGGACAATGATTATCTGGAAAATATCAAATCTATCCGGTATCTGGAAACGGATAACTATAAGAAAATGTTGAGTTTTATAGACTCCGATAAATACCAGGTAATTATACTGGGACATTCTTGCGGCAATTCGGATAGAACGCTATTGAATACACTTTTTGAACACAAAAACTGTGTGTCGATTAAGCCGTATTACTATCAGTATAAAGACCAGCAAACTGGAGAAATCAAAGACAATTATAGTGATATCGTAAGAAATATATCGCGTAGTTTCACCGACAAGAAAAGTATGCGGGATAAAGTAGTGAATAAAACCTATACGGACTGGTTTTCGTCTAACATAGATTGAGTTTCATTAATTTACCCCTAAATCCCCTTCAGGGGACTTTGGGTAGGTGCAAACAGAAAAATTTGTGAAATAAGATACAAGAAACAGTAAGCAGATTAAAGCCCCTTCAGGCTTACCGGACTGACATTATCGATCGTCAGTCGGTTTGGGGCAGAACTCAAGAAATAAGATTGATGCCGAGTTTAGGGCTGTTTCAAGACGATACAATAAAAAAACAGCAACCCGGAAACCGGACTGCTGTCAGTAATTTTATTTGTTTCTATAACTTTTAGTTACGAGCCCAGAGCGTCGTAAATGAGAGGAGACAGTCTCTTTTTCGAGATAATATACTCTTCACAGAATCTGTCAATCACTTTGTCCACATCATTGATAAAACTACCTCTCAGACCGAAAAGTCCAGATTTGGCTTCGTTTTCAATAATGTCGATGTCAATACATCCCTGATTACTCTTCAGAATAACCTTGTTTGCTTTCTGGTTGTTGTCCAGGCGAACAGACAATTCATTCGACAGCACGGCCATTTCATCTCTGTAATCTGTGCACCTGAACTTCATATTATAGTTCAGATAGTCTACGACACAATTTAAATCGGTCGTGACCAATTTTAATGTGGAAACTTTCATAGTCCCTCTTTAGATAATGGATTTTGGTATAAAAAAAATGCTCTTTCAAATATAGTGCGATATTTTAGCTTTTCATAATTTTTTGGCTGTAAAAATGAATTAAAAGTTTTATTTATTCATTTAGAACATAATATGATGTAAAAAGACAAAATATATTCTGTTTCAAAGTATTTTGTCAGAGAAATTTTTTGATGATGCCAATCACTATGGATGCCAATATGCTCACCAAAATCATGGTTGTAACCGGAAAATAAAACTTTACGTTTTCGTTTTCGATACGAATATCTCCCGGCAAATGACCAAGCCACGATAATTTATTGCCTGCAAAACAGATAACAACACCGGCAAGAATAGCTATGGCACCTGTAATGATAAGAATTTTTCCGATAGATTGCATAGAATCAGCGAATAATGGGTAGCATCCGATGTTTGATTGCTATTGAAAGGATTAGGCCGGATTGACTCCGGATACCAAAGCAATGTGATTGTTGTAATACTCTTCGCGTATCTGGTCGCGGGTTAAAAACAATTTTTGCCACATCATGAGATACGCGCTATTGGTGTCGATGGAGCATACCACACCGCTCTTTGCGGAATCAACAGATGCGGATTGTAGATAGATATGTCGATGCTCTTTGTAAACAGCCATCGACAGCAGTATCAATCCGATACAAACGACTGCATATGTTTTTGTAAATCCTTTTTTCATGGGGAAGGGTTTGTTATTTATTTCTTCAAAATCAGCTCGTATAAATCGTCGCGTCGATCCTTCAGATTACGTACACTACCGTAGGTGTGTAACTCATTCAGCAATGAAATATCGACATCCGAGACCAGAATCATCTCCGTGTTGGGAGTGGCCTCTGCAAATTTTCCGTCGGTAGGAAACGCGAAATCGCACGGCGCAAAGACTCCCGACTGGGCATATTGTATATCCATGTTGTGCACTCTGGGCAGGTTGCCCACGCATCCGGCAATCACCACATAACACTCATTTTCGATAGCGCGTGCCTGTGCACAGATGCGTACGCGGGAGTAGCCGTTTTGGGTGTCGGTAAGAAAGGGAACGAAGAGTATCTGCATCCCCTGATCGGCCATGATACGCGACAATTCGGGGTATTCCACATCATAACAAATCAGTATGCCGATTTTGGCGCAATCGGTATCGAAAGTCTTGATTACTTTTCCTCCGGTCAACCCCCAGCTCTTAATCTCGTCCGGCGTTATGTGTATTTTTTCGTAGGTGTCGTAGGTACCATCTCTACGGCAAAGAAAGCCCATGTTATGCAGATTGTTCCCCCGCAATTGAGGCATACTTCCGGTAATGATATTGATATTATAGCTGATGGCAAGGCTTATGAATCTTTTCCGTATCTCGTCGGTATATTGCGCCAGCTCACGAATGGCCTGCGATTCGCCCAGATGGTTGAACTTTGCCATCAGCGGAGCATTAAAATATTCGGGAAACAGAACGAAATCGCTTTTGTAGTCCGATACCGCATCGACAAAAAATTCCACCTGTTCAAACAGATCGTCGATCGACTGATAATTTCGCATTTGCCATTGCACTAATCCCACGCGAATGGTGGTCTTCGGCGGTATAAAATCGGGGGTAGGTGGCTGGTAATAGATATTGTCCCATTGCAAAAGGCAGGCAAAATGCTTCGATTCTTCGTCGTTCGGAAGGTAATTGGTCATCACCTTGCGTACGTGAAAATCGTTGGATAGTTGAAAGGTAAGTACCGGATCAAAGATCTCTTTTTTGCGTACCTTTTCGATATACTCTTTCGGACGCATCTCTTCGGCATACTTGTGGTAGTTGGGAATACGCCCCCCAAACATGATCGCTTTCAGGTTTAGCGTTTCGCAAAGCTCCTTCCGGTAGTCGTACATGCGTCGGGCAAGGCGAAGTCCCCGGTAAAGCGGATGAATAAACACCTCGATGCCGTATAAGATATTCCCATTGGGATTGTGTGTGGTAAAGGTTTCGTTTCCAGTGACAGAGGCATAGGTATGATCGTTCTTCACCAAATCGTAATCAACGATGATAGAGAGCGCGCATCCCACAATTTTTTTATCGACAACCGTTACGACCTGTCCTTCGGGGAAAATGGAAATAAGCTTATCTATCTGCTTTCGCGACCAAAAAACATCGCTTCCATCGCTGTATGTACGTGTAAATGATTGTGCGAGTTGTTTGTAATCGTTTGATTGCAAGGAGCGCATAGTAACCTTATTAATTTCAGGAATGTTGTCCATATCACTGTTTTTTTTAGAATTAGCATTCAAACAAAGTTAGGACGAATGAACTGATTTTCAAACAAAAGCTTCATCTTTTTTAGCTATAATTTTAGAATTATATTCACAGCTTCACTTCTTTTAATGACGCAGATAACACAATACGCGCAGAGTGATAGTACCTTTGCACTCAATAACGACATAATGAGCAGACGCAATACACTACGTACACTGATAGCATCGTTCCTTTTGATGCTTGCGACCGGCACCTTGATGGTGAAGTCGGTACACTGTGTATTGGTGCCTCACGATTATCAGAGCATCGCGTTAGTTAACGGACAAACGACGATCTCTACCGATAAGACGGATAGCTGTCCCATTTGTTCGTTCGACTTCTTTCCGGTAATTCTCCATTCGTTAAAGGTATTACCCGATGTAACGCCTTTCGCTTATGCCCAACATGTTTTTAGCAGATCGGAAGCTCCTGTACAACAGGTGTCCTATCTCTATCTGCTTCGCGCACCTCCTGTGGCATAACCTCTTTTACCTTTTTATAAACTAAATTTTTCCTATTGCTCTCTTTCAGGGCAATACAATGGGTGTATTGTATACCCGGATCAGCATTGTATCATACTCTGACCGCGCGTATATTCGGCTTGTGACGATGTAACTGATTGCCATAAAACCGGCATCCTGTCTATAATAATTTCTAAAACAAACAATTATGCAAAAAAGATTGCTTTTCATATTACTTTATATTATTCCGGTACTTTTGTGTGCCGAACCACTTCCGGTACCACAAACCACCCTGCAGGGAACCGTTACCGACAAACTGACCGGCGAGCCGCTGATCGGAGTTGCGGTCTATTTCCCTGATTTGAAAACCGGTGCCGTCACCGATGAGAAAGGGACTTATCGCATCAGTAATCTGCCAAAAACAGTGTTGACAATCCAGGTTTCGTACGTTGGACACCAATCGGTTATTGAGAATATCGACCTGCACTCCAATGCTGTGAAGAATTTTGCGCTATCCGAATCGTCGGCTAAAATAGACGAAGTGGTGGTGACCGCCACCGCCGGTTCCACGCAACTGATACGTACACCGACTCCCATTACCATTGTGCCACACACCGATCTTCTGCGCGAAGCATCGACCAATTTGATGGATGCGTTGGCAAATCAACCGGGTATCTCACAGATAACCACCGGTGGAGGTATTTCCAAACCGGTCATTCGTGGACTCGGATACAACCGGGTAGTGGTGGTGAATGACGGCGTTCGTCAGGAGGGCCAGCAGTGGGGAGATGAACACGGCATCGAAATTGATGAACAGGCGGTTAACAAAGCCGAAATATTGAAAGGCCCGGCAAGTCTTATGTTCGGATCGGATGCCATGGCCGGTGTTATCAACCTGTTTTCGGCGCCCACGCTTCCCGAAGGCAAAATAGCAGGTAATTTCTTTTCAAATTATCAGACCAATAACGGTTTGCTGGCCTATTCTCTCGATCTGGCCGGTAATAAAAAGGGGATTGTTTGGGATTTGCGGTTCAGCGATAAGAGGGCGCACGATTACCAGAACAAATACGATGGGTATGTGTATGATTCCCGCTTCAAAGAACAGTCCTTTACCGGATTGATCGGTATCAACAAAGAGTGGGGATACTCGCATCTTACCGTAAGCTCGTATCACTTAACACCCGGCATTGTGGAGGGAGCGCGTGATTCCCTGAGTGGTAAATTTATCAAACCCATTGCCTTAGATGGAGTGGAAGGCACCGCTCTGGCAACAAATTCCGACGGACGAAGTTACCAACATGCCATGCCGTACCAACAGGTAAAGCACTATAAAGCCGTTTGGAACAATGCGATTTTTATCGGAGACGGAAGTCTGAAAACCACGTTGGGATTCCAGCAGAACCGCCGTCAGGAGTTTGAAAATGTATTGGATCCCAATCAGTATGGACTCTATTTCCTCTTGAATACGGTGAACTACGACATCCATTACATGCTTGCGCAGAAAAACGGATGGTCGGCCTCTTTCGGAGTCAACGGGATGTACCAGCATTCGATGAATAAAGGGACGGAGTATCTGGTTCCGGCATATGCTCTGTTTGATGCGGGTGTGTTCGGTATTGCCAGCAAAACGGTGGGTCGGTTTGATATCAGCGGCGGTTTGCGGTTCGACAACCGTCACGAGCATGCCGACGATTTGTATGTTAACGCTAACGATGAAAAAACAACCGCTTCCGACCCCACAGCCTACCACAGGTTCACATCATTTACCAACAATTTCAACGGTGTAACCGGAAGTTTGGGAGTTGCATGGCGGGTTACCGATGATCTTCATGCAAAATTCAATCTGTCAAGAGGTTTCAGAGCACCAAACATTGGCGAATTAGCTTCCAATGGGGTGCATGACGGCACTGTTCGCTATGAAATAGGAGATAATAATCTGAAACCGGAAACCAGTTTACAGGCCGATTTTCAACTGGGTTACTCGTCGCGTTATGTCTCTGCAGAGGCCGACCTGTTTGTAAATAAAATCAACAATTATATCTTCTCACGCAAGCTGGAAAGCGTTGCAGGCGGCGATTCTATCACAAACGATAATGTAACGTACAAATTCGTATCGGGAAACGCCCGCATCATGGGCGGAGAATTTATGCTGGACATTCATCCGTTCGATTGCCTGCATATCGAAAACAGCTTTTCGTATGTCAACTCTATCCAATTGAATCAACCCGATTCGACACGCTATTTGCCCATGACACCGGCTTCGAAATGGAAAACCGATGTGCGTCTCGATCTGTTTCGTCACGGTAACGTGCTGAAAAACGGATATATCAACGTAGGAGTTGAGAGTTATTTTGCTCAGAACCATTTCTATTCGGCATACGGAACGGAAACACGTACCCCCGGATATTCCTTGTTGTATGCCGGAGTGGGAGGGGATGTGATGCACAAAGGGCACACGCTGTTCTCGCTGTATGTGATGGGGAACAACCTGACGGATGTGGCCTATCAAAGCCATCTGAGCAGGCTTAAATACGAAGATGTGAATAATGTGACAGGCAGAACCGGAGTGTACAATATGGGACGAAACTTCAGCATTAAACTGTTGGTTCCGATCAATATGTAGCGAATATCTACTGGAAATTAATTAACCATTAAAAAAGGCAAACGGTACATGGTGAAGGGTGAACGGTTAATCGGATTCAATCTTTGTATGGATATTTGATATTTTGCCCGATGGCTTGAAAAGCCTCATTTTCATAACCGCAGGTCTGTGACCTGCGTGTGAATAAAGCTTGTACCTACACGATCTGAAAGGTCGGACTATACTAAAAGGAATGCCGTTGACTACGTCGGCTTTATTCAATTCAGACGCTATAAAACACAAGTAGGTAACATATCAGATAATCATAATAATAACCATTAAGAAGTTAAGAAACATGCAGTGATACTTCAATGCTCTTAATTTCTTAATGGTTTTTTGTTGATTGATATGCTTCAAATCAAAGCTTTACCTTCGTGCCTGCTTTGCCGTCGATAGCATCGGCTTTGGTAATAATCACCTGACTGACACCGGCATCGATGGCCTGAAAAGCATTCTCTAATTTGGGAATCATGCCGCCCTGAATCACTCCGTCGGCAACATACCGGGCAAAAGCATCCTTATCGATTTCGGCAATCACGCTGTCATCATCGTGCTCGTCGCGCAAAACGCCCTTCTTTTCAAAGCAATAGACCAATGTTACATCGAAATAGTGAGCCAGCGCTTTGGCAGCTTCTCCGGCGATGGTATCGGCATTGGTATTGAGCAGATGTCCCTGTTTGTCGTGTGTAAGCGGAGCCAACACAGGAACGATTCCTTTGCCAATCAGATCGGCCAGTAAACCGGCATTCACCGATTTTACATCACCCACAAAGCCGTAATCCACTTCGCCCACCGGACGTTTAACCGAAAGCATGTAGTTCATGTCTGCGCCGGTAAGTCCGAGCGCGTTGATCTCCATGGCCTGCAGTTGAGCCACGATGTTTTTATTGACCAAACCGCCGTAGACCATGGTTACCACTTTCAACGTTTCGGCATCGGTCACACGCCGGCCATTGACCATTACGCTCTCAATGCCCAGTTTGGCCGCGATAGCCGTCGCTGATCGTCCTCCGCCGTGCACCAACACTTTGGACCCTTCAATAGCCGCAAAATCGCTTAAAAGCTGTTTTAGCGAGGCATCCTCTTCTACAATTTTACCGCCTACTTTTACGACCGTCAACCGGGGTTTTGCATTTAAAGTATCGCTTTGATTCATTATCTCTATTATTTATTATTTCAATGAATTATCGTCGTGATTCGGCTGTTTATCCGATTTTCAAACCTGTTTTGCAAAGGTATTGAAAAAATCGTTTCGGAAAGAGATGAAAACAGGTGGATTATGCGATAAAAACGAAAAATGCCGGTACTCAACAGATAAGAGCACCGGCATTTGAAGGGCATGAACGCCGCAGAAAGATTTGGTATTGGCCTCAATCCGTCATTCGCGTTCCGGTAAAGATTAAACTGGGCGATTCGGTTTGTGCAGCTGCCGGAGGGGCTGCTTGCATCCCTTTCGACCGGTTTTGAGTCGGCGCAACGATCTCCATCCGCAACTTATCGCCGTCGAAGGTGAAGCGGAAGGTTTCGGACGAACCGGCATTGAACATCGAAAAATAGTGGGCAGAAAGCATATCGGACGATGTCCACGAACATGTTCCTGCGGTGCGTACCGGCGTAACATCCATCACGTTGGGATAGACAGTGCGGGCGACCGTGAGCGTCCGGTCGGTCATTCCCATCAACCAGCTATCCAGTCCGAAGGGAATGTTGTGAATAGCACCGGCGGCCACAATCGTGAGGTGACAGTTGCCGGTGGCATCGAAGCGAAACTGTACGCTATTGATGCCCAGACTATTTTGGTGCATCCGGTACCGGCGGGTGGTCATCGTAACTTTGGTGGCGGAGTTGCCGCTAAACGGACGTTTGATCTCATATTTTGCCAGTTCGGCATTCAAATCGAGCGAACGATCCCGTTTCAGCTTTTTGTCGCTCATAGCGGGCAGCATATCGTAAATCAGCTTATTAAATCCTGCTTCATCTCCGATCTGACTATGACATACCAGTATAAAATCATAATCGGGAATAACCATAATCAACTGATTTTGCCCTCCGATAGCCCGGTACGAGTGGTGACGTCCCATCCATATCTGGTATCCGTAGCCCTGCGAGCCGTCGTCAGTTGCTTTTTCATTCTCCTCTGGAGTACGTTCCGGATGTTGAAAAATGTGCGGTGTGGTTGCAGAGACGATCCATTGCGGATCGAGCAGTTGTTTCCCGTTCCACTTTCCTTTGTTGAGAAGAAAGAGCCCCATCTTGGCCATATCGGACGTTTTCATGTGAGAACCTCCGTTGCCCATGTTGTATCCGTCGTTGTCCATTTCCCAAATCACGTCGCGAATACCCAGCGGATCGAACAACCGCGGTTTGAGATATTCGTACAGCGAGAGATGAGTAACCCGCGTCAGGATGTGCGAAAGCATGTGTGAGGCCGTAATGTTGTAGGCAAAAGCAGTTCCCGGTTCGTGAGCAAAAGAGGCGGCTAAAAATGAGCGCACCTGACTATCGCCGGAACCAGGATAGGAGGTGGTGCCATGGCCTACCGACATCGTCAGCAGATGGGCTACCGTAAGTTTTGCCAATTCGGGCGAGATTTTTTCGGGTAACAGGTCGGGAAAGAATGAGGTTACCTTGTCGTCGATATGCAACAGGCCTTCCTGCACGGCAAAGCCAACAGCTATGCCGGTAAAGGTCTTGGTTGCCGAATACATGGCATGTTGATACTGCGGAGCATAGGGCGCCCACCAATGTTCGGCAATAACCTTGCCGTGGCGAATCATCATCAGACTATGCACATCGTACCCCTTTTCCTGAACCTGCTGGAAAAACCGGGCGATAGTTGCCGACGGAACGCCCTGCTCTTCGGGAGTGGTCCGTTGCAAACCATCGTTGTATACAGATGGAGATGACACCTCTTGCGCGGAACAAATCGTACCGATTCCGAACAGCGAAATAAACAATAACTTCAAATAGGATGCTTGTATGCTCATTATATCAACTAATAAAATTTATTTTTCAATAATCTTGGAACAACCTCAATATAGTTCGCTTGTTCTGAACGGAGATGCCGGAAGACCTTCTTTGTTATACAGATTGGGACTTTCGGGATTGTTTGCCCAAGCATACCTTACGGCAACAGGCAGGGCAACTTTACTATTGCTTACAACAATGTTATGCCCCTGAATGTGTGCTTCTGCCGGAAGATAGTTGCCGTCGCTGCCGCAAATTTCAAAACAATTCAATGTTTGTCCGTGAGACACCAAACCACTTCCTGTATTGGTGAAACTAAGCCCTACTTGCTTGCCGGTTATTTTCATCGCTTTATAAATCGGTCCGGAACTAACGATCGATTTCTCTCCGTAAGCTACTTTGCGGGCAGCTAATGCCAAACGATACCCCAAATCCTTTTTGTTCAGCCAATGAATATCGTTCCATTCTCCAATGTCGATGCTGACAGCCATCCCTGTATTCGGAACGACAGACAACGTTTTGAGCTGGGTTTCGCGTAAATATGCCCAATCGTATTTTGTACTTTCAATGTTTACTTCAACAAAATTGGGTAATTGTGTATAAATAAATGGAAAATCGCCCTGCTGCCACTGATTTCGCCAGTCGGTTATCAACGTTTTAAATAATGCAAAATATTCGAAAGCCTTACTGGTATTTGATTCTCCCTGATACCAGAGAACGCCTTTGATGCGATAATTCAGCATAGGGGCAATCATGTTTTTGAAAAGCGCAGTGGAAATCTTACCAGTAAACAAACGATCGTCCAACGGATCAGCAGCGGCGCCCATTTTGTATTTCCAATCGCCCTCCAAATTAATGGTTTGTCCGTCAACGGTCAATTCGTATTTTTTGCCCGGTACAAACCCTCCGTGCCGTATATAGTTTATTATCCTGACAACAATCGTATTACTGCCTTCATGCAAAACGCCCTTGGGTATCTTGTAGTTTCGTTCCGAATATTGCGATCCGATACCTCCGATAAAACGCCCGTTGATAAAGACTGAATCGGCATCCACAATTCGACCTAATCGTATATTTGCTGCTTTACCAGCCATAGAAGCCGGTATGTTAATCTCCCGTCTAAACCAGAATACACCGTTCTCGGCGCCGAATTTGCCTTCCGGCCAATAATTTAGACCGTGCATAGTAGCCCAATTGGAAGTGTCTAACTTCGGATCTGTCCATACCGGTTCATTTTTATACCCTTCGTCATTTTGACGTAATGTACAATTCCAGTTTATAACCCGATCATTATCCTGTTTATTGATTTTCTTTATCCATCCGGGATCTTTGAACCGTAATGCATCTTCGTAATATTTCGGAAACGATTTGATGGCCTCTTCGCTGATCCAGGCTTCTGCTGAAGATCCTCCTAACGAGGCATTAATCAATCCGATAGGTACTTTGTATATCTTATACAAATTTAAGGCGAAATAGTATCCTGCAGCCGTAAACATACGCAGGTTTTGAGGCGAAGCGCTTTTCCATTGTCCGTATTTATAGTCGGTATCGCATCCATCGAAACGATAGCCTGACGGGACATAAAACTGACGTATAAACGGATTTTCTGATTGAGCAATATCATCGGGATAGACCGTCGTCAATGATCCCATGGAGAAGCCCATATTGGACTGTCCAGAACAAACCCATACGTCACCGACTGCAATATTCTTTACGGTTACCGAATTATTTCCATCTATTTGCATGGTATACGGGCCACCAACCTTAAGGTCGGAAAGGATGATACTCCACTCTCCAGCGGCATTTGCTGTTGTTTGATAAGTGGCTCCGATAAACTGTACTGTTATTTTTTCTCCACCGGAGGCCCATCCCCAGATTTTCACTTTCGCGTTTCGCTGTAATACCATTCCGTCGCTAATCAGTTTAGGTAGCTTTACCTCTCCAAAAGCGGATACTGAAGCTAAAAGTACGGATAAGATTAATAATTTGAATTTCATTTTATTACCATTTTACTTTACACAATGAGAACGATAGAAGAACTACTTTATTCTATCGTTCTCACTAAAATACATTTATTGCTGTAGCAGATGATCAACTAAGGCTGCAAGATAGATGTAACCGGCACACCCATCGACAACCACTTCATTTTCGTACCAGATAAAGGGCCAGTCCTCTTTGTTTTCATAGAAATCGGGCTTGATAAGGTAGTTGCCCGGAACCATTCCGCCGGGAATGGAGGTGAAATCAGCACGGTTGTTACCGTAAGTTACCCGTTTGGAATTGACACCCACACCGGAAACGAACGAAATGCTGGATGCCGGATGACAGCCGAGGACGTAGTTCAATCCGCGGATGGCATACTCCCTGCTGATAATATCGGGAAAATACTGATAAAGCTTCGCGTTAGTCAGCGACCAGTCGACGACGGAGAAATTACTACCCGGAGAATAAAACCCACCCTGTCCCAGAGGCACTCCGTACGGATTTTTATCGACCAAAGCATCCAACTCTCTCTTCATATTCTGAGCAATCGTTTTCAAATCGTTTTTATACTCTTCGTCCATAAAGGGAATGGCTTTCAGCAACGTCCGGAGAGAGCTTGCGCCGAAGGACATCCGCTGACGGTTACCATCGAAACTCTTTTTTACCTCCGGCCATATTTTGGCAAGGTAGTCGGAATATTTTTTGTCTTTGGTAGCCAGTAATAATTCAATCGTCAGTGGCGCTCCCTGACCTGCCGACATGGTTCTTTTAAAATTGGCCGGCATACCCGGCATATCGTCATTGGGTGTCTCTTCCGGTTTGTTCAGTATATCATCATTCCATACCTTCTGAGCCGTAGCCAAACATTCGGCAGCGAGGCTGTCATTGTACGATTTCAGGGCACGGCTGGCGGCAGCTAATGCGGTGGCCGAACCGACATCACCCATCGGACTGTGGCTGGTAAATGCCCACCGGTCGTCCATCGTTCCGGAGCTGAAACCGTCTTTCTGGAAAGGTTTCAGGTTTGGATTGTAGACCAAGCCATCCGTAAGGTTTCCGGCATCGCCAATCATGTCGTATTGCCACAGGTGAGGTTGTACAATACCGCGGATAGAGTGGCCAAATGCACGGAACTGAGCCATCAGTGCCAGCGTTCCGTGTTCGATCTGTTGCAACAAATCGGGAACACCGTCGGGATGATGAATGGCCACATATTTGCGCTCTTTGTCCACCATGGTTTCGTCGTGATTCAGTTTCAGATCTTCCCAGGCACTAACCAAATAGCCGATTACCGTGTTGTGCGATCCTGTCTGAATATCGAAATCTCCGGCATCGAACCATCCTCCGATATTCAAACCGGGAATATGTTCGTAGGGTTTGTATTTAGTTTCGGTAGTATGTCCCATCCGGTAACCGTCGTGAATGAGTGTGTCGGTAGGTGCCTGCAGCGCATCGTCCTGATGCGGATTGCCATGCCATACACGGTAGGCCTCTTTCACAAACATGTGATCCATTTGTACCGGCAACCAGGTATCGAGCGTGGGGTGCCAGATGCTGGCATACACATCTTTGCCGATAGGGAAGGGGTCTGAACTGTAGTCGCCGTATCTGATTTGATAAATGCCCGTCTCTTTGACGGAAGAGAAATCGAAGCGAAGGTAATTGTAACGCATGAATTTACCCCAGTTTGCCAGTTTGCCGTCCAGTACTTTCACCTGCGTGCCATTTTCGTTCATGCGGTACAACGAGGCCGTAGCAAGCGCTTTGTCGTTGGGGTCGATTTCAATTATGGCAACTTTCTGCTGATCGGGATAGTAGCCAACCTGCGAATGCGATATTACCGGTTCTTTTACCCAGTTGGCAATGCTGTTGGGTGTAAACAACCACTGAATAACAGTTCCTATTTTGCCGGCAGGAATCAGTTCACGAACTACATACCATCCGTTGGGAGCAAGGTTGCGCCCATCCAGCAGACTGATTTGCCCTGTGAGCGATTCGATCGAAACCAGAGACTTGGGATCGTCGGGTGACAGAGTCAGTTTTTTACCCGATGCAAGCGGTACAACCTTCGCGTAGGTATCTCCGAACCGTTCGTTGGTCAACAGGTTATTGAACTGCGGAATCTTTTCGGAGAAGGCATCTGCTACCGTCGGACCGGCTGCCACAACAGGACAAATATCGGTTTTCTGATCCATCAGATAGGTCTTCTTGAAATAGGTGGCCGGCAAAAATTCGATATTCATCCCGGCTTTCCCTGCTAATTTTGCGGGCAGGGGTTTATCGAGCGTAACGGTGATAAGACAGCCGTTCCCTTTGCCTTCGACCTTAATTTTGCTGGTAAAATCATACTCTTTGTAATAGAGGGAGACTGAGACTGAATTGCCTTTGACATCGATAGTGCGGTCGGATGCCGTTGGAACCAGATCCCACTGTTCCGGGGTAGGACTGAGACGAACGGCTCCACCGGTTACGGTACGCACCCCATGTTGTATCATCTCTATTCCGTTGACCTTCTCGTCAAAAAAACCACCCGCGTTGTACGAGTCGTTATAGATCATGAGGTCAACGCCCCGTTTTTTGAATACGCCCAAATCGTTCAGTTGAAAGGCGCTCTGCTGGCTATAACCGTAAGCCGCAGACAATACCACGGCAACCAAAAGATGCAGACTTTTCGTCAGTTTATGGTTTGTGTTATGCATAAAATAATGGTATTAAATTGGTTGTGAGTAACTCCTTAGAGATTATGTTGTTTCATTTCAGTGTTTGACCTCTCCTCACGACGACTTCGTGTCGGAGTCAGATTGTAAATGCCGATATTTATCATCGGTATATTTATCGTCAGACCCAACCCCTCTCCCGAAGAGAGGGGCTTTACATCTGTATTAATGAGTTTTATTCCATATTTTTACTGTCGTGTTCCTCCTCGCAAACAAAAAAAATTCCTTATTTCTTTCCCTTCTGGGGAAAGTACCCGAAGGGGGATAGAGGTCAGAGAGGAGGTTAGGAGGAGAGGTCGGAATATAACAGTATTAATCAATTTCGGAATAATCTATTCTGATTTTGTTATTTCAGATCAATCGCTATTTTCCAATGGTCGGCTACGGCTTTCAGTTCTGCTTTTGTGAGGTAGGTGACGGCACCGTGTTTGGGACTTTTGAAATTGGTCGTTTTCATCACCCCTTCGTTGAAATGACCGATATTTTTGAAATGGACAAAATCGGTGGTTTCGCTAAAACCCATGTTGCTTGGGCGGGCACCATACACATCGTACATCAACACGTAGGCATCGGTTCCAAGACGGCGGAAAAGGTTAGGCGCTTCGGTCGATACCTTTTCGGGATCGATACGGCCACCTTCGACCTTATAATCGCCGTTGATTTTGTTGGAAACGGCATGTAGCACTTTGGCATCGTTTACGTAAAATAGCTGGTAGTTGTTGCCAACCCTGGTTATATCGCCGTCCAACCCATCGATTCCGGTAATTTGTTTAGGTGTGGTTTCGAGTTTGGTAAAATCAGCATTAGCATAGGAGTAGTAGAGATGGCAGGATTTGTTGTTATAACGAATCGTGAAATAGACCATCATTTTCTTGGCAACAGGGTCGTAAACAGTTTCGGGAGCCCACGAGCAGTCGATGTCTCCCAGCTCGGGAAACGCCTTGTCGACCCGGAAATCGGAATGTGACCAATGGACCAGATCGTACGATTTCATAAGCACCAACGCTCGGTTATTGCCCCATCCGTATTTTTCGGCAGGACGTTCAAATTCGGTATCGCGAAAACCGGCACGCTTACCGAAAATATGCAAATCGGTCATGGCCAGATAAAAGGCTCCGTCGGGGCCACGGGTGATGTGCGGGTCGCGAACGCCTTTTTGTTCGGCCAATTGAGAACCGATAAACACAGGTTTACCTCCGTTCACATCCGTAAAGGTGTATCCGTCGGCGCTGATGGCCATGTAGGCCGATTGATCCTGATCTTTGAAATAGACCAGCAGGTAGCCTGCCAGATCTTTCTCGTTGAATTTTTTCTGTTTCTGCGGTTTTTGAGCCTTAGGAACGATAACGATTCCGGTCTGTGGAGCGGAACTCTTTTCTTGTGCGAAACCGGGAAGTGAAAAGAAAATAGTTAGGAAAACTATGAAAAAAAGGGAGGTGTAATGCTTTATCATTGTGTCTGTATTTGAAAATGTTTATGATAGTCGTGTAAGGTTGATAACCACTTGTTACAAAAGAAATAAGTTGATTGAGATCAACTCCTGGTTCAATCAACTTATTCCTTACTTAAAGATAGGTTTTGCGATATTGCCTATTTAAACAACCGGGGAGCAAACTCGTTGAGAGCACGTCTCCAGGTCAGCCATTCGTGAGCAGTTCCCTGCGATTCGTGGAAAACCACCTTGATGCCGTGTGCCTTGAGGGCTTCAACAGCTTCTTTCGGACTGTTTTCTGCCGTTCCGGTACTGATAAAGAGCAGGTGCATTTTGCTATTGAAAGCCTTCGCATCTTTGAACACACCGTTGAACGATGTTTCAACCTGTGTTTTCATATCGGGAGCAGGAGCCGCATTGTTGCCACCCATTCTCATGCCCATAAAGAACCCGCTAAAGGTTCCCATCCAGGCGAATTTATCCATATTGGGAAATACGGTGGAGGTCGTTTGTCCACCGCCTCTTGACAAACCTGCCATGGCGCGGTGATCACGGTCGGCCTGGGTGCGGAATGTCTTTTCGATAAACGGCAGCAGGTCTTTTATGTAGATTTGAGTAACATCGTTGGTTGCAGCTTTGCGTACGTCCGGGTTGGTCTTGATATCGCCGCAATCCATTACTATAATCATCGGAACAGCCTTCTTAGCGGCAATCAGTCCATCCATAATATTGCCTACATGCCCCTGATTCGACCATCCGTTTTCATCTTCACCCCAACCGTGAAGCAGATACAGAACTGGATATTTTTTTGCCGGATTCTTTTCATATTCGGCCGGTACATACACGTTCACATGACGTTCCAGTCCGTTGAGTTCCGACCAGTAGTACAACGAACGGATCTGTCCGTGAGGAATGTTTTTGTTGAAACGGTAATAGTTACCTTCCGGCCCTTCGGGAATCTCAACACCCGACGATTTCCAGTTGCTACCGAAATAGGCATCGGTGTTGCGATCCATCACCGGAACTCCGTCGATAAGTACGGCATAATAGTGAAAGCCCACAACCTGCGGATCGGATGTGCATGTCCATGCGCCCTTTTCATCCTTCACCATGTCGTACTTTTTGTTACACAAATCGATCTGTACTTTTTGAGCCGTAGGTGCGTTCACACGAAACATAACCTGCCGTGTAGCGGCATTAACGGCCGGATACTGTGCCAGAAAGATATTGGTAGAACTCGGTTTGAATCCTTCGGGAAGCGCTTCTTCCTGCGGACCACGTTGCTGAATACCGGCAAACTGAGCCGATGCAATGGCGCACATAACAAATGCTGCCATCAATAGTGTGATTTTTTTCATTTGTATAAAATTAAACGGTAAATATGAGAATGAATTAAAGGTATCTGTTGCCCAATACAAGCTTATCACCCGAATCGTCGACCTCCCATATCTGAGGTTTACGAGGACCGTTACCTTCGGCATGATGAACAATATACAATCGTTTGCCTTCGAAAGTGGTAAACAACATTCCATGGCCGGAGTTGTCGCCTTTAAATGCCTCTGTCTCGTGTACCCACGGGCCTTTTATGCTGCCGGAGGTAGAGTAGGCGATGCCCTGTGCATACCGGTGTTCTCCCCAGCTCGACCACAACATTCCCAGTTTGCCGGTTTTGGTGCGGAACATTTCGGGTCCGTCGGTCACCCAGCCGGGCATCTTCAATCCAAATGTTGCTTCGCCGATGGTGTTCATCTCTTTCGACCATGCAGCTGCACTGGCACGGAACATGGTAGTGGGTTCGGCGGTACGGTGCGTCAAATCTTTTGAGAGTGGAATATAGTCCATTGTGCCGTCGATAAGTTGTGTCCATTCGTGCACGAAAACCATGTAAGGAGTGCCGTTCTCTTCGTAGAGTGTGCCGTCGATAATATCCCAGTTTTCCGGACCAAGACAAAATTCGTGATCGGTCACCAACGGTTTGTAAGGTCCTTCGGGCGAATCGGCCACCAACAGCTGAGTCTGGTTGCGCGGCACGTTGTAGCGCAAAGGAACATATTCGATCAGGTGGTTGTGGTCGCTCCACGTACCGGCATAATAATATTTATTGCCGATGTGGTGAATTTCGGCAGCGGCAACAAAAAGGCCGTTCATCCAGGTTCCCGACAGATCGATAATAGGGTAGGGTCCTGTCCACATTTTCAAATCTTTGCTTTTGTAAAGAGTGCCACCCGTTCCGGTGAGATAGTAGGTATGACTCTTTTCGTCGGGATAGATATAGGGATCACTCATGGAGAGTTGTTCCAACGCGACCGTCTCAATTTTCGGTTCGGGGCGCGGTGTCATGGGCCTTCTGGCTGGTCTCGGGGCTCCTGAAGACGGAATCATGCCCCCAAAATTCCGTTGTCCCGGGTTGGCAGGGGGCGCCTGTTCGCCGGGAACTATTTTACTTCGGTTTTCCGACTGATCGTGCTGTTGAGCCGTAGCGACTCCCTGAACAGATGTAAGCGACAGTGCAATCAACAGAATGGCTGTCCGGTTATTTTTAAAACGTATCATTTGTATAAAGGGTTTAGATGAATCTTTTTCCAAGAACTACTTTATCGCCCGAATCGTCGACCTCCCATATCTGAGGTTTACGCGGGCCGTCGCCATCGGCATGGTGTACGATAAACATCCGTTTGCCTTCGAAGGTGGTAAAAAACATGCCGTGTCCCGTATTGTTGTCGATAAACGGTTTTGGTTCCTGAATCCAGGGGCCTTCGATGGTTCCCGATTGTGAATAGGCAATGCATTGCAGGTAGCGCTTGGCTCCCCACGATGCCCACAACATGCCTAATTTACCCGTTTTGGTACGGAACATTTCCGGTCCGTCGGTTACCCAACCCGGCAACTTGAGACCATAGGTCATTTCGCCATTGCCCACCATTTCCAACGGGCAGGGCGATTCGCTGGCACGGAAGAGCATCACCGGCTCGCTGATGGTTTTGCTAAGATCGGGCGAGAGTTTTACATATTCCATCGTGCCGTCGAATGTTTGCATCCATTCGTGCACGAAAACCATGTAAGGTTGTCCGTTTTCCACATAGATGGTACCATCGATAATGTCCCAGCTATGGGGTAGGTAGTCGTAATTCGGGTCGGTATTTTTCAACTTGTAGGGTCCGTCGGCCTTATCGGCTTCCAGAATCATGGTCTGATGGCGACGCACGTTGTAACGGCGGGAAACCACGTCGACCAGTTCATTGCTACCGAACGAAGCGGCATAATAGTATTTACCGTTTACCTGATGTATTTCGGCTGCTGCCACAAATTTGGCATCCTCCATCCAGGTACCCCGGGTATCATAAGCACCGTAAGGGCCTGTCCATGTTTTCAAATCTTTGCTTTTATAAATTGCACCGCCGCTTCCGGTGAGGTAGTAGGTTTTAGTGGCCGGATCGGCAAAAACGTAGGGATCGCTCATGCTCATCTCCCCAAGCGTGGTAGTGGTTATTTCGCGGGGATCGTTGGCGCTGGCGCTTCCACGCATCGGACGCGGAGCCGGAGCCTTGGTATTGGCAGGTCTGGTTGCCTGAGCCATTCCGAATCCTTTTGAACCCGGTGGAGCGGGAATAGTTACTGTAGGTACCAGCTGTTTTTTAACAACAGGCTGCGAACTGTTTTCCGAAGTCTGAGACATCATGGCCGACGATAAAACACCGGACATGACAAGAATAAAGAGCTTCTTCATGGTAAGATAGTATTAGATTAATGTGTTGTATTTTAATTTATTACAAAACAAAAATACATGATAAGTGTACATTCAACACCAAATATAAGTAAAAAATAACAGTTTGGTAGGATACGCTCTTTTTTATTTTTACGCTATTCAATCCGTGAAATAGGAGTTATTGTAAAACTCCTCAAAAATCATTAACTTATATCGCGTATCTGTCAATCGTTTTCCGGTAGTAATGTGTTATATTTTAGCGCTATATATATTTATATTATGACTTGTCCGAAGAGAAAAGGTTTAAAAAATACAGCTCTTTTCACACAAGCGAGGACGAACCATAAGCAACTCCGGCTAATAGTTTTATATGATTATCCGCAAGATGTCCTATAGCAAGCGGTGAATCCCGGATAATGTACATTATTGCCGTCGGTTTCAACCGACGGATAGCTGCTCTGTAATCCGATGCGGCTTTAGCCGAATGACAGCTTCCACCGTCAGCTAAAGCAGACGGCAATAATGAATTTTCAATGCCATCTATTACTTAGTACGCTTTGCGGATAACCATTTAGTTTTATAAACTGTTGGATACGACAAAGGCTGCCTCGTTTGTTTTGAGACAGCCTTTTGTATGAGAGAGAATCAGTATCTAACTTATTCCTTACAAGGTTTCCAGCATACGTTTGAGTATTACCTGAGCCGATATTTCACGATTGGCAGCTTCGGGAATCACAATCGATTGCGGGCTTTCAATCACATCGTCGGTCACAATCATGTTGCGACGCACCGGCAAACAGTGCATAAAGTAGGCGTTGTGCGTCAGTGCCATTTTCTCGGTACTTACCGTCCACGAACGGTCTTTGCTCAGAATTTGTCCGTAATTCGGATCGGCATAAGCCGCCCAGTTTTTGGCATATACAAAGTCGGCACCCGCCAGTGCTTTATCCTGATCGTATTCTACGCGGGCACCACGCACAAACTTTTCATCCAGTTCGTAACCGTGCGGATGGGTAATCACGAAATCGACATCCGCTTCATTCATAAAGTCGGCAAACGAATTGGGCACAGCCTGAGGCAATGCTTTGGGGTGGGGAGCCCAGGTCAGCACCACTTTCGGACGTTGCGTCTTTTTGTACTCTTCGATGGTAATCAGATCGGCAAAAGCCTGCAACGGATGGCCGGTAGCGGCTTCCATACTGAACACCGGACGACCGGAATATTTGATAAACTGATTGAGAATGGTTTCGTTGTAGTCGTACTCCTTATTTTCAAATTGAGCGAATGAACGCACGCCGATAAGATCGCAATAGCAGCCCATCACGGGAATGGCTTCCAGTAAATGTTCGGTTTTGTCGCCATCCATAATGACCCCACGTTCTGTTTCCAGCTTCCAGGCTCCCTGATTCACATCCAGCACAATAGTGTTCATACCCAGATTCATACCTGCCTTTTGCGTGCTCAGACGGGTACGCAGGCTCGAATTGAAGAATACCATCAACAATGTTCTGTTTTCGCCCAGACGTTTATATCCAAACCGGTTTTTCTTGATTTCCAATGCTTCGGCAACCGCAGCTTTCAGGTCGCCCAGATCTTTTACGTTTGTATAAGTCTTCATAGTCTGTGTTAATTGTTTAATCGTGTAATTGTTTAATCGTTGCGGAGTATTATTCATTCAACGCTTCAACAATCGAACAGTTCAACGTTTTTCATATACGGTAGTTACCCAGTTATTCTTTTCTTCAAATTTAACGAAGGTAAGCCCGTTTTCCTTCGCCTCCGATTCAATGGACGGCATATCGGTTTTGTAGAATCCGCTCATCAGTAACATACCTCCGGCGGAGAGACAAGTAGCATAATGCTTCATGTCGGAGAGCAGGATGTTGCGGTTAATGTTGGCCAGAATAATATCAAACTTTTCTCCTGCCAACAATTCGGCTCCACCCATAAGCGTCTTGATATCCGGACAACTGTTCAATCGTATATTTTCGACGGTATTTTTGTAGGCCCATTCGTCAATATCGATGGCTGTAATGGGCTTGGCTCCTTTCATATCGGCCAGAATAGCCAAAACACCTGTTCCGCATCCCATATCGAGCAGTGATTTTCCGGCCACATCCATTTTGATCAACTCTCCGATAATCAGGCTGGTGGTTTCGTGATGGCCCGTTCCGAACGACATTTTCGGGTCAATCAGAATATCATACGTGGCTTTGGGAATGTCCGTGTGAAACGAACTGTGTATTACAACGCAGTTGTCTCCGATAATAATAGGAGAAAAATAGTGCTTTTCCCACTCTTCATTCCAGTTCTTGTCTTTTATCAGTTCAAACGTGTATTCCACATCAATAGCGCAGGGTAAAGATTCTTTCCAGCTTTTTAATTTTTTTTCGTCGAACAACGATGCAGCACAATAAGCTTTCACCCCGTCATTTGTATAGATGAAACTTTCAAAGCCTATTTCAGCAAGCGTTGCCGATACAATATCATTTTCGAAACCACGTAAATTGTTAAGAGATAATGTAAGTTCAATGTAATCCATTCCGGTTTGGTTTATTTTCGTTAAATCAGAAGTAAAACGTATTATTCACAGGGCATTTGACTTAACTTTGCCTTGATCTAAAAAGGATACAAACTTAGATAATAAAATTGAGACCGGCATCGTTAATATGCTGAAATCTTTGGAAGGATTAAACCTGTAAAAACGTATACTGTCTAAGTAATAAAAGAGAAGTTCACTCGTAAAGAAAAAGGAGATATAATCATGAAAACAAAATTGTTTTTTGTAACTGCATTGATGTTGCTTCCGGTCTTCGCTTTCGGACAAGATCTGTACGATGATCTTTATTCTAAGCCCGGAAAAAATGCATCGTTTCCAGCCCAATCGGTAAAATCTGCGGCACAAAAAGCAGACAATTCCGAGAACGATAATCAATATAAAATTGAATCGACAAGAGTTGGTGACAAAGATATTGTGGTAGTCAAAAATCTACAAGGAGATACGGTCTATTATTCTGGTGATAATAAAGACGCACGTATCGATAGCACAAAGGCAACACTGTCTGCCGGTGAATATGCCAGCAGAATTCAACGCTTCCACAATCCCGGAACCATTATTCTCAATGGTACTGACGAAGAAGACGCTGCTCCGCTTGACAACGTAAACTGGACTATCAATGTTTATGGCGGTAATTATGGCGCCTGGGGATGGCCTTACGGAGGGTATCGTCATTATCCATACGGATATGGTGGCATCTACTCACCATGGTATTCAAGCTGGTACGGTACATCCTGGGACCTGGATCTGGGTTATGGCTGGGGATTCGGTTGGGATTATCCATACTATTATGGCGGATATTACGGCGGAGGATACCCTTATTATGCCGGATGGGGTGGATATTATGGCGGAGGATACCCTTATTACGGCGGTTGGTATGGCGGCAGAACAAGACCCTATGCCTATACTACCGAAGGCAGACGGAATGCGCTAAATCTTTCGGGAGGTAGTCGTGGTACTGTGGTCTCATCCAGATCTTCGGGTTTGGGTAGCAGAAGTGGTAGCCCCGCTTTCAACTCCACAACTACGGGAACCCGTGGCAACTCCATCGGAACCCGGGGAGACCGTCAGAATACTGCGTTCTGGAATGGCTTCTTATCGAACAGAGGATACAACGTAGGAGGAAGTCGTTCGTCTGGTGCTGATGTAAGTGGTTCAACACCTCAATATAACAACCGTGGTAGTTACTCCGGTGGCGGAAGCCGTCGTAGTTCCGAAATCGTGTCGGTACCTTCTTCGTCCGGAAATTATATACGTAGTAACGAAACAAGAAGCAGTAGCCGGAATAACACAGCATACTACAACAATACAAGAAGCTCTTCATCGTCATCGTATGACAGACCCTCTTCCAATAGCAACAGCAATTCCTCTTCTTACTCATCCGGTAGCCGCCAAAGCTACTCGGGAGGAAGCAGTAGTTATTCATCAGGTGGCGGAAGCTATTCCGGTGGAGGATCCCGCGGAGGTGGTCGTCGTTGATAATCGCACAATAAATAACGAGATAAGTATAATATTGACATAATCATTCAAATTATTCTATCATGATAAAGAAAAGTTTGCTTTCAATTGGTTTGTTGTTGGGCTTAACAGCCGGCTTACATGCACAAGATCAGGATGAATTTGATGCATTGAAAGCATCACAAACACAACTAAAGGGAACTGCTCGCTATATGAGTATGGGCGGTGCTTTCACTGCATTGGGGGGTGATGCTTCCGCTATTTCTCAGAACCCGGCAGGGTTGGGTGTGTACCGTAGTTCCGAGTTAACAGCAACACTCAACATGTTGAATAGTTCTACCAATGCTACGTGGAATGGGCTTAACAACAAGGATAATAATTTTTTTGCGCATTTTAATAATTTCTCACTGGTGCAGATTATTCCGGGAACGGATCAGTTTAGTTCTGCATTCAGTTTCTCTTTCGACAGGTTGAAATCCTTTAACCGAAACGGTACAATGTCGGGGCGTAACCAAACCAGCTCATTGACGGATAATATCGCCGCCCGTAGCAAAGGCTTATCGGGTGCTGATCTTTTAAGCACCAATAATTACGATCCATATGGTGACGCCACCTTACCGTGGTTGCCGATTCTGGCATATAGCGCTTATTTGATAAACCCGAGTACAACCAATGCCGGAGAGTGGAATTCGGCGCTGGGAGGCAATGTAAATCCGTCATACGATTTCACGGAGAGAGGCTACATCGACCAATATAACCTGAGTTATGGCGCCAATATTTCCAATATGTTATACCTGGGAGCTTCGATAGGATGGCAGAGCCTTAGCTATTCAATGGTTAGTCACTATGCGGAAAAATTTCCTGCCGGAGCTGGTTTCAATTTGCAGAACGAGGTATACACCACAGGTTCCGGGTTTGATTTGAAACTGGGTGTAATTGTTCGTCCGACCGATTTCCTCAGAGTGGGATTCTCGTATCACACTCCGACATTTTACAATATGAGTGACGATTATTACGCCGCATTAGCTTACAGTTCATTCGATGCCGGAAATCACAATGCTCCTATCAACGGAATTGCCTATACACCTAACGAAGGTGGAGGTGGTAAGTATAAAATTCAGACACCGGCTGCATATACTTTTGGAATCGCAGGCATAATCGGGAAAAAGGGTATTATCAGTTTCGATTACCAGTATCAGGACTATACAACAATGAAACTTAAAGATGATAACGGATCGACTTCTTACTATCAAAGCCAAAACGGATTCATTAACGAAGATTTGAAAGGGGTGAATACATTTAGAGTAGGAGGTGAATTCCGTGCAACCAATGATTTTGCGATTCGTTTGGGGTACAATTACATATCGCCTGCAACCAAATCGGGTGCATACCGCTGGTTAGCCCTTAATTCCGTTCGTACCGACAGCGAGTATTCATTGGATGTAAATACGCAGAACTTTACGGCAGGTATAGGATATCGTTATCAGAACTGGAATTTTGACATTGCCTATGTTTTGAATAATCAAAAACAGAATTTCTATGCATACGAACCCTATACCATACAGGCAAACATGCAACCGGCCAGTGTAACCACACACAATAGCAATATTGCTTTGACTGTCGGTATACGATATTAATAACTCAGTCAACTTATTCAGGGCCATCTCCGAAAAAGCAGGAGATGGCCTTTTTTATGTCTCCAAAAATTACGGGTATGATCTATTGCATTTGTAACAAAATGACGTAACTTTGCAGAGTCAAAAATAGTGGATAGATTTGATTGCTTGCAACCACGGAAAAAAATGCTAAAACGTGATTCTGTCTCGTTCATGCAGTGCTATCGAGCATTGCTTTTTTATTCCAATCAAATTTTATTCATAACATGATAAGGCGTGAAACGAATTCATGCTTTCTTTGTTTGTTTAATAACGTATTATTGTTCACATGAAGACAACAAATTATTTATTTACTTCAGAATCGGTTTCCGAAGGACATCCCGATAAGGTGGCCGATCAAATTTCAGATGCTATTCTGGATAATTTTCTGGCATTCGACGAAAACTCAAAAGTGGCTTGTGAAACGCTCGTAACTACCGGACAGGTGATTTTAGCCGGAGAAGTAAAATCGAGTGCGTACGTGGATGTTCAGGATGTTGCACGTCAGGTAATCAACAAGATTGGTTATACCAAAAGCGAATATAAATTTGATGGTGATGCCTGCGGCATCTTTTCGGCTATTCACGAACAGTCGGATGATATTAATCGCGGTGTGGAGCGTGCCGAACCACTCAATCAGGGAGCCGGCGATCAGGGTATGATGTTTGGTTATGCCACCAAAGAGACAGAAAATTATATGCCTCTGCCGTTGGAACTATCTCATCAATTATTGATCGAACTTGCCGCTTTGCGTCGTGAAAACAAAGAGATAACCTATCTTCGCCCCGATGCCAAGTCGCAGGTGACGGTTGAGTATTCGGAAGATGGCATTCCGCAACGCATACACACCATTGTGGTTTCGACCCAGCATGACGAATTTATTCTTCCGCAAAGCGGTACTACACAGGAAGAGGCCGACGAAGCGATGGTAGCTAAAATCAAAGAAGATGTAAAGAACATTCTTATTCCACGGGTATTTGCCAAAAATCCGGAATGGAAAAAATTGCTGGATGAAGATTACATTCTGCATGTCAATCCGACGGGTAAATTTGTTATCGGTGGACCTCACGGTGATACCGGTTTGACAGGTCGCAAAATTATTGTCGACACGTATGGTGGAAAAGGGGCTCACGGAGGGGGAGCTTTCTCCGGAAAAGATCCGTCAAAAGTCGATCGTTCTGCCGCATATGCTGCACGCCATATGGCTAAAAATGCTGTTGCCGCCGGTATAGCCGACGAAATTCTGGTGCAGGTTTCTTATGCCATTGGTGTGGCGCAACCGTTAAGTGTCTATGTCAATACGTATGGCAGGGCTAATGTAAACGTGAAAGACGAAGAGATTGCTTCGCGTTTAGAGAAACTGTTCGACCTTCGTCCGAAAGCGATCGAGCAAAGATTGAAACTTCGGAATCCGATCTATGCGGAAACTGCTTCGTACGGGCACATGGGGCGCGAACCCAAAGTTGTAAAGAAAATATTTTCATCCCGTTATACCGATACGATTGAAAAAGAGGTGGAGCTGTTTACCTGGGAAAAACTGGATTATGTAGACAAAATCCGGAAAGAATTTTCGTTGTAAAGAGTAGTAAAGAACATATATTTTTAGTACCTTTACAGTTCAAAGTTTTGTTATGGCCGATAATTCGGGAAATATCATTTACATTATAGCTGTCATCGTTGCAGTTTTAAGCAGTTTTTTGTCAAAAGCAAAGAAAAGCAAGGTCGATGAATTTCCCACACCATCTACTCCAACGAAAAGCTGGCAAGATGTAATTCGGGAGATGACGCAACCGGAGGAAGAGCGACCTAAACCGGTAGTACTTCCGGAACAACCGCGATTCAATAAAATGCATTCTCAGCCTTTTTTGGATGTAGAACAAAAGGTGCATAAAGACAATTTGGTAACACACGCACATGTACCAAATAACATGTCGAATGTCGTGGAAGAACCTGCGGAGCATGTTACACTGCCGGATTTCTCAAATTTGGATGAGGTAAAACGGGGTATTATTTTTAATGAGATTTTCCACCGGAAATTTTAATTTTTCGATAGGTTATTCTCAGGAAAAAAAAACAGTATCTTTGCACAGGAATTATTCAGCAAACATTTTAATTAAATCAAAATACAAAAAAGAGTTCCGGCAATAGTCGGAATTCTTTTTGTTTTCAATAAGTTACATTAAAAACAAATTTACCATGGCAACATCGTATATGACCCAAGAGGGGTACAAAAAGCTATTGGAAGAGATTAACCAACTGGAGTGTGTACAACGTCCTGCGATCTCACGTCAGATTGCAGAAGCCAGGGATAAAGGCGACTTGTCGGAAAATGCTGAGTATGACGCAGCAAAAGAGGCGCAAGGGTTGCTCGAAATGAAAATTGCAAAATTAAAAGATGTCCTTGCAAATGCCCGTCTGATTGACGAAAGTACACTTGGTACCGATTCCGTTCAGATTTTGAATAAAGTCAAAATTAAGAACACGAACAATGGGCAAGTAATGACTTATATGTTGGTTTCGGAGAGTGAGGCCAACCTGAAGGAAGGTAAACTGTCTGTTAATACTCCTATTGCACAGGGTCTTATGGGTAAAAAAGTAGGTGATACAGTTCAAATAAAAGTTCCGTCGGGAATTATTCCGTTTGAAGTCGTCGAAATATCTATTTGATAACAGGAACAGCTATGGCAACTATTTTTTCACGAATCATTGCTGGCGAAATACCATGCTACAAAGTGGCAGAAGACGATCGTTTTTTTGCGTTTCTCGATATTAATCCCGTCGCGAAGGGACATACTTTAGTTGTTCCGAAAATCGAAGAGGATTATATTTTCGATCTTGATGACGTTACACTTCAGGCGTACATTCTGTTTGCAAAAAAGGTGGCTAAGGCCATCGAGAAAGCGATTCCCTGCAAAAGGGTAGGTGTTGCGGTCATTGGTCTTGATGTGCCACATGCCCACATCCACCTGGTACCTCTTAATTCGGAGTCGGACATTAACTTTGCGAAGGAGAAGCTGAAGCTCTCTCCCGAAGAGATGAAGAGCATCACATACAACATCAGCTTCTTCCTTTAATTGTGGTTTACTCCAACCGATAGGCTTCCGTAAGCTTATTTCCACGGAGGAACTCTTCTACCGACATTCTTTTCTTCCCGGCCAACTGAATACTCTTCAGCCGGATGAAACCATCTTTAACCGCTACCTTCACCTGATTGGAAGATTCGTTCAGAATACTTCCACAGGGAAGCGTATGCGCTTTTTCTTCTTTCTCCGTTTCAAATATTTTCAGCGTCAACTCTTCTCCTGCATCGGTTTTTAAAATAGTCCAGGCGGCAGGGTAGGGAGCCAGCCCCCGGATAAAATTATAGATCACCGATGCATTTTGATTCCAGTCAATTTTGCAGGTCTCTTTGAAAATCTTAGGCGCCGGTTTTACGACTACATTTTGTGGCTGCGGTATAGGTGAAACCTTATTGGCCAGAATGAGATTCACAGTCTCCAGCACAAGTGTTGCTCCGGTGGTCATCAATCTGTCGTGTACATCTCCCGCGTTGTCGGTCTCTCCTATGGCTATTTTGTTCTGCAATATAATGTTTCCGGTATCTATTTCGTGGGTAAGGAAAAACGTTGTTGCTCCGGTTTCTGTATCTCCGTTTATCACCGCCCAGTTGATCGGTGCTGCTCCCCGGTATTGAGGCAACAGCGAGGCATGAAGATTGAAGGTGCCAAGGCGCGGCATATTCCAAACCACCTCGGGAAGCATACGAAATGCCACAACTATCTGTAAATCGGCATTCAGCGCTTTCAATTCATCCAAAAAAGCGGGATCTTTCAGCTTTTCCGGTTGCATTAAGTGAAGCCCTTTTTCTAATGCATATTGCTTGACCGGAGAATATTGCAGTTTATAGCCACGTCCTGCGGGCTTGTCGGGCATGGTAATTACTCCCACAACATTGTAATCGTTTTCTACCAACATTCGAAGGCTCTCCACTGCAAAATCGGGAGTTCCCATATATACTATTCGTAACTCTTTCTTATCCATTATTTTGTTCTGATTCTAAAAATTCATCACTTCGATACATTCCGCCGAAGCGTTACTCCGTTCTTTTGTCTGCTCCCCACATCAATTTTGTTTTCAAGGTATCAAAAAACGTATGGTTAGCCCTCTTTACCACCTTGATAGTATGATCGGCCTTGCGGATTTTCAGCGTCGTACTTTGCGGAAACACATCAGAACGACCGTCGAGAGCGGCCAGGAAACTCTTCGTCCGGCTGCTGACCGAAATATCCAGTTCCCAGCTATCCGGTATTATTAATGGCCTGATGCTCAGTGTATGTGATGCTACCGGCGAAAGAATAAAATTATTCGATTGCGGTACCACGATTGGTCCGCCCACGCTCATCGAATAGGCCGTCGAACCGGTCGGTGTAGCGATCAACAACCCGTCGGCTCTGTATGAATTGAGCAATTCGCCTTTCACCTTCACATGAATAGTTATCATAGACGACGTATCCTGTTTCAGTAAGGCAATTTCATTGAGCGCAAAAGGGCATTCGTTCCAATCCGGATTATCTGTAATAAGTTGTAATACAGATCGATCTTCTATCTGATATTGATGATTGACAATGCTTTCCAATGCAGTTTCTATCTCATTGTTTGCCACGTCGCTTAAAAAGCCCAAATGTCCCGCATTGATTCCCAAAATTGGAATTCCCTTAATGCCAACATGTTTGGCTGTATTCAAAAAGGTACCATCACCTCCCAGACTAAGGGCAATATCAGCAAAAAAATTGTCGTTATCAATTACTTGAAGAGGTAAATTTGCGACATCTCCTCCATGCTCTTTCAGAAACTTATAAAACGATGCATCGATCACAACCTCAATGCGTAGTTTCTGTAAAGTTGTCAATAAATGAAACGCCGTTTCGACCGCTTCAAGACGAAATGTATTTCCGAAGAGCGCAATTCTCATTTTTGTATATTTTAATGTTACAGATCAGGTGAGCATCTGATTATATTCTGATTATTAGACAATTGTATTGTATTTTATTATCAAAGAAAGTGTCAAATAAGAGAAGGATAACTTGGTGTTTGCTGGTTTTTTCCTTAACTTTGTCTCATAGAACCAACGATAATGCAAAGAAACGAAATGCATATCACACTTACAAATATCCAAGAAAGAAATTGATGACGAAGCTTAGTGTAAATATCAACAAAATAGCCACTTTGCGAAATGCAAGGGGAGGTAACGTTCCTGATGTACTGAAAGTGGCAAATGACTGTCAATTATTTGGTGCTGAAGGAATAACAGTGCACCCAAGACCAGACGAACGCCACATCAGATATGCGGATGTATACGCTCTTCGCCCGATTATAACTACCGAATTTAATATTGAAGGTTATCCCTCACGTGAGTTTATAGATCTGGTTTGTACGGTTAAACCCGAGCAGGTTACTCTGGTACCTGATGCTCACGATGCGATTACGTCAAATGCCGGATGGGATACCATTGCGCATGGCGCTTTTCTGAAAGAGGTTGTAGCTGAATTTCAGTCGCATGGAATACGGGTCTCTGTTTTTATTGATACCAATCCGGATAATATCCGAAATGCAGCTTTAACGGAAACCGACCGGATCGAACTCTATACCGAACCGTATGCTACCCTTTATCCTCAATCGCCCGAACAGGCCGCAGCACCTTTCATAGAGGCCGCAAAAGTTGCCCGTGAAGTAGGATTGGGTGTCAATGCAGGTCACGATTTGAGTTTGGTTAATCTTAACTATTTTCACGAAAATATTCCATGGTTATCCGAAGTATCTATTGGCCATGCCTTAATTTGCGATGCGCTCTATTTAGGGCTTGAGCAAACAATAAATGCATACAAAAAACAGTTATTATAAGAAACTTATCTGTCGTAAAATTATAAATTCATTCTATTCCCCATGAACTTAATGCTTATTTTACAGGCTGTAGCACAGCTTCCAACTACTACTCCGGTTACTTCAGAAAAAACAGAAACAATGTTTGACATAGTGCTTAAAGGTGGTTGGATTTTAGCTCCGATTGCGTTTTTGCTTTTAGTAGCTGTGTATGTCATTATTGTTCGTTCTTTTGAATTGCACAAGTCTTCAAAAACCAAGAACCTTGTGGACAAGATAGCCCCAATGCTGAAAGAGGGAAATATCGATCAGGCTATTACCGTTTGCGAAAGCAGTAACATGCCTATCGGAGAGGTGCTTACCTGTGGTTTGAAAAATCTTGGTAACCCGATTAGCGACATCAAAGATTCGATGGAAGCGGAAGCGCGTCAGCAGGTTGACGAAATGAGTAAAGGCATGAATTATCTGGCTATTATCTCATCAGTCGCTCCTATGTTTGGTTTCCTTGGAACCATCTTCGGTGTTATCAAAATCTTCTACAGCATTTCATTGACCGATAATATCAGTATTGGAACGATCTCCGGTGGACTGTACCAGAAGATGATTTCATCGGCTGCAGGTCTGTTGGTGGGTATTATTGCTTTTTCGGCCTATCATATTCTCAATGGCCGTATCGACCATATCATCTCCAGTATGGAACGTCAGAGCAATCGGTTCCTCAATTTACTGCGTAATAAATAATCAGACTTTAATCTTTTATTCGTATGATTATCAAACGTAAACGGGAAATACAGCCGGAAGTTTATACCTCTTCCCTGAATGACATCATGTTTTTCCTGCTGCTTTTCTTTTTGATTGTTTCTACTCTGGTCAATCCTTCCGTTATTCAGTTGATGCTACCGAAGGCCAATGCCAATGTGCAAAAAATGTCGAAACAATCAATCAATATCTCGATCAAAGAAGAGCCGGGAGGATTGAAATACTACCTGAATGACCTGCCCATTGCGCTGGAACAGATAGAACCTACTATTCAACAAATGGTTGCCAATACATCGGACGCAACGGTTATTTTACGTGCCGACAGAACCATTCAGTTGCAAGACTTAGTCTCGGTACTCGATATCGGTCATCAGTTGCACGTTAAAATGATTTTAGCCACACAAAAGCAGTAAGGGTGTATCTGTAACAATGTAAATATGAGGAAATCAAAAATATATGGCATTGTGGGTACAACTACATTTGCGGGACTTGTTCTGCTTTTGTTTTTTTTAGTCAGAATAGCCTCTATACAAGATAATTATACCGAACCTGTATTGATTAACTTCGGAGATTCGGAAGATGGGGTAGGGGCAGCAGTAGCCTCTCCGGCGCCCCCGACTTCGGTTGTACCTCCTCCTCCGTCGACTACCAAAAAGCAAGAGAGCAATGATGAAAATCTGGCCTCCCAGGCCAACGAATCTCCTGTACAAACGGTAGAAAAGAAGAAAACAGAGATAAAGAAAGTGACTCCCAAACAACTGGAGGAGAACAGAAAGAAAATATTGCAGGATCTGCTCAAACAACAGCAAGCGAAAGCCCAGGCAGTTCAAAATGCTGCTATTGCCGATAAAGCCCGTAAAATGGGAAGTATTTTCGGCTCCAATCATGGAAACGGAAGCGGTGACGGTCAGAAAGGCGACGGTACCAAAGGAAATCCTTTAGGCAAAGTAGGCGGCACCGGTAGCGTAATGGCCTCCGTTGCAGGACGTACGGTAACATCAACACCCAGTCCGTCATATAATTCGAATGACGAAGGCAAAGTAACTGTAAATGTGACTGTTGATAAAGATGGAAACGTGATACGGGCATCTATTGGTTCGGCAACAACCTCGAGTGAAGCGTTGAGAGATGCTGCGGTACAAGCGGCACGTCGAAGCAAATTTTCTGCCGGATCCAACGAAGCCATAGGAACTATCACGTATCGTTTCATACTTAAATAGCAATTTATTATGTTAAATAGAAATAGCGTATTTATTTTCTTAGCCAATGGTTTTGAGGAAATTGAAGCCATTTCCACGATCGATGTTCTGAGACGGGGTGATATTGCGGTGACCACTGTTTCTGTTACAGGAGAGGCAATAGTAGCCGGATCTCATGGCATTAAAATCGTTACTGATGCTTTGTTTGAAGAGCTCTCTTTCAATGACAGTGAATTATTGATTCTTCCCGGAGGAATGCCCGGAGCTCAAAATTTGCAGAATAACGCAGCGTTGGGGCAATTATTGAAAACTCAATTCAACAACAAGAAATTGATTGCAGCCATTTGTGCCGCACCAAAAGTGTTGGGACATCTGAATCTACTAACCGGCAAAGAGGCGATTTGCTATCCGGGATATGAAAACGAACTTACCGGAGCAACAGTCTCAAAATTGAACGTGGTCAGAGATGAGAATATAATTACGGCTAAAGGACCTGCTTTTTCCATTGAATTTGGACTGAAGCTTGTTGAATTGATAAAAGGGAAGGCCATTGCCGATAAAATCGCTCAGGGGATGCTGGTACCGTAAACTGCGGCATTCAACAAATACTACTTAACATAATATTAATTATAGGAAACTTATATCGGCCTAAATTCGAATATTTAAGCCGGATATAAACTCAAACAAAAATATCGAATGCTCACAAAGATTATAGATAAGCACAAAGTTGACGAAACTTTATCACTGATAGAAAATGCGACACAAATTGCAATCGTTACTCACATGAGTCCGGATGGCGATGCCATGGGATCATCGCTCGGATTGTATCTACATTTGCTTGGCTGTGATAAAAATGTTTCGGTCGTTGTTCCGAATCGCTTTGCCGATTTTCTGGCCTGGATGCCTGGCGCGGAAAATGTGTTGATTTATGATGAGATGAAACAACAAACGGAAGCGGCTCTGAAAAAGTGCGATTTGTTGTTTGCACTCGATTTTAATACGCTGACCCGCATTGGCGATCTCAATAGTTTTGTCAAAAATCTATCGTGTAAAAAGGTTCTTATCGATCATCACCGCGATCCGGATGATTTTTGCAATGTGGTCATTTCGTATCCTAAAATCGCATCTACTTCGGAACTGGTTTTTCGCCTCATTTCTTCGATGGGATTCTTTCCCAAAATGTCATTATCGTGTGCCGAGTGCCTCTATGCCGGGATGATGACAGATACCGGCGCGTTTACCTTCAATTCAAACAATCCGGAAATCTATTATATCATCTCCGAACTGCTGAAAAAAGGTGTCGATAAAGACGCTATCTACTCAAAAGTTTATAATACATATTCTGTTGACAGATTGCGGCTTATGGGCTATATGCTCAGCCAGAAAATGGAGATTTTGCCCGAATATCATACCGCAATAATCACGCTCACAAAAGCTGAACTCGATGAGTTCAACTACAAAGAAGGCGATACAGAGGGATTTGTAAATATTCCATTGAGTATCAAAGGTATTGTCTTCTCCGTGCTGGTGAAAGAAGGAAAAGAGATGGTAAAACTATCACTTCGCTCAAGAGGAACTTTCCCGGTAAACAGGGTTGCATCTGCGCTTTTTAACGGAGGCGGACATATCAATGCGTCGGGAGGCGAGAGCTATGAATCGATAACGGATACCGTTAAAAAACTGAAGGCGGCACTCCCCCGTTACCAGAAAGAATTAGAGGAATCCTGCTAAGCAGAATTCCTCTTTAATTTATTTATTTTCAGCGGATTATTTCTTTATCCTCTGAAGATAGTCTGTTTTCTGTCTGGCCCTACTGAAACGATTTTGATCGGAGTTTTAAGCTCTTTTTCCAAAAAGTCAACATATGCATTGAATTCCTCGGGAAATTCATTTTCATGATGCATTTGGGTCATATCGCATTTCCAACCCGGTAATTCTGCATAAACCGGTTCGATAGAATCGTCTGCTTCGTAAGGAAAATAATCGATCTCTTCTCCGTTTATTCTGTAAGCTACACAAGCTTTGATGGTATCGAAGTCATCCAGAACATCGCTCTTCATCATAATCAATTGCGTAACGCCATTAATCATAATGGCATACTTCAGCGCTACCAAATCGACCCATCCGCAACGGCGCGGACGACCGGTTACAGAGCCATATTCATGGCCTAAATCTCTGATTTGCTGACCAACTTCATCGTGTAATTCGGTTGGAAAAGGACCACTACCGACACGGGTACAGTACGCCTTGAAAATTCCGAACACTTCGCCGATGTTTCTCGGAGCAACTCCCAACCCAGTGCAAACGCCGGCACAAATCGTATTCGACGAAGTTACAAACGGATAAGAGCCGAAATCAATATCAAGCATGGTACCCTGAGCACCTTCTGCAAGAATCGAATTACCTTTCGCGATATAGTTGTTTACTTCATGTTCGCTGTCGATAAACTGGAATTTTTTGAGAACTTCGATTCCGGCAAACCACTCTTTTTCAATGGCTTCCAATTGGTCGAGAGGATAGTTGTATTGTGCCAGAATAGCTTTATGCCGGGCAATGGCAGCCGCGTATTTTTTATCGAAATTATGGAGCAGGTCCCCTACCCTTACGCCATTACGGCTAATCTTATCGGTATATGTGGGACCGATTCCTTTGCCTGTGGTGCCGATTTTTGAATCTCCTTTGGCCGCTTCGTAAGCTGCATCGAGTAACCGGTGAGTAGGAAGGATCAGGTGTGCTTTTTTGGAGATAAGCAAACGCTTTGTCAGATCGTGACCGGATGCTTCGAGTGATTCGACTTCTGTTTTGAACAGAGCCGGATCGAGCACTACCCCGTTTCCGATAATATTGATTTTGTTGCCCTGAAAAATTCCCGAGGGAATTGATCTTAATACATATTTCTGACCTTCGAATTCGAGGGTGTGTCCTGCATTGGGACCTCCCTGAAAACGGGCAACCACACCATACTTAGGTGTCAGGACATCCACCACCTTACCTTTTCCTTCATCGCCCCACTGAAGGCCTAACAGAACATCAACTTTCATTTGTTTTGTTTTTATAGACATATACTATGAATCTTACGCCAAAAAGCGTGTAAAGTTACCGATTTTTTACCGGATTTCAACCTGCTGAGATCTGTTTTGCACACAAAAAACTGCCTCAAATTGTAGGATACAATCCGAGGCAGTTATAGATATTACAGGTCATCTTTCAGGTAGGATTTCAACCCAATACCCATCCGGGTCTTCTATGAAATAAATTCCCATTGCTTCATTCTCGAAACAGATACACTCCATTTGCCGGTGCAACTGGTGCGCTTCTTTATAATGCTGCGTGGTAAAAGCAATATGCACTTCATTGTCCCCCAAATCATATGGTTCCGATCGATCTTTTAACCAGGTAAGCTCCAAACAGTGCTCTGTCTGATTATCGGATAGATAAACGATGATAAAATTATCATCCGGATCATTGATTCGCCGAACTTCTTTCAGTCCTAAAGCTTTATCGTAAAACGCCAGGCTCTTCTGAAGGTCGAAGACATTGATATTGTTATGTGCAAATTTGAAATCCATATCCTTTGGTGTAGTCAGTAGATAATAGATGGTAGTCGGCAGACATTTTGTAAAACACACAGAATTACGATCTACTAACTACCAACTACTGACTACTTTGATTATCAGTCTTTCAGTTTTGCAACAAGGAACTCACGGTTCAAACGTGCAATGTGCGAAATGGAAACATTTTTAGGACATTCGGCTTCGCAGGCACCTGTGTTTGTACAGTTACCGAAACCGAGTTCGTCCATTTTAGATACCATTGCTTTGGCACGACGCGATGCTTCAATTCTACCCTGTGGCAACAGTGCCAACTGGCTAACCTTAGCAGCAACGAACAACATGGCAGAACCGTTTTTACAAGCGGCAGCGCAAGCGCCACAACCGATGCAAGATGCAGCATCCATGGCTTCGTCAGCTTTTTCTTTCGCAATAGGAATTGCATTTGCATCAGGAACACCACCGGTGCTGATAGAGATAAAACCACCAGTTTGCATAATTTTGTCGTATGCGCTACGATCTACCATCAAATCCTTGATTACAGGGAAAGCACGCGAACGCCACGGTTCGATGGTAATGGTTTCGCCGTCTTTGAACTTACGCATGTGCAACTGACAAGTCGTTACATCTTCGTCGGGTCCGTGCGGATGGCCATTGATATAGAGAGAACACATACCGCAGATACCTTCGCGACAGTCGTGGTCGAACACTACCGGTTCTTTCTTTTCCGAAACTAACTTTTCGTTCAGTACGTCGAGCATTTCCAGAAATGAGCTGTCGATAGAAATATTGCTCAACTGATAGGTTTCAAAAGCGCCTTTAGCCTGAGGCCCTTTCTGACGCCATATTTTCAGGGTTATATTAATTGTTTTTTCCATTTTGCTTACTTGTAATTCCGTTGTTGAACATGAATAGATTCGTATACCAGCGGCTCTTTCAAAAGAGTCGGCTCTTGATCTTCGCCTTCGTATTTCCAGCAAGCTACGTAAGAGAATTTGTCATCCTGACGTTTTGCTTCGCCTTCTTCGGTCTGGTATTCTTCGCGGAAGTGACCACCGCAAGATTCTTCGCGATGAAGAGCATCTTTGGCCATCAAATAACCTATTTCGATGAAATCAGCCACACGAAGCGCTTTTTCCAGCTCGGTATTCAAATCTTCGCTTTCGCCCGGAATAAATACGTTGCTCCAAAACTCTTTCTTGATTTGTTTGATCTCTTCCAATGCTTTTTCAAGACCCTCTTTTGTACGACCCATACCTACAAAGTCCCACATTACATGGCCTAAGTCTTTGTGAATAGAATCAACCGAACGGTTACCCTTGATCGACATCAACTTCTGAATTTTCGATTGTACAGAACTTTCTGCTTCAACAAATTCAGCTTTTTCTGTACTCATGCGCGGCGTACGAATTTCGTCGGCCAGGTAGTTTTGAATGGTGAAAGGCAGTACGAAATAACCATCGGCCAAACCCTGCATCAAAGCAGAAGCACCCAAACGGTTTGCACCGTGGTCGGAGAAGTTGGCTTCACCGATAGCGAACAGACCTTCAACGCTGGTCATACATTCGTAGTCAACCCAGATACCACCCATTGTGTAGTGGATAGCCGGATAGATCATCATCGGCGTTTCGTACGGATTTTCATCAACGATTTTATAGTACATCTGGAAGAGGTTACCGTAACGGGCTTCAACCACGTCACGACCCAGACGATTGATAGCTTCGGAGAAGTCGAGGTAAACAGCCAAACCGGTTGCACCTACGCCATAACCGGCATCGCAACGTTCTTTTGCTGCACGAGAGGCAACGTCACGGGGAACCAGGTTACCGAATGCAGGATAACGACGTTCGAGATAGTAGTCACGATCATCTTCTGCAATCTGAGTCGGTTTCAGTTTACCGGCACGGATAGCTTCTGCGTCTTCTTTCTTTTTCGGAGTCCAGATACGACCGTCGTTACGCAGTGATTCCGACATCAAAGTCAGTTTCGACTGGAATTCGCCGTGAACCGGAATACAGGTCGGGTGAATCTGAGCGTAGCAAGGATTTGCAAAATAAGCACCTTTCTTATATGCCTGAATTGCTGCAGAACCGTTAGATCCCATCGCATTGGTAGAAAGGAAGAAGGTATTTCCGTAACCACCGGTAGCGATAACTACAGCATGGCCGAAGAAACGTTCCAAACGACCGGTACGAAGGTTACGGGCAATAATACCGCGGGCTTTACCATCTACCACTACAACGTCCATCATTTCGTAACGGGTGTAAAGTTTTACAGAGCCTTTACCAACCTGACGGCTAAGAGCAGAATAAGCACCTAACAGCAACTGTTGTCCGGTTTGACCTTTAGCATAGAAAGTACGTGATACCTGAGCACCACCGAAAGAACGGTTGTCAAGCAATCCGCCGTATTCGCGTGCAAAAGGAACACCCTGAGCAACGCATTGGTCGATAATACAGTTGGAAACTTCTGCCAAACGATAAACGTTTGATTCGCGGGCACGATAGTCACCACCTTTAATTGTATCGTAGAAAAGACGGTAAACAGAGTCACCATCGTTTGTATAGTTTTTAGCAGCATTGATACCACCCTGTGCAGCGATAGAGTGAGCACGACGGGGTGAATCCTGAATACAGAAGTTCAAAACATTAAAGCCGAGTTCACCAAGTGATGCGGCAGCTGAAGCTCCGGCCAAACCTGTACCTACAACAATAACGTCCAAGCGGCGTTTGTTGGCCGGATTGACGAGCTTCTGAGAGGCTTTATAGTTGTTCCATTTTTCAGCTAACTTCCCTTCGGGAATTTTAGAATTAATTTGTGTCATATCTTATCTGTTTATTGTATTCTGAAATAAAGAAGAGATTAAGCTCCACATCCTAATAAGAAGTAAACGTTGATGCCGGTAAGACATGCAATAAGAATAGTTGCATAAATAATACCGATTACCTGCAAACGGGGTTGCCATTTTTGGTTGTTGACACCAATGGTTTGGAATGCACTCCAGAACCCGTGTGTCAGGTGGAACCACAATACCCAGTACCATACAATGTACAACAGGTTATAAACCGGGTTGCGCATCAAAGTAGCTACCAAACCGTAGGCTTCTTCTGCATGTACCTGTTCTGCGCCACCCATAAAGGCCTGCAACTGCATTTTAGCCCAAAAATGAGTTAAGTGCAATAAAATGAACAACAACACGATAGCTCCCAAAACGAACATGTTGCGGGCAGCCCAGGATGTTGTTTGTGATTTTTTGCCGGAAGCATAACCAACTTCACCACGAGCGCGTAAGTTCATCCATGACAACCAGATGCCATAAGCGATGTGAATAAAGAAACCGGCGGCCAGAATGGGTACCATTACTGTAACAATAGGCAATTCCATGAATTCACATCCTGCCTGATACGTTGCAGGCCCGGCCAACAACAACATGTTGAGAAAGGTGTGCAATGTCAAAAAGATGAATAGAAATAGCCCTGATAAACTCATAATGAGCTTTCTTCCAATCGAAGAATCGATAATAAATAACTTCATAACAGTTTTTGAATTGATGTTTATTGAAAGGATAATAAAAAGCAGGATATAAATTAGCGCAAATAAATAACAATAAATCAGGTTATTAAAGCCTTAATAACCTATTCTAAAATGCATTGCAAATGTAGCTAAAAGCCTTGGCTTTGCCAAAGAATAAAGAATTTTTTCCGCAATTTCATTCAAAAGATTTTCAGTCCGAAAAGGACTCAGCCACTAAATGGCTATAAATAAACAAAGGAGAGTGCCCATAAGTGCATCTCTCCTTTCAGTTTTTTAGCATAACAGATTATCCGCAACGTGAGTATCCACAGGACTTACAAGACAAACAACCTTCCTGATAAATGAGTGTTTCCTGCCCACAATTCGGACATTGTTTTCCCTCTATCGTAGTGCCATCGGGAATATATTTTTTCAAAGCACGTTCAACGCCGTTTTTCCAGGTATTGATCGACTCGCTGTTGAGTTGCAAACCGGATACCAATTTCATAACCTGATCTATCGGCATACCGTAACGCAAAACGCCCGAGATAAGTTTCGCATAATTCCAGAATTCCGGATCGAATTTATGCGATAAACCTTCAACCGTTGTTTTGTAACCCCTTTTGTTTGTAAACTGGAAATCGTAACGGCTTTTACCCAGTTCTTCATCGAAATTTTTAATGATCTTACCCTTGGTGACGTTTTTAGGCAACATAATGCCATCGTCATCGTCCTGCAAACCGGTAAATATTTCGTAAGGTCTGTCGTTCATAAGACCGACAAAGGCAATCCATTTTTCTTTATTGTTTTGAAAGCGAACCACATCGCAATCGAGTTCTTTCGGACGAACGGAAACCTCGGTAAAGCAGAAACATTTCTTATCTTTTTCATGCTTATCTTCGTCTTCCTCCTCTTCCTGTTTCTTGTCCTTTGAGGCCGATACAAGCACTCCGGCACGCGATCCTTCACGATAAACCGTGCAACCCTTGCATCCCGATTTCCAGGCTTCCACATAAAGCTTTTCAACCAACTCTTCGGTCGCGTCGGCCGGAAGGTTGATGGTTACGCTAATGGAATGATCGACCCATTTCTGAATACGACCCTGCATCTGCACCTTCTTCAACCAATCGACGTCGGCGGAAGTGGCTTTGTGATAAGGAGATTTGGAGACCATCTCTTCCAATTCTTCATCCGAATAGTGCTTGGTGGTCGGATATCCGTTCACCTCCATCCAAGTAACGAATTTGTGATGGAATACAAAATATTCTTCCCATGTATCGCCCACTTCATCAACAAAATCGACATGTACTTCAGGATCGTTCGGATTCACCTTACGGCGGCGTTTGTAATAGCACGAAAATGCCGGCTCGATGCCCGACGTTGTCTGTGTCATCATACTAGTCGTTCCGGTAGGAGCAATGGTCAAACAGGCAATATTTCTACGCCCGTATTTTGCCATCTCGGCATATAATTTAGGATCGGCCTCTTTCAGACGATTGATATACGGATTGTTGGCTTCACGTTTTGCATCATATATTTCAAATGCACCGCGTTCTTTTGCCATTTCAACCGACGATTTATATGCTGCCAAAGCGACCATTTTGTGTACCTTTTCAGAAAAATCAGTAGCTTCATCGGTGCCATAAATCAAACCCAAAGCGGCCAACATATCACCTTCGGCTGTAGTACCTACACCGGTACGGCGTCCCATGGCTGTTTTCCGCTTGATCTTCTCCCATAATTCAAGTTCGGTGAGCTTAATATCATCGCTTTCAGGATCCGATTTTATCTTTTCGAGAATTCTATCGATCTTCTCCATTTCCAGATCGATAATGTCATCCATAATTCGCTGTGAATATCTTACATGCTTTTGAAACAGGTCAAAATCGAAATAAGCCTCTTTTGTAAACGGATTAACTACATACGAATACATGTTGATGGCCAACAAACGACAACTATCGTAAGGGCACAAAGGAATCTCCCCGCACGGATTGGTAGAAACCGTACGGAATCCCAGATCTGCGTAACAATCGGGCACCGATTCGCGCAGAATCGTATCCCAGAAAAGAACACCCGGTTCGGCCGATTTCCATGCATTATGAATCACTTTCTTCCACAATGGATTGGCCTCTATTGTTTTAACAGCTGTCGGTTGATCGGAATTGATCGGGTATTGTTGCTGGTAGGGTAAATTGTTGATAGCGGCATTCATGAAATCATCGTGAACCTTAACCGACACATTTGCCCCGGTAACTTTGCCCTGCTCCATTTTAGCATCAATAAAAGATTCGGAATCAGGATGTTTGATGGATACACTCAACATCAAAGCTCCACGACGACCGTCCTGCGCAACTTCGCGGGTTGAATTAGAATAGCGCTCCATAAAAGGAACCAAACCGGTAGAGGTCAGCGCCGAATTTTTGACCGGAGATCCTTTCGGACGAATGTGAGAAAGGTCGTGCCCCACTCCTCCGCGACGTTTCATCAACTGAACCTGCTCTTCGTCTAATTTGATAATAGCCCCATACGAATCGGCATCTCCATCGAATCCGATCACAAAACAATTTGAAAGGGAAGCCACCTGAAACTCATTTCCGATTCCTGTCATCGGACTACCCTGAGGAACGATGTATTTGAATCCTTTCAAAAGAGCAAACAGTTCATCATGCGAAAGGGGATTGGGGTACGTTGCTTCTATACGGGCAATTTCAGATGCAATGCGGTGGTGCATATCATCGGGATTCTTTTCGTAAAGATTGCCGAATGAATCTTTGAGGGCATACTTGGTGACCCACACGCGTGCAGCCAACTCGTCGCCCTGAAAATAATCAAGCGATGACTGAAATGCTTCGTCATACGAATAAGTTTGCTTTTCCACTTGTCAAAAAGTTTTAATTATTAAGGGATTATTATTATATCCGGTTGTTTATTTTTGCGGATACAATGATACGATAGATTCTTGGAAAAGAAAAATATTTTGATCATTATTTTTACTCGGTTTTCCATTTTATTTTTTATATCATTGATATACAATGATATAATTTTTCAGAATACATAAAAAGTTTTCCAAAAAGAAATTCTATTCATTTTTTCGGTATTTTGTTTCCGCTCTCCCGAAAAATAATTGATAAAATATTATTTAATGGAAAATAACATGCGAAGGGTGAATAAAATTACATAAACTAACAGTTCGTATCACTTTACAGATGGGCAAAAATCTTTTTTTGACCACATTGCTCACTCAATGCTGTACAATAAACATTCAAAACAGTTATGTTCTTATTGCCGCAATCTCAATTTCAGGAGTAGTGTCAAAATCGAGCATGGCATTGATCGGTTTGGCGGTGATGAAACGCGACAAATCCCCTACCCGCACCTCCCGGCTCACAATGCGTCCTTCCCGCAACAAACGCTGGCGCTGAGTGCCATTGAGCAGATAAGTGGCCGGCGTGATCCACTGCACTCCATCATAGAATACGATATTAGAAAAGGTGGTATCGGTAATAAAGCCGTTTTTCACAATCAGAAAATCGGTATCGGGCGCATGTGATGGCAGATTATCGAACATACTCCGATCGGCATATTTATAGGTGTAATCGATCGTATCGTTTTCAATTAATATGAGAGATCGAAGGGTTCGTGGTGTGTATGGTCGGCATTCGATGGAATGAATTACGTCTGAATAGATGATTCTGCATTTCAGAATGTCGTCAACAATTTCAATATCAGATAATTGATCGTTAAAAACAATCGGTGTATCAATGCCGAATAATGCCTTACGCGCATCGTTCATCCGGCGTTCGTGATCCGCGAGATGGCATGGATGGCCATCCTCTATTTTAAGACTTTCAATTAACAGACACATATATTTTTGCAATCATTTCGTTGTACTCTTCGTCCATAATACTTCGTGCAGTAATGCCTCCCCCGCTTTTAAACACCAGCCCCTGCCCGGTTTCTTCGATAAAACGGATCATCACGGCGCTATCTAAGCTTTGCCCATCGAAAACGCCAAACACACCGGAATAATAACCCCGGTCGTATAGCTCAACTTCGCGGATAATCTCCGTTGTTTTTATTTTGGGAGCTCCGGTAATAGAACCGGCTGGAAGCATCGAAAACAGCATATCGCCGAGGCGTGAAGGATAACCGGCAGGCAATTTGCCCCGTATTTCGGAACTAACCTGCAACAGAGCGCCTTTGTCGGTCTCCACCTTTTCGACATAACGATAACGGGTTACTTCGACGTTATCGGCTATACGGCTCATATCATTGCGCAAAAGATCGACCACGCAGGTGTGTTCCGCTTTCTCCTTTTCGTTGTTCAAAATCTGCTCCGCCGCATCGGGAAGCGAGGCATCAATGGTACCTTTCATCGGGCAGGTAATAATATACCCGTTTTCAATCCGCACAAAGGTCTCGGGCGAGAAACAAACGAAATGGTTATCGTACCATAATTTATATTTGGCATTCGATGCCTGATAAATATCCCGGGTAGAGACATTGCAGGTTATCGGAGTGCAGCACGTTAGGTTGACCACAAAGCTGTTTCCCCGCTTTATCTCATGCACAACTTTATCAAATCGCGCGGCATACTCCTCTTTCTCCATCGGAAAAGCCTGTAACCTGATTTTATTGTGAGATGAAACAGCATGACAGGATGCAGAATGCAACGGCGTTTGAAACCTGATATGGCAGCTATCTATTTCATCAACAGGAAGAACAACGGGTTTTTGTTGAAGAAAATCGACAAAAAAGAGAAATGGCCGTCCCTCTGCTCCCCAACGGTTCATGCGACCTATAGCTTCCTTCTTCGTAATACAAACAGAGTGATCCATTATCCTGATTTCGGTGTTACAAAGGTAGTCAATCCGGCGTTATCCGGAAAGCAAAACAGATGAAAAGAAAGCGACAAAAACAGGTTCCGAAAGGGATAAAAATCTTCATTCCGCATTATCTTTGTTGTACAAACCCCGTGTTTCGATTATTTTCGAACACATAAAACGATGCGCAATTTATTAACAGCATGAATTTTTTCAAAAGTATCTCAGGGCAAATACAGGGCAAGTCGTTGAGCCAGTTGGTTGCCAATTTCAGAAACGAATATATTTCCAACGGCATACAAGAGTCTGAACTGAAAGATAATCCGATAGATCAGTTCGAGGTATGGTTTAACGAAGCGGTAACCAATAAATTGCGCGAACCGAATGCCATGCATCTGGCAACAGCTACTCCCGATGGAAAACCGTCGGGACGTGTTGTTTTGCTGAAGGGCTTCGATGAGAGAGGATTTATCTTTTACACCAACTACGCCAGTCGTAAAGCGCACGAAATAGAAGCCAACAGCTATGGCGCCATCACCGTTCTGTGGCTCGAATTATACAAGCAGGTACGTGTAGAGGGCACTCTGCAACGTGTTCCTCCTATCGAATCCAGCCACTATTTCAACAGCCGTCCCAGAGGAAGTCAGATCGGAGCCTGGGCATCCATGCAAAGCCAACCGATAAACGACCGGCAAGAGCTGGAGACGCGATTGGAAGATATCGAGCGTCGGTTTAGCGGAAAACCGGTGGAGCGTCCCGAAAACTGGGGTGGTTATTGCCTGTCACCCACCAAAGTGGAGTTCTGGTTGGGACGAGCCAACCGTTTGCACGACCGCATTCTGTACGAGTTGCAGGCAGATCACAGCTGGACAAAACAACGACTCTCTCCGTAACAGAGAGACTTTTACTCCGCTTTACCTCTTTGAAACAGGAACACCGGCAATGGAAGCGGAGTTGCACGAACGAATAACCTTATCTCTATACATATGCACCAGAATCACGAATTTGCCACCGAGATTTTTTCCGGCACATTGTGGGAAGCCCAGTTGATACAGACTCTCCTGCAAAATGCGGAGATCGAATCGTATCTTGTCAATGCACTGTTGAATGCCTACGCATTCAATCCGGTTATATCGCAATGCGTTAAAATAATGGTCTCGAGCAACGATATAGAAAAGGCCAAAATAGTAATGGACGACTATCTGTCCAATCGGGAAAACAGCAACGAGTTTGCATAATACCGGTCGATATGTCAAGAGTCGTATGTTTATTACTTGCATGCCTGCCTTTTGTTTCGCTTTGGAGCCGACAAACCTACCGCGGCCTGCCGGTGGTTGAAGCGACAAAAATCATGGCCGGTTACAGGATCGGAAACGATTGGTTTGACGAGAAATGGGTGATTGTACCTCAATTGAAAGAAGATACGCTGACCATTCCCTGTTTCGTTCCCGTGGAAGATGTAACGTTCTACACCGACAAGGATAGTATTCACGTCGATTTACACCCTTATCAGAGCTATAAATTCTTCATTCTGCTGAACGACACCGCTTACGCGGCCACTACGATTTATGGCATCAAACCAGCGTTTACTCCATTAAAATTTGACACGATTGTTGCATCACCGGTCACTCCGGTTATTTACGAACAGCATGCTCAGAATTCTTACCTGACCCAACTCCGCGAAAAATATAAACTGCACCGGCTTGTGAAACATGCGCAAAATGACACCGAACGGGCTCTTTGCATCATGCACTGGGTACATAAACAGTGGAAACACGACGGATATAATGCTGCAACAAATAGAGATGCCCTGTCGATTCTGGATGCCGCGCGAAATGGCAATAATTTCCGGTGTGTGGAGTATGGCATCGTTACGGCGGCCTGTCTGAATGCCATCGGACTCAAAGCACGGGTATTGAGTCTTAAAATAAAAGAGGTGGAAACAACGCCGTCGGGAGCGGGACATGTAGCTGCCGAGGTATTTCTGAACGATCAAAAAAAGTGGGTGCTGCTCGATAGTCAGTGGGATGCCATGCCGGTGCTCAACAATGTTCCTCTCAATGCCGTTGAGTTTCAACATGCCATTGCGCATCACTATTCTCAATTGAAAATCGGTTCGTTATCCGGTGTAAGCAAACGAATGTATGTCAACTGGATCTATCCCTACCTGTACTACTTCAACTTTCCGTTCGATAACAGAGAGGGTCGCGACATCGAACACAAAACCATCGATGGCAAAAAAGCGTTGATGCTGGTTCCTGTCGGAGCAAAGAACCCTACACTATTTCAACAGAACCGCAAATTGGACTATTGCATATATACTAACGCGTTGAAAGAGTTCTATGCTCCTCCGGAAAATCGTTAACGACATGGCTTGTAAGCCTCTTCGGCTAAGGATATAATTGTTCCCTTAGGATAATTAACTATATGAGTATATGACATCTTGCCTAATGGCTTGAAAAGCCCCATCTTCATAACCGCAGGTCTGTGACCTGCGTGTAAGCAAAGCTTCTATCCACACGACCTGAAAGGTCGGACTATACTAAAAATAATGCCTTTGACTACGTCGATTTTAGCTGCGCTGATTTTCAATTCAATTCAATTCAGACGATATAAAACTCAATGAGGTGACATATCAGATAATCATTTAACCATTGATTTGGTCGTTTTCGTATCAGTCTGCTATTCTTTTCAAAATGCGTCACGAATTTCGTTTTACTCTTTTTCTTCTTTGTTTATCTCTGCGATAATCTCTTTTGCACTTTTGGCAATGGCAGCGTAATTCTTTTGGTTATTTTGTGCTGTTTGAATAACCGCATCTAATGATATTTTAAGAACCGTATCTAAGAGCAGTTTCTTTTTTTCTTTATTCTGATATACCAGTTCTTCTATTTTACCCAATCGTAAATTTATATACTTCTCAGTTTCATCAATGGCCGGCATGCTTTCCTGATAATACTCGATAATCATTCTTTTAAGCTTTTTATTGCTCGTTGTTATTATTTTTATTTATTGTATTTCCCAGCTAATAATTCGCATACTTAATTAATTATCAATTAAAAACGATAACCTAAAAGCACATTATATCTATATGTACTTGAACTAAGATGAGTTAATTGTAAAATACCATTTCCACCTTCATATCTAAACTCGACTGAATACTTTTTATAAAGTAATCCTAAACCCAAAAGAAATCCCTGTTCATATTTTCTTGTGTCTGCAATAGCTTTTTCTTCTGACATTTTAGGCTCGGAAGTTAATCTCGTTTCAACAATAGCATGGTTCACTTCCTTGAATGCAAATCCGTTAGAAATTCCAGTATTTACATATAAATAGACTTTCCCAACTGGATATTTGAATCGAATCATATTGTTCATGTTAATATAATAATATTCAAGATTATATGTTTTATTCTGATAATACGTACTATTCGTAAAATTACTATAGAATCCATGAAATGCATAGGAATTAATTAACAACTCATTATACAATGACCATTTACCATTATTCCATGGAAAAACAACATTGAGATATGCACCTGCAGCCAGACTTAAATGTGCATCAAAATTTACTTTGGCCAGATAATCGAAAACTATATATTCGGATGGTAAGTTATTAGTAAATTTTATTTTTGTTGTGCATAAACCGCCTAAAACTCCAAATTCTAACTTCGCCTTATCCGTTTTTCTTATAATAACATTTTCATTTTTCATGTGACTGTAATAATACTTATATATCTTTTGTATGCTTTCTTTGGTATATGAAAGGTTTTGATACATTGACTCTGGAATATTACAGTTTTGAAAATACAATTTTAATTGTCCGATATAACGATTGTTCATTTCTTGTACCAGATGGCCTTTATACGCATCAAACAAATCTTCACTTTCGTGAATTCTATTAAACTTTTTAAATTCTAATAATTCAAACTTCGAGTTATTATAAATGTAAAAATTACTTTGATTATTTTTATCGGCATAATAATACAAGTTTTTCGATCCTTGAATGAGCGTTAAAACAAAAGTGGTATCTGTTCTAAATTCAAAAACCGGAGTTGAACTTATTTCATTTCCGGAGTTGCTTTGATCTACTTTAACGATGGCACTTTTATATATTTCATCCGAAACAACAAAAGCACCTATCTGTAACGGATTATACTCCATTATTTTTGAGTTTTCCCCTTCTTTGAATTTTATCTTATTTGGATTTTTCTCCCAGTTTCGATAATCTACATATCCTTTTACAGTATCTCCATTCAACTTTATTATGCTCCCCGACACAAAGTTTTCTTGTGAATAGGCTAATGATACTCCGGTTAAACAAACTAACAAGAGCACAAATTTCATAATCGATCTTTTCATTTTGTGACTTAATTAAAATTTAATTCGTGGATTTATATTGTTATTTCTTTAATTTTCATCGACTCCTTCCAGAAGCTCTTTTTTCTCTTTCTTTGCCGTCCAAGCAGCTATCCTAACCCCGTCCTTCAGGGCGGGGCTGCCAACGATGCTTCACCGATTGGCTTTAGCCGTGACAAAGCGGAATCTCAGGGCTAAAGCCCCGTACGTGCATCTTGTTACTTTCTCCGCCCTGAAGGACGGAGTTATTTCAGCTTCCCTGCTTCATATCCATCTGGGTAGAATCGCGTGGTAGCGATATTTACCCCAACCCCTGAAGGGGCTTTAATCTGCCAACGTCAATTATGCTGTCTTATCCGTTTTTTGTACTGCTGCAATATATTTGCAAATCTCTCTCTGTTAACTATCCCAAAGTCCACTTAAGAGGATATAGGGGTATCCTACCGCCGATATAATTAGTTGCTATATCTCCGAATGAACAGAGTTCTTCTCCGTTTGCTCGGGCTCAGCTCAGGAGATCTGCGCCAACTAAGGAGCTTTGTAGCGACGTCCCCAGAACTTGTATTTGGTGAGCGACGTGTAGACCACAATGCGTTCAAACCATTTGAAACGTAATAAATAATGAGTTATTCTGTACCAAACCGTCAGCAAAGCAATGTATAGCAGCGATTCGACAATCCAGCGCACAACCTCATTGTCAATCGGGGAAAACCAGCGAGTAAAATATTGGTAGAATAAGGCCAGAATCACCAATGAATAGATGACAGAGTACTCGATGATCGATCCATGTGCCGTTTCAATGGCTTTTTTCGGACAATTGCTCATGCAACGCATACAACTCTCGCACCGAAACGTCCAAAACGGACGACCGTCGACTTTGATAATGGCTTTTACCGGGCAGTTCTGAATACAAGCATCACAATGGTTACAATCACCCGAAGCATAGTATGTTTTAGCAATTAAAAACCGACCTATAGAATAGTATCCTAACGAAACGGGAGCAACCAGCAGATCCTGAACGATTTCGAACAATGCTTTGAAATTGGTTCCCCCGGCAAGCGTTTTACGGGCAAAAAAAGTAACCCGCTCTTTGTTGCGTGCATGCAGATAGGCCACCGTCCGGTCGTTCAGCCCCGGATGTACCGAAATCCAGTTGGATGGCAAATCGACCGGATACATCGACTTGATCCGGTATCCTTTCAGTTTCAGGATAAGGCCCGAACAATAGAAGGTAAGGCCGGATAGACCGGGGGTGATCCATTTTCCGATAAGCATACCTGCACGCGTATTCAGCAGCAAAACATCGTTTCCTCCTTTGGGAAACTGACGGATGAAATGCAACATAATGGGCGGATAGTTGAAGCCGTGCACCGGAGAAACAAAGGCCACAATGGCATCTGCAGGCGGCACCGGAATATGCAGACGATCGACCCGGGTGATGTTGATGCATTCCGTTTCCATATCGAGTTCGTGCGCCACTTGCGACATCCACTGGGCCACCTTTTGCGAATTACCCGTTCCCGAAAAATAGTAAATAATAAGTCGTTGATGCATGATTCTTTTCTTGCAGTATTCCGGTATTCCGTTTTTCAATCTACCAAACCACTGAGCTTATTGGATATTTGGCAGTTTTCCTTCCCAATTCGCTTCGCTGATCTTCGATTTCCTCAAAGGGCTTCAATCTGCTTACGGCAGCCCAATCTTGTTGCACAATTCTTCCTGTTTGCACAACTCCAAAGTCCCCTTCAGGGGATATAGGGGTATCCTACCGCCGATATAATTAGTTGCTATATCTCCGAATGAACAGAGTTCTTCTCCGTTTTCGGGCACAGATCAGGATATCTGCACCAGCAGAAGGATGAAGCAATTTGTTTACATGATTAATTCCTTATATGGACTTTCTGCGAGGATTTCAATTGCTCTTTGAAAGTCTGAAACACTCACTTTTATATCGATACTTTCAATAGGATTTAACCCGGAATATATTCCTATAACAGAAAAAGCCGGATTATCAGAATCTAAAACTGTATAGATTTCGTATTCTTCCAATAGGCCCTGAACATCTTCCGCAATTACTCTGTCTTCTATAGTTACCAAGAGTTTTAAGTCTGCCGCCTCCATAAACTTAAGTTGTTATCAATTAATACGCTGTTTAATTCAACAGAAAAGGATTATCCCCTCCCGTCAGGGATCGAAGATCAGCGAAGCAAATCAGTTACAAACTGATTACATTTTCAGTTCAGGTTGCCGCTACACCCAAAACTTGAACGAATAATCTGACATACCCTTGCACCATAAGAGGCAAGTATTTTATTCACAATGCGTGATCCCTTCCAATTTAGTACTTTTCAGAAAACACTTTAAATATTGATAGTCTCGGCAAGTATTAGCTGTGTCATTCAAATTCTTATAGGCATTTGCTCTCATATAAAGTAAATCTTCACTATACGGATTTCTATTAATCAACTTATTCAGGTAATTGATCGATCGTTTGTATTTTTGTGCATGGAATAGATCATTTGCTTTATTCATGAGTGTCATATCATCGACTTGAGATATTGTTCCATTTGAATTAAAACCAACAATACTTACTTCATTTGAAACGCATTTGGGTTTTTGTTCATAATTTACAAAGTATTCGAGAGGTGGTTGTAAATAACCAGAACTAAACATATATTTTACAGGAATAATAAAATCAGTAGTGTCGGAAATATTGCTGACTGAAATTTTATGACGTTTCCATGTCTTATTGATCAATTGCACAAATCCTTCATCGATAGATTTAGAAATTGGATTAACGGTAGACGCTTCTATAAGATTTCCTTTTGAATCGAGTCTAATTCTCCCAATATAAATTCCAACAATCTGATTACGTTGAGCATCGATAGGATATGTGAGATTCATTGCTAAATATTTATGAAAATCCATTCCGTCAACTTCAATAACAGAATCAATACCAATCTGACTTGTTTTAAAGTCGGATTTCTGACCACGAACTCCAATAGTCAAAACAATCAATAGTAGAGTAAAAAGCAATTTTTTCATAGTATCAAGGGGATTTAATCTGCTTATGACTTTCCAATCTCGTCGCACAATTCTTTCTGTTTGCACTGCCTCAAAGTCCCCTTCAGGGGATGTAGGGGTTATTATCCTATCGCCAATGCCATCGTTTGGTACATATTAGAATTAACTGAAACTTCCCGGAAGCTATCCTAACCCCGTCCTTCAGGGCGGGGCTTTCAACGATGCTTCGCCGATTGGCTTTAGCCGTGACAAAGCGAAATCTCAGGGCTAAAGCCCCGTACGTTTTACCTTGTTATTTTTTCCGTCCTGAAGGACGGAGTTATTGCAATTTCTTTGCTTCATATCCATCTGGGTAGAATCGCGTGGTAGCGATATTTACCCCAACCCCCTGGGGCTTTAATCTGCTTGCCTTTTCTTGTATCTTGTTTCACAAACTTTTCTGTTTGTGCTTACCCAAAGTACTCTTCATGGGAATCGAAGATCAGCGAAGCTAATTAGGGGTAATTATCTTACCAAAATACAATCGTTTGCTAAATATCCGAATGGAGAGCGTTCTTTGCCATTTTCGGGCACAGATCAGGAGATTTACGCCAGCAGGATTTGATTAGCGCTTATTCCACTTTTGTTTTCTCAGCATGTTTCAAAATCGTAACTTGTAGAATTTCTTTGATAAACATATCAAAATACTTCTTTGCAACTTCATTTGACTTTTGCATAAAATCAACTCGTTTTTTCCTATGTAATTTGAGTTCATAATTAACTAACATTGGTGGATATATTTTCATAAACTCTAAATCAACCCCTAAAGCCAACTTATCTGATATCTTATAAATGTCTAATGCTATTTCTAAATCACTATCAACCCCGTTATTAAATAATGCCCTATGTGTATTTCTGTGTCGTGCCTCAATGATTTGCTCAAAAGATTTATGAAAAGCTTCAACAATCTTGTAAGCTTTTGTTTGGTTGACTTGTGGGTTGTTCTTAAGTTTGTTCCAAGTACAATCTTTTTCTACTATTTTCAATTCATACACATCATTTAGAATTAATTTCATCACTTCTAATATCGTGTGTATTTTATGAAGATAAACTTCTGTGTGATATTTAATGTAAACTAGTTTGTCAATGTTATTGCTTTCATAATACTTTGCAGTGGGATACCTTTTGACAAAAATAATTACTCTTTCTAGATCCTTATATAGCTCATTCAGCCTATTATATAAATTAAAAACGTCCACTATATACTTTTCAGTTGAACTTAGCAAATGGTAGTTGCTCTTTTCAAATGAAAATCCTTTACGGTTGTGAACATCTCTAGGAACTAATTCTACAAACTTTATCAATAATTCATTTTGCTCCATTCTATCAAAAAGACTAAAATAATAAAATAAATTTATCTTCTCAATTTCTGCCGATATTACTATTGGCTCTTACTAGCGCAAGTTTGGCTACAACGTAACTTGTTCCCATTATTCTGCTAATTCTTGAATTCTGCAAATTAGCTTCCTTCGGGAGCTGACCGTTGGTTCTGATCCTGACAATGATTATATTTTCCCGCCCCAAATCTACAAAAACACTTTTATTATACAAACAATTAGGTTAAAATTGTTTTCTGCTTTTAAACACAAACAATCCGACTCGTGCGGGCCGGATTGTTTGTTGGGTCGTAGCACCTCCTGTACGTGAGGGGCTATCCGCGTAGAGAATGTAACTACCCCTTGTCAGCGGGGGATAAACGATGCCGGTTCACTTGCATCGCCCCACCCTTTGGCATTGCCGCCGTTGATGCGGAACCAGAACTCTTTGCCCCGATCCATGCCGTTCAGCTCCAGTTTATTGAGCGTGCCGTGGTCGAGCACCGTCTTCCACTCTCCGGTCGACGAGGGAGCAACCTCCACCTTGTAACGGTCGGCATCTTCGAGCGCTTCGGCATAAATCTTGACGCTTCCCGAGAGATTACCATCTTCGATGCGGCGTATCAACGCCTTACCCGGCTGTTGGCGGGGAGTAGGTTCGTTGTTGCAATCGAAGCCCGATAACAAAATGGTGGCTTTGTCGCCTTGCGCCACCTTGTTTACATAAAAAACATACGATTTCAGTATTTTATACACCACCTCGGCCTGGTCGATAATGGCCTGATTCTGGTGTTTACTGCCGTCTTTCCCCTTCATAAGGGTGTCGAGAGTTTCCACTTGGGTGCCCAGAGTGGCAAGTGGCGGATCGAGATTGGGGTACAAAGTGGCCTGAGTGGTCAAACAGGCAGAAACCTTTCCACCCAATTCATAAATTCCCCGCGGCTCTTTGGAGCGGAGATGAAGCACTGCGCTATACTCTTTCATACATAGTTGGTATTTAGCGGTTTGAAACTCGTGCACATATCACCGGCAAATGTAAAACAGCGCGTTGCCGGTTACCAAATTTTCGGAGGCCAACTTTGTCTTATGTCACGACATTAAACAAAGTTGTGCTAAAGGTTTAAAAAACAGGGTTCTTTTTCTCTTTTCTGCCCCACTCTATCAAATGGTGCTGGCAAAACTTTTTATTGTGCAGCTGCTTTAAAATTATCTGCTGGCGCTTTGTCTTTTAAAGCAGGCAAAACTTTTCTTTCTGCAGGCGCAGAAGAAAAATATGCAGGCAAAACTTTTTACGCTGCAGCTGCTTTAAAATAATCTGCAGGCGCTTTTCATTTTAAAGCAGGCAAAACTTTTCTTTCTGCAGGCGCAGAAGAAAAAGATGCGGGCAAAACTTTTTACGCTGCAACTGCTTTAAAACTTTCTGCAGGCGCTTTTCATTTTAAAGCAGGCAAAACTTTTGGCTCTGCAGCCGCAGAAGAAAAAAATGTAGGCAAAATATTTTCATTGGCCGGGTCTATTCAATAAACTGTGTGGGTCTATTCAATAAACTGTGTCAGGGAAAGGAGTAAAATTATAACTTTACTAACACTTAACACAGCAGGATGGATAATCAAGAAAAATTTGACTACAAGNAGTAAAATTATAACTTTACTAACACTTAACACAGCAGGATGGATAATCAAGAAAAATTTGACTACAAGTCATTTGAGGCAGAAGCAATAGAGCGTTTGAAACAGGGAGAAAGCCTTTCCGGAGAAAATGGAGTATTAGCTCCTTTGTTGAAACGACTGTTGGAAGCAGGTTTGCAAGGAGAAATTGCCAGTCATTTATCAGAGGCCAATGGTGCCAACAGAAGGAATGGAATAAGCAGCAAACAGGTCAAGACAGACTATGGAACTATCCAGGTAAATACTCCGCGTGATCGTAATGGAAGTTTTGATCCTACGTTATTAGCCAAGCGTCAGACAACGCTTGGAGATGGGATTGATCATAAAATCATCAGTCTATATGCTCTGGGAATGAGCTATACCGATATTTGCGATCATTTGAGTGAAATGTACCAGATGAATATTTCTCCGGCAACCATAACCTCAATTACAGACAAGATAGTCCCTGAAATAGAACAATGGCAGACCCGCTCGTTAGAGAGTGTATATCCGATTGTTTGGATGGATGCCATTCATTATAAGGTTCGCGAAGATAATTCCATCAAAAGCAAAGCGGTATACTGCTTGATAGGAATCAATCGCGAAGGAATCAAAGATTTATTAGGGATGTACATCGGTCAAGCCGAGAGTGCTGGTTTTTGGCTGTCGGTTCTCAATGATATACATCGTCGAGGGGTTCAGGATATCTTGATTGCCAGTATTGATAATCTGAAAGGATTTGCTCAAGCAATTGAAGCTGTATTCCNGNAAACAAAGGTTCAACTTTGTATTGTCCATCAAATAAGAAATTCGTTGAAATATGTTTTTTACAAAGATCGAAAAGCAGTAGTTGCTTCGTTGAAAGAGATTTATCAAGCAAACGATAAAAAGCAGGCTGAAAAAGCTTTGGCAAAATTTGATGAACAGTGGTCTGCAAAATATCCTTATATTATCAAATCATGGCTCGAAAACTGGGATAGGCTGTCTCAAATGTTCGAATACCCAGATATGATACGAAAGCTTATTTACACAACTAATATCATTGAAAGCTTTAACAGTCAGCTGCGTAAGGTTACTAAATCAAAACGAGTGTTCACCAATGATCAAGCCCTTATGAAGTTGCTTTATTTGGTACAAACTAAATTGTTTGAAAACTTAGGCCCTATAGCTGGTTGGAAGCAAATTATGGCGCAATTTATTATTATTTTTGAACACAGATGGAATGTCTATTAAAATCTTTCCCTGACACAGTTTATTGAATAGACCCAGTTAAAATCCATTGGAATGTATGATTTTAATGAAGTTAGTAATATAACTCATTCTAAAATTTACTTAACAAAACCTTCTGCTTTTGCTAAATTTGGAAATCCATTTGAAGATGATGTATTAGACCTTGCAAAATCATTTATTGCTTCACTAATTTATGGTATGCAAATAAGCAGTAGTACAAGAGGCAAAATTCAAGATTATTCTATGTTGCGAAACACTCTTCGTAAATTGCTTAGAGGTGAAAGGGTTGGCCCTTGTACAGCGATAGGACAAGACTATCAAGTATTAGAACTTAATCGCGTAATTATTCTTGAACACAGCGACTATAGCAGATACTATATGAGACTTCTAAAGTATGACGTTGCTGAAGTTGCATTAGAAGTAATTGAAAAGGGAGAACTTGCAGAACAAACAACGATTGAATCTACAATTAAAAGCTCAAATGTTTCAATTTATAAAGGTCCCGAAGCCCATAGGACTGAAACAAGACGCAAAAAAGAAAGTGCTGTAAAAACAGACATTAAAGATTTGATAAGAACAATAAGATTTTAATATGGAAAATCAACAAGTGCTTTTTAAAGGAGAGTTAATGGAAGAAAAACTAAGACTTTACTTCCTTAATAGTGGATATTATGTCGTCAGAGGAATTAAATACAGTTTTGAAGGTAATGAAATTACTGACATTGATTTAATGCTGTACGGAAGAGTTTCTATATTGAGCAGAGAAAGAACAAATGTTGATATTAAAAATAAAAAATCACCAAAAGCTTTTGAGAGAATTCTTTGGACAAAGGGCGTTCAAGAACTTCTAAAATTTGACAACTGTGTTGTGGCAACGATGGACAGAAAAGATTCTGTAAGAACGTTTGCTAAAAGACAAGACATTACACTTTTAGATGGTAGTTTTTTACAGAAACTAAACTATACTCTTGCTGAAAGAATGAGCGAAGAAGAACTTCTTGCTGAATTTGGCAAATTTTCGAGTTATAAAGAGTTTCCAAATCAAAATTGGAAAAACCTTTATGAGAGATCAAAGTCAAGTCTTTTAGAAGAACTTGACTTTAGTGGTTATAACACTAATCTTTTATACCTAAATTATTTTTTTAATAAAACTTTTGACCCTCAAAAAAAAGACATTGCAATAAGGGCAACATATATTTTCGTTTCGCATAACTTATTGATTTTGGATTATATCCTTAAAGATATTGCTTTTTTAGAGCCTGAAGAAAGAAAAACAGTTTTAGGAAATGGATTTAAGTATGGTAATCTTGGAGAAGAAGGACTTAAAAGAACTATTGACATGGCAATAAAAATTTCAGGTTCGAAATACACGGCTTCTCAAATTAAAAAAATAGTAGACGAGATAGATATTGAGATATTAAAAGAGTATTTTTCAAAACAAGATATTATTAAAAATCTTTTTAGATGGTCTATTGCATTTGAGAAACTTGCATTTTCAAGGACATTGACAATCCCTAACAATCTTGACACAGAACTGAAAGGTTTAATTGCAGTTTTCTTGGACTATTATAAATTGAATAGAAAAAGTTATTTTGAACAATAGAAAAACTACCGCCAACACATGGTATAAAAAATTGCCGTTGCAGTGCAGGTTTCAAGGTTTTCCCTTCTATTAAAGTTCAGTGTAGCTTGATAAGGAAGTTCTTCGAAATCGGCAACTTTTCATACCATCAACGTTAGCGGTAAGGCTAAAAAAATAAATATGGACTTAGAACCAGAAAGAAGATTTGGTAGTGAATATCATGAACATTTAATTTTCGAACAGTTACTGCTATATTCGAAATTCTATGACTCATTATCTTTTTCAATAATGAATTTACCTACAGAAGGAATTTCAGGTCTATTGAATTTGGATATATATGTATTTTCTTCTATGAAGGGCACAATTGACTCAATATCTGATACACTAAGAAAAGGTAGAATTAATGACAGTTATACTTTACTACGAAAATACTATGACTTGACAATAATAAACGTTTATACCAATCTTTATTTGTTGGACAACATTAATTCAGGTAGTTTTATTGTTACAAAAATTGAAAATTGGAAAAATGGGACAGAAAAGTTACCTGAATATAGGGTGATGTCAAAATATATAAAGGAATCTTCACAACTTGAAAGAATTAATGATTTGCTTAAAAGAGATGAGCGGTATAAACAAATTAGAAACAGATGTAACGATCATACACATTACAACTTCTATCGCCATTTACTTTTAAATGACAATGAAATTTATAACCCGAATAGGTTGAAATATTTAAATGGATTCTCTCAAGATATTCAAGCAATCTTCATACAACATTTTGCATATATTTTTTCTTTGAAAGACTATTATATGATGTCAAGTGACTATATTGATTCTTTAGAAATGGGATTAAAACCAGAAGAAGATTCTCAATACTGGGTGGCAAATTTCGTTCAAGAAGTATTTGACAAAGTTGTTAAGTGCAAAAGGTATGATATTGCAAAAGAACTGAAAGAAAATACTTATATGCAGCTCGAATTATAAAGCCCTAACCGCTAACCCCATGCTGGCGCAGATCTCCTGATTACGAGTGTTCGGAAGATTAATATATTGCTGTTAAATGCGTTCTTTGAATTGATGTTTTTTAGATTCACAAAAAATGCCGTTTTTTTAGCGAAAAACCAAAGATGGATCTCCACCGCAAAAACGAACAATCATTGCAATAATTAGTTCGTCAAGTTCAAGCCCAAAACGCCTTTTGGCTGTTTTATAACCGATATTATTGAGTCGTTTATAAATTAACAATAGCATTGACAGCATTAAAGTCATGTACAGAATAATTTTGACCCCATTCTCGCTGGTTGACATGAAATGGCTAAAATTCAACTCTTGTTTAATAAAGCGGAAAAAGACCTCAATATCCCAACGTTTACGGTACAATGCCGTTATGTTTTCAGCTTTGTTTTCTTTCAGATTAGATAAGAAGAGAAGTGGTTCTCCATCTTTGTTTTCTGTTGTAATCAGCCGGAACGTTTCTTTGGTCAATTCTTTGGTTCGCCGATTATTTTTCCAATTATAGAGATGTACAATCTCATCTTTAAGTAATCTTAAATTGCCTATTAATCGATTACCCTGTTCAAGAACCTCAACACTTTGATATGCAACTCTAGGATTCAAACGAGTAACAAAATNAATACGATCCATCTGTAGATCATCAAAAACAGTGCGTTTATTAACTCCACGATCAAAGACATAGACGTGTTGTTTGTATTTAAGAGCATGCTCTTTTATGACCTGTGGAATGGTGAGACACTCATTTAATTCGCATTGATTCAAGAATGTCTCTGCATTGCAAGGTAAAACGCCATCGAATGCCACTGTAAACTTAGCATGTTTCTTATCATTGTTTTTGTGTCTAAGGCTTAACCCCTTTGATAATTTTGCCGATGTCTCGGAAACCATAGTTGAATCAACCCGAACCAGATTGTATTTTTCCAGTTCCTTTTGAGAATACAATTGACTTAGCTGGGTATAAAAATGTTCAAATAACAGTTCAAAGAAGCTAACATCCATCACAGATAGTCTTTCTGAAATGGAGCTGTAACGCACAGTTTTGTCTTGATCTAAATGAAATAGAAATTTGAATTTAGCACTATTGAAAATATCTTCCATCGTACGCAGGCTCGTTCGGTCAGATTCTAACAATGAATAAAGTATCATGTAAAAAACCGAACGCCCATATAAAATCTTGGTGCAGTAGTCAACTTGCGTATTTGCCGCCAGAGCACAAATTTTGTCATCAGGGATAACACTTAATAATTCTTTGACTGTAATATGTTGTTTCAAATTCTTTGTTTGCATTCCATTAAAATATGGATGCAAAATTACAGATCAACTTCTTGAATGTAAAATTATTATCAGTTATTTATCAACATTTTATGATGATTATTGTTGATAAGCTGCCCTTATTTTTGATATTCAAAATTAGTTAGCAAGAATTGCCTAAATTTAAACCTAAATCTCATCGAATGGAAAATCTTCCGAACACTCGTAATCTCCTGATCTGTGCCCGAGCAAATAATAAAGAAACAGATGCAACTCCGCTGCCCCGGCTAGCCTTAGCTGCCGCACGATTAGCGAAGCGTATCGTGTGGCCAAACCATACGGTGAGTAAAAAGAAACAGTAACAGCCGAGCAGTAAAACAAAGCATAGCAAGGTACGGCCACACGAGAGGACTCGTGCTGCAGCAGGGCATAGTAAAAAATAGGAAATATAATAAAGAAAGATGACACCTAAATATCTATATCATTACACCTCGATAGAAGCTTTAGCACTTATCTTATCAACTAAAACAATTCGGTTTAATTCATTAAATCAGGTTGATGATTTGACAGAAGGACAATCTAAAGATTTAAAATCAATTGGAAACTATTTCTTTATTAGTTCATGGACAGATAAAGAAGAAGAGAGCTTACCTTTTTGGAATATGTATACTCCTAAAATGAAAGGTGTTCGGATTAAAATGCCTGCTGACCCATTTTACACATTCCCTATTGTAACTTCCCCTAAATATGGATTGAAAACTGACATTATAGAATCTATTGTTCCACAAAACGAAACATTCACACAAACTCACTTTGTAATACCAACTCATAATAACTTTCTGACCCATGTTGATTATACTGATGATGATGAAAAACTTTTTCCAACTTTAGCGATAATTAATGGTGATGACTCTAAAATCGAAATGAATAAATTCGGTAAATATAAATCTTCGCATTGGAGTTTTCAGTCTGAATGGAGATTTATTTTAAAGATCCTCCCAATTACAAGTAAAGACCCGCTTAATAATAATCCAGCTAATTCGAATATCTTATCCGATGCAATATTTTCGATGCTAAAAGGAGATGTATTACCATTCTCAGACTATTTTGTTAGAATCAATGACGAAAAATTTAAACAAATGGAAATTCTATTAGGTCCGAGACATGAGAAAGCTGATGAAATAATAGTTAGAAGTTTAATCAATAATTATAACCCAAAGGTAGAATTGAAAATTAGTGAATTCCATAGAAAAATCAAATAAATTAAACGACTGAAAACCACTGATAGCGCAGAGCCCCGCGCCTGCCAAGGGCACCGTTGGCGCACATACGCAGATGAAGTGATAAGCGAAAAATCAAAGACCAAAGAAGAGCCAATAATGATTGAAATTAAACCAAGAATAGAGATTCTAAACGAAAAAAAGCTGATTGGCATTCGATTGTCCATGAGTTTATCCAACAACCATACAGCTGAACTGTGGAGAAGGTTTATGTCCAGACGAAAGGAGATATCAAATCATATCTCAAATAAGCTTATTTCAATGCAGGTTTATACACCGACATACTTTACCGATTTCAGCCCGACCAAGGAATTTGAGAAATGGGCTGCAATGGAGGTGTCAGATTTCGAGAATGTTCCCAATGAGATGGAAACATTTACACTGGCAGGTGGCCTTTATGCGGTTTTTGATTACAAAGGATCAAGCACCGACAGTACTATCTTTCACCATATTTTTGGGACATGGCTTCCAAATTCAGACTATGTATTGGATAACAGGCCCCATTTTGAAGTACTGGGTGACAAATACAAAAACGCCGATCCAAACTCAGAAGAAGAGATATGGATACCAATCAGACATAAAAACAGCGTCAGCTACTAACAACCGGTCAACCTTCTCTCTCAGATAGCGCAAAACTCCTGCCCCGTACTGATAAAAGAATAGGAAATTGCACACGGAGAGTAGAACCTAAAATATAGGAATTAGGAACCCTAACCCATCCCCCTACGGGTACTTCCCTTTAGCAAAAGGGAAGACTAATCTGTTGCGGCGTGTTTTGCCAAAAAGAGAGGATTGTGGCAACTCACAGTTTTGTTTACGTTATGAAACGATCGGCATCCCGCATCAGGAAGTGTCCCCTTTTGGTAAAGGGGACGAGCAAAGCGGAGGGGTTAGCATGTATATTTGCATAAAAAATCACAGTCATGCCAACCAGTAAGAAAAATATTCTTGCTTTAAAGCCCTACCGCCGTAAGTTACGGTCGCAGATGACACGAGCCGAAGTTGTTCTCTGGATGATGATAAGAGATAAACAACTTGCTGGAGTACGTTTTTTACGCCAGTATAGTATTTGCAATTATATTGTTGATTTTTATGCTCCCAAATATAAACTGGCAATAGAGTTGGATGGAGAGGGACATTTACAGGAAGATCAGCTGCTGTATGATGTCCGGCGTACCGAAAAGCTCACAGAGCTTGGCGTGACAGTTTTGCGATTTGAAAATTTTGAGGTACTTGATTTTCCGGAACGGACGTTACTGGAAATTGCAAAGCATTTGCACTAACTGAATGGTGAATTGCAACCTTAACCCATCCCCCTACGGGTACTTCCCTTTAGCAAAAGGGAAGACTTAATCTGCTATGAAAAGCATTGTAATAAAGCAGACCACTACATTGTTTTGTTTTACAACTTTTGCTAAACGTAAAACATTCCGCAACAAGAGTGTCCCCTTTTGGCAAAGGGAGAGTTTATCCCGCCAGAGCGGGAAGCGAAGCGGAGGGGTTAGTATCTGTTTACAATTATAAAATATGACACGAATGTTGCAAGACTATAATCAAACCCTCCGTCCTGCGGGTACTTCCCTTTATCCCGATAGCTATCGGGAGGAAGACTTAATCTGTTGCGGCGTGTTTTGCCAAAAAGAGAGGACTGTGGCAACTCACAGTTTTGTTTACGTCATGAAACGATCGGCATCCCACATCAGGAAGTGTCCCTATTTATAAAGAAGAAAATAAACCATTAAGGCATTAAGATCCATTCAGCCTTTATTTCTTCATTTCTTAATGGTGAAAAAATAGCGTTTGATTGATAGATAGAATGAAACAACCAACCATTAAGACATTAAGTACCATTCAGTCTTTATTTTGAGTAAGTAGACCTCACCTCACGACGACTACGTGTCGGAGTCAGATATTTATCGTCTGACCCAGCCCTCTCCCAAGGAGAGGGAGCTGATTTGTAAGTATAAGAGAAGGCGCTTTGCTATAAAAACGTGGTGCGTTTAATTAATCAGTCATGTCATATTCCCCTCCTTGGGAGGGGTTAGGGGAGGACTCATCTCTTAATGGTAAAAAATGGCTTTGTATGTTGCCTCAGAGAGCGCGTCTCATGGCGCGGATAACCTTTATCGGAGAGTCGGTAAGTACCATATTCACAATCCAGTCGGGCAAATGGGTTCCCGGATTGATATAAAATTCCAGTTCTACCAACGATCTGTTCTTGTCGATCGGGCGGATTTTCCACTCTTCCCAGAACTCTTTCATGCGCACACACTGATTATTGGCCACGCAAGTGCCAGACATCGGGACCGCCGTCAGCCGCCGCTCTCCGGTGACGCGATTGATGGAGGCCGTTACGTTGACACACAAATCGCGATCCTTAAAGGGCCAGGGCAAATCGTAGACTAAATAGTACTGCGCCAACCTATCTTTCGTATAGCTCAATACTTTGATCTGGGTTACATCCTTGGTCCACCAGTCGGTTTGATACACATCTTCAAGCTTGCTATAAATGCGCTCTGCCGGAATATTGATCTCGGCCACTCCCTTGAAGTATTTCAGACCGGAACTAGCCGAATGTCGTGTATACAACTGCACACCATCTTTCTCTTTTACAAATTTCCAGTTTTGCGCACACAGCGAACCGGGAAGCATTATAGCAAAAAGCGCCCATGTTGTAATATAAACCAATTTGTGTTTCATTGTCTCTTTTTATTTAATGGTTATCCGCAAAGCGTACTAAGTAATAGATGGCATTGAAAATGCATTATTGCCGTCTGCTTTAGCTGACGGTGGAAGCAATAGGCATTTCTACGGGGCTTTAGCCCAACTGTCATTCGGCTAAAGCCGTATCGGATTACAGAGCAGCTATCCGTCGGTTGAAACCGACGGCAATAATGTAGATTATCCGGGATTCACTGCTTGCTTAGGAGATCTTGCGGATAATCATATTTTATTTTAATGTCTACATCAAATAGACTATTACGAAATTGAGTAATACTGTTTCGTTTTGACTTCTCCTCAACCCTTTTCCCGGAGAGAGGGGCTTTGTATCTGTATTAGTGAGTTGTACCTTCTATTGTAGCTGTCGTGTTCCTCCTCGCCTTGGGAGAGGAGGTTAGGAGGAGAGGTCAAATACGATCTTACCGTTTAGCCAAATCGTCGTACAGACATTGCAAAAACGCCTTTCCTTTGGTAAATTCCACCGAAGCGGGATCACCGTACACCACTTTTTTCTGTGCATGATCGTACACCACTTCGCGTTGCGGCGAGGCAAAGCCGAATCCATCGACAAAGTCAAAGAAGCCGAACTGCGGATTGTTGCGGTTCAGCAGATTCTTGCTGAAGGTAAAGGCCGAATGATCAATTCCCAACTGGTAAAGCAGGGTGGCCGCCTGATCGATCTGGCTGCCGTAACGCTCGATCTTAGCAGGCTTGCGCACTGCCCCACCCGCCCAGATAATGGGTATTTTGTAGCGATTGGGATCGGTATTCTCTATCGTGGCCGGATAACGCATGGCATGATCGGGCACAAACACCAACAGCGTGTTTTTCCAAAGCGGCGACCGCTTCATTGCCTCGATAAAAACACCCAGGCAGCTATCGGTATAGGCTACCGAATTGAGATAAGGATCTTTGAAACGATGCATCGGCACCTCAAAAGGTTCGTGGCTGCTAAGGGTTTGTACTATGGTGAGAAACGGCTGACGCGGCGGATGTTGCAGATCGCCAAGCAGGCGGCGTATCAGGATATGATCGGGAGCGCCCCATTTCGATATGCGTTCTTTCAGTGAAAAATCCTTATCGGAAATAATCTTGTCGATGCCCGAACTCATCAGGTACGACCGCATATTGGTAAAGTCGGCATCGCCGCCATAGTAGTACGAACAGGCATACCCTGCCTTTTTCAATGACTTCTGAATGGAGGGCAGACTCTGGCTTTTTGCCGGATACTTCATTATGGAGGTGGTAGGCTGCGCCGGATAACCGCTCAGGTTGGCAATAATTCCCCGGTCGGTGCGGAAGCTGTTTGCATAGATATGGGTAAATACCACTCCCTCGCCACATAGTTTGCTCAGATTCTGTGCCACAGGTAGTCCTCCCAAAGCTTCTATATCTTTCGACATAAAGCTTTCGAGAATAAAGAAGATAACGTTGGGACGCTGCTGGTTCAACAGAGAGGGCACGGAGTCGGCTGCAACCGGTTTTTCGCGGAGTTCGGCAAACAGACGATGCGCCTCCTTGTCGTCCATAAAGCGATACTGTTTTTCAAAGTTGTTCTCAGCGCCAAACGAAGCAATCAGGTTGAATACCGGGTTAACGGCCGAGTGATTCAGAAACAACACGTTGCTGAAATAGGCCGTTCCCACGTTCATGGTCGACACGGAAATACCGCCACGGATAGGAATAAACAACAAAGCGGTAATCAGCGTCATGTAGACGGTATAGGGCACACGACGCGCAGGCACCCTCGGCATTTGCAGATAGAACCGAAGCACAAAGCGGCGGAACAGCCAGTAGACCCCGGCAAAACAGAGCGCAAAAGAGAGAATGCCCAGAATCAACATCCAGGTAGAGGCGCTTGCCAGTGCATCCTTGGGTGATTTCAGATAAAACAGCGGCGTGGTGTCGATGCGAAAGCCCCAGTAAGAATACAACACGATATCGACCAGGAAAATAAGTGTGATAACAAACAGCACGACAATACCGTAGACATTTATTGCCGGAGCAATATATTTGCGGTCGACCCAAATGGAGGCAATAAGCAGCAAGGCAGGGATAACAACAAAGTAACCCGCCGTGGAAAGATCCATGGGGAGTCCGTGCCAAATCACGGCAAACCAGTCGCCCAACGAGGCTTTGGATGCCTGATCCCAGTGGTAGAGCATGAAAAGCGGTTTCTGCACTACAAAAAGGAGAATGAAGAAGAGATAACTCTTCAGAAGGGTAAAAAATCTTGAATTCACGTTGTAAAGTATGCTAAAACCTGCCATTCCGCCATGAAAACAGCCGGTTTAATACGACAAATATTTTTGTACAGACTCATACACAACACAATAGGTAACGTCTGTTTATCATTCAAAAATACACTTTTTATTACACATTATGATTATCCGCAAGATGTACTATTGATAAATGAAACCTCTACGAGGTATGAATCCTGTATTCGAAAGTTTCTACTGATATGTAAGCCCTCCGGGCTATGATGCTCATGTCGGTACGACATGCATATCAATAACATAATGCTTGTCTCCGGTTGTATTTCTCCGGAGGAGATTCACCGTTTGCTTAGGATGCTTTGCAAATAATCATTTTACACATTATATCAGGGTCAATATCCGGTATGTTTTTTCGGGAAACCCTTCAACCCACCGAGCACATAAATATAATATTTATCGATGGCGCTGTTCTGATTGTATATCGTAATCGAATCCTGCTTTATAAGGGACGAAAAACCATGCATCAGTTCGGGTGAAAGAGGGTCGTAATCCACATACACCGCCAGTTTATTGCTCCGTTCAAACTGCTCGATACCCGGCCAAAGATCGAATTGCGTCATGCGCGAATGGAGGTTCAGCACATACGTTTGGGGCTGACCTTTCAAATAGAACCACAATTCGGATGCAATATGATAATTGGTGGAAAAAACATAACTGTCGTTCGCCGGCAGCATACCACGTATGCTATCCACCTTCGCCGCCATGGTCGACCACCCCACCATTTTATTGGCCGGATTGTTTTTTCCCAACGGCACAACGGTGTTCACCGGCGAGGTAAACCACGAAAAGAGGATCAACAGCCCCAACATTATACCGGCCGCCGTATATGTTTTCTTCGGCTTATTCTTGCTGATAACATAGTGAGCAAAAAGCACCGGAATACCCGTGTAGGCAAACATCGCCCAGTTGATGTCGGCTCCCGAGTGGCGTACCACAGCCACTACCAGAAATATAAGGAACATGCAAACTGCCGGTAAAATAAGATACTCCTCCTGCGGAGTGAGTGTTTTTTGCCTGAAACGGCGGTAGATAGTTGCATATTGATAAAATGGAAGTAAAATAGCCACCTGACCGGCCACAAACTCCAGCACATGAGCAAATATGGGTTGCAGCGAATGCGTATGGTCGCTCACGCCCGACAGATAGAAGAGATGCATAAATCCAATTCCGTCCTGCTGGTAATTCCAGTAAATAACCGGAGAAAAGAGCAACAACCCCACGGCAAGCGAGAGATAGAAATAACCGTTGCGGAACACCCGCGGCTGGTGCCGGGCAACAAACAGCAACAACGGTATCAGTATCAGAAACATGGAGTATTTCGACAATGCCCCTAAGCCCAACGCAACGCCGAACAGTATCCACCACAGCAACTTATCGGTATGCAGCGCTTTCCAGAAAAACAGCAGTCCGCATAACCAAAACAGAATCAGTGGTGTGTCCGTCGAGAAACAAACGGAGATGCTGATCAGGAAAGGAAAAATGCAGGTAACGATCGCTGCAAAAAGTGCGGTTTTACTATTCTTAAAGAGTTGGTAGGCCAAAAAGAAGGTGACAAACGAAACCAGAATACCGGCTATCAGCGCATTGATTCGGATACCGAAAACCGTATTGCCGAAAATATCCGTCGATAACCGGTTGAGGTAGGCGATCATCGGGGGCTTGGAGTAATACGAGAGCTGCAAATGCCGGCTCCAGACCCAATACTGCGCCTCTTCCGAATGAAGATCCTGCGCATAGTTCTTCAAAATCAGTATTTTGAGGATAGCAATAACAGCCAAAATAGCGCACAACCATCCTGCTTTTCGCACAACAGAGTTATTATCTAATGGTCCGGTAGCGTACATGTATTCAATTGTTGAGATGCAATAAAATTATGAGTATCTGATATTTTGCCTAATGGCTTGAAAAGCCACATTTTCATAACCGCAGGTCTGTGACCTGCGCGTGAACAAAGCTTGTCCCCACACGACCTGAAAGGTCGGACTATACTAAAATTCATGCCTTTAGCTACGCTGATTTTCAATTCAATTCAATTCAGACGATATTAAACTCAATTAGGTGACATATCAGATAATCATAATAAAAGTTTTCAGAACCGGCAGTTTACACTGAAGCTCAGGTTCCAGAGATTGAAAAAGTTAAGGTTCCGGTTTCTGAAAAAATTAATCAGATAATAGTCGAGCGTTGAAAACTCCGAAAAAAAAGCGATGCCGTTCTTCGCGGTATTCCATATCCACGAAGAACCTATCAACGGCGCGGCATGGAGCGATGTGGGGAAATCGTAATAGCTTTTCGGAAAATATTTCGGAAAGCGGGTATAGGTATTGTGACTTTGATAATAGATAAGCGACACGCCGGTATAAAACATCAGTCGTTGATTGTGCAAGTCGAATTGCTTCATCTGAATAGTGTTTTTCACCGCCCATGTCTTCACCTCTACCCCATTCACCGCTTTGGGAAGATAACCGAACACCAGATAGGAGGTGAGAATATCCTTGCAAAACTCCTGTCCCAAACCCACCGACATCAATCCATAATTGCCGGCATACTGAATTTGGACTGCATCAGGCCGCAGATAATCACCATAACTTTTTTGAGCAGAGGCAGAAACCGGCATACACAACATTCCTGCCAAAAGAATAAAAAATATAAAAAGCATTAGTACTCCAACATTTTAAGCGTCATTTTAGAATTTAACAGAGACACAAGTGCAAAGCGATGATCGTCAATGTCGTTAATTGCATATTGATCGATTCCGACATTCTCCCTATGCTCGTAGCTATGGTCATGACCATATATGGCGCCAATTATCTGTTTATTATCCGAGATGATACTGTCCATGCGCTGACCCATAACGCCCTCCATCTGATCGGACCACACAGGAATATGCGCAAAGAGTACATTCGGCTTCGTCGTGCTCAGGTTGTGTTGCAACCATTCGAAATCGGGAGTGTTGTTTTTGTTCTCCCATACTACGTTATCAAAGAAAACGAAATTGTAACCGGCATATGCAAAGGAGAAATCGGTATCGCCGAACATGCGCTGAAAGACAAGATGTCCGCTGCTCAGATAGTCGTGATTGCCGATCATGGTAATCACCGGATGAACCGATTTTGCTATTCTATCCCGGTACCACCGGTATTCGTCGGCAGTTCCCCAGTTGGTAATATCGCCGCAACAAATCACAAAACGCACCTCTTTCATCCGGTTGATCGATGTAATGGCATCGTCCAAATCGTCGTAGTTATTATGCGGATCGGAAATAACGGCAAACCACAGGGTATCGTTCTCCGCAGCCGGTATCGCCTGCAACGAGGCAATGCTGGCGTTATTGAGACGCTGTGTCTTCAGATTCGCATCGAACGGACTATAGCTGATGAGATTGTTACACGATACCAGAAAGAGAGAAGAGAAAGCGGCAAGCAAAAGATACTTCGTAAGTCTCATACAAACACACTACTACACCACCATCGACAGGTTATTTATCATATGGCGAAGTACATTCTGAAACACAGCCATCTGCCCCTCTTCGATGTTGCGGGTAGCATGATTCAACATATCGCCGACAATACGGGTTACCTTTTCATACATATGCACACCCTGATCGGTAATGCAGATACGCTTCTTCCGTTTGTCTTCGGCATCGGTAATCCGTTGCACCAATCGTTTGTGTTCCAAACGGTCGATCAACCGGGTAACATTCGGTTTATCTTTTCTCGTCAAACCGCACAGGGTTTGCTGAGTCACCATGTTCTGACGTATCAGACAAGCCAGTATGGCATATTGCTCTGAAGAGATCGCAACACATTCGCGGGCAAACGCTTTGTAAACGGGACGTTTAATCTTATCGACCATTTTCCCCGAAAGAACGCTCAACACATCTTCATATTCTAAAATTGCTTCCATAGTTATTGACTTGCAATAGTTATTTTGTTTTGATTCACTGCGTTAATTTCTCTACTCTTCCTGCATCACCGCCAATTTGTGATACTGCACAAACCACCGGTACATCTTCTCAATTCCACTATCGACGGAAACGAACTCACGCTGCCCGAACCGTTTATTGAAACGGGTCATATCGGCACATGTGCGCAACACATCGCCGGGCTGCATCCCCACAAACTCTTTTATCGCCTTCTTTCCCGCCGTACGCTCAATCGTTTCGATAAAATCCATCAGCTTTACCGGCGACGAATTGCCTATGTTGTAAATTTCGTGCGGTACCTCGCCTTTCACCGGCGCATCGATCAACTGCATCAGACAGGCTATCACATCGTCTACATAGGTAAAGTCCCGCTCGAGGTTGCCATGGTTGAATACCCGTATCGGTTTGTCCGACAAAACAGCATTCATAAAAAGATACGGCGCCATATCGGGGCGACCCCACGGACCGTAAACGGTAAAGAATCGCACTCCCGTTGCCGGCAAGCCGTATAACCGGCTATAGGAATAGGCCAACAATTCATCGGACTTCTTGGTTGCGGCATACAAACTGACAGGATGATCCACCTCGTCTTTTTCGGAATAAGGTACCTCATTATCGTTACCATACACACTGCTCGAACTGGCATACACAAAATGTCCGACGTTGTATTGCCTGCACGCCTCAAGCACATCCATAAATCCCACAATGTTGGAGTTGATATACTCGAACGGATGATCGATGGAATAACGCACTCCTGCCTGTGCCGCCAGATTGCACACTACATCGAAATGTCCTTCGGCAATAAGACGATCGACCGCTTCTTTCTGTTGAAGATCTATCTTTGCAAAACGGAATGCCGGGTAACGCTTGCTTTGCGTTACCGCCCCCTCACAAATCGCATTTCGCTCAATTCCCAACTCTTTCAACCGTGCGTACTTCAACTCCACATCATAATAACTGTTGATGTTATCGAGCCCAGTCACCACGTCGCCACGCAGCAACAGCTGTTTTGTCAATGAATATCCGATAAAACCGGCAGCTCCGGTCACTAAAATATTTTTCATTTCTAATTCCATTTATCGAAGTGCAACAATAGTATATTCGCCCTTCGTAACACACGCTTTTTTACTTACAACATGTTGCAACTGCGTGTTAAGTTCAATATCTTTTGTACGGCAAAAGAGGATTCCCGGTTCCAACGGCTGTTTCAATCCGGCATCCGTAAGTTCCGCAACACCCCGATGAAGGTAAACATCCATGTTCTCGCCGCGACGTATATTGTAAAAATAAAAATCAGACAAACTGTTCCGTTCCGCCAGTTGCATACCGGCCCGGCACATCTCTTTGTAACCGATCATTCCGTTTGCTTTCGGAAGAAGCGGAGCAAAAAACAATAACGATACCAGCATTCCTCCGCCAAATAGTGCTCCGACCTGTTGTAACGCTGTTTTTTTCAGCAAAAGCCACAAAGTGATGACACCCAGCACCAACACAAATCCTCCTGCCAGACAAAGCGATACCGAAAAGAGTTCGGGTTGCGATTGATGCAACACAACCAAACCGACCGGCACTGCCAGTATAACCAAAGCCACAGGAACCGCCAACAATACACGCAGGGAGACACTTTGCGGCATTTTTTGCAACAACAAGACCGACAGATAGATCAGAAAGGGCAACAACGGCAACAGGTAGACATCCACCTTCGAGCTGATAAGCGACAGCATCCCTATCGTCACGACAACCACCGTCAGAAAGAGTTGTTCCATATCCGTTTGCAAGAGTTTCTGTCGGATGGCAATCACCAAAATGCCGGCCATCAGCAGCGACCACGGTGCCGCTACATACCACACCGACACAAAATAGTAATAAAACGGACGCTTGTGATGAAACGCATCCACCGCGCGGTTGACCGTTTGATTGAACAGCAGATTGTGAAGATATCCATCGCCGCCTTCGGCATACACCGCTCCAAACCACACTCCGCACAATAGGATAAGAATGCCCCATGTGAGCCACCCCCAGTAACGCCCGAATGATTTCCACTCCCGTTTCACAATCAGAAAGAACGCTACCGACAACAGCGGAACCAGAAATCCGATCGGTCCTTTGGTAAAAAGCGCCAGAAACACATATACCGGAAACAGAATGCGGTTACGCCAGTTCAATTCGCCGGTGTACATTTTGTAGAAGGTATGCAATGCCAGCACAATAAACATACACATCAGCATATCCATCCGCACCACGACTGCCGAGCCCAGAAAATAGGCCGAACTCATCAGCATAAGCAACCCCAGCGAACGACTGTTGTTATTCAGTACTCCGGCAGTCCATTTATCCATCACATAGAGAATGACCAAAGCCGGAAGCAACGAGAACAGACCCAGAAACAACATGCTGTGCGTTCCGAAGAGAAGCCTGCCTGCCATCACAATCCACAAATAGAGCGGTGGCTTGTCGGCATAGGCCAATCCGTGGTTATAAAAAGTAAAGAACGTACCGTTGCGCAAAGCCTCGTCGGCAATGCTCAAATAACGCAATTCGTTATCGGGAGTAAAATCCCTCAGCAAAAAGAGAGGAATCATTACTACAGCAAACAGTATGAAGTATTTAGTTCTCATTTTTCACAACCGCTTCATGTTCTGCCGACTTGCGGTCGAGCACAATATTTCTGAAATAGGCCACAAAACCGACCGACTGTCCCAGTACCAGCACCGGATCGCGACGAATAAAACCGTAGATCACAATCAGCAACGAACCCACCAGACTCATTATCCAGAAACCGACCGGAAGCAACGACTCTTTGCGACGGGCCGAATAGATAAACTGGTAAACAAAACGGAGCGTAAAAATGACCTGACCCAACGAGCCGAGCAGCAGCAAGGCAAACGGAATTTTATCATTGTGTAAAAACGTTGCAATAAACTCACCGGCATGTTCGCAAACAAAGGCAACAGCCACTAATGGCGTAAGAAACAACAATCCTTTCAGCACCACGTGCATCCGACTCCATACTCCCTGTTCGTAAAGGTTCCAGATGTAGATGTAGTACGAAATCATCTGTCCCAGAAGAATGGAAAAATCGTCTCTCATCCATCCGTAAATAAACATCAGGTAGGAACCGGCCAGACTGAGTATCCAGAACATGACCGGAGAAAGTACCTTTTTTGCCTTTTCTGATAAGATCCACTGAAACAAGATGCGGGCAGAAAAGAAACCCTGTGACAAAAACCCTATGAAATAAGCAACCACCATCAGACGTTACTCTCTCTAATTTTGTAATTGATATAACGTTTTTTCATCCATCGATAGGCAAAGCAATCGAGAAACGGAGAGACCAACCGGTTCCACAAATGGTATTTGGAGACTCCGGCCACACGTGGAAAATGGCGCACCGGAATCTGCATCACCTTACCGTTCTGCAATTGTATCAATGCCGGAAGAAACCGGTGCATCCCCGTAAAAAAGGGAACTCTGCGGGCATAACCGGTATGCATCACCTTCAGCGGACAACCCGTATCGGCAATGCCGTCGTGTGTCATCATCCGGCGAAAACCGTTGGCAATTTTCGACTGTACCTTTTTCGACCACGAATCGTTCCGGTTGGCGCGGATGCCCATCACCATCTCATACTGCCCGATATGCTCCAGCAACAGGTTGAAATCTTCGGGTGTAGTCTGCATATCGGCATCCATATATCCCACATAATCCGAACAGGCAACATCGATACCGGCTTTCATGGCTGCGCTCAATCCGCTGTTTCGGGCAAGACTGATGCAATAAAAGTGTTCATGGCAACCGCAGGCCATCATCAGCAAGTTTCGGCTATCATCGACCGAACCGTCGTTTACAAACAACACACAGGCGCTATATTTACACGTGGGCAAAAAATCGGCCAGGCGCTGTTCGAGCGCGCGGATATTATCTTCTTCGTTATACACCGGCACAACAATTGTCAGTTTATATTGTCCGGTTTTATTTACTTCTCCAGTTATCATGTGATTTCTTCAATAAAAACGACTTCAATCCACAAGAATAGACTTAAATATCAGTATCAACCGATGAGTCTTATGGGAATGTTTAATAGAGCTATTAATTCCTGCAAAAATACCGGAATTCAATAATATTTACAAGACGGAACTTGAAGTATTACATTTTTTTAGCCAAATAGGTATTAAACAATTCCCGGGTAAGATTAAAATAACGTTTCAATAAAAAACAGAGTATCATGTATATAAGTATCTGCCGGACAATAGACTTATCGACCTTTCATTTACAACTGTCCGGCAGATTCCTACTTATTTATCGTATCGACCCGTAACCTGCATATATTCCACTAACTTGCTTTTATAAGCAGTCTGACTGTCGGTAAGCTGATTTTTGGCCTGCTGCAGCAGTGTCTGTGCTTCGAGCAAATCGGTCACATTAATCATGCCGGCCTTAAAATTATCTCTGTTAATCTTCAGATTCTCTTCGGCCTGACCGATCGACTCGGATGCCACGGCAATCTGCTTATACGATTCGGTAAGGTCATTCCATGTTTTTTCTATTTGAAGCGTAAGCAGTTCCGTATTGTTTTTACTTTCGTTGCGGGCAATCTGCTCTTTATACTTGCGCTCTTTCATTGTATGCGAAGCTTCCCACCAGTCGGATATCGGCACTTTAACAGAAGCCATCACCAAAGCGTGAGTGGCATGGGTTCCAGCCATGTTGTGGTAGAGTCCTCCGACACTGATTCCCACTTCGGGTAAATATTCACCCAGTTTCACCTTCGACTGCAACTCTTCGGCCTTCACGCTTTTGCCAAGCAGTTTATACTCTTCACGATTTGTAACAGCCTGCTTTGCATCCATGTGTACCTGCTCGGGTAACTGATAGAGCGGCATATCCTGTCCGAAAACAAGCGTCGAATCATAAGGCATCCCGATATACTGACACAAAGCCATCGATGCCAGCTTGATGCCGTTTTTCAGTTGCAACTCGTTGATCCTGGTATCGCTCTTTTTCAGCGTTACTTTCAACACATCGTTTCTGTTAATCAAACCGGCTTTCCATGCATCGTTTGCCTGCTTGTAGGTACTGTCCAACATCAGTTGTAACGCCTGTAACGTTTTCATCTTTTCGCGCAACGAGACGATCTGCCAATACTGTTGCTCTGTCTTTTGTTGTACTTCGCTTTTCGATAGAATCAATTGGCTGGAATTCACCTCTTCACCCAGTTTGGCTAGCCGATTGCCATTAACAATACGTCCCCCTGCATACAGCGGTTGCGTCAGCATAATGTTACCAAGCACCGCTTTGTCAAGCACAGAGATATCCATTCCCGGAAAATAGGCAAACTGTGAAGCTGTGGCCAGATTTGCCATATTGCCATCATATACCGGAAGATTCATCGACGGAATATTTCCTTTAATCATCGACCCGTCGAACTTGACCAGATTGGCCGAAGCGCTAACCTGCGGAAAATATTTCGTAAAAGCCGCAGCTTTGGTCTCTTTCGAGGCTTGCAGATCCAGATCGGCATTCTTGATTTTCGTGTTGTTTTGCAAAGCAAGTTTTTTACACTCGTCGAGCGAAATTTCCCGCGGTTGCGCCCAAAGCGATGCTGATCCCAAGGTAAACATTATCAATAATATGGAGGCGCCATTACCCATTCGTTTCAAATAAGGGATATGTTTATGAGCCTTTGCCACTACCGGCTTTTCACGATACAATACCGTATAAAGAACCGGAAGAATAAACAAAGTCAGCACCATCGAAATAAGCAAACCGAAACAGATAACGGTTCCCAGTGGGCCCCACAGCGGCGAGCGACTGACAATCATCGGAATCACGCCCACCGAAGCGGCAGCCGATGTCAGGAAGATCGGACGCATACGTCGTTTTCCGGCAGCAAGAGCAGCCTCTTTCACGCTCATTCCGTGAAGCAGCCTCAATTCTTGCAGGTAGTCGATCAGAATAATTCCGTTACGCACCACAATGCCGCACAAACTGGTAATTCCGATAAACCCGGTCAGACTGAACGGATAACGAGCCAGAAACAGTCCGATGGCAGCACCCGGCAACCCGAGCAGCATCGTCGACATGATGATAGACGCCAGCTTTATTTTCTTAAACTGGAATAACAGAATAAAGAAAATGACGGCAATACTGATAGCCAAAGCATACGACATCGGGATAAATGAAATTTCCTGATCTTCGAGTTCGCCACCATACGAAAGGGTAATTCCATCAGGCAGTTTCAACTTATCGAGTTGCGGTTTTATCTGATCGGTAATACTGGAGGCCATATAGTTAGACTGAACATCAATTTGAATAGTCAGCGTGCGGGTACCGTTGCGGTGCATAATGGTTCCCTCCTCCCATTCGGGCGACAGTTTTGCAAACGAACGCAATGGCATCGCCGAATAGGTAGCCGGAGAGGTAATCAACTGGTTACTGAGAAAATCAAGATCTTTCTTTGCTCCCTGATCCTGGCGCAATTCTACGTTCACAGGATAATCGTTTTCCCAAACTGTTGTCAGTGGAATGCCGTTCAAACCTGTCATGACAGACATTCCTACCACTCCTTTGGAGTATCCCATGCGGTTGGCCTTATCTTTATCAAGATCCACGCGTATATTTTGACGCTTCTGACCCCAGTCGGGATTAACCCAGGCAATACCTTTTACCGGTTTAATTACCGAATCGATCATGGCTTCGGCCTTACGTATATCCTTGATAGAATCGCCGGAAATACGCAATTCGATCGGATATTTGCTTTTTTGCAATGCCAAAATTTTCCATTTTACGTGTGCATTCGGAAATGCGCCGTTAAATTTCTTGTCATACGCTTCACAAACCGCACGTGTTGCCTCGTTATCGGTGGTATTCACCATCAATTGTCCATAATTGGTACTGGGCATGTGCGGAGCGTATGCCGTATGAAAACGGGGAGAACTTGTTCCGATAAAACTGGTCACTTTCGTTACCCGCGAATCTTTTTCCAACGCGTTCGACAGGGTATTCATCACTTTGGCCGTACTCTCCAACGAAGCCCCGTCATTCAGATACACTTCCACGGCAAACTGGTTTCGTTCAAGTTCCGGGAACAACCGCTGCTCTATTGCCTTAAACAACACGACCGCCAGTATAACAGAACCTATACCCAAAGCAATCGTGCGTTTCGGATGACGGAATGCTTTTTCGAGCGCGGTATCGAACGCGGCCTGCATTTTATCGAGAAAGCTCTTCTTTTGAACTTTATCATCGTCCGACTTAAGCCCCTTCTTAATAAAAAAGAAGTTGAGAAAAGGTACCACGAACAGCGCCACGACAACGGACACAACCAATGCAATACAAATGGTTAGCGGCAATGGCTGCACAAAGTCGCCTGCCGTACCCGGTAACATAAACCCGAGTGGAATATAAACCACGCAGATAGCCAATGTTGCGGTAAAAATAGGCGTTACCAGTTCGCGGGCGCTTTTGATAGCTGCGTGCCACGAAGACATGCCATGATCTTTTTTCTCGACATAATTATCGATAACAACAATCGAGTTGTCGACGATCATACCCAGCACCACAATCAATCCGGCAAGCGACACCGTATTGAATTCAATACCGAAAAAGTAGAGAAAACCCAACGTAATGAGGACGGCAATAGGTACCGTAAGTCCGGCAATAGAGGCCACCCGCATAGGCAACAGCAACATTACAACCAGCATCACCGCTACGATTGCGATTATAAATTCACGCATAAAATCGGCTACCGAATCGTCCACATAGTGAGGCAAATTGGAGATAACATTCAATTCGATATCTTTCGGACAATGTTTTTTGAATGCATCGAATGCCTTATCCACGTCTTTACCGAATGCTACAATATTGTTGCCCGGCTGCATTTCGAGCGAAAGCAAAATAGTTCTCTTTCCATTCTGACGGATATAACTTTCCGGATCCGTATCGGTATGGCGTTGAATGGTGGCAATATCTTTTAGCCGTACCACCCCACCCTTCGGATCGGAATAGACGATTTGATCGGCCAGATCTTTCTCCGACTGAAAATTAGCAGGAAAATGCACATTCAGGTCGTTTGTCCCGTTTTTAAGTGTTCCGGCGGGCGAAACCAATCCGGCAGGCTGATATTGTGCCAGCAACGATAACGACTTGATATTGTATTCGTTCAGTTTTTCCGGTTCAGCATTGACATAGATCTTATCCCGCAAAATACCATAATCTTTTATCTTCGATACGGCCGGAATCTTACGACACTCCGCTTTCAGTTTCTTCATCTGTTCTTCCATATCCTTATAGCCTTTCGTATCCGACGACATGGAGATAAGCATCGCCGAAGTATCGCCGAAATCGCTGTTTGCTATCAAGGCTGCCACTCCCGGGGGTAACGACGATTTAAATTCGATCAGCCCGTGTTTCAGTTTAGCCCAAAACGCATCGGCATCCTTCACATTGTCGTTTAGTTCGACATAGATAATCATCATACCATCTTTCGATTCCGAATAGGTATCTTTTTTCTTTACCTCCTTAAAACCGAAAAGGTAATTCTCAACCTGCTTGGTAAGTTGCTCTTCAACTTCAGCCGAACTGGCTCCCGGATAAACACCAACAACCAGTCCCTGACGTATAGTGAATTGCGGGAATTCGTTGCGGGGCATCTTCATCAATGCTACCACCCCAAAGATGACAAACAACACCACTATAATGTTGGTAATGTTGTGATAGCGCATAGCCCACCCTATATAGCCTATTTTTTTCTGTTTCATAATAATCTTATTGCTGCATAATATTTTTACACAAAGGTATCCATACCGGCATTGCCGGATGTGTGATAAATATCAAAAAACAAGTGTTAATATTTGTTGTTTCGTATGCGGCTCAGCGTTTCAACGGAGTCTGCGTCAACTCATACGGTCGACACTCCACTGTTGCTTGTTTCCGGCAAATGCGTTACAACGTTACCTTTCCGTTATCCGTTAGTTTGTGCATACCACTCACAACCACCTTTTCGCCAACCGACAAACCCGAAAGTATCTGCACAAAGTCATCCTGATAATTACCAGCCGTTACAATCCGTTTAGAGACCTTTCTTTGCGCTTCATTCACCACATAAACATATTTATTACCGGCTTCGTCCTGATCGACTGCCTGATAAGGAACACCCAATACCGAACGGTTTTGCGGGGCATTCACCTTCACGTCGCACACCATACCCGGTTTTAACAACATTTTGGAGTTATGCACCGTAATCTTCACTTCATATGTGCGGGATACGGCATCGGCCACTACACCGACATTGGTCACTATCCCATCAAACTCCTGATTATCGAGAGCCGATACGGAAAAAGAGGCTTTCTGTCCCTTCTTAATAAGATTAATCTCATTCTCAGGAACCGCTACCTTCACATATACGGTGTTGATTTTCACCAATTCGAGCGGAGCTTTCAGATTGCCGAGACTATTCATTCCCGGTTCGATATTACGTGCACCTATCACACCGCTTTCGGGAGCATAGAGGTTGCATTTTTTCAGATTGTTTTTGGCTAAAGCCGCCGAAGACTGGGCCTGTTGCAGGTTCGACTCCATCTCCACCCATTTCACTTCGGGCAGGCTTCCGTTATCATGAACCTGTTTCAGGCGGTGATAAGCATCTTTGGCCTGCTGATATTTTGCCAGCGAAATTTCATACATACTTTGCGCGTCGGCTTTATCGACAACAGCTAACAATTGTCCGGCACTAACCGGATCACCCGCATTCACCAATACTTTCAGAACAGTTCCCTGTGCCTGAAACGTCAGCGGAATGGTTTGTACTGCTTCTATCGTTCCGCTGTATTGCAATGCCCCCGAAGAGGATATCTGCTGCACAGATGCAACCTCCACTTTCGGGTCTACAACCTTGTCTGTTTTTGCCTGACTACATCCTGCCAGCGTGAGGATGCTCAAAACTACATAAGCCACCTTCTTCATCTTGTCATAAATTAAATTTGAATTATCTTTGGTATTCTAAAACAACACTCAAAACGTTTTTCGTATCATAGTCGAAAAGCGAATAAAAAAAATGGCATTATTTACGTAATGCCTTAATAAGGTAATCGAGCAACACATTCAACCGGGTGTCCCAGTCAGGTATATGGTCATCGATTGCCATATCCAGCACCAGACTCCTCATGGCGCTCACCATCGAATAGGCCAGCAAATGCACCTGATCGCGCAGCTCGTCGCAAAACTCGCCTGATACGAATCCTGCAATAAATATATCTTCCACCATAGCTACCGATTTAGCATTCAGTTCCTTAACCACATGATGTGTGCGCGACAAATTCTGAAGGGCCATCTCTTCCGTAACGATCTTATAGAGATTGACTTTGCTTTTTGATACCTGAAAAGAAACCGAAAAATATGCTTTCAGCTTTTCAGAAGCCGTATCTGCCTGTTTTACAGCCTCCTTTGATAAATCATACACTTCGTGCATCTCGGTACGCAACACCGCATCGAAGATCTCCTCTTTACTCTTGTAATAATAATAAAGAGTACTCTTACCCTTCCCCATCGCACGGGCAATATCCTCCATAGTCGTCTTTTGGAGACCGTATTGCTGAAATAATTTTTGCGCGGTGATAATTATTTCATTCCGTAATAGTTCTTCTTTTGATAGTGCTAAATTCATTTTTTCGACTAATATCGTTTTCGAGTACAAAAATAGAATAGATAATCGGAACAACCTTTATCTAAATAGTTAATATTAATTAATTCGACCATTTTTTATGTTTGCTCAAAACCATCCCCATTCTGAATGCATTCTCACCCCGTTTTACAAGACCTCTCTCAACCTTTTCCAGATGGAATGAAATTTAAAAGCTCAAAAGTCCGGCTGGTACCGCTCTTCAAACAAGCCGAATAGCCCACTTTTTCGTCAAAACCTGATATAAAACATCCTTGCAGAGGAGAGTTTCTTACAATAAAACAATATATTTGTCCGTAGAATCATTATAAATCTAATTAATACTATCGAATCATGAAACATCTCATAATTGTTCGCCATGCCAAAGCCGAATTTCAACAACCGGGAAATACCGATTTCGATCGTGCCCTATGCAACCGGGGAAAAAGCGATGCCGTAAAAATGGCCAATCAACTATACAGCACTGAAATAACCCCCGATGCAGTCATTTGCAGCAGCGCCAAACGGGCTGTAGAAACAGCTACTGTCTTTGCCGAACAATATGGCATCGATAGTCTGATTAAAGAGGAGTTTTTGTATGGCGATTACAATTTCGCCGACATCAAACAACTGCTGATCGAAGAGGTTCCCTTAACCGACACCGTGATGATTGTGGGGCACAACCCGAATCTATCCTATATTTTAGCCAAAATGACGGGCGATTTTCATCAGCATTTGCCAACGGCAGCTGTTGCCATCATCGACTTCGAAATAGAGAAATGGGAAGAACTCACGCCATCGACAGGGGTAATGAGCATGTTCTTTTATCCCGACAAAGAGTCCTGATTCGGTTTTTACGGAGAAAAAAACAGAGGAAATTTACATTCCGGACAAGAAATAGCAGCGTTTTATTTTTCAATTTATTATCAAACACAACCTAACATGCACTCACTGATTTCCTGTTGCGGCCTTGATTGTGCCGATTGTGGCGCCCGCAAAGCCACTTTAGCAAACGATGACGAATTGCGCAAACAAACCGCCGAAGAGTGGTCGAAACAGTTCGGAGTGACGATTCCTTACGAGATTATCAATTGTACCGGTTGCCGCGAAGAGGGTGTAAAGTTTACACATTGCAACGAATGCGGAGTACGCAACTGTGTAAAAGCAAAAGGATACAATACCTGCGCCGATTGCGCCGAACTGGAAGGCTGCGACATCGTCGGAGGCATCCATCAACATGCTCCGTTTGCGTTGGAAAACCTGAAAGCGCTACAAAAATAGAATTGGATGTAGCACAGCGCTATTCCGATGAATTTAGCCGCGTAGCGGCATCCTATTTGTAGAACATCAACGATTCAAACAACAGCCGCATAGCGGCGACCTGATCGTGCCATGGCCAACACATATAGTCAAGTTTACCTTCATTTTGTTTTCTCTGTAAAGGGAAGGCAATGCCTTATACCATCCAAATGCAATGATGAGTTGCAAAAATACATTACCGGATTGGTTCAAAACAGGAGTCACAAATTATTGGCGATTAACAATGTTTCGGATCACCTCCATTTACTGGTTGGTTTCGGAACGACTTGTTCGATGGCCGATTTTATGTCGGAGGTAAAAGCAATCTCCTCTAAATTTATCAACGAGAAAGGTTGGATAAAAGGTCACTTCGAATGGCAACGCGGTTATGGAGTGTTCTCTTATTCCCATTCGCAAATAGACAACGTGATTCAATATATTCGAAATCAACAGGATCATCACAAACGGAAAACGTTCCGGGAGGAATATCTTGAGATGTTACAAAAATTCGAGATTGATTACGACGATAATTATTTGTTTAAATGGATAGAATAATCATAGTTCGCCGCTATGCGGCTTACCTGTATTATTTCTCGTCTCTCTACAAATAGAATGCCGCTACGCGGCTACAAATCCAACCTTATCATCAGTATAGATGTAAGTGTGGATTATTCAATCTTTTTCCGTTATATCCGTGTATTCCGTGTGCCCCGATTCTTGCTACAAATGATTACGGCTACGCAGCTATATTGCTGACTTTTTCCGTTATTTCCGTGTATTCCGTGTACCGGATTTTCAACACTCCTACTTTTTCTCTTTCAACAACTCTTCCAGCTTCATCAGTTCGTCGCGGTACTGGGCGGCTTCGATAAATTCCAGTTTTTTGGCCGCATCGTGCATCGCTTTGCGGGTCTTCTCGATGGCTTTTTCAAGAGCCGGACGACTCATGTATTGAACCACCGGATCGGCAGCTACATTTACTGCATCCGGTTCTACGTATGCTTTCATCGCGGCTCTTTCGGATGCCTGTTTGCCCAGCACGGAGGTGTGGCCCTTGCGGATCGATTTCGGCGTGATGCCGTTGGCCTCGTTATAGGCCAGCTGCTTTTCACGGCGACGGGCCGTCTCATCGATCGTCAGCCTCATGCTGTCGGTAATCTTATCGGCATACATGATAACCCGTCCGTTCAGGTTACGCGCGGCGCGACCGGCCGTCTGCGTCAGCGAACGGTGCGAACGAAGGAAACCCTCTTTGTCGGCATCCAGAATAGCTACCAACGAAACTTCGGGTAGGTCCAGACCTTCACGCAGCAGGTTTACCCCCACCAACACATCAAACAAGCCGTTGCGCAGGTCTTCCATAATCTTTACCCGATCGAGCGTATCGACATCGGAGTGAATATAGTTGCAACGAATGCCCATCTTCAGAAAATAGTCGGTCAGCTCCTCAGCCATCCGTTTGGTAAGCGTGGTTACCAATATCCGTTCGTCTTTCTCCGTTCGTTGGGCAATCTCTTCCATCAAATCGTCAATCTGATTCAGACTGGGGCGCACATCGATAATCGGGTCGAGCAAACCGGTAGGACGCACCACCTGTTCCACCACCACCCCATCCGATTGCTTCAACTCATAATCGGCCGGCGTAGCACTGACAAAAACAACCTGCGGCGTGAGTGTTTCGAACTCCTCAAACTTCAACGGACGGTTGTCCATGGCTGCGGGCAACCGGAACCCATACTCCACTAAGTTTTGTTTACGCGAAGCATCACCGCCGTACATTGCCCGAATCTGTGGCACCGTCACGTGACTCTCGTCGATCACCATCAAAAAGTCCTTCGGAAAATAGTCGAGCAGACAGAACGGGCGGCTGCCCGGTTCGCGTCCGTCGAAATAACGCGAATAGTTTTCGATACCCGAGCAATAGCCGAGCTCGCGAATCATTTCAAGATCGTACGTCACCCGTTCCCTGATTCTCTTGGCCTCGTACGGATGACCTTCCGACTCGAAAAAGGCCACCTGCTTCATCATATCGTCCTGAATCTCGTTGATAGCACGGTTAATGCGCTCCTTGGTCGTTACGAAGATATTGGCCGGATAGATCTGATACTGATCAAACACTTCCAGCGTATTACAATTAAACGGATCGATAGTCGTGATCTCATCAATCTCGTCGCCCCAGAATACCACCCGCAAAGCCACATCCGAATAGGCCAGAAAAATATCGACAGTTTCGCCCTTCACCCTGAAATTACCGCGGTTGAACTCAATTTCGTTGCGCGAGTACAAACTATCCACCAACGACCGCAAAAAGGTGTTGCGGGTAATGTTCTGACCTTTGTGTATGGCAATAATATTGCTGTAAAAATCCTCGGGATTTCCGATACCGTAAAGGCACGATACCGACGAAACCACCAACACATCGCGTCGGCCTGACAGCAATGACGAGGTAGCCGATAGCCTCAGTTTTTCGATCTCCTGATTGATCGAAAGATCCTTTTCAATATAGGTATCGGACGATGGCAGGTAAGCTTCGGGTTGGTAATAATCGTAATACGACACGAAATACTCCACCGCGTTGTTCGGAAAGAAACTCTTAAACTCGCCGTACAGCTGTGCCGCCAATGTCTTGTTGTGGCTCAGCACCAGTGTCGGACGATTCACCTCCTGCACCATATTGGCGATGGTAAATGTCTTTCCCGATCCCGTAACCCCCAGCAGAGTCTGAAACTTGGTTCCGTTATTCAACCCCTCGGTCAACTGGCGAATAGCTTCCGGCTGATCACCGGTAGGCTTGTATTCCGATGTAATTTTAAAATCCACGATTTTTTAATTTTCAACAAACAGACTTGTTTGTTAGGAGAGCGCAAAGTTACACCATGTTTTGTCCACACACTGCATCTTTATCACTTTTTACAATTTAGGCATATCAACTCATCCGACAACCTTTTTTCCACCATTAAGAGATGAAGGGAATGAAGCTTTAATGCTTCTTAATGCCTTAATGGTGCATGTCGACCTCCCAAAAACCAAGAAGGGATTATAACTCCGTCCTTCAGGGCGGAGATAACACAGACTAAACACATCCGGGGCTTTAGCCCTGATGTTTTTGTATTGTCACGGCTAAAGCCGTTGCTGTTACCTTTGACTTCTTCTCCGTCCTGAAGGACGGAGTTATAATAACATCTCGACGTAGAGAACAAGCTTTTATTATTCCTGCTCCAAATGCACCACGAATTGTAATAATTTCGCATTATACAAACTCTAACCCATCCCCCTACGGGTACTTCCCTTTAACAAAAAGGGAAGACATAATAGGCTGTAGCAAGAGGAGGTATCTTTTGCAAATGTACTTTATTTTAGAGTGCTTCCCAAGAAGAGTAGTTAAAACATAGACGATAGCAAAAAATAGCCATCGGTTTCTTCTATCTTGTGCCGACAAAGCTGCATCTTGCTCTTTTTCATCATCAACCAGACACGTTATCTCTGCCGGATCAGAATTTATATCCCTATTCTTCCGCTGTTTGTCTGTTTTGTCGCGATTCAACCCCGAATCTGTACGGTGCAAGCATGTTTTGTTGCTATGCATCCTTGAATCTTTACGATGTAAGCGTGCATTCTTACGATGCAAACTTGTTTTGTTACAATTCATCCTTGAATCTTCACGATGCAAGCTTGCTTTGTTGTAATTCATCCTTGTTTTCTTACAATGCAAGCGTGAATCTTTACAATACAAGCTTGTTTTGTTACAATTCATCCTTGAATCCTCACGATGCAAGCATGTTTTGTTGTTATGCAAGCTTGAATCTTCACGATTATTGGGTCTATTCACTAAACTGTGTCAGGGAAAGATTTTAATAGACATTTCATAGCTATTAAAAAAAACAACAAATATTTGGAAATTAGAGAGATATTTGGGACCTTTGAAAAGTAAATAATTATTAAATACAGCTAATGAATACCTTATTTTTAATAGGAAATGGTTTTGATCTGGCTCATGGATTAAAGACTAAATATTCAGATTTTATATTATGGTACCTCAATCAATGCCTAAACAAAGCTTTTGCAACAAACTACATCCATGATGATACATTATTACGATTAAAAATACTTACGTTTACAACGCATGACAGCTATGCTTCATTATCTGAATTGGAAAATAATCTGCGACGAGGCAAATTAGAGCTAACCTATAAACATCCCTTTATTGAATCCATTATTTCCAGATTCATAGATTTGAAATGGGTAGACATTGAAGCTGAATATTATGCGCAAATAATTAAAATTTATAAGCACATCGAAAAAGTAAAATATGAATATACAATAAACCCAGCAGAGACAATACAACCGTTAAATAACTGTTTTTCATTTATAAAAGACAAACTAATAGAATTTCTTACTATAGAAAGCAACCAAACATGCACCATTAACGAAGAAATTCACCAAAACATCAAAAGTGCAATAGCATTAAGAACAAATTCCTCAACTCGAAATTTGTTCTTAAACTTCAATTATACATCCACAATCAACTTATATACAAAAGAAAAATCATCATTCACCATCAATATCCATGGAAGTTTAAATGATACTGACAATCCTATTATTTTTGGTTATGGAGATGAAATGGATACAAATTATAGTAAGATAGAGGATTTAAATTCAAATCCATTTCTAGATTACATAAAATCATTCAATTATTTCAAAACAAATAACTATCAACAATTTTCAAAGTTTCTAGAAGATGGTCAATTTTCAGTTCTTATTATGGGACATTCTTGCGGAATATCTGATAGAATACTTTTGAATAGCATATTTGAACACCCTAATTGCGAAAAAATAAAAATCTACTATTATCAAAAAGATGAAGCCGAAAATGACTATTTTGAAAAGACTCAAGAAATATCAAGGCATTTCCATCCTAAACATAAAGATATAATGAGAAATAAAATTGTTTCGTTTCCTGAAAGTTCTCCTTTAATTGAATACAAAGGATAATCCATTTTATATAATGAAACACAGCCTTTATTTTCTTGTTTTTTCTCTTCCCATCGGAATCAAAGCTATGCGAAATTAATTGCAATCTGACAAGACAGATTAAGAAGTAAAATCAGATATTGCGGCGATCGAATAAACTATTTAGAATAAACATCAATAGAATTATGCAACCTCAAATTTTTCGGCAGTTCGGTAAATGGACAGTTTTTGTCCTGATGCTTGTTTCGGTGTGTTGTCTGGTGCTGCTTGTATCTGCCGCTGATAATGACAGTAAAGAAGTTACAATAATTACGACTTGCGCTCTCGTTGCACTACAGGTGTGTCTGGCGCTGTTTTACCAGCTCACCATTACGGTAACAGAAGAGAGGGTCTCTTTTCGGATGGGAATCGGGCTTATCGGGAAGAGTTACAACATCCACGAAATCCAATCGTGTCGGGCGGTTAAAAGCAGTCTGCTGTACGGTTTTGGCATCCACTGGTTTCCAAAAGGAATCATCTACAATGTTTCGGGGGTGAGTGTCATCGAACTTCGCTTCAAAAACCGCCGTTCGGTAGTGCGCATCGGCACCGACCGTCCCGAGGAGGTGACCCGGTTAATCAACAATCTCATTACCGTATAAGGAGGTTGGGACTATCCAGGAGGTTACACCTTATACCTTTTACCTTATCCCTTTTACCTTTCACCTTGATATTTGGTTTACTTTTCCACAAAGTGTTTCAGCGCCTCCAACGGCATAAAAGTTCGTTTGGCCGTTGCCTCCAAATCGCACCCCTCCTCCTCGTAGACTCTTCTCAGAAAAACGGACATCTCCTCTCCGATTTCAATCAAGTGGCCATCCGGGTCGTAGAATCGAATCGTGCGTTGCCCCCAGATTTCGGCATGGATTTCGTGAAAAAAGAGAACGTTGTTGGCTTGGAGGTTTTGAAATGCTTCTTCTATGTTCTCGGTTTCAAAATAGAGTTCAAACCGGGAGGCACTCCTACTATTTGTAATATTGGTGGCTCCAAGTGTTGTTGAAATGATATTGGCCGGATCTACCTGCCAAATGGTCAGACCTTCCCGAAAGGTGATATTCGCTCCCCCGTTATCCATTATCACTGTGAAACCGAGAACCCGGGTGTAAAATTCTTTCGATACATCAGCATTACCGACAAATAGAACCGGCTGACATTTTGATAGCTTCATGGTGTTGTACTTTAATTTATTGTTGTTTAATGTGAGGAGAGAGGTCGGAAATAACAGAGAAACAATCAACTATTCGATATGAATTGCAATCATTCCATCTCATTCTTTGCGGTGAATCTCCTGTTTTATTACCACAAATAAACGAAAAATATTCCGTAACGCCCACACATATACCTTACACCTTTAACCTTGTACCTTGTACCTTATCCTTTTTTTCACCCACATCCGCAGGGAGGTTTTGTTCCCTTGCGGGAGATATTTTTCAACTCGCAGCCACTGCATCCGTCACAGGGAGAGCTTTTATGGCCCAACCGTTTGACAATAGCCCGGATAGCCACTACGGCAACGACGAGTAATACGATATAGACGATTATTTCCTGTAGCATAATACATTAATTTTTACACGAGCCGCCACACCCGCAAGATAGGTTACTCTTTGCCTTTTCAAAGCACTCTTTGCCTTCCATAAAAGAGAAGACGGCCAATCCCAACGCCCCGATGCCATCTACAAAGGGCCAGTGTGTCAACGCATATATGCCGCTACTTGCCAGTAACACCAGCGACATATAGACGCAGGTGCGCGAACAGGCGGCATCGGCCAGAATAGCATCCGAATGCAGCCTTTTGCCCACATAGGTTTTACCGCGGATCAACGCCCACATAAAGGCGATGGAGATTAACGAAATGACAATTCCCCAGAACGTTGTTTCGGGTTTGTGTCCCTCGACAAATGCCACCACTGCGCTTACGATCAAACCGAGCGTAAACAGATAAAACGAGACTCCCGTGATACGAAGCGCCGTGCGTTCAAACCCGTCGCGGTTACTATCGGGATGCCGGCGTATGCGAATCACCATATGGGCAATACCCACACCCGAAACCACTTCGATCAGACTGTCGATACCGAAACCGAATAGCGATAGGCTTTCGTCTTCGGCGCCGAAATAGAGGGCAAAAACGGCTTCCAATACATTGTAAACAATGGTGAAGAGCGCCAGCCCGAAAGCGTATTTATAAAGTCTCTTTTCGTCCATATTCGTTATAAATTATACAAACAAACTGCCGATCTGATAGGTCAGGAACGCAAGCAACCAGGCAAGCGCCGTGGTGTAGACAATGGTAAATGCCGCCCACTTCCATCCGGCCTCCTTCTTAATAGCCGCCACAGCTGCCACGCACGGGAAATAGATAAGGATAAACAACATGAAACCGAATGCCACCAACGGGGTAAATACCTTTTGTCCGATTTCAGGGCCGGATGTATGACGCTGATCGATCAATTTATCTTTGAGCGTACCCGATTGATCATCGGCCTGATAGAGTACTCCCATCGAGCTGACAACAACCTCTTTGGCTGCCAGTCCGGTAAGCAGACTTACGCCCATCTTCCAGTCGTAACCCAGCGGAGAGATTACCGGTTCGATGGCATGACCCAACTGTCCGATATACGATTTTTCCTGTTTCTCGGACTGCTGTTCCAGCTTGATTTTATTCAATCCCTCCTCTTTCTGTGCAGCTGTCAAACCGCCATTTGCCGCAATAGTCTGACGTTTGGCATCGTAATTGGTACTGTAGTGCACATCGCGCGGAAAGTATCCCAACGCCCAGATTATAATGGAGGCCAGCAAAATAACGTTCGACATCTTTTTCAGGTACTGACGCGCTTTAAACCACATGTGTATGGAGGTGTTCTTTATCGTTGGTGTACGGTAAGGAGGCAATTCCATCACAAAAGGCACCTCCTGTTTGTTGAACAGGAATCGTTTGAGCACCAATGCCATCAATATGGCCAATACAATGCCGATGATATAGATCGAAAACAGAATCAATGCCTTGTTGCCCGGGAAAAAGGCGGAGATAAGCAACAGATAGACCGGAAGACGGGCGCTGCACGACATAAACGGAATAATCAGCATCGTGAGGATGCGGTCTTTTTTGTTATCGAGTGTGCGGGTGGCCATAATAGCCGGCACGTTACACCCGAAGCCCATCAACAAAGGAATAAAGGATTTGCCGTGAAGCCCGATTTTATGCATCAGCTTGTCCATAATAAACGAAGCCCGCGCCATATAGCCCGTATCTTCCATCATCGAGATAAAGAAGAAAAGAATCAGAATATTCGGCAGAAATACGATAACGCTACCCACTCCACCGATAATACCGTTGACTATCAGGTCGCGCAACGGGCCTTCGGACATTGCGCTTTGTGCCGTATCGCTCAACCACGACACCCCCGCTTCGATCCACTCCATGGGATACCCGCCTAAGGTAAACGTGGCCTGAAACATCAGCCACATAAAGAAAAAGAAGATGGGAAATCCCCAGAATTTATGGGTCAGCAGATCGTCCAGCTCGCGTTTCTTCTTGCGCCGGTCTTTGCGTTTCACCTCCTGAAAAGTCTCTTTCAAAGCGCCATCGATAAAACCGTATTTTGCATCGGTAATAATTGTTTCCGACGATTCGCCGTACCCCTTTTCAAGCAGCTGGATGGCATCTTCGGCCTTACGCTTAATTTCAGTATAGTTTGCACAACTCTCCAATTGCGACAACATCGTTTTGTCGGTTTCAAGCAGTTTGATAGCCACATAGCGCGACGAAAGTTTATCCGTCACTTCGGGCGATTTCCACACTTCGTCCTGAATACCGCGAATGGCTTTTTCGATCTCTTCGCCGTAATTGATGTGAATATGCCGCACATCCGGCTCGCGGTCTTCGTACACCTCTATCACCGTATCGAACAGCTCGTCTACCCCTGTGCCCTTTGATGCCACAGTGGGAACAATGGGAATACCGATCATCCGGCCCAGCGCTTTATAATCGAACGATACCCCTTTCTTTTCGAGTTCATCGTACATGTTGAGCGCGATCACCACTTTCACGTTCATATCGATCAGCTGGGTGGTGAGAAACAGGTTCCGTTCCAGATTGGAAGCATCCACCACATTCACCACAATATCGGGCATCTGTTCGGTAATGTGACGCCTCACATAAAGCTCTTCGGGAGAATATTCGGTAATGGAATAGGTACCGGGAAGATCCACAATCCGGAATGTATAGGGATCGCGCTTCATCGTTGCCTCTTTGGCATCTACCGTCACGCCGCTGTAGTTCCCCACCCGCTCGTGCGATCCCGAAGCATGATTGAACAAGGTGGTCTTTCCGCAATTGGGATTGCCGACTAACGCTACATTGATCGTGGTACTCTTCTCACGTGCCGAACGAATGATCTCTTCGCTATCAATCGTTCCCGAGAAACCGGCACCGACCGGTTCGTTTTCATCTTCAACCGCCACAATCTCCACCAAACGGGCTTCGCTTCGCCGGAGCGACACTTTGTAGCCCATAATCTCGTATTCTACCGGATCCTGCAACGGTGCATTCTTAATAACAGTTACCTCTTTTCCTTTCACAAATCCCATTTCGGTAATGCGTTTACGAAAGGCCCCGTGCCCAAGCACCTTTGTAATAATGCCCTGCTCGCCCGTCTTGAGATCGGCTAAAGAAGTAGTTTTAATTGTTGTTGTCATTATATTGTGTTCTTTTTATCAATAAAAAAGCTGGTCGGTTTGTCAGAACTCAATTCCGACCCTTACCATTCCCACTAAAGCATTGGGCAATTTCGTGTCCGTACCTGCCGGGTTGACTACATACTGAATATCCGGCTTCAGATAAACATTTTTGGTCAGCTGTGCTTTATAAAGCGCCTCTATCGACAGTTCGCCACCAATGCCGTTGTTGTCGTGCATACCGGCATAAGCAAAAGCGATGCCACACTCATCGTCGGGACGATTTGCAAACGGAGCCTGCCAGTTTACACCCAAACTGCCATAATAATTATTGCAATTCTTCCGCGGTGTAAGTCCCAGCTGGGAAAACAGTCCGATGCCTCCCTTTTCTGTTTTGATGATCTGCTGATCGGCAATCACATAAAGGCCCTGATTATGCATCTTGGTGGGTATGCTGTCATTGTGTCTGTGGGTATAGATTCCCAATTTATACTTTCCTTCGAGGCCACGAATCAGGCTGGCGGCCAGTTGCCATTCGGATATGGCCAGATAACCGTCGTTTTTGCTTAGTTTCCAGTGGACGTTGTATGGGTTGGACTGATAATCGTCGGGAGTGCCGTCAAAAAGAGCCATTTCCCAGGAAAAAGTGGATGAGAGATTCCACTGCAAAGATACACCTAATGCAGTGAGCGGAAAAATCGGGGAAGGAATATTGTCGGCAATACTCGATTGGATGCCAAACGAGCTGTTGGTGAAAGAGGCTCCGTACGAAGTGGTGGCAAAATCGACATTCAAATCCTGAAGGCCCGCTGTGAGTTGTACCCGACCGATTTGTTGTTTGTACCAGAGCTCGTACATAAAGGTAAGATCGCCGGCTTCGATGTTGGAAACTCCCTGAAAATCGCCTACCAACGTGGTCGAGGGTTGACCTCCATGCGTATTGGCAGCATTGATAAAAAACGAACCACCCTTCCACCAGTGAGCCTTTTCTGTATCGAATCCGATTTTCAGGTTTGCCAAACCAAGATATGTGGAGCCGGTTTTAATGCCTCCATGAAAATTTGTCACCCAATCGCCGATATAAGAAGCATTGAAAGACAAATAGGAATCGGTTTGGGCTGACGTACGATTATAGTAACCGCTCGTAATAAGGAAGAACAAAACAGAGGAATTACGGATAAGTTTTGTAGTGGTCATCTTGAGTAGTTTTTTACACTGCAAAAGTACACCGACAACTAAAGCGCCACCATCCCCATAAATGAGGATAATAGGGCCATTCGCCTACCCTTTTCTAATGATAGCTTGCGACGTTTATTCTATGTCTTCGTAGGTAATAATGTTATTCAGTAAAGCATACACCGTCAAACCGGATACCGATTTAATGCCCGTTTTCCGGACTATGTTTTTTCGGTGCGTAATGACGGTATGTATTGAAATAAAATGTTTTTCGGCAATCTCTTTATTGGTCATTCCTTTTACAATACACTCCAGTATCTCATTCTCACGTTCGCTCAACTCTTCGTTCTCGCTTTTAACCGATGTATTTACCGTTCTTTTTATCCCGCTCAGTTTATGCACAATCTGAGTTTGATCGTCATTCACGGTCAATACGGCATCAAACTGAGAAAGAATCCATTCGTCGACGAACGAATAGACCAAAGCTACCAGAGCCATTTCGGACGGAATATTAAAGAACGAACGTATCGATGTGCGATGTTGCAGACTCATTATCTGCGGATTGAAAACAACAATATCCGGACGCGCACTGACGATTTGCTCCTGCAACCGCCCCACATTGAGTGAAGTTGCAACCAATTGATAACCGATCATATCGTCAACAATATGTGCAAAACCTTTGCACACCATCAACGACGGTTCGATTAGCAATATCCTTTTTTTTACTTTATTATCCAGTTGCATACCCGTTAGCTGTTTTTATTCAACTGTTCCAAACGCAGCACCAACGGCACCAGCAGTTTCTCTTCCATCAACGTATGGCGGTTCAAATCGTCTTCAAAGTTAAAAAGCTGAATCAGCAGTTCGTCTCTGAGATAATCGGTATTGTCATACGGAATATATTTGATGATGATATTTTTGAGATCGGTCAGCTTGGTCTCAATATTCGCGTGGTGATCTTTGTACTGGCGAATGGTAAATTTACCCTTTTTCGATTCGTGCAACAGTTGTATCACATACGGAAAGACCGTTTGATCTTCGTGAGCCAGATGGCTCTCCACCTCTTGCCTGTACTCGTTAAAAAAGCGATTCAGCGCTTTCCCGTGTGTTTCGTTACAAGCGGCCACCAAACGATCAAGCAAAATCTGAATATTGGGTAAGGCCACCTGCAAATAGTGCCGGTGCGACTGCTGCAAATAGTGCACCACCTGTTCGATCGGACACTCATCGACTTGCTCCTCTGTAGGATCCATATCATTATCGAGTAACAAATTGCATATGAGCAACAGTAGCGTTACATTTACCGAATAACGCTTACAGACCTCGTCTACCGTTTTCTCACCGAATCCGAGAGGAATACCCAGTCGGCTAAGCACAACCAGGTTCTTATAGTTTGCATGAATCAAATCGGCCATTTTCATTTGAGGCGAAAATACCGGATAGTGCTTTAATGAATATAGTGATGAATTGGCCATAGTTCAATTTTTTACGATCAATGTTACCGCGTAGGCCGACATGCCCTCTTCCTGACCGACAAAACCGAGCTTTTCGGTTGTCGTTGCCTTGATGGAAATATCGCCGCTTTCAATATGCAGACAGCGGGCCAATACCTCTTTCATTTCGGGTATCCGGTCTTGCAGCTTCGGACGTTGCGCACAAACGGTTGCATCGATATTGTTTATTTCAAATCCTTTCTCTCTGATAATATCTCCTGTTTTCGACAATAGAATTTTACTGTCGATATCTTTGTATTCGCCTGCGTTGTCCGGAAAATGATACCCGATATCGCGCGCATCGGCAGCACCCAGCAAGGCATCGCAAATAGCATGAATCAACACATCGGCATCCGAATGACCCAACAATCCTTTTTCATGATCGATTCGAATACCCCCTAACCACAGTTCGCGACCTTCCACCAGGCGGTGAACGTCATATCCCATTCCGACTCTTAATTTCATACGATAATAATTTAAAAATAGAGGGCGTATGGAACTCCATGTTGCTGTAAATTATTTTCCGATAGTTATCGGAACCTCATGGGCGTCGTGAAGCAACATGTTCGTTTCATAGCGTTGGTCTGAATTATAAAATACAGGTGACAAAAATACGACATAATTTTCCACTCTGCGAAGTTTTAATAAAAAACCCCGCATTTCCGGTCGGAAGTGCGGGGTATCTGATTACCGTACAGGTAACTATTATTGCATAACTTTTTTAATCCCATCCAAATCAAATCCCAGCGTAAACCGCAAGGTCTGATCTAAAGGATTGGTTTGCGACGTGGCAACCACGTATGCCGCATCCAATCTGAATACATTCATTTTAAAGCCAGCTCCGAAAGTAAAATATTTACGGTTTCCATTCAACTCCGATTCATAAAAATAACCGGCACGAACCGCGAATTGCTTGTTGTAAATATACTCAGCCCCGATCGACAACTGAATCCGTTTCATGAAATCCTTATCGCCAAACGATTTGAATATTCCCGAGAGCATCGATATGTCCGAATATTGCTGATGCCCTTCCACGGTTGTTGCCGTATCTGCCGGAATCAATAATTTATTGATATCCATGTTGATAGAAATCGTATTGAATGCATCGATCGGATGCTCGTAAGAGGTTCCGATCCTAAAATTCGTAGGCAAAAATTGCTTGGTATTTCCCTTGTCGTACGATACTTTCGATCCGATATTTGAAATATTTGCTCCCAACGAGAATTTACCGTCCAACGCGCCGGCTAACGTAATGGGTCGCGTATAAAAAGCAGCTACATCGGCAGCAAAAGCATCTGCCGGCCACATGTCACCTATCATTCCACCACCCAGATCGGAGTGAATATAGCGAAGGGTTACACCGGCCGAAAAAGATTCGGACAATTTACGGGTGTAGGCTACATCCAACGAAAACTCCGACGGTTTGGTATCGCCCTGCAGTGTTCCATTGGCATCTCTCAGCTCAACCTGACCTAACGAAAAATAACGCAAGGAGGCACTGACAGACTGTTTATCGCCTATTTTGTAATAACCTGCCACATAGGCCAGATTAATATCGCTTACCAACTTCCGCAACCAGGGAGTATACGAAAATGAGACACCTGCCTGATCGTCGGTAAATGCATATTTGGCCGGATTCCAATACTGAGAATTCACATCCGGAGTAGTTGCTGCACCCAGATCACCCATCGCTCCTCCACGCGCATCGGGAGCAATTGATAACGAAGGAACTCCTGTAATCAGAGGGTTCAATGTTTTTTCAAGCTGATTATTATCAGCAAAAACGCTTATACCCCCGCAAAGAAATAAAAGAAGAACAGCTGTCGTTTTTTTTATCATAACCAAGAATACATGTTAGGTCACTATTCAATTGTATCTATATTCTCTCCGTAAAGAATATGTGCCTGCTATTATTTTGTAAATATAATCGATCGCAAATATACTAAATAACGATCTGATATTCGGTTTATTGTTTCTTTCTATATTATTTTAGCAAATATATTATATCTCCCAGATTCGGGCTTTATTTCGAAAGATGTAACCTATAATAACTCTTTTAAAAAATGTAAACAAATACCCTTTTAAATCGCAAAGTTAAGAAAATCTTCCTGACATTCATCTCTTTCAGAAAAAGAAACTAAATAAATAGGGTGAATTCGTATAGTTATGATTCCCGGCCGCAACAAAACAGGCTTCACTGCCATGATGAAAATCGCGCATACTTTTATAACTCATGGCAACACCACACTTTATAATAAATTATCATTCATTATTTTACCAGAAAATCGAACATCAATTCGTCTTCAATATAACCCTGCAACCGGTCGCCGATCTGTACCGGACCGACTCCTACGGGGGTTCCGGTGAAGATCAAATCGCCCATTTTCAATAAAAAATAACGACTAAGATACGAAATAATTTTATCGACTGAAAAAATCATATCCGATGTATTTCCCCGTTGCACTGTTTTGCCGTTCAAATCAAGACGGAAAGAGATATTCTGAATATTTTCAAAACGATCGGCCGGAATGAAATGGCTGACCGGGGCCGAGTTATCGAACGATTTGCATATCTCCCACGGACCACCCGACGCGCGTTGTTTACGCTGAAGATCGCGCGCCGTGAAATCGATTCCAAGCCCTATTTCGCTGTAATAGCGGTGCGCAAACGGCTCTTCGATTCCTTTTCCGAGCTTATTGATACGGATTACGACTTCGACTTCGTATTCAATCTGCTTTGAAAAATCGGGGTAAAAAAACGGCTTATTTTCCCGCAACAACGCCGTTTCAGACTTCATAAAAAAGGTAGGTTCTTCCGGCAGCTCCTTAAAATCAAGTTCCCGGTTATGATCCGAATAATTCCAACCTATCGCAAATATTTTCACTGTCGTATGAATTAACAATAAAGCCATCACTCCATAAGTGACGGCTTTATATTTCTGATTTTATTCTCTATTCATCCTTAAACGGTTGAACATCACCGCCAAATGCGCATAAATCGACGTATTTTGCACCACAATGTTGTTCGGCACCCGGATACGGATCGGAGTAAAATTCCAGATCGCTTTGAAATCGGCCTGAATCATCATATCGGCCACCTCCTGCGCCTGATTAATCGGTACCGTAAGTATGCCGATGTTGACACCCGTCTGTTGCTTCAGTTCGTGCATCCGATCGATGTGATGGATAGGAATATGGTTGATATTGGTTCCTGACAATTCGTATTTCACGTCAAATGCCGCAATAATTTCAAGGCCGAACTGACGCAAACCGTTATCCTGCAACAAAGAGCCTCCCAAACGTCCGACTCCGAACAAAAAGGCTTTGTGTGTCTCGGTAAAACCGAGAAACGTCTCGATGACTTCAATTAACGTAAATGTACTGTACCCGACACGGGTTTTGCCCGTAATGTTGATGTAAGACAAATCTTTAGCAACCATCGAAGCTTCCACACCAATATCCTTGGCTATCTGGGTAGATGAAATTGTGGTTTCGCCCCGTTCCAACGCCAATTTTGCATACGACAGATACCATGGCAAACGTCGTAACGCAGGTTCGGGCAAATGTAATTGCGATATGTCCATTTAAATAAGGTGAATATTTGTATACGAAATTTAGTTACGTACTGCTAAAGTACTCTTTTTAGATAAAACAACCAAATCAGGCCTGACAGGAACAGATCAGATTACGGTCGCCATACGCATTATCGATGCGTCCTACCTGCAACCAAAACTTATTTTCTTTTACCCAATCGAGCGGATAGGCCGCCTTGGAGCGTGAATAAGGGTGCGCCCATTCGTCGGCTGCCACTTCGTATTCGCAATGCGGCGCATTCAGCAATACATTGTCCGTCTTATCCGCAACACCGTTTTCAATCTCTTTTATTTCGTCATAAATAACCGACATTGCCTCTACAAAGCGATCCAACTCGGCCAGCGACTCACTTTCGGTAGGTTCTACCATCAGCGTGCCGTGTACCGGGAACGAAAGCGTAGGAGCATGAAATCCAAAATCCATCAAACGTTTTGCGATGTCGGCTTCGGTAACACCTGCTGTCGCCTTGAAGTGGCGACATTCCAAAATCATTTCGTGCCCCACTCTACCGGTAGCGCCCGTATAGACAATACCGTAGGTCTCTTTGAGCTTTTCAGCCAGATAATTGGCATTCAGAATCGCTATTTTGGTTGCCTGGGTCAAACCTTCGGTGCCCAGCATACGAATATAACCGTACGAAATCGGCAACACACTGGCACTTCCGTACGGAGAGGCAGCTACCGCGTTGTATTGCACATCACCATCGATAACCGGATGCTGTGGCAGGTATTTTGCCAGATGAGCCGCTACACAAATAGGGCCAACGCCCGGGCCACCGCCGCCGTGAGGAATAGCAAAGGTTTTGTGCAGATTCAAATGGCACACATCGGCTCCGATAAAAGCCGGTGAAGTAAGTCCCACCTGGGCATTCATATTGGCACCATCCATGTAGACCTGTCCTCCGTTTGCATGGATGATGTTGCAAATTTCACGAATAGCGATTTCGAAAATACCGTGAGTCGACGGGTAGGTAATCATCAAAGCAGCCAACTCATTCTTGTATTGTTCGGCCTTTGCTTTCAAATCGGCAACATCCGCATTTCCATTTTCATCACATGCCGTAACGACAACCTTAAAACCAGCCTGAGCAGCACTGGCCGGATTGGTACCGTGCGCCGAAGCCGGAATCAGCACGACGTTGCGTTGTGTTTCGCCTCTATCGGCAAAATAGTTCCGAATAGTCATCAATCCGGTATATTCACCGGCAGCTCCCGAATTCGGCTGCAGCGTAACTGCCGCGAAGCCGGTTATTTCGGCAAGATATTTTTTTAGTTCGCTAAACAGAATATGATATCCCCGCGCCTGATCTTCAGGAGCAAACGGGTGCATATCCCCCCAATGAGCGCTACTCAACGGAAGCATCTCGGCAGCGGCATTCAGTTTCATGGTACACGAGCCAAGCGATATCATGGAATGAGCCAGCGAAATGTCCCGACGTTCCAGTTTTTTGATGTATCGCATCAAATCCGTCTCTGACCGATAAAGGCTAAAAACAGCCTGTTGCAAATAAGCCGAGCTTCGTTTCAACGAAGCGGGTATCGCGTCCGGTTTGGTTTCGGATAGTTCTGTTGGCACCGGTTTGCCGGCAGCTTCGGCAAAAACAGCCAGCAGCGCCTGTAATTTGCGGTCGGTTGTAGTCTCGTCAATACTTACGCCAACTTCGCCCGTTGCAAAATAGCGCAGGTTGATCTTTTGCTGCAATGCTTTTTCTTTCAATACCTCTACAGAAACCCCTGCAGACAGAGTGATTTTCAACGTATCGAAAAAGTATTTGTTATTGTTTTTGTAACCCAATCTCTCGAGAACTGCAGAAAGTTGCAACGCATACGAATGAATTCGTCCGGCAATTTTTTTCAATCCTTCCGGCCCATGATATACGGCATAAAACGAAGCCATCGTGGCCAGCAGGGCCTGTGCCGTACAAATATTGGAGGTAGCCCGTTCGCGTTTGATATGCTGTTCGCGGGTTTGAAGGGCAAGACGATAAGCCGTTTTTCCATGTACATCTTTCGAAATACCGATGATGCGGCCCGGAATATCACGTCTGAATTCATCACGTGTTGCCATGTAAGCCGCCGACGGACCGCCGTATCCCATCGGAATTCCAAAACGTTGTGTCGAACCGAAAGCGACATCAGCACCCCACTCGCCCGGAGGTGTCAACAGCGTCAGTGCCAGCAAATCGGCAGCCACAGCCACCCGGCAACCATTCGCATGTGCTTTTTCTACAAACTGCGCATACTCTTTTACTTCGCCGTTGGAATCGGGATATTGTACGATAGCCCCGAATACAGGTACCGAGAAATCGAATGTATCAACATCGGTAACCAGCAGACTGATTCCCTGCGGAACCGAACGGGTTTTCAATACCGAAAGGGTTTGTGGCCAGATGTTTTGATCGACCAACAACGTATTGACATCCGTTTTCTGCTGATCGCGACTTCGGGTATTGTGAAACAGGGTCATCGCTTCGGCAGCTGCGGTAGCCTCGTCGAGAAGCGAAGCATTTGCCAATGGCAGCGATGTCAGTTCGGTGACAACCGTCTGAAAATTGAGCAGAGCCTCCAAACGGCCTTGCGAAATTTCAGCCTGGTAAGGAGTATAGGAGGTGTACCACACCGGATTTTCAAATACATTGCGCCAAATCACAGCCGGAGTCACCGTGTTGTAGTAACCCATCCCGATGTAATTGGTAAAGAGTTGATTCTTCAGCGCCAGATCGTGAATATGCTCGGCATACTCCTGCTCCGAGAGAGGAGCCGGCAAATTCAACGGTGTTGTCAACCTGATATCGGAAGGTATCGTTTGGTCTATTAATTCATCTAAAGAGCCGACACCGATCGTTGCCAGCATTTTCGGCAGGTCGTCGCGGGTTATTCCGTTGTGACGATCAACAAATTGTTCGGATTGCATTACTGATAGTAAGATTAAAGAGATTGCTTTTTACAAGGATCTGGTAATATAGTACTTGTAAAAAGTTTTGATTTTTAATTTATGCATCCAAAGGTACATCACTTTTATCAAAACCGAAAAGAAAACCCATCTAACTTATTGACAACTATAAGAGTGAAAGCATTTCTCACAGAATTATTGCAGATCGTTAGAAAAGCATAACATATTCAACAAAATTGAAATACATTGCAGGCAAAGCATCACAAAAATTACCTATTTAAAATGCATCTGACAAAATGAAACCCTCTTGATATTTACAGACCCTACCAAGTCACCTCAATGAACAGGGATGCACTCTGTTGACCGGTCAATAAATAACGTTACTACCACACTTTTTGCAACCATTGAATACGCCGCAATAATGATGACTTGATTATCAATTATTGTATCATATATTAATAACCTATAAAAAAATAGTATCTTTGTTCGATTATTCAAAAACGAATAGCATTGTCACCTCCTCATTATATACTGTTTAACGCTTCAATAGGCAACCTGATGCCCTGTATTTAGTGCAATATGATCGATAGCTTGTTCATAATGAAATAGCATTAAAATCACAAAACATGCTAAAACGGTATCACTTTATTGGCTATTAACATGAAATGTAATAATTTTGACAGAAACACATTATAAAATGTCAACCCGTGAAGAAAAACTTTTATATTCTCTTATTCCTCCTCGCTTGTGCCGCTAAGGTAGCTGCCGTATCGGCTTTTCCGGGATCGGTAAAGATTACACAACCAGACGGGTCTACCATCTCCGTCATTCAAAAAGGAGATGAGCATATCCACTGGATGGAGAGCCCCGATGGCATAACGTTGATGAGAAACAATAACGGCTATATTACCTATGCAACCAAAGATGAACGGGGCAATATGGTTGCTTCCGATGTAATCGCTCAGGATATATCGAAGCGTCCGGCAAGAGTAAAAAGTTTTTTATCGGCGCAAATAAACAAGGTGTTTTTCAGTCAGGCACAACTCGATTCTGTTCGTTTTCGGAGTAAAATGGCCTCTCCGGCCACTCAGCAACAAAAGAGCTCAGCAGCTCCCAGCGGTACCGTAAAGATTCTGGTGGTGCTGATGTCGTTCAAAGATATTGCCTTCACCAAAACGACAGCCGATTTCAACAATCTGTTCAACCAAACCGGCTACAATACTAATAACAACCAGAGTTCTGTAAAAGAGTATTTTGAAGCCAATTCATACGGCAAATTTTCCATGACATTCGACGTAAAGGGTCCCTATGTTGCCTCCAACAACCGGGCATATTACGGTAAAGATGTAGGTGGAACAGCAGGTAATGACCAACGTCCCGACTCGTTAGTACAAGAGGCGGTCAGAGCCATTCATACCAGCGATCCCTCTTTTAGTTTTGCCGGTTACAGAGCTATCAGCGTTATTTTTGCCGGTAACGGACAAGAATTCACCGGAATAACCACGGATGCCATCTGGTCACATCAAAACGATTTCAATCCTCCAAGCTATTGTTCTATAAATCACTATCTCTGTACACCGGAACTATATGCCAACTCGACCAATATTACCTGTACCATGGGAGTTCTTTGCCACGAGCTGAATCACGTGATCGGAGCTCCCGATTATTATGACGTTAACTACGACAATAGCGGCGATGGAGATTATCCAGGCACCGGAGTTTGGGACTTGATGGCTGGTGGAAGCTGGAACAGCATTGGATCGCACTATTACGGCACCTGTCCTCCTAATCTGACACTCTATCAAAAATACCGTTACGGATGGATTACCCCTACGACGCTCACGGCACCCGCCACAATTAGCAATATGGCTGCCAACGGTACGAAAGGAGAAGCATACATCATCACAACTCCTACTCAGGGTGAGTATTATCTGCTTGAAAACAGACAACAAAGCGGATACGATAGCTCCCTCCCCGGACACGGATTGATGATTTATCACATTGCCAAATATGCCGACGATCTATTTTACAATCTCAACACAACAGCGCCTCAGAAAGTATATCCCGTCTGTGCTTCGGCAACAGAGAATCCTTCTTCAACCGTAGCGTCATACGGAAATATTAATTCCGGAGGATGCCCTTTTCCGGGTACATCGGCCAAAACTTCGTTTACAGATAGCACAACCCCATCAACCAAAGCATGGAACGGATCCGATTGTTTGAAACCGATCACCGATATCGCCGAAAGTGGTGGAAGAATTTCCTTCAGTTTCATGAAGAACCAGATTGTGGCTCCGGCTCCTTTGAATCTGTCAGGTACGGTGAACGCATCCGATCTTACCTTGTCGTGGAATAGACCTGCCAATATTCCGGTATTGGCCTATACTACAAAGGAACAACATTGGGATGGAGGTAGTTTGCAAGCTTCATTAGCCGCAAATTCACCTGAAACATGGTCGTGTGGACAAATATACAGCGCCGATTCATTAAAACAGTACGTAGGCAAAAAATGGGCAGGAATCAAATTTATGCCCACAGATTACAATGCAACCAATTATTTCATAGAGCTATACAAAATAACATCGGTCTCCGGTAGCAACATATCGGCAACCCAGTTACAGAGCCAGGCAATCAGCGGAGTGACTGCCGATACGTGGAATGAATTCCTATTTACTACTCCAATCACTATTCAATCCGGCATCAACTATGGAGTTGCCGTAAAGTATACCACTTCCAAGGGGTATACGCTCTCAGTAGACAGAGGACCTCAGGTGCGCACAGCAGGCAGTTATAATTACGGAGCCTTTTTTGGTAGCTCTCCCGACTTCGTTTTACTCGACAATAATTCATACGACTATAATTTCTGTGTTCGGGGTCTCATCAATCTCGACAATCCGATCAGCTATAATGTCTATTACAACAATACATTGATTGGAAAATCGGATACGCTCGTCTACTCCGTTTCTGCGGCCAGGCAGGGCTCCTATTGTGTTAAAACAGTCAATAACGGTATTGTAGGATCGGCAGCCTGCCTCAATTATACGACAAGTTATGCCGTCACGACCGCAGCAAACAACGCAACCCGGGGAACCATGAGCGGAGCCGGCAACTATATTCCCGGTTCAACCTGCATTTTGATAGCGAATGCCAACCCGGGGTACCTTTTCTCAAACTGGACGGAGAATGGAACCATCTACTCCAGACAACCCACGGATACATTGCTTGTAAACTCCAATCACGATTTCATTGCTAACTTTGTTGTCGATAACAGCAAACATGCCGTCACTGCCACGGTTACCCCCACGGCGGGAGGTTCTGTAACCGGAGCCGGAATCTTTACCGACGGATCGAGTTGTACACTGACCGCTACCGCCAATACCGGCTACTCTTTCATCAACTGGACCAACAACGGAACCATCGTTTCGAGCAATGCCAGTTATACGTTCGTAGTAAATGCAAACACAGATTTGACGGCGAATTTCGCTATCAACAGTTATGCGATTACAACAACAGCCAATCCTTCGGCAGGAGGAACGGTTACCGGAACTGGCACATACATCTACGGGTCAAACTGCACCGCTACCGCAACACCGGCCACCGGTTACAGCTTTAGCGGATGGACGGAAAACGGCACAGTGATTTCCACGAATTCCAGCTACACCTTCACCGTCGGTTCGGCACGTACTTTGACAGCTCTCTTCACTATCAACCACTACACCGTTTCGGCAACATCCTTTCCTACGACAGGAGGATCAATCGACGGCACGGGCACGTATGATTACGGAACAAGTTGCACACTTACCGCCGTGCCTTCGAGCGGCTCTAATTTTGCCTATTGGACGGAAAACGGCTCTATCGTTTCCCAATCGGCAAAATATACGCTATCCATCATTAGCAACCATACCTTAGCGGCTTACTTTACATCATCGTCTCCGCTAGTTTATAATTACGATAAGAGTAGTGGACATGTTATTACGCCTCAGGTAATCGGACTCGACAACGGGGCGAAAATTTACGTCTATTCTCAGGATGGAACATTATTCAAAACAATCACCAACACGGGATACAATACAGCTATCGAATTACCGCAAGGCGTTTGGATAATCAAAGCCGGATCAAAAGCGACCAAAGTAATCGTGACAAATTAACAGCATAACCGGTAAAAAGCGTGCTGTCGGTTTGTGATCCGGAAGGCACAGTAATATTTTAATTGAAACTAACCAATTCGTATTATTTATAATCTATTCATCTATGTTTAAAGGACATCCCAAAGGACTCTTTACTCTCGCTCTGGCAAATACCGGAGAGCGTTTCGGCTACTACACCATGTTAGCTATTTTCACCCTGTTTCTTCAGGCTAAATTCGGATTTGAGAAATCTACCGCAGGAACCATTTACGGATCTTTCCTTGGCGCCGTCTACCTGACCCCCTTACTCGGCGGTTTTCTGGCCGACAAATGGCTGGGCTACGGACGTACCATCATGATCGGTATCGTGGTGATGTTTGCCGGCTATCTGTTGCTGGCAATTCCCAACAACGACCGCGCCATCTCTTTAGTGGCAATGATTGCCGCATTAGCGATGATCTCGCTGGGAACCGGACTGTTCAAAGGCAACCTGCAAGTGCTGGTCGGTAATCTTTACGACGATCCGCAATACAGTAGCAAACGCGACCTGGCTTTCAGCATTTTCTATATGTGTATCAATATCGGCGCATTCTTTGCCCCCTCGGCTGCCGAATGGATTACCAATTACAGTCTGGGACAATACCACCTGACTTATGATGCCCATATTCCTTCGTTAGCCCACCAACTATTGGCCGGTACCATTTCGTCCGACGGATTGGCACAACTCACCTCGCTGGCTGCCGAACAGGGAACTAAACTATCACTTACCGATTTCTCGCACCTCTACATCGAAAAGCTGAGCGCCGCTTACAATTACGGCTTCGGCATTGCCTGTATTTCGCTGGTTATCTCCATCGCTATTTTCGTGGTGTTCAAAAAGACCTACAAACAGGCCGACTACAATGCCAACAAACCGACAGCTACTTCACATGTGGAAGAGCTGACACCCAAACAGACCCGCGAACGTATCTTTGCACTGTTGATGGTATTTGCCGTAGTGGTATTCTTCTGGATGTCGTTCCATCAAAACGGATTGACCATGACCTTCTTTGCACGCGACTACACGGCTAACTCTGTCTCGGGTCTCAACCGTATCGGATTCTCGTTAGTAACCATGGTACTGCTTATTGCGGCGGTTTACAGCATTGCCAATATCTTTCAGTCGAAAACGGGACGAGGCAAACTGACCTCCGGATTATTTTTGGCGGCATCGATCGTTGCCATTGCATTAGTATATGTACATATGGATGCGTCAATTAAGATCACCCCGCAGATCTTCCAACAATTCAATCCGTTTTTTGTAATCGTACTGACGCCATTGTCGATAGGCATCTTCTCGTGGCTGGCTAAAAAGAAAAAAGAGCCCTCGGCTCCGCGTAAAATCAGTATCGGAATGGTGATTGCCGCTGCCGGTTTTGCACTGCTGGCATTCGGATCCCTCGGCTTGTTATCGCCTGCCGACCTGAAAGCAACCGGTGGTGTCAGCTCCACGCTGGTTTCGCCCGACTGGTTAATAAGCACCTACCTTATTCTGACGTTTGCCGAACTGTTCCTCAGTCCGATGGGTATTTCGTTCGTATCGCGGGTAGCTCCTCCCAAATACAAAGGATTGATGATGGGTGGCTGGTTCGGTGCCACCGCGTTGGGAAACACCCTGACCGCTGTAATCGGATATCTCTGGAGCGGACTGGAATTGTGGATGGTGTGGGGCGTATTGGTGCTCTGCTGCCTGGTTTCGGCCATCTTTATGTTTACCATGCTGAAAAAGCTGGAAGCTATTACAAAATAAAGACCCGGTAAATAAACCGGAATTTTTTACCATTAAGGCATTAAGAGTTTATTCTCTTAGTGCCTTTGGTTTTTTATTGAGAATGATGTGTCCTACCTACGGTACTCAACCGCAGAACGACGCACCACAAAGTAGCACTAAGGGTTTGCACAAAGAAACACAAAGCTTCTTATCGTCCTTCATTTCTCATTCGTCAGGCTTAGTAATTTAAAGACGCTGGATGAATGAGTTACAGATTTTCAAAATCAGAGCTACATTATGCCATTCAAAGCCCTTTCTTCTTAATGCCTTAATGGTTTGCCGTTTATCAATTGTTAAAATTTAACACTCACTTACGGTAAAAATGTTACTATCTTTGCAACGAAAATATGAGAGCATCTGTCAAAAATATCGTCTGCACCTGTATCATCCTGCTGATTGCCCTGCAAGTGGTCAATCTCAGCATCGATTCGGTCGATTTCTATACGCAGATCGACAACCGTTCCAACATCGATGATCAGGACTACACCGACTCCATGCTCGAATTTGTGGTGGAGAACATGCTCGGCTTCTCCAAACACACCCTTCACGACAAAGCAAACGACAACAGCACATCCAAAATGCAGCAAAACAGTATGCACTGGGATGTGAAGCTATTCTACACCACTACGCCAAAATCGGCTGTCAAAGAAGTAACAGACACCCGTTTGGCCTATTTCATTACCAACGATAAAGCTGTGACGCTTTATTACAGCGAGGTAAGCCCAAAGCCTCCGCAACCCCTCTTCGCCTGATCTTCCGATCGGGATCTATCTCGTTATACATCTTTGTTTCTTCGCTCTTTTCCTAATAGAAAAGTGTATCGAAACATGTGTATACTTTCAAACAAGTATATAATTTCTAACGTTTTGCATTTGATGACCTCTCCTCTAACCCCTCTCCCAAAGAGAGGGGGATAAGCTGCAAAACGAATTGAATATTAACTATTTTACTGTCTTGCTCCTCCTCCCCTGAGGGGAGGAGGTTGGGAGGAGAGGTCAAAATTAAAATTTATATACTCTCTAATATCTACCATCATTTTCATTGACTATGAAAACAATTGTAATAGTTTTAACAACCTGCCTGGGCTTGTTGTATCCCTGCCATAGCCGGGCAGAGGCGATCACCGGCCTGCGAACCGATACGGTGACGATGCGACTCGACAGCGCCGAAAATATTTTTGTCCGCAAAAATTTCACCTTACTAGCCCAACGCTACAACATCGACGCTCAGAAGGCGCTGGCGCTACAGGCAAAACTCTTCCCGAACCCGACATTCAGTTTCGGGACACCGCTTTATCAGACGGCTACCCACCACTATTTTCCAATGGGGAAAGAGGGTGAAATCTCCATGGGATTGTCGCAGGTGATTCTGCTGGCCAACAAGCACAACAAACAGCTGAAAATTGCCCAATCGAATGCGGAGCTGTCGGAATACCAGTTTTACGACCTGCTACGGACATTGAAGCATACCTTACGAAGCGATTTTTTCAACATCCACTACCTGATGCAATCGGCCAGGGTGTATCAAACCGAAATAGACGGATTGCAACGGATGTCGGATGCCTTCGATCGGCAAAAAGGGAAGGGCTACGTTTCGGAAAAAGAGGTGGTGCGCATCAAAGCTCAGTTCTACAGTCTGCAAAGCGAATACAACGACCTGCGACAACAGATCGAAGGATTGGAGAGCGAGATGCGGCTTTTGCTGCAAACACCTTCCATCGTTGTTGTTCCCGAGGTGGATGAACAGAGCATCACCAACCTGAATCCGCAACAATACCCCATTGCCAAACTGATTGATACGGCCTACGCGGAACGTCCTGATCTGAAGATTGCCGGACTGAATACGAAGATCAGCACCCTCAATCTGCAATTGCAACGAGCAATGGCGGTGCCTGATGTGACGCTTCAGATGAACTATGACCAACAGGGCAGTTACATCAAAAATCTGGCATCGGTCGGATTTAGTATCGACCTTCCGTTTTTGAACCGCAATCAGGGAAATATCAAATCGGCACGCGCGGCTTTAAAGCAAAACGAGGCCGGTTATCTGGCCGCGAAAGCCGGTGTGGACGAGCAGATTTTCAATGCGCTGCAACGGGCAATGGAAAACAGCGACCTGCTGCAGAAACGCGATCCGTCGTTCGACCGGGACTTCGACCGGTTGTCGGATGAGGTATTGAAAAATTACCGCTCGCGCAACATGAGTATGCTCGATTTCCTCGATTTCTACGATTCGTACAAAGAAAACAAAGTACAGACTGAAGCCCTGAAATTCAATCGTCTGAGCGCTTTCGAGGATCTCAATTTTTATACCGGAGCGGATATGTTTCCGTTGAAATGAAATAACAATGTAAACTCACAAACCATTAAGGCATTAAGAAACAAGAAGGAGAATTAATCATCTTAATCTCTTAATGGTAATGATGTTTAGAGTAGTCATCATAAAAAATAAATCCCCTCAGATTTCTCCCCTCTCTTTGTGGAGAGGGGTCGGAGGAGAGGTCCAAACAGAAAAAAACAAGAAATTACTACCGAAATGAAACAAATAAATAGATTCCTTTTCAAGTCAATACTATCAGTGCTGCTAATGCCGGCATTTCTGAATTCGTGCCAGAGCAACAGCAACAACGCTGCTCAACAGTCGAAATATGTACTACCCGATTCACTGGTAAAAACGCTGCAACTCGACGTGGTACAGACGGCACCCCTCACCAATACCGTTACACTGACCGGAAAGGTCGGATTTAACGAAGACAAGGTGGCCAAAATCTACCCGATGGTGAGCGGAACCATTCAGCACGTCAAGGTGATGCTGGGCGATTATGTGCGTGCCGGGCAAGTGCTGGGCATCATTAAAAGCTCCGAAATGGCAGGCTTCAGCAACGAGCTTGTCAATGCGCAAACCAACCTAAATGTGGCCAAAAAGAATCTGGATGCCACACGCGACATGTACAACAGCGGGTTAGCATCGCAGAAGGAGCTTTTAGCGGCACAGGCCGGTCACGAACAGGCGCTGTCTGAACTGAGCCGGGTGAAGCGCGTGTTGCACATCAACGGCGGTAGTACCAACGGCGACTATATTGTGCGCTCGCCGGTAAGCGGCTTTGTCGTTGAGAAATTTGTCACCGACAACATGTCTATCCGCGCCGATAACGCCACCAACCTCTTTACTATTGCCGACCTGAAAAATGTTTGGGTAATCGCCAATGTCTACGAGTCGAACATCGGGCTGGTGCATCTCAACGATAATGTGAATGTGACTACCCTCGCCTATCCCGACAAATCGTTCAAAGGCAAAGTCGATAAGATTATGAATGTGCTCGATCCGGTCAACAAGGTGATGAAAGTCAGCATTGTGTTGCCTAACCCGGGTTATCTGCTCAAACCGGAGATGTTTGCCAAAGTGGAGCTGAAAGACAACGGTACCCACACGGCCATGTGTGTCTCGTCGGGAGCCGTGGTTTTCGATCAGAGTCAAAACTATGTGCTGGTATACAAAAATCCCTCCGACATTCGCATCGTGCAGGTAAATGTTATCAACGCCATCGGCAACAAAACCTTTATTTCAGGCAACATCCAACCGGGCGAAAAGGTAATTTCCTCGCAGGCCATTCTGATTTACGAAGCGCTGAATAGCTAATCAAAGTAGACGGTAGTCAGTAGACAGTAGACGGTAGCCAGTAGCGAAAATTCTGAGAAGTGAGGAAAATTATTGGAAGTTATGGAATTTTGGAACAATGAAATTCCGGAATTCAACATTCTCAAATCCTCAAATCTTCACATCTTCAAATTTGAATTATGAACAAACTGATAAAAAACATCATAACCTTCTCGCTCAAAAATCAATATTTTATTTTCGGAGCGACACTGTTATTGCTTATTTCGGGAATTATCGTTTTCAAAAACATGCCCATCGAGGCATTTCCCGATGTCACCAACACCGAAATAACGATCATCACCCAATGGCCGGGACGTAGCGCCGAAGAGGTGGAGAAATTCGTCACCATTCCCATCGAGATTGCCATGAACCCGGTGCAAAAGAAGGTGAGTCTGCGTTCGAGCAGTATTTTCGGCCTCTCCTACATCAAATTAGTCTTCGACGACGGGGTACCCGACAAGGATGCCCGTATGCAGGTAAACAATTTGCTGGCCAATGCCAACCTGCCGGAAGGGGTACAGCCATCGGTACAGCCACCCACCGGGCCTACCGGAGAGGTGTTCCGTTACACGTTGCGCAGTACGTTCCGCGATCCGCGGGAGTTGAAAACACTGCAGGACTGGGTAGTAGACCGGCAACTGCGCGCGGTGCCCGGCGTGGCCGATGTGGTTAGTTTCGGCGGCATGGTGAAGACCTACGAGATCAAAGTCGATCCGGGGAAACTGAGTACGCTCGGCATCACCCCACTCGATCTCTACTCGGCACTCAGCAAGAGTAATATCAATATCGGAGGCGATGTCATCACCAAAAACAATCAGGCTTACGTGGTGCGGGGCATCGGCTTGCTGAACGACATTAACGAGATAAAAAACGTTGTGGTACAGAATATCAACGGCATTCCGGTGCTGGTAAAAGATGTGGCCGACGTGGAAATATCGCATCTGCCGCGGCTGGGATTGGTGAGTCGTGCCGATTCGCACACCGACGCGTCAGGCAAACGAACGGTAAGTCAGGAAGACGACGTGGTGGAGGCCATTGTGGTGATGCGCAAGGGCGAAAACCCGACACAGGTAATCAATGCCGTAAAGGACAAAGTGGAAGAGATAAACAAACATGTGTTGCCGCACGATACCAAAATCGTTCCGTTCTACAACCGTGAAACGCTTATCAATTTCGCCACCAGTACCGTGTTGCACAACCTGATGGAAGGTATTCTGTTAGTCACGCTGCTGGTCTCGCTCTTTATGTTCAACTGGCGCACCACGCTGATCGTCTCCATCATTATTCCACTTGCACTGCTGTTTGCCTTTATCTGTCTCAATCTGATGGGCATGAGTGCCAACCTGTTGTCGTTGGGAGCAGTCGATTTCGGTATCATTATCGACGGAGCGGTGGTGATGGTCGAGGGTCTTTTTGTGGTACTCGACCGCCAGGCAAAAGAGATCGGGATGGAGCGTTTCAACAAGCTGGTTAAAACCGGCCTGATTAAAAACAACAGCATCCGTCTGGCAAAAGCCATTTTCTTCTCCAAACTGATTATTATCACCGGCTTGTTGCCCATTTTCGCCTTTCAGAAGGTGGAAGGTAAGATGTTTTCGCCATTGGCCTACACACTGGGATTTGCCCTGCTCGGAGCATTAATCACCACGTTGACGCTGGTACCGGTGCTAATCAGGTTATTGCTAAAAAAGAACGTTCAGGAGAAGCACAATCCGATTGTGAGCTACATCACCCGTAAACTAATGGCGGGCTTCGACTATACCTATCGTCACAAAAAAGTATCGTTGATTACGGCCGCTGTCATTATCGTAGTCGGACTGGGGTCGTTCAAATTTCTCGGTTCGGAATTCATTCCCGAAATGAACGAAGGCGCCATCTGGCTGCGGGCACAGCTTCCCTACTCCGTCTCACTCGACAAATCCATCGAAGTATCGAAGCAGATACGCGGCATCGTGATGACATTTCCGCAGGTACAAAGCATTGTGGCACAAACGGGACGACCCGACGACGGAACCGATGTGGCCGGGTTTTACAATAATGAATTCGACATTCAGCTTTATCCCGAGAAGGAGTGGAAACCCCGCATGAGCAAAGAGGAGCTGATCGACGAGATGAACCGTAAGCTGTCGGGCATCCCCGGCGTGGATTTCAATTTTTCGCAACCGATTACCGACAACGTGGAAGAGGCGGTGTCGGGCGTAAAAGGCTCCATTTGTGTGAAGATTTTCGGCGATTCGCTCAACTACATGGAAGATAAATCGAAAGAGGTATGCAATATTCTGAAAACCGTGCGCGGCATCTCCGATCTGGGAGTCATTCGCAATATCGGTCAGCCCGAACTCGATATCGATCTCGATCAGCAAAAGATGGCATTCTACGGTGTCTCCACGGCTGATGCCAATGCCGTTATCGAAATGGCAATAGGCGGCAAGGTGGCGTCGACACTCTATGAAGGCATCAAGAAGTTCGATATCCGCATCCGTTTTCCCGAGCAGTACCGCACCTCGGTAGACGACATCGGCAACCTGATGGTTCCTACGTCAAGCGGGTCGAAGGTACCGGTCAAAGAGATCGCCTCCATCACCATAAAAACCGGACCGTGTCTTATTTTCCGCGATGATAACCGCCGTTATTCCGCCGTCAAATTCTCTGTTCGCGACCGCGATATGGGAAGCGCCGTGCAGGAAGCCCGGGCGAAGGTGGATCGGGCCGTCCATCTGAAAAAGGGTTACGATATGGTGTGGCAGGGAGATTTTGAGAATCAGCAACGTGCCGTTAAACGTCTTGCTCAGGTGGTACCGGTCAGCCTGATTCTCATTTTCCTACTTCTCTTCATCATGTTTGGCAATATGAAAGATGCCGGTCTGGTATTCCTCAACGTACCTTTTGCCATTGTGGGTGGTATCGCGGTGCTGTTTGCCACGCATACCAGTTTCAGTATCTCTGCCGGTATCGGATTTATCGCGCTTTTCGGCATCTGCATTCTGAGCGGGGTATTGCTGATCAGCGCTTTCAAGGAGAACATTCATGCGCGAAAGAGAGAGAAAAAGATTCTCCAGCCCTCTATCCGTGACGGCGTTCATCAAATGATCCGTCCGGTGGTGATGACAGCTCTGATGGCGGCCATCGGTCTGCTGCCGGCAGCATTGTCGCACGGCATCGGTTCCGAAAGCGCTCAACCGTTGGCACGGGTAGTGATTGGAGGCATCCTTTGTGCCATGTTCTTCTCTTTACTCGTCTTTCCGCTTATCTTCTCGCTGGCCTACCGGAACATCGATAAGTTCCATCACAAGAAACTGTGGGACGACGTAAAGGCTGAAGCCGAATAAAACCCACTGCTTTATCCGAAAGACTGACACAAAGTACATCTCGCTGTCAGTCTTTCGGATTATTATGCAAAAACGAGACAAGAAAAACAGCAAAGCCTCTTTTCCGGATTAATTTTGCAACAACGTAACTATCCATTGCACACGCCTCTATTGCTTTATTCAATAAACAACACACGTATGATTAAAAAATTACTTATCTCTATATTCCTGTTTTCAGCGTTTTCTCTTATTGCCCAAACGACCGATTCGTTGAAAACCGAGCGTCTCTCGGTTCATTTCCAGTCGACGGTCATTCGGCAGATGAAGCCCTCTTTTCATGCGGCATATTCCGGCAGCAACAGCCTATCGACCCGTTCAGATGCTCAAACGTCACTCACATCCACGCTCTTTTTAGGCTTACGTTTATGGAACGATGCAGCTCTCTGTTTCAATCCCGAAATGAGTGGCGGATCGGGGTTGAGCGGAGCATTGGGAGTCGCCGACGCGTTGAATGGTGAAACCTACCGCATCGGGAATCCGGCTCCGCAACTATCGGTTGCCCGCCTCTATTTCCGGCATCTCATTGCGCTGTCGGGAAGACAAGAGTATCAGGAGAGCGATTTCAACCAGATAGCGGGTTATGCTCCGGAACACTACATGGCAATTACTGTCGGGAAGTTTGCCATCTCCGATTTTTTCGACAGCAACACATTCAGTCACGACCCACGCACACAGTTTATGGCATGGTCGCTGATGGACAACGGTGCCTGGGACTACCCTGCCAACACGCATGGCTATACCGAAAGTATGCTGCTGGAATATGTCTCATCCACGCACGAACTGCGTTATGCCGCTTCATTGCTTCCGAAGCTCCCCAACGGAGAAGAGATGAACTGGAATATCGGCAAAGCGCTTTCGCACAGCCTCGAATACACCCATAAACATACGATAGCCGGCCAAAAGGGGGCAATACGTGTGTTGGGCTATTTCTCCATTGCCAATATGGGGAGTTACCGTCAGAGCCTTGTCCATCCGTCCGATATCGCCGCAACCCGTGTGTACGGACATACCAAATACGGCTTCGGCATCAATGCCGAGCAGAACCTTACCGGTGATTTGGGCTGTTTTCTGCGTGCCGGATGGAACGACGGGCATAACGAAACCTGGGTATTTACCGAAATAGACCGAACGTTGAGTGGCGGATTGGTACTGGCAGGAAAACGCTGGAAGCGCAGCAATGACAACATCGGACTGGCATATGTCGTTTCGGGACTCTCGAAAGATCACCGCGACTTCCTCCGGGCCGGTGGAAACGGCTTTATTCTCGGCGACGGCACGTTACGCTATGCCCCCGAACAACTGGCGGAATTCTACTATTCGTCCGAACTGAAAAAAGACCTTTTCTACCTTACGGCAGCCTATCAGCTACTTGTCAATCCCGGATATAACAAAGACCGCAGCGGACCGGTCAATATTTTTTCTCTCCGTTTGCATGTACGGATATAAATAAATTGAAAATTATAGTCCGACCTTTCAGGTCGTGTGGATGCAAGCTTTACTCACACACAGGTCACAGACCTGCGGTTATGAAAATGAGGCTTTTCAAGCCATTGGGCAACATATCAGATACTCATTATAAGTTATCCTGACTATCTGTTTTTGACCTCCCCTAAACTCCCTTCGGTCATTGATCGTTAAGAGCTATCAGGTTCAACTATTCACCACGGAGTGGTAGTTTAATTTAGCTCAACGTAAAGCAAAGTGAAACGTTGGGCTAAAGGTTTATTCCGTGAAGCCCTTTTCGCGCATGATATCGGCAGCTGCGAACAGCGCCATTCCGGTTTTCATTCGTCGGAAACCGATCTTTTCGTAGAATAACTCTTTCCCGGGTGCCGCATACAAAATGATATTACAACCGGGAGTTGTCTGCACCAAATGATCGACAATAAGTTTGCCGATACCCTGTCCCTGATACTCCGGCAATACGGCCACATCATAGATAGCCGACTGATACTCTCCGTCGGAGAGCATTCGCCCAAAAGCGATCAACGATTCATTATCAAAGACAAATATAACAGCCTGACTTTTTTCAAAAGCCCGTTGATGTATCTCTCCCGACCGGTAAGCCATCCCAGCTTTTTGTAGTATGTTGGCAACGTCGTTCCAATCGATGCCAACCGTATCGGATTGTATTCTAAACTCCATAGAGACAAAAAAATTAGTATTGTAATAGTTCCGCCGATGCATCCGTTCCGAAGAGAGAGCCCTTCATCCGGATGAATCCATCTTTTTTCATACTGAACCTGCTTTACTTTTCTGGTGTTAATGTCACCATATAGACGCTATTTTCCATCATCGGTAATGTAGTGGAAAACTCACCTTTGATTCTCACTTCCGATTCCGACTCCGGTTTCCCGGACGACAGCTTCTTTAGTTCGGCCACCTCTTCCCGGCTCAGATCGACAGGGCGACCCATTTCTAAATATTTGGAATAGGGATCGTTGTGATGGTATCCAATGCGGTAAACTGTCATTTTGTATTTGCCTGCCGGCACATTGGTCAGCTTTACAGCAACGGGAGCTTTCTCTTTTGGGATCAGCGGTTTGGTAAAGAATGCCTGATCGCTCGGTTGTCCTTCCACCCGTCCTTTTATCGGATGGGTCAAATCCCAGAACAGCACCTGATAGCCGTTTTTCGCATCTTTGCAGACGTACGAAGCCGAATCGGACGATTTGATTTCGGTCGCGCCCAGATGAGCGAGGCACCAGTAAGCCCAGTAAGCCGACTTCTTGATTCCCTGATAATTGATAATGCCGAAACCACCATGAAATGGCCGCCAGCCCGGCCCGTTCTCTTCAAACACATCGGTAAACGTCCAGTAACTCATGCCACCCATCTGCTCGGTATTGCGCAGTTGCTGCAAAATGTAGGGCGCCGAAAAATAGGAATCGTGAATAGGATCTCTGGACGAGTAGGAAGAACTCCACTCGGTAATATAAATGGGAAGCGTGGGTTTAACCGAGTTCTTCACAATAGCAATGCCCTCATTGGCTCCTTTTGAAACCGCATCGAGATCGCTGCTTAAATACAACAGGCTTTCACCGGTTTCGTCCACTCCGGTGGGGCCACCGGCCAATCCGTAGGGGTGATAACTGAGAAAGTCCAGCGGAAGGTGTTTGCTTGCCGAAAGGTCGATAAGATCTTTAAACCACCCGGGACCGGCAGGGCCGCCGATAACATAGGATGGATCGACAGCTGCAATGGCTTTGGAGGTGTGTTCGTACAATTCCATGTAAGCCTCTTTGGCCGATTTACCGGTAGGCGGTTGGAAAAAGATGCTCAACTGCGGTTCGTTCCATATCTCGAAACGCCATTTCTTTACCTCTTCCGATCCGTAACGTTTGGTCCAGTGCCTAACCAACGCCGTAATCAGGTTATCCCATTTGGTATAATCTTTGGGCGTAGATACATTGGCATTCCACCAAAAGATGGTGCGGTCGCCGGCAGCCAGAGCTTTGGGCATGAAACTGACCTCCACAAAGGGACGCACCCCTATCGACAGAAGATAGTCGTACACATCGTCAATGTATTGCCAGTTGTAGCGAGGATTACCCTCTTTATCTTCTGAATAGACACCCAGTTCGTCGTGAAGCAGTCCGTGTGCCCGAAGGTATTTAAAACCCAACTCTTTTTTACACATTTCGAGCTGGCGGCGCCATCCGTCGCGCAGACCTTCGCCTACCCTTCCGGCACCCACACAATCCTGCCACACCATCGACCGGGGACCTTTCACCTGTTGCAGATCGGCCTGTATCACCCGTTCATCCCGGGCAAACAGCATACCCGTAACAAATATGAGCATCAGCGGAAGCAAAATAATGACTTTTTTCATGGTTATTTTTCAAATAGAATTTGTATCGGTTAAGTCTGTATCGAAAGATTATTTATAACTCCGTTCCTCGGGGCGGAAGCAAGAAACATATGTCAAACCACGGCAGATTAAGACTTCCTTCCGATAGCTATTGGGATAAAGGAACGTGTCCGCAGGACAATGGGTTAGAAATACTTCTATTGCATTTAGCTGCGCTGATCTTTGATTCCGCCGCGACGGCAATTGCGTCACACTATTTCGTTCCGGTTTTACAGTACTCTTGCTTTTATCTTTCGCAGTTCTTCTTCGTATTTCATTGGAGATTCTTTGTTTGTTTTAGCCAGCTCAACAGCTTGCTTCTGCATACTTTCTGCCATTTCGAAAAATTTTACCCGATACAAAAGATGGGCATACGTATCATAATATGCCGGCTTCGGTTGGAGATCGATTGATCGTTTGCTCCATAGTAGTGCCTTGAATAAATGCACCTCCCTGTTGCCCGCTATACTATAAAAGTTCCAGGCAGCATTATTTAATTCTGATGCATATCGATCTGATGCAAGAGAATAGCGGATGATTTTTGTTCCATTTCTTTCCGAATAGCCCGTTTCTGGCTCCATTTCGGCATTTTCTTTGAGAGTACTAAAATTTAAAGCATCTATTTTTCGGATAGAATCGACCGTAAGCCCCATATAATAAGAATCATAATAAAAATTTGCCTCCCGTAAATAGGAAAGCGTGTCTTTTATTCCCCAATAATATTGTACTAATTTAAGCTGATACTGTTTCAGACCTTCTTGATTATTTGCTCTCCACGTATTGCGGGTATAATTGGCGATAGCAAAAGCAAGATCCCTATCTTTATCGGCAATAGCACGCTGCATTGAATTTCCTATTATTGCGTTATTGATTGTCTGGCGTATGGCCAGGGGTTCTTTTTTGAAAATACTGTCATTTGTCTTTTGGTAAAGTAACGAAAGCTTATAGGCCACGCTATTAATTACCGGTCCGGCTTTCAGAATAAATAAAACTTCACCATAATCGTTCAAATCCGACACCTTTAATCCCTTCACATATTGTTCTATCAACGCGGCATTATTATGAATTCCTGCATTTTCTCTTTTCAGAATATACGCTTTGAGCAAATCGTTACTGACCTTCCCATTTGCATATTCGTTGTCGAAATCTACGATTGATTTTTCTTTTGCCATTTTCAGCGCCTTATCGGCTGAAGCTAATAAAAGTTCGGAACGGGGCAAGAGTAATGGATCGGAAAATAAGACACCTCCTTTTGTATCGAGAAATAGTAAGCAGGGAAACCGATTGACGTGGTATGTCTGCACTAATTTCTCGGCATCCGACGCATCCGACAGATCGATTTTGTAATTGATAAAATGGGTATTAAACTGATCGATGACTCTTTTATCACTAAAAAAGTTTAGGAACGAAAGTTTTGCAACCGGCTGTCGGACGGTTATTAAAATAGCAAGTGGCTTTTGTTCGTTTTTCGCTAATTGACTTGCTTTTTCCATCGATGACTCATAACGAATCTGTTGAGCCGAAAGAGCTGGCATGCAACACAGCACAATAAGCAGGAAGGCAATTTTTTGTTTCATAATACATGTGTTATGGTGTATGATAGAGATATTCCGTCCTTCTGTCCCGTTGGACAAGCTATTACTTGACGGTCTTGTTTTGCAAATCTTTCTATTTCCGCTGTTCAGAAGTCTCCTTAAGGGGAATCGAAGATCAGCGGAGCTAATTAGGGGCAAAAAGCAGCTCAGCTAATCAGTTACAAATGTTTCATCCTCGTGATAACGGGACTGATTCTATTTTGCGTCCAAGCTACACTTCGTTAAGCTTGAACGAGAATCTGCTATACTTGCGCCATCAGGAGCGCCATCAGAGATTATTGGTTACACATTAAAATTAATTCGTCAATTATTTTGACAATATCATCACAAATTTCGGATGCAGTTATTTGTTCGATATAATCATCCTTGCTAAATGTCACTTTAAAATGATAATTGATTCCTTCGAGTACTGGTTTTAAATCATTTCGGAATAAGCCTTGCAATTCAGGCGACATTTCGGAATTTTTATAATTTGCGCCTACAAATAATCCGTGGCAATCACGTAAATAACCATTTACAGCATTTTCATCTTTAGCTATTGCGGGGTTTCTATCATTAGATAAAATATAACGCGATATTGCTGATGGTATGATTAAATAATTTTCTAACTCCCTTCTTCTTAAAGTTCTGTAAAGCATTATTCTGTCCCGTCGGATTTGCAATCCGACGACGGTAAAGAGTATTAGGATTTGTAATCCGTCTTATCGGAATCGAAGCTTCAGCGAAGCTAATTGCATTCGTTACCGGATCGCAGATCCTTATACTCCAGCGGCGACGGATCGCAGATCCGCCGATACAACTATTCATTGCATATCTTAGCAATCTGGCCTTCTGTTCCCCTCTCGTAATCCTGTTCTCTGCTTTAATCGCGGTTAAGACTGTTTTGCCGTTAACCCGCTACCAGCCACCGCTTTCTTTGCCTGTAATCCGGTTTCAAAACTACAAAAAACAATTCATAAAATAGCTTTTTGGTTAATTTTATTTGCAGAAGAAGGAAAAAGGATGTTTGTAGCCGGATAGTAGCCTTCGGAGGGAGGATAAACAATGTAAACAAAGAGATTGTAAAGGTCGGTTCCGGTTATTTTGCAGCAGAAGATTGAAGCGCAAAGCCTCTCCGTAAGCAGAATGGTGTTGCGAGATGGGGAAACGATTAATAACGGAGGATTTGTGGTGTGTATCGTTGGCACGGTGTTGTCTGACGAAGAAGCTACGGTGTATGACGTTAACGCTACGGTGTATATTTTTAAAGCTACGATGTACATCGATGAATCTTGCATGTACATTTTTAAAGCTTGGATGTACATCGAAGAGTCCTGGATGCACATTCAGGAACCTTGGATACACATTGAAGAGTCTTGAATGTATAAAGATGAACCTTGGATGAACATCGAAGAGTCTTGGATGTACATTCAGGAAACTCCAATGGGGTCTATTCAATAAACTGTGTCAGGGAAAGGAGTAAAATTATAACTTTACTAACACTTAACACAGCAGGATGGATAATCAAGAAAAATTTGACTACAAGTCATTTGAGGCAGAAGCAATAGAGCGTTTGAAACAGGGAGAAAGCCTTTCCGGAGAAAATGGAGTATTAGCTCCTTTGTTGAAACGACTGTTGGAAGCAGGTTTGCAAGGAGAAATTGCCAGTCATTTATCAGAGGCCAATGGTGCCAACAGAAGGAATGGAATAAGCAGCAAACAGGTCAAGACAGACTATGGAACTATCCAGGTAAATACTCCGCGTGATCGTAATGGAAGTTTTGATCCTACGTTATTAGCCAAGCGTCAGACAACGCTTGGAGATGGGATTGATCATAAAATCATCAGTCTATATGCTCTGGGAATGAGCTATACCGATATTTGCGATCATTTGAGTGAAATGTACCAGATGAATATTTCTCCGGCAACCATAACCTCAATTACAGACAAGATAGTCCCTGAAATAGAACAATGGCAGACCCGCTCGTTAGAGAGTGTATATCCGATTGTTTGGATGGATGCCATTCATTATAAGGTTCGCGAAGATAATTCCATCAAAAGCAAAGCGGTATACTGCTTGATAGGAATCAATCGCGAAGGAATCAAAGATTTATTAGGGATGTACATCGGTCAAGCCGAGAGTGCTGGTTTTTGGCTGTCGGTTCTCAATGATATACATCGTCGAGGGGTTCAGGATATCTTGATTGCCAGTATTGATAATCTGAAAGGATTTGCTCAAGCAATTGAAGCTGTATTCCAGAAAACAAAGGTTCAACTTTGTATTGTCCATCAAATAAGAAATTCGTTGAAATATGTTTTTTACAAAGATCGAAAAGCAGTAGTTGCTTCGTTGAAAGAGATTTATCAAGCAAACGATAAAAAGCAGGCTGAAAAAGCTTTGGCAAAATTTGATGAACAGTGGTCTGCAAAATATCCTTATATTATCAAATCATGGCTCGAAAACTGGGATAGGCTGTCTCAAATGTTCGAATACCCAGATATGATACGAAAGCTTATTTACACAACTAATATCATTGAAAGCTTTAACAGTCAGCTGCGTAAGGTTACTAAATCAAAACGAGTGTTCACCAATGATCAAGCCCTTATGAAGTTGCTTTATTTGGTACAAACTAAATTGTTTGAAAACTTAGGCCCTATAGCTGGTTGGAAGCAAATTATGGCGCAATTTATTATTATTTTTGAACACAGATGGAATGTCTATTAAAATCTTTCCCTGACACAGTTTATTGAATAGACCCCTCCAATGTACAACGTAGAACTATCGATAGACCTCCGGGCGGCAGGTACTGTCCAAAAATCTGTGTAAACCCTATTTTTTCTTTTCAAAAGACTCTCCAGCGGTGTAGCCATAAACTACACGAAGGAGTGAAAGTATAATTGGAAAATAGATAAATTAACCCAAAGCAAAAACAAACGTTGCTGTATAAACAGGATGGTGCCGCTTGTAGCAAAGGCGGGGTGGCAGATTACTCCACGCACCCACTAACGACGGGCAGTCGGTGTAGTTCCACCAAAATAGATGCAGAACTGTTTACCGGAGTTATTTTTCCAAAAAAAAGAGAGGCGCAGTCGGTTAGACATGCGCCTCTCAAAAGTGTTCGTTGTGTTCTTTTATTTAGTGCGCCTTAAAGTTCCATTTGGAATTATCACTGTTCATATCAAACTTGCCCAGCGTGGGTGTACTGTCGCCCGAAGAGATCAACGCCAGCTTTTCGTTCGAGTTGGGAACTACCTTCGGCATAATGCGGTAGGTACCATCGGTAAGCTGATCGATGCGCCACAATTGTTCGGGAGCTCCGGTAAACGAAGGAACCGCAATCACTTCAGCATCGGCAGTTGCAGCCAAAGCACGGTTTGTACCTTCAATTACTATTTTGTAGTAAGGTCCGCCGGGATAACCGCCTGCATCGGGAACGGCTGTGATTGTCCATCTCTGATGAGGACGGAACATATAGTCACCGATTCTTACGTCAATGTTTCCTGTTGGCCATGTATTGATTACATCGGCCAACTGTTGCGATGCAACCGGTTTGATCGGTTCGTCGGTGTTACGTCCGAAACCGCGCATACCACCTGCCATACGTGTAAAGTCTACTGCCAGTTCCAAAGCGTATCCTCTACGTTCCGATTCGATTTCGTAGGTACCTTCTTTGAAATTATCTCCGGCAACAGGCCATCCGTTTTTCCACAACAACGGACGAATGCCCAATACGCTACGACCGCCCTGATCCAGATCGGCTTCGTAGTGGCACGACATTTTTTCAACACCGTCACCCAGTATCAAACGACCGAAGTGTCCGGGACCTGTAACGCGTCCACCGGCAGCAACAACCATTTTACCGCCACCTTCCAACATATCACGACCCATGTTATCGAGGTAAGGACCGGTAACTTTCCGTGAACGGCCTACAACGATGTTGTAGGTAGAATTAGCGCCATCGCAGCAGGTGCCATGAGTACCCAACAGATAATACCAGCCATCGCGGTACATCAAATCGGTAGCTTCGCAGTCGATAGCCACATTGATAGCCTGGTTACCTGCTACCCGTTTCCCGGTTTTCGGATCGAGTTCCACAAGACGGATAAATCCGAAATAGGTACCGTACGATAACCACAAACGACCGGTAGTCGGATCAAGAAGGAGTCCCGGATCGATAGCATCGTTATCTTCCATATTGGCAGATGAAGCTACCACATTAGATTCTGAGAACTTAAAATCGGGAGATTTCGGGTCGAGCGTTTTATTCCACATGGTATTGATTCTTCCATCGTGTCCGCCGCCCAAACCGCCACCGGTCGAGCCATAAGCAATAAGATAACGATCACCTATTTTGATTACATCGGGAGCCGCGCCGCCACCGGGACGTACAGCACCGCCGTTCCATGTCCAGCCGTCTTCGGAAATTAATCCGCCGCCACCTGTACCAAAGGTATAATACTTTCCGTCGCACTCTGCAATGGTAGAGGGGTCATGTATAAATGGTTTGCCGACTTGTGCTTTCACTGTTCCAGCTAACATCACCGACAACAGGGCTGCTACGCCCATCATTTTTGTTCTTAAGTTCATGTGTATATGATTGTTTTTAAGGTCTTTATTATTCATTACTAATGGTAATATCTTTGATAGGCTTTCCGTTTTCATCTAAGAAACGAACACAGAAATCGCTCATACCCGGGCCATTGATTACGGCTCCGCGAATAATATTCTTTCCTTTGTTCAACGTCAGGCGGGTCGATACGCAATCGTCCACAACCATACGTCTGTCGCCCGAAAGCAATACGGCTTCCTTGCCGTTGAGCCACCACATCGATCCGGAGTTGGATCCTACGGCCATTCTTACGTTCTTCATTTCGCGCGGAGAATTAACCACCGTTACCGTCCAGAACAACACGCCGTAAATTTGTTTTCTTAAACCATAAGCAAAACGGAACAGTTTGACATTGTAGTTTTTGCTATCCAATGCATGCCATTTCAACTCTTGTTCGCCTGCTTTTACAGTCTCTCCGTTTTTAGGGATAATTGTAAACTGATTGGGAAAATACTCGGTTGAGAATGCTTTTCTAAGGTAGCTGTCGGTAAATACCGTGTTGCCACGATTCGGTTTGTTGATCGGTTCCAATATGGACCAACGACGAATAAATCCTTTGGCATCGGGTGTACTTTTGAGTGGAGTAACCGGAGTGAAATAGCCTGAGATGGTTCGGGCGGTATCGCTTTGAACGGCACCTTTACTTTTGGCCACAACCTTTGACGCAGCGAAACTTCCTTGCAATCCGGCTCCAAACCAAATTACCGCGCTCATCGCCAATAACAATGTTTTGCGTTTGATGTTCATAGTAGATTTTACAGTTTTTATAATTGATGATTAAGTATACTTTGCTTGCAAAACTACAAAAAAAATGTCGTTTTGTACTATACGGTTAAGCGATACTGCAACATGAAAACTAATGATTAATAGCCATATGCGTGGGGGTTTCTTGTAAAATAGTCACATAACAGAAACATACGGCCGGCCACAAAATCTCACCTTTTTTCTTTTGTTTTTTATACAAAACAAACGTTTAACCCCATTTTTGAAAACTATTGCATTACTGCCGTTTACTATCTATATCGCTCTGAATTTTCACTAATCTGAATTGCGCCCGTTGCTTCGGATAGAGTTACCGACATCAGAGAGTCATCGGCTTTTCAAATTGTATTGGAAGAGTATGCCGAACCTAAGAATAAAAAATTCTTACTTCTGGTTGAAACAGGCAAGATTTACCAATAATATATCGTTTGCGCCTACTCTTCGTTGCTTTTTACGCCCTGTTTTCTATCCACAACGAACCGGCTTTCTTTCCGGCTAACAAACCGGAACAAAGAATAACACTTAAATGGTTTGATTGTTTTTAATGCCAATAGTTTATTTGCATCCTTTAAATAAAGCCTCAAAAAACGCATTTTTAACATACATTTCAAAGACAGATTAAACGATACAATTTTTAAACAAACAGAAAAGGCTGCTTTTCAAAATTCACAGAATAACATCATCGGTTAGTTGCCGAAGAGACAAATCACAACGCCATTCACTTAATTGCTCTCAGCGTAACATTACCGGTTGCGGATCTGTCCACCACAATGATCAGGTTCGGTATTATGGTATATGATTGTTCTTGCCCGACCACAATTTTGTAGGTTAGCACAATCTCTCCCATTGCATCTTTCCGGAGACTGACGGGGTCGATGGTTGTGGTCCGGTTCGTTTCGGGCAGCAAAACCGCGATTACATACTGTCTGGTAAAGTCTATCGTCGTCGGTCTTCCGTTTTTGCCCATTGTGGCCGCCATTCCGAATATTTGCCTGAACTCTTCAGCCGTTTCAATTTTCGGATTATGCACTTTCCCCGCGTCATTTCGTACAAAATAATTCTTTGCCACAGTAAAGGCAATGCCGGTCATCTTTGTCTCTTTTCGGTTTTCCACCGCTATTGCATTCGGTTTTTCTACGTTAGCAACTCTCTTTGTGTGTTGGCAAGCGACCAATATTCCGGCCATTCCAACAACAAATACTATCATTTGGCTTTTCATTTCCGTTGAATAATGAAGATTATGAATATCGAATTTGACACCTAATTGAATTTTATATCGTCTGAATTGAATTCAATTAAATTGAATTGAATTGAATTGAAAATCAGCGTAGCTAAAGGCATTACTTTTAGTATAGTCCGACCTTTCAGGTCGTGTTGGGTACAAGCTTTACTCACGCACAGGTCACAGACCTGTGGTTATGAAAATGAGGCTTTTCAAGCCATTAGCCCATTGACACGTACATAAAAGGCGCAATTTGAAAGAATTGCGCCTTTTATCCATACGTATGTATTTTACAGCCGTCTGATATAACTCACCTGCTACCGGCAGTGATTCTCATTTGAGAGTTAACTACCGCCAACCGGTTCGTTTCAGCACAAATCTGATTAGTGATCTTTGAAATTCCATTTGGAATTATCGCTCTTCATATCAAACTTGCCCAGTGTAGGTGTACTGTCGCCCGAAGATATCAACGCCAGCTTCTCTTTCGAGTTGGGAACCACCTTCGGCATAATGCGGTATGTACCATCGGTAAGCTGATCGATGCGCCACAACTGTTCCGGTGCACCGGTAAACGAAGGAACGGTGATTACTTCGGCATCGGCTGTAGCGGCTAAGGCACGATCGGTTCCTGCAATTACTATCTTGTAATAAGGGCCACCTAAATATCCGCCTGCATCGGGAACCGCGGTGATAGTCCACTTCTGATGAGGACGGAACATATAATCACCTATTCTCACATCGATATTGCCGGTTGGCCAGGTATTGATTACATCGGCCAACTGTTGCGATGCAACGGGTTTGATCGGTTCGTTGGTGTTACGTCCGAAGCCGCGCATGCCACCGGCCATACGTGTAAAGTCAACTGTCAGTTCCAACGCGTAACCTCTTCTTTCGGATTCAATTTCGTAAGTTCCTTCTTTGAAGTTTTCTCCGGCAACAGGCCATCCGTTTTTCCACAACAACGGACGAATACCCAACACGCTGCGTCCTCCCTGATCCAGATCGGCTTCGTAGTGGCACGACATTTTTTCAACGCCATCATCCACAATGGTACGCCCGAAGTGACCCGGACCGTTAACGCGTCCGCCGGCTGCAACAACCATTTTACCGCCACCTTCCAGCATCTCTCTTCCCATATTATCGACGTAAGGGCCGGTTACTTTTCTCGAACGACCCACAACAATGTTATATGTTGAGTTTGCTCCATCGCAGCAGGTGCCATGGGTACCCAACAGGTAATACCAGCCATCGCGATACATCATAGCGGTAGCTTCGCAATCGATGGCAATATTGATAGCCTGATTACCTGCCACACGTTTTCCGGTTTTCGGATCAAGTTCTACCAAGCGAATATATCCGAAATAGGTACCGTACGACAACCATAAACGTCCGGTGGTAGGATCGAGCAAAAACGCGGGATCGATTGCTTCGCAATCATCGTCACCGTTACTCGAACCAACAAGCGTTTCGTCTTTATATCCGAAGTCAGGCGATTTCGGATCGAGTGTTTTTGTCCACATCACAAGCACATCGCTCGCATGTTGTTTTCTGGCACCTCTGGCATACGACACATAATAGCGGTCTCCGATTTTAATAATATCGGGAGCGACACCGCCGCCGGGCCGCACACCGCCGCTGTTCCATGTCCAGCCGTCGTCAGACACTAATCCGCCGCTACCGGTACCGAAGGTGTAATACTTTCCGTCACATTCTACTACGGACGATGGGTCATGTATGAACGGTTTGCCGACTTGTGCTATTGCCGTTCCGCTTAACAACAAGGATAACAGGGCTGTAATACCCAGTATTTTAGTTTTTGATTTCATCAGTTAATAATTTGTTTTTGTATGATGTAATGCGCATGTTGCGAACGAACTGTTTATTACCAACAGGTTTGCCGCTTTCAACACGGGCGTTTCAGAATAAAGGTAATTTGCTAAAGTCTCTGATACTAACCGTCACTCAATTTCATTCACATGTGATGGTGACGTTGCGTACCGGTTGTCCTTTTTCATCAATGAATCGAACACAGAAATCGCTCATTCCCGGGCCGTTAATTACTGCTCCGCGGATGATGTTCTTCCCTTTGTTCAACGTCAGACGGTGAGAAACACAATCGTCCATCACCATACGTCTGTCGCCCGAGAGGATCACGGCCTCTTTACCGTTAAGCCACCACATCGATGCAGAGTTGGATCCTACGGCCATTCTCACATTTTTCATCTCCTGCGGGCAATTTATAACGGTTACCGCCCAGAATATAACTCCATAATACTGTTTTCTTAATCCGTATGCGAATCGGAACAGTTTCATATTGAACTTCGTAGTTTCCAGTGCATGCCATGTCAGCTCCTGTTCGCCGACTTTTACCTTATCGCCGTTTTTGGGCAGAACCGTAAACTGATTTGGAAAATATTCGGTTGCAAATGCCTTGCGTACATAACTATCCGTAAAAACGGTGTTACCTCGGTTTGGTTTGTTGATAGGATCCAGCAGTAACCAGCGTTGAATGAAACCTGCCGGGTTGGGGGTCTTTTTCAGTGCGGTGGCCGCAGTGAAGTACGGAGAGAGCGTACGTGCAGTATCGCTTTTGACGGTACTATGCGCCTTAATCTTGGGTGTAGCGGCATATCCTTGTAATCCTAATCCGGCTAAAATTACAAATCCTACCGTCAATACCACTGTCTTGCTTTTGTTGTTCATAGTAGATTTTACAGTTTTTGTAATGGTTATTATTGAAATAAAACTAATTTATTTATCTGCAAAACTACAAAAAAAATATCGCTTTATATCTTGTACTCTATAAATATTGCCATCGGGTAACGACAAAAACATACGCCGGAATAGATCTGTTTTCCGGCAGAATAACGGCCTATGTCAACTAAACGCCATAAAGCGGGCATTATCCTTGTGGAACGCAAACAACTGTAAATCAAAAATAAATACCGAGAACGCAATCGTGCGTTTCAAACAAACAAAGACTTATTTTACTGACAATAAATAGATTACACACAATTTTCCATTTTTATTGCAGGCCACTATTTTTCCGGTAAAAAACTATTTGCAAAAAGAAAAAAAGATATTACCTTTGCACCACAATTGAGCGGGGTGTAGCTCAGCCCGGTTTAGAGTACGCGTCTGGGGGGCGTGTGGTCGCAAGTTCGAATCTTGTCACCCCGACTTAAAACCCTCGAATACCGCCTTTGCAGGCGGTATTTTTGTGTCGGGAGGTATTAGCTCAGCTGGTTTAGAGCGCTTGCTTGACAGGCAAGAGGTCACTGGTTCGAATCCAGTAACTCCCACAAAATAAAAAGCCTTGCAATACGCGAGGCTTTTTTGTTTTCATCCCACCTGAAAAAATATTGATAGTTTAGCTCAGTTGGTTTCCCGAGTAATCGGGACCATACAAACAGAGGGTCACTGGTTCGAATCCAGTATATCTCACAAAAAAAACAGAGCCACATCTACAAAATGTATGGTGGCTCTGTTTTTTTGTTCTATCCTATTTGTTTTATACGGCAGCAATTACATGGCAGCCCCGCCGAGTTGTTTTACCTCTTCGACCCACTGTTTACGTTTGGCTTCCGAGGAATATTTCACTTGTCCGAACTTAGTTACCCGCACCGGCTTCACACCGCAATACTGCAGAACACCTCTTTTAATCGCAACGATTCCGGCATCGCGATAGGCCAACCGGTTGTACCAGAGAGGGGCATCCATGGTAACGATAAGGCGTGCCGTTTTACCGGTAAGTAGCTTTTCGGGAAAAGATGAATTGTCTTTTCGGAGAAAAACTTTGCCAGGCAAAAATATCCGGTCAATAAAACCCTTCAACAGCGCCGGTTCGGTTGCCCACCAGATAGGATATACCAACACAATATGATCGGCCTCAAGCAACAGTTGCAGTGCATGTTCCAGATCGGGTTCCATGTCGGTACGCTTCCGGTATCCGTATCGCAATACCGGACTGAACTGCAACTCACCAAGATGCAGCAGCGTTACTTCATTACCTGCAGCTTCCGCTCCGGCGGTATAACTTTCAGCCAAGGCCGCACACAGGCTCTCCTTATCGGGATTACCATCGATAACCACTATTTTTTTCATCTGTAACGAATTTGTTTTTCTATTTCTATCGGACGCCACACTAACAGTTTACAGCCTGTTTTTCAATTACATCCACTGAACTTCCGCCGCATTACGATACGGAAGCTTGGAGTAACTGTATTTCGGATAACCAACCATCAGTGCCGAACGCACGGCATGTAGTTCGTTCAATCCCACACAATCGCGCACTTCCTGAGAGTAGCCCAGCGCAATCATTGCAAAACCGGCCCAGCATCCTCCAAGCCCATACGAAGGTAGCAATAATTCCAGATGCGAGGTAGCAATAACCGTATCGATTGCGCCTCCGGTGTACAAGGCATCGGTATAACCGATAATCAGGTTGCCGGCTCCGCGACAAATCACATCTTCGCCCTGTTCATACCGGCTTATCAATCCCGGAAAATTGAGATAGGTTGCCAAATCGGCCTGCGATTCCACCATGCTCTTCATCCAGTCGATAACCGCACGACTCAACCGCCCAACAGACTCGGCTCCCGAAAGAACCACCCATCGGTTTTCTTGCCGGTTAATACCGGTCGGTGCATAACGCACCGAATCGAATACCTGTTCCAGAACAGACCGATCAACCGTTTGTGGCAAAAAAGCACGGATGGAACGACGACTGCAAAAATATTCCGATAAATTTTCAGGATTGATTTCCTGCACTTTATCCTGCCTGATTGTTCTCATTTCGGGCAGGCGAAGATGCTTGAGCGCAAGCGACGGACAAACGGATTCGCAATGTCCGCATTGCACACAAACCGGTTCATTTTCTTCCGATACAAACGGAAAACCCTCATCGTTTGTTTCGATGATAGACATCGGACAAACAGCCTTACAGATGGCGCATCGACGACATTTTGAAGAATCGGTAATAAGTAACGACATAATAAATAGACTATTTGAAATATGTAAATAATGCAACGAAAATTTCAGGTAAAGCTCTTCATCCCAACAGAACAAGCCAACAGCTACCTGAGAGACAATGCAAAATTGGCAATTTATACAATCGCTCTTTATTATTACTTGATGAGTGACCGGTTTCCGGCAATGAATATGCTGTTTTCGCGACACAAAGCGAAATACAGAATTCGCCTTTCAATAATTGCCTGCTATAGTACGACAAAACACCGTAACGGCAATCCGGTACGACATTTCGAATTCTGTCAGCAGTTATCGCTACGGCTACATTGCCCGCAACGCCTCTTTGAACTTCTGGTTTTTCCAGTATTTTTGAAACAGGGGATCTTTTTTGGGGTTGGGAAGCGCTTCGCCTTGCGGCATATTTTTTTTATACATATTGGCCTGCAACAGATAGTAGATGGTCTCTGTCAGATCATCTACCCGGGCATAGATATAGGCCAGATTGTAATAAAACATCGGGAAGTAGCGATCGGAGGCTATACCGTCGGTGAGTATCGACACCGCTTTACCTATCTGCCCGGACTGCCCGTAAGCCAGTCCCAGGTTAGAAACCAGCCAATAGCGTTGCTCTCTGTTCAGCAGGTGATCGGTTCTATCCAGATCGAGCGCCTTTTGCAGTATCCGGGAGGCCAACAGGTAGTTGCCCCGGTTAAAATAGAGGGCTCCATCAATAAACTGTTCGATCGACACATGGTCATACGGAGCCGTAATTCGGATATTGGAGAGTACTTTATTAAAATTTTCGGTATCGGCATCGGTGTAGTTCGATTTTATCAACTGAATGGTAATGCCGACATTATTGCGCAGAATATAGGCTACCACATTCCGCTGATTGACGGCGATTCCGTCGATTGAGGCAAGATAATAATCGGAAATAGCACAATCGGGCGATCCGTAGTGAGTTGAGTCGGCAATCACCGCCTGTCGCCCGGCAAAAAGACGTTTGAGCTCTACCCATCCCGAGTCCCGCAGCTCACGCGAATCGGAGAATTGACTGATCGTCTCCTCCATCCCGATAGACACAGATATTTTCAATGAATCGTTGTAGGCCGCAATGTACCGACCCTCCACCTTGTTATTCAAATCCATATCCTGCTGCACATACCCCGGAAGCAATAACTGAAGCGCCCAACGCAGGCTGGGTAGCGATACTCTCAATGTATCCAATCCATCCGCAGTCGCGGAAACGGACACCGAGCAGGCAAACAGTAGCAGAAGAAGTGTTTTTTTCATAAACAGGCGATGAGCGAAAACTCCTTCAAATATACGTTTTCTTGTCCGATTTGCCTCGCGTCATGCCGACTTTCTATCGGGTACTCCCCTACCCGGCTCCAACAGAGACACCAACTCCGTCAGGAATCGTAGCTGATAACCCAAGTCACCGATACCACATATCCGTCAATGACATTGGACGGATACACTGTCCGGAGAAAATATCAACCGCAAGATGCATAGACAGCTGATGGTATACTGAACCCGTTCTGACTTTCCTTTGAGAGATTGTTTACTGACTCCACCCCGCGACGGAATTATGTCGGAGTCAAAATTAAATGCCGATATTCATCATCGATACATTTATCGTCTGGCAGGAATTCAGCTACCCGTCCCATAGCGAGAGGAAAAGCGGGATTAAGTAAAATGGCAATATCATTATTCTGTCAGTCACTCCCTTTTATCGAATTCGTCTCTCTTTTGTGAAATATAGATCGAAGGAGACACTTCCCGAGTATCATGATCGCATTCGGATAGAGTGCGATGATATTGGTAATACCAAATTGCAACACCGATCCGAATAATCTTCGAAATGGATTGTGGAATGTGCCTACACTTATTTTCCTTGACAGATAGCCGCCTAACAGCCCCATTAAAGAGCCTGAAATGCTCTCGATAAAATTGGGTGAAGCAGTGGCCTCGTTTATTATACTCTTGAATATGCTAACCGGCTGGAGACTTTCATAGGTCAGCAACAGCTGCATTTTCAATTGTTTTCCGCTTTCAGCCTGTACTATTGACAGTGCCTGAATAGCCGTTTGAAGCTCCGAGTAGGGAGTATCTTTTTGCATGATGATATTATTTAAACAGCTGTTTAATAATGTAGTTGCACACAAACATCTTGAATCGTTGATACAAAAAAAGACGAATTATTATGGCCAGTACGGTATAAAAAGCTGCGACGACAAAGAAACCCTCAAAGGCTTTTCCCATCATCTCTCCAATTAATAAAGCAACTCCTAAATTGAAGAAAAAGAGAATTGTACCAATTAAAACAACAATAAAAAGGTGAGGCATGCATGAACTTATTGCCTGTGATACGTTGTCGATTGCTTTGAGTTTAATCAATTCATAACTTGCGACTCCGTATTCGGCAGCTTTTGCCAGTAAATCCTCAATTGCTTCTATATTCTTTTCCATAACTATCTTTCATATTTAAGTATCTCAAACTAGTTCACAAACTAGTAAGCCTGCCTCCAAAAACAGATTCTTCTGGCATTAGGTCTGTATAAGTCGACCCGTTTTATTGAGATTTGCAGAAAGCATGGAGGTATGAATAAATTCATCCGGCCATAGCTCCCTCATTATTTTCTATCCATGAATGGTCAAAGACATTGTGTTAGAAAATAATTACCCAAATGTTTCGAAGTTATCTGTTTCAGAGACAGGCTCTCTCTCTAGATTGTGCCAATGCACCGTTTTTTTATCCTTCTACAGCATTCTCTTTGGGATGTAACTTAATTTTGCTTTCAAAAACAGAAACATCCTCTTTTAGTTTATCAAACTTGTCAGAGACATTGTCAAGAAACTCATTGAACGATTCTTTCACTGCATCCGTGCCCTTTGCTCCCTTTTTGTAGATCTTTCTACGAAGATCCGAGCCTTTAACCGGAGCAAATAATATACCCAATGCTACACCTGTTGCAGCTCCAGCCAATACGCCAACTAATACTTTACCTACACTCATGATAATTGTTTTTATATAATGTATAAACGATACTATTAATCAATAGCTTTTCCTCTGATTATTCTTAGAAGCAATGCAATAACAGCAATTACAAGAAGAATATGAATAATGCCTCCGGCACTCAGGGCAAAGAATCCGATTGCCCATGCTACCACCAACAAGATGGCTAATAGATAAAGTGAATTGTTCATAATGAATATGTTTATATATTCTATCCCGTTTATAATATGCTTCTTGCAAATTACATACATTTGCACTTCCTCAATTGAGGAAATGCGAATGTGTGTAATGAATGATGTTAGAGTCTAAACCCTACAGTGGCCTGATACGTTACGTTTTTATAACGCGGTGTTGAAGAAGTTCCGTCGCCATGATTTTGAGTGAGATCCCATCCCGCTCTGATGCCGATAACGAAACTACTCACGTTAATATCAACTCCACCTATAATTCCGAAGGTATTCTTGCGAATATTGTCGTTTTTAAACTCCTGTTCCTGTACAGTACTGAATGTAGAATAGGTAAAAGAATCTTTCTGTTTTAGCAGGTAAGAGTACTGTGGACCTGCCAGAATGGTGATAAATGGACTCGGTTTGATAGTAACCAACAAGGGTATATCAATGTAATCGGTAGTACGGGTAAATTTATAATCACTTCCGAGAAGACGACCGGTTCCTTTAAATCCCTTCTGAGCAAACAACAGTTCGGGTTGTATGCCAAGTAGTTCCCCGATGGGGATACCGACAAAGACTCCTGCAACCATACCAAATTTGGCATCTGCATTGAATTGCTCTCCTTGTGAGTCGTATACATTAGAAAGATTTGCTCCGGCTTTGATACCGAATGTAATCTTGCTTCTCATGTCATTGTCCATTGTTTGTGCACTACTGCCCAAAGCAATAAAAGCGACAGAGGCGATAACTAAAATTGTTTTTTTCATTTTGTTGTTTTGAAATGTGCTGTTTACTATTTGTTTTCGCTGAGGTTAGGACGGATTACTTGACATTTTTCACTGTCAGGTCTTTCAACGATGTGCCCAGCTCGTCCATATCGTGACTAAATTCCGTCTTAAATTTCTTCCAATCTTCCGACCCATCATCTTTTAAGGTGGTCAGTTTGGTTTTCAAATCATTGTTTTTCTGTTCCAACTCATACAATTTCTTTTCATGCTTGGCTTTTAGCTCTTTGTTTTCATTAGCAATCTTGGCCTTGTATTCTGTGATACGTTTCTCCGAATCACTGATTTTACGTGCCGATTCCTGCTTGAATTGATGAATGGAATCTTGTCGTGCCTTGAGTAACTCCTCATTGGCGGTCACTACATTTTCTTTTGCATTTTCTACTTTCTTTGCAGAAGACTGGCAACTGTTCAGGAGCATACTGCCACCCATAAACGTTATTACCACGAGGGTTAGAATAGTTTGTTTCATTTTGTTGTTTTATTTATGAATCTCTGCGATGAATCGCTATTTGCAATTCCATTTTGCATTCTTACAGATTTCCTGTGGTTAAAACTATTTCACCGTTCGGATATTGAACGGTTCCATCATCTTCGGCCGTTATAAATATTCTATTCGGTTTAGCAGAAGATACAGTCTCGAACGAAGCTTTCATACTTTTGGAAAAACGAGCCGATTTGCTGGTTAAGCGTCCGATATTTTTTGTGGCCTGTTCGCCCGATACCATCCAAACCACATACGTAAGTTTCGAGGTTTGCAATCTTTCTACACCGGCCAAATTGTAGATATCTACCTTAATGATGTAATTTTTGTTTCTGTCTTTTTTTACCTTTACCGTTCCTTCGGCTGCCGGTACAACTGCTGAATTTTGAAACTTAGCGCTGGACGCGCACGAATCGACTGTACAGGCAATGGTTACTCCTAAAAAGACCAGAGCAATGTTTTTTACTAAAGAGCTCAATACTATTTTTTTCATTTTGTTGTTATTAAAAATTATGACTTAATGCAGATACGCTTTCTGTTGATTTTATCTGATATATTCAAGATAATCAATGAATAGCAAGACCTATGGTTGAAACCCCGGTGGATATATCGAGGAACATTCCAATGTTTTTACTTATGTGATATTCGGTACCGATATGTGCGTCTAAGAACAGATTGTTTCCGTCATGATAATAGCTTCGGTCTCCATTGTACCCGTTATCCCACGACGATGTTGTCAACGCAAATCCCAAAGATCCTGCCAGATAGAAATCCCATCTGGAGTTGGCATTCAACAGGCGATCAAAGTAATAAGTACCCTTCACTGCCAATGGAATAACCGTTTCCCGATAATCTCTGTCTCTGTAGGTATAAAAGGTCACAGATGGCGCCAATGTAAACTGCGGAGCAACATCAAACTCATAATTGAGATTAAACACCGGAACCGATTTTCCTACATACCCGTAGTATCCCGAGTATCCTCCGATACCCAATCCAATGTTCAGGGTGCTCCCGTATTTTTCACTGTAATTGCTATTTTGAGCAGACACCCCGCTTCCTAACGTTACAAGGAGGAATAAAACTACACAACTTATTGTCTTCATTTTTGTAATTGATTAATTGAATGATTTATAATACTCTATTTGTTATTTTTTCTGTCATGACCTTTATGGTTGACTTATATCTGAACATTAACCGAAAGCTGTGCCTGCATTGTGCCCGTGAACAGCAACACCATTGCGATCAATATTAGTTTCAGTCTTCTCATTTTATTCATATTTAATTGTTATTCAATGCATAGACAGTCGATAGTTCCCTTTAATCAGGACACAGCAAACCGGATCTCTACCCGGAGTGAGTTCGTTGATATATGAACCGATACTGACTATCAGTTCTCTTTTAACCTACCCATCATTGCGATAATATTTATCGCAAACCGGATATGATTTCAGTAAAATTGGATGTTGGATCAGAAACAATGGGAGTAATCCATTTCAAGTAGCTGCAGGTTCCACCAATTCAGGAACTCAGTTTTACTTTGGATAGTCGGGTGACGATAGTCGCAGAAGAGGAGATGGGTATCAACTCAAAGTTAATTGATGGTTGGATAGATGCCAAAGGATAGTGACAATTGCAAAGTTGTTTTTCTTTGTTTTTTCCTTACGGATAGCATTTTTTATCTTCTTAGCTTAGGCCTTCTTTTCAGAACTGATTTGATAATTTATTTTGCTTTCAAACATCCCTGAAAACTGGTAGGCGATGTTAGATGCAAAGATCGACATTCAAACGACAACAAATGCAACACAATTATGAGAAAGTGTTTCAATATTCACACATTATAGTAAATAGACTAAAACAGAGCCTGCCAGCCAGGTCACTCATAGCCACTCTTTATAATGGTCGAAATCATTTTGAATCGTTCGTTGGCCTTCACTGTATTGGACGTGTTAGCCGGAATAATGATTGCCTGGCCGGTGTTCAATACATGGGATGTGCCATCAATGACAATTTCGGCCTTACCATCAATAATCTGGACAAAAGTATCGTAAGGTACTTTTTTTTCAGCCATAGCCTCTCCCGTATCGAACGAAACTACACTGACATTTCCAGTCGTTTTCTTTATGATTGTTTTAATAACCACAGAATTGGGGATATATTCAATGATTTCAACAATAATAAGCGCTTTTGCTTTCTCAATTTCTGTTGTGTCCATATTGTCGTTAGTTATTAGTTGCCTTAATAAAAAAAGGCCGTTTTTTTTCAACCAGCCTTTCTGAAAAATTGACTTGAGGGTAATGATTATATTACACAACAAAGATGCAATTGTTTAAATTAAAATGTATTATACAACTACGACAATAGGTTGTATCATTCACACATCGTCCAGATTACCGCGCCTTTTATCTTTCAGTATTTTGAAGTGGGTGGGAGTCAGGCCGGTCATTTCCTTAAACTGATTGGAAAGATGAGATACGCTGCTATAATGTAATTTATCTGCTATTTCGGTCAGGGTAAGTTCGTCATATACCAACAACTCTTTGACCTTTTCTATTTTATGCGAAAGATAAAATCTTTCTATTGTAGTGCCCTTCACCTCCGAGAAAAGGTTGGACAGGTAGGTATAATCGTAATTGAGCTTTTCGCTCAGGTAATCGGAAAGATTGATTTTGATCTGGTCTTCCCGGTAATGAACCAGCTCTATAATTACCGCTTTAATTTTTTCGACCAGAATACTTTTTTTGCTGTCCATCAATTCCAGACCGCTTTTTTTCAATGCAATATCAAGAAGCGCCTTTTGTTCAACTGAAATAGCATCGTCTACCTCCACTTCACCGAGTTCTATGGTTGTGTAAAACAAACCGAGCTTTTCCAACTCGGCCTTCACCACCATCTTGCAGCGAATGCAGACCATATTTCTAATGTAAATTTTCAAGTCATTGTTTTTTAGTTAAAACACACATTTCACAAATGTACGACGGATTTGATCTATATCTCACCAAATTGAAATTTATAATTGCCAGACTGTGACTTATCACCGATAGAAGTTATCAGGAGAGGCTTAACCCTGAAATAAATCTGCGGAATGCTCCAAACGACCCAATCGCCCCACCTACCCTAACTTAAACATTAACGACTGTATCCCAATACATCCATTAGTTTTTCATTCAATTTGCGGTTTTCCCCCTTAAAAGGGTAACAATGGATATGAATGGCCGGGTTGAAATTTAGTTCTATAATGGCATAATTATCGTCAGCGGCATCTTGCGTATATTCGGGGATAATCATGTCGAGCCCGGTTATCGCTACGTTTAGAAATTTTGCGGCTTTTATGGCAATTTGTTTATAAGAATCCGGGATTCTGTCTGTAAAATCGATACTGTCGCCACCGGTGCTTATGTTTGAATTTTCCCGCAAATAAACCGTCTCTCCAGGGGCAGGTATGGAGTCGAAATTTTTGTTTTGAGCCTGTAAAAATATAGCTTCGGCTTCACCCAGTTGAATTTTTTCCAACGGAGTACGATATCCTTTTCCCCGCAAGGGATTCTGATTTTTAATCCCGACTAATTCCTGTATGGATTTTGTGCCATCACCGGTGACATTGGCTGGTACCCGATGCAATATGCCAGCAACCTCATTGCCAATCACAAAAAAACGATACTCTTTCCCATCTATAAATTCCTCGACCAGTATAGTGGAATCATACTCAAATGCAATATCGATAGCCCTTCGATAGATTTCTTCATCCGTGTTATCTTTCAGAATGGTGATGCCGGTGCCGAAATTCGTTTGATTGGGCTTTATTACGACAGGCTTGCCCTGAAATAATGTAAAATCGGCTTTCGCCATCTCAGCCGCTGAATATTCCTGTCCGTTGGGGACACGCAAACCATGCCCTCTCAATATTTTCTTAGTCACCACTTTATTTTCCATTGCCAGAATGCTGGCATAATTATCGAGTGATGTCTTAGTTGCCTGTTTGACATATTGAATATTATTCTCTCTCTGCAGTTTGACAAAGTTCTCTTTTCTATCCATAATTTCAATAAGAACTCCTCGTTTTACGGCTTCCCGCAGTAATAATTGAGTTGAGAGTTCCATATCTTCCAACCCAATAAAATTATACTCGTTTTGCTTGCTCATTGTCAGGTAATGGCGCGCTCTATCCAGATGAAAGGGGATATAACCCATTTTCAGAATTCCATCAAGTGTACCGTAGATTCCACGCTGATTTGGGTTCTCAATGATTTGTTTAGCGTGCATCAGAGAGGTTTGGTATTCTTCCCGGTCGATTCCCAATTCCTGGAATAAATTTATTATTCCCTGAATATGCGTTTTTGCCTTATGCCAAATGTTAACCTGTTCTCCATTTTGGCCGAATAGCAAAGACGAAGAGTTTAACCCATACAAAGCAACATATCCGTGATAATTATTTGCAATGGCTTGCGCTGTTGCATCAAAACTATCAGGCTCTTCAGTTAACAGGCCATACAAAGCAAGGGCATGTAAAAAATGAAGGGCTTCTTCGGTAATTCCGGCCTTGCTTAGCGGGTCGATATCGATAAACCGAAGCTCGATATACGAAATGTGATCGGGATTTTTTATAAACTTGGGTCGTACCGAGGAATACAGCTCCTTGGATGCGGCTAATTGGTGTTCCTTTACCATTTGGTCAATGCTGCTTTTGAAACTCTCCACCGAGCTGTAATCGGGATATAATTCGCCTAAATTGCGGTAGCCATAGCAGCTGTTGCGAATGGAGAGTGCAATCACATTTTTGTTTTTGGTAAATGGAGCCTGTTTACATTGAAGTTCTAAGGATGAATCGACCACCGGACTGTTTCCGTAAAGCAAAATATAGAGCCAGCGCAACCGCGACATTTGCCGAATGGTTTTCAGATAGGCTTCATCTTTGAATTCGTCAAAAGACATTGACTGATTTGTTTTGAGATAAAGCATTTCTAGCAACTTGTCGCTGTATGAAAAGTTGAAATGAATACCTGAAAACAATTGGTTCTTCGAGCCGTATTTTTTGGCAAGAAACTCCCGATAATGTTGTGCCTCTTTGCCATCCTCGCCGTATTGGGCAATGGGTATTTGCTCATCGTCGGGCAAAATCGGAGGAATGCTTTGCGGCCACAAATATTCGTCGCCCAATTCCAGACTTACGATGTCGTGAATGGTCTCCAAAAAACCGATTGTCTGCCTGATATCGGGCAGAGGAGGTGTAATCATTTCTATTTGACTTTCAGAAAAGTCGGTTGTGATATAAGGATGCTGAAGCTTGTTGCCAAATCCTCTTGGGTGGGGAGTTTGAGCCAGCTCTCCATATTTATTGACACGTATATTCTCTTTTTCGAGACCAAACAGCCCATCTACCCAACTATTTCCCTTTAGGAAATTAACTGCTGAATGAAAGAAATCATGTTCCATGACTAATTTACTTTTGCGTTTTAAAAAACAATTTGAAAAGAATAATGTATAGTGAAACCAGAATTATACCTTTTGCGATGCTGCTTATGCTTATACTCCACCAGATTGATGCGAGAGAGTGTTTCCAAAGATGAATAAACGCAAGAGCCATCGGTATTCTCAGAACTGTAAGCGTGATTCCGGTAATGGCGGGGATATGTGTTCTCCCCCAACCAAAGAAAGCCCCGGTGGCCATTAGTTCTAAACACACAAAAAGTTGGGAGGTCCCCAGGATGATTAGGTATTCTTGGCCCATTACGATACTTTTTGTATCGTTTAGAAAAATCGAAAATAATGGCTTGGAAAAAGTAATCAGAACTATGGAGGTAATAATGCCGATTGAGAAAGCGAGTGCCATGCCGGAGCGAAATGCTTTCCATTGCGTTTGGTAATCTTTGGCTCCATAGGCTTGTCCTGAAATTGCGGACAAAGCTGACATAAAACCACCTGCGGTCATGTATGAAATTGCTTCAATCTGAACCCCCACTTTCTGAACCGCAATAGCTGTAGCTCCCCATTCACTAATAATCCGAGCCATCACAATAGCTATAATGGTGAAGGTAATCCGTTGAATTGCAGGGCTGGTTCCTAACCCTACGATTTTCCTTAACAGCACATACCGAAAAACAATTCCGTAAGGTTTCAGGCCTGGAGTCCGGTTCAATTTTATATAAAAAAGCAATGTCGCTATTGATTGTGATATGATAGTGGCAAGTGCAGCTCCTATTATTCCCATATGAATCGGAAAGATGAATATGTAATCCAACAGGATATTCAGTGAAAGTGCTATAGCGTTAATAATAAATGGAGATTTGCTATCGCCATAACCAACAAAGACACTCGAAAAAAAAAGATTTTGAAACACAAAAAGAGTACTCACACTTGCTGTCAGTAAATAATTTTTCGCTGCTTGTTCGACAACTGTATTATTTAAACGGATTAGGCTTATCAGAAAATCGCCGGTGAATACCAAAAAGAGAAAGAAAAATAAAGCTAAACTTATAATACCGACTATGCCACTTCGAACGTAGCACTTCGCCAAATATGTATTATTTTCTCCAATGGCGTGCGATACTTTAATTCCTGCACCAACCGTAAGAAGCGAAGATATCCCCCAGCTCAAATTCATATAAAAACTAGCAGAGCCCACTGCAGCAACGGCTTCGCTACCAAGTTTTCCCACAAAAGCTATGTTAATAAAACTATATGCCATGGACATAAACGAAGTTGCAATAACCGGCAATGATAATCTTATCAATTGAATGAAAATTGAATTTGATTGAATGTTGCTTGAAATTGAGGAGAAACCTTTATGCTGAATTGCCATCGTTGCAAAAATATCTTTGCTTATAAAGACGCAAGAGCACTCAAAAAGACGCAATGTTTTTCAAAAATGAATTTGCATTTTGCGTCCTTTGCAAACAAGTTGCGTCTATACAAGAAAACGAGGTCAGATGGAAACCAACAATCAAACAAAACAGAAACTTTTCAAGAAGATTCTTGATCGGGGGCATTGGGAAGAAGTGCCTCCGTGTGAAGAAAAAGCAGCCCAATTTCTACGGGCATTGTTTTATTATTTATTCCCCGCGCAATGCGGATGTATGCCTGCAGAGTTGCAGCTGGAACAGGGATATCTCAATGTATATAGGCATCTCCGAGAATTATGTCAGCCTGTTCAAAATATGGAGTATTGTTCTGGCATGAAATTTGAGAGCAGATTCTTGAACCATCTTCCTCAAGTATATGATTTGTTGATTGAAGATGCAGAAGCTATTTTCAGGGGAGATCCTGCCGCCAGATCGGTTGAAGAAGTAATTCACATTTATCCCAGTTTTTATGCCACGTTTATTCATAGGGTGGCTCATGCATTCTATATCTTTAATATGCCGATGCTTGCTAGAATGCTTTCGGAAAATGCTCACCGCACAACAGGTATTGATATTCATCCGGGAGCGAGCATTGGTCATTCATTTAGTATTGATCACGGAACTGGAATTGTAATTGGAGAGACAACTGTGATAGGCAATAATGTAAAAATATACCAAGGTGTTACTTTAGGTGCACTGAGTGTAGGAAAAGAGCTTGCGGATATTAAACGTCACCCGACGATAGAGGATAATGTGGTAATATATTCCGGAGCTACCATATTAGGGGGTAATACCATAATTGGGAAAAATAGTACTATAGGAGGAAATGTTTTTATTACACGGAGTATCCCCAAAAATACAGTGGTTTATTACAACAATGAATTGACTGTTAAGTCTAAAAAGCAAGAATTAGATCCAATTGTAAATCCCGGTTGACTTCACTATTCTTCTGCAATATTTATCTTATTTTTGTTGTGTGGCTTATTATCTATTTGATTTAACTATAATGTCCTAAAAGAAATGACTCATAATACAGAATCCATTTGGCAAGCATATTCCAGTCAACTCAAAGCTTATATACTGAAAAGAATACCCGACTCTTCATTTGCCGATGATATCCTACAGGATGTATTTATCAAAATACATGAAAAAATTGGCATGCTTAAGGATAATGAAAAAATAAGCAATTGGATTTATCAGATTACAAAAAATTCAATTATAGACTATTACCGTAAACAAAAAATGAAGTTTTCGGATATTCAGGAACTTTCGGACAAAGAAATGAATGCGATTGAAGAGACTGAGGCCACAATCTACGAGAACCCCGAACAACGTATTGCATCCGGGTTGAGGAATATGATTAATGCTCTTCCCGAAAAATATGCAAAAGCATTAGATATGGTAGAAATAGGTGGCTTATCACAAGTTCAATTAGCAAAAGAATTGAAAATTTCTGTGTCAGGAGCAAAGTCGAGAGTCCAGAGAGGAAGACAAATGTTGAAAGATTCTTTATTGGAGTGCTGTCATTACGAGTTTGATAAATACGGAACAATTATTTCTTATCATTCAAGATCGTGTTGTGGATGTAATAAATCCCAAAATAATAGTTCCAACTAACAACATCATATGACAAAATTTGTATTTCCGATTAGTTTTGTTTCGTTGCCATTAGTAGCTCGTCAGCAAACAAGAATGCAGTTATATACACGTTTCAAAAGCGCTTGTTCTCACAAAGATGATGATTTAAAGATCCGGCAAAACATCGAAATATAGCCGACACAACTTGAGATTTTTGATTATTTGAACGCCGAAGTTATTCGGTATCTTTACCGGGTAAAATTATCTGCCATGGCTATAGAAGATGAAATTTCAAAAAGTATTGAACGGCAATTCACTGCGCATAGTCGCACGAACCTGTTTTATAAGTATTTTGATACCGATAGTCAATTTCTTCCAGAGAGCAAATCCATTATCAAAGAGCGGAAACTTGCGCTGTTGCAGATAAACAACGAATGCCGGGAGCATGAATGGATCGACCTAATGACGGATTATGCCCGCCGTACTTTTTGCCTGTCCAACCAGTTTCTCGATCTCCGGGAAGAGCACCTCTCCGCCTTGCGAACCGTTTATTCGGAATTGTGGCAGGATATTATTGTCGAGATACAAAAAAACAATATCGATTTTGACCGGTTGCAGCAGAGCCATTTGAAACGGCTAACCGATTGGATGAGGCAAACCAATGGCTTTGCCTGCGACATAAACGACCCGAATTCTCCTGAAATTATTAGAGTAGTCTGTGCCGAATACTCATCTTCACTTCAACTTCAGTTGCTACATATTGATTCCGGATCCTTGCAAGAGCCGGTTCTGGATATCGGATGCGGAGAACATGCTTACATGGTTCACTATTTGCGAAATGCCGGTATTGAAACTTTCGGAATGGACAGGTTGATAGATGCAACTACAGACAGCCAGTTTATTCAGTCGGATTGGATGGATTATACTTTTCAGTCCGATCGATGGGGCTCGATTATTGCCAACCATTCGTTTGCGCTGCACTTCTTACACCAGAATGAGCGTAAAGACGGTGATTATATCGGCTATGCCAAGAAATACATGGAAATACTGCACTCTTTGCAAGAAGGAGGTACTTTCTATTACGCGCCATCCCTGTCTTTTATTGAATGCTATTTACCTGAGGATGCTTATGATGTGAAGGTATTCCCGATAAATGACAGTTATTCGGCCTCACATGTCACACGGAAACAGTAGGCCACTCAATTATACAAGAAGAGACAACCGTCTGTAAGCAGTTATCTCTTCTTGTAAAACATTATTCCAAACTTAGAACTCAATTTTATAACTCAAATTCGGAATAAAAATCGCATCGCTACGTTTATCCACCGTTTGGGATTTGTAATTGTATTCAAAGCCGGTGAATTCTTTCAACTGAGTAGCATTCAAAACTTTGATTGCAAATTCATGCGCGCAGGTTTGCTTGTTCATTTTGAAGCTCAAAGTAAAGTGAGCAGTAAAAGCGTCAGCAAATTGTTGGGAAAATGCTTTTGTATCATCGTATTTTGTTTCCTGTGCAGCTATTGAAGCGGCCTGATCAATCGGTGAGTAATGATCGCCTCCCTGATAACCGGTACGGATATTCGCGCTGAATGTATTTTGCTTGTTACGTCCGGTCTGCCACTCTTTTCCAATCAGAAAATTGAACAGATAGCCCCTGTTGTAACGGGTACTGCGCCAAATGTTATCGCCCCCTTTGTATTGCGATTTGAAAAGCGAACCGGTCAGCAAGAAATAATAACCATCTGACATGTATTTTTCCAATGTGGCATCCACGCCATAATTTTTGCCTTTACCTGTATTTTGCAATTTGTCGTTGAAAAACCAGTCGTTTTGAATGTTGATGACAGACGTTGAAGTGCCTGCCACCACCGGAACATTAAACAAATACTGATAGTACGGCTCTATTTTCAGGTGCATATTTTGTCCCAGACTCTGGTCGTAGCTCAATACAAAATGATGCGCTTTTGTAAAGTCAAGATCTTTATTGATCAATGCATTGCCTGTTACCTGATTGGTTGCAAAATAGTAGTTGAGCATCTCCATGCGACTATGCAAACCGTATCCGAAACCAAGCGCACTTCCTTTGCCGGTCTGCCATTTCACTCCGGCACGAGGTTCGATAGAAGTGTGGTTGTTGAGCGTCAGGTATTGACCCGTCAATCCCAGATTAAGCGTTAGCCGGTCGGATAGGTTGAGGGTGGAATTACTATATGCTGACATCAGAGTAGTGAATCCGCTTTTGTCCGTGATCGTTTTGTAGGGTTCGCCGTCTTTGACATCGCGTTGCAACAGGTTGTACAGCATCCCCGTGACTGTGACCCCGGTTTTATTGGTGTGCAGCGCGCTGAACTTTTTATTCAGGAACGAATTGAGAACAAAGTTCCAATTGGTATTGGAGACCTGATTTTGCGGCTGTAGTTGTACGGCACTATTAAGTCGCTGAGTTTTCATATCAATACCACTGACAGTGGCTGCAAGTGAACTCTTCAGATAAGTGGTATTGTTGAAAAAATATTTGTGAGTTAGTCCTACCGCACCCATCGACTGATAAACATCTTGCTTATCTCTATCGGACAGATATTTCCACTGGGTAGTATCCGATTTTATTTTTGTGCCGGAATAGTCGATTAAGCCTATCCCCCACAAAGAAAAAGTACCCGCTTTCTGTGTCGGGAAATTAAGTTTGAAAGACAAATCCTGATACCGTACACGATCGCCATTCTCCGGCATTAGGGAACCTAATAAAGCCATTGTAGAATAACGGTAATTGAACAAATAAGATGCCTTGCTTCCTTTTTTGAAAGGACCTTCGGAAGCCGCTTCAATACCGATTAAGCCAACCTGAAAAGTGCTTTCCCTTTTCGTATTATTCCCTGTACGCATAAAAATATCGAATACCCCGGAAAGAGCATTGTTATAGTCGGCAGGAAACGCTCCGGTCAGGAAATCGGAATTGGCCAGCATCTGGCTACTTAAAGCTGTCAATCCACCTCCTCCGAACACCGACATGTCGGCAAAGTGATTCGGATTTGGAATTTCCACGCCCTCCATTTTCCATTGTAACGATTTGGGCGCATTACCACGTATCACGATTCCGTTGTTGCCCACATTGCTGGCGACTCCGGCAAATGATGATGCCAAGCGTGCGGGATCATCAAACCCGCCGGCATAACGGCTGGCTTCGTCAACACTCAGCATCCGTGCACTAACCGTAGCAATGGGATTGAGCGACGATTCTTTATTGACCGTCGGTTTGACGGTAACTTCACCGAGCTTCGTCGAGGTTTCTTTCATCGGTATGGAAAGATTGCACTCTTTGGCCGACGAAACCTGGATCTCGCGTAAGATGGATGGTTCGTAACCGACATAGGTGATTTTAATATCGTAACGCCCCACCGGAACTCTTTTGATTTCAAAATTACCCAGAGAGTCCGTAGTAGCTCCCAGGAGGGGTTGCGTATTGAGAATTACAACCGCCGCATACGGAACAGGAGCATTGGAAGCCGCATCGATAACATTTCCCCTGACAGTTTGTTTGGGAGTTTGTGCATTTACGAATACTGCGGATAAAAACAAGAAAGGAATAAATAAGAATTTTGACATAGTGTATTATAAATCAGTTATAAATTGTTTCGGAAATATTTTGCAATAAGTGCATCTTTGAGTTTACGGCTGAACAGTAAAATGGGGAACCACATTGCCACAGCAACGAAGCCAGCACCATTCTGAGCCGGTTTAGAATAGTCTTCCTCATCAATACATTCTCCTTAAGATGAAGTCGACCCATGACTGGGGCAATTTTTCCACTAAAGCCCCGAAGCCGGACATATAGCCCACCTGGTATCGGGTGCGGGGATGCTTTGCAATTAGTGCTTTTTCAACTGTTAGAGCCACCGTTTCAGTATCCGTTCTTTTCGCGTTGAAACTATTGAATCCTTTTTGCAATTTCAATAATCGATCACGGTAAAACTTCACCCGATCTTCAGGCCAAGCGCTGAGCATACGTGTCAATTGTCGTTCCGATTTTTCGGGCGAAGAGGTGGCTATACCGCCACAACGGATAAGGATATTGTGTATGCCGTCGGACTGAAGTTCTATGTTCAGAGTCCGGGCCAAATAATTTACGGCAAAGTCCGGTGCATGAATATCTGCCACATAAGGAACCGGCAATAAGCCCGGTGTGGCTATCCATACAATGCATCCGTGGGTGACCCTTAACAATGGTAGAAGCTCCTGCAGTAAAATTACCGGGCCTACCAGCCGTTTCTCAAGTTCCTGACGATAAGCATCGGTGTCCATTAATTCAACCGGTGCTACTTGCCCACCTCCGGCAACATTTATTACAGCATATAGCGGTGGCACTTTGTCGTCATTAATCATCCATCTGATTTGAGTGGCAATAGCTTTTGTCTGCTCTGAATTGGTAAGATCAAGAGGACAAACAGGATGTAATTCAGAAAGGTTGTATCCGTTCAACAGATCAACATCAGTCTGCCTGCGGACTGTTGCCAAAACAGTAAATCCTTTCCGGGCAAGATGCAGTGCAATGGCATGACCGATACCAGATGAGGCTCCTGTTACCAAAATGGATTTGGATTCGTTATTCTGCATAAATTGAAGTGTTTGGATTGAATTGGTGTTGCAAAGGAACGAACAACCGAAAATGACCACAATACTGAATAATCAGTATCTTTATAGCGATAATAGCGAGCAATATTTTCATTCACAGAACGTTTACTTATAGATTTGAAAAGACACACTAATGACAAACACACCCGAACATCTGACCCGAGAACATATTTCATTGCTGTCACAACAAAAATTTGTACAGGAAGAGCTTGACTATTCAATTTTGGAACGGCATAAGGCTATGTTGAGCCGTCTGGCTGAGGTAGGTAACAGCGGGGTAACGGTGTTCGATTTATCGAAAGGAGAGCACGTCTTCAGTTCGTACAATGTGGAGGAGCTGTTCGGCTTTGATGTATCTTCAATCGAAAAAATCGGCAACGAGTATATCAACTCCAAGACTCATCCCGATGATTATTTGGCTCTGATGCGCAACGGCATTGCATTAATGCGGTTTTTTTATTCTGTTCCTATAGAAGAACGACCGAATTACAAATTGATTAATGAGTACCGGATTTTGAATTCCCGGGGACAATACATCCGGGTGATAGAGCAACACCAGATACTGGAGCTGGATCCCCGGGGTAATGTGTGGCTGGCACTTGCTGTGATGGACGTGTCACCCCACCAGGAAGAATACCAGGGAGTAAAGAGTCAACTATTTAATTATAAGACGGGAAGATTGGTGCCGGTAATTAACATGAATGGCAATACGGCCGAAACACCTGAACTTACACAGCGGGAGCGACAGGTGCTGGGACTGATACGCGATGGCTATCTCAGTAAAGAAATATCGGAAAAGCTCTTTATCAGCATACATACAGTCAATACACACCGGCAACGGATTCTGGAGAAACTGGGAGTGGACAATTCGATGGAAGCCGTGAGGTACGCTTCTCAATTAGGATTGTTGCAGTGATTTAGGTAGACAAAAAACAGTATCCCCATACCTTAATATTCCAGCGATTTTATTCTGTAAGATGAACTTAAATAAAAACCACGGAGTATGTTAACAACATCCGTGGTTTTGTTACGTGTGAATCATCCCGCCGATTTCTTGATTTTCATTTGGTTGTTTTCGCTAAACTTAGCTTTCAAAATCCTCATATCGTTACTTACTTTTAAATCAAGAATCTTAGCGTAATGCTGGGTTGTGTGAAGATTCTTATGTCCGAGCATTTTGGATACACTTTCAATTGGCACTCCATTCGAAAGCGTGACTGTTGTGGCAAACGTATGCCTGGCAATGTGAAAGGTCAGCTCTTTGGTTATTCCACATACGTCTGCAATCTCTTTTAAATAAGCATTCATTTTTTGATTGCTCAATATGGGCAACACCCGCTCTTGTGTTACAACTACCGGATGTTCTTTGTATTTCTCCAAAAGTGCGGCTGCAATCGGGAGTAACGGAATATTGGAACGTGTATCGGTCTTCGTACGGTTTATAAAAATCCAACGTTCCCCATCTACGCCGAATCCGATATTTTTATAAGAAAGTTTCTTTACATCCGAATAGGCCAGACCGGTGAAACAACTGAACAAGAAAATGTCTTTCACCTGATTCAGGCGATCTGTTGCAAACTCTTTTTGAAACATAACATCTAATTCCTCTTGAGACAAAAAAGGACGTTCTACTTCTACTTCTTTGCTTTTATAGTTAATAAATGGATTTTTAATCAGCCAGCCATTGGCCAGGCAAATACGAATAATCTTTCCAAAATTCTTGATGTATTTCGATGCTGTATTCTGACAGCAATTACAAACGGTTTTGAGGTAAAACTCATAACCGGTAATAAACTCATGATTGATTTTACGAATATCGATGTCTGAAATTTTATATTTCCACTGAAGAAAATCGACAGTATGCTTCAAGGAGGTTTCATAGCGTACAAGTGTCGCTGATGCATATCCTTTTCCAATCAGAGCTTTAATATCTGCATTGTGCTGCCTGAAAATGTCTATAAGCATATGCGCACGCTTATCTATACCCATAATCTTATTGCGCATGTTTTCAGTATTGACATCTTCATCCTCGCGGATTAGCTGCTGTTGATAATCGTACACCTTGGCTTTAAGGGCATCCAGATACGAATTTATGGACTTAGACTCAGCACTTGTGCCTTTCATCCGGTTACCCTCAACAGACCATTTGGACGGATGGGCATAACGTTTTGTGCACAATTCGATGCGTTGGCTGTCAATAGTCACGCGAAGGTAAATAGGAAGAAGTCCATTGCGGTTAGACTTTGCTCTCTTTACGTAAAAGAGAATGGATAGCTTTTCATTCATTTGTGGTAACCTTTTATTGTTCAAAAATACTTTTTCTTTGATTTTCAATCAAGATGTTCAAGGAATGAACTACTTGACTACAAGCAATTTTAGAACAAATTCGGGGTCATTTTTCTTTCCAATCTTTTGGTCCCCTTTTTTGACACTAAAAAACTGGTTAGAATTGAATTTCCAAGCTTCCGTATAGAAAACAAAAAGCTCGCAAATCATTGATTTTGCGAGCTTTTACTCATTTTTGAAATTCTTTTTGCGGAAAGCGAGGGACTTGTACCCCACTCGACTTTATCCATAATTATCAAGCAATTAACGATGCCAATTTTTCGTTAGTAACGGTTTAGTAACGGCAATGTGTCTGTCAATTTCATCAACCGACTTATCTGTGTCTGCCCATTTATTTTACCATTACAAAGATAGATTATTTCACTCAAGAATATGTATGTTCGTCTGTCAATTTCTTCCATATTTCTTGTTATTCAAAATTTATAATAGAAACAACATCTTAGCGAAAAAAAAGCACCGCATGATATGCTATTCATACAGTGCTTGAAGTTTGTGGAGTAATGAATTATTTACCTGCTTCAACAGATAATTTTCTGAACTCTTTCAACATTTTTTCAATTTCTAAGGATGCCTTACGAGCACGTATACCTGCGGCTTTATTATTCTTTTCTACTTGCTGATCTGCATTTTCTGTAAAGACATTAATCTGCTCTTTAATTCGTTTTACTAATTCTTCCATACTATGATTTATTTAAATTATTATCATAGCAAAGATAACATATAAATTCAAACTCATTTTACGTGTTTATCCTTTTCACAATGTTTCAGAAAGCCTGTTTATAACTAAATTTTCCCAAAGCTTGTTGATTAAAAATAATATATGGAACTTTGAGAAATAAATCTTGAATTAATATCTTATCCGTATCTGCAATGGATCCTATTTTTACCTTCGTGTCAAGTTTAGTTCTTAAAGCCTCTTATGAAGTTGCGAAAGCCGCATACAAAGAAATATGGGGGAAAGACATTATAAACAGAGTGTTTGATGCATACGAGAGTGCCATCGAAAAATGGGATCCCGATAACCAGACAGGAACAGATGCAAAAGATACTTTTGAAGAGAAGATTGCGCTCTTGAGAGATAAGATGCTGATGTCTGAAGATACATTTGGAACAGATGCTGACACCTATGATTTATTAGAGTTATTCAAGAATGAACTGCTTAACGATAAGATTGCCTATAATTGGTTGAATGAATTGCATTGGGAAACTATGCAAACTCAGTTAAATAGAATTGAAAAGCAAATAAGCAACCTATCTTCACCAAGTAAACCTCATCAGATCATACCGAGTAACTTTGATATTTTTCTCATTGACAATATAAAACCGAATCCGTACCACATTCCAAGAAATCTTACAATTGCAGTAACTGCTGATGACGAAACTCAAAATATCGCTACCGATTTAGTCTCACTTATCCAGCACAAAACTAAAATAGTGGTATTGGCTTGTGCCGGAATGGGGAAATCGGAAGAACTGAAGCAAACTGCAACTTTACTTGCCGAACAAAAAATTAAAATTCCGATCTTTATTTCTCTTCGCGATTATACCGGCGATAAGGATATTGAATTCTATTTACCAACACAGTGGGAGCAAGTTTCTTCAAATCATTTAGCCATTCTGATGGATGGGATGGATGAACTGCTACCCAGCGATATTGCAATATTTAAGAGAAAGCTTGATCTGTTTTGTAGAACTTATTGTGATGTTTCTGTCATCGTATCTTCCAGATCTAATTTTTATGATATCGCGTCTGCGAATACTCCCGGATCGCTAATAGATTTCAAGGAATATATTCTTCAACCTCTTACGTCAGNAGATATTATTGAATATGNGGAACGACATCACCAATTACAAGGACAAGTCTTTATAAATGCCATTTATCACAACCAATTTGACGATCTTGTTTATAATCCGTTTTTTCTGCCGGTCTTAATTTCCAATTATAAAAAACATGATAATCAGTTTGTTGGAAATAGGATAGATCTTCTGCAAGAGTTTATTGAAGAAAGGATTATTTGGGATAGATTTCATTTTCAATCGATAATTGAATTGAAGGACAAAAAGCTTTATGCTATAAAGCTTTTGTGCAAAATAGCTTTTGCAATCCAACTTTTGGGACAAAGAAAGATTGGCATAAATAATCTACAACAATTGATCCTTCAGGATGAATTTGAATTTCTGAAATTCTGTCCGATTATTAAGAAAGAAGAAGGCAGCGAAGATTGGATTTTTGAGCATAATAATTTTCAGGAACTCCTATGTGCCCAATATATTATGGAGCTGCCATTTAACAAGGTGCTTGATTTAATAAGTTACTTGGACTACGCCAAAGTAAAACCTTCGTGGGTAAATACCATTTCATTCCTGATTAGTCTTTTGAAAGATGATGATGAATTGTTCCAGCCTTTGATTGATTGGATTGTGACGAATGATCCTGAAATTCTGGTAAAGGTAGAAAAGGAGAGGTTATCACCAGAGTTGCGCTATGCAATTTTTACAGGCATATTTAACCATTATAAAGCCCTCAATATCTGGATCAAGTCAAGTAATATGACATATTATGATTTGGCTTGTTTTGGACAATCAAACCAAAGTATTGATTTTACTTTGAGTGAAATAATGAATACCACAAATAATAGAAGAGTTCGAATGAATGGTCTTTATCTATTCAAAAGTTTTTCCCACAAAAATGATTCTGACGTAGAGAAAAAGAAGGAAAAGCTCTTATTGCTTCTTGAGAATGAAAATCTGGATCCTGATTTTATATACGATGTGATTAATGCCATTAAAAGCCTTGATCATATCGATATTGAATTACTCAATAAACTTATGGATCTATTCGGACAAAACCATAATCAACATATACGTGCAGCAATCTATTCTTTATTAAATGAAAGCGCCTTTATAGATCAGTTTAATGCATACTATATCGAAGGTCTTGGAATACTACGAGGCTTCATTCTAAGACAAAAAGACCGAGAAAATATAACTTTTATGTCGGAAGAGCATACTCTATATGAAGGACTTGCTAAATTCAAAGAATATAATTCTTTGTCACATTTAATTGACTTTTATATTCAGCATTTTAGCCGACTGGATAGTGATCGCTCATTTCGTGAAATATATAGCACCGTCATAAATAATTGTATAAATTGTTTTAAACATGATGCTTCAATCTATTTATCCATACTACTTCTACTGACAGAACAATGCAGATATTGGCGCACTAAAAAGATTACTGCGACTAAAGAGTTTTTTCTGAAAACCAATACGACAGAGAAAGCAATTTCATACTACATAAATGGTTTGTCTGGTCAAGATTCAAAAGAGAATAATATACTCCCAATCTGTGAACTTTTGACAGAGTCGAATATGGATCTCCTCATAGAAGCGTACAAATCCGGGAGTTTAACACAGGAAGGACTTAATGCCATTGCGATAACTCTTTCAAGGGTAAATGTTGATTATTCCATTCGGTCGAAAGATAAGATTTTCAAAGAATGTAATATTCAATTAGATAATCCTAAAATTGTTGATTACGGTACTATAAGTAAAATCAGGACGCAGCGAAGCTTTGATTTACTATTTAATTGGGAGCAATACAAAGAAGAATGTTTGCGCATTTTTGAAGAAAAAGATAGTATGACCAGCGATGAACTTTGGAATTCGGATATTTATATGTCATGGGAAAACGAATCTTATTATCCTGAATCTGCACTGTCATTTCTTCAAGATCTAACAAGCAGTAAAGATCAAATACAAAAATCTAAAGTTGAAAATTTATTCAAACATCAAGACCAGTTAATAGGGTATCGTATTCAAAAAATATACTCATATTTAAGTTCGTATAAAGAAGAATTATCTGTTACAGAAGATCAATTGGCGTTTATTAAAAACTGGTATGATGAAAAAATTACTACTATCGATTTTACTAAAGCTTTGTATGATATTAAGGATGGATCTACTTTTATAAATTCCAAGGCATCACAACTTGTGTTTTTTATGCAGAAATTTAATTTCGCTTGTCCAGATGAAACCAAGCTTGATATGCTTTGTTTTGCTCATAGCGATGATGTATTGAACTTTACCGATATAGCATCTTCTTTGCCGAAAAATATGGTTGATAATAGAATTGTGCATCACATTAAAGATCATATTGTAAAATATGATACGATTTATTATAAGCATGCTGAGTATATATTTAGAAACCATTTATTGGAAGCTTATTCTACAATATTCGACGATTTAGTCTATAATCGAATCGATAGGTATAGAAAAGAGAGTATTATAGACCTATATTTTGAACACAATGTGGATCTTTCTCCTATAAAAGAGTTATTTTCTCAATTTGATTTTGAAACTAAAATAGCATGTTTAAACTGGCTAATTACAAGAGGAGACATCCGTTTTGCCCTAGATACACTGTTGACGTTGCAACCATACATCAATAATAAGCAAGATCAGAAAACAGTTAATAATTTGCTTATCAGATGTAGCTGTTTGCAGGGTTTAGAAAATAGCATTCGATGGATTGATGAATATAAAGAGTCTCCGTTTAGTCAGAGCGGTCAAAGTTTGGTTTATTTTGATGATATTGAAGCATTACCCTATTTTATGCAGTTGGTTGGACGGGATTATGATAAAAAAATACAAACGGAACATTCATTAGACAGAATGCTTCCTTTAGTGCTGGATGGTATTCAACATTTAGCTCTTGCTTCGAAAGAAAATTTTGATGCCGTTTGTCAGAGTCTACAAGCGTTTATTCAGGCAAAGAGTGGTGTATTAGATGAGGTGGAATTCCTGAATGCCACCATCGAGCGAATCAAAGAAAGATTTTTCCAAAATTATACCCCGACATACAAGATTAAAGATGTAAAACGAATGATAAAAGAATTTGCCGACTATCAATAGCCTCTCATATTATTTTCGGATATTTACCTATATTAAAACCACAATGCCTATAATTTACATACTTCTTCATATCTATAGCTTAAATATAATTATCGGCACAATTTCAAACAGTAAGATTCTGTTTATTCACCACAATACATAAGAAGCTTGGGAACAAATCTTGCCTATACTGTAAGACTTTACATTATTATCAAGACATAAGTAATGTGGTAACACACTTTTATCAACATATATTTTAAATGTTTGATTTTGGATTTTCACCTGCGGCATTCTTTGCTCCGCAATCTGCCGCATCATTGCTTCTTCATTTCCGACATCTCTTTGCAGAAAAAATAGATACCGTTTTGGCGAATAAAGTAAGTCTAGGTATTCCTTGCATAGCATACTCGTTTCACGCCCCCATAAAAAGTTCCGACTAAGGCATTGTAATTATGAAATAATTATAACTAAATAATTGCTTAGGCTTATCAATTTGATTTAAATCAATATATTTGCAATGTACATCGAAAAATTGTATATGTAATTATGGATAATCAATTAAAGAAGTTTAGAGATCGGTTGAGGATCACATTAATCCTTTACACATTCTCTAAACCTATCCAAAAAGAAGGCAATACAGATATTGCGCGAGTATTTTATACCGAGATAAAAATTCAAGCACTTGATTTTTTGCTTCGGTATCCCGATTTTTTGTCTTGTGAGTTAATGGATTTGATGGCTAATGATAATAGTATAAGCAAGTCCGAAATACAATCCATAATTAAAGAAATATACGCAAATGAAGAACCTATACTGCGAGTAGAGGAAATGCAAAAATTCTTCTTTGGTGCTTATGAAAGTATTGATGGTGTTATTCTTTTTTTGAAATCGGTTGGCTTTGTTGATTTTGAAAGTAAACGCCGTTCGGACTTACAAGCTTATGACAAAACCTACTACATCACCAATCGTTGTATTCAACAGGTTGAAAACAACTTGCTAAATATACCAAGTGTCAAATGGTATTACGACCGATGCGAACTTATCAAAAAGTATTTCGACAATTTTAATGGTTCAGACCTCAAAAAGCGACAATACAGATACAAAGAATACGCAGATATTCCCTATACAATGCTAATTCAAAACTTGAATGAGCAGGTAAGAAAAAGTTACCGCGAACACTTCAATGAGTTATTGCCATGAAGAATGATTTCAACTATAAGAAATTTATCCAGTATGTCCATGAACAGTTTTCAGATTCATTTTCGGAAGAAGATATTGAAAACCTGTTTGAACTAAATGAAAGTTATGAGAAGGATGACCCCAAATCACAAGGGAAAATATTGTCCATAAATGAACTCATTTTTTCAGGTATAAAATCAAACCAAGAGGCATTCTCATATCAGAGAAAATTTCAGAAGGGAATAAACACATGGATTGCCGATAATCTGAAAGGAAAATCTACAATATTCAAAATTATAAAATATTGTTTAACAGGCGACAATACTATAAAAAAAGCTATCAAGGAGTGGTTTAAAGATTTTTTGCTTGAATTTTCTTTGGCCAGTGATACTTATACGGTTCATATTGATGCCTCTGCACCGCGAGTAAGGTGTGCATTGTATAAATTTTCCATTGAAGAATTTGAGAAACTTAAAGGGGAAGATAAACTTAACCTAATAAATCCGAATACAGTATTTACGGCTACCAGCGAAAAAGAATTTACAGAGAAAATCGAAGATTTCTTTTTTAATGAATTATCGTTTTACACACTTCAATATCGCCATCGACCTGGATTGAAGAATGAATCTGTTGAAGCAAATTTATCGTGGCAAACATACTTCAAGTCAATATACCTTGAATCAAGCAACTACAAATATCTTTATTTTGAAAAAGAAAATATTGGCAGGCAAGGGACTAAAATTCTTGAAATGCTTTTGGGGCTTCGATTGACCTATCCAATAAATCAGCTTACCCTATTAAGGGACATGAAAGATGAGAAAATAAGAAATGCAAAATTTGTTTTGGAAGAAAACAAAAAAGCAAATAAAGATGATTTAGGCAAATTGGCTAAAGAATTAGAAGGCATTGATAATAAATTAGCGGAACTGAATAAGCAAAAAGATTTTCAATCTTTTGAAGGAATTTTGAAGGAATATGGAAATTTAGAAGCAAGTATTGCTAAGAAAAAAATCGAACGAAACAATCTACAATCCTCATACAACACTGCTGATGGTCAATTATCCGATTTGGAAAGAGAAATCAAGCAATTTTCTGACAGCATAAAAGAAAGAGATGGGGAAATAAAACGAATTGACAAGGATATTATACAAAAAGAATTATTTGTCGAAGCAGGAAGTTTCTTTACAAATTTAGAGGTACGTGAATGTCCTCATTGTGAACACCCTGTTAGTGCTGAAAAGAAAGCGGAAGAACGGGATTCTCACACATGTAGTCTTTGTGGAACAAATGTTATAGTTAAGAAATCCGACGATGAGCAACAGAGAGAACATATCGCAAAACTGAATGCAGAAAAGGATGAGATTCTGAAAAATATTGAATCGCTAAAAAAGCAGTTAGCAGACAAACAGAATTACTTGAAAAGTGTAAAAATTATCTATGATAAGGCTCTAGCTAATTTACAAAAACAACCAAAGACAAATGAAGAAGAACAAAGATTGAATCAGTTGGGTAGTATACTTCGTCAACAAACAGAAGAACAGAAACAATACCAAGAAGCACTAAGTAAGAAGAATGGTTACATCCAACAACAAGCAATTTTACAGTATCGAATTGATGAACTGAAAAAAATAGAAGCGAATGCCTTGCCTGATGAAAGTGATAAATTAGACAAGGAAGTCAAGGTGTTGAATTATGGAATAGATGGACTTAAAACAAAGCGTGCCCAGTTGAATAAACAAATGTTAGAAACATTTCAGAATCTTATATTAGCACAAATACAAGATTTTGGTACAACTTCTATTACTGGTGTACGGATTGATGAAAAATATGACCTCGTTTTAGTTCAACATGATAAGGAAGAAAAATTTGAAGATTTAGTAGAAGGCGAGAAATTAAGAGTAAAATTAGCCTTTTACCTATCCATTATACAATTGGATATAGACCATCAACTTGGCCGGCATCCTCGTTTCTTGATTTTTGATGCACCGGGTAGTGAAGAAATGATTCCATCTCATTTGCATGGATTGATAGAAAATTTCAAATCAATAAATAAAAAATTTCAAGATAACTTGCAGATATTCATCGGTTCTGCGCTTAGGAATTTTTCAGAAGTAACCGACCCATCCAAATCTGAAATTAAAGAAGAAGATGCATTCTTATTTTAAGGCTTATGTTTGATTGGGATAATAAAACAGCTATAGAGAAAGTTCTTTTCTTCGACAATTTCTATCAAAATGTGGATGTAGAAACTGTTGTTGTCGATGACTTGGTGTCCTTTCTTGAAAATGTCTTCAAAACATCATCCGATGCTTTTTTGAAAGAACGGGCTTTGTATTATTTGAGTGGACTTCTTTTAACAAAATATACTACCAATCCATATAAAGCAATAGCCTTATTATTGGACATAAAACCTACCGATGAAGAATTTTTGATAGTTGAGACTATTAAATTCCTTTTCCTATTTCATTCAATGGGACAATATGACCAGATTCGGTCAGCCATAGAAGGTTTTCAGAATCATCAAAGCGCAGAAGTTACATCAGAAGCCTATTTTCGTTTAGGGCTGATGGAATTGGAAAATATCACGACTGCACTTAGCACCATTGATTTGCTACAAACTCTAACTAATGCAGAAAAGTTTTTCAGGGCAGCCACTATTGAAGTTGAAAACAGGGTTGATGCCGATTTCTTTTTGTGTTTTATCACTTTACAATCAGCAATTTTCAAGAACGATTATAAAGCATTTGAAGTTGCTTATAATGAAATGCTAAGTGCTGTTTCGGAAAAACAATTGTATTCATTGGATGCCGGAGATATAGAAATTGAATTTTCTATATATAAACTAATTGAGCAGTTGAAAAGAAGTTATGAAACTACTCATAGGAGTAACATTTGGCATTATCCGATATCGGAATTAACTACTTTGAACGATTCATTTATACAACTTGAAAAATGTGCAATGATTGATTCTTTTTATCAGGATTTCCATTCACATATAAAAACAGGGGTAGTTCAAAACTGTTTAAATGTCGTGTACCAGTCAGGGCTACAAGATAAGACGGAATTACTTAAAAGCATAGATACCTCTGTTGAAACGTCTATTACCAATAATTTCCTTAGTTATGTCATAAACTTATTGAAAAGTAAAGACTCATCAATCCAAAATGACACACAGTTTGCATTGATATTGCGCGAGATAATCACTAACCCCCAAGATGTAGAACAGATGTTAACCAAACTTGGAGATAGCCGAAATACAACAACCGTTTTAGGCGTATTAGGCGATTATTTGAAACGAAATCAGGTTGGGATTGCTCATTTTGTAACAGGATATATCACAGGGGATGAAGTGCTAAATTCACTAAAGAAAAAGATTGCAACATTATTACCTGACTTGGACATAGAAAAACAAAAAATATTCTTTGATGTATTGGCGCATGTGATTCGTTATGCCTATCATTCTCATTGGGGATATGATAAGTCTAAATTCTTATTCTTGTTTTCAAAAAACGTAACTGGCGGAATCGGAGCTGATGCCAAAGAAGGGCATTTACAAGATAGTTTATTTGAAAGTCTGAAACACACTACAATGGCACAATATTTTGAATACGAAAAAGGAAAAGTAGCCAGTGGTGGACGTGTCGATATAATATTCCAATGTGATAAAATGCGTATACCGATAGAGGTTAAAAAGACCGATGAATCGCCAACGCTCGAAAGTATTGAGAAGTATTATATTGCACAAGCGCAAACCTACGCTTCAGCGTATGATCAATTAGGAATCTTTGTATTGTTGGATTTAAGTGACAAGGGAAAAAAACCGACGTCCAACTTTAAAGACTGGTTTAACTTACATCATTTGTCTCCAGCCACTAACTTGCCAGTTAATCATCCTGATTATGTTGTTTCGGTCGTGATTCCTGGGAATAAGTTGTTGCCAAGCATGATGAGTACATATAGATAAAGCTTAGATATGATAACACTTTCAAAAAAAATAAAGCTTGAATTGTATAGACTTTTGAGCAAAGAGCCTAATGTTTTTGGCGAGAATAAAAATGAAGGTATAGTTTCATTTTTAAATGAAATATGGGACTTAAGCCTGATGAAATCAGAAGATAGTAGATTTAAAAACGCTCTTGGTGATTTCACTCAGCACCTTGTGAATAATGATGATTATAGCTATGACTATGTATTTCAAGAACGATTAAACCTGTTAGAAGATGATGACAAGTTCTCCAAATTTATTGAAGCAATAGTCTCTCCAAAATACAGAAATGAAGAAGACGACATATTTAAATTCATTTTGCTGATAAATCCGTATTTAGGAAAAGAAGGAAAAACATTGTTTCTTAGCGATTACGATGTAAATGGATATCCTATATACAAATTGGGAACAATATCAAAAGAAAACACTCCCGATGATATTAAGCCTAATGAAATTATTTTTTATGTTGTAAAAAATCCAACAGGAAGAAACGATCATGCAAATTCACATAACAAACCACCGACTTACCCATCTTTTGTTTTAGCATTCAATGATGGTTGGAATGATTATAGTGTCCGAAGTTCTTTTTGCTTGTTTTATTATAAGGATAAGGATAATGGTCCAATTAATATTGGAGGAACTAAAATTATATATAAGAATGAGGAAAATACGGCTCAATTCCTACCTGATCACTTTACTTCATTAGATGAGAATTTTTGCTCTCTAGGACAAGAAGATCACTACTACGTAGAATTAAAAGACGCTTTCGGGAAAAATATCCACAGTGTTCTGTTTGCCTTAAGAGACGCAGCATTTTTCCCTGATACTCAAGATGATTTTCAAACTAATGACAACTTCAAAAAATCTTTGATAAGGTTTGATGGTGCAGAAAGATTATTAAGAGAAGCTCCATATAAATTATATGGATATGATTTATCTAATTTATATAGTTTTAAATATTGTTTCAAACCTACGTATTCCGCAAATTCAGTTGATATAGAATTTGACTTCAATAATAATCTTTTAATACCAAATAGAATTTACGCCTTAATTGGGAAAAATGGAACAGGTAAGACTCAATTAATGACATCTCTACCTATTATGATTTCTCGAAAAAATGATGAATCATTTATCCCAAGAGCTCCATTGTTTAGCAAAATAATTGCTGTTTCATATAGTGTGTTTGATAGATTTGAAATCCCTAAGAAAACAAGCACTTTCAATTATTATTACTGCGGAATAAGGAATGATAATAATGAACAACTATCAGAAAAAGAGTTAGTGGTTAGATTTGGTGAAACTTGTCGTAAAATCGAAAGTTTGGGGCGTATTAACAAATGGAGAAAAATCTTACTAACCTTTATCAATGAAGAATTGATAAGCTTATTTTTGATAGAACGAAGTGAAGATGAATATTCTTATCGAAATTTTTACAAGGTTAATATAGCAGGATTTAAAGACGTAAAGAATAAATTGAGTTCTGGTCAGGCGATAATTTTGTTTATTATAACAGAAATAGTTGCCAATATAAGATACGACTCCCTTCTTCTTTATGATGAACCGGAAACACACCTACACCCAAATGCAATTACCCAATTAATGAATACTATATATGAATTAGTAGAAGAATTTCAATCTTACTGTATTATTGCAACTCATTCTCCTCTTATTGTCAGAGAATTATTTTCTAGGAATGTTTATATCCTTGATCGAGACGATGCATTTCCATCAATAAGACGTATTGCATTAGAATCATTCGGAGAGAATCTGAGCGTGTTAACGGAAGAAATATTTGGGAATAAAGGTATTCCTCAACAACATAAGAAGATTTTGAGAGAAATAGTTGATACCGGAAAATCTTACGATGAAATAGTTTCTTTACTAGAGTTTGACGAGATTCCATTGAGCTTGAACGCACGTCTATTTATTAAGAGTATGGTTGAAAAAAGAAATAGACAAATGAATTAAGAATATGAAGAACTTGATTCACTATACCAATGATGCTTTTGATTTCCATGAAGAAGTTCTTAAAAGCAAGAATTCAACTAAAGAAGACCCTACATATAAAAAACGTATTGAGGATTTGAAGCCCCCTGTTAAGTCTCAGTTTGACGTTTATGATGAGAATTTTGCAAAAAGAAGATTAGAAGACATTGAAAATTTTAGCTTTAAAGAAAGTGAGAAAGATGATTTGCTAAAGTTATATTCGTATAAAAGCATTATTATACAAAGATTAAAAGTTCATGTTACCACTACAGCAACTAACAGGATTATCAATACTTGTCCTAATTGTACTATTAGTGAAATAAATTCATTCGACCATTATTTGCCAAAAGAGAAGTACCCTGAGTTTGTGGTGAACCCTAAAAATCTATTCCCGAGTTGTACCAAATGTAATAGCCATAAAAAAGATAACTGGCTCAAAGACAGTAAAAGATTATTTTTAAATCTATATCTTGACTCATTGCCTATTGAGCAATATTTATTTGTCGATTTAACAATATCGGGAGATGTTGTCACAGCAGTGTTTTCTCTTAAAAATAATGGAGCCATTGATATGGGTGCTTTTGAACTCATACATAGTCACTATAGCAGGCTACATTTATTAGAAAGATTTAGTGATAATACAAATGAAGTTATTACCTCTTTGGAAAATACAATCAACGCTTTTTTATCTGAATTGTCATTAGAAAAAATAATTCCAACTATTATTGATAAAATCAATAGAGATAAACTCGCTTTCGGTCATAATTATTGGAAGTCTATTTTAGAGTTTGAATTAGTGAATAACTTAGAATATTTAAAACGTTTCAAATAATGATTGACTATAACCCACTATTCAAACCATTTAGCATGCCGCCAAATGTAATGAAAGCAATTCTTGCTCATCCATTCTATCCTTCGGAAAAGAGTATTGAACTAGGAATTTTCAATTCTCATCGTTTTGCATTTTACTTTTGGGCAAAGTGGTCTATAGAGAAAAAAGATAAGGTAGTACCTGATTTAGTTACTTTTGATTGGCATCAGGACTTAGCATATCCAGGAGATACGGAAAAGGAATGGTTGGGAAAACTAGATTTGGACAATTTGTTTGAAGTGTCATTCTATGCTTGGGCTAAGTTATACCCGCATAATGATAATCACATAGTTTCAGCAGCATATCTCAATTTAATTGGAGATATTTATGTGGTTTGCAAGCAGGCTCACTACGGTAAAATTGATGATGGAGTTAAGGAATTCAAAGATATACATGGGCGTGTCCATCGTATTAGAAAATTTGAGAATCATGAGACGTTGATCAAACATGTTGTCACTCAAAATATCGAACAGATATATTTTGACATAGACTTAGATTATTTCACCATCGAAAATTCGACATCGAATGATAAACAGCATTTTACCTACGTGAAAGATAAAGATATTAAAGCGATATTTAATCTTGACAGTCCTTTAATGCAATGGGTGACAAAACGAGTTGAAGGAATGACAATTGCTTTAGAACCAGAGCATACAGGTAGTATAAATAAATCCATGAAGTACTTTGGATTACTGGAGAAACTATTTTTCAATGGTTCTGTTTTCCAATGGAAAACAACATGGAGGCATCTTAAACGATGATTTTTTCAAGACCACCTGCGAAATCATTGCTCTAAGACTCACTGTAAAAACAGATTTGCCAAAGTTCAAGGCTTTATAGAGACTTTTATCACGGCAAAGTGAGGTTTCATCAAAAGAGAGAATTTACCCTAATAATAAAAATATGCTCTTATGACTACTTTAGATTCAACTGATTATCAAGTAACAGGCAGTAACGAGACTGCTCTGTTTACGTTAAAAGCTTACCGTGGAGAGGGGATGCTTTTATTAGCAATGAACTGGAAAGAGGGTCAACCTCCAAAAGATTTTGTTGGTTTTTCGATAGAGTATAAAGAACCAAATGGAGATAAATTTTTTGCTTTGAAAAACCGTCTTTCATTTACTAATGACAAAGGTAAAGTAAGTACAGACAGTACATCATCATTGTTGGCGCCGTTTCAGAAGTTCAGATGGGTGCATTTTCCCCGAAATGCAGATTTGAAAGGGCTATTTACATATAAGGTGAAGCCTGTTTTTATGAACGATAAGAATGAATTGAGTTATGGTGAATCTCAAATAGTAAATATTGAATTGCGACGAGAAACTTATCCCGACATTCTTAATGTCACGTTCACACGTGGATATGTTTCCTCTCAGGCATTCGTGGATCGCTATCAATCGGACGGAGGGATTGCAGCTTTATTGCCTCCCGTTGCCAAAGCTGGCCTTGACTATGTCCCTACTCACCCCGAAGCAAATGAAGCATTGCCTTGGATGGGATTTGAAGCAACTGCTGAAATCTTAAAACTCTTGGATGAGGCCATAGCAGATGGAGAGGCAGAGGTGAAAATTGTCGCCTATGATCTTAATCTGCCGGAGGTAGTAACACAGCTTGAAAAACTCGGAGAACGATTAAAAATCATTATTGATAATAGCACTGGTCACGGTGATTATGACTCTGCAGAAACTGAAGCTGCAAAACGGTTGTATCAATCCAGTAAAGGTAATGTAAAAAGACAGCATCTTGGTAATCTACAGCATAACAAAACCATTGTAGTGGATGGAGCAAAGATGCAGGTTGCAGTCTGCGGATCAACAAATTTTAGCTGGAGAGGCTTTTACGTACAAGCAAATAATGCATTGATTGTTCGAGGCAAAGATGCAATACAGCCTCTTGTAGATGCATTTAATAATTACTGGAAGTGTGATGACGTAAAAAACTACGGACAAACCACCTCGGCTGAATGGAATACTCTTCCGTTGAATGGAATTGATGCTAAAATTTCGTTTTCTCCTCACTCATCGTCTAATGCCCTCCTTGATAAAATAGCAGCCGATATGGGACAAAATACTAAATCCAATTTACTTTATTCATTGGCCTTTTTATATCAAACAGATGGTCCAATAAAGGACGCTATAGGTAAACTGACTGCTAATGATGACATGTTTGTTTATGGTATTTCGGACAAAAAAACTGGAGGATTAGATTTTCATAAACCGAATGGCAATATTTCTCCTGTTTATGCATCTGAACTTTCTAAAAATGTACCAGAGCCATTCAAATCGGAGCCCAATGCTGGAATTGGAACCCGAATGCATCACAAGTTTGTGATAATAGACTTTAATACCCCGGATGCAAGAGTCTATCTGGGGTCGTACAATTTCTCGTCTACAGCTGACAGGAAAAACGGTGAGAATTTACTTTTAATAAAGGATAGAAAAATTGCCATAGCATATATGATTGAAGCATTGCGCATTTTCGATCACTACCACTTCAGGGTATCCCAAAAAGAATCTACGAAAACAGGCAAGATTTTATCTTTAACACGGCCACCTCGAAATCTGGAAGACAAGGCGTGGTGGGAAGAGTATTATACAGATGCCGTCAAAATAAAGGATAGGGAATTATTTGCCTGATAACGAATCTGAATCAAAGTTGTAATCATCTTAAATAAGCTGTAAGATATTTCTGTTTAGTGCCTGAATGCCTGCGACACTCTTTGCGTTCTCGTTACACATCCAGAAGCCTCATACCACGCTATTGCTGGGCATGAGGCTTCGGAGTTTCATTTCCACTGCAAAGAAAGTCTCGGTATGAATACACAAGCGTACTTGCTTCGCGTACCCTTGTTTCATAAGAATGCATATATTTCCAATAAAACCGATTTATTAATCCTTCCGCCCATCAATTACGGTTTCTCTATTCTATTGCATGAGCCTGAGATTCTGATTCAAGAGCAAAGTTGCTTCCGGGTTCTTAACAGGAAGGAAAGTTCAAGCCAAAGGGTTTTGATAAAAATCTTCCTCTCTATTGTCGAGCGTATTTTTCTCAAAAAACTTGCCTTCCCTAAACCCTTCATCATTTCAGCTCTAGAACAGAACTCACTCCGGCTCTTTAGACGCATAGATAAATTTAGAATCTCCTAAAGGTATTCTTCGGAATCTCAAATAAAAAACTCATAGTCAATGCCTATGAGTTTTCATATTAAACATCACAAATCCTATTTCTAATTCTGTTTCTCCACTAAGTTTTTAGCAAAGTTACAGGAAATCACCCACAAGTTGCAAGGTCAAGCACTGCGTGTTTCTGACAACAATCTCCACACCTTCGGGTAGTATTCTTGTCGAAAACCTTGCATGAAGTGGCTGCATTTCCTGTAAGCGTGAAAGCAAAAAATTATTGTTTCACAATTAAATTTTGCTTGTCATGAAAATAGATTATTTCAAAATTCCGGAAATTCATGTATCTTATAAAGATACCGTAAAAACAACTGAACGTTTTCAGATTACATGTTCAGAAGATACTGTAAAGATCTTCAAGGTTGCTTTTGATGACTGCATGCAGCATCATGAAGAAGCGTATGTCATTTATATGAATCGCTCCAACAGGGTATTGGGCATATCCAATATTTCAAAATGTGGAGTTGGCAGTACAATGGTGGATATTAAGATCATCATGCAAACTGCACTGAAAGCTCATGCTTCAGCCATTATCTTTTCTCACAATCATCCTTCTTCCGGCCTTCAACCAAGTCAGGAAGATATCAAAATGACAAAGAAATTAAAAGAAGCCTGTCAGCTTCTGGATATTTCATTTCTGGATCATATCATCATGACCGAAGAATCTCACTATAGTTTTGCTAATGAAGGGCTTTTATAGCCCTTTTTTTGTCGAAACGACATTGACATAATAGAACAGAATCTACTCCTCTCATTACCGCATATCTTATCATGAATTTAGAGCGAATTGCCCTCAATAACGAATCATTTTAATAACACTTTAATTTTTGGTTTTCCAAAACAACGGCTTAATGCTATAAATCAATACAAACAGATATGACAAAATTAATTATTTGATTGTAATGTCTTACTTTCACATTCTGAAAAATTAAATCTGTAATTTTGCAGATATTACATTGCTTATTAACAAGAAAAATTGATGAAACGCCCATTCATAGTATATCTAAAAAATAAAACATCCCTAAAATTTGAATACAAAAATGATGTTTCAAATGTCACTCGTTCTGAAAGCGGATATCATATCACATTTAGCAACGGAAGAAGCTATAATTACGGAGCAGATAAAGTTCAACATTATCCCTTTGTATCAACAAGGGATAATGTACGCATATATGAGAAGGGTAAATTAAATACGAAATATAATACTGTTGATAATTATGGTCGTTATTTGATTTTCCGAGATGGAGATAGTTGCTCTTATCCAATTGAAAATACTTCGCGTATTGAAATTTGTGATATAAAGAAGAACCAAGATCAGTCAAAATTGCTCATTGATTATTTTAGAAAAATACTGGAAAGATCAGGCGGAATATCTTTTGACATTCCATCCGAAGAACAAGAAGATAGAACTCCCAATCAGATCAGTTCTGAAATATTGCTCAAGGCTCTTGATGGCTTAGATTTATCAGAATCAAGATCAGTATTATCTAACTATATTGATGGAGTCAATCCTGCTGTTGACACTCCCAAAGAGCCATTAATCTATCCGTTTGGATGCAATGAAAGCCAGAAATTGGCGGTTGAAACTACTCTTAGCAATAACATAAGTATAGTAGAAGGTCCTCCGGGAACAGGCAAAACCCAAACAATTCTCAATATTATAGCCAATCTTTTAGTGCAGAACAAAACTGTAGCCGTTGTTTCCAACAATAACTCTGCAGTCTTCAACGTGCTGGAGAAATTAGAAAAATATGGCTATGGCATGGTCGTGGCATCGCTTGGAAATAACGAAAACAAAACTTCATTTTTCGATAATCTTAAAGAGCAAGAAATTAATCGCGATTTTGAAATTTCGCAAGAGAAATTGAAAGAAGCAAGAACGGAAATTCGGGAATTAGATTCTATCCTAACCAAGTGTTTTCAGTATCGGAATAAATTAGCCACCTTAAAAACAGAATTGTCAGATGCCGAAATAGAATTTAATCATGTAAAAGCAGAGCAGCCAATCGATCTGAATGTACGAGCTATACTGGACAAGAAATTTTATCGCAAATGGAATTTTACGAAGGTTCTGAAGTTGAAAGACTTGCTCTCTGCTATTGATGCCAAGAACAAATTGTCCATAATACTCAAGTTGCAGTTGATTTTCCAATATGGAATTTTCGACTTGAGTAGTATTAGTCGGTACAGGGAAGAATTGCACGTTTATGTTAACCACAAATTCTATGAGTTATACATAGCAAAGATCAAAAACGAAATATTGAATGTGGAAGATTGGCTGAGTGCTAATAATGAAGAGGCAAAACTAAAACGTTTTATTGCAATATCTAAAGAAATATTCAACGGTGTATTATTTGAAAAATACAGCGCTTTAGATAAAGTTGCATTCAATGTTAGAGACTACCGTAACCAATTCTATGATTTCACCAAGCATTATCCTGTAATTCTGAGTTCTACACTCTCACTGCACACAAGTATTCCCAAAGGATATCTATTTGATTATGTATTTATAGACGAATCTTCACAGGTAGATATCATCAAGGCTGCCGTATGTTTTTCCTGCTGTCGAAATGTAGTAGTAGTTGGCGATAGTATGCAGCTCACTCACATTGTAGATAAACAAGCTAAAGAGGTTGCGGAGCAGACCTACTTAGAGTGCGATGTGCCTTCGGCATATAATTATGTCGAACAAAATATTCTGAACTCCTTGAAAAATTTATATGAGAATGCCGTAAAATCTGTACTGCTTAAAGAGCATTACAGATGCCACCCAACAATTATCGGATTCTGCAATAAGAAGTACTATAATAACAATTTGGTAATTATGACCTCCGCAGATAATCATCCATTCCGAATTATTGAAACCAATATTTCCGGAGGAAGGCCTAATTACAATCAAAGACAGATAGATGAAACTGACTTATATATCCGGGAAAACTACTCTGAGGACTATACAAAAATCGGAGTAGTTGCGCCATATCGGAAACATGCAGATATGTTACAAAAGCAACTACCGAATGGCGCAGAAGCCGATACGATTCATAAGTATCAGGGACGAGAGAAGGAAGTGATTATATTCAATACCGTTAGCACTAAAATAGTACCATTTATTGATAATCCCAATCTTATAAATGTTGCCATATCAAGGGCTGTTAAGGAATTTATTGTGGTAAAACCGACATCAATGGAGCTTCCTCATGGAACTAACATTGGTGATATGATACGCTATATATGTTATACGACAGATCCAAATAAAACAATTGTTCAAGGTAAAATATGCTCCGTTTTTGATCTCCTGTATAAAGAATACAGCAAAGTGTTCGAATCGTTTCTTTTGCGAAATAACGATATAAAAGGTTCCCCCTCTGAAAAAATCACGTACAAATTACTGACTGATAGCATACTGTTAAATAATGTGCAGTTTGCATCGATCGGCATAGCCAGAGAATATAAGCTTAGAGATCTTATTCGGGATTTTCAATTATTCTCAGAAGATGAAATTAGATTTATAAAGAATAATTCAAGAATTGACTTTCTGTTGTATAATACGATTGATAAGACACCCGTGTTGGCTATCGAAGTAGATGGAGTATCGTTTCATGACAATGAATTGCAACAGAAAAGAGACAATCACAAGAATCATATTCTGGAAATTATCGGACTCCCATTACTTAGATTATCAACTGACGGACATAATGAGGAGGCCAAAATAACTGCAAATTTAAAAGCAGCAATGGGATTGCATTGATTTTTACTTGGATAATAATGAACGGATAAAGAAAATATCCGCTCGCTATACTCTTAATATTGAAGTTGTTTCTCCACTAAGTTTTTAGCAAAGTTACAGGAAATCACCCACAAGTAGCAAGGTCAAGCACTGCGTGTTTCTGACAACAATCTCCACACCTGCGGGTCGTATTCTTGTCGAAAACCTTGCATGAAGTGGCTGCATTTCCTGTGAGCGTGACAGCAAAAAATTATTGTTTCACAATTAAACTTTGCTTGTCATGAAAATAGATTATTTCAAAATTCCGGAAATTCAAGTATCTTATAAGGATACCGCAAAAACCACTGATCGTTTTCAGATTACATGTTCAGAAGATACTGTAAAAATCTTCAGGGTAGCTTTTGATGGCTGTATGCAGCATCATGAAGAAGCGTATGTCATTTACATGAATCGCTCCAACAGGGTATTGGGCATATCCAATATCTCAAAATGTAGAGTTGCCGGTACAATGGTGGATATTAAGATCATCATGCGAACTGCACTGAAAGCCCATGCTTCTGCAATTATCTTTTCGCATAATCATCCGTCTTCCGGTCTTCAACCAAGTCAGGAAGATATCAAAGTGACAAAGAAATTAAAAGAAGCTTGTCAACTTCTGGATATTTTATTTCTGGATCATATCATCATGACTGAAGAATCTCACTATAGTTTTGCTAATGAAGGGCTGTTATAGCCCTTTTTTGGTCGAAACAACATTGGCACAGTAGAACAGAATCTACCCCTCTCATTACCGCATATTCCCTTAAATGCCCAATGCTTCTGCATAACAACAAAAAAAGTCTCTGAACTTCTCCAGAGACTTTTATCAATAATACACTTTATATCTACTTGATTAATAAAATATTATTTGATTTTTAATTCATTGATGGTTTGTGCCCGAATTATCTGACTGTTGTCGATTATAAAGTCCTGATGCCGTCCTCCGTTTTTCTCAAAGAGTTCTACCACCAGCCGTTTATCATCCGTGATGGTAAATTTGCTCATCGCAAACACAGTCCGTTCCTCACTCTTTCCGGCTATTTGCGTTACAAAATGGTATGCACGAAGGGGCTCAATGACGGTTTCCTGTATAGCCGTACGTTTAAGGACTTTTTTATCAACTATCTTCCATCGGATAAAATCCACATCAAATGGAACATTCGAACTGTTTTTGATTTGCATATGGAAGTACAACATGCCGTCATAAGTATAAATACCTTTCAGCTGGTACTGAATGCCGAACCGTTTACAACCGACATGCTTTACCATTCGCTTATCTTCCTGATAAACGGACTTCATAATCAGTTGAACTAATTTCGGAGATTGATTGCCAAGCTCGGACAGATAAATATCCATGGCATTGTTAGGTCGGTTGACAGCTTCCCCGTCATGAATAAAATCCTTCATTTCCACATTGAGCTTTTGCGGTTCATCGGCATACTTCACATTGAAGGTATAAAAACTGCCTTCGTCGGTGATCACCGAAAAATTGGTTTCCGTTTCAAATCCTTTGACAGCCGCTTTTACCCTTACAACATTATCCGAACCGTCGGCTATCCCCGCAATGATATTGGCAGAACCCAGATCAATATACTTCACCGCTGAAGGAAAGATAATGTGCAACGTTTTATCGAAAGTGACCTCGACTCCGTAAGGTGGAATCATCCTGTCGTACATAATTTTACGGGTCATGCCCTGAAATAAATCACCCGTTGATGGTTTGTTTTGTGCTTGGATTGAAAACAGGGTTGCTACGAAAGCAACCAGAAAAAGAATACGTTTCATAATGATTGAAATAAATGAATTGATTATTGGATTGTGTTTTGTTTATCGCTTGCCAACAGAAATATCCGGTATCCGGCTTTCAGTTTGACCTTTACTTCTCGAAGTTTTTTAGCCACCAATTGCAAAGCACCCTGAATCAAGCTACGGCCCATATCGGCGGCCAGCTGTTGTCCTGCATTACCTGCCAGACTGATGCTTGTTCCACTTGAAGTTCCCATATTGGCCACCACCTCTTTGGCGGCATTGACTTCGGTAGTGTTGGGAATAAAAATACCCCGTTGCCCGTCGGTATCATAGGCAGACAATGCCACCGGCAGGATGGCACCTTCATATTCTAAAGAACCGACCGTAATCTCCAACCGTTCTCCCTGCACTTTGACCACTCCGGTAACAACCGCATTTCGGGGAACAATCATATTGCCCACCTGCACTTGTTCCAGAAGCCGTAGCCGGACACTTTGCCCATCCATCACGGTTTGGTTGTTGTGGATACAAGCCGGAATGGTATTCCGTGTTTCCTGAACAACACTGGAAGTCGGAGTCAGGAACCCGACATTCTGGACCGGATCTGGGGTTTTGGTTACGGGGACAATGCCCTTGCTTTGCGGCAGAGAAGAGACAGTCTGTTTTACTACATGCGATACCGGGACAACCGGCAGTTTGCCCGAACTGTTCCGGGACGAAAGCTGTCCGTTTACTCCGGCGGCAGTTTGTCCCTGTCCTTGCATTTGTGGCATATACTTAGCTGCCATCTGATAGGATTTCTCCATCAGGGCAACCTGTTCATCCACATTGTTTTTGTGATTCTCGTTTTCGGCTAACTTGGCTTTGGTCTCTTCCAGTTCCTTGGCTAAACGTTCCTTTTCAGGGTCTTGCCTGGGGTTATCATAAAAACCTCCCAGTGTCCGGTTAATATCCCGGTAGGCTGAAACGGAATTCTGGATAGAAGAAGAGCGGGGTGCTCCAAAGTACCGATTGGCATTGGAACTTTTAATCGTGTTTAGGGCTATGCCGTTACCGGCAAAAGCACTCTTTTCTTCTTGTAAGGGACTTTCTTTCCCATCCTGTCCCAGCATGGCGGCAAAGTCTTGCAGGGAACGAACCTTCTCTTCTTTCTTTTGACGATCCTGTTCTTCTTCATAAGCCAGCTTCTTGTCCCCTACGATTCCTTTATCCTTGGGCATGGGAATGTCGGGGTTGAATCCGTGCGTGGGTTGTCCTTTTTCCTTACTAGGAAAGGAAGGTGTAAAGATCAACCACATGCAGGCTCCAAAAATGATGAATAACAATGCAAAGACTGCATACTTCTTCATCTTCTGCTTTTGAGCGGGAGTAAGACTGGGCTTACTCTCGGCTGTCGGTGGATTGTTTTCTTTCATACGCTTGTTGTTTAATTGGTTTGTTAATACTATCGTAAATTGCTTGCCGGTGACGTTCACCGGAGGTGATGTTTAATCGTCCGACATGTTCGATTCTCATACCATTGGCGATGGTGTCCTGGTACTGCCATTGGGCATTCCGCCATCCGATATTGTAGATGGAACTGACCGTCAGATAGAGCGAACTGATTCCAAACAGAGTGCACAGGATCAGGATCGTAATGATCCGTTTCTCGGGAGAAAGTGCACCGCACATCCTTCGTAAGAGATCATCCGACACATCCCGCCAATGATTGATGCATTGCTTTATTTTTTTCATAAGCAGCAATGGTTAGCGGTCGACGACCTTGAGATCCTTATTTTCTACTATTTCGAAATTCTCCATTGTGAAGCCATGCGGGTTGTTGTCCGATCGTACCGAATTGATCAGGTTGCAACGGGTCACCAAACTTCGTTCGGTGATGTTGCTTTCCCGGATAATCATCTGCCGGGCATAGGTCACTACCCGGTAAGGATAACTGTTAAAGTTGCAAGCCATGCTGTCGATGGCGATGGTTTGGTTGACATTGCCGGCAATGATCCGATTGTAGTACCCATTCTCCGTTAGATCCTTGTAATACCCGAAAGCGCTTTTATCCACCAGAAACAAAGCCCGGTGGATATTGCTTTCTATGGCATCCTTATCGGGAGAAAGGGTAAAGAACAGTTCGTGGAAACGCTTGACATGGTCGCGGGCTTCCACCGGCCGGTTTTGTGATAAATCCTGTGAAAGGGCCAGCATCAGGGACTTGCCTCCGTCCAACACATAGATTTTTTGGCGTTGGGCTTCGGCAAACTTGTAAGAGTTCCATAGGGCATAAACCACAATCCCGGCACAAAGGCAGAGAAAGACAATTCCGAAGAAACGTATCTGTCGAAAAGAAGATTCGATATTTTTTAATGATTTGAATTCCATAAGTCATTTTATTTTCCGATTAATTTTCCAGCAATATTGCCGGCAGCAGCTCCTGCCACCCCTCCGGCAATAGATCCACCCTTGGATACCGTCGAGTTGACATTACGCCCGAGATTTCCCATGCCTCCCGCTTGGATGATCCAGTTCGATACCGAGGGTACAGTAAAGTACCCGATGATACCAATAATCATAAAGATGATATACACTGTATTTGAAGCATCTACGGAATAATTGGGATTGCTTTGCAACTGGATGATATCATTCTGGAGCATCAGTACCTGTATCTTCGCCAGTATGGAACTGAACATATCCGAAACGGGAAGCCAGAGATAAACACTCACATACCGGGAAATCCACTGGGTCATCGTCGACTGGAATCCGTCATAGACGGAAATCGCAAATGAGATGGGTCCGAGAATGGCCAGCACAATCAGGTAAAACGTTCGAATCGTATCAATGACCAATGCTGCCGCCTGAAACAGAATTTCCAGCAGTTCCCGGAACCAGTCCCGGATAGATTTCTTCAGGTTATACACCCCTCGCTCTACATACATACTGGTCATCGTTGCCAAATCGCTTGGTGACCAGCCCAGGTCATCCAACTGCTTATCGAACTCTTTGTCGGAAACTAAATAGGCCGTTGTGGGATTTCGTGCCATCGCTTCGTACTCCAGCTTATCCTTTTGTTGCCGGTAAGCATTCATATCGAAGGTTTGGGATTCGAGCATCTGGTGAGACCCTATTACTACCGGGGAAAGAATCGAATTGATGGTTCCCAGTACGATGGTCGGAAAGAGCATAATACACAACCCAATAGCAAAGGGGCGTAACAGCGGATAGACATCGATGGGTTCCGCCCGTGAGAGTGTTTGCCACACCCGAGAGGCAACATAGAACAGCGCTCCCAAACCGGCAATGCCTTTGGCAACCCCCGACATATTACTGCAAAGGGGCATCATCTCGGTGTAGAGGTTCCGCAGAATCTGATGCAGGTTTGTAAAATCTACGTCCAATAGCATCATGGTTACCAATATTTGTCGGTGGCGGTTCCGTACAAGGACATGACCCGATCCGTATCACCGGTTTTCTGCGCCCTGAGGTAAGAAACCGAGATGTTTTTACGGGTATAGTACATGACCAGATTGCGATGCTTTTTCAATCGTTCGTAGACATCAGAGACAATACCCATCCGTTCGCTGTCGGTCATCGACAAGCCGTTGACATTGACCACATCTTTTAATTCCAAAAGCATATCGGACGCCTGCTCCAGCAATTTTGCATATCCGGAGGCAATGGCACTTAACTCGCTCACAGTATAGTGAGAGTCGGAAAGCATTTTTTGAAAATTAGAGACGTAAATGTCGGAGATGTCACCTACCAGAAGGATGGTATTCTGCACCTTCTTGGCATCCTTTACCAGGTTATGAACCGATTTGAGGGCGTCGTAATATTCCTGCCCTTGCTTGTAAATCTTTACCGTCTGCTCGAAATTCTTAATCATGTTGGACGCGGTCGTGGAGGTCTCCACCACGTTACGGGTCGTATTGACGATACTCTGTGCCAGATTGGTGGGATCGGTCACCACAAATTGGGCTTTTGACGGCAGACTGCTCAGGGCAATCAAAGCCGCTACTAAAAAAAATTTTGTTTTCATTTTCTTGAACTTTTGACTTTTTGATGATATTTATTAGTAAGCTGACACTAAAGCCAGCGATTATTTTTATGAAACAGAAAGAGTTTAACTTAGTCCGCTTTTATGAATTGGTTTACTATAAGAGTAAACTGATTTAAGGACGGGAAAGCAGGTATGAGGTATTCGCTCCTGCTTTTTTTAGTTTTGAGAATTCCGTTTAGATTCCGCCAGCTGTTTGATGGCCAGTTCGATATTTCCATCCAATTTTTCTGCCAGGCGGAACAGCTCCAGTTTTTCAGTCTCTTCCGTGGTGTAGGTGTAATATTCTTCCAACGAAACTTCTGTGGCATAGACCGCCGACTGTACACCTCCGAGTCCGATCCATACCTCCTTGTACCTTCGGGATGGGTGGTTGGCCATATTGATGGAGAGTACCTGCGATTTCTCCTTATCGGTCAATCCCAACAGCGCCTGAATGCTGTCGAACTTATTCATGTATTTGCGCTGGTCGAGCAGGATTTTACAATCGGAGTTATTAATGATGGATTCCTTGACAATGGGTGAGGCTATGATGTCGTCCACTTCCTGGGTTACCACGATTGCCTCCCCGAAGAACTTGCGGACGGTTTTGAACAGGTATTTGATGTATTCTGCCATCCCTTCCTTGGCAATGGCTTTCCATGCCTCTTCAATCAGGATCATCTTGCGAACTCCCTTCAACCTTCTCATCTTATTGATAAAAGTCTCCATGATGATAATGGTGACGATTGGGAAGAGAATCTTGTGATCCTTGATATTGTCCAGTTCAAAGACTATAAACCGTTTGTTCAACAAATCCAATTGCTTGTCCGAATTCAGCAGGTAGTCGTATTCTCCACCTTTGTAATAGGGCTCCAGCACATTCAGAAAGTTGGCCACATCGAAATCTTTTTCCCGTACCTGTTTAGCGGCAAGTATCTCCCGATACTCTCCACCGACAAAATCGTAGAAGGTGTTGAACGAAGGAACGATATTGTCTGAGTTCAGCTTTTCGATATAAAGGCTGACGGCATTAGAGAGAGCAACCTCTTCCGAGCGTGTCGGCGGTTCGTTATCCCGTTTCCAGAGGGTTAGGATCAGTGTTTTAATGCTCTCTTTCTTTTCAATATCAAACAGTCCGTCATCGGTATAGAAAGGATTGAAGGCAATCGGATTCTCTGCTGTATAGGTGAAGTACACCCCGTCTTTGCCGTTGGTCTTACGGTTGATCATCTCGCAGAGTCCCAGATAGGAATTACCGGTATCCACCAGTAACACATGGGTCCCCTGTTCGTAATATTGCCGTACCATATGGTTGGTGAAAAACGATTTCCCAGAACCCGACGGTCCGAGGATAAACTTATTACGATTGGTGATAATCCCCTTTTTCATAGGGAGATCCGATATATCCACGTGTAAGGGTCTTCCGGTTAAGCGATCCACCATCTTGATACCAAAGGGCGAGGGAGAATCACGGTAGTTTGTCTCCTCGGTAAAGAAGCAAACAGCTTGTTCGATAAATGTATAGAAACTCTCTTCCGATGGAAAATCCCCTGCATTGCCCGGAATACCTGCCCAGTAAAGTGTCGGAGTGTCCACCGTATTATAGCGGGGTTTGCACTCCATCAATGCCAGCTGGCTTCCCACATCGTTCTTGATCCGTTTCAGATCATCCCGATCATCCGACCACGCCATCACATTACAATGACAACGTACAGAAGTCAATCCGAAGGAATGGGCTTCGTTCAGGTATTTTTCGATCCACTCTTTATTGATTTGGTTCGCCCTACTGTATCGCGACAACGAATGCATGTTCCGGGCTTGCTTTTCAAACCGGCGGAGGTTTTCCGCATGGTCATCGATAAAGAGATATTGGTTGTAGATGTGGTTACAGGAAAGCAATACTCCCACCGGAGCGGCAAACGACAGGCGGCAATCACTACGGTCGGTAGAGAGTTTTTCATAGCGTCCGTCTGTGGATACCTGTGACGGCAAATCTTCCGCATCCGATAGCGTATGCAGGCAAAGCAGATTATCTCCGATCCGCATATCGGCAGCTGCAAGAGAAATGTCCTGCAGGCAAGTGGTATTCTCTTGCGAAAGCGAAAAGTATTTCTCGATAATCCCGGAACTCTGCGATGTTCCTACGATTTCCTCGGTTGACAAACGTTTCAAGTGAACAAAGCCACTGTCGTTGACAATCCGCTCGAACTGGCTGACAGACTCTAAAAACTTCACCGCGGTCTCCTTATCCTGAATCTCCTTGGGAACAATAAAGCCACGACAAAGTGAAGAAAAGTTACTCTGTCTCCGGCTCTGCTCCTTGGTTGTTTTTGTCAGGAACAGGTAACTGGTATGATTCAGAAAAGGTCGTTCATTGAAATGCCGCTCGAAGGATCGGGAGAGAAAGCTCATGCCTTCTTGTTGCATTTGCGGTTGGTAGTTCTCTTTGATAAACCAGTCCTGCCTGTGTACGATCGAATAATCCGGCAGCACCTTCACCGCTTTGACCCATGCCGAATGGATCGCTTCGTATTCGGGCGAAGTGACGGTAAAGAGTTCCGGCAGTTCCACCCGGAAGGCGACCGTTATGTCTGCATTCTTGCTGATAATACAATCGTGCTCTACGGAAAGTAGCGGGAAACGGCTTTCTAATGTTACGGCTTTTAAGGTATATCTCATATGGTTTTCTTTTTGTTGTTGGAAGAAATCAATAACCGGTAAATGGCTTTGCGGCTAATGATGTATTTGGGATGGGAACGATGGGCTTGCAGTTTCATCAGACCATGTTCGCCGTATTTGTCATTCAGCGAAAAGGTCATCCAAACCAGAGCGGATGCCGTGCTAACGCCAAAGCCAATGCACATCCATTGTCCGATACCTGCCATATACATCACCACAAATACGATAAAGACCGCCAGCAGTCCACCAGCAAAAATGAAGAGGTACTGGCTTTTTAGTCCTTTGAACTCTGCCGGTTTGCCGATTCCTTTATTCATTGGGTATTCGGCCATGATCGCTTACAAAAAGAAGGAACGGAGAATGGTTGCCGAGACAATCAGGAAAATACAAGCTCCGAACCAGGAAGCAGCTGTCTTGCTGGTATCGGGATCGCCGGATGAGAATTTTGAATAGACCTTCACGCCTCCGATAAGACCGACTACGGCACCGATGGCATAAATCAGTTTGGTGGCCGGATCAAAATACGAGGTGACCATTGTGGTGGCTTCGGAAATGCCAGCCGAGCCATTACCTTGGGCAAATACGGATGGAATAGCAACCAATGCGACGGCAACTAGGATAATCGATTTCTTTGTCATAAATTGTTCTTGAGTTATGCCGGATGGATTGGATCGTCCATCCGGCAGGTAAATACTGAAAATGTTAGTTTTGGATTTTAGTGGTGCTATTCACCGTTAGCCGTAATCAACCTCTTTCATCGCACTTCTGTTTTAAGTGTTATACAAAATCCCGAATATCAAACCCACTTACTGCAGCAGGATCTTCGGATCTATTTTGGAGTTGGACCGTCTCCCGGGTAACCTCTCCTTCCCTTGTAATTGAATCACCAAGAAAACAGTCCATTAACTCCTTTAGCTTTATAGCTCGTTGCGAGGAGCTTTCTGTAAGTTGTTTGAAAATTTCACTTCCTTCGAGTTCTGTGAAAATCTGTCCGGCTCTTAATCGTTCTTCTTTTGTCTCCGTCTCACTGTCGGCAACTTTCATTGCCTGACCTATTTCATCAAAGCTGGCTCCACTTGCAAATCCGGTTATGGAGGAGTCATTCTCCATTTCCACATCCTCATCGTCCTGTTGAATGTGCGGGATCACAACATGGGTAAATACTTCATCCAGTTTTTCATCCGGGACTCGTTTTGAAACCGTTTCTTCGGTTTCGTCCGCGAAAGTAACATCCTCGTTTTTAATATTTTCATTTTCAGAACAATTGGCAGCTTGTGGCATTTCTTCGGCCATTTGTGGCGTTTTTGCCGCCAGCTTAAAGTGGCTCTTTCCGACAATTTCGTCCTCATCTTGTTTATCTGCTACCGCTGTAGTTTTCGGCGGTTCTTTCGATTGCTTATTATGCTGCTGTTGGTTTCGTAGTAGTCGGCTCGCAAGCCATGCGTTATAAACGAGGAGCAGGAAAACTAAAAATGTCATCATGAATTAAAAGATCGATTTGAGATGTTGGTTATAGGATTCAGTTATCTCATTTTGGTAGGTATTGAAATGATGGGTCAACACATTGTCAATGTAGCTGGCAATAGACACTTCATTTCCACCAATCACCTGAATGATTTTCAATATCCGGTCATGATAATCATTGCGGATATAGACCTGCTTACCCTGCCGGGCAGTTACGGAAGCTTCACAAACAAAGAGACTTTCATAATCCGGTTTGTTACCCTTTTTGCGATGTACCGGTTCTTCCGTTCCCTGTTCCAGAGTCTGGATGGCAGTTGACGCTTGAGACTCTTCGATTGGTCTTTCTTCCTGAGGGACCTCCCTACTCCTTGCCTCCGGCGAAATGCTTGTATCATCCTGCCGGAATGAGTTGATGATAAAATTCTCATCGATACTGTCTATCTTCAGTTTCTTTGCCATTGCCGTTATTTTTTGATGATGGAGAGGATTTCATCAACCAGCTTATCCAGATTACTGCCCTTGATCAGCGTCTTATCAGCAGGAAAGAGTGTGGAGCGGAATACCGCTTTACGGTCTGCCGCCATTTCTTTACGAAACCGCTTGCTGTCGGGCAAAAAGGTTTTCATCACCGTTAGTCCCAATTCTGCACATACTTTCTCATAAATCTCATAGAGTTCTGTCTTCTCCCGCCCGTCCACCATATTCCACAGCAGGTACAATCCCTTGATATTGCTTTTGCCTGTACTAACCAAGTGTTCATTGACGACAGATGCGAACTTCACCGAACTTTCCATCACCACCCTATCGGCTGCGATGGGGGTAAATATATAATCCATGGTAGCAAGAGTATTGACGATGCTTTCGTTATTGATCGTACCGGGCAAATCAAAGAAGATGAAATCCGGCGGATTCTCTCCCTTGGTAAGTTGTTCCGCTGCTTCGGGAGCATTCTCTGATCGACTACACACAACCGGATAGGCTTTCTTTTTTAATCGCGAAAATTGTTCATATGCCAGCACTTTGTAGTATTCGTCTTTTAAGGCGGCATCCATATCACGCTGTCGCATATCATGGATACTGTATTGTGGAAAATCACAATCGACAATAGCGACATTATATCCCTTGACATAATGCAGGTAACTTGCAACAAGTACCGTAAGGGTTGTTTTCCCGGCTCCTCCCTTTTGTGTGGAAAAAGCTACATACACAGGTTCATTCATACGTGGGTAGTTTTAATAGGTTATACATATTATCATATTCGCTATAAGGTATTCATGCGTACTAACGTTCGTACGCACATACACTCGTTTGAATCCATTTTCAACGGTTTAATTGCAGTGTTGTCCGATTATTTGCCCATACACGATTTCATTCAGACGGTTATATATCTTCTTGGTCAGGTGTAAGAAAAGCTGGTCATACCGTCATTTGCTTGCGCAGACCATCTTTCATCTGAATTTCTGTATTTAAGATCAATCTTTCCTGCTTTTGAATGAGCGATCACCAGAACATCCATGTGTTCCTGCATTCAAATCCGCTGCAAATAAAGAAAGAATAATTACAGCCCGTAGCAGTTATCAGGCAAGGGCAGTTTGTGACGTTGAAGTGGCAGCTTCTTACCCTTTTAAATTCTGAATATCAACCAATAACCATTATACTTTTGCATTCGAATAACAATCCACATCTCGAATGTTTCACTACCCGGCAATCTGGGCTTACCTGCAATCCGTCCCAAGACGGATTTTTATGTTCTCCGGAACATAGCAAGGTATCTTTTGAGCCGCTCGAAATGAATTCGGCTGCTCAAAAGTCCTTGCCCTTGCAGGGAGCTGGCAATCACTCCGAAGTCGCATTGCCTGTTTCAACTGCCGGTGGCAAATCAAGGAAGGATGTGTATCGTCAAACCACTAAATCCACATGAATTATGAGTAAAGAAAAAAGGAGCAGACAGGGGCGTAACCCCAAAAAGGATCCGGCTGTATTCCGTTACACGGTGCGTTTTACCGATGAAGAGCATGTCCGTTTTCTCTCTCTATACGAACAAGCAGGAGTATATGCCAAAGCGGTTTTTATCAAGGCACGGGTGTTTGATGCAACCTTCAAAGTGATGAAAGTAGATAAATCATTGATTGATTACTACACGAAACTCTCTGCTTTTCATGCCCAATTCAGGGCTATCGGAGTCAACTATAATCAAACGGTAAAGGAATTGAAAAGCCATTTCTCGGAGAAAAAAGCAATGGCACTACTCTATAAATTGGAAAAGCAAACCATAGAATTGTCCGCTTTAAGCCGCCAGATTATATCCCTTACACAAGAATTTCAGCAGCAATGGTCGCAAAAATAAATATTGGAAGCTCGCTGTATGGGGCTCTTGCCTACAACGCAGAGAAGATAAATCAAGAGAAAGGAAAACTGCTAGCCACCAATAAGATTTTTGATGATGGAACAGGCAAGATGGATATTCACCGGGCTGTTGAGGATTTCAAGTGCTACATGCCTTTACAGGTACGCACCGAGAAACCGGTTATCCATATCTCCCTTAATCCCCATCCCGAGGATCAGCTATCGGATGTGGAACTGACGGATATTGCCCGGGAATATATGGAAAAACTGGGCTACGGGGATCAACCCTATATGGTATATAAACATGAGGACATCAACCGTCACCACCTGCACATTGTCTCTGTAAGGGTGGATGAAAATGGGAAATGCCTCAACAATGCCTATAATTTTCATCGCAGCAAATCCATTACCCGCGAGATCGAGAAGAAGTATGGACTGCACAGTGCCGAACGGCAACGGACGACAAAAACAGAACCTGTCCGAAAGGTCGATTCCTCCGAAGGGAATATCAAAAAACAGGTTGGAAATGTTGTAAAATCCCTAATGCATTATCAATTCCAGTCATTGGGTGAATTCCGTGCGCTGCTTTCTCTTTATAACGTGACGGTAGACGAAACTCAGGGACAGACTCACGGGAAGGAGTATCACGGATTAGTTTATTCAGCAACGGATAACGTTGGAAACAAAGTTGGGAATCCATTTAAATCATCCGTACTGGGGAAAGCCGTCGGCTATGATGCACTTGAAAAACAATTTGCTTTCTCAAAAAAACAATTTCAAGAGAAAAAACATACAACACAAACACGGAATGCAATTGCCAGTGTCTTACAGCAGACTGTCAATCGCAAGGAATTTGTAAAACTACTAAAGGCAAAAGGCATTGATCCGGTGTTTCGGGAAACAGATACCGAACGCATTTACGGAGCTACGTTTATCGATCATAATACCGCTTGTGTGCTCAATGGCTCTCGCTTAGGAAAAGAATTTTCTGCCAATGCCTTGCAAGAACATTTTGCAGCAGCTTCTTCCAATGTTGAATGCAGCCAACCAATAAAGGTGACCCAGACTGCAATTCCACACGATGACTCCTCACAAACGAATGGTTTTTCCGACAATAGTTTGGGGATTTTCTCCTTTGAGACTCACGGCACAGATATCGAAGAGGAAGCTTTTGAACGCAGTATGCGACGGAAGAAGAAAAGAAAACAACAACGTAATATCTAAGATTATGCAACAAGAAGATGATTTAAGGGCACTGGCAAAAATAATGGATTTTCTGCGTGCTATCAGTATAGTTATGGTCTGTATCAATATTTACTGGTACTGTTATGAAGCAATCCGTTATTGGAGCATCAATATCGGAGTAGTAGATAAAATCCTGATCAATTTCAATCGGACTGCCGGATTATTCTCTTCCACTTTCGTGACAAAATTGTTTGCCTTAGTATTACTGGCACTTTCCTGTATGGGGACAAAAGGCGTAAAAAAAGAGAAGATCACTTGGGCAAGAATCTGGCTGATGGTGGGAACCGGGTTACTTCTGTTCTTCCCCAATGGATGGATACTCGGGCTAACTTTACCCTTAGAGATTAAAACCACGATCTACATCGTACTGATGGCAAGCGGCTATACATGTCTTCTGATGGGTGGTTTATGGATGAGCCGCCTTTTGAAGTACAACCTAATGGAAGATGTCTTCAACAACGAGAATGAATCTTTTATGCAAGAAACACGATTCCTTGCCAACGAATATTCTATCAATCTCCCTACCCGCTTTTACTACAAGAAAAAATGGAACAACGGCTGGATCAATGTGGTGAATCCATTCCGGGCTACGGCTGTTTTAGGGACTCCCGGTAGCGGAAAGTCGTATGCCGTGGTAAACAATTTTATCAAACAACAGATCGAGAAAGGATATAGCATGTACGTATATGACTTCAAATTCCCGGATCTCTCCATGATTACCTACAATCATTTACTTAACCATCTGGAAGGATACGCTGTAAAACCGAAGTTTTATGTAATTAACTTTGATGACCCCCGTCGATCCCATCGATGCAACCCGATTCATCCTGATTTCATGGAGGACATAACAGATGCCTATGAGAGTGCCTACACCATCATGTTGAACCTAAATAAAACCTGGGTACAAAAACAAGGTGATTTCTTTGTAGAAAGTCCGATTATTCTCTTTGCTGCTATCATCTGGTATCTGAAAATTTATCAGAAAGGGAAATATTGTACATTTCCTCATGCTATTGAATTTCTAAATCGACGGTATGAAGATATATTTCCTATCCTTACTTCTTATCCCGAACTGGAGAATTACTTATCTCCCTTTATGGATGCCTGGCTCGGGGGAGCAGCAGAACAACTTCAGGGGCAAATCGCAAGTGCCAAAATTCCATTATCCCGCATGATTTCGCCTCAACTTTACTGGGTAATGTCCGACAGTGAATTTACCTTAGATATCAATAATCCGGAGGAGCCTAAAATCCTTTGCGTCGGTAACAATCCCGACCGGCAAAATATCTATGGAGCTGCACTTGGATTGTATAATAGCCGCATTGTTAAGCTGATAAACAAAAAAGGGAAACTCAAAAGTTCGGTGATTATAGATGAGTTGCCAACTATCTATTTCAAAGGGTTGGATAATCTTATCGCTACCGCCCGATCCAATAAAGTTGCTGTCTGTCTGGGATTTCAGGATTTCAGTCAGCTTAAGCGTGATTATGGGGATAAAGAAGCCGCTGTTGTAATGAACACGGTGGGTAATGTCTTCAGTGGTCAGGTAGTAGGCGATACGGCCAAAACGCTTTCCGAACGTTTTGGAAAAGTGCTTCAGAAACGGCAAAGCATCACTATTAATCGAAATGACACTTCAACATCCATCAACACTCAGTTGGATAGTCTGATTCCACCCAGTAAGATTTCCGGATTGACACAAGGAATGTTTGTGGGTGCTGTTGCCGATAATTTCACCGAACGCATCGAGCAGAAGATATTTCATTGTGAAATTGTGGTCGATTCAGAGCAGGTAAAACAGGAAGAGAGTAAGTATCTCCCAATTCCTATCATCACCAATTTTACAGATAAAGACGGAAACGATTTTATGTCGGAACAGATACAGGGAAACTACAACCGGATTAAACAAGAGGTCAGGCAAATTGTGGCGGATGAGCTGGAGAGAATTAGAAACAGCCCTGATTTACAGCATTTATTGCAACAAAAATAATAAACAATATCCGTAGCAAATTGATAGCTATGGATATTGTTTATTCATTTACTTTCATCATCCAAATCCATTCGCTGATTTAGTCTTTCCCTCATTTTATCCAAGTAATAGGTGCGGCTGTCATTTTTCCTCCGTTTTATATCGACATAGGCGCTATAACAATCTTTGATTTCTAGGCCAAATTGTTCACTTACAAAACTTGCCAATTCAGTAATCGGTGTCTCTCCATTGTTGATGCTTCGCATTTCGATAAATCCATAAATCAGTTCCACAAGTTCAACGACACTACCTGTCCATTTGAATTTCGAATCAGTAAACTTTTGGGGTTCAGAATTAAGTAGAGGCAAAGGGATACACTGCTGATGCATCTGCAAGTTTCTTAAAATATTATGGATAAGAAAAATAGCTTTACGGAGACAGGAAGAATTTTTAGATAACTCTATGTTTTTAGAGGAATTCCGTCGATTATGCTCGCTTAAACTTTGTAGTTCGACTTCTGTATATGTCAGTACAAAAAACAATTCACACACATTACAACTATCTGTATATAAATAAAATACATGTTTTATAAAATCATTATAAGCAACAGTGATCTTACTGCAATTTGTTCTCTTACTTACCAGTTTGAAAAATTCGGTATTTGTCAAAGCACAATAGTCCATACTCGCTACTTTTTAGCTAATCACATTCTATTTTCATGAATACATAAAAGTATGGCAAATGACGGGCCTAAAAGGGAGACATTGTAATAGAATGAGTACATTTCACTCTATTTCAGACATATAAAACCTCAATTTCTTATTGCGGAAGATTATCGCATAAAACAAAAGCGTAAAACGACTTAACATTCTGTAATGTCGTTTTACGCTTTTCATATGATATCACCTGACAGGTTATTTATTTTTTCGATAAATAAGGCGAGAGAGGATATGATTTATTGATTGTTGTGTGACTAATTCCCATTCGGATAAGTCAATAAATTCAGATAAATGGGAGCCTATATTTTTCACGGAAGGAATTTGGTATAAAATCAACTCGTCCACCAATTTGTATAAGAATAACCCTTTTACAAAATCAAAAGTTAAAGATGTTGTTCTGACAAAATAGTCTGATGTTGACGCTTTCCGTTTTTCTGCCAGCAAAGCAATCAAGGAACTTTCTTTGTTCAAAATAAGATCGGCTCGTTTATTTAAGTTTTCGATCCCAAATTTGCCGGATTCGATACTGATATCGAACGGATCATCTAGCACTAAATTGCCATCTGAAGAAACAACTGCTACTACTTGTATTTTCATACCCCTTGTCGTTATTGTTCCAAGAGGTAAAAAAGTAGCGTGGAACTCACGCTACTCAAACAAAGGCTCTGGTAAGCCTAAACAGGATAACGCAAGCCCACGCTATGACAAAGCATAGCATAAGCATTACGCAATTCGTTCCTGTTACTTAAATTTACCAGATTCTTGTTTGAAACTTCTTGCGAACTTATGTATGATATATGTTAACGGAAAGACCTGCTTACCGTTCTATCTTATATGTCTTTTAATTGTTCAAAGATACGTAATTTATCACGAATCTTTCCATGCGATGAATAACCTCCCTAACCTCTTATCCCATATTTCTTCATTTTTTCATAAAGTGTCGGACGACTTATCTTTAACAGTGATGCAGTAAGGGCCTTGTTATAGCGGGTCACCTCCAGAGCCTTTATAATGTTTTCTTTCTCTTCATTTTCTATTTTAAGATTACAGTTTTCAACCACTGCATTCTGATCAATTTCTAAAACTTCAATATCAATCGTATCACCTTCTGCCATCAACACCGCACCCCGAACGCAATGGTGTAATTCCCGCACATTGCCCGGCCAATTGTACGACTGCAATAATTTTTGTGCTTCCACATTAAAACGATTGACCTTTTTACCAAACTCACGGCAACTTTGTTCTCTGAAGAACTCTGCCAGAGGTAAAATATCTTCTTGGCATTCTGAGAGTGAAGGTACATTAATAACAAATTCTCGCAGACGATGATACAAATCTTCCCGAAAACGGCTCTCTATAATTGCCTTTTCTAAAGATTCATTTGTAGCAGCAATAATTCGGACATCAGCATCTATTTCCAGTTTACCACCAACTGGACGGTAACTATGTTCTTGCAATGCCCGAAGCAATAAAACTTGTATTTCATACGGGAGATTACCCACCTCATCCAAAAACAAAGTACCTCCGGAGGCATTTTGTAATATTCCCGGCTTATTTTCCGTAGCTCCTGTAAATGTACCTTTTAGATGTCCGAAAAATTCCGAGGCAGCCAATTCCTTTGGAATAGCCCCACAATCTATTGTTATAAATGGCTTGTCCGATCGTGGACTGGCATTATGAATACTACGCGCCACATGTTCTTTGCCGGTTCCATTGTGGCCACGTATCAACACAGACATATCGGTTGCTGCCACCAATTGTGCCCGGCGCTCCATTTCTCGTATTGCTTTACTCTCCCGCCGGAAGATTTGAGGTTCCTTATGTCTGTTTTTCCTTTCTAAAAGATGCTCTATCAACGCATATAGTTTCTCTGGATCAACCGGTTTGGACAGATAATCTTCTGCTCCAGATTTCATAGCTTGCACAGCAGATGATACTCCTGCGTATTCTGTCATCACAACAAACGGAATATGTATTTGCTCTTTGTTCATCCATTTCAAGATATTTTCAACGCCATCACCGTCGGGCAACCGGATATCTGAAATAATTATATCAACACCAGATGAATTAATCAATTTGAGAGCTTGCCCTACATTCCCTGCCGTCACCGTTTGGAGTCCTTTTCGTTCCAACCAATTATACAACATCCGGCAAAGAACGGCATTATCTTCTATGATCAGTATCTTACTCATCCTTCTCTCGAGTGATCTGTTCTGCCGCTTGAGTCATTATCCGTTCTCCTGTCTCAATGACCTTGTTAATAGCAGTCTTCACATGGTCTGTAACGCCAGCTTCTTCAGTAAGTACATTTCTCAAATTATTCAATGGCAAGTCCATCCGTATAATTTCCCATAAAGGGAGTAAATGATGTACCATTAAAACTATTGATTCGAGATTTTCACTCTCAAGATAACTAATAAGCGTATGAATATTCTTATCTGTTTCATGAATTAATAATTCAAGCATATCCCTTCCATTATTCTCACCAGAAAGCAACTTTGAAAAATCCACTTGCAATGCTTTGTTTTCCGTTTGTGCTTTCACACAACGCTGCACTGCCGACAATAATTCTTTGATAGAAAATGGTTTATATAAGCATAATGCAAACCCTACATCAACAAATTTTTCTTCCTTGTACTCTGCACGAGCTGTCAGGGCAAGAACAGGAATCGTTCTGGAGGTTCCGATGTCAGAAGCTCTTAATAGCTCCAACAATTCATAACCATTGATATTAGGCATCCGGATATCCGTAATGAGCAGATCATATCGATACTTTCTCATTAGCACAGTCAACTCTTGCACATGCTGGCAAGTATCGCAGATTATTTGATGATGTGCAAGCATATCCTGTGTCATCTTTAACAAAACAGCGTCGTCATCAATAACAAGCACTCTTATTCCCTGTGGAATATTTGCGAGCTGGGTGGGTAATTGTTTCAACGAAAGCTCATTTGTCAAAGCAAGTGGCATTGTCACAACAAAGGTACTTCCTTTGGTAGATTCACTTTGTACTCCAATTTTTCCATTCAGCAATCCGACAAGACCCAAGGTAATAGACAGACCTAATCCAAACCCCTCGTGAGCTTCGGCATTTTCAAGACGCTCAAAAGGAAGAAAAATGCGATCTACCTGTTGTTGAGACATACCCACTCCTGTATCAGAAACCTTCATTTCCAACATCTCGTCTTTATAAAAGAGGCGCAAAGTAACATTGCCTTCCGGAGTAAATTTGAAAGCGTTGGACAGCAGATTACTGCCTATTTGAATGAGACGCTTTCTGTCTCCAGTGACTACAACATCTTCTCCTTTATATTCAGCAGTGAATTTCAAATCTGTTTTTTGCGCCAATGGTTGAAACTCAGACTCTAATATTTCTGCTAAATTTTTAAGCCGAAAAGGTATTGCTTCCTGTTGTTCCTTTCCTGTGTCCAATCGATAGAAACTTAACAGCGCATTTAACATGTCGATCATCCTATCTGAAGATTGCAATATCGTTTCACAAAAATGATTTCTCTTATCTTTATAACGTTCTTCGATTATCAATTCAGCGCATCCTCGAATAGAAGATAGTGGTGCACGGAGATCATGACTAACCATTAACATCATATTTTTGCGAGAACGTAACAAGTCTTCATTTTGTAGATTTAACTCCTCCAATTGCTGCCGGTAACGATACCTATGTTTCAAATCACGATGCAAAATTATATAAAACACAATTGCAAGAAACATTGCACAAAGTCCCAATCCTGACAAGATTTGTAAAGACCTTTCCTGTCCTAAGAGATACGTTTGCGCTTTTTGCCGCCTCTGATTCTGCTCATCAATATTAAATTCAGTTATTAACCTGCTAATTTCGTTATTCAGGTAAGTATTCTGACGATTCAAACTATCCACACAAGAATAGAGTTGAGCACTCTTTTCTTTATGTACATGTTGTACTTCTCGCACAAGTAGATGGAGTAAAGCACCTGAATGAGCTTGATTTTTCTTGAGAATGGTGTCGTTATTCTTCTTTACTTGATCGTTAATTTTCTTTTTACTGGTAAACAAACCGAGAAAACCACCTTTCTTTTTATCCTTGGTTTTATAATTATCTTCAATCTGTTTTGCAAGGTTTTGCTTCTCTTGTTTGGCTTGCTGAATAATAGTTGGGATTCGCCTGGCAATAATTGTATTGGTTGAGTGTAGCGCTTGTACATCATTTGCCATTGCAAGTGTCAACTCTTTTTTAGATGAAAGTGCAGAGATAATAGATGCAATGCGTTGACGTTGATGTTCATCCTGCAATTGTTTTTGTAATTCTTGCAATGAGGTTATGACTTGGTGCTGTTTGTTCTCATAAACAGTGATGCTTTCTTGATTCCCTGAAACTACCTGCTCACTAAGCAAAGAAATATCAAGTATCTGTATTGTTATATTTTCGACTTGTTTTCTCTGTGTAAATAAGATCTCCGAATGTTCATCAATTGCAAACATCCGACGATTTTCGCAATAAACTAAAACAAGCAACACTAGAAATAACAAAACAAGAATCACATAACCAATGATAATTTTAAACTTTATGGAAGATAAAGGGGCATACATATTGCATATTTGAAATCACCAAATGAATGGAGAGTGAGAGTAAGATACTCTATAACATAGGATATTATCAAGCCACATTAATTCAAAAAAGACAATCGTTTAAGTAAGAATACCATGATAGACAATTGTTTGCAATTAACATAATAGTTACATTTCATAGCAGCTTAAATCTCACAGAATATTGCAGATAAAAACACATTGTTCTTAATGACATTTATCTGGAATTACAATAAAAATATCTATTTCGATTTATATAATGTAGTAACGCCTATTTTGACCTTTTCCCATAATCGCTAGGGCTTTCATTAAAATAGTCTCGGAAACATTTCGTGAAATATGAAGGAGACGTAAATCCAACTTCATAAGCTATCTCAGAAACATTCTTTTCGGTTGTTAATAAGAGATTTGCAGCCACTTTCAAACGAATTATTCTCACCAGTTCATTTGGTGCATAGTTAGTTAAGGATTTAATTTTTCTGTATAGCTGGATACGAGATAATCCGATCATTTTGCCTATATCATCCACGTTTAATTCACTATCGTTGAGATTTTCTTCAACCAGTTTGTGGAATTTATTGATAAATGTTTTATCTATGGACGCGACATTACTCTTAATTTCTCCAAATGTTAAGTTTTTTTCAAAGTATTCCTTGACCCGTTGTCTGTTTTCTATCAGTTTGCGAACCCGAATCATTAGAAGACTATCGTTGAAAGGCTTCTGAATATAAGCATCAGCTCCACTTTCAAAACCAGCAGCTCGTTGTTCATCAAGTCCACATGCCGTAAGTAACATAATCGGGATGTGACTTGTCGAAAGATTCTCTTTCAGTTGTTGACAAAGTTCATATCCATTCATTCCGGACATCATAATATCACTGATGACAAGCTCGGGAACATATTTTATCGCTTTATTAAGCCCACTTTGGCCATCGGCTGCTTCTAAAACTGCGTATTCGTCCGTTAGTAAGTTTTTAACGTAAAATCTGACGTCGGAGTTGTCTTCGATAATTAGTATCAAAGGTTTATCGCTGTCAACGGATGGATCTTGAATAGAAGAGTTGTCTTCTAATTCGATAGCATCTGTGTCAATATATTTTTCTGAATTGAGAGATGATGAAATAGTATAGATTGTTTGTTGTTCTACTAACGGGATTTCTTTGTGTATAAAAGGTAGTTGTACTTTAAATGTGCATCCGTTCTTTTCTCCTCCTTCCACCCATATCTTGCCGTTATGTAATTCAACTAAGGCTTTCGATAATGCAAGTCCAATTCCGGATCCAGATGTGTGAGGGTCAATTTTGTAAAAACGGTCGAAAATATTTTTAATATGTTCGATAGGGATGTTTCTTCCATCGTCAAACACCGAAAGAATAGCATAATCGGTATTTTCAATTTGTTCTTTAGATAGTTTTACATTGATATGCCCATTCTCTGGAGTAAATTTGAACGCATTGGAAAGCAGGTTGAAATAGATTGTTTCGATTTTTTCGCTATCGAACCAGAGCGTAAAGTCATGATCGGAAGTTTGGTAATTGAAATGAATATGTTTACGTTTGGCCAAATCTATGAAAGATGCGGAAAGTTCTTTCAAATATGATTTGAGATTACTTAATGTAAGATTGACTTGTAACTTGTCATTTTCATACTTCCTGAAATCAATAATTTGCCCAACCAGCTTCAGTAAAATATTGGCATTTCGTCTCATTAGAAGCAATAGTCTTTTTTCGCTGGCGCTCAGGTTCAGTGAAGAAAGAAGAGTGTCAATTGGGCCAATAAGTAACGTAAGAGGGGTTCTGAACTCGTGCGAAACATTCGTAAAAAATGTCAATTTAGCTTGTGTCGCTTCTTGTAGATTTTTGGATAGTGCTAACAATTGATCACGTTGGATTGATAATTCATTCCGCTGATTCTGGATAGCAATGTTTTTTTGTTCCAAGATTTTATTTGATCTGTTTTTTGCTTTATATGCTAACAAAAAAACAAAGAGTAAGACAATCACTAAGAATAAAATGAGAAACAAAGAGTAGAGCAGGCTCTGTTGAGTCGAGTATTTTTCAAGACTTTTATTTAGGACGCTACTGATTTGTTCTATACGATATTGATGTGCTGCAATTTGGTCATCCTGAAGTTTTAGAATACGAGCATTACTCTTATCGACAGCAGCTGTGTAAAGCGTGTTTTCTTTGCAGTATGGTTTGTGATTGAGAATCGATAATGCTGTTTGAATAGCTTTTTCCCCTCCGGTTGGATATATGAACGTGGCACTTAATACATTATTGAGAACTTGTGCGGTTCCACCGTCAGCTCCGGGCAGGGCATCAATTCCCAGAAATTTAATATTATTGGCTTGGTTTACAGATTTCGCTGCATCGTAAGCGCCCAACGCCATTTGATCATTATGTGCAAAAACAAGATTGACAGGTGTCAATGCCAAAGCCTTTTCCATTTTTTTGCTGGCATTCTTCCGCGTCCAACCTCCATCTTGAGAAAAAACGACTTTTATATCCGGGTATTTAGAAACGATACTCATAAACCCATTATGTCGTTCTTCAGCCGGAGTAGAACCCTTAAGACCTGTGATTTCTGCAATATTTCCTTTTCCCTTAAGAGTCTGCACTGCGTAATTTCCAACTTCCTGACCGATAAGAAAGTTATCAGCACCAACAAAGGCCGTGTACTTATCGGAGGCAATTTTTCTATCAATTAAAACAATCGGAATTCCTGCTGTATAAGCTTTTTCAACTATTGGAGTGATGGGCTGTGCTTCATTTGGAGCCACAATGATTGCATCTACCTTTTGATCAATAAATGACTGTATATCTTTTATCTGCTCTTGATTATTGTCATGGGCAGTTTTTATGACTATATGTATATTCGAGTAGAACGACGCTTCTCTTCGCATTTCATTATTCATCGTTTGCCGCCATGCATCATCGCTGCATTGAGAAACGCCGATAACGTATTCGTGCTTTGACTTATTCGACTGACAACCGGTCAGGAATACGACAAACACAATGAAAGAGAAAATATGAATGATTCGCATAGTTGATTTAAGGGTAAAAACATATTCTGCTCAAAGATAGGACATCTCCAAGCAGAATAATAATTTAAAACAAAATAATAAAACTACACCTTACATTGCCTTGTCCAATTCCCATATTTTAATTCCTGTTGCTTTGACCGTTCCTTCTTCTGAGAAAAGAGATAATTTAGAGTACGGTTGCGAGGGGAAAAATATATTAGTCAAAACCGTCTTTCCCTGTTGAGCAAAAATTTCTATCGAAGCTTCGTCTAATAAAATGTGTAATTGCAATGTGTTGTTCTCCAATTTACAGGGTGCTATCACCATAGCCGGAAAGTCTTTTGAGAATCCAATTTTGCCAGACTGGGTTCTATCCACAAAAAGTTGGCCTGTGGCATTATCATATCCAGCAATCAGATTTTCGTTTAAGCCATTGCTCAGTTTTATTCCGAATTTAGCAGGTCTTTGTTCTCCAATTTTCAAATTTATAATTAGCTCTGTTTTGCAGAGTTTGAATGGAACCAAATTCGTAATGTCAACATTATTATGAATTGTCCGGGGTTGAATTACTACTAATCGAGAGTGGATTTTGTCTATTTCACGAACAGGATTGCTTGCTAGTAGGTAGCCCGTGCTGCTATTTACTAATGTCAGCTCCCGTGGTACAGTCATAGCACTTCTCCAATTCTCCGTCGGAACTTTTTCTGCATATTGCCAGTTACTCATCCATCCCAGAAATAGTCTTCTGTCATCAGTTGAAGGAATGCCAGACCATGTCACTCCGGCATAATTATCTTTTCCGTAATCGAGCCAGCGAGTTTGTGTATCGTCCGGTGTAAATTTATTCCCGTCAAAATTACCTACGAAATATTGCGTTGCAGAACCTCCATTGGGTCCACCGGGATTAATGCTAACAAGTAACACCCATTTTTTTCCTTTCGAGCCCTTTACTTCAATAGGAAATAAATCCGGACATTCCCACACACCACCATGGGCTCCAATATTTTTACCAAAACCGCTTTCTTTTTTCCAGTTAATAAGATTGCTGGAAGAATAGAATTGTACTTCATCACCAGCAGCTAATGTTAGTATCCATTTTTTGATTTGTGCATTCCACATAACTTTCGGATCTCTGAAATCGCGCAATTTTTCTACATTTGGTACTACTGGATTGTGTTTGTACTTTTTCCAGGTTCTTCCTTTGTCAAGGCTGTATGCCATTCCCTGATATTGATATTGATTACTGCCCGACTTTTCCAAACGTGGGTTGTGATATGCAAAAATAGCGACCATCGGAGGATTGAGCTTTGACCCTAATCCTGATGTATTATTATAGTCAATCACTGCACTTCCTGAAAATATATAACCTAAACTATCAGGATAAAGTGCAATAGGAAGATGTTTCCAATGCAGCATATCTGTGCTTACCGCATGTCCCCAATGCATAGGACCCCAAACGGCAGCTTCTGGATAGTACTGGTAAAACAGATGATATTCCCCTGCGTAGTATACTAACCCATTAGGATCATTCATCCAGTGAGCTGCAGGAGTAAAGTGATAATTAGGTCTGTATTGTTCTGTTGACATTATTTTTTGTTGACTTAGACTATATGAACCAGCTATATTCAGAAAAAGCACCGCTATAAAACAGAAAATCGTTTTTTTCATACTTGATAATTCTAAAATTGTTTGACAATGAATTTCAAAAAAGAAGATCATACATACTAATCTATAATATGTGAGCTTATTATGATGAATCTTTATTGTAGTATTCCTATTTCCAAATTGAATTGAGATCCTTTACATTTATTTCTTTTACTCTAATAAATCCACTTTCGGCAAATAATGAGAGATGATTAAATCTTTGTTGTGGTAAAAAATTTTCTGTCATTGCTAACTTTCCATTTTCTGTAAACAGTTCCAGTGAAGTGTCATCCAGAATCATAGACACTACCATTGTTGAATCTGTATGGTAACAGGGCATATATTGAATCCCACCAAATTGAGAATTATTTTGGGCAATTACAAAATTTGTACGATCAATGTAGTACCATCTTCTGAAAGTATTATAGCCGATGGTTAGTTTTTCTTTCTTGTCATTTTCCAAACAGATACCAAACGTTGGCGGAAAATTCATACGAGTCATTTCTGTGGTTTCAAATTTTATAGTCAGGAGAATAGGCGTTTTATTAAATCCGACTTTTTTGTCTAAATTTAAATCTCCATCTAATTTGATATCTTTTATAAAAACGGTTCTTTTTATAAGTTGATTTATAGTTGCTACAGGATGCACAGAAAGTAGTTTCTCATTATAAACGGAATCAATTTCTAACGTGCGTGGAAAAGTCGTAGATCCTCGCCATGTTTGAAAACTTCCCACATTGGAGTAGTTTGTATTGCTTTTTAGCCCTATTATAACAGGTTTTTGATTGCTTAGAAGCCCGTCACAAATTACAGAATAAATATTGTCTTTCCCATAGTCCAACCAATGCTGTTTCGTTGAGAGGTTATTGAACTCATGTCCATCAAAAGAACCTATATAATATTGAATTACAGATCCATCATCCTTATTTTCGAGTTGTTGGTCAATTAAGAGTGCCCAGTTTTTACTATTGACAGGAAAACAAGAAACTCTTGTCCATGTATTTAATTGTAGTTTAGCGGGCTTCTTAAAAGCACTTTCCTTTACCCAGCTTTTTAAATCTGTGGAAGAATAAAATTCCGCCGCTTCATTATTTGCTAATGCCATAATCCATTTAGAGTGCTGTGCATCCCAGGTTATAGTGGGTTTATAATTATTCATTAAAGAAATAGGAAAAGAAACTTTGGATAGATCAACTGACCAGGTTGTTCCATTATCGTTACTGCGGTTGAGAATAAAATCACATTGTCCATTTTTATTTTTAACAAGCAGAAAAGCAATAAGAGGTTTGTGTTTTGTGGTGTTTGTAGATGACGCATCATTATGATCAATCATTACATTGGCATATTGTAAATCAGAATTACCAGTTGTAAATTTGGCTTTTACGGGTTCACTCCAGTGAATAAGATCCTTGCTTAGGGTAATAAAAACCAATTGAGCTTTATTCTTATCCGATGCTTCAGATTGATAGTACAAAGAGTATATTCCAGATTGATAAACCAATGAAACCGGAGTCAGTGCATCAAAAGAAATCGAAGCAAAATGTAATTTGGGAAAATTGAGGGTTTGTTTTGAGTTTACACCCGAACAATTATAACCGATGATAATTGTAATCAACATCCATATTAAAAAAAGAGGCTTTTTCACGGAATAATATTTTATGTTCTTGAGCCCACATTTGAACTTCAAAGATAGAGAGTAAAGGCTATTATAATCTGTCAGGATCATTGTTTTTATTCAATATAATAAATTCTATAAAATGACCCTGACAGATCTTGTTATCCGCCATTAAATTTTTTCTACTATTTTCAATAGAATAATTCGCTGACTTATTGTTGTTAATAGTTGGTTTTAATACCCATTATTTTGGGTATAAACGCCATGGCTATAATTCATTTGATTATACGGAATTGGCAAATATTCGTCTCTGTTTTTTGTAAAAAGACCGTCTTGAAGGTAAGAGTGTACTGTCTTTTCTGATGCAAAGTAATTATTCAGATAAGTATCTGCTATGCCCCATCTTACTAGATCAAAGAACCGATACCCTTCCATGGCAAACTCCAGACGTCTTTCCCAACGAAGAGCTGTACGAGCAAAGTCTTGGGTCCATGTACAATTTGTGCCTGGAACATAAATACCAACATTATAGGTCGAAATTTTTGATCCATTTGCCCTTACTAAAGCTCCTGTACTATTCGCCGCTCTGGAACGGACTTGATTAATCAAGGGAAGAGCTTCATTTTGACGCCCTAACTCAATCAGAGCTTCAGCTTTCCAAAGTAGAACATCAGCATAACGAATAATAATACGATTTTTTGTATTAGGATAAAATGGTCCTACTTGTACTGTACAAGCGCATCCCTTTGGAACATTTTCCTTCAACGAAGCGAAATAACCATAGATGCTCGGCGTGCGATTCCAGCTTGCATCGTAAAGTACATTTGGATCATATTTATACGGATTTCCTGGTCTTGCAATAGTATGGTCAATACGAGGGTCTACAGCGTCAGTTGATGTGACTGCGGTATTATTGAATGTGCTAAACATCGGCAATCCGTTTGCATCTGTTTTGTATGAATTGGCCAGATTCTGGCTGGGTTTGTGAAAATCACAGCATCCTAACCCCATCGGCACAGCCAATTCATCTCCAAAATTCAACCTTCCGTATGTAGTTCCATCATTTGTTGAGTATTGTACTGCCCAGATTGATTCTACCCCATTTTCATAGCTTCCTGGTCTGAAATTATTGCCGAAATCAGGTTCAAGACTATATTTCCCAGAATTAATAACAATGTCACAATTAGTAATAACATCATTCAAATTGGCTGTATTAATTGAAGTAACATTGTGTTTTTCATCCTGTTGATAAGCTTGATATAATTTTGTTTTTGCCAAAAAAGCAGCAGCAGCAATCTTGTTAGGTCGGCCTATTTGAACTTGTGTTGTAGGTAAATTACTTACTGCAAATTGAAAATCATCTGCAATTTTTTGCCATAGAGCATCATTTGTTAAAGCTCTGTTTGAAATAGTTGGATAATCGGCTGATGCGATAGTTTCATCTATATATGGAATATATTTGTATAGAGTCTTTAATTGGAAGTACCAGTATCCACGTATAAATCTCATTTCTGCTTGTCTTACTGCTTTATTTGGATATGCGTCTGTTGTAAGACCATCCAAAATCTTAAGCGCAGTGTTGGCACGGGATATACCGCAATACATGTAGTACCATAAAGCGTCAAATTGTCCAAATGTTGTATTGACATTTTTAAAAGTTTCGAGAAATCCGAATTCACCAATATCATTCGGGTCACGTCCACCTTTATAAGCATCGCCAGAGCGAACATTGCCATAAGGCCATAAACTAAATGGAACATCATAGTGATCATTTCCAAGAGATGCATATGCTGCTGTGACATCTCCATCAACAGTAGCAGCTGTACTGACATAATCTTGGTTCAAAACCGATCTGGGTTCTACATCTAAAAAATTACTACATGAAGAGAATAAAGCTACTGTAGTAATTAGGAATATTATTTTTTTCATTGTACTGAATTTAATGTGTTATTGAATTCTAGAAAGATACTTTTAAGCCTGCTGTAACAGATGAAGGTATAGGATACCCATAAGCAGGACTTTCAGGATCGGTACCAGTAAAACTTTTAGCCTTAATCATTACCAGATTATGTCCACTGATGTAAAGGTTCAAATTGCCTAATTTTAATTTTTCAGTTAAGCTTTTGGGTAAGTTATAGCCTATTTGAAGGTTACGAAGTTTGCAATAAGCTCCATTTTCAATGAAATAAGTAGAATATCTATCTTCATTATTATCATTTGTATAGGCAATAGCAGGAATTGTAGAATTCGGGTTTGATGGGGACCATGCATTCAATAATCGGGTTCCCTTGTTTGATCCTGTTTCTTGTACTGACCAGAAGTCTGTGCTGTATTTCTGAGAATTGACAACATCTGTTTTCCCTAATCCTTGTAAGAATATTGTCAGGTCAAAATCTTTGTATGTCAAATATATATTTAGTCCATAAGCAAATGAAGGTGTTGGATCAAAAATCCAAGTCTGATCTTTTGTGTCAATTACACCATCTCCATTCAAATCTTTATAGCGAATTCTGCCAAGGCCTTTTCCTGACTGTGTAGCTGAGTTTGTAACCTGATCTGCCGATGTGAATAAACCATCTGCAACATAACCATATCCTGAACCCCAAGCATGTCCCAAAATATTATCGGTTGTACCATTTCCGCCATAAGCATTAACAACAGAAGCCGGTAAAGATGTGATTTTATTACGATAAGCGCTAATATTTCCACTTATATCAAACTTAACCGGCCCAAATTTTCCACGATAACCCAATGCCAGTTCAAACCCTTTATTAGACATGCCGGCTCCATTGAACCATTCACTGCCACCTTCGCCTTGTACTGCAATAAACGGAGGACTTACAAGAATATCTGATGTTTTTTTAATGAAGTAATCAAATGATCCGTATACGGTTTGATCTAATAGTCCAAAGTCTAATCCAATGTTAGTTTGAGTTGTTGCTTCCCATTTCAGATTGGAATTCCCTGTCTGCGTTTTCATATACCCTGATGCAAGCGTACCACTTTTAGAACCATCGATAGCATATGCAGTGCTTGTTGGTCTTGTCCATGTGGGATCACCACCAGAGTAATTGGTTACATAAATAGTTTGTGTGGCATTATTTGCTATATTTTGATTTCCGGTCATACCCCAACCGAATCTTAACTTAAGATCAGAAATTTGTTTGAGGTCTTTCATGAAGTTTTCTCTGTTAAGTCTCCATCCCAATGAAAATGCAGGGAAAGTACCAAATCTGTTGTTTGCACCGAAGCGAGAAGAACCATCATACCGAATTGTGGCAGAAGCAAGATATTTGTTGTCATATACATAGTTAGCTTTTCCGAAGTAAGATAACAAGGCATATTCGGTACCGGTGCCGCCAACGGTTTGTGTTCCTGTAGCGTTATCGAGATACATGTAATTTGAATTTTCTGAAGCAAAAGCCTGTCCTTTGCCCCAATTGCTTTCATCTACTTCATCCATCACTTCAATACCCGCCAAAACATCAAAGACATGTTTGTCTTTTTTGAAATTGTAGCTGGCAGTATTACTCCATGTCCATTTTGAAGTTGTAGCATTTGAATTGGTAACAGCATTAACTGTTCTGCTTAAATATCCGGCTTGATAATTTAATGTCATCAGTCTTTCATACGCATTATTGTAATCAAGGCCGAAGTTAGATTTGATATGCAAATTCTTGACCAATTCGAGATCTGCAAAAACGTTTCCAAACAAATAATTATTCATGACTTTGTTTTGTTTGTTCAAATTCATAACCAACACAGGATTCATGCGGTCATTCATCCCTCCGTAGGGGCCTCCCCATCCTACACCATCAACTGTGTGTACAGGTATGATAGGCAATGCTTGTAATGCTAAATTTTCAGCGCCTTGATCAACAATTTCTGATGAATGACTTAAAGTTAGGTTTTCACCTACTAGTAGCTTGCCATTTAACAGCTTGTAATCTGAATTCAAACGTGCAGAATAACGTGTAAAATTAGTTGTTATTACAATACCATTATTATTGGTATAGTCAAGAGCAAACATTGTATGTCCTTTGTCTGAACCATTCATTATGGACATATTGTAATTCTGTGAATGTGCCACTTGTGTGATTTGTTTAAACCAATCTGTATCAGCTGATTTCATCGTTTTGGCAGCATCAATGTAGTCTGGGATAACAACCTTATTCAGAACCGGATTCGTATAATTTCCATTCCAGTCAAATGAATAGTCAACAGAATTACCATTTGGATCTTGATTTGCATTGACTTTGGCTTGCCACAAGCACTGTCCGTATTGTTGTGCATTCAGTACATGCATAACTGTACTATACCAAGAAAAAGATTGTTGAGTACTGGCTGTAATTTTTAATTGACCATCTTTTGCCTTTTTGGTTGTAATAATAATTACACCATTTGCAGCTCTGGATCCGTAAATTGAAGCAGCTGAAGCATCTTTTAATACTTGCAGTGATTCAATATCATTCGGATTAACTACTTGCATTCCACCTGTTGTAGGAACACCATCAATAACATAAAGCGGGTCATTGCTATTAATAGTACCAATACCCCGGATTTTAATAGAAGTGCCATTTCCACTGGGAGAACCATCGCTTGTAATACTCATACCCGGAATTCTACCTTGCAATGATTCTATCGGATTGGCTGCATTTGCACCTGCAGTAATTGAACCAGGTTCGACCACAGTTATTGCTCCGGTAAGATCAGCTTTCTTTTGTGTGGTATAACCAGTAACGACAACTTGATCTAATACTTTTACGTCAGGATTCATTACCACATTAATAATCCCCTTTTCTCCTACTTTTACTTCAAACGGCTTCATTCCAATCATGGAAAATACTAAAGTTGCTTCACTGCTTTTGACGTTAATCGTATATTTACCATCAACATCAGTAATTGAACCCGTTTTAGATCCTTTGATAAGAACTGCTACGCCTATCAATGGTTGCCCATCATCCGAAGATTTTACAATTCCTGAAACTGTTTTGGTTTGTGCGAATAATGCGAAACTAAATACGCACAGAAGAGTTAATAAACTCAATTTTCGCCAAAAACTTCTTTTTGATTTTGTGTTTCTGTTCATACTATTAAAGATTATTGTTAATTAAAATGTGCTCTTGCACTTTATCTCATCAATGTTATATTCAGGATTGGCCCCTTTAAAAGTCGCCACATATGCTCCTAAAGCACACGCATCGTTTACAATTTGGTCGGGCACTTCATCATTAAATATGCCCGAAACAAATGAGGCCAGGAAAGCATCGCCCGAACCAATTGTATTTTCAACCTCTACGTGAAATCCAGGATGTTCCGTAAAAATTCCATTATGCAACATAGCTGCTCCATTTTCAGCTCTGGTCACACAAACCGTTGCACAAGAGAATGAGTCTCCCAACCACCGCATCTGTGCCTCTAAATCTTTCTCCTGCTCACCGTGCCATGATGCTATTATACCCATCTCTTCGTGATTCAATTTGATTATATCTGCAAAAAGCATCAGATCTTCCACTAAATCTTTCGAATAATGAGGAGCGCGAAGATTAACATCAAAGATTTTTTTTGCTGGTGTTTTCAACAGGTAACAGAGGGTGTTACGTGAGATTTCATGGCGGGCAGCCAAACTACCATAAACGATTGCATCGACTTCTTGAATTTTTTTTATCAGATTTTCTTCCAGTTGAATAAAATCCCAGGCAGAAGGAAATGCTATATCATATGTGGCATTTTGTTTTTCATCCAAAAATACATTGACTACGCCAGTCGGAATAGAAGGATCAACCTGGATATAATCGACGGTTAATCCTGCTGGTTCAATAAATTTCAGTAGATCTGTACCATCTTCATCATCGCCTATACGACTGACGACATAGACTTCGTGTCCGTGCTTCTGAAGGTGAAAACCCACATTCATTGGAGCGCCACCAGGCCTTTTGTCTGTTGCGGAAATTTTGTCCCACAACATTTCTCCAAAACATAAGATTTTTTTTTTGTTCATTGTTTTGCAATTGGTAAGGTTATTTTAATGCTTAAAAATTTCTTTTTCAATTTGTTCCAGCGATTTGCCTTTAGTTTCGGGTATCCAGATTTTGACAAAGACAAAAGCGATGATGCTAAAGATCCCGAAAATGCCAAACAAATATTGTAAACCTAATGCACCATGAATAATTGGAGCAAAATAAACCGTCAGAAATGTACAAAGCCAGCTGACGGCTGTGGAAAACGACATGGCGACTCCTTTAATGCGGTTTGGATAAATTTCAGAAATAATCACCCACATAACAGGAGCAAACGAAGCAGCAAAAAATGAGATGTATACCAATAAGGCAATCAATACGCCTGCACCATTCTGAACCGGTTTTGAAAATTCAAGAGTTAGGTATGCCAGCGAAACAATCATACCCACAGCTCCCCATAGCAATAACGTTTTACGTCCTTTTTTATCCACCAGCCATAATGCTACAATTGTCATCAAAAAATTTACCATACCCACAATCATAGCTTGCATCATAGAATCACTTTTGGCTGAACCGGCGGCATGAAAAATATCTGGAGCAAACATAATTACGGCATTGATACCTGTTATTTGCTGTAAAGCAGCAATTAGTGTCCCGATTAATACAATTTTACCCATTTTGCCTTTGAATAACTCTTTGATAGACATTTTTTCTTTTTTCTGTTCAGCAAGCAGCATCCTTTCCATTTCGGGTAATTCCTGATCAACAAGGGTTTTACCTCCAATGCTATTCAATACTTTAATGGCTTCTTGTTGTTGTCCGTGAGCCAGTAACCAACGTGGACTTTCTGGAAATCTTGTCAATAGAAATATCAGATACAAAACGCCAAAAATAGCCGGAACAATCAACATGTAGCGCCAGGCATTATCGCCAAGTCCGATTAACAGGTAATCGAAAATATAGGCTAATACGATACCGATAGTAATGGCAAACTGATTGAATGAAACCAAGCGTCCGCGGTTTTGAGCCGGAGAAATTTCAGAAATATACATTGGAGCAACAACCGAAGTGGCACCGACAGCCAGGCCTGACAAAACACGGAAAACGATGAGCATAGTTGCTGATTCTGCCAGTGCGCAACCCAATGCTGAAATGAGATAAAGCACAGCGGTGGTAATCATTACTTTTTTGCGTCCGAATTTTTCGGCGAAATTGCCGGTAAATAAAGCTCCTACCAAGCAGCCGAAGGTTAATAGTGCCGCTACAGTCCCCAAACCGCTATCTGTAAGAGAGAATTGACCTTTTATCATGTCCACGGCTCCCGATATTCCGGCCATGTTGAGTCCAAAGAGCAAACCTCCGTTGATGGCAACAAAGGTCGTCCAATATAAAAATTTGTTATTCATAAATGGTTTTTGATTATATATTTGTTTTATGTTTGTATAGTAGAATAGCTATAACGACCATCGTAAGACGGATCAGTTCAGGGATGGCTTTGCTTTTTCATTACCTATGAGATAAGATATTGAATTACGAAGGTCACAAGAGAAATTAAATTGGATTGGTTGTTCTGTCTTTAAAGGAGCAAAACTCGAGAGGAAATTTGTGTTTGCCATATCACTATAAGTTTAAGGTTGAATTCTCAGAGCGCACTTATTACGATGCAAAATTCGTTTGATAAATGACAAAACCCTTTAATTTTTGTTTCAAATACGTGTACTTTTGTTTCATCACAATAAAAAATATTTCATGATGATATTATTAAAAGACTAAGAACCAGACATAAATAAAAAAATATTATATTTTTTATTTATCCCACGCTTCTACTTTCCGTACGATATAATGCTTTAATTAAATTAAGTGTCTATTCTATATATTTAGAATCGCATTAATTAGTTTGATTATCTAGGGGCATGCTTAATTACGATAGTTATATTAAAACAAGCAGAAAAAACAGAAATAGAACGTTATGAATTTCATAAAATCAAATTGCGATACATTTATGGTTAGAGACAGAATTCATTTGATTTCCTTTTGTTCCATTAGGCTTTAATTCATATTTAGGAGTTAATGTCAGTTGTATCTTACGTTCCAACACAGCCTGCTCACATTTCAGTTTTTTTAATTCATCTTCTTTCTTCCATGAACTATTTGCTATTTCCTGTAACGTAGGAATATCTCGTTCCAATGTTCTATTTTGGGCTTTATACTGATCGATAAGTTTCGGAATCCGTTCCAAAGCATTCAGAAAGTTCAACGCAGCAGCTTTAGGATCGGCCATTGCTATTTGCCCGTTGTTATAGGTGTATTTGTACTCTCCTCCGACAAAAAAACGATTCTGTTTAGCATCTTGTCCATTCCGTTCTACGGCTTCGGTCCTAACAAATATTGGAAATCCATACAATTCTCCAATGGAGAGATAATCTCCCCCTGTTGAAGCATTGCGTGCAATGTTCTGCAACTTGGCTCCGACACTTTTCACATCTGTTGCTTGCAGGCCATCCAACCGTAAAGGATTCAGAGGATAACCATCCTGATCAGTTTTAAGAAGGGATTGGAATTTTTCATTATCGGAGGTTAACCGAGCAATACATTCATTATTATGATTTAGTGCATCGGTGTGTTCCTGTAGTTTCCAAACAGAGCTACTCTTTGCCTTGTGAAACGATTTGCGTTCACTCTCCAAAGCGGCTACTTTCTTTTCCAAGCGAGCTTTCTCTAACAAATCCGTATTGCCGGAAAGAATTGCCATATATTCGGAGAAATTCATCCCACTTTTTTCATCCATTGCCCCTTCATCAATAGTACGTGCACCCATTGCTCCGCTTTTTAATTGGGTAATGAAGGTTTGCTTGCAATGTAGCAGGTTGAACTTGTAGCTATCCAATGATTTTTCCACTGCATAAATGATAATGTCAACTTTATCGCCAGCAAACTGCTTGGCTATCTCATTTCCTTTCCGCACAGCCCGCCCATTCCTTTGTTGCAAATCAGACGGTCGCCAGGGTATATCAAGGTGATGTACCGCAACCGCTCGTTTTTGAGCATTGACACCTGTTCCAAGCATGGAAGTAGAGCCAAACAAGACACGAACTTTTCCTTCATTCATGGCATCTATGACCGATTTACGGGCTTTTTCAGTTTTACACTCCTGAATAAATCGTATCTCGGATGGAGGAATTCCATAATCTTCCATAAGTTTTCGTTTAATCTCCGAATAGACACTCCATGCTCCGGGTTGGTAAGTGCCTAAATCGGAAAATACAAACTGCGTGCCTTTTTGTGCCTCATATTTATGATAATATTCGGCAACTGTTTTTGCACAACGGCTTGCCTTATTATCGGGATGGTCGCTGTATTTACTCGGATCTATCATGCGCAGGTCCAAGGCCATCTTACGGGCATAGTCTGTTGCAATAAGCATCTTGGCCTTCTCTTCTGATTCAGAGAGCTTCTCACGTCCCAAAATAGTAGCATCTCCGGTCTGCGCAAAGGACATCAATTTTTGGATAAACTCTTCCTGTTGAGGAGTTGGCGGAATATTCTGCAGAATTTCATTTTTGTCCGGACGATCGACTCCTACATCTTCCGCAGTGCGATAGTCCGTAATCTCATTGTAAAATGCCGCCAATTCCGGCACCTTGATAAAGTAACGGAATCGTTCCTTCTGGATCACCTGATTGGTGACAGAAAACTCAAAGTCGGTGGTTTTCTTTGCAAAGATTGCCGCCCACGCATCGAAACAGTTGATATTTTGTCGTTCCAATTCCTTCGGTCGAAGATATTTAAATAACAAGTAAAGTTCCGTCAGAGAATTGGATATAGTGGTACCGGAAAGAAAGGTTGCCCCTAAATCTTTGCCTGTACGCTCCTGTATGGTTCGTATGGCATAGAGCATGTTCAATGCTTTCTGACTACCTTCCTGATTTCCCAATCCGGCCACACGGTCGTGCCGGGTATTAAACATCAGGTTTTTAAATTGATGGCTTTCATCTATAAACAAATGGTCGATCCCCATCTGCCTAAAGTCCACCACATCATCCGTGCGTGAATCAATTGCATGGGTGATCGTCTTTAATTTGACTTCTAAGTTTATTTTCCTCTTTTGTAACCCCTTGAACATTGCCCGGGATACCTCTTTGCCTTCATGCCTTAATATCTCCAGATTCTCTTCCACGGTATCCAATTCTGTCTGAAGAATACGTTGTTGTAATTCGGGAGACTGCGGAATCTTACCAAATTGGTCGTGCGACATAATCACACAATCCCAGTCGTTGTTTTTGATATTATTGAAGAATTTCACCCGGTTTTGAACAGAAAAATCTTTCTCTGTGGCATAAAGTATCCTTGAATTCGGATAGGCCGTACGATAGCATTCCGCAATTTCTCCCACATTGGCCTTCAGTCCTATAATCATCGGCTTGTGAACCAAATTCAAGCGATGCATTTCATGAGCAGCAATACACATTATCAATGTCTTTCCTGTCCCTACTTCGTGGTCACAAATTCCTCCTCCATTTTGCTTAAGCATCCAGACGCAATCCTTCTGGCTCTTGTAAATGTCTTTTATGTTGAAACTTTTTTCAAGTGCTTTCAGGTCAATATCCGGAAAGGTTTGATGAGAGCCATCATATTCCGGACGAACAAAGCAATTGAATTTACGGTTGTACAGTTCGGTCAACCGGGATTGAAACTCAGGCGACTGTTCTTGCAGCCAATCCACAAAACCATTTCGTATATCATCAATCTTACTGTTTGCCAATTGGATTGCCTCACTATCCCTGACTTTTATATCATTCCCATTCTCATCTTTTCCGATGCTTTTGGTAATATCAGGGACCGTATTTAGCAATGCATTCTTCAACAGATTAATACCGTCATACGTGCGGTAATATCCCTTTACAGCATATTGATCCCAGATTTTAGCATTCTTACTCTTGCACCGGACAGAATATTCATCCATGCTCTCCGAATACGAGATATCGACTTCCGTATCAAACAAGGACCGGGCATAGGCGGTGTATATTCCGGTAGGTATCCAACGTTCCCCAAAATTGAAATCCAGTTCATCAAATGTAATCGGACGGGGTGCTGCTTCCTGTAATGCACTCAATGAGGTGTTCTCCCGATCCCCATGCGGGTGCGTTTCCATCCACGCTTGAATTTGCTCTGTTTTTTCAACCACATTCCCGGCAATAAAACGGTCCCGAATCTCATAGTTACCGATAATCGGATTGAAATACATCCGCCCGTCTAACTCTTTAAGCAAAGACTCCCTATCGTAATCGCAGAGCGTCTCCATGTATTCCAAGTTGACTGACCCGTATTTGTTTAAAGATGCAGACAAGGCCTCTTCGGGTGTATCGACATGCGTAATTTCAAGCTGAGAAAAGGCAACGGGATGATGAAATATGTCAGCTTTAACAAACTGTCCGTTTTCGGCACGTTCCAAGGAAAGCACATCCCGTCCGGAAGCATCCATGAGAATGAGCTTGGCATTGGCTTTTGCATTGAGAAAACCAAAACGTTGCACAAATTCATCATAGCCGGTATTTAATGCACTCCTGTGCCTTTCGTTTTCTTCCTTTTTTTCTGCTTCATAAGCATATAGCCGTTGGTAGCTATCACGGACAGATATGTAAAGTGTAGCCTTTTCAGCCTGAATGGTAGATAAATCCAAAGGATAGAATGTGGCTCCATAACGGGTGACATCTTTCAAGTACCCCACCTGCAAATTACTTTCCAAAACCAGTGATCCATCCCGATGATGAGTTTCCGGGATTTGAGAGAATAACCGGGGAAGCATCGCCTCTTCTTTCTGACTCTGGGCAACATTCCTCTGATTGCTTGCGTTTGCTTCCTGTTGCAAAGTCTCCTTCCTTTTTTGCAGTCCCATCATCATTTCATAATAGCCGTTGATGGGTGGATTATCCATCCAGTTAATTCCGGCAAACATATCGTCCGAAGAAGAGTCATCAATCGGCTCTTTGGTCTCTGAGTGTTTTCGATCAGACTGCAGTTGGGTTCTGTTTTGATTGAATAAATTGGGCTGAACAGACGTTGATTTTTGAGGGATATGGGCCGTTTTCTTTCTTTTTACTGCCCGTGTCTGTTGCCGTTCTGCTTGTGAGAAGCCAAATAGGTCATAGAGGGTCAACAACGGTTGTTCCGGTTTAACCTCTCCCTGCTCAGGCTTTTTATCAATCACTTGTCTTTCAAATACATGATGCGCAATAGTTGTGTGTAACTGATTAATGGGATTGTTGGCTTTTGTACTGTTGATGTTTTCCCTTATCTCAGATTGATTGGCATACTTTTGAAATAGTTTTTCATCTAATCGTAGCGAAAAATCTTCAGAAAGCATTTTTTGCAGATCGGCGGCGATGCCTTGCACCCCTCCCTCGTGGATGTAAATCATAGCCGGCTTACCGTAAGGGTCGGTATCTAAATAACCCTTGGTATGGATAATACGCTCCCCTGTTTGATAATACTGATTATCTGTTGTCCCAAAAGCGGTCACATATCCTTTCAAAAAGGAGTTCTCTTCGTCAGAGAGCTTCCCTTTACCGATATGTTTTTGCAGGATAATCAGATCGCTGCCAACCTCCGTATTGGCAATCTCTGTAAAAAGATTATTCGGTAAGCGGATAGCTGACACCAAGTCAGCATTTTCCATTAACCACCTTCGTTGCGGTTCATATTGCGGAACATTCATCACTCCTTGTGAAGTGATAAAAGCGACTATGCCTCCCTGACGCACGGCATCCAATCCTTTCATGAAAAAATAGTTGTGGATAGACTTTGTTGACTGTCGTCGGGCATTATCGCGACTTCCGCTGAACAGTGGATCAAATACGGCAATGTCTCCAAATGGGATATTAGAGACAACCACATCAAAATAGTTATTGAAGGGATGCTCGATTTTTTCAAAACCCTCAATTCTTATTTTATGGTCAGGGTATAGATGAGAGAGCAGTTTGCCGGTAAGCAGATCTTTTTCAAACGCCATCACTTGCATATTAGAAGCCTGCTTCTCCATTTCGGCAATAAAAACTCCTTGTCCGGCTGAAGGGTCAAGTAACCGCTGAGGTGTAATTCCGTGTTGATGCAACGTATCGGCAAGGGCAGAGACAATTTCTTCCGGGGTATAAAATGCAGTCAGGACAGAGCTTTTCAGGCTGTCCATATAGTGCTTATACTCGGATTCATTGGATGCATTATCACGAACGATCCGGTGCAATTCCATGGTCATCGGGAATAACTCCAAATCGGATTTCGTCCAACGGACACTATCTGAAAGACTTGTTGCCGGATTGAGAATACATTTTAATCCTCCAAATCCACAGTAACGGGTTAAGATCTCCCTCTCTTCCGTGGTTGCCTTCCGTCCCGTCCTCTCCAGTTCAAATAGTGTCCGTATCGCTTCAATGTTATCCCGTAGCTTCGCTTTACGGTTAAATGCCATGTTCTTCGATATAAAGCAAAACAGCACCCGTCAGCTCCGTGTAGAGGGAATCGTAATCTTTGGTGTAGGCAAAATCGTCCGAGAGGGGATAGTTGACAAAAACGGTTTCCAAGGAGGGTTGCATTTTAAAGGCAACCTCTGCTGCTTTTTCCGGTGGCACTTCCTCTGCAAATTCATTCCATAGGACTTCTATCAGGGTATTGAATTTTGAAAAATGGAGATTCTTTACTAATACCGTCATTGCAAGCTCCTGTGCTTGTTCAACGGTATGCCCTTCCCGTCTGGCTTGTTCATAGATATCATCGGCCAAAGCTGAGCGTGTTTCGATAAAATCCGTATCGGGTAATCGTTCGGGATGGTTTTCGTTAAGAAAAGAGAGCAGATACAGTCCGTAATAGGACAATTCTGTGGAATGATGCTTTTGAATCATAGCTCATTGGATTTTAGTGGACGATTGGGAAAGGTGGATAAATAAGAAAAGCACTCCGGGTATCCCTCCCGAAGTGCCACCACTAAAATCCACAACAAAAGAGCAAGAACAATTTTGACAGTGAACTTAGTGGCAAAGATAAACATAATTTTATCTTCGTTTTTCCCTGCTGCGTGGTTTTGATTCAGGGAAAACAAATTGGGTATTCAGATTCGCATCAAAGACAATGGCTGCGCTAAAGGCTTTGCCCTGCTTACTATTAAAGCCTTTTATGATACTGGTTTTCCCCTTGGTCAATAAATCCAGAATATCCTGGTCCTCCAGTGTTTTGCCTGCTATTTGCCGAAACACAGGGAATCCGCAGGTGGGGTTGTCGCAACGTACCACCTTGCTGTAGAATTGCATCGAACCGGTCTTGCATTTAGGACAAGGACATTGCGTCTCTTTATGGGTAAAGAATTTATCACAGGTCAACAGTTCCGACGTAATCCGGGCAGTATAAGCTTCAATATCTTTACGAAAAGTATCGGCATGCAGTTTTCCGTTTTCTATATTGGCCAAGGCAAGCTCCCACTCTCCGGTCATCTCGACATTGGCAATATTCATATCCTTGACCACCGAATAGAGTGCCAGTCCTTTCTCTGTAGGAACAAGTGATTTTTTCTGTCTTATCATGTATTCACGTTGAAACAGTGTTTCGATGATGGATGCCCGGGTTGCTGGCGTACCGATTCCACAAGCGGATAAAGAGTGCCGTAATTCTTCGTTTTCAATCTCTTTGCCTGCCGTTTCCATGGCTGCAAGCAAAGTTGCTTCGGTATGCAGCGGTTTAGGTTTGGTTTGTCCTTCCGTCAGAGAACTGGCTGTTAGTGGCAAAACTGCTCCTTCCGACCATTCGGGCAATGTGATTTCTCCTTTTTCTTCCCCGTAGATTGCCCTCCATCCCAATTGTTTTACAACGGCTCCTTTCAGGACAAAGTCAACGCCCGCACACTCGGCTGAAACTGTAGTCACATCCTTAATGCATTTTTCTGAAAAGGCTTCGAGCATCCGTCCGATAATCATGTGATAGATCGTTGCCTCATCGGAGGCGAGATTTTGCGGTCTTATCCCGGTTATCAATAAGGCATGGTGATCCGTAATTTTAGTATTATCCACACTGCGTCGTGTCAATTCTTCTATATGGTCAATATAACCGTTCCACTTAGAACTTCCTTTTAGTGTTAGCAGTAACGTTGGCAGCTCGGCAAAGACATCTTCTGGAATATAACGACAACCTGTCCTTGGATAGGTAATCAGTTTCGCTTCATATAATTTCTGCGCTATATTCAGTGTCTTTTCTGCCGGGAACCCATGTTTGGTATTTGCCTCTTTTTGCAGCGTTGTCAGGTCATAGAGCAGGGGCGTTTCTTGTACGGTTTCTTTATGTTCTACTTTCGAAATCGTAATCGTTTTACATTTCTTGATCGCTTCAAAGATTTTTTCCGCCGCTTGTTTGTCTTTCCATTTTTCAACGGATGTAAAGGTCAATGCCTCCTCGTGAGCCTCACCAACAGTTGAAACGTGCAGTTGCCAGAAAGCCTCACTTACAAATTGTTTGTTCTCCCAATAGCGGGCACAAATCATTGCCAAGGTAGGTGTCTGCACCCGCCCTAGAGAATAGGTTCCACGTCCGGCTGCTATGGTAATGGCTTGTGTGGCATTTATACCCACTAACCAATCTGCTTCACTGCGGGCTTTAGCGGCATAATAGAGTCGGTCATACTGATTGCCACTCTTTAGATTTTCTAATCCTTCACGGATCGCTTTATCGGTTAGAGAATTAATCCAAAGCCTGTCGAAAGGTGTGGAACAACCGATGTATTCATAGAGGTATCGGAAGATTAATTCACCTTCACGTCCGGCATCGGTAGCCACAATGATCTTTTCACTTTCACTAAAGAGCCGGGCGATGATCTTGATCTGAGCCACCACGTCCCTATCGGGAGTGTATCCTTTTTCTGTTTTTACCTGACGGGGTACAAGCGTAAAGACAGGTGGAATGATCGGCAGGTTATCCCTGTGAAAACCTTTAATACCATACCCATCCGGCAAAGCCGGGGTTACCAAATGCCCGAATGCCCATGTTACCGAATAACCGTTGCCGGTCAAATAGCCGATTTCTCTTTTGGTCGCTCCTACAATTTGGGCAATCTCCCGGGCAACGCTTGGTTTTTCTGCTATAATTGTCTTCATTTTAATTTGTTGTTGTGGATTTTAGTGGTTGATTGAATGGATCAGATGCCAATGCCTTTGGGTTTATTCTGTGTTCCCTGGGCTTGACGTTGTTGCTGTTGTTGGTTCTTGGGAGCCGTTTGTCCCTGTTGTAGCGGTTCTCCGATGTGTTTGGTTGCCTCATTGGTCTTGCCCTCCGTATTGACGGCGACCTGTGTCCGGTTTTCCGATGCGGGTGTGATTTGTTTTACCTGGGAAATATCCGGATTGGAAGGGTAGTATTTCGGGCGGCCTTCTTCCCTGTTGAATTTGATGTAGGCGGTAAATGGTTCGCCTTGTTTGTCGCGTAGCATATCTTTTACCAGAATGGTTTTCCCGGCTGTATAATCGGATTGCTGCTCCGGTGTCAGGGCAACACCTCCGAAGGTTTTGGGTGCCCGGATATTGCCATTGGGATCCATCCATTGGAAATAATTAGCATTCTGTTTTTGAGTGGCTTCCTGGTTTAATTGGGAATGGTGGGGAACAAATTCGATTCCTCTTTGCTCTACATTGACCTGCAGCGTGGCTGTAAACTTTTTCCCATTGGCCAATACTATCTCTTTATCACGAACCGGATGTCCGGCCCGAAGCTCCCTCTTTTCCTGATCGGATAATACCGTATCTCCAATCTTATCGGGAATACGGACTTTGAACACTGGAAGGGCTACGATGTTATTGGTCAAACGGTCAATGCTGATGTAAACCGGAATCGTTTCCCCTGTGTTTTTACTGGTCAATTGGGCGATATGCCCCATATTTCCCGTCGTTTTCAGGTTCTCTTTATCATCAGCCGAAAACGTATACCCTTCAAAGGTTTTATCCAACTGGGGTTCTTTGCGAATCAGGTGAGGCACCAATTGGACTCCTCCATCCGGTAGTGTTCTGAAAGAGAGCCGGGCTTCGGTCTCAAAGCGTTCTTCTCCAAATTGTGGAGAGACTGTGACTAATCCTGATTTGCCATAATTCAGCATCTTTTTAAGGTCGCCCGATTCTTCCAAAGTCCGACGGTTCACACCCCATCTCTCTTCCAACTGTTGCCAGTTGATATGGTTTTCATCAATGGGTTGGTAGGGTCGTTTATTTTGTTCCGTTTGTGAATCATGTTGACCTTGCTCTCCTGCTTCAGTTTGAGTCTCTTTGACCATTAGTTCATACTTGCCCGTATCAATACGATGTTGGGCTAGAAGCTCCTTGTTGGCCTCCGGGTCTTTCAGCACCTCTTTCATTACTGTCAACACGTTTTCTACTCCGTCTGCCGCCACCCGATAAAATCCGAAGTGCTTAGGATCCTTGTATTGCCGGAGAAAATTGAGCATAAAATTGTCCAGCAGATTGCCACCCCGGTCAAAATGCAGGAAATCCTGTCCATTACTCTTCTTACTATCTGTTATTTTGGGAGATCCGTCCTTATTCATTCCGGACACCACACCCACTTCACCCGATCTCTCATCCTTGACAATGAGAACATCTTTTTCTTTTTTGTCCTGTTCCATAGTTGTAAACTTTTATGATTGATTAATTCGTGAGGAGTTTTGTGAATCGGCTATTTTTCTGTATTCAAAACAGGTTCACCTTTTCTGAATTCTTTGGAATACGTTTTGAGAAATAGCTGCACGTCGGATTCCCTGTAGTACACCTTATGCCATAGCATGTGATAGGTTAAGGCTCCTGAGCTCCGGTAACGTTGGAGGGATCGTTTACTGGTTTGCAGCAGTTGACATAAATCCTGATTATCCAAAAGGCGTTCACCGTCTAAATATTTAGCCGGTTTTACTTCTTTCGCAGATAAGGCTGCCAGCATCTTTTCGTTGCGGTCAAAGCGTTCCATAACCTGCTTCATCCAACCCTCAAATGTCTTAGTATCCAATAAACTCATAGGGATGTGTTTTTACGTGTCAGCATGTAGTTCTTGCGAAACTCATCCAATGTCTGTGGATTGCAGGAAACAATTCTTTCCCGAATGCATTGCTCCACGTCGGATAACCGGTACAAACATTTGCTGCGCACCATGCTATATGCAATGGTTCTGTCTTTGCGCATCCGCTGAAGGGTGCGTGTGCTGATTTTAAGCAGGTCGGCCAGTTCTTCACTGGTCAGCCATATGTCCAGCTCTTGCGCGGGAATAGTTTCTTTTTTGAAGACGTACTCTGCAATTTTGTCGATCTTATTCGACAAATCCCGGAATACCTGATGATCGAAGGTGATGATTTCCATTTTGTTGCTGTTTAATTGCGGTACAAAAATGGAAACTTAGCGGAAAGGGATTTCACAGGTGGTTACCTACCTGTGGAAGATTTTTGTTGAAGGAAGAGAATATTGGAATACAAAAAAAGCCGGAAGGTCATACTGTAAATACAGTAAGAACCTTCCGGCTTAAATAAAATTGAGTACAATTGTTTTGGTTAATTCATCATGGCTGTAGTACCTAAACGGCCTAGAATTGGGTCAGGTTCTTTAATAGAAGCACTGATTTGTTGTGAAACCCATTGTCGAAAAAGAACACATGAATAACTCTCTATTCTGAAACTTAAAGCAATAATCACTTCCAGGTTATAATAATCGACAAAACATTGTTTATCATTCTCCAATCTGTAGTGTCTTACTCTTTTTACTCGGTTTTCTATCAAGTTATCTGACTTGAAAAGAGTTTTCAAATCGGTTTCTACAGAGGATCGTTTCACATTAAACAAGACTGCAATCTCCTGAGTTGTCATCCAAACGGTTCCATCATCCGACAGTTCAATGCTTATTTGGAAATCGTCTGAATGCAAGCCCTTAAAAGTAATTGAACCTCTTATCATAAATCCATTTTCTTTAATATGGCTTGCTCCATATCATTCAACTTTCCTGAAAGCAATTGCATATCCTTGCTGATTTTTTCATTGGTAATACGGGCATAGATTTGTGTTGTCTGAATATTGGTGTGTCCCAACATTTTAGACACTGTCTCTATGGGTACTCCTTTCGATAAAGTTGTGGTTGTTGCAAATGTATGCCGAGCCATGTGAAAGGTTATATTTTTATTTATACCACACAAGTCACCTATCTCTTTTAAATATGAATTGAGCTTTTGATTGCTTAATACCGGGAGTAATTGTCCGTTTGAGAGTTTGCCTTCATATTTCTTTAGAATGGATAAGGGAATATTCAATAAGGGAACATTCACTGGAGTATCTGTTTTTTGCCTGTGTGTCATTATCCATGGTTTACCATCAAAAGACATACAAATATTGTTGATTGTCAAATTTTTAACATCAATATATGCCAACCCAGTGAAACACGAGAAAATAAAAATATCACGTACTTGTTCTAATCTTTTAGATACAAATTTTTTTTCTACAATTATTTGCATCTCTTGATCCGTCAAGTAACCTCTATCTACACGTTTGAATCGTATTTTATAATTTGCGAATGGGTCTTTAAATATCAAACCATTGTTTTTAGCTACAATAATAATCATTCGAAATATTTGTATAAACTTTGCGGATGTATTGTCACTACACTTACTTACACCATGTAAGTAAGCTTCAAAATCTGTAATAAATTTGTGATTTATTTCTTTGAGTGCAATATCTGAAATTTTATACTTAGCGCTCATAAATTCTTCCAAACGGCGGCATGTTCGGTCGTATTTAGCAAGTGTAGCTTCTGTTTTACTAATGCCAATAAGTTTTCTTGCATCCTCATTATGACTTTTAAAAAGCTCTAACAGAGTATGCAACTTAACATCATAACCCAAAAAGGCATTACGTATTTTCTCTGCGGTTACATACGCTTCATGTACTTCGATCTCGCGATAGTGATTTCTTAAGGACGTGCGAATGTCTTCTAATAAATTATTTAATCTACGCGCCTGCATGCTATTCCCAGTCGCTTTGCAGAGTTTCACATCCCAAAATTTTGGCTCAATATCTAATTTGGAACTGAATTGAGACACCTCACCATTAACCGATACCCGAATCATGATGTTGGCTTTACCTTCTTTGTTCAATTGATTCTTTCTTACATAAAAAAGAATCTTAAACGTACTTTTACTCATAATACTTCCGTTTTTTGTTCCTCACAATTACAGTAACGATTTAACATTGTAAAGGAACGGTTAACACTCAGTTTATGAGCAGACACTTAAAGAACAATTAACGACATATCAGAGACTTATCTCAAAAATCGTTACTAAAATAACATCCCCATTTTTTAGTAACGATTTAGTAACGAAATGATGTCGTTTTTTGGCTATTTTATGGAATTTAGATGTCTAGCGTAGACAATAAAAAAACTCCATAAAAACCTTATTTTATGGAGTTTGTTTTAATTTGACTACCAAATGACTTTGGTATCTTGCGGAAAGCGAGGGATTCGAACCCCCGGTACAGTCACCCGTACACCGCATTTCGAGTGCGGCCCATTCGACCACTCTGGCAGCTTTCCTTGGTCGTTTAGCGGCTGCAAAGGTACACTTTTTTATGTTTCGTCCAAGATTTTTTCTAAAAAAAATCAGGCAGTATATTCACCAAGCGCCTTTAACAGCAACTCGTTTTCCGACTCCACACCCACCGTAATACGCAGACATCCTTCGCACAAAGCCACTGTATTGCGGTTTCGCACAATAATACTCTTGTCGACCAGATAATGATACAGGGCATTGGCATCGGCCACTTTTACCAACAAAAAGTTGGCATCGGTAGGATATACCACCTCTACCATCTCCAGTTGCTTCAACGCCCCGATCAGCCGGGAGCGCTCCTTCAACAGCATATTCACCCATTCGGCCTTGCGATCGACTTGCTCCAGTTCGTCGAGTACCAGTCGCTGTGTCAGCACGTTGATGTTATATGGATATTTTACTTTGTTGTACAAACCGATAATCTCTTCGGAGGCGAATGCCATCCCCAGACGCACACCGGCCAGGCCCCATGCCTTCGAGAATGTTTGCAGCACGATCAAACGCGGATATCGATCCAACATTTTCAACCAACTTGGTTCCGAAGAGAAGTCTATATAAGCCTCATCAATCACCGTGATACCGGCAAATCCTTCCACAATCTTCAACATCTCTTCGCGGTTAAGCAGGTTGGCAGTCGGATTGTTGGGAGAGCAGAGAAAAATTACTTTCGTATGAGCATCGATGGCATCAAGCAGACGTTGCGCATCGAGCGAATAATCGGCATTAAGACGCACTTTACGATACTCCACATCGTTGATGTCGGCGCTCACCTGATACATGCCATAGGTAGGATCGATAGCCACCACATTGTCCTGACGCGGCTCACAAAAGACACGGAATACCAGATCGATGGCTTCGTCGCTGCCATTACCCAGAAATACCTGTCCTGAATGGACACCTTTGATCGCTGCAATACGTTCTTTGACCGACCATTGCAACGGATCCGGATAACGATTATACGGATAGTTCAACGGATTTTCGTTTGCATCGAGGTAAGCTTCGGCTTCACCTTTGAATTCGTCGCGGGCACAGGAGTAAGGCTTGAGCGACAGAATGTTTTTTCGAACTAAGGAGGTAATTTCTGACACGGCAATGATTATCTGTGTGAATACTCTATATTTTGCGGGGTTTCATCGGAAACTCCACAAACATTTTACACGGACAAAGTTACTAAATTTAAGAGAAAAAGCCAGCGGATCGGTCTGAACTCCGGGAAAGAAATGCAGACGCAAACCAGATTTTATTCGCAAAAACGGTACCCGATACCCGATTCGGTATTGATATAAACGGGCTGCGAAGGATTGTCTTCGATCTTTTTGCGGAGCTGTGCCACAAAGACACGCAGGTACTGAGTTTGTTCCAGATAGCTGTAACCCCAAATCTCTTTGAGGATAAAGGTATGAGTAAGGACTTTGCCGGCATTCTTCGCCATCAGGGCAAGAAGCGAAAATTCGGTAGTGGTAAGTTTCACCAGTTCCCCACCCTTTTTGACGGTGTGATTTACCAAATCGATTTCAAGGTTATTAAAACTGAACAGGGTTTGCGCTTTACCTGCCTGCGACGAAAAGCGGAGTGACGAACGTACCCGTGCAGAGAGTTCGCCCGTGCGGAAAGGTTTGGTGAGGTAATCGTTAGCACCACTATCGAGCGCCTGCACAATATCCTCTTCCGAACTCCGTACCGAAAGGATAATGACAGGCCCGGTGTACCATTCGCGCAGCTTTTTAAGAATAATTTGTCCGTCCTCATCGGGCAGTCCAAGATCGAGAATGATGAGTTGCGGATTGTGACTGGCCGCCAACGCCAATCCGTCCTTGCCCGAAGGTGCTTCGAGAATGGAATAGCCGCCCGGTTTCAGGGTAATTTCGAGCAGTCGCCGAATGGCGCTTTCATCATCAATAATAAGTATTGTTTCGGACATAGATTTCAGAACAAAGAACAAAGAGTAAAGAACAAAGATAGCAAACTATTTTCGCACACAGAAAGCACGAAGAAAACAGATGAACACCGAAAATGCCTTTGGAATTCAGCTTCTGCATACTATTCACAGGTAGACAGTAGTCGGTAGACAGTAGACAGTAGAAAATCTGCCTTAGGCAAGTTTCTATCAAAATAGGGTAAAAATAGAAGTATACAAAGCCAATCTTAAAACAACAAATTGCTGTTATTCTGACTACTGGCTACCACCTTCTGTGTAAATCCATAAAATCAGTGTATTCCGTGTGCTTCGTTGTCGTTGACTTCATTATTCTCTTATGAAAAGCCAATTTCAAAACAATAAATTGCTGTTATTCTGACTACTGACTACTGGCTACTATCTCCTGTGTAGATCCGTAAAATCAGTGTATTCCGTGTGCTTCGTTGTCGTTGTCTTCGTTATTATCAATGGTATACTTGCCGGTCGGAATCCTGATCGTTACCAAAGCTCCGCCATGCGAACGGTTTTCAAACTTTATCGTGCCATGATGGGCATCTACAAATCCTTTTACAATGGACAACCCCAGCCCTATGCCACCTGCCGTACGGTTGTTGGCACGGTAAAATTTATTACAAAGATAGGGAATAGATTCGGCTGGAAAGCCGGTACCCCGATCCATTACCTGCAACACCATGTGGTGGTGATCGTAATAAATTTTCACCCGGATGGTCGTTTTGGGTTCTGCATGTTGGGTAGCATTGTACACCAGATTGTGCAGCACCTGTTCCATCAGTCCGAAATCGAATTTCACCAGCGGCATATCCGAAGGAATGACCACATCTACGTTGAATGGTTGCAGTTCGTCGTGCAGATCGGCAAGTACCTTGTTAGTCAGGTCATGCACATCGTTCCAGTCGATGGACGGCGTAATGCGATCGGACTCCAGGCGCGACATATTGAGCAGGTTCTCGATCAGGCGGTTCAACCGGTCGGACGCAGAGAAAATTTCCTGCGCCAGCTGTTGCCGCAGTGCGGCATCATCGTTATGCTGTAACAGTGTTTCGGATGCGCCCATCAGGGTTGATACCGGAATGCGCAGTTCGTGCGAAATAGAGTTGAACAGCGTTTTATAGAGCTTTTCCGATTCGTTGAGCACAGAAGCCCGGCGGGCAACCTCGTTGAGCTGTTCGCGTTCCAGCGCATTGGTAAGCTGCACACGAAACGTATCCCAAAACAGCTCCATCTCTCCGTGAAAAGGCCTGTTGGGCTTCACCAGCAATACCCCCGTATTGATTCGTTTCCCTTTCAACGGATAAAAAGTAAGATCGGTAGCCGGCAGAGTATCGGTATATTTTCCGGCTTTTCGTCCATGTTTATACACCCAGGCGGCAATGCTATGCTCCGCCGCCTGCAACTGCATTTTACTATCCACCGGCAACAAGGTGGGTTGCAAACCGGTATCGTCTTCGCCCACAAGGATAGCGCTTTCCATATCGAAGTATTTGCGTATGTGCATCACAGCCTGATCGATCACCTCCTGCGTTCCGGAGGCCGAAGCCAGTACCTTCGATAACTCGTATAAGGCATTCGTGCGCTGTTCGCGGTCGCGTGCCAACCGTTGCTGACCACGTAAACGGGTGGTTAGCACACCATTGATAATTGCCACCGAAAAGAAAGTGCCGAACATCATCAGATCTTCGGGTTTGGCAATGTAAAAGGTAAGCGGCGGATTGATAAAGAAAAAGTCCCACAACAATGCTCCGAGTCCCGCGGCCAACAGGATAGGCCCCGTACTGAAAAAGAGAGCCACCAGTGAGACTGCAAACAACAGGATGTAGGAGACAACCTGATAGCCCACAAAGCCTTTGCATAGAAAACAAAGAAATACCGTGAGCAGGATCGCCGCCGCACTTGTCAGATAGGCTTTGGGAGACGAGCTGAATTCGGACGAAACAAAGGTAAAGTGGCGCTGCTTTTTCGCCATCTCCTTGGCTCCGACCACATAAATATCGATATCGCCACTCTCATGAATCAGTTTGGAAACTAAATCACGCCGGAGCAACTGATGTAATCCTTTACGCTGCGATTTTCCCACAAGGATATGGGTAATGTTTTCGCGTTGGGCAATGGTAAGAATGCCGCGCGAAAGATCTTCGTCGGTGGTAGAGAGATAGTGCGCTCCCAGCTGTTTGGCCAGCGCAATATTTTTGTTGAGCTGTTCCTGATCCTCCGGCGAAAGCGTTTCGGCTTTCTGCACGTAGAGTGCCGTCAGAGAGGCATCCATGGTATATGAAAGACTCTTGGCCCAACGAATAAGCCAGGCCGAATATGGACTCGGGCCAATGGCCACCATCAGGCGAAGTCCTGTTTTCCACGGGCCGGGAATACGACGGGTTTGCATGTATTCGCGCAACTGCTTATCGACCCTGTCGGCCACTAACCGGAGCGACATCTCGCGCAAAGCGGTGACATTTCCCTTCCGGAAGAAGTTACGCACCGCCTCCTGTGACCGCTCGGGAGTATATACTTTTCCATCGGCGAGACGCTGAAGCAACTCATCGGCAGTCAGATCGACCAGCTCCACCTCATCGGCCGCCTCCAAAACATCGTCGGGCACCGTTTCGCGAATGGTAACGCCCGTGATTTGCGTTACCGTATCGGTTCGGCTCTCGATGTGCTGCACATTCAGCGTGGCATAGACATCGATTCCGTTGTTTATCAACTCCTGCACATCCTGATACCGCTTGGCGTGACGACTCCCGGGAGCATTGGTATGCGCCAGTTCGTCGATAAGAACCACGTGCGGCTTACGGGCAATTATGGCATCGATATCCACCTCCCGAAACTGTGTCTCCCTGTAAACGATCTGGTAAGGAGGAATAATCTCCAGTCCTTCCACCAGTTGTTCCGTTTCCGGGCGACCGTGCGTTTCCACATATCCGATCACCACATCCACTTTTTTGTTTTTTTCCAGATGAGCAGCCTGCAACATGGTGTACGTTTTACCCACACCGGCACACATGCCGAAGAATATTTTCAGCTTGCCCAGCTTGTTTTTATCCTCCTGCTCCTTCAACGAAGCCAGCAGTTCGTCCGGATCAGGACGGTTTTCGTCGTAAACATTCATAAAAACATCGATTTACCATGAAGGCATTAAAAACTACTCAGTAGTGTGTAGTGTGTAAAAATCGGCAAAACGTGCTTTAGTCCAGTTAATTGAAATATATCGGAGAAGGTTCAATTATTAATTATTGAGTTCCCTCAAAAAAGTCCGTCCCAATTTTCATCGAGATGACGACAAAATCGTCCTGATGAAAATCAGGATCTTCTCAAATAACGTCTTAAAAAAATACACGCTAAATATGAACCACTTATAAAATTTAAATTGGGCAGTTCTTTGTGTCTTTGTGCCTTCGTGTTTGAAAATTGACTTTTCGGATTAATGGTAAAATTTTAAGTCGGTTTTTTATTTTCCGTTTTCAGTATCATTCGTATGCAAATATACCGCGAATTACCGCAACAAATCCAGATCACGGTTCAATGCAAGAACATTTATCCGTTTTTCTCCCAGACAACCGAACTGAGGTTGTTCGGTATGACTTGCTACCAATCGACGCAATTGTTGCAATTGAGACGGTGAAAAATGACGTGCCGAGGCTATTCGTTCAACCTGAAGCGTGGCACTTTCGGGCGAAATATGCGGATCGAGTCCGCTAGCGGAAGCTGTCACCATTTCGTTGGGTACCACCGTATTCAACGGCAGACGATTGGCAATAATAAAAGACTCTCTTCGTTTTTCAATCGCCTTACGCAATGTATCGCTGGTCGGACCCCAATTGGAAGCTCCCGAAGGCAATGTGGCATAGCTGCACGCCGAAGGCCGCGACCAGAAGTAACGATCGCTTTTGAATTCTTGCCCCAGCAGCTCCGAACCTCGGACTTTTTGGCCAATGGAAACAATACTGCCATTCGACTGACGGGGAAATACCACTTGTGCAATTCCCATAATCATTAAAGGATAAACCAATCCGGTTAGCAGAGTGAATGCCAATATAATTTTCAGACCGGATAATATAGACTTTTTCATCTGTTTATAATTTTGTTGTTTTACAATGTAATACCAGCTACAAAGAAGGCCTTTTCGGACTGAGGATTCGCTCCTACAATTCCATAAACCGGCAGGCTGAAAGAATCGGAGAATTTAATCTCTTTCGACACTTTAAGACCAAGGTTGATTACAGAAAAACCATTGTTATAATAATTAGGACTATCGAACAAAGAGGCACCAAGAAAAGCTTTAACGTTCGAAGCAATTAGCAAGCCCAATTCTACATAAGTGGAGAACGCCTGATTGCCATTTGCATTTTTATCGGCACCATAGAACATTGTGTTCCATGCAATTGACAAAGGAAAAGATTTTGTTCCTCCATAAGCCAGCGTCCCTTCAAAAACGTGACCCGTTTTGCCATTCTTATAGTTGAAATATCCGATGCTGCCATCGTTTCCGTTATTCCAATTATAATCGGTAACGGTAACAGAGAATGCATCGGGCAACGAAAGAGTTGCATACAGGTCAACTTCCTTGACATTGCCTGAAAACGCGTACGAGCCCCATGCTCCGACACAGAAAAGACCATTGACATACGAAACGGTCGGCTGAATATTGGGTGTACCACCCCGCGAACCTTCTTGCGCTACACCACGCCAGACATACGAACTAACCACATCGGCCGACACAGAAAAATGACGGTTATCATTTTGCGCTTTTGCCTGAAAGCTCAAAACAGCACAAGCAACGACAGCACAACATTTCAGCATCGACCATTTATGAACAGTATACATTATTTCAAAGTTTAATAATTAAAACAAAAAGCTCCGAATTACCGGATCACCTTATATCCATCGACATAAAAGTAGCGAGCACTTTATCTCTTTTTTTCAATAACAGATGGCCGTGATCGACGGTATAGTTGTCAGTCGAATCGAGTGTGACATAAAAAGCGCTTTCGAGGGCTTTGTCGGGACACGACACATGCGTAAAGATCAGGTTCCCGAATTTCAGATTATAGCCGGTTACCGCTACCTGACCCTCAAAACTATTGCATCCGGTAGTACCTTTTATCGTACCGTCGGTTAAAACGTTCAGAGTCGGCACTTCATCTTTCAGAGGCATCAACAGCGAATCGCCTGCCGCCGCTTTGACAGATACCAGGCCCCAGACCGATTCGGTAATATTACCTTTACCCGCTTGCCCTTTGTGCGAAGAACAGGCCACTACAAACACCAATTGAGTGATTAACAATAGTGTAATCAATGATTTCGTTTTCATTTTCAACAATTTAATATTGAGTAAATTAAACACAATGCAAAAGTTGTAACACAATATCTATCAGCTTGATGCCGATAAAAGGCACCACCAGCCCACCCAATCCATACACCAGCAGGTTTTTAGCCAAAATACGGTTCGACGAAAGCGGACGGTATTTTACGCCCTTCAATGCCAGCGGAATGAGCAAGACAATAATCAGGGCATTGAAGATAACCGCGCTGAGTATGGCGCTTTGTGGGGTGGCAAGGTGCATTATATTGAGCGCCGAGAGTACTCCCTGACCGTTGGCACCGGCATACAATCCGGCGGCGATAGCCGGGATAATGGCAAAATATTTCGATACGTCGTTGGCGATACTGAAGGTAGTGAGCGAGCCCCGGGTCATCAGCAACTGCTTGCCGGTTTCAACCACCTCTATCAGCTTCGTCGGATTACTATCCAGATCGACCATATTGCCGGCTTCGCGGGCAGCCTGTGTGCCACTGTTCATGGCAATACCGATATCGGCCTGCGCCAAAGCGGGAGCATCGTTGGTACCGTCGCCGATCATTCCGACAAGGTGACCGTTGGCCTGCTCCTGACGAATGCGGGAGAGCTTGTCTTCCGGTTTGGCTTCGGCAATAAAATCATCCACCCCGGCTTCGGCTGCAATAGCCGCGGCGGTCAGCGGATTATCGCCCGTCACCATCACGGTTTTGATACCCATCGCACGCAACTGTGCAAAACGATGTTTGATACCGCCTTTCACTATATCTTTCAGGTGAATAACTCCCAGTACCTGATCGCCATCGGCAACTACCAAGGGGGTTGCTCCCTGACCGGAGAGTTCCACCACCTTGTCCGACACACTCTGAGGAAAAAAGCCATTGTTGTTTTGAACAAATTTGCGGATGGCATCGGTAGCTCCTTTGCGGATGGAACGTATTTTACCGTTCGGCAAACGAATGTCGACTCCACTCATCCGCGATTGAGCCGTAAAAGGAACGAAAGTCATATCAGACTCGTGAATATGGCGTTCGCGCAGGTGAAATTTCTCTTTGGCAAGAATCACCACCGAACGGCCTTCGGGTGTTTCGTCGGCCAGCGAGGCCAATTGGGCAGCATCGGCCAAAGCCTCCTGTGAAACCGTGTCGGCCGGAATAAAATCGGTTGCCATACGGTTACCCAGCGTAATGGTACCGGTCTTATCGAGCATCAGCACATCCACATCACCCGCGGCTTCCACCGCTTTTCCACTGGTCGCAATCACATTTTTCTGCAACAGGCGATCCATCCCGCTGATTCCGATCGCGCTCAACAAACCGCCAATGGTGGTTGGAATCAGGCAGACCAACAACGCCACCAGAATGGTCAGGCTCAACGTCGATTGCTGTCCGGCCAGGTTGTAATTGAACAACGGAGGCAGGGTAATAACAGCGATCAGAAAAATGGCTGTCAGCCCCAACAGCAGGTTATTCAGCGCGATTTCGTTGGGGGTTTTCTTCCGTTTGGCACCTTCCACCAGCGCAATCATCCGGTCGAGGAAGGTATCACCGGGTTCGGAAGTCACCTTGATGATGATTTTATCACTCAGCACCTTAGTTCCACCGGTTACCGCGCACCGGTCGCCGCCACTTTCACGGATCACAGGTGCCGATTCGCCGGTAATGGCCGATTCGTCCACGCTGGCAATACCTTCGATCACATCACCATCGGCAGGGATTACATCCCCTGTTTCACAAACCACCAGATCGCCCCGGGTCAGTTCGGTTGCCCAAACCACCTCTTCCTTATCGCCTTTCATCCGGCGGGCTTTGGTTTGTGTGCGACTCTTTTTCAGGGTCTCGGCCTGTGCCTTGCCCCTACCCTCGGCAATGGCTTCGGAGAAGTTGGCAAACAAAACGGTAAACCACAACCAGACGGTAATCTGGAAATCGAAGGAGGAAAAGTGACCCGCAAACAGATTTGCGACAACAATTCCGGTTGTCAGTACGGCACCCAGTCCAACGATAAAGATGATTGGATTTTGGATCAGTTTGGCCGGATGCAGCTTTACAACTGCGTCTTTCAGCGCCGGAACAATTAATTTCCGGTTAAATAGTTGCGACGATGTTTTATCTTGTGTACTCATTGATTGTTCAAAGTTTAATGTTTAATGTTTCAGACATTACAGATTTCATTTCCTCATTTTCAAATTCTCAAATTTTCAAATTTTCAAATCAGAATGTCATTCCCGCCTGCATCAGCAGATGTTCCAGAATGGGCCCCAGTGAGAGCGCCGGGAAGAAAGTCAATCCGCCGACAATGATGATTACTCCGATCAACAGAATAAGAAACATTCCATTGTCAGTGTGAAAAGTACCCGAAGATACCGGCGTAACCTTTTTGCCAGCCATACTGCCGGCAATGGCCATCATTGGAATAATAACCCCGAAGCGCCCCACCAACATGCATATCGACAGTAGCACATTATAAAACGGGGTATTGGTGGTTAGTCCGGCAAAAGCGCTACCATTGTTTGCACAAGCCGAAGTAAAGGCATAGAGAATTTCCGACAACCCGTGCGGCCCTTTGTTGTTCAACCCGGCAAGACCGGCATGTGCACTAACCGCTATGGCCGTGAAAGCCAATATGCATACCGCCGGAGCCAGCACAGCAATCAACGCCATCCGCACTTCGAACGATTCGATCTTTTTCCCCAGATATTCGGGAGTACGTCCCACCATCAATCCTGCGATAAACACCGTCAGAATTACAAAGGCTATCATGCCGTACAAGCCGGAACCAACGCCGCCAAAAACCACTTCGCCCAGCATCATGTTGAACATGGCCACCAATCCGGCCAGTGGCGAGAGACTGTCGTGCATCGCATTCACCGAACCATTGGAAGCAACTGTGGTGGATGTCGACCAAATAATGCTATTGACAATTCCAAAGCGGGTCTCTTTTCCCTCCATCGACCCGGCAATATGAAGTGCCAGATTGGCCGCGTATTCAGCATAAAGCGATACGCCTAACCCCACGCACAGAATAATCAGCATGGCACCGAAAAGCGTCCAGCCCTGTTTTTTAGAACCGATAAAGAGCCCGTAAGTGTAGGTCAATGCTGCCGGGATAAGCAACAAGGCAAGCATCTCAAGAAAATTGGAGAAAGGTGTCGGATTCTCAAACGGATGAGCGCTGTTTACACCGAAGAAACCTCCGCCATTGGTTCCGAGTTGTTTGATGGCAATCTGCGAAGCTGCCGGACCAAGCGGAATCACCTGCTTAACACCTTCCAGCGTTGTAGTGTCGGTATAGGAGGAGAATGTTTGCACAACGCCCTGTCCTACTAAAACCAGAGCAAAAACAATAGACAACGGTAGCAAAATATAGACCACCGAACGGGTAAGGTCAACCCAGAAATTACCCAATCCGAACAGGGTATGCGGCGCATTCTTGCCATTATCGATGGTTGCCCATTGCCTTGGCGCCATGTTGTGTGCCACTTTATGCACCAAACCCTTCATCAGGGCGATAAGCACAGCCAGACCGGTTGCCGCGCTCAGAAAATTCTGCACGCCAAGCGCTGCCATTTGAGTAAGATAACTCATCGTGCTTTCGCCACTGTACGATTGCCAGTTGGTGTTGGTTACAAAACTGATAGCGGTATTCAGAGCCAGATGCCAGGAGGTATTCGGCACTTTTGCCGGATTAAATGGCAACCACGCCTGAGTCAACTGCAAAGCAAAGACAATGACAAAACCGAAAAAGTTAAACCATAGCAGACTCGCCAGGTATTTTTTCCAGTTCATATCCTCCTGCGGATCGATACCGCAGACGCGGTAAATACTCCGTTCGAGCCAGCCGAGAAGAGGTGTCAGTATGTGATTTTCCCCGCTGATTACTTGCTTCATATATTTTCCCAGGACGGGAGTCAGCAGGATGAGAGCGCCCAAAAAGAGAGCGAGTTGAATAAAAGTACTCATTGTTTCTTTATTTTTCTATAAATGATCATTCGCATTGTTTTCGATGCAAATGTATACCGGAAGGTGTAAGGAGAAAATAAAGATGTGAGCGGCAGATATAAAGATTTTATAAAGATAAAAAAATCCACGGATCAACGCATAAATCGTTGAATCCGTGGATTGAATTGTTTAGTAAAGAATCCGGTCGTTCAAACGAACGATTACCAGATCTTCACACGCTGCTCTTCGGGAATCCACATGGCATCGCCCGGTTTGACATCGAATATTTTATAGAAAGCATCGATATCGGAAAGCGGGCCGTTGATACGGAAACGAGCGGGTGAATGTACGTCGCTGCGAACCTGATTGGCCAGCGCTTCGGGACGAATATTGACCATCCAGGCCATTCCGTAACCGAGAAAAAAGCGTTTATCGGGAGTCAAACCACCGATTACCTGATTGTTTTTATATTGTGTCGTTTTCTTAAAGGCCTCATAACCCATGGCAACACCACCCAAATCGGCAATATTTTCGCCCTGCGTCATCTCACCGTTTACATGCAGACTGTCTACCGCAACATATTTGTTGAACTGAGCCACAATCATCTTCGTCTTGGTAAAGAATTTAGTACTGTCTTCGGTAGTCCACCAGTTGGCAAGGTTACCATTGGAATCGTATTTCGCCCCCTGATCGTCGAAACCGTGTGTCATTTCGTGACCGAAAGTAGACCCGCCGATAATAGAGTAAAGAATGGCATCGTCGGCCATCTTGCGTTCGTATCCCGGCACAATGATGTTACAACCCGGTACCACAATTTCGTTATTCGAAGGATTATAGTATGCATTATAGGTTTGCGGCTGCATATCCCATTCGGTACGATCGACTGGTTTGCCATATTTGGAAATCATATAGTTATATTGCCATTGAGCAACGTGCTTCATATTGGCTGCATACGAGCTTTTGTCTATCTGCAGCTTGCTCATATCCTTCCATTTGTCGGGATAACCCACTTTCATTATCATCACGTCTAATTTGTGAAGCGCTTTGACCTTGGTGTCTGGCGACATCCAGTCGAGGTTTTTGATGCGTTCGGCATACACCTTTTTGATCTCGGTACCGATCTCCATCAGCTTCTCTTTGGTTCCTTTCGGCAGGTAATCTTTCACATACACCTGACCGACCAGGTCACCCAGCGAACCATCCACCTCTTCCGTTACACGTTTCCAGCGGGGACGGGGCTCAGTAGTTCCTCTCAATGCCGAACTGTATTCAAAGACAATTGCAAATGTTTTATCGTCGAGATAATCGGCATAAGCACTCATCAGTCGCAACTTCAGATACGATTTCCAGGCCGATAGCGGCATAGTTTTAATGTAACCGTTGAGAGCCGTCACAAATTCGGGTTGCCCTACAATAATCGAGTCTACTTTGGGCAGGCCCACAATCGTCAATGACTGTTTCAACTCCAGCGAAGGATTTTCGGATACCAGTTTGGCAAAGGTCATTTTATTGTAATTCAACAACGGGTCGCGGGTATCCTCGCGTTTACGCGAAACCTTGGCCAGAGCCGTTTCCAGTTTCATCACCTCATCAGCAGCTGCTCTTGCCTGAGTTTCGCTATAACCCATCAAACCGAACATTTTACGGGCATAAGTCATAAACGCTTCACGCACTTTGGCAGCACGGGCATCGGTGGCAAAATAGTACTCGCGATCGGGAAGGCTCAATCCTCCCTGACCGACAAATACGGCATGTTTACTGCTTATTTTATCGTCCTGTCCCACGGCAAGACTGTACATAGAACCGGCACCGATCGTTCTTAAGTAAGCCGCTGTAGTCATCAACTGGCTAACCGAAGAGATCTGATTAATCCGGTCCAAATCGGATTTGAGCGGAGCAATTCCCATCCGGTTCAACGACACGGAGTCCATTCCTGTAAAGAAGAGATCGCCGATTTTCTGACGGGCGCTTCCTTTCACGCTGTTCTTCATCCCGGCCGACGACACGCATACATCGTGTATCTGCGCGTTAATGGTATCCTGAATCATCTGGAAAATACCATTCGATGTTTCACTGGCCGGAATAGGATTCTGCTTGAACCATTTTCCATTGGCATACAGAAAAAAATCATGACCCGGCGTTTCGGTCGAATCGATATGCGACACCATCGGATCGATAGCCTGCGCATTACTAAAAGAAGATACGCCCAGCAAAAAGAGGGGCAATATCACTGCTTGTTTCAGATTTATACTCATACTCAAATTAATCATGTAGTTATGCCATGCACATTCAGTTGGCAGATTATATCATTGAAGTCGTCTTGACTTTTTATTTTTTGACCTCCCAATTCCTACAGACGATGAAATGTCTGTATTTTCAATCCAAAGGAGGGCTGTAACATTATTTTAAGACCAAATTCCTCGTAAATACCTAATTTTCCGCTTTCCCTCTCTTTGGGAGAGGGTGGCCGAAGGCCGGGTGAGGTCGGGGAGGTTAGGTGGGGTCAGTAAGTAAAAATGGGGAGAAAATATTGTACCAATAGAAAAGTCAAGATGACTTCATTTTCAAATTTTCAAATTTCCACATTTTCAAATTAAATTCCGACCCACTCTTTCAGCCGGTCTATCTCTTTATTCATCTGTTCCAGACCCATATAATAGACTTTCTCAAGACGTTTCGGCTTATTTTCCATGCGCGAAACAGGAAGCGTTTCATTAGGACGGATTACATAGATACTACCCTCTTTCTCCAGCTTAGCAATCAGATCCAGCGTTTGGTTATATTGGGATGCTCGGTTGATAATGGCTTCAGCCAAACGCGGATAATGACGGTAATGGTGTTTCCAGAACGGAAGAAATTTTACCTGATCTTTCCGATAAGCGGCATCGCGGGTAAGAATCACCACCAAACGTTTGTATCCATCGTTGAAAGCCTGCTGCACGGGAATCGAATCGGAAATTCCACCATCCAGGTAGAGTTCCTTGTCGATCTGCTTGGGTCTGGCAATGACCGGAAGCGAAGAGGTGGCCGAAAGCAACGTTGCAAAACGCTTTTTATCCGTAGCATCCAACACTTTAAATGCGGCCTTACCGGTATTGCAATCGGTCAGACCAACCTTCATCGTAACATTACCCGACGAAAAAGCCTCAAAATCAAAAGGAACCAAATGTTCCGGTAAATAACGATAGACAAAATCATCGTTAAAATACTCTCCTTTCGACAGCAGGTGAAACCAGCTGCAATAGTTGGGATCGGAGACATATTCGTTGACCGCAAGGTTGCGTCCGAACTGTCGCGACACATACGACGCGCCGTAATCGGCTCCGGCAGAGACTCCAATAAGATACTTAAAATAGAGTTCTTGCTGAAGAAACGAATCCAATACTCCGGCGGTGTACATGCCTCTGAAACCACCTCCTTCGAGAACCAGACCGATATCGTTGGGTAAATTATAGTCAATCATTCAAATAGAGCAAAGAGAAAAGAACAAAGAGAAAAGATAACCTCAGACTTCCTCATTATTAATTGTTAATTGTTAATTGTTAAGTCCATTTTGAACACCGTCACCGCCTGACCTTTTATTATCACGCGATCTCCCGATAGTTCCGTTTTAAGCGTTCCCGTGCGTTTAGAAACCTGCAAAGAGGTTAGCCGGGTTTTGCTTAGTTTCTCTGCCCAAAACGGTGTCAATGCACAATGCGCCGATCCTGTCACCGGATCTTCATCGATACCCGCCCAGGGAGCAAAACAACGCAGCACAAAATCATATCCCCAAACCGAAGCAGGTGCCGTAATCATCAGATGGCCCAAGCCAGCTTCAGTCAACGCGTTGAAAACCGGCGCAGCATTTCGTATCTCATCTTCGCTATTTGCCACTGCCACTATCCAGTTATAACTGCTATCGTACAATTCAACCGGTTCAAAACCAACCAACGCCTTAAAATCGGGATGTACTGCCCGCTTCGTTAACGGATAACGGGGAAAGTTCATCTCCAGCCAGCTACCCGATTTCGATACGATAAGATCGGCTCCTTTTGCTTTGAATTCTATCTGATTACCGGGAGCCACCCTACCCATTTCATACAAAATATGCGCACTGGCAAGCGTGGCATGTCCGCAGAGATCAACCTCTTTGGCCGGAGTGAAATAGCGTATCTGAAACAGATTATCGTGCTGTGGAAAGATAAACGCCGTCTCGGAGAGGTTCATCTCCATGGCAAGCTGCTGCATCCGTTCGGTGGTAATATCATCCGATACCATCACTACACCTGCCGGATTTCCCGTAAACGGTTCTTCCGTAAAAGCATCTACCTGAAAGATTGATTGAATTTCCATCAAATTACTGATCGTTTATCGATTTATACCCGAGGTTAAATATGTTTTACCACCCCTAAATCCCCTGGAGGGGACTTTGAGAGGCAAATACAGTACAATTTTTCTAATAACAGATTTAAGTCCCCTCCAGGGGATTTAGGGGTAAAAGATAGGATGATTAATCTACAGCTTTATACCTCCTTACTCATAAAACACACCTTGAAAGGCAAATGCGCGTATTCTTTTACAAGCATCTCCCTGAAGCCTTGCTGTTGGTACCACGCTTTCAGTTTTTCATGCTCATTAATCAACGCAACGCCGATATGCTTCCCTCCCCGTTCCACAATTAAAGAAGCTGCAAAATTCATCAATTTCTCACCTAAACCACGGTTTCGGCAATCGGGTACCACCGAGACCTTTTCAATATAAAACGTTTCGGCTTCAGTTTTCGACTCTTCAATGGCAATACATCCGACAGGAGCATGATCATCGGTCATCAGGTACAGTTCAATGCCCTTCTCTAATTGTCCGCGCAGCGTTTCCGCATCGATAAAAGCACTGTTTGTCGGATTGGTCTCCTGTGTAAAGCCGAATTGTCGCGCCACCGTTCCATGCGCACTTCTCAGCACTGCCACCGCGTCCGACAAATCTGCATCCGGTAATATCCGTTGTAGTTGAGTCTTCATAATACACTGATTAACAAAAACAAATAAGACTATTACTTACCACTTATACCTTATCACTTAAACCTAACGTTTCCATTTCGGTTCCGTAGGTATCCTTGTGCCGTCGGCGGTAGTATGTTCTTCCAGCGAATTTTCTTTCGATTGAATGGCAATGTAGATCATCGGTTCATCGGAGGTATTGCACATACCGCGGTTTCCCTGCGGAGCCACACGTACCACGCTTCCCTCTTTGATGGGAAAACAGTCGTCGTCCACCTGATAAAAGCCCGACCCTTTCAGAAAGATATAGGTCTCCTCATTTTTGTTGTGGATATGGAAATAGGGCACTTCGGTATGCGGAGGCAGCATATTGAACGAAATTTCCGTTCCGGTCGCTCCTGTTGCATCCTTCACAAAGACTTTACCTTCGATCTCCCGTTTGCTCACAGGATGAATCAACGTATATTGCAGTATCTCTTCCAGATTTCCCAGATCGATGGCTGCGTAATGCTTGTTTTGTGCTATTTTTTCGATAGTTTTCATCATAACGGCATAATAATCGCTCGGTTTATAACTAAAACAGAATATCCCACTCGTTGTAAAGTTCCTGCATTCCCGGCAAAACGATATTTGCTCCGGCATCGACCAACACATTATCTTCCAGAATACCGGTATTGATGGCCACCGTAAAAATTCCGGCTCCTTTGGCAGCCTCTACCCCCAACGGCGCATTCTCTACCACCACGGCTTCCCAGGGTTTGACACCGGCTTTTTGCAATCCCATCAGGTAGGGTTCCGGATTGGGCTTGCCGTACTTCACGTCAAATGCCGTCACCATCTTCTCCTGACAAAAGATACCGGGATAATATACCTCCAGACTATCGAGCAAACTGGCTTGTCCGGAGCCGGTTACCAAAATAATGTCCAGCCCTTTGCTCTTCAGTTTATTTAAAAGTTCACCCGCAAAAGGCATCGGTATCGTACGGCTCAACGCCCTGAACTCTTTACTCTTATGTGTATATATCGCCTTCTCTTCTTCGGGAGTTGCGTTTCGTCCCCATTCACGCTGGAAAATGCCGTTGATCGTTCCGGTTCCGGTTCTTCCTTCGTGCATATACGCTTCGTAGTGTGTAAATGGCAATCCGATCTTTCTAATGGCTCTCACCCAGGCTTCGGCATGTGCCGGCATCGAATCGAAAAGCACGCCGTCCATATCGAATAAGACAGCCTTTAATTTAAACTCAGGGTATGAATGTTGATGTATAAATTCCGTAATTGGTTGTAGTGTCATGCCTTAAAAAAAGTATTTAATGTTGTAATTCAAACAATCTCTCTTTGTCTTCAGCATGATATTTCAGATTAAGGTTAAACCTGCGCTATTTTTCGCGGCATCAGTTCGACGACGGCATAGAACCGTTGACATCGATCAACCGTTTGATATTAAAATAAAATCCGTTGATTTTCATTCTGTTTTTAGCGACCGATATAAAATCACAATCGCTATAGACAAAACGCTGATCGATAGGGAAAAGTCCCAACAGGTAGATCAGTTCATATTCATCCGATACGGAAATTACATGCCAGGCTGTCATCTGCGTCCGACCGTCACCGGTAGAAAAAATAGCCGTTGCCAATTGTTTGGCTTTTAACGTGTAAAGATGCGCCAAATCATTTCGCCCTACCATATGATAGGCATATGCCAACTGATTGAGTTTGTACAAGTCGAGGGGAAAAACCGATAAAGATTGTGTCGTCAGACGGATAATGGTATCGCAATCGGCAGGTGTTTTATTCACTTTCCGGGCATAGGTAGCTAAAAGAGAATCCTTTGCATTGTGATAGTAAGGCCGGTACTCTTTCTGCAAGGTGTAGCCGTAGTAAAGCACCCGCATTTGATCGGTCGTCATGGTGGTATCGTTAGCCAAAAAGCGCTGCATCAGCTTTGGATAGTAATAATCCGAAGTTTCATTGAAGATCGTTCCACGCAATCCATTGTAATTTGGAGGAACAATCGGTTGTCGCTGTGCGATACTTAAAGTAGCAATCGATACAAATAAAATTAAAAACTTATATTTCAACATATTATATTTATCTTTATAATTACAATCTCACTTTGGGAAAGAACCACCGAATGGCATGAATTCCCCAAACCAACAGAAAAGCCAAACCGATACGGGGTACCACGATCCATGCCACAGACACTCCGATCGATGCAAAGAGTAACGTATCTTCCAGTAATGAGTGATTCACCGCAATATGGTAATTGAGCATATTGGCATCCGCCCTCTTTACAATGCCTTTATCCACCTGCTCGATAACCACGGCCGATCCGTATGCCAGACCGAGCGTTTGAGCTACAACCCAAAGAAAAGAGACCTCCCGCGAGAGGCCGAAGAACCCCATTAATGGCGCGAAGAAGGCTGAAATTTTATTGAGCCAATTATATTCGTTAAGGATGTTCTGAAGAATAAACAGCCCATACAGAATCAATGAGACCTTAACAATCAGCATAATGGAGCTTTTTGCCCAAAGCCATAACACATCAGACACTGCCGTAAGATATAACGCCTGTCCGGTCGGATGCGATACGGCAAAACCGGTTGTCGGCAAGAGCCAATTCAACAACACGGCAGCAATAAAACTCATACCGACACGCACCACCAACATATTGAATACCGACGAGCCGGTACGTTTTTGCACTGCCGTCTCAATAATCAGGCTATGAGAAATAAGGCACATGATGGCCAGAATAGTCACTTCGCGCATCCCCAGTGTGAGTGTGGCAATAACAGCCAATACCGAATACAGAGGCAGAAAAAGACTTGTAATAAAAACGATAGCCGAAACTCCGGGCAATCCGATATGAATAAAGACCGGAGATAAATAGCCCGACAGCCAGTCCATCACGCCCCAATACTGCAAAAAACTGACGAGCAAAGCAACCGGCAACATCAGCTTCAGCAGCCATAGAATGGTATGCGTAGCTTTCGGCAACGCCAAACGGACACACGATACGATTCGTTGCATGAAACTTATTGAGGTAGCGATTCCGTTACCAATTGAAAATCGTGTTCAAAATTGGGAGTAAATATCCCTTTTCCCAACGAGTCGCGAATCTCGCTTATTGACCAGAACCGACCTTCATCCAATTCATTGAAATCGAGCACAAACTTCCCGTCATATATTGTTCGGTATGCATTTACAAGCTCCTTCTCTACCGCCGACTGCCACACATAACGTGCGACCGGAGTCGGAACAAATGCCGTAACGCCAAGTTCTTCAAAAGCCTCCCGCTTCAATGCCGTCTCCACGGTTTCTCCATAATCGACATGACCACCTACCGCTGTATCCCATTTTCCGGGTTGTGTATCCTTGGTCATCGACCTCTTTTGCAAAAATAGGTCACCATTACTGTTGAAAATATGAAGATGCACTACAGGATGCAGCCAAAAAGTTCCCCCATGGCATTGGCTACGGGTGGCTTTCCCTGTAACGTTTCCCTGTTCATCTACCAAAGGGAATATTTCGTCCATAATTATTCGTGTTGAGTTTGACTGTTTTCCGGAGTTTCTCTATTGACAGCGGTACAAAGTTACAATATTTTCCATGTCTCGAAAGTCAAAAAAATAAAACGGCATATGCGCTGTTTTTTACACCGATATGCCGTTTTTTCTTCTACACCAACCTCATTGCCTAATATCACCTGAATACGGTCTGGGCACGGGAGATGGAATAGGCAGCAAAGTACCCCCGGGGATTTCCCGTGACACCAACGGGCAAAATCTGCTTTATATTGGTACGAACGTTAGCCGGCTGGCCTCCGAACAAGGGATTTCGCTCGCTCGATTCTTGTTTGATGTCCCGTATGAAATCATAATAATCTTTGCTTATGCCACACACCTCCAACCCTACCTTATCTCCGGCATGAATCCGCTCACTTTTATAGGTGGACGGCAAATACATAATCGTTTTGTTGGATAAGTCACTGCCATTAAAATCGTAATCACTTACAATATTCCATTTTGCAATGGTATCCGACAAACAGACATCGTTCTTAAACGCTTTGGTGAGATAATAGTTGGATACATCTGCCGGGTCGTGCATCCATACATTTACGGCCCACACATTTTCGTAAAACACAATATCTTTGACCACATTGATCTTCTCTACCGGAGGTACTGCGTTAATGGTGCTCGAAGCCGTATATGTCTCTTTCTCGCCATCGTTGTCTATATCCACATTGCTAATGGTTAGCGTATAGGTGCGTCCTATTACACCGTAGTAGTTTGCCGGAGTTTTGTAAGTTCCTTTCTCTGACCTATCTTCTTCAAGGGTAATGGAATGTTGTCCATCGTCGAGTGTGATTATGGCACCGGTAACTGCGTCGGCCGGATGACTGCAGAAATAAGATCCCGTCGTTTTCAGATAAACATAGTGCGTTGTAGTATCCGTAGTAACAATCGCATCTACTACCAATACCGGAGGCATACTGTCGAGATGTACATCGAAATCGGTGGTACACGCGGTAAACGCCATTGCCGACAGCAGCACACTTAAAAAGAGAAATACCCTGTTAATCATCTGTCTAAAATTTAAAATTATACGAGATAGATGGCACTAAAGCAAAGAGATAGGTCATCTTTGCTTTAGTTTGATATGGATTATTCGTTTCTTGCTCGAAGTTGATAGCCCAGGCATTTTTATGCCCATACACATTATAAAGCGAAAAATTCCACTCTCCCTGCCATTTATGAGGATGCTTACTCTGTGGTTTCCATGTAAGCGACAGGTCGAGCCGATGGTAATCCGGCATACGCGACGAATTACGATCGGAGTATATCGGTACTATCGTTCCGTCTATTTCCATCCGGCCAACGGGATAGGTAATCGGTTGCCCCGTTGAATAAACGAAATTGGTTCCCAGAGAGAAAGCTTTATTGAATTCGTAATTAGCGACCACATATATTGTGTGAGGACGCTCGTAAGGCGAGGGATAGGGCCTGTTATTGTTGATCCCGTCTATGGTATTTCTGGAATGGGAATAGGTATAACTCATCCAGCCGGTCAGCTTGCCTTCGTTTTTTTGCACCTGAAATTCAATTCCATAGGCTCGTGAGTTCCCAAAACGCAATTCTCCGTCAAGCTTCGGGTTAAGCAACAACTGAGCATGATCTTTGAAATCAATCGTGTGATTCAATGATTTGTAAAACACCTCTACCGATGTCTCTATCGTATGATGAAAAAAGTTGTGAAAATAGCCGAGTGCAAATTGATCGCAGTTCTGAGGAAGAATATTTTTGCCGGCGGTAAACCAAAGATCGAGTGGCGTTCCGGCAGTAGAATTGGATGCCATTTGCAAAAATTGCACGGTACGCGCATAACTGGCTTTCATAGACGATTGTTCATTAAGCCGATAAGTCAACCCTAACCTGGGCGACAACCGGTAATAGATCTTTATAATTTGACCGGCTTTGTATATGGTCGAATCGATTGCGTTGTAATTCTGATCGTAGTTATAGACCGTACCGGTGCCTATGCTTGCAAACCCTGACAGACGGAAACCAATTTTGGCCGAGAGTTTTTCCGATAACTGGCACTCATCCAGCAAATAGACCGATGTTTTAAATGCATTAATATCCGGCAATGTAAAATTACTGCCCGCTGCAACTCCTGCGGTCGATGTCACTTTTCCGGGGCTTAACCAGTGATACAGACCGGCATATCCGAATTTAATCGTATGCGCCGGAACCAAAAACCAGGAAAAATCATGTTTCAACGAGAAATCGCGCATATAGTATTTCCAGTCAAAATTATCGTTATCACTGATTATAGATTGAAGATTATATTGATAACGGCTGTAATTCAGCGATAGGTTACCGAAAAATTTCTGCGAAAAAATATGGTTCCAGCGCATCAGCGCCGTTGCATTTCCAAAATTAAAGTTCACATCGCTATTGCGAAATACATCCTTGCCCAGATAACCGGAAAGGCAAATACGGTTTTTGTCGTCGATACGATAATTCAGTTTGCCATTAAAATCGTAAAAATAGAGCCGGTTATCCCGAACATCTTTATTGGGCGCCATCTTTAAAAACAGATCGGCATAGGTGCGGCGGGCAGAGACAATACACGATACTTTGTCCTTTACCAAAGGGCCTTCAAGGGTAAGTCTGCTCGATATCAGTCCAATGCCGCCACTTCCGGCAAATGTTTTGGAATTGCCGTCTTTGCTTTGCACATCCAGCAGCGACGAAAGCCTGCCACCATATGAAGCCGGGATATCTCCTTTATACAATGTCATATTCCGGATAGCATCGTTATTAAAAACCGAAAAGAAGCCCAACATGTGCGACGCGTTGTAGATAGTGGCATCGTCGAGAACAATCAGATTCTGATCGATACCGCCGCCCCGCACGCTAAAATTGGATGTACCCTCACCTGCAGAGACTACCCCCGGCAACAGTTGCACTACCTTCAGCAGATCCACCTCTCCCATTAATGTGGGGATTTTACGTATCGTGTTAATGGATAACTGTTCGACCCCCATCGTATTTAATGTCAGGTTGGCATCCTTACGTTTTGCTCTCACCTCTACCTCCGCCATCTCTCTGGCTCTCTCCTTCAGGTCGATATTTAGTGCCTGAGATATCATTAAATTTACTTTTCTGATTTGCGTTTGATATCCCAAATAGGTAATTTCGACAGTAAATTTGCCGTAAGGAACTGTGATAGAATAAAATCCGTCTTCATTAGTTACTGCACCTGTTTTCAGTTCGCGAATATATACATTCACTCCCATCAAGGCCTCACCACTGGCTACATCCTTCACGACACCACTCAGACTGGCTCTGTTGGCGGTAAGTTCGGCAGACATAACCGATAGTGGATACAATATCAAAATGAGTATAATGAGTTGTTTAAAACGCATAAGTTGTAATAAATGATAAGTACGTTCGTTAATCTGAGTCTCGGCTGATTCCGAATCGAACACTCACACTTTATTCAACTCTTTAGATTGGAATTTTGGTTGCAGGTAATGCCAGTATTTTTAACAAAGGCTAAAACTACATTTCTGATTACCCCTGTAGGAAAAGGAGTTCAAAGATAATGCATTTTTTAAAATGTAGATTCATTTTAATTTTTTTTGCATGAATTTGCATTGTTAGCTCTAAACAACCGGATGAAAATAATGAAACATATAACAAACCATCTCATGCATTATTCGTATCTATTTTCATCACACCCCGGCAGAAAAGAGGTCGTTTTTTTGCAATAAAAAAAGTGAAAACGAACATCGTTCATCTTCACTTTTTCTGTTGTTACCGATTGGGATTTTTATTTGCTTCCAAATATTTCACTCAGTTTCTTTTCCAAATCTTCACCTCTAAGGTTTTTGGCAATAATTTTACCGGAAGGATCCAGTAAGAAATTCTGCGGAATGGAACGTACCTGATAGAGTTGCGCAGCGGCATTGTTCCAGTACTTTAGATCGGAAACATGATTCCAGGTCAAGCCATCTTTTTGAATAGCTGCTAACCAGGCATCTTTGCCGTTTTCGTTATCGAGCGACACGCCCAGAATGGTAAAATTCTTATCTTTGAAATGATTGTATGCAACCACAACATTCGGATTTTCGCGCCGACAGGGACCACACCAGGATGCCCAAAAATCGAGCAACAGGTATTTACCTCTGAATCCTGACAACTTAACCGGCTTGCCTTCCGGGTCGTTCATCGTGAAATCCGGAGCAACAGATCCAATCTCCGTTGCCTTCATCTTGTTAATGACCTGTGCAAACTCTCTGCCGCTTTTTGTGATTTTGAGTGCGGGAGACAACGCATTAAAGGTCGATTCGAGATCCGAAACATCGGTACTTGTATTAGCAATCGATTTCAGAATAGCCAGACTCAGAAAACTCGATGGATTCGATTTAATAAAGTTCCTCAGTACCACACTCTTCTCTGCTTCAATAGCTTCGTCTCTCTTCTCTATACCAGCCATAAATTCTTTCGACTGGCGTTGTTCGGATGTCGCAGCCAGATAATCGGCATACAGAATCTTCTCCTTACGGGATAGTGGCTCCAGACTTTTCTGCAATTGCATATTCGCTGTGTTGAGTTTCGATCCGCCGATAGTGGCATGTACGGCAGAATCAGCGCTTTGAACGGTAATAATACCCGGTTCCAGATAGAGATTCAACATGTCCGTCTGTTGTTTGTTCATACCGCTTCCGGTATGATTCACAATCAAACGTGCCTGTATGGGCTCATCTATCCTGCCTTTGAACGTAAAACTTCCGTTCACCATTTTTGCCGAATCGGCAATAATTTTATTATTATCCTGATGCAATAAATAGACAGTAGCAGGAGCATGTAACCGGCCTATTTTACCTGTCAGCGTATAGTTTTGCTGCGCAAAAAGAGCTACAGGCAATGTACATAAAAGGGTCAAGAATGTTTTCTTCATGTGCAAAAAATATTTTATTCAAAATTTGCTTCAAAAATAGGCGTTTTAACCCAGATTACAACCCACCTTACACGCTTTGCCCCATTTTTAGCACAAATATTTACGCAACATCTTTTTCTGCATAAAAGTCGGGATGGTTTTATAAAAAAAAGATTTGAAGTCGTATATTTGCAACAGATCAACAAAAACAGTCGATTATTGCCCGATTGCATTGAAAAACGACACAACAACCAATCTTAAATATATTACATTTATGGACTATTATGTTGAGAGACCCAAAGAAACCATTGACACACCTCAAACCGTTGCTGAAAAGAAAAGTGTCGAAATAACCGAAACCGCATTGCTTCACCTGAATGAAGCACGTAAATGGTCGAAATTTATTGCTGTTTTCTCCATCGTTATGGCAATACTGCTGGCTCTGTTGGCCACGGTTTTATTGCTGGGCGGCGCAAAAGAAACCGTACCGGGAGCCGGTATGATAGGAGTGGCATACTTGCTGGCTGCCATATTAACGTTCGTTCCCATGTGGTTTCTGATTCGCTTTTCAAATCTCACGAAAAAAGGAGTATCCGGCAAAAACAGCAGCGAGATGGAAGATGCCTTTAAGTATCTGAAATTTTACTACATTGCTACCGGAGTAATGGTTATAATCTCTATTATCTTCGTCGTCGCCTTTATGATTGCCGGACTCACCATGGGCTTTGTAAGCTCCATAATGCAATCGCAAGACATATAGTCCATTGATAACCGTCAACCAAGCGTTGCCAACACGCCGGATAGCCGTCTGATCCCCTCCTCTATTTCCGTTTCGTTGGAACAGGAAAAATTTAGCCGGCAGGTATTGACCTCCGTTTTATCGATATAAAATGGATTGCCCGGCACAAAAGCCACGTTCTCTTTGATGGCCAAATCGAACAACTCCATGGCGTTCCGACCTTCCGGCAACGTCAGCCACAGAAACATTCCCCCTTCGGGACGGGTATATTGAACCTCGTTCGGAAAATAGCGTTCGATGGCCTGCATCATTGCCCCGGCCTGCCTGCCATACGCTTCGCAAATGCGTGCAATGTGACGGTCGATATCGTAATCGGACAAGTACTGATACACCAACCGTTGCGTGAAATAATCGGTATGAAGATCGGCTGCCTGCTTGGCCACAATCAACCGATCCATGACGGCATCGGGAGCAACAATCCAACCCATACGAAAAGCAGGAACTACGGTTTTGGAAAAGGTTCCCAACAGGATGGTCTGTCCGGGCAGATAATGGTAAAACGATCGCTTTGGTTCGCCCTTAAAGCGAATATCTCCATACGGATCATCCTCCACCAAAAACAACGGTTCTCCCTGTACAATCTGCGCAATTTCCCGACGACGCTCTTCGGTGTAACTGATCCCTGATGGATTTTGAAAATTGGGAATCAGGTAAGCAAGACATGGCTTCTCGTTTTTTACAGCATGCTGAAAACGAGAAACATCTACATCTTCGTCGGTAAGTGGTACGGTGACAAAGCGGGGATGAAAAATAGAAAATGCCTGAATAGCTCCCAAATAACCCGGCTCTTCCATCAGCACGGCATCTCCTTCATTGACAAATACTTTTCCCAGCAGATCGAGTCCCTGCTGCGATCCGTTGGTAATCAGAATATTCTGCGGATCAATCTGCAACCCCTTGCGGGCATACCGTTCGGCGATTTTCTCCCGCAAAGGCAGGTAACCTTCGGTATTGGCATACTGCAAAATATTCCGATCCGAACCCGACATCAGTTTCGCTGCACTCGCCTGTAACTCTTCCAACGGAAACAACTCTTTACTGGGCAAACCACCCGCGAACGAAATCACTTCGGGAGAAATGGCAACTTTTAATATTTCACGAATAAACGAACGGGGAACTCCCGTCATCCGTTGTGCAAAACGAATAGATGCAGCTTCTTTCATAGATAAATGTATTAAGTAAATAAAAAAAGAAACCCCCTTTCGGTGTTTACCGAAAGGGGGTTGAACTATTTTGCGCAGCACAAAACGATCACCTTCGGTAAATCCGGGGGATTCCGATGACGATAATAATGGCCGCAATAATGTTTAAACTTAATCTCATGTGATATTTTTTATTGCCCGAAAAGCATGGCACAAAGATATAAATTTTATTTTAAGAGCTAATAACTAAAGACTATTTTTTGTTATTTCGTGTTATTGATATTTTGATAAAACTCCTGCCGGTAGGTCTCTCCTATTGGCAATACCTTATCCTGCATGTAAATACGATGATGTTCTATCAATTTTATCTGTTGCAGCGATACCATATACGATTTATGAATACGGGCAAACAGACAGCGCGGCAAAGCGGCTTCCAGTTCGCTAAAAGTAGTCGATGTCAATATTTTCCCCGTCGACAACACGATGCAACGATAGTCCCTCATCCCTTCGATATACAGAATATCATCGTAGTCAACCCTGACAATCCGGTAGTCGGTCTTCACAAAGATGAAAGCATTGGATGAGTTCGCCACGTTCGGTTGCGCATCCGTTTTGACCTTCTGCACGGCCTGCAAAAACCGCTCGAATGAATACGGTTTCAGCAGATAATCCACAATGCCGTATTCATACCCCTTAAGCGCATATTCGGTATAAGCGGTGGTAATAATCACCTGTGGCTTTCGCTGCAATGTATCGAGCATTTGCAAGCCGGTCATCGTAGGCATTTGTATATCCAGAAACATCAGATCCACCTCATTTTCGTTGAGATACGCCATCGCATCCATGCTTTTGGAAAAGGTAGCCCTGAGTTCGAGCCAGGATGTGTCGCGAATAAACCGAACCAGTTTCTCAAGTGCCGGAGGCTCGTCTTCTACTGCAATGCAACTGATATTCATACGATCATATTTTTTCTTCCAATAGTTCAATCGTCAGATTCACAGAGAATTCACTATCCCGATCGGATACTTCCAACTGATGCTTACCGGGATAGAGCAGCTGCAACCGCTTTTTTACATTTTCCAACCCGATACCTCCGTTCTGACCGTTCATACATTGAGCATGATCGTAGCCATTCGAGCATTGAAACTGCAGTGTATTGCAGGTTTGTCGCATCCGGATAAAAACAGAAGGCTGTTTCTCTTTCGGTTGTGTGTACTTACAGGCATTTTCGACAAACGGCAACAACAGCAACGGGGCGATTGTCTGTTCGGAATTGGTAATCTCCGTTTCAAACACAATATAATCCGGTTCCGAAAAACGAACCCGATGCAGCGCAATCACATTCTGCAAATGTTTGCACTCCATTTCGAGGGTAACCGTCGGCGCTTTGGTTTGATAAAGCATGTAGCGCATCACATCCGAAAGCGTAATGATCATCTCCGAGGCTTTATTGGGCTGTGTGCGTATCAGCGAATCGATATTATTCAAGGTATTGAACAGAAAATGAGGATTGACCTGCGAACGCAACGCATCGAGCTCCAGTTGCAGGTTACGTTTGAGCAACTCCTCCTTCTGCCCGGCCGATTCAATCCACACCACAAAGCCGCGCAACAGGCTTCCACAACTGGCAATGACATAGGTTCCGAAGGTTGTGGTATAGTTCCAAGATACCGGTTCATCGAAATGACCCGGGAATACAATGAGGCGGTAAAAAGCTATAAACAAAGCCGAAAGAGCTACAACCGACACAACTGACAGAATCAGATAACGAACAAACCAGTGTCTTTCGATGTAACTATAGAGAAAAAAATAGAAGAAATAAAAAGCGCTTGCAGCCCAAACCACTCCCGAGAGATAGATCCACAGGTGCTGAACAAGGTAGTCGGTTCCTTCTGCCAACCGGAAACTGTTTGCTCCCGAAAGCAGGAAAAAGACTATCCAGAAGAAGAGATGAAGTATGATTTTCAGAATAATATGCATATCTCAATCTGACAAGTTATTACCTCTGCCGAGCAAAGGTAGTAAATATAAAACAACCGGCAGCAAGCATAGAATAATTATTACTACCGACATCGGCTGCTGGCATTTCCATAGCACAAATTCGCTGACAATACGCATTACATAAATGGATGAAATAAATAGCAGCAGCACCTTACCCAACGATTCCGACAACAGCTTTTTCGTCATAAAAAGCGAGATCAGGGCAAAGAGGATAAACATCATGTTCATTCCGTAGTTGAACGCATGGAAGATGGCCCAGGTATCGGTATCGAGGCAACTCAGCCGTTCTTTCCAATGAAGCAACCAATAAAAAGAGAGGTGAAATACACAGAAAAGCGTTGTGATCACTCCGGCTGTTCTGACGAAGAAAATGTTCTTTTTCATACGATAATAATTTGTTTTAATTATCCGATCATAAAGTAATTAGCAGGGTTATATGATACGAAAACAGGTCTACGCTGATCGAGCAGACAAAAAGTAGAATATCCATACTGTTCTGTTATAAATTTTTAGCTCGCTTCGCCAATTCGTTAAGCCATACCCGGCGAATGACAGCGCTACCCGGATAGATAATTCGCCAGTAACGGGCAAATATACAGGCATCTTCCTTTGTCATGGCATAGTTACGGGTCTCTGTCGTAACCAATGTTTGTCCGTTACGCTGAGGAATAAACCGAAAATTAATCGCCACTTTGATATATCCCGGTTTATTAAAAGTCCGAAACTGTTCAAGCGTTTTAACCGGTGGCGGTGGCACGTGGGTAGATGCGTTAAGAAGCATCACCGTCACCATTTCGGTAGAATCGATCACAAAGAAATTGAAATCGGGAGTAGAGAACGTATCTGATCTTTCGTTAATCTTACTAGCATAACGCACTGCTTTTTTATCGTCAAGACCTCTTATTTTGGTAAGAAAACGAATTACCGGCACATCCCTTATCGCAGTAGACTGCAGAGCTCTTTTTACCGCTTCGGGCGATGCGTCGACAAGCGCCTCGTGATATTCGCCAAAGGAGTAATCGGGTAACAAAGCATCTATTTTCCGGTTGGCGGGAGCATGGTAAGTGGGTACCGGCCAGTAAAGCGACGCAACTACTAACAACAGGCCACTCCCGACAACCACCGTGGCAATACGGCGATTAAAAATAAACAGAAATGCCAACGGCTTTAGCAACGAGACAATACCTGTAAGCGAAAGGATTACGCCAATCCAAAAGAAATAGGAAGGAGCATAGAAAGGGGCATACCCCATCAACGCGAACATAAGGCAAAGGGCTGCCGCAATGCAGAGAAGACCGAAGATAAATTTGTATTTATTCATGCCGATTAGAATATTTGTTTAGCACTCGTTTTTCTACTTTTCACAACATTGCCGACCAACATGTAAACGGCATGAGGAAGCATAATAAAGGTCATTCCCGAATTCGGAATCATATAACATCCTATCAAAACGACTATCAGATAAGTTATGGTGAAATAGTGTGGCAGAGTTCTACCCTCTTTCTCAATGCTATGCACAAGTAGTCCCAACGGGATAAGCAACAACCCAAAGTAAAAGAACCAGAACGCGGCGAACACTTCGCTGTTTGTTTTTCCTGTCGTAATGGGTAGTTCATCCAGGCCTCTGCTGACTTTGAAAAAGCAGGTTTCGGCCATCTGCCGAAATTGTTTTCCTCCTCCATCAGGCGACAATGCCAATTGCATGTGCAACAATCCTATCAGTATCAAAAGCACTCCGTTGGTGATTTTTCGTACTATTTTCATCGAAGAATGGTTTATGTTCTGTTTTTGTGCAAAAGTGATGGATTTCAACGATGGGGTAAAATAAAATCTGCAAACGGGGCAAAACGGTCTGCAAACCGGCACGAAAGACAAAAAACAACACGACCAGTCCGATTCCTTTCATAGTGAAAAGGAGACGAACTGGTCGTTCAATCAGGCCAAACGTAAGATCAAAAGTCTTTCGACTCTGTTCAATCTGGCAGGCTTATACCAAGGGGTATCGGTAACCGATGTATTTGTTTAATGTCTGCCGCGCTTAAATGTTTTGACTTTGGAAAAATCGGCTTTGGAGAATTGTTGCACGCAAAGGACTAAAAAGATTGCTCCAATAGCCACAATAAACAAGCAACTCATCCAGGGTGCAATGATAAATCCGTGGATATCAAACGCCACACCGCTTTTTACCAACTCGATTGTGGAAAAGCCCTCCATTTTCAGCGTTACGTATCTAAAAGCGGCGGTCGTGTAAGTCAATGGATTTATATAAACGATCGGAATCAGAAATTTAGGCAGAACCATTGTCGGAATGTATGCGCCCGACAAAAAAGTGAGCGGAAACGTGATGAGCGTTACCAGCAATTGAAAATTGCCCGATTCGCGCGTTATAGTTGCCAGATAGAGACCCATGGCACTGAATGTAAGACTTACGATAACCATGACCAGTACCATTTCCAACGCGTGTAGAAAATCTATTTGTAAACCGATAAACAACCCCCCAATTACAATAATCATTCCCTGAATAATCGACACTAAAGTCGAAGACAAGATGTGTCCAATCGCAATTTGCCAACGTGAAATGGGCGCGACAAGAATCTCTTTCATAAATCCACTCGAAATATCGTCGAGGATATTCATCGAATTGCTCAGCGACGACTGAAAAACGGTCATGATAATGATACCGGCAATCAAATAATTCATGGGATTGGCTACCCCGACGGCGGTACTTTTCATCACAAACGAAAAAATAAACAGAAACAGACACGACATAAAGAGGTTCATAAACAACCTCATCCGGTCGCGCATCAGCTTTAGCAGGTTTCTTTGTAAAAGTGCAACTATCGTTCTCATTGTTCTCTGATCTCCTTTCCTGTGATGGCCAAAAACACGTCGTTCAGTGAGCCTTTTGTTATTTCCAAATCGTTAATTATATGTTTATTATCCGCAAGCACTTCCAGTATTTGTTCGGAGTTATTCACATACGTCGTTACCAGATTATCCACTGTTTTATACTTCAGATTTTTTACCGCGAGGTAGTTCTCTAAAGTATCCATATCTTCCGTTTCAATCTTCATAATGGTTGACGTATATTGCTTTTTCAAATTATACGGCGTATCGTGAGCCACAATTCTGCCCTTGTCGATAATAGCCACCTTTTGGCAAATCTCCGCCTCCTCCATATAATGTGTGGTCAGAAAAATGGTGATATTTTTTTGTTTCTGAAGACGATAAATGTATTCCCACACATTGCTTCGTGTCTGCGGATCGAGGCCGGTGGTCGGTTCGTCTAAAAACAACACCTTCGGATAGTGCACCAATCCACGTGCGATTTCGGCACGGCGCTTCATTCCTCCCGAAAGACTTTTCACGGGAGCCTTTCTTCTCTCTTCCAGATCGACAAGATCCAATACGAAATCGATGCGTTCTTTGACCTCATTTTTAGGTACGCGGTAAAAATCGCAATGCAACCGCAGATTCTCTTCAATAGTGAGCTTATCATCAAGCGTCGACTCCTGAAATACAATGCCGATGTCGTTTCGTACCTGCTCTTTTTGTCTGCTTACATCGTAACCGTTGATAAACAATTCGCCGGAAGTTTTATCCTGAATAGTGCAAAGAGTGTTTATGGTGGTGCTTTTACCGGCTCCGTTCGGGCCAAGAAATCCAAAGATGGTTCCCTGCTCCACTTCAAACGAAATATTATTTACCGCCGTAAAATCGCCGAAGTTTTTAGTGAAGTTCTTTACTTCAATACTGTTCATAATTGTTATTTAATTGTCCGTAATTCATTTCTATTTTCCGTTATTAATAGGCGCCTTCATAATGTAAGACAAATCAAACCGGAAAATATTTTAAATTAAAAATCAACGAAGCGAATAAGTTGTAACCTCATTCGCTTCGTCAATCGTTAGTTTCAGTCCAAGTTCCCGCTACGCTCAAAACTTAAACTAATAATCTGATACATTCTTGCGTTATCAGGGGACCAGACTATTTTATATTCGTTCAATCTATACTGTTTCTCAGTACGACGTACATTCAAAAAACTTAAAGTCTTTCTGGATTATCTGTCCTGATTGTATAGTTATGATGTTTTCTTCCGGATACACATAGAAATCTTCCGGTTCAATTACGTAAGTACCAACTGGTAATTCTGCGGATAACTTTCCATTATCAATGTTAACACTGATACTATTATGCTTTAATTTCTCATACTCACCTCTACCGAAATGATCAAAATCATCCTTTACAATAAAGAATATTTTTCCGTTATAATTAGTAAATGTTCGAACAGGATTACCGCCAACGATTGGCATACAATCCCCGTGTCCATACTTTATAGTTCCGGTTATTCCCGTGAAAATTTTATCATTATTGCATCCTACAATGCCTAAAAAGCACAATACAAAAAAAATAAAATTGATTGTTCTTGTTTTCATATCTTCTAATTTAAACTAAATGAAATTTACTTTTTATACAGATGTCGAAAATAAGGTTATCGTTGTATTTAACACAGATTAAAACTGTAATTAGCACAAGTTTAACGACAACCGAACCAACGGTCAACGAAACCAATCAGTTAGTTGTAAATTAATTTATTTTACGTCCAAGCTATGCTTCGTTAAGCTCGAACGTAAATCTGCTGCAATTTCTTCATTCTTGCACGAATGATGATTACACTAATCTATCATACATGGTCCTTCTGCAACAATAGCGTCTCCGGTTATTAAGTCAATTTTTCCTTTAATACACCTGTTTACTTCATGGTCATATTGAGCCCCAGCCTCAAGTTCAAGATCTCCGGTTAAATGATTAATAATAATCATTCCCGAACATAATGTATTGCCGTTTGCTTTTAGGATTAAACTATTCAATGCGCTACCCATCGAGTTGAATTTTAGATTTTCAACATTTGATAGTTTAGTGATGTCAGAAGAAAAAGCGTGATTCTCAACAATAAGTTTAATCTGCTCTTTTGACAAATAAGTTCCACGGGGTACATTAAGTGTGGAATATAGTTGATTGTTTTGTTCAATTTTAATTATAAATTGATCACAATTATAGGCTATAGCCCAACCAAGCTTAACTTTGTAGCAAATACTAAACGAAATTCCATCATTCCATTTGCTTATATCTGATTGCACAAGTTCTATATGATTGTCAAAATAGGCATTTTCCAAATTATTCTTCTCCATAAATATGCTTTTCCATATAGACTGATAAATAGCACAGGTGTCAGAAGTGCAAATTTTTCCAGGTAAATAATTCTTGAGGTAGTCGTAGTCGCCACCTTTTACACAGCTTACCGTTCTGATGTGTTGTTGTATTTCACATGCTGAAAAAGATAAAAGCATCAAAAAGAGAAGTGGAAATTTTATGAATTTCATATTTAATTTTTACTATATAGATGTTTTTTATACCTAATTCGTTGCATTTCTTTTTAAAAATCAGGTCTAATGACCGAAGCATGAATATTGGCGGTTTACTCCCGTTGGTTCTGGTACTGACAATGATTACATTTTCCGCTTCAAATCGACAAAAGCCCTTTTAATAAACAAACAATTAGGTTAAATTTGCCTTCTGTTTTCAAACGCGACCAATCTGCCACTTTCGAATCGGAGCCTGATCTCGTTGCTCTGCTCCATGCGGCTAAGATTACAACAACAAATAACATCTGAAACAGAAGGCAAAGAGTGCAATTCATCAAACGCGCCGGAGACGGCAATACACATTAACAAACAAAAAAATGAAAGAAATTGATTTGGAACATTGGAAAAGAAGAGGTCACTATGAATTTTTCCACAGAATGGATTATCCGCAATACAATATTTGCATGGATATAGATGTGACGCACTTTCTTGCCTTCACGAAACAAAAGAAATTATCGTTTTACTATGCGATGATATTTGCAAGTACCACCGTGCTGAACCGAATCGAAAATCTCAAATACCGGATACGCGACGGTAAGGTGGTGGTACACGACACGATACATCCGTCGTTTACCGATATGGAGAAAAACGGCGAAGACGATCTGTTCAAAATGGTTACGGTAGATCTGACCGACGACATCGAAACTTTTGTACATGCAGCTCAGGAGACAAGTGAAAAGCAAACCGCCTATTTTGCGCCGGAAAAATTGATCGGAAGAGACGATCTGACCTATATCACCTGCCTCCCCTGGATCTCTTTTACCCATATTTCACATACCATATCGCTGAACAACAACGATTCGGTACCGCGCCTGTCATGGGGCAAGTACTACCAGCAAGGCGAAAAGACGTTGCTGCCTTTTTCAGTGCAGGTAAACCATGCCCTGGTAGACGGATTCCACGTTGGAAAATACATCGAACAACTACAACTGTTTATCGACACGATAGCATTAAGGGGCTGATTCGGGATTGAGCAGCACCGAAAAAAGTTTTACCTTTGCCACATGGCAAAACGAATCCTTATTACCGGAGCAAGCGGCTTTATCGGAAGCTTTTTGGTAGAAAAAGCATTAGCCTGCGGTTACGAAACCTATGCCGGAGTGCGCCAAAGCAGTAGACGTGAATACCTTCAGGACGAGCGTATCCGGTTTGTCGATCTGCATTATTCCGACCGGGAACAACTTACGGCACAGCTGCACAGGATGGTTGCCGTTGGTGGAAAGTTCGATTATATCGTTCACAATGCAGGCATTACCAAATCGATCGATTCCGGAGCATTCGAGCGGGTCAATTTCCGGTTTACTGCAAACCTGATTGATGCCCTGATTGCCGCCGATGCCATACCCGAAAAATTCGTGCTGATGAGCAGTCTGAGCGTGATGGGACCCGGCGACGAGCAACACTATGCTCCCATACGAATAAACGATACACCTCATCCCAATACTGCATACGGGCGCAGCAAACTTCAGGCCGAAGTGTATTTGCGCGCGCAGCAGAACTTTCCTTATGTTATTCTTCGCCCTTCGGGGGTTTACGGTCCGCGCGAAAAAGATTACCTGATGATGGTTAAAACCGTGCAATTGGGCTTGGATATAAGCGCCGGGATGCGCGAACAACGGCTTACCTTCGTTTATGTACGCGATCTGACTGAGGCTGTTTTTCTGGCGTTGAAAAGCCCGGTTACCGGCAAAAGCTACTTCGTAACCGATGGCAATGAGTATACCGACAAAGCATATACTGCCCTACTACGCGAACTGCTCGGTAAAAAGTTTGTAGTGCGGCTCAAGATGCCTTTGCCTGTCATCGGATTTGTTTCTGCTATTTCTGAAGAGATTTCAAAGATTACAAAACAGGCTTCGACCCTCAATCGCGATAAGTTCCGGATCATGAAACAACGCAACTGGCTGTGTGAGGTGAAACCGTTGCAAAACGAACTGGGTTTTAATCCTACCTACGACCTGCGCAAAGGATTGGAAGAGTCGATACGCTGGTATCGCGAGCATGGCTGGATTTAACAGCCACGCCTTCCCCTTCATCAAAAAAGCGCTTGCAGCAATTGCCACAAGCGCTTCTAACGAAAGCAAATTTGTTTCTATCAATCAAAATGGGTATAACCGGTTTCGGCATGGTACGATTCATCCAGACCAAGTGCCTCCTCCTTATCGGTTGCCCGTATTCCGATGGTAACCTGTACTAATTTGAACAATATAAAAGTCCCTGCTGCGGCAAAAGCAATGGTGGCTCCTACGCCGATCAGCTGAACCAGAAACTGGTGTGCATTGCCATAGAAAAGTCCTGCGGCCGGATGAGTACCTGCTGTAACGAAATATTTGGTTACGGCCGGAGTGGCAAACAAACCGGTAAACAGCGTTCCCACAATACCGGCAATACCATGAATCCCGAATACGTCGAGCGAATCGTCGTAGCCCAGTTTTACCTTCACAAAAGCCACCATCAAAAAGCAGATAATAGCTGCCACCAATCCGATCACCATCGCCCCTTTCACATCAACAAAACCGTTGGCAGGCGTAATGGCCACCAATCCGGCAACGGCACCGGTACAAATACCTACTACCGTCGGCTTTTTGCCTACGATCCAGTCGAGAGCCGCCCAGACTGTGGCTGCAACCGCGGTGGCAAGGTGTGTGGTAAGAAATGCATTTCCGGCCAGATAGTCGGCGCTCAATCCGCTACCGGCATTGAAACCGATCCAACCGAACCAGAGCAAAGCGGCACCCACAGCGACAAAAGGAATATTGTGCGGCGGAATGGCGTGACCCTGATAATCGCGGCGGCGACCCAACAACAATACGGTAACGATGGCCGTGATACCCGAATTGATTTCAACCACGGTACCTCCCGAAAAATCCAGCAAGCCCAGTTTGGCCAGCCAACCGTCAGTCGACCATGCCCAGTGTGCCATGGGATTGTAAACGAAGATCGACCAGAGAATAGTGAATACGAGAAATCCTTTGAAATTGATGCGTTCGGCAAACGCACCGATAACCACGGCCGGAGTGATAACGGCAAACATACACTGATACATAATGTAGACGATGTGGGGAATCGTGCCTATCATTTCGGGCGAACCGTTAACCATTTTACCGGTAGCCTGTGCATGAGAAATAAAATAGGGACTCAGATCGCCGGCACCAATGCCGTTGAGAAACGACCAGTCGAGGCCACCGATAAAAGGAGCCAACGCCCCTTTCGAGCTGCCGAAGGAGAGACTGTAACCGCAAACGATCCATTCGATGCTTACGATGGCGGTAATGATAAAACACTGCATCATTACATTCAGAATGTTTTTACGACGTACCAGACCTCCGTAGAAGAGTGCCAAACCGGGAATGGTCATGAGTAGAATAAGGGCTGCCGACATAATAACCCAGGCGGTATCTCCTGTATCTACCTTGGGAACAGGGGTAGTAGCAACCGAAGCAGCACCTTGTGCAAGTGCAGGAAAAGAGCATACGATAAGCATACTTATCGCTGCAATAAGTGATTTTTTCATATTGTGAATAAGACTGATTTACTTTTGAAGTATAGCGCGGATGCGCAATGGGTATGAAGTTGGAAAATACCCCTACTCGTCTTTGTTGTACAATGCTTCCGGGCCATTTTCTCCCGTACGAATCCGGTAAGTTCCCTCAATATCGGAAACGAATATTTTACCGTCTCCGGCATCTCCGGTACGGGCAGATTGAATGATAGCATTGATTGTTTTTTCGAGATTAACATCACGAACCACAATCGACAACATGCGGCGTTGAATATACTTGGATTGAAAGACCTGTCCTCTTACGACCTGTTCTTCGGTCGATTTACCCAGACCGGTAATATCCCAATAGGAGAACCATTCGATTCCTGTTTCGTAGAGTGCCTGTTTCACGTCCTCAAATTTGGATTTGCGGACAATAGCTTCGATTTTTTTCATTTGTAAAAAGAGTTGTTTCTAAGGTCTGACAGAATATCAAAAGGAGCATTTGCCTTAAACTTTTTCGCGACACAACATAAGGCAGTGATGATGCATAAAAGTGGTGCAAAAATAGATTATAATTCCGGTTTTACGAAACAAAAAGACATAAAATACGCCTTATTCGGGCAATAATGTTGTTATTTAAATAGAATAATATCATTATGTCACCAAAATCATCTTTTTTGAACAATTTAATATGTCCTGAGGGCATAATATTCCGGTAGCTTTGGGTACAACATGACAAAATGTAACAATAAAAATAGTATATCCGGCAAAAATAAAAACACAACAGTCTGTTTTCTATCTTTTAGATAATAAAACAGAGCAGAAAGATGCATAAAGTTGTTGATAAGCGCTTTTTTATTTCCGGCAAATCAAACATTTCACCTCACGACGGCTATCGAAAATGTTCCTTTTTTTACCAGCTTTATTGCCTCTCTCTGATCGCTATCCATTCAAAAAAATGGTACACGAAAACCATCAAATATGCATCCGTATGATAATTCGACCGGCCAATCGGCCGTTCTTTTATAACGTTGTTAATAGACATCGTCAAAATAGTCTTCAGATCAATGCTTATAATAGGATATATACACCTATAAAACAGACAATTAGATCCAATCCAAATAATTACTACTTTTAATTCATTTTTACCTCAAAAAAATTATGAAAAGCTAAAATATCGCACTATATTTGAAAGCGCATTTTTTTTATACCAAAATCCATTATCTAAAGAGGAACTATGAAAGTTTCCACATTAAAATTGGTCACGACCGATTTAAATTGTGTCGTAGACTATCTGAACTATAATATGAAGTTCAGATGTACAGATTACAGAGATGAAATGGCCGTGCTGTCGAACGAATTACCTGTTCGCCAGAACAATAACCCGAAAACAAACAAGGTTATTCTGAAGAGCAATCAGGGCTGTATTGACATTGACATTATTGAAAACGAAGCCAAATCCGGACTTTTTGGTCTGAGAGGTAGTTTTATCAATGATGTAAATAAAGTGATCGACAGGTTCTGTGAAGAGTATATTATCTCGAAAAAGAAGCTGTCTCCTCTGGTTTACGATGCCCTGGGCGTGTAACTAAAGATTGTAAAAACAAATAAAATTTATGACAGCGGTCCGATTCCCCGGGCTGCTGTTTTTTTATTATCTTTGCTTCAAAGAACACGGAAATCATGGACGATATCAAACTCAATTCACAATCAAGTAGCTACACCGACGATAATATCATCACACTTGAGGGATTGGAACACGTACGGCGCCGTCCCGGTATGTATATCGGGAAATTGGGTGACGGAACCTATCCCGACGATGGTGTGTATGTTTTACTCAAAGAGGTCCTCGATAACTCTATCGATGAATTTCGCATGGGCAACGGTAATACCATTCAGGTTACGGTAAAGGACGGGTCGGTTTCTATCCGTGACTTTGGACGAGGAATTCCACTCGGCAAGATGGTCGATGCCGTTTCCGTGATGAATACCGGTGGAAAGTACGACTCCAAGGCTTTCAAAAAGTCAGTCGGATTGAATGGTGTGGGTACCAAGGCAGTCAATGCGCTTTCATCATTTTTCATGGTCGAAAGTTACCGTGAAGGTGAAATGAAGCACGCCGAATTCTCGAAAGGTAAAATTACCAGCGAATCACCCCTGCAGAAGACAACGGAGGCCAACGGCACATTGGTCAAATTTGTTCCCGACAACACCATTTTTACCAATTACAAATACCGCGAAGATTACATCGAAACGATGTTGCGGAACTATGCCTACCTCAATACCGGCCTGGCGATTGTTTTCAACGGGAAGCGGTTTTTTTCGCGAAATGGGCTGCTCGATCTGCTGAACGAAAATATAACTTCCGATGGTTTATACCCTATTATTCACCTCAAGGGAGAAGATATTGAAATTGCATTTACCCATACCGACCAATACGGCGAAGAGTACTATTCGTTTGTAAACGGCCAGCACACCACGCAGGGAGGAACACACCAGGGCGCTTTCCGCGAAGCCATTGCACGCACCATCAAAGAGTACTACAACAAAAACATGGAGATTACCGACATCCGCAACGGGTTGGTAGCTGCTGTGGCAATCAGCGTAGAAGAACCGGTATTCGAATCGCAGACAAAAATCAAACTCGGATCAAAAGATGTGGGGCCCGAGGGACCTTCCGTCAGCAAGTTTATCGGCGATTTCGTCAAAAAAGAGGTCGACAATTATCTGCATAAAAACTTAGAGACTTCCGACATCCTGTTGAAAAAAATTCAGGATTCGGAAAAAGAGCGTAAAGCCATTGCCGGCGTTACCAAACTGGCACGCGAACGGGCCAAAAAAGTGAGCCTGCATAATCGTAAACTACGCGATTGCCGCTGCCACTACACCGACACGAAAGGCGATCAACGCGAAAACACCAGCATTTTCATCACCGAGGGAGACTCTGCAAGCGGTTCCATCACCAAAAGCCGCGACGTGACCACACAAGCGGTATTCAGTCTGCGTGGAAAGCCGCTAAACAGCTACGGGCTCACAAAAAAAATTGTTTACGAAAACGAGGAGTTCAACCTGCTGCAGGCTGCGCTGAATATTGAAGACGGACTCGAAGGGCTACGATACAACAAAATTATTGTGGCCACCGATGCCGACGTGGACGGAATGCACATTCGCCTGTTGCTCATCACATTCTTTCTGCAATTCTTTCCCGACTTAGTCAAAAAGGGACACGTATACATTCTGCAGACGCCACTCTTCAGGGTACGAAACAAGAAAGAGACCATCTACTGCTACTCCGACGAAGAGAAGCAGAATGCGATCAAAAAACTGGGACCGAATCCCGAGATGACCCGATTCAAAGGGCTGGGAGAAATTTCGCCCGATGAGTTCCGCCATTTTATCGGCAAAGATATTCGCTTGGATCCGGTGACCCTGAAAAAAGAAGACTCCGTAGCCAACCTGCTCGAATTTTATATGGGCAATAACACCTCCGAACGCCAGGAGTTTATTATCGAAAATCTGGTGGTGGAAGAGGATTATACAGAATAAGAGATTCGTGTTCTACGTTTTCCGAGAATTGTGACATAAGTAAATGAAAGTAAATACAGCTATTTCCATCTACTTATTCTGCACAAACAGTTTTCTCAACTCTTTTATATTGCTCGGGCGCGGTGCATCTTTACTGATAATATTCCCTTCTTCATCCATATAAATATATCGAGGAATATCTATTAGCGGCTTGCCATCATATATAATCTTCCGGATATCTTCCAACAACGTATCATTAACCATAAAATGATAGCCACTCAACTTAAGCGTTGTCACATTATAAATCCATCGCTGCTTCAGATTGGCCACATCGATCGACAAAAACACAGGCAAAATATGATGTAATTCCAATAAAGAATCTGTTCTCTCTTTATAATTAAACTCTTCTCTACAGGGTCGACACCATGTAGCCCAAAGATCAATAAAGATCTTTCTTCCCTTAAAATAGGTTTTGTGAAGTTCATGAAGCGATTTGAGATTTTCAACAACAGCCGACGTATCGATGTGAACAGCTTTGTCAAACGGAATAATCCTCCCGTTATTCTCATCTGAATTAGGACTTTTAGCAACCGAAGCACTCTCTACACGCACATTGTTCGTAGCTGCCGCAGCAGATTGAGCTTGTTTTGCCTTCGCTGCAAGCCTATCTATTTGCGGTAAATACTCACTATCGGGATATTCTTTTCTGAAATAGGCAGTTGCCTTCTCTCTATCAAACTGATTCTCGGAATAGGCATATTGATACAGTATCGCCTCTCCCAATTGAGGCTTTCGTAGCACTTCCGGTAGAATCCCATACTGACCCCACGGACCAAACACAGACAAATAGCCTTGATGAGATGCATTTTTATCTTCAACAGCGACGAAATAATTGCTTATGTATAGACCTCCGAAGGTATACGTAAGGATGTCGGGAGATAGCGGTGGAAATTTCTCGAAAATCTTATTCTGACTTTCCCGAATGGCAATGCTATCATGCACTGTAAAGTCACTGTCTTTCATACCAAAGAGAGCTCCATTATATTCGTTTATAGCAACAAAATAAAGTTCTGCTAATTTATTTTTGCGGAGTACTGCAGAAAAAGCATCAGATAAATTGGACACTATTTTCAACGAATCTATTTGCCGAAGAGAAGCATCAACATAATTACAAATTCCTGTATATATGGCCGGATATTTTTTTCTGTTGTCTTTAAATATTTTCTGGATATCTACCAGTGTCTGAACAGGCAGATAGTTGTTTATCCATTTTTGGCCTGCGGCATTATCGCCACGAAACACCACTCCATCAGAACTTTGATCTTGTGGATATACATCTACCTGAATAGAACTATTTGGAACAACAATCAATTTGATAGAACGTCCGGCAATTTCTACCGATAGGATGGCCGGATATTTTTGCTTTGGGGTAAATTTCACTTCACTGCTATCTGTAACCGTTTGCTTAAAAGTACCAGCCTTGCTATTATACGCTCCGTCAAGAGGCTCGGCAACAAGAATGCGATACGTGGAACTCGGCTTGCCAAGTACCCTAAATGTTATTGTACTACTGCTTTGCGCTCCCGATGTTACAACCATAAGAAGAAACGCAACCATGAGAAATGACTGTTTCATGAATAAGTAGTTAATTATATGATAATTGACCATCTTTTCTTCAGACCTTATACTGACACCTTTCTATAGATGGATTATAAGCAATATCATTCCAAGTAATATTCGATCCTTGCTTATTTTTTCAAATAGCGGTTCAGTGACTCTTCCAACATATTCAACCGACTGGGACGGGGAAGGTTTCCATCTACGATTGCACCCTCCGGGCTTAACAATATGAAACGGGGAATCGGCATGCCTTTCCCTGCAAATATCTTGTCTTCGATTTCTTTTAGTAAAGTTTGCGATGCTCTCAAGTGATATCCCTTCAGCTGAAAGTTTTCAATACTCTTTTTCCAAAGCTCAGTTTTATTCTCTTCGTCAACTGAAATATATACCGGAATAATTTTGCCGTATTTTACAAACAACCCATGCAGGTCGTCCTTATATTGAAATTCGTGAATACAGGGCATACACCAGGTAGCCCATAAATCAACGAAGATGTAATTTCCTTGCAAGCCGGGTACCTGGGCAAGATCACGAAGCGACTTGATTTTATTGCTCTCTATAACGGTTTTCTGAACGGCCTTCGCTTGATCCTGTTTTCTTTGGGCTTGCATTATATCTGTTATAATTTTCTCATACTCACTATTCGGGAACTTCTGTTTGAGATAGGCTAAAAGCTTTCCGGCATTGACGTTGTTATAGCGGTTTTGTAATTGTTCAATGCATATGTTTCCAAACAATTTCAGCTGCATACGTTCCGGAGCCAACAGATAGTATGCATAGTGGCCAAAGGCTTCTTTATCGTACGATGCCAACAATTTTTCTTTTTCTCCTATGGTTAGAGTCTTATATTTAAGCCGAAAATAGTCATCATACGGAAATGTATAATAATAAGCAAACGGTCTGGAGAGTCTCAAATTTTGCCGGTACAGATCATCCATCCGTTCCATTACGGCCAGCGAATCGGCAGCAGACGGTTGGTGGTTGAACTCCTTTCCGCGGAGTAGCTGCTGATACATTGTAATCAGTACTATACTATGTGCATTTTGCAAATTTTGCGCCATCACTTCGGCAAACCGATTAGAAATTTGACCGGTTTGTTTCATATGTTCTATATCTTTGAGGTATGGAGATTGTATGGAATCCCCATACTCTTTATCGAAACCGTTAAAATCGATCCCATTCTTAATATGGTGTTTCAATATGCGTATTGTCTTTTCTAAAGGGCGAAAAAGTCCGGGTACCCAATAATTATCAATTAAATATTGCGTTCCGGCTGCATTATCTCCTTTTACATAAACTCTATCGCCGACATTGTCTATTTGAATACTATCACCGGCCAATAATGAAAAGAAACAAATGTTGCCGCTTGAGAATTCACACCGCACACTACAAAAATCATCCACATCCAAGTCGTAATGAAGATATTGATTCGCCTTTAATTCCACTTTGTCTGTCACAAAATTAAAATTGAAATTGCCGTCTATCGGTTTATTTATTCTGACAGACCCGGCAGAGAGACTATGCAGAGTAATAACACTCTTTTTAGCCGAAATTTCAGTTACTACGCTAAGGATTAATAATAGTAGAATGAAGATTTTTGATTTCATGGTATATTCTTTTATGGTTAATTCCTGTTCTTTCAATTGCAAGCTAGCGTATATTCCTAAAGTTTTAATGAGCATGGAGAAGACAAATTATTACTCGGCAGTATATTTCTCAGCAAAATAATTCGTTTATGAATTCTATTAAGATATTCCTGTTTAAATCATGTATATTTTCACATATTTATCAGCATAAAGTTATATTCAAATATTATTAAAATATTGAACTACAGATAAAAAAAATACGCATTACAAATAATTAACAAAAACACAAAATACTATATTACAGACATATAATTAGCAAAGTAGCATTTTAAAATATTTAATTCAACAAAAAGCGCATTATTTAAAAACAAAAAAAGCTGTCCAAAATTAATTTTGGACAGCTTTTACTCCTGCTTAAGTTTGTGAATCAGGCTACTGCTTCAACAATCAATTTCTTATCGACTGCGGCTTTCGACTGTTCTTCGTTATATTCGTTTATAATTTCATCTACGACCTCCTGCACAGCGACAATTTTAGTTGCCCGGTACCCATTCGATCCTGTAAATGCGAATCCTTCGTTCATGCGTCCCTGCGAAGCGTTATAGAGCGCCAACGCGATGCAATAGGGCGCTTTTTTGTAATCGCACGAACTCAGGCAGTTCCATACACATTTGAATGGTTTGGTGTTTCCTTTCAGGATTTCGTCTACAAAAGCGTTACGCACAACCCTGCCGGGTAATCCCACGGGACTTTTAATAATGGTAATATCTTCTTGCTTACAAGCCAGATAGGTTTCTTTAAATGCCAAAGCCGCATCACATTCGTGTGTAGTCACAAAACGGGTACCGAATTTGACTCCTTTGGCACCGGCCTGCATAATATCATACATATCTTTTCCGGTATAAACCCCTCCGGCAGCTATCACCGGAACCTCTTTCCCGAATTTATCCTCAAAAAGTTTTACTTCAGCCACCGTTTCTTCTATCAACTGACGTAAAGGCACCACCTCACCCACTACTTCGTCGGCCTTGAATCCGAGATGACCACCTGCCAACGGACCTTCTACCACAACGGCGTCAGGAATCCGGTTGTATTTATTTGCCCAGTATTGAAAAATAAGTCGGGCAGCCTTGCCTGAAGAGACTTTAACCGCCAGTTTGGTATGAAAATCGGTAAGTCCCGCTTCGGCCAACATAGCCGGAATATGCAAAGGCAAACCGGCCCCCATGATGATAAGATCGACCTGCTCTTCTATGGCAACCCGAATCAATGCATCATGATCGGTAAGCGCAATCATAATATTTACTCCGATTATTCCCTTCGTAAGGCTCCGCGCCTTTCTGATTTCTCTCTGCAACGCTCTTTTATTAGCGGCACTATAGTTGCGCATGTAGTCGGGTTCTGTCATACCGATAGCGGCAGCCGAAATAACTCCGATACCACCTGCATTGGCAACTGCAGAAGCTAAACCTGACATCGAAATGGCAACTCCCATTCCTCCTTGTATTATGGGCAAACGTGCCTCAATATCTCCTATTCTCAATGGACTCATAACTGTTTTTGAAATTTTGATGTAAAAGTAGGGGTAGTTATTCTCCCGCTGAAAAATTAGGGGCGATAAGTGAAAATTAGGGGTAAATGCTCCGTTTAGGGACGAGTTTCGCTCATTTAGGGGCGAATATTCTAAATTCAACCCCCTGAAAAACGCTCCTGACAATGCCCCGAATAAAAAAGAGAAAAGATCAAATCAGTTCCTGAAGCTTGGAGACGGAAGGTTTGGAGACAGGAATCGGAGAAGAAAAATTCTCGACAAATAATTTGTACCCCTGAGAATTTCCTTCGATACGATCGATAAAATTGATATTTACCAGGTACGAACGGTGACATTTTACTATGAATTTATACTCCTTCAAAAGGTTTTCGGCATAAAGCAGACTGCAACGTATCATCTGGTTTTTTATACCTTCGCCTTCTTTCCAGAACACCTCGACATAGTTGTTGGCCGAATGGATAAACAACAAAAGGCTTACCTTGACGGCAAGACTATCTTTCTGATAGTCCGAATTAAAATAGATCACCTTATCCTGAAGCAGCTTGTGTTCTTTCAGCTTTTTGCTCAGCTCATCGGCCACCTTCAGGTGAGAGCGTAGCATCTTATTATGGTTCAGAACAATAACCAACGTAATCGGAATAACGGCCACCAACACAAGCTTCACCACCAGATCGAATCCGAATTTCAGTACTCCCAGCGTATTGTTGAGAATAAAGTAAGAAGCCAGAATCGTAAACAGGATCCATACATCCCACAATATTTCCTTTCCGATGTTCCATTTTGACGATGCAAAAAACCTGGGAAAGAAGGACGGTAACAACAGAAGGTGAAAACTCAGGGACAAAAAAGTAACAATGGATATTCCGGCTATCAGGTAAAGCTTTGGCTTGGGAGCCAACAGACTTATGTTCAGCGGCTGAAAAAGCCACAAGAAACCAAGTACAACGATACTGATAAAAAAGACGATCTTGCTGTTATAACTCAGATCATCATTAAAGGGATATGATTTTTTGAAAATATTCTGCATGTAGTAGATGTGCCGCAATGACACAGTTAAAAGTCAAATTAATTACGACACATATATAAATTGCTCACGGTTCATGAAGTATTGCTGCAAGATTAAGGATATGCTCAAAAGCGGTGCAAAAGTACGACAAAAAAGGAATCGAAAAAAATAACGTAACTTTGTTGTTCATTTTTTGTGTATGAATAACAACTTATCGGAAACAAGGCCTGAAAACTGTTTTGAGGTGAAGGAATCGCGCTCGAAATTTCTTATCCTCGGATGCGGAGCATCGGCAGTTGCTGTTTTTCTATTGCTGTTTACCCCCCGCTTTCTTTCCGTCGTGACTCTGATAGGCACTCTGCTCGCTTTCGTCGGGTGTATCATGATTTACAAATCTTTTTATATCAAAACGCTGCTACGCATGGATCGGGAAGGTGCATGGACTGCCAAACACGGACTTATCTTATGGTCGGATATCAATGACTATTCGTTTGAGAGCATCTCTAAAAGCGCTATTCTGACGCTTCATTGCCAACCTCCTTATGAATCGATACTTATTGATTTATCGATGAGTACACTCAAAAATATACGACACATAACGGAAGCAATCAACCGTTATTCTGACAATCCGACGATTCAAAACAAAACCTTTCAGTAAAGCGCTTTACCTGTTGACAATACCTATCTGGTTGTAAAATTCCACAATCGCTGTAACTCCTTTGAAAAACATGTCGACCGGAAAATTTTCATTTGGTGAATGAATGGCGTTCGACTCCAATCCGAATCCCATCAGTACTGTTTTGATACCCAACACTTTTTCAAAAGTAGCAATCACCGGAATACTTCCACCACGCCGTACTGGTAAGGGTCTTTTACCAAACGCTTTGGTGTAACCTGCTTCGGCAGCCCTGTACCAAAACATATCGACCGGACAAACATAACTATCGCCACCGTGAATGGGATTCACGTCAATGGTAACAGATTCCGGCGCAAGATTCTCCAGATAATTCTTCATCAGCAAACCGATTTTTGAATGATCCTGATGCGGTACCAACCGACATGAGAGTTTGGCATATGCTTTCGAGGGTAAAACCGTTTTAGCTCCTTCTCCGGTATATCCGCCCCAAATGCCACACACATCAAATGTGGGACGGATTCCCGTCCGTTCAAGTGTCGAATAGCCGGCTTCCCCCTGAACCTGCTTTACCTGCAAAGAGGTTTTATAGGCCTCTTCATCGAAAGGAATTCTCCGCATGGCCTCCCTCTCGGCATCCGACACCGCTTCCACATCGTCATAAAAACCCGGTACTGTAATACGCCCCCGATCGTCAGTGACAGAGGCAATCAGTTTGCATAATTCGTTTATCGGATTCGCCACCGCTCCTCCGAAAATACCCGAATGCAGATCGCGACACGGCCCCGTTACTTCAACCTGCCAGTATGCCAGTCCCCGCAATCCGGTCGTTATGCTCGGCAAATCTTCTGCCAGCATGCTCGTATCGGACACCAGAATAACATCGGCCTTCAGCAGTTCACGGTTTGCCAGACAAAAAGCTTCGAGACTTCCGGAACCGATCTCCTCCTCCCCTTCCAGAATAAATTTCACATTACAGGGCAAATTATCTTCATTCAGCAGATACTCCACCGCTTTGGCGTGCATAAACGACTGACCCTTATCATCATCAGCGCCACGCGCCCATATTTTACCCTCTTTAATTACGGGCTCGAACGGATTGCTCTGCCATAATTCCAGCGGCTCAACCGGCATTACATCATAATGTCCGTAAATCAGTACCGTTGGAAGATTATCTGCCACCCATTTCCCGGCAAAAACCACAGGATTGCCGTCGGTGGGCATCACATCGGCCTTATCCATTCCAAGCTTCAATAAAAGTTCCTGCCACCGTTGGGCACAGCGCAACATATCGGCCTTATGTTCGCTTTGAGCACTGACCGACGGAATAGCAATCAGAGAAAATAATTCGTCAAAAATACGCGATCGATTCTGTAATAAATAGTCTGAGAGTTCCATTGAGATGATTTGCAAATAAAATTCAACAATACCGAATGCTTTTCAATAGACAACGTATCATTCGCTGCATGAGGTACAATTCAGTTTCGGTTTTGTACAAAGATACGACAAATAGAAGAATCGGCTCTTTATTCTACATTTTTATATATCAGAGTTTTTTCGTATGTTTGTTATTGGATTATACTGTACCTGATTGCTGTATACTTATTGTATAACAGCCTGATCCTTTGAATAGGATATTTGAACTACTAACCAAATAATATGCTTCCAAGACTTCTGTTTTTGGGACTGCTTTGTTGCATGCTTTCAGCGTGTCGGCACACGTCGTCGTATGACAAATTCTATCTGTCAAAAGCAGATAGTTTATGTGCAATCAGCGAAGATAGCTCTTACGCTCAATTACAGAAAATCAAACAGGTTTCCCGCCTTTCTGCGGAAGACAAAGCCAAATATTCCATGGTTTTGAGCAGAATTCTCGATGGGAAAGGACAATTTCTTTGCTCCGATTCGATTATTCGCGTTGCGGTCGACTACTATTCCCGTCACAACAATCCTGAACAAGCCTGTTACGCCTACATTTTCTTATCGCGTATAGAACGCAATAAAGGTGACATCAACGGCCAAGCTCACAATTTGCTGGCGGCTATGAACTACGCAAACAAAAGCAAATCGGAGAAATTACTCGGATTGGTATATGCCGAAAAAGCCACTTTTTTTGAACAAAAGCAATTGAATCAGTTTCAGGAAAAACACCAGCCAGAATACAGAAAACTACAGAAAGACAGCATGTTGTATTATCACAAGTTGTCGCTGTTGCATTACAAAAAGATTGCCGACAATTATAATGTCATTCTCAGCCTGATTTATATTGGCAACAGCTATTACCAGATGGATCAGTATAACGATGCGTTGAAATACATCCGACTGGCCGAAATCGAAGCGAAAAAAGCACAACAAACAGTACTTCTGTCAACCATCTACCGTCTATATTGCGGAGTATACACCAAGACAAAGAATTATGACCAGGCTTTGCTTTATATCCGAAAATCGATGCAAACATCCGATTTTATGGATTATAACAAGTATTCGCTTGCCGCAAGAGTATTTTTGCAAACCAACCGGTTAGATTCAGCCATACAGTATGCCCAACGTTGCATCGGCACCGGAAATGACCTCACCGATTGCTACGAAATTTTAAAAGAAGTTGGCGTCAGGCAGCATAATTACAAAGATGCTTTACATTACGCCGAATTATATTCAACCGCCAAGGACTCTGTCAACCAGGCGAATGGAAATGAAAGTTTTTCCGCTATCGAAAAAAAGTACAATTTTCAGCGCATCGATAACGAAAACAAACAACTTACCATTCACAACCAGCGCTATATCGCAGGAGTCATCCTCTTGCTTGTTTTGTGTCTGGCTATTCTGATTTTCTTTTTATTAGAGCGTCGTAGCAAACAACGTCTTGCCATATTGAAAGAAAAACTCCGACAGAATATTGCCATTAAAGACAAGTTTTTCTCCATTATTTCACACGACCTACGTAATCCCGTTCATGCAGTACATCTCACTTCCGATTCACTTGTAAAACAATATAACGAATTAACTGACAGCGAGAAACTCAATGCTATCCAACTGATCAATCATGCTGCCGATAATACATCCAGGTTGCTCGAGAATCTTCTGTTGTGGGCTCTGCAACAAAAAGATAACGTCACATACCACCCTCAAAGGCTCGATTTGAAACTGTTGTCGCAACAATGTACCGATTTGCATTCGTTAGCAGCAAAAGGGAAACAGATTACCATCCGGAATCTCATTGACGAGCCTGCATTTATCGTGGCCGATCCGAATATGATGCAAACCGTGATCGGCAATCTGATCAGTAATGCCATCAAATTTTCTTATTCTAACGGGCTCATTACCATATCATCGCATGATTTACAGAATGGAACCACAGAGATTTCAATTGCCGATCAGGGTATGGGTATGAGCGAAGCTACCCGGCAAAAACTCTTCCGGCTGGACACCAAAATACAACGAAAAGGCACCAATAATGAGTCGGGAGCAGGACTGGGATTGATTTTATGCCACGAATTAATCTCGCGACAAGGAGGCTCTATCGATGTTACGAGCAAAGAGGGCGAAGGCACTGTTTTTAAAATTACGATACAAAAGAGCAACGAAAAAGAAGATATTCAAGCTTCTCATTCCGGGTCTTAACTAAAATCCATTTAAACATGAAACCCATTGAAATATTGTTGGTCGATGACTCACAAATCCATTTGGAAGGATTGAAAATCATGCTACGAGCCCACCACACGTTGCATGTGGCAGGTGAAGCCCACAATATATCGGAAGTTCATAACCTGATGCCCTCGTTGAAACCGGACGTGGTATTACTTGACATCTGTCTTGAGGAAGACAACGATGGGATAGAACTGGCTGGCTATATTACATCGACATTTCCACTTACAAAGGTTATCATGCTGTCGCATAATAAAGACGAAAATTCAATCATTCAATCCATTCGCTCGGGAGCTGTAGCCTATCTGGCCAAAGATACCTCCATCGATTTTTTGATTAAAACCATTCACTCCGTCATGAAAGGAGAAGGCCTTTATCTGGGCGAAACCATTCCGCATGACATTTTGTGTCAATGCTTACAAAACAGCATAGAACCCCCGTTCAAAAAGCCAGTTCGCCTGTCCAAACGAGAAAAAGAGATAGTCAAACTACTTTCCATGGGGTATACCTCGCGTGAAATTGCCGATCAACTCTGTATCGACGCCTCCACGGTAGAATCGCATAAAGAACATATCAAATCCAAATTCAAACTCTCTTCTGTTATCGAAATCGTTGTATATTGTATCAAAAATAAATACATTCAAATATAAATGCCTATTTTACAAATTATTACATTCTAATTCTTACTTTCCAAATAGTTTTTCGCGATTTTTTGATCGGCTTGTTTATGGTAAAATTTTACCATATAAAAATCAATAATTTTCACTATTGTTCTTGAGGTTCAATACCCTTAATTTTGTCGTGTAATTCAAGTATATAATTAGTTATCTGAAACAACGTTTATTTAGCATATTATCTTGATTACTCTTTATCCACAATAGTCTCAGGTACAACTTGATATTCATCCGACAAACTTTCTCATAAAAAAATTTGGTTAGTAGCACTATTGACGACGTGATGTCGGCTTGGTCTCCTGGTAGCTCACTCTGAGCTATCGGGAAAGGCCGGGAGCTATATTCAAAATCTCAACAAAACAAATCCATCATCTCCTAATTTTTTCAATAAATAGTTGCTCAAGACAACAACCGACATCATCCATTCGGCTATCTCCCAAATACCTGATCATTACATTTTGAAATTTATAAAACCGGAACAATTTGAAAGATTTCTTGGCTAAAATGCGCCTTTTTTATCGAAATGAAAAAAAAGAAGGAAAATTTTCATATTTTTGTCTATCTAATTGGTAACTATTTGTTACTTACAAGCGAATATTGATTATATAATTACATAACAGTACATTAAGTCCTTAATTAATTATATTCTGATCTAAAAATCATACTATCATTTGAAAGAATATTATGTCTGTGCAACGTTTTTTTATGTGATCACGTATAATCATGTCAATACAATAAATAATAGTATATGAATTACAAAAAAGTTTTCAGGTCTTTGATAGTTGTTGTTTCTTGTACCACACTGCTATCTGCTTGTACCAACGATATCGATCTGAATGATGTCGATAATACCCTATCGGTAAATGGAGCAGCGGTATTTCCTCTGGCACAATCGACCGTTACTCTTAAGGATTTTATAGACAAACTGAAGATTGCCAACATTACGACGAATAAAGACAATATATTGACTGTTAGTTATAAGCCGAATATAATCAATAGCTTTGATCTGAACATCTCGCCGGTAAATGTCTATACAGACATCAATCTGGCAACAGGTTCGCTACCGTCGGGAGTAATATCGAGTAATATTTTCAATACTCTTCTTTTTGGACCCAACCATCCCATTCAGGTACAAATCGATTTGAGTAAAATATCCTCAAATGTTTCTCAACTGGACAGTATTTTATTAAATAGTGCGTCACTCAACATTTCGTTGAATACTAATATCAGTTTTGCGAACTCCAATCTGAAACTGACGCTTATCAGTCCAAATCTGAATTACCCAACCGGGTATTCAAAATCTAATAATATAGCTGCCGGTTCTGTCTGTTCTCTTCCGATTTCGGGTAAAGTAAGCACCAACAACTCCATCGTCACTTTACAGATGATTTTCGAAGCCTCTTCAAATGTGTCTATTCCAGCATCCCCTACTTTCAATGCTCATGTTGCATTCGATAATATCAATTTTCAGTATATATATGGAAAGTTTGCCTATACGTTAACACCTCAAACCGGCACGGTGGATTTGGGATTCTTGAATGATGCCATTAGTAACACCAGCTATCTGCCATTCAAAGATCCTACCATAAAAATCATGCGTACGACCAATGCAGGTTTACCGGTTGATTTGAATATCAATTACATAAAAAGCTACAACAACGCAGACCCATCCAACGTCAGATATGCTTTCGGCGGAGTTAGTACTACTCAAGCCTTCCCGGCAATACCCGACAAACCGGGTAAAACAGTGGCCGATTCATTAGTCTTTAATAAAGCCAATGGAAATATCGACAATCTGTTTACACTTCCGGGTATCAATGCCATTGCCTATTCGCTGGGAGCTCAAATATCCAATACGTCGACTGCCAAACAATACATTCTGAATTCAAATACCTTTAAGATTGAACCTGTCGTAAATATTCCCTTTGCATTCAATCCCAACGTCAATATACAATTCTTCGATACGTTATCGTTAGGAAGTTCGTTTACCGATTTTACCAATAAAAACAACCTCGATAATATCAAACTATGGTTAACGGTCAACAACTACACTTCGGCGAAGATGACCATCGATTTGACACTCCTCGACGCACATTATCAGTCTATTTCGCAGCAACAAATAAAAATAGATGCCACGCTTGATGTGGATCCCATTACCGGTCTGGCAACTCAAACACCGACTACAAAAGATCAGCTATGCAGCCTGGCATTTACCGCAAACGATATAAAGAAGGCTCAATATGTAAGGCTTAGTTATTCACTCGCAGGGAAAGATGCCCAAAGGTCACTCACCCTTAAGTCGTCCGATTTTATAAAAGCCAAACTGAGTGCTTACGTCAAAGGCAATGCTAAAATAAACGATTGATTACGACTATGAAAAAATTATATATTCCCCTGATAAAACACTCCGGATTAGCTTTCATAGCGTTCGTCTTGTTCTCGATTGCCCCGCGTGCTGTTGCACAGGTCAACACACTCTATTTTATGGAGAATGTCCCGTTTCGGAGCTCGCTGAACCCGGCCTTTATCCCCACTCAATCCTATTATCTGGACATTCCGTTCTTGTCCAACATCAGTATTTGGTCAGGCAACAGTGCCGTTTCGGCATCAGATATATTTTATAAACAAGATGGGAAACTCATCACCCCTTTTCATCCGAATGCAGACAGAGATGCGTTTCTGAACATTCTTCAGCCTACTTCCTATATTAATTTCAATTATCAACACGAAATTTTAGGATTTGGATTCAGAGTCCGAAAGAGCTATTTCACCTTTGCCATTAAACAACGCATAGAGAGTTCGGTTGCACTGCCTAAAGATCTGATGCGCCTATTCCTCAAAGGAGCTTCGGATACTATCAACACAAATAATTTCAATTTCAAGTCGTTAAATGCAGATGTTACAGCCTACATGGAAGCTGCACTCGGATTTGCACGCCCCGTGAATGATCGGTTGACTTTGGGTGGAAAGCTCAAGTTACTGGTCGGTGAAGCTCATGCCGATGCAAAATTCAACCGTCTCGATCTGGATATCAATAAACAATCGGCTATACTCTCCGGCGACGGTTATGCCCGTATTACATCGCCTTACGACGTTACGCAAAACAGTGATGGTACCCCCAAAGATTTTGAAACAAATAAAAGTTTGCAAGAACCTATGGGTTGGGGAGCCGGAGCAGATATAGGCGCCACTTATAGATTATTGAAAAACCTTACTCTTTCGGCATCGCTTACCGATCTTGGATTTATCCATTGGAAAAAGAGCAGCTGGCAAGCCAATATGACAAGCAGTGCCTCATTTACCGGCATGGATTTCAAAATTAACGGGAATGACAATGACTACGGGACGCAATTAAGCGACACGCTTAAAAACGCTTTCACCTATTCCAGAAACGGTGCCGGATATACAACATGGTTAACGGCCAAACTTCGTGTTGGAGGTGAATATAATCTGGTTAAAAATAAAATAACGGTCGGTGCACTATGGGAAAACACCGTGGGCGGTACCTACCGCTATTCGGAACTGACCGGATCAGTCAATTTCCGCCCCTTCTATTGGTTCAACACCTCATTCAGTTATGGTTTTGTCAATGGAAAATTCGGAACATACGGTCTGGGACTAAACCTGATCGGAGGCCCATTCAACCTCTTCGTTGCTACCGACTATGCGCCTGCAACCCTCACACGTGACGGTATACCTTACAAAACAAAATATGTAGATGCGCAATTAGGACTGGTCATTACGATCAAACGTAGTAAAAGCAAACTGAAAAAAATGAATACGAAGACTCCGGTTATAAACAATATCGATACGGTTAAACCGGCTGTTATTGTGGAGACTCCGGTTATCACACCAGTCGATCCGATCGTTACGGCTCCGGTGGTAATCAAAAGCATAGAGCCATCGATCAATCCGAACAACGTACAAATTCCGGCGGAAGTACAAATTATTGAGGCTCCGGCAGTAAAGAAAGCCGCCATAAGCCCGAAAAGCAAAACAGGGAAACAGGTTACTGCCAGAAAATATACCGGCAAGACGCTAAACAAAGGAACAAGTGGAGTAAAACGAACCGGTACGGCAAAAACAACCGGTGTAAAAAAAGCAACAACCGGCACACGACAAACAAAAACCACGCATAAATAATCTTTAGCGATATGAACAGAGCTTTATTGGTGGGAATCAACAAATATCCCGGTCAGCCGCTCAACGGCTGTGTAAATGATGTGCAGGACATGGCCAATTTCTTAGTGTCGCACTGTGGATTTGCCATGGACGACATTCGCCTGTTGGTAGACGAAAGAGCAACGAAAGATGCTATTGTAGAGCGCCTGCACTGGTTGATTACTGACGTAAAAGCCGGTGACCGTATATTGTTTCATTACAGCGGACATGGGGCACAGAAGCCTACCCGCAATCCGGAAGGGGAAGTGGACGGGCTGGATGAAGTCATTTGTCCCGTCGATTTCGACTGGTCGGATGCCCATCTGATTCGCGACAAAGAGTTCAACGAACTATTTTCCGTTTTGCCGCAGGGGGTAGATTTCGTTTGGATCTCGGATTCGTGCCACTCCGGCGACTTATGGCGTGATATGAGCGAGCCTACCGTCAGCATCAAAACCATTATTCCTCCGGCTGATATAAACTGGAGGTTACACACAGCTTTCCAGAAAGAGATAAAACTCCGCAGCCTTAAAATGATGGCTTCCGATCTGAATCTGGCCCTGATCTCCGGCTGCAAATCGAACCAAACATCGGCCGATGCCTGTTTCGACAACAAATACAACGGAGCATTAACCTACTTTTTGTTACAGGAGCTACAATCGGCAAACGGGCTCAGCGAACCGCTTTCAACCCTTGTAACCAATGTAAGCGTTGCGCTAAAGAAACATCGTTATTCGCAGGTACCACAGTTAGAAGGATCTCCCGCCGTGAAATCAAAGTCGTTTTTAGCAAAATAGCATTGAATTTGCGACCGACATCCGTTGTTTTCATGGCCAAAGTCTTTTAAACTATATTTCATTCTCCGTCTCTGAAACGGAGCGATTATACAGGACTCTCCACCCGTAATTTGTTCTATAGTAACATCTAAAACCACAGCTATGAAAAAGAATGCATTGATTTTATTGGGATGTTGGATGCTGATTTTTAATTTCCAAACATCAGCACAAACTAAGAGCCTAAACTTAGGCCTGATCTCCGATTTGATGCAAATCAAATGTGAAAGCGAACTGAATCTGGCACAGTCGATACACCGTTCCGATTCGACAGTGGTACTGCAAAAGTATATGACAGCCTATACGCTTGTCAACGCGATGATTTCGCAACTGGAAGCCGATATGATTGCCGCCAATAGCATCAGCCGGTATAAAAAGATAGATAAGGTACTGAAAAGCGATGATGTCAACTCCGGAAAAACGGATGATGCATTGGTACAACGCTACCTTAACACACTACAAGCTGCATCGGTTGTATGGGAAAACAAATCGAAAGATAGAGGAATAGAGCTTCCACCTGCCATCAAATCAGCAGTCGACATCACAAACACTGCCGTAGGAATCGTTAAAACCATCAGCGACCTGAAACATACCAAAGTAGTTGCCATTTGCCAATGTCTGGATGGGGTACGGTTAGCCCCCTACTCCGACATTCTCAAACCGAAAGCATCAGCAAGATAGCAACACGCTATCGCTTAAAAAATACGGCGGTAGACGTGGCAGTAAGGCGTTGTGCCTTTGTGGTCGTAGTAATCCTGATGATAGTTTTCAGCCGGCCAAAAGGTGGAGGCAGGGCGCAACGTCGTTGCCACATGATAACCCTTCTCTGTTAGTATCCCTATATATTTTTCGGCAATAGCCTTCTGCTCGTCGTTGGCATAAAAAATGGCCGAGAGGTATTGCGATCCGATGTCGGGACCCTGCCCGTCGAGCTGCGTAAAATCGTGCGTTTCAAAAAAGAGCTTCACCAATTCCTCGTAACTTGTTTGCTGCGGATCGAACACCACTTCGGTCGTCTCCAGATGTCCCGTTTCGCCGGTGCACACCTGCCGGTAGCTCGGACTGTCGAGGTGTCCGCCCATAAATCCGACCGTCGTCTCGATCACCCCTTTGGCTTTGTTGAAGTGATATTCCGTTCCCCAGAAACAACCCGACGCAAACCACGCCTTATGAAAGGCTGCCGGTTCGTCGGGCACAAACTTCATGGAGATGGAGTTGACACAGTGGCGGGTATTCTTCGTCGTAAACCCTTCGTTCAGGAAGACGTGCCCCAGGTGCCCACCGCATTTGGCACAGCTGATCTCGGTACGTAGACCGTCAGGATCGGGCGTGCGGAGAACAGCCCCGGCAATTTCATCGTCGAAACTCGGCCATCCGCAATGTCCGTCGAACTTGCTTTCCGAGCGATAAAGCGGCGCGCCGCACTGTTTGCAAACGTAGGTTCCTTTTGCTTGTACATGTAACAATTTACCCGTAAACGGGTGTTCCGTTCCCTTCTGAAGAATAACGTATTGTTCTTCGGGAGTCAAATTATTTTGCGGCATAATCGAAGATTGTAGCATAAATGTAAATAAAAATAAGAGAGCTTTCATGCATTCATTGTTTTTATTGGTTATGGAAACAGGCGCACAAAAGAGAGATACAAATATACCACAATAGAGCTGCCCCATCCAAAAAAAGAGCTACAAGAAAACATAAATAGTTGGGGAGGGAAAAGGTATAAGGTGAAAGGTAAAAGGTAAAAGGTAAAAGAGAATAGGATGGATGGTAGTTTTCTTCCGACAGCCATACCTGTTGATACTTTTTTTTACATAATTCTATTTTTATCTTCACAAATAAACTATATTTGCAAAAACGATGACATGCAAAGGCTGTGTACAACAAGGCAATAGCAACTTAATAAAACCGTAAACGACCCGAACAGCGGGGTTCGCCGAAAGCAAAAGGGATAAAGCGCATCTGCGCGAACCATTCTAAAACGGTGAATGCTTCGCGCGTACTCACGCGGCCCATTCCCCAACGAAAAACGGTCCGCACGGGTTTGCGCGGGCCATTCCCCAACGGTGAAAGCTCCGCGCAGGTTTGCGCGGCCGATTCCCCGACGCAGAATCGTTCCTGCAGGCTTGCGCGGCTCATTTTGCGCCACAGAATGGTTCCTGCAAGCTCGCGCGGGCCATTTTGCAGTGAAGAAACAAACGTGCAAAACACAACCGACCATCGGTTTGTGCGTATATCGACTTTTTTAGTAACCATTTAAAACAACAGAACATGGAAAACCGACAATTTTCGACCGTTCATTTGAACAATCTCGGAGTCAGTGATGCGTATGCCCTGTTCCGCGAAACAGTAGAAGTGGCAGAGCCGGTACAAAACACCATCGGCGAAATGGCCAAATCAATCTACACCCGCCTCGTTGCCGACACCACCGCGATGGGTAATGCACTAAAACTGGCACAAAAAAGTACCTTCACTGCCGAAATCACCAATCTGGATGATGACAGGGACAACCAACAGAATGAGATTAAGCGCGACATCACCTACTTTGCAAAAAGTACCGACGCCGCCAAAAAAGCAGCTGCCGACCGACTGAAAATAATTTTTACCCCCTACTGGGACACCACACGCGAATCGCTCAACACCGAAACGAAGTCTATCGACACCCTGATGGCCAAATACAAGGCCGACAAAACGATGCAGGCCGATGCCGCGCTGATTGGCATCGACACCAAGATAGCCGCTCTGGAGGCAAAAAACAACGCCTTTGCCGCCGCCTACAAGAGCCGCACCAGCGAACTGGGTAACAAAGTAGCCGACGGAACGGCCAGCAATTTCCGCCCTGCTGCCACCAAGAGCTACAACGACTTTTGCGCCGCCATCGAACAGGCCGTGAACTACGCCCCCAACGATACGGTAAACACCCTCTTCAACACCATGGAGCAGCTCCGCACCCGCTACAACGCCCTTGCCACGACTCCCGACAAGAAACCCGCCGACAACACGGCAAAATAAACCAATCCCCTCAGGAGACGGCGCAGGCTGTCTCCTGTGGAGATTATTTAAGATCTTCACCAAATATTCTGACATAAACTAATAACAAAAGAGATGAAAAAAGAAACATGTTTAAAAGAAATTCAGAAAAGACTTCCAGAAGACATCATTATTGATGATGAAACTTCATTTGAATTCACAGACGATGAAGTTGTTGGAGTTCTCTCTTGGCTTAAATATTTTAATGCTCATTATAAAGAGTATGGGAAAACAAAGTATCCAGATGTTCTATTTCCAATTATTTCCAAAAGACTCCGTCTTGATTTTGGATTATATAGGATACCAAGTGATTCTGAAAGTAATAAAGGCAAACATTTCATTTATCTTTCGCAAAATAGAAAATACTTGGATAGCTCCATTAAGAAAGATATCACTCTAAAAGATTTAATAAACATGTGGCATCTTTAAAGAAACCCTCTTGATTACTTAAAAACACAGGAAAAAGGAAACGCCTACAGCGTTTCAGCTCTCTATTGCGATTCTTCCACACCCCGATAAATCGGGGCGTTATTCACGGTAAACGGCTAACGCCGTTTGCTAATCGGAACGAAGAGAAAGAGAACTCTAAAGAAGAAGAACTCAACGCCGTAGGCGTTACCTGTCAATAACCCCCGGATTCATCCGGGGGATAGGACATACCCAAGCGTAACTGAACGCCGTAGGCGTTCCCCTAAAATAACCAACCATGAACAGCTACAGACAAATCCTCTATCACATCGTGTTCTGTACCTACAAACACGAGAACACCCTCCCGGAAACGATGCACGAAAACCTCTACAGCTACATCTGGGGCATTATTAAAAAGAGAAACTGCGTATTGTATCGGATAAACGGCACCGGAAATCACATTCATATTCTATCCGATCTCCATCCAAGCATTTCGCTGGCCGATTATATCAAGGAGATCAAAGCCGCTACCAACCGATGGATAAAAGAGAGCGGACAGTGTCCCGATTTTATCTCGTGGGCAGATGGGTATTGTGCTCTGACATATGCCTATCGCGATAAAGAAATGATTTTGAATTACATCAAAAAACAAAAGGAGCACCATAAAAAAACTAACTTTGAAGATGAATACAAAGTGCTCCTGAAAGAGTTTGGAATCGAAGTCGACGAGAAGTATATCTTCTAAATTTACAGGGAAACGCCTACAGCGTTTCTGCTCTTTATCACGATCTCCTGCACCCCGATGAATCGGGGCGTTATTTACGGACAACGGCTAACGCCGTTTGCTAATGAGCCAGATAAAAATAGTATAGTAAGATTCGACAGCCACATAATGCTGTCAGATATGGCCTGTAAATAGTAGGCGGATGGTTGGGAGAAGGATCAATGCCGTAGGCATTGCCCGTGAATAACCCTCGGATTCATCCGGGGGAAAGAACGTAAGCAAACGTAACAGAACGCCGTAGGCGTTCCCCTAAAGCGACAAAGAAAACGCCTGACAGCATTTCGACTCTTTGTCCCAACGCTTCCTCACCCTGATCAATCGGGGCGTTATTCACGGTAAACAGCTAACGCCGTTTCTTAATTACAGATGATGCGGGAGCACACACCATCGCAGCCATCTCCCGATCCGATTCAGATTCAATTGTCATATTAGCACATTAGCAGATTGGCATATTGACATATTAGCATATTGGCACATTGTGCCCCGATTCCATCCGCTTTTGCCCAAAAAATCGTATCTTTGCGCAACTAATATTGACTGACTTATAAACCTATGGAACTTAGTGAACAAGAGCAGCTGCGCCGTGAAAGTTTAAACGGACTCAGAGCTCTGGGAATAGAACCCTACCCCGCCGCAGCTTATCAGGTTACGGCTCTATCGGATAACATCAAATCTACCTTTCAGGATGATGCACCCCAACATGAAGTAACCATTGCCGGCCGTATTATGAGCCGCCGCATCATGGGAAAAGCCTCGTTTGTAGAGCTTCAGGACTCGGCAGGCCGCATCCAGATCTACATCACCCGCGACGACATCAGCACCGACGAAGAGAAAACCATGTACAACGTCGTTTTCAAAAAACTGCTCGACATCGGCGACTTTATCGGCATCAAAGGGTATGTTTTCCGTACACAGATGGGCGAGATTTCGGTTCATGCACAGGAACTCACCGTGCTGAGCAAATCGCTTCGTCCGCTTCCTATCGTTAAATACAAAGACGGCGTGGCTTATGATGCTTTCGAGGATCCCGAGCAACGCTACCGTCAACGCTACGTCGACCTCGTGGTAAACGACGGCGTAAGAGATATTTTCCTCAAACGTACCAAGGTATTCAACTCCATGCGTAACTTCTTCAACGAACAGGGTTACGTGGAAGTGGACACTCCGGTATTGCAACCTATTCCGGGCGGCGCTTCGGCTCGTCCGTTCATCACGCACCACAACGCGTTGGACATTCCGTTGTACCTGCGTATCGCCAATGAGTTGTACCTCAAACGTCTTATCGTGGGCGGTTTTGAAGGGGTATACGAATTCTCGCGCAACTTCCGTAACGAGGGTATGGATCGCACACACAACCCTGAGTTTACGGCCATGGAGATCTATGTATCCTACAAGGATTACAACTGGATGATGGACTTCACCGAAGCCATGATTGAAAAAATCTGTCTGGATGTAAACGGCACCGACGAAGTTAAGGTGGGTGACAAAACCATCAGCTTCAAACGTCCGTTCAAGCGCATCACCATGATCGACGCCATCAAGGAACACACCGGCATCGACATCAACGGCATGAGCGAAGAACAGTTGCGCGACGTGTGCAAACAGCTCAACGTGGAAGCCGACGAGACGATGGGCAAAGGCAAGATGATCGACGAAATCTTCGGCGAAAAGTGTGAAGGCAACTACATTCAGCCGACCTTTATCACCGACTACCCTATCGAAATGTCACCGCTCTGCAAACGCCACCGCAACAATCCGGAACTGACCGAACGTTTCGAGTTGATGGTGAACGGCAAAGAGCTGGCCAATGCATATTCAGAGCTGAACGACCCGATCGATCAGCGTGCCCGTTTTGAAGAACAGTTGCGTTTGAGCGAAAAAGGCGACGACGAAGCGATGTTTATCGATCAGGACTTTTTGCGCGCGCTCGAATACGGTATGCCTCCCACATCGGGTATGGGCATCGGTATGGATCGTCTGGTAATGTTAATGACCAATCAGGTGGCTATTCAGGAAGTTTTGCTCTTCCCGCAAATGCGCCCCGAAAAGGTAGCCCGCAAAGACAGCGCCGAAACTTTCGTGTCGGTTGGCATTCCTGAAGCATGGGTAGAGACTGTCAACAAGGCAGGTTTTATCACCGTAGCGTCATTGAAAGATCAAAACCCGAACAAACTCCATCAGGATTTGTGCGGCCTCAATAAAAAACTGAAATTAGGATTGACCAATCCGACAAAAGAAGAGGTAACTTCGTGGATTGAAAACGCTAACAACCGTTGATATGGTCGCCGATAGTGAAAAACAGTGTTCCGAGTACTCTCCCGGCCGAATTGCCGTCTGCGGAGGTGGCAGTTGGGCAACTGCCATTGCAAAGATACTCTTAAGCACACAGGATAGCATCAACTGGTACATGCGCCGTCAGGATCAGATCGACGAATTTTTACGCCTGAGCAAAAATCCGTCATACCTGACCGGATTGAAATTCGATACCGATCGCATCAATTTTACGAGCAAGATAAACGAAGTGGTAAAAAATTCGGATACGCTGATCTTTGCCACTCCGTCGCCATTTCTGAAGATGCACCTGAAAAAGCTGCGCCAGTCTTTAAAAGCCAAAACAATCGTTACGGCGATCAAAGGCATTGTGCCGGATGAAAACCTGATCGTAACCGATTATTTTCAGCAATTTTTGTCGGTACCGAAGGACAATCTGGTAGTGCTTGCCGGTCCGTGCCATGCCGAAGAGGTGGCGCTGGAACGTCTGTCGTACCTGACCATTGCCTGCAGTAACCGTGAAAAAGCACGCAAGCTGGCTTGTGTTTTCACGAACAGCTATATCAAAACCAGCACCACCGACGACGTTACCGGCATCGAATATGCTTCGGTATTGAAAAACGTTTACTCCATCGCTTCCGGCATTTGCCACGGTTTGAAGTATGGAGACAATTTTCAGGCCGTGCTGATATCGAATGCCATTCAGGAGATGCAACGCTTTTGCAACGCCGTTCATCCGCTGCACCGCAGCATCGACGAATCGGCCTATCTGGGCGACCTGCTGGTAACGGCCTATTCAAAGTTCAGCCGCAACCGCACCTTCGGAACCATGATCGGAAAAGGGTATTCGGTAAAAACCGCCCAGCTCGAAATGGAGATGATTGCCGAAGGATATTACGGCACAAAATGTATCAAAGAGATTAACGAATGCTACCATGTGAAGATGCCTATCATGGAGTTTGTCTATAATGTATTGTACAACAGGGCATCACCCATTCTTCAGGTTAGAGCACTCACCGAGCTTTTGAGATAACAAACACCACCTTTAATAACACACTTAATTTCAACCAAAATGAAGAATATAAGCATTAATATTGACAAAACTCTTGGATTTATCTCCAAAGAGGCTGTTTCGGGGTACGAAGCAACAGTAAAAGCAAGTAATGCCGCACTACATGCCGGAAGCGGCAAGGGAAATGACTTTCTGGGCTGGCTCAACCTGCCCTCGTCAACTACCGCAGAACACCTGGCCGACATCGAAGCAACCGCCAAAATCCTGATCGACAATTGCGAAGTAGTGGTTGTAGTAGGCATCGGCGGTAGCTACCTCGGCGCAAAAGCCGTCATCGACGCGCTCTCCAACAGTTTCGACTGGCTGCAAACCGAACGTAAATATCCGGTTATCGTTTATGCCGGTCAGAATATCGGCGAAGATTACCTGTTCGAATTGCAATCGTTCCTGAAAACAAAGAAATTCGGTATCATCTCCATTTCAAAATCGGGAACTACTACCGAACCGGCTCTGGCTTTCCGCCTGTTGAAAACACAGCTGGAAAATCAACAAGGTAAAGCGGCTGCAAAGAAACTGATCGTGGCCATTACCGATAAAGCCCGTGGCGCTCTGCGTACGCTGGCTACCCAGGAAGGTTACAAAACATTCGTTATCGAAGACAATATCGGCGGACGCTACTCGTTCCTGACTCCGGTCGGCTTGTTGCCCATCGCTACTGCCGGTTTCGACATCAAACAATTAGTTGCCGGTGCTGCCGATATGGAAAAGATTGCCGGACTGGATACTCCGTTTGCGGAAAATCCTGCTGCCATCTACGCCGCTACCCGTAACGAACTTTACAAGAGCGGTAAGAAGATCGAAATTTTGGTGAACTTCCATCCGAAACTGCACTTTGTTGGCGAATGGTGGAAACAGCTCTACGGCGAAAGCGAAGGCAAAGAAAACAAAGGCATTTTCCCTGCTGCGGTCGACTTTACGACAGATCTTCACTCCATGGGTCAATGGATTCAGGAGGGCGAACGTAGCATCTTTGAAACGGTTATTTCGGTAAAAGAGCCGAACCACAGCGTTCAGGTGCCTTCTGACGATGCCAACCTCGACGGTCTGAATTTCCTTGCAGGAAAACAGGTGGACGAAGTGAACAAAATGGCCGAACTGGGCACCATGCTGGCACACGTCGACGGTGGCGTTCCCAATATCAAGATCGAATTGCCGAAACTCGACGAGTACAACCTCGGACAACTGCTCTATTTCTTTGAAAAAGCATGTGGTATCAGCGGTTATGTGCTCGGCGTGAATCCATTCGACCAACCGGGCGTTGAAGCGTACAAAAAGAATATGTTTGCACTGCTCAACAAACCTGGCTACGAAGCCGAAAGCAAAGCGATTAAAGCGAAATTATAATTCAGAATCAAGAACAAAGAACAAAGAGTAAAGATCTAAAACCGCATGCACAATTTCAGGAACCTTGAAATCTGGAAGAGATCAATTAGTTTAGTTACAGAAATATACAAACTAACAAATTCTTTTCCTCAACAAGAGCGATACGGGCTGAGTTCTCAAATGCAAAGAGCCGCAGTATCGTGTCCTTCAAATATTGCAGAAGGTTCGGCAAAATCAAGCGAAAAAGATTTTGCTCGTTTTTTAGAAATTTCTCTTGGTTCTTTGCTTGAATTAGAAACAGAACTTATTGTTTCATTCAATCTTGAATATGTTGATTCAATACGGTTTAATGAAATTCATGCGAGCCTCATTGAACTTCAAAAAATGATTAACGGATTTAAAAATCATTTGAACAAAGAGTAAAGCCCTTTATTGGAGACATCTTTATTCTTTATTCTTTATTCTAAAATATGAAACGTGCCATCTTTCCCGGGACATTCGATCCATTCACCATCGGTCATTACGACATTGTACGACGCGGTCTGAACCTCTTCGATGAGATTATTATCGGCGTGGGAATCAATCAGGCAAAGAAGACTTTCTTTACCGTCGAAAAACGGATGGAAATAATAAAGATGGCGTTTAAGAACGAACCTCGCGTCAAGGTGCAGGAATACAACACGCTGACCATCGATTTCGCCAAGGAGGTAGAAGCTCAGTTTATTTTGAGGGGATTGCGCTCGGTAAGCGACTTTGAATACGAACGTACCATCGCTGATGCCAACAAACATCTGGAAGGCATCGAGACTGTGATTCTCAACACTGCTCCCGCCTATTCGTTTATCTCATCAACAGTGGTACGCGATTTGCTGTCTTACGGGAAAGACATTTCGGCCTTTTTACCTCCCGACACCAGCTTATAAGTTACTGAAAGAGTTATTTTGTGGTTTCGTCTTTCACTTCGTCCACACTCTTTTTCACCTCTTCTTCAACGTCTTTCATGCCGCTTTTGAAGCTTTTCACTCCTTTGCCCAAACCGTGCATCAACTCCGGAATTTTCTTTCCGCCAAACAACAACAACACAATCAACGCAATAATGAGCAAATGCTCGTAGCTAAGAAACAGTAAGGTATTCATCTTTATTATTTACAATTAATTCATTGACGATTTACAATTGAACCGGATGTATCTTTTACGGAAACAGCCGGAGCCGGCTCACAAACAGTACAAAGTTAATACATTTCCCGGATTTGAATAGTTGCAGTCTGCAAATATTTTTCCACCCAAACAGATCGATACCCGTTAATGAATATCCTGCGCGTCGAATGGCGTGGCCTGATAAACAAAATAGTTGAGCCAATTGGAAAAAAGCAGATTGGCATGACCTCTCCAACGCACCAGCGGAGCTTTCGACGGATCGTTATCACGGTAATAATTTTGCGGAACTTCAATGGATGCACCCTTGGCAAGATCCCGTTTATACTCTTGATCGAGGGTATTGGGAGCATATTCCGAATGTCCGGTCACAAAAAACTCGCGACCATTGCGGGCCATCACCATGTAAACTCCTGCATCCTTCGATTGTGAGAGGATGGTCAGTTCCGGACACTTTTCAATATCTTCGCGCCGAATCTCGGTATGGCGACTGTGCGGAGCATAAAAAACATCGTCAAATCCCCTGAAAATCGGATTTAGCGGATCGTTCAGTGTATGTTCAAATACCCCGAACTTTTTCTTGTCTAACTGATATTTGGGAATATCATAAAAATGGTACAAACCCGCCTGAGCCGCCCAACAAATATAAAAGGTAGATGTTACATGCGTACGGGCCCAGTCGAAAATCTTAGTCACTTCGGGCCAATAGCTCACATCTTCATACTCAAATTGTTCTACGGGAGCTCCCGTAATAATCATTCCATCATACTTCTGATCCTTTATCTTATCGAAATTCTTGTAAAAGGCAATCATATGCTCGATGGGAGTGTGCTTCGAAGTATGCCCTTTGATTTTTATGAAATCAATCTCGATTTGCAGCGGCGAGTTCGACAGCAGACGAATCAAATCGGTCTCTGTCGTTATTTTGAGCGGCATCAGGTTAAGAATCGCAATCTTCAAAGGACGAATATCCTGCATGGAGGCCTGAAGTGAATCCATCACGAAGATATTCTCACGCTTCAACTGTTCGATGGCAGGCAATTTGTCAGGAATATTTACAGGCATGTTTCTATTTACAATTTAGTTATTTACAATTTACGATTGGCGGCGATTCTCTCGCCGCTTACAATTGAATTTGTCGGGCATTGATCTGCTCTGCCATAAAAACAGAGGCCGACGCTGCAAATTTTTCTTCCGCCTCGGTGGTGAGAAAGCGGCACTCTCCGCCTTGCGAACATTTTTGTTCCATTTCTGGATGACGGTTCATATAACCGGCCAGACTATCGGCCACAATGTCACCCTGCACGACTAATGCAATATGTTTCGGCAGATACTTTTGTATTTTATTTACCAACAAGGGATAATGCGTACAACCCAAAATAAGGGTATCGATAGCAGGATCGACCGAAAAGAGATGATCCAGATTTTTCTTTATGAAATAATCGGCACCCTCCGAATCGTACTCTCCATTCTCAACCAGCGGCACCCACATCGGACACGCCTCGCCGGTCACCACAATATCGGGAAACAGTTTGGCAATCTCGAGCGGATAAGAGCGCGATTGAATGGTTCCCGTCGTGCCTACCAGACCCACATGACGTGTTTCGGTAAGGCTACCGATAGCTTCAACCGTCGGACGAATCACTCCGAGTACCCGCCTGTTCGGATCCAAACCGGGAAGATCGCGTTGCTGAATAGTCCGCAAAGCCTTTGCCGAAGCGGTATTACAGGCCAGAATAACTAAGTAGCAATTCAGTTCAAACAACTTTTTTACACACTCCAGCGTATAATGATATACCACCTCGAACGAGCGTGAACCGTAAGGAGTGCGGGCATTATCGCCAAGGTAGAGATAATCGTATTGTGGCAGGTGTTGACGGATGGCGTTCAAAATGGTCAACCCTCCGTAGCCGGAATCGAAAACCCCGATCGGGCCTATTTTTGTATGTGATAAATCTGTTTGAGACATTCTTTCTTTATTCCAAAATTCCGGATTGCAAGATTCCATCCGGCACTGCGTACTATGTACTGCAGACTGTCTTACTTTCGCTGCTCTAGCTCCTCTTTGCTTTTCACCCTGAATTTATCCGGTTCCGGGTCTACGATCTGGTGTTTATAAGCGTCAGGATAACCGACACGATTGATAGTGGTTGGAATTCCATATTCGTTTTGCTCGAATTTGCCATTTTTTTCCACTTTGATATTTCCATCCATATACTTCACCATCATGTATTCGCCCAACTCTTTCCAGGATGCGGTTACAGCCTCCGCTTGCTGATTGCTGAAATCGGTAAGGTAAGTTCTGGCAGCAACGGGATCTTTTTCGTACAACTCCATCGCTTTTTTATCAATGGAAGGAACCGTATCAGTAAATTGTTTCTCCCATTTTGTCTGCAATTTACGAATATCTTCGATCATGTACGAATATTTGGTGTATGCCATATTTGAAACCCAATTGAAAATCCAGAACGCAGATGTCCATGAAAATTTCAGCAGACTGCCGTTATGTTCGTCAAAACAGAGCGGCACTTTGGTAATACCGCAATACATCGGCACATATTCGGAGCAGGCCGCATCATCGACTCCGAACCAGAAGATTCCTCCTACAGGATCGGGCATCCAGTGACGCATTTGAGCAATAAACGAAAAACCGGTCTGATACGTTGCCGTCGGACGTTCGTGTACATACTCTTTGCCATCCAGTTTCCATGTCAGCGGACTGCAACGCATGGGAGAACCGTAAGGGCCGGCCCCCACTCCTTTTGTAATATCCAGTTCGGTTCCTTCATACCGATCGCGCATGGCAACAATCAGGTCTTTCAGATCGACCTTTTTAGTCGGCTTGATCCACAATGGCATCCGTTCTTTAGTTTCACCCTTTACATACGAAAGATATTTGTCCATCGCAGGATCCATTTTACGGAAAAACGACCACACACGGGCTTCGCAGGCGCGCAACGCCACATAATCGAGGGGCGCGTATGTATCCGAAAAGCTGAATTCCGTATTATTACCATTAAAATATCCCTTTTCGCGTGCAAAAGAGATTACATCGGGAGAGAACAAACATTCGTCGGGATTATCCAGCGGAAAGGTGGTGATGCGTGCCTGATTGGCATGAGCCGAGACGCAATCGTCCGGAATGCGGCGAGCAACCCACACGGCACCTTTGCCTTTGGGGCCTTTGCCTACCATCTCCATAATCCAGATCTCTTCGGGGTCTGCAATCGAGAACGATTCTCCCTCGCTTGCATAACCATATTCTTCAGCCAACGAAGTCATTACTTTTATCGCCTCACGAGCCGTTTTAGCCCGCTGCAATGCCGTATATATCAACGTTCCGTAATCCATCACGGAAGTGGTATCCACCAGTTCTTCTCTTCCTCCGAAAGTGGTTTCGCCGATAGCTACCTGAAATTCGTTCATGTTACCAACGACAGAATATGTATGGGCTACCTGTTTGATTTTACCCATGTATTTGCCCGTATCCCAGTCGTGCACATCCACCATTTCACCGGGCGCATGATCGGCTGCCGGACGAAATGCCAGCGCACCGAACAGAAAATAAGAGTCTGCTGCGTACGAAATAAAGGTAGAACCTGTGGTAGAAGCGTTTTTGCCAACCAGAAAATTGGTACAGGCGAACAGTGACACCGAAATAGTCTCTAAAATGAGAAAGAGGGAGATAAATATCTTCTTCATAAAATGCTTAATCAACGATTTATATTCAACATGCGACTGAGATATTTACCCACAATATCGAACTCTATATTGACAACCGAATCTTTTACGATCTGATCAAAATTGGTATGCTCACGGGTAAATGGAATGATAGCGACGGAAAAACCGTTCGTTCTGGAATTTACCACGGTAAGACTGACTCCATTGACACATACCGATCCCTTTTCTACCGTCACATAGCCCTGTGCTGCCATTTCGGGAGCTACAGAATATGAAAATGTGTAGTACCAGCTACCATTATTTTCCTGAACGGCGGTACAAACGGCGGTTTGATCCACGTGTCCCTGCACGATGTGTCCGTCAAGACGTCCGTTCATTATCATGCTTCGTTCCACGTTGACCCGGTCACCTACTTTCAATAATCCGAGGTTCGATTTATCCAATGTCTCTTTGATGGCTGTAACCGTATATACATCTTCCTTAATATCTACAACCGTCAGACACACTCCATTATGAGAGACGCTCTGATCTATTTTCAATTCGTGGGTGAACGAACACCGCAACGATATGTGGAGATTATCTTTCTCGCTTTGCAATGCAACTACTGTGGCTGCCTCTTCAATAATACCTGAAAACATACTAATATCCTCTATTTTGTAACATTTATTTTAACCTGCCTATTTTTAGGAATGCAAATGTACAAAAATTGCAGCGTACCAGCAATGACAAACAAAACAAACCCTCTGTCACTTTTCGTAACAGAGGGTGTATAATACTTTAACAAAAAAGCAATTACTTCGCTAACTTATTCACATGCTTTGCCAGTTTCGATTTCAAATTGCTGGCTTTGTTTTTGTGAATCATATTGCGTTTTGCCAATTTATCCAACATTGCAGCCACCTGAGGCAACAATGTAGCAGCCGCATCCGCTTCTTTAGTTGCACGCAGGCTTCTTACAGCGTTACGGGCAGTTTTAGCATAATAACGGTTGTGCAAACGATTTTTTTGCGTTTGACGTATTCTTTTGACAGATGATTTGTGGTTTGCCATAATCTATATTTCAAATAGTATATCTTAGTAGCCCATAGGGGAGTCGAACCCCTCTTTCCAGAATGAAAATCTGGCGTCCTAACCGATAGACGAATGGGCCGTGAGTCTCTCACAAAAGCGGTGCAAAGGTAAGGGACTTATTTGAAACCACCAAATATCCGGACGTTTTTTTTTATCATTTCTTGTAACAAATTCATTGTCAGAAGCCAAATTCACACCTCCCATACATACGATTCGGAGGCACTATGATTGGCACAGCTATTGTTAAAGGTAGCTGCCATTGTTTCATCACAGTATTTATCGTATATTTGAGCTGTATTTCACAACTGAATACTAAACGGTTAATGCAATTCTAAATCGAAATGCGATTTTACCGAACAACAGAAGTCAGCTGTCAAACTGACAACGTAACTAACATTTTGACATGGATATAATCATCAACAATCTTCAAGAAGATCTTTCTGACGAGCAACCGGGCTACCTTTCAATAGTGGCCGACAGTAACGATTTACCCGCCATCAGCATAAAACCGGATGAACTGGTACCCATTCTGCCCTTACGTAATACGGTAATGTTTCCGAACATCGTAATGCCAATTGCCGTAAGCAGGAATAAATCGCTACGTCTGATACGCGAAGTATATCAAAAAAACGGCCTGTTGGCTGCAACAACCCAAAAAGACGTGAAAGTTGACGATCCGGCTACCGCCGACGTGCAACCGATTGGTACCGTTGCACGGATTGTCCGCATTCTCGAAATGCCCGATAACAGTACTACTGTTTTGTTGCAAGGCATTCAACGATTCGAATTGAAGGAGATCGTATCCTCTACCCCATACCACCAGGGATTGGTAACATTGCTCACTGATAAAGTACCTGGCGATGATAACCGCGTTTTCAATGCATTAATCGAGGCCCTGAAAGAGCTGGCCGTTAAGATTATTCAAAACTCGGGCATCATTCCTCCCGAAACATCTTTTGCGATCCGTAACATCGACAGTTCCGAACAACTTATCAATTTCATTGCCGGTAATTTCGCGCTTAAAGTAGCTGAAAAGCAACGATTGCTTGAAATTGACGATCTGGAAGAGAGAGGTTATCAGTTGCTTGAGATTCTGAATAAAGAATCGCAATTACTGGAGATCAAAGCCTCTATTCAATCGAAAGCCCGGGAAGATATCGACCAGCAACAACGCGAATATTTTCTGCAACAGCAGATCAAAACTATTCAGGATGAGCTGGGAGGAGGCATCAACGAGCAGCAGATCAAAACAATGCGCGAGAAAGCGCAAGAGAAAAAATGGAACAAAGAGGTTGCCGAAACCTTCAACTCCGAGCTGGAGAAGTTGGAACGCATGCATCCGCACTCACCGGAATACCCAACTCAGATGGGTTATGTGGAAATGATGCTTTCTCTGCCCTGGAACGAATATACGAAAGACAATTTCGACCTGAAACGGGCACAAAAAATATTAGATCGCGATCATTTCGGTCTGGAAAAGGTAAAAGAGCGTATCATTGAACACTTAGCCGTTTTACGCCTGAAAGGTGATCTGAAATCGCCGATCATCTGCCTGTATGGCCCTCCGGGTGTCGGTAAAACTTCGCTGGGAAAATCGATTGCCGAATCGCTCAACCGCAAATACATCCGCATCGCTTTGGGCGGACTGCATGACGAGGCCGAAATTCGCGGACACCGCCGTACCTACATCGGAGCGATGCCGGGACGTATTATCCAAAACCTGAAAAAGGCAGGTTCGGCAAATCCAGTGATGGTGCTGGACGAAATCGACAAGGTAAATGCCGATTTCAAGGGCGATCCCTCTTCGGCACTGCTTGAAGTGCTCGATCCGGAACAAAATTCGACGTTCCATGACAATTACCTCGATATCGACTTCGATCTGTCACGAGTATTGTTCATCGCTACGGCCAACACCACCCAAACCATCTCGCAGCCCCTGCTCGACCGTATGGAACTGATTGATGTAAGCGGTTACATTACAGAAGATAAAATAGAAATTGCGCACCGGCATTTGGTTCCGCGCCAACGCGACAACCACGGCATAAAGAAAGATCAGATTACGATTCCGAAAGTTACGCTGAAACAGATCATCGAATCGTATACCCGCGAATCGGGAGTGCGTGATCTGGAACGCAAAATTGCCAAAATCATGCGTCAGGTGGCAAAAAAGATCGGAACCGAAGAGTCGTACGATAGCATCATCCACCCCGATGCGTTGAAAGAATATCTGGGTACTCCTCCGTTTACCCGTGACATTTACGAAGGTAACGACTATGTGGGCGTAGTTACAGGCTTGGCCTGGACATCGGTAGGCGGAGAAATTCTCTTTATCGAAACCAGCCTGAGCAAATCCAAAACACCTTCGCTGACGCTGACCGGAAACCTGGGAAATGTAATGAAGGAATCGGCCATTCTGGGTCTGGAATATATTAAATCTCATGCCGCGCAAATCGGTATCGACGAAAGCAAATTTGAAAAGATGAGTGTGCATGTGCACGTACCCGAAGGTGCCATTCCCAAAGACGGTCCTTCGGCCGGTATTACCATGGTAACGGCGCTGGCTTCGGCATTTACCCAACGCAAAGTAAGAAAAGCGCTTGCCATGACCGGCGAAATGACCCTGAGAGGCAAAGTGTTGCCGGTCGGCGGGATCAAGGAAAAGATTCTTGCAGCCAAACGCGCCAACATAAAAGAGATTATTTTGTGTGAAGATAACCGGAAAGACATTGAGGAGATCAAACAGGCTTATCTGAAAGGGCTCACTTTTCACTATGTCACAGACATAAAAGAGGTGCTCGACATCGCACTATTGAAGAAATAATGAAGAAACGGCGTTTATCGGACAAAACACTTTGATTTCGCCTTTTCGTAACGTATCTTTGCATAAACATCCACGCAGGTTGTATCTCAGCGCATGAGGTTCGCCTCATGGATGTTTTTTGTTTTTCAATATATAAATCAATTAACTATGTCATCTATAAAAAAAGTTCATGCACGGCAAATTTTAGATTCGAGAGGGAATCCGACCGTGGAAGTGGAAGTTACTACCGATGAAGGTATCGTTGGACGTGCAGCCGTTCCATCCGGCGCATCGACCGGGGTTCACGAAGCCGTAGAGCTCCGCGACGGAGATAAATCCAAATATCTGGGCAAAGGCGTTTTGAAAGCCGTTAATAATGTCAATACCGTTATAGCTCCTGCTCTTGAAGGCCATTCGGTACTCGATCAGCGTGGCATCGACAATGCAATGCTGGTGCTCGACGGTACCGAAAACAAAGGTAAACTGGGCGCGAATGCCATTCTTGGCGTTTCGCTGGCAGCCGCTCATGCCGGAGCCGCCGTTACCAAACAACCGCTTTTCCGCTATGTGGGAGGCGTTAATGCAAATACACTGCCTATCCCTATGATGAACATCCTCAACGGCGGCGCCCATGCGGCCAACACCGTGGATGTGCAGGAGTTTATGATTATGCCGGTGGGTGCCAGCCGCTTCAGCGAAGCGCTCCGCATGGGTTCTGAAGTGTTTCACCACCTGAAAGAGGTGCTCAAGAAACAGGGATATTCGACCAATGTAGGCGATGAAGGCGGTTTTGCTCCCAACCTGAAATCGAACGAAGAGGCCGTTACTGTTATCCTGCAAGCTATCGAAAAAGCCGGCTACCGTCCGGGCGAAGATATCTGCATCGGACTCGACCCCGCTTCGTCAGAATATTACATTCCGGAAGAAAAGGTTTACCATCTCCACAAATCGTCGGGAGAGAAGCTGACCGCCGAACAGATGGTGGCTTACTGGAAAGAATGGACCTCGAAATATCCGATTATCTCTATCGAAGATGGAATGGCCGAAGACGACTGGAGCGGTTGGAAATTACTGACCGATACGATCGGCGATCATGTACAGCTGGTGGGTGACGACCTGTTCGTGACCAACGTAAAACGGCTTCAGATGGGTATCGATCGCAAGGTTGCGAATTCCATCCTTGTAAAGGTAAACCAGATCGGTTCGCTTTCAGAAACCATTGATTCTGTGAACTTAGCACAAATCAACAGTATGACCACAATTATGAGCCACCGTTCGGGTGAAACGGAAGACAGTACCATTGCCGATTTGGCGGTAGCACTGAATACCGGGCTTATCAAAACCGGTTCGGCATCGCGTAGTGACCGGATCGCGAAATACAATCAGCTGCTCCGTATCGAAGAGGCTTTGGGCGACCAGGCCATCTACTGGGGAAAAAGCTACAAGTACGCGAAATAAATTGTAATTTTCTTTTCTCATAATGTGTGTCGGGGATACTGTGAAGTTTCCCCGATATTTTTTTATTTTTGCCAATAAAATTCATCCGAAATGACTGTCAAACGATTTTTCTCCATTTTTCTTCTAATCAGTTTCTTTGCCGCAAATCTATACGCTAAAACCGGATACGAGATAAAGATTAAAGTTGCCGGATTGAAAGATTCCACGGTGGTATTAGCTCATTATTTTGCCAAAGAGACGCTGACCTTTCTCAAAGACGATTCTACCAGACTGAATAAAAACGGAGAAGCAGTATTTGCAAACCCCAAGTCATTGGCCGGAGGGATGTACATTGTCATACTTCCACAGAAAAAATATTTTGACCTGCTCATTGGCGACAACCAGCAATTTAGCATAGAGGCCGATACGGCCAATCTACAAAAAAATGTCCGGTTTAAAGGCTCGGAAGAGAATAACCTGTTTTACGAATACCGAAGCTTGATTTCGGATAAGTCAGCCCAAATGAAGACGCTGGGCGAACGGTTTGCGAAGGCCGATCCGACCCAAAGAGAGGCTATAAACAAAGAGCGGAACGCAATCAACAACGAGGTTAAAACCTACATCCGTCAATCGATAGACCAGCACAAGGGGCGTTTCTTCTCAACCTGGCTACAGGCATTGCAGGAGATCGACATTCCGCCGTTGCCCCGCGATGCCAAAGGGAATGTAACCGATTCGACATTCCAGTACAAATACTGGCATCGCCACTTTTTCGACAACTTCGATCTGGCCGACGTGCGCTTGCTGCATACTCCGTTCTACGAGCGTAAAGTGATCGATTATATCGATAAAGCTGCCATTCAGCACCCCGACTCAATCGAAAAAGAGACTGATCTGCTGATGTCGAAGACAGGCAAAAACGAAGAGATACAGCGTTATATGCTGGGCACCCTCTACAACCACCTGGCAGATAAAGCCAACCAATATGTGGGCATGGATGGCCCGTTTTGCTATTTTGTCGAAAAATATTATCTGCCGCAGGCCACATGGATCGATACTAAATTCAGGGAGGATCTGGTAAAAAATATTGCCCGTATAAAACCCAATCTGGTTGGCAAAGAGGCACCCGACTTGTCGCTGGCCGAAATCCCCGTCGACCATTTTCTGACCGCAAAAACCGACTCGGTTGCCCGCAAGAGCCTTCAAATAGGACGATTAATTAAACTGCAGGATATCAAGGCCCGGTTCACCGTGCTGGTATTCTGGGAGGTCGATTGCGGCCATTGCCAAAAAGAGATTCCCCTGCTCTACGACTCCATTTATCCGATAATCAAGAGCAAAGGAGCTGAAATTGTGGCCATTCACATGCTCACCGGAGTGGAGGCCAAGGGGAAATGGGTCGATTTTGTAAACGAGCATAAACTGTATAACTGGATCAACACTACCCCTGTGGAGCACTCTTACAAAGAGACCTACAATGTTATCTCTACCCCAACCGTTTATCTGCTGGATGAGAACAAGCGGATTCTTTCCAAGCGGATAGGCATCAAACAGTTGCCACAGGTAATCGAGTACGCGTTACGACAAAAACCTTAGATTGTTTCCACAATTCCGGGGACAAATCATATCCACCCCGGAATCGTAGCAATATCCTCTTCAAAACGTAATAACTTCGCAATAGCTCTTCCCTATTTTTGCATGTGTAAAAGAGCAGGTTGAATCCGTTCAAACTGCTTAAAACAAACGCACATGCCCGACGATTTAGTATTTTACATCAGTCACTACGGCTATCTGGCTATTTTTCTTTGCATCTTTTTGCAGGAAGTCGGGGCTCCGACACCTCTTCCCAATGAGCTCATACTTCTGTTTACCGGTTATCTGGCTTTCACCGGAGTGCTCCATACTGCGCTTGTCATAGTTACCGTCGTGTGCGGCGATTTACTGGCAGCAACCATTCTCTACACTGTTTTTCACTTTTTCGGCAATTATCTGCTCAGTTCAAAATCGAGGTGGATTCCCATATCGCAGCAAAGCATACGACACCAATCGCAAAAAATAGCCCGTCATGGATTCAGGGGTATCGTTATCGGACGTTTATCTCCCTTTATCCGGGGCTATGTAGCGGCGATTTGTGGTCTGCTGCACATCAACCCCAGACGTTACGCCGTCTCGATTTTGATAACCTCTATTCTGTGGAGCGCCATCTACATCACAACAGGGTATTTGCTCGGACCGTATTGGGAATATGTCAATGCACATATTGAGAGCTTCAAATATATACTGATTAGTATCCCTTTAGCCATCATTATCGTATTATCCATCCGGTTTATTTACAATTTGATAAGTCATAAACACATAACAAATTCTTTATAATCCGACCAACGCACATAAAACGCATCTGAATAGTTACGCATAACAACCATTTTATAAATATTGTAGCAAAATGAAAGTACACGTAGTATCCGAAACCGCTTACATGATTAAAGGCAATGGAGTACACACCGCATTTGTCGATCATGTAGAACTCCTTAAAACAAAACAGGATGTTGAAACGGTAGTAAACAACGAAGAGAGAGGCGATGTGATGCACAGCCACACATACGGCCCCTTCTATTTCTGGAAAGGTCTCCGGTACCGACATAAACGGGTATTCACCGTCCATGTCATCCCCGACTCTATCAAGGGTTCGCTGCCCGCATGGAAAATGTGGATGCCCTTCGTGAAATGGTACTTCAAACAGGTCTATTCCTATGCCGATGTCTGCATCGCCATTTCGCCGCGGGTAGAAGAGGCGATCCGTGAGACAGGAGCCAAAACAAAAATAGAACGCGTTTACAACCCGATTCCCGTCGACCGATGGAAATGCTCTCCCGAAAAACGCCGCCAGGGACGTGAGCTACTGGGTATCAAAGAGGACGAATTTGTTGTTTTGGGCGTGGGACAGCTGCAGGCCCGTAAAGGAGTGGAAGACTTTATGGACGTAGCTGTCTCCATTCCCGAAGCCCGTTTTGTATGGGCCGGCGGTCGTCCTTTCGGTCCGATGACCGAAGGCATCACCCGCATCGACAGCCGCATTGCCGAGTGTGAAGACAGCAATATTCAGTTCACCGGGATGTTGGACTTAGACAAAATGCCGCTTATTTACGCCGCTGCCGACCTGATGCTCTTCCCGTCGTATCAGGAGAACTGCCCGCTGGCACCCATCGAAGGAGCAGCTTGCGGATTGCCGGTTGTTTTCCGTGACCTCGCGGAATACACGACGCTTTACGAACGCCCGTACCTGAAAGCTTCCACCACCGACGAGTTTATCCGGTTGACCCGCGACATGATGTCGGATCCTGAAAAATTAGAGGAGGGCAAGGCAGTTTCGCAGTCATTAATACAGCAATTCGATAAAAATGAAGTTCGCGAAAAACTTCTCAATATCTACCAATACCTCTACGAAAGCGATCTGCAACGGGCTGCATCAAAATTTCCCACGTTCCAGACAACCTGAATTTTCCATCCTTTTTCCGGAAGCGGATACTCATTCGGGTATCCGCTTTTTTATATCTATTCAACCTCATTTCGTTTATAATAAACCAATTACCGTTATTTTGGATGGAGTACGGCAAAAACGTATCTTTGTACTGAGATTTATCCGAAGCCATTTGTCTGCATTTATTCTTTCAGGCAGGCCGGGAAATGGATTTGTAACCATTTCCTTGATGGAAGAAGAAAATCATCACTAAATCTATTTATTTACTTAAAAAACAAAACAAATGAAGGTCTTAAAATTTGGTGGAACATCCGTAGGTTCCATCGAAAGCATTCTGGAGGTAAAAAAAATCGTTGAAGCCCAGCAGGAGCCAGTAATCGTAGTAGTTTCCGCACTGGGTGGTATCACCGATCAACTCTACCATGTGTCTAACTTAGCCGCTAACGGCGACCCGACCTACATCGATGCCATGCAGGCAATTGTAAAAAGACATATCGATGTGGTTAACGGCGTTGTTCCTGCCGAAAAACGAACTCAGGTCACTACTACAGTCACCGACTTACTGGAAGAGCTTACCAACATTATGAAAGGTATCTTCCTCATTCAAGACCTTACCCAAAAAATCACCGACTCCATTGTGAGTTACGGTGAACGCGCCTCTTCGACCATTGTCGGACAGGTGATTGACAATGCCGTTACCTACGACTCGCGTAAATTTATCAAAACTGTTCCGCAGTTTACCAAACATATCGTCGATTTTCATACCACCAATACGCTTATCAAGCAGCAGTTTGCCAACGAGCAGAAAGTGGTGGTGTGCGGAGGATTTATCTCGTCCGACACCCGCACAAACGTGGTGACCAACCTCGGTCGTGGCGGTTCAGACTACACGGCTGCCATTCTGGCGGCTGCGTTGAAAGCGTCCGTACTGGAAATATGGACCGACGTGGACGGCTTTATGACTGCCGACCCGCGCATTATAAGCAACACCTACGTAATTGACAAACTGTCGTTTATCGAAGCGATGGAGTTGTGTAACTTCGGAGCCAAGGTAATCTATCCGCCGACTATCTATCCGGCATATCACAAGAACATTCCGATCCGGATCAAAAATACGTTCAATCCGTCGGCTCCGGGCACCTATATTTCCAAGGATGGTACTGCCGATACGGTGAAATCGATCAAAGGTATCTCGTCCATCAACGACACCTGTCTGATTACCGTTCAGGGATTGGGCATGGTAGGCGTTATCGGCGTGAATTACCGTATTTTCAAAGCGTTGGCCAAAAACGGAATCAGCGTATTCCTCGTTTCGCAGGCAGCTTCGGAAAACAACACCTCGTTTGCCGTTAAAAACAGCGATGCCGATCTGGCCGTGAAAGCGCTCGACGAAGAGTTTGTGAAAGAGATCGAGCTGGGTGAAATGAATCGGGCTGTTGCCGAAAGAGATCTGGCAACGGTGGCCATAGTGGGCGAAAACATGAAACGCATCCCCGGTATTGCCGGAAAGTTGTTCGGCACACTGGGCCGCAACGGCATCAACGTCATTGCCTGCGCGCAGGGGGCTTCGGAAACAAACATTTCGTTCGTTACCGACCTGAAATCGTTGCGCAAAGCGCTGAACGTAATCCACGATTCGTTCTTCCTCTCCGACTATCAGGTGCTCAACGTATTCCTTACCGGTACGGGTACCGTGGGTGGTAGTCTGCTCGATCAGATTCGTCAGCAACAACCCAAACTGATCGCGAAAAAAGGATTGAAACTCAACGTAGTGGGTATTGCCAATGCCGAAAAGGCACTCTTTACCCGCGAAGGTATCGATCTGGAGAGTTACAGGGAAGAGATTGAAGCGAAAGGCAAACCGACCTCTCCACAACTGTTGCGCGACGAGATTCTGGGTATGAATATCTTCAACTCGGTATTTGTCGACTGTACAGCGAGCCCCGAAGTGGCAACCATTTACAAAGATTTGTTGTCGAACAACGTTTCGGTGGTGGCAGCTAATAAAATTGCGGCTTCGTCGGAATACGAAAACTATGCCGAACTGAAATCGATTGCCAGCAAACGCGGCATCAAGTTCCTCTTCGAGACGAACGTGGGTGCCGGCCTGCCGATTATGAATACCATCAACAACCTGATTAACTCGGGCGACCGCATCCTGAAAATGGAGGCTGTACTTTCGGGTACACTCAACTATATTTTCAACACGCTGAGTGCCGAAAACACATTGAGCAAGAGCATTCACATGGCGAAAGAGGCCGGTTACTCCGAGCCCGATCCCCGCATCGACCTGAGCGGCAAGGATGTGATTCGTAAGCTGATTATCCTGTCGCGCGAAGCCGGTTACCGGGTGGAACAGTCGGATGTAGAGTGCAACCTGTTTATCCCCGACAAGTATTTCAAAGGTTCGCTGGCGGATTTCTGGAACACCATCGGCGAAATGGATGCTCAGTTCGAACAACACCGCCAACGCCTCGAAACCGAGCACAAACGTCTCCGTTTTGTAGCCACCATGGAAGAAGGTAAATGCAGCGTAGGCCTGCAGGAGGTCGATCAGCGCCATCCGCTCTACGACCTGGAAGGCAGCAATAACATTCTGATGATTACCACCGAACGTTACAACGATTATCCGATGATTATCAAAGGATACGGTGCCGGTGCCAGCGTAACGGCTGCCGGTGTATTTGCCGACATTATCAGCATCGCAAATATCCGGTAACTAATTAATAATTAACAATTAATAGTTAATAACTCAATAAAACACCCCGCTTTCGAAAACGAGAGCGGGGTGTTTTCATCTCCTGTTATAAAAAATAAACCGTAAATTTGCACTCTACATCAGTGGCATCAAACTGTCGCTGGAATTTAACCGGATACTGCAATGATTCAGGACATATACCCCAACCGTTTCGACAACCACTATTTGCCCGGTCAGCCGATCGGCGAGAAAGATATTATTCTTCATTACAACGACAACACGTTGCTGTTGAAAACCGACGGCGATACCTGCGATTTACCCCGCAAACGGGATTTACCGGAGCTCTCCGATCAGGCGGAAGCCACCTTTCTGTTCACGTTGAACGACGTTTCGTGCTTTTTGGTATGGAATCAACCGAACGAACACGCGGGGTTTACCTACAAAGAGATCAGTTTCTACCGTACCGCCAGCCGCAAAGAGGTGGCATGGGTGGGTGTTGTGGGATATCATTTGCGCAACTGGTATGCCGAGCATCGGTTTTGTGGCAAGTGCGGTGCCAAAATGGAGCACAAGGCCGACGAACGTGCTATGATGTGCCCCAAGTGTCATGTGCTCTTCTTCCCGAAGATATCACCGGCCATTATCGTGGCTATTACCTGTGGAGACAAAATATTGCTGGCGCGCAATACCAATTTCCGTGCCGGGTGGCATTCGCTCATTGCCGGATATGCCGATGTGGGCGAAACGCTCGAACAGACGGTAATCCGTGAAGTAAAAGAGGAGGTAGGATTGGATGTAAAAAACATCCGTTACTACAAAAGTCAGCCCTGGCCGCTGTCGGGCTCGTTGATGGTGGGTTTCACCGCCGAAGCGGACGATAAACAACCGATCATGATCGACCACAACGAAATTGCATCTGCCGGCTGGTTCTCCCGCGGCAATCTCCCCGAACACCCAACCGCAGTGAGCATGGGCGGCGAACTGATTGAAAAATTTGAAAAAGGCGAACTACGCTAATACGCGTTGCTAACCAAAAGACCGTAGCAGAAGACTGAATATATCGTTTTCGGAATCGGTACGCCGGAATATTTTCGACAAAACGGCAACAATAAACCGGCAAAGATGCTCTCTGGAAGAGTCTCCTGGCCGGTTCTTTTTCTCTTTCAAATTGATAGCTCACCGCCTTAGTGGGCAGTCCCCTTTCCCATATGACATGTCTTCCCGAAAGAAAACATGCCATAGAGGAGGACTCACATCATCACTAACATCATTCAAAAATTATTCAGGGCAAATCAGAACTAATGAATTGACAGTGCAAAGGTATCGGCTACCAATGCTGCCGGCAATCCCTAATAGTAGTGATATTAGAGTTCGTTTATCATAAGAAAAGGTGAGACATCTTTACCATTCAGGCACATGTAATAATCTCTCCGTTATCCACCTCATAAGCAATTTCCACTTATCATTTAAATTTACTGATAGGAAGATTGACTATTGAAAATCACCTCCCCAAAAGCCCTGTCAGAACACCATTTCCCTTTCCGCAATCAGGTTCTATCGGTCTCAAACAGGTGTTCGAAAACGAACAAAGTATCGGGATTATGTTCCCTTTGGTTCACCTTTCCGTAACGAATTTCCATCAAGCCAAGTCGTGCCAAATTTATTTTTCATATTTTTTATCACTTAAATATACATTGATTATAAAGCAATTACACCATTATATTTCTTCGTTCCCGGTCAGTGCAGTCAACTGTTTTATGCCTTGTGGCACGCTCCTTGCCAATATAAACTAAAATGAACAACGATTGTGTTTCAGATATAGTTCAATTTTATTTATTCATCTAAATTTTTAAGGTTATGAAAAAGATTGCTTTTTACGGAAAAGGTGGTATTGGAAAATCTACCACACAACAAAACACGGCAGCTGCTATGGCACATTTCCATAGCCAGAAAGTATTCATTCACGGATGCGACCCCAAAGCCGACTCTACCCGTATGATTTTAGGCGGAATGAACCAAAAAACAATCATGGACACTTTACGTGACGATGGTGCCGAACTGGTCACTGCCGACAAGGTAGTCTCTACAGGATTCGGCGGCATTCGTTGTTGCGAATCAGGAGGTCCCGAACCGGGAGTCGGATGTGCCGGACGTGGTGTAATTACGGCTATTGATCTGATGGAAGCTCAGGGAGCCTACACCGATGAGTTGAATTATGTTTTCTACGATGTATTGGGCGACGTGGTGTGTGGCGGTTTCGCCATGCCGATCCGCGACGGTAAAGCGCAGGAGGTGTACATTGTTTGCTCGGGCGAAATGATGGCTGTTTATGCGGCCAATAACATCTGTAAGGGTTTGGTGAAATACGCTAAACAAAGCGGCGTACGCCTCGGAGGTCTGGTTTGTAACAGTCGTAAAGTCGATCGGGAAAAAGAGTTTATCGAAGAATTTGCTGCGGCCATCGGCACACACATGATTCACTTCGTACCCCGTGACAACATCGTTCAAAAAGCCGAATTCAATAAAAAAACGGTGATTGAATACGACGAAACCTGCAATCAGGCACATGAATACAGCGAACTGGCCCGTAAAATCATTGCCAACGATAACTTTGTTATTCCGAAACCCCTTACGATGCCCGAACTCGAAGCGATGGTCGTAAAATACGGTATTGCCGAATAATTCATCCGGTTCAGGATGTTCTCTATCCATTTGAGTTGATAACAGATTGCAGAAAGCCCTCTTTTGAATCTTCGGATACAAAGATTGCTACTATCCGGCACATCTCACACTTCGTTCGTGCCAATTATTAACCTTTATTTCAATAGTATCTGCTTCCGGGAAAATGATCCGAAATCGGTTATCCGCAACGAAACGTTGTGAACTTTTGCCATCACTCACACGGGTAACTCTTCTGCTTCATTTTTGACGAACTCAAACGTCTTTTTAGCCTCTTTTTCAGGGGTTAAAAAGACATTTCAGAGACTCTGAACCAAACAAAAGAAATTCAACTTGTTTCTAAATTTTAAAAACATAACAACATGAAAATGATTAGAGCCATTGTCCGTCCCGAAACGGCGGATGTTGTGACCGACGGTTTAGCGGAAGCCGGTTTTTATTCGATGACAAAGCTCCCTGTATTCGGGCGAGGAAAACAAAAGGGATTAACCGTAGGCAATGTACATTATGACGAATTGCCTAAAATGCTTATCATCATCGTTGTCGAAGATAAATCGGTAGATGAAGTGCTTAAAATTATTCAATACAAGGCATATACCGGCAACGAAGGGGATGGTAAAATATTTATTTCACCGGTAGAGAGAGCATTGACAGTACGTACAGGCTCTACCGAAATTTAAACCAACCGGTTATAGAATGAACCCCGTTCCGACGGAGAAGTTCTATGCAGCCTTAGTGTAAAAATAAAAACATAAACAGATGAAAGAAATAATTGCCTTCATACGTCCGAGCAAAATGAATGCCACGAAAAAAAGCCTTGACGACCTCAACATTCCTTCGGTTACCGCCATTCCCGTGTTGGGCAGGGGTAACCAGCGAGGCATCAATACCGAACTCGCCGGCATCGATATCGGCAAGGAAACTTTAGCCAAAGGGCGCGTATCGGGGATGAAATTTATCCCGAAACGTATGCTTGTAATTGTTGCCAAGGATGAGGACGTGGATACGATTGTCAACGCACTGGTCAAAGTCAACAAGACAGGTTATATCGGAGACGGGAAAATATTTGTTTGCCCCACCGACAATGCTCTGAGAGTAAGAACGAAAGAAAGCGGAGATACTGCTTTGTAGGAAAAAGATGTCAAACAGATAAAAAGAAGAACTATGCCATATCATCAATTTAAATGCAGTGAATGTATCCCGGAGCGTCTGCAACACGCGGTAGACAAAGGAGTCGACGAAGATCTGACTTCCGCTCTTCCACTGGGATATCTGAACACCATTCCGGGAACTATTTCGGAAAGAGGGTGTGCTTATTGCGGTGCGAAACACGTAATAGGAACACCGATGAAGAATGTGATTCACCTGAGTCACGGACCGGTAGGTTGTACCTACGACACCTGGCAAACCAAACGCTACATCAGCGACGACGGAAACTTTCAGTTGAAATACACGTTTGCATCCGATGTAAAAGAATCGAATGTGGTTTTTGGTGCTGAAAAAATGCTGAAAAAGAACATCATCGAAGCTTTCAAAGCATTTCCGCAGATTCACAACATGAATATCTACTCCACCTGCGCTACGGCACTGATTGGCGACGATATCAATGCGGTGGCTGAGGAGGTGATGGAAGAGATGCCGGGCAAAAAAATATTTGTGTGCAACTCTCCCGGGTTTGCCGGCCCAAGTCAATCGGGTGGTCACCACAAAATCAATCTTCAGTTTCTGAATCAATGGGTCGGAACCGGAGAGCCTGAAATTTACAGCAAATACGTCATCAATTACATTGGCGAGTACAACATTCAGGGCGATCAGGAGATAATGCGTGATTATTTCTACCGAATGGGAATCCAGATTTTAGCAACATTTACCGGAAACGGACGTTTTGACGACCTTCGTTGCCTGCATAAAGCCCACCTCAACGTGTTGGAATGTGCCCGGTCAGCCGAATATATCTGCGATGAATTGCGCGTTCGCTACGGCATTCCACGGATGGACATCGACGGTTTCGGCTTTGAAGCCACTGCCGATTCGTTGCGCAAAATCGGCTATTTCTTTGGCATTGAAGATAAAGCCGAACAGATTATTGCCGAAGAATATGCCCGCTGGAAACCGGAACTCGACTGGTACGCAGCCCGCCTGCAAGGTGTAAAAATGTGTCTGTGGCCGGGTGGTTCCAAGCTGTGGCACTGGGCCCACATGTTGAAAACGGAAATAGGAATCAATGTGGTTTCTGTTTATACCAAATTCGGGCACCAGGGAGATATGGAAAAGGGAGTTTCGCGCTGCGAACCGGGAGCTTTGGCCATTGACGACCCCAACGAGTTGGAAGGTTTGGAAGCGATGTACGAACTTAAACCCGACCTGATTATGACCGGTAAACGTCCGGGAGAGGTGGCAAAAAAAATCCGTGTTCCCTATCTGAATGTACACGGTTATCACAATGGCCCTTACAAAGGTTTTGAAGGCTGGGTACGTTTGGCCAGAGACATCTATAACTGCGTCTATTCTCCGGCTCACAGCCTGGTGCATCTGGATATCAGCAAGGATGAAATTCCTACCGACAAGGGTTTTGTAACGCGTCAAATGCTATCGGATGTAAACCTGAGCGACGAGATCAAAAATTCCACTGAGCTAAGAGAATGCACCAGCGATTACGATCCGATTCCACGCCTACGGAAGAAACTGGAAGAGAACCTATATACATTCCCCGATCCCGAAACAGGAGAATGGAGACAGGTACCGCTCGAAAAGCTGAAAAAGAATAAAGTAGTTGATGTTGAATAAAATAAAAAAGAATGATTATGGATAAAAATGTAGCCGAAAAAAAAATGGCTCAACTGGAATGGTATATATCCAAACATTGTTTATGGCAATACAACTCACGCGGATGGGACCGGTTAATTCAGAATGAACGAATTCTAACGAAAACCAAACAAATACTGCGTGGAGAAAATGCGAAGGACGATGATACTACTGCCGACAGATACTATTGGAGTGAAGCAATGTCTTTGGCCGGGGCTTTTAAACGATATTTTCCCTGGATAACAGAAACATCCAAAGATGACATTGCGCAAATTCTGGATTTATTGAAAGAACGAATGGACTTTACCATGGTAAAAGGTTCTTTGAATCAAGAACTTATTAAGCAACAGTATTAACAGAAAAATAGTTTTTCAGACGGCAAATTTGATTGTTGTCGGATAGAATTATTTTTTACAGCAAAATTAAAATTATGAGTTGTGAATTAAAAGCAAAAGATAGAGTCGGAACAATTAACCCGATTTTTACCTGCCAACCGGCAGGTGCGCAATATGCCAGCATTGGCATTAAAGATTGTATCGGTCTTGTTCACGGCGGTCAGGGATGCGTGATGTTTGTAAGGTTAACGATGTCGCAACATTTCAAAGAAAGCTTTGAACTGGCATCCTCATCCGTACACGAAGACGCGGCGGTATTCGGTGCATTGCACCGTGTGGAACAGGGTGTGGATGTGTTGCTGATGCGCTATCCCGACCTGAAAGTTATTCCGATCATCACCACCTGTTCTACCGAGGTTATCGGCGATGATGTGGATGGTGTCGTGCAAAAACTGGAGGCCGGCCTGTTGAAAGAAAAATATGCCGGTCGCGAAGTGCATCTGATCCCTATCCATACTCCCAGTTTTGTAGGGAGTCAGATAAGCGGATACGACGTGGCTGTGAAGGCCATAATCGAACACTTTGCAACAAAGAGCGATAAGACCACTGGTAAAATCAACCTGCTGACCGGTTGGGTTAATCCTGCCGATGTAACGGAGCTAAAGTCGCTACTGGCTACCATGGAGGTGGATGCAACAGTATTGTTTGACATCGAAACTTTCGATTCACCCATTATGCCCGACGGAAACCATGTGTCGCATGGCGAAACTACCATTGCCGATTTGCAAAGCACTGCAAACGCCATCGGAACCATTGCCCTGAACAAATACGAAGGTGCCAAAGCGGCAAAATACCTCGAAAACGAGTTTGGTGTTCCTGCCATCATCGGTCCGACACCCATCGGTATCCGCAATACCGATACGTTTCTTGCCAATGTAAAAAAAATGAGCGGCAAAGCCATTCCTCAGTCATTGGTGCGTAAAAGAGGTATTGCGCTTGATGCCATTGCCGATGTGTCGCACATGTTTTTAGCTGGCAAAAAAGTGGCCATTTACGGCAATCCTGATTTGGTAATTGGTTTGGCAGAGTATTGCATCGATCTGGAAATGGAACCCGTATTGTTGCTTTTAGGCGACGACAATGGCACATACAACGCCGATCCCCGAATTAAAGCGTTGAAAGAAGGTGTCGGGTTCGAAATGGAAATTGTAACCAATGCCGACTTCTGGGAACTGGAAGACCGCATCAAAAACAAAGGGTTGAAACTCGATTTGATTCTCGGGCATTCCAAAGGTCGTTTTGTGGCTATCGACAACAACATCCCCATGGTACGGCTGGGTTATCCCGTATACGACCGCGCCGGTGGGTTCCGGCATCCGGTAGTTGGCTATGATGGTGCCATCTGGCTGGCTGAAGAGATGGCCAACACCATCTTTACAGACATGGAGTACAAGCACAACAAAGAATGGGTGCTGAACGTGTGGTAAAAACAAGTTCTCTTAGTAAATACTATCATTGTTATGGAGCACCGGTGCCTGCGAATGGTGTCGGTGTTTATACTACATTCTAAAACAACATTTTATGATTGAAATTGATGAAGTAGTGATAGATGATGAAGCCTTTTTGACCGATTACAAGGATGGAGAAGCCTACTATCAATGCGCTTTGACATTTAAGAATCAGGGTATGCGCCCCAGCCTGGTATTCAATATAGCTTCGGTAGCTCTGGAACGTTATCTGGTGGCAATATGCGATTTATATGGGGAAGATCCACGCAATCATAATTATATCACACTGATGAAAACGGCGGAAACAGTGGTGGATATTCCCCCGGAGCTGAACAAGCGCATAAAGGCAATGGACTGGATTTTCGGAATCTGCTCTATCGATGAATACCGGCATCCGAATCCTGACGAGGCGGACATGGAGAATGTTCTTTTTTTGTGCACGGAAGTACAACGACTCTTCGATCAAAACCGCATTGAACAGGTCAGAGAGCTGGCCCAATCGGAAACCGTTTTCTCTTTTTAATTACCCAAACAAATTACAGATATGCAAGGACGAATGAAAGAACATCCGCTGTCGCAGGATGAAATTACCGCTCTATTGTCAACCGAACAGGTCGGCAATCTGGGAACCGTATCTCCTGAAGGGTTTCCCTATATCACCCCTGTACATTTTGTTTTGATAGATGCAAAGATCTATATACACGGACTATGCGCCGGGCAAAAACTAAATTATCTAAAGGCAAATCCCAAGGTGGGCTTTGAGGTTTTTAAACTCAACGGATTGATACACGATCCCGAACTACCCTGCGATACCAATACCGATTATCAAAGCGTAATTGTGCTGGGATCGGCAAAACCGATCGATGATGAGACGCTCAAAATAAAAGTACTGGACGAAGTTGTGAAAAAATATACGCCGCAACATGTCGGGAAAAGCTATCCGGCTGCCATGCTTAAAGCAACCGGAATCATTGAGGTGACCCCGTCGGAAATCACCGGTAAATATTTTAAATAGGCAAACTGTCTGCTTGATTTAACAAATGAAATATGCAGGAAAGAATGGGCTGGATCGTTATTCTTAATAACACAGAGAAACATAGTTTTTTTATAGGTTCTCTTTGTTCTTTGTTCTTTATTCTTTGCTCTTTCTAAAAATAAAACACATGAAGATAGCCGTATTTGTAGATGAAACCGGCAACGTATTGCCTTTTTCGGCAGCAGGAATCATCGATCTCTATTCCGACGAGTCGGGCGAATGGCTCTGTGTCAATCAAATTCCATTCGACCTTTCCGGCGCATCAAGTATGAATGAGATACGCACGAATATAAAACTGTTGCTTTCCGAATTTGAAGATTGCGAGCTGTTGGTCATTGACAGTATCAAAGGGTTTGCCAAAGTGGTGCTGGAAGAATTTAAAGTGGGAACGTGGCAATTCAAAGGTATATTTCTTTTTCACCTGCTCGACAAAGTAAGAGAGGAGTTGGCCAAAGTAAAAAAAGCACAGGTGAAGCAGCATGTACTTCCTGTTCCGGTGGGAGACGAAGCGGATGACTGTTACGAAATCAATCTGGCGGCCATTCTCGACAAAGATTGCGGCCTCAATTCAAGAGACCTGTTGATTCCGTTCATACAAAAAACCAATTTTCGAAAACTGACCATCGACTGCAACCATATACCCAAATGGTTTGAATCGGCCATGGTACTGATGAAACTCAATTACGATATAACAGAAACAGAATACGGTTTGTTGCGTGCTGTGGTAGAGCCGATGGATTTCGAAACGGGCATTACCGAACGGCAGCGCATTCGCTTCAGCAACGAAGGCGGAGGTGGTTGTTCTTCGGGAGGTTGCGGCACATGCTGACAATGCAAGAGGTTCTGCTGTCACTTTTCCTTCATCACTATACACATCAAATAACCGATTATGCACATTGCCATTACCCGACAAATTGCCCGAAAACTGAGACGACAACGCGCGTTCTCAAAACTGACAAAGAGAATCGCCTCTATTGCCGACAAAATAAGGGACGATACAAACGACAAAGACAAAGATGTGAAGATTTGAGGATGTGAAGATGTGGAGATGTGAGGATGGGTGTAATAACGCCGCTTACAGCAATCACTTCCCGGTTTCTACATCTTCTTGCTAAAAAATAAAAACGAACGTACGAAATACCCATGAGCCTAAACATCGTGCCAACCGAAATGATTATCCGCTAAGCAGATGCATATTGTCTTTACTCTTTATTCTTTGCTCTTTTATCTAAAAAACAAACAAATGAAAGATATAACCCTACACCCCTGCTTTAACGAAAAGGCAAAACATACCCAGGCGCGTGTTCACCTGCCGATAGCCCCGAAGTGTAACATACAGTGCGCCTACTGCAACCGCAAGTACGACTGCGTCAACGAAAGCCGCCCCGGGGTTACCAGCACGGTGCTCTCACCCATGCAGGCAGTATATTACCTGAAAGCACTGTCCGCAAAAATGGATAACATCAGCGTGGTGGGCATAGCCGGTCCCGGCGATCCGTTTGCCAATGCGGTGGAAACCATCACAACGCTGGAGATACTGAAAAACGAGTTTCCCGATATAATTTTCTGTTTGTCTACCAACGGACTGGAACTGGCACCACATATCGACAAGATTGCCGAGTTGGGAGTTACACACGTCACACTCACCATCAATTCGTTGAACGTGGATACGCTGGCAAAGATCTACTCGTGGGTACGCTACCAGCGTCGGGTGTATCGTGGCAAAGAGGGCGCTACTATTTTGCTCGAACAGCAACTGGCTTGCATCCCGTTGCTGAAAGCCAAAGGCATCACGGTAAAAATCAACACGGTAGTTTGTCCCGGCATCAACGATCAGGAGGTAGAGGCGCTCGCACAAAAGGTGGCCGAATTGGGTGCCGACACGATGAACTGCATCCCGATCTATCCGACCGAAAACACACGATTCGAATATATGGAAGAGCCGTCGAAAGCCTCTATGAAAGAGCTGAAGGGCCAAGTAGCAAAACACATCCGACCGATGACACACTGTGCCCGCTGCCGGGCCGATGCTGCCGGATTATTGGGTAAAGATAGTGCCGAAGCGATGGATATGATCGGACAATTTTCCACAATGGTGATCAATCGCGGCGAAGGCCGTACCCGGGTAGGCGTAGCTACGCAGGAGGGCTTATTGGTAAATCTGCATTTGGGCGAAGCCCTGAAACTCTATATTTTCGAACAGTCACGCAACGGGTATCACTTTGTAGAGACACGCAATGCTCCCCCTCAGGGCGGCGGTTCCGAACGGTGGAAAACACTTGCCGATAAAACACTGATCGATTGCCAGGCTGTGCTGGTGGGTGGCGTTGGAGAGACTCCGATGCGTATCCTTCAGGAAAACGGGATAAAAGTGATTCGGATGAATGGCCTGATCGATGCCGGATTGGATGCGGTATATCGCAACATTCCCATCCCGACCCTATGTAAATCGGAATTTTCGGGATGCAGCTCTTCATGCAGATGCGATTCGGCATCACTTTCCGAATAAACAAGACCTGTTCAAACTACCAAAGTCTTATAAAAAGAGATGAATTGTGTACCTATCCGTACAGTTCGGGGAGCCATTCCTACATATATGTAATCCGTCCGAAAGCATGTCTTTTGAAAACAAGATACTTAGCTGTTGGCACGCAATTTGAATCTATTATTATATAAAAACACTGCGTTGTATGATTATTGATTATAACGCATTTTTTTGAACTATCGTTATTCATTTATAAATATATCGAATATCGCATACTAATGTTGTTTTTCAGACTTTTACAACAGAACAAACAGTCACATTCTGTGTTTATTCACTATTGTAGATATCGAAAATATAATGTATAATACAGTAAACATCGGATGTAAATATGACAACCAATAAAGCAAAAGGGGATGGAACACATACCGTTGAAAATTGCAGCAAATTGATGCGGACACTCCCCGGTATACAAACATCTCCATACAAACTAACAGAATTTCGTAACGAATGAGCCCTATTTTATCCTATACAGCATGTGCCGGAACACAAAGAAAACGGGATCTATTCTGGAGAGTTTCGCAATGGAAAATTCAATGTCCCGAAAACTTATCCGACATCATACGTCAGGTACTTCCCAAGGATAAAACAGGATACAACAACCCGCTTTCGGGTGCTTCCGGTATACCCGACATCCTAATTACTTCAGGATTCAGAGAGCTGCGCGCCCATTTTTGCAAACATTCGGGTATTGCCGGTGCTCTTTTCGACTATTTAGATTATCCCCTTCCGGTGCAATATGCTACTTTTTATCAACCGTTTGCCAATCTGGTAGGAACGTTTGCCGCCGATGCCATGGTGATTGTGGCCGACAAATTCCGCTTCGGCAATCAAAAACTTCCTTCCGAATGGTACGAATTGTTGCATCCCGGTCTGAAACGAAGCATTATCTACAGCGGTTCGGAAGAGCATTGTTACGATGCCTTTTTCTATCCCTACGCTAAGATGGGTGGCGACAGCGCTATCCGGCAACTTGCCGGTAATCTAATTGGTGGTCAAAGTCCTCAAAATATGGTGGTGTCCATTAACAATGTCCATGCAACCGATGCCATGTTGTATGTGATGCCCTACTCTTATGCCCGCAAGATAAAAAACACAAATTATAAAATAATATGGCCGACAGACGGCTTTATTCCGGTTCCGGTGCATATTCTGGTGAAAAAGGGCAAACTTGCCACGTACCGCCAGTGGATCAATTACCTGTACAGTCAACAGTTTGCATCAAAACTGACACGAGCAGGATTCATCACGCCTCAATCCGGTGTGTTACCCTGCAAAACGGACTGGATGAAATGGGATTTTATACATGACGACAAATTGCCGGATTTTATCAATCAGGACAGTGAGTTTCCTGACTGATCTCTCAACGGTGGAATAGCCGTTTCCACAAGCATAAAAAAACCTTGACTGATACCTTGTCGACACACGCTTTACAAGTCCATGCTCAGAATCATTAAAAGGAAATTTTATGCGTCCGATCCTTCTTGATACTACCTTACGCGACGGTGAGCAATCGCCGGGTGTTTACTTTACCCATAATGAGAAGCTGCACATCGCTTCCTGTCTGGATCGGTTGGGCATTGCCATTATCGAAGCCGGAATCCCTTCGATGGGAGAAGAGGAGCTGAAAAATCTCAGAGCATTGCAGGGTCTCGGTTTGAAGGCTGAAATCATGACCTGGAACCGGCTGCTGGAGAGTGACGTGATTGCTTCGCTCCAATCGGGAGTACAATCGGTACATCTCTCTTCACCTACCAGCGACATTCTGTTGAAAGCCAAAATGAGACAGAGACGGGAGTGGCTGAAGCCTCAAATGGAAAAAATATTCGCATTGGCATCGTCGCACGGATTAGACATTTCGTTCGGAGCGGAAGACTCTTCAAGAACCGATCCGCTGTTTCTGCAGGAGATCTTTCTGACAGCACAGCAACTCGGAGCCAAGCGGGTCAGAATAGCCGATACATTGGGAATCATGACGCCGGCACAGGTAGCTCTACTCGTTTCATTTTTGAAAGAGACGATTCGCATTCCCATCGATTTTCACGGACATAACGACTTCGGACTGGCATCGGCAAATGCGCTCGCGGCATGGGAAAACGGAGCGGAAATCGTCTCCTGTTCGGTACTCGGACTGGGCGAACGGGCCGGTAACACATCGCTCGAAGAATTTGCCGGCATCGTTCATTACCTCAAAGGCGGATTACCCGATTTCAACTTCGTTGCCCTAACGGATTTATGCGAATCGGTGGCCCGTCTGACGGGAAGTCCTCTCCCCGACCGCAAACCGATTTTCGGTCAGAAAGTTTACACGCACGAATCGGGCATTCATGTAGACGGAATACTGAAAAATCCGGAGACCTACGAGTTTTATAATCCCGAACAAATAGGACGTAACCGCAAACTGGTGGTAGGAAAACATTCGGGACGGAAAGCAATACACTATCTGGCTAAAACAGAAGGATATGATCTTTCGGACGAACTGATCGATGACTTTCTGAAAGAGATGCGTCGCCGGATGTCGCTTTCGCGAAATGTAGATGCAGTCAAACTATTCAAAACATATCTCTCTCATCATGCACTAAACAAACTGCTATGAATATTCTTCCCAACACGACTACAAAAAAAGCCAACCATTTCTGTCAGGGAACCGATTGTCAGATGATCAGGCTCAACTCAAGAATAATTTGTCGGGGTGCCATGCTATCTCCTCTTTTTCAGATGAGCAAAACGGTGATTAACAACCGTAATCTTTCCGAAACGCTCGGCATACTGCTCAAGATCATGAAAGAAGATATGGGGGTGATACGCGGTATGGTAAATCTCTACAACATTCAGACAGGAAAGATTTTTATCCATGATAGTATTGGACTGACAATGGAAGAAGAGACACGCGGCGTCTACTCCATCGGCGAAGGAATTACCGGCAAAGTGGTGGAAACGGGCAAAATGATTGTGGTACCCCGCATCAGCGAGGAACCTAATTTTCTGAACAAAACACAGAGTGTGGAAAATCCGGCCGACTCGGAACTCTCCTTTGTCTGCATCCCTATTCTGCGGGGCGAAAAAGTATTGGGGGCAATCAGTGTCGAACGGATTTGCCGCGATCCGGAACAGCTCAATTACGATGTAGAGATGCTGGGCATTATTGCTTCGATGATTGCACAAGCCGTAGAACTCTATTTGCTTGAAAACGAAAACAAATCGCATCTAAAAAAAGAGAACGAACGCCTGCGGGATGCGTTGAAAGAGAGGTTTCGACCCTCCAATATCATCGGCAATTCCAAACCGATGCAGGAAGTATACTCGCTGATTAATAAAATAGCGCAAACCAAATCGACGGTATTGCTATTGGGCGAAAGCGGAGTGGGCAAAGAACTGGTGGCAAGTGCCATTCATTACAACAGTCCGGATGCCGATGCCCCTTTTATTAAATTCAATTGTGCCGCATTGCCCGAAAGTGTGATAGAAAGCGAACTGTTCGGCCACGAGAAAGGGGCTTTTACCGGAGCAGATGCTATGCGCAAGGGACGTTTTGAAGAGGCAAACAGCGGTACGGTATTTATTGATGAAGTGGGCGAACTGTCGTTGCCCATGCAGGCAAAACTGTTGCGCGTGTTGCAGGAGCGAACCTTCGAACGTGTGGGTGGCAACAAATCAATCAAAGTATCCATCCGTATTATCACGGCCACCAATCGCAATCTGGAATCGATGGTCAAGAACGGTACCTTTCGCGAGGATTTGTTCTACCGGCTCAATGTTTTTCCCATTGTGATTCCTCCGCTACGGGAGCGTAGCAGCGACATCATTATCCTTGCCGAAGCTTTTGTGGCCAAGTTCGGCAAGAAGTTCGGGAAAGAGATAAAACGGATACCCTCTACCGTACAAGAGATGTTGATGACCTACTCGTGGCCGGGTAATGTAAGAGAGCTCGAGAACGTGATTGAGCGTGCCGTTATTCTGACAGAAGATGATATTATACACACGCACGACCTCCCGCTCTCGCTGCAAACACCGATATCGGCCACGCACTCTCATAGTAACGGACTGATTGCCAAACTCGATTCGCTTGAGCTGGAAATGATTGTAGAGTCGCTGACGTTTCACAAGGGAAATATTTCGGCAACGGCCAAAGAGCTCGGTCTGAGCCGCAGGATACTGAGTCTGAGAATGCAAAAATTCAATATCGACTATCGGAAATACCGCGAGAACAGCATGCAGGAATAACATTACCGTTTTCCTGTCAATCGACGGCCTACAATCACCCTACTCTTCTTTTGTCATACCACCTCTTCTGCCGTTCTCTCCTCAAAGAAACTTGCCATTCGTGCAACAAGCCGCATCTTTTCTTGTTTACCACTTGCTGTCGGTGACCTCCGCTACCGGCACTCCGACACATCCGCTTGGCATCTGAACGTGCAGCAAGGCGGCAACCGTAGCTGCAATATCGGTAATAGTTACTCTGTGATTCGATATTCCGTGTTTGACCTTCCATCCCATAAACAAGAGCGGAATATGGGTATCGTACGGATTCCAGAGACTGTGATTGGCCCCTTTGGCATACGAAGCGGGAGTCCATCCTGCCTGCGGAATATAGAGCACCGCCCCACTCCGTTGCGGATTGTACCCGTTTATCGCCATGGTTTTGATAGGTTCGGGAATGGAACTGACAGCCAGCTTCTCCTGATCGGCAGCATACAAAACACCCTTCTGGCGTTGCAGAAACCCGACGATAAAAGTTTTCAGTCTTTCACGATCGACATGAAGGCTATCGATCATGCGATTATTCAACGAGACCTGAAAGGTATTGATACGGGTAATCAGCTCTGCGGATCCAAACGCCTCCTTAACCTGCTTTTTCAGACTCCTTGAAATTCCGTCATCCAGCAAACCGGTCGGCATTTTGTGTGCCGCCAGATAGCCTTCCGAATTTGCTCCGGCATGGTCGGCAGTAAGGAAAACCAGATAATTACCCTTACCCACTTTAGCATCCAGATAGGCGAAAAACGAAGTCAGATCGCGATCGAGGTGCAGATATACGTCCTCCAGTTCAACGGAATTAGGGCCGAATAGGTGGGCCGCATAATCGGTCGAAGCGCAATTGATGGTCAGAAAATCGGTTGTACCCTCCTGTCCCAACCGGTAACCGTCGATAGCCGCACGGGCAAACTGCAAGGTGAGTGTATTTCCGAAAGGTGATTGTTCAAAAGAGGTGTGATCCAACGCGAACGCTTTTTTCAGATCGTATGGAAAGACCGGTTTGGCTGCCCCTGCCAACAAACCCTCCCAGGGCGAATCGTCGGGCGTACTTTCGGTGTACTGCGAAATGGGCAACAACGTATTCCATCCATTTTCGATCAGTTTTTCCACCGGTTTTGTCGCGTTAAAATTCCGAACCCATTCGGGCAGTTGCGGCAGATAGTAGGTGCTGGTTATAAACCGTTCGCTGGCCTCATCGAACCAGAAGGCGGCTGTAGGATTATGTCCGGCAGGAAGAATCGCGGCTCTGTCTTTGAGCGACACGCCAACCACTTTCGACTGAAAATTGGTAGCCATGCGCAATTCGTCGGTGATGGTGGTAGCCAGCAGGTTTCGCGGCGACATTTTGCCTTTGGGCGAAGAGGCAATCCCGACAGCATCGACGGTAGAATCATCCGTGCAATAGACCGATTTACCCGATACCGGATCGATCCAGGAATTACCGGCTATACCGTGAATGGAAGGCACCGAACCGGTAAAGATGGAAGCATGTCCAACACCAGTGATGGAAGGAATATAGTTGAGCATGGTATTCTCACACGAAAAGCCTTCGTTGAGCAATCGTTTGAAACCACCCTGTCCGTACTTGTTATAATAGCGGTAAAGAAAATCCCATCGCATCTGGTCTACCACAATACCAACAACCAGTTTGGGACGCTCCAATTGCTTTATTTCTTTGGATGCATTTTGAGCGGAAAGTTGCCCAATCACCAGCAATTGCAAGAAGGCAACAAAAAAATATTTTCGAAGAAACATAGCTGATAAAATTTAAAAACAGATACAAAGATACTCTATTATTCGATTGCACAGACAACTCATTCAGAACGCTCCGGAAGGCGGCAATTGCGTTGCGCCCCATTGCGAAGGCTTATCCCCCATTTCGAGTAACAGCTCTCCCCCGTCAGCCACATCGGAATGTTCGATCCAGGCTTTATCATACTTCACGCCATTCAGCGTGGCCGATTTGACAAACCGGTTTTTGTCCGAAAGATTCTTTGCGGTAATCACAAACGATTTTCCGTTCTCCATGTGAATTTTCGTTTGATGAAAAAAGGGAGAGGTCAGTAAATAGTAGGACTGTCCCGCATTGGGATATAACCCCATCATATGAAAAGCAAGCCATGACGACATAGCGCCCGAATCGTCGTTGCCGGGAATGCCGCACGGTGAAGCATCGTAATTGTCGGTAATAATTTTTCGGGTACGTTCGCTGCTCAAATCGGGTCGCCCGATCCAGTGATAAAGACAGGAAGTAAGGAACGAAGGTTCATTTCCCACATTGTAATATCTATTATCGAATAGCGTATTCAGGCGTTTTTGAAACAGTTCTTCGCCACCACTCTTCTCAATGATTTTCTTTACGTTATGCGGAACAGACAGCGAATATTCCCACGAACCCGCTTCGTAAAAAAAACCACACCACCAACAGAGACAATTGGGCCAGTCCTGCGCCGTAGGAGTGTACAAAAGGAACTCCCGTTGTCCGTTCACAATGTCGCAGGGAATGCTGTCGATCCAACGCCCCGAAGCATCTTTGGGCATAATAAATCCCCTCGTCCCGTGATCCTCAATGTCGCGCCACAGATTCTGCCAGTTGTCCGACTGCTTCAGAAAACGACGGTATTCGCCCATACGGTTGAGGCCTTTTGCTACCCGGGCAATGCAGTAATCATTGTACGAATACTCCAACGTGCGGTTACCGGCGCGAACGAAACGATCGGAGACATAGTCCAATGTGTTGTAATCGGTAAGACCTCCCCGACCCTCTTTCTCCTCATTACCGCCCGGAGGCACAGTAGCGTCTTTGAGCATTGCCTGTAACCCGAAACCGTAATCAATACCTTTCAGCCCTTTTACATAAGCATCGGCAATCAATACCTCGGCATTGGAACCACCCTGCGTGCGACCGTTGCAATTGCCGCTGCGGGCATCAGGCAGATAGCCATCGCGTTTATAAATATCGAGCAGGGCTTTCACAATGTCCACCTGCCGCGATTCGGCGATAAGCGTAATGAGCGGATGCGACGAACGGTAGGTATCCCAAATAGCATAAAAATCATCGTAATAAGGCTGGTCAGATGTCCATTTCGGATTCTCACCCGTGCGATCGACCGGCATCAACAGGGTGTGGTAGAGTGCGGTGTAAAACATTTTCTTCTGATCGGGCGTGGCATCTTCCGATAGTTCGACCCGCTTCAACTGGTTTTCCCAACGATTCTCCGTTTCGGCACGCAACTGCTCAAAATTCCAGTGCGAGACCTCCTGTTCGAGATTCTGTTTTGCCTTTTGTGAACTGATAAACGAAATGGCAATTTTCAACTGCACGGTATCTCCGGACGCGTCGTCGAAACAGAGCAAGGCTCCGGTTTTCTCCCCGGTATCGACCTGTACATTGGCCCCTTTGCTCAACAAATTTCCCTTCCATGTGGTAAAACGGCTAAACGGACGATCAGCCACAGCATAAAAATAGACCGTGTAGGCATCGCCGTTGTTCCAGCCGCCACGAATACGCGAATAGCCGCTTATCTCCCTGTCCGATTCGATCTTTATCTCCGAACCCACGAATTGTTGCGCCTCCCGATAGTCGGGAATGGGTTTCTCGCCCAAAAACTGGCCTAAATCAATCTTCAGACACTTCGATTTATTGCCGTAAACAAAGCGGTAAAAAGCCACTTTGGGAGAAACGGTAATCTCCGTGCGGATATTCCACTTTTTAAGATCAACACTATAATAACCGGCTTTTGCTATCTCGCGTGTACGCAGTGATGTTTGAGAGATGGATTCCAAATCGCCAGAGAAAGGCATCACGGAAATGTTGCCGTACTTCGGGCCACCACCCGTGCCACTCACATGGGTCTGACTGAAGCCGTAAACCGGGTGCAAGGTATCGGCCAAATAGCCGCTATTGGATTCTTTATTGTTGTCCGGCCCGGGTTTTATCATTCCGAACGGACAGGAAGGCCCGATCGTTACATTCCCCAGACCCCCTTTTCCTTTGCCCGTACCGATAAACGGATCGACGTATTGGAAATGAGTTCCGGCCAACAGACTATGACCAAAAGCAATAACTCCAAGCAGGGTCAAAATCACAAACAGACGTTTCATTTTGTAAGTAAATAAATTCCAAAAACGACAAACCAACCATTAAGGCATTAAGAATAATAAGAAAAAGACTTAATCCTCTTAATTTCTTAATGGTTGAAAAATTCATATTCTATTCTTTGCCCCAGTTTTTATTGGGCGCTGGTCCCATATCGATCAACAGGTGCGCACCATTCACAATATCGGAATGTCGGAAATAGAATTTATTCAATGCCTTTCCATTCAACAACACCGACTGAATATAGGGGACTGGACATTGTTGTGAGTTGTTTCTGTAACCAGTTGTCCGGCTTTATAGTAATTGGGATTCAGCGTGATCGTTACCGTATGCATTAAATACAGTTGACTTACAACTTATCACTTATAACTAATGTCTACTTCAGAGTAACAATACCGGTTGCATTGTCAAAAGGCAACTGCACGTTACGGGCATCGAAACCTTTCACGTTGCTGAGAACCACTGCCGGAGCTGCTTTACCGCTCATTATGTTGACATTGTCTAATTGCAACTGTTTTACGTCATCAAAAACAAATGCCGGACGGAAGTCTTCCTCTTTGTAGGATACCCGCACGTTGGATAGTTGCAAACCTTCGACGTGACGGCTGTAAAATGCCCACGAAGGCAGTTCTCCAAACATCGAAAATTCAGGATAACCCGCCGGATTTTCCGGAACCTTCGCCAACGAGTCGATAGCAATACAAGCCACGTTTTTGTCTCCTCCGCCCGGATAAACAATTTCGATATTCTCCAGTTTTACGTTCTGCACCGGATACCCCGGAAGGCCGGTCACAGAAGATGGGAACACATTGTGCGGATAGCGCAACGCGGGGCCCTCCATCGGATAGCCTTTGTCCGGTTTCTCTTTGGGCACCTCTACCGTCATGTTGCGGATGGAAATGTTACGTACCTGACTGATGACCTCGTCTTTGTTGCGATGTCCGAGACGAACCACAAACGCGTTGCCCGTATTGACAGCCTTGATGTTGCTTACGTCGATATTTTCCAAAACGCCACCGTCAACTGACTCTATGGCCACTGCCGAACGGAAAGTATCGTATACTTTTATGTTGCGAATGGAGATGTTTTTGAAACCACCTTGAGAAGCAGTTCCCAGTTTCACCGCATTGGCACTCGAACGGACGATACAATTTTCGACCGTAATATTCTCGCAGCAATGATTCCGTTTTTCCGATTTGAGACAAATTCCATCGTCGTCGGCATTGAAAAAACTATTGGTAATAACCGCGTTGACACAATCCACCAGGTCTATGCCATCGTTATTCCAGTAGATATTGCTTTCCACCTTAATGCCGTCGAAGACCATGTCGCGACAATTCTCGTACCGTTGCACCCAGCACGAACCGTTTTTGAGTTCGATATTACGAACCTGCACATCGTTACAATCCTCAAAGTTAATCAGCATCGGACGATTGATTTCTGCCGAACGCACCTGATGCCAGGGATTTTCGGTTTTCCATTCATTGTCCTGTATGATTCCTGCCTCAAGCAATAGCTGAAGATCTTTTACCACCTCTTCTCCCCTGCCGTCGATCACTCCATAACCGGTAATCGCTATATGCTCTGCCTTGTGAGCCGTAATCAGCGCCGAGGCCGCTCCTTTACCATAATCGATACGCTGGGTTGTAGCCAGCAGGCAGGCTCCGTTCTCCAGATGAAGATCGACGTTCGATTTCATCGTGATCACGCCGGTTACAAAACGCCCGGCAGGAATGATCACCTTGCCGCCACCGGCAGTCGAAACCTGATCGATGGCTTTTTGAATGAATGCCGTATTCTTGGTTACGCCATCGCCTTTAGCACCTAAAGAGGTGATATTTATCGTTTTTGATTGCCCGACCATGCAAGCCGATATCGAAAGCAGGAGAACGCACAAGCCACTTTTCAGGGTATTTTGTATCATAATTTTCTACTGATTAATAAGTTGACTTCTGTATTTTTTGTATAATCGTTGTGCTTCTGACACACTGTTGCCCGTGGGTTGAACCGCGAAATCCTTTTGCTCATTCACCCATTGCCACTCCCACCGGGCAATTTCTTTATCAAAGGCGGCAACATCCATCTCACTCCCGGAGGTCATCGATTTTTCCACTCCGGCAAAGAATTTTTGCCATCTCACTTTGTAGAAATCATTGAGCAGTCCGCTCCACTGACGGCACGAATATTCGTGTAACGGGCTATCCGCATCTCCCCAGAGGGTAATCAGGTTGCGGGCATTGCGTTCGTAAAGCGCTTTTTCGGCTCCGGTGGTGCCACAACTGCGGGCATCGGCAATCCATCGTCCCAGCAGAAAATCGCCGCGTGTAGCCAACAACCCATCCATATCACTAATCAGTTCCAGATAAGCGTCACTGTATCTTTTGAACGCTACCCGGTCTCTGTTCTGATAGGCCTTAACCCATTTACGTTGCAACGGACGGGCATAATTGGCCAACACCTGACGGGTAATATCTACCAAATCATATTGAAATCCATCGCTGTTTTTATAGACATCTGCCGTTTTCACAAACAGATCCCAGGCCGGAACCAGCTCATCCCGTTTGTAATTCAGTTTCGTTTTGGTCCACCTGGCAATCGAATCGAATGTGGGTCGTCCGGTGAGGATCGATTCTGCGCCATCACGAATCTCTTTGCCGTTATACACCGTATTTTTCAAAATTTGCCATGCGCGAAACATATCGGTATTCGATGCCACGGTACCTTTTCCGTAACGATTGCGAATGTATGATTTCAGCCATGCATCGAGATCGATAGCCGAAGTGCGCCAGGTATTCTCCATCATCAGTTCGTACATCACCGGTGTTTGCTCGATCGCCTCCATGGTCAACCCGATGCCTTTCAGTTTCCAGGAATTAGGATCATTCAATGCTGCGGCCGGTTGCGATGCCACCCGCTCCATTTGCCCGAAGAGGCTGATATTGCCCCCGAAATTGTGCAACATATTCCATATCCAGGGTTTTCCGTAGTAGGCTTCGGTACGTTTCCATACCGGTTCGTATTCGGTAATCAGGTCGAGCAGAATCATCTTATCGTTGGGCACGGCATTGAGCAAAGCCTTTACCTGAGGGGCATTCCAAAATTTGCGGTCGCTAAAGAAGAGCCAGCCCTGCATCACCCATACCGCCTCAGGATCTGCCTGACGCATTCCTTCGTATACCCGGGCACTCAGTTTTGAGAGGAATTCCGGTTCGTTGGACGGCGGTTCGTTTTCGTTGAACGTATCGGCCGAATAGAGGTGATCGGTACCAAACAGTTTTGTCTGTTTTTGAAGATATTTCTTTCCTATTTCGGCAAACAGAGGATCTTCCGAATCGAGAATATAGGTATCGGCAAAACCGTTATTCCAGTTGGTCTGTTTCAGTTTCGCATTGGGAAAGCGCTCTTTGAAAGCTGCCGGAACATGCCCCGTAAATGCCGACAATACGGGCTTCATTCCCAGTTCGCGTTCGCGTTGCAGAATCTTCAGCTGAAGCTCTTTCTGACGGTTCATCCACGACTGAGGCAGCGGGCCACCCCATCCGTCCAGATTGCCCATCCAGAACCACGAAAAATAGGCCGGGCCACAGAAAAAACCTTCCAGTTCTTTATCCGTAAAACCCATCTCTTTGTACACTTCGTTCCACACATACTCCTCGCCCGTAATGGCCAGCGGCATATTAATACCGTGCAACGCCATCCAGTCGATCTCCTTCTCCCATCGGTTCCAGTCCCACCAGCTCATACTATAGTTGTATGTGCAATAGTTAAGGTAGTAACGATATTCGTAAGGTGAATTTTTAGTGATTTTCTGTGTCACTTTCGGCAGTTGAGCCGGAAGATTCATATTAACGCCATTCCAGGTAATCTGGCAATGGCAATATTCGTTCAGATAGTAATAAAGCGCCGAAGCAATGGCCACACCGTCGTTACCGGCCAGCACAATTTTATCGCCGCGGGAGGACAATTCAAAACCGTCTTTGCCAGTATTTTCGGTCAACGGTTCCACTATAAATTTGTCGGCATGAGCAAGCACAATGCGTTTAATCAGCGCCCGGGAGGCATCCACCGACAGGCCGGCAGCCTGAACCGCCAATCCGTACATCAGCAACAAGGATAGAAAGAGGTTTCTGAAAGCAGTCATAACAGGTCAACTTTGATTTGGTTAGTGATTTGATTTTTGGTTAGATGGAAAGAAAACTAATTTTAGTTGGCGTATGAGAACTACACCTTCAGAAACCATCTCTTTTTGTACAGGAACCAGAGCAATACCAATTGTAGCGCCAGCATACCGGTGCCGATCCACACCTCCTGCCACGCCTCTGACAAGGATTGAACCATACCGCCGAACAGGAAAGTCGAGGTGTATTTGAAGTCGATGACTCCGTGGGCCGCCATGTAAATGAGAATGGAGTTGGTACCGATCCAAACGAAAGGCACAGACCATTTCTTCACTCCCCACACGTCAATCACCAGATAAAACACAAACAGAAACACCAGGCTCAGTCCTCCGGCAAAGAGCACAAACGAGCTGGTCCACATATTTTTATTGATCGGGAAAACAATATCCCAGAGTAAACCGAGACACATCAACACCACACCGGCCCCTCCGATTATCAGGCTCTTCCGTAAGGGAGTGATGGAAGCAAACTCTCTGCGCAGAAACTGTCCGGTAAAAACACCCAGCATGGCCGTACCGACAGCCGGGATGGTCGACAGAATTCCTTCGGGGTCGTACACCACCCGGTGCAATTTTCCCGGCAAAAAGAGCCGGTCGACATACCCCTCCAGATTTCCTTCTTTCGTTAAATCTCCGGCACCATAACCCGGTACCGGTACTGTTATCATTAAAATCCAATAACCTATCAGCAATGTAAGAAAAATAACAATCTGCGTTCGCAATCCGCAGTTCAGAAAAATAATAGCGGCAAAGAAACAGGACAAAGCGATACGCCCGAGCACGCTGGCAAAACGGGTTTGTTCGTAACCATTGAATTGAAGGGCTTTATTTACCACCATACCACACACAATCAAAATCAGTGTTCGTTTAATCAAATCGCGGTATGCATGTCGTTTGGCAATGCGGAGAGCCTCGTTTTCTTTTCCTTCCAGCTTTTTGCCGTAAGAGTAAGGCATCGATACCCCGGCAATCAGAATAAACAACGGAAAGATCATATCGTAGAAGGTGAATCCGTTCCATGGCGTATGATGCAACTCATCCGACATCCAGTTCCATACCGGAGCATTGGTTGCCTTTGAGAGCGCATGAATAATGATCTCGCCACTGATAATCCACATCATATCAAATCCACGCAATGCGTCGAGCGACAAGAGACGTGTGGATTGTACCCCTTTTTCCTGTGTCATAATAAAATCAATATATAAGTACCTAATAGCCTAAAGCAGTAATATCCTCACAAATAGTTAATAAACAAAAGGCTGCCGACCGCAACAACACCATTCATCATCACATAGCCGGCAGCCTAATTATCAGGTCAGATCAATCAATAACCCGGGTTTTGAACCAATTTCGGATTTTTGATCATTACACCGGTAGGAATCGGGAAAATACGGCGGTAAACACTCGCGTCTTTCTTGAATCCCCATTTGCCTTCATACTTGCCGAAACGAATCATATCGTTACGACGCCATGTTTCGTATGCAAATTCACGTGCTCTCTCTTTGTACAAATCGTCAAGTGTAACGCTTGTCCAGGCTGCAGCAGTTGTTCTGTTAGCACGCAAATCATTCACCAACGACAATGCGGTTTGTCCCAATGTTGCATTTCCACCGCGAAGAATGGCTTCTGCTTTCATTAAGATTATATCCGAATAGCGGAATACCGGCATATCGTTGTTTTGGTTACGACTGGTTGAGGAAGCATCAGGATAGAACTTGATGTTACGATAACCCATGTTCCAGGCAATTTCGTCGTTTCCACAATCAAACAATAACGAATCCTGACGCAACACAACATTGGGAGTCAGATTCACCTGATAGGTAATTTTCGCATCGGGATCGCTTCCGGCATAATATTGATCATATCCTTTTTTGGTTGTATTAACCATAACAGGAGTCACACCGTCGTTCATGTATTGCAAGCCGGTCAACCATTGTCCATTGCGGACATCGTTCGGATCGTTAAAGTTAGCATAGAATTCGGGCAATGTACTTTCGGCAGCACTTGGAGTAAACGGAAGACCGAATTTTGCCTTTTCCGAACGGGGCACATCGTAACGGGCACGATACATCATACCGTTAGTTCCTCCTAAAGCCGTATACGACGGGTCGAAAGGAATGGCAAAAATAAATTCCGGAGTCGATGGACCGTTATTCGGATAGAACATTTTCAGGTAATTGCCAGCTGTAGCCAGGTTGTATTTCTTTGATGAAATAATATTATCGCAGGCTGCAATACAATCATCGTAACGTTTCGTGCCGGTATAGTATTCGGCATTCAGATACAACTTGGCCAGCAATGCATACGCCATATATTGAGTAGGATATCCGTAGGTTACCGCATTTACCGCAGTGCTTAAATTCGGAATACATGCCTTGATTTCGCTCTCAATGAAATTAAACACCTCTTTCCGATCCGATTTGGCTTTTTGTTCAAAATCGCCATAGGTAGTTATAATAGGCACATTACCATACAAATCCATCATATAAAAATAGGCAAGTGCACGTACCATTCTCAATTCAGACAATGTCCGGTTTTTGAAATTACCTGCCGGCATATTCGATTGCAGGATAAACATCGTCTGATTGTCATATCCGATAACCCGTGACAACCAGTCCCAGCAGCTAACGGCCCAACCGTAATCGGGATTCCATTCGTGATAATGGAAATATCTGTATCCTTTATTATCATACCAGTTACCACCACGAGCCGGTAAAATGGCTTCATCCGAACTCAATTCGGTAACAAAGTAATAATCCATCGCGTAGTTACCCCTCAAAGCGGCATACACCACACCTGTCGATGCTACAAACTGAGCGGAATCTTTCGGATACGTATCCGGAGTAATCTGAGTCGTGGCAGGCACATCCAGATCATAACATGATACCAGAAGAGTCGACATTAAAGCCGAAAGCAATATGTATTTATATCTCTTTTTCATGTGTTTATATTTTATTTTTACACTAATGTCATACGAAACTCACCCTTTTGCACGGGCTGCGTTTCACACGAACCTTTTAGTCGTAGTTATAAACTCCCTTACAGGGATTCATATATTAAAGATTGACATTAATTCCAAACAAAATTGTCCTCGTTTTGGGATAGAAGTTGTTTGCATCAATACCCGGAGCCATACCTCCCATATTTACCTCAGGATCAACACCGCTATAGTTTGTGATAACAAACAGGTTGTTGACCGTACCGTAAAGACGGACATTCTCAATATATTTTATCGGACTCTTGAATGTATAACCCAATGTCAGGTTTTCAAGACGCAGGTAGCTTCCGCTTTCAATAAAACGGGAAGAATACCTGAATGCATTGTAATCCTTTTCCGATTCATTTGCAGCATCAACCAGTATATTGGTGTAAGCGACAGTCGATGGACGGAACAAATCGGCGCGTGTCGCGTTGAAAATCTTGTTACCGTATACACCACGCAGGAAGATACTCAAATCAAAATTTTTATAGGTAAAGCTATTCGACCAACCATAATTCAGTTTCGGTTGAGGGCTACCGGCATACCGATAGTCGGCTGTGGTTGGGTTCGTGGTCAGCGTACCATCTTTAGCCAGATATTGCGATACTCCGCCACTATTTTTACCCATGTACATAAATGTAAAGAATTGGCCCAATGGGTAACCCACTTTACGTATTTGCAGCGTACTACCGGTTTGTCCCGATCCGTCCGGTTGTGTGTAGCGAATTGAGTCGCCACCCGAGAAGTAAGGATTGGAAAGACTGGTAATTTTGTTCTTGTTATGAGCCAGATTCAGACTGGTTTTCCATGTAAACGATCTTGTTTTTACCGGAGTTGCCGAAACACTGAACTCTATACCTTTGTTGTTGATACTTCCTCCGTTAGCCCAGAGACCACCTGCCGGAACCAACAAAATATCGGCATCATACCAGTATATCATATCAGTTGTGTTTTTGTTGTACCAGTCGAATGTAAAGCTTAATCTGCCTTGAAGCACAGAGGCATCCACACCCACGTTGGTAGTAGCTGTCTTTTCCCATTTCAGATCGGCATTCGCCGCTTTGTTAGGGCCATACGACATCATCGATCCTCCGTTGTAGTTGAAACTTCCCATCGATCCCGAAAGGAACTGTGCAGTGTAGGCGTTAAATCCGGTAGAGTTACCAGTCACGCCATAACTACCTCTGAATTTCAAATCATAGAAGATATTCATTTTCTGAATAAAGCTCTCCTGACCGGCTCTCCACGAAAGACCTACCGACGGGAAGTAACCCCAACGATTGTTTTTGCCGAATACCGAACCACCATCACGACGTAACGATCCCTGCACATAGTATTTATCGTTGTAACTATAGTTCAAACGTGCAAAATTAGAGATCAACCTGGTTTTGGAATAGGCCTGATCGCTACCGAAATCGACTTTATAGCCCGATACGGTCGTATAGTTTCCAAGTGCCAGATTGTTGAAGCTCATACTATTTACCGGAAAATTAGCATTGGTAGCCTGAAATCCGTCTCCATAAGTATCGTTTTGTAACGAATAGCCGAAAACCGCATTGATCGAATGAGCGCCAAAAGTACGGTTCCAGGTCAACCAGTTTTCAAATACCTGGTTGGTAGTCTGATAATTGCTACGCATGGCAGAACCACCCGGATAGAACGTTACAATCGAACGTGTGCTGGGGGGATCGGGATTGTTGTAAAACACCGAACCATTGTATTGATACAAATAGGAGTTGTAGTATTCGCCATACAGTGCATTATAATTCTGATATGACAAGCTCATGTCATAAGTCAGGCCGAAAGGTAATTTTGCATTGATGGTAAACGCTGCGATCACGTTGTTATTTTTCTGCTGACTCTGAGCATTATTCAAAATAGCAACCGGGTTGAAATAGCCGTTCTTTGTAAAGTTTTCAAAATAAGAACCATCTGCGTTTTGAACCGGAGATGTTGGTAAATGGTAAGCTGTCTGATACAGCACGGCACCCAACAACGGAACATAATCGGAAACTACTTTTGCATTGGCTACAGAGAGTCCGATTTTCAGTTTATCGTCGAAAGCATATTGATCGAAAGTCAGACGAGCTACAATCTTACTCTGATTACTGGTCTGAATAATACCCTGCTTGTTTGAATAGTTCAAGCTGGCGCTATAGTTATTATGTTCGCCACCTCCGTAAATGAGAGGTTATGGTTTGTCGAATAGGCGGTACTGCGTTGAATCGATTTTTGCCAGTCGGTGTCAGCACCGGTATCCTCTGTCAGGTTTTGCGATGTTGTCTTGGCAAAGTCCCGCAGCTGCGGTCCGCTCATGAGCTTTAGGCTGTTAGTCACATCTTCAATACCGGCATAACCGTTGTAAGATATATGAGTCACCCCTTTCTTTCCCTTTTTTGTGGTTACCATGATCACGCCATTGGCTGCACGGTTACCATAAATAGAGGTAGCTGCGGCATCTTTCAATATGTCAATGGTTTCAATATCGTCAGGAGCCACCAGAGAGATATCCGCTCCCGGAATACCATCGATCACATAGAAAGGCTCCATCGAACTGTTCAGGGTGGATGTACCACGAAGAATCACGCTTGATTTACGGGTTGGATCACCACTTACCGTGACATTCAAACCGGCAGCTTTACCCTGTAATAACTGACCTACATCCGTAATTGCACCTTTATTCAGTTCATCCGTTTTAACCGACGTTACCGATGATACAAGCCCTTTTTTCGTACTGGTACCATAACCTACCACCACAATTTCATTGAGTTTGGTATCGGTTTCTCTCATAGTAACATTAACGATCGTTTGAGAACCAATTTTAACTGTAGAGTTGGTCATTCCCACAAAAGAGAATTCGATAGTGGCACCTACAGGAACTTTACTCAATTCGTAATGTCCGTTCACATCCGAAATTGTCCCCGCAGAAGTACCTTTCACCATTACCGTGACACCGGGTAAGAGACTTCCCTTTTCATCGGTTATTTTTCCTGATATTCTCCGGGGGTCGCCGAAAACCGGTGATTCGGAGACCTTTGATGATGCTGAATTTTTTGTAATCACAATATGATCGTTTTTTACTTCAAAACGAACATCCTGTCCACGAAGAATTATTTTTAGAGCTTCATCAACCGGTTTTTCCTTTACATTGATGGAGACTGTTTTTTGCATATTGACATCGTTGGCATCGAACCAGTACGATAGGCCACTCTGCAATTTCAAAGCTTCTAAAGCCGCTTTTACCGTCACATTTTCAAGCGCAAGCGTCACTTTTTTTTGCTGAGCAAACACAGATGTTGCCATTATGAATCCCAGCAAAAATAAAAAATACCTGAGTTTTTTCATACGAAAATGATGTTTTGTTAATGGACTTCAAAAAATCCCGTTTCACTTTTTGATATGAAAAGCATTCTGTTATACGAGAAATTTCATGTCCAATCAATTAATAGACTGAAAGTTAATATTCATCCAGAGGCTTGCTTATTTTTTATAAAAATGGCAAGGAGTACCCATTCCGTATCAGGAGTAGATTCCTGTCGGACAATTCAATAAACACTTACGTTGATGAATTTCGGAAAGTTTTTGTAGCTTTGCGGAATCAAAAACAATAATCGCTCAACGATAGGAACGATTTGGCCGGAGGATGCTGCAACATCGTCCGGCTTTTTTTGTGATGAGGAGTTAGGTNNNNANCATGAAGTTACGTGTTTTTAAGATTTAGTATTACAAAGGTGAAACAGGCTCATTTATATACGGTAAGAATACTTTCTTTGAATTTATAACGGAATTGATTGCTTGCCGTCATAATATCAAAAATCTCCTGTATTGACTGAGCCTTACGAAAATCTCCATAAAATTTACGGTTCATCAGGTCTTTATCCTGTACCCGAATGGTAACATTATACTCCCGCTCAAGACGGCGTATAATTTGTCCGAAACGTTCGGCATCGAATACCAGTTTGCCTCGTGTCCATTCGCTCCAATCGGAGGCCTGTACGGTTTCAATGGTCATTTGCCCGCTCTTTTTATTCAATGTCGCTTTTTCATTCGGCTTTAACAAATAGGGTATGTTATTCTCAGTAAGATGATTGGTCAGACTGATAGAGCCTTCTAACAAGGTGATATCCACCGTGGGATCTTCACCATACGAACGAACATTGAATTTTGTACCCAATACTTTAACAGCCATTTCTTTTCCGTTGACGGTAAACGGCATATGCGGATTTTTTGCCACCTCAAAGTAGGCTTCACCCTCAAGCGATACGCTACGATTGCGTTTTGCAAAGTCCTGTGCATAAGTCAACTTACTGCCCGCGTTGAGCCAAACCTTCGTATGGTCGGGAAGATCAATCTTCGATTTGGATCCTAATGGTACGGTAACAGAATATAGATTGGTGCTTTGAGTATATCGGTTTAGTGTATAAACGCTTACGCTTCCCAAAACAAATGCCACCACAACGGCTGCCGTCCAGCGAAGGAAACGGGAGAAAACAAACCGACCCGTCTTTTTTTCCGAAAATGCACGAGATGCAACACGCATCTGGAACCGACGAAAGGCCCGTTCTTTATCGAATGATGTAACATCGGCATTCGTACTCTCCCAAATATCGCGAATTTGCGTATAATATTGCCGATTGGCACTACTTTGCGCCATCCACTGTCCGAGAATCTCTTCATCTCCGGCATTCGCTACACCACCCAGCACATTGATGATGAGTGAGTCAATCTGATCTTGTGTTAAATCGGAATTATTCATTAGTTCGGCTTCTATAAATAAGACAATGTGAAAAAAGTTTTGGGTAGTCCAAAATTGTTAAAAAGAAGGGAAAATATACATTTTTCTCCGAACGAAGAAAAATATTAGAAAAAGAGAGCCATGTAATCTCTCAGATTTGCTCGTAAAGACGATAAAGCATTCTTTATATGATAGCGCACCGTATTCACGGAAATACCCATCCGTTCGGCTATTTCATCATAACTAAGATTCTCGTAACGACTTAATTTAAAAACGTTTCTGCATTCGACCGGCAACTGTTCAATCGAATCATTCATTCTCAGTTCCAGCTCCTTTTCTATAATGATACCCAACGGAGAATCGGATTCGGTCGAAATATTTTCATACATTTCGGTTGAAGAAAACGGAAAGCGGGATTCATATACAACACTTGATTGTTGCAGATAATTCAGGCTGCGGTTGCGGATAGAGGTGAAAAGATATGAACTCAGAGAGGTATGAATATCTATAGACTCGTGGTTTTCCCAAAGATAGAAAATCAGATCACCCACCAGATTTTCAGAGGCATAATCATCCCCCGTGTAGATTTTGGCTACCCGGCATAGCCTTACATAATATTTGTCGAACAAATACCGGTAGGCGCTTTCGTTTCCTTCTTTCAGCTGAGAGACAATATACTCTTCGCGATCTATCATGAATAAAAAAACTCAATTATTCTTTCCTCTGAGCTCACAAAGATAAACTTTATATAAAATAAAGACAACTTAGCGGAGGATATTTTCATGAAAATATTACCTTCGAAAGAAAATATCGCGTAAAAGGATGCAACCTGAACGATTTTGCCAACAATTTCACAAACGCAGTTTAATTTACTTCTCCATTTTACAGGTTTGACACAGCAACCAGCTGTAATTTTTTGCCGCAAAATAGCTCCTCAACAAGAGTGATGTTCTATCAGTGTTACTATCTCCTTATCGGTACAAAAATTCAGATGCCGGTAACACCCGGCCTCAAACAGTTTTCCATCAAGAGTACATTCGCCACAAATATCGATTCCTATCAACCGTTGATGATTTAATATAATGGTCAATAATTCTTTCAGTTCCGGTAACGACATCGTGCCCTGATCCCAATTGGTTACGGCATATGTTTCATCCAGCACATCCTTGTCTACCGAAATATATACGGGACCCTCCAAACGTTCATGCGCAAAACGATGCCAACCCTCTTCCCGCAATAGCGTGCGATCGCTGTAAAACACCAGCCGATCACCATAACAGTGGCTACTAACCCTGTCGATCAGCGATTCGGAAGCCCCAACAATACACACCTGACGCACATACGGATTAGTATCGAGCACCTCTTTCACCCAGCATCCGCACGACAGCAAATTATCGAACAGTCCGGGTTGCATATCAGGATGGTGATCGAAAACGACCAGCGAAAACGGAATCTTAATTTTGTCGATCCACAATTTACTAACATAGTGATAGTTTCCCGAATCAATAAAGTGAATGCCGCAAGCTCCGTAAGGTGACATCTTTGCCATCAACTGTTGTTTAGCCTGCTCATCACACAGACAATTGGTTCCGTTTATCTGCGTGCAGTCGATCCACTCTATCCGCTTATTTTTCAGAATCTCACCCACCTCATAGATATGGGTAAAATTCATTATCACAATACGAGGATCCATGGTTCACCTACATCTACACTCCTCTTACAGCTTCCACTTTGTGCGCCATCTGGTCACTCTTGCCCGGTTTGTTATCAAACTTGGCCGTACAGTAAATTCGCTGTGCTACAGGCTCCAACACGGCATTGGCTTTCGACAATACACTCAGGCATTCATCCATCGTATCGCACTCAACAATGGTGCCCATCGAAGTCAGTTGACTATGGCAGGGCAAAGCCTCTACCATCTCCACTACCTGTTTTACATACAGGCTCACATGTTCACCTTTATCCATCGGGAACATGGCAAATTCCATAACTACTGACATAGCATTTCTTTTATAAATAACCCGATCCGTCACCTTTCCGCAACATATCTGCATCGAGTCAAAAGTACAAAAAAAAAGCACCACACGATATATTATTCATGGAGTGCTTTTAGATTTTTGTAGAAGAAGAATCATTTACCTGCTTCAACAGAAACTTTTCTGAACTCTTTCAACATCTTTTCCAAATCTAAAGATGCTTTACGAGCACGAGTGCCTGCAGCTTTGTTATTCTTCTCCACTTGCAGATCGGCATTTTCAGTAAAAACACCCATCTGTTCTTTGATTCTTTTTACTAATTCTTCCATGTTATTATTGATTTAATTACAATGACAAAGATAGTTTATAAATTCAAACTCAAGCTAACTTTAATTATCAAAAATCCATATAAATTTAAGGTGTCGACCACATTGCATATATTTAATTTATTTACAGACACATACAAAACGCTATTCAGAGACAAAAAACCCGTATAAATTAATAAAAACGAGGCACAATTTGTTTATGGATTAACAAAATAGTGCGATTTCGATTTAAAAAATCTGTTTTTCAGTAAAATTAAGAGAGTTACTGTCGGTTGTCTCTTCCAAACTTTTCAGGGATTGATTACTTTTGTCCGGTACAAATTTAGTAAAACCCATTTCTTTATGAACAACGTAAAAAAATCGCTTTTCTTTCTATTCGGTGCGGTGCTGCTGACATTCGGTATCAACCGGAATGCAGTAGCCCAAACGACAAAAACCGGCACCTCTGCACCCGGAGCACAGCAACAAGCCGAAAACGGGAACAAGAAAACTGCCCCGCATAAAAAAGAGGTGTCCAAGGCAACCACCGGCAAGAACGCTGCATCAGGCGTAGTGGTCAAATCGAAAGAGATGAAAAAACAGGCCGGAACAATGACTAACACCAAAGTAGAAAAGGCCACTCGTGAGAAGGCGTCATCGACCAAATAAATGAGCCCTCAGTTGCTCTATCACACCCAAACCCGCTGGTTGTTTCATGCCCATATCAAACTAAAATTCTCGCTCTTCCTGCCCGAATCGCTCTTCGATGAGCTATTTGCTCTTATGGAAGAGATCGATACCCGATACAACTCCTATTCGGAGGATTCGTTTATCGACCGGATCAACCGGCAAGCCGGTAATTTTGTTGACACGGACGAGACGACTGTCGGGTTGCTAAACCGACTGCATCAACTCGCTGGTGATTTAGAAGATCAATACGATATCACGGTGATGCCGCTGATACGGTTATGGGGATTTTACAAAAATGAGGGTTGGAGAGTCCCCACTGAGCACGAAATACAAACCGTGCTTGCCCGGGTAGGTTATCGTTCGGTACAGACGGATGGCATCCGCGTAAGGATAGAGCGTGGACAGGAGATTATTACAGGCTCGTTTCTCAAAGCATTTGCCGTCGACAAAGTCGCGGAGCAGATGCGCCGATCTGGTATCGACAATGCCATTATCAATGCGGGGGGTAGCTCTATTTGTGCCATCAACAACGAAGCGCATCCTTACTGGGAGATAGAGATTGACGATACGGAAGACGGGGAACAGTGCCTCTTTTGCCTCCGCCTCGCAAACCGTTGCTACTCCACTTCGGCTACCAACAACACCTACCTGCAAATAGACGGAAAACGCTACGGGCACATTCTTAGTCCCAAAAGCGGTTATCCTTCGGAAAACCGGCAGGTTGGAATTATCAGCCACGATGCCATGACCGGTGACGTACTTTCGACCGGTCTTTTCAACTTCGACAAAACGGTCTTTCTACACAAAATGGAGGAACTATCGCGCAAATACGGTGTGGAAGGTTTTATGACGGACAAAAACGGAGATACGGTATTCTCGGCAGGGTTCAAAAAGTATATCGTATCGCCCTGACCAGGCCAAACAACCGCTCCTTTTCGCAACATAAATTACATTGGGTGGTAAAACAAAAAAAGCCGTTCCGAAGAACAGCTTTATTTTGTCTGGAGCCTCTTGTCGGATTCGAACCAACGACCCCGAGATTACAAATCACGTGCTCTGGCCAACTGAGCTAAAGAGGCGAAGATATATATTTTTTTATTTTTTCATTTTTTAGGCACCTCAATAATGAAGTGCCTAATTTTTTGAGCCTCTTGTCGGATTCGAACCAACGACCCCGAGATTACAAATCACGTGCTCTGGCCAACTGAGCTAAAGAGGCAGGTGGGTAAGCTTACTACATCGCACCGCTACAACCAAATACCCTTGCTGCGATCAAGCCCTGGGGGATTCAAAGGGAGCTGGTCGTATAGGACTTACCCGGCGGCAAAGGTACGATTTTTTGCTTATTGGCCAAATAACGAACGGCATTTTTTATTATTTTCGTATCAAAATGCCAATATACATTTAACAATCAAACAGTTAGTCAACAGACTCACGCGACAACCACGACAGACTATTCCGCGCCCGTATTTTGCTCTACGCTCTGCGTTCTCAACGGGTTAGCCATCATCTCGCGATAGTTTTTACGATTCTCATACACATCATATGCCAGGAATAATGCCTGCCGGAAAGAGGATTCCGACGCAATATTTTGCCCTGCTATTTCGTAAGCGGTGCCATGAGCCGGTGACGTTCTGATAACCGGTAAACCGGCGGTAAAGTTGACACCATCTTCCATGGCAAGGGTTTTGAACGGAGCCAAACCCTGATCGTGATACATGGCAAGTACGGCATCGTAATTGCGGAATGCTCCCGAACCGTACAAACCGTCCGCAGAAAGAGGCCCGACACACACGATACCTTTATCGGCACACTTCTTCAATGCCGGAATAATAACATCCTGCTCTTCGGTACCAATCACCCCATGATCACCCGAATGCGGGTTCAACCCCAACACGGCTATACGGGGACGGATAATGCCAAAATCTTCCTTCAGACTCTGATTCAGCACACGCAATTTTTCTATAATCAGTTCCTGTGTAATTGCAGCGGATACTTTTGCAAGAGGAATATGTCCGGTTACGACCGCTACCCGCGTTATATCACTAACGAGGAGCATCAATGCTTTCCCGTTATCGATAAAGGTCTTCTCCAGGTATTCCGTATGGCCGGGAAACGTAAATTGTGCCGACTGAATATTGCTTTTATTGATCGGAGCGGTGACAATCGCATCTATCTTTCCATCTTTCAGATCGCGCGTAGCTGCTTCTAATGCGGCAAATGCAGCCTGACCAGCCATCTCCGTCGATCTGCCCAACTCCACTTTTATATCTTCCGAACAACAATTTATTATATACACTTTACGCCCTACCGCTTCTTTCACATCGGTTATTGTAGTCAATCCCAAATGTTCAATATTCAATGTTTTGCGATAATAGGAGGCCACTTTGGGCGAACCGTAAATTACCGGTGTACAAAATTCGAAAACATGGTTTTCAAGTAAGGTTTTGAGAATTACCTCATAGCCAATGCCATTAATATCGCCATGCGTAATTCCGATAATCATCTTTTTTTCTTCCATTGTACAATTTATTTATTATCAGCTTCAGCACTCTGTTGTTCTGAAGAATCTATATTTTTCTTTGCCGAGGAGAGCATTCCGCAAGCCGCCAGAATATCTTCACCTCTCGAACGGCGGATCGTACTGGTAATTCCATTTTCAGTCAGGTAATCGCGTAAAAAGACCATTCGTTCGGTATTTGCTCCTTTTAAATTTACATTCGGAATGGAATGAAAACGAATCAGGTTGACCCGGCAGGGAATTCCCTTCAAAAGCCGCACCAGTTCGCGGGCATGACGCATCGAATCGTTGAGACGGTCGAACACGATATACTCGAACGATACGCGTCGCTGATGCCTGAAATCATATTGCCTGACAACCTCCAGCACTTTTTCAATAGGATAGGCTTTTTGAGCAGGCATCAGGTCGAGTCGTTCCTTATCAAACGGAGAATGGAGGCTAATGGCAAGATGACACTGCGAATGCTCCAGAAATTGTTTCATACCGGGAATCAACCCGATGGTCGATACGGTGATCCGGCGCGGACTCCAGGCATATCCCCAGGGTGCGGTCAGAATTTCCAAAGCCTTCAACACCTCCAACGTATTGTCGAAGGGTTCGCCCATTCCCATGAAAACCAGATTGGTCAGCTTATCACTTTCGGGAACAGAAAATACCTGATTCAATATCTCGTTGGCCGAAAGATTTCCCGAGAAACCCTGCTTGCCCGTCTGACAAAAGAGGCAATCCATTTTACAACCCACCTGAGAAGAGACACACAAGGTAGCCCTGTCCTCTTCCGGAATAAATACGCTTTCAATAAAATGTCCGTCAGCTGTCTCAAAAAGGTATTTTTTAGTACCGTCATCCGATTCTGCCGTTTCGACAGGCAACTTCCGTCCCACTTCGTATTTCAGCGAGAGTTCATTTCGTTTTACAACCGAAAGATTGGTCATTTCACCTATTTCCGTCACTTTTTTCACATAAAGCCAATCGGCCATCTGTTTTGCGGTAAAAGCAGGCATTCCGTTTGCAGAAGCCACATCTTTCAATTGTTCGAGGGTTTTACCCAATAGCGTTTCTTTTGTCATTCTTATTATTATACTTGCAAAGATACTAAACAATGCGGAGAATGAAAAAAGGCCGGTTCTTGCGAAACCGGCCTTTTGGTTGAGAAAACGAATATTGTTGTTATTCTTTGTTTAATGCTTCGTATTCGGCGTTCATCTGCAAACGGTAGTAAATACGTTTCAAATCGCCTTTCAAATCAGCATCTTTCGGATTCATATCGTACGCTTTCTTGAAGTAAGGCAACGATTGTTTGAACAATTCCAGAGCTTTAGTCTGTTTTTGTTTTACAACAGCCAGGTCTTTAATATCATTAGCTTCCTGAAGAATAGCTGCAGCCTGATTGTAATACAAACGTGCAATTGCATTTTCAGCTTCTGCATAATCAGGTTTCAGTTGCAACGCTTTGTCAAAAGCAGCTTTAGCTCCATCATAATCCTTGCTCTCTTCTTTCAAACGGCCACTTACAAAGTGATACTGAGCCACGCCGGGTTCTTTTGCAATAGCCTGATTCAGGTATTCCAACGCTTCTTTATTTTTTCCTGAATAGATGAAGTTATTAATCAGATTTTGCAGGAAGAACGGTTCTGCCGGATACAGGCTAGCACCTTCTTTCAACACAGCCATGTATTTGACCGTATCTTTTTTAGCAAAATATTGCTGATAGAGAAGTTCGTATACATTTTTTGTTTCATAATTATCCGACTTCATGCTCTCCAGACGTTTGATCGAACCTACAGTGTCATTCGAATTGACTGCTGCAATAGCAGCATAATATTTGATCATCTTATAGGTCGTGTCCTTTTTCAGTTCATTCGGTTTGAAAGCAGGAAAATCAGGAATACTCAAATAGACATCAAATGCTTTTAAAACACCGGCAAAATCTTTTTTGTCGAACAATGCGCTACCGTAACGGATCAGCTGTCCATCGGTATAATATGATTGCAATAATGTTTTAATATCCTTTGTAAATGCAGGTTTCACCTTGCCTTTTTCGTTCGGTAGTTGATCAAGATCGTATGCTTTCTGGAAATATCCGTAAGCCTTAATGATGCTTGTTCCGGCAACATCCTGATCGAATTTTTGTTTCAAAAGTTCTTTCTTGTACTCTTTCGAGTTCATTTCATTATAGACAAAACCCGCGGTGTACCATGTTTCTGCAAGGTCTTTAGTCGACGGATCAACCAAAGCTGCTTCGATGGAAGAGACAGCCGATTTAAAGTCGGGGGTATCAGCGGTAGCATCACGCTTCGCTTTTTTCACGTTATCTTTTTGTGCAAATGCACTGCAGGTAACACCGGCAATAAGCATTAAAGATAAAAATAGTTTTTTCATAACGAGGTTTTTTGAGAGTTTAACTTATTTTGGATTTATGATTTCGACTCTTCCTGAGCATTTTGACTTTCGTCCACTGCGTCGATCTGTTCGGGGATAACCTCCTCCTCCACTTCCGACTGGACCTTACAAACCGAAGCGATTTCATCATTTCTCTTTTCGAGATTGATAAGACGTACACCCTGAGTTGCACGACCCATCACACGAATATCGGCCATTTTAACACGAATTGTAATTCCCGATTTATTAATAATCATCAGGTCATTATCATCCGTAACGCTCTTGATCGACACTAATTTTCCGGTTTTATCCGAAATATTCATTGTTTTAACACCCTTGCCGCCACGATTGGTGACACGATATACGGCTTCAACATTTCCGTTTTCATCCGTTTCGTCAAGCAACGTGCGTTTACCATAACCCTGTTCGGAAACGACCAAAATAGTCTCGTTCGTAGGATTCGGTACAGAAATCATGCCCACGACCTCATCTCCGTCGTCATCAAGCATCATACCTCGTACTCCGGTAGCCGTACGACCCATTTCACGAACCTTCGACTCGTTGAAACGGATAGCGCGTCCGTTTCTGTTGGCCATCACTATTTCGTGGTTTCCATCGGTCATACGTACCTGAATAACGGCATCGTCCTCCCGGATGGTAATCGCGTTCACCCCGTTTGTACGTGGACGGGAATAGGCTTCCAGACTGGTCTTTTTAATAACTCCCTGTTTGGTACAGAACAAAAGGAAATGAGATTTATTAAATTCGGGATCATCCAACTGTTTGATACGAATAAAGGCATTCACCTTATCATCAGAATCGATATTCAACAGATTCTGGATGGCACGACCCTTTGTATTTTTAGCGCCTTCGGGTATTTCATATACTTTCAGCCAATAACAGCGTCCTTTCTGCGTGAAGAAGAGCATGTAATTGTGCATGGAAGCCGGATAGATATATTCGATAAAGTCCTCATCGCGCGAGTTGCTACCCTTTGAGCCGACACCTCCACGATTTTGAGCTCTGAACTCACTCAACGGCGTACGCTTGATGTAACCCAGATGAGAAATGGTAATAATCATCTCTTCATCGGCATAAAAATCTTCGGGATTAAACTCTTCCGAAGCATACACAATCTGGGTACGACGTTCATCGCCATATTTGTTTTTGATTTCAAGCAACTCATCGGTAATAATACGCATACGGTGCTCCTTGTTATCAAGAATATCTTTCAGATTGGCAATCAAAGCCAGAATATCTTTGTATTCGGCATGAAGCTTATCCTGCTCCAGACCGGTAAGCTGACGCAAACGCATTTCGACAATAGCACGAGCCTGAATATCGGAGAGCGAGAAACGCTCAATTAAACCCATACGGGCTTCGTCAGGAGTCTTCGAACCACGGATAATCGCAATTACCTCATCGATATGATCGCTGGCTATAATCAAGCCCTCGAGGATATGAGCCCGTTTTTCGGCTTCGGCAAGTTCAAACTTCGTACGACGTACCACCACTTCGTGACGGTGATCGACAAAGTGACGGATAAGTTCTCTCAATGTAAGCATACGCGGCCGGCCATGTACCAATGCGATATTGTTCACACTGAATGAGGATTGCAGCGCCGAATATTTGAAGAGTTTATTGAGAACGACATTGGAATTGGCATCACGTTTTATATCGACAACGATACGCATCCCTTCACGGTCGCTTTCATCGTTAATATTGGAGATACCCTCAATCTTCTTGTCTTCCACCATGTCGGCAATCGTCTTAATCAACTCTGCCTTATTGACCATGTATGGAATCTCGGTAACAATTATCTTTTCGCGTCCGTTCGATTCGGTTTCTATCTCCACCTTGGAACGGATCACAATACGACCACGACCGGTTTCAAAAGCCTCGCGTACACCGGCATATCCGTAGATAATACCTCCGGTTGGGAAGTCGGGAGCTTTCACATATTTAATCAGCTCCTCTGTCGTGATTTCACTGTTATGAATATATGCAACCGTAGCGTCAATAATTTCCGACAAATTGTGAGGCGGCATATTGGTCGCCATACCCACAGCAATACCCGAAGCACCGTTTACCAACAAATTAGGTATACGGGTCGGCAATACGGTCGGTTCCTGAAGCGATTCGTCAAAATTGGGTTGGAAGTTAACGGTATTTTTGTCGATATCGACCAACATTTCTTCGGCTATCTTTTGTAAGCGACACTCGGTGTAACGCATAGCTGCGGGCGAGTCGCCATCCACAGATCCGAAGTTACCCTGACCATCAACCATTTGATAGCGCATGGACCATGACTGAGCAAGGCGTACCATTGCAAAATAAACAGAAGAGTCACCATGGGGGTGGTACTTACCAAGTACTTCCCCGACAATTCTTGCCGATTTTTTATATGGCTTATTCGCATTCACTCCCAACTCATTCATGGCATATAAAATACGGCGATGAACCGGTTTAAAGCCATCTCTAACATCGGGTAAGGCCCTTGAAACAATCACAGACATCGAATAATCGATGTAGGACGATTTCATTTCCTCTTCAATATTAATCTTTATTATTCTGTCGTTATCAATCATTTACAGCGTAAATTTTGAATTTATTTTCTTGCTTGAAAAAGCGCACTAAGTTACACTTTTTTATATGCACTGCCAAATTGAAAAGGTAATTTTATTAACAAAACGATAAAAAAACAACCGTCTCACTTATTCTTATGTGCAGTTCCAAATCAAACAATTGGGAAGGTCGAAACGGGGACAACTATCCGGAGGAAAAATACCGTAAAGCGCCGAACCCGAACCCGACATCGAAGCATACAAAGCCCCCTTTTTGTAAAGCAACGCCTTCAGTTCTGCCAGTTCGGGATGGCAGGCAAAAACGGATGCTTCAAAATCATTCGTCACCGTCTCTCTCCACTCTTCAACAGGCGTGGCAATCAATGTTTTCAACGAAATAGCAGGCCGGCGGGGAACAACCCGGGAATAAGCCTCTGCGGTAGGCACAGCCACATCGGGCTTAACAATAACAATACGACTATCGCCCAGGCCCACCTCTATCGGCTCGATCACATCGCCGATGCCGGTAGCAAACACCGGTCGGTTATAAATAAAGAAGGGACAATCGGCACCCAAGCGAACAGCATAAGCTGCCAGTTCCTCCTCCGTCAGCTGAAGATTGAAATACCGGTTCAACAACGAAAGCATAAAAGCGCCGTCGGCCGAACCGCCCCCCAATCCCGCACCGAAAGGAATGTTTTTCCGGAGACAGATTGCCAGGTTGTCCAGCTGATAATCCTCCCGTAATAAACGATATGCTTTCATAACCAGATTTTTCTCGGCCTCTCCGGCAATGGGAATGCCCGAAATGGTGAGCGAAACGGCATCGGCCGGTATCACCTCGAGCGCATCTTTCCATCCTACCGGATAAAATATGGTTTCGAGATTATGATATCCATCCGCACGCTTCTCTACGATGTTCAATCCGAGGTTTATTTTGGCATTGGGAAATGTAATCATGATTAACGGCTGTATTTTAATACAAAAGTAGGAAACAGATCAACACCCGCAAAATAAAAGTTCGACCGGACAAAAGTTATCAACAGCATGTTCATAACTATTCCTGAGAAATCATCTTATCGGCAGTAAGATTTTGCTTAATTTTGAACATCGAATTTAAAAATCACTGATGGAAACTAACACTAAGAATACAAGACGCAAAGCTCCTTCCAACAATTTCGTGCCGACGGCGAATGAATACGGGAAACTCCCGCCACAAGCCGTAGAACTGGAAGAAGATGTGTTGGGTGCCATCATGCTCGAAAAGGATGCCTACTCTATTATCAGCGATATTTTGCGTCCCGAATGCTTCTACAAAGATGCCCATTCCAAAATATTCAAAGCGGTAGTCGATCTGGCAATCAAACAGGAGCCGATCGACATGCACACCGTCACCGAACAGTTGCGCAAGAACGGTCAATTAGACGAAGTGGGTGGCGCATACTACATTACCATGCTGACAGCCAAGGTAGCTTCGGCAGCTCACGTGGAATTTCATGCCCGCATTATTGCCCAAAAATACCTTGCACGCGAACTGATACGGGTGTCGAGCGAGATTCAGGCAAAGGCTTTCGACGAACGGTCGGATGTGGACGACCTGATGCAGGAAGCCGAAGGAATGCTGTTTGAGGTATCTCAACACAACGTCAAAAAAGATGTTGTACAGATCAACCCGGTAATCGACGAAGCAATCAAACGTATTCAGGCCGCGGCCAATCGACCCGAAGGTTTAAGTGGCGTTCAGACCGGATTCCACTCACTGGACAAAATAACATCGGGATGGCAACGTTCCGACCTTATTATCATTGCCGCCCGTCCGGCTATGGGTAAAACGGCGTTTGTACTCTCGATGGCCAAGAACATGGCCGTCGACTACAACACACCGGTAGCCATGTTTTCACTCGAAATGTCGAACGTTCAGTTGGTAAACCGTTTGCTGATGAACGTCTGCGAAATTGAAGGTGAAAAGATCAAGAACGGACAGCTGGCGCCCTACGAATGGGAACAGCTCGACTACCGGCTCAAAAAGCTTATCGATGCGCCAATCTACCTCGACGATACCCCCAGTTTGTCGGTATTCGAACTTCGGACCAAAGCGCGCCGGTTGGTGAAGGAACACAATGTGAAGATTATGCTGATCGACTACCTGCAGTTGATGAATGCCAGCGGAATGAATTTCGGGAGCCGCGAGCAGGAGGTAAGTATGATTTCGCGTTCGTTAAAAGGATTATCAAAAGAGTTGGATATTCCGATCATTGCCCTTTCGCAGTTGAACCGTAGTGTGGAGGGACGTACCGGAAACGAAGGAAAACGTCCGCAGCTGTCGGACTTGCGTGAATCGGGAGCGATCGAGCAGGACGCGGATATGGTTTGCTTTATCCACCGTCCCGAATATTATAAAATAACGGAAGATTCTCAGGGAAATTCGTTACTGGGTATTGCCGAAATCATCATTGCAAAACACCGTAACGGTGCCACAGGCGACGTACAACTCCGTTTCAAAGGGCAGTACGCCAAATTTGTAAACCGTGACGATGAAGATCAGGACGAATACAAGGGATTCGTTTCAAAGATCAGCAACGAGGAGTCGTTCAACCAGCAAGGTGCACCGGCTGCCATACCCGATTTTCCTAGCCCACCCCCGTTTTTAAGCGGTTCGGGCAACGATGTTCCGTTCTGATGCCATGACACACACTTCAAAAAAAGAGCATTGTTTGTTACAAAACAATGCTCACTTCTTTAAATGCGAAGGTACGTTTCCGGCCGCTTTCGGTTTGTAACACCAAATGACCGCTGGGCATTACATCCACTATGCTGGCCATAAAAGCTTCGTCTCCGGCTCTGTACTTATACAATCCGTCGCTACGATAAAGCGCTGCGATATACTCTTCGTCAAAACAGCTCAACTCTTCGCGCAACAGTTTGATGTATAGCATGTAGATGCGTTTCACAATTCGTTTAAGCACATCTTCGCGATCATATGTTTTTCCTGTAATTTGCCTCAACGAAACCGGATTGGGGGCATCTCCCTCAAACTCCTGCTGATTCAGATTCAGCCCGATTCCGATGACCGAATACTGAATATTACTACCGCATAAATCGTTCTCGATCAGTATTCCGGCAATCTTTTTATCGTGCCAGTATATATCGTTGGGCCATTTGATACAAATATCGTCAGTCTCTTCTTTCAGCACCCCGACCACAGCCAGCGACACCATCTTGGACAGGACAAACTGCTGATTTGCTTCGATACTACTGGGAAAAAGCAACATGCTAAACAATAAATTCTTGGCATCTTCCGATTCCCACACATTACCCTTCTGTCCACGTCCTTTCGTTTGAAAATCGGCGCTCACCACCACACCTTCCGACAGTTGCTCCCGACTCGAAGTCAGCAGTTCCCGCAGGTAGTTATTGGTTGAGACCGTTTCCCGAAGACGAATGATATTAAACATGCGCTCTTAATTTTTATCCCTTTAATTTCTCCTTTCAGAAGCATGGACTATAGTTGCTTCTTGAAACAATACAAATATAGAAATTATTGTTTCCTGTTATCACGTAAAAGATTATAACAAAATCAGAAATGAAGTTAAATGAAGATTTATGCAACTCGTGCCAAAAACATAATATCCTGATAATATGAGCAAAACAAACAGAATAAAAGTTATCTCTATTCCCCTATACGCACATGGGAACATAAAAATGCATTATTCATTTTTTTAGATATTGACAAGCGCAGTTTCTTTCAATAAATTTGCCACAATAAATTCAAATCGTTCACACGAACGCATACTCACTCCTCAAAAAAAACCAAATTATGGAACTAAGTGCAAGAAACCAACTGAAAGGAACAATCGTAGAGATCGTAAAAGGGGCTGTAATGGCCAAGGTAAAGGTAGATATCGGCGGCGGCAATGTAGTCTGCTCGCTTATTTCGGTCGACAGCGTGGATGAACTGAAGCTACAAACCGGCGATTCCGTCTATGCTATCGTAAAATCGACCGAAGTAATGATTGGAAAATAGAACCTGATAATAGTTTGTTGCACAGCAACGATGCCGGGATAGATCATTCCGGCATCCCGATCATACATTTTTGTAGGATTCCGTCACAACATCTTACCATGAAGTATGATCGGTTACCGGACATGCACAAACAAACCACTATTATGAAGCCACATAACAAACACGCGACAGAAATGGCACGCAAATTGCATTCTATTGGGTGTACCGATTATTTTCTGTTGTTATGTCACTCCACAATGCCCTCCTCTTTATCCGCAATGTAAGCACAAATATGCCGTTGCGCAAAGCGTGCTACAAATGCCGCACAAAGTCCGATCTACTCGAACTGCTCCATAACGAGGGCATCGGGTTTACCGAAAACGAATTTGAAGAGGCGGTTACCATGTCGCTCTTTAAGTGCCAGAGCTACGACGAGGCCGATGACGTAAAACAAACGGAACTGTGGTTTCACCTATTTACCTGACTTTATGACTACAAGCCAAATAAACGAAGCTACACAGCCGACCGACGATAGCATTGTGTTTTACGAACTGGAAAAGGTACGTTTTATACTGAAAGATGCTACCGGCCTCGATGTAGCCTATGCGTATCAGGATCTGGTATTCTCCGAACACGCGCTGTTTATCATTCAGTTCGACGGAACATCCGCTTCGCATTGGGACTGCTGGTTTAACAGTGACTGTCCCGACAGCAACCGGCACACCCTTTTCCGTTCTCTGACCACCTCTGCCGTGCTTAACGGCATCTCGCTACACTACAAAGGCAAATTTTCCCTGTCGCAAGACGACGAAAAAGAGGAAATACAGCTCCACTTCGCCGAAGCCTGACTGACCGCATAAATCTTGTCTGCATCGGTTCCGGGCCATTATATAAAAATAGCTCCATCACCGTGCGAAATCATTATTATACAAAAAAAACAGTTTGTATTGACTGCTATTTGTTTAATTAAATATTTGTCTTATTTTTGAGACGAATTAATCTATTATCATTTCAAAAATACATATCCCATTTATTGTGTTTTCAGAGCAGCAACCACGTGCTATGATATAGCAATGCCCGATAGTTTGACCCAAAATCAGGCACAAACCACTGACACAAGCATAAGTCAGACATATTCGCCGTGAGGCGAAGAACAATAGCAACCAATCGATAGCCGCCGCCAACGGGCGAACATCTGTCACAGGTTTGAAACACCTATTCGCCAACGGACGAAGGCTCCGGACAAGTATTACAACAGCGTCGCAGGATAGCGAACCCTATTTTCGGGAGTACAATTGAGAGTCGCCAACGAGCAAATGCTCCCTGCAACAGACAGAAAACCGTCGCCGTGAGGCGAGACCTGTTTTTGTTTGTAAATGAACTCGTCTTGACTTTTCTTTAACAAAGCATTTTGTCTCATTTTTTGCTTACGGACCCCACCTAGCCTCCCCAAAGGGGAGGAATTTGGTCGTAGAATGAGGAGACGTTATTCATTTTACAATATTGCAGCCCTCCTTTGGAGGGTTGGGAGGTCAAAAAATAAAAAATCAAGACGACTTCAATAAAATAATCAGGGTCTATTCAATAAACTGTGTCAGGGAAAGATTTTAATAGACATTCCATCTGTGTTCAAAAATAATAATAAATTGCGCCATAATTTGCTTCCAACCAGCTATAGGGCCTAAGTTTTCAAACAATTTAGTTTGTACCAAATAAAGCAACTTCATAAGGGCTTGATCATTGGTGAACACTCGTTTTGATTTAGTAACCTTACGCAGCTGACTGTTAAAGCTTTCAATGATATTAGTTGTGTAAATAAGCTTTCGTATCATATCTGGGTATTCGAACATTTGAGACAGCCTATCCCAGTTTTCGAGCCATGATTTGATAATATAAGGATATTTTGCAGACCACTGTTCATCAAATTTTGCCAAAGCTTTTTCAGCCTGCTTTTTATCGTTTGCTTGATAAATCTCTTTCAACGAAGCAACTACTGCTTTTCGATCTTTGTAAAAAACATATTTCAACGAATTTCTTATTTGATGGACAATACAAAGTTGAACCTTTGTTTGCGGGAATACAGCTTCAATTGCTTGAGCAAATCCTTTCAGATTATCAATACTGGCAATCAAGATATCCTGAACCCCTCGACGATGTATATCATTGAGAACCGACAGCCAAAAACCAGCACTCTCGGCTTGACCGATGTACATCCCTAATAAATCTTTGATTCCTTCGCGATTGATTCCTATCAAGCAGTATACCGCTTTGCTTTTGATGGAATTATCTTCGCGAACCTTATAATGAATGGCATCCATCCAAACAATCGGATATACACTCTCTAACGAGCGGGTCTGCCATTGTTCTATTTCAGGGACTATCTTGTCTGTAATTGAGGTTATGGTTGCCGGAGAAATATTCATCTGGTACATTTCACTCAAATGATCGCAAATATCGGTATAGCTCATTCCCAGAGCATATAGACTGATGATTTTATGATCAATCCCATCTCCAAGCGTTGTCTGACGCTTGGCTAATAACGTAGGATCAAAACTTCCATTACGATCACGCGGAGTATTTACCTGGATAGTTCCATAGTCTGTCTTGACCTGTTTGCTGCTTATTCCATTCCTTCTGTTGGCACCATTGGCCTCTGATAAATGACTGGCAATTTCTCCTTGCAAACCTGCTTCCAACAGTCGTTTCAACAAAGGAGCTAATACTCCATTTTCTCCGGAAAGGCTTTCTCCCTGTTTCAAACGCTCTATTGCTTCTGCCTCAAATGACTTGTAGTCAAATTTTTCTTGATTATCCATCCTGCTGTGTTAAGTGTTAGTAAAGTTATAATTTTACTCCTTTCCCTGACACAGTTTATTGAATAGACCCAATAATCACAGAGAAATAGAGAGCTTTTTTACACATGTTTCATTTTTAAATTAACCTATCATGGAAATCGAAACTTTGCATCTGACGCATCTGCAAAACGACGAGCACTACAATTTTATGCTCGAAGTAACACAACTGATCGACGACTTTACCCCCAAAGCGTTGAAAATTGAAAACGAGCACACACTGTTCGAACCGCTCGTTGCGGACGAAAAGACAGCCCTGCATCCCATTCAGGCCAGCGCCTTTACCGTGGAGGTAACCAAAGCCGACGACGCCCGCGACACCCCTACCCTCGGAATTTTCAAAGTAACGGACGGATTGCTTCACCATTTCGACCCGGAGATAGCACAGGCTGCCTACCGCATCAAAGTGGTACTCGACAGCTTCCGTGGTATCACCCGGCTGCCTTATGCCAAACAGACCGCCGAAACCATCAAACTGATTGAAAACCTGAAAGGCCCGCTGGCCGCCGATGTTACCAAAGCTGGTCTCACCCCCTGGGTTGCCGAAATTGAGGCAAAAAACAACGCCTTTATAAACATTATTGGCAATCGTTACAACGAGCTCGACAGCCGCACCGACCTGCGGATGAAGGATGTGCGTACGAAGACCGACGACACCTACCGGACTATCGTAAAACGTATCGATGCCTTAATGGTGGTAGAGGGCGAGGCAGCTTACGCTCCGTTTGTAAACAAACTCAACCTCCGCATCGACAGCTACAATGCCAGCATCGCAAAGCGAGCTGCATTGAATGCGAAAAAGGCGGATGAGGAGAAAAAATAAAAACAATAGTTAAAAATTAAGACCAACCATTTTCTAAATTATATATGGTTGGTCATAAATACTCACATATATGAAAAAACTTAGCATAACGGATCAATTATCGTACAGTACTATCCGCATTGAATGTAAAACAAACACAGGAATATCAACTGGAACTGGATTCTTTTTTAATTTCTGTAAAACGCAGGATGGATTTATTCCTGCCATAATAACAAATAAACATGTAATTAAAAATGCGGAGACTTGTTCTTTGGTATTTACATTAAAGGATTCCAATGGAGATCCAATAGATCGCATCCATCATACCGTCAACATTACGGATTTCCAGATACCTTGGATACATCATCCAGATGCTTCTATTGATCTCTGCGCAATGCCTATCACATCTATTATTCAAATATTAGAAAGGCAACAAGTTCATATTTTCTATATCGGATTAGACGCATCTTTAATCCCCAGTTCTGATCAGTTAGCAAACTTTCAGGCTATCGAAGATATTATCATGGTTGGGTATCCGGATGGGCTTTGGGATCACACTAATAACAAACCCATATTTAGGAAAGGTATTACAGCTACACATATCAATAAGGACTATTTAGGTCAGAAAAATTTTCTCATTGATGCAGCCTGTTTTCCCGGGTCAAGTGGTTCTCCCGTATTAATTTACAACGAATTTGGGTATATGAAAGACAGTTTGTTTCAAATTGGACAACGCTTACTATTTGTGGGAGTTTTCTTTGCTATTCATCAACACCAAATTAATGGTGAACTAAAACTAATAGAACAAGCTATACAACCAGTTGCACAATCATACATACCAAATAACTTAGGATTAGTAATCAAATCAGAAGCGATTCTATATTTTGAAAAACACTTTAGTGAATCCATAAAATAATTGTACGTGAAACGCACGACAAGAGGCACGCGTTTTACTCCATACCCAAGGGTTGCCTAATAAATACAAGGCAACCCTTGTCTGATTAATAGCTCCTATAGTGAAGCCCACGCACTACATACGAGGTTATTCATTGTGAATCCCTACCGGCCACACAATCCACACTTATCCAAATATTTTTTTATCTCGGTAGCCACCAACCGGGCGGCATAGCCGTTCCAGTGGGTATCGTCGGGATGGTAGAGTAGCGCTCCGTTGCGGCGTTCGCGGTTATAGAGCGGCAAAATATTGAGGGTGCGGATACCAAGTGGATGCAATGCCGAGTCGAGCCGGAAAAGCAAGTCGGGCTGCGACGGGAATGGTACCAGATCGTAGTAAACCGTCTCTTTATTGGGCATCGGCAAAAAGAGAAAATCGATCTTCTGCGCATCGCAATACTGTTTGTACGACGTAATAACACGGGTCACCGACTTCAGGCGGGCATCGGCTTTGGCCAACGATTTTTTGCCCTGCAGAAACAACATGCGGTGGTCGACCGGCGACACCAATCCGGAGCCCTGTTGTTTATTGATGCGCGCCTGCGCCCAGCGGATGTCGTAAAAGCGGGTAAGACGGTCGTAAAAAGCATCGAAGCCAGTCAACCCGTAGAGTTTGCGCTTCACATTATACGACGCGGTGTTCACATCGAACGGACGGCTCAAATGGCCCGTCACCGGCTTAGGAACATTGCGTTCCACCATCGAGAATATCAGTAGTTTCGGTTTGTGCATAATGCCGTTTTGCATCAGAAACACCATGTCGTCGAGCGTAGCCGGAGCCATGTTGTAAATTTTCAACCGGTGACCCGTCATGGCGGTTAGCTGAGCCGTCAGTGTCTGATCCTGACTTAGTCCGGTACCGGCCACAAACGAATCGCCGACAATCAGCACATCCGGGTCGGCAATAAACCGGTCGTTCCGAAAGCCCCACTCATCCGTTTTCCACTCCACCCGTTTCTCTACGGCACGAGCCGTGTGGTGGCCCAGATCGCCCTGTTCCGTCATTTCGAGTGTAATATTGGGATAAAACGGACCCACACGTGGAATCTGACTCGAATAGCGCAAGCTCTCCCACAGACGGTAGGTAAAGAAATTGGGCGGCAAAATAAAAGCCTCCAGTATCCATACAAAGAGTATCGGCGAAGCAAACAACACGAATCGCTTCAAAAATCGTTTCATTTGTGGCTGCATCATACGTCTCAGAATTGAAAATAAATAAATTGCTGGCCGCTTCCTTTGAACAGGACAATCACAATAAAAACAGCGTAATAGAGGCTCCAGCGCCACACTTTGTGCGAATTGGTTGCCACGCCACCCAGCGCGTAGGGATACTCCCTACCCCGCCACTCGACAGCAAAAAAGAATACCACAAATATCACCGTCAGCCAGGGCCACACCTGCGGCAACGTAAACAACGACGCGTTGAATATACCGCCCAGATAAGAAAAAGCATGGCTCATATCTTCGGCGCGGAAAAAGATCCAGGCAAAAACAGCCAATGTAAACGTCAGCAACATCTCGCCGGCTTCGCGCCACGAAGGCAGGGCTCTTCCCTTGGCCACAATATCAATATGGTTACGGTTCATTTTGAACACCACCAGCGGCATCATAAACAGCGCATTGAGCGCACCCCAGACCACAAACGTCCAGTTGGCACCGTGCCAGAAACCGCTCACCACAAAAATGATAAAGGTGTTGCGAATCTTCATCCACATGCCACCCCGGCTTCCGCCCAACGGGATGTAGAGATAGTCGCGAAACCACGACGAGAGGGAGATATGCCAGCGACGCCAGAACTCGGCCATGTCGCGCGAGAAATAGGGATAGGCAAAGTTGCGCAACAGTTCGAAACCCAACAGGCGCGCCGTACCTAATGCGATATCGGTGTATCCCGAGAAGTCGCCATAAATCTGAATCGTAAACAAAACGGCACCCACCACCAGCGTACTGCCCGAATAGGCTTCGGAGTGAGTGAAAATCTGATTGGCATACTGCGCGCAATTATCGGCAATCACCATCTTCTTGAACAATCCCCACAATATCTGCTTCAGTCCGTCCACGGCACGGTCGTAGTTGAATTCACGCGGCCGCGACACCTGCGGCAAAAGGTGCGTCGCCCGTTCGATAGGCCCTGCAATCAGCAACGGAAAGAAGGAGACAAACAACGAATAGTTTACCAGATTACGCGTAGGCCTGAGCCGGTCGTTGTAGATATCGAAAATATAGGAAAGTCCGTGAAAAGTGTAGAACGAGATGCCCACGGGGAGAATAATGTTGAGCGAAGATATCTCGGTAGCAAATCCGACAGTATGCAATAACCCGGACAATGAGTCGGCAAAAAAGTTGTAGTATTTGAAGAAACCCAGCGAACCGATGTTGAGGGCAACACCCAACCACAACCAGAGCTTCTTTTCCTGCGGATTGGAAGCGTGGTAAATCAACAATCCGGACAGATAGCACAAAAAAGTAGATCCTGCCAACAGCAACAGAAAACGTATATCCCAGCAACCGTAAAAATAGTAACTGGCAATCAGCAGCAACCAATTCTGAGCTTTCAGCGACCTGCGCGCCGGAAACCAGTAAAGAAAGAAAACAATGCAGAAAAAGAACGCAAAGTCTATCGAGTTAAAAAGCATAAATCCACCGGATCTGAATTAAACGGAAAAAAGCACCACTCCCATAGCGGTAAGCGATGCTTTTTGTATCTTATAGTATGCAATTAGTCCAAAACAGTTACCCAGCCGTGTGTATCGGCTTCGTCACCATATTGGATGGCACGCAAATGTTCGTACAGTTTCGTCGATATCGGACCCGGAGTTCCGTCCTTGGAAATAACGTACGATGCGTTGTTATCGATATCGTCGATACGCGAAATCGGACTGATAACAGCCGCAGTTCCACATTGTCCGGCCTCTTCGAATGTAGCCAGCTCCTCTTCGGGAATCTGACGACGTTCCACCGTCATTCCGAAGTCTTCGGCCAGCTGCATCAGACTTTTATTGGTAATGGAAGGAAGTATGGAGGTCGATTTCGGAGTAACGTATGTATTGTTTTTGATTCCGAAGAAATTGGCAGGACCACATTCGTCCACATATTTTTTCTCTTTGGCATCCAGATACAAAACCGAAGAATAACCCATAGAGTGCGCTTTTTCGCCGGCAACGAGGCTGGCTGCATAGTTACCGCCCACTTTGAAAGTACCGGTTCCAAGAGGAGCCGCACGGTCGAACTGACGCAGGATAACCACCGGAGTAGTCTGAAAACCGCCCTTGAAATAGGGCCCTACGGGAGTGACGAAAATAAGAAAAAGGTATTCATCAGCCGGTTTAACACCAACCTGAGGACTGGTTCCGATGAGCAACGGGCGGATATAAAGCGAAGCACCGCTTTCGTATGGCGGAACAAAGCGTTCATTCAATTTCACTGCACGTTTCACGGCTTCTTCGAACTTATCGATAGGCAATTTTGCCATCAGAATACCATCCGATGTCGATTGCAAACGTTTTGCATTCTCTTCAACACGAAAAATCCGAATCTTTCCGTCCTTGCCTCTGAATGCTTTCAAACCCTCGAATGCCTCTTGTCCGTAGTGCAGACAAGTAGCTGCCATGTGTAACGAAATAGTAGTGTCGGTAGTTTCTTCAATCTCTCCCCATTGACCATTTTTATACCAGCAACGAATGTTATAATCCGTTGGCAAATAGCCAAATGAGAGATCCGACCAATTAATTGAATCCATAGTTATATTTGTACTGAAAATTTTTCTTACAAAGGTACCATTTATTTAGCTTACAGCAATGAAAAAACGGATTAATTCACAAAAAAAGCAAAGAACAAAACACTTACCACCAAAGCGTTCGTTTTTATAAAATATTTCCATAGCCACATGGTGCATCCGCTAAAAAAAGAATTATTTTTGCAAAAGACACGACAGGTTTTGCGGCGAAAGATTCCTTATTGATTTTCAATTACCTTTCACTTCAACTCACGTCAATCAATCATACACCAACGGATAAAATTTGCCCTCTGTCGATTTATCCTAACAATTGAATTATGCAACGACATTCAATTATCATTTTGACATTTCTCTTTTTCACTCTTTCCATCCACGCCCAAACCATTGCCGAAGGACAAATTCTGTTGAATAATCAACGATACTCCGAAGCATCGCATATCTTCTCTGCCATTTTAAAAAAGAGGCCATACGACGGCGCCGCCAACTATGGATACGGGCAATGTGAGAGTAAACTCGGCAACAAAGAGGAAGCAATCAAGGCTTTGCAAATAGCCGTAAACAAAAGAATCGGTGGAGCCTGCCCTCTTTTAAGCGAACTGTATTATGAACAATATTATTTCGACGAAGCGGTTTCGACTATCGAAAAGGGGCTGACACTGGCAAAAACGAACCCTGCCGAAACAGCCAAACTCAATAAGCTATTGATCAAAGCAAAAATCGGGGCTCAGCTGATGCAGCACGTCGAAGCCATAACGATAGTAGACAGCCTGCAGACGGCGAAAAACGATTTCTACAAATATTACTCCATGGGCAAAGATCTGGGGTCTGTTATCCCTACCAAACAGATTCACAAGGGTGCACCGGAAGGTGCCTTGGCCTACCGTTCGCAACGCGGCGACAGGGTCATCTTTGCCGACAGCCTTAAACATCGGTTGGGATTGTACGGTACCTTTCAGATGATCGACTCCTGGAGCGACCCCACCCCGCTGAGTGACATTGTAAACAGCACAGGAAACATCATCAACTATCCCTTCGTATCATCCGACGGGGTTACCCTCTATTTTGCAGCGCAGGGTGCTAATTCGGTAGGAGGTTACGATCTTTTCATCACCCGGTTCAATTCGAAGGACAACAACTACTATGCCCCGCAAAACATGGGATTCCCCTTCAATTCCACTGCAAACGACTACCTGATGGTGGTCGATGAGATCAACAATGTGGGTTGGTTTGCCACCGACCGTAACCAGCCCGAAGGCAAAGTAATGATATACAAATACCTGACCAATCCGGAAAAACGGCTGATACAGACGACCGACAGCGATTACCTGCGACTTGCGGCACAACTGAAAAGCTACCGGAAAGGAAAAAATATCAAAACGGTTCGCAATATTCCGGAACCGGAATCGGTTGTTTCGGCCAAACCTGGCATGAAGTTTCAGATCAACGATACCATTTTCTACACGTCGATCGGTCAATTTAAAAGCGAAGCAGCCCGTACATTGTATCAGCAAGCCGACTCGCTGGAAAAAGAGCGGCAACAGATGCAAAACGAACTAAACAAACAGCGGACACTCTACGCGAATGCCGAATCGGCAGAAGACAAAGTCAAGATTCAACCCGAAATATTACGCCTCGAACAACTGGCAAACGGATTGCTGGGCAAACCGCAGAAGATCTACTTACAGGCCCGCTTAACCGAACTTGAAGCGCTGAAAGCAAAACAATAAATCCGGAATGGAATTCACCTCCAGAGTAACATCGTACATCAAAACTCACAACCTTTGCCCTGATGGAGCCAAATTGATTGTGGGTGTCAGCGGAGGCGCCGATTCGGTAGCATTGCTTCATTTTTTGCACCACGCAGGTTATCAATGTCTGGTTGCCCACTGCAATTTTCGTCTCAGAGGCAACGATTCCGACGACGACGAGGAGTTTGTAAAAACATTGGCTGCGCAATGGCACCTGCCTTTTTTCAGCATCGGATTCGATACCAACTCGGTAGCTAAAACCAAGGGCATATCAATTGAGATGGCCGCCCGGGAGCTCCGCTACGAGTGGTTTGTGTCGTTAATGGCAGAACAAAAAGCGGCAGCTATTGCCGTGGCACATCACTTAGACGACTCCATCGAGACCTTCTTTATCAACCTTTCACGGGGAACGGGTTTACGGGGTTTGGTCGGCATCGCACCGCAGCAGGGCAACATCATCAGGCCGTTCCTGTCAGTTTCCAGAACAGAAATAGACAATTATCTGTCTGTTAATTTATTAAAGCATCGAACAGACAAGTCTAATTTCGATCAGCTAATCATTCGCAACAAAATACGGCACACATTATTACCTGTGTTCGAGTCGTTCAATCCCTCTTTCCGGCAAATAATGGAGGAGAATTTTACCCGTTTGGGAGAGCTCAACAACGTAACGAATAGTCTGATTGATGCATTTCGGAAAACAGCAGTCGTTACCCACAACGGTTATTGGTCTGTCGCTATTGACCAGTTGAAAGAGCAACAACCGAACATCCATTTTTATCTGTTCGAGTTGTTGAACCCGTACCATTTTAATGATGCCACGGTCAGCAACATCCTTGCAAACCTTGACGGAGAATCGGGGCGACAATATTTTTCGGCAACACACCGGGTCGTAAAAGACCGGAATCACCTGCTCGTATCTCCGCTAATGCCGGTTGACGAGACCGAATATATCATTCCGGCCGGAACATCGTCCGTCGAAACGCCAATCAGACTAACCTTGTCGGAGCCACTGGATGCCAACGGTTTCATTCTCGAAAAACAAAAAGAGATCGCTTGTCTCGATTTCGACAAACTGTCGTTTCCGCTCGAAATAAGACATCCGAAAGAGGGCGATTATTTTTATCCGTTCGGAAACCGGGGTAAAAAGAAATTGAGCGATTTTTTTATCGATCACAAATGGAATTTGCTCCAAAAAGAGAGTTGCTGGCTGTTAACTTCTGACAAACAAATTGTTTGGATTATCGGACATCGTCCCGACAATCGTTTCAAAGTGGACTCTGACACAAAAAAAATATTAAAAATCAGTTTTTTCCGAAATCTTGCGTGATTTCTAAAAAAGATGTATCTTTGCAACGCAAAACTTCACGAACTACTTCGTCTTTTGTACCTATCATTTGCAATAATCCCTTATTTATTTATAACAACACTCCGATTCTGAATAAAGAATCCGATCATAAGAATTTTTCGTGCTTAACGCGAAACCCACTACCAAAAACAATATGTATAATATTCTAGAACTGCGAGAGAAAGATCTTGCTGATTTGAAGGCCATTGCCAATGAAATGAAGATTAAACGCTTTGAATCGTTGTCAAAAGATGAACTTGTTTACAGAATTCTCGATGAGCAAGCAATTACAAGAGCCGCTGAAAAGAAAACCGAAACAAGTGACATTGATGATGCAAAAAAGCGAAGAACCCGCATGAAAAGCAACAATAAACCGGTTGCCGGCAGTAGTGGAGATTCTCAAAAACCATCGCAAAACACATCTTCTTCTCCGAAGAAAGACACAAACGGAGCCGCACCTTCCAAGCAGGAATCCTCTAAAGAAGCTCCATTCTCTCAAAATCAAAAACCCAGACAGCAGAAAGGCAAACAACAACCCAAACAGGAGAATGCCAAACCTTTGACTGTTACCCCAAAACAACCGGTTCCTGACACATCGGAAATAGTGATTGAAAGTACAGCCGACGAAACGGAACCGATCATCGCTCCTGAAGTACAGGTTATACCGGAAGTTCAGGCTATTGAGGCTCCCGTAGTAAATCAACCTCAGCCGAATAAACCGCAACGGCCACAAAACAACAACAACAATTCAAACCAGAATAATTACCAGAACAATCAGGGTCAGGGTAATCAGAAAAGACAGAATAACGAACCGGCCGAAAAACCATATGAGTTTGAAGGTATTCTGACCGGTTCCGGAGTATTTGAGCCGATGCAGGATGGCTACGGTTTCCTGCGCTCACCGGACTACAACTACTTCACCTCTCCCGACGACATTTACGTGTCTCAATCACAAATCAAACTGTTTGGTCTGAAAAAAGGTGACACTGTAGAGGGTGCTATTCGTCCTCCGAAAGAGGGTGAAAAATATTTTCCGCTCATTAAGGTAACAAAAATCAACGGTCGTTCGCCCGAATTTGTGCGCGATCGCCTTGCTTTCGACCACCTCACTCCTCTTTTCCCTGACGAAAAATTCAACCTGACCACCGGCAAACACGATCCGCTTTCGGTTCGCGTAGTAGATCTCTTCTCCCCTATCGGCAAAGGACAACGCGGTTTGATCGTGGCTCAGCCTAAAACAGGTAAAACCATCTTATTAAAAGATATTGCCAACGCTATTTCGGCCAACCATCCGGAAGTGTACATGATTATACTGTTGATCGATGAACGTCCTGAAGAGGTAACCGACATGGAACGCAGCGTAAATGCCGAAGTTATCGCATCTACCTTCGACGAACCGGCAGAACGCCACGTAAAAGTGGCCGACATCGTACTGGAAAAAGCAAAACGTCTGGTAGAATGTGGTCACGACGTTGTTATTCTGCTCGACTCCATCACCCGTCTGGCCCGCGCCTACAACACTGTTGCCCCGGCATCGGGAAAAGTATTGTCCGGTGGTGTGGATGCCAACGCGCTTCATAAACCGAAACGCTTCTTCGGTGCCGCCCGTAATATCGAACACGGAGGCAGCCTCACCATCATTGCAACCGCTTTGACGGAAACCGGCTCAAAAATGGACGATGTGATCTTTGAAGAGTTCAAAGGTACCGGCAACATGGAGCTGCAGCTCGATCGTAAGCTATCGAACAAGCGTATCTTTCCGGCCGTGGACATCATGTCATCAAGCACACGCCGCGACGATTTGTTGCACGATCCCGAAACACTTAACCGCATGTGGGTACTTCGCAAATACCTGTCGGATATGAATCCGGTGGAAGCGATGGAATTTTTCAAAGAACGTCTTGAGCGCACCGAATCCAACGAAGAATTTCTGGCAACCATGAACGGATAATTGCCTACACGAATAATTTCACTTTACAACAGAGCATACAGCCGTTTTTCGTCTTATGCTCTGTTCTTGTATAAAGGCCAATGTCACTACCTTACAACGATTACTCAACACGACTGCGGGAGATTCTCGGAATGCGGATTCAGAAAATTTCCATCAATGCCGGATTTACCTGTCCGAACCGTGATGGAAAAGTAGGGACCGGAGGATGTACCTATTGCAACAATCAAACCTTCAATCCCGATTATTGCCTGCACGAGAATAGCGTGACTCAACAAATTGCCGAGGGTATCGCATTTTTCAGAAAAAAGCATGACGAACAAAAACACCTCGCCTATTTTCAGGCATATACAAATACATACGGCGACATTGCACATTTGATCGATCTATACGAAGAGGCGTTGAGCTATCCGGATATCATCGGATTGGTAATAGGCACCCGCCCCGATTGTATCAACGATGAGCTGCTGGATTATTTTGAGGAACTTTCCCGCAAAAGCTACGTCATGATTGAATACGGCGTAGAATCGACGTGTGATGAAACACTGAAAGCCATCAACCGCGGACACGACTTCGCAACGGCGCAACGAGCCATCCGGGCAACCGCGCAACGGGGCATCCATACCGCAGCGCATCTTATCCTCGGCCTGCCCGGTGAAGATCACGCTACCCTCTTGTCACATGCGCATCAACTGTCGGAGTTACCGCTTACAGCTATCAAGCTACACCAGCTTCAACTTATCAAAGGCACAGTAATGGCGCAACAGTTTGCGATGCATCCCGAACAATTCCGACTATTCTCCGCAGATGAATATATCGACCTGTGCATCGATTTTCTGGAGCTATTGAATCCTGACATCTCCGTCGAACGATTTACATCCCAATCTCCCTCACACCTGTTGATCGCACCCGCTTGGAAAATAAAGAATTACGAATTCGTTGTGAAACTTCAGCGGCGTATGATTGAACGAAATACGTTGCAGGGACGATTGTACAACCCTGGGGCTTAGGCTTCCGTTACGACACAAAAAAAACCGACAAGAGCGAATCCGTCGGTTTCGGTATCAAAGTCATTTTGACTTTTTATTTTTGGCCTCCCACTATTGACTTACATCTTTAGGGTTCTTTTTACGGTTAATCTCATCGCGCCAACGAGCCGCCTCTTCATACTGTTCGTTAGCGACAGCGTGTTGCAACCGCCGCTCCAACTCTTCAAGCGAAGGATCTTCGTCGTCCGCTTCATCCGCCTCCGACTCCACCACCTCCGCCTCTTTCTCCTCTTCATCTATCGAAATGGCATACAGATCAAAGAGCTGCCGATCAATAAATATAGGACTGGAAGCCCGGATAGCCAGTGCAACCGCATCGGATGTACGCGCATCGATGGTAAGGGTCTTCTCATTACTCAACAACAGCAGTTCCGAATAAAAAATTCCCTTTTCAAAGTGATGTATATTGACCTCGATCAGTTCAACCTGAAACCCGGACAAAGCGCTAAGCATCAGGTCATGAGTCATCGGACGCGGCGTTTTAATATTTTGCAGCTGTAATGCGATCGACTCGGCCTCCGCATGTCCGATAATAACCGTTATGCGACGTTTGCGGCTCTCGTCACCCAATACCAGTGCATACGTATTTTTCTGCGTTTTACTGCTTATCAAACCCTGTATGGTCAATTTAATACGCGAACTCATAATTTCATGTTGAAAGTTTAAGCAAACATACTATTTTTTTCGCCTACTTCTGATAGTGCACCGACTATTTTTAATGCAGCAAAAAAAAACCGGCAGTTTCGCAACGAAAACTGCCGGTTGAAATGAATTAAAATGGTTATCCGCAAAGCGTACAAGTAATAGATGGCATTGAGAATTCAATATTACCGTCTGCTTGAGCTGACGGTGGAAGCAATAGGTATTTTTGCGGGGCTTTAGCCCAACTGCCATTCGGCTAAAGCCGTATCGGATTACAGAGCAGCTATCCGTCGGTTGAAACCGACGGCAATAATGTACATTATCCGGGATCCACCGTTTGCTTAGGACATCTTGCTTATAATCATATAGATGTATTCCAGATTCTTATTTTTCGTTTCGCTTTTGAACGTTGTAATAAATCTTCATCTGATTGGCAAGTATCTTGGTAAAACCCTTTACATCGTCGGCACTCCATGCGCGGTTCACTTCGCCGTATTCGCCAAAATCGGTTTTCATCAGGTCAAACGAACTTTCGATGCCAATTAAGGTATAACTGTACGGACGCAGCTGCATTTTGACCGTTCCCGAAACATTTTGCTGCGTGCTGGCAAGAAACTGTTCCATATCGCGCATCACAGGTTCCAGGTATTGAGCCTCGTGCAGAAACATTCCGTACCAGGTTCCCAACTGGTCTTTCCAGTATTGTTGCCATTTGGTAAGCGTATGTTTCTCAAGCATTTTATGCGCATTGATTATCAACAAAGCTCCGGCGGCTTCAAAACCGACACGCCCTTTGATACCGATAATGGTATCACCGATATGCATATCGCGCCCGATGCCGTAAGCTGCTCCGGCGGCTTCTACCGCACGAATAGCGGCGATTTTGTCGTCGTAAGCCACGCCATTTACACCGCAAATTTCGCCTTTACAAAAATCGATTGTAAGCAATTCGCCTTCGTGTTTGGTAATCTGGCTCGGGTATGCCTCTTCGGGCAGTGTCTGATCCGATTTCAGCGTCTCTTTTCCCCCCACGCTGGTTCCCCACAATCCTTTATTGATCGAGTATTCCATTTTTGCGAAATCTGCCACATACCCATGTTCTTTCAGGTAGTTGATCTCGTATTCGCGGGTCAGTGTCATGTCGCGGGTCGGAGTAATAATCTCTATTTCGGGAGCCAGCACCTGAAAGGTGAGGTCGAAACGAACCTGATCGTTACCGGCGCCGGTACTTCCATGAGCAACATATTTGGCTCCGATTTTTTTTGCATACTCGATAATGGCAATGGCCTGAAAAATACGTTCCGAGCTGACAGAAATCGGATAGGTTCCGTTGCGGAGCACATTACCGAAAACCATGTATTTGATGCTCTTTTCGTAGTACTCTTTCGTAACATCAAGCGAAGCATGAGTTGCAGCACCCAGTCTGAATGCACGTGCTTCAATACTTTTCAACTCTTCGTCCGAAAATCCACCGGTATTTGCAATTGCCGTATGAACTTCGTACCCTTTTTCAACCGATAAATATTTGGCACAAAACGAAGTATCCAATCCTCCGCTAAATGCCAAAACCACTTTTTCTTTCATGTATAATCTTTTTATATCTTACCCCCGCAAGCGAAAGATAATTGTTATTTTGCTGATTTTACTTTGACAATCTGTTTGTCATCCTTCTTTTTCGGCTTCGGAAAAAGCTGAGAAAAAACCTTTTTCCACGCGCTTTGCTGTTTCTTATCGGGTGTATGCTCTTCCGGATCGTACAACATTCCGGTACAAAGACACATGCGGTAATTATTGCGTTTCAGAATATCGAAATTGACACAAGCTTCACACCCTTTCCAAAACGCGTCATCATGAGTCAACTCCGAAAAAGTAACCGGACGGTAACCCAGCTCGGAATTGATTTTCATAACAGCCAAACCAGTGGTCAATCCGAATAATTTTGCATTGGGAAATTTCTCCCTCGACAAATCGAACGATCTCTTTTTAATTGCTTTAGCCAATCCCTGACCACGAAATTTTTCGACAACAATAAGTCCCGAATTAGCAACAAATTGTTTATCTCCCCAACTTTCGATATAACAAAAACCGGCAAATTCATTTCCTTCAGCCAATGCTATGATAGCCTTTCCCTCCAGAATTTTCTTTTCTATGTATTCGGGGGACCGTTTTGCAATACCTGTTCCTCGTTTTGCTGCTGCCGCACTAATAGTGTCCAAAATGGTATTTACATATTCCAAATGGCTCTTATTGGCAACCTCAATTTCAATTTTTGCTCCTTCTGACATTTTATAGTATACATTTATAAAAATAAAACTTGATGATAGGCAGCCACAGGCTACACTCTACGAATCAACAAATGCCTTTTTACATTGTTTTTTCTGCTTTTATTTCGGGAAAAAGTTCACTCAACAACGAAATTACATCTCTCCGCGATGATTTTTCATTGATTGCCAGAAAAATCGTATCATCTCCCGCAATAGTACCCAGTATCCGGCTATCGGCATAATTGTCGATACTCCAGGCCAACGCACTTGCAAAACCGGGACTTGTCTTAATTACGCCCATCGTTCCGGTAAAATCGATAGAGATGATCCCTCCGGGAATGCGGTTCGTCGTTTTCGAACTGCTCTTGACACGACCATACTCCACAACTTTGCTCGAAAGTGAATAGCGATAGCCGTTCACCGTCGGAATTTTTGCGACTTTCAATTGCTTAAGATCACGGGACAATGTAGCCTGAGTCAAATCGAAGCCACTTGTTTTCAAAACATTAAGCAGTTCATCCTGACTACTAATATTAAAAGAAACAATAATTTCTTTGATTTTGTCTAAACGGTCTTTCTTTCCCATTGTGAATTTTTATTCATTTATGGCTGCAAAATTATACATAATAAATGAGTAAAGCAAGCGCTTTTATGAGATTCAAACGATATTTTGCAAAGTTTTACAATAGCCCCTTTTCTGCGTTTATTTTTACTATTTTCAAAAAATATAGTTCTATGTATTGCATAGTACTATATTTTATATTATCTTTGCATCAAAAATAGAAACAAGATGAATGCTGAAAATGTAAAATCGCAAATGCGTAAGGGAATTCTGGAATATTGCATTCTGCTGCTTCTGGACAAAAAACCCTCGTATGCCCCGGATATAATCGCTTCGCTGAAAGAGGCTCAAATCATTGTGGTTGAAGGCACGCTCTACCCGCTTCTGACGCGGCTTAAAAACAGCGATCTTTTGTCATATCAATGGGAAGAGTCGAGTCAGGGGCCACCCCGCAAGTATTATTCCCTGACCGAACAAGGACGAATTTTTCTGGGTGAACTTGAAAAAGCATGGGATGAACTGACGGACACCATTAATTCCATCCGGAATCAAAGCAAAAGCTGAAATACGAATTAAATTTGTAAAAAACACAAAGCAGGAAGAACGTTTCCAAAACATTAAATCATTATGAAAAAAACGATTACAATCAATCTGAACTGTACTGTTTTTCAAATTGACGAAGATGCATACCAGACATTGAACGAATATCTGAATGCCGTTTCGCAACATCTACAGGAAGATGATGAACAAAACGAGATCATAAACGATATTGAAGCCCGCATCGCCGAGTTGTTTACCGAACGGCTTCACAAATCGGGTCAGGTAGTAACCATCGGTTTAGTCGAAGAGATCATCTCCATCATGGGACATCCGTCCGATTACGGTGACGAAAACGAAACGACTACCGAAAAGGGAGCCAAAGAGCCGGAAGGAAAATACAGATCAACATCCAAACGCATTTACAGAGACCCTGAAAAAGCCATATTAGGAGGAGTACTGAGCGGTTTTGCCATCTACCTGAACATGGACGTGGTATGGCTCCGCATCATTTTTGCTCTTTTAGTGATCTTTGGAGTCGGAACCATTATTCCTATTTATCTTGTACTTTGGTTGGTAATTCCCAAGGCCGAAACTACCGCACAACGCATGGAAATGCACGGAATTGACGTGACGATAGAGAATATCAAAGCCGAAGCCAGCAAAGTAAAAGAACGGTTTCAGGAGTATGTGAAACCCGAAAATATTGATAAAAAAAAAGACCAAATCAAAGCAAATGCCAGTAAAATAGGCAACTATGTTAATTCTAAAGATTTTCAGCATAATGTACATGATGTTGCCAACACTTCTACAAGGGTGGCTCATGGATTCTTTAAAGGAGTTTTCGCTTTCATTGCAGGGGTTGTCGGCCTGGCAGGGGCCATTATCGTTATTGGACTGGTTATTGCGCTAATCCTCTCATTGATACAGCCAAACTGGTTTTTCATCCACTTCCCGGACGAAGCCGTTGGCGCCTATTTTCTGACAACAGGTAACATAGCCATGGTACTTGTGGCACTACTACTCTTAATCGGAGTGCCGGTGTTCCTGCTATTCTACATTGCCATTAACATACTGTCCGGCGATATGCATCTCTCTTCCACCTCAAAGTGGGTTGCTTTGCTGTTGTGGCTTGCCGGGCTGTTTTTATTGGTTAGCCTCAGTTCGCAATTTGCCTATCTGCATTGGTTCTCCTGGTTATAAGTGCTCATTATAAATGTTGTGTAATAAAAGCAAGGCTGATTCTTTTGATAAGAATCAGCCTTGCTTTATTAAATGAGTATCGGATATGTCACCTAATTGAGTTTTATATCGTCTGAATTGAATTAAAAATCAGCGCAGCTAAAGGCATGACTTTTAGTATCGTCCGACCTTTCAGATCGTGAGAGTACAAGCTTTGCTCACGCGCAGGTCACCGACCTGCGGTTATGAAAATGGGGCTTTTCAAGCCAGTAGGCAAAATATCAGATACTCATATTCTATTATTCTCCTGCTACTTTAGGTATCCGGCTTCGCGGTAATATCTCTCGGCACCGGGATGAAGCGGCACACCGAAATTTTGCCAGACGGTTTTCGGATCATAGGTGTAAATCCGGATAAACCATTTCAAGGCACCGTGATTCGCATCAATAGCTTTCGCCACATCATAAGCCGCTTGTTCGGGCGTATCGTCGCGTGCAAAAACAGCTTCACCGGAGCGTCCCAGCGTTTTAAAACGACGGTTAACGCCTTTAAGTAAACCGTAATGCACTTCCACCATCTCGGCATCCTCGTTTTGTTGGGCTATCTGCTTCAGCAGCTCTTCGGGTAATTCCATAAAATAGAGATCGAACTTTTGGCTCAGGATTGTCCATGAAGAGGATTCGGGATTAAGAGCCGGGCTTGCCAAAAAGCCGGCTACCAGATCGAAATTACCTTTGAGAGCCTCATCCATGCTTACGCCTATCTTTCCACCCCATGCCTTGATGTCGTCCGTCGTGATGCCGTAATAATTAAGAATCGTCATCATGTTGGCATCGGCACCCATAATCCGCACCGGCAAATGCTGTTGTTTGATCCGGTTAAAATCTTTTATGCCCGATTCTTTTCGCACGGCAATCAGATAATAAAAAGGATCTTCGAGCTTTGCAATCAAACGAAGGTTTTTATAGGCCTCTTTGGCTCCGCTACCCTGATATGCCGAACTCAACATGGCACTGGATGTTAATCCGAAATCGACACGCGCATTGAGACGAACATTGACTCCATCTTCCAGATTCGCTTCATCCAATGGCGGCGGATAATCGTGCTTAGAGACTAATCGCGGGCCATACGACCGGTTGCAATTGCGGCAAATAATAACCGAATAACCATACGGTTTCATCGATTCCTGCACAAAATCGCCCAGTTCGCCCCACGGACAACCGCTGTCACACGCCCCGGCAATCACCGGACGCTTGACATCCCATCCCGTTTTGCCGACATCAATGGTCTCTTGCGCATGAACAGCAGCAAAGGGGCACATCGTTGCCAGCCATAAAAGCGTAACGGAAATCAATCGCGTTGTTTTTATCATCTGTTCAATCAGTTATAAGTCAATTAAAAACAGGAACAGGCACCGCTGCCGGTAACGATTCTGCCGGCTTTCCAAAAGCAGTAAATTCGATAACACCCAATGGAGTCGTTCTGGGCCAATTAGTTACGGTAAGCCGCACAAACCGACACTTTACCGGAGAGATTTCGTCGAAAATAGTATTGCGAGAAACCGTATTGTTTGTACGGTCGAGTGCTGTGACATATTTCTTACCATCCAGCGATACTTCTATTTTGTATTGATAAACATCCGGAGCCTGGCTCGTGTTGGCAGCCGGCCGTCCAAAACCGCGGCGACCACTTTTAAACATCAGGCGCACCCCGTCAACTGTAAATAGTTGTACCACATCGAAGCGCGTGGCGGGAGAGAGTTCTATCGTCAGCGAAGGCAGTGTATCGGCAGGCAACGGCTCCCACAACGTACCACTCGAATTATCCACGGCATAGGCGGCATACCGGCCGGGTTGTTCGGACGAAAATTTAGAAAGCGCGTTCATCGCACGCACCTTATTGATCGTTACCGGAATAGAGCCGCTATTTCCCTTGGCAGGATCATTAACGACGCCGGGTGCCCATTGCGGCGTATCAGTAATTTTCACCGACATATTTCCCGCTTTATCGAAGGTGACACGATCCATTCCGATTCGGCGTCCACCGGGAGGATTAGAAAGAACGATGGTATAAAATTGCCAAAGATTACCGTCAGGCCCCTCCACAATGCTACCATGCGCCGTACCGGTAACAAGTCCTTCGGTTTTACGAAGCAACGGATTATTGGGCGCGTATGTAAATGGCCCCAAAGGCGATTTGGCGGTATAATACCCTTCGGCATAGGTTTTCCACTGCGTTCCCGATGCCGAATATTGCAGATAATAGGTTCCCTTGTGTTTTTGAAGCCACGGGCCTTCTATCCACGCCACACCGGTATATTCGTTCATCTCGCCGTAACGCTCCCAGTCGTGTTTGTTATTGAATCCGAAGAGATGCTTTACGGGCCCCGCAAAGCGGCTGATATCGTTCGGATCGAGCGGAACAACGTAAATTCCGCTGACCCCACGACCGGGATAATAGAGATACGGCTTGTTGTCGTTATCGACAAAAATATCCACATCAAAAGCGCCGTTCCAACCGCCCTTCACATCCGGAGTATTCTTCCACTCTCCGATGCTCGTATATGGCCCGAGGGGATTATCGGCTTTGTATACCGGACAATCATTGCCACACATATAAAAACTGCCGTTATACTTCACCACGTGCGGAGCAACCGGAACGTTATCGACGTGATGAAAAGTCCAGTTCAACATATCATCCGACACCCAGCCACCGCCGCCGGTGCAGAACATGTAATATTTTCCCTGCTCTTTGATCACCGTCACATCGCCGGAAGCCTCTCCTCCCGGTGCGGTGACCATCGGTAGCGGATTGCAATAACGGGCAGCCGTCCCGACTACCGGTGCTTGCGCGTGAGCAGACGACGCAAACATTCCGGCAACAATAACCGGGATGACCAACAATTGGTATTTCATGGTTTACAGACTAATAATTGACTACTTTGCCCACGCAGCGCCTTCCGGCGTACGTCGCCATTCGAAGTACGAATCGAGCACTTTCAACGATTCGGCACTGGGCACCGGCCCTGTATGCGGAGTCTGTTGAAAATACATCAGCACAGGCTTGGCATCGCTGAATGCAGGCCAATGAGGCAACCCAGCACCATTGGGATCGCCGTATTTTGCAAAATTGGTCCAGTAGGTAGCCATTGCTTCCGAGATTTCCAGATCAGTTTTGGATGTCTGCGGATTTTTGGAATCGAGGTGTTTGAACACGTAAGCCACCTCTTGTCCGTGAGGAGAACCGGCACCGGCCCGGGGCGATCCTTCCGGATAATAGGGATGTTGATCGAAATAGTAGTAGAACACTTTCGATTTTCCGGTTTGTGCCTGCAAGCGAGCCCAACTCCATGTTTGCCATCCGAACGCGGCATCGCGCGCCAAATCGCGGGCTGTTTTAGGAACTGTAGTTTCGCCTACCGGATATGCTTTGATCAACGCATCGGCAAATTTACCGTACCGGGTTTTCACGCCGTTGATGTAGTCCTGCGGTGTTTTGGGAGGAGAAAAACTGGCACCTTCGTCGGAGTTATAACCCACCAAAATGGCAACATCGTTGTATTTACCTGCTTCATAGAGCTTATGCTGATCGTCGGGGATCACATATCCATCTACAATGGGCCAGAACATGCCCAGGCCACGGCTGGCAGGTAATTTATCGGGCGCAATTTTACGCAGTTCGGCAATAGATGCAACACCTGCATTCTTCATATAGGTAGCTCCATCGCGTTCGGCATCTTTCAGCCGTTTCATGTTCTCGCCGGGATAGGTTATTGTTTGACGCGAAGGACCGAACGAACCACCGCTTTCAGAGATAGCGCCGGTAAACAATCCTTTTGCCTGGGGCGACGCACACAACATGCTGACGGCTATACCACCGGCTGATTCGCCGAAGATGGTCACTTTATTGGGGTCGCCGCCGAATGCAGCAATATTCTTCTTAATCCATTTCAAACCGGCAATCATATCGAGCAATCCGTAATTGCCGGAGACATGATTCGGGTTTTCGGCGCTCAGTTCGGAGTGAGCAAAGAAGCCCAGTTGCCCCACCCGATAAGCGATACTGACCAAGACAACGCCCTTCTTAGCCAGGTTTTCACCGCTGTAAGGCCATTCGGATGTCGCTCCGGCTCCAAAGCCTCCGCCATAAATCCATACGAACACAGGCACCTTCTCTTTTGCCGATTTGGCCGGAGTCCAGACATTCAGGTAGAGGCAGTCCTCGCTTTTCCCCGAAGGTGGATTTCCGCCCTGTATCGGGCCGGGAGCGAATTTGACGGTCTGTTTCACACCTTGCCATTTGGCCCCAGGTTGAGGAGCTTTCCAGCGAAGATTGCCGACAGGAGGCGCTGCGAAAGGGATTCCCTTGTACACCGTCAACCCATCTTCAAACGTTCCTTGTACCGTCCCATCCGTGGTTTTTACCGGAGTGGGCCGTTGGGCGTTCATGAAGCCGACAGAGAGCATCAGCAACGACACAACCAGAGTGAATTTGTGTTTCATGTTGTTTCGAGTTTATTTAGTTGATAATTAGATCTTATGATTATCTGAGATGTCACCTAATTGAGTTTTTATATCGCCTGAATTGAATTAAAATCAGCACAACTAAAATCGACGTAGTCAAAGGCATTCCTTTTAGTATCGTCCGACCTTTCAGGTCGTGTAGGTACTAGCTTTACTTACACGCAGGTCACAGACCTGCGGTTATGAAAATGAGGCTTTTCAAGCCATTAGGAAAAATACCCGATACTTATTTTGGTTTTTATAACTGATTGCTATTTCTTTTTCTCCAATATTCCAATGGTAAATATACCGGGTAACCCGCTATTTTTCTCCCTCTTTTTTCAAACAGAGAGATTTTGTCAGAAAATTCAGGCAATAATGACGGCTTTCAACTATCGCACAGTAACCGGCTTGCAATCATAAAGAAATACAATAATATCGATTCAATTTTCAGCAAAGCAACATCGTAAAAGCCTGTTTATGCGACATGCTTCCACCCTGCCGTAGCCGACAGCGCTATTCCGAAAAATACAATCAGGATTTGTGGTTGATTGATAGTTTTTTAACCATCGGAAGTTAAGTAAAAAACAACGATAAAACAAGTTGAAAATGAAGCACAAACAGTTCTTTTTTTCAACAGTATTTCATCCGGGTCAAGCGAAAGTCCACACTAAGTTATGGCCCAAAGAAAAAATAACAACAATCAATAGGGGTAAAATCATCGTCTGTTGTCATAGTAGAAAAGGAACTTCCATTTTTTGTGTCGCAATCGTTAATATGTACCTTTGCAAAAAAAATATGATTATCTGTTCAAAACAGACTATTACGATCATAAAGTAACCGACATTCAGCGTGATTGAACCGAGAAAAGACATTGTAGCGGCGTTGCGACAAGGTGATTCGGTAGTCTTCGAACAATTGTTCGAAGATTACTACGAACGTTTGTGCAACTATGCCAACTCTTTTCTCGACGATATAGACGAATCGGAAGAGGTTGTCCAATCCACGTTTATTACACTTTGGGAAAAGAGAGACAAGCTGGATATTCAGATTTCGGTAAAATCGTATCTGTATCAGGCGGTGCACAATCAGAGCCTCAATAAAATAAAACACGACCGGGTAAAACAGTCCCATTTCGAATACATCACCTATCAGAACAACGTGGAAGCGCCCGACGGTTATCAACACATGATCGAAAAAGATCTGGCCGAAAAGATCCGTATCGCGGTGGAATCGTTGCCTCAGCAATGCAGAATGGTGTTTACGCTAAGCCGGTTCGAGAATCTATCGTATGCCGAAATTGCCGCGCAACTGAACCTGTCGGTAAAAACGGTCGAGAATCATATGGGGAAAGCGCTACGCATCATGCGCACCGAACTATCCGATTATTTACCGTTGCTTATATGGCTATTCCTTCCTTACTTTTAATTTATCGATTCATTGATTGCAGAAGATACACATATTGACCCCATTATTGCACGATTCCTCGCAAACGAAGCATCGCCGGAAGATATCCGTCTGTTGAACGAATGGATGGCTCTGGACGATGCCAACAAGCGCTATGTGGAGCAGGTGAAATGGTTGAACGACAAAGCGGCCTCTTCGTGCCACTATGTAAAGGTTGACAAGGTGAAGGCCTGGGAGAAAGTAAAAGCCCAAACCATCGACTCCGTACCGGTAAAACCGCGCTCATTTCCATGGATGCAATCGACATGGATGAGAGTAGCCGCGGTCTTCATTCTCGTATTGGGATTTGCATCGTTAGGCTACCATTTCTGGTCGCTTTCGGAGAAAAACACCATGCAGTACAACATTGCTTCTGCGGACGTTTCGGTCAACAAAACCATCGGCGATAATGTACAGGTATGCCTCAACCGCCAGACCACGATAGCCGTAACGGAAAACAAAAAGAAGAAAACGAAAGAGCTGCAACTGTCGGGAGAAGCCTTTATTCAGGTAAAACATGCGAAAGAGGAGCAATTGATTGTCAAAGCCGGAGAGACGCAAATTAAAGACATCGGCACCTCATTCAATGTAAAAGCACGCCCCGGTAGCCCTACAGTAGAGGTCTTTGTGCAAAATGGAGAGGTGATCTTCTTCACGACCGACCAATCGGGCATCACACTCAAGCAGGGAGAAACCGGCATTTTCGATAACCAAACAAAACAATTCCGCAAACTGGCGATGTTCAACCCCAATGTCGATGCTTACAAAACGCACCGGTTCGTATTTATGGATACCCCTTTGAGCGAAGCTGTAAAAGAGATCAATGCCGTCTATCCCGGTGCCATTACAATCAAAGATCCTCTTATTGGAACAAATACAATTACCGTCACTTTTGATAATGAACGAATCGATGCCATGGCATCCGTGCTGTCGGAGACGTTGGGATTGCAACTTACCAAATCCGGCCACGGATATATTTTACGCTAACAGACATGTCGATAGTTACAATCAGAAAAAAGCTACTTTTCGCGCTCCTGTTCCTGACCTCATGGCAGTTTCTCGCTGCCCAATCGACATCCGACTCCTACCTTGAACGCAGAGTAACGTTGGCCGCAATCAAACAACCCATCGAAAAGATCCTGAATCAACTATCGGAGCAGGTGGGTTGCGTTTTCTCGTACAGTACAAAAAACGTCAATGTGCAAAAGACAACCACTCTAAAAGCGACAAACAAGCCGGTAAAAATTGTTTTGGATGAAATGTTCGACAATCAGGTAGGATATATAACACGGGGAAAATATATCATTCTGAAACCGCTCAACGACCACAAATCAACAAAAACGACCGTTTTGGAGGGATATGTATTCGACAGAAAAACCGGACGGCAAGTGGCCGACGCCAGTGTGTACGACAAGAGAATGACGTTATCGGCCATCACAGACCAACACGGCTATTTTCGCATCGAAGTCCCCCGTAAACAGCCCATTCCCAATCTACAGATCAGCAAGGAGGGTTATACCGACACCCTGCTGTTAACCGCATCATCCGGTTCATCATTGCACATGATGACTCTAAATTTAGATGAAAACCGTCGCAAAAAGAGCCGTTTACCGAAATTTATTCCACAATGGCTTTTGCCTCACAAATTAAAAATCCACACGGCCAACCTCACCGATTCCATTTTCCGGAAAGTACAGTTTTCGCTGTTTCCAATGGTGAGTACGAATGCCTTGCTGACCGGTAACACGCAAAACGATGTCTCGCTCAACCTTACGGTGGGTTATGTTTATGCCATCCGCAAATTTGAAGTAGGCGGCGCTATCAATATAGTGCGTACCAATGCCAGCGGTTGCCAGCTTGCCGGAGCGGGAAATATTGTCGGAGGAACGGTATCCGGATTTCAGGGAGCCGGAGCATTCAATGTCGCCCGCACCGCGTCGGGAGTACAAATTGCAGGTGCAGTCAACGTCGTATCTGAAAATGCAACCATGCAGGTGGCAGGGGCTTTCAATTCTGCCCGAAACAGCGACCTTCAACTATCGGGCGCAATCAATCTCGCTATGGATACAGCCGATGTGCAGTTGAGCGGAGCGATGAATATTGCAAAAGAGAACAAAGTGCAGATTTCAGGAGCGGTCAACATGGCGCAGGAATCTTCGGTACAGCTGAGTGGTGCGGTAAATATTGCGCCGAAGAGCGCTACAACCCAAATTACCGGTGCGGTTAACATTGCAGGCAAAAGCAATGTTCAAATTGCGGCGGTAAATATTGCCCGGCACTTCAAAAACCTGCAACTGGGAGTTATAAACATTGCCGATTCATGCTCAGGCATTCCTCTCGGACTATTCAGCTATGTGAGGTCGGGCTATCACCGACTGGAAGCATCCATTGACGAATCGTCGTTTGCCACCATTGCCTACCGATCTGGAGTACAGCGATTCCACACCTTCTTTGAAGCCGGGATTGCCACCAAACATATGCCCGACAGATTGTTCACGTGGGGATATGGCATCGGAACGTCGTTGGGAAAGACACCGAAGATGCTTGTCGACTTCGATCTGTCGGTGCGCCAGTTTGCCACCTCGCACGCGTTTCTGCAAAACGGAAATCATTTCAAGCTTTACTGCGGCATCGACCGAAAAGTCGCCTCCCGATTGTCTATTGCCGTCGGAGTTGCCTACAATATGCTGGTATATAAAAACAGCGAGGCCAACCAGCAAGCCTACTCCTCAATCGCCCCCTACACGCTCACCAACAACATTGTGGGGAGCAATACCTGCCTGAAATCGTGGATCGGCGGGAAAGTGGCACTGCGCTTTTTGTAGTATTTTTGAAAAACAATCCGATTTTTTACCGAAGCAATAGGGGTATGTTGTTTTAAGGTTGTCATAGAGATATAATTCAAAATAAACTATCTCATGAAGCTTAAAGCAACAATTACCGTTCTTATTGCGTCTGCTTTTCTCTCTGTCGAAACAGGCAACGCGCAAACAATCAATACTCAAAAACACGAATCCGACTCGATTCGCAGAGCCATGCAACTATCCTTTCTTCCCTACATCGGCACGGATGGCAGATCTTCCGGCAAGGTTGACTGTCATGTTTCATTCAACATTCTGGCCGGAACCATCCGCAGCGTCGATGGTTTTGAAATGGGAGGTCTGCTCAATATGGAGCGTCGCGATGCCGGGACTTGCCAGCTGGCTGGCATCGGAAATATCGTTGGTGGCAAAACAAAAGGATTTCAGGCATCCGGCATTTTCAACCAGTCGGGCAGCGTAGACGGTGTGCAGATGGCTGGAATCGTAAACAACACCCGAAAGATCGATGGCGTACAAATGGCCGGCATTGCAAACAACAAAACAGAGGGAAATTGTCTACAAATGGCAGGTATCGCAAACAATGCGCAACATGGTAAAAACTCTCAGATAGCAGGTATCGTAAATACTGCCGACTCCGCCAGCATACAAATCGCCGGTATTGCAAATTATGCCCGTAACGTAAACGGTACGCAAATAGCAGGTTTGGTAAACGTAGCAAAACGGGTAAAAGGTTGTCAGATAGGAGTCATCAATATCTCCGATTCATGCGGCACTTCTATTGGAATTATCAATATCGTAAAAAATGGCATCCACCAACTCGACATTTATGGTGACGAACTGTTTTACAGCAATATCGCCTTTCGTTCGGGGACCTCAAAGCTATACACGTTACTGACTGCTGGTATCCGTCCCGACAACCTGAATGCACCTCTCTGGACATACGGTTGGGGTATCGGTACTTCGTGCGCCGTTGCACGCAAAACAGCGCTCGATTTTGAAGGAGTATTCTCACATATCGTAAAAAAAGGCGATTTCCGAAACAATTTTCTGTACAAGGTCGGCGTAAACCTCGATCAGAAACTCGGCAACAAGACAGCGCTTATCGTCGGGCTCACCTATAATTTTCTTTCAACCGACACACATAGCCCCTATTACAGCACTACATATTCCGACATGGCACACTACTCGTTTACAGACCATACCTATAGCCGGTATAACCTGAAAAGCTGGTTGGGTGTGAAAGTGGGCTTGCGATTCTTTTAACACAGATATCTGATAATCGGTCCGACTTGTTCGGATACCAAGAGAGAGATTGCCATCTGACCGACAAGAGGCAGTCTCTCTCTTTTTCGTTCACACGCAAACAATTGCTATCCCGGCAAAAATCGTTACTTTTGCAACAAAATTGTATCTATGCGTATTGATATTGTTACCGTTCTGCCAGAACTACTGGAAAGTCCTTTGAATCATTCGATTGTAAAGCGTGCCCAAGACAAAGGTTTAGTCGAAATCGAGGTGCACAATTTACGCGAATACTCGAACGACCCGAAACATCACCGTGTCGACGATTATGCTTTCGGGGGCGGTGCAGGGATGGTTATGCAGGTAGAGCCTATTTTCAGAGCCATCACGGCGCTAAAAGAAAAATACGCATACGAAGAGGTAATTTACACCTCTCCCGATGGGGAGAAGTTCAGCCAGCCGCTGGCCAACAGGCTATCAATCGGAGGTAACCTGCTGATCCTGTGCGGACACTACAAAGGCATCGACCAACGTGTACGTGATCATTTGATTACCAAAGAAATATCCATTGGCGATTACGTTCTGACCGGAGGTGAACTGGCTGCCGCGATAATGACGGATGCTATCGTTCGCCTTATTCCGGGAGCAATCGGAGACGAACAGTCTGCCCTCTCCGACTCGTTTCAGGACAACCTGCTGGCACCGCCGGTTTACACCCGACCGGCTGAATTCAACGGCTGGAAGGTTCCCGATATTTTGCTTTCGGGGCACGAGCGCAAGATACAGGAATGGCAACTACAGCAATCGATCGAACGCACCCAACGCCTCCGCCCCGATTTGCTCGACTGATGATACTGGGATATTTAGTTTTCGTCAACCTGTTGAGCGGATTGTTGTTTTGGAAAGACAAACGAGCCGCGAAAAACGGATCGTGGCGGGTTCTGGAAGCACGGTTGCACTTGCTGGAATTGCTGGGAGGCGTATTCTGCAACTGGGTGTTAATGTATGCGATACGTCACAAGAACAGGAAATTCAGTTATTACGCCATAACATACCTGCTACTCATCGCGTGGATAGCAGTACTGATTTATTTTCCAAAAATAGTCGTATAACAAGCAAGAAATAAACACAATGATAAAAACAGGAATTATAGGAGGCGCCGGTTACACGGCCGGAGAGCTGCTCAGGTTACTGATTAACCACCCGCAAGTAGAAATTACCTTTGTGCATAGCGAAAGCAATGCCGGAAACAAGATCACGGCCGTCCACAGCGGTTTGCTGGGAGAAACCGATCTGGTCTTTACCGATAACCTGGCACTGCTACCCGCTATCGACTTGCTGTTTTTCTGCACGGCACATGGCGATACAAAGAAATTCATCGACAGCCACGAACTACCGGCCAACCTGAAAATCATCGACCTATCGACCGACTACCGGGCCAAACGTGCCGATCACGATTTCGTGTACGGTCTGCCCGAGCTGAATCACGATGCGATTACCCGGGCACAGCACATTGCCAACCCCGGATGTTTTGCCACAGCCATTCAGCTGGCAGTATTGCCCTTGGCAAAAGCAGGTTTGCTGAACGAAGTTCATGTAAACGCCATCACCGGTTCGACCGGTGCCGGTGTCAAGCCCGGAGCAACCACCCACTTCAGCTGGCGCAACGATAACATTTCGGTTTATAAAGCGTTCGAACATCAGCATCTCGGCGAGATAAAGCAATCGATCAACCAGCTACAGACTTCGTTCGAAGCTCCGGTCAATTTTATTCCCGTTCGCGGTGATTTTGCACGGGGCATTTTCGCAACCGTATATACCGAATGTGATCTCTCGCTCGAAGAGGCTCAAAAGTTATACAACGATTTCTATGCAGGGCATCCATTTACTATTGTTACCGACAGCAACCCGGATCTGAAACAGGTTATCAACACGAATAAATGCCTGCTCCACGTTGAAAAGCATGGCAATAAGCTGCTCATTATCTCAGTCATCGACAATCTGCTGAAAGGCGCATCCGGGCAAGCCGTTCACAATATGAACCTGCTTTTCGGCCTTCCGGAAACCACCGGACTGAAATTAAAACCGGTAGCCTTTTGATTTACCGCATAAATTCAAAAATAAAACCCCGAAGATGCAGGCTGCTCTCTTCGGGGTTTTATTTTAGTAACTTCTATCGGAAGATTTTTCCGGCTTCTTTATCAGTTCTTTGGGCTTTTGCTTATCCAGCGGCAATCCGGCAGGATCCCAATCCTGCTCGATATCGAAATTGGCACGCAGGGTAATTTTCGAGGGGAAATAGTAAACCTGTTCGGGATCACGTTTTTGTTTATAATTTCCGGTGTCCCATTGTCCGTTCCCGTTGGCATCGATATACATTCGCAAATAGTAATCGTCCGGCATCAAATAGCTAAACGTATTCTGCGTCGGTTTGGCTTTGAGCGTTTTTATTACCTCGTCCCTGTTGTTGAGCAACTCCAATACTGTATGCTCTGTAAAAGGCAAAAGATTAACTATCAGCGAAGAATACTCTTCCAACGCCCTTACTCTGAACGATTGCTTATACGCAGCACTTGGCAATCCCTTCCAGCTGGTAAACATAGCCGAATCGATCTCCAGTTTATAATGCGTATCCGGTTTCCATGCATACGCAATGGAATAGGCCGTTCCCACATCATCATCCCGCCTGAGACGAACCGGTGTTGGTTTCCAAACCGTATCGACTTTTACAAAAAGATGCAAACGGGACGAGTCTATCCGAATGACCGGAGATTCAAACCTGAAACGTATCGATTTGTCAATATCCATATCCACCATCAGGTTAGCGGTAATATTCCACGTATCAATCTGTTTCTTCACCTCTTTCTTACCTTTGCTCTTGGTGTTAGCCAACGATCGTTTGGGATGAAAGAACTTAAACAGAAGCGTATCGGTTGTCGATACCAGCTTACCTACCGAATCCGATTTATTATATGTCAAAGCCATTTGCAGCGTATCCATTTTAGCCGCGACCGTATCCCGCATCCAATAAACCAACGTATCGTTTTTCAGACTACGTTGCAATAAAGGCGGTTTTTTCCATGTAAAATTGAGCGGTTTAAGTACAGGAAGCGTATCGTTTCTGGCACCAAACAAAAGCACTATTTTATCCTGCATGGGACGTTCGCTCTTCAATAATCGTTGACGCTGAAACTCCTCTTTGTAATATCGCAACACCAACGTATCGGGCAAAAAACGAACATATGGCACCTGCTTAATCGTGTCTATCTTCATCGAATCGGTACGGATAGTATCGTTCCGCACATCCATTTTGAAAGAGGTATGTACCGGTTTCGGATAAACGGCGACCCCTTCGGCCGGCTGATCGAAATAGAAATTACCGTTCTGATCACTCAAGGCAAAAACCCGGTAATTGCCATCGTGAATACCCCGGATGATAAAGGTCCCTTTTTCTCCTGATTTTGCCACACGTAATAACGGAATGCGTGTAAAAGCAGAATCGTTCAAATTCTGATGGATTCCGGTTATTACATTCGGCACCGGATCGAGCGTACGCGCATCCAGTACGGTACCCGCAATCTGCATCGTATCGATAGACGCACCGGTCGAAAAGCTGAAAGCAAAATTATGCAGTATATTTTTCTCATTATTATCGGCCAAAGCATCTCCAAAATCGACCGTATAAGTCGTATTGGCTTTCAGCGAATCGTTCAACACGATAGAAACCCGTTTGCCGATAGCTTTGATCGAAGCCGGTTCGATTTGAGCCGGCGAAATCACCACCTTCTCCGTCGGATTCGTCAACTGCACGAACTCGTCGAAATAGAGATCGATATGGCGGCTTTTCACATTGACCTGCTCCAAAGAGGGGACACTTCGTTCCAATACCGGAGGAGTAACATCTTTGGGGCCACCGGTAGGCCCGGTACCCCGGTTTGCGCACCCCACCAATAAAAGGCTAAATATAAGGGCAGAAAAGAGTCGGAAAATATTCAATTGCAATCCCATGTAGAAAGGAAAAAACAGCGTAATTAATTAAAGCACAAAAATACGAATGTTTTTCGATTTCCGGTGATCGATTGCACGGACTGATGGCTTTTATTAACAGGAGAGAAAAACCGGTCTCCATTTCATCTAAAACGGGTACAATAAGGAAAAAGCCAACCGGGTTGTTTTTTCTTAATATTAACATCGTCCACGTTAGACTTTTTTCTATCTTTGTCTTCTATATTATGAAGATTCGCTGGAAAATAGTATTCATTTCAATCGGCTGTTTATTAGTCTTTTCTTATCTGATTTTTGCCGGTATTTCATTTTCAGACAAACTTTCGTCTGAGGTGTGTCACGGTGTGCAGGTTACTGTGGAAGACAGTTCGCAGATCGGATTCATCACCTCGAAAGAGGTTTATCGTTTGCTCGAAAACAGAAATCTGAACCTGATCGGCCAAACGATGAAACAGATCGACATCAGTAAAGTGGAACGGGAGATAATGAAAAATCAATACATTAGCAAAGTGGATTGTTATAAAACGCTCGACGGAAATGTCAAAATAAGCGTTTGGCAACGAAAACCTATTTTGCACGTAATGACCACAGAGAATTACTATCTGGACGATGATTTTCACAAGATGCCTTTCGTTCCGGGATATTCGACCTATGTTCCCGTTGTTTCGGGTACCGTCAGTCAGGCATACATTCACAATCAGTTATTCCCATTCATCCGCTTTCTGCAAAAGGACGAATTCTGGAATGCTCAGGTAGATCAGATTTATGTACAAAACGATTCGACGGTTGAGTTGGTTCCCCGTGTGGGCGATTATATTATCAACCTGGGCGCAATAGACCGGTACGAGCAAAAGCTCGGCAAACTGATGACTTTATACACAAAAGCATTCAATACAATCGGTTGGAACCGCTATTCGTATATCGATCTGCAATACCGCGACAAGGTAATATGTACAAAAAAAACGAATGACCCTGTTCCCGAAAACCCACAGGTAGAAGGTAGCGAACCTATACAATAAGCAAACGACAAAACTATGGATACAAACAATATATACGTTGCCCTCAATATCGGAAGCTCCGAAATTACAGCGATGGCTGCTCAAAAGAACGACGAAGGGCAGTTACGCATTTTAGGAGTCGAAACCGGAACTTCGGAAGGAGTTCGTTACGGAGAAATTATCAATCCCAGTAGTACCAGCGCCGTGGTAAACCGACTGCTGAAGCTGCTGCAAAACCGCATCGGTCGTGAAATCGGACAGGTATATGTCGGGCTAAACGGACGATCGCTCAAAACACTTAAAGCCTCAAACGGACGCCAGTTAGACAATGGAACCGAAGTAACGGATATGCTTCTTCACGAAATGATAAGCGAAGTGAAGGATGCAAAAACCGAACAGGGTGCCATATATGAAGTATACATGCAGGAGACCAAGGTGGATGATGAGATAGAACCCTCACCCATCGGTTGTTTTTGCGAAAAAATCCAGGCAAGTTATCGTGTCATTCTGGGCAAACCCGAGCTGAAAACCAATATCGAACGCTGCATCGACCGTGCCTGCTACGCGCTGGCCAATGCCCCGATACAACTCGTTGCCACAGCAGATGCACTGCTTTCGGTCAATGAAAAAGAACAGGGGTGTGCGCTGATTGATTTTGGCGCTCACTGCACTTCACTCGCCATTTTCCATCACGGTTATTTGCGCTATCTTTCCGTAATTCCACTCGGAGGCAAGAATATCACCAAAGATATAGCCAGCCTCGAGTTATCCGAAAGTATTGCCGAACAGGTCAAACTTCAGTTTGCCAACGCGATCAGGAGTACGGTAAATCCATCGCAACGCATCACCATAAAATCCGAGATACAGGGTCTTGAACCCAAACGCATCCCTTTGCAAACACTGGCCTTTATTACCGAAGCGCGAGCCGGCGAAATATTGGATCTGGTGCTGGTTCACATCCAAAAATCGGGATTGTACGGCCATCTGGGAGCTGGAATTGTTATTACAGGTAATGCTTCCAAGCTGCAAAACATGGATGCACTTATCCAGCAAAAAACGCAACTACCGGTACGGATCGGGACTCACAGCATCCATTTGGAAGATGGTACCAGCGAGCGTTTTCACGACATCAGCTACTCTCCGCTAATCGGATTGTTGCTGTCGGCCGACACCGATTGCAGCTACAAAGAAGAGGAGAAACCCGTTGAAAGCAGCAAACCGGCAAAACCGGCCAAGGAGCCTAAAATCAAACGAAACAACGTGCTTAATAAATTCGGGAACAAACTGGCCAGCGGTTTTGAAAGCTTGTTCAAAGACGAGAATTAAAACGGTCTGCTATTTGCGGACATAAGAACATTAAAGACTTGCAACACATAACTCAAGAATACTATGGGACAGGACAACGACTTAATTGATTTCATCCTTCCGATGGAAACCACCTCGATTATCAAAGTAATTGGCGTCGGCGGTGGTGGTGGCAACGCAGTAAACCACATGTTTCATCGTGGCATTACCGACGTAACCTTTATCGTATGTAACACCGATAATCAGGCACTTCAAAAATCGCCTGTTCCTATCAAAATCCAGCTCGGTGCCGAAATTACCGAAGGTCTGGGTGCCGGTGGACGCCCCGAGCGGGCTAAAGACGCGGCAATGGAATCGCTGGAAGACATCGAAAAGGTATTGAGTGCCAACACAAAAATGGTATTTATCACCGCCGGTATGGGTGGTGGAACAGGAACCGGCGCAGCTCCTGTTGTGGCCAAAGTGGCCAAAGACATGGGCATACTGACCGTGGGTATCGTCACCATTCCGTTTGCATTCGAAGGCAAGAAAAAAATTGCCCAGGCACTCGATGGTGTCGACGAGATGGCCAAATATGTAGACGCGCTGTTGGTTATCAACAACGAAAAACTGCGTTTGATCTATCCCGACCTCGAGCTTCCCAACGCGTTTGCTCAGGCCGATGATGTGTTGACCAACGCTGCAAAAGGGATTGCCGAAATCATTACCGTACCGGGCTATATCAATGTCGACTTTGCCGATGTCTACACCATTATGAAAGAGGGTGGCGTTGCAATAATGAATACCGGATATGCCGAAGGCGAAAACAGGGTAAGCAAAGCCATAGAAGATGCGCTACACTCTCCGTTGTTGAATAACAGCGATATACGTGGCGCGAAGAAGATACTTCTAAACGTATACTGTTCTAATTCGAACCCTGTCAAAATGGAGGAGGTTGCCGAAATCAACAGGTTTATGGAATCGACAGGTTCGGACATGGAGGTTATTTGGGGTGCCAGTTTTGAAGACGGATTGGATGATCAGGTAAAGATCACCATCATTGCAACCGGCTTCGGCATCGAACAGATTCCGGAGATGATCGGAGATAAAAACATAGAAGAGCTTCATTTTGCCAGAAAGGGAAAAGAACCGGAACTGGAAATTGTACGCCCGGTTATTGCAACCGCCCCTATCGTTGAACAACCCAAGCCACAGATAACACCAACTCCGGCTCCAACGCCCGTACAAACACCGAAGGTTGAGGTTCCACAGCAAACCATACCCAGCCACAAGCAGATGGATAAATTCTACGGCAACACAGTCAAAAAGGATATGTCGCAACTCAGCTTTATGCTCGAAGAGATAGAAAACGACGACACGTTGTCTGAACTTGAAAATACTCCGGCTTACAAACGCAAACAACAATAAAATAAAAAAGATAGATCATGGGACTTTTTGAAAAAATCAGCGACGATATCAAAACCGCAATGCTTGCCAGAGAAAAAATGAAATTAGAAGCGCTTCGCGGTATCAAAAAAGAGTTTTTGGAAGCTAAAACCGCAAAAGGAGCCGACGGTGAACTGACAGACGATCACGCCGTAAAAATTTTGCAGAAAATGGTTAAGCAGCGCAAAGATTCTGCCACTATTTACACCGAACAAGGGCGTCCGGAATTGGCAGAGACCGAATTGGCCGAAGCAAAAGTAATAGAAGGTTACCTGCCGCAGCAGATGAGCGACGAAGAGCTTACGGCTGCCATTCAGGCAATTGTGGCTCAGGTGGGCGCTACCGGACCGAAAGAGATGGGAAAAGTGATGGGCGTTGCCAGCAAACAGTTAGCCGGTAAAGCAGAAGGCAGACTTATCTCCGAAAAAGTAAAAAGCATCCTCAATTCGCTATAAAATAAACAACTGATATAAAGCGGAATATAACATCAAATATATTCTGCTTTATTTTTTTATATTTATTTTCCATTGGAAAATATTGCTTTTGGAAATTTACATATTATCTTTGCATCAAAATAGAATAAAAATGGCGCCCGAACAAAAAACAAATTGCATTTGTATGCTCCGCAACATCCATAAAGCAATCGGAGAATGCGAGCAACAACTCATCAACCAATTCGGACTAAACCTGAATGAAGCCATGACGTTGTGCACGCTGTACAACCAATCGCTTTGCGCATCGGAAATAGCAGAAGCTGCCGGAATGCAATGTCCGCAAACCTCCAAGGTGATAAAATCGTTGGAGAAAAAGGGATTTTTAGAACGCCAGTTCGGAGAATCGGATAAAAGAAATATGTTTTTCGTCTTAACCAATCCCGGCAAAGAGATTCAGCAACAAATTACGCGCTTTGAGCTCTGCATACCGGACATACTGAAGAAACTGATATGAAACAACAAATCGTACTATGGGTCAAAAAAAACAGACTGACCCTTATCGGAGTATTCGTCGGAATCGTTGGAGGTTTTCTCTTCTGGAAATTCGTCGGCTGCGCCTCCGGCCAATGCCCCATCACCAGTTCGCCGGTCAACAGCTCGCTATACGGCGCTTTAATGGGTGGATTGCTATTCAGCATGTTCAAACGGAAAGAGAGCAACGGAACAGACGAACAAGAAACTAATTCCATAAAAAATTAAAATGGTTATCCGTAAAGGGGACTAAGTAATAGATGGTATTGAAAATTCATTATTGCCGTCTGCTTTAGCTGACGGTGCAAGCAATAGGCATTTTTGCGGGGCTTTAGCCCAACTGCCATTCGGCTAAAGCCGTATCGGATTACAGAGCAGCTATCCGTCGGTTGAAACCGACGGCAATAATGTACATTATCCGGGATTCACCGCTTGCTTAGGACATCTTGCGGATAACCATAAAAAAAATATTATCGTATGAACAAATTAATCATCATCAGTCTTGTATTGGCAGTTTCCGTAGCATCGTGCAGTGCAAAAAAAGGAGATGTAGCAAAAACAACAGAAAACAATAAAAAAACCGAACATAAAATGGGAACAATAGAATTAACAAAAGCAGATTTTCTTACCAAAGTAACGAATTTCGAAAAGAACCCCAACGAATGGGTTTTCTTAGGCGACAAGCCGTGTATCATCGATTTTTATGCCACCTGGTGCGGTCCGTGCAAAATGCTCTCCCCTATTCTGGAAGAGCTGTCGCATGAATATGCCGGCAAAATCGATTTTTACAAAGTCAACACGGAAGAGCAGCAGGAGTTGGCCGCAACCTTCGGCATTCAAAGTATTCCGAGCCTGTTGTTTTGCCCCATGGAAGGCAAACCGCAAATGGCGATGGGAGCTCTTCCGAAAGAGACGTTGAAAAAGGCCATCAATGAGGTACTTTTGAAACAACCGGAACCCGCAAAATAAACAGAAGTATGTATCTCTATGTTGATGGAAATCGTTGTCCGCAGAACCACCGATGTCCGTTGATCGGGAGCTGCCCGACCGGAGCTATTTCGCAAACAGGGTTCGGACTACCCTCAATCGATGCGGCAAAATGCATCCGGTGTGGCAAATGTACCAGAATGTGCGGCATGTCTGCCATTGGCAATACTGAAAGCTAATTAATGCCGACAAAACTATGAGCGATAGCGATTGCATATCGCTATGATTGCAAAAAATTTTCCCTACTTTTGTACGTATAAAAGTAGGGATTTTTTTGTTGAATTAAATCACAATTATGTTATCATCCAGAAGCAAAAAGACCATCAAAGCAGGATATCTTGTCGCCTTATTCCTTATCGCAATATTCTATTGTTCGATAGTCACTGTCTTTTTTCTGAATTTTATTGCTCAAATATTTATACTCACTGTTCCGTTTGTTATCTATTATTTTGTAAAACAACACATTAATACGCATCCGGACGAAGATTTCACCTTCGGGTCTACCTTTAAGTTTTCGTATGGCATATTCCTTTTGTCCGGCATTATCACGGAGATAGTGAAGTTTTTATTTTATCAGTTTGCCAATACCACCTATCTGCCGGCAAAAATTGACGAACAACGCCAGATGTATGAACGGATGGGGTTACTGAGCAACGAAGCATCCAGAGCATTTGATATTCTTTCGGTACCCTATCAAAATACATTGTGCGAGTACCTTATCATGTACGTTATTTGCGGATCTATCGCCTCATTAATAATTGCTTCCATCGCAAAAAGGCGAAAGATGCCCCTCGAATAAATCACATCCTTGTAATCTTTTGAACAAATCAGTTTATGGATATTTCAATTATTGTTCCACTCTATAATGAAGAAGAATCGCTACCCGAACTCTACGACTGGATTGTACGGGTAATGACCGAACATAAATTCAGTTACGAGATCATTTTCATCAACGACGGAAGTACCGACCACTCGTGGCAGGTCATCGAACAACTCCAACAGAAAGCTCCCGACGTGGTAAAAGGGATCAAGTTCCGACGCAACTATGGCAAATCGCCGGCTCTCTTCTGCGGCTTCGACAAGGCTCAGGGCAATGTGGTAATAACCATGGATGCCGATTTGCAGGATAGCCCTGAAGAGATTCCGGAACTATACGACATGATCGTCAATCAAAGATTCGATCTGGTTTCGGGCTGGAAAAAGAAACGCCACGACGGCACCTTTACCAAAAATATTCCGTCCAAAATTTACAATGCGACGGCACGCAAGGTGACCGGATTGAAATTACACGACATGAATTGCGGGCTGAAAGCGTACCGCAGCGAAGTCGTTAAAAATATCGAAGTATACGGTGAGATGCACCGCTATATTCCCTATCTGGCCAAGGTAGCCGGTTTCAAAAAAATCGGCGAAAAGGAGGTTGCGCATCAGGCACGCAAATTCGGCACATCCAAATTCGGGCTGAACCGTTTTGTGAATGGCTATCTGGATCTCTTCTCGCTCTGGTTTCTGGCAAAATTCGGCAAACGCCCCATGCACTTCTTCGGTTTCTGGGGAAGCGTTATGTTTTTGCTCGGTTTTATCGCCGTACTGGTGGTTGGCGGCATGAAATGGTATGCGCTCTCTACCGGCACCCGTTCTCCGTTGGTTACATCGACGCCCTATTTTTATCTGGCACTTACCACCATGATATTGGGCACACAGCTGTTTTTAGCCGGATTTTTGGGCGAACTCATCTCCCGGAACTCTTCCGAACGAAACAACTATAACATCGAGAAGACAATTTAAGGTTTACCCCCGGAGCTATCGATCTCTACGCGCAGGTTGAATTTGGAATCTTGAAATTTGGAATGAATCTATGGATCTTTTACTTGACATACTGAAATATACATTACCGGCAGCATTGGTGGTCTTTGCCGTCTATATTGTTTTGAGGCAGTTGCATAACGAAAACGAAAAGCATCGCCGCTACGAATATTTACGTACCTCGTCACAGCTGATCACACCGGCCAGACTTCAGGCATACGAACGGCTCACGCTCTTCATCGAGCGAATGATGCCCGACAATCTGGTGATGCGCCAGTCGTGTGCAACAATGACAGCAGAAACGTTGCAAAGCCAGCTTTTAAGCACCATTCGCAGCGAATACGAGCACAACGTTTCGCAACAACTGTACGTTGGCAACGATGTCTGGATTCTGGTAAAGAATGCCAAAGAGAGTATGCTGCAATTAGTCAACAGTTGCGCATTGAAATTGCCTCCCAACGCGCCGGGCATTGCACTGGCACAACTGATTATTGAAACCTACAATGCTACCAGCGAAACCACGCTCGACATAGCAATCGACATGCTAAAAAAAGAGATGACCGAACGGTTAGGATAATTGTAAAATCGCGAGACCATTCATCATACGATCCGGTTGAAATGAAAAAGAGATTACTTATACCCATTGTCATGGCACTCATCAGTACTACCTGCTTTGCAACGACGAATGCTGCTACCAAACAGTACATTTCCGACAAAGCCATTACTGCCACTATTGCCGAAATGACGCAAAAATACGGCAGCCATAATCAAATGGAACGAGGCATAAGGCAAGCAGCCGCGTTCTGGAACGCACAGGATGGCAGCGAAGCCGACTTCTCCCGCTTCTGTACCGAAAATTACGCCTCTACCGAAGCGGAAAAGCAAGCATTATATACCAAGTTATCCGGCGCTTTTGAAATTTTGTTCGGAGCCTACAGCACCATGGACATCCACCTGAAGATGCCGGTGCACGTTGACGGCCCGGACATCACACCAATCGATGAACTGCTGGGCGGATACGATGTTTCGTCGCATTTTCAGGATGATATGTTTGCCAACAAAGTGGCTTTCATCACCATGCTGAATTTTCCGTTTTACACGCTTCAGGAGAAGAATGAAGCAGGCAAACTGTGGAATCGTCGGCAATGGGGATATGCCCGCATGGGTGATCTTTTTGTAGAACGCGCTCCGGCTTCGTTGAAACAGGATATTTCGGCTGCCGCCATGGCGGGTGAAAATTACATTGCAGGGTACAACATCATGATGGGACAGTTGGTAAACAACAAAGGCGCGAAACTGTTTCCGGCAGATATGAAGTTGCTTAGCCACTGGAACCTGCGCGACGAACTGAAATCGGATTATGCCGACAAAAAACAGGGACTCGAAAAACAACAGATGATCTACACGGTGATGAAGCGCATAGTAGATCAAACTATCCCAAAAGAAATTATCAACAACGCAGCATACGAATGGAATCCCATTCAGAACAAAACGTGGAAAGCGGGAACGGAGATTTCACTGGCACCGGAAGGAACCCGCCGCTACGAGATATTGCTGAATCAGTTCAAGGCTCAAAAAGCCGTCGATGCATACACTCCGCTCTACCCTACTCACATCCAACGTTCGTTCGAGCGTGGCATGGAAATTTCATCGGCCGAAGTGGAGCAGCTGTTTACCGCCTACCTCTCCTCGCCACAGGTAAAAGAGGTAGCTGCGATCATCAGCAAACGGTTGGGTCGTAAATTGCAGCCTTTCGACATTTGGTACGACGGATTCAAGGCCAGAAGCATTATTCCGGAAGCCGAACTGACAGCAAAAACGCAAAAACTCTATCCGACGGCAAAAGCCTACGGCGACGATATGTTCAATATCCTGACGAAACTGGGATTCAGCCATTCGGAAGCCAAACGGATTTCCGAAAACGTAGCCATCGACCCGGCAAGAGGCTCCGGGCACGCCATGGGATCGGAATCGAAAGCGGAAAAAGTTCGCTTGCGCACCCGCGTTGGCGCCAACGGTATGGACTACAAAGGATACAACATTGCCACCCACGAATTCGGACACAATGTTGAGCAAACCATCAGCCTGCACGATGTGGACGACTACATGTTGCACGGCGTTCCCAACACGGCTCATACCGAAGCGTTGGCCTTTGTGTTTCAGAAACGCGATCTCGACCTGTTGGGCTACACTGGGAAAAACAGCGATCTGGAAACGTTGCAAACGCTCGATACCTTCTGGGATGTATACGAAATAATGGGCGTGTCGCTGGTCGATTTGCATACCTGGCAATGGCTCTATGCACATCCCGACGCGACTGCTACCGAACTGAAAGACGCGGTAGTAAATTGCGCGAAAGAGGTATGGAACCGGTTCTACGCTCCGGTTCTTGGCGACAAAGATTCGCCGGTGTTGGCCATTTACTCACACATGATCAACGATCCGTTGTATCTGTCCAACTATCCGTTCGGATTCCTTATTCAGTTCCAGTTGGAGCAACATTTTACAAAAGAGACCCTGGCACCGGAGATAGAACGCATCTATTCGCAGGGCCGGCTAACCCCTCAGATATGGATGAAGGGAGCCGTAGGAAAAGAAATCTCTACGCAACCGTTACTGGATGCCACTGAAAATGCTATTAAAACAATCACAAAGAAATAAAGTTTATCATTATGAATTTCATCGAACTTGCCAATAAGCGCCGTTCGGTACGCAATTACAAAGCACAACCGATCGAAAAAGAAAAATTAGAATATCTGCTCGAAGCAGCTCGTATAGCACCCTCTGCCGTTAACTTCCAACCATGGAAAATGATCGTCATCACCGACAAAGCGTTGCTGAATCAACTGCAGGATTGTTATCCCCGCGAATGGTTCAGCACGGCGCCTGCCTGCATCGTGGTATGCGGCGACCACAAACGGTCGTGGAAACGTTCTTCGGACGAAAAAGATTATTGCGATATGGATGTAGCCATTGCTACCACACACCTCACATTGGCTGCCACAGAACAGGGATTGGGAACCTGCTGGATTTGCAACTTCGATGTGCGCAAATGTGTAGCAGCGCTCTCCCTCTCAAAAGAATGGGAACCCATTGCTCTTATTCCGGTTGGCTATCCTGCCGAGCAGAAAGAGGCGACGGAAGAGGAAAAAACACGGAAGCCACTATCGGATCTGGTGGAATACAGATAAGCGAATGAACAGATTTTTCTCCCTGACGCTGCTTGCGATTGCGGCTATGATTTATATAGCCTGCACCAACGATAAAGGTTGTCATGAGAATCGTTATGCGTCAATGACTTCCAATTTTTACACCGTAAAAAAGACCTCCGCAAACAAGGACACCGTACAAGCAATTACGATGGATAGTGTTTGGGTGAAAGGTTTAGGAAACGATTCGGTGCTGTACAACAATACCAAAACGGTAACGTCTATCAGTTTGCCTTTGCACAAACTACAGGATACAAGCCGTTTCGTAATCCGGTTCAACAACGTTTACGATACATTGACCATTGTGCACACCAACATCCAGAAATATCTTTCGCTGGAGTGCGGCTGTTTGGTCACGCACAAATTAGACTCCGTGAAGAGCTCCACCACTAAACACATAGTAAAACGAATAAAAGTCAAATACGACAATGTCAGCACTACACAACGGGAAAATCTTCAGATATATTTTTAGTTTGCTGGCACTGGCTGTTTTCATTCAAGGCGTTTCCGGACAACAAAACAGAGACCGGAAGCCACCCGTACAGCAAACGCACAAAAAAACGGTGAAGAAAAAGAAGAGCGAACCGCAACCGCTTCTTCGGGCAGTGACGGTTCAGGCCGACGTTGCCGGGCCGTTTATAAGCAAACTGCAAGGTTCGGGAATTTCCTATTTCGAAGCATCTTTAGATGTGAATCTTCGTAACAAGTGGTTCCCGGTTTGGGAAATCGGCCATGCCTCCATCAATCATGTTGTGGACGAAGGAGGCCTGTTCAACGCCAAGGGATTGTATAACAGAATCGGAATCGATGTGAATTTATTAAGCGTCACGAACCCGAAACAAATTACGCCCTCCATTCTCTATGTCGGCGTTCGTTTTGGATTCGCACCATTTAACTACGACATACACAATCTGCCGCTCAAGGACGAGTACTGGGGTAGCAACACAATCACGAATCTGGACAATCTGAAATCCACCGCCAAATGGGGTGAATTTGTGGCCGGCATCCGGTTAAACGTGCTCAAAAATGTTACGCTGGGTTGGAGCGGACGACTCAAGATGGGGCTGTCGACCGGTAAAGAGAGCTACAAGCCCTGGTATGTGCCGGGATACGGCATCACCGGGGGAGCTGTTTGGGGATTTACTTACAACGTCGGATACACCATTCCGTTGAAATAATACGCAAACTGATGAAGAAAATAAGCGACTCCTTCGGATATTATATTTTGACCTTTCTGGCATCACTGCCACTTTCGGCATTGTACGTATTGTCCGACTTCATGTCTGTATTTGTACATCGAATTATCCGCTATCGGCTGAAGGTTGTTCGTACAAATCTGCGCAACTCTTTTCCGGAAAAATCGGACAAAGAGCTTAGAAAAATTGAAAATCGTTTCTATCGCCATTTATGCAACTATGGAGTAGAATTGATAAAGCTAACCCGCATCTCCGAAAAGGAGCTTGAGAAGCGAATTTCCATCGACAATTTCGATCTGTTCTACGACCAGTTGGACAAAGGCAAGAACATTATTTTGCTGCTGGGTCATTACGGGAACTGGGACTGGCTATCCACTCTGGAACGCAAATTCAAGCCCGGCATCCGTTTAGCAGCAGTTTACCGTCCGTTGAAGAATTCCAGCATCGACGAGCTGTTCATCAAAGCCCGCGAACGTTTCGGCACAGTGAATATTCCGAAAAACAACACCCTGCGTGCCATGATACGAATCAAGCAAAGTAAGGCTCCGCATGTCATTGCTTTGGTTGCCGATCAAACTCCATCGAGTAAGAATCTGGAGTACTGGACCACCTTTTTGAATCAGGATACCGCCGTGTTAACCGGCATGGACCGAATTGCGAGACAACTCGACTTTGCCGTTTATTACATCGATTGCCAGGTCATCAAGCGGGGTTATTACAAAGCCTCTCTCTCCGTAATTGAAACCGATCCGGCTTCCACGCCGCTTTTCGAAATATGCGAACGGTTTATCCGTAAGATGGAGCAAACCATTCAACGCGATCCGGCATATTACCTCTGGTCGCACAAACGTTGGAAATACAAACGTGAAAAATGAAAATCAGCATTGTTATTTTGAACTATAACGGGAGACACCACATGGAACGTTTTCTCCCGTCGGTAGTACAGCATTCAACTACGCCCGATACCGAAATTGTAATTGCCGACAACTGTTCGACAGATGATTCCATCTCCTTTCTGACAACTACCTATCCGCAACTACGGCTGATTCAGCTCGATAAAAACTATGGATTTGCAGGAGGTTATAATCAGGCTTTAAAACAAATTGAAGCCGAATACTTTGTTCTGCTCAATTCGGACGTAGAGGTAACACCGGGATGGGTTGAGAGCTTGGTCAGGATCATGGACGAACGGCCTGAAGTGGCCGCCTGCCAACCGAAAATAAGGGCGCTGAATAACAGAACCCATTTTGAACACGCCGGTGCATGCGGCGGATTTATCGACCGGCTGGGTTACCCATTTTGTCGCGGACGCCTGTTTTCATCACTCGAAGAAGACAAGGGACAGTACGATACCATCCGCGAAATATTCTGGGCTACCGGTGCATGTCTTTTTATCCGTTCCAAAGACTTTTTTGACGCGGGAGGTCTCGACGATACCTTTTTTGCGCACATGGAAGAGATCGACCTTTGCTGGCGTTTGAAAAACAGGGGACGTTCTATCCTCTGCATACCACAAAGCACCGTATATCATCTCGGAGGAGGTAGCATGAGCAAAAAAAACTGCCGCAAAACCTACCTGAATTTCCGTAACAACTGGTGCATGTTGTACAAAAATATGCCTGACGACGAGTTACGAAAAATCGCATTCCCACGTTTTGTACTCGACTATTTAGCCGCGCTGCAAATGGTTCTGACCGGACAATTCAAACATGCGCTGCAAATTCCCAAAGCCCGGAAAGATTACAAGGCGATGAAGCGAGAGCTGGCAGTCAAACGGGAAACCAATTTGCGACTAACCACAGTGCCCCACCCTACAGGGATTCTCACACAAAGTTTATTGCGGTTGTATTACCTGCACGGCAAAAAACGTTTCAGCCAATTAGAAAAGAAAATACGTTGATTTTAATCACCTCAAAATGGATAAACGATCGGTTTTTTATATTCTTGCCTGTGTTACAGGATGTATCCTGACGGCCTGTAATCCTTCATCCGGCAGTAACAAAACGGGGGTTGCCCCTTCAGTTGCTCAGGCTCGTCCGACTCAACATGAGACGGTAAACAGCGCGGCATCCATACTGGCCAAGCCCGAAGTGCCGATTCTCTGTTATCACCGCATTGAAGATGGACGAAAAGACGATTACACGGTAAGCCCAGCGCAATTTGAGGCTCAGATCAGCGCGCTTGCCGACAGCGGTTACCACGCCATCCTGCCCGATCAACTCTATGGCTATCTGGCTCACAACGAAGCACTACCGTCAAAACCGGTAATGATTACTTTCGACGACTCTCGTGTGGAACATGCCACCATTGCGGCTCCGGTGCTCGAAAAATACCACTTCAAAGGTGTCTTCTTTATCATGACCATCACCTACAACAAGAAGAATTATATGACCAAGGAGCAGATCGCGCAGTTGGCCAAAGCGGGACATACCGTTGCCTTACACACGTGGGATCATACGATGGTAACCAAATACAAAGAAGAAGCCGACTGGAAGAAGGAGGTAACCGACCCGAAAAAGGGATTGGAAGGTATTACGGGCAAACCGGTTGACTATCTCGCATATCCTTACGGCATATGGAATCATCAGGCTGCCGGAGAGCTGAACAAGCAGATGAGAATATCGTTTATTCTTATCTCGAAGCGCGATTCGGTTTATCCGTTACAAACAGTGAGAAGAATGGTGGCTCCGGCTTGGACTCCACAAGGCCTGATAAAAGCCATGCACAAAACCTTCGCGAAGAAGAAATAATGATGCATCGATCAGATGCCACCCGCTATTTTTGAGATTTTTTCGGCAACATCGTTAACAATACGGGCTGTAATTCCCCAGATAACACCCTGACCGGTCGGATACGCCAACACTTTGTAGAGATAATTCCCCCAGGGCTTTTGATAGCGTTCGGGCAAACCCAACTGCTCTACAGGTAACAAAACAATTTGTTCTCCGGTTGCTGCATCTACCGTTGTTGAGTGCACCTCTACCTTCACATTATACCGTTCGGGGCTGTGAGTCAGAAAATAGGAGACCGGCAACGTAATGACCCGTTCCACCTCCTGCGCATTGACCGGGAGGTCATCGAGCGAAACATTGGCAATACCCACAAACGCGTCTACCGTTACACCCATCGGTGCCACCAGGGTATTGACACGCCCGATAATTTCAATTTTATCGGCCGGGATACCCATCTCTTCATAGGTTTCGCGCAAGGCAACCTGTTCGAGCGACGTGTCGGCTTCATCGATTTTACCTCCGGGAAAACAGATTTCTCCACCCTGCCGGATATCAGCTGCCCGCTTCTCAAAGACAAAATGATACTCTCCATCTATCGGAACCAACAACACAAGGACTACCGAATTGAAATACTCCTCTTTGCCGTGAATTCCCTCCTCGAAGCCTAATTGCGCTTTAATTTTGTCAAAATCAGCTATCAACATTTCTTTTCCAACCGTTTTACTGATACTGAATGTAGATGGGCTTGGGTTTGAGCTTCACCAGATCTTCCGGCGTAAGCATTTGGTGTGGAGGCCGTTTCAGATCGTTTTTGTAGAAAAGTTTGAATCCGGCAAACTGTACCGGTTCGCGATATACATATTGCTTGTAGGTATCGTGCTTGAGCACAGGAGCTCCCCACCCATCCATATTCATCACCAACTGTACCTCCTGATGATGCTTTATCTGTTTGTAATTGGTTACCATTCCCTGCGTAAAACGGTGCACAACCAATATTTTGGTCGGAAGATTGTATTTTTTTACAAGATCGGTCAGATAACCGGAACAATAATTTACATCCTCCGCGTCGAAGGTTCCGATTCTCTTGCCGGGCAAACTGCCGTTTTTCATCGAGAATTCCGGATCGATCGCCAGATGCACATTCGGTAATTTCAAATACGATTCCAGTAGCGGAACTTCATTTCTCAGATTACTAAGAGCCACCTGTATATCCAGAAACACAATGGCATTTCCCATTTTGGCAATCGCCAGGGCAGAATCGATCTGATGCGCCGGCATCCGCATACGGTATTTGCCATCTTTGCCCGGGTTGCCCTGCGCTACCACAGCAATGTAATGAATTGCCGGCACAACCGGTGTAGAGGGATCGGCAGCCTCCCATGCTTTCATCTCCTTCCGAAGCATCTCCCATAAGGTATCCGGAGCATATTCGCCCAGCACCCCCATCTTCTTCGAGTAAAGATTACCGTAATAAGCCACAATGCGTTTGTAGGGAAGAATAGCCCCCTTCATCGGATACGGAAGGTGTTTCACCGGCCAGCGCCCGGTAGTGTCGCCATTGGCAAGTGTAACCAGTTTTTTATTGTATTCCACCGTGTCGACCAGTTCTGACACCGAAGCTTCGCGAAGCACTGTTTTATCGGCATTTTTAGATACTGGCGCCGACTTGCCGCTTTGCATACAGCCGCCGGCAACGATTGTTGATGCTAAAATAAATGGGAATAAAAATTTACGCATACGAAGAACTTCTTGTGGTTATTGATTTACTCAAAAAAAAGAGATCTGCCAAATGCTGTTGTTACGCGTTGAACGGATGGCAGGTATCACTTGTCAACAAAGATAACAAGAAGTTATTCCACTTCCAAATGTACTATGATCGTCTCAGTTTTACATAGTTCAAAATTATCTCCACCGCTTTATCGATGCCAATTTTGCCGGTATCGATACAAAGATCGAAATGGCGGGCATCACTCCATTTACTTCCGGTAAATGTTTCAATGTAAAGGCCTCTCTCTTTATCGTTTTTTTCTATCACCCCACTCGCTTCTTCAGTGGTCATCGTGCCATCATGAGCAATGCGGTCGACGCGAAATGCCTTATCGGCATGAAGATAGACCGTAATCAGATTCGGATAGTCTTTCAAAATAGCGTAGCCGCACCGTCCGATAATTACGGCTGACTCCTCTTTGGCGACATGTTGCAGGATTTCACTCTCTACCCTAAACACCTCGCCCGTGGTTGTGATGCGCGTACCGGGAGTAAACGCCACCTCGGTTGCCAGAGCATTGAACTGAAAAAATGATTTCCAAAACGATTGCATTTTCTCGTCCCGCTCATCCAGCTCTTTCTCCACCACAGAGAGCTGTTTCGCAGCCCTGCTTACAATTTCACGGTTAACGCAACGGATATTCAGTTTTTCGGCCAGTTGCTGACCAACGGCAGCACCTCCACTCCCTAACTGACGACTGATAGTAATAATTAATGGAATTGACGTTTTCATCTGGAATTATCTCCTTTTATTTTTTGTTTCTTTGATGTCGAAAATATACTACAAAAAATAGCAAATTATACACTTTCGGCTCCTCTTTATTGAGATCGGTATCAAAAAAAACTCTCCGACTCTGCAATCGGCTTGCATAGTCGGAGAGTCTTATATGAAGGTTTTGGTTTTTCAGAACGCATTACATGTTCCCAAAACTCATTTTACCGTTTACCAAATCAGAGCCTGTTTCTCTTTCGGCAGATACATTTTATCCCCGTCTTTAACGCTGAAAGCATCGAGAAACATATCGATATGCGGCAATGTACCGTTGACACGCCATTGAGCCAGTGAATGCGGATCGGTCTTTGTCAAACGAACTTTTTCCTGATCACGGATATTGCTTGCCCACACCGTAGCGTAAGCAATAAAGAAACGCTGTGCCGGAGTAAAATTATCCATTTTATCCGAATTAATATCGCCTTTTTTCATTGCATTTTGCATAGCGATATACGAAATATGAAGACCTCCGTTATCAGCAAGGTTTTCGCCCAGTGTCAGTTGACCATTAGCCTTGGTACCGGGAACCACCTCAATGTTACTGAAATAGTCGGACAACACTTTGGCCCGTTCGTCGAATTTCTTCGAATCTTCGGGTTGCCACCAGTCTTTCAGGTTACCTGTTAAATCGTACTGACGGCCTTCATCATCGAAGCCGTGAGTCATTTCATGCCCGATAACCACCCCGATAGCGCCATAGTTGGCAGCATCGTCAGCCTGTTGGTTGAAGAAAGGAGGTTGCAGAATTGCAGCCGGGAAGCAAATTTCGTTGGTAGTCGGTTGATAGTAGGCATTCACAGTCTGAGGTGTCATCAGCCATTCGTTTACATCGGTAGGTTTATCTACCTTGTTAAGCATATAGGCAAAATCGAATTGATTGGAACGCAGAATATTGGCAAAATAGCTATCGGAAGCGATCTGAAGTTTACTGTAATCGCGCCATTTATCGGGATAACCGATCTTAATATGAATAGCTTTCAGTTTGGAAATTGCGGTATTTTTGGTCTCCTGCGCCATCCATTCCGAAGCCTGAATGCGTTGTGCAAAGGCATCCTGCAGGTTGTGAACCAGTTCCAACATGCGTTTTTTAGCTGCAGGCGGAAAATATTTTTCCACATACATTTGTCCTACTGCCTCGCCAAGTGTTCCGTTGATAGTCGTTAACACACGTTTCCAACGCGGACGCATTACCTCGCGACCCGACATTGCTTTGCCGTAGAAAGCAAAGTTAGCGGTTACGAAATCGCTGCTCAAATAGGGCGCTGCCGTATTGATTACATACCACGCGAAATATGCCTTAACGATTTCCGGTTTTGTTGTCTTGAAAATATTCTGTACCTCTTTGATAAATTGAGGCTGCGCAACATTCAGACTTTTCAGATCGGGCAAACCGACACTCTTGAAATAGGTAGCAAAATCAACATCAGGAGTCATTGCAACCAATTTGGAGAGATCCATCTTGTTGAAGTTTTTGTGCGGATCGCGCAAAGTCACCCGGTCAAAAGAGGCTTTGGCTAATTCCGTTTCCAGTCCCATCACCTCTGCGGTCAGTTTGCTTGCCGGCATTTTTACCAACTTGGCATAACCCGACAGGTTGAAGAGCTTTGTCATCATTTCCTGATACTTAGCCCTGATCTCTTTGGTACGCTCATCGTTGTCCAGATAGTAGCTCCGTTCTCCCATACCCGTACCGGCCTGATACAGCCAGGCTATCGTCATTTTACTATTGGTATAATCGGCTTCGGTTGTCAAATCGAAGAAGGGAAAAATTCCATTTTTATGTAGTGTGATCAGCTCTTTCTGTAACTCTTTCCGGGTAGAAAGCTTAGCTATAGCTGTCAGCAACGGCTTAATCGGAGCGCCACCTTGCTGTTGCAATTTAGCGCTGTCCATTCCGAGCTGATACAATGTGGCAATTTTATCGGGAATCGAGCCGGGAGCATTTTGTTGTTTGGAGAGTCCGGTAATCAGATTCTTCAATTTTGTCTGATTTTCTTCGTTCAATTGATCAAAACTGCCATAGCGGGCATACTCTGCCGTCAACGGATGTTTTTGCATCCAGCCGCCACAAGCATACCGGTAAAAATCATTTGCCGGATTCGCCGTCATGTCCATGTTGGCACGATCTATTCCGGACGTCTGTTCCGTCGACGGAGCAGGTTTGGAAGCTGTAAAGAGGGCAAGAGCACAACCTGCCAGAATTACACATTTCTTCATTCGTCAAAAAATTTAATGTAAATAATGAATCCAAGAGTGTCAATCATTCTCAACACGACAATAGTATTGAGATAAATCGACCTGCAAAGTTAAACGAAAAAACAGAACGGCGATCATTTTTACGAAAATATATACAAAATCAACTCCTTTCCGTCAAAAAAAAATGGGCAATACCAACTTTTTGTCAGTATTACCCTCTCTGTTTTATCTATCCGGTTGCTGCTTAACGCGGCGACTCTTCTTCAAAGTTTACATCGCCGAATCCTTCGCTATCCAGTTCTTCGGCGTCAAACTCCTCATCGCCATAAAATTGTTCATCGATATCTCCTGTCGACTGAGCAACGGTGGCAGTATCAAAATCAATATTCTGCTTCGGAGGCTGGCCTTCGGAGCGGGTACATACAGCCTTATCGCTGTCTTGTCGTGGAATCAGTTCCTGCATCGTAATAAAAAATGCACGATCGGCCATCAAATCGAAATAATAGAGAAGCTTCTGTTTTTCTTCGGTAACATAGTCCTCAAGCACAGTAGTATCCATTACCAAATTATCGTATTCGGAGCTGGTTTCCATTTCAATCAGTGTAACTTCCTGTTGTTTTTCCCACTCATCATCGCAAAGGAAAAACGAAGTAATCTGATCTTTCTCATAGCCGACGGAGTCTAAAATGGCATTGTGCAAATCAAAGAAAGTAGCACTTGCATCAATGGTGATTTCACGCATAAAGTCGTCCACCTCGTCCGATAGAATAAGGAATTTGTAGAGCATAAATATAAGTTTGAATTCGGCTGTAAAGATAGTACATTTTTAAATGTCCTCTATCAAAAACGGCTATTTTTACTTTTTGAACAGACTTTGACTTTCCAATTTTTTGGTCTATATTTGTCTTCATTATCGGAGTAACTCTCCCGCCATCAATGGCAACAGGATACCATCCGAGAGAGCTTTCAATTCGTTACAAAACATGGAGAATTTTATCGTTTCTGCCCGAAAATATCGTCCGGCCACCTTCATGTCGGTGGTGGGTCAGTCTGCACTAACGGCAACGCTGAAAAATGCGATTAAAAACAATCACCTTGCCCACGCTTACCTCTTCTGTGGTCCGCGCGGAGTAGGAAAAACCACCTGCGCCCGTATTTTTGCCAAGACGATTAACTGCTCGCACCTCACCGAAGAGTTTGAGGCGTGCAACGAATGCGAATCGTGCCGTGCTTTCAACGAACAACGCTCCTATAATATACACGAACTCGACGCGGCTTCCAATAACTCTGTCGATGACATTCGTACACTCATCGATCAGGTACGTATTCCGCCGCAAATAGGACACTACAGTGTTTACATCATCGATGAAGTCCACATGCTTTCGGCTTCGGCTTTCAACGCTTTTTTGAAAACGCTGGAAGAGCCGCCNGCNNATGCNANNTTTATTCTGGCTACGACCGAAAAACATAAAATTCTACCCACCATCTTGTCGCGTTGTCAGATTTACGACTTCAACCGTATCAGCGTAAACGACACCGTAGAACATCTCCGGCACGTTGCGCAAAAGGAGGGTATTACCGCCGACGCGCAGGCTCTCAACGTTATTGCCCAAAAAGCCGACGGCGGAATGCGCGATGCTCTTTCCATATTCGATCAGGTAGTCAGCTTTTGTGGCAACGACATTACCTATCAGGCAGTCATTCAAAATCTCAATGTACTCGATTACGACTACTATTTCCGGCTGACCGATATGTTTCTTGAAAACAAAGTGAAAGATGCACTCTTGATCTTCAACGAGATTCTCTGCAAAGGTTTCGATGCCCATAACTTTGTAGGCGGGCTCAGCGCTCACCTGCGGGATGTGTTGATGTGTAAAGATACCGAAACCGTACAGTTACTCGAAGTGGCCGATTCGGTCAAGCAATCGTACGCTACGCAGGCGCAGCGATGTCCCACCGATTTTCTGTATGCGGCGCTGGCAATCATAAACGATTGTGATCTGAATTTCAGGCTCAGCCGAAACAAACGACTACTTACAGAACTTTCTTTAATCCGTCTTTGCCAATTGACGGACAAAAAAAAAAATGAGTTAAGTGAAGAAGAGATTCTTCCTCCCATCGAACTGATTCCCGAAATGCATCCGGGGCAACCGGCCGTTTCGCAATCAGCCCCCGCACCGGCGCAACCACCCGTTGCCCACCGTGTGTCGGTTTCTACCACAGAAAACCCGACTGCAAAGCCGGTAAAGAAAAATGTGCTGTCGACTCCGCCTCCCATCAGCATTTCCATAACCAAACCATTTGTACAACAGGAAAAGACGGTAGAAAAGACCCCTGCCAGAGCTACGAAAACGGAGGAGAAACAGGATCATCCATTTTCTGCCGATTCACTTGAAAAAGCATGGAAACACTTTGCCAATGAAGTAATTCCGGAAAAGACACATGCTAAAAATATCATGCTCAACAACCTGCCTGCCATTGAGGATAAGCATAAACTGAAACTTGTTCTCGACCAGATTCTGCAGGAAAATTCCATCAACGAGGTACTTCACGACTTGCTTACCTTTTTGCGACGTAACCTGATGAACGATTTCATCGAAATGGAAATCATTGTCGACACCACCAAAGAAAATACCAAGGTTATGTCGCCACAGGACAAGTTTGCAAAAATGGCCGAGGCCAATCCTGCTTTGTTGCGTCTTAAAAAAGAATTCGGTCTTGAAATTGATTAAGCGCCCTGCTATCACGGCCTTTTTAGTTTTTTTTGTCGATGCACTTGAAATAAATTATGTACATTTGCACACTCGTTGTCACATTTCATTTTTCCTGTCAAAACGTTGTGCAGTTGGAGCAGCAAAACTGGGTGTAAACTTGTAAACAAGAGCAACAACACATTTCTATTAATTTTTAAGATTCAAATGAAGCGTATTTTCTTGCTTTTTTTTGCTTTGGGTTTCATTGTTTGTTTGGCTCAGGCACAAACGGCACCCCAAATCTACTCCCGGTGGAGCGGTCGCATGTTAATTTGTGGCAATGCTTCCGATCTCTATTCCGCATACCAATGGTACAAAAGTGATACATTTACAGGTCCCTATACCCGTCTGAATGCCACAGGACAATACTATACCGATAACGGCAAAGGTCTGGACGGATACTTCTACGCAGAAGTCACATTAAAAAAAGACGGTTCTAAAGTCAATTCGGATACGATCAGCATTCACACACAGCCGGTTACCAAAGTGTCCGTCTTCCCCAACCCGGCATCAAAAAGCAGTGCGATCAATATAGAGACCACTTCACCTGACATTCAGTTAGCTAAAATTCAAATATTTACCATGAGTGGAATCATGGTTCGTCAATACACTACCACCAATGCGAGTGCTGCTATAGAAGCTCCATCGGCAACCGGTTGTTATATGGTTCACATACAACTTCAGGACGGTAGCACGACAATTCAAAAGCTGTTTGTAAAATAATCCGGCATCCATTTTCTATACGACAAATGAAAAAAATAATCGTTTCACTATTCGCGATATTCGTTTCCATTTCCCTGTCAGCTCAAACTCTTCATTTAAAAGGCTTTGAATTCGATGGAAGTGCATCAACAGGTATGTTTGGAGCCAATTATACCCCGGCCAACGGTTCTCAAATTAACGGCCCGGGATTACGTCTCGGCGTTGGCATCGCCTTTTTCCCAACTTCACATATTGGTATTACCACGGGATTAGACATTGCCAACTACACGGCATTTTCAAGCATCAAAGCCGGAACAGCCTATTCGTACACCACATACGACAGCGACGGCTTACCATACACCGAAAAGCTAAACATCGACAGCAAAATTAAAGAACAAGATATTTTGTATCGGATAGAACTCCCGTTGATGTTGCAGTATCGTTACTACCTGCCATCCGGAAATGGCATATATGTTGCGGGTGGAATTAAACTATCCCTTCCGATGGCTGGCTATTATCACGTTAGCGGCGGGTCGGTAACATCTACCGGCAAATACGAAAATCTCAATGCCACATTATCGAATCTCCCCTGGTTAGGTTTTACCACAACCGATTTGAAAGGTGATCATGGCATGATTCCGACTTACAAATCATACAACGCGCTGTTTGAAATCGGATATATAAAGAAATTGAAGAAGACCACATTTCTCACACTCAGCGCTTTCGGCGAATATGGACTGAAGAATATCCAGAAAACAGTAGGTTCGACCAATTTGATCTATCCTTCACTTCAATACATTGGCATTCCCGGTTCAAATGCGGTTAATTTCACCCGTTTAATGTCATTCGGAGTGAAAGCCGCCTGGCATGTCAACATCAGTGGCGAACCATTGCCTAAAGGAAAGAAAAAGACCTACGAACAGCCCCAAAAATCTGTAGAGCCACCATCCAGCAAAGAGATGAAAGGCGGTCGTCACAGAATGGGCAGATAATCTGATTAACATTAATTTATCACAACCTTCAGGTTGATGTAGAATCAATCTTCAAGAGAATACATTTTATGGGAAGAGCATTTGAATACAGAAAAGCACGTAAAATGAAAAGATGGGGCAATATGGCCCGCGTGTTTACCAAACTGGGTAAAGAAATATCTATTGCAGTAAAATCAGGTGGGCCGGATCCTACCGGTAACCCCCGGCTTCGTGCTTTAATGCAAAATGCAAAAGCCGAAAACATGCCGAAAGAGAATGTTGAACGCGCCATCAAAAAAGCTATCTCCAAAGATGAAGCCGACTACAAGGAGATGGTTTATGAAGGATATGCACCTCATGGTATTGCTGTGGTTGTAGAAACCGCGACCGATAATCCCACCCGTACGGTTGCCAACGTAAGAAGTTATTTCAATAAGTTAGGCGGATCTTTGGGCGTAACCGGAAGTCTCTCCTTTTTGTTCGACCGTAAAAGCGTCTTCAAAATTGTGGCCAAACCGGATATGAATCTGGAAGAGCTCGAACTTGAACTGATCGACTACGGTGTTGACGAAATTTTCGCTGAAGAAAACGAGGTTGTTCTCTACGGCGAATTTGAATCATTCAACAAGATACAGAAGTACCTGGAAGAAAATGATTTTGAAATCATCAGCTCTGAATTTGAACGCATTCCCAACGACACGAAGGAACTGGGAGAGGAAGAACAAGCTCAGGTAATGAAACTGATTGAACGGATAGAAGATGACGAAGACGTACAAAACGTCTTTCACAACATGAAATAATAACACTGTTTTTGGTGTACAAAAGCCCTTCGTGTCATCACCGGAGGGCTTTTTATTCTATTGGCTATGCGACATATTTTGTTTTCCATTCTACTGGGCGGCATGTTATGCGGTACGATAAGTGCCGGTAATTTGCCCCGTGAAGAGGCTTCGTTAAAAACCCTGTTCGGAAAACTACACAAAGCTCCCTCCGATTCGCTCCGGTCTCTTTTCAACGACTCCATTTGTCAACAACTGAACGTCGCGCTTAAAAACGATTCGTCCTTTGCGTATGCCTTCGATTCGCTCCCCTTTCTGGGCAAAATCTACTCTACCGATCGCAAACTCCGGATCTATTCGTGGAATTATATTTCGGACGACGGAAACTATCGTTTCTTCTCCTATTTTCAATTCTTCAACTCCCGATTGATCTTCGTGCCCCAGAATCGCCCCGGTTATCTACCCGATGAAGATCGCATAATTGATGCAAAAAACTGGTACGGAGCGCTCTACTACACAGCCATTCCCTTCAGCTATCAAAACAAAGATCACTATATTCTACTGGGTTGGTCTAATTATCAGAATACACTGAATTTCAAAGTAATGGATGTTATTTCGCTCAATGAAGAGACACTCACTTTCGGATTACCTGTTTTTATACGACCGGACAAAAGCAGCTATCGCGTAACACTACCCTACTCTGCCGACCACTCGATGGCCCTACAATACGACCAAAAGCTCAGTTTGCTAATATTCAGTCATATGAATGACGAGTCGAGCAAAAATGGCAAAATTCCGGACGAATCTTTTTCCGGATTTCAATTGACCTCCGATAAATTGATCTACAAGAACGAAGTCACTTTCGAGCACCAGGAAGCTACGATTCCACGCACAAAAATAGAGTATGGCCTCGACGGCCATAAATAATCGCACATTTTCCATTTGCTCTTTGGAAATTAAGGAAAAACAGTTACCTTTGCAAACCATTTAGCCGTAATCGCTGGCAGAAGAGAGAGAACTGTTATGTTGCGTGCTAACTCTAAATTAATTAATTGAAGAACAATGGATTTAGTTAAAGTTGCAGAACAAGCATTCGCCCTGGAGCGTACTCTTCCTGCATTCAAAAGTGGTGATACAGTCACTGTTGCTTATCGTATTATTGAAGGAAACAAAGAACGTATCCAGCAGTACAAAGGAGTGGTAATCAAAATTACCGGTCATGGAGACAAGAAACGGTTTACCGTTCGTAAAATGTCCGACAATATTGGCGTTGAACGTATCTTCCCTATGGATTCTCCTTTCATCGACAGCATTACAGTGAACAAGGTTGGTAAAGTTCGCAGAGCAAAATTATATTATTTGCGTGCGCTTACCGGTAAAAAAGCCCGTATCAAAGAAAAACGTATTTGATTTGTTTTTCAAACGATCAATGATAAAAAGGAAGCTCGCGCGAGTTTCCTTTTTTTGGTTGTAAACCGATAAAACCGATGAACCTGATTATAGACCAGGGAAATAGCTCTGTCAAAATCGCAGTTTTCGAGCAAGACAGCCTTCTGTTAGTTGAAAGGTATCCCCTTTTGACTAAGGAAATCATTCTCGATTTCTGTAACCGTTTTGAAATTTCAGCCATCATTCTTTGTTCGGTCACAACTATAAACGAAGCGACCACACAATATTTACGTCATTTGCCCGTCTGCTTCATAGAGTTGACTCACGAAACACCGCTACCGATCAGAAACGACTATTCAACGCCTCAAACGCTGGGTAAGGATCGGATTGCTGCGGCAGTAGGAGCCAACAGCATAAAACCGGATACAAACTTACTGATTATCGATGCCGGAACCGCCATCACTTACGATTTCGTCTCATCCGACAATACCTTTCAGGGTGGCAACATTGCCCCGGGAGCCAGAATCCGGTTACGCGCACTACATGAGTTCACCGGCAAGTTACCTTTAGTCGAGGAAAAAATAACCGATTATTTAATCGGAAAAAATACAGTCGATGCCATAACGGCCGGAGTCATGCAAGGCATTGAATTTGAAATAGAAGGATACATAACTTTGTTTATGCAAAAGTATCCGGATCTTTCAGTTTTTTTAACTGGTAGAGGCTCAATTCCTTTTGTGGCAAAGCTAAAAAACCCCATCTTTGCAGAGCTAAATTTAGTACTGATAGGCCTTAACCGAATATTAACTTATAATGCACAGCTATAGAATCGTTTGCGCACTAGTTGCTTTAATAATGGGTGTTGCCGCAATGGCACAAAACAATACAAACTCGCCTTACACCCGTTACGGGCTCGGAGAGTTGAGAGAACCCAGCATGGGCCGGAGTCAGGCAATGGGTGGAATCGGTTACGGAGTAAGAAGCCTTAATTCCATCAATCCGGCCAACCCGGCATCATACAGTGCAATCGATTCCATGACCTTTTTATTTGATATGGGGGTTACAGGTTTAGCTTCTCATTTTAATGATGCCACAGGCAGCCGTTCTACACATAACGGCAATCTGGACTATATGGCCATGCAAATGCCGCTGGGCAAATACATGGCAACCAGTATCGGGATCATTCCTTATTCGTTTACCGGGTATGACTATTCTATCAGCGGAATGAAAAAGATCGACGGACTCAGTGACACCATCAATTATACACAAAGCTATAAAGGTACCGGTGGTATCTCGCAATTGTACGGAGGCTTATCGGTGAGACTCTTCAAACACATCTCTCTGGGTGCCAATGCTATTTATCTCTTCGGTAACAACACCTATTCCCGGGTGCTCTCCATCAGCGATATTTCGAACAGTTCGTTAACTTCTCATGCCACGTCCGAATATATTAAAATAGATGTTGCTTCGTTCAATGTCCGTCTGGGCGCTCAGGTGTTCGGTAAAGTATCTAACAAAGGATATGTCACTGTCGGTGCTATGTTTGAACCAAAAATGAACCTGCACGGATCGTACGATATGCTTATTCAGGGATTGGACAGTACGGTAAAGGTACCCACATCCCATTATTTTGAGACCCCGATGCAATTCGGACTCGGAGCAAGTTACACGTACGACAACCGGTTGACATTAGGTGCTGATTTTCTACATCAGAACTGGGCTAATGCCAAATATTTCGGACAAACTGGAGTTCTTCGTAACCGGAACAAATTTTCGGTCGGAGGTGAATATATCGACAACCCTTACGGGAAAAGCTATTTCCAACGCATGAGTTTCAGATTCGGAGCATATTATTCTACCTCCTATGTCAACGTCAATGGTTACACACCCAGCCAAAAAGCCATCACATGCGGTTTTGGCTTTCCGCTCCGTTCATCGAGGAGTTTAATCAACACCTCTTTTGAATATGGAATCAAGGGAGAATCGACAGCCAATTCTATTAAGGAAAACTATTTCCGGTTTACGCTGGATCTTTCATTAAATGAAATTTGGTTCATGAAACGCAAACTCTAACATTGACCAGAAGCAAGCAAAGAGATGCATCGACAGACTAAATACACAATAAAATGCTTAACAATCGTCCTTGTGGCGGTTGTTTTGTGCTTTTGTACAGGTTGTACAAAACCGGAATCCGAGGCTCCGGTCAAACTGATCGACCGAACCAAACTTCCGCGCATGTATGCCGAAAATGTTACGACACTGATCTCCGATTCGGGTATCACACGTTACCGGATTACCACCCCGGCGTGGTATATTTACGACCACAGTTCCGAACCGTATTGGGCATTTCCCAAAGGGGTTCATTTGCAACGATTCGATGAATCGTTTCATGTGGATGCCGAAATAAACTGTAAGAAGGCATATTATTATCAGGTAAGACAGCTCTGGCGGCTTGACGGGAAGGTCAGAATGATTAATTTGCAGGGAGATATGTTTGAAAGCGAGCAGATATTCTGGAATCAGCGCGAACAAAAAATATATTCCGATTCACTGATAAAGATTACACAACCTACAAAGATCATCACCGGGATTGGCTTCACCTCCAATCAGACATTGAAACAATACACCATCAGGCAACCGAAAGGCATCATTCCGGTTAGTTCAGCTATGTAGCAGCTATGGAAATCTACTTTATCGTTATCATTTCCCTGCTGTTTTCAGCCTTTTTTTCGGGTATGGAGATAGCATACATTTCTTCAAACAAACTGCGGTTTGAATTGGAGAAGAGCCAAAGCCATGCCTCCAACTTCTTTCTCTCTATTTTTTACCGCTATCCGGAACAATTCATTACTACCACATTAGTCGGGAACAATGTGGCATTGGTCATCTTCAGTATCATGACCGCAGAGCTGATGCATCCCCTTTTATTGGCCATCACCAGTAGCGATGCGGTAATTCTGCTATTGGAGACTCTCTTAGCCACCATCTTTATTTTATTTGCGGGCGAGTATATCCCGAAAATAATATTCCGGTCCAATCCGAATCTATGGTTACGTATTTTCTCGCCTGTCTTCTTTTTGTTCTATATCGTTCTTTATCCGATTTCAAAAATCAGCGTATGGCTTTCGGTAGGTATGCTCAAGATAGTCGGAGTGAGAGTAAATTCTAAACACCATCATGTGTTTTCCCGGGTCGATCTGGATCATCTCATTCAGGAAAGCATCGACAATCAGGATGAGGAACAGGATCTGGATACAGAAGTGAAAATATTCCAGAATGCGCTCGATTTCTCATCGGTCAAACTACGCGATTGCATGGTGCCACGTACCGAAATAGTGGCCATCGACGAATCCGAAGCATCGGTTGCGCAGTTGAAACAGTTATTCATTGAAACCGGACACTCCAAAATATTGCTTTACAGGAACAACATCGATTCCATTATAGGTTGTATACACTCATCCGAAATGTTACGCCATCCGGATAGCTGGGAGGAACATATCAACAGCGTACCCATTGTACCGGAAACGATGCAAGCGAACAAGTTGATGAAGCTCTTTAACCAGCAAAAGAAAAGCATCGCCGTGGTGGTGGACGAATACGGAGGTACGGCCGGAATCGTCACCTTAGAAGATATTCTCGAAGAGATATTCGGGGAAATAGAGGATGAACACGATCGAAGCGGGTTGATTGCCCGCAAACTGGACAACGGAGAATATATACTGTCGGGAAGAATGGAAATCGATCAGGTGAACGAACTGTTTGATCTTCAGATACCCGAATCGGACGAATACAGCACCATTGCCGGCTATATTTTAAGCCACTACCAAAGCCTTCCGAAAGCCGGAGAATTAATCGACATCCACAATTTCAGCTTTCGTATCCTGAAAGTTGAAAATAACCGGATCGACCTGCTTAAATTACGCCTCGACTGATTTTTTCACGAACAAGCTAAAGTTAACATTGCCATACTGACGATGTTCAAGAAAACCGGGTTCTTTACTGAAATCCTGCTTGGCCGAATGTTCCAACACAAAAATTCCATCATTATTCAGCAGGCTGCTGTTCAATACCAATCCGGGCAATGAGGGCAACTCTTTCATCTCGTAGGGAGGATCGGCAAAAACGACATCGAACTGCTCTTTTCCCTGGTGAATGTAGCGAAACACATCCATTTTAATCGGAAAAATCACCTTCAACAGTCCGAGCTCCTGCCTGATTTTGTGAATAAATGCCAGATGCCTGTCGCTCATTTCAACACTGACAATACGCCTGACACCTCTGGAAGCAAGTTCGTAACTGATGCTGCCGGTGCCTGAAAAAAGATCCAAAGCGACGCTCTCTTCAAAATCAATGTAGTTATTCAGTACGTTAAACAACGCCTCTTTCGCAAAATCGGTGGTGGGACGTGCTGTAATGTGTGTCGGAGGTGAAAAACGACGACCTTTGAATTTTCCGCTTACAATTCGCATAGGGGCAGGTAAAACAAATCAGTAAATAATTCTATCGGTTTCTCTTTCAGTTCGGGAGCCAGCTGATATTCCAAGGGAAGCGGGAACAGAGTCAGTTTTGTAAAATAGGGTCTGAGGAAAGCAATTTTTTCGTCCATTATATTCCGGACATCTTGTATGTACACCCCTGTTTTACTACCATCCAAATGAAACTGGTCGCACAATCTCGACAACCAATACAGGACATCTTCATCTGTTTTAATCGAAAAATGATTGTGAAAAAGCAGTTTTCCCCGTTCAAACAAACAGGCCAACAAACCATTCTCCATCAAACGAATGCCCATAATTACGCCTGTTGCGGTTCGTGACAAACCCGACATCGCAATCAGCAAAGCGGATGACATATGGGTAAAAACAGCCTGAGAAAAATAGGGGGTAACAAAAGTTTTGAACGAAGGAGCTACGGCAAAAACATTAACTACCGACAAGGAGGGAATATACTGTTCAAACACATCATGTTCCTCATTATATTCTGCCGTAAAATTCAGCAAATCACGTTTATTATCCTGCCGGAAGAGAACATTGGGCACAAGTACGGAGGGTTGAGAATCGAGAGCGATAAATACACGGGCAAACGAAATGGCTGATAATTCGTCGAACAACTCAATTGTTTTCGTCAACGAAATATGATTCACCCGTTTTATTCCGACAAACGACCTGGAAGCATCATCAAGAATGGCAAATGAGCAGTGGTCGTCGCTAAGATGCAGCCATAAGCTGTAGCGGTTTGCCTGCTGAAGCCGAAATTCGTCCGAAATGATTTCTATATCCATTGTACTTTTACCGGGACTTCTGTTCTCCCTTGGTTGTACAAAAGTACAAAAATATCTTCATTTAAAACAACCAACTGTTGCATTGATCAACTACACCGAAAGGACGGCTTCTTCAACGGCAACGGTCTTATAGTGCAACACGTTCCAGTTTCCCTGCTCATCCTCCACCAGAGCCGAAAGACTTTCGACCCAATCGCCCGAATTCAGGTAATGAATATCGCCGTAATGACAATTTGCCGGCGAGTGTATGTGGCCACATATCACACCATTGCAGTGACGATGCTTTGTCAGTTTCACCAGCTCTTTTTCAAAGTCGGAGATGTACGAAACCGCGCTCTTTACCTTTTGCTTCATATGTTGGGCAAGGGAGAAATAGGGTTTACCCCGTTTGATCCGGAAATAGTTATACACACGATTCAGATTAAGCAGCAGGTTATAACCTACATCGCCGATCATTGCCAGCCAGCGCATATTGACGGTAATATTATCAAACACATCGCCATGGAGTACAAAATAGCGTTTGCCCTGCGATTCCAACACGTAATCTTTCACCACCTGAATGTTGGGAAATGCAAACGGAACGATCTTATCCAGAAAATCGTCGTGATTACCACGCACATAAATCACATCGGTATGCTCTTTCACGATTTTGGAAATCACCTTTTTAATAAACTGCGTGTTGGTCTCGCTCCAATGTTTTTGCGATTTACGCAACTGCCAGCCATCGATAATATCCCCGTTAAGGATAAGTTTGCTACACGAAAAAGCAGACAAGAAGCTCAACACTTCGTCCACTTTACTGTGTTTTGATCCTAAGTGAATGTCGGAAAGAATAATCGTTCGGTAACATGTTCTGTAAACCGGATCGCCGCATCCATCAATCATCTGAAAATCTCTGTTTAATTCCAATGTTCAGTCAAATTTAGGTTAAATAAATTATAAACCATTGATATACAGCACAAACAAATACTATTAAATTCAAGTTAAAAATAATGCCAATACATTGCGCTTTTATTGCATTCGTATTACCATACTATTGCGTTGCATTCCGTACCTCAAACCGGCCTAACGACTAAGTAGCATAAGCGTTACGAAAACAACCTTAGCCTATCGTGCATAATTGATGTGTCGATCAAATCTCCTGACTTTCGTCGCGCATTTTTCTTTAATTGGCAAAAATCACCTATCTTTGAATGGCTTGACGATAACGAGATGGATAATACCTTTGCAACCATATATATTATTTTGAGCAGCGGAGGAATTCTGGTACTGGGACTCGCGCTGCTTTATCTGCAAAAGACGCTGAACCGCACCCGGGCGGAGAAACAGCGGATAGAAACTGAATACCGAAGGTTGGCCGAACAAAGCGAAACGATGGAACTGCCTTCCATCGAAGCGAAACTCAATCCGCATCTGTTCAAAAACATACTCAACTCCATACAGTCGCATGCGTTTCAAACCTACTACGCCCTCGACAAAATGGCCGATGTACTCGACTATATTCTTTACGAGAGCAACAAGGGCCTGGTAACTCCCCGCGAGGAGATCGATTTCGCGCTCAACCTGATCGAGATCAACAAGGTGAAGATCAGTCCGCTTTTTGCGTTGACTATCAAACAGAAGATTGACGAGAACGATGCTGTTTACCGGCAAAAGGTGATAGCACCGCTCCTCTCGGTCGATCTGATAGAGAATGCCTTCAAACATGCCGATCTGCAAAAAAACGACTCGTTTATCACCATAATTTTTGAGATGAAAAACGGCATCTTTTCCCTGACGGTGGTCAACAAAATATCGTCGCGCTCAGCTCTACGCAAAGAGAAAAGCGGCCTCGGATCGTCAACCTTCGAACAACGCCTGCAAATACTCTACAAAGAACATTATACCCTCGAGCGGCAAACAGCCAACGACACCTATACCGCCCACCTAACCATCGACCTGAATGAAAAAGCCGCTGAGATGTCTGCTTCTTGACGATGAACTGCCGGGACTGGCTTACCTGAAAATGCTATGCGGGCAAATGGCGGAACTGGAAGTGGTAAAGGCCTATAATGACCCCGTTCTCTTTTTGCAGGAGGCAGTCGACACAGTTTTCGATCTGGCAATCCTCGACATCGAGATGGCCGGCATCGACGGGTTATCGGTAGCACGCAGTTTGCAGGACAAACCGGTGATATTTACAACGGCCTACAAGCAATATGCCACCGATGCTTTCGATATCGATGCGGTGGATTATCTGGTTAAGCCAATTAAAAAAGAGCGGCTGCAGCAAGCCGTTGAAAAAGCAGGCCGGATCATAGAGGCTCTCCGGCAGTCGTCGCCGTTTATACGGCTCAACACCGACAAGGGCCGTGCGCTTCTCTTTTTCGATCGCCTGGTATATATCACCACCTCACCAATCGACAGTCGCGACAAGGAGGCGCTGTTAACCGATGGCACCACCACAATACTGAAAAACATTTCGTTCGAGAAACTGATTGCACAACTCCCCTCCGATCGGTTTTGCCAGATCAACAAACAAGAGATTATTGCCCTGACGGCTGTCCGTTTCTTTTCTCACAACGAAATAACCGCCGACTTGTCCGGCCGTACGGCAACACTCCACCTGAGCGAAGCTTACCGTGCCGCATTCCTGCAAAAAACCGAAAAATAAGATTGCATATTCCGTATTTATCCGTGCCATCCGTGTGCAAAACAAATCACGTGGCTATTCCGCTCCGCTTTTTCCTTGCAGAATATTTCCGTTTCATTGCAAAACTGCGCTACCACAGCTCCTTGCCGCTTGTTTTATCAGCTATTTTCAGTAATCTTTGCAAACAAAAAAGGAGGCAGCTATGCATCGTTTGAAGAATACCGGATTTTACATTGTGGTGATGTCCGTTTTTGCGGCTTTGATGGTGTGGTTTTTTCACGCCGGAAAAAGTCTTGAACACGGACAACTTGTTATGAATAAGGCGAGCGACAGTTCCATCTGGAGTGCTTTCGTTCAGTCATTGGGAGTCAACTTCGGACACCCGCTGGCCATTCTCTTGTTGCAAATCGTCACCATTATTCTGGTGGCCAAGCTCTTCGGTTGGATTTGCACAAAAATAGGTCAACCTACGGTAATCGGCGAAATTATAGCCGGCGTAGTGCTGGGTCCGTCGGTTATCGGCCATTTCTTTCCGCAGGTCTACTCCACCCTCTTTCCGGTAGCCTCTCTGGGCAATCTGCAATTTATCAGTCAGATCGGACTTATTCTCTTCATGTTTATGGTTGGCATGGAGCTCGATCTGAAAGTGGTAAAGAAAAATGCGGGCGATGCCTTTGTCATCAGTCAGGTGAGCATTATCGTGCCTTTCGCGTTGGGCCTGGGACTTGCCTATACCATTTACACAGAATTTGCACCCTCCGGAGTACCGTTCACCTCTTTCGGGTTGTTCATCGGCATTGCCATGAGTATTACCGCCTTTCCGGTTTTGGCAAGGGTGGTACAGGAAAGAGGACTGCACAAAACCCATCTCGGATCGGTTGTTATCACCTGCGCCGCCGTCGACGACATTACGGCATGGTGCCTGTTGGCTGCCGTTATCGCTATTGTCAAAGCCGGTTCGTTTGCCAGCTCCATCTATGTTATTGCCTTAGCCATTCTCTATGTTATCGTGATGATAAAAGTGGTGCGGCCCTTCTTGAAAAGGGTCGGCGATTTGCACGCTTCGCGCGAAAATCTGAGTAAACCCATTGTCGCTATCTTCTTTCTGGTATTGCTGTTATCATCTTATGCCACCGAACTGATCGGTATCCATGCGCTCTTCGGCGCTTTTATGGCCGGAACCATGATGCCCGACAACGAAAAATTCCGGAATATCTTTATCGAAAAAATAGAAGACATTGCTCTGGTATTGTTACTCCCGCTCTATTTTGTATTCACCGGACTCCGCACCCAGATCGGATTGCTCAACGATGTCTATCTGTGGCAAGTCACCGGAGGCATTGTGGCGGTAGCTATTGTTGGTAAATTTGCCGGTAGTGCCATCGCTGCCCGCTTTGTGGGCCAGAACTGGCGCAACAGCCTATCTATCGGCGCTTTGATGAACACCCGCGGACTAATGGAACTGGTGGTGCTCAATATCGGTTACGATCTGGGAGTTCTTTCCCCGTCGGTGTTTGCCATGATGGTTATTATGGCCTTAGTCACCACCTTTATTACCGGACCGGCACTCGACCTGATAAACAAGCTCTTCAAACCGGAAAAAGAGACCGCAAAAGCCGTTATCAACCATTTGGGTAAATATAAAATTCTGGTATCGTTCGCGCATCCCGATCGCAGCATTGCGCTGCTACGCCTTGCCTATAGCCTCACTCACCGTCAAAGCGACAATGCGCTGATTACGGCCATGCACCTTTCGCCCAATAACGACCTGAATCAGTTCAATGCTACCGAATACGAAGAGGAAAGCTTTGCCCCCATCGTTGCCGAATCGGGCCGGTTACGGATCGATATTACCACACTTTTCAAGGCATCGAACGATATTGAAGCCGAAATAACGCAAATGGCCAACAAGGGCAATTATGACCTGTTGCTGATAGGCATCGGTCAATCTATCTTTGAAGGCAGTATGCTGGGAAAGATACTCGGGTTTACATCTCGCATCATCAATCCCGATTTGCTGCTAAACAAGGTAACGCGCCGCGAAAAGCTGTTCGAGAATTCTCCTTTTGATGAAAAAACGCGGTTAATTGTTTCCAAAAGTGAAGTTCCGGTAGGAATTTTCATTGACAAAAACTTCATGAGTGCCGATCGCGTTATGGTAGCGCTCCTAACCCCCGAAGATGCTTTTCTGATTGAGTATGCCCAGAAACTAATCGCCAATTCCGAATCGCAGGTCACTGTAGTCGATAGCCATCAAACAAGCCGACATACACCACACATTAGGGAAACAATCCGCCAGATCGAACAAATTGCCCCCAATCATATCCAGACGATTAACGAGTCGGCTATTACCAAAGAGACCATACACCATCAGGATCTGTTGCTAATAAGCATCAGTAGCTGGAAACTGGCTTTCGAACGGGAGAGCCGCTGGCTGAAAGAGATTCCCAGTACATTGATTCTAAAAGCATGAGGTCATTAACCATTAATGATTCTCCGGTAATTACCTGTAGTTTTTAAGTTTAAATTACATACTTAATTTTATACAATATAGCCATAAACCGAATACTTTCACATCAATTTTGTTCATATTTGCCATAGAATAAAAAACTTCGATTCTACTCTTCTCCTTCTCTGACTGTAGATACAAAGAAGATAATGAAATGACTATACAAAATTTTGTCTTCCCCGAAAAAAAATAATTTTCTAAGGCAGACTTCTATTTTTTACTAAAAAAATGCTATCTTTGTAGCATTCTATCGTATAAGTCATTAATCATTCATCAAGTCATAAATAACAATTTCATGAAAAAAATTTTACTATTGTCCGTGTTCTTCGTGCAATATCTGTTTGTTTTTGCACAAACCGACGCCACCGGCACTGCAGAAAGTGCAACAGCACAGGAAACGAATAAAATTGACCAGATTGCCAAATTGACAGACGACCAAAAGGCAAATGTAACTAAGTATCTGAAAGAGTATTACAATCACATCGACGATTTGCAAAAAGCAAAAGACGATTTGCAAAAGATCAAGGAAAACATCAAAATGTTAAGTGCGTTAATTAAAGGTGAGGAATTGGGCTTTAACGACAATATGAAAGATGTTTTGACTAAACGCCAATACGACAAATGCAGCGAATATTTGAAAAACAGAGAAAACGCAGCCAAGAAAAAATACGGCGAGTCTAAAAAAGTGACAAAAAACCATCCGAAGACCAATCAGGGATCCTGATTCACTACAGATAAAAACAAAAAAATCCGGCTTGCTAATTGCGAACCGGATTTTTTTTGTGCTGAAAAAACCTCACACATACTCCACCGGGAAAGATAGCTGCCCTACAAAAAAACGAGGGCCGTCTCAAAATAAATTGAGACAGCCCCGCATCATTGGTTATTTGGAAGTCATTATTTGTATTCGGCCCAGTTGCGAATATCGATATCGTCGACTGTTATTTTACAAAATGCTTTGATAAAGGCACTCGCCAATCGGGCATTGGTAATCAATGGAATATTGAAATCGATAGCCCCCCGGCGAATTTTGTACCCGTTCGATAATTCTCTTTTCGTCAAATTCTTCGGGATATTGATAACCAGATCGAATTCCTTGTTGGAAATCATCTTCATCACATTATGTTCGCCGTCTTCGTCGGGCCAGTTAACATCGATCGCATCCACGCCATTCTGTTGCAGGAATTGTTGCGTTCCGTGTGTTGCGTAGATCGTGAAGCCATTTTTAGCCAGCAAAAGACATGCATCCAGCATAGCCACCTTCGACTTCGATTCCCCGGAGGAGACCATAATGGTCTTTTCGGGAATGCGATAGCCCACAGACAACATCGCCGTAAGTAAAGCGTCGTCGAACTGGTGCCCGATACAGCCTACCTCTCCGGTCGATGCCATGTCGACACCCAGAACGGGATCGGCTTTCTGCAAACGGGTAAACGAGAATTGCGAAGCCTTGATGCCCACGTAATCGAGATCGAAAGCCGATTTCTCGGGTTTCGCAGGATTCAGTCCGAGCATTACCTGCGTAGCCAGATCGATAAAGTTTATCTTCAACACTTTAGATACAAACGGAAAACTTCTCGATGCGCGAAGGTTACACTCGATTACCTTAATATCATTATCTTTTGCAAGGAACTGAATGTTGAACGGTCCCGATATATTGAGCGATTTGGCAATCTGGCGGGCAATCTGTTTGATGCGGCGTACGGTCTCCACATAGATTTTCTGCGGAGGGAACTGAATGGTTGCATCTCCGGAGTGAACACCGGCGAACTCCACATGTTCCGAAATAGCATAAATCACAATGTCGCCCTTATTGGCCACTGCATCGATTTCGATCTCCTTTGCATTTTCTATAAACTCGGAAACCACTACCGGATGTTCATGAGAAACTTCAGTAGCCAGTTCGAGGAACTCTTCCAGCTCTTCCTGATTGGAACAAACATTCATGGCTGCGCCCGAAAGCACATAAGAAGGACGTACCAGCACCGGGAAGCCCACATTCTTCACAAATTCGGTAATATCGCCCAACGAACGTAGCTCCTGCCAACGCGGCTGGTCGATCTTCAAATCATCCAGCATACTGGAGAATTTATGACGGTCTTCCGCATTATCGATCGACGATGCTCCGGTTCCAAGAATATTGACTCCGGTGTCTGCCATACGCACGGCTAAGTTATTCGGGATCTGTCCTCCTACCGAAACGATGGTTCCCATCGGATTTTCGAGTTCCAGAATATCCATCACACGTTCGTAGGTCAGCTCGTCGAAATACAAGCGATCGCACATATCGTAGTCGGTCGATACCGTCTCGGGGTTATAGTTTATCATTACAGAGCGGAATCCCTGTTTGCGGATGGTATTCAGCGCGTTGACACTACACCAGTCGAATTCCACCGAGCTACCGATACGGTAAGCTCCGGAACCCAATACTACCACCGAACGGTGGTCGCCCAAGTATTTCACATCGTTGGCCGAACCATTGTAGGTGATATAGAGATAGTTGGTCTGTGCCGGATATTCGGCGGCCAGCGTATCGATCTGTTTTACCACCGGCACAATGCCACGGCGTTTACGTTCGGCACGCACTTCGTCGCCGATATGTGATTTATTTTCGTGAATATCGAACATCAGGCGGGCAATCTGAAAATCGGAGAAGCCCATCTTTTTAGCGCTCAGCAACAGGTCATCCGACAGGTCGTTGAACGACTCGGTTAGTTTCAGTTCTTTGGCCACATCGACAATGTTTTGCAACTTTTGCAAAAACCACTTGTCTATTTTGGTCAGATCGTGAATCTGATCGATGGTATATCCGCTCTGCAACGCCTGCGATAGGTAAAAGATACGACGGTCGGTCGGTTCGGAGAGCACTTTGTTCATGTTGTCGATGGACAACGTTTTGTTTGCCACAAATCCGTGCATTCCCTGCTGAATCATGCGCAACCCCTTCTGTAGCGCCTCTTCGAAGGTACGGCCAATAGCCATTACCTCGCCCACGCTCTTCATGCTACTGCCGATCTCGCGCGAAACACCATGAAACTTGGCCAAATCCCAGCGGGGAATTTTACAAACCACGTAGTCCAGTGCCGGCTCGAAGAAAGCCGTAGTGGTTTTGGTCACCGAGTTTTTCAAATCGAACAACCCGTAGCCCAATGCCAGTTTGGCTGCCACAAAAGCAAGCGGATAACCGGTCGCTTTCGATGCCAATGCCGACGAACGGCTCAAACGGGCATTCACCTCGATAACACGGTAGTCTTCCGAATCGGGATCAAAAGCATACTGTACGTTACATTCGCCCACAATGCCGATATGACGTACAATGCGGATCGCGATTTCGCGCAGTTTGTGATATTCGCTGTTGGTAAGCGTTTGCGACGGAGCCACCACGATACTTTCGCCGGTATGAATACCGAGCGGATCGAAGTTTTCCATGTTACACACCGTAATACAGTTATCATAACGGTCGCGAACCACTTCGTATTCAATTTCCTTCCAGCCTTTCAACGATTTCTCCACCAAAAGCTGAGAAGAATAGTTAAACGCTTTTTCTGCCAAGGTTTCGAGTTCCTGTTCGTTATTACAGAAACCGCTACCCAAACCACCCAAAGCGTAAGCCGCACGGACAATGATTGGATATCCGAGTTGAGCGGCTGATGTTTTTGCATCTTCCAGATTCTCTACCGCAAAACTTTTGATCGTTTTCACGTCGATCTGGTCGAGCTTCTTGACAAACAGCTCACGGTCTTCGGTATCGATAATGGCCTGTACCGGTGTTCCCAGTACGCGCAAGTTATATTTTTCGAGGATGCCCGACTGAAACAGCTTCACACCACAGTTCAATGCAGTCTGACCGCCGAACGCGAGTAAAAGTCCGTCGGGGTTCTCTTTTTTGATTACCTTTTCAACAAAGAACGGCGTTATCGGAAGAAAATAGATCTTATCGGCTACACCTTCCGAAGTCTGCACAGTGGCAATATTCGGGTTGATGAGCACCGTTTCAATTCCCTCCTCTTTCAACGCCTTCAATGCCTGAGAACCGGAGTAATCGAACTCACCGGCCTCTCCGATCTTCAAAGCGCCCGATCCGAGAATTAAAACCTTTTTAATTGACAATCGTGAATTGTCGGTCGACAACAAGTCTTCTTTTATATTCATGCTGCTATATTCGTTTTGACTTTTGCTAAGAAATACACATTTACTTTCCACAGAAGATTAATTGCGCTTAGTCAATTAAATTCAGGAACTCATCAAACAGAAACTCGGTATCGGTTGGTCCGCTCGAAGCTTCAGGGTGAAACTGTGCCGAAAAATAGGGTTTCGTTTTATGGCGAATACCTTCGTTCGTCCCATCGTTCAGGTTGATGAACAACGGTTCCCAATCACTTCCCAGCGTATTGTTATCTACGGCATAACCGTGATTTTGCGAGGTAACGAAACACCGGTTGGTGCCAACCATGCGCACCGGCTGGTTGTGACTGCGGTGGCCGTATTTCAGTTTGTAGGTTTTAGCGCCACCTGCAATCGAAAGCAGTTGGTTACCCATACAAATACCGAATATCGGTTTTCCGGTGGTCATCGCTTTGCGGATATTATCGACAGTCACCGTGCAGTAAGCAGGATTACCCGGTCCGTTCGAGATAAACAGTCCGTCATATTCCAGCGTATTGAAATCATAGTCCCATGGAACACGAATCAGCGTAACGTCGCGCTTCAGGAAGCAGCGAAGAATATTGTGTTTCACACCGCAATCGACCAGTACAATTTTTTTCTTGCCATTGCCGTAGGTAATTACCTCTTTACAACTTACTTTTGCAACATGGTTTTCGCTGTCGGTGTCAATAAATTCCACATCCTCCTTGTCGGGAAACAGCAGTTTGCCCTTCATCGCACCGTATTCACGAATGATTTTGGTCAGTTCGCGCGTGTCGATGCCGTAGATTGCCGGAATTTTGTTCTCCTTCAGCCAGTCGCTGAGACTCTTTTGGGCGTTCCAATGGCTGTATTGAAACGAATAATCGGAAATAATCAAGCCACTGACATGAATTATTTCCGATTCGTAAAATGTTGATAAGCCGTTTTCGATAATGCCTTGCGGGACTCCGTAATTACCAACGAGCGGATAAGTGACAGTTAGAATCTGTCCCGAATACGAAGGATCGGTCAAGCTCTCGGGATAGCCGACCATTGCCGTACTGAAGACGACTTCGCCGGCCCGTGGCTCCTCATACCCGAAAGACTTACCGTAAAAAATGGTGCCGTTTTCGAGCACCAGTTGCATCGGTTTGTTATGTTCCATTATTAATACGTAGAGATAGAATAAATTTAGTATCTTTTCGACCTGCAAAGTTACTAAAAAACTACCTAAAGCTCAAGAAAAACCGAGAATAAAAAGAAAAACCGGGAATTTTGACATTTTGCAATGTCAATTTGATATTTTCATCACAAAATTGCAATGTAGACTTTGCAACCCAAAAGATTAATTGTACTTTTGTAAGCGAAAAAACGAGAGCATTTGTTTTTATAAATGCTTAATACTAAAAATAATAGTCATGAAATCCTCAATCATAAAAATAAATGGGGATTCCATACGTATTTAAAAAATCAATAGCGTATGAAATTGTTGGAAGAAATCATGAACCGGGCAATCGGAAACGTTCAGCACATTGTGTTGGCGGAAGGGACCGAGGAACGTACTATACAAGCCGCAGATATTATTCTGGCTAAAAAAGCGGCCAAAATCACCCTGATCGGCAATCCGGATGAAATCCACAGTTTAGCTGCAAAATTTCAATTGAAAAATATCGGACTGGCAACTATTCTCGATCCGGAAAACTATGCAAAATATGACGAATATGTCAATCTGCTGGTAGAACTACGAAAAGCCAAAGGCATGACTTTGGAACAGGCTCAAAAACTGGCTAAGGATCCTTTATATATAGGTAGCCTCATGATTAAAAGCGGAGATGCCGACGGCGAAGTTGCCGGAGCACGCAACACAACCGGAAACGTATTGCGCCCTGCCCTGCAAATCGTAAAAACCAAACCGGGCACATCGGTGGTTTCGGGTGCATTGTTGTTGTTCTCCAACAGCCCGTATGGCGAAAACGGACTGGTACTGATGGCCGATTTGGCCGTTACTCCGAACCCGACAGCTAAAGAACTGGCCGAAATTGCCGTTAATTCGGGTCACACTGCCCGTGTAATCGGCGGTTTTGAACCCAAAATTGCAATGCTCAGTTTTTCGACCAAAGGAAGCGCCAAACACGAGCTGGTAGACAAAGTGGTAGAAGCCACACGCCTGGCTCAGGAGATGGCTCCCGATATGCAAATTGACGGAGAGCTGCAGGCCGATGCCGCGTTAGTTCCTTCGGTTGGCGAAAGCAAAGCTCCGGGCAGCAAAATTGCCGGACATGCCAATGTTCTTGTCTTTCCCGATCTGCAAGCCGGAAATATCGGTTACAAATTAGTTCAACGCCTTGGCAATGCCGAAGCGATCGGCCCGGTACTTCAGGGAATGGGCGCTCCTATCAACGACCTCTCCCGAGGATGTTCGGTCAACGACATTGTACAAATGATTGCTATCACAGCCAATCAGGCTATCGGTGATAAAACAAAATAAACACAACATAATTATGTCGGATTTACCTAACGAACCCGTTGAGAATTACGGACTCAGCCAAAAAGACCGCAAACGCACCCTTTTTTCAAGAATTGGTGTGGTGGGATGCGGTAAGGATGGCAGTATTATTGCAACCATTGCCGCCAGCCGTGGCATGGAAGTCGTTTTTCTGGAACCAACCGAAGAGGGCATCAGCAACGCGTATGCACGTATTGAGAAAAAATTAGATGCCCGGGTAATCAACTGGGGATTGACCAACTCGGAAAAGAAAGCTATCCTTTCACGCATCCGGGGCACGGTTAATTATGCCGATTTTGTAGGATGCGATTTCGTTATCGAAACGATCCGGTACGACGATCACACCGGCGTGAGAAGCATCGACCGCCGCAAAGAGGTGTTCAAGAAACTGGAACAGGTGCTAAACACCGAAGCCATTATCGCCTCCAACGTATCGACCATTGTCGTTACCGAACTGTCGAACGAGCTGCAACATCCCGAACGTTGCGTGGGAGTACACTTCCTTACCAATGTTCCCGATTCGCATGTGCTGGAAATCGTACGCGGCTTGCACACTTCGGAAAACACGTTTGAAAAAGTGTGCCGTTTTGCCGAGCTGCTCAACTACGATTTTATATCCGTAACCGAATCGGTGGGACTGGTGAGTCTCCGCATGTTTCTGATTATGCTGAACGAAGCCTGCTCTATCGTGATGGAAGGCATCTCTACCGTATCAGATGTCGACAAAGTGCTGACCGTCGGGTTCGGACACCGCCAGGGCGTTTTTCGCACTGCCGATCAGCTGGGCATCGAAAAAATTGTGCCCCTGATGGAAAACCTGTTCCACGAATATGGCAATATCAAATACAAAGCGTCGCCTCTTTTGTTGCGCCTCTACCGTGCCAAACACTATGGCATTCGCAACGCAAAAGGATTCTATCAATATGACGAAAGCGGGAAAATCGTTCAGTAACAATTAAAATCAGCGAAATGAAGATTTTAGTATTGAATTGCGGAAGTTCTTCCGTTAAATATAAATTGTTCGACATGGAATCGAAAACCATCCTCGGACAAGGTGGAGTCGAGAAGCTGGGAATGCAGGGATCGTTTCTCAAGCATACCCGTCCCGACGGTCAAAAAGTAATACTCGACGGCGAGATTCTGACACACTCGGCAGCTGTAGAATATATTCTGGGCGTGTTGCTGAGCGAAAAACATGGAGCCATCAAATCACTCGACGAAATCGATGCGGTTGGCCACCGTCTGGTTCACGGCGGTGAAAAATTCAACAAGAGCGTGTTGATCGACGACGAAGTGATTGCAAAAATCGAAGAGTGCATCGAAATAGCTCCGCTGCACAATCCGCCCAACCTCGCCGGTATCAATGCCATTCGCGAATTGCTGCCTCAGGTTCCTCAGGTAGGTGTTTTCGATACGGCATTTCATCAAACAATGCCCGCCCATGCCTACATGTACGGCATTCCCTACTCGCTCTATACCAAATACGGCATCCGTCGCTACGGTTTTCACGGAACGAGCCATCGCTACGTATCGCAACGCGCTTGCAAACTCCTGGGATTGGACATTAATAACTCCAAACTGATTACCTGCCACATCGGCAACGGAGGCTCGATTACTGCCATTAAAAACGGAAAATCAATCGACACCTCCATGGGATTCACGCCCGTTGAAGGTCTGTTGATGGGTACCCGTTGCGGCGACATCGATCTGGGTGTGGTTACCTTTCTGATGGACAAAGAGATGCTCGGTATCGATTCGGCATCGACGCTCTTCAACAAACACAGCGGATTGCTTGGCATATCGGGTGTATCGTCCGACATGCGCGATATAAACAAAGCCGTTAAGGAGGAAAATGAACATGCTCAGCTGGCGCTTGACATGTACCACTATCGCATCAAAAAGTACATCGGAGCCTACATGGCAGCTTTAGGTGGTGTAGATGCTATTGTCTTTACAGGCGGCGTAGGCGAAAACGGAGACAACGCAAGACTGCAGTCGTGTGCCGGACTCGAATTTCTTGGAATCAAAATCGACGAGGCTTTGAATGCAACCATTCATGGTGAAGAAAAGGTAATCAGCACTCCCGATTCTGCGGTAAAAGTAATTGTAGTTCCAACAGATGAAGAATTTATGATTGCTTCCGATACGATGGATATCGCCGGAAAATAACCATCCGGATCTCATTTATAGAAACGGTACAAATTGACACAACTCAATTTGTACCGTTTTTCTTTGCCAGCATGTCCCGACGCGCCATTTTTATTGTATTTTTGTCTATCGCTTTACCCAATCAAATCAAGCATTGTTTATGGAAACACACCCTTCACCCAACCGTTACGACAATAAAATACCCTATGTGCCGTGCGGCAGGAGCGGATTAATCCTTCCCCGGATTTCGCTCGGCTTATGGCACAACTTCGGAAACGGCGACGATTTCAACGAAGCAACAGGCATGATTCAATATGCTTTCGACAACGGAATCACCCATTTTGATCTGGCAAACAACTACGGTCCTCCGGAAGGATCGGCCGAAGAGACATTTGGCAAAATACTGAAGAAACAGTTTCCGAACTATCGCGATGAAATGATCATCTCCACCAAAGCCGGGCACCGCATGTGGCCGGGGCCGTATGGCGACGGAGGTTCGCGCAAATACTTAATGGCCAGCTTGGATCAAAGTCTGAAGCGATTAAAGCTCGACTATGTGGACATCTTCTACTCTCACCGGTACGATCCGGACACCCCGCTGGAAGAGACTATAAATGCCCTGTCGGATACGGTAAAACAAGGGAAAGCTTTGTATGTGGGTATCTCTAAATATCCGGTCGACAAGGCCGTTGAAGCATATGCGATGTTGAAAGCAAACGGCACCCCCTGCCTGATTCATCAGGACAGATACAGCATGTTGTCCCGAAACGTAGAAAACGGAACACTGACTACCGCTCAGGAGCATGGAGTCGGCTTTATCGGCTTTTCTCCGCTTTATCAGGGAGTGCTATCCGATAAATATCTTCACGGCATTCCCGAAAATTCACGGGCGGCCAAACCATCCGGTTTTTTGCAACGAAGCCAGATTTCGCCCGAAATTCTGGAAAAGGTAACGGCACTGAACGATATCGCACTGCGCAGAGGACAGAGTTTAGCTCAAATGGCGCTTATGTGGTGTCTGCGTAGCGCTCAGGTAGCCTCGGTCATTGTAGGAGCCAGTTCGCAAAAACAGCTCCGGGATAACATCGATGCCCTGCATTACCCGATGCTTTCCGACGAAGAGATTATGGATATAGATGCTATATTACAACAACCGTAAAACACATACAAAAAAGAGAGAAAAGCTTCAAATTCGAAAAAAACAGTATCTTTACAGACGTGTAATTCTGGTTCCGTTGTTTTAAACGACCGACACAGATCCGTTACTACATTACCCGTTCATAATCAACATCGTCTCCTATGGCAGTTAAAAAATTCATTCTCGACACAAACGTCATTTTACATGACTACAAATGCATCTATAATTTTCAGGAAAACGATATTTACATTCCGATTACGGTACTCGAAGAGCTGGATAAGTTCAAAAAAGGTAATGACGATATAAATTTTAACGCCCGGGAATTTTCCAGAGATCTCGATCTGTTGGCCGACAATCCGATCTTCACCAAAGGTGTCTCTCTGGGCGACAAACTGGGTAAACTCTTTATTGTCACATCGTACGATTATCCCGAAGCACTGCAACAAACTTTTGCCGAAAAAACGCCCGACCACCGGATACTGGCCGTAGCTTACCAGATACAAAAGCAATACAAAAACACCATTCTCGTTTCGAAAGACATTAATCTCCGGCTAAAAGCCAAATCGCTTGGTATAAACACCGAAGATTACATTTCGGATAAGGTTACCAGTGCTGATATTTTCGATAAAAAACATGCCACATTTTCTCATATAGAGGCTCATCTTGTCGACGAACTTTACAAAACGAAAGAGGGCGTTCCGGTTGAAAAATTCAGCTTCTGTTCGGATATCGATCCCAACGAATGTTTTGTGATAAAAAGCACAAAATCAAGCGTTCTTGCACGCTACAACTCTTCCGCACAGAAAGTGGAACGTGTCGAAAAAAATAAAGTTTTCGGTATTGAGCCCCGTAATGCAGAACAGGCATTCGCGCTGAATGTCATGCTCGACCCCAATATCAAGCTGGTAGCCCTCACCGGCAAATCGGGCACCGGCAAAACGCTTCTGGCTCTTGCCGCCGCGTTGGAACAACAGGAAAATTATCAGCAAATTTTATTAGCCCGGCCCATTGTCGCTTTGGGAAATAAAGATCTGGGATTTTTGCCCGGCGATGACAAACGGAAAGTATCGCCCTACATGCAGCCTTTATTCGACAACCTGAACGTCATCAAACACCAGTTCAATTATCAGGGAAAAGAGGTCTACAAAATCGAAGAGATGCAGCGTGAACAAAAGCTTGTTATCGAGGCGCTGGCCTATATTCGCGGACGAAGTCTGAGCAACACCTTCTTCATCGTGGATGAGGCTCAGAATCTTACCCCTCACGAGATTAAAACGATTATAACACGTGCCGGAGAGGAGACCAAAATTATCTTCACGGGCGACATTCAGCAAATCGATCAGCCTTATCTCGACATGCATTCAAACGGGCTGGTTTACATGATCGACCGGATGAGAGGACAAGAGCTGTTTGCCCACATCAATTTAATGAAAGGAGAGCGCAGCGCTCTATCCGAATTGGCAAGTAACTTACTATAACATCAGCAAACGCTTGGATTTCGCCTTTTCTATTTGTATATTTGCCACTTAAATTTTTTAAAATAAGCTGTAAATATGGTGCCATCCCACCCCATTTAGAGATGGCATTCAACTTAAAATCAAATTTTTGCTTATGGGAACACTCGATTTATCTGTAATAGACTGGTCACGCGCTCAGTTTGCGATGACAGCCATGGATCACTGGATTTTCGTTCCTCTGACGTTAAGTCTTGGTTTTATCATGGCGATCATGGAAACCATGTATTATCGCACCGGTAAAGCGGAATGGCAAACGATGACCAAGTTTTGGATGCGCCTTTTCGGCATCAACTTTGCCGTCGGAGTTGCCGGTGGTTTAATTCTCGAATTTCAGTTTGGAACCAACTGGTCGAACTACAGTTGGTTAGTCGGCGACATTTTCGGAGCGCCGTTGGCTATCGAAGGTATTATGGCCTTCTTTCTCGAATCGACCTTCTTCGTCATCATGTTCTTCGGTTGGAACAAAGTGAGCAAAGGATTCCACCTGGCAGCAACATGGCTAACCTGGTTCGGCGCCACACTATCTTCTTTGTGGATATTGGTGGCTAACGCGTGGATGCAGTATCCGACAGGAACGACATTCAACATCGATAGCGTTCGTAGCGAAATGACCGATTTCTGGGCTGTGCTATTCTCTCCGATGGCTATGAACAAATTTTTTCATACGGTAACCTCTTCGTGGATTGTCGGGGCGGCTTTCGTTATCGGAGTCAGCGCATGGTACCTGATGAAAAAACGAAACATCGAATTTGCCCATAAAAGCATTAAAATCGCCGCCGTTTTCGGATTGCTCGGCATCGTTCTGGCCATGTATAGTGGCGACGGATCGGCCTATCAGGTGGCACAAAAGCAACCGATGAAACTGGCTGCCATGGAGGGCCTTTATCACGGACATAACGGCGAAGGATTGGTTGCCGTCGGTATCCTCAACCCGGCAAAAAAAGAGTACAATGATGCAACAAACCCGTTTTTAGTCAAGATAACGTTACCTAAACTTTTATCGTTTTTAGCCTATCGCGATGGTAACGCCTTTGTGCCCGGAGTAAACGATCTGCTGGATGGAAATTATCTTGTTACAAAGGCTGACAAATCGACTATCAAGCCCGTTACAACAGACGAAAAGATCGTATTCGGACGAATGGCGCAAAATGCATTGAAAGGATACAAACTTGCAACGAAAGCACATAACGACTCTCTGGCTGCAGTCAACAAAGCCATCTTTACAGCGACATCACCATACTACGGATACGGATATGTAAAAGATAAAAAACAACTTATTCCGAATGTACCGTTAACATTCTACTCCTTCCGGTTCATGGTTATTTTCGGAGGCTTCTTTTTGCTCTATTTCATTTTCATCCTGTATATCAAACGCAGAATTGAAAACATGAAATGGCTTCAGATGGTGGCCATATGGGCTATTCCGTTGGCCTATCTGACCTCTTTCTCGGGCTGGATCGTTGCCGAAGTAGGACGCCAACCGTGGGCCATTCAGGATCTGCTTCCAACATTTGCGGCGGTTTCGGATATTCCGGTAGGGTCGATACAAACCACTTTTGCAATCTTTGCCATTATATTTATCGTATTGTTTGTGGCCATTGTAAGTATTATGGTAAACGAAATCCGTAAAGGACCGGAGCATATTCAATAACACAAATCACTTATTCCAAAATTAAACTCTTACAATTATGGATTACGCATTCTATCAAGAATATTGGTGGTTTTTAGTATCACTGCTTGGAGCAATTTTAGTGTTTCTCTTCTTCGTACAAGGAGGACAGTCGTTGCTTTACACCATTGGAAAAACCGATGAAGAGAGAACATTGCTGGTAAATTCTATTGGAAAAAAATGGGAATTTACCTTTACCACACTGGTCACTTTCGGGGGTGCATTCTTTGCCTCATTTCCCCTCTTCTACTCCACCAGTTTCGGAGGAGCTTATTGGCCCTGGATGATTATTTTGATTTGCTTTGTATTGCAGGCCATCAGCTACGAATTCCGGAAAAAAGAGGGAAATATCCTCGGCCACAAGACATACGAAGCCTTTCTGTTACTCAATGGATTTGTAGGATTACTCTTGTTCGGCACCGCGGTCGGCACCTTTTTTACCGGCAGCGAATTTATTGTAAACAAGGATAATATTTACCAGCCGATGATGCCTGTTATTTCACAATGGCAAAATCCGCTGCACGGCCTGGAGGCTGCATTCAACGTTCGGAATTTGTTATTGGGCTTTTCCATCTTTTTCCTGGCCCGTGTATTGGGCAGTCTCTATTTTATCAATAATATTCACAATGCCGATATTAACACACGCGCCCGGAAACAGGTATTGATCAATTCGATTTGCTTTCTGGTGTGCTTCCTCACCTTCTTTATCTGGACATTGGCATCCAAAGGATTTGCTGTAAATCCGTCCACAGGTGAAGTGTATATGCAAAACGCGAAATATCTGCATAATTTCATTGACATGCCGATAATCGGCATCACCATGTTACTGGGTGTCGTATCGTTGCTTTACGGCATCGGCATCGGCATTTTCCAAATCAAGAGCACCAAAGGAATCTGGTTTGCAGGCACCGGAACCGTACTGGCAGTTTTATCGCTGTTACTCATTCTGGGATACAACAACACGGCTTTCTACCCTTCTGTAACCGATCTGCAAAGTTCACTGACCATCCGCAACAGTTCGTCCAGTTACTTTACATTAAAGGTGATGAGCGTGGTTTCTCTTTTCATTCCCGTTGTACTGGCATACATTTTCTACGCATGGCGTATGATGGATAAAAAACAGATGGATATGAAAGATTTGGAGAGCAAACAAAATCCGCAATATTAAATCTAAATCTCCAATTTACAAGCGTGTGCAATCCAACAGGTTTTGCACACGTTTTTTTATGCGCTGGTCTTACTATAAAAAGGTAACTTTGTCTACAGTTTTTTCACTTCATAAACCAAGTTTTTATTATGGTAGACGTACATAACGATTCATCGTCACTCAACAAAACATCCGACAATCCATTTCTTCAACCATTCGATACACCACTCGGTGCCATTCCATTTGATAAAATCAGACTCGAACACTACCGTCCTGCCTTTGAACATGCAATTCAACTTCAAAGCACTGAAATAAAGCAAATTACGAATAATAAAGAGTTACCGTCGTTTCAAAACACTATCGAAGCTCTCGAACGTTCCGGACGATTACTTGAACTGATTACCAACACATTTTTCAATCTGAATAGTGCCGAAACTAATGATGAAATGCAGCGACTGGCCGAAGAATTGTCTCCGCTCCTGACCGAACATGCCAACAATATTTCATTAAATACAGCTCTGTTCAAGCGTGTTAAATCGGTTTTCGTGCAAAAAGAGAAATTACACCTTACGCCCGAACAACAAACCTTACTCCAAAAAACGTACGACAGCTTTGTCGATAACGGAGCGAATCTCAACGCAGCGAAAAAAGCGGTCTACCGGAAACTTTCGCAGCAACTGGATACCGCATCTTTAGCATTCGACAGAAATGTATTGAAAGAGATCAATGACTATTTCCTGGTCGTCACCGACAAAAGTCAGCTCAGTGGTCTCTCCGACGATTACCTTGAAATGGCAGCCTCCAAAGCTGTTCAAAAAGGGAAAACCGGCTGGATTATAGACTTAACGGCTCCGAGCTATATGCCCGCCATGAAATTTCTGGATAACCGGAAATTGCGCCGGCAATTGTATATGGCTCATGCCACCAAAAGCACCCATGCCGATGCCAACGACAACAGGGAACTGATACGTTCTATTGCAAATCTCAGGCACGAAATTGCCAATTTACTGGGGTATAAAACCTATGCCGACTACGTACTCAAACACCGGATGGCAGAAAACAGCGCTAACGTGTATAAACTATTGAATGAACTACTGACGGCATACAAACCGACAGCGCTTCGTGAGATTGAGGCTGTGCAACAATATGCTACCACTTTCGGCTTTCAGGAGCAGCTTCAACCCTGGGATTGGTCCTATTATGCCGAAAGACTGAAGAACGAGCGGTATTCATTCAACGAAGATATTCTCCGACCCTATTTTGAGCTCTCAAAGGTTACGAAGGGGGTATTCGACCTCGCCACAAAATTATACGGCATTACATTCAGAGAGACAACCCAGCTGCCGGTTTACCATTCCGAGATGCAGGTTTTTGAAGTGTATGATGCCAACGGAGATTATCTGGCACTGCTCTATACCGATTTCTTTCCCCGTTCCGGCAAACGTTCCGGTGCCTGGATGACAGAATTCAAAGAGCAATATACCGATGAAAGCGGAACCCATCGTCCACACGTGAGTTTAGTGATGAATTTTACCCGTCCTACCACCACCAAACCGGCTCTGCTTACCTTCGACGAGGTGAGAACCTTTCTGCATGAGTTCGGACATGCTCTCCATTGCATCTTTTCCGATATCACCTACGCATCTGTTTCGGGCACCTCCGTTTTCAGGGATTTTGTAGAATGTCCCTCTCAATTCATGGAAAACTATGCCATCAAAAGCGAATTTCTCGACGATTTCGCGTTCCATTATCTAACCGGAGAAAAGATACCTGCCGAAATGATTAAGAGGCTGAAAGAGGCTGACAATTACAATATAGGGTATATATGCCTGCGACAGCTTAATTTCGGCTTTATCGATATGGCATGGCACTCCATAGAGAGCCCGATGAGAGACGATGTTATCGGTTTTGAAAAAGAGATTGAAAAGCTGACGCACCTATTGCCATCAATAGAAAACGGGTGTATCAGTACCTCTTTCGGACACATTTTCTCAGGTGGTTATGCTGCCGGATACTACAGCTACAAATGGGCCGAAGTATTGGCGGCCGATTCGTTTGCCGCATTTGAGTCGAATGGAATTTTCGACCCGAAAACGGCCGCGTCATTCCGTCAAAATATCTTATCCAGGGGAGGTTCCGAAAAACCCATGATTTTGTACAAACGATTCAGAGGTCAGGAACCGACCATCGACGCGTTATTAATTTCCAACGGAATCCAACAGAAACAGAACTGACAACAGCAAGTGGTCTGAACATCTGATAACAAAGACAAGAGGCTGTCCCAAATTCCTGAGACAGCCTCTTCGTATTCTTGCCAGTATCAAACATCGATTACGGTTTCGAAATATTCAGAAAACTGAGCGTATAGATAATTTTTTCAGGCAACCCTCTGCGTGATACGGCGACAAAATACCCTGATCCATTACTATTTCTGGTTATTTCTACCATCAGATCGTTGTATTTGCTTTTAACGGCAATAGATTTCTCGTTTACAATGGTATTCCAAACAACCAATTCATACCGTCTTAACGATACTTCATTGCTCATACCGACTATAACAAAAGGTGCTTCGCCCTTTACCGGAAATCCCGTTAGTTCCAACGGAATGGTAATAGTATCACACGTGATTTTTTCAAGTCCCAAATTGGCAAAATCACACTCTTCGATACCGGTATCACTATGCTTACATCCGACCAACAGGACAAGCAAAACGCTAATTATAAAGCAATTAAATTTCATTTCAATCAAATTGTTTTATCTCTCTCCCTGATAGTCAAGAGCACACCTGATTATTCATTCACCTTTTTATTCTTTATATATTGTCGATGCCCGTATGGTTGAGTATGCCGCAAAATAACCATGAGGCGATGTGGATGCACCCGATGGAGAAACTAACCGGATATTGGTACGAATATTGGACGGTTGTCCGCCAAACAGCGGATTTCTTCCCCAAAACTCTGTCGACGCTTCATCGATAAACCGCTTATAATCATCTGCAATGCCACTAAATTCAAGTCCTATTTTGTCATTATTATGGAGTACCTCATCTTTCTTGTCGGATGAAAAATACATATAGGTAGTGCCATTCAGGTATGTTCCGCTAAAAAATTCATCATTGGTAACACCGAATTCCTGAATACTATCGGTAACACAGACATCGTTTTTATAGAGCTTACCCATATAATAATTCTTCTCGTTGGCAGGATCCTGCATCCATATTTTTACAGCCCACATGTCTTTGCTAAATATCCGGCTCTTTTCCACACTTATTTTCTCGAGTGGAGGGCGTCGTGGAATTTGCGAAGTTGCCGTATAGGTCTCTTTCACGCCATCACCGTCAATATCAACATTTGTAATGGTTAATGTGTAGGTGCGGTTTACCACTCCATAGTAGTTTTCCGGCGTTTTGTAGGCTCCCTTTTTAGATGGATCTTCGGTTAGCGTAATCGTTGTATATCCGTCGTTCAGGGTTACCGTTGCGCCGGAAACGGCCGACGCCGCTTTATTGGAAAAGTAGTCCGAAGTCTTTTTCAGGAATACCGTGTGCGCGATCGTATCGGTAGTAACGCATCCATCTACCACCAAACCGGGAGTCACACCATCGAGCTTAATATCTATATCGGTAGTGCAGGCAACCAATACCAGCGCTGCTATAATCGCAGAAATATAATAGTGAAGTCTCATTATTTTCAGAATTTGAAATTATATGTAATTGAAGGAACAAACGTAAACAGGTAAGTCATTTGTGCCTTGGTCACATAGGCATTATCCTGATCGTTTATAAAATTGATTGCCCAGGCATTTTTGTGTCCATACACATTATAGACCGAGAAATTCCATTCTCCCGTCCAAAGTTTTTTCTTTTTCGCCTTGGGTTTCCAGGTGAGCGATACATCCAACCGGTGATAGTCGGGCATCCGGTATTCGTTGCGTTTGGAGTAAATAGGAAGAACCACATTACCAACCTCCATACGGGCAACCGGATAGGTTATCGGCTGACCGGTTGAGTATACAAAGTTCGCGCCGAACGATAGATGATCGGAAAAATCGTAGTTACCGACAATATAAACTGTATGCGGCCGGTCGAAAGGGGCCAGATAGGTCTGATCGTTATTTATCCCTTTAATGGTTCGTTCCGAGCGGGAATAGGTATAACTGATCCATCCGGTGAGTTTACCTTCATTCTTCTGCAACTGGAATTCGGCTCCATAAGCCCTCGAATGTCCGAAACGAAGTTCTCCCTCCAGCTTACGATTGAGTAACAAATCGGCATGATCCTTGAAATCGATCGTATGCTCCATCGATTTATAAAAAAGCTCTACCGAACCTTCAAGCTGATTATTCAGGAAATTGCGGAAATAGCCAAGCGCGTACTGATCGCAGGTTTGCGGTTTAATGTTTTTGCCTGCCGTAAACCAGAGATCGAGCGGCGTACCGGCGGTTGAGTTGGATGCCATCTGCAAAAACTGATTGGTGCGGGCATAACTTGCTTTAACCGAAGAGTTTTCATTCAACCGATAATTGAGCCCGAAGCGGGGCGACAAGCGATAATAGCTCTTTATGACCTTTCCGGCTCCATATACCGCAGAATCGATAGCGTTATAATTTTCGTCGAAATTGTAAACAGTACCCTTTCCAATACTGGAGAATCCCGTAAGCCGCAATCCTGCCTTAACCGAAAAGCGCTTGCTTAGCTGATATTCATCCATCAGATAAACAGCATGTTCAAAGGCATTTATATCGGGTAAGATATAGTCATCAAAATCGGTTGCACCACCTTTACTAGTCACCGTACCTGGTTTGAGATTGTGCAGCACGCTGTTGTATCCGAATTTCAACGTATTTTCAGGTGCGATGAACCACGAGAAATCAGCTTTAACCCCGACATCCTGCATACTATATTTCCAGTTAAAATTCGTTTGATCGGAAAAATCAGACTCCAAACCATAATTATAGTGGCTGTAATTCAGCGAGAAGTTGCTGAACAGTTTCTGTGAAAAGAGGTGATTCCAGCGCGCGGTAACGGTAGAGTTGCCGAAATTAAACCCGGCATCCTTGTTCTTAAAAACATCCTGCCCCACATATCCCGAAAGGAAAAGCCGGTTCTTATCGTCGAAACGATGATTTATTTTGGCATTCAAATCGTAGAAATAGAGCGTGTTATCCTTAATATCTTTATCGGAAGAGAGTTTCAGAAAGAGGTCGGCATATGTACGCCGGGCAGAAACCACATAGGTTGTATTCTCAGAGCCTATCGGGCCTTCGAGTGTCAAACGGCTCGATATCAATCCTATTCCTCCACTCCCGGAAAATTTCTTCGCATTTCCGTCTTTCATCTGCACTTCGAGCAAAGACGAGAGTCGTCCGTCGTATGTAGCCGGAATATCACCCTTATAAAGCGTCATATTCTTAATCGCGTCGTTGTTGAATACCGAGAAGAAACCCATCATATGCGACGCGTTATACACGGTAGCCTCATCGAGCACGATCAGATTCTGGTCGATTCCGCCACCCCGCACACTAAAGCTGGAGGTCCCCTCTCCTGCCGAGACTACACCAGGTAACAGTTGAACCGCTTTCAGAAGGTCAACTTCGCCCATCAATGCCGGCATTTTACGAACCACATTAATCGACACCTGTTTGGCACTCATCAAATTAGCCGACACATTGGCATCTCGCCGACGGGATGTTACTGTCACCTCCTTCATTTCGGTTGCCGATGCTTTCAGAGCTACATCCGATTTTAACGGTGTATTTAAATCCACCATCCGTGTAAACGACTGATAACCTACATACGAAAACTCGACCGTGTATTTACCCTTCGGCACACTTAACGAATAGAATCCGTAATTGTTACTAACGGTACCGACTTTCAGCTCTTTGACATACACCGTGACTCCTATCAGAGCCTCCCCGTTTGCCTCATCTTTTACATTACCACTCAAACTAATACGTTCTGCCATGGGTGTGGCTGCATTCAGCGCCATAGCGGCCAATAGCAGATACCACAAAATCAATTGCCTTAAAATCATAAAAATTAATTTATCCGTCTAATTTAGAAACTAATACCAACACCGAATGCTTGTCGCGCATTCCATTTCCTATTTACCAGCATCTATAAATACAATACTTCGTTACAAAAGCACTTATGTTAACGATTTATCGTTTTTTCTGCGACTTATATTCTCACGCAAAACTTGTCCCGCAATGCGGGAGGCGCAGAGGCGCAAAGCACATTCGATGTTTTATACACCTATGACAACCTTCGGGTCATATACCCCTACTGTTTCAGTGATTTTTTGCGCCTGATAGCATATACCAGCTCATCAATGAGAACCCCATTCTTAATCACAACCTTCTCAAACATTGCCTCAAGGGCGAAACCTGCTTTTTCGAGTACGCGCTGCGAGGCAAAATTGAATTCAAACGGAGTAGCATAAATCCGGTTTATTTCAAAATTATCAAACACCAACCCGACCATTTCACCGATCGCTTCGGTCATAATACCACGACCACGAAAAGGTTCTCCAATCCAATATCCCAATTCGGCATTGAGCCGCATAATGTCACTCTGCATCAAAACCCCGATTCCACCTACCGCATATCCGTCTATCACAATCGCCCTGTAGAACGCTAACGGATTATTATTGGCAAACGAAATAAATTCTTTCCACTTTGACTGGTCTCCGCCCGGGAAAGCGTCAGACATATACCTACTAACATTGAATGTTGCATATTCAGCAGCACTGGCGGCATCTGAAAGTTGCCATGGCCGGAGAAGGAATCGTTTTGTATCGGTCATCAAATCACTATCGCTTTTTAATTGTGCTGCAAAAGTAGGGTCTACCTTGCCTCAAACAAAACCTTTATCGATGAACAGGGATAAAAAACCGTTGAAACTGTCAGATCGGATCGTGAACAGTCGAAATTTTCGCATACAAAACAGGGCCCGACAGGTTCGGTTCTCCGATTGTCGGGCTTTCTGAAGCTATTTTATGTGATTCAGCGCGATATGTCACAGGAAGGCATCAGCCGATTTCGCCGCCAAGCCACAACTTAAATTCATGTGCTTTATCGATACTTACGAATACGTCGGTATCGGCTTGAGGAATGAGGGTCAGTTTCAGCCTGCTTTTTGGGAAAACAAACGCCTTGTCTATAGCGGTGAGATGCACCAGAAACTGACGGTTAACCCGAAAGAACATTGTAGGATCGAGCATATCTTTCAGGTTATCGAGGCTATAATCGATGGCAAAACGGGAGTTGGAGTGCATCACGACAAACGTTATGCCTGCTGTAGAGTAAAAATAAGCAATATCGGATACATTGACCGATTTCAATTTATCGCCTACCGTTACCATAAAACGATCGCGATAGGTCTGTTGCGGACGGAGCAAATCACGCAACAGTGCGGCATCGACCATCTGCACCTTTTCGGCCGTCCACGAACGATACTTGTCGATAGCCCTACCCAGTTCTTCTTTATTGATCGGCTTCAACAAATAATCGATACTATTGTGTTTGAACGCCTTAATGGCATACTCATCATACGCGGTGGTAAAAATAATTTTGGAGTGAACAGCAACCTGTTCGAAGATTGAAAAACTCACATCATCCTCTAACTGGATGTCAAGAAAAATCAGATCGGGTTGCTCGTGGGAACCGAACCATGCGACCGACTCCTGAACAGATTCGAGTTTAGCTTCGATCTCTATCGTAGGATCAATCTCTTTTATCATATTTTCAAGCCGGCGCGCGGCAAAGAGCTCATCTTCGATAATTACTGTTCTCATTGTATTTTCTATTTAAAGTTTTTTACCAACGGAATTCGTGCAATAAATTGATTTTCTGTCTTTTCAAACACGGGTGATTTCAGGTTCAAAAGCTGATAACGATTAATTATATTCTTCAGGCCCAGTCCGGTAGAGACAACCTGAGATGGTCGTTCCTGAAGATTATTGACTACATTTAGGTAGTTGTGGTTGTCCACAAAAATATCGATAACAAGCGGTCTGCTTTTCGACATCACATTGTGTTTGATCGCATTCTCGATAAGCAGTTGCATCGCCAATGGGATGATTTTGTCCGATCGCCTCTCTTCCGGTATCTCCATACGCACCTCCAGCTTATCCATAAAACGTATGTTGATAAGAAAAATATATGCATTCAGGAAAGAGAGCTCTGTATTCAGGTCGATCAGCTCATTATCACGGTTTTCAAGCACATAACGATACACTTTCGACAGTTGTTCCGAAAACTGTTCGGCCAGATCGGGATCTATTTTAATTAACGAGGTAAGCACATTCAGACTATTGAACAGAAAATGGGGGTTCACCTGCTGTTTCAATACATCATATTGTGATTGCAGGTTCTCTTTCTGCAAATTAATAAGTTGCGTGCGGGCCTCTGCCAACCGTTTCGAACTATCTTTTACCCGTTTTTCCAAATGGCTGTTCAATGTTTCCAGTTCGGATTTTGCTATCTGCAGTTCGGTCTCTATTTTCAAACGTTTGGTAATATCGCGAATAACAATAAATTCGGCAGGCTGACCCTCGTAGTTCAATGTTCGGGCATTTAACTCGACCGTAATTCTTTTTGCATCTTTTCTGACAAAATAATTGCGGAAAATATTGCTGAACCGGACTCCATCCACATTTCGTCCGTGAAATTTAAAACGTAGTTCAGGGTCTTCTTTATCGATATAGTTTGCCAACGGCGTATTAATCAATTCATCCCGGGTATACATCACCATATCGCACATAGCCTGATTGGCAAACTTCAGCAAGCCATCCTGAACTATCACAATAGCATCGGTTGCGTTTTCAATCAGCGAACGATATTTCTCTTCGCTTTCGGCCAACGCCTCCTGCATGGCTTTGTGCTCCGAAATATCTATCATAACACCCCGTGAGCCGATAGTCTCGCCATTCACCACCAACGGTGCCGCCGAAATCATGGCTTCAAATGTCTGCCCATCCTTTTGGCGAAAGGTATAAAAATAACTCTTCTCCGGGACCGTATTATTTGAAATACCGCCAATATTGCGGCGGATAACAGCTCCCTGATCCGGATGTATGTACGAAAAAATGGAGACCGGCCGGGTTTCATAATCCGAACCAAGCTTGTCTTTACCTGTCTTGTTCAAATACCGGATATTACCCTGTTTATCCAGTTCATACACCGTTTGAGGCAGCATTTCGGCCAGTTCGCGGTACTTACGTTCACTTTCACGTAAAGCCTGTTCATTTGCTTTCTGTTCCGATATATCAATGCCCAACCCTCTCACACCGACAATTTTGCCTTTCTTATAAATCGGCATCGAATAGGTTATAACCGGAATATAACGACCCTGCGTATCAACTGTTGTGTACTCACACATGAATTCATGACGCTGACCGGCCATTAAAGCCTGCAAATTTTGCGCTACACGCGGCCTGTCAGCCTCAGCAAAATACCTAAGATTCAACCGGCCGTAATCAGCATCGGTAAGGCCATACATCTCTTTACCCGACTTGTTGATGTAGACCAAATGCAATTGTTCATCCAGTTCGTACAATGTTTGCGGCATGAAATCAGCCAGTTCCCGGTACCTTTGCTCGCTTTCGCGCAAAGCGTTCTCCATGGCTTTACGTTCCGATATATCGACCATAATGCCGCGGGAACCAACAATCCGGTTATTTTCGATAATGGCCGTTCCATAAATAATAACCGGAACCTCAGTACCGTCGGGTCGGCAAACAGTATATTCCATCGGAGCGGCGGCAATCGGTTCGAGTTTACCGTTGCGCCTGGCCACCCGGCGTGATTCGTCGGCCAACGTAGCTGCCATTAACGCCTGATCGGCCAACTTAAAATAGGCTGTAGCCGGCTTGGCCCGATAATCGGGTTGCCCCAACAATCCCAATAAATTCAATCCGGTTCGGTTCATATAGGTGGGAATACCATCCACAGAGAGTTCGTAGACCGCCAGAGGCAACATTTCGGCCAATTCATGATATTTTGATTCACACCGTTGCAGCGCCTGTTGAATACGCACATTCTCGGTAATGTCACGAATAGAAGCTACAAAAGCATTTTTACCGTTGACCTCTATTGCCGATGCATTCAGTTCAATTAAAATGCTCGTTCCCGATTTATGGATAAAACGAAAGGTATAATAAAGCGTATCTCTCTCGCCATTTATCCGTCTCTCATAAAGCATCATCATCCGCTCCCGATCCTGAACATCGGGCAACAACGAAAAATCGGACTCGATAATCTCACTTTTGGTATACCCGAACAACTTACAAAAAGCCTTGTTGACAAAAAGGATTTGCCGATTCTGAATCAACATCACAGCATCTATCGAATTATCAACCATCTCTTTGTACAAATCGCTATTGCCATTCTCTTGACGCTCTACTGGTTTTCTATCCTCTGTATCTCTCATTTCGGGCTTACTATTTTGTCGGTTCAGGAACGGTAAAAATATCTTTTCCATGCATCATCTCCAAGAAAAACTTTTCAAATGACGGAAATCAGGCAACGACCAAATCAATATCAGGATTGAACTTTTTCCAACACTAACACTTCTATCAGCCATAATCAACAGGAAACCGCTAAACAATAACGATAGAACGAAAAAATACCCGGGTAAATCGATCCGGAATCAACCGGTTAGGAACCCTGTTTATAGACAATGAGGGTATCCAAAAAATTATGGGTACCCTCATTGCAATATTATTCCTGCTAAAAATGAATGTCTATAGGCAGCTACTCCTTTTCAGATCCCACAACCTTCGTCAGACGGGGATCGAAGAAGAACCGATACGTTACGGTTCCCTGAGATGGCGTCCGAAAAGTATGCGACATCTTCCATCCCATATATTTTCCTTTGAATGCTTTTGCGTAAATATCGGCCTGTGTTTTCAACAAAGCAGCCGAATCTTCATACTGATGGATTTTATCCTGCATTGCTTCCTGCTCTTTTGAAGTTGAGCTCAGGATGGCATTTCCCGTTCCGGTTACGAACAACGTATGATAATATTCGGCCTTACGGGCAAGATCAACATACCCTGAATCGTTTTTGTACGAAGAATACAACGAATCAAGACTACCGAAACTAATCGGATGATAACTTTTATAGTCACTCAGAGTGTGTGACAACTCTTCATCAATCAACTTCTGCGCTGTCTCTTTATTATTTCCACATGAGAATAAAACAAGCGCCACTCCAATCACAAATAAGAGTTTTTTCATCATCTGTTTAATTTAAAGTATTCGTAGTTAACTCCATCTCAATAGAAGTTACAAAGATACGATGAATCCTCCGATTAGCGACCTCCTTCTATAAGAAAATAACCCTGTTCGACACAAAATCTCCTTAATTACACCATAACCGATCTGATTTATTGTGGTGCTTTCAATACCAATTGAGCTGTAAATGCATTATTAACCTGAAGAAGGAACTCCTTCAATTCGTCATTGATAGAAGCTGGATACGTGCCATTATTCATAACAAAATGCTGAACCACCACCAACTCATCACCTTGCTGGGTAATTGTCGACCGGAAAGATCCGAATTTTTTTTGCAATGTAAGATTCGCGGGTTGCGATTCTATTGCAAACCCTGCCGGCAACGACAAATGAATCGTATCACATTCGTTTATCCCCGAATCAAAGACAAAGGGATATTTTCTGGTGTGCTTTGAAAAGAGCTTCATATTGTTCTTCAATGGATTCAACGGACAAAACAACCTCGATCCCGATTTAGTTGCATATGTATCCGATTGTAAGGCATACGTCACCGTCATACCTGGTTTTTCATCATGCTTTTCCACACACATCACATTTGTAACCAATATACTTGGTAAACGATAATCGGCTTTAATATCTTTCTCTCGCTCTTCTTTGTCCATTTTCTTTTCAAAAGCCAACATTTCTTCAAATTCACCCATTTCATAGCCTGCTTTGACCGAAGCCCGCATCATTCCATCTTTATCCAGCGTCACATTCAAGCATTTATGTACATAAGAAACAGAATCTGGGTATGACTTGATTTGAATCAGTCGGCCTCCGTCCGGAGCGACCATCAACGCATCGTGCCCGGCTATATCGGTATGTACATATCCAAAAGGCATATATTTACTCGTACATTCGAGGGGAATGGTATCACCCGCTAAAGGCACAATCAAAATGACATGGTTGGCTTGTGCCGGGCTCGGGTATGATCGGTTAAATTTCTTTTTTCCGCCAAGGCGTATAATAGTAAAGTACGAATTGATTCCCACAGCTTTAAGCATCGCTTTCATGTAGTTAGTCAAGCCCTTACAATCCCCGAATCCGGTCTTATACACATTGGCAGCAGTGATAGGCTGATAACCTCCTATTCCCAATTGAATACTTATATATCGGGTAGACGACTGGAGATATTCATACAATTTCTTTACCTTCTCACGATCCGACGGCAAACCGGCCACCATCGCCTTCAACTTATCCACAACAGCGACAGGCAATTCATCTCTGTCCTGTACTAAACTCAATTCCCAGTTAGCCAAATCACTCCATGTACGCATGGTTCCTCTGGAGTTCTCATACACAAAATCATCCGGTTTAAGATTCAACACGGGTAATACTGTATCCAGATTGGCCATATAAGGCTCGTGATCGATAGCCTTCAAACCATTGATTTCCCAAACATAAATCTCTTTTCCATTATTATTTTGTTGTACGTACGGTTTTATATTTTTCACATCACTTCTAAACTTCATACCGGAGGGAACAGTCAATGTGTATTTTGCCTGTTGCAGAGATTGATTAAAGTCCCCTAAAGGAGCAAATGCCGGGAATCTTATTATCCCATTTTTATACTTCACCTCATACTCGTATTTTATTGTATACGGATAAATGGGATTACTACAATGATACACATTTCGTATTTCATCGGATGCCCATTCTTCCGAAAACGTGGAAGTTAGCAAATCCGAAAGTTTAATTTTCTTAATCAGCTTTCCGTTTTGATCGTATATTTCTCCTGAAAAACTTTTGAGGTCCCAAAACTTACCGGTATACACATCAAATGCAGCTTCGTCGGCACCCTTCTCATCCAGTACGGTAACCACCCGTACAACTTTTTCGATCCCATTCAGTTCATCCTGATAATCAAAAGCCGTTGATTCGTAACGCACAATCGAATACGCATTCTCTTTAAGCGAATCGGGAATCTGGCTGACCGGATAGCTGATCTTATCTGCCCCGGTTGCCATATTCGTAAAAAGCACTGCAATTAATGCAAAGAAGAATCTACACATATATTCCAATTGAAATGATTTACATGCTTATTTTTTTAAGAACCACTTGCTCGTTGTTCTTAGCTACCATGTGGGTCCAGAAATCCCGCAGATTTGCATATTCCGTTCCCGGATAAATCAACTGATTCATCGTCAGAGATGCAATCATTTGAATAGATCCTTGTCCATTTTGCACCAAATAAGTATATACGGCATCCTGATCGTTGATCGCCATTTTTTCCGACTTTGGAACTTCATCTACAACATATCCCTGAGGAAGCACAATAGTGATCGAATTTTTAACCGTGTTAGGATAATTGAATTCTACCGGCAACTCCCGTTTTTCGGCAGTAAACGGATTCGATTTTTCCTGAAACAGAGTGAGTAAGTTTACATAAAGTTTGGCATCCCCGAGCGAAGCCGGCTTACTAAACGTATATTTTTCAACAATTGGTTTATTGACGCTATCAAGGCCGGTAACTTCATAATTTTCAATATTTACGCCATAATTGTTCTGTAAATTATCAACCCATTCTTCCTGGTTTTTGTATTTCTTGTACTTTTCCCGAAAATCATATGCCAATTGATTGGTTTTCGTAGAAGATACATTGACAACCATTTTACCGGTTTCAAATTTTATCAAGGTCATATTTTTTTCCACGCTTGAATTGAAACGAGATAGATCGACCCAATCAGACAAATTGCTGTCAACGCCACGCAAAGCACGAGCCCGGTCAACCAAATATTCATCATCCAGAATATTGACTGCACCATTCTTACGTGTAGCATCCATATAATATTTTGTGTCGTTCAAATCAACACCTACCACAAAGTAGTTGATACTGTTGATCGAAGGATTCGCCTGAGGTAAACGGCCTTCGCTTTTACGACTCAACACAATCGGGTAAGCATCATACCCGGCATCTTTCAATACATTAATCAATATAAAGTTAATATCGGCACTGTTACCCACACCCTCTTTCAATGCTTTTTTCAGAGAAGCATTATACACCGAAGATGTTTCATTCCATTTTACTTTCGATTTGACTAAAGCGAATAATTTTTTGATTTTATCCTGATCCGTATCTTTGGAGTCTTTAATTGCTTTTACATCCTCTTTCAACAAACCCGATTTTTTCAGATTACCTCCGAAATCACTATCATCCATCAATTGCTTTTCCACATCCTTCCATGTATAAGCAAACGATTTATACACTGACCCCGGAATTTGAATTCCTGATATTTCAAAAGAAACGGAGCTGTAATAATCATTCATATAAGAGACATACTTAACTCTTTTCAAAGCCGGCAAATTTTTCGTTTTCAATAGTATATGCTGACTTGTACAAGTAAGACGCCCTCCATCCAGCAAGAAGGTTTGGTTTTCAGGTTCCCGTACCGATTCCATCGGGGCATAACCTCTGGTGTTAATATTAAATGTAAAATATTCAGGAATCAGAACATCGTATATACTCTGACAAACAGGAATTTCTCTTTGAAATCTCCAAGCGCGGATATGGCTTTCAAAATCGGAAACAATGGTATATTTGTATTCGATCAAAGTTCCGGGTTTGACATTGGGGAGTGTAAACTTCTTTTGAAACAGCTTTCCTTTAATGTTTTCTGTTACAATAAAATCTTTCGACAACCTTGACTTTTCTACTTTACCATTCACATAATTATAGGAATATCCATCAATACCCTGAACAGTTTCTCTGTTATCCTGGCCATAATCTTCGTACAATATCTTGACATTGGCATTATCTACTCCATCAGGTTTCAATATTTTAATCTTAACATAAATATCAAAACATACTTGCAGATTTCGATCTACCTTATAGTATGTACTCCCTTTTTCATATAAAACAACTGCAGCAGCACTTGTATCGACAGCGAAAGAATTCATTTTCACCTCTTCATCGGTAATTTTCCCAAATTTGTTATTATCTTTTTCTGCTCCATGCATTGCGCAAAAAGCAGAACACATAACTATCAATAACATTTTCCTCATTTTTGTGTGTTTTAAGTTAGTATTATGATTTAATGTCAACAAGAAATATCGTATACGGTTATATAAAAGAATATTCCACAATCGAACTCAACTAAAATTTCAGACAGAATCGATTCTGTAAATATATGATTTTTTTATTATTCATAACATATAAGCTAATATTTTTACACTTTCGTCGGCAAATAATCACTAATCAGTTAATTACAAACGCGTTATACAACAAAAAGCAAAACAATATAATACAAAAAAAACTCTCCGTTTGTTTACGAAGAGTTCATTTTACTAAACTATAAATTATTAATACAAAAGCAGTTTCATAAATTCATCGCTTTGCCGCAACCCGTACGCTCCTTTTTGCGCCTCAAATTCATCGTAGAGTTGAACGTCATCCGGTTGCTGTCCGGGACGATAAATAAGAAAAGGAACCGGATTGGCAGTATGGGTACGAATACTACAAGGTGTAGGATGATCAGGCAAAATGGCAATCGTCACAGGTTCATTCCATGTCGAGACCTCCTCAAAAATCGGCTTTACAATACGGGAATCGAGATACTCAATCGTTTTCACTTTGAGATTAACATCTCCCTCATGCCCGGCCTCATCACTCGCCTCAATATGCAAATAGACAAAATCATCCTCTTTAAGCGCATCGATAGCGGCCTGTGCTTTTCCTTCGTAGTTGGTGTTGTACAGTCCGGTGGCGCCTTCTACAATAACAGGACGCAGACCGGCATACACTCCAATTCCTTTTATCAGATCGACAGCAGAAATAACGGCCCCACTCTTCACCCCAAAAAGCTGGCTGATGGTTTGCATTTGCGGCCGATAACCCGGCGACCACAGCCAGATACTATTAGCCGGATCCTTGCCCAGTGCCCGTCTTTTTATGTTCACCGGGTGATTGTCGAGCAATTTTTGCGACTTCAGCGTCAGTTCATTCAGGATATTCGCCGTTTCTACCGCCTCATCCGACAGGGGTTCAATCATTACATCAGCAAACGGAGTACCCGGCACATCATGCGGTGGTGTACATTTAAGCAATTTATTACCTCCCTTCATCTTCAACAAATGGCGGTATGAAACGCCGGGAAAGAGCGTAATCGAATCACTACTCAATTCTTTGTTTAAAAATTCCACCAGTTCGGCTGCCTCTTCATTCGATATATGACCTGCCGAGTGGTTTTTGATTTTTCCATCTTCGATGCAAATCAAATTGCAGCGCATTGCCATTTCTCCCGCTTCAATGGGAATTCCCATACTTGCAGCCTCGAGCGATCCTCTACCTTCAAAAACGGCAGGCACATCATAACCCAGAACGGCAAGGTTAGCTATCTCACTACCGGGAGCAAACCCCTCCGGAATTGTGTTGAGCATTCCCATCGAGCCTAAAGAGGCCAACTTGTCTATATTCGGTTTGCAGGCAGCCTGCAATGGAGTTCTATTTCCTAATTCGGCAATGGGCTCATCGGCCATGCCATCACCTAAGATTACAATATATTTCATACTATAATAATTTTTTCATCTAAGGAAGTATGGAACTCCATGTTGCTGAAAATTATTACAATCCTCTTGAACGTTGTGAAGCAACATGTTCGTTTCATTTCTAAATAATTTCGACTAAATAAACGACAAATAGTTATTTTTATCACCCTTCCGGTTAAAAACGACACTTATATGTTATGCAAAGATACAAAAAAAGCGTTGTGAAGAGGTGCGCTTCATTGCAAAAGAGGATTCTCCCTGACGACCGGTTCGAATCACAGTATCCCTATATTTTATTAAAAATAAAATCATTAATTTTGCATATAGATAATCCGAAGAGAGAACCAACACACTAAACTTGTCAACCCCATGAAAGAAGCCTTACTCCAATACGCATGGCAACACAAGCTATTCTATGATAGCAATCTCACTACGGTCAACGGCAATAAAGTTGAGATTATCGACCCCGGTCAGCTCAACACAGATGCGGGTCCCGATTTTTTCAATGCAAAAATAAAAATCGGGGATACACTATGGGTCGGAAATGTAGAAGTGCATGTGCATTCGTCCGACTGGGCACACCACCACCATACAGCAAACAAAGCTTACAACAATATTATTTTGCATGTGGTGGTCGATTGCGACCAAACGATACGCCGTACCAACGGTGACGAAATCGAGCAGCTCATCCTACCCTGCTACCCGGATCTGGAACAACGCTACGACGACCTGTTGCAGGGGAATAACTTTGTGGCATGTTCCGAACATATAGAGAACGTACCCCGTATACTTATGTCGGGATGGAAAAACTATTTGCTGACCGAAAGACTGGAACAAAAGACAAACGACATTGAAACGTTGCTAGCCAATCTGCAAAACGATTGGGAAGAGGCATTCTACATCACACTCGCGCGTAACTTCGGAACCGGTATCAATGCCATGCCTTTTGAACTTTTAGCCAAAAGCCTGCCACAGGTATATCTGGCTAAACACAAAAACAATCTGCTTCAGATAGAGGCATTACTATTCGGTCAATCGGGATTGTTGAACGAGGCTCCAAACGACGATTACACCAACCTGCTAAAAAGAGAGTACGATTTTTTGAAGCAAAAGTATCAACTGCAGCCCATCGATTCGCATCTCTGGAAATTGCTGCGCCTGCATCCGCAAAACTTTCCGCATATCCGAATCGCGCAATTTGCCTCCCTGACATTTCAATCAAACAAACTATTTTCCAAAATAATCAATACAAAATCGTTGACCGAAATGGAACTCCTTTTCCGGAGCAATACCTCCGAATACTGGCAATCGCATTACACGCTCAACAAACAATCGGCAAAAAAGAATAAACCGATTGGCAGACCAACTATCAGAATCTTACTTATAAACACGGTTGCACCTTTTTTATTCTGCTATGGCAAATACAAGGACGACATACACTTGCAGGAACGGGCATTCGCATTACTGGATCAAACAACAGCAGAACAGAACAGCATCGTTGCCAACTGGAAACTCCATAATGTACCCGTTTCGTCGGCATTTGACAGCCAGGCATTGATCCAGCTCAAGAAAAATTATTGCGATACAAAAAAATGTCTGCAATGCCGTATAGGGCACTACGTGCTATCCAGAAAGGGCTAAAGATATTCTATTTTGCAAAAATACCTTAAATCATCATATCTGTATTAAACTTTTTAGCGTTTCTCGTATCTCATTAGTAATTAATATTTGAAACACTATTTCCCATGAATTAAACGCTAAAATTTAGACTAAATGAAAAATTTGTTCTTTGTTCTATTTTTATTTTTTTCGGCAACGGTTTCGGCTCAAAACATTATAGCAACCGGATCTATTTTTGACACGAAACATCAACCACTCATCGGCGCTACTGCTACCATGTATAGTAAGAGCAACCCGAATCACAAATTTGGTGATGTGGCGAATGCAAATGGTAATTTCTCCATTAAAGGATTATCGTCCGGCTCATATACGTTACAAATTTCGTTTGTAGGGTTTACGACATTGACCAAAAACGTTGAGATTAAGCAAAACAATCAACGGTTGGGCAGTTTTACTCTTAAAGAAGAATCAATAGACCTAAAAGAGGTAACGGCTGTAGGAAGAGCGACACGTGCACAACAAACCGAAGATACCATTAAATATAATGCAGATGCCTTCAAAACTATTCAGGGTGCAGATGCAAGTACGCTGATATCCAAAATGCCGGGTATCATGGTAGACGGTTCGGGCAAAATACAGGCTCAGGGTGAAACCGTACAGAAAGTACTGGTAGACGGCAAACCGTTTTTTGATGGCGACCCGAACCTGGCTTTGAAGAATTTACCTGCAGAAGTCGTACAGAATATCCAGGTATTCGATAAAAAAAGCGAACAAGCCGAATTTACCGGCTTTGAAGACGGGAACTCGGTAAAAACGATTAACGTTATCACACGAAGAGGTATGCAAACCGGCGTATTTGGAAAATTGAATGCCGGTATCGGGCTTGATCAAGATAATAAAACCGATTACCAGGGATCACTCTCCATGAACATATTCAGAGGTGATCGTCGTATTACCTTGTTGGGAATGTCGAATAACATCAACCAGCAAAACTTTTCACAAGACGATTTAGCCGGTATTATGGGCGGCGGAATGGGCATGGGAAGAGGCGGTCGCGGTGGCTTCGGTGGTGGTGGCTTCGGTGGTGGCTCCACATTAGTTTCAGGCAATGGTGGTTTAACCAAAACCAATGCCGGCGGTTTGAACTATTCCGACAAATGGGGAAAGAAAATAGACATTACCGGAGGATACTTTTTCAACATGACGAATAATACGTTATTGCAATCGAAAAACGACTCCTATTTCAAACCGGATGCATTGGGCAGAATGCAAACATCTGACGAAAACGATTTCTCAAAAACAAAAAACATCAATCACCGTTTCAACCTGAAATTAGATTATCAGATCGACGCAAATAACTCTGTGACATTTATGCCGAACTTAAGTTTCCAGACCAACAACGGAAACAGTTCCATGCTCTATAATACCTATCTGAACGGGCTTTCATCGACAAAAACCAATACAGCCACAAACCGTGACATTACAGCTAATAACATGTCGGCAATGCTGTTATACCGACACCGTTTTAGCAAGGCCGGACGTACCATTTCACTTACCCTGAATGGAAGTTCCAATAAAAACAACAATGATGGCAATACAGATCAACATTTTGTCAATAATGCTGTAACGGTTGACAATTATCAAGCGATTTTGAACAATTCAAACGGCTATGGTCTGGGTGCCAACGCCATATACACAGAACCATTGGGCAAAACATCGCAATTGCAAGCAACCTACAGCGTTAATTACAACCACCGTGATATCGACAAAAAAACCTTAGATCGTTTGACGATGGTATTGGATACTGCGTTGTCTAATTTATATAACAGCGATTACCTGACACAATCCGGAGGGTTCGGATATCGCCTCAGCGGTAAAGGGCTAATGTTAATGGCCAACCTTAATTTTCAACATGCATCCCTTACCGGCGATCAAACCTATCCGTTACTTGTCAACACGGATAAATCATACAACAGTATATTACCCAACGTTATGTTGAACTACCGTTTCAACACATACAATACGATCAGAGTATTTTTACGTTCGTCAACATCGGCACCCTCCATACAACAATTACAAAATGTAATCGATAACTCCAATCCTGCAGCTATCACCGGAGGTAATCCGAGTTTGAACCAACAAATATCAAACAACGCCATGTTCCGGTATACCTTTACTCCGAAATCGGGTCAAACCCTGATTGTGATGTTCAGTGCGGGCAATACCCTCCATTATATCGGAAATTCGACCATTTTGGCCACCAAGGATAGTGTATTGCAAAAGGGCATTATTCTCCGAAACGGCGCTCAGTTTAGCTCACCGGTCAATTTATCCGGTAGCTGGAACCTGAATTCAATGATTACCTTCGGATTTCCCGTAGATTTTATTAAAAGTAACCTGAATATCTCCTCCAACTTCGGATATAACCAAATTCCGTCTCTCTACAATGGAGTAAAACAGATGACAAAGAATTACACGATTATGCCACAGGCAATCCTCGGGAGTAACATCAGCGATAAACTTGACTTTACACTTTCGTACAGTGCCGGATACAACATTGCTCACAACGATGCATTTGCATCTGCGAACAATACCTATCTGAATCAAACTGCAAGTTTCAAACTCGACTGGATATTCTGGAAAGGATTTACATTCCAGAACGGTATGACCTATCAAAATTACCGCAGTTTTTCAAACAGTGTTTCGAGCGGTTTTACTCAAAACTACTTCATGTGGACTGCCAGTGTGGGTAAAAAAATCCTGAAGGCCGATCGAGGAGAGATCAAGCTGCAGGCTTATGATATTCTGAACCAGAACAAATCGTTGACACGTAATGTTTACGACAACTACTACGAAGATGCAACATCAAATGTACTAAAACCTTATGTAATGTTGAGCTTTACATACGACTTACGTAACTTTAGCGGACAACAATACCAAAACCAAAACCGTCAGAGACAGCAAATGTGGCAAAACGGCGGAATGCCCGGTGGCGGAATGCCTGGTGGCGGTGGCAGACCCGGTGGTATGCCCGGCGGCGGAATGCCCGGCGGTGGCAGACCAATGATGTAATCTCTTAAACCCTACGTAAAAGCTGTAAGTAAACAAATTTACTTACAGCTTTTTTTCTTTTGCTCCACAACAGTTTTTCCTAATTTTGCAAACAAAATAAACACGAAATAAAATGAAAATCTGTGCCGTTCAAACTCAGGCATTAAAAGGTGATATTGCCGGAAATATTGCCAGACATCTTTGGTTCGCAGAACTTGCCATTGCCAATGGCGCGAATATGATCGTATTCCCCGAACTATCGGTAACCGGTTATGAACCCACATTGGCAGCCTCACTGGCCACGACAGCAACTGACGAACGGCTCGACTGCTTTCAGGAGCTCTCGGACAAGCATCGGGTTACCATCTGCATTGGACTACCGACCCGATCGGAACAACAATTTTTCATCAGCATGATTATTTTTCAACCCCATAAAGAACGATTGACTTACTCCAAACAATATCTCTACCCCACCGAAGTCGGTTATTTCTCACCCGGTACCCAGGCTGTTTTCCTGCATCCAGAAGAAAATATGGTGATTGCACCGGCCATCTGCTACGAACTATCGGCACCGCAACACGCTGCAAATGCACATAACAACGGCGCATCAGTCTACATTGCCAGTGTATTGAATTCGGTAAGCGGTGTCGACAATGATTTAAAGAAACTCTCGGAGATTGCGCGCAACTATAGCATGACTACCTTTATGGTAAACTATGTGGGCGAATCGGGAGGATACGCCTGTGCCGGCAAAAGCTCGGTTTGGCATTCGGATGGCACACTGGCCGGACAACTCGACGGCAAAAGCGAAGGAATCCTTATCTACGACACAAAAAACAAAACGGTATTTCAAAAACAGGTCTAATTACTATTTATGCGTATCTACATTCTCCTCTTGTGCCTTATTTTATCCATGTACATTCATGGCCAAAACAATTATGCAGCTATTGACAAAATTGCACTTCAGCTGCCCGATGCCGAAAGCAAAACAACGGATGGGATTGCCGGTTACATCAACAACCATTTTGAAAAGCCGGAAGATAAAGCCAGAGCCATTTTCTGCTGGATTACGCACACCATTGCCTACGACGTGGAAAACATGTACAATGTCAATTTCTACCAGAATAAAAACGACATCGTGAAACGCGTATTACAAAGCCGGAAAGGCATTTGCATGTCATACACAGAGTTGTTTAACGATATTGCAGGAAAAACAGGATTAAAATCGTATGCCGTGCATGGATATACCCGGCAAAACAACAAAGTGGACGTTGTGCCACATGCGTGGAATGCCGTACAAATAGGCACGGAGTGGCATCTGATAGATGCCACCTGGGGAGCAGGATATATACAAAACGGTAAATTTGTACGGCATATCGAAAACAACTACTTCAATGCCAATCCGCAACAATATATCCTCTCACACATGCCTTTCGACCCATTGTGGCAAATGCTCGGCTACACGGTAACCAATCAGGAGTTCTACGACGGCAAGACCGGCCCTTCCAACCGCAAACTGTTCAGTTATAAAGATTCGATCGCTCATCACCTCAGTTTACCGGAGAGTGACCAACTGACCGCCTCGGCACGTCGGATCGAGGCCAACGGAGTAAAAAACGGACTGATTTTCGAGCAACTGCAACACATCCACCAACAGATAGATTATCTGCACAATACTGCGGTTGTAACTCAGTTTAACGAAGCCGTAAAACATTACAACAACGGCATTTCTCTGTTGAACCAGTTTATAGAGTACCGCAATAAGCAGTTCAGTCCCAAGAAAGAAGAGGCTGATATTCGCCGGATGGTAGATACTGTAGCTGTGGAACTTGCTATGGCACGTAAGCAGATTGCCGCAATCGAAAAGCCGGATGCGCAAACAGCAACTTCCATTTCACAGCTTTCCCAATCGATCGATCAGGCTACCGCCGGAATGAACGAGCAAAAGGCCTTTGTCGACAAATATTTCAAGACAGGAAAACTATTTCGTAAGACATTGTTCTACAAATACACCTGGATGGGAATCCCCGTTCATTGAGCTATTGTTTGCCGAAATAATCGCGGGTGACCATCAAATCGGAGACATCCCAGGCCGATTTGATATGGTTCCGAACGGCAGAAGGAATGGCATTATTTCCGCCAAATTCAGACATACGGGCATTCACGGCAAACGGAGTTTTACCGGGATCAAAGATGCTTCGACCCAACCCGTGCCACTGATAGGCTTGCAAGCCGAGAATTGAAAGCAACGAAGGATAGATATCTATCTGCCCCATCACCGGTTCGTAGGTCTGCCGAAGGCCTCCATTCACCACAATAAACGGTGTAACGGAGGTTGCTACATGCCACCGGTTGGCATACACCCGCCATTGAGCCGGTTGACGCTTGGTACAATCGTGATCGCCGGTAATAATCAGAACCGATTTGGATAAAAGCCCGCTCTTTTTCAGTCCCTGTACAAACCTCCCGATACATTGATCCACATAATGAATGGCATTGAGGTAAGCCGCCATGTCGGGCGGACAACCGGCCGGCACTTTCAGGTAAATACGGTCATCGGGCAATTTATACGGATCGTGCGAACTAAGCGTAATCAGTTGCGCCATAAACGGCTGTCTAAACGCGTTCAGTTTCTCCACCGACTGGGCTAAAAAGGTGCTATCGGTAAGACCCATCTCGTAATATTCGTCGCAGTTATACTGATCGACGGCAATCAGATCATCGTAACCCAATTGCTTTGTGAGCACCCCCTGATTCCAGAACGAAGCGTTACCGCCCAGCATGGTATGGGTGTTATATCCTTTCGCTTTCAGCGCTTTTGCCAACGTAAAGTAGGTATTGCGCGAGTAGCGGAAACAGGCCGCGCCCGTGCGTGGAGGCAACATTCCGGCATTGAAAATCAGCTGCGCATCGCTTGAATGGCCACCGTTTACCTGAGGAACCACATGCGAAGCGTAAAGAGACTGTTCGTTTTTCAATAAACGGTTGAGATTAGGCGTAATGTCCGTGCCGTTTACCGAATTGCCGATAGGAAATGATTCGAGCGACTCCACAATGAGCAAAATCACATTTTTGTTTCCGGCTTCATGCAGGGCAACTGGAGGTAAGTTCTGCCGGTTTTCATTCAGCCATTTATCTACTATCCGTTTTTCCGCGGCAGTCATCGCCACCTGCCCGTGCAACAAATTTTTAGTCTGATACACCCAGCAATGAAAAAATCCGTACGTAGAGGCCCCCTCCACCAAATCGTACCGAAACTCGTTCTCTTCCGATAGCAGGTTACTTACCTTATTTCTGTCATTGAATAAATTGTATCCGATAATCAATATAATTGCGGCAAGCACAACAGAACCACTTATCGCCCGCAGACGAATAGATTCGGGCGTGATCGTTTTGCGAAAGAAGAAAAGATAGCTCAACAAAAGCACAATAGAGGGGATCGGGAAAAACCAGTCGACAGTTCTGAAAGAGCCGAGAATACTATCGCTTAATCCGTTCAGGTTGCTAACCATTGCAAATGAATCGAAAGGCAGCAGCGTAAAATAGGTGCGGTAATACAACAGGTTGCTGACACAGTAAAAATTGAGCAAAAACAGCACAATCAATAAAATTTCCTTTCGCTTGCGCACCAGGAAGTAGGGTAAGGAAAGAATCAGTGCCGCGGCAATATGCAGAAACACCGACGAAGGCAGTTCGGTGCTGATCGGTTGTTCTACAATATCCAAAAATAACCAGAAATTGAAGTAAAACGCAACAGTACAAAGTCCGAAAAACAGAATATTGTGGCGAAACGGGGAAATTGTCAGGAATAGGTCTCTGAACCGCAGAAAGAATTTGCTCATCTATGTATGTCAACCAATAAATGGTGCAAAATTACATCTTTACATTGAATCTGAGAAACACTCCTCTCTCTCATCTATAAATTGCATCAATAGCTTCATTGACATATTCAATCGCATTTTTATTGTAAAGAGGTAGGAACACATGTATATTTGCAACAAATGAACAATCGATACTGCTCAAAACATGAAACTTATACCGACGCGAATATACGCTCTATTCACTTTGCTGTCGTTCCTGAGTATCTTTCCGCTACAGGCGCAGCAACAAACACATGCCATCCGGGGAAATGTGCTGGACAAAACCACCCGCGAAAATCTTCAATTTATCAATGTGGTGATTTGGGAGACCACCAAAGGAGCCACCACCGACAGCGCGGGCAACTACCTGATCAAAAACGTAAGAAGCGGCACCTACCGCCTACAGGCAACCGCTGTAGGTTATAAAATCTACATTTCACCGGAATTTATGATGGTCAATAAAGATGTGGAGTTCAATATTGAACTGGAAGAGAACAGCGAAACCCTGAAAGAGGTAAAAGTGGTGGCGGGTCCTTACCGAAAACCTGCCGAAAGCCCTGTCTCGCTCCGTGTGATCGGTTTTTCCGAAATTGAGAAAAGCGCCGGAGCCAACCGCGATATTTCACGCGTTATTCAATCGTTTCCGGGTGTAGCCTCGACTCCGTCCGGCTATCGCAACGACCTGATTGTGCGCGGTGGAGGTCCGTCGGAAAACAAATACTACATCGATGGCGTGGAAATACCCAACATCAACCATTTCTCCACACAAGGCGCTTCCGGTGGCCCTATCGGCATCATCAATGCCGAGTTGATACGCGAGACGGACTTCTATTCCGGGGCCTTTCCTGCAGGCAAAGGCAACGCGCTCAGCTCCATCCTCGATTTCCGCCTCAAAGAGGGAAGCAGTACCACCCACAATTACAATGTTGCGCTCGGTTCGTCCGAAGCGGCTTTCACCACCGACGGTTACATCGGCAAAAAGACGACCTACCTCTTCTCCGCGCGCCAGTCATACCTGCAATTTCTGTTCAAGGCATTGAAACTTCCTTTTCTGCCGGCATATACCGACAGTCAGTTCAAAATCAAAATCAGGTTCGATAAAAAAAACGAACTGACCCTGCTCGGCCTGGGAGCCATCGACAACATGTCGCTGAATACCGATACAGCCGGACAAACGGAGGGAAACAAATATATTCTGACCACCATTCCGGTGATTCGGCAAACGACCTACACGCTGGGAGGCGTATGGAAACATTTTGCAGGCAACACGGTTCAGAGTTATGTATTGAGCATAAACAACCTCGACAACAAACAACACAAATACCGCAACAACGACGACAGTTCGGAAGCCAACAAAATACTCGATTACTCCTCGTTCGAACAGGAAATCAAGTTTCGCTTCGAGAATAGCAGCCAGCTGAACCATTTCCGCCTCATGACCGGCGCGAATACCGAACTGGCACGCTATTTCAACGACACCCGCCAATCCATTTTCACGAACGGGAATGCAGTAACCCTCACCTACAACACCGACATTTCGTTCTTCAAATGGGGAATCTACACCTCGCTAAACTATGACAGCGGCGACGGAAAAATAACGGTTTCGGCCGGTCTGCGCATCGATGCCAATACCTTTGTAGGCTCCATGTCGAATCCCCTGCGCCAACTCTCGCCCCGTATTTCACTGGCCTATCGCATTGCCGACGGCTGGTATATCAACGGAAATGTAGGACATTATTACCAACTGCCCTCCTACACCGTGCTCGGCTATAAAAACGGCAACGGAGTGTTGGTCAACAAGGACAATAACATTCGCTACCAACGATCGGATCAAGTGGTTATCGGTCTGGAGCAACGCCCTGCCAACTACATTCGCCTGACCCTCGAAGGCTTTTACAAACGATATACCGACGGACTGCTCTCGGTCTCCGACGGCATTCCGCTCTCTTCCAAAGGAAACGACTACACGCTGTTCGGCACGGAGGCAGTCACCTCTACCGCCAAAGGAAGAGCCTACGGAGCAGAAGCACTGGCGCGCTGGTTCGGATACAAAAATCTGAACATGATTGTGGCCTATACTTTTGTTCGAAGTGAGTTTTTGCAACCGGCAACCGGCAAATATATTCCGTCGTCGTGGGACAACTGCCACCTGTTGACCCTGACAGGCAGCTACAAACTACCCCGCAACTGGGACATCGGCACCAAACTCCGGGTAATCGGCGGAGCACCCTACACGCCCTACGACGCGTCGAAATCGTCGCTGAAAGCCGCCTGGGACGCCCAAAACCGCCCCTACTACGACTATTCCCGGTTCAATACCGAACGAAACGCCACATTTTGTCAATTGGACATCCGGATCGACAAAACATACTATTTCAAAGGTTGGATGCTTGGCTTCTATTTCGACATACAGAATGCGACAAACAGTAAAAACAAGCAGGCTCCGGTCTTGAACAGTACCGGCATAACCGATCCGTCCGACAACAGCCGCTACCTGATGAAAACAATCGATATTGAAAACGGATCGATGGTGCCTTCTATCGGCATCATGATGCAATTCTAAGAATCAGAGGCAAAAAATGTAACTTTACCCTCAAATTACACAGCGATGATCCATCCCGACAGAGTCAAACTACACAAGCCGGAAACGCAATCCGGTGGTACGGTTATCTACCGCATGAGCCGCGATCAACGGGTCGGCGATAACTGGGCGCTGCTTTTTGCGCAACAGCTGGCAGAGTCGACCGGACGGAGCCTGGCTGTGGTATTTACATTGATGCCCTCCTATCCCGGAGCTAACCTGCGCCATTTCGACTTTATGTTGCGCGGGCTCGAAACGGTGGAACAAAAGCTGCTGGCATTAAACATCCCGTTTCGACTGCTTCTCAACAACGATGTTTCGGTTGCACTGAAAACATTTATCCTGCAAAATAACGTTACGGCGGTTGTCTCCGACTTCGATCCGCTACGGCACAAACAGGAGTGGATCGCCGACATCAACACTGTCGAAGGAGTGGCACACTACGAAGTAGATGCCCACAACATCGTGCCCTGCCGCAAGGCATCGCCCAAAGCCGAGTTCGGAGCCTACACCCTGAGGCCGAAGATTAAGCGCCTTTTGACCGGGTTTTTGACCGATTTTCCGGCATTGCAACCACAACAGAATGCTCCTCAGATAACAGGAAACTATCCCTCCGTTCGGGAAGCATACGCGTTAACTGCCTTCGATTCTTCGGTTACTGCTATCAAAAACATTGTCCCAGGCGAAGAGGCAGTCCTGAATGCATTGTGTCATTTCATCTCACACAAACTGACGGGCTATGCCATAAACCGTAACAATCCCTGTATCGACGGACAATCGGGGCTGTCGCCTTACCTCCATTTCGGACAACTCTCAGCTCAACGGGTTGCGTGGGAAATCTCTCTTCTACCCGACTCGCCCGATAAAGATGCCCTGCTCGAAGAGCTGATCGTGCGCCGTGAACTGGCCGATAACTTTTGCTTCTACAATCCGCATTACGACTCACCCTCAGGTTTTCCCGAATGGGCGCGAAAAGACATCGACCTACACCGAAACGACGAACGGGAATATCTCTACACGCGGAATGAGTTGGAATCGGCAACAACACACGATCCGCTCTGGAATGCGGCGCAAACGGAGATGGTTCGTACCGGAAAAATGCACGGCTACATGCGGATGTACTGGGCAAAAAAGATTCTGGAGTGGACACCGTCGGTTGAAACGGCCATGGAGTACGCCATCGGGCTCAACGACACCTATTCGCTCGACGGCCGCGATCCCAACGGATATGCCGGTATCGCATGGAGCATCGGCGGGGTGCACGACCGTGCCTGGTTTCCCCGCCCGGTATTTGGCAAAATACGCTATATGAATTATTCGGGTTGCAAAAACAAGTTCGATATCGCGGCCTACATACAACATATCAACCAGATAACACATTGACCTGATATTGCGTAACTCATTTCATCTCTCATTCGTTTGAAAATTGGAAAAGGGCAGAACATTTTCTTCAAAACTGATGTATATTTGAAAATGTAAACCGATTAAAATCATTTCGTGATCTTCCGGGAAGAGACAAAAAGAGTGACCCAGTTGTGGTCATTATTTTAACCGTTCGATTCCCTGTTTCGTGACTTTTTCATTTGAATTTGAGCTGTTGCCAAGAACTTTTTAAACTGAAAACACCATGATCGCTTCGGAAAAATCACAAAGAGTTTCGTCGAAAAGAGCACTGTTTAAAGCTCGCCGACACAAGATTCATTCACAATGGATTGCCTTCAAACGAACCTATTGGGGGAGGAATATAATCTGCATCGCCTTTTCCGTTATTAGTTGGGTGGTTATGTTGATCACCTTTTCACATCAGGCACATACGTCTGCTGATCTCACTCCGCTATGGAAATCGTTGGCTTATGCGCCGGTGGCCATCCTGCTGGGGTATGTTATTCAACGAATTATCAAAGGCGCATCCGATGTAATGCACCATACCAGAAAACGCAATTATGAAAAAGAGGCGTTAGGACTTGAAGGTTAATCGAACCTAACGAATACGATACACAGGCCCGGAAGAAAACTCCCGGGCTTTTTGTTTGTCCGGCTGCCAATTAAAAAAGAAAATGTAAATTTGTGTCGACAATTACGGAGATGCGCGTCAACATTAATCCACACATTCCTTATGAAAGCAATAGTAATCGGCGGTTCGGGAGCCACGGGTAAATATTTGGTCAGGCGACTACTGGCCGATGATCGTTTTGACGAGATTGTGCTGCTCCTACGCAAACTAACCGCAGAGACACATCCCAAGCTCAAACAGGTAATCGTCGATTTTGACCAGTTGAACGACTATGCCGAACAGATCGACGGAACTGTGGCTTTCTCCTGCTTAGGCACCACCTTAAAGGATGCCGGAAGCAAAGAGGTGCAGCGGAAGGTGGATTACGATTACCAATATAATTTCGCTAAAATTGCCCGACAGAATGGTGTCGCAACCTTTGTACTACTCTCGGCTCAGAATGCCAATGCAAAATCTTCGTTTTTCTACAGCCGCATGAAGGGGGAACTTGAACAGAGCATCGGGGCTCTCGCATTCAACAAACTCATCATCGTGCAACCCGGTTTGTTGTTGCGTCCCGGCACTGAACGCGTGGTTGAGAAAATATCAGTCAAGGTTCTATCGGCAGTTAACAAAGTTGGTTTACTGAAACAGTACGCTCCCACGCACGTCGATCAGGTAGCGGCGGCCATGATACGATACGCCTTGTCGGGTATCTCCGGCATCATCCGGGTGAAGAATAACGAGATAAAAGACCACAGAGATTAGAAAGATTAATCGTACAGTATCTACCAGAATAATCAAGCATTCCCGACATCTAAAGGGTTATTATTCTCATAACTCCATCCTTCAGGGCGGAGTAACCAACCGGAGTTGATGAATGGGCTTTATTATTATCAAGGCTAAAGCCGATAAAATGCTTTCTACTCCTGCCTCCGCCCTGAAGGACGGAGTTATGAATCTAATTCTGAAACAATATATTGATATAAAACCTTTAACGACATGAAAAAACGCGATTTTTTGAAAGGCGGCCTGCTAACGATGGGAGCCTTGTTACTGCCCCGAAAGATATGGGCAATGGACTTTTACCCCACGACGTCAAAAGCCGAATGGGCCGTTCTTTACGGTACCTGGTGCGGTTCGTCACGTGATGCCGCCGCCTGGATTTCGGAAGGGATGAATGGCATTGCCAAAGTATTCGACGTAAGAGAAAACCCCGACTTATCGGGTTACAAATACGTGATTGTGGGCGGATCGATACGCGCCGGCAAAACCACGCCGGAACTTCAACGCTACCTGACGGAGCACAATGAACAGCTGAAAGGCAGGATAAAAGGATTGTTTGCCGTATGCGGCAATATGAAGCAACCTGTAACTCAGGTTCAGTATCAGCAACTAATTGACAACCACTTCGCCAAATTGACCGGTGTGAGCAATGTAGCCTCCAAAGTATTTCTCGGGCGCATCACCTGGGGTTTGATGGAACCCGATGCGCGCAAGCAACTACAGGCTTTTAATCCGGACGAGTACGACAACCTGAAACGCAGCGAATGTATGGCGTTCGGGAAAGAGATATTACGCTCCGTAGCTCCGTAACAACACAATCGCCACCACGACCACCGTTGCCACAGCAAAGTTGACAGCACACGCCCTGCGAATATCTTTTGCGGTAATTTCACGCTGTTTTTCGCCGATAAAAGGCTTTTCCACCAACACGCCGTGGTATACATTTGGTCCGCCGAAACGGCACTTCAGAATCCCCGCCATGGCCGATTCGGGATAACCCGAATTGGGACTGGCGTGTTTCGATCCGTACTTCAGCACAAAGGGTAACACATTCCACCGGAAGGTAACCAACAGCATCAACAGGGCGGTGACGCGAGCCGGAATAAAGTTGAACACGTCGTCGGTGCGTGCGGCAAAGCAGCCAAACTGTCGGTAACGCTCGCTTTTGTAGCCGATCATCGAATCGAGGGTATTCACCATTTTATAGGCAAACATCAACGGCAACCCTCCGATTGCATAATAAAAGAGGGACGCGACTACCCCATCGCTCAGGTTTTCGGCCAGCGTTTCGAGTACAGCGGTACGAATCTGTGTGGCATTGAGTTGGGAGGTTTCCCGCCCTACGATCCAGCTCAACCGTTTACGACCGGCTTCGAGACCTTCGGTACACAGCACCTTTTCCACCTCCAGCGCTTCGCCGATCAGGCTGCGGTTGGCCAACCCGTAAAAGACAAAAACCACGGCAAAGAGATAAGCCGCTACCGGATAGGGTCGCAGCAATTGTTCGGCCGCATAAAAGATTGCCCACACACCACAGACCAGTAAAATAGTCAGCAAAGCTCCCTTCTGAAAACGATACAGACCACGATTCCAGCGTTGCTCAAAAAAGGCAATGATATTTCCAAACAAACGGATGGGATGCGGCAACCGTCGCGGATCACCCAGCAGGACATCAAGCAGAAAGGCGGGTAAGAGAGGAGAAACATAGATGCCGAACAAAGAACAAAGCACAAAGAGCAAAGACGATGTCCCGGAATTAATAAATAGCATTTGTAAAATCATTTCTATGTTTTATTCGTTTAGACAAAACTCATAGTTCTTTTATACTCAAAATGGAATGCTTATGTAAAATAAACTCTGCTCGAATGGTATATGGATCGCAAGATAGATTGTCTTTATTCTTTATTCTTTATTCTTTGCTCTTTGTTCTAAAATCTTTGAAATCGCCTGAAACAGTTGTTCGTTCTCTTCTTCCGTCTGCACCGAGATACGGAGAGCGTGATTGTTGAGACCGCGGAAGTTGGAGGCATCGCGCACCAGCAATCCAAAATCGCTCATCAATTTTTCTTTTACTACCGCAGCTTCCAACCCGTCCGTACGTATCAGAAAGAAGTTACAAGGCGAAGGTGTAACGGTGATTCCGGGAAGCGCAGCAACCCTTTTTTGCAGTTCAAACGATCTGCGAAGAGTATTTTCTTTGTCTTGAAAATGTGGTTCTTCGTTGCTTATCAAATAAACACCAACTTTCTGAGCCAGTGCATTTACCGTCCACGGAACAGAGAAGGATCGCAAGCGGGTGGCCAGCGGGCGACTCGTCACCATATAACCCAGTCGCAAACCGGGCAAAACGTACTGTTTGGTCATCGAATGCACCACAATCAGGTTGTCGAACCGATTCACCAAACCCACCACCGACTCAAAACCGGAGCAGAGTTCACCGTAAGCTTCATCCACCACAAAAATGGTACCGTGGTTTTGCTGTAACTGCTCCTCAATCTCCTTTGCGGCATACAACCGGCCATCGGGATTATTGGGATTGCCCAGCCAAACCAACTGCGGACGAACACTACCCGCTTCGCGCAACAGTTCATTGCTTTTGTAGAAAATCGTGTGGCCGTGCATCCGGCAGGCATCCTCATACTCGGCAAAAGAGGGTACCAGCACCAGCGACCGGCACTGACGAAACGCGGCGGCAATCGTGTAAAATGCCTCTACCGAACCGTTAGTCACAAACACCTGACTGGTATCCACATGCAGCCTGTTACCTAAAGCATTTCGTAAAGTTTCCGAATCGGGTTCGGGATAGGTCGCGATCGCCTCCAGCTGTGTTGCCAAAAACGCAAGTAGCGCCTCCGGCACCCGACGCGCCGCGACATTCGAACTGAAATCGCTCTTTACCTTATCGCCATAATGATGCAAATCATTACCGTGTCCCTCAATCATTCGCGCATCGTTTTATAAATGTATTCCATATCAACACAACTACGCACATGTGCCGCGAGTTTGTCGTACTGCTCGTTTTTGAACGCCGCATAATCGGTTGTGACAGCTTCCTTCGTCCCATATCCCGGTACCTGACGAAGAATGTAGTCGATGGTACGGGCATTATCAAAAAAGCCGTGCAGGTAGGTTCCAAAGCTTTTCTCCGAAAGGAAATAGCCGTCAGCAGTTCCTTTATCGGTCGTGCAAAGCGGACTGGATTTTTCGGACTTCGTTTCCCCCATATGAATCTCGTAACCGTCACAATCGGCTTCGCTTCCCAGAAACGAGAAACGGCACGCCTCGGTCTTTTTTTCTTCGGTTAACACCGTATTCACCGGCAAAATCCCAAGTCCCGGCACGGCTGTAATGTCACCCTCCATGCCCAACGGATCTTCCACCGAAAGGCCCATCATCTGGTAACCGCCGCAAATGCCATACACCGCTTTTACGGCTTCGTAATGTTGCAGCACAGCCTTTGCCATGCCCGAACGACGCAGGTAACGCAAGTCGTCGATGGTGTTTTTAGAACCCGGCAACAACACGATATCAGCATCTTTCAACTCATCGGGATGAGCCGCGTAAAAGAGATTCACCTCCGGATGCAACTCCAAACGGTTGAAATCGGTAAAATTGGACATGTGACGCAACAAAACCACCGCAATATCCACCTTTCCACCGACCTTTTTCTCTTTGCGATGTTCGAGCACCACCGAGTCCTCCTGTTCGATATAAATATCATCAAACCAGGGAATCACACCCACCACCGGCACGCCACTGATCTCTTCCAGCATCTTTCGGCCATCTTCAAACAGAGCAATATCGCCCCTGAATTTATTGATGATAACACCTTTAATCAGCCTACGCTGCGCTTCGGGCAAGAGCTTGATGCTGCCATAGACACTGGCAAACACCCCACCCCGGTCGATATCGGCAATCAGGTAGGTAGGCGCATCCAACGTTTCGGCTACCCGCATGTTGGTAATGTCGCGATCCCATAGATTCATCTCCGAAATGCTCCCCGCACCCTCGATCACCAGCGGATTGTACTCCTCCAAAAGCCGGTTACAGGCTGCCATTGCTTGGTCGAAAAGCTCCAGACGATCAGTTTTGTTGAAATAGTGAAAAGCCGACTGATTTCCAATCGGTTTTCCGTTCAACACCACCTGCGAAGAGGTATGGTTGGTAGGTTTGAGAAGTACCGGATTCATATCAGCACGACAGGGAATACCGCACGCTTCGGCCTGCACCGCCTGCGCCCGACCGATCTCCAAACCTTCGGGCGTAGCGTAGCTATTGAGCGACATGTTCTGTGCCTTGAACGGTGCGGGTCGATAACCATCCTGTAAAAAGATGCGGCAAAAAGCAGCGTTAATCACGCTCTTGCCCACATCCGAACCGGTACCCACAAACATCACGGGATGCAACTTCATTAATTATGAATTATAAGTTATAAGTTATGAATTATAATTTGGCCGCCTTCACGATCTCTTCTTCCAGAGAGAGAAGGAGAAAACCTTACTAATCAATATAACATAGCTTTTTGCCGATTACCCCCTCTCTTGGGGAGAGGGGCCGGGGGAGAGGCTATCAATTAAATCTGATATGGCTGGTATTGATTACCTGTGCCTCCTCGAACGAGGTCATCTCGGATAGAACGGCAACAGCACCTTTCAGCACGCCGTAGGCCACTGCCGAACCGGTTCCTTCGCCCAAGCGTAGGCCCAACTGAAGCACGGCAGAGGCATTCATATGACGCAGCATCTTGCGATGTCCCTGCTCCTCTCCTTCATGCGCAAAAATGGCATAATCAACCACTTTCTTGTCGATTTCACTTGCTACCAGCATAGCTGCCGTTGTGATGAAGCCGTCAACCAGAATCACCATGCGGTTTACTGCCGCTTCGATCATTCCTCCGGCAATAGTGACAATCTCGTAGCCCCCAAACCGTGCCATATTCTCGAAAATATCGCCCGACACACCATGCCGCTCGATAGCGGCCTTAATCACATCGGCTTTATGGCGAACCCCTTCGCTGTTCAGTCCTGCACCCGGGCCGACGCATTCGTCTACGGGAAGGTTGCAAATAATCGACATCAGGGCCGAGGCAGGCGTGGTATTGCCGATGCCCATCTCGCCGAAACCGACCACATTGCTTCCCTCCCGGGCAAAACGGCGCACGATGTTACGCCCGTTGTTGAACGCCTGCATACACTGCTCCAAACTCATTGCGGGCTGATGCAAAAAATTCTCCGAACCCATCGCCACCTTGGCATCGATCAGCCGCGGATGCGGTGTAAAACGGTAATTAACCCCCGCGTCAACCACCCACAACTCCATGCCGTAGACTCGCGAAAGGAGTCCGATGCCGCCGCCGCCACTCAGAAAGTTATGTACCTGTTGCCAGGTAATCTCTACGGGACAGGGACTTACCCCTTCGGCGGTTATGCCGTGATCGGCAGCTACGGTCAGCATCACCGGTTTGGAAAGTACCGGAGTGAGGGTGTTTTGAATCATTCCCACCTGCAGGGCCAGCGATTCCAACCGACCGAGCGATCCGACCGGTTTGGCTTTGTTGTCGAGCTTATGCTGAATCTTCGCCCGCAACGTTTCGTCCTGCAAAGGAATGTTGATTGAATAGTTCACTTGTTTCCTGTTTTGTTTAGTGTGTAATCTATTTATTGTATGACGTTTAACGTGTAATATTTAACGTGTAATATTTAGCGTGTAATGTTTAACGTGTAATGTTTAGTGAAAACTGTCTGATTTCGCCATAGCGCAACGCCGTTTCAAACGTCTCTTCGGTAGTTTTGTTTTCAAGCAAAGCTATCAGGATACGCAGCACACCGGCGTGAGTCACTATCAGCACCTGTTGATAGTTCCGCTGCTTCAAGTCGTTCAGGAAAGAGGTGACGTCATGCACCATATTCCTATACGACCGACCGTTGGGACAGGCCGTATGAATATAATCGGCAAACCACAGTTTGCCCGCTTCCGATTCATAAATTTCACTCCAGGGCTTCATCTCCCAGTCACCGAAATCGAGCTCGCAAAGTCGCTCATCAATCATCACCGACTGCCCGGCTGCAAGTTTTCCGGCCAAAATACGGCAACGGCTCAGCGGACTACTAAAAACAGCATCAAATCGTTTATTTTCAAACTGCTCCGCAACGTCATTCAAGGCCAATACGCCCTCCTTCGCAAGCGGCACATCGGTCACTCCGTAGCAAATTCCTTTCGGAACATCCACCTGTGTATGTCGTACAACGGTTAGCTGCATTTGCTCAAAATTTCAAAATTCAAAATTCCACATTTAACTTCGCTGATCTTCGATTCAAGATTCCACTTCTCTGAGTACTGAATACTGCTTGCTTTATACTTTCACGCTATCAACTGCTGATAGATGACCAGTCCGATGTAAAATACCACCTCGGCAATCTGCTGCAAAGCTCCCAAACAATCCCCAGTATAGCCACCGAGTCTTTTGTTGGTATAAGCCCGGAAAACAACGGTGACTACGAGCAATACCGGAATAATACAAGCCACAAATGTTACCGGCATCAAAACCTGCAGGGCCAATCCGAAAAAGAGAGCCATCAGGAAATCGTAATACCGTCCTTTGTGGGCAATAGCCCGCGATTTGCTCGAATCATCCTTGCGCGCATAGACCGACGTGTAAATCAACAGCACCGGCATCAGTCGACTCAGCGAATGGCCGGCCAGCAATACCAACGGAATAGACAAATCGTGCAGAGAGAAGAGTGCTGTAAATTTAGTCGCCAACATTCCCACCAAGCCGATAGAGCCGTAAGTTCCGATCCGGCTGTCCTTCATAATATCGAGAATCTTCTCTTTGGTGTAACCTCCGCCGAAGCCATCGCAGAAATCTGCAAAACCATCTTCGTGAAAAGCTCCCGACACGAAAATAGTGGCCAGCATACTCAACAAAAGCGCCAACGCCCCGGGCACAACAAAGCTCAATCCCCAGTAAACTCCGGCACCAACCGCTCCCATCACCCACCCCACAAAGGGAAAATAGCGCATAGAACGGTTCAGAATCTCCTCCGAATACTCCACCTTTACCGGCACCGGAATCCGGGTAAAATAGAGAATGGCATTGAGAAATATGGACAATTGTTTTTTCATACAATCAGACAAAAGAACATAGATCAAACATCATAATATTCTGTTATAATTAGGCTTATCAAACCCTACCCCCTATCGGGTACTCCCCTTCATCTGAAGGGGAGATAAATCTGCTATTTTAGTGATAAATTGCAAAATAGAGATGAAACTTCGCAGTCAGTAGTGTCCCTTTTTGATAAAGGGGACGAGCGAAGCGGAGGGGTTAGATAATACTAAAATATGAATTCATTAACATACAACATTTTATAGCATTTTCTTCAAATACACCACGAGTTAAACAAATTATTCATCGTATTGGAAACACAATCCACAGACAATCTACGCTTTATTGGATACGCCGGCATCTTCAAAACTGGCCATTTCATTCAGAAAACCGACCGCAGCCTGTATCAACGGATAAGCCAGCGCGGCACCCGTTCCTTCACCCAAACGCAAACCAAGGCTCAGAACCGGTCGCACATTCAATTCCTGCAGCATCTGTTTATGCCCACGTTCATCAGACGCATGGCAAAAAACCATATTGGTACGCACGGCAGGATTGATACGCAGAGCGGTTAACGCCGCGGCAGAAGCTATGAAGCCATCCACCAGCACTATCATCTTTCGTTCGGCGGCTTCGAGCATGGCACCGGCCATCATGGCAATTTCCAATCCGCCGAAAGTAGACAGCGTCTCTTCGGCCGTCTGCGGATCATATTTCTCCGACACCTCTTTCAGAATCACCGTTTTTCTGGCAAAATGTTCTCCATGCGAACCTGTTCCGGCTCCGATACACTCTTCGATAGGAATAGAGAGGAAACGGTGCATGAGCAGGGATGATGCGGAAGTATTACCGATACCCATTTCGCCAAAGCCTATCACATTGCATCCATTCTCGGCCTCCAACTGAACCAGTTCACGTCCTTTCTGAATCGCTGCAGTACATTCTTCGGCTGTCATTGCCGGTTCGTGGCGCATGTTGCGACTCCCCCGGGCCACTTTTGCATCCACAACAGGAACGCCCGTCGGAAAATCATAATCTACCCCGGCATCCACCACCTTCAGATCAATGCCGTTCTGTCGGCAAAAGACGTTGATAGCAGCACCTCCGGCTACAAAATTCATCACCATTTGCCATGTAACATCTTTCGGATAGGGACTTACGCCCTCATCAGCCAAACCATGATCGGCCGCAAAAACGAGGATCGTCGGTCGGGATAGCGAGGGAGTTAAGGTATTTTGAATCGTCCCTATTTGCAACGCAAGCTGTTCGAGCGTACCCAATGAGCCAAGCGGTTTGGTTTTGAGATCGATTTTATGCTGAAGTTGTTCCTGTAGAGTCATTTTTATGTTTATTTCAAACACGAAGTCACCAAGACACTAAAAATATTGATTGTCTCTTCGTGACTTTGCGTCTTTGTGTTTATTATTTCTTTTTGATGTTTACCGGAATGCCTGACACCATCAGGTAAACTTCATCGGCCATAGCGGCAATGTGCTGGTTGATCCAACCCTGCAAATCGGCAAACTTGCGGGCCGACTCCTCTGCAGGGTGTATTCCCATGCCCAATTCGTTGCTCACCACGATGAGATCCATCTCTTTGGCGGCAAAACGTCCCCACTCCGCTTTGGCTTCCGCCAGCGATTTTTCCATATCGAAAGCGTTATCGAAAAAGATATTCGTCAGCCAGAGGGTGATGCAGTCGAGCAAAACGGTTTTGCCATCGACGGGAGTCTGAGCAAGTTGCTTCTCCTCTTCGATGTTGATCCAGTGCGGCCCACGATCGCTCTGATGACGTTCGATCCGTTTGCGGAAATCGTCATCCCACACACGCGCTGTAGCCAGATAAACGGGATGCTCACTGTGCTGCTCGGCCAGCTCCTGCGCAAAGCGGCTCTTGCCCGATCGGGCACCTCCGGTGATGAAAATGATATGAGACATGTTTGATAGATAAAAGAGCAAAGAATAAAGAGCAAAGACAATCTGATCTCAACAGATTTACTTGTTTACTTGTCAACTCGTCAACTTGTTAGTTTGTTTTCTATTTTAGATTTAAACGGCGAATTTGCGCTTCCGAATCTTTTTTTTCAAAACGCACTCACAATCTGTCGATTGCCGCATTTCAAAGTCAAGTACCGGAAGCGCAAACTCTCTATGGTTTTGTAATCGCTTTCTGCGTAAAAAATGGCTACTTACCTTTCGATGGATTGTCTACTTTCCATGAGCAGACATCCTCCACATACCGCCAACTAACGGTATCGCCGGGCTTCAGCATCTGATACAACGCCAGTTTTTTCGGCGTTTGTCCGTTGATGCGGTAATACCAGGCCATTTTTCCACGCTCACCTTTCACCTGATCGATCGCCGTCACAAACACATGCGATGCAACCGGATGGGTTTCCGTTTCGGCAGCTTCCTGCAAAGCACCGAGCACGGCTATCCCGGGAAACCACACTACTTTCACCGTTTTCGGAGCCTGAGCTTTTCCATAATCGATCTCCACGGTGATCTCCTTTTTCACCGGCTGTACTTTTTTACCACCGGCAAAGGTAACAACCGGTAGCAGAAACAGGAGCGTACTCAGAAAAACTATTCTTGTTTTCATAAATATCTTATTCAGTGTAAAGAACAAAGACGTTACTTTCCGACAGTTGTGTCACAACATACATCAATACAAATATTTCACACAAGCACAAATACCAGTAACCATTATTCCACAACCCTCTTTCAGATTGTCTTTGTTCTTTACTCTTTGTTCCCTTAAAACGCATACGACAGTTTTGCCACAATGCTACGACCCGGCATATTGTATCCGTCTTTTTCGGTATAGTTTTCGTCCAACAGATTAGAAGCGGTAATACCGAAATTGATTTTCTGTGAATAGGCGTATCTGATCGAATAGTCGAAAACCATGTAAGCCGGCATCTCCAATATCTTATCGGAAGCTGCATATCCTCCTTTGGTGTAATAATCGGTCGATTTGATGCCCGGACGAAGATAGCTGAAATTATCCTTTTCGAGACGGGTACCGATCAAACGTCCGTTCAGGCGCATGTTGACTTTGCCATACTGATAGTTCAGCCCAAAGTTACCGTTCACTTTACGTGCGAACTGCATATCATACGTTTTCTCCTGACTACCGGACATCTGGGTAAAGTTATTTTTCAACATCCAGGTAAAGTTAGCATACGCTTCGAGTAACAATTTCGGATTGATAAATTTACCGAAGTTGAATGCCGAAACCAGTTCAAGACCGTTCATTGTCGATTGATTGGCATTTTTATAGGTAGTACCGGCAGCAACATATTGGTTTACAATTTTGTTGTCGTACAAGGTATGGAAAAAGGTAACATCAAGTTTCAGACCGTCAGCCGCAGAGGTATAGCTCACTCCGAAATCGGTTGTACGCGATTTCTCCGGTTTCAGATCGGGATTGCCGATATAGTCGGTAGAGTATACCACGCCGCCATAGGTGTACGACATTGTGTATTTACCTGCCATCTGATAGGCATCGGGCACATAAAAAGCGGTTCCGTACGAAGCATGAGCCTTGAAATCACCGAAAGCATATTGCGCGCCTACCGACGGATTGACCGTATTGTAATGCGCATTGGCATCCGGGGCATTCAACGCAGCGTTGGCATCGATATGGTAATTGAACCGATCGTAACGCAGACCTGCATTCACGTTTAACCCATTCAGGTTATAAACGGCCTGCCCGAACAAAGCAATGTTTGTAAAGCGATTATCGGGTTTATAGGGAGCTGTTTCAACGCCTTTAGCCGAATAGTTGTTGGATGTGTAATCGTATACCTTGACGTCCTGACCCACGGTAAAGTTAAGGTTTTCAAATTTATAACTATCCTGCAACTGATAACCATACTCTTTGGTGGAACTGGTAAAATTGATAAATCCGCTTTCGGTATTGTCCGAATAGTTCGGATCTTTATCGTTCGTATAGTAAGGTGCAAAGCGGAAATGATTCAACAAATTCTGTTGTTCCAACGACGCATAGAGATTGAGACGGTTTATGTCTTTCTTGCTCTGTCCGTACGAACCCCAGTAATTACCGGCAGTCTCCACATCGTAGGCGTAGGTATAACTACCTTCGGCTCGGGCTTTCCACTGCGGATTCATTTTATAATCAGCAAAAGCATTGACTACATTCAGTTCGTACTGCGTATTGTCCATCGCGTCGCCATACGAAGCTTTGTCAAGTATCAGCTTATCCGATTCAGTCATCTTCAGGAAATTGTGCTGACCGATCCGGTAATCCTTATTCTGCTGTTGGTGACTGTAACCCAAACCGTAGCTGAACTTATCGTTTGCCACACCAGTAAAGTTAGCTCCCAGCTTGCTGTAACCGAAACTACCGGCTTCGACAAAGGCGCTGCCCTGCGATTTCTTACCGGCTCTTTTCGTAATGATATTAATAACACCACCCATGGCATCCGAACCGTACAACACAGCATACGGCCCTTTTATCACCTCGATGCGATCCACATTATCGACGGCAATAGTCGCCAGATTGGTAGTACCTGCCGATTCACCGTTGATAAGCACGAGCACTACACTACGGTTGTGAGCGCTGGGCGAAAAGCCACGCATAGCAACCTGAGCCGACAATCCCGGATATTGGATAATATCCAGATTGGTAGCTCGTTTCAATACTTCGGCCAAATTATCGTTCGGAAGTGCTTTGAGTGTACTTCCCGAGATAATTTCCACTTTCTGTGGAATACTTTTCAGTAAAGTTCCGGAACGTGAAGCGTTTACAACCACTTCATTCATTTGATATGAGCGAATGGAATCGCCGTTCTGAGGTTTGGGTCCGGCAGCAAAAACAGATGTTCCTGCCGTCAAAACCGCAACCGATAGTAACAGTTTTCTCATTTGATGATAATATTTATTGAATTTAATAATGTTCCGTGCAGCACTATCCGGAATCGGCTGCTTGGAACGAGTCTATTTTTTTGTATAATTAAGACCTCTCCCCGACCCTCTACCCAAGGAGAGGGAGTAATCGGCTATAAGAAAATTTCTACTGATATGTAAGCCCTACGGGCTATAATGCCCATGTCGGCACGATTCATTTTCAGTTTTCATTGCAACAAAAAACAATTAGCACATTGACATATTGGCATATTGGCACATTAAACTATTTTCTTTCTTTTTTCAATTTATCTATCTGATGACGCGGCACCAGAAAGACGGTCGGTCGTCCCGTAACGGGATTCGGACGGGTTACCACCACCGTCTTGTATACCTCTTCGATGATGGAGAACTGCAACACATCGTCGGGCGCACCCTGCGTATGCAGTCTTCCCCCGTTCAGCAGCAACAATTTATTGCAGTAGGAGCTGGCCAGATTCAGGTCGTGAATAATCATCAGCACCGTAAGGCCAAGTTCGCAATTGAGCTCCCGCACCAGATCGAGTACCTGCACCTGATGACAGATATCGAGTTGCGACGTCGGTTCGTCGAGCAACAGAAGCTTCGGCTCCTGCGTGAGCGCCCGGGCCATCGCCGCCAGTTGTCGTTCGCCACCGCTAAGCGACGAGAGCGGCTGATCGCGGTACTTCAGAATACCCGTGAGCTCCATATATTTTTCGGCTTTCGCCAGATCCTCTTTCTTTTCAAAAAACTGAAACAGTTCGCGGTAAGGCAAACGCCCCAGCAATACATATTCCAATACCGACATCGACGTATCCTCAATATGCTGCGTCACCACGGCAATAGCCTGTGCTTTCTGTCGTATCGGCATTGCGCTCAGCTCTTTTCCTTCGAGCAACATCTTTCCCGACGATCGTTTCAGGTCGCCAAGCAGCATCTTCACAAGCGTACTCTTCCCCGACCCGTTCGGCCCGATAATGCCGGCAAAATCACCTTTGTGCAGGGTAAAATCAATCTGCTGCAGCCGGAAACTCTTATATCCGCCACACAAAGCATCTATTTGCAACAAGGGATTCTTTATTTCTTCCATGCCGAACCCTTTCTGCTTAAAAGAATGATAAACAACACGCCTCCGGTAATGCCTGTCAGTACGCCCACCGGTAATTCGTTGGGAGCTATCAGCGTACGGGCCAATACATCGCACACGATCAGAAACAGACCACCGCCCAGAAAGCTTGCCGACAAAAGAATCCGATAATCAGAACCTACCGCTTTACGCATCAGGTGCGGAATGACCAGTCCCACAAAACCGATAATACCGGCAATGGAGACACACAAGCCCGTCAACAACGATGCCAGTACAAACAACACCCGTATCGTCAGTTTTACATTGATGCCCAGATGTATCGCTTCGTCCTCGCCCAAACGCAACGCATTGAGTGCATGAGCAAACAGGTGCGTCAGCAGAAACACTCCGATGCTACCGAACAACATCAGACGAATGAGTCGTCCGTCGGGTTGTTCCAGCGATCCCATTGTCCAGAAGATAATATTGTGCATATCTTCGGTGGTAGAGATCGACAGCAAAAACATCAGCAGCGACGAGCAGACAAAACTGATCATTACGCCCGTGAGCAACATCCGGTTGATATTGGCCGCGCTCTTACCCATTCCCAGCACATACACCAGAAAAATGGTAATAAAAGCCCCTGCAAAACCAGCCACCGGCAGAAGCAGTCCTCCGAGCGAAAAAGCGGTCCCCAATACAATCATCAGCGCCACGCCGAGCGACGCGCCACCCGATATTCCGAGGGTAAAAGGTTCCACCAGCGGATTGCGGTAAATGCCCTGTAAAATAACGCCCGACAAACTCAACGACGCTCCCACGGCAAACGCCAGCAACAGGCGCGGAACGCGCAGATTCATCAATACGGAATACTCCATGCTGTCGGCATGTTGCAACACGTAGGGCAACTGCTTCCACGAGATGTTGATGTCGCCCGAAAGCAGCGACCAGACCGATGCCACTACCAGCAACACCAGCAGTAACACCAAAAATCCGACGCGATATAGCTTGAATATTTTCATTAGAACTCTATTCCCTCCCGGCTACGAACTTTCTTATCGAAGGGATGTTTTATTTTTTTTATTTCGCTCACGTAATCGGCCAGTTCCATGACAGCCTCCGTAGCGCCGCGACCGGTAATAACCAGTTCCAGCGTTGCCGGTTTCGATTTGATCAGATCGAGCAACAACTCCTCTTCCAGATAATTGTCTCGTACCGAAATATTCAGTTCGTCGAGAATCATCAGGTCGTAACCGACAGCAAAAAATTCATTTGTAATTTTTTCTACCGCATCGTGCGTCTCCTGCCGAATTACATTTTCGTCCAGCGAACGATTGAGATGTGGATGCCCCTTAGCAAAATTGAACACCTCGGCACCCAGTTTACGCAGGCTCTGCATTTCGTTGTAACCGTATTTTTCCGGGTCTTTGCAAAAGGAGCAGTAACACACCTTTTGTCCATGACCCAACGCGCGGGTCGCCAGTCCGATGGCCGCTGTGGTTTTCCCTTTACCATCACCCGTGTATATATGTATCAAACCATTATTTTTCATTGATTTTTTATATTTAGACCTCATCCGCCCTACGGGCACCTTCTCCCAAGGAGAAGGTAAATCTGCACTATTCAGATATATCTCGCAGCCTGACGGCTCCCTCTCCTTGGGAGAGGGTTGGGGTGAGGTCATTTCAACGCTTTCATCATCACCTCCAGTGTTTCGGCAAAGGTGACGGGAGTAGGCACACAAGCCATATTGGAATCGATCACAATCACCTTCTTCCTGCGCACGGCCTCCAGATTGGCGAATTTTTCCCAACGTTGCTTCTCCTCCCGATCAATATTGCCCATAGTAACAATAAAGATCACCGACGGATTTTTGAGCAACACGGCTTCGCGGGTAATGGAACCCGTAGTCATTCCTTCGGCAATGTTCCGGCCACCGGCCAACGTGATATAATCGTTCAGAAAAGTATTGGGAATAACAGCAAAAAGAGGTTCGACACCAAGCTGTATAAAGATTTTACAGCCATCGGCTTTGCGGGCTTTCACCCGGTCGATGCGCTGCTGTACCGACTGCAAAACTTTGTTGGCAACAGCCTCACGCCCCACCAACCGGCTCAGCTGCCGGAACTGCGAACAGATTTCGGCATACGATTTCGGCATGGGAAACACGATTACCTGAATACCGAACTTTTTCAGCTGCGCAACGGTTTCGGAGGTGGTCATCGAAGAGGCGACCACCAGGTCGGGCTTAAGTGATACCACCTTTTCCACGTTCACCTTGACGGCCGTAGCCACCACGTTGATTTTGCGTGTTGTATGACAGTAACTGGTACAACCCACCAATTCGTTCTCTTCGCCCAGATAGAGCAGATTGCGGGTTAACGCAGGAGAGAGCGAGATGATACGTTTGGCAGAGGCCACCGACACAAGCGATACCACTACCAACAACAGCGATAAAATGAAAATTCGTTTTTGCATGTCTATTCCGAATTAATCGAACATAAGTTTCCGGATAGCCTGCAACAAACCCATACAAGCATACCGATAGCATACGCGGAATCCGTTTCGGAATAAGACAAGGAGACGACAAAGGAAAAATTTGAAGACGCCCGTAGAACCTTTATCCCGAAGTTCCGGTAAATAAAAGCATGTGGCAGGTCTTCTGGCTCATCCCCGTATTTGAAGCCTTCCCGTTATCAGTTGTCAGTTATCAGTTGTCGGTTATCAGTTGTCAGTTATTCCTAACTGTTTACCGTTTACCGTTTACCGTTTACCGTTCACTGTTTCACAGTGGCAATGGTATTTCAAATACGTTTGGATAGGATTTACAGCTGCGGGTACAGCTCCGGAATAGTTCATCAGTGACAAACGCACCGGATTCCCTTTTGGATCGTTTCCAGCACAGGAAACAATCACCAAATGCGCTGCAAAGTTACGGAAAGGTTTTAGAAATGCAAGCCGGGTACAAAAAAATCGAATATTAAACACATTTCCCTTTCTGAAACCACTTCTAAGATTCAGATAAACTAACTCCGTCCTTTTTAGGGCGGAGAATAAAAGAGGAAAATACAATCGGCTTTAGCCATGACCGACGACTGTGTTCTTTAAGCGAGTTGCTTATTACTTACCAATAATACATTCTCACCGGCAAACTGCATCGTTTTGTTCAGCCACACCAAAATGATCGAAAAAATTTATTTCGGAAAACTTTTCAACACATTCAAAATAAGCACAAGTCTGTTTATCTGTTATTTGACATACACAAACGGAAAACTTTCAATAAAAACGACCGGAAAACAATTTCCAAAACATGATTTTTCGCCACCCTATTCAAAAAATAAATTGTACTTTTGCTGTGCATTCGGTTCTGTTTTGTCACTCGGCAAAACGGATGAAAAGGGAATCCCGTGCAAGTCGGGAACTATACCCGTAGCTGTAAGCTCCGAAACGCCACGAACATTCTTTGCCACTGTTTTTACAGTAAACAGTCGACAGTGAACGGTAAACGGTAAACAGTTAGGAATAACTGACAACTGATAACTGATAACTGATAACTGAAAACTGATAACGGGAAGGCGTTCGATAGCGGGAGCAAGTCAGAAGACCTGCCACATGCACATCGATCCGGGCTTTCGGGTAAAAGGCAACAGGATAGGTTCTTCTGCTTCATTAGCAGCACCATAACCTCTCTTTGTATCTTCTTTTCCGGCATCTCCTATCATCGGCATTTACTTTATAGATCAATATTATACCGTGTAATTTATTTTCAATATCAACACACGACCTCTCCCCTCTCCCAAAGAGAGGGGCTTTGCACCTCCATTAATGAGTTTTATCTCATAGGATTACTATCGTGTTCCTCCTCGCCTTCGGAGAGGAGGTTAGGAGGAGAGGTCTGAATAAAACAATATTATTTAATACCTTACTAACAAAATAAACTCTATCGATATGGAAACTTTTATCATCAAACGCGACGGAAAACGGGAGGCGTTTTCGTTAGACAAAATCAAAAATGCTATCCGCAAAGCATTTTTATCGGTCGGAAGCTTTGCTACCGACGACATCGTGACCAACATTCTGTGCCGGGTAAACATTACCGACGGGGTTACCGTGGAGGAGATTCAGAACCAGGTGGAGGTTGCCCTGATGGCCGAACGTTACTACGCCGTGGCCAAGTCGTTTATGCTCTACCGGCAAAAACATCTCGAAGATCGCGAGGTACGCGACAAGCTGGCATTTCTGATGGACTACTGCGACGCGCAAAATGCCGCTTCGGGAAGTAAATACGACTCGAATGCCAACGTGGAGAACAAAAATATGGCTACGTTGATAGGCGAACTGCCCAAATCGAACTTTATCCGTCTCAACCGTCGAATGCTCACCGACCGCCTGAAAGAGATGTACGGCAAAGAAATTTCCGACCGGTATGTCGACCTGCTAAACAACCATTTCATCTATAAAAACGACGAAACCAGCCTCTCCAACTACTGCGCCAGCATCACCATGTATCCGTGGCTGATCGGGGGCACCACCTCCGTTGGCGGCAACTCCCAAGCCCCCACCAACCTCAAATCGTTTTGTGGCGGCTTTATCAATATGGTTTTCATCGTATCGAGTATGCTGAGCGGTGCCTGTGCCACCCCTGAATTCCTGATGTATATGAATTACTTTATCGGACTGGAATATGGCGAGGATTACTACCTCGATGCCGACAAAGTGGTCGACCTGTCGAAGAAACAGCGGACACTCGACAAGGTGATTACCGACTACTTCGAACAGATTGTCTACTCCATCAACCAGCCCACCGGAGCCCGCAACTTTCAGGCGGTGTTCTGGAATATATCCTACTACGACCGCTATTATTTCGAAAGCCTGTTCGAGCATTTCGTATTTCCGAACGGAAGCAAACCGCACTGGGAATCAGTGAGCTGGCTACAGAAACGTTTTATGAAGTGGTTTAACAAGGAACGCACCAAAACCATCCTCACATTTCCCGTAGAAACGATGGCATTGTTGAGCGAAAACGGCGAAGTAAAAGATAAGGAATACGGCGATTTCACCGCCGAAATGTATGCCGAAGGACATTCGTTCTTTACCTACATGAGCGACAACGCCGATTCGCTAAGTAGCTGTTGCCGCCTGCGCAACGAGATTACCGACAACGGCTTCAGTTACACGCTGGGAGCCGGAGGAGTATCCACCGGTTCGAAAAGCGTATTGACCATCAATCTGAACCGCTGCATTCAGGACTCGGCACGCAAAGGACAGCACTATCTCTTTTTCCTCGAAGAGGTGGTCGATTTGGTACACAAAGTGCAGATTGCCTACAACGAAAACCTGAAATATATGCTCGACAAAGGGATGTTGCCGCTGTTCGATGCCGGATATATCAACATGAGCCGCCAGTACCTCACCATCGGTGTCAACGGACTGGTGGAAGCGGCCGAGTTTCTGGGCATCGCCATCACCGACAACCCCAGCTACGCCGAATTCGTGCAGCAGGTATTGGGCCTGATCGAAGCCTACAACAAAAAATACCGTACCAAAGAGTTGATGTTCAACTGCGAAATGATTCCGGCCGAGAACGTGGGGGTAAAACATGCCAAATGGGATAAACAGGATGGCTACACGGTGAAACGCGACTGCTACAACAGCTATTTCTACGTAGTGGAAGACGAGGCGACCAACATTATCGACAAGTTCCGCCTGCACGGCCGCAAATACATCGAACACCTCACCGGCGGTTCGGCGCTGCACATGAATCTGGACGAACACCTGAGCAAAGCGCAGTACCAACAGCTGTTGCGGGTGGCCATTCAGGAGGGTTGCAACTATTTCACCTTCAACATTCCCAACACGGTGTGCAACAGTTGCGGACATATCGACAAGCATAACCTGAAGGAGTGCCCCGTATGCAAAAGCCACGACCTGGACTACCTCACCCGTATTATCGGATATATGAAACGCGTCAGTAACTTTTCGGAAAGCCGGCAAAAGGAGGCCGCCAAACGTCATTATGCTGCGGTTTCAGAGTTATGATATCGTATTTCAGGAGGTGCCCAACGAGGTAACACTGGCCATCAATCTTGCCAACTGTCCGAATGGCTGCAAAGGGTGCCACAGTCCCCATTTGCAGCAGGACATGGGCGAGTGGCTCACCGAAAGTGCCCTCGACTCCTTGCTGGCAGCATACGGTGGGGCCGTTACCTGCATCTGCTTTATGGGAGGCGATGCCGATCCGCACGAAGTAGACCGGCTGGCGCGTTACGTGCGCGCTATGAGTAGCAGCAGACTGAAAACGGCATGGTATTCGGGCAAACAACGGTTTCCCGACAGCTGTGCCCTCAGCAGTTTCGATTACCTGAAGCTCGGCCCCTACGTAGAGCAGCTGGGCGGATTACAATCAGCAACCACCAACCAGCGCTTTTACCGCGTCGATAACGGACAACTGACCGATTGCACCGGACTATTCGCCAAACAACAGAGCGCCACGCAATAACCCGAAAGCCTTCTCTATTGCTTCGACAACAGATTATGTGACAATAGACTACCGATAGGCAACGATACAACCCGCGTAACCAACTTACACAGATTTTTGCACAGTACCTGATGCCGGGGGTCTATAGATAACTCTACGTTGTACATTGGAACTTCTTGAATGTACATGCACACTTCCCGAATGTACATTTATACTTCTCCGTTGTACATTCAAGGTTCATCGTTATACATCCAAGCTTCCTGAATGTGCATCCAAGACTCTTCGATGTGCATCCAAGCTTTAAAAATGTACATCCAAGCTTTATCGATGTGCATTGTAGCTTTAAAAATATACACCGTAGCGTTAACGTTGTACACCGTAGCTTCTTCGTTAATCAACACCGTGGCAACGATACACACCACAAATCCTACGTTGTTAATCGTTTCCACATCTCGCAACACTATTCGGCTAACAAAAAGGCTGCGCGCCGCAATTTGCTGCTGCAAAATAACCGGAACCGACCTTTACAATCTCTTTGTTTACATCGTTTATCCTCCCTCTGAAGGCTACTATCCGGCCACAAACACCCTTTTTTCTTCTTTCGCAAATAAATTTAACCTAAAAGCTATTTTATAAATTGTTTTTTGTAGTTTTGAATGCTGATTATACGCAAAGAAAGCGGTGGCTGGTAGCGGGTTAACGGCAAAACAGTCTTAACCGCGATTAACGCAGAGAACAGGATTATGCAGAGGGGAACAGAAGCTATAACTGTTAAGATATACAATGAATAGTTGTATCGGCGGATCTGCGATCCGTCGCCGCTGGAGTATCAGGATCTGCGATCCGGTAACGAGTGTAATTAGCTTCGTTGATCTGCGATTTCGATAAGACGGATTACAAATCCTAATACTCTTTACCGTCGTCGGATTGCAAATCCGACGGGACAGGAAGCCAGACTGCTATACAATGAATAATTGTATCGACGGATCTGCGATCACGGGTGGTCGAAAGCTATAGACAATATATGCGAACGTTTTGTTCGCATATCTCAGTGTTATGGGCAAGCGTAAGGAAAATAACAGCATATTCATTACAGTGAACATATTTGAAGTAAAATAACATCGTTCAAAACCAAATTAAGAAAAAATGAATCAAGAAAAAGAATTATATCGTATAAAAGAATTACTTGCGAGGTTTAGTGAGCAAATTTCAATTGCGAATAAAAACGAAGAATTTAGCAGTAATAATCATTCAGAATTATTCTTGACTAAACTTTTTAGATTAATCTTTGATTCTAAAGATCTGAAAAAGTTGGATAAAAATTTTCCAGGCATTGATTTGGGAGATGATAAAAAAAGGATTGCATTTCAAATAACCTCAACATCGAATATCAACAAAATAAAAGATACGATTGATCAATTTATTAACAAACAACTATTCATTAAATATGATACTCTTTTCATCTTTATAATATCTAAAAAACAAGACTCTTATAATCAAACAGCAATTGATAGACAGATTATCAAATCCTCAAATGTTTTAAAAAGGCAAAATCCAAAAATGCAATTCAATAAAATCGAATTTAATGCAAAAAAACAGATACTTGACAAAACAGATTTATATGAGTTGATCAAAGCGAGCAATGAGTTGAACAAAATTATTGAAATAAAAGAACTTCTCGAAGAGCAATTTGCGGATTATAAAAATGAGAAGTCATTTAAAGAACAAACGCACCAATTTATTGAAGAGTATAAGAAAATTGCACTAAATGATTTTTCAAGAATCAACTTTTTTGGATTGGATTTACCCAAAAGACCAAGAGAAATAGAATTGTATTCTCTTTTTGTTGAACCAGATTTCAAAAATTATAAAGAGGATAACAACATTTGGCATCCTAATTATTATTTTGCACCTGAACATGTCGACTCTTTCTATAACATTTTAGGTACGAAAGTGTTAGAAAAAATAACTACTCCAACTCTCAAAAAGATAGATTTCGAAGAAAAAACATCTCAAGTCATAGACATTGAGGCCAAGTTTGATGATAAGTATTTAAACGAATCTTATATATATAAGAATCTATATAAATCAAATACATTTACGTATCGGCAATTATTTAATTCAAAAAGAAATATAGTTATAATTGGTAATCCTGGAGCTGGGAAATCTTTATTAATAAAACATGCAATTTGTAAAATACTCTCAAACGACAAAACTCAATTTGAAACAACAAGAATTGAAGATACTATACCATTTAGAATTGAACTGTATAAATTTAATAAAGACAGAAATGGGAAAGGTATTGAAGATTATATTAGCGAAACATTCAGTAGTTATTCAATTAAAGGCATTACTCTAGAATTTGTAATAAATATCTTAAATAACAATGATACCATAGTTTTTTTTGATGGCCTTGATGAAATATTTGATATCCAAGAAAGAGTAGAAGTTCGTAATATCATAGAGAATTTCACGAAGAAATATAAAAAATCTTCAAGTATTGTAACCAGTAGATTTGAGTCCTACGAAGAAGTTGGATTATCTTCTAAATTGTTTCAAGAAATTGAAATCTTAGATTTTGAAGAAAGTCAAATACTCGATTATGTAAAAAAATGGTACAAAATTGAAGAACCGAATGCTATTAAAAGAGAAAAAGAGGTCTTAAATTGCATAGAACAATTAAAACACGTAGATAATGAGCTGAAAAAGAGCCCATTATTATTATCATTAATTCTAATTCTATATAGGAATGAGCTTGACATACCAACAACTAAGCTGGAAATATATGAAAGTTGCACAAATACATTAATTAAAACTCGTGATGTAAAAGAAAAGAAACTTGATTTACAACTTCAAATAACGAATATTGAAGCTGCATTTGCACATATTGCATATTGGCAATTTAACCTTCAAAATCACATTACACAAAAGAAAGAAATTAATTACAAATCCGTTTTAAATGAGTTAGTCAGATTTTTATTAAATCAAAAAAATACTTCATTTGAAGATATATCGGCAAATGAGGCTGCTAAGGAATTCCTGGAATATGCCAAAATTAGATCTATCTATGTGGAAAATAATTTTACCCATAAATCATTTTTGGAATATTTTACTGCCTACTATATCTATTCTAATTATTACTATAAAGGTGATCATGGATTTGTTGATAAAATTTTCACTGACAATATAGACAAGTCAGCATGGTTTGTTGTATTAGAACTTTTGATTTGTAAAATTGATAACGGACAGCCAGACACTGATATAATTGACAACATAATTGACAGTCAAATTGTTAAAAATGGAATAAATGCCATTTTATTCTTCACTCAAATTGTCAATCAACTTCAGAATCTGAGTCCTATTATAGAAAATCAGATAATCTCTAATGCAATTAGATATATAATTGACTATAGAAATGATGAGTCTACTTTATTATTCAATCATTTAATACATTTAGATTCCAATCATAAGAATAGGATGCTTGTAAGTAGCCAATTTGATAAGCTAATCAATGAAATTTCGGTAGACAATGATTCACTTGCTAGTTATTATACCTTGAAACTAGAATTTGAAATTTCATCAGGAAAGCTTAATGTCTTTAATAACAAGCTTAATATAAATGACAACTCATATATATTTATCTTAGAAAATTACCCTCTATTATTAGACGGCATTAAATACTTTGAGCTTCTTAAAATATTTATTGGGAAGTATGGAAAAAGTGAATTGTATAAGACTTTTAGGACGTTCTCAAACTCTAAAATTTTCTTTGGTAGTTCAAACTTTAATTGGATTACTTCGTGTTTGTTCCTAACCAATGATATTAAACCATTTATAAGGAATCTAAGAAAACTAAAGTCATTTGGATTGGAAAATGCGGAAATAATCAAAATTATCAATAAAAGCAAAACTAGCATAGAGATTTCACAAACTCTTCTAAACAATTATTATTCACACACAAGTGATTATTCAATACGTTCTTTTTTAAATCAAATATCGAAGAAATTTCATAGTATAAGCTGCGAGGAATCTATCAATAATTCGAATTTTAATCAAGGATTTTCAAAGCACAATAAATATAAGCATTATTAACTCCGGTTCGGCGTAGGCTCCCATGCTGGCGCAGATCTCCTGATCTGTGCCCGAGCAAATAATAAAGCCCCCCCGCTGCCGCACGATTAACGTAGCGTATCGTGTGGCCATGCCTTTGCCAGATATAAAACAAAAAGTTTTTTGAACTCAACTGACGCGAATAACACAAATTACCGCAAATACTTTGTTATAATTGCTACCTTTGTGAATAGTCAATGTGGTCTAATTTGCGGGTACTTGCGTAATTTGCGTTCGGTTTTTCCGCTCTCTGTGTTGTCCAAATCAAAGATCAGCGAAGCTAAATCCGACGGGACGGCAAAAGAATGATTACTGAACAGTAATTATCTGATTAACAATTGACTTTAATAAATATAGAAAGGATCAAAATGAAACAGATTTTAGTTGCATTGGCAGTAGTGTTTACGTTTGTAGCCTGCGACAAGAACGAGACTGAATTGAAAAATAGACTTCAATTAAGTTTAGATTCCTGCGTGTTGGATAATGAGCATAGTTATATCGAGGTTAAGAAACTAAGTGGAGCCGGTTCGCTACAGGTAATGTCGTCGGATCCGGACATTGCAGACATTAGTTATGACGAAAAAAATAAAAACGTGTTTTATATTATAGGTCATAGAACTGGGTATACGAGTATTACAGTTATTGATGCCGATGACAACACAACGGGGGCTGATTATGCTGTTAAAACAATCTATGTCAATGTGCGTGAATCGATTAGTTATGAAGAATATTCGTATCAAACAGTATTTATGAAAAAAGGAGATTTCCGAATATTCAATCTTCCTTTTAAATTTGATAAAAATGATAGTATAGTTGGAGCCAACGACTATATTGCCTCTGTGTCAGCCAATGTTGCACTTGGTAATCAACTAAAAGTAAAGGCACTCGCCAACGGAAAAACGAAATTCAAAATATGCAAAGGGAAAATTGATATATTTACTATATATATCAATGTCGTAAATGAATATGATTTGTTCATTCCGGAGAGCGAGAACAGCCAGCTAACTTTTGATCTTCCATTTATAGTTGGAGTGAATGGAATTTCAGTGTGGAGAGGCAGTGGTCAATATACTGCGAGAGTCGTGGATGAAACGATAGCTGTAGTAGAGTCTATCACTTTGCAGAATGACCATTTTAATCAGCAAACTAATTCTGCGGTGGTTCGGGTAACTCCATTAAAAAGAGGTTCAACGAAACTGCTCGTTACCGATGTGATTACCAAACAAACAGCAAGTGTTAACGTGGTGGTACACTAAATTAGAATCACGTGTAGAATAAAACACAAAGGTTAGAATCTGTTTAAGATATAAAGAAAAAGACCAGAATAATACAAAACTACAACCGCATAACAACACCTCCGCCGCCGCACGATTAGCGTAGCGTATCGTGTGGCCATGCCATTCTATCCGGTCGGAATCGAAGATCAGCGAAGCTGATTGCAATCCGACGAAGGAATTGAATCGAAGATCAACGAAGTTAAAATAAGCGAATACCGGATGATGTAATACTAACCACGGGATATAGGATCGTTATAAAGGAAAAACGATAATGAAAATAAGAAACAGTGCACTTGTGCTGATGTTATCCGTTGGTACGTTCTTGTCGGCGCAAACCACTACCAAGGATGCGAAATCATCGGTTAAAACCCCGCAAAATCAAAGCAGGGAGATAGGGAACACTCCCTCCATACAACTTTTGCAACAGGGCGTGCAGACTCCGGCTCCCGATTTCAGGGCCAACCTGCAAACGACCGATACAATCGGAAGAACGGCTACCCCACTCCCTTCACAACTCTCCCGTCGAAGCATGGATGCGCTCGATCCGACAACGAATCTTTCGTCGGAGTTTACTCCCGACAAACAGACACAAGTCAATGCCTACCGCAACTATACAGGTTATATCGGTATGGGAGGATCTACCGTACTCGGTGTGGATTACAATCGTCAGATAACACCCTTCCTGACACTATCTACCGGCATCTATACCTCCCGTTATAATATCGACAACAACCAATCGTTGACAGCTGGATTGAGAGGGGGATTCAAACTACAAATTAACGATCGTATCAGTCTCAATTTCGCCGGACAATACAACAGCAACCAAAACCTGCCCATTCGTCCCGAGATGATGGCGCTCTACCCTCAAAGTTACTACGGAGGCTACGTCGAAATAAAGTTATCGGACAACTGGGGCGTGATAACCGGTATGCAACGTCAGTTCGATGTATTCCGACACAAATGGATCAATGTGCCTTACTTCATGCCGGTTCATTATAATAGCAAAAGGTAACCGCCCCCGATGGCACAAGCCGGAGAGATTGAATAGTTCAAGGCACTGTAATGGTGGTATAATTATCGGATTACAATTTGTCGCACTGATATTTGATTCCGAAAAGACGGGACTCTCCTCTCCTTGCGACACAGCTCATTTTTAAATTTATAACAGTCTTAATCCTGTAATCTCCCCCTTTTTCATTATGTTTGTGATGTTATAATTCTTCCGCAAGCCATCACTGCCCATTGCATTTTGGCCAAACCCGACTACAATGAGTTCCATCAAAAAAATACTCGCGAACTTTAATCTTGAAAATGATCTCGATGATTTTGACAACATTCATCAGACCATTTTAAAAGATATTGTGTTCAAAGAGACCAACCTTTGGCTTTTGATGTTTGCTATTGTTATTGCTTCGGTAGGACTGAACATGAACTCAACGGCTGTGATTATCGGAGCCATGCTTATCTCACCCTTAATGGGTCCTATCAATGGAATGGGATATAGTATTGCCACCTACGATTTCCCGTTACTTCGTCAATCAATAAAAAATTTCGGCTTCGCTGTTTTTGTTAGTCTGGCAGCATCGACCCTCTATTTCTTTTTAACCCCTATCTCTACGGCACATTCCGAATTGTTAGCCCGTACCAGTCCCACAGTATATGACGTATTAATTGCACTGTTTGGCGGATTAGCGGGTATTATCGCCATCAGCAGTAAGCGGAAGGGGAATGTAATTCCGGGCGTGGCAATTGCCACCGCACTTATGCCTCCATTATGTACTGCAGGCTATGGACTGGCAACAGCACATTTCAACTATTTTTTTGGTGCTATCTATCTTTTTACCATCAATACGGTTTTTATTGCACTCTCCTCTGTAGCCATATCTCAAATATTAAAATTTCCGATACGAACCATCGTAGAAAGCACGCACAAAAAAAAGATAAACAGAATAATTACAGTAGTGTTAATACTCGTTCTGTTTCCCAGTATCTATTTCGGTTATCAATTAGTGCAAAAAGACAGGTTTACCGAACAAGCCTCGAAGTACATTAGCACTATTAGTGTCTTTGAAGGCAACTACCTGTTAAAAAGCAATGTGAATGCAAATACAAAGAAGATCAAGTTGGTTTTTGGTGGAGTATCGATGAGCAACGAGCAAAAAAACAGAATAAAGCAACAAGCCATGGCGTTTGCGCTCGATAGTAGCATAGTAACCATTAAGCAGGGATTGTCGTTCGACATACTTGACAGTAAAAATGCCGAGGTGGAAACACTGAGAAGCGAATTGAGCCGGTTAACTCTATTGACACAAAAGAAAAACATGCAGATAGATAGTCTTGAAGCAAACCGATCGGTAGGTATAAATCTTTTGCGTGAAATAAAGACATTGTATCCTCAAATTGAGACCTGTTCCTACTCATCCACTTATACCTTTACACAGACACAAAGTACACCTACGGCAATTTCAATTATTCTGTTCGGAGTAAAAAACAATACTTTGAGCAAAACAGATCAAACAAAAATTACAAACTGGCTCTGCTCTAGACTCAACACAAAAGCGGTAAAAGTACTTTACGAAAAGTACCACCCTACCAAAAGCACCAATTAAGCCCATCGCTTTCTCTTTGTTTATCAGTCGTGTATAACAAGTAAATCTTAACCATTGTCTGCAAAAAGATTTCTTCCAAAGAATCAAGCTCAGGCACAAACCTCAATTAATATGAAAATAGGATTAATCGGATTTGGGAAAACAGGAAAAGCTGTAGCAAACGTAATATTGCAAAACACTGAATTTTGTTTGGAATGGGTACTACGTAAAAGCACATGCTTAGATCACAGAAGTGTACCCGAGTTTTTAGGTGTTGAGTCGAATGAGCCCGGGCTAATCTATTCAAGCACCACAACTGATATGACAGAACTGCTGGATAAACATCCGGTAGATGCGATAATCGATTTTTCGTCTAAGTCGGGAATCTACACGTACGGGCAGATTGCTGCCGAAAGACAAATATCTATTATTTCTGCTATATCTCATTACACACAAGCTGAAATAGATTTCTTGAAACAATTATCATCCCAAACAGTCGTTTTCTGGAGCCCAAACATTACCTTAGGTGTCAACTATTTAATGTTTGCGGCAAAACTTCTGAAAAAAATAGCGCCATGGGTGGACATTGAAATTATAGAAGAACATTTTAAGGGAAAGGAAGGCGTGTCAGGGACTGCGATTAAGATTGCAGAAGCATTGGATTTAGAGAAAGCAGATATAAACTCGGTTCGTGCCGGTGGCATTATCGGCAAACATGAAATCATTTTTGGCTTTCCGTATCAAACGGTGCGCCTAATTCATGAAGCAATATCAAGAGAAGCGTTTGGTAATGGGACACTGTTTGTAGCCGAAAATTTAAAAGGTAAAAAAGCCGGTTTTTATAAGTTTGAAGATATACTACTGCCGTTTTTTGCCTCTCGTTTGGCATAGTTTCCCCCCCCGATAGTGCAAGCAGGACAGATTGAATAGTTCAAGGTACTGTAGTGGGGTATAGTTATCGGATTACAATTTGTCGCACTGATTTTCAATACCGACGGAACGAACAAAACTGGATACTTAAACACGAATACAATCAATTGTACAAAGTAAAAATTATCAATGGAAATAGTTATTAGAGAGGCAAAACCAACCGATTTAAATAATCTTGCCGTATTGAAACAACAGGTTTGGATCTCAACATATGCTACCGAAGGCTTAGTCGACGTATATTCAAGTTATGTGCTCTCCGAATTTTCGGTAGAAAATATCAGAACGACACTTATGGATAGAAACAATCTGATCCTGATAGCCACAATCAATGAATGTGTGATTGGATGTGCGGAAATCTTACTTTCTCCCGATAATAACCTTGCTTCAGTTGGGCCTTGTCTTGAAATATCTACTCTATATATCTTGGAAAGGTTTCAGGGCATAGGGATTGGAAAAAAATTACTAGAAGCATGTCTGACAGAAATCAAAAAGCTGAATTATGATAAAGCCTGGCTAACAGTGTACCATAAAAACAGTAAGGCTATTGAATTTTATACCCGACACAAGTTTACTCATATTGGAGACACTTACTTTCTCTTAGGTGAAGACAAACATAAGAATTACATCATGCTAAAGCATATCAATTAAATAAAGTAATCGCTTTATTCGCTACCGATAAGTTACGTATGAAAAATATCCGAATCATAGTACTTTGTACATTGCTTGTGTCGCTTGCCATTGGAAGAAATGCACAAGCACAAAAGCCCGGTCGCAACAACCGGACAGTCACCATGGGGGCTGATGGCAGAATGATTGTTCATCCCTCCAACTGGAAAACAAGTATGGGAGCCGATGGCAGAATGATTACCTATCCCCCCAACTGGAAGACGAGCATGGATGCCAATGGCAGAATGATTGCCTATCCACCCGACTGGAAAACAAGCATGGGAGCCGACGGTAAAATGATCACATACCCATCCGACTGGAAAACAAGCATGGGGGCTGATGGTAGAATGATAGCATATCCATCCGACTGGAGAACAAGCATGGGAGCCGACGGCAGAATGATTGCAATCCCTACCAACAATGAAATACCGGATTTAGAGAATGGAGAGGCAAAGCAATCTTCACTCCTGATTTACTACCTTGTTAATCTTAATTGAACCCGTCCTGTCGGAATCGCGGAAAGAAAGTACAATGATAAGAAAACCAATTGGAAACATTCAAACAACAACAATGATCAACACAGAAAACTACCGGCAGGAAAAACTGACCATTAATTTAGTCCGGGCAAATATATTCGGAATCCTGATAATTATCCCCATTCTATTGCTGTTTGCACTACCCTACTGGCTTATTTGGGCAGATCAATTCCAGCCCGAAAATCTGAGAAAACTATTGACCGGTATCTCTCCCGGTTTTGTATACGGGCAAACTCTATTGGTATTCATAATCCTATTGGCAGGCATTGTGATCCACGAATTAATACATGGAATAACCTGGGCACGATTTACGGAAAACGGATTCAGAGCCATGAAGTTTGGCGTAATATGGAAAATGCTTACCCCCTATTGCCATTGCAAAGAGCCTTTGAAAGTGGGTCAATATATATTAGGAGGAGTAATGCCGGCCGTGATACTGGGCATTATTCCCTGCATAATCGCTATTATCATCGGACATTTCGGCTTATTACTCTTTGGCATATTTTTCACCATGGCAGCAGCCGGCGATTTCCTGATTATCCATCTGCTATGGAAGGAGAAAAAAGAGGATCTTGTTTTGGATCATCCCTCCGAAGCCGGTTGCTACATCTATAGAAAAGATGATCTTTAGGACAAAAGCTACGAGCCGATAATATCGTTGTAGAGATCGGAAAGGCGCTTGCGGAGATGTACCACAGCGTAGTGTTTGCGCGAAAGCAGGGTATTTACACTGATTCCCGATGCTGCGGAAATCTCTTTCACCGGAATACCGTCCAGTTCCGTCAGTTCGAATATTTCGCGCTGTTCGGGCGGAAGCTCGGCCAAAGCCTCTTCCAGTTCCACCCACACCAACGAACGAAGGTATTCCGTTTCGGGAGAGGGAGACGCCTCATCTCCCGACAGAATATCCAGAAAACCTTCCGGTAAATAGGTTTCGCCCTCATCGTCGGTATAATAAGGGAGCAACTCCTCCTTTTTCCGGATGCCTGCATTAATAATGGTATTGTGTGCCACCCTGTAGAGCCAGGCCGAGATATGTCCGATGGGAGTAACGGAGTCGTTCACGGTCTTGACGAATTGATACAGCACATCCTGCAGAATATCTTCCGCATCTTTTGCGCTCCTTACCCGCTGCGAAATAAACGATTTCAGCCGCGGTTGATGTTCTGCAATAATATCATCGAGCTCCTCCCGTGTCGGATTTTCGGCCACCTTACTTTCCGTTATCGGTTATATCTTCCGCATTCCATCCGAAATGATGGCCATGCCGCATATGACGGTGCCGAAGAAATTCATCCCGTTCTTCGGGTGACATTTTAGCCCACTTCTCGCGCACGGGGTTTTGGTGCGCATGTGCATGAAACCTTCTTAAGTATTCGCCTCCCCAACCACCAAACAGCACACGGGCAAGGAATACAATTCCCACGGCCTGCAGGAAATTAATGGTCTTAATACCAAAGATAGAGGGCAACAGCCAATTCCATAGCAGCATGACCACTACGCCGACAATAGCTGCAAAAGCCACCACCAATACGATCAGTTTTACAACGTGCGATTTCATCATTTCTTTTGATTTTTATCGTGAAACAAGCATTCAAACAGGTGTTTATGCCAAAGAACCTGTTTATTGCGGATTACTTATGTTCTTAGTGCAAAATAATAAAAATGAACACAAGAAAGATAGTAATATATTCTGAAGTTGTCTTGACTTTTTATTTTTTGACCTCCCAACCCTCCAAAGGAGGGCTGTAACATTGTATTATGAATAAAGTTTCCTCATTTCAAGACCAAATTCCTCCCCTTGGGGGAGGTTAGGTGGGGTCAGTAAGGAAAAAATATTGTGCTTCCAAAAGCCAAGATGACTTCTCTAACATAGCCAGAAATCATTTTATCCTCTTTATCAAATTACAAATAGTTTACTTCAAGCGACAGACACAACCGGATACAATTCTACCATTTTAAATATTCACCGGTTTATTGTCGGCTATACGTATGCCAAGCAGATATTCCAGCAGACGCTTTAACCCGTTGTTATCGATTTTGCGACGTGCGATATTCCATAACACGATCTGTTCGCTGGAGGGAATATGTAATTGTGCAAACAGATTGACAATGTCGGAACAATTGCCACACTCTTCGTTTGTACCCATGCATTCAAAACAAGTCATATTCACTCCTCTCTTTTACGACCGGACCATTTCGATGGCATTAAACCGGCATACCTCCATGCAGTGACCGCATCCGGTACACAAATCGGGATTTACTACCACAACCTGTTTGCCGTCTCCGCTGTTTCTTAACTCCAGCACACCATGCCCGCATTTCCGCACGCAACTGCCGCAACGCGAACAGTTGGCCTCCGTTATACTGACAATTCGTTTTCCATCCCGCTTTTTCCGGTAGATCTTCGTGCCGGCAAACAGCAATAATAGTATTGCTGATAGTATATAAATAATATTCATTTCGTATCTGTTTTCAGAGATTGTTTGTTTCTGATTCTTACTATTAAAAGACCGGTCTCTACTCAGATAGACAAGCTGGATGAATAAATATTTTTGAAGAGGATGTTTTTTAACACTGTTTTGCAATCGGAAACCGGAAATAAACGGGGAAATAGAGGTAAAGAGAAAGATTTTGAAGGTATACGTTTATCTGTAGTAACTTTGAACAGATCGTTAAAAGTAAAATATAGAATAACATAGAGGTGAGCAATTGCATTTGCATCTCCCGCAAAGCAGCTGATCACCTCATTTTTATGTTGCTCATACCGGATGCATCACCATTCTGACGTCCGGTTATTCACATTCGTCCGGTCACTCCGTCCAGATGCTGTGCTTGAAGAGCTGATACCATCGGTTCAAAGTCTGTTGGTCGTACAGACCGAGACAGGCAAATACCGCTCTGGCAAAATCGACAGGTACCGTACCGTTAGCCGTAATAATATTCCGGTCGCTGACGGCTGGCTCATCGACATAGAGCGCCTCTCCGGCATATTGCGGAGCCACCGCTTTGAGATAGACCAAGGCATTGCTGGTATGCTTCACATCATCCAAATATCCTCTCCGGCCAAGATAAGCCGTTGCCGCGCAGATAGCTGCAATCGGTTTCCCTTTGGCTGCGATTGCATCTACCAGTGTATCCACTTCGGTATTCCCGCCCCGATCCCAGGCATCACCTCCCGGAAGAATCAGCATTGTAACGTCACCGTCCTGAATATCCGCCAGCGATACATCGGGCATAACAGACAAACCTCCCATCGAGGTAACGGGTCGGCCGTCAGCCGACAGATAAACCAAGTCAAATGCGTCACTCTTTTTAAGTTCCGGCGACAGGTAAGCTATTTCCCAATCGGAAAAGCCATTGAACAGGTACACTACTATTTTTTGTTTCATATGAATTTCTATCCTATCATTATAATAAACAACAATTTACATCAATAAAGTCTATTTCAAAAGTCCATTTATAACTCGGTTCTTCAGGGCGGAGGCTAAAGTATGTGCATGTTCTAAGGGCTGCAGCCCTGAAAAAACAGGAACAAATAAATCAGGGCGTAAAAAACAGTTCGCTACTCTCGGTCGCTATTTTTTAAAAATCAAATCGCAATTCTGTTCGGTACCATCGATCTCGGCTCCAAGATGGCGATAGAATTTAATGGCCGGTTTGTTCCATGCCGATACCTGCCAGCGTAGTTTATAACACCCTGCCTCTTTGGCCAATGCTATTACACGTTCGATCAACAGGGTTCCAAGACCCTGTCCCCGGTACTGCGGTCGCACATACAAATCGTCCATGTATAACGACTTACCAACCCAGGTATAATATCCGAAAAAATAGGTAACATACCCAGCAATCTCATTTGCTTCATTTTCCGCTACAAAACAGTGAAAGAACTCCTTTTCGCGCAGCATTTTTTCCACCGAATTGATCATTCGATCCGGCACTTTTTCAAATTGAGCAAACTCCTGAAACAGGGCTACCAGTTGCGGAAAATCGCGTTCTTCAACCTCTCTTACGTTAATATCCATTGTTCTGTATTATTTGATAGTTCAGGACAAACCCACCCTGATGCTTCTCAGTTCGCCACATCCAGCCGAAACAGCAAAGTATCGCCACGATCAGCACAGACAAATCCGTTTTTCGTCAACACTTTTATCGAGGCATCGTTTGTCCGCTCTGTTTCGGCCAGCAGGCTATCTACCCGCTTATCAGCTTTCAGCCAGTCGATCAACCCTCCAAGAGCCTCCGTTGCATATCCGTTACGGCAATAAGCATCATCGATGCCATAGCCCACCTCCACACTTCGTGTAGCATCGGGTCCGCCGTGAAAACACAACCCTCCTATGATGGCATGGCACTCTTTCTCAATGAGAATCCACATTGTATAAAACAGCGGATCATTCTCCGGATCGGTCAACTTAGGGAGTAAATCGGTCTCAATTGCCTGCTTCGTCTCCTCATCGATCAATGACCGGGAGATGGTCAGTCCCAATTCGGCCGCCAGATCCGCTGGAGAGAGAGAATAGGTACGCAATTCGTCGTACGACAACGGTCGTATATGCAATCTGCGGGTATCGATCATGTTGTTTTTATTTTATTGCGTCTCCCATCGTTTTATCAAACCGGCTCTCCAGACAGATACTAATGTCGGTAGTGATAAACTTTCCGTTGTAAAACAGGCTGAAGATTGTTGCCGGAGTAGGTGCCATCTGCGCCTGTTCCAGAGTCTCCAGCTTTATTATTTTGAGTGGAATGTTGCGCCGCTCTGCCGTCTCTTTCAGCGAAGTCTGCACATGAAAACCAGCATAGGGACAACGATTGGAGTAGTAGACAACCAGCCCCTGCTTATCGGGACACTCTCCTGCAAGAACGGTCGCTTTAAATGCGGGATCGGACGCACCTGGATCGATTTTCTTTACCAACAAGCTGAAGCCGGAGTCCGTTTGATCACAAACTTCAAAACCCTGCCGGAGCAACCATTTGGTATCGCTCATAAAGTGAAACTTCTTTGTTCCGGCAACCGTCACCAACCCGCTTTTGCCCTGTTTCGCAGCATCGTCGAGTGCTAACCGCAACAGCTCTTTGGCATATCCATGTCCTTTGTACTGTCCCGACACCCAGAAACAATTCATCAGCAGATAATTTGCCGCGTCGACCGGCGCCCACCCTTTCTCGGCCGGACCGTACTCCATAAAAACCTTGGCTCTGGCATCGATGCGACGAAAAACATACCCGTTGGCAAATTCCCGCTTCAGCCAGGCTTTCTTCGCTTCGTAACTCTCACTGCATTTCTTGTCGGAAAATGCGCAGCAAATGTGTTCGGTTGCAATATTCGAACTCTCTATTTGAATAAATGGTTCCATAACGATACACTAACTCTTCTGTTTAGGTAAAACGGAGGATTTCCCTTCCGGTTATTACAAATGTAGCTATTTAATCGGATCGGAAATTCCTGCTCCGACAGTTTCTTCAGTCATTTCTCACGAACTTACATGCCCCTTGAAACGATACGTCAACAAAAATCCCTTACGTTCAAAAATTCAAACGTAAGGGATCTGTCTCGAACCGGAAGAACGCTTATTTTGAACTTAAGGAGACTTCTATCCGGTTTTTCTGCCCGAATATTGCATTCGAGAATTTCTTCAGCGATTCGGCCGAAAGTTGCTCTACATATTGCTGATAGTTCGACTTCATGTCAACGTTGTAGCGATATTGATTATCCAATACCTTCAGCGCATACTCATTCCGTTTCAAGTCTTCAGCATGTTGCTTCAGCATGAATTCTCTCACTTTGCTGACATCTTCATTTGTCGGTCCGTTCTTTTGCAAATCGTCAATCACGGCATAAATTGCATTCACCATTTCGACACGACGCTCCGGATTGGTATCGAATACCAATTGAACATTGAAATTGTCATCCGGCATTTTTGACAGTTCGTTTATCACATCGACGCCATAGGTTCCACCCAGTTTCTCCCGGATTTTATTGGTAAGTACAATATCCAGAATCTGCTCGATGGCGCTCAACTGAATTTTATTGCTCAGCGTATAATTCAGTTTACCGGAGTAGATCAACGCGACAGACGCTTTCGGCACCTGCAACTCACGCACAAAATTGTTGCTATAGATTCCTTGTCTTTTAGGCATTGCATTTTTGTCGTAGGTAGCCTTCTTTCCGGTCGAAGGCAACGAGCCGATATATTGCTCGACCAACTCTTTTAATTTTGCTTCTTCTGTATTTCCTACTATTGTAAACACAAAGTCACCAGCATTTGAGAAACGGGCCCGATAGAGGTTCAACATCGTTTCGTAATCAGCTGTTTCCACATCTTTCGCGTTCATAAAACGCAGAATCGGATTATTGAGATAAAAGGCGCTTGAAATCGAATCGGAAAATTCCACCATCGGGTTGCTCACGATATTCGACAATACGGCCGTTGCCCGCGAAACAAACGATTTATAAGCCGACGGATCTGTGCGTATACCGGTAAAATTAAGGTACAGTAACTGCATGGCAGTCTCCAGATCCTTTCGGTTCGAGCTACCCGAAATCTCCTGACTGTATTTATCTATCAAAAAATTCATCTTTACGTTTTTTCCGGCCAGTACTTTTTTCAGGTCGGTAGCGCTGAATTTGCCCAATCCGCCGATAGCAAAAGGAGACTCACCTACCACAGAGGCAAATAGTCGACCCATAAGTTTCATTTCCGATACATGTTTCTTATCCATAACCGACATACCGCCGGGAGCATACCCCGAAATCAAGATTTCATCGGCCTTATAATTTGTGGGATTAACTACCACTTTTGCTCCGTTGGAAAGCGTCCAGACAACAACGTCCTGTTTCTTCTCTTCTTTTACAATCTTACCTTTAGCCGGTAATGTTTGCAACAGAGGCTCATTAATGGTGTTATCGATATACGCTGTCAGTTTTTCATCATCCACTTTTTTGATGAGAGTTCTGATATCGCCCGGCATAGGGTACATCTCTTTATCGGTGCCCATAATAGCAACAACACGGTTGTTGGTTGTAATCATAGACTTTGCCAATTGATTCAGATTTTCAAGCGGAATATAATTGATTACCTGCTTTATGGTAGTATACCGGTCGGCAATGCTGGGTATGGGTTCATTTACCAGAAAATGATCGATATATTGATTGATATAGAACTTATTGCGCTGTTTGTCGCGTTCATTATAAATTTTCTCCAGATTACTCATATACACAGCCTTGGCACGGTCATACTCTCCTGCCGTAAACCCGAACTCTTTTACCCGGTTTGCCTCACGAATTAAGGTTTCGATAGCCACGCTTGTTCCACCCGGTTTTCCCACAGCCTCAAGCTGCATCGCGTCTTTGGTCTTTGCAATTAAATACTCTCCATTGCTTACACCGGCATCGGCAAAGGGAGGATTTTCCTTTTGCTTCAACTCTTCCAAACGATTCGACAACATCTGCTGTATCATATCGTTCATCACATCCAAAATCAGATAATCCATGCCCTTTTTCTGTTCTGCAGGAACGACATCGCGCTTAAAGAAGACCAGAATAGTTGTGCTTGGATTCTCCTTATCCGTGGCAATAGATACGATAGGCTCCTGATTGTCGGGAACCGGGAAATAGACTCTTTCCGCAGGATTCACCGGTTTGGGAATGTCGGCAAACACCTCTTTTATCTTCTGTTCGGTTGCATCTACATCAATATCGCCCACGATAACAAGCGCCTGCAAATCGGGACGATACCATTTATGGTAATAATCGCGTAACACGTTGGGTTGAAAATTATCCACCACCTCCATCAGCCCGATGGGCATTCGGTTGGCATACTTACTTCCGGCATACACATCCGAAAGCATGGCACTCAGCAGGCGGATATTCATATCCGACCGGGTACGCCACTCTTCATGAATAATTTTACGTTCCTTCTCAATATCCTTATCGCGCAGAAGCAAGAAACTGGACCAGTCGTGCAAAATCAATAAACAAGAATCCAGGGCCGACTGTCTGGTGGTCGGAACCGCATCGATATTGTACGTTGTATTGTCAAAGCCGGTACCGGCATTCAGGTTCTGACCGAATTTGACTCCGATAGTCTCCAGATATGGAATAATACCCTTCCCTTTCGAATCATTCGGGAAATTTTTCGAACCATTAAAGGCCATATGCTCCAAAAAATGAGCCAACCCCCGCTGACTTTCTTCCTCCTGCATGGAACCTACTTTCTGCACAATGTAAAAATTAGCCTGATTGGCAGGTAAATTATTCTTACGAATATAATAAGACAATCCATTGTCCAACTTTCCGATACGCACATCTTTATCAATCGGAATAAGCGGCATTGGTTGCTGTTGCGCATACACTGTGGCAACAGCAACAATGCACACAATGAGTAATGAATACAATTTTTTCATTTCTGGTTGTTTTAAATAATGTACATCAAGAAGCGATAATTTTTTCAAACAGCAAAAATAAAATATTATTTTAACTAATACAACAACAATTGGACAAAATGCCCTTTTTTATTGCTAAACAGCCTAAAATAATGCCTGAACGGAGTATAAACAGCGTAACCGAACAATAAATAGGGTCAAAAGGAGTATGAAGATGTTGTGAAGTGCAGATAGCGATTCCGCCAAAAGTCGATTGGTTGGGCGTTTATCTTTTTGCTACCGGGGTTGGGATATACTGTTGTATTTTTTGTAAATAATCAACAGCATCAAACATCCGGCCAGAGCAAACGGCACGCCAACCAGAGCAGGATAGCGATAGCCCAGTCCGGCATGCAACGAAAGACCGCCGCAATAAGCGCCAATGGCATTACCCAGATTGAATGCTATTTGCAGACTGGCGGCTCCTAACATCTCGCCTCCCTTTGAGTAACGGATAACGAGAATCTGCTGCGGGCTCGACAGCGCAAACAGTCCGGTGGTGCAAAGCATCATCAGCAAAACCGATAGCCACGAGATCGGCGAAAGGAAAAAGATAAGTAACAAAATAGCGGCTATAGCGGCCTGTGTAAGCGATGCCACCTTCGCCGGATGATACCGGTCGGATAAAACGCCTCCGGTAAGATTACCGATCACCATGCCCAATCCGGCCAGAACCATCAGAAAGGTAATCACCTGCGGAGCGAATCCCGAAACATCGCGCAACAACGGATTGATATAGCTATACCAGGCAAACACGCCTCCATTACCAAGCAGCGTAGCGCCAATAAGCAACCAGGGTGCAGGCGATTTCAGAAAGCGGAATTGACTCCGAAAGCCGCTATCGGGAAGTCCGGGCACGTGGGGTACCCATCGGGCAATAAACAGCAAAGTGATAAGACTCCAACATCCGATGAGCACAAAAGTAAGCCGCCACGACAAAACCACACTAAATGCCGTGCAGAGTGGAACGCCGAACAGATTGGCCAGCGTCATGCCCGATACCATCAATGCAATGGCACGCGAACCTTTTCCTGGCTCGGCCAGCCTGTCGGCCACAATAGAACCGACGCCAAAGTAAGCGCCATGTGGAATGCCGGAAATAAAACGAGCGAGCAACAGAAAGAAATAGGAAGGAGCCACTGCAGCAGAAAGATTCCCAAGCAGAATCAGAGCAACCAACACCAGCAGGATATTTTTCAATTTGAACTTACGAGCCAGCGTCAACATAGGTGCTCCGGCACAAACACCCAAAGCATAGGCCGAAATCAAATGTCCGGCCACGTCGATAGAGATATGCAGATCGCGGGCAACCTCGGGCAGAATACCCATCATGGCAAATTCGGCCATTCCCAGGCATAACGTACCAAAAGCCAACGCCGCAAAACTTTTTTTCATACAACAATCTTTGTTTCTTCTTACATTCGGATCTACAATCTCCGGCTTCTGATACCTGACTGGTGATTTTTTTATTCACTCCCTTTGAGCGATAGCTGACTGACAAACAGTCCGGCAATTACCACCAACATCCCGATGATTTGTTGTGCAGGCAACACTTCGTGAAGAATCAACGCCGAAAAGATGGCCGTGAGTACCGGAAGAAGATTGCAAAAAACATTGCTACGGGCTACCCCGATGCGCCTTACCGCTTCGGCAAAGAGCACGAAAGCGATTGACGAGGCAAACACAGCTAACAAAAGCATACAGGCTACAGAGTCGGCACGCCACACAATTTCGTGCAGATGAGGTGCTTCGATGCCAAGAAATAGTGGTAAAAAGTAGATAACAGCGATAATATTCTGACTGGCAATAAGGGTTATACCGTTGTAGTGAGCCGCAAGTTTCTTCAGTACCGTGGCGTAGGCAATAGCCGAAAACACAGCCAATGCAATCAACAGAACACCCACCCCATCGGTTGCCGTCGCCTGATTGCTACCAACGGTAACAATGGAGACAATACCCGCGAATGACACCAGAATACCCGCGATATTGGGCACACTCACTTTTTCCTTGAGTAAAAAATAGGCCGAAAAAGGGGCAAAAAGCGGAATAGTGGCTATCATTACCGATGCAATGGTCGGACTAATCCGCTTCAATCCGTATGTTTCACCGATAAAATAGAGGAACGGCTCGAAAAAGGCCAATAGTAAAAACCATTTGATATCTTCACGGCGCGGCATTTGCAACTGCCGGGTAAATTTGCCCAAAAGAAACATAATGACGGTCGATACTAAGAGGCGCGATTCAAGCAGTGTGATGACGGTAAACGAGCGCAGGGCAATGTTGGTCCAGACATACGAAAACGACCAGAAAACCATTGAAAGGACAATGGCCGCATATATCGCCAACTTGCTCCACTCGCGGGGTGTTACCGCCTTATCCGACATGCGTGAGTTGATCTATCCATTGATGAATGTCAGCCCAGCGGTCGTGTGTAATTTTCGGCCCGATCTCTTCGACCACCCGGGCTGCGAGGTAAGAACCAATACTACCGCTCATTTCGAGAGGCAGGTCGTTGGCAAAACCATAGAGAAAGCCGGCAGCATAAATATCGCCTGCGCCGGTAGTATCGACACAATTGGCATCAAACCCGCCTACACGAATCACATCGTCTCCGTGTTTGATAAGCGAACCCTCTTTCCCGATTTTTACTATTGCGACCGAACACATGGCACCCAGCTCTTGCAACGCTTCACGCGGTTCTTTGCCGGTAAGGGCTTTCGCCTCCTCTTCGTTAGCAAATACAATGTCAACTTTACCGGGAATAATCTCTCTCAGAAAATCGAGATTGTCTTCCACCACGTTGTAGCTGGCTAAGTCGAGCGATACGGTGAGGCCGGCTGCCTTGGCCATATTGATTGCGGTACGAATCAGATCGTAATTTTGAACCAGATACCCTTCGATATGGAAAATGCGGTATCCGTCAAACAAGGAAGGTGTAATATCTGTGGCATCCATCTCGGCACTGGCACCCAGAAAAGTACCCATGGTGCGCTCCCCGTCCTTCGAAATCAACACCATGCAGCGTCCCGATTCGTTTTCGGAAGAGAACAATAACGGATCGATACCGTTAGCACGGGCATCGGCCTGATAGAACTCACCTACCCGATCGGAACCTATCTTACCCACGAATCCGGCAGGCACACCGAGACGAGCCACCGCGTTGAGCGTGTTGGATGCCGATCCACCGGCTACCATATTTTTGTTATACTCTTCGGTCTGCCCACTGATACGGTTCATCATGTCGCGATCGATCAGTTGCATGCTCCCCTTCGGGAGTTCCAACCGATGAAGCAATTCGTCCGATTCGAGTACCGTAAGTATATCCACAAGAGCATTACCCATGCCCAATATTTTGTTATCCATTATGTTATCTTAAATTATTACTACGCGCAAAAACGGCACAAAGGTAACAAAATTCGGTGGAATTGCGGAACCGGAGGTAAAGATAAAAACGGACGGGAAAAAGGAATAAGGTATCCAATGCAATGATTGCAGATATAATTTACGGCATGTCGGATTCGGGTCGTCATTGGCCATCTGCCATTAGCCTTGATTTTTAATGCGTTTTTGTACTAGAGCATAGATCTCCTGCAAACCGAGAATCATCCGTTTGAGTTCATCATCGGTAGGCGTTTTATAGCCGAACCCGTCTATCGAGCAGATTGACTCGAAGCGGTTGATCAGGCGACAGGTCTCCTGCATTTTGTCTGTTAGTTCGGGCTCTACATCCTTTGCTTGTTTGTAGAGCGCAACCGGCATGTGGTGATCCGCCATTTCGTCGTAATGCGACAACAGTGCTACGAAGAGTTTTTCGCAACACATCACGGTAATGCTGTAGAGCAAATCGTTATTGAAGCGGCTTTTACGCTCCAGCGTTTTCGAGAGTGTGACAAGGTATTTCTCTCCTTCCTGAAAAAGGGCGAGCGTATTGTCTTTAAGTTTGAACATAGACGGGAGTATTTCTGTTTACAAATCGATGAATAGACCGTCAGGCAGCCATACCGGGTTTGACGGATAAAAAATAGTGAACCTATTAGCAATACTAAAGCATAGCACAAATTATGCCATGACCATTACCGATTAAAAATCAGAATATTATACAACAAGAGAGGAGATGAAATGAGTTGTGGTGCCGACAAAAATGTAGGCAGGCTACCTCTCCTTTTACAAAGATGTAGCCTGCCTCATAGTATTACCCGATTATATCTTTTAATATCGGATTGTCAGGATCGCTTTTATAGCGTTCGATAAATTCGGAAGGCCTCATGCCAAAGAAATCGTGAAAACTGTTTGTAAAGTAGGAATGGCTCGAAAATCCTACCTTATAAGCCACCTCCGAGATATTCACTTCGTTGTTGAGTAGTAGGAATGCCGCCTGCTTCAACCGGATAGAACGAATCATTTCACTGGGCGAAGTATTGATCAGCTCTTTCAGCTTCCGGTTCAGATGTACCCGGCTCAACCCCACCTCTTCGCTCAGTTTCTCGACGCTAAAATCGGAATCTTCGATATTTTGCTTAATGACCTCAATTGTTTTGCCCAACAACCGTTTATCTGCCGAATTTATTTTCAGGTGTTCGTAGTCGTAACCGATAGGCTGGCTATATTTCTTTTTTATATTTTGGCGTGTTCCAATCACCTGTGCGATATTCCGTTTCAAAATATCAATATTGAACGGTTTTGTCAGGTAAATATCGGCTCCGCTATCCAATCCTTCGATAATATTTTCATCTTTGGTTTTGGACGAGAGCAGAATGACAGGTATGTGGTTGGTATTGCTGTTGCCTTTAATTTTACGACTCAACTCATTTCCATCCATTTCCGGCATCACAATATCACTAACTACCACATCAGGCAAAATACTGGTAATGGCACTCCACGCTGCTTTACTGCTGTCGAAGCCCTCCACATTATATTGCTCGGCAAGTTCGATCCGCAGGTATGTCAGAAGATCTTTATCATCATCGACCACAACCACTGTGGGTTTGCTCTTCATTTTTTTCTGAGTCTCCTTTTCAGTATTTTCCAGAATGGTCAGGCTCTCTTCATTGTACGACATCTTTGCCGGTTGCTGATATAAATCATCCTGTCGGCTTTCAAGCTCTTCCGTAGTCAGATGTTCGGAATAAAGCGGAATACGGATGGTGAAAGAGCACCCCACCTCTTCGTTTTGAGCCTCAATAGTGCCATGATGCAAATCGACCAGCTGCTTTGTCAGGTGTAGTCCGATACCGGAACCCAATGCCTCATTTTGATTATTAGCCTGAAAGAACCGATCGTAAATCTTACTGATAACCTCAGGCTTAATACCGGGGCCCGCATCCTGAATCCGAATCTCAAAATAGTTTCTCAACGCACCGGTAATACCGGTATCTTCTCCCGTATTCAAATGTACCGTGATTCTTCCTCCTTCGGGCGTAAACTTAAAGGCATTGGAAAGTACGTTGAAAATGATCTTATCGAAATTACTCTGATCGACCCAGGCTTTGAGATAGTCGATATCGTTTATCAATTCAAAATCGATCTTTTTGTTTTTGGCAAGATACTCAAAAGACATCATAATATCTTTGAGGAAAAAGACAATATCAGTCTCCTGGAAATGCATATGCATCTGATTGTTATCGATTTTCCGCATATCCATCAATTGATTAATAAGTCGCAAAATGCGGGCGCTGTTACGATACATCAGGTTGTAAAGCTCCCTTTTCTGATTATCTTTTTCATTCATTCTCAACTTTTCGAGAGGAGACATAATCAACGTAATCGGCGTCCTGATTTCATGCGATATATTGGTAAAGAATCGAAGTTTCGCCTCTTTTATCTGTTCAGTATGCTCGCGCTCCAGTTGCTGGCGACGATCTTTGATCCTTTTTTGTAATCTGGCATACATACGGCGTCCGACAGCAATCAGCATAATCAGATACACAATATATGCCCAGACAGATTGCCACCAGGGAGGCAGAATCACTATTGCCAGCTCAGTTTCGCTATACGATCCGTTTTGATCCGTACTGTAAGCTTGTACTTTGAAGGTATACGTGCCGTGAGGCAGATTGGTGTATGTTACCAATCGATTGTCGGCTCCGGTCTCTTTCCACTCTTTATCGAAACCCTCCATCTTGTATTTGTAGGTAATGCTCTGAGGATGGGTAAACTCGAGACAAATAAACTCGATAGAGAACACATTGTTGCTTTGGTGTATCCTCACCTCTTTGGCATAAGGAACCGCTTTATCGAAGCGAGCCATTTTACCGGTCTCCAATCCGACATTGACCGGTTTATTAAATACATAAAAGTTCGAGATATACACATCGGGAACTTTCCGTGAGTGCGATACTTCTTTCGGATAAAAGGCTGTAACGCCATTGATTCCTCCAAAATACAACTTCCCATCCCTGGCTTTAAACCCGGATCCATGCCAAAACTCATTACTCTGCAAACCGTCATAAGAGTAATATTTCACAAAAGTTTTAGCCGTCAGCGAAAATTTCACCAACCCGTGGTTGGTCGAAATCCAGAGATTCTTGTTATTATCCTCTTCAATGGCTTTGATAAAATTATTCGGCAAGCCATTGTCCATCGTGTACCACTGTATGCGTCCGTTTGCTCTGTTAAACGAGAGTAAGCCACTATTCGATCCGATCCAGAGCAGTCCGTTGGAATCTTCGCAAAGCGCATATATTTTTATATTCTCCGGCAGACCTTTTACCTGATTGTAATAGTGAATATTTCCTGCTCTATCGATCGAGTTCAACCCTTTTAATGTGCCGGCCCATAAAGTGCCGGCCCTGTCTAAAATCATGGTATTGATCCAGTTATTACTAAGTCGGGTTGGAAAACTTGTTCCCGGATTATTTTTAAACAGCTTAACCTCTCCGGTCCCTCCATGTATTTGAGCGATACCTCCGTCATAGGTTCCGACCCAGATATTGCCTCTGGCATCTCCCTTTATCGCCATTACTTTATTACTGCCTATCTGTGCCTGCCCTGGATATTGCCGAATTGATGTTCCATTGCAAATAAACAACCCTTCAGTCATTGATCCTATCCAAATTGTACCTTTTTCATCCTGATAAAGAGAGGATACCGAATTGGGGCACGCGGAGTTCCCTTTGTGAAAATTTACAATTTTAGCTTGTCCTTTTTGTTTATAAAACAGTCCGTCGCCATCGGATCCGACCCACATACCACCTGCTTTGTCAATCAGGATAGAGAGTATGCAATTACTGTTTTGGGTAATGCCCTGAGAACTGAATCCGTAATACTCAAATTTATTCACATAATTGGGAATAAAATAGATTCCCCGTTGGTAAAGTCCCGCCCATAAATTACCCTGCTTATCTTCCATCAGCGTATTTACATGCCATGTACCACTCGAACGAACGTTGCTTTCGCGCGGAAGCGGCATAAACTGCTCGGTTCTGGCATCGAAAAGCAATAACCCGCGGTCGTTGGAACCGATCCATATTCTGCCTTTCGAATCGCACAGCATCGATTTGATGGTAATCGTCCGGGCTTCCGGTGCTTTGGCATTCCGCATGCTACCGGTTGTTTTATCATAAACGAACAGTCCCTGATTAACACTCCCGATCAACACCTTTCCGGTTACTTTGTCTTCTACCACAGAGGAGATATAATGCCCCTTAAACCATTGTTGTATGGATACACATTTGCCGTTTTTGAAGCGGTATAAACAGCACCCATCTGTCTCTGTTCCAATCCAAAGGTTGTTTTTAGAATCTAAAAAAGCGGAACGGATAAAGGCATTGGGATTATTCAGTGTATTCATGTCCATACTTATCTTCAACGTTCGTTTGTTGATAAGAAAAAATGAATGCCCTGAGGTACAAACCACAATATTGTCCTTATCGTAGTTCAGAATGGCCGTGATGTGGGGCCTTAATATTGTGTGCTTTGAATCGTAGAGAAGGTAATCGAGGAAACGGTTGGAAGTGCGATCGTAGCGTTGTAAACCACTTACCGTTCCGATCCAGAAATTATTGCAATCGTCTTCAAAAATCGTTTGCACGTAATTGCTACGAATGGATCGCGAATCGTTCGGGTTATGCAGAAGGGTTGCAAATCGCATTCCGTCGAAATAACTCAGCCCATCTTCCGTAGCAATCCAAACAAATCCTTTTTTATCCTGATAGATTTGTGTTATCTGACTATTTGAAAGACCCGAGTTTGACGAATTGTACAAACGAGACAACTGTGCCGCGACTGGGTTTGCCGGAACAAACAACAAGGCACAAACAAAGATCAGCAACAAAATGACTAATCGGTTTTTCATGATCAAGGAGGTGGTAAAATGTATGTAAAAATACACAAATTTTGTTACATTCAAAATCACAAAAAAATAGCTTATAGAATAACCTATAAGCTAATATACCGGCTTAATTATGACTGATCATATCCAGTTTAATTTTCTTTAAATCATCGAGTGTGTTTATCGGACTTTCAATGTTCCCGGGAATAGGTTGCTTCGAGAATTCCTGAAAATAGAGTAAACAGGCATCTTTCCACCAAACAGCATCGTGTTCCTGAATAGCAAGCTTGGCTTTAATGGCGTCAAAACGTTCGGAATCGACATACGATTGTAAACTATTCCAGGTAGTTTCAAAATTTTTCACCTGCTTTACCCCTTTGTCGTAATACAGGCACAATTCGTTCCACAATGTTTTTCCATCTCTCATTTTATAATTCCATGGCACATGATGAAACCATAAAATATATTGTTCGGGGCAGGTTGCGATGTTATTAAATTCCTCACGCAAAGGAGAACAATATTGCTCTACGGCCTTTGAACCGGTCATGGAACGATCGAAACCCAATCCGGTTGTGTCTGCTTTGTGATAATATTTAGGCATCCAGTCGGCACGTGCATTGGGAATATCGCACCAGGGTTCGGGTCCGTAATGGTGTTCCCACGCAAAAAGATGATGCAAGCCGAGCGGCATCATATAATTTACAACAGCTTCACGCGATTCCAACATCATTTTTTTTGCCGGCTCCACAAAAGAGGTTTCATCGGAGAATGTCATTCGTAACCATTCGGTGGCAATTTGCTCCGAACTGAGACGATGATTCCATGCCAGTCGCCCGAAAGCATACCAGTTGGCCTGTGCAAAATCCTGCCCACACCAATTGGCATCCTCACCGATATTGGCAACCCCGGCAATGGCCGAAATCTTTCGATTGAAGAGCGAACCATCAGTTATCCGTTCTACAGTAGAACCTTTTCCTTCGCAATAGGTATCACTATCGAGACACTCTTTCCACATCGGAGCCAGATAAACCATATGATTGCCTTGTCCCAGATACTCTTGTGTAATTTGAAACTCAGGCATCACCGCTGTTTTTTTCAATCCGCCGAATAGCGGGCTAAACGGTTCGCGCGGTTGGAAATCGATAGGGCCGTTTTTGATCTGTACAATTACATTGTCCCGAAACTGACCGTCGAACGGCATAAATTCGTTATAGGCCTGCTTCGCCCGATCTTCATCACTTGCACTATAGACAAACGATCGCCACATAACGATTCCGCCGTGTGGTTTTAATGCATCAGCCAACATATTGGCTCCATCGGCATGAGTTCGTCCGAAATCCTGAGGACCGGGGAGGCCTTCCGAATTGGCTTTAACCAAAAATCCTCCGAAATCGGGAATCAAACGATAAATTTCATCGACTTTGTTTTTCCACCATTGACGTACCGAAGGATCGAGCGGATCGGAAGTAGGCAAGCCACCCAAAGCGGCCGGAGAGGAAAAATTGATTGAGAGGTATACCCTGATATTAAAGGGTCTGAAAATATCGGCAAGTATCCTGATTTTTTCCAGATACTCCCCGGAAATAATTTTCGGAGAGGCATTTACATTGTTCAATACCGTTGCGTTGATACCAACCGAAGCATTGGCACGGGCATATTCGACATAACGGGGTGAAATAGTTTTCGGCATCTCCTCCCACTTCCAAATGGAATGACCGGCATAACCCCGTTCGATGGATCCGTCGAGGTTGTCCCAATGGTTCAGTATACGAATGGAATACGAAGGCTTCTCTTTAATATCAAGGTTATCAGACAATTCATCCGTCTGGATAAGCCGGAGTAAATGGTATACCCCATATAACAATCCGGCCTTTCCAGTAGATGCAATGACAGTGCGGCGTATATTGCCGGAGGTGACGGTTTTAATAACATAACCCTCGTTGCCCAATGGCGCCACCTCATTGTCTAGTTTGAGCGATTGAATAACCCGCGAGTGCAGAGTACCTATTACCAGTAGCTCCTTTCCCCTGTTTTTAGAATCAAGTTCATTCCCGTATAACTGTTTCCAGGCTTTTTGAAGTTCCTGCACTGCAAAGAGTGCCTTATCGGCTTCAATACCGGAAAATCGGGACGAAGCAACTGTATGCTGTCCAAATCGCAACCAAAGCCGGCTACCGTCTTCGGCCCGGGACATAAGTATTGAAATTGAAATAAAAAGGATAAAGGATATGCTGCGAGTCATTTACAAAGTGCTAAAGCTGAATAAATCGGATTTTCTATTTAAGATTGAACGCCATCAATAGTTTTGATGGTTCCGTCTGCGTTGTATTCCAGTTCAACAACTTTCAGGCTACGCAACCATGTTCTTCCACCCGAAGGCACACTATCGTGATGAAACAGATACCATTTACCTTTGAACTCGGCAATGGCATGGTGTGTTGTCCAGCCTACAACCGGGGTCAGAATAACACCCTGATACGTAAATGGTCCGTAAGGATTATCACCGATAGCGTAACACAACAAATGAGTATCGCCGGTAGAATATGAAAAATAGTATTTGCCGTTGTATTTATGCATCCAGGAGGCTTCAAAAAAGCGGCTCTCTGTTTGCCCGGCCTTCATGGGTGTACCATCGTGATTCAAAATCGTTACAGGTTTAGGTTCTTCAGCAAAACCAAGCATGTCGTCCGACAAACGAACTACTCTCGATGGCAAAGCCAACTCTTCTCCTTCGGGCAAATGAGCGCTTTCGAGAGCCTTGTTATCTTTGTAACGTTGCAACTGACCACCCCACAAGCCACCGAAGTACATGTAGTAAGTGCCGTCGTCATCTTTGAACACCGCCGGATCGATACTGTAACTGCCACGAATAGGATCGGGCTGAGGTACAAACGGACCTGCCGGGTTTTCGGAAATAGCCACGCCAAGACGGAAAATATCGGTTTGGTCTTTCAACGGATAGTACATATAATATTTACCATCTTTGAAGGCTACATCGCAATCCCATAACTGACGTCCTGCCCATGAAATATCGCTTACTTTAAGCACAACGCCATGATCGGTTAACGGTTCGTTTTCAATATCAGAGGTTGAAAAAACATGATAATCGTTCATATCGAAGTGATCACCATTATCGTTTTCCGGAATGCCGGATTCGCGATCATGAGAAGGATAGATATACAATTTGCCGTCGAAGACGTGAACGGCCGGATCGGCCATAAAATCATTTTCTACTAAATATTTTGCTTTCTTCATCAGTAAATAATTTGTTTTAATGAGTATCTAATATGTCGCCTAATTGTGTTTTATATCGTCTGAATTGAATTAAAAATCAGCGCAGCTAAAGGCATGACTTTTAGTACAGTCCGACCTTTCAGGTCGTGTGGATAGAAGCTTTGATTACACGCAGGTCACAGACCTGCGGTTATGAAAATGCGGCTTTTCAAGCCATTAGGCAAAATATCAGATGTTGATATTTGTTTTTAACTGTCTGGTGTAACTTCATGTTGCTTCACAACCCATAACGGTTGTAAAGCAACATATTCATTTTATTTGTTTACTTTGGTTTTTTTCGCCATTTTAATCATCTCATCCACTACACTCTTACGCTGATTGTTACGATCGAAGAGTAACGGATAATCTTTTCTGCCGCGGATCGGGAAGCCGTTCAGCCATGTTCCGGCATCATTCAAACCCCATACGGTAACACGATCAACTACATCACTGTATTTGAGAAACAGGCCGAACATATCCAATACGCGTTTGTTCCATTTTTGCTGAACATCAGCGGGAACACCATCACGGTAGGGATCCATCTCTTTTGAATATTTGAAACTTGCCGAAACATTCGCGCCATCATACGGACTGGGAAGAATAGAGACATCCCACTCGGTAATCAGAATGTGAACTCCGGCAGCTTTCAGTTTTTTAAAGCTTGTTTCCGTAGCTGCAAGAGTCGGATTGGCCATGTGCATATGCGATTGCGAACCCACTGCATCGATGCGACAACCGGCAGCTTTCAACTCTTTCACCAACTGAACAATAGCATCACACTTAGCAGGAGTTTCTACATTATAATCGTTATAATATAGTTCGGCATTGGGGTCGGCTTCATGAGCAAACTGAAATGCATATTTGATAAAATCTTTACCCAGAATCTGGTAAAATTTGCTCTTGCGGTAAGTACCGTCATCTTCAAAAGCTTCGTTTACAACATCCCACCCTTTGATACGACCTTTATAACGTCCTACCACAGCATAAATATGCTGACGCATCCGTTCTTTCAACACGGCAGGTGAAACATCCTTGCCGCTATCGTTTACAAACATCCATCTGCCGATTTGCGAATGCCAGATAAGGCAGTGGCCGGTTACCGTTTGTTTGTTTTTTTCGCCAAAGGCAACAAATTTGTCAGCATCATCCCAAACGAATTTATCTTCCTGCGGATGAGTGGGCTGCGGTTTCATGCAATTTTCAGCGACAATGGCACTGAATTCATGAGCAATCAGATTACTTTCAACCGGATTTACGCCATTGACCTGCTGCGCATTTACAGCAAGCCCAAACAGGAACTTACCTTTCGTAGCTTCTGCCAGGGTTTCCCGGGCCGAGACCTGCAACGAAGCCAAAAAAGCCATCGCTGTAATAGCAAAAATAGGTTTGATTTTCATTGTTAATAGTTTTTTAGGTTATTGGATAGAATTGTTTGTACTACATACATAGCAATTCAAATTACTTCTGATTTGCCCGGCGGGCTTTCAGATCGGATTCGATATTTACCTCCATTTTCTTATCTATAAAATAGAAGAAGAGTAATCCACAACCTAAAAGGAACGGAATAGATGGGAAGACGCTTACCAGCATTCTGGCACCGGTAGCCACCGACTCCGGTTGAATAATTGCCTGTCCGTCAATACCACTTTCCTTCGGAATGTACCCATATAAGTGCAAAATCCAGGTAACCAAAGCACCGCCAATGGAGAGTCCGGCTTTAAGACCGACCATCATTGCCGAAAATATAATTGCAGTTGCTCTACGGTTTGTTTTCCATTCGGAAAAATCGGCCACATCGGCAATCATCGCCCAAAGAACCGGAACGGTGATTCCATAGAAGAATCCATGCAAAATTTGCGAACCGAACATTAAACCGACACTGGTGGGAGGAAAGAAGTAAAAAATCAGAATAAAGATGGTGGAAATAAACAACCCTGATCGATAAACATCACGTTTACCGTATTTGTCAGCCAGTTTTTTCGACAGTCCGATACCAATCATTTGGAATACGATACCACCACCGTTGAAGAGTCCGAAACCGGTAGCAACAGGATCGGATCCCGAAATATTAATTCCCAGGTGACCCAAAAATGCAATAATTGGATCGATAAAATTAATGAGTGCGGTTTTATCTACGTAGTTATTAAAATAATAGACATAAGATCCGCCTTTCATGGCCAACGTAACAAAAATCAAAATAGTCAACGAGAGCATGATTAACCACGGTTTGTTTTTCGAAAGGTCGGAGAGATCTTCTTTGAGTGTTGATTTTTGTTCTTCAGTAGGAATAATACGTTCTCTGGTGGTAAAGAAGGTTATAAGTAGCATAACAGACCCTGCAATAGCCAACCAACCCATTACAGCTTCAATTCCGACTGCCTTATCTCCGTGACCGGCATATTCGATAATAGGTAACATAAATACCTGAACGAAGAACTGGGCAAACATTACCGCAATAAACCGGTAAGAAGAGATGCTGTTTCGTTCGCTCATATCGCCGGTCAACACACCGCTCAATGCCGAATAGGGCAAGTTGCTCGATGCATAAAGCAACAATAAAAACGTGTACGTAATGGCAGCGTAAATCAATTTCCCTTTGTAGGAGAAATTAGGCGTTGTAAAGGCCAGAAAAGCTACTACACCCAGAGGAATGGCTGTGTACAAAATCCAGGGTCTGAATTTTCCCCATCTGGACTTTGTTCTGTCGGCTAAAGCACCGATGATCGGATTAAATACAAAGGCTGCAACTAATCCAACAGCAAGCATAATGATTGAAGCATCCGTGTTTTTCAGTCCGTAAATGTCCGTATAGAAATATGCCAAATAAGTAATGAGCGTTTGGAAGACCAGATTGGCAGCCAAATCGCCGAGACTGTATCCGACTTTTTCGAGAACGGATACTTTTTGTGAAGTAGAATTCATGGATTTTTGAGAATTAGAAAATGATTTTGAAATTATATATATCAAAGCCCAACAAAAATGGGCAGAATGTTCTTGTATAATTTGGAATATTCTATAAGGACAGTATCAAGCAGTAATTGAATCTCCAACTATGAAAATTGATACAGGCATATTGTTTTTTTCGGTTTCACTCATAATCGCCATAATTGACAAAATGCGATTTTTTGCATAACAACTCACATCTTCGGATACATCTAATAATCGCATAATCAACATTATGGACAAATTTAACAATAATATTTATACTGACAATAGGGGCACAATCACAATGTAGATTAAAATTGTTTTTTTTGATTTACATCTTTATTGCAAACTAAAAAACAAGAATAAAAAAGAGGCTATCCAATAAGGATAGCCTCTTTATGAAGGTTATCTGGATAAATTAATAACCATAGTTTTGTGGGTTCGGATCACTTGGGTGAATATTGTCTATATGCGACTGAGGTATCGGACGGAAACGATGATATAAGTGTATATTGCCACTACTTTGTCCATTATCGTTACTGGTCCAGTAGTTATCTGCTTTAACTCTTTTATACCAATAATCAGCCCCAAAACGTACCAACAAGTCAAACCGGTTTAGTTCACCTGCTGTTTCATGACCATATTCGTCAAGATAGAAATCTGTAAGGTTGGTATTATTTGCGGCCTGCGCCTGAATAAAGGCTGCCGATACCTTCATATCATTCTCTGTCGATGCATTCTTATCGGCATACGAACCTCCATCATACTTCCAATACTGAGGATATTTTGATTCGGTAGATTTATATGCGGCACGCAAGCGAACTTTATTCAGAGCATCTGCTGCCAATTGATAATATTGACTTCCTCCGCCTGTAAAAGCTTTACGGGCATAAGCCTCAGAAAGCAAAATATACGTTTCAGCCAAACGCATCCGGTAGAAGCTTCTGAAACCACCCTGATCGTTTTGTGCAGCACGACGACTATCAAGATATTTGGCAGACGATGGGAATTGGTTGGTTGTAACATCATATCCCGCAACGGCACCTCTGGTTAATGGCACTGTGATAGATTGCATCGGAACATACCAATATTTTTCCTGAGCACGAGCCAGTGCAAGTTTTTCTTTCGCAGTTCCCGGCCCCGGACGTTTTGAAACATCTTCCAATGACAATACAATAGCCGTATCTCCAACATTATATCTGTTTGTACCTACAGTATATCCCTTACTGGCAGGATCAAATGTTCCGGCAGGGTTGGTAAAGGTAGCCCATTTAGTGTCTACCGTACTGCTGTTACAGAAATAGAACCAGTTGTGAGATTTGTAAAGACGCGAATCGATTAATTTACCCGGTTTTCCCGATTCATAATTTTTGGCAGCATAAAGTCCATTGTCCGAATAGTAATAGGGAGTAGGAGCAATACGCCTCCATGGACGTCCGGTAAGCATATCACGCACCAAACCAACATTATTACCCCACGAAGTACTGGTTCCATTTTCCAATTTGGTCGTCAATGGATAGTTTTCGAACTGACCGTTATAAAGTAAATGTAACCAGTTACCACCTGTATTAACATCTGTTGCCGGAGCATTATTATAGAAATACGTTGTAGAATAATTGATAGAGAATAAGATTTCCGAACCTGCATATTCGGCTGTCAACCCTTTTTTAGAATCCCAACCCCAAAGCGTTGCGTAATCTGCAGCTAAAGCATGGTTGCTCCCGCTACCGGCACCCTGATCGAAATTACATACACGGCTTGCATAATAGATAACAGAATCAAGATCCGAGGTCTTACCTCCACGGTCTTCATTCATTTTTGCATCGGACTGATTTTTTGTATATGTATCACAATAACGGAACATATACGATTGTGCCAATAAATGTCCAACGGCCCCTTTACCTACGCGACCATAATCTCCGGTAACTTTACCACTTGCATCAGCCCATGGAAGCAGATCCCAGGCTTTACGGGCATCGGCAATAATTTGTGCCCAGATTTGTTTTTGGGGAACGCGGTAGTAGTCTGTTTTGGGAACGGAAGCAGCCTCCAGAGTCAATGGAATATCTCCGAATTGAATAGCAAGCTGATAATAATAATAGGATCTCAAAAACAACAGCTCTCCTTTACGAACACTTTTTGTGGCAGCAGCCATATCGGTATTCTTATCTATATATTGTAGCCCGAGGTTACAAGCATAGATAGCCTGATAATTATTATTCCACAAACCAGATACAGAGCCATTTTGCGGAGTCATAGCCGATGAAAGATATTGACCGAATGCATCGCGCGCTCCACCGTCGCCACCAAGCATGTAAAGGTCAGTTCCCATATCTTCCATAATATATTGATTCTCGTAACTTGCCGCATATCGCGTGTTTTGATAACATGCAATTACCAATGCATTTAATCCATCTGCAGTATTATAATAAGTATAATCCGTTTTGTAACCTTTCTCTTGCAGAAAATCACTACATGATATACCAGACAATACCAATACTATAAGTAATATATTTTTAAATATTTTCATTTCTGTAATTTTTAAAGATTAAAATGTCACATTCAATCCAAATAGATAGGTTTTCATAGAATAACTCGGATCGCCATAAGCATTCAAACTATTATTCCACGAAGTTCTTTGTTGTGCGATTGCACCTTCCGGATCAACTCCTGGGAAGCTTGTAAACAAGAACGGATTCTGGATTTTAACATACACGCGAATTTTGCTAACGCCGGCTTTCTTTATAAAGGCATTGTTTGCCAATGTATATCCTAATGTAATATCATTAATTTTCAAATAATCACCTTTCCAGTATTGCATCGCAGTGATATTCGATGGCATTTCAACTCCGGAGTGCGGAGCCAACCATTTTGTATCTGTGTGAGTCGGAGTCCAGTAATCTGCCGCAACCTGATTATAACGACCAGAGATACCAATACCCGGATCCCACCAGATGGTTTGTCCTATAGCTGTATTCATAAAGACATATAAGTCGAATGGACCATATGTAAAGGTATTGGCCATACTGGCGGTCCAGTCCGGCACTCTGGAACCTATAATTTTACGGTCTGCATCCGTTATTTTATAGTTACCGTCCAAATCCAACAAACGCAAATCTCCTGGTTTATAGTTAGATCCATTGGCATTGAATTTTGCCATTTCAGCCATATCTTCTTTAGAATATCCCCATACCCGGGGAGCCGCTACATAATCATAATATGTATCGATCGGATGACCTACAAACCATTTATTCGAATAGTCGTTTGTAAGCCCGGATGCCAATTTCGTTATCTCTTCTTTATTGGCCGCAAATGTAATTGTAGTAGTCCAATTGAATTTCTTCAGCTGAATGTTTTGCGTTGTCAAACCGATTTCAACCCCTTTGTTTTGAGTTTCACCGATGTTAGAGGTTATGCTGGAAAAACCGGAAACAATCGGAAGCTGACGGGACATCAACAAATCGGATGTTTTTTGCAGATAAAAATCGATAGTACCTGTAATACGTCCGCCTAAGACTCCGTAATCAAGACCTGCATTATATTGAACCGTCTTTTCCCAGGACAAATCAAGGTTTGACATAGAACTCGGAGCATAACCCATCGCACCGGTTGTTTTGTCCCAATTATAACGGCTAGAGGTAATTTGACCGATCGTACTATACGGATTAACAGCCGCATTACCAGTAACACCGTAACCCAAGCGCAACTTGAGATTATCAATAGCCTTAATATTTTTGATGAAGCTTTCTTCTGACAAACGCCATGCTAAAGCTACAGAGGGAAAGGCAACCCACTTCTGACCTTCTGCCAAACGCGAAGATCCATCGTATCTCATGGATGCCGTTACAAGATACCTGTCTTTGAATGAATAATTTAATCTACCCAACCAAGACTGCAACTGCCATTGTGAATAATCTGAGTTAACCGATTGGGTGGTTGCAGAACCAAGCGAATTCCAAAGTTGCGATTCGATAGGAACTTTACTTGCGGTTGCTTGGGTTTGTTCCCAGATAGATTTTTCGTTTGTTTGAACAAGGGTAACACCAATAGAATGTTGATCTATTTTTGTATTGTAAGATAGAATGTTTTCAAATGTCCATCCTCTGGCTATCTGTTCTTTCTTTTCTGCCTGGGGATCTCCAAAACCTGTTGCTGCGGAGTAATGACTCTTGAAGAAATTATTCTGAGTAAGTCCCAAGTTTGCACCGAGATTTGCCCTGTATGAAAGACCTTTCATCAGGTTAACAGTCATGTAATAAGTGATGTTTATATTATTAATATGATTTTGATTTGTCACTCCTGTCAGATCGTAAAAAGGGTTATACTGCAGAGGTTCGCCGCAGGGATGCAATATAAGGCCAGAAGCGGGATCACCGGGTTGTGTCACATCACCATTGGGCGAATTATACGGGGTTCCCAACGGAGATTCCCAGGTAGCTATACCTTTTCCTCCATCATAATCAAGATAATTAAAAAATACACTACCGCCCATACTAATTCTCTTTCCTAATTTCTGGTCGAGATTCATGCGGAGTGTATATCTCTTACGATATGACTGCAAAGCTATATCTTTCAGATCCATATATGATCCGGAAACATATACCTGTGTATTTTCGGATCCGCCTCGTATGTTAAGTGAATGGTTTTGAGAAATAGCTTCATTGCGAAAGCCGGCCATCTGCCAGTCGAAGCTACGTAATTTTGAGGGATCCCATGATCCATTGGCCCAACCCTGCTTTAGAGACTCTACCAAATACGGATCCTGGCTAAGATAAGTTAAGCTTAAGTCCGCTGCCAAAGTAGGGGTAGTAGGATATCCGGTTGTTTTTATAGTATATCCGCCATTACCATCATAGTTATACTGACGATTGGCTTCTCTGACGAAGTCCACGTATTGGCCTGCATCTTGCATGTGGCGAATCTTATCCATTTTACCAATACTAAAATCAGCATTATACTCTACAATAACTTTTCCTTTTTCACCTTTCTTTGTGGTTACAAGAATAACCCCGTTTGCACCACGAGAACCATAAATAGCGGTTGCCGATGCATCTTTCAAAATCTCAATTGATTGAACATCGTTAGGGCTTAATAACTCAATACCTCCATTTGAAGGAATCCCATCAATTACGAATAATGGGTCATTGGAAGAAGCTGTCATTGAACGGTTCCCCCGTACACGAATATTAGGGACCGAGTTAACTCCTGTTCCTTGTGTAGTGATGACAACACCGGCAGCTTTTCCCTGAAGAGCCGACTGGATATTTGTCGGAGCGGAAGCCATCAGTTGTTCTGTTTTTACTGATGTAACAGAACCCGTTACATCAGATTTCTTAACAGTTCCATAACCGACGACGACAAGCTCATTTAATGTTTTTGAATCATCTTCCATTACAATATTAATGGAAGTATTTCCATCAACATTAATGGTCTGACTCTTGAAACCCACAAAAGAGAAAGTAAGTTTTCCTTTGGAAGGTACTGATATTGAGTATCTACCATCAGCATCAGTGATTGTGCCACTTGTAGCACCCTGAAGTTTGATATTCACCCCAGGTAAACCTACGTTACTAACATCCTTAACAGTCCCCCGAACCGTTATTGTTTGTCCAAACGCGGGAATTGAAAACAAAAGTAACAGGAATAGCATCCCCTGTACTTTGAGACATCTGAAAGTTTGTTTCATGATTGAAAAATTAGAGATTAAAATTAACAATTTGCATGACTTAATTAATTCATGAATTGTGCTTTGGGCTAACATCGCTCTACAAAAGTAGATAATGCGCCCATAAGAGGGGGATAAATAAGCAACAACTTCTGATAATTTCGTTACATGAATATCAGAATTGATTCATTTATTATAGATTTTGAATCAAATGTTAACATAGTGGCTACTTATCCAATTTTTAATCTCAAAGATCAATCGAAACTATATATCTAATTATGTGTTACATAGAATTACTCATAATTTCAACAACAACAATCATATTATTCTCAACTCGTAACATACTTAAAAAAGTATCAATTTATGCCGTTTTTAACATTATAAAATGGGCTTTCGGGAGGGAAAAAGAAGCTTTTTTTGAGGCCACCAGTGTTGAGTACAATTCGTTGAAGGGTTACAACCGGGTCGATCATAAAGATTTTCACTTTGTGATAACCCTGCGATTGAATAGTATGTTCGGTTTTACATACCCGGATACTATTTATAACCGATTGACTCCACATTTGATTATCACCCGTACCGGTAATGCTGATGCGGGGTATCTCAACCACCTGAGGTTGCTCATCATCAATGGCAACGGCAAATCGCATATCGGCATCGGGCAGGTTATTTAGCGTTGGGGCAATAAGGGTGTTTACCTCTACTTTACCCGTTGTGAACAAGTAACAATCGTATTCCAGCACCGGAGCTTTACGATAATCGGTAACGCTTTGTGCCGTCACGGGCAAAGGCATCATTGAAGAGCCGGTACGTCCGTAATCGGGAACCGACTGCCACTGTACTCCGTTTGCAGCCTTATTGACGCTGCAATGCGCAGCCTCCATCGCAACATATCCGTTCGACTCTACAAATCCATGCAACGATTCTCTATGAGGAGAAGCCGGATTGAATAACGGAACCACAATACTGAAAAGTTGATTTCCCGACTTAATGCGAAGTTCTCCGAATTGATTTTCTCCTTTCGGTGCCTTGTTCCAGTCAACAGTTATGTCTATTCGCTGCTCATCACCTACCCTATCCCCGGTTACCGATGGAATGATCCATGCTTGTTGCGGTTCCACCGAAAAGGCATGCGTGCCGGCTTGTCTGGCATAGATATCGAAATAGTGCTTCTCACGTGAATAGTTGCTAAACTGAGGCAAGGTGTCTTGTTTTTGCTGAGTAGCCGCAGCCATGTTACCCTCAACAGCAACGCCTATCGCTTCTGTATCAGATGGTTTTACAGATTCCAGCCTCGGCATTATATTTCGTTTCGGATCAGACCAGCCCCGATAACCGATATGCGGTTGATTCATCATTCCATTCCACTTTCCTCCGGCTACCTGAGTGTGATAAGCAACCGTCAACAAAGAGTCTGCCGCAAACAGCTCTTTCGTCTTCCGGGCATAATCGTTAGCCGAAAGCCGTCCTTGCGAAGCATACACATGATTTTTCGACAAGTTGAAATAGAGATTATTAAGCGTATAGGATGCCTTTACCGGATAGAGCACAAGTTGAAAAAAGGCATCCTTTTTCTCTTTATCAAGCGAGGCATAGATCGAATCGGCCCTGTCCGAGATGGCTTTCCATTTGGAAACAACCGTTTCGGCTTCACGGTAGTTGACCAGACTGAATGTTGTGGCAGAGAGCAATTCGGGCTTGATCCAGCCGTTGTATTTTGTGTACTTGTCAATAATATCTGCTACCGGCTTTGCCTGTTCATCGCCAAACTGAAAGGCGGCCCACTTTTGGGTATACTCGGCAATGTTGTCTTTATTCCATTCACGCGGATTCCAGGCCAATGTAAGAAAGAAATCCATCGGAATTTCGAGCGGTTTTATATCACCGATATTCATAATCCAGACGCGATCGGCTCCATATTCATATGCTTTGCCCATCTGATCCCATATTTTTGTTACAGGAAGCGTATTGATCCATTTGTAACTACGGGGGCCTCCCACATAATCGGCATGATAGTAAATGCCGGCACCACCGCTGCGCTTACGCTCTTCGGCAGAGGGCAAACGACGAATATTTCCCCAGTTATCGTCACTCCACAAAAGAGTTACATAATCTGGCACCTTCATACCATGCTCGTAGTAGCCCTGTATCTCTTTGTAAAGGCACCACATTTGGGGAATTTTAGTAATATCCGGATTGACCTCTTCGCGTAATATTTTTTGTTGCTTCGCCACAATACCCTCTATCATGGCAATATTGCTTTTCATATCGCCCTTCATCTCCGAATCGTTGGCTCCCCGAAGCCCCATTGTAATAATGCTTTCGTAATTTTTATTGCGCCGGACACCTTCGCGCCAGAAATTTTCAAGAGTATCGGGATGTTTGGTGTAGTCCCAATTTCCCAATGTTCTAAAATAACGTCTGTCCCACTCCTGCTGCGAACGTAACATCGGCTCTTGATGCGAAGTACCCATCACGATACCGTATTCGTCGGCAAGACGTGGATTTTCGGGATCATCTTCGTTAAAGTCGTTTGCCCACATGGCCGGCCAGAGATAATTGGCTTTCAGGCGCAAGAGCAACTCGAACACCTTGGTATAAAACTGATGATTGCAGTTTGGAATATCATTCTGGATTAACGGATATTTACCTGGTTTAACGGTTCCGTAGGTATTCTTTATCCAACTGCTCAAAGCCGGCGCTTCGTCGTTAATAAAAATACCCCGATACTTCACCGCCGGACGGTCTTCTTTGCGAAAGTCGCGCGCGATAGAAAGGATGCGCTGCTTTTGCGGGGTTACATCGGCAAACCAGTACCAGGGAGAGACTCCTATTTGAGCTGAGAGATCGTAAATACCATAAATGGCTCCCCGCTTATCACTCCCGGCAATAACCAATGCCTGATCGATGCCCGGAAAGGGTTTGTTCACAATTTGCATGGAAAATGCTTCCCATTGATTGCGGATCAAATTGACGCTGATCTTCTTTGTCCGGATCAGTTGAGAAATATATTTGCTTTTGCCAAGGGTACCGATGATAATGGCAAATTGTCGCCGCTTGGGTAAAACATTAGAAAGCTCCGGTTTGATTCCGGCCACTTTTTCGATGTCTGCCTGCAAATCGGTAGCGGCACGCACCACCCCCTTGTAGTCCTGAATATCGACTATTAACGAGGCTGTAGTTCCCGGCTTTGCGATACAAAAATCATCAGCAAAGGTATGCTTCACATAACTACCGGCGGCATGAACAGCGAACGTAACTACCTGTAAAACTGAAAATAGAGTGATAAAAAACAGTTGTCTCATGATATATAGTTTAGGCAAACCAAAAGCAGGCCTTCTCCAAAAGGAGAAAGCTGCCAATGGTTCAGTAAATGTTCTCAGGATCTTATTTTGTAGGATAGAGGGATTTTGCAATGCCCATCTCCAAACCTCTTAACTCCGCCAATCCTTTCATACGGCCAAGAAGAGAGTATCCGTAGAAAACTTGTGGTTTAGCCAGGTCGTCAAGCATCTGGTGCCCGTGGTCGGGACGAAGAGGAAGTGAAATTTGTCTTTTTTGCATGGTTTCGACGAACGAACTCATCACGCCATACATATTTACACTTCCTTCCAGATGGTTGGCTTCGTAGAAGCGGTTGTCGTCAAGCCACTCGGTACTTCGCAGATGTACAAAATGGATGCGATCGGCAAAGCGCCGGCTCATTTTTACCAGATCATTTTCACGGCGGACACTCAGCGACCCGGTGCAGAAACAGATGCCGTTGGCAGTCGATGGGACAGCTTCGGCAAGCGCTGCATAATCTTCTTCGCGGCTGGCAATACGAGGCAAACCGAGAATAGGGAACGGAGGATCGTCGGGATGAATGGCCATGTTAACACCAACCTCTTCTGCTACGGGAATCACTTCCTTGAGAAACAGCACGAGATGCTCACGCATTTTATTGGCATCAAAATCCTTATATTTAGCTAATTGTTCCAAAACATATTCAACCGTAAAGGCTTTTCCTTCGCCGGGAATGCCCGAAAGAATTACGCTGAGAATCCGATTTTTATCCTCTTCGGTCATCTTTTCGTAGCTTTTCTTCACCTGCTCGAAATCTTCGTCCGACAGCTCTTCGCGCGCTCCTTTGCGTTGTAAAACAAACACATCGAATGCCAGAAACGCAAACCGATCGAAATACATTGCCTTGGAACCATCGGCCAGCGTATACGACAAATCGGTACGTACCCAGTCGAGGACCGGCATAAAGTTGTAGGTTACCACATCGATACCACATTGGGCAAGATTCCGCAATGTAGTTTTATAGTTTTCGATATATTGAAGATAATTTCCGGTACGACGCTTGATGTCCTCGTGCACGTTCACACTCTCCACCACGTGACATGCCAACCCGGCATCTTCAATATTTTTTTTGTATTTCCGAATCTCTTCCACGCTCCACACCTCACCGGTCGGAATATGGTGAAGAGAGGATACAACCGCGGTACAGCCGCTTTGTCGAATATCTTGCAGGCTTACCGTATCTTTGGGTCCATACCAGCGCATGGACTGTTCAAAACCGTATATCATTTTTTCTAATTTGAAAATTAGTTAATGTGCCAATATGCCAATTATGAGAACAGTTATTTACTGTCTACCGGCTACCAGCTACTGACTACTATCTCCCAGTTTACACTCCCGAATAGGCATCGAATCCGCCATCGACAATAATATTTTGTCCGTTAACGAAGCGGGAAGCATCGCTGCACAACCATTGAATGGTCCCGTTCAGCTCGTCGGCAACACCCATACGACCGAAAGGCGTAGAGTTGATGATCTTATGTCCGCGAGGAGTTAACGAACCATCTTCATTTGTCAGCAGAGTGCGGTTTTGTTCGGTCAGGAAGAAACCCGGACAGATGGAATTCACCCTGATTTTATCGCCGTATTTCTGCGAATACTCCACTGCCAGCCATTTGGTAAAATTCTGAATGGCACTCTTTGCTGCCGAATAACCGATGACACGGGTCATGGGACGCGCCACAGTGGCTGATGTAAAATTAATGATATTACCCTCTTTGCGATCGACCATCTCTTTGGTAAATACCCGGGTAGGATAAATCGTTCCGTAGAGGTTGAGATCAATCACCTGACGCAATTGATCGAGATCGAGATCGAAAAACGATTGTTCGGGAAGAACATTGGCTCCGGCACGATTACCGCCTGCTGCATTGATCAGCACGTCGACCGGACCGAATTTAGCCTTGATTTCGTCGTGGTTTTGTTGCAAAATATCAATATTAAGCACATCGGAAACCAAAAACAGCGCTTCGTTACCTTCCGCTTTGATTTCGTTTTCGAGCGCCTTGCCTTTTACCGCATCGCGGCCCAAAATAGCCACTTTGGCTCCCTGAGAGGCCAAATGTTTGGAGACTGCACTACCCAGCACTCCCGTTCCTCCGGTAATAACAATCACTTTACCGGTAATGTTGAATTCATTTTTCATATTTAGGAATAAAAAACATCGATCGATCAACCATACGGCTGCTCAAACCGACAACTACAAAATTAATTATTAGGTTATTCTTATTTTCTGAATTTTGATACATTTGATTTCAATATAAGCTCTCTGTTTTGGTTTTTGATACAGAAGCTATCACAATCGAAACATTTTCACAATACACAATTTCTGCTGCGATGTATTGATTTTCATTCAATCGCAATCATATTCAATTGACAATCGCTTTTGATACTTCAAACCTGGCCGATTCTATTTTAATTCTCAAAATGAAGGAAGAGAGATAATCTCCGGACCCATTATTTACTGCTCATTTATGGCTGTCGTTTGCGGACACCAAAGGTAGCAAAAATAGCAAGCTGTTGTCGCCTTTCAACGATTCAAAATCGACTTTTTCCGTTAATTAAGTTACAAATAAGGCGATTTGGATGTATCTTTGCCATATTGCACTGTAATAGAATAAATTCATGCGGACAGACATTTGCTGTTCCACATTTTCCACACTATTTTGTCACAGGTTTCCACAATTTTCCACAGTCCACACAAACGATAAAACCGCTAAAATACAATACATTACACTTTATGGCATATTTATTGCCCGGTGATTATAATCACCAAATTCATTTATCCGAATTTTACAAATCGAACAAACGTGTACTTGAAACATATCAAAAACCATTAAAATTAGAACAATGAAAACATTTAGATTTTATGTAATGATGGCGGCAGTTGCATTGGTAACTGTATCATGTGTCGAAAATTCGTCGAAATACAAAGCTGCTATTGCGCAACGCGATTCACTGGCAGTACAAAAGCAGGCATTGGATTCCAATTACAACCAGACGATCACTCTTTTGAATGACATTGAAACCGGATTTTCGGAAATCAATCAAACAGAAAGCGATATGAAGGTTAACCTGAAAGGTGTTGAAAGTTCATCGAACAGAAGAGCCCAAATTATAGCCCAGATGAAAACCATCAAGGAAACTATGGAGAAGAACAAAGCAAAAATAGCTTCACTTCAACGCTTAGTGGCCAAAGGTGGAAAAGCAACCGCTGAGTTGCAAGAGACGATCAAACGCCTGCAAAGCGAACTGGATACAAAAACAGCTCAAATTCAATCATTGCAAGCCGAACTGCAACAAAAGAATATCAAGATCACCGAATTGACTACCACTGTAGCCGAACAGGGCAAGAATATCGCCGAACAAAGCAACACTATCGAACAGCAAAAAACAACCATCAAGAGCCAGGATACAAATCTTCATACGGTATGGTATGTAGTTGCCAGCTCGAAACAGTTAAAAGAGGCTAAAATCGTAACCGGCGGCGGACTCTTCCAATCGAAGAAACTTTCGGCCAGCGATTTCGATCAAAAGAACTTTACGCAGGCTGATTTGAGAAACCTGTCGTCGATTCCGACCAACAGCAAAAAAGCAAAGATTCTCTCACTGCATCCGGCTGACAGCTACAACTTAGTTACCGGTGCCGATAATAAAATAACAATCGAAATAACCAATGCTTCGAAATTCTGGAGCGCATCCAAATATTTAGTCGTACAAAATTAATTTTTTGATTGTCTGCATTGCAAAAAAGGCGCAGCTGTGGTATCCTCACCGATACCGTGGTTGCGTCTTTCTTTTGTCGCTCAACCACACTCAGACCGAATTCCGGAATATAAAAACCATGTAACATCCGAACAAAAATATCCACGAAAATTGCTTATTTTTGTTCTTCGTATGAAACAGACCATTCTCATTATCGAAGACGATGCCACTTTCGGAACCATGCTCCAAAAATGGTGCTGCCGAAACGGATTCGACGCCGGACTTTGTTCCGACGTATCGTCGGCGCAGACCACTCTGGGCACTAAAACGGTGGATCTGGTGCTGACTGATCTACGTTTGCCCGATGGCGACGGCATTCTGCTGTTGCACTGGATGCGCGATATGAATATGGATACACCGGTGATTGTAATGACTAGTTACGGCGAAATACAGAGCGCGGTGGCTGCCATGAAACTGGGTGCGGAGGATTTTCTGGAAAAACCGATGAATCCGGCGATTCTGAAGGAGAAAATTGAGCAGGCTCTCTCTAAAAAAACAATTGAAACCAAACCTACAAAACAGGTAGAACCGAATGCAGATGGAATGGTGATGGGCCAGAGCGCCGTTGCCCGCCAAATGTACGACCATATTCAACGGGTAGCCCCCACCCGCATGTCGGTACTGATAATCGGCGAAAGCGGAACCGGCAAAGAGTATGCAGCCCGTATGATTCACGAAAACAGTTCACGGCGCAGCAAGCCCTTTATTGCCGTCGACTGCGGCAGTTTGTCGCGGGAGCTGGCTCCGAGCGAGCTATTCGGCCACATGAAAGGATCGTTTACCTCCGCCATCGAAGATAAAACCGGCGTGTTTGTGCAGGCCGACGGAGGCACCGTATTTCTCGACGAGGTGGGCAACCTCTCGTACGACGTGCAGATACAGCTTTTACGGGCTTTGCAGGAGCAGAAAGTGCGTCCGGTAGGATCGGTGAAGGACATCAAGGTAGATGTGCGGATATTAGCTGCAACGAATGAAAATCTGGAAGAAGCGATTGCCGAAGGACGCTTTCGCGAGGATTTATACCATCGCCTCAACGAGTTTTCGCTCTTTATACCACCCATCCGAGACCGGAAGGGCGATATCGAAATTTTCGCCAATGAATTTTTGCGTCAGGCCAACGAAGAGTTGGATAAAAAGATAGAATGCTTCTCTCCCGAAGCGATGGCATTGCTCGAAAAACACCACTGGAGTGGCAATCTGCGCGAACTGCGCAATACGGTGAGACGGTTGGTACTGTTTGCCTCGAAGAATCAGATTACACCCGACGAGATTCCTGCTTTTGCACTACAACCGGTGCACGAAGATCTGGCATTACAGCCTGATAATGAACGCGAACAGATAGAGAGTGTATTGCGGAAAACACGCGGGAATAAGACACTGGCGGCGCAACTGCTGAAAATAGACCGTAAAACGCTCTACAACAAGATGCATCTCTACGGTATCAAACTTTGATCGCAAGAACGGCTCTCACATCATCCTGCCAACCATCGTACGACTCTCCGCGCCGGGCATCCATCCGACGCAACGCCTCTGCCGGATAGCCCAACAGCACAAACATCGGAAGCATTTTATGGCAAACGGCCTGTGCTTTGCCAAAATCGTCGTCTGCGAGCGCCTGTTCCAAAAGGGTATAGTTTTCAATCGTAGAAGCCTTAAACAACTCTCTGATCTCTTCGTCATCCTCTTCCAGAAAACTATCGGATGCAGATGAGGCTTCTCCCTCGCCAAATATTTCCCGAAGCGCATCGAGCGTAAACGGCTTGGGCAAAAAGGCTTCAAAACCGAGCTGAATAGCCTTTTCGGAGGTAAAATCGCTGTGACCGGTCATAACTACCACCGGCACATTGCCGGCTTCGGCCAGAACATCCAGTCCGGTTCGTTCGCCCATCTCCATATCGGTAAGAATAACATCAAAGCCGGTTTCCGCCACCTGATGTCCCAGCCGCGCGAGCATATCGCAGGCCATTTGAGCCACCACCGGATCGTCGTCACACACGGCTATCTTTTTCGTTCCCTTTTTAATACGCACCTCAGCTTCGCGACAGGGAATAATCACCTTCACTTCGGTACCCTTCCCCACTGCAGAACGCACCCGGATAGAGCCTCCGAGCAGATCGATGAGTCCCTTTACCACATACATCCCCAGTCCGGTGCCATGCGCCAGCGCATTGTTGCTCTCCACCCGCGAAAAGGGTTCGTAGATCTCTTCCAGTTTGTCGTCGGGAATACCCGCTCCGGTATCGCTCACTTCAATAGCGAGCCGGTGTCCATCGTAGCCGGTATGGAGTTTGATTTCACCTTCGCGGGTATATTTCACGGCATTCGACACTAAGTTGACGATGATCTGTTTTATCTTCATCTGATCGGAGACAATACGCACTCCATCGGAAGAAAAGGTAAAGGCAAGTCCCTTCTTCTGAGCCAGAGGCAAAAACATCTGCCCCACCTCTTCGTTCAAATCGCCAAGCGAAAACGTTGCGTTTGTCAGTTGCAAAGAGCCCTGTTCCAAACTGGAGAATTCGAGCAGATTCTCAAGCAGTGCCAGAATATGTCGCGCCGAATTCTGCATCGATTTGATATCCTCGCCCTGCTGACGGCGTAATTCCAGGTAACCCAGAATGGAACCCAACGGGCTTTTAATATCGTGCGAAACGGACAGCAACAGTTTGTGACGACTCTCCATCACCTCCCGAAGCCGTTCGCGCGCCTCCTTGCCTTTGTTTACGTCGTAAATAATAAGCAGAATAAAGAGCAATATCAACCCCAGCGCAACAATACCGCCGATAACAGAAAACGTGTAGTTGCGGTTGATCGACTTCTCGCTGCGATCGATGGTTTCGAGAACCGAATTAAGTGTTTGCCGGTGCAGATCGAGCAGCAGGCCTGCAATCTGGGCGGAGATTTCCCGGTCGGAAGTGATCTGACGGGCTACCTGTTGCTCTATCGCTTTCATGTTTTTTTCGTATCGTTTTCCGGCCACCAATGCCAGATCATTCACCTCCGAAAGAATGGGTGCGGGTGTATCGGCTCCAACCTTTACGGTATCCACCCTCACGTTGGAGATGATCATCGTGGTGTTTTTAGAGGGACTGAAGAGCTCTCCCAACCGTTTAAAAAAGCCCTTCTTCTTAGGTGCCGGTTTGTACACCGTATCCTGCTTCACGGTAACCACGCGCGATGGCGCTGCTGGTTGTGGTTTGTATCTACGAATACGTTCGTTAATAATGGTCAGCGGATTTTTGTTGCCCAACTGGCGGTTCAATTTGGCAACTTCAGACGTTTGCCGCGCCAGCAGCAGCTTCATCTGCGCCAGCTTTGCCCGTCCGACCGGTTCGTTAACGGTAAGCGTGTCGATGAGGGTATTGATGGAGAGCAACCTTTTACCGAATCTGTTGATGTAGGCGGTATCGTGCGTAGAAACAAAGAGACTTACCGATGCCTGAGCATCGCTTACGGCATAAATCAATTCGTTAGTCAGTGCCAGGACCCGGTGCTGCTTCTTGATTTCTGTCCTTTGGCCGTTGATATTGCCACGCATGTTGTAGAGAAACACCACCATAAACAGAGCCGCGATGCCGGCGATAATATAAAGCACGACAGCCTTGAATCGTATTTTACTCTCGATGTTCATACGGCAAAGGTAAAGATAAATAAGAAGAGACAAAAAAGGCTGCCCGAATAATTATTCAGACAGCCTCGTATGATCCGTTACCGGATTGAAAACGTTATTTCTTTACAGAAAATTTATAGACGGTTGTGGTTTTGTACACTTTACCCGGAGCCAGTTCGATAGAAGCAAAATTCTTGTGGTTGGGAGCATCGGGGAAGTGTTGTGTTTCGAGGCAAAGAGCGGTGCGGTAAGCATCTTTAATACCGTTTTTGAAGGAGCTCGAACTGTTCATAAAGTTACCTGTATAGAACTGTAAGCCCGGTTCTACAGTGTAAACGTCCATTACAATGCCCGATTTATCACCGGTGAGGGTACAGGCCTTGAACATTTCTCCCGGTTTACCGTTCAGTACGAAGTTATGGTCGTAACCTTTACCAAATTTCAACTGTTGATCCTTATCGTTGATACGTTGACCGATAGCTGTAGCTTTGGTGAAGTCGAACGGAGTACCTGCCACAGGGGCCAATACACCTGTAGGAATCAGTGTGCTGTCTACCGGAGTCATTTTAGCAGCGTTGATCTGCAACTGATGATCGAGAATGGTACCACTACCTTCACCGTTCAGGTTATAGTAAGCATGGTTGGTCAGGTTGACAATAGTCTTTTTGTCGGTTGTTGCATTATACTCTATTTGCAAACCGTTATCGGCTGTTGCCGTGTAGGTTACTTTGATGGTAAGATTACCGGGATAGTGCCCTTCGCCATCTTTCGACAAATAACTAAGCACCAACGTAGAGTCGTTCGGTTGAGCGGCATCCCACACTACGTCCTGATAACCGGCTTTGCCACCGTGCAACGAATTGGGACCGTCGTTGGTATCCAGTTGATAGGCTTTGCCATCGATAGAAAACTGTCCTTTGGCAATACGGTTACCCACACGACCGATCAAAGCGCCGTAATACTGCGCCAGCGGATTGGTATACTCTTTCAATGTTGCATGACCGACAACCACATCGGTCGGTTTGCCGCTTTTGTCTGGAACAACCAGACCCACAATACGACCACCGTAATTGGTGATATAAGCCGTCAGTCCGCTTTTGTTCTTCAGCGTGTAGAGTGAAACTGCCTTACCGTTGATGGTGTCGGTAAAGTTCTTCTTTTCGGGAGTTACCACTTTAACGGAATCGGATTGTTCAGCCTTTTTTGCCGACGAATGGCAGGAAGCTAAACCAAGAGTCAGTGCCATCAGACACAGGGCGGTTTGAAATGTTTTTTTCATGTGTAAATAATTAATTTGAAAGGTCACATGGAACTCGCATAAGATTGTGTTTTCCATTGATAGATGACCGTTGACGCATCTTCTTTGGCGAACAGCTGCATAATGCCCGTTTCATACGATATTGATTTATAACTATTGAATTTTCATCGCTTACGATGCAAAAAATTGCAGCGTAAAATTCGTACTTGTTCCTGACATTTGCAAATAATAAGTGTAAAATCTACAAATATTTTTTCAGTCTCCGATAAAACGAAGGAAAGTGGCAATCTGAATAGAGATAAAGACCCTTTTCATCACACCTGTTTTCACGAAAAATAGCCGTACATTTGAGATCTAAATAAAGGACAAATATCAGGGATTCACAGCCAAAAACGGCCATTCGATCAAGAAAAAGTTTTGCCGGTATATTGGAATTGCTAATTTCGAACCGACAATTCATTCTCTTCGTCAGTATCATAAAACGAATCGAATGACATAACTAACTATTTTATCATCAACAAATTAAACGTGTATCATTAGAGATTCGACCGAATTTCAATGATTGTACGTAATAAACCGGAGCAAAGCAGATGAATTCAATAGACTCAGGCCACGAACCAGAACCGGATAGCTGTCCCCCGCCCGGGGAAGATGATGCATTCGATAAAGTAGTCTCGACTCTTTTGGATATAGACATTGTGTGCTCGTTTTTACTTGCAGACTTCACATAATCTATTCGCTATAAAAAATACGATTATATAATGCGTAAAACCAATCCACTCAATATAAAAATCATTATATTTGAAAGTTACGCAGTTTACATAGAAGAGATTCAAATCCTATCAATCAATATATAATAAACAAAAAACTATGCCTTACGTCAATGTAAAAGTTGTCAAACAACAAGTCGATCAGGAGCAAAAGAACGCGTTGATATCCGGATTAATGGATATAATCGAAAACATCATGGGACGTGATCCGAATTTAACTGTGATAACCGTTGATGAAATAGATCAAGCAAATTGGTTCATTGGCAGCCACCCAATAGATGCTTCAAAACAGGAGAAGGTGTGCTCTATCAAAATACACATTTCAAAAGGCACCAGCTCGGCCGAACAGATGGCGGAGGTAATTAAAGCCGGCAAAGAGTTGGTCAAACAGACACTCGGGTCGAATGATATGACGAACTATTTTATCATCAATGAACTCAACCCGGACAGTTGGGGATTCGACGGAATTTCGATGACCATCCGAAATCGAATGGAACAAAACAAATAAACCTGCCAGAACCGAGCAACAAAACTGAAGCGGATAGCATTCGCCGGTCTGAAGAAGATAAAACATACGATGAAGTAGCTTTATCATTTTCAGATATGGAGATTTTGTGCTCGTTTTTACTTGCAGATCTGCCATAATTTATTTATCATAAATGATTCTTATGGACAAAGTATACAATTGAAATTGACCGCAAAATAAATGCATATGATACTAAAACATTTGGGCAAAGCACCTAGAATCGACAGTTCCGCCTTTATAGCACCCAACGCTGTGATTTGTGGAGATGTTACTATCGAAAAAAATGTCAGAGTGATGTTTGGTGCGCAGATAATTGCAGAGAATAGTCCTGTCACCATTGGAGACAACTGCATTATTCTTGAAAATGCAGTTATCCGAGGAACCGACAATTTTCCCGTATCGATTGGAAACAACTGTTTGATAGGCCCCAACACCCACCTTGCAGGTTGCACCGTAGAGGATAATGTATTTATCGCTACCGGAGCTTCTGTTTTTCACGGAGCAATATTGCAAACGGGATCCGAAGTACGAATCAATGGTGTAGTTCATTTGAAAACGATTCTCCCGGCGAACGCCTCTGTTCCGATTAATTGGATTGCCGTTGGGAATCCTGTCCGGATTTTGCCTCCGGATAAACATAATGCGATTTGGGAAGTTCAAAAACCACTGAACTTTCCGTTAACGGTATATGGCATTGACAGACCGGAATCGGAAGAACAGAACAACATGCCTGACATTTGCAGAACAATGTCAAAGAGGTTGAATTCTCATGCAAAGGATGAAATAATGAACGACTGATAAAGTCCTGCCTTCGGGAGACTGTTACACTTTGAAAAGCTGAAAATCAACAAATCACATAATCGCTATTCCTATGTTGAAAAGAAAGGACGTACCTAGCTTAATAATCTTCGGGACTGTATTTCCCCTATTAATCGCGCTTACAGCAGTGGTTATCTGGTACTATTTCGACCGTTCAGAAAACAGAGCAGGTCCCTATTTAGATTTAGTAGGCGGCATACTCGTTGGTTTATTGATAGACCTTCGCTATCTGAGAAGGTGGGTCACAAACAGATACCGCCTTTCGATGACCTTTGTCGGATTCGTGTTTATCGTTTATAACGTGATGGTGTATGGCTTCTTTATGGGTTTTCCGGTTTTTAATGTTTTTCTGGCTATAATGGCCGGTTGGTATATGGGCAATCGCCTCTCCACCAATTCGACCAATTTGCAAGACCGAAAACGGATCATTAATCGAACCACCCTCTTTGTTGGCGCGACAATGATTGTGATTTGCGCCCTATCGGCCTACCTTGCCCTGAGAGAAGAAAGTATCGGCCAACAAATACGGGGAATGTTGGGTTTGCACTTTGAAGTAACTCGTCCGACGGTAGTCGGCATCATTGTGGCGGGAGGATTGGCATTGATAACAGCTCAGATATGCTGTATTCGGTTTTCCATCCACCAACGGTTGATAATAAACGCACGCAAATAGCCAATAATTATACATTTTTCCAATAGCGACATCATGCACATCGATATCTCAGAAACAAAGCTCGCCGATCTGGAACCGATACTTCGGTTACAAAAAGAGTGTTACCAAACGGAGGCAGAAATATATCAGGACAACGATATACCTCCCCTGCGTCAGGATTTGAAATCGTTAGAAGAAGAATTTACGCAAGCTACCATTTTGAAAGCGGAGATTCTGGGTGAACTTGTCGGTTCGGTACGCGGATATATTGATAACGAAACAGCTCATATCGGCAAGTTGATTGTAGCTCCCGATTTTCAAAACAGAGGGATTGGACGACTGCTAATCGAAGCCATCGAAGCTACCTTGTCCGGTTGCCAGCAATTTGAACTGTTTACTGGCTCATTGAGCACCAAAAATCTGCAGTTATATTCCAAACTCGGCTACCATGAATTCAGACGGCAACAGGTAAGTGACCATCTGACCATGATCTTTTTGAGAAAACCAAACAGAAACTACCTGACAATAGAATGATAAGACACAAAGACCTTTTGCTATAATTCATTCTAACTGTGAGGTCAAGATAACTTTACAAGCATAAAAATCATACATGCCGCATGTAACAAACCAATCTCAACCATGACTGACATTATCGTTAAACCGATCGGTTATGTAAAGAATAGTCGCGTAAATCCCATTGACGACAATTGGTCGTCGGTTGAATCGACCATCGAATTGATAGACGATTTGCCTGACGAATGTCTGGATGGAATCGAGCAATTTTCGCATGTAGAAATTCTTTATTATTTCAACAAGTCAACAAAGACTCTTACCGGCAGCGAACATCCACGAGAAAACAGTGCCTATCCGAAAGTCGGTATTTTTGCGCAACGAAAGAAGGATCGTCCGAACCATATCGGAGCAACGATTGTGAAGGTTGTTCGTCGACAAGGGCATCAGTTGGTGGTACAAAATCTCGACGCAATCGATGGCACTCCCATTATCGACATCAAACCGGTTTTTACCGAGTACCTTCCCCAAGGGGATGTCAGACAGCCGGAATGGAGCCACGAATTAATGAAAGAGTATTGGCAAAAAATAATTTGCAGTGCGAATGTGCCTACATAAATATCCCGATTGCATGAGATAAATAATACCGCACAATACAATTTTCCGGACATAATCGACAATCACCTATTTATCTATACATAAACTCAGTCTCATGACAGGAATCGTCCACTTCGAAACATTCTTACTGGCGGGCATATTACTGAATTTAACGCCCGGAAACGACACCATCTTTATCTTGGTTAAAAGTATCGGACAAGGAAAAAAGGCCGGTATCGTATCGGCTCTCGGCATCGCCACCGGAAGTTTCGGTCACACCATGCTGGCAGCATTCGGCCTCTCCGTTATTATTGCGAAATCGATCGTACTTTTCAATATCATCAAATATCTGGGAGCAGCCTATCTTTTGTATCTGGGCTATCAGATGCTAACGAACAAAACGCCGCTTAATATCGATGGAAACATCGAAACCCGATCGGCTGACTACCTGAAAATATACCGGGACGGCTTTCTGACAAATATTTTCAATCCCAAGGTGGCGCTATTCTTTATCGCGTTTCTGCCTCAGTTTATCGACCCAACGTATCGCCATACCGTTGTCCCGTTTTTGCTACTGGGAGCAACATTCATTACAACGGGAACAACCTGGTGCATGATACTGGCGCTATTTGCTTCCGGTATTTTTGCCAAACTGAAAAGCAACCGAAAAGTATCGTCGTTTATAAACAAGTTGTGCGGAATCACATTAGTTGCGCTCGGAATCAAAATAGCTCTGACCGACCGGAAATAGATATCAACAGCCCTTTTGTAATATCCATTCCCATGTCCGGTCAATACTAATTCTGGCTATTCCAATGACAATTTTCTTGATGCTTTTAGAATTCCAGTCCCAATTGTATTCCACCGTTAACCAAAGCAGTTTTTGTACTTAACGAACCTATCGAGTTGTAAACATTGGGATATGAGACAAATAGTGCGTCGCCCTCTTTCAAAACCGATGACAATCCATATGCCCCATACAGGTTAAGATGCAGCTTTATTTTTGACACAGGAACCATAATCCCGGCTTTTGCAAAAAGAGACAACGATGTCTTTGTATTGAGTTTTCCTGAAGATCCCAAATCAGTAACCGTCTGAAATCCATGATCAGGCAGATCAGACAATTCTACTCCATACGCATCATATACTCCGGTTGTAGTAATCGTTCCCTTAGTTTGTTTATACGAAGAGGAGAGTGGAACAGATACTTTTACTCCGGCTTTAGCTTCAAACTGAAGGTTTGAAGATGGTTTACGGAAAGCCACAAACAGCGGAATTTCCAATGCCGATAATTTGTCCTTCTCCGATATGCCATTAGCTTTCACAACATACGAAAATTTATCGCCATCTTCATCAGTAAAGGGTATTGACATGTTATAAGTATCCGACTTTACGGTGGTTGCATAGTCCGAATATCCTATTCCACTCCCGATTCCGATACACGTACCAAGAAAATAACTTCCTGCGACCGAGAATTGAGGTCCAAAGTCGGGTGTAAGCGTTCCTCCGGCAAGAGTTCCCTTCCAGCCCGAGACCCCATAGAATGCATTAATTACGAATTCAGTGTTCTTCAGTTTTGCATGCTGAGCAAAAAGAGTGCACGGTATTATCAATAGAATCAGAATATATATTGTTTTTTTCATACTATAATAATTTTTTCATCTAAGGAAGGATGAAACTCCATGTTGCTGTAACTTATTACAATCCTCTTGGAGGTTGTGCTGCAACATGTACGTTTCATAAGATTAATAGACTACAAGTTTTTCGGTATAAGCATTTTCATTAGCCGGCTCTATACGTACGATATAACTTCCCGATTTTAATTGCGGCAACGCTATATCAGCAGAAAGCACCTTACATTCATAAACCAGTTGCCCCGATAGGGTATATATAAACAAACGGGCATTCGTCAAATCTGATGCAGGTAAGTCAATACTCAGACGCGATTGTTGCGAACTACTCGTCGGATTGGGATAAAGCATCACTTTGGCCGAAGATGCCGACTTATAAGTATTAGATTGTCCTTCGGTATTATCTACCGTCATTACTTTTACATAGTAATTGCCGGACAACGCACCGTTTTCTTCATAATACTGTTTCGTGGCTCCCGATATCGGACTCTCATTTTTATACCATTGATAAGATGCCAACTGTTTCGTTTTATTATTACAAATCAACACATTATTCCATTTCTTCAGAATGGAGGCAATGATATAAGGATCCTGCGTCACAGAAATAACCTGATCCGGACAACCCGAAACAGATATTGTCACCGTTGCTGTACGTGCCGTCTCCGATAAGTTTTTAGATGCCGTAAAGGTCAACGCTCCATTTCCGGTTCCGGAAGTTTGAGATAATGTTAACCAGTTATCACTCGCAGACGCGCTCCATGCCGTATTTGAAGTAACGGAAACAGAACCGGAGCTACCATCCTGCCCTTTCAAAGACGCAGAATTGGCTGATACGGAAAGCGTAGGAGGACCGGGTGTCTGAGTAACTGTAAGGTTCTTCAGGCTAATATCATTTACATAGAATGTAACCGTTGCTTCCCGCGATTGCACAGTCGGATTAACACCTGTCGTGAATGAAAGCATAGCATCTCCTATTCCGGATGATGGGGTGATAGTCACCCAATTTTGATCCGATTTGACAGTCCATGCAATAGAACTTGTAAGTGTAATATTTTGCGATTCTCCAAGTCCCGGAAGAGTTACAGCAGAGGGATTAATGCCAAATAAAGGATTCTGTGTTACAGATATAACCTGATCAGGACAACCCGAAACAGATACTGTCACTGTTGCTGTTCGTGCTGTCTCCGATAAATTTGGAGATGCCGTAAAAGTCAACGCTCCATTTCCTGTTCCAGAAGTTTGAGATAATGTCAACCAGTTATCACTCGCAGACGCGCTCCATGCCGTATTAGAAATAACGGAAGCCGTACCTGAACCACCATCATTTCCTTTCAAAACAACCTCATTGGCTGATACAGAGAGTGTAGGAGGACCGGGAGATTGAGTTACTGTGAGATTTTGATAAGAATAATCATCAACAGAAATGGAGATATGTGCTACCCTATTTTGTACCGTGGGATTAACACCAACATTCAATGATAATATTCCGTCACAAACACCATCTGGAGGCGAGACTGCCAGCCAATTTTGATCTGAAATTGCATTCCAGGCTAGGGTGGTTGATAGACTAACATTCTTCGTTTCTCCTGTACCTGCAAGAGTAACCTCCGTGGGAGTAAAATTACAAACAGGGTCTTCGTCTGCTATATTCGAGAAATCCTTCCATTTATCGGCCTGCTGGTATTTCGATTTGGAATGCGGAGGAACAAAGAGGATACAAGTATTTAAAGGCGCTCTCAGAAACACATTACTACTTTGTGAAATATCAACCGGATTTGCATTTTGCAAATGGATACTGCTCAGATTTTCACATGATATAAAGGCATAGTCTTTGATCGTCTTCACAGAACTTGGAATATTTATAATCTCTAAATAATACGCCTCAAAGAACGCAGCAGTACCAATAGTAATAACAGAACATGGGAGCGTAACCGCTCTCAAATGCTGAGCCCACAAAAACGCATTATCTCCTATGTATTGTACCGTATTCGGTATCGAATAATTAGTTTGAGATCTTCCTGCCGGGTAGGTTATTAAAGTAGTTTTATCCTTATTAAACAAAACTCCATCAACGCTCGTATAATTAGGATTTGCCGGATCGACCGTTATAGAAGAAAGACTTGGGCAAATAAAAAAAACATTGCCATCAATCGTAGTAACCGATGCCGGAATCGAAATGTTCGATAAATTGTTACAATCTCTAAAAGATTGATATTCGAAAGACTGTACTGAATTTGGAATGGTTATTGATGTCAAAGAACGAGATGCGTTAAATGCAAACTGCTTAATGGATGTTACTGTATTGGGTATCGTATATGCCGTAGAAGTCTTGTTAGCAGGATATTCGATAAGTGACGTCATATTTTTATCAAAAAGAACCCCATCCACACTTACATAGTTAGCATTTGCAGCATCAACCACAAAACTGCTTACTTTATTACAAAAGCTAAATGCTTTTTCTCCTATAAAGGCAACAGAAGCCGGTATTGTAATAGAAGGGACTTGGTCGCAATAATAAAAAGCAGATTCTCCTATATAAGTAACGCCATCAGGAATATTAAATGAAGTTATGTTTGAGCATTGACAAAACGCGTTGCTTCCAATTGTTTTAACTGAATTTGGAATAGAAACCGAAGTTAAAGTTGCGCAATCAACAAATGCAGATGATTCAATCGCAGTTACATCATATGTTACCCCATTATAGAGTACTGTGGAAGGAATTACCAACGCTCCGGAGCAAGTTCCTCCGGAAGAGACTGCAACCGTTTTATTCGACAAAGAGGTGATAGAGTATGCGATACCCTGACTATCGATAAAATTATAGCTCCATGCCACAAACGGAAATGAAACGAAAAACACGAAGAGAATAAAGTTCTTCATAGACACATAGTATTAGGTTTAAGGTATAATATAAAAGCAAGGCACAAAACAATTTGTGTAATTTCTGCCCATTAACATTTGCAAATATAAACATTTTTATATGCAAATAAAAGAAACTTTTCAATCTCATAAAAAAAATACCACGGCTGTTGACAAAATGAGTACTCATGATGATCAGAATCTAAACCTCAACTATTATCTATACTTATCCATGTAAATAAAAAACTACCAGAACAGCATGCGAATTGCTCTATGTTTCCAAAAGAGTTACCATGTCAGCAACCTTCCTCTATTTTCCGTACCTTTGCGCTGGTCTATCGGAGATTTCGGATCTCTTACCACTTATCCCTTACTCCTTATCACTCATTCGAAATGAATTATCTCGCGCATATCTATCTTTCGGGCAACGACCGCCAGCGTCAGGTGGGCAATTTTATCGGTGATTTCGTAAAAGGGAATCGCTATGAGGAGTATCCGGCAAAGATACGCGAAGGAATTCTGCTTCATCGCCAAATCGACAGCTTTACCGACAGCCATCCGTTGGTGCTCGATGCTATAGCGATGCTTCGTCCCGAATTCGGACGTTACTCCGGTATCATAACCGATGTTTTTTTCGATCATCTGCTGGCATCCGGTTTTCGTCATTATACAAAAGGACAATCGTTGCGCTGCGTTTCGGCCAATTTTTATTACGCCACGCTCCGCTACTACCCTCTCCTGCCCTCGCGGGTGAAAGGTTTTCTCTGGCATTTCATCTCCACCAACCGTCTGATGCGGTACGCTTCGTACGACGGGCTACAGGAGGCTTTTACCATTATGTCCAACTATAAAATTCCTGCTTTACGCCCCGAAGAGACGATCGCTTTTCTCCAGCAAAATCACACCGAACTGGAAGAGCGTTTTGCCGCCTTCTTTCCCGAGTTGGAAGCGTTTGTGCAGAATGTGGAGGTGTGAGGAATGGTATCGTAAAAAGCCTTTTACCATTAAGAAATGAAGAAAATGAAGATTCAATGCTTCTTAATGCCTTAATGGTTTATCTTTATATTCACATCCTCAGGGCGGAGCGAATACCTGTCGACAGAATTTCGGGTTTTAGCCATGAAATGCCCGTATTGCCACAACAAAAGCTATCTCAAAAAAGCCTTTCTGTTATGATTTAGCAATGATGATCTCGCAATTCCCGTTATTTCTTCAACACTCCGATTACTCCCTGTGGTGTAATGGTTTCAGCACTGATGCTAAAACTTTTGCAACTGCTGTTGTTATAAAATTGTATACTGGCTTTACCGTTTTTATCTGTTTTCACCGACGGATTCCAATATAGCGTACGGCGGTAATCTGCCTCAGGTGGTAATATACTGTAATTCGGACTATAAAACTCTTGTACCTGACTGTAACCATCCAACCAGGTCTTACGAACACCTCTGCCGGGCTGGACAGGGATACCCCCGTCAGGAAAAGCTTCAATAAAAGCCACACAACCATATCTTTCCAAAGCATCTTCTGGGCTTTTATTAGGGGGTAAGATTAAATACTCTAATATTGAACGCTCATTCTCACTGATATACATGGACTTGATACATTCCGCCTTCAAATCATTCGGAATTCTATCACTTTCCATTGCCGTAGTCATCTTGTAACCAACCACCAGAAGCGGAAGTTTAGCTTTATACATTAGCACTCTGACTGAACCAGCATATACCCAATGAAAATTCCTGTTTTTCTTCACTAAGAAATCACCTAGGAAATCTTCTGTTACGCCTCCCTCGTCCAAAACTTTATCTTGCTCTGAATATACATCATAGTAAGCCAGCGACTTCGCACGGTTCTCATAAATATCCTTTTCTTTGCTACGTTTTTTTGCTTTCACCTCCACCTCTTTTAGGTAATGCATTTTGTCTTCTATTCTTTCCCGGGTAGTCGACTTGGTTTTGATTTTCGGGATAGCAATTGGGGTAGAATCTTTGGATGCAAGAAGCAATGTATCTATTGCTGTCGGTTTCTCTTCTTCGGAAACAGCGGGTAACTCTTCAAACAAATTGGTATAGCGGTATTGCTTGGGTTGTGGGCTAAAGAGTTTGTCCAACACCGTACGGTAATCTGTTTTTTTCCGCTTTTTTCTTACGGAAAAAACCATATCCCATCGTCCCTGCACATCGGCACTGATACTGAACCGGCCCAAACTATCGGTAACAAAACTCTCTATAAAACTATTATGCAAGTTGGTACTATCATTTTTCTGTGAAATAAGTGCCGATACATTCATATTAGGTTTGGGTATCGATCGCACAAACGAAACCACCTGCCCGTTTATCTCGATACCTTTTTCGGGTTGGTGTTTCAGCACAAAGGTTTTCTTGCCGCTCACCCAGTTCCAGTTGAAGCGATGCCAACCCTGCACCATCAATAACTGGTCGAGTGCACGTCGGTGAATCGAGTCGTTCGATTCAAAGTAATAGTCGGGATTATGCACATACCCTTGTATCTCCGACATCAGCAGCAGATTGGATTGTATGTCCTGACCGGGTTTTACATCGTTTTGTTTGTCTCTGACCGATACCGAGAAGGTGGTTTCTACCGGAATCGTATCCGGATCGGTAATGACAAACTGCAAATTAACCGGTTCGAGAGGATTGTAGGATGCTTTGTCAGCTTTCTCTGCTATTGTCAGCTCGTCCGTTTGATGAATAAACAAGAGGCGGTCTCCCAGAATATCTCCTTGCGCATCGAACAGGATAAGCCGTGAGACGCCTGCCGGTAAATCGGTTTTATCAATTCGGAAGGTAATGGGTTTTCCTTCCGAGGTATCGATCATGATGTATTTATGCAGGTAGCTTCCGCTTAGTAGCGCCAATCCGAATATCCCGCGTGGCGTATCGCTGTTTGAAAGCACGCTTACCCCGATACTGTCGGGGGAAGAGAGGTTATCTATTTTCAGCACCACGCCTTGTGGCTGCACCACCGGTAAATTGAACGTGTATTTCTTATCTTTGTAATTTACAAATGCCTGAGGAAATTTATCGGTTTTGCTTTTTTGTATGGATAATGTTTTTGTCGGAGTATACGTAAAAACACCTTTCCCATCGTGCACGGATTTAAATCGAACAATGGTCTCTTTCGCTTCTGTCACGATCTCACCCGTAATGTCAATGGGATTACCATAGGCATCCGTAGCTTCGAAAGCAACTTGCGAAGGTACTCCGGCAACCAGATTACCCCCTTCGGGATAGAACTTCAGGGTTACTGCTTTCTCTTTTACCGGTGGTTTACGAAACACCGGATAGGCTCCACGTCCATACTTCATCAGGCTTTTTTCTTCATATGCTCCCGGCTTAGTCGGTTTATCGTAAACGGCAAAAGTGCGCGAAAAGATAACATCGTCGCCAAAATTAAGCATATACTTGGTATAAGCCCGCACTTCATAAAAGCCCGAATAAAACGGTAGTTTGTTCAACTTAAAACTTCCATGACACCGACCAGTCTCTACCTTCAGCGTTTGCTTATCGATCACCTCACCTCCCGGATTAAGCAACTCCACATAGAGTGTTGTGCTCAGCGTACTGGTACAATGAAAGCCCGAAGCGACTAAATAACAACTAAACCAAATATCATCTCCCTGATAATAGGTGGAGTTATCGAAATGTAGATAGACTTTCTCCTGCGGCATACTCTTGGAAAACTGATCCATGATGCCGACATATTTAGCCAGTTTATTGATAATAGTATCGTTGTTTTGAGCAGAGAGCTGAGGTATCAGGCTTAGGCCAAGGCACAGGGAAAAAGTTACTTTTTTGATTGTATTCATAATTGCAATTTTGATTGAATCGGGCTTAAACCTCCGAAATTTAAACTAATCCTTAAGTCCCCCTTCGGGGGATTTAGGGGGCTGTTCTGAATTATTTCTTCAACACTCCGATTACTCCCTGTGGCGTAATGGTTTCGGCACTGATGCTAAAACTTTTGCAACTGCTATTGTTATAAAATTGTATACTGGCTTTACCGTCTTTATCTGTTTTCACCGACGGATTCCAGTATAGCGTACGGCGATAATCTGCCTCAGGTGGCAATATACTGTAATTCGGACTGTAAAACTCTTTTACCTGACTATAACCATCCAACCATGTTTTACGGACGCCTCTGCCGGGCTGGACAGGAATCCCCTCGTCAGGAAATGTTTCAATAAAAACTACACAACCATAGTAATCAGGTGGACCTCCTACTGGATCTAGCCAATCACTCGGTTCTACGTACTTTACAATTGAACGCGCATCCTCGCTGATATACATAGATTTGACACATTCCGCTCTATAATAACTTGGAATATTTACACTTTCCCTTATATTAGTTATCGTATAATTAACCACCAGAAGCGTATTCCTATTTTTATACATGAGTCGTCTTCTTATACCATCATATACCATTTGAAAATTCCTATTTTTCTTCACTAAGAAATCGCCCAGAAAATCTTCTGTTACGCCTCCCTCGTCCAAAACTTTATCTTGTTCTGAATATACATCATAGTAAGCCAGTGACTTCGCACGGTTCTCATAAATATCCTTTTCTTTGCTACGTTTTTTTGCTTTTACCTCCACCTCTTTCAGGTAATGCATTTTGTCTTCCATCCGTTCCCGGGTAGTCGACTTGGTTTTGATCTTCGGGATGGCAATTGGGGTAGAATCTTTGGATGCCAGAAGCAATGTATCTATTGCAGCCGGTTTATCTTCTTCGGGAACAGTCATATGTTCAAACAAATCGGTATAGCGGTATTGCTTTGGCTCCGGACTGAACAGTTTATCCAACACCGTACGGTAATCTGTTTTTTTTCGCTTTTTCCTTACGGAAAAAACCATATCCCATCGTCCCTGCACATCGGCATTGATACTAAATCTGCCCAAACTATCGGTAACAAAACTCTCTATAAAACTATTATGCAAGTTGGTACTATCATTNTTCTGTGAAATAAGTGCCGATACATTCANATTNGGTTTGGGTATCGATCGNACAAACGAAACCACTTGTCCATTTATCTCAATACCTTTTTCCGGTTGGTGTTTCAGCACAAAGGTTTTCTTGCCGCTCACCCAGTTCCAGTTGAAGCGATGCCAACCCTGAACCATCAATAACTGGTCGAGTGCACGTCGGTGAATCGAGTCGTCCGATTCAAAGTAATAGTCGGGATTGTGCACATAGCCCTTTATTTCCGACATCAACAGCAGATTGGATTGTATGTCCTGATCGGGTTTTACATCGTTTTGTTTGTCTCTGACCGATACCGAGAAGGTGGTCTCCACCGGAATCGTATCCTGTTCGGTGACGGCAAACTGCAGATTCACCGCTTCGAGGGGATTGTACATCTTCTTATCCTCTTTTGCCCGAATGTTTAGCTTCTCCGTTTGGTGAATAAACAAGAGGCGGTCGCCAAGAATTGCTCCTTGCGCATCGAACAGGATCAGCCGTGAGACACCTGCCGGCAAATCGGTTTTATCAATTCGGAAGGTAATGGGTTTTCCTTCCGAGGTATCAATCATGATGTATTTATGCAGGTAGCTTCCGCTTAGTAGCGCCAATCCGAATATCCCGCGTGGGGTATCGTTGTTGGAAAGCACGCTTACCCCGATACTGTCGGGGGAAGAGAGGTTATCTACTTTGAGTAGCACGCCTTGGGGCTGCACTACAGGTAAATTGAACGTGTATTTTTTGTCTTTGTAATTTACAATGACCTGAGGAAATTTATCGGCTTTGTTTTTCTGTGTGGATAATGCCTTTGCCGGAGTATACGTAAAAACGCCTTTCCCATCATGCACAGATTTAAATCGAACAAGGGTCTCTTTCGCTTCTGTCACGATCTCTCCCGTAATGTCAATGGGATTACCATAGGCATCCGTAGCCTCAAAAGCAACTTGCGAAGGTACTCCGGCAACCAGATTACCCCCTTCGGGATAGAACTTCAGGGTTACGGCTTTCGTTTTTACAGGTGGTTTACGGAACATCGGGTAGGCTCCCTGCCCATACTTCTTCAGACTCTTTTCTTCGTAAGCGCCCGGTTTGGTGGGTTTATCGTAAACGGCAAAAGTGCGCGAAAAGATAACATCTTCCCCGAAATTAAGCATATACTTAGTATAAGCCCGCACTTCATAAAAGCCCGAATAAAACGGTAGTTTGTTCAACTTAAAACTTCCATGACATCGACCATTCTCCACTTTCAGCGTTTGTTTATCGATCACCTCACCTCCCGGATTAAGCAATTCCACGTATAGTGTTGTGCTGAGGGTACTGGTGCGATGAAAGCCCGAAGCAACCAGATAGCAGCTAAACCAAATATCATCTCCCTGGTAATAGGTGGAGTTATCGAAATGCAGATAGACCTTTTCCTGTGGCAGATTTTGGGAAAACTGATCCAGTATACTGACATACCGCGCCAGTTTGCGGACAATGGTATCGTTGCTTTGGGCGGACACCTGAATCATCAGGCTTAGGCCAAAGGACAGCAGAACTGCTGCTTTTTTTGTTGTTTTCATATGTTTTATATGGAAGTGGGTTCAACAATAATTAATAGCTCCAATCCTTAATTTACACAACCTATCAATTGGTATCTGCACCGGTTTTCAAATCATCGTTCTGAATGCCTCGCTTAGCCTTTTTCACGCTTTGTCCCGTTTTACCAAAATTGTATGCTACATTGAGTCGTAAAGCCTGTGCATGGTATGTACTCTTGTTCTTTTGATAGTAATTCAAATCGTTATACGTCATTTTTGTTGAAAAACTTTGGATAAGAGGGTCTGAAATCGACATACTTATATTCAACTTATTATTTATCAACGACTGCGTAATTCCCAAACTGGTAGAATAATAAAACGAGGTCTTTCCTTGCAGCATAACTTCGGGCGAACTGGCATTTCCATTGAGACTAACCGAACCGTTCTTCCATAAAATAAAACGAGCTCCGGCATTTCCACCGTAAGCAAAACCGCTATTGGCGATGTCATGTCCATTATTGGCTTTCATTTTGGCATAGTAGCCAATCGCATTGCAGGAGAGAGTAACCTTATTGCTGACGCGGTAGGAGCAGTACAAATTGGTAAGAAAACTCATATCGGTTCCGATGTTGTTGTAGGTTGTCGATTTTACTCCATCCGCATTGATTGTGGAGACACTTTCAATGGCATTATTTGTGAAAGCCCCCCTACCCGAGAAGTTGATATTAATTCTCCGTGTAAAGGCACTGTAGACCAATTCAACAGTGTGAGCAACCTCCGATTTCAACTTAGGATTTCCCCAAATGATGTTCTGCGGATCGGAATTATTTACATACGGATTCAGGTAACTTATACCGGGACGGGAGAGTCGTTGCGTATAAGAGATCTTAATGTTTTTACCCGACTTGGATTGATAGTTAAGCGTAATATACGGTACGATGTTTTGAAATTGATTGGAGAATTTGACAACGCTCTCCGATGTAGATGTCGCATTATTCCAGGTAAACTCGGCACGTAGTCCGCCTTTCAATGTGAACGCTTTGATTTTATAGGTGTACCCTGCATAAGCCGCTAAAATATCCTGATCGTAATCAAGATCATTGCTTTTAGAGGAGCTGTAGTCCCAGAAATTGGCGGGTAAGGGTTTTAACAAATAGGGTATCCNGAATTTGGTAAACTGAGTATTTGGACCCCGATAGATAACCCTTTCCAATCCTGCCACTCTTATCTGTTTGTTTTTTGGGGGCCGGGACAAAAAGGATCGTAAAANAATACGCATATTGCAAATGTCCCNGTTCCATGCATGGGTTAGCCATCTACACCAAGTAGAACGCTGCACTTGATAAAGCNCATATAAAGTTGAACGTATTGTCAATAGTCGATTCATAGGTTAAATTATTCGGCGCATTGTCAATTTTATAGGATATGGTCAATGATTTATCCGGTTTCTTGAACGAACGCTGATAATCGATATTCCCCGAAACGGTACTGAAGTGACCTTTCCGGAAGTTATTATTGTCGAAATACTGTGTAGGTAGGTTATTTATGTCACTGATGTGGGTGGACGATATAGAACTAAAGTGTCTATCGCCGCTGTTCATCCAAACCGATGCGCTTACTAAGTTTTTGGAGTCGATATCGTAACTTACATCTGCCGAAAGGTTATTGGTAGGGCCATTTCCATTCGTCGTTCCTGCGGTATTGGATGTACGATTAATATCACTGAGGTAATTGATTCTGTCCGAGCTATAGGTCATCTGAGGTTGTATAGTGCGATTGGCCGAATAACGAATCGAAGCACCAAGCTTATTAACTTTTTTGGACAGATAGAGACCTCCGTTCCAACCGCCCCGGGTATCAAAACCGCCGTTTACACTTCCGTTATATCCGGTCGTTTTCTTTTTGATGGTGACGATATTGATAATTCCACCGATGCCTTCCGCATCATATTTCGATGATGGATTGGTAATTATCTCGATGTCTTTGATTGAATTTGCCGGCAAACCTCGCATTACATCTTTAAAGCTATTCGACATCAGACTCGAACTTTTACCGTTCATCAATACTTTATAATTGGTTTGTCCGTTCAGCTTTACATTATCCTCCGCATCAACGGTAACCATGGGTACCTTCCGGAGTATCTCCAACGCATTAAACGTATTGGCATCGGGATCGGCATCAACACTGTAAGTCAGTTTATCTATATCGGACTTTATAAGAGGCTTTTGCGCAACAACCGAAACTTCCTTCATTACAAGACCTTCTGTCAGGCTAATTTTACCGAGATCTCTCTTTGCGTCGACAACCGAAATGTTCACCTGTTTCTCCTGAAATCCGATTGAAGAAAGCGTCAGCGTATATTTTCCTTTCTCCTTTGCATTGTATATGAATTTACCATTGGTGTCGCTAATCACCCTCTTTACGACTTTGGAGCTGTCGTTTCGTAATGTTATGGTGACGTAAGGGATGCCTTTACCTTTTGAAGCATCCACTGCCTGTCCGACAATCTGGTAAATTTGGGGGGTGTTTTGCGCATGTAAGAGGGTTGCTCCAAGAAACAGACAAAGGAGAGTGATGTGTTTGTACATAGCTTATTTAATGGCGTTTATATAGATGAATTAATAATCATGAATTTTCCCGAACAGACAAGACAAAAGACGATGTGTGTCTTAATCGACAATCGTCTTTCATCGCTGCCGCACGGGTTTTCCCGTGTGGCCGGGTTTGTCCTCACTGATTTTTCAGTTCAAAACTACTGCCTTATATACTATATACCTAACCTTTAAGTTCCTATCATAAATCAGCCCGCTCGTCGCTGTCGGTTGCATGGCTCGGGCTGAAGCGGGGCTAAAACCTTTCTTTCAACATTAAGAGATGAAGAACATAGAGACTCAATGCTTCTTAATGTCGTAATGGTTTATACGGTTCTCTCAACTACAATCCACAACCGCTAATGCAGATTAAGTCTTCCATTTTGACAAAGGGAAGTGTCCGCAGGACGATGGGTTAGAATATCTTCTTTTTCACCATTAAGAGATGAAGGACATGAAGACTCAATGCTTCTTAATGCCTTAATGGTTTATTTCGACCTCCACATTCCCATGATGGAATTATAACTCCGCTCTTCAGGGCGGAGATAATACAGACCGACCGCAGCTGGGGCTTTAGCCCTGTAATGCCTGTATTGTTACAATGAAAGCCACTTCAAAAAGAACTTAAACCATTAAACAATAAAGAACATAAAGACTCAATGCCTCTTAATGCCTTAATGGTTTGTATCTCCACATCATCGCGATGGGATTATAACTCCGTCCTTCAGGGCGGAGATAATACCGACCGACAGATTGTTGGGCTTTAGCCATGAATGGCTTTATTGTCACAACGAAAGCTACCACTAAATGATCTTTCTTTCACCATTAAGAGATGAAGAACATAAAGAAATACGAATATCCGATAGTTTGCCTAACGGCTTGAAAAGCCCCATTTTCATAACCGCAGGTCTGTGACCTGCGTGTGAGTAAAGCTTCTACCCACACGACCTGAAAGGTCAGACTATCCTAAAAGTAATGCCTTAATGGGTTATTTTCATCTCCACATACCCAAAGATGATATTATAACCCCGCTCTTCAGCGGAGCGGTCTCTACTTACTTATCTCTTTTACTCATAGCAAAATTTAGCATCGACTGGTTTACCTTACGTTTCTGCTTTCGATTCAACAGGTTCAAATATTCGCCGGCACCTCTGGCAACACAAGTAGCCGGTTCATCGGCATAAACAACCGGCAAATCTATTTTACTGGATAGCAGTTTATCAAATCCCCGTACCAGAGAACCACCTCCGGCCAACGCTATACCTGCAGTAATAAGATCGGCACACAATTCGGCAGGTGTTACGTTCAATGTGCTCTTTATAACATCGACTATGGCCATTGCCGGAACAAGCAGAACACTCCTGACCTCTTCCGATCCTATTAATATTGTTTTGGGCAAGCCGGTATCGTTATCCCGACCTTTGACCTCCATTTGCATCTCTTCGCTTAAAGGAAACACCGACCCGATCGTATGCTTTACTGCTTCGGCCGTATTTTCACCGATAATCAGGTTGTAATTCTCTTTAAGCATATGTATTATAACCTCATCCATTGCATCGCCTGCAATGGGCAGTGACTCTCCCACTACAACGCCGCCTATCGACAACACAGCTATTTCTGTGGTACCGCCTCCAATATCCACTATAAAGCTGGCGGTAGATTCAAGAATAGGCAATCCGGCTCCGATAGCAGCGGCTACGGGCTCGTCGAGCAGATAAACCTCTGTTGCTCCTGCCATTTTACAGGTTTTTTCCACAGCGTTTCGTTCCACTTCCGTGCTGTTGTACGGAACACCCACTACCAGCTTCAAGCCTTGAACTTTCGACCGGCTCATTATTTGCAAAATCAGATGATTAAGCATCATAAGAGTTGCGTCTATATCGATAATTACTCCTTTGCGAATCGGACGCAATGCGGTGAGGTAACCGGGTGTTTTTCCGATCATCGCCTTGGCTTTTGCGCCGAAGAAACACATTACGTTTCCATTCTTTTTTGATTCTCCAACAACTATTACCGAAGGTTCTTGCAGCTGAATGCCTTTTTTATGAACATAAACAACCACAGTAGAAGTTCCCAGATCGATTCCGATGCTTTTTGATGATATTTTAAACATATTTTATTATTTTTCTCCCGTTACAAAACTGCCGACACGACTATTGGACTTTCTACTTTCTGTCGGATAAAAAGTTATCTGCTCATTGATTAAAATTATTTTCTTTAGAATTAGATATATCAATGGTTCGCTTTCATCGCTGCCGCTGCGTGACTCACGCGGAGGCTAGACCTTCTTTTCACCATTAAGAAATGAAGGACATAAAGGCTTTATGTTCTTAATGTCGTAATGGTTTATACGGTTCTCTCAACTACAATCCACAACCGCTAATGCAGATTAAGTCTTCCATTTTGACAAAGGGAAGTGTCCGCAGAACGATGGGTTAGAATATCTTCTTTTCACCATTAAGAGATGAAGAACATAAAGACTCAATGCCCCTTAATGCCTTAATGGTTTATACGGTTCTTCAACTACAATCCACAACCGCTAATGCAGATTAAGTCTTCCATTTTGACAAAGGGAAGTGTCCGCAGGACGATGTGTTAGAATATCTTCTTTTTCACCATTAAGAAATGAAGAACATAAAGGCTCAATGCTTCTTAATACCTTAATGGTTTGTATCTCCACATTCCCATGATGGGATTATAACTCCGTCCTTCAGGGCGGAGATAATACAGACCGACCACAGCAGGGGCTTTAGCCCTGAGATGTTTGTATTGTTATTACAAAAGCGCCCTTATCTTTCACCATTAAGAAATAAAGAATATAAAGCCTTAATGCTCCTCAATGCCTTAATGGTTTATACATTTCTATTATTCTCTTTCTCGTATCGTGTGGCCATCCCTACACCGAACCTCAAGTTGCTTTACATGCTACGCTGAACAGGGTAGCTGATGTTAACACCCGTAATTCGTATCATTTTACATTCTTCCGCAAATAAGTAGCGATTTCCTTTTCTATTTCTGAATTATACCCGGCTATTGTTAATGCAAGTTTCCCTGTTGGATCGATAATGAAAAAAGTCGGATAACCAGCCACATAGTATTTGTCGCCAACACTCTTCGCCGAATGTAAAATGGTTGATTTGATTTTTTGCTCAGTAGCAAATCTCTTTATCTTTGCTTCATTGTCAATGTCGGTACTGAAAACAGAAAGAATGGAAAGCTTCTTATTCCCATTAAATTCGTTTTCCAGTCTGTTCATCATTTTTGCGGCCTCCCAACAATGAGGACACCATGTTCCGGTAAATTCGAGCACAATATATTTGCCAAGCAACTCTTTACTCGAAAGTTTGATCTTTTTGCCCAATATGGGTAATGTCCAGCCAGGGGCAACGGCTCCAATCGTCAACTGTTTGTGTTTTATCTCCTTCGTGTTTTTATCCAGTTTTCTGCCAAATAAACTTTCTTCACTGAAAAAATTTGCAGGTAATTGAAAATCAGCATCTGTATTTGTAAATGTTTCGCTGATATATTGATAACGCCTCCCGTCACTAATTTTATAGTGATAATAGAGGGGCAAAAGTGACTTTTTCTCAAAACAGAGTTCCGTACTTTTGAAATCAATTGAATTATTCGTTTTGATGACATATTTTATGCAGTACTTTCCGCCAATTAATGTGTCCTGTTTTTGTTCAATGATACTTTTAGTGTCAATGAGTGACTTATCTATCAACTTACTCAACTCTTGCGGACTAGTATAAAAATAGGGAGAACAACGATGAATCGGAAAATCATGAGCAGTCCCAACTTTTGTTTCCCTGAATTGCATGGGGTCATCAAGCAGTGTGTATTTGTTTATTGCATTTTTTTCTGAGTAGTAAACAGCATTATTGAAAAAGGCAATAAAATTAATGTCGTTTTTCTTGTATTTTTCATCTGTTTTGAAATAGTAGTAAAAACCACACAGCGTGTCAGTCGGCACTTTTTGGATAAAAAGGGTTGCTGCATAATGTCCCGGACCACGCTCGGAGTCCGTCGTAAATAGATCGCAATGGGCCTGATAGGTGGTGATAGAATTCAATTTGTCCGCAATCATTTTTAGTTGCGGATACTTTTGGGCATTTGTAGGCAATGACTGTCCGTTTGTCATTCCACAAATGGTGGATACTGCTAAAATTGCAATTGTCTTCTTCATGGTCGGTTACTTTGTGTGTTGCTATTAGTATGCGTGTTATGTTCATTTATGGCCTGTTTCTTTATCATTTGCTCAGGCACAGATCAGGAGATCTGCGCCAGCATGGGAATACCAAGATACTAAAGCTTCTTACTTATTTCACTTGCAATTAAATCTAATTTTGATTTTGTTGGTTTGCGCATTATTTGAGAATATGTCAATACATTTTTCTTCATTGCGTCAACAACAAAACAATAATCTGCATTTATGATATAGTCATCTGACAAATTATTATCTAACATTCTATATAATGCATCTACAAATATTGCTAATTCGTCATTTCTGTACCCATCTTTACTCGCAACAAACCAAACTGCACCTATATGCACGACACCATTACTTTCATAAGAAAACAAATCATCACCATGTATCTTTAACTGGATTCCACTTACACTAATTATTGAAACTTCAGTTGTTTGAGGAATAAATCTAACCTTATGCGAAGGCATAAGCCTTGTATAATCAAATTCTAAGAAATTGTTGAGAATTTGGATATTTCTTTCATACATTATTTTAGTTGTTCGAACTGTAGTTTTTGAAAGATCATCAGTTATAAATTTTATTCTATCAATCAAGAATTGATAATCATTTAATTTAAATGACTTCCTAATAGCAGTCAAACTTCTGTGCCAATAATCTCTTGCATCTTTACTATTGCTAAATACACTCTCAACTTGTTGTAATTTACCTAACATAGTTGATTTGCGTCTATCTGAATACGAATTGTATTCAATTAGTTTTTTTATTGGCAATTCTTTCATAAACACATTAATGCTTTGAAATCACATTTCACTTATTTCTTTTTCAATCCCCTTAAATTTATCTTTTACATCTTCTCCCATATAAAAATCCAATAGATCTTTTCGGGTTAGGGTGCCATCTTGTAGAAATTTCTTCATATATGATTGATTAAATTCCATCAGCAACATAGATTTCTCAAGCTGTTTAAGTATTTGCTTGTTATTTTCGATATTACTTAGAACAAGTGACTTGATAGAAAGAACTTCATTGATATCTTTGATAATCCGATTAACCAAAACAGCCAATAAATCTTTATCCAATTCTACCTCTTTTGCGTTTATAGCTATATCACGAGCCAGCATATAAGCTATTGCAAGATTAGAATAATCTCCTTTTTGCGAATTGATAATAGCGACAAAACCAATGGAAGGTATATATCCTACACTCTCAAAGTTTTTAAGAATAGAATTATCTACCAACGAGATATCAAAAACAATAATACTCACTTTTGAATCCCGGTTGGCTTCTGCTTCTATCAATTGGCTCCATGCAGTATCCGTTTTGCGGGTAAATACTTCTTTCGATTCTATATCTCCCAGCCGTACACTTTTATCAAATTTACATTCTATAGCTATCTTCAAATCTGTGCTTCCATCTACTTCGCAAACAATATCTCCAGTTTTATTACGCGTTAAATTACCAGCGGTATTACCTGTAAGAAAGGCACGATCTTTTATCCGCTTATCCTTGAAATACTCATTCAGAAACTCTGCTATTTCATCTTCTGCCAGTGTGCCTTTGATAGTAGATTTATAGAAAAGCTCTTTCTTCATTTCGAAAATCATCTTCAGGCTTTCAAGTTCCGTTCCCAATTCATTACTGGTTTTAGATAGAAATGAAGATATACGATCTTCCATCAATGCTAACACGCCAATATATATGGCACGAATTAACTTCTCGTCACGCTCATTAGCAGAAAGTTTATCGAAGTAATTGAAAACAATTTGGTTTTCGATTTCGAAATCAGAGATTTCAACTCGTTTGAGTTGTTTATTAAGCTTTATTGTGTCCTTATTCAATTCGTTCATAAGGATATACATTCTTAAAGTTGCGATGTAAATATGAACCTAACGAAGGTGCATTTATAAATCCGTCAAACTCCATTTGATTAACTCCTTTGTAAGCATAAAGAGTATTATTTAAAAACCTAACATAAACTGTTTGTTCTGCATCATCGTAACCTACCTCAGCAATACTGCTTGAACTTACTGGTTGCATTGTAACATCTTCAAGTGCCATAATTTAATCCTCCTTTAATTTTTGATTTCTCCAAAGAGAAAGTAATTGTTTGTAATCTTCTATCTTTGTTTTATTAACCTTTGACCATTTTTCTGAGACTTTAGGATCAGATCCTTTTGGTGCATTTTGTAATTTATAGAATTGTACTCTTGATGGTATTTTCACACCTTCACCAGAAATAATTCCCTCACCTGTTCTTAGACTGGGTAATAAATCTACCATAGTTTGTAGTTCGTCTTGAATTGCAGACCTTATATGCCCTCTATCTTTGGCATTATTCATTCTAAGTGCTATAATAGTTCCACACTGACTTAACACAGTTTCATCTAGTTCAGAAGGTCGCTGTGTTACTAAAGCTAGACCAACTCCATATTTACGACCTTCTTTTGCAATACTCTGCACTGCTCTTGAAGATATTGAATTTTCTCCGGCCTTTAAATAATTATGAGCCTCTTCTAATACTATTAATAAGGGTTGTTCTTTACCACCATTTGGAAGGTTTTGCCCCCAAAACAATGCGTCGTATATAATCTTTAATAACGTTCCAGATATTGAGGTCATAATTTCACTTGGAATACCTGAAAGGTCAAGAATTGTGATTGGTTTATCACTTCCCAGCCATTCAAAAAGAAGATTTGCTAAATCAGATTTTATACTTCCATCTAAATTGGGTGTATAAGTACCTGGTGAAAATAGGAAGTTGAAAGTTGAATCTTTTAATTTTAATCTTACGCTATCTAAAAAACTCAATATTGCTTTTGCTTGATGATTCAAAAATGGAGCCCCACCCCCTGCTCCTGCAGGTGGATATTCATTTGAAATTAAACTCTCAGCATTTCCGGTTTTGGTAGGCTCATTCTTTGATGCTATAACTCTACTTATCTGAAATGTTTGCCTTTCAAAATCATCTAATTCAAACCAAAGTTGTTTAATGCTAAACGGTATTGGCGTGTCTGCTGTAACAAGCTCTGGTTGTATATCAATCTTATTTGTTTCAACAGCTTTAATTTTAGCATCAACAATTTTAGTTCGAAAATACTCTTTATTTTGATCGGATAAATTACCTGAAAAAACACTTAATAGCTCATTAAAAGGAAGTGCCCAGAAAGGAATAAATAGTTCTTCCTCTCCCTCGGCTTTATTTGCACGTATTTTGTACACTGTACTTTTTCCTTTCAGTACACTATCATATTCACCATGAGGATCAATGACTAAAATTCTCGAATTCTTAAACTCTTTTTTCGCAATAGAATCCAAAAGCACACCAACTGCATTTGATTTTCCACTTCCTGTTGAGCCTAAAATTGCACAATGCCTTGAAACGAGTTTATTTAAATCAATTTTAGCATTTAGGCTCTCTGAAACACTTATATTTCCAACAGTAATAGAATTTTTCTCATCATATCCACCATAAACAATATCTAAATCATCTAAGGTAACTAAATGTACTTTATCACCAGTAGTTGGCGATTGTGAAACTCCTCTATCAAACTTTTTCCCAATTTGCTCTCCAATTAAAGCCATATTCAAAAACTGACGATTAGCAAGTTTTGAGTAGTCATCTTCAATTAAATCTTTTAGCTTATCTGGAATTGCAGAAGCACCAATTTGAGTTACAATACCATATAAATTTGCATAGCCAAGTGGGACTTTTAAAAAAGAGCCAATCTGACCAATTCTATAAACTATCCCACCAATAACAGGCATATTTGATTTTATAGTGTCAGATAATTGAACTGTGATCGTATTTCCACTGACATTAATAATATCACCGATTTCAGTATCGTTTTTCTGCATAATGCTTATTCTTTAGTATTGTTGGAATCAAAGATCATTGATTGTAAAAAATCAACAAACTTTTTGAAATCTGGGAGAAACAATTCACCCTCCCCAGACCAAGGTACACTTTCTTTATATTCAATTTTGATTTCATCATCGGGATTTGGAGAAAAAGATTCATCAAAATACAAATTAACATTAAGAGTATCATCTTTATCTGGTTCTCTTTTTAATCGCCATTCTCCATATTTACATCCAATGATTGCATTTTTACATCCAAATACTGATAACTTGTTATTACCTTTTGCTAATCGACTTAAATATGAATTTTCTGTTAAAGAATATCCGGTCTTTTTACCATCCTTGTATAATATGTCATAATATAAAACATATACATGAGCTGTTGTATTCGAAGATAATGCCGTAAGTATTCGTTCATTAATATGTTCATCACCAAACGAATAGCCACACGTAATCAATATTGTGTCTGGCTGCTTCAAGAAATGTGTTAGTCTATCCCCTAATGCTGTATAGGGTTGTTTTTTTGAATCATTGTATTTTAATGTAGAAGGATAAATAAGCATATCTTCAGAATCAGAATCTTTTCTCCACACTTTTTTCGTTTCATTATCAAAGTGCCAACCTAATGAACCATGTATTTTCCATAATTTAGTTTGGTGAGGTAGAAAATTGATATCATCTATTGATTCAGAATTAAAGAATGGTTTGTAACCACCTGTAAATCCATCATAATAGGGAACGTCTTTATTTTCTAATCCTATTTCAAAAAGATAATCATAGTTAGTTGTAAATATCTCAACAGCAAATTTTCTGTCTGCCTTCTTTATCCAGTCAGCAAAATCAACGTGTATTACATTTTCAATCTTATTTTCTATTGCAGTATGAATACTTATCTTTTGTCTAATTCTTTTCTTTATTGCATTAATTAATTGATCAAATTCCTCTTTATCAATTCCATTAATAGAACTGCTACCAACAACTTGTTTTTTCAATTCTAAAGATGAAAGGATAGTTTCAATTGTATATCTTTCTTTCGCTATCTCATTTTTTATATCAAGATAGGCTTTTCGCATTCTTGGTATGTCTTTAAATGCATCTAAAATTTCGACTTCAATTTCATCTGTAAGTTTACCAATTGCAGGCACATTAATAGAAGCCTTATTTTTTTTTGCTAAAGAAGTTCCTGCACCAAATAAAAATGCGATTTTCTTTTTATCCGAAATTAATAATTGTTGTAAACCTCGGATATATTCAGATGGGTCGTGATATGTATTCATTTTTTAAAATATACTTTTTGCATTATTTATATATATCAGATTATTACGCTGAAAATAAAGTTCCTCTTCAACATAGCCTCCAGGTACATCGTTATAAAAAGAGAAGCTCCGACTTTTCAAACACAAACGGATTATGCCGAATTGAGCCAATCTATTTTTTAGTTTTTTATCTCCTCAAAAAGTATCCCTTCGATCACCCGAAACCCCAGCAAATACACGGTATTCACTGCATTTCAGCCGGTTCGTCGTTGGGTACGTCTCACAGTTTAACTTTTAACATTGCAAACATACTTATAATATTTAATAGTAAAATAACATTCTCACACAAAAATGCACTTTTTTATACGGTTTCTTTACTAATTTCGACCGAACACCTAACAAAAACTATCTACACCCAATTGAGGCCCGGCAACAACAAAGGGGGCTTCCTTTACAGAAAGCCCCCTCGCGGAGAGATAAACCGGCCTTGGCAGTCGCTACACAATGGCCAGCAGCAGGGGACCGGTAAAATCGGATGTACCCTGCCGGGTTACGGCAGCCACCCGAAACCAGTAGCGTGTAAGCGGTGTAAGGCCGCTGATAATAGCCGTCGATTGCGCCGTAGTGTTGGCCGTAATCCACGCGCTCTCGTCCATCGGAACCGGATCTTTGCAGTATTGCCAAATATAGGCGGTGGCACCCTTTACCGCTAAGCGGCGTAGCTGCGCCGAACCCGATTTATCACCCTGCCTTACGGTAAACTCGGCCCGTTGTACCGGCATACGCTCTCTTGTCGTATTAAACCCGGCATTCAGTATAATGGCTCCGTCGCCATCGGCAATGCGATCGACATAAGCCGCCTCTTTACGCATCATATCATCCCATTCGTCTTCAGCCTGATGCATCAGCACGGTCTCTTCCCTGCCCCCTTTCTGAGCAGCACCATACGCGGCTCTCAAAGCATCGTTCTTTGTCTTGAGGGTTGTCATCAGCACATCCGGAGTCAGAAAAAACGGATTGTCGGTCATCCGATCATGCACTGTATCGCAAAAGCTTATCTTTTCGATAACCGGATAGCGGATAAAATCGAGCAAAACATGTTCTTTTGGCATAGTAAAAAAAATTAGAGTTAAACATACAACATCTTTGGTGAGGGGCCGGCAACAGTTGCGCTGTCCGCCCTTCGGTTCTCGGTAGCTACACCGGTAGTTTTTTTCTGTTTCGTAGTTACTGAATATAAAGTTATGTCCCGATTCGTGTCGTTTCATTGCCGCATCATAGCGCCACACCTTCGCATCCCTACCCCGTTTATCGAATAGCGCCGGAAACCGGTCTGCTTTGTTGCGATGTTCGTCTGCATTCGTACGATGCAAGCCTGTTTTGTTGCGATTCATCCCTGCATTTGTACAATGTAAGCGTGCATTGTTACAGTTCATCCTTGCATCCATACGATGTAAGCTTGCATTGTTCTAATTCATGCTTGCATTCGTACAATGTTTACTTGCTTTGTTCTAATTCACGCTTGCATTTTCACGATGTAAGCTTGCATTGTTGCAATTCATCCTTGCATCCGTACAATGTTTGCTTGTTTTGTTACGATGCACGCTTGCATCGTACGGATTCCTTCTTACATAATGACTCTTTTGTCAAAACAAGGAGCAAAAACGAGCATAAGCCATCTGTTTTTTGTCATTTTATATTTATTTACCACATAGTTTTACTATAACAAAAAGTGCCGTTTAATGGGGTTTTCGGTACTTCTAACAGACAAAACAAGCCATTTTGAAAAACAGATTCTATTTATTGGCAATAATAACACATTATGATAGACAATAAAATACTATTTTTGTAGTATTTTTAAACAATATTTATTTTACACCTGATTAAGACAACCACCATGAATCAACGCAAAGAGACGACCCACGAACTGAAATGGTTGCGCAAGATTGTCGATACGGTTCCGGCAATTATCTATATAAAGTCGAAAGCAACAACGGCTCGTTCCGACAAATGGATGATAGAGTGGATGAACCCCTACGGACTCTCCCTGTTGGGATATTCCGAAGAGGATCTGAAACAGATCGACTCCGACATCTATTCGGGTAGCAACATCAACCACAAAGCAGAGTGCATTGTCAGTCTGAAAACAGAAAAGAAGAGCACTATTCGGGAGGAGGCAGCCGCTACCCTGTGGCGTTTTTACACTCCACAGAGCAACGAACCGTTCTATTGTTGGGAACAATCGGAAGCGCTGCTTACCCGCCCGGGAGAGACGACAAGCAGCCGTGTGGTAATAGGGCATATCTTTACGCCGAACCAACTCAACCGTCCGCAATTGAGTATGTTGCTCCGCCAGATTCACTGCTCCCGCTACCAGCACCACTTCGATTTGCTTACCAGGCGCGAAACAGAGATAATGAAGCTTATTCTGAAAGGAAATACCTGTCTCAAAATTGCGGAACTGCTCGGCATTAAGCTGTCGACTGTTCAAAAACACCGCGATAACATGATGCAAAAGTTAGGCGCACGCAACGCCGCTCAATTGGCCGCACTGACCATGGAATATGGAATCGGTTATTGAAGATACCCAAAAAGAGCAAAGCGATGCCGCAGTTGCACAAGGGCAATCTGCGGCATCGCTTTTTATAGAGTGTGGGTGGAATAGAAGTCATCTTGACTTTTCATTTTTTGACCTCCCATTAACTTCCTTCGGTCGTTGACCGTTGGTTCCCTCAAAGGAGGGCTTTAACATTGTGATACGAACAAAATATTCTAAATTTTGTGACCAAATTCCTCGGAAATACATAACTTTCCGCTTTCCCTCTCCTTGGGAGAGGGAGGCCGAAGGCCGGGTGAGGTCGGGGAGGTTAGGTCAGACGATAAATATCTGACTCCGACACGAAGTCGTCGTGAGAGGGGTCAGTAGGCAAAATTGAGAATAAAATATGCTATCAAGAAAAAGTCAAAACGAGTTCATAAAAAGTCTCATATCCGACCCATTATCCCTCGAAAGTGCTTAGTTTGGTTTCACTTCACCATCATGGCCATGGTAGCAGCCTCGGCAGCCTGCTGTTTGTTATACCGAAAGGTCATGTCGCGGATATTAATAAGGTCGACAATGGTGCCGATACAGCACAAACCGCCGGTAAAAAAGTAGAGAATTCCCATTCCGATTTCACCCAGCACAAAGCGCTGAATACCGGCAACACAAAAGAAACCGAGCAGCGTACAAATCAGCATGGTGGTATACTCTTTCCGACGGGCGGCATATAGCGATACAAACTGGCTCATCTGCCTTTCCGACATATCCTCGGTAAGGGTTTGGACAAAGATCAATTCATCCGGCTGCATTCCGGGCAACATCATCAGAAGCTCTTGTTGATTCATGGCTGTGATTGTTTTTAATGGTTAATACCGATTTTATACTCGTGTAGAGAAGAATTGCAACCGCGGGAATACCCAATATATGCTCGTGAAACGACTCCGCAAAACGAAGATGCAACGCGTCGTGAATAGCATGGCCGATGCCGCACCCGGGACAATGGGCAAAACCAATCGCTTTGAAAAGACAAAACGAAGTGCCGGTTTGCGGGGTATCCATCAAAAACAACAGCACCAGGGCCGTAATCCAGATAACCGGTTCGAGATATTGGCGAAACGTATAGGGCATACTTTGAATCAATTATAAACTATAAATAGAACACAAAGGTCTGTATGTTGCATATGGATCGATAGAACCTCTTACCATTAAGACATGAAGAAAATGAAGCCTGAATGTTTCTCAAAGCCTTAATGGTTAATGTTGTTCCTGCGACCACAATACACAACCGCTAACGCAGATTAAGTCTTCCCTTTTTTAAAGGGAAGTGTCCGCAGGACGATGGGTTAGATACAATTATCACAACAATACGAATACATCTCAGTCACAAAAGATGTCTGCCTGATAAGCAATTATAAAAAATAATATTACTTACTAACTCCTCCGCTACGCTCGTCCCCTTTACCAAAAGGGGACACCACTGTATGCAAAATTTCGGCCCATTTTTACAAGCTACTTAAAAGAATAGCCGATTAGTCTTCCCTTTTGACAAAGGGAAGTGTCCGCAGGACGATGGGTTTGATATCTTCTTTCACCATTAAAAAATGAGGAACAGAAAGTCTGAATGCTTCTTAATGCCTTAATGGTTTATTTCGACCCCCACATCCATAAGATAGGATTCTAACTCCGCTCTTCAGGGCGGAGCTAATACAGACCGACCACAGCAGGGGCTTTAGCCCTGAGGTATTTGTTTTGTCACGGCTAAAGCCGTTGTTGTTTGCTTCTGACTTCTTCTCCGCCCTGAAGGGCGGAGTTAGAATAACATCCCTACGTAGGCCAGAAACTTACGATGAACTTCAATCTGCTTACACGCTACGATGAACGGGGCGGAGCTAATACCAACCAAATGTTGGCTTGATTGTTACATCAAAAAGAGCTTGCCTTTCACCATTAAGGAATGAAGAAGATGAAGACATATGAGTATCCTATAGTTTGCCTAACGGCTTGAAAAGCCTCATTTTCATAACCGCAGGTCTATGACCTGTGGGTGAGTAAAGCCTGTACTCACACGACCTGAAAGGTCGGACTATACTAAAAGTAATGCCTTTAGCTGCGCTGATTTTTAATGCAGGCATAGAAGAATGAGGCATTGATAATCCGTAAGCCATTGGCATACGGTTATGGAAATGATGTCTTTCAGACAATATAAAACTCAAAGAGTCTTCCATTTAGGCAAAGGGAAGTGTGCGCAGGACGATGGGTTTGGTACGCGAAACGCACAAAACCGCAGGAATACCCCATGGCGCACAACGAATTACCACCCCACAAATATAGACTATTTTTCCGTCAATAGAATAAAACGGTAGTTTTGGGAAAGAGATTACCTGAAACGTTCCTTCTGGCTCATATCCAACCGCAGCAGAATAAACAACATAACGGTGAACGACCAGAGTGAAGAGCCTCCGTAACTGAAAAAGGGTAGCGGAATGCCGATTACAGGCGTGATACCTAGCACCATGCCGACGTTAATCAGCACGTGAAAGAGCATAATACTCACTATGGAGTAGGCATAGACCCGCGTAAAGGTGTCGCGCTGATTTTCGGCTATGCGTATCATGCGGTAGAAGAGAAGTCCGTACAAAAGCAGCACACCGGCCGACCCCACAAAGCCATGCTCTTCGCCGATGGTGCAATAGATAAAGTCGGTGTCCTGTTCGGGCACATATTTCAGTTTGGTTTGCGTACCATTCAAAAATCCTTTGCCCAACCATCCGCCCGATCCGATGGCAATCTTCGACTGGTTTACATTATACCCTACCCCTTTCGGATCTTTCTCCATGCCCAGCACCACCTTGATACGGGTCTGCTGGTGAGGTTCGAGCACGTGGTCGAAAAAGTAGTCGACCGAGAAACTTACCCCGATGGAACCCAGCGCAAAAAGTGCCACCCAAATGTAGGTACGCTTACTGCGGTAGAGGTAGAGAAAGAGGAGGTAAAAGGCTGCTCCCACTACGGCAATCAGAGCAAAAATCTGATACTGTACGTCGAACCAGATATTCAGCAAGCCGGCAAAGGCAAACAACACGCCGGTACCCCCGAGAATATGCAACATGGTGGTGCCGTCGGCCTCGTATGCAAGTACGCAGCCAAGCATCACTGCCAGAATAAAGAGGAAGGCCAGCATAAAACCGAGCGACCCCACATGATTATAGACCGGTATATCGCTCAACGGAACAATAATCAGAAACAAAATGGCCATACCGGCAGCCACTAACAGAAAGACACCGGGCAATCCCTCGCGGTAAAGCATCAGAAAGAAGGCAAAAAAGACCAATGCCGATCCCGTCTCCGACTGACATACAATGAGGGCACAGGGCAACAGTATCAACCCCGAGGCTATAAGCGCGTCTTTCCGGTTACTCATGGAGAAACCGGTTTTACTGATAAATTTCCCCAGCGCAAGAGCCGTGGAGAGCTTCGCCAACTCGCAGGGCTGAAAACTCACCGGGCCGAAGACCAGCCACGAGTGCGATCCTTTGATATTGGGGGCGATAAAGATGGTAACCAATAGCAACAACAGAATAGCCCAATAGGCGAGATTGGCCATCTGCTCGTATATCTTTCCGTCTATCAGAAGAATAGATCCCGCGATAACCAACGCGCAGGCAATCCAGATCAACTGTTTGCCCGAACGGTATTCGAACCCCCAAAAGTTGGCCTGGGTATAGTCGTAACTGGCTCCGTACACATTGAACCACCCAAATATGATCATAATCAGGTAGAGTGCTACGATCCACCAATCAATCGTCTGTGCTAACCTTATTCTGCGTTCCATAGTTACGTATCAAGACTGTCTTTTCCATTTTATCCATTAATCCCTGACGCGAAGGTGAAATTTTTCTGCGAAGATAATACTCCACCATCAGGCTACTGATAGGCACGGCATAGGTAGCGCCCCATCCACTGTTTTCAACAATACACATGATGGCGATCTTCGGATGATATTTCGGGGCGAAACCCATAAACACCGAGTGGTCTTTGCGAACGCCATCCTGCGCGGTACCGGTTTTTCCGCAAAGTTCGATACCCGGTATCTGGCCGCCCTTGGAGGTTCCCTCCAGCACCGACAGCTCCATACCACGGATACAGACATCGTAAAAACGCTTGTCGATGGCGGTAGTGTGCACCATTTTGTATTTCTCGGGGATCGGTTCGTCCTCAATGCTCTTCACCATATGCGGGGTAATCCAGTGTCCGCGGTTGGCCACCGTTGCACAAAGGTTGGCAATCTGCATAGCCGTAGCCACCACTTCGCCCTGTCCGATAGAGATAGAGACCACATTGAGCGAACGCCAGCGCCCTTTACCGTGAATACGGTCGTAAGCCTTGGTGGTAGGGATACTTCCGCTGTTTTCGTGCGGCAAATCCACTCCCAACTTCTTACCAAAACCAAAAGTCATAATATCGGCGCGCCAGGTATTGAAGGCTTCGGTAATATTTTTGTACTTGCTGTTGTCGAGCATGGCACGCAACCCGGCACAGAAATAGGCATTACACGAAATGGCAATTGCATGATACAGATCCAACGGCGAGGGGTGCGCGTGACATCCGAGATGGAAACGACCCACCGTATATCCCCGGTGACAGGCATAACGCGTGTCACTGGTAATAATTCCGTTTTGTTGCAGCACCAGCGCGTTGGCCACTTTGAAGGTAGAACCCGGCGGGTAACGCGCCATTACCGTACGGTCGAGCAACGGTTTATTGGGATTGGAGTTCAACTCCTTGAACATAGCCGAGCGTTGACGACCCACCATCAATTTAGGGTCGTAAGTAGGCGACGACACCGCAGCCAGAATTTCGCCGGTAGAGGGATCGATAGCGACAATACTACCCCGCTTGCCGTTCATCAACCGCTCGCCGAGCATTTGCAAATCGATATCGAGACCCAGCTTCAGGGTTTTACCCGAAACCGGCTCTTCGTCGTAAGCGCCGTTGGCATAACGTCCTTTGATGCGGCCACGCGAATCGCGCAACATAATCTGCACCCCTTTCTCGCCGCGCAGCTCCTTCTCATAACTCTTTTCCAGACCGGTAATGCCGATGTAATCGCCCATCTTGTAGTAATCGTCGTTTTCGATGGTGTTGCGCGACACCTCGCCGATAGAGCCCAGGGCATGAGCTGCCGCGTTGTAGGCATAATCGCGAATGGTGCGTTGCTGAATACTAAAACCGGGAAAACGATACAGCTTTTCCATCAGGCGGGCATAATCGTCGGGCAACAGCTGATTGATAAACACCTGTGGGGTAAAGGGCGAGTAGTTGTGGTTGATCTTTTTGTCCTTGATCTCCTCCATCCGGTCGACGAACTCCTCTTTGGTCATGCCTATGGTGTTGCAAAAATCGGCCGTATCGAGCGCAGCCACCTCTTTCATCACAACCATCACGTCGTACGATGGTCGGTTATAGACCAGCAATTTACCGTTACGGTCGTAAATCAATCCGCGTGGGGGAAAAATAGTACGTTTGAGGAAAGCATTTCCTTCGGCCGACTCTTTGTACGACTCGGTGAAAACCTGAAGGAAAAGAAGACGCGCAATAAAGATCAGAATGATCAATGCTATCAGGCCACCGACAACGTATTTTCGGTTTTGCAGCTCATCGTTGATCATGCCTATTTGAATTTTTGAGTACTCAACACCAATAACAGGGTAACGACAGAGTTCACACCTGTTTTAAGAAGTACCAACCAGTAATGTTGAAAAGAGAATGCTTCGAGCGTAAACAAAACGAGATGCAGCGTCACGATCATACAGATGACGTACTTCAGAAAGATGGGCAATCCCATCACCTTTACCGAAGGTTCATAATCGGCATACATATCTTTGGGGACGAACAGCAGCAGCAAATCTTTCCGGATAAATGCCACAAAAACCGTCGCGCAGGCATACATCCCGGGCGTATTGGAAAAGATGTCGATCAATCCGCCCATCAGAAAGGCCAGCAACAGCGAAACCGAACGGTTTACCCCGGTAGGCAGCGATATGACAAACAAGATAAAGATCATCGGGTTGACATACCCGAGGAACCGGATATTATTAAAAATCAGCACCTGCAAAAGTACAAGTACGACAAAACGGATCGTATGTTTCAACACCAGACTCGTACTCATTGATCTTCCTCCTTCTGCACTTCGCGCAACTCTTCTCTGTACTTAAACTTCACCACTTTTACATACGAAAGCGTACGGAACACAGCGGCTGTACGCGCTTCGATAGCGTAGTAACTCTTGTTTTCGGGGGTAGAGCATCGGGAGACATATCCCACCGGAATACCTTCGGGGAAGATAGACGAAAACCCGCTGGTCACCAACGTGTCGCGCAGGTGGATCACCGCATGACGCGGCACCTCTTCCATCTGCACATAATCGGGATCGATGCCGTCCCAAACCAAAACGCCGAAATCGCCGGAGCGCTTCGACTTACAACTGACGCGTGATTTGGAATTGAGAATGGGAATAACCGTAGCATAATGAGCGGTAACGGCACTTACAATGCCAACCACACCCTGATTGTTGATAACCCCCATCTCCGGTTCGATACCATCCAGACGACCCTTGTTGAGCGTAATGGAATTGTTCAGTTTATTGATACTATTGCTGATTACTTTAGCCGCGATAAACTGATACTCCTTGTCGGCTACCACCAAAGGATGCCTGCCGGTAGTGTCGGTAAGCTGGGAAAGTTCGGCTTCGAGCCTCACCACCCTGTTTTTAAGCTGATTGTTCTCGTCGGACAACTGACGGTTGGCTTCCGACAACCCGAAATATTCCACCACCGAATTGGCAGCGGAATAGACCGAGGCGGAAATATAGTTGCTCGACGATAAAAAAGAGGCACGTTGAAAACTGTTTTGATTTACAACGAAGACAAAAGAGACTGCCTCCAGCAATACGAAGAGGAAATAAACCCCATAGCGCATCAAAAATCGCAACAGTTGTTCCATGCCTGACTTTTATTGTTGCTCTCTATCGCAACAAGAACGAGAAACGGTTTACATTCTTCAAAGCGACACCCGTACCACGCGCTACGGCATGGAGAGGATCATCGGCAATGTGGAATGGAATATTCATTTTATTGGCCAAACGTTTATCAAGGCCTTTCAACAAGGCACCGCCACCTGCGAGGTAGATACCATTGTTCACAATATCGGCGTAAAGTTCAGGAGGTGTTTGTTCCAAAGCGCTCAACACGGCCGTTTCTATTTTCGAAATGGTTTTATCGAGAGCATGGGCAATTTCCTGATACGAGATAGGTACCTCCATCGGAAGAGCCGTCATACGGTTCGGACCGCGCACGATGAAATCTTCGGGAGCATCGTCTAACGAAGTCAATGCAGCGCCCACATTCATCTTAATCATTTCGGCAGTGCGTTCGCCAACCTTCATATTGTGCTGACGACCCATGTATTCTACAATATCATCGGTCAAATCGTCACCGGCAATACGGATCGATTTGTTGGTTACGATACCACCCAGCGAAATCACCGCAATTTCGGTTGTACCACCTCCGATATCTACTACCATGTTTCCTTCCGGAGCTTCAACATCGAGGCCGATACCGATAGCGGCAGCCATCGGTTCGTAAATCATATATACTTCACGTCCGCCGGCATGTTCCGAAGAGTCGCGCACAGCACGAATCTCTACTTCGGTACTACCCGAAGGAATACAAACCACCATCTTCAGCGAAGGGGTGAAGAAAGTCTTTTGTGTCTGCAGCATCTTAATCATGCCGCGAATCATCAGTTCGGCTGCATAGAAGTCGGCAATCACACCGTCGCGTAAAGGACGCACAGTCCGAATGTCTTCGTGTACCTTTCCCTGCATCTGACGGGCACGTTCACCCACAGCAATCAGTTTGTCGGTACGACGATCGAGGGCAACCACCGAAGGCTGGTCCACAACGATCTTGTCGTTATGAATGATAATCGTATTGGCCGTTCCCAGGTCAATAGCGATCTCTTGTGTCAATGAAAATAATCCCATTATTCAGTTGGTTATGAATGAATTTTTATTTTAGTCGGAGAAAAGAGCTAAAGCAACCACATGTCTTTGTTCTTTACTCTTTACTCTTTGTTCTTTTTATCAATGTTTGAAGTGACGGAACCCGGTCATTACCATTGACTGACCGTTTGCATCACACGCCTCTACCGATTCGTTATCGCGGATAGAACCACCCGGATGAATCACGGCGGTAATACCTGCTTCGTGGGCAATCTGCACACAATCGGAGAAGGGGAAGAAAGCATCCGATGCCATCACTGCACCCTGCAACTCCATTTTGAAATTTTGTGCCTTTTCCACTGCCTGATTCAGTGCATCCACACGCGACGTCTGTCCCACGCCGCTTGCACACAACTGTTTGTTTTTGGCAAGCACAATAGAGTTCGATTTGGAGTGTTTCACCACTTTATTGGCAAACAGAAGGTCTTCCACTTCGGCTGATGTAGGCGTTTTTTTCGTCACCACCTTCAGGTCGGCTTCCGTTTCGATCTTCGTATCTTTATCCTGTACCAACACACCGTTCAGCACCGTGCGCGACTGCTTAACCGGCAGTTTGGCATCCTTCTGAACGAGAATGATACGGTTTTTCTTCTGTGTAAGAATTTCGAGCGCATCCACATCGTAATCGGGAGCAATAATCACCTCGAAGAAAATCTTGTTAATCTCTTCGGCAGTAGCCTTATCAATTACGGCATTGGTTACCAAAACGCCACCGAACGCCGAAACAGGATCACTTTCGAGAGCAGCTTTCCATGCATCGGTCACAGCAGGACGCGAAGCGATACCGCAGGCGTTATTGTGCTTGAGAATGGCAAACGTAACATCTTCGAAATCGTTTATCAGGTTAACTGCAGCATCGATATCGAGCAGGTTGTTGTACGAAATTTCTTTCCCCTGCAACTGTTCGAACATGGCATTGAAATCGCCGTAAAAGACCCCCTTCTGGTGCGGGTTTTCACCATAACGCAACACCTTGGCATTATCGTCGGCAGCGCGAAAATAGCTCCCGTCGTTTGCATCGAAATAGTTGAAAATAGCGCTATCGTAACCCGAAGAGACGGCAAAAGCCTCTTTGGCGAAGAATTTACGTTCTTTCAGCGTGGTAGAAGCACCGTTCTCTGTAATAACGTCCAACAGCGGCTGATATTGTGCCTGCGAAGCAACAATAATCACGTCGTTGAAGTTTTTAGCAGCGGCACGGATAAGCGAAATGCCACCTATATCTATCTTTTCGATAATATCCTGTTCGGGAGCTCCCGAAGCCACCGTTTGAGCGAAAGGATACAAATCGACAATTACCAAATCGATGGTCGGAATGTCGTACTGAGCCACCTGATCCAAATCGCCGGTTTCGTCGCGACGATAAAGAATACCTCCGAACACTTTCGGGTGTAATGTTTTTACACGACCACCGAAAATAGAGGGGTAACCAGTCAGATTTTCGACTGCTTCGCAGGGAATCCCCAGAGATTCGATAAAGGTTTGTGTACCTCCGGTGGAGATAAATGCTACACCCTGTGCATGTAATTCACGGATGATGACATCGAGCTTGTCTTTGTGATAAACTGATACAAAGGCTGTTTTAATGGATTTTCTTTCGCTCATCGGTTGAATTTTTAATGCTTGCAAATGTACAAAAATGTTTGGATATAACAGATGCGTTTTAAAGTTATTTTGGTGCCGTGTAAAGTTGTTTTAGGTCCAGTTTCAACAGGTCGGCACAAGGGCGCCGCTTTGCCCGGCTACCCTGTTTGTAATTACGGCGGTAGTGTTGTACTTTTGCATACAGAAAGAAGGCCCGTAAACTCCGATTGCAACACCATTTAAATGACTGATTTTTTAAGCATTAATTACACAATAGCCGAAATTTTAGGATATAAAATGAGCTTGGTGGAGCTGCTCGGAACCGTAACCGGCATACTGGCTGTGATTCTTGCTACCCAATCTAATATTTGGTCGTGGCCGGTAGGTATTGTCAATTTTGTACTTGCATTTATTCTCTATTACCAGGTAAACCTTTATAGCGACATGTTTCTCCAGGTCTATTATGTCATTACCGGGATATACGGATGGATATACTGGTACGGAATGAAAACGGAAGAGCAAACGCCAATAACAATATTAACAAACAGAGGACGGGTCATACATATCATATTAATGATAACTGGCACCATAGGAGTAGGTTATTTTATGAGTCATATCCACCTGCTAATGCCAAGACTATTTCCGGTACCTGCAGCCTATCCCTATCCCGATTCGTTTGTTGCCGTACTCAGCATTCTGGCAAACTGGATGCTGGCGCAACGCAAAATCGAGAACTGGATCGTATGGATCGTTGTAGATATTATTTGTACTGTTATGTACTGGCTGAAAGGCATTCAGTTCTTTTCGCTCGAATATCTGATTTTCACCCTGATGGCCGTTTACGGATTGATAAACTGGATAAAATTGTACCGAAACAAATTAGAAGACGAGACCTCACCCCAACCCCTCTCCCTGAGAGAGGGGCAATCTGTAAACAAAGAATAAAGAGTCAAGAATCAGCTTCCTCCCTTTTGGAGAGGACGAAAAGAGAGGTCTTACACACTAAACATTAAACAATAAATTCATGCAATTGAAAGATGTACTACAGAATCGCATCCTCATTCTCGACGGAGCAATGGGAACGATGATTCAACGCTATAAACTTACCGAAGAACAGTACCGGGGAGCACTTTTTGCCGGTGTTGCCATTCCTCAGAAGGGAAACAACGACCTGCTCTGCCTCACGCAACCGGACATCATTTCGGCAATACATCGTCAATACCTGGAGGCCGGTGCCGACATCATCGAGACCAACACCTTCAACGCGCAGGCTATCTCTATGGCCGATTACGGCATGGAAACGCAGGTACGCACCATCAATTTGGAAGGTGCCAAACTGGCGCGCCGTCTGGCCGATGAGTTTACGGCACAGAATCCCGAAAAGCCCCGTTTTGTGGCCGGTTCGGTTGGACCGACGAATAAGACAGCCTCCCTTTCACCCGATGTGAACAACCCCGCTTTCCGCAGCGTAACCTTCGACGACCTGACGGTTGCCTATCAGGAACAGATCGAAGCACTGCTCGAAGGTGGTGTGGATGCCATTTTTATCGAAACCATTTTCGATACGCTCAATGCCAAAGCCGCTATTCGTGCCGCGAACCTCGCAATGGAAAAGACTGGCATCAAAGCGGCGCTGATGCTTTCGGCAACCATAGCCGACAAGAGCGGGCGTACCCTTTCGGGACAGACCATCCGCGCTTTTCTGGCCTCCATCTCTCATGCCAACCTGCTTTCGGTAGGGCTCAACTGTTCGTTCGGTGCCCGCGATCTGAAACCGTACCTCGAAGAGTTGTCTGCTTTTGCACCCTGGTATGTGAGCGCGCACCCCAATGCCGGACTCCCCAACCGTTTCGGCGCTTACGACGAGACTCCGGAAATGATGGCCAAGCAGATCGAAGAATACCTCAACGAAGGATTAGTCAATATTATCGGCGGCTGCTGCGGCACCACCCCCGATCACATTGCAAAATATTATGCGCTGGTTGAAGGAAAAATGGTACGGAGACCGGCTGTTGAATCAACCAACACCCGCCTTTCGGGATTAGAATTACTGGAGATTACTCCGGAAAACAACTTCGTCAACATCGGGGAACGATGCAACGTGGCCGGATCGCGCAAGTTTTTGCGGTTGATTGCCGAGAAGAAATACGAAGAGGCGGTTAGCATTGCCCGCCAACAGGTGGAAGATGGCGCTCAAATCATAGACGTAAATATAGACGATGCCATGCTCGAAGCCAAAGAGGAGATGGTGACGTTCCTCAACTACCTGATGTCGGAACCGGATGCCGCCAAGCTTCCTATCATGATCGACTCCTCCAAATGGGAGGTGATTGAAGCCGGGTTGCAATGTCTGCAAGGCAAAGCGGTGGTCAACTCCATCAGTCTGAAAGAGGGAGAAGAGATCTTTCTGGATCATGCCCGCACCATTCGTCAATACGGAGCCGCTACCGTAGTGATGGCTTTCGACGAAAAGGGTCAGGCCGACACCTTCGAACGCCGCATCGAAATCTGCAAACGCGCCTACGATTTGTTAACCCAAAAGGCTGGCTTTCCACCTCAGGACATCATCTTCGACCCGAACATACTGGCTATCGCCACCGGCATCGAAGAGCACAACCGCTATGCCATCGATTTTATCCGCACTACCGAATGGATCAAACAAAATCTACCGTATGCCAAAGTGAGTGGCGGAGTGAGCAATCTCTCCTTCTCGTTCCGCGGTAACAATATGGTGCGTGAAGCGATGCACTCGGTGTTCCTCTATTATGCTATCCAGGCCGGAATGGACATGGGGATTGTCAACGCCGGCATGTTGCAGGTGTACGAATCGATCGACAAAGAGTTGCTCGAACGGGTGGAAGATGTGATCTTCGACCGCAGACCCGACTCTACCGAACGACTGATCGAGCTGGCCGAGAAGATCAAAGCCGACAGCAACAACGAAACCATCGAAAAGAAAGAGGACGAATGGCGCACCCGCTCGTTGCAGGAACGGCTCTCCTACTGCCTGATCAAAGGCATCGGTCAACACCTCGAAGAGGATTTGGCTGAAGCGTTAACCGTTTACGAAAATCCGTTGACCATCATAGAAGAACCGCTGATGGATGGGATGAACACTGTGGGCGATCTATTCGGACAGGGCAAAATGTTTTTGCCGCAGGTGGTAAAGACAGCCCGCACCATGAAACAGGCAGTCGCCATTTTGCAGCCGCACATCGAAGCGCATCAAAGCGGCCAAGTAGTTCAGAAAGCAGGTAAGATAGTGCTGGCAACGGTAAAAGGCGATGTGCACGACATCGGTAAAAACATTGTGGGCGTGATTATGGCCTGCAACAACTTTGAGGTAGTCGACCTGGGGGTGATGGTACCCACCGACCGCATCATTCAGGCAGCGATTGACGAAAAAGCGGATGTGATCGGTCTCAGCGGATTGATAACGCCTTCGCTGGAAGAGATGTGCCACGTAGCCGCTGCCATGCAAAAAGCGGGGCTCAACATTCCGTTGATGATTGGCGGTGCCACCACATCAAAAATACATACGGCCGTAAAGATAGCCCCCAACTACACCAACAACGTGGTGGTCTACTCGCGCGATGCTTCGCAGGGAGTCTCTTACCTCGGCAAATTAGTCAACAAACAAACCTACGCCGAATTTGCCGCCTTTATCCGAGACGAACAGGAGAGAATGGTAGCTAAAGAGGTCAAAACACCGGTTCTGCCGTTGGCCGAAGCAAAGAAAAACGCACTCAATATCGACTGGAGCGACTTCACGCCGTTGCGTCCGGCGCAATTCGACCGCCAAACGCTCGATATCTCCATCGACACGCTGTTTCCGTATATCGACTGGCGTTTCTTCTTCAAGGCATGGCGTATCACCGGCAACTATCCCGGCATCGAAAACATTCACGAATGCCCTTCGTGCGAACAATCGTGGATCAATAGTTTTCCGGCCGAAAAGCAGGAAAAGGCCCGCGAAGCGCTGAAACTGTTCCGCGACGCTACCCGTCTGCTCAACATGCTCAACACGAAAGGGGTGGTTGCAAAGTCCGTACTATCGTTCTACGAAGCCAACGCAACCGACAACCGCGATGCGTTGGTCGTACACAATAACGGGGAGACAACCGTTCTACCGGTGTTGCGTCAGCAAGCAGTAAAACCGGACGGAAATAATCTCTCACTGGCCGATTTTCTGCTGCCCGAAAAGGAGAACCGCACCGACTATCTCGGAGCTTTTGCCACATCGGTTGCCGGAGCTGAAGAGATCGCCAAAGAGTATGCCGCGCAAAATGACGATTACTCCGCATTGTTGATTCAGTCCATTTCCGACCGTATAGCCGAAGCAGCTGCCGAGTGGTTGCACTTGCAGGTTCGTTGTCATTTCTGGGGATATGCCGAAAATGAGGCGTTGAGCAAAGAAGAGATTTTGAAAGAGCATTATCGGGGAATCCGTCCGGCGGTGGGCTACCCTTCCCTGCCCGATCTTTCGCTCATCTTCGACCTCAACAAACTGTTGAATCTCTCCGAAATCGGCATTTCGCTTACCGAAAACGGAGCCATGAAACCCAACGCATCGGTTTGCGGTCTGCTCTTTGCACATCCGCAATCGAGCTATTTTATGATCGGCAAGATTGACGATGAACAACGAAAACATTACGCTGCACAGCGGGGTATTACCACCGAAGAGTCGACAAAATGGTTACCCCGTTAACTGTCAGTGTTTTTTTGAAACGCTAAAAAAGCTTGTCCGGGCCAACGAAACCGCCCGATTGCTTGTTGATACAAAAGGAAAGCACTATTTTTGTCACGCTTTAAATGTTAACTCTCTTGAATTATAACCGAATGACGATTGGGAACAAGCGTTAGCCCTGTCATTTTACTATTAAACTATTGATTATGCTTAAGAAGATTTTATCTGTATCTGGAAAACCGGGTCTGTTCAAACTGATTTCTCAAGGAAAAAACATGATGATTATAGAATCGTTGGTCGACAAAAAAAGATGTCCGGCGCTGGCTCACGATCGGGTGGTTTCATTGGGCGATATTTCCATTTATACAGAAACGGAAGAGATGCCGCTCAGCGCTGTTTTTGCCAACATAAAAGAGAAAGAGGCCGGAAATAAGGCATCTATCGATCCGAAAGCCGATGGAAATGCCTTACGTGCCTATTTTGGCGAAGTGGTTCCCGATTTCGACAAAGAACGGGTACACACCTCTGACATTAAAAAAATTATCATCTGGTACAACCTTTTGATAGATAACGGACTGACTGAATTTTCAGAAACAGCTGCCGAAGAAAAGGAAGAAGAAAAAGCTACCGAGGCATAACATACGTTGCTAAAAAACAGAGAGCGCTTTGTCAGACCGACAAAGCGCTCTCTGCTTTTTATATTCAAGACAAATGCCCGAAAACAGGATGTAACGATACCGGATATGTTATTCGTAACGGATAGCCGAGGCAGGATTAATTTTTGTGATAAGATAAGACGGTGCGACCAGAATAAAGGTGGACAACACAAACACACCCAGATTCAGCAACAGGATGGACGGAACAGTGAGCAGAATGGGAACCGACGAAACATAATAGTTGGAAGCATCGAGAGGTATCAGACCCGTATATTTCTGAACCAGACAGAAAGTCAGGCCGATGAAATTTCCCCAGAACATCCCTTTGCCGATAAGGAAGCAGGAGTGGTAAAGAAAAATCTTACGTACCGTCCAGTTCGTGGTGCCCAATGCTTTCAGAATCCCGATCATATTCGTGCGCTCGAGGATTAAAATCAACAAGCCGGAAATCATCACAAACCCTGATACCGCCATCATCAACCCCAAAATCACCCAGACATTCATATCGAACAATCCGAGCCAGGCAAACAGTTGCGGATTGATATCTTTTATCGTCTGCGAGTAGTAGGGAGCACCATTTTCGTCAAAACGGTTGGCAACCTTTCCGTACACCTTCTCGCCCATGCTATCCAGTTGATTAAAGTCGTTGATAACGATTTCCATCCCGCTGACCTCCTTCGGTTGCCAGTCGTTAAGACGCTGTACCGCCCGCATATCGGCCAGAATAAACAATTTATCGTACTGTCCGAAATTGGTCGAATAGATACCCGACACGACAAATTTCTTCGCTTTTATCCGGTCCTGAATAAAATAGGCGATAAATCCGTCGTGCAGCTTCAAATGAAGTATATCGGCAATCTTCTTCGAGATCACCACCTGATTGGAGGGCGCCGTATCGTTCATGCTCAACGGTTTTCCCTCCACCATGTTCTGCGTAAAGAATTGCCAGTCGAACTGGCGATCGACCCCTTTAAACACAACGCCCTGAAAGTCGTTTTCCGTCTTGATAATTCCCGCTTTGGTGGCAAATTTCTGCAGATGCTTTACACCCGGCACTCCGGCCAAAGCCCGGGTCATCGAATCGGAAATCAGCAGCGGACGCATCTCATACGTCGAATTGTTGTCGAAGCGTGTGATTTGGATATGCGAACCGAAGCCGACCACTTTATTACGTACCTCCTGCTTGAAACCCATCACAATGGCCACCGTGATAATCATGACGGCAAGTCCGATGGCGATTCCCCACATGGCAATACGCACCGCAGGTTTCGACACCCGCAGCTTGCTATCACCTCCGAAATGAATTCGTTTCGCTATAAAAAAGGGGAAATTCACAATCGCTATTTTAGTTAAATGAGGTCGTCACCCAAAGTGACGACCTCATTATTTTATTTCAGGTTTCTAAAAAAGGTAAGTTCACCGGTATACAATCAACAACTATGAATTATTAATTGTTAATTATTAATTTCTAAATTATATCGTTCGTCCAGGATAAACCTCCAGCGCTTTGCGCAGCACCAGCAGCGCTTTGGCCAGCTCTTCTTTCTTCAGCACATATGCCAGACGCACTTCGTTACGTCCAACTCCTTTGTTCGTATAAAAGCCCGAAGCCGGAGCCATCATTACGGTCTGACCTTCATATTCAAACGTCGACAGAAGCCATTCGCAAAATTTATCCGAATCGTCGATCGGCAAACGAGCCACGGTATAGAATGCCCCCATCGGGATAGGCGAATAAACACCCGGGATACGGTTCAGCTCGTCGATCATAAATTTACGACGCTCCACATATTCGTTATAGACATCGAGCATATACTCCTCCGAAGCATCCATCGAAGCCTCCGCCAGAATCTGACCGATGAGCGGCGGACTCAAACGAGCCTGACAAAACTTCATCGCGCTCTTCTTCACTTCCGGGTTTTTGGTAACCAACGCCCCGACGCGAATACCGCATTCGCTATAACGTTTCGATACCGAATCGATCAGCACCACATTATTCTCAATTCCTTTCAAATGAAATGCCGAGATGTAGGGCGCACCCGTATAACAAAACTCACGGTACACTTCATCGGAAAAGAGGAACAGATCGTGCTTCTTTACAATATCGCGAATGTGATTGAGCTCTTTTTGGGTATAGAGATAGCCGGTAGGATTGTTGGGATTACAAATCATAATTCCCTTGGTACGCGGCGTAATCAACTCTTCAAACTGTTCGACCGGCGGCAGGCAAAAGCCCTCGTCGATTGACGACACCACCGGGCGCACAATAGCGCCACTACCGATGGCAAACGCGGTATAGTTGGCATAGGCCGGTTCGGGCACAATAATTTCGTCATCCGGATCGAGACACGACAAAAAGGAGATATTCACCGCTTCCGAACCACCGGTGGTGATGATAATATCTTCGACAGAGACGTTAATTTTATACTTCGCGTAATATTTCACCAGCTTCTCGCGCAGACTCAGCAAGCCGTCACTGGGTGAATATTCAAAAATTTTCAGATCGATATCCTTCAACGCGTCAAGCGCGACTTGTGGTGTGGGAAGATCGGGCTGACCGATGTTGAGATGAAACACCTTGATGCCGCGAGCCTTTGCTTTATCGGCCAAAGGCACCAGTTTACGAATAGGCGATTGAGGCATTGCAAAGCCCCGTCCCGAGATTTTTGGCATGTGCGAATTTTTGTTTGAATTAGATTTAACCGCATTTAGGCGGATTTACATTTTGAATTGAACCCGAATGATTACAAATCATGTACAACCAACAACGAACAGTTCTCATCTCATCATCACACATTCCCCGGCTACCGCATCGGCTGGTTACTATCTGTCAATTTTCGATTTATAGGCCCTGTCCATCTGACGTTTATCTTCTTTCTCTTTCAACGTCTGACGTTTATCATAACTCTTCTTGCCGTGAGCCACAGCTATCTCCAGTTTAGCCAATCCTTTCTCGTTGACGAACAACTTAGTAGGAATAATAGTCAAACCGGTCTCTTTGGTGGCGCGTACCAGTTTTGCCAGTTCGCGCTTGGTTACCAGCAGCTTTCTATCCCGGCGGGATTCATGATTGGCATAGGTACCGAACGAATATTCGGCAATATGCATATTCTTCACCCACAGTTCCCCGTTGATAAACAGACAATAGGAATCGGACAAACCGGCTTTTCCTTCACGAATGGCTTTGATTTCGGTACCGAACAACTGAATGCCGGCGACCAAAAAGTCGGACAACTCGTAATCAAAAAAAGCGCGCCTGTTTTTTACGTTGATATTGGAGGATTTATGCATACTCAAAGATAAGGAACTTTTACTGAAGATTGGGCATCATGCCCCGGAGAAGTCCGTACAATACGACCGGCACGATCATCATAAAAAATGTCATGCCAATAACAAACACGCCCCTATCTTCGACTTTGAGGTTAAATACCACTTCGGCAGCAACCCAAAGCAAAAAAGCAGTATATAAATAAAAGATCCAGAGGAAGAAGAAACTGGGTAAAATGGCCGTAGCGATAAACAACAAAAAGACCAAAACCAGTCCGTAACCGATCACGATAGCCGATTGCTCTTTGGTAGGAGTAATGGCATATCTTTTCTGCATTAAAATTTTCAAAACATACTGAAGAATATAGAATGCGGCAAAAAGAGAACCGAAAGAGACCAAACCGTGAACAATAAGAACATGAATAGGATAAGCCGGATGCCTGTGAAAAATTGCTTCCTGAAGTATTTTAAGCACAGATGCCGCACCCATCAAAGGATAGCAAAACTGTTTCAATATCTGTTTGTTAGAGAATCCCTCCTTAACAAATTGAGGCCAGGCCACTTCAGGTTTGGTGAGCAATAAAACAATTTTTCTGATAATTTCCTTATACATAATTCTTCATCCTATTTTATCCCTGCAAAAGTAGAACATTCGCTTTAAAAAGCCAAATTCAAATTTTGCAAAAAAGAGGACGGTATCTTACTCCGACTTGCAAAAATACCAAAAAGGCCTTCCCTACTTTCAAAAATAAAGCATATCTTTGTCTGCAATTAAGAGAAAACATACACATTCGCTGCATTCTTCATAGTATCAGATATCTATGAAGATGCTTTGTTGTGTAAACAGACTAAGCTACTGTAAACATCTCACGAGGGGCTTGCCTGGGAATTTCCATCTGCTGTTTTTAACGTATAATTCCATCGTAAGGCGTTCCTCAGTGTAAAAACATCTATCATCGAATGATACAAGAACAACTATTTTCGGGTCTGCCCTATAAAGTTGCAGATATTGCACTGGCAGACTTTGGCCGTAAAGAAATTATACTTGCCGAAAAAGAGATGCCGGGCTTGATGGCATTACGCGCAAAATATGGCAAACAAAAACCGCTGAAAGGAGCCCGTATCATGGGTTCGCTGCATATGACCATCCAAACTGCCGTGTTAATCGAAACGCTGGTGGAACTGGGTGCCGAAGTACGTTGGGCAAGCTGTAATATCTATTCTACGCAGGATCATGCTGCCGCTGCCATAGCCGCTGCCGGAGTTCCGGTATTTGCATGGAAAGGCGAAACGCTGGCCGAGTACTGGTGGTGTACCCTCCAGGCACTCTTGTTTGAAGGCAACAAAGGTCCGAATGTGATTGTGGACGATGGCGGAGATGCCACCATGATGATTCACGTAGGTAACGATGCCGAAAAAGAGGCTTCCATCCTCGATAAAGTTGCCGGTGGTGAAGACGAACGCGAACTCTACTCCATATTAAAAGAGGTGTTGAAAAAAGACGCTTCGCTCTGGACCCGCATGGTTCCCGAAATTCGTGGCGTATCGGAAGAGACCACAACCGGTGTACATCGTCTCTATCAAATGCTCGAAGAGGGCAAATTGTTGTTCCCTGCTTTCAACGTAAACGACTCGGTTACCAAATCGAAGTTCGACAATCTCTACGGTTGCCGCGAATCGTTGGCCGATGGCATCAAACGTGCCACCGACATCATGATCGCAGGCAAAGTGGTTGTTGTTTGCGGATATGGCGACGTGGGCAAAGGATGTTCACACTCCATGCGCTCGTACGGTGCCCGCGTACTCGTTACCGAAATCGACCCGATCTGCGCCTTGCAGGCTGCCATGGAAGGTTTTGAAGTAACCACCGTTGAAGAGGCGCTTGCCGAAGGGGATATTTATGTTACGACCACCGGTAACCGCGACATTATCCGCATCGAACACATCGAAAAGATGAAGAGCGCAGCTATCATCTGCAATATCGGCCACTTCGACAACGAAATTCAGGTCGACAAACTGAAAACATTCCCGGGCATCCGTCACGAAAATATAAAACCGCAGGTAGATAAATATATCTTCCCCGACGGACATGACATACTATTGTTGGCCGATGGCCGTTTAGTAAACCTGGGTTGCGCAACCGGTCACCCTTCGTTTGTGATGAGTAACTCGTTTACAAACCAGACGCTGGCTCAGATCGAACTCTTCACCAACAAATACGACGTAAACGTTTACCGCTTACCGAAAAAGCTCGACGAAGAGGTTGCCCGCCTGCATCTCGAAAAAATCGGTGTCAAACTGACCCGACTCACACCCGAACAGGCAAGCTACATTGGGGTAGCGCAAGATGGTCCGTTCAAACCGGAACACTACAGATATTAATCAATTAATAATGAACAATTAATAATTAATAACGGAGTTGGAGTCGCCATCAAGCGCAGCAGTTCATTATTAATTATTGATTATTAATTCAACAAATATGTTCAGTCACCTTTGCAACACCATTTTCAAAGCTGCAATCGACCAATATCATGTTACCGATCATGTGGACACGCCCATAAGCAATCCGTATGAAGTAAAGACCATTGAATTTTACCTTTTTCTGAAGAACTGGATCGATACGGTACAATGGCATTTGGAAGACATTATCCGCAATCCGGAAATTGATCCGGTAGAAGCGCTCCAAATCAAACGTCGCATTGACAAATCGAATCAGGACAGGACCGATTTGGTGGAGTTGATCGACAGCTATTTTTTAGATAAATACAAAGGGGTGGCTAAAATGGATGGTGCCTCTATCAACACGGAAAGTCCGGCATGGGCCATCGACCGGTTGTCGATTCTGGCGCTCAAGATTTATCACATGCAACAAGAAGCCGATCGTAAAGAGGCTTCGGATGCACACCGTGCCGAATGTAAAAAGAAGCTCGATATATTACTCGAACAGCAGGTGGATCTTTCGTCGGCCATCGACCTGTTGCTTAGCGACATTGAAGCCGGACGCAAATGGATGAAAGTGTACAAACAAATGAAAATGTATAACGATCCGGCGTTGAATCCGGTGCTGTACGCTAAATAAATTTTGTTTGTAATTTCCTATCGAACAGGAATTAGTGTCTGTCTAACCAAAATCAAAAGTTAGGAGTTCCGTGAATATACTTGTTACACGCTTATCGGCATTAGGAGATGTAGCGATGATGATCCCGGTGGTCAGTTCTATTGCGCTACGATACCCCGAGCATCATTTCACGGTGGTTTCTATGCCCTTGGTAGCTCCACTGCTGAAAGGACATGCAAATATCGATTTTGTTGCCTTCGAAAAGCGTGGTACGCATAAAGGATTCAAGGGAATTTTCAAACTATTCCGCCAATTGCGCAAAATGCGCCACTTTGATTATGTGGTTGACCTGCACGATGTCTTACGAACCAAAATACTGGGTTCGCTTTTTCGTGTAACGGGCACAAAACTGCTTGTTATTGATAAAGGCCGGGCAGAAAAAAAAGAGTTGATAGAAAAGGGTCACCTTCAATCCGTTCAACTTACCTCATCGATCGAACGCTACCGGGTTGTATTCTCGTTGTTAGGACTCACTATCGGATCTGTCAATGGTGGTTTACCTTTTGAAACACTAACATCCAGAGAACCGATTTACGCAACTTTCGGCACAAAAAACGGTAAGTGGATCGGCATTGCTCCGTTTTCGCAACACATCGGAAAACAATTGCCGTTCAGCAAAATAGAAACCATCATCGACTATTTTTCCCGGCAAGACGACATCCGTATTTTTTTGTTCGGAGCCGGAGAAAAAGAGCGACAATTAATAGACGACTGGATACAAAAATATCCGAAAACGGAATCGGTTGTAGACAAACTGCCATTCGACACCGAACTGTTGCTGATGAAAGAACTGGACGTAATGCTCACCATGGATTCGGGAAATATGCACCTCGCCTCGCTGGTCGGTACGCCGGTAATATCCGTTTGGGGTGCGACACATCCCTACGCAGGGTTTTATGGAATGAATCAACCCGAACACAATGCCGTTCAGCTACCGTTAGCTTGCCGGCCATGTTCCATTTTCGGGAATGTTCCGTGCAAATTCGGCACCTATGAGTGCCTCAATGCAATAGAGAGTAAAGATATTGTTGAAAAAATGGCAGGTTATTTGTAAGTTGTTATTTTCAATCACTTAAACGCATAGTTGGCAAGACAAATTTGAATTCGCAAATCAATTAGATATATGGGAAAGATTATTGCTTTAGCAAACCAAAAAGGAGGTGTTGGCAAAACCACCACAGCTATAAATCTGGCTGCATCGTTAGCGTCGCTGGGAAAGAAAGTTCTTCTTGTCGATGCCGACCCGCAAGCCAATGCCTCATCCGGTTTAGGAGTAGATGTGCGCGAAGTAAAGAAAAGTATTTACGAATGTCTGGTAGAAGAGATTCAACCTAAGGAGGCGATTCTCCCGACTGAATTAGACAATCTTTCTATTATTCCCTCTCACATAGACTTAGTTGGTGCCGAAATTGAGATGCTTGAAATCGAACACCGGGAAAAGATTATGCGACGCATGTTGCAACCGATGAAAGGTGATTACGACTATATTTTGATTGACTGCCTGCCTTCGCTCGGTTTGATAACCGTCAATGCGCTGACGGCCTCCGACGTAGTCATTATTCCGGTACAGTGCGAATATTTTGCACTCGAAGGAATCAGCAAGCTGCTCAATACTATTAAGATAATCAAGACAAAACTCAATCCCGAACTGGCCATTGAAGGATTTTTGCTGACCATGTACGACAATCGGTTGCGTTTAGCCAATCAGGTCTACAACGAAGTGCAAAAACACTTCGGCGATTTGGTTTTCAAAGCCGTCATTCAACGAAATGTCAAACTCAGTGAAGCGCCCAGCCATGGCAAACCCGTTTTGCTGTACGACAGAGAATCGAAAGGGTCTCAAAACTACCTTGACCTGGCCAAAGAACTTATTGCCAGAGAAGAAACCGAAGAGTAATTTTGTTTCTACCATTTTTTACCAGCAAACCGAACGACCTTATACAAGAACGATATGGTACAAAAACATGCACTCGGACGCGGCCTTGGCGCTCTCATTGATATAGAACCTATCAGCACAGCTGGATCATCGTCTATCAACGAAATAGAGATTACCAAGATACATCCGAATCCCAACCAGCCAAGAACTTTTTTCGACGAAGAAGCGCTATCCGAATTATCGGCATCTATCAGGGAAATCGGTATTATTCAACCGATCACATTGAGAGAGGTTAACGAGAATAATTATCAGATTATTGCGGGCGAACGTCGTTACCGCGCATCGAAAATGGCGGGTCTCACCACCATTCCGGCATATGTCAAGAAGGCGGAAGATGATCTGGTGATGGAAATGGCGCTGATCGAGAATCTTCAGCGTGAAGACCTGAATGCCATAGAAGTTGCCCTCACCTTTCATCGCTTGCTCGAAGAATATAAGATGACTCAGGAACGACTGAGTGAACGGGTTGGCAAAAAGCGTGCTACCATTTCCAACTATTTACGTTTGCTTCGGTTACCGGCCGAAATACAGATGGGAATCAAGAACAAGCAAATAGACATGGGACATGCCAAGGCGCTGATAACCATCGAAAATCCTGCAAAACAAATTTCGATTTACGAAGAGATATTAGCTAATCACCTTTCGGTAAGAAAAGTGGAAGAGATGGTACGGGCAAACGAAGAGACATCATCGCCGGTATCGGAAACAATACCCGCAAAGAAAGCCACGACCACCCCGGCAGAACACGCCCTGATTCAGAACCGTCTGTCAGAGCGTCTACAGTCGAAAGTACAGTTTTCTTGCAACGACAAAGGAAAAGGTAAAATCACCATTAACTTCAGTTCCGATGCCGAACTGGAGCGATTAATGGATCTTTTCGATAAATTGAGTTGACCGAACAAAACAGAACAATTTTGAGACAGCTATTGCTCATACTGTTGGCGTGCTTTTTAACAATAAACGTCCATGCTCTTTCCCTGAATGATTCGACAAAAGTGGTAAGAGATACCATTGCGTTTTCGTTATCGGATCATAAAACCGTAAAGAAGGCCGTCGCCGACACACTACATCAAACCATATTCAAGCCCAATCCTTCGCGTGCCGTTTGGTTGGGCGCGCTTGTGCCAGGTTTGGGCCAGATTTACAACAGAAAATACTGGAAATTGCCCTTGTTATACGGAGGATTTGCCGGATTGATATATGCTATTTCGTGGAATGGAAAGATGTACAACGATTATAAAAATGCATATCTCGATATTACCGACAGCAACCCGAACACAACAAGCTATCTCCATTTTATACCACCCGGCCAACAACATTTATATTCTACGGCAGATCTGACCACGGCATTAAAAAACAAGGTAGATACCTATCGTCGTTACCGCGATTTAAGTGTGATTTGCGCTATTGGTCTATATGCCATCTCAATGGTCGATGCATATGTCGACGCTCAATTGGCCGATTTTGACGTATCGCCCGATCTGTCGATGAAAATAGCGCCCACATTGCTTAACAATAGTAATTTACAACAAGGAGGCTTAAATGCTTCATTAGGAATGAAACTGAAACTGAATTTTTAAAGCTGACAACATGCGTTTTTATTTCAACTGTTTAGTCGTGATACTGTTTGCCATGCAGCCGCTACACTCTTTTGCGACCGGAACCGCAACAAGTGTAACCGACTCTGCAACAAACAAAGCACCACAGTTGGAACCGCTTGTAATGCCACAGGGCTACGATATGAGTTTCAACGGACTACTGAACCAGTGGTACGAAAGAAAAAACATCAACACCTCATTTGTCAACGACAGCGTCATTCCCTATTTTTCCGACTCCATCATTATCGACCGGCTATCCAAGCTACCGACAATCATGGAGCTTCCTTTCAACGAACATGTTAGAAAGTGCATCGATTTTTACACCTCTCAGAAGCGCAGGCAGGTTTCCTACATGCTGGCCATGGGGCAATACTACATGCCCATTTTTGAAGATCAGCTTCTTGCCAATAAGCTTCCGGACGAACTGAAATATTTACCCATTATCGAATCGGCGCTCAACCCCACAGCCTATTCACGCGCCGGTGCCGGAGGTCTATGGCAATTGATGGTATCTACCGGACGAATTTACGGATTGGAGATCAACAGCCTGATAGATGAACGTATGGATCCATACAAAGCATCTGTGGCCGCAGCCCGGTATCTGAAAGATTTGTTTCGTATCTATGGCGACTGGAATTTGGTAATTGCGGCCTACAATTGCGGTCCCGGAAATGTCAACAAAGCCATCCGGCGTTCCGGCGGTAAACGCGATTACTGGCAAATCTATCCCTATTTGCCGAACGAAACCCGCAATTATGTTCCTATTTTCATTGCAGCCAACTATGTAATGAACTATTACAAGCAGCACAATTTGAATGTTGCTCCCGTGTGCCTGCCTATGAGCGACACCATTATGGTGAAAGAAAAGGTTCACCTGATGCAAATTGCCGACCTGATGAACCTTCCGATTGCCGAACTCCGTACGCTCAATCCGCAATACCGGCAAGACATTGTGCCCGGAAATTACAAACCGTGCGCCATTCGGCTGCCGTTAAATGCAGCCAGCTCTTTTCTTCAAAACAAAGACAAAATTGTAGCTTACAAAGCCGACGAGCTATTTACCAACCGGATACTGGTAGAGCCTTCCGAAGAACTTTATGTTGCAAAGAGCTCAAAAGCGAAGAAAAGCGCGCTTAAAAGTACCAAAACCAAAAAGAATCACGGTTCGTCCAAAAGCCGATCGGGTAAAAAATCGAAAAAGAGAAAACATTAAGGTTTTTACCTGTATTGATTCTCAAACATCATAATCACCATGGAACGACTTTACTACTCCATCAGCGAAGTGGCCGAACAACTGAACGTCAACGCCTCTTTGCTTCGTTTTTGGGAAAAAGAATTTCCACAACTTAAACCACGTAAAAACGGAAAAGGTACCCGCTTCTATACTCAGGATGACATTTTGCTCATCAAACAAATATTTCATTTGGTGCGCGAACAGAATCTTACTCTTGAAGGAGCCCGCCACCGCCTGAAAAACGACAAAGACAACGTAGCCAAAACACAAGATGTGGTTGAACGGCTCAAAAAAATACGTCTTGAGTTGCTAAATATCCGCAAACAGCTTGTTGCGTCCAACAAGCCTCAGGACTAACCCGACTTACATACCCGGCCACAGAATGCCGGCCTCTTTTCAACAATCCAATATCATGAGAAATAAACTATTCAGCGTTCTTCTTCTAACGACCTTCATCGGAGGAATCCTATATGCTCAATCCAATCCGCTTATTCCAATCGATTCGCATGTGCGAATCGGGCATCTCGAAAATGGTCTGACCTACTACATCCGACACAATGAAAAGCCCAAAGACCGGGCCGATTTCTATATCGTTCAAAAAGTAGGCGCAATTCTCGAAGAAGATAATCAAAACGGCCTGGCCCATTTTCTGGAACATATGTCCTTCAACGGGACGAAAAACTTCCCGGGCAAACAACTAATCAATTTTTTTGAAAAAAACGGCGTAAAATTCGGCGAAAACATCAATGCTTACACAGCTCTCGACGAAACAGTTTACAACCTATCGAACGTTCCGACGACACGTCAGGAGGTGATCGACAGTTCGCTGCTGGTGCTGCACGATTGGTCGAACTACCTCACGCTCGACGGGAAAGAGATTGATAACGAAAGAGGGGTGATACGCGAAGAGTGGAGAACGAGAGCCGGTGCCAACCGACGTATTTGGAAAGCTGCCAATTCTATTCTCTTTGCCGGATCGCAATATGCAAAACGCGATGTGATTGGCGACACGGCCATTATCAACCATTTTGCTTACAACACCCTTCGCGAATACTACAAAAAATGGTATCGTCCCGATCTTCAGGCAATCATTATCGTGGGCGATATCGATGTGGACAAGACTGAAGCTCTGGTAAAGCAACTATTCTCTTCCATTCCCAAGCCGGTAAACCCGGCAGAACGTATTTTATACACCGTTCCCGACAACGACCGGCCCATTGTTGCCCGCATCACCGATCCGGAAGCTTCCGATATTGGGTTTATGGTACAATATAAGCAAACTCCGTTGTCCGACGATGTCAGAAAATCGTTTATGGGCTATGTAATTGACATCGAAAATTCATTGATAAGTTGTATGCAGAACAGCCGTTTTCAGGAGATTACACAAAAAGCGGATGCACCCATTGCCTATGCCATTTCGCAATACGGCGACCTGATAAAGACCAAAGACGCTTTTCTTTACTACATGGTGCCGCGCGCAGGCAAAAACAGGGAAGCCATCTCGCTGTTGTTTTCCGAAATTGAAAAGACGAAACGATACGGTTTTAATACCGACGAACTGGAAAGAGCCAAGGCTGAAGTGCTCAAACAAATAGAACAGGCATATAACAACCGCGACAAACAAAACACATCCGCTTTTGTCCGCGAGTACACCAATAATTTCTTGAATCTCGAAGCAATTCCGGGCATCGAATGGGAGTACAAAACCCTGCAGGCTCTGCTTCCGAAGTTACCTCTTGAAGCTGTTAACAAACAGGTTCAGAGCTACATTTCGGATAAAAACTGTTTGATAACCGAGCAAGGACCGGAAAATGAAAAAGCCAGTCTGCTTTCTGAAAAAGAGATTCTCGCAATGATGGATAGCGTCAAAAGTACGTCTATCGAACAAAACAAGCAGGAAACAATCGACAAGCCGTTAGTTACCAATCCACCGAAAGCGGGAACAATAAAAAAGACCGTGCACAATAAAGCGTTGGATGCCGACGAATGGGTTCTGTCCAATGGCGTGAAGGTGGTAATCAAACCCACGAAATTGAAGCAAGATGAAATCCGGATGCTGGGAGTGGCTTACGGAGGCCTCTCGTTGATTGATAAAAACGAAGAGCTACCTTCTGCTTCGATTGCCGATAACATCATTACCAATAGCGGTCTGGGCGATTTCCCGCAAACCACATTAAACAAGCTGCTGGCGAGTAAAATTGCGGGGGTTTCTCCCGGTATTTCCGACTATCAGGAGACCTTTTCGGGCTATTCATCCGTCAAAGATTTCGAAACAATGATGCAAATGCTCTATCTCTATTTCACCGCACCCCGAAAAGACAGCGATGGCTACCAATCTTTTATCAATAATATTCGTACCAGCCTCATCAACGCGGCAAATGATCCCGACCAGGCATTCACCGACACGGTAACGACTGCGCTATACAGCAATTCGCCGCGCAAATTTCTGTTCAATCTGAAAGCGCTCGACAAAGTAAATCACGATGACGTAATGCGCCTTTACAAAGAGCTGTTTGCCAACCCCGCCAATTTCACCTTTTTCTTTGTCGGAAATGTGGAGCCGGAAAAAGTAAAACCGGCCATACTCGCCTATCTGGGCGGGCTGAAAACATCTAAGCAAACCGAAACATGGAAAGATCGCCAGATAAGATATCCGCAAGGCATTGTCGAGAAACAGTTTACCCACGAAATGAAAACGCCGAAAGCATCTAATTTCGTATTGTACAGCGATCGGATCGACTACTCGCTTAATAATTCATTATTGGCACAAGCGTTAGGCAATATTCTGGATATTCGTTACACGGCATCTATCCGTGAAAGCGAAGGTGCGTCGTATGGCGTTGGTGTAAAAGGAAGTATCGGTAAAATTCCGGTACCGATGGTCACCCTGTTTATGCAGTTCGACACCGACCCCAAAATGCAACCAAAGATGATTCGTCTCATACACGACGAACTGAAATCGATTGCTCAGAACGGACCGAAAGAAGAAGATCTCCAGAAGGTGAAAGAGAACCTCAAAAAACAACACAAAGAAAATACGGAAGAGAACAGCTGGTGGCTAAGTGCGCTGAATCACTACTATTTTTCCGATATCGATCTGGTCAACAATTTTGACAAGGCCATGGATACTATTTCAGGAGCAACTATCCAACAATTGGCCAAACGACTGGTAGAGAAACCAAACATGTTACAGGTTGTTATGACCTCGAAATAACAATCGAAACTTCTTTTTTACAGGCTTTATCCGGCTACAAATGTCGGGTAAAGCCTTTTTTATTGAAAAAAATAAGATTTTATTGTACCTTTATCATCCGAAACAGGGGTCCGATACGTCTAACATACAATTAAACATCCGACATGGTAGTGCAAAACGGCAGATTGCTCTCATTGCATCACCTTAACTTCCAAAATATAACACAATGAATGCACCATCTTCCATCCGCAAAATCAGCATGTTGGCACTCGTAGTCACCGGATTGCTGTTAAACTCATGCTATTACATCAACCGCCACAACGGTTCGGGTAATGTAACAAAAGTAGAACATTCTGCTTCAGGATTTAACAAATTGGATCTCAGCATTGTTTTCGATGCCGTCATTATTCCCTCTTCTTTCGAAAAGGTAATTGTAGAAACAGACGATAACCTGCAGCAAGAGGTACAAGTCAGTATGAACGACAGCACACTCGACATACATATGAAACACGACTCGAATATCGGCAGGCATTCGGCAGGCAAAATTTACATCTATACCAAAGGCATAAAATCTCTCACCAACAGTTCGGTAGGAAATTTAACCAACGAAGGCACTTTGACCGCCTCCGCTTTCACCATGAATAACAGCGCGGTAGGTACCTGCAATCTTAAAATAAAAGCACCGACAACAACAATAGACAACAGTGCGGTGGGAAAAACAAATCTTTATATCGAAGGTATCGCATTGAATTTTACAAACAGTGCGGTAGGAAAAACCATTTTAACGGGTTCCTGCACCGATGTTCATATCAACAATTCGGGAGTCGGCAAATTTGATGCCCAGAATTTCATCACTCAAACAATTCATATCGTCAACAGTGCGGTAGGAAGCACCGACATTACTGCCGACAAAGAGTTTTACATCGATAACTCCAGTGTAGGTAGTCTGGATGTATATGGCAAGGGCGTTATTAAAAAACTGAATGACAGCGGAATATCAAAAACACGCTTACACTGACAATCGAATCATACATTCCGTTTTTGCACGATTATCGAGCCAATAAGTACCAAATGCCATTTTCTGTACTTAATTTTGTACCGTATTACTCTATAGAATATTGTTTTTAACTCCGAACGTAATGAAAAAAAACATCGGTACCTTAGACAAAGGAATCCGGTTGGCCATCGCTCTCATCATTGTTATACTTGATATTAACGATGTCATTACCGGAACATTGGGTGATATTTTACTAATAGTGGCTATATTATTAGTTATCACCACCTTTATTGGCTCTTGTCCTTTGTACCTGCCATTTGGATGGAATTCAAACAAAAGGACTGAAGAATAATTCATTGTTGCAATAGAAACGAAGACAACAATTATTGATAAGAGGCTGTTTCAGACTAAAACTGAAACAGCCTCTCTTGTTACAATAAAACGGGATGCCGGGTTCCGGCAACACTCTCTTCATGTTCCAGTAGCCAGGCTTTACGCCACAAACCACCGGCATAACCGACCAGTTTATTGTCGGCTCCCACAACACGATGACAGGGGATGATGATCGCAATCGGATTGTTATTGTTGGCATTTCCGACAGCTCGTTGTGCCTGATGCGAACCTATCTGCCCGGCAATATATCCATAACTAACCTTTTGAGCAAAAGGAATTTTCTGCAGTGCTCCCCATACCTTTTGCTGAAACTGAGTTCCCTCAAACTGAATGGGAACCGAAAACTCAGTTCTCTTTCCTTCAAAGTACTCATGCAACTGATCGATGCACATGGATACCGGAATAGTCATATCTCCGGTTATGTAATAATCCTCCTGATTATCAAATTCCACGACCGTTACTACCGATGCATTGCCGCCTATGCGCAACGTACCGAGAGGTGTGTTCATTAACCGGATACAACTATTTTCAATCATTGAAATGAAGTGGATTACCGTTATGGGATTCATCAAAAACCCCATTATCGTAGACTAACTTACCATTTACGAACGTATGCGTAACACGGGCATGAAACGCCTGACCCTCAAAAGGAGACCAGCCGCATTTCGAAACAATATTATCGGTACCGACTTCCCACGGATAGGTAGGATTGACCAGTACCAGATCGGCATAATACCCTTTACGTACAAACCCTCGTTTCCGTATTTTAAATAAAGTGGCCGGAGCATAACACATCTTCTCCAACACTTTTTCGACAGAGAATTGTCCGTTACGGGCCAACTCAAGCATTGCCGGCAACGAATGTTGCACCATCGGTATACCAGATGCTGCCTGCAAACACCCTCCCTCCTTTTCCGACAACAAATGAGGCGCATGATCGGTAGCAATGGTATCCAGCCGATTGGTAATAATTGCCTGAATCAGCGCTTTTTTATCAGATTCCGCCTTGATTGCCGGATTACATTTTATCCTTGCTCCGAGTTTTTCATAATCGCGACTGTCGAACCATAGATAATGCACACATCCTTCGGCTGTAATCTGCTTTTCAGCAAGCGGTTTGCCCGGTTCAAACAGTGCCAGTTCATGCGCGGTACTGACATGCGCAATATGAAGACGCGTTTTATATTTCAAAGCCATTTCAACCGCAGCGGCTGTCGATTTGTAGCACGCCTCACCCGAACGTATCAAATAATGATTCGGAATTGGAATATCATCGCCAAACCGTGCTTTGTATGTTTCAATGTTACGCTGAATAATGTTCATATCTTCGCAGTGAGCCGTCAACATCAACGGTGATTCGGCAAATAGCCATTGTAAAAATGCTTTATCGTCCACCTGCATATTACCGGTCGATGCGCCTAAAAACACCTTTACACCAGGCACACGCTTGGGATCTGCATTTTTTATTTCCTCTTTGTTTTCATTGGTTGCCCCCAAATAGAACGCATAATTAGCAAGCGATTTTTCGGAAGCCAGTCGGTTTTTCGCTTCCCAAAGCTCCAGAGTGGTTGTCTGCGGCACCGTATTGGGCATATCGATAAATGAGGTAACGCCTCCGGCAACGGCAGCCCTGGATTCCGAATGCATATCGGCTTTCTGGGTTAAACCCGGTTCCCGAAAATGGACGTGGGTATCGATCACACCGGGTAATAGCCACAAATCGGAAGCATCGATTACGGTATTGTTTTGCAAAACTGGTTCGGGAACTTCTCCCTTAAAGATTTCAGCAATCAGTTCACCCTCTATGCGAAGAGATCCTCTGAAGGTGTTTTTTTCGGTAAAAATTTTAGCATTATGAACTAAGATTCCTTTCTGGCTCATTTCTGTCTCGTTATGTTGAGAATTAGTAATAAATAGCACATCTACTTGCCGCATTTTACTCAATAAAAGGCTAATACGACAAACACATCCTACAAAACAAAGGATACAGGGCAAATTTACAAAAACTTTCTGCGAACAGGCTCACTTCCGATGAAAAAATCAAAAAGTTTTTTAGCAAATAAAAAAACCGGACTATATGTACATACTATCCGGTTTTATAAACGCTATAAATAACACCCAAAAACTCTAAGCCAGATTATTTGTTATGCGAAATCAGAAGCAGAACTTCTATGATTTGCATCAATCATTCATTGCTACATAGCTGCTGATCTTCGCTGGTTCAGCATCTCTGAATTTTCCTTCACTTTTTGATCCGACAAAGGATAAAATAACATGCCGACAAAGGCTAAGACACAACATACAGCAGGCAACAAACTAATCATGATATGTTCACCCAAAAGCGTTTGCGGACTTTGTTGTAAGGCTTCGGGAGCATAATTAAAAACAGCAAGAATCCATCCGCTAAGCGCAGAACCCAGTGCCCATCCGAGCTTTTGTGACATGGACGATGACGAAAAGATCAGTCCGGTAGCACGACGACCGGTAAGCAACTCCTGATGATCGACAATATCGGCAAACATCGACCATAGTAACGGCAACACATACCCTGCAAACATAGAGATCACAAACTGAAAGATCAAAATCAGGGTAATATTGTTCGGTATAAAATAGAACCCGGTGCTCAATATGCCGGCCAATAAGATTGAAATCATGTAGGTCTTTCTCTTCCCATATTTAGCCGACAGAGAGGGTGCTGCCATTACGCCTATCAGGTTTGCTGCCTGTCCGACCAGAAAATAGATGGTAGTCAGATCCCAACCGGTAGCTGCCACATGGTAATTCACCTTGACGTAATCTCGGAAAAAATAAATCGCCACACTGTCGCGCACGGCATTGAACAACAAAGCCGCCAAACCGGTTGCCACCAAGATCCACCAAGGGGAATTATGAAACAGATTTTTCAGGTCTTCCTTAATGGATACATTTTCCTCACTGGCAATCTGAGTTACACGCTCTTTAGTCCAGCTGAAACACAACAGAAACAACACCACGCAAAGAATACCTATCGCACCTACTCCCATCACCCACCCCACGGGCGAAGTGCTGACGGTAAGATTTACCGCATGTGTAGCCTGCTCAAGGCTCTGCGGATGAAAAGTTTTGGCGAAGAAATCGATCAGGGGCTGCAACAGCATAAAGGTGACAAAACTCCCGATAAAAGCGAACGACATGCGGTATGACGACAGCGAATTTCTTTCCGTCGGATCGGCCGACATGGCACCAAGCAGCGATGCATAAGGCACATTGATGAGTGAATAGACAACCATCATTAGCGAATAGGTAATGTACGCATAAATCACCTTACCCATCTGTCCGAAATCGGGGGTAAAGAAGGTTATAATACCCATCACTGCAAACGGAATGGCAAACCACAATAAATAAGGGCGATACTTTCCCCAACGGGTTTTAGTTCTATCGGCCTTAATTCCGACTATAACATCGAAAAACGAATCCCACAAACGGGCAACAAGGAACATGGTACCTGCAGCTTTTGCTGTTATTCCGAAAACATCCGTATAAAAAAACAGGGAATACATCCCGAATATTTTCCAGAACATGGAAGAGGCAGCATCTCCAAATCCGTAACCGATTTTTTCTTTTAGTTTAATCATGGTAAAGTATTATGTACAAATAGTATTGCTCTGAATTCATCTTCAAAAAAAAATGAATCTCTCCTATATAATTTCAACAGAATAACATCATGCGCAGGACGGTTACCATCCGCACATTTTGAGCAATTCCCCCTCTTTCGTTTGCCACACACTGCTTTATCTTAAGAATGAGGCGGTATTATTAATTAATAAATTGACGGCATTTTGTTGCAAACGAACTTCACTTACTCTATCGTTTTATTGGTCAGCGGCCAACCCATAACCGTAGAGATACTGGGAATCAGCACTGAGGCTATTTTCTTTTGTCCTTCGTAATTAGGATGATAGCAGGCTCCAAAATCGGTAGCTGTATTCAATAACGACGGCAATAGGCCTACAAAACAGACACTCTTATCGTTACTTCGTTTTACCACCTCCTGCACATATTGATAGAGTTTTTCGCCCGACATACACGACGAAACACAAATAACCGGAATATTTCCATATACTCTCTTTACCGAAGCAATCAAATTGAGATATCCGTTCACAAACTGCTCCTCCGTAGGACATATTGCGGGATTACTCAAATCATTCGTTCCAAGTTTAATAACCACCACATCCGGTTTCCATTGTGAAAAATTCCATTGAACGGATGGGTTCTGATCGAATGTTTGAAAAAAGCGTTGCTGCATTGTATTGTCCGACAGCGCTTTTTTATCTCCGTAATTGCGTACGACACCATACCCGGAATGTGCTGTCAGATGATAATCGGCATTGAAATAGCGCGACACAATCGAAGCATAGCTATGATTGCTGTTTTCCGTATCAGGACGAAACGGGGCTCTACCGTCGGTTACTTCAGTACCGAAACCGCAGGTAATCGAATTTCCGATAAATTCAATTTTACGCGCCGGAGTATCCGTACACCTCTTCAAGCCTCCGTTTTTGTTAGTCAAAAACTGGTATATGGTTGTAGTGCCCTGCTCTCCCTCCGTCCGTTTATAGAGCATCACCCGATGCAATTTGGATGTTGCGCCAGATACCAGCGTTACCACCGTATCGCGACTTACCTTAAAGGTTTTGGCCAATTTTCCATCGAGAAAAAGATCGTAATAATCACCTCTGGTATCGGTCATTTTAACAGCCAGATACCCTCCTGTAACCTGAGTTCGTAGGTGAATGCCTGTCCAGTCGAAAGAGACGGAGCCGTTATGCTCGGCCGTACGCCCGATATACTCCACATTCGAGTCATTACCCGGAAAACCCGTATACCGAAGCGACTCTTTGTTTTGAGCTCCGGCACTATTCATCCACAACAGTCCGCATAAAAGCGGAATCAACACACTGATTTTCATTTGATTTTTCATTTCATCATTCATTTTAGGCAATTGAATGACAAAGTTACATTTTACGGGTTAAACATCATACTAAAAGATGCTGCAAACCATTTATTTCAGCACGAGTTCACTTTTCAATAGGTAACAACGGTTCACGGCAACATGATGATTCCTTATAACAAAGAAAAAATGTAACGCACCCCCAAGGCAGAACAATGAGTTGTTTTATATTGGCTTACAGATTCGGGAAGCATCAGAACTCAAACAAGTACATCTACCGGAATGAAAATAGCCGCATGACAAAGCAATATCAGGCCTGTAATATTTCTAACACAAAAATAGACTATTTAGTTCATAGGTCTCAGGTACAATTTTATCTAAATACAATACTTTTTTAACCACATAAAACAACAAGACTCACCTAAACTATACTCTCATCTCACACGATTATTTTAGTCTTATTATAACTTTCCCGAAATTCTTTTGGTGTGCACCCTTTTCGTTTGCGAAAAATCCGATTAAAATTTGAAAGGTTATTGAATCCACAGCAATAGCATATTTCAGAAATAGATTGTGTAGAATCGACCAATAACCGGATTACGCTGCCTATTCTGATATCCAGCAAATAATCGGTAACGCTTTTCCCTGTTCTGACGCTGAAAAAGCGACTAAATGAGACTGCACTCATTCCAACCATATCAGCAAGAGTACTTAACCGTACATCTTCCATGTAATGTTGGCCGAGATAATCCTGAATTTTCTGTATTCTTCTGCTCTCCGATGGCAATTGAATGCGGGCAAATGCACTAGTCGAAAGAGTTTCCATCTCCTGACTCAAAGACAATTCATACAATAAACTTAAGAAGGTCACCACAGCATAAAATCCCTGTTTTTCATGCGATAACGAATTAAGCAACGGACGAATACGCAAAATGGTATCTAATGGAAACGCAATGCCCTTTTGCGCTTGGCCAAGCATTGTTTTAATGCTCTTAAACTGCAACTTATCGATAAAATTTTGAAAAAAAAGATCCGGCGAGAAGTGAATCGTAATCTCCCTTATATTACCGGATTTGCACTCATACGTATCCCATACATGTTCTAAATCGCTACCTGTAATCAATACTAAATCATAATTATCAATTACTTCTACCGAATCTCCGATTGTGCGCCGGGCTCCCTGCGCATTTTCAACATAATTGATTTCACACTCCGGATGCTTATGCATTGGATAATTAAATTCCGGTTTAGTTCTTTCTGCAATGTAAAAGCAATCTTTCTCCGACAGCAGTGTAATTTCGTGTAATATTTCAGAGTGTGTCATGATACTATTTTAATATCAATTTAGGTCTTCAAATATATAATTTTTAATATGAGTATCTGATATTTTGCCTAATGGCTTGAAAAGCCTCATTTTCATAACCGCAGGTCTGTGACCTGTGCGTGAACAAAGCTTGTACCCACACGACCTGAAGGGTCGGACTATACTAAAAGTCATGCCTTTGACTACGTCGATTTTAGCTATGCTGATTTTAGCTACGCTGATTTTCAATTCAATTCAATCCAGACGATATCAAACTCAATGAGGTGACATATCAGATACTTATTTTTTAAATAGAAATCAAATCTAACGTCGCTTTAGCAATAAGCCATTTTTATTTCATGCCAAAAATTCATAGCCTCCCGATTTGATATTTTATTCACAAAAAACTACGGTAATTAAAAATCATGCGCCGGATATACCACTCCGCAAGTCTGACGGATGTTGTCCATCATTTCAACCAGAAGCCGCGTATCATCAGGAGTCCAGACGGTGCTTTCAGTTTTACCGGCATTCAGGCAGCGGGCCACCTCTTCCGCCTCGAATTCGTATCCGTTCCCTTTTATATCAAAAGTAAAAACCTCTTCGTTTCCATCTTTATCGCGTAACTTCACCCGCCCCGGACAAAACCACAGATGTTTCAGCGAAACAGAACCTTGCGTACCGTGAATTTCGGCCACCACCCCGGGATTGGCCAAAAACGAAGAGTACATCACCGAAAGTTTATTTCCGGGATATTTGAAGCTGTAACTGCATTGTGTGTCAACACCTTGTTCGCTCAATGCCGCAACAGCAGAAACAGCCTCCGGTCGACCCAACAGCAACAATGACAGAAAAATATTGTAAATTCCGATATCGAGGATCGTGCCGCCACACAAATCGATATTGTAGTGCCGATGCTCAGGTCCATTTTCAGAACGAATACAAAAAGTAGCCGTGAGCAGTTGTATTTCACCAATGGCTCCTTGTTCAATCAGTGCCTTCGTTTTGATGATGTGAGGCAAAAAACGGCTCCACATGGCTTCCATCAGGAATAGTTTTTTTTCGCTGGCAAGCCGAAACATGGCATTCGCTTCTTTCAGATTCACTCCCATCGGCTTTTCGCATAATACATGCTTCCCGTGATTGAGCGTCAGCACGGTATTTTCAAGATGCAGATTGTGTGGTGTAGCAATATAGACCACGTCCACATTGGGATCCTGTACCAACTCTTCGTATGAACCGTATGCCACTTTCAGTCCATAATTTGCAGCAAAACGCGCGGCCGAATCCATTGTGCGCGATCCCACAGCAGATAATTGACAATCGTTGGCAACAGCCAGCGCATCAGCAAACTTTTGAGCAATCCAGCCCGTACCCAAAATACCCCATCTTATTGTTTTTGTCTCCGTCATACACCTATTCGTTATGAATTATTAGTAACACTCTATTTATGGCTTCAAATTTATGGAATAATTGAAGAATTAATCACACTATGAGATACTTTTCCGTAGGCGATCGTGAAGATAATTTGATAGCAGGCCAATAATTTGTTTCGGGAGATACCTGAAAATGTGTAATTTTGTAACATCACAAAAACAGTTTCAACTCAATTTTTTCACCATACGAATGAGGCCAACCATTTTAATTACAAATGACGACGGACTAACCGCAAAAGGTATCAAAGAACTAAAAGACTGCATGTTGCCATTAGGCGATGTGGTGGTAGTAGGCCCCGATGGCCCCCGGTCAGGTATGTCAAGCGCCATTACCGTTACAGTGCCCACACGACTTCATAAAGTACACGAAGAAGAGGGATTAAGAATCTATCGCTGCTCGGGGACTCCGGTCGATTGTGTCAAGCTGGCGCTGAATGTGCTGTTTAAAGAAAAAAGGCCCGATTTATTGGTAACCGGCATCAATCACGGTACCAATTCCTCCATCAGTGTGGTTTATTCGGGAACAATGGGAGCTGCGATAGAGGGTTGTATCAATCGAATTCCGTCTATCGGCTTTTCGCTGTGCAACCACCGTGCGGATGCCGATTTTACGCACACCATTCCATATGTTACAGCTATTGCACAAAAAGTCATTGAAAAAGGATTACCGCAAGGTACTTGCCTGAACGTCAACATGCCTGAAAACCAACCGAAAGGGATTAAAATATGCCGTCAGGCCAATGGGTTATGGACAGAAGAATTCGTTCGGCATGAAGACCCCAACGGACATCCCTATTTTTGGCTGACCGGGAACTTTACCAACCATGAACCGAATGCATCGGATACGGACGAATGGGCTCTGGCAAACGATTATATAGCCGTTGTTCCGACAAAAATTGACATGACTGCCTACGACGCGATAGACGAACTAAAAAGCTGGAATTTATAAAACGATGAAGATTTTCGACAAATTCTGGATAGGCTTGTCAGTTGCGATAGTGTTACCAATCATTTTCGGAATCGTCTATTTCAACACGGCTTACAAAGGAGATCAACCCATGTGGAACGCTCTCTGGCTAACCGCCTCCTCAGGACTTCCGCTATTCGGAAAACTCATACTATTGAGCACATTTCCCGATCTGGGACTCATTTTTATCTTATACAAAGCCGACTACTGGCACGCGTGCAGAGGCACTATTGTTGCCACGGCGCTCTTTTTTGTCGCCTCTTTTATATATCTTAGCTGAAAATTTTCCATTGCATGAAACAGTACAAAAAACATTTTATCATCCAGGCATCGCCTCAGGATGTGTATGCCGCCCTGACCAATCCCGATATTATTTCTTTATGGACGGGCGAAAAGGCTATAATGAGCACCACCCCGGGTTCTGAATTCGAATGGTGGGAAGGCGATATTTGCGGAACCAACATCGAATTTGAGCAAGACAAAAAAATAGTGCAGGAATGGTATTTTGGCGAAGAGGAGCCTTCCATTGTCACCATAAAAACTCATACCGACAAAAAAGGCACCGATTTGGAGATCAACCAGACAAACATTCCTGATGACGCCTTTGAAAATATCTCTGAAGGATGGAATGACGCCATTGTTTCCGCAATCAAAGACCTACTGGAAGAGTAAAAACGATCCGCACTTTTTATTTTTAACATTTCATTCGAAGTTATTGTTAATTTTTATCGGAAATTACGATCCTTATTGTCGGCATTTGTTCTTATCTTCGCATTGTAATTATCACGCCACTAACCAAAAACATTATTCCCGTGTCTGATAGTATTGTTATCATTCCGACTTACAACGAGAAAGAGAATGTCGAAGCTATTATCCGCACTGTCTTTTCGTTGCCAAAATCATTTCACATTTTAATTATCGACGACGGTTCTCCGGACGGGACGGCTGATATTGTGAAACGTTTGCAAACAGAATTTCCGGAATCGCTTCACATTGTAGAGCGCAAGGGGAAATTAGGCCTTGGAACTGCATACATTGCCGGTTTCCGCTGGTCTATTGAGCATAAATACGATTTTATCTTCGAGATGGATGCCGATTTTTCGCACGATCCAAAAGATCTGCCCCGTCTTTACGAAGCCTGCACCACCGGAGGCGGAGATGTGGCTATCGGCTCCCGTTATGTAGGACATGTGGTAAACGTAATCAACTGGCCGATTGGCCGTGTGGTTATGTCGTATTTTGCATCCTCCTATGTACGCATCGTAACCGGATTAAATATATTCGATACGACAGCCGGTTTCAAATGCTATCGGCGCGAAGTACTCGAAACCATTGAGCTGGATAAAATACGGTTCAAAGGATACGCTTTTCAGATAGAGATGAAATTTACCGCATTCAAGTGCGGATTTAAGATAGTAGAAGTCCCTATCATATTCTCCAACAGAGTATTGGGAGTTTCGAAAATGAACGGAAGTATTTTCGGAGAGGCATTTTTGGGAGTATTGACACTCAAGCTGAAAAGTTTTTTCAGAAAATATCCGCAAAAAAAACGGGCATAATTTTCCCTGCAAAAAGAGTTGCCATTGTTATCTTTCTGATCTGGGTTCTATCTTGCAAGGATTTAAATACAGAGGTTGCAATGGTAGCTTTTAGTGCAAGGTTTGCTCAAACTTTGCCACTATTTCTATCGCGTTTTCGTAATCTTTAGCTGCGACGACTACTTTAATGGCTCCGGATTCTCCCCTCACAGATAACCAGGGAAAAACACTCCCGACATTATCATCCTGAAAATAAGCTTCAATTTCGTTGTCTTTCAACAAGCTGATCAACATGCCTGCTTCCCAGGAAGTACCCGTAAATACTTCAACCGGATCCAATTCAGTTTCCTGGCTCATAAACGATTAATTTTAAGGTTTTTCAATCTATCCAAAGTTACACTATTTTACCATCTGCTATACTAACAGGAACTACAAAATACTCAAAAGCAGCTGCTCTATGGCCTTCCGCGCATCGGTCGATGATCCGGTATAGTTATTCACCATAACGGAAAAAGCATACTCCTTATTGGACAGCTCTATGTATCCGGAATAGCAAAGCACTCTGCGGATTGAGCCGCTCTTGGCCATCACTTTTCCGGCCAGAGGCGTTCCGGCCAGCAATTTTTTCAACGTTCCGTTTTGCCCTGCCACAGGCAACGAAGCGAAAAACGCCTCTTTGTATTTACTCTGCGTACGCATATAGGTAAGCAATTGCACAAAAAAGCGGGGTGTCACTCCGTTCATGGGCGACATTCCACATCCATCGTGTTGAAAAAAGGCAGAAACATCGATGCCGCGCTGCTTCCAAAAATCACGCACAAGTTGCGTTGCCCCGTCACGGGTTGCTACGGAGTTATGTATCAATGCCAGACGTTTGAACAAATGTTCGGCATACACATTGTTGCTCTGCATATTCGTCTCCCTGATAATCTCTGCAAGGGTTGGCGACACATGAAGATAAAAACGGGTGCGGCTGATATTCCGCTGTCCGTCGTCGAGAGGAGCTCCCGAAACCGGAATACCCGCACAATTCAGTTGCTGCGTAAACACAGAGGCCAGTTTAAGCGGCGGATTAGGAATATCGCCGTTGATGTGAAACGACTCCCTGTTGGCGGGAATAGTGCCGGTGATTGTTCGTTCGTTGCTGAAAGGAGCTCCATGAATATACCCATCGTCATCGTCTTCTCCTGTTTTTCCGGCTTTTACCTTGTTATGAAACGTCATTTCGTACATCGGAGGCTCTGTCCCCAAAATCAAAGGAGTGGTACCCGGCGCTCCGGTCCTGAAATAGATGGAATACATGTTATCGTAAACAGAAAGTCCGTACACTCCCGCTGCAAAATAATTTCCCATATTTTCCCATGTCCAGTCGGGCGGAGTCACCTCCTTATCGAAAGCCGAAACATCGGCAATCACATGTCCCAATACCGTTTTAATGCCGAGTTTACGCACCGCCTCCACCCAGCGATTGATAAAATCGTGGTCTTTGAATACCTCCGAACCGATCGTCGGATCACCGCTTCCCACAATGTAAATATTTCCATGCAAGGTACCCTGCGCATCGATGGTTCCATCGTATTCGAGTGGCGTTTCAAACCGAAAATCAGGGCCTAACAGCTCAAGAGCCGTTGCCGTGGTGATCAGTTTCATATTCGATGCCGGCAGCAGGCTCTTTTCGCTGCGATAGTCCACCACCGACTTACCTGATTTGATCTCTTTCACCAATACAGCCAAATTTCCACCTACAAAGTTGGGTGAGTCGATAAAACGTTTCAACCCGGGAGTTAAAGCCGCGGCAAGAAACACATTAAGCAAAAACACACCGGCTATCAATATCTTCTTCATACACTTTGAATTACGACAAAACGACTTTATTTTTTCTTTTTATTTTACAAAAGTACTTCTTTTGAGCAAGTTTCCATACCCTTCTTCGCAATTTATTCACATTTCAATGTCTTATTCTTTAATGCATTTTTTCGGTACTTATCTCAATTTTGGCACAAGATTCATCCGTTTGAGCATTGTTCCGTAACCGTTTTTTTGCTAAATTTGCAGGATTGAAAATCATTTCAACACCTCACATGATTACATTTTTCAAATCCCCTGACAGTCACATTATTGCTGTTCAATCAAAAGAGGAATTTTCCTCTCCCGATCTTCAAAAATTAACGTGGTTATTCGAGAATGCCACCGTCGTCAAAGACGAAGAAATAGTTGGTACATTCATCGGTCCGCGCCGCGAAATGATAACGCCATGGAGTACAAATGCCGTCGAAATCACCCAGAACATGGGAATTGGCGGCATTTTGCGTATAGAAGAGTTCTTCACTGCCGAGGTTAATGCCGATCACGATCCGATGTTGCAACGGGTTTACGCCCGCCTGACGCAGGACATTTTCACCATCAGCAAAACACCCGATCCCATTCGCTACATCGACGATATTGCATCGTACAACAAAAGCGAAGGGTTGGCTCTGAATGATGACGAAATTGCCTACCTCAAAGGCGTGAGCGAAAAAATAGGTCGTCAACTGACCGACAGCGAAGTATTCGGTTTCTCTCAGGTAAATTCGGAACACTGCCGCCACAAAATTTTCAACGGACAATATATTATCGACGGAGAAGAAAAGCCGTCGACCCTTTTTCAACTGATCAAAAAGACTTCCAAGGTCAATCCGAACAAATTAGTCTCGGCCTACAAAGACAACGTTGCTTTCAGCGAAGGCCCTGTAGTCGAACAATTTGCTCCGAACGAAAGCGAAAAACCGGGATTCTTCGAAACAAAACCTTTCGAGTCGGTAATTTCGCTGAAGGCCGAAACGCATAACTTCCCCACCACTGTAGAACCTTTCAACGGGGCTGCTACCGGCACCGGAGGGGAAATTCGCGACCGTCTGGGCGGTGGCAAAGCAAGCTTACCGATTGCAGGTACGGCAGTTTACATGACATCATATGCCCGCAACGACGCGTCACGCACCTGGGAGCAGAACATTCCGGCCCGCAAATGGCTCTACCAGACTCCGGAACAAATCCTGATCAAAGCTTCGAACGGAGCCAGCGACTTCGGGAACAAGTTCGGACAACCACTTATCTGCGGATCTTTGCTGACATTCGAGCACACCGAAAACGGCAAAGAATATGGCTACGACAAAGTGATTATGCAGGCTGGTGGCGTTGGTTACGCCAAAAAGAAAGACTGTCTGAAAGGCGATCCGGAACCGGGTCAGAAAGTGATTGTGATGGGTGGTGACAACTACCGCATCGGCATGGGCGGTGGCGCCGTATCGTCAGTCGATACAGGTCAATATGACAACTCCATCGAATTGAACGCCGTTCAACGTGCCAACCCCGAAATGCAAAAACGGGTTGCCAACGTGATACGCGCATTGGCTGAAGCCGATGAAACACCGATTGTCTCTATTCACGACCACGGTGCCGGCGGACACCTCAACTGTCTCTCCGAGCTGGTAGAAGCTACCGGCGGTAAAATAGACATGAGCCAGCTACCCGTGGGCGATCCTACCCTTTCGGCCAAAGAGATTATCGGTAACGAAAGTCAGGAACGCATGGGCTTGCTGGTCGAAGAAAAAGAGATCGATCACATCCGCAAGATTGCCGAACGCGAACGCGCTCCGCTTTATGTAGTTGGCGAAACTACCGGCGACATGCAGTTTGTATTCGAACAGAAAGATGGCGAACGCCCCATCGACCTGCGCCTCGACTACATGATCGGAAAACCGCCGCGCACCATCATTACCGACACCACCAACGACGATAAATATGCACTGGTAGCTCCCGACGCTACTCAGATTTACACATACATCGAAAATGTATTGCAACTCGAAAGTGTTGCCTGCAAAGACTGGCTCACCAACAAAGTAGACCGTTCGGTAACCGGCAAAATTGCCAAACAACAAACAGCCGGTGAAATTCAGTTACCGCTAAACGATGTGGCTGTAGTGGCTCTCGACTATCGCGGGAAAGCCGGTATCGCCACCTCCATCGGTCACGCCTCGGCTGCCGCGTTGATCGATCCAGAAGCCGGTTCGGTACTTGCCATTGCCGAAGCGCTTACCAATTTGGTATGGGCTCCGCTTACCGACGGACTGAAAAGCGTATCGTTGAGCGCCAACTGGATGTGGCCCTGTAAAAACCCGGGCGAAGATTCACGTTTGTATCGTGCGGTAGAAGCGTGTAGCCGTTTTGCCTGCGAGTTGGGCATCAACATTCCTACCGGCAAAGACAGCCTTTCGATGACACAAAAATATGGTAATGAAAAAGTTCTTTCGCCGGGTACGGTTATTATTTCGGCTGCCGGCGAAGTGAGCGATATTCGTAAGACCATCTCTCCCGTTTTAAGCAACGACCCCGACACAACTCTTTACCTGATCGATTTCTCGAATACCGAATTGCAGCTCGGAGGGTCGGCTCTGGCACAAACGATGAACTTGCTGGGCGATGCAACGCCCAACGTCAGCAGCGCTGCCTACTTCAGCCGTGCATTTACCGCGGTACAGGCTTTAATCAATCAGGGATTGGTACTGGCCGGACACGACATCTCTGCCGGCGGACTTATCACGGCACTGCTCGAAATGTGCTTCGCCAACACCAAAGGTGGTTTGAAGGTCAACCTCGATAATGTTTCAGAGAAAATTATCGGTGAAGTAGACCTTTTGTTTGCCGAAAACCCTGCCGTATTGATTCAGGTAAAAGATACGAAAGCGGTAGAAGCCATATTGAACGAAAGCAGCATCTACTATGCCGCAATTGCCAAACCGACAACCGAAAGATACGCTTCGGTCGACTACAACAACTTCAGCTTCCGTTTCGATATCGATCGTCTGCGTTACCTCTGGTACAAACCGTCGTACCTGCTCGACCGCAAACAGAGCGGAGAAGCATGTGCCGAAGCCCGTTTCCATAATTACAAGGATCAACCGCTCCAGTTCCGTTTCAACAACGATTTCAGCGGTAAAATGAGCCAGTACGGCATCTCGCCGGATCGCCAGCCTTCGGGTATCAAGGCTGCTATTATTCGCGAAAAAGGCACCAACGGCGAACGCGAAATGGCATACGCCCTTTATCTTGCCGGTTTCGATGTAAAAGATGTTCATGCAACCGACCTGGCTACAGGACGCGAAACGCTGGAAGATGTAAACTTCATCGTCTTCTGCGGTGGCTTCTCCAACTCCGACGTTCTGGGTTCGGCCAAAGGATGGGCCGGTGGTTTGTTGTTCAACAAAAAAGCGAAAGCGGCTCTCGACAACTTCTACGCGCGTCCCGACACGTTGAGTCTGGGTATCTGCAACGGCTGTCAGTTGATGGTGGAATTGAATCTGTTACATCCGGATCACGTCGAACGTCCGAAGATGTTACACAACGACTCGCATAAGTTCGAATCGGGCTTCGTCGGCGTGAATATTCCGCAAAACGACTCCGTGCTCTTCGGCTCGATGGCCGGAAGCAGCCTTGGTATCTGGGTGGCTCACGGCGAAGGCAAATTCAAATTCCCATATGCCGAAAACAAATACAACATCGTAGCCAAATACAACTACGGTGAATATCCCGGCAACCCCAACGGTTCCGATTTTGCAGCCGCCGGTATCTGTTCCGACAACGGTCGCCATTTGGCAATGATGCCGCACTTAGAAAGAGCTATTTTTCCATGGCAGTGGCCTCACTATCCTCTCGACCGCAAAGCCGGCGATGAGATCACTCCGTGGATCGAAGCTTTTGTCAACGCCCGAAAATGGATTGAGAAAACAAAATAAGATTCACTGACACCGCAATTATGAAAATATGCCCGCCATTCAAACTGTCGGGCATATTTTTTACCACCGCGCTACATTTTAATAATTAACAATACGACATTTTTCGTCAAACAGCAGGTCGGTAGGCTCTTACTTACAACTTATTATTCAATTCGATAGCGCCACTTGTTTTACGTCGATTTTTTTTGTTGTTTTGCATAAATATTATAGTCATGCAAATTCACAATTTATCAGAACAAAACTCACTACTCAACCAGTTTCTCAAAGAGATACGTAGCGTCGACATTCAACAGGACAGCTTGCGGTTTCGTCGTAATATTGAACGCATTGGAGAAGTAATGGCGTACGAAATAAGCAAAGAGATGGCTTATGCGACCGAAGAGGTCAAAACATCGTTGGGTGTATCGCCCACTGATATTCCCAGCGAGAAGGTGGTTCTCGGCACCATTTTAAGAGCCGGCTTACCTTTCCACACCGGATTCCTCAACTACTTCGATCATGCCGAAAACGCCTTTGTTTCCGCTTATCGCAAATACAAGGACGCCCTTAAATTCGATATTTTTATCGAATACATCGCCTCTCCCTCTCTGGATGGGAAAACGCTGATAATTACCGATCCGATGCTGGCAACCGGCGGTTCGATGGAGTTGGCCATCGGTGCCCTGCAAACCAAAGGTACACCCGCCCGTATCAACATTGCCACTATTATTGCCAGCCAACCGGCAATCGATTATATTCAGGCCAATTTCACGGCAGACAACATCACACTCTGGACCGCTGCCATCGATCCGGAACTCAACAGCCATTCATACATTGTTCCGGGATTAGGTGATGCCGGAGACCTCGCCTTTGGGCAAAAGTTATAGAAAAATGAAAGAACCCCGTTCCAAAATAGCAACAATAGCCCGATATTATTGGATCTCTATCGTTATAGCAATCATAATATCGTATCTTTCGTTAGCTCCCGGAGACGAATTTTCCCGGATTCCGCATTTCCCCAACGAAGATAAAGCAGTCCATTTTCTAATGTACTTCGGTTTGGCATTTGTCCTTTTCTGGAATTCGATTATCTGCTTCGGCATCGCGACCATGAAACTCCGAAAGTTATGGTTTTTCATGATCGGGATACCTGTCATTTGGGGTGGTTGTATGGAATTACTTCAACGCTATTGCACTACAACCCGCACCGGAGACTGGCTGGATGAACTTACAAATACACTCGGAGCCATTGCCGGATTCTTCTTCGGCAGGTGGATCCTCCCTAAAATTCTGAAGCGTAAACTGAAATAACCAACCATATGCTTTACCTCATTGCGCTATCAATGATTAAAGGTATCGGTCCTATTCTGGCAAAGAATCTGATAGCATACCTGGGTAATGCAGAAGCTGTTTTTACGGAGAAAAAACAGAATCTGGAGAAAATACCCGGCATTGGAGCATCGCTGGCGCAAGCGATTGTTGGTAAAACAGAATTATTAAAGCTCGCTGAAAAAGAGCTGGATTTTTTGGAAAAGAACCGGTTTAGTGCTGTTGCATATACCGAAAAAGCATATCCTTACCGTCTCAGGGAGTGCGCCGATGCCCCCATCGTTTTATACTCGAATGGCAACATCGACTTCAACTCAGGACGTTTTATCGCCATAGTGGGCACAAGAAATATTACCGACTACGGTCGTTCTGTTTGCGAAACGCTCATCGAGGATTTGACACAACAGATACCGGATGCCGTTATTGTGAGCGGATTGGCATACGGAGTCGATATCACGGCCCATAAAGCTGCGCTAAAGCATCAAACGCCCACTATCGGTGTAGTGGCCCACGGTCTCGACAAGCTCTATCCTGCAGTGCACACTTCCATAGCGGCCAAAATGACAACCAACGGAGCCATCATTACCGAATACATGACAGGAACAGAGCCGGATAAGCCCAATTTCGTACAACGAAACCGGATTATTGCGGGCATATGCGACGCGGTTGTGATCATCGAATCGGCCGTCAGAGGAGGTTCCTTGCTGACAGCCGATGCGGCCAATCAATACAACCGGGAAGTACTTGCCATTCCGGGACGCGTAGGCGACACTCGCTCGGCAGGATGCAACGAACTGATCCGGCAAAATAAAGCGGCCCTCATCCAATCGGCATCCGATCTGATTACAGCCATGGGATGGCAGCCAAATGCGGGCAAACAGACCATCCAGCCACTGCTTTTTGCCGATTTGACTGATGATGAACAGAAAATCATAACGATTTTGCGGCAACATGATGCACTACAAATCAACCAACTCATCTGCAAGTTAAAATTACCTGCAGAACGGCTTTTTTCGTTGCTGATCGAGCTCGAATTTAAGGGATACGTCCGTTGTCTGCCCGGAAGCGTTTATAAAGTGGTCGGATAAGTATATGGTAACCGATTATTTATTATCTTTGTTTCCTGTTAATACAAAAGTAAAACAGGCTTAAAAGTTTCAATTCGCAACTTTTCAAGTCACATAACGAGATCTTCGACTTACAGATTAACCTCACATTTCAATCAATTGTTACAATGAGCGTTGCGATACATAGTAACAAAGGGAAGACACTATGGGATATCGAATCCGGCAACAAACCGACCGGCAGACTACTCTTTACCCTATGCCACTTGTTGCTTACTACGCCGTCAAAAAAACATTCATTTCATGAAACCAGAGAGTAAGGTGGGCGAAAAAATCGCCTCCATAAGAGATGCTAAAAATATTTCACAGGAAGAATTAGCCGAACGTTGTAATCTGTCTTTATTTCAGCTTAAAGCGATAGAAGAACAAAATCTGGTTGCTTCTTTGGCTGTTTTAATTAAGATAGCACGTGCGTTGAGTGTTCGCCTGGGCACTTTTCTCGACGACGATTTAGGGTTATGGCCTGTCGTGATTCGCAACGAGGAGACATACAAAACCATCAGTTTTTCAAGTCAGGTTTCCGATGCGCATTCACATCTCAATTTTTTCTCGTTGGCAGGAAACAAAACAGGGCGGCATATGGAACCGTTTTTGATCGATATTCTTCCGGCAAACAATAAAGAAATCATACTCTCTTCGCACGAAGGAGAAGAGTTTTTGTATGTACTGGAAGGTACCATAAAAATTCACTACGGAAAAAAAGAGTATATCCTGAATAAAGGCGAAAGCATTTATTACGACTCTATTGTAGAACATTTAGTTTGCTCGGCTATGGAAAAGCCGGCAAAGATACTTGCCGTTGTATATGCCCCAATTTAAGACGAAAATGGAGCATTACAAACTTCAATCCGCGTCTCTGAAAGAGATACGGCAATCGCCCGTCGATCTGGCCATATTACCCTGGGGAGCCACCGAGCCTCACAATTTACATCTGCCTTACGGCACCGATTGCTTTGCATCCACTGCAGTATCAGTAGATGCAGCTGCAAAAGCAGCATTACAAGGCGTTCGTTGCATGGTTTTACCGGCCATTCCATTGGGATCTCAGAATCCGGGACAGACAGACATGCCGCTGTGCCTGCACGCCCGTTACGAAACACAAAAAGCGATTCTGACGGATATTGTAGCATCGCTGCATCGCCAGCACTTTCGCAAACTGGTTATTGTAAACGGACATGGAGGGAACAGTTTCAAAAACATGATCCGCGATCTGGCCGTCGATTACCCCGATTTTACGATTGTAATTGCAAACTGGTACGCAATCGTCGCGCAACAAGGTTATTTCGACAACCGTGACGATCATGCCGGAGAGATGGAAACATCTGTCATGATGCACTATCATCCCGATCTGGTTCTCCCTTTGACAGAAGCCGGCGACGGTGCCGAAACACCATTCGCCATCGAATCGCTTAACGACCAAACGGCCTGGACTCCGCGGCACTGGACTAAAGCCACCGCAGATACCGGCATCGGCAACCCTCACATGGCCACAGCCGACAAAGGGAAACGATACGCAGAAGCGGTGTCCGACAAGTTATGCAAACTATTCATCGAACTTGCCAACAAAGAACTTTACTAAAAACACGAATACACCCATGCAGCTTTTTGATAGAACTTTAGGCGATTGGTTGGAACATTGGGCAACCGAAACTCCCGATCACGAATATATCGTTTATTCGGATCGTAACCTGCGTTTTACATGGAAACAATTTAACGAACGGGTCGACTGTCTGGCCAAAAGCATGATCTCAATCGGAGTCGGCAAGGGCGACAATGTAGGCATCTGGGCTCAGAACGTACCCGATTGGCTCACCATTCTCTATGCCTGTGCAAAATTGGGAGCCGTTGCCGTAACGGTCAATACGAATTACAAGCAACATGAGCTGGAATACCTGGTGGAGAATTCCGACATGCACACCCTCTTTATCACCAACGGTACCTTCGACAGCGATTACGTGGATATGACCTACGCGATGCTTCCCGAACTGAAAAACTACGAACGGGGGCACCTGCAAAGCGAACGATTCCCTTTCATGAAAAATGTGGTCTACATCGGACAAGAGAAGTTCAAAGGGATGTACAATACCGCCGAACTGTTGCTGCTGGGGCAAAACCTTGATGATGCCGAACTGATCGCTGCCAAAAAGCAGGTCAATTGCCATGATGTCACCAACATGCAATACACTTCGGGCACTACCGGATTCCCGAAAGGAGTGATGTTGTCGCATTACAACATTGCCAACGACGGCTACATTACCGGCGAAAATATGAAATTCACCCAGACGGACAAGCTCTGTGTTTGTGTTCCGCTATTCCATTGCTTCGGCGTTGTACTGGCCACCATGAATTGCCTGACTCACGGATGCACACAGGTGATGGTAGAACGCTTCGATCCGTTGGTGGTGCTTGCCTCTATCCATAAAGAACGTTGCACGGCCGTATATGGAGTTCCCACCATGTTTATAGCCGAACTCCACCACCCGATGTTCAGCATTTTCGACCTCACCTCGCTACGTACCGGCATCATGGCAGGTTCACTCTGTCCGATTGAGCTGATGCGCGAAGTAAGCGAAAAGATGTATCTGCAAATTACCAGCGTTTACGGTCTCACCGAAACATCACCCGGCATGACCCAAACCCGTATCGACGATCCGTTTGAGGTTCGTTGCACGACGGTAGGCTGCGATTATCCGCATGTAGAGGTACAGGTAATCAACCCCGAAACAGGCGAAATATGCCCGGTCGGCGTTCAGGGCGAGATGTGTTGCCGCGGATTCAATGTCATGAAAGGCTATTACAAAAACGAAACGGCCACCGCCGAGGTGATCGATAAAAACGGATATCTTCACTCCGGCGATTTGGGTGTAAAAGACGAAAATGGCAACTACCGCATCACCGGACGTATCAAAGACATGATTATTCGTGGAGGTGAAAATATTTACCCGAGAGAGATAGAAGAGTATCTTTACAAGCTTCCGCAAATCAAAGATGTGCAGGTAGCCGGCATTCCCTCCGAAAAATATGGCGAACAGGTTGGCGCTTTTATCATTCTGAAAGAGGGTCAGACGTTACTTGAAGAGGATATCCGCGATTTTTGCAAGGGAAAGATTTCGCGCTTCAAAATTCCGAAATACATTTTCTTCATCAACGAATTTCCAATGACCGGTAGCGGCAAAATACAAAAATACAAGCTCAAAGACATCGGACTGCAACTGCTGCAAGAGCAAAATATCGAAGTCGTATAACAACAGAAAGGGCCTCAGTTCATGTGAATTGAAGCCCTTTTATTATATTGAAAAACGGTCGTTTAGTTACCCATTTCCGACAAGAATTTGATACGCACCAACCGAACTTCCTCTTCCGTAAAATCATCTTCACCCAGCTCTTTCAAAGCTGCCGTAATATCATCGGTTTCTGCTTCGCGGAAATAGTCTTCTATCATGCCGATATGATCTTCATCCATAATCTCTCCCAGAAAATAGTCGATATTGATTTTAGTTCCGGAATAGACAATTGCCTCCACCTCATCAAGAAGTTCGGTAAAATCAAGCCCTTTCGATTCGGCCAGATCATCCAGAGCCACTTTACGATCTATTGCCTGAATTACAGACACTTTCAGTTTAGATTTATTGGCAACCGAACGCACGCGTAAATCTTCCGGGCGAACGATCTCATTTTCAACAACATGCTTTTTGATCAGAGTAACAAACTCTTCTCCATAACGTTTTGCCTTTCCGGCACCCACGCCGGGTACATTCTGCAACTCATCAATCGATACAGGATAGGTAGTAGCCATGGCCTCAATGGAGGGATCCTGAAAGATAACGAACGGCGGCAACTCAAGTTGTTTGGACATCTTTTTCCGAAGATCGATCAACATGGCATACAACGCCGGATCGACAGCACTTGTTCCGGCCCCTTTCAACGGGGTTTCTTCCTCATCGTCGTCAAAATCATTATTTTTCACAACCATGAACGATGTAGGCTTAGCCAAATATTTTTTGCCCTTGGTTGTTATCTTCAATAAGCCATAATTTTCTATATCTTTTTCGACCAATCCGGCCAACATAGCCTGCCGGATAATAGCCTGCAGGAAGGTATCCTCTTCTTCTTGTGCCGTACCGAACTGTTCAAGTTCGTCGTGTCCGTACGATTTGATATCTTCCGTTTCGATACCTTTCAGTACGTTCACAACATATTCGGCTTTGAACTTTTCCTTCAGTGCACAAATAGTTTCTAAGATTAACACTAACAATTCCTGAACTTCCACCTCTTTTTTAGGATGGCTGCAATTGTCACAACTTCCACAATTCTCCTCCATATACTCTTCTCCAAAATAATGCAACAAAATTTTTCTTCTACACACTGATGTCTCTGCATAAGCCGCCGTTTCAAACAATAATTGCCGGCCTATCTCCTGCTCCGCGATGGGTTTTCCCTGCATGAATTTCTCCATTTTCTGCAAATCCTTGACCGCATAAAATGCGATACACACCCCCTCTCCACCGTCGCGCCCGGCACGTCCGGTCTCCTGATAATACCCCTCGAGACTCTTGGGCATTTCATAATGAATAACAAACCTGACATCCGACTTGTCGATTCCCATACCGAAGGCAATAGTTGCCACAATAACCTGCGCCTTTTCCATCAGAAACTTATCCTGATTGTCGGCACGTGTGGTTGCATCCATACCGGCATGATACGGCAAAGCGGCAATTCCGTTCACCTGTAAAGTTCCCGCCAACTCTTCCACTTTTTTGCGGCTCAGGCAATAGATAATCCCCGACTTTTTCGGATGAGATTTAATATACTTGATAATCTCTTTATCTATATCTTGCGTCTTGGGACGAATTTCATAATAAAGATTGGGCCTGTTGAATGACGATTTATAAACCGTAGCATCCGGCATGGCCAAATTTTTCAAAATATCATGTTGTACCTTAGGCGTAGCACTCGCGGTAAGCGCTATCAGGGGCGCTCTTCCTATTTCATTCACAAGCGAACGAATCCGTCTGTATTCCGGACGAAAGTCATGCCCCCATTCGGAGATACAATGTGCTTCATCAACAGCATAGAAAGAGATTTCCAGCTGTTTCAAAAACTCAATATTTTCTTCCTTTGTAAGTGACTCCGGAGCTACGTAAAGCATCTTGGTTTTGCCACTGAGAATATCCGACTTCACCTCATCAATAGCAGCTTTATTGAGCGAAGAATTCAAAAAATGAGCCACGCCGTCTTCCATACTAAAGCTACGCATGGCATCTACCTGATTCTTCATTAAAGCAATAAGCGGAGAGATAATAATAGCCGTTCCCGGCATCATTAGCGCCGGAAGCTGATAACAAAGAGACTTTCCACCCCCCGTAGGCATCAACACGAATGTATCCTTTTTTGCAAGCACATTAAAGATAATCTCTTCCTGATTGCCCTTAAAGACGTCGAAGCCAAAATAGGTTTTTAATTGTTCTGCCAGTTCTGAATGCTTATTAGCCATACATGTTTAGATCAAGGGTTTGTTTGTCATGATAAAGATAAAACAATTTTCCAAATATTTCAATTTATGCAATCGGACAATTTTACAACAGACTAACCCCGATCAAATTTAATGAACACAAAATAAATCTGAAACTTTATCGAATAATATAACTACTTTCTTTTTAATGATACCTCTCTCAATTTTCAAAAAAAAACGACCGATCTGCTCTTCCAACGAATCGGTAATACTTCTATCTCAATAAAACGCCTCCGTTTATGGAGGTTTCTTTCGTAGAACAAATTTATAAACAAGTTACCCAAACCCCCTAATATTTTGAGAAAAAAATCTCATAAAAACCCAAAAGTTTTGTATTGGCATCACCATATACACCAAACGACTAATAAACAAATAGTTACACATACTAAAATTTCACCGGAATACAAAAAAATGGTGTACGAACGTGATGAATCGTCATGTTCGTACACCATTTTTCTGTAAAAAGCAAAGTTTCAGTATTGCAATAATCCGATCAGGCAGAGATTCTATCCGATTTCTCCATCTTTTCTTTCGCAAAATCAAAAGTTATAACCAGTTCTTTCTGATTTCCCGACGGAACTTCGTACATAGCATCCATCATGATTGTTTCTGCGATGGATCGCAATCCACGAGCGCCCAGTTTGAATTCGATCGCTTTGTCGACAATATAATCCAACGCCGCATCTTCAAACGTAAGGGCCACATCATCCATGGCAAAGAGTTTGACATATTGCTTGATAATGGAATTTTTTGGCTCGGTAAGAATCCGTCGCAACGAATTTCTCTCCAACGGATTCAGGTAGGTCAACACCGGCAAACGACCAATAATTTCAGGTATCAACCCGAACGCCTTCAAATCCTGAGGAGCAATATATTGTAAAAAATTATTCCGGTCTATTTCATGTGACGCCTTAGTGGCACCATATCCTACCACATGCGTATTGAGTCGTTGAGCGATTTTCTTCTCTATTCCGTCGAAAGCTCCGCCACAGACAAACAGGATATTCTGGGTATTTACAGCTATCATACGTTGTTCCGGATGCTTACGTCCACCCTGAGGTGGCACATTTACCACAGAGCCTTCCAGCAACTTGAGCAGACCCTGCTGTACGCCTTCGCCACTCACGTCGCGGGTGATGGAAGGATTATCGCTTTTACGCGCAATTTTATCTATTTCATCAATAAACACAATGCCTCGTTCGGCAGCCTTCACATCATAATCGGCTACCTGCAGCAGACGGGTCAGGATACTTTCAATATCTTCGCCTACATACCCGGCTTCGGTGAATACCGTCGCATCGACAATCGTAAACGGAACGTGCAACTGGCGGGCAATGGTTCGGGCCAGCAAAGTTTTGCCGGTTCCCGTCGGGCCTACCATGATAATATTGGATTTTTCGATCTCCACATCATCGCCATGATCCCGTTGCGTAAGCCTTTTGTAATGGTTATAAACCGCCACGGACAAGAATTTCTTCGCCTCATCCTGTCCGATTACGTATTGATCGAGAAATTGTTTAATCTCTGTCGGTTTGGGAGGAGCCCCATTTTTGAACTTGAGATCCTCCGAGTCCGTTTTTTTGGAGAACTCCTGCACAATATCGTAAGCCATCTCCACACATTGCGAACAAATCGCACCGTCGACACCCGTAATCAAAGCGCCTACTTCCGATTCCGGCCTACCACACATTGAGCAGCTTCTGCCTGTCGTATTTTTTTTTGCCATAAATTACACCTTATTTCTTTTCGCGGGAAAGTACTTCGTCAACCATACCATACTCTTTGGCTTCGGGTGCCGTCATCCAGTAATCACGATCCGAATCTTTCTCGATGCGGTCATACTCATTTCCCGAATGATCGGCAATAATAGTGTACAGCTCCTTCTTCAATTTTTGAATTTCGCGTGCTGTAATCTCTATATCGGATGCCTGACCTTGTGCGCCTCCCATCGGCTGATGAATCATCACGCGGGAGTGTTTCAAAGCCGAGCGTTTTCCCTCGCTACCGGCAACCAGCAATACGGCTGCCATCGAAGCTGCCATTCCGGTACAAATAGTTGCCACTTTGCTGCTGATAAACTGCATCGTGTCATATATACCCAGACCGGCATAAACCGAGCCACCAGGGCTGTTGATATAGATGGAAATATCTTTACCCGGATCGGCGGAATCGAGATACAACAACTGCGCCTGAATTACATTAGCCACATAATCGTCGATGGGCATTCCAAGAAAAATAATACGATCCATCATCAAACGCGAAAAAACATCCATCTGAGTCACGTTCAGCTGACGTTCTTCCAAAATTGACGGTGAGATATAGTTATCGGTAATCCGCGAATATTGATCCAGCGACAGACCATTCATTCCCAGATGCTTGGTTGCATAATTTCTAAAGTCGTTCATAAAATATTCTGTTTGTGAAACACGGCAAACTTTACCTGCTACAGCCGTCATTTCTATTATTAATTATGAGAATAGCAAAGATAGTGTTATTTCAAAGCAATTACAAGAATACAAAATCGCGTAAAAGCCACACAATCCGGTCTTATTCAAACATCCTTTTAAAATTTTCAAAAAAAGATTTCGAGGTAGATCCGTTGGGCTTCACGTTAGGCGATTCGTTCAACTTTTCAACCAGTTTCTGCTCCTCTCTGGTTAATTGTTCCGGTATATAAACACCCACGTGTACCAGTAAATCACCATGTCCGTAACGATTTACGTTTGGCAATCCCTTACCCCGCAGTCTCAATACCTTTCCGGGTTGGGTACCGGCATCGATTTTCACTTTCACACGTCCGTCAACGGTAGGCACCTCAACCGTTCCTCCGAGGATGGCAGTGGTTACCGGCAACAGCAAATTGTAAACCAAATCGTTTTCATCACGAATCAGTTCCGGATGTTCTTCCTCTTCAATCAGAACCAACAGATCGCCACTCATGCCTCCCCGACGTGCGGCATTTCCTTTTCCGCCTACCGAAAGTTGCATTCCCTCGCCTACTCCGGCAGGAATGTTAATACTGATAACCTCATCCTGACGAACAATTCCTTCACCGTTACAGTGCGGACATTTTTTGGTAATTGTTTTTCCATCTCCGTTACACGACGGACAAACCGATTGCGTTTGCATGGCCCCCAGAATAGTCTGCTGCACACGGGTCACGTGGCCGGTTCCATGACAAGTAGAACAGGTTGAAACCGCGTTCGGATCGGAAGCACCGCTCCCACCGCAATGAGAACAGGCGACATATTTATTGACTTTAATTTTCTTTTCTACTCCGTTGGCAATCTCCTGTAAATTGAGTCTGACTTTAACTCTCAGGTCGGCACCCCGGTTATACCGAGGAGAACTTCCGCCGCCACTAAAACCACCGAAACCGCCAAAATGTCCACCGAAAATATCCCCGAAACGGCTAAAGATATCATCCATGGAAAATTCCATACCGGCTCCGGAAAATCCGCCGCCATGGCTGGCAGCTCCATCGACACCGGCATGACCGAACTGATCGTAACGCTGACGTTTTTGAGCATCGCTCAACACTTCATACGCTTCGGCCGCCTCTTTGAACTTCTCTTCAGCCTCCTTATTTCCCTGATTTTTATCGGGATGATATTGAATAGCTTTCTTACGATAGGCTTTCTTTATTTCTTCATCAGAAGCACTCTTAGCTACGCCAAGCACCTCGTAATAGTCTCTTTTAGACATCGTTATTTTCGTTTACAGTTTATTCGTTTACGATTCACATCCGGAATAGCCGTTATAAAGCACCGGCATTCCAAACCCTGGAATCATTGAAATTTTGAATCTCGGGAACTAAACGTGGTTCATTCCCCCACAACCACCTTGGCAAAACGGATCACTTTATCATTCAGCAGATAACCCTTTTGAACGCAATCGATAATTTTACCTTTGAGATCCTCCGACGGAGCGGGAATTGTGGTAATGGCTTCGTGAAATTCGGTATCGAATGCACTGTTTTCCGTTTCAATGACTTTTACTCCATTTTGCTGAAGAAATGCCGTTAATTTGGAATAAATGAGCTCCATACCCTGACGCACAGCCTGCACATCCATACTATCTTTCGATACCTCGAGGCCTCTTTCAAAATCGTCGGCCAGTGGTAATAAATTAACCAAAACCGACTCTCCGGCCGATTTGATAAGCTCTGATTTTTCACGCAAAGTCCGCTTTCTGTAATTATCGAACTCGGCCATCAGGCGCAAATGAGAATCGTTCAACTGTTTGTACTTTTCTTCCCATTCATTTTCCACATTATCAGAAGCAACCTCTTGATTCTCCTCGCTTTGAGAAGTAGTATCTTCGGTTACAACCTCTTTTTCTTCAATATTTTCCGATTTATTTTCCTGATCCATATTTGTTTTATAGCGTTTTTTATTCATTTCAAGGCGAATTTATCCATTGTCACAACAAAAAGTCTACCACAAAAGGTTTTTATTCCATTTTGTCAGTCACCGCATATCAATCACGCAGTTTTGTCATGTATTCATTCGTGATGATACGGTTCGCCTTTCAAAATCGTCATCGCACGATAGACCTGCTCCACAAATAAAAGCCGGATCATCTGATGCGAAAATGTCATACGCGAAAGCGACAACTTGCCATTTGCCCGGTTATACACATCTCCCGAGAAGCCATACGGCCCACCAACGACAAAAACGAGACGCTTCACAGACGAGAGCCCCTTCTTTTCGAGCAGCGACGCGAATTCGACAGAGCTATACTGAGCCCCTTTTTCATCCAGCAAAACAACATCGTCCGACGGTTCTATCGCATTAAGTATTGCCACACCTTCCCGCTCTTTTTGCTGATCGAACGACATATTTTTCGCATTCTTCAGCTCTGGTATCACGCTTATTTCAAATGCGACGTACCGCCGAAGCCGTTTCAAATACTCTTCAATAGCTTGATTCAGGTAAGATTCGGTAGTTTTACCGACAAGTAACAGTGTTATTTTCACGAGAAGAACATCAGAATTAATGGATTATGCAAAGTTACAAACTAAATTGACAACCCACAACCGGCACTTTCCATCCGGTTTCCGGTCTGCAGTAATCTTTTATCAGAAACTTTAATAATCATTCACTCACCCGTTCTCCTCCTCACAAAACGCAGAAAACGATAGTATACAACATATTGTATAAAGCAACAGCTATCAAAGCACACTATCCGGCCAATTATCCTGTTTTGGAGATTCCGATTTCACCTTTATCTTTGCAGCCGAGGTTAAACAGACCCGAATACTACCCTGCATAGCAGCAAATTATTGAGCCGAAAGATTACAAAAATATTTTTCGGTATTTGTCATAATTTCACTACCTTTGCAGGTCATTTCAGGATTGTGCTGCATTCGTTTTTACATTGAATACACCGAACAAACCGGCAATCGAAACGAGCCTTAGCCTTTTTAAATGAAACAACATCAATCAATGAAAAAACTACCGCTTTTATTATTGTCTGCCATTTTGGTCTTAACATCATGCAGCCAATTTCAGAAACTACTGAAAAGCAACGATCCTGAGTTGAAGTTCAATGAAGCAAAAGCTTTTTACGACAAAAAAGACTATTCCCACGCAGCTCAACTTTTGGAAGATGTTTCGCCTTACTACAAAGGCACCGACCGATCGGAAGATGTGATGTATTATTTGGCCAAATCGTATGCCGGGCAGAAAGATTTTTATAGCGCAAGCGAAAACTTCAAAAGCTATATCAAAGCATTTCCAAGAGGGAAATATGCAGAAGAGAGCTATTTTATGATCGGCTATTCCTCTTATCTCGACTCTCCGGATGCCCGCCTCGACCAGTCGAGCACCAGTGACGCGATTACGGCTTTCTCCAATTTTGTAGAGAGCTATCCGCAAAGCGAAAGAGTAAAACAAGCCTATGCATACCTCACGGAATTAAAAGACAAACTGGCATACAAAGCATATCTGAACGCGAAAACATACTATAATCTGGGTAATTATCTCGGCCGGAATTGCTACGCATCGGCTGTTATTACCGCCAACAACGCGCTGAGGATATATACAGAGAGCAAGTACAGAGACGATCTGTCAGCCCTGATTATGAAATCCAAACGGGCTCAGGCCGTTGAAAGTTTTGAATCAAAAAAAGCCGACCGATATCGTGATGTGATCGATGAGTGTTACAGCTACATCAACGAGTTTCCCGATGGGAAATACATCAAAGAGGCTCAGTCATTTTTAAAAGAAGCAAAGAACTACGTAAAAGAAAAATAACTATGGACTTTAGAAAAACGAAAGCACCTCTTACCACCATTACCCGCGACATGAACAGCATGTGCGAACAAACGGGGAACATATATGAAACCGTTAATATTGTTGGTAAAAGAGCCAATCAAATCAGTGTGCTGGTTCGTGACGAACTGGATCAAAAGCTGAAAGAATTCACCTCTGTAGCCGATAGTTTGGAAGAGGTATTTGAAAACCGCGAACAAATTGAATTATCGCGTTTTTACGAAAGACTACCGAAACCGACTTTAATCGCCGCTCAGGAATACCTGGACAATAAGCTTTTTTATCGTCTGCCGGCGAAAGATAAAGCCATTAAATAAAATTTTCTGGCTCAACAGATACCGTTTTGCCGGTTCGTTCTTTTACGGATCGGCAAAAAGTGTCTTTAAACGGGGCTGAATCCGGTCAGTCTATCGCATCATTTCAAAACCAAAGCATCATGCTTCAAGGCAAAAATATCATACTTGGCATCACAGGGAGTATTGCTGCATACAAATCGGCAATGCTGACCCGGCTTCTCGTAAAAGAGGGTGCCAACGTCAAAATAGTGATGACTCCTTTAGCCAAAGAATTTATCACGCCCCTTACACTGGCAACCTTAGCAAAGAATCCTATTCTGGTCGATTTTTTCGATCCGACGAATGGAAACTGGAATAGCCATGTCAACCTGGGATTATGGGCCGATGCGTATGTAATTGCGCCTGCTACTGCCAATACATTGGGCAAAATGGCCAACGGAATTGCCGACAATTTGTTGATGACAACCTATTTTTCGGCCAAATGCCCTGTTTTTGTGGCGCCGGCAATGGATTTGGATATGTTTCGCCACCCGGCTACTCAAAAGAATATAAATACGTTGCAGAGTTTCGGCAACCACATTATCGATGCCGGCACAGGCGAATTAGCCAGCGGACTCGAAGGCAAAGGCCGGATGGCCGACCCCGAAGAGATCGTCGGCTACCTGAATAACTATTTCGCCCAAAAGCTTTCGCTTGCCGGAAAAAGAGTTGTGATCACAGCGGGTCCAACATACGAAAAAATCGATCCGGTTCGCTTCATTGGCAACTATTCGTCCGGTAAAATGGGATTTGCGCTGGCCGAGACGTGTGCCGAAAGAGGCGCTTTGGTAACTCTTATTGCCGGCCCCGTAAGCCTCACGACCAACCACCCGAATATTCAACGCGTCGACGTGGAGAGTGCCGAAGAGATGTATCTGGCTGCCGTTACCCGTTTTCCGGAAAACAACATAGCCATTCTTTGTGCCGCCGTAGCCGACTTTACGCCGGAATGCACCGCCGGACAAAAGCTCAAAAGAGGCAACGACGATCTGGTGCTCAAACTGAAACCCACACGCGACATCGCCGCTTCGTTAGGCACAAACAAACGTCCCGATCAACAGTTGATCGGGTTTGCTCTCGAAACCAACAACGAAGAAGAGAACGCGCTCTCGAAGCTTCAACGCAAGAACCTCGACATGATCGTACTCAACTCGCTACGCAGCCCGCAAGCCGGTTTCCGGTACGACACCAACCAAATAACCATTCTGCACAAGAACGGCACAAAAAAAGAGTATTCGCTGAAAACGAAGAGAGAGGTGGCCGGAGATATTGTAACCGAAATTGAACAACTCGCATAAATTCCCCGCATGGAAAGAAAGACTGTCGTAACCGAAATCCGTTTTTATCAGTTCGACGAACTGACCCCGGAATATCAACAACTGATTACACTCGCCAAAGAGCAAACCAAGAAATCCTACTCACCCTATTCAAATTTTGCCGTAGGAGCAGCCATTTTAATGAACAGCGGGGAGATTTTTGCCGGGAGCAATCAGGAAAACGCAGCATACCCTTCCGGATTATGTGCCGAACGGACCACAATGTTTTATGCCAACGCCCAATGTCCCGAAACGCCGATGAAAGCGATTGCCATTGCGGCCTACAGCCACGACGATTTTATAGACGATCCGATCGCTCCGTGCGGAGCCTGCCGTCAGTCACTTCTCGAAAACGAGAGCCGGTTCGGGCAACCTTTGCAGGTACTGCTTTATGGAAAGAGAGGAATTTATGTTGTCGACAGCGTTAAGGATTTGCTGCCACTCTGTTTTACGAAAGAGAACCTTCTTTAGCGAGATTCAAACGCTATTTTTTCAACGTAGCCGCAAACACCATTACATTATTCAGGTGTAACCTCATGGTAGCCTCTGCCGCTTCCGAGTCCTTAGCTCTGATATATTCGAGCAATTTCAGATGTTCATTGGCTGCCACCGTCTCTACTGCCTGACCCACCTTATATTCGTTGAAACTTTTCAAAATATCGGGAGTAATAATCATCATCAGCGACTTGATCACCATATTTTTGCTACCCTCGGCAATGCATCGGTGAAATGACATATCGGCATCGGCAACTTCCATCCCGCCAAAATCAGCTTTATCCTTATCCAGATAATTCTGCAAAGCAGCTTCAATCTTCAGCAAATCGTCATCTGTACGCCGCAAAGCACACAACCGGGCAGCATTGGTTTCAAGAATCAGGCGGGTCTCCACCAACGAATAAAAATCGTAATTATCGAGTTTAAGCACATCGGTTATCAATCCTTCAAGCGCAGGAATCTCCAATCCGGCAATAACAGAACCGCTTTGGGGAAGTGTTTTGAGCACACCATAAAATTCGAGCTTTTTAATGGCATCGCGCACATACGCCCGCCCCACACCAAACTGTTCGGCCAGTTTTCGTTCGGCAGGCAAACGATCGCCGGGTTTTAATTTCCCACTGTTTAACAGCCCTTTTATCTCACGAATAATAATATCGGAAGGTGATTCAGTTGACGATTCTGAAATACTGTTTGCGATAGATTCAACGGTCATATACTTCTGGTATATTGGTATGTTATTTAATAAAGCTCAAACAAATAATTGTATGAGTCCAAAAATGGCAACAGCCCGAAAAAAACAGATACAAAGATAACGACTAAATGCAATATAACAATAAAAAAAGAAGAGTTTTCTTACATGTGTGCAATTTCACAAAACACTAATATAATGATAAATACACATATTTTTCAGGCACAATAATCACTTTTGAGAAAAATGTATGACAAACCCAAATTAATTTTTTACCTTTGCAACCCATAACCAAAAAACAAAGAAAACTGTGAGTTTACTTAGCGAAAAAATGTCCCTGTTTGATGCACCTCAAAAGTACCAGAAAGCAGGGGTGTATCCGTATTTCCGTCCGATAGAATCAGACCAAGACACAGTGGTAACCATTGATGGTAAACCGGTATTAATGTTTGGTTCAAACAGTTACCTCGGACTCACCAACCACCCGCGCATTAAAGAAGGCGCTATCAAAGCGGTGGAAAAATATGGAACCGGATGCGCCGGTTCTCGTTTTTTGAACGGCACGCTCGATATTCACATTGAATTGGAAGAACGTTTAGCCAAGTTAGTACATAAAGACGGGGCTTTAATCTACGCCACCGGATTTACGGTCAATTCCGGAGTTATTCCTTGCCTCACCGGAAAAGACGATTACCTCTTATACGACGAACTGGATCATGCATCGATCATTGAAGGACGTCGTCTCTCTTTCTCCAACCAGGTCAAGTACAAACACAACGACATGGAGTCGTTGGAAAGACAGCTGAAACGTTGTGCTCCTGAAAAAATCAAATTGATTGTAACCGATGCTGTGTTCAGCATGGAAGGCGACGAAGCCAAGTTGCCCGAAATGGTTGCTCTCGCGAAAAAATATAACGCATCGCTTTATGTAGACGAAGCTCATACGCTTGGTTTCTACGGAGAGACAGGTGCCGGTCTTTGCGAGCACTTCGACCTGACAAATGACGTTGATGTGATAATGGGAACGTTCAGCAAGTCGCTGGCCACTATCGGTGGTTTCGTAGCTGCCGACAAAAACATTATCAACTACCTGAAGCACAATTCGCGTACATTAATATTCAGCGCAAGTATTACTCCGGCCTCTACCGGTTGTGTATTGGCAGCGCTCGACGTAATGCGCGACGAACCCTGGCGTAAGGAACAATTGTGGGCAAACACGAAAAGAGCTCTCGAAGGATTCAAAAAAGCTGGGTTCGACACGGGGCACACCACCACGCCTATCATCCCTCTCTTTGTTCGCGACAATGACAAAACATTTTTGCTGACCAAAAAATTGATGGACGACGGAGTATTTGTCAACCCGGTTGTATCACCGGCTGTACCATCGGAAGACACGTTGATTCGCTTCTCACTGATGGCTACGCATACATTTGAACAAATCGACGAAGCTGTCGAAAAGATTACCCGTAATGCCCGTGAATTAGGCATTATCGAATAAAAGAAAAAAGCCGGTGCAATGTAACGGTTTCAAAAAAACCAGTATCTTTGCACCGCTTTTAACGCGGAAGTAGCTCAGTTGGTAGAGCATCAGCTTCCCAAGCTGAGGGTCGCGGGTTCGAGTCCCGTTTTCCGCTCATAAAAATCAGACAATTACACCGATGTGATTGTCTGATTTTTTCTTTTAAAATACAGGTTTACGTAGCAGTCTACATGATTTTGTAAACCAAGATGCAAACCAACATCTACATGAATGCTTCTATTTCTGTAATCTGCTATAAATCAAAAATTCTTTCTAATGGAAAGTATTCCTTAATGCTCTACATCCTAAAAGCAATGACATTAATTATCTATTTACCTCAGTCCGAATACTCCATTTAGAGCTAACAGAATAATACAATTAAATATAGAAAGACCTATTTAAGAATTCTCCCCCTTTGATTCCTCTTAAAAAGGTTCCAGTCAAACTACAGAATGCGGACTTTTTGGTTAAAAATAACAGAATAGATGAAATATACTCACCATTATTTGACAACATTTACATATAATTTACAACTTTCAATCAACGCGAACCATCCACAAATAAAGGATTTCATAAGATTACGAAAGGCACAAAGATCATCCATCACAAAATAAAATACATTTTTTTTCTTACAAATATTTAGCATACAAAATATTTAGTATACTTTTACCCTTGCATTGAAAAACTATTCAACGCAACCTTCCTAAACCAAAATCCACAGAAAATTTACGATACAAGGCCGAATTGTGCTGTGTCTGTTGTCTTTAAATCATAGTTATAACCTTATAAAAACAATGTGTCTATGAAAAAAATCAAAACGACATTCCTATGCGGAATAGTAATAGTGACTGTTTTGAACTGCGCGACAGAATCAACGCCGAGTAGCACAAATCATCTTGGTGAGTCTTTTACTATAAAAACGAATGAAAGCACACAACTTATGCCTTATAATCTGAAAAATGCCTCTAGTGATAGTAGTCTTTCTGTAAATTTTGAAAAAGTAATTTGTGATTCGAGGTGTCCCAAAGCATCATGTCATCTTTGTTATGGTAGTACTGCACAAATTCAAATATTATTAACCCACCACAATATACAATCCAGTATACAGCTAACAATCTTAGGCTGCCAAGACGAATATGAATGCAATGACCAGTTATATTACCGTAAGGACACATTAGGCTACAGAATTTGCCTTTTGAGGTTAGATCCATATCCTACCGGGACACCAGTTAATTCTAAGAATTATACGGCAAAACTTAATATATCGAAGTTATGAAACGATTAATTAATAACACGGTTAAATTTCAGTGTCTTCATTTAAGCAGAAAAAACAATTTACTATTCCTGTTTCGTCACTTAGAAACGGAGTATATACCATTATTATTTCTGACGGACACCAAGTTTACCAAAAGAAATTATTCGTAAAACACTAAAAACCTAGCTATATCAAACTTCTAGTTTGATTATTAAAATCAACTCCAAACGATGCTAGATCGTTTGGAGTTTTAATTTTTATAGTCCAGTATTCAAAATACATTACTATCTTCGAAAAAAATTGAGACAGATGCAAAATCTTCCTTCCATATAGAAATTATATTTTTAAGCCTTCCAACTCCCCAGGAGGGCAAACATCCGTACTGAATTTAGCAACTTTGACTGAGCAGAAAGCTGATGGAAAAAGGCTTAGGTTCACACAGAATGCAATTCCTAAAGATCAAGCATATAAGGATTAAATGATTAGTTTTCGTCATTACTTTTACCTACATTTGCAGTGCTATTTACAGTTGAAACTGTATTATGAAAAGACCGGTTCTTCGTCATCGGCAATAAGAACAACGGGACTGTTGTCAAACAGATTATAGATCACGGGATGAATCTACGGGATGCAGCAGCACTATCCGACATAACAAAGATTGTAAACAAAGAGAGAATGACATAGCCGTTTGTTCAGATACTACTAACGGAACTGTAATTGACATTTAGTCTAAGAGAGATAACAGCATATAGCAAACTTGCAAGAACCCGCAACAAATAAAATTATAAAACAGACCTACTATGGAACCTTTCCACAAAAATATCACAATCATTTCCAGAACACAAAATCCAGCTGGAAGCGTTGACCTGGTAATTAAAGCCATAGATGGTACTATCTTCAACATTAAAAATTGCCTTGCTCCCGACAAAGCCATCCCAATAGAAAGGCTTGTAGGTGCCTATGAAGTAAAAGCTGAAGACGGCACTTTGTATCACAAGAAAGCGATTGTTCATTTCAACACAGACAGGTCGCACGATTTGGAACTAACAGAGGAAGAAATCTAAAACCGGAAAGCATTATATCCTCACTAACGTAGCATGAGAGTGCTATAAGACTGTTATTCTGCATCTTCATTTGAAGTGGCATTTATATATCAGAGCAATGATCTCCGATTTTACAAATACCGTTTGCAGGTGGTTTTTTATTTTCAGCAACATCGTGTATCTTTGTTCCATATCAAAATTCATTTACAGATCAACCCATGAGAAAGACCTTATTTATTCTGCTTGCCTTTCTATCGGCTATAACTATATTAGTCTCCTGCTCGTCCAACAGCGATCGGCTGGTTGCCGCATTCTCTGCCGAAATAGGAAACAGTCCCATCCTTAAAGCCGAAGGGAACAGTAAAATTTCGTACACATGGAACTCTGTAAGTATGGTCAAAAAGGATATTTTAAAAACCATTGCCGATAAAGAGCTAAAAATGGCACCGACATCGGTTATCGATTTAGGCCCGGCTCTTGATGAGAATCAGAATCCTATCATGGGAAAGATACAACAGTCGTGGATATACGAGATTCCTCAAAATAAGACAGAGCTAACCTATCAACTGTCCACTTCGACAATCGACATCATTTTAACTATTACAAAAAAATAAGGTTGTAAGAATGTATCCGGGCAAGGTCTGACACTACTATCGTTGCGTATCAAACCAGATGGATTTAGTCGTCTTTGGAATTTTAACGATAAGATAAGGTCGGTATTGTATGGCCATTAGCGCTCTTGTATCGGCACTATCGTAGACAGTCTCGACGTAGACATTTTTGCTATTTTCCACTATACTGACACTGATAGAACTGCCGGCATTGCTCATCCAGACGGTGTCAAATATGGCCAAAACCGTATACTCATTAAAATCGATACGATTTTCAAGCAAAACCATCCTTCGGCGATTGACGCTATCCATATTTACCAACAACTGGTTCCAGTCCGCCGTATTGTTGATTACCAACGATTGATGGCCTATTTTATCCGTCCCGTTTCCTATCAGGTTTCCCTTTGCAATAATAGTTGGTATCACGGGCTGAAATCCCAGTTCCTGAGTACAACCTATAATCAATAAAGCAAGAACCGATAAGAAAAAATACTTCATAACATTACATAACGTTAGCATTTCCGACACACAAAAGTAGCATAGAATTCGGAAACAGACACCATTAAAAGCGAAAATTATCGCACAACGGCATGTATATGCAATTGTTCCGCTCAAAAAGCTAACTTTGCATATACAAATTGACTATTCCGAAACAACATATGAAACAACATATAGTTTGGATACTACTACTGATGTGTACCACCACCCTGTTTGCTCAAAACAAAAATTCGTTTTACAAGGCCTCTGACAAACGCTTTTCTTATATGGGCCGCGGCGATTTTCACGTCCCCGATCATCCTCGTTTCTGGGTAGCAGCAGCTCAAATAGCTTTTTCGTTCAAAGGTACCGATTGTATTATCGACATCACCGACGAACATCTGTACAATAAGAATCTGAACTATATTGTGCTTGTTGTCGATGGGAATTATTCGCGTTTCAAGCTATCCGGAGCTGACAATCAACTTTCCGTAGGCGCAAACCTGAAAGATACAATTCACACTGTAGTACTTTGCAAAGCGACAGAAACAGGTATTGGATACATACAGTTCAACGGGGTAACCTGCCGTGATCTGTTACCCTGTCCTGCTCCACCCAAACGTAAGATAGAGTGTTTCGGTAACTCTATTACTTGCGGAACCGGTAGCGACCAAAGTCTGGTTGCCTGCGGCCAGGGCGACTGGCAGGATCAACACAATGCCTACTTAAGCTACGGAGCATTGACGGCACGTGCCCTGAATGCGCAATACCACCTCACCTCTGTTTCAGGTATTGGACTCATACTCAGCTGTTGCGACATGGACATTGCAATGCCACAGGTATACGACAAAATTAATCTGAGGGAGAACAAATTCCGTTGGAATTTTTCGCTATACCAGCCCGACGTAGTCACTATTTGTCTGGGTCAAAACGATGGAGTTCAGAACAAGGAAAAATTCTGTTCTGCGTATACCAACTTTATCAAAACATTGAGAACAGCATATCCGCATACACAGTTTGTACTGCTCACCAGCCCGATGGCCGACCAGAAGTTACTCCCCTTTATGAAAGAGTGTCTGACTATAGTTGTGAACCGGATGCACAAAACAGGAGACAAAAAAGTATCGCAGTTTTTCTTCAGCCGCAGTTACAACAGCGGATGCGATGCCCACCCCGATCTCTCGGAACACAAACTGATTGCGCAGGAACTAACAGCCTATTTACGTCAATTAATGCACTGGTAAATTCAGACCTAATGTCGACAAATGAGATTAAACGATTGCTTGACACCAAAGCAAAACAATATAATTGTGCGGATTTTATCGATACCGACCCCATTCAGATTCCGCACCGCTTTGCCCGCAAAGAAGATATCGAAATAGCCGGAATCTTAACAGCCACTATTGCCTGGGGACAACGCAAAAGCATCATCAACAATGCCGACCGGCTGATGCGACTGATGGATAATGCTCCGTACGACTTTGTTTGCAACGCCGAAGATTCCGATTTGGTGGGTTTAGAGCAATTTGTGCACCGAACCTTTAATGGTAACGATTGCCGCTTTTTTATTGAATCGTTGAAAAATATCTACGCCAATCACAACGGATTGGAGGACGTCTTTACAAAAGGATTTCGGGAAGGAGAAAGCGTCTTCGCCGCATTGCACTATTTCCGGAAAGTTTTTCTTTCGGTTCCTCACGAGCCGCGAGTCCGGAAACATATCTCGGACGTAGCGGCCAATTCGAGTGCCAAGCGTCTCAACATGTTTCTTCGCTGGATGGTACGGCAGGATGATACCGGAGTAGATTTCGGATTGTGGAACAACATTTCCATGTCGGCGCTGATGCTTCCGCTCGATGTGCATACCGGCGATGTGGCACGTGCTTACGGACTGCTCACACGCAAGCAAAACGACTGGAAAGCCGTTGAAGAGATCACCGCTATCCTCCGGCAATTCGATCCACACGATCCGATCCGTTACGATTTTGCTCTGTTTGGCATCGGAGCATTCAACAATGAGGAGATAGGATGAAAACTATTTGGCAGGATTGTATTTCACGCTAATCTCTCTTCCCCACCCGTTCAACTTCTCCAACACAGGCAGAACCGATATGCCCATTTCGGTGAGTCGATACTCAACTTTGGGCGGAACCGTCGGATAAACGATGCGTTCCACCAAACCGGAAATCTCCAGCTCGCGAACGGTTTGCGTAAACATTTTATTAGTAACACCCCGCAAACTGCGCTGTAATTCGCCCGAACGCATCACCCCGTCTTTGAGATGATACAACACTATCGGCTTCCATTTGCCCCCGATCATGTCCATCACCAACTCCAGCGAACAAAAATATTCTTTCTTTTTGAAAATATATTTATCTATATCTCCCTCATTACTCATAATTTACTCCTTTTGGTAACTATACCACTTTTTAGTAAGTACTTGTATATTTAGTATTAATCCCCGAAATTTGCAGCACAAAAATACAAAAAAGGAAGTAAACCCACTAAACAATTCAAAAGATGAACGTAGTAGCTATCAACGGGAGTCCGCACAAAGCAGGAAATACCTTTCACGCCCTCTCTATAGTCGGCAAGCAACTGGAACAAGCCGGGATCGGGTTCGAGATCGTGCATATCGGCAACAAGCCCATCAGAGGGTGTTCTGCGTGCGGTATGTGTGCCAAAAACAGAGATGAGAAGTGTGCAATGAAAGACGACGGTGTTAACGAAGCTGTTCAGAAAATGAAAAATGCCGACGGTATCATCCTTGCCTCTCCGGTACACTATGCCGGCATTGCGGGTACTATGAAATGCTTTCTCGACCGGGCCTTCTACGTATCGGGCAGCAATGGAGGTCTCTTCCGCAATAAAACAGGAGCTTCTGTAGTGGCAGTTCGCCGCACGGGAGGTTCGTTCACCTTCGACAACCTGAACCATTACCTTCTCTATTCGGAGATGCAGATCGCTACATCCAACTACTGGAACATTATTCACGGACGTACGCCCGGTGAAGTTCTCGAAGACGCCGAAGGAGTACAAATAATGGAAGTACTGGGCAATAATATGGCATGGCAGCTTAAAATGCGCGAAGCCACAAAAGAGTCGGTTCCGGCCCCGGCTCCAGTCCAAAAGGTAATGACAAGCTTTGTAAGATAATTTTCCTCTCCACAAAATAAGTATTCGCATCTTTGCCCGTTGCAGGCAGAGATGCGTTTGTTTTAAAATCATAATTCATTATTTTAAGCTCTGTTCACATCATTTTTCACATCTTAGTAAGCCATATAAAATACTAAAGAACATTAAGTTCTCCGGGTAATATTTGCATTTCGTCCTCCTCCCAATTACTTTTGTATCACTTATCAAAAACAATTGCCTCTGACACACCTCTACTTTTCTTTGTAATCATTACTGCAACGGAGGTTTCCGATGCATCAGTTTAACTTTTAATTCACTCTTCGTATGATAAAGAAAAGTCTGTTTGTCAGCCTTATCGGGTTATTTCTATGCGTAGTTCCAGGCCACAGTCAGCAATGGCAACACAGTTGGAACGAAGCAACCGCTCTCGCTCAAAAAGAGCATAAGCACATTCTGCTCAACTTCTCCGGCTCCGATTGGTGCCTGCTTTGTATGCGAATGCATAAAAACATTTTCGGATCCAATCAATTTATCACCTTTGCTTCGCAGAATCTGGTTCTCTACGATGCCGACTTTCCACGCAATAAAAAGAATCAGCTCAGCAAAGAACTGGAGCGACAAAACAACACGTTGGCAGACAAATACAACAGTGCCGGTCATTTTCCATGCACCGTTTTATTGGACGACAACGGCAAAGTATTGAAGCAATGGGACAGTGCCTACACAGGAACTCCAGAGAGCTTTATAGCTGAAATAAAATCCCTGTAATTTTCAAATTAAGAGGTAAGATTTCCGATCAAAAGCCGACGCTATATTCACATGGCCAGAAAGATTATACATAAACGTGAAATGAAGCTGATGGGTAACCACTTTGAAATATCGGTGGTTGCGGCAGATGCTTATTGGGCCCGGCAACGTATCGATGCCGGCGTAAAAGAGATCAAACGCATCGAAGCATTACTCACCACTTTCAACGGCGAAAGCGAAACTAACCGGATCAATGCACTGGCCGGCATACGACCGATTGTCGTAAGTGAAGAGATCATCCAACTGATAGAGCGATCGAAGCGCATATCGGAGGTAACTCAGGGTGCGTTTGATATCACCTACGGATCGGTGGACAAAAGTCTGTGGAATTTCGATACGCACATGACCTCACTCCCGGACAAAAAGGCAGCCAAGAAAAGTGTTCGCCTCATCAACTACAAAAACATTGAGATAAACCACGCCGACTCAACCGTATTTCTAAAAGAAAAGGGAATGCGCATCGGGTTTGGAGGCATTGGCAAAGGCTATGCGGCCGAGATGGCAAAAAATGTCATGAAGCGTCAGGGCGTAACAAGCGGAGTGGTCAACGCCTCGGGCGATCTGACGGCATGGGGACACCAACCCGATGGAATGCCGTGGACAATAGGCATCGCCAATCCGAATCTGGCACAAGAAATTTTTTCGTACATGAACATCACCGACATGGCAGTAGCCACTTCGGGCAACTATGAAAAATTTGTGCTGATTGACGGCCAACGCTATTCTCATACCATCGATCCGAAAACCGGATTACCCATCAACGGAATCAAAAGCGTCACCATCATTTCGTCCAATGCCGAGATTGCAGATGCCATGGCAACACCCGTTATTATCATGGGCGTAAAAGCCGGTCTGCACATGATTAACCAAATCAAGAATATCGAAGCCATCATCATCACCGACGAAGACAAACTTTATACGTCGAAAAATATCAATCTGATTAAATAACACCTAACCACCTATTTTATATAACAATGACTACAAAAGCAATCATATTATTTGCGATACCAACGCTATTACTAAGCTCCTGTGTTTCGGTCAAGGAGTATCAGAAATCGAGACTAAACGATTCGGAAATGATTCTGAGCAACCGAAAAATAGAGAAAGAGGAGCTTAACTTTCAAGTTATCAAAGAGGGAGCTGCAGGAGCCAATTCCGGCAAATCGGGAGGCGGATGCGGTTGCAACTAACCATTGACAAAAAAACTTACAATGAAGAAATACCTATTTATTGCATTATTTCTCTTCTGTGTCGTCTATAGCGCGTTTGCGCAGTATTTTAAAAAAGACACAACATCCTATACAACAAAAAGTCTGAAATTGGACGAAGTAAATCTGGTAACGGGTTACTACTCTCAAACCGGAGATCACTCCACCACACTCGGCGGTTTGGGTGATGAACAGGTAAAAGAGTTCTCCTCCTCCATCGACCTGAAATTTGTAGGCTATACCAATCCCAATTATATTCATTCGTTAACGGCCGGATTCGGTTATGCACACCATACAGCGGCATCGGCGGCGTGGGTATCAAAAACAGGAGCCTCCCGCACCGGCGGTGACCGTATTTACCCATCGCTGGAATGGTCGATGCAAAACGTCAGGCGAAAAACGGAATATACTGCTGGAGCACAATACTCGGGAGAATTCAACTATAAATCACTCACGCTCAACACCGGATTCACCAAAACGAATCAGAGCAACGGAGAGTTTGGTATCAAACTGACCTCATCAATCGACCGGGTAACGATGATTAATGCCGAAACAATGGCCAAAAACGCATCCGTCCTGACTCTGGTTAAGAGCTCTACTAACCATGAAGACAATGTAATGACATTTACAGGCAGACCAACCAACGCGGTTTCGTCGGCAAGCAGAGTTGTCACCTCTGATTCGCACAATACAGTAACCACAGCGGCATCTGCCGAATATTCGAGCAGACCCCGCACCACACTGACAACCGCTCTCAGCTATAATCAAATAATTAATCCCCGCATGCAAATGGCTTTTCTTGCTGATTTTACCGGACAGTTCGGGTACCTGGGATTACCCTTCCACAGGGTATTTTTTGCCGATGCCGACAGCAGTAAAATAGAGCATCTTCCCAACCAACGGTTGAAATTGCCGTTAGCCGTAAGGTGGAACTATTTTCTGGGAGACAATGTGATATTCAGAACTTACTACCGGTTTTATACCGACAGCTGGGGAATCACTGCACACACGGCTTCAATAGAAACACCAATAAAGCTGTCGCCGTTCTTCTCCATCTCTCCGTTTTATCGTTATTATAAACAGACAAGCTCTAAATATTTTGCCCCGTATGCACAGCATCAGACATCAGAAGAGTATTACACCTCCAACTACAGCTACTCGGCCTTTTCTTCCAATTTCTTTGGGGTCGGACTCCGGTGGATGCCACTCGAAGGGGGCTTTTTCAAATCGATCGAACTACGTTACGGGCACTACAAACAGACCACCGGACTGGTATCCAATGTTATCACCCTGCATCTGAAATTCTAAAAGGGAGAGCGGATATCACACAAAAAGCCTCGTAAAACAGATCTGTTTTACGAGGCTTTATTATTATAAATAATTCATTATCAATAAATAACTTACGCTACTTCGCCATCAGATCGGGCTCAGTGACATAATTCAAGTCTTTCTAAAACCGTTTTCCGATACAGATTCCGCATCGGGGATAGGCCCTGTCGATCGGATTGCCGAACAAACGGCCTGCACCCAGATACAACTCTCCGGTGACTCCGCCACGTGTCAGCAACTTGAAACCGACAGCGGCTCCGAAGCCCAGAGCTGTAGCCGTATTATAACCCGCTCCGGTATAGGTAATATTTCCATACCCGTCGATATTGTAGTAGTTCACTGACTCTTTTTGCGACACCATAGCCATGTTTCCTTCAATAAAGAAACCGTTATCTTTCTTTTCGCCAAAATAGACCCGACAATAGGGAAGAACCATCGAACGCAGTGTCATGTCTTTCACCTTCTCGATAGAGAATGCCATAGCCACACCTACGCCCATATTCTCGGAAAGGTAACGCTCATAATTAACTTCGGGCAGACCGATAATTGCCATCAAAAAGTTCATACGCACTTCATTATCCTGCTGATCGTCCCAATAATAATCGCTGGCATCCCGATTATTTTTCTGAGCAAAGGCGCTCACTCCGAGCAACAAAACAAAAACACTGATAATCAATCGTTTTGTCTTCATTTTAATTATAAAGGTTATCGTTATGTGATACGAGCACAATGGTTTATCGATTTACTCTACCCGACCTCCGCAAACCCATGTTTTCAGATAATAGGGTTCGTCAAGGTCGCTTACAATGACTCCTCTTGACGTGGATGCATGTAAAAACTTATTTGCTTTCAGATAGATACCAACATGGTTGACATAGGCCTTGACCTTATTCCCCGTGCTGAAAAATACCAGATCACCTTCCCGTAGCCTGCCGTAGCCTATTTTCCGGCAATTTTTCGCCAGCATGGCCGATGAGTTCCGCTCCAGCGTTTTGCCATAAACGGTTTTATAAATGGTATACACCAAAAAAGAACAATCCGTTCCCCGATGCGATGTTCCTCCCTCTATGTGGGGAACATGTAACCAGGAGGAGGCTTCCCGGTAGAGTGCATAGTTGTCTTTTCTCTCCTTATCCAGCCCTAACGATTCGTACACGGCTTTGCTTTGACGCTTTTCAAGATGCCGCGAACTACTACATCCCGCCAATACCAACAGCAGAATGGAAATCGATACAAAGCGAACGGATATTTTGGTTTGCACATCCATTTATACCTCCCACGCACAAAGATACCGACTATTTCTTCACCGAGAAACGATAAATGGTTCTCGATTTGAATTTTTCGCCGGGATTCAATACCGTAGACGGGAACAGCGATTGATTAGGGCTGTCGGGAAAATGCTGCGTTTCGAGAGCAAAGGCCGAGCGCGTGCTGGTTGGCTTCTCTCCGTTGTCGATTGCTTTCTTCCATTGTGCGCCTCCCATACCCGAATAGAATTGCATACCCGGTTGATCGGTAATTACTTCCATCACTCTTCCGCTTTCGGGATCGTAAACCGTGGCACAAATTTTTTCTTTACCGTCAAGCACGTAATTATCATCATATCCCTGAAACGGCGCATTGTTATAGGTCTCTCCTATTTTGTACCCCATCGGATGCGGTGTTGTAAAATCGAAAGGAGTATCCTTTACCGGACGAATTTCACCGGTCGGTATCTGTGTCGCATTCAACGGAGTATATTTCGATGCTTTCAGTGTCAGAATATGGTCAAAGATATATCCTTTTCCGGCTCCATGCAAATTGAAATAGGCATGATTGGTTACGTTGATCACCGTTTTTTTATCGGTAGTTGCAGCATAATCGATCACAATTTCGTTTTTATCGTTCCACGTGTAGGTAACCGAAATAGTTACTTTACCCGGAAAACCCTCTTCCATATCGGGGCTAACATACGAAAATTTCACAGCCGGTTGCTTGCTCTCTTTTACTATTTCAGAGTTCCATACTTTTGAATACCAACCGTTACGTCCTCCATGGAGGGTATTCGGCCGGTTGTTGATCGGCAACGAATATTCTACTCCGTCGAGCGTAAACTTTCCGTTGGCGATACGGTTTGCAAACCGTCCGATGCTGGCTCCGCCGAAAGCATCTCCACGCACAATCGATTGCAGCTTATCGCCACCGGTGGTCACATTATCCCTGACTCCGTTTTTATCGGGCACCTCTATCCTGACAATCCGGGCACCGTAATTGGTTACTTTCAATACATTACCGGCTTTGTTGGTCAGCGTGTAAAGACAGACCTGACTGCCGTTGTGATCGCCTAATTCTTCTTTCACTACTTTCTGAGCTTTCTGCCCGAAAGTCAACCCGCAACAAAGCAGGGCAACTGCAAAAATAACTGTTTTTTTCATTGGTATAATTTGTTTGTGTTTTATTATGACATTATGTTGGCAACCGCCTTTAACTATCTATCATTTCGGGATTGCCACCGTTTCCGGGATACCCGACATATAGACCAGAAACCTGTCGATCGACGATACCTGAACGTTTTTATATTGTGCTGCCGTGTGGCTGGTTCCAAGGGCGACATCATTCTTTGTAGCCGTGCTTTCTAAGCCAGAGCAAGTCAATACCACCGCATCGTCCCACTTTACCGAAACATTTTTCCCCGAAACCGTAATAAAGAGGTTGTGCCAGGTATCGGCTTTATCGGCTTGTCCCGGTTTGGCAACGACGCTCACCACCGGTTCCCACCGGCCACCGGATGATGCCACTGTCGTCTCTTTTTCGATAGCAAAGGTAACCGCTTTGGCTGCCGTTGTCTGAGCGGCTGGGTCGTTTTGCGGATTCTGCAGACGAAAACGATACTTTTGGTTGTCGGAAATATTTTTAATATCCACACAGATATCAGCATCACCGCCATTCGGTTGCTGTCCGGCAAGCCATTTCACATCGGTAGTAATCACATACTGATCGGCCTCCACCGAAGCAAGAGAAACGGACTGTACGCCAGAAGCAGGAGAGTGCAACACTTCTTCCCTATCGGCATACCAGCCACCTGCGTTTCCGTTTTGCGGTTGCTGTCCGAATAGTGCGGCACACATAGATAGAGAGACAAAAAAAGAGACTATTCTTCTCATTACAGATACAATTTATCGACTTTTGAATAATTCGGGTTAGAAACAAACGACAGACGGAAATCAGTGTGTTCCCGTCTGTCTGTTGCTGTATATAAAACCGGTTTATCCGGCTATTTCTCACTTATCAGGCACCGGCCCGAGCGATTCACTATATTTGAATCCCTGCAATTTTAGCATCTGAACGGCATAACGTCTGCCTAATTCGCGCATACCGGCCGTACTGAAATGGAACTGATCGCGGGTTCCCTTCACACCTTTCGACGAAATAATATATGAGTTCGGAAGCACTTTGGGAAGATTAGCCAAGACATCGGTATTGAAAGGATAACATACCCCATGTTCCTCCTTGCTCTTCAGTTCGCCGGCCAGCAAAGGCACCTTTTTGGGATTGAGTTTCAGATCCTTTATCAGGTTGTCATAAATAGACTTCACCTTCGCGGACCACTGCGAATCGTTAGGATTAGACTCGCCCTGATGCAGCAGGATACCCACTATCACACCATCTTTCTGGGCTATCTTTGCCATCTCCACCAACCGTTTGTAAGGATTACCCTCGTACTGTTTGCAGATATTTTTCATCCACGACGGAGCGCTGTCCAAATATTGTTTATAAGCGTCCTGTTGCCACAACTCTATTTTGGCTCCGGCTACCGATACATTGATTACACCTACACGGTATTTTGCAGGAAGATTAGCTACCATGGTACGACCGAAGAAATCGACCGGTCCCAGATTGGTTTCAGGACGACAAATAGGAGGAGTTGCCACATACCATGTTCCCATCTGACGGTTCAACCTTGGCATATCAACTGCTGCCAACATTTGAAACCGGGGATCGACAGGTCCCTTATCCTGCTCTTCAGGACGTGCGCCTGCTTCCATATTCGACTGACCGATACAAAGATAGATAAAGAATTTAGGATCCGGTTTCTTTGCTTTCTGTGCCGATACACTCACCGTACAAAAAGTGAGCATCAAAACACCTAACACTAAGCTCAATTTTGATTTCATCTGTAAATAATTTTGATTTTAAAGTATTAATACGGTTTCTGACGTTTCGTTTCACGCGTAACCGAATGCAACAAAACACAGAGATTTCATTCTATAACTGTTCATTATAAAAGCAACGACAAAAAACAAGAATCGGAATCGTTACGGCGCTTTCTTCCCAACGGAAAGAGAGATGCCGAAAAGATAAAAAATAACGGAGTAACAATCCGTTTGACAGGCAGAAAAATAGCAGGTGTAAGGTGTATTCGATTCCGGCATCCAAAGCTATTAAGAAAATGCGGAATTTTCAAATATTTTTTAGATCAATAAGCACGGAAATAACAATACGCCCCGAAGTTCGCTATAAAATAAAAAACTACAGCAGATTCATCTTCGAATCGTCCGGAGTAATCGGTCTTACCGGCTTGCAAGGGCTACCGTAGGCCACATAATTGGCAGGAATATTTCGGGTCACAACGCTCCCTGCGCCGATTACCGCATTATCGCCAATAGTAACACCATCGCAAACCACCACATTACAGGCTATCCACACATTGTTGCCGATACGAATTCCCTGTGCATATTCGGAGACTGAGACATGGCCATCGGGATATTTCATGGCGACCCGTTCTTGCGGCAACAAGGGATGATTGGTTGCCATCAGCGAAACATTCGGGCCGATCATCACATTATCGCCAATATCGATCCGTCCGTCGTCTAAAATGGTGGTATTAAAATTGGCAAAGAAATTTTCGCCGATAAACGTATGGGTACCGTAATTAAACTGTATGGGTCCCTGGAAATAATAGTTTTCGCCTATTGCCCCGATAAACTTTTTGATAAGCGGCAATCTGTCTGTATCATATTCATCCAGTGCATTGAATTGTTGGCAAAGCACATGTGTGTTGTGTTTTATCGTTCTCAACTCCAAAGAACGTGCATCAAACAATTTTCCTGCAAAGATTCTCTCTTCTTCTGTCATTTTTTATTTCGTTTTCCCCGCATCGTATGCCGCTTTTGTAGAAAACCGCACACTACAAGGTTATCTTCCGTTCAGATTTTCAACGTAAACTCGCCGACACAGGCATCAACCGTGATTTAATTCATATTCTCAGCCAGTATCTTGTTTTTCTGTTCTACAAACTCCTCTTCTTCCAGAATACCTTTGTCATGTAATTCTTTTAGTTGTTCGAGCCGCGAAATCCAATCGGTTTTCTTTTCCTGTTCGCCTCCGTCCAAAAACCAGTGAGCCACATAGCCGGTAAAAGTTCCGAACAACCCCACCCCACTAATAACCAAAGCAGCTGCAATCAACCTGCCTTCCACCGTTACCGGATACAAATCGCCGTAGCCGATGGTTGTTATGGTGGTAAAAGCCCACCATATGGCATCTTCTGCCGTCTTTATATTCGAAACATCACTCTTTTCCACCTGTAAAATAGCAATCGATCCGAAGATAACCGTTAGCATGGCAATCAGTGCCACCGAAGCAAACGTACCGTTTATCTTCGATTGGAATATCTGCTGGGTAAGACGACGAATAGAGCGAAATGCGCGCATGATGCGTATGATTCTGACCAAACGAAACACCCGCCCGTACTGCAGATAACTGAATGTGGGTATACTGGAAATAAGATCGATCCAGCCCCAACGCATAAATTTCAGTTTAGACTTTGCCTTCACAAAACGGTATCCGAAATCGTACAGAAAAACAATACAAATGCCGTTATCGATCATAGTCAGCAACCGCGATACTTCGTCCGACAACCTGAAAAACGAATCAACCAGCAACGCGATCAATACATATACCGACAATACGGTGATTACCAAATCCAGAAATGTCAGTTTGTTATTTTCTTCTTTCATGTATGTACTATTTTGATAATGAATTGATTTTTTCAATACTGTTACTATTCTCTATGGTCGAAATGGAGCATCAGTAAAGTAAGGTGTAATTCAACAGTACCGCAATTCTAAATAATACAACAATGCCAACCACCACAACGTGACGTACAATCAACGCGTGATACCTATTCTGTAAAGACGCGGCAATTCTGAATTTCAAATCGGTTACTATCGTTTTCTTTATTTCACCTTGTAAAATTTCAACCTATTGCTGGTAGGATTATTCGGATTATAAAATTCCCCGATCTCCAGAATCGTGTTATCTGCGTTAATACTAAAGTAGTGAGCGGGGAAGCAAATACAATTCCACAAATATCCGTTGACCAAGATGGAATCGTTACGCCATTTATATTGATAGAAATCTGTACCTATCTTTGGTAGCCGATAACCATTAACAATCTCATATCCCCGCCTTACCTCAAAAGTATTGTCATACTTTTCATCAAAGATCAGCGTATCCTGCTTTCCCGTATCGATCCACATACCTTTTAGGTTAGTCGTTGTCTTATCATCATTATGACAACCATAGCACAGGCACAAAAACAGTACCATTAACACAAAACAGATGTTGCTTTTTACAGTTTTCATATGAATTTCATTTTATATGTTCTGAATAATATCCGTCGCAACCTGACCGGCACGATAAACTCCTTTTATATTTTACGGACAGACCGTCTATCTCAGCTTTAACGCTATCACCATTTCACACAAACAGCACTATATAATTACATTACCAACAAATCAAAACATCATTATGGCATTTATACAACCGATAAATCGACAATACTGCAGTATCAAACGGACAACGGAATATAGACAGCAAACATACATATTTATTTTTTATTACTTTCAAAAATGCAACGATAAAATAAAAAATATCAAAATATATTTAGTTTCACCCAATTAATTTATACTCATATTCCCTTTGATTTTCTAACACAACCCGGATATAGAGACCCATTCCTGATTTAGGGTAAACCCGGTAATCATACAAGGACAATAAAAAAGTTCCTTTCGTCCTACACTTAAAGCGTAGCGGACAAAAGGAACCTGTAATATACCGACAAAACGTAAATTGCCTGAAGTATAAAATTCAGGGAGAATCTACCTTTTATTTTTGCACCGGAGCGTCGGTAGCCGGAGCATGTTGCGCATCTGCCGGCGCGGGATGCCCCGCACCATTCATGCCGTGACGCATAGCCGGATGACCCATTCTACGGGCATCGCGCATTCCCATCCGGTACCCCGTCATACGATCTTTCATGCGTTGCATTTTTGCCTGATATTTTTGAAACTGCTCCGGAGTCAACACTTTTCGCATTTCGGCTTCATAACCTTTCATCTTAGACATAAAACCGTTGCGGGTATCCAGCATGTTTTTCTGCATCTGCTGACGATCCTTCAGTGCCGACATCTCTATACTTTTCATTTTAAGCGCCTGTTCATCGGTCAGATTCAGTTCCTGTTTCATCCGGTCGACATGCTTTGCAACCATCTCCTGCGTATTTTTCACCGGCTTCTGCCCCTGTGCCGACATCGTCCCGACACTTAATACCGAAAACAATAGGGCTAAGCCCATAATTCTATTAGCTTTCATAAGTCAAAAAATTAAACGTTAATACTACCTCTATCGTGAGCCTGTTTGTGAATTTGACTCAGCCGTTACCGACAAGTTTAATGCGGTAAGGAATAATTAACTCTCAGTCAAACAATACTTCGTCACAAAGGTGCTTATGTTGTAGTAAACCAGATTGATAGATAAAAAACAATTTAGCGTTTTTTCTGCGTCTTATTTTCTCACGCAAAGACGCAGAGACGCAAATTACTCATAAATGATTGATCTACAAATATCATGACTTAAGACGCAATAAAGAAAAACTTTCGGTTTTTCTTTATGACTTTGCGGCTCCCGCATTGCGGGACAAGTTTTGCGTGAGAAACCTATTTTATAACGAGCCATTGTTAAAGACAAGCAAACAAAAAAAGGAAGGCGGTAAAATGCGTCTTCCTTCAGAGCCGTTTTGAATGCTACTTACAGTTTGGCATGAGCACCGTCGCAGAAGGGTTTGTTTTGTGAGTGTTTGCAACCGCACAAAAAATACTTGCCAGCCTTTTCAGGCGTAAATACCACCGGTTTAAATTCGGTACCGTGATGCGATCCGTCGCAGAAAGGTTGATTTTTACTCTTACCACAGGCACACCAGTGATACTCTTTGCCGGCTTCCAACTCTACGGCATACGGTCCTTTTTTTGCTACTTCAGGTTCCATACTGTTTTAGATTTAAGAATGAATGAAATAAAGAGCGATTTTAGTCGCTTATTCTTTCACGACAAATATAACACTATTCCGAAAAATTCGTTCTAAAATAGTCATTTTTGTATAAAAATGACAGATAAAGTCGCTATTTGTTTTCTTCTTTTTATCTTTGCTTACAAAATCAGGCAAATCTTTACAGTTTATTTCCATACATACCGAGAATAGTGTACATTTGCAGCCATTTTCTACATCATTTTATTTTATGAGTGACGTAAAACAAAAAGTGCCTTTTGGCGTTATCGGCCTGATAGTTGCTATCGGCATCGTTTACGGTGATATCGGAACCTCCCCTTTGTATGTAATGCAGGCCATTGTGGGCGATACCCACAACGCTTCGTCAGAGTATATTATCGGAGCCATTTCATGTATTATATGGACACTCACCCTCCAGACCACCGTAAAGTATGTATTGATTACCCTGCGGGCCAACAACAAGGGTGAGGGCGGAATTTTGTCGCTGTTCGCCCTGTTGCGTAAAAAGTACCGCTGGGCCTACGTTATTGCGGCCATCGGTGCGGCCACACTGCTTGCCGACGGCGTTATCACCCCTTCCATCACCGTCATTACGGCCATAGAGGGTGTGCACGGTATTCTTCCCTCGATGCCAATTATCCCAACTACCATAGGAATATTGCTGCTACTCTTTTTCCTTCAGCCTTTCGGTACGGCCTGGCTCGGAAAATCGTTCGGCAGCATCATGCTTATCTGGTTCACCATGCTGGGTGTGATGGGGATTACCCATATTTTTGCTTTTCCGGCAGTGATCGCGGCATTCAACCCCTGGCATGCCATCCATTTTCTCTTTACAGTGCCCAGTGCCTTTGTTATTCTGGGAGCTGTGTTTCTTTGTACCACAGGAGCCGAAGCACTTTACTCCGATCTGGGACACTGCGGATACAACAACATACGCGTTTCGTGGATTTTTGTAAAAACGACCCTTATTCTCAACTATCTGGGACAGGGAGCATGGATTATTACCAATCCGGCTAAGATTGTTCCGGGTGTGAATCCGTTTTTTGCCATGATGCCCGACTGGTTTTCACTTTTCGGAGTTATTATGGCTACCCTGGCGGCAATCATTGCAAGTCAGGCACTTATCAGTGGTTCGTTTACCATTATCAGCGAAGCCATTTCGATGGATATCTGGCCGAATATCTATATCAAATACCCTTCGGAGGTAAAAGGTCAGATGTATATTCCGGCCGTCAACTACATGCTGATGGTTCTCTGCATCCTGATGGTAGTAACCTTCGGATCTTCCACCAACATGGAAGCAGCTTACGGGTTGTCCATCACCATTACCATGCTGATGACTACCCTGCTGCTGTTTATCTACTTTAAGTCAAAGAACAAACCACTCTGGATGAGCATACCGCTTACGCTCTTTTTCCTGACGGTGGAAACGTCGTTCCTGATTGCCAACCTGCACAAATTTGCACACGGTGGTTTTGCCACCATTATTATTGCCGGCATCCTTTTTGCTCTTATGTATATCTGGTACAACGGCCGCCGTATCAAAAACCGTTGCGTCAGCTACGAACCGATCAAATGCTCAATCCCGATTATTGAAGAGATCAGCAATGACGAGGGTATTCCCAAGTTTGCCACCCACTTAGTATACGTTACGCGGGCCAAGTATCCGAACGAAATGGAGAGCAAGGTACTCTATTCCATCATAAACAAACAACCCAAAAGAGCCGACACCTACTGGTTTGTCTACCTCACCCGCAGTGACGATCCCTACGAATTCAACTATACGGTGAAGACATTTTCGCCAAAGAAGATTTTCCGTATCGACATTACCTCCGGCTTTAAACTGGGCGTTCATATGGATGCCTATGTTCACAAAATTGCCAAAGAGATGGAAGAGAAGGGGCTGGTCGATCTGGGGAGCCGTTACAGTTCGTTGTCGCACCACAACATCGAAGGCGACTTCCGGTTCGTGGTGGTAGAACGCATCTTACGGATGCACGCACAGATGCCACCTTTCAAACGGTCGATTCTGGTACTGTATCACCTGATGAAACGCATGTCGACTTCCGACACACAGATTCTGGACCTCGACCCGACCAATGTAACCGTCGAGAACGTACCGATGGCACAGATACAATAGTCCCATTTCAACCCTATAGCAAGGTTGCATTCTGACAAAATGCAACCTTTTTTCGTTTCATAAAACAGATAGAGCCTCAGAATCAGCCCATGATGAGACTCATTTTGCTTCCGGGCAATCTTTCTGTCGAAAACCCACTTCTTCTATCAAAGTTTTATGTAAATTAGCGTCCCGCAATTCGGTAAAAACAGATGACAGACAAAACGCAAAAAGTACCGTTCAGTTCCATCGGACTAATCGTAGCGATGGGCATCGTCTATGGTGACATCGGAACCTCTCCACTTTACGTAATGCGGGCGATTATGAGCGGACTCAATATGCCTACAGCCGAAGCCGTTGTGGGTGCCATATCGTGCGTAATCTGGACACTTACCCTTCAAACCACACTCAAATACGTTATCATCACCCTCCGGGCCAACAACAAGGGAGAAGGCGGCGTGTTATCGCTCTACGCCCTTATCCGAAAGAAATTCAGATGGGGATATGTATTTGCCGCCATCGGGGCCTCTACCCTGCTGGCCGATGGCATTACCACACCGGCCATTACTGTCACATCGGCTATTGAAGGAGTGCACACCTACCTTCCCTATATACCCGTGCTACCGGTTACCATTGCCATTTTACTCGTTCTTTTTATGCTGCAACCCTACGGCACTTCCTCGTTGGGAAAGATGTTCGGCAGTGTGATGTTGGTTTGGTTTCTGCTGCTGGGTTTTCTGGGAGCAATGGCAATCTCTTACAATCCATGGATCGTTAAAGCTTTCAATCCCTGGTATGCCATCCGGTTTTTGATGGAGGTTCCCAGCGCATTCGTTGTGTTGGGTGCGGTCTTTCTGGCCACCACCGGAGCCGATGCCCTCTATTCCGATCTGGGGCATTGCGGCCTGAAAAATATACGTGTCTCCTGGGGATTCGTTAAAACGATGCTTATCCTGAACTACCTCGGGCAGGGAGCCTGGATTATCTCGCAGGGCGGAAATATTCCGGCCGATGTGAATCCGTTTTACGCCATAATGCCATCGTGGATCTCTCCCTTCGGGGTTATTATGGCTCCGCTTGCCACCATTATTGCCAGCCAGGCAATGATTACCGGTTCGTTTACCATAATCAGCGAAGCTATTTCCATGGATATTTGGCCCAACATCTATATTAAATATCCTTCCGAGTTCAAGGGGCAGATGTACATTCCGGCTATCAACCACATGCTGATGGTGCTCTGTCTGATCATGGTACTCGGGTTTCGCTCTTCGGCCAATATGGAAGCGGCTTACGGGCTCTCCATCACCATCACTATGCTGATGACTACTTCGTTGTTGTTTCTCTATTTCCGTACCAAACAGTATTCGCTCTGGATGGCCATACCGCTCACGCTCTTCTTTCTGACGGTAGAGACATCGTTTCTAATTGCCAACCTGCACAAATTTATGCATGGAGGTTTTGCCAGCATACTCATTGCCGGCTGCATGTTTACCTTTATGTATGTTTGGTACAACGGACGACGCATTAAAAACCGTTGCGTGACCTACGAACCGATCAAAGGATCGATTCCGGTGTTGGAGCAAATCAGCAACGACCTTACCATTCCGAAGTTTGCCACTCACCTGGTATATGTTACCCGGGCAAAATATCCGAACGAAATGGAGAGTAAAGTACTCTACTCGCTTATCAACAAACAACCCAAGCGCGCCGACACCTACTGGTTTGTTTACCTGACTCGCAGCGACGAACCGTATGAATTCAGCTACACCGTTAAGACTTTTTCTGCCAAGAAGATATTCAGAGTCGACATCTCTGCCGGTTTCAAAAGGGGGTTACACATCGACCGCTATATGCACGAGATAGCCAAAGAGATGGAAGTGAAAGGACAGGTAAATCTGGAAAGCCGTTATCCGTCGCTGGCCGCTAACCACATCGAAGGCGATTTCAGGTTTGTAGTGGTAGAACGTGTGCTGCGCGGCGACATGCAAATGCCTCCGATCAAGAAGACTATTCTCTCACTTTATTACCTGATCAAGAAATTTTCTACCTCCGACACACAAATTTTAGACCTCGACCCGTCGAATGTAACCGTAGAAATGGTACCTTTGTTCAATATTTCTCCTACCGATGCGAATGCAAAAAGTCAGGAGAAGCAACAAATCAATTTCCAATAACCATTTCAACACCTTGCCGCTATGCAAAATGACAAAAAACGAATACTTCTTGGCGACAATCAGGATTTAACCAAATTAGGCATTCTCCATGCGTTGGTGGGAATGAAATGGGTCGGTGAAATCATTGAAATCTCCTCTAAAAAAGAGCTGACCACACATCTTTTGCAAGGAAGTCACGCGCTTATCATTTTAGACTATACCCTCTTCGACTTCTCCGACGCTTCGGAACTGATAAACCTCTCCGATCGCTTCCGGGATACCCACTGGATCATGCTCTCCGAAGATTTGAGCCTCGATTTCCTGAAGCGGGTGATATACAGCAGCGAAAACTTCAGCATCATTTTTAAAGATTGCACTTACCATGAGCTGATTTTAACGTTGGAACAGGCCTCCCGTGGAGAACGTTTTATATGCAGCAAAGCATTTAATATTCTCACGAGCAAAACGACTTCGGAACCAACGGTTGAAGAAAACAGACTGACCACGACCGAACGGGAAGTACTTCAGTTGATTGCTCTGGGCAAAACAACCAAAGAAATTGCCGCCGAACGCAACCTGAGTTTTCACACCATCAATGCTCACCGCAAAAATATTTTCCGGAAACTGGAGGTCAATAACATACACGAAGCCACCAAATATGCCATTCGGGCAGGAATTATAGATATGTCCGACTATTATATCTAAAACGACTTTAATGAAATTCCGGCTTTTTATTTTCATACTGTCCCTGCTTTCTCTGTTTATCAACACCCCTTTTCTGTATGCCGATGACGCTAAGACCGACACAACAACGGCGCACTCTTTTCAGGCATCGGTTACGACAGGGAATAACCAGATAAATAAGGGAAAGAAACAGGAAGCGAATGTTTTTTATCTGAAACCCACGCTGCATTACAGTTACAAGGAAGGACCCTTTGCCGATCTCTCGTGTACATATTTTCCTACGTTCAATAAATCAAACATCGATAATTTTGCCATCGGCATCGGTTATAATTTTGACTTGGGGAGCAATCTTTCAGCCAGTCTGGGATACGGTTTTACTAAATATTATTCAAATTTAGAAGTGAGCGCAAGTTCTCCGAACGAACTCTCAGGATCATTCGGGTGGGACAATCCTGTTATCGCCCCATCTCTAAATCTGTCGTATAGTTTCGGTTCTATTCAAGATATTTATACGGGGCTGGATCTATCGCACTCATTTGATTTCGAACATATTTTTTGCTCTTCCGACAAATTATCGATTCCGTTAAGCATATCCGCGAGTTTCGGCACCGCCAACTTCTACAAAGAATATGTAAAACAAAATAAAATCACAAAAAAGACGACGAAAGCCAATGCCAAGGCAAACGGCAAAGCAAAAAATAGCACCGGTTCAACAACTACTACCACCACGGAAGTTGTTGATTATACGACCATCAATACGAAATATACGCTGACCGGGTTTGCTTTTGGCACATCCGTATCCTACAAAGTCGCGCAATTTTCATTTACCCCATCGGTATCGTATCAGGTACCTTTCAACCAACCCAGTGATTTGAAAAGCAGCCGGTCTCTCATTTTTTCATTTCAAATAGCCTATTTATTCTGATGTCTCAAAAATTATTTACCATACTGGCCGACGGATGTTTTCCCACACATAAAATACCTTTGGATCATTTACGGAATGCTCAGTGCGTGGTATGCTGTGACGGAGCGGCAGCTAAACTGACCGAATTCGGACTCCAACCCGATTATATTGTAGGAGATCTCGACAGTCTGCCCGCAACGCTCAAAGAAAAATATGCCGACAGGCTCTACCCATCGGCCGATCAGGAGACCAATGACCAGACCAAAGCCGTGCTGTTTTGCAAAGAACAGGGCGCCTCGGCCATTACCATCATCGGAGCCACCGGGTTACGCGAGGATCACACACTGGGCAACATTTCACTGCTGGCCGACTATGCCGAAACGTTTCCCGACATTGAAATGATGACCGACTACGGTGTTTTCACCGTGATGACCCGAAGCGGTTCCCTCTCCAGTTACAAGGGACAGCAAATATCTGTTTTCGCACTCGACAGTCGGGCGCGGCTCACAGTGGGCAACCTGAAATATCCGATTCCTAACAAACCGCTATCATCGTGGTGGCAGGGTACATTGAACGAAGCGCTGGGAGAATCCTTTTCGCTGGATTTCGACGAAGGACGCTGGCTCGTATTCCGATGTTACTGATTCTACCACACATATGGTATAAATTTACCATTCTTGGGGGATTTTCCGGCATGGACAAACCCTTTACCTTTGCCGTATAAATTTATACTAAAACAAAACAAGATGGCTACACAAGACTTACGATTCGAAACGCTGCAGGTACACGCAGGACAAGAGGCAGACCCAACCACCAAATCGCGGGCAGTTCCCATTTATCAAACCAGTTCGTATGTTTTCGACGACGCGAAAGATGGCGCCGATCTGTTCGGACTGCGTAAATTCGGCAACATTTACACCCGTTTGATGAACCCTACCACCGACGTGTTTGAAAAACGTGTCGCAGCTCTCGAAGGCGGAGTCAGTGCATTAGCCACTTCATCGGGACAATCGGCTCAGTTCATTGCCCTCAACAACATACTCGAAGCCGGTGAGAATTTCATTTCGACACCTCACCTCTACGGAGGCACCTATAATCAGTTCAAAAATCAGTTCAAACGTCTCGGCGTGGAGGCACGATTCACTGTGAATGACACCCCCGCAGAGTTTGAAGCGCTGATCGACGACAAGACAAAAGCCATCTATCTGGAAACGATCGGAAACCCCGACCTGAATGTTCCCGATTTTGAAGCCATTGCCGCGGTTGCCGACAAGCACGGTATTCCTCTGATTGTAGATAATACGTTCGGCGCCGGTGGTGCCATCTTCAAACCGCTCGAACACGGAGCTACCATCGTAGTGGAATCGGCCACCAAATGGATCGGTGGTCACGGTACTTCGCTCGGCGGTGTAATTGTCGACAGTGGCAAATTCAACTGGGGCAACGGCAAATTTCGGGTATTTACAGAACCTTCGCCCAGTTATCACGGACTGGTATTCTGGGATGTATTCGGCACAAACGGACCTTTCGGCAATATTGCATTTACCCTGCGTGCACGCGTAGAAGGCGTTCGTGACTGGGGAAACACCATCAGTCCGTTCAACTCCTTTCTTTTGTTGCAGGGTTTAGAAACACTATCTTTGCGGGTAGAGCGTCACGTGAGCAATGCGCTTACGCTGGCCGAATGGCTCGAACAGCATCCGAAGGTAGAGTATGTAAACTACCCGGGACTGAAAAGCAACAAATATCACCCATTGGCCACGAAGTATTTCAAAAATGGTTTCGGAGGCGTTCTCACCTTCAAGGTAAAAGGAGACCCTGCAAATGCCGACAAACTGATTGACAACGTAAAATTATTGAGCCACCTGGCTAATGTAGGCGATGCAAAATCGTTGATTATACATCCGGCAGCCACGACTCACGAACAACTCTCTCCCGAAGAACAAAAGGCATCGGGTGTGGAACCGGGTCTGTTGCGTATTTCGGTAGGTATCGAGCACATCGAAGATATTAAAGGCGATATTGCCCAGGCATTGGATAAAATTTAATTTACAACATCGTAGATACACACGGCCGTGCGTCTCTACGATATATACACAAAATATCATTATCATGGCAAAAATTGTAACACAACTAACAGACTTAGTCGGGAATACGCCGTTATTGGCTCCGGCTAATTTCGCTAAAAACCATGGCCTCAAAGCCAAAGTTATTTTCAAGCTTGAATACTTCAACCCGGCAGGAAGCGTCAAAGACCGTATCGCTTTGGCCATGGTGGAAGATGCAGAGAAGAAAGGTCTTTTGAAAGAAGGATCGGTGATTGTGGAACCCACCAGTGGCAACACCGGCGTAGGGTTGGCCTTTGTTGCCGCAGCCAAAGGTTATCGTTTGATCATTGCCTTACCGGAAACGTTTAGTGTGGAGCGTCGAAATTTGCTAAAAGCATTAGGTGCCGAATTGGTACTGACCACCGGCACGCTGGGTATGGCCGGAGCCATCGAAAAAGCGAAAGAGATCGCCGCCGGAATTCCGAATTCATTCATCCCCCAACAATTTGAAAACCCCGCTAATCCTGAAGTGCACAAACGCACTACTGCAGAAGAGATTTGGCGCGATACCGACGGCAAAGTCGATATTTTCATTGCCGGTGTAGGAACAGGTGGTACGATAAGCGGTGTAGGAGAGGCATTGAAAAGCCACAATCCGAATGTTAAGATAGTGGCTGTCGAACCGGCCGAATCGCCCGTTCTTTCCGGTGGCACTAAGGGTGCTCATAAAATACAAGGCATTGGTGCCGGTTTTGTTCCTGCGATATTCAACCGCGAGGTTATAGACGAAATACTCCTCATCAAGAGTGACGATGCGATTAAAACAAGCCGCGAACTGGCACAGACTGAAGGTTTATTAGTCGGCATTTCGTCGGGAGCCGCTGCTTATGCCGCATTAGAACTTGCAAAGCGTCCCGAAAACGCAGGAAAAACCATTGTGGCACTGTTGCCCGATACCGGCGAACGATACTTATCAACGGTACTTTATGCCTTCGACGAATATCCCATACAGTGATAATATCCCTGTTCTATATTTGCCAATTCTGAAATAGTCTTCTGAATAAAAAACCGTCATCTATTGCGAAATAGCTGACGGTTAAAAAGTGAGTGATTGTGAAAAGAGTCGTCCTTGCATACTGCAAAGGGCGACTCTTTTTTTATAATACGAACGGCAGTTCTTATCGTCTACGATGTGGAGGCGGAGGCCCGGGTGCGTAATAAGATTCAGACTCTGCCTCCAGATAAACAGCTCCGGCCACTATAGCAACCGTACCTACCCCTCCCATAATATGCCCCATCGTGGTGGTTCGGCTAACGTAAAACATATTATCAGCGGGTAAAACCAAAGATGGACCCATTGATGTTTGCATAATACCGGATACCCAGAAAGGCTGGTCGATATAGATTGAATTGCTAAAATTATCGTTCGTCGCAAGCGTCAGAAAGCATCTAAAAGTGAATGGCGTATTATCCGGAGTAAAGCTATATCTATCTACCTTTGTATCATTCACATCCCCGAATGGCACCCGTTTTTTCAGATCTGCCGGCAGCTCCCTGATAAAATTACTCATAATGGCCAACGGTCGTACCGATACATACGAATTGGGAGGAATAAAGCTAATCTGCTCCCTCTTATCTATCATGCCCGATGTCTGTGCACCCCCCATCGTAATATGTCCAACACGCACGCTACTTCCTACGGTAGTGGAGCTGATATTCACCTGATCGTTCCAGAGGCTGAGCCGCGAACCATCGCCATAAACTACAGCCGATTTTTTCCAGTCGACATACAGCGGTTGAGTCATCTTGTTATAGATCTGCACTGTCAACGGACAGCTATTCCCTGAAAAAATATAACGGATTCGTACCGTATCGTTTTCCCAAATAAAAGACTGTTGATCTTGTCGATACACATTACTATCGAGAGTAATATACTGATATTGAGTACAAGATCCCAATAATACAATAAAAAAGAGCAAGAATATTTTTTTCATAACAGCACTTGAATTTACGGGCTAAATATAAACAGTTCTTCGCTAAAAACACAACCTAATCTATCTTTTTATTCTAAAATACGTTAATCCAATTAATAATAAGACGACACCAATCAACAAAACGCTGCATAAAAAAGAATGATTTCCGCAACAAAAAAGCCATCTGCGTTACAAACAACAGATGGCTTCTTGAGAAAAGAGATAACTATCAGAATTTTACATCCTGACTATAGATTTCGCCGAAGCGATTCACAACCTCGATTCTGGCATGTTTGACACCTTTGGTCGGTTTGACGCGGAACAAATGAGCTGTTTTATACCCTTCGGCCTTGCCTTTTTTCATATCGATAAAGGCCTGGTCTTCGTCGGCAAACTGCTCCATGGAACCCTTTAATGTCCCATTTTCATAATATTGTACCTTCCATGCCACATCCCAGTCCCACACATTTGCCACCAGATAGTCGGGCTGCATCTGAAACTCTCCGGGTTTATAGACCCGAAACTGATACGACAAATCGTGACCGGTGGCTTTGTAATGCCATTGTACACTGTCACCATTCACATCTACCACCAGATAACCGTTAGGAGCACCACACCGGTTCACTTCGCCGGCCCACCAGGCTCCGCAAGCCGCGCCGATATTGTGTTCGTAGACTGACGGAGCTGCCTCTTCGTTTTCATAAAAATGGGTATGACCGGTATAGATGTGCACTTTGTAATCTTTCAGCAAATCCAGAAGTTCGGCACTGTTTTTAATATTGCCTGATCCGTTCGATGTCTTATTCAAAACAGGAGCATGCATATTCAGAAACACCGTAGTCCCGGGTTTTACATAGCTCAGATCATTTTTCAGCCATTCGAGCTGATCCTGAGGAATTCGTTCTTTGTATTTTTTATCCTGAAAATAATCGATATCGCTGATTGTTACCACATGCACTTTCCCGAGATCAAAAGAGTACGCCACCGGGCCGAAAGTTGCTTCATAAATCTCTTCGGCAAAAGGTTTTGACGGATCTTCCGAATTCTGAAGGCTGTTGTATGCCAAATTGAAATCGTGATTTCCGATAGTAGAAAAGACGGGAACACCCAACGAACCGATTGCCGATTTATAGGCCGGAAAAAGATCCATGGCGTCCCACACGTTATCGCCCAGAGTCATAACGTAGACTTCGCGATTCCCCAACTGAGCAATCGATGCTTTCAGGTCGGGAACCGTCTCTTTCTGAAAACGATCCAATTGCGTATAGTTGCGCACCTGCGGATCCGACATGGCGACATATTCAAATGCCGATAAAGGGTCTGGACGTGTCTGCAACACAAAGTCGTACCGGTTCGTTGCCTGCCCGCCAGCCAGTCGGGCATAATATCCATCGGCCACACCTTTGCTTGCCTGAATCCGGTAGGCCGTCGGCACCGAAACAGAGACATATTTACTCCGCACCAGATCGGATGGCAGGTAGTAAACTCCCGCAGCATCGGTTGTCGCGAAGTGAAATCCATCATTCACCACCACACCTGCGACCGGTTTTCCTGACTCATCTGCCACCACTCCTTTTACGGTCATCCCCTCTTTATCGGGCACCACTGCTCCCGACAGTTGCTCTTTTGCCTCCCCGCCTACAGACTGAGCCTGGCACGCAGCCAGAGGCAATAGCAACATCCATCCCCACAGCGTAATCTGCTGAAAAAATCTTCTCATTTGTATTGCTTTATTTATCATTGTATCACATCACTTTTATATCTACACAATCAAACAGAGCAACAATCTCTTCGGGAGAAGCAGCTTTGCCTACTGCATGTTCAAACGATCCCGATTGATCGTCAAAGCAGATCACATTGGCACAATCGAAAATATGGCTCAGCTTACGCGCAGCCTCTTCTTTGGAAACCAATCCTTTTCTGATCGCTTTCTTATAGTAAGAATTCACCTTGTTTACCGCGTTGTAAACCGCAGGTTTCACAATTTCGGTATTCGATGTAGAGGGTCCGATAGAAACGCTATACACATGCGTATAATTTTGATTGAAGGCATTCCATTTTGCAGTCAACTCACCGCCCAGAAAATGCTCCTCTTCAAAAGTGACCTTCGGACTGGGAATTGCACCGTAAACTGTAAACAGATAGTGTGTTCGGCTCTCTGTTGCCGTCGGAGCCACACTTTCGATTGCTTCGGTTCCTGAAGCATGACTTACTGCCGCGATCTCCGTATAAGTCTGCGCCTGTGCAACCAGAGGCATTCCCATCAGCAACAGGCTAATGTAAATCAAATTTTTCATTGCTATTATTATTGATTATTAAAATTTATTTCTGCCATATCAGCTTAACAGAGAAGTCGTCGCCTCCCATGCTGGCTTTGGCTGCCTGATAATTTTTCAAATTGGTACGCTGTAAAACTGCCGGATATTTATACCGACAGGGAAAATTATTTCCTGCTGCCACACCGTCACCACGTGGTAACACAGGATAACCGGTGCGGTTTATTTCGTACCACGCCTGACAATCGCAGAAGAAAAGCGCATAGAATTTTTGCACCATGATACGTTCGAGTGTACCATCGTAGGCAGCTGCACTGTTGGCAAAATAGTTCGCTGGAACAACTCCGCCCCATTGCGTGATAGCCGCACTTACACCGTTTTGATAATGGGTTTTTGCATCTTCGGAAATAATTCCACGCTGTGCCAGTTCGGCTTTAATCAACTCCACTTCGGCATAATTCATCAGCGTCAGTTTCATAGGTGCAATCGCCAGATTCACATTTGGTTGAGAAGCGTTGAAAGAGGGAACCACCTTATAACCGCTCGGATATCCGATATAGGATTTGACACCGTTGTTGGTTGCCTGTGTGGCAAAAATGGGCAAACGGGGGTCATTCCAGTTTTTCAGGTTGTTGACAAAAAACTCAGACAGATAGGCATACGCCGTAAAGTCTTGCGAACGTGTCAGCGGTGCCAACTGGGGAGAGACTCCCGACACCGAAAGCAATGCCGCATCGCTATTGGAGGAGAAGACCGGATACTTGGTCGGATTGCCCACCATCTCAATCAATTTCGCCTTCGCATTCAATCCATCCACATTCAAAACACGCAACAGCACCCGCATACGAAGTGAGTTGCAGAATTTTTTCCATTTCAAAATACCGGAAGATGCTCCTGCTGTTAACGTCGCGTCGGTCGAATACAACAACTCGCCTCCCGTGTTGTATTTCAGGCCCGAAGCCGTATTGAAAAGAGTATTGGCCGAATCCAAATCGTTAATCATATTCTGATAAATCGTCTTTTGGGTGTCGAATTTCGGATTGAACAGCTGCTCATCTCCCCGACAAGCCTCTGTCATGGGCACATCACCGAACGAATCGGCAAGTAATTGAAAAATCCAGCTGCGCAGTGTCATTGCAATGGCAACATAATTGGGTTCATGCATTGTTTCCGCTACGTTTTCCATTGCCTTGATATTATTCAACCACTGGTAATAGGTAGTCCAGGTACCGTCGCCGGCAGCATCGCTCATAAAATACCAGCCTACCCCGGTTGTGCTTGAGGTAGAAACCTCACTTTGCAGCAACGGGAAGGTATAATCGTCATACCGATTCCAGTTGTAAGTGGCCATGCCATACAAAACGGGATTCAGAAAAGTCCCCGGATTGGAACTGGTAAGGCGGGTGGAATCGGTATTGAGTGAGTCGAAATTACCACAAGATGTTATCAGCAACGTAATGGTTGCCAATAAACCGAACAGTAGTGTCTTTTTTGTTTTCATACTATAATATTTTTTTATCTTTAGAAGCTGATATTGATGTTTGCACCGAACGATCGTGTGGTTGGCAGCGATCCGGTTTCGATACCCGGCACAAGGGCAGAACCGTTTAACGCCACCGTCTCCGGATCGAACATCGGATAGTTCGATATGCACAACAGGTTACGGCCATAGAATGCGATCGAAGCCTTTGTAAACGGAGTTGCGCTCAACAGTTTCCGCGACAAATCGAACTCAATACGAGCCTCCCTCAGTTTGACATATGTTGCCGAAAAAGAGTTCGTTTCCACATTGTCCATACGGTTATACTCGGGATAAAAAGAGCCCACCGGCACCATGGTTGTATTCGGCCTGTACGAGCCATCGCCATTTTGCACCACACCATTGGCTACCATGTAGTAACCGCCTAACTGAAACAGACTCGGATTGTTTTTGATACGGGGATCGTCGGCACCGATATAATAGGAACTTCCCGGTAAACGTCCGTTTAAGGTATATGCCAGTTTACCCTGTTCCACCATTTTGTAGAACGAGTGCGAATATATCAGGCCGCCTAGCTGACCATCGATCAGGAAGCTAAACTTCACGTTTTTGTATGTAAATTCGTTATAAAAACCACCTTTCCACGAAGGATAGGCACAACCCACATATTCGATCTGCGCACTACGCACCGGCAAACCGTTGGATCCGATAATCACATCCCCATTGGAATTGCGTACCAGTTTATATCCCCACAAATCGCCGGTGGTTCCTCCCACCTTACCGATAATGGAGGCACTACCGATACTGCTGATAAGTTGATTCTCGTCCGATCCGGCAGCAAGAGCCAGAATTTTATTTTGATTCTTCGACCATGTTACAGTCGATTTCCATTGGAATGAACGTGTCTGAACCGGCGTTGCGTTCAGCTCCACCTCGATACCGCGGTTACGCACATTGCCCGAGTTGATGGTTGCCCGCGAATATCCCGTGGTGGGATCCATCGGTGCATCCAATATCTGATTTTTAGTGCGGTTGTAGTAAAATGTCAGATCAAGACCAACACGGTTTTTGAACATTCTGAAATCGATACCGGTTTCAAAGTTCGTCGAAATCTCGGGCTTAAAGTTCTGGTTGAATAAGGTGGTCGGCATCGTTACCGACCCGGCAAATGCGCTGGTTGTATAGTAGGGCGATGTTTTATACGGATCAGCATCGTTACCCACCTGTGCCCACGAAGCGCGCAGTTTAAGATAGCTTATCTGCGTCGGAAGGGTAAAGAGTTCATTCATCAGGGCACTGGTGCTCACCGATGGATAAAAGAACGAGCGACTGTTCTTTGGCAAAGTCGACGACCAGTCGTTACGTCCGGTGACATCCAGAAACAGTTTGTTTTTATAATCGAAATTGGCGGTGTAGTAGACACTGTTGATCGCCTTTTTCTTTATCACGGTAGATACAAACGGATTGGAAGCGCCGTTGGCCAGCATGTATACACCCGGCGTAATAAGTCCGTTGACCGCAGCCGACAGCATATCGTAGTATTGATACATCATATTTCCTCCGGCCGACACATTCATATGGACTCCATTGGTAAAGCTATCGTGGTACGAGAGCAACGCGTCGCTGTTCAACTCATAATTCAGAATATTCTGTTTTTTGAAATAACCGTTGGGATAAACCACATCGCTCACCGCCCGATGCTGTTCACACATTTCTGCCGACAGCTGAATGCCGGAACGCACCATCAACTCCAGCTTGCGCGACAATTGCAGGTTGGCCGATAACGATGTCGTGTTGCTATGTTTTTCGGAAGGATTCACATTTTCATAAAGAGTTACATACGGGTTCCCGATAAAGGTGCTATAGGGCTGCAACTGCTTCACCTTCTCCTGACCGGTTCTCCACATGGGGCGCAACCAGTCGAGATCGACATTCGGGTTTTGAAAAATCATAAAATAGGAGATAGAGTTGCTATTATATCCCACCGCCGGAATATTGTCCGACTGACGGTAGGTGTAGCTGCTCTTGGCACTGATTTTCAATACACGCGATACCTGTTGCTGCCCTGAAAAGCTGGCCACCAACCGTTCAAAACCGGTATTGGGCAAGATCCATTCATTTTTGGTGTATGTAAGGGAGGCACGCATCGAGCCTTTATCGCCTTTACCATCGATAGCGACCGAATTGGTCAGCGTATAGCCATTCTGAAACAAGCCTTTGCGGTTATCCTTGTAGGCTACCCACGGAGTGGCGGTAGTAGCGCGGGTTTGAGTCACCGGATCGAACTGATAGTACGACTGGTTGGCATCAAAACGGGGTCCGAATGCACTACTGGTACCACTGGTGCTCGCATTTCCATCGGGCGCGGTACCATACGAATAGTATTGTTGCCCGGCATAGATTGTTCCGGTTTTGCCTATGTTCGATGGTGTTCCCTGTCCGAATTCATACTGATAATCGGGCCAGCGCATTACATCTTCCATGCTTATATTCGACGAAAATGAGACCCCGATCCCTTTTTTGTCGCGGTTACCCGACTTGGTGGTAACCATAATAACGCCGTTTGCCGCACGCGAGCCATACAATGCTGCCGCGCTGGCACCTTTCAGCACCTGAATACTCTCAATATCTTCCGGATTAATATCCGAGAAACCGTTTCCGTAGTCGACCGACAGTTCGGCTGCCGAACCTGCACCGTAAGCCACCCCTGGGTTGTTCAACGGGCTACTCATAGGAACACCATCGACCACTACCAACGCACTGTTTCCTGCCGGATTAAGCGATACATCACCACGCAAAGAGATACGGCTGGATGATAACGGGCCACCGGCCGAATAGAGATTCAGACCTGCCACCTTACCGCTGAGAGCCGACGACCAGTTACTGGGCATCGATCCGGTAATCTGATCGCCCTGCACCGTCCGGGTCGAATATCCCAACCCCTTTTCTTCGCGCTTAATACCCAACGCTGTCACGACCACATCGCTAAGTTGTTTGGAATCTTCGTCCAGTTTAATGTTGATGGTGCCATTGGCATAAACCTGCTCGCGGGTTTTATATCCCACATAACTAAAGACAACCATATTTTTTGCCGTAAGAGTCTTCTTCGTCTTGAACGAGAACTCTCCGTTTGCATCAGTGACACTGCCTTCGCCGGTGCCTTTTACGGCAATCGTAGCTCCGATTAAAGGTTCCCCCTTATTATCCGTCACTTTTCCCTTCACCACACTCTGAGCATAAATCATCACAGGCATAAATGCCATCAGAATCAAGCTCAATCTCATCTGATTCTTCAACAGTTTCATCTTATGCATACATTCTATTTAGTTAATATTTAATATTTTCCATCACACCATCAGGTTTTTGCAAACACCCGAAATCCCGATACAAAGGGAGCTTTATTATATTAACCGGACATAAACAAAATGTTACGATTTTATAACGTTCAGCATAAAAAGAAAAAAAAGAGAGCATAACCCATAAAGGATCATGCTCTCTGTAAATGCTCTATTATTGATACGCTATTTACTGCACCGGGACATAAATTTCCGTTTTCAACTTAGCCGGCTCGGTCTTGTCCGGATTGTTGAGGTATTTTTCAAAACAGGCAACATTGCGCAGCTGCACCCCGCTTTCGGGCAACCAGTGACCGAAAATAGTATCGTACACCGAGCCCAGGTTATCGTAAGAACCCTGATAGAGGAAGACAGCATACTTACCTCCCGGCATAGTTTTTACACCAATTTCACCCTCTGGTTGAGCCGGCTTATGAATAACAAGACAAATATCGGTACGCAATTTGTCGGATTCGGTCACCTTCGGATCGTCATGATAGATACAAATGTGTTCGATTCCGGCTGTAAAGAGTTTCTGCGATTTGACACAACCCCAGAGTTTGCTCCAGGCTCCACAAAAATCGAGCGAAGAATAGTCGCCGGTATGGCGGATGTAAATAAGACTCTGATCTGCGAGATCGACCATTTTCGGAGCTTTCAGGTTTAGCGCCGGATTGATAACTGCTGGTTTCATGATGGTAAAATTTTTATTATTTCTGAATTCGATCGGCGATATGCCGTAATATTGATTGAATACTTTCGACAGGGAAGAGGGCATTTCGTATCCAACGCTAAATGCAATATCCTGCACCGGGAGTTCGGTATAGCGCAGCAATCGCGCCGCCATCTCCACCCGCGTCCGGGTGATGTACGCCCCGATCGGTTCGCCCAGAAATGCCTTGATGATGCGGTGAAAGTGAAACGGAGACAAATTCGACAAGTCTGCCAACCTGCATAAATCGAGCTTTTCGTCGAGATGATTGCCGATGTACTCCGTCACGATGTTGATGCGGCGGAGATACTCCTCCCGTGTGGTAAGTTTGTTTTGCATAATAGCTTGTTGTTTTACGTTGCAAAGATACGCCTTCCACAAACGACCCTCCTTGTCCGATCTTGCTTATTTAAAAAAATGGTTATCCGCAAAGCGTACTAAGTAATAGATGGCATTGAAAATTCATTATTACCGTCTGCTTTAGCTGACGGTGGAAGCAATAGCCATTTCTGCGGGGCTTTAGCCCAATTGCCATTCGGCTAAAGCCGTATCGGATTACAGAGCAGCTATCCGTCGGTTGAAACCGACGGCAATAATGTACATTATCCGGGATTCACTGCTTGCTTAGGACATCTTGCGGATAATCATATTTAAAGATTACTTTTTCCAACGACAAATTCTTCTTACATTCGTTGCACTTTATTCTCCGGCACGGAATTTGCCGGAAGAGAGACGAATTACTTTCATAACGACAAAACACCATTGCAAATATGAAACAAACATGTTGCTTTTCAATACTCAATAGTATAATAAAATATCAGCAACATGAAGTTGCATACTTCCTTAAATAAAAAATTATTACAGTATGAAATACGGATTCTTCATTATCATGTTTGCCTTTTTCCTGACCATGTTCGGCTACGTGATCGGACGCGGATGGCAGGCTTTGCCCGTTCAGGGCTATTGGCGACAACTCTATGCGGGACTGAGCATCCTGCTTTTTGTATCTTTTTTTGTCGCGCTGTTTCTGGGACAAACAATGTCGCTGGGTATGGCCTCAGCCGTCTCGTTTGCCGGCGACTCCTATTTTCTGGTAATGATTTACCTGTTGCTCTCCTTCCTGGCCGTCGATCTGGTGCGTGCCGTAAATTCATTTGTCCACTTCGCCCCACCGGGCATGATGACCTTTCGTTTCTGGTGGCTGATGGCCAGTTTCGGTGTGATTGCCATCGCTCTGATTGCGGGCAATTACAAATTCAACCACCCCGAAGTGGTAACGCTGAACCTCGAAGCCAACAAACCGAAACAGGGGAAAGAGCTGCGTATCGTGGCTGTGAGCGATCTGCATGTAGGGTTTTCCATTCAGAAAAAACAACTGCAACGGTATGTACAGATGATTAACGATCAGCATCCGGACATTGTGCTTATTGCCGGCGACTTCTTCGACCGGGCGGTAGAACCGGTTGTGAAACAAAAGATGCAGGAAGAGCTACGGAACATTCACGCGCCGAAAGGTATTTACGCTATCAATGGCAACCATGAGTTCTACTCGGGCAATCTGAAGGCTGTGGATGACTTCTACCGCAACGCGGGTGTTCACCTGCTGACAGACAATGTGGCATTAATCGACAGCGCGTTCTACCTCATCGGACGCGACGACCGCACCAATATCCACCGCAAACCGTTAACGGAATTAGTCAACGGCCTCAACCCGGCACTACCCACCATTCTGCTCGATCACCAGCCACATCATCTGGAAGAGGCGGAGCAAAACGGCATCGACCTTCAAATTTCGGGACATACACACGAAGGGCAGTTCTTCCCGGGAAACCTCATCGTGAAACGGGAGTTCGAGCAGCCGCACGGATACCTGCGCAAAGGCAAAACGCAGTATTATGTATCGTCGGGACTGGGCATCTGGGGACCGCAATACCGTATCGGCACCCAATCGGAATTGGTGGTGATAAATCTGAAGTATTAGCAACGACATTCGATTATAGAATAATCCTGTCATGCTTTTATACGACCCCACCCCACCTCCCCAAAATGGGGAGGAGTTGGGTCTGTAAAATTTATAACAATTTCCCGATTGAGACAGATATGCTCCCTCCCAATTGGGAGGGTTGGGGAGGGTCGATACAAACAACAAATATTAAGAAACGATCTTATGCCAGACATCCTAAAGAATGATAGTTCAGCAACAGAACGTCCTGCTTGGAAAACTGCCGATCCATTTGTATACAGTCAGATAAAAGATGTTCGACAAAAAATGAGAGACACTATGACTGAAGCAGAAAAAATCGTATGGATTCATATAAAATCGAAGAAATTGGGAGTCAAATTCCGCCGCCAACATGTTATAGGTCCTTATATTGTCGACTTTGCCGCACTCGAACACAATTTAATAATAGAAATTGATGGTGGTATTCATAAAAAACAAATACAACAAGACAAAGAACGTACTCTCAATCTGAATCAAAAAGGATACAAAGTAATCCGATTTACGAATGAAGAGGTATTGAATAATATTGAATCTGTTCTTAGAGAAATCAAAAAACATATCAGTTCCAACCAACCTCCCCAAAACGAAGGAGAGTTGGGTCTGCAAAATTTATAACAATTTGCCTATCGAGGCAGATGTGCTCCCTCCCAATTGGGAGGGTTGGGGAGGGTTGGGGAGGGTCGAATGCAAAACAATACCATTTAGGAAACAGCCGGCTACTTTTTTCTTGCAAAATCCACTCTCCAGGAACTATCTTTGCGAAGTAAACAATGTAATGAATGACCGAAAACATATCTTCTTCAACTAACGAATACGTTCACGCCACGGAGTTTGCCGATCTGGCACTCGACATTGCCACTACTATGCTGGCTTCGGGAGCCCACTGCGGACGAATTACCCGCAATCTGGATCGTCTGGCAAAGCGGTGGGAGTTGAATGTGCAGATGCAGCTTACCTTTATCGGGGTAGCAATGACTGTCACCAGCGAGCACGACCCGTACCACACTGTTACCCGCTACCGCTCTACCCCGCCCCACTCCGTACATTTGGAGCTGCTTACCGAGTTTAGTCGCCTGACGTGGAAAGCGGCGGACGGCGATCTCAACTTCGCGCAGGTAAAGATGGAGACCGAACGCATCAAAAAGATTAAACATTACAGCTACTGGTCTATAGCGCTGGCAGTAGGGCTCTCCTGTGCCTGTCTTTGCCTGTTGGCCGGGGGCAGCCTTATCGACGGCATTGTAGCCTGCATCGGAGCTTTTGTCGGATCGATCGTCAGGGTATTTATTCTGCACTACAAGTTCAACCCGATGATTGCGTTTGTGATTGCCTCGTTTGTCACCACCATGGTGTCGGGTGCCAACATGGTATTTCACTGGGGAGCGGCACCCGAAACGGCGCTGGCCACTGCCGTGCTCTACTTAGTGCCGGGGGTACCGCTTATCAATTCGCTGATCGACCTGATAGAGGGGCATCTCTCGTCGGCCTGGAACCGGGCACTCTTCGGAGCCTCCATCCTGCTATGCATGGCCGTGGGAATGACCCTGAGTATCGCATTGTTAGGCATTAATAACTTTTAGCCATGACCTCAGAACTTTTTCTTCGCATATTGCTCGATTTCGGATTGGCCTTTGTAGTCGGTTTCTGCTGGGGTATTCTCTTCGGTTCGCCCAAACGCGTTCTCTGGGTGGCCGGTCTGCTCGGCGCACTCGGACATAGCCTGCGCTTTGTACTGCTGGAAAGCGGCGTGGTACTCATCACCGCTACCATGATTAGCGCCATCACCATCGGCATTCTGGGTATCTATTGCGCCCACAAGGTGCACCATCCGCCGGTGGTATTCACCATGCCGGCCTTCATCACCATGATTCCGGGGCTTTATGCCTACCGCACCATGCTGGGCTGCATTAAACTCACCGATCCGACCATCGTGCAGAAAACGCCCGACATTATGGTACAGATCGGGCACAACCTGATGCTCACGCTATCGCTGCTGGCGATTCTGGCTATCGGCATCTCCATCACCGCGCTGCTGTTCCGAACAAACAGCGTGAAAGATATCAATTTCGGAAAACGACAGAAAAAGTAGATAATGGACATTTCATAAACAGTCAAGGCTTCGCTGAACGCGGAGCCTTGACTGTTTACTTAATCATCCTGAGCAATTTCGTCGAGAATCTTGATCCTGTCGGGTTCTTTCGTTTGCTCAAAGAAACGAGCGACTATGCCTGAGCTTTTTCTCTCTATTTCAGGCAGCTCTTCAGAAGGAGTAATTTCCGTCAAATACCACATACCGGCTTCCTGCAAAGCCTTTTTTAACAGAGGAATGGTATCAAAATCAGTTTTCCGATAGAAACTCAGTTTATCCATCCCCAAAAAAATCGCATCGTCCTTGCTCATATTGACAGCTTTATACAATCGACTCCCCTCCGGAGTCAGCCAATTGACAACAGGAAGAAAACTAAGGATAAATAAACAATCGTTCTGCACTATAAATGGGAAATAACCAACAGGCCCCTCATCCCGGCGAGAACAAACCAACAACTTCTGTCCATTAACAGCATCCACCATAACGCCATCCATTATAGCTCCGACCAATGCCAGATTCCGAAAGAAAGGATGCGTTGTATCCATTCGCTCCTTTTGCCGTTGCAAGGCATGATTCTGAACATATACCTTTAATTTTCGGGTAGCCTCGCATCCGTCAAAGATCCGACCGGCCGGAATAGAAAGCCATTCGATTTGTCGGTTATCCATCGTTGCTATGCCAACCCGAAAGGCCGACCGCTCTACCCCCTTATACTTGAAAACTTTTACTTCGACAGTAATGGCTTCGATACGGAACCGGGGAACCAAACATAATGCTGCGCTTTCAACATCCCAGCTGAATTGATAAGAATAGAGTCGGAAGTTCATCTTTGACAAACCGATCATCACCAGCTGAAAATGGTGTTGTAATGCAGTCATAAAATGAGTTTGCGTAGAAGCTGTAATTTCGCTCATTTTCTTTGCCATAATGACTCTCCCATCTGACAGATTAGTGTATGGCGGCGGATAATTTTTTTCGAGATAAGAGAGAAACATCATGCCCATCGTCATTAAATCATAAAAAGTCAACCCTATCGACGAATCGTTCCCCACAAAGTTCTCTTTTTGGTAAGCCGTCAAATCAGACTGTATCATCCGTATATAATAACGGGGAACCGGGCTATCTCTGACGATGGCTACTCTTGGAGGAGCTATCTTTATTGCCATCATATCGAGCTTCTGTTTTTTTGAAAACGAATCAAACAAAGAAGGATCGAGATCCGAAAGCCTCAGTATCTTGCGGGCGACCTCCGAGAACTGGTTAAAATAGGTCTTGGTAACAGCAAAACTCTTTTTGACAGGAGCCTGTGGTTTTTTCTTTTTTTGTTTTGCCATGGATAGTTGATTTATTTATGTACCGGTATACGGCTGTTTTCTGCTTTGAAATATTGCTGTATGTGTGGAATATTGATCTCATTTATCCATTGAAATTTCGTCGAGAGTTTCAGTCCAATTGCAATGATGATCACATTGTAAATAATTCAGGATTTTATTCGAGTCTAAATGAGCATTACCTTTTCTACTTGCTGCAAGCCTCTGTACATCTTCTTCAATATTGAGCAAACCGGCACATCCGATTTGTTCGAAAAGCGACTTTAATTTCTCATTGTTACCAATATCGCTTCGAATATAGCTACTCAGTTTATCCAGCATCAAATACTTTTTATCCAATTTTCCCAGACCGTACAATTCATTAAGTTTTTGTCCTTCTGGCGTTCCATTGCTGGTAACAAAAAGAAAGGTTTTTAGCAACAAGATTCCTTCTACATATTCACCCAGCATATAGCCTATTTTAGAATCGCCAATTCGATACTCTATCAAATAACAACGATCACCTATGTATAAAACTACAGGCGTGCGGAACGACACATCCAGCATCATTACGATTTCAGCGTTCGACAAACAATCGAGCCGTTCGTTCATCCGATTTATCGCGTGTTGCTGAATGTATATATCGATTGGTGTATCGCTACTTTTATCCGCCAGACCCAACAATCCAGCCTCTATTTGTCTTACAAACGGGCCTTCGATATGTTGAAACCAAAAAAGACGATAGGCCTGACGTTTGCCATCAGGAGTGTTAAACGTTTTGGGATGCTGAACTTCTCCATGCAAATAAAAAACCGGGATTGAGACATGACTCTTCTCTTTCTTCTTTTCATAGCCAAAATCTCCCCACGAAATCACGGCACTATAGTCGAACAGTTCGAGGCACAACATTTGCAAAACCACAGCTATCATACTATCTCCATTCGTCTTGATGGAAGGATCCATAATGGCCGACATACGCCGGTTAAACTCAAGATTATACTCACTTTCAAATTGCTGATACATTTGCATGCTAACTACAACCGTTAGATACTCGAACAAGGTCACTTTCAGATTTTCTGTTATCTGAACCGTAAACAGATGTATCAAGCGATTAAATCCTTTTCTGATTTCATGCATATCCCTTTCGGTTAGTCCGGGATAAGACCCATTGACGATTTTAGGATTCAACACCCGAAATCTATAAAGCAGATCCAAAAAAAGGGGATGTAAAAGATCCATGCTTCCTTCTCCACCGATCTCATTACTTATCAGGCGAAATACAGAAAAAAATCTATTCTTTTCTTCCTCTCTCTCCAATCGGGCTTTATTTTGAATCAATTCTCTTTTATTCATTTTCTTCATAGGCAAATCATCTTCGATAAGGAAATGCAATAAAAATGTGAGATGCTTTGTGGAGCATCTCACATTCAGAATAAGATGCAGGCTGATTTTATTTGGAAGGATCGGTAGCCGCTTTCTTACTGGCCGCCTTTTGGTAAGCGAGAGTCCGGCTGAGATTTTCAATGTCGCCGTTCAGTTCATCGATAAAGTTGTTGTAAATAGTCTCCGTATCATTGAGTTCGGCCAGGGCATTTACGCGCCGTACGATGGCTTTGTAGCTGGCATCTACCTCCTGACGGGCCACCCGAACATTGGCCGATGGCTTTTGTTGCATCTCAACGTTGCGGGTGTTGAACAACACACTATACTTTTCATTAGCCGTATTGAGAGCCGCTATCCATTCGGTACCGCCAATGGTTACCAAATCGCTCTTGTTAGGCTCGGTTGCATGAGCTTCCACCAGATTGCGGATGGCATTAGTCTCTTCCGCTTCCGTCTTCTCGCGTACGTTACCGAATTGAGCAACCACTTTTTTCAAACGTGCAGATGCTTCACGATACTCCTGACGGGGATGTCTTAGGCTCGTTTCGATCAGAAAATTGTATCCACTGTAGTATTGTTCGCGTTCTTCGTCCAGATTGTTCAACTCCACGGTGCTTCTGCTTCCCTGAGTAGCTACCATGGCGGCATGTTCGCTCGACAAAGCTTTGGAAAAAACAGGATAGAGAGTTTCGAGTTTCAGTTTGGCAACTGTCTCATGTTGGATCATCTGATCGACCGAGGTCATCAGGTTCTCATGTTGCTCATTTCTCAGGCGAGAAAGAGGAGCGTCTGTAATTTGCTTCATTGGCACACATTTTTAATTGGTTAATATTTGAAATCGGCGATACAAGTACAAATCAATAAAAAACACGTCAACAGCATCAAATCATCAGCATAGCCCGCATTCGGGCATCTATTTCGTCCATCACATTGTGCTCCGAGAATCGGAGTCAGGGTGGGATGCCACGTTGTACCCCTACAATTATGAAAGGGGAGCCGGGTTGCACCATTGTTGCCCTACAATTTCATTTTCTGGAGGCCGATTGCCACATTGTTGCCCTGCAAGTTCGCAAACCGGAACAGGATATACCATTGTACCCCTACAAACACATTTTCCGGAGCCGGACTACACTATTATTGGCCGACAACGCCAGTTTTTGGCATAACATACCCCTATTATTCAACAATCGATTGACAAAAATATGAAATGTATTTTGATTACAAAACACAATGAATCATTTTTTCACAACCAAACAGCCTATTTTTTCAAATTCATCAGCAATATTATTAAACAATTCCCTATTCACGGGCATTCCAAAAGGTCCGTTACTCTCAGAAAAAAATATTTTTCTCTATATTAAAAGCATTTATCCAACATTTCACAACAAAGAAACAATACATTAACTACTTTACAAGAACAAAAACATATATTTGCAGAAACAATCAGGATGAATCGCAAGGAGAAATCAGCAATAATTATTCAACAGACATAATGTTTCACCCTCTAAAATATTTTGACCATGAAGAAAAAGATTTTGTTCCTCACCGGCGATTATGCCGAAGATTATGAAACGATGGTACCGTTTCAAATGCTGGAAATGGTAGGTTATGAAATACACGTGGTGTGTCCCGGAAAGAAAAAGGGCGACACAGTGAAGACCGCCATCCACGATTTTGAAGGCGACCAGACCTATTCCGAAAAACCGGGTCACAACTTCGCCCTCACCTACAGTTTCGACGAGGTGACCGTTAGCGATTATCTTGGTTTGGTGATTGCCGGAGGCCGCGCACCGGAATACCTGCGTCTCAACGACAAGGTGATCGACATCGTGCGCTATTTCTTCAAAAACAACAAGCCTGTCGCAGCTGTTTGCCACGGTATTCAGATTCTCACTGCCGCCGATGTGGTGAAAGGCCGCAAACTGACGGCATATCCTGCCGTAGGCCCCGAAGTGACGCTGGCCGGAGGCGAGTTTCAGGCCATTGCAGCCGACAAAGCCTTTGTGGATGGCAATCTGGTTACCTCACCTGCATGGCCCGGCCACGCCGCCTTTATACGTGAGTTCCTGATATTGCTTGGAGCTACCATCGAAATATAAATGGTTTACCAGACAACACGGATTTAGGCCAGCAAACAGTACAATGCCCTCCATCTGTGGCGACTCAAAATCAAAAGCACTGCTTTGGACAGAATTTTAAGTAACTTATCCAGAACAGTGCTTTTGATAACATTTCGAAAAAGAAAGAATTTCAATTATCGCCTTTTTGTACGTTTAAACATTTCCACTCATCCGTTGTTTGCGGTAATCCCTTTTATTAAGCCATTTTCTTAATTTTCGGATTATAAAATTCTTTTCCGAATAGGGAATAAGACCGGTTCTAAGATTATCATGATCGGACGGCACACACACATACGTTTTCAGATCCACATATTGTGTAGCCCCCGAATAGGGTTTAGTGGCCACAACCATGCTATCCGAATGAGCACTACTATACCATATTTTATCGGAAGATGTCGGAGCACAATTGGTATGCACATGCAACGTATCCAGCCCCACGTAACGACACAAAGCAAGTAAACCATCGGAATAGAAACGATAACAATCAACCGGATACCGATGTTCGTGTAATACATTCGGGACAATGATACACAACAATCCGTTTTTTTTCAATACCCGGGTCATCTCCGACATCGTAACCCAAAAGAATTCTGCATGTTCGAATGTCTGACCCGAAATTACCACATCATAACTGTCGGTCGCTATTTCACTCCACACATAAGGATTTTTAAAGACAACATCCACGTTAGGACCAGTCTCCATGTCCATTCCGACATATTCATATCGTTCACTGGCAAATAGATCTTTATACGTTCCATTTACATTATAACTGCCTACATCCAGCACTTTGATCTTTGCGCCGGACATTTGAGATGCATACTCATCAACGAACCACTTCATGCGAAGCATGGATGCTTTGTGCATAATTATTTTAATATTATTTGAATCTGAATTTAGCGATAATAAACATTTCGGACAAAATAATTTATTAATTGCATCGTACAAAAAGAAGATTCATTTAGCTATATTTTGTACAATTCTATCGTTATTTTTCAAACAATTTCAGGCTCACAGACATCTATACAGGCGGAAAAAGTTATCTGATAAAATTTTCATTCTGATATTGTTTGAACCCACCTATCTTCTAAAATTAAGGATCTAAAATTAACAGCTTTCAATAAAACAAAAAAGTTAAATATAGTTTATTCTCACACAAAAACAGACTTGATGATTTTGTATAAACCGAAATACAAAAAAGTTCTCCTTCACCACATCAAAATAGCTCCAACTGAAGCTGTATCGACTTCCGGTTGGTGCTCTCGGCGGCATTGCTGATTCCCAAACCCAGCAATCGCACCTTTTGCCTACCCAGATCGGTGTTTCGCAGGATAGTTTTGGCAGCCGGCCAAAGTTGCTGAAAGGTTTTTACCTCTTCGGGTAAAGTACGGCTTCGCGTAATAATTTTAAAGTCGGCAAACTTAATTTTCACGGTCACCGTACGTCCGAAGAATTGCTCTTTTTCCATCCGTTTTATTACCTCCAATGCCACCTGATAAAGTTCCAGTTGCAGGTGCAATACAGAATCCTTATCCTGTTCGAATGTACTTTCGGCACTTACCGACTTGGTAATCCTGTCAGGTTCCACCTCCCTGTAATCGAGGCCACGGGCATTGAGATAGTATTGATGTCCGGCCTTGCCGAACAGTTGCACCAGCTCCTCCTCAGAATGTCGCTTCAGATCGGCACCCGAGAAAATCCGGTGTTTATGCATCTTTTCCGCAGTCACCTTGCCAACGCCAAAGAACTGTTCAATCTTCAGCGTCTCCACAAATTTTTCGGCTGCCTGAGGCCGTACCACAAAAAGTCCGTCGGGTTTTCGGTAGTCAGAAGCAATCTTTGCCAGAAATTTATTGAACGACACCCCAGCCGAAGCCGTCAGTCCCGTCTCTTCTTTTATTCGTTGCTTGATTTCACGGGCAATAATCGTTGCCGACGAATTCCCTTTTTTGTTTTCCGTCACATCCAGAAAAGCCTCATCGAGCGACAAAGGCTCTACCAGATCGGTATAATCGAGAAAGATCTGCCGGATCTGATCGGAAACGGCATGATAGACATCGAACCGCGGTGGTGCGAAAAGAAGATGCGGACATCGTTTCAGCGCCGTAGTAGATGCCATGGCCGAACGAACACCATACCGGCGCGCCTCGTAACTGGCAGTAGCTACCACACCCCGCGCTTCGGGATAGCCAACCGCAAGGGCTTTACCCCGATAATCCGGGTTATCCCTTTGCTCGATAGAGGCATAAAAGGCATCCATGTCGATATGTATGATTTTCCGTACCATGCCAGTCAGTGAAGAACAAAGATAACCATTCCGGTATAAATAATAACAACAAATCCCGTAGTCGCCGGTAAACGATTGCGGGATTCCTGTTTTATATTAGCAACGCACACGGAATACACGGAAGAAACAGAAAATCACAGAAATGAAACCAATCGATTTCCGTATAATCTGTGTATTCCGTGTGCTAAATTGTTTTATTCCTGAAAATAGACCCGTTTTACACGACGTGAAACATTGGTCAGCAATTCATACGAGATGGTGCCTATCGAATCGGCCAGTTCGCTGATGTTGCGTCCCTTGCCAAAAATTTCGGCAGTATCGCCTTCATGCACATCCATACCGGTGACATCGATCATGGCCACATCCATGCATATATTGCCCACAACCGGAGCCAGTTTTCCATTAATCAACACCTTACCCACCCCGTTTCCGAAGCGGCGATCGAATCCGTCGGCATAACCCAGCGGCAACACGGCAATCTCACTATCGTGTTTCACCACTCCACGGCGACTGTAACCTACCGTTTCGCCGGCTTTTACGTTACGCACCTGCAACACGGTGGTTTTTAGCGTGCAAACAGTCTCCATTTCGGGCGAATTCACCGCACTGATGCTGTACAATCCGATTCCCAAACGTACCATATCAAACTGATATTCGGGGAAACGTTCGATGCCCGGCGAATTGAGGATATGGCGCAGGAACGAATAGCCGATGCCATTCTGTAAGGTGTCGGCACAATGGTTGAAAAGATCAATTTGCTGACGGGTAAAATCGTCGAAAGCAGGACTATCGGCACCTGCAAGATGCGAGAAAATCGACTGCACCTGCACCGTTTCCTGATCTTTCAGAATACGTACCAGTTGGTCCATATCCGGTTTTTCAAAGCCAAGACGGTGCATTCCGCTATCTATTTTGACATGAATCGGATAGTGACTCTCACCATGACGCACTGCCGCTTTGATAAAGGCATTGAGCAGGCTGAAACTGTAAATTTCGGGTTCCAGTTGGTACTCAAACAGCAGATTGAAGCTGTTAGGTTCGGGATTCATCACCATGATAGGCAACGTAATTCCTTCGCGGCGCAGTTCGGCTCCTTCGTCGGCTACGGCCACCGCCAGATAATCGCAACGATGGTGTTGCAGGGTTTTGGCTACCTCCACCGAACCGCTACCGTAAGCAAAGGCTTTCACCATGCAGACGATTTTCGTTTCGTGACGGAGTTTGGAACGGAAATAGTTGAAATTGTGCACCAAAGCGCTCAGGTTCACCTCCAGCGTGGTTTGGTGGGTAATATTTTCAAGTTGCTCGGATATTTGTTCGAAATGGAAATTACGCGATCCTTTCAGCAAAACCACCTCGTTTTTCAGCGCTTTCCAACGACCCGATCCCAAAAAAGCTTCGGTACTGTTGAAGCTCTCTTTTTGAGGAATATTGAATGTGGCAAGTTGTTTCGATATTTCGGTTCCAATGCCAATCAAACGGTTGATACCGCTCTCCTGCACTAAGTTGGCAATATTGGCATAGAGCTTTTCGGCAGCTTCACCACTCTGCAAAATGTCCGACAGCACCAGTGTCATGTTCATCTGCTTGTCAGCAGCCTGACGGCGGGCAAAATCGAGCGCGATGTTCAGTGAGTTGATGTCGGCATTGTAACTGTCGTTGATTACCAGACAATCGTTACGACCCTCTTTTACCTCCAGACGCATGGCTACCGGTTCCAGCAACTTCATGCGCGACGCAATGAGCTCCATATTCAACGGCTTGTGTTCAATAACCGTTTCGAGCAAAATCCAGGTAGACAGGCAGTGCAGACTGTTTTCTACCGAAGCATCGTCGGTAAACGGAATGGTGTACACAATCGTTTCATCGCCAAACTTACAGGTTATGGTGCTTATTTTACCTATCTTATCTATACCCAACACCTGCAAATCGCAAAGTTGATCGTATCCCCATATAAACCGATGGCAGTGCAACCCGGATTCTAAAATACATTTCTCTACCACGGCATGATCCTTGCACGAAATCAGCCACTGGGCATCGGTAAACAGCAACAATTTTTCGCGGCATTTGTCAATCAGAGAGGAGAAATTTTCCTGGTGCGCCTGCCCGATATTTGTCATCACACCCACCGTTGGGCGAATAATATGTTCGAGTCGTTCAATCTCTCCTTTTTTGGAAATACCCGCCTCGAAAATCCCGAGGTTATTCTGTTCGTTTATTTGCCAAACCGACAACGGAACCCCGATTTGCGAGTTGTAGCTTCGCGGCGAGCGAACCGTATTGTAATCGTTGTGAAGCAGTTGCGAGAGCCACTCTTTGACAATCGTCTTACCGTTGCTTCCGGTAATGCCGATTACCGGCAACGAAAAGTGGTTGCGGTGAAAAGCCGCCAGTTGTTGCAAAGCCTGCAACGTATCGTTTACAATGAGAAAGCTGGCATCCTGCATCGAATCGAAATCGGACTGAAAGTCGCTTACCACGAAATGACGTACACCGTGGTTATAGAGATCGCGCACATAACGATGACCGTCGTTACTGGCAGAACGTAAAGCAAAAAAGAGTGTGTCGTCCGGAAAAATGAGAGAACGGCTGTCCGTCAACAAGCGGCTGATATTGCCCTCGGTGCGCAAAAGCGACTTTCCCCCGAGCAATTGGGCAATATGAAAGATTGAATAAGTCATTGGAATTTACGATTTGAAAATTTGGGGATGTGAAAATTTGGGGATGTGGAGATTTGGGGATGTGGAGATTTGAAAATGTAAAAGCGTTTTGCGATTATAGTACAGAATAACTTTCTTTCAATTTAGACTATTATCAACAAATCAACACGCTGATTTGGATCATCTTCACATTCTCAAATCCTCGAATCCTCACATCAATATTGTCTTGCTCCGAAAATAGAGCTACCGACACGAACCATGGTACTTCCCTCCTCAATGGCAATGCGATAATCATCAGACATTCCCATCGATAGAGTATCGAACCAGGGCTTATCGGTAAAATAAAAAGTTTTAAGTTGATCGAAAAGAGTTTTAAGCGACCGAAACTCAGCGCGAACCTGAGTTTCATTGTCGGTAAAAGTAGCCATGCCCATCAACCCCCGGATGCGTACCGAATTCAGCGTATCGAGAATACCCGAATTCAGCGCATCGTTCACTTCTTCTGGCGAGAAACCGAATTTGGTCTCTTCGCGGGCAATATACACCTGTAAGAGGCAATCGACCGTACGACCGGCCTTTGCCGCCTGTTTATTGATTTCTTCGAGCAAACGAAGTGAGTCAACGCTGTGGATCAGCGAAACAAAAGGAACAAGAAACTTAACTTTATTAGTTTGAAGATGACCAATGAAGTGCCAAGCAATATCTTTTGGGAGAGTGTCCTGTTTTTGACATACTTCCTGAACTTTGCTCTCTCCAAAAACTTTTTCACCGGCTTCATAAGCTTCTAAAATGGAGTCGTTTGGATGAAATTTTGAGACGCATACCAACTTCACGTGAGAAGGCAGTGTTGCTCTGATGGCGTTCAAATTATCTGCAATCGACATGATATAAACAATTCAGAATTCAAAGTTTAGCTATCGCTGATTTTCAATTCAAGTTCAAAATTACAACCTGAGGATAAACCCTTTAACAATTTAGTCGGAAGTTTCTGCGTTTTCGTCACGCGGTCCGCCGGCATAGGGATAAACATCCATAATAGCCGTTTCGGTGATGGAAGCAATTTCCCAATCGGATAGTGTGGTACTCAGCCGTTCGATAAGCAGCATCAATCCGTCTTTCAAATTGGCAGCCTGCACCATCATGGTTACGGCAGTTTTCTTCTCCACCCCTTTTTCCTCGTCAAGAGAGATAAAGTTGACCTTTGCACGATACCATTTATCGCCGCTCGGATTATCAAAGAGTTCAGCTATGCGGGATCTTTTGATGTTGCTCACGGTAAATTCACCACTCACGAAAGGCTTTATCTCTTCTATGATGCGGGCTTCGGCTTCGGTAAACGAAAGCGCATCGACCAGATAAGGTTCATTTACTTTTTTGGGGAGTCCGTCTTCCCCTGTTTTTTCATATCGGACCTTGCATTCAAACCAGTTATGCATTGTAGTGTTATGTTTATTTTGTTATGAGCGAATCTCCTCCTGTCGCACCGCACATTAATCCGTTTTATCCTGTATATCCAACTTCGTTTTAGGAGTAAATGTAGTTGGCAGCGGCATGTCATATACTTTATTCCGGAGGAAATCGCCCAACGCTTTGGTATCTTTAAATTGTTTTATCTCTTCGGCTGTTATCAGTTCGCCTATCCCGATACGCGGCCGTTGTCCTTTTTTATTGAACACCTCATAAGGCATACGCAAAGATCTTATTTTCCAACTAATAACGCCAAGAAAATAGAAAAAAATGGAATTGGAATCATAAAAACGAATAGGCAATACCGGCACTTTCGCTATTTGTATCAATTTCAAAATTCCATCCTGCCACTCTCTGTCGCGAATTCTGAAATTGCGAAAATGAAACATAGATACCGCCCCGGCCGGGAAAAAGCCTACCGGATGGCCCTGATGCAGGCGACGCAATGTTTCCCGCACGCCATTAATTGCTTCCGATGTAGGCACCGTACTGTTTCCAACGTGCGGTTGAACGGAAATAAAATTCTCTTCCATTGCCTCTATAAGCGTAAGTATCTGGTTCACCATCACTTTATAGTCAGAACGAATACTGGCCATCAGGTGAATGAGCATAATACCATCCAAACCGCCGTAAGGGTGATTGGATACCGTAATAAAGGCACCCTGAGGTAAATTCTGTAATCTTTCTACATTTCCCACGCGATAATCGACCCCCAGGTCTTTTAATAATCCTTCGGAAAATGCGGATCCTTTTTTGTCGCACGAACGTCCGTAGACCCAGTTAACACGATCGATCGCCAATAAATGCCATACCAATTTTGCCAATCGGGTTCCCAACCGGCCTCTGAAAATAACAGATTTCTGTGCTAAAAAATCTACATCGATAACTGTCCGTTTCATACACAAACTATTGCACTGTTTTTTGATGAGACTCCATGGATTCGTTCTGCCCGGCTACAACAAAACCATTGGTTCTCGTCCTTACTTTCATTAATAAAATACCTACTCCTATCCAGAATAACTCCCTGACACGGGTAACGAGGCTTACATAAATTCCCAATCCTGCAGGTAAAGATAATGTTTTCAAAGCCAGTGCGAATCCACCCTCACGGGTTCCTATCTGCATCGGAGAGAAAAAGAGTATGTTGGTAAACAGACTCATAAACGAATAAATTACCACCGACTCCACAAGGCTCACATCCACATTGACAGGTTTCAAGATAACATATACTTCGAGACAGTTACAAATACGAGCAATTACTTCAAGGCTGAGGGCTGTAAAAAAAGCTTTACGGCGGGCTCCGTATAAATACGATATTTGGGCATCGATCATAGCGAGTTGCCCGTGATATTTATTTTTGAACGGGGCCACCCATTTTTTCAACAACGGTAACCGTGCAAAAAAATTGAAAGCTTTAACTGCCAGTCCCCCGCGGTAACCACGCCATAATAATGTCAGCAAAACGACAAACACCAGAAACGATACAATCAGCAGAATGCTTAACGAAAGTTTCATCGGGAGAAACAATGCTGCTACCACTATCGACAAGGCCCAGAAAATACAATGGGCCGATATATGGGTCATCGTATACAACAACACCGACGAAGTTGCTTTTTCAACGCCAAGCATTGTTTTGAATTCCATTATCTTGTACGGATCGCCCCCCACAAATCCCAGTGGAGTAGCGGCTTTCAAAGCAAAGCCACTCAGGGTTATTTTAAATACCTGCAAAAATGGCACAACGCGGTGTTCGGGCATATCATCACGAATGATGGTATTGAATGCCATTGTATTAATGAGGTAGATGGGCAACCACATACCGATGATGGCAATAAACCACCAACCGGTTTTTTTAACATGCGCCACAATGGTATCCCATCCGATACACCAGGCAATCACCACCAAAGCCACCAAGCCTAAAGCGAAGAAAATATTTCGTCCGAGATTTGTGCTGATTTTTCCCATGTAAAAACATTAGTGTCGGTTCAGACCATAGCACATTTTCTCATGTCGGTTGATTGCAAAGCTCAGCAGCGGGTTAAGAATCACTATTTCGCAAACAAAATAGAGCCATTCGATATCGAGAAGTAAAGTAAGTAGCATGACAATACTGCGGGCGTTGAATGTAAAACTATCCAGCAACGGCATCATTTTTAAACTTTTAGCACGAAATTCCGCAATTTTAGCTTCAGGGAAACCATCCGGATATGTTTCGCGTAATTGTTTAATATAACGTTGCAATTCAGGTGTTTTACGTTCCTGATTCAGGGTATAAATATGGTATAATTTGAGAAAAAACTTAGACACCGGCTCCTTTTTCCAATCGAGCGACTGAAAATTTTGCTTTACCGAAGCGGCATCCTCGAATTCACTGTTCTTCCCGCCTTTCAAAAAATGAAGATGCAACGTTTTGTAATAATCCACCATGGCTGCCTGATTGAAATGAGAATAGGCCGACACAAGTGCAATCAGGAAAACCCACCAGCCCCACTCGTAACCGAAGGCCGACAGAATACGATCGTTTCCGTGCATCAAACGCAGACAAATAGTAGTGTAGAAGGTGAGAAACCAGATGTCGCCACAAAAACCATCGAGAATACGACCGATTTTCGACTTGATTCCGGTAATGCGGGCCAATTGACCATCTACGCAATCCAGAATATTGGCAAACACCAAAAAGGCAAATCCCAACAGATTGATCGCCAAATTATCGTCGGGATAAAACAAAACACACCCAAATACCCCCACGAAAATGGAAATAATCGTGATTATATTAGGTGTAACGGGAGTAGATCGAAGTAATAAAGCGATTTGAAATCCTACCGGACGATAAAAGACCCTATCGAGCCAGTTTTCTGTATCCCACGATTTCAGAGAATCCTTGAATGTAATCGGTTGTTGTGTGTCCATTTTGTGCTTGATTTGTAACCATATACTCCATTATTGAAACGAGTAAATAGTAGTTGCAAATTTAGAAAAAAAAAGCGTATGCCGGCTTACTAATCACCCACAAATTTTAGTGCATTTTAAGTTAAGCACTTACCCCTATCTATCGATAGCTGTAACCTCCGTCACAAACAACAACTTCACCATTCATATAGTTGTTATTAATAAGTAACCAATACACATCAGTCAGCTCTTCCGGGGTACAAAAGCGCCCCAAAGCCAGTTTCCGGTTAATATTATCCCTTATTTCGGATGGTTTCGTCTTTTGCCACTCCGTATCGACAAAGCCGGGAGCCACGGCATTTACCCGAATGCGTTTTTCCGCAAAAAACTTCACCAGATTCTTTACCAGGGCATGTACCGATGCTTTCGTAACTCCGTATGCCAACGAGACCGAATGTGGATGAATGGCCATTAACGACCCTGTAAACACAACACATCCGCCTTCCGCAAAAACGGGATACAGTTTTTGCATCAGGAAAACCGGGAAATGAACATTGGCATTGAAAACCTTTAGCCAGTTTTCGGGTTCGATCTGCAAAAAATCGCTCCTGTCGGTCATTCCGGCGTTAAACACCACGCAGTTGAGGGTAATCTGGTGTCCTGACAAAAAAGCAGTGATAACATCGACCGATTGCAGATCCGAAATATCGGCTTTCACCAATTTTATTTTACCCGGAAAACGTGATTCGAATTCGTCGCTAACACGGCATGCCGTTGCATCATCGGACGAATAGGTCATCACAACCGACATGCCCTCTTTGAGCAGACGTTCGCATACTGCTTTGCCGATACCTTTGGTTGCCCCTGTAATTAGCGCCGTTTGACTCATTTCTTTACAAAAATTGGCTTCGCGCTACGTTCGGCATGTAGCTGTTGATCGTAGGTTTCGTAGATCGTTTTTTTCAACGAAGAAGAGGATACTCCGTCACCATATGGAAAATAAAATACATCTACGCCAAGCTCTTTCAGGTAGTCGTATTTACCAAACCAGTCGTCACCCACTACAAACGCGTCGATATTCAGTTTTTTCACTGTCTCCGTATGATCGAGCGTATGTTGCGGAATAACCAGATCGGGAGCCTTAAGCGCTTCGATAATTAACATTCGTTCGTTGAAAGGAATGATCGGTGCGGCCTTGTATGACTTCACCAACTCGTCCGTGCTGACACCCACAATCAGAATATCACCCAATCCACGGGCATAATTAATCATTTTCAGGTGATTGGAATGGAACATGTCGAATGTTCCGGAGGTATAAACAATACTTTTTTTATTGAACATAAGAAAATCTTAGCATAAACAGAATATCAATACGGTAAAAAATAGCTAACTTGCAACGGTTTTAGACCTTCGAGCTATTTTGGCCGGTTCATGCAAAGGTATTTATTTATTTGGTTCCAGCTGATTTTTTCACACTTTTTTTCTTTAGTGCAACGATAAAAAACGCCATTTTTAATTAAAGGACGAATAGACTCTTACCCATATTACTATTCTATCCATCTAATCTTGCATTCTCATGAATATATATCTCGACTCCGATCTGGAATTACTGAATTCAAAAGGAATAACGATAGAGAACTGCCTCGAACAACTTAACTGTTTTACCGTCGGATTTCCTTTTCTGCAAATAAAAAAAGCAGCCGAAATCAATGACGGTATCATGGAAGTGGGGACTACCCATATTGACCATTACATCCGGTTTTGGGAGGAATTTCTGGCAGAGAACAAAAAAATAGTCAAGTTTGTTCCGGCATCAGGAGCCGCCAGCCGCATGTTCAAAAACCTTTTTGAATTTTTAGACGGTGCATCCGACACTCCGACTACCCCTTTTGAAAAGAAATTCTTTGATGAAATAACCTATTTCGCGTTTTATGAAGCATTGAATAGCGCTTGCTTCCACAACGAAGGGCGTACCATTCCGCAACTTATTGAAGCCGGACAATACAAGCCTGTCGTTAGCAATCTGCTCGAAGAAAAAGGATTGAATTACAAAAACTTACCGAAAGGATTATTACTGTTTCACCGGTATCCCGACGAAGTTCGCACACCGGTGCAGGAACATCTGGCCGAAGGTGCAAGCTATGCCGCCAACAGCGAAGGTGATGTCAATATTCACTTTACGGTCTCCACCGAGCATCGCAAACTGTTCGAACAACATGTAAAAAAACAGCTGGCTATTCTTGCAACCAAAAACGACCTCCGTTACCACATCTCTTTTTCGAAACAAAAGCCCTCGACCGACACGCTGGCTGCCGATGCCGACAACCAACCCTTCCGCGAAAACGGCAAGTTACTGTTCCGTCCGGGAGGCCACGGTGCGCTGATCGAAAACCTGAACGATATCGATGCCGATGTGGTTTTTATCAAAAATATCGACAACGTCACTATCGACAAGCTCAAAAAACCGACAATCATCTACAAACGCTTGCTGGGAGGTATTCTGGTGCAAACCCAGAAACAGATTTTCGGATTTCTGCACGAACTGGACAACAAGGATATTTCGGACGCGAAGCTGGAGGTAATCAAACAATTTTGTGTGTCGCGTCTTTGCATTTACAATCCGGATTTTGGCAGTTACAGCCGCGATGAACTTATCAAATACCTACACGACACATTAAACCGCCCGTTACGCGTATGCGGGATGGTAAAAAACGAAGGAGAACCGGGCGGCGGACCCTACATCGCTGTAAACGCGGATGGCACGGCTTCGCCCCAAATTCTGGAAAGTTCGCAGATCGATACATCCGATCCGGCAAAAGCAGAACTAATGCAAAAAGCGACTCACTTCAATCCGGTCGATCTGGTTTGCGCCATCAAAAATTACAAAGGCAAGAGATTCAATCTGCCTGATTATGTAGATAAGAACACCGGCTTTATCTCCTCCAAGTCAAAAGGTGGTAAAGAGCTGAAAGCGCTCGAACTGCCCGGCCTCTGGAACGGCGCCATGAGCAACTGGAACACCATTTTCGTGGATACTCCGGTTGAGACTTTCAGTCCGGTGAAAACCGTGAATGATTTATTGAGACCGGAACACCAGTAAATAAATTAAACCCCAAAGGTTTTAAAAACCTTCGGGGTTTGTTTGAAACCAAAATTCCATGTCCAAATCAATTTGTAAGACCACCGATCCCGACAAACTGACAAAGAAACAGTCCGAGGCCAATTTCAGGTGCAAACGATGTGGAGAAAAAGTCTCCAAGGCAAAATACGTTTGTAAGCCCGAGAAGATTTCGGATAAGTAGTTGTTCACAACGCACCTCCGCCTGAACGAAGCTGTGATTTGTTCAGGTGGATGCAGAACCCATGCTGCGGCGAATTCACAAGATATCAAGGTATAGTGTAAATAATTACAAATAACATTGAATTAGTTGATATTTTGTTTTTTAAGTCGTAAATTAGTAGACCCTAAAGTTAGGAGGAGGTAATTCCTCTTTTTAGTATCAAAGGCTAAGAAGAAAAATTATTTTTGTTTATGTAACAAAATAGAATAATTTTTCTTCTTAGCCTTTGATTTTTTCATTTTAAACAACAAGAAATATGCTGACATTCAACCAAACTAATGCGATTTTGAGATTTGAATTTTTATATAGTTTATTATATGAAAAAGAGATCGATAAGGATAGTGGGTAAACCATTAAAAACAGATGTATATGAAAACATTAATGTATATACTAACCGCAATATTACTGGTTAGTTGTGATGATAATATGTATGAATTTCAGACCGTAGAAATAACTACGATCGCCAGTGGTAGTTTATTCGGAATTACAGAAACATCCATCAATAAGCAATGTATTATCATTGCTTCCGATGCTGAATGGCAGGCATGCAAGAAAGAAATGAATGCAGTCTGTGATGTTTCTGGTTATTTTACTACTACATATATTGACTTTAGTAAAAACGAGATTATTGCCGCGTTTGGGCAGAAAGAGATAGCAGGCAGTTATAATTTAATAACTCTTGATGCGGTTGAAGGAGAAAGTATGGTGTATATACATGTGAGGTATCATGACGGAGTAAGCCGCACTGGTTTGAATTACTCACAATCGTTTGTAATTATGACGATTCCGAAAACAGACAAAGCCATACAAATAAATACTGTAGTAGATTGAAATAGAAGCATCATTCGATTTATGAAAAATATACCATTCAATTTTCCGCTCCCCTTGATTAGAAATCCGGAGGCTTTGTGTATCGGATTGCATATCAACCGATATGCTGTAATCCGATTTGTATTTTCGTAACCTACAAGTCGATGCAGGACAAGACACTCTCCTACGATTACTGATTCTTTTCCAAATATTACTTCCATCTCTCCAACGAACACTTACAACGCTCCGATGATCGTTCGCAACTTTGAGAAGAAATCTTCAAAGATCTATTCAATGATTTGCAAGATACGCTTGTTGAGCCAAAACAATCCGTTGTTTTTTTTGCTTTTATTATATTCACCTACCATTTGCCGCTATCAAAAAAAAATGTTAGATTTGTACACCAAATAGCTGTTAAATAAACACTTAATATTCAACATTTTAAATTTCAGAGGGTATGATTTATTCACATGAAGTAGAACAAATGTGTGTGGTAAAAAAAGGTCCCAACCACGGACCAGCCCCCATTCCTCAAGAAGGAAAGTGGGTTCAGGCTAAGGAAATCAAAGACATTTCCGGTTTAACTCACGGTGTGGGATGGTGTGCACCACAACAAGGCGCTTGTAAACTGACACTTAACGTAAAAGACGGCGTTATTCAGGAAGCTTTAATCGAAACTATCGGTTGCTCGGGTATGACTCACTCTGCAGCCATGTCTGCCGAAATTCTTCCCGGTAAAACGATTCTGGAAGCATTGAACACCGACCTGGTTTGCGATGCTATCAACACTGCAATGCGCGAATTGTTCCTACAAATTGCATACGGACGTACTCAGTCTGCTTTCTCGGAAGGCGGTCTGCCAATCGGCGCCGGTCTCGAAGACCTGGGTAAAGGTCTCCGCAGCCAGGTAGGTACCATGTACGGTACTTTGTCAAAAGGCGTTCGTTACCTCGAAATGGCTGAAGGTTACTGCACACGCATCGGCCTGGACGAAGATGGTGAAGTAATCGGTTATGAATTCGTTCACATGGGCAAATTCATGGATATGGTTAAGAAAGGCGTTAATGCTGCTGAAGCTTTGGAAAAAGCAAAAAGTTCGTACGGTCGCTTCAAAGAAGCCGCTAAATATATTGATCCCCGCCACGAGTAATATCGTGATGTAGACTTAATGAATTATTAATTACAAATTATTAATTGAAAATATTATGGCTTTATTTGAAAGTTACGACCGCCGTATCAACCAAATCAACGCGGTTCTCAATCAATACGGAATCAAAGACATCGACGAAGCTAAGGCTATCTGCGATGCAAAGGGCATTGATCCTTACAAAATTTGTGAAGAAACTCAGCCTATCTGTTTCGAAAATGCGAAATGGGCTTATGTTGTTGGCGCTGCCATCGCTATCAAAAAAGGTTGCACCAATGCTGCCGACGCTTCCGAAGCTATCGGTATTGGTTTGCAGTCTTTCTGCATCGCCGGTTCTGTAGCCGACGATCGTAAAGTAGGTATCGGTCACGGTAACCTCGGCGCTCGTCTGCTCCGCGAAGAGACTCAGTGCTTTGCTTTCTTAGCAGGTCACGAATCGTTCGCTGCTGCCGAAGGTGCTATCAAAATTGCCGAAATGGCAAACAAAGTACGTACAAATCCGTTGCGCGTTATCCTGAACGGTTTGGGTAAAGATGCCGCTATGATCATCTCCCGTATCAACGGCTTTACTTATGTTCAAACTCAGTTCGACTATGCTTCGGGCGCTTTGAACGTTGTAAAAGAGACTCCGTACTCGAACGGTCTTCGTGCAAAAGTAAAATGCTACGGTGCTGACGACGTTCGCGAAGGTGTTGCTATCATGTGGAAAGAAGGCGTTGATGTTTCCATTACCGGTAACTCAACCAACCCTACCCGTTTCCAACACCCGGTAGCTGGTACTTACAAAAAAGAACGTCTTGAAAAAGGCGAAAAATATTTTTCTGTTGCATCCGGTGGCGGTACAGGTCGTACCCTTCACCCCGACAACATGGCTGCAGGTCCTGCTTCTTACGGTATGACCGACACCATGGGTCGTATGCACGGTGATGCTCAGTTTGCAGGTTCTTCTTCTGTTCCTGCTCACGTAGAAATGATGGGCTTCCTCGGAATGGGTAACAACCCGATGGTTGGTGCAACCGTTGCTGTTGCCGTTGCTATTGCCGAAGCACTCAAATAAAAAATTCCAAAAATGCAAAATTCCAACGATTCAACGTTATCCCGCAAAATGAGGATACCAAAAGAATGGAATACCGGAATTTTAAATTTTGAAATTGTCTAATCTAAAACTGCCTCAGCATTTTTGCCGGGGCAGTTTTTTTTATATTTCCGAATCATGAGCCGAACCCAAACTTTCATTGCATATGTTGCTTTGCTGTTCATTTGCACATTCGATTTGAATGCACAACAAAGCGCAAAAGGCCGAACAGATTTAACTGTCAGTCAATTCAAAGAGTATCTGGCAAAAAATCCATCAGCCACCCTGCTCGATGTCAGAACGCCGGAAGAGTTTGCTGCCGGACATCTGAAAAATGCCGTCAACATTCCGGTTAACGATACCGACTTTGAGGCAAAAGTCTCAAAATTCGATAAGACACAAGTGGTGATGGTTTACTGCCGCTCCGGGCACCGCAGTGTAATGGCTTCCGGGAAATTACTGACACTTGGTTTTGTCAGCATCCTAAACCTTGAGAAAGGCATCAACAGCTGGCAGACTACCGGCGAACAGACGGTAAAATAATTAGAAATTATGAGTTATGAATAAAGAACTCCGACTCATAATTATTCATTCTTAATTATCAATCAGTTATGTGGCTATTATTGGGAGCTCTTTCCGCACTTCTTTTGGGGATATACGACGTTGCAAAAAAGGTTTCGCTGCAAAAAAACGCTGTGATTCCGGTACTGTTTTCTTCTATCGTCATTTCCTGTCTTATTCTATCGCCGCTGCCAGTGTTGTCGCATTATTTTCCCGACATGATGAAAGGCACACTGCTGTATGTTCCGCCAATGGACGGCAGAGCCCATTTTTATATCTTATTAAAGTCGCTACTGGTGCTCTCTTCGTGGCTGTTCGGCTATTTTGCCATGAAACACCTGCCCATCACAATCGTCACTCCGATCGAAGCCACACGACCACTCTGGACGTTGCTCGGAGCGTTGATCATCTTTTCGGAAAGGTTATCGCCCTATCAATGGATCGGGGTATCGGTCACGCTGATTTCTTTCTACCTCTTTTCAATGGTGGGCAAAAAAGAGGGCGTCGTTTTTCATCACAATAAATGGGTCTTTTTTATTATCTTAGCAGCGCTTACGGGAGCTGCCAGCGGACTCTACGACAAGTTTCTGATGAGGGAGTTCAACCGGGTGGGAGTTCAGGTATATTACCTTTTTTATCAGGCAATTATCATGGGAATCATTACGCTGTTTCTCTGGTATCCCAAGCGCAAAACATCGACGCCATTTCAGTGGCGATACTCGATTATCGGTATTTCGGTATTTCTTACCCTGGCCGATTTTGTCTATTTCTTTGCTCTATCCGATCCTAATGCCATGATTTCGCTCTTATCGACAGTGAGACGAGCCGGAGTGGTTGTTTCGTTTTCTATCGGAGCATTTGTGTTCAGAGAGAAGAACATCAAGATCAAATTTATCTGTCTTGCCGGTGTAATCGCGGGCACATTAATCCTCTTGTTAGGAAAATAACCCCCGATATCTCTTTTACACAAAATCTGTTCCATTCCGAACAAATCAAACAAACAACAGTCCGAAAACTATACGACGTTCATTGAATTAAAAATTACACTATCAGATTGATAGTCGGCATTTTTTTATATTTCACGCATTTATTATTCTGATACATATTTTTGGCATATTTAATACATAAAGTTACCAAATAACACTTCGAAAAGTTGTTTTCTGCCCCGAGAATGCTTAAAATTGTAGCAAAAATATCACGCCATGGATATAGATAAACTACTACATTCGCTGGAAGCAAAACATCCCGGCGAACATGAATATTTGCAGGCCGTACACGAAGTGCTGATGAGTATCGAGGAGGTTTACAACCAACACCCGGAGTTTGAAAAAGCAAAAATTGCCGAACGACTGGTGGAGCCCGACCGGATTTTCACCTTCAAAGTGCCCTGGATTGACGATAGTGGGACGGTTCAGGTAAATTTAGGATACAGAATACAATTCAACAATGCCATTGGGCCCTACAAAGGTGGGCTGAGGTTTCACCCGTCCGTCAACCTCTCCATCCTGAAGTTCCTTGGTTTCGAACAAATATTCAAGAATGCGCTCACCACTCTTCCGATGGGAGGAGCAAAAGGGGGCTCTGATTTCAATCCGAGAGGTAAATCGGATGCCGAAGTGATGCGATTCTGCCAGTCGTTTATGCTGGAACTATGGAAGCACATCGGCCCCGAAACCGATGTACCTGCCGGCGATATCGGCGTAGGTGCACGTGAAATAGGCTACATGAACGGCATGTACAAGAAACTGACCAACACCGTTACCGGCGTTCTGACCGGCAAAGGTCTTGAATACGGAGGTTCGCTTGTTCGTCCCGAAGCTACCGGTTTCGGCGGTTTGTATTTTGTACAACAGATGCTTGAAACTGCGGGCGATTCATTGAAAGGAAAGACAGTAGCCATCTCCGGCTTCGGAAATGTAGCCTGGGGTGCTGCTCTAAAAGCAAGTCAACTTGGGGCGAAAGTGGTAACAATTTCCGGCCCCGATGGCTATATTTACGACCCGAATGGAGTTTCGGGCGATAAAATAGATTATCTGCTTGAGTTACGCGCATCGTGCAATGATGTGGTGGCTCCTTATGCCGAACAGTTCGGAGCCACATTCGTTCCCAACAAACGGCCATGGGAAGTTAAAGCCGATATTGCACTACCGTGTGCAACTCAAAACGAATTGAACGAAGACGATGCAAAACAACTGATTTCAAACGGAGTACACTGCGTTGGCGAAATATCCAACATGGGCTGTACCCCTGAAGCTATCGACCTGTTTATTGCAAATAAAATATTGTATGGTCCGGGCAAAGCGGTCAACGCAGGAGGCGTGGCTACTTCGGGACTTGAAATGACGCAAAACGCCATGCACCTCGGATGGGCTGCCACAGAGGTGGATACCAAACTTCACCAGATAATGGGAAGCATTCACGCTCAATGTGTGCAATACGGGCGACAGTCCGATGGCTACATCAACTACATGAAGGGGGCAAACATTGCCGGCTTTATGAAAGTTGCACGAGCGATGATGGCGCAAGGCGTGATCTAACACAACAAGTCCCGGGTTTCCAATCGAAACTTGGGACTTTTGTTATAAACCGGAGGGTTTATAAATTCGGGTATTTTTACCATTAAATATTTTTACAAACATTAGCTATGAGAACAAATCTAAGTTCACAAATTACACTGAACAGGATTCCCGAACGGCTCTATCGTCCGACCGATGCTTTCGAGTTGGCCGCTTTGACCCGTTTTGAAAAGGTGCCGGTGGAAATTTATGACGATGCTTTGCGTGGCTCTAAAAAAGTGGCTGCGGAAATTGTGGGGTTGATGAAAGAGAAGAACAGCAAGGGAGAATTGTTCGTTTTAGGCCTCACCGGCGGAAGAGCCGGCATCGAATTGTATTCAGAACTGGTACGCCTGCACAAGGAAGAAGGTTTGAGTTTTAAAAAAGTAGCGGTAGTTAATCTCTACGAGTATTATCCATTGTCGAAAGCGATGGACAAAAGTTTTCTGTCCCGTATCAAAGAGATGCTGCTCGATCACATCGACATCGATCCGGCCAACATCATTTCGCCGGACGCGACAATCGACCGAAAAGATGTGATGGCCCATTGCAAAGCGTTTGAAGAGAGAATAAACGCTTTGGGCGGTATCGATTTCCAACTTTTAGGCATCGGACGGGGTGGTAACATCGGGTTCAACGAACCGGGTTCGCAACTGAATTCCACTACCCGACTGATTATGCTCAACAGCGAATCGCGCAAAGAAGCGGCCCGCCATTTGGGATTTTCAGAACCACCTGTAAGTTCTATCACGTTAGGAATTAGCACGATAATAAAAGCAAAACGTATTGTATTGCTTTCATGGGGTGAAGATAAATCGTCGGTGGTACGCACTGCCGTCGAAGAACCGGCTTCCGTAGCGTTTCCGGCATCGTTCCTGCAACTGCATAATAACGCCGCTTTTGTAATCGACATACATGCCGCCGGCGAACTGACCCGAATCAGCAAACCGTGGTTAGTTACCTCGTGCGACTGGGACGATAAGCTTATCCGACGTGCCATTGTCTGGTTATGCCTACAGGTCAACAAACCGATTCTAAAGCTTACCGACAAGGACTATACCGAACACAACCTGAGTGAGCTCCTGACGATATTCGGTTCGGCATATAACTGTAATATAAAAATTTTCAACGACTTACAGCATACCATTACCGGGTGGCCGGGTGGCAAACCCGATGCCGACGACACCTATCGTCCGGAACGTGCCAAGCCTTATCCTAAAAAGGTATTGGTATTCAGTCCTCATCCCGACGATGATGTCATCTCGATGGGAGGAACATTGAAGCGCCTTGTGGATCAACACCACGAAGTGCATGTGGCATACGAAACATCGGGTAACATTGCCGTAAATGATGACGAAATCATCCGTTTTCTCTCTTTTGTAAAGGGTTATATCGAAATGTTCGAACCCGACAACAAAGAGCTGAAAGCGCGCTACGAAGCACAATCGCGTTTTTTGGTCAGAGAAAAAGGAAATATTCCGCTTTCCGAAATCTTAGCGATGAAGGGATTGATCCGACGGGGAGAAGCAAAAGCTGCCTGCCGTTTTGAAGGAGTTTCGTCCAAAAACGTTCATTTTCTCAATCTGCCTTTTTACGAAACCGGAACCATCAAAAAGAATCCGATTTCGCAGGCCGACATCGAAATCGTCAAGACGCTTTTACAGGAGTTGAAGCCTCACCAGATTTATGTGGCCGGAGACCTTGCCGATCCGCATGGAACGCACAAAGTTTGTCTCGACGCGGTACTTGCCGCCATTGACGACCTGAAAGATGAAGCATGGCTCAACGACTGCCGCATCTGGATGTACCGTGGTGCCTGGATGGAATGGGAAATCGACCATATTGAGATGGCCGTACCTTTGAGCCCCGAAGAGCTTCGTTCAAAACGGAACGCCATTCTCAAACACCAGTCGCAAATGGAAAGCGCACCCTTTCTGGGCAACGACGAGCGACTCTTCTGGCAACGTTCCGAAGAACGGAATATAGCAACGGCAGCCTTCTACAATCAACTCGGATTGGCAGCCTACGAAGCTATCGAAGCTTTCGTCCGATACATTCCTGTTAAATAAGCAGGTTTTAATACTATTACCGACAGCCGTTTTGTTATGCAAGACGGCTGTTTTTTCGTCCCACGCTCTTTTTGTAGCTTTGCAATCAGTTTTGATTCTCCTAACCAACGCCCATGATCCGGTTCTTAAAATCATATATGTTGCCGATTGCTATGTGCCTCGGCATACTCTTTTACAAGTTCTTTACGCAACTTTCCGCCATCACGCCCTACCTTATTTTTGCAATGCTATTCATCACCTATTGCAAAATATCGATAAAAGAGATCCGCTTCGAAAAATTTCATTTCTACCTGCTATCCATTCAACTATTCGGAAGCATTGCCGTGTATCTGGCATTAGCCGGTATCAATCCTTTGGTTGCGCAGGGGTCTATGATTTGCTTGCTGGCGCCTACCGCCACATCGGCCGCCGTTATCACAGGAATGCTGGGGGGCAGCATTGCCAGCCTGACAGCCTACAGTATTCTAAGCAACCTGTGTGTCGCCATTTTTGCACCGATCATCTTTTCATTTATCGGAGAACACACCGACATGACCTTCTTCCAGTCGTTTCTCTACATTCTGAAAGAGGTGTTTCCTCTATTAATTCTACCGCTCGTATTGGCTTTTTTACTTGAAAAACTTGCGCCGAAAGTCAAGTCAAAAATTGAAGCATTGCATGGATGGTCATTCTATCTGTGGGCGTTGGCGCTTACAATTGTGGTGGCGAAAACGGTTTCGTTCGTCATGAAGCAATCGGTCTCCAACTATACTATTGAAATAGCGATGGCGGCCTGCACATTTGTGATTTGCATCGGACAATTTATTGCGGGAAGAAAAATAGGAAGCCGGTACGGCAAAACCGTTACCGGAGGACAAGGACTGGGACAGAAAAACACGGTACTCACCATCTGGATGGCTCTTTCTTACCTCGATCCCATTTCGTCAGTAGGCCCGGGAGCTTACGTTTTGTGGCAAAATATGGTAAACTCGTATCAGCTTTGGAGAAAGCAACGGCAATCCAAAAGCAGCACTCAATCCTGATAAGAGATTCGAACGACGATACAACCGGACATTATCCGATAAAAAACTACACTCTCTTTTTTACCTGTAAAAAAACAATACCTTAAATTAGCAAAACCTTAAATTTTATAATACCACCTTTTATAATTGGTAAAGACAAAGATATTGCGATTACAGCTCATCATCTATAAAATTTGCAACAAAACATAACAATTCAGAAACATCTGTTGTCTATTTTGATTACATTACTTGAAACTGCGAAACAATGGATTACAACATTGCCATTTTCGCTCCTTCAAAAATATACCGGCAGCTCTTATTAACAACCCGGATTGTTTAGCAAAAAAATCTCCGTTCCTGTTTTTCAACTAAAAAAAATTCTTATCTTTGCACCGCAAAACAAAACAGCGTTGATCCTTTCAAAAAAGGGTTTTCATACGATTTGATAAAAAGAAACATGATTGCGGAAATAGCTCAGTTGGTAGAGCACGACCTTGCCAAGGTCGGGGTCGCGGGTTCGAGTCCCGTTTTCCGCTCCAAGGCTGCCCGAATGGTGGAATCGGTAGACACGCAGGACTTAAAATCCTGTGGCCATTACGGCTGTGTGGGTTCAAGTCCCACTTCGGGTACTTAACAAAAAGGGTTTACACTATCCGTGTAAGCCCTTTTTTCATAACTTTCCGTACCTCAGGCATTGTCCATGCTCCTCTTTTTGCGCGCAAAATCTTTTCCATGAACAAACCGCATAAAATTCAAAGATAAATTACAAATTCTATATAACTTTGTAACATCAATTTTTTACCCTCTATAAAAAATCACACAACATGCACTTAGCAGACTCATACAAAGTCTTTTCGGGCACAAACAGTCGCTATCTGGCTGAGAAAATATGCCAGAATTTAGGCTGTGAACTGGGAAAAATGACCACCACTCGTTTTGCCGATGGCGAATTTGCCGTCAGATATGACGAATCGATTCGCGGTTGTTATGTCTTTCTGGTACAATCAACCTACCCCTCATCCGACAACCTAATGGAACTGCTGCTTATGATCGATGCCGCAAAAAGAGCCTCAGCTTACAAGGTCGTTGCCGTAATTCCCTATTTCGGATGGGCTCGTCAGGACAGGAAAGATAAACCCCGTGTCTCTATCGGAGCGAAATTAATTGCTGATCTTTTGAGTACTGCCGGTATCGACCGCCTTATCACAATGGATCTCCACGCCGACCAGATTCAGGGATTCTTCAATGTTCCGGTGGATCACCTTTATGCATCGACCCTGTTCATTCCCTACATCAAATCGTTGCAAATCGAAGATCTGGCCATCGCCTCTCCCGATGTAGGAGGTTCCAAACGTGTAGGATCGTACTCCAAACACATGGAGGCTCCCATGGTACTTTGCTACAAGTTGCGTGAAAAAGCAAATGAGGTAAGCGAAATGAAAATTATCGGTAAAGTAACGGGTAAAAACGTCATCATCCTCGACGATATGGTCGACACGGCGGGCACCCTTACCAAGGCAGCCGGTCTGATGATGGAATATGGCGCAAAATCGGTCAGAGCGATCGTTACCCACCCTATCATGTCCGATCCCGCGTCGCAACGTATTGAAGATTCGGTTTTGCAAGAGATTATTTTCACCGATTCCATTCCATACAAGGGAAATTGCAGTAAAGTAAGAGTTTTGTCGGTTGCCGATTTGTTCGCCGATACCATCAAAAAAGTATTCCACAACGAATCTATCAGCAGTCAGTATTTGCTTTAATTCGTCTATTGAAAAGCCGCTTTAACGCACTTGTGATTAGGAAATAAAGATAATAATAGCTATCTTTACAATCTAAAAATCACATATTTGAATAACTTCTTGTCATGGATATAATGTCAGTTTTACGCTAACATATTGAAATGAAAGAAATTTTTCGTATTAAAATTGTTATTCGTTTGAATTGACAAATCAATAGGACAAAATAGTTCGCCCAAAGAGGCGTAAACTATCAAAAATCAACGTTAATCCCACTAAAACACATTACTACGATGAAAGAAATTGATGATCTTCCGGAATTTGACGACGATGAAGCCATCGCGTTTATCTTAAAGTTCATTCCACAAGAGCTCAAAGAAAAAGTAACAGAAGACGACATTGCGTACATTCTGGATATTATCTACGATTTCTATGAGTCGAACGGATTAATCGACGAAGATTCGACAGAAGAGGCGTCTATCGACGAAGAAGACATGTTGAATTTTGCAATGAAAGCCATCAAGAAGGACAAGGTAGTCAATCTATCCGAAGATGAAGTCCAGATTCTGCTGAACGGCGAATTTGAATATGGCAAATCCATTGGCATTTACGACGAAGAATAAATCAAACACAATCATTAAAATATTAACAAGATCAACATTTATGAGCACTACATCTATTTCAGACAAAGCTGCCGATAACATTCGTATTTTGGCATCGAGCATGGTCGAAAAGGCCAAATCAGGTCACCCGGGCGGAGCTATGGGCGGTGCTGATTTCGCAAACGTACTTTTTAGCGAATTCTTAACATACGATCCCAAAGATCCTCAATGGATCAACAGAGACCGCTTCTTCCTCGACCCAGGTCACATGTCGCCGATGCTTTACAGCGTTTTGGCGCTTACCGGCAAATATTCACTCGATGATTTGAAGCAATTTCGCCAATGGGGCAGCGTAACTCCGGGTCACCCTGAAGTAGATGTGGAACGCGGTGTTGAAAATACCTCCGGTCCGCTCGGACAAGGACACACGATGGCAGTTGGTGCTGCTATTACCGAACGTTTTCTTGCTGCCCGTTTCGGCAACTGGATGAGTCATAAAATTTATACCTTTATCTCCGACGGTGGCGTACAGGAAGAAATTTCGCAGGGAGCCGGTCGTATTGCCGGTACTCTCGGACTGAGCAACCTGATCATGTTCTACGACTCGAACGACATTCAGCTTTCAACCGTTGTAAGTGCCGTAAGCGTTGAAGATACCGCAAAGAAATACGAAGCCTGGGGATGGAATGTAATATCCATTGTTGGTAACAACGCAGCACAAATCCGCGAAGCGTTAACCAAAGCACAGGCCGAAACAGAACGTCCGACCCTGATTATCGGTAAAACCATTATGGGTAAAGGCGCTGTTACAGCCGACGGAAGCAACTACGAAAACAAATGTGCTACCCACGGTATGCCATTGAGTGAAGGTGGTGCCTCTTACGAAAAAACAATTCAAAACCTCGGTGGAAATCCCGAAAACCCATTCGTTATCTTCCCTGAAGTAGAAGAACTCTACGCCAAACGCAAAGCAGAACTGACAAAAATTGCTGCTGAAAAGAAAGCCATACAAGCTGCCTGGGAAAAAGAAAATCCCGAACTGGCTAAAAAACTGGCTAAATTCTTCTCGAAAGAGGCTCCTAAAGTTGACTTTGCCGCCATCGCTCAAAAAGCCGATCAGGCTACACGCGCAGCATCTTCTACCGTTTTGGCTGCATTTGCAAGTCAGGTAGAAAACATGATTGTTGCTTCGGCCGACCTTTCCAACTCGGACAAAACCGACGGCTTCCTCAAAAAGACACATGCCTTCACCAAAGGCGATTTCTCCGGCGCGTTTTTTCAGGCAGGAGTTAGCGAACTCACCATGGCTGCCATTGCCAACGGTATGGCACTTCACGGCGGGGTTATTCCGGCAGTGGGCACATTCTTCGTATTCTCCGACTACATGAAACCGGCCGTACGTATGGCTGCTTTGATGCAATTGCCGGTTAAATACGTTTGGACACATGACGCATTCCGCGTAGGCGAAGACGGTCCTACTCACCAACCGGTTGAACAGGAAGCTCAAATCCGCCTGATGGAACAGTTGAAAAACCACCACGGCAAAAACAGTATGTTGGTACTTCGTCCTGCCGATGCCGACGAAACAACCGTTGCATGGAAACTGGCACTCGAAAACACCAGCACACCTACCGGTTTGATTCTCTCTCGTCAGAACATTAAAAATATTGTTGCCGAAAACGGTTACACATCAGCTTTGCAGGCTGCAAAAGGAGCATACATTGTTTACAAACCTGCCACCAAAGCCGACATTACGTTGGTTGCCAACGGTTCTGAAGTAGCTACGTTGATCGAAGCAGTTCCTTTCCTGAAAGAAAAAGGCATCGAAGCACAGGTTGTTTCGGCTCCTTCGGAAGGTTTGTTCTTCAGCCAGGACGAGAGCTACCGCAACGAAGTAATTCCCGCATCGACTCCGGTATTCGGGTTGACCGCAGGTCTTCCTTCCACATTGCAACGTCTGGCAGGTGCAAACGGTAAAGTATTCGGTTTGGATCATTTCGGATACTCTGCACCTTACAAAGTATTGGACAAAGAATTTGGTTTCACTGCAGAGAATGTAGTTAACCAGGTTACAGCACAACTGGGCAAGTAATAACTTGCCCTTCCTTAGTTTCTGACACCGTGAAAAGATAACACAATATTTATTGTTTATCTTTTAATCACTTAGTTATGTATAAAGCAAGACATATAACCGACGACATTTATTACATAGGTGTCAACGACCGGCAAAAGGTGCTCTTTGAAAATCTCATTCCACTACCACACGGAGTTTCGTACAACTCCTATCTGATAATGGATGAAAAGACAGTTCTTGTCGACACCGTTGAAGTCTCGTTTGCAGAGGTCTTTCTCGACAAGCTGTTAAGTGTACTGGGCAACCGGCATCTCGACTATCTGGTCATCAACCACATGGAGCCCGATCACTCGGGCGCCATTCGTGCCATTCGCCGGATGTTTCCCGATATTAAAATTGTGGGAAATGCCCGTACATTCAACATGCTGGAAGGCTTTTACGGCATCCATGACGGTTTGCACGAAGTAAAAGACGGAGACCGGTTGCCAATAGGAAAACATACGTTACAGTTTTTCCTGACGCCGATGATTCACTGGCCCGAAACAATGATGACCTATGATATCGTTGACAAATTGCTTTTCACAGGAGATGCTTTCGGCGCTTTCGGCACATTAGACGGAGGTGTTTTGGATACCGACATCGAAACCGGCAACCATTTGGAAGAAAGCCGTCGCTATTTTTCAAATATTGCGGGAAAATACGGATCGGCCGTTCAAAACGCACTGAACAAGCTGAAGAATGTGGATATCAAAACGATTTGCCCGACACACGGACCGGTTTGGCGTGAGAAAGTCGACCAAATAATCGACATCACAGACAAACTGAGCCGTTACGAAGGCGAACGCGGAGTGGTGATTATTTACGGTAGTATGTACGGCAATACCGAACAGATGGCCGAAGCTATCGCTTACGGACTTTCCGAAGAGGGTGAAAAAAACATCACCATCTACAACGTGTCGAAGACGGATGTCTCGTTTATTCTGAGCGATATTTTCCGTTACGACCGTATTGTAATCGGTAGTCCGACCTATAGCAACGAGCTGTTTCCCGAGATTGCATCTTTGCTTGCAAAACTGGAAACCCGCGATATCAAGAATCGCAAATTTGCCTATTTTGGTTCCTCCACATGGTCGAACGCCTCCATCAAATTGCTGGCGGCCTTTGCCGAAAGAGTGAAATGGGAGGTGGTAAGCCTGCCTGTCGAAATCAAGCAGAGCCTGAAAGAGGATAAATACGAAGATTGTATCGCTTTGGGAAGATTATTGGCAAAATCATAACAGAGTGTATTGTCAGATTTGCTGATGATTTTGTTATGGAGAAGATGATTGAGATAGTGACAAAACTATCGCTAAACGTGAAGATGAACGCAAAATTACAAATCTTTAAACTACACTTAAGATGAGACTTATTATCGAACCTGACTATGGTGTCGTATCGAAATGGGCGGCAGCTTACATCGTATCGAAAATACGTAAAGCCAACCCCACGGCTGAAAAACCTTTTGTTTTGGGTCTTCCTACCGGATCGACACCGCTGGGAACCTACAAAGAACTGATCGCCCTGCACAAGGCTGGCGTCGTTTCTTTCAAGCATGTGATTACTTTCAACATGGATGAGTATATCGGAATTCCCGAAGATCATCCCGAAAGCTATCATACTTTCATGCAAAAGAATTTCTTCAGTCATATCGATATTCCGAAAGAGAATATCAATATTCTGGATGGAAACGCTGCCGATACAGCCGCCGAATGCGAACGGTACGAAGCAAAAATAAAAGCGGTAGGAGGCATCGACCTGTTTATGGGTGGTGTCGGATCGGACGGACACATTGCATTCAATGAGCCCTGTTCGTCGCTTTATTCACGCACCAGAGACAAAGAGTTGACTACCGATACGATTATTGCCAACTCACGTTTCTTCGACAACGATGTCAACAAAGTGCCCAAGACAGCACTTACGGTTGGAGTGGCAACCATTCTGGATGCCCGTGAGGTACTGGTTCTGATTTCCGGACACAACAAAGCGCGTGCGCTGCGTCAGGCCGTGGAAGAGGGTGTCAACCATAAATGGACGATCAGTATGCTGCAACTGCATCCAAAGGGAATTATTGTTTGCGACGATGCTGCCTGCGATGAGCTGACAGTGGGTACCTACAAATATTTTCTGGATATCGAAAGCCAATGGCTCGATCCGAACAAAATGTTGTAATAAGAGATAACAACACTTTAAAATAGAAAAGGTTTCATCGCGGCAACGCTACCGATGAAACCTTTTTGTTTTTACCGAACAACCGAGCTATCTATCATTCGGTTATAATTTCGTCCATAACCACATCCCACTCATCATAAGGAACCGCATCCGCAATCTGCAACCGAAACGCCACCCCTATTTTACGAGCTTGTGTCGATGGCAAAAACCGGTCGTAGTATCCCCGACCCCTTCCCAGACGATGTCCCTGCAAATCGAAAGCCACACCGGGAATAAGAACCAGATCCACATCTTCTTCACAGGCCTCTCCGACCGGCTCCAGGATGCCAAACGCGCCAGTCTGCATGTGATCGCGTCCCTGAAAGAGCCGTATTTCCATCACATCGCCATGCACAACCGGCAGGTAAAATTGTTTTGTCTGCCAGTACTTGTCAATCAACGGTTCGATCTGTACTTCGTCGGCAAGCGGCCAGTAACACAAAACAGAATGAGCAGTGCGAAAAGCTTCACACTGCTCAATATGCTGCACAATTTTCTCCGACAAACAGATCTGTTCATCTTTCGACAACTGTTGTTTACGCTCTTTTATCAATTTGCGAACCAACGCTTTTGCCTGCGATTGGAACTCTTCTGCCATATCAAATAAGTTTCTTGATCTCGGCAATAATCTCTTCGCCCAACCGATCGGCCTCCTCCGGCGATTTGGCTTCGGAATAAATCCGGATAATCGGTTCGGTATTCGATTTACGCAGATGCACCCATCCTTCGGCAAAATCGATTTTTACGCCATCAATATCGTTGATATCGTATTGCGCATATTTTGCCTTGATAGCAGCCAACACTTCGTCAACGTTGATAGAAGGAGTGAGCTCCATCCGTTTTTTGCCCATAAAGTAGGAGGGATACGATGCACGCAGTTCCGATACTTTCTTCCCTGTTTTTGCCAGATGCGACAAGAACAAAGCAATACCCACCAACGCGTCGCGCCCGTAATGGCTGGCCGGATAAATAACGCCACCGTTGCCTTCGCCACCAATCACGGCATTGGTCTCTTTCATTTTGGTCACCACGTTCACCTCGCCCACGGCCGAAGCGGTATACGAACCACCATGCTGTTGTGTAACGTCGCGCAACGCACGGGTAGAACTCATATTGGAAACCGTATTGCCCGGTGTATTCGACAAAACGTAGTCTGCAACCGAAACCAGGGTGTACTCCTCGCCAAACATCGATCCGTCTTCGCAAATGATTGCCAATCGATCGACATCGGGATCAACCACAAAACCGACATCAGCTTTCCCGCTTTTCAGGAAAGAGGCAATTTCGGTAAGGTGCTCCGGAAGTGGTTCCGGATTGTGAGGAAAATGTCCGTTGGGAGTACAATTCAACTGTTCTACATTGTTCACACCCAAAGCCGACAACAATTCCGGGATAGCGATTCCGCCAACCGAGTTAACACAATCGATAGCCACGCGAAAATCGGCTTTGTAGATTGCTTCTATATCGACCAAATCGAGTGCCAATACGCTCTCGATATGCTTTTGTGTATACGAAAAATCTTCCGTCAATTTACCGATAGCATCCACTTCGGCATAGTCAAAATCCTGCGATTCGGCAATGTTCAAAACGGTTTCACCCTCTTTGGCATTCAAAAACTCGCCTTTTTCGTTGAGCAACTTGAGTGCATTCCATTGTTTCGGATTATGGCTGGCGGTAAGAATGATGCCTCCGCTTGCTTTCTCCATCGTAACGGCAAGTTCGGTGGTTGGCGTGGTAGCCAATCCGATATTGACAACATCGAAACCCATGCCGAGCAGGGTACCGATCACCACATGATTCACCATTTCGCCCGAGATACGGGCATCTCTACCTACAACCACCTTTAACGGATACTGCGTTGTATTTTTCTTCAGCCAGGTTGCATACGCGGTAGTAAATTTCACTATATCCAGCGGATTTAATCCATCACCCGCCTTACCTCCGATTGTGCCACGAATTCCTGATATGGATTTGATTAACGACATAGTATAAAATGTTTGGTATATATAAAACGACTGCGAATCAAAATACAAGAAAATGATCCGCAGCAATTAATATGAATTAGTAAATTTTATCTCGGTAATTTTTTAATGCTGATCTTATAGTAATACGGGGTTACACTCGACTGGTCGGTCGAAACGCCTAACGTGCCGGGCACGATCAATTCGGCTTGTGCTCCCGAGTATTTCATATACGACACAGCTTCCTGCCATGCGGTAGGCTCAGATGCAACAGTTCCGTATGTCATGCTGTACGGATAGGCAGAACCCAACGTTGTCCATGTATTTTCAACCGTATCCGGTGGCAAAGTCAAATTGATTTTTACATACCGCACAATCACCGCATCACCCAACCGGATCGAATCGTTATTATTTATAGCAGACTGATCTCCAACCTGTAACAAATGATAATATAACCCTGTAGAACTCAAATAATAATCCTTCTTTCCCGTCCATGCCGTTGTTGCATATTTGGATGGTAATGAGCCTACAACATTAATAGTATCGTAACGAAGGAAAGTACTGATAGTAGCTTTTTGTTGCTTCAACAAGTCGGAATAGGTAGAATTTCCACTACAACCAACAACAAGCACTGCAAATAAACAACTTAACAAAAAGCCTGAGAATAACTTCATATTTTCTGTTTGAAGGATGATACAAATAAACAATATGGTATATTGCAGCGCAAAGTTACAATTATATTTGAATTCATATCAAGATTCCACCTCGTTTTTTGAATAGTTAAGGATATTGACACCACTCAGAATACCGGCTTTACACCATCCGTATTTCAAACCTAACATACTCGCTTACACTAATGCCGACACTAAAGTTAAAATTTACTAATTTGAATTCCCGAATGCAACGTTTTACGATATGATTCATCTTTCCTTAAAAAGAGAAAAGCATTTTTCGTAACGATAAAAAAAGCGAATGGTTTTTTGCCATTGCCGGCGCAGTTGATTTTCGTAAAGTTGAAATAAACGAAAATCCGTGTATCATTCCATCCGATTTTCATCCAATTTACGGATTGTCTTCAAATGGTAACAGAAGCTAAAAATTACACGGAAAATGTTATGGTTTACCCGCTTTTGAATATCAGTTCGATTAATATAAAGATTTAAACACCAGAATTATACGTACAGCCTCAGCGTTGGCTATCTTTATTTTTTTTGGTTTTTGGTTAGATGGGAGTCCGGTTCACTGTGAAGTGACCGGATTTTTTTTGCCACCCATTCAAATTTTACTATCTTTGAAACCTGATTTTGACAGTATAAACCGGGCTCACAACTCCTCTGTCATGCATATTTTTAAATTGTAATAAAGCATATCTGAAGATACAGCGCTCATTCGACAATCTTCTAACATTCATTCTATGTCTACTCGAAATTTGATCACATTTATTATTGTTATTTTAGGTATTACATTTTGCGCATGTACGAGCGAAAGCGATAAATGGAAAGATTTAAATGACAAATTCTTAGAGAATAACAAGGCAAAAGATGGTGTGGTCACATTAAAAGACGGGCTCCAATACAAAGTATTAACCCAGGGGGTAGGTTTAAAACCCACTCCCTCGAGTTATGTTCAAATCGTGTATACGGGAAAATTAATTGACGGTACTGTTTTTGACACGACAATGAATGATACGACATGGGTCAACACCGCAAGTTCCGGTTACGTTTCTTCGTTTGTATCCGGATTTCAGGAGGCACTGACTAAAATGAATACAGGTTCGCGCTGGGAGGTTTATGTTCCTCAGGGACTGGGATACGGTTCCGACGCTTACGGTTCCATTCCGGCCTACTCTACCCTGATTTTTGACGTACAAGTGTTAGGTTTCCAATAACCGGATTATTCAATTAACCATTAAAACACATTGCTTATGGACATTTTTGTTGTTGGTGGGTTAGTGATATTATTCATCCTGCTCATTCTTTTTTTCTATTATGTTCCGTTTTTGCTGTGGATTTCCGCCAAGGTTTCGGGTGTCAGCATCTCGCTGATTCAACTATTCCTGATGCGCATCCGTAAAGTTCCGCCCCATGCAATCGTTCGATGCATGATCGAAGCTCACAAAGCTGGCCTCAGCACCATACGTCGCGACGACCTCGAAGCACACTACCTTGCCGGAGGACACATCGAAAGAGTGGTTCACGCGCTGGTATCTGCCGCTAAAGCAAACATCGACCTCTCATTCCAGATGGCTACGGCAATCGATCTTGCCGGCCGTGATGTGTTTGAAGCCGTACAAATGTCGGTCAATCCGAAAGTAATCGATACGCCGCCGGTAACCGCTGTTGCCAAAGACGGTATCCAGATGATAACCAAAGCCCGTGTAACAGTTCGTGCAAACATTCGCCAGTTGGTGGGTGGTGCCGGAGAAGAGACCGTTCTCGCCCGTGTCGGTGAAGGCATCGTTTCATCTATCGGATCGTCGCAATCGCACAAAACCGTGATGGAAAACCCGGATTCAATTTCAAAACTGGTTCTCCATAAAGGATTGGATGCCGGAACTGCCTTTGAAATTCTTTCTATCGATATTGCCGATATCGACATCGGGAAAAACATCGGAGCACAGCTCCAGATGGATCAGGCCGAAGCTGACAAGAATATTGCTCAGGCCAAAGCCGAAGAGCGCCGCGCAATGGCCGTTGCTTCCGAACAGGAGATGAAAGCCAAAGCACAAGAGGCACGCGCAAAGGTGATCGAAGCCGAAGCGGAAGTTCCCAGAGCCATGGCCGATGCCTTCAGAAGCGGCAACCTTGGCATTATGGATTACTACAAAATGAAAAATATTGAGGCCGACACGTCGATGCGCGAAGCGATAGCGAAGCCTTCGTCTACGCAGGGCGGGACCGGAAGCAAGCCTTCGAAGCCGGCCTAACGCGTTATGAATAAACAAAAACGGATTGTGTAACCATGCAGTCCGTTTTTTTATTTCATAATCTCAGGCACATCAATTTCATGCTATTGGTGGCAAACTCTTATTTTTGTATCTTTGCCCAATTTTATTTTCAAAAAAGAAACAGATATGGCACACTATTTAAATGACATCTCCAGAACGTTTAGCGAATACCTGCTGATTCCGGGTTTAACTACCCAAGAGTGCATCCCGAACCAGATATCGCTGAAGACTCCGCTCGTAAAGTTCAAAAAGAACGAAACTCCGGCAATCTCTCTCAACGTTCCCTTTGTATCGGCAATTATGCAATCCGTTTCGGATCATAAGATGGCAATTGCACTTGCCCGCAACGGTGGTCTTTCGTTTATATTCGGTTCGCAATCGATGGAATCGCAAGCCGAAATGGTGCGCAAAGTAAAGAAATACAAAGCCGGATTCGTAATCAGTGATGCCAACCTGACACCGGAAAATACCTTAGCCGACGTGCTGGCGCTGAAAGAAAAAACGGGCCATGCCACCATCGGCATTACCGAAAAAGGTACTTCGGACAGCAAACTGCTCGGCATTGTTACCGGCCGTGACTACCGCGTAAGCCGCGATGGCCTCGACAAAAAAGTAAAAGAGTTTATGACTCCGTTCGACAAGTTGATTACCGGCGCATTCGGTGTCTCTCTGGCCGAAGCAAACGATATTATCTGGGATCACAAACTGAACTGTCTGCCCATCATCGACAAGAACCAGTATCTGAAATATTTCGTATTCCGCAAAGATTACGATAGTCATCAGGACAACCCGAACGAAATTTCGGATACGGATAAAAAATTACTCGTCGGGGCTGGTATCAACACCCGTGACTACACCGAACGGGTTCCCCTTCTTATTGAAGCAGGTGTTGACATCTTATGTATCGACTCATCCGACGGATTCTCCGTGTGGCAAAAAGAGACTTTGGAATATGTAAAGAGCACCTACGGCGAGAAAGTGAAAATCGGCGCGGGGAATGTGGTCGACAGAGACGGATTCTTATACCTGGCAGAAGCCGGAGCCGACTTTGTAAAAGTGGGCGTGGGCGGAGGTTCTATCTGCATCACCCGCGAACAAAAAGGAATCGGTCGCGGACAAGCTACCGCTTTGATTGAAGTGGCTGCCGCACGTGACGAATATTTCAAAAAGACCGGAGTTTATGTTCCCATCTGTTCGGACGGCGGTATCGTGCAGGACTACCACATGGTACTGGCATTAGCCATGGGAGCCGACTTTATCATGATGGGACGTTATTTCGCCCGTTTCGACGAAAGTCCTACCCGCAAACTGATGGTAAACGGCAACTACATGAAGGAATATTGGGGCGAAGGCTCCAACCGCGCCCGCAACTGGCAACGTTACGATGCCGGAGGAAGCGAAGGTCTGAAATTCGAAGAGGGTGTCGACAGCTTTGTACCCTATGCCGGTAAGTTGAAAGACAACCTCGACATTACGCTGGGCAAAATTCGTTCCACCATGAGCAGTTGCGGAGTAACCTCCATTCCTGATCTGCAGAAAAACGGCAAAATCACATTGGTTTCGTCGACCAGTATTATCGAAGGCGGAGCACACGACGTAATTGTAAAAGACTCGCGTAACAACGGATAAAGTATTACACACATAAAAGGCCGGATTTTACAGGTAAAATCCGGCCTTCTGCGTTAATGAAATATGCTTTGGTTATCAATCGACATTCACATCCAAATCATTATAAAGATCAACTTCAACTCTCGCATTTTGAACAGCATATCCGTACTGATCCTGAAGATATCCGCTAACAATAATATCCTGTTTACCCGAAGCTCTAAGGGCACCGAAAGTATCCAGCATAAAATTGTAGTAATCAGCACGAGTGCTTGAATCGACAATATAAATACTCCAACCGCTTTGTGTAACAGGAATATCGGGAAAAGAATACTGCCCTACGCCTGCTATGTCGATCATCAAACCACGGATTACATCCCCGGCCAATACATCTCCTGTCACCATCACCTTCGATCCCAGAAAATTGAAGTCATTAATACGACTGGCACGCCCCTGAATGGCAATATCTTCGGAATAAGCAACCTGACGCTCTTCAAAATAACCATTACGAGAAGTAATTGGAACAAATTTATAATCAAGGGTTCCTTGCGTCCATGTATCTTTTGCACACGACGACAGCAGAAGAACCGACAATAACATCAGCCCTAAAATATTTTTTTGCCTCATCTTAAAAAATTGAATTTGCCGGAAATAGTCATTCCACGCACAACTCCGGTAACATGTTCCGACAACGTTTTATCCTGCTCTATCTATAATCAGATCTTCATATTCATCGCACTTCGAACCTCTTCGAGAGTCGCCGAGCCTACTTCGCGGGCTTTGGCAGCACCATCAAGCAGCACCTGACGCACATAATCCATATTCGCTTCCAGTTCGACCCGCTTCTGACGGAAAGGACGAAGGTATTCGTTGATGGATTCGGTCAATACTTTCTTCAACTGCCCGCCCCCGCCGTTACCAATGCTTTCGGCCACCTCTTCGGGCGTACGTCCGGTACACATCGAGGCAAGCAACAACAAATTCGACACCTCGGGACGATTTTCCGGATCGTAGGTAATGAATCGTTCGGCATCGGTTTTGGCCTTCTTAATCAACGCAGCCGTTTCGTCTTCGGTAGCGCTCAGCATAATGGCATTGTTGCGGCTCTTGCTCATCTTTTGTCCGCCATCCAGCCCGAGAATCATCGGCGACTTACTCAACAGCGGTTGCGGTTCGGGGAAAACCGGATTACCGGCAGCAAATTTATCGTTGAAACGGCGGGCGATCAAACGGGTCAGCTCAAGATGTGGCAACTGATCTTTACCCACCGGCACCACATTTCCCTTGCAAAAGAGAATATCGGCTGCCTGATGCACCGGATAGGTGTACATACCGGCATTGATGCTCTTCAGCCCCGATGCCTGAATCTCTTCCTTCACCGTCGGGTTGCGGTTGAGCTCGGCATTGGATACCAACGTCAGGAACGGTAACAGCAGCTGGTTCAGTTCGGGAACATAGCTATGCGGAAAGATAAACGTTTTCCCGTCGGTAGGATCGATGCCGGCCGCCATATAGTCGAGCGTCAGCTGACGCACGTTTTCCGATATTTTATCGAACGAATCACGATCGGTGAGCACCTGATAATCGGCAATAACGATATAGGTTTCGACACCCAGGTTGTGCAGCCGGACGCGGTTTTGAAGCGACCCGAACAGGTGACCGATATGCAGCCTGCCCGTTGGCCGGTCGCCGGTCAGAACCCGGTATTTCTCCGGATGAATCGTCAAATCCGCCTCTAATTTCTTACTGCGCTCTACCGCAACCTCGTACGTGCCCAACTCCATCTTTTCTGTATCCGACATAATTCTATTCGTTTGATCTGTTTTACGTTTAATAGACTCTTTTTCCAAGAATCCGAAAATATTGGCAAATTTACATCTTATTTTGAAAATAGTGGGTGTAAATGCATGGATATTTGTTGGTAAAAATTGAATATAACTATGAAGTCATCCTGACTCTTCTTTTGCAAAGTATTTTGTGGAATCCGTCCGCATTTAGCTTTACAGATTTCCGATGCACTCATTGCCGTCGGTTTCAACCGACGGATAAGATGCAACCCCTCCCAACCGAGCTTTAGCCCAATGGTGGTTGGGCTAAAGCCCGGGGATCTGTCTGTTTATTTGCCGTCAGCTAAAGCAGACGGCAATAGTCAATATTCTCTCTACTCGGGGTGGTGCGAGTTTTTCTATTAGCTTCGCTGAACGTTGTTTGATATGAATACTCGTAGGGTATTCACGTTTATGCAAAACCTCAATAATGAGAATCAGCCGCCAAGATATGCAACACTACCTAAACAATTGCGGAGCAAATTCGCTCAGGTAAATGCGCCAGTTTTTCCAGATATGGCCTTCGCCGGTTTCAAAATAGGTATAGGGGAAATGATGATCATCAAGTCGTTTCCGGTAATCAGCATTGGCTTTATAAAGAAAATCGGCGCTTCCGATTCCAATCCAGTAGAGTTTCGGATGCTTATCGAACTGTACCTGTAGCTTCTTATCCATATCCATGTATACCGGCGAACTATTTCCGCTATCGGGCAGGATTGCCGCCGAAAACAGGCCTACATAGTCGAACATGTCGGGATACTCTTTTGAAATATGCAGCGAATGAAAACCGCCCATCGAAAGACCTGCAATGGCACGTCCCGATTTTGCTTTCACCGTACGATAATTCCGGTCGATAAAAGTGACAATTTCAGGAAACGATTTTTCGTACGATCCCTCCATCGTTTTGGGCAACTGAAATGTCGGTTTGTAAAAGCCGAGTGACGATTCGCCCGGTGCAGCTTCCTGTACCGCATTGCCATTGGGCATCACCACAATCATCGGTTTGGCTTTGCCGGTAGCAATCAGGTTGTCGAGAATCTGCGCCGTACGTCCCAATGCGATCCAGGCCTCTTCGTCGCCACCCATGCCATGCAACAGGTACAATACCGGATATTTTGTCGTACTCTCTTCATATCCGGGAGGAGTGTAAACGGTCATGCGGCGGGTAAGCCCGAGTGACGGACTCTGGTACCAACAACGGTTAACGCTACCGTGAGGCACGGCGTTAACCTTGTAAAGATCGCCCCGTCCGCCACCGATAATAAAGACGTTGGTCACGGTAGCCACATCGCGAATCATGTAAACGTTCGACGGATCGGTCACTTTGCAACCATCGACCATAAACGAATAGCTATAAAGTTCGGATGCAAGCGGCTGTGCCGTTGTAAACTCCCATACTCCTTTATCATTCTTTGCAAGTTGCGCCGCTCCCGGCACATCGACCGTACCGGATGGGGTCGTCTGTTTCTGAACCGGCAAAAAGTCGCCCGTCACTTCCACTTTCACGGCCTGCGGAGCATTCAAACGAAACGTGACCGTATTGTCACCATTGATTTGTGGCGATACTATTTCGCCGGCTCCCCACAACGCCTGTTGCGCGTGAATAGCGATACAGGCTATGGTAAATACAAAAAACAGCGTTAGTCTTTTCATGAATACGATATTGAGGGTTAAAAATAAAGCACACAGAAAGCACGGATTCAACAGAAAATCACAACTATTTTATGCGATTCTCTTGCACAATCAACTCTTTAAAGGTTTCAGCACTACCCCCCTACTCTTGCGGCCATCTATTTTGATGGTAACGGGACGGTCGAACCGCACGTGACGGATATTCTCCGTTTCGTGAATGGCCGGTTGCGCGTCGAGAAATCCGAAGTCGAGATAGCCCTCTTTGATATAGGGATTGACCGTAAAATAGCCCACGCCAAACGAGGTAAGATTCTGGAAAAAGTGTGTTCCCTGGCTTGGATCGATGCGGTAGTTGGTAAGCCCCGCTTCCACAATCAACCGTGCCGACGAGATGTGCGGCCATTTGACCGGAATACCCAGACAGGGATCGTTGGTTCCCCAGCGTCCCGGTCCTATCAACACACAACCCCGCTCTTCGGCAAGCAACTGCCTGTTAATCGCATCAATTTCATCCACCATTTTCCGGTTGTTTGCCGCATTAAACGATTCGGGTTTCACGTAGACAATATCGTACACATCGTGGGTGATGCCATGCCCCAGCGCATTGGTACAATTGATAATGGTTTCGCCGTTAGAAATCTCATCCAGATCCTCTTCGAGCATCTCGGTAGAGTCAACAATGGGACGGATCTGCAACAGGTAAAACGTTCCGGACTTACTCTTGCGGTCGAGTTCTACAGCAAATTCAATCTCGACAGGACGACCCATCTCGCGCTGTCCGGTCTGCAATACTTTTTGTAAAATAGCCGCCAGAGGGAACGTATCGTGCTTCAGGATGTTGGCAAATGTAATCACCCGTCGACCATTTTCAAACAGTGAATCGTAGAGCGCTTGCGCCTGCGGGTTGAAGGTAGAGGCGAGCCATTGTAATGAATCATCTTTTTCGGCATCTTTCAACGTCAGCTTCAGCAGATTGAAACCGTCATCCACCTGCGGTGTGAAATGTTCCTGTGCAAGATCAAAGGCATAGAAATGGTTTTGTGTTTCGCGTAAAGCAATCTCCAGACTATTAGCCTGCAGGCAACTTTTAGGGTGTGCCGGCGAGAAACGCAACGACAATCCTCCATCCACAATATACTTACCCAAGCCCAGCGCCACATTGGCAATACCCTCTTCGGCAGTCTCGTGCCCGATAGGATAGTAGTTGAGCGAGCGCGCCACGCCCGAAAACGATGGATAAAAATGGGTTCCATAGGCCGATCCGCACACCTCCTGCAACACAATCGCCATCTTCTCTTCATCGATCACGTTGCGCGTAGCCTTCATGTAGGCCTTACTGCTCTTGTAATAGACCGACGCATAAACCGCTTTGATAGCCTCGCAAACAGCCAGCAGCGTATTGGTTTTACTTGCCTTCACGTTAGGTACCATGTAGGTGGTGTAGATTCCGGCGAAGGGTTGGTAGTGCGAATCTTCCAGCAAACTCGACGAACGAATGGCAATGGGCCCGGCAATGGAGCCGAGGAACGCGTAGAGGTCGGCCACAATATTCTGCGCCATCTTCGCCTTGAGAAAATGAGACAGAATCACCTCATCGGGCTCATCCTGCAGAGCAATGGTGTACAGGTCGTTTCGTTCCATAAATTCGGAGAAGACATCGGTACACAGCACCACCGTACGCGGCACGGCGATGACCGAAGCGCCGAACTCGTTCTCCTCAATATTGCGTTTCACCATGGCATCGAGAAAGGCCAGACCACGTCCCTTGCCGCCCATCGACCCTTCGCCGATACGGGCAAAATTGGAATATTCGTCGAAACGTCCCCGCTCGAAAACCGCCACAATTCCCTTATTTTTGATGCGGCGGTAGTCGACAATGGCATCGAAAATAATCTTTCGCACATCGCCCAGCGTATCGCCCGGCTCGATGGTAATGCGCCGCAGGAATTCGGCCAGCGGAAACATGGCACGCGAATAGAGCCAGCGCGAAATATGGTTGCGCGACACATGGTAGAGCAACGAATCGTCGGGAATAGTAAAAATCAACTCCTGCAAATCCTTCAGCTTCGTCACACGAGCTACCTCTTCGCCGGTTACCGGATTTATAAAGACAAAATCGCCAAAACCGAAGTTATTAATCACCGTCTCCTGCAGATCGCGCTGAAAAGATTTGGCATTTTTATTCAGGAACACAGCCCCGAATCGTTCGGCATACTCGGCATTCTCCTCATCGGACGACTGCATGATAATGGGCACATAGGGATCTTCGAGCCGGATATCCTCACAAAGCGCCACACCGGCATATTTGTTCTTCACCCCCGACCGATTGAAACTCACATCGGTAATTACACCCTGCAGATGGTGCTTGTAACGCTGGTAGAGCTCCCACGCCTCTTCGTAGTTGCGCGCCAGCAAAATCTTGGGTCGCCCACGCATACGCAGCATCCGTTCGTGTTCATTGAGCGCCTCGGTCATAAACGAACGCGACTGCTTAAACACCAGTTTAAAGAGCAGCGGAAGGATGGATGAGTAGAAACGCACCGAATCCTCCACCACCAGAATCACCTGTACGCCCACCGCCCGCACATCCGTCTCGGCATTCATTTTGTCTTCCATCAGTTTGATGATGGCCAGCAACAAATCGGCATTCTCCAACCAGGAGAACACGTAGTCGATGGCGCTCAAATCTTCGTGCGCCAACCGTCGGGTAACGCCACGCGAGAAGGGCGTGAGTACGGTGATAGGAATTGGGGGAAACTGCGCTTTGATTCGTTTGGCCAGCTCGAAGGTGTCGCTGTGTTCACCCGAGGGCATGGAGATAATCAGTTCGAAAGTACGTGTTTGCAGCAAGCGAAAAGCCTCCTCTTCGGAATGCACCAGCGTAATACGTGGCGGATAGCGCAAATTGAGAGAGACATATTCGTTAAATATCTGCTCGTCTACCCGTCCGTCCTCTTCCAGCGTAAACGAGTCGTAGGCACTGGCGATCAGCAGAATATTGAACACCCGTTTGTTCATCAGATCGGCAAACGAAGTATCCTTGAAGTATAATTTATTAATATTGACGTTTCGCATGAAACCAATTTGAAAATAAGATAATGTGCCAATATGCCAATGACGCGAGGCTCAATCCGTCATCAGCCATTTTCAAAGCCACACAAATATACATAAATTCAAAACAAAAGCTGCCATTTGTTTTATTTTGATTCTGTCCATAAAAAAACGCAGCTGCCCGAAAGCAGCTGCGTCATTATCAATTGTAAGTTGAATCTTAGTTTCTTTTGAACGGCATCTTGTGTTGCGATACCATCTTCATCATTTTGCGCATTTCGTCGAACTGTTTCAGCAGGCGGTTCACATCCTGAATGGTGGTTCCGCTACCTTTGGCAATCCGCTGACGACGGGTTCCGTTAATCACCTCCGGATTCTTCCGTTCGAACGGAGTCATGGAGTGGATAATAGCCTCGGTCGCTTTGAAAACATTATCGTCGAATTCCACATCTTTCAATGCTTTGCCCATGCCGGGAATCATCGAAGCCACATCTTTCAGGTTACCCATCTTTTTGATTTGCGACAGCTGTCCCAGAAAATCGTCGAAGTCGAACTGGTTCTTGGCCAGCTTTTTGCTCAGGCGACGACTCTCTTCCTCGTCGTACATCTCCTGCGCCTTCTCCACGAACGAAACGATGTCGCCCATACCGAGAATACGGTCGGCCATACGTTCGGGGTGGAAAGTATCGAGGGCATCCATCTTTTCGCCGGTTCCCACAAACTTAATCGGTTTGGTAACCACCGTACGAATAGAGAGCGCCGCACCACCGCGGGTATCACCGTCGAGCTTGGTGAGGACAACCCCGTCGAAATCGAGGCGATCGTTAAATTCTTTGGCCGTATTGACCGCATCCTGACCGGTCATGGCATCAACCACAAACAAGGTTTCGTGCGGCTGAATGGCAGCTTTCACGGCTGCAATCTCTTTCATCATCTGCTCGTCGATAGCCAGACGACCGGCGGTATCGACAATTACCAGGTCATGATTGTTCTGCTTGGCAAATTTTACAGCATTTTTTGCAATCTCCACCGCATCCTTGTTACCAATTTCAGCATAGACGGGCACACCGATTTGCTCTCCAAGCACCTTCAACTGGTCGATAGCAGCCGGACGGTAGATATCGCAGGCAACAAGCAACGGATTTTTACCCCGTTTCGACTTGAGCATACTGGCCAGTTTCCCCGAAAAGGTAGTCTTACCTGAACCCTGCAAACCCGACATCAGGATAATTGCCGGATTGGCTTTGATATTGACATCGACGGTAGTTCCACCCATCAAACGGGCAAGTTCGTCGTGCACAATCTTCACCATCAGCTGCCCGGGTTGCAACGAAGTCAACACATCCTGACCCAATGCCTTCTCTTTTACCTCGTCGGTAAATGTCTTGGCAACCTTGTAGTTTACATCGGCATCGATCAATGCTTTACGGATGTCTTTCAACGTTTCGGCAACGTTGATTTCAGTAATCGATCCCTGCCCTTTCAGTATCTTAAACGACCGTTCAAGTCTTTCGCTTAGATTTTCAAACATATATGAGAAAAATTTGCTTTTTGAATTTCTGTTTTTTCGGATTGCAAATGTACAATTTATCGTCAACCTGTGCAAGTTGTTGAGAGAGTTTCATATCCGTCCGCTTCACGAAACCATTACCCGCTATCGTTTGTCCGGCGAAAGAAAAGAGGAATTTTGCTCGGTTACGTCGAAAGAAATAGATATTTTTGCATCCTAATAATAGCGCCGGAAGAGGCCCTAAGACAAAAATCATGATAGAAAAATATAGCCCTGCCGATTTTCAGGTTGTGTATGACATCATTAATGATGCCTCGTCGGCATACAAAGGAATCATTCCGGACGACCGCTGGCACGAACCCTATATGCCCGAAGAGGAGTTACAGGAACAGCTGGAAGATGGCATCGAATTTTGGTGCTACAAACAAAACAATGAAATCGTGGGTGTAATGGGCATTCAGGAGAAGAGCGATGTCACGCTGATTCGTCACGCCTACGTACGAACCGTCCGGAGAGGGCTCGGCATCGGAGGCAAATTACTCTCTCACCTTACCACACTGACTTCAAAACCGGTATTGATAGGTACCTGGGCCGATGCGGACTGGGCCATTTCGTTCTATCAGAAACACGGATTCAAATTAGTGGAAAAAGAGTTGAAGAATAAGTTACTACAGACCTACTGGTCGGTTCCCGAACGACAAATAGAGACCTCGGTAGTATTAGCCGACAGTAAATTCACATTGAATAATCCGGCATGAGCAACAGCTATATCGTCTCCATCGGATCGAACAGCGATGCGGAACAAAAGGTCGAAGCTGTCAAAAAAATACTCTTCGAGCGGTTCGATCAGGTAGTTTTCTCCGATTTCGAATGGGTGCCGCCCGTCGGCGATCATTACAAGCGCCCGTTTTACAACGGTGCCGTGCGCTTTCTGTCCGATCTCGATCCTGTAGCCTTAAAGCAACAACTCAAAGCCATTGAATCTATTCTCGGGCGCACTCCCGATCAGAAAGCAGTTGGCGTGGTGCCGATAGATCTCGATATAATCGTATACAACAAAGCGATTGTGCATATTGATTACGAGCGTTTCCCCTTTGTAAAAGAGGCAACAGATAGTTTATTAAAGCACAATAATAAATAAAAGCACCACTACGGGTACAAAATCTTAAACAAAGCCGTATTTTTGTTTATCTTCAATTTTTAATTGAATCTGACGGTTTGATTTGGATAACCTTTTAAGCCATATACCGTCAGCTCTATTTTTCCACAAATATTATAATCAACAAATAATCATCAGCATGAAACATTTTCCAAGTTCGGAACTTATTATTAATGATGACGGTTCTATTTTTCATCTGCATTTATTACCGGAGCAGCTATCCGACAAGATAATTCTGGTAGGTGATCCGGGCCGTGTAGAAATGGTCGCATCCTATTTCGACAACATAGAATGCGATGTGGCCAACCGTGAGTTTCGCAGCATAACAGGTTCATATAAAGGAAAGCGCCTTACCGTAGTAGGCACAGGTATTGGCACCGACAACATCGACATTGTGGTAAATGAACTGGATTCTCTCGCCAACATCGACCTGCAATCTCGCACTGAAAAACCGGTTCACACGCAACTGACTATGGTCCGTATCGGGACATCGGGCTCGGTACAAGCCGATATTGCACCGGGAACCTACGTTTTGGCACAAAAATCCATCGGCTTTGACGGCGTACTGAATTTCTATGCCAACAGAAATACCGTTTGCGACATCGAATTTGAAAAAGCCTTCACACACCACGTCAACTGGCATCCGCAATGGTGCGCGCCCTATGTGGTTGACAACGACGCGGAACTGACAGAACGTATCGGCCTTGACGACATGCTGAGAGGTGTCACCATCTCGGCCAACGGGTTTTATGGACCACAGGGTCGCGAATTGAGATTGCCGCTGGCGCATCCGACCCTGAACGATAAAATCGAAACATTCCGGTACGGACGCTTCAAAATTACCAACTACGAAATGGAGAGCTCGGCGATTGCCGGCCTTGCAAAACTGATGGGTCACAAAGCCCTCACGGTTTGCAGCATCATTGCCAACCGCCGCGTACACGATGCTTTTCCCAATTACAAAGAGTCCATCCAAGTGCTGGTAGAAAAAGTACTGGAGAGAATCTGATTATTTAATTCCGAATCATGAAAGAACCGATCTTAAAATGCCTCACGGCACGCACCGACTGGATGTTGCTTCGCCATATCATCTGTATTGCAGCCGGAATTTTGTTATGGATATATCCCGATGCCTTTGCCACCGGAGTAGTCATCGGAGCCGGCATTTTGCTGGTACTTTATGGCGTTATTTCGTTTTTGCTCTCATTTCGGCACGTAGTCCGCAACCTGCTGATTCATACCGCATCCATTAATTCAATTGTCTCTTTGGTTGTCGGACTGGCCTTTATTATTGTTCCTTCATTTTTCGCGAAATGGTTTTTAACCGTTCTGGGAATCATCATCATCGGACTGGCGCTGTTGCAGTTGCTCGAAATAGCCTCATTGCGAAAGTATGCCAACTCCATTTCAGCGCTGTTATTTCTGAGTCCGCTGGTTTTATTGGGCATCGGCATTGCCGTTATGCTAAAACCCGAAGGGCTTATCAACCTGCTGGGCTATTTTTGTTCCGGAGCATTGATTTACACCGGCATTTCAGGCATTTTCTTAGCCATCCGAATCCGGCGGGAGGGTAAACATCTCGCCCTGACACAGCAACAAGAAGGTCACGATACCATCAACTCTTAAACCGAACGATTTTCCGCATTCATGAATAACGATACGATCTGCGCCATTTCGACGGCTCCCGGACAAGGAGCCATTGCCATTGTACGTGTTTCGGGCAAAAATGCACTTGCAGCCTGCAATACTATTTTCAATGCTAAAAACAACAGCCGCGATGTTCTCTCGCAAAACGGACAAACCGTCATTTTCGGCAACATCGTCAACCAAAAAGAGGAAACGGTGGATGAAGTGCTACTCACCGTTTTCCGCAATCCGCACTCTTATACCGGCGAAGACTCGGTGGAAATTTCATGCCACGGATCGGCATTTATACAACAAAACATTCTTCAACTGCTGATTGCAAACGGATGCCGCATGGCCGAACCGGGCGAGTTTACGCAACGGGCTTTCATGAACGGGAAAATGGATCTGTCGCAGGCGGAAGCCGTGGCCGATCTGATTGCCGCCGAATCGTCCGCCGCCCACAAATTAGCCATCAATCAACTCAAAGGTGGTTTTTCGGAAGAGCTCAACCGGCTGCGTGCCGAATTACTCGACTTCACCTCTCTCATCGAACTGGAGCTCGACTTCAGTGAAGAAGAGGTGGAATTCGCCAATCGCGATCAGCTCAACACGCTGATCAACCACATCGAGCTGGTTACCAACAAACTAATCAACTCGTTCAGTGTGGGCAATGCGGTTAAAAACGGTATTCCGGTGGCCATTGTCGGTGAAACAAACGTCGGAAAATCGACCCTGCTCAACCGGCTGCTGAACGAAGAACGTGCCATTGTATCCGATATTCACGGTACCACCCGCGATACCATCGAAGAGGTGATGACCTTCGGGGGGGTACAGTTCCGCTTTATCGACACCGCCGGCATCCGCGATACGCGCGACAAGATCGAGAGTCTCGGCATCGAACGCACCTTCCACAAAATCGATCAGGCAACGATTGTTCTTCCGGTTCTCGATTCGACCCGCAGCATGGCAGAGCTGACCCGGTTCGCCACCGACATGGTAGAAAAAACAGTAGGAAAGCAACGTATTTTTATTGTCAATAAAATCGATTCACTGAGTGAAGCAAAACGGACTGCGCTGCAAACTTTGCCGGTATTACAAAATGAGACCTGCTGTTTTCTTTCGGCCAAGTTCGGTCAGGGTTACGATAAATTACAACACGCGCTGATTGCTGCCGCCAACATTCCCGAAATAGGCGCAAGCGATGTTATCGTGACCAATGTCCGCCACTACGAAGCCCTCCTGAAATCACAGGAAGCCATTCTGCGCGTGATCGACGGCCTGAAAAACAATCTTTCCGGAGAATTCGTTTCTCAGGACATTCGCGAAGCAATTTATTATCTGGGACTTATAACAGGTGGAAGCATCACCAACGACGAAATTCTGGGAAATATCTTTTCTAAGTTTTGTATCGGAAAGTAACCTCCCAAAATCAAAATTTCTCAACCGTTGTAATCATGCCAGACTACAACGGTTTTTCTTTACTATTCATTGAAGCACACCCTATCATTGACCACTCCACAAAAATCTTCTTTGCCTGTCTTCATCAAAAACGAGGCTATTTATCGCTCATTTTCTCTCACCTCCAGAGGCATATTATAGTACTTTAAAAACAGGCCGTAGCATCAATCCCGATAATAATGACTAACTTTGAAAATATCATACTTAATACAATTCCACTATGTCCAAAGAAAAAGAAGGCAAAGAAAAGTCGGTAAAAAAGGTTGCGCTAAAAACATTGAAAGAAAAAAGAGCTGATAAATCAGCCAAGCGCAAAGAAAAAAATAAAAGCAGCCTCGAATAGCCTCCTCATACGGCTTTCGCTTCACATTCTTCTATCACACTACCGTCACATCCCGCAATCTTCTTCGAGAAATAACATTGCACACTCCAAAAGGGATGAAGGTTATGCGGAGAGTCTAACTATCACTTTACTCCCGCAGACATGACCCTGTTTTGTCTGTCCATCCATTTCCAAAGCAACCGTTTGCTTCGTTAAGAATACAACCCATGAAATAGGGTTATAAAAACTTCGCGTGCATTTGGCTACGAAAATATTCGTATCGGCCATTGATCAAAAGCACTTGACCAACACGCAATTCACATCACACATTAATGTTTCCATCCGATGATTAAAGTAAAAAAAGAGGGTATCCTACTGCAAAAAACGCACTACGAGTTTGAAAATGAAGGAGTCCTCAACCCCGCCGTAATACGCCAGGGCGATAGTGTATACCTTTTATACCGGGCCGTAAGGAAAGGCAATCACTCAACCATCGGCTATTGCCGGTTGGATGGTCCTTTAACCGTTGCCGAACGATGGAATAAGCCCTTTATGGTTCCTGAATTCGATTATGAGACACAAGGCGTGGAAGATGCCCGAATAGTGCAATTAGTGGATGAATACCACCTCACCTATACCGGATATGACGGCACTAACGCCCGAGGAGCATTGGCCACCGGAAAAGATTTTATGCATCTGAAAAAGCAGGGGCTTATTGTGCCGCCGGTTTCGTATGCCGAATTTGTGGCACTGGCCGAATCAGGGGGCAAAGTACATCCGGACTATTATCACAATCATAAATTTTACTACCAGGAGAATGACCCGGAACGGAAAATTATGTTGTGGGATAAAGATGTTATTTTCTTTCCCCGAAGAATTCATGGCAAACTGGTATTTCTCCACCGGATTCGACCCGGCATTCAAATCGTTTCCGTAGACGATCTGCAGGAACTTACTCCGGAGTTCTGGAAAGATTATTTTGTGAATCTGCACAATCATATTATCCTCGACCCGATCTATCCTCACGAATCGAGTTATATCGGCGGAGGATGCCCTCCTATCGAAACCGAGCATGGATGGCTGGTTATTTACCATGGAGTGGAAGAAGCCGAACATGGGCTGGTCTATTGCGCATGTGCGACACTGCTCGATTTGGATGATCCGTCGAAAGAGCTGGCTCGTCTGCCGTACGCATTGTTTGCACCTGAATACATCTGGGAAACAGACGGAGAGGTGAACAATGTGGTATTCCCTACCGGAACCGCTCTGTTTGGCACCACCCTGTTTATCTATTACGGAGCTGCCGACACACGCATCGCCTGTGCCTCCGTCAGCTTACCGGAACTGATGTCGGAATTATTAAGCTACACAAAACAAGAGTGAAACGTCGATACAAAATAGAGTTATTGACATAAGCCACAGATTTCTTATCTGAGATTTAATCGCTCTCATTTAACAACATTATCGTATGAAAAATAGAAGTATATCGCAGCTAATCGAAAGCGGATTCAGTCCGCAGCCAACTGTTTTGGAAGTAAGCCACCCCTTTTATCGCAAAATAACACCGGAAAACAGGCAAAATCAGTTATTAACAGAAACCGCGAATTCGCTGCCTGAAATTTTATGCATCACCTCCTATCCGCCAAGAGAGTGCGGCATAGCAACCTACTCGCAGGATCTGATCAAGGCAATGAATAATAAATTCAGCAACTCTTTTGCCATTAAAGTCTGCGCTTTAGAATCAGCTTCCACCTACTATAATCTCTATCCGAAAGAGGTAAAATACACACTCGACACCTCCCGGGCAACCGGATATAAAACACTTTGTCAGGATATCAATCTGGATCCGGATATTAAAATTGTATTGATTCAACATGAGTTCGGCTTTTTCAGAAAACAAGAGAAGGCCTTTCTGCAATTACTCTCCGGCATAAACAAACCGATAGCAATTGTTTTTCATACCGTACTGCCCCACCCAGACGAAGAGCTAAAAAACAAAATACGGGAAATAACTGCCGCGTGCCAGTCGGTGATTGTGATGACTCACATTTCAGAAGGCATATTAGTTAACGACTATGATGTTCCCAAACAAAAAATCACGGTAATCCCCCACGGCACCCACCTTGTGTCGCATGTAAACGAGAATGACTTAAAGTTGAAATACAACCTGACCAACCGGAAAGTACTGACTACCTTCGGTCTGCTCAGTTCCGGGAAAAGCATCGAAACAACCTTAGATGCACTACCTGCCATCGTAGACGAATGCCCCGAAGTGGTCTTTCTGATTATTGGCAAAACACACCCCGAAGTGGTAAAAACGGAAGGCGAAACCTACCGCAAAAGTCTTGAGGCGAAAGTAAAGAAATACGAGCTTCAGAAACACGTTATCTTTATCAATCAATACCTGGCACTACCCGCTTTGCTGGAATACCTGCAATTGACCGACATCTATCTTTTTACCACAAACGATCCCAATCAGGCAGTGAGCGGCACCTTTGTATATGCCATGAGTTGCGCTTGTCCTATTATCTCCACACCGATTCCTCACGCCAAGGAGGTACTGACAAAAGAGACCGGTGTTATTTTCGATTTTAAGAATTCGGCAGAACTGGCACATGCCGTAGTACGCCTGTTCAAGAACGAACCGCAAAGAAGGAGTATGAGTTCAAACACCCTTCAGGCAATTGTTTCAACAGCATGGGAGAACTCCGCCGTGTCTCATGCCATGCTGTTCGGACAGATTGGCAACGGCGCCATTAAATTAAAATACAACCGACCGGCTATCAATTTCAATCACATGAAACAGATGACTACACCGATCGGAATCATTCAGTTTGCAAAAAACAATCAACCCGACATTTCAACGGGTTACACACTGGATGATAACGCCCGCGCACTGGTAGCTATTTGCATGTATCTTCAGCTGACCTGCTACGAAAAAAGCGTCCACACTATTCGCCGATACTTCCGTTTTATCAAAAACTGCCTGCAATCGGATGGCTCGTTTTTGAACTATATGGACAAAAATATGCATTTTACCGATCAGAACACCACTACAAACTTAGATGATTCCAATGGACGAGCCATCTGGGCACTCGGCTATATGCTGTCGATACCCAACCTGCTGCCCGCAGAACTTATCAAAGAGGCAGAAGCTGTTTTCGACAAAGCGGTACAACATTTTGAATCTGTCCGCTCTCCACGTGCCTTGGCTTTTGCCATCAAAGGGATTTACTACCATCATACCGGGACAGAGTCTACCAAACACGTAAAATCGCTAACGACACTGGCAGACAGGCTGACTGCAATGTACCAACACGAAAAAGATGACAACTGGAATTGGTATGAAAGCTATCTGACCTATGCAAACAGCATTCTACCGGAAGCAATGTTGTGTGCATGGAAAATCAGCGGACAATCCGAATATAAAGACATTGCCATCGCCTCTTTCGATTTTCTGTTATCGCAGATATTCAACGACAACGGCATTGAAGTCATATCCAACAAACATTGGCTCCACAAAGGAGAAAAACCGGGACATTTCGGCGAGCAGCCCATCGATGTGGCTTACACCATTCTGGCGCTTGAAAAATTCTACGACACACTCCAGTTGGAGAGCTACCGCGAAAAGATGGAAATCGCTTTCAATTGGTTTTTAGGTAAAAACCGTCTACACCAAATCATTTACAATCCCTGCACAGGCGGATGCTATGATGGTCTGGAAGAGACACATGTCAACCTCAACCAGGGAGCAGAATCTACCGTGAGTTACCTACTGGCACGACTCACCATGGAAAAATACAGTCAGGAATAAGTTTACTGAAAACATCCCGCTGACACTAAACGCCAACCGCTGCAATCTGAAAAATTACAGCGGTTTTTTCAACTCTTCATCCTTGCTTGCTGCACAATTCTATTTTCCGATTAGTACAAAAATGATGAATATTCCGGTACTGTCAATTAATCCGACAGTTATCCCAGACGCAGAAAACGGGCTATATTATTCACTATTTGAGCATTACATCCGCATCACCTTTTCCCGTCCGTTGAATGTGCATATTACACCCACACATTATCATTATAATTGATTGATTTTCAGATACTGTTATATTCCATATTCAAAAACGGGCACCCATTTCCGACGATTCACATATAAACATTTGTAAAATAGACAGAAAGCGAAATATTATGCTTACCTTTGTGCTCTGAACAATAGAGTTTATATTGATTCTTTCACAGCAATGCTTTGTTCCGTTGCCCATGCACGGATCTTCTCATCGTCAAATCGACCCATATTCACTTTCTTGTTATTATTTATTTGTTGCGAAAGTTTGCAGCATTCTGTAGTAACTCTTTTAGCAACACAACAAAATCATTTTCAGGGCTGTATATACGTCACCACTCACCTTTCATCCTGACGTACCTTACACTTCTCCCCCTGTTATTTAAATTAAAAACGGCTATAACTTAGTCAACCATTTCATGACATTTAAAGAACTTAATATTTCGGAGCCTATTTTGAAGGCTCTGGCTAACAAAAATTACAAAACTCCCACTCCTATTCAGGAACAGGCAATACCCATTGCTCTCGACGGTCGAGATCTGTTGGGTTTGGCTCAAACCGGTACAGGAAAAACAGCAGCCTTTGCGATTCCTATTATTCAACAATTGAGCCTGTCTCAAAACAAGAGTCGTAAACGCGAAATAGCAGCCCTGGTTATCACTCCCACACGGGAACTGGCAATACAGATTGACGAATGCTTCACCGACTACGCCAAACACACCGGAATCCGCAACACGGTAATCTTCGGAGGTGTAAGCCAACGACCTCAGGTAGACCAGTTGAACAACGGAACAGACATACTGATAGCCACACCGGGCAGACTGCTCGATTTGATTAACCAAAAAGTTATCACGCTCGAACATATCCGCCATTTCGTACTCGACGAAGCAGACCGGATGCTCGATATGGGTTTCATTCACGACATTAAACGGCTGTTGCCGCTGCTTCCGAAGCAACGACAGACGCTGTTTTTTTCGGCAACTATGCCTGCTGCCATCGACCAGCTATCGAAAACCATTCTGCATAAACCTGTCAAGGTAGAGGTAGCGCCGGTATCTTCGGTTGTAGATACCATAGAACAACATCTGTACTTCGTGGAAAAACCACAGAAAAGCGACTTGCTTATTTCGTTACTGGCAAAAGAGCAAAACAAGTCGGTGCTTATTTTTTCCAGAACCAAACACGGTGCCGATAAAATAGCACGTATACTGACAAAAAAAGGGGTAGGATGCGAAGCCATTCATGGAAATAAATCGCAGGGGGCACGACAACGTGCACTGACCAACTTCAAGTCGGGCACCACCAAAGTGATTGTAGCCACCGATATTGCCGCCAGAGGAATCGATATCGCCAATCTGGAACTGGTAATCAACTACGACCTTCCGGACGTGGCCGAGACGTATGTACACCGAATCGGACGTACCGGACGTGCGGGAAAACACGGCACAGCGCTCACTTTTTGTGCTCCGGAAGAACGCGTAATGCTCAAAGATATTCAAAAGCTAACCGGAAAGGTGCTGAACACAGTAGCAACCCGGGCGTAAAAGACATCAAATCAACTATTAATATTTAAACTCATTTCTGTGAACAAAAAAGAATTAGAAAAGAAAAAAGATCAGAAAAAACGAGAAAAGCTGAAACGCAAAGAGGAGCGTAAAGCTAGTGGAGGCAGTAAATCTTTCGAAGATATGATTGCCTATGTAGACGAATTTGGTATGATTACCGACACTCCCCCGGATCCAAAAAAGAAAAAGACAGAGGTAGAACTTGAGTCTATTGCTGTTTCCTCTCCCAAACAGGAAGAGATAGAAAAGGAACCGCTGAAAGGCAGAGTGGAACACTTCAATACCGAAAAAGGATATGGATTCATTAAAGATATGGGAAGTGTAAACAAATACTTCTTCCACATCAGCAACGCGCCCGAAAATATAACTGAAGGTGACATTGTTAACTTTGAACTGGAAAAAGGACAAAGGGGAATGAATGCTGTAAGAATTGAACATGTACAATAACACACTATAGAATATGAATATTTACGTTTCAAATTTAAGCTACGACACAACGGACGATAGCTTGCAAGAATTATTCGAAGAATACGGAGAGGTAGCTTCCGTTAAGATTATTTCGGACCGGGAAACCGGACGCCCCCGTGGATTTGGTTTTGTTGAAATGGGCGACGACACACAAGGCCAGCGGGCTATTGACGCTTTGCACGAAACAGATTTTGAAGGCAAAACACTGAATGTGACTGTTGCCCGTCCCAGAACCGAACGTAGCGATAATGGCGGCTATGGCAATCGCGGCGGAAACGGCGGCGGATATAACCAGCGACGTTATTAAAAATCATTTACGATAAACCCGACAAGGCAGATCTGCGCCTTGCCGGGTTTTGCTTTATCTTTCGACAAAAGCGCAACAATTGGTTGAAAATAAAAACGTAAGAACAGAAATTATTGAAAATTTAAACCCTCTAATTTGAATTTTACAATGATCCCCGATTCCTATATTTTTCCTCCACGCAAAGCTGAGATTGCCAACAGCATCACTCATGCATTAGGCATCCTCTTCAGCGTGAGTGTTATTTTTGAATTACTCTTCTCCCCTGCCGTTTCATCCGGCAATCGTTTCAGTCTGCTCGTATTTGCGTTTTGCATGTTGGAAATGTACAGCATCTCTACCATCTATCATTGGGTAAAAAAGGTTCCACTAAAGCGGACTTTACGCCTATTCGATCACATTTCCATCTATTTTTTAATTGCAGGAACTTATACCCCGTTTGTTTTGATTTGCCTGCAAGGCACCCTCAAATGGCTGCTGCTATCGGTTATTTGGGGAATTGTGGTATTAGGCATTGTCTATAAACTGGTGTGGTGGAAAAAGCATCCAAAACTATCGCTCTACATCTATTTGACGATGGGGTGGTTGATTGTATTTTTTATCAAACCGGTATATACCTCATTACCCACCGACGGTTTTATCTGGCTTATATCCGGAGGTTTATCATACAGTATCGGCACGATATTCTATGCAAACCGTAAACCGGTATATAATCATGCCGTTTGGCACCTGTTCGTACTCGGCGGTAGCGCCTGCCACTTCATGGCCCTTTTATCAATCTAAAAACGACAGCATAAGCCTTCTTCTACTCATAAATATTGTTAAATACGACATTATCTACTATGGACAGAAACACCGGTGATGCAAAATGAATGCAGTAAAAATCACGTTTACAGAAGAATTCATCCCTTTTTTCACCCCTTCAAAAATATATTTTTATTCCATTAGGTAATAATACAATAGATTATGCGTATCTTTGTATCATAATTGAACAACAAGTCCGGGTTTATTCACTATTCAATCCACTTCATTTCCCGATTAGGATTATCAAATAGAGTTTTTTTCTCTGTCTTTCTTTTCAATAACAAATCAATTTTTTATTTAATCCTAATTCAAAATGAACATTTTTGTAGCAAAATTAAGCTTCAACGTCAATGATGACGAGCTTAGAGATCTTTTTACCGAATTTGGCGAAGTAAGTTCCGCAACCGTAATCACAGATAAAATGACCGGTCGGTCTAAAGGTTTTGGGTTTGTAGAGATGCCCGACAACGATGCTGCTAAACAAGCCATCAACAAATTAAACGAAAGCGAAGTAGATGGTCGTACCATCGCCGTTTCCGAAGCTCGTCCCCGCGAAGAACGTCCTTATGGCGAACGTCGTCAGGGTGGTGGTTACCAGGGTGGTAGCAACCGTGGAGGTTACGGTAACGACCGTTCCAGAAGATATTAATCAGAAGATACTTTTATTCGAAATGCCTTTATTGTAATGATAAAGGCATTTTTTTATTTCTAAAATTTCCGGACAACCACACCATCTTCCTCTCAGTTTAAGCGTAAATATGTACTTTTGTACTCGTTTTTATTTACACCTTACTTTAGCACGACCCATATGAAGAAACTGATTTCCATACTTTCTCTGCTGATGTGCCTATCTGTGACATCAGCATTTGCTCAAAAAAGAGCCTTTACCATCGCCGATTTATATAGAATAAAAGGGGTAGAAAGCCCTGTCGTTTCGCCTGATGGCAATCACATTGCATTTACAGAACGGAGTTACAATCTGGAAAAGGGGAAAACCTTTACCAACGTCTGCTACACCCATAACGACGGGAGCAATAAAACGGCAATAACTACCGACCAACAAAGCAGCACCCCCATCTGGAGTCACGACAGCAAAGCGATTTATTTCGTTTCAAGCCAGAGTGGTGCTCCGCAAGTTTATCGCTACACTTTTGCGACCGGAGAAACAGAAAAGATAACCGATTTTTCGATGGGTGTCGACGGGCCGGTACTCTCTCCCGACAACCGTTTGATCGCATTTGCAGCCGAGGTATATCCCGAATGTGGAGCCGACAGCAGGGCTAATGCCATTGCCGATTCCCTGGCCACACATGGCCCGACTCAGGCTTACCTTGCCGATCACCTGTTGTTCCGCCACTGGACCGAATATGCTGCCGGAAAATGCTCACACATCATCATCTACGATATTACAAAGCAAACCTACACCGATGTTACTCCCGGAAATTTCGCATCGCCGGTGTTTATGCTCGGTGGTGGAATCGGATTCAACTTCTCTCCCGACAGCAAAGAGTTGTGCTACGCTTCGAACCACTCCAACCACCCGGAAGCATCTACCAACGCCGACCTGTTTTTAGTCTCCGTTAACGGCGGGCAATCGATCAATATTACAAAATCGAATGCGGCATGGGACGGTTCGCCGGTCTATTCGCCCGACGGCAGATACATTGCTTACCGCAAACAACTTGTTCCCGGCCACGAATCGGATCGCTTTCGCCTGGCACTCTACAACCGCCAGACCGGTACTTCAGAAATCATCACCGACGACTTCGACAACTGGGTGAACGATTTCAAATGGACCTCCGACTCCAAGTCAATCTATTTTTCGGGCGATGTGCAGGGCAATGAACCGATCTACAAAATTGATATCGCATCGAAAAAAATCACGCCTGTTAGCGGTGATAAAGCCACTTTCGCTTTTGACCTCGACAACAAAGGCAACATCTACTACACCTCAAGTTCTACCGGAAAACCGGTAGCGCTCTATCGCCAGAGCCTCACAAAAGGCAAAACGTCACAGATCACCTTCCTGAACGAGGAGGTTGAAAATTCGGTGGATATCCGTCCGTCCGACACGCTGTGGGTAGCCGGTGCCGACGGCCATAAAGTGGAAGTGTTTATTGTAAAACCACATAATTTCGACCCTAACAAGAAATATCCGCTCATTCTCAACGTGCATGGCGGACCGCAAAGCCAGTGGATGAACTCTTTCCGTGGTGATTGGCAGGTCTATCCCGGTGCAGGTTATGTGGTGGCCTACCCCAATCCGCACGGCTCAACCGGTTACGGACAGGAATACACCACCTCCATCTCGGGCGACTGGGGAGGCAAGCCGTTTGTCGACCTGATGAAGGTAACCGACGCGTTAGCCAACCTGTCGTATGTCGATTCCACCCGCATGGGCGCCATGGGGTGGTCGTATGGCGGCTACATGATGAACTGGTTTCAGGCACAAACCAAACGGTTCAAATGTCTGGCATCGATGATGGGATTGTTCGATCTGGAATCGATGTGGGGCACAACGGAAGAGGTTTGGTTCCCGAACTTCGACCTGAAGGGTCAACCCTGGAACTCCGAACTGTACAAAAAATGGTCGCCCTCGGAATATGTAAAAAACTTTGCTACCCCAACACTGATCATCACCGGCCAACGCGACTTCAGGGTATCGTATAACCAGAGTTTGCAATATTTCACCACCCTGCAAACACTGAATATTCCGTCGCGCCTCATCATCCTGAAAAACGACGGACACTGGCCCAGCACGGTAAAATCGATGCCGCTCTACTATGACGCGCACCTCGACTGGTTCCATAAATACCTGGGCGGAGACCCGGCACCGTACGACGTGGACAAACTTGTAAAAAATCAGGTATTCAACGCGAAATAAAAATCGCTTTCGCTTATCAAACAAAAAAAATGCTCCGGCTTTCCATGAAAGCCGGAGCATTTTTTTATCTCTATTCAAACGCTTATCGGTTCTTCAACAGATCTTTTATCCTATCGAAATCGCCATCGGTTTTCTCCGGAGTGATTCCCATCAAATAGGCCAACAGCGGATAGACATCCACATTGACAAAGCCTTGCGATACATACCTTTTTTTGAAATCGGGCCCGTAAGCATAAAAAGCGACCTGCATATCGGGCGCATCCGGATCGTAACCGTGCGCCCCTTTGTTAGTCGAAGGTTTGGAACCGAATTGCCATCCGCAATCGGGGCATACCACCACATCGCCTATCCTATCACTGGTGCCATAGTGCAACGATGCCGGCATCTCCTCTTTTTTATAAGCTTTGATATGCGGAATTTTATTCAAGGTAATCAGCACCGAGTCGCGATATCCGTTGTGAGTAAACAAGGAGGTCGGATTGGCGCCATCGGCTTTATCAATCCAACGGGCAGGCAAATAATTTTCCATTTTCACAAACCGATCGGGACTAATCTCCGTCATGCCATGATCAGCAGTTACAATCACATTTACTTGTGATGCTACCGGCAACTCTTTAATTTTCTTCATCAAATCACCGATCAGGCTATCCAACCGATGTACCTCTTTCGCCACCTCCGGGCTCCGGGGGCCAAAATGATGTCCTTTCGCATCGGGTTCATCGAAGTAAAGCATAATCAGCCGGGGACGGTCTGCCTGTTTCATACGCAACCACGAAATCACCGTATCCACACGGGCTTCGAATGAGATCATCGGCTTTTGATCGTAATTTTTGTAGTAGGTAGGATGCGTGTTTTTAATCGCGATATCCGACCCTACCCAATACACATTTCCGGTTTTCACCCCTTGCTTCTGCGCTGTGATCCAAATCGGTTCTCCCAAATAATAGGCCGGATTGTTACGCGTTGCTGAGTCTGTCATCGAATAACGGATTCCGGTTTTCTTATCCCAGAACGAATTGTTTACGATGCCGTGATGATCGGGAACCAAACCGGTAGCCAGGGTATAATGATTGGGAAATGTGGATGCCGGATAAGAGGGTTTCATACTCACAGCCCGCACACCAAGGTGAGCCATTATCTGTAAATTCGGAGTGGAATACATCGTAGGATAATCCCAGCGAAACCCATCCAGCGAAATAATAATGGTATAGTTTTCGTTTCCGGTCGCCCCTTTCGCTACAGACGCCACCACGAGACACAATACCAACAACACAATGTTCTTACGCATACTATTCTTCGATTAAAGTAAAAAACATGCAAAAGTAACTATTCTCCGGCGAAAAGGCGATGGATAAAGCCGACACCTTCTGTTTTAATAAAAAATTAATGTGTGCCGGCATCCTTATTTGCTATTTGGCGAACAGCTATTCTGTTTCAAGGAATGATGATATCAGGTTAATGCCGCGTTTTGTAAAGATAGATGAAGCGTCTCTACAATTTTTCTTACTTTTGCAACTCCAAACAGACTACCGATTCGGAATGGCACAAACCAATTACAATTCACCGCAATCTGCGGCAAAAACCCTCTGGTACGACAACCTGCGGGTGATCGCCACCATCGGTGTGATCGGTATTCACGTCTCGTCCGATTACCAACCCGCCAGTGGCACCATTTCCGAATACAATTTCTGGATCGGCAATATTTTCGACAGCCTGTCGCGCTTCAGCGTACCGGTCTTTGTCATGTTGTCGGGCGCGTTGCTGTTAGCCAAGGAGTACCCCATCGGGGTTTTCCTCAAAAAAAGAGTGATGCGATTAGTGATCCCATTTCTCTTCTGGAGCTGTATCTACATTGCCAAATCGCTGTGGGACATGCACGACGAAGGGACGCTGCTGACACCTTACACCATTGCCCGGGAGATTTTCGTACAGCTCCGCGACGGCAGTTCGCTCCACTTCTGGTACATCTACATGATTGTCGGCGTCTATCTCTTCATCCCCATCATCGGAAAATGGGTACGCAACAGCACAGAGAGGGAACAACTCTATTTTCTGGGCATCTGGGCATTCACCATCGTATTCGGACAACCGATACTCGAAAAGCTGAAACCGGATATCGAACTGAGTTATTTCAGCGGTTTTCTCGGTTATTTAGTATTGGGATATTACCTGAATAACAAAACATTCAAAAGCCGGAAACAACAAAACAGATTGGCACTTGGCCTGCTGTTTGCCGGGTTGTTGTCGACCATTGCCGGCACCTATCTGATTTTGCACTTCAAACACGAGTACGCCTCCACCTTTTACGAATGTCTTTCGCCCAACATTTTACTCTATTCCATGGGAATGTTTCTACTGCTGAAGGACAAAGACGTACATTTCAGGCCGCTGGTAAAAGTGCGCGACTTTATCTGCCGCTACAGCTACGGCATCTTTCTGGTGCATGTACTCATCTTTTTCCAGCTCGGCGACTATGGCATCAACTGGCAATTCATCGATCCGATAGTCGGCATCCCGGTCACCATACTGGTTTGTCTCGTTATCTCGTCGACCATTATCTTTGTAGTAAACAAACTGCCTTACGGCAAATATATTTCAGGATAAATGCAGATCGTCCTTTCGCCTTCCAAAACAATTGACTTTCACACTCCGGCGCCCTCATTTGAAACGACACAGCCTCTGTTTGCATCGACAGCCAACCGTTTGATCGTAAAATTGCGCCACTTCACGGCCGAAGAGATTGCACTACGCGAACAGGTCAGTCTGAAAATAGCCTTTGCTTCGCAAGAGTATGCGCACTCGTTTTCCACCACGCCGGGTTGTGGCAAACCAGCTCTGTTTGCATACACCGGCAATGTATACGACAAGCTCCATCCTGCTACTTTCGGTGAAAATGAGGTAAAGTATGCACAGGAACACCTCCGCATTTTTTCCGCGCTCTACGGTTTGCTTCGACCGTTAGACCTTATTCAGGCCTATCGTCTCGATATGAATTCACAATTAATTGAGGGACTTTATGACGTATGGCGCAAGCCGGTAACCGAAGCTGCAGTTAAAGCGGTGCAAGCCGACGACAACGTGCTGATCAATTTAGCTTCGGCCGAATATTTCAAACTTCTTGACGTAAAGAAACTTCCTGCCGGATGCCGCATCATCACACCGGTATTCAAGCAGGAACACAATGGGCAGTATAGCGTTAAAAGCCTTTATGCCAAACAGGCACGTGGATGGATGACCCGTTTTATTATCGAGAACCGGATAAACAACCCTGAATATCTACAGGGATTCACGGATGAAGGATACTATTTTTGCCCCGAAATGTCGACAAAAAACGAATGGGTTTTTATCCGGTAAAGCCCACATACAACAAAGGCGCTCCGTAAAGAAGCGCCTTTGTTGCAAAAAAACTAATTTCAACCTATTTATATTTATCAATAAATTCTCTCTCCGAGAGCAATTTTCAATTTCAAAAGGCTTACGGTATAGTCCACACGCGACTTCATTAATGCCAAATGACTTTCGGATAATGACGTGGAGCTATCGAGTAAATCGAGATTGGTAATGGTTCCGGCCTTAAAGCTGGTTTCGGCCAATTGATAGGCCTGCTGTGCCTGCTGCAGTTGCAGTTCCGATTGCGCAATTTTTTTCAGCGACGCATCGACATTTGCACGGCATTCAACCACTTCATTCACAATATTTCTCCGCGCCAGTTCCGTATCCTGATCTACCGCTTTCAGGTCGGTCTGCACCTGCTGGCGGTTGTATTTTGACCGGTTCGCATCAAACAAGGGAACTTTGAAGCTCACCCCGACTGTATAGTTTGCCTTCAGGTCACCCAATTCGGGAATATATCCGTTCTTGTATCCACCCGTAGCAAAGAGGTTCAGCACCGGATTATTTTGCATATTCACCATTTTCAAACGGGTATCCGTCATCAGGCTCTTCTGCCGGGCAATTTTCAGCTCATCCCTCTGATCCAATGCTTTGTTGCTGAGCACGCCAACCTCTTCCACTATTTCAGGAGCATGAATATTCTCTTTCAATGCCAACACCGACTGCTGTGGCCGGCCCAAAAACGAATTGAGCTGACTCTGTTGCACCTGAAGATTGGTGATCAAATCGGTTTTCTGATTCTCGATATTGGAAATACGCACTTTAGTGGTCAATATTTCGTACTGAGTAGCCGACCCTGAAGCTGCTTTTTTCTCCACAAAACGAAGGTGTTCGTTAAGGTTTGTCAGCTCTTCGTCTTTAATACGGATCGCTTCCTGCAGGAAAACAATCGAATAGTAGTTTCCTACCAACGACTGCGAGAGCCGCTGCTTCAACTGTTCGACCGACATTTGCGACAACGCTTTCGACTGGTTTTCGAGTGTAATACTCTTATCCGTTTTACCGAAGTCGTAAATTTGCTGATTCACACTCACAGTTGCCGAATAGTTATCGGCCGGATACATCTGAAAAGAGCCCAAGCCAGACAGAGTAAATTTAGAGGTCGGACCGACATGCGAATAGTTGGACGAAAGATCGACAGTCGGAGAATAAGCCGATTTGGCCAATCCGATTTTAGCATTGGCAGTTTCAATATCCAGCTCCGCCTTTTTTACAGAGGGATAGGTTTCAATCACTTTGTTGATAACTGCTGCCAGTCCCAGCGAATCGCTAACAGAAGCCGGAGTGCCGGACTGAGCCTGTAACACGACAGGCAAGGAGACCGACAACAACAATATATAAAAAGATAAACGTTTCATTTTATTTGTTTTACATTGATAAACATCAATACATGTATTAGCGAACTACTTCCCGTTTTTTTGTCCGGGATAAGAAAACAGGAATAAACCCAAGCATGGTAACACAAGCTGCCACTAAAAAGTCATCATCGACTCCCTGAATAAAAGCCTGCGAACTAACATGTTGCAATATCACACTCTGGCTCTGATTCAATGCCGTAGCCAATGAACTACCTGCGTGTTGTTGAATGTAATAGGCCATATTCTGGGTAGTATTTTGCAGTGCTTGCGATCCCGACACGATAGCCTGTCCGTAAACCTGTCCGTGGAAATTGGTACGTGACGTAAGCAACGTGGTAAGAATTGCAACTCCAAGGCTACCACCGATCTGACGAACCGTGTTCATTATACTCGAAGCCTGCCCCATTTGTTCGCGCGAAATGGTAAGCAATGCCATGGAACTAAGCGGGGTAAAAATCAGCCCCATCCCAAATCCCCGAATATACAACGACAGCATGACAAACGAGTGCTCCGACATAAACGACAGATTATAATTGATGACAAAACTGATCACCAATAAAATAATACCCGCAAAAAGAGGAATTTTGGGATTGGTTTTATCGGAAAAAAATCCGACCAACGGAGACATTAATCCCTGGATAATCCCCACAGGGAGGAATACCGCTCCCGACTGTAAGGCTGTATATCCCATCGAATTCTGGAGATACAACGGTAACAAAAAGGTACTTCCGAACATTCCCAGACCAAAAATCATCATAAAAAGATTGGCCATGCCGAAGTTGCGATCCCACAACAACCGGAGTTCTATCAGCGGATGTTTACACGTCAGTTCCCTGGTAATAAACACAGCCAGACTGACACCCGATATGGCAAAACAAGCCAGAATGTAGGGAGCACCCCACCCCTCCGAATTACTTGCCGAATTGCCTTCTGTTAACGCATACAGCAATACCGGCAAAAAAATGATAACCGAGATAAATCCTACAAAATCGAATTTGCGTGCATTCGGGTGAATAAATTCCCGTTGAATCACAACCGTAGAAAAGAGCGCAAAAATACCAACCGGCACGTTTACATCAAAGATAAGTTGCCAACTGAAATTGTCGACCAGATATCCACCGAGTAACGGTCCGAATGAGACGGAAGCCGCGGCTGCAATCGACCAGAATCCGAGCGCGAGACCTCTTTGTTGCGGAGGAAACTCACGCGTAATAATAGCCATACCAAGTGGTTGCACGGCACCGGCTCCAAGTCCCTGAATAATTCGCGCGATAATCAACGAAGTTTCATCGTTTGACAAACCGCAAAATAGCGATCCTGCTGTAAAGAAAAACAGTCCCCAAAAGTAAATTTTCTTATACCCAAACTTGTCGGCCAGCCAACCTGCTGTAGGCAACATGGCTGCCATGGCAAGCATATAGGCTGTAACCACCCATTGAATGGTATCGAGGCCGACACCAAACGACGACATTATTTTAGGAAGCCCTACATTTACAATGGTAGCATCGAGCACCGCCATAAAGGTTCCCAACATAATGTTGGCCAGCACAAACCATTTGTACCGATTGTTTTGAGGATGAAAAAGGGAATCTCTACTGCGCAATTTCCGGCGAATCCGGTGCGAAGCTGATACTCTTCTCATGACTTCTTGATAATTTTAACTACAGCCGACATACCTGTTCTCAGGTTGAACGAAGATACTTTAGCGCCGTTTTCGACTGCATCGATTGAAATTTTCACCGGAACACGTTGTGTCACTTTGGTAAAGTTACCCGAAGCATTGTTCGGTGGAATAAGCGAAAATTGCGATGCAGTGCTCGATCCGATAGTAAATATTTTACCGGTAAAAATAACATCCGGATAGGTATCGATAGTAAACCGGGCCGACTGCCCCATGTGTAATGTTTCCATTTTGGTCTCTTCCAGATAGACCAAAATCCAGAATTTATTATTGTTATTCACCGTATAGATCGATTGCCCGGGTTGAGCAATATCGCCCGGCAACAACCATCGTTTAGCAACAACGCCATCCGTCGGAGCATACAATTTGGTATTATTCAACTGAGTAGAGACAACCCCAATTTGAGCATCGGCGGCCACAATAGCTGCCTCAGCTGTTTTAATCTGTGTTTTTGACACCTGCAACTGAGCCTTGGCAGCTTCGTATTGCGCCTGTGCCGTCTCTACAGCTTTCTTGCTATGATCGTATTGTTCTTTCGTAACAACACCTCCGCTATACTGTTTTTTTGCACGATCAAAATCATCCTGTGCTTTTTCCAGCGCGATCTGCAGTACTTTGATATTTTTCTCATCATACTGAAATTTTGCTTCCGTCTGCATTTTATTGGCTTCGGTTTGGCTTTTACCGGCAATCATTTGCTTTTTCTGAGCCAACAGATCTACGCTGTCCAGCTCAACCAAAAGCTGTCCCTGCCTAACCGAATCACCTTCCTGCACATACAAATGCGAAATACGTCCCATTATTTTCGAACTGACAGAAATATTATCGGATGCCACATACGCATCATCCGTTTTCAGATAGCTCGCATAATCGGCATACCACAAAGCCCCTCCAACTACAACTGCTATGACTACCACAGCAAGAGGCACATACACTTTCCAATCTTTTTTTACCTTACTCATGTCTCCTAAAATATTAAGCAAGCTCCATCGTGGCTTGCAAGTTATACATCCATCTCTTTTTTACACTCTCCGGACGAACAGCAGTTCTGCATCATCGTTTTAGCGACCTCAGTCAATATTTCATTGATATATTGAGCGCTTTCGTTCAATTTGTGCAATTTCTCTTTATCAACCAACAACAAGCTGGCACGTAACGATTCGACCATCAGTAATTTGATTTCCCGAAACCGTTCCTGCCCTTTCGGTGTCAACTGAATATAAATAATTCGTCTGTCATGCTCATCGTTCAATCGCTCAACCATCTCTTCGGCAATCAGTTTATCCACCAAAGCCGTTACATGAGGCTTCGGAACCGACAGATGCTGCCCGATACCGGTCATCGTCAATTTGCCATGATGCCATAAAGCGCCCAACGTTTGTAAGGTTTGCGGAGACAAATTAGTCTTCGCCCGAACACCCTTAATGAATATCCGACCTAAAATAGGAACAACGTGAGACAAATTATCGGCAATCGATTTTATTTCAATGTCCAGATCCTCCATACTATTTTATTATTATAATTATTACATTCAATTAATGGTTACAAATTTATAACTATTATCATTACAAAACAATTACAACCGATGTTTTTTATAAAAATAGTCACAAAACACTACAAATAAATATATTACACAAACACAAAAAGGAACAAACTGTAAATAATTGCGCAAAAAAATGCCCTTCAAAGCCAACTTCGAAGGGCATAATCAGAAAAAAAATTCTTATTTCATCGACAGAACGGAAAAATCTGTCTCGTTAGTACGCTGTTTTATCCGGTTTGTTTGTCCAGGCTTCAAACGCCGCAAGGGCCTCATCCCGTAAAATAGAACTCATGGGTAAATTGCGCATCTTGGGATTCAGCTTGAGTTCCTCGTAAATAAACGAATCGTCAAATCCGATATTTTGGGCATCGGTTTTGGTATTGGCATAAAACAATTTATCAAAATGAGCCCAGTAGATAGCCCCCAAACACATCGGGCAGGGCTCGCACGAACTGTAAATAGTACATCCCGACAAATCGAATGTATTCAACTTTCGGGCAGCCTCTCTGATCGCGCTAATTTCGGCATGAGCTGTCGGATCATTATGCTGTGTCACACAATTGGATCCGGTAGCCACCACCTCTCCGTTTTTTACAACAACCGCCCCAAAAGGGCCTCCTCCCCTCTCAACACTCTCGAGCGATAGCCGAATGGCCAACCGCATAAACTCCTTATCATCAGTCATTCTCAATTTCTTTAAAGATCAAATACGGCAACTGTTCCACAACGACAGATCTTCCGCTAAATAAAAACCTTCTCCTACAATTCATCAATATCTTTCAGCCACAAAGCAGCAACGGCATCGCTGGGCATCCGCCAATCGCCACGAGGCGACAGATTGATAGAGCCCACCTTGGGTCCGTCGGGCAGGCAGGAGCGCTTAAATTGTTGCCCGAAAAACCGGCGGATAAATATTTTCAGCCATTTACGGATAACCTCGTCGGTATATTTCCCGGCAAAAGCGTGCTGAGCCAGATAAAATATTTTGGAAGGACTAAAGCCGTAACGGATCATGTAGTACAAATAAAAATCGTGCAATTCGTACGGACCGATAATATCCTCTGTTTTCTGGGCAATATCGCCATTGGTATCGGTCGGCAAAAGCTCGGGGCTGACGGGCGTATCCAGAATGTCGCGCAAGGTATCTGCACTTTTTCCACTCACCTTGTGGTTGGCCACCCAACTCACCAGGTAACGAATCAGCGTTTTGGGCACACCAGAGTTGACACCATACATCGACATATGATCGCCGTTATAGGTACACCACCCCATCGCCAGTTCAGACAAATCGCCGGTACCAATCACCAGGCCACCCTCTTTGTTGGCAATATTCATCAAAATCTGAGTCCGCTCGCGCGCCTGCGTATTTTCATACGTTACATCGTGAATATCTTCGGAATGGCCAATATCGTTAAAATGCTGCCGGCTGGCTGCTGTAATATCAATTTCGCGAATGGTTACGCCGAGAGAATTCATCAAATCGATGGCATTGTTATAGGTTCGACCGGTAGTACCGAATCCCGGCATGGTAATGCCGATAATATTCGTTCGGGGAATCGACAGTTTATCGAATGTCAGCGCTGTCACCAAAAGGGCAAGCGTAGAGTCCAGACCACCGGAAATGCCGATCACGGCACTCTTCGATTGGGTATGCGCAAAACGTTTGGCCAATCCTCCTATCTGAATCGAGAATATCTCTTCGCACCGCCTGTCCAGTTCAATACCCGACGGAATAAACGGCGTCGGAGAAACTTTACGGGTGAGCGTGAAAGCATCTACAACCGGTATCGGACACTCTATCAGACGATACTCAGGCAAGGAAGGGAAGATAGCCGTACCATCCTGCGAAAAACCGGAGTTATGTTGCCTTTCGTTGGTTAATAAATCCACATCTATTTCGCTAACGAGCAACTGCTCGTCGAACGAAAAACGATCGGCCATCGACAAGACACGACCGTTTTCAGCAACAATTCCCTTGCCGGCAAAAACCACATCCTGGCTCGACTCTCCGAAACCTGCTCCGGCATACACATAACCCGCGATGCACCGCGCCGACTGCTGTGCAATCAGCGATATGAGGTAATCGTTTTTAGCGATAATTTCGTTGCTGGCCGATAAATTGAAGATGAGTTGAGCGCCCATAAGCGCATGTAACGAACTCGGAGGAACCGTGACCCACAAATCTTCGCAAAGCTCAATGGAGAAACGGATATTGCCGGAACCGATCAGCAAATGAATGCCAAACGGCACCGATTGACCTGCCAATGTAATGGTATCGACAACAGCATCTTTGGAAGAGACAAACCACCTTTTTTCGTAAAACTCGTTGTAGTTGGGCAAATGCGTTTTGGGTACTACGGCATAAATACGCCCCGATCCGAAAACCACAGCGCAATTAAATAATCCGGAACCGACCCGTACAGGCAATCCCACAATCGAAATGATATTCAGCTGTTTGGTCTCTTCGACCAAGCGTGCTAACGATTTCTCCGCCTCTTCAACAAGCAGTTGCTGCTGAAACAGATCGGCACAGGTATAAGCCGTAATGGATAGTTCGGGAAAACATACAATCTGAACATTTTGTCCGGCAGCCTGTTCAATCAGTTTTTTGATGCAGGAGGTATTGTAAGCGCAGTCGGCAACCTGCACATGAGGTATTGCCGTAGCTATTTTTAGGAATCCATTATTCATGTAACATCACATTTATTTTCCGTCAAACCGGAACGTAATTTTCACCCCCGCATTGCCCGTCTCCGGAATATATTGGCCGTTAGTAGCATAAAGATAATTGACATTGGGGTTCATGAGAAGAGTGGTATGTTTGTATTTTCTTCTTAGAATGGCACGTTGGTTGTTCAATGAGGTGGATCTGAAAGGTGCCTCTATTATATTGCAGATATAAGATGCCAGTGCAATATAGCCAAAAGCCGACGATAGCTTCGAATTCGTCTCTTTTGCCTGTTCCGATATAATAAGCGGAACCAATGTTGTTCCCATAAAAGCAATCCCTTTCCCAAGTTCACCATTGTAAATTTGTCCGAGGCCGGGAACAAGAGCCGAGAAAACAGTTGCAAGCAACGGATCTCTATCGGATAACACCTTGGGGGCTGTAGCCCGGGCAGGAGTCTTGGACGCAATATTTACCTTTTGCACAGCCTTTTCCTCCTTCCTGAGAACAATCACAGTATCTTTTTTGGCAACAAGCATATTCACCCGGGGCAGGCTGTCAGGTGCCGCTACCGCTTTTTCTTTTGCTATCGGAGTCTCTTCTTTAATGATTCTATCGATTTCATCGATATTGAACACCCACAGATTCCCATCCACCGATTTTATTTTAACGACTTTACCTACCTGTTCCACTTCAACGCTACTCGCCGGAATGGTAACAGTCTGTTTTCTTCCATTTTTATCCTTTGTGGTTTTAGTTGTTGCCGGTACCGTTTTGACTGTTTTCGTCACTGTTTGTTCAATACTGGTTATTGTTCCCTTTATGATGCTTCCGTTTTTCAAATAAAGAACATCCAAAGCACCAGACTGACCATACAACATAAACGAAAAGCAACAAGCGACCAAAGTCAGACAAAACTTACTCATACATCAAATTTAATATTATTCTATATTTCCGAATAATGCGTTCAACCTGTAATATTAACCTTTTGCAGGGTTATTCAACACAAAAATACAACAATAATTTCATTAACACCCGATTTACACTTAATTCTTGGCATATTCTTATGCGTAACGGGGAAACAACAGAAACACGAACATTCGAACCCTGTGTCCGAAAAAAACGAAAGGCACCAACGTTCTCTTTGGTGCCTCTCTCCCTGATCGGAATAAACCGATTATATTTTCTCGATATTCGTAGCCGGAATGAAGCCTGCATTACCATCGGGCAACTCAACTTCCGTCCAACCCGACACATTGTTTCGAATGGTAACCTTGGTACCGGCATGCATCACAAACATATCTTTACCGTTTAACGACGGAGAGTCTTTGGCGGTAACCGAACCGACCATAATAATGCCATCGGACGAATTAACGATTTTATTACTCTGCTTTATGGCATAACCGATCGAGACAAGGGTAATCAGCAACGAAGCGACAGCCAGGTTGAATGTTGTTTTTCGCAGCATCCGGTAACGTCCGAAAATAAAGAACAAAAACGCTGTAAGCGACAAAATAAACAGAACGACACTAACTATTGCCCATCCATTAGAAGACATCAAATCGCCCAAATCATTGATCCACTCCATTAGAAAAAAGACAGAGGTCACGTCAACGTTGTCGACCACTTTCTTTTGTGCTATCTGCAAATTAAATTTGGCATCTTCATAATTGGGTTTCAGCAGCAAAGCCCGGTTATAATTCAAAATGGATTGTGCAATGTCACCCGTACGATAATATGCATTTCCAAGATTATAGTATAACTCTGCCGAACTTCCCTGAGACTGCAAGACAGCTTCGTATTGCTGAATTGCTGTTGCATAGTTTTTTTGAGCATACGAAGCATTTGCCTCTTTCACCGAGGTCGGCTGTGCCAAAGACACTACCGTAAACAGAGCAAAAATGCCCACCATACATGCCTTCTTCATATCGGTTATAGTTCTAAATAGGTTCATTTCATCACTTTTTAATACTACCTTCCAATGCTTCGATTACAGCTACCGCTTCGGCAAACACCGTATCGAGTTCATCGTTTGAAGAGACCGGAGCATAACGTGCAAATTCACACGTATTCAGCAGTGCCACATACCGGTCAATCAACGAATCGTCGACAGCATGTAACGATAGTTCCGATTGCATTTTCTCTTTCGTAAGATCGGCTACCGGAATGTTGAGTTTATAACTCAAATATCCCCAACAAGCCTTCAGAACCTCATCATAGAACAGTTCCTTCTTCTTCTCTTTCAAATGGACAGCGGCCTGTTTCAATCGCTTCAACGCCATTTTATTGGCCTTACGGTTACGGACTAAAGCTACGTTAGCATTATCGAGAGCCTGTTTACGGAATAAGAAATACAAAACCACGGCCAATAAGAGCGGAAGAATATACAACAGCCAAAACCACGACGTTTTAATCAAAAATTCAGGTTGCTTCGACACAGAGAAATGATCCGTATCGATATACCGGATATCCTTGTTCAAAACCTTTATATTCTCCTTTTGCGTATTATCAACCACCATCGACGTACTTCCCGATCCCTTATCCACATGCAGTTTATACTGCGGAGTAGAAATGGTTTTATACGAATGGGTAGAGACGTCGAAATAGGAAAACGAAACCGGAGATATGACAAAATCTCCCGGCTGACGGGGAATAGCCAGAAATTCCATCGTTTTGGTTCCCGTGACACCCGCTGCCGAAGGCCGGTAGTTATTATCTACCTTCGGTTCGTATGCTTCGAAATCGGCCGGGAATTTAAGCGGCAACGTATTGATCAATTTAAGATTACCAGTGCCCGAAATAGTAACACGCACAGTTACCGGCTCGTTGGTTTTCAGGGTATTCTTATCGATTTGAGCGCTCATATGAAAGTTGCCGACGGCACCCGAGAAGGTTGCCGGTTTACCGGCCGTAGGCAGAGGAGCCACGTTTATCCGGATAGACGGAGCCACTAAAGTTCGTTTCACATCCTGATAGGTATCGAAGAAATCATCAAAAATGCTTCGTACTTTCCGTTGGCTTCGTAGTCTGAAGCCGAATGTTCCGGAAGCTCTCTCTATATCATATGTTCCCGAGCGCTGCGGAAACAACAATACCTGGTACAAAACAAAGGTTGTATAATTGTGGCCGTTATACCGCTCGATCTGCGGACGCTGATCGGTCGGCAGATCGATCTTCTGCATAACAAATCCCTTGAATTCGGGCAGTTTAAAGTTATCGACACCCAAAACGTCGGGCAATGAATACAATTTATATGTCACCAGAAATGCCTCCTGTTCGTACACTTTTGTTTTAGTCACGTTGGCCTTCATAAACACGTCGCCCGAAGCAAGAGAAGCCGTAGAGGCACCTTCACCCGGAGAGTCTCCTCCATTTTTACCATGCGATTTTGCATTCTTATCGGGAGGAAGAACCTTTATCGACAAGCCGTTAGCCACATGTCGCTGTCTGGCAATCTGAATAGTTGCGGGTCCGATGGAAAATGTACCCAGTTTACGGGCTTGCAGGGTATAGGTAATCGTCATCGATCCGCTATACTGTCCGTTAATAATTTGCTGAGAACTGGCAGTATACGGCCCGGCTAAGACTTCAAAATTACTCAGGTCGGGCAAACGCAATTCGTCTGCATCTGCTGCCGTATTGATAACGTAAGACAATTGAAAAGGAGTTCCCAAGACAACTGTGGAAGGAGCTTTGGCCACAAAAGTAATCTTTTGCGCTCTCCCTTCGGCAGCACCTAATATTAATAACGCTACTAAAAATAGGATATGCTTTTTCATCCGTATATAATTGTTTTTTAATGGACCGGATGAAATTTCATGCTGGCACAACAACAGTTGCATTGCACAACAACATGTTCATTTCATCTCTCTACAATTTTATCCACAAAAGGACAAATACAATTCAAAAAAGAGGTTATATTCTTTGTTCATTTCCGGGCTTACCAATCTTTATCTGCCGATTGCGACCGTGCTCTGGCTTTCCGATCGTTCATTTTTTGTTGCACATCTTTTTCGTTTTGCTGGATGGCATTGAGAATCTGCTCAGCATTTTGCTTCGACATGCCACCTCCCTGAGCCTGTTGCTGATTCTGCTGATTTTTATTATTCTGGTTCTGCTGATTGTTCTGCTGGTTATTATTTTTCGGATCCGGTTTGTTTTGATTCTTTTTATCCTGCTGCTTCTGCTGATCCTTATTATTCTTGTCTTTGTCTTTATTCTTGTTTTGCTGATTCTTCAGCATTGCCTTTGCAAACGCATAATTAAAACGCGTTTCATTATCATTCGGGTTAAGCATCAACGACTGCTTGTAAGCTTCCAGCGCTTTATCGAACTGCCGTTGGGTCATCAATGAATTTCCCAGATTATGCATCGTGGCAGCCATCCTTTTTTTATCCTGAGTAAGCGGAAGAGCTTGCTTGTAAGCATTCAATGCCTCAGGATATTTATTTTGTTTGTAAAGTGCATTGCCCAGATTATAATTAGCCTCAAACGACTTCTTATTTTTCTTCAGGGCATCCCTGTAGGCACTTTCGGCTTCAGTATATTTTTGTTGATTATAAAGCTTGTTTCCGGCATTTACACTCACACCCTCCTTTTGAGCAAAAGAGGGCACAAATGCCAATAACCCGAGTAAAATAAAAAGAGTTCTCATAATTTTCAGCGATGATATTTCATTGCAATCAGCACCTTCGGCACATTGCAATATTAAAACCATTTAAACCGGTTCACCCATTTGTTTTGACGGCCTAAAATAAGTATATCTATAACCAGCAGGAAAAATGCCAACCATGCCATTGTTGCGAACTGTTCATCACGGGAAGAGTAAATCTTGCTCTCGACCGGAGCCGTTGCCAGCTTATCGAGCGATGCCGATACGGCACGCAAAGCGGTATTCGAATTGTCGGCTCTGACATAAATTCCTTTACCGGCTGCGGCAACCTCTTTTCCCATCGGTTCATCCAGCTTCGATATAATCACATTACCGCTCATGTCTTTTTTGTAACTCATCGTCCCGGGAGCCGGAATCGGAGATCCCTCGGGGGTACCTATTCCAACAACATTGACCATAATACCTTTATCGGCAGCCAATTTAGCCGCGTCAACCGCGTTATCCTCGTGATTTTCGACATCGGTAATTACAATGATCGCCTTCCCTGTCTTTGAGTTGGTCGATAAACCCTGTATTCCCAGGTCGATAGCCGATCCGATAGCCGTGCCCTGACGCGAAATCATTCCCGGTTCGATCGAGGAAAGGAACATCTTTGCAGCGACGTAATCGGCTGTAAGCGGTATTTGCATCTGCGCTTCGCCGGCAAAAACAATGACTCCCACCTTATCGTTGCTCAGCGTTTCGGATAGTTTCGACAGCATCTGCTTGGCCTTTTCAAGACGGCTGGGTAAAATATCTTTTGCCATCATCGAATTGGAAACATCAAGCGCTATCATCACTTCGATACCCCGACGTTTGACCGATTCGGTACTTGATCCGAACTGAGGACGAGCGATGGACAATATAATAAGTGTCAAAGCTGCCAAAGCTATATAAAATTTAATGCGTTGACGTGTTTGCGAAACGTTGGGCATCAGGTCGGTCACCAACTGATGATCACCGAATTTCGCCAGTTTCCTCTTTCTGACTATGTTGCTATACAGGAACAATGCCAGAAACAGCGGAATCAACAGCAATAAAACAAGATAATGTGGTTGTGCAAAATGAAACATCGTGTCTAATTTTTAATCTTCACCTGACGTTTTACGGAACCCTGCGCAACAAAGTGTAGCGCAACGCCAATTCTCCACCCAAAAGAAGCAGAGCCAACAACGCAAATCCGGTGTATACATCGCTGCGACGATTGTATTCTTTTACTTCAAGCCTATGCTTTTCGAGTTTATCAATATCCTGATAAATAGATTGCAGCGTATTATTATCGGTAGCCCGGTAGTATTTTCCGTGTGTCATCCGGGCAATTTGCGATAACGTACTTTCGTCAAATTCTACCGGCATATTTTGGTATTGCAATCCGAAAGGCGTTTGTACCGGCATCGGAGCCACACCGCGCGTTCCGACCCCGATGGTATAAACCCTGATGCCAAACTGCCTGGCTATTTCAGCCGCCGTTAAAGGGGCAATATCGCCCGTGTTATTCGAACCGTCTGTCAGCAGAATAATTACTTTCGACTTGGCCTTACTGCCTCTCAACCTGTTCACAGCCGTTCCCAAGCCCATACCGATAGCCGTTCCATCGTCGACCATACCAAACTGTACGCTATGCAACAGGCTGATCAGGGCCGCATGATTGGTCGTTAACGGGCACTGAGTAAAACTCTCGCTGGCAAAGATCACCAACCCGATATTATCGTTCGGACGACTGTTTATAAACTCGGTAGCCACCGCTTTTGCCGCATCGATACGATTCGGACGAAAATCTTTCGCCAGCATGGTTCCCGAAATATCCACGGCCATCATGATATCGATACCCTCGGAAGTTGAATCGGTCACCGAATCGGATGTTTGCGGACGTGCAATAACAATAATCAGGGCTATCAACGCCAGCATCCGCAATACAAACGGAACATGCCGGAGATAAAGTCGCTTTGTCTTTTTAAAACCTGCAAAATAGCGTGTCGATGAAATCTGCAAGCTGGCATCCGATTTACTCAACCGCATCACATACCCCACAATAAGCGGTATCAATACGAGCAACAAAAACAGATATCCCGGGTTTTTAAAAATCATAGTCTATGATAGTTTTTTCGATTCAACGTTAATGAGGTTTCACTTCCGACGGCAATGGCTCCTCTTTTTTAGTATCTGCCGGAATCGATTCGGTCACAGTATCATCCACTTTGGTTTGATTGACAAAAAGATAACAAATGTTCAGACTGAGTTCGTTCTCTTCTGCCACGGGATGCCACTTCGCGAATTTTACCAAATCGCTCACCTGTAATAGTTTTTCCAGACTGTCGTAAGCCGCCGAATATTCGGTTTGGATCATTCTTGCCTCCTCCAGAATATCGGCAGAGGTCATTTCAAGAGCCGAAATATTAAATCTGGCCTCCATATATTCGCGAATCACCGCCGTCAACCGGGTGTAGTACTCCTTCTCGCGACCATGTTGCCACAATTTCTGAGCACTGATATGATCGAGATCCCGAATCGCTTTTTGATGAGGCGATAATGCCACAGCCCCTTTTTCGATGAAAGGAATCGGCTTTTTCAGAACATATTTCCAAACGACAAAAACAATAGCCGCCAATACTATCAGAATCAATGCGATAAGCAATATCATGCGAAAGAATGCAGCCCAGTCGAAGGGAGGTGAATATACTTTCTTTATATCGAATATCGACTGTTTTGCCGTATCTACCGAGTACGTTATCACCTTCAACGACATCGGATTGGTTTTGAAAGTATCGCGCCCGGCAATCAGTTTATAGGAAGGAATGTAGTAAAGCGCCGAGTCGAACGAAGTAATCGTATAAGTTTGTTTTACCTGAATGCGGTCATGCCCCAAATCAAGCGTATCCATTCTGGGTTTTCCCAACACATTGATACCTTTCACCAATGTATCGGCAAATAACGGAAACTGAACCACCATGTGTTTCGGTTGAGCCACTTCGAACGACAAATGCGACTGTTTGCCGATCAGTATTAAGGTAGAATCGATGGATGCTTTCACTGAGATTTGCTGACAATATCCATTGTGAGCAAAAAGAAGGGCAAAAAAGAAAAGCAATAATCTGTAAATTGTTTTCATGTTTTTTTAAGCTTAGCAAGACATTCGCGCTGCATCAGTTTCTCAGCCTGAAAAGCCGCATCAATGATTTCACATAATCTTCGTCGGTACTGATCGACACATAATCGACATTACATTTGGCCAGTGCCTGTTGCAACGAAATTTGGTTTTCACCCCACCAGTTGTGGTATGCCATGCGCAACCTGCGATCGGATGTATCGACCCACAAACGCTCTCCGGTTTCGGCATCCTTCAACTTTACCAGACCTATATCGGGCATTTCGGTTTCGCGCGGATCGTATACCTGAAGAGCCACAACGTCGTGTTTCCGGTTGGCAATCATCATAGCGCTTTCGAACTCTCCATCGATAAAATCGGAGATAAGAAACGCGGTACAACGTCGTTTGATAGCATTTGTGAAGTATTGCAACACCTTTGAGACATCCGTTCGCGAACTTTCGGGATGAAAGTCGAGCAACTCGCGAATGATGTACAGAATATGTTTTTTCCCTTTCTGAGGAGGAATAAATTTTTCAATCTTGTCCGAAAAGAAAATCACCCCGATTTTATCTTTGTTCTGAATAGCCGAAAACGCCAGTGTTGCAGCAATTTCGGTAATCAGGTTGCGCTTGGTCTGGGTGACAGTACCAAAGTCACGACTTCCCGACACGTCGACCAAAAGCATTGCCGTCAGCTCACGTTCTTCTTCAAAAACCTTGATATAGGGATGATTGAAACGAGCCGTGACATTCCAGTCGATGCTGCGGATATCGTCTCCATACTGATATTCGCGCACCTCGGAGAAGGTCATACCACGCCCCTTGAAAGCCGAGTGATATTCGCCGGCAAAAATATTGCGCGACAACCCCCGGGTTTTTATCTCAATCTGCCGAACTTTCTTTAGTAATTCCGATGTTTCCATTCAATTGTTATTCCAATTTCAGGGTTCAAATTCCCAAATTCTATTGTCACAGACTTTTCAACCCGATACAATAGCATGTTGGTTTATTGCCTTATTGGCACATTGGCAAATTAATCAGGGTACCTCTACCGCGTTCAGTATTTCGCTGATAATTTCTTCTGAAGTCATATTGTTTGCCTCGGCTTCGTAGCTGAGACCGATACGGTGACGCAACACATCGAAACAAACTGCACGCACGTCTTCGGGAATTACATATCCGCGGCGTTTGATAAAGGCGTAGGCTTTCGAAGCCAAAGCCAGATTGATAGATGCACGGGGAGAACCACCGAACGAAATCATGCTGGAAAGATTCTTAAGTCCATATTCGTCCGGGAAACGGGTAGCGAAAACAATATCGACAATATAGCGTTCAATCTTTTCGTCAATATACACTTCGCGAACCACATTGCGGGCATTCACGATATCTTCCGGTTTCAGCATCGGCTGAATTTTTGGCAACGACTCCGACATGTTGAGACGGATAATCGCTTTTTCCTCCTCCTTTTTCGGATAGTTGATAATTACCTTCAGCATAAAACGGTCGACCTGCGCTTCGGGCAATGGATAGGTACCCTCCTGCTCAATCGGGTTTTGCGTTGCCAAAACCAAAAACGGCTCTTCGAGTTTGAAAGTCTGATCGCCGATAGTCACCTGACGCTCCTGCATGGCTTCGAGCAGCGCGCTCTGCACCTTTGCCGGAGCACGGTTGATTTCGTCGGCAAGTACAAAGTGAGAAAAGATTGGCCCTTTTTTAATGGCAAATTCCTCTTTTTTCTGGCTGTATATCATCGTACCGATAACGTCCGCCGGCAGCAGGTCCGGAGTAAACTGAATACGACTGTAATTGGCATCAATCAGTTGTGCCAGTGTTTTAATCGCAAGAGTCTTGGCCAAACCAGGTACACCTTCGAGCAATACGTGTCCGTTTGAAAGCATACCGATCAGCAAAGATTCTACCAGGTGTTTCTGGCCGACAATCATCTGATTCATACCCATAGTCAGGGCATCAACAAACGCGCTCTGTTTTTCGATGCGTTCGTTTAATTCTCTGATATCAACTGTTGGATTCATTATAAAATAGTTTGTTGATTATAGACTGAACAACCCGATTTTCCGGGATTTTCTTCTTGTTTATTTCGACAAATGGCCTTTTGAAGCCACATCTCAAGCTACATGTAAATAAATGTTTACCCCCGTTTTCGTAAGCCACTCCGTTTTTTAACATTTTGACTCCAAAAACAGGTACCGATAGTTAGCACAAACAACTAATTATCAGAAATATATCGGTAAGTCCGATTTAACATTTGCGTTCAAAACAAATTTATCCCGCTATATCATTACCTGTCCCTTTCTCCCGTTAAAAAACAATAAGCCGTTTCATAATAAATACAAAAAGCTCATTTTCATCATTATATCAAGCTGTCACAGGGTAAAACCGTCATCAGAAAAGGAAATCATCAACGCAACTCCGGCGGGTCGGTTACACTTACGGTACAGGGTCATAGCCGTGGCCTCCCCACGGATGACACCTCAGAATCCGTCTTATTGCGAGATACATTCCTTTAAAAGGACCATGTTTGCGCACAGCTTCCACTGCATATTCCGAACAGGTAGGAGTAAAGCGGCAAGTCGGCGGCTTCATGGGCGAAATGCAATAGCGATAAAAATAGATGGGTAAAAGCACAATCAACGATACGATCTTTTTCATACAGATTTTTTCTGCAAGGCATCCAGGGCTTCAATCATTTTGCGTTCGATTACAGGATAGGCAAGCGGCTCATTGGCCACATACGTAAATGCCACATTTATTGTCTGCTTCCTATCTTCCAACACACCGGCAAGCATCGATTTATGCAAACGAAAGGCTTCCCGCATACGCCGTTTCAGCAAATTACGTTTATTCGCCCGTTTGAACCTGCGCTTGGGTACACTAAACAGCGCTTGCACTGGAATCGTCCGTGGTTCATCCGGCAGAAATACAACCTTCAACGGATACACCAAAAAAGATTTACCTTCTACGAACAGACGCTTCACACGTATATCTCCGGTCAGTCGTTCTTTTTTGGGAAAGGAATATAAATTATCAGACATGTGTACTGGCTTCGACATCAATTGAATTATTGCAAAGATACCTTTTTTTCCCATACCCGCTTTCGACAAAATACCGTTTTCAATAAAAACAACACTTCATCATTGTTTTACCACACAAAATCAAAAAAGCTTTACAATTAATTATCAAAAGCTTATACAATTTCCAATTACACAATATACCCGGAGATCTGTCTGGGAACTCCTTTTTTCAGATTCAGCATTTGCACAATTCAAACAAATCGTTTATCTTTGCATCCGCTTTTGGAGAGATGGCAGAGTGGTCGATTGCGGCGGTCTTGAAAACCGTTGAACCGCGAGGTTCCTGGGGTTCGAATCCCTATCTCTCCGCCAAAAAGAATATCAAAAAAGAGTAAAAGCCCGCAAAATCAATATTTTGCGGGCTTTTCTATTTGGGAGAGCATCACAAATTTTTCAATATCTGCCAATCTTTAGGTGGCAGATTCGGTGGAGTTGAAATTGGAAGCTCCATTGTCCACCGAATTTCGACTAAAAGTCTTTATAATAGCCTCTAAGCTCGTATAAAAGTTCATTTTCACTAATACAGAGTCTATTAGAATAATATTGAATTTTTGTTTGCATAGTATATTTTGTTTCAGGAAGAGAGTATCCCCATTAAAATAAATAGACTTATCCTTGGATATGATAAACCTTGTTGGCCTAAGCTAAAAAAGCTTTTGCTTTTCGCTCTATTTCTGAAGGTGGTATTTTATACTTTGACGCAACTTTTCTCCATTGGAAAACCGCTTTAGTTACTTCCTCTTTTATTTCTTCAGCCCGTTTTTCAGATAGAAGGTAGTAAGGAGCTGTATTCATTACCAAATCAATATCCAAAGAGTTATCCGCTTCATCAATATTCAGTTTAAGACCGGTTCCGGTTTCGTTCGGATTAATGTCAAATGCCGGAGACAGATTCCAACCGGCCTCAGTGTATAGAAATCCATGATTTCGCAAGTGATCATCTGTATTGGAAACGCAAACGGAAAACAGAACCCGTCGAAAAAGTTCTTCCAGATTGCCGGTAACATCCGCACATTCCGACTTAATAAATCCGACTATATCCAAATAACTTACACCGCTTTCCGCATCGTCTCCGTCTGTTCGCCGTAACAATGTCATAGCCGAAGCAAAATGAATTCGTTTGTTATCTGCGGTTCTGTCAAAACGTTGTGATAAATAGGTATGATAGGGAGAAGCCAGCTTTTTTACAAAAGCATTTGGAACCGTAATTTTAGCCTGAATGGCCAATTCATGTACAACCATCTCCCATAAACCTGTATCCGAATCATCCTTTTTACTTGGAAATTTCGCAATCCATTGATTGCCGCGTGTATCAACAACATCTGCTTTAGGGCGAGCTCCTCCCAGCGATGAACCGGGAGCAATCAGTTGATTCATCCATTTAAGGGAAGCTTCATCTAATTCATCGGCATTCTTTTCGTATTGCTCCACTGCATATTCAAGATCTCTTAATGAAGTCCAGGGTGGAGCTGCCAGCTGTTGGTCATTGCTTATAAATGCACCCTGTTCGGTTTCTTTGAAACGCAATCCACCCATCCGGTGGCTATCATGTACCCCCAATAGAAAATCAATTTCGAATAAAGTGCGGGGTTCGATTTTCTCAATTTTTGACAAGAGAACTTCCCTGCGCTTCATCAATAGCTGCCCCCATCGGTCAGGTGATGAATCTTTGAAAATACCGAAATTATTATTTGGAGCAGCATAATGTAGTCCTGAGAAAAGAGGTAGCTCCGGGTCAATGGAGATACCGGTTTTTATCCACTCGTTGGCATATTCAAAAGAATACACAGCCTTACCCCGAAGAGAGGTAAAATACAACGTTCCTATCAATTCAGGCGTACCGAGCATATACCAATCGGCATACACCAAAATTTCTTTTTCTTTATTCTGCTTCATAACCAACTATTCAAATTCGGGTTTTTCAGAATCACCTTTATCTATAACATGCTCAATAGCCGATAGTGTCTTTTTCTTTTTCGGGGCTCTCTTTTTCACGATCAATCCGGCATCCTGGATTTGTCTGCCTACAGGATCTTTATCTGCTATCAACAGCAAATCATCTTCAAGACGTAAAACAGATAGCACCTGCAAATAACTTCCCAACGAAACGGATGGAGAGCCGTCTTCAATATTGTTTAACGTAGATGTGGCAATACCGGCACGTTCAGCCATGGAACGCATTGATAATTTCCGACGCAAGCGGGCTAACTTAATATTCTCTCCCAGCGTGGCAAGCACATTCTTCTGCTTCTGAGTGTAATTTGTTCCTTTTGATTTCATCTGTTTAAAATTCAGTAAACAAGCTGACGAGTTGATGAGTAATTGGCTAATAATAAGGCTTTTAGAAATTCAACAATTAATCATCTCTTTGTGTGTCATACTCGTTTATTTGTCATGGATGTTTCATCAGTTTATAATTTTTTGAAAGCGATCATATGGAACTCGTATCACTTTCAGCGATAATCATTTAATAACAACCTATATTTCAGTACAAAAGTAGGTATTTATATTGAAATATCATACATTATGATGAATTTATTTTTCATACCACATCAAAGAAACAGTATTCCTTAAGAATATCAGAAAAGAGGAAAAGCCTGCAAAATCAATGTTTTGCAGGCTTTCCTATTTTGCGACAGTTGTAAATACTCACAAGCCCGGACATAGAAATACCAAACGACCCGGTATTGCACTACAATTTTGGATATGAAAGAGATCCCTGATATGAGAATTTGAAAGCAAAGTTTGAATGCTATTTCTCAATCACCGAGCCCCATCCTGCCGGAATAATATTATTTCCACGCATCCAATCCAGAGCGCTATCCAGACGATCTGCATATCGCTTTTTGTGAGGATCCCAATTCAAAAAGTCCTGTTTCAGTGCCAGATCGTTAATAAGTTGCCCCTTGATGATGCGATTGTTCCAAACGGCATAAAGGGTAGCAACTATTTCGCACTGCTCCCATTTGGCTTTTTTGAAAGTGCGAATAATCAATTCTATCTGCTCTCTTTCGCCCGAGAACTTTTCCTCAAACAATTCGTCGACTGTAGCAACGCCGCTCATTTCGAGGTAATGCACATGATTGTCGATCTTGTTTTTCCGGGCATCGTATATGCCGTACCTTCTGAGTTTCGATTCTATCTCTAATATCAAATCGTCATAAGGCCCGGCTACGTTGACTATATATTTCGATTCAAAATCGATTTGGCAGATATACTCTACCAGAAACAGGAGCTTCATCAACATCACACGTCCGAAGCCAGCCGAGTTGAAGCAACGGATAAGGTAAGCCGCCAAAATAGTGCGCTCGCTGATATTCGATTTTCGGGTAGTCGACACCGTCTGTAGAACCGGTTCCGCTTTTTTCTCCTCCAACGCCTCCCGCAACACCTGTTGCAGCAGCATTTCATTTTGCTGTTGACTGATGCTGATGCTGGCTTCCAGTTCGTCGCAGGTACGCATCAGCTCATCCAATTTACTGACAATCGCTTGCTGTTCGAAAATAGAGGAGAGAGGTAAAGTAATTGACGCTAATGACTTACTTGACAAGTTACTAATACCCATGCCTTTTCGATAATTGTTTATTTCCCCGGATAGATTTAAATAAAAGAAGTAATAAAGTATGTATTTGGAATTAATATTAATATATGGTCTTATTCTATGAATATGATTTTGAAAGCAAATGTCATAATCATAATTCCAAATAGCAGCTCTTCCTGCTTCACCACCTTCACAAACTAATAAATCACCTTTTCTTGCTGTACATCTGTCTAATTCATTGTCTTGTATAAGTATTTTCTTAATTTTTTGAAGTTCAAAGAATCCCCAATACAAATTTGATGTTGTTATATATTCTTTTTCTTTTCCTTTATTTCTACCACTATCCAAGGTTTTTCCAGAATTATGTTGAACTATTTCCCCCAATCTACACCACGCCCAGCCCTCTGGAATTTCAAAAGGAATTTCATCCTCACCAATCGGTGCTAATTCTTTCTCCTTTTTTAGTTTTCCATCTTTGATAAGCTGTTTCTTTTCCGCTTTTATCTTCTCCAACAAGGCCTTTGCACTGTTTTCTCCTTCTATCAGTTCGAGGTGTGCAACCTCTCCCCCCGCCCTCTCCAAAGGAGAGGGAGTTGTGAGCTTGCCCTGCATGGCTTCACGCAAAAAAGATTGGCGTAGTTGTTTGACAAGGGTAAGTTGGTGGGTGAGTTCGATGTCCAGTTTGTTTTTCGATGTTTCCAGTTGCTTGTATGCTTCTACAAATTTCAGCTGTTCATCTACCGGCGGCAATGGAATTGCAATCAGAGCAATTTCTTTTAGCGGAAGGGTTACATTTGCCATTCCTTTCATACGTCCCACTAACTCTTTTTCTCGGTTTAAATCCAGAAAACGGTACAGGTATTCTGCATTCAGCACCGTTTCGTCCTTGGGCATCACCACACAAAGGATATTACCCACCGCAAACTTTCCCGATTGAAAATGAATACGTTTCAGGCTTTTGTGCCCATGTCCTGTTGAAGAAACCAACGGAATGATAACGGCATTTCCTTCGAAATGATATTCATTGTGCGATAAGCGTTCCTCGGCAGTTACCACCAATGGAAATTTGCCTGGTATTGCTTTCTGAATACCGACTTTCCCCTTTTCGATGATACAAAGTTCGCCTAATGTCTTTTTTATTACGCTCATTGTGCAACCTCTCTCATTTGTTTCAACAATCCCGCACTTTTCTCAAACGACTGTTCCAGCATCTGCATCAGTTCGGCACTACTATATTCAATGGTCTCTTCCTGTCGGTTGGGGTTTTTAATATCCAGATCGTAGCCCCGTTCTTTCAGGGTGTCGATAGATACTTTCCAGCACAGGTCGGACTCTTCGCGGTGATTCCACCATTTCTTTATGGGTGCAAACTCTTTGATTTGTATGGTTTTGGTTTTGCTGTACGATTTTTGTCCTTCGGGCAGGCGGTGCTCGTAGTACCATACTTCCTTCGTCGCTTCGCCTTTGGTAAAGAAGAGCAGGTTGGTAGCCACTGTGGCATAAGGCTGAAATACCGAATTGGGCAGGCGGATAATGGTATGAAGGTTGCAATCTTCGAGCAACTTTTGGCGTACCCGCTGTTTCACACCGTCGCCGGTGAGTGAGCCGTCGGGCAACACAATACCGGCGCGTCCGCCCTGTTTCAGCAGGTGTATCATCAGCACCAGAAAGAGGTCGGCGCTCTCTTTGGTACGGAAGCTTTGCGGAAAGTTGTTCTCGTTGTTGTTGGCCACAATGCCGCCAAAAGGCGGGTTGGCCAATATGGCATCCACACGGTGCCGGTTGGTATAATTGCTTAACGGTTGCTCCAGCGAATCGCGATACGAGATTTTGGGCACTTCAATGTCGTGCAAAATCAGGTTAGTGGTCGCCAGCAGATAAGGGAGGGGTTTGTATTCCCATCCCATAATATTTTCGGCGATGCTCTGGCGCTCTTCCACGCTGTTGGCCTGTTTCTTCAGGTGCTCGATGGCAGCAGTGAGGTAACCACCCGTTCCGCAGCTCGGATCCAAAATCTTTTCGCCCAGTTGCGGATTTACCATTTCGCAGATAAACTCGGTAATGGCGCGCGGGGTATAAAACTCCCCGCTCTTGCCCGCGCTTTGCAGTTCCTTGAGGATGGTTTCGTACAACTCGCCAAAAGCATGACGGTCTTTGGCTATGTTAAAGTCGATCTCATTCAGCTTATTCAATACCTTGCGGATATTGATACCGCTTTTCATGTAGTTGTTGTTGCCTTCAAACACCTCGCGTACAATGAGCGCCCGTTTGTTACGCAGGTCGTCGGTGCTGTTTACAGGCAGGTTGCGCAGATCCTGAAACAGTTTTCGGTCCACAAATTCCTGCAATTCATCACCGGTAATTCCCTCGTCATTGCCCGCCCATGCATCCCAGTGTAGTTCGTCAGGGATAGGGCTTGTATAGTTGTCGTTGAGCAGTTCGAGCTCTTTGTCTTTGTCGGAGAATATTTTGAAAAACAGCATCCATCCCAGCTGTTCTATGCGTTGCGCATCACCGTTTAGGCCGGTATCCTGCCACATTATCTTGCGGATGCTATCGAGGGTTCCTTTTAGGTTGGTCATTATTATTGGTTCGTTTTTGTATGCTTTTTTCTGCCCCTAAATCCCCTGAAGGGGACTTTGGGTAAGTGCGGTTTCGGAGGTTTGTATCGTTAAGTATGCTTTTTCTTATCTTAATAGCACGAGAATATCTTTATATATCTTGCGATCAAAAGTCCCCTTTAGGGGAATCGAAGATCAGCGCAGCTAATTAGGGGTAGTACACCGAGGGCAGTCACGAGCCGCAGAATCACTAAGATAAACTAAAAGCAAATTACTACCCTATACTCTGATACAATTCCTTTTCCAACTCTTTTATGGCTCTCATATAATTGGCTTTACTACCAAATTCATTGATAATTTCGACTGGCGAACCATATTCGGTAAAGGGTTGTACCCGCAAAACATCCATGTTTTCGATATTGGTAATTCCTTCGTCTGCATATTTATCCAATAAAGCTTCCAGTACTTTACGGGCTTGTTCTCCGTATTTTGCAAAGTAGTTGCGCTTCTTTACATTATTGGCTCTTTCTTTACGCGTTAATGGCGGCTGCCCGTAAGCTACGTGGCATATCAGATCGAACAAATCAACCTCTTTGTTTACCGCATTTTCGAGTGCTTCTACCATCACCCCTTGCTCTTCCAGCTCCTGAACAAGGATTTCTTTTTTGTCTGCACTATTCCATGATTTCAAAAAGTCATCGAGCGAGGCATAGCGTCCCATAACAACTTGGCGGGTATAATCCTTCAGACTAACAGTAATAGGCTTGCCATTGTTATCGAAATACAACTCGCGACTTATCAAAGCAGACACGTCGACTCCATTAACATACATTTTAGTCTTGCGGATGGGAGTATCCCACATAGTTTTGTCCTCATCTTCCGGCTCCGAGTATCTGACAACAGGATTGATTACAACTTCTTCTCCCGTTTCTTCATCTTCAATTGAAGCATGATCATTCTCTTCTTCGTCAATAATATTTGTCAAATCGGTATTCTCGGAAACAGGTTTTACTCGTATCGGATCACCATCAAACTCTTTATCGGCAAACAAATCGGTTACGTTACGAAAATCAAGGATGGTAAAATATAGCTTATTGAATTCTTCATTAATGCGCGTACCACGTCCGATTATCTGCTTGAATTTGGTCATGGATTTAATTTCGGCATCCAGTACAATTACTTTGCAGGTTTGAGCATCAACACCTGTGGTCATTAATTCTGAAGTAGTTGCTATCACCGGATAACGTTCTTCGAGATTGATAAAATTATCCAGCTCCCGTTTACCTTCGTCATTATCGCCGGTAATCTGCATGACATACTTATAATTATCGGCAGCCAAATCGGCATTGCAATTGGCAATAGCCGTTCGCATACGGTTAGCATGGTCAATATCGGTACAGAACACAATCGTTTTGGCAAAGCGATCGTAGCCATTCAGAAACTCCGTCAATTTTTGAGCAACAACTTGGGTACGCTCATCTATAACGAGATTTTTATCAAAGTCTTTACGGTTATAGATGCGGTCTTCCACCATATCTCCGTCTTTATCGGTTTTGCCCTTTTCGGGGCGCCATCCTTCGGCATCGACATTGAGCGTAACCCTTACAACCCGATAGGGAGCCAAAAATCCATCGTCAATGCCCTGTTTTAATGAATAAGTATAAACCGGATCGCCAAAATATTCACTATTAGATACCTCACAGGTCTCTTTCGGTGTAGCGGTCAAACCGACATGAGTAGCCTTATTGAAATAAGTTAAGATTTCGTGCCAGGCGCTATTCTCTTTTGCACTTCCACGATGACACTCATCAATAACAATCAAATCGAAGAATTCCCGGGAAAATTGCTTGTAGGCATTCGCCTCTTCGTCGGCTCCCGATAATCCCTGATATAAAGCCAGATATACTTCGTAACTTTTATCGATCATTCGGTTTTTTACAACCGTCATCTTATCCTTGAAGTGTTTGAAATCACCCCGCTTTGTCTGGTCTATCAGTGCATTGCGATCAGCCAGAAATAAAATGCGTTTTTTTGCCCCGCTTTTCCATAATCGGTGTATAATTTGAAAAGCCGTGTATGTTTTTCCCGTACCGGTTGCCATTACGAGCAAAATGCGGGACTGGCCATTGGCAATAGCTTCTACCGTACGATTAACGGCAATTTGCTGGTAGTAACGGGGACTACGTCCGCTACCGTCAAAGAAATAGGCTTGAGAGGCAACTTTTTCGGCTTCAGGAGTATTGATTCCTTTGTATTGTTTGTACTTTTCCCATAACTGTTCGGGAGTAGGAAAACTATTGTTATCGAGAACAGTTTCAATGTTTCCAGCTATTGCAGTTCGGTCGTGGAATAGAAAACCACTTCCATTGCTGCTAAAGACACACGGAATATCTAAAATGCGGGCATAATCTAACGCTTGCTGTATACCATCACCGATTGAATGTTTGTTATCTTTTGCTTCGATAATTGCGATGGGAATATTGGGCTTGTAGTAAAGGATATAATCGGCACGCTTCTTCGCGCCGCGAGCTGTCAGTTTGCCCCGCACATAGATTTTTCCATCAGTAAAACTGACTTCTTCAAGCATTTGGGTATTTCTATCCCAACCGGCATTTTCTATGGCAGGCGTAATAATTTTTGTACAAACATCTCTTTCTGAAAGCGTTTTCAGATCCAACATTGCAATTGCTTTATGAAATTACAGTAAAAGCCAATATCTATCGCAAATCTACAAATTCCCTTTGAAACCGATTGCTTTTTTCTTTATGTTTTTACATTCTACTTTACATACGGAATATTTTGCACAATCAACGGCATGACTCCCCTCTTGTAATGATCGGACAAGATTAATATCACTACAAAGAGGGATTGCCCGGAGAATAGTGCGCCGGTACCTTTGTCTCATCAAAGAATAGTTCTGATTTACCCTGAATTGATGTTTGAAATGATGTGAGTTAAGTGAGAATTCCTTTCAATGGTACATGCTTTCGGGCATGTACCATGAAGGGTGTCAACGGCGAATTAGTACCGATTGTCTATTGCGAATAGTAATCAAAACAGTAATCAGATGAAAAAAATAGCCATTGTTTACGGAAGTACCACCGGTCATACAAAAGAGGCAGCCGAAAGTATTGCCGCTCGTTTGTCATCGTATAGTGTGCAGCTGATAGATGTTGCCACACTCAGTGCAGAGCAGTTGACTCAATATCCGAATCTTATTCTGGGAACCTCCACGTGGGGATCCGGCGATCTGCAGGATGACTGGGAAAGCTTTCTTCCTAAATTGGGAAAAGCAGATCTGAGTGGCAAAATAGTTGCCCTTTTCGGATTGGGCGACTCTTCTTCTTTTTCCGATACGTTTGTCGACGGGATGGCACAGATTCACGATGCATTGCAGGGATCGGGTTGTACAATCGTAGGCACAGTAGATGCGAATAGTTATTCATTTGATGCGTCGCTTGCCGTGTCGGATGGTAAATTTGTGGGTCTACCCCTTGACGAAGACAATGAAAGCAATTTGAGCGCCGTCCGTATTGATAGTTGGATTGCTTCCATTGAACCTTGTTTCATCGATTAAGCGTTGCGCCATGACTGTATTGATGCATTATATCTATGAGTATAAAAAAGGATTGCGCAATCTGGTACTGCATACAATGAGTACTACCGATAGGCCACAGGCAGAGATTCGCCTACAGCATCAACACATAGCTTATCATGTCTGTGTGGTAAGCGAAACCAAAATCAATATTTTCTTTGGAGCAGAGCAATGTGTGGAAGTAGTGCGGAAATTTGGTGACAAGCGTTTGAACCGATTTACTCCCGAAGAGGATTTCATTCTGGGAATCATGCTGGGTTACGACCGGTTGCAGCAGTGCAATCGGTACCTGCAACGTTGCCAGGATACCGAATCGGGTTTGATTGCGGTATAACCCCAAAAGTTGTAATCGGAGATAGAGAACTATTTTGTCTTACGACACGAGATGCCTCCTGAATTCTTCAGAGAAAACATTATTGCCGTTTTTTTTTTTTCGTCAGCAAGCCTTCTTATTTGCGCGAAAGCTTCTCCATTTTTTTGGAAAAAGCCGTTTCGTCGACATTGAAAAGACAGGTCGGCAGCACATCACCGGTCAAAGAACCGGGACTATCAACGCTCTCCGTTTTTGTATTGAGACGGTTTGATTCCAAATTCGTCCTGAAAACATTTTGTAAAATAGCTGGTAGTACCAAAGCCCACTTTACCGGCAACTTCAGCCACAGGCAATCCCTCTACAAGTAATTGAGCGGCTCTTTTCAGACGAACCGACCTGATAAACTCACTGGGAGTCTGACCGACAATGGCCGATAATTTACGGTAAAGTCCGGTTCGGTCCATAAACAGATCTTTACTCAGTTGCTCTACCGAATAGGAAGCATTGTCAATATTTTTTTCGATATGCCGCAGAGCATCCTTTATCAATTTCTTATCGACGTTGGATGAGATAAAGTTATCAGGATCTATGGCAATAGCGTTTTTAAATACCTTTTTACGCTGATTCTGCTGCTCGATTAAATGTTGAATACGGAGAAGTAAAATGTCCATATTGAACGGTTTTGAGATATAGGCATCCGCCCCGGCCTCAAAGCCCTCAATTTGTGCTTTATCGGAAGTTTTTGCAGTCAGCAATATTACCGGAACGTGCGAGGTCTGAATCTCTTTTTTCAACCGGCGACATAATTCGGTCCCAGACATTTCGGGCATCATTACATCGGTGATAACCAGATCGGGCTGGTGGGCCAGCGCTTTTTCCAGCCCTTCCTTCCCATCATTTGCAACGACAACACTGTATTTGTCCGAAAGTTCACCCTGCAAAAAGTTTCTGAATTCAAAGTTATCCTCCACAATAAGAATTTTCAACTTCTGACTCTGGTCATTCTCTCCGCTTTCCGACTGAGAATTTTCTGCCGGATGGAGGTCTGTCGGTATATGTACCGTAAACGAACTTCCCTCGTTAACCCGGCTTTCAACTTCGATGGTGCCATTGTGCAACTGCACATATTCTTTCACCAAATGCAGCCCGATTCCACTACCGGTATTTATCTCCGCCTGTTTCTTGACCTGATAAAAACGGTCGAATATCTGACTTACATCTACTTCCGGAATGCCTATTCCTGTATCTGTTACCTGCAGCGTAAACATCGGTTGCTCCGGATCCTTCCATGCCTTCAGCCGTATCGTTCCACCGGCAGGTGTAAATTTTAGCGCATTGGAGAGAAGATTATTGACAATCTTCCGCATTTTGTCCTTATCTACAAAGGCATAAATATTTTCGTCGGCGCAGTCCAACACCAGTTCGAGGCCACTATTCGCTGCCGTTTCGGCAAACGAAGAGGTGATAACTTCCAAAAAATCGCTGATATTACAATAGCTCAACTCCAGCGTTTCGCCTTTCAGTTCGAGCTTCCGAAAATCGAGTAATTGATTGACAAGCTTGAGCAACTCATTCGCATTCCGATAGATTCCATTCAGCTGTTTTTTCAGGGGTTCGTCGTCGATCTTTTTCAATATGGAGTCGAGTGGCGTCAGAATAAGCGTAAGCGGTGTACGCAATTCATGACTAACATTGGTAAAAAACGAATACTTCAACTGATCGAGATCCGTTTTTTGTTGTACTTGCATTTTATGCTTATTCCATCGTATATAATATGAAATAGTAAAATACAATCCGGCGGCAAGTAGTAATAAATAGAAAGCATAAGCCCACGGAGTTTTCCAGAACGGAGGATCGATAATGACGGTAATATCGGCACACTGATCTCCCCAATGACGGGCTGTATTGTTGGCCACATATATTTTCAAATGATACGTTCCCGGAGACAGGTTGGTATAACTTGCATGACCGACCCCATCGGTCGTATTAATTTCGTTCCACGAGTTATCGGCGCCCTCCAGTTTATAGCGATAGTAGGTTTGCGTCGGATTAACATAGTTGAGCGCAGAAAATTCAAACTCCAGAAAATTTTGAAAATAACGAAGCCGTATTTCCGGTGTCGAACTTATGGCTTGTGACAATATTTTATTGCCATCGTAATATTCGTTTTGTCTGACTTCGGTACCAGACAGAAGAAGCCGCGTCAACAACGGAACGGACAAGGCCTGTGCGGGCCGGTTAATCTGATTAAGATTGAGTTCATTAAAGCCATCGAGACCACCCCACAACAAACTGTTAGTTGACGTTTTCAAAACAGAGCGGGGCAAAAATTCGGTTTCGATCACACCATCGAATTTATTGTAATTGAAAAAAGAGTATCGGTACGATTCTCCCTGATCGCTGACATCGATGCGTGATATGCCATTTGAAGTGGAAACCCATATCCGACCCTGGTTATCTTCCATAATAGACCGGGTACTGTTGTTGATAAGCCCCTCCTTTTCCGAGAAACTCTTTGTAACATTGGTTGACGGATTATACACATTAAGTCCATCCATTGTACCAAGCCAAATCAGCCCCCGACTATCGGTAAACAAACAATGGTAGTGATGGCAACTGTGCTGCTGCAAGCCGCTTTTCCGGTTCGGCACTGAAACGGTGTTCCGGCGACAATCGTACAAAAACAATCCATCATCGGAATAGCCCAAAAGCATATCTTTTTTAAAATCGGTCAATTGATACACAAAAGGCAATATATTTCCGGATGCGACGGTCGCTTTCGTATAATTGCCGGTTTGCGGATCGAAAAGGCCTACCCCTTTATCGGTGCAGAGGTATAACCGATTGTTGGAATCCTCGAAAATAGACAAACAATATCCCGGATTTTGAAAATGTTTGATGCTGTTTTTTTCAAAACAATACAATCCGTTATTTTGCGTACACAGCCAAATGCGCTGCTTACTATCCTTCAAGAGCATCTCGCAAATGGAATTGGCCGGTATCGCATTAAACCTTTCCAACGAAGAAGAATTGGGCGCTTTGCGGAACAATCCATTTTGAGTGCCCACCAAAACAGCGCCATCTTTTTCGGCAAAGCAGCGTACACTGATTTTTCTCGTATCCGGAAGATTAAACAACGAATGTCCGAAATTGCGGAACTTAAACCGGTCGGGATGATAATAGAGCACCCCTCTGTCCACTGTTCCGACCCACAATCCGCCTCGTTTATCGTTGTACTCAGTACTGATTTCGGTTTCCAAGACACGACCATCGACCAAATATAATGGCGATATCAACCGCTTGCTTTGTAAACTCTGATCGATTACCCAAAGTCCGGCAAACGAGCTTACCCAACAACTACCTCTACCATCGATGACCAGAGAGTTGAAGCAATAACCCGCTTCCAAAATTTTCTCCCATTTTTTGCTCTTCACATTAAACCGCATGAGCAACCCGCAATCCCGACCATTGCGCACCTGATACAAATAGTTTTTATACGACGCCACCGATAGCGTTCTCATATATTTATCGCTGCCATTCAACGAATCCTCCACGTACAATTTCCTTCGGGCAGACAGATCATAACAAACCACACGCCCCGATCTGTAAAACAGGAAAAGTTGCTTTCCATGCACCACAAGATCATACAACCGGTCATTTAATCCACTAAATCCCGAAACGTAATTCAAAACAACCGCAACGCTGTTTCTGCTGTTATCCCGGTAAATCAACTCATCGTTTTTGGTTACATACCAAAAATTCTGCGCTGCATCCATAAAGAAATCGGTAACATGTTTATGAACACCCTGTACGGCAAAAAGACTATCGGCATTGGGCACAAACAGTTCCTTTCGGAGATCGAAGACAAAGAGTTTATGTTGATTTTTGAGCCACAGATGCTTATTTTTGTCTATGTAAACGCGATGTGTGCCAAAATAGTTGCTAAGGCCATAAGCTCTCCGGTCATCGTAATGCATATAACGAAAACGGACACCATCGTAGATATTCACCAACCCTTCGGTAATGACAACCATCCGTTCGTCAGGCAGTTGACAAATGGAGCGTACCCGGTTATCGGAAAGCCCGTTACCGCTATTAATGGGAGAAAAAACGTAATGATCCTGAGCTGTGAGCAAACCACAAACACTCAAACAAAAAATTAGTAGCACATTTTTCATGCGATGAAACTTTGGAACAAAATTAATCAAAATACGCGACAGGCGGGACATCGGCAACCTACGCGACATTCAATTCAACTAAAATGATATTTTTTGCAACATTTACTCTATTTCTATTGGAAAGAGTAATCTAAATTTGTTTTTAGAAAAAACCGGGCAAAAAATAGTTATATGCTAATTGGAATACAACAAAATAGCATTTTTCAATTAGCCCAAAACAACACATCAACAACACTCATGAAAAAATCAGGTAGCATTAGAAACGCTGTCATAGCACTCTTCGTGCTTATTTCAAGTTTCATCGAAACAGGTCATCTATCCGCACAAACGACAGTGTGGCTCGACGAACTCGATCTCAGTACGGCCACACAGGGATATGGAATTCCCATGAAAAACAAATCCATCGACGGACGAACACTCACCATTGCGGGAAAATCTTTCGAACGTGGCTTTGGAAGCCATTCCGAAAGCCTGCTGACGATTTTGCTTGATGGAAAAGCAACCCGTTTCACAGCCCGGGTCGGTATCGACGACGAGGTCAAAGGCCAGCGGCCGGCTGCGGAGTTTGTCATCAATGGCGATGGCAAAAAATTATGGGCGAGCGGCATAATGCATCTGGGCGATACTGCCAGACTCTGCTCCGTTCGACTCGAGGGAATAAAAAAACTTGAACTGGTAGTAACCGACGGTGGCAATGGCAACTACTACGATCATGTGGATTGGGTGGATGCCTGGTTCGAGACGACAGGTGTAACCACCTTCAAAACCTTCAATCCTGTAGCAAGCGAGCCCTACATTCTCACCCCAAAACCGGCTGCCGAACCCCGTATAACCGGAGCTAAAGTATTTGGTGTACGTCCGGGTTCTCCCTTCCAGTTTCTTGTAACGGCAACTGGCGACCGGCCCATGACTTTTGCGGCTTCCGGGCTACCCAAAGGATTAAAAGTAAATTCCCAAACCGGTATTATCACCGGCAAACTTTCAAAAACAGGCACGTATAACGTCCTGTTGCAAGCAAAAAACGCAAAAGGAACAGCTACCCGAAAATTCCGCATCGAATGTGGCAACCGCATTGCCCTGACTCCGCCCATGGGATGGAACAGCTGGAACTGTTTTGCGCAAGAGGTGTCGGCCGATAAGGTAAAACGGGCTGCCGATGCCATGGTAAAAAGCGGCCTGATCAATCACGGCTGGACCTACATCAACATCGACGATTTTTGGGAAAACAACCGTGAGTCGAAAGACCCGTCGCTGCGCGGTGAGTTTCGCGATAAAGAAGGAAACATCCAACCGAACGCGCGGTTTACCGATATGAAAGGATTGGCCGATTACGTACATGATCTGGGATTGAAGATCGGACTCTACTCCAGCCCTGGCCCGTGGACCTGTGGCGGATGTGCCGGTAGCTACAACCACGAAAAACAGGATGCCGAAAGCTACGCCAAATGGGGATTCGACTACCTGAAATACGACTGGTGCAGTTATGGCAACGTCATCGATGGCTTGCCCGACAACGATCCGGCGAAGGTATCCTCTTTGTCGTACAACGGAGGCAGCGTACTGAACACCGCTATCAAACCGTTTAAGCTGATGGGTGAATATCTCCGTCAGCAACCCCGCGACATTGTATTCAGCGTATGCCAGTACGGCATGTCGGATGTATGGAAATGGGGCGATTCGGTCAATGGCAACTGCTGGCGCACCACCAACGACATTACCGACACCTGGACAAGTGTAAAAAACATTGCTCTCGATCAGGACAAATCGGCCCCGTATGCCAAACCCGGCAACTGGAACGACCCCGACATGCTTGTGGTAGGCCATGTAGGCTGGGGCAATCCGCATCCGAGCAAACTCAAACCGGACGAACAGTACCTTCACATCAGCCTCTGGAGCCTCTTTTCGGCACCGCTTCTCATCGGTTGCGACATGGAAAAACTCGATGACTTCACGCTAAACCTGCTGACAAACGACGAAGTGATCGAAATCAATCAGGATCCGCTGGGCAAACAGGCCACCTGCCTGCAGACAATAGGCGATTTGCGGATCTTCGTCAAAGAGCTCGAAGATGGCAGCAAAGCTGTCGGTTTCTGCAATTTTGGTCTCGATCCCATCGACCTGAAATACGCCGATTTCGCCAAACTCGGTTTGAAAGGGCAATTTGTTGTACGCGACCTGTGGAGACAACAAAACATAGGTAACGTAAATACACAATCCGGTTCGTTAGCCATCAAAGTTCCTGTTCACGGGGTATTGCTTTACAAATTTTCTGCAACAAAATAACAACACAATAATGAAGATTAAATCACCGGTAACTCTGGCAGCTTTCGCAGTTGCCATCCTGAGTTCAGTTATTCCGTTCAGACTAAACGCTCAAAACCCGATTGTTCAAACCAATTACACGGCCGACCCGGCTCCGATGGTACACAACGGCACCGTTTATCTCTACACCACCCACGACGAAGATAAAACCGTTCGCAACTTTTTCACCATGAACGACTGGCGATGCTATTCGTCGACCGACATGGTAAACTGGAGAGACCACGGAGCTATTTTATCGTTCAAAGATTTTAGCTGGTCACGAGGCGATGCCTGGGCCGGTCAGTGCATTTATCGAAACGGGAAATTCTATTTCTATGTCCCCATCAATATGAAAAACGGGGGTAATGCCATTGGCGTGGCGGTATCCGACAGCCCGACAGGCCCCTTCAAAGATGCCATTGGCAAGCCGTTGCTCATCGGCTACGGCTATATCGACCCGACAGTGTATATCGACGATGATGGTCAGGCCTATCTCTATTGGGGAAATCCGCATCTTTGGTATGTAAAACTGAATCAGGATATGATTTCGTACGACCAAAAAGTGGGTGTGGCGCAAATCCCAATGACGGAAGAGAGCTTTAAGTTACGCACCATCGACGCGCACAAAACTTTCGCCTGGGCAAAATCCATCGACGGTGCCGCGTCGCACAGCGTCAGAGGCACGGGAAACAAGTACTACTGGTATGTAAGTGCCATCGATAAAAACAGCAATAAAAAGGTGATCGGGGTGGCCGTGGGTAATCAAGCCATCGGGCCTTTTACCGATTTACTGGGGAAACCGCTGATTACGGAACATTGCGACGAAGGAAACATCAACCCCACAATTGTAGTCGACAAAGACAAAACGACCTACCTCACCTGGGGCAATGCAGAGCTATGGTATGCCAAACTTAACAACGACATGATTTCGTACAATCCGACCTTTGCCATCGGACAGATTCCGGCAGATCGAAAAGAGTGGTTTACCTCCAAAATTAAAGGAACGGTCTATTCGACCGAAAAAAGAACAACCACTTACGAAGAAGGCCCCTGGTTTTTCAAACGCAACGGCAAATATTACATGCTCTATCCGGCCGGAGGTGTCCCCGAACATTTTGCCTACTCCACCAGCACAGGACCTACCGGTCCGTGGATTTACGGCGATACCATCATGCGCGTCATCAAAGAAGGCGGAGCATTTACCAACCATCCGGGATACATCGATTTTAAAGGAAAATCGTATCTGTTTTATCACAGCGGCGCGCTGCCCGGCGGAGGCGGTTTCAAACGCTCCGTTTGCATCGAACCGTTCAAATTCAATGCCGACGGTTCTATTCCGTTAATTACGCCGACTAAAGAGGGTGTGACCGAAAGCGCCTCTCCGCTAAATCCGTACAAAAGAGTCGAAGCGGAGCTAATTGGTTGGGAAGAAGGAATAGAAACGGCACAAAATCCCGAAACTGGCGTTTATGTTACGGATATTAGTAACAACGACTACATCAAAGTACGCAGTGTGAATTTTGGCAAGGGAGCTAAAATCTTTGTGGCAAGTGTTGCGGCAACCGCTTCAAAAGGAAAAATCGAAGTCCGCATCGACCGCAAAGATGGTGCGTTGTTGGGAACACTTCAGGTAGAGGCAACCGGAGGCGACAACAGTTGGAAAACCCAATCGTGTAAACTCAGCAACACCAAAGGAGTGCACGATGTCTACTTCGTTTTCAAAGGAGAAGGCGACAATCTCTTTAATTTCGACTGGTGGAGTTTGAAGTAACCGCATCTTTGGTGCTACTTACAGAAACATTATTCTTCATAACCAAATTATATATACGACTATTAATGAAGGAGAGTCCGGTTATCCGGACTCTTTTTTTTATAGCAGCCTATATATCAAACATTTTAGCTGCCATTTTTCACAAGAAAAACACGTGAACAACAAGTGTGAATTTTTCAAACAAAGCAAAACAAACATTAATTTCGTCTTCGTTTTGTGATTAAAAATAAAATACGCAACTTTGCAGTATCTATTAATTTTCCGGACAGCCACTCGTATGAACCTCATATTCTGGCTGTTTTTTTAATTTATCATTCTTACCTTCACAACCCTATTATGAAAAAGTCTCTGATTTTAGCTGCGGTTCTGATCTCGGCAGCAACCATGAAAGCACAAACCGATGTGCAGGCTCTCTACCACTTCACAAACGGCGAAAAACACCTTACCTCTACCGTCGAAATGTTCAAAACCGACAACCATGGCAGTAACTATTTCTTTGTTGACTTCGACTATGGGGTAAAAGATGTAAAAGGAGCAACTTCGGCTTACTGGGAAATCTCCCGTGGCATTAAATTCTGGAAAGCACCGTTCGAAATCCACGTAGAATACGATGGCGGCTTAGGACAATACGTCTCCACACCGACTAATGGAGCCTATACCATCAACGATGCATGGTTGTTCGGAGGACAATACACCTGGAATACAGCCGATTTCTCAAAAATATTCACACTACAGGCAATGTACAAAACCATCAGGGATAAAAACAAAGCCTCTTTCCAGATCACCGGAGTGTGGACGCTGAATTTCTTCAAGAAAAAATTCACCGCGAGCGGATTTCTCGATTTCTGGAAAGAAGACAACACCTTTGCCGATGGCTCTACAAGAGACTATACAATGGTATCACAACCTCAGTTCTGGTACAATTTAGACGAACACCTCTCGTTGGGTAGCGAAATCGATTTAAGCTACGGTTTTGCTAGTCACAAAAATTTCTACGTAAATCCGACTATTGCGGCCAAGTGGACATTCTAAATCCGGAGAACAGAATAAAGATCAAAAAATGAAGACTTTATTTAAACAAAACATTCATAATCAAATTACTATGTTAGATCGTTTCTTCAAATTAACCGACAACAAAACCACTATCCGCACGGAAGTGATTGCGGGTGTCACCACGTTTATGACGATGGCATACATTCTGTTTCTCAACCCGAACATTCTTTCGGTAACCGGAATGGATAAAAATGCCGTGTTCTTCGCAACTGCTGTGGGAGCAGGTATCGTAACCATTGCCATGGGTTTGATAGCCAACTTTCCGATGGCTTTGGCTCCCGGAATGGGACTCAATGCTCTGTTTGCCACGGTTGCCGTAGCAGGTGTGGGCATGATGTCATGGCAGGTTGCCCTCGGCGCCGTTTTTATTTCGGGACTTATCTTCATCATCCTCACAGTAACGAAAGTAAGGCAGATACTGGTGATTGCTGTCCCCAATTCGCTGAAGCTGGCAATTACGGTGGGTATCGGACTGTTTATCACCATTATCGGACTGAAACTTTCGGAGATAATGACTGTCACCACCGCGGCTATTCAACCAACAATCGATGCGATAGGCAAGAGCGGAGGACATGCGCTACTGAAATCTTTCGAATGGAATGTCGGTATCGGTTCCTTCAAAAATCCATCCATGCTGCTTTGTATCATTGGGCTTACCATTACCGCGATTCTGATGGCGCGTAAAGTAAAAGGAGCATTACTGATCGGAATCGTTGTAACCACGTTGATCGGCATTCCGATGGGAGTAACCGTGATTCCGGCCAATTTCACCTTCTTTGCCCTACCCGATTTCCATAACCTCGCTGTTGGCGCACTCGATATCAAAGGCGCTATCAACATGGGTATCTGGACGGTGGTATTCACCTTTACTTTTGTTGAGCTGTTCGATACCTTCGGAACGCTTGTCGGTACCGCAAATAAAGCAGGTCTGATCGACAAAGACGGCAAGTCTCCGAAAATCGGAAAAGCGATGTTGGTAGATGCTATCGGAGTCTCTTTCGGCGCTTTGATGGGAACCTCAACAATCACCACCTATGTGGAAAGTGCTGCCGGTATCGGCGAAGGTGGCCGCACAGGTCTTACTGCCATCACCACCGGATTTCTCTTCCTGTTGGCGCTGTTTATCGCCCCGCTGGCACAACTGATTCCCGATGCCGCTACAGCCCCTGCACTCATTATTGTAGGTGTTTTAATGGCATCTTCAATCGTGGAGATCGACTTCAAAGACTTCACCGAAGGCTTCCCCGCATTTATGACCTTCACGCTGATGCCTTTTACCTATAGCATTGCCAACGGTATTGCAGGCGGAATCGTATTCTATACACTTCTGAAAGTAGTAACTGGTCAGGGTAAGAAAGTGCATTGGATGATGTATCTTTTATTCGCGCTGGTAGTAACCCGTTACATCTTCCTCAGTGAATAACTGCTGACAGAAAGCTTCATATAAAAACCTTTGAAAATTAACCCTTCAAAGGTTTTTTTTATGACCAAACATTTGCTTTTGAAGCAGAAATTAATCAACTTTGACGTTTATTCTTTTTGCACACAACTTATATCATGGCAACAGTTTTAATAACAGGAGGAACAGGATTGATCGGCAGACATCTGTCCCTGATGCTGAAGGCAAAGGGATACACGGTCGGCATATTGAGTCGTTCGGGTAAACAAACAGATGATTTTCCAGCTTATTATTGGGATGTCAATAAGCAAATCATTGATCCGAAAGCCATTCTATCGGCCGATTTTATCATCCATTTAGCGGGCGAAAACATCGGAGAAAAGCGCTGGACGGATGAACGCAAAAAGGAGATTATCGGGAGTCGTATTCTGCCCACACAGTTTCTTTTCGATGCCGTATCGAAAAGCACACATAAGCCGAATGCTTTTATATCGGCATCTGCCATCGGGTATTATGGAGCCATCACCTCCGAACACATTTTTACCGAACAAGATTCTGCTGCCAACGATTTTCTGGGAAACACCTGCCGTCAGTGGGAAAGCGAGGCCGATAAATTTGAAGAATTGGGTATCAGAACCGTCAAAATCAGAACGGGAATGGTGCTCTCGCCGACCGGCGGCGTACTTGAGAAGATGAAACGCCCGCTGCAAATGGGACTGGGAACATTCTTTGGTACAGGAAGACAATATATGCCCTGGATTCATCTCGACGATTTATGCGGCATCTATCTGAAAGCGATCGAAGATTCAGCCATGACCGGAGCATACAATGCCGTTGCCCCGGAGCCTGTTTCGAACCGACAGTTTATGGAAACAGTAGCCCTTGCCCTGCACAAAGAGATTCGTCTGCACCGAATCCCGGCCTCAGTCTTAAAACTGGCGTTAGGTTCTATGTCCGAAATATTATTAGAAGGAAGCCGGATTTCGGCAGAAAAGCTTATTGCCTCCGGATACGAATTTCATTACCCTGTGCTGCAAGATGCCCTCGATAACTTATTACAAATTCATCATTCAAAATGAAATACAAAGCGATTATTCTCAGTTTATTAGTATCATCCTGTTGCGCTCTTTGGGGGCAGACCAGTAATCACACCATTAAAGTATCGAACGACATTGATCTGATTCGCCTGTCGCCCAATGCCTACATCCATGTTTCGCGGGCAGCCATGGGATCATTCGGTATGGTATCTTCCAACGGACTGATCTTTATCGACAAAGGGAAAGCATTCCTCTTCGACACGCCTGTTGACGAAGCCCAAACCAAAACCCTCATTACCTGGGTTGAAAAAAACTTACACGTCTCGTTCGTCGGTTTTGTGCCCAACCACTGGCACGGCGACTGTATGGGAGGGCTGGCTTATATCAAAGCCCGGCATATTCCATCGTATGCCAACCAGATGACCATCGACCTTGCCAGGAAACACCACCTGCCACTGCCGGATAAAGGATTCAAGGACTCCTTGAAATTAAAACTGAACGATAAGGCAATCGAATGTTACTACCCCGGAGCGGCTCACTCGACAGATAATATCGTAGTCTGGATTCCCTCCGAAAAGATTCTGTTTGCGGGTTGCATGGCAAAAGAGATGAAGGCAACTACCAAAGGAAACCTTGCTGATGCCGACTTAAAGGCATGGCCAAACACCATCAAAAAAGTAATGGCAAAATTTCCGTCGGCTCGTATCGTTATTCCCGGACACGGAGATGCCGGAGGGGTGGAATTGTTGCAACACACGCTTGACGTAATCAACAAATAAGTATCCGTTGCCATGCAATTGCAATCTGGCCCGATTTTACTAACTTTGTAAACTATTTCAATTATAAGAATATGGGCAGACTGCTCGCCATTGATTATGGCCAAAAACGCGTTGGAGTAGCTGTTACCGACGTGTTACGGATTACAGCCAATGGATTGACAACGGTGCCCGTTGCTCAGATTTTCGATTTTCTGACAGACTATTTTTCAAAAGAGCCGGTCGATAAAGTAATTGTGGGACTACCCCGCCAGATGAACAACCTGCCCTCGGAGTCGATGCGTTACATCACTCCTTTTGTCAACGGATTCAAAAAACGGTTTCCGTCAATGGCAATCGAGATGTACGATGAACGGTTCACTTCCGTGTTGGCTCACAAAGCCATGCTCGACGGCGGCCTGAAGAAAAAAGCCCGTCAGAACAAAGCTCTGGTCGATCAGATCAGCGCCACCATTCTGTTGCAATCTTATCTTGAAAGCCGACAATTCTGAATTATTCATCATAAAGAGTTTATTATACGTGATTTATCCTATTTACACCTACGGACAACCGGTTTTACGAAAAGTAGCAGAACCCATTGATGCCAGCTATCTCGATTTGAGCAATGTGATTGCAAATATGTTTGAAACGCTTTATCATTCGGATGGCATCGGACTGGCAGCTCCTCAGGTAGGTCTTTCTATTCGATTGATTGTTATCGATCTGGCTCCCGTATCCGAGACCAAAGCCGAACTTCGGGGCTTCAAAAAAGTATTGATCAATGCCGAAATACTGGAACGCAGCGGTGAAGAGACCAAAGACGAAGAAGGATGCCTCAGTCTGCCCGGCATTCATGAAACAGTGCCCAGAAAAGACAAAATCGTAATCCGGTACTGCGATGAAAACTTTGTGGAATATACCGAAACCTACGAAGGATATGCCGCACGTGTAATCCAGCACGAATACGACCACATCGACGGACATATGTTTATCGACCACATCTCGCCCATACGGAGACAATTAATCAAAGGCAAGTTGCTGGCCATTACCAAGGGTACTGTCAGATGCAGTTATAAAATCAAGCCTGTAAAATAAATTCCGATATGTTTTCCCGTCTCAAACGCTGTTTTTCAGACAATCGTTCAATTTGTTTTGTATCGATTATTTTGACCGGAATTATCCTGAATTCCTGTTCGATTTCGTACAAATTCAACGGTTCTTCGCTCGATTATACCAAGACGAAAACCATCACCATTACCGATTTTCCGAACAATGCCACATTAGTTTATCCCCAGCTGGCGCCCAAACTGAACACAGCGCTGAAAGATATTTTCAATCGCCGCACAAAATTGCAGCAGGTAAGGAGAAACGGAGACATGCAAATTGAAGGCGAAATTACCGATTACAGACTGACACCTATATCGATACAGGCAAATGCGCTGGCGGCACAGACTCAGCTGACAATGACCATCCGGTTCAAATTTACGAACACAAAAAATCCGAAAGACGACATCGAAACCACACTTTCGGCATCGCAAACATTCGACAGTTCGAAAATGCTGACCGCTGTACAGGAAGCCCTGGCCAACGAAATGGTGAAAGAGCTTACAGAAAAAGTTTATAATCAAACAGTAGCACGCTGGTAACCCGGTTATGACGATAGAACAATTTTCACAATGGATGCACCAACCGCAAACGCTCAACACGGAACATATTGCGGAATTGAGGAAACTCTGTGAAGAGTTCCCCTATTTTTCCATATGCAGAATATTGTTAACCAAAGCACTTCAAAACTCGGATGACGTGTTGCTTGAAACGGAAGTCCGAAAAACAGCGACCTATTGCCACGACCGGCGCAGATTATTTTTTACGCTTTATCCGCTTGCCGAAACGAATAACCCGACTCCCGAATTTGCGGCATCATTTTTCAATGAAATACCGCACGACTATTTTAGTCTGGAAGAGACCAAAGAGCCATCGGATAAATCGCAATCACTTAAAAGTCTGGCACAAAAATTAAAAGACGCACGACTACAAAAGGCTCAACAGAAACCCATTGTAGTGGAAGCTCCTACTCCGGAGCCCAAAATGGAGACTCCGGTTACTACCGAAGAGGCCGTTGTTTACACCGAAGAAGAGGCAATACGACTTATTAAAGCAAAGAAATTTGAATCGGCGCTGAAAATATTACGGGTTCTGCATTTGAATATTCCAGAAAAAAGTGTTTACTTTGCAGACCAAATTCGGTATTTAGAAAAAATTATCGCAACTATTAATAAATCATAGCTATATGTATATTTTAGCAACTATCTTGATTGTTTTGGCAGCCATCTTAATGGTACTCGTGGTGCTGGTTCAAAACTCCAAAGGCGGCGGATTGGTATCGGGATTCTCCTCTTCCAACCAAATCATGGGGGTTCGCAAGACAACCGATTTTCTGGAAAAAGCCACATGGACATTGGCTATTGCAATCGTTTTTCTGAGCATTGTAGCTACAGGTTACGTCGAAAAACAATCGATGCAGGTAGGTTCAGAAGTTACCGAAGGCGCAAGCGCTGCTCAACAACAGGAAGCTTCGAAGACTAAGATCCCGAATTTCAACGAGAACGCCAAACCTCAGGCTCAACCCCAGCAACAACCGGCACAACCAGCTCAGCCGGCAAAATAATTAGAAGATAAAAAAACAAGCGCTTGGTGCATATTTTTTGCAATAAAAATTGTACCTTTGCAGCGCAAAAATCGGGGTGTAGCACAGTTGGCTAGCGCGCCACGTTCGGGACGTGGAGGTCGGAAGTTCGAGTCTTCTCACCCCGACCACAAAAACCTGCAAATAAATTGTTTGCAGGTTTTTTTATTGCCTTATGCAATTTCCGACACCAGAAAAAGAGACAGTACATAAAACAATTATTCTCAAATAAACAGATGGATAAAACGGTTATTTTCACCAGCAATCTGGCGCAGGAGCTCGCCAATCAGATCGACAGACTGAATCCTGATTCGGTTTTTCTGCTCACAGACAGCAACACACGCAACCTATGTCTGCCCTTACTGGCCGCCGATAGCACTCTCGCATCCTATCCCGTTATCGAAATTCCGGCCGGCGACGAAAACAAAGACCTGCAATCCATCTCCATAATTTGGGAATACCTCTCCTCGCACGGAGCTACGCGCAAATCACTATTAATTAATATTGGTGGCGGCATGACAACCGACATGGGCGGTTTCGCGGCTTCAACCTTCAAACGGGGAATTAATTACATCAACATTCCGACCACGCTGTTAGGCGCCGTGGATGCTGCCGTGGGAGGAAAAACAGGGTTTAACTTCAACGGCTTAAAAAATGAGATCGGCGTGATACAACCGGCAGATGCCGTTATTCTGTACGCCGCGTTTTTCCGCACGCTCGACCGGAAGAACCTGCTTTCGGGCTATGCCGAAATGGTAAAACATGCGCTATTGAAATCGGAAGAGGAGTGGAGTGCCGTGACGGCGCTTGACTTCGATTCGATCGACTATGACCGTTTGGGCGATCTCACGCAACGTTCCATTGCAATCAAAGAGGCAATCGTAGCGCAAGACCCGACCGAACAGAATATTCGCAAAGCCCTGAATCTGGGACACACTTTCGGTCACGCTTTCGAGAGTTTCTCTCACACCTCCGGACAGCCGCTCCTGCACGGATTTGCAGTTGCTTTCGGCTTGGTGTGTGAAATCTATCTCTCTCAGAAAAAACTCGGATTCCCCACCACGGTGTTATCCCAACTGGTACAGCTAACCAAAGAAAATTACGGAGTAATTCACTACAGCTGTAAAAACTACGATGCACTTTACGAGCTGATGACTCACGATAAGAAAAACGATCGTTCGGGGATCAACTTTACATTGATGGGGGGCATCGGCAACATTCGCATCAATCAACATGCCACAAAAGAGGAGATATTCGAGGCTTTCGATTTTCTGGCCGACTGTCTGGGAATTTAAACTTCTTCGGGGCGCTCTTTTTCCACACGATCCACAATATCGTCGACAAAGCTAAAGTCGAGCAAGGCTTTCGAGTCGACAATCATCTGCGCTTGGGAATAAAAGGGATCGCGAATCCGCAACATTTTTTCGATAAAGGAGTGTAACTCTTCGTCCGGCTTCTGGCTTACCAGCGGACGCTGAGAACGCCCGTGTTTGAGTCGCTCCACCAGAATATCGACCGGTACCCGTAAATAAACCGTCAGTCCCGACTCATTCATCAAAGAGATGTTGTCGTGAAAGCAAGCTGCTCCTCCCCCGGTCGCGACGACCGTATCTTCGAAGCTGCAAATCTCCTGCAACAAAGCATGTTCAATATTCCGGAATCCGGTTTCGCCCTTCTCATCGAACAATTGAGCAATGGTTTTATGAAAACGACTTTCGATAAAAACATCGAGATCGACCAACCGAAAACCAAGACGAGCCGACAGCATCTTTCCTACCGTTGACTTCCCACTTCCCATATACCCTACCAAAAATATCGGACGCATTGACAATGTATAAGTAACAATTATGAATATGAGAGACTTTTCGGAACAGCTTTGACTTCCAAATCAGACCCGTTTTATTCTCCTACAAAAAAAATAAAAAAAACCGACATTTGCATCCTCTTATCGACCCTTTTAAAAAAAAGAAGTAAATTTGCCCAACTAATGAGTTGAATGATCTTTTTATTTAAATAGCTCTGCCTCACAGGACATCGCCAAAGCAAAAAAGATCTTCAAATATCCATTTTGATACAACTTCTACTATGCAAAAAAGTTTAGTATCCATTACCGATTACTCCAAAGATGAGATGCTTCGGATTTTGGACTATGCAGCGGAATTTGAAAAAAATCCGAACCAGCACATTTTGGATGGCAAAGTAATAGCCACCCTTTTTTTTGAACCCTCAACCCGTACCCGTCTTAGTTTTGAAACCGCAGTAAACCGCCTCGGCGGACGTGTCATCGGCTTCTCCGATGCTGCCACATCAAGCTCATCAAAAGGAGAAACGCTGAAAGATACCATCAAAATGGTAAGCAACTATGCCGATCTGATTGTGATGCGTCATCATCTCGAAGGAGCTGCCCGTTACGCTTCAGAGGTGGCCAAGGTGCCCGTTATCAATGCCGGCGACGGTTCGAATCAGCACCCGACACAGACACTGCTGGATTTATACTCCATACGCAAAACACAGGGTCGGCTCAACAACCTGAATATTTTCATGGTTGGCGATCTGAAATACGGCAGAACCGTGCATTCGCTGCTGATGGCAATGGCTCATTTTCAACCCACGTTCCATTTTATCGCGCCGGATGAATTGAAAATGCCCAACGAATACAAACAGTTTTGCGACGAACAAGGCATTCCGTACATCGAACACAAAGAACTCAACGAAAACATTAACGAGGCCGACATTCTCTACATGACGCGTGTACAGCGGGAACGTTTTACCGATCTGATGGAATACGAAAAGGTAAAAAATGTATACACCCTGAAGAGCAAAATGCTTGAGAATACACGCGATAATCTGCGTATCCTCCATCCGCTACCCCGTGTAACGGAAATCGACTACGACGTGGATGATAGTGAAAAAGCTTACTATTTCGATCAGGCTCAAAACGGACTTTATGTACGTCAGGCAGTTATCTCCCACTCTCTCGGTTTATTATAATTCATAACACACATAAACACTAAACTATTTATAGCTATGAAAATCAGATTTTTGATTCTTGCTCTATCGCTTTTAACATTATCCTCAATACAAGCGCAAACACGTCAGGATCGCGATCCCAATAAAAACGAAGATCTCTATTTTATTCCTGAAATACGAATCGGATATGGTTTTTTGGATACTAACAACCCATTGGTTCAATCCGACGCGCTTCCTTCGCCACAAAAATCCACATTCAAAAATTATACGCCGATGTCGTATAGCGCTTTTTTAAATTTTGGCTACCACTTCACGCCGCAATACGCTGCCGGTATCGGAATAGGTCTTATGCAATACAACGGTCCGGGATCAACCTCCCTGCCGACCTACGTCGACCTCAGAGGCTATCTGAAAGATGCTAAAAATACACCGTTCGCCTTTGCCAAAATCGGAGTCTGCCTCCAGTGGTGGAAAACGTTTACTCCCGGTTCCTGGACTACATTAGGAGTCGGTTATAAATTCTTCTCTGGAAAGCAATGTTTCACTACATCAATCGGTTATGAGTTCAAACATATCACACCGTGGAACGGACTTATTTCCGAGAGTTATCAAAACGGACAATTCTCGCTCAACCGTCACTCCATCACATTTACAGTCGGTATGATTCTCTAATTATCAAAAAGCGATGAGCAATACAGAAAACAAACAGGTAAAAATAGTAGCTGCAATCAAAGACGGCACGGTAATTGACCGGATTCCATCCGACAAGCTGTTTAAGGTTGCCTCAATTTTACACATTGAAGAACTGCCCGATCAGGTCACGGTCGGCAACAATCTGGAAAGTCACGAACTGGGTACCAAAGGAATCATCAAAGTATCCGGTAAATTCTTCAATAGCAAAGACATCAATAAGATTGCTCTTATTGCGCCAAACGCCAAACTGAATGTTATTAAAGACTACGTTGTAGTCGAAAAGAAGACACTGAGTTTACCAAGCATACTGGAAGACATCGTCAAATGCGGGAATCCGAACTGCATTACCAATCACGAACCGATGATGACCCGTTTCCACGTAGAAGATAACAAAACGTTGACGCTCCGTTGTCATTATTGCGAAAGAGTAATGAGCGGAGATGACGTAAGAATTTTGTAATCCGATGACAGAACATTCCAAAACAATCTGGAAACCTGGCACAATGGTCTATCCGTTGCCAGCTATCATGGTAAGTTGCGGCGATAACGCCGAAGAGGCGAATATTTTAACCGTAAGTTGGGTGGGTACTATCTGTTCCAATCCTCCGATGTGTTACATCTCCGTTCGACCCGAACGCCACTCCTACCCAATCATCAAAAAAACCGGTGAATTCGTACTGAATCTCACCACCGAAGATATGGCCTATGCCACCGACTGGTGTGGCGTGCGATCGGGAAAAGATTTCAACAAATTTGAAGAGATGAAACTGACTATCGGCAAAGCGACAGCTATCACGGCACCGACCATTCAGGAGTCTCCATTGAATATAGAATGCCGGGTAAAAGAGGTGATTGCGTTGGGCTCGCACGATATGTTCATTGCCGATGTCGTCGCCGTTCAGGCCGATGAACGTTTCATTGTTCCCGAAACGGGGCAATTCGATATGAAAGCTGCCAAATTGATCGCTTATTCGCACGGGCATTATTACAAACTCGGTGAAGAGATCGGTAAGTTCGGTTGGAGCGTGCAGAAAAAGTAGCAGGAACGGCCTTTGTCGTCTTACGTACCCCATAGCCTTGCATACAAACACCTATGATACCGGAAACTCATTATTACCTGCCAAAGTATTACAGCGACAAGGCTATTGCTGCTTTCTTCATTGCCATTGCAGCCTGCAACATCGTGTTTTTCAACAAAGCACTCCCTTTGTTGTGGATGCTGACAGCAACTATTGAAGCGGTATGTTTTTTCTATTTCACCAATACTCTTTCCAAACGGTGGATACGATACTCGGACAAACGATTTCAAAAAAAACTATTTACCATCACTCTGGTTCTCAGGGTTTCATGGGTACTCATTGCTTATGCCTTGTATTCCGGGATGAATGGTGAGCCATTTGAGTTTGCCGCCGCTGACTCCCATTTCTACGATCAAACCTCAAGCGACTTCCTCCAACTGATGCGGGATGGAAATTTTAGCGGCATCTTTAATACGCCTAAGATTGATGCCTCCGACACCGGATATCCCCTATGGCTTGCTTTCATCAAACTCATATTTGGTCCTTCGGTTCTTCCTCCGCGGCTAATACACGCCGTCTTTAGTGCATGGACAGCCGTATTACTTTACAAATTGTCAGCACGAAATTTTGGCGAAGCTACCGGCCGCCTTACAGGAATTATGTGCATGTTACTCCCCAATTTCTTTTTCTACGCAGGTATTCATTTGAAAGAGACAGTAATGATTTTTCTGGTAGTGTCGTTTGCTTACAATGCCGATATTTTACTACGAAGTACAAAACTTTCCTGGCAAAATATCACTATCACCATAGCCACCGCTCTTATTTTATTCTTTTTCAGAACCGTTCTGGGTGTTGTCACCCTCTTCTCGCTCTTTACTGCATTGATCCTTACAAAAGGACAATCGATGAAAAAATGGAACAAACGCATTGCCATGGCAGCCTGGATCGGTATTTTAATTGCCGTACTCATCTCGGGAAGAGTTATCAGCGAAATAGAAAACGTTTATAACAACCGGATTGTCAATCAACAAATCGGGATGCAATCGCGTGCGACACAAGAAGGGGGAAATTCATTTGCAAAATATGGATCCGCAGCCATTTTTGCCCCCATGATCGTAGTCATTCCTTTCCCATCATTCACCAATGCCAATCAGGAACAGCGAAACCAGCAAATGTTCTCGGGGGGCTATTTTACGCGGAATATCTATAGCTTTTTTGTATTGGTGGCCCTTATTCTGCTCATAAAATGGAAAGAATGGAGAGAGCATCTGCTTATCATTACCTTTTTCAGCACCTACCTCATTATCATTGCCATGAGTAACTTTGCCGTAGCCGAACGATTCCACCTGCCAGCGGTGCCGTTTCTCCTATGTCTGGCGGCTTATGGAATGACGCATATCACGCGAAAAGAGAAAAAATGGTTTCTTCCCTACGTCGTTTTCATCGTTTTAGCGGTTATTGCCTGGAACTACATTAAAATAGCCGGAAGAGGATAATATCCGCTTGTAGGCAGATACGGTTAAAAATCGTAACTTTGCCGTCCGAAAAAAGACGTTCATGGATCACAATACACTATTATCACGACTCGACGGTCTGTCTGGCCGTTTCGAAGAAGTCTCCACCCTTATCACCGACCCTGCGGTTATTTCCGATATGAAACGGTTCGTGAAACTCAACAAAGAGTACCACGATCTGGAAAAAATCGTTGCCGCACGTGATGAGTATAAATTGGCTCTCGACCATCTCGACGAAGCCAAAATGATGCTCGATACCGAATCGGATTCCGAAATGCGCGAAATGGCAAAAGCTGAAATTGACGAAATTCAGAGTCGTTTGCCCCAAATGGAAGAGGATATCAAACTAATGCTTGTTCCTAATGATCCGCAAGATGGCAAAAATGCCATTCTTGAAATTCGTGCAGGGACCGGAGGTGACGAGGCATCCATTTTTGCCGGTGACCTTTGGCGCATGTACACCAAATATTGCGAAACCAAAGGGTGGAAAACTCAAGTCACCAGTTTCAGCGAAGGCACCGTTGGTGGATACAAGGAGATCGTGATGGAAGTTTCCGGCGAAAATGTCTACGGCGTGCTCAAATATGAATCGGGCGTACATCGTGTACAACGCGTTCCGGCAACCGAAACTCAGGGTCGGGTACACACATCCGCAGCCACCGTTGCGGTACTGCCCGAAGCCGACGAATTCGATGTCGAAATCAAGGAATCGGACATCCGGGTCGATATTTTCTGTGCATCGGGCCACGGAGGACAGTCGGTAAACACCACCTACTCCGCCATTCGTTTGGTTCACTTACCGACCGGCATTACCGTACAATGTCAGGATGAGAAGTCGCAGATCAAAAACAAAGCCAAAGCCATGGTTGAACTTCGCAGCCGTATCTACAACATGGAGTACCAGAAATACCTCGATGAAATCGCCTCCAAGCGTAAAACGATGGTATCGACCGGCGACCGTTCGGCAAAAATACGTACCTACAACTACCCGCAAAGTCGTGTTACCGATCACCGCATCGATCTTACGCTCTATAATCTGCCCTCCATTATGGATGGCGAGCTTCAGCCCATTATCGATAAATTAATTGTGGCCGAGAATGCGGAAAGACTTAAAGAATCCGAGTTATAAGGAGGCATCCGATGTTAGGAATTTGAAACAAAAATCCCTATCTTTGCATTCCGTTTATAACCAAAAAGGATTGTAAACTTCAAAATTTCAAGCTGTTCATCATTTTTTGATTGATATGACAAGAAATTAAAATTACGTCTAACCTGGAAATTAAAACTGAATTAAATGAAATTATTAGAAGGTAAAGTTGCTCTGGTAACCGGCGCCGCCCGCGGCATCGGAAAAGCCATTGCTTTGAAATTAGCCAGCGAAGGTGCTGATATTGCATTCACCGACCTGAATATCGATGAAAATGCACTGGCAACTCAAAAAGAGATTGAGGCTTTCGGTGTGAAGGCAAAAGGGTATGCTTCCAACGCTGCCAATTTTGAAGATACCCACACCGTGGTTGCCGAAATTGCAAAAGAATTCGGACGTATTGACATATTGGTAAATAATGCAGGCATTACTAAAGACGGAGCTTTAAAACGTATGAGCGAAGCCCAATGGGATGCCGTGATTGCCGTAAACCTGAAATCCGTATTCAATTTTACCAAAGCAGTACAACCGGTTATGTGGAAACAAGGTGCCGGTAGCATAGTCAACATGAGCTCGGTTGTAGGAGTATCCGGCAACGCTAATCAAATCAATTATTCGGCATCCAAGGCTGGTATTATCGGTGTTACAAAATCGGTAGCCAAAGAATTCGGCACCCGCAATATCCGTTGCAACGCTATCGCTCCCGGTTTTATTATTACAGAGATGACCAATCAGTTACCCGAAGATGTACGCAAAGAATGGGAAAGTAAAATTCCATTACACCGAGGTGGTACTCCTGAAGACGTGGCAAACGTAACACTATTTTTAGCTTCAGACCTTTCGTCCTATGTCACAGGGCAAGTTATAAAAGTTTGCGGTGGAATGAACGCTTGATCGCTTTCGATCGACACAACAAACAACAATACAACGCAGGCCACGCAAAGCAATATGTTTGTGTGTTCTGCGTTGATCTTTATGTAGCTCTCTCCCAATCGTCTAATTCGATGTGAATAGTCTCAACAATCGACTATCGATTACAAACAATGCGCTTATGACTAATGTGGAAATATTAGATACTACATTAAGAGATGGAGAACAAACCTCCGGGGTCTCTTTTACCGTTCACGAAAAACTGAGTATTGCACGGCTACTGCTCGAAGAGCTGAAAGTCGACCGGCTTGAAATTGCCTCCGCGCGGGTATCGGAAGGGGAATTCGATTCGGTAAAACGAATTGCCGAATGGGCACATCGAAACGGGCATATCGACAAAATTGAAGTACTCGGATTTGTAGATGGCAACCTATCGCTCAATTGGATCAAAGATACCGGCTGCACGGTGCTCAATCTGTTATGCAAAGGCTCTTTGAAGCATTGCAAACACCAGCTGAAGAAGAATCCCGAACAGCATATTGCCGACATCAGGCAGGTATTGGCCACTGCCCGTGAAATGGGTATCAGTGTCAATGTCTATCTGGAAGACTGGTCGAACGGAATGCGGGAGTCGGAAGAGTATGTTTACTTCATCGTAGATGCACTGAAAAACGAAAGCATCAAACGGTTTATGCTTCCCGACACCCTCGGTATTCTGAATCCGGAGGAGACCTACACCTACTGCCGTAAGATGAAAGAGCGCTACCCCGGGCTACGATTTGATTTTCACGCGCACAACGACTACGACTTTGCCGTTGCCAACGTGTATGAAGCCATCAAAGCCGGTATAGAAGGAATTCACGTTACGGTAAACGGCTTGGGCGAACGTGCCGGAAATGCGCCGCTATCGAGCGTTATCGCCGTACTGCACGACCACCTGAATATCGATACCAAACTACAGGAAGACAAAATAAACGCCATCAGCAAAGTCGTCGAAACATACTCCGGCATCCGCATCCCGCCCAACAAACCGGTTATCGGCGAAAGTGTTTTCACCCAGGTGGCTGGTGTTCATGCCGACGGCGACAACAAGAAAAACCTCTATTACAACGATCTTCTTCCCGAACGCTTCGGACGCGAACGTCAATATGCCCTCGGAAAAACATCGGGCAAAGCCAATATATTAAAAAACTTAGAGGTTCTGGGCATCGAACTCGATGACGAGATGATGCGCAGGGTAACAACCCGGGTTATCGAATTGGGAGATAAAAAAGAGACCGTTTCCATCGATGAATTGCCCTATATCGTCGCCGATGTACTGAAGAGTGAAAAAGAAGATCAGGCAATCAAAATACTCAATTATTCTCTGGCGCTGACGTATGGATTACATCCGGTGGCTACGGTAAAAATGGAGATTCAGGGAGAGGTACACGAACAAACGGCCGCCGGGCACGGTCAGTACAATGCCGTGTCGAAGGCTATGTGGAAAATATACAGAAAACTCAACAAGCCGACACCGGAACTGATTGACTATGTGGTAGTAATTCCTCCCGGTGGAAAAACAGATGCCTTTGTACAAACCATCATTACCTGGAAATTCAAAGAAAAAATATTCAAAACCAGGGGACTGGATGGTGACCAAACGGTAGCTGCTATCAAGGCCACTATCAAAATGTTAAACCTTATAGAAGAGATGTAATTTCATCTCTTTTTTTTAATTCAACTCTATTGTGAACTTTCTCACCATTCTCGCCATTGCCGTCGGATTATGCATGGACACTATATCTGTATCCATCGCTGCTGGTTGCAATAAGCATCGGTTCAAACCGATCATCATTATCCGGTACGCGCTGATTTTGGCCCTGTTTCAGGCCGCGATGCCGATTATCGGATGGTTTCTGGGCGAAAAAGTCGCGCATCTCATCACAGAATTCGACCATTGGATTGCCTTTGCGCTGCTGGCTTTAGTCGGAGGCAAAATGGCTTACGACGGTATTTGCGGCCATCCGGAAAAAAAGAAGCTGAAAATATCTTCTTATAAAGTGGTCGTTACATTGGCCATTGCTACCAGCATCGATGCTTTTGCTGTCGGGTTTACCATCTCCACGCTGGGACAAAGCATCTGGTATCCGACCTCCATTATCGGGCTTTGCACGTTCATTTTTGCACTTACCGGCATCTGGATCGGACGGAAAATGGGTCACAAATTTCAGAAATCGGCTGAAATCATCGGAGGAATTCTCTTGATTGCCATCGGTATCAAAATTGTGATCGAACACCTTTGCATGTAAAAAACAACTATTTAGCCAATACAATATTAAAATGAAAACAGATATAGATAAAGCGCTCGTCTCCTTCCGGCATCTGCTGGAGATAATGGATGAATTGCGCGAAAAATGTCCGTGGGACAAGGTACAGACTTTCGAGAGCCTGCGTACCTTAACCATAGAAGAGACCTACGAACTGGCCGATGCCATAGCCAAAGAGAGCCCTGTAGCTATTAAAAAAGAGTTGGGCGATATATTGCTCCATATTGTTTTTTATGCCAAAATAGGCAGCGAAACAGGTGATTTCACCATGGATCAGGTAATTGATGCCCTTTCGGAGAAACTTATTTACCGGCATCCTCATATCTTTGGAGATAATACGGCCAACACCCCACAAGAGGTAAAAGAGCAGTGGGAAAAACTGAAACTGAAAGAGAAAGGTGGAAATAAAACCGTATTGAGCGGTGTTCCGGCGGCTTTACCGGCCATGATTAAAGCGCACCGTATGCAGGACAAAGCGCGTGGAGTGGGTTTCGACTGGGAAAAGAGAGAGCAGGTATGGGACAAAGTAAATGAGGAACTGAACGAGATGAAAGATGAAATTGCAAAAGCAGACAAGGAACATACCGAAGCTGAGTTCGGCGATTTTTTGTTCAGCATCATCAATGCCGCGCGGCTTTACAACATAAATCCGGAAAATGCCCTCGAAAAAACGAATGCGAAATTCATCCGGAGATTCAATTATCTCGAAGCAAAGACCATTCAAAAAGGCATCGATCTGAAACAGCTAAGTCTGGATGAGATGAATGCCATTTGGGATGAAGCAAAGGCCAACGGACTCTGACAACAGGGTTCTGCATCCTTATAAAAACAAAAGCCTTTCCCGAAAGAGAAAGGCTTTGCTATTTTTGTATATCAACAACTTATTTCTTGGCATTCTTGTGATTTTCCTTAATGAAAAGATCCAATGCCGTAGTCATCGAAGGAGCATCAGGCCGGGGAGCTTCCAGATCCAGACGCAAGCCGGCTTCGCGCACTGCATTTGCCGTGGTAGTACCGAAACAGCCGATCTGTATTTCGCCCTGATCGAATTCAGGAAAATTTTTGATCAACGATGCGATTCCCTGAGGACTGAAAAAGATCAGCATATCGTAATTAAACTCCTCTTCCGGCGTAAAATCGTTACTAACAGTTCGGTACATAATACCGACATCATATTTCACCTGATTCTTTTCAAGCAAATTCAGAATCTCCTCATTATGAACGTCGGACAAAACCACCAGAAAATTCTCACTCTGATGTTTTGAGATCACCGTAAATAACTCGGGGAGCTTACCTGTTGTTCCAAAAAACACTTTCCGCTTACGATACTGAATATACTTCTGTAAATAGAGAGCTACTGACTCAGAAATACAAAAATATTTCATTGTTTCAGGCATCGTAATACGCATTTCTTCGCAAATACGGAAGAAATTATCTATTCCTGTCTTCGCAGTAAACATCACTGCTGTGTGATCCAGAATAGAGACTTTCTGCTGACGGAATTCTTTCGCCGGTATAGGCTCTACCTTAATGAACGGACGAAAATCTATCTTCACTCCATATTTCTCAACAATATCAAAATAGGGTGACTTTTCCGATGTCGGCTGTGGTTGTGAAACCAAAATCTTCTTTATCTTCAAAGCTCAAGTACTTAATTTATAAGCTAATATCAAATAACTGCACTACTCTCATCCCCACCAAAACAGGGAGTATTTCGAGTGTGCAAAGATACAAAATTATATAGATAATTGAATAGTAGTCAAGCCAAAAAATTTGTATAATTTTATAAAGAACCAGCAAAACCGCGATTATACAAGCTGCGAAACTCATGGTTTGCAGCCATGGAATAAAATCTGCGGCAACCAATGTTTGAAAGGATACTAATGGAAGGAGCAACAGACCCAGTCCAAAAATAATCGTGAAATAGGCATGTGTAAAAAAAGCAGTTTGCCTCCTGTCAAAAAAGACAAAGGACAATAACGAAAAAAGGAGATACTTTATCCACAAAACAAGAAGGATTCCAATGCTTAATCCGCCCAGCAGCAACAGAGCCATCAAACCGTCGGCATGGGGAAACAGTTTCGCCGCAAAGGTATAAGCATACACGGTTAAACCCATCAAACCCAAAATCCGGACCAACATCCGAAAACGTATCTCGGGAGCTGTAACTTCCGATTCAAAAATACTGGAGCGTTCTCTCTGCTTTTTAAAGATAGAATTAAAGCTACCCTGTATCACCGATCTGGAACGAAACAACAAATAGGAATAAACCAGCGTAATAAACAACAGCAAGCCACTGGATGTATCATACGAAAAAAGCCCCTGTGGCGCAATTCTACCTTCATAACCCGATACCTGCTCGATTTTACTGGGAGTAGTTTGTGTACGAAGATAAATATTGGTGCCATATTTGCCCCAAAGCGTATCTACAGGGGTTATTTTAACCAATGAGGTATCGTTATTGTTTGTATGTGAAGTTATTTCTACCACCAGAATAAACCTTAGTATTAAACCGCCGCAAAACTCCGTGCATCATCAGGCCACGCTACCGCATTCTTAATTGCAGGAATAACCTCCTCGGGGGTATTCACCACCTGCCAAATCTGACGATGTTCATCGCGCAGAAAATTTTCGGCAGCTGCCACATGAAGCAATTCTATAAAATGCCGGAAATAATTGTTCGTATTGAGAATGACGATAGGCTTGGTAAACAAACCCAATTGCTTCCAGGTAATAATCTCAAACAGTTCGTCAAACGTACCGATACCCCCCGGCAAGGCAACTGCAGCATCCGCCATCTCGGCCATCATCGCCTTACGCTGATGCATGGTCTCGACCACTTTTAGTTCGGTAAGTCCGTCGTGTTGCCATCCCTCATCGCACATAAAACCGGGAATTACGCCAATGGCCTCACCACCCTGTTGCAACAGACTGTCGGCCATTCTTCCCATCAAGCCACTCTTTCCCCCGCCAAAAATAAGATGGAGCCCCGCCTCAGCAAAAAGTTCACCCATGCGTTCGGCTGCTTTGTAATAAACAGGACTTAGCTTACTACTGGAAGAGCAATATACACAAACTGATTTTAGCATTATTCCAATCCGTATTCGTTAATTTTTCGGTAAAGGGTGCGTTCGGAGATTCCCAACTCCTGAGCTGCAAATTTCCGTTTCCCCTTATGCCGTTCCAGAGCTTTGCGAATCATCTCTTTTTCAACCTCTTCAAGCGATAAAGACTCTTCGACATACTCTTCTGTATCTTCTATATGTTCGTGTTTCCCACTCGTTTTTATAAACGACGGCTGATGTTGCGGCGTAACAATGGTTGCTTCGCCCGGATGAACATACTGCGTGCGAAACAGTTGCATCTCTTCCATCTTTGCCGCCGTTGCCACATCAGCAGTTCCACCCTTAGTGATTATCTCGTGCACCAGCTGCTTCAGGTCATTCATATCTTTACGCATATCGAACAGCACCTGATACAAAATTTCCCGTTCGTTACTGAACGACCGCTGCTCTTCCATATGTGATCCTCCAAATACCGATGGCAGTGTTTCCATCTCATTATCGGGCAAATACGATCGAAGTACAGATCCGGTCAATTCACGGTTTTGTTCTATCACCGAAATTTGTTCTGCAATATTTTTCAACTGACGAATATTTCCCCGCCAGTAATAATTGGCCAGAATCTGCTGAGCCTCCTCATTCAGTTTTACCGGAGGCATCCGGTATTTATCGGCAAAATCGAGGGCAAACTTCCGAAACAACAAGACGACATCTTCCTTCCGTTCTCTCAAAGGAGGAATCGAAATGGGCACCGTATTGAGACGATAATAGAGATCTTCCCGAAATTTTCCCTGCCGTGTGGCCTCAATCATATTCAAATTTGTTGCCGCCACTACACGTACATTGGTTTTCTGCACCTTCGAAGAGCCCACCTTGATAAACTCTCCGGCTTCGAGCACGCGCAACAAACGAACCTGCGTGGAATGTGGAAGCTCTCCCACCTCATCCAAAAAGATAGTTCCTCCGTCAGCAACCTCGAAATAGCCTTTGCGTTCGCCCAAGGCACCGGTAAACGAACCTTTTTCGTGGCCAAACAGCTCCGAATCGATCGTTCCTTCGGGAATAGCCCCACAGTTGACCGCAATATACGGTCCGTGCTTGCGGTGACTGAACTGATGGATTATTTGAGGAAAAGTCTCCTTTCCAACGCCACTTTCACCGGTAATCAACACAGACAGATCTGTTGCCGAAACCTGTACGGCAATATCGATAGCACGATTCAGCAACGGAGAGTTGCCTATGATTCCGAATCGCTGTTTTACCGATTGTAATTCTGATGGTTGCATATAACAAATTAATCAATGTACGACACAATATTTTGCAGAAACAATCTGTCCATATTGTCAGGAAAAGACTGACAAAATTACATCTTTTTTACGATAATTGAGTATCAAAAAAGGATAAAAGAAATAGGGACCTTTTCGGAAGAAAGAGCCCCTATTTTTGGTTTGTATTGTAAATGGGTTTTACAGCCCGCTAAAATCGACCGCGTCAAACAAAAGAGGGGGCATTTGCCAGGAAGATGATTTCAAGACATCCGTTCCAATGCCCGACAGGTTACTCCACAAAGTAAGCATATTACCCGTTATATTCATCTCCGAAATCGGCTTTTTAGGCTCTCCGTTTTCAACAAGAAATCCTTCGATGCCATACGAGAAATTACCGGTCGAACTGTTGCAGTTACCGCCGTTGAACCCTGTAACCAGAATACCATTCCCCATTTTAGCCATAAGCTCCTGTTGGGTACCTTCCCCTTTATCGAAATAAAGAACCGACGGTGATCCTGTGGTTGGAGGCACACTCAACTTGTTGGCAATATACGAATCGATAAAATAGGTTTTCAACACGCCGTTTTCAAAAACATTCCGTTTTTTTGCTGCAATACCTTCCCTGTCGAAACATTTTGCGCCCAACGTTTTCGGCAATAACGGATTGTCTATCAATGTCATCTTCTCTGAAACCACTTTCTGCCCCGTTTTATCGAGTAAAAACGAGTTTTTCTGCTGAATAGCCGAACCATTAATGGCACCCATCAAAGGAGAAAGAATGGTACGGACAGCCGTATTTTCGACCAGCATCGGATATTTACCCGACTGTATCTTCGTTTGTCCCATTTTTCTTAATGCACGCTCCAGAGCACGCTTTCCAACGCCTTGCTTCTTGAGGCTTTCCCATGTTAACGTGCTATCATACCAGTACGATTCGGGACGTGCATCCCCATCTCCTTTTACCGAAACGCTCACAGAAATGCCAAATGACGAGGTAGAACTCTCCCCCTCAAAACCATTACTCGATACGATATAGGCAAAACTTTCATTATCGCCGTAAGCCGACGAGACGGATATGATACGGGCATCGCTACCGTAGATCTCTGCGGCTGCCGATTTCGCCAGTTTCAACTTCTCATCGGGAGAAACAGACTGAAATTTCGGATCGTAAAGCTCCAAAGAAGCTTCACTACCGGAAAAATAGAGTGAAGAATCGGGCAATTTACGCGCAGGGTCTTCGGCCAGAAAACGCACGGAGGTAACGCCGTCTGCAATAAATTTCTCCAGCTCCCTACGATCCATGCGATTGGTCGATATCGCGCCATAGCGTCCATCGACAAAGAGATAGATGACCATCTGGTTCTCTTCGGCCTGCTGCAACTTATCCAACTGGGTATCGCGCACTTCAAACGAACTCTCCGAACCCGAATAGATGCCCACGCGGCACTCCTGACAACCTTTTTTGAGGGCATACTGCATTGCCCAACGTGCCAGCTCTTTTTGTTCTTTCTGTATCATAACTGCAATCTCACATTAAGCATTTTCACCACCCACCGTAAGTTTTGAAACCAGCACCGAAGGCATTCCACAAGTCACAGGACAACTCTGGCTGTCCTTACCACATGTCCAGGTTCCGTTATCCATCTTGTAATTGTTGGCCACCATCGTAATATCGGCCAGTGCTTTCGGACCGTTACCGATAATGTTGATATCCTTGATTGGACGGGTCAGTTTTCCATCTTCAATCAGATACCCCGATTTCACAAAGAAGGTAAAATCGCCGGCTCCGATCTGCACCTGCCCGTTCGTAAAATTATCAACAAAAATTCCTCTTTTCACCGAGGCAATTATATCTTCTTCGCGCGCATTTCCATTTTCCATGTAAGTCGCACGCATTCTGGGAATAGGCGTAAAACGGAACGATTGCCTGCGACCGTTTCCGGTTGGTGCCACACCGTAATGTTTCGCGCTGATCCGGTCGTGAAGATAGCTGTTGAGAATGCCATCTTTCACAATATACGTTTTCTGCCCCAATACCCCTTCGTCGTCCACATTCACAGCACCCCGGTTGAACGGAATCGTTCCGTCATCCAGAACAGAGATGGAAGCATCGCATACTTTTTTGCCCAATTTATCGGCAAAAATAGAGGTATTCTTTCTATTAAAATCGGCTTCGAAGGCATGACCGATTGCTTCGTGTAGCAAAATACCGGAGCCTCCGGCACCCATCACCACTGGCATTTCACCCCCCTTGGGCTTAATAGCGTCAAACATAAGGGCGGTTTGCTTAACTGCCTCTTGTGAGATCGTCTCTACCAAATCGTCCGTTAAAAATTCGGCGCCCATCCGATAAGCCCGGGCCGAACGACCGTTTTCTATCTGTCCCTTTTGCTCCATGATACAGGTAGCGCCAAGCGTTCCCATCGGACGATAATCGTGCATCAGCACACCATCGGAATTAAAAAACAGGATATATGAAGTTGAATCGGTTTGCGAAACAATCACCCGGGAGACACGTTTGTCGAGACTGAAAATTTTATCGTTCACTTTTTGCAGGAACGGCATCTTCGCCTTCACAGCAGTCTCTTCCCACGATGAAATAACATTGTAGTAATTTTTCTGCAGCGGAAATTCCTTAATCAGCGGAGTCTTAATCCCAGTTATTCCGTTTGCAATTTTAGCCGCCGTACGAGCGGCCCTGATCATGTCGGACATGTTCACATTTTCGGTATAGGCATACCCGGTCTGATCACCTTTTATGACACGGATACCAACTCCAAAGTCGATATTCGACGAGGTAGAATTGACCTTTCCATCACGCAAAACAAGCATACTATCGAGTGTATGTTCAAAGAAAATATCGGCATAATCGCCCCCATTTTCCATAGCAATTGCCATCACTTTCCGCAATTCGTTTTCCGTCACTTTGAAATGGTCAAGAACCCATTGCAAGGTAAGTTCTTTCGGCGAAAACGATTCAAGGAGGGCTGCTCCCGGAATTAAAGCGGCGCCGGCCAGCATTCCCCCTGTCTTCAAAAACTCTCTTCTGCTACAACTCATACAGAATAACTTTTTAATTATCAGATACTAAATTTGTTGCACATCACAACCATAATCTCACGCAATTTACACATTAAATACGATAAACAACTTATAGAAGTCTATTTATCTGCAGGAAACAAAAGAGAACTGTCTCCGTAGCTCAAAAAACGAAAATCGTTATTGAACGCGTATTCGTAAATTTTCTTCCAGTCACTACCGACAAATGCCGAAATCAACAGCAGCAATGTGCTTTTTGGTTGATGAAAATTGGTAATCATCCCATTCACAAGTCGGAATTTATATCCCGGAGCAATAATAATGCGGGTTGCCGCATTCAATTTATCCAATCCATGCTCATTCATATACACAAGCAAGGCAGACAATGCCTCTTCTGTTGAAGGATATCCGGCCTCGCTATCATAAGGTTCCCATTGTTCTACCTGAAATTGAAAAGCGTCCGGAGCCAGAATCAACTGACGGCCCAGGAAGTAGAGGCTTTCGAGCGTGCGCACCGAAGTGGTTCCCACGGCGATAACAGAACCTAAGTTACGAAGCAGCTCTTCTATGGCTGTTTTCCGTACGGAAATAATTTCGGAATGCATTGGATGATCGCCGATAGCCTTCGATTTCACCGGCTGAAACGTACCGGCTCCGACATGCAACGTCACCTCCAGCGAACCGATGCCATGCCGCTCCAAATCGCGAAGCACAGCCTCCGTAAAGTGCAACCCGGCGGTTGGGGCAGCCACCGAGCCTTCTATTTTAGCGTAAACTGTTTGATAGGTCTCCTTATCCGACTCTTCCGTATCGCGGTGCAAATAGGGCGGAATTGGCAACTCACCCACCCGATCGAGAATATCGGCAAAGGTCAATGCCGTTGAATTCCACGAGAACCGAACGATATGCGACAATCCGTGGGAAGATACCCTTTCGGCCGTTACGGTCACGGTTTGATTGCCCGACGGAAACTTTCGGGTCAATACACCCTCTTTCCACTTTTTCAGATTACCGATCATGCAAAGCCATTCACAGCTTTCGGTCTGTTGAAATGCCAGCGTATAATCGAACGGTTTGTGAGGCTCCAGACAAAAGACTTCGATACGGGCTCCCGTCTCTTTAAAAAACAAAACACGGGCTTGAACAACCCGCGTGTTATTGCGTACCAAAAGTGTTTTTGCCGGCAAATACTCCACCAGATTCCGAAATTTCGATTCGGAGATATTGCCTTTTTGATATACTAATAGTTTTGACGCATCCCTTTCGGCCAGAGGAAATTTTGCAATACGTTCATCGGGCAGCAGGTAATCATACTCCTCAATATCTATTTGTTGTGGACGCTTTGTCATCGATCCGTCTATTTCTAAATTCTGCATAAAAAACAAAATGTGGCACCAGTGCGCCACATTCGTTTTACTATTTTTATCAATCGCTTTTAATTAGCTGTTGAGCAACATCGGCATCAAAAGCATCAGTACATTTTCGCTTTCAGACTGGTCGAACGGAAGGAACAAGCCTGCACGCGAAGGTTCCGACAATTCGATTGTCACTTCGGTCGACGACAGGTTATTCAAAATATCGATCAGGAAAGAGGACTTGAATCCGATCTCGATCTTATCGCCTTCAAACTGACATGCGATGGTCTCTTCTGCCGAGATGGAGAAGTCGATATCCTGCGCCGAGATATGAATTTGATTGTTCGTAATCTGCAATTTCACCAAACTCGTTCCCTGATTCGAAAATACCGAAACACGTTTTACCGCATTCAATAAAGTAACACGATCGGCAATAACACGAACCGGATTGTTGACCGGAATTACACCGGCATAGTTGGGGTAACGCCCTTCGATTTGACGGGCAAACAACGTATAGTTTTGCAATTTGAAGCAAATATTCTTTTCATCAAAACTTACTGCCACATCGCCGGTCTCTTTCGGCAAAATGTTTTTCAGCAAGCTGGCAGCCTTCTTCGCCAGAATAAAAGAGAAACCCTCAGTGCCTTCCGGTGCTTCGGTCTGAAAACGAACCAACTTATGAGCATCGGTAGCTACAATGGTGGTGTGTTCTGTGGTAATATCAAAGAAAATGCCATTCATCACCGGACGCAATTCGTCGTCGGCTGTTGCAAAAAAAGTGGTTTGAATACCGTTATTCAACACAGATGCGTCAATTGCAAATGTATTGGTACTTTCAGAAAGAGAAGGAATACGGGGATATTCGTCTCCTTTTTGTCCGATAAAATTGTAGGTTCCGTTATCGGACGAGATGACAAGCGCCAGATTTTCATCATCCAAATCGAATGTCAACGGTTGTTCCGAGAACTCACGCAGGGTATCCAGCAACAATTTGGCTGTTACGGCAACACTACCCTCACCTTCCACATCAACTACTTCCATCGAAGTAATCATCGTAGTTTCCAGATCGGAAGCCGTCAGTGTCAACGTATTTCCTTCAAGTTTGAATAAAAAATTATCAAGAATAGCCAGCGTATTTTTACTATTAATCACGCGGCTGATAGCCTGTAAATGGCTTAACAATGCTGTGCTGGAGGCTACAAATTTCATACGTGTATTATTTTATGAATAACAAATTACAAAAAACGCCCCTTAGTCATGGGGAGTTCCAATTCTATTGCAAAAAATATTGAATTGTATTTTTTTGCAACAGACAAAGTTAAGATTTCAATTTGATTCCTCCAAATGATTTTTTCAACAACCGGAATTACGTCGAGACGCGGCCTCTTCGTCCAATTTTCGTATCTTTGCACCCTTAAATTTTCAGTGTAAAAATGATTTCTGTAGAACAACTTACGGTCGAATTCGGCGGGCATACGCTCTTCGATTCCATCTCTTTTCTTGTCAACCCGAAAGACCGCATTGCTTTAGTCGGTAAAAACGGAGCCGGAAAAACCACTATGCTCCGGATATTTGCCGGCCAGCAAAACCCCACGTCGGGAAAAGTTGCCATTCCCTCCGATGTCTCTATCGGATATCTCCCTCAGCACCTTCTTCCCAGCGGCAACCTTACCGTTATTGAGGAGGCCGAAACGGCTTTTGCGGAACTGCAACAACTTCAGACCGGCATCGACGAGATGAGTAATCAGTTAGCCACCCGCACCGACTACGACTCGCCCGAATATAACAAGTTGATTGAGCAGATGACACACGACACCGAACGGTTGCAACTACTCGGAGGCACCAATTTCAGGGCTGAAACCGAAAAAACGCTGATCGGACTGGGCTTTGAACGAAGCGATTTCGATCGTCCCGTAGGTGAATTCAGCGGAGGATGGCGCATGCGTATCGAACTGGCCAAACTGTTGTTGCGCAGACCCGATATTTTACTGCTCGACGAGCCGACCAACCACCTCGATATCGAATCGATTCAATGGCTGGAGACTTTTCTGGCAACACAGGCCAATGCGGTGCTTCTGGTTTCGCACGACCGGGCTTTCCTCGATGCCGTCTCCAACCGCACCATCGAACTCTCGCTGGGCCGCATTCACGACTACCGCGTACCCTACTCTCAGTATGTCGGGCTGCGCAAAGAACAACTCGAGCAACAGCAACGCGCCTTTGAAAATCAGCAGAAAATGATTCAGGATACGGAAGATTTTATCGAACGTTTCCGCTACAAAGCCACCAAAGCCGTACAGGTACAATCGCGCATAAAACAATTAGAAAGACTGGATCGCATCGAGGTGGAAGATGTCGATAATTCGCGACTCAACCTGAAATTTCCGCCGGCACCCCGTTCCGGAACTATTCCGGTAGAAATTGAGGGACTAACCAAGCAATATGGTAATCACACGGTGCTCGACAATATCGGACTCATTATCAACCGAGGCGAGAAGGTGGCGTTTGTCGGCAAAAACGGAGAGGGAAAATCGACGCTGGTAAAATGCATCATGAACGAGATAGAGTACAGCGGTACACTCCGTTTGGGTCACAATGTCAAGATCGGTTACTTTGCACAAAACCAGGCCGCCCTGCTCGACGAAAGCAGAACCGTTTTTCAGACCATCGACGACGTTGCCGTTGGCGATATCCGTACCAAAATACGCGATATTCTGGGTGCCTTTATGTTTGGAGGCGAAGCATCCGACAAAAAAGTAAAAGTACTTTCGGGAGGTGAACGCAGCCGCTTAGCCATGATCCGACTGCTACTCGAACCGGTCAACCTGCTGATTCTCGATGAGCCCACCAATCACCTCGACATGCAATCGAAAGATGTACTCAAAGAAGCGATCAAGTCCTTCGACGGCACGGTCATTGTGGTTTCGCACGACCGCGAATTTCTCGACGGGCTGGTAACCAAAGTATATGAATTCGGCCATAAAAAGATAAAAGAACATTTGGGTGGAATCTATGCGTTCCTTCAAAGCAAAAAAATCGAAAACCTTCAGGAACTGGAACGCAAAACAGCGGCTCCGGTAGTCAAAGAGAATACTCCCAGACCCGCAACCGACAATAAGGCAGATTATGCCGCCCGCAAAGAGCTGAGTCGCCAGATAAAGAAACTTGAACGTCAGCAACAAGAGTCGGAAGCGCTCATCGACAAGTTTGAAAAGGAACTAGCCCTGCTCGAAATAAGCATGAGCGACAATCCCACTCCGGATATTTTTACCGAATACGACCGGATGAAACAACAGTTGGCTGCTGAAATGGAAAAATGGGAAAACACATTGACACAAAAGGATGAATTAGAATCTACCGAAATTTAAATTCAATCCATGTCAGATTGATAGAGATTATTTAAATTGTTTCGCACAACAATCGCCCTTTTCCTTATCCGAAAGGTGACAAAGTTCATATCATTTCGTATATTTGCATTTCAATCAACAATTTTTCACATAAAGAGTTTCGATTCGGATGGAGGATATACAACAAGAGTGGACAACCGTCATTAAGCCCAAAGGACATTTGCTCGACATCGACTTCAAAGAGATTTGGCGCTACCGCGATCTTTGGCGAATGTATGTCAAGCGCGACATCATCACATCCTACAAACAAACCATTCTCGGCCCTCTCTGGTTTTTCATTCAACCGGCCATGACCACCATTATGTATATGGTTGTGTTCGGAGGCATTGCAGGCATCTCTACCGACGGTCTGCCCCAGCCTCTTTTCTATCTGGCCGGCATCTGCATGTGGAACTATTTCTCCGAATGCATCAACCGTACCTCATCCACCTTTACCACCAATGCCGATATTTTCGGGAAGGTCTATTTTCCCCGTCTGGTGGTTCCCATGGCCACAGTCACCTCCAGCCTTATCCGGATGGCAATTCAATTGCTTTTATTCATCGTAGTATACGTTTTCTATCTTATAAAAGGAGTTCATGTGCATCCCAACCTCTATCTGGCACTTTTCCCGTTGCTGATTGTGATGATGGCAGGACTTTCACTCGGTTTCGGCATCCTGATCTCCTCGCTTACCACCAAATACCGGGATTTGACCCTGCTCTTTAGCTTTATCGTTCAACTGTGGATGTATGCCACCCCCGTTATTTACCCGTTAAGTGTAATGTCAGCCAAACGGCAGTGGATTATGGGTCTCAACCCACTTACCTCTATTGTGGAAACATTCAAATATGGTGCATTGGGTGTCGGAACCTTCAGTTGGGGTATGCTGGCGTATAGTTTTGTTTTTATGATAGTGCTGCTGGCTATCGGCATCGTGGTGTTCAATAAAGTGCAGAGAAGCTTTATGGACACGGTTTAAAATTGAGAAGAGAAGTATGGGATATAATTGGGATTATTTAGACAAAAGAGCTTATAACAACCGGGTAGGACACTATAAATTTAAAAAAGAATTTGAATTTATATTCCAATACGGGAAAGATCATTTTGACAAAGCACTTGACATTGCAGGAGGATCAGGTAGATTTGCCTTACCATTGGCTGAACGAGAATATTGTCAGGATATTACACTAATCGATATTAGCAACGAAGCCTTAGAACTTGCAAAGCAAAGAAACCCAAGTTTGAAAATACAAAACGGAGATTTCAGGCAAATTGACATAGATGATAGTTTTACACTAATTTTATGCATGGAAGCCTTAGGTTATTTCGATGACTGGAATCTTTTCTTTGGCAAGGTAAAGAACGTATTAGCCACAAAAGGACGTTTTATTTTTTCTTATCAGAATCCTCAAAGCTGGCGTTATGGCTTACGGAAACTCAAACATTGGAAAAAAGGAGCTTACAATTATCACGAGATGACATTAGTCCAATTAAAACAACTGTTAGGTACACTTGGATTTGAAATAGAACAAATGGAGGGAATGAACTGGATACCGTTACCTCTATCATCCAATTCCCAATGGGTCACTTTCTTTGCATTTATCGAAAAAGTAACCCATTTGAATAAATGGCACCAACAAAGTCCTTGGATATTGTTCTCCGTCAAGCTCAAAGATTAAATCATTAAACGTTGTTCTTCATGCCAACGGCAATAAAATTTGAAAATATAAGCAAACAATACCGCTTAGGTCTTGTTTCTACCCGTACTCTCTCCCACGACCTGAACCGGTGGTGGCAAATGAATATCTTGAGGAAGGAAGATCCTTACCTGAAGATCGGAGAGGTAAACGACCGTGCCCATAAAGGAAACAGCGAATATGTTTGGGCGCTGAAAAATATTAACTTTGAGGTGGAACAGGGCGATGTGGTAGGCATTATCGGCAAAAACGGTGCAGGCAAGAGCACTCTTTTAAAAATTCTCTCGAAGGTAACTACACCTACCACCGGAACAATTAAAGCCAAAGGACGCATTGCCTCTTTACTGGAAGTCGGCACCGGCTTTCATCCCGAGATGACGGGAAAGGAAAATATCTACATGAACGGAGCCATTATGGGAATGACCCGCAATGACATCAACCGTAAGTTTGATGAAATTGTAGACTTTGCCGGCGTGGAGCGCTATATCGATACCCCAGTAAAGCGCTACTCTTCAGGAATGACCGTACGACTCGGTTTTGCAGTAGCCGCTTTCCTAGAACCTGAAATATTGGTGGTAGATGAAGTGCTTGCCGTAGGTGATGCCGAATTCCAGAAAAAAGCGATCGGCAAAATGCAGGATGTATCCCGAGGAGACGGACGAACGGTTTTGTTTGTGAGCCATAATATGGGAGCAATTCGGAATCTCTGCAAATCAGCTTTGGTCTTAAAAAATGGCACTATTAATTTTGCAGGAGAGGTGAATAATGCCGTTGACCATTACTCTAGTCTTGACAAAGATAACTATTCCACATTCAAGTTAATTGACAATTCTATGCGATTGAAAGATTTGCCATTGAATGTACAATTTATATCGGTCGAACTTCTCAATGGCATAAATAAATTTGCATCAGACCAACCTATTGAGTTCCTATTCAAGATACAAGCGAATAAAGATGTTGAATCATTTCGACTTAACACAACTATCTATACAATGGATGATATTTCCATTGGAAGTGTCTCTGGTACAACATTTTTTTCAATTCAAGTAAATGAAATCCAATGTATAAAATTCTCACTTATAAATCACAATCTTGCTTTAGGAGAATATTACGCTTCATTTTCGTTAGGTACTGGTAATTTTTCCACAGGACAAAAAGATTTTGATATCATTACTAACATCCTTTCATTTCGTATAGATAGATTTAGCAATGGTCATGATTCATTTTTTGCCCAATGGCATAGAGCATGGGGTAACATTGCATTTCAATCAAAAACTATTATAGTAAATTCACAATGATAAACAAATTCAAACACCTGAGTTTATTGAAATTATTGAAGAATATATATTCTTTGATGAAATATGATTTGCATCAAGATACTCTAAAATTACGAAAAGAGCTCGATGAAGCAAAATATTCTCTTTATGTTATTAAGCTCAAAGAAAACATATTAAATTATTACGAAAATGAACCGGATTTAGCATTACATTATGGTTCTGAATTAGAATTTATAAGAAAGGCTGGATTATCAGTATTTCCTTATCATAAAATCAAAACACTCAAATCGATTATTGCAAATTACGATAATATATTAGAGATGCCATACGTAATGCATAATCATAAAAAACTGTATTTCCCCAAAAACTGGACAACTGAACAAGCTGTGTTTCAATACAGAAATTATATAGAAACAGAAAATTTATTAGGAGGTTCTTTTAGTACAAAAGCTCCACATCAATACCAAACTGATTCGTTTTATATAAAAGAGGGCGATGTATTATTGGATATTGGATGTGCAGAAGCACTTATTGCTTTAGATGCAATTGAAAAAACCCAAAAAGTCTATTTATTTGAATCAGATACTATCTGGATAGAGCCGTTAAAAGCCACATTTGAACCCTATAAAGAAAAAGTTGTATTAATAAACAAATTAGTTTCAAATGCCGACACACAAGACACGGTAAAGCTTTCCACTGCCTTAAAAGATGAAGTTTTAGATCAATTATTTATCAAAATGGACATCGAGGGATTTGAAAAAGAAGTAATCAAGGACAGCACAGCTCTTTTATCGCTAAAAAACGATATTCGTATTGCCTGTTGTACATATCATCAGCATAACGATGCCGAATATGTAAAAATGCAATTAGAAAGTATGAATTATCATACGGAATATTCGGATGGATATATGCTATTTTTTTATGATGAACTTAAACCCCCATATTTCCGAAAAGGTATGATTAGAGCTTATAGAAAGAATCACACAAGCCAATAGAGACATTTCATTTCTTTTTGACTTATTACTTGATGATAAATGATTCGATATAAATAATTTCATATGCCTCTTGTAGCAACAATAATTCCCATTTATAAATCGGCCCCAAATCAAGAAGAAAGGATATCATTCAATCAATGTTTGAACATATTATATAAATATCCACTCTGTATTGTAACCTATAGAAATTTAAATATTTCATATTATATTGACCTGCTTTTAAAAGCAAAAATTTCATACTCAATAGAATATTTTAAAGAAAAATATTTTGATAGTTTGGCTGGATATAACAAATTGATGTTATCTGATGATTTTTACAAGAGATTTATTACTTATCAATATATCCTAATTTACCAATTAGATGCTTATGTATTTAGTGACGAATTAAGATATTGGTGTAATATGAAATACGATTATATTGGAGCACCATGGCTAATTGAAGAGCACAATATTGATAAAGAAAAACCTATATTTGCAGGTGTAGGCAATGGGGGATTTTCTTTGAGAAAAGTGAACAAGATGTATCAAATATTATCCAGCAAAAAGCCAATTTATAAGCCCTCTCATATAAGAAGTAAATTAAATTTCAAAAGAAAACGAAGCCAAATTGTTACTTTATTCAAATATATTACTCAATGTTTAGGTTATCACAATAGCATAGCATACATACTGAAGACTAATAAAGAAAACGAGGATCGTTTTTGGGTATCAGCATTTCATCATTCATGGATAAAACTGAAAGTTGCACCAGTAGATGTAGCCTTAAGATTCTCTTTCGAACAATATCCAAGCCATTTATATACATTAAATAACAATCAACTTCCTTTTGGCTGTCATGCGTGGAAAAAATATGAATATCAAAGCTTCTGGAAAAGACACATAAAACAGGAATTGAATAATTAAGTGAGAATTTACATTATGTTTCACTCTATTTTAAATCTCAATATTTAACAAATCTCAATGATTTCAATAATAATTTGTTCCAGAAATGCCATAATTACCCCATCTCTGACTGAAAATATTTCGGAGACAGTCGGTGTGGAATATGAACTGATTATTATTGACAACTCCGGGAATCGATTTTCAATATTTCAGGCATATAACGAAGGGGTAAAACGAGCCAAATATTCCTATCTCTGCTTTATGCACGACGATATTTTATTTTATACCAACAATTGGGGTAAAGCGCTTATACACCATTTCACAAACAATTCTTCCATCGGATTAATCGGATACATTGGTACTCATTTTATCCCCTCTGTACCCTCCTACTGGACGAGTGGACCTTTTGTTACAGCTCCTCATATGGAGTCAATTGGTAATCAGAAATATCTTGCCGTTTATGATGACTTTAAAGGAGAGAATCATCTTGTTGAGGCAGTGGCATGTGATGGCATGTGGTTCTGTACTCCATCAGAATTGTTTGAGAAGATCTCTTTTGATCACAAAACTTTTTCTGGATTCCATTTTTATGATATGGATATATGCATGCAGATACTAAATTGCGGGTATCAGGTATGTATTTGTAATGATATTTCCATTGGACACAGCGCTCAAAGCAAAGCCGACGATATATTCTATCTGAACAGAGATTTGTTTTTTAAAAAATGGGAAAAGAAGCTACCTATCAACAGGGGAATAGAATATATCCCCAACGAAGCTTTAAACAGGACTAACGACCTGTTTAAAGCGCTATACAAATTAGAAAAGGAAAAATCGTCTATTTCTAAGTCTAAAGCATACAGAACCGGCAAGTTTCTGTTAAAACCGATATCTTTGCTACGTTCATTATTTTTGGCAACTAAATGAAAAAGCATGAAGCGAATCATTTTATACACACAGGGAGACTCCTCTAAAAGATCTACCTGGTCTAATATACCGTATTGCCTTACCCAATCACTTGCAAAAAAAGGATTTTCGATTTTACGGGTCAATATTCAACCGAACTATCGATTAAAGAAACTGTGGGACAAAATCATACTTCCATCTTTGAACAAGCTTTGTCCATCACATAGCTATGATTACTCACGATCCCTGCTTCATCGCCTGCATATACAGTACAAAATTATAAAAGCATCAATACGAAACCGGAATATCTACGCTCATATTTTTCTTACATTCAGTCACACAAATTTTTTCAGCACAAGCACTATTATGCTTTGTGACTGGACACTGGAAGAATGGATAACAAAAAGAGAGACCAGAAAACCCTTGATGATTGAAAAGCTTTATTTTACATGGGAAAAATTGTGTATTGAAAGATCGCGAATGGTAGTTTCGCTTTTTGATAGCTTTGCAGAAAGGATGAGACTCAAGTATAATAATCCCAATATCGTTTTCATCGATCAACTATGTGTGAATAATTTATATGAGTATGAATTGTGTGAAACCGACATTTTAGAAAAAAAGAAACATTCCAATAGCATCTTGTTTATTGGTCGGGATCATTATAAAGAGGGATTTCAGAAGTTATATAATGTGTTTCTTCAACTTCATCAGAAAAACAGTTCGTTGCACCTCCATGTCATTGGCCTGACGGATGACGATGTTGAAATTAAAAATTCCAATGTAATATTTCATGGCTTTTTGCATAAAGAGGTAGAATCTGAAAGAGAATTATTCTATCAGCTATTGATTAATGCCAAAGTGATATGCAATGTAAATCCCGATTGGGCTGGCTATTCATCCATCATCGAATGTATGTTTTTTTATACGCCGGTTGTAGTAACTCCTTTCCCTGATTTTGTAAAAGATTTTGGTTCCAACATAAAATTTGGTTCGTATTATAGCCCGGATATGAATATCTCTTTAGATTTTGTATTAGATCATATATTGACACACCAAAATTACAAGCAGTTATGCATCAATGCTCATGATGCAGTAAAAAACAGGACTTGGGAGAAATATACAGATAAACTTCTTTATAGTTTTGAAATGCTTACTAATGGTTCCAAATGATGACTCTATCAATTATTACTATCAATCGCAATAACGCACATGGCCTGAAAAAGACGATTGAGAGCGTTATCAACCAAACATTCAAAGAGTTTGAGTTTATCGTTATTGATGGAGCCAGCACGGACGGCAGTTTGGACATAATCAAACAATATAGCGACTGCATCACCTATTGGATCAGCGAACCGGATAAAGGCATCTACAATGCCATGAATAAAGGTATTTCGAAGGCAAAAGGCAATTATCTGCAATTCTTAAACTCAGGAGATTGTTTGTTCCAAACAGATACACTTGAAAAGGTTTTCGCACAGTCACACCGTGGAGATGTTATCTATGGCAATGCCATGTGTGTATCTTCGGAGAAATCAGAACTCTTCAAGCCGACACAAAAAATATCTTTATCCTATTTTTATCAGGGATTCGGCATCAATCATCAGTCCTCTTTTTTCAAAAAGAGTTTTTTTGACAAGAACCATCTGTATGATGAAAATTTTCGTATAGTTTCGGATTGGATGAACTATTTCAGCTTAATTTTACGCGGAGCAATATTTGAATATATCGACATGACGATCGTTGACTACGATATGATGGGCATCAGTTCTGATATGACGAATTTTCAAAAACAGGAAAGAGTTCAATGCCTGCAAAAAGTAATACCACTCCACATCAAACCGGATTACGACGAACTATTCACATTGAGAAACCGGATCTATACTGATTCTTTATACCCTGTCTATTATTCTTTAAGAACAAACAGACGTCTCACCAAACGAATTTTGAAAGTCTTATTGTATGTACTTTCCCTGTTTGATCGTATACTGGATAAAATAGTAAATTTGTTTCACCAATAAGGGAACGTTATGATACCGAAAATTATTCATTATTGTTGGTTTGGGAAAGGCTTAATGCCTGCCACTCAAAAACGTTATATCAGAGCATGGAAGGTATTGCTACCCAATTATCAGTTCAAATGCTGGAATGAAAATAATTTTAATATCGGACTCTGTGAATTCACATCACAAGCATACAAAGAAAAAAAATACGCATTCGTATCGGACGTTGCCCGTTTGCACGCATTATATACTGAAGGAGGCATCTATCTGGATACTGACGTAGAAATTCTAAATACTTTTGACAAATATCTAAATAACAGATTTTTAGCAGCTATTGAACTGTATCCTGATTTTAAAAATTATGTTCATTTATTGAACGAATACAATCAACCATTGGACAGACACATGCTGTTTCCGGCTCACGGAGGACTTAGTGGCTTTGCTTTTGCTTCGGAGAAACAACATCCATTGATCCGTGATTTACTGGATCACTATATGAACAAAAAGTTCGAACACTACGGTAAGATTTTTCCGGTAATCGATGCTGTTATGGCTCAACTTGCTTTGAACTACGGTTATCAATATGCAGACAAAGAACAAATACTTGAACAAGATATACACATTCTGCCATCAGACCTATTTTGCTGTATGGAGAACAATGTTTCATCAAAGAGCATTTTGGTGCATCGTTCGGCTCATAGCTGGTTGCTCGACACACAAAGAAAAAAAATATATTGGAGCCTGGACAAATTGCACTTACTTCTCCTCTATAAAAAAGCAGGGAAAATAAAACGAAGCGTCATACAAGCAATAAACAATATACTTCATTAACCACAATCAAAAGATGGAAATTCTCTTCTGCATAAACAACGACAGTGCCTATCTGATGGCATGTGGAGTTGCCATAACATCTATCTGCGAAAATAATCAGGACGAAAATATACATTTCAACATTTTTACAGATGAATCCTTTGCGGAAGGGCAAAAGCAATCTTTACTCTCGGTTGCAGACCACTATAAACAAACAATCACATTTTATACCCTGAACACAAGCCGGCTGCAAGATCTTCCTTTAGCTGGTTATTCCCGTGCTATTTACTATCGATTGCTAATGACCAATACTCTACCTTCCTCAATAGAAAAGATAATCTATTTCGATTGCGATATTGTAGTCCGGAAAAGTCTGAAAGAGTTGTGGAATGAAGATATAGAAGAATATTCGCTGGGGGCTGTGAAAGATCAATTATTACATAATTCCATCTTTGAATATAACCGTCTGAAATACGATTACAACAAAGGATATTTTAATTCAGGAGTTCTGCTTATCAATCTAAAAAAATGGCGTCATGAAAAGGTACTGGAGCGTTTCATCGACTTTTCAACCCACAATCACGAGTTATGTGTCTATCCAGACCAAGACATGCTCAATTATTTGTTTCAGGATTCAAAAAAATGGTTACCTTTCAAATATAACCTATTACAAGTAGCTTATTATAGACAGAACCTGCTTCCGCTTTATCATGGACTTTGGAGCGAATTATTTGATCAGAGAATCTCTCCGGTCGTTCTGCATTATGCAGGTAACCAACCCTGGAAATATGGATGCACACATCCATATAAAAAAGAATGGTATAAATATCTGGCTCTAACAGAATGGAATAAGTTTCATCCTGAAGTTCCGAAAAAGAATGCACAACAGCTCTATTCCTGTTATAAACACAAATTACTGGTAACACTTGGAATAAAAGAAACGATTCCAGAACCCGAATCCAAGTTTGACAGCAACTTACCTTCTGACTTAGAATAATATTAATATCCGTAATTATCTTATGAACATATCTATCATCATTGTTTGCACCCAAAGCATAGAATTATTGTCACAATCTCTTGATAGTATTCTTTCACAAACACATGATATTGAAGAGATTATCCTCTGCGATAAAAATATGCAGTGCAATGATATTGGACTGATAAAATCATATAAGGCAAGAATATCTTGCCTTATTTACACTAACCAAGGCATCAATGAAACAATTAAAAAGACAAATGGCGATTATTGTTTGGCGCTCTTTTGCGGTGATTGTCTGGCTCATGACAGAGTGATTGAAGAACTTATTCTAAATGGATTAGATACCGATATTATTGCTGGTAATTCAATAATCAGAAATGAAACAACCGGATTCAAGAGACTTATATTGTTGCCTGAGATAATAAGCGCAAGTGATATTTTACTAAACCGGTTTCCTATTCAAAATATCATATTCAAAACATCCTTAATTCAAAAAATACAAATTGAAGAACACTTGGATTTCACTATCGCCACTCGCCTTTTTCTGATTAATGCTTTACTGAATTACAAAGTAGCATACCGGCATATTCAAATATCTGTTACAATTCTAAGAACCCATCTTGAAATTACAGAGACTGATTTTGACGAATTGTTAGAAAATAATGAATACTGGCATCAATTAAAAGAGTCGGTGCCTTTGTTGTTCGAAGACTATCATAATCTTTGGATATTACGCAAGCAAGAAAGTTCTGAAACAGGAGTACTCTTGCAAAAAATTAAACACACTGGGTACTTCAAGATTCTGCGTTTTGTGAGAAGAATTCTTTTGAAATATGGCTTTTACAATCTGAAGTCTCGGATTAAACAAATTCGATATTATTATCAAATTCAAAAACAAGACAAAGCTCAAAAAAAATCTATTCGAAATCATATATACACCCTACCCGAGAATTCATTACTAAAGAACAATGATCAAGATGACTTAATTGTTTCGCTCTCAAGCTATGGTCATAGGGTATCTAATTCGGCCGCTTATGCCATTTGCTCTATTTTCACCCAGACGTTTTTACCCAATCGTATTATTCTGAATCTAAATAAAGAGGAATGGAATGACGACAACATCCCTGAAATATTAAAACGTTTGAAATTATCAGGGCTTGAGATTTGCTATTGTAAAGATGTTGGTCCGCATACAAAATTTCTGCCTACACTAAAAAATTACCCTGCAAACAAAATCATCACGGTTGATGATGATAAGTATTACAACAGCCGAATGATAGAAGAATTACTAATCGAATATGAGCAATCCGATAAAGCTACTATTGTCTGCCATAATGGTCGTGTAGTGGATATTCGGAATAACAAAATTCAACCCTATTCACAATGGCTCAATTGCAAATTTGGGAATAATTTTAGTTTATATTCTCCTTATGGCGTAGATGGAGTACTCTATCCTCCCCATATATTCAATGAAGAAATATTTAACGAAGAAGTTTTTCGTAAATATTGTCGGTATGCTGACGATATTTGGTTTTGGATTTTTGAATATATAAATCATATTTCCATCAAACGAGTGAGACAATCATCAACTGCATACAACCAGAATGTCAACAATGTAGAGCAATACCGAGAAAAAGGGTCTACGGCCCTCTATTTTAGAAATGACATCAATGGTGATAATGATAAACAATTAGCTGCTTTAATCAACTATTACAATATTCAATAACCGATGTACAACACGCCCATCTTATTTATAACATTCAATCGGCCTTTACACACTCTAAATGTTTGGGACAAAATAATTGCGCAGAAACCGGCTAAATTATTTATTTTTCAGGATGGGGCAAGATTAGATAATAATCAGGATGCAGAAAGATGTCTATCGGTTCAGAAGATTGTCAGCCAGCCCTTAACCTGGAATTGCGCACGACATTTTTGGTTTGCTGAAACAAATATGGGTTGCGGATCAGGACCAGCTGCTGCAATATCCTGGTTCTTTTCGCTGGTTGAACAGGGAGTTATCATTGAAGACGATGCCGTACCGGCTGATGATTTTTTTGTTTATGCAGAAGAACTGCTCATTCGCTATCAAGACAATGAAAATGTTCGTGCAATCGGAAGTATGAAAATAGATCCACACACGTATGGCGACGGATCCTATTATTTCTCGATGATGAACCGGACTCTTTGTGCTTGGGCTACCTGGCGAAGAGCCTGGAATGATTTTGACTATCGGTTGCAGGGTATTACAAAAAAAGAACTATATAAGGCTTTGGACTATTATCACGCTACTTTACGGGAAAAAGAATATTGGTATGAACGCCTGTTGGAAATTCAAAAAGACAGATTGAAAGATACCAGTTGGGATCAGCAATTTTGGATCAGTATCTGGCTAAAAAAGGGAATGGGCATTGTGCCGAATCACAATCTTTCTTCAAATATCGGTTTCGATGCGGAAGCTACACATACCACCAATCAGCAATCCATTGCAGCAAAAAGGGCAACTGAATCTATTCTTCCGTTGGTGCATCCTTCCGGATTTGAAATACAACGCAAGGCCGATCTGCAATTCCATAAGCTCTACTTCACGCCTTTCGAGTATGGCATAAGCGGTCTGAAACGGTTACATTACCGGATTAACAAACGAATCAAACGCATGGTCAATCATACAGGTCCCTGGATAAAAAAGATAAATGCATCTATACATTTATTCATTTAGTTTTTATACATTTGCGAAAACAATAACCAATACCTCTCCATATTATATTTCTAATGAAATTATTTGCTACGATAATAATACTTCTGATTTCAATAATTTCCATAAACGCCGAACAAATTAAAATCGTATTCCGCTATGACGATGTCACCTTGCGCAACGATTCAATTGATTCCAAAATTATCCAGCTGTTCAAACAACACAAAATACCCCTAGTATTAGGCGTAATACCTTGCAATGCCAACGAAAAGACGGCAATCGATCCGCACAGTCCGTTTTTAGCTGCACTCAAGGAATCTGTTCGTAAAGGTCAAATAGAAATAGCATTGCATGGTCTGACCCACCAGAGAATGACTCCTTACGGAGAGTTTAAGGGATTAAGTTTTGAAGAACAAAACCGAAGAATATACAAAGGAAAACATATACTCGATTCGGTCTTCAATACCCGAATTGTGACTTATATTCCACCCTGGAACGCCCATGATGAGAACACCGTAAGAGCCTTGAAGGCAAACGGAATATTTATTGTATCCTCCTCAATCTATGACGTATGGACTGAAACCACCTACTACCCTATGAGCACGGGAGATTTTCATGAACTGGAAGGCTTGGTGCTCAATAATCAGATCTTTGGTGGCGTAGGGGTAGTAATGATGCACCGTTACGAGTTTGCGAGCCAGAAAACGCAGGATGAACTGGATAAGATTCTGACGTTGCTGAAAAAGAATCCATCTGTACATTTCTATACCTTCCGGCAGCTCAAACAGGATGGAATCTTTATTAGCTCCATTCAGTCAGAAGATCTGAAGCGACAAAATCTCCTTAGTAAATTAATCCATCAGAAAGGAGTATTCATTTCGCTGAAAGATATTAACACCCTTAAATTACTCAATGCATTGATTTATCTATTGCTATTTTATTTGGCATACATAATAACGCAATCTGTGTTGCTAAAAAAACATCAGCACAATAGTATTCAAACGGCAGCCTTAGTACTTGCCGGTGTATTAGTATTTTGTTCCTCATGGTTTTATTGGTGGGGACCACTAAAACTTCTGTTTTGCAATATCATGTTTGCCGTGTTCTTAACATGTATATTCCGGTTTTTCAAGGTATATGATTTTGTAATTACTTTTACTATCACAAAAAAATAATGACACGACTCTCCATCATCACCATTAACCGTAACAATGCTCCCGGGTTAAAAAAAACCATGGAAAGTGTATTTGCTCAAACATCACAAGAATTTGAATACATTGTGATCGATGGTGACTCTACTGATGAAAGCAATAAAATAATATGCCAATATGCCAATATGCCAATGAATCACGAATTTCATTGGATTAGCGAACCCGACACTGGCATTTACAATGCCATGAACAAAGGAATCCGGATGGCAAAGGGAGAATATTTGCAATTTCTGAACTCAGGAGATATGCTTGCGGCACCCGATGTGACGGAAAAGATGCTAAAAGAATTGGAGAACAAAAAACAACGAATAAAGAATAAAGACAAGATTGCTATCCTGTATGGGAATATGCTGAAGCAAATGCGAAAAGGCATTCTTCGTGACCCAGGATTCGCAGGACGGCAACCTACCCTGCTCGATTTTTATATCGGGACGCTGAACCATTCCCCTGCCTATATCGAGTGCTCCCTGTTTGATAAATACGGGTTGTATGACGAACAACTGAAAATCGCTTCCGATTGGAAATGGTATCTGCAAGCAATTATCTTCGGCGGAGAACAAATTACTTATGCCGATATCGATGTAACAATGTTTGATATGAACGGAATCAGTACCATCAATGAAACGTTAGATAAAGAGGAACGCCAACAGGTACTACAAAGCTTATTGCCTCCTGCTATTCTGAAAGATTATGAAAAGCATGCTTTCTCCATCGAACAGATGCAACGCATAAAACGCTATGGGTTGACAAATAAATTGGTATGGTGTATAGAGAGAGGATTATTCAAGTGGGAAAAACACAAATTAAAGAGACAATCATTTTAACTGCTTTATAAAGCGTTATTATTAAAATGATGTTTCATAATAATGACTTTAAATCAGTATTATCAATTAATGTAACCACGAATGAATCTAAAATTCTCAATAATTATTCCTGTATACAATGCAGAGTTATATCTTTCAGAAGCACTTAACTCCATATTTAATCAAATATATAAAAATTTTGAGATAATATGTATAAATGATGGATCTACGGATCAAAGTTCAGACCTGCTAAATGATTATGCATCCAAGCATGAGAATCTGACACTGATTAACAAATCCAATAAAGGTGCTAGTAATGCTAGAAATCTGGGAATCAAAATAAGTTCAGGTGATTACATATTATTTTTGGATTCAGATGACTATTATCTTTCTAATAATTTTCTTTATGAATTTAATCGAATTCTAACAAATGACAATACAATAGAATGCATCTATTTCCCTGGAGGATTTATTAATGATAAGAATTTCGACTATCAAACATTCGATCATAAAACCTACTCAAAAGGGATAAATTGTATAAATGATTATTGTAGAAATAAAAGCCTTTTGGTTTTTGGTTCAATTTACACCCAATGTTTCAAACGCTCTGTTATAATGGAAAATGATCTAATGTTTGAAGAGACATTAGTATATGGAGAAGATCGTTTATTTACAATCAAATATTTCATCTTGGCACAAAAGGTATACGTATACCCTTCGTCAGTCTATTGTTATCGAATTCGTCAAAATTCTTTAATGACAAATCCAAATATCAAGAAACAGATATTTGATACAGATATACTTTGTCATCAGCTTTTCTTTTTATTTTTGAGCACTCGGTTTTATTATAGAAACATAATGACTTATATAAATGGATTATATGTCCAAAATATTATATCAAGCTATAAAAATGATATATCATCGATCAAACTCAATAAAAAACTATTATTTAATTCCAGTAGAACCATAAAAAGAAAGATCAAATCTCTTATATTATTAGTCAGCTGCAAATTATACATTCAATTATTTGATTGAAAAACATGGATACGTTAATTATCAATAAAATAATAAGAAAAATATACAAGCTATATAGAGGAAAGAAGTATAAGTATTGCTATATTCACACATCTGTTACACTTTCTAATAAGAAACTTATTAACATTGGAGATAAAACAGAGATCGGGAAAAACTGCATTATCTTAACGGATAATGCAGAAATAATTATCGGGGAAAAAGTTCATATTAATCCGTTTACGGTAATATATGGTCACTGCGGCGTTATTATTGGTAATAATACAATAATTGCACCTCATTGCGTGATTGTCACGGGAAATCATGAATATAGACAGATACATATTCCACTGTGAGATTCTGGTTATTTTACGAAAGGACCAATTGTAATCGAAGACGATGTTTGGATTGCCGCCAATTGTACCATAGGAGATGGAGTCACGATTGGAAAAGGAGCTGTTATTGCTGCTAATAGTTTTGTCAACAAAGACGTTGCTCCATACGATATAGTTGGTGGGGTGCCTGCAAAAAAACTTGGTTCAAGATTAAATTATCGCTAATTTATGATTATTGTATCGTTACATTGTCAGATGGGAAACCAGATGTTTCAATATGCTTTTGCAAAAGCGATTGCACATAAGAAACACATATGCTTTCTAACCTATTTGGGAAACAAAAACCATCCATTCAAATTAAATTATTTCAGATTGAACATACCAACTCAAATAGTATATAAATATTCATGGATCACCACATTACATCAGTTATGGTGTAGATTTCTCAAACGCTACTTTTTTCCAACTATCATTGATGATAATTGGAAAATTGGGATTAAGCTACAAAACAATGCTTATTATGTTGGTTATTTCCAATCCCCATTTTATTTTAAAGATATCATCCCTATTATCAAAAAAGAATTTGCCATAAAGAAGGAATACGTTTCTGAGTTTAATTTGAAGTATCAAGACATTTTATCCCATAATAAAATTATTGTTATTCATATTAGGCGAACCGATTATTTAGAAGTTGCTATTAATGAATCGGAAGAAACAGATATTTCTTTACCACTGCATTATTATCATAAAGTAATGTCTCTAATCCAAGACATTGAACATTATAAGATCTATTTTATAGGTGATGATATGGACAGTATAAAAAGCAGCTTTGGATATAAAAATAATTATTACTTTGAAACAAACTCTCCAATAATCGACTTCCAACTCATACAACATGCCGATATTTCAATAATTGCAAACAGTACATTCGCATGGTGGGCTGCATTTTTACGAATTAACAATAAAAGTACTGTTTTTGCCCCCAATTATTGGCTAGGGCATAAAGAAAAGAAAACATTTCCAGCCGGTATTAAATGTGATGATTTTCAGTGGATTGATCCATAAGAAAAAATCTATGAAGAACCCAAATATCAAACTCATCTGCTTAACCCCAGTTCGTAATGAAGCCTGGATATTAAAAGCTTTTTTGACAGCAACCAGCTTATGGGCCGATTATATTATTATTGCCGATCAAGGCTCCACAGATGGAAGTCGTGAAATTGCATTAAGCTTTTCCAAAGTAATTCTCCTCGATAATCCAGCAAAAGAGATGCACCAAGCACAAGCACGCAAATTGCTCTTTGACAAAGCAGCTGAAATAAAAGGTGATAAAATATTATTTGCTTTGGACGCTGATGAATTTTTATCTGGAAATTTCACACACACATCTGGATGGACAAGAATAATAAATTCAAAAATTGGAGAAGCTTTTTGCTTTAGATGGTTAACTCTTAGTGAAAATCCAAAATATTATGATCCTCTCATAAATTCATGGATGTTTTGGGCATTACATATTGATGACACTATATATGACGCCATTTATCCAGATAATTATATCCATGAATGGAGATTACCTTATCCTAAGAATCCTATTTCTGAAATATTCGTCGAAGATATTTATTTTATTCACTTTGCCCATATCAATAAACTTCGTCAAGCTAATAAAATTCTATTTTATCAAGTAATTACCAAATATAATGAGCCCCAAAAGAGTGCTATAAGCCTCTTTAGAATGTATAATAATCAATCACATTCCCTATTACCAACAGATCAATCGATATTTGATTTCTATACAATTAATGGAATAGATGTGTTTTCATTATTAGATTATAATGATGAAGGAAAATATTTTAAGAAACAGATTTTGAAATATATTAAAGAAAAAGGGTCAGTGTATTTTAAATCACTTGATATATGGCATGATTCATTATTCAAAGATATAAATATCTCCGATCCCCGCGATTATACTACAAAATTCTTACATGCATATTTACGATACACTAAGAATATATCAGAATGTAAGATCATAAAAAGTATAGATTTTATTCTGAAAAAAATACACATATAAAAGTTGGGATGCTCTTATATCACACGTCTTTTATAAAACGCAAGAATGATACAAATACTTTTAGACCCGCGCACCAATGTCTATTACAGTTCTTTCTATATTCAGGGTTTAATCGAACTCTTCGATAACAATCGCATTTTATTTGATTCTAAACCATTTCATGAGTTGAAAGACAGATCCTATAATTTTTGCTTCATCATAAAACAGTCGGATAAAAATCTGAGGCTATCAATAGATTTTGAAGATCCCGACACAATTAATGAAGTTTGCTACCAATGGTGTGACATTTATGGAAAAGTAAACACAAACTGGCAACAAACACCTTCCGATCAATACCCAAAATTGGTTTCTTTAGCACCCGGTTTTGGCATCCGTGTATGGAATTTAGCAAAAACCTTACAGTTAGCTCTCTCCAATACATTAAAAAGCAATCTCAACCTTACTGAATCCCGTAAATTAATTGGAAAATATAAACGACAGTACTCTCTACGTTTGCCTATCAGTTATTATCAACCTCAATCTTATACAGAAAAACAACCCTACATTTATCATCTCAGCACTTTATGGTATTCCGATGAATGGAATCAAAACGACAAAGGTGTAAATCTGACAAGGGCCAATTTTGTACGGGCATGTAAATCTATTGAATCTATTCGGTTTGAAGGTGGCTTGATACCTCAAAATCAAAATCGGTCTTCTATTGCTCTCTTCCAAGACGTATTGTATGATCATGAAGTTAACGTGAAGGAATATATTGCTAATACCAAACAATCATGGGTAGTTTTCAACACCCCGGCCTTTTGGAATTGCCATGGATGGAAACTGGGAGAATACCTGGCTTTAGGCAAAGCAATAATTTCAACTCCTCTTTCCAACGATTTACCTGCGCCATTAATTCACGGAAAACATATTCATATTATTCCCACTGATAATGAAGATGAGATCAAGAAAGCGGTCGAATTTTTGATTCACAATTATGACTACCGGCATAAACTGGAACAGGGAGCCCGTCGGTATTGGGAGCAATATGGTACTCCGGTACAAGCATTAAAATTAATGGGGATAGAGTAATAAATTCTATGATTTCTTATTTATTGTGCAGACTAATGTAAGTCATCAACCCAAAACATATTTCCCCTCCCTGAAACAAAAACGACATTATTAATTATTTTGTGTTTAGGGTAAAGTTCGAGAGATGAGAGTTTGGAAACTCTAACATTAGAGATGTAGAGAATAAATAACGCGAAGTCCGGCTTTGAACTTGGGAACTTTACCTAACGAGATACAAGTCTGCCTCACAATTCCCTCACAGAAACAATACTCGAACAGAACAAAATCCCAAAGAAAAAATTAACTTTGCAGGAAGGAGAAAAAATTGAAGGCTTAAAGGAATCAAATAACAAATTAATTGACAACTGATAACTGCTATACATTATGTTTTCCATTATTATTCCACTATACAACAAAGCAGTTCATATCGAGAAGGCCATCCGATCGGTATTGAATCAATCGTACCACGAGTTCGAATTGATTATCGTGAACGATGGTTCGACTGATAACAGTATGGAAGTGGTAACCCATTATTTACACGCACAGGAGAAAGAAGGGAATAACTCTTTGGTACAACATGTACGTATTATTAATCAGTCGAATACCGGAGTGTCTGCGGCTCGAAATGCGGGAGTTAAAACCGCCAAATACGATTATATCGCCTTTTTAGATGCCGATGACTGGTGGCATAAGCACTACCTGAATAAAATAAAAGAGCTGATAGAGGAGTATCCCGACGCTGCTCTCTACAGCTCGTCGTACTATCAGGTAAAGCGAGGAGTGAAACATCCGGCTCCAATCGGCGTAGAATCTGATTTCAAGAGTGGATATATCGATTATTGCAAAGTCTATTTCCAAACACTCTGTATGCCGGTATGGACAAGTGCTACTATCATTCGCAAAAAAGTATTTGAAGAGTTCCGTGGCTTTAGTCCTACATTAAAAATGGGAGAAGACTTCGACCTTTGGATTCGGGTTGCACTCAAATATAAAGTAGCTCTGCTTAACGAGCCGTTGGCTTATTATAACCACGATCAGGATAAGGATACCAGAGCAGTGGTCAGCGAACGAATCTATCCACCTCACCAGCATGTTATTTTCAATCTTGGTTATCTGAAAACGGACGAACAGCAGAATCCGGCCTTGAAAGAGTTACTCGATGCACTACGCGTCTATATTTTACCTCCCTACTATCTCAATAAACCAACGCGTCGGGAAGCGCATGCCGAACTGGCCAAAGTAGACTGGGAGAAACAGCCGATGAAGGAACGAATCAGATTTAAGAGTCCGGTGATGATTTTGAAAGCTCAATATCGTGCCATGATATGGGGTTCGAGAATCAAGCAATACTTTCTAAGGCATAGTGGACATTGATCAAGATACACCATAATGAGTAATATATGCTACATGATCGCCACATATCACAACGACGTCGATTTTAGCAGCAATCAACTATAAATGAAAATCATACAAATAGCAACCTTTCCGACTGATATAACAAGAATCAAAGGAGGAGTAGAAGCATCAGTCTATGGGCTTGCCATTGAACAATCCGGCAAGCATGATGTTGTTATTTGTGATCTTCCCCGAACCGAAATTCAAGAAGATAACTGTACCACTCTGAATAGGCTTCAAATTGTCCGTTTTGCCTCCCACGGAAAGAACAATCTGGCTGCATTATCGCGTTTGAAAGAGTATGTCAGGTTTATTCGAAAACAAGCTCCTGACATTTGCCATATTCATACAACCAGCCTTTTTTGTCTGGCAGCCTATATTCTATTACGATTCAACCGAATTCCTTGCATCGTTACCATTCATGGATTAGCTCATATCGAGAAAAAGAACCTATTTCGCAAACAAAAGAGTCTCAAAAACATTCTCAAATATCTCACATATAGCGCGACTGAATTTCTTTTCCTTTCGCTATGCAAAACAATCATAGTTGACACTCAATACGTTGTTAACACGATCGCTACTTATCGTAGGCAATGGAAAATTGCCCGTCAACCGGAATGCATTGTGATTCCTCAGGGAATTGATAACTGCTTTTTCTCTCTACAAACCAACCCCAAACCAAATAAGCTATTATCTGTTGCAACACTACACAAACGAAAAGGGCATCTTTTGCTGATTGAAGCCATGAAATTAATACATAAAAGATGTCCAGATGCAACTCTATCTATATATGGAGCGCTTTCCGACCAACAATATTACGAAAAAATGATGCATCTGATCAATGCGCAAGGAATGCAATCTTATATACAAGTGTATCCCAATGCAGCATTCAGCGACATACTACATGCATATCAAGAGGCCTTGCTTTTCGTTCTGCACAGCGAAGAAGAGTCTCAGGGTATTGCTTTGTGTGAAGCCATGGCTACCGGAAAGCCAATTGTAGCCACAACAAGCGGAGGAATTCCCTGGGTTATCACCAATGGCACGAATGGATTGCTCTCACAATTTGGAGACGTTCTAACTTTTGCAGATAACATTATCAAACTAATGAATGATGAGTCGTTGCGAAAAATGTTTGCAGAGACAAACACGACGGCTGCTCTCAAGTATGCCTGGTCTTGTATTGAAGAACAAATAGAGTCTGCATACAAAGAGATACTGCATTCCCAGAAAAAGAATTAATGGCTGTTTGTGTTATTTTCTCTTTCTACAACAAGGATCGAGCCTCATCATCATTACGCATTTCGACCATCAATCTGACGGATTTTAAAGCCTTATTATTTATCTTTTGAAAGCTCCACAAATTTGAACTTTATCTCTCTTTTGATTCATTTTATCTCCACTTTTGCTCCCACTTTCTGAATAAAAATGGCTACCTTTGCACCTTCTTTTCATGTGCAAACAATTCGTTTTTTCAAGGTCACATGGAAGCCCCCGTTATACTGTTTTCATACACTTGGGTGTGTGGCAGAACATAGGGATTTCAACGCAATTTCTAACCTCACATAATTCTTTTCTGACATGACACGCGACAACGCAATTTTTGAGATTATCGAAAAGGAACACCAGCGTCAATTAAAAGGTATTGAGCTGATTGCATCCGAAAATTTTGTAAGTGACCAGGTAATGCAGGCTATGGGCACATGGCTTACCAACAAATATGCCGAAGGCTATCCCGGTCACCGTTACTACGGAGGTTGCGAAGTGGTTGATATGAGCGAACAACTCGCTATCGACCGTTTGAAACAACTTTTCGGTGCCGAATATGCCAACGTACAACCTCACTCGGGAGCTCAGGCTAACGCCGCCGTTTTCCTCGCAGTGCTGAACCCCGGCGATAAATTTCTCGGTCTGAACCTCGCACACGGTGGTCATCTTTCGCACGGTTCGTTGGTAAACAGCTCGGGAATTCTCTATCAACCGTTGGCTTACAACGTAAAAGAAGATACCGGTCGCGTTGATTACGACCAGATGGAAGAGGTTGCGTTGAAAGAACGGCCGAAACTGATTGTGGGTGGCGCTTCTGCTTATTCCCGTGATTGGGACTATGCCCGCATGCGTGCCATTGCGGATAAAATCGGCGCGTTGTTAATGATCGACATGGCTCACCCGGCTGGTCTGATCGCTGCTGGCTTGCTCGAAAACCCCTTGAAATATGCTCACATCGTTACCTCTACCACCCACAAAACATTGCGTGGTCCGCGTGGTGGTATCATTTTGCTGGGTAAAGATTTTGAAAATCCCTGGGGCAAAAAAACACCGAAAGGTGAAATCAAAAAGATGTCTGCACTGCTCGACTCTGCCGTATTCCCAGGCATTCAGGGCGGTCCGCTCGAACACGTAATTGCCGCTAAAGCCGTCGCATTCCACGAAGCATTGCAACCTTCATATGTTGAATATCAGACACAGGTTAAGAAAAATGCGGCTGTAATGGCCGACGCATTTATGGCCAAAGGATACAAAATCATCTCCGACGGTACCGACAACCACTCCATGTTGATCGACCTGCGCACTAAATTCCCTGATCTAACAGGTAAGGTGGCAGAAAACAGCCTGGTAAGAGCCGACATCACCGTCAATAAAAATATGGTTCCGTTCGACAGCCGTTCTCCGTTCCAGACATCGGGTATCCGTGTAGGGACTCCGGCCATCACCACCCGTGGTGCCAAAGAAGCGCTAATGGGCGAAATCGTTGAAATGATCGATACCGTACTTCAGAACACAGACAACGAAACCGTCATCAAATCCGTTCGCGACAAAGTGAATAGTGTAATGGCAGGTTACGAATTATTTGCTTACTAAAATCAGGTTAAAGGTATAAGGTAAAAGGTGTAAGAAGTCTGATATAAAGCTTCTTGCCTTTTATCTTTTACCATTGACCATTTACCTTTTACCGCTTCTAATTCATGCTCGAACGCACCATTCTTCTTAACGAAACCGTTGATCCGGTAGTATTTTTTGGAGTTAACAATACCAACATTGCCCTGATCAAGAATCTGTTTCCCAAGCTAAAAATTGTAGCCCGCGGAAATGTGTTACGGGCGCTGGGCGACGAAGAGATTATGGTGGCATTCGACGAATCGGTGCAAAAGCTGCAAAACTACTGTGCCGAATACAACCTGCTGAGCGAAGAGGTTATCATTGACATCATCAAAGGCAACTCCCCTACCGAAGTCAAGCTCGACAATCTTATCATTCACGGCATCAATGGCAAAACCATCACCGCCCGCACCGCGAATCAGCAAAAATTAGTGAAAGAGTTCGAAAAGAGTGATTTGCTTTTTGCGATCGGACCTGCCGGTTCCGGGAAAACCTACACCGCCATCGCATTAGCCGTTCGCGCATTGAAAAACAAGGAAATTAAACGCATCATTCTGAGCCGTCCGGCCGTGGAGGCTGGTGAAAAGCTGGGATTCTTGCCCGGAGATATGAAGGAGAAGATCGATCCGTACCTCCAGCCACTCTACGATGCGTTACAGGATATGATTCCGGGAGCCAAGCTGAAAGAGTTTATGGAAAACGGAACCATCCAGATCGCGCCATTGGCTTTTATGCGTGGCCGCACCTTAAACGATGCCGTGGTCATTCTCGACGAAGCTCAAAACACATCGACAATGCAGATCAAGATGTTCCTCACGCGCATGGGCATCAATAGCAAGGTAATCGTCACGGGAGACATGACACAAATAGACCTTCCGCCATCACAAAAATCAGGATTAATAGAATCTCTGGACGTACTGCGAAATGTAAAGGGGATTTCAAAAGTGGAGTTTACGGTCAAAGATATCGTACGCCACCGTTTGGTACGCCAGATAGTGGAAGCCTACGACAAACACGCCAAAAAGAGAAAAGCGCTGGAATCTAAAAAACAGAATGAGGCAACAAACAATCAACAGGTAACCGGTAACAGGTAACCGTTTTTTACGTTTCTACCCTTTTCACAGAGCTCATTCCCTTTATCTTCAACAATTTCATACACAAATTGTTTACCTGCTCTGTTCCAAAGACAAACAAATGTAGTCTTCCGAAAAAGATGCCATCTTTTGTTTCGATATTGATATTCTGGATATTGATCGAATATTCATCTGTAATCACCTTAGCAATTTCGCGAAGCATTCCAAGCCGGTCGATTCCATTCATTTCTATAGTAACCGCAAAAGAGAGTTCTCTATGCATGGCCCATTCGGCCGTCACAATGCGTTCTCCATGGCTTGCTTTCAGTTTAAGCGCCTCGGGACACTGCCGTTTGTGCACAATAACCACTTCATCTTCATCGACATATCCGAACACATCATCACCCGGAATCGGTTGACAACAGGGAGCAATCCGAAATGATTTCCCTGATTTTTCATCCGTTAGCCGAAAGGTTTTTTTCCGGTCAACCTTTGGCGTTTTTACAGGCAAAGACTCTTCTTCTTTATTCTTTTTGCCGTCCGAACTACCGAATTGGAGCGTTACAAACTTCTTCAACAAATTTTGCTGCTTCGGTTTGAAGACTTTCTTGGAAATATCGGAAAGATCGATATACTCTTTGCCTGCCTGACGATATAACTCTTTCTTGTCGGATAGTTTGTAATAATCTACCAAACGCTGAATGGTATCCGGCATCGGAGAGAGATTCACCTTTTTAAGCTCTTCCTCAATATTTTTCTGGCCTGTTTGCGAAACCGAAGTCAGCTCCTTTCTCAACGCCGACTCCAATTTGGTCTTCGCTTTTGCAGTGACGACAAACCGCAACCAGTCATCCTGAGGTTTCTGCATCTTAGCTGTCAGAATCTCCACCTGATCACCACTTGCAAGCACGTGACTCAACGGCACTAATTTATGATTCACCTTCGCGCCGATACACTTGAAACCCAGATCGGAGTGTAGCATAAAGGCAAAATCGAGAGCGGTAGCGCCTTGCGGAATGGTTTTAATCTCACCTTTGGGAGTAAACACAAAAATTTCGGAAGCAAACAAATTGAGCTTCACGTTGTCCATAAAATCGACCGCACTCGGAGTTGGATTTTTCAGCTCCTCCTTGAGCTCCTTCAGCCATTTATCGAGTTCGGTCTCATCGTCACGCTGCTCTCCCGTTTTATATTTCCAGTGTGCCGCCAATCCTTTCTCGGCCACTTCGTTCATGTGAGTACTTCGAATCTGCACCTCAATCCAACGACCGTGAGGCCCCATCACCGTTACATGTAACGCCGAATATCCGTTTGCCTTGGGAGTGCTCACCCAGTCGCGGATACGCTCGGGATGCGGACGATATAGCTGTGTAATAGCAGAATAGATAATCCAGCATTGTTCCTGCTCGGTCATTTCAGGTTTCGGCTCAAACACAATACGCAATGCCAACAGATCAAACACCTCTTCAAAAGGAATGTTTTTGGTCTGCATCTTGTGCCAGACCGAATAAACCGATTTTACACGCTCCACCAATTCCGCATGAAAGCCCAACGCATTTAGCTTGGCCTCTATGGGAGCTTTAAATTCGCGATAAATTTCTTCATGCTCTGCCGATTCGGCCTCAATTTGAGCCGTTATTTTGGCAAATATTTCGGGATGTTCGTATTTGAAACTGAGATTTTCGAGTTCGCTTTTGATGGAGAAGAGTCCGAGGCGATTGGCAAGAGGAGCGTAAATGTAGAGCGTTTCGCCTGCGATTTTATATTGTTTGGCGGGAGGCATCGAACCCAGCGTTCGCATATTGTGAAGACGGTCGGCAATTTTAATCAGGATCACGCGAATGTCTTCCGACATGGTGAGCAGCAATTTTCTAAAGTTCTCCGCCTGCTCCGAAACCCTTTCGGCAAATACGCCGCCCGAAATTTTGGTAAGACCGTCAACTATAATCGCTATTCGCTTATTGAATTGTGTTTCAATATCTTCTACCGTAAAATCCGTGTCCTCCACTACATCGTGCAAGAGAGCCGCACAAATAGACGTAGATCCGAGACCGATCTCCTGCGCCACAATTTTCGCCACCGCTATCGGGTGCATAATGTAGGGCTCTCCCGATCGTCGGCGGATTCCTTTATGAGCCTCATTGGCAAACTCGAATGCCTTCTGGATAATCTCCACTTTCTGACGGTGGGGTGAATGCCGATAGATATCCAGTACTTCATCGAAAGCCTGCTGAATCATCACCTGCTCCTCCTGCATCTGCTTTATCGGATCAATAATCATGGTAATTGGCGAAATGTTAGTGAATAATTTTACGATTCAGGAACAAACTGCCCTTTTTTTCGTTTCAGTTCAAAGTCACGACCCAGGTATTTCTCACGCACAATCGGATTCGAAGCCAGCTCTTCGGCTGTACCCTGAAACAAAATTTTACCTTCGAACAACAGATAAGCGCGGTCGGTAATTGAAAGCGTTTCGTCAACATTATGATCGGTAATCAGAATACCGATGTTCATATCCTTCAGGTGCCACACAATATCCTGAATATCCTGAACGGCAATCGGGTCGACACCGGCAAAAGGTTCGTCGAGCATAATAAATTTCGGTTCAATGGCCAAACAGCGGGCAATTTCGGTACGACGACGTTCTCCTCCCGAGAGGCGGTTGCCTATATTCCTACGCACATGTCCCAGACTGAACTCTTTAATCAACGTTTCGAGCTTCTCTTCCTGTCGTTCTTTCGAAAAATTGGTCATTTCGAGCACAGCCCGAATATTATCTTCGACCGTCATCTGACGGAACACCGACGCCTCCTGCGCCAGATAACCGATGCCGGCCTGCGCCCGTTTATATACCGGAAATTTAGTAATCTCCTGTTCGTTCAAAAAAATCTTTCCTTCATTTGGAGTAATCAATCCGGTAGTCATGTAAAATGTGGTTGTCTTACCGGCACCATTCGGACCGAGCAATCCCACGATTTCCCCCTGTTTCAAATTGATAGACACATGGTCGACTACCGTTCGCTTGCCGTAGCGTTTGACAAGATCTTCGGTACGTAACTCCATTGCACTGTTTTGCGACATAATCCGAGAGTTTTAACTACAAAAATAGCAAAACTTCGTAAAAATCGGGCATTTTAATCGTACGGAATATGTTAATTATGACAAGTAACTGAGTGTAAACACACAAGGGCGTGACAATCCGTTTTCACAACACGACTCATCGTATTGGGTTTAGCAACTCAAAAGTCTGCGGATATTCTGAAATTGAGTTGCCGGCGGGTAAGGTAGTTCGGTATGGCGTATTGCCGGCCATAAATATCGGTAAGCCACATATACGAATTCACATTGCTAATATCCAACAGATTAAACACATCCAAATTAAGACAGAGGGTTTTCAGAGAAGAAAAAAGGCCCGATTGGGGGCGATGCTTTTTGTCTATCAATGCGTAAGAAGCTCCGATATCTACCCTTCGATAATCCGGAGTTCGAAAGGCAACCTCGTACGGATTATGCGGAGCCGCAACCGGTAAACCGTCAGACCAGATCAGCTTCAGGTTGACTTTCAACCGATCATTCTCCGGTACATAATCCTGAAAAAACATCGTAATGCCATATCGTTGCTCATTCGGACGCGATATATACCCGGAATATACGGGCCGGCCGGCGTTATCTGTTCCGGTTCTGATATTTTGTTTCGATTGCATCAGCGATAGCCCGATCCATGAGTCGGTTCCGGGAACAAACTCTCCGAACAGCTTCACATCGAGTCCGGCCGAATAGGCTCTGGCACAATTACCGTCGAAATAGGTAATCTTAACATTATCAACCACGTACGGAATTACATTTGTAGCCGGTTTATAATAAGCCTCTGCTGTAAGTTTGAACGGACGATTCCAGCCCGTAAAATGATAGTCGGTTCCCAGCACAAAGTGAAACGAACGTTGCGACTTTATGTCCCGATTGAGATACGCAACCGCATTACCACCAACAACAGCCGTATCTCTCAGCTCTTTATAAAAAGGTGTTTGATAATAGACTCCTGTAGCAAACCGAAATGACAAAGAACTTGACTTTGGGAAAAACGCAACAGTCAGCCGGGGACTAAACAGATGCTCTTTGTTGTACGACCAACGATTGAAGCGAAAGCCACCGGTGAATGCCCACAATCCGCTAATTGTACGGAGCTTGTATGTATCCTGCAGGTACCCGCTCGACCGGTACGATGCCAAATTCAAATCGGCGTTCAGATCGTAGTACATTTTCAGGCTCGAAGCATATGGCAATGAATAACCAGCAGAATCGCGGTATTCCCATTCGTTCATTTTATTACTCACACTCTCCCGCTGAACATTTATTCCCCACTCCAGCGAATGGTTACCGACTGCCCACTCTCCGGTGTGACTCAACCCGGCTACAGTAGCGTTCAGTTTGTTGCGGGCATGTTGCAAATACGACCCCACACCAATCGCATTGGAGGGCACCGCCCTGCCATGCTCACTCATTGCCATTTCGTAGAGCCAATATTGCCCCAGTATATCGTAAGTCTCCTCTTCTCCGGTATGAAACGCAGAAGCAGAAACCTTTAGCTTCAGATTGGCTGTCGGCTTATAACCCAATGTCAACGCCCCGGTTTCTGCCGTAAATACATCCTTCTCTTTTCCATCGAAATATACTTTCAGCTGCAATGGATTTGTCAATGTTCCGAACGAAGTCTCCTGCTCCTGAGGAATAAAACGATAATTGTTTTGAGAAATATTACCCAGAAACCCAAGCTCCCATTTGGGATGGATGGCATAGGTAAGGTAGGTCTGATAATCGAAAAAAGAGGGGTTGTATTGCCCTTTCGTATCGAGGGTTCCCAACAGAGACGAGTTGCTCTTATAGCGCACACCCTGCATCTGAGTAAACCTACCGTCAGCACTGCCCACATAGGCCGAGGCCCCCTGCAGTCCCACGGAAGCCGATCCCTCAAAAAATTTCGGCTGCTTGTAGGTAATATCCAGCACCGACGACATTTTATCCCCATATTTCGGAGCAAAGCCCCCGGCCGAAAACGACACATTCTGAACCATATCGGGATTGATAAAGCTCAATCCTTCCTGCTGACCGGCACGAATCAACAACGGACGATACACCTCCATTCCATTGACATAAACGCTGTTTTCATCGTAGCTCCCGCCTCTTACCGAATATTGAGAGCTCAACTCGTTGGTGGAGTGCACCCCCGGCAATGTAGCAATCAACGACTCGATAGATCCGCCTGCCGCATCGGGCAACATTCGCCATTGCGACACATCGATTAATTCTGAGGTGGAGGTTTGCAGACGGGGTGCCTGTACTTCGAGGGTTAACAACTCTTGCACCTCTGTCTGAAGTACAATATTGAGTTGCGCCAATTGAAAAGCAGGATGAAGTTTTTTGCTTTGCGGCTGATATCCCATGCACGAGAAAGAGAGCTCCACAGAATCCTTATTCTCCAGCTCCAGACTATAAAATCCGTTCTTATTTGTCGTTGTTCCGACAGACTGTCCTTTCACAGATACGGCTACAAGCTCTACAGGACGTTTATCTGCGTCGTTCACATAGCCAAACAAGCGCGATTTATGTTGACCATAAAGTGTGTTTGCCGCATATAACATCAGTATCAACAGTACTGTTTTCTTCACAAACGAATGCTTTTTCAATATGAATTATCGGAAACCGAAGTCGGAAGGTTTAACTTACAAAACGAATCCTTTGGCATAACAAAGTTAATATATTAACGCAAAGAATAAAAACCTATTGTTTTTCGAATCGAATTAAATAAAAATAGACATAATCATACGAATAACACAAACAATGGCTCCATATGGTGATATTATAATAATTTAATTAGTGATACTATTGTAATTCGATTGTTTTGTACATATCTTTGCACCATCTGAATAAACAAAGAAACAAGTTATGATAGATCTACTCAAAAAACTATTGGGAATTGCACCCAAACCAGACCTCAACGAACTGGCAAGGCAAGGCGCCATCATTCTGGATGTCCGTTCGAAAGGCGAATTTGCAGGCGGTCACATCAAAGGTGCCATCAACATTCCCCTCGACCAGCTTAGCGCCAATCTCAACAAGCTTAAAGATAAGAACCAGCCCATCATCACCTGTTGTGCCTCGGGCATGAGAAGCGCGACAGCCAAAGGAATCCTCTCCTCACGCGGTTATACCAGTGTACACAACGGAGGCGGCTGGATGCGATTAAACAGAAAAATCAATCCGTAAGGCTACTATGGAAAAAATCATTATTATTGGAGGTGTTGCTGCGGGAGCAACCGCAGCGGCTAAAGCGCGCCGGATCTCTGCCGACGCACAAATCACTCTGCTGGAAGCCGGGCCCGACATTTCGTTTGCCAATTGCGGCCTACCCTATTACATCGGCGGCGACATCAAAAGCCGTTCGAAACTGATACTGCAAAGTCCTGAAAGTTTCAATCAGCAGTACAATGTGGAGGTACATATCCACACTACGGTTACAACCATCAATCGCAAGGAACACACCGTCACCACTCACAATACCCGAACGGGAGAAACCAAAGAGTTCTCCTATACCAAACTGATACTGGCACAAGGCGGTCGCCCGATCAAACCGGCACTGCCCGGAGCAGACCAGAGCCATGTTTTCACCCTATGGACACTCGAAAACATGGATGCCATTTTCGCCCATATTCAACAACAAAAGCCGCAACACGCCGTGGTAGTAGGCGGAGGTTTCATCGGCCTCGAAATGGTGGAAGCCCTTACCAAACGAGGACTGCACGTGGATGTGGTAGAGATGATGCCACACGTGATGTCGGTTATGGAGGCAGAAACAGCGGGCTTTATTCAGAACGAGATGCTCGCGCACGGCATTGGTATTTATACCGGAACGGCTGTTTCCGAAATCATGCCCGATACTGTCAGGCTATCAAACGGCACGATCCTCAAAGCCGATATGGTGCTGCTCTCCATTGGCGTATCTCCAACATTGCAGCTTGCTAAAGAGGCCGGACTGACCATTGGAGAGGCCGGAGGCTTGCTCGTAAACTCGTATTTGCAAACCAACGATCCAGATATTTTTGCCGCAGGCGACATGGTGGAAATCAAGCACCGGGTGAATGGCAAAAAAGTGCGCATTCCCTTAGCCGGACCGGCCAATCGCCAGGGACGCATTGCCGCCGAAAACGCTTTGGGTGGTCGTCATCCATACACAGGAGCCTTAGGTACTTCGATCGTACGAGTATTCGATGCCGTTGCCGGTATCACCGGGTTATCGCTCAAACAGGCGCTGGCTCAGGGAATCGACGCCGATGCGGTAGTGGTACACAAAGAGCACCACACCAGTTACATGCCCGGAGCGGAAACCGTAAGCGTGATGCTGATTTTCGACCAGAAAACGGGCATTGTACTCGGAGGGCAAACGGCCGGTTACAAAGGCGCCGACAAGCGGTTGGATGTAATTGCCACGGCTGCCGCCGCAAAACTTACGGTAAGCGACCTATCGGACATCGACTTTGCCTACTCACCACCCATCGGTACCGCCAACGACGCCCTGAACATGGTTGCTTTCACGGCAGAGAATAAGTTATCGGGTTTCAGCCCGTCGGTCACGGCCGCACAGTTAGACGTTCTCGTAGCAAACAAGCAACCACTCTTTATTGACGTGCGCGACATCTTTGCATTTGAGAAAAGTCATGTAGAGGGAGCGCTCCATATTCCGCTGGAACTGCTCCCGCGACAGCTACCCGCCGCCGCTTTCGATCAGCTGATTCTGGTGTACGACGAAACGGGCAAAAAGGGACATCAGGCTTTACGCGCCCTCAAAGGTGCCGGATTTAGCAACGTAGTCAACCTTTCAGGCGGACACACCTCGTTGCAACGCCATGCGCGTGCTGCAGGATTTCTGCAGTTGCACCTCGACCTCCTGCCCATCGAGAACAAAACAACGGAAAAGGCAGAAGAGAAAGCAACCGAAAAAACAACGATCAAGCCGATCGATAGCCAGTCGACACTGATCGTAGATGTCCGAACACCTGAAGAGTTCCGCACCGGCGCCTATCCCGGCGCAATTAACATTCCGTTAGACGAACTTCCGACAAGAGTGCACGAACTGGGCAATAAATCGCGCGATATCACTCTCTATTGCGCGTCAGGAGCACGTTCGGCTTATGCGCAACGAATGTTGTTACAAATGGGATTTACCAATGTAAAAAACGGAGGTGGCATTATGCAAATGATGATGCGGAAAGATTATTCGTCTGAGACACCGAACTAAAGACAAATAATCGGTATTGGATTGCAATACGTCAGAAGTTAAAGTCTTCCGAATCTCCATTCAAAACGCGTCCTTTAAGGATTGCGTCTCTGTATAACTTCACTATATCATCTGCTTTATAGAGTCTTTCTATTTCTTCCGGACTTTCGGTAGCAATCATTCCCATTTCCTGAAACATGCAATACTCATCATAGACAATATCAAGAGCTTCAGCTGTTTTAACATTGATATATTGCTTTGCGGCATACACCAACGCTTCATCCCAGTTAAGATGCGACGGTAAATATACATTCCTGTCAGCCTGACTTAATGTGCTCACTGCCGATTCTATATGCTCAGGAAAAGGAATTTTATTCTCTCGGTTTGTTACAATAGCATATCCCTTATACAACTGACGCAAATGAACATCGGTTTCGTAGGCCTCGGCAAAAGCAACTATCACTGCTCCATATCCGAATAAACGAGGACGCGTATCCACATTCTCCGAAATCTGAGATCCCGACTGGTTGACTATTGCTCGATTGACACTGAAATAGAAATTTTCTTTCTCTCCCCTTATATCGGGCAATAAAAGCAAGTTTCCAGTTCCCCTCCTGTTGTCATAAAAGTCATACCAATCCAGCATATCCGACATCAGCCCGTGTTCATCTATCTTGGTCTGTTCTTCATAGTCCTGCCACCGGACATACATGCCTACCGTAATGTCATCTATCGCATCATTGGCTTTTGTCAACAAGTATTCTTTCATCATCTCTTTTTCCGATTCGGTGACCGGCTCTATAAAAGAACATGAGGTTATATGCTTCTCCCAAAACATGAAATCATAACAAATATTCACTCCTTCCAGCTTTAGCTGATCGGCCCTCCATAGCAACTGCAAATTAAACAGTTTTTTTTGTTGAATTGCCTGCAATGCGCTCTCTGCTCTTTTATGAAAACTCAGTTCATAGTCCTCATACTCTCGATATTTATAATCATAATATTCATATGACTGAATGATTTGAATCTTTTTCTGCACATAATTTTTCACAAACCATTCAATGTCGGCTCCATAGAACTGATCCAGATAAGATTTGGCTTTCTCCGATTTTCCAATTTCATCAAAAAATTGCTCCTCCAGTTTTTTGAAGAATTGTTCCTTTTCCAATGTATCTTGCGGAATACATTTTTTGTTGTAGATAAAACTTTCAAAATCAATCATACAATTATGCATTATGTATTAAAAAATAGATTCTATCACATGAAAACCACTCCAGTTACTGATAAGATGTATCTTCTTTTTTCTATGAACGAATTCGATCATACCGAATTATTTATCAGGAAGAGTCAGAAAGAAGGAGAACAAAAAAGGTGCAATCACCTTCTTTATCATTTCACCTGCATAATTTTACCGCAGCAAGCATGCTTCACCGCTTCCACTGCATTCCCCATTCCTATCGTTCCGAATTCGATTCCGGCCGAAGCCACAAACAGAACGACCTCTTTTTTCTCATCCGGCAACAGGACACCCAGGTTAATTTCAATGGTCTGCGATTCTATAATGCCGAAAGTTGGGAGCCAATCGGTAACCGTGCTGCGCGAATCCATCTCTGTCACCCCTTTTTCGGACGAATAGCGTTGATATTTAGCATCGGGGAAACAGACCTGATTGGACAAATAGCCGAATGAAAAGACCAACCGGAAATAGGGCAGCTTCTGCACATTATACAGATCGTTTGCCGTATTGATACGCAACACGGCTACCTGCAGCTTCTGCTGCTGCGTATCCATATCCAACTGCAAACCACCCCTGAATATAGTATTGAAGGGAAATCTCCGGTTCAGGTTATACCCGGCAAGCCAGTCGGGACACCGCGTAACTTGCAGGCTGCGTTCGCCCACCGGATGCTTGGCATCCAATGCCATGATCTTTTTCCCCAAGCCATTCCAGACGGGAGAGACGTTGAAATCGCCCAGTTTGGCGACCGCTCCTACTGTCCCCTTCAACATCTTCGAAAACTTCACACACGCTTCCCATTCGGCCTGATGTTTGCGAACCGTGGCAAATTCTTCTCCCACTTTCATTCGCCTCGCCGATGGGCCACCTTTGGTGCGTACGTATACGGTATCACCTCCGCGTATCGTGTAAAACGATAATCCATTGATACTACCGGTTATCTGCAATGTACTTTTCACTCGTGCCATATGTCTCTATTTTAGTCAGTTTATTCTTTACGCAGTCTATCACTTCGGCACAAATATACAGTAGAAAATAACGAATTGATTTATTTACACTAAACTAACGCAATAATGATACAATTATATTTATATCTGTATTATCTATATAATAACATTGTGATATCTATATAATATTACTGCAATACCTATAGAAAGAGACCCATTCAATGAAGGAAGGAGCGGTATAGGAGACTATACAGGAAAGCATAGACACAAAAAAGCCTGCGATTGAAAAACCGCAGGCTTTTTGAGATAACAACACGACAAACCGATTGATTTTTTTATCCTATTTTAGATCGTAACAACATAACTAACTGGCCATTACAGGCAGGTCTGTTGTTATCAATAGGTCAAAGATATAATTCTGAAAGCAAATCACAACTTGTACCATTGATCCTTTTTCAAAATTCGTTCAGACAAAGATACACAAAAAAACCACTCGATTGAGTGGCTTTCGCTCTTCAGGTAGGACTTGAACCTACGACCCTCTGATTAACAGTCAGATGCTCTAACCGACTGAGCTATCGAAGAATTTGCATTCTGAAAAATTAAGTGGCTCTTCGAGTAGGACTTGAACCTACGACCCCCTGATTAACAGTCAGGTGCTCTAACCAACTGAGCTACTGAAGAAGGTTTACTTTCCTTTGTTTATCAGCATTTGTTGTGCTTAATGTCTCTCAGAAAAGTGATGCAAAGGTAAATGTTTTTTCCGAAACCAGCAAATATTCGGGCTGATTTTTTCGAACGAAAAACGTACTTTTTTTTATGATATTATTTATCAGGTTTTTATTCCGATTGTTTTTTTGAGAGAATCGCATGTGCAGGGTTATCACATTCAAATATTGTCTCCGGATAGGAAACATCGACTAAATATAGCCCGTGTGCATAGGCTGAGGTACCTGCTTTTGCACGGTCTTTAGCTTCGATAATGGACCGGAAATCACTTTCGGTTAATTGACCCCGACCGACTTTTAGCAGAGTCCCAACGATTGCCCTGACCATGTTGCGAAGAAAACGGTTGGCCGTAACGGTAAAGACCCAAATATCGTCCCGTTGTTCCCAATATGCCTGCGTGATGATACAGTTGTTGGTCTTGACATCAGTATGTAGTTTGCTGAAACTTGTAAAGTCGGTATATTCGCTCAGAACAGCTGCGGCGTTATTCATAGCTTCAAAATCGAGCGGGCTATGCACGCGTGCCGCCGATTCGAGATGGAACGGATTTTTTTCGAGAGTAACCCAGTATTCGTACGTCCGGCTTTGGGCATCAAAACGTGCGTGCGCATTTGCCCGAACGTTTTTCAGCTCACGAACGGCAATATCATTCGGAAGAACCCCATTCAATCTTTTGATAAAAAACGGGAAGTCCGCTATCTCTTCCGCATCAAAATGAGCGACCATCGTACGCGCATGTACACCGGCATCCGTGCGTCCTGCCCCAATCACATCGGTTGGCTCTCTCAATAGCAGGGAAAGTGCGTCTTGCAATTTTGCCTGTACGGAAACTCCATTAGGCTGTATCTGCCATCCATGGTAGTGTGTCCCGTTATACGAAAACCAGATAAAATATCTTTGCTTCACGTAGATTAATGGACTGGAATTTGCAATTGTTGTCCGATATTGACCTCTCCGGACTCCATTTCATTGGCAGCTTTCAGCTCATCAACAGATATGCTGTGTGCTTTTGCAATAGAGGTAAGCGTATCTCCGGGTTTTACCGTATAACTGATCTCCGTTGTTTGGGCTTTATTTGTTTCCGATTTTTTAGAGGCCGCAGTCGTTGAATCGGGTACCAGATTTAAGGTCGTACCCTCCTTGACATCGGTCGTAGATAAATGATTATACTCTTTCAGTTGATCGACAGTAAGATTGGTTGTTTTTGCAATAGAGAAGAGCGTCTCTCCTTTTTTTACAACGTATTTGGTTTCAACAGGCTTAGCTGGTACAGAGGGTTCCGATTCCGGTTCATCGGCTTTGACCGGTTCCTGCGTGATTTTACCTTTTGCTGCGGGACGTTTCTTTTTGGCTGCTACCAGAACATACTCTTTTTGTACGGTTTCAATGGTGAGTTTCTGTCCGGCAGTTACATTGCTTCTTCTTTTGGATAATCCGTTCCATGCTTTGATTTGAGCCGGGGTCACCTGATAAAGTTCGGCAATAGATTCGAGCGTTTCTCCATCTTGCACAAGATGTGTTTTATTTACTTTATATGAGGTAAAGAGCGTGTCGATTTTATCTGCAACCGGAGTGGTGGAAATCACCGGTTTGACATTCGGTTCCTGTCCCTGCTCTTTGACTTGTTCTTTGACTTGCGGTTGAGCTGTGGTTTGTTGCACATGCAGCGTGTCATTCACCGGCTTATTTTCTTGCGCGGTCACTAACGATGTTTTAGGTGCGAACATCAACGTATCACCGACATGCACCTGATTTCCTGTCAGATTATTCCACTCTTTAATTTTAAGCGCTGAAATATGATGTGACTTTGCAATTGAGTAGAGTGTTTCTCCCTTGGCTACAATATGTTTCTTTTCCGACGGATTTATTTTTACTTCCGGCTGAACCTCCTCTTCCGGTTTGATGTTTCTTTTTACCGGCACCTCTTTTTCGGTCATCTGAACAGTGATGTAAGATCCCGGCTTCAGCTTTTTGCCGGAGATGCCATTCCAACGCTTCAACTGTTGAACAGAGACTCCATATTTATCGGCAACGGAAGAAAGTGTTTCGCCTTTGCGTACTTTGTGTGATTTTTTGGAGGTAACAGTCTTTGTAGCCGGCTCTTCGTTTGAGATATTCTCTTTTTTGGTTGATTTCGCAACCGATTCGTTCCTGTTCTCTTTGACAGGAACCTCCTTCTCGGTCATCTGAACGGTAAGATACGATCCCGGTTTCAATTTTTTGCCGGAGATGCCATTCCAGCGTTTCAACTGCTCAACAGAGACGCCGTATTTATCGGCAACGGAAGAAAGCGTTTCGCCTTTGCGTACCTTGTGCGATTTTTTGGAAGTAACCGTTTTAGTCGTCGGCTCTTCGTTGGAGATATTCTCTTTTTTGGTTGACTTCGCAACCGATTCGCCCCTACTCTCTTTCACCGGCACCTCTTTTTCGGTCATCTGAACCGTAAGATACGATCCCGGTTTCAATTTTTTGCCGGAGATGCCATTCCAGCGTTTCAACTGCTCAACAGAGACGCCGTATTTATCGGCAACGGAAGAAAGCGTTTCGCCTTTGCGTACCTTGTGCGATTTTTTGGAAGTAACCGTTTTAGTCGTCGGCTCTTCGTTGGAGATATTCTCTTTTTTGGTTGACTTCGCAACCGATTCGCCCCTACTCTCTTTCACCGGCACCTCTTTTTCGGTCATCTGAACCGTAAGATACGATCCCGGTTTCAATTTTTTACCGGAAATTCCGTTCCAGCGTTTCAACTGATCAACAGAGACTCCATATTTATCGGCAACGGAAGAAAGGGTTTCGCCTTTGCGTACCTTGTGCGATTTTTTGGAAGTAACCGTTTTAGTTGCCGGCTCTTCGTTTGAGACATTCTCTTTTTTGGTTGACTTCGCAACCGATTCGTTCCTGCTCTCTTTGACCGGAACCTCCTTCTCGGTCATCTGAACCGTAAGATACGATCCCGGTTTCAGCTTTTTACCGGAGATGCCGTTCCAGCGTTTCAACTGATCAACAGAGACTCCATATTTATCGGCGATAGCAGAAAGAGTCTCGCCTTTGCGGATTTTATGCGATTTTTTGGAAGTAACCGTTTTAGTTGCCTGCTCTTCGTTGGAGATATTCTCTTTTTTGGTTGCTTTTGCAACCGATTCGCCCCTGCTCTCTTTCACCGGCACCTCTTTTTCGGTCATCTGAACCGTAAGATACGATCCCGGTTTCAATTTTTTACCGGAGATGCCGTTCCAGCGTTTCAACTGGTCAACAGAGACTCCATATTTATCGGCGATAGCAGAAAGAGTTTCGCCTTTGCGTACTTTGTGCGATTTTTTGGAAGTGACGGTTTTGGCGGTTCCTTCGTCAGCTAACTCTGCCTTGCCCTTCTTCGACAGGGTAGCGTTACCCGTTGTAAGTTGAATTTTATCGCCGGCTTTCAGCTTTCCGTCGATAGCAGGATTCGCTTTTATCAACTCTTCTTCCGAAATGTGGTATTTATGAGCGATAGAATAGAACGATTCTCCTTTTTTAACCACATGCGTTTCTCCGGTACGGTTGCTTGGTGTGGCTTTGCTGTCGTTGTTCTTGCTCTTGTCCGAATTCTTACCGGATTGAATCGATAGTTTTTGCCCGGGTTTCAATTTAGTATCGCTCAGCTTGTTCCACTCTTTCAGCTGATCTTCGGAGACGTTATACTCTTTAGCAATAGTATAGAGCGATTCTCCTTTTTTTACTTTGTGTACTTTGCCTGTAGAAGCATACAGAACCTCGTTGTCCGATTCGTAGAATGATTTTACCTGAACCGGATCGAATTTGTACAATTTTTTCTTTTCCGGAATAACGGTACATCCGGTGACATAACGTTTGGCATAGTAACCCGCATTGCTGTTGTCGATGCGAACACCTCCGCCATTGGCCGAGTGAATAAAATTGAAACTACCATCCTGATTATGACTTAAGAAAATACCGACATGGCCGATGCGTGAATTCTTGCTGTTGTGTCCTTTGAAAAAGACCAAATCGCCTTTTTTCAGATTATCAATATCGACCTCTTTGCCGTTGGCAACCTGAGAACCGGACGACCCGTTGAGGTTCATTCCGAATTTGCGGTAAACATAGCTGGTATAGCCGGAACAATCGAATCCATTTCCGTTTTTGGAGCCCGATCGGTAGGGCGTGTTGATAAGCGTCTTGGCATACCGGACAAGCGAATCGCGCAAATCGACTCCCGACGGAGTCTTGCTCTTTGCGGATAGGGTGATGGTATTTATCGAGATGAGTAATAAAAAGACAAAATAGCGCATTAGGTTAGATGTTTTGTGTATGTCTCAACAGAAGACATTGATTCGTAATTACTTTTTAGGGTAACCGACAGTCTGTGCCAATGTAATCAGTTGGTCGTCGGTCAGGTTCATCACTTTTGCCAGCTTCGCTTTATCGATCATTGCACGAACAACCGTAGAGAGCCCCTCCGATGCACAGAAAAGATAGATGTTTTGCGAAATAAACCCACTGTTAGCATACGTAGCCTCTATCAACCCGCTTTCGCTCTTGGAGTTGATTTTGGACTTATTGCAAACAAACACGATGTTGAGCGGCGCTGTGCCGACATATGCTTGCTCACCCGCCTCTTTACGATAATCGCCCGCGACAACCTGTATCAGTTTGTTGCCTGCCGCATCGTAGCGGTAAATGCCCTCTTTGGTAACAGCATATAAATCTATCTCCTGCCGATCCATTGACGACGGAGCTGTTCTTTTCTTTTCCCGGTTAAAACCCCAGGCTGCCCACAATAAATTGGAGAGCGTTTGATTCGAAACAGATCTTTCCGAATCAAATTGCCGCGCAGACTGACGCAGGTTTAATGCCTCCATCAATGGTTTTCCACCCGTGCGGAGAGGTTCCGGAAGTTGAATAGTTTGGGCTGACAACAAAGAGCTTGCACACAAAAAGACGGCGGAAATTATAAATGTTTTCATTTTTGGTTAGTAATTGGTTTTTGGTTAATAGAACCGTCCGTCTTGTTGGTTGGCGGAGGTAAACACTGTCTTGTCTGTCTGACGTAAGAGTAATCGTTTTTGAATAAAAAACGACTGAAGGCTCCTTGTTTTGGAAAAATGATGCAACAAATATAATAGTTTTTTCCTGCCTGATTACATTTTGGACGAAGCGTTCGGAGTAAATTTAATCTTTTTTGGCGAACAGCCGTACGCTTTTTTAAATGCTGTACTAAAATGTTGAAGAGAAGAAAATCCGAGTTCAAAAGCAATTTGGGTCATGTTTTTTTCTCCCGAAAGAACCATGTGAAAGGCTTTCTCGAGGCGAAAAGCGTTTAAATAGCCAAAAATCGTATCGCCAAAAAGCTCTTTGAACCCGTTCTTCAATTTAAAACTGTTGATGCCGGCAATACGGGCCAGTTCGTCAATAGAGGGTGGCATGGTCAGATGTTCGAGCAGATATTGACGGGCAAAGAGCAGCCGCCCCCTGTCGTAATCGTTGTGGCAGTATTTGGTCTTAACAACCGAAGGTTTTTGCAGACAAATAACACAAAACCCGTCAGACTCGGCAATAGACAATCCGGCTTCGCTCTTCATCCAAAAATCCAGTATCTGTTGAACAGATGCAGAATCCAACTTACTGTCATGCAGCAGATATGATTGATTATTGATGATAATCTTCATGCTTTTCGATATAAAATATTCTACTGTAAATATAAAAATTAATTCTGTAAATATAAAAATCGAACAACTAACTTGTTTAACTTTGTCAAATTAACATATTAAGTAATACAAAATCTACATACCAAATAATAGCAAGATGGTGACATTCAAAAAACTCCGAAGAATATTTAACGAAAAAGGCAGCGGAAATGTTGTCAGTAAAACAATAACAGTCAGTCCTTTTCTTCAGCTTCATCTCTGTACCCAGTGTAATGTTGAGATTATTCAGTCGGATGAAGAGAAGGTGGTTATCGAGATGGACGACAACCTGATCGATGGTGTTCGGGTCGATAATTCCATTAAAACGCTCTTTGTCACACAGGACGTGCAGCAAAAGATTCCACTCTTTTCGTACGGCAAAATCACCATTTATTGTCGTACCCTCGAAGCGTTGTATGTCACCTCGCACGCCGATGTACGCTCGGCAAAACCCATCGAATCGAAATATGCCATGGTAATTAAAACCGTCTCTCATGGCGATGTTCACCTCGAACTGAAGGCATCCTCCATCAAGGTGATGTCGACCAATCACGGTGATTTTACCCTGAAATGCGAGACGAACGATTTGGTGGTCAACAATGCCAGCAAGGGAGACCTAAACATAGAGGTAAAGGGCGCTTCGGTGGAGATTAACCACAAAGGACGGGGCGATATGGCACTGACAGGCACATGCGACCAACTGACCATTTGCAATGAGGGGCATGGCGATATTGCCGGATATGAACTCGTGACGCGTGATGCGAATGTAAAAAGCATCGGACATGGCGATACCAGCGTGTTCGCTTCGCATTCTCTCAAAATTCAGAACCTAGGTCATGGGGATGTCTCTTATTACGGTGAAGGCGAATTGCAGGATCTGTCGCATACGGGACACGGCAAGGTACAGCATAGAGGCTGAGACTTATTTATAAAACACAAGAGGCTGCTTCATTGTTTATACGCTGAAGCAACCTCTTTTTTTATTTATTGTCCGGCCTCAATTATTTTTTTATCATGGTCAGCAGCATCTTGAACGATTCGACTGCCGACAACGCGTGGGGATGATTGGCTGGCATTATAATACACTCGCCTTTCTTTACCGTATGGGGCTTTCCGTCGATACGGATATCCACAATACCATCAAGCACCTGTACGATAGCATCAAACGGAGCGGTATGCTCGGTCAAACCCTGCCCTTTATCGAACGAAAAGAGCGTAACGTTGCCCGCTTCGCTTTTCACAATTTGCTTGCTTACCACACCACCTGCAGTATATTCTACTGCGTTTTCCAATGGAAAGACTACTGCTGTTTCAAAAGGTGTATTCATTGTTATTCTGTTTTAGAGTTGATCCCTTATATCATTGTTTGTTTTACAAAGATAGAGCTGAAATCAACCGATAAGTTGTAACAAAGATTACACGTAACGACAATAATCCGATTTGCCTCCCAAATATCTCGGGAATAATTGACTATTAACTATTTACACCTAATAAATATTCTTCCGCATTTATCACTTTCGCATAAAAATAACTCAATGCGGCCAGAAAACTATGTTGCACCGATTTGGCATCTGCTTCCTGCCCGTTTATTGCAAGCGATTTTGTAGCGCACGCATCACCTATCAGCGTACAACTGAAACCGAAATCTTTTGCCGCGCGGACAGTGGCATCCACACACATATGAGTCATCATGCCGCAAATAACCAACTCTTCAATTTCGAGCGATTTCAGGTGTACCAACAATCCGGTATTGCGAAAACTATTCGGAAAATGCTTTTCTATCACCAGCTCATGTGGCAGTGGCTTTACGTTGTGATGAATGTCAGCACCAGGCGTACCCGGTAGAAAAAAAGTGGAATCAGCACGTGTGGCAAGATGCTGTACATGAATTACCGGCAAGTTGTTTATTCTGAACTTCTCCAGAATTTTGGCTGCATTTTCACTGGCACGCAGTGATTCTGCCAATGGATTGGCTCCGTTCTCAAAATAGTCGTTCTGAATATCAATCAATAACAATGCTGTGTTCATAGAATCTTTTTTAGCATTAGTCTCTTTATTCTTAAACGTATGGTTTTTTCCCCATTCGACATAAGATGATAGCATCAAAATTTAATGCAAAATGAAGAGCCCGATGGGACAGACTCTTCATTTTGTTTCGTTTCTATCCGGAACAAACGCTATTTTACGTTGAGTGCAATTTTGCCTTTTATGTCGCGCGACGAACTGCCCAGCAACAGTGTGTAGCTACCCGGTTCTACTTCCCAGTCGTGCTTAGCTTCGTTGTAGTAAGCAAAACTGCTTGCCGGCACTTCCATTGTTACCGTTTGGCTTTCGCCCGCTTTGAGGAATACCTTCTGAAAGGCTTTCAGCTCTTTCGCAGCACGCATCACATCCGATTTGGGTTTGCTCACATAGAGTTGAGCCGTTTCCGCGCCATCGGTTTTACCACTGTTGGTCAGGGTAAATGTAACCTTAACAGTACCGTCGGCAGCAAGTTCCGTTTTGTCGGCTGACAGTTTGGAATAGGCAAAAGAGGTATAGCTCAGACCGTAACCGAAAGGAAACAGGGGTTCGATTTTTTTCGTATCGAACCAGCGGTAGCCCACCAGAATATCATCCTTGTAGTATACATTTACTCCGTCGCCGGGATAAGAGAGCTTACCAAACGAGTGTGCGGCATTGTCTTCCAATTTTTTCGGGAACGAGAAGGGCAGTTTTCCCGACGGATTGACATCGCCCGAAATCACATCGGCCAACGCGTTACCCGCTTCCGATCCGAGATACCAACCCTGCACGATAGCCGGCACTTTTTCGACCCACGGCATGGCTACGGCGTTGCCACTGAGTAAAACCACAGCTGTATTTTTGTTGGCTTTCAGCAGAGCGTCGATCAATTTGTCCTGACCGAAAGGCAGATCGAGCGATTTGCGGTCGCCACCCTCACAATCCTGAAAATGGTTTTTATTGAGACCGCCTACAAAGAGTACCACATCGGCTCCTTTTGCAACTTCGACAGCTGCCGCGATCAACGAGTCTGCATTAAGTTTCGATTTTGCCTCACGACCATACATCGACGGGCCGGAGGCATATCCGGGGCTATAAGTCACGTGATCCTTGCCATATTTTGCCGTCAATCCATCCAACGGAGATACTTCATAAGCCACTTTCAGCGACGAAGAACCACCTCCGACGACCAGGCTGCGGGACGCATTCTCTCCGATAACGGCTATCTTGTTGTATTTGCCGGCAGGAATAGGGAAAAATTGTTTTTCGTTTTTCAACAGAACGATACCTTCCTGCGCAATCTTGCGGCCAGCCTGACTGTGTTCCGGTGACACAAAGCGACCGAAAGGCCGGTTGGCACTCATGGTAGTGCGGAAGATCATGCGCAGAATGCGACCTGCCTTATCATTGAGCAATGCCACATCATATTTTCCGTCTTTAATTCCCTTCAGGAACGGATCGGCCAGATAGTAAGAAGCATAGGAAAATTTTCCTTTGGTGGTTAAGCCGTTGGTAAAAGTACCCATTTCCAGATCGAGACCGTTTTTCACTGCCTGATCTGTATTGTGAGCCCCACCCCAGTCGCTGATTACCACGCCGTCGAAATGCCACTCTTGTTTCAGAATTTTATTCAAAAGCAAGTCATTGTGGCAACAGTGTTCGCCTCTGAGTTGGTTGTACGAGCCCATAATCGACCAGGCTTTACCCTCCTGCACAGCAGCTTTGAAAGCCGGCAGATAGATTTCGTACAAAGCCCTGTCGCTTATATTCACATTGATATTTCCACGCCACTCTTCCTGATTATTCAACGCAAAATGTTTGACGCAGGCTGCCACGCCGATAGATTGTACGCCCTGAATGTAGGGTACCACCATGCGGGATGCCAGATAGGGATCTTCGCCCATGTATTCGAAATTACGCCCGTTCAACGGAGTACGGTAGATGTTGACGCCCGGGCCCAGCAACACGGTTTTATTGCGGTAACGCGCCTCTTCTCCGATCGATTTACCGTAAAGTAGCGACAATTCCGGATTAAATGAGGCTGCCAGACAGGTCAGCGCCGGAAAAGCGGTACAGTAGTCATTTGTCCAGCCGGCTCCGCTCCATTCGTCCCAGAAAACCTCTTCGCGAATACCATGAGGACCGTCATCGGTCCATACTTCGGGAATACCTAAACGGGGAACGCCCATAGAACTGAATTTGGATTGGGCATGACACAGAGCCACCTTCTCTTCCGTGGTCATAAGCGAAAGAGCATTCGTTACTCTCTCTTCGATCGGTTTGTTTACGTCGAGGTAAACCGGAGTCGCTTGTTGTGCCTGCAAACTCGACGACATTCGGAGAATCAACACAATAAATAAAATTTTTTTAATCATTTGATATGTAGTTTTGTAGTTCCTTTTTGAATCAGCAGGAAGATTTATCTCTTCACCGTCACTTCAGAACCGGAATATTTTACGGCTTTCACTATTTTTGCCGGTTCGATTCCCGTTCCGTTCTTTGGTGTTACCCAAACAACATTGAAGGTGCGTTCCTTTACCATTCCCACAAATTCTCCCTGACGGTTTCCGATAGTCAGTGTTTTTTCGGTTTCGTTCCAGTGTAACGGAATCGTTGCATATTTTCCTTTTTCATAATTATAGGTATCGTTTTCGTCTTCGTAAATCACAAAATCAGCATCTGCGCCCGGGTATACGCGCAGCTCGATCGGATCGGCAACCTTTTCGGTGGCGTACTGGAGATAGGGTCCCATCGGCACAATCGAGCCAGCTTTGATGTAGAGCGGCAGGGTTTCGATGGTTGCTTTCGCATCAATGGTCTTTCCACCGGCAATCTGTTTGCCTGTCCAGAAATCGTACCATTGTGTCGATTTGGGAAGATATACTTTACGGGTCTTGGCCAGCTGCTTGCTGTTGGGAGTACTGTAGAGTTGCTGTGTGACGGGATTTACAAGAAATGCCGGGCCGAACATATATTGGTCGGGAATATTCCGGACAGCCTCATCGTCGCGAAAATCGAATCCCAGTGAACGCATGATGGTATAACCTTCGTTGGTCACTTTCCACGAGAGCGAATAGAGGTATGGCATCAGGCGATAACGCAGGTTGTCGTACTTCAGCAGAATGGCACGGGTAGCTTCGTCCCAGTTTTTAGAAAATACGGCGCGTTCGCCCTTTCCATGAATGCGAAAGATCGGGCTGAAGGTACCGAACTGGAACCAACGGGTAAAGAGTTCGCGATTGGTCGGAGTTGTCCAGTCGGGAGCCTGCCAATGGAAATGATAGCCGCCGATATCGGAAGTCCAGTAAGGTATGCCCGAAGCACAGGCGTTAATTCCCTGTGGGACCTGATTCCGGAAAGCGTTCCATGTACAGGTAATATCGGACGACCAGAGCGTGGCCGAGTTGCGTTGTTGCCCGGCAAAAGCCTGACGGATGAGCAGAAAAGCCCGCTTATCGGCAATATCTTTTCGCCAGTGTTCATACAAGCCGGTGGAGTGCATCAACGAATAGGTGTTCATGTAATCGATGCCACGCCCGATGGCAAAATGGCTTTTACGGCGCAAATCCATGTAATTGGGATCGTTCACGTTCCCATTGTCGGGTTCGCACTGATCGACCCACCAGGCATCCCAACCGTAGCGGCCGAGCAGACTGTCGTTTGCCTGTTTCCAGTAGAGATCGCGGGCCTGAGGACTGTGCGCGTCGTAATAATAATCGAGAATATTGGTCATCACGTTGAGCCAGCGAATGTCGGTCATGCCGCCGGAGTGAGTCATCTGTTTGAACGGTTCGGTACCTTTGGAAAATACCGGCCAAATGGAGATCATGGCATGGATATTGGCATTGTGCAACTCGTCCACCATGGCTTTGGGATTCGGATAGCGCTCGGGCCACATCACATGCGAACCAATTACGTTGGGCTCCCAGTAGAACCAGTCCTGCACAATGGCATCGACCGGAATTTTGGCATTGCGATAACCGTCTTTCACCGACAACACTTCGGCCTGACTTTTGTATCTATCCTGCGATTGAAACAGACCGAAAGCCCATTTGGGAAACATCGGCGCATTGCCCGACGCATTGCGGAAAGTAGCGATGATCTTATCGAAATCGGGGCCGTAGATAAAGTAATAGTCGACCATATTGCCGCTTTCCGACACATATTTGTATTTGGTGTTACCTGCTTCGGTTCCGTAAAAATTCGACACCGAATAGTTATCCCAGAAAAGTCCGTACCCTTTGGTAGAGAGCATCACGGGGATAGCCCCTGTCATGTAACGGATGGCCAGTTCCTGATTACGGCCTTTGTAGTTAATCGAGAGCGAATCTTCCGGATGACAACCCAGACCATATAGCGCCTCATCGGCCGGCGACTGAAATTGCGATGTGCAATTATACACGTCGATACCGGCAACGGAAGCCTCGGTCATGGTTTTGTTTTGGGCATCGTCTTCGGAAAGAATGGCGTTACCCGATAAGTCGAAATACCTGATGGCATTGGATGCTTTGTTGACAGCCAATTTCATCTTCGCCGTGGTGATTACAAACGCATCTCCATTATCGGAAACCGCAAATGACGGCACCGTTTTCCACTGATTGGTAATGACCAAAGAGGGTTTTTCGATAAAGAGAGGCAAGGTCGTGTATTTTACTTCCACCATATTATCGAAGCAAACTTTCACCTTCATCAGCCCTTTATTGAGGGTAAAGGTGACACCATCGGCATCTTTCTGGTACGACAGAACCCTGGCATACATCGGACCAACTAAGCCTGCCAGCACCAAGGCTATCAAAGCGCGTTTAATGTGTTTCATTTTGTAAAGATTTAGCGGTTTATACTATGAAGTCATCTTGACTTTTCATTTTTTGACCTCCCAACCCTCCAAAGGAGGGCTTTAATATTGTGATACGAACAAAATATTCTAAATTTTGCAGCCAAATTCCTCCCCTTGGGGGAGGTTAGGAGGGGTCAGTAGGCAAAATTGAGAATAAAATATGCTACCAAGAACAAGTCAAGACGAGTTCTATAATAAAGATTCTTTTCGGCTTTCTATCCAACATCTTACTTCAGGTAGCTTTCCCACTCTTTGGTTTCATCGGCGTTCACGGTAAGTTTTTGGTTGCCGCAGCGAACGGTAAAGCTTCCGGCTTCCAAACGCCATTTGTTGTTCAATCCGACAAAAGCCAGTTCGGATGCAGGCACTTTTAAGGTGACTGTATTTTCTTCTCCGGCCAGCAAACTTACTTTCTCAAACGCTCTCAAACGTTTATTATCTGGCGTTAGCGATGCGTAATCGTCGGAAATAAAGAGCAAAACGGACTCTTTTCCGGCCATTTTTCCGTTGTTTTTTACCGTGACGGTAAATTCGAGTATGTCATTTGCACTGAAATGGGTTTTGTTTACTTTGAGGTTCGAATACACAAAAGGACTATAACTCAAGCCGAAACCAAACGGATATTGCACGGTATTATTGGCATCGTACGCATAGGAACCGTCCATTACTTCACGGTTTTCCGACGGTTTGTAATCGTACGTTGTCAGCAGATTGGTATATTTCGGATAGGTGTAGGGCAATTTTCCCGATGGATTTACATCTCCATACAGCATGTCGGCCAGCGACAAACTACCGTAACTACCCGGCAGATAAGTCTGAACAATGCCATTTACCAGCGGTTCGATGGCGGAGATTATTCGTGGACGCCCTTCGTTGAGCACCAGCACGATGGGTTTGCCGGTCTTTGCCAGTTCGCTCACTAATGTCTCCTGGTTTTTTGACAACTCCAGGCTGGTAAGATTTCCCGGCGTTTCGCAATACGAGTTCTCCCCGACACAAGCCACAATCACGTCACAATTTTTAGCGGCAGCTACAACCTTGTCTATTTCGGGAGTATTCTCCTCGTAATATTTCCCCTTTTCGTTGTAGGTTACCCCGGGCTCAAATACCACGAGCTCTTTGCCTACCTTTTGCTGCAATGCCTCCAGAATAGTGGCTCCCGCTTTTTCGTATTCAGGGGTTTTATCCCCCTGCCAGCTGCGGCTCCAACCACCGTTTAGTCCGCGTTTGGTGTTGGCATTGGGACCGGTTACCAAAATGCGGTAGGCCTTTTGCAAGGGCAACAGATAATTTTTGTTCTTCAGTAAGGTAATGGCTTCATCGGCAGATGCTTTTGCCAGTTTTTGGCTTTGCTGTGAGGCAAAACCGGTATACTCCGCTACGTTCCATGTAGGTTTGCTAAACAAACCCAAACGGTATTTCATTCGCAGAATACGGCGTACCGCATCGTCGATACGGCTCATCGAAACCTTATTTTCTTTGACCAAAGCTACCAGATCTTTGCAGAAATTTTCGTCGTATGGAATCATTGCCATGTCGATACCGGCATTGATAGCCAGCATCACAGCCTCCTTATCGCTGGAAGCAATACGGTCGCGTTTGTAAAGATTGTTGATGTCCTGCCAATCGGTTACCACTACACCATCGAATTTCAATTCATCCTTCAAAATGTCGGTCAGAATGTGGTGACTGGCATGAACCGGTTCGCCGTTGATGATGGCCGAATTGACCATTACAGACAAGGCTCCGGCTTTGATGGCAGCGACATAGGGCTTCAGGTGACGTTCGCGCAACTCATTCTCCGGGATCATGGCAGGTGTACGATCCTGCCCGCTCACCGGGACACCGTAGCCCAGAAAGTGTTTGAGGCAAGCGGCGATGTTATACAACCCGATCCGGTTGGGATCATTACCCTGAAATCCTTTCACACAGGCGACTCCCATTTCCGATGTAAGGAAAGGATCTTCGCCGTAGGTTTCCCAGATGCGCGGCCAGTTGGGATTGCGTCCCATGTCGAGTACCGGCGAGAATGTCCAGGGGATGGAGCTTGCACGTACTTCGTAAGCAGATACTTTGGCGCCTTCATACACCAGATGACGATTGAATGTGGCGGCCATAGCAATCTCCTGCGGAAAAAGAACGGAACCATCGGTATAGTTGGCACCGTGAATGGCATCCACGCCGAAAATCATGGGAATGGAACTATGTTTAAGGGCAATCGCCTGCAATTGGCTCACAAGCTTATCCCAGACTGCCGGTGTTTGAGCCACACCACCGGGCGTATTGAGCAACGAACCGGCTTTCAGATCACCCAGAATATGCGTTGCCTTTGCTTCGTCCACTGTAACCGGAAAATCGGGAACGCCGGGTATTTTACTCTTCAATACGACATCGACACTAAATTGTGCCATCTGTCCGACTTTTTCTTCCAATGTCATCTTCGACATTAGTTGAGAAATCTGCGTCTCGTAAGGTGATGCCTCTTTGTTCGGGGTAAAACTCAAAGAAATTAAGCCGAGAATAAGGGCACTTATGCTCAGGATTCGGTTATTGACTTTCATCTGTTTTGTCTGGTTTTTGGAATTGATTTCATGTGCACTATCGGTACCGTTTTTACACGCAAAACGATATACAAAAGTATGCTCTTTTTTGTCTCGACAAAAAAGAAATACCTCTATTTATTCTCTACAAAGGCTACCGGGAAGCAAAACCTTACTATGTATTCTCACTCCCGTTTCATTCGAAGCGAAACATACGCTACAAAACCACTTCCACTTTGTAACTACCTCCTGCCGGCATGACCGGAATTACATTTCCTTCGATCGCCTTGCCATCGACAGTCAGCAATTTTACACCTTTCATATTCCCGTTCGGATTTGTCACCGCAATTTCGTAGGTTGCACCGCGAAACCGGCGGGTAACGTGGTATTCTTTCCACTCCGAGGTAATGCACGGATCGATCCGTAAGCCTTCGTAGGTGGGTTGAACACCTAAAATATATTGCGAAATAGCATAGAAATTCCACGCTGCGGTACCCGTAAGCCACGAATTTTTGGCTTCGCCCGGTTTGAAGGCATCTTTTCCGGCAATCATCTGGGCATATACATACGGTTCTACCTTGTGCAAATCACTGATATGTTCGGTATACGACGGACAGATCTTGCGGAAGTATTCCCACGCACGGTCGCCTCGCCCCTGCACGGTTTCGCCGATGATAATCCAGGGATTGTTGTGGCAGAAAATACCTGCATTCTCCTTGTAACCGAGAGGATAACTGGAAATTTCGCCGTATTCGATGTAATATTTGGTAAAAGCGGGATTATTCAGCACAATGCCGTGTTCGCAATCGAGGCGTTCTTTCACCGAGTCGAGCGCTTTGGCCACCATGCCCTCCTCCAGACCAATGCCGGCCATCGTACACCATCCGTTCGATTCGATAAAGATTTTACCCTCTTCATTTTCGTTGGAACCGACTTTATTGCCGAAATAGTCGTAAGCACGCAGAAACCATTCGCCATCCCAACCGTGGGTTTTGATAGCTTCCACCATGGCATCGATATGTTTCTGTGCGCGGGCTGCTTCGTCGGTTTTACCGGTTACCTTGCACAACTCCACGTAATCGCGGCCATATACCACAAAGAGTCCGGCTATCATCAGGCTCTGCGCCTGACTCCCTTCCGACTTATTCTCTGTAGTTTGAAAACTTTCGTTGGGGTCGTTGGAGAAACAGTTCAGGTTCAGACAGTCATTCCAGTCGGCACGCCCGCTGAGGGGCAATCCGTGAGGTCCGAGATTGTTCACCACATGGTTGAACGAAACGGTGAGATGGTGGAAAAGCGAAACCTCCGAACCGGCTTCGTTGTCGAAAGGTACGGGTTCATCCAAAATGGAGAAGTCGCCCGATTCTTTGATATAGGCTGTGGTTCCGAGAATCAACCACATCGGATCGTCGTTGAACCCCTGCCCTATTTCGTTGTTGCCTTTTTTGGTCAACGGTTGGTATTGATGGTAGCATCCGCCATCGGGAAACTGCGTGGAGGCAATGTCGATGATGCGTTCGCGGGCACGTTCTGGAATCTGGTGCACAAAGCCGATCAAATCCTGATTGGAGTCGCGGAAACCCATGCCACGACCGATGCCGCTCTCGAAAAACGAAGCCGAGCGCGAGAAACAGAAAGTAATCATGCACTGGTATTGATTCCAGATGTTGACCATGCGGTCGAGCCTCTCTTCTCCTGTTTTCACGGCGAAAACGTTCAGGAGATTATCCCAGTAGGCTTTCAACTCAAACAAAGCCGCATCCACTTTCGCAGCCGTATCGAAACGGGCAATGGTGGCTTTTGCCTTGGTTTTATTAATAATGTTTTTGCTCTCCCATTTTTCGTCCGCCGCATTTTCCACATAGCCGAGAACAAAAACAAGATCTTTCGATTCGCCGGGTTGCAGCGTCACCTCGATGTAGTGCGACGCAATGGGCGACCAACCGTGCGCCACCGAATTGCGGGGTGCCCCTTCGAGTACAGTTTGCGGTTCGTCGAAACCGTTGTAGAGTCCGAAAAATGTTTCACGGTCGGTCTCGTAACCATTGACCGGAACGTTAACCGAATAGTAGGCATAATGATCGCGACGCTCTTTGTATTCGGTTTTGTGATAAATAACGGAACCGTCGATCTCCACCTCGCCGGTAGAGAAGTTGCGCTGGAAGTTTTCCATATCGGTAGCGGCATTCCACAGACACCATTCCACAAAAGAGAACACTTTCAGCGTTTTTACTTCCGATGTGGTGTTGCGCAGCGTAAGTTTCTGTACTTCGGCCCAGGTCTTCAGCGGAACAAAGTAGAGAATTTCCGCCTCAACCCCGTTTTTTGCTCCTTTAATGGTGGTATAATTCATTCCATGGCGACATTCGTAGCTGTCGAGCACGGTTTTGCAGGGCTTCCAACCGGGACTCCATACAGCTTCCCCGTCGTTGATATAAAAATACTTACCACCACTGTCCATCGGCACATTATTGTAGCGATAACGGGTGATACGGCGAAACTTGGCATCCTTATAAAAAGAATAACCGCCGGCTGTATTGGAAATCAAACTGAAGAAATCCTCGTTTCCGAGATAATTGATCCAGGGCCACGGCGTACGTGGATTGGTGATGACGTATTCACGTCGGGCGTCATCGAAATGTCCGAATTGCATAATGTATGATGATATTTGAAATTTCGTTTTTACCTTTTCAAAGGGAACAAAGCCGAAATAATCGTTGACTTTGCCGCTGTAAACGCTAACAATGGGATTGTCATCAATAACATTGCCATCGGTGGTCTTGACATTGTCGTTGTCATCGATAAGATTGCCTCCGTTGGTCATGACAATGCCATCGTTACTGTTTGCATTGATTTATTCAATCGCCCTTTCAGGGCTCCAGTGCATATTGTTCTGCATTCCCAACGTTTTACGTTGGGTTGAATTAAGTATGCCTTTCAGGCAATAATCTGCATTTGGCCAATCGTGCTGCAATGTCCGTGTTCTTTGTTCTCAACATCTACTTACTGCTAATCTCTATGACTCCCATTGCCAATCCGGCCGATGTCGCCGTCAACCGAATGATGCCGCTTCGCTGTTTCGACTGAATGACACAAAGTGCTTTCCCGTGAAACGCCTTGCGGTGATCGGCTTTGAACGATTCCATGCTGATGGGACTTCCGTTATCAACGCCTGCAATTTTACCCGGTCCTTCTATTTTAAACTGTACCAGATTCTCGGCATCGGGCACAACGGTTCCGTCTTTATCTACAACATCGACAGTAACGAAAGAGAGATCGCTACCATCAGCAGCAATTTTTGGCCGGTCGGCAGTCAGACGAATGCGGTTAGGTACTCCGGCTGTCTTCTCTTCGGTCACCAGTACCTGTTTCCCGTTTTTGTAAGAGACAGCTCTCAATGTTCCTTCTGCAAACGGCACACGCCACATTACATGCAACTGATCGCCCGTTTTATGTTGTTTGCCCAACGATTTACCGTTGAGGAAGAGTTCCACTGCATCGGCATTATTGTAATAAGCCCAAATATCAACCGTTTGTCCCGGCTTCCAGTTCCAATGGGGGAAAATATGCAACACCGGCGTGGTGGTACATTCGCTCTGATACATATAATAGACATCTTTCGGGAACCCGGCCAAATCGACAATTCCAAAGTAAGAGCTACGCGAAGGCCATGTGTAGGGTGTCGGTTCGCCTATGTAATCGAAACCAGTCCAGACGAACATACCCGAAATATACGGATTGGCTTTTACTACTTTCCAGGTCTCCTCGTGAGTAGAACCCCAGGGTGCTGAACAGTTGTCGTAGGCCGAACAGTTATGATGCGGTGTCGAATAGGGAATATCCCATCGTTTGGGTACACGCGAGATACTGTCGGATGGCATCTGATACCAACCGCGTGTTTGCAAGGCCGAGGTCGATTCGGTGATGATGAGTTTTTTCCCGGGATAATCCTGTTTGAACTTAAGCCAGTTTTCTATATGGTAGTTGATGCCGATCAGATCGGTTGCACCACTGCTGATAAGAGGATTGAGTGGACCCGGATTGTTATTGGCCGTCACAATAGGGCGGGTTGTGTCTAACGATCGAACAATAGAGCATAATTCTTTCATGATAGGCCCTCCGGCTTTGAGTGAATCGGGCCATTGTTCGACAATCTCGTTACCCACGCTCCATAAAACGACGCTCGGGTGGTTGCGGTCACGCAATACCTGATCGGACAGGTCGCGGGTATGCCATTTTTTGAATTCGTGCGAATAATCGAACTTAGACTTACTCTTCTCCCACATGTCGAAGGCTTCATCCATGACAACAAAACCCATTTTGTCACAAAGATCGAGCAGTTCGGGAGCCGGCGGATTGTGCGATGTACGAATTCCGTTGCAACCCATTGCTTTGAGAATTTCGAGTTGGCGTTCGATGGCGCGCTTATTCACAGCCGTTCCAAGGCATCCCAAATCGTGATGATTGCAAACTCCCACTATTTTCATCGGCTTACCATTGAGCGAAAAACCTTTGTCCGTATCAAATTTAAAATACCGCACACCCACATCGGTGGTCACCTGATCGGTCAGTTTTTTGTTGATATAGAGCTGCGAAACTAATTTGTAGAGGTACGGATCTTCGGTACTCCACAAGTGGGGAGCCACCAGTTCGAGCACACTACTGTAGCTTTTGCCTTTGAAGTCGATCTGCCCGTTCTGAGCTACTACCCTGCCATCGGCATCATACAATTTTGCCTCGATAGACACTTTGCTGGTGTCGGCATTAGGTACAACAACTCTGAATTCCGTATGAATGGTTGCCTTTTGCTGCGTAATTTTGGGAGTGGTTACCGCAACGCCCCAGTGTTCGAAGTGTGCCGGAGAAACCGCTTCGAGCCACACATTGCGGTAAATACCCGAACCGGAATACCAGCGCGAGTTGGGTTGACGCGAGTTGTCGACCCTGACGGCAATCACGTTTTTTCTGCCCAGTTTAATAAATGGGGTAAGATCGTATTGAAAAGAGATGTATCCGTTCGGGCGTTTTCCGAGATAATGGCCGTTGATCCACACTTCGCTGTTGCAATACACACCATCAAAATCGATAAAGATGTTTTTGCCCTGATAGATGTTTTTGTCCAGAATAAATGTCTTACGATACCAACCAACACCTCCGTTCAGATAACCACCACCACTTTCAGTCTTGCTTTTCGCATCGAAAGAGCCTTCTATACTCCAGTCGTGCGGAAGGTTGAGCATACGCCACGATTTATCGTTAAACCCGGAAGCCTGAGGAGCAACCGTGTCGCCCAAATGAAATTTCCATCCGTCATTGAAATTATCTGTCAAACGGGGATTGTTTGCCACATTACATGACATCAACATTACAATCAGTGCCGAACTAATCAATTGCATCATCATTTTCATCATATGAACAGATTATTAAAGAGTTAAACCGATTTAGACAAAAAAATGTATGGCTGGCAAAAGCAGACAACGCACCCACTTTTTTTTCCAAAGATACACATAACCCTCCTAAGATAATCCCTTTTATGCTATTGTCAAATTAAATTTTGCAGAATATTTTTTCCGATTTCATACAGTCTTTCAATCATTCATATTCAACAGACTGAAAGACAGATAGACCCTACGCATAGCAATGATACAAAAAGGTGATTTATGCCTGTTTCATCAAATTTTATTGCCGGTTGCAGACACAGCAATTACTCCACTGTAGCCGAAACCGATGGAGCAAGTCTTTTTTAATGAAATAAGCGATTTTGTAAATTCGGGAGAGTGGCACTCTTGCCGGCAAAACATGTATTAAAGTACCAGTGTTATCAGCATGAGTGCTCTTCTGACGCAACAAAGTACCGGCATTTTTTAAGCCGTATTGGCTAATGAAATAAGACTTTATGGTACAACGATGTATATAAATTTCTTATTTATCCCTCTTTTTCCCGAATTCAATTGCCGGAAATTACAAAAGAATATCACCTTTCATTCTCCATTTCTATTGTTCAAAGGTAACGAATAAAAAAATGAATGATGATACTTTCTTGACTATTGCTAATGCTTTGTTGTTGTGCTGTTATGAATAACTCCGGTTATGGATGGTTACTCAAAATAAGCCGGCTGAGGGCTTCATCCTCTTTTCGTATCATTTCGGCCCGTTCTTCTTTCGAATGATCGTTTTGCCCGCAAAGGTGAAGAATGCCATGAATCATTACACGATGTAATTCGTTTTCGAAGGTGGTTTTAAACTCTTTCGCATTATCGGCAACCGTTTCCAGACTGATGAATATGTCGCCGTTGAGTTTATTGCCCTCGTTGTCATCGAATGTGATGATATCGGTATAATAATCGTGCTGAAGGTATTGCCGGTTTACCTCCAGAATTTTCGCGTTATCGCAAAAAATGTACGAAATCTCACCGGTTTTCTTACCGTAGATGGTGGCCGTATCTTTTATCCACGCCGATAGTAATCGTTTCTGTAACTTCGGTTGGGGAATATTTTCTGAATAAAAATGAATCATAGAGGGAATGTTTATTCTGCGGTTATCGGATGCAATCTGTTTGCAAATTGCAAAAGTAGCCCATTTCGGATGCAGATGCAAATATTTTGCATCTTCCCTCCTATTCCGCCTTCGCTATCGGCTGTTGGTCATTTCAATTTGTTGTATCTTTGCGAGCATGTTAAAAAATGCCGTACTTGTTTTGAGTTTCACTTTAAACTCCATCGACATATTACGGTCTCTTATGTAGTGTTAAAATCATAATCCTATCACCTTTAATTAATACATCACAGTTTGAAAAAAATAACACTTATTTTTGCTTGTCTGCTCTTCGCAAGTGTATTCGTATGGGCTGCAAATGGTGCGGTCAAAGATTCGGTAGCCTTAGAGGAGGTTGTAGTAACCGGAAGCAAGGTTATCCGCTCGGCCCGGAATATTCCATTCACACTTTCAGTTGTCAATCAACAAAATATTAGCAATAGCAGTTATTCGAATATAATGCCGATACTCTCGCAATATGTGCCCGGACTGTTTGTTACCGAAAGGGGCATTGTTGGTTACGGAGTAGGAGCCGGTTCCGGCGGTGCAATTACCATCCGCGGTGTCGGCAGCGCTGCCGGCAAGGATGGCGACCCATTGACCAATACGCAAATACTGTTTCTGATCGACGGACATCCGCAGTTTATGGGATTGATGGGGCACCATTTGGCCGATAGTTATTTAGCCGAAAATATCGAGCGGGTAGAGGTTATTCGTGGCCCGGCCTCCGTTTTGTATGGCTCCAATGCCATGGGCGGCGTTGTCAATCTGATTACCAAAAAGCGGCAACAAGAGGGGTACTTCGGCTCGTTCGACGTGTCGTACGGCTCTTTCAACACGCAACGCTATGCGGCTAACTCAATGATGAAATCGGGGAAATGGAGCAGCATGATTTCGCTCGAGCACGAACAAACCGACGGAGCCCGTACCAATTCACAGTATCACAACAACAGCGGTTACGCGAAAATCGGGTATGCCCTTTCCGACCATTTCAACCTGAGCGGAGACTTCAATCTGACCAAATACAAAGCATACGACCCTGATACGGTGGGTGCTCCCGTCAATCCGGCAAAATGGGCGGACGTCACCAGAGGTGTCACATCGTTGAGCCTCGAGAACCGGTTTCAACACAGTTCGGGAAGTCTGGTACTGTTCTGGAATTTCGGGAATCATCGCATTTACGACGGTTACCACTCCCGCGATCACTGCTCGGGGCTCAATCTCTACCAGTCGTTCGATCTGTTTCGGGGTAATATTATTGCCGGTGTCGATTATGAAAATTACGGAGGCTTTGCCGAAAATAACAGTCTGAACCCCTTTCTTCAGAATTTGATGGGTTTTCCCACCCGGAAGGCCATTCACGAAACAGCAGGATACACCAGTCTGCAACAGGACTTCTTCGGACGTTATCTCTCGGTGAATGCCGGTATTCGTTATTCCGAAAATAGTGTCTATGGCGGTGAATGGATTCCGCAAAGCGGTATTTCGGTTCGTCCGTCACAATATACGGTGCTGAAAGCTTCCGTCTCGAAAGGGTTTCGCAGTCCGACGGTGAAGGAACTCTACATGTTTCCGCCCCATAACGAGAATTTACAGCCCGAAAAAATGATGAATTACGAAGTCACCTGGCAGCAAGTGTGGCTGCAGGGACGGTTGTCGACCGAACTGACAGCGTTTATTGCAAAAGGAACCAATCTGATTCGTCAGGTAGCCATGCAGTATCTCAACACCGGCTCATTTCAGAACAGAGGCGTGGAGGTGATGGTCGATTATAAAATATCGGAGCGGCTGCGATTGATGGCGAATGGTAGTTATCTGCACATGAATGTTCCTGTTCTTGCAGCACCTAAATATCAAATTTTCGGCTCATTGCAATACGAACCGGTTCGTAATGTGACGACTACGCTGAGTGTACAGCATATTGAAGATTTATATATTCAGACCTCTCCGGCAATGACACAGAATTATACGCTGGCGGATTTCCGGACTGCCTACAAACCCTGTTCGTTTTGGGAGATCAACCTGACGCTCAACAACCTGTTGAACCAAAAATACCAGATCAACAAGGGGTATCCCATGCCATCGACAAATGTGATGGTCGGTATGAAATTTTTCGTTGGTAAGGCTTAGATGAAAGATTGGTGCTTTTTGATCCAAGAATACAGAAATAGCAGATTCGTTCAGGCTGTCATTGCCGTCGGTTTCAACCGACGGATAAGAATGCTATAAACCAGATCCGGCTTTAGCCGAAAGGGAATTGGGCTAAAGCCCGAGGGTGGAGGCTGTTTATTTTTCCGTCAGCTAAAGCAGACGGCAATAGCCAATATTCTTCTACTCTGGCTGGCGCGAGTGTGCAACTTGTACTCTGCCATACGGTAGGGCGATGCAACAACATGCATCCACTCTGGGGTAGATTGGGGCGGGATATTGCTATTAGCTTCGCTGAACGTTGGTTGAGATGCAAGTCCTGACGGACTAAAATTGGTCCTTTTGGGTCCAAGAATACAGAAATAGCAGATTCGTTCAGGCTGTCATTGCCGTCGGTTTCAACCGACGGATAAGAAGCCAACTCACCAAGCCCGGCTTTAGCCGAATGGCAGTTGGGCTAAAGCCCGCGAGGAGCGGGTTATTTATATTCCGTCAGCTAAAGCAGACGGCAATAGCCAATATTCTTCTACTCTGGCTGGCGCGAGTTTGTAACTTGTACCCATGCCATACGGCAGGGCGATGCAACAACATGCAACCACTCCGGGGCTTGTTGGTTTGTCCAAAACTTTATTTCAGAAAATCACCGTCGATAATCATTAGCTTGACACCATCGGTGGTAGAAGAGCGATGCGAGCTCAGTTCGTCCGACACGATGTAGCTCATTCCTTTCGTCAGCCGAAACACATCCCCATTTTCCAGTTCACTGACAAATTCACCCTCCAGGCAATGCACTATGTGTCCTTTCCGGCACCAATGATCGGCCAGATAACCTTTGGTGTATTCCACAATACGTACCCGCAGGCCGTCGAATTGCAGGGTTTGCCAGTAGGCTGTGCCTGTTTCTCCGGGATGCTCTGTCCTGGGAACAATATCCCAGTCGATTGTTTGAAACGGAATTTTTTCTGTTGACATAGTATTATTTATTCTTTGCCGATTTTTTTAAGTTCTGTAATCTCCGCCTCTTTTCCAAATACCAGAAGCTTATCTCCCAGACTGATCAAATCGTCGGCTTTCGGATTAACCTGCAGATCGCTGTCGACCGAATAACACCCGATAACAATCAGGTTGGTGCGTTGCGGAATATTGGCTTCGCGGTAACTTTTACCAATCAGGTCGCTGCCGCTGCGAATTTCCACTAATCGAAATTTATAATCGCGCAACTCTGCCTTACCGTCAGTCAGTTCTACAAAACTAAAAAAATCGGTGGTGGAGGTAGCCAGTGATACGATTCGATCGGAGGCCAGATCGATTTGCGATATGATAAAATCGGTACCGGCTTTCTTAAATTTCGCCGCCGAATTGGCATCTTCCACACGGGTTATCACTTTGATGTCTTTATTCAAATCTTTCGCGCTCAATGTTACAAAGAGGTTCTCAGCGTCGGTAGCCAGCACGGCAATCAAAATCTTAGCCCGATCGATGCCGGCTTGTATCAACACGTCATCGTTGGTAGCATCACCGACAAGGTGTACCAGATTTTTATCATAGATATTACGCAGTTTCTCATTTCGCTCAGGGTTATTTTCAATCAGAACCACCTTTTTGCCGGTGCGCAACAGATCTTCCATCACGCGTTTTCCGGTTTTACCGTAACCACACACGATGTAGTGGTTTTTCATGTTTTCCAATGCTGTATTCATGCGTTTAAGCTTTAGTAATTTAGTCAATTCGCCCTCCAGAAGAAACGAAGAAAGTTTACCGATAGCGTAAAATCCGGTCGTAAACCCCGATATAATTAGCAAGATAGTAAAAATCCTTCCTTCGGGAGTAAGCGGCTGTGGTTCTCCGTAACCGATGGTCGCAAAAGTAATCACCATCATGTACAGCGCATTTAACGGCGTATATCCTTCGATGAAGATATATCCCAGAATGCCGATAATCAGGATCAGTATCAGAGCCGTTATCGGAACCAGAAATTGACGCCATATTTGCGATCGGATATTTTGATTCATCGTATAAAAATTACATATGCAATGTTTCGGACTGAGAGCCAAAGAGTCTTTCGAATCCGGTATAGGGTGTTAATTCTTTCAGATCGAACCGGATTAATTGGTGTCTGACCAATGGTAAATCAGCGAGTATTTGCCCTATTTCATCGGAGGAATTGGCTTCGAGTATCAGTACGGCTTCGTGCTTTTCGGTAAAATAAATTTCACGCACGATCCCTTTGGAATAAAGTTCGTACACATGCTCCGCCTCCTGCCTGAGTATCGTTTGTGCATCGCTCCAGTCGGCATTCGGCACCTCATTTTCAATGGCTAAAAATTTCATTCGCGTTTTTTCAAAATCAGAGTTCCACCTGTATGTTTCCTGAGAGATAAAGTTGCGCTTTACCCCCTATTTTGCATCGTTTGCCCAAAAATTCACAATGTAATTCTCCGCCTCTTGCCGAAAGTTGAAGTGCAGTCAGGGAGGTTTTATTCAGTCGGTTGCTCCAGATTGGTGTCAGAGAGGTGTGTGCCGAACCGGTTACCGGATCTTCGTCTATGCCCGATTGCGGAGCAAAAAAACGCGAGACAAAGTCGACCTCATCACCGGGAGCCGTTACGATTACCCCACGACAAGGCAATGTGGCTATCTCATTCAGTTTCGGATGCATTTCCCGAATTTGTTTCTCGTTTTCAAACAGGGCAATGATATCGGTTTTTCCTTTCCACGTAGCCGTAGGTCTCGTTCCGGTGGAACTTTCTATCTCGCAAATATAATCACACGGAGTTAAATCGTCGGCCGGAAAATCGAGAAAGAGCATATCATCCTTTCTGCTTACCTTTAACTCTCCGCTTCGGGGCGAATGAAAAATTATTTCGTTGTCCGAAAAATTGAGGCATTCGAACAGAACATGTGCCGACGCGAGCGTGGCATGTCCGCAAAGCTCAACCTCGACAGAGGGTGTAAACCAGCGAATCGCGTATCCACTGCCATTGGCAACCAAAAAAGCGGTCTCTGCCAGATTATTTTCGGCAGCAATAGATTGCATCACAATATCATCCGGCCATTCAGGCAGAAAACAAACAGCTGCCGGATTGCCCCGAAAGAGTTTGTCGGCAAACGCATCGACCTGGTATAAAGGAAAATGAAACATGAACGGATTTATTTTACTATTTTCAAAAATAGCGCGTCGATCACCCTGTCGCTCAGCCACCGGCGCATCCAGAGCGCAGGCTTTGCCATGTATCCCGCGGCATAACGCGCTTTAGGGTGTTTTGCCTCGATTGCGTGCAATATCAACCGGGCTATGATAGCCGGATCGGAGTGCTTGCGCGTTGTTTTTTTGAAGGCGGTTGAAAATTTAATGGCAGCCTCTTTGTAAGCCGACTGTTCGCTGCTTTTGTTCAGATTGTCGAACGCGATAGAGCTCCATTCGGTTGCAATGCCACCCGGTTCAATCAGAATAACATCAATTCCGAAGGGTTTCACCTCGTTGCGAAGACTGTCACTCAACCCTTCAATGGCAAACTTACTGGCATGATACCAGCCTCCGAAAGGTGTCGCCATCTTCCCGGCGATGGATGAAATATTGACGATCTTTCCAAAACGACGCTCCCGCATCCCGGGCAAGACCAGCTGCGCGAGGCGTGCCGTACCGAATACGTTGACCTCCATTTGATAGCGGGCATCCGTCATCGATACGTTTTCGATTACGCCATAAAAACCGAAGCCGGCATTGTTGATGAGAATATCGATGCGACCTTCGTTTGCCAGAATCTCTTTGATGGCTCCGGTCATCGACTTGTCATCCACCACATCCATCCCGATGGTTTTTACTCCGTACGGTTTCAACGAATCCATGCGATCTACTCTACGTGCTGCGCCGTAGACGGTGTAGCCATTTTGTGCAAGCAAACGGGCTGTTTCCATGCCGATGCCTGAAGACGCTCCACTGATAAAAACTACCGATTGCATAGTGTGGAATTTCATAGTTTGTTATTGCAAAGCTACGAAATTATTTTTTTGTAAATATTATATTCGGATTTTACTCTTTTGTTTTTCAAACAGGCTTTGTTAATCGCATTAAATATTGAGCATGGATTACTAACGACACATGGGAAGGCTCAAATTATTCCGGTTCTTATTCAATACAAAAAGCCGCAAATTCGAATTGAATCGAATTTGCGGCTTTTTGATGTTCTTCAACTTTATGGTTTTCAATGATTCGTTATAAAATATGTTTCTCACGCAAAACTTATCCTGCAATGCGGGAGACGCAAAGTCACAAAGAAAAACTTTCGGTTTTTCTTTGTAGCGTCTTAAGTCGTAACACATGTAATTCAATCATTTATGAGTGCTTTTCGCCTCTGCGCCTTTGCGTGAGAATATAAGTCGCAGAAAAAAACGATTTGTCGTTTTTCTCTATCTATTAATTTGATTTACGACAACATAAGTACTTTTGTAACGAAGTATTGTGTTTCTACAAATCACATAAAGGGCATGATTGAATGCCAGATCATTTCGTTAGACATTCCTAAATTTCATCTATTTCATCAATCGTTTTTTGATCGTAGTCGTATAGCTACCTCCGGGCCAAATCACATAAAGATCGAGGTCGGACGTAGAGGAGACATCTATTTTGGGTTTTTCGTATATGTTTTTTCGGGCTTTGCAATGCAAATCAACGGTACCATCGACTCCGTATGGATATTGCTTTACTCCGAATTCATCTGTCATATCTACATGCCAAACCAATCGATGGTGAGGAACGTCGGCCTGAATACCGAATACATATTCGAAAAGTACGGCAATGGGAGCCAGGCCTGTCCATCCGACAAAGTCGCTACGATTATTCCCCTGAGCTTTTTCCGGGGCATAATTTTCAAAGAAGGTTCCTGTTTTTTTGAATACCTCCACAACGTTTTGATGATGATTAACCCCGATAGCATGTGCCAGATCATCTTGTCCGACAGAAGTTAACCCCCTCAGCACCATATAGGCGGTGGGAGCCCACACAGCACCTCTCCAGTAACCTCCGTTTGAATCGTAAAACGGACAATCTGCAGCAAGAGAGGGAACACGATGAGGCCTGTTAAATTTCAATGTATCATCCAGTTGGCCAACATACTCTTTCATTCGTTCGGGAGGAACCACTCCGGCAAGTAGCGACCAGTAAGAACCGACAGTTTGTATGGAAGAAAGCGATCCGTCCCTGAATTTATCGGTATAGAAATGAAGTTTGTCATTCCACATCTGCTCGTTTATAAAACGGGAAAGCGAAACAATTTCTCTTTGCAGATCGGCAACATCAGCTTCGCGATGCAAAACCGAAGCCATTTTCACGAGAGTCTTGGCCGCAAAAACAGCTTGCATATTGGCATCTACCCACGACATATGACCATTACTCCATTGTACATCATATCCATCGGGCACCCGGGGCTGATTATCCATGCCACACCCCCAGCCGCTTAGAAAATAGGATCCGTCTTTCCATGTTCGGTTTAGTTCAAACCATTTATAATAGGCCAATAATGGAGAAAACACTTTCCGGAGCCGGGTTGTATCATTGAAATTAAGGAAATATTCCCACTCCACCCAGGGCATAATATTCGGACCTGTACTCGATGGGTCGACACGTTCAAAACAATCCTGACCGGTACCGCCGTAAATTTCGCGGCAAATGAATCCGTCAGGAAGTTGTTTTCGATAAAAATTATCAAGTGTACCCTGAAAATTAAACGCCCGCGATCCGTAACGCCCGAACATGGTCATAAAAGAACCGTCCCACATAAAAATATTGCCGTTGAAAGCTGCATCGATATAGGGCGAAACAAAATTGTTTTGCGAAGTCACTTTTTTAAGATGACTGAATGCAATTTTCCAGGCTTTCCAATAACAACGAATAGCATCGGGATTGCCCGGCCAAAAAGGTTGGGGCAATTTCGCCTTAATCTGAACGAATGAGGGAGGAGTCGCTGTATCCTGTGGAGCTTTTACAAAGCTGTTTTCATCGTAATATTTATTGTAGATATACAGCTTGTAGGGTTGTTGCGCAAATAACATCACGCCACAACAAGAAACCAACAAGCCAACCAATATTTTTCGCATTTCAGTATGTATAAATTAGTTTGTTTTTAATGACAACTCTTTTATTACACGATTAGGATATAGAACGTTATGCTCTTTCTCCACGATCAGAGTCTGTGGCAATTGGAAACTTGCTTTTGCCCGGATATCCCGTGAAGAGGCTCCAATTTCCACTCCATACGTTCCTTTCTCGGCTACCCATGAACTGATTCCACTCCAGAATGAAGCCAGAGCACGCGGGTCGAGAGTAAAAGTTATTGTCTGGCTTTCTCCCGGTTTCAACAGACCGGTTTTGGCAAAAGCTTTTAATTCGTGACGTGGTTTCTCTATTTCATTCTGAGGCGCAGAAAGATAGAGTTGAACAACCTCTTTTCCTGCCACTTTTCCTGTATTTTTCACCATCAACGTTATTTCCATATTGTCGGTGAAAGTATTTCTGCTCAGTTTTATATCTGAGTAGTCGAATTTTGTGTATGATAGTCCGTAGCCGAATTCGTAAGCGACAGGGCGTTCGAATGAATCATAGTAGCGGTAGCCGACATAAATGCCCTCTTCATAAGACGCATTTACCGGGTTTTCTTTGGGTTCTCCCGGAAAAGTTGCGGCTGACGGCACATCTTCATATTTCACAGGAAAGCTCATTGGAAGTTTGCCCGAAGGGTTGACTTTGCCTTTCAGAATATCGACCAAAGCATTGCCTCCTTCCTGCCCAGTTTGCCATGCCAGTAGTATCGCATCGGGCCAATCACGCCAGTCAGTAGTGGCTATCACTCCCCCGATATTCAGCACCACTACCACCTTTTTACCGCTGGCATGATAGATGTCCGATACGTTTTTGATAAGCGTTCTCTCTGTTTCGGTCAATGAAAAATCGGAGACCTTACGATCACATCCCTCACCGGCATTACGACCGATGGTAATCACAGCTATATCTGAATTTTTCATTTGAGCCTCGATTACTGATTTGTCCAGCGGAAGTTCGGCATGAAAATCAACCACCTGTTTTTTATTTTCTTCTTTGGAATGGGATAAAACTGTGTCAATAAAGTTTGTATAAACGTTTTCAAGTTGTGGTAACACTTTGTATCCGGCATTTACAAAACCGTCTTTAATAGAGATGGCTTTTTCGTAATTTACCTCACCACTTCCTGTGCCTCCGGCAATAAAGCTATAGGAGGTTTTTCCGAAAAGGGCAACTCTTTTTACACTCTTAAAAGGCAGGGTATTATCATCGTTTTTGAGTAGAATCATCCCCTCTGTGGCCGCATTACGCGATACGGCGGCATGAGCAATAAGGTCGGGATGATACGAATAATGATAGCCTTTGAAACGGGGAGTCTGAAGAATAAATGTAAGAATACGCTCTATGTTCCGGTCTATTACTTTTTCATCGACAGTCTTGTTTTTTAGCGCCTTGAGTAATTCGTCACGTTGAGAACAACCGGGCATAAGCAGGTCGTTTCCGGCATTCATTTGTGCTACAGCATCGGCACCTCCCCACCAGTCGGACATGACCACCCCTTTGAAGCCCCATTCATTGCGAAGGATGGTTGTGATCAGGTCATATCGCTCGGATGTATAGTAGCCGTTAAGTCGATTATACGATGCCATCACAGTCCAGGGTTGCGCCTCCTTCACTGCGATTTCAAATCCGCGCAGGTAAATTTCACGCAGGGCCCGCTGACTGATCACCGCATTGATCGAATTACGATTGGTCTCAATGTTATTGGCGGCAAAGTGTTTGAGCGATGTGCCCACGCCGTTCGATTGCAAGCCGCGAATCATCGCTACACCCATTTTACCAGCAATAAGAGGGTCTTCGGAGTAATATTCGAAATTTCTGCCGCACAACGGGTTTCGCTGAATGTTGATAGCCGGAGCTAACAACACATCCGATCCGTATTCGAGTACTTCATTGCCCATGGCTTTGCCTACATTTTCCACCAATTCGGTGTTCCAGCTCGAAGCAAGTGCTGTGGCCGTTGGAAAGGCCGTACAATAATATGTTTGTACCGCATTTTTAGGCCTGGCTTCGATGCGCAAACCGGCAGGGCCGTCAGCGAGGACTGTAGCGGGAATGCCCAAACGCGGAATATCCCACGTGCGACCCGCAGAACCCGGCACGATCACCGTTTTTTCTCCGGTAGCAGGATTGGTCCAATTTGCGTCACCGAGTCCCATCAACAGATATACCTTTTCTTCGGGAGTCATGGCCGCAATGATGTCGGCGATTTTATCCTTTCCAAGTTGTGGTACCCTGGCGGTAGACTGGGAAAAGAGCTGAATGGCCAATAGTAAAGTTCCGGCCATTAGAATGATTTTTTTCATACGCATAGTTGAAAGTGAAAATTTATTTTACAAGGGTAAATTTGCTTTTAAGCGATGCCGCAGAAGAGTTCCCTACAAATACCTCATACTCTCCGGCCTCATTCACCAACTGTGTATCATTGTTGTAGAATTTCAGATCTTCGGGAGTGAGTGAAAATGTGAGGGTCTTTGTTTCTCCTTTTTTTAGAAATATTTTTTGAAATCCTTTCAGCTCTTTAACCGGACGTACTACACTTCCCACCAAATCGTGGATATAAAGCTGCACCACCTCTTCTCCGTCATAATTTCCGGAATTTTTAATGTCGACCGTAGCTTCTATGCTACCATCTTTAATCGCCATTCTTTCGGATGAAAGGCGTAGGTTTTTGATGTCAAATGAGGTGTAGCTCAGTCCGTAACCGAAAGGATATTTGGGGCTATTCTGCAGGTCGATATAGGCCGATACATAAAACTTGTCTTCGTCATTTTTTGAAGGACGACCTGTGTTGTAATGGTTGTAGTAGATGGGAATCTGGCCCTCTGTGCGTGGAAACGACATAGGTAACTTACCGGCCGGGTTGTAATCGCCAAAGAGCACATCGGCAATGGAATTGCCGGCTTCGGTACCCAGCCACCACGTGTAGAGAATTGCCGGCACATTATCGGACGCCCATTCGAAAACCAGTGGACGTCCTGCATTTATAAGAAGAACTACGGGTTTACCGGTAGCACACACTGCCTTTAGCAACTCTTCCTGCACACCGGTAAAACGGATAGAGCTCCGGCTCTTGGCTTCACCACTCATGTTATACGGTTCACCCAACGACATCACCACAACATCGGATTTTTTTGCGGCCTCTATCGCCTGAGCAAATCCGGAGCGGTCGTTATCATTAGCGTTGCAACCTTTGGCATAAATGATGGAGGCGTTTTTTTCTGCACGATTTTTGATTCCATCATACTGGCTTACAATACGGACAGAATCATCGGGAAATGCGATCGACCAGAATCCATGATTGTCGATGGTGGATTTTATAAAGGGGCCAATGAGTGCAATGGTTTTGTTTTGGGATGAAAGGGGAAGCAATGGAGTTCCGTTTACAGTGTCGTTTTTGAGAAGAACAATACTCTTTTTGCCGACTTCCCGAGCAATTTTTCGATTATCGGCATTATTGGTCTGGACTTTTTCCCTCTCTTCATTGCAAAAACGATACGGATCGTCAAACAATCCGAGTTCGTATTTTTTTAACAAGATACGTTTTACTGCATCATCAATCAACGCAACCGGTACTTGTCCTTCTGTAACCAATTGTTTCAGATAATCCCGGTAACAACGGCTTTCCATATCCATATCACTCCCTGCCACAATTGCCTTGAGTGCTGCATCCGACCGGTCTTTTGCGAATCCGTGCGGAATCATTTCACCAATGCTTCCCCAATCGCTGACGACAAATCCTTTGAAATTCCACTCCTTTTTCAGCTTCTCGCGCAATATGTAGGCATTGCCTGTAGCCGGAACGCCGTTAATATCGTTGAATGAGTTCATCAACGTAGCGACACCTGCATCGACGGCAGCTTTGAATGGCGGAAGGTATGTCTCGTTAAGCTGACGGAGACTCATATCTACAGAGTTGTAGTCACGCCCGCCGACAGCAGCTCCATACGCAGCAAAGTGCTTGGCACAGGCCATAATAGCATCTGTATTACCCAATCCATTACCCAGAAACCCCTTCACCCGTGCCGTAGCCACTTTTGCTCCGAGGTAAGTATCTTCTCCGGCACCTTCCATCACCCTACCCCAACGCGGATCGCGGGCAATATCCACCATCGGGGCAAACGTCCAGTGAATACCGAAAGCCGCGGCTTCTGTAGCCGCGATGCGAGCCGATTTCTGAATCAGGGCTAAATCCCATGAAGCAGTTTCTCCAAGCGGAATCGGGAATGTGGTGCGAAATCCATGAATAACATCCTGTCCGAAAATGAGAGGGATATGCAACCGCGATTGAAGAGCTAATTCCTGCAATTTCCGTGTTTTTTCAACGCCTATCACATTAAGCATCGAACCTACGTATCCTTCTCTGATTTGTTTTTCCTTCTCTCCGTCTTCCGTAATTTTTCCGGTTGCGCCCCAGTCTCCGTTATATTGATTCAGTTGTCCGATCTTTTCATCAAGGGTCATTTTAGATAGTAAGTTATTGACAAACTGTTCTGATTTTTGCCCCGACATAATAACGAAGCAAAAGGAAAACAGAAACAAAGAAATTGATTTTTTCATACGGGAATGGTTTGTTATACTATGTTTATTGTTGAAAAAAATTAGTGGATGATACTCCAAACGAATTAATCTTTTCTTATCAATCGTTGCATATTTGCGTTACCGGTAAACCCGGATGTAGTCGATTGTCATTGTCTGAGGGAGACAGGCATCGTCTATAGCACCACCCCAGTTTCCTCCCATCGCAATGTTGAAAATAAGATACATCGGTTTGTCGAATGGCCAGGTCGCTTCGTTTTTTTGTTTAGGTGCATATGTGTATACCGGCTTATTGTCGACAAGAAAACGGATTCGGTTTTCATTCCAGTCAATGGCATACAAGTGAAACGTGTCGAACGGATCGGTCAATTTAATTATGCCTGTGTAAGGCGTCTGTCCGTGTCCGGATAAATTATGTACCGAACTATGAATTACCCCGGGATCTTTTCCGACATGCTCCATTATATCCAGTTCACCGCAAGCCGGCCAACCAGCTTGTGTCATATTTTGTCCGAGCAACCACAAAGCCGGCCAGGTACCTTTGCCTTTCGGCAATTTTGCTCTGATCTCAATGTACCCGTAAGTAAAAATTCGTTTCGTACGGGTAATCATACGGGCTGAGGTATAACCGCTTTCAGTTTTACGGGCGGTTATGGTCAGTAACCCGTTTTTCACCTCCGCATTGCCTTGTTGAGTGTAATATTGCAGTTCATTGTTTCCCCATCCGTTATCCCCGGTGTCAAACGTCCATACCGTAGTATCTACCTGAGATTTATTAAACTCATCAGACCAAATCAAATGATAATTTTTTGGCGGTAATGCTTGTAGCGAATGGGCTGTTAAACTCACAAAAAAAATAAGAAACACAATCTTTTTTGCCATAAAAAATCCGGCTGTAAAAAGAGAGTGAACGAAATTGTTCACTCTCTCATAATTATAAAGTCGTTAAAACTGCTATCAATAATTTTTGTTTTGCACGAGTATGCCGTTTGAAAGGTCAATTTGTGCCTGAGGTAATGGATAAAATACATTTTTCGGATACGTAAATCCTTGTGGTACAAGAACCGTTTTTGCCAGTCCCGTGCGTACAAGATCGAAGAAACGGTCATCTTCGAATGCCAGTTCAAACCTGCGTTCATCCCATATGTTTTGCAACGAAAGATCGGAATTGGTATATGGCGTCTCCTTTACCCTGTTACGGACTTTGTTGATAGAAATTCGCGCGCCATCTTTATCCCCCAAATTAAATTTGGCTTCAGCATCGATCAACAAAATATCAGAGAAACGCAACAACCGTATATTTTGTTCTATTCCATAAATCCATGACAATTGCGTCTGATCTTTTTTAGGCACATAAGCCTTCATACTATAACGTGCCGGTGGATACCCCGGTTTACCAGCATTGGTACCACTCAGTTCTGCCAGACCGCCAACGGTAGTTCCATCCGAGAGTTTGTCACCACGAAAGGCAATCGAAGCATGGAACCGTATGGTATCATCAGTACGTTTTTGCCAATCGGCTACCAATCCGTCAGTCGGAACGTCGAGACCCCAACCGCCTCCATTATCATTATCACCTCTTACCCAACGGTATACAGCATAAGCACAGCGATTAATATCCCCATAACTTTTAGAAGCTCCGTTTTGTACTTCGAAAATGGATTCATCACAGTTTTCACCTTCACAACGGAAAAGGTAGAAAAAGCTGGAATCGTTTTTAGCTGTATAGAGACTGTAGGGGCCATTGTTGATAACATCGTCGGTAACGGCTTTTACATCATTCCATGTTTTCCCACCTATTGCCTTGCCATTTTCCATAAAATTGGCTCCCGATGCCATGTACATCAGCACTTTGGCTTCCAGCGCGCGGGCGGCCCATGCCGTTACACGGCCTTTCCACTGTGTACTCCATTGCGTTTTCTGCATATTGGCGTATCCATATTCGAGATCGGCTAAAATAAATTTATAGACATCTTCCACTGACGATTTGGCAATATTATAAGCTCCATTCGAAGGAATACCGTCGTAAATAACTACCTCGCCGAACATGCGAACCAGCTCGAAATAGGTCCAGGCCCGGATAAAACGAGCTTCTCCAAGTAGTTGCTTCTTGTAGGTTTCGTCCATGCTAATATCGGGAACGTGAGTGATAGCCTGATTACAAATATTTATCAGCGAATAGCGGGATGTCCAGAACGTGTTGAAAGCATCGAGCGATGGTGTAAATGTAAATGTTTTGAACCGGTTAATATCCGGTTGATCGTCGGGAGAACTTCCCTTGGCTGTATTATCACTCGCCACCTCTTTAGGCCCGAATGTAGTTGGTTCGATAAAAGGCCAGTCTGATAGTTTGCCGTAACAGGCGAAAATAGCCGACTCGGCATCTGCCTGTGTCTGCCAGAAATTTTTCTGTGGCAGGGTGTTATAGGCATCGAAATTCATATCGTTATTACACGATATCATTAGCACTGCACCTGCCAGTAATGTTATGCTCAATATTTTTTTCATACTATGATAATTTTTCATTTATGAAGTAAGTATTAACTCTCGTTGGGTGTTGACCTCTGTCTCCATATTCTTTAAAAAACATGCTATTCTTGCATATTGTAAAGTAACATGGCCGTTTCATAAAATATTCTGAACTAAAAGACAAGATTAACCCCAAAACTATAAATCGATGAAAGTGGATAGACCCCTCTGTCGACGCCACTACTCAACGGGCTCGATGAAATCACTTCAGGAGTGAAGCCATGGTAGTTAAAGAGGGTAAGCGGATTTTCGGCATTCAGATATAATCGAACCTTTTCAATACCAGCTTGTTTTGTCAGACCGGCAGGCAAAGTATAACCCAATTGTACCGATTTCAGTCTGAAATAGCTGCCGCTCTCAACATAAAAGGAATTAGGCGTGGTCGGATTCGACATCACAGCAGAAGGATAGGAGTTGGACGTACCGTCTCCGTGCCATCTGTGATTGTAGAAATCGCGATCATAGTTCTCGGTCTGATAACGTAACATTCTGTTGGTATTGAATATCTTATTACCGGCAACACCCTGACAGAAAAAATTGACATCAAAATCGGCATATTTAGCGCCCAGATTCAATCCGTAGATAAAAGGAGGATTCGGGTTACCGAGATATGTACGGTCGGACGCATCGATTTTTTGATCTTTATTGACATCAGCAAAAATCAGATCGCCCGGAATAGTACCCGGAAGGTGTGGCGTAGCATCAATCTGAGCCTGATTCTGGAATACTCCGACACTTTTGTATCCGAAAAACTCACCGATCGAATGTCCCACAGTTGTGCGTGTGATAACGGGTGTATCGGAAAAACTCCAGTCGATATAACTTGCTCCTGCAGCACTGATACTATTGATTCTGTTTTTGTTGTACGTGAGGTTAGCGTTAACAGTATACGAAAATTTGTCACCAATTTTATCCTGCCAACCCACATTCAGTTCGACACCGGTATTCAGAATATCGGCATAATTACCCCACACTCCGTTAGGATCAATACCCGAGCTACCGAGTGCCGTGGTAGCAAAAATAGCATTGGTAGTCATCTTACGATACCAATCGAAAGTAGTAGTCAACCGGTTTGACAACAGGGTAGCTTCAATACCGATATTAGCTTCCTTGCTGACTTCCCATTTCAGGTTTGGATTGTATGATTGTGTGACGGTAGCTGCATGTGAAACGCCACCATTACCTGAATTCTGATCAGGACCGAAAATAACGGACCGGTAGTCGCTGTTGTCTACCTTAGGACGATAGATGTTGGCCGGAATATTGTCGTTACCGAGCATACCCCAACCGGCTCTTATCTTAAGGAAATTAATGGGTTTGATGTCCTGCATAAATGGTTCCTGCGAGACCACCCAACCTAATCCCACTGAAGGGAAATACCCCCAACGATTATTGCTCGGAAATTGCGACGAACCATCGGCGCGCATAGTAAGATTCATCAAATATTTGTGTTTGTAGTCATAGTTGATACGTCCCATATAGGCAATTTGCACCATTTTGGAACCGCCATCAGAAGCTTGTACTGCATAGGTATCGGTTTTACCCAGACTCAGGAACAGAAAACTCTGATTTATAGCCGGCAAATCGACCAATCCAGTGGCTGAAGCATTAAGGGCGTCGGCATTTTTTATCCTGTATGAGTAACCTCCCATCACCTTCAAATTGTGATCGCGGGCAAAGGTTTTCTCAAACGTCAGGGTATTATCCCATGAAGTATTCAGATTGTCATTCCGCGATTTTGACATGCTGTTGGTTGTACTCTGTTGAAACGATGAAACATTGTAAATAGGTGTAAACGAAACATATCTACTCAATTGAGGATTAACCCCAAGCGTGGTTCTGAGTGTAAAATATTTCAACAGGTTAATGTCTACAAAGAAATCAGCGATACCATTGTAGGCATTATTCCACTGATAGTTATAGTCTAGTGTCGCAGCAGGATTCGACGACTGGCCTACAGCAATAGGCAGGCTGGTGGGGTCGACAAATTTTCCATTGGCATCTTTAGCCGCCATAATAGGCAAACCTTTGTATGCCTGTACAAGCAAATCGCCATTGGTTGGTTTTGATCTGGCACTGGTAATCACAATGTTGAGCCCTGCCTGAACATATTTGCTCAGTTTGAAGTCGTAGTTGGCACGCATACCGAGCTTTTCGTATGTGTTGTCTTTAATCAGACCATCTTCCTTCAGGTAATTGACTCCAACATTGAACGACGATTTATCGGTTCCTCCCTGTATGCTGATATCATCATTATTGGTAAACGAACTGGTAAGCACCTGATCAAACCAATCGGTCGAGGTATTGAACGTACTATACTGCACCTGATTGGATGCCGATCCGAGATAGTTCATCTTTTCGTTATACAGCGTGATATATTGAGGTCCATCGGCCATTTTCACAAGGTGGGACGGCGATTTTACACCGGCGTAGGAGTTCACAAAGACCTTCAGAGAGCCGTCTTTCGTGCCTTTTTTGGTGGTCACCATGATGACACCATTGGCTGCGCGTACACCATAAATGGCCGATGCCGATGCATCTTTCAATACCGATATATTTTCAATATCGTTGGGCCCCAGATAATTGATATTATCAACAATCATTCCGTCGACAACGTAGAGAGGATCGGTGTTGAAAATAGAACCCGTACCCCGGATACGGATGGAGGGACTGCCGCCGGGCGAACCGTCATTAACAATTTGTACTCCCGACATACGCCCTTGCAATGCCGAAGCTGCGTTAGAAACCGACAGATTGGCTAAGTCGCTACCGCTTACTGTGGCAATAGAACTGGTGAGATCTTTCTTCTTTTGTGTTCCATAGCCGATAACAACCACCTCCTCGAGCGATCTGTTGCTCTCTTTAAGGCGGATATTGATTACAGATGCATTATTGGTAGAAACTTCTTTACTCTCATATCCGATGTACGAGATTTGCAATATAGCTCGTACCGGAACTTCGAGTTGAAAATGACCATCAGTGTCTGTAATTGTTCCCTTTCCCGAATTACGGATGATAACATTTGCTCCAATAATTGGTTCTCCTTTGTCATCGGTAATTTTACCGCTTACTTTGTGAAGGTCGCGGTTTTCTACGTTTGGGTCACTGACAGGTTTTTTGTTGAATAAAAGGATCTGCTTGTTTTTTAGTTGAAATCCAATTCCCTTCCCTTTAAAAATTTGTTCCAACACATCTTTAAGCGATTGGTCAGTAGCATTAATGGTAACCCGCATAGTTGGATCGGTAACATTATCGCTGTAAAAAAACTTATAATCGCTCTGCTTACTTAGATCTGTCAATACATTAGACAGAGGTTCGTTAACAGCATGAATGGTTATTCTTTTATCCTGAGCTATAGCTGTTGAGGGGCTAAACCCCAGCAAGGTAAATATTAGCAGAAATAAACAGAATGTTAACCGCGTGCTGTCTGCAAAGAACTTCGTTGAGTTCTGATTAATTACTTTCGGCTTGAAAATCATAGTTCATTCATTTTAAGGTTTGTATAATAAACGTAAACTTTGCTTCTTCCCAATTGGACATACCTATGGCTGTCGGCTGTTTCTACAGTCGTTTTATCTTGGCGTTTTATCTTAAAATCACCGTTTTAGTGCTGTTGTTTATGGAATAATTAACTTGAGGTGTAATGAAATGAATATTACTCAAAATTTCCTCCAGAGGTTCTTTATCGATGGTTATACTGTAAGTCAGCTTATTTATTCTATGGTCTTGAATTTGAATACTGTATCCATATTTTTGTTCCAACCGTTGCGCAACTTCTTCCAATGTCTGACGCTTTATAACCATTTCGCCATTAGCCCAGTCTGTTATTTGCCCGGTATCAATAGTTTTTACAAAATACTCTCCCGTTCGCCGGTTGTAGCTTAGTTGCATACCCGGTTTAAGCTCCGATAGAACTTTTGCATCCTTCGAGTTGTCAATAATTTGTATTCGTCCTTCTTTCAGACTGGTATAAACATATATCTGATCGGGATAAGCATCAATATTGAATTTGGTACCGAGTACTCTCACGGTATATGTTCCGATATCTACCTGAAAAGGATGCCGTGTGTTATGAGCCACTTCAAAATAGGCTTCTCCCTGTAATCTGACATTTCGGTTTGCCCCATTAAACGATGTCGGATAGATTAGTTTTGAATTCTGGTTAAGGTTTACTTTAGTCCCATCATTCAATATTAGAGTGGATTGCTGTCCCGAATATGTTTCAATAGCGTTGAACGTTACTTTTTCGGCATTAACCCAATCCCTCAGGCCAAAACCGACCAAAAGCAAAAAAATTGCGGCAACAGCATAATACCACCACTTTTTAGTACTTATTTTGGGGGGTTGTTGCTCTGACAATTGGTCTATTCTTTCGTTCAAATCTACCCATCCGGAAGCTGCATCGGCACGCATTTTGAATTCTTTCCATTTACTAAGCTGATATGCCTCTTTTAACCCAAAGAGAAATTCTTTATTCTCATCTTTTTCTTCTATCCACTGTAAAATGGCATTTTGTTCCGATTCCGACAACTCGTTTCTGAGGTACTTTATTAGTAATATGTTATTAATGTCATTTATCATCGGAGTAGGGTTAAAAGAACAGTTTTGATACAGTTAATAGTGCCAAAAATGGCAATGCATAATCCTTCATTTCTTGCCTTAAAATATGTATTGCTTTATATATTTGATTTTCTACGGTTCTGACCGACAATCCCATTTTAGCTGCTATTTCTGAACTTTTCATATCCTGCTGCTTGCTTAATATGAAGATCTCGCGGCACTGTGCAGGAAGCTGGTTTATGGCTTTGTCATATAACTCTTCGACTTCGTGCATAAAGACCGAACCAAAAATATTACGATCCGGATTATAAAAAGCAATCTCAATTTCTTTCATTTTAAGCTCAGATAACTGAGAAAAGTTGCTTTGAATAGCGCGCATCCGCAGATATTTAAGACACTTGCCATGAAAAATTTTGAATAAATAAGCTGTTACCGAATAGTCGGTTACTATATTCATACGATGTTCCCAAAACGACATAAACGATTCCTGAATAAGATCTTTTGTAGCCTCTTCATCATTCAGAATTCCCATACCATAAGCGAACAAACGGGGTTGATACTTCATGTAAAAACCCTCGAAAGCACGTGTATCTCCCTTTCTGATGGCTTTATATGTTATTTCATCCTCGTTTTTCATGTGGAATTAATTTTCCGGTTTTATTTAAAAGAGCAATTAAAGATACAAAATACTCATTGAGGCGAATATGTTTTACAACATATTCGCCTCAATTATTCACATATCAACCACTTACAGATTTATCATTTAAACATATAACAAAAAAAGGTCGCCCCGTAACCATACGAAGCGACCTCTCACCTTAAATAACACCTACTTAATTGGAAGCGTTTCCACTTCCAGGACCATTGAACCTGTTTGCTCCTTGACGTCTGCTTTCCTGATAGGTTTTGAATTGTTCAGGCGTCAATATTTTTTCCAGTGCAGCATTGTATTTTTCCATAACAGCCTGCATGCTTGTACGCATATCTTCACCGCTTTCGCGTGCAGCTGCCATGTCTTTATTTCGTTGGAGATTGGCAGCCTGTACTTTTGCTACCTGATCGTCAGTCAGTTTGAGCGACGTTTTCATTCTTTCAGTCATTTGTGTCGCCCGTTCTTCCGGAGTCCCATTACCAAATTGACCCTGAGCTAAAACACTTACCATGCTCATTACAAGAAAGAGCATAGTCATCATAACGGTTTTGTTTGTTTTCATGTGTTTATTGATTTGATGAAAGTTAATTGGCAACACCACTTCCGCAACGCTGCCGGTACTAAATAATATAGCTACAATTAATCAGACGAAAAGAGTCGGGATTCGTTTAACGAGCAGACATTCGTTAACTTTTTTTATTATTTTCAGAACTTTTATGAAGGTTGAAAAAAAACGATTACTTTTGCCGGTAATTCTTATCAATTGGCTCGTTTATGCACGAATCCGGAAAAAAGAGACCTCTATTATTTGTACTGCTTGGGCCTACCGGTGTAGGCAAAACGGCACTCAGCCTGAAGTTGGCCCGCCTGTTGCAATGCGATATTATTTCGTGTGATTCCCGCCAGTTTTATAGCGAAATGTCCATCGGCACCGCAGCTCCCACGGAAGAGCAACTTCGGCAGGTACCTCACTACTTTGTCGGATCGCATTCTATTCAGCAACAGTATAACGCGGGTAAATTTGAGTTGGATGTGCTCGATTTTCTCGGTAATTATTTTCAGGAATATTCCTTTGCACTTATGGTGGGAGGTTCGATGCTCTATATCGATGCCGTATGCAACGGAATCGACGACCTCCCGACGATCGCCCCCGAAGTCAGGGCCGAGATACGCAGTCTCTACGAAAAGGAGGGGTTGGATGGAATCAGAATGCGTCTGAAATTGCTTGATCCGGTCTACTACGATCAGGTCGATTTGATGAACGCACAACGTATACTACACGCGCTCGAAGTATGCGCTACCTGTGGAAAGCCATATTCGTCGATGCGAACCAATACCGTAAAGCAGCGTCCGTTCGATATTGTGAAGATCGGATTGAATCGTCCGCGCGAAGAGCTGTATGAGCGAATTAACGCCCGTGTGGATGAGATGATGGCTGAAGGTCTGGAAGAAGAGGCCCGCCGGCTGTATGCTTATCGGAATCTGAATGCGTTACAAACGGTTGGATATAAAGAGCTGTTTGCCTATTTTGAAGGAGTCTGGACAAAAGAGTTCGCGGTAGATATGATAAGACAAGACTCGCGCCGTTACGCCAAGAAACAGCTGTCGTGGTTTCACCGCGATAAAACGATACATTGGTTTCATCCCGATGACGAAAATGCCCTGTTGCAGTTTGTATCCGAAACAACAGACCATATGCAATGACATAATCGAAGATGCAGAGTTGTAAAAACAAGAACAGGAGACGGTAACAAACCGGCTCCTGTTTTTTTTGTCTTATATTCTGTCTTTTACGTTAAGGCATGTAGCTTTTCACAAAGCATAAAAATGGGCAGTCTCACGACTACCCAATCCTTGTTAACCTTAAAATCTAATACTATGAAAAAATCACACTGCAAAGGTAGCAGTTGTGGAAACATAGCGCAAATTATCGAGGTTAATAAATATCAATTTAATGTTAAATATCAATTTTCCGTGTCAAAATAATATTGTTTTTCGGTTTTGGTCTATCAACATGACCGTATTATCGAAATAAGATCTTTCTTTTTGGTTCTATCGGGCCAATTCGTTGTGATAGGTTTTACAAAATGCTCCCAATTTTAGAATCAGACTTAACTGTTGCGAATTGACAAGCGATCCGTTTGTAGCATGAAAACAGAGAGCTGCCCGTGAAGTAACAAATTTATTCTCAACGGGGATAAAGGCCAGATCAATTCGGCCGTAGTCGCCCGACCGATAGAGTCCGTCGCCATTGGCAATGCGGAGCTTTCCGCCCCGGTAGTAGGTGGCATCCACACCGAACCGCTTGGCATAAACATGCGCCTGAGCAAATGCTCCTGCTAAAAAATGGAGCGTGGGATCGGGTCTGTCACGATCATAGCAACCGAGAGCTCCCAACTTGAACGACAACTCTTTCAACTTCGTTTTTCGGGTCAGATCGGCACCCAATAGTAAAGCGAAGGCTCCGTTGTCGCGAATATGATCATCTTCCAGATGACCGGTATAAAGAGCCCGGTGGTACATATAAAAATAGTGGTCGAAAAAAAAGACCGGCGACAAATTGATGCGCCCCGAGAATCCGGCCAAAAACGACTCTTTTACGTCGGTTCGTTGACGACCGGTCCAGTCGGCCCAAACATTTTCATATCCCCAGTCGCCTCTGGTTTCGAGATAAGCCCCCTGAATATTCGGTCGATAGTTATCAAGCGAGTCACAGAGCAATGCCAGCGGATAGCTTAACAAACCCCTGCGGGGAAAAGAGCCCAGGAAACCGGTCAATCCGTCTTTCTGATAATGATAAAACAGGTTTACGACAGGAGTGTTGCCGTCTATCTTATCACCGTATTCAAACAGGTAATTTACTCCGGCCATAATGCCCTGTGTAGAATCTATTTTAGCGCCCAACATGGTGTTGAGGCGGGCTCCGAGCATGGTTTGCGAGATGGCATATTTATCTCCATTGCCCGAATACTCCCGGTTGTCGAGAAAGTGGCTGAACTCTACAAAATAATTTAGCTTTTGCGCTTCGATGGTGCCGACGGCACATGCAATCAGTGCCGCAAGAATTATTTTTCGTAACATTGTTTTTTGTCTGATTAATCGGATAAATAGCCCTGTTTCTTAAGTACGTCCATAAAGAATCCTGAAAAGGTTTCGTTGGCCTCTTTGGTGTAGCGTACATCGGTAAAAACTTGAGCCAGCGTCTCCTTGTTGTTTTCTTCGACAAATTTTTTGTTTTCGGGCAAACTTTCTTTGTAAGCGTATATCTGGTCGATATCTTCGGAGGAATAGTCCTGATAGGTTTCGAAATGAACGACTCCTTCCAGTGGCAATCGATCTACCGGTTGAGGTGTTTCGGCTGGGTAGCCCACCGTTAGCGTAACGATAGGTACTACGAATTTCGGAAGTTTGAGAACGTCGATAATTTTGTGGGCATTGTAGGTGGTAGTACCGAAATAGCAGGTACCCAACCCTTCGCTTTCGGCAGCCGCGCAAAAATGCTCTGCAACGATGGTGGCATCGATCATGGCTGAAGTAAACGATAGCAGGTTGTCGTATCCGGGCACCGCTTTGCGTTGTTCGCACCATTTGTTGAAGCGATTGAAATCGGCACAAAACGTAATGACAGCCGGAGCCTGTTTGATAGAAGGCTGGTTGAAATGGTAGGGCGACAAAGCCTCTTTTACGAACTGATCCTGTGTCACTACAATGCTGTATGTTTGCATATTGCCGGTGTTGGCGGCACGACAAGCAGTCTCGAGCAGTTCGTTCAACAACTCGGAGGAGATCGCCTGATCTTTATATTTGCGTACGGAAACGCGATCTTTCAATGACGAAATCATATTAATAAACAATGAATTATGTTGATAATGAATAACCGTTAAGTCACCCGACTTAACGATAAGCGAGCAAGTTTCTTACCTTTTACCTTATACCTTACTTATCTGTGCAACGGTAGGTAGACTCCTTTTTTTGTTTCAAAAAATTCTTCGGCGAAATAATCGCTCAGGTCATAAACGGTGACATCATTTTTAAATGGTAAAACTTCGCTTTCGAGCTCTCCCCCTTTCAAACAGATCAATCCGTTAAGAAGTGCGTTTTGTTGTTTGGACGCGATATTTTTACGCACAATATTTACCAAATCTCCGAGCGGCATCACGGCGCGACTCACCACGAAGTCGAACTGAGCCTTCTCCTCCTGTCCGCGGCAGTGGCGGAAGGTGATGTTCCGCAACCCGATGGCCGCAGATACTTCGGTAGCAACTCTGATTTTCTTGCCAATAGAGTCGATCAGGTGAAACCGTGCCTCGGGGAAGAGTATGGCCAGCGGTACGCCCGGAAAACCGCCCCCGGTACCGATATCCATCACCGTGGTACCCGGTCGGAAAGTGATGATTTTGGCAATGGACAACGAGTGCAACACGTGACGTTCATACAGGTTATCGATGTCTTTGCGCGAAATAACATTGATTTTACTGTTCCAATCGGCGTAGAGTGCCTGAAGTTGAGAAAATTGGTGCTGTTGAGTTTCTGTAAGCTGTGGGAAATAACGAAGCAGCAGTTCCATCATAGTACGAATGAATTTAGTCACAAATGTACGACAAATTTTGTACCTTTGCGCAAAACCAATGTGACTCCAATTGCAAACTCTAATTATCAATATTGCAACCAATTGATTGGTTGTTGGTTGCGAATTGATGTTATAAAATGAGACCAGTACTCTTCATTGACCGGGACGGCACGTTGATTGTCGAACCGCCCGTAACCTTTCAGGTAGATTCGCTCGAGCTGCTTGAATTCTACCCCAAAGTATTCCGCAATCTCTATAAAATTACCACCAAAAGTGATTTTCGGTTGGTGATGGTTACCAATCAGGATGGATTGGGAACGGAAGATTATCCTGAAGAAGCTTTTGATGCCGTGCAAGGTAAAATGTTGACGGCCTTTGAAAATGAAGGAATTACATTTGAAAATATTCATATCGACACGACATTTCCGGAAGAGAATGCCCCTACCCGAAAACCGCGCATCGGGCTACTGAAAGGTTATCTGGATGGGAATACCGATATCGAACACTCGTATGTGATCGGTGATCGCCTGACGGATGTTCAGTTGGCTAAAAATTTAGGCTGCAAGGCTATTTTTATGCGCGACTACGACGAGGTATCCGCTTTATTGAAAGAGAAACAATTGGAAGAGTATTGTGCTTTAATCACTCCCGACTGGGATCGGGTATCCGATTTCCTGCTGAGTACGCCTCGTGTTGCCGAAGTAGTGCGCAAAACCAGCGAAACGGATATTCAGGTAAAACTCAATCTCGATGGATCGGGTAGATGTGATATTGCCACCGGACTGGGTTTCTTCGATCACATGCTGGCTCAGATCGGTAAACATTCGGGTTGCGACCTGACAGTTAAAGTGAAAGGTGATCTCGAAGTGGACGAACACCACACCATCGAAGATACGGCGCTGGCGTTGGGCGAAGCGTTTGCCAAAGCGCTTGGCGATAAACGCGGCATTGAACGCTACGGTTTTTGCCTGCCAATGGACGATTGTTTGTGTCAGGTGGCGCTCGATTTCGGCGGCCGCCCCTGGTTGGTGTGGGATGCCGAGTTTAAACGTGAAAAGATCGGCGAGATGCCAACCGAAATGTTTCTCCATTTCTTCAAATCGTTCAGCGACGCGGCCAAGATAAACCTCAACATCAAAGCCGAAGGCGAGAACGAACACCACAAAATAGAGGGAATCTTCAAAGCGCTGGCAAGAGCCATTCGGATGGCTATCCGCCGCGATATTTTCAGCAGCGATCTGCCCAGCACCAAAGGCGCGTTATAAACCGGTTAACGGTTAATGGTGCAGGAAACAGGATTGGGATCATAGACGCTAAACATTAAACGCCAAACATTAAACACTAAACAGTTGACAGAATCAATGACAGACAGAATTCTTCGCTTTTCGCAACGGGGCTATTACCTGAGCTTTTTGCTTATAATTGTGGCTGCTTTTGCCGGCTATTTTTCTTCGCGGCTTATTCATCTCGACAAAAGTTCGGAGTCGGGTATCGCTGTGCAATCACTTGTTTTTTTGTTGCTGTTGGGTAGTTTGCCGGGCATTCTGTGGTGGTATCATCGTACCGTAAAAGGAATCGGAGGGTATCGTGAGGATGAAAAAGAGAACAGATATAAGCGTTTGGTTGCTTTTCGTTTGTTTGTAGTCGATTTCAATATCGTGCTGAATATCCTCTTGTTTTTTCTCTATGCCGACAAATCTTTTTTTATGTGCGCGGCTATTGCAGCTATTGTTCTTCTGTTTTGTCGCCCCAATGAGCACAATATTGAATCGGAACTCAGCATCATTGTACCGGAATCTGATGATGATGAGACTGATATAGCGGACGAAAAATAATCGGTAAAATTTCCACAATTATGGTTATAGCGGTTGATTTTGACGGCACAATAGTAGAGCACGAATATCCGAAAATCGGACGTGAAATACCGTTTGCGATAGATGTGTTGAAACGATTACAAAAAGAGGAGTTTCATCAGCTTATTTTGTGGAGTGTGCGGGAAGGAGACCTGCTGAATGAGGCAGTGGAGTATTGCCGTCAGCGTGGCCTCGAGTTTTATGCCGTCAATAGTGATCATCCGGGAGAGCCCTATGCCGATGAAATAAAGACCAGAAAACTCAACGCCGATCTTTTTATTGACGATCGCAATGTAGGTGGTTTACCCGATTGGGGAGTGATTTACCGCATGATAAAATACAAGCAGCCGTGGTCCGAAGCAATCGGCAATCCCGAAACCGATTATGTAAGCAAGCGGAAACCGAATCTATTGATACGGCTGGGCGAATTATGGGATGCCTCTTCACGAAAATAGCGAAATTGACCGCTAAAACACCATTTTATCATTAACATCATCCGATAATCAAAAAAGGGAGTACTTATGAAAAGCACTCCCTTTTTGTATAAATTCAGGATAGAATTACCATCTGTTGCTATTGCGGCGATCGCTAAAACCACCACGACCACCACCATTGCCACCAAATTCGCGACGAGGACGTTCTTCGCGCGGTTTTGCAATGTTTACATTGATAGTCATACCATTAACTTCTGATTGATTCAAAGCTTCGATTGCTTTGTTTGCCTCTGCTTCATCAGGCATTTCGACAAAACCGAAACCTCTTGATTTTCCTGTAAACTTGTCAGTGATTACTTTTGCAGAATCTACCTGTCCGTAAGCTTCAAAAACTTCTTTTAACCCGTTGTCGTCAACACCATAACTAAGGTGCGAAATGTAAATGTTCATTTGAAAAAATAATTAAATAATATAAAACCGCAATTATGCCATTGAAAACAACTTGGTAAAAATCAAAATCGCTATCAATCATAATCAACGCAAAGATAGTGTTTTTTTATTAACTCCAACATTAGCACCATTTTTTTCGGCTAATTATACATAAATTTAGTGTTAATTATAGTTAATTCGATTCAATCTATTTGTGGAAATCAGATAAATCAATTAAGATACTTGCGCTATCAGCCAAAAACACAAACCATCAATTCACTTTACTTACTTATATTCAGCCACAAGCAACAGCAACATGCCCACCAATTGCTTCAAACGGCATATTTTTCTATTTTCATGTTTAAGAACAATCAGAACTGATTGTTTTTATTAAAAATAAATGATAACTTGCAACGGTTTTCATCAGAAAATCGTTTCTATTCTGAAAGCGGCAGACAGTTCCGTTTCCTTTTCACAGGCTAACCGGCACGTCGACAGAACAGGATAAGAAACTGAATGATAGGCATAAAAACTCACAAAAAAACGTCATTGCCATGAGTTACCTGAAATTCGACAAAACATTATTGACCAATCTGCAGAAATCGTTGCGGAAAGAGATTCTACGCACCAACAAATCGGGTGCCTATAGCGCAAATACAATCACCGACTGTAATACCAGAAAATATCATGGTCTTTTGGTTGTTCCGGTTCCAGATCTGGATGACAACAACCACGTGCTCCTCTCCTCTCTTGACGAAACGGTTGTCCAGCATGGAGCGGAGTTCAATCTGGGATTACATAAATACGAAGGGAATCATTTTAGTCCGAACGGACATAAATATATACGTGAATTTCACTTTGATGTGGCAGCCCGCACCATATACCGCGTAGGTGGCGTTATTTTAGAGAAAGAAAGAATTTTCATCTCGCACGATAATCGCTATCTGATTAAATACACGCTATTGGATGCTCACTCTCAGACGACATTACGTCTGCGCCCCTTCTTAGCTTTCCGAAGCGTAAATGATTTGTGTGTTGCTAACAATGTTGCCAATACCGGTTACTCCGAAACCGAAAATGGCATAGGCATGTGTCTGTATAATGGCTATCCCACACTCTTCATGCAAACCGACAAACAAAACAAGTTTATCCATCAACCCGACTGGTATCGCGGTATTGAATACCCGAAAGAGCAGGAACGCGGGTATAATTACAAGGAAGATATGCTTGTGCCCGGTTATTTCGAGTTATCGATAAACAAAGGAGAGAGCATTATTTTCTCGGCAGGAACCTCGCCCGCGGATACAAAGGAGCTGAAGACGTTGTATGAAGCCGAAATTGAGAAACGAACGGTCCGCAACAGTTTTTTCAACAGTCTGAAAAATGCCGCTCAACAGTTTTATCTCAAACGCAACGGTGACTACTATCTTTTGGCCGGATACCCCTGGTTTAAAAGCCGGGCCAGAGATGAATTCATCGCTCTTCCCGGGTGCACGCTTGCCATAGACGACATCGCCACTTTTGAAAAAATAATGGCCACGGCGCTGACTGCCGTCACCAATTTTACAACGGGAAAACCGATCGATAAAGCGATTTACGAATTAGAGGCTCCGGACGTATTGCTCTGGTTTATACATACCGTTCAGCAATACGCAAAGGCAACATCCACCGAACAGGCAGCTCAGCTTTACGGAGAAGCGGTTCTACAAGTGATTTCATTCATACGAAAACAGAGTCATCCGAACATGTTTCTGCACGAGAACGGGCTTTTGTACACCAACGGAATTCAAACAGCCATTTCGTGGATGAATGCCATTGAAGACAATCGACCGATTACACCCCGTACTGGGTATGTAGTAGAAATAAATGCTTTATGGTACAACGCTCTGAGATTCGGAGCCGAAATTGCCAAAATCCGGCAGGATGAATATGCCGCCGACCTGCTCGATTACCAGTCGGAAATGACACGCCAATCGTTTTGCCATCTGTTCTGGAACGGCACCTACCTGCATGATTACATCGACGGTGATTACAAAGACTGGGAAGTTCGTCCCAACATGATATTTGCAGTGTCACTCCCCTACTCTCCGTTAGAAAAAGCACAACAAAAATCGATTGTCGATATTACCACGCGTGAGTTGCTAACGTCCAAAGGATTGCGCACTCTCAGTCCCAAGAGCCAGTTTTATAGTCCGGTTTATATAGGAAGCATGCTCGAGCGCAACCGGAATTATCATAACGGGCCGGTATGGCCATGGCTAACCGGAGCATTTGCCGACGCCTATCTCAAAATATACAAACGTAGCGGAACCTCTTTCATAGAACGTTTATTAATCGGCTTTGAGAGTGAAATGAGCGAACTCTGTTTGGGAACACTTTCGGAATTGCACGATGGGAATCCGCCTTTTGCCGGACACGGAGCAATGTCGTTTGCCATGAGCGTCGCTGAAATTTTGCGTACACTCCGATTGCTCGAAACGATAGAACAATCCACCGAACAAACAAAACAACTCTAAAAAGCAACTCTTCCAACAACATACGATATGAAAGCATTAATGTTTGGATGGGAATTTCCCCCTCATATTCTGGGTGGTTTAGGCACGGCAAGCTATGGATTGACCCGTGGAATGGCTCTACAACCCGACATGGAGATCACTTTCGTCATTCCCCGTCCGCACGGAGATGAAGATCAGAGTTTTCTTAAAATTATAGGCACGTGCAACGTACCCGTCGTTTGGCGTGACGTAGACTGGAACTTCGTGAACGAACGCATCGGTACCATCATGCATCCCGACGAATATTTTCATCTGCGAAATCACATCCGGTACGATTACAGCCGCATCGGCACTAACGAACTGGGCTGTATCGGCTTCTCGGGACGTTATCCCGACAACCTGCTGGAAGAAATCTCCAATTACGAAGCCGCCGCCAGTGTCATTGCACATGCCTATCCGTTCGATATTATCCATTCGCACGACTGGCTTACCTATCCGGCCGGAATATTTGCGAAACAGATCACAGGCAAACCGTTAGTGATTCATGTACATGCCACCGACTTCGACCGTAGCCGTGGCAATGTGAATCCGACGGTGTATGGAATTGAAAAACGGGGAATGGACACGGCCGACCATATTATTACGGTCAGTGATCTGACCCGCGAAATCGTAATCGAAAAATATCATATCGATCCGAACAAGGTCTCCACCGTGCATAATGCGGTAGAACCGCTTGCAAATGCCGACACTTTCGTCAAAGAACCACGAAAAGATAAAATAGTGACCTTTCTCGGTCGAATCACCATGCAAAAAGGGCCGGAATATTTTGTGGAAGCTGCCGCGCGCGTGCTTGAGAAAACGCGTCACGTACGCTTTGTGATGGCCGGTAGCGGCGATATGATGAACCAGATGATTCATCTGGTAGCGCAACGAGGCATTGCCGACAAATTTCATTTCACCGGTTTTCTTAAAGGATCGGAGGTACACAACATGCTGGCTCAAAGCGACGTTTACATGATGCCTTCGGTGTCGGAACCATTCGGTATTTCTCCACTGGAGGCTATGCAGGTGGGCACGCCTACCATTATTTCCAAACAATCGGGATGCGCCGAAATTCTGACCCATGCCATCAAAACCGATTATTGGGATATCGATGCCATGGCCGACGCCATCTACTCTATTGTAAAATATCCGGCTATGTACAAAAGCCTGCGTGAAGAGGGGCGCGCCGAAGTAAACCGCATTACCTGGGAAGATGCCGGTAAAAAGGTACGGGCTATCTACGATCGGCTATTAGGATATTCGTAATTAATTCATACAACAACGGGAAGCACTCTTAACCGAATGCTTCCCGTTGTTCATTATGCATTATTCAACCTCAACCCAACATTTTTACCATCCAGATCGTACAGGCGGTATGACCGGAATTACCCAGCGGATGCGAAATTGCGCAAAAGCCTGCCTTCTCGTACATTCCAACCGCCTTAGCCAGCTCGGGAAAACTTTCGAGATAAAGTTGGTTGTACCCCAGTTCGACAGCTGATTCAAAGCATTGCTGCAACAGTTGTTTACCAAGCCCTTTTCCCCGGTAATCGGAAGAGAGATAAAATTTGACCAACTCCGCGCACCCGAGAGGTAAGCCTTCGGTCGGATATACCCCACAACTGCCAACCGGTATGCCATCGTCGACCGCTACCCAGCAAACCGAACCGGGCGTTTCGAACAGCTGATAAAGCGCATCGGTGGTCGGATCGGTATAAACCGTTCCGGGACGGTCGATGCCATATTCGCGAAACACCTTGCGGATTAACGTTGCCAGCAGCAAATTGTCCTCCGGTTCTATTTGTCGGATAATAACGTTATTCATTCAGATACGAATCCTTAAAGCCAAGGAAATAGAGAATGCCATCCAGACCGATGGTAGAGAGCGACTGCCGGGCATTTTCCTTCACCTTCGGCTTGGCATGGAATGCAATCCCCAATCCGGCGACACCGAGCATCGGAAGGTCATTCGCTCCATCACCCACGGCAATGGTTTGTGCAATATCTACCTTTTCTACCTGAGCAATAAGTCGCAGGAGCTCCGCTTTGCGCTTTCCATCCACAATATCGCCCACATAGTTACCGGTCAGTTTGCCATCTACAATTTCCAGCTCGTTGGCATACACATAGTCGAAGTTATATTTTTGTTTGAGGTAATTACCAAAATAGGTAAAGCCACCGGAGAGAATCGCAATCTTAAAGCCCACCCGTTTCAACACGCTCATCAACCGTTCCAGACCTTCGGTAATAGGTAAATTCTCGGCAATCTCGTGCATCACCGACTCGTCGAGTCCTTTGAGTAACTTCACCCTACGGGCAAAACTTTCGGAAAAGTCTATCTCGCCCCGCATGGCCGACTCGGTAATAGCCCGCACCTCGGCTCCTACTCCGGCACGCTCGGCCAGTTCGTCGATTACTTCGGCCTCTATGAGTGTAGAGTCCATATCGAAGCAAATCAGACGGCGACTGCGACGGTACATGTCGTCTTCCTGAAACGAGATATCGAGTTGAAGCCGCATACTCAGCTCCATAAACATACGCTGCATCTCTCCTTTATTGCGCGGTGTTCCCCGTACCGATAGCTCCACACACGACTTGGAGCTGCGCACATCCTCCCGGAGCGGAATACGCCCGGTAAGGCGTTGAATCATATCGATATTCAACCCCTGATCGGCCACAACGCGCGTCACCTCGGCAATCTGAACAGCCGTCAGTTTCCGACCGAGCAGTGTCAGAATATACCGGTTTTTTCCCTGCAGGCTTACCCAGCGTTCGTAACGCTCTTCGGTAATCGGCGTAAATCTGATGCTAACACCCAATTCGTACGACTTGAAAAGCAACTCCTTCATGATTTCGCCGGAGTTACCGCTTTCGGTTTTATAAAGGATTCCTAATGCCAGGTGGTTGTGAATATCGGCCTGACCGATATCGAGAATGAAGGCGCCGTAACGCGCAAGAATTTCGGTAAGAGCCGAGGTTACCCCCGACTGATCTTCGCCCGAAATATTGATCAGAACTATTTCGTCTGTAGTGGTCATAAATGTAAAACTAATTCTTTTTTGCGGTTGCAAAAGTAAGGAAAAAGTTTTAACAGAGAAACGATCTGAAACAGCGAATTCTACTTCGTATGGCAGCAAGAGCTAAATTTGCAAAAAAAGATATGGGCTCATGTAATTTTTCGCCTCTTTTTACATCTAATAGATTAAAAGAATAATAAACAAAAGTGTGTCATATCGTAAATTTATATATCTTTGTTGCGTCAAAAAACAATTAATTACTATGGTATTACTCGATTTGGTCAAACAGGAGTGGCTGAAGGGAATTCGCTCGTCGGGTTTCTATAAAAATGTTACGGTGCGCATTTTCATGGGCATATTTTCACTCTACCTCGGAGGTTTGCTGCTTTTCATGGGTTTTTCACTCAACAAAATTCTGGAAGAGACGCCGGGTGGAACACCCATGCAACTTGTCAACGGAGCACTGCTTTATCTGCTTCTAACGGGGCTGGCTCTTCGTTTTGTGATGCAGCAGCTCAACACCGTCAATCTTACCACGTATCAGATATTACCGCTCAAAAGGTCTGCACTCATTAACTTTTTGTTGCTAAGACCGCTGGTTAGTCCGGCCAACTACATCATGCTGCTGGTTATTGTGCCCTTTGCCATTCGTTCGGTATCGGCCTATTACGGTGGAGGTGTAGCCTTACGGTTTATTATTGCCTTTGAATTGATGGTGTGGAGCAATTCGCTACTGACCTCATTTCTCAAGCGCCGTTTCGGATCGGGATTTCTCTCGTTTATTGTGGTGCTGGCCTCTATCGCAGCCATATTTTTATGCGAATACCTGCATCTGTTTTCGCTGTTTGCCATTTCCAAAGCGTTCTTCGGCTTCGTGGTAATGAGCCCTGCCGGACTGTTGATACCGTTAGCCATCGTTGCCGGCGCCTTTCTTCTTAACAAATGGTTTTTCGCTCAAAACTATTACCCTGAACGGTTCAACAGCAAGCTACAGACCTCGCGTACAGCCACAACCGACTTATCGTTTCTGAATCGCTTCGGCATTATCGGAGAATTGATATCACTGCAGATAAAACTGATGCTACGCCATAAACGAACACGTACCATTCTTTTTCTATCGGCACTCTTTCTTTTCTATGGGTTGCTTTTCTATACAAACGGTCAGCAGGGCGACGGAATGCGTTTCTTCTGTGCCATGTTTATGACCGGCATCCTGATGTTTATGTATGGGCAATGGTCGATCAGTTGGGACAGTGCCCATTTCGACAGTATCCTGACAAAGAATATTCCGGCACACACCTATATCCTTGCCAACTATTACCTGATGCTGGCCTTCAACGTTATCTGCTTCGTACTGACCACACCCTATTTCTTTTTCGGAACGAAAATTATCTACCTGCACCTGACAGCTTTCCTGTTCAATACCGGCTGTAACATTATTTTATTACTATTTTGCGCCACGTTCAACAACAAGCGGGTCGATCTTTCGCGCTCGTCGGCCATGAACTATCAGGGCACCACTTATAAGAGTTTTCTGGTTATGTTGCCCGTATTGTTATTCCCGATGATGTGGGTGTTTGCCATTTCATGGCTCGCTTCGCTGGCGGTTGCATTATGGTCGCTGGCCGCAATGGGTCTGATCGGGCTGATCCTGAGAAAACCCCTGCTCAACCTTTGCGTAAAACAGTTCAATAGTCGCAAATATATTATCGCACAGGGATTTCGCGAGGTAGAATAGACACAGTTCAAATATATCATGTCAATGCTATCATATCACACAGTCTCTCTCAACATTAAACCTTCAACATTAAACGACCTATGATACAAGTTTCCAATCTCAAGAAAGCATACAACGAAGTAACCGTACTCGACATTCCCTGGCTAAATATTGCCAAAGGCGAAAGCTTCGGGCTGGTAGGTAACAACGGAGCCGGCAAAACCACCTTTTTCCGTCTTATTCTCGATCTGATCGAAGCCAGTGACGGTGAAATACAAATTGACGGCCAGAAGGTTGCCCGTAGCGAAAGCTGGAAACCGTTTACGGGCTCTTTCCTCGACGAAGGGTTTCTGATCGATTTTTTTACTCCACAGGAATATTTTCAGTTTGTGGGCAAACTATACAACAAATCGGAAGGAGATATCGCTCTGTTTCTCGAGTCGATGGAAGAATTTTTCAATGGAGAGATTAACGGCAGCAAAAAACTTATCCGTGAGTTCTCCAAAGGCAACCAGAAGAAAATAGGCATTGCAGCCGCCCTGCTTTGCGACCCGCAACTGCTGATTTTGGATGAGCCCTTTACCGCGCTCGATCCATCCTCGCAGATACGGTTAAAACGGATCCTGACCGATCTGCAGGCAACCCGCAACATGACGATGCTGATCTCCAGCCACGATCTGAATCACGTTACCGAGGTATGTAAACGTATTGTGGTGCTCGAAAAGGGCAACGTAGTGAAAGATATTGCTACCGGCGAGGATACCCTGAAAGAGTTGGAAAGCTATTTCGCTGTTTAGCGGTACGATAACACAACCACACTCTCAACCAACCCCGCTCGTCATCACAATGACGAACGGGCTTTTTTATTTGGTTGTTTCCCACTCTACCGGAAGCTGAAGATCGGTTGTGGATGGTGAATTGGTCATCAGGTTCACATTCTCTATCTGGTGTCCGATTGTTTTGCCGGCATTGAGGGTAAACCGGATTGCGGCACTTTTTCCGGCCGCGATGCCCTGTTGTAGCTGCTGAGCTGAGATGCAGCCACAGTCTGAGAAAAGCTTACGGATAAACAACGTCGTTTTACCGGCATTGCGTAGTTCAAAACTACCGGTTAGTCTGCCATTGCTTTTTGTTTTTCCGAGAGCGACCTTCTTCGTCAGCAAAATTGCAACCGGAGCCGACGCTTTTTGAGCCGGTGTCAGTTTTGAAAAATTCTCCGAAATAAACCCTGCGACAGTCAACCAGTTCTCTTTTGAAACGGCAGCATCGTTCTTCACGATCAATGCTATCCGGTCGTTTCGGAAGCCCCAGTCATTAACCAGAGCACTACTGTAGCTTATTTTCAACAGAGCCGTTTTGCCCGGAGCAACCCGTATTGGTTCTGTTTCCGTAGTAATGTAGCGGGGAAGCGCCCCGAAAAACAAGGTGATATTTTTATCCGAACTATTGAATACCGGAACGCTAACACTTTTGGTTTCGCCTTTTCGGATATCACCCAGCGGAATCGTTGTCGATTTCAATCTAACCGATCCAAAATCGACCGGAAATAGCTGACTTTGCGACAACGGCTTGGGAGTAACGACTCCATGAATCGTCAACTGGACCGGATTTTCAGCCGAATTATTGGTAACGGTTATCGTTTTGGTAAAAATACCGGGCCGACCGGCAGCCGAATAGGTAACCGTGATTTTGCCCTGTCCGCCGGGAGCCACCGGCTGTTTTGTCCATTTGGGTGTAGTGCAGCCGCACGACGCCGTAACCTGCTGAATTACCAACGGAGCTTTACCCGTATTGGTAAACACGAAATCGGTCGATACTTTACCGACCTCTTCTCTGACAGAGCAGAAATCGTGACTTCGTGCCTCAAAAGAGATGACAGGCTTCTCCCTGAGTTGGGAAAAGCCTGTCATCGCAAAGCACAAGAATAGACCGAACAGTATACTCCTGAACATAATTCAATATTATTTCTGAGCCGTTGCTTTAGGCGTAACAAACCCTTTAATTGTAAGAATAATCGGATTTTCAGCCGAATTGTTTACAACTGTAATGGCCTTTTGAAAGCTATTGGGTCGACCAGCTGCAGAGTACGTTACGGTAATAGCACCCTTTGCACCCGGAGCGATTGGCGCTTTTGTCCATGAAGGAGTTGTGCAGCCGCACGATGCCGTAACCTGTTGAATTACCAACGGAGCCTTACCCGTATTGGTAAACGTAAATTCATGTGTAATTTTACCGGCTTCTTCCTTTACCGTACCAAAATCAAAACTTTTTTCTGCAAAAGTCAGCACGGGTTTATTCTCATTCTGAGCAAAAACAAGAGCTGTAAAACATAGCATCAATGCTATAAAAGATAGTTTTTTCATGTCTGAAATGCTTAATAATTATCGTTAGTCAAATTAAATTATCATTTTGAAGGGGAAAAAGTATCTGAAAATATACTTTTGTTCGTTATACCTCGCAAAGGTAGGAAAAAAGAGCACTTCTGCTTTTATCTCAATCATAAAAAATATTTATTCGGTAATACTATCGCATGGAATTATCGATAATAGCCGTTTAAAAGCAGAAAGACCCGGGCATTGAAACCGGGTCTTTCGTTTTCATTCAATCGAATTGACCGATCAGATTCCGCAAAGAGAATCGATATATTGATAAATCGGAGTAACGAAACCGATGGCAAGTAAACCGATCAGACATACATAGAGTGCTGTGGTAAGGCTTCCGTTTCTGTTCAACGGAGCTAAAGGCTGCTCGGCTTCGTCGATAAACATATATTTTACTACACGTAAATAGTTATAAAGCGACAAAACCAGGTTAACTCCGGCAAATCCCATCAAAAAATACAAACCACTCTTCATACCGGCTGTCAGCAGGAATAACTTTCCGAAGAAACCGGCAATAGGAGGAACTCCGGCCAACGAGAAGAGGGCTACCGCCATAATCAACGCGTAAAAAGGATTCGATTTATAGAGACCTTTGAATAACTGAAGCGATTCCGAACCGGTGCTATCGGCTACAGCGCCAATTACACCAAATGCGGCGATATTACTCAGGAGATAAATTAAAACGAAATAGACAACAGATGCCGATCCGATGGTTGAAGCTGCCGTAACACCCACTAAAACAAAACCGACCTGAGCAATAGAAGAGAATGCAAGGAATCGTTTGGCGTTTTGTTGACGTAAGGCAAAGAGGTTACCGATTGTCATACTGAGAATAGACAGAATGCTTATTCCCAACAACCACGCCTCTTTCAATCCGCCGAAAAGCGTATATAAAACGGTAAGGAAAACGAAAATAACCGAACCTTTACTGATAACGGAAAGGAAATTGGTTACTCCGATCGGAGAGCCTTCGTACACATCGGCTGTCCACAAGTGGAACGGCACGATAGACATTTTGAATGCAAAACCGGCAAGAATAAAAGCAAATGCAAACAGGGTAAGAACGTTCGGATGCAGGTTGGCAATAACAGAAGCAAACGACAGATTGCCGACTGCGCCATACAACAACGAAATACCGAACAACATGATACCTGTAGAAAATGCCGACGACAGAATCAACTTGATACCTGCTTCCGAAGAGCGTTGTTCTTTCAGATTGAAGTTCGACATGGCCGCAATGGGTATGGTCGACATCTCAAGTCCCAGATAAAGCATCAGGATATGTCCGCTTGAAAGCATGACATACACGCCAAAAATACTACTGAGCATCAGGATATAGAATTCCAAACGGTATTTCGATTGGGTAAGCCAGGCATACGAGGTTAACGAAATCAGCAAAAGGCCAAGGTTAATAATGTTTTTCTGCAAAACAATCAGACCGTTGGTGCGGAAGAAATCCGAAAAGTAGCTTCCTTCACTTAGCGGTAACCAACCGGCAATGAAGTTAAGCAACAACAGCACGTTCATCGTGTTAAGGAAACACTTTACGTTCGTATCAAAACCACGCAGTGACATTATAAAAATAGCCAGAATGAGCACTGCCAGGATAATCTCGAACCGAAACATTAAAACTATATCCATGTATCTTTTAATTTACTGTATTACAATTTCAGTGATAAAGCAATAGGATTATTTTCCTACCACAGCAATAAAACGTTGTGCAATTGAAGTCGTATCAATGTCGATCAGGTTGGTCAGCAGGAATGGAGCCAAACCGATGAGCAAAATACCGATAATCAGCAAAACGGCAGCCGAACGTTCGCTCCAGCTTGCATCTTTGAACTTCAGGTACTCTTTATTGGTAACTGTTCCCCAAATGGCAAACCCTACGGCTCGTAAAATATAGACCGCAGTTACCACAATAGAAGCACACGCTAAAATAGTTGCCACACGGTAGAATACCCCCGTACGTTCCCACGAACCGACGAAGACCGTCATTTCAGAAACGAATCCGCTGAATCCGGGAAGTCCGAGAGAACACAAACCCGAAATGATAAACGCGGAACCGATGAATGGAACCTGTTTCAACATACCACCCAACTCATCTACCTGACGGGTATGGGCACGATCATAAATCATACCGATACTGGCAAAGAAAAGGGCTGTCATAATACCGTGCGATACCATCTGCATCACAGCTCCCGTTACTGCCACTTTGGTAAGCATCGCAATACCAAGAATAACGAATCCACAGTGACTAACGGATGAGTATGCGTTCATATATTTGAGGTCTTTTTGCATCATGGTAGCAAAAGCACCGTAGATAATCGCTATTGAAGCCGCAATAATAAATATCCATGAAAGTTCGACCGCTGCATCCGGCAACAAATAGGTTGCGACACGCAAACAACCGTAACCTCCCAGTTTCATTGAAATACCGGCGAGAAACATCGAAGCTGCCGTAGGTGCCGAGGAGTGACCGTCGGGAGCCCAGGTATGGAACGGAAACATAGCGGTAAATACCCCGAAACCGGTAAACAGCAAAACGTAAAGAATACGTTGTGTTGCAATAGGAATGTGCATTTTAGCGATTTCCTGAAAGTCCCAGGTTTGAGCTCCGGTAAAGTAGAACAGGCCTAAGATACCGATAAAAACCAACGCCGATCCGAACATCAGCATCAGAGCCAGTTTCATTGCGCTATACTCCTTACGCCCGCTTCCCCATACACCGATCAACAGATATTTCGGAATAACGGCAAGTTCGAGGAAGAAAAACATGACAAACAAATTGGTCGATGTAAAGAACCCGTAGGCGCTCAAACTAAGCAACACGATCAGGAAAAAGAACTCTTTTACCTGCTTGGTAATGCGCCACGACACCAGAATGCCGGCAACTACCACCATGGCAGTCATCAGAATCATTACCAACGAGATGCCGTCAACCGCAGTGCTGAAATAGATTTGTAACGGAGCGAACCACTCATAACTGCTCTCAAGCAACATATTGCCTGTTGCGCCAGCCTGACGAAGGCTTACATAATAAGCTGTAATACCAATTGCCAAAGCTAATTGGATTATACTTCCCGAAAGGGCAATCCATCTCACAGCCTGATCCTTCTTTACAATAAGAATTGCCAGTGCTGTAATGACGGGTAAAACGAGTAATAATGATAAAATATCCATTGGGCGTTACATGAATTTTATGATTAACAAAGCTGCGAGCAACAACACACCACCAAGGAAAAACATGGTGTACGATTGCAATCGACCCGATTGCATCGGCTTAATCGCATTGGAAGTTGCAACGGCAGTTTCGGCCGAGCCATTGATGAACAGACCATTCACCACCGTACGATCGAACCAGGCAGCAGGGCGTCCTACCAAATTGAATAACACTTTCTTTGTGATAAACAGGTATATTTCGTCGATGTAGAATTTATGATAAGCAGCCTGATAAAAACCGCTGACAGCCGATGCAATTTTATCGGGTATCTCATTCTTCTTGCCATACAGCAAATAAGCGATACCGATACCGATCAGTCCGACAGCAACAGGAGCAATGGAGAATGTCAGGTGGAACGGAAGTTCAAGAGCTTTACCATCGGCACTAACAAACGAACCGAATGGGATCAAACCTGCAAATGCAGCACCCACACCCAGAATAATCAACGGAATATTCATTGCCCAAGTGTGTGTTTCGTGGTTGTGGCTGTGTTCGGGAACCGGATTGTACCAGAAAATGCGGAAATACAAACGGAACATATAGAATGCAGTCAAACCGCTGGTGAACAAACCGACGTAGAAAATCAACGGTTGGGTTTGTAAAGCCGACGACAAAATAGCTTCCTTGCTGAAGAAACCGGCAAAAGGAGGAACCCCCGCAATAGCCAGACAGGCAATCAAAAATGTAAAATGTGTAATTGGCAATGATTTCCGCAGGCCTCCCATACCTTCCATTTCGTTGGTATGAACGGCATGAATAACAGCTCCGGCACCAAGGAATAACAATGCTTTGAAGAATGCATGAGTAAACAGGTGGAACATGGATGCTGTAAATCCTTCCATCTTGCCTTCACCCCAACCGGCAACACCGAGAGCAAACATCATGTATGCAATCTGAGAGATGGTAGAGTAAGCCAAAACACGTTTTATATCGGTTTGCGTACAGGCAATCACAGCCGCGAACAGCGCGGTAAACGCTCCGATATACGCAATAATCAAAAGAGCATCGGGAGCTGAGATGGCAAATACAGGGAACAGACGTGCAACAAGGAATACCCCGGCTACAACCATCGTTGCCGCATGGATCAATGCCGAAACAGGAGTAGGACCCTCCATAGCGTCGGGCAACCAGATGTGCAACGGGAACATGGCCGATTTACCGGCACCTCCCATAAACACGAGTAACAATGCCCACGACAAGGCCGACATTCCCATAAAGCTGGTGGCTGTGAAATTAGCCAGATAGGGAGAACCGACCTGTGTCAGACGATCGATAATGGTAAAGAAATCGAGCGATTTTGTATTGTAGCTCAACATCAGGATACCGATAAGGAATCCGAGGTCGGCAAAACGGGTAACGATAAATGCTTTCTTGGCAGCCGCGATGGCCGAAGGCTTCGTAAAGTAAAAACCTATCAGCAGGAAGGATGAAACACCAACCAACTCCCAGAAAATATACATTTGGAAGATATTGACGGCAACAACCAACCCCAGCATCGAGAAAGAGAAGAGGGATAAATAAGCGTAATACCGTTCAAAATAATCTTCGCCTTTCATGTAGCCCAAACTGTAAATATGCACCATCGACGAAACGATAGTGATTACAAGCAGCATCATTACCGAAATAGGATCGAGAACGATACCCAGATCGATGGAAAGGCTATCGGTGAATTTCAACCACTGGAACTGCAGAGCAATATGTTTTACATGTTCGCCATTCACCAATCCGAAATCGAAGAAATAACCGGCAGCAACATATAATGCCAGAATAGCTGTTGTTACTAAAGAGGCACAGCCAATCAAACCGGAGGTACGATTGCTGAAGCGATTACCGAACAAACCCAACACAGTAAAGCTGAGTATCGGCAATATTACAATTAAGAGAGCAGATAAATCGTAGCTATTCATAGTTTAGTACTTCATTGTTGTAGTATCTTCAATGTCAATAGTCTTGAATCGACGATACAGATTAATGATAATAGCGATGGAAATGGATACCTCTGCCGCAGCAACCACGATGATAAACATGGTGAAGAAAATGCCTTCCAATTGGTGCGGAAAAAGATATTTGTTGAACGCAATGAAATTAATATTCACGCTGTTGAGTATTAGTTCCACCGACATGAGCATCGTAATCAGGTTACGACGCGAGAAAAAGCCGTACACTCCCAAAAAGAAGAGAGTGGAACTTAATATCAGAATGTGCGATAAGGGGACTTGTTCCATATCTTTTATATTTATTCTAAAAGAAGTTTATTGATCTGCTTTTGATTCTATTCTTCCGTATCCTGACTCTTTTTGATTGCAATAACGATTGCACCCACCAAAGCCGCCAGTAACAGAATATTGATGACTTCAAACGGAAATACGTAACCATAATCGCTATAGCTGAGCATTTGTATACCGATATTATGAACCGATGGTTCTACCGGTACAACACCGGGCGCCGGTTTGAAAACATATTGCGAAACCACCCAGGTGGTAAAACCCAATCCTGCAACGGCCATTATACCGGACAGTAGCTTCTTGCCTATTTTCGCCTTCGGCAAACTCTGTCCCGAATGGTGCGTAAGAAAAATAGAGAAGATAATCAGGACAACAATACCTCCCACATAAATGATGATTTGCAGGGCACCGATAAAATCGACATTCCACAGAAAATAGATGCCGGCAATAAAAGTCAACGATAACAACAGGCTGATGGCAGCTCTGAAAATCTTACGGCTGAACACTGTCAGCGCTCCGAACACAACCACTAAGGTTGCCAGGATATAGAATATAATTGTCGATGCACTCATTATTCTTGAACTTTAGGAGTTACTTTTGCTTTTTCTTTCAATTTCGATCCAGGACGGTTAAGTACCTTGGTCAGCGTACTCCGATCAAAACAGCTTAATTCGTAAGAGTTAATCATTTTGATGGCGTCTTGCGGGCAAGCATCAATACACTGTTTGCAGAAAGTACACATTTCCAAATGATATACCCACTGATCAAGCACTTTCTTCTTCTTTCCATCCTCCGTCTCCACCTGTTTTGAAATAATCTGGATGGAGTTGTTCGGACATGCCATCTGACAAAGCGTACAAGCGGTACACTTATGTTCGTTGTTCTCGTCGTGAATCAAAATCACTTCGCCGGCAAACTCATCAGCAACGCTTGGATGGTCACGGTTGTCCGGATAATTTTCGGTAATGATCGATTTCCACGGAGTAACGAAATACTTCAGGGTCAGCAAAAGTCCGTTTGCAAGCGATACAAACGCAAATGCGACCTCTTTCAAATAGTTATATAGTGCTTTCACTCTATTATTAATTACGAATTAATGACTATCGAATGACTCACGATTAAAAATGTAATCCCAACACAATAAACAGTGCAACGATTACCAGATTAACGATGCTCAACGGTAACAGATATTTCCATTCAAGTTTCAACAACTGGTCGATCCTTAAGCGGGGGAAAGTCCAGCGGAACCACATCATAAAGAAGATGATGAGGAACAATTTACCGAAGAACCAAACCAACGGCCAGGCCAGCGAAACCCATGAAATCCAGGCAGGCCATGTTTCCATGAACTTGAGCGCCATAATATCGTTGAAGGCATGTGCCAACGGAAAATCAAACGGAAGATAGAATGGCTGCCATCCACCTAAAAACAAGGTAGAAGCAATCATTGCCACAACACCCATGTTGATGTATTCGTTCAGGTAGAAAATACCAAACTGCATACCCGAATATTCGGTGTGGTATCCGGCTGTAAGTTCCGACTCTGCTTCTGCAAGGTCGAACGGAGCACGGTTACATTCGGCGGTACTGGCAATAATATAGATTATAAAAGCAAAAATGGCGGGAAGATGTCCTTTCAGAACCCACCAGCCGTTTGCCTGCGATTCGATAATACCACCGGTATTCAGTGTGCCTGCAAGAGCTACAATGGTTACGATGGACAATCCGGCCGACAATTCGTAGCTGACAATCTGAGCGCCACTACGCATTGCACCCAGCAGTGCATATTTGTTATTACTCGACCATCCGGCCATCAGAATACCGATGACACCCATCGATGAAATTGCGGTAACAAACAGAACGCCGATATTGGTGTTCCACAATACCAACCCGGGACCCCACGAAATGGGAGCAAGCGCCAGTAACGAAACACAAAGAGACAAGACCGGTGCCACGGTAAATAAAAGCTTGTCAGCACGGTTAGGCGTAAAACTCTCTTTCAAAAGCAGTTTGATGATGTCGGCAAACAGCTGGCAGAGTCCGTGCCAACCAACGCGGTTTGGTCCGTGACGCAATTGCATGTGACCGGCAACCTTACGTTCCATGTACACCATGATGATAACGCAAACCAGCAGTGCCACAACAGCAGCCACAGCGGCAACTACCAACTCAATGAGAAATACCAGCCAAGGAGCCATGCAGCTTGAAAGCAGCTGATGAATCCAGGTTGTAACATCCGAAAATTGTATCATTGAAATCATATCTCTGTTTTTATCTGTCCATATCAGGGATTACCAAATCTATCGTAGCCATATTTGCCATAAGGTCGGCAATCTTCATCCCTACAGAAATCGGTTTTACAGCACCAAGGTTTGAATAGCACGGGGTGCGGAACTTCATGCGGTAAGGTTTTGCTCCGCCATCGCTTACGATATACACACCCAGTTCGCCACGGGCAGATTCGACGCGTTGATAGTATTCACCTGCCGGCAATTTCAGCACACCTTTCAATTTGGTTCGGTAGTCTCCGGTGGGAAGATTATCGAGCAGTTGTTCGATAATGTGGATCGATTGACTCATCTCTTCCATACGAACAACATAACGGGCCCAGTTGTCGCAACCGTAATCGATCACCTCTTTGAAATCGAGCTTTTCATACCCGTCGTACGGATAGAGCTTACGAATGTCGCAGCTAAGACCGGAAGCACGTGCGGTAGGCCCTGTACATCCCAACGAAATGGCTTGCTCTTTCGACAGCACTCCGATACCTTGCGTACGGTGTTGGAAAATATAGTTTCCGGTAATCAATTGGTCGTATTCTTTGCGGTAATCTTTGATACTTTTAAGCAACGCTTTGAGCTTCGGCACAAAGTCGGGACGAACGTCGTTCATCACGCCACCCGGAATAATATAGCTCATCGTAAGCCGGTTGCCGGTATTTTGTTCGAATAATTCGAGAATGCGTTCACGATCGCGGAATCCCAAAAAGAAAGGGGTTACTGCCCCGATGTCCATCGCGCAGGACCCCCACCACAATTCGTGAGAGGTTAAACGCTGCAACTCGTCCATGATGATACGAATTGCTTTTGCACGGGCAGGAACTTCTATTTGAGCAGCTTTTTCAATAGCCAGCGCACAAAGATGATTGTTAATATGAGCCGAGAGATAGTCCATACGGCTGGTCAAAAAAATGGATTGCTTGTAACCAAGCGATTCGGTCATTTTTTCGATGCCTCTGTGGATATATCCGAGATGGGGAAGAACGTCTTTGACGGTTTCACCGTCCAATGTAACTTCGACACGCAAAACCCCGTGAGTGGCAGGGTGTTGAGGGCCGATATTGACTACAAATTCTTCAGTTTTCAGCTCTGATGGGGTTACTGTTTGGTTTTCCATTCTATTTTACAAAGAAATGATTCTATCGTCTTGATAATCTTTACGAAGAGGATACCCTACCCATTCGTCGGTCAAAAAGATACGGCGAAGATTGGGATGATTGGTGAAACGGATGCCGAACAGGTCGTAAATTTCGTCTTCGTACAAATCGGCAGCTTCCCATACAGAATAAACCGATTCGATTTCCGGGTTTTCACGATCCTCGAGTATCACTTTTACCATCATATCGTGATGATAATAGGTGGAAGTGAGGTGATACACCATTTCAAATTCGGGATTGCGATCTACGGCTGTTTCGCAGAAAAGAAAGTTGAACTTCGTTTCCGGGGCATCCCGCAATTGTTTCATCACAGGAATAAGCTCCTCTTTGGTAAGAAACAATACCGGAAAATCAAATGTCTCATCCACTTTCGCATTCGGGAAAGTTTGTTCGAGATACTGTTTTAATTCCTCTTTTATCATTTGTCTTCTTCCTTATTCTTTTTGGGTTTCTGAATAACGTATGCTTTCGATTTCCGGATTTTTTCCTGCAGAGTCATCATACCGTGAATCAACGATTCGGGGCGTGGAGGACATCCGGGAATATATACATCGACCGGAATAATATTATCGACCCCTCTCAATACGGCATACGAATTATAATAAAACGGCCCGCCGGAAACAGCACAGGCACCCATAGCAATTACATATTTCGGATCAGGCATCTGGTCGTACAGACGTTTCAGTACCGGAGCCATTTTATAGGTGATGGTACCGGCAACTACAATCACGTCACACTGACGCGGGCTGGCACGCATTACTTCAAACCCGAAACGAGACCAGTCGTACTTGGCCGACACGGTACTCATCAGCTCGATAGCACAACAGCTTGTTCCAAAAGACAAAGGCCATGGCGAGTTGCTACGGCCCCAGTTGGCAATCTTGTCAATAGTCGTTACGATGAAATTCGTACGTCCGAATTCATCTTGATACAAGTCCCCGTCAAATTCGGGAATATATTCTTTTTTTACATCCATGAGAGTGCTTTCTTTTTATATGCGTACAAAAGTCCAATGAAAAGGAAACCGGTAAAAAAGAGGATTTCGACAAAGGCAACCATGCCTAACTCCCGAACTACGGTAGCCCAGGGGAACAAAAACACAATTTCCACGTCGAATACTAAAAATAACAAGGCAAAGAGGTAATATCCGATATTAAACTGAACCCACGTAACGCCTTTGGTTTCAATCCCACATTCGTAGGGCTCTCCCTTTTGGGGGTTGGTGGAAGAAATACCGAATATTTTTCCGATATAAATCATGACAACAGCCATAACTATTGCAATGATTAGCAGAGCTATAAGTGATGCGCTTCCCATATATGAGTATTTATAGTTTTAGAGCGCAAAGGTAACAATTTATACTATTATTTACCATATATTTGACGGGTAAATAACAGCAAAAAACGCCATTGTGTTGTAAAACGTTGTATTTTATGCGGATATCCGGTTCACAAACGACTAAACCGTCTGCAATTTTGTGATTTATTATAAATAGGGCATCCTAAAGCCCATTGTGAAAAAGAAAATTGCATTTTAAACGACAACAATATCGGACGATACCTCTTTCTCCGCTCTCATTCTGAAGAAAAAAACAGCTTCAGACAGATGATTGGTATATAAAAAAACGGGGCTTATTTGGTATATTCACTAAAAAACCCTATTTTGCAGCCGAATAAACAATCAAAAAATTATGGGAAAAGAAAAATTCCAGATTGAATACGTTTTTCAAAACATTTCTTTTTCTGTGTTGTGGAATAGTCTCAGTACGTCGGTCGGTCTGTCGGACTGGTTTGCGGACAAGGTCGTTGTGAATGGGCGTTTATATACTTTTATCTGGGGCGATCATAGCCAACAGGCCGAATTGATTTTATCACACAACGGCTCCTTTGTTCGTTTCCATTGGTTGGAAGACGAGAACGAAAAGGTCTATTTCGAGTTTAAGATCAGCGTGGATGAACTGACATCGGCTGTAGCCTTAGTAATCACCGACTTTGCCGATCCGGATGAAAAACGTGATGCTATTATGCTTTGGAACAAGCAGGTTGAAAATCTAAAAAGAAGTGCCGGTATCTGATCACCGGCTCTTTCTCTCTATAGTTTCAGAAAATTTTCCAGAATTTTTTGCCCCACATCACCCGATTTCTCCGGGTGGAACTGAACTGCATAAAAATTATCTTTCTGTAGAGCGGCGCTATATTCCAGTCCATACATGGCGGTAGCTATTGTATTGTCTCCGTATGCGGCATAATATCCGTGTACAAAATAGACATAGCCGTGTTCGTCAACATTTTCAAACAGAGGCGACTTCAAATTATAAATATCATTCCAACCTATTTGCGGCACTTTACCTGCTTCGGGTCGAAACTTCTTCACCTCTTGCGGAATCAGGCCAAGGCAATCGACATCGTTTTCTTCGGAATGAGCACAAAGCAATTGCATTCCCAGACAAATACCCAACGTGGGTTGTTTGAGTGATTTGATAACTTCATCCAATCCCTTTTCTTTCAGGTAGTGCATCGCAGAAGAGGCTTCGCCCACACCCGGAAAAATCACTTTATCGGCCGCTTTAATCACCTCCGGATCGTCGCTCACCGTGGCGTTTATTCCCAGACGTTCCAGCGCAAAACTAACCGACCGGATATTGCCTGCATTGTATTTGATAATAACTACGTTCATTGGGGAAAATGAATTTTTAATGAAACGATTTGATAGTGAATGTGATGCTTTGTTTAAAAAAGAATTTGCCGGGGTTTTCACAAACACCGGCAAAAGTAATCAATTTTCAGGTAAAAAGATGAAAAAGTGAATGTCTAGTTATATGCTCTGTTGTTATTTTGCTATTTTTTCCAAATCTTCGTGAGTCAGGTTTCCTTTCATTACAATCAGACTCATTTCCGCATCGTTTTTTACCACGATCAACAGGTGTGCAACCCCTTTGTTGTCGGTGTAACCATATACGGTCGATTGATCCGATTTGTTTCTGGTTTCCATCATCTGTTCGTAACGGCCCCGTTTAAGGAAGCTATTCAGTTCTTTCTGGAAACTTACCTTCGCCTGACTATTTGTTGTCGTATTAAGAGTCAATATCTTCATGCTCTTAATTCGGCCTAATACATCTTTGGTATCTTTATCGATGTTACTGCCACCCAACCACTGTGTCAGGTTGAAGAGGCCCTTGCTAATAGATACGTACTCGAAATTTTTATTTGTTGAATATTTTTCAATCAGTTTGTCGATGGTCTGCGCCTGAAGTCCTACGGACGAAAGGAGGATCATCAAAAGAATCAGCTTAGTTTTCATTGGTCTTTATTGCGTTGTTTGTGTTCAAAGAGTCGGTTGAGTGGTCGTGTTTATTGAATATTTCCATTACACTTAATTGTTTGCCTACTCGTCTTATCTGCTGAACATGAGAGACGCTATTGTTGAATTTTCCGGTTACAAGGTGTAATTTATCGGCTGCGATCATCAATGCTTTTTCAGGATCATTTACTCGTTTTCCATTGACTATCATATAGTTATTCTGTCGTTCTATGTAATAGATAGAGCCCATCGCCAAAACGACACAGGCTGCTGCCGCCGAACTCCACAAAGAGATGTGGTATACCAATCCATGATGTTTCCGGTGTACACTGACCTTTTTACTAAATTCTTCGTCAAAGGCCGGGTTTGGCAACGTTTCAGCTTCCAGACCGGCGAAACATTCAAACATCGGTTTGTATTGCTTCAGATCTTCAGCTATTTCAGCTTGTGCAAAATATGCTTGCAGGAGATGTTCCTCGGCCAGCGAAGTCTCTCCGTCAAAATATTTTTGCAATAATTCTTTTATGTTATTCATGACAATCTAATCTTTGATTGGCAATTTGTTTTATCTTCCTGCAAATGACTTCCGGATGCTTTGACGCGCTCTCGAAAGATAGACCTTGATAGCATTTTCGGTCATTCCTGTAATGGCGGCTATTTCATCCATCTCCAACCCTTCAACATCTCTCAGGTGAATCACGATGCGTTGTTGTTCGGGTAAGCCGTCGATCAGTTGCTTTACGTTCTTTACCAAATCTTTCTGCTCTGCCTGTTCGTAAGGAGAAAGATCGGCCGATAAACTCTCATCGTTATCAATCAGGCTATTGAACTGAACCCGATTGCGCACTCTGATTTTATCAATACAATGATTACGGGCAATTTGCAGTGTAAGCGCCGTTACGTTATCGGCTTTTTCAAGCTCTTTTCGCGACGACCACAGCTTTAGATAAATATCCTGCACGGCATCTTCGGCTTCGCTTGTATCGGTTAGCATTGCTTTTGCCAATCGGTAGATTTTATTCTTCAGCGGTAGGATTTTTATTTCAAATTGCTGTAAATCCATGTACAAAATAGATGACGATCCGGGATGGGAAAAGGTTACGCTCGTTTATTTTATTTAACATTCAGGCGGGCTACATTTTGAGCGGGCATGTAAAATTAGCTATATTTGGGCAAAAATTTTTAGCAATGAAGAAAAATATAACAGCTTGTTTATTAGTATTTTTAGCTTTAGCACCTCAAATGGTCTGGGGCTGGGGAACGACCGGACACCGTGTAATCGGCGAATTAGCACAGAAAAAACTGAACAAAACGGCCGCGAACCGTATCGACGCGGTGCTGAAACATGCCAGTGTGGCGATGGTGGCCAACTGGGGTGACTTTGTCAGAAGTGATGACAAATACAAAGGACAGGAAGTATGGCACTACAAGGATATTGCACCGGGATTGAACCGGGATGCTTTTAACAAAGAGGCCGTCACAAAAAATGACGGTGAAGCGGTTTTCAGAGTTCAGGAGCTGATTGCAAAACTCAAAAAAGATCCTAACAACGAAGAAAATCTGAAAATGCTGATTCATTTGGTCGGCGATATGCATCAACCAATGCACATGGGACATCCGGAAGATAAAGGAGGCAATGCGATCCGCTTCAAATGGCAGGGACGCGAAACCTCGCTTCACGCTTTGTGGGACGAGGGATTGATCGATTTTCAGAAATTGAGCTATACGGAGTATGCCAACTATCTTTTCAAAACCCACAGGGTAAAACCGGTCACGTTCCAACCCTCGCTGGTGCTGGACTGGGCTTGGGGAACCTACCAGACAACTCAAAAAGTGTACGATTCGGTGCCGGAAACCGAAAATCAGTACAAATACAATTTTAAATATATTTCACTGCTGGAAGAGAGACTCACACTGGCCGGCGACCATTTGGCTTCTGTATTGAATTATATCTACGGAAGTAAATAAGCGTACGAATCAATCGCACAAAACATACAAATCGGGCCGAGGATTGAGTACCATTACCGGAACGGTTGCGTTTTGAATGATTTTCCGCTCGGGAGGACCGAAAAGAACATCATCCAGACCATACTCCCGGGAGGCGGTGATAACAATCATACCGGCATCTCCATTGCAGGCTCGCGACGAAGCTTCGGATTGTACCCTGAAGCTATCTTTGCGGGCCTGTTCTATGGTACAGGTTACATTCAGCTTTTCAAACAACGTTTGTATCTGTTGTACGCTCCGTTCGGCACGCGAACCATAGTCCTTAGCCTGAAGCAATGTGATAGCGCTGTCACAAAACCGGGCCAGTTTAGACGCAAAAATTCCCTTCTCCTTCTCTTCGGTTAAGAATCCAACCGGAACCAGCACGCTATCGAGACTGATCGATGTTGTTTGCTGATTGACAAAAAAATACGGTATACGTAGCGGCTTGCAGTTATTCAGTATCGGCTGTATCTTGTTGTACACGGAACCGGATGCCGGTTCGATAATCAAAAACGCAGCCTCCATACTGGTTAAAGCCTCATGAAGCATCATCCTTGCCGGCCGGATCATACTGATTACCGCATGTGCCGATTCGTCGATCCATTGCCGGTGCCTCTCTTCCGTCAGCTGTTGCTCCGATTCGTCTGCCGCAAAACTGAGGAAGCAGATCTCTTTTCTGAATCCTTCAGCCAGCAAAGAGGCCAACTGAAGGGCTTTCTGTGGAAAATGGTTTATATCGGAGAGAATAACTATGTAGTCGTGCATATTGTCCAACGTTTCATTACGGTTTCATAAAAAGAAGAATACATCCGCCGACACTGACGAAAGCTCCGATGATTTGATAGATCGATATTTTCTCCCTGAACATGATAGCTGACGGAACGATGATAAAAATCGGAACCAACCCCATCAATGTTGCCGCGACACCGGCTTCGGTGTACTGAATGGCATACAACGAAAGGGCGACTCCGACCACCGGTCCGAAGAAAGAGCCGATCAGTACCGAACCGATACCGGCACGGTCTCTGGACGCGCTCCGAATGGCGCCCCACCGTTTCATGAAAGTCACCAGCAAAAAGAAACACAACCCTCCGGTAAAAGCCCGTATCTGGGTCGCTGCCATCGCGTCGTAATGACCGATACCTTTTTTACTGATAATCAAACCAAGCGCCTGGCCAACAGCGCCCCCTAATGCAAACAAAAATCCTTTGAAAGGTACTTTGAAATTGAGTTTTTCGCCTTTCTCTTTTCCCAGCATAGCAATGACAATGCCCAATACGGTGATAGCAATACCTGTCGTTTGGAGCAGCATCAGACTTTCGCCCAAGAAGAGAAACCCGATCAGGGCCGTGATGGGAGGAGCAAGAGTCATCACAAGTTGCGCCATGCGCGACCCGATGAGTGTATAGGAGTAAAACAGGCAAAGGTCACCGAGGAAAAAGCCGACAAAACCCGACAGAGAGAGCCAAAACCACTGTCCGGCAGTCGCATCGAGCGGGACAAACATTCCACGCGTGACCCACGTGCCGATGCCAAGCAGGACAATAGCCATTGCCAACCGAATGATGTTGACAGCCAGCGATCCGATACGATTACCCGCCTTTTCAAAAAACAATGCGCTGAATGTCCAGCACACAGCAACTCCGATGGCAGATATTTCTCCTGTTTGCACGCAAAAATAGTTTAGGGGTACAAAATTACATGATAATTTTCACATACTAAAAGAAAGGATTAATAAGTTGCGAGACGGCAAAGCTATATTGCGAATCCCGGAATTTTAAAGCCTGAAATCCGCAATATTTGCCGTTACAGAGTTTAAACTTTATCTTTGCCACGCTAATATGCCTTAAAATGAAGAATATAAACAAAGAACGGATTATTTTTCTTGACATAGAAACCGTGCCGCAAACGGTCGATTACAAAGAGCTACCGGGTCGATTGCCGGATTTGTGGGAAGAGAAAGCCGAGACGCTAAAGAAGAGAATGCCCGACCGCTACCCGACCGAATCGGATGCACAGTACGTATTTGCCAACGGAGCCGGCATATTTGCCGAGTTCGGCAAAATAGTCTGTATATCTGCCGGTTTCATCTACCGAAAAGAGGGACAGGAACATTTTCGTGTAAAATCATTTTATGGCGACGACGAGTCAAAATTACTGATCGAATTTTGTGCCATGCTCGAACTGTTTGGACGCCCGTCGGAAATAAATTTGTGCGGGCATAACATCAAAGAGTTCGACGTACCCTATATTTGCCGTAGGTTGTTGGTGAACGGACTTCCGATACCCGGCATATTGGACGTAGCCTCTAAAAAACCGTGGGAAGTACCATTTCTCGACACGTTGGAGATGTGGAAATTCGGCGATTATAAAAACTTCACCTCGCTGAACTTGCTGACCGCGATCTTTAATATTCCGACACCGAAGGATGATATTAACGGCAGTCAGGTAGCGCAGGTATATTACGAAGAGAGAGACGTAGAACGCATTTCCGTCTACTGTCAGAAAGATGTGGTAGCCACCGCACAGTTGTGGTTGCGCCTGAATGGATGCCCGTTGATTGCGGAAGAATACATAGAGCATGTATAGCTGTAAGATAGCATTGAGCGAAACCTAAAATCAGATTCTTGTTAACCAAACCTACATATCGTTTTCTATTATTATTCGTTGCAGTTTCGTTGTTCGTATCGGGTTGCAAAACATGGAAGAAACCTGCCCGGGTAAAAACGCTATTCGACCGTATCGTTGAACGCGATACCCTGAATGCGGTCATGCTCTACGGCTCCACCTCCTATTTTATTTACAAAGATCAGCCGATGGGGTACGATTACGATCTGTGCTCCAATCTGGCCGACACACTCGGAGTGAACCTTCACGTTATTATCGCGAAAAACATTCAGGATGCGTATCGCCTTTTGAAAAGCGGGAAAGCCGATCTGATTGCCAATCCGGTTTACAAGACACAATCTACCCGAAACTTTTTATTTACGGATGTAACGGAGGTAAGCAAGCAGCTGCTGGTACAGCACAACGGAGCGACAATGGTTAACGACGTGACCGAACTGATCGGCAAACAGGTCTATGTAAAAGCCGATTCGCGCTATGCCGACCGGATGTATCACCTCAATCAGGAGCTGGGCGGAGGCATTCTCATCAAGGAGGTGGGCGACTCTATCAACATGGATCAGCTAATCGAGATGGCTTCCAAAGGAGAAATCGATTACACGGTTACATCGAATACGGTGGCCGAAATGAGCAACAAAAACATGTCAGGCATCGATATCCATGTCGATGTCAGCTTCGATCAAAAAGGATCGTGGATCACAGCCGGAGGTGATCGCTCGCTTTTCGATAAAATAAATCAGTGGTATGCCACCGCCGCGGATTTGAATACGGTAAATGCCATTAACGACAAATACTTCTTTGAAAACAAGTTTTTCGCAACGCTGTCCGTGAAGATTCCGCGTGGAGCCGTTTCGCCGTTCGATCATCTTTTTAAGAAATTTGCAAAGCAACTGGGCTGGAAATGGCAGATGCTTGCCGCTCAGGCCTACGCCGAATCCAATTTCGATCCGGAATGTGTCTCCTGGTCGGGCGCTTCGGGGTTGATGCAACTGATGCCCAACACCGCGCAACACTACGGAGTGGATAAAACCGAAATTTTTAATCCGTCCAAGAATCTGGAAGCAGCCGTGCAGTACATCAAGATGCTCAACATGATGTTTCACGAAATTACAAACAAAGAAGAGCGGATCAAATTTATTCTGGCATCCTACCATTCGGGGCCCAGCCATGTGCTGGATGCAATGGCACTGGCTAAGAAATACGGCAAAAACAGCCACCTGTGGAAAGGCAATGTGGAGAAGTTTTTACGATTGAAATCGCAATCACAATATTACAACGACGATGTATGCCGTTATGGTTATTTCAACGCCAGCCAGACTATCCGCTATGTATCGGATGTAACGGCCCGATATGAAAAATACCTGAAACATCGTTGAGTTTCGGAGCAGCATCGGTTTTTCTGAAAGGATGAAACGCAACAACGGTGACACATTTTGAGATAACAACTGACAAGCTGTCAGAATTTGATCCGTGCGACCGACAATAAAATGGAACTTTTGACACTGGTTCGTTTTTCCGAAACCGATAATTCCATACTCCCTTTTGAAGAGAAACAACATCTAACGATCTGATAACAAACCGGCAAAACAGTTTCCTCTTTCAATTTCCGCGTTCTCATTCTCTCTGTTGGCACACAATATGCAAGGAATAGCAGCGTGCTTTGCAGCATTTGCGGCAAATGCCAATTAATGTAATCTACAAATTATTTGTTTAATCATTTAAAATAGTTGATGTTATGACAATCAAACCATTAGCGGACAGAGTGCTGATTCAACCGGCAGCTGCCGAGGAAAAAACAGCAAGTGGTATCATTATCCCGGATTCTGCAAAAGAAAAACCGTTGAAAGGCGAAGTAAAAGCGGTAGGACAGGGTACAAAAGACGAAGAAATGGTAGTTAAAGCAGGCGATCAGGTTCTTTATGGCAAATACGCCGGCACCGAACTGGAACTGGATGGCGTAAAATATCTGATTATGCGTCAGTCTGATATTCTGGCTGTAATTTAATCAACCGGTTGCATAAAAGAACTCTTTTATTTGTAAACATCTAAATTATAAACCAATACTATGGCAAAAGAAATTAAATTTGATACGGATGCCCGCGACCTGCTGAAAAAAGGCGTGGACGAACTGGCAAATGCCGTTAAAGTAACTCTCGGTCCGAAAGGCCGCAACGTGATTATCGAAAAGAAATTCGGTGCTCCCCATATCACCAAAGATGGTGTAACAGTTGCAAAAGAGATTGAATTGACTGATCCGTATGAAAATATGGGCGCTCAGCTGGTAAAGGAAGTTGCTTCCAAAACCGGTGACGATGCAGGTGACGGTACTACTACCGCAACCGTTTTGGCTCAATCGATTATTTCGGTAGGTTTGAAAAACGTAACCGCCGGCGCTAACCCGATGGATCTGAAACGTGGTATCGACAAAGCTGTTACTGCTGTTGTGAGCAATATCAAATCTCAGGCAAAAGAGGTGGATGACGATTTCAACAAAATCGAACAGGTTGCCACCGTTTCGGCCAACAACGACGCTACAATCGGTAAACTGATTGCCGATGCAATGAAAAAAGTAAAGAAAGAGGGCGTTATCACCATCGAAGAAGCCAAAGGCATGGAAACTACTATCGAAGTAGTGGAAGGTATGCAGTTCGACCGTGGTTATATCTCTCCGTACTTTGTAACCAACACCGAAAAGATGGAAGTTGAACAGGAAAAACCATATATCCTGATCTACGACAAAAAAATATCCAACCTCAAAGAGATTCTTCCTATCCTCGAAGCTACCGTACAGAGCGGTCGTCCTTTGTTGATTATTGCCGAAGATATCGACGGCGAAGCACTCGGCACATTGGTTGTAAACCGTCTGCGCGGTTCGTTGAAGATTGCAGCTGTTAAGGCTCCGGGCTTCGGCGATCGTCGTAAAGAGATGCTGGAAGATATCGCTATCCTGACCGGTGGCGTGGTTATCTCCGAAGAAAAAGGAATGAAGCTTGACAGCACTACCCTCGAAATGTTGGGTACTGCCGAAAAGATCACAATCAACAAAGACAACACAACTATCGTAAACGGCGCCGGAACAAAAGAAGCTATCGCTACCCGTGTTGCTCAGATCAAAGCTCAGATCGAAGCAACTACAAGCGACTACGATCGTGAAAAACTGCAGGAACGTCTGGCTAAATTAGCCGGTGGTGTTGCCGTTCTTTACGTAGGTGCTGCGTCCGAAGTTGAAATGAAAGAGAAAAAAGCACGCGTTGACGATGCCCTGCACGCGACCCGTGCTTTTTTCTCTTTCATTTCAACTTCAGGAGCGCGTACCGAAACTGGCAGGCGGTGTTGCGGTAATCAAAGTCGGTGCTGCGACTGAAGTTGAAATGAAAGAGAAAAAAGCACGCGTTGACGATGCCCTGCACGCGACCCGTGCTTTTTTCTCTTTCATTTCAACTTCAGGAGCGCGTACCGAAACTGGCAGGCGGTGTTGCGGTAATCAAAGTCGGTGCTGCGACTGAAGTTGAAATGAAAGAGAAGAAAGACCGCGTTGACGATGCGTTGAGCGCAACCCGTGCTGCAATTGCCGAAGGTATTGTTCCCGGTGGTGGTGTCGCTTACATCCGTGCTATCGAATCGCTCGAAGGCATGAAGGGTGATAACGAAGACGAAACAACCGGTATCGAAATCGTAAAACGCGCTATCGAAGAACCGTTGCGTCAGATCGTGGCTAACGCCGGTAAAGAAGGTGCTGTTGTAGTTCAGAAGGTAAAAGAGGGCAAAGCCGACTTCGGTTACAATGCACGTACCGACGAATATCAGGAAATGTATGCTGCCGGTGTACTCGATCCTGCTAAAGTTACCCGTGTAGCGCTCGAAAACGCAGCCTCTATTGCCGGCATGATGCTGACAACAGAATGTGTAATCACAGAAAAGAAAGAAGATAATCCTGCACCAGCAATGCCTCCTATGGGCGGCGGAATGGGTGGCATGATGTAATTCTTTTCCATCATAACCTTAAAAACGGGATTGTCTCAGAGCGAGGCAATCCCGTTTTGCTTTTTAAAAGGGCAGAAAAGCGATCAGGCGGCATATAGAACACTGTCCAAACAATTTACCTTCCCTCTTTTGCAAATCAAAAACCTTTTTCTACATTTGCCTCATTCAATCAGCTGACATCTACAAGCTGACAAGACCAAGCGTCTACTAACCCACACTATGTTTTCCAGAGGAGGCACCCTCCTCAAGGTTTCAGGTACATGCCCAAAATCGAAAGGCATCATCCCGAAACAAAAAGGAACTTGCCTTTTTAAAAAAGGCACTTGCCCGAAGCCAAAAGGAATGTCCCTTTTACAAAAAGAGACTGTCCCGGAACAAAAAGGCAACTGCCCGAAAAGAAAAGGAAGATGCCCGAAGGTTTCGGGTCAATACCTATGGACAAAAGGACGAATACTATCCGATATACTGATGTGCCTATGGAGGCAAGGTACATACAGACGAGAAAATGCCTCCGATTTTTAACCTTCAATACCATATTTCTATGGCAACACTTACTTATGCCGAGCAAATCAGCAATGCTCAGGTGATGGCAGCCGGTTTGAAAAACAATGCCGCACAAGTAGCTCATCGTGGGCTCGATGCCCAGTTCATCACCGATCTGGACACCAACCGGACAGATGTTTCGACACTGAACGACCAGCAGGAGAAGCTAAAATCGGATTTGAAGCAGAAAACGGCTGACCTGGAGGTCAAACTGGCAGAGCTCGACAAGAAAATGGCAGAAGCGAAGAAAGTAGTCAAGATGGACTTCCCGAAAGAGCAATGGGCTCAGTTCGGCATCACCGACAAGCACTGATTCGCACTAAAAAGCCGAACCTCCGCAAGGGGGTTCGGTGAATGGAATTGTGATGCATAAATTATAAAAGAGGAAACATTTTGGCTAAAGCCGATAATCTGCATACATCTCCATCCGTCAGCTGAAGCTGACGGCAATCATAAATCTGCGGTTGTAATGATTGTAAAATCGTATTACTTTAGCCGAATAAAACAAACAAATTCATTTTACAAATAACTAATTCAAATTATTATGAATGATGAGAGAATTTTCTTAGGAGATGCTGACTCTTTTGAAATCTTGCTAAAACGACTCTACGGAAATCGACGATATTTCCAATATTGTAATGGATGGAAAACATCTCAAAAATGGCAAGATGCGGTCATCAAAATATTTATTGCAATTGAAAAATGTATCGTAAATACTATTGATTGTAACGATTCTGCTCATAAAGAAGAGCTCTTATCTCTATGTCAAACTGCACAAGAAGAGATTACAAAAGCAAAAACCATTAATAAAATCAACATCACCTCTATTTTATATTTGTCTGAATTATCATTCAATTTAATTGGGGATATGCCGGATAATTGGAACAAAAAGAAAATCAATAAAAATCAACATTGGCAACTCAATGCTCACAGGCAAATCATATACTACCAAAGCGATATGCATAAAGCCAATTTAATCATAGACAAAGCTCCTCTCGTTAATGAAAACTCAGAATACAACAATTGTATTCTAAGTAATAAACTTCATTATGATTTCAATAAAGATTATACCCGATTTATTGACTGGCATAAGATGACCTACAAAGAAAAGCATTCTGAACTATTCCCATAAGAAGGACGATAAAAAAGCAAAACTGCATTGATATTCTGCTTTTATCTTATTGCCGTCAGCTTCAGCTGACGGGATACAGAACAGATACTCACAACCGGCTTTAGCCGAATAAAAAAAAGAAGCTATGTCATACATCAGGATCTGGGTCCACCTTGTGTTCTCTACAAAAGACAGACTCCCTTTTCTTCTAAAGGAGAAACAAGAAATTATCCATCAACACATAATAGACAATTGCCGAAAGAAAGGAATCTTTCTACAAGCTATCAATGGTTATACAGAACATATTCATTGCCTGATTTCATTGGGCAAGCAACAAACCATAGCTGATATTGCGCAACTAATTAAAGGTGAATCGTCGTACTGGATTAATACCAACCACATTTTACGCGAAAAATTCACCTGGCAAGACGATTATTTTGCGGTATCGGTCAGCGAATCCCAAGTAGAGAAAGTAGTGCAATATATCAACAGTCAACACATACATCACACAAAAAAGAGTTTTGCAGAAGAGGTGGAAGAATTTCTGCAAAAATACGGCTTTCAAAAATTGAACGATATATAATTTGGCTAAAGCCAAAAAGACAGCATTCTCTTTTATCCGTCAGCTAAAGCAGACGGCAATCAAAAACTGCATTTGCAATAATTACAGGAATTGCGAAAAATGTTTATTATTCTTTGGGGAGAGGTCGTATCTTGATTATAGGCAACTAATGCAGACGACAAGGAGAACCCGGCATGTGTAATGAACACATCAATTTCCGGAATACATTGCATTACCCTTTTACTTTGTGAAATTAGGACACCTCAAGAGCAACTACAGGTTTATTCATTGCCGTCAGCTTTAGCTGACGGGATACAATGCACTACAAAAAAGCGGCTTTAGCCAAACAGATTACCACTTCACCACCCCAACCGTTTGCAACAGCAATGTCAGATTGAGTAGAATCACTATCGCCGCGATGCCCGAAATAAGGAAGATGGTTCGTTTTTTGTTGGCATATTTGCCCATCACCTTTTGGGAAGAGGTGAGGTATACCTGCAGCAGTACCGTTATGGGCAACTGAATACTCAGTAACATCTGCGAAAGCAACAATCCCTGAAACGGATCGGAGATAAAGAAGATAACCGCCACAGCACCCACGATAGAGAAGAGCACACCCCAACGGGAGTGGTTATCTTTGATGTCGTACGGTTCGGCAAAGAGGCCGGCAAAGATGGAGCCACCCGCCATTCCTGAAGTAACACTGGAGGCGACACCCGCCATCAGCAAAGCCACCGCAAAAATAACCGATGCATTGCTGCCCAACAACGGTTGTAATAACTCGTGCGCTTGTTGCAATTCAGTTACCGATTTACCCACTTTGAAGAAGGTGGCCGCCGCCATGATAAACATGGCGCTGTTGATGGCCCACCCCACAAACATGGAAAGCAGCGTATCGGCAAATTCATACTTCAACAACTTGCGAATGGAGGTATCGTCGCGCTTATGCAGCTGACGGCTCTGAATCACTTCCGAATGGAGGAACAGATTATGCGGCATCACCACGGCCCCCAACACGCTGAGCACGATCAAAAGCGATCCGTGCGGTATCTGAGGCATAACAGTGCCGACTGCGACTTTCCCCCATTCCACATTGACTAAGGAAAGCTCGTATATAAACGAGATGCCGATGAGCGATACGAATCCGATGATCCAACGCTCAATTTTACGATAGGAGTTGGTGAACAATAGTATCAGCACAACGACAGCCGACAGCACAGCTCCCACCTTTAGCGGAACATTAAAAAGCATTTGCAACGCAATGGCAGCGCCCAATATTTCGGCAAGCGAAGTCGATACCGACGCAATCATGGCCGTGCCTAACACCGAACGGGAAACCACCGGACGCAGGTGCAAGGTGGCAGCTTCGGAGAGGCACAACCCGGTAGCAATGCCCAGATGCGCCACATTGTGTTGCAGCACGATCAGCATCAGCGTACTGAGCGTTACCACCCAAAGCAACGTATATCCGTAGCCCGCTCCCCCGGCAATATTCGTTGCCCAGTTACCCGGATCGATAAATCCCATGGTAACCAGCAATCCCGGCCCGATGTATTTCAATACCTCAAGCCCTCCGAATACCGGATTGTGTCCGACTTTACTGAATATATTTTTCAACATGAATCAAGAACAAAGAGAAAAGAGCAAAGAACAAAGAATAAAGACAAATGGGATTGTCTTTTATCAGTTTTCTGATCACGATTGTATTTAGAAACAGCCCACTGCGTACTGAGTACTGGATACTGGGTACTTTTTATTTTCCCTCGCACTCCTTAATCAGCGCCAGCAGTTTCTCCACGGCTTCTTCTTCCGGAATATTTTTCTCCACACACTCTTTGCGGTGATAGAGACTTACCTTGCCTTTGCCTGCTCCTACATATCCGTAGTCGGCATCGGCCATTTCGCCGGGACCATTCACGATGCACCCCATGATACCGATTTTCAATCCGGTAAGGTGTTTGGTGGCAGCCTTAATTTTACCAACCGTACTTTGCAGATCGAACAGGGTGCGTCCGCAACCGGGACAAGAGACATATTCGGTTTTGGAAGTCCTGACACGCGATGCCTGCAAAATACCGAAAGCGGTAGAGACAACATCGTCATCGGAGAGCATCGGATTTTCGAGCCAGATACCGTCACCGAATCCATCGATAAAGAGCACTCCCAGATCGGCAGCTGCCGATACCTGGAAATTTTCCTTGTCATCGTCCACATACTTACGGTAAAGAATAACCGGCACCTGACAGTTGTTCGTCATCAACGTATGAAAGAATGCCCGCATTTCACCCACCGGATTGGCATGGTCGGACGAGAGGATAACGACAATATTTTCGGCAGTTTTCAGTTGCCCGATCATCTCTGCTGTCAGATCGCGATAGGTAAGCTGCACAAAACGTACAGGGACAGGCGATACAAGAGCCGCTTCGATTTGCTTGGCAGTAAAAAGAGCCAGATGATTTTTAAGATAATCGGGTTGCAAATCGCCGAAATCAGTTCCCGTACCAATTACAACCGGCACATAGCTATTTCCGATATTACCCACAGGCAGTGACTCGCGCCGTTGATATACATAGGGATTGAACAGGTCAGACGGCTTTGCCTTGATAGGCAGATGACACGCGCAGTTTACAACGTGCTTCATCAGTTTCAACGCCACCGGAATCTCCTTTTCCGGATCTTCGCTCAACGAAACGCGAATGGTATCGCCAATGCCGTCAGCCAATAAAGCACCGATACCCACTGCCGATTTGATACGTCCCTCTTCGGCATCGCCCGCTTCGGTAACACCCAAATGGAGCGGATACGACATTCCCTCATCGAGCATGGTAGCCACCAGCAAACGCACCGTTTGAACCATCACTACCGTATTCGATGCCTTGATAGAAATCACAATATTATCGAAATTCTCTTCGCGGCAAATACGCAGAAACTCCATGCACGACTCCACCATTCCGGCCGGAGTATCGCCGTAACGACTCATAATACGGTCGGACAACGACCCGTGGTTCACGCCCAGACGCAAAGCGGTATGGTTGCGGCTACAGATCTCGAGCAAAGGAATAAGCTTTGCCCGGATTTTCTCCAACTCCTGACAATAGCTTTCATCGTCATATTCCAGTTTTTTGAAAGTGCGGGCGCTATCGACAAAGTTACCCGGATTGATGCGTACTTTTTCAACGTACTGCGCAGCCACTTCGGCAGCTGCCGGGTTGAAATGGATATCGGCCGAAATAGGCTGACGGTATCCCCGCTCGATCAATCCGAAACGAATATTCTGCAAATTTTCCGCTTCACGCACTCCCTGAGCGGTAAGGCGTACCAATTCTCCACCGGCATTGAAAATGCGGATGGCCTGATCCACGCTGCGTTCGGTATCGAGTGTGGAGGTATTGGTCATCGACTGAATGCGGACAGGATTAACCCCTCCCATCTTCAGTGCTCCGATAGTCACTTCGTGTGACATACGGCGACGATAATTAAATAAATCGGGACAATATTTCATGTAATGATGAATTATAAATTATTAATGATGACAATTTGAAACGTGCCATACCGTTTATTTTCAACCATTAAGAAATTAAGAAGATTAAGTAAGATTCTTCCATCAGTCTTAATAATTGATATTTTGAAATTTATCAATCAGGTAACGAAGCAAAATACTCATTGACCAATGGTTTCATTGATTTTGAAATGTTATCTGTAAAAAAATTAAGCACTAATCCCTGAGGTGCTTCGAGCAGCTTCATATAACTCAATACCTGAGCTTCATGAACCGGCAAAATATTCTCTACCGTTTTTAGTTCTACTACAACAACATCATTTACCAACAAATCAAGACGCAAATCCACATCTAATTCCAATTCATCATAATGTATTGGAACATGCACCTGCTGTTTTACTTGCAATCCATTCTTCTCCAGCTCATACTTCAGACATTTCTCATAGATGCTTTCAAGCAACCCCGGACCTAAGGCTTTATGCACATCAATCGCGCATCCAACTATTTTGTACGACAACTGAGTTATCTCTTTTTTTGTCATAGGAAGTCCAATTTTTCAACCATTAAGAAAGTAAGTAGATTAAGCCTTTTTCTTATTACTCTTAATTCCTTAATGTTTTATGTTGAGTTTATATCTTCGTATAAAACCTGCACCATTGTTTGATGCCACACTCTTCGCATTTCGGTTTGCGGGCAATGCAGACATAGCGTCCGTGCAGGATGAGCCAGTGATGCGCTTTCGGTATCAACTCCGGAGGAAAAAGCGAAACCAATGCCTTTTCCGTTTCAAGCGGTGACTTGGAATTGGTGGTCAACCCCAATCGTTCCGAAATACGGAACACGTGCGTATCGACAGCCATGGCGGGTTTGTTGAAAATAACCGAAGCCACCACGTTGGCCGTTTTGCGCCCCACGCCCTGAAGTTTTTGCAACTCTTCCGGTTCGGAAGGCACCTCACCCCCGAAATCTGCTACCAGCTGACGCGCCATCGCGGCCAGATGTTTGGCTTTATTGTTAGGATAAGAGACACTTTTGATATATTCAAAGATCACTTCGTGCGTGGTAGCAGCCATCGCTTCAGCTGTCGGAAAATCGGCCAGCAGTTTCGGTGTCACCATATTGACACGCTTATCGGTGCACTGCGCCGACAAAATCACCGCCACCAACAATTCAAACGGATTATTGTAATGCAGCTCGCTCTCTGCTACCGGCATATTTTTCTGAAACCACTCTATCAAATGGTTACAACGCTCCTGTGGTGTCATTTATTTTTCAATTCAGATGGTATCGCAACCGTAAACCGTGCGATACAACTCATTTTTTACTCGTTCGAAATTCTGTTTGAGCAGCTCTCCTCCCCACTCCATCAATCGCAACTCCACCCTGTTTTGACCCGGGGCATACGGAGGTTGAATAAATGGCTGTTGAGATAATTCAAATCCCGCTTTTTCGTAAAACCGGATCCGGCGGCAGCTTATCCCGGTTACCGGTGGCTCTACCTCCAACACAACAGGAAGCGTACTTTGAGCTAAATAGCGGCATAGTACCGTTTCTCCAATATGTTGTCCACGAAATGCCTTTGCAATGGCAAAATGTTCAATGTATCGAAATCCGTCCAGATTCCATGCAAAGAACAGACCGACCGGTTCTCCGTCCGTCAACAGCGCATTACAAAAATAGTCATTCCACGTCAGTAACCTCTTCAGGTCAGCCAACGGCCGCCGCTCATCGGGAGGAAACGCCTCCGTGTAACAATCCACCATAAACTGCCAATGGGGATGTTTATCATTGGTTATGCGATCAAAAACAATCATAAGTCAAGGTTAAAGTGATAAGTGGTAAGTGATAAGACAAATTACTACTTACAACTTATCCCTTACAACTAACCACTAATCACCATCGGTTTCGGTGAATCTTGTCGTACGGGAGTTTTGTTTCGTCGTACGGACGGCGTTCTTCGTTTTTGTATCCGATCGCTATCACATTCACCACATTCATTGTGTCGGGTATCTGCAAAACTCCCCGAATATATTGTTCGGCCGTCACCTTATCGTTGTGAGGACGGCGGGCAACCTGCACCCAGCAACTTCCCAGACCCAGCGACTCAACCTGCAGCTGCAAAAACGCCGACGCGATGGAAGCATCTTCGAGCCAGGCATCGCTTTGGGAAGGATCGGCAAGCACCACAATGGCCAACGGCGCATTGGCTATCAATGTGCTTCCCATCGGACGACTAACGGCTAATTGTTGCAAAAGAGCGGTATCATCCACCATCACAAACTGCCATGATTTTGAATTTTTGGAGGTTGGCGCCATCAAAGCAGATTTGATCAGCACATCAACTTTTTCAGGCTCCACAGCCTGTGGTAAGAATTTCCGAATGCTACGGCGTTGTTTTATCAATTCGAGAATAGAATTCATACAATTATATATATTTCAATAGATTACAAACAACAAAAAGCATCTGTTATCCAAATTAAACTATGTTACAAATATAATGCTAATCGTCGGTTTTTCCTACCTCATCCTTTCTTTACGAGAGATAAGCACGACTCAACATTTGAAAAGATGTTGATAAATATCAGGGAGATATGCTGATTCTATTGAAATTATCCGTATTTTTGCAAACTTATGGTTCTGATTACCTGCCACTATGGTAACTGATTCCGTTTAATCGACACTTTTGCATGGATAGATTACTTCACTATTTAGAACAGCTCATTATTCAGCACGACTACGCCATCCTTCCCGAGTTTGGCGGGTTTATTGTGAATTATGTTCCTGCAAAAATTGACGAATCGAAGAGTCTGATTTCCGCTCCGCGCAAAGAGATATGCTTCAATCCGGCACTGAACTATAACGACGGGCTACTGGCCGGTTTGATACAACGAACGGAAAATATCTCTTTTCGTAAGGCCAACCTGCTGGTTCGCGATAGCATCGAGACGATCAGAAAACAGTTGAAAAACGGAGAGACGGTCACCCTTGGGAAGATCGGATCGTTGCGCCTGAACGAAAACGGACAAGCGGAATTTCTTCCGGCCGATTCGTATGACTTCCTGCCTGATAACATTGGCAATTACGACGTTCGTCTGGGAAGCAAAAAAACAGATGAGGAGGAGACCCGACAAATAGTTTTGCAACTTCCGTCGAACAAACGACAGCTCTATAAATATGCAGCCGCAATTGGAATCATTCTGGCTCTGGCTATTCTGACCCCTGTGTTGCATCCCCATTTTTCGCCTTATTTGGCCAAACTGAATCCGTTAGCGTTCTTTGCCGCCGACTCATTGCCCTCGTTTAATTCGCTGCCCAAGCGCTACACAGAAACGGATAGCGCCAAAGCAACGAATGCAGATTCGTTGGCGAGAGACAGCGCCAAACGGGCTGCCACAAAAAACAGATGCGCAGCTCCCTGGCATGTAATTGCCGGATCTTACCCGACTAAAACACAGGCTGTCGACAAAGCGCACGATCTGGAAAAGCAAATTCCGGGGAACAACTTAGCCATAGCTTACAGTTCCAGCCTGCGCAAAAGCACTGTTCCGGCGGTCAATTCGCCTGTCGCCGCTTCCACGGCATCCTGGCATGTGGTGGTCGGTAATTTTGAGACAGCCACAAAAGCGAAGACTTTTGTTGCCAACATGGAACGATCGCACAAAATAAAGCTCTCCATCTACGGAGCAAACTCAGTGTATAGAATCGTTGCCGCATCGTACAACACAGAGAAAGAGGCTGCTATTAAATTAGCGGAAATAAGAAAAACAGCCGATTTTCAGGGAGCATGGTTATTACGCAATGCCACCCTGCTCACACATCCTGTGCAAAACGGGCAAGCAGCTCAGCCGACAGTAAAAGCCAAGCCCGCAGCAGCTACACCTGCAACGCCGCAGCAAGCCGGTGCAGCCCTCTTCAACCCTTCTTTATGGTATGTGATAATTGCCAACTATTGTTCTCAAAAACAGGCTCAGGCATATGCAAATTCGGCAGGTAAGAAAGAGAATGTGACGCTCAGCGTGGTAAAAGACAAAAAATTATATCGCGTGATTGCCGGATCATTCAACAGCCAGCAGACTGCGACCGCAAAAGCCAGAGAACTCCACAAACACAAAGAGTTTGCAGAAGCATGGGTGCTGTATAAACCGCAGAAATAGTACGCAGTATTCAGTCTGCAGTACGCAGAACTTTATTCCGAGATTCAATATTCCAGTAATCTGCCGATTAAACACTTCAACGATTACACGATTCACCCCCCACTGCATACTGAACACTGTTGACTGTTAACTAAATCACAAATCCACCACGGTAATTCCGGCTCCACCCAACTGCACATGTTCATCAGCGAAATGAGTTACTCCGGGAATGGCTCCCAGATATTGGCGGATCAACTGACGCAGAATACCGGTGCCCGTTCCGTGAAGAATACGTACCCGCTCCACGCCCATCATCAGGGCATCGTCGATAAAATATTGCACCGCCTGTAACGCCTCATCGCCCCGCATTCCCCGCACATCGATATCCTGTTTGAAGCTGAGCTTGCGTTGGCGCAATACCTCATCACTATCACTCCCCAAAGCACTCTTCTGACGAACAATCTCTTTCTCTTTGTTACGACTAATCCGTTCGAGGCGGTTGACTTTGACGGTCGACTTAATATTACCGAACGCTACCGTCACATTATTTCCGTCCACCTCCATCACATCGCCCACCGAATCGTGTCCGGCCAGTTGTACTCTGTCGCCGGCTTTGATCGGCTCCGGTTTCGGTTTTTCCGGTTGTTTTTGTTGCTTCTCCGGTTTGGGTTTATGCTTTTCTTTGGGCTGTTTTTCGGGCTTCGGTTGTTGATCGAGTTTGCTGCGGAACTCATCGAATTCCTGACGCGCTCCACGAGTCGCCTCCCGTTCGGCCTGCGCCTCCTTGATGCGACGAATCGTATTCTCAATAGTAGCATTGGCTTCCGACAACAGCTGTTGCGCCTCGGCTTTCGCCTTGTTTAGCATCTCCTTGCGCTGGGCTTTCAGGTCGCTCTGATCGGTTTCATAACGGGCTGTCAGCTCTTCCAGCCGCTTTTCTTTTTGGCGAATCTGTTGTCGTTTGTTTTCCCAGTAATGTTTATCACGGAGTATATCCTGTACATATTTATCCAGATCGACATGCGCCGAACCGGCTTTTTCCGATGCTTCGGCAATTACCTCTTCCGAAAGCCCGATCTTACGGGCAATTTCGATGGCAAACGAACTGCCGGGGATACCGATCTGCAATTTATAGAGCGGTTGCAGGTGTTGGCGGTCGAACAACATGGCTCCGTTGACGATTCCCTCAGCCGAATCGGCAAACTTTTTCAGGTTGGTATAGTGCGTGGTGATGACTCCGAAAGCGCCGTTGGTATTGAGACGGTTCAGCACCGCTTCGGCAATGGCTCCCCCGATCTGCGGTTCGGTACCTGTACCGAATTCGTCGATCAGCAGAAGGGTTTTTCCGTTGCTGTTGCGGATAAAATGTTTCATATGCAACAGGTGCGAACTGTAGGTCGAGAGGTCGTCCTCGATCGACTGCTCATCGCCGATATCGATAAAGAGTTTATCGAAAATTCCGAAACGGCTGGTATCGCTCACCGGCACCGGAACACCGCATTGTACCATATATTGCAACAAACCCACTGTTTTCAGACAGACCGATTTACCTCCGGCATTCGGTCCTGAAATCAGCAGGATGCGTTGTTTCTCATTCAACGTAAGATCGAGCGGCACAATCGATTTACCCACCTTTTTGAGGGTGCGTTGCAACAGCGGATGTACGGCCCGTTCCCACTCCACACGGCAATCGTTGTCGATGCGGGGAACAATCGCTCCGTTATCGAGAGCGAAAAGTGCCTTGGCGCGGATAAAATCGAAAATACCCAACACACGATAGGCCTCCTTCAACTCTTCGAGATCGGGACGGACGTAGTTGGCAAACTCGGTAAGTATGCGAATCTTCTCCCGCCGTTCTTCCGACTCCAGTTCGCGTATGCGGTTGTTGGCCTCCACCACCTCGGCAGGCTCTATAAACACCGTCTTTCCGGTAGCCGATTCGTCGTGCACGATTCCCTTCATCTTGCGTTTGAACGAAGGTGATACGGGGATCACCAGACGACCATCGCGCACGGAAGGAGCGGCATCCTTCTCCACAAAACCTTCGGACTGCGCCTTTCTGAGAATAGATTGCAGGGTACGCGAGATGCTTCCCTGTACCTGAAACAGCTCGCGACGGATCTGCGCCAAAGCAGGTGAAGCGTTATCCTTCAACAATCCGTGGGCATTGAGCAACGCGTCGAGCCGTTTGAGCACCTCGGGGAAAAGCGCGGTACCTTCGGCACAAGCGCGCAACGCCACATAGCGGGTCTCGTCGCGACGGGCAAAAAACTGCACCAAGTCGCGGATGGTGCTCAGTGAGCGTTGCAGGTCGAACAGTTCCGACTCCTGCGGAAAGGTTCCCTCCACCCGCAGCCGCGAGAGCATTTCGCGCAGGTCGAAATAGTAGCTCACCGGCCAGGCATCAGCCTCTTCCATCAGAATGTCCATCATTTCGCGTGTCTCGGCAAGGCGGCGCACCACCTCTTCGTAGACCGGAGAAAAGACGGTCATCTCCACCTCTTCGCGCCCGATGGCGCTGAGGCAGCGTTCCTGCAACAGGTTACGAACGGTATCGAACCCCACTTTATGCTCAAAATTGGAAGGATAAATCATGCCAATGTGCTAATATGCTAATTTACGAATGTGTCAATTGAATCGGAATCGGGGCACACGGATTGCACGGAATCTTCCACGGACTAACACTGATTTTATACAAATAATAGTCCGCGTAGCCAAAGGCATCTTTGTAATTCGTGTGCTCAGATTTTCGGGATACAAAAATACGCAAACAATTTGATACGGGAGTAGTAGAATGTACCTAACGGCACTGAACCGGCAATATTCGGCAAGCAAAAATCCCGTCAGGGATGACAGGTTTATAGAAAAAACCAATGAATAAAACAAACGAGTCCCGTAGGAACGACACGTTTGGTTGGTCATTCAATAATATACGTAACATTACAAAACGAGAGATATGATTTCTAACATACCTCCCGTTTCGTATTCTAACAACCCATTACCGGGGCCGACCACCACCGCCCGGGAATCTGCCACCACTGGGAAATCCTCCACCGGCAGGACGATCACCTCCGCCCGGCATCTGCGACGGATCGTAATCGCCACCTGAGTAGCCCGAACGGAAGCGATTACCGCCTCTTCGATTACCCCCGACATTGTTGAAACGATAGGCAAAAGTGACCATATAATAGCTGGTAAGCGCGGTGTACTGTGTATCGGTAATGGAGTTGGTGGTAATGCTACGACTCAGATTCAACCGTTGATGGAGAATATCGTTGAACTGAAGCCGCAACGAAGCGGCTTTATTGGCCAGAAAGGACTTGCTCAACTGCGCATTCCACATCACCTCATCCTGATTGTATCCGGCGCTGAGACCCCGATTGGCCGTGTAGGTTATGTCGGACGAAAGAGAGGTCGACCAGGGCAATGTCAACTGCGTGTTGTAGGTGATATCGTACGTATTCGACTGCCGGGGTGAAAGTCCCGACATGGAATAGGTAGACGAACTGTAACCCAACCGACCGCGAAATTGCCCGTAAAACCAATCGTTTTTGTAGCTGACAGACAAACTCGGAGTGACCGTAGCCGTATGGGTAATGTTGCGTTCACTTTGTTTCTGAAGCAGGGTGTAGCCCACCTGATTGCTATATCCGGCAACGGTCTGAAAATTGAAATTAAAGTGCATCTTTTCATCAAGCGGACTGGAAAACAACAAATTGGCCTGCGAATTCCAGGTTCCGTTTTCGTTGATTGGCTTGGTGTACTGCACTCCCGTTCCCTGTTCATACGTCGTGTAGTTAACAATCGAATTCTGAATAAACGTATGGGTCAGTATGGCGCTGAACGAGTGTTGCGAAGTGCGATTGTTGCTGTTGTATTCGAGTGAAATATTGTGGCTGAACGAGGGCAACAGATCGGGATTACCGCTGGTAATATTCAAAGGATTGGTAACATCCTGCGACGGATCGAGTTGCGAAACGGAGGGCTGAGTGGTACGCCCGTTATAACGCAAACGCATGTATTTACGCATCATCTTGTTATTGCCAAAACGATAGGTAAACTCGAACTGGGGCGCATAATTAACCGTTTTGCGGGTAGGTATCCGGTTGTAAACGGAATCAAGTCCACTGCCATACCAATCTTTGATGTAGCCTATGCTGCGGGTAGAACTCGGAGCCACCGAAAGGCCGATGTTGTAGGTATATTTTGTTTGCACCGACCGGAAATTGGCACGAATATTCTGACTTGTCGAATGAACGGACGAACTGCGACTGTAGTTGGCATTCAGATCGTCATACAATCCGGTTGCCGAGTCGTAATCGTACGTCTCCTTTTCGTTGACCGTATTGTTGAACTGGATATTATAGAGTAAATCGATGAAATAATTTTTGGCAATAGGCTCCACATAGGTAAAACGCAGGTTGTACGAATTGCGGTTGGCGGAGTTGGCCGATTGCTGATTGTAAAGTGTATTTCGTCCCGTTGCCTGATAAAAAATATTATCCGAATTGTTGGTGCCCGTACCCTGACTGTCACTGATATTGAATGATCCGCTCAAACTCACCCTTCGCCCTTTGGCCGATAACTTACGCGAAATATCCAGTTCGGCACCCACATTGGTTCCGTCAGAGTTCAACGTACTGGAAGAATTGCTCTCGTTGACAGCTGTAGAATCGATATCTCCCGCCATTGTTTTCTGATAGGAGGTGTTGCGCGCAAGCGATGAGTTGTATGAAAAGGTCGGAGTGAAAACGATAGTGGTAAGGGTATCCATCTGGTACTCCATTTTACCACCGGCCGAGAAGTTATGGCTGAAGTTGCGTGCTATAGAGGTGCTACGCCGGTACGAAACGCTATCGGTGAATATATTCTCGCGAAAACTTCGGCTATTGGTGTAATTATCACTGTAATTGTACGATACATTTCCTCCCCATTTAAGTTTATCGCTGGCTACCTTCGCCAAGTTAAATCCCGCAGTAGAGGAGCTGGTTATTCCGCCATTACCTGCTGTACTGCCACTGCCGCCTCTACCCGTCCTGACATTATTTCCCCTGTCGGTCGAGGCTCTTTCATTGATATTATTCGAGTTAGCCACCACCGATACCTGATCGGTTTCCGTAAAGCGGTTAAGCATCGATCCGGTAGTATACCGGGCGCTCTCGTTGTTCTTGTTGTCGAAAAGCTGACCGGCACCTCCCGAGAGATTGCCCATCCACCCCTTCATCATTCCTTTTTTGATAGTCAGGTTGATAATGGTTTCCGGTTCATCGTCATCCACTCCGGTCAGTATAGCCAGATCCGATTTCTTTTCAATCACCTGCACTTTCTCTACAATATCCGCGGTCAGATTTTTGGTTGCCATCTTCGGATCATCGCCAAAAAAATCCTTTCCGTTGACCCGTACCTTGGTAACCTGCTTACCCGCCGCCGTCGTTATTTTACCATCGGCATCCACCTGCACTCCGGGCAATCGCTTTATCAAATCCTCCACCACAGCGCCATCCGGCGTTTTAAAAGCAGCGGCATTGTACTCCACCGTATCCTCTTTCACCACCATCTCCGGCAGCTTTCCGGTTACCGTCACCGTTCCCAGCATCACATTCGAAGCTCCCAACCTGACATTTCCCAGATTGATGATAGTTCTTCTGAATTGTTGTTCACGAATAGTAAGCCGCTTGGTGTTGTAGCCGGTAAACGATATCAGGAGGTAATAACCACCCGGTTTCACATCTTTTATCTCGACTTGCCCGTTTTGAGCAGTGACGGCACCCTGTACCATTTGATTTGTTTTCGCGGCGAACAACCGTACCGAGGCAAATTCGATCGGCTGACTACTTAACGAATCGACAATCGCAGCCCTGACGGTAGCCACTGTTACGACAGGAACAGAGGTTCCAGAACCGGCACGACGGGTAGCAACCTGCGCAAAAAAGGTAGTTGCCGATCCGACCAGAATAAGCGTAAAGTACAATTTCAATTTCATCTTTCGTGCTATCGAATGGTTTGTAAATAAGACCATTTTGCCTATCGAACGTTTAACGAAGTGAAAATCATTTTTTATCTTTTTAGAGCAGCTACTTTTTAACTACTAAAATCTGTACGTTTCAAGCCAACGATATTTTCCATCAGGTACAATACAAGAAGCATCCCTGCTGTAACTAACAATAAAAAAACAACAGAGATTATACCTAAAAAATAACACAGGAAATATTTCGGTAACTTAAAAAACCATTATCTTTGAAGTCGGATTGGTAAACCGACTAAACAAATATGCAAAAGTACCGGTTTATCCGACCCGTTATTTTCAAACCAACAGATAAATTTCAATGAAAGAACTTGTACGCTGTAAACCTTGCGGTTATGTGATGGAGGCCGACAAACTGGGCGATGTATGCCCGGCTTGCGGAATGCCCCGCAAGGCTTTCGAACCATATCGCGAACGCGTTGCCGCCAACCGCCTTTTAGTGCTCAGCCTCGATATGCACCCTATAGCTATCCATCTATCGCAAACTTTTGTTATAATGATTCCGGCGCTGATGGCCTTTATCTGGCTATTCCCGAACCTGCTGAACGAGGTATTCGCGAATGTGCTGATTTTCACGATCTACGTCTATCCGCTCACCATTCTGGCTTCGATAGCCACCGGTATTATCGATGGGTTGTTCCGTTTCAAATCGCTGGCTCCGCCGCTGCTGAAAGCAAAAATACTATACAGTTGCCTGATCCTGATCAGCTCGGGGCTCACCTTTGCGCTCTCCTATCACGGAGAATACAATGTGTGGGGATTTATTTGCAGCCTCTTCAGTCTGGGCTTTGCCGTTCGTCTCGGTCTGCTGGGCAAGCACCTTATCGACGTAATTCTACCGGGCTCTTATCCGGTAAAAAAAGGAAAAGCTCCGGTAAAAGCAGAATAAAGTGAAAAAGTGAATGTAAGCAGAAAGGCATCCCGAGCGATTCGGGGTGCCTTTTTCACTATTTAGTGGTGCCGTTCGTCACCCGGGCAATGGCAGAGCCAGTCGTGCGAGAGGTCGATACAGGTGATAACGGTAGTTTCGTTGCCGCACGAAGCCACGATAATGCGCAACTTTTCGCCGCCTTCATACCCTTCCAGGGCATAACGCTTGTGGCAATCGTCGGCGCGCAGGTTGCTCTTTTTGTAGTTAATATAGCCATGATGCAGCAGGTCGGCCACCTCTTTTTCGTCGATATTGCGGCACTCCATCCGGCAACGGGCATGGTTGGAATAGCTTATTCTGGCAGGATTACGGTTCAACCCGCCACCGTCGGAGCCCGGTTGTCCGGCAGGCCGCGACTGGCAGGCAAAGAATAGCGAAAGAATTAAAAAAACGGTTCCGAGTCGTAGCTGTTTCATTGGAATTGTTCGGTTACGGTTTTATCTTTGCAAAGCTATCATTTCTTTTTAATGCGTAATTACGTCTGATGGATAAAAAACGAACGATCTACCTCTCGCTGTTGCGGGGAATCAATATCGGCGGACACAAAAAACTGAAGATGTCCGACCTGAAAGCATTGTACGAATCACTCGGATTGGGACAGGTAACCACCTATATCCAAAGCGGGAACGTATTGTTTTCGTCGGAGAAGAACGAAACAAAAGAGGAACTTGCCAGCAGCATCAGCCACGCCATTGAAGCGAAATTCGGTTTCGGAGTGCCTGTGGTGATCCGGACAAAGGAGGAGATGCAACAGATCGTAACGCAAAACCCTTTTACCGAAGAGGCAGAAACGGTGCCTGACAAAATGGTGGTGATGTTTTTGGGCTCGGCCCCCGATGTCGTTACGCTTGCAAAAATAAAGGAGAAAATCGACGACAACAGCCGCTTCGCCTTTACCGGCAACATGCTCTACTTCTTCTACCCCGACGGCTACGGACAGACCAAATGGCACTCCAACTTTTTCGAAAAGCAGCTCCGAACCACCGTCACCGCACGCAACTGGACAACGACCTGTAAATTAGCCGGTATGGCTGCCGATTTATAAAGAAGTTTATTGCTTGTTTCGATTCAGTATGCTGATAATTAGCTTTTTTACAATTTCTTTCTCTTCCGGCTTACTGGTAGCAACAAAAAGAGTGAGTGCAGCCAACGTGGCATTGTCGATGATTGGTGTGTTGTCGCTGTTCAGCAACGAATTATTTTGTTCCAGAAAATAGAGAAAACAGGCCGCTGCAATGCGTTTGTTTCCATCGACAAACGAGTGATTCTTGGTAATAAAATAGAGTAAGCTGGCAGCTTTATCTTCAATGGTTGGATACAAATCTTTGCCGTCAAAACACTGTCTGATCTGATTGATGGAGCTATCAAAGCTATCATCCTTCATTTTGGCAAATACGTCCGACTCAAATTGGGAATACATGGTGGCAATCAACTGCATATAGTCGTCATACGACGGATATACAACCGTTTTTTGTGTTATGCCGGATGTATCGAGTGTCTCATGGTCATAGTCATCAAGCAAGGAGAGGCCATTGGCAAAAAGCTGAAAAACAGCTCTGTTATCATCATCGACAACCTCTTCAATTGCCCGGCTAACGATACGGATTCCGGTTTTAAGGTACTCCACCTCCTGTTGTTTTTGTGCCAACCGTTTGGCATTGATAGAGTAGCCTTGCACCAGATACTCTTTCAACCGTTGTGTTGCCCACTGGCGGAACTTTGTGGCAATACTCGATTTGATTCTGTAACCCAGTGAAATAATCATATCAAGGTTATAGAATGGAATCTCTCTTGATACGTTTCGGGTTCCTTCTTGTTGAACCTGTCGGAATTTCCGACAAGTTGAAATTACAGGCAATTCACCTTCCTCATAAATATGCTTTATATGCTCTACAACGTTGGTTCGTGAAGAGTTATAAAGATCCGCCATCTGTTGCTGAGATAGCCACACCGTGTCATTATCAAATGTCACATTGATGCCTATACTGCTGTTGCTTTCCTGATATATCTCTATTTTGTTTTCCATACCAGAGACATTTATTGGGTTATTGGGAATATTACAACTCTTCTTCGCTGAGCACTTTCACTCCGTTTTTCAGAAGCAGCTGGGCCGTGATGCCATTACCGGGGACGACCGATCCAGAGAAGGTACCGTCATACACCTGTCCGCATCCGCATGAGGGACTTCGTTGTTTGAGAATGGCCGTGTCGATGCCGTACAGCCGTGCAATTTCAAGCACTTGACACGCTCCCGCTTCAAAATTTTCGGTAACGTCCTTTCCGTCGATGGTAACCGCGCATCCATTTTTGAGCTCTACGGCCGGACGTGGCGTAGGCAAGCCGCCCATCTGTTCGGGACAGACCGGTATCAATACCTCTTCGGATGCCAGACACAACACTTTCTCATGGGGAACACTCTCCCCGTTGTATCGGCAGGCAAGACCCAACAGGCAGGCGCTACAAAGTTTTATTCGGTTGTGATTGTCCTTTTGTATGTCGCTATATTTACAATTGTTTTTGAAGCACATCCAAATGTCTTCAGCTTTTGCAAACAATAGCATTTCAATAGTTGCTATGTCAGTATGATTATGATCTGCAACTGATTTTAGATCGGATAAGTAGCGATCATAAAATTTCGAATCGTCCGGTTTTTCCCAATTACCCGATATATCTGCGATTTTTTTATTCCCTTCTTGTACCTTTTTATTTCTACTGTTTAGGATGGGGAATAAGTACTTATCTTCGACTTCGAACATCTCCTGTAAACAATTCAAACTGAGTGAGACTCTCGCATCGAAAATAGCATATTGCTGAGGGTCCTGTATTACCAGCGCTTTTGACCAAGAAGCGACTCCTTTTTTGCCAAGACTAATCAGACATTTTGGAGTCAGTGTCATATAGTAATTTATTGTGCCATCTGAAATTCTTTTGATTCCACCCCAGACAGAGATATAGGCCTTAATAATACTTTTGCGTTTATCACTCTCGCTCTCGCTTTGCCATTTTTCATGCAATTTATTTTTCAACTCCACGGTTTTGTCAAAGCAAGTTTCACCTTCAAGGGTTATTTCGAAATGGGTATGAAAGTACTTTTCTTGAATTTCCCAATGATACCAATTTCTATCATCTAAATGTTTGGAACAGTAACAATTTAAGGCGTCGGTTAAATTCATGGCAGTTAGTTTGATGTGAATGTTTTTATTGAGTTTTATCTTAACCTTTTTGAAATTAAAACTAAAAGAGAGTTCGCTTTTCTCAAAATCACTCCACACTTTTTCAACAAATAGATTATCACAAAACAGAACACTCTGAGCAAAACATCTACAATTGGATGCGTATCTGCTTTGTTTCAATCTTGTTGCTATCGTTCGACAACTGTATCAGTTCAATCGAGACCTGTCACAGTTGGGTTGATAGTTGTCTTGATTACTTCCGTATCTGTTAGGCAACCAACCCGGATCGTCACGACACCTTCCGTACTTGTCATGCTACCAGCCAGAGTTATTATGATCCCCACCATGACTATCATAATAGCAACCGGAACTGTTACGGTATCTTCCGTGACTGTTTTGCCACCAGCCGGGATCGTCACGGTACCTTCCGTGTCTGTCGCTTATTTCAACTCCTTTTCCAAAAACCTTCCCGTATACGACTTCTTGCACAGCACCAGTTTTTCGGGGGTTCCCTCGAAGACAATTTCACCGCCGCCGGCACCGCTTTCTGGACCGAGGTCGATGATGTGGTCGGCGCATTTAATCACCTCCATGTTGTGCTCGATAATGATTACCGTGTGCCCGCGGTCGATCAGTGCGTCGAAGGCCTTCATCAACGTCTTGATATCGTGGAAGTGCAGCCCGGTGGTCGGTTCGTCGAACACGAAGAGCATCGGCGATGTCTTCTCTTCGGAGAGGAACGAAGCTAATTTCACGCGCTGGCTCTCACCACCCGAGAGGGTACTCGATGCCTGTCCCAGTTTGATATAGCCAAGCCCCACGTCTTGCAGGGGTTTCAATCGTTTTACAATTTTCTTTTCGGTAAGTCCTTTGCCTTCGGAAAAGAACTCGATGGACTGGTCGACGGTCATCTCCAGCACGTCGAAAATGTTGACACCTTTGTACATCACCTCCAGCACATCCGATTTGAACCGTTTGCCGTGGCAATGTTCGCATTCGAGGGTGATGTCGGCCATAAACTGCATCTCGACCGTGATAGTTCCCTCGCCCTGGCACTCTTCGCAGCGTCCGCCCTCTACGTTGAACGAGAAGTGCGATGCGGAAAAGCCCATCTGTTTGGCCAGCTGTTGTTCGGCAAAGAGACGACGGATCTCGTCGTAGGCTTTCATGTAGGTCACGGGGTTGGAGCGCGATGACTTCCCGATCGGGTTCTGATCCACAAACTCGATGTCGGTGGCTAAGTGCATACTGCCGTCGAGTTTGCCGTACACGCCCACATGTTCGGCTACGCCGCCGTAATGTTTTTTCAGAGCAGGGTACAAAATATCGCGCACCAGCGACGACTTACCGCTACCGCTCACGCCGGTAACCACCGTCATCACGTTGAGCGGAAAGCGTACCGAAATATTCTTCAGGTTGTTCTCGTTGGCACCGGTCACCTCGATGTAGTTGTTCCATTTACGGCGCTTAGTGGGCACCGGAATCTTCTCCGTTCCGGCAAGGTAATTGAGCGTGTGCGATTGTTTGGTCGTGTCAATGGTCTCCTGCGGTACGGGAAAGGGCGATGCCAGTACCACTTCGCCGCCCAGTCGACCGGCATTCGGACCGATGTCGATAATGTAGTCGGCGGCACGGATAATGTCTTCGTCGTGTTCCACCACCACCACCGTGTTGCCCAGGTCGCGCAGCTGTTTCAGCACTTTTACCAACAGCGCCGTGTCGCGCGAATGCAGCCCGATGCTCGGTTCGTCGAGTATGTAAAGCGAACCCACGAGGCTACTGCCCAGTGACGTGGCTAAGTTTATGCGTTGACTTTCACCGCCCGACAGTGTGTTGGAGAGTCGGTTCAGTGTGAGGTATCCCAGACCGACATCGAGCAGGAACCGGACGCGGTTATTGATCTCGATGAGCAGTCGTTTGGTGATCTGTATCTCCTGCTCGGTCAGCTTGAGGGTGTCGAAAAACTGTTTAAGCTCCGACATGGGCAACTCTACCAGTTCCGTGATCGATTTGCCACCAATCTTTACCCACTGCGCCTCTTTTTTCAGACGGGTGCCGTGACATTCGGGACAAACGGTTTTTCCCCGGTAGCGTGCCAGCATCACCCGGTATTGAATTTTATACTGATTGGTTTCCAGAAAGCGGAAGAACGCGTCGATGCCCTCAAAATATTGGCACCCTTCCCAAAGCATTTTTTTCTCCTCTTTGGTCAGGTTGATGTAGGGATGATGAATAGGGAACCCGGCTTTGCGGGCTCCGGCCACCACCTGATTTTTCCATTCGCCCATCACCTCGCCGCGCCAGCAAACTACCGCGCCTTCATACACAGATAGCTGCTTATCGGGGATCACCAGATTTTCATCGATGCCGATCACTTTGCCAAACCCTTCGCAACGGGGACAGGCTCCCACCGGGCTGTTAAAACTGAACATCTGTTCCGACGGTTCTTCAAAGATAATGCCGTCTGCCTCGAACGATTTCGAGAAGAGCTGTTGGTGTCGGCCCTCTTCGGTTTGTACCTCAACCACACAACTGTTTTTTCCTTCAAAAAAGGCGGTTTCTACCGAGTCGGCCAGTCGGCTGAGGGTCTCCTTATCGGATTGTACCGCCAGGCGGTCGACTACCACAAAGGTTTCGGCATCCGCACTCAGCGCTCCGTTTTTCAGAGCATCGGCAATACGCATAAACTCTTCGCCGATCTTCAACCGGTTGAAACCCTCTTTTTGGAGAATTCCGGCATGTTTCTCTACTGTTCTTCCTTCGGGTACAAGAAACGGAACCATAACTACGACAGCAGCTCCTTCGGGCAAAGCTGTAAAATAGTTAACCACATCTTCCACCGTATGTTTTTTGACCGGTTCGCCCGATACCGGCGAGTAGGTTTTACCCACACGCGAATAAAGCAGTTTGATGTATTCGTAAATTTCGGTAGAAGTTCCCACCGTGGAACGCGGATTGCGGGTGTTTACCTTTTGTTGGATGGTAATGGCAGGAGGAAGCCCTTTGATGTAATCGACCTCGGGTTTGTTCATGCGCCCCAGAAACTGCCGGGCATAAGCCGAAAGACTCTCTACGTATCGACGTTGCCCCTCGGCATACAGTGTGTCGAATGCCAGCGACGATTTGCCGGAACCCGACAATCCGGTAATGACAACCAGCGAATTACGTGGAATTTCTACGTCAATATTTTTGAGATTGTTGACCCTGGCTCCTTTGATTATGATATTTCCTTTGTTGGACATAGATGCTTAATATATGAAACGAACATGTTGCTGCACAACGCCCAAGGAATCCCGATAGCTATCGGGAAATAATTTACAGCAACAATGGAGTTCCATACTTCCTTAGATGAAAAAATTATTATAGTATGAAACATGCAAAGTTACGCATTTGTTTTAGCCATGCCTAACAAGTTGACGAAACCTGTGACGGATAATGATCTGTAACAATAGAATTGCCTCTGCTACTAAAAAAGATAAATGCCGCCCGATTAGCAAATTTCTAATAATCCAATTGTCAATTGTTTAAATTTTACCATTCGGGCTTACATCCGGCAATAAATTTAATTCAGTTTGAATTAGTTAGTATTTTTTGCATATTAGGAGTCTCTCTTTTTTCCAATATGGAATACCATTGTAAACTATTTGCTGTAATTTTGTCCGACTTTTACATCTAACCAAACGTATGACTAAGCCGAACAAAGAAACTCCCGTTTTGAAAGGGATTGATGCGATTAACTTTATCAATGAGATGAAAGAGGCTGACGTAAATAAAGCCTGTCGCGTAGAAAAAGAACGTACATTCAATCACTTTGCTCAGTTAGCTGCCATTTCCAATTTCCGATAAGCTATGGATTTTTCCACTTGTAAGATGATCCGCCTCTCGCAGGATCTGCAATTGAAACCTTTCGATTGCGGTCGCGAAGATGTAAATTCATATCTTTTTGACGGAGCAAAATCGTACGACAAGCAGCTGCTTTCGGTTACGTATCTTATTGAGAATGGTGATGAAACCATTGCTTTCGTAGCCCTGACCAACGACCGCATTACACTGGAATCGACCCCGATTACCGGAAGGTGGAAAAAATATTTTTTTGAATACCTGCCTATCGGGAAGAAATATATCAGCTATCCGGCCGTAAAAATGGTTCAGCTTGGTGTTTCAAAGTATTATCAAAATCAGCAGGTAGGTACCGCTGTGGTCGATTATGTAAAACGCTGGCTGATGACCAATCGCTTTACGGGTTGCCGTTTCCTGACGGTAGAAGGGATCAAAGAATCACTTCCATTCTACGAAAAAAACGGTTTTTACTACATTACCAACGACGACGTAGACTCCGATGCCCGCATCATGTACTACGATTTGAAACGTTTGGAAGAATTATAACAAGAGAGTCCCGGAACCGGGACTTCTTTGTTTCTTGACCCTCTTTTTTATCAAAAAAATATAAATAGTGTGCGGCATGTGGCGCATGCCCTTTGGGTGCATGTATCTTTGCAAACGATGAAGCAATTTCTCCGATATTTTTCCATTCTCTCGCTTGCCCTTGTGGTTTTTCTGGTGGGCAGCGGGGTAAACTACATTCACTACTGTTGTTCCGAATGTAGCAAAAAAGGTATTGGCGAAGTGGCAAAAGAGCTCAATCTGGCCAATCTGCCTGTTGCGCCGGTGCATTCGTCCGAAGCTGACGACTGTTGCACCGGAAAAACGGAATCCCCGAAACCGACGACGTGCGGGCATATGATGCAAACCGGAAAACAGGATTGCTGTAAGATTTCCCGCCTGCAGATCGACCTCAACGACCAGATTGCCAAAATTACTGTCAACGCTGATTTTACGTGGCATGTCGATTTACCCAACAATCAGCTGCTCTCCGCAATTGCCGAACGCCCGGTCGTATCGACAGAGCCCGTTTATCCACCCCCTTTGCACTCCTCCAGGCTCCTGCTTAGCCTGAAATCTGTCCTTTTGATTTGATTTTATGATTGTTTCGGATCGTCCCGATCCGGAAGTTCTCGTTGTATTTTGGCGTATAATACGTCGAAGTAAAATTCAATTTAACAATTTGACAATGTGCTAATTTGCCGATAGAACCTGTTTTTGCGGGTCTTGATGCAATTTAGAATTTTCACATTTTCCAATCCCCAAATTTTCAAATTTAGAAGTCATGAAATCAATCAAATTTATCCTTGTAGCCATCATCGTGGCATTTACAACCCAACTCACTGCTCAAAAATCGACACAAACCGCATCCATAAAGGTGTGGGGCAACTGCTCTATGTGTAAAGCCCGCATTGAAAAAGCGGCGAAATCGGCAGGTACAACCACTGCCAACTGGAACGAATCGAGCAAAATGCTGAAAGTCACTTTCGACGCTTCGAAAACCAATGTCGATAAAGTGAGCAAAGCACTTGCCGTCGTAGGTCACGACACAGAAAAATACAAAGCCGACCCGAAAGTATACAATGCTTTACCCGGTTGCTGCCATTATCCGAGAAGCAAATAAATGTGCTAATTGGCTAATATGCCGATTTGCTAATGAAATCTGTACTCAGCAATGCTCGACAGATTAAATGGTAAATAGTACATTTTTAAATTGTAAATAGATCTTATGATTAATCGGATTATACGTTTTTTTCTGCACAACAAACTGATAACGGCTCTGCTGTTGGTCATTTTTGTGGTGTGGGGAATAATTACTACGCCATTCGATTGGAACGTCTCATTTCTCCCGCGTGATCCGGTGCCGGTCGATGCCATACCGGATTACGGAGAGAATCAGCAGATTGTTGCCACCGAATGGATGGGGCGATCGCCCAAGGACATTCAGGATCAAATCACCTATCCGTTGACGACGGCATTGATGGGTATGCCGGGGGTAAAAACCATCCGGAGCACCTCCATGTTCGGCATGTCGTTTATCTATGTCATTTTCAAGGATAATGTGGAGTTTTACTGGAGTCGTTCGCGGGTGCTTGAGAAGTTGAGTTCGTTACCGCCCGGCACCTTGCCCGAAGGGGTTAAACCTGCTTTGGGGCCTGATGCTACGGCACTCGGACAGATATTTTGGTACACGCTCGAAGGTCGGAATCCCAAGACCGGCAAGCCCACCGGAGGATGGGATCCGCAGGAGTTGCGTACCTTGCAGGATTACTACGTGAAATATGCCCTTTCGTCGGCTGACGGGGTGTCGGAAGTAGCCGGTGTCGGAGGTTTTGTCAAAGAGTATCAGATCGATCTCAACCCCGATGCCATGAAAACCTATGGCGTAACGGTGATGGATGTGATGAAGGCGGTGCAAAATTCCAACCTCGACATCGGTGCCGAAACCATGGAGATGAATCAGGTGGAATATGTGGTGCGCGGCTTAGGCTATGTCAAATCCTTGGCTGACATCGAAAAAGCGGTGGTGGCTGTCAGCGAAGAGAATACGCCGATCACGGTCAAACAGATCGGACACGTCGCTTTCGGTCCGGCAACACGTCGCGGAGGCCTCGACAAGAACGGGGTGGAAGCGGTAGGCGGCGTCGTGGTAGCGCGCTACAAATCGAATCCGCTGGAGGTGATTTCCAATGTCAAAAAGAAGATTGCGGAAATGGAGCAGTCGCTGCCATCGAAAACCCTGCCCGACGGAACGGTGAGTAAGGTGACAGTTGTGCCGTTTTACGACCGCACAGGATTGATCCGCGAAACCATCGGTACGCTGGAAACGGCGCTGACGCACGAAATTCTGATCTGCATCATCGTTATCATCGTGCTGGTGACCAACCTGCGGGCATCGGCAATCATCTCGGGCCTGCTGCCGATTGCCGTACTGATGACCTTTATCGTGATGCGTTTGGTTGGGGTAGATGCCAACATCGTGGCCTTGTCGGGTATTGCCATTGCCATCGGGGTGATGGTCGATATCGGCATTGTCTTTACCGAAAATATTGTCCGCCATCTCGAACTGCCCGAAAACAGAAATCTTTCGAAAACACAATACGATGACCTGATTCTCAGGGCAACCACCGAAGTGGCTCCGGCCATCATCACGGCATTGCTTACGACGATTATCAGCTTTTTGCCGGTATTTGCCATGGAGGCTGCCGAAGGGAAACTTTTCCGACCGTTGGCTTTCACCAAGACCTTTGCCATCGTGGCTTCTATGCTGCTGGGATTGATGGTGCTCCCGACGCTTGCCAAATGGATCTTCTCGTTTAAATTGAATACCCCCAAATCGCGAAAAATCGGCAATGGCATCTTAATCGGAGCCGGACTCTTTTTCGCAATCGACTGGGGAAGCTGGCCTGTATTGGCCTTGTCATTGGTCGGTGCTAATAACTTAACTGCTCACTTGTGGAAAGAGCCGTGGCAACGGTATCAAAAGTATGTGAACATGGTTATTGCACTCTTGTTTGCTCTTTATTATCTCACGGAAGAGTGGTTGCCGTTAGGGGCACAAAACCATTTTGGACTCAATTTTATCTTTATCGTACTCGTTGTCGGTTTTGTGTTGGGGTTGCTTTCGTTGATGGTGCACTACTACGAACCGGTATTGCGCTGGTGTCTGGCAAACAAAACAAAGTTTCTGGCCATTCCGGTGGCAACGCTGTTGTTCGGAATCCTGATCTGGCTCGGCGTCGATCGTATTTTCGGTTTTGCTGTCGATGGTATTGAAAAAACGGGATGGAATATTCGTCAGAGTTGCGGTTGGCAAAAGGCCACTTCCGTTTTTCCGGGCATCGGCAAAGAGTTCATGCCCTCGCTCAACGAAGGTTCTTTCCTGCTCATGCCCACCAGCATGCCCCATGCGGGGGTGGAACGGAATATCGGGTATGAAAAACAACTCGATCAGCGACTGGCCTCTATTCCCGAAGTGGAGATTGCCGTCGGAAAATGGGGTCGTGTCAATTCCGCGCTCGATCCGGCCAATATCCAGATGTTTGAGAATGTGATCAACTACAAGCCGGAATACATTCTGGATCAGGACGGGCACCGAAAACGATTCAAAACAGACAAGCAGGGAAATTTTGTTTTGGATAAAAATAAGACAATCGGTGAGTTGGCTGGGTTGCATGGAAATACGATTGGAAAAGATGGAAATGCTGTTGAAATAAATGGAAATACAATAGAAATATCTGATATTGAGTCTATTGAATTTAATTACAAAGAGCAAAAAGTGGATATTTCGTTGAAAGAAAATAAAAAAAAGAGGCGTAATGCTTTGAAAAATATCTCTATCTCTTTCAATGTGTCTCAATCTATTTCTACAAACATTCAAGAGTTTTTGATTGAGGATAAGTATGGCGATTATTTCCGGCAATGGCGTCCGCAGATTCATAAGCCGGACGATATTTGGCAGGAGATTGTCAAGGTTACGCAGCTGCCGGGGCTGACTTCTGCTCCCAAATTGCAACCGATCGAGACACGTTTGGTAATGCTCTCTACCGGCATGCGTGCTCCGATGGGCATCAAAATATATGGTCCCGATCTGGAGACGATAGAAAAGAGCGGCATTGCCATCGAGCAGCAGTTGAAGCAGGTACCATCAGTGCAGGCCTCTTCGGTGTTTGCCGAACGTGGTGTGGCCGCGCCTTACCTGTTGATCGATATCGACCGCGAAGCGATTGCCCGTTACGGATTGAGCGTAAAAGATGTTCAGGATGTGATTCAGTCGGCGGTGGGCGGCATGTCGCTCACTACAACCGTAGAAGGACGCGAACGTTTTCCGGTTCGGGTGCGTTATGCCCGCGAGTTGCGCTCTACGCCCGAAGATTTGAAGAATATTCTGGTTCCGGCTATGACCGACGGTTCACAGATTCCGTTGGGAGAACTGGCAAAAATTGAGTATGCCAGCGGTCCGCAGATGATCCGGAGCGAGAATACCTTCCTGACCGGGTACGTCACCTTCGACCGCAAACCGGAATTTGCAGAGGTGGATGTGGTCAATCAGGCCGATAAGTTTCTGAAGCAACAGATCGACGCAGGCAAGCTCAGGCTCGGCAAAGGCGTTACCTATCAGTTTGCCGGAAATTACGAGCAGGAGATTCGTGCCACCAAACGGTTGTCGATTGTTATTCCGATCAGTTTGTTGCTGATATTCCTGATTTTGTACCGGCAGTTCAAAACCATTACCGCCTCGTGTATTCACTTTTCGGGTGTTTTTGTCGCTTTTGCCGGAGGATTTATCATGCTGTGGCTGTATGGTCAGGGGTGGTTTCTTAACTTCTCGTTTGCAGGAGTGAATATGCGCGATCTGTTCCAGATGCACCCGATCAACCTGAGCGTGGCGGTCTGGGTCGGCTTTATCGCCCTGTTCGGTCTGGCCACCAACGACGGTGTGATTATGGGAACTTACATCCATCAAATCTTTGAAGAGCGCAAACCCGACTCCGTACTTGCCGTTCGTGAAGCGGTGGTGGAAGCCGGTAAAAAGCGTGTGCGGCCTGCCATGATGACGGCAGCTGTGGCCATTATTGCCCTGCTGCCTGTTCTGACGTCAACCGGAAAAGGTGCCGACATTATGGTTCCAATGGCCATCCCGACCTTCGGAGGAATGATTATCCAGATCATGACCATGTATGTGGTGCCTGTTTTACAGTCGATCTGGAGAGAACGGGAAGTAAGAAAATTAATTATAAACCATTAAGACATTTAGGAACATGAAGATCAAACTAAACTTACTTAATGCCTTAATGGTTGAACTGAATAATTTGAAAATGAGAACAATATTATTTTTCATACTACTTGTTTTTATCGTTGGATCGGCTAAAGCAGTGGATTCATTGGATGATTATTTGAAAATTGCCGCTCAAAACAATCCTGCTTTGAAGTCTAAGTACACCAAATATCTGGCTTCGTTGCAAAAGGTGCCTCAGGTAGGCGCTTTGCCCGATCCAGATCTTTCGTTCGGCTATTTTATCGAGCCGATGGAGGTGTTGGGTGGAAAGCAACGTGCGCAGATTCAGTTGATGCAGATGTTTCCCTGGCGGGGAACACTCAAAGCGGCTAAAAACGAAGCGGCACAGATGGCGCAATCCGATTTTGAAGCCTTTCGGGCCGAAAAAGAGGAGCTGTTCTACAACGTGCGCAAGAGCTATTTTCAGCTCTGGCTTACCGACCAGCAGATCGCCGTCAACGATTCGGCATTAGTGCTTTTGCAGAGCATAGAGAAATTGTTGCTTGCAAAATTCGGCAGTGAAAACGGCAGTGTTACCGCAACCGCTTCGCGATCGGCGATGAGCGAGGTGCCACAAAAGACAACTATGGGCATGAATCCCGGTGATAGTCGCGACAATAGTCTGCGTCAGGCTCCGGCGATGGGAGGCGGCAGTTCGATGGGTAAACCCGGGGCGGCGCTGAACGATTTGTTGCAGCTGCGGATAGAAACTGGAACCGTCATTAATACGATTGCTTCGTTGAAGCAGCGCCGGCAGGTGATGACAACCCAGTTTAATCTGTTGTTGAACCGTGAACCAAATATGCCGGTCACCCTGCCGGGAGAGTTGCCGGTTCCCGATGGCGATTACCAGAGCGTCGCGTTATTCGATTCTATCAAACAAAATAATCCGATGTTGAAAATGTCGAAAGCCGACATCGAGGCTTTTCATGCCCGGCAGGTGATGAACCGCAAAATGGGTTATCCAATAATTGGTATCGGATTGAACTACACGGTTGTTGGCAAAAGAGAAATGAGTACGTCGTCAATGAACGGCATGGATATGGTGATGCCGATGTTGTCGGTCAAACTGCCACTTTACCGGAAAAAGTATACGGCATCGGTACGTGAGGCGCAGCTCCTGGAACAATCGGCAACGGAGAATGCTGTCAATGTACAAAATATGCTTTTTATGGAATTGACCGATACACAGTTGGCTATTGACGAAGCAAACCGGAACCTGCGGCTCACGAAACAAAACCGGGAGCTGACTCAACAAAGTTTCAGTTTGCAGCGGACGCAATTTGCGACTTCCGGTAGCGGTCTCAACGACTTGGTGCGTACACATAAGGTATTGCTCGATTACCGGATCGCTGTTTTACAGGCCGACACCGACAAACGAATTGCCTACGCGGTATTGCAGAAATTGGTGGCAAAATAACCAAGGTGCCAATATGCCAATGTGCCAATAAATTGGCTTGTTGGCTATTGTATTTCTACTAATTAAAAGTCTTTATTCTTTATTCTTTGTTCTTTACTCTTTGCTCTTTACTCTAAAATTATGATTCGAAATAAATATATTCAATGGACGCTGATTTTTGTAGTCGGGCTGGGATTGGGATGGCTCTTCTTTTCTCATTCGTCGACCGGCAAGCAAGCTGAAGTGCAAAAATCGGAAAGTGCCAACCAGATATGGACTTGTTCCATGCACCCGCAGATCCGGCAGGATCATCCGGGCAAATGTCCGCTTTGTGGAATGGATCTGATTCCATTGCAACAAAGCAATGAAAATCAAAATCCCGCGGTAATTACGTTGTCGGAGGATGCGATGCAGACGGCAAATATTCAAACCTCCCCCGTTCTGAAAGGCTCGGCCTCGAAAGAGATCCATCTGTATGGCCGGGTCGAAAGCGATGAACGCGCGGTATCGGTTTTACCGGCTCATCTGCCGGGTAGGGTCGACAAACTGTTGGTCAATTTTACCGGCGACAGGGTGGTGAAAGGACAAACCATTGCCATAGTCTACTCCCCCGAATTGATTCAGGCGCAGCAGGAGTTACTGGAAGCGAAGAAACTGAACGGCAGTGTGCCCGGTGCATTGGAGGCCGCCCGTGAAAAACTCCGTCAGTGGAAACTCTCTTCGGAGCAAATCGATGCGTTGGAGAATGGTGGTCGTCCGGCAACCGAATTTGCCGTAAAAGCGACTACTTCGGGTGTCGTAACCAAGAAGATGGTGAATCAGGGCGATTATGTGTCGCAGGGTACCCCGTTGTACGAGGTGACCGATTTATCGCGTCTCTGGGTGCTGTTCGATGTGTATGAGACCGATTTGCCCTGGATAAAAAACAGAGATAATCTTTCGTACGAACTGCAATCGATGCCCGGCAAAGGGTTCTCCGGCAGGGTTTCGTTTGTTGCTCCTACAATCGACAGCCGTTCGCGTACGGTTAAAATCCGGGTGGAGGCACCCAACCGTAATTCACTTTTCAAACCCGGAATGCTGGCGATGGGAATGTTGAAGGCCAAGCTCAAAGGGAGTGACGGTGATCTGCTGGTGCCCCGTTCGGCTGTGCTCTGGACAGGCCGGCGTTCGGTAGTTTACGTGAAAATACCGCAAGTGACCACTCCTTCCTTTGAGATGCGGGAAGTAACCCTTGGCGCCGATTTGGGCGAGAGCATTGTGGTGACAAAAGGCTTGCAGGAGGGAGAACAAGTGGTAACCAATGGGGTCTTTAGTGTGGATGCTGCGGCACAACTGGCCGGCAAGCCAAGTATGATGAATCATACCGAAACGCCTCCTGCTACCGCACAAAAAACAACAACGGCGAAAACAACACACCGCCAAAAAGTGGTGTATGTCTGCCCGATGAAGGAGGATGCCGACGTTGTGTCGGATCATCCGGGGAAGTGCCCGAAGTGTGGCATGGATCTTGTTAAGCAATGATTCGTTATAAAATATGTTTCTCACGCAAAACTTGCCCCGCAATGCGGGAGTCACAAAGAAAAACTTTCGTTTTTTCTTTGTAGCGTCTTAAGTCGTAATATATGTAATTCAATCATTTATGAGTGCTTTGCGCCTCTGCGCCTTTGCGTGAGAATATAAGTCGCAGAAAAAAACAATAAATCGTTTTTTCTATCTATTAATTTGATTTACGACAACATAAGTGCCTCTATAACGAAATGTTGTTAAGAAAACAATTTGAAGTTAAATGACGAAACATAGAGCAAATGACAACAATAAAGAAGAGTTTCCCGGTTATCGGGTTAAGTTGTGCCTCGTGTGCTGCCAATGTTGAGGGCACGTTGAAGGTACAGACCGGGGTAAAAAGCGCGTCGGTGAACTTTGCCGACTCTACCGCATGGATTGAATTTCAGCCCGAAGTTGCTGATCTTTCCGCAATAAAGTCGGCCGTGCAATCGGCAGGATACGATATGCTGGTCGAAGATGAGAGCCGCCTCTTTCAGGAAGAGATAAAAAAAGCGCATCTTTCGGAACTCAGACACAATACGCTCGGCGCGTCTGTTTTGGCACTGCCTGTAGTGATTATTGCAATGCTGCTAATGCATCTGCCCTATGCCCACTGGATTATGCTGGCGCTTACAACTCCCGTGGTTGCTTGGTATGGGCGAAGCTTCTTTATCAATGCTTTTCGTCAGGCAAAACACGGGAAGGCCAACATGGACACATTGGTGGCTCTCAGTACCGGAATTGCCTATCTGTTCAGTCTGTTAAGCACGCTTTTCCCGCAATTCTGGACAAGCCGGGGGCAGGAACCTCATGTCTATTTTGAATCTTCGGCTGTCATCATTGCTTTTATTCTGCTGGGCAGGATGCTCGAAGAGAGGGCGAAATCGAATACATCATCGGCCATCAAGAAACTGATAGGGATGCAGCCCAATACGGCTTGCGTCGTTCAGGCGGATGGCGAGATTACGGAAGTTTCTGTGGAGCGGGTGAATGTGAGTGATAGTGTGCTGGTGAAACCAGGCGATAAAATCCCGCTGGATGGTGAAGTTGTGTCGGGCACCTCTTTTGTTGACGAAAGTACCATTACGGGCGAACCGGTTCCGGTTGAAAAAGCGCAGGGCGATAACGTATTTGCCGGTACGATCAATCAGAAAGGGAGCTTTGTTTTCGAGGCGAAAAAAGTGGGCTCTGAAACGTTGCTGTCGCAAATCATTAAAATGGTTCAGCTTGCCCAGGGAAGCAAGCCACCGGTGCAACATTTGGTCGATAAAATTGCGTCGGTCTTTGTTCCTGTTGTGTTGACGATTGCGGTACTGAGTTTTGTCGTCTGGATGACGATCGGTGGCGAGAGTGTCTTGCCTCAGGCTTTGCTTGTGATGGTTTCCGTGTTGGTTATCGCCTGTCCGTGTGCTTTGGGACTGGCCACACCCACGGCTATCATGGTGGGTATGGGCAAGGGAGCCGAAAATGGAATTCTGATAAAAGACGCGGAGAGTCTGGAGCTGGCGCATACAATCAATGTCGTCGTGTTGGACAAAACCGGTACGGTGACTGAAGGCAAACCGGTTGTAACGAATGCGGAATGGTTTGCCGCCGGAGAAGAGAGAGTAGAATTGGAGCAGATTCTTCACGCTATTGAAACCCGGTCCGAACATCCGTTGGCAGAGGCCGTTGTTGCGTCGCTGCCCGGACCATCGTCATCTTATGCGGCACCCGACGCGTTTGAAAGTATTCCGGGGAAAGGAGTGCGGGCAACCTATGGCGAAACAGCTTTTTCGACAGGTAACCAAACGCTTATGGACGATGGTAACGTTGTGATTCCGCAGCCGACTTTGGCGTTGATGGAGCAGTGGCAGTGTGAGGCAAAAACGGTTGTCTGCTTTGCCCGCGACAAGGAGTTGGTGGCGCTATTCGGAATTGCCGATAAAATCAAAGATACCTCGGCAAAGGCCATTGCCGATTTGCAACGCCATGGCATAGAGGTCTGTTTGCTTACCGGCGATAATGAGCATACGGCACAGGCCGTGGCCCGAATGGTTGGGATAAAGAGTTATAAATCCGGATTGTTGCCTTCCGAAAAGGCCGATTTTATACACGGGTTACAAACACAGGGAAAAGTGGTTGCAATGGTTGGTGACGGCATCAACGATTCGCAGGCCCTGGCTCAGGCCGACGTGAGTATTGCCATGGGAGCCGGATCTGATATCGCGATGGATGTGGCAAAAATGACCATTATCTCGTCCGACCTGCAAGCGGTGGTCAAAGCGATCCGGTTATCGGCGCTGACGGTTCGCTCTATCCGGCAAAATCTGTTTTGGGCATTCGTCTACAATGTAATCGGAATTCCCATTGCCGCGGGTGTATTGTATCCCGTTTGGGGATTCCTGCTCAACCCGATGATTGCCGGAGCAGCCATGGCGCTGAGCTCGGTCTCGGTGGTGAGCAACAGCCTCCGGTTAAAAACGAAAAATATTGACAATTAACAGGTCAATGATTCGTTATAAAATATGTTTCTCACGCAAAACTTGTCCCGCAATGCGGGAGCCGCAAAGAAAAACGTTCGGTTTTTCTTTATAGCGTCTTAAGTCATAATACATATATTTCAATTATTTATGAGCGCTTTGCGCCTCTGCGCCTTTGCGTGAGAATATAAGTCGCAGAAAAAAAACGATAAATTGTTTTTATCTATCTATTAATTTGATTTACTACAACACAAGTAATTTTGTAACGAAGTGTTGATATTGAACTCGTCTTGACTTTTTTTGATAGCATATTTTATTCTAAATTTTGCTTACAGACCCCTCCTAACCTCCCCCAAGGGGAGGAATTTGGTCACAAAATTTAGAATATTTTGTCCGTATCACAATGTTAAAGCCCTCCTTTGGAGGGTTGGGAGGTCAAAAAATGAAAAGTCAAGATGACTTCATTTATAACATGCAAAAAAACTAATAATGAAAACATTACAATTTACAACCAACATCAACTGTCAGGGCTGCATAGCCAAAGTAACACCATTTCTCGATAGCGCCGATGGAATTGAACACTGGGATGTCGATACGGCAAATCCACAAAAAATTCTGACTGTTCAAACCAATAGTATTGAAAGTGACGATGTCGTCGCTGTTCTGCAAAAAGCAGGGTATAAAGCAACGGCATTAAAATAAGAAATCCGGAGATTTAGAGGGTTGCCAATCCTCCCGTGGCGGTTTCTTTATACGACGATGCCAGATCGCGTCCGGTACGCAGCATGGTGTTGCAGATCTGGTCGAACGAGATGCGGTGATTTCCGTCCGAAAACAGCGCATAGGTGCAGCAATTGAATGCACGGTCGGCTGCCATTGCGTTTCGTTCGATGCAGGGTATTTGCACCAATCCGGCTATCGGGTCGCAGGTGAGGCCCAGATGGTGCTCCATCCCCATTTCGGCGGCATATTCGATCTGGGTGTTGGTTCCACCCAGCAGTTGGGTCGCGGCGGCAGCTGCCATGGAACAGGCGGTGCCGATTTCGCCCTGACATCCCACTTCGGCTCCCGATATGGAGGCATTGGTTTTGACTAAGGTACCAATCAATCCTGCCGTGGCTAAAGCTCTTAAAATGCGGGCTTCCGAAAAATGATGGTATTGACGCAATTGGTATAACACCGCGGGAACCACGGCGCACGCTCCGCATGTCGGGGCGGTGGCAATCAACCCTCCGGCAGCATTCTCTTCGGCCACAGCCAGGGCGTAGGCATACACCAGGCCGCGTCGTTGCAGGGAGTCGCTGTAACCTTTTGCTTTTACGTAGTAGTTGGGAGCTTTCCGCTGTAGTTTTAAGACGCCCGGAAGTGTTCCTTCATGTTCAATGCCCCTTTCTACTGCATTGCACATGGTTTTCCATACCTTTTTGAGATAGTCGTTGATGGACTCACCTTCAAATTGTTCAACCACCTGCCAAAATGCCAACCCCTCTTTGTCGCAATAGGCCAGTATCTCATCCATGGTGCTGAGCGGATAGGTAGATGTCTTGCTGTGAGTCGCTCCCTCTTCAGCCAAAGCGCCACCGCCAATGCTGTACACCACCCAGGTATCGGTAATGTTGTCGGTCGCGTCTACCGCTTCAAATTTCATCGCGTTGGGATGAAAAGGCAAAAAAATCTTCGGTTCCCAGTTGAGATGAACAGGCCTCTCTTTGATCTGTTCGAGAATGGCGATATTGGTGAGGTGTCCCTTACCGGTTGCGGCCAGACTTCCGTAAAGCGTTACGTTGAAATGGTGTGCTTCGGGATGTTTTGCATTGAATTGAGCTGCTGCTTTGGACGGGCCCATGGTGTGACTGCTTGAAGGTCCGTATCCTATCCGGTAGAGTTCGGTAATTGAATCCATTCTGTATATTTTTTCACAAAAGTAACCGTTTTATGGCCACAAACAAAGTCCCCAACCCGAACTTTTCTGCTTTTGAAAATATTATTTTTTTGATAGCTGCAATTGCATTTCGCTCCGCCGTAACGTATCTTTGTATCACTCGTCCGGATTGTGATAGGCAATACCGGATATTTTTTACCGGGCAATTTGTCCGGCGTTCATTGATTTATTAAAAGCAACAATAAATATGAAAATAGGATTTATCGGTTTAGGAAAAATGGGCGGGAAAATGGTGGAACGCCTTCTCAATAACGGACATCAGGTCGTAGTGTATAATCTCACTAAGAAAGAGGTCGATGAGGCTGTAGAAAAAGGAGCCGAGGCGGCAACCGATCTTCACGATCTGGTCGGAAAGCTGGATGGAAAGAAACTGGTGTGGCTGATGGTTCCGTCGGGGAAACCTGTCGACGCGAATCTTGACGCGCTGTCTGACCTGCTGAAAAAGGGTGATATTATCGTCGACGGTGGCAATAGCTACTGGCGCGACTCCGTGGCCCGTGGCAAAAAGCTCAAAGAAAAAGGAATCGACTATATCGATTGCGGTACCAGCGGTGGCGTGTGGGGACTGCAAAACGGCTATTGCCTGATGTATGGCGGTATGAAAGAGGCTTGCGATTTTGCGGAACCGCTTTTCAAAAGTCTGGCTCCCGAAAACGGCTACATCTATTGCGGTGAAAGCGGTGCCGGTCACATGACCAAGATGGTGCACAACGGCATTGAATACGGGATGATGCAGGCTTATGCCGAAGGTTTTGAAATAATGAAAAATTCGCCTTACAATATCGATTTGGAAAAGGTGTCGAAAGCATGGATGAATGGTTCGGTGGTGCGTTCGTGGCTACTCGAACTGATTGGAAATGCACTGGAAAAAGATCAGCAGCTCACCGATCTGCAACCGTGGGTGGCCGACAGTGGCGAGGGTCGCTGGACGGTACAAACGGCCATGGACTTCGACGTGCCGGCACCAGTCATCACCTCGTCGCTTTTTGCCCGTTTCCAGTCGCGTCAGGAGAATTCGTATGCCATGAAACTGTTGGCTGCCATGCGAAATCAGTTCGGCGGTCATGAGGTAAAGAAATCGTAAAGGAGGATATTGCTATGGCACAAATTCAAGACCAGGTGCTGGTTATCTTCGGAGCCTCGGGCGATCTCACCTACCGCAAACTGATTCCTGCACTATTCGATCTGTTTATGCAGGATCTGTTGCCCCAAAATTTCACCATTTTGGGTGTGAGTCGCAGTGAGTTTACCGATAAAGCATTCCGCGATAAGATGAACGACGGCATTCGCCAGTTTGCCTATTTCAAAAATCCTGACAAAGAGAAGCTGGCTGTTTTTGATGAAAAGTTGCACTACCTTTCTATCGAGACGAAAGAGGCTACGGAGTATGCCAAATTGGTTCACAAGCTCAAAAAGATTGACAGCGATCATCATACCGGAGGCAATTATCTGTTTTACCTTTCAACGCCTCCCAGTTTGTATGGCCTGATTCCTCAGTTTTTGGCACAACAGGGGCTCAATAAAGGGCACAACGGCTTTCCACGACTGATTATCGAAAAGCCATTCGGCGAAGATGTCTATTCGGCTTTCCAACTCAACAAACTGCTTCTCGACTTTTTCAAAGAAGAACAAATTTACCGGATCGATCACTATCTGGGTAAGGAGACAGTACAAAACGTTCTCGTAACCCGTTTTGCCAATGGAATATACGAACCTCTCTGGAACCGGAATTATATTGACCGCGTAGAGATAACGGCCGCCGAAAGTCTGGGCGTAGAGGGTCGTGGCGGATATTACGACCATGCCGGGGCACTTCGCGATATGGTGCAAAATCACTTGCTGCAGTTAGTCGCGCTGGTTGCAATGGAGCCTCCCACCGAGATTAGCGCGGGAGCTATCCGCAACGAAAAGATGAAGGTTTTTCAGTCGCTTCGACCGCTGAAAGAGACCGATCTGTTCAGTAGCGTGATTCGCGGACAATATTTGTCGTCGAACATTCGCGGAGGTCATTTCAAAGGTTATCGGGAAGAAGAGGGTGTAGATCCGGTATCGCGCACCGAAACCTATGTGGCGCTGAAATTTTATATCGACAACTGGCGTTGGGGCGGAGTGCCGTTTTATATCCGTACCGGCAAACGGATGCCGACGCGTGTTTCGGAAATTGTGATTCATTTTAAGCCTACACCTCATAAACTTTTCGTTAGCAATCCTGATTTCTGGACGATGGGCAACCAGTTGGTGCTGCGCATTCATCCCGATGAGGGCATCCTGCTGAAAACGGGGATGAAGATCCCGGGAGCCGGATTTGAAGTGAAGACGGTCAATATGGATTTTCATTACAAAGATTTGCAGGCAACCTACGTGCCGGGAGCTTATGAGCGTCTGTTGCTTGACGGAATGATGGGCGATGCCACGCTTTATACCCGTGGCGATGGGCTGGAGGCTGCCTGGTGCTTCGTGCAACCCATTCTCGATTTCTGGAAGCACAATCCGAATGCGCCCCTCTATGGCTATCCTGCCGGAACCTGGGGCCCCGATTGTGCCGATAAATTAGTGGAAGGTGAAAATCAAACATGGCGTTATCCCTGCAAAAATCTGGCAGGCGATGGCATCTATTGTGAATTATGATTCGACAAATATCTGTATTTGAAACTATTGACGACCTCAACCGTGAGGTCGTCAATCTGATCGATTACCTGCTGCAATCCAGGCCAACAATCAGTATCGCCCTTTCAGGAGGTTCTACTCCGAAAGCATTGTTCGATTATTGGTCAAAAGCGAAGCGCGAATTCGATTACTGGAAGCGCATTCGTCTCTTTTGGGGGGACGAACGTTGTGTGCCTCCCGATGACGAAATGAGCAATTTCGGCATGACCAAAGAGCATCTGCTTGACAAAATACCCATTCCTCCCGGAAATATTTTCCGCATCGTGGGCGAAAATGATCCCGGGCAGGAAGCGATGCGTTACGGTGAATTAATTGAAAAAGAGGTGCACTCCTTCGACCTGGTTTTACTCGGATTAGGCGATGACGGACATACGGTTTCCATTTTTCCGCCATCCATCAAACTTTGGAAAAGCCCGCAAACCTGTGTCGTAAACCGCCATCCCGAAAGCGGAATGGAGCGCATCACGATAACCGGAAAAGTCGTTAATGGGGCAAGCTATGTAGCATTTCTTGTCACAGGGAGTAGTAAGGCGGCGAAAGTGGAAGAGATTATCCTGCACCGAAAAGAGCACATAAACAGTTATCCCGCAGCCAAAGTAGCGCCTGCCTCCGGAAATTTATTCTGGTTATTGGATGCCCGTGCGGCAGCGTTGCTCCAATCCAAACCATTCATTAACTTTGCAAACAAATTAAAGTGATATGCCATTGATTTTATCCGATATGAAACTGAGCGAGGTTATTCTTCAGCATTACGTGCTGATGCCGGTGATCCGTCGCTTTAATATAAAACTGGGATTTGGGGAGAAGACGATAAGAAAGGTGTGCGAAGAGTACAGCCTCGATGTCGACCTTTTTCTGGCAGTAATCAACCTCTATATTCAACAAACATATGCTCTGGATCGTCCTTTGACGATTAATCAGATCGCGGCGACCGTTGATTACATGAAGAATACCAACTCTCAGATAGTACAGGCTCAGCTACCCAATGTGGAGCGGCATCTACACGCGCTCATGTCCAACAGTTTTGAACACAACAAAACGATCGGTCTTATCAATAATTTTTTTCAGGAGATCAAAGCCGAACTACTGACCGGAATCAGTTATGATAATGAACAGCGGTTTCCCTATATCGAACGCTTATGCACCGGAATGCCGGAGGCGGAAGCTACAAAACCAAACGACTCGCCGGTGCAAGAGCCGGTAGATGAGAAAATTTTCGACCTGCGCAGCATGTTGATGAAATACCTGACCGGAGAGGCCGATCAGAATCTTTGCTATGCCGTCTTTTTTGCCCTGTTTACGCTCGAAAACGATATCCGGCAATACAATAAAATTTGCGAAAAATTACTCGATCCGGCGATTGGACATATCGAAAAAAGATGCTGAAAGATAAGAATATAGCTATTATGACCAGCCGTGTTCTCGAAGGACGAGGGTTGCAATCGCTCCTGATGGAGAGCTTTGAAGGCACCGGAACCACATTATTTTCATCGCCATCCGAATTAACCGAAAATGAGAGTAATAGCTACGATCTGTTTTTTATCTCCACCGATCTGTTTATTCTCCATCACGATTATTTCTTGCCGAGAAAAAATAAGATTATTGTCTTTGGACACACCCTGTCGCCCGATGTGCCCCACTCTACCCAACCGTTTCTCAATACCAATATGCCGGAGGCTGATTTAATTGATCAGCTGAACAATCTGCTCAAGACCTCCATTCATCAGGAAAACAGTGATGGGTTGACAGCCCGTGAAACCGAAGTACTGACTCTGGTGGCTCAGGGGCTGCTAAACAAAGAAATTGCCGATCAACTGGGCATCAGCCTGCATACCGTTATCTCTCACCGCAAAAATATCGCGTCCAAGCTCGGCATCAAAACGGTTTCCGGATTTACCATGTATGCGGCTATGAACGGATTGATTTCTATGAGTTGATTCGTCCCTGATTATTACTACGGATTAATCAATCCTCATAAGCCATCTTTATTTAGTCGTTTAGTTTACAGCTAATTGCCTGTTTAGCATTTTCCTCCTCCTCTTTTGTCATCCCCGATTTATCCCCACATTTAGGGATTTTGCACCTCGTTTTTTTACCCGTCCTTTGCACCGTAAAAATAATTCAGATCAACCCGGGTCTCCAACCGACCATTTGTTTCGATCTGAAATTCGCGTTTGATTACTCTTTACAAACACTTCATAATGGCAAAACGTTACTTTTTACTTGCAACACTTGTAGTTTTAACAACCCTTCAATTCATCAAAGCTGATAATGCTTCCGATACCATTATCAGTAATCGTTACAACCTGAACGAGGTTACGGTAGTCTCTACCCGCGAAACGCTGCCTCTCAAAGAGCTTCCTGCATCGGGAACTACTCTTTCGGCGCAAACTCTTTCCGATAGAAATATCTCTTCGTTGAAAGATGTATCGGCTTTTGCTCCCAACTTTTATATTCCCGATTACGGTTCCAAACTTACCTCGGCAGTCTATGTTCGTGGTGTCGGAACCCGTATGAGCGGTTCTACGCTGGGTTTATACGTCGATAACATTCCCTATCTTGACAAGAGCGCTTTCGACTGCGATTTTTATGACATCGAGCATATCGAGATGTTGCGTGGTCCGCAAGGAGTACTCTACGGCCGTAATTCATTAGGCGGAATTGTGAATGTCAGAACGTTATCTCCATTCAATTTTCAGGGAACGAAATTATTGCTTTCGGCCGGTAATTACGGGCAATACAAGGCTCAATTGTCGCATTACGCTAAATTCAACGATAAGCTGGCGCTTTCATTGAGTGGTTATTTCAATAACTCAAACGGTTTCTTCACCAACCAGTTCAATGGAGAGAAAGCCGACAAGAGCCGGTCGTCGGGAGGACGCGCGCACCTCGAATGGCATCCGACAGCCCGACTAAAAGCTGAATATACCGTTGCTTACGATTATAGCGATCAAAACGGCTATCCCTATGCCAAACTGACGAATGGCGTGATTGGCAACATCAATTACAACGATCCGGGCGCGTATAATCGTAAACTGTTGACCAATGGTCTTTTTGTCGAATACAAAGCCGATAAGTTTGTCATTAGTTCGACAACCAGTTATCAGTATATGAAAGACCGGATGCAGCTCGATCAGGACTTTACGCCCGATTCGATATTCAATCTGACTCAAAAACAAAACCTCAAAGCATGGACACAGGAATTTGTCGTTAAGTCAAGAAACGAGTCTAAATATCAATGGGTTGCCGGCATTTTCGGATTTCATCAGGATTTCACAACCGATTCTCCAATGATGTTCGAGAAGGGTGGTCTTGCAATGATTCAGGGATATCTGACCGCGGCCAAAGCATCCAATCCGTATATGCCGACCATTACAATTACCAATAAGGAGATGCCGGTTCCCGGCTTGTTTATCAATCCTTCGCAGGGAATTGCCGCATACCACCAGTCGTCGTACAAACTGGGTAAACTGACCTTTACTGCCGGATTACGGCTGGAGTATGAGCAGACCCGTATCAATTACAGCACTTCCGGCACATTGAAAACCCTGGTTAAACTGCCCCAGCCTTATATCCCCGCTTTTCCGGTCGACTCCACCTATTCGGTTGCAGGCAAAAGTGTGCACGAGTATTGGGAACTGTTGCCAAAACTTGCTTTGAAATATGATTTTTGTCCCCAACACAGCGTGTATGTTTCGGTTTCAAAAGGATACAAAGCCGGAGGATACAATTACACAATGCTTTCGGATATTCTGAATTTGAAAATGAGCGGCAAAAAAACGCCTGCCGATATCGACCAATATATCACCTTCAAACCGGAATATAACTGGAACTACGAAATCGGAATGCATAGCCAGCCTATCAAGGGACGTTTATTTGCCGACATGGCAGTTTTCCTGATAGACTCAAGAAACCAGCAGATTGTGACTTATACCAACATCGGTGGACGTACGGTGCAAAATGCCGGCCGCTCGCAAAGCAAAGGGGTGGAAGCCTCGCTGCGGGCTCTGTTTACAGACAATCTCTCTGCCTCTTTGTCTTATGGCTATACCGATGCCACTTTTACGCAATACACGGTCAACAACCAGGCCGGACAGACCGTCAGTTACCGGGGAAATCACATTCCGTTTGCCCCGCAACATACCGTAGCCCTTTCGGCCGACTATTCGATTCCTGTCAACGCTTCGTTGATAGATCGTTTGGTCATTAATGCACAGGGAACCGGCGTGGGTCGTATTTACTGGAATGAGAGCAATAGTGTTTCGCAAGCCTTCTACACGTTAGTTAATGGGCGAATAACCGCCGAGAAAGGCAATATTCGCTTCGGGGTATGGACTAAAAATGCATTGAATACAGGCTATCAGGTATTCTATTTTACTTCGGTGGGAAATGAATTTGCGCAGAAAGGCAAACCGGCTCAATATGGTGTTGAGCTCAATCTGACTTTTTAACCGTGACCACTGATCTTAATTTCGGCTTTCACTAACCAAGTTTTTTTGGCAAGACTTTTACCCTATGGTAAAGTCTTGCCTGTTTTACAAAGGATAATATAAAGCATAGTAACAATTTTGAATTGACAACAGAGTGCTGAGTTTGTGAAAATGCAGGCATTCTTCTATTTTTCTCTTTAGATTACCGGGATGGAGTAACCTCAGTTGCTCCATCCTTTTTTTGTGTAAAAATGATTGCTATTGCAGCAAAATACAACAGAATGTAGAATAAAACTTCTCATTTTTGTAGTAAAATGGCAATATTTTGGTAATTTCCTTGGCAAATTGAAAATTGGAGAAATCGCATTAAGCGTATTTTGTACACTTATACATTTTGGCTTATTCTACTGATATACAAATAAATACGAGCATTTTTGATATATGTAAAAAAGTTAAATATGAGCATATATGGCAAATATAACCTAAAATATTTGGAAAACATGTTGTACAACATATAAATTTGCATTGTCATTAGAGAGAAAAATAGTAACAAGGTATTTGAGAAAAAGCTTACTTGGAAAATTGATGTAAGCAGTGTAGTTTTTAGATATTAGTTTTAGTTAGTTTTAAGGTATAGTAAAAAAAGATTGTGTAACTTTTAATTTGTTTTGATTATGAAAAAGATGATGTTAGTTTTAGCCGTTTTAGTTGCAGGCGCAACTTCAACGTATGCCGTAAATCCGGTAGAAACAGGCGTATTTTATACGATTAACAACGAACCGGTGTTCAATCGCTTGATGAAGTACATCGATGCAGATGGTGAACAGAGTGATAATTTGAAGTATATTTTTGAAGCAACCACCAACAAGCTGAAAACAGCTTCAAAAAGCGGAAACGAAGCTGCTTACAACAAAGCTGTCAGCTTCAACCTCGCAAATGCAAAGAATATTCTTTCACATTCTCAGTATATCAAATATTTGTCGATGCTCAATTTGACAATGACAAACAGATATCAGGAATTGGCATTAAGCGAAAAATAAGTTGATTATGGATTGCAAAAATCGTCCTGCTCTGGCATTGCCAGACTCGACAAAGATTGGTTATTACAGACAGGGATATTCGAGAAGTTCGGATATCCCTGTTTTTTTTATGTATTAATGCTATAGTGAAGCTTGTTTGAAGTTGATCTTCTAAATGGTCACCTTTTTTAATGTTGAAAGATACTCTTCTTTCATCCTGGCGCCAAGTCCGAGAATATCGGGAACGGTTACTTCGGCATGTTGACCGTAAGTGATTCCTCCGACAACAGGATCTTCCATAAACATCAGCGGAGTGTCGAAATCGTAATGGATCACCAGATTGCTTGTCAATGCAAGGTGTGCCGAGGCTGTAAACGCCAACCGTGATTCCAGAAATCCTCCGATCTGAATGCGGGTGTTGTTGGTTTTTGCCACTTCGATAATTTTCAACGCGTCGAAAATTCCGCCTGATTTCCCCAGTTTGATATTGAAAAAATCGCAGGCACCGAGCTGCAGCAATCGTTGCGCATCGTGATGATCGCAACACGACTCATCGGCCATAATGGGTATCGGGCTCTCTTTGCGAATACGGGGCAGCTCCGTAAAATTCCAGCGGGCGATCGGTTCTTCGCAAAGCTGGATGTTGTATGGCTCCATTGCTTTCAGGGTCTCTATCGCCTCTTCTACGCCCCATCCCTGATTGGCATCGATGCGCATGGGCAGTTCCATTCCAATGGCTTCGCGAATCAAGCGGATACGCTCTATATCCGTCTTCTTCGATTCGCCCAGTTTGATTTTAATTACCGTAAAACCCTGCTTTTTGATTTTGAGCGCCTCTTGTGCCATCTTTTGCGGATCGCCGATGCTGACGGTGTAGTCGGTAAATATCCTTTTTGTTTTAGCGCCTCCCAGATACTTGTACAGCGGCAGGCCGGCGTGTTGAGCGGCAATGTCGTATAACGCCATATCGAATGCACTTTTAATGCTGGCGTTGGCATAAATCGTTTTATTCATGACCTGCGTACAGGCCGCAATGTCGAGCGCATTTTTTCCTTTCAATGCACGGGCAAGATATTGCCCTACTATAAATCCGGTATCCATGCTTTCGCCATTGATAGTCATAAAGGGGCTGCATTCGCCGAAACCGGTAATTCCCGGATCGGTACGAATCACCACTACCACATTTTGCGCATAAGCCAACGGCCCCAGCGAAATCACAAACGGCTCTTTCAGTTTTATTGGCGATTGATAGATATCCACCTCACGAATAATCAACTCCTCATTCTCTTTCATCGTTTTTTCTGAAATTATTATGTTAGTAAATAAAGTATCGGATCCGATCTCCGTTCTCAGGTAAAAGCTTCATAAAAAAGGCCATCTCGTGGTGAGACGGCCTTTGATTGTTATCGTATATTTTACCGCACAGCCGCCTGAGCAGCAGATAAACGCGCGATAGGCACACGGAACGGAGAACAGCTCACATAGTTCATGCCCAACGTATGGCAGAATTCTACCGACGACGGTTCACCGCCATGTTCACCGCAAATACCCACTTTCAATCCGGGCTTCGTTGCGCGCCCACTCGTTACTGCCTGACGCATCAATCCCCCTACTCCCTCCTGATCCAATACTTCAAACGGATCGTTTTTCAGTATTCCGAGATCCTGATAAATTTTCAGGAACTTACCGGCATCATCACGCGAATAACCGAAGGTCATTTGAGTCAGGTCATTGGTACCGAACGAGAAAAATTCGGCCACTTCGGCAATTTTTCCAGCAGTAACTGCTGCGCGTGGCACCTCTATCATTGTACCTATTTTATAAGCAATGCGCTTGCCTCTTTCGGCAAAGACCTTTTCCGCCGTTTCGTTGATAATCTGAGACTGTAGTTTCAGCTCTTCAATCACACCCACAAGCGGTACCATAATTTCAGGATGAACGTCAATGCCTTTTTCCTGCATATTCAGCGCCGCTTCGATGATGGCGCGAGCCTGCATTTCGGTTATTTCGGGATAGGTGTTACCCAAGCGACATCCGCGGTGTCCAAGCATCGGATTAAACTCCTCAAGCGAGTTGCAGGCAGAAACCACTTCGTCCAGAGTCAGACCCATCTCTTCGGCCAACTCTTTCTGAGTAGCCAATTGATGCGGAACAAACTCATGAAGAGGAGGATCGAGCAAACGAATTGTTACTCCAAAGCCATCCATCGCTTCAAAAATACCCTCAAAGTCGCTACGTTGCATGGGCAACAACTTTTTCAAAGCTTCGCGACGACCAGCCTCGTCTTTAGAGAGAATCATTTCACGCATTGCCTTAATGCGCACGCCCTCGAAAAACATATGTTCGGTACGGCATAGACCGATACCTTTGGCTCCGAAATTACGGGCAACCATGGCATCATGAGGCGTATCAGCATTGGTACGAACCTCCATCTTGGCATACTTATCAGCCAGTTTCATTATTTCAGCAAAGTCTCCGCTTACCTCCGCGTCCTGCGTTGTTACTTTTCCATCATACACATCGCCGGTAGACCCGTTCAACGAAATCCAGTCGCCTTCTTTGTATGTAGTTCCGCGCATAGTAATGGTGCGAACTTTGTAATCTATTTTTATTTCACCGGCACCCGACACGCAGCATTTTCCCATACCACGGGCCACAACGGCAGCGTGAGAGGTCATACCACCACGGGCGGTGAGGATACCCTGAGCAACGTGCATACCACGAAGATCCTCGGGAGAGGTTTCGATACGTACCAGAATTACCTTTTCGCGTCTTTCTGCCCAAGCCTCGGCATCATCGGCAAAAAAGACAATACGTCCGGTTGCGGCACCCGGAGAGGCCGGTAGCCCTTTAGCAACCACTTTGGCAGCTTTCACCGCTTTCGGATCGAATACGGGGTGAAGCAATTCATCCAGCTTTTGAGGCTCGATGCGCAAAAGTGACGCTTTTTCGTCGATCATACCCTGCTTCAGCATCTCATTCGCGATACGAACCATGGCAGCACCGGTACGTTTTCCGTTACGGGTCTGGAGTAGCCAGAGTTTGCCATCCTGAATGGTAAATTCGATGTCCTGCATATCGGCGCTGTGATCTTCGAGCTTTTGTTGTATCTCGTTCAGATCGGCATAAGCAGCCGGCATGGCTTCTTCGAGTGAAGGATATTTCGCTTTCCGTACCTCTTCTGCAATATTTTGCAGAGCAGCCCAACGGCGTGATCCTTCGATGGTAATTTGTTGCGGAGTACGAATACCGGCAACCACATCTTCACCCTGTGCATTGATCAGATACTCTCCGTTGAATATATCTTCGCCGGTAGACGCATCCCGGGTAAAGGCCACCCCTGTTGCGGAGTTGTTACCCATATTACCGAATACCATTGCCTGCACATTAACGGCAGTACCCCATTCGGCGGGAATTTTATTCAGTTTACGATAAAGGATGGCACGTTCGTTCATCCAGCTATCGAATACGGCCATCACTGCGCCCCAAAGTTGTTCCCACGGATCGGTTGGAAAATCCTTTCCTGTATTTTGTTTTACGGCAGCTTTAAATTTAACAACCAACTCCCTGAGGTCTTCGGTTGTCAGATCGGTATCGTTTACAATTCCTTTGTCGCGTTTTGCGTTATGTATGATGACTTCAAACGGATCTTCATCCTCTTTGCTGACGGGTTTCATACCCAGTACGACATCACCGTACATTTGCACGAAGCGACGATACGAATCCCATGCAAAACGGGGGTTACCACTTTTGGTAGCCAACGTTTCCACAGCGGCATCATTCAACCCCAGGTTAAGGATGGTATCCATCATACCGGGCATCGAAGCACGTGCTCCGGATCGAACCGATACGAGCAGAGGATTAGAGTTGTCACCGAATTTCGGGCCGCTGACAGCCTCTTCAACGCGTTTCATAGCACTTGTTACCTCCGGCTTAATCAGCTCTACAACGGCATTCTGTCCGATTCTGAAGTACTCGTTGCACATTTCGGTTGTGATAGTGAAACCGGGAGGCACCGGGATACCGATTAAATTCATCTCTGCCAGATTGGCTCCTTTACCACCCAGCAGTTCTCTCATTTTGCCGTCACCTTCGGCTGTTTTATTGCCAAAGAAATAAACATTTTGTGTACTCATGATCATGTGTTTGTGATAATTAGAAAGTATTGATTAAGATTTAAAAGACAAAATAGCGAGACATCACCATCAATTGAGAGATACATTTTTTATATATCGTTTCAACTATTATGGTATTAAAAACTGAAGATCGTACTGTCGGTTCCTGAATATCGCATCTTTGAGAAATAGAATCCGGATCTATTACAACTTACTTATCATCAGCTTTTCATGAAAATAACAGTCTCAAAAGTAGCAAAATGTTTGGATAAACATCGGTTCTTTATGCTTTATTAATGTTAAATTTAAGCGCTGATAAAAGACGCCGCACCCAAACACAAACACCTACATATAAGCATATTAAATTGGAATACCAGTTTAATTTAACGAACAATCGGGGTGAATGAAAGTTATGTTAACAGATTTTGTGTGTCGTCTTTGTATCCCGAGCAGGCAGGTAGGATAAATTGCCTCTTATTTTAGGATAGAATGGCAAAATAGCGCAACAGAAATCGTCGGTTGACGGTTTTTCTGTTGCGCTATTCAAATTGCGTGTTTCTGCCCCTATTTTGGGTCGAAACAGGTGATTTTATGTAAAACGAAGTGTAATCCCTTCGTCAGAAACATTCATTGTGGTGTCGACCCCAAACGGGAGCGATAAGTTATCGTCGACATGCCCACCCGGAAACCCGAAAGCGACCGGATAATCATATTCTGCCACAGCGCCTGCAATCAGTTCATAGACGGTAGCCTTCATCTCTTCGTCCTCCTCATATTCGGTAAACTGTCCAACGAGCAAACCGGATATTTGCTCCAGAATACCTCCTGTTTTCAGATTCCAGATATAGCGATCGATTTGATACGGTTTCTCTCCGACATCCTCGATAAACAATATTTTCCCCTGAGGATCCAGATCAAAATGGGTTCCCCGCATACCGCACATCACAGACAAATTGCCTCCGATAATTTTTCCCTGCACCTCTCCGGTACGGTTCAGCGGATTAGGGGCTATGCCGGCATACTCCGTTAATGTTCCGAACAGTAGCTCTTTCAAAGCGTCAGCAGCTTTGCCGTTTGCGCAGATATCTTTTGCCATAACACCATGACACGAGGCTATGTCGTAGGCGGCAATGCCCATATGCAGAACCGTGATATCGCTAAATCCGATCAACCACTTGGGGTACAATTCGAAATGTGAAAAATCGACATCATCTATGATCTGAACCAGGCCATACCCTCCACGACTGCAAAGCACGGCTTTGATCTCTTTTTGATCAAGAGCCCACTGCAGATCTTCGAGCCGCTCTTCGGGGGTACCTGCATATCGACCGTAACTGTTCTTTGCATTCTTTCCAATTACAGGAACAAGCCCCCACGACTCGAGAACCCCGGCAGCATTGTCTATTAAGGATGAATCGATATTTCCGGATGGAGAGATGATCGCAATTTTATCTCCGTATTGCAAATAGGGCGGTTTCATTGAATGATATTTTGAGTACGTTTTTGTTACAGACTTTATTTATTCAAAGTCCTCTTCTGTATAATTCTGATATAAAAAATCGTTGTAAGGAAAACGCATAACATGAATCTCCTTCACCTTATTATAAAAAAGCAATCGCATCGCTTCAATATTTGTCCGGTTTTTAGCCGAGATAAAGATGCAATTGTCATGCATTTTACTCATCCAGGTCTGTTCCAGATCGGCCAGACTTATATTTTCTTTCGTTGACGGAGTCAAATCATCTGCCGCTTTAGGGGTATAGGAGAATGCGTCCGTCTTATTGAATACAACAATCGCAGGTTTCTCCTCTTTGTTGATTTCGAGCAACGTTTTGTTTACGACTTCGTATTGTTCTTCAAAATTCGGATGCGATATGTCGACTACATGCACCAACAGATCCGCTTCACGCACTTCGTCGAGTGTGGATTTGAAAGATTCCACAAGATGATGAGGCAGCTTTCTGATAAAGCCCACGGTATCCGTCAGTAAGAAAGGAAGGTTGTCGATAATTACCTTCCGTACCGTAGTATCGAGAGTAGCAAACAGTTTATTTTCGGCAAAAACATCCGATTTGCTCAGAAGATTCATCAGCGTCGATTTGCCGACGTTTGTATAACCGACCAAAGCAACCCGTACCATTTTGCCTCTGTTTTTACGCTGTGACGCTTTTTGTTTGTCAATTGCTTTAAGCTCCTCTTTCAGCAGCGATATTTTTGTAAGGATAATCCGTCGGTCGGTTTCAATCTGGGCTTCACCCGGCCCGCGCATACCGATACCACCCCGTTGACGTTCAAGGTGAGTCCACATTCGGGTAAGTCGTGGCAGCAGGTATTGGTATTGAGCAAGCTCTACCTGTGTTTTTGCATGTGCGGTTTGAGCCCGTTTGGCAAAGATATCAAGAATCAGATTGGTTCTGTCTAACACTTTTACCTGAAGGGCATCTTCGATATTCTTCAGCTGAACAGGAGTTAACTCGTCGTCGAATACAATCATTCCAATCTCTTGACGATCGGTAATGTAGTTCTTGATTTCCTCCAGTTTTCCTTGCCCGACAAAAGTTTTCGGATTGGGATATTCTAACCGTTGAAAGAATTGTTTGACCGGTATTGCACCAGCGGTTTCAGCAAGAAAAGCCAGCTCAGACAAATATTCTTTTGCCTGCTGCTCGTTTTGTTCGCGGGTAATCAATCCCACAAGAACGGTTTGTTCTGAATAAATCTCGGTTGTTTCGATCATATAGAGTAAACAAGTAAAAAAAACCGTTTGACATTAAGCCAAACGGTTTTCTTAAATATCAAAAAGTAAAAATTACTGCAATTTGAAGTTTACAGGGAGCGTATATTTTACACGTACAGCCTGACCACGTTGTTTTCCTGGCGTCCATCGAGGCATGTTTTGTATCACACGTACAGCTTCTTTATCAAGACTTGGATCAACACCACGTACAACCTGTACATCGACGATAGAACCGTCTCTATTGATCACAAACTGACAAATAACACGTCCTTGTATACCATTTTCCTGAGCTACCACCGGATATTTGATGTTTTTACCCAAATAACTGGCAACATCGCCGTCCGGGAATTGAGGCATCTCTTCTACAATCATGAAGGGAGTTTCATCCACTTCCTTCTTCACTTCAATAACAGGTTCTACTTTGACCGGTTCAATTGTAGGAGGAGGTCCACCTGTTTCAACCAGTACGGCCTGTTTTCCGAAGTCTTTTGTAACCTGCGTAGTATCGGTTGTAACCTTAGGAGCCACAAACTTCACCTGCTCAACTATCTTCTCTGCAGGAGGCGGAGGAGGTGGAGGAGGTGGTGCGTTCTCCATTTTTTTCAAATCGACACTAACTTCTACCTGAGTCTTTTTACCAAAGTTTTCTTTTGCAAGCAAACTTTTTACCAAAGGGTAAGCAATTACAGCTCCCAACAGGAAAAGTCCTAACGCCAGAGAAATAAGTACATATTTCTTGTACTTTTTCCGGAGCTGATAAGAACCGTACTCTTTGTTACGGTTCTTGAAGACCATTTCCTCAAGTGATTCTATATACTGTTTTTCATTAGTCATAGCCATTCTATTTCAGTATTAGTACTAACTATCGGGGTTGAGTTTTAAGAAGCGCCTTTTCAGGAGCACTTAAATCTACAATCGCATAACTAGCTATGTTTGTAATTGCCATTTCATCTACAATAGAGACGATGTCCTTGTATCTGGCACCTTCGTCTGCTTTTATCAATATGATAGGTCCTACATTATCGTCTTTCTTCAAGCCTTTAATGAAGTCCTCTGCAGCTGCATCAGATACATGTATTTTGCCTTTCACCCTTTTATCATTGAATTCCGAAATTTTAGTAAACAGGTCTTTGTTTTTCAACAAGAGGACTTTTCGTATTCCGTCTTTACTAAAGTTCGATTTTACAATTTCAGGTTGGGGCTTACCGGGTTCAATTGCACCCACGTAATAATATACGCGATCACTGTCCGTTAACAGGATATTTAATGTACGACGAGCATCAATTTTTGGTGCCGGTGCATTAGGATCCTTCTCAGGCATGGTAATGGTCATTATTTTGGGTTTGCTGAATGCGGCGGTAAGAATAAAGAACGTCAACAAAAGACACATCAAGTCCACCATCGGCGTCATGTCGATACGGCCAGGATGTTTCTTCGGGCGTCTTTTAGCACCTTTCTGCGCTTTTTCTTCTTGAACTACTTCACCCATAATTTTTTAATTTATATCTGTTAGATAAATCTTTTTCTCAGTTAATCCTATTGTTTAGGAATATCTTTTATTCCGACTTCCTGTTTGTCGTATATGGTAACAAAGTTGAATTTGTTAATTCCATTCTTCTGAATGAGATCCAATACTTTTTTTACAGCCGGATAAGGAACATTACCATCTGCTTTAATAGCCACCTGAGCTTGTGGATTCACAAAGCGAGCTTTGTTGAGCCACCATGCAAACTGGTTGTCAATGGAGTCCGTCGGAATACCAACTTGTAATTTATCGGCTTCTTTCGTATCTTCAATGCTTAACCATTGTTTCATGTAAGCGACAGGCATTCCGAATGCAGTCTTCTTAGAGAATTCTTTAATCTCTTTCGGCGTAAAGTTGATCTTGTATTGATCGCCCATTGCCTTGATTAATTCTGCACGAAAATGTTTGGATGTATCCTTACCGTTATCGAAATTGAAAAAGATTTTTTTATCGGGCGAAATAAAAATAGTCATAATATCATTATCGGGAGCTACTTTTTCCGATACTGAATTAGGTATTGTTAATTTTGCCGGATCAACAGGACGAAATGTTGCAGTTAAAATAAAGAAAGTAAGCAGCAGCGAAAATAAGTCCACCATAGGCGTCATGTCTATGTGCGGTGATCTCGCAATTGATTTTATTTTTGGCATGGAATTATTATTTAATTGTTCTTTGTAGTTAATCTTTTAATAAGTCCGCCTGCTTATTCCCTCTTTATTTGGTGGAAGCTGCAAACGATTGTACTAAGCTAAAACCTGCTTCGTCAATTTTATAAGTAAAGTTATCAATACGGGTTGAGAAATAGTTGTACAATACGATTGCCAACAAAGAACCACCAATACCAAATGCAGTGTTGATCAGAGCTTCAGAAATACCGGTTGACAGAGCAACAGCATCAGGAGAACCTGCAGTAGCCAAAGCGGCGAACGCACGGATCATACCCATTACAGTTCCCATAAGACCGCATAACACGGAAATAGAAGCGATAGTAGAAATAATTACAACATTACGAGAAAGGATTGGCAATTCAAGAGCTGTAGCTTCTTCAAATTCTTTTTGCAAAGCCAAAATTTTCTGGTCTTTAGTCAATGTTGATTCTGTTTGCAATGCACGGTAGCGAAGCAAACCGGCTTTCAAAACGTTAGCCAACGAACCCTTTTGTTTGTCGCAACGAACGAGAGCTTCTTCAATTTTGTCGTTCGAAAGATCTTCCTGAATGTTTTTTACGAATACATTCAAACGTCCTTTACCTGCAGCTTGACCTAATGAGATAAAACGTTCGATGGTAAAGATAATCAATATCAGGTTAATCGTCATCAACAGAGGCACGATAAATCCACCTTTGTAGATAATAGCTAAATAGTTACCGGGTAAACCTTTTCCTTCAGGATTTCCCCCTTCAAAGTTAATGGGGTTACCCATAACATAATGATAAACTAATACGCACACCACCAAAGAAACTAGCATGGCGACGATAGTCATGGTGGATCTCATTGCATCCCCCAATTTCTGTTCTTTTTTTTGATTTGTCTTGCTCATTGTAAAAAAATTTAATGGTTTGAGTTGATAATTTGTTTTCTTACGGATGCAAAGGTAAAAAAATATTTATTATCCCAATGCACGTAACTTTGTTTTTGTCGGTTGAAAAATACTTTTTTATTTTTTATTCAATCTATCAGTTATAGATAATGATATTATTTTTTAGGCTGAGCCGGTCGATTCATGATTCGTTCAATTGCCTCGTTGATTTTCTTGGCATTGGTATCATTCGGATCGATTTCTAACACTTTATTACCAGCCTCTATCGATTTACGTCCGAGTTCATGCGATTTAGTTGCGTTGAACTGAACAAAATAATAATAGTTCATATAAGAATATGCCTCTTTCCGCTCAACTTTATTTTTATCAGGTTCAGCTTGCGTCTTTTCGAGTAGTGTTTGATATGCTCCAAGCGCAGCACCTGTTTTGCTATCGGGATCGGTCATTGATAACGATCGGGCTTTCCACAAATAGCCACCGATATAAGCAGGAACTTTTTCAATCAGTGTGGTGAATGTGCTATCAGCCTTTGCAAATTGTTGTGTGCTGTAATAAGCTGTACCCAGAAAATAGTAATCCTGTATTGTTTTGAACGGTGTTGCCAGTTTTTTCTTATACGCTTCTATGGCTTTCGGATAAGCTTTTGCACTGGTAAATGAAACAGCGGCTTCCGACAAATATTCAACGCGTACACTGTCGAGCGAGTATGCTTTCATCAAGAAATTTCCGGCAATGGTATCCTGTTTCAGTTTCGCATACGAACGACCCAGATAAGCATAATCGGAAGGACGAATGCTCTCGTCGGATGCTTTTTTGAGGAATGTTTCAAGAGCCTCTTTGGCTTCGGTGTATTTGCCAGTTTCGTAGTTCGCATAAGCCAACGCACGATACAAGTCGACATTGTTCGTATTGGTGGTGAGCGCGTTTTGAGCCTGTTTTGCTACTTCGGCAAAATCCTTCAGTTCAAACAATGTGTTAATGTATTGCATTTGTGCATCGGTATTGCCAGAGGAAAGTTCCAGGAATTTCTGGAAGTTTTGTTTTGCATCGTTTGCATTACCCAGTTGAGCATTGAGGAACCCGAGTTCCTTGTAAGCCGGTGCATACGTTGCATCGAGCTGAACAACTAATTTATAGGCTGTCAATCCATCTGCATAGTTCTTAGAACGAACCCAAAGACGACCGATACGTAATTGTGCTGCCGGTGATTTCGGATCGATTTTGAATGCCTGATTGTAGTTCTTAATAGCATTCGAACCATCATTCAACAAATAAAAATAAGCATCTCCCTCTACCAGATAGATATTTATATCTTTCGGATTCAGTTTTTCTGCCTGACGCAAAGATGAAAAAATAACCGCCGTGTCGTTTGACAAACTCATAACATAAGCTTCCGCTATTTTGACATACGCAGTAGCTTGTTCGTCTTTCGGCATCTTAATTTTATTTTGTTTACTGGGCAATAACGCTTTCGCTTTTGCAATATATTCCTGAGCCTTTGCCGTATTTTTCAGAAACAAAGAAGATTCAGCCAACCCGATAAAGTTTAACGGGTTATTAGCATCAACCGATGCCCCTTTGTCAAATGTTTTAGCGGCGTCGCCAGTTGCTTTCTTTATGCTAACAGACACTGTATCTGCCAAATATTTACGGATATAGTAATCTCCGTAATAGAAATAGTTGGTTCCGTTTTGAGGTTGTTGGCTGATAAGCGTTTGGAAAGCTTTGTTGGCATTCTCAAATTGTTCACTTTGCGTAAAGCGAATCGCATCCTGTAAGGTTTGAGCTTTTGTAACGCCCACTCCTGCTACCCACAAGGCTACGCAAATAAATAGTCCGATTGTTTTTGTTCTAGATAACATAGATTTTAGAATTGATTGTTAAGTAGCTTCTATTGATTATTTTTTAAGCTCAATTACTCTGACGGGAGCCGCGGCGGGTACCATTCCCGAACGAAGGATAACTGTTTGTCCTTTTTCTCCGGCAATAAAAGAGGCCAACCCTAAGCCTAAACCGTTATATGTTTGTCTGTTTATAAAATATACGTCTCTGGTAAACGGATAACTCTGATCTACGATATATGCCTGAAAAGGTTTGTAGTGAGTGTCGGATGATGAGCTTCCTTCAAAAGCAGTAATTCCGGCCACTTGAGTCCGTTGCAAAAAATTATGCGAAATTGAATCCTGAGGATCACTAATCCAGTTTACACTGATAATGCCGATCGCATTTTTATTCTTTTCTACGTAACTGATAACCTGATCGTTTGATGCGGCAGCCGAAAATGTAGAAGGGAACTCTGTGATTTTAAATTTATCTTTAAAATAACGCACGTTGGCAGAGCCGTTCTTATCAAAAATCATCTTCAAGCTTCCCAAGCCGGATTTTGAATCTATTTGATTCCAGGTCTTAATCTTTCCCTGAAAGATATCACGTATCTGATCGTATAAAAATTGATTCGTTTTGTTGTTTTTGTTCAGTATAAATGCAATCGCATCGTGAGCAATCAACGTCGATGTCGGAACAATCAGATTTGCTCTCAGATCTTCCATCTGTTTTTTCGACAACTGCTTACTGATAACCATTGTCTCGATAGAATCCTTCAGGAACAGATTGACGATGTTGGTTTCGGCATCATAAATGGTATCGAAACTGGCATCTTTATAGAAATGGGTAAAAAGGTCGAACTGAGCCTCCATCATGAGCTTGTAAGAATCGTCGATACCAACTTTAATCTTACCTGATGTCGGGGTGTCCGTACTTTTATTGGACTTGCGCGGCCCACATGACACAATGAAAAAAACAGATAAAATGAGAATCAAAGCAGTGGACACAACAGTCTGTATGGCACGACATTTCATGGTCTTTAGAATTTTAGTTTGGTTGTCAAATAATTAAATCGATCAATTATTCTCGTCTTGAGATGGGGTAATTTCGTTCTTTTTTGTCAGAACTTTAGCTAAACGGTAACAACCGTATAACAACAAAACGATTCCAATAATAATTCGAAGTTCGGGTTGAATATTCCCAAGATAAAACTGATGTTTAAAAATAATAACCTGCGGATTTATCAACAGTAAAAGTCCCAGTATAAAATACATGAAAATTACTGCAAACGAAATGTATTTGCCAAACTTTTGCATTCTTCTATCTGCGTTGTTTTTTAAGATTACGGAGTAGTTGTAATTTATACTGAACATAATTCCTGTTTGCGCTCTATTTTGTTTACAAACAAGAACAATAGGACAAATGTACTGTTTTTTTTATTTATTGTTGCCGTTTTTGTTTTATTTCTGGTTTTTTTGATAAATGCAACATTCGCTCAACCTATAGTGTGCACAGGAACAATGATTTCCATCCCTTTTCGCAGGGCTTTTTCATTTTGCGGCAACAGGTGATGATGACGTTCTGGTAACGACTTTTTCAGTCCCGACAGGACATCTTCAACTTTCACAATCGGGCGCACTTTGAGAAAACCTCCCAATATAAACATATTGAATGTTTTGGACATGTTGAGAGCCATGGATTGCTCAAGCGCATCGATTTTGTAAATATTAATATCCGTTCGTGTAGGTTGACGTACGAAGCCATGGCCATCATAAATCAAGGTTCCGCCGGGTTTAATGTGGCTTTCAAACTTATCGAGCGACGGTTGGTTGAGTATGATAGCGGTATCGTACTCGTACAAAATCGGGGAACTGATCCGTTCGTCGCTCAGAATTACGGTTACGTTAGCCGTTCCACCGCGTTGTTCAGGACCGTACGAAGGCATCCACGATACTTCTTTACCCTGCATAAGACCGGAATACGCCAGAATTTTACCCATCGATAAAACTCCCTGACCTCCAAATCCTGCTATTATTATTTCTTCTTTCATTTTGTATGCTACAGTTTAGTAATCAAAACCACAAGTAAGTGGAAACGAAAGATACCCCGCCGCCACTTATTGTAGTATCGGATATTTTTATCTGTCTTTAATATCTCCCAATGGATATTTTACAAACATATTTTCTACCATCCATTTATTTGCTTCATGGGGTGTCATTTTCCACCCTGAATTGCACGTAGATACGATTTCGACAATGGAAGTTCCTTTGCTATTCATCGAATTCTCAAGCGCTTTGCGAATGGATTTTTTTGCCCTGACGGTAGCTGCCGCCGTATGCACTGCCTGTCGGGTAACATAACAGGTTCCGTCAAGCAGAGCCAACATTTCACTGATCTTTAAAGGATAACCCTCCATAGACACATCGCGTCCGTTAGGACAAGTAGCCGTTTTCATGCCTTCGAGCGTGGTAGGAGCCATTTGACCTCCTGTCATCCCGTAGATTCCATTATTGATGAAAAATATGGCAATGTTTTCGCCGCGGTTACAGGCATGAATAGTTTCGGCCGTACCGATAGCAGCAAGGTCGCCATCGCCCTGATAGGTGAATACGCAATTATCCGGAGTCAGTCGCTTAATGGCGGTGGCTAATGCAGGAGCCCGACCGTGAGCAGCTTCCTGCCAGTCGATATCGATGTAGTTGTACGCAAACACAGCACAACCCACCGGTGCTACACCAACCGTTTTTTCGGCAATGTTCATCTCTTCAATCACTTCGGCGATGAGTTTATGAACTACGCCATGACTACAACCCGGACAATAGTGCATCGGGGTCTCTGTCAGAAGCGGAGTTTTGCCGTATATTTTATTCTCAGGTTTGATTATTTCTTCTAATGTCATTGTTGTAAAATTTAATGAGTGAAAAAAGTGTTCCGACAAACCGATCTTACTTAATCAATTTGGTCTTCAACGCTTTTACTACTTCATCGGGTGTGGGAGTCATTCCTCCCTGACGACCATAAAACTCTACAGGAGTAACCCCGTTCACAGCGAGTCGAACATCCTCTACCATTTGACCTGCATTCAACTCGACAGAGAGAATACCTTTCACCTGTTTTGCAAATCGGGCAATAGCTTCGGTAGGAAACGGATAGAGAGTGATCGGACGTAATAATCCGACTTTAATACCTTCGGCACGCAACAGTTCGATTGTCTTCTGGCAAATACGTGCACAAGAACCGAAAGCGGTAATGAGGTATTCGGCATCCTCACAGAAATATTCTTCAAAACGGACTTCGTCCTTTTCAACCTGACGATATTTATCCTGCAAGCGGTTGTTGATCTTCTCCATCTCTTCCGAACGTAGTTCCAAAGAGGTAATGATGTTTTGTTTTGCCCGACCATGCTTGCCGGTTGTAGCCCACGGATATTTTTCACGAACCTGCTCGTCGGTAAGACGCGGCTGATAAGGAGGAAGTTGTACCTTCTCCATCATCTGCCCGATAATACCGTCGGAAAGCACCATGACCGGATTACGGTATTTGAATGCCAGATCGAATGCCAGCACGGTGTGATCGGCCATTTCCTGAACAGAAGCAGGAGCAAGCGTGATAAGTTTATAATCGCCGTGACCACCGCCTTTGACAGTTTGGAAATAGTCAGCCTGACTCGGTTGGATGGTTCCCAGACCGGGCCCCCCACGGGTCACGTTAATAACCACACACGGCAGTTCGGCACCGGCAATGTAAGACAGTCCCTCCTGCATCAGGCTGATGCCCGGACTGGAGGATGAAGTCATCACTTTTTTACCGCAACCGGCACCTCCGTAAACCATGTTGATGGAGGCGGTTTCGCTTTCTGCCTGTAAAACTACCATTCCAGTCGTTTCCCAGGGTTCGAGCGCCATCAATGTTTCCAATATTTCCGACTGGGGCGTTATTGGGTAACCGAAATAACCGTCACATCCGCAGCGTATAGCGGCCTCTGCAACAGCTTCGTTACCTTTCATTAATTTTATTTCTTCCATTTTCAATCGTTTTTTACTCTGTAAACCGTTATACAGGCATCGGGACACACATAAGCACATGAAGCACATCCCGTGCAAGCTTCGACTGCCTCCATGTAGGCATAATGATACCCCTTGGAGTTGGCCTCGATGTTCATACTCAACACTTTCGACGGACATGCTTCTTTGCAAAGCTGGCATCCTTTGCACCGTTCGGTGTCGATTACAACGGCTCCTCTGTTTTTAGCCATATTATAGATGTTGGAATTAAGTTGATTTGTAAGAGCAAATGCAGATGTTTGTTTTGCCGAATATTCCTGTGGTGTGATACTAATTCGCAAAATGAAACAACAATACACACATCGTTTTTGCTAACACATGAAAAAATTAGTTTCGGGACGCAAATATACCATTTGTTTTGCACTAACTATATTAAGGAAGGGTTAAAAAGGTTGAATTCGGGGGTTCTATCAGTCAATTTACGCCTTCCGAATTGCCTGCTTTATAAGATCTCTGCGTCCGAAAACGATGTCTTGGTTATGGGTCGTGCAACGTTCCATCCATAACCGATTATTTAGCCATTCCGGATGGCCGTTTTCCTCGTTTCTTCTACATTTTTCCACACTATTACACAAATACAACAAGTTATTTTAAATTGATTTTCAATACTTTATTGACAATGGTACGATTATTGATTATTCAACAACAGAGAGCCATTGAAGAGTGTAACCGCAGTGGCTGTCAATCTTAATTTAATTATCTGTAGCTATGAAAAAGAATAGAATTCCGTTCGTGATCTGCTTTGTGTTTGTAGCCTGTTTTTCGGCACTCCACGCACAGGTTAGAGTCAATGTTAATCTCAATCTTCAACCCAAGTGGGGTCCGGCATCGTACGATTATGCCGAGTACTATTTTCTTCCCGAATTGGGAGTCTATTATTCGGTTCCCGATCGCGTGTTTATCTATCCCCACGGAAACGGATGGGAGTTTGGCAAAAGGCTTCCAAGACTCTACCGGCACTTTGATCTTTATTCAACTTACAAAGTGGTGGTAAACGAGCCCAAACCTTACATGCGGCACGGATATTACGTAGAGCACTACCGCGACTACAGGAATATGCATCAGGAGATCTGGCGCGATTGCAGAGAGGATAACGGAAAACACCGGGGTTGGGAAAAGAGAGACCGGGATCGCCGGCATGAGAATGACTTTGATCGAGATCGTGGTCGTGACCATGATAATTATCCGCAATATAGTGGGTATGCTCACGGAAGAGAATAAAAAACAACCAATGATGACCAATTAAAACAGTAAAAAAATGAAGAAATATTTCTTACTTACCGCATTCGCATTTATTTCAGTAATCTCCTTCAGCCAGAATTCGTTGGCGACAGGAGGTACTCAGTTGAATTTCGGTGTCGGTTTCTCCGATTGGGGCGTTCCTGTCTATTTTGGATTCGACCATGCCGTAAGCTGGGATGTGACGCTGGGTGGAGAGCTCTCCTATCGTTCTTACCGGGAAGATTGGAACAATTATTATTACGACCATTCGATAGTCGGAGTCTCGGGAAATGCCAACTATCATTTCAATAATCTTTTTAATATTCCGCGCAACTGGGATCTCTATGCCGGGCTCAATCTCGGGTTTTTCGTTTGGAGTTCGCCCGACACATACCATGGTTCGCATACTTCAGGACTTGGTCTTGGGGCGCAGATCGGAGGACGCTATTTTATTTCTCGAACAGTTGCTCTCAATCTTGAATTCGGTGGAGGAAATGCTTTTGCCGATGGAAAATTCGGGTTGACAGTGAAGTTGTAATTTGTTTTTTTACAAACGAAAGCACCTTGAACGAATAATCTGTTCAAGGTGCTTTTTTATGATTTGAGTGACAATTAAATCAACTCCAAAACTTTGGCTACAGCCTGATCGAGACCTTCCGGGTTTTTGCCTCCTGCCGTTGCAAGGAATGGTTGTCCTCCACCGCCGCCGTTAATGAATTTGGCTGCTTCGCGCACCATATTGGAGGCATTGTATCCGGCTTCCACCATCGGTTGGCTGAGGAAAATTGTGAGCGATGGTTTGTCATCGAATACGGTTCCGGCCACGAACAGGAATTTTACATCTTTGAATTTACCTCTGAACTGCGACGCAAGTCCACGAACCAGATCGGGGTTTTCGTCGCCCTGATGACGGATCACTTTCACTCCGTTGATCTCTTCGGCACGTTGTATAAGAATGTCGCGCAGTTGCAGCATCTTTTCCTGCACAAAGCTGTCCACCTGTTTTTTTAGTGTGGCATTTTCATCCAGCGCTTTTTGGATCGATTGCATCATATTCGGTGCATTGTTGAAGAACTGATGGATGTTTTTCAACAAATCTTGCTGATCCTGAACAAATTTTTCGGCACCTGCACCTGTTACGGCTTCGATACGGCGGATTCCGGCTGCTACCGAACTTTCGGCCGCTACTTTGAAGAATCCGATTTCGCCGGTGGCTTGCACGTGTGTTCCACCGCAGAGTTCAACAGATGAACCGAATTTTACCACACGTACGTGATCGCCGTATTTTTCGCCGAACAGCGCCATGGCTCCCAAAGCACGGGCTTCGGCAATCGGCATGTTACGGTGTTCGTCGAGCGGACGATTTTCGCGAATCTTGGCATTCACCAACTCTTCCACCTTGCGAATCTCCTCGTCGGTCACTTTTTGGAAGTGAGAAAAGTCGAAACGCAATGTGTCGGGAGAAACGAACGAACCTTTCTGCTCAACATGCGTTCCCAGCACTTCGCGCAAAACTTCGTGCAGCAAGTGGGTTGCCGAGTGGTTATTCTCTGTTGCCTGACGTTTTTCTCCGTTTACCTTTACGTTGAACGCCGCCGTAACATCGGAGGGCAATTTAGCCGTCAGGTGAACGGGCAAGTTATTCTCGCGTTTGGTATCGAAAATTTCTATCGTCTCGTTACCATCGGCCATGATGCCGTTGTCTCCAACCTGACCACCCATTTCGGCATAGAAAGGAGTCTGGTCGAGCACAATCTGATAGAACGATTTATTCTTTTGTTTTACAAGACGGTAACGAAGAATATGAGCTTCCGTTTCCAAAAAGTCATATCCGACAAAAGCAGTCTCTCCGTCACGAACGCTCACCCAGTCACTGGTTTCGACGGCAGCAGCGTTGCGGGCACGTTCTTTTTGTTTCTGCATTTCGGCATTGAATTCGTCGATATTGACTGTCATGCCGTTTTCACGCAAAATCAATTCAGTCAAATCGAGAGGAAACCCGAACGTGTCGTAAAGTGTAAAGGCATTTACCCCGCTAATTTCGGTTTTGCCTTCTGCTTTCGTATCTTCAATAACTTTGTCGAGCAAACGGATACCGGTTTCGAGGGTACGAAGAAACGACTCTTCCTCTTCTTTAATCACCTTTGAAATAAGCGATTGCTGTGCCTGTAATTCGGGATAAGCAATGCCCATACTATCGATCAGTGCAGGCAACAGTTTGTACAGGAATGCCTGTTTTTGGTCAAGGAAGGTATATCCGTAACGCACGGCGCGGCGCAGAATGCGTCGAATAACGTAACCTGCTTTTGCATTCGACGGCAATTGTCCGTCGGTAATTGAAAACGCGATAGTGCGGATATGGTCGGCGATAACGCGCATGGCGATATCCGTTTTGTCGTTAGCGCCATACCTGATGCCGCATAATTTACCAATTTCGATGATAATCGGTTGGAACACGTCGGTGTCGTAGTTCGACAGTTTGCCCTGCAGAGCCATGCAAAGACGTTCGAAGCCCATCCCGGTATCGATTACCCTGGCTGGCAGCGGTTCGAGCGAACTGTCGGCTTTGCGGTTGTATTGCATAAACACCAGGTTCCAGATTTCGATTACCTGCGGGTGACTTTGGTTGACTAAAGTCAGACCGTTCACCTTAGTGCGTTCGCTGTCGGGACGGATGTCGATATGAATTTCGGAGCAGGGACCGCAGGGGCCGGTATCACCCATTTCCCAGAAATTGTCGTGGCGGTTGCCGTTGATAATACGATCGGCAGCGATGTGCTGCTCCCAGTATCCGGCAGCTTCGTTGTCACGCTCCAGCCCTTCGTCGGGCGATCCTTCAAAAACGGTAACATAGAGGCGGTTTTTATCCAGACCGAGTACTTCGGTGAGGTATTCCCATGCCCACCCGATGGCTTCCTTCTTGAAATAGTCACCAAACGACCAGTTGCCCAACATTTCGAACATGGTGTGGTGGTAGGTGTCGTGTCCTACTTCCTCCAGATCGTTGTGCTTTCCGCTCACGCGCAAACATTTTTGCGAGTCGGCGATGCGCGGGTACTGAATCGGGTCATTCCCCAGAATGATATTCTTGAATTGGTTCATCCCGGCATTGGTAAACATCAGCGTGGGGTCATCCTTGATAACCATCGGCGCCGACGGCACAATATGGTGCTGCTTGGATTGAAAGAAATCGAGAAACGATTGGCGAATTTCTTTGGAAGTCTTCATTGTATTGAGTTTGTAAACGGTTTCTTAGTTAGCTACCTTGTCGAGGGCAGTTGAAATACGTCCGAAAATTTCATCAATTGTGCCGGTACCCTTGATATGAGTGTATTTGCCGGCAGCCTTGTAATAGTCCATCACAGGAGTGGTTTGGCTGTGATATACTTCGAGACGGTTTTGAATTACTTCGAGGTTGTCGTCCGAACGACCGGTTTCCTGTCCGCGTTTCAGGAGGCGGGTAATCAGTTCCTCTTTTTCAACATCGAGTTCGAGCATGATGGAAACATCCTGATTATTTTTTTTCAGCAAAACGTCAAGCGCTTCGGCCTGAGCTACCGTGCGGGGAAATCCATCAAAAATAACACCTTTGCGTCCGGCGGCCGTGTCGGTAAGTTTCTTTGCAAGCATATCGATAATTACCTGATCGGGGAGCAATTGACCTTTTGATATATAGCTGTTAGCCAGCTCTCCCAGTTCGGTTTTTGCTGCAATTTCGGCACGCAGCATATCGCCGGTGGAGATGTGAAGCAGGTTATACTTTTCGGTGATACGTTCGCTTTGAGTTCCTTTACCTGAGCCCGGAGCTCCAAAAATGATAATGTTGAGCATGATGTAAATCCTTTTGCGCCTTCACTCTCGTGGAGACAGTTCATTAAAATTGGTTAGCTTTTAATGTGCTTTTTCGGGTATTAATGTATAGATTTCCTTAAGGTTACGGCCATAGCCGTCATAATCGAGTCCATACCCCACAATGAAATCGTTGGGTATTTCCATAGCTACATAATTGAGTTCGATGTCGCATTGCAACGAGTTCGGTTTCAGGAAAAAAGTTGCCACTTTGATGTCGGCGGCCTTTTTTTCTTTCAGCGAATTGATAATTTTCTGCATGGTGAAACCTGTATCCACAATGTCTTCGACTACCACAACAGTACGGCCTTCCACACTTTCGTTCAGCCCGAAAATTTCTTTCACGACACCGGTTGTGGAGGTTCCCTGATAGGATGATAATTTGATAAAGGTAATTTCGCTCGGAATGTTGACGCTTTTCATCAAATCGGCAGCAAACATAAACGCGCCGTTAAGAACAACCAGAAATAGCGGATCTTTTCCGGCCAAATCCCAATTGATTCGTTCGGCAACATTTTTTACTGCTTCCTGAATTTGTTCTTCGGGAATAGAAACAGAAAATTCTTTATCTTTTATCTTTATAGTCTTCATACTTAGGTTTTTTGTATAATCGATCAACTGAAATTACTTTCAGGATAGCCCTGAAAAAATTAAGTTGCAAAACTACAAAAAAGAGAACGAAACACGGAATAATTACGGAATTAATTATCGTTGAGACGTTTTATAATGTTATAAGCCTGATAGATACCCAATTCTCCCGATTTACTCAGATCTGCATTGGCTTTTTTCGCATCGTTCAGAAACAGGTAAGCGAGACCCCGGTTGAAATAGGCTTCCGCAAAATCAGGCTGGTTCTTGATAGCCTCGGTATAGATATCGATTGCAGCCTGAAAATCTTTTTCCTGACAATAGAGATTACCAAGATTAAACTTGGCAAATGAAAAATCGGGAGCCAGATCGATCACTTTTTGGTAATCTTTAATGATAACTTCAAAATCGTGACGGTATAGCTTATCGTCTTTGAATTCGGATTTCGGATTCTTGTTATCCGGATTGTTCAGCTTGTAATCAAGTAGCTTAAACAGGGTGTTGGCACGACAGAAATAGGCCATCGTAAAATCGGAACGCAACTCAATCACTTTGGTAAAATCCTGTACCGCATTGTTGTAGTCCTGTACCAGCGCATAGTTGACTCCCCGGATAAAGTAGGCATCGGCATTTGGTTTCTTGTTGATTTCAAGAGTCAGATTATCAACGGTTTTGAAATGCATCTGAATCATTTCCTGCGTGAGGGCAATCTCGTCGTTGGTAATTTTCAGTTTGGCGTTGACTTTGTGCTGTTTGTTGTAGTCGTCAACCACCGAGAAGTAGTAACCCAACCGTTTCAGTTCGTTTTCTTTGCTGTAATAGCTCAAAACAAAGTTCGGTTCGTTCGATATTTCGATATTGACATTCTGAATGGCACCACGCAAGCCACCTTTCTTTGGTGCTTCGTCAGAAGGATTACCTCCCCGGGCTAACACATCATTAAATATAGAGGCTTTGTTTTCATTACTTTTGGCACTTTTTGCCATCTGAGCCTTCGTATCGGGTTCATCATCCTCCTTCTTCGCGCCATTTCTGGGTCTCCGCTTTTCTATCTCCTGTGCAGCCACCTGATCGAGATAGGCTCCTTTTGCGTCGTGTTGAAGTTGTTTTATCTTGGCTCGTCCCCAGTAGGCCGGCGAAAAATTCGGATAGCGGGCAATAATTCCGTTGAAATCCTGCGTTGCCTGATGGAAATTGCCGATTTCGGTGTTGAGTAGTGCCCGTTGGTAAAGCGCTTCATAATTTTCCGGTTCGGCGGTCAGTACTTTATTGAAATCGAGCACGGCATTGTTGAGATCGCCTACCTCGGTACGAAGCATCCCACGATTCAAATGCGCAATCGTGCTTTTGTCGTCCAGTTCGATTGCCTTATCGTAATCGGCAAATGCGCCACGGTAGTTTTTGTTCCAGTAGTTGAGCAATCCCCGGTTGATATAGTCGCCTGCATATTTCGATTTCAGCGCAATCGCCTTGTCGAAATCGTGCAACGCACCCGGATTATCGTGTTGCATCATTTTGAGAGTTGCCAGAGCACTCCAGCCATTCGCCTTGGTACTGTCGGCTTTGATCGCATTCTGGAAATAGGTCATGGCGCCGATAGTATCCTTCTTTTCCATCAATATCTGCCCTTTATCCATCAACAGGTCGCTGTCTTTGTTCTTTTTGACCAACTCGTCGATATCTTTCAGAGCCAAATCGTATTTTTTCTGCAGATCATACACCCAAATACGCAGGCGGAGCAGTTCGTCATTGACAGGACTATACTCAAGGTATTTGTTCAGGTCGGTTTCCGCTCCCTCCAGCTCTTTTTGCTTGATGCGGGCAAATCCCCGGGCATAGTAGGCTCCGGGAATAAACGGGTTCAGATTTAATGCCGACGTGCAATCGGCTTCCGCTCCGGCAAAATCGCCCAATTGTATTTTTGCAATTCCCCGTAGCACGTAAGGTTCAGTCAAATATGGCTTTACACTGATTATTTGATTGAAATATTGAATTGCCAAAACATAATCTTCAAAATAGAGTGCATTTTGTGCAATAGCCATTACCCTGTCTGTGTTGAGTTGTGCCCAGGAGGCACTCCATGTGAACAAGATAACGATGAGAGATAAAATCTTTTTTTTCATACGAGTCTGAATGTTCATGAATTTTCAAGGCGTGGTTTGTACAATAAATATGATCTCCAAAAAAGGCAATCATGCCTGCACTAAAATTTTAGCCCGGGCATGATTGTCATATTTGTTTGGCATCAGAACTCTTCAACGGCGGCAGATGAAGATGAGGAGTCATCCGGCGAAGCCTGACCGACTCCACATCCGCCGGCATCAAAGGTCGGTGGTATTTTGAATTTTTCGGCCTCCGAATAACCCAACATCGGATCGGAATATACTTTCCGCATAAACACTGCCCAAATCGGTAGTGCCATACTTGCACCCTGACCGTCGCTTGTATAGTCGAAATGGACGGCCCGGTCTTCTCCTCCGACCCACACTCCGGCAATCAAACTTGGTGAAAAACCGATAAACCAACCATCCGAGTTGTTCTGCGTGGTACCTGTTTTACCGGCAAGCTGTCCGGTGAACCGATAATTGTACCGTAAGCGCCCTGCGGTTCCATTATCGACAACACCTCGGAGTAGTGTCAGCATTTTATATGAAGTCTGTTCGCTCAGAATTTCGTTCATCTTGGGTTCGAATGAAGCGACTACGGCGCCGTTGTTGTCTTCAATCCGGGTTACATATATCGGATCGACACGCACTCCTTTGTTAGGAAATGCAGTGTATGCATCCACCATCTCCTGCAAAGATACTTCAGCCGGGCCGACGCAGAGCGACCATACGGCCGGAATATAACCATGAATACCAAATGAACGCATCATTTTCACCATGGCTGCCGGTGTGAAGTTACTCATCAGACGAGCCGTAATGTAGTTGTTCGACTGGGCAAGACCCCATTTGAGCGGAACCATCTCTCCGAGACGGCTTTGACTGCCGTTACGGGGAGTCCAGCTCTCTCCATTGCCCAGATTCATGGTAATTGGCGCGTTGAGAATTTCGCTGCAGGGGGTAAATCCCTCTTCCATCGCCAGCGAATAGAGGAACGGTTTGATAGTAGAACCTACCTGCCGACGCCCCATGGTGGCCATGTCGTACTGGAACATATTATAATCGGGACCTCCGACATAGGCTTTGACATGCCCGTTGTTCGGATCCATACACATAAAACCGCAACGGAGGAAATATTTCAGGTAGCGGATAGAATCCATCGGAGTCATCACCGTATCAATCTGTCCCCGGTAGGAATATACCTGCATGGAAACCTTCGTATTGAATGCTTTCTGAATCTGAGCCATGGTTGCTCCGGCATGTTTCATGTTGCGGTAACGATCCGTCAACTTCATGGAACGATTCATAATGTCGTTAATATCCTGCTGACGCAACGTACGCGAGAATGGAGCATAACTCCGCCCTTTCTTCTCTTTGAAGAATTTCGCCTGCAACGATGTCATTTGCTCATGAACGGACTCTTCGGCGTATTTCTGCATACGCGAGTCGATCGTCGTGTATATTTTTAATCCATCGGTATAGAGGTTGTATGGAGAACCGTCCGCCTTGTGATTTTTGTTACAGAATCCGTACAGCGGATTGGTTGCCCAGGAGATCGAGTCGTCTACGAATTGCTGCTTTTGCCACGATGCATAGTCCGATCGTTCGGGCTTGTCTGCCGTCATGATTCTCCGGAGATATTCGCGAAAATAGGGAGCCGCTCCGATTTTATGGTCGACCCGTTGGTATTTGAGAACGAGTGGCAACCGGCTCAATGAATCGACCTGAGCGTGAGTCAGCATATTGGCCTTCTCCATCTGGAGGAAGACGGTATTTCGACGACCGCGGGTACGTTCGTTGAAACGCAACGGATTGTAATATGCCGGATTCTTGCACATTCCGACCAGTGTCGCTGCCTGGTCGATGGTGAGCTTATCAGGTGTCGTGCTGAAATATACCTGAGCTGCAGTACGAATTCCCACGGCATTGTTGAGGAAGTCGAACTGATTCAGATACATATTGATGATCTCCTCTTTGGTGTAGAGCCGCTCCAGCTTAACGGCAATAACCCATTCGTTTGGTTTTTGTAGCAAGCGGGTGAGGAAGTTCGGCGCATGGGGCGAGTAGAGCTGCTTGGCCAATTGCTGAGTCAGCGTACTGGCACCACCGGCACTTTTAATCTGAAAAATACCCCGCAGAACCAAAGAGCGGGCCAGCGCCCATCCGTCGATCCCGGAGTGGTCGTAAAACCGGGAATCCTCGGTGGCAACCAATGCGTTAATCAGACCGGGCGAAAGATTTTGATAGATCTCGTTCATCCGGTTGCCGGAACTGAGCGAGAAACTGCCCAACAGTTTCATGTCCGAAGAGTAAATTTCGGAAGCGTACCGGTTGCGGGGGTTCTGTAATTCGCTGATTGGAGGCAAATAGCCGATCCATCCGAACGATATGGCAATAAACAGCAACACAACAGCCAATAAAAACCCTGCAAAACTTAGCCAAAACCATTTCAACATCTTCCTGGCCTGTGGCGTGATCTCTTTTTTGGTCATATATCTATTATTTTAACTGACAATAATAAAATTGAAACGATTTAATCCAGTTTAAGTACAGCTAAGAAAGCTTTTTGCGGTACTTCTACGGAACCGATCTGTTTCATTTTCTTCTTTCCCTTTTTCTGTTTTTCAAGCAGCTTGCGTTTTCGGGAGATATCTCCGCCATAACATTTGGCAGTAACATCCTTACGTACGGCCTTGATGGTTTCGCGGGCAATAATTTTTGCTCCGATAGCAGCCTGTATGGCAATATCGAATTGCTGACGCGGAATCAGCTCTTTCAGCTTTTCGCACATCCGGCGGCCGAGATTGTAGGCATTGTCGATATGCGTAAGCGACGACAGGGCATCCACGGGTTCTCCATTCAGCAAAATGTCGAGCTTGGCTAACTTCGATTCACGAAAATCGTGCATGTGATAATCGAACGAAGCATAGCCTTTTGAAATGCTTTTCAGTTTGTCGTAAAAATCGAATACGATTTCACCCAGTGGAATGTCATAGATCAGCTCCACCCGGTTCGACGAAATATAATCCTGCTTTATCAAAATGCCTCGCTTGCCGAGGCAAAGGGTCATAATCGCACCCAAAAAATTAGTCTGCGTAATCACAGAGGCTCTGATGTACGGCTCTTCGATATGATCGATAAGCGTTATATCGGGTAACCCGGATGGGTTATGAACCTCGATCATGTCGCCTTTTCTGGTAAATACACGGTAGCTTACGTTCGGTACGGTGGTGATTACATTCATATCGAACTCTCTGTCGAGGCGCTCCTGAATGATCTCCATGTGGAGTAAGCCCAAAAATCCGCACCGAAATCCGAATCCCAGCGCGATGGATGACTCCGGTTCGAAAGTGAGCGAAGCATCGTTGAGTTGCAATTTTTCGATCGAAGAACGAAGATCCTCAAAATCTTCCGTTTCGATAGGATAGACACCGGCAAAAACCATCGGTTTAACCTCCTCAAAACCGTCAATCGCTTTCTCACACGGACGTTTGACGTGGGTGATGGTATCGCCCACCTTTACCTCCTTGGAGGTTTTAATTCCTGATATAATGTACCCTACATCGCCTGCACTAAGCGTACTGCGTGGCGACATATCCAATTTCAGCACTCCGATTTCGTCGGCCTCGTACTCCTTTTGAGTAGCGACGAATTTAACCAGATCGCCCTTATTAATCGTTCCGTTGATGATTTTATAATAGGCTATAATACCACGAAACGAGTTAAAGACAGAGTCGAAAATAAGGCATTGCAGCGGAGCCTCCGGATCGCCTACCGGCGGTTTTACACGGGTAACGATGGCGTGTAGAATCTCTTCCACTCCAAGTCCCGTTTTACCGCTGGCACGGATAACCTCTTCCCGCTTGCATCCGAGCAACTCAACAATTTGATCTTCCACCTCCTCTGGCATGGCACTATCCATATCCATCTTGTTCATCACCGGAATGATTTCAAGATCGTGTTCGATAGCCATGTAAAGGTTTGAAATTGTTTGAGCCTGAATACCCTGTGTAGCATCGACAATAAGCAGTGCACCCTCGCACGCGGCGATGGAGCGCGACACCTCGTACGAAAAATCGACATGGCCCGGAGTGTCAATCAGATTGAGAATATATTGTTGACCATCCAGTTCATATTCCATCTGAATGGCATGGCTTTTAATAGTAATACCGCGCTCTCGCTCCAAATCCATGTTATCGAGCACCTGAGCCTGCAAATCTTTTTGAGCGATTGTGTTGGTGATTTCCAGCAGGCGATCAGCCAGTGTACTTTTACCATGGTCGATGTGGGCAATAATGCAAAAATTTCGTATATGCTTCATTCAAAACGGTTTGTCATTCTTCAAGTGTGAAGTCTATTTAGAGACAAAAGTAAAAATAATATCTTTCGTGGGCAATAGGCTTTCACGCAAATTTAATTCTTAAAATAATTATGTGTTATCGTTATGATTCTTCACATATTTGTAATATTTTTTTCGAGTTGCTGACGTAATTTTGTGCTCCCCAAAAATAAACTCAATCATTTTCACTTTATTAATTAACATATGTGGAGTACAAATTGTTGAAAACTTCATAAAGCAAATGTGTGAAAAATGAATAATTATAAATATTTTTGTCGTGTATTATTGACTTTCCGCATATTAGAGTTTCTTTTTTTATTTTCAACGAGTTATAATTTTGTTGAAACTTCTTTCCTTAAAGTAATGCTATAAGAAATCGGCTTTCGTATAAAAGAACTAATTTGATGTCGAATTTAATTTTATTTTTATGAAAAAAACAGGTAAGCGATTAGCATTGATGTTGTTGGTGTGCTTCATGACACTTTCTGCCATGGCGCAAGTCACAACCGCAAGTCTCAATGGGCAGGTTTCTGATAACAAAGAAGCCATTATCGGGGCAACCGTCCAGGCTATTCATCAACCCTCCGGAACAGTGTACGGTGCCATTACAAATGAAAAAGGCCGTTATGCTATTCAGGGGATGCGTGTGGGTGGTCCATACAAGGTTATTATATCTTATGTCGGATATAATAAAGTGATTTATAACGATATTTATCTTGAATTGGGAGATGCTTTTGTTATGAATGCTCAGTTAAAAGAGTCTTCACAAACTCTCAACGAAGTTGTTGTTACAGCATCGGGAGCAAACCGACTGAGAACCGGAGCCGGGCAGAATTTTTCAACAGAAAAGATTCAAAGTGTACCGACTGTTGACCGGAGTATTTATGATATTGTAAAGAATATGCCGATGGTTCAAACGAATAAAATCGGAGGTATATCTTTTGCCGGAACAAATAATCGTTACAACAGCTTCCAAATTGATGGTACGGTTAGTAATGATGTCTTCGGACTCTCTTCGTCAGGAACGAATGGTGGACAAACCGGAAGCAATCCGATATCTCTTGATGCTATACAGGAAATTCAGGTTGTAGTAGCACCATACGATGTACGCCAAAGTGGATTTACAGGCGGTGGTATCAATGCCATTACCAAGCAGGGAACCAATGAATTTCATGGTTCTGCCTACACTTACTACTTCAATCAAGATCTCTACGGACGCTATAGCGCGCCTAACAACTACGCGAACCAAAAACTTATCAGTCAACATGCAACCACACTGGGAGCGTCGTTGGGAGGTCCGATTATTAAAGACAAATTGTTCTTTTTTGCCAACATTGAAAATTACGATCAATCATATCCTTCTACTTATTATCCTGGTTATGCTACACAGGGTATTACAGCGGCAACAGCAAAAAACATTCTGGATCGTTATACAGCAGTTACAGGATTGAATGATAATTATGGATCGCGTGATGTTGCGCAAAAGTCTCTTGGTATTTTGGCTCGTATTGACTGGAATATCGATAAGAATAATAAGTTCGCTTTACGTTACCAACACAGCAATTCATCCAAGGATAATTATAGCAATAGCAGTAGTTCTTACACATTTGCCAATAGTAGTTACGTAATGAAAGATAACACAAATTCATTTGTGGCAGAACTAAATTCTCGTCTTAGCAATTCTCTTTCAAATGAATTGCGTGCATCAATGACTACTGTCCGTGATAAACGAGAAGTTCCTTATCAGGGTCCGACTATTTATATGGGAAGTGATGCCAGTAACGATAATGTATCGGTTAATTTGGGAACGGAGTATTCTTCCGGAGCAAACAGATTGAATACAAACACATATACATTTGAAGACAACCTGTCGTGGTCCAAAGGAGCACACACATTCACCTTCGGTACCCACAACGAAATTTTCCATTTTGAGAATGTATTTACACAATACAACAATGGTGAATGGTATTATACCTCTATGACAAACTATCTTGCTGACCATGCCTCTACATTTTATTACAAATACACAGATCCTTCAGGATTCGTTCCTAAGTTCAATGGAGGTCAGTTTGGATTTTATGCTCAGGACAAATGGACCGCGACAAGAAATCTGACACTTGAATATGGAATCCGTGTTGATATTCCTAAAGTGTTTGATAATCCATCGACCAATGCAGCCTTCAATGCTTTTGCACAAGCAAATAATCTTGATGCTACAGTAGGAACTGTTCCTTCAGCCAAAGCCATGTTGTCACCCCGTTTTGGCTTCCGTTGGTATCTTAACAACGATCACAGCACATTATTGCGCGGTGGTACGGGTCTGTTTACCGGTCGGGTACCCTTTGTTTGGTTGTCGAATGTATTTACAAACGACGGAGTTGAACAGAAAGGAACTACAATACAGTCTGTTACCAACAAAACAACAAATGTCACAACTTGGGCTCCTTCATTCTCACAGTATTACAATAACCCAGCCGGAGCAGCTGCAAGTGGAGCTCAGGCTTCTCCCGATATTTGCACGGTAAGCAAAAAATTCAAATTCCCGCAGGTATTCCGTACCAACCTTGCTTTAGAGCAAAAATTGCCTTATGATATTAAAATGACTTTGGAAGGTTTGTTCTCTAAAACATTAAATGATGCTTACTTTAAGAATTTGGCTATAACACAAACTGGCAAGATTTATGCTGTTAGTGGAAATGAAGCTTCTGCGTCCCCTTATTATACGGTGAATAAAAGTTACGCTTCTATCATTGATTTGGAAAACACCAATAAGGGTTATACCTATTCGTTATCGGCCATGTTTGAGAAGAAATTTGATTTCGGTTTGAATGCAATGGCTTCTTACACCTTTGGACATTCAAAATCAGTTTATGATGGAACCTCTTCTGTCGCTTATTCAAACTGGAAATATAACTATACTTACGATTCCAATAATCCCGCATTGTCGTACTCTTCATTCGATATTCCGAATCGCATCGTAGTATCGGTAGGGTATACCACTCCAAAATATATCAACGGCTTGCTTAGCTCTGATGTATCGGTTACTTATACCGGTTCAAACGGAATGCGTTATAGCTTGACAATGAATGAAAGCGCTGATTATAACGGCGATGGATATAAAGGCAATTCATTGCTCTATATTCCAACAGTAGACGAATTACAGAAAATGAACTTTATAGACAATGTTAATACGAAGACTGGTGCTGTTATTATGAGCGCTGCTGATAGCCGTAAAAACTTTGAAAACTGGATTCAGGGGAATTCATATGCTAAAGACCACAGAGGACAATATGCTGAACGTAACTCTTGCCAGGCTCCATGGGAGAATCATTTTGATGTGCATTTTGCAGAAAACATTTTCTTGTTGAAAGAAAAAGGAACAAAACTGCAATTAACATTTGATATCATCAATTTCTCGAACATGTTGAATAAGAAATGGGGTGTAAACTATGCATCCAGCTACAATGTTACACCTTTAGCAGTTAAAACAGCAACAAGTGGAAGTGCAGCTGCAGTTTATTACAATACCAGTAATACCAACAATACTGTTCCTTTAAGCGACATTTATACCCGTTGGCATGCTCAGGTAGGCGTTAAATTGATCTTCTAAACAAGAACAATACCAATATGATAAAAGAGGCTGTCTCAAATAAAATTGAGACAGCCTCTTTGCGTATAGATTTACTTTTCTTCGGGTTTCAAATAGAAGCACACGAAATAAACCGGAGGTCCGGCTTACCCGTGTGCGGAGAATATAATTGGGAAGTTATTTCAGTTTCTTCGCTATCCAGTTGTCGACGGAGAATTTACCGCTACCACCGATGAGAACCGAAATGGCGAGACCCAGCACCAGAATAAAATACTCCATTCCTTCGCCCTTTTGTGTGCCAAACCAGTTCATAAAGAACCCGTTGTCGACATGTCCGCCCAGAAACATGGCACCACCCAGCGTAAGTGCGATGGAGAAGGCCATAAATCGGGTTCCTGCACCCAGAATCACTCCGATACTGCCGAGAAACTCAGCTGAGATGACCATCAATGCCAGAATCACCGGCATTCCCATCTGTCCGTGCATAAACCCGAGGGTTCCGCTCAAACCATATCCGCCGAAAGCGCCCAACGCTTTTTGCATGCCGTGAGGTAAAATCACTGCCCCAAGGGCTAATCTGCTTACAAGTAACGACCACGATTGTGTGTTCGTTGAAAAAAATTGTTTGATCATAATTTTGAGTTATTTATTGGTTAGAAATACATTGGAACTTCCATTAGTAGAAGTTGTGTTTGTTTGGTTGCTTTGATTGAAATAGTGTCGGTTTCCCACACTCCGAAGCCATCGCGTCGGCTCAGTTTTTGTCCGGCCACCTCTGCTTCACCTTCTATCACGAAGAAATAAACGCCATCGCCGGTATTTTTCAATTTATACTCGCCGCTCCATCCTTCCGACAGATCGCCCAGATGAAACCATGCGTTCTGATGAATCCAGACACCCTGATCATCGGGATCGGCCGAGAGAACCTGATAGAGTTCGTCTTTCTTTGCCACGTCGGCCAGCGAAATCTGACCGTAACGGGGTGTCACGTTTTTCTTATTCGGGAAAACCCAGATCTGCAACAGCGAAGTATCGCCAAAACCATCTTTGCTGTATTCGCTGTGAAAAATGCCGGTTCCGGCACTCATCACCTGAATCTCGCCCGAACGGATAATCTCGCTGTTGTTCATACTGTCTTTGTGTTCTACCGCGCCATGCAACGGAATGGTAATCACCTCCATGTTGTCGTGCGGATGGGTATCGAAACCTTCACCCTCGGCAATGGTGTCGTCGTTGAGCACCCGAAGCGCCCCGAAATGAACCCTTTCGGGATTGTAATAGTTGGCAAAACTGAAAGTATGGTAGGTATTGAGCCATCCGTGATAGGCATGTCCCCTGCTTGTTGCCGTATGAAGTATTGTTTTCATTGTCCTGATATTTTAGTGGTTGTAACGCTAAGCGACCCGGATGTTGCTTGTTCCATGTCCCGTGTTGTTTGATGTGACAAAGGTACGGCAGCAAAAAAGCGGTCGAAGTACAGAAATCGGGGAAAAGATTGCAAAAATCAGGACTAATGCACAGAAGCGCGGAATTCGGAAGGAGTTTGCCCCGAAATCTTCTTGAAGAAATTGTTGAAATGAGCCGCCTCCTCAAAACCGAGAGAAAAGGCTAACTCTTTGTTGGATACCGGAGTAAAGATCAGCGCGCGTTTGGCTTCGGTCAGTAGCTTGCTCTGAATCATATCTTTGGCCGACTTGCCGGTAAGCGCTTTCACCGTCTTGTTGAGGTAATCACCAGTTACAGCCATCTCCGAGGCATAATCGGATACCATGTGCCACGAGACATACTGTTCGTCGAGCAGTTTTTTGAAGTTACGCAACAAATGATTACTGGTCTCCACCATTTGCGGATTATGCAGTTTGTGCAGGGAACAGTGATTGTTGCTCTGAATAAGAAACAACTTCACCAGCGAACCGACCGCCTCCAGCTTGTAGTTCTCTATCGCCTGTGCAAAATGAAACATCTGCTCCACCAAACCCACATAGACCGCCATATCCTCATCGCGAATGGGTAACGGAGGCGACTGTCCGTAATCGTTGAAGAGATAGAGATCGTTAATCATCTTGTCGGGAATGGCGTTACGGATCAGGAATTGTTCGGTGAAGGTGATAGCCCACCCTTTCGGTTCGCTCTTCATAATCACCTGATGCATCTGTTGCGGCAACAAAAAATAGATGGTCTGGTTTTCTACCTTGTAAGTGGTAAAATCGACCACATGTTCGCCCTCGCCCCGTTCGATAAAAATAATGGAATAGTAATCGTGACGGTGCGGCACATCGGGAGCTCCGTTGTTCTTGCGATAGATATCCTGCATTCGTTTCAGAGCAAAACCGGAAGTCTCGAAGAGATGATCGTCGATCAGGTGAGTTACTATTTCGGGAGTCTGTTCCATTGCTCTGCAAAAATAACACCATTCTTCCGGATTCCGATGCACGACACAAAAATCTTCCCGTTGTAATATTGGTTACACTTTTCAACCGCCGAAGCGCTCTATCTTTGCAGAATAAAAATCAGATCCAACCACAAAGACCCAAAGACACTAAGAAATAGAATAAAGTATCTTAGAGATTTCGAGTCTTAGTAGCAAAGATGGCAAAAAAGTAGTGAAGTCATTTTTACTTTTTATTTTTGACCTCCCAACCCTCCAAAGGAGGGCTGTAACATTGTAATATGAATAAAATCACCTCTATTTTGCGACCAAATTCCTCCCAAATACCTTTCTTTCCGCTTTCCCTCTCACTTGGGAGAGGGTGGCCGAAGGCCGGGTGAGGTCGGGGAGGTTAGGTGGGGTCAGTGGGTAAACTTAAGAACAAAATACGTTGTCAAATAACAATCAAGACAACTTTAATAACTAAAAATGCAATCTGTCAACAAGGAAGCTAAGTCACTAATTAACAACACAAAAACATCTTCGTGATTTTAGAGTCTTATTGGCAAAAAAATGAAGTTATGAAACGGACAATTATCAAAATAGACGAAGAAAAGTGCAACGGTTGCGGACAATGCGTCACGGGTTGTCACGAAGGTGCGTTACAGCTGATCGACGGAAAAGCCCGCATGGTAAGCGAACTATTTTGCGACGGTCTCGGAGCCTGCATCGGCGAATGCCCGGTGGGAGCCATCGAACTGGAAGAGCGTGAAGCAGAGCCCTACAGCGAAACGGCCGTAATGGAACGCATTGCCGAAAAAGGAGAAAAAACCATTCTGGCGCACCTCCGTCACCTCAAAGAACATGGCGAAACGGGCTACCTGCAGGAGGGTGTTAAATACCTTCAGGAACACCATATTCCGGTCGATCTGAGTTCGATACGCAACAAACCGACTGCCGCAATGTCGCAGGCGCATGGCCATCATCAGGGCTGTCCGGGTTCGAAGAGCTTTGCGTTTGCCGGTACTGAAACAAAAACCACGCAGGGAGACACAACCTCACAACTTCGTCAATGGCCGGTACAACTCCACCTGCTCAATCCTCACGCGGGTTATTTTCAGGGAGCTGATGTGCTGCTGGCCGCCGACTGTGCCGCTTTTGCCGCAGGAAATTTCCATTCGGCCTATCTCAAGAATAAGGTGTTGGCTATTGCCTGTCCGAAATTGGACGATGGCAAAGATTCGTACATCGCCAAACTGACTGCCATGATCGACGAATCGAACATAAACACGCTAACTGTGGTACGGATGGAAGTTCCCTGCTGCGGAGGGCTCACGCAACTGGCTCAGATTGCCCTGCAACAAGCCGAACGAAAAGTTCCGTTGAAAGAGATTGTGATCAGTGTTCAGGGAGAGCAGTTGACAGAACGCTGGGTCTGATCCGCAGACAGGAAGAGTGAAGCGGCAACCGTAATCCGGCAGCTCCTCCCGAAAGAAAATTTTCATGTTCCGGCAAAAATAAGTAACTTGCAATCTCAAAGAAAAGGCGCCAAAATCCTTTCAAAACACAGCATTTCTGCTGTTTGATGTTGCATTTTTTATCAAAAACCATATAAAGTTCACTTATTTCGTTCAATGGAATCACAACTTCTTTTGGGAGCCGAAGCAATTGCGCTTGCCGCTATCGATGCGGGTATTTCGGGTGTTTACGCTTATCCCGGCACTCCCTCCACTGAAATTACCGAGTATATTCAACAATCGCCCGTTGCCTGCGAAAAGAGGGTGCATTCTACCTGGGCCACCAACGAAAAAACCGCTTATGAAGCCGCTTTGGGCATGTCGTATGCCGGTAAGAGATGTCTGGTGTGCATGAAGCATGTCGGCCTGAATGTTGCCGCCGATGCGTTTCTCAATTCGGCCATTGCCGGAGTAAACGGTGGCATGGTTGTGGTTGTTGCCGACGACCCCTCCATGCACTCTTCGCAAAACGAACAGGACACCCGCATGTATGGTAAGTTTGCTTTTCTACCGGTTATCGAACCATCCAACCAGCAGGAGACCTACGATGCCGTGCGGTATGCTTTCGATCTTTCGGAACAACAAAACCTTCCGGTACTTCTCCGCATCACCACGCGTCTGTCGCACTCACGTGCCGTTGTCAAACAGCAACCATCGCGCGACGAAAACAAATTGAACCCTTCACAGGAAAAACGGAAATGGATATTACTCCCGGCCAATGCCCGTGTCAATTACCAGCAGTTACTGGAGAAACAGGCTACCTTATCCGCTATCTCCGAACAATCGTTCCTCAACAAAACCATCGCCGGAAGCGGTTCTAAAGCCGTTATTGCCTTCGGGATAGCCTACAACTACGTGATGGAGGTGAAACAAGCGGAAAAGCTGGATATTCCCGTATTAAAAATTTCGCAATACCCGCTGCCCGACAGTCAGATCAAGGCATTTGCCGAAAAATACGACGATATCCTGATCGCCGAAGAGGGCTATCCGGTATACGAAGAGTATTTGAAAGGCTACTTCGGCAACAAAAAATTCCGCGGCCGACTCGACGGAGCACTTCCCCGAACCGGTGAACTTTCGCCCGATGTCGTGGCTAAAGCAATGGGCGTCGCTACCGATACCGTACGCACTATTCCTTCGATTGTAGCCGGCCGGCCGCCCATGTTGTGTCAGGGATGCAGCCACCGTGACGTATTCGAAGCGCTGAATGCCATTTTTGCCGAATACCCCGAACATCATGTCTTTTCCGACATCGGATGCTACACACTTGGAGCTTTACCACCTTTCAGCGCCATCAGCACCTGCGTGGATATGGGCGCTTCGGTTACCATGGCCAAAGGAGCTGCCGACGCGGGACTTCATCCTGCCGTAGCGGTCATCGGCGACTCAACATTTACCCATTCGGGCATTACCGGATTGCTGGATGCCGTCAACGACAAGTCGGCTGTTACCATCATCATTTCCGATAACTCCACCACCGCCATGACAGGTGGACAAGACTCGGCAGGAACCGGCAAACTGGCCGACATCTGCAAAGGAGTCGGCGTGGAAGAATCGCATATCCGTACCTTCGTTCCGCTGAAAAAAAACCTGGACGAAAACGTTGCCATTCTGAAAGAAGAGATGGCTTACAAAGGAGTCTCCGTAATCATCGCACAACGCGAATGTGTCCAGACTGCCAGCCGCAAAAAAAGAGAGCAAAGTAAAAAGTAAAAGACCGAAGCCATGCAAACGAACATTATAATAGCCGGTGTAGGCGGACAAGGAATCCTCACCATCGCATCCATTATTGATTTAGCCGCCATGCAACAGGGATTGCAGGTAAAACAGGCCGAAGTACACGGCATGAGTCAACGTGGGGGTGCCGTAGAGTCGCACCTGCGTATTTCCGACAGCGAAATTTATTCCGATCTGATCCCCAAAGGCAAAGCCAATCTGATTCTTGCCATCGAACCGATGGAGTCGTTGCGCTACCTGCCCTTCCTCGCACCCGACGGAATGATTGTAACGGCTACCGAGCCATTCAAGAACATAAGCAATTACCCCGAAGAAGAGAGTATCAAAGAGGCAATTGCCAACAGCGGCAAACATCTCTTTGTCGATGCGGAAGCTTTGGCCCGCGAAGCAGGAAACCTCAAAGCATTCAACACCGTGATGCTGGGAGCTGCGGCCGAATACATCGGAATCGAAAAAGAGGCTCTCGAAAAAGCAATAGAAAGTTATTTCTCCGCCAAAGGAGATGCGGTAGTTCAACTCAACATCAAAGCCTTCAGACTGGGAGCTGCAGCTGTTTAATCTACGTTCATCTCATGGATAAATACCAACAATATTTTACCGCCGACCGTTTTGCAATGAGCAACGGCATCGAGCTGGAAGAATGCCGCCCGGGGTATGCCAGGGCCAAAGTCAGAATCGGAAACAACCATCTGAACGGTGCCGGTGTGGTACATGGAGGATTGCTCTTTACACTTGCCGATTTTTGCTTTGCCGCCGCGGTCAACTCGTACGGGTTCGTTACTTTATCCATCAATGCCTCCGTGTCGTTTTTTGCCAAGAGTACTGAAGGCACGATTATTGCCGAAGCAAAAGAGATTGCCCGCAGCAACAAGTTGTGCACCTGCGACATCAACATCACAAACGAACAGGGACAACTGCTGGCCAACTTCAAAGGCACGGCCTACATCACCAAAGAAACCATCGGGTTCTGATCGAACATGGCGATACAACTCCTCACATACTCCAATCTCAACCGTTTCGACAATCAAATACGCCACTTCAGCTCTACCCGTTCGGGTGGAGTAAGCTCTGGAGAGTATGCTTCGTTGAATCTGGGAAATTTTTCGGATGATAGCCGCGACAATATTCTGCACAATCGGCGGTTGCTTTGCGCCGAGTTGGGTATCCCTTTCAACCATCTGGTTGGAGCACATCAGGTACATGGCACGGCTATAAAAGTAGTAGACGAATCGTTGCTTACAATGGAAGAGAGCGAACACGAAGCCGCATTGAATGGCTTTGATGCCCTGATTTGCCGGACTCCGGGCATCTGCATCTCGGCCACCACTGCCGATTGCGTTCCTGTTTTGCTTTTCGATCCGGCAACACACAGCATCGCGGCTATCCATTCGGGGTGGCGCGGCACCCTGCATAACATCGTCAGCTGCACTATCAAAGCCATGATTCAACACTTCGGATCGAAGCCGGAGAATCTGATTGCGGCCGTTGGCCCTTGCATTGGCGGGGCGGTATACGAAGTAGGCGCCGAACTCGAGACACAATTTCATATCAACGGATTCGACACCCAACAACTCTTTTCGCCCCAAAGCAACGGAAAATACCTGTTCGACATCCGTCTGGCTGTACAAAAACAGCTGGAAACTTCGGGCGTTTGCAACATTGAAGTCTCTCAGCATTGCACCTTCAGCGAACCCGAACTTTTCTTTTCGGCTCGCCGTCAGGGCATCCATTCCGGACGCATGTTGAGTGGGATCGTTCTGCTTGATTAATACTATCCATCAAAACAAAAAGACATCCATTATTAAATATTATATTCACGAGCACACCATTCCGATGGAGAAATACCGGTAGCAATTTTAAATTGACGACTGAAGTTGGATGGTTCGCTATAGCCAACCATCTCCGATACCTGAGAAATACTCAAATAGGGTTTATCGCGAAAAATCTGTATGGCCTCTTCGGTTCGCAACTTTCGAATCCATGCATTAAAATTCATTCCTTCCTCTTTATTAATAAAGCCGGACAATGTAGTTCTCCCTATCTGCAGATAATGAGCCATATCTTCGATGTTTACCCCCACCCGTATATAATATTTATCGTTAATAACCTTTGCCTTAAGATCGGGCCAGAATAATTTTGCAGTTATTTTCGGATAGGCTTCCGGCTGGCTATCCTTCAAGTTCATAGATCTCTCGATTTTGACGTATGTACGGGGATATTGAATATAACACACGCCAAAAACAGTATAAAACACAATACAATATATTCTAAACAGCACATTACCCGGTACCGAAAACGAGATCATCATTACAATACCCCAAATACCCAACAGAAGAGCCGATATGAAACAGACCACAACCCACGAAAGCCGAAGCTTATATTCATCGGCAAAATAATCGTCCAGCAAAGAGGCATAATACTTGGTTTGGTGTATGAAGATCCGGGTCAGATATACCAGTTGCACAATATAAAACAACAAAAACAGTGCTCTCACAATGACCGGAGGATAATTCCAATTTTGAAAAAGTTCCGTCTTATTGGCAATAGTCGGATTACCCCATTTAACCGCCATTATGATATAAACTATATCAAAAATGATAATCGGAGTCATATGCCTCAGCAGGTATTTAAACGTAACAAGGCCGGGATTCAAAAGCACTATCAGCGTCATAGCTATAAGAAGAGCCTGAAGAGAAGATATATTGAGATTCACTATAGATAATAAACCGATGGGAGGCTCTCCCAACACATGAGAAAGAAAAAGCAAAACGGCAAAAATCAAATAAGAAGCAGCCAAAATATTAAGCGATATACGGTAGCTTCTTAACCCTTTCAATTCGGAAGGTAAAGGTAATACAAGAAAAATAATCGCCAATACCAAGCACGGTACTCCCAAAGCAATATCCAAATTCATAGGCAATAAAAGGTCATATTGTCAATTATCAAATAGCTGACTTGATTTGCATTTCACAGCAATAAATCATCACACACGCTCTCTATAACAAATATACAAAATTTCCAATTATAACAAAACCATACAAACTGCTTTTTCATAAAGAATCACCTGACAAATTCAGACATTTTCCGTTACAACGGAATATCTGTAAAAATTTAACGAATGCATTGAATGATGTTCTGATTAACCGTAAATCCACATAACCGACAGGAGACAGAACTCCATACCATACAATTCCACTTGCTTTGGATTTGATATATTCGTTTTATACTATTTAACGCCATTGTCATTGAATTAAACATCTTCACATAAACAATTTCCTGTTTCCCGGCTTATATTTGTATTGTCTATACGATCTTCCACTGTGATACTCTCTTTTTTTGTAAAGCTGAATGATCTCCGAAACACATTCAGTATCTATCTGCATCACTGTTATTTTTGAGTAAATCATTACAAATATGAGAAGAACCGCTTTGCAGCCACACCAACTCTTTTCCGGAAGAGCGCGTGTTAATCATAAGGCCGCAGCAAACAAACAATCCGGACAAATTGAAAAGGCGATCATAACGACAACTCTTGTCAGCGACACGGAGATAATTCCTACAACCATCACAATCATCAGCAACAAGATTGCATGGTTCGATTGGGGATAAACCGACCCGACTTGTGGAGTTCCTGTACAATCAAACAGAGATTGAGCGTAGCATTCGATCGATATAAAATTGTACTCCGATCGGCCACGTTATATCCATAGCAGAATTTATTCTGCCCCTATATAAACACAATCCCGAAATGCAGATTATGCATTCCGGGATGTTTTTTATTCAAATGAGACCGATTATTTATTTGCGAATCTCTTTCACTTTCATATAAATCCAGGCAATATTGACCGCCGACAAGGCTAAAACAATATAGACACCCCACAAAATATAGTTCCACGCCAGATTATCGTCATCAATATGGATACTGGTATTGAAACTGGCGGTGTACTGCCCCCTGAAATAGCTGACAAGTAACAGCGAAACAAGTAAAATCACCACATTGAGTACCACCACCAGATATTGATACGGCTTGGCCATCTTCTCGGTGGAGAAGCCCATGAGCGAAAGGTTTTCTATCTTGGCATGGTTTTTCTGAATCAGCAAATTGATACTCAACAGCATCAGACCGAGTGCCAGCAGCGTGATGATAACCCCTACTCCCATCACAATAAGAATCAGCGTCCGTAAAAACGAAGATGCCTGTCCGGCCGAAGCCTTGTCGTTGGCTATTTCGTACTGATGCGAGGTGAAGTACTCTCCCAGCTTCGGGTCGGTCACGTTGTGCGGTTCGATAATCATCCGCGAAGGCTGCGCACTCCCCGTTCCGAACTGTGCATTGGCCCATTCCATAAAATTTTGTGGCACCAGAATGGAGTTGATGCGATCGGTGAAACCCACGATACGGCTCTGAAAAACGGCATCCTTACCATTTCCCGAAAGTTCGATATTCATATTAAGCAGTCCGATGGTCTTTTCCGACAACTGAGGCAAGCCCTGACTCGGCGCAAACCCAAAGTTGTAAAGCGTAAGATACGAACGGGGAATAATGATAGGAATAAAATTGTTTTTCTGATTCCACCGCCAGTCAGTGGAGTTGATATCGAGGAAGGTATCGGGCACCGATTCAAAAAAGAGCATGGTACCGAAATTGGCCACCTTACCCGAAATAGCGGTAGAAGCGTATACCCGGAACGTCGCTGCGGTGAAGCCGGCCATCCGTTTCACAAACGGTTGCGACTCTATTTGCGATATTTCGTTTTTTGAAAATTCGGTAGAGCTGATCTTGAGGGTTTTGAGCACAGAAACTTTTTTGCTCACCACCAGATAATCGCGGGCAAAAACACCCTCCTTGGCACTGAAGACCGGTTGCAGATCGTTGTAAAATTGAATGGAGAGCAACACGATAGTCAGCCCCAGCAGCGTAGCGGCAACATATCCGAGCAATTGCCCTGCCGCAATATTTTTACGTAATAATTTCCAGAGTAACATAATCAATGGTTAACGGTAAATGGTAAATGGTTAACGCAACAAGGAGTAAGTGGTAAGGAATAAGTGATAAGTGATTAACAAAAAGACATTATCAACATTTTGCAATTTCCTTGTACCTTACACCTTGTACCTTATACCTCTGTTTCGTTTACATATTCAGTTTTTCGTCGTATTCAAAGAAATAAGGATCGCCGAGGGAGCAGAGCATAAGGCTTGCACCACGTTCTTTCAGCTCTTCGCTTACCAGATTGCAAATGATACGCTGGTTCACCTCGTCGAGGTGGCTGAAGGGCTCGTCGAGCAACAGAAAGTCGAAAGGCTGACACATGGCACGAATAAGAGCCACGCGCTGTTGCTGTCCGTAAGAGATAAACCGCAGCGGAATATCGCGTTTCTCCGGAATACCGAGTGTTTCGAGCATCTGCATCATCTTCTGATCGGAGAGGTAACCGGTTTGATGGTTCTTCAACTGAAGATTTTCCCAAACGGTAAGTTCCGGAAAGAGGCGAAAACCCTGAAATACCAGACTGATGTTGTGCTGGCGGATTTTGTTCCAGTCTCGCACTTTGAACGAATGAAGAGAGGCTCCGTCGAAAGTGATGGAACCCTGGTAATCGTGGCGCCGACCGTAAAGAAAATCGAAAAACGAAGATTTACCGGTACCCGATTCGGCGCTGATCAGGTAGTGTTTGCCGCGTGTAAACGAATGATCCTTAAACCACACCTCCGACGTTTTGGATGCAACCTCGGCAATAGGATCGGGAACAATGTCGTGTATTTCTATTGTTTGCACTTTATGTAATGAATAATGAAATTTGAAGCACTATTTTTTTTTACCATTAAGACATGAAGAATAATGAGAACAAAAAAAATCAGTCCCGAAACAACTCCATGTTTCTTAATTTCTTAATGGTTAATGTAATTTGTTTATTACCTCGCCGCAACCAATTCGTCCGCCTTTTGTAAAATCACTGCCAGACTGTTTTTGCTGCTATCTTTCAGCCGCAGCACCACTTTTCCCTGAGCCGTATTCGGGTCGTAGGTCCCCTGAAGGTCTTTCAGAAAGAGCATCGACTTGAATTTTGAACCGGCACCGCCGAAGGTATCGAGCAGACTCATAATGGCCTGCGGATAGCTGTCGGGATCGAGGTTGAGATAGAACGCGCCGGGGGTGGTGTTCAATCCGGCAACAGGCGACGACTGCAAAAGGCTAACCGGTTGCGGACGTCCGGCAACAAATGCTTTGATAGCATCCTCGCTATTGGCTGCCATCAACAATTTACCCTTTTGTGCCAAAAAGAAAGCATACTGATCGAACTTAAGAGTGAGATAAGCTCCCGTTGTCTTCTTTTCGACCATGGCTGGCAATTGGTTCAGAATATAATTATACAACGACTGATCTTTCACACCAGCCACCACCGCCAGTTGCGGCGTAGGAATAACACCGGTAGTAAAGTTGAAGACAGACAAGGCCACATCACCGCTAAACGAGTCGAGAGCTTTGCGGTTCTCGGGAGTCATATACTCTTTGTAGTCGTTACTGTGCGTCAGATATTGCGTAATAGCCGGCATATTAAGCGCCAGGCGCCCCATCAGGAATGCCGTACCCGGAAAATATTTCAACAGGTCATTGTCGGGACGGGCATTGAGGTATTTCGCGTCGAGCTTTTTGGCAAGCTCCACCGGTGTTGTCTCGGAGGTACAGAGCACTTCGCCCTCTTTGAATTCCACATTGACGTGGGTAAAGGTACCTTTCATCAACTCCGTTTCGGCTCCCATCGCGGGAATTTGCAAAAGAGTGCCGATGCTGCTGGTTACACCATCGTTTTTCGTCCATAGAAAGAGGTCTTTCTTCTGCTTGTAAGCATCGGCAAAATCCTTCACCGTCACAATGGCCGACTCTTTGGGTGTGGCAAATATCTTTATCGCCTGCTCTTTCGGCGTGTTGGCCATCAGCAGCGCTTTGTGTTTATCCCACACCAACAGCGTGCTGTCATTTTGAGGCATGGTGACATACTTGCAATCGTCTCCTTTCTGCACTTCGAGCGCGATACCCGACTGCTCGGCAATCTTTTTGAGCATCGATTCGAAGTCGGAGGCATCGTCCAATTCGAGCGTTACGCCCACATTTTTAGTTCCGCTAAGGAAGAGAAAAACCTGCCTGAAGGCGACACCGCTTTTGGAGGGATCGTCGAGAATAGCCTTGAGAGCGGGCTGATCGGCAAACATATCCTGACTGAGCGATTTGAACGTATCCGACTTCTTCAGCGCTTTCATATCGGCTTTTTCGGCCAGCGCCTTCAAATCGATACAGGCCACCAACGAACTCTCTTTGGGAATAAAGGTAAGATTATCGGGATACTCCTTTTTGGAACAGGAAGAGATTACAAGGGCTACAGTAAGCAGCAATAATGCAGTCATTTGACGTACACCGGCAGAAAATACAGTTTTCATCGTCATAAAGATTGGATATTATACCGATTATATAAGTACCTATTCATAACTCCGTCCTTCAGGGCGGAGGAAAAGAAGAAAAACGTCCGGTCGGCTTTAGCCTTGAAGAATTCACGTCAGGGCTAAAGCCCATTCTCGGAGAGTTGACCTACTACTCCGCCCTGAAGGACGGAGTTACACAAACAACGCCTCCGAAGAAGAGGTCTCCGTGTAAGGATCTAGCCAATCCGTAACTTTTCCGATTTTGGCTGCAAATGTACAGTTTTTTGATTTGAAACGAGCATGATTTTTGCAAAAACGCAGCATCGACATTAAGCGACTACGACTTTTCATCCACTCAACAGCCACCGCGAATGCCATTGACAAATAAAAACAAAATAAACAGCATTAATATGTTTGCATTTCAAAATACTTTTGTATTTTTAGCCCGTATTTTGATAAACAAATCAGACCACGGCTCTTCTAACCAAAATCCACTGAGAATTTTACAATGCGCTCTCGATTGTGTAACATCGAACAACGGTATTACACGACACACGACAAATAGCACGCCGATTCGGGCCGACTAACAGCAAATCGGCATTTTATTATTTACATCAATCATCATAAAACATTTCCTGCTTACCGGATGAAAAGCAGAAAAGGCAATCGCCTATAAGTATCATCCATATTTCTTTAATCTAAATACGTACCATTTATGGCACAAGAGAACAAAATTTCGGCTGAAATTCCTGCAGCCACAGTAACCGATGCCAAAAGCAAGATCGAAGAAATTCGTTCGATGCTGGCAAGTGTATTAACCGCTAACCTGTCGGGTGCCGACCGGCAGAACATGCTGAAAATGGGAGACAAAACCATTGCTTTTGTAAACAAAGCTTTGCAGTTTGCCTCCGACAATCCTTCGTTGGTTCCCACCTACCTCGACTTGAATGAAGCGAAGAAAGACTACGCGTTGGTCACGGCAATCGATTCAATTCTGAAAGGATTATCGACCCTGCAACGCGGATTGGAAGATACGCAAATGGTAGCCGGAGGAGAAGCTTACGATGCAGCATTGACCTTTTATTCGTCGATAAAAGGAGCCTGCCACTCCAACGTTCCCGGAGCGCAAGCTATCTACGACGAACTGAAAAAACAGTTTCCCCGCCCCACCAAGCAGGAGCTGACCGCGAATAAATAATTGTTCGATAGCACGCAGGATAGCCTCTGACGAAGGGGTTATCCTGTCATTCCACCAAAGAAATGGAAACATCTACCTCAAAAAGTATCTTTCGGACTTCCAAAAGTATCGTGTCTACCTAAAAACATCGTACACATACCCTTTTAGCTCCGAACAATATACTTCGAGGGTATATGTTGCACCTCTAAAGATATCAGCCGAACCTAAAAGCATATCACATATACCTTTTTAGGTTCAAACGATATGCTCCGAGGGTATCGAACGAACCTTCGAAGGTATATGACCCACCCGAAAGCATATAGATTGGAGCAACAAAAAACGATTTTCATATCCACCAACCAAAGCCAGTATAGAGAACCTGAAAAGAATCCCCAGTAGGAAGCTGCGTAGGATTGATTATTTCACGATACATTTATCTTTCTAACAACAATACAGTATTTTAAATTGGAAAAGCATTTTGTCACAGCAAATATTTACTTTAACTTTGAATATATATTTGAAAGAATGAATCAACTATTTTTTAATAACCACCCCATTATCATACCCATATGGAATGTTTCATCAAATGGATTTTTAACAACAAAGAATGGCTTTTCTCTGGCGTTGCCGGAAGTATAGTCATTTCTTTTATTGCATGGTTATTCAAAAAGAAACCAAGTGCCATAATCATTAACAACAATGGTGTCTCAGCTGCCGATGTTATAACTATTGCAGAGTCTATTTTCCAACAAAATTTCCCGAAGTTTCAAGAAATAGCTAGGGTAGAAGTCGCAAAAAATAAAGCCCTTTTTATTGACGACTTACAAAAAAATATTTTAGCAAAATTAGACCCAGGCCTATATCAAAGATTCGAAGATCCAGATATCCAATATGCACTTCTAGAAGCGTTAAGAATCACTGCAAGGAAACAGAATGCACAAAAAAGAGAGATTTTAAGCAACTTGATTATTGAAAGAGTAAAAAGAGATGGAATAGACTTGGATGAAATAATATACCTTGAAGCCATAAAAAAAATTGCTTTGCTAACATCTGAACAAATTAAGACCTTGATTTCGTTAGATATCATAACATCACTTGCATTTGATTGCAATACAAAAAGCCAACTTAATGATAGCAAAATAGACCTATTAGTTGAACATATTAAAAAAACTTCGCCAATCAACAAGACTAACATACGCCACTTATTGGATCAAAATCTAATTACTTCAACATTTCCATATGAAATAGACATAAAACAATTAGATACCATTCAAGACGAACAATGTACAGGGCTTATCAACCTATGCAAAGACACTTATTCCCAATATTCCGCATTAGAATTAAATAAATATCAGCTAACATCAATTGGCAAAGCTATTTCCCAAACCGATCTATCTACCTTATTAAATATTAACTATACCAGTACAGATTCTTCAGGCATATTAAAATTATCTGATTTCAAAGCAAACAATATACATGCGACAGGCGATGTAACGGCATACGCAGCAATCACGGCACGTGCTGTTGGCAAGAATTAATTACCTATGATTACACTCAACCTCAAACCGAATACTTTTTCAAACAGAGATAAATACACTAAAAAACAAATATCTTCCCCAACAACTAGCGCAAAAAATCTTGCATCTGGAATAAAGATAGGTCGTTTCAGATAAAATCTAAATTCTCTACCTTTGTAACCCATGTAATCCGAAGTTTCTCACGAACGCAAATCGCCGCAAATAAGCGCAAATTGAATTTGTGCAAATTCGCGCCATTCGCGTTCAAACCGATTGAGTCTCTTTTACCATTGCACGCCACCCATGACCCTACACAATAAAGAACCCCGACGCAAAAATATCCGTCTGCAAGGGTACGATTATGCCCGTGCCGGATTGTATTTTTTGACCGTTGTGGTACAAAACCGGATGCATTTGTTCGGGCAGGTGGTAAATGGCGTAATGATATTGAACGATGCGGGGCGCATGGTTGAAAAATGGTATCGCGAAATCGAAAACAAATATCCCGACAAACGTTGTCGTGAAATGGTGGTAATGCCCAATCACATACATTGCATTATCGAAATTTTGGATACGGGGACGAATACGGACGCCCACGTAGGGGCGCCCCAACGTGGGCGTTCCGCAACGCAACCCCACGCACATCCCGACACGGATTCTCAAATAAATCCCCATACAAATACCGATAATCCGTACGGTATGCACAACAAAAAACACGGGGCAACAATAGGCGATGTAATGGATTGGTTCAAAACGATGACCACCAACGAATATATCCGTGGGGTGAAAAACGACGGATGGAAACGATACGATGAAAAATTATGGCAACGCAATTATTACGATCATATCATCCGCGATTGGCAAGAGGATATCCGGATATCGGCCTATATTATTGACAATCCCGCAAAATGGGACGACGATAAATTTAATCGCGTACAATAAAGCAACAAACTCATTTGGACAGTTTCCTTACCATAGCGCGCCGCTCCGAAGGCATTTACAAAGAGAAGGGGAGTAAATTTCTCTCGTTCGCCATCCCCGTATCCGATGCGGAGGAGGTGAAAGGCATTGTGGCGACCTTCCGCAAGGAGTATTACGATGCCCGCCATGTCTGCTACGCCTACGTGCTGGGTGCCGACCGCACGGAGTTCCGCGCCAACGACGACGGCGAGCCCTCGGGCACTGCCGGCCGCCCCATTCTGGGCCAGATACATTCGTCCAACCTTACCAACATTCTGATTATCGTGGTGCGCTACTTCGGAGGCATCCTGCTGGGCACTGGCGGACTGATTACCGCCTACAAGGCCGCGGCGGCCGATGCCATCGCCAACAATGAAATCACGGAACAGGAGGTGATGATCGCCCTCGAAATAGAGTTCGACTACCTGACCATGAACGATGTGATGTCGCTGCTGAAAGAGACCAACACTGCCGTCACCGAACAACAGTTCGACATGACCTGCCGCATGAAACTATCGGTACGCCAAGCCATCTACCCGATGTTTATCGGAAAATTGGAAAAGATAGAGTCATTGCGGGTGGTGGAGCGTGATTAATTTGGCACACGGGACACACGGACAAGACGGAATATCACCGTTTTTGTTTCGTTGCACACGGATAACACGGATCAAACAGAAAATCACGGAATTTTATTGCATAAAAAAGTCAGAGCCTCGCATAAAATGAAACTCTGACTTTTCTGTGTTGTGCCGTACAATCCGTGTATTCTGTGTACGATAGGTTACATATTGTGTCCTTCCGTATAATCCGTGCATTCCGGTGCGACGTAATCTATTTCTTGCTCCTGCGGAAAAGTTCTTTCTTCTCCTTGGTCATCTTTTCGCAGGCGTACTGGAAAATAAGGCGGGCAGCCGTCTCTTTCCATTTCAATAAGAATGCTTCGGTGGGTTCGGGAGCCAGTTTCCACGCCTCGCGCAGATACCAGCCAATGCCCTGATGCACCTCCCGGACAGGATCGCTCATCAGCGGCTCCAGAAAAGCGAAGAAAGGCTCAATCGCTTCGTGATGCTTTTTGATATGCTTGATAAAGGTGACCGGCACCGAACGGCGCTGAAAAGGGTTCGCGGCCGAGAGCCACGGGCGGAAATCGTCGGGAGTCACGATGCCTTTTTCGAGAAAAACAGGCAAAATCATCATCCCCAACACATCGGCATGAGCCCAGTTGCGGATACCCAGGTCGTACCAGGAGGCAATCGTATCGAACAACTCGCGACTGTACTGCTTTCTATATTTATCGGTCAGCATCAAAACGAACGACGGCTCTTCGTATTCGGGAGATGCAAGCAACACCGGAGCCGCCTCCGTTATCACTTTTAAGCCTACCTGCTGCTCTACCAACTCTTTTACCTTCGCCTCAAACAACGGCCGGTCGATACCATAGGCACAATAATCGCCTTTGAAATAGCGGCTGTATTTTTTCACCAACTCGTCATCGGCATTCGTCCGACAAAACGCGCGGATATCTTCTATCAGTTCTTTGCTGGTCATAATGCAGTTATTTATCGGCTGGCGTCAATTTGGAATCGGTAACGATATTGAAGAGATCGGCCGGATTGGAAGAGCCCTTCATCGCATCGCGCAACTTCTGTTTCTGCTCGGGAGTAAGTACCGCCGTAATCTTCATCAACACGTCGGTTACCGTTCCAAGTAGTTGAGAAACGACACCGGTCACTTCGGCATTATACTGTTTACTCAAACCGGCATCGGGCTTATCGGCCAATATGTTCGTCGCCATTTTCTGCACAACGACCAACAACTGCGGCACTACGGGAGCCAGACTTTGAGTCACGGAATCTTTCAACTGCATCATCTTCTTTATCTGATCCTCCGTCAACATGCCCGAAAGCGGATTTTGCGGCACCTCTTTTTTGGGTGCCGGTACATTCCAGGCAGCCACCGTATCTTTAATCTTCAGCTTTTTGGCAGAAACAAATTTACGATTAGCAACATCTTTACCGTCGGCTGTCTTTTCGACATGCTTTTTGCCGCCAAGAGAGTATTTATATTCGTAGTTTTTGCCGGCAAAACAGGGCACATCGAGCGTGTAGTGCGTACCGTCGATTCGTTTCATGCGGTAGTTCTCGTCCTGAAAACTCCATCCGTTGAAGCTGCCGGCAAGATATACCGCCGAATCCTGAGAGATTCCCTGTCCGGGAAGTTCCACCGTAAAACGAACCACCGTCGTCTGCGCATTTACCGCCTGATTGTACAAAAAGCAGAAGGCAAAACAGCTTAAAAACAAGGCAATTTTTTTCATGGGCTAAAATTTAATTGGTTATCTGAAAATCAAACTATTCATAGCGCAAAGCTACATTATTTTCGTTTTGATTGCTTTCGCGCTGGCATATTTTTGCAACAACTCCACCGACCAATCTACTGCCTCGCGAATGCCATCACCACCGGAATAACCGTTGATAATCATCAACAGATGGTTTGACTCCAACGAGAGCTTGGTGCGTTCGTGGTCACTGGTGGGGGTACCAATGCCACCGACCGCGTCTTTGTACACCGGCAACCCCTCGATATTGAGCACTCCCCTGCCGATACCCTCGAACTCGTCGTAGGCAGTACCGGCCGTAAGCAGCAGATCACCCTGAATTTTATCGGCATCGAAACCTCCGATAGAGTATCCCGTACGGATTGAGACCAGGTTGATCAGGTCGACCAACGTATTGATTTGATAAAGGGGCAGATCGCGCAGAATACGACGGCACAACGCCTCTGCCGACGGCCGGTAACGGTTCGGATCTTTGCCCAAAGCCTTGTAGGCATCGCGGGTCGCTTTGATGGCGGGAATTTTATTGATCTGCTCGATTGTGTACGTTGTCTTAAACTCGCGGTCGACTGCCGCTATTTCTGTCCATAAACCGGTATTATGCTCCGAGTTCGTCACCTCGCAATAAATCAGCCCCAGCGTTAGCGCAGGACAAGCACTCTTCACCTTTTCGTCAATAGTTATCGTAAGCATATTTTTTCTTGTAGTCAGTAGATAGTAGTTAGTAGTCAGTAGCTGTGAAGTGAACGAAAAAAAAGAAGTTAACAACATGATATACAATTATCGATATTGAATTTTCAAATCCTCAAACCGCCACATTCTCAAATTTCCAAAATACCTGACAAATTTAGCAATTTAGGCTATGCAACACTCTATCGCTCACAAACTTTTTCCGTTTGGCAGAACAAAAAAAATGCAGTATCTTTGCCGCGCTTTTAAGACAACATAAAGTCTAACCTTATTAACGTTACAAAATTAGTTATGTCAGAACAAAACGAAAACATCGTGGAAGATGTAAAAACTCCCGCAGCTGAAGAAGCTACAGCCACCGCGGCTCCCGCACCAAAAACCACTCCTACCGAAGATTTCGACTGGGATGCTTATGAAAAAGGCGATCACATTATTGAAGATCGTGTCGCTCTTACCCAACAGTATGACGCTACCCTCAACACAATCAAAGAAAAAGAGGTTGTTGACGGTACTGTTATCTCAATGAACAAACGCGAAGTCGTAGTTAACATCGGCTTCAAATCAGACGGTATTATTCCGTTGAACGAATTTCGCTACAACCCGGACCTCAAAGTAGGTGACGTTGTAGAAGTTTACATCGAAAACCAGGAAGACAAAAAAGGTCAGCTTTTGTTGTCTCACAAACAAGCCCGGACTTCTCGCTCCTGGGATCGCGTAAACGCAGCCCTCGAAAACGACGAAACAATCAAGGGTTTTGTAAAATGCCGCACAAAGGGTGGTATGATCGTAGACGTATTCGGCATCGAAGCTTTCTTGCCGGGTTCTCAGATCGACGTGAAACCTATCCGCGACTACGATGTATTCGTTGGCAAAACTATGGAATTCAAGGTTGTTAAAATCAACCACGAATTCAAAAACGTTGTTGTATCGCACAAAGCGCTTATCGAAGCCGAGCTCGAACAACAGAAGAAAGAAATTATCTCGAAACTTGAAAAAGGACAGGTTTTGGAAGGAACCGTTAAGAACATCACCAACTACGGTGTATTCATCGACCTGGGTGGCGTTGACGGTCTTATCCACATCACCGACCTTTCGTGGGGCCGCGTAGCTCACCCGGACGAAGTGGTTCAACTGGATCAGAAACTGAACGTTGTAATCATCGACTTCGACAACGAAAAGAAACGTATTGCTCTCGGTTTGAAACAACTTACTCCGCACCCATGGGATGCTTTGGATACTGAACTCAAAGTAGGTGACAAAGTAAAAGGCAAAGTAGTTGTGGTTGCCGATTACGGTGCATTCGTAGAAGTATTGCCGGGCGTAGAAGGTTTGATCCACGTTTCAGAAATGTCATGGAGCCAGCACTTGCGTAGCGCTCAGGACTTCCTGAAAGTAAGCGACGAAGTAGAAGCTGTGATCCTGACACTGGATCGCGACGAACGCAAAATGTCGTTGGGTATCAAACAACTCAAACAAGATCCGTGGGAAAACATCGAAACCAAATATGCTGTCGGTTCGAAACATGCCGCTCGCGTTCGCAACTTCACCAACTTCGGTGTATTTGTTGAAATCGAAGAGGGTGTTGACGGTTTGATCCACATCAGCGACCTTTCATGGACCCGCAAAATCAAACACCCGTCAGAATTTACTCAGATCGGTGCTAACCTCGAAGTAGTTGTTCTCGAAATCGATAAAGACAACCGTCGTTTGAGCCTCGGCCACAAACAACTCGAAGAAAACCCATGGGATGTATTCGAAACAATCTTTACCGTTGACAGCATTCACGAAGGCACTATCGTTGAAGTTCTCGACAAAGGCGCTGTAATTGCATTGCCTTATGGTGTTGAAGGTTTCGCTACTCCGAAACATTTGGTAAAAGAAGACGGTACATCGGCTAAACTGGACGAAAAACTTCAGTTCAAGGTGATCGAATTCAACAAAGATGCCAAGAGAATTATTCTTTCTCACAGCCGCATCCACGAAGACGAACAAAAAGCTGCATCGGGCGTTTCGACTGAAAAGAAAGAAAACAGTCCGAAAAGAGCTAAGAAAGTTGAAGAAACAATCACAAACCAATCGTATGAAAAAACCACTTTAGGTGACATTCAATCGTTGGCTGATTTGAAAGACCAACTTTCGGAAGCTGAAAAGACAGAAGCTCATCAAAAAGCTGCTGCCGCTGAAGCAAAAGCTAAACGTGCCGCTAAAAAAGAAAAAGAGGCTGAAGCTGACGAAGCTGCTGCCGAATAATCTTTTTCAGGTTCAAATATCAAAAGCCGTCCGATTTTCGGGCGGCTTTTTTCATTAACTTTGTAGCTCACAAAGACACTAATTACACGAATGAGCACAAATGAATCTGTGATTAATCGGTAGAAATTGTATCTTTATATTTCGAACATATTAGTGCAATGCGCATCTGATCTATTATTCACGCCGGATACATTCCCGATTGCATTAGTGTCAATTCGTGCACATAGGGTCTAATTATTCAGCATATGACGGATATCATCTACAAAGACGACGCTTATAATATCATCGGAGCCTGTATGGAGGTTCATAATGCTTTGGGGAAAGGATTCAATGAAATTGTGTATAAAGATGCACTAGAAATTGAATTCACCGATCGTCAAATCTGTTTCGAAAGGGAAAAGAAATTTGAACTCCGTTACAAGAACATCCTTTTGCCCCACTATTACATTACTGATTTTATATTAATGGATAAAATCATTCTGGAGGTAAAAGCAATCGAAATGTTATCCTCAGTACATATCAAGCAAACATTGAATTATTTGGCTGCAAGTAAACTGAAACTCGGACTTTTAGTAAACTTCGGAGAAGACAGCCTCAGCTACAAGAGAGTAGCTTTATAAAAATCACTTACAACGAATATAAAACGTAGAATTGCATTTGTGATAATTTGTGCAATTCGTGTCTAAAGTAATTCCTATGGATCAACATCATATCGAAAACGACGACTGCTATTCGGGACTGAGCGTCAACAGCGGCATCGAACAGCCACCCATCGTCAATCCGTACCTTCAGAAACGGAAGAAAAAACAAGCCTACACGGCAACCGAATATGCCGAAGGGATTTTGAAGGGAAACCGTACCATTCTCAGTCAGGCAGTAACCCTGCTCGAAAGTATGAAACCCGATCATCAGGCCGTGGCTCAGGAAGTAATTGAAAAATGCCTTCCTTACACCGGCAATTCGATACGTCTTGGCATTACCGGCGTACCCGGTGCCGGCAAAAGTACCTTCATCGAAGCGATGGGGATGAATCTGGTCAAAGACAACCACCGTCTGGCAGTGTTAGCCATCGATCCGAGCAGCGAACGCAGCAAAGGAAGTATTCTGGGCGACAAGACCCGCATGGAGCAGCTTTCAAGCCATCCTAACGCATTTATCCGTCCTTCGCCATCCGCAGGCTCACTGGGAGGGGTGGCGCGCAAAACACGCGAGACAATCATGCTCTGCGAGGCGGCTGGATTCGATACCATTTTTGTGGAAACGGTCGGCGTGGGACAATCGGAAACAGCCGTGCACTCCATGGTAGATTTTTTCCTCTTCCTGCAGGTGGCCGGAACCGGCGACGAATTGCAGGGTATCAAACGCGGTATCATGGAGATGGCCGACGGCATTACCATCAACAAAGCCGACGGCACCAACGTAGACCGTGTTAACCTGACCAAAGCACAACTAACCAGCGCACTCCATTTGTTCCCGTTACCCGAATCGGGATGGTCGCCCAAGGTGTTGACCTGTTCGGCGCTTAACGGCATCAATATTGATGGTGTGTGGCAAATGATTACCGAGTATATTGCGTTCGTGAAGGAATCGGAATATTTCGATCACAAACGCCTCAACCAGTCGAAATACTGGATGTACGAATCGATCAACGACCAGCTCAAATCGCACTTCTACAACAACGAAAAAATAGAGACATTGCTAACCGAGTACGAGCAGAAGGTGGTAAACAATAAAATCAGTTCGTTTATCGCGGCCAAAGAGTTACTGGATCATTACTTCGGAAATAAGTAACGCAAAAGGTATCACCGAGCGCTCCACACCTTTAACAAACCTCAGAAAACCGGATTTTGGTATTAAATTGTGCTAAATCCGTTGTTGCTAAAGACGAATGTGGTAATCCAACCGTTATTTTTACAGTCTTAAGAGTAAAATTACCATCAAACTTAACGAGGTATGAAAAAGATAGCTTTATTTTCATTTTTGGTTGCTGCAACGGTAGCACTCAGTAGTTGCGCAAACACCTATAAGCTGGAACACACGGCAGTATTGAACAAAACCGAGATTGCTAATTACCGGACATTCTCCATCGCTCCGTTCGAAGAAAGTGCCCGTATAGCGAAGAAAGGAAAAGCCCAGCTTTCGGAAGAGGAGTATAACAACCTGGCAAATGGCATTCGCAGCGAGATGGCTGCCCGTAGGTATAGTGAAGATCCGGCATCCGATCTGAAGATCAACTTCAGCCTGTTTCTGGAACGCAACGCCGACATCACCACCAACCTATATCCCGATTACTATTACGGACGTTTCGGGATGTACCGTCCCTACGTGTTCCGTCGACCCTACACAGGATACACCTCGACACGTATTTACAAGGAAGGGATTTGGGTAATCAACATTGTTGCCGCTAAAAATAAAATGTTGCTCTACTCGGCAGCCGTCAGCGCCGAAATGAGTCCTAAGACACTGGCACTCAAAAGCCCGGAAGAGATCGCCAAGGCAAGTGCAGTACTGTTTAAGAAGTTCCCGGTGAAACCGGCGAAGAAATAATCTTTCACAAAAAAATAAGCACACGGAAAACACAGAAAAAAACGAAACACACCGATTGAGAGGTAATCCGTTCGCTCAGTGTTTTCCGTGTGCTCTTATTATTATCAAATTGAAGCTGCTTCCCAAGCTTCAATCTTATCTTTTTTGCTCAACAGGTAGTCGATGTCGTCCAGACCGTTCAGCAAACACTCCTTTTTGTAGATGTTGATGTCGAACGACTCCACAGCACCATTGGCATTGTTGGTGATAGTCTGTGCAGCGAGATCGACAGTAACCGTTGTTTTGGCATCGCTACTGATAGCCGCAAACAGATCTGCAAGAAATTTTTCCGATACTACTACCGGAAGAACGCCGTTGTTGAGCGCATTTCCCTTGAAAATATCGGCAAAAAAGCTCGACACAACCACCTTGAAGCCGTAACCTGCAATCGCCCAGGCGGCATGTTCACGACTGGAACCGCTACCGAAATTCTTACCTCCAACCAATATTTGTCCGGCGTAAGTCGGGTTGTTCAACACAAAGTTACTGATCGGCTGACCGGCTTTGTCGTAACGCCAGTCAGCAAAAAGATTGTCACCAAAACCTTCGCGGGTAGTCGCTTTCAGAAAGCGTGCCGGGATGATCTGGTCGGTGTCCACATTCTCGATAGGAAGTGGAACACAAGAAGATGTGATGGTTTGAAATTTTTCCATTTTTTATGCTTTTTGCACACGGATAACACCGAATATACGGATTTGCACTTTCCGGATGCACGTTTTACTTTACTGTTTTTCTATCGTTGGTATAAATCAGCCGTTTCATTTCGGCTTTCTTTCCGAAATTCAAAAGCAAACCCACTTCCAACTCACACGCTTTTAAATAATTTATCAACTGATATTCATGTCCTTTACACATACTTTCGACGGCCTTCAACTCTAAAATAACTTTATCGTCAACTACAATATCCGCATAAAAGACCCCGACAACCTTGCCATTGTAATATACATTAATTGGCTTCTCGGTTTCGCATTTCAAACCGGCATCTGTTAATTCCAGATAAAGTGCATTTTTATATACCTTTTCAAGAAATCCAAATCCAAGTTTATTATGTACTTGATAAAACCAGTATATTATTTCTTCTGTCAGTGCTTCATGCAATATATCGGCATCTGTGTTACTCTATAAAATCCGTGTAATCCGTGTGCTCACTTTATTATCAGTTGTTCGCCTTCAAATTCAACGATACGTTTGCGCCAGTCTTCAGGAATGACACAACTGGTTTGAGCCTTGATGTCGAAGCAGACCACAACTGCCGTACACGTTGAAAGAAGATCTTCGTTATCGCTGTTAATCAATAAATGCTCCATCGTAAAACTCTTATTTCCTAAGACAGAGATACGGGTTTCAACATAAATATTGTAGCGCATAAAGATCGGCTTCAGATAATCTATCTTTATCGATGCTCCCACAACAGCCAAGCCACTAAAATCGATTTCGGGTATCACCTGATCAAAATAGTCCATTTTACCGGCATCGTAGTAGTTAAGATACACGGTATTGGAGACATGTCCGATGATATCCACATCGTTGAAACGCACCTGAATAGGCACTTTCGATTTAAATACTGCACTCATACCTAATCGTTTTTTGCACACGGATAACACTGAATTGACAGAACATCACAACTCCTTATGGAGTTCTGCAAGTTATCCGTTATATCCGTGTCTTCTGTGTGCTCAAATTCAATTTCTCGGATCGGTGATTTTTCCGGTTACAGCGGCAGCAGCAGCTACCAGCGGACCGGCAAGAATAGTACGAGCACCCGGACCCTGACGTCCTTCAAAGTTACGGTTAGAGGTAGATACGGCATATTTTCCGGCAGGAACCTTATCTTCGTTCATGGCCAGACAAGCCGAACATCCCGGCTGACGCAATTCAAAGCCAGCTTCGGTAAGGATTTTATCCAAACCTTCGGCACGAATCTGCTTTTCGACCAGCCATGATCCCGGCACCAGCCATGCAATCACGTTGTCGGCTTTCTTTTTGCCTTTCACGTAAGCGGTAAAAGCGCGGAAATCCTCGATACGACCGTTGGTACAGCTACCAAGGAATACGTAGTCTATCTGTTTGCCTTCCAGTTTTTCGCCGGGTTTGAAGCCCATGTAGTTCAACGATTTTTCGAACGAAATGCGTCCTGCCTCATCGATCTGATCGATGGCAGGAATTGCACCTCCGATAGCCATACCCATGCCGGGGTTAGTACCGTACGTAATCCACGGTTCGATAGATGCAGCGTCGAACGAAATTTCGCGATCGAACTTAGCATCGTCATCCGATTTCAGGGTTTTCCAGTAAGCAAGCGCTTTGTCCCAGGCTTCACCTTTCGGAGCAAATTCGCGACCTTTCACGTAAGCGAAAGTGGTTTCGTCGGGGGCAATCATACCACCACGGGCACCCATTTCGATACTCAGGTTACAAACCGTCATACGTTCTTCCATCGACAGGTTACGGATAGCCTCGCCGGCATATTCCACGAAATAACCCGTTGCACCACCGGTTGTCAATTGCGAGATAGTATAAAGGGCAATATCTTTGGCAGTAACACCCGGTTTCAGTTTACCGTTATAGTTGATACGCATCGTTTTCGGACGCGGTTGCAAAATACATTGCGAGGCAAGCACCATCTCCACTTCGCTGGTACCGATACCAAACGCAATGGCACCAAATGCTCCGTGAGTAGAAGTGTGACTATCGCCGCACACAATGGTCATACCCGGCTGTGTCAAACCGTTTTCCGGTCCGATCACGTGAATAATACCATTCTTTTCGTGTCCCAATCCGTAGAGTGTCAGGCCGAAATCGGCGGCATTCTTCGAGAGTGTATCTACCTGATTTTTAGAAATCGGATCTTGAATCGGTCTGTCCTGATTCAGAGTCGGGATATTGTGGTCGGGAGACAAAGTCGTTTTCTCCGGACGAAATACTTTCAGACCGCGTTTACGAAGACCATCGAATGCCTGAGGGCTGGTTACTTCGTGGCAAAAATGCCGGTCGATATAAATCTGCGTAGGACCATCGGTAACTGCCGTCACCACATGCGCGTCCCAAATCTTGTCAAATAAAGTCTTAGACATGAAATATAATTATTAATTGATAGTTATTAGTGATTAATTCAATCTGGATTTAGTTGTCTTAATGCTACTTGTCAACAACTTTATAAGCTCAATTGCATCTTTATTGATACTTTCAAACTGTTGTTCCGTCAAATAAGCCGTTGCTTGCAATAGCTCCAACCAATAAATCGTTTCATTAATCTCTTTTTGTGCAATCGCTAATTTATGCACAAAATCCGTTTTACTTTCCGCATGTTCAGCTTCCCGCACCATTGCGCCAACTGAGGTTCCGCTACGGAGAAGTTGTTTACTCATCAAAAACTCCGACTTTTCTTCATTCAGATATTTGAACAGGTTCACAATCCGAATAGCAAACTCAAAGCTCTTCTGCTTTAATACCCCTTCTTTCATAGTTCATTAACCGTTAACAATTAACCATTAACCACTCATTACAGGTCTTTTATCAGCACATTGGCCTTAGAGAACTGAGTGTCGTACTCGTCGAGAATCTCTTCGAGCTGATTAGTGATTTCAACATCACGCAATGAACCGTGTTCGTCTATTTTTTTTTCAATCGTTTCCATCAACATTCCGAGGGTCATCTGCAGAATGGCAAATGCCGGCTGATAACCCGTTCGGTCGGTCTCGGGAATGATCACCTCCCGTATGATTCCGGAATCTGTCAGCTTGGTCAGCATCGTTTGCACCACATGCTCGGGCAACTTAATCGCTTTGGCAAGGGTCAGCACCACCGGCGGATCTTCACGGCGTTCAAAACATTTTACGATATAATGAACCAGAAAAAGATAGGCAATCTTCTGCTTGCGTATCGATAAAGAGACGACGCTACGCTCAATTTCGATGCGTTTGATATTTTCGATGGTATAGGCAATGTTGGCTCCCAACAGAAAAATTATCCATGTGTAATACAGAAAGATCAACAACAAAGGCAACGCGGCAAAACTACCGTAAATGGCATTGTAGCTGGCTACACCTATCTGAAAGTTGATATAGATAAATTGCCAGAGTTGAAATGCCGTCCCGGCAATAATACTGGCAATGATTACCGGCTTCACCTTTACCTTGATATTGGGCATGATGGTGTACATGCAGGCAAACAAAACCCAGCTCATCAAATAAGGGACAAATGAAAAGAACACTTTGAACAGCCAGTTGATTTGCTCCTGATCCGTCACCGACTTCAGGGTATGCGACAGATAAATCATCGCACTCGACGAAGCGATAAGAAAAATGGGTGTCAAGATCATCATCGCCAGATAGTCGGTGAATTTCCGAATCCAGGTCCGCTGTTTCTCCACATGCCGTATATCATTCAGCGCCTTCTCAATATGGCTGAACATCTGCACTACCGAATAGAACAAGAACAGCAATCCGACACCTGCCACCACTTCACCTTTGGTATGAGCCAACAACGATTTGGTAAAATCAAGGATCGTCGGCAGAGCGTCGCCTGCCCAGTCGAGATGTTCCTGCATCCATTGCGTCAACAGGATTTCCATCCCGAAGCCCTTGGCGATACCGAACAACAGTGCAAAAACCGGTACGATGGAAAGCAACGTAAAATAGGTCAAAGCAGAAGCCCGGTAGACCAATCGGCCTTTCTCCCACTCGTCGTAGGTGACCGACCCGATTTTCATCACCGTGTAGCCAAACGCCTTGTATCGGGGCAACAGTTTAGTATCCGCGTGCCAGAGGTCGTGGAAAATAAACTGGTTGAATCTCCCAGCCAAGGGTTGTTTTGGCTTTGTTTTCATGTGTTTATAATTATTTTAAAAGGACACATGGAACTTCATGACAAAATACGATCATTATTTTATATGTCAAAAGTAGTAGATTTTGTCATGTGCGTTTCATACTACCGGTTTTAATGGAACATAGCCCGAAAACCGGAGTATCTCATCCGGCTTACTGGTTTTATTGAATGAACTTATTGATTGCGTCGATGTATGCCTCAACCGAAGCTGCAACGATATCGGTATTACCCGAAAATCCATAGTACATATTGCCGTCATATTCAACCTGCATGTGTACTTTTCCAACATCGTCACTCCCTTTTGTAATGGCCTGAATAAGAAAATCATGCAAGGTCATCTTGCGGTTGATAATCTTCTTCAGCGCATTGATACCAGCATCGACAGGTCCGTTACCCGTTGCTGCCGCTTCAAAATGTTCACCTGCGATGTTGAGTCCGATGCTGGCCACCGAACGAATCCCTACACCCGATGTTACCTGCAAATATTCCAGTTTGATACGTTGTTTTTCCAAACGCTCTTTGCCGGCAAGCATCAGAATATCATTGTCGTTGATATCTTTCTTTCGATCTGCTAATTTAAGAAACTCCTGATAGATTTCATCCAGACGTTCATTATCTTTAACATCCACACCCAGTACGTGCAAACGGTGTTTCAACGCGGCGCGTCCGCTTCTGGCGGTCAGTACGATAGAATTTTCGTCCAGTCCGACATCTTTCGGATCGATAATTTCGTAGCTCTCGCGATTCTTCAACACACCATCCTGATGAATACCGGATGAGTGCGCAAATGCGTTCCGACCCACAATGGCTTTGTTGGGCTGAACCGGCATATTCATCAGACTCGAGATCATGCGGCTCATCGGAGTCAGCTTCTGGGTATTGATGTTGGTATCGATCAGCAACTCTTTGTGACTCTTCAGAATCATGGCAATCTCCTCCAGAGATGTATTACCGGCACGTTCGCCGATACCGTTGATGGTAACCTCCACCTGACGGGCACCATTCATCACACCAGCCAATGTGTTCGCTGTTGCCATACCCAGGTCGTTATGACAGTGAGTAGAGATAATCGCATTCTGAATGCCGTTGACATGTTCGAACAGGTACTTGATTTTAGCCGCATAATCTACCGGAAGGCAATAACCTGTCGTGTCGGGAATGTTGACCACGGTAGCACCGGCCTTGATGACGGCTTCCACCACGCGAGCCAGATATTCGTTATCGGTACGACCGGCATCTTCGGCATAAAACTCCACATCTTCCACATAACGTTTGGCATATTTTACCGCAGCTACGGCCCGTTGCAAAATCTCCTCCTGATTGGAATTGAATTTATAGCGGATATGATAATCGGAAGTCCCGATACCGGTATGAATACGCTTCTTTTTGGCATATTTCAACGCCTCCGCAGCCACTTCAATATCTTTTTCCACACCACGGGTCAACGCGCAAATGGTCGGCCAGGTAACGGCTTTCGAAATCTCGACCACCGAGTTGAAATCACCCGGACTGGAGATTGGAAATCCGGCCTCAATCACATCGACACCCAAGCCTTCGAGCGCCTTTGCCACCTGAATTTTTTCCACGGTGTTCAACTGGCAACCCGGCACCTGTTCGCCGTCGCGAAGCGTTGTATCAAAAATAAATAATTTGTCCATTATAATTTGAGAATTTGAGAATTTGAGAATTTGAAAATGAAGCCTATTTGTATTACATCTGCGCTTTTCTTAAAATACTACGGGGTTCTTTCCTAAATTTCAGATTCAATTATTAATTATTAATTGTCTATTTATTAATTAAAAAAGCCTCCCCACACCAAAGTGAGAAAGGCTTTTTCGTTTTTCTGAGATAATATTTTTATAATCACATGCCGACTCACTTCTGCTTTTGGTAGCACAAGAGTAGTAGACTTAGTAGTATCGAATAGAATGTTGTCATTTGATCGATTTTGTGAGTGCAAAGATACACGGTTTATTTGGGATATGCAAATAGTTTGTAACTTTTTCGGCTCAAAAATATAAAATCCGAAATTTTAAGCACACAAAATTGACAAATTCAAAACAAATAAAATCTCCTCACTCCCTATTTATTAAAACTTTTCAGTTTCACATTCGTTATCACCTTTTTGGTGTGTAGTGTAAAATCACCCTGCAATATCCAGCCGTAATAGCCGGGATCGCGTTTCAACACATCGGCCACTTTCTGCCCTTTGTATTTTCCAAAATTAAATACCTCTTCATCGTTGTCATCCAACACGATACGGCCTGCAAAATCGGCATTGCGTGTAAACGCGGAAAATTTCGACAAATAGTTGATGTCATTCTCCAGATCATCGTACCGATCGAGCTGAGCTTTGAGCACCTCGTACGTAGCACGGGTATCGGCCTCGGCACTGTGGGCATTTTCCAAATCGCCATCGCAGTAAAATTTAAATGCAGCAGAAAGGGTACGGGGCTCCTTTTTATAGAAAATGGTCTGTACATCGATAAACTTACGTTTCATCAAATCGATATCCACATCGGCACGGATAAACTCTTCGGCCAGGAGCGGAATATCAAAACGGTTGGAGTTGTAACCACCCAAATCACATCCTTCAAAATCTTTTGCCAACGTCTTTGCCACTTCGACAAATGTGGGACAATCGGCCACATCGGCATCCGAAATACCATGAATTTCGGTCGACTGAGGAGGAATAGGCATTCCCGGATTAATCCGCAGGGTTTTACACTCTTCCTTCCCATTGGGAGAAACTTTCAGGTAAGAAATTTCGACAATCCGGTCGGATGCTATATTCATACCGGTGGTTTCAAGATCGAAAATGATCAGTGGATTTTTTAAGTTTAACTGCATTATAATGAGATTAATATTATTACTTACTCTTTTTGATTACCCCTGTCAACGATCGTTTCAAATTATCGACAATCGCTTTACTGTCGGGGCATTTTTTACTATATGCATCCATATCGGCAAGCAGCTTTTCGCTGGGCTCTGAATACATTTTCAACGAAAAATAGTCTGAAATTCCATCTTTATCTTTCGGATGGATCTTCAAGTAGTCTTCCACAGAGGCAATCGCCTTCTTCAAACTTTCATCCCGTTGCGGATATTGCTGCGATTTATTGAAGATCAGCGCGTCGAAAAAATGCAGATACATCTCTTTCAGATACGGACGGGGGAACAACGCAGCATCCACACCCGCCACATATCGACGCCCCTCATCCATCTGTGAACGATACAGAAATATCGACACCTTCGGCACCAGAGCTAATTTGAACAGGTTCTTCTGTCGGAATGCGCTATCTATATAATGTTCGGCAGCCAGCAGTTGCGTAGAATCATGCGTCGCATTATAATTATTCAAACTATTAATACCCCGTTGAAGGTACATTTCGTAAACCGTATGTTTGGGATGAACCCGTTTCACTTGTTCTTTTTTGGTGCATCCGCCACACAAAACCAACACCAACACGAAAGAAATTAACCCACGATACATAACACTATGTTTTTCAATTATTTATTTTTCAGATAATTACTATTCAATTTCGACTTCCGTCCTTCGATTCAGCGCACGACCTTCTTCCGAATCGTTAGGCGCCACGGAGCGTGTAGACCCAAAGCCTTTAGAACCGACCCTGTCCATAGCAATACCACCACGCACAAGAAAATCGACCACCGCTTTAGCCCTTTTTTCGGACAGATCCATGTTGTAGCTCTCCGTGCCGACATTATCGGTATGCCCTTCGATTACGATTTTCAACGATGGGTACTCCAGCAAAAGCCGTCCAAGCCGTTTTAGTTCGGGCATCGATTCGGGCTGCAACTGCCAGGAATTAAAGGCGAAATAGACATTCCGCAGCGTTATTTTATTGCCTTTAGCAATTTTTTGCAACGACACTGCCACACTCGTGGCCGAATTGTCAAGCTTAAGCGACTCGAACAAATAGGGTTTGGCCGACACCGTAAGTCCATATTTTTTACCAACCGGATAACACACCGAAAATTTTCCGGTAACATCATCGGCATAAAGAGTCTGCATTTTCTCTCCGGAACTCAAATCGGTCACTTCGATCAATGCCCTGAGTGGCCTTTTATTTTCGGCATCCGACACCGTGCCTTCAAAACAGGTTACCGCCTGTGGCCTGACCGAAGCTGGCAACTCTACACGGTATATCTCACGCCCTTTGCCGTTGCTCTCCAATCCATTGGACGAGAAGTAACCATATTTCCCGGCAGTTTCTACAACAAACCCGGTATCGTCGCCCGGAGTATTGATTCCGCTTCCCAGATTAACCGGACGTTGCCACTGCCCGTTGCCATTTTGCCGGGCGACAAAAATATCGTTTCCTCCTACCCCTCCGTATCCGTTGGATGAGAAATAGAGCGTTTCGTTATCAGGGTGAATAAACGGCGACATCTCATTTTTGGCCGTATTGATGCTGTCACCCAGATTTTCAGCATTAAAAAAGCGCAACAAGCCATCGGATTGCAGTGACACACGACATTTCCAGATATCCATTCCCCCTTTGCCACCGGGACGGTTCGATGCAAAAAAGAGCGTCCGTCCGTCAACCGAAAGCGATGGATTGCTTTCCCAGAAACGGGTATTCAACGGAGCACCGGCATGAATCGGCGGCGACCAACGGTTACCGTGACGTATCACATAATAGATATCGCAGCTGCCCAGGCCGTCCTTACGATCGGCGGCAACAAAAAAGAGGTAACGCCCGTCAGCCGAAAATGCAGGCGATCCCTCGTTGTATGGCGTATTCAATGGCTTGGTCAACACGCTATCCGGTTGCCAGTTGCCAACAGAATCTTTGACAAACAGCATCAAATCTTCCTGTGTTGCCTGATATGCAGTCTCTCCCCGATGGCTTACCGTTGTTGCGAAGTAATGGTTATCGGCCGAAATTGCCGGCCAGTAATCATCATCCGGAGAGTTGACCGACGAGACGTTTACCGGCTTTGCTGTGATCACAGAAACTTGCCCGCAAACAGAAGCCAAAGCCGCAAAAGAAAGCATTATGCAAAAAACAATCCGATATTTAGATACCTTTTTCAACTTCTGTTCTAACCCTTTCAATTAGTAGCTGTTGATCCTGGTCAAAAACAGGCTCATAAGGTATTGGCTTATGAATAAGCAATGTCAGTTTGGCCGGATGGATAAGATAGCTCCAAATAGGTAACGCCTTGAAGGTTCCCTTAATCGTCACAGGAACAATCGGCAGTTTTATTTCGGAAGCCAGTAAAAAAGCTCCACGCTTGAACTTGCCCAATTTACCATCTTTGGAACGGGTACCTTCGGGAAAAATAACCACCGACGAACCGTTCACCAATTTGCGGCTGGCATCGTCGATACTCTTCTTTGCCGACATCGGACTCGTACGATCGATAAAAATATGTCCGGCAGCTTCGCAGGCCACTCCCACGAACGGAATCTTGCGCAGCTCTTTCTTCATAATCCATTTGAAACGCGAATCGAGCCAGCCATACACCAGAAAGATGTCGTACATGCTTTGATGGTTGGCCGCAAAAATATACGATTCCTCTTTCGAAATATTGCCGGCTCCTTCCACATGCACGGTAATAAACATGCCGTAACAAGCAAAACGCGACCACATCCGGGCCGGGAAATAGGTAATTTCCCTATCACCGAACAATGCGGCAAACAACATAGTAAACAGTGCTGTGAGGATTGTGGCAACGACAAACAACGGCATAAAAATAAGCCATTGATATAAAAAAAGAACCGGATTGAATCTGCGTTTCATTTGCCCCTGCAATTAAGTAATTGTTTTATTTCTTCGGCTCATATTGTTTGAGATAGTCAAACAACTGACTATAGACCTGATCACGCACCGGTTTACGCGACAGCACCAAATCGTGCATTCCACCGGTAACACCAATAATTTTTACATTGGTCGAAATAGTACGCGCATATTTATGAATATCTTCCACGTTGAGCACGGCATCGGCATTAAACAGATCGTCTGTCCATTTTTTGGGGTTGATGGATCGATCGGAGTGCATCACCAATACCGGTTTGGCAATGTGCAATCCGGCCTGAACACGTTTGATTCCGTCATTTACCGCGTGAATCCAGCCATATGTAATGTCGGGTGCCGTCAGCGGTTTCAATGCCAGACTGTAATCCCATTCTCCTTTGAAATTTTTATGTAAGCTTTCTCCGTACAAACTCACGTCGGGACTTTTCCGGGTACTGGCCGGACGACTTTCGCCCTCTTTAGCAGCCACCTGCAGAAGAGTTGCCCGAAGAATCGGACTCATGTTCCATGCAAAAAACGGACTGTTGAGAAAAACGACATCGAATTTCTCTTTTCCGATGCGGTCTTCGGCATAAAGCGCGGCCACCAGTCCACCCATAGAATGCCCGTAGAGCACCACAAATGTATTTTTCTCGGCACGGATAATATTCAACGACTCCTCTATTTCGTTGTAATACTCTACCAGGTTACGCACATCGCCCTTCACCTGCCCCGGAAGAATAGAACGTCCGTTTTTCCGCAGATCGACGGCATAAAAGTTATACCCATGCCTGATGTATTGATCGGCCATCTCCGTTTGAAAGAAATAGTCGTTAAAGCCATGAATATAAAGCACTGCCTTACGGGTATTTGTATCGGGTGCCATTTTACGCACAAGGGTTGCCACCACCTGCCCGTTATAATCGTTACCCATATCAAGGGTTGTCTTCTGAAAGCCCTGACACAAACTATCGGGCACATATTCGTGCTTCATTTGCGCATTAACTACCACGCAAGAGACAAACAGCAATGAGACTGCCAATAATTTACGAATCATATTCAATCTGTTATTATATTGTTATTTAACTATAATTGTTTTCGCAACTGAGCCGTCGGCAGGCCCAGCTGGTCGCGGTATTTGGCAACCGTTCGGCGGGCAATATCAAATCCCTCTTTCGTAAGCAACTCAGCCAGTTTTTCATCCGAATAAGGATGTTGCTTATCCTCGTTGCCAATAATATTCTGCAATACATTCTTCACCTCGTGCACCGAGAACTCTTCGCCCGACTCGGTTTGCACTAATTGCGAAAAGAAATATTTCAACGGAAAAGTTCCGAACTCGGTCTGTACATATTTACTGTTGCTCACCCGCGAAATTGTAGACAGGTCGTAACCCGTTATCTCTGCCACATCTTTCAAAATCATCGGTCTAAGCAGCGCTTCGTTGCCATCCAGAAAGAACGGCTGCTGCAATTCAATAATGGCACGCATGGTGGTAAGCAACGTCACATTTCTCCGGTTGAGCGTTTCGATAAAGATTTCGGCCGATTCAATCTGTTGTTTCACATAATGCGCAGCCTCTTTTATATTTTTATTGGATGTTTTCTCCGAGATGAACTGCTGTTGCATCTGTTGATAATCGGGATTGACCCGCAAGGAGTGGTGGTTTCGGTCGTTCAGCGTAACGACCAATGTACCGTTGTCGTTTTCCACAACAAAATCGGGAATCACCACCTCTTTGTTCTTTTCGAGCAAGGTACTCCATGCGTTTCCCGGCTTCGGATTGAGGCGCAACACCTCATGCACAACCTGTTTCATCACGTCGTCTCCGATTCCCAGTTCCGACATGATTTTCGAATAATTCTTTCGGGCAAACTCCTCAAAATAACGTTCAATGACAACCTTCGTCACATTACAAATTTTCGATGCAGACTCTTCCCGACACAGTTGCAACAGCAAACACTCCTGCAGCGACCGGGCACAAACCCCCGGAGGATCGAATTCCTGTACGCAGGCAATGGCTTCGGTCAACTCCTTTTCACCTACGTCCTGTCCGAGCTGAAACAACAAATCGTTGCTCATGTCGTCGGTCGAACGGCGCAAATAACCGTCGTTATCAATATTCCCGATGATATACTCTACCAACGTACGTTCATATTCGGTCAGGTTGCGAAGTCCTACCTGCTCCTGCAAAAACTCATGAAAGGTGAGATCGGCCGAAAACGGGATATCCTCCTTTTTTTCATCCTTCGACCGGTTGTTGGCAATCAGCTTATAATCGGGAATATCGTCTTCATTCCGGTAATCGCCCAGATCGGCATCACCGCTATCCTGATCCGATCCGAATTCATCCTGACTGTCGGCATCGTTGTTTGACTCCTCTCCGGCCGATTCTTCCAGCGCGGGATTACTTTCCAGCTCCTGTATGACACGCTCATCCAACTCGACCGTAGTAGCCTCGAGCAACTTCACCAACATCAACTGCTGAGGCAGCAATTTTAGTTGTTGTTTTTGTGCCAATTGTTGTTTAAGCATAACTCAAAAATGCAAATAATCCTGTTTAATATCTAAAACTGCTTCCTCCCAAAAACTCCCGCAAAAGCGATGTCGGTGGAATTTCGCGGTCGCGGATAGGGGTAAAGTATCGCATAAATTTAATCAGACGGTGCGCTTCGGTATATTCGTCACAATTTTGCGGCACCTCGGCCAGAATCGGCTCCACGTGCTTTTTCAGCACGGCCAGCTCGAAAATCAATGCCGAATTGAACATCACGTCCGCATTCTCCTGATAGGGAAAAATCCACTTGTCCTCGCCGCGACGTACGCTCGGCCAGCGCGAGATGGTTTCACGCGCGCTGTAATTCCGGAATCGATAGTCGCGTACAATTCTACGAATCAATCTGTTATCCGTTGTCGAAATCCAGTTATGGTCATCCAATGCGATGGATGTTAGCGCCGAAACATATATCTTAAATTTATTCGCGTCCGGAATGGTAGTTGTCAGTTCAGGATTCAACGCATGAATTCCCTCCATCAACAACACATTGTCCGGTTTCAGTTTTATCTTATCTCCTTTGTAATAACGTTTTCCGTCTTCAAAATTATAGGTCGGAATATCGACTTCCTCCCCTTTGAGCAGACGGCGAAGATGATCGTTAAACAACTCAAGATCCAAAGCTTCCAGTGATTCGTAATCGTAATCCCCGTTTTCGTCTTTCGGCGTATGGTCGCGACTGACAAAATAGTTATCGAGCGAAATACTGATCGGATGAATGCCGGCAACTGCCAGCTGCACTCCTAACCGTTTGCAAAACGTGGTCTTTCCCGATGAAGAGGGCCCGGCAATAAACACAAAGCGAGCCGTATCTTTCCGTTGAGCAATCATATCGGCAATCTGAGATACTTTTTTTTCGTGCAATGCCTCCGCAATATTTATCAGCGTATAGGTAAGGTTAGCTTTACAGGCATGGTTGAGATCGCCGATGTTTCGCATACCCATCAGGGCGTTCCATGCAATAAACTCCTTGAAGACATTAAACATAGCCGGCTGATCTACAAGATCTTCCAGCTTCACCGGATTTTCCCGATTCGGAACCCGCAATAAAAATCCGTCCTGATAGGGTTCTATATCAAATATGGATAATTGCCCGGTCGACGACAAAAGGGCACTGCTATAATAATCGATAAAATCTCCCATGCGGAAATAACGGGCATAAGGAACTCCCATTGTTTCGAGCAAGCGAACCTTATCCAGTTGATCTCTCTGGCGAAACATTTCGATCACCTCCGGGGTTTGACATTCTTCCCGCAGAATGGGCAGGTCGGCATCAATAACCTCTTTCATGCGTGCCTTAATCGCATTCAGATCGACCGGAATCAGCTTTTTATCCTGCGTAACATTTCCATAATAGCCTTTTGAAACCGGATGCTCGATATGAAGTATGGCGTTAGGATACAAATCGTTAACAGCATTGGCCATTACCATCGACAGGGTGCGTACATACACCCGCATTCCCGACGGACTACTCAGATCAATGTAAAAAATATCTTTAGGCTTAAAAACCAGAAAATTAAGACTTTCGACCTTATTATTCACCAGAGCAGCCACCACCTGAAACGGTAATTTTATTTGTAATTCCCGATAAATCTCCAACAGCGAACTACCTGCCTGAAAATTGTGATACGAATTGGTGTTTTTACAATAAACGGTGATTATTTTTTCCATAGTTAATAGTGAACTATTCATTAACAAACTGGTAATAAGGTAGCATGTGAAATTGCGATTATGCCTATAAAAGTAACGAAAAAACGGACTGGTTATGCCGTTTTAAGCCTTTTTACAGCAACAATCATGCCAATTGTTCCATAATCAGATTTGTCGCCCCTAAATTCAGGTGCACGAAACCGTTCGATTTTTTTCCACACGAAGCTAAATAACTATCATTCAGAACCAATTTATCCATTATCTCCGCGTATTGTTTTGCATCTGCAATAGAGAAACCGCCGCCTGCATCGATCAAACCGCACGCCTCCCTGAATTTATGATAATTGGGTCCGAACAGTACCGGTACGCCATAAACCGCCGCCTCCAGCACATTGTGAATGCCCACGCCAAAACCGCCGCCGATATAGGCAATCTGTCCGTAACGGTAAATCGAGGAGAGCAACCCGATGCAATCAATGATAAGACACTCTGCCTGAGCCGCCTCCTGCGCATCAGTTTGAGTATAGCGAACAAACGGACGTTTCAATTTCCGGCAAATATCCTCGATATGCGATTCACTCGTCACATGCGGAGCGACAATCAGGTGCAGATCCTTATGCGTATTGAAATAGTCGAACAAGATATCTTCGTCCAATGGCCACGAACTGCCGGCCACCAAAACCTTTCGTCCGTTGGCAAATGCCTCCACCAGAGGCAAATTCTTAGCCTGTGCTGCAATTTCAGCTACCCTGTCGAAACGGGTATCGCCGGCAACGGTAACATTGGTCACCCCGATGGTTTTCAGCAACTCTTCGGATGCCTTATCCTGCACATAAAGATGCGTAAAAGCCGACAAAAGGTTGCGGTACCATCCGCCGTACCATTTAAAGAAGGCCTGTTTCGGACGAAAAATAGCCGAAACAAGGTAGGTGGGAATATTTCGTTTTTTCAACCCGGTGAGATAGTTTGCCCAAAATTCATATTTGATAAAGACGGCCTTCACCGGCTTCACAATATCCAGAAAACGAGCTGCATTCTCCGGCGTATCCATTGGCAAATAGAGAATAACATCGGCTCCGGCGTAGTTTTTGCGTACCTCATAACCTGAGGGAGAGAAAAACGTAAGCACGATCTTCACCTCCGGAGTGCGCCGTTTTAGCTCTTCCATCAAGGGACGACCCTGCTCAAACTCTCCCAACGACGACGCATGAAACCAGACATATTTTTGCCCGGCAACAATTTTCTCCTGCAACAATGCAAAACTCTGTTGCTGACCATGAGCCAGTAAGCCGGCTTTTTCATTCCATCTCCCCACCACGTTTATACCTGTCCGGTAAAACGAAATCACCGCATTATAAATTAACGACATATATCTTATGTATTGATCAAGGCTGCAAAGATAGCTTTTTTGAAGCTAAAACAGGAACCGGATACGATTATTGATTTTCGTTTCGCACAAACGTAAAAGCGACGCAAGTATATAATATCAAGTAATTTACATGGAATGTTATACTTGTTTTGATTCTTTAACCTTATTTTATCTGCAAAGAAAATCATCAACAAAAAAAACACCATATCTTTACAAGGTTGTTTATGCAACTATATAATAACTAACTATATGGTACAAATAGAAGAAGATGAGGTTTTTAGCATACTAACTGGGAAAATATCGACTGCAATAAATCGTACTTTTCTGCGCTCTTTTGCGCAGGAAGGAATCGATATTACCACAGAACAATGGTCGGTACTTGCCTGTTTATGGAAAAAAGACAGTGTAACCCAACAAACACTCTGTATGCTAACATCCAAAGACAAGCCCAGCATGACCCGGCTGATAGACAATCTGGAAAAACGAAGTCTGGTGCAACGCATGCCCGACAAAAGCGACAGGCGCAACAACCTGATACACCTTACCCAAGCCGGCCTTGCACTTCAAACAAAAGCGACCGAAATTGTACAAAACATTGCAGCTAAAACGCTAAACAACATCACGGAAGACGAAATGAACGTCAGCCGGGTTGTGTTGAAAAAAATCATGGCCAATCTGCAATAATTTTTATATCCTATTAGTTGTTCAAACAACCTTATTACACATCCAAATTTTACAATCATTGAATATTATGGCAAAAAAAATCTGCATTTTAGCTATAACTGCACTTCTGGCAATACCCCTTTTTGCTCAAAAAACGCTTCAACTGGAAGAGTGCAGGCAGATGGCATTGGCTCACAACAAAAGCATACAGATAGCGCAGGAAAATGTAAAGGCAGCCCGCCAACTCAAACAAGCCGCGTTTGCTCAGTTCCTTCCCAATTTTTCAGCAAATGCTGTCTACACCTGGAATCAGAAAAATATCTCACTGTTGGCCGAAGATGCCTATCTTCCCACCTATGCCTACAATGCCAACGGATCTGTTAACTACGCAAATTCGTGGAACAATTCCTGGGCAATGGTCAACAACACTCCGGTACCATTAGACGCAAATGGCAAGCCATTTAATCCATCCACCAATCCCGAAAAAATTGAATGGAAAAACAAGGCATTGCTACCCAGGGATGCCATGGAATATGATGTAAAAAATGTATTTGTAGGTACCATCGGGGTTACGCAACCCATTTTTATGGGCGGTAAAATCAAAGCGTTATACGACATTGCAAAATACGGCGAACATCTTGCCAATGCTCAACAGGAAAACAAAGAGACAGAACTCCTGCAGGAGGTGGACGAGGATTATTGGCGGGTAGTTTCGCTGGAAAGCAAAGTCGCTTTAGCCAGGGAATACAAGAGCCTGATTGTGAAGATGGACTCCGATATCCGTATCATGGTGGACGAAGGCGTGGCTACGAAAGCCGATGCCCTAAAAGTACGTGTAAAACTAAACGAGGCCGATGTATCGCTGACCAAAGCCGAAGACGGCCTGAATTTATCGCGTATGGCGTTGAATCAGGTTTGCGGTATGCCATTAGACGAAACGTACCGCCTTGCCGATCAAAATCTGGAAGCCAAAATCAGTGAAACGAAATTGATTCCGCTGGATCAGGCATTAGCAAACCGGCCCGAAATCAAGGCGCTGACACAGATGCAAAACATTGCCAAAGCAAGCGAAAAGGCCATGTTCTCACGTTTTCTGCCGGATATTGCCCTCACCGGAAATTACCTCGTTTCCAATCCGAATTCTTTCAATGGCTTTGAAACCAAATTCGGCGGCATGTTTACGGTAGGCGTGGTTGCCCATGTACCGCTGTTTCATTTCGGAGAAAAGATTCACACGCTGAATGCCGCTAAATCACAGTACCGCATTGCGACGCTCGAACTTAAGGAAACAAGAGAAAAGATGGAGCTCCAAATCAAGCAAAGCTCGTTCAAAACCGTCGAAAGCCTCAAAAAGCAAACAATGACACAACACAACATCGATCAGGCGGTTGAGAATTTACGTTATGCAACCGAAGGGTTTGAAGCCGGAGTGATTACATCGACCGATCTGCTCGCCGCTCAAACAGCCTGGCTCTCGGCAAAGTCTGAAAATATCGATGCGATCATCGATGTGAAGCTATGCAATCTATACCTCGAGAAATCGCAGGGTATACTTAAAGCAACACCTAATAACACCACAACAAAATAACAGAAAACCCATAAACAGAAACAAAATGAAAAAGGAAAATGTCAATAATAAAGATTTGAGAATCGGATTAATCGGTCTTTTGGCAGCTCTTGTTATTCTCTTTATCATCGGATTATTCGTGTTCAGGCCCGAACCAATAACAATTCAGGGCGAGGCCGATGCCACCGAAGTCAGAATCTCAGGGAAAGTACCCGGACGCATCAAACTCTTCCTGACCGAAGAGGGAGCCAAAGTACATGCCGGCGATACGGTGGTTATTATCGACAGCCCGGAACTGAATGCTAAGCTGGAACAAGCAACTGCAGCCGAAGATGTTGCTTTGGCACAAGACCGCAAAGCGAAGAAAGGTGCCCGCAAAGAACAGATTGCAGGGGCATACGAAATGTGGCAAAAGGCAACGGTTGGTGTCGATATTGCAAAAAAATCATACGACCGTGTACAACGTTTGTTCGACAAAGGAGTGGTAACCGCTCAGAAACATGATGAAGCCGAAGCTCAGTACAAAGCCGCCGTCGCTCAGGCAAACGCCGCTAAAACCCAGTACGACATGGCTGTAAACGGCACCGAAAGCGAAGACAAAGACGCTGCAATGGCAATGGTTAACCGGGCCAAAGGAGCCGTTCAGGAGGTAAGATCTTACCTGCACGAAACCTGTCTCGTCTCTCCGATTGATGGCGAAATTTCCGAAGTCTTTCCGAAACGTGGCGAACTGGTAGGCACCGGAGCGCCCATCATGAGTATCGTCGATTTGAACGATATGTGGTTTGTGTTCAATGTCCGCGAAGATTTGCTCGCGAACATGAAAATGGGTAGCACCTTCAACGTAAAAGTTCCTGCTCTTGGCAACAAAATGGTTCAGGTAAAAGTCACCTATCTCAAAGCGATGGCCTCGTATGCCACCTGGAAAGCTACCAAAACAACCGGACAATTTGATGTCAAAACATTTGAGGTCCATGCCCGCCCTACCAGCAAAGTCGACGGGTTACGCCCGGGGATGAGTGCCCTGGTGGATGAGATAGTGAAATAACGAAACGGGTTGAAAATTCCAGGATTCCAGAATTCCAAGGTTTCAAGATTCCATCATTGGGTTTCGGCCTGTTCCGATTCAACATATTTCAACGATTTAACGCATAAACAACAGCTTCAGAGTCTCAAATTTCAATCACGAATGTCCGATAAAAAACAAATATCACCCTTTGGTTCCACGTTGCGCCGTGAATTGACGCGTATGAAAAGCCGTCCGATGTATTTTCTACTGACAATTGGCATTATGAGCTTTTGCCTCATCTTTTTCATCTCTCTTTTCAACGAAGGTCAACTTGAGAAAATGCCCATCGGCATCGTCGATCACGACAATTCGAAAATATCGCGCCAATTCGTACGCAACCTCAACGCCACCCAGCAGGCCAAAGTGGTAATGCAACTGAGCAGCTATCAGGAGGCCCGTATCGAAATGCAGAAAGGAAACATCTACGCTTTTGTGGAGATCGAATCGGGATTTGCAGAAAAACTTCAGGGAAACCGAAGACCTCCGCTGACATTTTACATCAACGATGCCTACCTGACTGCCGGATCGCTACTGCTCAAAGACATCACGGCAATGAGTCTGCTCACTTCGGGAGGCGTTCAGCAGCAAATGCTGCGCGCAAAGGGAATTGATGAGTCGCTTATTCCAGGTATCATACAACCGATTGTAGCCGATACTCATATGATTGGGAATCCCTGGTCGAACTACAGCAGCTACTTCCTCAATGTTTTTGCGCCGGGGGTTCTCGAATTCCTGGTACTCATGACAACCGTCTTCGTCATTGGCATCGAAATGAAAGAAAAGACATCGCGTGTATGGCTGAGAACCGCCGATAATAATTTCATAACCGCACTTATGGGAAAACTATTGCCCTACACGGCTATTTTCATTGTTATGGGCTTTTTGTCGAACATTATTCTTTTCGGGTTTCTGCATTTTCCGCTTAATGCCTGCCTTTTTAAAATGTTACTGGCCACTGTATGCTATGTTATCGCCTGTCAGTCGGTAGGCCTGTTAATCATCGGCGTGCTACCGGTACTTCGCGATTCGGTTTCGATTGTAATGATATACGGTATGTTCGGATTCACCTTTTCCGGATTCACCTTCCCGATTGAACAAATGCCCTATCCGGCTCGTATTTTCAGTTTCATATACCCTATCCGGCACTATTTCAACATATACATAGAGCAGGCACTTCATGGCGTGAATTTCAGGCAATCGATCGGATCCTATTTTATATTACTGGCCTTCATATTGCTTCCTCTGATCATACTCGTCCGGCTGAAAAAAGCCGCCATTTACCAAAATTACCCAATTAAATAAGTGCCAACACAATGAAAAAAGCGATAGCTTCTCAAATAAATAAGCTGAAGGCAAATTGCAAAGACACCTTCCAGATATTTACCAACGAACTCAAAGTAGTGTCGCATGACAGAGGTGTTGTCATTATTTTTATTCTGGCAGTACTTGCCTATCCCCTGCTCTATTCGTTAGTGTATAAAAACGAAACGTTATTCAAATTACCGGTAGCTGTAGTAGATAACTCGAGAAGCTATGAGTCTTCCCAATTTACAAGGCATCTCGATGCGACTCCGGAGCTATCGATATACAGCACGTACACCTCACTCCCGGAGGCAAAAAAAGCATTCGACGAACATAAAGTGCATGGCGTCATCTATGTTCCTGCCGATTTCAGCAAGCAAATCAATACCGGACAACAAACCACCGTATCTGTTTATTGCGACATGAGCAGTTTTCTCTATTACAGAACGGTTGCTCAGGGAACCTCCCATGTAATTCTCGATTTCAGCAAAAACATTCAGTTAAAACGGTTGAGCGAACAAGGCATCAATGGTGAAGCTGCCAAAATCATTGCCGAACCCGTGCCCTACAACGATGTTGTGTTATTCAACTCGCAGGCCGGTTATGCCAGTTTTCTGGTGCCCGTCGTCCTCATTCTCATCCTGCATCAAACTCTCTTTTTCGGGATCACCATCCTGGCCGGTACAGCCCGGGAAGAAAACCGCTTTCATGTTCTCGTCAACAAAACGGTGCACAAAGGCAAGACGCTACGGGTAGTGCTGGGAAAAAGCGGAGCTTATTTTATCATCTATCTGGCCTGGAGTATTTATGTTCTCAAGGTTATTCCGCTGCTCTTTCAGCTGCCCCACATGGGCTCTTCAATCGACCTGATCGGATTAATCATACCATTTTTGCTGGCATCTGTCTTTTTCGCAATGACCATCTCCGTTTTTTTACCCAATCGGGAGACCGGTATGCTCGTTTTCGGAATTTTCTCTCTTATTCTTTTGTTCCTGGGAGGCATTTCATGGCCGTTTTCCAATATGCCCGGATTCTGGAGAGCTTTCGGCTGGATCTTCCCAAGTACGCATGGTATTCAGGGATATATTAAAATAAATACCTTAGGCGCCGACATACAAACCATTGCAAAAGAGTATCACGCGTTATGGATACAAACGCTACTCTATCTGTCACTTTGTGTATGGGCATATCACTGGCAAATCAAAAAAAGTCTGAGAAAGGATCGGTTACGCCACATCGGGTCTCACAAAAGAGTATCGGCTACCGACAATGATCCCGAAGAGACAAATAGTACAACCGACTACCAATCCGAGTCATAAGTTGATACACTAAAAAATGAATATTTCTTTCATTTATAATGCTATAACTTGTTTGGATATAAAAAAACCACTATATTTGCACGCTCAAAAATATTAAGTCACAATAAAAATTAAGGAGGAACCAAGCCATAGCAGCGCCAAGGATAACAAGAGTCGAAAAAAAAGAGCTACATCGGATTAACGAACGCATCCGTGAAAGAGAAGTACGTTTAGTAGGCGATAATGTCGAACAGGGCGTATATCCTATTGAAGTAGCCCTACGTAAAGCCGATGATTTGGAATTAGATTTGGTAGAGATCTCCCCCAATGCAGTTCCTCCCGTATGTAGAATTACGGACTATCAAAAGTTTCTGTACCAACAAAAGAAACGCGAAAAGGAGATGAAATTAAAAGCCGCGAAAGTGGTTTTGAAAGAGATCCGTTTCGGTCCGCAAACAGATGATCACGACTACAATTTCAAGCTGAAACATGCACAGGAATTCTTAAAAGAAGGATGTAAGGTAAAAGCCTATGTATTCTTCAAGGGTCGTTCTATTCTGTTCAAAGAGCAGGGGGAAGTGCTTTTGCTTCGTTTTGCGAGTGATCTCGAAGAGCTGGCTAAAGTAGATTCATTGCCGACACTGGAAGGAAAACGTATGATTATTATGTTTTCGCCCAAAAAGCCGAGCAAATAAAAAAACGAACACAAAGTTCGGTTACAACGTCCCAATTATTCAATTAAAATAAAAACAGAACATGCCAAAAATGAAAACTAATTCCGGTGCTAAAAAAAGGTTTACCCTTACCGGAACAGGAAAAATCAAGAGAAAACATGCTTTCAAAAGTCATATTTTGACCAAGAAGACCAACAAGCAGAAACGTAACCTTACCCACGCAGGTTTGGTTGATTCAACAGACTTGAACAACGTTAAATTCATGTTGTGTCTTAAATAAGCACGCTCTCTTTAATTCCATTTTAGTAACCGAATGTTTAGCTTTAAGTTCGCAGTAAGATGCGGCGCTACCATTCACAACACATTTTATTATGCCAAGATCAGTAAATCATGTTGCCTCAAGGGCAAGACGTAAAAAAGTATTGAAACTTACCCGTGGTTACTTCGGTGCACGCCGCAATGTATGGACCGTAGCAAAAAACACATGGGAAAAAGGGTTACAGTATGCATACCGTGACCGCAAAAACAAAAAACGTAATTTCCGCGCATTATGGATTCAGCGTATCAACGCAGCTGCACGTCTGGAAGGTCTTTCTTATTCCAAACTGATGGGAGCTCTCCACAAAGCCGGTATTGAAATGAACCGTAAAGTATTGGCCGATTTGGCTATGAACCATCCGGAAGCTTTCAAAGCTATCGTTGAGAAAGCCAAAAACGCCTAATTCTAAACTTATATAATTGGGAAAAGCCGCCTCGTAAGGCGGCTTTTATTTTTTTGAAGCATAAACCAACACATGCAATACCAAACCCATACACTTTCCAACGGACTCCGCATAGTTCACAAACCCGATGCATCACCTGTTTCCTATTGCGGATTAGCCATCAATGTCGGCACACGCGACGAACTGCCCCACGAACACGGAGTGGCTCATTTCATTGAACACCTCATTTTCAAAGGCACTACACACCGAAAATCGTGGCACATTATCACGGCCATGGAAGAGGTCGGAGGCGAACTGAATGCCTACACCACCAAGGAAGAGACATTTTTGTATGCCGTTTTTCTTGAACGTTATTTTGAAAAAGCCATCGGCCTGATCGGCGATATGGCTGCCCACTCCATTTTCCCGGAAAAAGAGACGCTGAAAGAGACGGATATCGTACTCGACGAGATAGAATCGTACAACGACTCTCCTTCCGATCTGATTTTTGATGAGATAGAAGAGATTCTGTTTGACGGATATCCGATCGGGCGCAATATTCTCGGCAATGTCGATTCGCTGAAAAAACTCACCCACAACGATATCACAACATTCTATCAACGAAACTATACTGCCGATCGAATGGTCTTTTTTTCGTTGGGAGGCACCGACTTCAAAAAAATAGTGCGCCTTGCCGAAAAACATCTCAATGACATTCCTGCCGGATCGCATTCGCTCATTCGTCATATTCCCGAGCATTACACTCCCCAATTCAAAAAAGAGGGCAAAGATACCCATCAGGCACACTACATGCTGGCTAACCGCGCCTATACGCTTTTCCATCCCGACCGAATGGCGCTATATCTGTTGAATAATATTCTGGGTGGCCCCGGCATGAACAGCATCCTTAACCTCTCGCTGCGGGAACGAAGCGGATTGGTTTATAATGTCGAATCCAATTACACACCCTATACCGACACCGGAGTTTTGACCATCTATTTCGGCTCCGATCCTGAGGACATGCCACGATGCGCCAAACTCATCGAAAAAGAACTCACAAGGCTAAAGAAAGAGCCTCTGACGGATCGGTATGTAGAGAAAGCGAAGAAACAATTGCTGGGTCAGATGGCTATTGCATCGGAGAACAAGGAAAATCTGGCACTGAGCTTGGGACGTAGCATGTTACATTTCAACAGATTCGATTCACTTGAAGAATCAGCCGAAAGAATCAAACAAATTACCCCGCAAAAACTCCAGAAAATTGCTCAGGAGGTCTTTTCCGCCGAACAACTAAGTAAATTGATTTACATCAAATAAGCATCAATCAGGGGAACCACGAATATAATTCATTGTGCAGGTTGATATTTAAATAGCATCGAATGGTGGTTGATGCAGAGACGTCACAAACCGGGGAAACCGACAAATTTTATTCGGACTAAACGGAAACATTTATCCAAAAAACTCATTTGGAACTACGGGTAAATCGTTATTTTTGTATGACCTTCTGGAATTTCACCTTTCGGTTATAAGAAATTGATAATCAAAAATGAAGCATGACAATTCAGGACATGCCCCAATGAAAAGTGTGCGTAATGCTGCATATCACACAATTACACGCCGCAGCCATTGCGCTTTATACAGATAACAATATAAATATCAACATAATATGAAATTAAAGTATGGCATGAATCCTTACCAGGATTATGCGGAAGTAATTGATCCGAAAGGTGCTTTGACGCTGAAAAACGGCAACCCGAGTGTTATTAACGTGCTGGACGCCCTCAACTCGTGGCAATTGGTAAAAGAGGCCAGCCAGGCACTAAACAGGGAGGCTGCCACCTCGTTCAAACATGTCACCCCATCCGGCGTAGCTATTGCGAGAGGCTTAAACAAAACAGATAAACAGGCCTATCTGATTAAGAACGAACTATCACCACTGGCATCGGCATACGCCCGGGCACGCGGCACTGACCGTCTGGCATCATTCGGCGATTTTATCGCCCTTAGCCATCCGGTAGACAAAGCAACAGCGCTACTCATCAAGTCGGAAGTGTGCGACGGAATCGTGGCACCGGGTTATGACCAGGAAGCGTTGGAGATGTTGGCCGCCAAGAAAAAAGGGGGTTTCGTGGTATTTCAGATCGATGCTGCATACGAACCTGCAGAAATCGAATCACGCGAGGTTTTCGGTATCACTGTCAAACAAAAACGCAACAATCTTCATGTATCGGACGACCTGTTCACGAAAGTAGTTACCGCCAACAAAACTGTACCGGCTAAGATTCTGAACGACCTGAAACTGGGCTTTATCACCCTGAAATATACACAGTCCAACTCCATTTGCGTGGTCAACAACGGACATGTAATCGGCATCGGTTCCGGCCAACAATCGCGCATTCTCTGCTCGGGTCTGGCTCTGGGCAAAGCCAATATCTGGTATCAGAAATCGCAACTCGACTACTCCTTTCTGAATGAGCATGCCGACATGAAACGCACCGATCTCGACCAGTTAATCGAACAAAAACGTGAAGAGGCTTTCGGTTCACAAATCATGCTGAATCAGCTCCCCGACTCCTGCCTTTTGTCGGACGGATTTTTTCCGCAGAAAGACAACATCGAACTGGCACACAAATATGGTGTAAAATATATCGCAACGCCGATGGGTTCCATCCGCGATCAGGAGATTATCGATACTTGCGATAAACTGGGTATCACGTTAATCAATACCGGCGTTCGTTTGTTCCATCATTAAAATACGAAAAGCTTCATTTTTGACATCACCCGCATATATGACAATTCATTATTTTCTGGTCTATTTTGCAATTTTGCTTGTTGCCACCATAACTCCGGGTCCAAGTATGCTGCTGGCGATCAACCATGGTGCAAATCATGGCATCTCTAAAACGCTCTACAGCGGATTTGGAAATTTATTCGGCAACTTACTAATGGCATTGGTGTCGATTCTGGGGTTGGGCGCCATTTTAATCGCTTCCGGTATTATTTTCAATATTATTAAATGGACAGGCATTATTTACCTTATTTTTGTAGGGTTGAAACTGATACTGGAACCTGTCAGGAAAGAGCAAGCGGAGGAGTATTTCTCAAATAAAAAAACGAAAAGCAGATACCGTTTGTTTGTTGACGGCTTTATAATTGCCATTGGGAACCCGAAAGGGATTCTCTTTTTCACAGCTCTTTTTCCGCAATTTATAAACCTGGGACATTCAACCCTGAGCGAATATTGCATTCTTGTTTCAGCTCTGGGAGTTGTCGCTTTCGGATGCTATATGCTATATGCTTTTTCGGGTGCAAAGCTCAACAGACTTTTTCGCATCACCTCGTTCCGGAAAATTTTCAATCGCATCACCGGAACCATCTTTATCGGCACCGGAGTAGCTATGGCTTTTTCAAAAAAATAACTATGAAAATTCCGGCATCTTTTCAAATCAGGAGCATCGATGCTTACACCATCGAACACGAGCCGGTTTCATCGGTCGATCTGATGAAGCGGGCTGCGTCAACTGTGGCTGTCTGGATTGCCAAACATGTACCTTTGGATGTATCGGTAAAGGTGTTGGCCGGAAGCGGGAACAACGGTGGCGATGCATTAGTAGTGGCGCAGCTACTGGCTAAAAATGGCTTTCACGTAGAGTGTTTTCTGTTCAACCAGACACAGAAACTCTCGACCGACTGCGCATTTTACAAAGAACAAATCGAAAATGGCACGTCACTCCATTTCAAAGAAGTCACGAATGCCGGATTTTTGCCTGAGATAAAAAGCAGTGATTGGGTGATCGACGGTTTATTTGGCACGGGACTGAACCGACCGCTGACCGAATCCTTCGTATCCCTGATCCGCCATATCAACGCCTCGGGTGCTACAGTCGTCTCCATCGACATTCCTTCAGGATTGTTCGGCGAAGACAACCGCCAGAACAACCCGGAACATTGCATCCATGCGGCTTATACGCTGTCGTTCCAGTTTCCGAAGCTCGCTTTTCTGTTTGCCGAAAACAGCAAAGTGGTCGGCGATTGGCAGGTATTGCCTATCGGGTTGCATCCGCAGGCAATCGAAAAATGCCAGACCGCTTACACCTTCGCGACCAGTGAAGAGATGGCTCTGCTGCTGAAAACCCGTGACCGGTTTGCCCACAAGGGCATCTTTGGTCATGCACTAATTGCAGGCGGCAGCAAAGGAAAAATGGGAGCGATGGTGCTGGCTGCCAGAAGTTGCCTGCATAGCGGAGTCGGTTTGCTGACAGTGCAGGTACCCGCATCGGGTAACGACATTCTCCAGATAAGTGTTCCCGAAGCGATGACTATTGCTGATGAAGGGGACGATACTATCACTTCGATACAAATAGCAGAAAAGATCGACACCGTAGGAATCGGGTGCGGTATGGGAACCTCGACCGAGACGGTGCAAGCGTTATACCAACTGCTGCAAACCTGCGACAAACCGATGGTAATCGATGCCGATGCACTGAATATTTTGTCGCAGCACCCCGAATGGATGAAACTGATCCCCGCACACTCCATACTTACACCCCACCCTGCCGAGTTCGATCGCCTGGCAGGAAAATCGACATCGGGCTATGAACGGATGGAGAAAGCACGCGCCTTTGCCATCACCAATAAAGTAACGGTAGTGCTCAAAGGAGCCTATACCGCGGTTATCAATACCGACGGAGAGGTTAGTTTCAACAGCACCGGAAATCCCGGCATGGCAACCGCCGGAAGCGGAGACACTTTAACAGGAATTTTAGTAGCTTTGCAGGCGCAGGGATACAGCGCTTTCGATGCCGCCCGGTTGGGTGTTTACCTGCACGGATCAGCCGGTGATATAGCAGCCCGAACCGTTGCCTTTGAAAGTATTACGGCAAGCGATATCACAGCCAATCTTGGATTTGCATTCAACGAATTGAAAAATAAAACGTCAAACAAACATAGTTGATATGATAAAGTATTATTTGTTAACTGCAGCAATGTGCGTTGCACCCTTTTTGTTTGCTCAAACGGAAGTGGTAAGCAGTCAGGAGAGAGCAAATTTTGCCAACGGCGTGGCTTACAATCTGCCCAAAACCGTACTGGTAGTAGAAGTCGAAGCTGTAAAGTCCACCAAGTTGGCCGGACCTTACTACCGCTATTCCGAACGGTATCTCGGCACCAAAGATGTGATTACCGAAAACAGCACCAGCTGGTCGGTGAGTTCAGTTAAGGTATGCCCGAAAGCCATTCCCGATCCGGCGAACCGTTACATTGTGAAACTCGACCCGGCATCGGCAGCTTCGTTTATCACCCTCACCCCCAACGGAATTTTATATGGTGTAAACGTTCCGTTCATCCCGGCAACAAAACACCCGGCACATAAACCGGCAGCAACACCCGCACCCGAGCTCTCCTTCAGCGGAGCCGTGCTGAACGAAGAGGCTTTGCAGGCCAACTCGGTAGCAAAAATGGCCGAACTGTCGGCCAAACAGATCTACCGGATACGCGACAGCCGACTAAACCTGATTACCGGTGACAACGACAAATTGCCCGACGGCAAAGCGCTGGAACTGATGTTGAACAATCTCGACAAATCGGAAAAAGAGCTCACAGCGCTGTTTGTTGGCAAAACCGTGAATGTACCGACAACGCTTACCTTTGAGGTTACTCCCGACAAAGAGTTGAAAAACGAAGTCCTCTTCCGCCTTTCATCGCTTGGAGGTGTGGTATCGAGAGACGATTTGAGCGGACAACCGTACTACATTAACATCAAAGATATCTCCGATAAGAATATGCTTGGCAGAGAAAGAGCCAGCCAGAGCGGACTCTTTTACCGCATTCCCGGCCAGGGAGAAATCTCGGTTAGCGACCCGAACGGTAACATTCTGGCTCACGAAAAATTTGATGTGGCTCAGTTCGGACAAACACAGTCATTAGCGGCTTCTATTTTCAACAAAAGCGCTATTAAACTGAAATTCGACCCGATGACCGGATCGTTGATTTCCATTGAAAAATAACCGGATCAAGAACAAATAAAACGTAACGACCGCGTTATTTTGTGCCGACATTTTTTATCTTTGCACCTGTTTTCTTTCAATTTGTAACTGAAATTACATTTCAATAAAACACTAATTGAAAGACAGATAGAACAAACAGCGAAGAAAATCATTGTCATAATTCCACTAAAAACAGATTTATGTATTCCAAATTAGTAGATCGTTTTCTGAAATATGTGTCGTTTGTGACCACATCCGACGAGAAAACAGGTCTGACTCCCAGTACCCCCGGACAGTTGATATTTGCCAATGCGCTGGCAGATGAGTTGAAAAATATCGGCATGACAGATGTCTCCGTTAGCGAATACGGATATGTAATGGCCACGTTGCCATCCAATTGCAATGCAGCCGTACCCACTATCGGATTTATCGCCCACATGGATACCAGTCCCGACATGACGGGAAAACATCCGAAACCCAGAATCGTATCGAAATATGACGGCGCGGATATTCTCCTCGACAAAGAAGAAAATGTCGTTTTACGCCCTTCCGAATTTCCTGAACTGTTGCAATACAAAGGACAGGATATCATCGTAACCAATGGAAAAACATTGCTTGGAGCCGACGATAAAGCAGGAATTGCCGAAATAATGGAGGCTATCGAAACCCTGATTGCCAATCCGTCGCTGAAACACGGCACTATTCGCGTCGCTTTCACTCCCGACGAAGAGATTGGAATGGGCGCTTCCAAATTCGATGTCGAAAAATTCGCTGCCGATTGGGCCTACACCCTCGATGGAGGCGAAATAGGCGAACTGGAGTACGAAAACTTCAACGCAGCTTCGGCTGCCATCACCTTCAAAGGCCGGAATGTTCACCCCGGATATGCCAAGCATAAAATGCTCAACTCCATGCGTGTGGCCAACCAGTTTGCCAACATGTTGCCCCGCCACGAAACGCCGGAACATACGGAAGGATATGAGGGTTTTTACCACCTGACATCCATGGAGGGAAATGTTGAAAAATCGACATTGACATACATCATACGCGACCACGATCGCGATCGCTTTGAGAAACGGAAAAAAGAGGTGCTCCATCTGGTGAATAAAATCAATGCGGAGTTTCCCGATTGTGCCTCCGCTGAGATCAAAGACCAGTATTTCAACATGCGCGAAAAGATAGAACCGGTACTCCACATCGTAACGATCGCGGAAGAGGCCATGAAGGAAGTCGGGGTTAAGCCGAACGTAAAAGCCATTCGGGGCGGCACAGACGGTTCTCAATTGTCGTTCAAAGGGTTGCCTTGCCCGAATATCTTTGCAGGAGGACACAATTTCCACGGACGTTTTGAATACATACCAGTTCCTTCGATGGAAAAAGCGGTCGATGTGATTTTGAAAATCGTGGAGAAAGTTGCCGCGTTGAAATAATTAAAATTTACTTCTCTTTTGTTTATGATTAAAACGACTCCGTTTACGGACAAACATATCGCGTTGGGTGCCCGCATGGCATCTTTTGCCGGCTACAATATGCCGATCGAGTACAGTGGCATTACCGACGAACACATGACCGTGCGTCAGGGTGTGGGCGTTTTCGACGTATCGCACATGGGTGAATTTTGGGTAAAAGGCGACAAAGCATTGCCATTTCTGCAAAAAATCACCTCGAATGATGTTTCCGCCTTGCCGACAGGCAAAGCTCAATACTCCTGTTTTCCGAATGGAAAGGGAGGTATCGTGGATGACTTGCTGGTGTATCACTACGAACCGGGAAAATATATGCTGGTGGTGAATGCCGCTAACATCGATAAAGACTGGGCGTGGTGTGTACAAAACAACACAGAAGGAGCCGATCTGGAGAATGCATCCGACCACATGGCTCAATTAGCCGTGCAGGGTCCGAAGGCAACTGAATTGTTGCAAAAGCTTACTTCCGTCGATTTGAGCACGATTCCTTATTATGCTTTTACCACCGGAGAGTTTGCCGGAGTAAAAGATGTGATTCTCTCGAATACCGGATATACCGGTGCCGGAGGATTTGAACTCTATTTCTATCCCGAAGCTGCCGATACCATCTGGAACGCTCTTTTTGAAGCCGGAGAGGAATTCGGCATCAAACCGATCGGACTGGGAGCGCGCGACACCCTGCGTCTTGAAATGGGATTCGCTCTTTACGGCAACGATATTGACGACTCAACTTCGCCCATCGAGGCCGGATTGGGATGGATAACCAAATTTACCGAAGGAAAAGCATTTATCGACAGACCGCTGCTCGAGACTCAAAAAGCAACCGGAGTAAAGCGTCGTTTGGTTGGGTTTGTGCTCACAGAGAGAGGAATTCCCCGTCACGATTATGAGATCGTAAATGAAGAGGGACGTGTGATCGGGAAAGTAACCTCCGGAACGCAATCGCCCGTACTGAAAGCCGGTATCGGCATGGGATACGTAGAAGTCGGATTTGCGAAGCCCGGCACTCCTGTTTTTATCAATATCCGGAATAAACCGGTTGCGGCAAAAGTCACAAAGGCACCTTTCTGTCAGGGAGCTCTGTAACCGACATTCGTTGTGTTTTGCTTTTTTTGCAAAAATAAACGTCAGGGGCTTGTATCTTGCTCCAAAATGCGTTATTTTTGTGTCGCAAATTAGTACTAATAATAAAATTTACAAAAATGGCTCACGTAATTTCAGAAGATTGTATTGCATGTGGTTCTTGCATCAGCGAATGTCCAGTTGAAGCTATCAGCGAAGGCGATATCTACAAAATTGATCCGGACGTTTGTACCGATTGCGGAACATGTGCTGATGTTTGTCCTTCAGAAGCAATTCATCCGGCATAACACGCACTATTGCAAATACTAAAACCACCTCGCGGAGGTGGTTTTTTTGTATCTGCTTATTCTTAATCTTATGCTGGCACAATTTATAAAGTTTTGTGTGGTAGGGGCTTCCGGTACGATCATCGATTTTGGATTGACGTACATCTTCAAAGAGAAGCTTCGTGCCAACAAATATATATCCAACTCCATAGGGTTTATTTCGGCTGCCACCTCCAATTATATTCTGAACCGGGTATGGTCGTTCGAGAATCACAATCCGGCCATAGGCGAACAGTATATGCTATTTATGGCAATCTCCCTGCTCGGCCTTGGCATCAACAACGGAGTCATTTTTCTGTCAACAAAAAAATTCCATCCCAATTTTTATGTGGCTAAAATAGTGGCTACCGGAGTGGTTACATTGTGGAATTTTGCCATGAATTACCTCTTCACTTTCAGGTAAATCCCGATCCGAGATATGAAACGAACAGCTTGTTTCACAATATCCGGGAGGATTATCCTGATTTTCGGCAACATGAAACTCCATACTCCCTTTGGTAAAAGAATGATTATAGTATGAAAAATGAAGCGCGTATTGATAAATGGTTGTGGGCCATGAGGCTGTTCAAAACCCGTACGATTGCCGCCGAAGCCTGCAAGAAAGGACGAGTGATGGTACAGCAGGTCGCGGCCAAACCGTCCCGTAACATCAAAGTAGGCGATATAATTCAGGTGAAGCGGCCTCCGGTAACATATTCATTCAAAGTACTTGCCCTGACAGAGAACCGGCTGGGAGCCAAATTGGTGCCCGAATATATGGAGAATATCACCACTGCCGACCAGTTGGAACTGCTCGAGCTCTCGAAAGTGAGCGGATACATGGGTCGTGACCGGGGTACCGGAAGGCCGACGAAGAAAGATCGACGCACGCTGGATGCTTTTCTCGACGACGAAGAGCCCTTCTTTTCCGATGAAGATTGGAAAAATTGAAATTTCAGGTTCCAGCTTCCAAAATTTCAGATTTCAAAATTCCATATTCGATTTTCTGAATTGAATATCGCGAAATAGACAGAATTAATCTCCTCATTTTCAAATTATCACATTTTCAAATTGAATCTATGTTTATTGCACAACAAAAACGAAAGGAAAATATTGCCGAATATGTGCTCTACATGTGGCAAGTTGAAGATTTGATTCGCGCTTACGGACTCAACCTGCAAGCCATTGTTGATAATATTGTAAATCGGACTGCATACAATGCAGAGGAGAAGAAACAACTGACCGACTGGTACGAAAGCCTGATTGAAATGATGCGGCGGGAAGGTGTACAGCAGAACGGACACCTGCAATTTGTAACCAATACCGTGGCTGATGTTACCGACCTGCATTACGCGTTGCTGAAATCGCCCAGGTTTCCGGAGTATGCAGCCCTGTTTTATCAAACATTACCTACCATCGGAGCGTTGAAACAACGATCGGACAATCCGGAGGTGGAAGACATCGAGGCCTGTCTGGTATTTTTGTACGGCGTTTTATTGTTACGAATACAAAAGAAAGAGATTTCGCAGGATACGCAGATCGCTCTTTCGCAAATCAGCCATCTGCTGGCTTTACTTTCCCACAAATACAAGCTTTATCTGAACAACGAACTGAAGTTGGACGAGCCGGAAATTTAACCGTCTATTTCATCCGAGAAGCATCGTGCCGGAAACAGGTGGTCAGATGGTCGTTCACCATCCCTGCCGCCTGCATGTAGGCATAGCAAATGGTGGTACCCACAAATTTGAATCCCCGCTTTTTGAGGTCTTTACTCATCGCATCCGACTCGGGCGTGGAGACCGGTGTCGTTCCCATATCGGTAATTTGATGATCGATCGTCTTGCCTCCGGTGAATTGCCAGATGTAACGATCGAACGAACCGAACTCTTTTTGCACGGCCATAAACGCTTTGGCATTGCCGATGGTAGCCAGAATCTTCAACCGGTTGCGGATAATTCCTTCGTCCTGCATCAAAGACTCTATCTTCGCATCGTCATAGTTAGCAATCAGCTTATAGTCGAAATTATCGAAGGCCCTGCGGAAATTATCGCGTTTGTTGAGGATCGTATTCCAGCTCAAACCTGCCTGAAAACTATCGAGTACAATAAACTCGAAATGAAGCGCATCGTCGTGAAGCGGAACGCCCCATTCCGTATCGTGGTATGCAATAGCCAGCGTATGGTTGGCCGGCCACGGGCATCGTTGTTTGTCCATCTGTGAGTGATTTTATTGTTTACCAAAAAGCACTTTGAAAGCATCTTCTACCTTCTTCGCCTTGATTACTTCGATTGAAAAACGGGTATTTTTATCGGCTTTGTGCAGATTGAAATCGGGAATAATGATTTTTTGAAAGCCCAGCTTCTCAGCCTCCAGAATACGCTGTTCGATGCGGTTCACCGGACGTATTTCGCCCGACAAACCCACTTCGCCGGCCATGCAGATATGATGCTCAAGCGCAATATCCATACTCGACGAGAGGATAGACGAAATAATGGCAAGGTCAATAGCCGGATCGTTCACCTTCAATCCTCCGGCAATATTCAGAAATACATCTTTTTGAGCCAACTTGAATCCGGCACGTTTTTCGAGCACTGCCAGCAGCATGTTCATCCGGCGAATATCGAAACCGGTAGATGAACGTTGTGGGGTGCCGTAAGCTGCCGTACTGACTAATGCCTGCGCTTCGATCAAAAACGGACGAATGCCTTCGATGGCGGAAGCAATGGCAACACCACTGAGCCCTTCGTGATTTTGCGATAGCAACAACTCCGAAGGATTGGTAACCTCGCGCAATCCGTTTTGCAACATTTCGAAGATACCCAGTTCGGCCGTACTGCCAAAACGGTTTTTGTTGGCACGTAAAATACGGTACATGTAATTCTGATCGCCCTCAAATTGAAGCACGGTATCGACAATATGCTCCAGCACCTTTGGTCCGGCGATACTGCCCTCTTTGTTGATATGGCCGATGAGCAGCACCGGAATGCCTGTCTCCTTCGCAAATTTGAGCAGCGCTGCCGAACACTCCCTCACCTGGGTAACGCTTCCCGGCGACGACTCGGCATATTCGGTGGAGATAGTCTGGATAGAATCGATTACCACCACATCGGGTTGTACGTTGCGAATGTGAACGAAAATCTGTTCGAGAGAGGTTTCGCTTACCACAAAACATTCCGAAGCCGGCTCACGCAACCGCTCGGAACGAAGCTTCAGCTGCTTTACGCTCTCTTCACCGGAGACGTACAACACCTTCTTGTCGATCATATTGAGAGCTACCTGCAAAATAAGCGTCGACTTACCGATACCCGGTTCTCCGCCCAGTAACACCAGCGAACCACTCACCAGTCCACCGCCCAATACCCGGTTGAACTCGGCAGAATAGGTGTCTATGCGTTGTTCGCTGATACTCTCAACCTCTTCGATGCGAACCGGTTTCGATTTGGAGGATTCATCAGTATGATAACCCGCTTTCGACGGAATCTCTTTGCGAATTACCTCTTCCACATAGCTGTTCCACTCGCCACACGACGGACATTTGCCAATCCATTTGGGCGACTCTGCCCCACAGTTTTGGCAGACATAAACCGATTTTGTTTTTGCCATAATCAAAAAATTTCCATGCAAAGGTAATTGTAATGTGTCAATATGAGAACAAAGAGCAAAGATTTTGAGAAATTCAGGTTTTCAAGCTATTTCAGCGATCAGCAACGAGAAGATAAAAATAATTTTTGTTCCAAACTTAATAGTGCAACAATCACATCATCCGCATTTTGCTGTTTTGCGTCTAATTTCGATACATTTGTATATTAACCAACGTTGACTTTCATGCAATTAAAAGCTCAAAATTACAATTCGGTTGCAAAAGAAATAACGTTCGTTTCAAGTCCTGATTCGAACCGGATAACAGCGTTAGCTCTCTTTTGTCTTTGTTCTTTGTTCTTTGCTCTTATCTTGTCACATTGATAGATTAACCTTACCTTTGTCGTCGAAAGAATTAAGTCATGCGAATACTAAAACGAATTGATTCATATACTCTTGCTAATTTTCTGAAGCTCTTTTCAGTCACTTTTTTTATCTGCCTGTTTGTCTTTCTCATGCAGTTTCTGTGGAAGTATGTAGACGATATGGTAGGAAAGGGACTGGGCATTTCCGTTTTGGCTGAGTTTTTTATGTATGCCGCCCTCTCGCTCATTCCGTTGGCACTGCCGATGTCGATTATGCTTGCATCGCTGATGTCGTACGGCAATATGGGTGAACAACTGGAGCTGTTGGCGATGAAATCGGCCGGAATATCGCTATTTCGGATCATGCGCCCGCTAATCATTGTCATTTCGATGGTATGCGTGGGGGCATTTTTCTTTTCCAATTACGTACTGCCCAAGAGCCAGATAAAAATGTACACCCTGTTACTCTCCATGAAGCAAAAATCGCCCGAGTTGGAGATCCCTGCGGGAGAATTTTATCAGGGAATCAATGGATATACGTTATTTGTCGGCAGTAAAGACATTAAAGGGCAGTTACTCAAAAATGTCATTGTTTACGACTTTTCAAACGGATTCAGCAATGCATCGGTAATGCTTGCCGACTCGGGACGTTTGATCATGAGCAGTGACAAACACTTTCTTACATTTTACATGTATAGCGGCGAATCGTTCGAAAACCTGCAACAACAGCAGACAATGGCTTCCGCTAACAAGATTCCCTATCGCCGTGAAGTCTTTTCAAAAAAACAGATTATTATCGATTTCGATGCCAGTTTCACCCGATTTAACGAATCCCTGCTTAAAAACGAACAGATCAGCAAAAATGTAATAGAGCTCAACCACACCATCGACTCGCTGAACAAAGAGGTGAAGCAACTGATAAAAACACAGACAGCCTATCTTCCAACCAAATACCTAAACCGGGAGAATCGTATTCCATTCCATCAGGCAACATCAAAAAAAATCAGTTTTGAGAAATACAACACCGATACGCTATTTTTATCATTAAATTTGATGGACAAGAGGAGTGCTGTCAACAATGCCATAAGCAGCGTAAATCAGTCCAAAGGAGAAATGGAGTTTTCCAACATGGAAATTCAGGAAAAGCAGATCAGCATTCGCCGTCACGCTATCGAGTGGCATCGTAAATTTGCCCTGGCTTTTGCCTGCCTCATCTTTTTCTTTATCGGAGTACCGCTGGGAGCCATCATCCGAAAAGGGGGCTTCGGTATGCCTGTAGTGATCTCCGTATTGATGTTTATCGTTTACTACATTGTAGACAATACGGGGACTAAAATGGCTCGTGATGGTTTTTGGCCGGTGTGGAAAGGAATGTGGCTCAGCTCTGCGGTTCTGTTACCGGTCGGAATTTTCCTGACCTACAAAGCGGTTGGCGACTCGGTGATTATGAATCCGGATGCATATATTCAAATTATCAAAAGCGTACGAAAACGTTTGGCAGGCTATTTGCAACGGAGCAAGCGATATATCAATAAGCGGAGGAAAGCAAAAGAAAAAAAGTAACAACGGATTGATACCGGCAAATCGACGGTTACGGAAGGTCGGTAACATTTTTGATTGTGTCAATTAATTCTATTCTAAAATCACGATATGGAACAATTTCAATTAAATACTATAGATGAGGCCATTGAAGACATTCGCAATGGCAAATTTGTGATCGTTGTGGACGATGAAGATCGCGAAAACGAAGGCGATTTTATCTGTGCTGCCGAACTGATAACACCCGAAAAGGTAAACTTTATGATTACCAATGGCCGGGGATTAGTCTGTGCTCCGTTGACAGAAGAACGTTGTGACGAATTGTCACTCCCGATGCAGGCGCAGGACAACACCTCCATGCACGGAACTCCGTTTACCGTATCGGTCGATTTGCTCGAACATGGCTGCACCACCGGTGTCTCTGCCTTCGACCGTGCAGCCACCATCAAAGCGCTTTGCGATCCCTCCATATTACCCGCCGATCTGGGTCGCCCGGGACATATTTTTCCTTTGCGTGCACGTAGCCGTGGCGTTCTTCGCCGGGCCGGACATACCGAAGCTGCAGTAGATCTGGCGCAATTAGCCGGACTCTATCCGGCAGGAGTATTGGTGGAGATCATTAACGAAGATGGCACGATGGCACGCCTGCCCCAGCTGATGGAAGTATCCAAAAAATTCGGTTTGAAAGTGGTTTCGGTGAAAGACCTGATTACGTATCGACTGAAATGCGAATCGTTAGTTGAAAAGGGAGAGGAGGTGATGATGCCCACGGCTTACGGCGAGTTTCATCTGATTCCGTTCCGCCAGAAATCGAACGGACTGGAACATGTTGCCCTGATAAAAGGGGAATGGAGTGCCGACGAACCGATTCTGGTACGGGTGCATTCATCGTGCATGACCGGCGACATATTCGGATCGATGCGTTGCGAATGCGGCGAACAGCTTCACAAAGCGATGCAGATGATCGAAAAAGAGGGCAAAGGTGTGATTGTATACATGAATCAGGAAGGGCGTGGCATTGGTCTGATGAACAAAATAAAAGCCTATAAACTGCAGGAAAACGGAATGGACACCGTGGATGCGAACCTGCACCTCGGTTTTCAGGCCGATGAACGTGACTATGGCGTAGGGGCCCAGATTCTACGCGAACTGGGGGTTACACAAATGCGCCTGATGACCAACAATCCCAAAAAGCGTATCGGTCTCGAATCCTACGGCCTGACTATCGCCGAAAATGTGCCTATCGAAATTATACCGAACAAATACAACGCATTTTATATGCATACCAAAAAAGAGCGGATGGGTCATGTGCTGAAGAAAGTATGAGGATAATGGTTAATTATCAATGATTAATGAAAAACGGCGAACCTACAAAATGTAAGTTCGCCGTTTTTTATATGGATTTAGAACGATTACTTTTTCTGTTTCAGGCTTCTCCAAACTAAGTAAGCTCCGATCAAAACAAACGGGATGCTGAGCCACTGCCCCATATCCATGGTCATCGACTCCTCGAAAGCAACCTGTCGTTCTTTGAGAAATTCGATGAAGAATCGTGCGATGAAGATCAGCGCGATGGTGAGTCCGAAATAGAATCCGGAGCCGATTTTATCTTTGTATTTTCGATAAAGCAGTATATTCAGCACAAAAATACACAAATAGGCTACCCCTTCGTACAGTTGCGAAGGATGGCGGGGCAACATATCGACCTTCTCAAACACAAATGCCCAGGGCACATCGGTAGGTTTGCCAATGATTTCAGAATTCATCAGATTAGCCATGCGAATGAAAAAGGCGGCAATTGGAGTTACCACAGCTACCAGATCGAGAGTGACCAAGACTTTTCGCTTTGTCTGATAGGTGAACAGTGCAATGGCCAGAATCAGCCCCAGCGCTCCACCATGACTGGCTAACCCCTGAAAACCCGTAAAGTGATACTCGCCGTCGGCCAACCGTTGCATGGGCAGAAATATTTCGACCGGATGAGCCAGAAAGTAGCCCGGTTCGTAAAAAAGGCAGTGTCCTAATCGGGCACCAAGTACGATTCCTAACAGCCCGTAAAGGGTGAGCTTATCCCATTCTTTTTGCGTAAATCCCTGCGATTTGGCCATTTTTTCCATCATAAGGATGGCTATCAGAATGCCTCCTACGAACAGGATTCCGTAGTAACGCACCGAAATGCCGAAGATCTTTACAATTTCAGGGTCGATGTTCCAGTGTATAAATAAGTTCATAGTTGAAATTTACAATTTGAATATTTACGATTTACCAGTTGCAATCCAGATCCGACTGAGTACTGCTTACTGAATACTGAGTACTTTACTATTTCCCTGCTTTCTCTGCATCCGCTTTACACTGATCGGGATAGTCGATGGTGAAGTGCAACCCTCGGCTCTCTTTGCGTTGCATGGCTTGCTTGATAATCAGGTAACCCACACTGATGATGTTACGCAACTCGCAAATCTCTTTCGATACCACCGAGCGGTCGAACAGGCTTTCCGTTTCGCGGTACAATATCTCCAGGCGCGACAAAGCTCTTTGCAGACGTAAATTCGACCGCACGATACCCACATAGGTGCTCATAATCTGCTGCACCTCTTTCACACTCTGCGTAATCAACACATTTTCTTCGGGAAGTGAAGTTCCTGCATCGTCCCAGGCCGGAAACTCTTTGTAAGAATAGTCCTTCAGCCGTTGCACGGCATGCTTGGCCACCGCATCGGCATATACCACCGCTTCGATCAATGAATTGGATGCAAGCCGGTTTGCTCCGTGAAGTCCGGTGCGCGAACATTCGCCTGCGGCATACAACCGGTTGATGGTCGACTGTCCGTTGAGGTCAACGCTGATACCACCGCACAGATAGTGAGCGGCTGGAGCCACCGGAATCATGTCTTTGGTAATATCGATACCCAGATCGAGACAATGCTGGTAGATATTCGGGAAGTGATTTTTCGTCTCTTCCGCATCTTTATGGCGTACATCGAGGTAGACGCAATCGTCTCCGCGGTTTTTCATTTCGTTGTCGATGGCGCGGGCCACAATATCGCGGGGAGCCAACGCACCACGGGCATCGTATTTGAGCATAAACTCCTTACCGTCGCTGGTGCGAAGCAGCGCTCCGTAACCACGCATCGCTTCGGTTATCAGAAACGAGGGTCGTTCGCCCGGGTGATACAATGCCGTGGGATGAAACTGCACGAACTCCATGTCGCGAATTATACCACGCGCACGGTGCACCATAGCAATACCGTCGCCGGTGGCAATCACCGGATTGGTGGTAGTGTGATATACATTACCGATACCGCCGGTGGCAATGAGCGTGATCTTTGCCAGAAACGTATCGATATTGCGTGTATTGTTGTCAAGCACGTAGGCCCCGTAACATTCGATGCCGGGTGTATGGCGAGTAACAATCTGACCCAGATGGTGCTGTGTCAGAATTTCAATAGCAAAGTGATTGTTGAAAACATCGATATTCGGATGGCGTTTCACCTCCCGGATCAGACTCTCCTGTATTTCACTCCCGGTAGTGTCTTTATGATGCAGAATACGGAATTCGGAGTGCCCCCCCTCGCGGTGAAGGTCGAAGTTTCCTTTGTCATCCTTATCGAAATCGACACCCCAGCTTATCAGCTCCTTAATTTGAACGGGAGCCTCTTTTACCACTTTTTCCACCACGTCGCGATCACAAATGTTATCGCCGGCAATGATGGTATCCTGAATATGCTTCTCGAAATTGTCGGTTTGTTTCATTACCGAAGCAATTCCACCCTGAGCATACGATGTGTTGGCCTCTTCGAGAGACGACTTGCACAAAATGGCAACTTTTCCTTTGTCGGCTACTTTCAGCGCGAAGCTCATGCCGGCAATACCGCTGCCTATCACTAAAAAATCGTATTTATGAACCATGATCGGAAAAGTACTTAGTACGCAGTATCCTGTACTCAGTAATCGGTTCAACAACGGGAGAACCCATACTGTCTACCGGGTACTGTTCACTTTTTGTTGGGGCAAAGGTACTCTTTATTTTAGAAAAAGAAGAACAACCTCCGGTTTGAAATAAGCTTTCTCGTGACTTTACACATAATAAATAGTTGTCACGAATAACGAACCGACAGTTACATTACAATGCAAATTAACCCCGGAATTAGGAAGATTTACTGTATATTTGTCCTGCAAACCAATTCACTCTTTTGCTATGGATATTATCGCAGCACGCGAATTTTGCATCGCATTGCCGCACACCGAAGAGACTTTTCCTTTCGGCGACGACCACTTGGTGTTGAAGGTAGGTGGCAAGATGTATGCTATTATTGCACTCGACGGTGACTCTACCATTGCACTCAAGTGCGATCCCGAACTGGCAATCGAACTGAGAGAAAAGTATGACGCGGTGCAACCCGGTTATCACCTCAGTAAAAAACACTGGAACACGATTTTACTGAACGATACCATCCCGGACGCAGAGCTGGCAGAGTGGATACGGCTTTCGTATAACCTAACCGTCAAAGGACTTACAAAGAAAATGAGAGAGAGTTTGTCGTTGTAAAACGGCTGTTTCTCCGATTTCATACTAAAATAACATGTCACGTAAATTTATTATATACCAACTATTCCCCCGACTCTTCGGGAATACAACACATGTAAATCTGCCGAACGGCTCCATCGACATTAACGGATGCGGCAAACTGAATGCCATTACGTCTCAGGCTCTGAAGAGCATTCAGGAATTGGGCATTACCCATATCTGGTACACGGGGGTGATCGAACATGCCACGCAGACCGACTATTCGGCATACGGCATTCGTAAAGATCATGCGGCAGTGGTGAAAGGTAAAGCCGGATCGCCCTATGCCATCAAGGACTACTACGATATCGATCCCGATCTGGCCGTCGATGTAACGAACCGTATGCAGGAGTTTGAGGCTTTGGTAGAGCGAACCCACAAAACCGGAATGAAGGTATTGATCGATTTTGTGCCCAACCATGTGGCGCGTCAGTACGCTTCGGATGCCAAACCGGCAGGTATTGCCGATCTGGGCGAAAACGACAACATCAACCATGCTTTCAATCCGCAGAATAACTTCTACTATCTTCCCAACCAGTTCTTTGCCGGCCAATTCAACCTGCTGAAAGATGAAAAGGTGCCTTATCACGAATATCCGGCCAAAGCAAGCGGTAACGATGTTTTTTCGGCACATCCGACGGTAAACGACTGGTACGAAACGGTGAAGCTGAACTATGGAATGGATTATCAGGGTGGCCACACGAAGCATTTCGTACCAACACCCGATACCTGGACGAAAATGTTAGACATTCTGCTCTTTTGGGCGGGCAAACAGATTGACGGTTTCCGGTGCGACATGGCGGAGATGGTGCCGGTGGAGTTCTGGTCGTGGGTAATTCCCAAAGTAAAGGAACAGTTTCCGCATATCATTTTTATCGCCGAAGCATACAACCCCGCTGTTTACCGCAGCTATCTCGATTTCGGCCATTTCGACTACCTCTACGACAAAGTGGGAATGTACGATGCCCTGCGGAATATTACCTGCGGTAACGAATCGGCGCGGCATATCAGTGTGATGTGGCAACGGGTAAACGATATTTTGCCCAAGATGCTCTTCTTTCTCGAAAACCACGACGAACAACGGATCGCCTCCCGTTTTTTTGCCGGCGATGCGTGGAAAGCCGTTCCGGCAATGATTGTAACGGCCAGCCTCTCCACCTCGGTGACGATGGTTTATGCCGGACAGGAATTGGGCGAACCAGCTGCCGATGCCGAAGGATTCAGTGGCGACGACGGGCGGACAACTATTTTCGATTACTGGAGTATCGATTCACTACGGCGTTGGTACAACAAGGGCAAATGCGACGGAGCGCTTCTCACTCCGGAGCAACAGCAACTCCGCGCTTTTTACCAACAACTGCTGAATGTCTCGTTACAGGAAAAAGCCATTAGCGAAGGCGAAATGTTCGATCTGATGTATGTCAATTGTAACAATCCGCGCTTCAATCCCGACCGGCAGTTTGCCTACCTGCGCAAAGCTGGAGATGAGCTATTGCTGATTTGCGTGAATTTTGCCGACACTGCCGCAGAAGTGGCTGTAAACATTCCCAAACACGCTTTCGATTATCTCGGTCTGGCCGACAATGTGCAGGTAAGCTCCCGTGATTTGCTTACCGGGAAGGAGGAGCCGGGGCAAACACTCTCTTCCGAACGACCATTCGAGATAAACCTGAACAAATATTCCGGCAAAATCCTTGCCATAAAACAGGTATAATAGTCAGACAAACGTTGCATTACAGACAACCTAAAACGAAAAAATCCTGCTGTCAGAAAGTATTTTCTACTGCAGGATTTTTCTGTATAACCACGGTTCAAAACGTTAATCTATGAAAATCTCATTTTGTAAATACCTGAACAATTCGTTCTTTTCGTATATTGTATTTTATGGCCAGGTCGGGAAAGTTTCCAATCGGATCGGTGTTGATTGTGCGGATTTTTGAGTAATTCAGTTTTTGAAGAGCTTTGACATCGGCGTATTGTCCATCGATAAACATCGCTGTATTTTTGTCGCTGATGCCTTTGGCTATTACTTTATCGTCTTTCCCTTCAATTTTTATCGTCTTTAACCTTTTGTTTTGTTGTCTTTGGATGTAGCTCATCACTTCATCTTTGATCGGATTATTATTAATATGTGAATATTTTTTTGATTTGATAATAATCACTCCGTTTTTGCCCTTTTGGCCGTAAGTTTGTATGGCTGTTGAATCTTTCAGTACCGTGATGGACTGGATATCGTCATCTGAAACAGATTTTATATCGGGCAAAATTTCAGTTCCATCTTTGATAATGAGAACTCCTTTGGGAATAGCCTTTTTTTCCTGATCACGCAAAACAATTGTGGCATGCAATGTTACCGGATCTTTCTTGTATTGAGCATCTTCCTGCTTTACCTCATTAACCCTTATCATTGCATTTCCTTTTTCTGCAGTCTTCATGGTAATAAGTATTACGCCATTCTCCCCCTTCTTTCCATATATTTTAACCGCGTTTTCACCTTTCAATACCTCCATAGATTCAATCTGATCGGGAGCAAGATTCTGGATAGTCGTCACTTGCTTGCCATCGACAATGTAAAGCGGTTGTTTTGTCGGATCACCGTTAGCTTGTCGAATGGAAATTGTATCTATAGAGAGGACAGAAACTGGAGTTCTGGCATCATCACTTTTATACCCGACGACCACAATATCGTCTACACTCTTTTTAGGTGACTTATTTGCCTGATCACTGCGTTCATTCTGAGCAATAGACGTAAAATCGGCATTACTCCAGGCGTCTTTCAGCTCTTTGGCGTTGACAACAAGCAGTGTTATAATCAATAAGGGCGCTACCAACAGGTATTTACTACTCCACAATGAGTGGGTGCGTTTTTTATTCATCATGATAATTCGTTTTTTTAAATGTGAAATACTGAAATGTTGAGTCAGTGGCAGCGAGCTGTTCTGAGCCACCTTCAGCAGAGCATACTGGTATGCCTTCGGATCCTGTCCCGAACGCAACACCTGTTGATCTGCCAAAAACTCGACATTCTCGCGTACCGAACGTGCGAACCAGTAATACAACGGGTTCATCCATACCAACGATTGAAAAAACGCCACCAGCATCAGGTCTATCGCGTGCTTCTGATCGATGTGAGCCTGCTCGTGCCTGATGATTCTTGCCAGCTCCTCTTCGGTGTACAATTCCGGGTTAAGAAATATCCTCCCCTGATACGAGAAGGGATTAAGTTCTTTTGCAGGAACATACACTTTTTGATTGCCATGGCAAACCTCCTCCCGGCACCCCCGCATTACCCACCAAAGTTGCAGATAACGAAACAACAGAAGCAACAGGCTTCCCGCAATTCCGATGCAAAGCAACAAATTGATTAACTGCATTGTACTCAAAGAGACAGTTTCGGGATGCGCCACACTGTTCAGCGAATCACCCACCAGCAAAATGACATACTGCACACTCTCTCTTTGCGGAATAAGCGCGGCAGGGTGCAACAAAGGCAAAAGAACGGATGTCCCGATAATACCCAACAGATAGACCCGCTTGGCTTTGTAAAAAGTATCGCGATGCAGAAACAGCAGATAAAACGCGAACAACAGGATAAATACCCCGTTCGCTTTCAACAGATAGAGCGTAAACGGTTCCATACTATTTCTTTTTTTCGATCAACTTCACGATCTCTTCCAGATCGTCGCGCGAAATCTTCTCATTTTGAGCAAAGAAAGCAACCAGCGAGCGGTAGGAGCTTTGAAAGTAGTTGTCGATAATGCCCGAGAGCATTTTTTCCGAATAACTTTCGGAGCTCAACGCAGGTTCGTACCAATAAACATTACCGTAGCGACGGCTGATAACATACCCCTTCTTCTCCAGATTCTTCATCGTCGAAGCAAGAGTAGTGTAAGGCGGTTGCGGTTCGGGATAGGTTTCGAGAATATCCTTAACTACCCCGCCCTCTTCAAGTTTCCAGAGCGCCTGCATGGCTTGTTCTTCCTGTGGTGTCAGTTTTTCCATAATCGTTTTTCTACATGTAATAAAACGGCCATTATTATCACATCGCAAATCTACGAACATTTCGTAGATAACAATACGACAAAAATCATTTTTATAATATTTTAACTTTTCAAAGTTCAGTGTTCAAGTGTACATAAAACAGAGGATCTACGCATGCAATCCATAAATACCTTCTCATTTCAAGCTCATTCCAGATGGCGTTTTACAGCGGCAGCACAATTCTCTCCGTCGATGGCCGACGAAGTGATTCCACCGGCATAACCGGCTCCCTCGCCGCATGGAAATAGTCCGGCGATTTGCAAATGTTGATACGTTTCGGCATCTCTCGGAATACGAATCGGAGACGACGAACGTGTTTCCACACCGACAATCAATGCTTCATTGGTCAGATAGCCGTGCATTTTGCGGTCGAACTTTTTAAAACCCTGCTGCAGGCGGCTCGAAATATGTTGCGGTAGCCAAAAATGAAGTGGAGAAGACAATACCCCCGGCAGGTAAGAACAGTCAGGCAGAGATCCGGAGAGTTTCCCTTTGACAAAATCGCCGACCCGTTGTGCCGGAGCGGTCAATCCCTTGCTGCCGTTGTTGAAAAAGGCCAGCTCTTCCACATATTGCTGAAATTGAAGTCCGGCCAATACGCCGTATTGCTGATACTCGCCCAAATCTTCGGGTCTGATTTCGACCACCAGACCGGAATTGGCAAACGGCGAATTACGGTGCGAGGCCGACATGCCGTTCACCACCACCTCTTTCTCTCCGGTAGAGGCCGGAACGATATGCCCGCCGGGACACATGCAAAACGAATAGACTCCGCGATCATCGACCTGTTCCACCAGATTGTAGGCGGCTGCCGGAAGAAATTCTCCCCGTTCGCGATGATGATACTGTATGCCGTCTATCAGCTCCTGCGGATGTTCTACGCGCACACCCATGGCAAATCCTTTGGCTTCGAGAGCAATATTGTTGTTATGCAACAGATGATACACATCGCGGGCCGAATGTCCGGTCGCCAGAATGACCGCCTTGCTTTTTAGCGTGCTTCCGCCCACCAGTTCCACACCGGTTATGTGAGAATCCTCCATCTTCAGTCCGGTAACTTTGGTATTGAAGCGCACCTCGCCTCCATGCTCCAGAATAGTTTCGCGCATGGCCTTGATTACCTGCGGCAGACGATCGGTACCGATATGGGGATGAGTTTCGTACAAAATTTCGTCCTGGGCTCCGTGGCTGTGAAAAATGGAAAGAATGCGCTGTACATCACCCTTTTTCTTCGATCGGGTATAGAGCTTTCCGTCGGAAAAAGCGCCCGCCCCACCCTCGCCGAAACAGTAGTTCGATTCGGGATTCAGCGTGTTGTTGCGAATCATTTGCGCGAGATCTTTCTTGCGTTCGGTCACGGCTTGCCCGCGTTCCAGAAGAATCGGTTTCAAACCGAGTTCGATGAGTCGCAGCGCTGCAAACAGTCCCGCAGGACCGGCACCCACTACAATCACCTCCTCTTTGTTGGTTACATCCTGATAATGGAGCTCCACCGTGTCGGAAGTAATCGGCTCTTTGCCGGTAAAAACCTCTACGGCCAGATTTATTTTGACGAAATGTCCGCGGGCATCGATCGATTTGCGAACGGGACGGATATGTGATATTTGTGTCGCAGGCAACGAAAGCGCTTTGGCTACAGCCTGCTTCAACAACTCGGGTGTGTGCGCCTGTTCGGGCGAAAGGGTCAGTTGAAGGGATTGCATAAACAATTTTATTAGAGAGTGCAAAGATAGACATTAAACCTACGATTCGTCAAATGTGTGTTATGTTCCAGAATTTCAGGATTTCAATTATTCCAAGACCATAGGATTTGCCCATTTTCGAATCTTGAAACTTGGGAATCTCGGAATTATTCCAAAAACAGATAAATGCTCTTTCCATTAGGCATTTAGCACTTAACCATTTTTACTTTTAACAAATGAACTTTCCCGAAAATAATCCGTACTTTTGCACAAATTTATAGAAACTCACTATATGATTCGATTTCGCAAATTTCACCTGCTGATTATAAGTCTGATTGCCGTATCTGTTTGGGGAGCAGCCCAACAAGACGCTAATGACAGACGGTTTTCCCTGAGCAAAAATCTGGATGTGTTCAACAGTGTGGTCAGAGAACTGGACGCATTTTACGTGGACACCCTGAATTATGACAAAATAGTGCGATCGGGGATCGATAATATGCTGGACGGACTTGATCCTTACACCGTATACATGCCTAAAGAAGAGACCGACGAGCTCAAAATGATGACCACCGGAGAGTATGCCGGCATTGGCGCATTGATAGTCGGCAAGTCGGGTCAGGTATTGATCTCCGAACCTTACGAGGGCAAACCTGCTGCAAAGGCAGGGCTCAAAGCAGGCGATATTCTGGTGGAACTCGACGGACAGGATCTGAAGAAAAAATCGACATCGGAAGTGAGCGCATTGCTCAAAGGGCAACCGAAAACCATTATAAAACTAAAAATCCAACGTCCCGGGGAGACAAAGCTGCGGACTTTTGAAGTTATGCGGGAACGGATTGTCATCAACCCGGTGGTTTATTATGGCGTGGTGGGCAACAACACCGGATATATTCTGTTGAATGAATTTACAAGCAGTGCAGCCGAAGAGATGCGGATTGCGTTGCTGGAGTTGAAAAACAGATACCATGTCACCTCTATGGTAATCGACCTGCGCGAAAACGGTGGCGGGATTATCGATGAGGCCGTAAAGATGGTAGGATACTTTGTTCCGAAAGGAACCGAAGTGGTATCGACACGAGGTAAACTCAAACAGTGGGATCGTACTTACCGCACCATTAATGCGCCCATTCTGCCCGACATGCCGCTATCCATTCTTGTTTCGCAGAACACTGCATCCGCTTCCGAAATTCTGAGTGGATCGTTGCAGGATCTGGATCGAGCCGTGATTATCGGGGTGCGTACTTTCGGAAAAGGGCTGGTACAACAAATCCGCCAGTTACCGTACGAAGGACACCTCAAGGTGACGATTGCAAAATACTATATCCCGAGCGGCCGTTGCATTCAGGCAATTGATTACTCCAACCGGACCGACGACGGAAACCCGATTCATGTGGCCGACAGTCTGACCCACGAATTCAAAACCAAAATCGGACGCACGGTGCGCGATGGCGGTGGTATTCGCCCCGATGTGGAGGTGCGCGATTCGATGAAGATAAGCATTGCATACTATTTGGTAAACCAAAACATCATTTTTGATTTTGCTACGCAATATGCACAAACCCATGCCTCCATTGCCGAACCCGAGATTTTCAAAATAACCGATGCCGAGTACGAACAATTCAAACAATTTGTCAAAACAAAGAAATTCACCTACACGTTACAAAGCGACAAATTACTGAAAAATTTGATGTCCACGGCTAAAATAGAGGGATACGATGAGGCGACAGCAGCCGATTTCAAAGCGTTACAAGCCAAGCTGACTCCAAACATCGATAAAGATCTCGAAACATTCCGTACGGACATTTCGACGCTGATTAATGCCGAGATCGTAAAACGCTTCTATTTTCAAAAAGGAGTAGTACGCTATACATTACCCCAGGATAAAGTACTGCTCAAAGCCGAAGAGCTGTTCAAAGACATGAGTGCATACAATAAAATTCTGGGTAAATAAACCACCATGCGTAGAGTACTTATTATTACTTACTATTGGCCTCCATCGGGCGGTTCGGGGGTACAACGCTGGCTGAAATTCGCTAAATATTTACCCCAATATGGTTGGCAACCGGTGATTTATACTCCCGAAAATCCCGATTTCGCCATCGAAGATCAAAGTCTGTTGCAGGATGTGGCTCCCGACACCGAGGTGCTAAAGACAAAAATATGGGAACCCTACGAAATTTATAAGGCACTGACCGGCAACAAAGGAAAAAAGGTCAACGTAGCGTATGCTGCCGGAGGGAAAAAAGGCGGATTGGTACATAAACTGGCGCTGGCATTACGCGGTAACTTGCTGATTCCAGATCCCCGCTGTTTCTGGATCAATCCTTCGGTAAAATACCTGTCAGAATATCTCAAAAGCAATCCTGTAGACGCAGTCATTTCGACCGGACCTCCGCATTCAATGCACATGATCGCGCTGAAATTGCACCGCAAAACAGGGCTGCCCTGGATTGCCGATTTTCGTGATCCGTGGACCAATATCGATTTTTACAAAGAGCTAAACCTCACCTGGCTGGCCGACAAAATACACCATCGCCGCGAGCAACAGGTGATCTCCGAAGCCGACTGCGTGGTGAGTGTAACTCCCACATGGTGCTCCGAATTTGAAGCCAAAAGACCGAAAAAAATTGCGCTGGTACATAACGGATACGACGAATCGGATGTTGCCGTACAGGATGTCGTTGTCGATGAGGAGTTCTCCTTAGTACATATCGGCAGCATCAACGCGGCACGCAATCCGAAAGTGTTGTGGAAAGCCCTGAGCGAATTGGTTGCGGATAATAAAGAGCTGGCATCCAAAATTAAAATCAAGCTGGTGGGCAATATCGAAGCTGTGGTTTTTGAGGATATCGAAAAATATCAGCTTGGCGATTACGTTGAAAAGGTCGGTTATCTGTCACATAAAGACGCGGTTGCCTTTCAGCAAAAAGCACAGATATTGCTTCTGTTAATCAATAACACGCCCAACGCCAACGGAATTCTTACCGGCAAACTGTATGAATACATGGCATCAGGTCGTCCTACGCTGGCCATCGGACCATCGGGCAGCGACATCGCAAAAGTGTTGAACCAAACCGGTTCGGGCACGATTATCGATTTCGACGATGTCGAAGGCATGAAGAAGATGCTACTCGATCTGTTCGAGAAATACCAAAACGGGACACTGGCCTCTTCGGCAAGTGGCTACGAACAATATTCGCGCCGGGCACAATGCGGCGTCATGGCCGGTTTGCTCGACGACATTACAAAATAACTCATTGATCTTTTCAACAAAGCGTAAAGTCTTTGTTCTTTACTCTTTGTTCTTTGTTCTGAATATGAAAAAAATCATCCTTGTTTGCGGTGCGCGCCCCAACTTTATGAAAATAGCGCCTCTGATGCACGAACTGAAGAACCATCCTCAGCTCGAAGCGGTGCTGGTGCACACCGGACAACATTACGATACCCAAATGTCGGGTCGTTTCTTTGAAGAACTCGGCATTCCGGCTCCAAATATCAACCTCGAAGTCGGGTCGGCATCACATGCCCAGCAGACTGCCCGCATTATGACGGGTTTTGAGAAGGTGTGCCTTGACGAAAAACCCGATTTTGTACTGGTAGTAGGCGACGTGAACAGTACGGCGGCCTGCGTATTAGTTGCCGCAAAACTGAATATCAAAACGATACACTACGAGGCCGGCCTGCGTAGCAACGACCGCACCATGCCCGAAGAGATCAACCGTCTGGTTACCGATTCCATCAGTGACTATTTTTTCACCACCAGCGCCGATGCCGACGAAAACCTGTTGAAAGAGAACGTTGCACCGGAGAAGATTTTTATGGTGGGCAACCTGATGATCGATACCCTCGAAGCGAATCTGGCGAAAGCCGCGGGATCTCCACAGGTTTTCGGTCTGCTCAACAAACCGGGCAGGATCGACATCAACGACCTCTCGGCAAGTGGTTACGGCGTAATGACTTTTCATCGTCCGTCGAATGTGGATGAAAAAGCGTCGCTGGAACGTTTGGTCTCTATCTGGGGAGCGGTATCGCAACAGATTCCGCTTGTGTTTCCTATTCACCCACGAACCTACAAAAATATCCAGCAGTTCGGTTTGCTGGAAACGATCTCGTCATTTCCGAACCTCTATCTGATCGAACCGCTCGGTTACCTGGAATTTATCCACTTGGTGAGCCGTGCCAAGTTTGCCCTGACCGATTCGGGCGGCATTCAGGAAGAGACCACCCACCTCAATATTCCCTGCCTGACAGTTCGTCCCAATACCGAACGTCCCGTGACCGTTTGGGAAGGGAGCAACAAGCTGATTAAGATCGACGATATCGAAGCCGAAGCAGCTGCGATCGTCAAAGGCGAAGGCAAAACCGGAAATAACCCGAAATATTGGGACGGCAAAACGGCGCAACGTATCGTTACTATTCTGGAAACGCTTTAATTTGAGGAATCGACCATGAATCGTATTCTAACCATTGTAGGGGCAAGACCCCAGTTTGTGAAAGCGGCAGCTGTTTCGCGGTCGCTGAAGCTACATGGCATTGAAGAGATTCTGGTGCACACGGGGCAACATTACGATGCCAACATGTCGGAGGTTTTTTTCGAAGAGATGGAGATCCCGAAACCGGCCTATAATCTCGACATTCACGGCTTGAATCATGGAGCCATGACCGGGCGCATGCTCGAAGGGATCGAAACCATTTTGTTCAACGAAAAGCCCGAAGCCCTGATGGTTTTCGGCGATACCAATTCTACGTTAGCCGGTGCTCTGGCAGCCTCCAAGCTCCACATTCCGGTAATTCATGTTGAGGCTGGTCTGCGCTCGTTCAACAGGCAGATGCCTGAAGAGATCAACCGCATTCTGACCGACCGCATCTCCGATATTTTGTTTTGCCCCACCGAAACGGCCATTCAGAATCTTGAGAACGAAGGGTTCCGTCATTTCCCGGTACAATTGATCAAAAGCGGCGATGTGATGCTCGATGCGGCACTCTTTTATGCAAAGAAAGCGGCTGCAAAATCGACTATCATTGAAGATTTGACTCTCAAAGAATTTGTGCTGGCAACCATCCACCGGCAAGAAAATACCGACGACGTGCAGAAGTTGCATCAACTGATCGAAGGATTGAACGAAATAAACCGGAAAACACCGGTGGTATTGCCTTTGCATCCGCGTACACGAGCCATTCTGCAACAAAACGGAATTGAATTGCAATGCCGTGTTATCGATCCGGTGGGCTATTTCGATATGATCCGGCTCCTGCAACAGTGCCAATTGGTCGTTACCGACAGTGGTGGTGTACAGAAAGAGGCCTTCTTCTTTGGCAAACACTGCATCACGCTGCGCGAACAGACCGAATGGACGGAGCTTATCGCAGGTGGGTTCAATACACTTGTTGGTACCGACAAAGCTCTTTTGATAAAAACTTTTGATGAAGTACAGGCTATCGCAGCAGACTTTTCAGCTAACCTCTACGGACAAGGCGATGCTTCGGACATCATAGCCCGAACGATTCGAAACGTACAAAAACAGTAGTATGCAAACAGGGAGGAAAGATTTGTTATGGAATTATGCGGCAACGATAATGCGTGTGTTGTCTGGTATTATTATTTTACCAATTACGTTGCGTTTATTGCCTCCTGAAGAGATGGGTTTATGGGCTATTTTTCTGTCGCTTACAACAATCACAAGTCTACTCGATTTTGGTTTTGCCAGCTCTTTTGCACGCAATGTCACCTATGTTTTCAGCGGAGTAAAAGAGTTGAAAGCCAACGGCTACGGAGAAGTCGAGGAAGGGCATGTTGATTATGGCTTATTAAAAAGCCTGCTTAGCTCAATGAAATTTTTCTACGGCATTATCGCCTTAATTTTCCTGCTGATTTTTGTAATTGCCAGTCCTTTCTATTTTCTACCGATACTCGATAAATATAGTGGCGATCATATGCCGGTTTTAGTAGCCTGGCTTTTGTTCGGATTTGTGCTGGCCTATGAACTTTACACCTACTACTATGGAAATATTCTGACCGGATGCGGAAAAATCAAGGCCATGCAACAGATCACCGTACTGGCTCAGTCCGTTCGTATTATTTTGACTATTATCATGCTGCAATTTGGCCTGGGACTATTGGCATTGGTTCTGGGTATTCTTATTGGGGATGTTGTCAATAGAATTCTTTGCTACAAAACTTTTTACGACGCCAATACAAAGAAAAATCTACGTGCGGTACAATCCGGAAAAGCTATTGAGGTTATCAAAATTATCGCTCCCAATTCGATAAAAATAGGGCTGAATGTATTGGGGGGTTTTCTACGTTCAAAAGCCATTGTTCTTATCGCTCCCTATTACATTACATTAGCCGATCTGGGAAGTTTCGGCATTTCGCGAACGATGGTTGATGTTATTACCTCTTTGGGAGGCACCTGGTTTGTAACTTTTTACCCTCAACTTTCCCAATACATCGTTCATAACCGGATGAGTGATGTTAAACGATTATACATTAAATCAATTTTGGTCTCTATTGTAGCTTTTGCCATTTTAGGATGCGGTATGATGCTTTTGGGCAATCCGATTCTTGTTTTAATAAAGAGCAAAACATTTTTGCTCTGCGGATCCTATCTGTTGCTAATGCTATTATTCTCTTTTCTGGAACAGAATCAAGGCATCGCAACAAATATTTTGCTGGCACAAAATGAGGTTCCGTTTTTCAAATCAGCATTACTTTCCGGCATCAACACGGTGCTTATTTTTTGGATAATGTTGAAATTTACACATTTAGGAATCTTAAGCATGATCCTTTCGTCGGGGATCGCTCTGAGCGTGTATGTGAACTGGCGTTGGCCCCTTGAAGTGTACAAGCGGTTAAAACTTAGGCCAAGTGATTTTGTTGAGGTTCTGAAAAGCTACGTGGTGAAATTACATTGAAATAAGAGTTCTAACAATTGACAAGATGTTTAAAATTTTAGGAATAGTATCGACGTATTACCCCGATATTGAAGAACTTGAAACAAACATATCTTCATACCTGCCGTATCTTGACAAGTTAATCGTATGGGAAAATACACCGGCAAAAGATAGCTGCTTGCATTTATTGTCCATCAGGGATGATAAATTGGAGGTTAGAACAACCGGCAAGAATGAATATCTGGCATTTCCATTTAATCAGGCGATTGAAGAGGCGAGAAAAATGGGATGCACACATTTTCTTACAATGGATCAGGACAGTCGGTTTGAAGATGGCCATTTTGAATGTTATCTCGATCAGATCAAAAAGAATGAAGATCCGTCGATCGGTATTTTTGGGCCAAATATAGTAATGCAAATCCCTCATGTGGTATATGCCAACACAATCTTGCCGGAAAAAATAAAATACCTGTCAGAAGGAGGCGTGGTCACTTCTGGTTCTGTCTATTGCATGGAGCTTTTTCACGATGGAGGCTTTCTGGAAGATTTTGCAGTTTATTTTCTGGATCCATATATGTGCCTGAAAGCAAGAAAAATGGGTTATAATATAGTGGTATGTACAGATGTATTGATGAATCACAGAGGATATGCGATGAAATCGAAAAATGGATTGATGGTAAATAATTATCCGCCTCTGAATACCTACTATTATATTCGAAACGGCATTCTTATCTGGAAGATCTATCCCGAATATTACACATTAAAATCTAAGTATCAGTTTTTTAAATACAATGTGTTTTTTCGCATAGCTAAAATGATCTTTGAAACAGATAGACGAGCCAAGCTTCGGGCGTTGTTTCTCGGGTTATATCATGCAATGATTGGTAAGAAAGGAGCATATAATTTGAAACAACGCCAAAATAATTGAAGTTTATTAATCAAAATGTAATTGCATTGACTTATGAAGATTGTTGCTGTCGTGACATCGTACAACCCTGACCCCGAAATACTCCAGCGGAATATAGAATCATATCTACCATGGATTGATCATCTTATTATATGGGAAAATACACCAAAAGAAAAAAGCAGACTGCAAAATATTGGTTCCCTGAACTGCAAAATAGAAATATGTTCTACTGGGAAGAATGAATATCTGGCTCTTCCTTACAATCGGTGCATTGAATGGGCAAACACTCATGACTGTGATTATATTTTAACCATGGATCAAGATAGTTGTTTTGAGAAGGATGCGTTTAAAAGATACGTAGAAAGAGTAGAAGCTTGTAAAGATGATAAAGTGGCAATATTTGCCCCTACCACAGAACGAATTTGTAGTGACAAAATGAAAACCACATATATAACCGGTAGTAGTACTGTTTATTCTTCTGGATCAATATACAAAAGACAAATGTTCGAAAAAATAGGGAGATTTAGAGAGGATTTTATGATTTATTGCCTTGATACAGAAATTTGTATACGTGCTCGTAAACATGGTTTTTCGATAGTGATGTTTACTGATGTTTATATGGAACATACTGCTGGCTACAAAACGAAAGGTATATTTGGAATGACTATCAATAATTATTCTGCTCAAGCTACATATTTTATTATTAGAAATCATTTCTGGTTATGGAAAATATACCCAATGGATTTTACTTTTGCAACAAAGATGCGTTTCATTAAATATATAATTGGGTTTAGAATTGCAAAATTAGCTTTTGAAAAACAACGTATTCTCAAAATAAAAGCTATTTTACAAGCTATGTTTCATGGAACATTGAAGAATCCCGAGCAATATTTCCCTCAACATTAATATTTCAAAAAATAGCCATGTCTCAAGGCTTAGCAATATCCAATGACATTAAGAAAAATACAGATTGCAAGATTTTAAGCTATCATACGCCCATTATTCCAGCTAATATATCTTCACAAATGCCTTATTTGCAAGAATAAACAATCGTTTTTCAAATTTATTCAATAACAAATGCAACCGGAAGTCTCAATCTCAGTCCCAGTTTATAATGTAGCGAAGTTTATTGAAAAATGTGCCCGTTCGCTCTTTGAACAAACCTTTCAACCGGTAGAATACATCTTTGTCAATGATGCAACGCCGGATAATAGCATAGCCCTGTTGCTAAATATTATAGAGCAATACCCGGAAAGAAAAGAGAACGTTCGTATTGTTAATCATGAGGTTAACAGAGGGTTGGCCGCAGCCCGAAAGACGGGTTTCAGTAATTCATCAGGCAAATATATCATGACTGTAGATAGCGATGACTATATTGAACCGGATACGGTAGAACTGATGTATAATAAAGCTATTGAAAATCATGCGGATATTGTTGTGGCTGATATTATCAAAGAATATCCGGACGGAAAAGTGCAGATAGAGTGCTATGAACATTCGGACGACATAGAGACGTGCAGGTTGAATGTGTTAATCGCTGTTAAGTCTCCGAATTATCTATGTGGGAAACTGATTGCGAAGAGGTTATTTGATAATGAACTGTTTGTTCCGGTACCCGATGGACAAAATTATTGGGAAGATCGATTTGTGCTGACGCAGTTGTATTTCTTCACAGACAAAATTGCAAAAGTAGACAAACCGCTTTACCACTATATTCAGTATAATTCGTCAGCAATTTCGGCTCAAAGCAGAAGACGAATGCATTTTGAGAATGCATTTACCTTCTGGACCTTTTTGGAAGATTTCTTATCGAAGCGACAAGTTTATGATAAATATAAAGATGTCATAGACTTTGAAAAGGTTAAGCATAAAGCCAGTATGATGATTTCAACGAGTTCTAATGCGTTAAGAAAAGAATTTGCAGATAAATATTATCAAGAGGAAACAAAATATTATAGTCAGCTGAAGAAAGGCAAGAAAATAATTACATTTCTCAACCGACATAAACTTTTTGTACTATCTCAGGCATATCATTATGGCGTTTGCTTTGTCAAATCGATTAAAAAATAAAAGATACAGCGATTCGACCTGCGTCTCTATTCATCTTTGTGCAAACATGTTGTAAACCATAATATAGTTATAGCGAACGTAAGAATGCGGCAAATGAGGTGTACTGTTGTTCTGCATTACAGCGTTCTTTCCACCTGTTTCGCGCATTTTGTCTGAGATGTGACTCCTGAAGCCGCTGCTGTAGTTGTATTATTGCCGGGGCAAGTTCATCGGCAGTGATCGCCACAGGTAATAGTGTACCTACAGCTTCATCCACAATTTCGCCGGTACCTCCGGCATTGGTTGCGATTACCGGAATACCAAAAGAGAGAGCTTCCATAATCGAGACGGGCACGCCTTCGCTTTCACTGACATTCATAAAGATATCGATAGGTGTCTGCCGATAGTATTCAATGACTTCGCTATTTTTCAAAGCGCCCATCAATTCCGCTTCTACGTTTTGCGGTAATTTTTTCACCAACCGATCGACCTCTTCCCACTGGCTACCACTACCGATATGTGTCCATTTAACCGGCATATCAATTAACATCAGAGCTTCGATTAGCAAAGGAATACGCTTGACAGGAACCATATACGAACAGCTAACCAGATGTAACACACCCGGCTTACCTTGCGGATTGATACCCTGATCGGGAACTCCTAAACGAAACAGATGCTGATTGTGCACCCACTGCAAATATTTCCGGGTCAGGTATTTTTTTCCATCCTCGGAAATAAAAACGAAATGATCGATGGTGGGAAAAAGAACCGAACGAAAAGGAATATAACCTGCTTTTCTTTCCTCATACAGATCCGTACCATGAAAGCGAACAACACTGGTAAAACCCGGGCTTATTTTCCGTAAAAACGGAATAAAAACCGCAAGCTTATCGCCCCAATAAGAGTATAAAACAGATTGATCGTTCACTAAAGAGCTGAGTTCGGAGAGCCTCTCTTTGTTGGCAAAAGCGGCTCTGAAAACCAACAAAGCGGCAAGCCATACACGGATCTGTTTCGGATGTTTGTAAACCGACCTGAGAAAAAACTCTCTGAACATGAATGCAAGAGGGCTCCAATTCAGCAATCCGGCAGGGAGTAATTTCCGTTGATCTTTGATATGAAATGGCAAAAATGGCTCATGCACAGTTACATGACTGGCCTGAGGACGGCACGATTCGGTTCCATGCAGGGGAAAAATATGAATAGCGGAAAACCGATCGGCTAAAAAATTCATTTCGGATTCCAGAAAAGTTTCCTTTGTACCGAACGGAAAACTCTCTGTCAATAAAATCAGTGTTTTATCTGGCATTTCTATAAAAACATAAGCGTGTAATAATACTTAACCGATTTTCAGAACGTGTTTGATCGTCAACCATGGATAGTGAAAAATCATTCGCGGACCGGCAAAACGCATCACACGACGAATTTCCTCTCTCGCTTGTGGTTTATAACAATGAATCGTACAGTTCTTGCAAAAAGGCTTGTCGGGAGCAAAAGGGCATTTCGAAAGCCGGTGCTCCGCATAAGCCAACAATGACCGGCACTCGTCGCAAAGTTCAGACTGCTTGTGTTTCTGTTTGCAATAAATGCCGATCATTGTACGGAGCGTCTCTGCTTCGCGTTCTATCTTATCTGATACCATTAACTTGTTCAGGGTTGTTCTATCCAACTGATAATCTCCGGGCTATCGGGCAATGTTTTTGGTGGAATTACTTTCACAACATACCCGTTGGCATCGATCAGGTATTTCTGAAAGTTCCATTGCACTTCCGAATCCTGCACACCGTTTTCTGCCTTTGTCGTCAGGTATTTGTAAACCGGATGCTGATCGTTACCCTTCACCGATATTTTTTCCATCATCGGAAATGCAACCCCATAGTTTTGTTGGCAAAATTCAGCAATTTCGCTGTTACTGCCCGGCTCCTGCCCGGCAAAATTGTTGGCCGGAAAGCCTACGATTACAAAATTCTGATCTTTATATTTTTCATACAAAGCCTCCAAAAGTTTGTATTGCGGTGTAAATCCGCATTTGGAAGCAGTGTTTACAATCATCACTTTCTTTCCTTTGAGCGATGCAAAATCGAAGGTTTTACCATACAGGTCGGTTACCGTAAACTGATAAACCGGTTTTGCGGATTGCGCGTGAATCACACCTGTCATGCTCAAAACCAAGAGCAAAAGAATCGAAATATATCTCATTTTCATATTGTTATAAAATTAAATGATTAACCGGCTTTTGACACCGGGAGTACAAAGATACATTCAAATTCGCCAAAACCGTTTCATTCGCCCTGAGCAATAGTTGTCATCACGTTGTAGGCCTCCATCACGCTGCGTACCGGAGCAACAATCACCGACCGTTTGCCTTTATTCTCTTTCAACTGGCATTTTCGCGGATATTTGGCCATGTAATTAAGCACCTTACCAAAATTATTCGATTTGTAATAGGGCGATTGCTGATTGGCGACCAGATAGGCAATCCACTTTTCGTTCTTCAAAACTAATTTTTCGATGCCGTACTCTTTAGCCAGCCAACGGAGCCGCACCACCTGAATAAGTTCCAACCCCTCCTGCGGAATGGCTCCGAAACGGTCGGCCAGTCGTTGTTCGAAATCGGATAAATCGCGTTCGTTGGTAATGTTGTCCAATTCGCGGTAGAGGTTCATTCGTTCCGGTATACTTTCGATGTAGGAGGCCGGGAACATCAACTCGAAATCCGATTCTATCTGGCAATCGGTTACATATTCCAGCGTTTTCTCCCCTTTTTCGGCTTCCACCTCGCGGTAAAGGTCGGCAAATTCTTCGTCTCTCAACTCCTGTACCGCTTCGTTCAGAATTTTTTGGTAGGTTTCGTAACCTAACTCCGCAATAAACCCGCTCTGTTCGGCCCCCAACATATTTCCTGCACCACGAATATCAAGATCCTGCATGGCAATATTGAAGCCACTGCCCAGATCGGCAAAATTCTCGATCGCCTGCAAGCGGCGACGCGCTTCAGGCGTGATGAGATTGGTCGGTGGGGTCATCAAATAGCAAAACGCTTTCCGATTGGTACGCCCCACCCGACCACGCAACTGGTGCAGGTCGCTCAATCCGAACTGATGCGCACTGTTGATAATGATTGTGTTGACGTTGGGCATATCGATACCCGATTCGAGGATGGAAGTCGCAATCATCACATCGTATTCGTAATCAACAAAATCGAGAATAATCTTTTCCAGTTTGTCGGGAGGCATCTGTCCGTGGCCGACGACTACACGCACACCGGGAACCAGACGTTTGACCAACGCCTCCATTTCGTAGATGTTGTGAATGCGGTTATTGATAAAAAACACCTGACCGTTCCGCTCCATTTCAAAGGTAATCGCCTCACGGATTACATCTTCATTGAATTCGTAAAGCGAAGTCTGCACCGGGTAGCGGTTGGGTGGTGGCGTGTTGATAATGGAAAGATCGCGGGCCCCCATCAGCGAAAATTGCAAGGTACGGGGAATGGGGGTCGCCGTCATGGTCATCGTATCCACGTTTACCTTTATCTGACGCAGTTTCTCCTTCACCGAAACACCGAATTTCTGCTCTTCGTCTACAATTAGTAAACCCAGGTCTTTGAAGTGAACATTTTTGCCTATCAGCTTATGCGTACCGATCAGGATGTCGATTTTTCCCTCTTTCAAACGGGCTAAAATCTCTTTGGTATCGGCAGCTGTGCGAGCACGGCTCAGGTAATCGACCGTACAAGGCAGATCTTTCAACCGATCGCTGAAGGTTCGGAAATGCTGAAGAGCCAATACCGTGGTAGGTACCAGTACCGCCACCTGTTTTCCGTCGGTTGCGGCTTTGAATGCAGCGCGCACGGCCACCTCCGTTTTTCCGAAACCCACATCTCCACAAACAAGCCGGTCCATCGGCAAATCAGACTCCATATCCTGCTTAATATCAGTCGTCGCCTTACTCTGATCGGGAGTATCCTCGTAAAGAAACGAGGCTTCCAATTCGTGCTGAAGGTAACTATCGGGCGAATAGCGAAACCCTTTTTCGGCACGCCGTTTGGCATAAAGTTGAATCAACTCGCGGGCAATGTCTTTGACCTTTTTCTTCGTCTTCTCCTTCAGACGTTCCCACGCGCCGGTACCGAGTTTGTTGATCTTCGGAGGTTCGCCCTCTTTGCCTTTGTATTTCGAAATGCGGTGAAGTGCATGAATGCTGACAAAAATAATGTCGTCGTCTTTATACACCAGCTTGATGACCTCCTGCTTTTTGCCGTTCACATCCATGGTGAACAGACCTGCAAAACGTCCGATACCATGATCGACATGCACCACGTAGTCACCCTGATTGAGCTGGTTGAGTTCCTTGAGCGTCATCACCACCTTGCCTGCGCGCGCGCTGTCGGAACGGAGCGAATATTTGTGGTAGCGGTCGAAAATCTGGTGGTCGGTATAACAACAGAGTTTCAGATCGTGATCGACAAAACCCTCGTGCAACGTTTTGAGCACCGAAGTAAAATTGATTTCATCGCCCCGATCGTTGAAAATTCCGGCAATACGATCGGTCTGTTTCTTGCTGTCGCTCAGAATGTAGATGTGGTAGCCCTCTCTTATCGATTGCATAAAACTCTGGCTTACCAAATCGAAGTTTTTGTGAAAGAGCGGTTGTATGGAGGTACGGAATTCTATTTTTTCGTTGTCGGTAAAAATAGCTTTGTTGCCAATTTCCACCTTTCGAAAGTTGCCAATTTGCTCTACAAACAATTCGGATGTCATCAATGATGCTTCGAGACTGGGAGTGCCCCGCCTGGCTTCGTTGGCCTTGATAAGCATGTCGTCGTACAGATCGCCGATACGACCGCTGGTAAAGCGAAAGTCGGTAAAAAACAACGTCGTATCGGGCGATATAAACTCCAGAAACGAAACTTTTTCCAACGAATCTTGTTGCTTCAGGTCCGAAACGATGGACACTTCGCTTTTCGTCTCTTTCGAGAGTTGAGTTTCGATGTCAAAGGTTCGGATCGTTTCCACCTCATCGCCGAAGAAATCGATACGATATGGATACTCGAACGAAAAGGAAAACACATCGATGATGCTTCCGCGCACCGAAAATTGCCCCGGTTCGTACACAAAATCAACACGCGAAAAACCATATTCGGTCAACACGCTGATCACAAAATCGGTGTTAACCCGTTCACCGGTATGCAGAGTCAATGTACAATCATTCAGAGCACTATTGGCAATTACCTTCTCAATCAGCGCGTCGGGATAGGTTACAATGATTCCGGGTTCTTTCCGGGTAGCATAATTGAGCACTTCCGTACGGAGTATTTCGTTAGCCGAGTCTATTTGTCCGTATTTAACACCTGTTTTGTACGACGACGGCAAAAAATAGACCGGTTCGTTACCCAAAAGCTGTACCAGATCGTGGTATAAATAGCCGGCTTCCTCTGCATCGTCGAGCACCATCAAGGCATGGAAGGGGCGTTTAAAATAGAGAGAAGCCACAACAAGCGCCCGTGCAGATCCGAGTAATCCTCCGATTTGCAGGTTTGGCACGCCCGATGTGCTCCATTTCTCTATCGCTGCCAACTGCGGATGAGTGGCATAATATGATAGAAATTCAGACAGTTCCATAAGTGGTGCAAAGATACAAAAATCGCCTAATTACGCCCTGATTCCGGAGCCCGGAATTTCAGCATAAAAAATAGACGAAAAAAATTGGAAAACTTAGAAAGGAAACATACCTTTGCACTCTCAAATCAACTGGCGGTGTAGTGTAGTGGCCCAGCACGCAACCCTCTCACGGTTGAGACCCGGGTTCGATTCCCGACTCCGCTACTTTTTACTTTCAGAAGAAGCATAGAAACAGTCATTTCCGGTAATTGTTTTTATGCTTCTTTTATTATCCGTAAAGAATCAAAAGCATTATCCTGTTCAAATTTTAGCTACCTTTGCAGCGTTTTCAAAAAAACGGAACATACAAGCTAAACCCGTCTATTTATCAGTCGATTGATGAACGACATTATCCACCTTTTACCCGATTCGGTTGCCAACCAGATTGCGGCTGGCGAGGTCATTCAACGCCCGGCTTCGGTCATCAAAGAGTTGGTTGAGAACGCCATCGATGCCGGTGCCCGCAACATACAGGTAATACTGAAAGATGCCGGTCGTACCCTGATTCAGGTAACCGACGATGGCAAAGGGATGTCGGAGACGGATGCCCGGATGGCATTCGAACGACATGCCACCTCCAAAATCAAATCGGCAGCCGACCTTTTCGCGCTGCATACCATGGGGTTTCGTGGCGAAGCGCTGGCTTCGATTGCTGCTGTGGCACAGGTAGAAATCCGGACACGTCGCCCCGAAGACGAACTGGGTACGGTGATTTGCATTGCCGGTTCGCAGGTCGAAAGTCAGCTGCCCGCGAATTGCCCGGCAGGCACCTCTTTCTTTATCAAGAACCTGTTTTTTAATGTTCCTGCCCGTCGAAAATTTCTCAAATCGAACGAAACGGAACTGCGCCATATCATCACGGAATTTATCCGGATTGCATTGGTATACCCGGAGCATCACTTTACGCTGACACACAACGATACCGAAATTTACGAACTGGCCGCCACAAACCGCCGGCAGCGAATCGCCCATATCTTCGGCAGTAAAAACAACAACTTCAGCCGGCAGCTGCTACCCATCGAGACATCGACTACGTTGGTCAACATTTCGGGCTACATAGGAACTCCCGAAACAGCTTTGCGCAATTCCAACCAATATTTCTTCGTGAACGGACGGTATATGCGCCATCCCTATTTTCACAAGGCGGTGATGCAGGCCTACGACCGGCTCATTGGCAACGATGTCAGCCCCAACTATTTTATCTACTTCGATATCGACCCCGGAAGTATCGACGTGAATATTCATCCCACCAAAACGGAGATAAAATTTGAGAATGAAGCGGCCATCTGGCCCATTATTACCGCTGCCGTGAAGGAGATATTGGGGAAATCGAATGCCGTGCCCAGCATTGAATTCGATGTGGAAGGCGCAATCGACATTCCGGTAATAGACCGCTCGCGGCCGGCCGTGCAACCTCAGGTTAAGGTCGACCCGACCTACAACCCGTTTCAGACCAATTCAGAGCGGTCGCAGCACTACTCACGGCCGCCCATGAACTGGGAAACACTCTATCAGGACTTTGAAAAACCGTCCACACAGCCGGCATATTTCGCACCGCCCGAAGTCAACCAGGAGATGGCGGCAGCAGCTCCGAGCCAACTCTCGACCATGACCGATCAGCCCGATGCACCGCCTGAAACCAGTAACTACCTGCTCTACAAAGGACGTTACATCATTACCGGTGGCAAATCGGGAATTATGCTGATCGACAAACAACGGGCACACATCCGGGTGCTGTTTGAACAGTTTATAGATCAACTCAACAACCGTCGCGGTATATCGCAACAACTTTTGTTCCCTGAAATCGTTGAACTGAACGCCGCGGATGCGCTGGTTTTGGAACATGCCATCGAAGAGCTGGAGTGCGTCGGCCTCGACATCGCACTATTCGGGAAACATACTTTTTCCATTAACGGAATCCCTTCCGGACTCGAAGGAAAAGACATTCAGTCTATTGTGGGCGATATTATCGACTGCATCAAAAACAAAGATGCCAACGTGAAGGAGGTGCTACACGAAAACATTGCCCTTACATTAGCCAAAGCGTCGGCCGTAGGCTATGGCCAACAGATGACTTTTGAAGAGATGGATCATCTGGTAGGACAATTATTTACCTGTTCAAACCCGAACTACACCCCCGATGGAAAGCGCATTGTGGCGATATTGAGCAATGAAGAAATTGAGAAGAAATTTTAGTCGAAATCATTAATTACGCTGTGAAGGCGTAAAAAACACGTTTAAATGAAAAATCAACAGTTCTGGAAACGGTTTTGGACCACACCGTTGATAACCAGCAACGCCAATATTATGATTGTATGGCGTTTTTTTGTGGTGATGGTTATTTTTTTCCTAAGCCGGTTCGTGTTTTATGTCATCAACAGAGACCTGTTTGTCGGAATGAGCAGCGCGCATCTTGGCGAACTGATGTTGCGGGGCATTCGCTTCGATCTGTCCGGGGCACTTTATGTCAACGTACTGAATATCGTACTGCAGGCCATCCCGTTAAGAATACGTTATAACAACATTTACCAGTCGATAACAAAATGGTTGTTTTTTATTACCAACGGGCTTGCCATTGCTGTTAACCTGGCGGATATTGCCTATTTCCCTTACACGCTTCACCGAACCGACTGGTCGTTTTTTACTGAATTCAGACACAACAACAATATGTTGTCAGTCATCGGAGCCGGTTGCCTGCAATATTGGTATCTGGTTGTGATTTTTCTCATTTTAATGGCAATAATGTGGAAGTGCTACGGCAAGGCCAAACCCTCTAAAATTGCGAAGAAGCCATTGTTGTTTTATCCGATAACGTTAGCATTGCTTGCGCTCATCATCGGATTATCCGTTGCCGGCATACGGGGTGGCTTCACACGCACCACCCGCCCTATCACATTGGTCGATGCCGGTGCCGGGGTGAACAATCCGGCCGAAATGGGACTCGTACTCAATACCCCGTTCTCGCTGTTGCGCACCACCCGTAACAAAGTACTGGAAGAACAGCATTTCTACTCCGACCAGGAGGTTGAAAATATCTACTCACCAATTCATCAGAATAGCGGCAACGAACCGTTTGTAAAAAAGAATGTGGTTATTCTCATCCTTGAGAGTTTTGGCCGGGAAAATGTCGGTTCGATGAACCGCTATCTCGATCATGGCACCTACAAGGGTTACACTCCGTTCCTCGACTCGTTGATTTCGGTCAGCCACGCCTACTACGATGCTTTTGCCAACGGACGAAAATCCATCGAAGCGATGCCTTCATCTTTAGTGAGTGTGCCCTCGCTTTATCAACCTTTCGCCGTAAGCCGTTATGTGAGCAACCACATGAAGGGGTTAGCTGCCGTGCTGAAAGATGAAGGTTACCAGACTGCCTTCTTCCACGGAGCACCGAACGGATCGATGGGTTTCAATTCCATGTCAAAATTGTTGGGATATGATTCGTACTACGGTATGACGGAGTATGGAAACAATGCCGATTTCGACGGATTCTGGGGCATCCGCGACGAAGAATTTCTGCAGTTCTTTGCTCATAAAATGAGCAGCTTCCAGCAACCGTTTCTCTCTACCGTTTTCACACTCTCATCGCATCACCCATACTTCATTCCGGACAAGTACAAAGCGATGTTCCCCGAAGGAAAAATACCGTTGCACCGCAGCATCCGCTATTCGGACTACGCATTGCGCCGCTTTTTCAAAACGGCATCTCAGCAGCCATGGTATAAGAACACAGTGTTTGTGTTAACGGCTGATCACTCGGTGCCTGCGGCTTATCACGACGAGTATAAAAACGGGTTGGGCGATTTTGCCATTCCTATTATTTTCTTTACGCCCGACCATTCGTTGCCGCCGGTACAGGATACCCGCGTGATGCAACAGCTTAACATCATGCCCTCTTTGTTGGGATATTTGCACTATCCGAAAAAATATTTTGCCTTTGGAGCTGACATGTTCAACCCGAAAACAGAACCTTTCGTAGTGAACGATGATGCCGGTGTAATGCAATATATGGAAGGCGATTACCTGATTCGTTTTGATGGCAAAAAGCCCATCGGCCTTTATCAGTTCCGAAAAGACATGACATTGAAAAACAACATTTTGTTGTTACATCCCGAGATTGCATCCCGTATGGCGGTTAAAATTAAAGCTGTGCTACAGCAATATAACAACCGACTCATCCGTGATAAGATGATCGCCCGGTGACAGAATTTTCAATTTCGTCCCGTCGGAAGTCGAGCTAAAAAAAACGGCAATTTTGCATTATTCTGTCGGAAAATGAGTAAATTTGCAATCATTTTTTCATATACACTTAACAACTTGTAACCAAATGAGAACCATTGGCTTGAAGCATACAATCCGATGTCTTGATACGGTTATTTAAATTATTTTCATAATGAAATCCATTGAAAAGAGTCCGCTACAGATTGCCCGGTCACTTTATCATCCCAAAATGCCTAAAGCATTGAGTGGAGCTGTCGTGTTGAAAGAGGGTAAGGCTACTGAATCGGTTGCCGATCAGGCCGCCATTAAAGAACTTTTTCCGAACACTTATGGCATGCCATTGATTACGGTTGAACCTACAGCCGAAAAAGTTGCAGCTCCCGCTATCAACGTTGGTGTTATTCTTTCGGGTGGTCAGGCTCCCGGCGGTCACAATGTTATCTCCGGTCTGTTCGACGGTATCAAAACGATCAATTCCGAAAGCAAACTATATGGTTTTCTGGGTGGCCCGAGCGGTTTGGTAGATCATAAATATGTAGAACTAACTGCAGATATTGTTGACGAATACCGCAATACCGGTGGTTTCGACATTATCGGTTCCGGTCGTACCAAACTGGAAGAAACGGTTCAATTCGATAAAGGTGCCGAAATTTGCAAAAAATTAGGTATCAATGCCATCGTAATTATCGGTGGTGACGACTCGAACACAAACGCCTGCGTGCTTGCCGAATATTACGCTCAAAAGAAAACCGGTATTCAGGTAATCGGCTGTCCGAAAACCATCGACGGTGACCTTAAAAACGAAATGATCGAAACATCTTTTGGTTTCGACACTGCCTGCAAGGTTTACTCGGAGCTGATCGGTAACATCCAACGTGATGCCAACTCAGCTAAAAAATACTACCACTTCATCCGCCTGATGGGTCGTTCTGCCTCACACATCGCTCTCGAATGCGCACTGCAAAGCCAGCCGAATGTCTGCATCATCTCGGAAGAGGTAGAAGCAAATAATCTTACATTGAACGACATCGTTGAACAGATCGTTAGCGTAATTGTTGAACGTGCAGGAAAAGGACTCAACTTCGGTACCATTCTTATTCCGGAAGGGTTGATTGAATTCATTCCTGCCATGAAGAAACTGATTGCCGAACTGAACGACCTGTTGGCTCACAACGACGATTTCAACGCGTTGGAAACCGACGATGAAAAACGTCAGTACGTAAAAGGGTTACTTTCTGCGGAAAGCAGTCAGGTATACCGCGATCTGCCCAAGGGGATTGCGCGTCAGTTGACCCTCGACCGCGACCCGCATGGTAACGTACAGGTTTCTCTGATTGAAACAGAAAAATTGTTGATCGAAATGGTTGCCAAACGGTTGGCCAAACTGAAGGCTGCCGGCGAATACAAAGGCAAATTTTCGGCTCTCAACCACTTCTTCGGTTACGAAGGACGTTGTGCCATCCCTTCCAACTTTGATGCCAACTACACCTATTCTCTCGGTTATACCGCTGCTATTTTGATCTCAGCAGGCAAAACCGGCTACATGTCATCGGTTCGCAACCTGACAGCTCCGGCTGAAGAGTGGGTTGCAGGCGGTGTGCCCATCACCATGATGATGAATATGGAACGTCGTCACGGAGCTATGAAACCGGTAATCCAGAAAGCGCTGGTACTTTTGGATGGTGCTCCCTTCAAATATTTCGCGTCCAAACGTGATACCTGGGCTTCGACCACAAGCTTTGTCTATCCAGGCCCTATTCAGTATTACGGTCCGGCCGAAGTGTGCGAACAACCGACCCGCACATTGAAACTGGAACATAATGTCGAATAATCGTTGAGATACAGTTTAATAGTGAACAACCGGCATTCGACCGATTGTTCACTATTTTTTTTATACCCTACGCAATGAGCAACGTCTACCTGAGTCTGGGATCCAATCTTGGAGATCGGAAACGTAATTTGGAAAACGCAGTCGGCGAGATCGGACGATGCTGCGGAGAGATTACCGCTTGCTCCTCTTTTTATGCCACAGCACCCTGGGGCTTCCTCTCTTCAAACGAATTTATCAATATTGCCGTTGCGATAAGAACCTCATTAGAGCCTGAAATACTACTCGATACGCTGCAAAATATCGAACGCAATGCCGGACGGCAAACCAAAAGCCAAAACGGCTACGAAGATCGTCCTTTGGATATTGATATCCTTTTTTACGACGATAAAATTCTACAGACAGAACGACTTACAATTCCGCATCCACACCTTCATCACCGACTATTCGTATTGATTCCGCTGGCCGAAATCGCACCTTCGCTAACTCATCCCGTGTTACAAAAAACTGTATTCGATCTTCTTCCGAAATGTCCCGACCACTCGCAGGTTGTATCGATTTGACATTCAGTTTACACCAATTACAACCGCTTTGTAGCGATTATAGCACATTATTATATTCCAATACATTTTTTTAGTCAATAAAGACAATAAGCAGCCCAAAGTCCCGTTTTATTTAAATGGGAAAAGCATAGTATGAATCCACGAATTTGTCAGACGAGGCACTTTCACCGATTTTTTCCGCTTACCCAATTATGGTTCTGATGATTAAACGCATTAATTCTTTGAGAAAGAGTCGAAACAGAATACCGAAGATTCCCGACCGAGACACATAACCCGCCGAAAAACAAATAACAAATTGATTATGAAACGATGGCATGGCTTTATTGCAGTACTTACGTTGACGATGCTTGTTTTTGGATGTAAAGGAATGACTCCATCCACGGCTGCCGAAAACATGGCGAAATGTATCCAGTCGGGCGATTATAATAAAATAGCTGAGAATCTGGCATCCGATCGCGGAGCGGATACACTACAAATAGTGCGCGACAAGCAACATTTCATAGCCGCCATCAGAGAAAAAGCTGAAAAACAGTTTGCCAAAAACGGGGGAATTCAGAACTATCATATCATCGGCGAAGCGGTTACTCCGGACGAATCAAAAGCTTATGTAAGAATTAGTTACAGATTCAAAAACGGAACTTCAATCGATGAAATTATTCCTCTTGTCAAATCGGGAGGCCAATGGAAATACGTACTACAATAACATTGTAGTATAACGAATCAAAGCCTAAACTCATTCTTTGAAAAAATAATGATCTAAATCAAAACAATTTGTAATTTTTGAATGTATTTTTGCTCATCATGTTTAATCTTTAAAATTGAATCGAATGAAAAAAGTAATTGTTTCCGTAATGATGGCTGCAGCTTTTATTTTTGCAGCCAATGCTCAGAGTGCAAAAGCTACCAAAAGCGATGCTAAAGCAACTGTAACTCAAACCAAGAAAGATGCCAAAGCAACCAAAGAAGCTGCTAAAACTGAAGTAAAAGCAGCAAAAGAGGTAAAAAAAGCCGACACAAAAAAAGCTGCTGAAGTAAAGAAAACTGCAGACAAGAAGGTAAAAACAGCAAAAGAAGCTGCAAAAAAATAGGCTTTTTACTTCGGTAAAAAACAGACAGAATCTTCATTCCCGAAGATTCATCAGGACTAAGTCCGGGAGTTCCCGGGCTTAGTTTTTTTTGCAGCCTGCCGCTTACAAAAAAAAACACTTCAAATTTCTTTGAAGTGTTTTTGTACGATAAACAGCACGGGAATTGAGTCATCCGTACATTAATTCATAATCAGCTCTATGTTAACACCATTCGACATAGAAGCCGTCCAATACGAAGCAGAAAAAGCCAGAATGCGATCAACCACCGCTTTACTGGGTGACAACGAAACAAGCGGTGCCTCTTTTTTCAAAACATTCGAATGTGAAGTAGCAGTGTAATTTTTTTTCATAGGCAAGAATCTCTTTAATACATGTATAGAATAAACGACGATTGCTTCCCTATATTGTTACCTGATAGTTAAATTTTCAAAACCATATCGTTCTCTTCCACCATCTTGCGCATATTAATCAAAGCATACCGCATCCGTCCCAACGCGGTGTTGATGCTCACCCCTGTTTTGTCCGCTATTTCTTTAAAACTCAGGTCGTCATAAAAACGCATCTTCACCACACACTTCTGGTTATCAGGCAAAAAATCGACCATCCGAGCCACGTTACCCAACAACTGTTCCTGCACCATATCGTCTTCCACATTGCTATCGCTCAATTTGATACTATTGAAGACATCGTAATCAAATTCGGTGTGAGACATGGTATTTTCACCCTGCTCCCGCCTGAAATAATCGATAATCAGATTATGCGCAATCCGGTTGACCCAAGCCACAAACTTACCGCTATCGGCATAGCGTTGTTGCTTAATGGAGGCAATCACTTTAATAAAGGTGTCCTGAAAAATATCTTCGGCCAACTGCCGGTTACGTACAATGAGGTAGATATACGTATAAATTTTATCCTGATGCCGGTTCATCAATACAGCAAACGCATCGTGATTACCCTCGGCATAAAGACGTACCAACTCTTCATCTGTTTTTTTCAACAAATTAATAGGCATTACTTTCAAATTTTGGAGTTCAAAAGTAAAAGTTGGTCAATAGGCAAATCGGATTAAAATGTAAATAAGAATGAATTATTGTTCGACAAAGTTACAATTTATTGGCAGCTACACAATAAACAACCGTAACAAAGCAATGAGTTTTTTTATTTTTAAACTTATTTAATCATCCGGATATAAATAGAACCGGTTACTCCGGCTGTATATTTGTCGCTATAGATTACCGGTTACGCCTTACTTTCGCAAACCAAATAAACGCCGGCCATGAACAAGCACCTGAATATCAAAGAATGGAACATAGAAGATCGTCCCCGTGAGAAATTTTTGGCAAAAGGGAATCAAAGCCTCTCGGATGCCGAATTGCTGGGAATTTTGTTGGGCTCCGGTAATGCGCACGAATCGGCCGTCGGACTGGCACAGCGCATTTTGCACTCGGTAGACAACAACCTTGACGAGTTGGGAAAACTGGAAATTCAGCACCTCATCAAAAATTTCAATGGCATTGGAACCGCCAAAGCCATTACCATTGCAGCCGCACTGGAGCTCGGCCGACGACGCAAACTGGTAGCCCCGGCCGACAAAAAACAGGTACTTGCCAGCAAAGATGCGTTTGAAATACTGCATTCGAAAATAGCAGATATACCTCACGAAGAGTTCTGGATGTTGCTTCTCAACCGTGCCAATAAAATTACCCACCAGATAAAACTGACTCAGGGCGGCACCGGACAAACGGTTGTTGAGATTCCGCTGATACTGAAAACTGCCATCGACAAACTGGCTTCGGGCATCATAGTAGGACATAACCATCCGTCGGGTAACATCAAGCCCAGTCAACAAGACATCAAAATAACACAACAACTGGCAGCCGCCTGCAAAATAGTTGACATAAAGTTGTTGGACCATCTGATTGTCGGACATCAGAACTACTACAGCTTTGCCGACAACGAACTGCTTTGATGAACTTCAAAAAACAAACCCTTTGAAAATTCGACAAATAGCACTATCTTTGTCGACCAAATCCGAATCAATTTTATAAACAATAGTATCTTGACTACAAACCCGATAAGTTTGCTCAAGTTCTGCTAATATCAAACCACAGTAACCTTTTTATGGCAACAACAGCTGATTTTAGAAATGGAATGTGCCTCGATCTCGAAGGCCAGTTTTATTTTATAATTGAATTTCTTCACGTAAAACCGGGTAAAGGTCCGGCTTTCGTACGTACCAAATTGAAAAACGTTCAAACCGGCCGTGTTATTGACAAAACCTTCAACTCTGGTGTTAAGGTAGATGAAGTCCGTATCGAACGTCGTCCGTACCAATACCTTTATCTCGACGATATGGGTTACAACTTTATGAACAACGAAACATTCGAGCAAATTTCCATTCAGAAATCATTGATCAATGGTGTTGACTTTTTGAAAGAAGGCGAAAATGTAGAAGTGGTGACACATGCCGAATCGGAAACCGTACTTTATGCCGATGTAGCAACTCATGTCGTTCTCGAGATCACCTATACCGAGCCGGGCATTAAAGGCGATACCGCAACCAATACATTAAAACCGGCCACAGTTGAGACCGGAGCTACCGTTCGGGTACCTCTTTTCATCGAAACCGGCGAAAAAATCAAAGTAGATACCCGTGATGGTTCTTATGTTGAAAGAGCCAAATAAACGTCTGTTTAATAGTACAAAAAGGGTCGTTGGTCGATCCTTTTTTTTGTGGCATAATAAAAACGATCATCCCATCGCGGTAGTACCACCAAATACAATTTGCTTTTTTTGACGATTTTTCTTTTTTCCTCTGTCAAAATTCCTTTCCCATGTATTATCTTTGCAATTATAGACAAAATATATAATCAAAAACCAATCACTTTATTAATTTTATTGTGCATGAAAAAGTCAAATGTATTCGTATCGTTAGCTCTCTGCGGAGCTATTTTGCTGTCGGGATGCGCCAGCATGAACAATACCACTAAAGGCGGATTATTAGGTGGAGGTGCCGGTGCAGCACTTGGTGCCGGCGTTGGCGCATTGTTCGGAAAAGGTAAAGGTGCCATAATCGGAGCTGCCGTAGGAACAGCCGTAGGTGCCACTACAGGAGTTATCATTGGCAAAAAAATGGATAAACAAAAAGCAGAGTTGGCAAGAATACAGGGAGCTCAGGTTGAATCTGTAAAAGATGCCAACAACCTGGATGCCATCAAAGTTACCTTTGCCGAAGGTATTCTGTTCAACACAGGAAAAAGCATTTTAAGTGTCTCCTCAAAAGATGCCCTTACCAAATTTGCCTCCTCTTTGAAAGACAATCCTCAAACCGATGTTACTATCTACGGTTATACCGATAACACCGGAAGCTTAGCTCTTAATCAAAGATTATCGCAGGAACGTGCCAATGCCGTCGGACAATATCTGAACAACAGTGGCATCGAATCAACCCGCCTTTCTACTATTGGCAAAGCATGGGACAACCCTGTTGCTGATAACAGCACCCCTTCCGGTCGTGCAAAAAACCGTCGCGTAGAGGTGTTCATCTCTGCAAATTCCAATATGATTCAACAAGCTAACGACGGAACATTGAAATAAACCGAACGTTTGTAGTATAAAAAAGCGGTCGCTTTACAACAAGGTAAAGCGACCGCTTTTTGTATGTTCTTACGTCGGTGTTATTGCATAAACTCATCCACCTTCTGCTGCATTTCGTTCAACAAAGGAGCATTTGAAGCGATAATTTCTCCACCAAAAAGATATCCCTCTCCGTGAGTAAAATCGACTGTTTTGCCTCCGGCCTGCTGCACGATAAACGCGCCGGCGGCAACATCCCAGGGCTTCAAATCGTACTCAAAAAAGGCATCGAAACGACCACAGGCCACATAAGCCAGATCGGTGGCAGCTGAACCGAGACGGCGCACTCCACGCGCTTCGGTCATAGCCCATTTCAGCAAACCCATGTAACTATCGAGTTGCGTGAAATTGGAATAGGGAAAGCCTGTTGCCAATAAAGCATCCTGCATATCCGCCGTTTTCGAAACGTGAATTTCATCACCATTCAGGTAGGCTTTGCTCCCCTTCCAGGCAAAGAAACACTCATCGCGACAGATCTCGTACACCACGCCAAGCACCAGTTCATCGTCCTCAAGCAATCCGATGCTGACGGCATAAACCGGTACACCCTGAATAAAGTTGGTGGTACCGTCCAGCGGATCGATCACCCAATTGAAACGTTCTCCCTTTTTAGTGGAAGTACCCTCTTCGGCAATAAAACCCGACTCGGGAAGCAACGCCGAAAGCGCTTCGATAATAACAGCCTCCGAAGTTTTGTCCACATAACTTACCAAGTCGTGCAGACCTTTATTTTCGACCTTATCCTGATTGAAATGCCTGCGTTCGTTGGCTATAAACCCGCCTGCTTTCCGGGCAATTTCGCAAACGGAGAGGCAAAGTTCTTCGTAATCCATGTTTATTTCGATAGTGCGACGATGCTCTCTTTCAACGAAGCAATTTTGCTTTCGGCATCGGCCAGTTTTTTACGTTCGTTAGCCACAATTTCGGGCTTGGCATTGGCCACAAATTTTTCGTTGCTCAGTTTCTTGTTTACCGAAATCAAAAATCCCTCCTGATATTTCAGCTCTTCGTTCAGTTTTTTCAGTTCAGCTTCCACATCGATCAAAGAGCCGAGTGGAACGGCATATTCGGTAGTACCAACCCTGAATGACGTGGCTCCGGCAACTGTTTCGGCAACCGTTTCCACAGCCGAAAGATTGGCCATCTTTTCAACCACAGACTGTAATGCCAACGCGTCGTTACCCACAATTTGTAAGGCCAGTTGCTCTTTATTCGGAATGTTCTTTTCGAGACGAATAGTACGGATCCCCGCCATAATCTCCTTGGTTTGTTCAAATTGTGCCAGCAACACCTCATCGATAGCACCGGCTTTCGGCATGGCACTTACCATGATGCTGTCGGTTTCGGCACGGTCACCCAAAGCATGGTAGAGCTCTTCGGTGATAAACGGCATAAACGGATGGAGCAACTTCAGCAGTTTTTCGAAGAAGCCGATCGTTACATCCAGTGTCGCTTTATCGATCGGTTGTTGATAAGCCGGTTTGATCAGCTCGAGATACCAGGCCGAGAACTCGTCCCAGAAGAGTTTATAAACCGCCATCAACGCTTCGCTGATACGGTATTTTCCAAACAGATCGTCCACCTCTTCGATGGTCTGGCTCAATTTTGCATCGAACCATTTGATAGCGATTTGCGACGATTCGGGTTGAGCAATATCAGCAACCTCCCACCCTTTAACCAGGCGGAGTGCATTCCATATTTTGTTGTTGAAGTTACGACCCTGTTCGCAGAGTGATTCGTCGAACAGCACGTCGTTACCGGCAGGCGCTGCGAGCATCATTCCCATACGCACCCCGTCGGCACCGAACTGTTCGATCAGATCGAGCGGATCGGGCGAGTTACCCAGCGATTTCGACATCTTGCGTCCTTGTTTGTCGCGAACGATACCGGTAAGGTAAACATTACTAAAACAGGGCTTTTGGCGGTATTCAAAACCCGAAATAATCATACGAGCCACCCAGAAGAAGAGAATATCCGGCGCGGTCACCAGATCACTGGTCGGGTAATAGTAGTTCACATCTTCGTTTTCGGGGTGATTGATGCCGTCGAATACGGAGATCGGCCACAACCACGAGGAGAACCAGGTATCGAGCACATCCTCATCCTGACGCAGATCGTCGATGGTCAACGGATAGTCGACTTTAGCCAATGCTTTCTGATAAGCCTCCTCTTTGCTTTCGGCAACAACCAATCCACCTTTCGGAAGGAAATAGGCCGGGATGCGGTGTCCCCACCACAACTGACGGGAGATACACCAGTCCTTCACATTCTCCATCCAGTGACGGTAGGTATTTTTGAATTTCGGCGGAACCAGTTTGATCTCATCGCTCATCACCGCTTCGAGAGCCGGTTTTGCAAGATCCTCCATTTTGAGGAACCACTGCATGGAGAGCTTTGGTTCGATGGGTACGTTGGTACGTTCGGAGAATCCCACCTTGTTGGTGTACTCTTCCACCTTTTCGAGCAGACCGGCATCGGCCAGGTCTTTTTCGATCTGCTTGCGGACATCGAAACGATCCATACCGACATACAAACCGGCAGCTTCGCTCAATGTTCCGTTATCGTTGAAAATATCGATAGAGGGCAGGTTGTATTTTTCGCCCAGCATGTAGTCATTCACGTCGTGCGCCGGAGTCACCTTCAGGCAACCGGTACCGAATTCGATATCCACGTAGTCGTCTTCAATAACCGGAATAACGCGATTGACCAACGGGACAATCACTTTTTTCCCTTTCAAATGAACATTTTTAGGATCATTGGGGTTGATACACATGGCAGTATCTCCCATTATCGTTTCCGGGCGGGTAGTTGCCACCACGGCACACCCCGATTCTCCCTCGACTTTATAGCGCAGATAATACAATTTCCCCTGATGCTCTTTGTAAATCACCTCCTCATCGGAAAGAGCGGTGAGAGCGGCCGGGTCCCAGTTGACCATGCGCACGCCGCGATAGATCAACCCTTTGTTATAGAGGTCGACAAACACTTTAAGTACACTTTCGGATCGGGCTTCATCCATGGTGAAGCAGGTACGATCCCAGTCGCAGGAAGCCCCGAGCTTCTTCAGCTGTTCAAGAATGATACCTCCATGCTTGCGAGTCCACTCCCAGGCATGTTCCAGAAACTCGTCGCGGGAGAGGTCGGTCTTTTTGATTCCTTCGGCAGCAAGCTTTCCCACCACTTTGGCTTCGGTAGCAATAGAAGCATGGTCGGTTCCCGGCACCCAGCAGGCATTTTTGCCCAACATACGGGCACGGCGCACCAAAATATCCTGAATGGTATTGTTGAGCATGTGACCCATGTGCAACACACCGGTTACATTGGGAGGAGGGATGACGATGGTATAAGGCTCCCGTCCGTCGGGTTTCGATTTGAAAAATCCGTTATCTAACCAATACTGGTACCATTTCGATTCTACTTCGGAGGGATTGTATTTACTTGCTAATTCCATAAAAGTTAAGCGATTATTAGTGAACGAGATAACCTTTCGGTTTTGACCTGCAAAATTACAAAAAATATCCGAGGAAAATGTGCCAATATGCTAATATAGCAATATGCTAATTAAGAATCTGCACAGGAAAGATTTGCATAACAAACGCATCATTTTTAATCAGAGAATTGTTTTTACATTTACGAGTGGAATTTAATGTGTAATAAGCCCAAAGCCCAATGTACGAACCACCCCCGTTCGGCGAGAGCATAGCAGTGTACTTGCGGAGTTTACAATGCCCATTCATCGCAATAAATGCGTAGAATAAATGGAGCAATTTATGGATTGGTTCAATGCAAAAACAGACCTGGAGCCAGTCCTAAAAGCTGCGATTGCACATTTATGGTTTGTAACGCTTCATCCATTCGAAGATGGCAATGGCAGGATTGGCCGTGCGTTGACCGATATGTTACTTGCCCGTTCAGACGGCAGTACACAACGTTTTTATAGTATGTCTTCTCAAATAAGAAAAGAACGAAAAACGTATTACGATATTTTGGAACGTACTCAAAAAGGTGGCCTCGATATAACAGACTGGCTGTCCTGGTTTTTGAATTGCCTGTTGAATACATTGATTTCTTCGGATGCGATACTTGCCAAGGTGATGTCTAAAGCTGGCTTTTGGAAGCAACATTCGACAACCATTTTGAACGAGCGTCAACGTTTGATGCTCAATCGGCTGTTAGATGGTTTTGAGGGCAAACTGACCTCTTCAAAATGGGCAAAGATTACAAAATGCTCTCAGGATACGGCGATTAGAGATATTCAGGACCTGATGAATAAGGCAATTCTTCAAAAAGAAGCGGCGGGTGGCAGAAGTACCAACTACGAATTGTTGATAACCCAAGAGAAGGATCGTAGCTACGCCGACCCGGTAGCATAACCTAATCCCTTTGCACATTCCGAACTACTCACTACATTTGTAGTTCGGAACGGTCGCGGAGTAACCACCCGCGACAAACCGATACCGGTCACCTCAAATGCACGATATGACAACGCGTTTTTACTCCTGGCTCACACAACGTTATCCTCAGAATTATATTTTCAGGAAACCGTATGTCGGGTCGTGCATATTCATGGCGCTTTGTTTCACGTTCACACTCATCTACAAACCGGTACAACAGCACTACGCTCCGCTGGTAAGCTACGCGTTTTCCATCCTGATCTATAGCATCGCCTCCGCGATTCCCATTATTTTGTGCGCAAAACTCCTGCGCAAAATTCCCTGTTTCTCCAAAGAGGAAGAGTGGACGTTTCTGAAAGAGATTGTGGCCGTTGTGCTGACTCTGATCGCGTTGGGCATTGGCGCCTATTTCGTCGCATTTGCCGTAGAGCCTCCGGCACCACGATGGAATTGGTCTACCTTTTTCGACTCGTGCCTCAATGCTTTTCTGATCGGCATTATCCCTTTCGGGGTTTTTACCGCCACCAATTTTCGTTATCTGTTCGGATCGCCGATGGCCGAAGCGTTTTTCAACCCATCGGAGGCAGAGCCCAATGAGCACCTAATTCAGATAGATTCCACCCTCAAAAAGGAGGAACTGAGCTTTTACCCGGGTCAGTTTATCTATGCCCTTTCCGACGGCAATTATGTTATCTTCTTTCTGGAAACCGACAACCGGATTCAAAAAAAGAGCATCCGCAACTCCATCAGCAACATCGAACAGCAGCTCTCCGGCATTCCTCATTTCATGCGGACGCACCGCGCCTTTATTGTCAATCTGGAAAAAGTCCGTTCTAAAAAAGGAAATTCGCTGGGATATCAGTTGAAACTTTCCGGCACAGATACCGAGATACCCGTGTCGCGCCAAAACACCGGACGTTTCAACCAGCTTATGCAAACGATTCACTGAGCCGTTCGTCACAAAAGCTTGCCGTTCATCCCACATTTTCTACCCACACCTACCATTCATCACAAAATCAGTCATTGTATCCCACTAATTTGTAGGCTGTGCTGACACGCTCTTCCTTTGCAACCTCAAACATCAAAACAAAGTTGCAATGAAAGATTTTTGGCGTCAAAAACGGGCTATCAAGTGGTTATTCTCAGGTATGATTATCACGGGCATTTCAGGTCTGTCCGCTCAGGAAAGACCATCGATCGGAGGAAAAATAGTCGACCGGGCGACACTAGATGTTATCGAATACGCAAACATACGCCTATTCAGAGCGTCGGACTCTACCCTGGTAGGTGGAGCCGCCAGCGACAACCACGGCACCTTCACCATTCAACCGGTTGCACGGGGCACCTATCGTTTGCGGGTATCGTGCATCGGGTATGAAGAGGCTACGAAATCCATCGTGGTCGATAGAGAGAAAGCCGACGCGAGCACCATTTATCTGCAAGAAAAAGCGATAGCAATGCGCGAAGCGGTAGTGGTGGCCGAACGCGCAAAGGCAAAATCGGAGAGAGACAAAACCACCTTCTTTATCTCGAAGAAAATGACCGATGTATCCAATACCGGTACCGACCTGCTGAAACTGATCCCCGGCATTCAGGTCGATTTCATGAAAAACGTCTCACTGGAGGGTAGCAGCAACATTCTGATTCTGGTGGACGGAAAAGAGCGCGACCGGAGCTTTATCAGTCAGCTCAACCCCAAAGAGATCGACAAAATAGAAGTTATCAGTAGCCCTCCAGCCAACTACGACGGCAATGTGACGGGCGTTATCAACGTGGTATTGAAAAAAGAGCACAACGCCGGCATCAGCGGACAAATCAACGCCGAAATTCCGACTTCCAGCTCTGCGGTCTACATATTCCCAAACTACAACCTGAGCCTCGGATGGAAGAAACTGACCCTTTTTACATCGTACAACGGAGAGATGAGTTATTTCGACATGCACGAAAGCACCTACCGGAAAACAGGAAATAACAGCGGCACAACCGAACTGTTTTCGGATCAGTATGTCAAACAGAAAAACTGGTCGCACCGTTTTCATTATGGCTTCGACTACACCTTCGACAGGCGGAACCAGCTCAGCTTTTACGGATTTTACAACCCCTACTCCAACGGGCATAACGGCACGGCTGTCTCACGCGTAAGCGGAGTACAAAACCGCCAATGGGAAGCCATTAAAAAGGACACGGACAAAAACAGGCGCACCTACTATTCGCTATTTTACAACCACCGATTCAACACAACCGGGCACGAACTATCGGTCGAAGCGAGCAACTATCAGCTGAGTGCAGAAAACAGCACCGACTACCGCAGCGTTTCGGAGAAGAGGATTCTCGCCTCCAACACGCTCAAACCGCGACAAAACGTGTTCAGTGCAAAAATCGATTACACAAGGCCTCTCTCAACAAAGATCGGTCTGGCAACCGGCATCAAAACAAAGCTACAGACACTGACTGACCGGAACAGAACCGATTTCCGATACAACGAAGAGAGCTATGCAGCCTACACCACCCTGTCGTACAGACAGACTAAATTCGACGCAAGCCTTGGGCTGCGTGCCGAACAATCGGTATCGACACTAAAAAACAGTTTCAACACCCATCTGTTGGCCCTCTTACCATCAGTCAATATGCGGTTGCAGCTCTCCGACAGGCAGAATATCCGCTTGTCGTTCAGCCGTTCGATAGCAGGACCCAACCTTTACCAGCTGAACCCGGCAGTAGCCACCGACGACCCGTTTACCATCCGCGAAGGGAATCCGGCATTGAAACCGGAGTTTCGCACCGCTTTGTTCCTGGAACACTCCGTCCGGTTTGCCTCCAACTATTTTGCCACCCGACTATTTTACAACAAGACAACGGATGCCATCAACAAGCTGACCTTTGTCAACGACACCAGCGCTTTTGAGACTAAAACCTATAACCTGGGAACTATCCACCAGTACGGCATTCAGTTGTCCGGTTCGTTCAGGCTGGGCATCGCCACACTGAATCCCTATGTGCGGATATACGGTTTGCATGGAGCAGGCAACAGCACGGCGCGGCAATACTCGGTTGCAAACAGACACACAACCGGAATAGAGTCGGGGCTATCGGCCATCGTAACGGTTACCAACACGTTGGCGCTCTCGCTATCGGCGCAATATGCCACGCCGCTGCAAGCCATCCAGAGCAATACATTTTGCGATGCGCTCTACTTCGTCTCTCTGGACAAAACGGTCAATCAAAACATGAAAATAGGAGTAGTGAGCGGGCTTCCATTCGCGCGGAAGTTTACATACGCGGGATCGGATACTGATGGGAGTAATTTCATCAGTCGTTATAATGGTGATTTGCTTATGCCTACGGTGCCGCTCTGGTTCCGGGTGAGCTACCAGTTCCATTCGGGCAAAAAGAGGAGTCAAATAAAAAGGAATACCGAAGAGCCGGAAAATTTACCCAAAAGAGGATTTTAATCCGGTTTCGGCACAGAATCATTGCAGGCGGCTTCTCCAATCGGTTCGGAAAAGCAGCCTGCACTTTCTGTGAGGCATAGGTATACCAACCATACCCTACCTGGCGCTCGCGACTCACATCCGAAATGCGCAACAATAATTATTTATGTTTTTTTACGATATTAATTATTGTATCTTATTAGCATAACGCTAACTTTGTCGCAAATAAATTAAATATTCGTAGCAATAAACAGGCTCGAATGTTTAAGTTTTCCCCACATACCAAGCTCTGTACTACTAACCCACATGCTATGTAAAGCCGGAGACTATCGGATAGTTTGCGCGGCTTAATGCACCCGATACGTGACGGGTAGCTTGTCAATCAAAATCGTATTCTGTAGAAGAAGTGTGTTGTGTCCGATCGCGACACGTACCGATTGCCGCTATGTGCTGACAATCGCGTCGGGATAAATAACCGACGAAAAGGTACGCTACCGGACGTGTGAAAAAATTTCACACATCAGACATCATACAATGTTAATGAATATTACATTTCAAAGCAAAGCTTCTTTCTGTTTGGTCGAACGATCGTCGAAGGATGGTCGGAGGATCGCCGGAAGGAAGGTGGATAGTAGTAATAATTAAAAAAACAAAAAAACATGGCAGAATCGAAGAACAACATCGTGACCCATGGCCTGAGCGGCATGGTGGGCGACATGCTGGTATTCCGCAACCATGCGGGGAAAACCATTGTATCGGCAAAGCCGAAGGAGAGAACAGGCGAACTCAGCGAAGCGCAAAAGAGGCAACAAGAACGCTTTCAGGAGGCCATACTGTATGGAAAAAGCGTATTGACCGATGCTACGCTGAAAGCAGCGTACCAAACTGCCGCCCCCGAAGGGGTAACGGCCTACAACGTGGCAGTGGGCGATTTTTTGCATGCGCCAAACATTAAATCGGTAGACGTGAGCAAGTACACGGGCAAACCCGGCGAAACCATCGAGATGGAAATTAGCGACGACTTCCGCGTAGCTGCGGTAAAAGTTGCCATTTACAACCCCGACGGCAGTGTGGTAGAACAGGGCGATGCCAAACAACAGCCCGGCCAGCCGAAGTGGGCCTATACCACGACAGCCTCCAACGACTCGCTAAGCGGCGACAAGATAGTGATACGGGCGTTCGATCTACCGGGCAACGTGAGCGAGGAGGACAAAACAATTTGAGAATTTGAGGATGTGGCAATTTGAGGATTTGAGGATTGAATCTGCCACAGCCGACATCAGGTTGTACAATAAAACAACTACGACAAAAGGTAGAAACAAGGGGCGGCCCATCTTTCAGTTTTTCGACGACCGGAAGGATTGTGTGCCACCCCTCTACCCCAAATCAAAAAAAAGAAAAGAGGTATGTGACCGCAAAGGTAAGCAATAAACAGCTATAACCTTAGCTGCCACGCAAGAAGATTTGCATGGGCACAGGTTACGCTATCGTTAAACCTGCGCCAGCCCGGGCCAATATGCCAATATGCTAATGTGCCAATAAAGGGAAACCACCACAAAACTGCCCGTTGAAAACTCCGACAGAAAACTTATGTTTTATATTAAAAAATATTGTTACATTTACAATCAGACAGCTTATTGCGAGTATACGGAAAAGAGATTAGTTAATGTACAATTACATCCAACTGACTAATTGACATTTAACCCAGAATAAGCCACTTCAGATCATTTGCATATACGCAATAAACTACGTTGAAAATATACGAATGTTCGTATATCAACCGTTGTAGCCAATTATAGAGACTGCGCTATTTTCTGAATCAGAACAGATAAAGCACAAGCTTTTTTGTCTATCATTACTAAAAAATATAGTCATCCATCGAGATAAAAATGTAATTAAAAATGAAAAGAATAGTTGGTTTATTTATCACTCTGGCAAGTTTTACAGTCTCAGCACAGCAATCGAAATTTGCGAACGTTTATTCTTTCATCGAAAATACAGCGGTATTTGAAATGAACCAGACTGAAGGGCACACGGTTTGTATTCCTTTGAAATCGGTTGGTGATGCATTAAGTCTTCAGAAATCGAAGTCAGAAAATGTGCTTTCGTTGAATGGAAGATGGAAGTTCCATTTTGCCAATACTCCCGAAGGTACACCCGACAACTTTTTCGCACCAAATTTTAATGATCAGAAATGGCCTGAAATTACAGTACCCTCCAACTGGGAAATGCAGGGTTTTGGCGATCCTTTTTTCCGAAATGTTGCACAGCCGTTTCGCGCCAATCCGCCATTTGTTCCCCGCGAATACAACCCGACCGGATCCTATCGCAAATCGTTTACGTTACCGGCGAACTGGGAAGGCAAACACATTTTTTTGCGCATGGAGAAAACCGCTTCGGCATCGTTTGTCTGGATCAACGGACAGGAAGTTGGCTACAACGAAGGTGCGCAGGAGCCTGCAGAATATGATGTTACCCGTTTCCTGAAACCAGGGAAAAATACTATTGCCGTCAACGTAATTAAATATTCAGATGGTGTGTATCTCGAATCTCAGGATTACTGGCGGTTGGCTGGTATTTTCGACGATGTTTGGTTGTACGCGACACCCGACGTACATCTGTTTGACTGGCATGCTACTACCGACCTGGACGAAAACTATAAGAACGCAAAACTGAATTTGCAGATTACGGTAAATAACCAATCGAAAACCGATAAACAGAACTACAAGGTTCGAGCTTCGCTGTTTAATTCAGACAATGTGTTGGTTCAGAATTTTACTTCTGATGCAATTCAAATGAGTGCCGATAATAAGCAAATTATAAATGTTTCATCAGAAGTTTTAAATCCTAAAAAGTGGACCGCTGAAACGCCCAATCTCTACAAGTTAACGCTGGAATTAATCAACAAGGAAGGAAAAACCGAAGAGGTAATTGCCGGTCGCATTGGTTTTAAAGAGACTGAAATTCGCCATCAGGTTTTCTATCTGAACGGAAAAGCCATTAAACTGAACGGTATAAACTCGCACATGCAACATCCCGATTTGGGACACACCATGGACGAAGCGACCATTCGGAAAGACTTTGAAATATTGAAGCAGTTCAATATCAATTGTGTACGAACTTCACATTATCCGCCAGTTTCAAGGTATCTGGAGTTGGCCGACGAATATGGATTGTATATTATTGACGAAGCAGGAGATGAAGCTCATGCAACTGAATATTTGTCCAATAAGCCTGAGTGGGAGCCCATGTATCGTGAACGTGTTCGCAAAATGGTGTTGCGCGACCGGAATCATGCCAGTATTCTGTTTTGGAGCGCCGGAAATGAAAGTGGCGAAGGGAAAAATATTTGTGCAGTGATTGATGAAGGAAAAAAATACGACACTACACGTAACTGGATGTATGGGGGAAATGCTTTTTCTCACCCTTGCGAAGAGATTATCGGGCCCCGTTACCCTTCACCTTTTGAGCTCAAAAATCAGGTGGGGATGGTTCCTGAAAGTGTTGATCCGCGACCCTCGTTTATGGACGAATACCTTTCGGTGGCCGGAAATGCCGGTGGTGGACTGGACGAATATTGGGATGTGATTTACCAGTATCCACGCATCATGGGCGGAGCAATCTGGGATTTCGTGAGTCCAGGCTTGCGCGAGCCAGTTCGCAAATTGACCGATTCTTCACCAAATAATGTAGCAACTAACATCATGGGACGCGCCAAACTGGTTGCCGGGCACGATGGAAAAGGTATTGATCTGAATGGTCACGATCAGTGGGTGGAAGTTTATCAGGATAAAAATATTGAAATCTCGGGTAATGAACTAACGGTTTCGCTTTGGATTTTCCCACGCGATTTAATGAAAACGGGGGGAGCACTGCTCACCAAAGGAAACTATCAATTTGGTTTGCAGCAAAATGGTGCCAACTCGCTCGATTTCTATATCTACACTTCCAGAAAAACAGTTGTCAGTGCTGAATTACCCAAAGATTGGATACAAAACTGGCATCATGTGGCAGGTGTTTATGACGGGAAATCGATTTCACTATTTATCGATAATAAAAAGGTGGCTGAAAAACCGGTCACCGGGAACATTACCAATTTTCCTTTCCCACTTAATATTGGTAAGAATGCCGAGACACAAGGTCAGCATTTATCCAATTATTTATGCGATGCCATTATCGATCAGGTAGGCATTTTTCCAAAAGCGATTGAAATCAATGATTTATTTGCAGCAAAACCGGACTTGAAAAATCGTGCAGCGTTGTGGCTCGATTTTGAACAGGAGCAAAACGAAGGCGAGTTTTTCAGTTATGGAATTGGAGCACGTACCTACGGTAGTATCTGGCCCGACCGCCGTGTAGAGCCGGAAATGTGGCAAATGAAAAAGTCGGCTCAACCCATTTCTGTAAAGTGGAGCAATGCCGAAAAAATGGAAATTGAAGTGCAGAACCGAAACTTTTTTACCAATACGAATGCCTTTGAAGCACGTTGGAATTTGGAAGAAAACGGAATATCAATAGCTTCCGGAAAATTGGATGTGGATGTAGAACCTGAAGCAAAAAAAATCTACGTTCTTCCTATCTCAAAGCCTCAGCTCAAAGCCGGCGCAACCTATTTGGTAACAGTTAGTTTTCATTCGAAAGAAGCTGCACAATGGGCGCCGAAGGGTTTTGAACTGTATTGGGATCAACTGGAAATGCCATGGATTGTTCCGGCCAATGAAAAATTGGTACAGCATCAGACCAATTCGTTGAAAGTAACAGATAATGAGCAACGGTTGATCGTATCAGGCGTAAATTTCGATTATTCCTTTAATAAGGCCGATGGACAACTGTACTCCATGAAATATATGGGTACAGAATTGTTGAAACAGGGAGCGCAACTCAATGTATGGCGTGCCCCGCTGGCAAACGAACAGGACGACTGGACGGCTGGTTCAGGCAGAGCCGAGGGCTACGGAAGGATGGTTGCTAATGCATGGTATGCCATTGGTTTGGATAAGATGAAGTCAAAACTTGAATCATTCCGGGTTGAAAATAAGACAGAAAATGTAATTGTTAGTATTCGTACTATTGATCTTTTTGGCAATGCGGGAAATGCCGGTTTCGAAAATGAGATGATTTATACGATTACGCCCGACGGTGAAATTAGTTTACAGCATACGATTAATCCGAATGGAAGAATGCCCATGTCGTTGCCACGCATCGGAACAAAATGGGTTTTCAATGACCAAATGCAAAATGTTGAGTGGTTTGGACGTGGGCCGCAGGAGAATTATCCCGACCGCAAAACCGGCTATCGGATTGGTCGCTACAAAACTACGGTGGATGAAATGTTTATGCCTTATTTATTGCCACAGGATTGTGGATTGCGGACTGACAACAAGTGGGTAACACTATCAAACAAAGATGGCATTGGCATAGAATTTTCGGCAGATAAATCGTTTAATTTCAATTGCTACAACTACACAACCGAGAATTTATCGAAAGCAAAGTACACCTATCAGTTGGTAAAATCGGATGGTGTAACATTTAATTTTGACTACAAAACTTACGGGGTAGGATGCACGGCAATAGGGGTGCTTGATAAATATCAAATCCTTCCTCAATACATACAGTTCACAAGTTCGATAAAACCATTTAAAATCAATAAATGATTATGGTCCGGAGGAAAATATTGACGTGTGATTGAAACAGAGTTTTCAGATGCCAAAATCAAGAATGAAATAGCCGCCAAGACCCGTTTTCACAGAATCCTGACGGCTATTTCATTTTACAGAAGAGAGAACTGCTACCTCAGAAAATGAGTGCAGTCTATCAATCGTCTTATTTCCCGAACAGGATATCCACCCGTCCGAGTTGAGCGCCGGTTTTACCGGCCTGTATAATCTGCACCGGCTTTCCGTCCGCGTTCGGCACCTGTTTGTTGATAACCAGATGGGAGTGGCCGCTGCAAATCAGGTCGATATAGCGTGAATGGGCAGCCACCGTCCAATCGGAGAATTTGGCATTTTCGGCAACGCCAAGATGCGAAATGCAAATAACGACATCGCAACGCTCTTTTTTCTTCAACTGCTCGGATACGGCATTGGCCGTCTCTTCGGGATTATGCCACGTGATGCCTTTGAAGTTATAGTCGGCAATAAGATTCGCCGGACTGATACCCAAGCCGAAAATACCGATCTTGAGGCCGCCCCGTTTAACAATGACATACGATTTTATCAACCCTTCGAGCGCAGTGCCCTTTACATCGTAATTGGCGCACACGATTGGAAACTTAGCCTTGGCCAGATGCTTCGCCAGGCTATCTACCCCATTGTCGAACTCATGATTTCCGAGAGTCACCGCATCATACTTCATCGTATTCATGCCCAATACCTCCACATCGCCTTTGAAAAAGTTGAAGAAGATGGTACCCTGCGAAAAATCGCCGTCGTCGACCAGCACCACACATTTGTGATTGGCTCTGACCGTATCGATGATGCCCAACCGCCGGGCATATCCGCCCGTTCCGTCATCACCGGGTAAAATCTGGCTGTGGGTATCGTTGGTTGTCAACACCACCATCGACTTCTGCACCGAACAGGAAGCCAGCGCACAAGCTATCGCGCAAATTAGTATACTACTCTTTATCTTCATAAATCCTCCCGTCTAAAGTGGCATTGATATGCCGACCCTTCAAATTTTCTGTCTTTACCCAATCGAGAATGACTGCCCGCAACGAAACGGGGAACGTTTCGGTCGCTTGTGCCTTGGTGAGTTCCTGATAAAAATCGTTTCCTTTGGCAATATAGTCATTGGCCACCACCCGATATGTTTTGTTCAGATCGAGGGGTGCACCCTGTACCAGCACATGTACCGCCTTGCTGTTTTTAATTCCGAAACGAATACCGGCAACCGGGCCACCCTTATGAGCCGCAATGCTATCGGCAAGCGCCTGCACGCGATCGCCCTTCAGATCGAGCACCACCAACGCATTTTCAAAGGGCATCAGTTCGTAAATATGTGCCACTTTGATCGCCCCCTGGCGGATCGGTTTACGCAAGCCTCCGGGGTTGGTAACCGCAAAATCGACTTTTCCGGTCGAATGTTGCTGCGCATAACTCAACATCACCTCAGCAAAGAAGTTACCCAGTAAGCTCTCCGGATGGCCGGGAGTCAAATCCTGATCGGTATATCCGATCGTCTCGTCGGCCGTTTTGATCGCGATATCGGCATACGGTTTCAGCACCGTCACCATCTGCCGATCCTGAATGGCATCAGCCTGCCGGTCGACCGGGATATGAGTGGCTCGTAGCTGCACAAGCCTTGTCTGACTGCAACCGGCAACCAGCAAAGCGCAGGCCAACAAACCGACGTTTATAAATTTCCGCATAAGCATGAGTTCAAGATTTCAAATTCTTAATTCCAATAAATGGTTATCCGCAAAGCGTACTAAGTAATAGATGGCATTGAAAATTCATTATTGCCGTCTGCTTTAGCTGACGGTGGAAGCAATAGCCATTTCTCCGGGGCTTTAGCCCAACTATCATTCGGCTAAAGCCGTATCGGATTACAGAGCAGCTATCCGTCGGTTGAAACCGACGGCAATAATGTACATTATCCGGGATTCACCGCTTGCTTAGGAGATCTTGCGGATAATCATATTCCAATATTCCACTATGTACCGAAGTACTGTGTACTGATGTACTGTGTACTGAGTACTATATTACTGTTTATCCGGTTTTGCCCGCATCGAATCGTAGGCAAGGTATCCGATAATAGCACCATACATCACCAGTCCGAGCCATTGAGCGCCGACGCTCTCTACCCAGGCTTCATTGGTCAGGTTGATACCACCAAAGCGCAACGCAGCGCTAACAACGCCCATCAACGCGCCACCGGCAATAAATCCGGAAGCGAGCAAGGTTCCTTTTTCAAAACGGGCCTTATTCAACGATTCGTCTTTCGAGCGGGTCGACACATACCAGGCAACAATACCACCGACTAAAAGCGGAGCATTCAGTTCCATCGGGATAAACATACCCAACGCGAAAGCCAACGCCGGAATTTTGAAAACGGTCAATACGATAGCAATCAGCGCACCGATGCCATATAAGATCCAGGGCGCCCCGGTTCCCGACATCAACGGTTCGATAACGGCCGCCATCGCGTTGGCTTGCGGAGCCACAAGGGCATTAGGGCCGGTAAACCCGTATGTTTTGTTCAGAATCATCATCACCACGCCTACGGTTGCTGCCGACACGATGGTTCCCAGAAATTTCCATCCCTCTTGTTTGGCCGGAGTACTTCCCAGCCAGTATCCGATTTTCAGGTCGGTGATAAATCCGCCGGCCATCGAAAGCGCCGTACAAACCACACCACCCATAACCAACGCGGCCACCATTCCGGCAGTTCCTTTCAGACCAACCGCCACCATCACTACCGAAGCCAGAATAAGCGTCATCAGCGTCATTCCCGAAACAGGATTGGTACCCACAATGGCAATAGCATTGGCCGCTACCGTCGTAAACAGGAAGGCGATAATGGCAATCACAGCCAATCCGACCAGGGCATAGAAGAGGTTATGCACCACTCCGAAAAAGAAGAATACGAAAATGGCAATCAAAGCGGCAATCACACCGAAAGCCAGAATTTTCATCGAAAGATCGCGCTGCGTACGCAACACGGCAGTTTTATCATCCGTTGCTTTGCCACCACCGATCTCTTTGGCTGCCAGACCAACCGCCCCGCGAATAATGCTCCACGAGCGAATGATGCCGATAATTCCGGCCATTGCAATACCGCCGATACCGATATGACGGGCAAATGTTTTAAAGACCTGTTCGGCTGTCATGCCGTCCACACCTCCCGGCACCGGAGTGTAAGTCGGAGTCAGCGATTGCAGGGTCACATCACCCAGCAAAGGCAACAGCGGAACAATAACAAACCAGACCAATGCTGAGCCGGCACAAATTATGGCGGCATAGCGCACACCCACAATGTACCCGAGCCCCAACACGGCAGCTCCCACGTTCAGGTTAAAGACCAACTTGGCTTTTTGAGCGATGACATCGCCGTAATAAACCGCCCGGGTGGAGAATGTTTCGCTCCACGCGCCAAAGGTAGCCACCACAAAATCGTAGATACCCCCGATTACTCCGGCAAAGATCAACGGCTTGGCCTGATTTCCGCCTTTGGCACCCGACACCAGCACCTGCGTAGTAGCCGTAGCTTCGGGAAAAGGATATTTACCATGTTGTTCAGATACAAAATATTTCCGGAAAGGAATCAGGAAGAGGATTCCAAGAAATCCGCCGAGTGCGGAGCTCAGAAAGATTTGAAAGAAATCGACCGAGAGGTCGGGATGTTTTGCCTGCAAAATATAGAGTGCCGGCAATGTAAAAATGGCACCAGCCACAATCACCCCGGAATTCGCGCCGATCGACTGGATAATGACATTCTCGCCCAACGCATTTTTACGTTTGGTTGCCGTCGAAAGTCCCACGGCAATAATCGCAATGGGGATAGCCGCTTCGAATACCTGCCCGATTTTAAGTCCCAGATAGGCCGCTGCTGCCGAAAACAGTATTGCCATCAGCAACCCCCACCCGACAGAATAACGACTCACCTCCGGATATTTTTTCCCGGGGTTCATCAGGGGTTCATACTTTTCGCCCGGTTTCAACTCCCGAAACGCATTTTCGGGCAATCCTGTAATTGGTTCTTGTGTCTGCTCCATACAATGTTATTTGGTTAGTTTTTATTCCCGCACAAAATGAGGTATCTCAGCCGGGAGTTCAAACGAGATCTCTATCAATCCCTTTATCACGCCCTCTTCACGCCATGGCATCTGATGGATAAGTTTTTTGACGCCTCGCTTTTCGATTGTGTAAATATTACTTTCCCCCGTTTCGATCAGGTGGCATATTTTCTTCCACGAAGCCGCGCCATGACAATCCTTCAGGTTCTTACCGATAAGATCTCCGTATTTAGCAAACTGAGAAGCAGATCGGTCGTTGCAATAAACCACAACGCCGGAACGATCACAGACCGTCACGGCCGCCATTGTTTCTTTCCAATAGTCCATATTCATCCTCTTTGGTTTGAACGCAAAAATACAAAAAATAGCCTATTTCTTTGCGTTTATTTATGCAATCCCGATAACATTACCCGTAGCAATAAAAAAAGCCGGCTTCGTAAAGCCAGCTTTTTCTATAATGCACATATTTTGCATTTGTGATCCTACCGGGAATCGAACCCAGACCAACAGAACCGGAATCTGTCATTCTATCCATTAAACTATAGGACCAATCGGAGTGCAAAAGTACTATTTTTCACAGAGATTTGCACTACCTTTGAACAGATTCTATTCTATTTTTTGCAAAATATAGAACGATAAACGATTACGGACGAAGGCTCTTCATCACAAAATCAAGAATTTCCTTTTCTCTTTTCTTTGCAAATTCAGGATAATCCATACCATCCCAGTTGAAAATATACTGAGAGAACGAACGATTGATAAAGACAGAGAAAAGCAATGAAAATACGCCAAACAGCAGCTCTTTGGTATCGATAGGACGAATAATACCCTGTTCGATAGCCTCCTTGGTTTGTCTTTCAAAACGTATCATGATTTCCTGAGGGAAAAGCGAGATTTTACGTTTGAGGAAATTCAATCGCTGCGGATTATTCAAAAACTCATTAACGATAAACAAGGGCATTTTAGGGCTGGAAACAAACAGATCGAACTGTGCTTCCATCATTTGATTTAATCTTGTGAGATAGGGTTTCTCTCCGTCAACAGCCTCCGTGAGTACGACAAGTACTTGTTTATACTTGTTAATAAATACGGTTTCAAAAAGATTTTCTTTCGACCGGAAATAATAGTGCACCAAAGCATGATTTACTTCTGCCTTTCGGGCAATTTCCGTCGTTTTTGCAGCGCTGAATCCTTTATCAAGGAAAACTTCTTCAGCAGCCATCAGGATACGATGTTCCGTGTTAATTCCTTTCATTGTTGTGTCGTAATTTGGTTAGTTAAAATATAGCTCTGATAGTAAAAACTCTGTTCAAAACAGATATATTTGTATCTGTATACGTAGAGACAGCCTTAACATCTGTACAAGATAATGGTTAAATCAATTTTTTGTGTTTTTTGACGTTGATTTTTCTCGACCGACAAAAATAACAGATATACACCAATAAAACAACAAAAAGAAGAAATTTTTTATTTCTATAACACAGAAATATTCAACTATCCGGGCCTATAAAATTTTATTTTTTATTTACTATGCGAAGTTCCTTTGTTATATTTTTTATATTTCTGATTTTAACCACATTACCAGACATCATTATTTTTCAGAAATGGATAAAACCGTTACAAGCAAAGTGGATAAAAATAGTTCATTGGACGATATACTGTATTTTTATACTCGGAATATTCTCATTATTATTGGTTTTACCCAATATTCAAAACGAAATCTTCCTTGAATTATTCATCTGGTTCAATGGGATTCTCTTAACCATATATATTCCAAAATTGCTGTTAACCATTTCACTGTTATTAAACAAAGCCATACTCAAATGGACCAGGTGCAAATCGCAATTCATGCTATATCTGGGAGCCGTTTTGTCGTTATCCGTGTTTATCGGATTACTTTACGGCACTTTCGTGGGACGCTTTGATTCCGAAGTGACCCATATCGAAATTAGAAATCCATCACTACCTACCGAATTTAACCATCTAAAAATAGTACAAATATCCGATCTTCACATCGGCAGTCTGGGCTCCAACAGTACTTTTTGGACAAAATCGGTTGCTTTGTGCAATAAAGAAAAGCCGGATCTGGTGATTATGACCGGAGATATGATAGATAACTTTGCAACCGAACTCACGCCTCAAATCATAAAAACATTGGGTACCCTTCAGGCAAAGAGTGGAAAATATGCCATACTGGGCAATCACGATTATGGCGATTATACCCACTGGAAGTCGGAATCGGCAAAAAAGAATAATCAGGAAGAGCTTATCCGAAAAGAGAGAGAAATGGGCTTCAATGTTCTGATAGACGAGCATACCTTCCTGACCCGGGGAGACGACACATTAGTCATTGCCGGAGTACAAAACTGGAGCAAGCCACCGTTCCATTGCTACGGAAATCTGCCGAAAGCCATGCGGGGAACGGAGCGTTTTCCGTACGTATTGCTTCTCTCGCACGATCCGAATCACTGGATGGCGCAAGCTATCCGCTATCCGAATATACGTCTCATGCTGGCAGGACACACGCATGGCATGCAACTTGGCATCCATAAATTCGGCATACACTGGTCGCCGGCTCAATGGATATTCAAACAATGGGACGGTTTGTATACATATAAAGGTAAAGCACTGTACGTCAACCGGGGCTTGGGCTATCTGGGTATCCCCATGCGATTAGGAATGCCCCCCGAGATAACCGTAATAACCTTGAAAAGAAATTAATACGGACAACGTAAAACCAAGCGCTGCAAATTAATCATAGCGCACACACCATAGATCGGGCAACATATCGTTTTGCAATCCACAAAAAATGCCCTATCTTTGCAACAACATATAGAAGAAGCGCTACCATTATGATTAATAGGATTTTGCTTCGTATCAAGATCGTTCAAATTGTATTTGCATATTACAAGAGCGGCGAGAAAGAGTACGGAGTTGCCGAGAAAGAGTTATTTCACAGTATTGAGAAAACTTACGACCTGTATTACCATTTATTGCTACTGGCCATCGAGGTTACCCGTTACGCCCGTAATAAAATAGATGCCGGATTGCAGAAATACAGACCAACGGAAGATGATCTGAATCCAAACAGACGCTTTGCCGACAACCGGTTTATTGCGCAATTAGAAATCAATGAGACTTTCGTCGAGAGGGTGGATAAAAAAAAGCTCTCCTGGATCGATTCTCCCGAAGTGGTAAAGTCCTTATATGATGCGATTGTCTCGTCTGAGAGTTATCAAGCATACATGAGCTGCGAAACAAACGACTATGCCGCCGACAAAGAGTTGTGGCGCAAAATATTCCGTAACGAAATTCTGAATAACGAAGCTTTGCCGTCTGCGCTGGAAGAACAGAGCATCTACTGGTGCGCCGAAGCCGATTTCGTGATAAGTTTCATACTGAAGACCATTAAAAAGTTTGACGAAAGCAAAGGTGCCAAACAGGTATTGCTGCCCATGTACAACCATGAAGAGGATAAGTTATTTGCTAAAAAACTTTTTGCGAACACGTTACAAAACGGCAAAGAATACCGGGATTTGATTGAAGAGTTCACCAAAAACTGGGAACTGGATCGCATTGCCTACATGGATGTGATTATTATGATGGTGGCTCTGGCCGAGTTGCACGATTTTCCATCAATTCCGGTTAATGTAACGCTCAACGAATACATTGAAATTGCGAAACAATACAGCACAGATAAAAGCGGAACGTTTGTCAACGGAGTTCTCGATAAGATAGTTAACCATCTGAAAAAAGAGGGTTCTTTAATGAAAGCTAACTGACCATCGTATTTCACTAAAAAATTAATCAAAACAAAAACCTAATTATGAACACATTATCTATTATTTTGCAAGCTACTGCTCAACCGGGCGGAATGGCAAACTACTCAGGAATCATTATGATTGTATTGCTGTTTGTCGTTTTCTACTTTTTCATGATTCGCCCGCAATCAAAACGTCAGAAAGAGATCAAAAACTTTCGGGCAGCCATGAAAGTGGGCGACAAAGTGATCACATCGGGTGGCATTTATGGTCGTATCAAAGAGATCAACGATGACACTATTCTTCTTGAAGTAGATGAAAATGTTCGCATCCGGATAGACAAAAACTCTGTTTTTGCAACCGCTGCCGACACTCAACAAAAATAATTTTCCAGCATCATGTCTGCTAATAAACCAACTCAGCAGATAAAACGCTTTGTTAAAAGGGCAAGAGCTCCTTTCCCCACGAAAGAAGCTTTTGTCTTTTTGTCTTTTCTCATCTTCTCCACCCTGCTCTGGTTTCTCTATAAAGCGAGCCACCTACAGGATCTTAAGGTAACGGTACCCATCCAGTATGTGGGAGTTCCAAACAACATCGAAATTGTCAACAAGCTACCCAAAACCCTTACCGTACATTTCAAAGACAAAGGGACGGCATTGTTTACCTATATACTGAATCCCGATTTACCTCCTTTCAAGGTCGACCTTACAGGTCAGTTTACCGGATCGGGACGTATATCGCTTCCAACCAGTAAATATGAAGGACAGATATTTACGCAGCTAAAACCAACTGCCAGTCAGATACATATCACGCCCGACTCGCTACTTATTGCATACTATTCGCTATACAAGAAAACAGTTCCCGTGAGATTTTACGGCTCAATTCTTCCTGCTCAACAGTATATTCTGACCCACGGAATTTCCGTATACCCGAACCGCATGGAGGTTTATGGCGACAAGAAATCTCTCGACACACTACAGGCGGTATACACAGAACCTATTCGTTTGAAAGAGGTAAAAGATTCCGTAGATGCCGAATTCTACTTAAAAACGATCCGGGGCATTCATCTGTCTCAACCCAAAATAAAAGTCCATGCCGCAGTAGAGTTATTTACGGAAAAAGTACTGGAGATTCCCGTCACAAGTATCAATGTGCCGGAGCAATACCTGTTAAGAACTTTTCCCGCTACCGTGAGGGTGATGTGCATAGTCGGCATGTCTCACTTCAAAACGTTGACACCGGCCAATATACAGGCCGTTATCAATTATAAAACGCTAACGCAACTCAACACGGGAAAGGCTAAAGTTGAAGTATTCGCTACATCGTCCGATTTAATTCGTTATCACGTTTCTCCTGCATCCGTCGATTTTCTTCTCGAACAAAAAAAATAGGCATGACAATTATTGGAATCACCGGAGGAATAGGATCGGGAAAATCGATCATTTCCAAACTTTTGCGTACGATGGAGTATCCTGTATACGATTCGGATAGTGAAGCAAAAAAACTCATGCGCTCCGATCCGCAGGTAACGCACGAACTGCGACAGGCATTCGGCGATACGATATTTGCCAAAGGGGATCTGGACACACAAGGTCTGGCCCGTAAAGTCTTTGCCGATACAGCGCAACTACATTTGCTAAATAGCATTGTACATCCGGCCGTAAAACGCCACTTTCACCTCTGGGCAGACCGCCAGTGCAGCCCGATCGTTTTTTTGGAATCTGCTATTTTGTTTGAGAGCGGATTTGACTGCGAGACCGATAAAACCATATTGGTCACCGCGCCACTGGAAGAACGCATCGCGCGGGTAATGCACCGCGACCGTTGCAACCGCGATCAGGTCGTGCAACGAATGGCTCAGCAATGGACAGAAGAGAGCAAAGCCCAAAAATCCGATTTTATAATTGTAAATGACGGCAGCCACTCTATAATAAAACAAACGGAAACCATCATCGCGCAACTAACACGACTCTGATCGCGACCCAATATTTACGAAAAAAGAATCCCATATTTTTCATGACTCACTATCGCTATCTTTTCTTCGATCTCGACAACACCCTCTGGAATTTCACAAAAAACGCCCGATCAGCACTATTTGACGTTTACACGCAATACAACCTCTCCCGGTATTATCCTGAATTCGATTCGTACGTACAACAATTTGAAGAGAATAACGTTGCTCTCTGGCGACTTTACGGAGCCGACAAAATAACGAAAGATTTTCTGAATTGCGAGCGATTTTTATCGCCTCTCAGGCGTTTCGGCATTCTGAATGAACCATTGGCCCGGGAAATGTGTGACTTTTATCTGGATCAATGTTGCAAAAAAACCGACGTAATGCCAAACACGTTTACCGTACTCGACTATCTGAAATCGCGTTACGATCTCTATATAATTTCAAACGGATTCCGGGAGATTCAGTACAACAAACTGGATCGCTCGGGATTATCCGGATACTTCAAAAATATTTTTTTGTCGGAAGAGATCGGATACCACAAGCCGAAACCCGAATTTTTTGCGCACATTTTTGCCGCAACCGACGCTATCAAAGAGGAGAGCTTAGTCATTGGTGACAACTTCGAAGCCGACATCGAAGGTGCCATGAATTTTGGCATCGATCAGGTCTATTTCACCCCGGGCATGACAACCGAAAACCTCAGCAGACAACCGACCTTCATCATCCATGATTTATCGGAACTTCGTCTGTTTTTATAACATGAGTATCGAATACTTTGCCTAATGGCTTGAAAAGTCCAATTTATACAATAACCGGCCTACCCTTCAACCTATGCAACCTGAAAAGTCAGACAAGTCTCAACGTGGCATCTTTGACTACATCGGTTTTAGCTGCGCTGATTTTATTTATGCTGATTTTCAAGTCAATTCAGGCGATATAAAATACCATTAGGTCATATATCCGATAGTCATATTTTACAATCATAATTATCCGATTATATTTTCATAAAATAATTTACCATTTTATGATTTTTTACAGTAACTTAATAAGAAACGTAGGATAATTGCCTATCTTTGTATAAATCCTTATAAGAAATAAAAGTATGTTTGGAATCAACCTTAACGGATTAATCCCGTTACGATCGGAAGCTAACGAGGGAAGCGAGCAACTAACCCAGATCCTTTTTGGCGAATATTTCACTGTAGATGAGGTCATTGAACGCTGGGTACACATCCATAACACCAGAGACAATGAAACCGGCTGGATCGATCGTAAAATGATGACTCCTATCGACGAGGCACAGTTCAATGCATTAGCCGATCACAAGCCTAGAATCGTAGCCAAACCCATTGCATATGCCACTCTCTCCAACGGAAGCCAGCAACCGCTACCGGGCGGCAGTCTACTCCCGTTTTACGACAAAGAGCAACAGCAGTTTTCTATTGGCTCCCGTACTTTCAAATTTGCGCTGGATGACACCAATGCAAACAAAACCGAGTCCGACTTTGTCGATACTGCACTCACATACCTTCATGCTCCTTACCTGTGGGGCGGCAAAAACATTATGGGAATCGATTGTTCGGGATTAGTACAAGTATCGGCACTAATCTGCGGAAAGCAACTCACCCGTAACGCACGACAGCAAATTGCTTTCGGAGAACAGGTGAATTTTTTGTCCGAAGCACAGCCGGGCGATATTGCTTTTTTTGATCACGACGACGGATATATCAGCCATGTAGGCATCTTACTTAACGACCACCAAATACTTCATGCTTCAGGGGAAGTACACATTGCCCCTATCGACAATCAAGGCATTAAATCGATTACCACTGGAAAATACACTCATTCGCTGCGACTTATAAAAAGAATATAGCAAAAAAAAATCATTGAACCCTAAAACACCTTATGCTATGAACAATGGACATTTCCCCGTTTTGTTTGTTGGACACGGAAGTCCGATGAACGCTATCGAAAACAATGAATTTTCGTTACAATGGAAAGAATTGGGGCAGACATTGCCAAAACCGGATGCCATTTTATGCATTTCGGCACATTGGCTGACAAGCGGTACTTATGTCACACAATCCAGACATCCGCGTACGATACATGATTTTGGAGGCTTTCCCCGAGAGCTATCCGATATGCAGTATCCGGTTCTCGGCGACCCCGAATTGATTGACGAAATTATTGAAACCCTCAAAGAATTGAATATCGAAAGAGATTTGGAATGGGGACTCGATCATGGAAGCTGGAGTGTTTTGGCTCATATGTATCCCAAAGCAGATATTCCGGTCGTTCAATTCAGTCTGGATGAGAATCTTTCGGCTAAAGAACATTTTGAACTTGGACGCCAATTGGCTTTTCTACGTGACAAAAATGTATTAATTTTGTGCAGTGGAAACATCATTCACAACCTTCGGATGCTCGATTGGAGTAAAAAGGATGATGAAGAGTTCGGATACGATTGGGCAAACGCCGTAAACGATTCGATCAAGGAACTGATTCTCACCGACAAGATTGATGATTTATGCAACTACTCCAGACTGGGTGCAAAAGTGCAACAAGCAATCCCTAATCCGGATCATTTTTGGCCACTATTTTATGCTCTTGGTTTGAAACAAACCAACGAAACCATCAGCTTTTTTAACGACAAAATAGTGATGGGATCATTATCGATGACCTCATTTATTATACAATAATACTTGTAATCGACAGTTATACTCTATGAAAACCAATCCCGACGAATGCCTTTATTGTACAAAAAATCAGACGCAAAAAGAGTTAATGATTAAGATTTGTGATCTATCGGTTTCAGAGCTTTTTCTTTTCAAAGAACAATCATATCGCGGTCGCACGCTGGTGGCATACAAAGGTCATGTCGACGGCCTTTTTGAACTAAACGATGACGAACGTAATGCATTTATGGCTGACGTAACCAAAGCTGCAACAGCCATGAACAAGGCTTTTCATCCGGACAAAATCAATTTTGGAGCTTATTCCGATACCTTGTCTCACTTGCACTTTCATATCGTTCCGAAATATCAGGGAGGCTACGGATGGGGCGGCGTTTTTGAAATGAATCCGAAAAAGAAATATCTGACCGACGAAGAATACACACAGATAATCGAAGCTATTAAAGCGGCACTCTAAGGCATAGTGCCCTTATATAAAGACAAAGAAGACAAGCTCTTCTCTCTTTTTTCAAAGCAAAGGTTGATTATGTTTCAGCCTTTGCTCTGTTTTTAATACGGTAGGAATGAAACGATTAATATTATTTTTTTGTTGTATTTTATATATCACACATGCTGCGGCATTGCGTCAACCGAAAGAGATAAAAAGTCAGGTCGACTCGCTGCTGCAGAGCTATGAACGATTGTATCCAGGATTGGGTAAATTTCGCGCGAAAGAAATTGCTATCAATCCGACAGAAAAACGGATAACAGTTTACTGCAGTGATCCCCTCTCGTACATTCCCTACCGACCAACCTTGGTGTCTAAGCTTTACGCTCAATTGGATTCGTTAGCCCATCCGGGACAATCTGATTACAAGGTGTTAGTTTATGCCGGAACCAAAGAGATCAGTTCGTTGATACCAAACATGTTCCGACCCGACAAACAAATAGATAAGAATCGGTTTCCAAAAAAAGAGTTTCAGGGAACACCTCTTCTGCAAGCATTATCAAAACCATACACCATCACCGAAGGATTACAAAATCGCCATCTTGCCCTGTGGCAAAGCCATGGATTATACTACAATACCCGGACTGATCGTTGGCTCTGGCAACGGGAACGTGTTTTTCAAACGGTAGAAGACAAATATACCATGAGCTATGTGCTTCCCTATCTGGTACCGATGCTTGAAAACGCAGGAGCCTCGGTCTTTATGCCCCGCGAACGCGATACGCAAACCAACGAAGTGATTGTGGACAACAACGGATCTTCTGGCAAATCGATCTACCGCGAACGAGGAGGAGCCATTGAAACCGGAGGAAATTCCGGCTTCGGATTTACCAAAAAGCAATTGGAGAATACTGAAAATCCGTTTGCTTTGGGCACATACCGCAAAACAACTGCACGAGCCAGTGAAAATGCACTATTCGAATGGCTGCCCGACATACCGGAAGATGGGTGGTACTACGTCTCCGTTGCCTACAAAACCGTTTCCAACAGCACTCAACATGCGCATTATACGGTTTATCATACCGGAGGACAGACGGAATTTTCGGTTAACCAACAGATGGGTGGCAGCACCTGGATCTATCTGGGCCAATTTTATTTCAAAAAAGGTGTTCATTCGGAGATTGGGCGCGTAACGCTCACCGGCGCATCCAAAGGAAGAAGCGCTATACTCACAGCCGATGCGGTTAGGTTCGGAGGTGGCATGGGCAATATTGCCCGTCCTGATTTTACCTACGAGAAGGTTCTGATAAAACCGACACCTGCCACATCAAAACCCGACACGCTGCAACAAGAGATGCCGGAAGAGACGCTTGCCGATGCCCATGCGCAACAGAACAAAATATCGCCGCAGGATAGCTTACGCACCGATACCCTTCATTATATTACAAAACATCTGTCCGCAAGCGGAAGACCCCGGTATCTGGAGGGCGCGCGCTATTGGCTGCAATGGGCCGGAATGCCCATGCAGGTGTATCACAAACGGATGGACGGATCGCCGAATGATTATAACGAAGATATCTGGTCACGCCCCTACTGGGTCAACTACCTGAACGGAGGTTCCGTTTATTCAGGAAAAGATTCAGCTTCGATCGGATTAAAAATTCCCATCGACCTGTCGATGGCAATACACTCGGATGCGGGCAGAGTGCGCGGTGACTCCATCGTAGGAACATTAGCCATTTATACAACCCTGCTCAACAACGGATTATTCAGCACCGGACAGACACGCATGACGTCACGCGACCTCGCCGATATGATTCAGACTCAAATTGTGACCGATCTTCGGCAGGTAGGAGCAAAAAACTGGACGCGCAGAGGATTGTGGGATCGGTCGTATGCCGAATCACGCGAGACGGATGTGCCGTCCGTTCTGATGGAACTGCTGTCGCACGAAAATTTTGCCGACATGAAATACGGTCACGATCCCCGGTTCAAATTCATCGTCAGTCGCTCCATTTACAAGGCAATATTGAAATATATTTCGTTCCAGCATCACACTCCATTTGTTGTTCAACCCCTTCCGGTCAGTCGGCTTGCCACTGAATTCGTGGACGACACCCACATCAAGCTCTCGTGGAAAGCAGAAACCGACTCGCTCGAACCCTCTGCGATTCCGAACCGTTATATCGTATACTCGCGCGTAGAGGGAGAAGGTTTCGACAACGGACAAATCACCGGCGACACCTCCATGGTACTTGCTGTTGAAAAGGGCAAAATATACAGTTTCAGAGTAACCGCCGTCAACGAGGGTGGAGAAAGTATGCCGTCAGAAATTTTATCGGTATGCCGCAACTGGAATAATGCCCCGGTCGCGATGATTATAAACGGGTTCGACCGCGTATCGGCACCAACCTGGTTCGACACGCCGACTTACGGAGGATTCACCGACAACGGGGTGCCCGACAAAGCCGACATCTCTTTTACGGGCAAACAAAACAATTTCAACCGACTGAATTACAAAGGACAGCAATCTACCAGCTTCGGTAACTCCGATGCCAACTATGAGAATACTATTGTTGCCGGCAACAGTTTTGATCTTCCGTTTGTGCACGGACAGGCACTAAAAGCCGCCGGTTATTCGTTTGTATCTTGTAGCCGTTCGGCTATCGAAGAGAGTGGCCTTTTACGGGACAACTACAAAATGGTCGACCTTATTTTGGGAAAAGAAAAACAGGTAGGTTTTGGTACCACTACCAACCGGCTTGCCTTCAAAACGTTTACCGAAAAGCTGAATGATGTGCTCTACAACTATTCCAAAACAGGAGGTAATCTGTTCGTATCGGGCTGTTTCGTCGGCTCCGACTTATGGAATAATGGCAAAACCGATTCGTTAAGCATAAATTTTGTAACTTCGGTGCTGAAATACAAATGGCATAACGAAAAGGCTTCTGTCTCGGGACAGTTGCTGGGCTCGGCATCAGCTTACCCGATGTTTGAGGGCAAATGGAACTTTTGCACTCAATTCAACGACAAACAATATGCAGCCGAGTCGGTCGACGGAATTGATCCTACCGATAGCGCACATACAATTGCTTTGTATCCTGAGAGTAATATCAGTGCAGCCGTGGCCTACAAAGGGGCTTACCGAACGGTGGTATGCGGATTTCCGTTCGAATCGATCAGTACCGAAGCTCAACGCAGGGAGTGGATGCAAAAGGTAATCCGCTTTTTCGAAAAATAAATAAACAGCTTAAATACAACGGCTTATGAACACACTATGGTTAGTTGGCGGACTTATCATCGGCGCATTGGGCGTTGCCCTTTGGATGAGTAAACAGTTGGCGGCAACCCGTAACAGCGCCTCCGAAAAAGAGAAGCAGTTCCTGATGCAGCAAGCCGAAACCGATCGTCAGAAATCGATTGTGGACGAGACCCTGCGTATGAAGAGCGAAGAAAACACACGGTTACAAGCCGAGTTGGAGAGCGCAAGAACTACCCTTACCTCGCAAAACGAACAAATTGCACGTACTACCACCGAAAACCGATACCTGCGCGACCAACTCAACCAACAGAAGACTGAACTTGAAGAGGTACAGAAAAAACTACAGACGGAATTCGAGAACATTGCCAACCGTATTCTGAAAGAGCGTTCGAATGAGTTTGTACAACACAACGAAAAAAATATCGGCGAGATCCTGAATCCGTTGAAAGAAAAAATAGCTTCGTTCGAAAAAAAGGTCGACGAAGCCTACGACAAAGAGTTCCGCGACAAAGTCAGTCTGCGTGAAGAGGTTAAAAAACTGACCGAGCTCAACACGCGGGTAAGTGAAGAGGCCAACAATCTGACGCGTGCTCTGAAAGGCGATGTCAAGAAACAGGGCAACTGGGGCGAGGTGATCCTCGAACGGGTATTGGAACGTTCGGGCCTCACCAAAGGACAGGAATATGAACGCGAAGAGGTGGTGGAGGGTGCCGATATGAGCGTACAACGCCCCGATGTTATCATTCACCTGCCCGACAACAAACACATCATTATCGACTCCAAAGTATCGCTGGTCGCTTACGAACGTCTGGTGTCGGCCGAAACAGATGAGCAGCGCGCCCTCTTTATGAAGGAACATATTGCCTCATTGCGCAGCCACGTAAAACTGCTCAGTGAAAAAAATTATCAGAACGCTCACAACATCAACGCGCCCGATTTCGTGCTGATGTTCGTACCCATCGAATCCTCCTTTTCCGTTGCGGTTCAGAGCGACAACGAACTTTTCGCGGATGCATGGGAAAAGAAAATCGTAATCGTGAGCCCGACTACGCTACTCGCGACACTACGCACCATCTCCTCCATCTGGAAGCAGGAGAACCAGAGCCGCAATGCGCAAGAGATTGCCCGCCTCAGCGGTACGCTCTACGACAAATTGGTCGGTTTTGTGAACGATCTGAGCAAACTGAAAGAGAACATCGATCGGGCCGGAAGCTCGTACGATGAAGCCCTGAAAAAGCTTCAGAATGGTAATGGAAATATCTTCCGCACTGCCGAACGCATCAAAGAGCTGGGAGCCAAAAGCAATAAACAACTACCGGAAGAGCTGATAGGATAACACGCACAACCATGAAACTACTGCTTCTTATCACGATTCTTTGTCCTGTTGCGCTGACATATCTTGTTCCGAAGTACCTGAAACTGCGCGAAAAACATATCGCTTTGGAAGAGAATAGTGTATCGTTAAAAAAGTATCAGGCACTACAGCATGAAAACCAACAATTGAAAGAGATGCTTGCCAAGAAAGAAGAGAAACCCGACCCGTCAGCCACAAAATAGCCACTGCCGCATATTCATCCTCACCACCGCATTATCTACCCATTCCGCCAGTGACAACCTGCAGGTTTTCTGTAAGCAAACAATCCAAGCGTCACACCATACTTTTCGCAAACAAATACGATAAATCGCTCCATGATTTCCTGTGAAAAAAATCAGGATCGGACATATTCATCTGTCTATCCTTATCAAAAAAAAGTTTATTCGAATTCAAATAGTTAGTAATAAACAAAATAACCAGGATAAAAGTATGTAATATTTTAGAAAAACATAACAACAATATGCTGACATATAACAAGGATTCTACCCTTAAAAATTAACTTTGTAATGTTTAGCCGTCAATATAATTCCATATATATTTTGGGCTATTTGTCCAGAAAGAAATAAACCATAGTCTAAAGAGAAAAACCGGGGTCGATTCATTCGATCCCGGTTTTTTTCTTAGTCCGACTCTTTCCGTATTGTCCCTTATCCAAAACAGTTTCAGCACCTCGCTGCTGCGATTCGTTAAACTCATTTTTCTCTACCGGAAGTAACAATAATCCAACTAAATTTTGATAACTTTGTTTGAAACGTCTATTCTGCTCTCTTACGGGCGTACGAATATTCTTTATTTCGCATTCCTGACACTTCGTGCCAAGATGTAACTATTTGAGAGACAATCTATATTCTCGATATGGGTTTTTACATTACCGGACTTGGAATTCTGTTATCCTTGGTATTGGCAATCTACTCCTGGAAACACTTTAGTGGCAACATTTATCTTGCCATATTCTTTCTTTTGGTCAATCTTCAGGAACTGGCAATCTATTCGATACATGTATCCAACCATCCGATGATCAGCGTGATTATGCTGCACAACTTCACGCCCCTGCTTTTTTTGACAGGAACCTCTTTTTATTTCTACATCAGAAGTCTGATCACCAATTCTGCACGTCTCTATAAAAAGGATCTCTGGCACCTTCTTCCGACGCTTTTCGTCCTGATCGCTTACTGGAATTACTATATACAACCGCTTGACTTCAAGCTTGATCTTGTAAAACAAATCAGAATGGACGTCCATGCCTTCCTGTTTGGCTGTAAAAGCATGATTTCCCCGATATACATCAATTTACTACGGGCAATATCCATTTTCAGCTATATCGTCTATGCCCTCTTTTTGTACTACAAAAAACTACCCTCTATCCGGAGTCATTCATTATTGAACCCCAAACAACAGGTCAGTGCAGAATGGTGGCTTCAAATTACATTCGGTTGTTTTCTCCTGCTGGCAACGATATACTTAGTAGCATCCATACAATTGTATGTAAGCCAGCAATTAGAATATTTACCTCTGATGCAGATTCTCATTCTGGTAGTCTTTCTGATTTTAAACACAATGCTGCTGTTTCACCCGCAAGTTTTATATGGATTTCCGGCGAATGAAGCTCCCTCTTCGTCCGCGAATAACGTAACCATGAAGGTCGAAGGTGAATTGATTAAGAATAGCAGTTCCTCCGATCTTCTCCTTTTTACCGACGCTTATATTGATGAAATTGCCAGGAAACTGGATACGATAATCAAAAACAAAGCATTTTGTAATCAGGATTTTTCCAAATCCAAACTATCAAACTTAACCAATATTCCTTTGCATCACCTATCTTACTATTTTTCGACCATCCTCAACGTAAAATTTACTGATTGGCGAAATCAGTTACGGATAGAACAGGCAAAAAAGCTTATATCATCCGATTTAATGAAAACCATGACGTTGGATGCCATTGCCAGTCAAAGCGGATTTGCGAATCGGCAGAATTTTATCGCAGCCTTCAAGAAGGTAACATCGATGACTCCCAGCGAATACATCAATAGGGTTAAATCTTAAACCAGTGGAACTTTCTATCTGATTTATCGTTTTGTGCTATAACCATGGCATGCCTATGGCATGTTAGATATGTCTATAGAAAGACCGGTTTCCTGAGGCAATGAAGTGCCGTAGGTACGACATTTGATGCCGGTTATATTCAACACTAAGGATATAACAAAACGTCAATACGAGTTCAACTGCATTTAAACTATGCGATGTAAAAACAGTCAAAAATAAATAGCTTCAGCGTCAATAACCAGACTGAGTTTATCTGTTAAAAAAGGCACTAATAACACAACCACTCTCATAATAGATCCATGAAACACAAACTTATCGGAATTGCCTGCGCAATTCTATGCGGACTCACTTTTACGGCGTTTAAACCGGCGCCTCAAAAAACAAAAATCCCTATCTATCTGAACACGGCCTACTCTTTTGACGAACGGGCCGCCGACCTTGTCTCGCGACTTACCCTCGAAGAGAAGGAGAGCCTGTTGGGAAACAACATGGCTCCTGTGCCACGACTCGGCATCAATACTTTCAACGTCTGGAGCGAAGCGCTGCACGGGGTATCTTTCGGATTTACAAACGGATCGAATTCTCCCTGCTCGTTTTCAAACAGTGCAGCCCTCGGGTCGGCATGGGATCCGTTCCTGATGCAGCGGGAAGCCGCCGCCATTGCGGACGAAGCCCGGGCACTGAACTCACCTGTCATTACAGGACTTACCTACTATTCTCCCGTGGTAGAACCTATCCGGGACCCGCGGTGGGGCCGAACCGGAGAGTCGTACGGAGAAGACCCATTCCTCGTGTCGCAGATCGCAAGCGGATTTGTAAAAGGGATGATGGGCAACGACCCGACCTACCTCAAAACCGTTCCCTGCGGCAAACACTATTTTGCCAATAATAGCGAATTCAACCGTCACGACGGGAACTCGGTGATGGACGGACGGGATATGCGGGAATTTTACATATCGCCGTACAAACAGCTGATCGAACAAGACAAGTTACCCTCCATCATGTCCTCCTACAACTCGGTAAACGGCGTACCGACCTCTGCCAGCAAATTGTACCTCGACACCATTGCACGCCGGACGTACGGACTGAAAGGATATATCACCGGCGACTGCTCGGCGGTAGAGGAGATCTACACGAGTCATCATTACGCCAAAACCCCGGAAGAGGCGGCTGCCATGGGACTGAAAGCCGGAGTGGACATCGACTGCGGAAGCGTATACCAACGAAGCGCCATCAAAGCGCTCAATCAGGGCTTAATCTCGGTTGCCGATATCGACAAAGCGTTGGTGAATATTTTTGCCATTCGTATGCGTACCGGCGAATTCGACTCTTCGGCAAAAGTACCTTATGCTCTCTATCCGAAAGAGCTGGTCGGTTCGAAGGCTCATCTGGAACTTGCTAAAGAGGTGGCAACCAAAACTCCCGTGCTGCTCAAAAACGATAACAGCACAAAAACGAACCAAAAGATATTGCCGCTCAATCCCTCCGGATTGAAGAAAATCGCGCTGATCGGGCCGCAAGCCGACAAGGTAGAGCTCGGCCCCTATTCGGGCAGACCGGCCAAAGAGAACATGGTATCTCCGTATGCCGGCATCAAAAAATACATCTCCGCTAAAGGACTCCCGACCGAAGTACTGCTCTCTTCGGGGGGCAATACGGCAAGCAAAAGCAACCTGCTCTATATCGCTGGTTTCGAGCTTCGCAAAGTCAACGGCACCGTGACCAAATACGATGCTACCAAATTCAGTTCATCGTCCAAAGGAATCACTACCGGTTCGGGCATGGGCACCGAATTTCAGGTACGATCGATCGATGACGGTTCGTGGACTGCCTACGAAAATGTCGATCTGACGGAGGTCGATACGATCGGTATCAGCCTGAATATTCTTACCGAAGGCGGAATTATCGAAGCCCGGGTCGGTTCACCGGAAGGAAACCTGCTAACCACCCTGAACGCCACCGTGGCAGCCGGATTCAAAGCTGGCGGCCCTTACGGCGGAGGCAAACTGGCCAAAGTAAAAGTAAACAAACTGGGATTGAACGGGCTTCAGACACTCTACTTCGTGTACAAAGCCCCTGCCGATGCCAAAGTGGACGAACAGGCCATTGCAACCGCGGCTTCGGCCGATGCTGCCGTCGTGTTTGTCGGAACAGACGAGAACACGGCTACCGAGGAGGCCGACCGGCTTTCACTGGTACTGCCCGGCAATCAGGTGGATCTGATCAAAGCGGTGGCTGCGGTCAATCCGAATACCATCGTAGTGATGCAAACGTTGGGATGCGTTCAAGTGGAAGAATTCAAAAACCTGCAGAATATCCCCGGCATCATCTGGGTGGGTTACAACGGACAGGTGCAGGGCGAAGCCATTGCCGACATTCTTTTTGGCGATGCAAACCCGGGCGGCAAGCTAAACGGAACCTGGTACAAATCGGTGAAGGATCTGCCGGACATTACCGATTATACCCTCCGCGGTGGTAACGGCAAAAACGGACGTACCTTCTGGTATTTCAACAAGGATGTCTCCTACGAATTCGGCTACGGTTTATCCTATACCACTTTCAAATACGGCAATTTCAAAATCAGCAAAAACAGCATCACGCCTCACGACAAGATCACGGTGAGCGCAGATGTTACCAACACCGGGAATTGCGACGGCGACGAGGTGGTGCAGGTCTACATGAGAACTCCGGACAGTCCGGCAGCTTTGCAACGCCCCATCAAACGATTGAAAGGTTTCCAGCGGGTAACCATCCCCAGAGGCCAGACAAAAACGGTCAATATCGACATCAACTGTGCCGATCTCTGGTTCTGGGATATGGAACACAACCGGATAACCTTCGATCAGGGCAACTATCTGTTCGAAATCGGAGCCTCGTCCAAAGATATTAAGGGTACCGTTTCGGCCACGATGAACGGAGCTTTCAAACCGGAACTGAAGGTGGTGGTTGCCGATTGCAACACCATTGTACTGAAGAACGGAGCTACCACGCAAACCAGCGTAACGGCAGCCATGACCGACGACAGTTTCTACGACATTAACAAGGCAAAGATTGTCTACACCAGCAACAATCCCGCCGTTGCAACCGTCGACAGCAAGGGAGTGGTTACAGCCAAAGCGTCGGGCGTTGCTACCATTACCGCAGCGGTGACAGTAGACAACAAAACCGTAGCAGGCAACTATCCTATCAAGGTAGTTCCCGATCTGAATCCGGTTTCAATCACCGTGAACAAGAAAATGATACCGGGCTTTAACATTGCCACCACGCAATACAGCTACCTGCAAGGAAAACCATCTGCCAAAGCGCCGGTGGTAAGTGCCGCGCCCTCCGACCCGGAGATCGTGGTTGAAACAGTGCAGGCCAAAGGAGTTCCGGGAACGGCTGCCGTATCGTTGACAGATTACAACACCTTTGAGACCAAAGAGTACGCCGTGAATTTCGGCATCAGGTCGACAAACGATGAATTCGATGGCAACGCGTTGAACAAACAGTGGCATTGGGTGCGTGAAAACGCGTCTCAATGGAGCCTCTCGAAGAAGGCAGGTTCGTTGACCATCACAAGCGGCAAAGGTGACATTACCGAAGCAAGCAATAATGCCGAGAACATTTTGTTGCAAAGCGCCAATACCGACTGGACGATAGAGACAAAGCTCGTCTGCTCGCGCAAACCATCCGGATTCGCTCAAAACGCCGGAGTGGTGGCGTATCAGGATGATAACAACTTTGTGAAGTTAGCCTACAGAGCCGGTGGTGGCGGACGAAGAGGCATGATGAGACCCGGCGCGGGCGAACAACCGGGCTCGGTAGAGTTGTCGGTAGAGAGCAACGGAAGCCAGAAATCGGCTGTAACCCTCAGCATGGAGGGAATTATAACGAGCGACAACACGCTGATTCTAAAATTGGCAAAGAAAGGGGCTATCTATACCGCATCGTGCTCTGCCGACGGCATCAATTTCAAACCCGTCGGAACGGCGGAAGTGGTTCTGAAAGATATTCAAAGCGGGGTGATGGTCTGCGACGGCATTGCATCGGGCCGCATGGGAGGCTTCCCCAGAATGCAGCAGGCTCCTCAACCGACCACGCCGTTTGAAGTCTCTTTCGACTATTTCCGAATCACAAATAACGGACTGAAATAGAAAACATTCACCTTCAGCATCGGTCGTTTTAAAAACAGCCGATGCTGAAATTTTTAATGACTATCTGCATAATGACCTAAGGTGGCTTTTTACGCCAAAGGCGTAACCCAACAATAACGCCCCGATTCATCGGGGTGTAAATACAAAGGAGTCAACATAACCGCGTAGCGGTTTCCCATCCGCAGGGAAACGCTTACAGCGTTATGCAAAATGCGACATCCATCTCCGTCGGGATAAATCCCGACGTTATTATTGGGATAACACCTCCGGTGTTTAGCGGATAATCATTAATTTAACCCTACGATACACTTGTTATGACCCTACGAAACCTGTTTTTTCTCACCTGTAGCCTCTTTTTCGTTCATTGCACCGCCAGCGTAGTTGCAAACAGTGCCGAAGCCAACCAGCCTAAAGGGTACAACGCCGTGGTAGCCTATGGCGACGGATTTGTGGTTGCCGGTTCGGAAGGGAGAATCGACCGGCTCTCTAAGGCGGGGACTATTATCAAATCGGAAAAGTTTGCAGGAATCGAATTCAACGCGCTGGTGGCACACGACCAGACGATCGTGGCTGCCGGAGAGAAAGGCACCCTGATGGTCTCGTCCAACAACGGCGGGTTCAGACCCATCGACAGCGGGACGGATAAAACCATTCATACCCTTGTCCTCTTCAACAACAAGATTATTGCCGGAACCGATCAGGGAGAGATTTTAATAGGAACAGAGAATGGCTCGTTCAATAAAATTCAGCTGGCGCTGAAGGGAAATATCGTCTCGTTGTCTGCCAACAGCTCGGTATGTTACGGCGTGACCGACGAGGGAGAGATTATTCATTCGAAAGATGGGGTACAGTGGGAGATTCTCAATTTCAATGCGCTCTATGCCGGCTATTACAAGCCCTGTTCGTTTACCCGGGTACTCGCGGTGGATAGCAGGATTGCCGTAGCGGGAAAACGCGAGGACGGCGCACCGGTACTCTTCTTCTCAACACAGGGCAACGTGTGGACCGACCGGAAGCTCGATTACTCGGACGACGAGAGGCAAATGAGCAGTCAGACCGAAGCCCTCAACGACATTTACTACTACTATCCCGACGATCTCTATCTCCTTGCCTGCGACAAAGGATTTATGATGCAGATCCCCTCCTGCTCGCACTGCAACAAACTGATCCCGATCGGCACCGACGATCTGCGCTGCATGGCTTCCAATGGCAATGTACTGCTCTGTGCCGGATCAAACTACAGCATCAAAGCCGTCGATATGTGATTACAAATCCTCTCATCGTAATCGAAGATCGCGTCTCGTCGGATTTGCAATCCGACGACGGTAAAGAGTATTAGGATTTGTAATCCGATAAATTTAACAATTATACCTCCACTACAGAGAGCCTACGCCGAACTAGGATTACTCAATGTCTTTTACTTTATTTATATCCTTCAAGAAAATATCTTTACCATCTAGTACAAAAAAATACATGCCTGCTGTGGCGAAAAACCAAAGTAGATAGTCTTCAAAGGCAGTTGAGTGTCTTATAAATATTAGCCTTATCAACCAAAACCAGGCATAGAGATTAAAGGCAATTACATAGATTCTGCGAGTCCATTTAATAACTTGTCGTGTTACTTTAAGATATAGATCTTTCTCCATCTTTAAATTATTATTGAAGATATGAGGTTGTTATTGCGTCTTTATTTTGAAATCAGTCTCCCTTCCTGTCGAAGTTTTATCTTTGCCGGATCACAGATCCTTGTACTCAATTCCGTCGTCGGATTGCAAATCCGACGGGACAGGCGAAGCTAACTCGTCTCGGAGCCTTGCTTTTATATCCGACGTAGGCAGAGCCTAGGCCGAACCAGAGGTTTCAATTGTTCCCAATTGCTTTTAACCTCTCAATTTCAACTTTCCAGAGTTGTCTGCCACTAACAACAAACTTCTCCTGCCTACCGTCTGTCAAAGAAATTGCAAGTCCATTTGGAACAATACCAAGGTTGTTATAAAAAGCTATGTCTTTTATTTGATCTATATAAATCACAAGTTCGTGATTCTGCAAGTTAAAGCGGTGAGATTTAAATTGAAGTTTATCTGTCAACAAGTAAAGTTTTCCACCAACACCTTCATTATTCTTCAAGTGATTTGCACCCCCTGAATGAATTATACTTTCTCCGTCTGTGATTTCAATTTGTGTCTGACGTTTAACAGCTTTGGAATTTACAAACAAATGCATGAAAATCCCAAATAAAAGACCTGTAGTCGGTCCCAGAATGATCGCGGTATTAATTCCATACATAAATGCTTGAAAAGTTCCGAATAAGAGTCCGAATACTATTCCAACTAAAATTGAACTTTTGATTTTTGTCATGCTTTTAATTGTTGTCTTGTTATTATTTTATGGACTGTGATTGTCCGTTTTAATCAGTCACTCAGACGTTATACTCGTCCCGTCAGAATCGAAGACCAGCGAAGCTAATTGCAATTCAACGACGAGTTCTTCTCGTCTCGTCGGATTTGCAATCCGACGACGGTAAAGAGTATTAGGATTTGCAATCCGATAATTTTGACAATTATACCACTACTACAGGCAACAACCCTTTTCCACCGGCATAGTCGATAGCCGAACTATATCGATATTCGTGAGAATGGTTTACTATTTCTGCCTTGACGGGATTGTTGTGAATGTACTCCATTTTTTGCTCGAAATAATCGTTTAAGAATACCTCCTGAATATCGGTTCCTTCCTGCCAGAATCTAAAATTCTTTATCTTTTTATCGTTGCGACCACTAAATTCAAACCGATCGAGCATCCATTCTCTCCGGCTTTCCGTTACTTCGTGTTGTAAGGTATCGATCAGTTTTTTGCTGGTATATTTCTTAAAATCCCGTACAATATCGGATACTGTGTTTTCTCCGGTAACTCCGATCAACAAATGAAGATGATTGGTCATCAATACCCAGGCATAGATTTCCATGCCTTTATTTTGAATGCAATAATCTAACGATTCCAATACAATATGCTTNTATACCGGACGGGTAAACAGATCGATCCAGTCTACTACGGTNGTAGTGACAAAATAAACTTTTCCATTTATCCGGTGTTGAATGTTCATAAACTTTTGTATTTTTTCTTTGCCGGATCACAGATCCTTATACTCCATTCCGTCGTCGGATTGCAAATCCGACGGGACGGGCATAAGCACACTTATGACTTACCATTTATTGTGCAAAGTTTTTATTTATCTCTTTTTATTATTCCATCTAACTTATCTTGAGGTAACCCTTTATATAGTCCACTGACTTTATTCGGTAACGCAATCATATATTCAACTATAACATTTGTCAAATCAAAAAGATTGTTAACGATATCTGGACTATCAGTATCAATCTGTCCTGGATGAACTGCATCATTTCCTGTTACCCTAACAATATCTAATGATCGTTGAACGATATCAGGAAGTCCTTTTTTGACTAATTCCTTAATATCATTATTGATATTTTCCCCTTTTTCTCCGAGTTCTTTACACAATATCTGAATTCCTAATCTCAAGAGCGCGGCTGAGCCTCTTGGTGATTTATTTGAAATGGAAGCCGCCTCTAAATAAAGTTTCTTTACGGATCCTGGCATTTCAGGATTTGGAAAAGGAGCATTTCCTGTCTCTGGATAATACATTTTTCCATCAATCCAAAGAGTGTGTTGAGAACAATGGTCACAATGTCCTGTCTTAATTGGAGATCCGGAACCATTCGAATCACCAGTGAAATACCAATTGTCACCACTCCAGTTTTGTTTAGACAATACTCCACAATGTGGACATGTGAAAGATTTTGCATTTACTTTAGGTTCTATATATTCCATAATTCTTCAAAGTTTTACTAACATCTGTGTATGTATACCAAGGATGCACTTATTTTGATAATGGCATTTATTACTTGTTTGGTATTTAATTGATTTTGTTTTTTTGTGTCTATATTAAGTCTATTTGCACTATCTGTTAGCACGGTTAATTTCCTGATTGCTGCCCGATTGTATTGTGCGGCAAAGCCATGCTTTGCTGATTCCACACGTTGAGTTATCTTTTCTTTTTTCCCTCTGCGTTCTCCTGTTCTCTGCGATAATCTCGGTTAAGACTGTTTTGCGGCTAATCCGCTACCAGCCATCGCTTTCTTTGCTTATAATCAGCCATCAAAACTACGAAAAACAATTCATAAACTGGCTGTTAGGTTAAATTTATTTACTGTAACCGGGAGAGGATAGTTGTTGTTTAAAGTGTGAACCGTCCGATAGAATCCGCCGACAGCCGATCCGGGATAATTGGTGCAGCCATTTGCGCCATTAGCAAGCGACGCGGCACCGTTACCCGAAAGAGAAAAAGGAGCATTCTTCGATTCAAATGGATCGTTCATTGAAACCGATGCATTGTCCATTTGAACCGATTGGTCGTCCATCTGAACGGATTGATCATTCATCTGAATCGATTGGTCATCCATCTGAACGGATCGGCGTCCCATCTGGATCGATTTGTCATCCATCTGGATCGATCGGTTATCCATTTGAATCGATGCGTTATCCATCTGGATTGATGGGACGTTCATTTGAATCGATGGCTCATCCATTTGAATGGCAAATTGCCCGGATACAGAAAAAGGCACAATCTCTTGTGCCTTTTTCTTTGTTAAACCATTTAAGTATCTATCAATCTCAACGTCAGACCTCTCCTCCCAGCCTCCTCCCCCAAGGGGAGGAGGAGTAGGTCGTGAAACAGATAGAGTTCAATTCGTTTTGCAGATTTTTCCCCTCTCTCTCGGGAGAGGTCGTAGAACGCAAAACGTCATGCATCAATTCCTTAATTGGTTAATTTATATACTATCTATTATTCGGCGGGCGATAACACTACATTGTAGGTTTTAACCACGCCGTTATAATCGCACTTCACCACAGCGGTACCTGTTTTCGAAGCAGCCTGGGTAACGACTATTTTTACAGCAGGATTGCTTGCCGAGGCGGTTACGGTTGGTGTAGCCGTAGCACTAGCCGGAACTTTGTAGGTAGCCTGATAAATATCATACCCTACAATACCGTTGGCATTGGTGGAGCGAACCGGAGTTTCGGGAACTACGATGGTTTCGCCGTTTACCTGAATGGTTACAACAGGAGCAACCGGGCGCACGATTTTCTTCTTGGCCGAGCTGAATCCCAGTCCGATTAAATCGAACAGACCTTCGGTGTCAGTGCCTTCGGCTACAAGATATACCGCGTGTTTTTTGTCCAGTTTGTCAACCATTGCCGACACGTCGATCGTAAATTGAGTTGTTTTTTGTGTCGCGTTTGCGGGCACCTCTATCACTCCGATTTTTTTACCTTTCCAGATGGCATTGTCCCACGGCCCGTCTATCCAAACGTTGACCTTAAAGGCCTTTTGGGTTTTCGGCGTAAGGAAAAGGTTGAAAGCGGTTTTGTTTCCCACTTTTACCCCTGCGAACGCTTTCAGCCCTTTGGTATCTTTTGCCAGACCGCCGAAACCGAAATATTTGTATCCGATAATATCTCCGTTTTTGACCGCAGTTACCGGCATATTGTTGTCCCAGATATCCCACGAATCCTGTTGACTGTTGACATTTGAAAGGTAGCAGGCATATCCTGCCGAATAGTATTGATAGGGGTCAAGACCATACATATGGAACCCTTCCGAAGTGACTTCGGCTCCGGTATACTCTTTATTTTGGCTATCCTTAGCTGTCCATAAATTCCCTTTCGCATAGGGGTCGTATGCCCGGATAACCACTTTTCCGCCGTCTGCCACCGATTTTTGATCGCACTCAACCGAGATCGGCGCTACCATTGCCTGACGTGCAAACCCAAATCCTCTTGGTGGTCTGTGATAGAACACGTACCACTGGCCGTTAATCAGCTGAATACTACCGTGAGTATTGTGTCCTGCATTGGTTGTTTCCAATTTGGTTCCATCCTCATTAAGAACAACACCACGCGAATCGACTAATACGCCGCCACTTTTCCATGGGCCGAGCGGTGAATCGCTAAAGGCATAACGTAAAGCAGAGTTCGTTCTGCTTAGTCCATATTCCGGGCCGGAATATCCGCTGTAAACCCAGACATATTTGTTGCCAATTTTGCGAATAGACGCAGCTTCGAAGAAAGCAAACGAGGCTGCATCCTGATCGGGATAAATCTTGGTTTGAAAACGGTTGATGGGTTGGGTTCCCGGTTTGAGCGAGTACATGGTTTTCTGATCCAACTCACCTGCCGACGACGTTTGGAATCCCCAGTAGCCATACACCCGGTATCCGGTGTTGTAATCCGGATCGTTCTTGTCGGTAACGTAGTCAACAAGTATACCCGGATCAAAACCCAACGTACTTCCCGGAATGGTTCTGGTTCCGTCTGCGTTGAGGTTGATCGGTGTAAACGGACCTGTCGGACGATCGCCCTTGCAAACCATTGCTTCTCTGCCCCGTCCGCGGCTGTGCGGATACAAATAATAGACCTTCTTGCCGTCTTTTCCCTTCACCTCAACAAGGTCGGGAGCATACATCACATCCCACTGACCCTCTATCGGGTAGGTGAAGATAGGCCCTTCATCCGTCCATTTCGTCAAATCTTCAACAGGTGCCGACCAGGCTCTGGTGTCCGGTCCGCAATAACTTCCAAACCGAACATCGTGTGAACCGATGATGTACACGCGGTATTTGCCCGGATGATCGGGATCTTCGAACACGCGCGGTTCTCCGTCCGGCAAATGTTCCCACAACGGCAAATAGGGATTTCCGGCCAAAGTATGTGTGAATTTTTTACCCGGCTGAGCTTTCGCAGACGGGGTGGTTTGTGCCTTCGCTTCATTTGCGCCAAACAAAAACAGAGCGGCTGATAGTGCCATTACCAATGTGCTTTTTAAAATAAAAAAGTTTCTTTTCATTCTTGATTTTTATGTGTGTTGAAAATTAATTATTCCCGGAACAGTTGCTATTTAGCTGGTTGCTTCCCTCTAAATTATCTGTGATAACCCCATCACTCCACTCGCTTCCGACCTCTCTCCAACCCTCTCCGACCTCTCCTGCCCTTCGGACATCCTCTCCAACGGAGAGGAATTAAAGGAATCTTATTTTTTGAGAGGGAGCTGGATCATGCAATTAGCAGATTGACCTTCTCCTTGGGAGAACCAACGGTCAGCGTAGGCAGGTGCCCGTAGGGCGGATGAGGTCTCTACCACCGGCAGCCGATTACTCAGAGAGACACTTTAATCTGTTTTCCCTGATACAACACCTTTTTGCCAACTGCATCGCTATCTATTCCGAAGCCTTTAGCCTCATCAACCAAAACAACCGTAAAGATACGTTTTTTCAGGCTACCGGGATAATCTCCCTGCTTGTTGCCAACGGTCAACGATTGTGTCTTTTCATTCCAGAAGAACGTTATGATGGAATATTTACCCTTTTCGTAATTGTAATTGTCGCCTTCATCTTCGTACAAATCGAACCGTCCATCGGCTCCTTTGTAAACGCGGATTTCGAGCGTATCCGATTTTTCGGCACTGTACTGGATCGCTTTACCCATCGGAACAATCGAGCCCGCTTTTACAAACAGCGGTATCTTATCCAGCGGAGCATCGGTCTCTACCGTGCGGCCACCGGCGAAATGTTTCCCTGTCCAGAAATCGTACCAACCGGCAGACTTCGGCAAATAGACCTTCCATCGGCTTACTCCCGGTTCGGTTACCGGCGCGGTCAGTATCGACTTGCCGAACATATACTGATATTCGCGGTTCACCGCAGCCGTATCGCCGTTAAAGTCCATCACCAGCGGACGCATCATGGTAGAACCGTTTTTAGTCACCTGCCATGCTTCGGAATAGATATACGGAAGCAACCGGTAACGCATATTCAGTATCCTGCGCATATTGTCTTCCACCTTCTGTCCGTACTTCCAGGGTTCGGTCTCCGTTTGGTAACCGTGCATCCGGAAAATAGGACTCATGGCACCCCACTGATACCAGCGGGTCAGTAAATCGTGGTATTTTTCGTCGGTGTACTGCGAACGTCCCGGGCGGAAAAAGCCGCCGATGTCGGTCGTCCAATAGGGGAACCCGGTAATGGTATAGTTCAGTCCGGCAACAATCTGACGTTTATAGGTATCCCATGTACCGCCAATATCGCCCGACCAGTTGATCACGCCGTAACGTTGCTGCCCCGAAAATGCAGACCGCGTAAGAATGCAAACCCGTTTATCGGAAGAGGCTCCGCGCTGGCCTTCGGACACGGCCTGACTAACCATTAAAGGATAGGTCAAACGGTAGAAATCGCCCGAGCCGATAAACGTTTTTGTCCCTTTCAGGGCATCGTTCTCCGGCTCCACGGCATCCATCCACCACGAATCAACTCCATTATCGAACATATTTTCTTTCAATGTATTCCAATACTCTTTGCGGGTTTCGGGATTGAAATAATCCAACCATTTGGTATCGGGGATAAAACGGTTCTTTTCTACATAGGCTTTGCCAATCGCGGAGTTTTTGTCCGGATTCGACCAGATGGAGATATTGAAATGGGCGTTCAGATCGTGCAGCTCTTTGATAAAACCGGCCGGGTTCGGATAGTTCTGTTCGTCGAACTGCGGAACACCCCACCCTCTGTTGCCCCAATATTGCCAATCCTGCACAATAACGTCAACCGGAAGGTTTCTCTTGCGGAATTCTTTTATCGTCTCGACCAGATGCTTACCGGAAGTATAGCGCTCGCGGCATTGCCAAAAACCATATGCCCATTTGGGAAACATCGGTGCATTGCCCGATAAATTGCGGTAGGTGGCAATCACGTTATCGGCAGAGGGTCCGTAAAACACCACGTAATCGATGGCCTGAGCTACAGGCGACCGGAAGGTGGTCAGATCGTCACTCCGTTTCCACGACAACGTAGGAGTATTGTTCGCTTTGCACAGCACCTGCACCTGATGCTCTCCGGCTTTCAGATTTACTAAGGTACCGGCTGTAGGAGGCAGCCACATGTTGCTCTGATCGATGCACGGTTTTCCGTCGATAACCACAAAGTGGCGGTTACCCATATCGCCCAAATCCAGAAAGAGCGAATATTCGCCATCGGCCGGAACGGTCAGTTTCCCCTGATACAACGATTGATTCTGCGACACTCTCTGCGTACCCGAGGTGGTGGTAACCTCAGCCATCTGGCTATTGCCATCGGTGTGTTGCTGCTGTTTTTCGAGTGCGATGACGTTATCCGCCGGATTAAAATCGGTGAGGCCGTACTGATGCCACAACAAACCGTATCCCTTGCTCGAATAGATAAAGGGAATCGCAATCTGCGTATTCACCTGCGTCAACCGGCGGGAAACATTTTTCAGGTTGTATTGCCCATCCTGAAACTGTCCCAGGCCAAAGATAGACTCATCGACAGGCGATACGAAGCCCTGCTCAACGGCAAAACAGGGTTCACCCTGAATGGTAGAAGCCGTTATTTTCCGTGCACCCGCTTTTTCAGTCAGGAATACCTTACCTGCCTTATCGGCATACGACAGCTTCCCTGTTTGTTTATCCAGCGAAACAATCATCTTCGACGTTTTGACTTCAAGTTTGGAAGGAGAATCGGTCACCCGAAACGCCGGAGTAGCCGAAGCCGAAGTAAAAACGAGTTCCGGCAGGTTTCCTTCCGTAACCTTGTAAAATTTAATGCGCACCGAATTATCGGACAGCGGAGCAATACTGAGCGTTCCATCCGACAGAGTGACATTGACTTTGTCGGAAAGTTGCCTGAAACTCTTTACAACCTGCCCCTGACAAAGAAGAGGGAAGAAACTAATGATTAATGCGTGTTTTAATTTCATATATTGTGACTATTTATTTTACAGAAACGGTTATCTCTGCTCCTGTTAATCAGCCTGCTACCGTGCGGAGTTGTATAGTTCCTGTTTTCACCTCTTTGACAGGCCGGAGAATGACAAGAACCTGACCCCGGTACATTTTACAAACCGAATTTATTTCGCTTGGCTTGTTTCAATAACAGCTTTATAGGCTGCTTTCGGATTCAATTGACCATCAAACAGAAGCGCATCCTGTCCACGACGCCATGAACGGGTATCGCTTAGGCCCCAGAAAGTTACGCGTTCGATCACGTCGGAATGGCGCATGAAAATTTCGAATAGTTGCTTATATACCTCAGCCTGTTTTACATAGTTCTCAGCCGGAATTTTTTTAGTGCCCTGATTCACACTAAAAGCGCCACTATTCTCGCCGGTTGCAGTTACGTCAAGTTCTGTAATAGAAACCTTCAGCCCCAGCGATGCGTAGTCTTCAATGGCTTTTTCAACGTCGGCAAGGTTGGTATCCAAATGCCAGTGTCCCTGAATTCCAACACCTGTGATAGGAGCACCTTCTTTAAGGAGGCGTTTAAGCAGCAACATGGAGCTTGCATGTTTTCCATTGTTTTGAACCGCTCCCTGTTCGATGTTATAGTCGTTGTAGTATAACTTCGCTTTAGGGTCGGCTTGATGCGCCCATTTAAATGCGTTGGTCAATACTTCCGGACCAACAACCTTATACCAACTGAAAGTCCGGAGATTTTCCGTCGTTCCGTCACCACCATCGGCGATGGATTCGTTGAACACGTCCCAGCCAATGATACGTCCTTTGTATCGTCCTACCACGGTTTTGATATGTTTCTCCAAACGTTTCAGCGCAACTTTCTTGCTGGCCATTTCGCCTTTGATACTGCGGGCCCACATCTCATCCATCGAGAGGCGTGGTGCTTTCGGATCAAAACTCATTCGCGGTCCTCTTGCCGGTTGAGCCTCTTCGGTTTTTGGGTTTACAGCCTGGAAAAACCATGCCGGAGTTTGTGAATGCCAGCCTAAGGTATGTCCCCACACTTTTAACCCGTTTTTCTGACACCAATCAACCATGGCATCGGTGGTTTTGAAATTATACGTATTTTCCGACGGATGAATCGGCTGCGGTTTCATGCAGTTTTCCGGCGTAACAATGTCGTACTGCGCTTTAATACTTGCCTGATAGGCATCGTTATTCGAAGTCAGATCATCCGCACAACCGATAAGAAATTTTCCGGCAAATGCCTCTTTTAGTGTTTTCTGGGACGACGCATTGTCCTGGCAATGTACAGAAATTGCCAAAGTCTGAATCAGGATAAAACCTGCAATAAAAAAGTTTTTCATCATAGTGTATTAAATTTAGTTAGTTGTCTGATAAATCTTTCCATACTCCAATCGAGGGAAGGATCAATATTTCGCCACGCTAAACGAAGATTTCTCTCCGACATACAAATCCGGGTTGCAATAACCCATTACAGCGTTGCTTCATATTTAATTACCCAGTCCATCGGTTTATTATGACCCAATTTAAGATGTAGCTGAACCGGTTGCCCTTCGGTCAAATGTATTTCACAATTCGTTTTATCGTTTTGCGGCATAGACTTCAATATCCCCGCCGGTGCCGTAATATCTTCAATTCCCTGTCTGGCCGTTAATGTTATATCCTGATTTTTCAACGAGGTAATCGTAACATCGACAGTCCGTGCATCCATATCCCATGTCAGTTTATCAATACGGGCAAAGGTACGGGCAAGCATTCCGTTAATCGATCCCTTCAACAGCGAGGGAGGAAGTGCAGGCAATAATTCGATAACGCCCGGACGCGAATAGGCCAGCATCTCCATCATAATCGTTTGAATGCCCCCCTGTGCATCCGGCATAGGCTGAACGTAGGGGTCGTGTGAACATCGGAGCGTGGTACCGACATAACCCTGCTCGATCAGCTGCCGCAATTCGGTATCCACCATATAACTATCTTTAAGCCGGGCGCCAACTAATGCGCGATGGCAACGTCCATGAGCAGCCAACCGCTCCGGTACGCGTCTACGATCTGCCATCAAAGCACCCAGGGCGAGTTTTGGGGTACGGTCAGGATCAATTTCATCGCCGGGCCATGCTCCATAAAGATGAGAGACATGCCGTTGATTATAATTTTCCTGCAATGTAGGCCATGCCCACTCTTTCAGCGTACCATCCGGTTCATACAGATACGGTGGCAACTTGTCCAGTATCGCCTGCCACTTTGGAATATTATCGGCTTCGATACCCAGTGTTTTCGAGGCCTCGATTAAATTAGTCAACACCTCCCTGCAAACAGAAATATCCATGGTGGCATTAATCGACATCATGCACGAGGTATTCAGATTTCCGGGCCAGTTCTCCGGTGAAAAAGAGGGAGCGAAAATATATTTCCCATCTTTATCGGTAACGGTAAGAAAATCCTCGTAAAACAGGGCCAACTCTTTCAAACCCGGTACGATATGGTTGCGGAGAAATCCCAGGTCTCCGGTAACAAGATAGTGATCCCAGAACGGACGCATACACCATCCTCCGGCTGAAATCCAATAGGGATGCGGCCATATTTCGCCCGAATTAGATGCACTGGAATAATGAAACGCGACTCCCATCCCCTTATCCGGCCAGAGGCTGTAGTGTGTACCGCGCATGCCAAAAATATTCTTCGCATTGGCACGAAAATCGGGTGCCAGACTCTCCATCCAGTTAAAATAGGCATTCATACCCTCTCTCAAATCGCCTTGCGGCCCCGGGGATATTTGCAAATTGATATTGGCATTCACCTCGGCAGACATGCTGGGATATTTGCCGCTGGTAAGCATAAACCAATAACGTCCCATCTCAAATATCTTTTCCAGCAAAGCCGGCGAATAATCCTGTCTGGATCTCTGATTAGCCAGAAGTTCCTCCGAAGAGAGGCCGTATTGAGAATCACCGCCAAAATCGACGGTAACACGGTTAAGAGCCTCCGATTGCACTTTGCTGTGACGCTCCAGCATCGCCTGATAATTAGGAGTAAGCTGCTCAACTGCTTGATTCAACGCTTCTACCTGACTTTCGCTATAGTCGGCAAACCATTCGATACGGGTTAAAAGCATCACAGAGGCCGCATTTTCGATGACCAACGTACCGTTTTCCATACGGGCAGTACCGCCATTACGAACGACACGAACAACTCCGGCATAGCCACTGTTGTCTGTCGACGGATCCAGGCGGCATTTATAAATCAGCCTGTCGGTATTAAAATCGCGCGTGATCTCGCTCGATCCGCTTGCCGTGTACGATGCCTTCGCGTCTTGTTTGAAAGCAGAACCCGGGCGCATCCTCCGTAGCTGATCGGCCAAGGTGATGCGTACATTTACCGACTGCCCTTTTGGAGCGGTAAGTAACTGCACCACTACGTTATCAGGACGCGATGTAAATGTTTTACGAACCCACTCGCCGCGGCTATCGTTCCAGTAAACATTGGCTTCGCTGTTTTCAAAATTGAGGGTGCGAAGATAATCTTTGGCCAATGCCGTTTTTGGAAAATCGAGACGCATAAGAAATGCCGGTACGGTCGGATGGGTCCATGTGTTTTCTTTAATCGGCCCCTTCTCCATCTCCTTAAACGCTAACTCGATGGCTTCTTTGTATTTTCCATCCAACACCATTTGCCGTACCTGGGGAAAGACACTGGCGGCATTTGGAGCTTCAAGAGGTCTTCTCCACGGCATAAGCAGACTTTCATGATGGAAAAGAATTTGTTCCGAATAGGGATTTCCCAGCATCTCAATATTCATCGCTCCATTACCCGAAATCAACCCATCGCCGAGCGTCTTTCCGGGCACAATGCTGCAAAAACCATGTTTGGGAACAATCTTTCGGTTGAGCCTTTCCGCCAAAGTCATGGATGAGATTTTGGCAGCTGATAACTGATTGAAATCTGAATTTTTACGGTCAGGATGATCGTCAGAAGGTGTAATAGTTTGCCCTACGTCTGTTTTTTTTACAGACTGATGTCGAGCCGAACTCTTTTGAGCGTCCACATTTGTCGGAAAGCATAGCATTAAACCAATCATGCCGACAACGAACGCACTGCTTACAAAAACATTCTTGCGTTTCATAATGACCTTTTTAATTATTATCTATAGTACCATCAGAGCCCTCTTAATTATACTGTTTATAATTTAATCGTGATTTTTTGTCCGTTATAAGTCACGGTCTTGTCCAATTTCCTGCCATCGGAGACAACCACTACATGGAATTTACGGGTGGCAAGCATTCCCTGGAACGAACCTTTACGGGCCGCGATTATCAGGGTTTTACTCTTATCGTTCCAGTTGAATAAAATGGTTGAGTATGCCCCTTTCTCGTAGTTATAATTGTCGTTTTCATCCTCGTACAACGTAAAATCGCCATTGGCTCCGGGATAAACGCGAATCTCTAAGTCGTCCCATTTTTTTTCTGTGGCATACTGAACCTGCGGTCCGAATGGAATAATACTTCCCGCTTTGACGTACAAAGGAATTTCGTCAAATGTCGTAGCTTTTGCTATTTCCTGACCGCCATTGATCTTCGCGTTTGTCCAGAAATCATACCACGCCGTTCCTGCAGGGAGATACACCTTTGTCGATTTTGCCTCGGCAAAGTTCACCGACTGCCCTTTGGCCTCTCTGCTTGCCTCTTTTTTATCCCAACCTGTTTCGGCATTTGCTCTTAAAACAGTTTCCGGAGTATATTGCGCCTTAACGACAGGAGCTACCAAAATCGATTTACCGAACATATATTCGTTGTTCATGTTCACAACGTTCTTATCCTTAAAGTCCATCACCAAAGCACGCATCATGGTCGACTGGTTGTTTGTGACTGTCCAGGCTGCCGAATAGATATAGGGTAACAGGGAATAACGCAACTGAATCGTCTTGGCTATGGCATCGAAAACAGGTTCTCCCTTTTTCCCGAAGTTATAGATCTCCCGGGGAATATCCGTTCCGTGCGAACGCATCATGGGCGTGAATGCCCCGAATTGCAACCAGCGAACATACAACTCCTGAAACGACGGATTTTTATTCCCATCCTCCCATCCTCTTTTGTACGCGCTTGCAAAAAAGCCCCCGATATCGGTATTCCAGTAGGGTATGGCGCTCATCGAAAAGTTGAGCCCTGCCGGAATCTGGTTACGCAACGACTGCCATGAGGAGTTCACATCGCCCGACCAGGTGTTGGCTCCGTAGCGTTGTTGTCCGGCAAAGGCCGAACGGGTAAGGATAAATACACGTTTGTCGGAATTCACGCCACGCTGATGTTCGGCAACTCCGCCCACAGCCATCAACGGAAATGCGTTACGCACCTTGCGGAAAGAGCCGAGATAGGTTTTCAGATCGAAATCGGAGGGTTTGAAATCCAGGTGGTCGGGCTCGGTGGAGTCCATCCACCAACCGTCGATACCCAACGAGAAAAGCCCTTTGTTGAGGTATCTCCAGTAAATATCGCGGGCTTCGGGGTTATACGGGTCATAGGGTTCGACTCCCGAAGGATAGTCACGGTTGGGCGGCCATGCTTCCGAACCCGATTGCGGCCATGTGCCGAAGTTCAGCAACATGCCTTTCGGTTTCATTTCGCGGTACTGCTTTGTTTGCGGTCCGAACGACGACCAGATCGAAATAATGAGGTGTGCGTTCATATTGTGAATGTCATTCACCATTTTCTTAGGCTCCGGAAATTCCGTATTCAGAAATTCCATGGCATTCCACAGGTAGTTGTTTCCCCAGTATTGCCAGTCCTGAATAATACCATCGAGCGGCACTCCGAGTTCTCTGTATTTTTTCACAACACCTACCAATTCGCTCTGACTTTTGTATCGTTCCTTGCTCTGCCAGAAGCCATACGTCCACAACGGGAACATCGGAGACTGACCTGTCAGATCACGCATACAGGCAATCGACCCATCGATACTTCTACCCAGCATAAAATAGTAATCAACGCAGTCGCCTACATCCGATTTGAAGGTTGTAGCTTCCGGTTTATCTTCAAACAAAGTGGGCGAGTAATTGTCCCAGAACAGGCCATAACCCCTGGTGGAAACCATAAAAGGAACATAGTCGTCGGTATTACCCTGCACCATGTTAATCTTTTCGCCACGCAACGATAGTTTACCGCGCTGCTGTTGCCCCATACCATAGATCGCCTCATCATTATCGAGCGTAAACGACTGACTGACGGTATAGGTCTTCGATCCTGCATCGTCAAAACCGGTAAATGTTGTTCCCGATTCTTTCTCACTTAAAAGAGGTACTCCGGCAAGTGTGGTATAAGCTATTTTGCCCGATTTCGTGTCGAGACTGACCTTCAGCTTATCGCTCTTCACCGAAATAACATCCCCCTGACGGGCAACAGAGAGTTTCACGCTCTGAGGCTTCTTCACCACAGACAAGCTGTTTTTTGTGAACGGCTTGCCCTCGGGCGACTTCACGATCCGTACGATAGACGATCCGTAGAATTGAATCTCCACATCCATCGCATTGATTTGCGTTTTAATGCCTAAATCGGTTTTTGTGTACGATTGTGCCTGACTACTTATCCCGATTGCAGATAAGAACGTCCAAAATAAGAAAGAATAAATACGCTTCATAGTATGAATAGTTAGACAATTGCTATTTGTGTACGATTTCAAGGATAGCAGCGCGACTGCCCGAACACAATAAAACCGAAACAACTATTAAAATGATTTTTGTTATTGAAATCTCCACCAGTCAAAATTAAACAACTCCTTCTCTCCCCTGAATACAAAGTAGAGATCGTGAATGCCCTTCGTATTTTTCACCGGAGCGGTCACTGTTTTCCACACATCGCCTTCACCGGTGGTCTTGATGTCGATTACACCTACTACCGGCCCATTAATTTTGTCGGTATGAATCTCTATCTTTCCCCCATTCAATGAAGCGACACTCACCTCCACGGAGGTTGCACCTTTTGAAAAATCAGCGCCCCGCACCTTCAGATAATCTCCGTTGTGAATAGATGTGACAAACATCCGGTCTGCAATCTTCTTCCCCTTGTTCCAGGAGACGTTTCGTTCCCATTCTGTCGCCTTCTCGGTTTTCACGCCTTCGCTGAAAGCGATGGTTTCGGCTTCTGTTTTGACGTATGGATTTAAGGTGCCGAGTTGTTGCACCCCTTCTACCGACCACCAGGGGAGTTTCTGTATGGAACCATCCTGATTATAGGTCATCTTTTCAACACAGATCGAACGTCTTTCGTAATGCTTTGCCATGGTCTGTTTCGAAATGGCATAGTTGAAGCCGAACACGTACGAATTTCCCTTGTAATCAATGATTCCGGGATGGTTGCCCGATGATCTTTCGTCGGGATCCATGATCGTTCCTTTACATTTCCAGGGTCCGGTAGGACTATCACTCATCGCATAGCCGATGCCTTCGGGACAGCAACGGGATGCCCAGGCCAGATAATAACGATTGTTTTTCTTCCACAACCACGGACCTTCGGTGTAGGCAGCTTCGGGTGGAGTACCTGTAAAATCAATAACAGCCACATGAATGTCGCCCGAAATTGAGATCATGTCTTCGTTCAGCTTCGCATAATAACAGGGGCCGTTGCCACCCCAATAGAGATAGGCCTGCCCGTCATCGTCAATGAACACTGTCGGGTCGAAATCTCCCGGATTATTACGCCCAATCAACGCCTTTCCAATCGGATCTTTAAACGGCCCATAAGGGCTATCGGAGACAAGCACGCCGATTCCGCCGCCATTCGCTATTGGACAATACAGGTAAAATTTATTGTTGCGCTGAATACATTGCGGTGCCCAGGCTCCATTATCGGTATTTACCCATTTGAAATCCCTGAGCGACGCTACAACTCCATGATCGGTCCAGTTCACCATATCGGTGGAGGTGTAGAGCATCCAGTTCTGCATTTTAAAACCAAAGGCATCGTCTTCGTCGTGACTGGTGTAGAGAAAAACAGTATCATTACAGACAAGCGGAGCCGGATCGGCCGTATACTTAGTCTGAATGATCGGGTTTTGAGCCTGCCCGCTAAAAGCAAGGCCGCTTATTACGCCCCAACATGCAGCACAACAAAACAAAATTTTATTCATAATGAATGCAATTATTACAATTTAATGGTGTACGAAAACGAGGTGTCTTCGGCTGCCACTTTGAATTTTTCGAGTGGCTGAGGGCCGCAACTGTTAGAGCCAACTCCCAGCGTTTTGGTCGATACCGTGACTACTGTTGCCGTGCTGGCAGGCAGATCGATTTTGTACTCTACCGGATTCATCTGTTCGTCGGTATGCGGGAGGGCAGCTACCTGCATCAGTTTCTCATCCGATTTCACCAGCAACTGCGGCATATCTTTCCCGTTGAACTGAGCCCAACGAACCTCTTCGTGGTTGCCCCGTTCCATCGGTTTTTCGTATTCGTACTGATCATTTACTCCTATTTCATAAATTCCCACTTGGGCAGCACTTTTACGATCGGCATAGTTTTCGAACGGGCCACGACCAAAGAAGGTCATGCGATCCAGTTTTTTGTCGAGTAACATCCGCACTCCGATACGGGCCAAATTGATCCGGAAGCCCACAAACTGAACCTGATTATCGACTTTCACGGAGCCGTCGCCCTTCACTAAATAGGTTGCAGTATGGTAGACGCTAAAACCATTTTTTCCTTCGGCTTTGGTGGTAGAAACCACCTTCACGGTCGAATTATCGACTGCTACAACGCTGAAATCGACGGGTGCATAGTGAAGATTGGTCACCCCGTATTTTTCCCATTGCCGGAAGGCCCAATCGTCGTCGGTGCGGTGAGCGGCACGCCACAAGTGCAATTTGGGAGCGCCATCCGCAACCAACAGATCGGTTCCGTTTTTCGTTAGCTGACTAATAAAACCGGTTGTCTTATCAAAACTGACGGTAAAGTCTTTTCCGGAAACAGTCACTTTTTGGCTATTTTGAACCAGCTTAACCGGTTGTGTCACCTTGGGTTCCACCACGGGAAGCGTATTGACCGGAAGTTTAAACTGCTCGGTTGCAACTTCAAATCCTTTATCGGCCCACAGTGTCTTCTCTTTTTGTTTGTAAGAAACGCGTAGAAAATATTCGGCTCCCGCTTTCGGATGTTCAATTTTATAGGGAATATTTGCGGTAAACTCTCCTTTTCCCCATGTAGGGCGCATCCGTATGGATCCGTTTGCAATTTCCTGTCCGTTTTCAGTCAGGCTCCAGGAGGCTTCAAAGCCATTTAAGGAGATAAACTGATATTTGTTTTTAATCCGGAGTTCTCCGTTAACCGGATCGGAGAGTTCAGTGTCAATCCATTGAAACGCCTTCTTCATCTCCGGGTAATGCGGTTTTACTTTAGACCCTTCCGTAGAACGGTCGTATGAGACTACCCCTTTGTGAATAAAATAGTGGTCATTGGGAGTCTCGCCGAATCCGCCGCCATAGGCCAGAATCGGATGGTTCGGATCGCGTTTGTTCCACAACGCCTGATCCTGAAATTCCCAGATAGCTCCACCCAGAATCTCGGGGTTGTTATCAAACGCTTTCGAATACTCTTCAAGAGAACCCATTGAATTGAACATGGCATGAACAAACTCGCAAATATAAAGCGGCTTGGTCAATCCCCAGTTTTTCACCATATCCACATAATCGGCCGCGGTACCGTACATGCGACCATCCAGATCGGCAGGATTATTCTTTCCCGCGCCAAAACGTTCGTAATGAACAAAACGGGTAGAATCCATTGCTTTTACGGTGTTCAATGCCGCTACAAAATTGGAGCCGACTCGTCCGCATTCATTTCCCAGCGACCAGATAATCACCGAAGGATGATTTTTAAAGTTCTCGACATTAGCAACATTTCGATCGATAATAGCCGCTTTCATGGTCGGTTCTTCATCGAATCGTCCGTCATAGCCGTGCGATTCGCAGTTGGCTTCGGCCACCAACCAGATTCCCCATTCGTCGCACAACTCATACCAGCGCGGATCATCGGAATAGTGGCTGGTACGAACGTGATTGCAGTTTCCCTGTTTGATGACTTCCAGATCGCGGATCATCTGCTCTTCGGTGATGGCATGACCCACATTCGACCAATGCTCGTGACGATTTACCCCTTTCAGTTTGATCGGCACTCCGTTGACCATGAAAATTCGCCCCTTGATTTCGACTTTGCGGAAACCGACTTTCGACGAGAGTATTTCACCTTCGGAATCGGTCAGTACTACCGTGTATAAATTCGGTGTCTCAGCAGTCCATTTCAACGGATTGGTTACCGCTATTTTTACATTCAGCGTCTCTTCCACTCCGGCTTTGAGTGAGGTACCGTTTGCACTGCCTTTGGCTATTTCGTTACCCTCTTTGTCGAAAAGAGTGGCTGTGAACGTTTGCGCTTTTGTTGTTTTATCGCTGTAGTTTTTAATTTTTGCCGTTACATTCAACGTAGCGTCTTTATACTCTTTGTCTAATTCCGTCTTTACAAAAAAGTCGCGAATATGCACCTGGGGCGCACTCCACAGCGTTACATTGCGGAAAATACCGTGCAGACGAAACATGTCCTGATCTTCGAGCCATGTGCCCGAACTATATTGATACACCTCAACCGCGATCATATTCTTACCCGGTTTCAGGTATTTGGTCAGATCAAAATCGGCGGCATTGCGGCTATTGACGCTAAAGCCCACCTTTTCTCCGTTGATCCACAAAAAGAAGGCGCAATCGACTCCATCGAACGTAATAAAATTGCGGCGGCCAATCCATTCTGCCGGAACTTCAAACTCACGACGGTAACTGCCTACCGGATTCCGCTCTTTGTACGATGTATACCCTTTGTCGGGTTCGCTCATTACGTGGGGAAAATCTTTCTTTATGGTATATCCGAGATTGCGATAAAAGGGTGTTCCATAACCATGAACCTCCCAGTTGGAGGGTACCGGAATCTCTTTCCAGCCGGAAACATCAAAATCGGATTTGTAAAAATCGACGGGGCGCTGCTCGGGTGTCGGTACCCAGTTGAATTTCCACTGACCATTCAGACTGCGACAAAACGATGACGCATGTCTTTTCGCTACCAAAGCCTCTTGCAGGCTGGCATACGGCATTAATGTGGCGTGATAGGGTTCTTTATTGATTCCGAGCAGTTGGGGATTCTCTATTTCAGAAGGAACAGTGGCTTGCCCGGATACCGCAGCCTTTGCGGGGGTACAAAATATGCACAAACAAAATATGCATAAACAGAATGGAATAGTGTATAGATGTTTTCTCATGCGGAATATATAGTTTATATCGAATAAAACAGATCTGAGCTGAATGCCAACGGATACCCCAACCTATCATTTTCTAAAGAACAAAAGAGGCCGGATGCCGCAACCCTAAATACAAAACGACAGGTCATCGACGATTCTGCTTTTTAATCAGAACCTGAATGCCGTTCGGATTGTAGAAATAGCGACATCCGATCTCTATGCAATCGTGTGAAAAGTTGGAAATGTGCCCTCTGCCAAAGCAGAGAGCACTACCAAACAGTTTATTTATTGGTTATATGAAAATAATCGAACGCAACATCGAAGGGCGTATCCGGTTTCGTCGTATCCGGATTGAAATAAAAGACGCTCTTCATTCCCTGTATTATTACACCGTCGCAAACAATTAACCCGGCCTTGATATCTTTGAGCAACATGTTGGCTGTACCCAGCTTTTCGAATTTGGTTCCATCCAACGAATAGGATGCCGTATAATTGGCTCCGGTTTTTTCCAGACGAAGTACTAACGCATTGTCACCCGTTACCGGTTTTCTGAGATTAAACGATGCCATCGATTTTGCAATACCGTTTTCTTCGATGATAAGATCGATGGTTCCCGGTTGTTCTTCCGCACCACCGGCCAATCTACCGCTGCGGGTCGTTTTGGTAACTGCCCGAAGCGCCAGTTTTACAAAATTGTCATCATTTTCATACGCCAAAATACCTGCGTTTTCGGGTTGAGACGGATTTCTGGAGCAAACGAGCTTGGTATCGATCGTCCAATCGTTGTTCGCACTTTGCAACAAAATATTCTTCGCGTTGTTGCTACGTTCCGACACGTCGCCTGTTTCACTGGTGATGGTAAGCGCACCGGCACTCTTTGAAAGGCTGTATGTGCTCGTATTCGGTCTGATCCATTGCCATTGTTTGCCTACCGTGCCATCATTGAATTCGTCGCTAACCGACGCAACATCAAAGTTCAGATAGAATATATTCTTTTCCTGTGTAATGTTATCGACAAATTTCACGACAGTTGTTCCGGGAATGCCCTTGGCAGGCTCGATCTCTACCGCAATATCCTTCGACATGGCAGACGCTTTTACCACCGGAATTTTTGCTCCTTTTTTCAACAGATAACTGTAGGCTTTCGTCTCTTTATTGAAACCTTCGATATTCTTTCCGTTAACTGTTATCGATTTGGGAGTCAGATCGGGCATTACCTTCACCGGACAGCTGTTCGACACGGTCGTTCCGTTTACCGTCACATTCGCAAAGACAGAAGCTACTCCGATGCCGACGGCGGTAATTTTGCCATTTTCGTCAACACTGACAACGGCCGGATTGTTGCTTCTGTAGGTTACAGTCGCATTTTTGAGATTAACGAAGCTATCGTCCGACATAGATGCCGTTACACTTGTCTGTGTCGTATTACCGGGACGCAATACAACTTTTTCATTTTCAATAACAACAGTTTTCAATACCGGAGTATACGAACCGTGCATCGTAGCTTCTACCGTGCCTTTAATATCTTTTGAAGAGGCGCCGATTTCGAACAGGTACTTGCCCTGATCGAACGTGATGCTCTTGTTCTTTGCATCCCAGAACCACAGATCGGAACCGTCGATATCGATCGATACCGTTTTGGTCTGCCCGGCGGGAATAGTAACCCGTTGGAAACCTTTCAATCGTTTGATAGGACGTTGCAATGAAGCCGGACTGTCCGGAGTTTTCACATAGACCTGTACCACTTCGTCACCATCGACACTTCCTGTGTTTTTAACATCAACATGAACCGTAACCTTATCGTTCGGAGTGATACTTGTCTTACTGATTCCGAAATTGCTATAGGCAAATGTGGTATAGGAAAGTCCGTAACCAAATTCGTACGACACATCCTTGTTGAAGTACATGTAGGTTCTTCCGTTCTTTCCGTCACCACCTCTTAAGGTGTAATCGGTCAGTTCGGGAAGGTCGTTGATCGATTTATACCAGGTCAGACTGGTTTTACCACCCGGATTCACTTCGCCAAACAATACTTTAGCGATAGCAGTTCCCTGCGCCTGTCCGTTGTACCCGGTAAAGATAATACCGGCAACATTCGGGTTGTTTTTAAACTGTTCTACTTCAACCATACCCATACCCTGAATTACAACAATCGTATGCGGATTGACAGCAGCCACAGCCTTGATGAGTTCATTCTGATTGCCTGGTAACGTTATGGCAAACCGGTCCGATTCTTCTCTTCCGGTTGTTTGGTCGGTACCTACGAATACCACTGCCACATCGGAGGAGGCTGCCATATCGAGTGTTTCCTTATCGGTTGCAGGCACTTCCGGTTCGTGATAAACCAGTACAATGGTTTGCGGTCCGGTAATACCCAGTGTATTGATTTTTACCGGAATGATTTTCGATCTTCCGCCAAAGCCACCAAAACCTCCGCTTTGCGGAGTACCGGCAATTTTTTGCGAAGCAAGAATATTACCGGTCTTTGAACCGACTCTTACCTCGATCAAACCGCCCTCGGGCGATACGGTCATGTTGAAACGAATAGAATCGACATTGGTTATGTCTACATTATGGTAGGCTGTCCAGTCGCCATCTTTAATTCCTCTTACCGAAGCGGCACCGAAGCGGGCCGAGGTAATCAATCCGCTTGCCGAAGCATCGAATTTTGTAGCATCATATGTTTTCACAACACCACCCTGAGCCACAGTCGAAAAACCGACCATGGTAAAGAAGTCTGTTCTTTTCGAGGTGTTTCCTCCTGATTTGGAAACTACTTCCGTATTCAGATTATTCTGGGCAATGTAATTTTTAATTCCGGCTAAAGGAGTAATCTTATATTTAATATCGGCTTCTCCCGAATAGTCTCCCAATTCAACTTTATCGGCCTGAGGACCTAATATGGCAATCTTTTTGATAGAAGAACTGAGAGGCAACGCTTTCGCTCCTGTTTTTGCAACCTGCTCGTTCTTTAGCAAGACCGGCGTTTTCGTCGCAATTTCGACAGCGAGATCATTATGAGAGGGATCGTTAATAATACTGGGTTTAATACCGGCATACGGAACTATATTTTGCGGGTCAAATTCACCCAGTCTCATGCGTATGGTATAAATATTTATCAAAGCCTTATCCATATCGGCTTCGGTAATCAGCCCCTGAGTAAGAGCCAACAAGGAGCTGGTTTGATAAATGCTTCCGCAATCGGAATCGACTCCGGTTTTCAAACCCATGGCAGCAGCCTCAGCTCTGCTTTTTGCATAATGATGACTGTTTACAACATCAGCAACCGCGTCGCAATCACCGGTTACATATCCATCCAGACCGTATGTTCTGCGAGCAATCGTATCGACCAAAAATTTACTGGCCGACATCGGAATGCCGTTGACTGCACTGTAAGCTGTCATGATGGAGGGTAATTTGTCTTTTTCGATCAGCGTACGGTAAGGAAACAGATAAAATTCCCGCATATCCCGGTCGTCCATGTTGGCGCTTCCGTTGTGACGGTTAAATTCGGAGTTGTTGGCAAAATAGTGTTTACCGCAGGGCACGGATTTCAAATACAAAGCGTTGTCGCCCATCAGCCCCTGAACAAAGCCACTGCCAATCCGGGAAACGAGAAACGGATCTTCGCCGAATGTTTCTGCAGTACGACCCCACCGCGGATCACGGGCGGGTTCAACAACAGGCGACCAATAAGTCAATGTAAAAATTAGATCGTGATTGAAACCACGGGCTTCGTCGGCAATTACCGATGTTTCGCGTTTAATCAGCGACGGATCCCAGGTACAGCCGACAGCCACACTATTGGGAAAAGATGTTGCGATCATCCCGCTGTTATTATTTCTACCCACAACGCCATGAAGCGCTTCGCCCCAAACATCGTATTTATTGATTCCGAGACGGGGAATCGGAGGCATGGTATTACCCAACTGGCTCTGTTTCTCTTCCAATGTCATTCGGGAAACCAGATCGGCAGCCCTCTCTTTGAAAGAGTACGAAGTGTTGAGATAAATCGGTTTTTTTTGACTCTCATTCGCAGGCATGAACGCCATCAGCGTGAGTGCGCCAAGAAATAAAGCAAGAATTCTGGATTGCTTAAGATTCATGATAAATTTTATTTGAAGGTTTGATTTATAAACAATAAACTACAAACGGAGACGCACCTGCGAACCCGATTATTGAATAACTACTTTCGTTTGCTTCAATGCTTTGGTATCCGAACTGTTTCCATAATACACTTCATATTCGCCGGGTGTTACCACCACTTTACGCTGTGCCCAATCGTAAAATTCAAACGATGCGGGCGACAGATCGATGGTTGCCGTTTGTGTTTTGCCAGCGGCTACATCGACACGCTGAAATCCCTTCAACGTCTTGAGCGGGCCGTCTACGTCATTCACTTTACGAACATACACCTGCACAATTTCCGTTCCGGCGCGCTTGCCAACGTTGGTTACCGGTATAGAGACCGTAATCGATTCATTAGGTTTAATGGTCGTTTTACTAAAATTAGCATTTCCGATATTAAATTTGGTATAGCTCAACCCATAGCCGAACGGGAAAAGAGCATCGTCCATGAAACGATAGGTACGTCCTTTCATAGAATAATCTTCAAAATCTTTCAGCTGGTCGGAACTTTTGTAGAACGTAACCGGCAGTTTACCGGCCGGATTGTAGTCGCCAAATAGAACATCGGCAACAGCCTGACCGCCGGATTCACCGCCGTACCAGGCCTGAAGAATAGCGTTGCACGATTCTGTCTCCGGAGTCAGTGCTATGGCCGAACCCGAGCAGTTTACAAAAATCACCTTTTTACCGGCATCTTTCAATGCTTTCAGACAGTTACGCTGCACGGCGGGAAGATCAATGTTGATGCGGTCGCCACCTTTAAACCCCGGGTAATTTACCGGCATCTCTTCGCCTTCCAGCTGAGTGGAAAGTCCGCCAACAAACACAACGACATCAACGCCCTGTAATTTTTTCAACAGTTGGGTATAATCAACACCGACCTCTTTTCCAAAGTTGAACTCGATATTTGCCTGCCAATCGTTCAGTTGCGCATAACGAATCTCGATTTTATATTTCTTTCCGCTCTCTACTTTGTAGGGAATCCGCGAAGGAAGCGTTCTCCAGTTATTGTAGTTGGCCAACGATTCGCCGTTTACCAACAATTCGAAATAACCGGTAGCGCCGCATTTGAAAACGATCTCTTCACTCTTTGAAGGCACAAACTCGGTTTCGTATTTACCCGAAAAACCTTCAAGACGCACGCCTGTCGCGAATTCGTGCTGGCCGGCAGTGGTCAGTTTAATCGGATTTTCAAGTTGTTGCGTAGCAACTACATCGCCCTTCAGTTCTTTGTTGTTCCAGTAGGTAACTTTAAACCCTCTCTTTCCGTCGATGGAACATTGGTCAAAATAGCTTTCGGTAACTTTATCTTCCACCAAATCGCACCCTTTGTCATACATTATGCTGTTGGCAGGCAATTTCGATTTAATGCCGTCGAGTATCGTAATGGTACGCACCGGCTTCCCATTGTAATTTCCCCACAACATCGGAGCATCGGCAGCATTCGGACCGATAACCGCAATTTTTTTGGCCGATTTGCTTAACGGAAGAACATTGTTTTTATTCTGTAGCAACGTCATCGTTTGCCGCGCCATATCGAGAGCCAACTGGCGATGTTCCTGATTATTTACGATCGACATCGGGATTTTCGACCAGGGAACGATGGCATCATCATCCATTTCGCCCAGATCGAAGCGTCCGATCAGCACACGCAACAGGTGCTTATTAATCTCTTCTTCGGAGATCAAACCTTTTGACACACCGTCCGGAAGCGTTTTGAACGGGTAATTTTCCCAGACGCACTCCACGTCGGTTCCGGCCAAAACACCTTTTGAAGCGGCATGTACCGCATCCGACGACACTTTGTGGCTGGTGAAAAAGTCGGTTATTGCACCGCAATCCGACACAACCAAATATTTGTATCCCCAGTCGTCGCGAAGTATCTGCTGCAGCAACCGGTTGTTACCGCAACACGGCTCGTCGTCCAAACGCTGATAGGCGCACATCACCTGACGCACGTCGGCATCCTGCACCAACGACTTGAACGCCGGAAGATAGGTTTCCCACAAATCGCGCGGATTTACATTATTGAGATTGAGCGAGTGACGGCTCCATTCGGGACCCGAGTGCACGGCATAATGTTTGGCACAGGCCAACAACTTGCGGTATTTCGCATCGGCAGGCCCCTGCAAGCCCTTCACCACCTGCACTCCCATCCGGGATGTAAGGTAGGGATCTTCGCCATACGTCTCCTGTCCGCGTCCCCAGCGCGGATCACGGAATATATTCACATTGGGTGTCCACACCGAAAGACTCAGAAATCGTTTGTTCTCCTGTCCTTTTTGTGTGGCTTCGTTATATTTGGCGCGGGTTTCGTCCGAAACGGCGCTGTAAATGCGATAGAGCAGCGCATCGTTAAACGATGCCGCCATTCCGACCGGTTCGGGAAATACCGTTACATTATCGGTATTGGCCAGTCCATGCAGAGCTTCGCTCCACCAGTTGAACTTTTTTATGCCCAAACGGGGAACTGCATCCGATTGATCGCACATCAAGGCAGCCTTTTCGGCCATTGTCAGGCGCGAGATCAAATCTTTTGCCCGTTCGGCCGAGCTGAGGTTCGGGTTTTTGTATGGCAATAACTGCCCCCAGACAACAATAGAAAATAGAAAAAGCGTACAGATCAAAAATCCGCGGGGGATAATTTGTTTGGGTCGTGTGTTCATTAAATAAAAATATAAAGAGATTATTGTAGCGGAGTGAGTGAGGCAACAAAACCTCCCCGACCAAGCATTCTGACCTTAACAGAGCTCGATTTGTCAACTACCATATATTGCGTTGCCAGCTTTGTATCATACGCGCCATCTGTTATCAGAGTCAGTTTGTATTTTTGATTTTCGGGCAAATAATTAAATGTCAATGTTTTGTTTTTTGGAAACCGTTCGGCGCTAATGCCACCCACATACCACGCTTTTCCTTTATTGCGGGCAATAATCAAATCTTTTCCGGGGTATCCTTCTATTAATTTGGTATTATCCCACGCGTTGGGGACTTCCATCAGAAAATGTTTCGCCGCGTCGGGCAAATTGTAGTACCCATCAGGACGGTCGGCCATGTGCTGAATGCCCGATTCGAACAACACGCTCAGTGCAAGTTCGTGCCCGTAAGAGGTTGTATGCGGAAATTGAGAATTGGTAAACGTTACCGGAGTATAATCCATTGCCCCCACCACATTCCGGGTAAATGGCAAAATGGTATTGTGCTCGGGAGCGGTTGTGGTAAATTCGGGTCCGTTGTTGTACCATTCAGCACCACGCACCCCTTCGTATGTCATCAGATGCGGATAGGTGCGCGCCCATCCCCGGGGAACCAGACACCCGTGAAAGTAGACCATCATCTGGAATTTAGCAGCATCGTCCAAAATATCCAGATAGTACTTAATCATATCTTGCTTTTCACTCTCGAAGAAGTCAATCTTCACACCGGCAACGCCCAGCTTTTTCAGTTTGGTAAACTCTTCCACCCGGTTTTCATGAGTAAGCATCCTATCTTTCGGCGTAGAGGCCACCCAGGTATGATCGCCACCCGAGTTATACCACATCAATGGCTTCAAACCGAGCGAATGGATATATTGCAAGGCATCTTCCAGTTTTCCACCGTTGCCCATCGCATCCCATTCCCAGTCGAGCAACGTGTAGGGCCAACCCATGGCAGCAGCCAGATCGGCAAATGCACATACCGTTTTGAAATCTTTCGTGCCATGATTGCTCGACCAGTAATTCCACGATGCGATTCCCGGCTGAATCCAGTCGGTTTTAGTCATTCCGGAAGGTGTAGAGACATCATCGATCAGTGTCGACTCCACAATATCGGCAAGAGAACCGATAATCATTACTCTCCACGGCGATTTCCAGGGTAAGGTGATGGTAGGTTTTGAGTTGCCTTTTCCACGGCCGTCTCCTTGATCGGGAAAGGTAATTTTATAGTGTGACTTGTCGAGAAGATTAGAGAGTTTCGATCCGCAGTAATTCCGATCCAAATCGGCTTCGTGAATCAGGTACCAGCACTCTTTGTCGGGGGTATTGAAAAGAGCCGGGTAACCCCAGTTTTGCTGAACGCTCCCATCCTTCATCGTGGAATATAAACCCTCGTTGGCAGTATTGAATTTTTCCAGCCACCGCTTGGTGCTATCGGGTATGGCATAGGCGGTCAGTTCATCATTCATAACAAAAGTGCCACTCTTCTCCGGAAATTCATACCGGAAAGCGACACCATCGTTATAGGCCCTGAGAATCAAATTTAGTTTAGCCTTTCCCGGATTCTCAAAAGAGACTACCGTTTCGTTTGCCGAGTTACTACATTGGCTCCGTTTGCCATGCAAGGCCGTGTATTGTTCCTTTACCAGCACTGTTTTGCCGGCCTTCAATAATTTCAGTTCTTTCGAGAAAATCTGATCTGCGCGGGATAATCCCAATGCGACCTGAGGCATCGACTCGCATACCTTGCCATTGTTTGAATAGAGAACCTTCAAATACCATTCGCCAGCCTCAGCGTTTTGTGTATTATACAACTCTATCGTTACTTTTTTATTCGGGGAAACAACACTTACCTTTTGAGCGAAGGCAGAAAATGAACTCAACAAAATGAGCCCGGCTATTACCTTATATTTCATGGATATATAGATTTAATTCAAGACAAATTTACAGATAATTTATTAGACCAGAATCGACAAGCAAATTTAGTTTACTCTTTTAAACACCAGTATAGCATATGTTGCAAAAAATATCGCTCTTGTTGAATTGAAGATCACAACAATTACTTTAGAACAAATAGTTGAATTGATCTCTCAAAATGAATGCAGATTAGGAGGAAATATGTAGCAAAGGACAAAATCGCGATAGCATAATAAGCTGTCTTTTATCTGCTTAAAAGAAATATTGCCACATTTGAAAGCATTTGGAAAACCGGAGCTTTCCTTTTAGCAACGACGTAGGCAAAGCCTACGCCGACAGGGGTTGTATGTAAACTGTATGTAAGCAACAAAAAAGCCACTTACATAGTTCTGTAAGTGGCTATAATCAAACGTGATTCGGAAGGGATTCGAACCCTTGACCCACAGCTTAGAAGGCTGTTGCTCTATCCAGCTGAGCTACCGAACCGTTTTTCTTTTGGAGCTGCAAAATAAGCGATTTTTTATGACATTCGCAATAGGTCGTTGCCTCTATATTGAACGAAAAAGCATTACCACTTCTTCAACTCGGCATAAAGTCGTTGTACCGGCAAACCCATCACGTTGTAGAACGAACCGTTGATGTGCTCGACTGCTACATATCCGATCCATTCTTGCACGCCATACGAACCGGCTTTATCCATCGGTCTGTACTTTTCGACATAATAATCAATTTCGTCGGTCGTCAGATCTGCGAAACGAACCTCGGTAGAGGCCGAGAAGGCCACTTTTTTCTCCTTCGACTGTAGACAAACGCCGGTAAATACCGTATGTGTTTTACCCGATAGGTACGCCAGCATTTTTTTAGCCTGATTTTCATCCTCCGGCTTTCCGAGAACCCTGCCGTCGCACCAGACAATGGTATCGGCGGTAATCACAAGCGTACGCTCGTCCAGCAACTGTTCATAAGCCGAAGCCTTCTGCTTTGCCAGATACAATGCCACTCCGGCACCTTGCAACGTTTCCGGATACACCTCGTCCAAACCTGGGATAACTTTCACAGTAAAGGGGATATCAAGTCCGGCCAGTAACTCCCGCCGACGAGGCGACTGGGATGCCAGAATAATAGAATAAGGGGATAAATTAGAAAGCACGATATGTATTTTAGACGAATTTCAGGCTGACGGTTGATTAATCATAAACAGATCGAACAGTGGAAATCCATACGTTCTTGCCTGTAAAAAATAAAAGATAAAGCTATAACCAATTCCGATCAGCATTATAAACTTTAAAAAGCCGGATGCCTGATGCAGTGCCGCTTTCTGTTTTGCTTTGGCAACAAGGTAAGTGAAATATAAAAATGGGAGAATTATTCCAACAATATAGTAACGCAACGTCAGCGAATCATTCACAAAATGGATTTTAGACACACATAAACCGGCCGCTACAGTCACCACGACTACCAGAGCATACACAACCCACTTTGAACGGGATTCGCCCCATACAACCGGCAGGGTGTGGCATTCCATCTCCCGATCTCCGTCGACATCCTCCATATCCTTTACGATCTCGCGAATCAACGTCACAAGAAATGCGAAGAGAGCAAAACCATTGACCCAGGCAAAAACCGCAGGAGCCAGGGGCGTAAGATCCAGAAGCTCGCCGTAAGTTTGCCGTTGAAATGCTATCTCCAAAAAACCGACCATAAACGGTACCAACGCCGTCGCGATTCCGACAATCAGGTTGCCGATCAGAAACTGCCGCTTATAGCTGGCCGAATAAAACCAAAGCAGTCCGGTAATGGCTACGAACAAAAAGCCGAAAGTGACATTATGAACCCACACAGCTACCCCGATGCCTATGCACAATCCGATTCCGGTCAAAATCTGGTAAAGCCGCATCGCTGCTTTTTTAGAGATTCGCTCCCCCACTACTATTCTATCCGGACGATTGATAGCGTCGATTTTCACATCGAAATAATCGTTGATCACATACCCCCCGGCGGCAATGAGTACGGATGCTGCCACAAGCAACCAAAAAGCAAGATCCGGCGTAGCGACAACCACCTTGAACGGTATCAGGAGAGGCTTGATAACACAAACATGCATAGCCCACTGAAGAAAAAGTATCATCACCAGGTTTTTATACCTAATCAACTGCAAATAATTCCGGATGGCAACCATACTTTATTCCTTTACTTCTTCAAAATCGACATATTCTCCCTCTTCCTTGCCAAACACTTTTTTACCGCCATGCTGCGCGGATGACGCGGAATCTTCCTGATGGGTTGCTGACGCCTGACCTCTTTTTCCAAATGAAAACAATCGGACAAAAAAGTTCAATATGCTTCCCACCACAGCTAACCCAAGAACAAGAATAAATAAAAACAGAAAAAGAAAAAATCCCATACAATCAATTTAAATTCAATACCAACAGACTAACGAATGGTATCCGGATCAAAATTTTCAAAATCTTCAAAATTTTCTTCATCCTCCTCGTAGTCTGTACACGCTACTTCCTCTTCCACGGCCTCCTGAGCCGACGGAAGAATCACATTATCCGGCAAGTGATGCGTCATCGTCATCACACGGTTGGCCTCATCGTTGAGCTCTTCCCAGATCATATCTTTCAGCTCAGGAATTCCATAACCGGAAACCGCCGAAATGAAAACAAATTTTACATCCGGCAACTCAGCTTTCAACGCCTCAATAAGCTCTTCATCGAGCAAATCGGATTTGGTCACTGCCAGCAAACGCTGTTTGTCAAGCAATTCTGGATTGAACTGCTTCAATTCGTTGAGCAAAATAGTATACTCTTCGGTAATATCTTTGGTATCACCGGGAATCATAAACAGCAAAATAGCATTCCGCTCGATATGCCGCAGGAAACGCAAGCCCAGCCCTTTTCCTTCGTGAGCCCCTTCAATAATTCCGGGAATATCGGCCATTACGAACGATTTGTTATCGCGGTAAGGCACAATACCCAGGTTGGGGACCAACGTTGTGAAGGGATAGTTGGCAATTTCAGGTTTAGCTGCCGTAATCGCAGCCAAAAGCGTCGATTTGCCGGCATTCGGAAAGCCCACCAATCCCACATCGGCCAGCACCTTCAACTCCAGAATAACGGCGCGCTCCACCCGGGGTTCTCCCGGTTGTGCATAACGGGGAGTCTGGTTGGTTGCCGTACGAAAATGCCAGTTGCCCAGTCCGCCGCGACCGCCCTGCAGCAAAAACACCTCTTGTCCGTCTTCTGTAACGTCGCAGATGAATTCTCCCGTTTCGGCATCGTGCGCCACGGTTCCGCAAGGGACCTCAATCACCCTGTCTTCGCCCTCTTTGCCAAAGCTGCGACTACTGCTACCCGATTCGCCATCGCCGGCGAAAATATGTCGGGCATACTTCAGGTGAATCAGCGTCCAGTAGTTTTTATTGGCCCGCATGATGATATGTCCTCCACGACCACCGTCACCTCCATCAGGTCCCCCTTTGGGAACGAATTTTTCGCGGTGAAAGTGCGACGAGCCGGGTCCGCCTTTTCCGGAACGGCAAAATATTTTTACGTAATCTACAAAATTGGTTTCAGCCATATAAATCGGTTGATTTTATTTCTCATTCTATTATCTTCTCCACGAATCGGTATAATCCTCATCTTCGCGGTATACTCTCTCCAAACGAACCTCTACGGCATTTTTATGTGCCATAAGTCCTTCATTTTCGGCCATTATCTCAATAGCGTTGCTCAGCATCGACAACCCTTCGCGCGACAGCTCCTGATAGGTAATTTTCTTGGTAAAGCTGTCGAGATGCACCCCGCTGTAGGCTTTTGCATATCCGTTGGTTGGCAAGGTATGATTGGTTCCCGAAGCATAGTCGCCCGCGCTTTCGGGACTATATTGACCCAAAAACACCGATCCGGCATTAACGATACGTTCGGCGACCACCGTGTAGTTATGCGTCATGATAATCAGGTGCTCGGGGGCATAGTCATTCGCAAACTCAATCGCCTCTTCAATATCGGGAATATAAATTATTTTGCTGTGCTCCAACGATTTTGCGGCCAGATCCTTACGCGGTAAAAGATCGAGTTGCTCCTTCACTTCCGCTTCCACACCCGTTATCAAAGCCTCATCAGTTGTAATGAGAATCGCCTGGCTGTCAACACCATGTTCTGCCTGCGAAAGAAGATCGGCTGCAATGTATCGCGGTTTGGCCGTTTGATCGGCAATGATGGCAACTTCCGATGGCCCGGCAGGCATATCGATAGCCGTACTTTTCAGACTCACCAACTGCTTGGCAGCCGTTACATACTGATTTCCGGGACCGAATATTTTATACACTTTCGGCACGCTTTCCGTGCCATATGCCATAGCTCCAATAGCCTGAGCTCCACCTATTTTAAATATTTTGGTAACACCACATAAATTAGCCGCATACAATACTGCCGGGTGAATTTTTCCTTCGGCATTGGGAGGCGAGCAGAGTACGATCTCTTCACAACCGGCCAGCTGAGCGGGGATTGCCAGCATCAACACCGTCGAAAAGAGAGGCGCTGTACCTCCCGGAATATACAAACCGACTTTCTGTATGGCCACCCGTTTTTGCCAGCAGCGCACCTCCGGAATGACATTCATGTATGGCAGGTCGTCGTTCTGCGCATCGTGAAACTTCTCAATATTCCGTTTTGCCTGAGAGATGGCCTCCTTCAGCAAATGAGGAACCAGCGGTTCGGCTTCCGCAATCTCCTCCTGGGTTACCTGCAGCGACGACAACTGAATTTTATCAAATTTCAGTTCATACTCCATCACGGCCTTATCGCCATTCAGCCGTATATTTTCCAACACGTCACCTACAGTACCAAACAGATTAGTCGTGTCCATTGCGGGACGTTTAAGCAGTTCGGGCCACTCTTGTCGTGACGGTTTCTTTACAATTTGCATAGTTTTTATCTTAAAAGCAACAGTTGCTCTTTTACATAATCATTTTCTCAATCGGAAGCACCAGAATTCCTTCGGCGCCCAGCGATTTCAGCTTCCCGATAATCTCCCAGAAGCGTTTTTCGGGTAATACCGAGTGCATCGAGCTCCATCCCTCTTTGGCCAAAGGCATAATGGTAGGACTGGTAATACCCGGCAATACGGCAATAATGTCTTCGATATGTTCGTTCGGAGCATTCAGCAAAATATATTTTTTTCCTTCGGCTGCCTGAACGGCATCGATACGAAACATCAGCTCATTCAGAATTTCTCTCTTTTCGTCCGTGAGTTCCGGATTGCCAATCAACACGGCTTCCGATTTCATCACCACTTCAACCTCTTTCAGATGATTGCTCACCAGGGTACTGCCGGAGCTTACAATATCAAAAATAGCATCCGAAAGGCCGATCCCCGGCGCAATCTCGACCGAACCGGTAATAACATGACAATGCGCCGTTATTCCGTTTTTCTTCAGGAACGAATTTAATATGTGCGGGTACGAAGAGGCAATTTTTTTCCCTTCAAACCAGCTAACATCCTTATAATCTTCTTCTTTTGGAATAGCCAACGACAAACGGCACTTGCTGAATCCGAGGCGTTTTTCGATATTGGCTTTTTCGTTGCGTTCAACAAATTCATTTTCACCCACAATACCCACATCGGCTACACCATCGGCTACCGATTGCGGAATATCATCGTCTCTCAGGAAAAGCACCTCTACCGGAAAATTGGTCGAGGCAATCAGCAAAGTACGTTTGGCACTACTAAGCTTAATACCGATTTCGGAGAATAACTCCATCGTGTCTTCATATAAACGTCCTTTCGACTGAACCGCGATTCGTAACATAAAAGTCTTGTAATAATGAGTTTATAATTGCTGTTTATTGATTCACAAATCAAATTCCGAAGCCACATTTACAAAAAAAGCTCACCGCATAACGGTAAGCCATGTCAATCAGGTACAACATCCCATTTGCCCACCGTGTCGATGTAGCTCATTGATGATGATGCGATAATGAATTGATGGTCGTATTCATTTTGTTCTGAAATTGAGCACAAAGATACAAAAATATTAGCGTCAAACCCAGCTTTTTATCTCAAAATATCAAAAATTCGATCCTTTATCGCTCACCAACAAACCACAGACTCCGTATCACCTAAAATCGGAGCCGAACCACAGCGTGAATATCTGTTTTATGATTTGAATTTATCAGCTCCAGATCCGATCCAATCGTATTTCTGTCGGCATAAAAAGTTTGCGCAATTTTCAGCCAAATACTCATCTTTTTCGACACAGCCCAGTGACAGTTACCAAACCATCGCCCTCCACAACCATAAAGCATGGGCACCGCAAAAACAGAAGGGACATCCCGCTCATAACTATAAATCCGGTTATCGTAATTGACCGCATCAAACCATTCACACCTCACATTAAACGTCAACGGAATTTTCTTACACGTATACGATGCCTCCTGCGAAAGCAGCCACCCAAAAGTAGGCGATTCTTTCTCGTTCGATGCCCGGTTGATCTCTGCAAGGGTTTTCAATGTCAACCGTTTGTGCATCAAGACCGATACCCAATAGCGCACCGAGGCCAAATCGTAACGCCCCGTAAAACCGGTAACCGAAGCCTCTGGTAAATTCTTCTCCTTCTGCTCGTAACGGAATCGCCAATACATCTCCACTTTTTTATTCGGAATAAAGTTGGCGACAACCAAAGCATCATACCCGGAAGAGGGACGATTTACCCCGTAGCGCAACCACGGAAAAGAATATGTATCAGCATACGCGCTGAGTTTCCACCGCTTAACCGGATGAATTTCAAATCCGAAATAGAAACCCTCTTCGTTATTTACCTTCGACCCTTCCGCAAAGGCATTGGCCAGCAACACGTCATAGCGGTTGGAATAATAACGATGCAAAACCACCAGATTGACCAACGAAACCGGACTAACCGTAACCCCGTTTAGTACCGCGAAGCCACCTTTCGACTGCGTGGCCTCTTCTCCGAAAAACAGAAATTTTTTAAACCGGAAACGATAGTTCAGCCCACCGGACAATTGGTGATTTCCTCTAAAATAGAAGGCATTATACGGTTTTTGTTCCGGCTCCAAATCACGGCTCAGACGGGTATCGATCACCGTAAGCCCAAGGTAGAGATTTGAAAACCGACAACTCCAGTTTGCCCCGGCCACCTGCATGGTAATCCGGTTTTTACGGCTCAGCGTACTCACGGTTCGGTGCAGCCCATCCGTCCTGATATACGAAAATGCCGTTCCGGTTGAATCTCCATCCAGTGCTTTGTACGAATAAAACGCCGAGATTTCCGACCTACCCACATTAATTGTAGCCCCGGCTCCTCTGAAAAAATTATATTCATCTGTAGATGAGCTCTTCTGCAAACCGGAATTTCGGGGAACCACATTCATCACATCGGCCGACTTGCCTAAACCGATTTCCGGATGAATAACCAGTCCGAGACCGAAATTAGCTTTCAAATTACCCACAACCAACGTTTTGACCGGACCAAGATGATGCAGTTGCACATACCCCGCATAAAAGTCAAAGCCCGTATGATACCTCCCCGCAAATTGTTCTCCGGCATCTTTCTCTCCAGCCAGGCCAACCTCAAGATAATCTCCGGAACGAAAGGAATATTTTACCGAAAGATAGTTCGGATCGCCTATGTACCGCTTATCTTCCGCCTCAGCAGCCGCATTATCGGGCGTATTCAGATATCCCCGCTTTTGTTCCCAGGTTCTCGCTCCCCGCAAAGAGACCTCGTGTTTGCCTTGCGCCAGCAACTCTTTCAGGGAGGGCAGACGGTTCTTCCCCCTCTCCGGCTCGCCCACATACACAAACGGCAATAAATTACGAATGGTAAACATATCGAAACTATCCACCAATTGCAGTTCATAAATCGTCTGCATCTGCTTCCGACGATAAAGATAATAGAGAAGATCCTCAATCTGTTTATCGCTTACAAATTGCAATTTTTCCAACTGCTCTTTGCTTGCAGTATTGATATTAATCGGATTTTGAGCAAAATAGTGCAGATCATCCTCCAATGTCGTCAAATCCAAATCGACTCTTTTATCGGCGGTAAGCATCTCATAAATGCGGGAGATCACGACCTCCGCATCTTCTTTCTCCTCCTGAGCCTGTATAAAAACAGGGATAACCAGAAGCAGCATTACTGCGATAGAATGACTCAGTTTTATCATGGGCATTCAAAAAACATAGTGCAAAGCTCCTACAGAAGTGACACCAAGTACCTGATGACGTTCAAAACCGACATCGAGTTGGAAGCTTCCCCGTTTCACCCCACAACCAAGCGTAGGAACAAAGGGCGCTCCAGAACCTCCAACCCGCAACAACACCGTCGAAACCGGTTGATACTCAAATCCAACCCTGCATACACAAGCATGGTTCCACACTTTATCCAATTGGCACGACCACCGAAACGCATCCGATAACTGGCATTGCATCCCCAACGAGAACCAGGTTGGAATATCTTTAGTAATTTCACAATAGATCAACCGCTGGCGGGTAGGATTAAACGCACAAAGGCCGATACACAAATCGGAAGTCAGTTCGGAAAACAAACCTATTTGCGACACGACAGCGCCCTTGTATCCGATTGAATTTGAGAACGAAGCCGAGTAATAATCGAACTGAACGCCGATGGTCAGATATGGATCAAACGTACGGGCAAAGGAGATTCCCATCAAAGTCTCCGAATAGACAGAATATCCGAAATGCGAAACTGAAGCTCCTACACACAAAAAACGGGTAGGCACAGAGACAGATAGCGCCTGAACCGATAATTCCTTCACTGCAAAACGATTTTCAAATGTCGCGGAAATCGAGCCTCGCTCATTCGTAGCCAGTAAAGCAGGATTGTAAAAAGGCAACCACCCCCCTTTTTGCGCAACAGAAACTCCGCCGGCAAAATGAGACGTCGGAATAAAATCGGATATTTGCGCATAACCCGACACTACTCCTAACAAAATCATTATATTAATTAAACAATACTTCACTTGGCAAATATAATTTCAGAATTATATTTTTCCAAATAATGAGATATAATTATCCGCTAAAAAAAGTACAAACGACTAATTATTAATTATATGACAATTTCAACCGCAAAATGGATTACACTTCATGCAAACACATTGCAAATACCATTTTTAGCACATAGGTGAATCGTATTCGAATTGTTGCTTCACACAAAACAAACAGGAAGAATTAATAGCGAAGTTTGCTTTTTCAGAAAAGAGAGATAAAAAAAGAGGGTAAAACAGACCTGGAAAAGCCGTCAAATACTCTTCCGCAGATAATTTCAGAGAAAGAAGCACATGATAAACATAAGCAATATTTTGATAATAAACACAGTACGAGTATCAGGAAAATAATTATCAAAAAAAACAGAAAACCTATTGACAAAACAGAAAAAAGCCCTACCTTTGCAAAACAAAATCGCGGAGTAGAGCAGTTGGCAGCTCGTCAGGCTCATAACCTGGAGGCCGGTGGTTCGAGTCCATCCTCCGCAACAATAAAAAAGGAAAGACATTGTCTTTCCTTTTTTTTGTTTCAAAGAGCGAATCGATACTTCAAATCCGTTTGAACTTCTTCGTAAATATACCCTTCGCCCCGATGTGACGACGCCTCAAAAGAAGTGACAAACTCCAGAATATCTTTGGCAGTCTCCACATTCTCACCTCCGAGCTTGCGCAGAAAGAGTGCGATAGCCCGATAAACAGGCACTTCATTTATAAATTTACATTGCTTTACCTGCGACAACAATTTCCGCCGTTGGTCCTGCGAAAACCGATCCAGACCAAATGCAGCGCAAAAATAGCCGACAGCAGATCTCCATAGATTATCCGATTGTGCCCACTCCACCGATTTAATCCCGATAGCCGACACGCGACACAACAAATTTCGACTAATATTTTCGGCAAGTTCTAATGTATCAACATCTGCCACCCACCTCTCCGCCAGATCACCATCAAGGTCTGTCTCCGGACAAAGATATGTTGCCAACAACATTGTTTCACGAATTTTCTCACTCCACAACGCCCTGGCCAACGCTATATTTTTAGTATACCTTGACGACAATTGCCTGATTTCAGGTAACGAAACGCCATAATTTTTAGCATAACAAACGCCGCTCTTCTCCATTTGCTCCACGGTGACACCATTCATTTTGAGGTAAATCATCCGTTTTATCTCCTGCAATTGTTGCTGCATATCCACAGGCAGGTAGGTGTATTTTATATCCATATTCATTTTACAAAACACTAACAGACAGACATCTGTTTTTATATTTCATTTTTCACACTAAAAACTTGGTTAAATCCGATATTTACACTACTTTTGCACCGCAAATAAATGGTGGCTGTAGCTCAGTGGTAGAGTAGTGGATTGTGGTTCCATTGGTCGTGGGTTCGAAACCCATCTGCCACCCAAAAGGAGGAATAGGAAACTATTTCTCCTTTTTTTATTCACAATGACAGGCAAATTTACGTTTTCGCTCTTTAAACGTCAACGAAACTCCTGCATGTCCGTTAATATATTTCGATTTATACGGAGCTCCATCGGCGGTATAATAGAGAGGCAGATAGTCGGTCACCGCAAAAAAGTTAACCGGACCGGCAATAATATTTATCCCCAGGCCCAAGGTTCCACAGTTGCCATTCAACAACCCGTAACTCAACGAAGCATTGAACCAATAGAACGGACGAAGGTTCAACGATGCCAACACTTCATTGTAGTAATATTGCCCGCCAAAAGTATTTACCAACAAAACGCCCACATCTGCTTTTCGTTTCAGCAACGTGTAATCGGCACCCAACCGGGTGGTTGCTGACAGCATACTCACATACGCATTGCCACCGAACGACGAAGAGTAAGTGTGCTTCAGCGAGTCTCTCCACTGTTTCCAGTCATCGTTAGTACCGGTAATGGAATAACTAAGCCCCGAAAACGACATATGTGATTTTAACGACGCCGACCAATCCTGTTTTTTCCAACGAATCAGTCCCACATCGGCAATCGATGCCGATAATTGCAACCGATCATCATATTTATAAACCGCTCCGGCATCAATGGCCATTCCCAAGCCGACAGGATGCAAAACTGAATTCAACCTGATATCTTCCTGCCGCACAGCGGGAAATCCTTTATCATCGTGTACAGCAACAGGAACTGTCATTCGGGCGTTTCCTTTGCCAAAAATATCAACATTTTGCATCCCGATATTCAGGTTCAGCCTGGAAGCTGAGAAATCTCCATGCGACTGCCCAAACAGAATTTTAAGTTTACCTCCCACCGTCCATGTTTCGTCTATCTGCCTCGAATATCCGAAAGCCATCTCAAGATAGGCCGAAACGTCACCTCCCAGTTTCCTGAGGTTATACCGATTCACCGACAATGTATCGGGAGCGCCATCGAGCAACAACGAAACAAGCGATCGGGGAATATTCAATCCCATTTTGTAACGCTCACTCAAGCCGAAAGTAAAATAGCCATCCGGCAACCGGAAGCCGAATCCAAGCAGATTAACCCGATATTCATTGACAATATGGGTTGTAGGCTTGAGCGCATTCAAAAGAGGAGCATGATCGGCATCCGGATGAAGATAGGTCATCCATTTGCCATTTTGCTTCACAAGCACATCCTGAACCGAGACCGAATTATCGCCCAACATAAACGCCACACCCGACACAACAGGAAGATCGATGTAAAACTTTTGCACGGGAATAAACGCGGGATTCAGAACAGTACGCGCGGGAACATTCTCCATATAATACAGTGTATTGACCTGCGCGCTCAATGCACAGGTGCACAAAAGAGACATACCCGTCAACAAACGGGAATAATATTTCCGCATACAACGAAACTGGGTTGGGTTAATAAAACTAACTCCATTGCAACTGACAAACCTGAGATCGCGTTTCCTCGCCGCAAAAACAAAAAAACTGCTCAAGACAATACCTCAAGCAGCTTTTATTACTTTATTTTACAATCTAATGCACACCGCATAGTTTGAATATCCAATATACGATCGCTGCTATCAAACCACTAATCGGAATCGTAATGACCCACGCAACCAACAGCTGCCGGGTTATACCCCAACGCACCGCGCTGATACGTTTAAGCATTCCCACACCCATAATAGAACCGGCAATGGTATGTGTCGTGCTCACCGGAACACCCAAGCCCTGCGAAACTCCATAAAGAGTGATTGCCCCGGCCGTTTCAGCCGCAATTCCCTCAAAAGGAGTCACCTTGGTAATGCGGGTACCCATCGTCTTGATAATACGCATACCGCCCATCAACGTTCCCAAACCGATAGCCGTGTAACACGAAATAGGCAACCATTCCGGTACATGATGCAAATCTTTATGCGCAAGCCATTCAGGCACATAGATACCATGTTGTGCGCAATATCCATTATATACGGCCAACGTTGCCATAATGATTCCGATTACTTTCTGCGAATCGGAGCCGCCATGGCCTAAACTCAATGCTGCCGAGGTAAATAATTGCAGCCGTCGAAAAATATGATCGGCCTTATACGAATTAAAATGCCTGAAAAGATTAATAACGCAAGTCGCGATTAACAACCCGGTCACAATACCGATAAGAGGGGCAGCAAAAATAAAAAGTACCGTTTTTTCAATTACCTCGGAGTTTACCACACTGAAAGTCATTGCATGAGCCACTGCAGCACCGGCAAAACCGCCCATCAACGTGTGAGAAGAACTCGACGGAATGCCGAATCTCCAGGTAATAAGATTCCATACAATACCGGCCACAACTCCCGCAAGAATTACAACCAGGTTGATTGTCTCCGGGTGTACCGTTTTGGAAACGGTATTGGCCACCTTGAGGTCAAAAATCCAATATGCAAGAAAATTAAAAAAGGCAGCCCAGCAAACGGCCTGAAAAGGGGTAAGAACTTTTGTAGAAATAACCGTAGCAATGGAGTTCGCAGCATCGTGAAAGCCATTGATCAGATCAAAAACAAAACAGGCAAGAATAATGATGATTAATAACGTAAAACTCATAATTTATTACGCGTATTTAATCATTATATTTTCGATAACATCACAAACATCTTCGCATTTATCGGTTACCGTTTCCAGTTGATAATAAACATCGCGACACTTCAGAATTTGCACCATGTTTTTTTCATGGTCAAAAAGACGTTCCAACCCGGTATATAGAAGATCATCCGCATGATTTTCAATGCTGTTGACATGTACCAGAGCCTTCACTACCTGATCTGTCCGCTTAAGATCCCGCAATCCCTTAACCGCCACATTCAGCTCTTCTGCTGCTTTACAAATCAAGTCGACGGTTGCCAAAATGGTTGGGTCGTGCGTAGGATCAACCTTATAAAGCAACATGCTTTTTGCAGCAACGTAAATAAAATCGGTCACATCATCCAGTGCCGATATAAGGCTGTGAACATCCTCCCTGTCGAACGGAGTGATAAAATTACGACCCAGCTCCTCGAGCACCTTGTGTGTCAACTGATCGTTTGCGTGTTCCACATCATGCATCTTGTTTTTGATCTCACGACGTTTCACCTCATCCGGTTCGTTTACCAGCTGATGCATCAATTGCGCGATTAAACAAATGTTATTGGTGTCTTCTTCGAATAAATCGAAAAAAATTCTTTCTTTCGGAATTAATAGCTTAGCAAAGAAATTTGATTTCATTCAATAGCGATTAAGTAATAGTGATTTAGATAAAAAAATGTCCATAGAAACTTCTCCCGCATTTTGCGATCAAAGTTACCATGGACATTCCATTGTAACAAAAAATTAATGTTACTATTATTTAATTTTTATTGCATATCCATCATATTCTCGTTATTATTCATATCGTCATTTGTTCCACGGCCTTTCTGTTTATGAGACGTTTTACCGTTACCAAAATTGTACGACAGATTAATACCGATTACCCTTCCGTTAAAATAGTTGTCGGAATGCTGTGTGAAATTGGCTCCCCAGGAATCCATTTTGAATTTGCGTGAATTAAACATATCCCGCACATTCAGATTGGCTGTCAATTTCCGGTTGAAGAAAGATTTTCTTAACCCGAAATCAAGAGAATAATTTGCCAGATTCTTGCCCTGAGCCACATAATAGGGAGCATTATATGCACCTATGAGCTGCATCGAGAAGTTGGCCGGCAGCATCACATTTGCTATCGACTTCAGGTTCCAGGAAAAACTCTCTCTTCCACCGGTAATAACGGTGGTATTCCCCACAAAATACTGTCCGTCATGCAACTTACTATAAAATCCATTGAACGTTGTGGTAAGGCTTAATATCCGGAAAAAGCTATTTTTCAATACCAATTCGAGACCGGCCGATTCGGTTTTTGCACCATTCATCATTGTATTCATCAGAATACCACCATCCAACCACCGTACCGACTGCATTACATCCGTCGTATAGCGGTAGTACAACGAAGCCGAAAGAGAGTGCATTTCCCAGCTTCTCAAATAATTCAGTTCAAATGAATTGGTATACTCCGGAGTCAGGTGCGGATTTCCAAAAAACCAGCTTGTAGAGTCTGAGGTATCGATAAACGGGTTCAACGAACGGCCTCTCGGACGGTTCAGACGACGCGTATAATTCAACTGGAATTCATTATTTTTATTCATCGCATAACTCAGATAAACACTGGGGAACGGCTGTATATAATGAATTGTATAATCCTTGTTATCGGAAGTAAAATTAATGTCCGAAAGTTCACCTCTCAAACCGACTTGCGCACCGAATTTGCCCCATTTGCTCGCATAAGTTGCATAGGCTGCATAATTTCTTTCGGTATAATCGAAGTTATTACTCAGGCGCGCATCGGGTAACTCGTTGGTATATCCGCTCATGTCTGAATTACGAACTTCGTAATTGCCGTCAAACCCGGCTTCAATCCGGCCATTGCCAGAGAATTTCTTGGTATAATCGACTTTCAATTCCGTTTCCGGATTTTTACCACTCGTATGTTGTGATTGCTGCGAAGTCATCCGGGCCTGATCATCGTATTGAACATGCCCCACATCCGAATTACTCGGGTGATTCGAGAACGACAGGGTTGCTAACAGTTCGCTTCCTTGTGTATCCAGTTCTCTCCTATAGTTCAGGTCAATATTATACATATTACGATTCCCGGTCGAATAATTTTCACGCGAGAAATTCCGCAACAAATCATTATTCGCCCCAAAAGACTGATAATTAATCGTTGATGGAGATGAAGACGAACCAAACATCAGGAATCCGGCAAAACCGAGCGTACTCTTTTCATCGAGATGATAATCAAGGCCACCGCGCATAAACGGGCCATGTGAACTTCGGGTCGACTCCGTTGTCTGCTTCAAAAGCGACAAAACATTATTGGTAGCAGGATCAATGGTATAACGATTGTTCCATCCCCCACCCGCCATCGACATCTGTCGCATTCCAATACTGGCAAAGGCATCGACTTTGGAATTGTTGTAATTAATACTAACCCCCGCATTATATCCTAACTTACCCTCTTTCGGAATTGTCACTCCGGACGAAACCGAGCCGTAATAACCGGCTTTACGATTTTTCTTCAACACCAGATTAATAATACCAGCCGAGCCTTCGGGATTATACTTAGCCGAAGGATTGGTGATAAGTTCCACCTTCTCTATACTTTCAGCAGGCATTTGCTCCAATATCTGAGCCCGGTTGTCGGCGCTCAAACCTGACGGTTTTCCGTTAATCCAGACCTCTACATTCGCATTATTTCTCAATGAGATATTTCCGTCGTTATCCACATCCACCGACGGGATATTACGAAGCATTTCGGAAGTGGAAGCCCCTGCTGCCGCAATAGTCTGATCTACCGTAAAAATCTTTTTGTCGATCTCTAATTTCATTTGCGGCCCCTGCCCACGTACCTGTACTTCATTTAACGTTTTGCTATCTTCGGACATAAGAATCGTCCCGAGATCGAGCGTCTTCCCAGATACAGTAACCGGTTTGCTAACCGTTGTGTATCCGACAAATGAAAATTCGATCTGATATTTTCCACTATTGACCTTTGGCAATAAAAAAGAGCCCTGATCATTGCTGACGGCTCCTGCCACAGGTGTTTTCTGACCTGGTTTTGTCAAAACTACATTTACAAATCCAAGGGGAGCATTACTTCCTATCTCCTTAATCAATCCTTTAATTACACCTGTTTCTGCCAACAAACCATTCAGGCTCATAATACACGCAAAAAACAGCACCAAATTTCTTTTCATTCAATAAATCCCTTTTAATTACGTATGTTACACTTATTCTTTTTTCGCCTCATAACAATCAGGCTCCTCCGAAACAGAGAAGCCTGATTTCTTATCAATGACAATCGTCATTAATAATGAGACGTTATATGTGAGATAAGGTTTAAACGCCCTGACAATTTTTATCTGAATGTAGGAAGAATATACTCTTTGTCGTTGGAAAGAATAGTACCTACGTGATTGATTTCGAGGAAAGAGGTACCGCCTCCCAATCCCGAGCTACCACTCAGATAGGCTACCAAATCATTTTGCTTGAGCAGACCTTTGCGCAACAAAAGACGCAACGCAGCGAAGAAATACTCACGTCTGTCTTCTTTAAGAGCCTGATACATAGGAATAATACCATACGATAGCATCAACTGGCGCATCGGACGTTTATCATAACAAATCGCGATCACCGGACTGGTTCCTCGGTATGCCGCCAAAAAGCGAGCCGTACGTCCCGTATAGGTATCTGTAATAATAGCTTTCACTCCAAGCTCCATAGATGCCTCTGCGGCACGGTGAGCCAAAAACGAGGTAACATCAAACTCATCTTTGGAATATGAGATAGGAATTTCGTTTTCAATCATTTTGGCCTGCTCGGCTTCCTGAGCAATACGGGCCATCGTCTGAACCGCTTCTACCGGATATTTTCCGTAAGCAGTTTCACCGCTCAACATCACAGCATCGGTACGCGAATAGATAGCATTTGCCACGTCGGTTACTTCGGCGCGGGTCGGACGCGGATTCTTAATCATCGTATGAAGCATCTGTGTAGCTACGATCACCGGTTTTTTGGCCATCACACACTTACGAATCAAACGGCGTTGAATAGCCGGAATCTTCTCCTGAGGCACTTCGATTCCAAGGTCGCCACGAGCCACCATTACACCGTAAGCATATTGCAGAATTTCATCAATATTATCGACTCCCTCCTGATTTTCAATCTTGGCAATAATTTTGATCTGGCTATTCTGTTCATCAAGAATTTTTTGAATGTCCAGAATATCCTGTTTGTTACGCACAAAAGAGTGAGCAATAAAGTCGATATCATGCTTAATGGCATACTGAATAAATTCGCGGTCACGATCGGTCAACGACGGCAGATTGATACGCACACCCGGCACATTCACACTCTTGCGACTACCCAACACGCCGGCATTGGTTGCTTCACAAACAAGGTATTCGTCGGTTTTATCCACCACCTTGAGGTCGATTTCACCATCGTCAATCAAAATATCGTCGCCAATCTTCAGATCACGTACAAAAAACGGATAGGAAACCGAGATGCACTCTTTGGTTGTTTGCTGCTGAGGGTTACCCACCACCTTAATCCGGTCACCGGTTTCGATATCGATATTTTCGGGAGTTATGGTAGTACGTACTTCCGGTCCTTTGGTATCGACCAGCACACCGATATATTTCGATACTTTGCGAACGTTTGTTACGATTTTATTCAATCCGGCTTCGTCAAGGTGAGCGGTATTGAGGCGAACCACGTTCATACCGGCATTAAACAACTCGCGCAAAAATGCTGTATCGCATTGCTTATCCGAAAGCGTGGCTACAATCTTTGTGTATTTTATCATAAGTGTAATATGTTGATGTCTTTAAATATCAATCTGAAGAGATAAGTTTTGACCAAGCGACAAACTTACCTGTAAAGATAGTACGAAACACAACAATTGTGTTTCATAAAATAGGTTTTTGAATATTAGAAAAAGGTATACCGGTTATTTACCCTGAGACCAACCGCGCTCCAATCTCCCGTTGAGGCTCATTTGTTTTTGTTCCGCTCTATCAGCGCCTCGACAGCCAAACGGTACGAATCAAAGCCGAAGCCGACAATAGTACCCATACAAGCTCCCGAGATGGTAGAATGGTGGCGATACTCTTCACGACGAAAAACGTTGGAAATATGCACTTCTATCACCGGAGATGTGATGGAACGAATTGCATCGGCAATAGCAATGGATGTGTGCGTATAAGCCCCCGCATTCAACACAATGCCATCGATCGAAAATCCATGCTCGTGAAGCGTATCAATTATCGTGCCTTCGTGGTTGGATTGAACATAGTGGAAGTTATGTTCGGGAAAGCGGGACTTAAGATCAGAAAAAACGTCGTCGAAAGTCAACGTTCCGTAGATTTCCGGTTCTCTTTTGCCCAGCAAATTAAGGTTAGGACCATTGATAATGAGAATATTCATAAATGGTAACGATGTGCTCGAATTTTCCACAAAAATAGCAATATTTTTTGGTTTCCGGTCATCTGGAGCTACCTTTTCACTGCAAAAGAGGCAATTTGTTTATCTCTGCCACCTGCTTGTACAAAAACAGGCCTCCTTTCCTATGTAAAACAGACTTATTTGATGACCGGTTTCAGTATCTTTCCGGCAAACAAAATGGTTCCCGTACTCTTTTCTTTGATAAAGAATAAAAACGGACGATTGACAATAAACGATACTGTGGTCTCAGGATTCGCAGCTCCATTCGCCATTGCAACGGCAGTTACTGCAGCGGCTTCAGTTCCTTCTTCGTCAACTTCCACAAAAGTATTATGCAAAACCCTGCTGATATACAATTCTCTGGTGCTTACAATTTTTGAAAAGTCAGCAAAATCAGAAAAAGCAATTCCCATGCCCATTTGAGTAAGAGTATTATTCAAAATTGTTTTATAACTAAGCTTGAACTTAGGCAGTTCAACATGTAAATTAATCGGATGCATCGCTCCCTGCCAGCTCTTCCATGTAGAACTATTCAGCTTATCAGTAATCTGATCGACGCTATATTTACTCGCAGGAAGCACCACTACCATGCTAAAAGCCCCATTTCCGTACGGAAGTTCAGCACACTGCACGCTATCATTGACAAAATAGTTGAACGCACTTTCCTGCTTCATGTACTTTACCGGAACGGAGCCGGTAGTCGCATCAAAGCTACCGCTAAAGGTATCGGATGTCTTAAATTGAGATGTCCATATTCCCTTAAAATAAACGGCATTGATTAAATACATCATCATATCGTTCGAAATCTGATCGATAATGGAAGGTATCTTTCCGTTGGTATTTTGGCTACACCAGTTGTTGATAATATCTTTTGACGAAGACTGGCTGAAATCGAGAGACTGCGCCTTCGCACCATAATAAGTGGTATTCACGTCGTAGAAACTCTGCAAAACGGGAAAGTCTTTCCGCGTCCAAATCGAATTGGCAATTTTCAGCTGAGTAGACGGATCGGCAGACAATAAACCATCTGCCACCTTTTTATAATAGGCATTGATTTCGTCTGCAGAGAAGCCATTGCGACGCAATGCAGTCTCCATCGCGGTCTTGGTAGCTCCGGCCGCGCCATTGTATACCATACCCAAAGCCTGACTTACACTAAATGGCGAAATAAAAAAATCATTCCCATTTTCAGACTGGTTAACTGTCTTAAAAAGATCGAACGCAAACGAGTTATCGGCCGAAACCTGTTGCGTTTGCGAAGCGCTGAGTTCAATCGGTTCGTAAGGCTTTACCACCTGATTGACATTTTTCGAATCGTTGCAGGAAATCATTACACATATAATTCCGGCACAAAGAACACAAAGGGCAATGTTTTTCATACGATAATAATTTTTAAATAGATGGCATATGGAACTCCATGTTGCAATGTTATCATTTTCTTGGATGTTTGGCAGAACATGTTCGTTTCATGTGTTTATATTTTATTTTTAATGGTTATCCGCAAAGCGTCCTAAGTAATAGATGGCATTGAAAACTCATTATTACCGTCTGCTTTAGCTGACGGTGGAAGCAATAGCCATTTCTACGGGGCTTTAGCCCAACTGCCATTCGGCTAAAGCCGTATCGGATTACAGAGCAGCTTTCCGTCGGTTGAAACCGACGGAAATAATGTACATTATCCGGGATTCACCGCTTGCTTAGGACATCTTGCGGATAATCATATAATTTTAAAAATAGACCGCTAATTTCAACAAATCACTTATTTCTAAATAAGATGAGTCTATTTTAAAAACGTTGCATTTTACCTCTATTTTTAACATAAAAACACGCTCAATTGCAGTCAACCGAAATATTATGTCAAAAAACAATGTTGTTAAACATATGGTTCACAGGGAGTTTTTAATCAAAAGTCCCTATATTGGCCTATGCAAAAACAAATTCTCAGTGAATGGTTTTTGTTTGATAACTAATTGTAAAACTTAAATCTATACAGTTATGAAGGTGTATCAATCAAATGAAATTAAGAACATCTCACTTTTGGGAAGTTCGGGATCTGGGAAAACCACTCTTATAGAAGCGATGCTCTATGAGAGTGGTATTATAAAACGCCGTGGCACAGTTGAGGGACAAAACACAGTCTCCGACTACTTCCCGGTAGAACACGAGTACGGTTATTCCGTATTTTCAACAGTAACTCACGTCGAATGGAACGGCAAGAAACTCAACATCATTGACTGTCCGGGATCCGACGACTTCATCGGTGGCGTAATCACCTCGCTCAATGTCACCGACACTGCCATTATTTTACTCAATACCCCATACGGTGTAGAAGTGGGTACGCAAAACCACCTCCGCTACACCGAACGTTTTTCCAAACCGGTTATTTTTGTGGCCAACCAGTTGGATCACGAAAAGGCTGATTTCGACCAGCTATTAGAACAGCTCAAAGAATTTTACGGAGGAAAGGTTGTTCAGATTCAATTCCCCATCAACACCGGGCCTGGCTTCAATGCCGTGATCGATGTTCTTAAAATGAAAATGTACCAATGGAAACCGGAAGGTGGAGCTCCCGAAGAGTTGGAGATTCCGGACGAATATAAAGAGAAAGCCGACGATTTGCATAACAAACTTGTAGAATCGGCTGCCGAACACGATGAAGAGCTGATGGAAAAATATTTTGAACAAGGCTCGCTTAGCGAAGACGAAATGCGTTTCGGCATCCGCAAAGGGCTTATTCATCGCGATATTTTCCCGATTTTCTGCGTCTGTTCCGGGCGTGACATGGGCGTACGCCGCCTGATGGAGTTTCTCGGCAACGTCGTGCCTTATGTTCAGGATCTTCCGAAGCCTGTTACAAAAGATGGCACCGAAGTGGCTCCCGATGCCACCAAACCGACCAGCCTCTTCATTTTCAAAACCAGTATTGAACCGCATATCGGAGAGGTCTCCTACTTCAAAGTAATGTCCGGAAAGGTACACGAAGGAGACGATGTTGTGAACGTTTCGCGCGGAACCAAAGAGCGCATTAACCAGATATTCTCGGTAGCCGGTCCGATCCGCGACAAAGTAGAAGAACTTGTAGCCGGAGATATTGGCGCCACTGTTAAAATGAAAGAGACCCGAACCGGGAATACCCTCAATGCAAAGGGTTGCGAATACGAATTTCCGTCTATCGCCTACCCCGATCCGAAATTCCGCCGCGCCATTAAAGCCAGGAACGAAGCCGATGCAGAAAAGCTCAGCGAGATTCTTACCCGTATGCACGAAGAAGACCCGACCTGGATTATTGAAATGTCGAAAGAACTCAAACAGACTATCATACACGGCCAGGGAGAGTTTCATCTGCGCACACTCAAATGGAGAATCGAAAACAATGATAAGGTAATGATCGATTACCTGGAACCGAAAATACCGTACCGGGAAACAATTACCAAGGCTGCCCGTGCCGATTATCGTCACAAAAAACAATCGGGAGGTGCCGGTCAGTTCGGTGAGGTTCACCTGATTGTCGAACCTTACTTCGAGGGAATGCCCACCCCTGATATCTATAAATTCAACGGGCAGGAATTCAAAATCAGCGTTCGCGACAAGCAGGAGATACCACTCGAATGGGGCGGCAAATTAGTATTTATCAACAGTATCGTTGGCGGAGCTATCGATGCCCGCTTCCTGCCGGCCATTCTGAAAGGGATTCTGGATAAAATAGAACAAGGCCCTCTGACCGGTTCGTATGCACGCGATGTCCGCGTAATCATTTACGATGGCAAAATGCACCCGGTAGACTCGAACGAAATATCATTCCGATTAGCTGGGCGTAATGCTTTCAGTACGGCATTCAAGCAGGCAAGCCCGAAACTGCTCGAACCGGTTTACGATGTGGAAGTGCTTGCTCCTTCCGACCGTCTGGGCGATGTGATGAGCGACCTGCAGGGACGCCGTGCCATCATCATGGGTATGCACAGTGAAAAAGGGTTTGAAAAACTTTCGGCCAAGGTTCCGTTGAAAGAGATGTCGAGTTATTCGACCACCCTCAGCTCACTTACCGGCGGACGGGCATCGTTCACCATGAAGTTTGCCAGTTACGAGCTGGTACCGATGGATGTTCAGGATAAATTGCTGAAAGAGTACGAAGCAAGTCAGCAAGACAAAGAATAATTCCTTTCTTCCCAAGGCATTGGGAAAAGAAATCCAGGCTTTTCCAATTGCTTTAAAAACAGGAAGCCGTCTCTTGCGAGGCGGCTTCCTTCATATTTGATTTGCTATGAATCAGCTTTATTCTACAGACGCAGCCTTACGGGCTTCCGTAATACGTTCTACTTCATCGATAGAGCCGACAGTCATTTTCTCAAATTCACGTTGGCCTGTACCGGCAGGAATCAAATGTCCGCAAATAACGTTTTCTTTCAAACCTTCCAGTTTGTCGATCTTACCGTTAATTGCAGCTTCATTCAACACTTTGGTAGTTTCCTGGAACGAAGCAGCCGACATAAAGCTACTGGTCTGCAATGCCGCACGGGTAATACCCTGAAGCACCTGACTCGAAGTTGCAGGGATTGCATCACGAGCTTCAACCAGCTTCAAATCCTTACGTTTCAACGAGCTGTTTTCATCACGCAGTTTGCGGGCAGTAACAATCTGACCTGCTTTCATAGTCTGCGAATCGCCCGGATTAATGACTACCTTTTTACCCCACAAACGGTCATTTTCTTCAAAGAAGTCATTCTTATCAACCATCTGCTGCTCGAGGAAGCGGGTATCACCCTGATCGAGGATTTCTACCTTACGCATCATCTGGCGTACGATCACTTCAAAGTGCTTGTCGTTGATCTTCACACCCTGCAGACGGTAAACGTCCTGCACCTCATTCACAATATATTCCTGAACGGCAGTCGGGCCTTTGATAGCCAGAATGTCGGAAGGAGTAGTCGCACCGTCGGAAAGGGCTGTACCTGCGCGTACATAATCGCTCTCCTGAACAAGAATCTGTTTGGAAAGTGGCACCAGGTATTTTTTCACTTCACCCATTTTCGAGGTAACGATGATTTCACGGTTACCACGTTTGATTTTACCGAATGAAACTTCACCATCAATTTCGGCCACAACAGCGGGGTTCGACGGATTACGGGCTTCGAACAACTCGGTAACACGGGGAAGACCACCGGTAATATCACCCGCTTTACCAACGGCACGCGGAATTTTCACCAACAGCTGACCGGCCTTAATTACATCACCCTCGTCGAGCACCAAGTGGGCTCCCACCGGTAAGCTGTAGTTACGCAACGGAGTTCCGTCTTTATCTACCACATGTACGGTCGGAATCTTTGTCTTATCTTTCGATTCGATAATAATCTTTTCGCGCAAACCGGTAGCTTCATCCGATTCGATTTTGTAGGTAGTATTTTCGATAATATCCTGAAATTCGAGTTTACCACCCATTTCCGAGATAATTACCGCATTAAATGGATCCCATTCGCAAAGCAACTGACCTTTAGCTACCGTGTCACCGTGTTTGGTATACAACTTAGCACCATAAGGTACATGTTGGTTTGTCAACACGATCTTGGTACGCGGATCGATCACACGAATTTCGGTCAAACGACCTACAACTACCTGATATGACTTGCCCTCTTCGTCGATAGCTTCAACGCTACGAAGCTCTTCTATTTCAACAATACCGTCATAGCGTGAAACAATGCTGGACTCTGCTGCAATGTTCGATGCGATACCACCCACGTGGAATGTACGCAACGTCAACTGAGTACCCGGCTCACCGATCGACTGAGCGGCAATCACACCTACAGCTTCACCCTTATGAACCATCTTACCGGTTGCCAGGTTACGACCGTAGCATTTTGCGCAAACACCTTTTTTCGATTCACAGGTCAACACCGAACGGATTTCGACACGTTCGATCGGAGAATCCTGAATAGCCTGCGCAACATCTTCTGTAATTTCTTCTCCCGAACGAACCAGAATTTCTCCGGTCAACGGATGTTGAATATCGTGCAGCGATACACGACCCAGAATTCTTTCGTAGAGAGAGGCAATTACCTCTTCATTATTTTTAAGTTCAACGGCAGTCAGACCACGCAACGTGCCACAGTCTTCTTCGTTGATAATAACATCTTGCGATACGTCGACAAGACGACGGGTCAAATAACCAGCATCCGCTGTTTTCAACGCGGTATCGGCCAAACCTTTACGGGCACCGTGGGTAGAGATAAAGTACTCCAACACCGACAGACCCTCTTTAAAGTTAGCCAAAATCGGGTTTTCAATAATCTGACCACCTTCGGCACCTGATTTTTGAGGTTTCGCCATCAAACCACGCATACCGGAGAGCTGACGAATCTGCTCTTTAGAACCACGGGCTCCGGAGTCCAACATCATATATACAGAGTTGAAACCCTGGTTGTCGCTCGAAAGCTGCTTCATCAAAATATTCGACAAACGCGAGTTGACGTGTGTCCAGGTATCGATGATCTGGTTGTAACGTTCGTTGTAGGTGATGAAACCCATGTTGTAGTTGTTCAGGATCTCTTCTACTTCGTCGTAACCTTCCTGCACCAAAGCTTCTTTTTCGGCCGGAATAATTACGTCTCCAAGGTTGAACGACAAACCACCCTTGAATGCCATCTTGTAACCCAGGTCCTTGATATCATCGAGGAACTTAGCAGTTACAGCTACACCACATACTTTAATGATGTTACCGATGATATCACGCAACGATTTCTTGGAAAGCAATTCGTTGATGAAACCCATCTGTTTGGGTACGCACTTGTTAAAGATTACGCGACCTACAGTTGTTTCGATAAGCATCTGCTCCAGTTCACCCTTTTCGTTCAGGTCGTCATGAAGCACTTTAATTTTAGCGTGAAGAGCTACTTTGCCTTCGTTCAGGGCAATTTCAACTTCTTCCACACCGTAGAAAGTCATGCCTTCCCCTTTTGCACCCGGACGCGGTTTGGTAATGTAGTACAAACCGAGTACCATGTCCTGCGAAGGAACGGTGATAGGCGCACCGTTAGCCGGGTTCAGAATATTGTGTGATGCAAGCATCAACATTTGCGCTTCCACTACAGCTTCGTTGCTCAACGGAAGGTGAACAGCCATCTGGTCACCGTCGAAGTCGGCGTTGAAAGCCGTACATGCCAACGGGTGCAACTGAATAGCCTTACCTTCTATCATTTTGGGCTGGAAAGCCTGAATACCCAAACGGTGCAGAGTCGGAGCACGGTTGAGCATCACGGGATGACCTTTCATCACATATTCCAGAATATCCCATACGACCGGATCTTTACGGTCGATTATTTTTTTAGCCGATTTTACCGTTTTTACAATACCACGTTCAATCAGCTTACGAATAATAAACGGTTTATAGAGCTCGGCTGCCATATCTTTTGGCAAACCGCATTCGTGCATCTTCAATTCAGGACCAACGACGATAACCGAACGAGCCGAGTAGTCGACACGTTTACCAAGCAAGTTCTGACGGAAACGACCTTGTTTACCTTTCAAACTGTCGGACAACGATTTGAGAGGACGGTTAGAATCTGTCTTTACAGCGCTTGCTTTACGCGAGTTATCGAACAACGAGTCGACGGCTTCCTGAAGCATACGTTTTTCGTTACGCAGAATCACTTCCGGAGCCTTGATTTCGATCAGTCGTTTCAAACGGTTGTTACGAATAATGACACGACGATACAAATCGTTCAGGTCGGAGGTAGCGAAACGACCACCATCCAGCGGCACCAACGGACGAAGTTCAGGCGGGATAACCGGCAGAACTTTCAAAATCATCCATTCGGGTTTGTTGCGCAGACGTGAAGCACGGAATGCTTCAACCACCTGAAGACGTTTCAACGCCTCGGTCTTTTTTTGTTGCGAAGAGGTGGTGCTACCGATATGGCGCAAATCGTATGACAATGTATCCAGATCAATGGTCTGAAGCATATCGTAGATTCCTTCGGCACCCATCTTGGCAATGAATTTATTCGGATCGGTATCCTCCAGCTGCTGATTTTCGCGTGGTAATTCGTCAATCAGGTCGAGATATTCTTCCTCCGACAACAATTCGCCCCGCGCAATATTTTCACGACCATCTAAAATACCGGCCTGAATAATCACATATTTTTCATAATAGATGATAGAGTCCAGTTTTTTGGTCGACATTCCCAACAGATAACCGATTTTGTTTGGGAGTGAACGGAAATACCAGATATGCGCGATAGGCACTACCAGACTGATGTGTCCCATTCTTTCGCGACGTACCTTCTTTTCAGTTACTTCCACACCGCAACGGTCGCAGACAATACCTTTGTAACGGATACGTTTGTATTTACCGCAATGACATTCGTAATCGCGAACCGGTCCGAAGATGCGTTCGCAAAAAAGACCATCACGTTCCGGTTTGTATGTACGGTAATTAATTGTTTCCGGTTTCAAGATTTCACCATGAGACATCTCTAAGATCTCTTCGGGCGAAGCCAAACCAATGGTTATTTTGCTAAAATTGCTCTTTATCTTATTTTCTCTGATAAAAGCCATAGTGTTATTTTATTAAAGTTCTCCTGCCCCAACGGAGCAAGAGAATTTTCGTTTTTGAAGAATGTAATTTATTGCCGTTTGATTCTACAAAAGGCATTATTCCATGTGAATGCTCAATCCGAGACCCTGCAACTCGTGCAGCAATACGTTGAGTGATTCGGGTAACCCCGGAGTAGGCATCGGTTCGCCTTTCACAATTGCTTCGTAAGAACGGGCACGACCTACAACATCATCCGATTTAATCGTCAGGATTTCCTGCAGGATGTGAGATGCGCCGAATGCTTCGAGCGCCCAAACTTCCATTTCTCCGAAACGCTGACCACCGAATTGTGCTTTACCACCAAGCGGCTGTTGTGTAATCAACGAGTACGGACCGATGGAACGTGCGTGCATCTTGTCTTCAACCATGTGGCCGAGTTTCAACATGTAAATCACACCCACGGTAGCAGTCTGGTCGAAACGTTCGCCGGTACCACCATCGTACAAATACGTTTTACCGTAGTTCGGTACACCGGCTTTGTCGGTCCATGCGTTCAGGTCATCCAGCGTTGCACCATCGAAAATCGGAGTTGCAAATTTAACTCCCAGGTTTCGTCCGGCCCATCCGAGAACAGTTTCAAAAATCTGCCCAAGGTTCATACGGGATGGCACACCCAGCGGGTTCAAAACAATATCCACCGGAGTTCCGTCTTCAAGGAACGGCATATCTTCCTGACGTACAATTCTGGAAACGATACCTTTATTTCCGTGTCGACCGGCCATTTTATCACCCACACGAATCTTACGTTTCTTGGCTATATAAATTTTAGCCAACTGTACGATACCGGAAGGCAGCTCATCGCCAATGGTAATATTGAATTTTTTGCGTTTGAGCTGAGCATCCAATTCTTTATATTTCTTCAAATAATTAACGATCACCGCCTGAATCATCTCATTACGGTGCGGATCTGTTGTCCAGCGGCTTACATGAACGGTGGTATAATCGATATCGTTCATCACTTTTTGAGTAAACTTGCTTCCTTTCGGAATCAGGTCGGTACCTAAAAAGTCTTTCACGCCCTGAGACGTTTTATTTTGTGTAAGCGCAACCAATTTTTCAATCAATTTCACTTTCAACGCAGCCACTTCTTTCTCAAATTCCTCTTCGAGTTTCGGAAGCACCGCTTTATCGGCCAGATTGGATTTACGTGTCTTCATCGCTTTTGCAAAGAGATTTCGTCCAATGACAACTCCCCGCAACGAAGGTGATGCTTTGAGTGATGCATCTTTCACATCGCCGGCTTTATCACCGAAGATGGCACGCAACAGTTTTTCTTCCGGTGACGGATCCGATTCTCCTTTCGGAGTGATCTTTCCGATCAGAATATCGCCCGGTGAAACATGTGCTCCGATACGGATAATACCGTTTTCGTCCAAATCACGGGTTGCCTCTTCGCTCACATTAGGAATATCGGAAGTAAGTTCTTCCATCCCCCGTTTGGTTTCACGAACCTCAAGAGAATATTCGCTGACATGCACCGAAGTAAAGATGTCGTCACGCACAACGCGTTCGTTGATTACGATAGCATCCTCAAAGTTGTATCCTTTCCACGGCATGAAAGCCACTTTCAGGTTACGACCAAGAGCCAACTCTCCATTTTCGGTAGCATAGCCTTCCGTCAGAATCTGACCTTTGGTAACACGCACTCCCTTTTCAACGATAGGACGGAGGTCCATCGTTGTTTCCTGGTTGGTTCGTTGAAATTTCGGAATGATATATTCTTTTACAGAATCGTCAAAGCTAACGAACTCTTCATCTTCGGTACGATCGTAACGAATTACAATACGTTTAGCATCAACAAATTCAACAACGCCTGCTTCTTCAGCCATAATCTGAGTACGCGAGTCCTGAATCATCTGACCTTCGATACCGGTACCTACGATCGGAGCCTCACTGCGGAGCAATGGTACTGCCTGGCGCATCATGTTCGATCCCATCAATGCACGGTTAGCATCATCGTGTTCGAGGAACGGAATCAAAGAAGCTGCAATCGAAGCAATCTGTGTCGGAGACACATCCATCAATTCCACCTCGCTAGGCGCAATTACAGGATAATCAGCATCCTGACGGGCTTTTACACGTGAACGGACAAAACTTCCGTCTTCGTTCAGCGGAGCATTTCCCTGTGCTATCAGTTTGCCGTCTTCCTCTTCGGCAGTCAGGTAGATGATTCCATTTTCGGAAATATCTACTTTCCCTTCGGTTACTTTACGATACGGAGTAATAATAAAGCCCAGATCGTTGATCTTTGCATAGACGCAAAGAGACGAAATCAAACCGATGTTCGGTCCTTCAGGAGTTTCAATAGGACAAAGACGTCCATAGTGAGTATAGTGTACGTCACGAACCTCAAACCCGGCTCTTTCGCGCGAAAGACCGCCAGGCCCAAGAGCCGACAGACGACGTTTGTGTGTAATTTCGGCCAGAGGGTTGGTCTGGTCCATGAACTGCGACAAAGCATTTGTTCCGAAGAATGTATTGATTACCGACGAAATGGTTTTCGCGTTAATCAGGTCGGTCGGGGTAAACACCTCGTTGTCGCGAACGTTCATTCGCTCACGAATAGTACGGGCCATACGAGCCAGAGCAACGCNNAACTGGTTNNNCNNCNNNTCGCCTACNGNNCNNANACGACGGTTGCNNANGTGGTCGATATCGTCCACTTCGGCCTTCGAGTTAATCAGCTCGATCAGGTACTTGATAATTTCGATGATGTCCTCTTTGGTAAGAACACGAACATCCATATCGGTCGAAAGGTTCAACTTACGGTTGATCCGGTAACGGCCCACCTCACCGAGGTCATAACGTTTGTCGGAGAAGAACAGGCCATTGATAACTTCACGGGCGGAAGCATCATCGGCAGGCTCTGCACTACGCAACTGACGATAGATATATAAAACCGCATCACGCTCCGAGTTACTCGGGTCTTTCTGCAGTGTATTGTAAATGATACTGAAATCGCTCTGATTCTGTTCTTCTTTGTGCAGAAGAATAGTCTGAGTACCCGAATCGATAATAGCGTCGATATGACTGCTTTCCAAAATGGTTTCACGGTCAATAACCACTTCGTTTCGTTCGATAGATACTACTTCTCCGGTATCTTCGTCAACAAAATCTTCGTTCCACGATTTCAAAACACGAGCGGCCAACTTGCGGCCAACTACTTTTTTCAGGCTACTCTTGTTAACTTTAACCTCTTCTGCAAGATTAAAAATTTCAAGAATATCTTTATCGCCTTCGTAACCGATAGCACGAAGCAACGTTGTTACCGGCAATTTCTTTTTTCGGTCAATGTAGGCGTACATCACATTGTTGATGTCCGTTGCAAATTCTATCCAGGCACCCCTGAAAGGAATAATTCTTGCCGAATATAATTTTGTTCCATTGGTGTGCACGCTTTGCCCGAAAAATACACCAGGAGAACGGTGAAGCTGTGACACGACAACACGTTCGGCACCGTTTATCACAAACGTGCCTTTTTCTGTCATGTACGGAATAGTACCCAGATAAACATCCTGAATAACCGTATCGAAATCTTCGTGTTCAGGATCGGTACAGTATAACTTCAGTTTGGCTTTTAAGGGTACGCTATATGTCAAACCACGCTCAATACACTCGGGAATAGCATAACGTGGCGGATCTACAAAATAATCTAAAAACTCAAGGACAAAATTATTTCGTGTGTCAGAAATAGGGAAGTTTTCTGCAAAAACATTAAACAGACCTTCATTTTTTCTTTTTTCGGGAGGAGCATCCAGTTGGAAAAAGTCCTGAAATGATTTTAATTGAACCTCAAGAAAATCCGGATAATTCAACGGGTTTTTAATTGAGGCAAAGTTTATTCTTGGGTTTGCTGTGTTGGACATCATTGGGAAGGAAGTTTGATTGAACTTAATTAGCCGACGCTCTGTTAAGAAAGTGATTGAGTCCTTTTACTAAGTAATTTGTATGCACTAAGAAGAATAAGAAAGACAGAATAAGCAATCGCTTTTCTTAACGAATTGTTGAATTAATAGCACTTAACGTATATTCAAAGAAAAATGGCTTTCGACAAGAGGCCAAACTATGAATAACATTATACGCAAAAAGGTTTAGAATCTCAACCAAATGAGATTCTAAACCAAATGCCTGATAATCAGGGTGTGTTATTTAAGCTCAACTTCAGCTCCGCTTTCAGTAAGTTGTTTCTTCAAAGCTTCAGCTTCGTCTTTAGCGATGCCTTCTTTGATTGGGCTAGGAGCACCGTCAACTAAGTCTTTTGCTTCTTTCAAACCAAGACCGGTCAATTCTTTTACAAGTTTAACGATAGCCAACTTGTTTGCACCCGGTGCTTTCAAGATTACATCGAAAGATGTTTTTTCTTCAGCAGCAGCGGCGCCAGCGGCAGCAGGAGCAGCAACAGCAACAGCAGCAGCTGCGGGTTCGATACCGTATTCGTTTTTCAAAATTTCGGCCAACTCGTTTACTTCTTTAACGGTCAAGTTAACCAATTGTTCTGCAAATGCTTTCAAATCTGCCATGATGAGATATTTTTAAAAGTTTGATTGATTTTTTGTTTTGTTTTTTATCGTTCCGACAGCGTTTGTAATACGCCGTGAAGAGTATTTCCTCCTGATTGGAGTGCAGATACCACGTTCTTAGCAGGCGATTGCAACAAGGCAATAACTTCTGCAATAAGTTCGTTTTTGCTCTTGATGTTAATCAAGGCTTCGAGCTGATCGGCTCCAACGTAGAAACTTTCTTCTACATAAGCGGCCTTCAATGAAGGTTTATCCAGCTTATTCGATTTGCTAAACTCTTTGATCAATTTAGCAGGTTCGTTTCCGGTGTTGGACAGTAACAATGTGGTTGAGCCTTTCAGAGAATCAAACAACGGACTGAAGTCTGTACCTGTCGATTCGAGAGCTTTGATCAGTAACTTGTTTTTGACAACCAATAATTTGATTTCTTTGCCAAAACAAGCTCTACGCAGCTTACTCGTATCTTCAGCGTTAAGACCTTCGCTGTTTGTAATATAAAAATGGCTATATGAACCGATTGTTTCTTTAATCTGCTCTATGATGATACTTTTATCTTCCTTTTTCATACACTACAACTTTTTTAGTTTTCTTCAACCGATTTCGGGTCAATTTTAATACCAAGACTCATTGTACTTGAAAGATAAATGCTCTTCACATAAGTACCCTTAGCCGTTGATGGCTTCAATTTGATAAGCGTGTGAATAAATTCTTTTGCATTATCCGCAATTTTTGAAGCGTCGAACGACACTTTACCAATAGAGGTATGAATTATACCGCTTTTATCTACTTTGAAGTCAATTTTTCCTTGTTTAACTTCTTGTACCGCTTTGCCTACTTCATTGGTAACTGTACCACTTTTGGGGTTAGGCATAAGGCCACGAGGACCCAACACACGACCCAAAGCACCAATTTTACCCATGATTGCAGGTTGCGTAATGATAACATCGATATCAGTCCAACCTCCTTTAATCTTTTCGATATATTCGTCAAGACCAACATAATCAGCGCCTGCAGCTTTCGCTTCGGCTTCTGCATCAGGTGAGCATAAAGCAAGAACCCTAACTTGTTTGCCGGTTCCGTGAGGAAGAGAAACAACACCGCGAACCATCTGGTTCGATTTACGCGGATCAATTCCCAAACGCACGTCAACGTCAACAGAAGCATCAAACTTGGTCGTCGTAATTTCTTTTACCAATTGTGCTGCTTCCTTTAGCGAATAGGCTTTCCCGGGTTCAACCTTGCTGTTTGCCAACTTTTGATTTTTCGTCAGTTTACTCATTGTTGAATTAATTTTTAATTATTTACCGGGAGCTTCTCCTTTGACTGTTATACCCATACTGCGTGCTGTTCCGGCCACCATTGTCAATGCAGACTCAAGTGTGAAACAATTCAAGTCAACCATTTTATCCTGAGCGATTGCCTGCACTTGATCCCAAGTGATTTCCGCAACTTTTTTACGGTTCGGTTCGGCAGATCCGCTCTTGAGTTTAGAGGCTTCCAGTAACTGTATAGCTACAGGAGGAGTCTTTACTACAAAATCGAATGACTTGTCTGAGTAATAAGTAATAACAACAGGTAATATTTTACCTGCTTTGTCTTGAGTTCTGGCATTAAATTGCTTACAAAACTCCATGATGTTAATCCCTTTGGAACCCAATGCAGGGCCAACGGGAGGCGATGGGTTTGCAGCCCCGCCTTTTATCTGCAATTTGATAAGTCCAGCAACTTCTTTTGCCATGATTTGATTAAATTAAAATAATTAATAGCAGAGTACGCAGTTCGTAACAACCACTACTCTTTCTCCACTTGCATGAAACCTAACTCTAACGGAGTCTTACGCCCAAAGATCTTCACCATAACTTTGAGCTTCTTCTTTTCGTTATTTACCTCTTCGATTACCCCGCTAAAACCGCTGAAAGGGCCAAATGTTACTTTGACGCTCTCTCCCACCGAATGTTCGAGTGTGATGTCCTCACCTGCCTCTTGCAATTCGTCCATTGTTCCGAGAATACGATTGACTTCCGAAGAACGAAGGGGAGTGGGTTGATCGTTCGAACCGCCCAGAAAACCCAAAACATTAGGCATCTGTCTGAGACGGTGAGCAACGTCGCCCACGATGTTAGCTTCGACAAGTACATAACCGGGAAGATAGCTCCTCTCTTTCGTGATTCGCTTTCCGTTACGTACCTGAACTACCTTTTCGGTTGGTATCAAGACTTGAGATACATACTGACCAAGATTGGAATTTTTGAGTTCTGCCTCAATATATTCTTTAACCTTGTTCTCTTTACCGCTGATAGCACGCATTACGTACCATTTCTTTGCAGTCTCAGCCATTTTCAACCTCCTAGATAATCTGTTTGTAAATAAACTTCATGATATTTTCGAACCCTAAGTCCATAACCCATACTACTAATGCAATCACCAAGGAAGCAACTAAAACTACGACTGCACTGTTAGTAAGTTCTTTAGAAGAAGGCCATGAAACTTTATGTACGAGCTCGGTGTAAGCCTCTTTACAATAATTGATGAATCTTTTCATAGCGAAGTGGATTTTTTTTTAGCACGGGAGGTACGACTCGAACGCACGACACTCGGTTTTGGAGACCGATGCTCTACCAACTGAGCTACACCCGTAAATTATTGACAAGTTGACGAGTAAACAAGTGTGCAAGCAATATACTTGCTCACTTGAATACTCGTTTTCTTAGTTGTTCAGTAACATGTCAACTCGTTTCCTTGTCAACCTGTTCGCTGTGTTATTAGTCAAGCAGTTCGGTAATCTGACCAGCACCTACTGTACGACCACCTTCACGGATAGCGAAACGCAAACCTAAGTCGCAAGCTACCGGATAGATCAATTCTACAGTGATTGTCAGGTTATCGCCAGGCATAACCATTTCTGTTCCTTCCGGAAGAGTGATTTCACCTGTCACATCCAATGTACGGATGTAGAACTGAGGACGATATTTGTTGTGGAACGGAGTGTGACGACCACCTTCTTCTTTTTTCAGGATATAAACCTGAGCTTTGAATTTAGTGTGAGGTTTCACTTTACCCGGGTGAGTAATAACCATACCACGTTTGATTTCTTCTTTGTCGATACCACGGAGCAACAAACCTACGTTGTCACCAGCCTGGCCATCGTCCAAAATCTTACGGAACATTTCAACACCGGTAACAACCGATTTTTTACCTTCCGAACCCAAACCGATAATCTGAACTTCTTCACCGGTTTTGATGATACCTGTTTCAATACGACCTGTTGCTACAGTACCACGACCTGTGATAGAGAACACGTCTTCAACCGGCATCAAGAAAGGTTTATCTGTATCGCGCGGAGGCAGTGGAATCCATGTATCAACAGCATCCATCAGTTCCATGATTTTTTCTTCCCATTCAGGAACACCATTCAAACCACCCAAAGCAGAACCACGGATGATAGGAGTGTTATCGCCATCGAATTCATAGAATGAAAGCAATTCACGCATTTCCATTTCTACGAGGTCAAGCATTTCAGGGTCGTCAACCATATCACATTTGTTCATGAAAACAACCAGTTTCGGAACGTTTACCTGACGAGCCAAAAGGATGTGTTCACGTGTTTGAGGCATAGGACCATCAGTAGCCGCAACTACAATGATAGCACCGTCCATCTGAGCAGCACCTGTAACCATGTTCTTAACATAGTCGGCGTGACCCGGACAGTCAACGTGAGCGTAGTGACGGTTAGCTGTTTCGTATTCAACGTGAGCGGTGTTAATTGTAATACCGCGTTCTTTTTCTTCAGGAGCGTTNTCGATAGAATCGAATGANCGCANTTCAGAAANACCTTTTTTTGCNAANACNGTNGTGATNGCAGCTGTNAANGTNGTTTTACCGTGGTCTACGTGACCGATGGTACCGATGTTAACGTGCGGTTTCGTCCTGTTAAAATGTTCTTTTGCCATAACTCAGAAAATATTATTATTAATAAATAGATGTGGTTACCATCGTACTGTTTGAGCTGTTGATGGGAATTGAACCCATGACCTCTTCCTTACCAAGGAAGTGCTCTACCCCTGAGCTACAACAGCAAAACGTTTTACACTTGCCTATTGACAAATTGCTCCGGCTAAACCGGAGCATCTTTTAGTAAAACTGGAGCGGGAAACGGGACTTCCCGATTTTCATCGGGATAAACTTTTCGCCCCGTTGGACGCTTTCCTATTTTTTTGGAGCGGGAAACGGGACTCAAACCCGCGACCCTCAGCTTGGAAGGCTGATGCTCTATCAACTGAGCTATTCCCGCAAAATTAATGTGCAAACCCACTAATATGTCACGTACGTAAATAAAATTCAACTACAAAATCAACGCTGGCACATTAGCATGTTGATGTATTGTCATATTGTGTTGTGGGCAGTGATGGATTCGAACCACCGTAAGCGTAAGCTAGCAGATTTACAGTCTGCCCCATTTGGCCACTCTGGTAACTGCCCGAAATTTAATTCAAAAATAAAACCGAATAACGAAAACCTTCCGTTGAAGATTTACTGACCGAATCTCATACACGATGCTATTATTTGGCATAATCAGCTCGAGCCTCTTGTCGGATTCGAACCAACGACCCCGAGATTACAAATCACGTGCTCTGGCCAACTGAGCTAAAGAGGCGAAGATATATATTTTTCAATTTTTCCATTTTTTAGGCACCTCAATAATGAAGTGCCTAATTTTTTGAGCCTCTTGTCGGATTCGAACCAACGACCCCGAGATTACAAATCACGTGCTCTGGCCAACTGAGCTAAAGAGGCGGTTCGATTTTTCAATCAAAAGCCGTCTTAACTATGATGGTTAAAACGGCTTGCAAATGTAGACGTTTTTTTCAGAAGTACAAAATCTTCTGTGCTTTTTCTTTCAAAAAATTTACTTTTTCAGTATAGTCTCCTCAAATATTTGGCAATCAGAAAACTATTACTTATTTATTCGTCCACCGGAATATCAATTTGCAGGTTATTTGGTCTTTTCTTTATGTTTGATCACCTGTTTTTCGATTGCATCAACTGCCGTATCGACAGCTTCCTCGAATGTATCGCATATTTTTGATGCAAAAATTTCATTCCCGGGAATATTTATTTTCACTAAGGCCTCTTTGTTGGCAATCGCTTCAGGCTTTACCACTTTCAAAATAACTTCGGCACTCAAAATTTCATCAAAAAAATGATCGAGCTTCGACACTTTCTTCGTAATGTGGTCTTCCAGTTTTTGACTAGCCTCAAATTTGATGGCTTGAATTCTAATGGTCATGGTTACCTCCTTTTTTTAGCTCTTGGATGAGCCTGTTGATAGATGGAATGCAGCTGGTCGAATGTTGTGTGCGTATAAATTTCCGTCGCCGAAAGATTACTATGCCCCAACAACTCCTTCACCGCGTTCAGTTCTGCCCCGTTATTCAACAAAGTTGTCGCAAAAGTATGCCTCAACACGTGCGGACTTCTTTTTTTCATTGAAGTGACACCGGCAAAAGCTTTTTGCACCTTGTTGTATATAAATTTCGGATAAACCTCGGCTCCATTATTAAGTGTTATAAGCCGATCCGCAATGTTTTGTTTTAAGAATGCATCCCGCTGGACAATATATCCGGCGATTAACTCCCCCAATGATGGTCCGAAAGGAATAATGCGTTCTTTATTTCGTTTCCCCAGCACTCTGAGTGTACGTTTCGTCAAATCCACATCTCCGTCTTTCAATCCGATGAGCTCTGCTCTACGAATACCCGTTTGATAAAGTATTTCGATAATCAGCTTTTCACGCAGGCTTTCAAAATCGCTTTCGATGATGTTTTCACTGACAAAATTAACTTCATTTTCGCGAAAAACCAAGGGTAACGGCTTTTTTATTTTAGGCGAAATCAGTTTTTTTGTCGGATTATTCGTACACAATCCTTTATGTGCAAGAAACCGGTAGAATGACTTAAGAGCCGACAGTTTCCGATTGACCGTGCGGGCACTATCACCGGCTTCCATCAGCGCCACAATCCACTCCCGAATAGCAGTGGGAGAAACATCCTGAGGGGAGAAAGCAGTCGATCCGGGGGAGAGAAAATGAGCGAACTGCAATAAATCGTTTTGATACGACAAAACGGTATGAGAAGAGGCGATTTTCTCATACCGTAAATATTCTATGAATCGGTCTATCATGCAACAAAAGGGATTTGATGCAAAGATAGCCTAAAACCGCATAAATCGGTTAGTATTATTCCTGGCTCTGATGTAATTGTTGAACGTAGGCAGCATGAACCAATTCCTCACGACGAACAACCGAAGGTTTTGAAAAAGCCTGACGTCTTCTCAATTCTTTTACCACACCTGTTTTTTCGAATTTTCTTTTGAATTTCTTCAAGGCTTTTTCGATGTTTTCGCCTTCTTTTACTGGAACTACAATCATTTCGCTGGTAATTGTGTTAAAAATTAAATATCATTTATTTCGGGCTGCAAAGGTAGAGAAAGGTTTTCAATTCTACAATATTTCTCACAAATATTTTATCGACCCGACAAACTTTCCTTTTCCGTTCCGGTTCAACCGGTTGCTACCCCCCTCTCGTCTATCTGCAATTACAAACCGATTCCGGTCTTCTTTTGCTCCGGTTCGCTATCAGGAACAGTTTGTCGTTGTTTTACCTGCTTGCCGGATGTAAGGTGGTAGTTCATTTCGAACAATACCAGATTCTTTATCAAATTCAAGCTTGCAGTCGATCGGCTATAATAATCGCCGGTCTCCACAACCTGATCCTGTTGATACTTCAAACCCATTTTCACCGGTGGCATGTAGAGCAATGTCAGATTGAGGCGTTGTTTCATCAACGTTTTGCTTATCAACAGCACTACCAAATCATTATTATCCGAACTAAATCCCTGAATACCGGCCTCTTTGCTCAAACGTTTCTGCAATACGGCTCCTGCCGTCCAACCGGTAGCCGGATTCACATAAACCAATGTAGAATTGACAATCGAATTACTAACCGTCGTACCTTCTCCGTTATATTTCAAATGGTTTTTATAAAAATCCAACGAGTTTTGCCAGAATACATATTTACTAAGCGGCAGCGTAAAGTTGGTCTGCACACCATAACGTTCGTACAAATCGGCATTGACATTGCTTACATAATAATACTTCCCGACTTTCGACACGTAAGATGCGATTCGTTTATTGTCGAAATAATAATAGGGTTCGATCGTAATAAAATTCAGAATATGGAATTCGAGCCCGATTTTTTGATAAAGCGCCGTCTTCAGGTTCGGGTTTCCCACATTCCACGTCAACGAGTCGGATGCCGTCTTAAACGGAGTCAGCTGATCCATCGACGGATAATCGGCAAAAGTATGATACTTAGCCACGACATTGAATTTTTGACTCGGTACGTATTGAAGATTAAAATAGGGCATAAACGCATTTACGTTCCTCGACTCGCCCAAATATTGCTGATGATAGGTCTCAAGGATTCCGCCACCCTTCACTTTCCACTGTTTCAAAGGCTGATAATTGACATACAACGAGAAACGATTCTTAAATTCCTTATAGGTAAACGACGACCCGGACATCTTATTGGTATTGTTCTGATTTCGGAATCCATATCCTAACTGGGTCGACAATTTGGGAGTAAACTGGTAGTTATACTCTACATTAAACCGAAGATAGTTGCTGCTTTTATCGATATGACTCAACGAGCTAAAGTTATCCTGCGAAAACGTATCGGTCGACTTCCCACTTCCGATATTATATCTCAAATCGGAAGAAATCGTACTTTTATCGTCCAGCTTCCCATTGTATGTAATGGTTGCCCTTATATTATCGCTATAGCCGTGAGTGGTATTTTCGGATGAACTACGATTGAGAAATTCACCATTAACGGAGTTTGTAAGGTTACTGTTGAATCGATCGTTCTGGTGCTCTCCATTCCAGTTAATTTCAGCCGATATTGTGTGATTTTTATTCAATTGGTAATCGCCACCCAGACTTGCGTTTCCGCTAGAATCCTTCAGTCGTCCATTAGGGTGATCAAAATCGAAAGCATCCGATGCCGTTGTTACATTTCCATATCGTTTAACCGATTCAAAAGGCAACTCCAGATTATCTCCAAAACCCCTGCCAGTCGCGTAAACATTTATCTTTTTGTAGGTATAGGTGAGATTCATATTGCCATAATCCTGAATCACCAACTGCGGACCATTTTTGCCCGTCACATCAAAGAAGGAGGTATTACCCACATAAAGATCCACACCCGAATAATCTTTTTTCAGTATAATATTGATTACCGCAGCATAACCTTCCGTAGCATACTTGCCAACAGGATCTTTGATCACCTCTACCCTTTCAATACGATCGGGCGAGAGCGTTTTTGCCATTTGCTGGTCTTTTTCCACCCCATCGATCAACAGGAGCACATTCGTACTTCCGTTAACGCTGATCGATTTGTCGTACCGGCTATAATTTACCCCGTTCAGTTTACCAAGCAGCTCCTGAGAAGTAGCCGTTCCGGCTTTTAGCTCCTTTGTAATAGTAAACACATCGCGATCGATCTTATTCTGCCGTGCACTCCCCTTGACAGCGACCTCTTTCAGTTGCTTCGAATCTTCGTCCATCAATAAGGTACCCAATGCACGATCTTTGAAAGCCAACTCGAGATCTTTATATCCCAGATAACGAATTCTGAGTTTATTAGCTTTGGCCGGTGGCGCAATTTCAAAATAGCCCTTCGAATCGGTGATACACCCACCCAACAAACTATCTTTTACCGACAGAAGTTCTACCGTTGCAAACTCAATCGGTTGCTTCGTCTGACTATCTCTGACAGTGGCCGAGATATTAGCTGCAGGTGCAGCAGAAACCGAAAACACAGTCAATGTGGCCATCAAAACCACAGAAAAGAAAAATCTTTTACTCTTCATATTATTTATCGAATTTTTGTAATGCCTCCCATGTGGGACTAAAACCTAATTTCGCAGAAGTAATAAAACTATATTTAATATTTAGACCTTCACAATCTCACTCAATCCGAACGCCGATTTCTCAATACCATACAACAGAAGAGTTTAAATAGACACGGCTGTTCTGGTGTATTATTGCATTGATACACCGCAAAGATATGGCAGGTTTTTAAATAAACAATACAAATCTCCATTGTTTAACCTTATTTAATACTTAATTTTAACCAAACAATACCCATAACTGTTTTTTTACCGTTTTTGCATTGCCTATTCGTTAAAAGAAAAGGGTAAAAACAAAAAAAGAATGGAGGTGATTGTATCGCAATTTTTTTTTCGTACCTTTGCACGGTTTTTAATGTCAACTCTGTAGTGGGAAAATTCGACGCTTATATCATACCGTTAAAGTCATTGAGCACAGGTAATCATACATTTGAATACCGGCTTAATAATGACTATTTTACAAAGATAGACAGCCCTGAAGTCCGCAAAGGTGACATACAAGCTCTGGTTACCGTCAAGAAAACCGGCAATGCTTTTGAAATCACGTTCAATTTGGAAGGAAACATAATTCTTTCATGCGATCGTTGTTTAGACGATATGGAGCAGCCCATTTCTTGCAAAGAAAAACTTTGCGTGAAGCTTGGCAAAGATTTTTCCGACGAAGACGAAGTGGTAATTGTTCCAGAAGATGAAGGTGAGATCAATATCTCCTGGTTTTTATACGAATTTATTGCCCTTTCGATACCAATTAAACATGTACACGCCCCCGGCAAATGCAACAAAGCGATGACGATGAAGCTTCGCAAGCATAAAACGAGGAACAACGAAGAAGAAGACGAAAGTCTGGACGAGAGTGAAAATTTAACTGACAACGAAGAAAGCGGCAATGATCCCCGCTGGGACAAGTTGAAAGAAATATTCGATAACGATTAAAATATTTAGAAAATGGCACATCCTAAAAGAAAACATTCGAAACAACGCACAGCAAAAAGACGTACTCACGACAAAGCCGTTGCTCCGACTTTAGCCGTTTGCTCCAACTGTGGTGCTATGCACATTTATCATACAGTGTGCGGCGCTTGCGGTTACTATCGCGGCAAATTGGCTATTGAAAAACTGGCTACTGTTTAATTTGTCGTTTGTCATTGTGCAGACAAAAAAAAATTTGCCCTAAAACAATGTTGTTTTTAGGGCGAATTTTTTTCACTAACTTCAAACCAAATGAAAAAAATACATGCAAAAATAACCGGTATGGGAGCTTACGTTCCCGACTATATTCTGACCAACGATGAGTTGTCGCAAATGATGGACACCTCAGACGAATGGATTATGAGCCGAATTGGCGTCAAAGAACGTCACATACTGAAAGAAGAAGGACTCGGCACATCCTACATGGCAGCTAAGGCCGTTAAACAATTGCTTAAAAAGACCAATACCAACCCGGAAGAGATTGACGCACTAATTTGTGCAACAGTTACTCCCGATCACATGTTTCCTTGTACGGCCGTATTAACAGCCGAACGGGCAGGTATTAAAAACGCGTACACATTTGACCTGAATGCAGCTTGTTCAAGTTTCACATTCGGATTAACAAGCGCTTCCACATTAGTTGAATCGGGCCGATACAAAAAAGTAATTTTGGTAGGTGCCGATAAAATGTCATCATTTGTAGATTACACAGATCGCAAAACAGCCCCTATCTTTGGTGATGGCGCTGGCGCGGTACTGATTGAACCGACAGAAGAAGAGATCGGATTTATCGACAGCAAATTATATTCCGACGGTATCGGATACCCACATCTCCACCTGAAGGCAGGCGGATCGGCTATCCCCCCTACTCACGAAACAATCGACAACAAAGAACACTATATTTATCAGGAAGGACAAGTCGTATTCAAACATGCGGTGAGCAAAATGGCTGACGTATCTGTTGAAATAATGGAACGCAACCACCTGAACCACGACGATATTGCATGGGTAGTGCCTCATCAGGCAAATCTGCGTATTATCGATGCCGTTGCCAACCGTATGGGTGTTGATAAAGAGAAAGTGATGGTCAATATTGAAAAATATGGCAACACTACCTCGGCAACCTTACCATTGTGTCTCAACGAATGGGAACCTAAACTGCGCAAAGGCGACAAAATCGTCCTGGCTACTTTTGGTGCCGGTTTCTGTTGGGGAGCCGCCTATATTATCTGGGCATACGACGGAAAAGAATCTTAACAGCATACATGAGTGGTCCTTTATCGCTCAAAATAATTCAACATTAGTTTTATGAATATCGTCAGAAATGATATTGATGCAGTAAATGCAACAGTGACCGTACAGGTCAGCAAGGCTGATTACGCCGAGAAGGTGGAAAAAACCCTGAAAGAGTACAAACGCAAAGCAAATGTTCCGGGATTTCGTCCGGGCATGGTACCTGTCGGTTTATTGAAAAAGATGTATGGCAAATCCATCCTGGCCGAAGAGGTAAACAAGGTAATGAGCGATGCGATGAACAACTACCTGAAAGAAAACAACGTCAATATTTTAGGTGAATTGCTCCCTAACGAAACCGATCAGAAACCAATTGATTTCGATACACAGGAAGATTTTGAGTTTATGTTCGATATGGCTGTTGCTCCCGAATTTGACGTAACTCTCTCTCAGAAAGACAAAATCGATTACTACGATATCACTGTTGACGACAAAATGATTGAAGATCAGATCAAAAATCATCAAGGTCGTTTAGGCAAACAAGTTCAGGTTGAAGAAGTTGCCGAAAAAGACATGATTAAAGGTAACGTTGCCGAAATATCCGATAGCGAAACTGCCATTAAGGTTGAGAATGCTGTTTTAATGCCATCTTATATAAAAGATGAAGCACAACAGGCAGCTTTCATCGGTAAGAAAGTGGGTGATGTCATCACGTTCAACCCATCGAAAGCTTACACCAGCGAAGCAGAAATTGCTTCTTTACTGAAAATTTCAAAAGAAGCCGCAAAGGAGATGACCAGTGATTTCACCTTCACCATCACCGAAATTACCCGCTTTGAAGAACATGCTATCGATCAGGAGCTGTTCGATTTGCTTTACGGAAAAGACGAGGTTAAATCAGAAGAAGAGTTTCGTACCAAAGTAGCTGCGGAAATTAAAGAAATTCTGGACGAAAACAGTTTTTATCGTTTCTCGGACGATGCCCGTGTTGCTTTACTCAAAAAGCTTGACGGAATTGCTTTCCCTGAGGCTTTTCTGAAACGCTGGGTGCTGGCAACTAATGAGAATGTAACCGCCGAACAACTCGAAGCCGACTTCGCTCAAATGTTGGATGCTTTGAAATGGCAGCTGATTCGCAACAAAATTGCCACTACCAACGATGTAAAAGTGGAGATGGAAGATGTAGAAGAATATGCCAAGAAAGTACTTAAGGCTCAATATGCTCAGTATGGCATCTCTAACTTTCCCGATGATTTACTTGCCGAATACGCAAAAGAATCGTTGAAAAAACAGGGAACTGCTGAGAAATACTTTGAACATGTACTCGAAAACAAAGTAACTGAAATAGTAAAAGGAGCTGTAAAACTCAACACAAAGAGTATCTCTTTAGACGAGTTCAACAAACTCGGAAAAGCATAAAACAGCAATTGCTCATAATTGAAAAGCGGGAGATATTCGATGAATATTTCCCGCTTTTATTTTGTTCCGGAAAAGAATCAGAAAAAGTTTTTTACCGCAATAAAGACAAATGCGGCCCCATACACAATCAGGAAATAACCCCGTTCGCGCTTGGGCATATACGGTGGCTCATCCAGATTGAGCCGTTTCAGCACTTTGGGTGCCAACATCTCCATCAACAGAAAGCAGCAAGCTCCCGATAGCAACCCCACAACCATACCCCCGAGAATATCGAGCGGAAAGTGAACACCAAGATATACCCGCGAATAAGAGGTCAGGATAGCCCAAAAAAACATGGCAATAGTCATTTGACTATTCCGAAGCAAAAGACTGATAAAAATAGCCGCGCCAAACGTATTTGCAGCATGAGAAGAGACAAAACCATACAATGCTCCTTTATAATTGTTGACGATATGCAGCAGATTCATTACGGAAGGATCGTGAGTGGGTCGCAAACGACAAACGACCGGTTTTATAATGGAGGAGGCAATATTATCGGCCAACACAACTGTCAACGCAAGAAAGAAAATATACCACAGAGTCTTCAATCCGTTATCTTTAGCCAATAACAACAAAAGCACTACGCCAAAAACGATAGGCAAAAGCTGGCCGGAAAGCGACCAGAAAAACCCGTCGAGCCATGAATTATGATGCTGATTTATAAGCAACAATAAGTTTTTATCCCACTCCACGAGTGGCGCTGGTAAATACATAAAGCCGATGCTTTAAATTGTTGAATTCTAGAGATCACAAAGATAATAAAAAAGGGAACATCTCTGTTCCCTTTTTATAATGACAGGCTAATTTCAAGTCTTCAGATAGACTTTCCGACATGAAATTATTCCAAAACGATCAAATCGGCACCTTCCAGTACAGAGTCGCCTTTGTTCACATTGATGGCAACTACCTTACCTTCGTGGTCGGCATTGATGGCATTCTCCATCTTCATAGCTTCAAGCATAGCCACTTTCTGGCCTACTTTCACTACATCACCAACTTTTACGTTGATTTCGAGGATAATACCTGGCAGCGGAGATTTAATGGCACCGGCAGCACCGGCAGCAGCTTTAGGAGCACTTGCCACAGGAGCCGCAGCAGCTACCACAGGACGAACGATAACCGGAGCAGCTTTTTCCACTTTCTCCATTTCAACCTGATAAGCTTCGCCGTTCACTTCAACTTCAGCAACGAAATCTTCCACTTTGTTGATAACAACTTTGTAGTCCTTACCAGCTATTTTATATTTATATTCTTTCATGATGAATAATTTTTCTGTGTGATGACTATTTCTTTACGTTGTAAGGTTGGCGCATTGAAAAAGCCTTGGAGCTCCATGGCGAGTAGCTGAAAGTTTCGTGTTTGATAGTCAAAACGTTGCTTTCCACGTCATGTACTTCGTCGGCCAGTTCGTGCAATGCCAAACCGATGGCAGCATAAACCGCTCCGTCAATTGTTACTTTCTTTTTCATTTCGAATAAGTTTTAAATGAAAATTAAAGTGGAATATTGCCGTGTTTTTTCAACGGATTGGTTACTTTCTTGGTAGCCAATTGCGATAATGCACGGATGATACGGAAACGAGTGTTACGCGGTTCGATTACATCCTCGATATAGCCATACTTGGCAGCATTGAAAGGATTGCAGAACAAATCGTTGTACTCTTTCTTCTTTTCTTCGGCAATTGCTTTTTGAGCTTCCGGATCTTCAACAGCTTTGATTTCTTTGCTGTACAATACTTCAACAGCACCGTCAGCACCCATTACTGCGATTTCGGCAGAAGGCCATGCGTAGTTAAGGTCACCACGAAGTTGTTTACAGCTCATCACGATGTGAGAACCACCGTACGATTTACGCAATGTAACCGTTACTTTAGGCACTGTAGCTTCGCCATAAGCGTAAAGCAATTTAGCACCGTGAGTAATTACACCGGCATATTCCTGACCTGTACCCGGCAAGAAGCCCGGAACGTCGACCAAAGTAACCAAAGGAATATTGAATGCGTCGCAGAAACGAACGAAACGACCTGCCTTACGCGAAGCGTTGCTATCCAACACACCGGCCAATACTTTCGGCTGGTTGGCCACGATACCAACTGACTTTCCGTTGAAACGGGCAAAACCTACGATGATATTGCGGGCGAAGTCACGGTGAACTTCGAGGAATTCGCCATTATCGATGATAGCACCGATCACAGCATACATATCGTACGGTTTGTTGGGATTATCAGGAATGATTTCGTTCAACGAATCTTCCAAACGATCGATAGGATCGGTACATGGAATAACAGGAGATTCTTCCATGTTGTTTTGAGGAAGGAAGCTAACTAAGTGACGAATCAGGTCGAGACCCTCTTCTTCGGTATCAACTGCAAAGTGAGCAACACCCGATTTGGAAGCGTGAACGCTTGCACCACCGAGCTGTTCCTGAGTTACATCTTCACCGGTAACGGTTTTAACCACTTTCGGGCCGGTAAGGAACATGTAACTGCTACCTTTTGCCATGATGTTGAAGTCGGTAAGAGCCGGAGAATATACTGCACCACCGGCACAAGGACCGAAGATGGCAGAAATCTGAGGAATAACGCCCGAAGCAAGAATGTTACGTTGGAAAATTTCAGCATAACCGGCCAAAGCATTGATACCTTCCTGAATACGAGCTCCACCCGAATCGTTGATACCGATACAAGGAGCGCCCATTTTCATGGCGTGATCCATTACTTTACAGATCTTCAACGCGAGTGTTTCCGACAAAGAACCACCGAATACGGTGAAGTCCTGAGCAAAAACATAAACCAAACGACCGTTGATGGTACCCGAACCGGTTACCACACCATCGCCGAGGTATGTTTCTTTGTCGATACCGAAGTTGGTGCAACGGTGTTTTACAAACATATCGAATTCTTCGAAACTACCTTTGTCCAACAGCATGTCGATACGTTCGCGAGCTGTGTATTTTCCCTTTTTGTGTTGCGAATCAATACGTTTTTGACCACCGCCAAGACGAGCTTGTGCGCGCAAGTCAATAAGTTCTTGCACTTTAGTGAGTTGATTGCTCATAATTAATAAATATTAGAATTCATGTTATTTGTGAAGCGTTTCAAAATTCCAGATTTCAAAATTCCAAAAAGGTCAGGCATCTTTATGCTTATTGCCTTTCATATCGGATTTCTTCAAATAATTGATAAAATTATAAATTGATCTGGATAAAGAAACCGCTTTCTCGTACATATTTGAAAATTCTTCCTGCGAAATATAGCGACTATCAAGTGCCCGATAAAGCTGCGACCGGGTTTCACCACATGACGCTTTGGCTATAAACAGAAATTGAATAAATTCCTTATTTCCATCACGTTCAAATCCCTCTGCAATGTTATCCATTATCGATCCCGAAGAGGCTCTGATCTGATCCTTAAACCTGTATGCTGTAGCAAAATCAGGATTCTGAGTCAAATCAAAAACATTCTTGCAAAATTCTCTTGCATTTTGCCAAATAGCTAAATCTTCAAATTTTGAAATTGATGTCATCCGACATTTGGAATCTTGGAACTTGAATTTCTGGAATAAAGAATTTTATTTGTTCGGATTTTCGCAAAGTTCTGTCAATACACCGAAAGTAGATTTCGGGTGAAGGAATGCGATATTCAGCCCTTCGGCACCTTTACGCGGTTGTTTGTCGATCAGTTGAATGCCATCTTCAGCCAATGTGTTGAGCTGATTCTGCAAACCTTCCACTGCAAATGCAATGTGTTGAATGCCTTCTCCTCTTTTTTCGATATACTTACCGATAGGGCCTTCCGGATCTGTCGATTCGAGCAGTTCGATTTTAGTTTGACCGATTTTGAAAAAAGCGGTTCTTACTTTCTGTTCCGGAACTTCTTCGATGGAGTAGCACTTGGTACCCAACATTTTTTCGTAGTAAGGAATCACGGCATCGAGACTCTTAACGGCAATCCCAATGTGTTCAATGTGTGAAGGTTGCATAATTGATATAGTTAAGTTTGATTTGATTTATAGAAAAATTTCTTTATTTCATTTTTCAAAGCGCAAAGTTACTGGAATAATTATACACCGCCTAAAAACTCAGGTAGTTTTTCACCCTCCGAGTGCTAAATTTTATAAAATTCACCTCTTTTACTCCGGAGAATCTAACAAACTCATTTCAAAAATATTAGACCGACAGAAGCTAAACATCACTTTGACAGCAACAACTCTCATTTGAATGAAGCTTCAGCTCCGGATCACCTGTTTTACTGCCATTTTTACAGCAAATATTCTCTATTCTTGAATAAAAGAAAACTTTCCTTACCTTTGTAATCTGAAACGAATAATTACTGCATTGTTTTTCCAAAACGACCCTTTCGGTTAAAAACATTCATACTAACATAATTGAGATTGATAATGAAAAAGATGACACTGCTGATGGCACTTTGTCTGAGCTGCACATTTGCATTTGCTCAGGAAGCGACCAAAGAAAAGAAAGACAGCGTTGGCTTTGTCTTTACTACCGTAAAAGCCAACAAAATCACCCCCGTAAAAAATCAGGCCAGTTCGGGCACCTGCTGGAGCTTCTCCGGCATCGGATTTCTCGAATCGGAATTGCTTCGCATGGGCAAACCCGAATACGACCTCTCCGAAATGTTTGTCGTGCACCACAATTATCAGGAAAAAGCGCAAAAATATGTACGTATGCATGGCAAAATTAATTTTGCCGGCGGCGGATCATTTGCCGACGTATTCGGCGCGTTCAAAGATTACGGCGCAGTGCCCAACACCGTTATGCCCGGTTTGAACTACGGAGAAGACAAACACCGCCACGGAGAGCTGGATGCCACTACATCGGCCTATGTCGATGCAATTATCAAAAACCCCAACAAACATCTCTCGACAGCATGGTTCGATGGCTTCAAAGGTATTCTCAATGCCTATCTGGGTACAATCCCCGAAGAGTTCACCTACAATGATAAGAAATATACTCCGAAATCTTTTGCCGCATCGTTGGGATTAAACATGGACGACTACATCTCCATCACCTCCTTTACTCATCATCCGTTTTACACCAAATTTGCCGTTGAAATTGAAGACAACTGGCGTTGGGACGAGTCGTACAACGTACCGCTTGATGAGATGATGGCTATCATCGACAATGCTATCAACAATGGTTATACTGTAGCGTGGGGCTCTGATGTGAGTGAAAAAGGATTTACCCGTCAGGGAATCGGTGTTGTACCCGATGTGGACATCAACAAAGCTCCCGCCGGAACCGACGAAGCCAAATGGATCGGATTAAGTACAAAAGAAAAAGAAGATCTGGTTTACAAAGTAACCGGGCCTGTAAAAGAAAAAGAGATTACGCAGGAGTTGCGCCAGAAAGGGTTCGACAACTACGAAACGACCGATGACCATGGCATGTTGATTTTCGGTATTGCCAAAGACCAGAAAGGCAACAAATACTACATGATTAAAAACTCATGGGGCACCGACAACAAGTACAAAGGCATCTGGTATATTTCGGAAGCTTTTGTAAAATACAAAACAATCGATTACTCGGTTCACAAAGATGCCATTCCAAAAGAGATTCGCAAAAAACTCGGCATAAAATAAGAGCATAACGCTCTCTTGAAAATTGACACGGGATGATCGCAAGGTCATCCCGTGTTTCGTTTTAAACAACTTCCAAAGCTTCTTCATTTCTGATTTTTTATCAAATAGAAAGAAAACCTTTTTGTTATTTAGATACCAATTATATGCGTTTTTTGATTACATTTCACACACAATTATGTCTTTTTGGAATATATTTGTACAATATTAGTGTTTTTTGAAAATAAATACATACCTTTGAATTTTCAAAGTATTAACACTCTCTTTAGAATTCCAAAATTAAAGCAAAACAAGCGTATGAAAGAAAAACTCTTATTATGGATGATTTGCCTTTTAGTGAGTATGAGTGCTGCAATGGCTCAAACATCGGCTCTTTCGGGGAGCGTATTCTCCGAAGACGATAATTTGCCGGTCATAGGAGCTTCGGTACAAATAAAAGGGACTTCATTAGGCTCCGTGACCAATGCCGATGGGAAATTTACCATCTCAAATGTGCCGGCATCGGCAACAACACTCAAAGTTACCTATGTCGGAATGAAGACCGCAGAGGTTCCTATCAAGCCCAACATGAGAATTGTAATGAAATCGGACTCCAAAGTGATGGACGAAGTGATGGTTGTGGCCTATGGAACTGCCAAAAAGAGCAGCTACTCAGGATCGGCATCTCTTGTAAAAGCGGATGCAATCAAGGATTTACCGACAACAAGTTTTCAAAACGCGCTGAACGGGAAGGTGGCCGGATTGCAAATTTCGACCTCCACAGGACAGGCCGGATCGGCTCCCAGCATCCGCATTCGGGGTAACGGATCGATGAACGCCAGTAACGAACCGTTGTATGTTATCGATGGGGTGCCTGTCGCATCGGGCAATGTTGGGCAAATGGGAGATTATACCGCAACAACCAACAATGTAATGAACACGCTTAACCCTGAAGATATAGAATCGATTTCCGTATTGAAAGATGCCGCAGCCTCCTCTCTTTACGGTTCGCGGGCTGCAAACGGAGTAATTCTTATCACAACCAAAAAGGGTAAAGATGGCAAACCGACAGTTACGCTGAAAGCATCAATGGGTTTTACTCCATCGTGGGCGACAGACAACTACGAACCGGCAGGAACCCAGGAGCAAGTGAATATGCTTTACATGGTATTTTACGATTATAAAAAATCGAACGGATCGACCGAAACGGCTTCGAACTCGTATGCATTAAGCCAGCTCAATAAAAAATTTAATAAGCACGGATACGCATTCAGCACCGCCGGAACGGGACTTTTTGAGAATGTAAATATTGCCGATTATGACAACTCGGGACGTGCAGGGAAATATTACGACTGGGACAAAGCCTACTTCCGGACCGCCGTTTTTCAAACATACGACTTCGGAGTGAGCGGAGGTTCATCCACCACCAACTATTATACTTCGCTCTCTTATACCAAAGACGAGGGTCGGCTCAAAATGAACAATTTCGATCGCATATCGGGCAGAGTAAATCTTACTCAGAAGGTCGGAAAAATCTTTGAAATAGGCTCCAACGTGAACATCGCCCGCACCAATCAGGAAGGGTACAACGATTCGCGCAACACGGGAGGGAACTATTTCCTTCAAACCCGTAACCTGCTGTGGGGTCTTTACTGGCCCACCGACTACAAGACAGGGGCCAATTGGACAACCCGCTACGGCAGTTATGCGTACAACGGATTATATTACGATACCCAATGGGAAAATCAGTCCATCAACAACAAACTGACAGCCACCGAAACAGCCACTTTGTACCTGTTGCCCGGACTCGATCTTCGCTCTATATTTTCATACGACAACACCACCGTGAAGGATCATATCTACTACAGTCCAAACCACTTCAACGGATCGGCAAGCAACGGCGTTGTAAATGAGATGCGAACCATTTACGAAAAGACAGTCTCATCCACAACAGCCAACTACAACGCCTCGTGGGGTGCTCACTCATTCGGCATTCTGGCCGGCTTCGAAACCGAAAAGAATACGACCGACTACACCCGTTCCACCGGAAATAATCTTCCCACAAGCACGTTGCATACCGTAGCTACGGCCGGCACACAAACTTCTACGGCATACAACTGGGGCAACTCCATGGCTTCGCTTCTTTCCAAAGTCGATTATAACTACGATCAGAAGTATTATGCCTCCGCATCGTTCCGCCGTGACGGATCGTCGAAACTGGACAAAAGTTCCCGCTGGGGTAATTTTTGGTCAGTAGCCGGCTCCTGGAGAGCTTCAAACGAAGCCTTCCTTAAGGACAACGCAATCATCAGCGATTTGCGACTGCGGACTTCCTACGGAGTAAACGGTACGTTACCTACAAACAATTACGGCTACATGAGTCTGATGGGGTACACCTCCAAATACATGAGCAATCCGGGAGGAACCATCAACACGGTCTCCGACGGGAATCTTTCGTGGGAAACCAGTTATACGTTTAATCTCGGAGTCGATTTCGGCTTGCTTAATCAACGCCTACGAGGTTCTGTCGAGTACTTCAACCGCGACTCAAAAGATTTGCTGCAGGATGTTCCCATCTCAACCATAACCGGGTTCAGCTCTACGCTTCGTAATTTCGGTGAAATAAACAACAAAGGAATTGAAGTGGAACTCACGGGCGACATCCTCCGAAACTACCACGGCTGGAACTGGAGTGCAGGAGTAAATGCCTCTTTCATCAAATCGAAGGTAACCAAACTGTACAACGGAGCCGACATTATCTGGTACGACCCGACAGGTGGCGATACCCGCGCTCAATATATCTACCGCGAAGGTGCGTCTACGCTGGCATTCTACGGTTACGAATGGGCCGGAGTCGATAAAACGAATGGCAAGAGCGTCTATTATGTCAATAAAACAGCCGACGCGTCCGCCGGCGACTTCCAGTACAACGGACGGGGTGCAACTTACGACTACAAAAAGGCCAACTATACAATTCTCGGCGATGCGGTTCCAACTGTCAGCGGAGGGTTCAACACGAATGTCTCATTCAAAGGCATCGATCTGGGCCTGAATTTTATTTACAAAATAGGAGGTAAACTCTACGACGGAGCCTACAAGGATATAGCCGATGACGGTTATTACTGGGAGCGCATCCGTGCCAAAAGCTATTACGAAAACATGTGGACGGTGAACAATCCGAACGGAACACAACCCAAGCTCGATGGCAACGACCTGACGGATGCCATGCAATATAGCTCGCGCCACATCTTCAATGCAGGTTTTTTAAGACTCAAAAGCCTGTCGCTGGGTTACTCCATCCCCAAAAAATGGATTAAAAAAGCAATGATAAACGAATCACGCATCTTCTTCAACGCGAGCAACCTGTGGACTCTCTCCAAATACAAGGAGGCTGATCCTGAAGTTAACCAGTACGGAACCAGAGGCTGGGAGACTCCGATAGGAAAGACATTCGTGTTCGGTATCGAAGTTAAATTTTAATCAGGAGGAACAACAATGAAACATATAATCAACTCAATAACTCTCGTACTACTCGGAGCATTGCTATTTTCGTCATGCGACTCTTTTCTCGATATGCAGCCCAGCGACTCGGGCAATGCGAAAAATGCCATCGCCACGCCTGCCGATGCCAAAGTGGTGATTAACGGCATTATGAGCTCCATGACATCGTCCAGCTATTACGGTCGCAATTTCTTCATGTATGGCGACGCAAAAGGAGGCGATCTGACCATCTATTCGGCCGGTCGGGGACTCGACAACCTCTATTCGTTCAACCACTCGGCTACCAGCGGCAACTATTCCGGCTTCTGGACAACCGGTTATTATTGCATCCTTCAAATCAACAATTTGCTGGAAAACATCGCAAAACTGGAAGCTGCCGGAAGTACCGGTTTCAGTTTTTACAAAGGACAGGCACTCACTTTGCGGGCACTGATCTATTTCGATCTGGTTCGCCTCTACGGGATGCCTTACAATCTCAACAAAGCGTCCTACGGTGTTCCGCTTGCTCTCAAGACCCTCGACAGCAATGCCCAGTTGAACCGTGCTTCGGTTGACGATACCTACAAACAAATTCTCACCGATCTGACTGCCGGGAAAGCGTTGCTTGCCACCGACAAATCCGTACAGAAAGGTTACATCGGCTACTACGCCAATGTGGCTATCGATGCACGGGTAAAATTGTACATGGAGAATTACGACGGAGCACTGGCCGATGCAGTGGAAATTATTAACGACAAGAAATATGCGCTTTACGATCCTTCGGCATGGGTAAATTCGTGGAAGGCACAATTCGGCAGCGAATCGATCTTCGAACTGGGCATCTACCCCAACGAATCGGATCTGGGAACCTCCTCACTGGGCTACTACCTGATGCGCTACGGCCAGATAACCGGAGCCATGGGCTATTTTCTGGCAAGCGACTACTACCTGAACCGTCTTTCGGAAGATGCCGGTGATGTCCGTTGGGCCATTATGGACAACGACGAATACTGGTCCACGACAAAAACATCGCGCAAAGGAGCTTGCTACAAATACATGGGAGGCGTAATCAACGGAGGGGTCTTCCCCGGCGATGGCAAAGCAACTCCATCGGCAGTCAACATCAAGATCATCCGACTATCGGAAATTTACCTGATTGCCGCCGAGGCCGCACTCCACGCATCGACTCCCGACGCAGCAGCTGCAGCCAACTACCTGAATCAGATTCGCAAACGGGCACCCAATCTCGCCCCGGCCACCGCATCGACTATTTCCGACGATATGATTTTGAACGAACGCAGCAAAGAGCTGTTCGGCGAAGGCCAACGCTTTTTCGACCTGATTCGCAAAAACAGAACCATCACGTTCAACGACGACTTCCAGAGCGTACCGGTAAGCACCCGTACCAAAAGCATCGACCGCACATTCGGCAAAATAGTACTACCGATTGCCCAGAGCGAAATCAATGCCAATCCGGCACTGAAAGATCAGCAAAACGAAGCCTATAAGTAATCGTTCGCATTTCAACTAAAACTTTTCACGGGACGATCGCAAGGTCATCCCGTGTTTTGTTTTTATCCATCAATTCTGTTTTAATACCACTTCGGTTGAAGATCAAATGATCTCTGAGGACGATAAAAACTATCTCATAGATTTTGTATCTTTGCAGTCCGAAGTTGTATACTCGGCAGACTTTCTGCGATTACACAATGAAACGATTACACGATTAAACAAAGAGACATGTCTAAGAACTTCAAAAGAACATTGATTACCACCGCGTTGCCCTATGCAAACGGGCCCGTCCACATCGGCCACCTGGCCGGAGTTTATGTACCAGCAGACATTTACGCACGTTATATGCGGCTCAAGGGCGAAGAGGTAGTCATGATAGGGGGTTCGGACGAACACGGGGTGCCCATCACCATCAAGGCGCGCAAAGAGGGTATCACTCCGCAGGAAGTGGTGGATCGTTACCACACCATTATTAAAGATTCGTTCAGGGAGTTCGGCATCACCTTCGATGTCTATTCACGAACCTCCTCCAAAATTCACCATAAAACCGCTTCCGACTTTTTCAGAATTCTGTACGATAAAGGAGAATTTATTGAAAAAACATCGGAACAATATTACGATGAAGAGGCCAAACAGTTTCTGGCCGACCGCTACATCACCGGCAAATGTCCGCATTGCGGCAACGAACGTGCTTACGGCGACCAGTGCGAAGCGTGCGGCACCTCGCTCAGTCCGCTCGACCTGATTGAACCCAAATCGACCATCAGCGGCAGCACCCCGGTATTGAAAGAGACCCACCACTGGTACCTGCCGCTCGACAAGCACGAAGCGTGGTTGCGCGAATGGATTCTCGAAAACCACAAAGAGTGGAAAACCAATGTCTACGGACAGTGCAAATCGTGGTTAGACATGGGCTTGCAACCCCGCGCCGTGAGCCGCGACCTCGACTGGGGCGTTCCCGTGCCGGTGGAAGGTGCCGAAGGAAAGGTGCTCTACGTATGGTTCGATGCTCCCATCGGTTACATCTCCAACACCATCGAGATGTGCGAAAAAGAGCCGGAGAAATACGGCAACTGGGAGAAATGGTGGAAAGATCCCGAAACCAAGCTGGTGCACTTTATCGGCAAAGACAATATCGTGTTTCACTGTATCGTCTTCCCGTCGATGCTGAAAGCGGACGGAAGTTACATTTTACCGGAGAATGTTCCGGCCAATGAATTCCTGAACCTCGAAGGAGACAAAATATCGACCTCCCGAAACTGGGCCGTTTGGTTGCACGAATATCTACACGATTTCCCCGGCAAACAGGACGTGTTGCGCTACGTTCTCACCGCCAACGCTCCCGAAACGAAAGACAACGACTTTACCTGGAAAGATTTTCAGGCGCGCAACAACAACGAACTGGTGGCCATCTTCGGCAACTTTGTGAACCGCGCGCTGGTCTTGACCCACAAATATTTTGACGGCAAAGTACCTGCCGCCGGCGAAGCGACCGACTACGACCGCCAGACACTGGAAGAGTTCAAGTCGGTACAGGCAGAGATGGAGAGGTTGCTCGAAATATACCGTTTCCGCGATGCACAGAAGGAGGCGATGAACCTGGCCCGCATCGGCAACAAATACCTGGCCGATATGGAACCGTGGAAGTTAGCCAAAACCGATATGACCCGTGTCGCTGCTATTATGAACCTCAGCCTGCAGATCACGGCGAATCTGGCCATCGCTTTCGAGCCGTTCCTTCCTTTCTCGGCACAAAAGTTGCGCGAAATGATCGGTATGCCGGAATGCAACTGGGCGCACCTCGGCCATTTCAATCTGTTGGAAGAGGGTCATCAACTGAACGAACCGACTCTGTTGTTCGAAAAAATAGAAGACAGCGTGGTGGAAGCGCAGGTGCAAAAATTACTCGATACGAAAAAAGCCAACGAAGCCGCAGCCTACAAGGCCAATCCGGTGAAAGAGAATGTGGCTTTCGAAGATTTTATGAAGATGGATATCCGCGTGGGGACCGTGCTCAATTGCCAGAAAGTGCCCAAGGCCGACAAACTGCTGCAGTTCCGCATTGCCGACGGTTTGGAAGAACGCACCATCCTTTCGGGCATTGCCAAATATTATCCTAACCCAGAAGAGCTGATCGGTACACAGGTTTGCTTTATCGCAAACTTCGAGCCACGCAAGCTGCGCGGCATCATGAGCGAAGGAATGATCCTCTCCGCCGAAGATGCTGACGGCAAATTAGTGTTGATCCAACCAAGAATGAAAGTAACCAACGGTGTTGAAGTAAAATAAAGAGACCTCCCCCTGCCCCCTTCCAAGGAGGGGGTTAATCTGGGACTCCCTCATTTTTCAGGAAATTAACATCACATTTTAAACACAGAGATTCTTTACAAGCAGCCTGCTACGGCAAATTTCCCCTCTTTTGAGGAGAGGGGCGCAGGGGAGAGGCTGTTGTTCAATTATATGCGTAAACTCAAAATAGACGAACTGAACCGCCTCTCGACCGAAGAGTTCAAGCAGGCTGACAAACTGCCGCTGGTGGTAGTGCTCGACAACGTGCGCAGTCTGCACAACGTCGGGTCGGTGTTCCGCACCTCGGATGCTTATCTGGTGGAAGCCGTTTACCTTTGCGGCATCACCTCCACCCCACCCCATGCCGAAATACACAAGTCGGCACTCGGAGCTGAGTTTTCCGTCGACTGGAAATATTTTGAGCAGACACTCGACGCTGTAGCGCAATTGAAAGCCGGGGGCTACACCGTTTTCTCCATTGAACAAGCTCAGGGAAGCACCATGCTCACCGATCTGCAATTGGACCCGAATGGTAAATATGCCGTAATTCTCGGCCACGAGGTGAAAGGGGTACAGCAGGAGGTAGTCAATGCCAGCGACGGCTGCATCGAACTGCCGCAATACGGCACCAAACATTCGCTCAACGTCTCTGTCACGGCAGGTATTGTGATCTGGGAGTTTTTCAGAGGTTTATCACCCTTTCAGTCTCGCTAAAAACGCCTTGCGAAAGCTTCTTCCCACGGCAATTTCTTTACCGCAAAAGAGGTTTATTTTTTGGTGATTGAATGATGCAATCTCTTTGATGTTGACAATATAACTCTTGTGTACCCGGCAAAAATCGACGTCAGGTAGCGTCTCTTCCATCGATTTCAACGAAGCGAGCGTGATGTAACTTTTTTTCTCCGTAAATATTTTGACATACTCCCCGAAACCTTCGATATAAAGTATGGATGTGTACGGTATTTTATGTGAGCTATAGTCTGCATTAATCGTCAGAAACTGATCTTCCTCACGCTGTTCTTTCTCTACCAAACTCCGGTAATTCAACATCCCAACAGCCTTGCTTACCGCCTGCTGAAACCGCAAAAAAGAGATGGGCTTAGCCAAATAGTCCAGCACATTCAGATCAAAAGCCTTCAACGCATAATCGTGGCGGGCCGTCGTGAAAATAACCAATGGTGGAGATTCCAGCCGGGCTAACAGAGCAAAACCGTCTAAACGCGGCATTTGAATATCCAGCAATAATAAATCGACCGGATTGTCTTGCAAACAGGCAAGCGCCTCTTCCGGATTCTTGAACGATGCCGCCAGAGTTAGCTCATCGGTACGCGACACATAATCTTCCAGCACCTTAATGGCCAGATATTCATCATCCACTATGACACAGGAGAGTTTCATTGTATGCGTATTTTCAATATTACAAAAAACGAAGTCTCCTCGTGTCGGGTACTAAATTCATAATCCGCCCGGTCATAAATGTTCGCTAACCGTTTTCGTATATTTTCCAGTCCGATACCACTGGCCGACTGATTTTTATCCCTTTCTCCGATGCTATTTTTCACGCTAAACTCCAGCATATCATTTTCCATATTCAAACGGAGATGCACAAACGCACCGGAAGTTACGCCGATACCGGAATATTTCAATGCATTCTCCAGCAAAGGTATAAACAACAACGGCTCAATTTTGTATTCAACCGGTAACTCCTCAAAATCCATCTCAATCGGAACCGGTTCTTCAAATTTCAGCCGGAACAATTCGATATACGATTTGATAGCATCTATCTCCTGACTGACAACCACTTTATCATGGCACTCGTACAACGAATAACGCAACAAATCAGAGAGCTTCATCAACGCTTCCGGAGCGTTATCGGATTTGAGCAACACCAGCGAATAAATATTGTTGATAGAATTGAACAGAAAATGGGGGCTCATCTGCGCTTTCAGGAATTGCAATTCGGTAGTCAGTTGTAATTTCTCCAGCTCCTCCAGACGATGCCGGTTGCGAATACTGTTGACCCCTATGCGCAATAGAATTGCAAAGACAGCAAGCAAAGTCTCGCCCAGCAGCATCAACGCAGCACGCAACGGCTCTGACATAAGGTACATCGGCGAAGCTCCGAACCGGCTCATCACAACCTGATTTCCGGCAACCCGTAAGCCGACTGTTACTATTACGGCAACAGCCAGCCACACAATTGGCTTTACCCGATTTTTCCCCTCAATAAATAACTGAGCGATAAAAGAATAACTCAGATACAAAAGTATCGTATTCACGGCCACCAATACCAATAATTTCTGAACGTGTAACGAAAACGAAGAGATCAGCGCCAGTCCGTATAAAACCGCGGCAACCGTCATCACTCCAATCATAGAGTTGGAATAAAAAAATCGGTTTTGTCCATTGGAAAGCAATTTGCCCATACAATTGGATTACTATCTATTGTGAGAAGCAAACTTACGCAAAAAATACGGGAGGTAAAAACAGGCGGCAGGTCGTTCGCTGATATTTGAAGGTCGTTCATTGAAGTTCCGAAGACTTCCTTGAAAATCGTTCTATTTTTGCATTGTCAATCAAACGACGTCGAAGTTCAAATTTTAAAAATCGAATAACAATGACTAAATGGATTCTATATTTCGTCGCATTTCATCTACTAATAAGTTGCTCGAAACTGAAAGAGATAGAAGATACACCTATCCAAAATGACCTTTCCGGTCCGATCGCAAAACCTGCATCCGGTTACGGTGCCGATGGTTTGTACAAAGTTGCTTCCGTCACCTTCCCGAGTCCGACCTATGCCGGAAGAGATGTTGTCATTTTTTACCCTCAGGGAGTCACTAAGCCGGTACCGGTTATCTTCTATTCGCATCCATATGGAGGCGAAGATAGTTCGTACAACATCGGACTCTATGAATTTATTGCAAAAAAAGGCTATGCAGTCGTGTTTGCACCCTACCCTACCTTCGGTGTTTCCGTCGACTCACGATATAACACGCTGTGGCAAAGTTTCAAAAAAGCAGTTACTGATTATCCGAATATTATAGACACACACAAAGTCGGTTTCATGGGACACTCATTCGGAGGAGGAGCCTCTTTCGCTTTGGCCTACCAGGGCTTTGTTAACGAGGGATGGGGCGCCAATGGCAGGTTTATCTTCGCCATGGCACAATGGTACTCATACCAGTTGACCGACACAATGTTGCAAAACTTCCCGGCAAACACAAAACTGATCACGCAAGTCTACGACGACGATACGACAAATGACCATCGTATGGCAATTGATATTTTCAACCATATCAATATTCCTGGTTCAGAAAAAGATTATCTTCTGATCAAGAGTTGCACTATCGGCAATTACAACTATGTAGCGGATCATAGCTTGCCCAATACACGCACGGCTTACGATGCTTATGATTATTACGGAATTTACCGGCTTCTGGATGCGCTGATCGATTACAGTTTCAACGGAAATACAAATGCCAAGAAAGTGGCGCTCGGAAATGGCCGCACGGAGCAGGTAACAATGCCCGGATACAACGGACAAGCAATGCCTCCTTTGGTAGAGACAGACACTCCTCTGCCACTTTATCCTCAAAGCCGGTATCTCTTTCCGTGCAACTCAACGTCCAATCCACGTAGTGAATACTGTGAATAATGAATAGACACTTCAACCAATAAAAACAACGAACAATTATGAAAAATGTATTTTTGCTTTGCACATTTATTCTTTTATCGTTTACCATTGCGGGACAACAAACCCAAAGGCAACAGCTGACTCCCGGAGAGAGAGCCAAAGCATACACCGAATGGATGCAGAAAAATTTGAAACTTTCTCCCGACCAGACAATCCGTATCAACCCTATCAATCAGCGGTATGCCTCTATGCTGGAAGAGGTAAAAACAAGTAATGACGGCAAATTGAAGAAATTAAAGCAGGTAAAGAGTATTCAGAAAAAACGGGAAGCTGAGTTCTCATCTATTTTAACCAAAGAGCAAATGGAATTGTATCTGCAAAAAGAAAAAGAACTCATCTCTTCGCTGAAAAAATAAGTAATTCAAGGATTCCGTTGTTACCTTCCAACGGAATCTTTTGATCGTACCTGAGTCTTATAAATCGTATGCAGCAGTCCGTCCACCAGTCCGAAGGTCGGCACGTAAATTTGCTGGATGCCGGTAAGGTCGGCGATATGCAGGAAGATCTCCGAAGCGGGAATAATCACGTCGGCCCGGTCGGGATTAAGCTCGAAGCGGGTCATGCGCTCCTCCACGGTCAGTTGCTTCATATTCTGATAAATATCCTGTAACTTATCAATATCAAGCATATCACCTTTCTTCAGTTTTGCCAGTTTATGAAGCTTATTGATATTCCCACCCGAACCGATGATTTCCTTGATCGAATACTTACTCTTGACCGTTTGTAAGAAATCATTCATCCGCTCCAGCTCACCACCGACGACTTTGTTGCGTAGCATTCGAATCGTACCTATATTGAACGAAGCCGACTCGACTAATTTGCCTCTGGAAATAACTGAGAGTTCGGTACTCCCGCCCCCCACATCGACATAGAGGTAGTTCCCGTTACGATCGAGACGATCCTCCACATGGCTTTCGTAAATGGTACGTGCTTCTTCTGTTCCATCGATAATTTCAATGTCGAGCTCCGCTTTTTCCTTAACAACAGCTACCACTTTGGCTGCGTTGCGGGCTTCGCGCATAGCCGCCGTGGCACAGGCACGGTAACTTGCCACCTCGTATACCGACATCAGATGGCGAAACGCCTTCATCACCTTAACCAGTTTGCGCATTCTCTTGTCTGTAATTTTGCCTACCGAATAGGTATCCTCGCCCAGACGCAGCGGTATGCGCAACAGCATCAATTTCTTGAAAGAGAGCCCTCCTTCATCTTCGGTTACAACCGAAATAAGCAAACGCACAGCATTAGACCCGATATCGATTGCCGCAATTTTTTGTTCTTCCATTTGTTCTGTTTTCAGAAGAGAGCACCGCTCTTCCTGTGATTCAATAATTATGTTCCGAATAATATTTGTAGAGTTCATACTGCGAACGGAATTCAGGTTGTTCATCGGTTTTAATCCTGTTTGCTCCGCTTCCGTCAACAATACGTGCTTTCACATTGTCCCTGAAAGCATATTCAAAAATGGTTGCCAGCTCTTTCTGAATTTTGGGGCTGTAGACCGGAATGGCTGCTTCAATGCGCTGATCGAGGTTACGAGCCATCCAATCGGCCGACGAAATATAGTATTTTTCATCCAGATTATTGCAAAAAATCATGATTCTGGAGTGTTCCAGAAACCGGTCGACAATGCTTACGACCTCCATATTCCGATGCAGTTTAGGTTGGTCGGGAACCAGCGAGCACATACCCCGTACCACCAGTTTCACCTGTACACCCGCGTTGGCCGCAGCATACAGGCGATGTGTCAGTTCCGGATCACTCACATGATTCAGTTTGCAATAAATATACGCCGGAAGGTTTTTCTTTGCATTTTTAATCTCATTCTGAATAAGCAAATCCAGTTTTCCCCGCATCTCTTGCGGAGAAACCAGCAGATGTTTGAATTTTTGTTTTTGGAAAGGATGTTCGATATAATCGAATATATCATCGACCTCCGCCACAATTTTTTTATGTGCCGTAAAGAGCGTAAAATCGGTATATACAGCCGCATTACCTTCGTGAAAATTGCCAGTACTCAACGCAGCAATTCCTTTGCCGTTTTTCTTCTGTATCAGGGTCAGTTTACTATGAATCTTCAACTCTTCCACTCCGAAAACGACTCTGACTCCGGCCTCCTGCATACGGGTTGCCCACTTTATGTTATGCTCTTCGTCGAAACGGGCCCGTAATTCCACCACCGCGGTAACCTGCTTGCCGTTGCGGGCTGCATTGATGAGCGCCCGGGTCACTTTGGAGTTATTAGCCACCCGGTAGAGCGTTATCTTGATGCTTCGCACCTGGGGATCGATCGCGGCCTCGCGCAACAACTGTACATATTGCGAAAAGCTGAAATAGGGGTAATGCAAAAAATGATCCTCCTGTTCGATGACCTTGATCATCGATGCTGCCGATGCCAGACTCTTATTCGACACAGGCTTCCACGGTTCGTACAGAAAGCCGGGTATTCCAACCGAGGGGAATTTCATAAAATCACGGAAATTATGATAACGCCCTCCGGCAACCAGGGTATCTGTTTTTTTGAATCCAAGCCGGCCCAAAATCATTTTTTTCAAATCGGACGACATCGCCTCATCGTATACAAATCGCACGGGATCTCCCCAGCGTCGGCTTTTAACTCCTTTGGCCACTTTATCTATGAGACTTTCGCCCAACTCCGATTCGCTATCCATCTCCGCATCCCGGGTTATTTTGAACGTATAAGCATCGAACCGATCATAGGGCAGACTACTGAAAATTGAAGGCAGACAAAGTCGCATCACATCGTCCAACAAAATGAAGAATTTTTTACCGGCAGTTTCAGGCAATTCCAGAAAACGGGGATAATCGGCAGTCGGAATTTCGATCACGGCAAACTCCTTTTTCTTGGAGTTCCCTTCATTCGACAACCTCACGCCCAAATAAATCTGAGAATCGGCAAGAGCCGGCAGTTGAATCATGCGTGAAATCATCATCGGGGTTACCGTATCTGCGAGAGATTTTCGATAATAGTTATTCACAAAAGCCTTTTGAGTCTCATCCAGTTCCGTCTCTGTCACAATAAATACCTGTTGCTGTTTCAGCGATTCCACAATGCCCCCGTAAACCGAATCGAACTCCGGTTGTAATGCAGCAGTCATTTTTGCAATTTGCTTCAAAACGATTGCAGGGTTCTCTTTGGTCGGATATACCACCGCATTGACCTCCGATACCCGATGCAACGCGGCTACGCGCACACGAAAAAATTCGTCCAGATTATTGGAATAAATACCCAAAAAACGCATACGCTCAATCAGCGGGTTACTTTTGTCTGCCGCTGATTGAGCGTATGCGTTTTTTGGGTATTTATTCCAATAACCTTGTAGAACTCATCCAGGTTATTGGAATAAATACCCAAAAACCGAAGCCTTTCCAGTAAAGGCACATTGGGATTGGAAGCTTCCTGTAACACCCTGTGGTTAAAGAAAAGCCAACTTACTTCTCTGTTCACTAAACTTTTCTGTTTTACAATTGCTTTCACATTAAAATCTTTACTGCAAAGAGCGCATTTTTTTATTGCAAATCGATGACGAAAAGGTTGCAAAGTGATGAAAAGAGACAACCAATGACTCCTTTAGAATTTATTAAGCCCTCATTTTTCCACAAAAAAAGGCACCTGCTTCGGATTCATACTATGAACCCAAACAGGTGCCTATATATCGGATAGTCTCTGTGTGCTATGAAGCAGGCGGAACCTTCGGTTTGTTCTTTCTATAAAACGGTCGTTTATTTTTGCTTTTAGCCTCTCCACTCTTCTCTCCCTCGTTTTGCTGACGACTGCGGAAAGGGCGTCTCTTTTTGTTCGGATCGTCCGTTCTCCACACGGGAGTCGGGCCGAACTCTTCGGGCAACTGCAAGCGGGGCAACTCCATCTCGATCAGTTGTTCGATACGCTGCATCTTCTGCATGTCTTTCGGATTGACTAAGGTATAAGCCTCGCCTTCGGTGTTCGCTCGAGCGGTACGTCCGATGCGGTGTACATAATCTTCGGCATCGTGCGGAACATCAAAGTTAATCACCATATTGATCTCCTTGATGTCGATTCCACGGCTGATTACGTCGGTTGCCACCAGAATACGGGTACGTTTGGAGCGGAATCCCATCAGCACATCTTCGCGTTGTTCCTGATCCAGGTCGGAAGAGATACCGCGTGAAGCATAGCCGTTTTTACGCAAATCGCGTACAATTTCGTGTACTTTGCTTTTGGCAGAGGTGAAAATCAGGATGCTGGAATAGTCGGGATGCCGGTCGATGATCAGCTTCAGCGCTGCATTTTTCTGGGCATCGTGCGCCAGACAAACATGTTGTACCACTTTCTCTGCCGGTTTTGAAATAGCCAGTGAAATTTCGGCCGGATCGACCAGAATTTTCTTGGCCAGCGACCGGATCTTCGGCGGCATGGTAGCGCTGAACATCAACGTCTCACGCTGCTTGGGTATGTAGGTAATAATCTTCTCTATATCGTCCATGAATCCCATGTCCAGCATCTTATCGGCTTCGTCAAGAACCAGATGCTCCAAATGTTTGAAATTACCGTTGCCCATGGCAAGGTGAGAAATCAAACGACCTGGAGTTGCCACAATAATATCAGCTCCGGCTTTCAGCGCATTTTCCTGTTGCGAATAATCACCGCCATCGCCACCGCCATACACGGCAGCCGATCCGATAGATGCGAAATAGGAAAAGCCTTGTATCTCCTGATTGATCTGAATGGCAAGTTCCCGCGTAGGAACAATAATCAAGGTATTTGTACCATGCGAAGGTTTCTCTATCAGTTTGTGTAAAATGGGAAGCACAAAGGCTGCCGTTTTACCGGTACCGGTTTGTGCACATGCAATAATGTCTTTGTTATCCAGTATTTTAGGAATGGCAAATTCTTGAATCGGGGTAGCCTCATCGAATCCCATATACGAGATGGCATCGAGCAGGCTTTCGTTTAAATTGAGTTCTGTAAACTTCATTAAGTCTTTAATTTTCTAATAGCTTTCAAAGGTACGCAAAAAGTAGGGAAGCAGAAAACCTATCCAATTGCATGACTGAAGCCATTCATGGTTAATATGCCCGCCGAAAATCAGAAAAAAGGTTCTGCAATAAAGCTCTCCCGACTGATTATTTATTGCTCTCATACTGTTATCATTCTGTTTTTTATCAAACTTTCCGTAAATTTGCACTCCGAAAACCTAAACTACAAAAAGAGCTGGGTGTAACTATTTTAACCGCCCGCCTCTCAACCTCTATCGCTAATATGGAATACAATTTCAGGGAAATCGAGAAAAAATGGCAGGAGTTCTGGAAAGAACAGCAGACTTACAAAGTCGAAATCAACGACAAACCAAAATTTTACGTGTTGGACATGTTCCCTTATCCTTCGGGAGCCGGACTACATGTCGGACACCCGCTGGGATATATAGCTTCCGATATTTACAGTCGTTTCAAACGCCTGCAGGGCTTCAACGTGCTGCACCCCATGGGCTATGATGCCTATGGTCTTCCCGCCGAACAGTATGCCATACAAACCGGTCAACACCCGGCCGTTACCACCGAAAAAAACATTTCCCGATACCGCGAACAGCTCGACAAGATTGGCTTCTGCTACGACTGGAGCCGCGAGGTGCGCACCTGCAATCCTGATTTCTACAAATGGACACAGTGGGCATTTATCCAGATGTTTAACAGCTACTACAGCCTCCCCTCAACTCCCTCCACAAGAGGGGGTGCAAAACCCATTTCGGAACTGATTGCTCATTTTGAACAATATGGTACGGAAGGAGCAAATGCGGCTTGTGGCACAGAGCTTTCGTTTACAGCTGCCGAATGGAATGCCAAAAGCGAGAATGAGCAACGCGACATCCTGATGAACTACCGCATCGCCTACAAAGCCGATACGATGGTGAACTGGTGCCCTGCATTGGGAACGGTGCTTGCCAACGACGAGGTAAGCGAAGGTGTTTCCGTTCGTGGTGGCCATCCGGTAGAACAAAAAGTGATGAGCCAGTGGAGCCTGCGCGTTTCGGCCTACGCACAACGCCTGCTCGACGGTCTCGACACCATCGACTGGACCGACTCGCTGAAAGAGACCCAAAAGAACTGGATCGGACGCAGCGAAGGGGCTGAAATGAACTTCAAGGTGAAGGATTCCGATATCGAATTCACCATCTTTACAACAAGAGCCGATACCGTATTCGGAGTAACCTTTATGGTACTTGCTCCCGAAAGCTCGCTGGTGGCTCAACTGACCACTGCCGACCAGAAACAAGCTGTAGCTGATTATTTGGTTGCCACAAAAAAACGTACCGAGCGAGAACGTATCGCCGACAAACGTGTCAGCGGTGTATTTTCGGGTTCTTATGCTATCAACCCGCTCACCGGCGATGCCATCCCGGTTTGGATCAGCGACTACGTACTGGCCGGCTACGGAACGGGTGCCATCATGGCGGTTCCCGCACACGACTCGCGCGACTACGCATTTGCTAAACATTTCGACCTGCCCATCGTTCCGCTGATCGAGGGTTGCGACGTGAGCGAAGAGAGCTTCGATGCGAAAGAAGGCATCGTGACCAATTCGCCGGCTCCCGGCAAAGAGATGGAGGATGGCCTTGTGCTCAACGGCCTGACCGTGAAAGAAGCCATTACCAAAACAAAACAATATATCGCCGAAAAAGGGTTGGGTCGCGTGAAGGTGAACTTCCGTCTGCGCGACGCTATTTTCAGCCGCCAGCGTTACTGGGGCGAACCTTTCCCTGTTTACTACAAGGAGGGACAACCCTACATGCTCGACGAAAGCAAACTGCCGCTCGAACTGCCCGAAGTGGACAAATACCTGCCTACCGAAAAAGGTGAGCCACCTCTCGGACGTGCGAAAAACTGGCAAACAGAAGAGGGCTATCCGCTCGAGCTGAACACCATGCCGGGTTTTGCAGGGTCTTCGGCCTACTACCTTCGCTACATGGATCCGCACAACGACAAGGCGTTGGTTGACAAAAATGTGGATGCGTACTGGCGCAATGTAGACCTCTATATCGGAGGAACGGAACATGCCACTGGCCACCTTATCTATAGCCGTTTCTGGAACAAATTCCTGTTCGACCTCGGCATCGTTTGCGAAGAAGAACCGTTTAAGAAGCTGATCAACCAGGGAATGATTCAGGGTCGAAGCAATTTTGTGTATCGCATCAAAGATACCAACACCTTTGTTTCGCTGAATCTGAAGGATCAATACGATGTCACCCCTATTCACGTTGATGTAAACATCGTTTCCAATGATGTTCTTGACGTAGAAGCTTTCAAAAACTGGCATCCCGAATACAAAACAGCCGAATTCATTCTCGAAGACGGTAAATACGTTTGTGGCTGGGCAGTAGAAAAAATGTCGAAATCGATGTTCAACGTGGTGAATCCCGATGACATTGTGGAGCGCTACGGTGCCGATACGCTGCGTCTCTACGAAATGTTCCTCGGCCCGCTCGAACAGTCGAAACCCTGGGACACCAACGGTATCGATGGCGTTCACCGCTTCCTGAAAAAACTCTGGAGCCTCTTCTGGAAAGAAGATTCATTACTGGTTACGGATACCGAACCGACAGCCGACGAGTTGAAGGCGTTGCACAAACTGTTGAAGAAGGTAAAAGCCGATATCGAGAACTTCTCGTACAACACCTCGATCAGCGCCTTTATGATCTGCATCAACGAGCTCACTTCGCTCAAATGCAGCAAGAAAGCGATTCTGGAACCATTAGTGGTAACGCTGGCTCCGTTTGCGCCGCACGTTGCCGAAGAGCTGTGGCACGCCCTGGGACACACCACTACCGTTTGCGATGCCCAATGGGTAGAAGCCAACGAGAAATATCTGGTGGAAAATACAGCCACCTATGCCATCTCTTTCAACGGAAAAGTGCGTTATCAGCTACAGCTGCCCGCCGATATGCCGACAGCCGAAGTGGAAGCCATTGTAATGAAAGAAGAACAGTCGCAAAAATGGCTGGAAGGCAAGACTCCGAAAAAGGTGATCGTGGTGCCGAAGAAGATTGTAAATATCGTGCTGTAATCGACACAAACAGGCACAAAAAAAGCCGTTTCGGAATCCGAAACGGCTTTTTTATTATAAGTCAGGTTACTGACGAGTTTCTATTTCTTCTTTCAGATCTAGTTCATTTCCTGCTGCATCAATAAACGCATATTGAAGCAGACCGAATTCTTGTGAAGGTACTATTTTGTGGCTAAAGCCATACCGGAATTTCCATTTCCATTTCAGGGAATAAAATCCCGAATTGATATAGGCAGCCACGTAAGGATGCACTTTTAGAACAAACTGTTTGACGTTAAGCGTATTTACCAGATAATCTAATTTTCCTTCGAGGGTATCGGTAAATAGTATCGATGCTTTAATCTTGCCGCTTCCGAAACAGGTTGGGCAGGTTTCTTCCGTATCGACAAACATTGCCGGACGTACCCGTTGACGCGTTATTTGCATAACGCCAAACTTGCTCAAAGGAAGTACGTGATGTTTTGCCCGGTCATTTTCCATCAGTTTTTCCACATGGTCGAACAACTGTTGACGATGTTCGCTCCTTAACATGTCGATAAAATCGATGGCGATAATACCTCCCAGATCGCGTAAACGCATCTGGCGTACTATTTCGTTCGCAGCGGCCATATTCACCTCCAGGGCATTATCCTCCTGATTGTTGTTGGCTTTCGAACGGTTACCGCTATTCACGTCAATCACGTGCATAGCTTCGGTTTGTTCTATAATGAGGTAAGCGCCGCGCTTAAAAGTGACTGTCTTACCAAAAAGAGCTTTTATCTGCTTGGTAATCCCGAAATTGTCAAATATCGGTAAATTACCATCATACAGTTTGATAATATTTTTCTTATCGGGTGCTATCAGTTCGACATAATCGCGAACTTCTGCACACACCGCCTCGTCGTTGATATGAATACTTTCGAAATCGGGGTTAAAAATATCGCGTATTATTCCGATAGTACGTCCGATTTCTTCAAGGACAGGCGCTATACCTTTTGCTTTTTGAGTCTTGGCAACCGATTCTTCCCATCGTTTTACCAAAATTCGTAGCTCGTTATCGAGTTCGGCTACCCGTTTATCCTCTGCAACCGTCCGCACAATCACGCCAAATCGGCGGGGCTTAATGCTTTGAATCAGTTGCTTTAATCTCATTCGCTCTTCCGACGATTTAATTTTCTGAGAAACAGAAACTTTGTCGGCGAATGGAATCAATACCAAATACCTGCCTGCTATCGATAATTCGGCCGACAGTCGCGGCCCTTTTGTCGAGATAGGCTCTTTGGCTATTTGTACCCATAACTCCTGACCCACCTTCAAGACATCCGAAATGGTACCCTCCTTGGGAATGTCGGAGAAAGATTTGGATTTTAGAATGGACGGTGTGCGTTTACGGTCAGCCTGGGTCTGTTTGAAAAATTCGGTCTGTGAAAGAAATTGTGGACCTAAATCCTGATAGTGAAGAAAAGCCTCTTTGCCATAACCAACATCTACGAAAGCGGCATTTAAACCGGGCATCAGTTTTTTTACTCTGCCCACATAAATGTCGCCAACCATAAACGATAACGAGCGCCCCTCTTTATTGAGTTCTACCAGATTTTTATCCTCCAGCAGAGCTATCGTTATCTCTTTTTGTTGTACGTCAACGACTAATTCACTGTTCACATTGTGTTGATTTAATTAGAACTTACTATAAACAAAGAACAAACCTACTGCCAGTCTCAGGCCGCCGGTTTGCTCTTGTATAATTTTAAAATCGCATATTTTATTTCTTCTTATGGCGATTCTTTCTGAGTCTTTTTTTACGCTTATGCGTAGCCATCTTATGTCTTTTTCTTTTTTTTCCGCTTGGCATGGTTATATTATTTTACTGATTCAAAAAATGTCTTTGCCGGTTTGAATGCCGGGATTTTGTGAGCAGGAATCACAATAGTTGTGTTCTTGGAAATATTACGAGCAGTTTTTTGTGCTCTTTGTTTTACGATGAAGCTACCAAAGCCTCTCAGGTAAACGTTATCTCCTTTTTCCAAGGATACTTTCACGTTTTCCATGAAAGACTCAACGGTCTTCAAAATAGAAACCTTATCAAGTCCGGTTTCTTTCGCAATTTCATTAACAATTTCTGCTTTTGTCATTGTTGAAAAAATTAAAAGGGTTATACATTAAATGTGTAAAAATATTGTTGGCTTATGGACTTGCAAAGATATTGTATTAATTTTCAATGACAAAATCTTTTTTCCATTTTTTTTTCGAGTGCTATTTTTTTCTCAATTTCAGCTCTACCTTTGCAAACCTGTTTGAGGCTTCAAAGGCCTTTTATCAAAGAAAAAACGACACATCATGTTAGATCACAATAATTTACATTTCATTTCTTCTACTCTGACTCATTGGTATAAATTCAATAAAAGAGAGCTGCCCTGGAGAGAAATTCACGACCCATATAGGATATGGATATCGGAAATTATTCTACAACAGACACGGGTTGCCCAGGGATTCGATTATTTTGTGCGGTTTACGCATCAATTTCCTGATATAAAATCGCTTGCAATGGCAAACGAAGACGAGGTTCTCAAATGCTGGCAAGGATTGGGTTATTACAGTCGGGCGCGCAACCTTCATGCCGCGGCCAAACAAATCGTGGAAAATTTCAACGGGGAGTTTCCCCCTTCATACAACGATATATTGTCGCTGAAAGGTATCGGCGAATATACGGCGGCCGCCATTACTTCGTTCGCCTTCAAGCTCCCGTTTGCCGTTGTCGATGGAAATGTTTTCCGGTTTCTCTCCCGCTATTTCGGCATCCATACGCCGATTGATTCCGGTGCCGGTAAAAAAGAGTTTGCACAGTTGGCGAATGCCCTCCTCGATCCGAATCAGCCCGACCTGCACAATCAGGCAATCATGGAATTCGGAGCGCTGCAATGTACGCCGAACGCTCCCGATTGCGCTAACTGCCCACTCGCCGACAGCTGTTTTGCGAAAGAGCACAACCTTATAGCCTCTTTGCCGGTTAAAGGAAACAAAACCAAAGTTACACACCGCTACTTTCATCATTTTATCGTTTTATCGAACGGCATACTTCTCTTAAATAAACGAACTAAAAAAGATATCTGGCAAAATTTGTACGAATTTCCACTCTATGAAAGTTCAGATCCGATGGAGCTTCCCGATATTATTCAAACGGAATGGTTTCAATCGCTGACACACCAAAAATCTTTTCAGATTATCACTCAAAGCAACGAAATAAAACATCTATTGAGTCATCAAACCATACATGCCTTTTTTTATATTATCAAAATCGACGGTCAGATACCTGCTTCACCTCCCTTTCTCCAGATCACAACCGACGAGTTATCACAATATGCGGTTTCCAGACTTACAGAAAGATTTATCAAAAAGTTTAGTCAAAATTTGGATTCTCTCAAAAACGAATATAACTTTACGTCAAATTAACGCTTAAGATAGATCAATATGTCAGTTAACAAAGTAATTTTAGTCGGCAATGTAGGACGAGATCCTGAAGTAAAATACCTTGACAGAAATGTCGCAGTTGCTAATTTCTCTTTGGCTACCACCGAAAAAGGGTACAAGACAGCCAACGGCACGGAAGTACCCGATCGTACGGAATGGCACAACATTGTCTTATGGCGTGGGTTGGCAGAAACTGCCGAAAAATATGTAAAAAAAGGGAGCCAGCTCTACATTGAAGGCAAAATCAGAACCCGCCAATGGGAAGATCAAAACGGGAACAAACGTTATTCTACTGAAATTTATGCCGACGTGATGCAAATGCTGGGTCGCCGTGCAGACTCCGGCCAGGAAAACAACGGAGCAGCAACAAGCACACAAGCTGCTGCTACTCATGAACCTCAACCGTTTGAAGCGCCTACGGACAATGATCCGGCCGATGATCTGCCATTTTAACCTATAAAAAGCGTTGTAACACCACAACGAACTGTTTTACAGTGGACTTTTTTTATTAATTTTGCAAGGACAGGATTTTTTCTGTCCTTCGTTTTTTTTACCTAATTATCAATCACTTGAAATTAGCCGTCATTTTTGCAGACATAACAGTTTATCCGTTTACACTTGAAACCGCAGGAATAATCCTTCTGATGTTGCTTTTACTGGCCATTACAGGATTTATTGCAGCTTCAGAGGTAGCTTTTTTTGCTCTCAGTCCTCACGACATAAACGAGATAAACAAAAAAAACTACACCGCAGACAATATTCTCATATCGTTAAAAGAGCAATCCGACAGGTTGTTAGCTACCATTTTGATTGCAAACAACACCATCAATGTGGCCGTGGTCATTTTGTCGACGCTATTAGTCAACCATTTATTCGATTTTTCGGCCGCGCCGTGGATTGGTTTTTTAGTGCAAACCATCGTTATCACCTTTTTATTATTGCTGATCGGCGAAATCAGTCCCAAAATCTATGCACGGCAAAATGCATTACGTTTTGCACGCTTTTCGGCTCCTACGCTACGGTTTCTGGCTAAATTGCTCAAGCCGCTGGCTGCAATGCTGGTAAAATCGACTGGGTTAGTCGATAAGCGACTGGCTCGCCACAACGTGCAGAATCTCTCCATCGACGAGCTCTCTCAGGCATTGGAGCTGACCACCAAAAACGATGATGACGACAAGCAAATTCTGGAAGGCATTATCAAATTCGGAAGCAAAAGCGTGGAAGAGGTAATGACTGCACGCATCAATATCGCTGCCATCGACATCAAGTCGGCATTTTCCGAAGTGAAACACCAGGTCATCCAGTCAGGGTACTCCCGAATCCCTGTTTTTCAGGGAAATATAGACACCATAAAAGGAATTCTGTACAGCAAAGACCTTCTGTCGCATCTGGACAAAGGCGATACATTCAAATGGCAGACGTTACTTCGCCAACCCTATTTTGTACCCGAGCAGAAAAAAATTGACGATTTACTACGTGAATTTCAGGCTAACAAAAATCATCTGGCCGTTGTGGTAGATGAGTATGGCGGCACATCGGGCATTGTTACCTTAGAAGACATTCTTGAAGAGGTGGTCGGTGAAATTGACGATGAATATGACGATTCGGAGCAACTCTATACGATTGTCAATGAAAATACGATTGATTTTGATGCAAAAATTTCGTTGACCGACTTTTTTAAAATACCTCAAATAGAAGCCGAAGATTTTGAAGCTGTTATTGCCGAGGCCGATAGCCTTGCCGGATTAATTCTTGAATTGACCGGAGAGCTGCTGCACAAAAAAGAGCAGGTTGTATTCGGGCATTACACGTTTGAAATTCTTGAAGCCGACGAACGCCGCATCATCAAAATTCGCCTGATTATCTCCGGCAAAACAAATCCGGAATAATAACAACTATTGCACTCATGAGATTCAGTTATTTTACATTCATCCTTCTTGCGTTATGTGTCGTGGGTGTTTCCTGCTCCAACCCTACGCCAAAACCATACGGATATTTTCGAATCGCCCTTCCTGAGAACAGTTACCGGATGTTGGACAAAAATTACCCCTACACCTTCGACGTTTCGACGTTTGCGGCCGACTCTGCCGTTACGCAGGGAAAAGGTGAATATTGGCTCAACATTTACTATCCACAGCTGAAAGGCTGCATATATTGCAGTTACATACCCATCCACGGCAACTTCAGAACAATTGCCGAAGATTGTCGCAAGTTTGTGTATAAACACACTATCATGGCCGAAGCTATCACCGAACAGCCATACGGGAATCCGGAACACAAGGTTTACGGCATTTTATACGATATCAAAGGAGATGCCGCCTCTCCTATTCAGTTTATGCTGACAGACAGCGTGCATCACGTATTGCGGGGTGCCCTCTATTTCGATGCCGTCCCGAACAAAGACTCCATTGCTCCGGTGCTCAATTATGTCCGCAAGGATATAATCCGCATGATAGAGACAACCAAATGGAAATAAACACCGATCGGCAATGTTACTCGAACAAACAACAAGTGCCCACGGCACACAGATCGGCATCTGGAAAATAGAAGAGCCGGAAGAGGAGTTCCTGCAACTGTTTGACGACAAAGAGTCCGTTTTACGACAGATAGAACAGGTTTCGAATCCGGTAAAACGGTGTGAAAAACTTGCCGTCAGAGCCTTGCTAAAAACACTGACCGGAGAAGAAAAGAGAATCATCTATATGCCGTCGGGCAAGCCGGCTTTATACGACCGGTCTTTTAACATAAGCATTTCGCACACAAAAGGATACGCTGCCGTTGCCCTGAACAGACACAAAAAAACAGGCATTGACATCGAAGCTGTCAGCAACAGAGCCTGCCGCATAAACCATCGCTTCATGAGTATTAAAGAACGTGAAGCGCTTGACAAGAGCAATGAAGCTGTCGTATCTTTGCTGAATTGGTCGGCCAAAGAGACCGTTTACAAACTGATGTCGAAAGAAGGGGTGGATTTTCAAAAAGAGATTTTCATCGCTCCCTTTGCCATCGAAGATAACCAGTTGCTGGCGACAGAGAGTCATACGGCCGACCGACAAGAATTCAGACTCTATTTTGAGGTTACGCGCGACTATGTGCTTACTCTTGGTACATGCAGATAGTCGATATAGTGTAGCCTGACAAAAAGAACCGGAATCATTGAAATTTGAAATTTTGAACCTGAAACTTACATTATGTCAGATAATATTCAAAACATCACAGACTTAACCGACAAAGAGTACAAATACGGTTTTGTTACCGATATAGAGACAGACGTTATCGCGAAAGGATTGAATGAAGATGTCATTCGCCTGATTTCTCAAAAGAAAGAGGAGCCGGAATGGTTACTACAGTTCCGCCTCGACGCATACAACCATTGGCTTACGATGGAGATGCCGCACTGGCCTCAACTGAAAATCCCGGAAATCAACTATCAGGAGATCGTCTATTTTGCGGCTCCCAAGAAGAATGCTCCGAAATCGCTGGATGAGGTAGACCCTGAGCTTTTGAAAACGTTCGATAAGCTCGGCATTTCGCTAAATGAACAGAAACAACTGTCGGGCATTGCCGTGGATGCGGTAATGGACAGCGTTTCGGTAAAAACAACCTTCCGCGAAACCTTAGCGGAGCTGGGTATTATCTTCTGTTCGTTCAGCGAGGCCGTAAAAGATTATCCCGATCTGGTGAAGAAATATCTCGGTTCGGTTGTATTTTACCGCGACAACTATTTTGCAGCGTTGAATTCGGCAGTCTTCAGCGATGGCTCTTTCGTCTACATTCCAAAAGGGGTGCGTTGTCCGATGGAACTGTCGACCTATTTCCGTATCAATGCGAAAAATACAGGCCAGTTTGAACGCACGCTGATCGTGGCCGAAGACGATAGCTACGTCTCTTACCTTGAGGGCTGTACCGCCCCGATGCGCGACGAAAACCAGCTCCATGCCGCCATCGTCGAAATTTACATCCACGACAGAGCCGAAGTGAAATATTCCACCGTACAAAACTGGTACCCGGGCGATAAAAACGGCAAAGGCGGCATCTACAACTTTGTAACAAAACGGGCGCTGTGCAAGGGAGAGTCATCAAAAGTATCGTGGACACAGGTAGAAACCGGTTCGGCCATCACCTGGAAATATCCGAGTTGCATTCTTGCCGGCGACAATTCATCCGGCGAATTCTATTCGGTTGCCGTCACCAACAACTACCAACAGGCCGATACAGGCACGAAGATGATTCATATCGGCAAAAATACCAAAAGCCATATCGTCTCCAAAGGCATTTCGGCGGGCAAAAGCCAGAACAGCTACCGTGGATTGGTTCGCGTTTCGCAGAAAGCCGAAAACGCCCGCAATTATTCGCAATGCGATAGTCTGCTACTGGGTAGCGAATGCGGAGCCCACACCTTCCCCTACATGGAGGTAAACAACGACACGGCCCAGATAGAACACGAAGCCACCACCTCCAAAATCGGAGAAGATCAGATTTTCTACTGCAACCAGCGCGGCATATCTACCGAAGATGCTATCGGATTGATTGTAAACGGATATGCCAAAGATGTTCTCAACAAATTGCCGATGGAGTTTGCTGTAGAAGCACAAAAACTGTTGCAAATCTCACTGGAAGGTTCGGTCGGATAACTTTATAATGATCAGTGGTTAGTAGTTGACTTTTATAAGATTCAACACAACCAAAAACAATCACTTATCACTTACAACTAACCACTTATAATGTACGGAACTCTTTACCTTATACCGACAACAATGGGAGAATGCGATCTTAACCGCGTTCTCCCTTCTTATAACGCGACCATAGTCAATTCGCTGAAAAGCTTTATCGTCGAAGATATCCGCACGGCTCGTCGTTTCCTCAAAAAGGTGAATCGCGAAACCGATATCGACTCACTGACCTTTGCTACCCTCAACGAACAAACACGCGCCACAGAATTTGGCGATCTGTTGAACCCTCTTTTAGGTGGGCAAGATGTGGGTGTGATTTCCGAGGCCGGTTGCCCTGCCATTGCCGATCCCGGAGCCGATGTGGTGCGGTTGGCACAGGAAAAAGGCATCAAAGTGGTGCCTTTGGTCGGACCGTCGTCTATTTTACTGTCGCTGATGGGTTCGGGCTTCAACGGACAGAATTTTGCGTTCGTGGGCTACCTTCCCATCGAACCCCACGAGAGGAGTAAAACATTGAAAAATCTGGAGAAAAAGGTGTTTGCCGAAAACCAAACACAGATTTTCATCGAAACACCTTATCGCAACACAAAACTGGTGGAGGAGATTATCCGTAATTGCTCTCCGCAAACCAAGCTGTGCATTGCCGCCGACATTACACTCGAATCCGAGTATATCGCCACCAAAACAGTGGCAGCCTGGAAACATCAGTTGCCTGATATACAAAAAAGGCCGACCATATTTCTGCTTGGCAAATAACGCCACGCTATTAAAACACAAAACGGCTGTCCGATTTTACTCGCGACAGCCGTTTTTGCATCTTCAGGAAACCGATTATTCTTCTACTTTCGGAGCAATCAGTTTATAGCCTTTACCGTGGATATTGATAATTCCCACTTCAGTATCTTCCTTCAGAAGTTTACGCAACTTGGTGATATATACGTCCATGCTACGTGCATTGAAGTAGTTGTCGTCGATCCAGATAGTACGCAATGCAAAGTTACGTTCTACCATTTCGTTTACATTGGCAGCCAACAGGGTCAACAATTCTGTCTCTTTGGTAGTCAGCTTGATTTGCGAATCGTCGAAAGAAAGAATCTGACGTTGTGTATCAAAGACGTACTTGCCAAGAATATAGGTGTCTTTTTCTTTTACTTTCTTGCCTTTGGTACGACGGGTAATGGCTTCAATACGGAAAATAAGCTCTTCCATGCTGAACGGTTTGGAGATATAATCATCTGCTCCGGCTTTGAACCCTTCGAGAATATCTTCTTTCATCGTTTTAGCTGTCAGGAAGATAATGGGCACATCCGACTGTAAATTACGAATATCTTTTGCCAGTTCGATACCATCTTTCTTAGGCATCATCACGTCCAGCACACAGATGTCATATTTTTCTTTTGTAAAAGCCTTATAACCGGCTTCACCGTCGGGAGCCAGATCGGTAGCATACCCTTTAGCCTGCAAATATTCCCGCAATAACATGCTCAGATTTTCATCATCTTCGCAAAGCAAGATTTTGGTCTTTTCATCCATAGTTAATTTTGTTTTAGAGTTGGTAGTGTAATAATAAATTTAGTGCCTATATTTAGTTCGCTTTCTACTTTTATCAATCCGTGATGAGCATCGACAATCTGTTTGACATAAGCCAATCCCAGTCCGAATCCCTTCACATTATGTACATTCCCCGTCGGTACACGGAAAAACTTATCGAATATATGCTTCTGATACTCTTTCTTAATTCCGACACCGTTGTCCTGAATCGAGATCATCAGATTCCCTTTTTCATTCCAGGTTTTCACCGTGAGTACCAGATTGCTCGGAGTATATTTCACCGCGTTATCCATCAAATTGTACAACACGTTTGTAAAATGCGTCTCATCCACCAAAGCGTATGACTGTTCAGCCTCCAAATCGGCTATCAGCTGTCCGTGTTTGGCATGTACCTTCACCCAGAAATTTTCAAGGATCATGTTCAACAAATCGTTGATGTCGCGTTCCGCCATCTTCAGATTTCCGTTACCCCGTTCAAATGTTGACATCTGAAGCACCTTTTCGATATGAAAACTCAGCCGCTTGGTTTCATCTACAATTACCCGCGTGTAATACTTCAACGTATCGGTTGTTTTCGATACCGCCGGGTCTGCAAGCATCTGAGCCGCTAGGGAAATGGTCGAAACCGGTGTTTTCAGTTCATGGGTCATGTTGCTCACAAAATCGTTCTTAATCTCGTTCAACCGCCTCTGTCTGAATATCAACCAAATAGAAACGATGCACGATATTAATAAAATAAACGACAGGATGGCCCACGGCAACAGCAATGTCAAAGAGTTACGGAACATATTTTTCTTGATCGGGAAACCGACTGCCACATAGGCCGACCTGCCGGTTACCAGATCGTTCGGAAACAGTTTCTGGGTATATTCGTTTGCATGTACCACAGACGCACTATCGGCCGAACTATTATAAACTTCATCGCCTTTCTTATCTATTAAACGAAAATAATAGGGCGTTATTACTTCATTATTGGCAAATTCTGTTTGCAACAATGCGGTCAGTTCGTTTATGTTTACCCGCTGAGCTATCTCCTTTGTTGCAGCCTCCTTCATTCGCCGCCAAGCAACCGTCTCGACCAGCTTTCTGGAATGGGTGAATGCCTGTGCTAAAAGTCCTTGTCTGTATTTTGACGTTTCCTGAATAGAAGATGCCGGATTTGAAATTGAAACCGAAGGTTTTGACCCAAACGATGTCGTATCAATATTAATTCCTTGACCCTCTTGTGAAGAGTCGCTCAGGGCAGAAGTAGTCAGTTTCCCCAATTTTGCAATTTCGGCAGCTCCCAGCTCCTGATTCAGATATTTGGCAGCCTCCGATTCTTCCAAATCAAGTGCTACCTGATAGAGGCTTCTTTTTACGTTGGAATCAAATTGCTCCTCCATCAGTGCAGACATCTGCAACAAATAACGAAACTGGATAAATACCAATCCAACAAAAGCAATGCTCATTGTAGCCAGGAGAATCCAAATAACTATTTTCTTCATAAGTCTGCTATTTCTCCTCCAATCAACATCTAATTTGCCTATATTATATCTGACAAATTTAATGTAAAAGAGGAGGATTGATTTTTACTTAACAAGATTTAACAGGGCTGCATTTTAACATTTCAGGAAATGAGGGGTTGCGATTTAACTTTTTAACCTGCCTTAATAGTTAAAAGGTGGAATGTGTGTTAATTCAGACCCCTCGTTTTAACACTTCCGTATTTATTACAATCGCAAAACCATTTTTTTGACCGATTTTAGTGCTGTTTTTTCTTAATTCAGCTCATTCTTCAGGAAAAATGCAGTACAACTCTTTGATTTTCGAACAATTTCTTCCGGTGTGCCGGTGTCCATAATCTGCCCTCCGGCCTTGCCACCTTCCGGTCCTAAATCGATGATATAATCGGCCGATTTAATCACATCCGAATTATGCTCGATGACGATTACGGTATTACCTCGCTCTACTAAACGGTTGAGAACGCATAATAGTACGCGAATGTCTTCAAAATGTAATCCGGTTGTCGGTTCGTCCAATATATAAACGGTATTGCCAGTATCTTTCTTGGCCAGTTCGGCAGCCAGCTTGATGCGCTGACTCTCGCCACCCGAAAGCGTAGAGGATGGTTGCCCAACCTTGACATATCCCAGTCCGACATCCTGTAGCACACTCAGTTTATGTGAAATAGACGGTATCGCATCAAAAAACTCAACTGCCTGATTGATGGTCATATCCAACACATCGGCAATCGATTTGCTCTTGTAGCGCACTTCCAGCGTCTCCCGGTTGTAGCGTTTTCCATGGCACTCTTCGCACGGAACCAGCACATCGGGCAGAAAATTCATTTCAATGGTCTTATACCCATTACCACCACAGGTTTCGCAACGGCCACCTGCAATATTGAATGAAAAACGCCCCGGTTTATAGCCCCTGATTTTGGCTTCAGGCAAGGTAACAAACAGATTGCGAATATCGGAAAAAATGCCGGTGTAGGTTGCCGGATTGGAACGCGGAGTACGCCCAATGGGAGACTGATCGACCTCAATCACTTTATCTACAAACTCCAACCCTTTTATCGATTTATAGGGCAACGGATCTTGTAACGAATGGTAAAACTGCTGGCTGAGAATAGGATGCAACGTGTCGTTGATCAATGTAGATTTTCCACTTCCGGAGACTCCCGTCACACAAATAAGGGTTCCCAGCGGAAACGAGACATCCACCCCTTTCAGATTATTCCCCGAAGCACCTTTCAACGTCAACACATTACCGTTTCCTTTTCGACGGTGATCCGGCAGCTCTATTTTGCGTTTACCGTTCAGATAATCGGAGGTCAGCGTACTGCATTTCAACATCTCTTCCGGAGTTCCGGCAAAGACCAGCTCACCGCCATGACGACCGGCTCGCGGCCCAAGGTCGATAACGTAATCGGCCGCCAGCATCATATCGCGGTCGTGCTCAACGACAATGACCGAATTTCCGGTATCTCTCAGTTTTTTCAACGAATCGATCAATCGCTCGTTATCCCGCTGATGCAGACCGATACTCGGCTCATCCAGAATATAAAGTACGTTCACCAGTTGCGATCCGATTTGCGTTGCCAAACGAATACGCTGGCTTTCGCCGCCGGAAAGCGACATGGAATTACGGTTGAGCGATAAATAGCCCAGTCCTACATCCAACAGAAAATGGAGACGCGAACGAATCTCTTTCAGGATTTCGGTTGCAATCGCTTTTTGTTTGGCCGACAGAAACTCTTCCACCGAATTACACCACTCATACAAATCACTGATGTCCATCGCGGCAAGTTCGGCTATCGTCTTGTCGTGAATTCGAAAATGACGCGCTTCCAAATTGAGGCGTGTGCCCTGACAATCGGGACAGACAACCGTTTTTACAAACTGAGAAGCCCATTTTTGTTCGGTTGCCGAAGCATCGCTATCGTTTTGCAAGGCAATATACTTGATAACGCCCTCGTAAGATGCGAAATAATTGGAAGCTCCGAGTGACCCGTTTTTGATATTCAGTGGTTCGTTCGTTCCGTTCAGAATCTCGTCCAGCGCCTCATCCGAAATATCGGCAATAGCTGTTTTTTCGTTAAATCCATATTTCTCGCCAATGGCATCTATTTGCCAGAATATCAACGAATTTTTATGTTTTCCCAACGGAACGATACCACCCTGCGCAATGCTCAGGCTTCGATCCGGAATAATTTTATCGATATCGATCTGATTGACATACCCCAGCCCTTTGCATTTGGGACAGGCTCCCTGAGGCGAGTTGAACGAAAAGTTGTGGGGGGCCGGTTCGCTGTAAGAGATACCGGAGGTAGGGCACATCAACTGACGGCTGAAGTGACGTATTTCGCCACTCGCATAATCGAGCAACATGATAGAGCCATTTCCCTGATGCATTCCGGTACCGATGGAAGATTTCAAACGTCTGTCATCGTCAGTAGAGACGAGCAGCTTATCGATCACCAACTCGATATCGTGATTTTTGTATCTGTCGACCCGCATTCCGGGCAATATCTCTTTAATTTGACCATCGATCCGCACATGCAGGTACCCTTTTTTTCGTACCTGTTCAAACAACTCCTTATAATGTCCTTTCCGGTTTCTCACCAAAGGGGCAAGGATATATGTTTTTTGTCCATCGTAGTGTTTGAATATCAGTTTCAGAATCTCTTCGTCGGTATATTTCACCATCTTCTCGCCACTCACATACGAGTAGGCTTCGCCGGCACGGGCAAAAAGCAGACGGAAGAAGTCGTAAATTTCGGTCGTGGTACCGACCGTAGAACGCGGATTCTTGTTGGTAGTCTTCTGTTCGATAGAGATTACCGGACTAAGCCCCGTAATATTGTCCACATCCGGACGCTCCAGATTACCCAGAAAATTACGTGCATAGGCCGAAAAAGTCTCAATATAACGACGTTGTCCTTCGGCAAAAAGCGTATCGAAAGCCAGCGAAGATTTGCCGCTGCCGCTCAGACCGGTAATCACCGTGAGCTTGTTGCGGGGTATGGTCACATCAATATTTTTCAGATTGTGTACGCGCGCACCGTACACCTCAATCAACTCGTTTTCTTCTGTATCTTGCTGCATTACTAATAATTTTTCGATGTAGAACGACCGGCTTTCATCACCTTGCGGGCAACCGACCGGATAGCTGGCGAGTCGGTACTTTCCAGCAAATGAGAAACGCACAATTGGAGCTCCGGTAGCAAATCGGGTTCGCGGCGGCACACCCGAAGCAGATAATGCACGCTCATCGCCCTGACCGCTATTGCCGAGCTTTCGGCCAGAATCCATTCGAAAGCTCCGTTGATGAGCTTCACCGGCAACTCGTCGGGCAAGTCGGCCCGAATCAACACACACAACATCAATCGGCGAATTCCCTCTTTTTCCGTCCGGATAGCGACATCGGTTATTGTATCCAATAGTCGCGTTGAAAAAAGCTCCGGATATTTTGCAAAGAGTTTTTCTATGCCCCAGGCTGCATGCCAGGCCGTTTGCACATTTTCAGATGTAATCAGATTGACCAGTTCGGGTAACCGTTGAGGATCGGCGGCGATCATTTCGACCAGAAAATCGATCTCTTTGCGGGAAAGCGTTTTAGACAAATAATCCTCAAACAGAACCATAACCTCTAATTACCAATATATTACACTCAGGAAAAGCATCTGCCACACCGGACATTCTTAAGAGCGAAGCCAATTTGCAAAAATAGCAAAAAAGAGTCAGAATGAAGGTCTCCTTCCACGCAACATCTCATGCTTTCCGGAAGGTCCCGGCAAACGCTCCACAACGAATCCGGAAGCTTGCAACATGCGCCGGACAACCCCTTTTGCACAGTAAGTTACAAAAATGCCGTCCGCCCTCAGGCTACGAAAAAGACGATCAAAAATCTCCTGTTGCCATAAATCCGCCTGTTTGTTCGGAGCAAAAGCGTCGAAATAAATCAAATCGTACTCATTTTCACCCATCGGCATAGAGGCAAAGTCAGTCTCTATTTTTCTCAAACCAAACCAATCGTTCAGTACCACCGACTCGTTCCATGCGGCTTGATGTAAATTGGCGAACAGCATCTCTTCCCCGAGTATCTTTCCGTAATTCAGCATCAGAGCCTGCTCCAATGGCAAAGGATAGAGCTCCACCGAGGTATACCTGACTTGCCGATGGCTTTTTTCCGCTTCAATTCCCGTAAGCAGGGCATTCAGCCCGGTACCGAAGCCCACCTCAAAAACGCGGGGTTGCTCTGCCGAGCACGCTTCAAATCCCGCGTCGATAAACACATGGCGCGACTCCTGAATCGCCCCGTGTACCGAATGGTAGTGCTCATCCATTTGGGGCAGGTAAAGCGTATGCGACCCGTCTTCCGTCAATTCAAAAAGTATCTCAGGCATAATGAATAGTGAAATTTAACAGGCAAAATTAGCCATAATAATTTCAGAAAACAGAACGATTAAGGTTGTTAATAATTAGTTCTATATTTTTTTATCTTTATGACATAAAACTTGGAGCTGAAATCAGTATCTTTGTAGTAATTTTCAAAGGATGTAATATCCGCCCAAAACGCTTAACCGAACAAAAGCGAAGGCATTATAAACCACCGATTTAAATCAAAGATCAACTTCTTTTGATTACACCATATTACACTTATATTTTCTCATGAAACTTTTAGAACATATTGTTGCAGAAAAATTACTGAAGGTAAAAGCTGTAAAATTACAGCCCAACAATCCTTTTACGTGGGCCTCGGGTTGGAAGTCGCCTATTTATTGCGACAATCGTAAAACCCTCTCTTATCCTGAAATCAGAAACTTCATCAAAATAGAACTTGCACGATTGGTTTGCGAACATTTCGGCGAAGCTACCGCAATAGCCGGTGTTGCAACCGGTGCCATTGCTCAGGGAGCTATGGTGGCCGAAGAGCTCGGATTACCATTCGTTTATGTCCGTTCCAAACCGAAAGATCACGGACTTGAAAACCTGATCGAAGGCGATCTTCGTCCGGGTAGTAAAGTATTGGTAATCGAAGACTTGATTTCGACCGGAGGCAGCAGTCTGAAGGCTGTGGAGGCCATCCGCAACGACGGCAGTGAAGTTCTTGGCATGTTGGCTATCTTCACATACGGTTTCCCGATTGCCGAAAAACAATTCAAAGAAGCAAATGTCAACTGCATGACGTTGAGTAATTATGATGCCATTTTGAATGTGGCTCTTGCAACAGACTACATTGACGAAACTGAACTAAAAACATTACAAGAGTGGCGTCATGATCCTTCAAAATGGCATCCTCTTGCCCATAAATAACTAAATGGCAATATTTGAAAGCGAAGTAAAAACCATCACTTCAAACGAAGAACTGGTTTACGGAACTCTGTCTGATTTAAGAAATCTGGAACAATCCAAACACTTAGTTCCGGACAACACGATCCAGAACATTGAATTTTACGAAGATAAATGTCATTTTACGGTAAATCCGATCGGAAAAATCGACCTGTCCATTATTGACAAACAACCCTACAAGCTCATCAAGCTGGGAGCCGACAATGCCCCTATTGATTTTCACGTAAACATTCATCTGAATAAAACAGCCAATAATCATACCGATTTGCATGTCAATGCACAAGCCGACATCCCGCCCATGGTGAAGATGATGTTCGGCGGACGGATGCAACAATTCGTCGATCAGTTTGCCGAAGCATTGGCAGGCATTAATTACAAATAGACACACAACAATTTCCGACAAAAGAAAATGGCTCAGAAACTTTGGGACAAAGGCGTTACAACCGATCATGAAATAGAACGGTTCACTATCGGGCGCGATCAGGAGATGGATCTGTACCTGGCTCAATACGACGTTTTAGGTTCGATGGCTCACATCACCATGCTCGAAAGTATCGGTCTGCTGGAGAAAGAAGAGCTGCAACTGCTTCTGAAGGAATTGAAGAATATCTACGAAATCATCCAAACAGGCGATTTCGTTATCGAAGAGGGCATCGAAGATGTTCACTCGCAGGTAGAGCTGATGCTGACCCGCTCTCTGGGCGAAATGGGAAAGAAAATTCACAGCGGTCGTTCGCGCAACGATCAGGCGCTGCTCGACCTGAAGCTCTTCGCCCGTGCCGAAATAGAAAACACCGTCGCAAAAGTGTGCGGTTTGTTCGATGTGTTGATTGCCCAGAGCAACCGCTACAAAAACGTATTGATGCCGGGCTACACACACCTGCAGATTGCCATGCCGTCATCGTTCGGCCTTTGGTTCGGCGCTTATGCCGAAAGCCTCGCCGACGACCTGCAGCTTTTGCTCTCTGCTTATAAAATTGCCAACCGCAACCCGCTTGGCTCGGCTGCCGGATACGGTTCGTCGTTCCCGCTTAACCGCCAAATGACCACCGATCTGCTGGGCTTCGACACCATGAATTACAACGTGGTGTATGCTCAGATGGGACGTGGAAAAATGGAACGGGTGGTAACCACCGCTCTGGCTTCGGTAGCGGCAACGCTTTCGAAACTGGCTTTCGATGCCTGCCTCTTTTCGAGCCAAAATTTCGGGTTTATCAAGTTGCCCGATGCCTTTACCACCGGGTCGAGCATTATGCCGCACAAAAAAAACCCCGATGTTTTTGAGCTGACCCGTGCCAAATGCAATAAGATACAAGCAATTCCGCAGCAGATCACGATGATCGTCAACAACCTGCCATCGGGCTATTTCCGCGATTTGCAAATTACCAAGGAGTGCTTTGTGCCTACGTTTGAGGAGTTGAACGATTGCCTCGACATGACCACCACCATGATGGAGAAAGTAACCATCAACGAGCACATTCTCGATGACCCGCGCTACGATCTGATATTCAGCGTTGAAACCGTCAACAAACTTGCCAGCGAAGGAATGCCGTTCCGTGATGCGTACAAGAAGGTAGGATTAGACATCGAAGCGGGCAATTTCCACCCGGAAAAAGAGATACACCACACACACGAAGGAAGTATCGGCAATCTTTGCAACGACGAAATCGCCGCTTACAAAGAGGATATTGTTAGCCAATTCAACTTTGAGAAGGTAGATCGGGCATACAACCAATTACTCTCCGTCAAATAAAATCACTCCATTCTCAACCGGAAGGCTCCGGAAGTTTTTGTATCGACAAAAGCAATACCCAGCGAGTCGCACTGCTGCTTCAACCGGGCACTGTACCATTTTGAGATGGAATTGTCGACCACGACCTGCTTCGGCTCCACAAACCGCAGCAATTTGTCCATGGTAATGCGGGTTTTGTTGCCCACTATCAGGTAATCGACAGTCATTCTGCGATCCGAATACTTTCGGCGAAATAAGGTGTCGTTTGTAATGAGAAAGTGTTTTTTGCAAAAAGCCACCGCCCTCCGGTCAACAAACTGTTGCCGTTCAATTCCTTGCCGTATCCGATAACCCGACGATAGCTGCTTCAGCTTCAACGAATCGGAAGTAACGGCAAAACTTTGATTTCCGGACGTAAACTGCACATGCGTGTTTTTATTGTCAGCCCACACCACCACCTCTTTTTGCTTTATCGACTGGAAATTACGCGCAAGATCATCGGCCAGGAAGAGAACCACACAGCCAAGAGCAAGCTGCAACAGGAGATATTTCCGGGTACTAAAATAGCCCGCCGCAAACAAAATGGCCAGCGAACAGACCCACAACTGCCACTGATCGATCCACAAATTATAGGCCGCGCAGGGCAAATGTTCGATCCAACGGATAGCGCTGTTCATCCCCACAAGCATCCACTTCAACGAGAGAGCCACCCAACCGGCAATCACAGGAACCGGAGCCACCAGCAACAACGCCATGGCCGCATACATGATAAATCCCGAAAGCGGCACCACCACGATATTGCTCAGCCAGAAAAAGTTGGAAAACCGGTGAAAATAGAAGACTCCCAACGCCGCCGTGCCAAGCTGCGCCGCCACCGACACGCAGGTCAACTCCCACAGCCACCGCAACGGTTTGAATTTGACATACCACAGTTTTTTGAATTTCGGTTCAAAATAGACGATGCTCAACACCGCCAGATAGCTCAGCTGAAACCCGACGTCGAACAGGTAGCACGGATCGTAGAGCAGCATCACGAAGGCCGAAAAGAAGATGGTATTGTAGATTTGCGGCTTGCGTGAAACCACGTAACCCAAAGCAATCAGCGAAAACATCAAAGCCGAACGCACCACAGCAGGCGCAAGTCCGGTAAGCAGCGCAAATGCCCAGAGCAGGACAATCACGATGAGATGTTTGGCAATAAACAAGCCACGCCGCTTGTCCATAAAACCGAGCAAGAAATAAAATACCGCACACACAATGGCCACATGCAACCCCGACACCGACAATACATGCATGGCGCCGGTCACACTGTAGCTATCCATCAGTTCGCGGGTCAGCGCATCGTTATACCCCAGCATCAACGCGGCAACCACCGCAAATTCGTCACCTCCGATGTGATAGCGCTTGTAAATTGCCAACAATTTTTGCCGAAAATGTGACGCGATCACTCCGGGAGAAAATCCGGCATCATTGCCGATCTTTTTAAAATGCCCCTGAGACGCGTAAGCCGTAGCCGACACGCCATGCAGTTGCAAATAGCGCCCAAACTGAAACTCTTCCGGATTTCCGTTCGACCGGGGCACAGAAAAGGTGGTATAAACCAACAGTTTGTCGCCAAAATTGAATCGTCTGCCCGACGAATCCTTCGGGAGGTAAAGCAAAGCCCTCTTTTCAACATCGACAAACCGACCCTCTTTCAAATAATGAACAACCGCCACTTTATACAATGTCGATTTTGCCTTTTCGATCGGAGCCTCTTTCACCTCGACCCGAAACAAACCTTTAACTCCGTTCAACGGGAAAGCGACACTCTTTTGCGATTGATGAAACGACCATGCCCCCAAAACAGAGAAGCCAAGCAAAACACCACTACCGAATAACCAGCGAAACCGAAACTGATTGACATCATTTTTGATGATCAGCGAAAGGAAAATGGCTACAACGGCAAGGCTCAGCAATACAATAGAAATCCATCCGGGAATTTCGAGCATATTCCCTGCAAATATTCCGGCTGCCAATGCAAGAAACAGCCTGAAAAACGGAATCCGATGGATAAATCCTGTCATGTTGCCGGTCTATTTTGTGCCGGATCGGGCTCTTCCTTTGGTTCTTCGCCCTCTTCGTCATATTTCATTGCCATCTCCGATAGCTCATCATCTTCGGGTGATACCTCGGGTTCCGGCTCTTCCGGTCGCCATCCCGATTTCCGGAAGACAAAAGCAAGTATCGAACCGGCAATAGCTCCCGACAGATGCCCCTCCCACGAAATGGATTCGTTGGGTAAAAAAGGAAGCATATCCCACACCATGCTTCCATACCAAAACACCACCGCCAACGAAATTGCTAAAAGCGAAATGTTGCGCATCAGCAAGCCGCCCCAGAAAATAAAGAAGGCCAACCCGTAAATAACGCCACTCGCTCCGATATGAATGCTGTCGCGCCCGATGATCCACAACAAGAAACCGGTCATCGGCCATAAAAGCAGTAAAACCCTACCGGCAACATCCTTGTAAAAATAGTACAGGGTAACCGACAGAATAAAAAATGTAGAGACATTATTGAACAAATGCGATAGCCCCGCATGAGCAAACGGATGTAGCAGAATACCCTTCAGTCCTGCGACGGTTCGTGGCACCACACCCCATGCTTCCACATTCCACTGAAGCCCCCATTGCAACACATAAATGAGCACAAACAAAAGCGAAATCAACACCGGAACAACCAGTGCATGATACAAACGGCGGCGTTCGTGTGGCATATTGGGATAGAACAACATACTCGAAATTTTAATATACAAATATAATTTCTTAAAAACAGGACTCCAAATGTTCACAAAAAATATCAGTCATCCCATGCGTCATTTTAAAAAAATGATCTATCTTTGAACTACAAATTGCGGTAATATGCCCGATTTCAAAGCGGTTTTTTATCAAAATAGAATAAAAAAGAAAACAAACAAATTAATATCAACTGATTATGTCAGAACAAGATTCCAAACAGCCTTCCATTGAAAAACTAAAGGCCCTGCAATTAGCCATGGATAAGATCGAAAAAGATCATGGCAAAGGTACCATCATGAAAATGGGAGACAACAAGGTAGTAGATGTCCCCGTAATTTCGACCGGCTCAATCGGTTTAAACAATGCCCTGGGTGTAGGCGGACTTCCCCGTGGCCGCGTGATCGAAATTTACGGACCCGAATCGTCCGGTAAAACGACATTAGCCATTCATGCTATCGCAGAAGCTCAAAAAGCGGGAGGTATTGCGGCCATCATCGATGCCGAACATGCTTTCGATCGCTTTTATGCCGAAAAATTAGGCGTTGACATCTCCAACCTCCTCATTTCGCAACCTGACAGCGGAGAACAGGCTCTCGAAGTAGCCGACCAACTGATCCGTTCTTCGGCTGTCGATTTGGTTGTAATCGACTCGGTAGCCGCGCTTACTCCGAAAGCCGAACTGGAAGGCGATATGGGAGATTCCAAAATGGGTCTTCAGGCGCGTCTGATGTCTCAGGCTTTACGTAAGCTTACTGCAAATATCAACAAAACAAACACCTGCTGCATTTTTATCAACCAGTTACGCGAAAAAATCGGTGTGATGTTCGGTAATCCCGAAACCACCACCGGCGGTAACGCCCTCAAATTCTACGCTTCCGTTCGCCTCGATATCCGTCGTATCGGACAAATAAAAGATGGCGAAGAGGTGATTGGCAACCAAACCCGTGTAAAAGTGGTGAAAAACAAAGTGGCACCTCCTTTTCGCAAAGCAGAATTCGACATTATGTTCGGCGAAGGCATTTCGCGCAACGGTGAAATTGTCGACCTCGGTGTAGAATATGGCATTGTAAAAAAGAGCGGCTCCTGGTACAGCTACGGCGATACAAAGATCGGACAGGGCCGTGACGCTGCCAAGAATGTCATCAAAGACAACCCCGAACTGGCAGCCGAATTGGAAACCAAAATTACAGAAGCTTTGAAACAACCCAAATAAGAATAGAAACCGAAAAATGGGAAAAGTATTGATTATTGGCGCAGGCGGTGTGGGTACCGTCGTTGTGCACAAAGTGGCTCAAAACCACACGGTATTTACTGAAATCATGCTGGCAAGCCGTACAAAATCGAAATGCGACGTCATTGCCGCCGATGTAAAACAACGTTACGGCGTGAATGTGGCTACGGCTCAGGTAGATGCAGATAATGTAGCCGAACTGATTACTCTTTTCAACGATTATAAACCGGAACTGGTTATCAATGTGGCACTGCCTTATCAGGATCTGACCATCATGGATGCTTGTCTGGCGACTGAAGTAAATTACTTAGACACCGCCAACTACGAGCCAAAAGACGAGGCTCACTTCGAATACAGCTGGCAGTGGGCCTATCAGCAACGTTTCAAGGATGCAGGATTGACCGCTATTCTCGGTTGTGGCTTCGATCCGGGTGTAACCAGCGTGTTTACAGCGTATGCCGCCAAACACCATTTCGACGAAATCCAGTATCTCGACATCGTCGACTGTAATGCCGGTGACCACCACAAAGCATTTGCCACCAACTTCAACCCCGAAATCAACATCCGCGAGGTAACTCAAAAAGGCAAATACTGGGAAAACGGACAGTGGGTAGAAACCGAACCGCACGAAATTCACAAACCATTGAACTATCCGGAAATCGGCCCGAAAGAATCGTACGTGATCTACCACGAAGAACTGGAGTCATTAGTTAAAAACTTTCCGACACTGAAACGCGCCCGCTTCTGGATGACTTTTGGTCAGGAATACCTCACGCACCTGCGTGTAATCCAAAACATCGGAATGGCCCGCATCGACGAAGTGGAATACAATGGAGTGAAAATCGTGCCTATCCAGTTCCTGAAAGCCGTACTGCCCAACCCGGGCGATCTGGGCGAGAACTATACCGGCTGGACCTCCATCGGTTGCCGCATCTCGGGCATCAAGGACGGCAAACAGAAGAGCTACTACATTTACAACAATTGCAGCCACGAAGCGGCCTTCAAGGAAACGGGAACGCAGGGTGTAAGCTATACTACCGGCGTACCGGCCACTATCGGCGCTTTAATGTTCATGACCGGACAATGGCGTCAACCGGGCGTATTCAACGTGGAAGAGTTCAATCCCGATCCTTTCCTCGAACAACTCGGCAAACAGGGTCTTCCCTGGGTGGAACTGACAGATATTGATCTGGAACTGTAACTCAATTTCAAAATAAGGCAAACAACGTTCAGCGAAGCTAATATGCCAATGTGCCAATAAATCTGCAAATGCAGTATTTGTTGGCACATTTTTATTTTCCGACAACCATTCTCCCAACCATAAAAACGTAATATTTGGAATTTAATTCCAATTTTCGGCGTAATATTTGGAATACAACTCCAATTTTCGGCGTAATATTTGGAATACAGTAAAATTTGCCCTACATTTGTCCCTGAAATCATCCTAAAAAAACAGGCAGGCAATGATAAAGAACAGGCAATTCGCATCCGTTGTTACAAAAAAGAACAGCTCCCGTTTCGGCAGGATACTGGTATTGACCGGAGCCCGGCAAACAGGCAAGACCACGCTGGTGCGTCACCTCTTTCCCGACTACGACTACATTGCCGTCGAAGACCCCGTCACCCGTACCACGTATGCCGAATTGAGCGCACAACAATGGAAATCGCTCTATCCCAAAGCTATTCTGGATGAAGTGCAAAAAGAACCGCGGTTGATCGAAAGTATCAAAGCGGTATACGATCAATGGGAGGAGCCGCGTTATATCCTGCTCGGGTCGAGTCAACTGCTCTTAATGGAGAAAATACGCGAAAGTCTTGCCGGTCGCTGTTCGATTCTGGAAATCTATCCACTCACACTTCCCGAATTACAGACCAGTAGTTGGGAGGACACCATACAACCTTCACTGTTTCAGCAAGAACTTACCGCACAACTGCAGGGCGAATACCCACCCTCGCTTTTGCTCGACAAACGACAGGTGGACAAGCAGCAAGCATTCGATCACTACCTGCGCTTTGGCGGCTACCCAGCAGTTAGCGGAGACGAGAGTGACGACGAAAAATTCGATTGGCTACGCAACTATGTCCGTACCTACCTTGAGCGCGATATCCGCGATCTGGCTTCGTTTCGCGACCTTGAGCCCTTCGTAAAACTGCAACACTATCTGGCGCTAAACACGGGAGCCATCACCAATGCCTCTTCCATTGCCAAAGAGCTGGGCATTACAGTAAAGACCGTGCAACGCTACATCAAATATTTTGAGATGAGCTACCAGGCCATCATACTGCCTGCATGGTCGGGCAATCCCACAAAACGGCTAATCAAAGCATCGAAGGTGCATTATATGGACAACGGCATCGTGCAGGCCGTGCTCAACAAACGGGGCGGTCTGAACGGCAATGAATTCGAGAGTGCTGTCATTGCAGAGATTTATAAACAAGCCAAAATTGTGGAGACTCCCGTCAAATTTAGCTTTTTACGGACTCACGATGGCAAAGAGGTCGACTTACTACTGGAAATGGCAGACGGATATTATGCTTTCGAAATCAAGATGAGCCCCAAAGCCACAAGAACCGATGCCCGACATTTGTTTGGTTTGGAAAATATCCTTGATAAGCCGGTAAAAAAAGCATTTGTGCTCTCGAACGATCCGACCACGACTCAATTTGACGAAAAGACATACGCCATCAACGTCAGCCTGTTTTTAGGATAAATTTTAAGTCTCTGTATTTCATAATTCATTATCTTTGCAGCCCGAATAAAACAACTATCAATCAGCAAAATGGATTACAACCAAATACCCTCTCCCTGCTTTGTACTCGACGAAGTACGGCTGCGCAACAATCTCGAACTGATCCGTTCTGTAAAAGAACGTGCCGGCGTGGAGATCATCCTAGCATTTAAGGCATTCGCCATGTGGAGCGCCTTCCCGATTGTGCGCGAATACATTCCCTACTCCACTGCCAGCTCCTTATCCGAAGCGCAACTGGCCTTCGAGGAGATGGGAAGCCTTGCCCACACCTACGCTCCAGCCTACACCGATGAAGAATTTCCAACAATAGCCAGATACAGCAGTCACGTAACGTTCAATTCGCTGAACCAGTTCGAACGTTTGTATCCGGTCACCCGGCAAGCCGGCCATCCCGTTTCGTGCGGATTGCGCATCAATCCCGAGTTTTCGGACGTAGAGACCGATCTCTACAATCCCTGTGCACCCGGCTCACGCCTGGGAATCGTAGCCGATATGTTGGGTGAAAAACTACCGGACGGTATCGAAGGGCTCCACTTCCATACTTTGTGTGAATCGCGCTCTACCGATCTGGAAAAGACGTTGGCCGTGGTTGAAGAAAAATTTGGCAAGTACTTCTCTCAGATCAAATGGCTCAATATGGGCGGCGGCCACCTGATGACACACGAAGAGTATGACACGGAACATCTGATTACGCTACTCCGCAACTTCAATGCCAAATACCCGCACCTGCAACTCATTTTAGAGCCTGGTAGCACCTTTGCCTGGCAAACAGGAGAACTGGTATCGTCGGTAGTGGATATTGTCGAAAACAGGGGCATTAAAACAGCCATGCTCAACGTTTCGTTTGCCTGCCACATGCCCGATTGTCTGGAAATGCCCTACAAACCGACCATTCTGGGTGCAATCGAGCCACTAGAGGGCAAACCCACCTACCGCATGGGAGGCAACAGCTGCCTTTCGGGCGATTTCTTTGGCGACTGGAGTTTTGAAAAAGAGCTGAAGGTTGGCGACCGCATCGTTTTTATGGATATGATTCACTACACAATGGTCAAAACCACCACCTTCAACGGCGTTTCGCATCCCTCAATCGGTATCTGGACGAAAGAAAACGAGTTTAAACTCGTCAAAAAATTCGGGTATGCGGATTTCAAAAACCGCCTGTCATAAACAAAAATACTGACTTTCAATAGCATAACATTGCATTTCAAGTTTTTCACCGAAAATATTTGTCAGTTAAAAAAAAGAGTGTATATTTGCATCCGCAAACGCGGAAATAGCTCAGTTGGTAGAGCACGACCTTGCCAAGGTCGGGGTCGCGGGTTCGAGTCCCGTTTTCCGCTCCAAGTGATCTGGCGGTTTTTCCGCCTTTTTTTTCTTTATTGCCCGGATGGCGAAATTGGTAGACGCGCTAGTTTCAGGGACTAGTGGTCGTAAGGCTGTGCAGGTTCGAGTCCTGTTCCGGGCACTAACAGAATACTTACCCAGGTGGTGGAATTGGTAGACACGCTACTTTGAGGGGGTAGTGAGAGCAATCTTGTGTGAGTTCGAATCTCATCCTGGGTACCAAAACAAAAAGCGCTTATTGGTAGAATTTTCTCCAATAAGCGCTTTTTGTTTTACACTTAACAACTGTCACTGCCACCCGCCACCGAGCGCGCGGTACAAGGTTATCTTTTGCTGAACGATGCTATTGTAGGTATTATAAAGCGACAATTCGCTCGACAGGACACTATTCTGTGCCGATAGCACTTCGAGATAGGTTGCATACCCGTTCACCAATAATTCCTGCGAATATTCATATGCCTTCTTCAACGCATCGACCTGTTCCTTTTGAAAGCCGGCCTGCTGCGAACTGTAGCGGATCGATGCAAGAGCGTTTGATACTTCGTTACCGGCAGTCAGCAGGCTTTGTTTAAAAGTCAACAGAGCCGTCTCTTTTTGCAAACGGGCAATCTCTTTTTGTGTCTTCAATGTTCTTCCGTTCAGGATCGGTTGGGTCAGACCGGCCACCGCATTCCAGAACAAAGAGCCGGGCAGGTTGAACCAGTTGGATATTCCTTTCGCATCGGGACCTATCGCCCCCGACAGGTTAAACTGAGGGTACAATGCAGCTTGTGCCACATTAAACTGCTCATGAGCTGCCCGCAAAGCAAATTCAGCAGCCTGAACATCGGGGCGATTACTCAATAATTGAACCGGTAGTCCTGTTGCCAACTGTTCGGTATGGAAATCGGTCAGATCGATATTCTGCGAACGCACAACCGATGACGATGGCTTACCGAGCAGCGTGCAAATATAATTTTCGCCAGTCGAAATCGAAGCTTCAATTTGAGGAAGATATGCTTTGGCTGTTGCCAATTGAGCTTTTGCCTGCAGGACGGCCACTTCTGTAGTCTGTGCCGATTTTTTCAGGCTCTTGACCGTTTCCAGATAACGTGCATAACTTTTGATATTACGCTCTGTGATCTCCTTTTGTTTATCTAAGGTAATAAGTTGATAATAGCCCGAAGCTATATTCGCGATCAATTGTGTTTTGACAGCTTCCACTGTCGCTTTTTGTTGAAAATAGAGCGCCTGCTGCGATCTCTTTGCTCCCGACAGTTTTCCCCACACATCGATTTCCCAACTCGACGAAAGCGACAACTTCAAATCGGTAAAAGGAGGATTTACCGCATGAGCCGCGTTCCCATATTTCGAATTATCGGATAGCGTTCCGCTTAAACCGGCACTAAGAGTGGGTGCGAAAGCCGCTTTACTCTGGTTTACATATTGTTCGGCCTGATTCAGCTTCAGAATAGCCATCTTTATATTGAGATTGCTATCCAAAGCTTCTGTGATCAGTTTTTGCAGATTCGGGTCCGGATAAAAGCTCTTCCAACCGATTCTTGCTATATTTTGTGTAGTATCCGCTACCGTACTATCCCGATACAATGTCTTCAACCCCATCACTCCGGGAGCGTTGTACCGCTGCACAGAACAGGCGCTAAAACCCACGATTCCGGCCAAAGCAATCAAATACCGGCACGTTATTTTATTATTCATTTGATTCATTGCAATTTATCGTTCAACCTCGCCATTTTTTCTTTCGGATTTTCTCGTCAATATTTTCGCAAATAATATACATGGTAGGAATAACAAAAATACCGAACACGGTTCCGATAAGCATACCTCCGGCAGCCGCTACGCCAATCGAGTTATTGCCTGCTTTACCGGCACCACTCTCCAGAATTAACGGTAGCATTCCGAAAATAAAGGCAAACGAGGTCATCAGAATCGGGCGCAAACGAGCGGTTGCTCCTTCTATGGCAGCAGTCACGATGTCCATTCCGTGATCGCGCCGCTGTCGGGCAAACTCGACGATCAGAATACCGTTTTTACCCAGCAATCCGATAAGCATAATGAGCGAAACCTGGACATAGATATTATTCGTTATGCCGAAAAGATTGATAAAAAGAAAGACTCCAAACACTCCGATGGTGAGAGACAGCATGACCGAAAGCGGCAACACATAGCTCTCGTATTGAGCACAGAGTACAAAATAGACAAACAAAAAGCAGAGTACAAAAATATAGATAGCCTGACTTCCCGATTTAATCTCCTCCCTCGACATTCCGGAGAATTCTATCTCATACCCAACCGGCAGCTTCGATGCCTCTTCCTTCACTGCCGCAATGGCATCTCCCGAGCTAAATCCTTTTTTCTGTTTCCCCTGAACGGTTGCAGCCGTAAAAAGATCGTAACGGGTAATCGACTCCGGCCGGTAGACTTTCTGAAAACTAATAAGCGTGGTAAGCGGCACCATCTGATTTTGTTTATTACGTACCATTACCTTGGTCAACGAATTCAGATCGGTTCTGTCTGCGGGAACAGCCTGAATAATCACTCTGCAATATTTGGTGTACCGGTTAAAATCGGAGATCATCATTCCCCCATAATATGCCTGAAGAGCCTGAAAAACATCATTTATTGCCACGCCCTCCATTTTACATTTATCAACCTGTACATCAAACTGATATTGAGGGAAATTCACATTAAATGACGAACTGACGAAATCAATCTCCGGCCGGGCTTGCAGATTATTCATAAATTCCTTCACCACTTGGTAAAACTTGGTAATATCGCCTCCGGTCTTGTCTTCGACCTGCACCTCAAATCCATCCGACGATCCGAATCCACGAATAGGAGGCGGAGCATAAAAAATAATCTTCCCCTCTTTAATCTTAGCCGTTTTTTTATTGAGCAGTTCAATCACATCCGTTGTCGAGGTATCGCCACGCTGCTCCCATGGCACTAATGAACAGGTCATCATACCGTGCGAACTACCGTTTGTTCCGCTCAACATACTCTGACCGGCAATACTCATCCGCGCGGCAAACAGGTCGATGGTATTCATCGTACTGTCAATTTGCTTCATTACATTCTGAGTCCGTTCAAGCGATGCGCCCGGCGGAAGAGTAACATCGGCGCTAATCATTCCCTGATCTTCGTTCGGCACAAATGCGGTCGGGGTAACTTTAATCAGCAAATAAGCGCCCAATGCAAACGCAATAATAATCGTTACCGGTATCCACCATTTACGCGTAAAGAGACCCAGAGCGTTTTTATATTTCCGGGAGGTAACCTCAAAAGCAATATTGAAATTGGTATGCAAACGTGAAAGAAAACCCTTCTTCTCTTCGTCCTTCGAAGATCTCCGGATAAACATTGTACACAACACCGGACTCAATGTCAGTGCGTTGATAGCCGAAAGGGCCACTGCCACCGCTAACGTCAAGCCAAATTGCCGGTAAAACGTACCGGCCGGTCCCGTCATGAAACTCACCGGAATAAATACCGAGGCCATCACCAGCGTAATCGATATAATGGCGCGCCAAATTTCATCCATGGCCTTAGAGGTTGCCTCAAATACCGATAAAGAGTCGTCATGATCCAACTTGGCATGGACCGCCTCCACCACCACAATCGCGTCATCGACCACAATACCGATAGCCAGCACTAATGCGAAAAGAGTAAGCAGATTGAGCGAAAAGCCTAATAAATTCAGCACAAAGAAAGTTCCGGTTATGGCTACCAGAGCCGAAATACCGGGTATAAGCGTCGATCTCCAGTTCTGAAGAAACAGAAATACGACAATAAACACCAGAAGAAACGCCTCGGCAAACGTGCGTTTCACTTTGTGAATAGATGCTTCGAGAAATTTATTCGCATCGTTGGGAATGGCATATTTTACACCGGGAGGAAAGCGTTTCGACAACGCCTCGAGTTTGGTCTTCAGGGCATCGACCACATCGCGGGCATTCGACCCGGCCATCTGATAGACAGACATACCGACACCCGGCTTACCGTTTACCAGCGTATTGACCGAATAATCATTGCCACCCAGTTCTATCTTCGCCACGTCCTTCAGCTTCAAAATACGGCCGTCACTACTGGCCCGAATCACAATATTCTCATAATCGGGCACTTCGCTAAATTTCCCTTTATAGGTAAGGGTGTACTGAAATTGTTGTTGTCCGTTCAGTCCTAATTGACCCGGAGCCGCTTCCACATTTTGCTCCTGAATGGCTCCGATCACATCGCTTGGCATTAAATTATACGATGCCATTTTAGCCGGATCGAGCCATACCCGCATCGAATAATTGAGCGAACCAAAGATATTCACCTGCCCTACTCCATTGATACGCTCAAGTTCGGGTGAAATATTGATACGGGCATAATTTTGAAGAAACGTCTGATCAAATTTCGGATTATCGCTATAGAGAGAAGCGACCAGTAACTGATTATTCATCATTTTACGGGTCGACACCCCATTTTGAGTCACTGTGGTAGGCAACTGACTCATCGCAGCCGATACACGGTTCTGAACATTGACCTGATCCATATTAGGATCGGTACCCAGTTCAAAATAGATGCTGATGGATGCGCTTCCGTTATTCGTGGCATTCGATACCATGTAGGTCATTCCTTCCACTCCGTTTATCTGCTCTTCCAACGGAGTGACCACACTTCGCAACACAGTCTGCGCATTAGCCCCCGGGAAGCTGGCACTTACCCTTACCATGGGAGGTGCTATGTTTGGAAATTGTTCAACCGGAAGATTTATGTACCCCAATATGCCGAGAATGCAGATCAGAATAGAGATTACGGTTGAAAATACCGGACGTTTCAAAAATTTCTGTATCATCGTTTCGAATTATTTTATCGTTCGTCCGTTCTATTTCGAATGTTTTCCGTGACCGGTCAACGGAATGATTTTATCTCCATCCTTCAACCGGTTCAGCCCTTCAATCACATATTTATCGCCCTCCTGAACTCCGTCTGAAACAACATATTGGTCGGCGGTGCTATTTACAACCGTAATATTTGTAGCATGAATAACCCCCTTTGCATCCACAAGATAAATCATTTTTCTATCCTGAATCTCATACGTAGCCTTTTGCGGAACAAGAATTACGTTCGCATATATTGTCGGGACCTTGACTGTACCACTGGTTCCGGTATGCAACAAAGCCTTTGGATTGGGAAAGACAGCTTTCATTTGCAACGAACCGGTAGATTGGTCAACAATGCTACTTCCCAACTGAAGTTTGCCTTTATAATCATACGTTTGCCCGTTAGCCAATATTAATTCCACCTGAGCCATTTTAGCAACTTTTTGCTTCAAAGTGCCCGGCAAACTATCGCATAGTTGGATCAGTTTTTTTTCGTCGAATGAGAAATAAGCGAACACATCACCACTGCTCGCAACGGTAGTTATCGGCTCTGCCAATCCCGCCGTCAAAAGGCTTCCTGGTTTCAACGTAATGCGTCCCACAACACCCGAAACCGGACTTTTAATCAACGTATACCCCAGATTGATTCGGGCATTTTCATATGTGGCCTTTGCAGCCTGAAGGTTACTCCGGGCAGTCTGTAACTGATACGGACTGATAATGCCCTCGTCGACTAAAGGTTGTAGTTTTTTTACCTCAAGCAATGCATTATCGTAGGCAGCTCGTGCCGAATTGACAGTTTGACGATAATCGGCATCACTTATCTTCAAAATCGGACTTCCTTTTTTCACATTATCTCCCTCTTTTACAAAGATTCGTTGTATATAACCTGTTGCCCGTGAATAGATATCTACAGTATTTTCACTTTCAATCTGCGTTGCAAAACTGGTATATACCGTCGCATTTCCGCGTTGAACAACTGCCACTTTGTATTTGGAAGGGCCTTTTTTACCCTTATCGTCTTTTTGCCCTTTACATGCAAAAAACACGACCGGCACCAGTATTAATAATAAAAAGGAGAGAAAAGAAAAACCTTGTTTTTTCATACTATAATAATGTTTTTACCTAAGGAAGTATGGAATTAACTCCCTTTAGTCGTTGACCTCCGGTTCCATGTTGCTGTAAATTATTACAATACTCTTGGATATTGTGCTGCAATATGTTCGTTTCATATTGTCACAATTATATACAACTAATTAATTGAAGTTTACACTATACGGTATTTATATTCACCAGATGCAACAAATATAGTCTATTTTAATGACAAATAAATTTCGCTTCAATTAAGATATTTATCAAAAAAACACACCTAAATTTTGAGACTAAAAAATTAACCGAAGGTTTAAAAAATGACAAACACTTGCGAATACCGCTGCATGTAATCGAACATTGGTTTACATACTCTTGTAGATGTTTCCGCCACGATAAAAGGAGGGGGGAGGGAGGGGTAAATAAAAAACGCCCTGATACGTATTGTATCGGGGCGTTAAAAGTGGCGGCTACCTACTCTCCCACATTGTGTGCAGTACCATCGGCGTAGTTGGGCTTAACTTCTCTGTTCGGAATGGGAAGAGGTGGAACCCCAGCGCTATAGCCACCTAAAAGTTCATCAGTTGTAAGTGATAAGTAGTAAGTGGTAAGGAATAAGTATTACCTTTTACCCTTTACCTTTTACCTTTCAACCGGTTATAATGTTGACCTACTGGAAAGAGAGCTAACAAAGCAAGCTAAA